>BNJS01003581.1_pt1 | contig 1610935 bp, 1751 predicted proteins | sample 8540461 | NCBI WGS metagenome assembly BNJS01 (sample SAMD00202454, study PRJDB9452) | human saliva metagenome | isolation source: human saliva | place: Japan
GTTTATTCTATCGCCGCCAAAGATACTATCCTCGGCGTGACGCGCTTTGTGGTGCGTTATTCGCAGGCCGAACGTCTGAACCAATCCGCCACCCAGCGGGCTAGAAGCAGCGCCAAACACACCCGAACCTCGACCGGGGCAGGCAGCAGAAGCATGCCAAACGCAATGGCAGAGGCCATAAACCAGCCCAGCACATACAGGCGATGCAGTTCCGCGGCCAACACAGCGGCCGAGGTGATCATCAATGCACCCGTGCAGGCGGATGCGAACGTTAGCACCGCCAAAATGTGGCCGGGGACCTCAAACCCATCGCCAAAAAATGCCAAAATCGGCGGGCCGATAAAATACGCCGGGACTGCACCAATAAGCCCCACGGCAAAAACCGCACCCACGGGCTTGATCAATGCCTTGAAAATATGGTCTCGATGTTCCACAAAATGAACAATCAACGCTGATTGGAAACGCTGCAACGGAACCAACACGGGTGCACGCGTGAGCATGATAGCCATGATGATGCCCCCCACCGTCACCACAGTTGAGGATTCGCTCGTTGCCTTCACCGCCGGAGTGAACCCAGTGACCAGGGTCGCGGTCGCGCCGGTTGCCAGCATCGCCGTAAAGGCACGCTGCGCAAACACCTTCGCAGGCACATCAGCATGCGCTTTGAATGCATGCCGAGTCTTGCCCGACACGCCAAGAATAACCGCCCAGCTTAGCGCGCCAATCACGGTGATGAACAGGAAAACAGGCAGACCCCATCCCAGTACCCACGCGCACACGACCAGCACAAAACGAATCCCCGAATCCAGCGCGACCAGACCCGCATACTGCCGCCACAACCCCAGCCCAGACAACACACCAGACAACACCGCCTGATATGTGTACGAAATCAAACCCACAACAAACAACCCCACCGCGAGGGGATAATCGCTGGACAGCAGGTACGTCACTACAAAGGGGGTCACAACCAGCGCCAACGCTCCAATACCTATCGCGATCAACGTCCCCACCGATGCAGGCGAGCTGCATTCTCTGTGTCGCTTGTCGACGCCGCGACCGCGCGGGTGGTCTCCTGCATTAGGCCGTCAATGAAGCCAGTGCACGCAAAAAACAGACCCCAATACGCCATAAGCTCGGCGCTACGAACATCACCCAACGCCCTCGCGGCAATGAGCATGAGCACAAACCCAGACAGTGCTGCGAAAACAGTGGCAAAGCTGAGTGCCTTCATGCGCGGCTCCTAGAACACCGAAAATATGCTGCCATCGCCTGTTAATCCTAGCTGCCGGGAAACGCCGGAAGCTCCCGGTGGTACAGCCAGGAATTCCACACCTCGTGGAAGCGGGCCACGTCGATGCCTTCCTCCGCGCATGCTTGTTCGCACAGGTTACGCAGATCGATCGGTTCCACCACCGAATGCCTGCTCGCCGCAACGTAGCGTTGGATGGTGCGGAAGAAGGCGGCGTCGCCAAGCACACATCGCAGGGCGTGAACGGTGAGGGCGCCGCGTTTGTACACGCGGTCGTCGAACATCAGGTGCGGGCCGGGGTCGGAAAGCAGCAAATCCTGCGGGAGGCGGGCCAGAATATCGTAGTGGTGGCGGGCCGATGCCGACGCATGCACCCCATGCGCGTGCTCGCGCCACAGCCACTCCGCGTAGCAGGCGAAACCCTCATTGAGCCAAATGTCATTCCACTGGGCAAGCCCCATCGAATTGCCAAACCACTGGTGGCTGAGCTCGTGGGCGACCAGGCGCTCCCACGTCTTATCGCCCGGCGCGTGATTCCTGCCAAAAATGGATAAGCCCTGCGCCTCTAGGGGAATCTCCAGGGGGTCTTCGGTGATCACCACGGTGTAGTCGCGGAACGGGTAGGGGCCAAACAGGTTCTGGAAGAGCTGGAGCATGGCCGCCTGGTCGGCAAAATCAACATCCACATAGGGCCGTAAGCTGGGGGGAATGTAGGCGACCACGGGAACGGGGTTCTGGGCCAATTCGATGCGCTGGTACTCGCCCACCTGGATGGTTGCCAGGTAGGAGGCCATGGCGTGGTCGGTGCGGTAATGCCAGGTGGTGCGGGAGCCGGAGGCGCGCCGGCTTAGCAGGCGGCCGTTGGCTACTACCGTGTAGGGGTTGTTGGCGCTGATGACCAGGTCAAAGTGGGCTTTTTCGTCGGGGGTGTCGTCGCAGGGGAACCAACTGGGAGCACCGCAGGGTTGCGATGCCACGAGCGCGCCGTTGGTCAGTTCCTCCCACCCCAGCTCACCCCAGACGGTGCGGATCGGCCGGGGAGTGCCCACATATCTGATGGTGAGGTAAAATTCCTGGTCCTCGGGAATGCTCTGTGTGAAAAACACCCGCAGTTTTCCCTGTGTGTGCCGGAATTTGGACACCTGGACGCTCACGCCGCCTATGCCGCGGGCGCTGACTTTGGCCACGCGCATGTGGTGGGAGAGGTCAAGGGTGAGGCTGCGAAGCTGCTGGTAGTTTTCTATTGTGAGCACCGCCGTGCCGGACAGGCGGTTCGGTCCGACCCGGTAATCCAGCGTCAACTCGTAGTGACGCACATGAAAACCCAGGTTGAAGTCAACCCCGGTATAGGAATCGCGGACACCGGGGATGGGGGAGCGGCGCAGCCTCGTGGTAGTCATCGCTTGTGTATCTTAGTTGGCTTGATGCCGCAGCCACGCCAGAACCGCCCGCACCCGGCGGTTTTCGTCGTCTGGTGTGAACCCCAGTTTGATGAACACGTTAGCCACGTGCTTGCTTACCGCACCGGCGCTCACAACAAGACGGTCACTGATTTCGGAATTGCTCAGCCCCTCCGCCATCAGCCCGAGTATTTCCTGCTCACGGCTGGTTAAGTTGCTGATGCCGCTGGTGCGGTTCTGAATCAGGGTTTTCACCACCTCAGGGTCCACCACCGTTCCGCCCTGCGCCACCGTCTCCAGGGTGCGGGTGAACTCTGCAACGTTGGCAACGCGCTCTTTCAAGAGGTAACCGAAACCCCCGTGCTCCAGCAGGGTATCCAGATAGGCGCTGGCCACGTATTGGGAAAGAATCACTGCAGGCAAGTGTGTGTCGTTCGCGTCGGCGCGTGCTTTGCGCAGACGATACACAGCCTCCAGACCGTCGTCTGACATTTTTGGCGGCATGCGCACATCAGACACCACCAGGTCAGGGGAGGTGGCCTGGCACGCCGCTACCAGTGAATCCGCGTCCACGGCCTCCACCACCTCATGCCCCGCCGCCCGAAGGAGTTCCGCCAGGCCGGCACGCAGCAGTGCCGAGTCTTCCGCTAGAAGAATTTTCACAGTACCTTCACCTTTCTCGCTGTTACCATTATCAGCTACGGTGCGCGTCGCGGTGTTGATACGCGCCCACAGTGGGGGTGAGCTAACTTTTCGGCTTCAGATTCAAGCAACGATGCGCAACACACGGCGAAACGTCATGTTTTCACAGACTTTCAGCCGCGCTAATAACCTCAATCCGAGGCAATTTAATCCGCAAACACGCACCCCTCATCAGTGCCGACGGCTCCAACACCACCGCACCCCGCAGTGCCGCCGCGCGCTCCTGCAAACCCGCCGTCCCCGTTCCACTGCTGCTCTGCTTTTCGACGCCCTCCTGCACCCCGATGCCATCATCATCCACCGCCAATACCGTTGACTCGTGATCGAAATGCACCCGAATACACACGTGTGTAGCCTTACCATGCCGCACCGCATTAGTAATCCCTTCAGCAGCGCAGTGGTACATCAACAAGGCGGGGGTGCCCTCAATGTGATCGGATGCCCCAGGAGACGCTGCGACCAGAACCTCTCCCTCAATGCCGCTATGTGCCACAAGCTCCCGCAACGCCGCCACAAGACCCATGTCTTGCAGCACTTGGGGGTAGATTCCACGAATTGTGGACCGCAGCGCCTCCAACGCCCGTCGCGCGTTCAGTTTCGCTTGCTCAATGGATTCCGTCGCGGACTCGCTGGGACTATCCATACTGAGTTCCAGCGTGGCGATATTCAGCTGCAGCGCAGTCAAATACTGCTGCACACCATCGTGCAACTCCCGCTCAATGCGCCGACGCTCCCCGGTGAATGCATCAATCAGAACCTCGCGGGAACGCTCAATCTCCTCCACTTGCTCCTGAGTGGACAGGTTCGCTGCGGTGGTGACATACATTGATGCACCAGTAAAAAACCAGCCGGCATACACTAAAGCGGCGAAACTGCTGAATACGGTAAGCACGTCAAAACCGATGGATACCGCGATTGGTGGCTGCCAGTCACCGAATGTCAGCCCATAATCATCTGGGCTCCCGTTGATGCCGAGCATGACTAACTCTGCTGTTAGAGCGATAGCCATCATGTTCAGCATGAGAGTGATGATGAGGCACACCGATGACAAAATCACCTGAGCCGCGAGGCTGATAATCAGCCGCCAATCAAGCCACCCAGAACGCGGTCGCTGAATAACCGTCATGCCCATCCACTGCGCGCCGCGTCGTGCCAGCCAATCAATCGCAGCGGCGGTGGGCGGTATGGTGATCACAAAACCGCACACCACCAACAACGGCAAGGCGAGTATTGCCATCACATACGACCAGCACAGTGCTTTCCACGTGTTCCAAGTTTTGAGCAGACGAAAAAAAGTTAAAAGGTGAAACCACGTGGCCACTGCACGGATTGTGAAGGATCTGCCTGCTGGGCGGTCGTCTGCGTGGAAACCATGCTTCTACCCAACCAAACTGTGACCTGGCGGGCAATGCAACAGAACTCCATTCTGAGGTAGAGCTGAGTCCACTTCCGACACGAAAAAGCGCCAGCCTGTGGGGCTGGCGCTTGTGAAAAAGGGAGGTTTACTCCATGCCGAATGCTTTGGCAATTGTTGGCCAGGAATCGCGCAGATCCTGCTTCCAGTATTCCCACTGGTGGGTGCCGGTGGGGCGGAAGTTCCATTCTGCGCCGATGCCGGCGGCGTCGAGACGGGCCTTCAGGTCGTGGGTGCAGGCGTTGGTAGCACCCTCGATGGCGCCGCCCTGAATTACGTACACACCAACCACGTTGGAATCACCGCCAGTGCGGGGGCTGGACCACAGGTCCCCTGGGCCTGCCAGGCCGGAGGCATTGGAGATGTACATGGGGGTGCCACGTAGTTTCTCGGCGTTGATCAGGGCGTCGTTGTAGGCCCACTTCTCGGTGCCCAGCGGACCCCACATCTGCTCAGGGACAGCTTGTCCACGGTCCAGCGTTATGCGGACGTACTGCAGTGGAAGTCCTTCGGAGGTTTGGGCGCAGCCAGAGAAGGAGCCGACTGCATCGTAGAAACCGGGGTAGTGCTCGGCGTAGAGCAGGGACGTGGTGCCAGTCATGGACATGCCCATAATGGCGCGCTTGTCGGAAGCCTTGAGGGTCTTCTCCAGCGGACCAGGCAGTTCCTTGGTCAGGAAGGTCTCCCACTTTTGCTTGCCGCCCAGGTTTGCATTCTCTTGCTCCCAGTCGGTGTAGTAGGAGAACTGGCCGGACATAGGGATAACCACGTTGACGTTCTTATCCATGTAGAAGTCAACAACATCGGTCTGCATCACCCAGTTGGCTTTGCCTTCGCCGCCGTCCGCGCCATTAAGAAGATAAATGGTGGGACGAGGCTGGGAATTATCTTTCGCGGTGATCACAAACAGTGGCACATCGCGATCCATGGACGGAGAGTGCGCCCACATTTCTTTCACACGATCAGGGTGTTCAGCAACCTTTTCACGCCACATGGGGACTGGGTCGACGTTACGCGCGCCCACCGTCACCGTGGCCTGTGGGGTATTTCCTGCTAGTTCAGCGGCCTTGGTGCCAGCCAGTGCGGTGGGGGCTGCCAACGCAGAACCCACAATAAGTGCGCTAGCGGCAGCCGTGGCTGCTATGTGTCGAAAGCCTTCATGGGAATCGTACTCTCCTAGTCGCGTAGGGTTTTACATGCCGAATGCTCGGGCGAAAGTCTCCCAGGAGCCACGCAGGTCTTCCTGCCAGTAGTTCCAGGAGTGAGTGCCGGTGGGGCGGAAGTTCCAGTCTGCGCCGATGCCGGCGGCGTCGAGACGTGCCTTCAGGTCGTGGGTGCAGGCGTTGGTAGCGGCCTCAATGGCACCGCCTTCAACGACATACACGCCAACATTTGCGGAGTTGCCACCAGTGCGGGGGCTGGACCACAGGTCAGCCTGGCCAGCCAGGCCGGAGGCGTTAGATACGTACAACGGGGTGCCGCGCAGCTTCTCGGCGTTGATCAGGGCGTCGTTGTAGGCCCACTTCTCGGTGCCCAGCGGGCCCCACATCTGCTCGGGGGTAGCGGGGGCGCGGTCCAGCGTCATGCGGATGTAATGCAGCGGAAGACCCTCGGAGGTCTGAGCACAGCCGGAGAAGGAACCAGCAGCATCGTAGAAGCCGGGGTGGTGCTCGGCGTAGAGCAGGGAGGTGGTGGCGGTCATGGACATGCCAGCGATAGCGCGCTTGTCGGAAGCCTTGAGGGTCTTCTCCAGTGGACCGGGCAGTTCCTTGGTTAGGAAGGTCTCCCAGGTCTGCTTTCCGCCCAGTGCCTCAACGTCCTGCTCCCAGTCGGTGTAGTAGGAGAACTTACCTGCCATGGGAATGACCACGTTGACGTTCTTATCCATGTAGAAATCAACAATATCGGTCTGCATCACCCAGTTAGCGCGACCTTCACCGCCGTCGCCACCATTGAGCATGTAGATGGTGGGGCGAGGCTGGGAGTTGTCCTTCGGGGTGATCACGAACAGCGGCACGTGGCGGTTCATGGACGGGGAATATGCCCACATTTCCTTCACACGGTCGGGATGTTCTGCAACCTTTTCGCGCCACATCGGAGCCGGGTCGACATTGCGCTCGCCCACCGTCACCGTGGCCTGGGTGGTGCCTCCAGCCTGCTCGGCTGCACTCTTGCCCGCCAGGGCGGTGGGAGCTGCCAGTGCAGAACCCACAAGAAGCGCGCCGGCAGTGACGGCGGCGGCTACGTGTCGAAAAGTTTTCATGGGGATCTTCATTCTCCTAATTTTTCTTAAGGCTGCATTCCAAAGGCTCGGGCAAACGTTGGCCAGGAACCGCGCAGATCATCCTGCCAATAACCCCACGAGTGAGTTCCGGTGGGATGGAAGTTCCAGTCTGCGCCGATACCAGCGGCATCGAGACGCGCCTTCAAATCATGCGTGCAGAGGTTGGTAGCGCCTTCAATAGCGCCACCAATAATAACGGTACCAGCGGCGAATCCAAGGTCCCCGTGCATATGTGGACTGGATACCATATCCGATTGGCCTGCTACTCCAGACCCATTGGATACGTACATGGGGGTGCCGCGCAGTTTTTCGGCATTGATCAGGGCGTCGTTGTATGCCCACGTTTCAGTGCCAACTGGTCCCCACATCTCCTCTGGGGTTGCCTTACCACGGTTCAGAACCGTGCGAACATACTCCAGGGCAGGCCCTTCGGAGGTTTGCGCACAACCAGAGAAAGAGCCAACGGCATCATAGAACCCTGGGTGGTGCTCGGCATAGAGGAGGGAGGTTGTGGCCGTCATTGACATGCCAGCAATGGCGCGCTGGTTAGACGCCTTGAGGGTCTTCTCCAGCGGACCGGGCAGTTCCTTGGTCAGGAAGGTCTCCCACGTTTGCTTGCCGCCCAGGTTTGCGTTCTCCGATACCCAGTCGGTGTAGTAGGAGTACTGGCCGGACATGGGGATGACCACGTTGACGTTCTTATCCATGTAGAAATCAACAATGTCCGTCTGCATCACCCAGTTGAGCTTTTGCCCTCGCCCCCATCTGCACCATTAAGAAGGTAGATAGTGGGGCGGGGCTGGGAATTGTCCTTCGGGGTGATCACAAACAGTGGCACATGGCGATCCATTGATGGGGAGTAGGCCCACATCTCTTTCACGCGATCAGGATGCTCAGCAACCTTTTCACGCCACAAGGGAGCCGGATCAACGGTACGTTCACCAATCGTCACAGTTGCCTGAGAGGCATTACCTGCCTGCTCAACAGCAGTTTTCGGTCCAGCTGTAGCTGATGGGGCCAGTGCTGCAGTGAGGAGCATCCCAGCTGCGAAGCTGGTTGCTGCGGCTGATACGGCGATACGGCGAAAAGTGCTCACAACGTAGTTCCTTGTTCCTTTGCGTGTCAAAGCTAGTCTTAAGCGTCCTGTGTTGCTTAAGAGACAACTGTTCTTATCAACATTTGCCGTTAACACTGTCGCTTTCTAACTATGAAACGTTAACATTTTTCAGGAATCACCGCTGTGCCCTGCTGGCCGAAAACGTTTGTATGGGGTAAACGTTGAACGTGACATGAACAGCGGTGTGCAGACCACATCACTGGCTCAAAAACTATGTGAAGGAGTATCGAATGAACCCATTAGAGCAGGTCATCGTCTTTGTTAACACCATTCTGGGCAGCATGCTGCACGCTGGTTCCTCTGCATCTAGCGTCATGCACACCGTTGCCAAGTAGTCGTGATGTAGCGGGTGCGTAACCTGCCACAATGATGAAACGGCAACAACGCCAACCCCTTTTCTGCGGTAAACAAAACCGCACGAAGAGGGGTCTTTTTGTGTGAAAAATCAACTAAAATTTAGCTAAAGAGACACGCCGATGCTTCCGTGAGCTACCCCACTTTTGGGTTAGGGGAGGCGCTTCCATGGCGCTTCCATGGGGCGGGGGTGTAGGAGGGGTGTTAAATTCACGACACGTCGCCCCCAGACACGTATTGTTGAACATGTGACTGAACATTTTGATCTTGTTGTACTTGGCGCTGGCCCTGGTGGCTACGTCTCCGCTATCCGTGCAGCCCAGCTTGGGCTGAAAGTTGCTGTTGTAGAGAAGCAGTACTGGGGTGGGGTGTGCTTGAACGTGGGGTGCATTCCCTCCAAGGCGTTGCTTAAAAACGCTGAACTAGCACATACCTTCAACCATGAGGCCAAGACTTTTGGCATTTCAGGTGATGTTTCCTTCGATTTCGGTGCAGCGCACGACCGTTCCCGCAAGGTCTCTTCGGGGATTGTCAAAGGTGTGCACTTTTTGATGAAGAAGAACAAGATCACCGAGATCGATGGTTTTGGCTCCTTCACAGACGCCCACACCATGCAGATTACTGATGGTAAAGACGCAGGTAAAACTGTTACGTTCGATAACTGCATCATTGCCACCGGTTCCGTGGTGCGCTCCCTGCCTGGCGTGGAGATCGGCGGTAATATCGTCTCCTTCGAGGAGCAGATTCTTACCCGCGACTGCCGAAATCAATGGTCATTGTGGGTGCCGGTGCGATCGGTATGGAGTTCGCTTACGTGCTGTCCAACTACGGTGTGGACGTGACCATCGTAGAGTTTATGGACCGCGTTCTCCCTAACGAGGACGCTGACGTCTCCAAGGAAATCGCCAAGCAGTACAAAAAACTTGGTGTGAAACTTCTCACTGGATACAAGACAACCGCGATTCGTGACAACGGCACCCTCGTTGAGGTGGATGTGGAATCCAAGGACGGCTCGAAGTCTGAAACCCTCAAGGTTGACCGTGTGATGGTCTCCATCGGCTTTGCCCCGCGCGTGGAGGGCTACGGCCTGGAAAAGACTGGTGTGAAGCTCACCGACCGTGGTGCCATTGAGATTGACGAGCGTATGCGCACCAACGTCCCCGGCATCTACGCCATTGGCGACGTCACCGCGAAGCTGCAGTTGGCGCACGTTGCGGAAGCACAGGGTGTGGTAGCTGCGGAAACCATCGCAGGTGCGGAAACCATGGAGCTGGGGGATTACATGATGATGCCCCGCGCTACCTTCTGCAATCCCCAGGTCGCGTCTTTCGGCTACACGGAGGAAAAGGCCCGCGAGATCGCTGCTGCTGAAGGCCGTGAGGTGAAGGTTGCGACCTTCCCGTTCTCGGCCAACGGCAAGGCTCAGGGCCTCGGCGAATCCGCTGGTTTTGTCAAGATCATCGCCGATGCTGAGTTCGGCGAGCTGCTGGGTGCGCACATGGTTGGCTCCGGTGTGTCTGAGCTGCTGCCGCAGTTGACGCTCGCCCAGCGTTTCGATCTCACTGCTGAGGAAATCGGCCGCAACGTCCATACCCACCCAACCCTATCTGAGGCGATGAAGGAGGCGGCTGAAGGCGTCGGCGGCCACATGATCAACTTTTGAGGCCCCCGTTCCTGTTCGCAAACGTAAACGCCGCGCTTCTCGACGCCCGCCCGAAGCCCGTTGCCCAATCCGCCCCGGCGACCCGTGCTCGCTGTGTGTTCCCGGGGCAACGGGTCCGCATGACTGCACACTTGTTGCCTTGGTCCGGGAGGACCCGGACCTACCTAATACGGGGCAACAGTGGATTCGTGGGCGTCGATAGGTAGGGGGCGATGTATCGGGGGGTAGGCGCGCTGCGCGCAGTCTTCGCGCGTGCACACATAACAGCTGGCACCGATGGGGGTGGCGGTGTGCAGGTCGTTCCAGTCGAGGCCGTCAGCGTAGATGGTCCTCCGGGCGTGCCGTGCCTCGCAACCGAGGCCGATGGCGAATAGTTTTCCGGGTTCACCGTAACGTTCGCCGTGGTGGCTGACCGTGCGTGCTATCCACAGGTAGGTGCGGCCGTCGGGCATGTGCGCCAGCTGGCGCATGATGCGCCCTGGGGTGGTGAAAGTGTCGTACACGTTCCACAGGGGGCAGGTGCCGCCGACGTGCGTGAAGTGGAAGCCGGTGGCGGATTGACGTTTGGAGATGTTTCCGGCGCGGTCAACACGCACGAAGGTGAACGGGACGCCGCGCAGGTCGGGGCGCTGCAGCGTGGATAGCCGGTGGCAGATGGTTTCGTAACCAACGCCGAAGACCCGGCTTAAGTATTCGATGTCGTAGCGGGAGTCCTCGGCCGCGGCATGGAACCGGCGGTAGGGGAGTATGAGGGCCGCAGCGTAGTAGGAGGCGAGCCCGCGCATCGCCAGGGCGGTTGATTCAGGTGAGGTGAACTGCGCCTGGTCGATGTAGCTTTGTATGTGGTCGTGCGCCTCTAAGAACCCCAGTACAGTGGCCATTCGGAATGCTTGCTGGCCGGGTGTGAGCCGCGCGGCAAGGGTGAGTTCGCGGGTGTCGGGGTTGTAGCGATGTAGGAACCCCGTCGCGTCAGTGGAGTGCAGGATGCGCACCCCATGGTGAGACTGCAGTCTCTGGGTTATGGCATCTTCGGTGGCACGGATGGTGTCAGGTGTGATGTCCAGCTGGGTTGCGAGCGTTTCGGCAACTGTGTCCAGGTCGTGTAGGTAATTGCGGTGGGTATAGAAAAAGGCCTGGACTTCCTCATGGGGCATGGGGTGAGGTGTTGCGTTGCGGGGGAGTGGGGCGCGGGTGGGCGTCGGCCAAGGCCAGAGCGGTGCGGGTGTTGTGATAGCGCTGGTGCATGGCGACCACTGCGCGGGCGATCGCGGGGTGGTTATCCACCAGCTCTGCGAGTTCGCGGACATCCACGGGAGTGGGGTACAGGTCTTTGTCCAGCATGGCGTCCTGTACTTCGGCAAGGAGCCGGGAGTTGTCGTCGCGGGAGAAGAACGTAGCATCCACATCAAAGGTGCTGGTGATGCGGTCGAGGACGGGGTCGGTGAGGGGGCGGACGTCGTGTTCAATCTGGTTGACGTAGCTGGCTGAGAGTCCGAGGGTGGCGGCGAGTGATGCCTGGCTCAGGTCATAGTCGCGGCGCAGCTGCCGGAGCCTGGAGCCAACGTAGGTCTTTCCCATGTGTCCACTATAACGTGCTGTATAGTGACCCCCGTCACTTATTGAGGGCTTTGTGTATGTTTGTGTGGAGCCTTTGCAAAGTTCTGGCTAGGGCATGTGACGGGGGTGTTATGTACGCTAAGTGGGGTCTGGGCGGTTGTCTGCAGGTGTCGTTTGCGGGTTTTTATGGCGTGGGATTGGGTGGTTTTTGTGCCACGCGTAGTATTTTCGGTTGATACCAAACGGGGGCATGGGGAGTGGGTTATATATGACCTGTGATTTTATTCACAGGGTTAGGGGCCCTCGTCTAAATGTTAGCTGAAAACGGGAAGTGAGTGGCGCTGAACAAGGCGTATGTGCGCAATCTGACAGGTGAGGCTACCCTAAATCGCAGGTCAGCGGTATAAAGGGGTTTTGTGACTTGTGACACGGGGGCGCGTAACGGGTGGTTTGATCACCTGAAAAAGCCGTACAGTAAAAGCGACACTGGAGGTGCCATGACTGTTAAATATGACGACCGTGACGCAATCGCTCACGGCAAAATTACTGAAAAACCGCTCCGCGAGCGGCCCAAGTTCCCGACCTGGGCACTGAAGCTCACCATGGCCATCACTGGCCTGATTTTTGGTGGGTTCGTGCTGATCCACATGATCGGTAACTTGAAGGTCTTCATGCCCATGCATGACGGCCACTACCCGATCGACCAGTACGGCGAATTCCTGCGCGAGGTCGGTTACCCCCTCATTCCGCACGAGGGCGTGCTGTGGATCTTCCGCATCACCCTTCTTGCTTCCCTGATCCTGCACGTCTACGGCGCGTTCGCCATCACTGGTCGTGCACATCAATCCCGCGGTAAGTTCCGTCGCACCAACCTCATGGGTGGCCTGAACTCCTTTACTGCCCGCACCATGATTGTCACCGGCATTGTTCTGCTGGCGTTCATCATCTTCCACATCCTGGATCTCACCATGGGTGTCGCTCCTGCGGCGTCCGACACGTTCGAGCACGGTGCTATCTACGCCAACCTGATGGCAAGCTTCAGCCGCTGGCCCGTGGCCATCTTCTACATCATTGCCATGGTGGTGCTGTTCCTACACCTCACGCACGGTATCTGGACCGCTGTGAGCGACCTGGGTATCACTGGCAAGCGCACTCGTGCGGTTCTCCTGTTCGTGTCGTACCTGGTTCCCGCCATGGTCATGGTCGGCAACATTTCCATCCCGCTCGCAATTGCATGCGGCTGGATTAGCTAGGACGGAAAGGTTCACTTTTAATGAGCACTCACTCTGAAACCACCCCCCGTCCCGAGTTCACCGCTCCCGCTTCGTGCGTTGATGGCGTGACCATCGGGTCGGTTCTGAGCGCCAACGATCCCGTCGGCGTGCCCTCCAAGGATGCTTGGGAGTGGCAAAAAGACCACTACAACCTGGTGTCCCCGCTGAACCGTCGTAAGTTCCGCATTATTGTTATCGGTACCGGCCTGGCTGGTGCTGGTGCTGCCGCAGCCCTTGGCGAACTCGGATACGACGTCAAAGCCTTCACCTACCACGATGCACCCCGTCGTGCGCACTCCATCGCCGCACAGGGTGGTGTGAACTCCGCTCGCGGTAAGAAGGTGGATAACGACGGCGCATACCGCCACGTCAAAGACACCGTCAAGGGCGGCGACTACCGCAGCCGTGAAATCGACTGCTGGCGTCTGGCCTACGAATCCGTTCGCGTCATCGACCACATGAACGCCATCGGTGCCCCCTTCGCCCGCGAATACGGCGGCACCCTGGCCACCCGTTCCTTCGGTGGTGTGCAGGTCTCCCGCACCTACTACACCCGTGGACAGACAGGCCAGCAGCTGCAGCTGTCCGCTGCTGCGGCACTGCAACGCCAAATCCACCTCGGATCCGTGGAGATCTTCACCCACAACGAGATGGTTGATGTAATCGTCAAGGAAGACGAAAACGGCGTGAAGCGCTGCCACGGTGCGGTGATGCGTAACCTCATCAATGGTGAGCTGACCGCGCACACCGGTCACGCAGTCATCCTGGCCACCGGCGGCTACGGCAACGTGTACTACATGTCCACGCTGGCAAAGAACTCGAACGCTTCCGCCATCATGCGTGCCTACGACCAAGGCGCCTACATGGCATCCCCGTCGTTCATTCAGTTCCACCCGACTGGCCTTCCGGTCAACTCGGAATGGCAGTCCAAGACCATCCTCATGTCCGAGTCGCTGCGTAACGACGGCCGCGTCTGGTCCCCGAAGGAGCCCAAAGACGACCGCGACCCGAACACCATCCCCGAGGAGGAGCGCGACTACTTCCTGGAGCGCCGCTACCCGGCCTTCGGTAACCTGGTGCCCCGCGACGTCGCTTCCCGCGCCATCTCCCAGCAGATCAACGCTGGCCTGGGCGTTGGACCGCTGCATAACTCGGCGTACCTGGACTTCCGTGACGCCATCGAGCGTCTGGGTAAGGACACCATCAAAGAGCGCTACTCCAACCTCTTCCAGATGTACGAAGAGGCCATCGGTGAGGACCCCTACACCACGCCCATGCGCATCGCTCCCACCTGCCACTTCACCATGGGTGGCCTGTGGACCGACTTCAACGAAATGACCTCCATTCAAGGTCTTTTTGCTGCTGGTGAGGCATCCTGGACCTACCACGGCGCTAACCGCCTGGGTGCAAACTCCCTGCTCTCTGCGTCCGTGGACGGCTGGTTCACCCTCCCGTTCTCTGTGCCGAACTACCTCGGCCCGCTGCTGGGCACCGAGCGTATGGCTGACAACGACCCCGTAGTCATTGAGGCAGTCAACCGCGCTCAGGCCCGCATCGACAAGCTGATGAGCATCAACGGCAACCACGGTCCCGAATACTTCCACCGCAAACTTGGAGACATCCTGTACTTCTCCTGCGGTGTGGCACGTAACAAGAAGGACCTGGCTTCCGGCATTGAGAAGATCCGCGAACTCCGCAAGGACTTCTGGTCTAACCTGCGCATCACCGGCGAACCCCACGAGATGAACCAGGTGCTGGAGTACGCCAACCGCGTTGCCGACTACATCGAACTCGGCGAACTCATGTGTGTTGACGCACTCGACCGCGACGAGTCCTGTGGTGCCCACTTCCGTGACGATCACCTTTCTGATGAAGGCGAAGCCGAGCGTGACGACGACAACTGGTGCTTCGTATCCGCCTGGGAACCCGGCGGCCCCAACAAGTACATCCGCCACGCTGAGCCGCTCTACTTCGAAGCGATCCCGCTGCAGACAAGGAACTACAAGTAATGAAACTGCATCTTGAGATTTGGCGCCAAGCCGGTCCGACCGCTGAAGGACACTTCGAGTCCATTGATGTGGACGACGCTGTCCCGCAGATGTCCATCCTGGAACTCCTTGACCACGTCAACGAGGGTCTGATCGAAGCTGGCAAGGAACCCTTTGCATTCGCATCCGACTGCCGTGAAGGCATCTGTGGCACCTGTGGCCTCAATGTCAACGGACGCCCCCACGGCCCAGAGAAAAACAAGCCCTCCTGTCACCAACGTCTGGTGAGCTACAGTGACGGCGACACCCTGAAAATCGAGCCGCTGCGCTCCGCAGCGTACCCGGTGATCAAAGACATGATCGTGGATCGCTCCGCACTGGACCGCGTCATGCAGCAAGGTGGCTACGTGTCCGTCAACGCGGGCACTGCGCCCGACGCTGACACCCTGCACATGAACCACCAAACCGCCGAACTGGCGCTGGATCACGCAGCCTGCATCGGCTGTGGTGCCTGCGTCGCAGCTTGCCCCAACGGTGCTGCACACCTGTTCACTGGTGCCAAGTTGGTTCACCTCTCCCTCATGCCGCTGGGCAAGGAAGAGCGAGGAAAGCGTGCACGCAAGATGGTGGACGAAGTTGAAACCAACTTCGGACCCTGCTCCCTCTACGGCGAATGTGCTGACGTTTGTCCGGCAGGCATCCCCCTGACTGCGGTTGCGGCGATCAACAAGGAGCGGGCACGTGCTGCCCTTTCCGCCAAGGACCACTAAGCTGTACCTCAGTACGGTTTAATACGAAAGGCACACAGCAATGTCTGATGCACATGCAGCTACCCAGCGTGAAGAGCAAACCTTCCGAGTGTTCGAAGGCGAGCCGCACTACATCGACGGCTACACGCCCTCAAGCCTCGATTCTCAGCACTCCTCACTGCAACGCAGTTCCACCTGGCTGGGAATGGGATTCATTCTCACCTCCCTCGCGGGTCTAGGCGCTTTTGTCTTCGGACTTTCCTCCAGCATTGCTGGAACCCAGGAAAATGGAAGCACCTACGCTATCATCGGCGCAGTGTTGGCCATTTCCTGCCTGGTCCTTGGATTCGGTCTCATCTACTACGGGCGCCGTCACTACCGCGCCTACGTGGCTGCCACCGGCCGCAAGCACTAAAACGGTGTCCCCTACATTGTGGGGGCCCGAACAGTCAGACTCCGTGATAAGCGGGGTTACTGGCACCTTCAAGAACAACCGCCGTCGTGTTCCTTCGGGAATGTGGCGGCGGTTGTTGGGGTTTCGGATGGGGTTTGCGGGAGGGGCGGGCGTCGATAAGCGGTGCGGGCGGGCAGGCGTGCTTAGAGCGAACATTTGGTGGGAATCCTCACCCGTCAGCGCTGTTGCGTAGATAATGGAGGCTATGTCTGACAAAGCCGTTGATGTAGCTGCCCAGGATCGTCTGGCGGTGCCTGGTCCGTCGCCTGAGGTGGAGGCGGAGCGACGTCGAGTCCTACGCCGTTACAAGGCCGTGGCCACCGGATTGCTGCTGGTTGCAGCGGCGATTTATTTTGCCTGCCGGTGGGCTGAGGCGCAGCCAGGTCAGACGGCGACGTGGGTGGGATTTGTTCGCGCCGCGGCTGAGGCTGGGATGATTGGTGGTTTGGCGGACTGGTTTGCGGTGACGGCACTGTTCCGTAAGCCGCTGGGGTTGCCGATTCCGCACACGGCGATTGTGCGGAATAAGAAGGACCAGATCGGGGAGTCGTTGAGCGGCTTTGTCGGTGAGAACTTCCTCAATGCGGAGTTGATTACCCAGAAGGTGCGTGCCGCTGGGATTCCTGATCGCGCGGGGGAGTGGCTGTCGCAACCCGAGAACGCGGAGAAGGTATCCAGCGAGGCGGGTCGGCTGACGGCGAATATTGTGCGGGCGCTGGATCCTAAGGACGCGGAGGCGGTGATCAACACGATGTTGATTGATAAGCTTGCGCAACCCGAATGGGCGCCGCCTGCCGGCCGACTGTTGGAACAGCTCATTGAGGAAGGCCGCACCGAACCCGTCGTGGACGAGCTGGTGCAGTGGCTGCATCGCAAGGCCCTGGGGAGCGAGGCGTTGATCACTCGCATCCTGGATGAGCGCCTGCCCACCTGGGCACCGCAGTTCCTAAACGACGTTGTGGGCGACAAGGTGTATCGAGAGCTGGTGCAATGGACCAGCGCCGTGTCCACCGACCCGAACCATGAGGCGCGCCACGCCATCCGCCGCTTCCTCAACAATCTCGCGCGTGACCTGCAGGAAGATCCCACAATGATCCAGCGCGTCGAGGACATGAAGCATGACATCATGGGGTCCACACCCGTGCAGGGGCTGGCCTCCGCGCTGTGGGCATCCACCTCCACCACGCTTATCGACGCCGCAGAAAACCCCGACTCCCTGCTCCGGCAGAAGGTCGCAGAACTCGCCGTCAGCTGGGGCAACAACCTGCGTTCCGACGCGGAGTTGCGGGAATCCCTGGACCGTCGCATCACCGGCGCGGCCGCATTCCTGGCGGACAACTACGCTGACGAGGTGACCTCCATTATCAGTGAAACCGTGGAACGCTGGGACGCTGACGAGGCCAGCGACAAGATTGAATTGATGGTGGGCAAAGACTTGCAGTACATTCGCCTCAACGGCACTGTTGTTGGCGCCCTCGCTGGTTTACTGATTTACACCGTGTCGCACCTGATCTTTGGTGCCTAAAGAACTTTGGGATTGAGTGAATTGTTGATTGACAGCTACGCAGACTATGTCACCCTGGCCGTGTGGGGGCTTATGCAGATCGTCGCTATCTGCGGTGTTGTTGGCGCGGTGCAAGTCGGCATGACCCGGGAAGACGCTTTCCGCGCAGCCGACCGCCAATCCAAATGGGTGTGGCTGGGGCTGCTGCTGGGCTCCGCATTCGTCTCATCCATAGGACTGGCTTACATGGCGTTCATGGCGATCATCGGCGTTGTGATCATCGGTATCTACTGGTTTGACGTGCGCCCCCAGATTAAGGACATTTTGAGCGGTAACTATCAGTGGTAGGGGTTTACCCTGAGTTACCCTGACTTTTAAAAATCGGGGAAACCCCCGATGTGCTGGGGGTATGGCATGTAGCAGGCTTGGGGTTATGCGAAACCCCAGAACAATCATTGCAGCCGTTGCTGCGTCAGCGAGTCTTGCCGCCATGGCTACTGTATCCATTCCGGCGCAGGCCGAACCTGTAAAACGACCAGCGATTACGCAGGAAGACTGCCCAGAATACGTCAACAAGCCTGGCACAAGTTGCGGACGGATGGACGTTCCCATGGACTACTCCAACCCGGATGGCAAGAAAATCAGCGTTGGCTTTATCAAGGCCGCAGCCACCAAGCCGGAAAAACGCCGAGGTGTGCTGTTTATTAACCCCGGCGGTCCGGGCGGCTCGGTGTACCACCAGTTCACCACTGTGGAGGGTTATCCTGATACTACGCCTCGCTGGCCTAAAGAGGTGCGGGAAGAATGGGACATTGTGGGAGTGCAGCCGCGCGGTCTGGAGGGGTCCACCAAGCTGGAATGCGAAGAGGTCAACGCTGGTCCCATCGATCAGATCCAGCGCTCTGGTGGATTGATCAAGGATGCGTGTGACGCGAAAATGCCGGGCTATGCCGCGACGCTGACCACGGAGAACACTGCCCGTGACTGGGATCAAGTGCGTCAGGCCATGAGAGAGGAGAAGATCTCCATCTACGGCAATTCCTACGGAACAGTCCTGGGATCGATGTACGCAACCACATTCCCAGAGCACACCGACAAGGTGGTACTAGATTCCGGCTACAACCCTGATAACGACCATTCTGAGCAAGTTGATGGATTCCGCAAAGCCGCTCATGATTTTTTTCGGTTGGGTCTCTCAGCACGATGACGTCTACCACATGGGAACGACACCACGAGCTGTGTACAAGTCCTGGGCAGAGCGGGTGAGGCAGGAAACCGGTGTGACCCCAACATTTCCGCCGCCAGCTGCCGAGGAAGAGGACCTGCCGGACGCGCTAGGCTCCACTGGAAGCATCGGTACCGAGGCTATGACCAGGGTGGATCCGACGGCAGTGAAGGCCGAAGGGGGTGCTGACGCAGTTGACGCACCCCGGTTCGAAACAAAACCAGTCCGCGTCCATGCAGCTTCTCCGTATGGGACTGAGTCAGCCTGCTCTGTGGCCGTGGGTTGCTGGAAAACTGTCCAGCGCCGAGCCAGTGACACTTCCCGACAAAGTCTTGGAAGCCCTGAGTGAAGTAGGGAACATGCCCCTCATGGTGGAGTGCAACGACCGCGCCCACCCCGTTCACCTCGACAGGATGATTTCGGGACTATGGGGCCAGACCGTCATTGGAGACCCTTTCTCCGATATAGACCTGACCTCCAGCGGCATGACGTGTTCCGCCATCACCCCAGAGCACCCGGCCCCGGATATTACGGGCGAGAAGTTGGCTGTACGGCCTTTGCAAATCCAGGGCACTAGTGACCCGAACACCCCGTATGAGACATTCAACAAGATGGCCACCGCCATGCGCAGTCACGTACTCACCGTCGATGGCCCAGGTCACGTGCAAATTAGTACCGATAACCCCCAGTTGGGTCCCGTTATTACCGAGTACCTGCGCACCGGAACTGTGAACCAGACCCGCATTCCTGGGACCGACCCGAAGCCAGAGCGCTAGAACCATGCTTTTCAAACTTATTCTGAAAACCAACCTGGTCACCTGGCTGGCACTCATCATGTCCAACACGGTGCTGGCCGTGGTCATGTCACTGAACATTGGGTTTATCGTTGCGGGCGCGCGCTCCACGGGCGAAACTCAGGAAGCCTACATATCGCTTGGTTCCACCGCGCTACTCCTAGTGGTGGCCACCAGTTTGGTATCCCTCACGCTGGTCACTAATTTCACTCTCCGGTTGCAGCACCCCGTGGTGGCCAGGTGGCAGCTGGTGGGCATGCTGCCTGGTCAAGCGGCCCGCATTCTCAGGGCGCAAGTGCTCGTGGTATCCACGCTCACCGGCGTGATTGGCGCGGCCTTCGCCTGGCTGCTGTGGTACCCCTATGCGCATACTGTGGCCACCAGTGGACTACCCACGAGTCCCGCACTCGACCAGCCCATCCCCGCACCGGCGCTGGTCATCGCCATAGTAAGTGTTGCGGGAATGAGCCTGCTCACCGGGCTGATGGGTGCGCGCCGGGCGATGCATGCGGAACTGGTGGACGGGGCGTCGATAAGCGGTGCCTTCCGCCGTACGCGCGTGGGGATTGTTCGAAAACTCTTGTGTGTCGTAGCATCCCTCGGGGTGGGGCGCTCTATTATGCGATTGCGCAGGTTGAACCGCTGCAGAACATTGATGAAATGGGGGGAATGCTCGGCGCTTACGTGGGTGTGGGTGTGCTACTGAGCGTGGTGGTGGCGCTGTGGGGGCCGTATATTCTGCGCGTACTCGTGGCGATGCTGCGCGTACTGCCGATTACGGCGACGCCGTGGTTCCTGGCTGTTCGCGAGGCACAGGCGCGGCCCACGCTCACCGGAACCCTCATCATGCCCATTGCTATCGCGGGGAGTACGACGGGGATGGCGGGGATGTCGATAAGTAAATTCCGGCAGGTGCTTGTGAGCATGGGAGTGCCGGACTCTGAATCATTATCCGCGCCGCTCAGCATATCTCTACTCCTTGTCGGCGGGTCCATCGTTGTGGCCTGCGCTTCCGCGGCGTCCGTGGTGCTCATCGCCCTCAGACCCCGGCAACACGACGCCCAGTTGCTGTACACCTCCGGCGCCACCGACGAGCTGCTCACACCAAAAAACTTTGATGGAAACCCTGGTGTACCTCATTCTTGCCGGGATCATCGCCTACGGGACGGTGATCATCAACGACGTGTGCATGACGTTCGCGTTCGCGCGCGGGCCGCTGCCCATGACGCAGCTCAGCATGCCCGCCGGAAGTACGCTTGCCGTCCTCTGCCTTGGCATCGGCATTGCCGCCACCATGCTCTGGAGCATTACCCTCACCGAACTCCGCCGCAATACCACCGAAAGGACACTCAGCCATGCTGCTCCAAGCGCTTAACCTGCACAAACAATACGACGACCTGCCGGTGCTGCGAGGCGTGAACGTCGACATCCGCGAAGGCGAATTCGTGGCCATCATTGGGCAATCCGGGTCCGGCAAAACCACGCTTCTGCACAGTCTCAGCGGGCTCACCCCCATCGATCGTGGCGACATCTTCATCGGCGAACACCGCATCACCAGCAAAGACGCCTTCTCCCGACGGAAACGACGCCGCGACGCCCAGCGGGTTGCTATAGCGAAACTGCGCCGCGACCACATCGGATTCATCTTCCAAGACCTCAACCTCATCGAATCCCTCAACGTGGAAGACAACCTGCGGCTTCCCGCCAAACTCGCCCGAGTTTCCGTCCCTGATCAGGAGATTAACGACGCCCTCGATTACGTCGGCCTCACAGGAAAAGCACATGCCTACCCCGACCAGCTTTCCGGTGGGCAACGGCAGCGCGTAGCTATTGCGCGTGCGCTGGTACGCAAACCCCAGTTGCTATTCGCGGACGAACCCACCGGATCGCTCGACGTGCACACTAGCGCGCAGGTCATGGACCTGTTGCGGGCAACCGTCACGCCACACACGGCGCTGGTGATGGTCACCCACAGCCTTGATATTGCCGCCACCGCTGACCGGGTGATCATCCTCGCCGACGGGGTCAATCATGCCGAGCTGCGCACACCCAGCGTGGAGGAGCTGTTTCATGTGATGCATGGGTGAGGGGTGTTGTGTGGGGTGTTTATGCAGGATAGGTCCACCGCTGGGTACGGAATTGGGGTGTTTCCGAGCCTGGCGGTGGACCTACTTGGCTGGGGGAATGTTGTGGTCTACCAAGAAGTTTGCTTATCTCCAGGTCGGAAAATGGGGTGTTTTCGTGCTTGAGCATAAGCAAACTTGACGCCCTCAGGGTTTTCCCTGATTTTTCAAAGATCAGGGAAAACCCTGGTGTGCAGGGGCATGTTGGGGGAGCAAGCTAAAACCATGAACCCAACACAAACCACTACAAACCTCGTCGCGCTATCGGCGCTTGCGCTCGCGGCGCGGACCGCTACTGACGAACAGGGGCAACAACAATGAAATACCTTGGCATCGGACTGACCAGCGCGACTTTCGCCTTCTTCCTCTCCCTGAGCACCGGGCTACTTGATGCGGGGATACGGGCGCACGGCGACGACGACCAGGCAGTGATCACCGCACTTGGTGGAACCACATTCGGGATCAACATCCTTGTTGGCATAATCGCCATGATTGTCGTGGCCGTATTGTCGCTCAAGAGGCGCAGTGATGAGGCGGGCCAGCCAAATCAGGGGATTGTTACGCTCAATGCCCTGCTGGCCAGCGTCGTGGGCGGCGGCATCGGCTCGTCACTGAGCTATGTCCTGTGGCCAATGCACGTGCAGATGCTGGTTGGGACCGGCGTATTCCCGCACGATCCGCTCAGCGGGTCGCTGCCGATTAATGCTGTGACCAGCAGCCTTGGGGGCGTCGCTCTCACGGGACTCATCGCCGGGGCCATTGGGGCGAAGGCGGGGGCGCGCCGTGCGGGGAAGCGTGCGAACGTTTCTGCTGCTCAAGCTGCTCAGGCTGGTCAGATTGCGCAAACTAGTCAGATCGCGCGGCCTGAGCCGATTGAAACCGAGCCGCCGAGCCGTATGGGCTGGCGCATCTTTAGTGTCTTCCTTGGGTTGTCCACCATTGCTGGAGCATCCTCCATCTACCGTGTGATCGCCAACGCCCAGCCGACCGGCAGCGAAGATGCCTATACTATCTACTTTGCGATGGGTGCGATGCTCTGCCTCGCCGCAGCATTCCTCGGCGGTATCCTCGTTCACACTATCGGCGCAGTATTGGCCATGCTTATGGGCAACGGCGACTTGGTGAACAACACCATCAGTCGTGTCACCCGCGCCGGGTCACTGGTCCTGCCGCTTGGCCTGCTTGCCGCTGCGACCGGAATCATGAGCATGTGGGTCACCAAGATGACTCAGAAATTTAGCGTCGAGCAAGCAGATACAGTCACCCCCATAGAAGCCATCAAAATCTTCAGCGGCCCCATCGGCATCCTCATCGTCGCACTGATTTCCATCGTTCTGGCCAGCGCTGGCTCCGGCAGGCGCGTAAACAGCAACGCCGTCTGGTCCACCGTGCTTATCGACGCCGCGGCCTACCTCACCATCAGCACCACCATCGCCTATTCCCTGATGATCATCAATGAGGTCATCACCTCAGCCGTGCTGCGCAACGGTCCTCTCCCAGATTTTCCGACCACGCTGCCCGATTGGCGAGCATTCGCCGTTGTCCTCGGTGGCGTTGGCATTCGGATGATTATTGTGTGGGCGCGGAGTCGGAGGGAGGGCGCTGTTGGGGCTGGTGTGGGGCTTGGGGATGGAGTGGTGGAGATATGGTTGCGGGAGAGGTTGGGGTTGGAACCTTGAAATTGGTCCAGTAAAATTGGAATTTAAGTAGCATCTGTATAACAGGTATTAGGCGCGAGAAACGCTTAATACCTGCGTATGTAGTGAGATCCCTGGTAGTGGAGTGATATATTATTATTCTCCTTGAGAAGTTTTGTGTACCGACTTGAAATGCTGACTCTGGTTGGTGTTTTAGTTTATCAAAAGGGTTTTCTCACCAAGATCGTCAATCAGAGGCGTAATGCAGTGAAATTGCCTGGGTGGTCTTTGTGATCGTGTTCGGATATGGGCTGATGTGTTGTAAGGCGTTGTAATGTTTTAACGCAGTGTTCCAGCTTTCAGTGGGGTCCAGACGCTGGTGATGATCTTCCCGATGGTCTTGTCATCAGGATTCAATCTGTCGTTTTGAGTGGCGTTGTAATCTTAGGGCATGCCTTTATCAGCGAAGGTCCACACTCCTGTGGTCCAGACAGCATCGAAAATATGCTTCCTCGCAGCGGTAATGTTGTGAGTGGCCTTGGGTTCGGTTGACGCGACATGCAACGGGTGGCCATCATGATTCGACAGTACTTGGAGATTGTTGTCAAAGTGACGATGTTTTCTAAGAAAACCAGCCAATGGTGTCGTAGTGAAGGCTTTCATCTTTGCTGGTGTAGGTGCCAGTGACTGTTCTGATGGCGACTGTGTCAGTTTAGATGAGGGCACCATCCAGACACAGAATCACGTCACCTGCTGCTTCTTACTTAGTCAAGACATCTTGGCTGGGGTACAGGCGGAGATGATATTCGTGGAAGCAGCGATAAGCTTCTGGCTTGATTGACCCTACAGTCGTGAGCGAGGTGATGGACCAGGATGGTGTCGATAGTCAGTGTAGTACTAGGGGTGTTTGGGTCTTGCAGCTGGCGGCGCGGTGGTAGCGGTGATGGTCGCAGGCCAGGTGGGTTTGTGCTATCGAGGCGGGTGCGGTAGGTGAGCTATCTGGAAAGAACCTTTTTCTTTTTGGCGTTGTTTTGGGTTAATGGTTAACCTAGCGGCTAGGTTCTTTCTTTATGCGTGTGATACGCGTGTTGGCCTGGCGGTTTAGTTAGTTGCGAGAGCTTCTAGTCCGCGTCCTGGAGTGAAAAATTCATAAATAACCTTAAAAGATTTGAGAATGCAATATGTAGAATGGATAATTTTGAACTTGTCTTTGAGAGGTCTAATCGTTTCGGGAAAAATTTACACCAAACCCCACATTTTCTAGATTAATATTTAGTGATTTAAGGAATTTATTACTCCTGCTGGAAATGGGTAATAGAAATTTCGCATTATCAAAATATGCCGGACCTTCAAAATTGGCGTCCTGAAAATCTGTTCGACCCTTAAAGTGTGTATCTTCAAAAAAGATTTGAGAATTAAAATTGGATTTCTGGAAAGATGCAAAGCTTTCAAATCGAGATGCTTTAAACCATGCCGTTTCGTCGAAATGTGCCCGCAAAAAATGTGCGCACTTATGGAAGTGGCTGCCATGGAAAGAGGCTATGCCATAAAAGTGGGAAAAGCTAAAATCTGCATTTCTATGGTATTCCATATCTGTGCGGGGAGGTGTATTGTTGTTGAAATGTGTTCCATTGAAAGAGGTGTTATTATAAAATTTTGCACAAAGAAAAGATGCATTATTATAAAACTCTATTTCGCTAAAATCTGCACAATTTTCATAATTGTCATTAGAATCGAAGGGGGTGTCAATGTTGAAGTGCGCTCTTTGAAAACTCACACTTTCACAAAAAAGGGCGCCATGAAATGTTGCACCATCATGAAAGCGTGCATTGCTAAATGTAGCACCATCATGAAAGCGCGTATCACTAAATGTGGCATTATTGTAAAAATGGGCACTATTGAAAGATGTTTTTCCATGGAAATGTGCATTTAAAAAAGATGCTCGTTGTTTGAAAATCCCTTTTGAAGACAGGTTATAGAAATAGCAATGTTCTGCAACTAAATTTAGGGTTGACCATTGTCCAGGCTCTTCATTATTATTCCCTTCGAACCGTGAGAATATTATATCCTGTATTTTTTCTTTGAATGTGTGTATTTGAGGTGGTGAATTGTGCAGTATTGGGTCACGAAGTTGACTGATTAGAATGTTTAGGCAAACTTGTTGCTCCCGTAATGCTGATTTTTGATCATCCTTATAGAAAGCTGCCCAGTCATCAGCAAGTGCTGCCATTGCATATACTCCAGATTCGCGCTTGGTGAGATCTTCGGTTGCTAGTAGTTCCACGATTGAGGTAAAACGCTCACGAAGTGTGCGTTCTTGCTCTGCTCGTGAGCTTGTTTTATGTATTTCTTTATCTTGCTCTCTTGTTTTCTCTCCATTGTGAAGAGTAATTGCAGCAGCGATGATGGCAGCGATACCTGCGCCTAAGGTTGCTAAGGGTTGGGCTATTATGTCCCATGGCCATTCTCTTAGTGTTCGAATATGTGCAATGGCAAACCCTATTGTTAGGCCAGCAACTATTCCGACTCCTCCCCAGAGCCAGGGTTTATCGCCTTTTTCTATAAACCTTCCCATCTACTACTCTCCTCTTTACCCGCACCAACACATTCACGACAATATTATCAACCCCGTCGCCCCTCCACTATGGAAACAGTAAAAAATCGACGCGGCGAGTGGGTGTCGCGGCGTCGATAAGCGGTGGGGTTTTAGTCGAAAATGACGGTTCGGTTTCCGTAGACCTGAACGCGATCTTCGAGGTGGAATCGTAGGCCGCGGGCGAGGACGATTTTCTCGGCGTCGCGGCCGAGTCGTTGCATATCGGAGGGGGTGTCTTTGTGGGAAATGCGAATGACGTCCTGTTCGATGATCGGGCCGTCGTCGAGGTCTTCGGTGGCGTAATGGCAGGTTGCGCCGATGAGTTTCACGCCGCGTCGATAAGCCTGGTGATAAGGGCGCGCGCCCATAAACGACGGCAAGAAACTGTGGTGAATATTAATTGCCTTACCCGACCACATTTCGCACAAATCCGGCGGCAGAATCTGCATGAAACGCGCAAGAACAATGGCGTCGGGACTTTCCGCATTCACAAGGTCAGCAACCTGGTCGAAAGCCTTGCGTTTACCCACCGCATCTTTCGGAAAAGGAACATAATGGAAAGGTATGCCGTGGGACTGTGCAATTGGCCGCAAATCCTCATGATTACCGATCACCGCAGCCACATCCATCGGGTAATCATTTTGCGCAACCCGCCCCAACAAATCATGCAGACAATGCCCCTCCTTGGACACCAAAATCACAGCCTTCTTCGGCTTCGCGGTATCCCACAAACGCCACCGGACATCCGTGCCCATTTCGGACGCGACCTCCGCAAAACGCTGGCTCAGCTCGTCAAAGCCCATGCTAATCGACGCCGCGCGCACAGCCTGGCGGGTAAAAAACCAGCCGCTCTCCGGGTCAGTGAAAAAACCTGCCTCTGTGATCCAGCCGCCAATATCGGCAATGAAAGACGACAATTTAGCCACAATCCCCGTTGTGTCGGGGCAGCTCAACGTAAGGACATACTGGCGTTCGTCGGTGGTGGTATGCGCAGCTGGAATGGTCATTCTGTGCATTGTACTAGGAAAGCTTGGTAGGGTGATCCGAGGGGAAGGGGATGTATGAAGCTTGTATTTTCGCGCGACTGTGATGACGCGGGGCGTCGTGCGCTCAGCCGAGGGGTGCTTTCTGGGACGCACCTGCGTTTGGCCGTGGGAGTCTATGTGGAACGGGACGGCTTTAATGAGCTGCCGCCGTGGGAACAACACCGGCTACGAGCACTTGCCCTTGGGGCTAGCGGGACGCGAGTCATTGCTGGTGTCTCGGCCGCGTTGCTGTGGGGGATGTGGGTGAGGGTTGGGCGAGATGATCCGGTGGAATACGCTATGAACAGGGGAAGCAAAGACGTTGGGGGCGGTCGGCGGCTTAGGGCGTTGCTCGGGGAAAGCAGCTATGTGGATGGGAAAATAGCCAAAGTAGCTACCATCCCACATGTGCTCTTGGATCTGGCCAGGTACCACAGCTTTGAAGACTGCTTCATGGCAACGAGCTGGGTGGTGGCGCACGACGCATGCCCGCTCGCCGAATTGCGGGAAGCGGCTCTTAGCGATGAAACCCTTACGCGGGTGCTTGATCTTGTTGACCCCTATGTTGAATCAGCCGCCGAGGCGTACTTCCTGGCGCAAGTGCGCAAAGATGGGGTGATCGATGTGCAGCCGCAGGTCACAGTGGCTGATTCTCGTCTGGCTACGCGGCGGCCAGACTTTCAGATCAGGCGGACACGGATTGTGATTGAAATATCTGGCCTGGGTAAATACGGGGAGACTGCCGAAGAGCAACAGTTTAACGTGGAACGTGCTACCAATCGTTATGATCGTTTGGTCACTGCGGGATACACCATCTGGGCGTACTCCGCCAAGGACGTGTTCTCTGGGTTTGCCTACAGGGATGTGCTGCGGCGGTACAAGGAAATGCGAGAGCGGGAGTCAATGTGAGCGCTGGGACTGGCGGTGCTCGTACCTGGTCTGATCGAGGAAAGCGAAAATGTCCCAGGATCCACCATTTTTAAGAATTTGGTGGATCCTGGGACAAAAACAGGGGGCTGGTGTCCCAAAAACCATCAACTAACCGGAAAATGGTGGATTGTGGGACAAACTGCAGTTCAGCCCAACAAGGCGGGGGATGTAGAGGGGTAGCTGGCGCAAAGACCTGGCGCAAAGACCCGTAGCAAAGACCCAGCGCGACAGCAAAGCAGACAAGAACCCATCGCACCCGCCGCAAAGAAAGCCCCGGCCACACAACGTGTGACCAGGGCTTTTCAGGCGACTAGCAACTGGAAACTAGCAGCCAGCCCGGCCGGAATCGGTGAAACCAGCCCGGCCAGAATCTACGCCGACGGGTAGATTCCGTCTTCGCCGAGGCGGGCGTCGGGGTCGAGAAGCAGGGCGATTTCTGCTTCGTGTGCTCCGACGGCGGGGAAGCGGCGTCCGTCGATCACGCTGAAGAGTTCAACGTGTCCGACCATGCCTTCTTCGAGACGTCGGGCACCGGCGGCCAACCGTGCATTGGCGGATGTGCGCCATTCGTCCACGGAGTATCCAGCGGCGTCGAGTGCCGCCTCGAACACACCGGGGTGTGCGAGCACTACCACGGCGGACACGTGGCCGAAGCCCAGCGAGGTGAGTACGCCTGCCTTCACTGCACCGGCACCCAGAGAGAGGGGAGCGCGCAGCCAGACTAGGGGCTTGGCCAGGGGCTCGATGGCTGGGTCAACGCAGTCGAGGGATGCGTTTTGCGGCAGGTCGCCGGTGGCCAGGATGTGGCAGAGTCCTGCGGTTTGGAAAAGCGCAGCGCCACCCTTGGCGTGTCCGGTGAGGGTCTTCTGGGAGACCACGAACAGCGGGTTTCCGGCGTCGCGTCCCAGGGCATTCCACAGCAGGCTGTGGAGTTCGGACTCGTTGGGGTCGTTGGCGTTGGTGGACGTGTCGTGCTTGCTCACTACGCGCACGTCGTCGGGGGTGAGACCAAGACCGTTCAACGAGCGGGCCAACGCGGAGCTGGTTCCTCCTCGTCCGGCGGCAAGTGCACCGAGTCCCGGAGCCGGGATGGAGGTGTGGATGCCGTCGGCGTAGGACTGTGCGTGGGCAACCACGGCGTAGACAGGCAGTCCGAGCTTGGCGGCGACGTCACCACGCGCGAGGAGGACGGTGCCTCCGCCTTCGGCTTCGACGAAGCCTGCACGGCGACGGTCGTTGGCGCGTGAGTAGAAACGCTCGTTGATGCCCTTGGCCGCGAGTGCTGCGGATTCGGCGGTGGCGTTCATGTCGCCGAATCCGGTGAGGGATTCGACGCTGATGTCGTCAATACCGCCGGTGACCACGAAGTCGGCTTTGCCGAGCTTGATCTTGTCCACGCCTTCTTCCAGGGACACGGCTGCGGTGGCGCAGGCACCGACGGGGGTGGATCATGGATCCGTAGCCGCCGACGAGGGACTGCATGACGTGTGCGGCCACCACGTTGGGCAGGGCTTCCTGCAGGATGTCGCTCGGTCGTTCTTCGCCGAGGAATCGGGTGACGAAGACCTTGTGCAGGGATTCCATGCCACCAATACCGGTGCCCTGGGTGGAGGCGACATCGGCCGGGTGGACGATGCGGAGCAGTTCGGCGGGGGTGAAGCCTGCGCTGAGGAACGCATCAACGGCGGTGACAAGGTTCCACACGGCGATGCGGTCGAGACCTTCGATCATGGTGCCGGGGATGCCCCAGTTGGCGGGGTTGAAGTCGGTGGGCAGCTGACCACCAACAACGCGGCTGAGTGTGGCTTTGCGCGGGATGCGCGCCTGGGCGCCACGCTTCTTGTGCACCAACCATTCGCCGTCTTCGGTGGGGCTGATGCTGGTGGTTGCCGGGTCGGCGTCCACGTAGTCCTGGGCTTCTTCCTCGGTGGCCACGGTGAAGGAGATGTCGCGGTCAAGGTAGACGGTGGCTACGTCAATGGAGCCTTCGTCAACCAGGGTGTAGTCGTCCACGAAGCGGCGGATACCGGCGCGGGCAACTACTTCGTCGCGGAAGCGGTCGTAGATGTCTTCCTCGGCGACGGCTTCGCCGGAGGCGTCGTACCAGCCGGGTGTGGGGTCGTCGGACCAGTTGACCAGGCCGGTCATCCAGGCGAGTTCCAGCACACCGGCGGCGGTGAGGTCAACGTCGCCGTCGCGTTGGATGCCGTATTCCGCGAGGGTGCGGGTGCGGCCGGAGCCCCAAGAGGAGACTTCGCCCAGGCCGACAATAACCACCATGTCTTCCAGCGGCGTGGTGACTTTACCCAGGTCAATGCCGCCTGCCTGCTTCGGTGCGGCGGGAGAGGGCAGCGCGTTGATGGTGACGGGCTTCTCTTCAGTCTCTGCACTATCTGAAGTCAGGTCCAGCGATGCGGCCAGTTCCGGCAGGGACACGTTGGCGTCAGCGAGCCCACCAGTGAAGTCCGCGTCCAGGGGGTGCTTTGGTTGCCTCGGCGCGTGCCGACGGCGTGCACAGTCCCAGGAGTTCCTCGGAGATTTCGTCGGGCGTGTACACGTGGATGCCGTGCTTCTGCACCAGCGGTACCAGCGGGTCGTTGCCGCCCATCAGGTTGGTACCAGCCACCCAGCCGATGCGGGCCTGGGCGAGGGACACGTAGTCCGGCCAGACGCTTTCAGCGGTCCATTTCGCCAGGATGGCATCGAAGGCTGCCTTGACTTCGCCGTAAGCGCCGTCGCCACCGAAGGTGCCGCGGTTCGGGGAACCGGGCAGCACCACGTGCACGCGGGAACCAAAACCTCGGGAGGCAAGATCTGCAACACCGGCGATGGTGCGCTCCACGCTCCACAGCAGCAGGCGTGCCTGGTTTTCTGCAGCGGGGCCGGCATCGGCCAGGCTGCCGGACACGCGGGGTGCGGCGAAGGGGGAATACCAGGGTGGGGGTCAACGCAGGCTTGGTGACCTTCACGTCTTTACCCACGGTGACTTTCTGCTCGGTGCCAATCCACTCGACCAGGGAGTCCACGTCACGGAAGGAGGACATGTTGGCGGGCACCAGCCACAGCTTCGCGTGGGCGGAAGCGTTGTTGGCGTAGAGGGTGCGGGCGTATTCCTTGCGGGCATCGTTGACGTTGGAGGCCGTCATGATGACAGTTGCGCCGCCTGCCAGCAGTTTCTCCACCAACGCACCGGCGATGGAGCCGGGGGCTGCGCCGGTGACCAGGGCAACATCCTCGACCCACGGCTCGGTGGGTTCTTGGGTGGCAATCTCGGACACCGAGGTAAGGGTCTGAGCCAGTTTCTTGTCGGAGGTCTGTCCAGCCCACCATGCGGCCTGTTGTGCTACAACCTCACCGGTTCCGGCGAAACGCTGCACAGCAATGTCGGCGCCGTTTGCTAGCGGGCGAGGTCTTCGCGGGCGCTGGCCCAGCGGTCGTCGAAAAGCACGGCGCGCTGTTCGTCGAAGGTGGGAGTAACCATCTTGAACCACTGCGGATCCAGCTCGGCCTCCACCGCGTCGATGAGGGCGGTGTCGGAGGTTTCGGGTTCCGCGGGTTCGGGGGTGAGGTGCCCCAGCTGGTCCAGGATGGTGCGTGCCGTAGCAGCGAGCACACCTTCCGGACCGGTGACGGTATCGGCGTAGGCATCCAGAGCAGCAGAATCAACCACGCCGCCGCCACCGGCAGCATCACCGCTCCCCAGGGAGACGGACACGCCATGCGTGGCAGCGACGTTGGTCACTGCGGCGTCGATAAGCGCATCCAGGGCGGCCTTGGAGGAGGGATTGTCGGAGGGCAGGGTACCGGCATCGCCACCACGCACGGACTCGCCGTCGCGGGTGCCCAGCACCAGCTCGGCCTCCACGTGCACCGCCCACGACTCGGGCAGGCCCCAAGCACCGGTCACGCGGTCACGAATGTAGGCGGGCTTTTGCGACGCCTGGCCCGTCAGGGTACGCAGACGACCACGCACAACCTCCGACAGCACCGGGCCGAACGCACGGTAGCCGGGGGCAGCGGTGGCCACGCGGGCCTTCAGCGTATCGACGTCCGCCTCTGCCGCACCGTCAATGGTGGGCACACCCAGCTCGGTGGACATGTCCATGAGCAGCTGGTTACGGCGGGAGGATACGCCATTGGTGAGGGTTTCTGTGGTGTCGCTACCCGCGATCTGGTCCAGGCGCACCTTGTTCTGCACCGCAAACAGGAACATGATCGCATCCGCAGCGGTAAACGGCAGCTCACCAGCGGGAGAGCCACCCGTCGGGGCGGCGGGGGCCGGTGCCGGAGCGGCCTCAGCGGCGGGTGCAGGCTCAGCGGGTGCCTCGGCGGGAGCCGCCTCAGCAGGTGTTTCCTCGGCCTCGGGGGCGGCTTCCTCCACCACCGGAGCGGACTTCGGATCGGCCAGGTTCACGGCATCCGCGTCGCGCTCGACGTTGAACACGCGCACCGATGCGCCAGCGTTCTCTGCAAGATCCAGGGTGCGGGCGGCCAGGTTGGCCAGCGTGGGTGCAGAGGCCAAACCAACCTCCACAATGTGCTCCACCTTCGCCTCGTTGATCAGTAGATCCTGCGTCTCAATCCAGCGGACCGGGGAGGCGAACTGCCAGCTCAGCAGCTCAATCATGAGCACGCGGGCAAGCTTGGCGGGGGAGTCGGTGGCCTGGCGCTCAAACTCGCCGCTATCCAGCAGTTTCTTCAGCGGTTCGGAGGGAACAACATCCAGAATTGCCTCGGCGAAGTCGCGGGTCAGCTCGAAGGGGCGAGCCACCAGGTTCGGCACGTAGCGATCGACCAGGGCGTCCACATCCAGTTCTTCTGGCAGCAGCGAATCCAGCTTGGCGGCAAACGCCGGGACCCCGGGGCGCAGAACACGGGAGTGGAAGGGCACGTCAATGCCGGGGATTTCCACGTAGGCGCGCTTTCCACCGCGCTCCTGGGCATCCGCAGCCAGTGCCTTCAGGCCGGCGACCGTGCCGGCCACCGCATACTGCTGGCCAGCCACGTTGAAGTTCACAATCTCCAGGAACTCCCCGGTGCGTTCAGCGATATCGGCAACGTAGTCCACGACTTCCGCGTCGCTCAGCCCGAACATATTGGGGCGCAGCGCACCCAGGCGGTAGTTGGAGCGTCCAGCGGCGTCGCGCTCAACCAGGGAGTGCATGGCGGAGCCGCGGGAGAACACAATGTCGATCACGGCTTCCAGGTCGAAGATGTTGGCCAGGGAGGCCAGTGCCGTGTACTCGCCCAGCGAGTGTCCCGCGTAGAGGGAGCCGGGCACAATGGTGCCTGCTTCGCGGAGGCGTTCGGTCTGACCGTAGGCCACCACTGCCAGAGCCACCTGAGTGAACTGCGTCAGGTACAGCACGCCCTTGGGGTGGCGGAACACGGTTTCGCCCACGCGCAGGACGGTCGGGTTCTCGTCCACGATCTGCACGATGGAGAATCCGAGTTCGTTGCGGGTGTGGGAATCGGCGCGCTCCCACACGGCGCGGGCCGCAGCGGAGGCAGAACGGTCGCCCGAAGCCATGCCGGGGCTTTGGATGCCCTGGCCCGGGTACACGTAGGCGGTGGTGGGCGGTGCAAGCAGCGCCTGGCCGCGGGACACCACGTTGCCGTCCACGCGGCAGGTAACCTCCACGGCAGAGATGGCGCCGCGGGCGGAGCGGCCGACGCGTTCAACGGTGATGTCCACGGCATCGTTAAGCTGCACCATGCCGAACATGGAGTAGGTCCAGCCGATGAGACGGGCGGGGCGCTTACCAGCGGTAGCCAGGTGCTGCGCGGTGGCCGACAGCCACATGCCGTGCACCAGGGGAGCCTCCAGGCCCACGAGACGGGCGGCGTTGGTGGAGGTATGGATCGGGTTGTAGTCGCCGGACACCATGGCGAAGGGGGTCATGTCGGCGGGCGCGGTGACCACGGTGCGGCGCAAGAAGTGGCGCGGGGTGTCCACAATCTCTACGTCGGCTCCACCCCAGTTGGGGGCCAGCGACGGTGCCTGAGTGCTGGTCACGCGGCCGCGGATGGCAAAACGCTCCACAAGCCTGGCGACAACCTCACCCTCGGAGGTGAGCGTCAGGTTGACGGTGACAATGCGTCCCGATGCGGATTCCTCCAACGGGGGAGGTTTGGGCCTCCACCTGGATGGTGCGGGAATTGGCCAGCTCCTCCAGCGGAACCAGCAGCTCCACGCAGTGATCCAGGTGCACGGCGTTGAGCAGGCCCTCAATCACCGGATAGCCGTCGGGCAGGTACGCAGAACCCAGGGCGGCGTAGATGGCGGGCCAGCAGGGCCCCACCAGCGCATCGGCGGTGCCTGCGTTCAGTGCCTCCCCATCCAGGTCGCCCAACGGAATGCCCGCGCCCGACACGGCGGTGTGCTGAGTGAGCAGGGTTGCGGGCAGGGTGAAGGAATCCCGCACCACGCCAAACGTGGTGCCTTCCTTTCGGCTCCACCGTGGGCAGGGAATCAATGCTGTCGCCCGCAGCGGAGGTGGAACCCACGCCCGCGACGGCGGCCAGCAGGCCATACACGGCGTCCGGCAGGGCATCGTGATCCACCACCGGGGATGCGCCCGTGGCCGTGGCCTCGGACAACGCCACCGGAATGTCCACCTGGGTGACCACATAGGGCTTCTTCGCGCCGGGGTCCAGGTCGTCCCACACGGAATCGGCCAGCACGCGAATGGTCCATACGTCGCTGGTGGGATCGGTGGGGGCAATGATGTCCACGGCCTCCGGTGCCAGCGCATGAGCTGGGTTATCAATCAAATGGCCGTGCCACACGATATGCGGGGCGGTGCGCAGCAGCTCCTCGCCGTCGGCGACCTCGCCCAGGCGGGCAAACACCTTCGCGGGTGTGCTGTTGGCACTGAGGGTGTCTGTGCATGCCTGTTCAAAACGACCCAGCAGGTCAGCCACCGGCTCGTCGATACGATCAATACCTGCCACCGACACCGGGCCCGGGATCACGCGCACAGCATCGGCGGAGTAGCGCTCGTCCTGAGACTGCCACAGGGTATCCAAGCCCCACCACCGTGCCAGGTCCGCATCAATGGCGGGCACCCACGGCATCGGCTTGTGGTGCTTGCGGCACAGGCCAATAAACCACGCAGCGTCGCGGGCACCCACCTTCAGCTCGCGGGCCTGCGGGTACTCCGACAGCAGCTTCTCGACGGCCGCCGGACCATCCTCCGCATCCTCCAGGGTGGGGAACAACGTGACCACCGGGCCGTGATCCACATCCGACAGGCGGGCCTCCACACGGTGCAGCAAATCAAAGAAGCGATCCGGCCAGGTCGGGTCCGTCCAGGGGTACGCCAAATCCACAAAACGCTGCAGCCACTCGGCGTAGGTCATCTCCTCCCAGATCACCGAAATACGGCTTCGCCGTCTTATTCAGCGCGGCAATAATCTCATCGCGCCGGGCAGCCACAGCCTCGTCGCTGGGCTCAATGGAGGAAATCAGGCGGGAACACGCGGCGGAGGCGTTATCCACCTCGTACATGTCCGCGTGCAGGTGCGATAGGCCGGAGGTCACGCCGCCACGGGACTCGCCACGGCCGACCCAGCCGCCGCGATCGTTGGGATCCACACCAGGGGTGTCCTTGAGCAGCTTCTTGACCTGCGGAGACGTCTTTGCCTCCTTGGTGGTCATGGCTGCGGTGCCCACCAAAATGCCGTCCACGGGCATGGCGGGGGCGTGGTACTGGGTAGCCCAGGAACCCGTTAGGTATTCCGCGGCCTTCTCCGGGGTGCCAATGCCACCGCCCACACACAGCACCACGTTCGGCTGGCGGCGGATTTCGCCGTAGGTGGCCAGCAACAGGTCATCCAGGTTCACCCAGGAATGGTGGCCGCCAGCGTGGCCGTCCTCCACCTGCATGATGATCATGGCATCCGGATTGTCCTTGGCGATCTCCAAGACGGAACGAATCTGCTCCACGGTGCCCGGCTTGAAACTGATGTAGGGGAAGCCATCCTCGTGCAGGCTCTGGATCAGCTCCTTAGCTTCCTCCAACTCGGGGATACCGGCGGACACGGTCACGCCGTTGATGGAGGTGCCTGCGGCGCGTGCGCGTGAAACAATACGCTGCGCGCCAAACTGCAGGTTCCACATGTAGCGGTCGAAGAACATGGAGTTGAACTGCGCTGCGCGGCCCGGTTGCAGCTGGGCCACCAAGCCGTCACGATTCTTGGTGAACACTTCCTCCGAATACTGGCCACCACCGGCCAACTCGGCCCAGAAACCAGCGTTAGCGGCTGCTGCGACGATATCCGGGTCCACCGTGGTGGGGGTCATGCCCGCCAGCAGGATTGGGGAGTAGCCGGTCAGGCGGCTAAACGCGGTGACAACTTTCACGCTGCCGTCCGGCAACTCCACCAGCTTCGGGGCGAACCGCTCCCAGGTGTCCTCCTGCGGGATGGTGGTACCGGGAGTGACCAGCTTGTCGCGATCCGCAGCGGTACCAGCGGCAACGAGGGTGATGCCGCGGCCGTCGAGAAGTTTGGCGGTGATGCGGCCCAGGCCGTGACCCGGCTCGGTGTTTAGCACATGGGTGATCTCGGTGCTGGTGGTCAGCGCCGACAACTCTGCGGGCCAATCGTGGTGCTTGACCAGAATGTCTTCGGCAAGGGCCTGGGCGGATACCGTCAAACCAAGCGCGGAGGCCCACTCGGCGGCGCGGTCCGCACCGGGCTGCATTGCCGTGAAGTGGAACGGCGCGGAAACCTTGAGTTCGTTGAACAGCGGCTCCACCCGAGTACCGCCCGAACGCTTATCATCCAGCTCCGCGTTATGCTTCTCCGCAGCCTGCTCAATCAAGCTCTCCACCTGGCGCAATGCCGCAGGCGCACCCGCAATCACAAAATGCGTGTGGCCATTACGCAGCGCCAATTCCGTGTCCTTAACATGCGCAATGGCGCCCTCAACAGCCTCGCGCGGCACATTACGGACACTCAACATCCAGGAATCCCCCGCGTGCGTGCCCAATTCCTGCGCGCGCAGGGTGGCAGCAGTGCCCATCAGCAGGGCAAACGCCACCACATCCACCAGCGCAGTGTTCTCCTCCACGGCCTTACCGCTGGTGTCCGCCGCGATGGCCTCCGCTGCGGCCACGCCCAGGCTGCCCTGGGAATGCCCGATGAGTGCGGCCTTTGAAACATCCAAACCAGCATCCTGAAGATGCAACACAGCCGCAACCTGCGACAACACAATCCCAGGCACACTCACCGCAGGAAGCATATCCACATCGACTGACAGGGAGGCATCCGGGTTGGTGATCAAATCCTTCAACCGGGCATCCGCGCCGGGCACGGCGCTGGCGCGCTCCCGTGCGTAGGCGGCGACGCGACGCTCAGCGGCATTCAGTAGCGACAACAGTCGAGGATCCTCAGCACCCCGGAGAGCCTCCTGCCAGGGAGACGCTTGCCCCGCGAACAACAACGCGGGGCTTTCAAAGGCATGCAAAGGAAGCAAAGACGGCAAGTTCACGCAAACTCCTCATGTGTGACAAACGTGTTTTCCCGAATGCTAACAAGGCTTACTTTCAGCGTCGAATACATAAATGTATCGTCCCTGCTTGGTTAATAAAAACTCATGTGTGCAGGTGGTGCTTGGTGCGGGGTTGGTGGTCGTTATTTTCCATCGTCCCTGCGTGTGCGCTTAACGACGCCCCCCACGTCCCCGATGTTGCAGCCCCCGCAGCATTACACCATTGGCTTGGAACATGCAAATAATAAAGTAAGGATCATGTCCACAATATCGTCGGCTTCAAGCATTGTGCCGCGCGGTTCAAAAGTGTCATTATCATTAATAAGTTCTGTTTTCCAGGCGGAAACTCCCGTAACCCGCAATGCAATGCCAATAACCGCCTGCGCCACCGCCTCTGGGCGGCGATCTAAGGTGCGGCCGACCTCGTTCACAATAAGCTCCAAAACCTGAGCGACACGCAACACAAAATCACGGTTGATTTCCCGGAACTGCAGTGCCCACTCCGGTTCCCGCGCCGCCCGCGACAGCAGCTCATTGTGCAGGATGAAAAACTCCCTGTTCAGACCTAGTTCCACCTGTGCGCTGCCCAGGAACTCGGCGACCTTCACTTCCGGCTGGCCGCCGGGCTGTGTTGAGGGCTGTGCTGCCCAGCGTTCCACGATTTCGTCGAGGCGTTCAATAATCCGGGCGTAAGCGTCCCGCGCCACGTGGGTGAAAAGTTCCTCTTTGGTGGCGTAGTTGGAATAGAAGGCACCCCTGGTCAGTCCGGCTTCTTTGCAGATGCGCTGTTGTGTACAGCCCTCAATGCCGGAGTTAATCATCACAATGCGGGCGGCTTCCACTAGGCGTTGTTGTGTTTCTGAACGCTCCCTCATTGGCCCACCGCTTCCCGTATTGTGCTGCACCCTGGATACTGTACGAGTGCCATTGTGCCAGAAAAAGGCGGCTATTCTTGAGCCTTATGGATCTGGACCGAACCACACAACCCAGCCGCGAACAACTCGCCCGCATCATGGACTACACCCTGCTCTCTCCCGAAGCCACCGCTGCCGATGTGGGGCACCTGATCGATAGCGCCATCTCTCTCGGGGTGGGTGCCGTCTGCGTGTCCCCGTCTTTGCTGCATGCCACGGAGAAAGCCGCCCAGGCCGGCCTGACGGTGGCCACTGTGTGTGTGGGTTCCCATCCGGCAAGCATCATGTGCTGGTGAAGGCGGCGGAAGCCCGGCTGGCAGTGCAGTTCGGGGCGTCGGAAATTGATATGGTGGTGGATATTGCCGCAGCTCAGGCGGGGGACAGCAACGCCCTCATCTCTGAAATCGCTACCGTGCGCGAGGCTGTGCCGCACCCTGTGGTGCTGAAGGTCATTCTGGAATCGGCGGTGCTCAGTAACGACGCCCTGGCTACCGCCTGCCGCGCTGCACTTGCCGCCGGTGCCGACTACGTGAAAACCTCCACTGGGTTCCACCCTGCGGGCGGGGCTTCAGTGGAGGCAGTGCGCGTGATGAATGATGCCGTGGGCGGGCAGATGGGCATCAAGGCTTCTGGTGGAATACGTACCTGGGATGATGCGCAAGCGTTGGTAGCTGCCGGTGCGACCCGTCTTGGAGTGTCAGCAGCAGCAAAGGTTCTTGATGGCGCTCCTGATTAAACCAGTGCAACATCAGGGATGTACCCGAGGAATACAGCATTCCAAAGCCGCAGCCGCTTAAGAAGAAACCCGGGTGTGCGGTGATGGGTTGGGTGCTGTCGGCCATCATGACCCACTGGCTCACCACAAACAGCACCATGCCGCAATACATGAGAATCAGGTTGGCTTTCCTGCTGCGTGGCCCGAAAAACAGCGTGGATACAAGCGCGATGGGCACCACGAGCACCGTAATGCCGCTGCCCCAGGTTGACAGCAGCGGGTACAGAACATGGGACTGTCCGTCGGGCCTTGTTCCCGCGATGCCCACCCAGTACATGCCGATACCCGCAGCTAGTAATACTATTTCTGGGATCAGGTAGTGGAATGAAAAAGATCTCACACAGCTCAGCCCCTTTGGCGCATGTAAGAAAGATAACGATTTATTAATGTGTATCTTATCTGCGTATTAGGGTAGGGGCAAACTGGGCAAGTTGAAGGCTGGGGCTACTTCTGCTGTGAGTTATCGCTAATCTCGCTGAAATTGACGTTTGTGCCGGTCAGACGTAGGGCAACGGCCTTATCTTCCACCGACACGCTCTCCACGTTCAGCCCCCCGGCCATCTTGCTGGCGCTCTCTCGCAGACTATTAGTAATGGCGTCCGACATCTCCTTGGGGAGCTCCACCCCAAACAAAGCGGCACGTTCCGCCTGGAACTGCAGCTGTCCGTCCGCGGCACTGGGGCGCAGCGTCAGCGTGGCGGCGCCATCGGTGAATTCGACGCTCACAGTGCCGTCATTCGGGTGCGAGGTGATGCCGGTGACGCGTACCAGGCTTTGGATCAGCGCGCCCGCGTAGCCATTGTTGGTGTTGCCTGCTGCTTGTTCCGCTATTGCGGATTGCACCTGTGCGAGCATGAACTCGTCGGTCAGCCGGGTATCCAACAGCATGGACCCGGCGACGGGATTGTTGCGATCCTTCAGGGAAAGATTGCGGATCTTCACCGTGGACGCGGGGCTGCCTGTTACCTGGGGGGGCACTGTTGGTGCCGTCGGGGTAGTCGATCTTCAAGGTGGACGGCAGGTCCATGTCCACATGCTTCACATTCCCCGTGACCAGCGTGGCCACGACCGGGTAGGCCCCGAAGCTGACGCTGGCCCCCTCACCCGAATCGGCTTTCAATTGCTGGGACACATACCACCGGGTACCGCCCTCGGCAATACCAGCGATGAGGAGGAAAGCAACAACAAGACCAACAAGTAACTTTTTCACCCAATCTAGTTTTCCTGAATCTTCAGCAACGCGCTACTCGCACTACACCTGATCGCCACTCACAAAAGACCACGGTACGGTGAGCAGGTTGTCGCGGACGCGACGGCGAATCGGGGTGAGGGGCACCGAGGCGTCGATAAGCAGGCGGCGCGCCTCCCGCCAGCGGACGCGCGGACCGTAGGTGGCCCAGGCGGCGGCGCGGTCCCAAGCGGTGTCGGCCATGCGCAGCAGGTTGTGGATGGGTTCGCCGGGGACGTTTCGGTGAATAAGGGCCTTAGGGAGCCGTTCGGCCAGGTCAGAGGGGCGGGCGGTATGATGCGGATCCCAGGCCAGGGTGAGGGACTGCGGGCCGTCCGCGTCCAACAACACCCAGGAACAGCGGCGGCCCAGCTCGTCGCAGGTGCCCTCCACAAACAGCCCGCCGGGGGCGAGTCGGGAACACACCAGCTGCCAGGCGTCGTGAACCTGGGAGACGTCGTACTGACGCAGTACATTAAACGCCCGCACCAGATTCGGGCGGTGGCCCGCCAGCTCAAACCCGCCCACGGCAAAGTGCACGCCGTCGCGGGGTGGCAGCACACGGGCGGGATCAATCTCCAGGCCGAGCACGGAGACGTCGGCACGCAGGCGGCGCAGCCAGGTGGCCCACTCGCAGGTGGTGGTGTGAGAGGCACCGTACCCCACATCAATGGCCAGGGGAACGTCGTGGATGGAGTCATGCGAAAGGCACCGCTGCACCGTGGGGTGATGAACCATCCAACGGTCGCAGCGGCGCAATCGATTCACATTCGTTGTGCCACGTGTGATCACACCCACGGGGCGGGTGCTTCGGGTAGCCTGCCGGCGAGTGTGTTGGTGGTCTCCGAACGTGGCACGCAGATTATGGGCGTGATCAGCCACAAACGTGTGTTAGAGGTTTTCCGAAATCCACTTCTCGGTCAGAGCGGCCTCGTTGGCCACCAGCTCGCTGAGGGCCTCGGCAACCTTCGGCTCAATCGCGGGGCCCATGAACGGAATGGTCACGTTCACTTCGTTGGCGTAGGAGAGGGTGGTGGACGCATCGTCGCCGGACAGCTCAATATCGCCCTTGAAATCCACCGGGGCACCCTTCACATCTGCGGTGTAGGACGCCTTTGCAGCGCCGTCGGCTAGCGCGCCAATGGTGTACACGCGCTTAATCTTCAACGACTGGCTGATCATCGCACGCACAGCCTCGGGAAGCAGCTCCATCGGCATGATCTCGTACAGCACAACTCAGCGCCGCCGTCAGTGCTGGTGATCTCATGAACCTCGCCAGGTTCCGTGCTCAGATTCGCCACATTGTAAGCCCAGTAGTCAGCATTCGTCAGGGCCTCATGCACCTTTGCAGGCGGAAAATTGATAGTTACAGAAGTTTCGGTACGCGTTGCCATGTGTACAGACTACCGTTAAAGGTGTGTCCGACCTATTAGTAACCCAAAAACTCTCCAGCATCCCCGGTGCCACCATCGACACCACTACCCAGTTCGCCGACCTCACCACCCTGCACCTTGGGGGGCAGCCACGCGCCGTCGTGCGGTGTGCATCCACGCAGGCAGTCATAGACGTCGTATCGCTTCTCGACGCCCACCAGGTGTCGCTGCTCATTATCGGCGGCGGGTCCAACCTCGTTATTGCTGATGGTCCCGTTGACGTGGTTGCCGTCGTCCTAGAATGCGACAACATTCACATCGACCCCGACAGCGGGATTTTGCGCACAGAAGCCGGTGCCGTCTGGGATTCCGTGGTCGCTGCTGCTGTGGACGCGGGGCTCGGCGGCATCGAATGCCTCTCCGGCATTCCCGGCTCTGCGGGCGCCACGCCCGTGCAAAACGTTGGTGCCTACGGGGCGGAAATCTCCGACGTGCTCACTCGTGTTCGACTGTGGGATCGTTCGGCAGGGGAGGATGTGTGGGTGCCCGCTTCTGAGCTGGATTTGAGCTACCGACACTCCAACCTCAAACACACCTCAAGGGCGGTTGTGTTGGAGATCGAACTCGCTTTAAGCGTGGACGGGCTATCTGCGCCTCTGCGATTCGGGGAGCTTGCGCGGACATTAGGGGTTTCGGGTTCTGAGGGTTCTGGGGCGCGGCGACCGGTGGGGGAGGTGCGCGAAGCGGTACTAGAACTACGCCGAGGAAAAGGCATGGTCTACGACCCGTCCGACCACGACACCTGGTCAGCTGGGTCCTTCTTTACCAACCCGATTGTTTCTGCGGCGTTGGCTGAAAAAGTCCGCGCCGTGGCCGCCGAGCTGCGTGGGGCCGATGATGCCGAACGCATGCCCTGCTTCGACGTAGGTGACGACCAGCGCAAACTCTCCGCAGCCTGGCTTATTGACCGCGCCGGGTTCACCAAAGGGCACCCTGGTGAGGGTGCCGCTGCTCGGCTGTCCACCAAACATACTTTGGCGTTAACGAACCGCGGCAACGCCACCACCGCCGACCTTGTAGCGTTGGCGCGCGAAGTCCGCGATGGGGTCCTTGATGTTTTTGGTGTCGAGCTCGTGCCGGAACCCGTGTGGGTGGGGGTGGAGTTGTAGGTTTTGGGTTGGTGTGTCAGGTAGGTCCATCGCTGGGCTCGGAAAAGGGGTGTTTTCGGACCTGGCGGTAGACCTTTCTTCATGCAAATGTTTGCACTAACGCTGTTCAGGGGTTTTTGGGTTGTGGCGCTCCACCAAACTGCCGTTTTTGCAGGAATTTTTGGCGGTTTGGTAGATCATGAGTAGCTATCTGGTTGTGGCGCTCTATCAAATGTTCACGTTCTGGTGTTTTTGCAGGCTGTGGCCGGTTAAAAATGGTTGAACAGCGCTAATGGAAAAGTATGTATATCCCCAGGTTCAAAAAAGTCGGTTTTTCCGCCTGGAGATATACATACCTGAGAGGTTGGTTTTGTGAGATGTCGTATCGGCGGCAATGCGCCGCAATGGTGTGAACATATGGGTAATGAGCTGGAAGGTTTGTTGTTTTATGGCAGCTTTCAGCACCCCTATCAGCTAGAAACACACGTGTTGGTATTCTTCAACGGCGATCCCGACGAACTGCTGCAACGCAGAATCTACCCAGATTGTGCCGTACGAGTGTTCACCCATGAACCGTCTGCAGAAGGCTCTGATACGCGCTTCACCTGCGACTATCTGAACCTCACTTCCATTGAATCAGGCGATGAAGAGGGGTTGATCATTGTGGGCCACCCGAGATGATCCAGGAGGAAGAGTATTACACAGACGCTCTTGATCGCGACGGCTGGGAATTTCTCATGCAAATCGATGAGGCAGGCTACCCAGACGATCTTGCAACAACATACCCGTTTTTCTATGGGGCATTGTATTTGTACTGGAAGCCGGAGAGCGGCGAGGTCACTGCTGGCTATTGGCAGTGTTCCTAACTTCTCCAATCCCAACCGCCGGATACCCAATCTCTTCCAGATCGGCGGCGAGTTGGTCCCAGTCGTCGAAGTCTGGGGAGAGGGCGAGCACCATGTCGCGAGTGAGGGGTGTGAAGTCGTAGATCAGTGAGACGACCGCCGAGGCTGCGCGTGTGTAGTTGAGGCTGTCATCAAAGTAGTCTTCGGCGTCGTTAAGATAGCTATCCCGTCCGTCAGCGATGAGTCGGAGCCAGTCGGGCGCGTCGGTGGTGGGGCTCCCATACCAATCACCATCGTTCCTTTCGCGCCACCAGTATGAGGTGGTCCCGAGGGTTGCTACAGGTTCTCCAAGGAAGAATTTCTCAAAAGCACCTGGAATGACATCAACAAGCTGGCCCTCCATGCTGAACAGGTTGATGGCCATGCTCTCATCCCGGAAGAGGATAAGTAGGGAGTCACCTGTCCATCGCGTCCTTCCAATACTTGTTCGCCGTCATCCCAGCTGGGGTTCCATGAGTATCGACGCCCCTCCCACTCAGGCGATGCGATAGCGTCCAGCACCGCGATGGCCTGGCATCGGCGTCGCAGTTCAGGGGTGCTGAGTGTGAAGAATCCGCCCACGGGAGTGTCCTTTCTGGTGTTGCTGCTGCCTGAAGTGTAGCGCGAGTGCTGTTGGGGTGGGCGTCGACAAGCGGTGAATGGATTCATCAGCCTGGGGTATGACCTGGGGTTTCAGTCTCCAGGGTGATGAGCGACAGGGGTGTTACCAGCGATGATGAAGGACATGAGCACGCATGAGATGAATGTAATCCGAACGCTGGGGCTGACTAAGCGGTTCGGTAAGGAGACGGTGGTGGATTCGCTGGAGCTGCAGGTTCCGAGCGGGGTCGTGTACGGCTTTTTAGGACCGAATGGGTCCGGCAAGTCCACCACCATGAAAATGCTGCTGGGGTTGATGGAGCCGACGGCGGGTGAGGTGTACCTGTTCGGGCAGCGTCTGAACCATTCGAACCGTGCGCGATTGCTGCGCACCATCGGGTCGATGATTGAGGCACCTCCCGGATATGGGCATCTGACTGGCTGGGAGAACATGTGCGTTGTGGAGTCGATGCTGGGCCTGGAGCGGCGCAACATTGAGCAGGCGCTGGAGACGGTGCACCTGACGGCGCACAAAGACAAGCTGGTTAAAAACTATTCCTTGGGCATGAAGCAACGGCTGGGAATCGCCATGGCGCTGGCCCGGAATCCGAAGCTGCTGATCCTGGATGAGCCAGCGAACGGCCTTGACCCGGCGGGCATCGAGGAGGTGCGCGAACTGCTGATTGAGTTAGCAGCCCAAGGTATCACCGTAATGGTGTCCAGTCACCTGCTGGACGAGGTGGATAAAACCGCGACGATGCTGGGCATTATTGACCGTGGTCGGCTGATTTTCCAGGGAAGCCGTGAAGAACTGCTGGGGCAGAGCATTCCCGACCTCATCCTAGAGACTGAGGTGGAGAGGATTCCAGAGCTGCTGACCCTGCCGAACGCCCGGCAACTCACCGACACTACCGTGGCCGTTCCTAATCTGAGCAGGGAGAATGTTGCCTGGCTGTTGGGGCAAATGGCTGCGCTCAATGTGCCGATCTTTGAGGCGCGGCGCGCCCAACAATCCCTGGAAGAAGTCTTTATGGACCTCACAGTGCAGGGGAGTTTGTAATGATACTGCTGGAAGTGAAAAAGCTGCGCAGAATGCGCATGGGTTTGCTGATCTTCGCGATTATGGCGGCGGTGATCCTGATGAGTGTGGCGCAAATTCTGGGAAAGCATCGGGCATAGGTTTCGTTGAACTCTTGACCATGGTGGGCATGGTGCAGGCGCTGCTATCCCCGATTTTTGTGAGTCTTGTTGCCACGAGACTGGTGGAAATAGAGCATGAGGGAAACGGATGGCAGGTTGCAGGAACAGCGGGAATTCCGCGCGGAAAACTCTGCACCACCAAAGCCATACTGACTGGCATTATCACAACAGTGATTGTTGCGATAGAATTCGCGGCCATTATTGGTATTGGATTCCTTCGGCTCGGGTCTGTGGATTTTGAAGCGACATATTGGCTGGGCTATGCCGTGTGCCTGATGGTGGTCAATGTTTCTTTGGGACTCCTCCATGTCATTCTTGCCGCATATGTGGATAATCAGCTGGTCAATCTGGGTGTCGGCGTACTGGGGGCGTTTGTGGCGGTGTTTTCGTTACTGTTGCCCGGTGTTGTTGTCAGGTTTATTCCCTGGGGTTATTATGCCGTGAGCATGCATGCAACCTTTACCCCAACCGGGCCGGAATACATTATGCCGAATTACTTCTGGATCATCGGATTCTGTGTTGTATCTATGGCGGTGTTTGGAATAGGTGTTTATAAACTGAATCGCATGGAAAGGTAACTAAGGCAATGCTGCGTGCAGAACTTATTAAACTCAAGCGCTCAAGCCTGTGGGTTATAGCTGTGATCCTGCCGCTACTGGCGGTAACTACCGGCAGTCTGAACTATTGGGGCAACAGGGAAGTGCTTGACCAAGCGTGGGCATCCCTCTTTGGTCAAGTATTCCTCTTCTATGGAATGTTTTATTTATCCATGGGGGTGGGGCTGCTTGCGGCAGCCGCCTGGAGAATGGAACACCAGGGCACAAACTGGAATCTCCTACGTACTAACACGAGTAATGCATTATCGCTCATCTTGTGCAAAATCGTGGTGATCATTATTCCCGTGGCGTTTATGCAGATTATTCTGCTGGCCGGAACGTGGATAGTGGGGCTGTTCATCGTGGATAACGGCACGGCCGATGCGGGGCAACCGCCAGTAATGTACTTGGTTGCGGGCCTTTTGGCTGTCTTGGTGGCCGTTCCACTGGTTGCTCTGCAATCCCTGCTCTCCGGACTACTCAGATCCTTTGCCATGCCGGTGGTGATCTGCTTCCTCGGGTGCGTTGTTGGGACCATCGGGGCAATGGCTCCGATGCCCATCGGCATCATCGGGTATGTGATGCCTCAAGGTATTGTTACCCGCACGCTCAGCATCGGATCCGTCTCCATCGGCGACGGCAGCGGCCTGGAAACCGCAGGTCCCTTACTGTTGTGTGCTGCGGTTATCACCGCCATTGTGGTGGCTGTTTCCCCGAAATTCATCAAGATGCATAGCACGTAGGTGCTTATCGACGCCCCTCCTCCCGCACCATTGTCTGTTATGGCGCGGTGAGGGGGTGGGGCGCCGTGGAGCCGAGGTTGGCAGGGGTGGAAGCGCACTGTGATTGAGGTAGCTAAAGATGAGATCTTGCCCTCACAGGTGACATGTGTCATGTATGCTGCTTGTGGATAAAAATTTGCTGGGCAAACTACTATTGGCGCTTCTGAGGGGTGTGGTGATGACAACTCAATACACGACCAACCGGTTGGTGGCGGTATGCGCGCTGGTCACGGCGGGGTTATTCGCACTCAGCTCCTGTGCAGACGGCACCAACACCCTCGAAAGCGGAGACTCGGTGCGCGGCGCCGCTGCGGCCGCATCGCAGAACGCCTCGCCTGAAAGCGCCCCCACCTCAGCACCCAGCTCCAGCGCGGCCCCCGCTTCGGCGGGCGCTCCCGTCAACCCCGCACTGAACCACGGGGCCGTGGCCTGGGAATTCCCCTGGCAAGCACTCGGCTGGCAAACAACTGACATCAACGAGCCGGGCGTGCTCCAACTAGCCAACGCACACGGCTGCCGATTCACCGCCACCCAGCACCTCTTCAAAGCAACCATGCAGGCCACCGACCAGCAGGAAACCCAGGTGCAGGCCAACCTGTGGATCAAAACGTTTAAGAAAAATACCGTCAACCCTATCTCCAACACAGAACCCGCCACGGATATTCGGCGCTTCAGCGGTCTTCCGGGTGAATCCAACCCGCCTGTTGGTGCGCAGGGTGTTCCCGGCGATCCAGTGGATATGCTGCGTGTGAACACTGACTACGCCACTCCCGACGGTGCTACCCACCGCTCAAGCGCGTGGCTGAGGGTATTTGCCAATGAGCGCACGCCGGTGGTGGTGACCCTCAACTATGCATGCCCATCGGCATCATATTCGCCAGTTGACCTGCAAGAACTCATTGAGGCCACCACTCTGGCTAACGTTGAGCATCCACAGATGCTAGAAAACCCTGCACGCCCTTAGCAATGCGGCGAGATTCTTCGGGCGTGGGTACATGACCGGCCTCGGGGAGTTCCACGAGTTGGCTGTTCGGGAGTAGGCGTGCCAGCTCACGCGTCGATTCCGGCAATACAATACGGTCCTGGCCAGCAACAATCACCAGCACTGGGACTGTGATGTGGGGGAGGAGCTGAGTGACATCTGCCGTGGCCACGGCCTCCATCTGCGGCACATGCTCCTGAGCTGCGGGATTGAGTTGCGCAGTGAGCTGTTCTACCTGCGTGTTCGGTTCAGTGGTTTCGTCCAGCACCGCCGGGGACTGCGCCAACATCAGCAGGTGCGCCAGATCCTTGTAGCGGCCTTCCTGCGCCAACGATGCGTAGAGGCTGCTAAATAGCGTGGCCTGGGCATCCGCACGGGGAAAACCAGCGAGAAGGATGAGGGCGGTGACAGCATCGGGGCGTCGATAAGCGGCAGTGATGGCGACGGTTGTGCCCAGGGAATATCCAAAAACGGGAAACCTGAAATAACCGAGTTCGAGTGCGGAGTTGATGAGCTTATCGGCCTGTTCTTCGATGCTCAGGGGTGCATTATCGGCGGGTGTGTCGCCGCTTCCTGGGTAGTTATGCCCGAAGAGATGAAACTCGTCCCGCAGGGCATGCGCAATGTCTGCGAAATTATCGTCTATGGCGCCGCCCGCGCCGTGCGCCAACGCAATGGGGCGCGTGTTGTGTCGATTGAAGTGGATCATGGTGTGGATGCTAAACCCTGACACTGATGTTAGGGTCAAGTTATGGATAACCAGGAACTTCTGATCGGCCAGTTGGCCAGCGCCACCGGGGTATCCGTGCGATCACTGCGGCACTACGAAAAATGTGGGCTTATTACCTCCACCCGAATGAGCAACGGATACCGATGTTTCAGCCCAACCACTATTAACACTGTCACCCGCATTACTATGCTTCTCGACGCCGGGTTTTCCCTCCGCGCCGCAGCCATTATTCTGCCTTGCTTTGAACTTGACGACGAAGGTAGCGTTCGGGTGGGAATGTGCCCCGATGTTGCGCGGGAAGTACGGGCATCATTGCGGGACATTAGCCGCCAAGCGAAAAAGCTCAAAGCGCGGCGTGAGGCCATTATTAAACTGGCTGAATCAGGCGTGGGGGAATCCTTGGACTAGCTGAGTGCTACTTTCCATAACGCAGGACATATGCGATATACACGAGTGTGGCAATAATGGCTAAAAGGCGGGTTATGTTGTTGGGAATGGCCCAACACGATACCGCCACAATAGCCATGAAGATGAGTGCGCGAACGAAGTTGTTCGGATGGGTGGTGCGCTGGGAATGGCGGAATGCAAACCACACGCACAGCGCGGTTTCCGCAGCATAGCCGCATAAAAGAAACATATCAGTACCGGACAAGGGTCGACTTGTGATGTTCACACCATCCGTGATGATGATGGTGAAACCGGTGAACAGGATTTCCGCAACGGGAAGTTTCTGTTGTACGTCCTGATGCGTGTGTGTCATGGGCAGAATCCTACATGTTCAATTGCGAACTTTCGATGTTCATCAATTTTGTCTGCTCCAGCATACCCTTTAACTCTTCCTCGGAAACGACGACGTTGGGGTTGCATACGTTAACGATACAAAGCCAGGTTTTGTGCCTTGGGTAAACGCACGAATCCACACAACCGCACGATAATTCTGGCCATCTGCGCCAACATACTCGGCATCGGTGCGCATCATCTGCACCGGTTGACCCGACGCGGTAATCTCCGTCGAATCGGCGGTTTTGTGCTGCATGCCTGTTGTTTTTGCCTGAATATCCTGAATCCACTTATCCGTCTGCTCTTGGGTTGCGGCGCGATCCCCAGGGGCTGGCGGGGAAGGATATGCACTTTGCGTTGCTGTGTACTGCCCACCCTTGTCATTGGTCAGCTGCATGGCGCCAGGTTGATCTAACTGACCAATTTTCCATCCAGAAAAGACGACCGGGAACTGCCACACCGCAGCGCCCCCACCCATGCTCTGATCCACCGACAAATCTGCTTCTTTTTTTCTTTGATGTTGTCTCTGATGAGGACGCTGCAGCGGATGTTGATGACTGTGCTTGTGAACTGTTATCAACATCGTTGCCGCTCTGGTTACCGCACGCAGCCAGTGAAATTGCCCCCATTGCTAGGAGGGCGCACACCGACAATGGGCGCGCTGTGGAACGTCGGGTATTCATAAGCCTGCTCCTCATGATGAAACTAGATTTACAGATAAAAAAATATCGTACAGTAACTGACTTCTTGGTGGAAGAGCTTAATTGTATTTGTGTCGAAGGTGCAACTTTGTATCGATATGAATTTGTGATGCATTTGTGATGTTAAGTTACATATGTGCAGGCCAGAGCATGTTTTTTTGACGGTGAAGAATGTGTGGGTGTTGTGATCTTATTATCAGAATTGTCGTTGTGTGTAACTTTTTGGGATGGCTGAGCATTTTTGTTACTGTTTTTGTTATGGGCAATATTATTTCTACAGAAATATCTAGGAGGATTTTAGTTATATAGGCGGTAAGATTAGATGCCAACAGCTTTCGGTAATCATTTTTTTCGGAAACCTCCAGGTAGCGGCGTCGAAAAAGCAGATCTGTGGCATAGTGGTCAGGAAGTATGTGTGATAGCCGGAGGAGTTGTACGGTGGGAAAGATTCTTGATCAGACACGTAGGGTGATGTCGCTGCTGAACGAGCGTGATCGCAGGCGGGTGATTCGTATCACTCCTATGATTGCGTCGGGGGCGCTGCCGGTGACTTCTTCGAAGTTTGGGGGAGTGCCCTACCTTCCGGAAGGTGTGGACGTGCCCACCAACGCCGATGGTGATCCGCTGGGGATGATTGCGCAGATTAACTGCGCGGAACTGCCGGACAATGATATTTATCCGAAAACTGGGATCCTGCAGTTCTGGCTGGACCCGACGGATGATCTGTATGGTGCGAATTATGATAATCCCATCGCGCAGGACAATAATCGCGTGATGTATTACCCGGAAATTGGTGCGCCCAACTCCAGTGTGGGACTTGCCCAAGTTGATCAGGAGAAGGGTGAATTTCCTGCCTATTGGCCTATTTCGCCATCGGATATGGAGTTTGCTCTCAGCTTCGAGGCTATTGAGCAAGGCGAGGCGGTTCTATCCGAGGGCTTTTTCGATGCGTTTGTGAATCAGTGGAATAGTCTGTACCCCGATCAAACCATTAAGAGCTTGTGGGATCTTGATGATCTAAGCGATGAGCCCGTCACGGATTTCTTCGACGATTTTGCAGAGTTCCATAAAATTGGCGGGAAGCCAATTTTTGTTCAAGGTGATCCGCGTGATGTCAGGGACAATCTTAAAAACTACACCGCCAACTTGCTGACTATGGTTTCTGAAGTCTTTCGTGATCCGCAGGCGGGGCCGCGTTCCTACCCGCACCTCGCCGAGATTCTGTGGGGAGATCTGGGTACAGCCAACTGGCTGATCACGCCCGAACAGCTGGCCGCTCGCGATTTCAGCCAGGTGCTTTTCGAATGGTCATGCGGCTAGGGTGAACCAGCCTCCAGTAACCGGTCTTGGAAATTTCCAGTTCGCGGCGTCGAGTAGCAGCCTATGGCATAGTAGATAGAAAGCATGTGTGATAACTCAAGGGAGTTGATGGTGGGAAAGATCCTTGACCAGGTGCGCGCGGTGATGTCGCTGCTGAATGAGCGTGATCAGAGTCAGATGGTTCGCATTACGGCCACGGTGTCGCCGGAGCCGATTCCGGTGACGGTCTCAAAGTTTGGGGGAGTGCCCTACCTTCCGGAAGGTGTGGATGCGCCCACCAATGCCGATGGTGACCCGCTGGGTATGATTGCGCAGATTAACTGCGCTGAACTGCCGGATAATGACGTATATCCAAAAACTGGAATCGTGCAGTTCTGGCTAAACCTCAAGGATGACCAGTGGGGCATGGATTTTGAGAACCCTATTGCTCAGAACAACACCCGCGTGACTTATTACCCGGAACTTGGCACGCCTAATGCCAACGCGACTCTTCCGCGGGTTGATTGGGACGATGTGGGCTGGCCCATCTGCCCGGAGGATGTGGAATTGGCCCTCGGCTTTGAGGTTATTCAGCAGGGGGACGTGATCTTGTCCGAGGAATTTTTCGATACGTTTGTGGAGCAGTGGAATAGCCTGTACCCCGATCAAACCATCGAGGAATTGGATGAACTCGATGATTTGAGTGATGAACTCGTCACAGATTTCTTCGACGATTTCGCAGAGTTCCATAAAATCGGTGGCAAGCCAATTTTTGTGCAGAATGACCCGCGTGATTTCGAGGACAATCTTAAAAACTACACCGTTGATCTGCTGACTATCGTCTCTGGGGATGTTCATGATCCGCGGAGAGGAGAAGACTCACGCAACATTGAGATTATGTGGGGTGATATGGGTACAGCCAACTGGCTGATCACGCCCGAGCAGCTGGCCGCTCGCGATTTCAGCCAGGTGCTTTTCGAATGGTCATGCAGCTAACAGCGCGACCACTATCGCCTATTCTCAGTCAGCTCTTGGTGGACTAACTCGCATTGCTGCGTCTCGACTTCCATGCCCCGCGTTCGCGGCTACTCTCAGTATCACTTGCTGCGCCGCGCACCTTGCGGGATCGTAGTTGATCGGTTTCGCCGCCGAGCACACCAGCCTGACCTTCACTGTTACTGCCGTCGTCATCATTGTTGCGGTAGCGCTGCTCGTTATGGTGCTGGTTAGCGTGTGGAACGCATGCGAAACTGAGGCTACTTAACGATGCTCCGCAACCAACTCGGCAGGAATGTTGGGGTGTCTGATGGGATCTCTGACTGCCAGATGCCAACATAAGTCATTGACGATGTTGCCATTGTTGATTGTATGCAATATCGACGGAGACTCTTAGGGAGGCTATTGATAGATCCGTTATTGCTGTGGATGTGAGCGAATATTCCGATACAGAAAAAATTTCCGGGAATATTTTTAATCCTGGATTCCCGTGTGTCAGGGTATAGGATGTAAAGTGAAAAAATCAACGCGGCCTATATTATCATCTCTGTAGTTGTCTTTAACTGAGTTTATTGGCACTGTATTTCTGCTTATGATTGTCATCGGTACCGGAATGCAGGCGCAAGAATTAACAGCCGATGATGAGATGCGACTGTCGGCAAACTCTATCGCCACTAGATCGCTACTGGGTTGGGATAGGCGATGCTAATATTGAAGTTTGGTGCAATCTTTGGAGCTCACTTTAATCCAGTTGTGATGCTGCTTTCCTTGGCGCAAGGGACAGTTAAGGCCGAAATAGCATAATAGATACTATTGCGAAAATTATTGGAGCAATTATAAACGTCGCGACAGCTAATATTATATCCGATAGGGATATCGATAACAATATTTGACCTTCAAAAATACAAAAGGACAAGCTAGTTGCATCCGAGGTGGGGGGCATATATTACGGCAGCGTGTTAGGTGACATCGTTTACTGGCTTCGCAAATCCGGCAGCCGCTATAGCCAGAGTATTTTCAGACACGTTTACGGGAGTATCTCCATCATCTGTGCTGTCTTTTTCCGCTGCTCAAGGCATAGTTGTATCCACGACAATTTTTTGTAAAACTCGTGCGTCGTAACGTTTATGCTACATAAAATCACCCCCTAATTAGGGTGGAGCATAGCACGCGAAGCCTTGCTGATTTACTATATTGATAGTTGTCGATACAAGCAGTTCAGAGGCCAAAAAGGAGTAAAGAATGCTTGATCTTGATCAAATTCGTCAAGACTTTCCCACTATTGGGAAAAATGATATCTACCTCGACTCGGTTGCCTCATCACTTACCCCTACGCCGGTAATAGAGGCTATGACCGAATATTACACAAAATATCGAGCTAATATTCATCGAGGAACCTATGACCTGTCAATGAGGGCATCACAACGTTATGATGATGCTGTAGCTTCTGTGGCAAGATTTATTGGTGCGTGCCCAAGTGAAATAGCGTTCACACAGAATACGACTCATGCAATTAATTTACTTGCTCGTACTTTACAATTTGAACCCGGTGACGAAATTGTGCTGACGAGCTTGAGCATACGTCAAATATGGCCCCATGGGTACGGCTAGCCGACGAAAAGGGGCTGGAACTGCGATGGTATAATGCGGGACGTTTGGGGATTGTTAATGCCAGCGAGCTGATCGACCTCATTGGACCTAAAACTAAACTCGTCACGATGACGGCGGTCTCAAATGTTCTTGGTACCATAACTCCCTTCGAAGAAATTGGTGCAGAATGTAGAGATCGAGGTGTGCTATTTCTTCTTGACGCCGCTCAGGCTGTGCCGCATATCAGCATCGACGTTAAAAAGATACAGTGCGACTTTTTGGCTTTTTCGGGCCATAAGATGCTTGGTCCTACGGGTATTGGTGTGCTCTATCTGCGTGAAGAACTTGCTAGAAGCCTGGGACCGGGGATGGTTGGTGGCGGTACATTAGATACCTCCGCGTGTGACTGCCCATCGCTTGAAGAATGTAGCCTAGAGTATTGCTCTTACAGTGAACTACCTGATAAATGGCAGGCTGGAACTCCGCCAATCGCGGAAGCATTTGGTCTCCATGCAGCAATTGACTATCTAACCTCTCTGGGTATTCATAACATATCTGAGCATGATCGAGATCTTACAACGCGTTTGTTTCCGGTTTGAAGGAAATACCGTCTGTGGATGTATACGGACCTATGGATGCCGACGAACGAATGGCGATTGTGTCATTCAATATTGGCAATCTTCATCCAGACGACGTCGGCCGCATTCTTAATGAACGCTACAAAATTGGAGTTCGTACGGGTCAACACTGCGCTGTTAATTACTTTAATGAAGTTAACGGCCACAGTGGTTCTCCTGGAAATGTTCGAGCCAGTTTTTATGTTTACAATACGGTTGAGGAGGTCGACAAGACTCTTAATGCTATTTCGGATATATCAAAACTACTTGTTTGATTGGAGCGTGTGATGCATATACAAATATACGATCGCGTGTGTTGTCGCCCTAGCGATGCGAAAAAGTTGGCAGATTTTTTGGCAAGTAAAGCTAGCGAATCGGACAATGTTGAATTTTATGATCTCAATGACTCCGCCATTTCCGAAGTTATTGTACCGGGATATGTTGTAAGCCATATTGCTAATAGTAAACAACTTCCGATATTGTGCGTGAACGGAAAGATTGTTGCAATTGGTGTAATGCCAAACCTGCTGGATGCCCTAGAAATTCTACGCGGAGATACGGTGAATGCCAAAATGAATATCGCGTTCGGTGATGTGCAAAATGCAAATACGGACTGCTGTTAAGTGAAGAGATGTAACGTGGATCTTTGTCTATGCTCGTCGAGAGAAGGATGTTCATTTGCTTTGTGTTTTAGGATATCCTGCGTTTGGTAAAGAATGTATTTATCATGTTAATCTGAATCAAAGCAGTGATCTGTCATTGGCTGTGGTTCAGGCTATAGCTTTTCGCGGTAGTAACAGAATTTATGTCAGCCTAGATGATGCTAGTATCGAAGTTTCTTTGCTGTTTTCTAGGATTTTTTGGTGTACGTTCGATTAAGCTAAAATATGACTATGTCAAGTTTGAATTTGCATACACACTTGCAGACCTAAGTGTGAGCCTTGTCCGTAATCAAAATGAGAGTGCTCAATATCTGATGATTTGTTTTATTACATATTTTATGCAGATTAGGAAGTGTGCAGGTGCTCTTTGTGGCTTGTGTGTGCTCCTTCTCTCGTGCATACTGTAGGTATGGGAGAAGGAGCACATACAAGTTCTACCGTAAATTTTCAAGCAAATTCGGGGAGCGTAGATAGGCTAGCTGCGCAGGCAAAAGCGTTGGGTGATGCTACACGGTTAAAGATTTTTGAGTACATAAGCGCATCATCTACTCCGGAAGTGTGTGTATGTGACATTGTAGATTATGTGCAAATCTCAGGCCACAGTCAGTCATCATCTTAGGATTTTGCGCGACGCAAATCTTATTGTAGGGGAAAGGCGTGGAACGTGGGTATGGTATCAAGTTGATTCGGGCGTTTTTTCTGAGTTTATAGCAGGGTTATCTTTGTTGGGTAAGAAGACTCACCAACCTGATAAACGATGTCGCTGTGAGGATGATTGCAACCACTAATGTAGCTTAGTTTTATTGTTGCTGGCAAAAATTTGGAGTGTTTTTTTATTGGGGAGTTTGTTGGCGCTTCACGCTAGTGGTTGAACTCAGTCTCTTCCGCCATTTTCGCAATCCTCTCTATTTTCTTGTAGTTTTGTATTTTTGAGCTTGTCACACCCTTAGTGTTATTGCTTTCGCTGCTAGGTGTGCGGGACTGATCTCCGCTGCGTTCTCAGCTGTCTTTGTCGTTATGGTTGTCCTGATTATGATGGCGCTGATCGGCGACTGGAAAGCATCCGAAGCCGAGGTCGCTTAACAACTTCCGTGCGATCCATGCCTCGGTAATACGATAACGTTATTGTCTAGCTTTAGTTTAGTGTGATGTATGTCGTCGTAGGTTGGTGCAGGTGTTTATTGTAAAAATCGCTATCAATGACTTCAATTCCAACCTCACCTGCTGGGTCCACGGCTCGATATGAGCCAAGTCGTTGTGCAATGTCGGAAAATTGGGCGCACATTTCATCTTTTGATGGGGTCAGGGTCGCCGCTGAATGGATTTCCGCTATGGACACGTGAGAAGTCTCCTTACCACCAGTAGATTGGGTACTTTGTTGTTGATATTTTTGCGCTTATTGCCCCAATAAGAACCAGGATTGCAGCAGCTATACCTGCGCATAGGATAAAAGTCAGTTGCCCAGAAGGTATAACAGCCCCCAGGATGGCGGTTGCTGCGGCGGGGGGAGTGCGCCGCACGTGCCGCCAGCATCACCCCAAGCGCGAGGCCGCCTGCGATGGCCAACGCCCATATTGAATGGCTGACAGCACCCACTGCACAACCAACAATGGCGGAAAGTAATTGCCCACCGATAACGTTTCGTGGCTGAGAAAGTGGGAGGTTGGGGCATCCCGCAATGAGTGCCATGCTGGCTGCAAGGGGTGGGGTTAGTAACGCGAATCCCGTAATTTCTCCGATGAAAGCCAACACTATGAGCGCCATTATTGACATGACCGTCACGGCAGTGATCTGTCTCCATGGAGGCCGTGGAGGGGCATCGCTTTTTCTCAGGGTGAACCACGGGGTTGGCATTCTGTGCTCCTATGAAACATCGCGAACGATCGTTCGCGCAATATGTGTGTTAGCCTAGAGAACGACCGTTCTCCATGCAAGAGTCAAGGTTGGAGGGAGAGTCTTATGAGTACTGCTGAACTGGAAAAGCTTCTCGATACCGCCGAGTATCTTTTTTATGAGCGTGGTTACCAGGCCGTGGGTATGGATGAGATTCGCTCCACCTCTGGACTGTCACTGAAACGCATCTATGCCCTAGTTGGAAACAAAGAGCAGTTGGCTGTGTCTATGCTGCGGCGGCGCGATGACAAATGGCACGCGGACTTGAAGGCTTATGTAGACAAGGCCAGTGAAGATCGGCATCTTGTGGCGATTTTTGACTGGCTCTACGACTGGCTATCGGGGACTGGGCACCGTGGTTGCGCATGGATCAATGCTGCAGGCGAAATGGGGGCTATTAGCTCACCGATTCTTAATGAGGCTCAACGCCATAAAAAGCGCTTCCTGGACTTCATGAGAGACACCACAAAGAACTCTGGGCTGAGCGAAGACGTCGCGACCACGATTTTTCTCCTGGCGGAAGGGTGCATGACAACGGTGGGGATTAACGGTGATACTTCAGTTGTGAGAGACGCCCAGCGACACGTTGAGCAGATGTTGCAACGCGCTTAACGACGCCCCGTAACTGGCGCACCCAGGTAAAACGTGCTGCCAACTTGGTGGATGTACATCTTTTCGGCAATGAGCTGAATGCGATACCCGCAGGCCAACCAACGTTACAAGCCCGCCCCTCCCACCATCTCCCGCAATTCCTCTCTCTATCACCCGGTAACCCTGCTTTTTCCAGAGCGGCGGCTGCGTACGGGGTTTGCCACAGGAAGTCATTGTCCACCACGGCACGCAGGAACCGCCTGGTCGCATCCGCATCAAGCACCCCGTTTCCGTGTCCTGCGTCGATGAGCTGGAGAAAGTGTTCCCACGGCATGAAGTTGGTGGACGCATAGAGCACGGCTAGGGATTCCAGTCGTGCAAGATCCGCTTCGGGGATTGCGCCAAGGTCGCGGGTAAGCAGTTCGTTCGCCACATCGTCAAGCCAACCTTCTGGCTCAATCTCCAGCCAGACATCCTCAATGTCGGGGTCGCCCAGCACCTCTATCAGCGCAGCCGTCCCGGCATTGCTGCGGTCATGAAAGGCGGCGGCTGCTCGTATCCCCAGGTCATCAGAGGTGAGGTAGGTACTGAGATTCCCGCCCCATGTACCCAACGCGGCAAGTGTTCCACCATCAACCGGGCATTCCTGCAGCCGTGTACGAACACGATCAGCTAGCCCATTCTCTGCGTCACAACGCCACGCCCCTAGCGCTCGCGTGTAGTACTCGCCGCCTTTCCTGGCATCAAGTGCAAGCAAGGCTTCTACCACGGCCACAGCCTCGGCGCGCAATTCCGCCGCATAGGGGGCCTCGGGAGACGCTCTGGTAAGGCTTCCAACAAACTGTATCCACGCCACCACCTGCTCAGTTGCCTCAGCGCTTAGCTGGTCGAGCACGCGAACACAAAAACGCAGGACGGGCAGGGTAGCGCTGTACAGAGTGCCTTGGTGCGTCAGCGCACCAAATAGGAACTCGGTTGCTTCTTCAAGGTCGTCCCCACCTTCCATGAGTTGCCGCAACATATCTGGCGCATCCACGGCGGGGCCGTACGCGTGTGTAACCTCGGCCCACGCGACGTCGTTAAGCGCCTTTAGGTCAGCCTTGTCCATTCCCCGAACCGTCCTCTTCCATCTCAAGAAGACGCTTCTTCACGTCAGTGCCGTAGAGAAAACCGCCCAAACTGCCGTCCTTGCTCAAGACCCGGTGGCAGGGCACAAACAACGCTGCGGCGTTCTGCGAACACGCACTCGCCGCCGCCCGCACGGCCTGAGGGCTTCCCGCCAACGCTGCGAAATCACTGTACGTAATGCACTGGCCAGGACCGATGCCGCGTAGCACGTCCCAGGCGTGGCTGCGGAACTCTCCAGAAACCTGCCGAACCGGGGTTCGCAACACGGCGGCGAAATCCCCGTCGTAGTATTTGCGCACAGCATCCAGTGCAAACTCCGCTTCGGTGTCCGATTCCTCCAAAGCCGACGGCAGCAACGACTGGTGAATGCGGGGGAGCAGGTCCTTCGGGTCGCTGGTCCAGCCGGAGCCCAGCACCGCGCCGTCCGACACGATCACGGTGAACGGGCCGTCGGGGGTGTCGGTGTGAGCGTAGAAAGCAGTGGTCATGATGCGTTCCTCCAAATATGCATGGCAGCGTACGAACGCCACGGTGCCCAGTCCATGGCTTTGCGAGCCAAAATTTTATGTTGCTTGCCCTCCACTATGCCAAGTTTTCGCGCGCCCGCAACCAAGGCCACGTCGCCCTCCGGCCACACATCGGGATGCCCCAACAAACGCATCAGCACATAATTCGCTGTCCATACCCCGATTCGCGGGCGGGCCACCAGCTGCGTAAACAACTCCTCGGGGTCCGCGTCTGCATGAACATTCAGCTCTCCGTCCAGCAGCGCCCGCATGGATGCTACCACCGCCTTGACGGATTGTCGTGGCAGCCGCAAAGGACGCGTCGGCTCCAGGGATTCCGGGTCGCCCACTGCAGAAATGATCTGCTCAGGCGTGGGAAAGCACCTGTTTAACCCTACAATTTCCGACTCATACGGCGCGCCCGCCGCCTCAGCCAACCGGGACAAATGCTTGCGCGCTGCCGCCACCGAAATCTGTTGCCCCACCAACGCACGAACCAACATTTCCTCGTAGTTCGCAGCCCCAGGAACCCGAATCCCCGGCGTCGCACGCACACTCGGTGCAAGCAAGGGATCCGACTCCAGGTGCTTATCGACGTCCCCCGGATCCCGGTGCGCATCAAACAACCGCTGGACGCGCTCCACCACCGCAGGAGCATCCGCAGCGTCTGCGAGCTCCAACGTGGTCTCCAGCGCCCCTTGCGTATAGGTCACCTCTATCGCGCCGGGGCCGTGGGGCAGATGTATGGTTCGGGCATAGCGCAGCTGATCCAGGTCGGCGTGCTCCACTCCGTCGATCACACGGTCGGCGAGAAACGTGAAAATCCCAGGTGCATCGTAGGGTTCCCGGACAGGGATGCGGCGCTGGGTCAGCATTACTACATGTTAAACAGGTCGTTCAGGGCTTCAGTCACGCTTGGGTGGGTGAACACCTGATCCCGCAGCGTGGTGTACGGCAGGCCTGCGTCCATTGCGGTTTTAATCAGGTTGATCACCTCCGGCGCGCCCTCGCACAGCAGAGTCGTACCAAGAATCTCCTTCGTGTCAGGATTTACTATCGCGCGCAGCAGACCGGTCGTGTTTCCATCCACATGCAGGCGGGGCACGGCCGAGGCTGGTAGTTCCTTCACCGCTACGGGCTGTCCTGTGTCACGTGCCTCGGCCTCATTCATACCGATGCGGGCAAGGGGCGTTTGCATGAACACGGAATACGCCATGGGTTTGCGTTGGGCACGGGTATAGCTGCCATCGCCCAGCAACTGGCTTTTCACAATCCGGTAATCATCCAGCGACGCATACGTGAACTGTGGGCCACCGTTCACGTCACCCAACGCCCAGATATGTGGAACGCTTGTTTGCAGCAGGTCATTCACAGCAATTGCGCCCCGCTCAGTGAGTTCAACACCGGCGGCCTCTAGGTTGAGCCCTGTGGTGACAGGCCGACGCCCCGTGGCCAGCAGCACGGCATCAAACTCGTCACCATTCACCAACACTCCGCTGTCAGTGTCTTCGATGTGGGTGATGTTTGCATTGAGTACAATCTGGATTCCCTGATCAATGAGCGCCTGGGTGGCTGCCGCCGCAACCTGCGGATCTTCGTCGGTGAACAGGGCGTCGCTACGCTGAAAAACAGTGACCTTGCTGCCCAGCTTGGCGTACGTGGACGCAAACTCCAACCCAACATAACCCCCGCCGATTACCGCCAAACGCTGTGGCTGGTGGGTGTGATCCAGCAGCTCGGTGCTGGTGTAGACGTGCCGGGAATCCTCAATGCCCGTGATGGGCGGTATGATCGGCTCCGCGCCAGTGTTGATGAAAATTCGAGGGGCGTTGATGAGGAGGCGTTCGTCGCCCGCGCGAACCGACACCGTATGCGAATCAACGAAAGATCCCTCGCCGTCAATCACCGTCACATGGGGGTTATCGGCCAGCATATGGTAGTTGCGATCGTGCAGGAGCGACACAACCGCTGTTTGTGTGCCATGGCCTGGTCGAAAGACTCATTGTGCGCTGCGGCACTGACCAGTGCTTTCGTGGGGATACAGGCGATGTTAATGCAGGTGCCGCCGTACATCTTGGGTGATCGTTCAACCATTGCGACCCGCTGTCCAGCATTCGCGAGCGCTACCGCAAGCGTTTTCCCCGCCTTGCCGAAACCGATAATGATGGCATCGTAAAACTCTGTGTTCATGCCACGAATATAGCAGTGGTTGAGATGTCAACGGTTAGTCGTTTGCTGTTTGTCGTTATCCCCAAAGAGCAACAGCCAGCCAGGGCCGAAAAATGCGACAACCAAAATCGATCCAAGTGGCATTGAGCTGGCTTCGCGCATTTTTTCGTTGAATGTTGTGTGCGGTCGCGGTGAGGATTTTTCTCTGGAACTCAGCGACCGGGTCTTCTTGTCGCACCGTCTGATGATCCCGGGGCCAAGAATCAGGCTGATGCCAATAGACGATGTTGAATTGGAAATTGCCGCTGATTGCGGCCGTCATGGTAGTGGGCTTTAAACTTGTTGAACCCATGATGTCGCGCCTGTGGATGCGGGTATGGTCCAGGGTGACGGTTGCCAAGTATTTGTAGGTGGTCGCGTTGTCATCGACCTTGTCCTGAACGCAGGGTGGTCGGCGTTTGCCACCATCCTTAATGGGCTCTCACTGGGCACATCGTACAGCTCAACCGCTGATATCCTTGTAGGCCGCCAGCGCGGTTTTTCGCGACTCCGCGATATCTACCATGGGTTCCGGATAGAGCGGGGTCAGCGCTTCCGGCACCCAGCGCGCAATGTAAGTGCCGCTTGCGTCGAATTTTTTCTGCTGCGTCAGCGGGTTGAAGACGCGAAAATAGGGTGCGGCGTCATCCCCAGAGCCAGCGACCCACTGCCAATTGAAAGCGTTGGAGGCCGGGTCGGCATCGACAAGCGTGTCCCAAAACCACTCTTCCCCGTGACGCCAATGGATACCCAGGTTTTTTGTCAGCCAGGACCCAACCACCATCCGGGCGCGATTGTGCATGGATCCGGTCGCCCACAGCTCGCGCATCCCGGCGTCGACGAGGGGGACACCGGTGCGACCTGATTGCCACGCGGCCAGCTCACCGATGTGCTGAGCCTCCGCATCCATCTCGACGTGGGCAAAGGCGCGCGGAGTCGATGTCGGCTTTGCCCGCGGTGTCCATTCCCACGGGAAGCGATTGAAAGCTTCGCGCACATTCACGGTTGCCATGTTCGGTAGATGATAGAAACGGTGCCAGGCGAAATCACGCCAGATCAATTGGCGCAGAAACGGCTCGGCGTTTCGGTTGAGTTGCTCACTTCCGCCCATGCGGTCGCGGGGCTCACCTCTCCGAACCGCAGGTATGGAGAGAGACCCGACGTGGAGGGGACTCCGAGATTGTTGTTGTCATAATGGTCAACATCGAAAAAATGAAGCTTATCGACGCCCCCAATCTCCCCCGGGCAGTTATAACGCCCCAGCGTGCTCGCCCACTCCGGCTCATCAGGAGCGGGCAGCGTTTCCGGCTCCACGTTCGCTGCAGTCACCTCAGGCACGGGGAGAGGGGACGGGGGATCGTCGACAAGAAATGCATGTGCTGCGCGGTAAAACGGGCTGAATACCTTGTACGGTGAGCCGCTTTTCGTCGTGATCTTCCATGGTTCGGTGAGGAGGTACCCGGGATGGGTGGTGGCACCGACGGCGCTTTTGATCTCCGCATCAACCTCGGTGAGGTGGTAGCGACGATTCCACGTCACCGCAGCCCCAAGTTCATGTGCGAGCTGGGGCACGATGACGCGAGGATCGCCGCGCCTTTCGATGAGGGGAGCCGGAAGACGTTCGCGCAGTTCGTTGAGGCTGCGGCGCTGCCACCACGCAGCGGCTGCTCCCAGCGGGCGCCCCACCGTTTCATGGATAAATAAGCCCACCACGGGTCCGCGTTCCGCCGCCCAATGGAGGGCTCTGTTATCGGCTAGGCGTAGGTCATCACGGAACCAAACAATCGTGGGAGAAGAACGCATTACCCCAGACTACAGTTCTGCGGCAACCTGACTTTCCTTGAAGCGTAAGCGGTTCGAGTAGGGGTTGGGGGGCATGTGATAGTGCGGTGTCAGCGCATCAATCCCGTCACCAGCTCACTCCCCGGGCCGCACCCCGTATCGTTCGACGAGTTGTTGTTGCACGTCGCGGCGTCGTACTTTGCCCATCTGGTCGCGGGGCAGGTCTTCGAAGTGGTAGAAATTGCGGGGTACTTTGTAGCGAGTGAGTTGTTCGCGGCAGTAGTTTCAGGCCGTCGGGATCCAGTGCTGCGCCTTCGGTGAGGGTGATGGCGGCGGCGACGTTTTCTGAGCCATCTTCGCGGGGGATGCCCACCACGGCGGCGTCGGCAACATCGGGGTGGCTGCAGAGAACTTCCTCGACTTCGGCGGGGTAGACGTTGAATCCACCGGTGATAATGACTTCCTTGATGCGCGCTACCAGTCGGATGAAGCCGTCAGGTTCCATGACGCCGACGTCACCGGTGCGGTACCAGCCGTTGTGGAAGGAATGTTCGGTGGCGTCGGGCTGGTTGAGGTAACCCTGGAAGACTTGCGGCCCCCGGACAAGCACTTCGCCTTCGAACCCGTCGGGTTGGGTTTTGTCCAGGTTGTCGGGGTCAGCGATACGCACGTCGGTGTCGGGGAAGGGGATTCCCACGTAGCCGGGACGTCGTTTGCCGTTCATGGGGTTGCCCACAATGATGGGGGAGGTTTCGGTGAGGCCGTAGCCTTCAACGAGGGTGCCGTTTGTGTAGTGCTCCCAACGATCAACGGTGCGAACCGGCAGGGTGGAGGCCCCGGAGAAGGCGTTGCGGATACCTTTGATATTCACGCCGGTTGCTTCGGCAGCGTCGACAATTTTTTCGTAGAGGGTGGGCACGCCGGGCAGCCAGGTGGGGGTGTGGCGCTTCATCACCTGCATGATGAGTTTCAGGTCGGGCGCGGGCAGGAGGATGATTTCCCCGCCGATGAATACCCCGAGGGTGGCCACCATGGTGAGTCCGTAGGCGTGGAACATGGGCAGCGCCGCAAGCAAGCGTTCTTCCTGCTCGCCGAGTCCCGGCACCCAGGCTTTGCCTTGCAGGACGTTGGCCACGAGGTTGCCGTGGCTGAGCTGCGCGCCTTTGGGGGCGCCGGTGGTGCCGGAGGTGTACAGAATGAGTGCCGTGGTGTCGCGGGTGACGTCGGTGGGGCTTTCAACGTCGGAGCCGTCGCCACCGATTGCGGGATTGATTAAGGACTCCCAGGGAATGGTGTTGGGGGCGTCGGCGGTGAGCTGTGCCCGGGCTTTGCGCAGCGACGGAATGGGCAGTCGGAGCGCGATTTTCTGCAGTAGCGGCATCGCCTCGGTCATGTTGACGGAAACGATGGTCTCCAGCGGAGTGCGCCCGCGTAGTTTCTCCAGCGTGGGGGCGGCTTTGTCCCAGCAGATGGCCACGCGTGCACCGTGGTCATTGAAGGGGTGTTCGAGTTCGTGGGCGGTGTAGAGGGGGTTGTGTTCCACCACCGTCGCACCGAGTTTCAGTACGGCGTAGAAGGCTGCCAGGTGTTGCGGGCAGTTGGGCAACAGTATGGCCACGCGATCCCCGGCGCGAACCCCCAGCGCGCGGAGTCCGGCGGCGGCGTGGCGGACGTGCTTGTCAAACTCACCGTAGGTTTGGGTGCGCCCGAAGAAGTAGATGGCCGGCTTGTCGCTGTTGATGGCCAGGTTGTTGTCGTAGAAGTCGAGCAGCGTGGTGTCACCATATTCGATGGTGGTTGGGGTCCACTCGGCGTAGTGCTTCAGCCAGGCTTTGGATTCAAAAGCCGAGGATTCAGTAGCCGACATTAACGTCCCTTCATCAGGTGCGCGCTGGGAGGGGTTACCACAGCGTAAGTTTGTATGTTGCATCAAGTATACCTGCAGTACATGTGCTTACTTACCGCTAGCTGTACGTTACATATTTGTGACTATCGCGTAACGACGCCCGTCCTTCCCACACGTTTCTTCACTCCTGCACCGCTTCGGGCATCCACCTCACCGCCTCCCGAAAAGTAATCGTTAAAATGCGGTTTATGCGCATTGCCATGATTTCCATGCACACCTCGCCCCTGCAGCAACCGGGTTCGGGGGATGCGGGCGGCATGAACGTCTACGTGCTCTCCACCGCCACGGAACTGGCCAGACAGGGCACCAAGGTGGATATTTACACCCGAGCTACCCGTCCCAGCCAAGGTGAAGTCGTGGAGGTTGAACCAAATTTAAGGGTCATCAACATCGTGGCGGGTCCCTATGAGGGCATTGATAAGGAAGAACTGCCGACACAGCTGGCGGCGTTTACGGGCGGGGTGTTGGTGTATGCACGGTGCAACAACTTGAACTATGACCTCATTCATTCGCATTATTGGCTCAGTGGTCAAGTGGGGTGGCTGCTGCGCGACGTCTGGCAGGTTCCCCTAGTGCATACCGCCCACACGCTGGCGGCGGTAAAAAACGCCCACCGCTCAGAGATAGACACCCCTGAGTCTGAGGCCCGGCGCATGTGCGAGCAGCAGTTGGTGGACAACGCGGATTGCCTAGTGGTGAACACAGCGGAGGAGGCGTTGGACGTGCAGCGCCATTACGACGCCAGCCCAGAAAAAATAGCCGTGGTCGCGCCGGGTGCGGCGGTGGCCTTGTTCCATCCAGGCAATGATCGCGCCACGGAGCGCAGCCGCCGCCAGTTGGGTATTCCGCTGCACACAAAGGTTATTGCGTTTGTGGGTAGGCTGCAGGCGTTCAAGGGCCCACAGGTGCTGATCCATGCGGTGGCGGAGCTGCTGCGCAGGGATCCGCATCGTAACCTGCGGGTGCTCATTTGCGGGGGACCGTCGGGTGCGCATGCTACCCCAGAAACCTACCAGGATATGGCTCGTGAGCTGGGAATTGAGAAGCACATTCGGTTCCTTTCCCCACGTCCACCCGCAGAACTGGTCACCATTTACCGCGCCGCCGACGTTGTGGCGGTCCCCAGCTACAACGAGTCCTTTGGGCTGGTGGCCATGGAGGCGCAGGCATCGGGCACCCCGGTGGTAGCGGCGCGCGTTGGTGGTCTGCCGATAGCCGTCGCGGAAGGGGAGACGGGCCTGCTGGTGGATAGCCACGATCCCGTTGAATGGGCAGATGCGCTGGCCCAGCTGCTGGATGATGATGACACCCGCATACGTATGGGCCAGGATGCGGTGCTGCATGCGGCTAATTTCTCCTGGTCGGCGACAGCATCGACGCTGGCATCTGTCTACACCGATGTCCTTTCCCGCACGCATTCCTACTGTTATTCACGACAGGCTCCCGGCGCATAACGGCGCGCTTATTCTGTGACTTCCTGCCAAAGTACGGCACAATGCGTCGCAAAGTGGCAGAATCGGTGCCATGACTACTGGAAAGTTGATTCTTTTGAGGCATGGTCAAAGTCAATGGAATGCGTCCAATCAGTTCACTGGTTGGGTCGATGTGGCTTTGACAGAAAAAGGCGAAGAAGAAGCGCGCCACGGCGGCGAATTGCTGCGCGAGGCCAATATTCTTCCCGATGTCGTATACACCTCCCTGCAACGCCGCGCCATTAACACTGCGAATTTGGCATTGGATGCGGCTGACCGTTTGTGGATTCCCGTTGTGCGCGATTGGCGCCTGAATGAGCGCCACTACGGTGCACTCCAGGGGCTGAATAAGGCAGAAACAAAAGAAAAATACGGTAACGACCAGTTCATGGCATGGCGACGCTCCTACGACACCCCGCCGCCACCACTGGAGGAAAGCTCCGAATACAGCCAGGCAAACGACCCCCGCTACGCGGACCTTGACAAGGTGCCGGACACCGAATGCCTGCTTGACGTGGTCACTCGCTTTGTCCCCTACTTCAAGGAAGAAATTCTGCCGCGCGTACTCAAGGGCGAAAACGTGCTCATTGCCGCGCACGGCAACTCCCTGCGTGCCTTGGTTAAGTACCTCGACGGCATTTCCGATGCCGACATCGCCGAGCTGAATATCCCCACCGGTATTCCGCTGGTGTACGAACTGGATGAGAAGGGTAACGTCACCAACCCCGGTGGCACGTACCTTGACCCGGAGGCCGCCGCCGCGGGTGCCGCTGCCGTCGCCGCGCAGGGCGGGAAAGTAACCGGTTTCTCCTTGTCGGCGGTGATTATCGGGTGCCTCATTGGCATCGTGATCGGGATGGTGATCACGGTCATGGCGTTGCTGATCACCCGCCACCGCCGCACCACCGCCACCCCCGGGGCGTCGATAAGCCAGCTGCTGCACCTTGCGGTGCAGGGCTCGCCAGCGGGGGTGGCGGTGGTGACGCATAAGGGGGACGTGGTGCTTTCCAACACTCAAGCCCACGCGCTGGGCATCATATCGGACCACGCCGTGCGCCCCGACGTGTGGCACCAAGCGCACAACGTATTCACCCATCAGCAACCCCAAACCCTGGACCTTCCGGCGGGGCAGCAGCGCACGGGAAGCCGCGTCAGCGCTGTGAAAGCCGTGATCAAACCACTCACCCTTGCCGACGGGGACTTCGTGATCATCTACTGCACCGACGAGTCGGAAAACATGCGGCTGGAAGCCGCGCGCCGGGATTTCGTGGCCAACGTGTCACACGAACTGAAAACACCCGTGGGGGGCATGGCATTGCTGTCGGAAGCGCTCATCGAATCCCGCGATGACCCCGACACCGTAGAACACTTCGGCATCAAACTAAATAAAGAAGCCCAGCGGATGGCCAACCTCATCAACGAACTCATCGCACTATCGAAGCTCCAAGGGGCCGAGCCGCTACCCAACATGGAACCCGTCTCCGTGGACGAGGTTATTGACGACGCCCTGCAACGCACCCAACTCGCCGCCGACAACGCCAACATCACCATCGACCGCGGCCCCGCCTCCAGTGCGTTTGTCATGGGGGACAAAACGCTCCTGGTCACCGCCATGGCCAACTTGCTGAGCAACGCCATCAACTATTCCCCCGCGAACACCTCCGTCAGCATCAGCCAACGCCGCGTGGGCGGCAACGTGCACATCAGCGTCACTGACCGCGGCATCGGCATCGCTCCTGAAGACCAACAACGCGTCTTCGAACGATTCTTCCGCGTCGACAAAGCCCGTTCCCGCGCCACCGGCGGTACCGGACTGGGTCTTGCCATTGTTAAGCATGTTGCAGCAAACCACGGTGGGGCGATTACAGTGTGGTCAAGACTCGGTGTCGGCTCCACCTTCACCCTGGAACTGCCGGAACTGCCGGACCCGCCAGGCGGCACCACCAACGAAAGGACAACGTAACCATGACCACCGTCCTTATCGTCGAAGACGAAGAATCCCTCGCCGAACCGTTGGCGTTCCTCCTAGGCAAAGAAGGCTTCACCGTGCTCATCTCCGGCGACGGCCCCACCGCCCTCGACGAATTCGCCAACAATGACGTCGACATCGTGCTCCTCGACCTCATGCTCCCCGGCATGTCCGGCACCGACGTGTGCCGACAACTCCGCAAAACCTCCACCGTTCCTGTCATCATGGTCACCGCCCGCGACTCCGAGGTGGACAAAGTGGTGGGCCTGGAACTCGGGTGCCGACGACTACGTCACCAAACCCTACTCATCCCGAGAACTTATCGCCCGCATCCGCGCCGTCCTCCGCCGCGGCGGCGATGCCGACCACGAACCCGAACCCAACCCCAGTGTGCTTGGCGACGGCCGCGTGCGCATGGACCTCGAACGCCACACCGTCACCGTCGACGGCGTGGACACCCCCATGCCCCTCAAAGAATACGACCTGCTGGAATACCTGCTCCGCAACCCAGGGAGAGTACTCACCCGCGGGCAACTCATCGACCACGTGTGGGGCGAAGACTACGTCGGCGACACCAAAACCCTCGACGTGCACATCAAACGCATCCGCTCCAAAATCGAAGAAGAACCCAAACGTCCCACCCACCTTGTCACCGTGCGGGGTGTGGGCTACAAATTCGACGCCTAGGGGTATGAGTGAAGACTGGTTAAAAGAGCGCCAGGCTGTCTTGCTCGGGTGTCTCTTGCTGCATGTAATCGTAGATATAATCGAAAAAACCTTGCGAAACTTCGAAATGCCCATATCGCAGCTGCGTAGAGTATTTTCCCCACTCAGGATGCTTCCTAGCAACTGAAAGCGGGCAATTTTGGGTGATGTCCTGGAACATGATATTTCTTCTGAACGGGAAGAAGTTTTCGGACATCTGGTATTGGTATACCTGGTCGTCAATCACTTGGCCTGCGGCTGTGAAAGCTTGGAGCTTTTTCGCCTGTTTTCATCTTTTGTTCTTGGACTGTAGTAAAGAAGCCAGTCACCCTCTTCCATGCGCTTGAGTGGCGCTTGCTTTCCGTGACATACCTGGCAGAATCCGCCATCCACAGCGAGGAGAACATGCTCTTCGGACACTACGCCGACCCAGTATCGCATCACATATCCTTTCATATTGATATGTCTGTTCGGTGGTGCTCCTCACAAAATCCTACAGGCGTATACAGTGGTGCATCACTCCGCAATTGCCTCCAACGGCGGTGTCGCCGCAGCCTTCTGCGCCGGAACCAATGCGGCCAGCAAACCCACCACAACGCTTCCAGCAACCATGAGTGCCACCTGGCTCCACGGCACATGCGGCGATGACATGCCCTTATCCTGCAGTACAGTCACCACACACCACCCCGCAAACACGCCCACAACCACACCACACAGTGCGCCAAATACAGACATCTGAACTGCTTCCAGCTGGATCATTCTCCTGATCTGGCTCCTACTCACCCCAATTGCCCGCAGCGTCCCCAGCTCACGGGTGCGTTCCGATACGCTCAGCGCCAGCGTATTAATAATGCCCATCACCGCAATTACTACCGCCAACGCCAACAACCCATAAATTAGAGACACCATCTGGTTCACCTGAGTCCCCAGCGCTCCCTTATATTCCTCCTTCGCCTTCACCTGCACCACCAAATACTGGGCCACCGCATCCTCCAACTCGCGGCGCAGCATCGAATCAGAAAACCTGCCGTCGCTGGTCACAAACGCAGTTTTCCTGTTATACGCCTCCAGGTCCGGTAGTACACGCAGCGCACCAGCCAGGTTAATGACCATGTGGCCCAACAAGCCCGTCTCCTCATAGACACCGCGAATGGTCACCACGCTGCTATCGGTGCCCTCGCCGCCCAGGTAGGGGCGCAGGGTAAACGTGTCGCCCGGTCCCAAGCCGGATTGCTTGGCGTAGGTGGTGGAGATCATCGCGCCGGGTTGGTCGCCAAATTCGGAGGTGCCGCGTACCACACCAATGTCCACGAAAGGGGATATGTCGCCGCTGACCACCGTGGTGGTGGGGTTATCCCAATGGTCGGCCTGCAGTGGGGCGGACATGAGCACTCCCACCGAGCCAACCCCATCAAGATTTTCTACCGTGGTAATGGCTTCTTCCGGGATGGACAGGCCCCCGCCACCAGTAGGGGAACCGGCGAGGCCGCTACTGTGTCCACCGTTGGGGCTGTCCAGTACGAATGGTGCCTTGACTTTTGACTCCACTAAACCGAACACGCTGGCCTGCGCGGTGGCGCCGATCACGCCAACGCAGGCCACCAACCCGACCCCCAACGCGAGGGCGAAAGCCGTGGCGGCCGTGCGCCTAGGATTGCGGGAGCTGTTGCGGGAGGCAAGCCGCCCGATGGGGCCGATGGGCAGCCCAGGGGAGATGCTGGCCAGGGCGGGGCCACTTAGCCACAACCCGGCAAGCAAGAACAATGCCCCCACCGCCACGGCGGATAAGCGCTGGTAGAGGTCCATATCAAAACCACCGATGGTGGGGAAATGCGCCCCCACGATGCCAAACCCCACGCCCAGGGACTGCCGCCAGAACACCGAAGACGGTGCGGAGTCGGAGGGAGTGGTCGGAGCGGTCGTCGGCGGGGCGGAGGGCGTCGATAGGCGGGAGTGATCCAGCGCGGCGTGCGGGTTCGGCGGCGGCGATGATGGTGATGATCATGCCAACAGTGAAGGGGACGATGATGGCCTTGGGGGTGAACGTAAGAGAGATGGCGGAGAGCCCGTCGCCAACCTGGTTGAGCACATTAATCACCATCACAACCAGCGATATGCCGACGGCGATGCCGGTGATGCAGCCAATAACCCCAGCAATGGCGGCTTCGGCGAACACGGAAGTGCGTACCTGGAGCGCGGATACCCCGATGCTGCGCAGGAGGGCGAATTCTCGGGTGCGCTGGCCGAGGATCATGGCGAAGGTGTTGGTGATGATGAACGACCCGACGAACAGGGCGATGACGCCGAAGGCGGCGAGCATGTAGGTCATGAAGCCGAGCTGGCGGACGTAGTCGCCGGATTGTCGTTCTGCGATTTGTTCGGGCAGTAGTGGCGTCAGCGTGGGGTACTGTTGGCCGAGGCTGTTGCGCAGATCCATGGGGGAGACGCCATCGGCGGCTGAAATGATCACCTGGGAGGCGTACTGACCGTCGGTGAAGAGTTCGAGGTAGCGTTCGGGCGTGAACATGACGCCAATCCACCCGGCGGTGTCGCGGGGGATGTCGTAGATGCCGCTGATGGTGACGTCGAGGCGTTCCGAACTGGTGATGACCGTTACTGAATCACCAACATGTAATTTCCCCGTTTCGCTGCGGAGGAGTTCAGCATAATTTCATGTGCTTCGCTGGGCTCTGTGCCTTCCACAACGATGGGTGGCCGCCCCACGTAGGCATCAAAAGGGTAGGCGGCGAGTGGGTGTGCCCCTGAGGAGCCTGCCTGGAGGGGCCGGCCGTCGGAACCTGTGATGACCAGCGAACTTTGCCCGGATCGCCGAGTTCCAGAGGGGGTGCCCGGACCGTCACCAGTGACGTTAACCGCCCGAACGTCGGGGCGGGCGGCCAGCTCCGACACCACAGACAGCGGCACGCCGTGAGGGGAGCTGGCGCTGCCCACAAGCCCTACGTCAATGCCGTCTACTCCCGAGTCCACGATAGAAGCGAAAGATTCCTCCAAGGATTGCGTAAGAATCAACGATCCAGATATATAAGCAGTACCCAAAGCAACCGAAAGAACCGTGAGCAGCATTCTTATCTTATTTGCAGCTGCTGTGCGCAGGGTGATTCTCCGCATTGGTGGTGGAGCGGGTTTCGGTAGGCGATGGCGGGCGGAAATGGGAACTCCAGACAAATTATGTTTTTTATTTACATTTTATTGTCATATCGTAACCGGGTAGCGGGATGGGTATTAAACGCGGTGGCGGCTTCGTCAGCTGTGAGCTGTTCCGATAGAGCTTTCGCCGCCGCTTGCCTGGCCCTGCAATGCTCCGCCAGGACCTCGTATGGGCCATCGCCCATAAGTATCCGCAGCTCATGCTCGTGGCTCACCCACATTGGATCCTGTGACTGGTGACATGCAGGCGCTGTGGTGCAGTACCAGTCAAAATCCTCCCCACCGTTGCCCCAGCCACGCCGATCATATTCGGTGATGGTGGTGCGCAGAATCTCCTCCCCGTCCGTGCGCTCTTCGTAATCCTCCAGTCGACGCAGCGGTAACTGCCAGCACACCTCCGGCTTCACCACCGTCAAATCCTCGCCGTTGTCCACACCCCACTGGTGCAGCGCGCACCCGCTGCCGTCCCGGTTGGCAAAAATACATGCCCCATCCACCACTTTTGTGCGCAGTGCGGGTTCATCATCCAGCTCGTCCCATTCCAGCCACGGCTCTAACTCTTCCGGTTCCAGGTGCTCTAGGTGCGTATCGACGCCCGTCGGGCGCAGCTGCCAGTACCGTGCCGGCATGCGGCGCACGGCGTCGAGAAGCTGTTCCCGATCCTCCTCGTCGCACATAAACGCGCCGTGGTTGCAACATCCCACCGACGGGGAGGCACTATCAATGCCGCGACACGCCGGTGTGCCGAACCCACAACCCCAGTGAGATTCCAGCCACGTGAGGTCGCAACTGAACACATGAAGCGGGTCCTCCGGGTGGGTAAATTCAAACCAATCACGGGGAAAATCCGGTGGAAGTTCCGCGCCAGAACGGATAGACGCGGCGGCCGGCGAGTCGGCCGGAAAACCAAGGAACACGGGCGGCGTTTGCGGGCAATACACACTTCGTAACGGTAGACCGTCTACCCTTGTAGTGTGCGATTAGTGTTACGGATGAGGAAAAAGCTGCCAATCCGCTGGTAGCGGTGGGTGCGATACACCGTGCTCACCTGCGTCCCGCCTGCTCTTTGGTACGACGATGGTACGGTTGGGTAGCGGAACGTGTGACCAACCTTCGCATTCTTGATGGCAGCCTTGACACTAGGGGGCGATCTTTGGAATTGTCCACAGAAGAAGCGGACGAACAACCAGACGCCGTGTTTCCCCTCACCTATGGTGCGGCGCGGAACACCCACCAACGGTGTGACACAGCCTCGCCAACACGCGAAAAAAATAAATATTCTGCGCGAGACGGCAGTCACGGCAGAATCAGTGCGTGCCCTCCGCGCAAGCGGATACATGCGCCGCGCTGCTGGCACATCCACAACCTCCCGCACCCTCGCCCGACTCGCCGATACCACGCCGCCCCTAGCGGATGTGCGTTCGGGCTTAGAGCACAGTGTTGCAGGTGCGCTAGTTGCAGAAGCTAGCATGCGTGCGCTTGGCTTAGGACAGCTGCAAATTTGCCCATGGGCGCTGCGTGAAGGAGTTATCTTGCGGCGTATTGACAAGGGATTGGACGAGAAAGGACGCGAAAATGAGTGACAAACAACTCACCGTCGCGGAACTTATGGCGCGCGCTGCGCAGGAGGGAAACTCCCCACGGGAGTCCCGCCCGCGCCGCCGCCGGAGCCTGGATGAGGGTGGAGTCTCCGTCGCGGAACTAACCGGATCCATCCCCCGTGTGAACAAAAAACCTGCGGAATCCAAGCACTCCAGTGTGCCGCTGGACGCCCCGCAGGAAAGGGTTCAAGAAAAGGTCGCTGCCTCGGTTGATTCGGCAACGTCCGACACGTCCGACACTATGGTGGGGGCCGCCGCCGGGGCTTCCGGCGGCATGCGTGAAGCCCATCGCGAACCGCCGGCTCGTCCCGCACCCCAAGCTCCGCAACCGGTGATGGTTGAACCCGAAGTCCCATCGGTGCAGGACACCGACGTGGCCGATGCCTCCGACGTGGATGATCTAGATGACCTGGATGATTCCCTCACTGATGAGGAAACAATGGTGCTGAGCGTGGTCACCGAGGATGACCCGGTGCGGCTCACCACGGGATCGTTCCCGGCGTTGACGGCGGAACTCCTCGGTGATGACGAGAATGATGGGTCTGCGCAGTACGGCGCTACCGACAGCAATTCGGGTGTCTCCTACAGCCCCCAGCGCAGCGTTGACGACGATGCGCTAACCGATAATGAGGGTAGCGGCGCGGAAGATGAAGAAATTGTCACGAAAGTCGTTTCGCAGGCGATAACATCTCGGGTCCAGAAGGCTACGATGCTTCCGATGACTATGCTGACGAAGATTATGCCGATGAAGACTTCGCTGACGAGTCCATCGATTCCATCGCACCGGTGGAAGATGCTCTCCCGGACCGCTACGACTCCGAAGAACTTGACCGGGTGGACGACACAGCCTTTGCGGGATCGCGCGTCGGTTTTGCCACCGGCACCTTTGAGAAGACACGCACTGGTCAGTTCCCCGAGGTAAGTGATGACGCTGAGGCTGATGTCGACGACGACGCGAGTGCAGACGTTCGCGCAGCCGACAGTGCCACCTTCAGGGCCGTTCCCGCCCAGGAGGACGTGGAGTCTGACTCCGAATTCGACGAGGAAGACGACACCTTCGATCCCGACTTTAATGATGAGGACGCCTTCGACGAAGACGACGAACTCGACGAGGTTGACGCGAACGACAACCAGAAAGTGTCGGTGTTGAGTGTCGTCCTGATGGTGATCATCGCCATTGCTGTGGGTGTGGGTCTGTTCAAGGGTTTTGAGATGCTATGGGCGAACATGTCCAAGATCATCACTGCCCTGTTGGCTGTGGCCGCCACCGGCGCCATTGTCGGTATCGTGCATGCCTTGCGCACCGAGCGTGACGGCCTGAGTATGGTGCTGGCTGGTGCTGCCGGTCTTGCAGTGACCTTCGGACCACTGGCGATCGTGGGGTTCTAGATGCCTAAGATCGCTGTCATCGGCGGCGGCAAGATCGGCGAGGCGCTCATCGCCGGGCTCATCGCCGGTGGTGTGCCGCCGAAAGATATTCACGTGGCTAATCGACGCCCCGAGCGCGGCAAGGAACTCGTTGAGGCGTACGGCATCATCGATTTTGTGGATCACCAACAGGCCACGGACGGTACGGATGTGGTCTTTCTGTGCGTGAAACCCAAGGACACGGTGCCTGTGCTGACCGACCTCGCGGATTTTATTGACAACAATGAGAGCGACACGGCCGTGATTTCCATGGCTGCCGGCGTTACCCTCAAGCAGCTGGAGGACGCCGTATCGGCGGGCACCCCGGTGGTGCGTGTCATGCCGAACACCCCGATGCTGGTGGGTGAGGGCATGAACGTGGTTGTTCCCGGGCGGTTTGTGTCTGAAGAGCAGTTGGATTCCATTGTGGAGTTGCTGGGCATGGTGGGCGATGTGGTGGTTACTGAGGAGACCCACATGGATGCCGTCACAGCCCTGTCTGGTTCGGCACCTGCCTACATTTTCTTGGTGGCAGAGGCAATGGTTGACGCGGGCGTCAGTTTGGGCCTCAGCCGAGATTTGGCGAAGCGTTTGACGGTGGGTGCGGTGTCGGGTGCGGGTGCGATGCTGTCGCAGCCGGATGCGGAGCCATACGAGTTGCGTTCCCATGTGGCGTCTCCCGGGGGCACGACGATTGCCGCGATCCGCGCTCTGGAAGAGGGCGGTATCCGCGCAGCGATGTATCGCGCCACGGAGGCTTCCGCACGACGTTCCAGGGAGCTGGGGCAAGGGTAGCGGAGCTGACATCGGCCAAATCGGCGTGTCGTGGCGTTGGGATTTTTACCCCCAACGCTATTTTTTATTTTGTAGGGTTAACATGTGCTTTTAGCAAAATGTCTCGAGTACTACTTGAGGCTTCAGGGGCGATGTGAAGTGCGCTTTTGCCACTCTTGTCGCAATAGTCACAGAAATCACGGTAGGCTGTTTTAAGCACGTGCGTGTCTGTTCTGCAGGAGGGGAAGCCTGCAGCGCGCTCTGCATGAAGGGTATAGAGAAAATGACTAATGAAGATAACGGAACGTTTTTGACTGTCGCAGAGGTCGCCGAGATCATGCGCGTGTCCAAGATGACGGTGTACCGCCTGGTGCATTCGGGAGAGTTGCCTGCCGTCCGCGTGGGACGCTCCTTCCGGGTGCATGAGAAGGCAGTGAACGAGTACCTGGATTCCTCGTACTACAACGTGGGCTAGACTTTTTGTCTCCCAGCGTGTGGCGGCCTATGATAGGACACATTCGTGTCGATTTTTGAGGCCGACAGGTATTTGTACGTATCAACATTAAAAGCGAGGAAACCCCATGGGTTCAGTCATTAAGAAGCGCCGCAAGCGTATGTCCAAGAAGAAGCACCGCAAACTGCTCCGTCGCACCCGCGTTCAGCGTAGGAAACTCGGCAAGTAGGGTTGTGCGGGCCGCTTCGGCGGCTTCTGGCCTCGCAGTAAGGGCGACGCCGCGTGTAGTAATTGCGCGTGGTGTCGCCCTTACATGCTTTTATGGGCCCGTTTAGGTGCCTTTGCGTAGAAACCGCCAGCCGAATGCGGCAGTAAACAGGGCTGGTAGCCCAAAGGTTCGGATGGCCTTCCTGATGCTGCGGTAGTCCCGAATGTCCCAGCCCCGCCGGATAGCTTCCTTGCGTAGGGCGGAATCTGGGTTGATGGCCACAGGAGTGCCCACCATGGACAGCATGTGAATGTCGTTGATCGAGTCCGAGTAGGCGGCGCACCGCAGGAGGTCCAGCTTTTCGACGGCCGCGAGTGCCGCCACCGCGTGCTGCTTTCCAGCGCCGTGCAGGATGTCACCCACCAGGCGACCGGTGAATTTCCGTCTCTGACCTCGGCGACGGTTCCCAATGCCCCGGTAAAACCCAGTTTGCGTGCCAGGATCTGTGCCAACTGCACGGGCGTGGCGCTGACCAACCACACTTGCTGCCCGGCGGCGAGGTGTTTTTCGGCGAGTTCCCGGGTGCCGGGCCAAATTTTTTCACTCATGTGAGTGTCCACGATTTCCTCACACAGGCTCACAAGTTCGTCCACGGACCGCCCTTTGATGAATTCCAGGGCTTGTTGTCGCCCCTCAGCCACATCGTCGGCGTTTTCAGATCCGGTGATGCGGAATTTTATTTGCTTCCACACCACGGGCAGGATTTCCCGGAGGTTGAAGTAGCGTTTGCGGGCGAGTCCCGTGGCGAACACGATGAGGGAGGCGCCTTGAATGAGGGTGTTGTCGACGTCGAAAAACGCGGCAGCACCGTGGTCTTGGGGGATGTCGGGGTTGGGGGGAACTCACGTGCCCGCCCCCGGCGGCTTCAAAAGCTCCGGACACGGATTCTATGCCGGAGGTGAAGTCGCCGAGTTCTAGGCCGTAGGTTTGTGCCACCGCCGCCGCTGCGGCTGCTTCGCCTGCCGCTTTTTGTTCGCGGTCGCCCACGGGTGGTAGTACTGTTTCTTCCAGGAAACGTCGGAGGTTGCCACGGGACGCGGACGACGCCAGGGATGCGAGAAAGTCCTCCGGGGTGCCGGGGATCGCAATGTTCTCGTTGGGCGTGTTCACTCGCGGTGGTACCTTCCAGTAAGCATGATCTTGTTTCATCGTAAAGCAATGAGGGTACAGCGATGCATGTGGTTGAGTTAATGGTGCGGCGGACCTGCGGTTCGTGTGAGCGCGTGCGGGAGCAGATCACCCCGGTCGTGGCGTCAGCTGACGCTCACCTGACCGTGGTGGATGTAGACACGGACGCATCATTAGCCATGGAATTCGGGGACAGGGTGCCGGTGGTAGTAGTGGATGGGGAGGAATTTGCCTGTTGGGAGGTTGATTCTGAGGAGTTAGCTGAGGCTTTGTTGTGGTAATTAGCGCCCCCGACTACCGTTGTTTTGTGATCTTGAGGGCAACCGACGGGGTAGTCCATAAGGTTGATGAAAAGGAGTGAGGGTGAGCGTGCTTGTGGTGGGCATGTCGCATCGTTCGGCACCCGTGTCTGTGTTGGAGCAGGTCAGCATGACTGATGAGGCCTGTAGTGCGACCACACGTGCCCTCCTAGACCGACCCTCCCTCACGGAAGCCATGATTGTATCCACCTGTAACAGGGTGGAGGTGTACGCTGTCACCTCCAGCTTCCACACTGGGGTGAACGATGTGGTTGAGGTGCTGCATCAGGAAAGCGGGCTGCCCACCGAGGTGCTGCGTCGCCACCTCTACGTGCATCACGCCGATGCTGCAGCTGAGCACATGCTCGTGGTGGCCTCCGGGTTGGATTCCATGGTGGTGGGGGAGCAGCAGATCATTGGGCAGGTGCGTAGTGCCTACCAGCAGGCCAATTCCAACAACACGGTGGGTAGAACCCTGCACGCATTGGCGCAAAGCGCCCTGCACACGGGCAAGCGGGTCCATTCGGAAACCGACATTGATGACGCAGGGGCCTCCATGGTGTCGTTTGCCTGCGCCGAAGCGATGAGGCGCATGGGACTCGGTGGTGACAACAACACTGAAAACAACACCCTGGAGGGAAAAACCGCGTTGGTGCTCGGTGCGGGCGTGATGGCCTCGCTGGCTGCGACGCACCTGGGCAAACTGGGCGTCGATAAGTTGATTGTGGCCAATCGCACCCGCAGCCGCGCGGAAATTCTCGCAGAGCATGCGCGGGAGGCAGGCGTGCCTGCTGAGGTTGTGGACTTCACCGACCGTGCCGCAGCGCTAGCGCGGGTGGATCTCGTGGTGTCCGCCACCGGCGCGGATTCCTTCACCATCACCGCAGACGACGTGGCAAACGTCACGCACCCCGTCATGCTGATCGATTTGTCGCTGCCCAGGGACATTGACGATACCGTCACCGACCAGGATGGAGTTTCACTGGTGAACATCGAAAGCCTACATCAGACCCAGCAACGCAACCCCGACGAACAGCAATCCCAGGCGCTGGCCATCGTCGCCGAGGAACTGGAGGCATACTTCCTCCGCTCAACGCGTTCGGGACGTGGTACCCGCCGTGGCGGCGCTGCGGAAGATGGCCTCCGAACTGGTGGACACCGAGCTGCAACGCCTCGGGCAGCGCACCCCCACCATGGACGAGTCGGACCGTGAGGAAGTTGGGCGCGCCGTGCGACGGGTCGTCGACAAGCTTCTGCACCAGCCCACCGTGCGTGCCAAGGAACTCGCGGCGCGCTCCGGCACCGTGTCCTATGATTCGGCGCTGCAGGAGCTGTTCGGCCTGGAGGAACAACTGTGACCCTGACCATCGGCACTCGGGGCAGCATGCTCGCCACCACCCAGGCCGGGCACGTACGCGACGCCTCATCGCCGCAGGCTACCCCGCCGAACTCACCATCATCTCAACCCCCGGCGACCGCTCACAAGCGCCCGTCGAGCGCATCGGTGTTGGGGTGTTCACCCAGGCCCTGCGCGAAGCCCTGCACGACGGCGACTGCGACATTGCCGTGCACTCCTTCAAAGACCTGCCCACTAGCCCCGACCCCCGCTTCCATCTCGTGGTGCCCCCGCGTGCCGACGCCCGCGAAGCCCTCATCGCCCGCGACAACCATACCCTGGACACCCTGCCGCACGGGGCCCGCGTGGGAACCTCCGCGCCCCGGCGCATCTCCCAGCTCCTGGCGCTTCGTCCCGACCTGGACATTCAGCCCCTGCGCGGCAACATTGACACCCGGATGGGCCGCGTCGGACAGGATCTCGACGCCGTCATCCTGGCTTGCGCCGGGCTGGAACGCGTCGGCATGCTGAACCGTGCCACCCAGTGTTTCGACCCGCACATCATCATGCCAGCCCCCGCCCAAGGTGCGCTCGCCGTAGAATGCCGCAGTGACGACGCCCGTGCCGTCGCCGCCATTGATTTCCTTGCCGACCCAGATACCACCGTCCGTGCCACCGCGGAACGCACCCTGCTGAGTTGCCTCGAAGCTGGGTGCACCGCCCCCGTCGCCGCCTTTGCTGACATCCGTGCAGGGCGATTGGGACTGCGCGCCGGGGTCTTTGCTCTCTCGACGGTAGCCGCCAGCTCATTCACAGCGCTATGAGCGACGTTTCGGAGGCGGCGGAATTGGGGGAACGGGTGGCCAGGGAACTACTGGCTCAGGGCGCTTCCGATGTGATGAGATCCTGAAGAAACTTCACGCAGAATGCCGTAGTGGCGATGCCGTAGTCCAGGGTGGCCCGCTGGAAGCGGTGCTCGTGGGGGAGCGTCGGGAGTTCGCGGTCCAGTGATTCTAGGTCTGCGAGCTCTTTCTGGGCGCGTGTGAGCATCATGGTGAGAATGGCGTGGCGGTCGGACGGGGCATCGATAAGCCCCAGGAAATAGAGGCGCGACAGCATGGCGGTATCCAGGTTGGAGCCGCTGATAGGGCTGTGCATCCACTCCTGAAAGGTTGCGATGCCGCGCTCGGTGGGGGAGTAGATTTTTTTCAGTCGACCGTTCTCAATGGTTTCCGTGACGGTGGCGTTGCCGTCGCGCACTAGGGCTTGCAGCGCTGTGCGGATGCTGCCCAGGCTGGCCTGGTAAAACAGCAGCACCTGGAATTGTTTATTCAGCTGGTAGATGGTTCGCGGGGCGAAGATGAGGAGTCCTAGGACAACGTAGCGCATGCCTCCAGTCTAAAATATTACTTTGAGAAATATTTTTGCCTGTGCAGTGCTGTTGCGGCGTGACGCTGTTTAACTGCGCATTCGCATACTTGGTTGTGATGCTTTATCGTTGACATACCACATGTGTACGCCCCATGAGTGATACGGTCCCGCTAATCGTGTTCTGGTGGGGTGTTGTGTCATGTTTACGGACAAAGCCGACAAGAAAAGAACTACATGAGTAACGACACTGCCTCTTCACCTGCGCCGGGAAATGTCATTTTCGTCGGCGCAGGCCCAGGTAATCCTGACCTTTTGACGGTCAGGGCCCGGGAGGTGCTGGGCCGCACCGCAGTGGCGCTCACCGATCCGCAGGTGCTGGACGGTGTACGCGCGGTCGTCGGTAGTGAACTGGCGGTGCCGGAAGACGTGCTCAAGGCTGCCGACGACGCGTACGAACGTTTGTGTGCGGAAGCAAAAGCGAACGGTGCGCGGCGTCGTCCTCCGCGGCCGCCCGCGCCCACAGCGGCGGACATTCGTGAAGTCTCTGGTGCGCCAGAGAAGATTGCCCAGCAGCTCGCGGACGAAGTGGCGGTGGGGCATGATGTGATCCGGCTGGTTGCGGGCAATCCCCTCAACAACGAGGCTGTGCTTGCTGAAATCCAGGCCGTAGCCAACGCTGGTGTGGAGTTTCAGGTGGTGCCGGGCATGTCGGTGCCATCCACCGTGCCGGTGTTTGCGGGTATTGCGTTGGGTTCAACCTACACCGAAACGGACATCACCAGCGGAAACGTCGACTGGGACCAGCTGGCCCAAGCCCCGCAGCCCCTGGTGCTGCAGGCCACGGCCCTGGACCTGCCGAAAATCTCCGTGGAACTCAGTGACCGTGGCATCTCCGCCACCACACCCGTGTCGGTGACGGTCAACGGCACCACGCGCCTGCAACGCACCCACGACGCCACCCTGGGTACCCTCGGCAAATTGGATGCCGACCTGCAGGGTTCGCTGGTGGTCACCCTCGGCAAGGGTGTCGACGACCGCTCGAAATACTCGTGGTGGGAAAACCGTGCGTTGTACGGCTGGCGGGTGCTGGTCCCCCGTGCCAAGGAGCAGGCTGGGCCAATGAGCACCCGGCTCGCCGGGCATGGTGCCATTCCGCAGGAAGTCCCCACCATTTCCGTGGAGCCGCCCCGCAACCCGCAGCAAATGGAACGCGCCGTCAAAGGCATTGTTGAGGGACGTTACCTATGGGTGGTGCTCACCAGTGTCAACGCGGTCAGTGCCTGTGGGAAAAAATCACCGAATTTGGCCTGGATGCCCGCAGTTTCGCTGGGGTGCGGATCGCCGCCGTGGGTACCAAAACGGCTGCGGCCATCCGGGAACTCGGTATCACCCCCGAGTTGCTGCCGTCCCCCACTCAGCAAAACGCCGCCGGGTTGGTGGAGGTGTTCCCCGAATACGACGAAGACCTAGATCCTGTGGGCCGCGTGCTGCTGCCCCGCGCCGACATCGCCACCGACGTGCTGGTAGACGGGCTGGCCAACCTCGGTTGGGAGGTTGAAGACATTGTGGCCTACCGCACCGTTCGTGCTGCGCCGCCCAGCGCCGAAATCCGCGACATGATCAAGTCCGGGGGGTTCGACGCCGTGTGCTTCACCTCTTCATCCACCGTGCGCAATCTCGTGGGAATCGCAGGTAAACCACACCAACGCACCATCATTGCCTGTATCGGCCCCATGGCCGCCGCCACTGCCCGCGAACTAGGGTTACGCGTGGACGTGCAGCCAGAGGTCGCCGGGGTGGACGAGCTTGTCGACGCCCTGGCGGAGCATGTTGCCGGTTTGCGCGCCGCAGGCCAACTTCCGCCACCTAGGAAAAAACGCCGCTCACGAAAGGCAAAAACCCAGTGATTCGTCGCCCCCGCCGCCTCCGCCAGCACCCAGCCATGCGGGAGTTGGTTGCCGAAACCAGCCTCGGTGCCTCAGACCTCATCCTGCCCCTGTTCTACGCGGACGTGAATAGGGAAATCCCCTCCATGCCCGGGGTGTTCCAACATGACAGGGACTCTATGCTGCGGGCCGTGCATGACGCATTGGACGCGGGAGTGCGGTGTGTGGATGTGTTTGGTGTTCCCACCAACAAGGATGACATCGGGTCAGGGGCCTGGGACCCAGAGGGCATTCTCAACCGCGGGGTGCGTGCCTTGCGGGAGGAATTCGGCAACGACATCATGGTCATGGCGGACACCTGCCTTGACGAATTCACCAGCCATGGCCACTGCGGAGTGGTTACCGAGGACGGCGTGGTGGACAACGATGCCACCCTACCGCTCTACCAAAAAATGGCGGTCGCTCAGGCGGAGGCTGGTGCACACATTGTGAGCCCCTCGGGCATGATGGATGGCCAAGTCGGGGCCATCAGACATGCGCTTGATGATGCCGGATACATCGATGTGGCCATCATGGCCTACTCCGCGAAATACGCCTCAGCCTTCTACGGTCCGTTCCGTGACGCAGTGGGGTCGTCCCTGCACGGCGACCGCACAACCTATCAGCAAGACCCCGCCAATGCGCGGGAATCACTGCTGGAAGTGGAGCTTGACATTGAGCAGGGCGCGGATTTTGTCATGGTCAAACCGGCGCTTCCGTACCTCGATGTGCTCCGGGCCGTGGCCGACATATCCACCGTTCCTGTTGCCGCGTACCAGGTCTCTGGGGAATATGCCATGATCCAGTCGGCGGTACACTGGGGTAACCGTGAGGCGTTGATGATGGAGTCGCTGCTGTCCATCAAACGTGCTGGTGCCAACCAGATTCTCACCTACTTTGCCACTGAGGTGGCGCAGAAACTCTAGATTGCCAGCCTTGGGGTCACCGTGGAATCACCATCAAAAACAAACATGGTGCGCAACTGCGCCGCTGGCATGAATTGTCACAGGCCGAGTTGGCGCAGCGTGTTGGTGTGTCTCGGCAAACCATTGTGAATGTGGAGAAGGGAAGCTATTCTCCCTCGGTGTACTTGGCACTGGCCATCTGTAAAGAACTTCGGGCTACCGTGGAGGAAGTTTTCGGCGATGAACAACATGCACGAAACGCGCTCTGAACGCCCAGAATCGCTGTGGCTGGCCAGGCGCATGTGGCTAGCGGCCGTCGCTATGGAGGCTGTGCACCAACTACTGGGTGTTGTGCGTGCTTTCGTTGATCCCAGTGATATTCGCTCCGAGATGCGGCAATATTATCCGAGCATGCCCCAAGACACACTGGACTTTTTTATCTCCGTGTCAAGTGTGATCGCGCTGGTTTTCGCCCTGTCCCTTTTGGGGATTGTGGTGTGGTTGGCTGTATCGTGGCGGCTGCGGCTTCTTGTCTTCTTCGGCACGTATGTGGCGTTGCGTGGCGGCCTTGTTTTCTTTGAAGAGCAGCAGGGCTGGTTGTTCCTTATTGATGGTGCCGTGCAGATTGTGGTAGCAGTGTTTGCCGTGCTTGCAATTATCTTCGGAGCGCGTAAAGATTCAATTGAATGGATGTCAAAGTAGGGGAGTTGTGTGGCAGTGCACGACGGCTTAGATACTGGCTTGAAGACCTCTGAACGCCACGTTGAACAGGCTATTGCTGAGGCAAAAGCGGCAGCCCATAAAGCCGGGCTGAGTACAGAAACCCTTTCTGAGGAAAGCCCCCAGTTGAGGCTTGCCCGCCGTTCTGGAGGCGGTTTGACGACCTTCTCACTGCACCTTCACGGCATAAAAGGTGCAGCACAGGTTCGCGAACTGGAAGATTCCCTGTGCGCCATTGATGGCGTGAGTGCATCCGTCATTTATCCCACCAGCATGGCGTGGATCACCGCACCCGATGATGTCTCGCCAGAAGACATCATGATGGTATTGGCTGATCTGGGGGTGTCAGCGGAACTCACACGCAGCTCCCTACAGCGCCGCGCAGAGCGGTTGGAAATTCAAAACCGCAGGAACCGACTCCTTGCTCACCGGAAGTCCGCCGCTAAGACGACACCACTGCGAAAGAAACCCGACAACCCGCAGCACACACGTACACGCGGGGAACGCCTCCAACAATCCACCGACGTGCTGTTTACCCCACGAACGTTGGTCACCCCGGAACGGTTGGTCCTGAGCATCCTGCTCTCCATCCCCGTTCTGGTACTCAATCGCTTCCCCGACTGGCAGTGGGCTTGCCTTATCTTGGCTACTCCTGTGGTGTTGTGGGGAGCGTGGCCATTTCACCGGGCCGCGTTGGCTGGGCTGCGGCGCGGACTGCCTGCCTTAGACGCAGCTAGCTCGGTGGCCATCATTGCGGCCTATGTGTGGTCCGCAGTGATGCTGATTATCCCCATGACACACGAACACAGATCGTTGTTTTTGGATGTTGCTTGCGGCGTGACGGTGCTGCTGCTGATTGGGCGTTTCCTATCAGGCAAGGGCCGGACTAGCCTTCTACAGTCAGCTCTTCCCACAGAGGGGTTACTCAAAGAAGTCGTGGTGGTGCGCAAAGACCCACACAGCGCCAAACCCGTCAAATACACCATCCCTATTCAAGAAATCCGCATGGGAGACGATATCATCGTGCCCACCAACACCGTCATCCCGGTTGACGGTCACGTCATCGGTGGTGCCGCCACTGTTGAACCCTGGATTGATTGGTGGCGGCCGCGACGAAATTGCGGTCAAAGTGAATTCGCAGGTGTACGCCGGTGGAATCAACCGTGGAGGACCGCTGAAAATCCGCGTCCAACGCACCGGTTCCCGCACCCGGCTGGCGGCAATGAAACGCTGGGTGGAAAAAAAGCCGCACACCACGAAAACCGCACCGCACAGCTGGCCACTCGTAGCGCCTCCATGCTGGTTCCTGCGGCATTAGGGCTTGCTGCCATTGATTTTTCTGCTCTGGTGGTTTTATCAGCGGTGACATCAACAAAGCCTTCTCCACTGCACTGGCAATACTGTCTTGTGTGGCCCCGGTGGCGCTGGCATTGTCCACGTCGCTGGCCATGCGGTTCGGCATTGAAAAAAGCGCCCGACGCGGGGTGCTGGTCCGAAACGGTGACACCATGCGGGAATTGGTGGACGTCAACGCCATCATTTTCAATCGCGTGGGTACCCTCTCCCAAGGTGACATGACCGTAGAAACCGTGACGGCGGCACGCGGAGAAAACCCCGAACTGGTACTGCGTGTAGCCGGTGCCCTGGCCATGGAAAGCCGTCACCCGGTGTCCCGAGCCCTCGTCCGCGCATCCAGGGAGGCGCGTGATGCCGGAACGGGTGGCGAAGAAGTCCCCCACTGGATAGATGTCTCCCATGCCCACATCACCAAGGACGGGAGCTACACCGGCCTCATTGAAATTCCCCTTAAAAACGGGGACGGGGACATTGAAATGCGGCAAGTCGATGCGACGCTGTGGCGTCCCCGTGACCTATCCTCCCTGGAAGGCAAACTCGCCACAGCCGCCACCAGTGGTGGTACGCCCCTGGTTGTGAGTTGGAAGCACAAACCCCGCGGCGTCATCACCCTGTACGACAGTGTCAAAGACGACGCCGCCAACGCCGTGGCTGACCTGGAAAAAATGGGTGTGGAAACAGTCATGCTTTCCCGCGATACCTACCCAGTGGCCCGTCGATTCGCCGATAACCTTGGTATTTCTAAAGTCCTGGCAGGCATTGCCCTCGGCAAAAAAAGAAATCGCCGTGCGCAGCGTTCACGCCCGTGGCGCGAATGTGGCGTTGGTGGGTGAAACCTCAGTGCTGGACTGCATGCGCGTCGCCGATGTAGGGATCCTCATGGGCAACCCAGAATCGCTGGGGTTCGCCGAGGCGGACGTGGTGGTGCTGCGCGACGACGTCTCATCCATTCCCGAGCTTTTCGGCCTGGCGCGCCGGGTCACGGCGGTTGCTGACCGCAACATCATGTTTGCCTGGGTGTACAACGTGGTGGCCATGTCGCTGTCGGTCATGGGTGTGGTGCACCCAATGGCCGCGACAATCATGATGATCGGCTCGTCCTTGGTGATTGAAACATTGTCCAATCGAGTTCGACGTTTTTGAGGCTTCACTAACTTTGTGGCTGGCGCAGAAAACACCATAATGGGCCTTATGTCACGCACCCTCACCAACGCCCCGCTTATTGATGCCGCGCAAGGGCGCACCCCAACCCGCACCCCCGTATGGTTCATGCGTCAGGCTGGCCGTTCTTTGCCTGAATACCGCGAGGTGAGGGAAGGCATTCCCATGCTGGATTCATGCTTCATGCCGGAACTACTGGCCGAGATCACCATGCAGCCAGTGCGTCGGCACGATGTTGATGCCGCCATCTTGTTTTCAGACATTGTGGTGCCACTGAAAGCCGCAGGCGTGGACGTGGATATCGTGCCCGGCCGGGGGCCAGTGGTTGCGCAGCCGATCCGCTCGCTCCGTGACGCAGCAGCCTTGCCCATTTTGGAGAATGATGTGGATGAGGTCGCTACTGGCATTGGGCTGATCACGGAAGAACTCACCCCAGCACAAGCTCTTATCGGTTTCGCTGGCGCCCCGTTTACCTTGGCGAGTTACCTGGTGGAAGGTGGTCCCAGCAAAAACCATGATGTAACGAAGGCTATGATGCATTCTGACCCGGATGCCTGGCATACGCTGATGCGGCGGTTGGTTCCCACGATTGTGAGGTTCCTCACCACTCAAATCAACGCCGGGATTGATGCCTTGCAGTTGTTTGATTCGTGGGCGGGGTTCCTCACTGAACGTGACTATCGCGCTCATGTGCTCCCGTACTCCACGGAGATTTTCGCTGAGGTCGCCCGCGTGCCAAGGATTCACTTTGGTGTTGGCACGGGGGAACTACTGGGCGTGATGTCGGAAGCCGGGTCGGAAGTGATGGGCGTGGACTGGCGGGTTCCTCTTGACCAGGCTGCTCAGCGCATGGTGGAACCGAAGGTGCTGCAGGGAAACTTGGATCCGGCCATGCTTTTTGCTGGTCGGGATGCCATCGCGCGGGAAGTGGCTGTGATTAAGCACCAAGCCCGCGTCGCCATCCAGGAGGGGCATGCACGTCAGCATATTTTCAACCTAGGGCATGGCGTGCTGCCCACCACAGACCCTGGTGTTATCACCGAGGCCGTGTCGATTATCCACGAGGAGAACTAAACCATGAAGATCGCGATCATTGGTGCGGGCCTTGCCGGGCTTACGGCCGCTTACGAACTCCGCGACCATGAGGTCGACGTGTTTGAAGCCGACGACCGTATTGGCGGGAAGCTGCGTACCGTTGCGTTTAACGACGGCCCGGTGGACATGGGGGCCGAAGCTTACCTTGCGGTCCGCACCGATGCCACCGACTTTTTCGAGTCCCTTGGCCTCGGGGATCATGTGGTCTACCCCTCGGACGCGCGCCCGGCGATTTACGCCGGTGGTGAGCTGCACGCCATGCCCACCGAGACAGTCATGGGGATTCCTGCAACCTCTGATGCCGTTGAGGGACTGATCAGCACCGAGGAGGCGGTGCACATTGATGCCGAGCGTAACCGCGAATCGCTGGATTGGCAGGTAGGTGAAGACCGCTGCCTTGGTATCATGCTCCGCCAGCGCTATGGTGACGGCATTGTTGATCACGTTGTTTCTGCGCTGCTTGGTGGCGTGTATTCCAGTGGTGCTGACGCCCTGGGGGTGCGGGCAACCATTCCCCAGCTTGCCGCCATGTTTGATGAGATGGCCGAGGCAGGGGAAAAGATCACGGTCAGCGGGGCCGTCGAGAAGCTCCTTTCCCGTCGCGGCCCGCGGAAGGGGCCGGTGTTTGCCACGTTTAGTGGTGGGTATGCCGAACTGTACGAGACCTTGGCCGAAAAATCTGGGGCCAGCATTCATATCGACTCGTTTATTTCGGAATTAACACCGCAGATGTTGGAGAAATACGATCGCATCCTGTTGGCCACCCCGGCACCGACTACGGCAATATTGCTCCGGACTATCGCCCCGGAAGCCAGCGCTGAATTGAAAAAAGTAGAGTTGGCCAGTTCCGCCGTGGTGGGGCTGAAATTCGACAACACTGAGGGGCTACCTGATAATTCCGGCATTCTTGTTGCCACCGACGAACCTGACGTGCAGGTGAAGGCGTTCACGTTCTCCTCCAATAAGTGGCCACACCTGCGGGAACGTGGCGGGGCGTTGGTGCGAGCATCGTTTGGGCGGTTTGGGGAAAACATTCTGCTCAACACCACCGAGGCCGACCTTGTGGATCGTGCGTTGGAGGACCTCACCCGAGTTACCGGGTACAGGGGAGAACCATCCGAAATATTTGTGCAGCATTGGTATGGTGGTCTGCCGCGCTACGATCACGACCACCTTGCTCGTGTTGCTACGGTGCGTTCCCTTCTGTCCAACGTTCCCCAGATCGGGGTAGCTGGGGCATGGGCCGATGGCGTGGGTGTTCCCAACGTGATCGTGGGGGCACGGAAGGCAGCGCACGAACTGCTGGGGTAGCACTGGAGGTGGGGAGGTTAGAATGGTCGCCATGACTAACACCTCCCTTTCTGCCGAATGGTTTGACCGCGCCCGCACTCTCACCCCCGGTGGGGTTAATTCCCCGGTGCGGGCGTTTGGCTCGGTGGGGGGACAAGCCCGCTTTTATCGCCAGCGCTGCGGGGTCCACGCTCGTTGATGTGGACGGCAACGAGTATGTTGATCTGTTCTGCTCGTGGGGGACCCATGCTGATGGGGAATGCGCATCCTGAGGTGGTTGAGGCAGTGACCAAAGCCGCCGAGAAGGGATTGTCGTTTGGTGCGCCTACTACCGCTGAGGTGGAGTTGGCTGCGATGGTGGTGGATCGCACGAGCGTGGAGGAAGTCCGGCTGGTGAACTCTGGAACGGAGGCCACCATGTCGGCGGTGCGCCTGGCCCGCGGTTTTACTGGTCGGTCTAAAGGTCGTGAAGTTTGAGGGCTGCTACCACGGACATGTGGATTCGTTGTTGGTGTCTGCGGGTTCGGGAGTGGCAACCCTCTCACTGCCAGACTCGCCAGGTGTGACGGGTGCTACTGCCGGGGACACGATTGTGGTTCCCTACAACGATAGTGAGGCGGTACGCCAGGTGTTTGCCGACAATCCCGATAGCATTGCGTGCGTCATTACTGAGGCGGCGGCTGGGAACATGGGGACGGTCGCACCATTGCCGGGTTTTAATGAGTCGCTTCGTGACATTGCCCACGAGTACGGTGCGTTGCTGATCATGGATGAGGTGATGACGGGGTTCCGCACGTCCTACAGTGGTTGGTTCGGCGTTGATGGGGTGGCCGGGGACATCACCACCTTCGGCAAGGTCATCTCGGGTGGGCTGCCCGCCGCCGCGTTCGGCGGTCGCCGCGACATCATGAATCACCTCGCACCGCAAGGCCCGGTGTATCAGGCGGGCACATTGTCTGGTAACCCGGTTGCCGTTGCTGCGGGTATGGCATCGCTGCGCTTGGCGACGCCCGAGGTGTACCGCGCCGTCGATAAGCATGCGGACCTGCTGAGCAACCTTGTCAGCACGGCGTTGAATAAAGAAGGGGTTGCGCACCATATCCAGCGGGCGTCCAACATGCTGTCGGTGCGGTTTGCGGACGGCGAGGGACACAATTTTGCGGACATGAAAGCGGCTGACACCTTCCGGTTCCCAGCGTTCTTCCATGCGCTGCTGGACAACGGTGTGTTTGTGTCGCCCTCGGTTTTTGAGACCTGGTTTGTGTCCAGTGCCCTCACCGACAATGATTTTGACAAGATTGAAAAAGCATTGGTTCCTGCAGCGAAAGGCTGCGGCGGCCGCACACGACACGAACGCATAGCGAAAGAGCACATGAGCACCACCATTGTTCACCTCATCCGGCATGGGGAAGTCCATAACCCGGAAAAAATCCTCTACGGGCGTCTACCCGGCTATCGCTTGTCCACGCGAGGCCGGAACCAAGCCGCTCGCACGGCTGCGTCCCTGCGTGGGCATGACGTCGTGTATCTCGCGGCGTCGCCACTGCAGCGGGCCCAGGAAACGGCGCAGCCCTGTGCGCAAACCTTCAACCTGGGGATCGTTGTGGATGAGGGGCTGATTGAAGCTGGAAATCAGCTGGAGGGGCTGCGTGTGCGGGGCTGGCGTTCACAATTGTGGAACCCGGTGCGCTGGCCGATGCTGCGTGATCCGTCTTTGCCAAGCTGGGGTGAACATTACACTGACATTGCTGAGCGCATGATGGATTCCGTGGAGCGTGCCCGACTGGAGGCGGAGGGCCATGAAGCCGTGTTGGTCAGCCACCAGCTACCGATTGTGTGTGTGCAACGCGCGGTCATGGAGCTGCCCCTCGCACACAATCCTGGTAGCAGGCAATGCGACCTTGCCAGTGTCACGTCTTTGGTCTTTCATGATGAGGTGATCACAGACATTTACTACACCGAGCCCGCGCGGGAGAAACGACATGCGTAACACCGTGATCGCAACCTTGGCGGCGGCCAGTTTGCTGCTCGCCGCCTGCGGCGAAGATAACACTGCTGGACAGGATGCTGTGGCGGTGGGCGGGACTTTCACGTTCTACGCTCCTGGTGGACAAACCAAAGTCACCTACCCGCAAAATGAACGCAAGCCAGTGAAGAACTTCAGTGGTGAGTCGCTCATGGATCCTGAGAAGACAATCAGCCTTGACGATTATAAGGGCCAGATCGTGGTGCTCAATGCGTGGGGCCAATGGTGTGCCCCATGCCGCAGTGAGTCGGATGACCTGCAGGAAGTTCAGGAGACCATCTCCAGCAAAGGTGGCACAGTGCTAGGCATTAACGTGCGGGACCATTCGGCTGAGGCTGCGCGCGACTTTGTCACAGACAACGGAATTAGCTACCCCAGCATCTACGATCCACCGTTTAAAACTGCGGCTGCTTTGGGCGGGGTCCCCGCGTCGGTTGTTCCCACCACCATCGTGCTTGACCGGCAGCACCGCCCAGCAGCTGTGTTTGTGAGGGAAATTACCGCCAAAGAGCTTATGGAGACCGTACAGCCCCTGTTGGATGAACCTCTGGACGGGCAATGAGTGGCACTGGTGCGCAGTTTGCCGACGTCGTGGCATCGGGGCCGCTGCTGCTAGGAATACTGGCCGCCGCTGCCGCAGGTTTCGTCAGTTTTGCCAGCCCCTGCGTGGTGCCGCTTGTTCCCGGGTACATGTCCTATCTCGCGGGGATCGTGGGTGGGCAACAGTACCGCTGGCGGGTTGCCGGTGCGGCGTTGATGTTCATCGCGGGTTTCACCGTGGTATTTGTGCTGGCAACGGCCACCGTGTTTGGCGCCATTAGTGCGCTTACCCTGCAAGCTGAGCTGCTGCAGCGGCTGGGGGGAGTGGTCACCATTGTCATGGGCCTTGCATTCATGGGAATGATTCCCGCCCTGCAAAACGAGCATCGTTTCCATCCCTCGGCGCTGGTCCACGTGGGTGGGGGCGCCCCTGTTGGGGGCGGTCTTTGCCCTCGGATGGACCCCCTGCCTTGGCCCCACCTTGGCGGCTATTATTTCCATTTCCGCAGGTACAGAGGGGATGACGGCTGTCCGTGGCATCGTACTGATTGTCGCATACTGCCTGGGGCTGGGGTTGCCTTTCCTTGTGGTGGCTCTGGGGTCAGCGCGTGCCATGCGTGGCGTAGGCTGGTTGCGGAAACACTCGCGCGCCATTCAAATCGCCGGTGGTGTTGCGCTTATCCTTGTAGGGAATAGCACTGGTGAGTGGGCAGTGGGCGCACTTCATCACCTGGGTGCGCCAATGGACCGTGGACTATGGCACCACGCTGATTTAGCACACTGATGTAGTGAGATAACACGGAGGTTACATGTCCGCACAAAACCCCTGGCTTCGCCGTGCCCTTTCGGGTCCTCGGTGGCTGTGGCGTTGGCTGACCAGTATGCGTACGGCGCTGGTGTTGCTGTTTCTTCTTGCGCTGGGGGCGATACCGGGTGCCCTGCTGCCGCAGCGTTCACTCAACGCTGACAAAGTGGATGAGTACATTGCCAACAACGGTCGCGTGGGTGAAATCTACGACAAACTCCAGCTCTATGATGTCTTCTCTTCGGTGTGGTTCACCGCGATTTACGTGCTGTTGTTTGTGTCCCTTATTGGGTGCATCCTTCCCCGTAGTTGGGAGCATTATCGCGCCATGAAAACCCCTCCGGTGCGTGCCCCCAAAAATATGGCGCGCTTACCGTTGCACGCCTCGGGGGTCGTGGACTGCGCTGTTGATGAGGTGGTGCAACCCGGCATGCTCAAAGGCTGGCGGGTTGCTCACTACACACCGGAAGAGGACCGCGCCGGGGCGACGTCACTGTCAGCGGAGAAGGGGTATATCAGGGAGTTTTTCAACTTGGTGTTTCACCTCGGCTTGGTGGGTATTTTGGTGGCTGTTGGCTTGGGTCGCATGCTCTACTACGAGGGACAAGTGGTTGTGGTTGCGGGGACGGAGAATTCACAGTTCTGCAACACTGCGGTGGCTAACTATGATTCGTTCCGGTTTGGTGCGTTGTTTGATGGTGGGAAACTGAAACCGTTCTGCGTGAAGGTGGAGGACTTTTCCGCTGATTATCTGCCAAATGGCCAGGCGAAAATGTTTACCTCTGATGTGCGGTGGGCTGAGGGGGATCAGGTTTTTACTGATGCAGATGAATGGGAGCAGTATCGGTTGCGGGTTAACCACCCGCTGCGTATAGCCGGAGATCGCGTGTACCTGCAGGGCCATGGTTATGCCCCGCGTTTTACAGTGACCTGGCCTAACGGTGAATCGCGCACCCAGATGGTGCAGTTCCGCCCCGACGATCCGACGTTTTTCTTGTCATCAGGTGTGCTGCGTTTTGATCCTCCGGCTGGAATGTATTCGGACTTGTTTGAACGCCGTCAAAAACAGCTGGCTATTCAGGGATTGTTTGCTCCTACCGCCGAGTTCAGCGGTGGCGAGGGGGATATTATGAGTTCGTCATTCCCTGCGATGCGCAACCCAGGGGTGGCCATTGATGTGTACCGTGGCAATGCCGGTTTAGATGAAGGGCGTGGGCAGTCGATCTACAGCTTGGACCCACGACTCGCGCATTCTGGTGAACTGCAGAAAATCGAGCGCGTCAATCTCATGGAGGGGGGAAAGCGTCACCTTGGACGATGGTACGGTGGTGCGGTTCGATGGGGCCAACGAGTTTGCTAATCTTCAGGTGAGTCACGACCCAGCCCAAGTGTGGGTGCTCGTTGCCGCCGTTGTCACCCTGATTGGTTTGGTGGGGTCAGTGTCTGTGAAGCGGCGTCGCGTGTGGGTGCGGATGCAGCCTGATCCTGCGGGAGGCACAGCGGTGTCCATCGGCGGGCTGGCACGGACGGATCGCGCCGGTTGGGGGGCGGAGTTTGAGCGTATTCAGCGGGCGATTCTGCGGCTGCCGGAGGAGTCATCGGAGGAGTCAGAAGAGGACGACGAGGAGGATAACGACTGATCGGGTAGTGTCTTGTACTAGTTCATAACCATGCCAAAAGAGGTCATCACCATGCCTGTAAACCAGACTTTTGCCAACTATTCTGATTTGGCATTCAAGGCAGCTTTCGCGATTTATATTGTCGCGTTAGTCATGTCACTGGTGTATTACGTCAAGCAGCAGATGCTTATCGACGCCCGCCGTGAGTCCAAGGTTCTTGTGGGGGCTGGTGGGGATGAGATTACTGGAGCGTCGGAGCCGCAGGACATTTTTGAGGCACGCGCGGACGCTGCTGACAAGTTTGGTGGTATGGCGCAGAGCCTCGTGTGGTTGGGCATTATTATTCATGGCACATCGGTGGTGCTGCGCGGGTTGTCAGCAGGAAGATTCCCGTGGGGCAACCTCTATGAATATGTGTCGGTCACCACTTTCGTTGCGTTGGCTATTGCTGCGGTGGTGTTCCAGCGACGTGAGTACCGGATTGTGTGGCCGTGGGTGCTTACCCCGGTGCTGGCACTGCTGTTTTATGGCGGGACGAAGTTATATGCCCAATCAGGCCCTGTGGTTCCTGCGCTGCAGTCTTTCTGGTTCCCGTTCCACGTGTCCACTGTGTCCATTGGCGGTGGTATTGGTTTGATTTCGGGGTTGGCATCGTTGATGTATGTACTGCGGTCATGGCAGCCTGTGGGGCAGGAGAAGGGTTTCTTTGGCGCTATTGCTAAGCCTTTGCCCAGTGCTAAAACCTTGGATGCGATCGCGTATCGTGCGGCGATTTGGGCGCTGCCGATTTTCGGCTTGGGTGTTGTTTGGGCGCGTTGTGGGCTGAGGCCGCGTGGGGCAGGTTCTGGGGATGGGACCCCAAAGAAACGGTGTCATTTATCACGTGGATGTTGTACGCGGCGTATCTGCATGCTCGTGCTACATCGGGGTGGCGGGATCAGCGTGCTGCGTGGATCAACGTGTTTGCGTTTGCGACGATGGTGTTCAATCTGTTTTTCATCAATATTGTGGTGTCGGGCCTGCATTCCTACGCGGGCTTGAACTAGAAAGCTGGACGCTGAAAAATGCAGCACTGGTACCCCTCTCAGAGTTGCTGGGAGGGGTGTTTAGTGCTGCCTTCGCTGACATCGTAGTTTTTCGGCGGCGCACTCGTCATGTGCTGATGTTGTGTTCAGCAGCACGGTGTCTGGGTGCTCGGGGTCAGCGTACCCTACGCGTTTATCGCCGTCGGTAAGCCGGGTGGCGTATCCGCGTTGTGCGTTGGTTTTTGTGTCGTCGTTGAATCTGTGATGGTGTCGGCACTGTAGCGTGAGGTTAATCAGGTCGGTGGTGCCGCCGAAGCTCCACGCGTCAATATGGTGTTGGTCGCACGTGATGGCGGGGGCGTCGCAACCCGGGTGCGAGCACACGAGTTCCTGAACGAATAACGCGAGTTTTTGCCAGGCTGTCGCGTTGCGTCGGGTGCGTTGGAGGTTGAGGTTACCGGGGTTATCCAGGTCGTGGATGGCCAGGAAGTCGTAGGGCGATCCTAGAAGCGCTGCCGCTTCGATAGGGTTCAGGAGAGTTCCTGTGTTGGTGGGTAGTTCCGTGGCTGCGGTGAGATGTGCGAGTTCGTCGGCTGTGGTTGAGATGACTAGTGACGCAATGCCATAGGAATTATTAGCGGATGTTGCCTTGAGGTGTTGTTCGCAGATGTAGGCGAGGGCGTCCATGCGGCGTTCTGCGAGGCTCCGGGTGTCCTCTTTGTCGCTGACGTTGACTAGGCTTCCTCGGTGGGAAAGAGGCGTGATGGCTGCGGTGATCACGGCTTGTTGGGCTGCGGTCATGGTGCCATAGAAAGGATGATTGCCATCGGTGTCTTGACCGGAGATGGTGAACCTGCGTTTTTTCATGGTTTCCTGCGGGTCAGCCGCAACGGTTTTGTTGGCGCGGCGGACTGCTTTTGTCACCCAGGTTTTGAGGTCGCGGTCGTTGCGATGCTCGGCTTCGTTCACAGCCTGCAGATAAAGGTCGTGTCGCGCAGGGGTGGTGCCATCTCTAAGATTGTCGAGGGCCTGGTTAATGGTGTTGAGTTTGCTGGCGCTGATGTGGGCGTCAATGGCTTTTTGTCGTGCTTGCTCCCGTTGCATTTCGGCGGCTTCTGGTTCCACGGTGTCCTGCGGCAGGGGCGCATGATCAACGTAGCCGCGTCGGAGGCGATTGTTGGCTTCCTGAAATGATAGGTTCAGCTCGTCCATGAGGAAGTCCGTGGCGGTGTCGGCGGTGATCAGTTGCCTATTGATGGCTTGGTCGGCGGAGTAGGCGACAAGTGAATCAAATGCGGCTTTGATATTGCATGCCTGCTCGATGGTTTTGATGTGGTCGAGGTTGCCTACCACGAGGTCGGGGGAGGGGGCGTTTCCAACAATGGAGAGTAGTTCCGCGAAGTCAGCATGAATGCGTGCTGCCACATTTTCCAGTGTGGACATGCCCCCTCCTCCGTGGTCTTCATGAGTGTGTCAATTCCTTAGACCGACGAAAAACCACGAAGGTTCCATAACTGGAAAAATTGGTGATCTAGTGTTCGGTGCCGTCTCCCACGCAGAAGAAATTCCCTTCGGGGTCGGTCATGACGGTCCAGCTGAAGCTGCCGTCTGGCAGGGTTTCGACGCTCTGAGCTACCGCACCGATCGATTCAAGCCTCCGCACTGCAGCTTCGCGGTCGTGGGAACGAAAATCAATGTGCACGCGGTTTTTGCCTGGGGTGGGGTCATCAACGCGTTGAAAACCTAGGGTGGGGGTGGTGCCTACCATGACAAAGTAGCCTTCGTAGTCCATGATGATGGGAGCGCCGGTGGCTTCGGACCAGAAGTGGGCCAACGCCCGTGCGTCGGTACAGTCAACAGTGATCATGCCTGGAGTGATGTGAGTGTCCATATCGAACATTGTAGCGAAAAAGTGTGATGTTTGAACAGTGCCGGGATCACATCCAGATCACTGCCTGTGATGGCACGTCGCTTGTGTATCACCAACGAACCTACGCGTTCTTGCTGTTTGGAGTGCTCACGCATTATCTGAGATGGTCGCCTGAGCGGGCGGAGCGCCACGTTGCAGAACGGATGGACAATGAGATCCCACCAACATCGGTCGATGCGGTGGGAAACTCGCATGATGGTGTCTATCACCAAGCCATGCTCCTCGCCTACGGTGAAGGCTACTGGTGGGAAGACAACGGGTATAACTCGGCAGAACCTGCGGATTTGATGCGTGGTGGTGCCGTTACACCGCTCAACATGGACTCGAGGGGGGACTTTATTGAGTTTCTGTAACTAACTCAATCTGCACATCCCGCTCTATCTGTTTCGTCGAACGCCAATAGTCAGCGCAGAAAAGGATGGACTCCTTGATGGATGCTGCCAACATGGGGTTGCGTGCGGCAACACTGTCCAGGCCGCGAATGTGAATCACAATGTGCTCGTCAGAAAGCCACGCCAGATCCCGGAAACACTCCTCGAACGCATCGAAGGTGCCACCAAAGTATCCAGGAAACGACAATTCTTTACTCATGAGCTGGAGAAATCCTGGTGCGGTGCGGACCGCACTGAGGTTGATGGTGTATTCCGTCATGATGATTCCATCTACCATGTAGGTGCGTTTCACATCTTTAGCGTAGCGCCGCCCCGCTACCATGGGTGCATGCGTATCCTCGTCACCGGCGGTGCCGGTTTTATTGGTTCGAACTTTGTTCACCGAACGCTGCTCACCAAACCAGAAACAGAGGTGACGGTGCTGGATAGCATGACGTATGCGGCTAATCCGGCGAACCTGCCTGAGGGGGTGGAATTGGTTCGCGGTGACGTGTGTGACCGCCAGTTGGTCAACACTCTGACTCAACGGGCGGATGTGGTTGTGCATTTTGCAGCGGAAAGCCACAATGATAACTCGTTGAAGGATCCGTTTGCGTTCCAGCGAACCAACGTGGAGGGGACACTCACCATGATCCAGGCCGCGACCACGCACGGCACGCGGTTTCATCACATTTCAACGGACGAGGTCTTCGGTGACCTTCCGCTGGATAGCACAGAAAAGTTCACCCCTGAGACGCCGTACAACCCATCAAGTCCGTACAGCGCATCGAAAGCCGCGAGCGATCATTTTGTGCGGGCGTTTGTGAGGTCCCATGGTCTGCAAGCGACCATCAGTAATTGTTCCAATAACTATGGCCCACGCCAGCATCCAGAGAAGTTTATTCCACGCCAGATCATCAACCTGCTGCACGGAGAGAAGCCTCGCCTATACGGGCAAGGGGACAACGTGCGGGACTGGATTCACGTGGATGATCATAACGATGCAGTGTGGCACATCATTGAGCACGGTGAGGTGGGGAAGACCTACCTCATTGGAGCGAACGGGGAGCGCAGCAATAAACAGGTGGTTCATGATCTGCTGGCGGAGTTTGCCCGGCCCGAGGACTTCCTGGTGCATGTGACGGACCGTCCGGGGCACGATCGTCGATACGCAATTGACGCAACATCCACGCTGGAGTTGGGGTGGCGGCCGCAGTTCACGGATTTTCGGGAGGGGCTGCACCACACCGTCGCCTGGTACCGTGACCACCCCGAATGGTGGGGAGCGAGCCGCGCGGAGTCCGAGCGTATCTATGCAGCAGCCGAACGCGAGCTTTAAACTGGAGGTCATGCTGCATGAACTTTCTCTTCCTGGTGTTTTTCTAGCTAAACCGACCATTCATTCGGATGAGCGGGGGACGTTTCAGGAGTGGTTTAAGGCCAGTACTTTTGAGGAGGCTACTGGGTTTCCTCTTGATATGCAGCAGGGGAATCTGAGCACGTCGCGCCGGGGTGTGGTGCGAGGGTTGCATTATGCAGATGTGCCGCCGGGGCAGGCGAAATATGTGACGTGCGTGGCGGGCAGTATTCGGGACGTCGTCGTGGATGTGCGCCTGGGTTCGCCCACGTTTGGTCAGCATGTGGCGGTGGAGTTGAGTGCGGAGAATCGTCATGCGGTGTTTGTTCCGGTGGGGTTTGCGCACGGTTTTGCCGCGTTGAGTGACGCGACGGTGATGTATGTAACCACCAGCGAGTATGACCCAGAGATTGAACGGGAGCTTAATCCTTGTGACCCTGCGCTTGCGATTGAGTGGGGTGTGGCGGAGCCGATTATGTCAGAAAAGGATGTCGCCGCCGTCTCGCTTGCCGACGCCCAGTCGCTCGGCGTGCTGCCCACCTTTGAGGCGTGCACGGAGTACGAGACTATGCTGCGGGACGCGTGGGTGCTGGCCAATGAGGAGGCAGTGCAGTGAAAGGAATTATCCTCGCCGGTGGGACGGGGTCGCGCTTATGGCCGATTACTCTCGGTGTGAGTAAGCAGCTTGTTCCGGTGTTTGATAAGCCAATGGTGTACTACCCGCTATCTACCTTGATGTTGGCAGACATTCGGGACATTTTGATTGTGTCCACTCCCCAGGATGTGCCACAGTTTCAACGGCTTTGGGAGATGGGTCGCAGTTTGGCATTACGTTGTCCTATGCGGTCCAGGACGCGCCGAGGGGGTTGGCGGATGCGTTTATTGTGGGGGAGGAGCACATCGGTGATGATTCTGTCGCCCTGATTTTGGGCGACAATATTTTCTACGGCACGGGCCTGGGAACGCAGCTGCGGCGCTTTAAAAATCCTGATGGTGCGGCGATTTTTGCGTACTGGGTGGCGGAGCCCGAGGCGTATGGTGTGGTGGAGTTTGACCGGGACGGTCGGGCGTTGTCGCTGGTGGAAAAGCCGGATGTGCCGCGGTCACAGTACGCAGTGCCGGGGTTGTATTTTTATGACAATTCCGTGGTTGAGATGGCGAAGAATCTTCAACCTAGCGCCCGGGGCGAGTTGGAGATTACGGACATTAATCAAGCGTATTTGGACCAGGGAAAGTTGCAGGTTCAGAAGCTTCCGCGTGGCACTGCGTGGCTGGATACGGGCACAGTGGATTTGCTCATGGCTGCAGGCGATTTTGTGCGCACGATTGAGCAGCGGCAAGGGTTGAAGATTGGATGTCCAGAGGAGGTGGCGTGGCGCATGGGTTTTGTGGATGACCAGCACCTTCGGGAGCGTGCCGACGCTTTGAAGAAGTCGGGCTACGGCGCGTATTTGGCGTCTATTCTTGCCCGGGGCAAAGATAATTAGTCGATGCTTGCAATGATGGCTTCGACACGTTCAAATTGCGCCGAGTTGACGCTGTAGTACGCCCATTTTTCCGCGTTGTTCGCGGTCGACCAGCCCGGCGGCGGAGAGGCGTTTCATATGGTGAGTGATGGTGGGGGCGGAGACGTTAAGGGCTTCCGATAAATCGCAGGCGCAGATGTTGTCCTCGCCTCGGCGGGCAATCATGTAGAGAATGCGCAGGCGGGTGGGGTCGGCGAGTGCTTTAAAAAGATTGCTGGCCTTCGAATGTTGTGTGGCCGACAAAGTTACTCGGGACATGCAGATAAGTATAACCTAACTTTGGTTAGCCTCCCTTGTTCTTGTTGCGTCGTTCACGGCGACGGCGTTCCTCCTCGGCCTCTGCTGTGGCTTCGGACGCCCTGCGTTTTTTGAACTGCTCAAGTTCCAGCCGCCACAGGAATTCCTCATCATCGTCGGGGCCTTTAATCAGTGGTTCCACTTCGTTGTCTGACCTGCGCCATGTGCCCGGCCCAAATGCTTTCCACAACAGCACAAAAGTGGCAACGAGAAGGAGTAAAAGCAAAAGACGTCCCATGGTTGACTAGGATACCGAGTGTGAGTAATTCCTCGGAGATCCCCCAGATTGACCCAGGCTTGCGCGCACGAGCCGCCCGTGACTTTGCCCTGTATGGTGCGGCGCGGTTGGGGTTGTTCCTCGTGCTCACTGTGGTTATCCAAGGGCTGGCGGTGCTTATCGACGCCCCCGTCCCCCTCGCCATTTCGGCACTCCTGGCGCTGCTTGTTGCCTTCCCTCTGTCCATGTTTGTGTTCAAAAAACTGCGCGTACGCGTGACACAGGAAATGGCAGCGTGGGATGCGCAACGTAAGGCGCACAAGGCGTGGGTGAAAAAGGAACTCTCAGAGCGCTAAGCCCCGGCGGAGAAGGCTAAGGCGGCGGCAGTCAGTACCGACCACGCCAGCATGGCACGCCCAGTGAGTCCCAGTACGGGAATCAGCGCGGGGCCGGTTGCCCCGCGCATGACCGGGCTGGCGGCCAACCGGGTGAGAAGAAGGGCGGCGAGTGCCGCGAGCGTCGGCACGCACTGCGTCGCCAGCACCAGTGTGGAGAGGTAGGGTACGGCGACCAGCCCTAACCACAGGCGACGAGTGCCGCGATCGCCTAGCCGCACTGCCAACGTGCGTTTGCCGGAATCGGTGTCTGAGGGAATGTCGCGGAGATTGTTTGCCAGGTTTACTGCGGCGGAAAAAAACACCCAATTGACACAGCGCATGTCACGCCGACCCAGGTGACGCGGCCAGCCTGCGTGTATTCGGTTCCGCACACGGCCACTAGCCCGAAAAACACGAACACCGCGCATTCCCCCCAGCCGGCATACCCATAGGGGTGTTTCCCGCCGGTGTAGAACCACGCTGCCAGGATGCACAGTGCACCTACAGCGATGAGCCACCACGAACTCATGACGCTTAGGAGCGTCCCAGCCACAGATGCCAGCGCAAACGCCCCAAAAGCCGAGTACTTGACGTGTTCCGGCTTGGCCAGCCCTGAGCCGGTGAGCCGCTGCGGCCCCTGGCGGTCGTCATCTGTGCCGCGAATCCCATCGGAGTAGTCGTTGGCGTAATTGACCCCGACAATCAACGTCCACGCCACCACCATGGCCAACATGGCGCGGTAAATACTCGCATTCCCGGACCATGCGGCAGCACCAGTGCCAGCAACGACGGGGGCAAAAGCGTTAGCCCATGTGTGCGGGCGCGCCCCCTGGAGCCAGTCGTGGAAGGAGGCTCGTGAAGATTCAGGCATGCATCTGATACTAGAGTGGAGATGCCAACGAGGTTTATCAGGGTGCGTGGAAAGGACAACTATGTGGGTTGGTTACGTGTTGGGGCAGGTGGCCAGCTTTCCTAACGCTACTTCGAATGCTGCCCTTAGCCATTGCCAACCGATTGAGCAGAACGCGCATTCCCCAAGACGGAGACGTGGTCATCTCGCTCACCTCCCACGGTAAGCGCCTGAACAAGGTGCATTTCACTCTTGAATCCATCGCGCGCGGCTACACCAAGGCCCCCATCGTCCTGTGGCTCGACGAACACGACTACAACGCCCCTCTGCCCGTCAGCCTGCAACGACTGGTCCACCGCGGGCTACAAATCCGCTGTTCCGATGGCGACTACGGCCCCCACACCAAATACTGGAACCAATTCCGCGACGTTGCAGGCACAGGCATCCGCGTTGCCACCATCGACGACGACATGATCTACCCCGAATGGTTCCTCCAGCGCCTGCTGTTCATCGGCGACCTGCGTAACGATGCCGTGATAGCCTACCGTGCCCACCGTATCGAACTGCGCGACGGGCGGATGCTGCCCTATGTGAAATGGACGGCGGTGAACACATCCCAAGCCTCGCTGCTGCACTTCGCCACAGGAGTCTCGGGCGTACTGTATCCCACCAGTTTCATTGACTACGTGGTTGCCCAAGGTGACACGGAGTTCATAAAACAGTGCCCTCGCGCCGACGACGTGTGGCTGCATGTCTGCGCGCTGCGCTCGGGGCACCCGATCAGGCAGGTTTACGCCAAACCCCGGCACTTCGCCGTGGTGCCTAGCACTCAGGTTGGTGCCCTCGTTGTAGGAAATACCCTCATGGGGGGCAACGATGAGCAAATACGGCGGGTCTACACCAATGAGGACATCGCCGCACTGGTTGCCGCCAGCGAACGCGAAGACTAAAACAGGCGCTGCACCGCGCGGCGATCCACCTTGCCGGGGCCGGTGAGTGGCAGGGCGTCGAGACGCTTCAGTTCCTTGGGTAGCTGCCAGCGCGGAAGCTCCGACAACCCGGCGATCACCTGACCCGGTGATGCGGGTCCCACATACACCGCCACCACTGCCTGGCCCAGACGCGGGTGTGGAACCCCCACCACACACGCGGCCTTCACCCCGGAAATACCCAGCATGGCGCTTTCCACCACCTCCGGGTGCAGTTTCAAACCACCTGAATCAATTACTGTGTCAATCCGACCTGTTACCTGCAGACGGCCATCAACCATCTGACCGGTGTCCTGGGTGGAAAACCACATGGGGTACGCGAACGCCTCATCGTCGGAGGAGTTGCGGTACCCCTGCGCGATCATCGGACCGCCCAGGTGAATACGCTCACCTGTCACATGAATGCGTGCACCGGGAATGGGCAGGCCGTTGTAGACGCAGCCCCCCCGCAGTTTCCGAGGAGCCATAGGTGCACACCACATGAATGCCGAGTTCGCGGCATTGCCGGCGGGTTGTATCGGCGAGTGGCGCGCCGCCTACGAGGATGGCGTGGAAACGGCGTAGCGCTTCGATGCCACGGAGTTCGTCCATGGCTTTCAGAAGTTGCAGGGGGACAAGCGAGGTGTAGGTGTAGCCACCGTCGTCGGCCAGCTCGTGTGCTGCGGCGGCGAAGGCCCCAATGCTGAACCCGTGGCTCACGTCGAGGCATAGTGGTTCGTAGCCCGCCACCACGGAGCGCACCAGTACTTGAATGCCTGCGATGTGATGTGGTGGAAGTGCCAAGAGCCACTGCCCCTCGCCGCCTAGAGCCTTGTGGGTGGCATCTGCTGAACTCACTAGGTTGCGGGGGGTGAGCATAGCGCCTTTGGGGGTTCCTGTGGATCCGGATGTGGCGACCACTAAGGCAATATCCTCAGAAATGGGTTCGCCCGCCCGCTGGGAAGTCCGCAGCAGTTCGGCGCGGTGAATATCCTCAGCTGGGACAGGAAGGTAGGTCTCACGTCCGGCTATGGCCAATTCCAGGTTCGGAAGAATATCCTCCGGGTGGGAGGGGGACACGGGAAGAGGCGTTAGCAGACGTGTGCTCATGGCTATAAAGCTAGCTAAGCACACAACCCCAGGGGAGCTAAACGTTGTGAACGGAACCGTTCAATTTCATTGACGTCGGCAGATTCCTCACAGACCATGAGATATGCCAGCTCTACGTCGCTGGGTTGGGCTGGGGTGAGTCCAGAATCGATAAGCCACCATGTAAGGAGATCATCCCGGCTAAAAACGTCAAACATGCGACGCCGCACAGGAAGCACATCCAATGGGGTGCATGTTCCGCCTGGATCAGTGCGTAACCAGTTGATCACCTTGGACATCGTTGATGCTTTCAATCAAACGCCTCCTTTCCTTGTTCTGTGTTGCATGATCTTGGGTGCATAACCACTGAGGTCTCACTACCGTGGGAAAATGCATTAGTTGGTGAACATCAAGTGATTTACAGTCTACACATTACTCAACCGGAAAGCCACTCTCTGCGAGGCGTGTCTTGACCCGTTCAATGTCCTCTGGGTTTGGGACCTGATGGGCGCTGTGACGGATGTAGTCGCGGATCTGCTTGTCAGTGAAACGGCGAGTAGGGCTGTCTTGTGGTGATGCGTCAATCATTTCCTTGATTACCGCTTCAATATCTTCATTGCTGAGGTGGCGCTTGAGCACATACAGCACGGCAATATTGTCCTGCGACGGAACGCCCTGGGGGTACCCCCGGCGCAGCCAGTTGATGGCACGTGTGACAATGTTGTCGCCGGTGTGCTGGTGAGGCATGGGTTGTGTGCTCCCTCGCGGTAAAGAATGGAAAACCGGGCCACAGGTACCAGTGGTGGTCCGGCAGCCCGGATGGTGATCATCCTCGATACGGATTAGCCCTCTGTGCCAAAGATGTCCCAGGCGAAACTCTCGTAGATCACGCCTTTAGTGATCCACAAAATGCCTGCAATGATGGCCACAATAATAACCCCAAAACACAAACCTGCAAGCGTTTTTTGAAAAAGGTTCGCATCTTTGGTGTGCGTCACAGTGCCATCAGGGTTGACGGTCCCGCTTCCAGAGGCCAAGCGGATACCCACAGCGAAGAGTGCGGGAAGACCAGCGCCCAGTACCAGACCGCCGATGATAACCTGCAGCAGGTCAGTCACTATCTCTACAGCATTCATGAGGATAAGGCCTCCTTGCGTGGGGTGCTAGCAGTGACGTCAGGGGTAGAGGTGCCGTCCTCATCCCATTCGGCATTGACGTTTCCAGAGTGTACGGGTGCTTTGCGGGACTGCATGTAGATGTATCCGGACAGTCCCAGCAGCACAGCGAATGCGGCGAGCACGCCCACCATGTCGTTGGTGAAAAGGCCAACGCCATGGGCGAGCCACCATGTGGAACAACCAACCAGCGCGGCGGCGGGCAGGGTGATCAACCATGCTGCGGCCATGCGCCCAGCGACGCCCCAGCGAACTTCGGCCCCTTTACGCCCAAACCGGTACCCATGATGGAGCCGGTGGCCACGTGCGTGGTGGACAGTGCCATACCGAAGTGTGAGGACGTGAGGATAATGGCCGCTGACGACATTTCAGCTGCCATGCCCTGTGGGGAGTCGATCTCCACGAGTCCTTTGCCCAGGGTGCGGATGACGCGCCAACCGCCCATCCAGGTGCCTACGGCAATGGCGATGGCGCAGGCGGCTTTTACCCAGAAGGGGATAGTGGCGTCTTGGTGAAGGTGGCCGGTCGCCACCATGGCTAGGAAGATGACACCCATGGTTTTCTGGGCGTCGTTAGTGCCGTGTGCCAGGGATACCAGCGAGGCTGAACCGATCTGGCCCCAGCGGAAGTACCGGTTTTTGCGTTCTTCGACAACACGGTTGGTGAAGAAGTACACCAGTGCTGTGCCCACCGTGGCCACCAGCCCAGCCACAATGGGAGAGGCGAGTGCGGGGATAACTACCTTTGCTAACACGCCAGTCCATACAACGCCGCCCATGCCAAGAGATGCGAGGGCTGCACCAATGAGGCCGCCGAACAGGGCATGGGAAGAGCTGGAAGGGATGCCAAGCAACCAGGTGAGAAGGTTCCAGACGATGCCGCCAATAAGGCCGGCGAATACGACGAGCAAGAGTCGGTGCGCATCGTAGGAGTTGTTCAGATCAAACTGTTGGAGGTCTACCACGCCTTTGGCAACGGTGGTTGCCACTTCGATGGACAGGAATGCGCCGATGAGGTTCAGGGTGGCGGACAGGCCCACTGCGACCTTTGGTTTCAGCGCGCCGGTGGCGATGGAAGTGGCCATTGCATTGCCGGTGTCGTGAAAACCGTTGGTGTAGTCAAAAGCCAGAGCGGTGACAATCACGATGAGGAGAATGATCAATTCGGTCACAATTATGGAGTATGCCCGAATGTGCGGCAATGTTGAACTGGAAAAGCGCCCTTTTGGTGGCGGATGCAGGAAAGTTAACGAAGTAAGGCCCCCATATGGGGGCCTTGTAGTGTACTTGGGTGATCAATTAATGGTGTGGTACCAACTTATTCACCAGTGGTTTTCGGTTTTGATTCGCGCAGCGTACCCAAAAATCACCTAGATTTTCACCGTGCCTCCTCCCACAGTAAAAATCGAAACCACGCAGGTGAATTTTAGGTTAATTCTTAGTGCTGTCCGCCACTTTTGTCACAGTAGAACACTACAGTGACGTCTGATACGCATGGGCCTCGGCATCAATGTGCTCCACAAGGCTACGCAGCGTGCTGGTGTCGTGGACAGAGCCAGATTCCAGACGGGCCACCAGTGAATCCAACTCGGCAATGGCTGTAGAAGCGCCACTGATGGAGGAGGAGACAGTATCCACCAACGCGGAGGTGGCGGGGGTGAAGCTCCGGTACCGAACGTCCTCGGTCCAATCCACAATGAGCGTGCGCGGAATTTCCATGATGGACTTCACAGAGCGGATGCGTGCGCTAACGCGGGATTTCACACGCTGATAAGTCAGCGCTTGGTCGTCCATTTCGTGGAGTGTCTGACGCAGCGCGGAACACAGGAGGTGAATGGCGGGTGCGGATTTTTCGGCATCAGGTTTCCCATCGATGAGCTCAGTGGTGAAGGTTCCCACCATGGTGGTGTGTAGACGCGCCAGGGCGATGTGGAAACGGGTTTTTGCTCCGGCGTCGGAAAGCTGCGGCAGCAAATCCACCAGTTCCTCAAGGTACTGGCTGGCCAGGCTGTGCATGTTCATCCAGATTTTGAGGGGAATGAGCAGCACTTCCCGTTCGGGGCCGGAAACATCGAGTTCGTCCATTTTGGTGGCTACGCCGACGGTTGCTTGGATTTCCTGGCGTAGCTGTTCGCCGGTGGTGGTCAGCGAGCGGGCCAGCTGCAGGATGTCTTCTTGCTCCCTCATCCAACTGTCCAGCTCGTTGAAGGTTTCCCGGGTCACGGTGAGCAGTTCGTTGAGGTGGCCGAAGGCATAGGGGCGTTCGGGAATGCCCACGCTGTAGGCTTCGCGTGCGGAGATTTCGTCCGGCAGCTGCATCCACTGCAGATGTTCGTAGTCGGCGATGCCCAGTTCGTTGAGCATTTCGGTGAGTCGCTGCGAGCCGCGTTCGGCGGCGGTGCGACGGTTGAACCCGGCATCGGCAAGCTCGGTTTCGAGTTCGCTGAGCTCGTCATAAATGCCCTGGGCCAGTGCCCAATTTTCGCTTATCGACGGCGTGATCCGCACCGACAAGTATCCGCCATTTCTCCAGGCGGGTGACGGTGGCGTAGACGTCGTAGGAACTACCGTCCTTGGCTCGGTTACGCACGTATCCGGCGAAGGGAATGCCTTTATGTAGAGCATCCCACATGGTGCGGAACACAGCACCCGGCATACCGCTGTGGCGGATGATGTTGTGCGGGGCACCAATAAGCTCGTCGCGGGTGAAGTGTGACAGGCGAATGAACACGTCGTTGGCTTCTTCGATGACGCCACGGGCGTCTGTGGTGGAGAAGAAGACCTCGTCGGGGCGTACTTCATGCTCGGGCAACGGCCAGGGCATGTCCTCCGGTGAGTTCAGGTCTACGGGGTTAGTCCAGTTTTCAAGCAGCGCAGACTGGGGAGGAAGGTCCGGGACGATGGCGGCGGCGGGTGCGGGGGGAGCTGGTTTGGTAGACACCCTTTCCTGAAGAAATTCCGTTGTTGCGGTACGAACCAGCTCGGTGAAATTTGCGGGAGTAGTACCACCAATCTCTGTGGTAACGACTTTTGACGCAAGGAAGTTGACCCACGAGGGATCCGGGTAGTTGAACTGTTGGACCAGGATCTCTTTGATCTTGTCAATGTACTTGCGGTCCATGTTGGCAGAGCCGTGGAACCGTGGATCGAATTGGAATTTTGTCAGTTTTTCCACGTTGGGGAAGGTGCTGAAGTCCAGCGCGGAAAGGTTGAGATTGAGCACGGGGCGGCCGTCCATGAGTTGGCTGTCGCTGCGCCGAGTGTATATTTCGTAGCTTTCCCCGTTGGCGAGGATGCCAAAGTTAGCGTTGCTGGCGTTGAAACAGCGCGCCAGCTCTGCGGTTTTTTCACGGGTGAGGGGTTCGTTGATTTTTGTGCAGAGCAGGAGGATGCGGATATCGGCCCCTGACTTGATGGCGTAGTCCACTCGTTCCCCTGTGCCAGCGGTGTATTCAGGAACGACCTCGCGGGGGTCGCTGACATCGTAGCCGAGTACGTCGTTAATGAACGGGGTGATAAAAGCTGTTTTTGTTCCAACCTCACTGTCGATCAGCGGCTTGAGGTCGCGAACCTTATCTGCAAGCTTTGTGATTGCTTGGTCGATTGGCATCGTCAGTTTCCTTCGGGGGATAGGGTGAGGCTTCCGGTGGTCCCAGAGGCTCCGGGGAGCCGCCAGGTTCCGCAGGGAACCTCGTGAAGCCTCAGCCGCGTCTTAAGTGTTTGCTTAAGGTTATTGCTAGAGCTTCTTTAATTAGTTTTTGCAAACCAACTCAGGTACTGCAAAGTATATTACCTGAATCTCCACAGGTGAAGTGTGTGACGATGCACTATATGTGCGGGCGTCGCGATTCACTGCGCCTGTATGTGATCCATCATCAACTTAAAATTACCTTAACACATAGTGTGTCATTTTTAAGAATAATTTTTAAGCCGTCGCCCGCGTGTCGTGTAGTAGCAAAATTGCTATTCCGAATTGATGTCTCCAGCTGGGGTTATATTTAGTAGTAGTAAGGGAATGGTGACCAATCTGGTTCGCGCTTTTCTAAGAAAGATTCCTTGCCTTCCACAGCTTCATCGGTCATGTATGCCAATCGTGTTGCCTCGCCTGCAAACACCTGCTGACCCATCAGACCATCGTCGGTGAGGTTGAATGCAAACTTCAACATGCGCTGCGCAGTAGGGGATTTTCCATTAATCTCCATGGCCATCTGAATGGCTTCATTTTCCACTTCTCCATGGTCAGCCACCACATTTACTGCCCCCATCTGCTGCATTCGCTCCGCGTCGTAGGTTCGTCCCAGGAAAAAGATCTCGCGCGCGTACTTCTGTCCGACCATTTTCGCCAAGTACGCCGAGCCGTAGCCGGCGTCGAAAGAGCCAACATCTGCGTCGGTTTGCTTGAATCGTGCCTCCTGGCGGGACGCTACCGTGAGATCGCACACAACATGCAGGGAGTGGCCACCCCCAGCGGCCCACCCGTTGACCACGGCAATCACCACTTTCGGCATGGTACGGATCAGTCGCTGCACCTCTAGGATGTGGAGCCTGCCTCCTTCTACCTTCTCCCGAGCCTCGTCAACGGTGTCTGCGGTGTCTCCGTCGGCGTAACGGTAGCCTGAGCGACCGCGAATCCTTTGATCGCCGCCGGAGCAGAACGCCCAGCCGCCATCTTTGGTGGAGGGGCCGTTTCCGGTGATGAGCACGCACCCCACGTCGGGGGTGCGACGCGCGTGATCCAGTGTTCGGTACAGTTCGTCCACCGTGTGAGGGCGAAAAGCATTGCGCACGTCCGGCCGATCAAACGCGATTCGCACAATCCCGTGGCGGCGGCCTTCGCCTACGTGACGGTGGTAGGTGATGTCAGTGAGGTCTTCGAAACCCGGAACGGTGCGCCATTGCGTAGGGTCAAAAGGGTTGTCTGTGCTGTAGGTCATGACCACTATCCTATAAATATGCCTAGCTTGGATGATGTCCTTGATCGTGCTCACGTTGTGTCCCTGCCGATGCGGGTGAGATTCCGGGGCGTCGATACGCGTGAGGCACTGCTTATCGACGGCCCTGCGGGCTGGGGTGAGTTCGCTCCCTTCCTGGAGTATGGCGATGACGAGGCTTCGTCGTGGCTGGCTAGCGCCCTGGAATCCGCCTACGAGGGAGTGCCACCGCTGCCGCGCGAGGTCGTCGAGGTCAATGCCACCGTTCCGGCTGTGTCTGCGGCCGATGTCTCAGGAATCCTTGATCGTTTCCCCGGGTGCAGGGTGGTCAAGGTGAAGGTTGCTGAACCCGGCCAGAGCCTGCGTGACGACGTCGCGCGTATCGACGCCGTGCGTGCTGCCCGCCCTGATGCCCTCATTCGGGTGGATGCCAACCGGGGGTGGAATGTGGAGCAAGCGATCGAAGCTTCCCGCGTGCTGGGACCGCTGGACTATATGGAGCAACCCTGCGCAACCCTGGCCGAACTGGCTGAAGTGCGGCGACGTGCTGGTGTGTGCGTTGCTGCGGATGAGTCGATCAGACGTGCCGATGATCCCTATCGGGTTGCTCGGGAGGGTGCTGCGGATGTGGCTGTTATTAAAGTGGCGCCACTTGGCGGCGTGCGGCGGGTGTGCGAGCTAGCCGAGTTCATGCATGCACGGGGGCTTGGACTGACCGTGGCAAGTGCCCTAGACACCGCTGTGGGAATGAACGCAGGGTTGGCTGCGGCCGCACTGGTGGGGGAGCGGGCCGCAGGGCTCGCCACGCAGGAGTTTTTCCTTGAAGACGTTGCCGAGCCGCGCGTCATCCAGAACGGGCGCATGTCCACAGTGCTGGTCGCGCCTGAGCCTGATCGTTTGGCTGCGCTCGCTGCGTCCAGCGGGCGTCGGGACTGGTGGTTGGAGCGTGTGCGAAGGGTGTGGGCTTTCTTTGTAGATGCTGGTAGCAGCGAGTTGTAGATCTGCCTTAACTAAGCAACTTTTGGTGAAGCGAACAAACGAGAAAGCGTTGTACTTCTCTCGAAGATTCAGAGTGGTCGGGTCTCGCTCAAAACCAAATATTGCTCACGTCGTTTAATCAACCATGTGCCATCCACCAGGATAAGCGTGTCTGAATAGCGATAGGAGCGGTCGATTACCATCTCAGTACCGTCAATCTCCTGAACGAGGATAGCTTTGCCGTAGTGAATATTGGTAGCGGTATCACCGTTGACTGTAATGAGCTGCTGACCATTGAGATGATAGGCAGTTTTAATCGGTGATATTGCCTCTTTGAATACTTCAATGAGCTTGTCTCTACCATCAAGCTTCACCATGACGGAACCATCAGGAGCATAAACCTCAAAGTGGACATCAGGGGTAACGAGTTTGGCTTGGGCTTCGGCATCAATCTCCAGAGTGGAGAAAGATCGATGACCTCGCGAATGGCTTCCTTGTGTTCAAGCAGCGTTATCATGGTATCCCTCAAATTTTTGTTCCCACGCTGTTGCGTGGACTGTGCGGGTATGCAAACGTACGAAAATCATACTACCTAAAAGTCTGGTGAAGAGTGTCAGGTTTGCTAGATGGGGAGCATTGGAGGATATATCGGTAAGAAATGGGGCATGGTGGTATTGCCAGCTATGGTTGGAACAACGATGGTGTAGGTTGCGTGATCCTATTTGGTTCCACCCTCTCCGTAGGAAAGCGGTAGCAGTTGACGATATGGGGTGGTGAAAGGTGCTATGCGCGTTGGTGATGGCAAGCCTCAGCTGCTCAGGTAGTGCAAGCAACCAAGCGACGTGGCTGAATACTGACATGACGTCTAAAATCGTGGTTAACTCGAGCAAAACGTGCAAAATGCTCATAACGACCAACACTGCGGAGAGGACGAAGTCACCATGTCAAGCCCGCTCCCCATCCATGAACAAACAACGAAGTCGGCATCTGATAGCGCTGATGTCGTTGATTTTTTGGAGCGTCTGAAGGCCTACGGACCGCAACCCCGATGCCTCCTTGCTGGACCGGACAAACACGATCATGTGGAATTGCCTCCCGAGTTGTTCGGTATTTTGGAGCAGGCTGCGCATGCGCTTCTTGATGGAAAACATGTGGTCATTACGCAGTATGATCCTTTTCTTACTACGCAAGAAGCTGCTGACTACCTTGGTGTTTCTCGTTCCACTGTGGTCCGTATTGTAGAGCGTGGTGAACTTCCTTTCACGAAGGTGAGTAGGCATCGGCGCATCCGCTTCACCGATCTACAGGCATTTATTGAGCAGGAAAAAGAGCGTCAAATAAACGCAATTGCCGCAACTGCCAGTTCTGTCGACGATGAAGACGTTTCCTATGACGAGCACAAAGAAATACGCGCCGAAGTTGCGAAGCGGAGACGTTCCAGAGAAAGCGGTATGTAGTGTTTATCGCTGCACTTGATACGTGTGTTCTTTACCCAAGTTTGCAGCGTGACCTGCTGTTATCGTTGGCTAGTGAGCGGCTATTCCGCCCGGTCTGAAGTGATATCACCCTTAAGGAGCTTCGCTACCATGAGCGACGTAAGCATCCCCCGATGTCTGTTGAGGAATGCTGCGATATTTTAGTGCAGAGATATAAGTTGGATGACGCGGTTTCTCTTCTGCTGCAAGAACACAAGAAGCGCAACAGGCATCCGCGGCCTTGATACCCACGCCCCCGCAGTTAAAGTGGTGTCCATGACCCCTTCCCAAACCTCTCTCCAAGACTCTCCCCGTGTTGCCCAGGTGATCGCTGCAGAACTGGCCCGACATGTGACTGATGTTGTGGTGTGCCCGGGGTCGCGGAATGCGCCGTTGTCGTTGGCGCTGGCAGCCCGCCTGGATCTGCGTATCCACGTGCGTATTGATGAGCGCAGCGCCGCATTCTTGGCTTTGGGTATGGCTCGGGTGCAGCGCCGCGCGGTGCCGGTAGTGATGACGTCGGGCACTGCGGTGGCTAATTGTCTGCCTGCGGTGGTGGAGGCCCATCATTCGAACACGCCGATGCTGGTCGTGTCTGCGGATCGCCCGGCGCGTCTTGTTGGTACGGGTGCGAGCCAGACTATTAATCAGCAGGGGATTTTCGGGGAGTTTGCCCCCACGGTGCATCTTCCGGCTGGTGTCGGTGACGAGGAGGCAGAACAGGCTACTTTGAAGGCTCTAGAACTGGGGGTCGCCCAGTTGAATGTTGCCTTGGAAGCGCCGTTGGTGGGCAAGGAGCTTCCGCTGAATCCAGAGCCGGTGAGTAAAGAGTTTGTGCGGCCTAGAAGGGTGGATCATGGCGAGGTTGTTCTGGATTTGAGCGAGAATACGCTGGTCATTGCTGGGGATGAGGCATGGGAGGTTCCTGGCTTGGAGGATGTTCCTACCATCGCTGAGCCGACGGCTCCTGCGCCGTATCACCCGGTACACCCGTTGGCGGCTGGGGTGTTTGCTCGTGAGCAGTTGTCTGCTGAGGGCTATGTTGTGGATGCGAAACCGAAGCAGGTGGTAGTGGTTGGTCATCCGACGTTGCATCGTGATGTCTTTGCGTTGATGAAGGATCCGAGCATTCGGCTGGTGTGTCTTTCTCAGAGCAGCCAGGTCACGGACCCGTATCATCGTGCTGACGCGGTGGGGGACCACTGTGAAGGTGAGTGGTCAGTGTAGTGACCGGTGGTTGCGGTTGTGTGAGGCGGCGTCGGACATGGCAGCGCAGGCGGTGCGCGACACGTTGGAGGAAGATCACGGGTTTACGGGTTTGCATGTGGCGGCTGGGGTGGCGGATACGTTGGCGGTGGGTGATTCGCTGGTGCTGGGGGCGTCGAATCCGGTGCGTGATGCGAGTTTTGTGGGTTTACCGTTTGATGGTGTGGATACGTATGCCCCTCGCGGGGCCGCGGGTATTGATGGCACGGTGGCCCAGGCGGTGGGGGTGGCATTGGCTACGCAGGCGCGTTGCCCTGATGAACCTCGCGCCCCTCGCACGGTCGCGTTGATGGGGGATGTGACGTTTCTTCATGATGCGGGTGGGCTTCTTGTCTGCGAGGGGAGTGCTCGCCCTGAGAATCTGACAATTGTGGTGGCCAACGATAATGGCTGCGGTATTTTTGAGGCTCTGGAGATGGGGGCACCAGATATGCGTCCTCAGTTTGAGCGACTATTCGGCACGCCTCATGGGGTGGAGTTGGGGGATGTAGCACGCGGGTATGGTGCTGATTTCCTTCAGGTGGATACGCTTCCAGCGCTTATCGACGCCCTGGTGGACACCACCGCGCGCCCCTCACCGTCGGTGTTGGTGATTGAGGCTGTGACTACTCGTAGTACTCGGCGTGCGTTGCATGCGAGTATTGCCGATAAGGTGGCGATGTGAGAGTTCGGCGGAGGCTGCACCAGGTGGTGCTGGTGGTGTATGCGGTGTTGTTGTTGGCGTCGATAAGCATGGTTGCTGGACCGTTTTATAACGATTACCGCATTGCTCAGCACCCGGGGAGGGCGTTGGCGCATGTCACGGCAGTGGGGGCGAAGCGTACTGCGGTGGAATATCAGGATGGGGAGGGGATCTTTCATTCTCCTGCAGCAGGTGTGTTCTACCCCACTGGATTGGGGGAGGGGCAGCGTGTGTGGGTCACGTATTCCACGGAGGATCCCGATTTGGTGAAGGTGGAGAACCGTTCGTGGACCTTGGCTATTGTCCCTGCTCTGAGCGTTGCGGCTGTGAGTACCGTCGTGGCTGTCGTGTTGTGGTGGTTGGTGGGGTTTTTCTCTAGGAGAGCGGTGCGTAGACACAGGGCATAGAGTGTTAGCTACGTTGCGTAGGGGAGGGGTTTGAGGAAGATGGACGCTATGCGAGTGGCGATCGTGGCGGAGTCCTTCCTTCCAAACATCAATGGAGTGACCAATTCCGTGCTGCGCGTGCTGGAGTATCTGCACGACAATGGGCATGAAGCGCTGGTTATTGCACCGGGTGCGCGGGATTTTGAGGAAGAAGTTGCGGAGTATCTGGGATTTGAGATTGTGCGGGTGCCTACCATCATGGTGCCGTTGATTAATTCGCTTCCCATTGGTGTTCCCATGCCGGCTGTGACGCAGGCTATTCGAAACTTCCGGCCTGATATTGTGCATTTGGCCTCGCCTTTTTGTTTTGGGCGGTTCGGGGGCATTTGCTGCCAGGCAGCTGCGTATTCCGGCTATTGCGGTGTATCAAACTGACGTGGCGGGTTTTTGCGCACAAGTATCACCTTGCCCCACTAGCTGCGGCGAGCTGGGAATGGACCCGGACGATTCATAATATGTGTCAGCGCACGCTCGCGCCGTCGTCAGTTGCTATGGCAGACCTGACGAAGCATGGAATTAACGAGGTGTTTCATTGGGGCAGAGGGCGTGGATTCGGAGCGTTTCTCCCCAGATAAGCGTTCCACCGAGCTGCGTGAGGAGTGGGACCCCACCGGGCAGAAATGCATCGTGGGCTACGTGGGGAGGCTTGCCGCAGAAAAGGGGTGCGCAGGCTTGCGGTGCTTGACCAGGATGAGCGCTACCAGGTGGTGATTGTGGGGGACGGGCCGCAGCGCAGCGAGCTGCAAGAACTGATGCCCAACGCTGTGTTCGCTGGGGCGCTGGACGGCGACGATCTCGCCCACGCCTACGCCAGCCTCGATGTGTTTGTGCACACCGGGGAGTATGAAACCTTCTGCCAGGCCATTCAGGAGGCGCTTGCCTCGGGCGTGCCCGCCATTGGGCCTCATGCGGGTGGTCCGATCGACCTGATCACCAGTGGAGTGGATGGTCACCCTGCTGGACGTAGAGACGTTTGAGCAGGAACTCGTGGAGACAGTGGAGATGATCACCGAACCCTCACGCCACAGCGCGATGCGTGTCGCCGCCAGGGAGGGCGTGCGTCATAAAACCTGGCACGCCCTGTGTGGGCAGCTGATGACCCACTACAACGATGTTATTGACCGCAGCCACCGCATCCCCTCACCTTCTTCGGGACCGATGCCGGAATTGCCCCTGTGGGCGGCCAAGGCACTCGGCGCGCGGAGCGCTTAAACCACACAGCACCTCATCTGCACCCCGCCAAGCCCACTCCGTGTTGTACGCTCAATCCTGTGGCAAAAGCATCCCTGGATAAAAACCCTTTTGATGTCGCCCGCATGTTTGACGGGGTGGGCGAGAAATACGACATCACCAACACTATTTTGTCCTTCGGGCAGGACCGCGCGTGGCGCCGCCGCACACGTCAGCGCCTCAACCCCCAACCCGGTGAGCGCATTCTTGACCTTGCGGCAGGAACCGCAGTATCCACCGAGGAGCTCAGCAGGTCGGGAGCGTGGGTGGTTGCCTGTGATTTCTCCCAAGGCATGCTTGCCGCCGGTATCCACCGTGACGTGTCAAAGGTAGTGGGCGATGGCATGCATTTGCCCTTTGCAGATGCCAGCTTCGACGCTGTGACCATCAGCTTCGGGCTGCGCAATATCCATGATTTTCGCGCCGGATTGCGGGAGCTTGCGCGAGTCACCAAGCCGGGGGGTCGGTTGACGATTGCGGAGTTTTCCACCCCCACGTTCCCCGTGTTTGGAGTTGTGTACAAGGAGTATTTGATGCGCGCGTTGCCGCTGGTGGCGCGGTTGGTGTCGTCGAATCCAGAAGCCTACGAGTACTTGGCGGAGTCGATTCGTGCGTGGCCGAATCAGGAGGAGTTGGCCCGCGCGGTGAATGAGTCGGGATGGGCCGACTGCGGCTGGCAGAACATGACCGGGGGTATTACCGCCTTGCATTCAGCTGTGAAGGCCCGGTAGCCAAGGGGCAGGCACTCAGAGGGTGCTGTCCCACAGGGGGCGGTGGGAGAAGGCGCGTCGCGCGCGCCCTGCCGCATGCCATGTTCGGGCGACCAGGTCTCGGTCGGAGTTGGTGACCAGGTTGCCCATCAGCCGCACGGCGAGCGGCATGAGTATGCGGGATTGCGGCCCCCGGAAACCCACCGGCCCGACCACGCCAAGAAAGCGTGGGTAGGTGAGTACCCGCGCGAGCGTGCGGGCGAGCAAGAATGTGTCGCCATAAGCGCTGCGGAGAAGGTATGGCCAGAGCAGTGTGAGGTCTTTGCCCTCATCAAGCATGCCGATGGCCATCCGCGCGGTTTCCAGGCCATAGTCAATGCCTTCACCGTTGAGGGGGGTTGACGCAGGCGGCGGCATCGCCAATGAGCGCCCAGTTGGGGCCGGCGACGTTGCTAACGGCGCCTCCCATGGGCAGGAGGGCGCTGGCCACGGAGGTTGTCTGCCCTAGCGACCAGGCCGCGCGTTGCTGCGAGGCGTAGAGTTCCAGGAGTTTTTTGGTGTTGACTTTTGCCGGTCGCGCGTCGGTGGATAGTGCCCCGCAGCCGAGGTTGACGCTGCCGTTGCCAAGAGGGAAGATCCACCCGTAACCAGGTTGGATAACGCCGTCGCTGTCGCGTAGCTCCAGGTGGGAGTGAATCCAGGGGTCATGAGACAACGGGGTGGTGCAGTAGGAGCGGGCCGCAATACCGTACACGTCCCCTTTGTTCCAGGTGCGGCCCAGTTTTTGCCAAACGGTGAGCGCACGCCGTCGGCAACGATCACAAAGCGGCAGGTTATTCGCTTCTCGACGCCCTGGTGCCGCACCGTCACCTCAGTGATTCTGCCGTGCTGCGTCTCGGGGGTGAGCGCGGTGGCGTTGTCCCACATCGTCACGGCTGGCTGCGCGTTTGCGTGGCGACGCAGCAGGTCATCAAGTTCGGTACGTGGCATGGCTGAGCCAGTAGTGCCAAACGGCGATGTCGGCCAGGGTGCGGTGACGGAGCCGCCGAAGCCGTGGAGTTTCAACCCACGTGACGTGTAGCGGGAGGTGATGTCGTGGGCTACACCCAGAGCGGCAAGTTCGTGCATGGCACGGGGAGTGAGACCATCGCCGCAGGTTTTGTCGCGGGGAAAAGTGGCGGCGTCGATAAGCAGGACGTCGTAGCCACGGTTGGCGGCGTGAAACGCTGCGGCGGAACCGGCGGGACCAGCGCCGACTATGAGGACGTCACAGGCTGTATATGGGGCTGCGGGTGGAGGAGTCACAGTGTTCATTGTTGTCTATTGGTACCGATTGTGTCGCAGACTAGGTGAAAAGTGGGCTACGGTAATACCCTAGCGAGGAAAACAACTGTAACCATGAATTGAGAGAAACGACGTATGAGCCACGGCGAGACTTCTACCACGCCGACTCCCCAGGTGGATCTAGGCGACCCACAGCTCACCGCCACAATCAACGACGGATTGAGCCAGGTCGAGCAGCTGCTGCGTGCTGAACTGTCTGGAGGCGAGGACTTTATTACCGATAAAGTCCAGCACTTGGCTGTCGCGGGCGGTAAACGATTCCGCCCCATGTTTGCCTGCTTGCGTCGCAATTCGGGCCACATTGGCAGTCCGATAAGGTAGTGCAGGCGGCTGTGGTGGTGGAAATGATTCACCTGGCTACCCTGTACCACGATGATGTGATGGATGAGGCAGACAAGCGCCGGGGTGTGCCCAGCGCCAACGCCCGCTGGGATAATTCCATGGCGATTCTCGCTGGCGATTTTCTTCTTGCTCAGGCATCCCGGATCATGGCTGAGCTGGGTACGGATACAGTGTCGCATTTTGCGGATACCTTTGGCACCTTGGTCACGGGTCAGATGCGGGAAACTGTGGGGGCTGGCGACGGCGATCCGGTAGAGCACTACATGAACGTTATTCGTGAGAAAACCGGTGTGCTTATCGCCTCTGCTGGGTATTTAGGGTCGTTGCATGCCGGTGCTGATGCCGCGACTGTGGAGGCGTTGCGCCGCTATGGTTACGCCATCGGCATGGTGTTCCAAATCGTCGATGACATCATTGATATTTTCTCCGACGCGACGCAATCAGGGAAGACCCCAGGTACTGACCTGCGGGAAGGTGTGTTTACCCTCCCAGTTTTGTATGCGCTGGCCGAGGACAGTGCCGTCGGCGAACAGCTGCGTGCCTTGCTGACCGGACCACTCACTGAGGATGCTGAGGTGGAGCAGGCACTGGATTTGCTCGCGCAGTCCACGGGCAAGCAGAAAGCGCTTGGCGATGTCCATCACTACCTCGCCGAGGCCGAAGCGCAGCTGGATCTCCTCCCGGACGGTAAGGCGACTCAGGCGCTACGCAGTTTGTCCGGTTTCACGGTTAGCCGCGTGGGCTAATCACGTTCCTATGCTGCGGATTTGCCTTGTTATTGGTGTTCGTAGTAAAGTGTGTAACGCACCATGACGTGTGGTGCACGCCAGGTTGCCCGAGCGGCCAAAGGGAGCGGATTGTAAATCCGTCGCGCAAGCTACGTTGGTTCGAATCCATCACCTGGCACTCTTTTTGTTTCTTATATAAGACCCCGCCGGAGGCACTGCTTCCGGCGGGGTCTTTTTCTTGTTAAAAACACCATTGACCTGCTGATTTGTGTTAGGTAGTGGCTTCGGGTTAATCTTTGTGAGGCTTCAACGGCGCAGGACCTTATAGAAGGTGCTGATAATGACGAGGCTGTGCCCCCTTAGCTCAGTCGGCAGAGCGTTTCCATGGTAAGGAAAAGGTCGACAGTTCGATTCTGTCAGGGGGCTCTGTTGTTTTTCTCCGTTGTACGGAGGGGAGCGGCATAATTTGGCGGTGTAGCTCAGTGGTAGAGCAAACGACTCATAATCGTTGTGTCGCGAGTTCAATTCTCGCCATCGCTACTGAGATTTGTGATGAAATCTCTGGTTCACGCCATGGTTGGGTAGAACTGTTACGGAAGTTGGATCTGATAACTTTTCTGCTAATATGGTCCAGTGTTGTGCCAGCCCGGCGGTATTTCCGGATGTGGCGCGATGCGCATAGGGGCGTAGCTCAATTGGCAGAGCAGCGGTCTCCAAAACCGCAGGTTGCAGGTTCAAGTCCTGTCGCCCCTGCAAAACAACCTTCAACGTGATCTCAAGGAGCACTGTGACCGAGCACAAGAGACCGGATAATGCAGTAGCCACTGCACGCCCAACCGGTAAACGCCAGGTGACGGGGGCCGCCACAAACAGTGAGGCGTACAAGGCTAAGCAGGCCAGGGGTAAGGAATCCTCTGATGAACAGCACGGCGGCGGTGTTGCCGCGTTTTTCCCTGAAGTTGTGCAGGAGATGCGTAAAGTCATTTGGCCCACTGCGCGCCAGATGGTGGTATACACCAGTATCGTGTTTGCGTTTTTGATTATCACCACCGCACTTGTTGCTGGTGTGGATTTCCTTGCAGGCATGGGAGTTGAGAAGGTGCTCACGCGCTGAGTAAACTAAAGTCCGCGCTTTTCCCGCCGAATCCGCCCAGGAATCGGCGGGTTGTTTTGTGAAACCAGGTAGCATGGTGAACATAGCGTGGTGAACAGGCTCAACATAGTCACATGGAGTAGAAAACATGAGTGAAGAAACCAGTTCTGAAGTTATTGAAGAAACCGCCGTCGTTGAGGAAGCTGCCGCAGCGTTGGGTGACACGGAGCTGTCCGAGGAAGAGGCGGCCCCTAGCCGAATACAAAAACCCGCCTGCGTACCTACATTCGCGAGCTGAAAAAAACTCCCCGGCGACTGGTACATCATCCAGTGCTACTCCGGTTACGAAAATAAAGTGAAAACCAACCTGGATATGCGCGCCCAGACCTTGGAGGTGGAGGACTCCATTTACGACGTTGTGGTGCCCATTGAAGAGGTTGTGGAAATCCGCGAAGGTAAGCGCAAACTGGTGAAGCGCAAACTGCTCCCGGGGTACGTGTTGGTGCGCATGGACATCAACGATCGCTCCTGGTCTGTGGTGCGTGACACCCCCGGTGTGACTTCCTTTGTGGGAAACGAGGGGCATCCGACGCCGGTGAAGCACCGCGACGTCGCCAAGTTCCTTATGCCGCCAGAGACTGCTGCGGAAACCAGCGAGGCAGAGAAGGCTGTTGTTGCTGATGGGGAGAAGGTTGTGGCCAGCCCGACACCCAGCACCGCGAACACCATTGAGGTGGATTACCAGGTTGATGAAGTGGTGACCATCCTCACCGGGCCGTTTGCGTCCATTTCCGCTACCATTTCCGAGATTGATGCCCAGGGCGGGAAACTGACCGGAATGATTTCCTTCATGGGTCGTGAAATGCCGGTGGAGCTCACCTTCGATCAGGTGGAAAAAATCAACTAGGTATTCGTGAGGGTGTTCGTGTAGGATTGTCACTCGCGTGTTTTCACGCAGATACGACAATCATCCCCGGTGGCCGGGTTACACGAACATCCTCATTGTTGTGAGATAGTGGGGCCCGGCATCCGGACGGCGCTGGTTGGGGCACATCGAACCCGCCAGCCGCCGGTAACAAGGAAGCAGGTATATCGATGCCCCCGAAGAAGAAGGTCTCCGGCCTCATCAAACTGCAAATCCAGGCTGGTCAGGCTAACCCGGCTCCGCCGGTTGGTCCCGCCCTGGGTGCCCATGGTGTGAACATCATGGAATTCTGCAAGGCATACAACGCTGCTACTGAACAGCAGCGCGGCAATGTCATCCCGGTGGAAATCACCGTGTACGAAGACCGCTCCTTCACCTTCAAGCTGAAGACGCCTCCGGCAGCCAAGCTGCTGCTGAAGGCCGCTGGCCTGCAGAAAGGATCCGGCGTCCCCCACACCCAGAAAGTGGGCAAGGTGACCATGGATCAGGTCCGGGAAATCGCCCAGACCAAGATGGAAGACCTCAACGCTAACGATATCGACGCCGCCGCCAAGATCATTGCCGGTACCGCGCGTTCCATGGGTATCGAGGTTGAAGGCTAATCCACTTCACTCATCGTGGAAGGGTCCCCGACTTTCGGCCCGTACCACACAATTCTTCTGACATAAGGAATTCACATGCGAAAGCGTTCTAAGGCTTACCGCGCCGCCGCCGAGAAAATCGACGCCGGCCGCATCTACAGCCCCCTTGAAGCAGCAAAGCTGGTCAAGGAAACCTCCACCACCAAGAACTTCGATGCCACCGTGGATGTTGCCATCCGCCTGGGCGTGGACCCCCGCAAAGCAGACCAGCTTGTGCGCGGCACCGTCTCCCTGCCCCACGGCACCGGTAAGACCGCTCGCGTTGTGGTCTTTGCCGTTGGCGAAAAGGCAACCGAAGCTGAGGCCGCAGGCGCTGACTTTGTTGGCTCCGACGACCTGATCGAGCGCATCCAAGGACGGCTGGACGGATTTCGACGCCGCGATTGCCACCCCGGACCAGATGGCTAAGGTTGGCCGCGTGGCCCGCGTGCTTGGTCCCCGCGGCCTCATGCCTAACCCGAAGACCGGCACTGTGACCACCGACGTGGCCAAGGCCGTGGCCGACATCAAGGGCGGTAAGATCACCTTCCGCGTGGACAAGGCATCAAACCTGCATGCAGTGCTGGGTAAGGTGTCCTTCGAGCCGGAGAAGCTTGCCGAAAACTACGGCGCCCTGATTGAGGAACTGCTTCGTCTGAAGCCGTCTTCCTCCAAGGGCACCTACCTGAAGAAAGTTACCTTTTGCTGCTACCGCAGGCCCTGGCATCCCGGTTGATGCCACTGTGGTGAAGAACTTCGCTGGGTAGTTTTTCTTTTCTTCATACATAGCCCGCCTTTCCCTTGTTGGGAGGGCGGGTTTTGCATGTATTTGTTACATGCCCTTTGTGCATTCTGCATAATGCTTAGTGTGCGGGAGGGGAATGTACCGGTGGGAACGTTATGTTGAATGCGTCTGATGCCTCGGGGGTAGTGCGGGGGAGTGGCTATTTCATATGGGGAAGAAAACACATTACGGCTAGGTATCACGTGTAGTGCATAAACATAAATTATGTTTAAACTAAGTAAATTCTTTGCTATATGTCTTTTTATTATGGATTTGCTTAAATTTTTCACATATGCGGAACTAGGGTGATGGCTCTTTTACTGTCGTGCGGCATCCATGTGGTGCGTACAGGACGTGAATGACCACTTTCCCTTTCCCGTATTAGGGCGCCTGAGGCACCCAGCGAGATTCTTATAAAGGACGTACGAGTGAGAAACACGCGTAGGCTCATGCGGCTGCCGCTGACGGTGTTGGCTGCGGCGGGGCTTATCCTTGCGAGCACGCCTGACGTTGCCACAACTGTGGCGGCGCAGGCGCAAGTTGCGTCAGATGCGTCGAAAGATGCGCAGACACAGACAACAACGCCCACTTCGGATCCCACCCCAACCACGGCCAGTACACCAGCCGTTCGCGCGCCGCTGGCTGTACCGCTACAAGGTGTAGGGGTGGGAACAAACCTCGACCTGCGGATTGCCATTGAATCCGACGGCACGCCCGACTTCAATGGTGACGACACCGCAGGTAACGATTCAAGCGCCAATAACGGCATCGTCCGCGTGAACGACACCGTGACTTACCGTGTCCAGTTTTCGGTCAACGGTACTGTTGGTACCAACACGACATTCCGCATGACCCTGCCCAAGGGCATGGAGATGACGGCGGTACCGGGATTCTGCCAGGCCGGAAGCACGTTGACTCCGCCCACGGCCGGTGAACCAACCTTGCCGCTCAGCGCCGATTCCGTAAACCAATTGAGCGAACAGACGCTGGAATGCAACCTTGGTTCAAGAGAAAATGCAACTGACAGTGTGAGCGTGACGGCACGGGTGTCCAACCTGGTCCACCAGGGGCAGAAACTCGCACCCGTATCTGCGGAGATCAGCGCGGATGGGGTAGCGCCGGTGTCGGTGCCGCAGGCGAAACTCCCCGAGGTCACGGCGTCGGCACGCCTCATGTGGGATATATCCAAAAACAGTGTGGCACTTACGGAGGATTCCGGTTACCGCTATGGCCCTGCCACGGAGCCGTGTCCGTGGGACACTAAGCAGGTATGTAAACGTACGGGCTACACTCTGCTGATGTCTGCTCCGGCCGGCGGCAAAGGCGCCATGCCTGCTATCGGGGACATCACCCTTGTGGATGACCTGTCGTTTGCATCGATGTACCCGGATGCCACCCCAGAGCAGATCTCCGCAATGAACGCGGCCCCGGAAAGTACGGGAGCCGCATCTACCCTGAAAGCTATTTCTATAACGCCCCAGGAAACAAGATCGGCACCACTGTCAACGGGGTTGCCCTGACGGAGAAGAATTCTGTCCGTGACGCGGGAACCTTGACGTTTGATAGCACTCTCGTGGGTAAGCCGGTTCCGATGCGCATCACTGGTGCGGACATGACACTGCGGACGTATCCGACGCAGGTCAGTAGGCCGCAAGGTACTGCGATTCCAGGGAACAAAGCATATGCGGTCGCGCAGTCGTTCAGCGTATTCACCCCTGTCGATGTGCTCACTGACTTTGGTGTGCAAAACCAAGCGAAAAATACCTGGACGCTGAAGACCGTGAACAGGTACAAAGACCTCAGTATCAATGGTTTTACCGCCTCGGATCATCAAGATAGTGCGAGCCAAGATCAGAGCAATGACTACCGGACCACTACGCCGGATGTGTCCTTGGGTGCTCGCATGAACAAAGTGTTTACAGGGGTTCCAGGCGAAGCGGGGAACATGTCGCCAGATGAGTTTTCACCAGGCTATGCAGCTCGTGGTGAAGGGCCAACTGGCGGTGCGACCCTGCATAGTGGTGGCATTACGGTTGCGCCGACGCAGGACGTGTTGTCGCAGATAGAGGTGACCGGTTCAACCCCGGATTTGCCAGCTGATGTGAGCATGGTGCTGTGCGATGCCTGGGATAATTCCCGGCTGCACCTGCATGCGCGGGACGTTCCCGCCAGCACCGTCCGTGACACGGACTTGCAGAGTATCCCATCGAACGGTGCTCCGGTATGGGTGTCCGGATACAACAATGCCGCCGACGGCAGCAAATCCCGATGGGCCACCAACAGTGGCGAAACTCCGGCGCTGAAGGTGCAGTATTCCACGGTCAAGGGTGGTTCCGGCACGGACTCTACCTGCGGTGATGATAAGGGGCCATGGTATGACGACCCCGCCGCAGTGCCGGGCAATGACCAGGCTCTTCTTGCCCAAGGCGTCTACAGCGCGGTATCGCGTGTGCGCATTCATGCCGTGCTGCCCCCGCCTGTGGATAACAACCCCGCTGTGGGTGGTGGCGTACGTATGGCGCTGTCCATCAACCACCGCGTTGTTGATTCCGGCCGCGACACCGGGGATATTCTGCCGAACTGGGCGTCGATCAAGTACGTGCTGAAGAAGAACACCGATATGCAGGGTGTGCTGGCCGATTCCGGTTTGTGGGGAATCTCGGACTATAACCCTGATTCACACACGGGTGCCCCTGGTGACCGCCTGATTCTTGCGCTGGCGCAGGCACGCGTGGATAAGCAGGTTCGCAAAGGCGAAACAGGCGAGTTTCGGACATACCGCCGCAGCTCAGTGGTGGTGACGCAGGCGCGCAGCCGCCCATCCCTGCGGACAACGTGCAGTACCGTATTGCGCCGTCGTTGACTTCCGGGGCGTCGACACGCAACATCCTGAAGGACGTATGGGTGGAGGATTGTCTTCCTGCGTCGCAGATGTATGTGAAAGCGTCGCGGGAGCCTGACGTGATGTCGGTGGGGTCCACCCCAGACGACAAGAAGCGCCCAGCGTGTGGACCCGACGAAACCTACATTCGGTGGGTGTATCCGAAACACGAGGTCAACATGGCCATTGATCCTATTATCCTCACTGCTGAGGTTTCGCCCGGCGCGACCTCAGGTGTGTACAACAATGTGGTGCAGGTCTGGGCCGAGGATGATGCCTCCCCAGCGGCTGTACGTACCAATGACGCACAGGTGCAGATCAGCAACATCGCGGGCATCAAACTGCAAAAAGAAGCCCTCACCCCGGTGGTGCAGGTCAATCGCTCTGGTCAGGCCGCCAACGAACGCAATAAGTGGCGCATCCAGTTGTATAACACCCTGCCACCAGCGCAGGCAAGCCTGGTGAGCAACCCGGATATTATCGACGTCCTGCCACAGAACAACGTCGCAGGCACCAGCTTCAATGGCACGTTCACTTTTGATTCTGCTGAGGTGAAAAACGGGAATAAGCCGGGCCAAGAGGTTCGTATCCTGTACACCAACGCCGCGGCGGTTCAGCTGGATCCGCGTGATGCCTCCAACCAGGCGGACGGCACCACCACATGGTGTGATAAGGCTGAAGGTGGCACGGCTGTTAGTGGTAGTGGTACCTGCCCTGCTTCACCGAGTGAGGTGACGGCCTTGCGCGTGCAGCGCCCTGGCGCCTACAACACCGGTGAGGTGATTGAGGTTGAGCTGACGATGGTGGGCGTGGATAATGCTGGCGGCGATACCTACGTCAACCGTGTGCTTGCCCGTGCAGATGGGTTCCAGTTTGTTGTTGGGCCTATTGCCCGCGCTGAACACGCTATTGAATCCTCGGTCGGCGACTACACGTGGTGGGATATTAACCGCAACGGTGTGCAAGACGCGGGTGAACCTGCGGCCGCTGATGTTCCCGTCCAGCTGGAGGGTGTTGACGACCTCGGCAACAAGGTCTCCGTCAGTACACACACGATGCACAAGGGCTTTATTCCTTCCCGCATCTGCGTTCCTCTAATGCTGATGGGTATGTGGTGACGTTCAACAAAGACACCCCACGCGCCCTGACGTTCACGACTAAGGGAACCAAAGCCCAGGATCCGGCGACCGACTCGAATGCGGATCCCGCAACGGGGGCAGCCGATCCGGTGGTGCTGGCCAAAGACACCAACAACACCACCGTTGATGCTGGTTTCATTGCCGACGGCAGCCTCGTGGTCACCAAAATGCTGGAAGGTCCTGGTGCGAACTTCGCGCATGGGAATACCTTGGAATTCCAGGTGCGCTGTACAGCGGACGGCAAGACCGTAAAAGAAGAAACCGTGAAACTCACGGCAGAACGCGGGAAAACCCAGCTGAACAGTGCACCTATTACCGGTATCCCTGTGGGGGCCAGCTGCACCGTTACTGAAACAAAAGCAGGCGGGGCTGATCCCACCAATACAGGTGACCTACCCAGTACAACCGTGGAGATTGGCTTGGATGCGCAACGTGGAACGGGCGCGCAGATGACCGCCGTTCTCACTAACCGCTACTCCGCTGGTGTGGTCACCATTGCCAAGAAAATTGTGGGTGAACCCGCTGCAGTGGCTGCGGCGCAGCAGAAACACTTCACCTTTGACGTCACGTGCCAACTGCCAGGGCAGGGTGGTGCGGAACCGTTGACCGTGCTGAAGAAAAACGTGACTGTCACTGGAGAAGCGGCCGTTCCGGTCCCCGGCGACGATGGCGGTCCCGCGACACTACCCGTGGGGGCACGCTGCTTTGCCACAGAAACCGATAACGGCGGTGCCGACAGCGTTGACATTGACTTTGACAGCTATGACAAAGCCGCGCTGGTCACCGCCAGTGCCGTTGACGAACCCGCGCAGCTCACTATCACCGCCACCAACACCTTCACGGTTCCTCGTGGAGAATTCATCGTGTCTAAAACCGTTGTGGCTGGTGGTTCCACCGGCGATGAGACCTTCCCTGTCAACTACACATGCTCGGCAGCGGGCCAAGCCATCGACAGTGACGATGACGTTGCTGCAACAGGAACCATCACTGTGACCGCAGGTAAAGACACAAAGGTCGGCCGTTTCCCCGTGGGCACCACCTGCGAGATCACCGGCGAGGACAACAAAGCTGCCAAGCGCGCCGGGTATTCGGTGAATGTTCAGCTGGGCGAAAAGGTGGAGATTGCGCGGCCGTCGTCACGCGTGGAGGTGACCAACACCTACAGTCGCGATCATGGCACCTTTAGTGTGCAGAATATAGTTGAAGGTGATGGCGCGGATACCATCGGTGACAAGCGTTTTGACATTGACTACGTGTGTGGCGACCTCACAGGAACGCTGACGGTTGCGTCTGGTGCTACTGTTACCGGTCCGCAGGTTCCTACAGGGACGGAATGCCTCCTTTCGGAGAAGAAAGAAAGTGCCAAACGCGAGGGGTACACACACACCATGCGGATTGATAAGTCAACCTTCACTGTTAGTGAGAAAGACTCTGTTGTCGCCGTTATAGTGACCAACACCTACAGCCGTGATCTCGGCAGCTTCACTGTGGCGAAGAAGCTCACAGGTGATGATGTCGACGCCGCGCGCGCCACAACGTTTATTGTCCATTACGTGTGTGGTGAGCAGAACGGGGACCTGCAGGTTCCTGGCGACGGCACGGCGGTAGCTGGGCCTAAAGTGCCCACAGGAACGCAATGCCAGCTGAGCGAGGACGAGAAGTCAGCCCAGCGTGATGGCTACAGCGTGGCCGGGAACTTCGACCACCCCACGTTCACTATCGGAGCGAAGGATTCGGTCTCTGCTGTGACGCTGACGAATAACTATAAGCGCCACAAGGGCGGATTTACTCTGGCCAAGAGCGTGACGGGTAACGCCGCCACACTAGCGGGTAAGAGCTTTGACTTCACCTATACCTGCACAGGGTTGGGGGAGAAGGAACATACTGTCAAGGTGGTGCCGGGGACTGTTACAGAGGTCACGGATATTCTACGGGTACGTGTACCATTACTGAATCCGACGCCGCTGTCGCCAACGCGGATTACACCACCTCACTGAGCGTGAACGGTGCAACCCCGGTGACGGGCCGCAGCGTGACCATTGATGTTGCTAATGCAGCAACGGTGCAGGTCACGGCCGTCAACGAGTACACCGCCCACAATGGTTCCTTCGAGATTGTCAAGAAGGTTGAACCCGCCACGGGAGAGTCCATCAACATTCCAGAGGATAAAACCTTCGACTTCACCTACACGTGCGAACCCGCATACGACGGTGCGGCCCACCCATCTGGCACACTTACCGTCCGTGCTGATGGAAAAGCTGTGTCCTCGCCGCAGCTGCCCGTTGGAACGTCCTGCACGATTGCGGAGGATGCTGCGAGCGCGAAGGAACACGGCTATGAGGCGATCACACCGCAGCCGGTGAGCGTGACCATCAGTAAGAAGGTGATCACGGTTGAGGCAACCAACACCTATAAGCGCCTCATTCCGCCGCCCACGACGTCCGTGCCGCCCACGACGCCCCGCGAAACCCCGCCGGAGACCCCGAGGCGTCCACGCGGTACCGTGACAAAGCCTGTTCCGGTGCCTAGCACCACACCGGTCACTCCGGCTGTGGGCACGACGGTGGTCATGCCGCCTGGGAAACCACAGCAACCTGGTGGCCAGGCTCCTGAAAAACCGCATCGTGCTCTTGCGAAAACGGGACTGTCTAAGCAATGGCCGGTCATCGTCATGGGTGCTGGGCTGCTCATTGTCGCAGGTGTCGGCTGCGTTGTTGTAGCTCGACGGAAGCGGTAATGCGGCAACGGTAACGCATAACCACTACACATAACTACTCCCCAGGTGCGCATATGATGCGTCATCCTGGGGAGTAGTTTTTCGCGCGCCGGGGCTACGGGTAACTAAGGCTGTAGCGGCACTTTCACCCATGGGGAGTCGGGGTGGGTTAGGGCGGTGCTGAACAGGTCGTCGTACACGGTAAGCAGGCCAATATCCAGTGGTTCGTCGGCCATCCACATGGCTCGGCCCCACCAGAAACTCAACGCCACCTGGTACCAGTTGGCGAAGCTTTTCTGCAGCTCCTGGACGGCACGATGGGAGTAATCCTGGCCCTCTTCGGGGGACAGCAATCCGCAACCAACAGCGCGACCTGCGGTGAGTTCTACCCGAACCACATCCCAGGCGCGGGTGGTGTGGGGCATCCGGTCAGGGCACACGTTCTGGAACTCTTGGTTAACAAGCATGTTGACCCAATGGTGGAAATGCTGTGCCTCGTGGTCTGGGTCAAAGTTGTTGTAGTAGTACAGGCCGCGAAGGAAGCTGGTGAAAGGTCAGTCTGGGTGCGAAAATCCAGGGGCGATGCTGATTCTCTATACATTTGGGCCAGCGTATTTGAGGGGGTCAGCATGGCATCAAAGGCGCGGTAGTGCATGCCGTTGCCCAGGAGTATTTCGCATGTTTGGCGCACGTCGTCTGAGTCATTGAAACCCCATTGAGCTTGTAAGACTTGCTGAATTTGGGTTTGCATTTTTTTGGGTAGCAGTTCACCGGGAGCGTCCACTGGCTGTGGCTCACGATAAGGTAAACCGAATGAGTTGGCGCGTACCATGGCCGGGTCGAGGGGACGCCCTGACCATTTAAAAGGGGATTTTTGGTTGGGTTTGAAGCTAATGGGGGTGACTGTTACGGTCATGAAAACAACCATACACAGTGCATGGTGCCGTGATGAAAAGTTATCTATATTTCATAACAAAATGTGCTGAGATACCCAGAATATAGTGATAGATTAGAGCCTCATGGAGCAAACTTTCAGCGATATGTCAGTGCAAATGGCTGTCGAACGGGCGGGGGCGTCAGAACTTGTGATGATGGTAGCAAAAGATGTGCACGATGTGTTGCGTCCGAATGAGTTTGTGTTGGAGTTCGCTGATACAACCTCCCCGGGGTTTCACTCAGCACTGGCGGTAACTAATTACAGGATACTCATCGGCGTTGGTCCTGGTCAGCTGCAGGAAATTGCAGTGGATAGTGTGACTCGGGTGGATGCTGTTCGGGCGCCAGAAGTGACCCTGCTGGTTCGTGTGTATAACGCGGATGTGACGGTCTACGGGTTGGGGGACAGGGGACTTCGTCGCATTTTCCACGCGTTTAATTGGATTGTGTCGCAGAATGCTGCTCGTCCTGCTCATGCGGATCCTGAAAATTCCATTGCTGATATGTATAACGAATGGATTGACGTTCAACGTTTCCTCCACGAAAACCCGGATGTTTCTGATGAGGAAGGAAATCAGCGCCTCGCCGGGATGGTGGCCAATAAGCGCTGGTGGTAAGGGAAGCAGAGATGACGAGAAAAGGCTACGCACGTGGATAATTCACCCAACAGCAGGGGAAACGGAATGGGCCCTAGGGATCAACTGTCGTCGTATGATCCGGCACCGGAATCCATTCATGGATCTGACTCATTGCCAAACCCGCCGCAGCGAGGTCCAGAGGCGATTGGTCGCCATATCGATTCGATGATGGCTAGTCAGTCACCCCTGGGTACGCACACCAACCCGAAGATTAAGCTATCGCCGCTGGTGCAGGTCCTTATTGCGCTGGGGGTTGTGGCGCTGATCGCCATTATGGTGCTGGTGTGGACAACAGTGTTTGGCACTAAGAAAAGTGAGACCACCGCGTTGGACTCCTCGCAGACGATCACCACCCCGACGGTCAGTGTGCCTCAACTGGCTCCATCCGCAGCCCCAACCACTCCCGAAGAATCGCTACCGGATTCCCTTCATGAGAATCTTCCCCCTGAGATTGCCAGCCATGTTCCTCAAGAGATTCGCGATAATGTGGTTTCCTGCCATGCTGCCGCAGCATTTGGGTTTGTGTTTGGTTTACCGAGTGCACAGTCGACTTCGTGTACTTGGGTGAATATGGCGGACGCGGAATCTGAGTATGGTCATGGCACTGTGCTATTCACCACCGATAAGAAATTGGCGGAGAGTGCCAGGAAGCCGCTGATGATGAAGAAACAGGACATCAGTCTGAAGCCCACGCAGGGGCATGACATACTGGTGAGTTCCTTAAGCTCCCCGGGTACTAACTTTGTTTATATCACGGACTTCGCCAGCGACGGTGCCACCATTGTTTACTTTATCGAGGGCGGCAAAAACGAGGCCGAAGCATTTCTCAAGAAGTTTCATCTCGCTGAATAGTCATATATGATAACCCCCGCTTATCGACGACGCGTCCTCACCGCCCTCATGATTGCCCAGGTAATGGGTGGTATTTCGGCTGGTGTGGCGTTTTCCTTAGGGATCACTGCTGGCTGCGGATATCGGTGGCACAGAGTGGGGTGGTGCCGCCTCGACAGTGACAACTGTGGGGGCGGCGTTGTTTTCTGTCGTCCTAGCCAGGATTGCGGCCGCCCATGGGCGTCGATTGTCCTTGACCTCTGGGATGGTTCTCGGCGCGCTTGGCGCAACCGGGGCTATGTTCGCCGCCGAATGGCGACTATTATGGCTGCTCCTGGCTAGTTTTCTTCTCATTGGTGCCTCGTCCGCAGTGAATCTGCAAAGCCGCTTCGTTGCGGGCGATGTCGCAGCTACTGCCACCCGCGGCCGCGATCTGTCCCTGGTGGTGTGGTCCACGACGATTGGGGCGGTGGCGGGTCCGAACCTGATGGAGCCAGGTCAGCGACTCAGTGAATTGTTGGGTTTTAGTAGTTTCTCGGGTGCCTACCTGATCTGTATTGGAGCGCAGGCGGTGGCGGTGCTGGTGTTGTCCGTGGCGCTGCACCCCGATCCAGTGGCACCCGCAGCGCCAGATGAGGAGACTGCGACCGACGCGACGTCGATACGCGCATACCCCATGGTCATTGTTGTTATTGCGTCGTTGGCGGTGGCGCATGCGGTGATGGTCGCAGTGATGGCGATGACACCGGTGCATCTGCACGGGCATGGTGCGTCGCTGCGGCTGATCGGAATCACTATCAGCGCGCATGTGGCGGGCATGTACGCCTGTTCGCCCTTATTCGGCCTGTTGGCGGACCGCGTTGGGCGTCGATGGACGCTTGCGTTGGGCTTTTGTAGTGCAGCTCGCGTCATTGGGCTTGCTGATTGCGTATGGGCAGCAGGATGCGGCCGTGGTAGCCGCACTGGTGCTGCTGGGCTTGGGCTGGTCAGCGGCGCTAGTGTCCTGTTCCGCCCTGCTTATCGACGCCGCGCCTGCCACCCGCCGCACCCACATTCAGGGTCGCAGCGACTTCACCATGAACATCGTCGGTGCCGCAGGCGGAGCGGTGGCGGGGCCCATCGTCCACAACTGGGGCATGCCGACCCTTGCCAGCCTGACGGGATTCCTCATCATTGTTGCTGTAGTGGTACTGCTGCCCAGGGTGCGTGACATATCAACGCGGTGACGTCTGTGCAGCGCAGCACCCCTCCTGCCGGGCTGAAAATGGTGATAGATTTATCTGTTACAAAACCAAAGTATCGGTGTGAAGGGCTGAACATATGGATAACCAACAGGGTGGCAACAACCCCCAGGGCGGTGACAATAATCCGCAGGGCAGCGGCAATAGTCCGCAGGGCGGTGACAACGCGCAAGGAAACAACTACGAGTACGGCCAAAACATGGACGGCTCTCAGCCTTATTACAACCCATACCTGCAGAACCAACAGACCCAGCCACCAGGGGCAGGTCCCACAGGAGCAGGTGCCGCAGAGCCAGTCGACCTCAGAGTCCTGTACCCCAGAATCAGCCACAGCCGAACCCTTACCTGAACCAACAAACCCCGCCGCCAGCGCCACAGGTACCTCCACAGCCGACTCAACCGCCGCAGCAGCCCATGGGAGCGCCCAGCGGATACGCGCCTCAGCAGGGACAGCAACCCCAACAGCCGCCAGCTCCAACCCTGGTGGGCCGCAGTACTACCAGTACCCACAGAATGATTACGGCGCAGGCTATCCAAACCAACCGGGTGCCGGGCACATGGCTGGGCAGCCAATGCCGCGCAAGAAATCAAACGCCGGTGCCATTGTGGTTGTGGTGCTTCTGGTTGTGGTGCTCGGACTTTTAGCCATGCTCAAGATTCTTTCTGTCCTTAGTGGACGCTGGCACAACCGCATCAACCGAGCGCACCTACCCCTCGTCCCGCGTGCTGCCAACCTCACCGCACATGCGGGTGCCATCCACGCCCATGCCCAGCCGAACCACCGCCCCAACCCGTGGTGACACCCCGCCTACCGTTATTGCCGATGATGTGCGGGCAGTCCTCCCCGCTAATATTGCCAACCTGGTTATCGGAGAAAGCTGCGAAGAAGACGTCTTCTCCCTTGACGACGTAACCCCAGAGAAACTCTGCCAGCTCAACACCGACGGCAACTCAGAGTACGCCAACTACCTAGGTGTTGTGACAGACCGGACTGTCATTGCGGATGTCCGCCGATATGGTGACTTTGAAGAATGGAAGAGTATTGAATCCGCCCCAGGTCACACGCTGAAACTGGGGTTCACGGGGCCTCAGGAACATGTCGGTGAATCCACTGTCTTTTTTGACTTTGTCAACAGCAACACGCTGGTGACCTACCGGATGCTCGGCAACGAGGATGCTGTGAGCCAATACCTTGTGGACCTTGGCCTGGCGCAGTTCCGCGACAAGGCCTAGGCCCTACTGATTTGACTAGTTCCAACAGCGTGGACTAGTGTTGCCGATCGAAGTTTGATGTGCGTTTTCGCACAGCTCAAGTTTCACCGAAGACCGTCGGTTACCCCGTCTAATCTGATGGGGTCGAAGGAGTCTGACTGAAGTTGGACCAACCTACGCAGGAGACACTTGGAGCCATTTCATCAACGTATGGATGCGCCTCGTGCTCTTGCACGGGGCTTTTTGCTGTTATAGCGAAAAACCCCGGCGGATCGAACACCATACGTTAATGAGGAAGGAGGCGAAGTAATGGCAAATGCTAAGAACACTGCTGCAGTGGCCGAGCTGAAAAAGCGTTTTGAGGAAACCAACGCTATTGTGCTGACCGAGTACCGTGGCTTGACTGTTGCTCAGACCACTGAGCTGCGTCGTAAGCTTGGCGCTGATGTCCAGTACTCCGTCGCCAAGAACACCATGATCAAGCTGGCTGCTCGTGAAGCTGGCGTTGAAGGTCTTGATGATCTCCTCTCCGGTCCCACCGCTGTGGCATTCATCAAGGGCGAAGCCGTTGATGCTGCTAAGGCGCTGAAGGAATTCGGTAAGGACAACAAGGCATTCGTGGTCAAGGGTGGCTACATGGACGGCAATGCCTTGAGCGCGGCTCAGGTTGAAGCCATCGCTGAGATGGACAACCGCGAGACCACGTTCGCGAAGATTGCTGGTGCCATGAACGGCGGCTTGGCAAGTACCGCAGCCCTGTTTGACGCTCACGCTTCTCAGCTTGCACGTCTTTTCGCTGCGTACGAGGAAAAACTGCAGAACGCATAAGTCGTTCTCGGCGCGCATGACGCGCCACGCATACACATTGCTTTACCCCATAAACTTGAAAGGATTGCCACCATGGCTAAACTTACCCCCGAAGAGCTCATTGAAGCTTTCAAGGAAATGACCCTCATCGAGGCTTCCGAATTCCGCAAGCTGTTCGAAGAGACCTTCGACGTTACCGCTGCTGCTCCGGTTGCTGTTGCTGCTCCTGGTGCTGCTGGTGGCGACGCTGCTGCCGCTGCTGAAGAGAAGGACGAGTTTGACGTTGTTCTCGAAGACGCTGGCGCTAAGAAGATCGGCGTGATCAAGGTTGTCCGCGAAATCGTGTCCGGCCTGGGCCTGAAGGAAGCCAAGGAACTCGTTGAGAGCGCTCCGAAGGCTCTGCTCGAAGGCGTGTCCAAGGACGACGCTGAGGCTGCCAAAGACCAAGCTGGAAGAAGCTGGCGCTAAGGTCTCCCTCAAGTAATATCTTTCTTTCAGGAAAGATTCCCCCGATTGCTGCGTTCGCGTGGCGGTCGGGGGTTTTGTCTGTTGTGGATATGCAAACCTGGTGGGGGAGGGGAAACGGTGATAGGTGCGACGTCGATAAGCGCCTGACTGTAACATCACTGTAACATCGGAAACTATGCTTCCTAAGTCGCGGGTCTTTTGTGTGATGCTGTTGGGTCTGAGCGCTGCGTTGCTGGTCGTTGGTGTGCTACTTCCGCGCTACGTTCATGCCGACAGCAGGCTACCGCTGTCGCTGGGACAGACCACAATGGTGCTGCGTGACAACAATGGCACGGTGGGCAGCGGGGAAAGCGAATATAAGGGGGCGCTGCTCAAGCAGGTGAATACGGAGTTGATGGACCCCGTGGACGCCACCGAGGTGACACTCCGGATTGGCATGACGCTGAGCAAAGACATTAAGGAAAGCGATCTGAATCGTTTGGTGAACGCGAAAATCTGGAGCTACCGGATGGACCGCATCACGGGGGGAAGCGGTCGGGGATGCAACGTTGACGGATCAGATTGTGGGGCCCACGCAAACCGTGGCCGTTGATGGTGTGTGGACGAAATTCCCCATGGACGCAGGTCAAGGCCCTTACCAAGTTTTTGACGACACCCTCCGGCAGTCCCGGCCCGCACATTTCGTGGGGGAGGAGCGGCGCGAAGGACGCACCATCCTGCACTTCCGCCAGGATATTCAACCCGTCAACGTGGCCACACTGTTTGCCGACGCCGCGAACACCACCAACTTCGCCGAACCCGATGGTGCGATGACCTCTGGATATTTATTCCACTCCGCCGTACGGGACTGGTATGTGGACCGCGCCACCGGCCTGATCATTGATGCGGAGGAGCATATTGATGATTTCTATGGCACTCGGGAAGGGGAAAAACGTGAGCAGGTCATTCTTTTCCATGGTAAGGTGACGCCGGACAGTGCTTCGACATTGATGTCGCAGGCATCGTCAGTATCTAATGGGAACTGGGTGCACACCACCAGCACGGTTCTATTGGGAGCAGGCGGCGCGCTCGCGTTTGTTGGATTGATTGGCGTCTTTGGCGCTTTCAGCCTTGGGCGTGGGAGGAGTGAGCGTGAAAGCCGACGCGAGCGTGGAAGTCAGCGTGGGCGCGGGAGTCGGCGCGGCGCACGGTCATAATGTAAAGTATCCCTTTACTTTTTTGCGCTGTTGGTATAAGCTATTTCGTTGCGCTGGAACCTCCCTCCATATCGCATGTGAGACCTTGTTGCCTCGGGTTGAAAAAAACTCGATTTGACAAGGTCATTCAGTGCTATCTGGGCGGCGTTTCCACAGCAGACCGTATTCTCAAATTCTAGCGGCCCGGTAGCCCACCCACCTTAGGTTGCCGACCGCGTGAGGTGCTGGAAGGACGCATCTTGGCAGTCTCCCGCCAGACCAAGTCAATGGCCGAAATCCCCGGTGCTCCGGAGCGATACTCTTTTGCGAAGATCACGGAACCCATTGAGGTTCCTGGTCTCCTCGACTTGCAGCTTGAGTCTTTTGCATGGCTCATTGGTACGCCTGAGTGGCGTGCCCGCATGCAAGAAAAGGTCTCCGAGGGTACCCGTGTAACAAGTGGTCTTGAGGACATTCTTGAAGAATTGTCCCCAATTCAGGACTACTCAGGAAACATGTCTCTATCTCTGTCGGAGCCCCGCTTCGAAGAGGTGAAGTACTCCATTGATGAGTGCAAAGAAAAAGACATTAACTACTCGGCTCCGCTGTATGTGACAGCGGAGTTCGTGAACAACGATACTGGTGAAATTAAATCGCAGACCGTATTCATCGGCGACTTCCCGATGATGACGGACAAGGGAACGTTCATTGTCAATGGCACGGAACGTGTTGTTGTCTCCCAGCTGGTTCGTTCCCCCGGTGTGTATTTTGATCAGACGATCGACAAGTCCACAGAGCGTGCCCTGCACTCGGTGAAGGTGATCCCTTCCCGCGGCGCATGGCTAGAGTTCGACGTGGATAAGCGCGACACCGTTGGTGTGCGCATTGACCGCAAGCGCCGTCAGCCCGTCACCGTCCTGTTGAAGGCCCTGGGGTGGACCCACGAGCAAATCGTGGAGCGTTTCGGTTTCTCTGAGATCATGATGACCACGCTGGAATCCGACGGTGTATCCAACACCGACGAAGCCTTGCTGGAAATTTACCGCAAGCAGCGCCCCTGGCGAGCAGCCGACGCGCGACCTTGCACAGTCCCTGCTGGATAGCAGCTTCTTCCGGGCGAAGCGCTACGACCTTGCCAAGGTTGGCCGCTACAAGGTCAACCGCAAACTGGGTCTTGGTGGCGACCATGATGGCACCATGGTGCTGACCGAGGAAGATATTGCCACCACCCTGGAGTACCTGGTGCGCCTGCACGCAGGTGAAACCACCATGACCTCCCCAACCGGCGCGGTCATTCCGGTTGAGGTGGACGATATCGACCACTTTGGTAACCGTCGTCTCCGCACCGTGGGCGAGCTGATCCAGAACCAGGTCCGTGTGGGCCTTTCCCGCATGGAGCGTGTGGTGCGTGAGCGTATGACCACGCAGGATGCGGAGTCCATCACTCCCACCTCGCTGATTAACGTGCGCCCCGTGTCTGCGGCGATCCGCGAGTTTTTCGGTACCTCGCAGCTGTCGCAGTTCATGGACCAGAACAACTCCCTGTCTGGTCTGACCCACAAGCGCCGTTTGTCTGCTCTTGGCCCGGGTGGTCTGTCCCGTGAGCGTGCAGGCATTGAAGTTCGCGACGTGCACCCCTCGCACTACGGCCGCATGTGTCCGATTGAAACCCCTGAAGGCCCCAACATTGGTCTCATTGGTTCACTGTCCTCCTACGCGCAGGTCAACCCGTTCGGCTTCATTGAAACCCCCTACCGCAAGGTTGTGGACGGCAAGCTGACGGATCAGATTGACTACCTCACCGCAGACGAGGAAGACCGCCACGTGGTCGCCCAGGCGAACACGCCTTTTGATAAGGACGGCAACATCACCGAAGAGCGTGTTGTGGTCCGCATGAAAGGTGGGGACATTGAGGTGGTCAACGCCACCGACATCGACTACATGGATATTTCCCCACGTCAGATGGTGTCCGTGGCTACCGCCATGATTCCCTTCCTGGAGCACGACGACGCTAACCGTGCCCTCATGGGTGCGAACATGCAGCGTCAAGCCGTGCCGCTGGTCCGCTCGGAAGCCCCCTACGTGGGTACCGGCATGGAGCTGCGCGCCGCCTACGACGCAGGCGACTTGGTTATTTCCAAGAAATCCGGCGTGGTGGAGAACCTGTCTGCGGACTTTCATCACCGTGATGGGTGACGACGGCATCCGCGACACCTACATCCTGCGCAAATTCCAGCGCACCAACCAGGGTACGTGCTACAACCAGAAGCCACTGGTGGACATTGGCGACCGCGTTGAAGCTGGTCAGGTTATTGCCGACGGCCCCGGCACCGACAACGGTGAAATGGCACTCGGCCGCAACCTGCTGGTGGCGTTCATGCCATGGGAAGGCCACAACTACGAGGACGCGATCATTCTGAATCAGCGCCTTGTGGAGGAGGACATTCTCACCTCGATCCACATTGAGGAACACGAAATTGACGCCCGCGACACCAAGCTCGGTGCCGAGGAAATCACCCGTGAAATCCCCAACGTGTCCGAGGACGTGCTGAAAGGACCTGGATGACCGCGGTATTGTCCGCATCGGTGCCGACGTCCGCGACGGCGACATCCTGGTGGGTAAGGTCACCCCGAAGGGTGAGACCGAGCTGACCCCGGAGGAGCGCCTGCTGCGCGCCATCTTCGGCGAGAAGGCCCGCGAGGTCCGCGACACCTCCATGAAGGTGCCGCACGGTGAAACAGGCAAGGTCATTGGCGTTCGTCGATTCTCCCGGGATGACGACGATGACCTGGCCCCCGGCGTCAACGAAATGATTCGCGTGTACGTTGCCCAGAAGCGCAAGATCCAGGACGGCGATAAGCTGGCTGGCCGCCACGGCAACAAGGGCGTTGTGGGCAAGATCCTGCCGCAGGAAGACATGCCGTTCCTGCCGGACGGCACCCCGGTGGACATTATTTTGAACACCCACGGTGTGCCGCGTCGTATGAACATCGGCCAGGTGCTGGAAGTCCACCTCGGCTGGCTCGCCGCCGCCGGGTGGAGTATCGATACCAACAACCCGGACAACAAGGATCTGATGGAGATGCTGCCGGAGGAACTTTACGACGTTCCCGCCGGTTCGCTCACCGCAACCCCTGTGTTCGACGGTGCCTCCAACGAGGAGCTCGCTGGACTGCTCGCCAACTCGCGCCCCAACCGCGACGGCGACATCCTGGTGGACGGAAACGGTAAGGCTCAGCTTATCGACGGCCGTTCCGGCGAACCGTTCCCGTACCCCGTTTCTGTGGGCTACATGTACATCCTGAAGTTGCACCACCTGGTGGATGAGAAGATTCACGCTCGTTCCACTGGTCCATACTCCATGATCACCCAGCAGCCGCTCGGCGGTAAGGCCCAGTTCGGTGGCCAGCGCTTCGGTGAAATGGAAGTGTGGGCAATGCAGGCGTATGGCGCTGCCTACACTCTGCAAGAATTGTTGACCATCAAGTCAGACGATGTGGTTGGTCGCGTCAAGGTCTACGAAGCAATCGTCAAGGGTGAAACATCCCTGACCCGGGCATTCCCGAGTCATTCAAGGTGTTGTTGAAGGAGCTCCAGTCCCTGTGCTTGAACGTTGAGGTCCTCTCAGCGGACGGTACCCCGATGGAGCTGGGCACCTCCGACGATGACGAATTTGACCAGGCAGGCGCGTCGCTGGGGATCAACCTGTCCCGCGACGAGCGTTCCGACGCTGATAGCGCCTAAACCGCACTACTTTCCTCGGTCTGCTGACAAGTACGCACAACCGGGGTGCAGGTCCACGGTGAGAAGCCATGGGCCAGGTGCCCCGGGGGCGTCGATAAGCAGGCGAATGATTGCCGCTAGAACTTATTTTTAGGAAAGAGAGTTACGTGCTAGACGTCAACTTCTTCGACGAGCTCCGCATCGGACTCGCCACCGCCGACGACATTCGTCGCTGGTCCAAGGGCGAGGTTAAAAAGCCGGAGACCATCAACTACCGAACCCTGAAGCCCGAAAAGGACGGCCTCTTCTGCGAGCGTATTTTCGGCCCCACCCGCGACTGGGAATGTGCTTGTGGCAAATACAAGCGCGTCCGTTACAAGGGCATCATTTGTGAGCGCTGTGGTGTGGAAGTCACCAAGTCCAAGGTGCGCCGTGAGCGCATGGGCCACATTGAACTCGCTGCACCCGTGACCCACATCTGGTACTTCAAGGGTGTGCCCTCCCGCCTGGGCTACCTGCTGGACCTGGCGCCGAAGGACCTGGAACGCATCATCTACTTCGCTGCGAACATCATCACCAGCGTCGATGAGGAAGCCCGCCACAACGACCTGACCACTCTGGAAGCTGAAATGCTGCTGGAGAAGAAGGACGTGGAGGCTGACTCCCGAATCTGAGCTTGCCGAGCGTGCCCAGAAGCTGGAAGAAGACCTCGCCGAGCTGGAAGCAGCTGGTGCGAAGGCCGACGCCCGCCGCAAGGTGCAAAACGCAGCTGACAAGGAGATGCAGCACATCCGCGAGCGCGCCCAGCGCGAAATCGATCGCTTGGATGAAATCTGGAACACCTTTGTCAAGCTTGCCCCGAAGCAGATGATTGTCGATGAGACCATCTACTCCGAGCTGGTGGACCGCTACGAAGACTACTTCACCGGCGGCATGGGTGCCGAGGCCATCCAGACCCTGATCCGCAACTTCGACCTTGACGCCGAGGCCGAGGAGCTGCGCACCATCATCAACGAAGGCAAAGGCCAGAAGAAGATGCGTGCCCTCAAGCGCCTGAAAGTCGTTGCGGCTTTCCAGCGCTCCGGCAATGATCCGGCAGGCATGGTTCTGGACTGCATTCCGGTGATCCCGCCTGAGCTGCGCCCCATGGTTCAGCTTGACGGTGGCCGTTTTGCCACCTCCGACCTGAACGACCTGTACCGTCGCGTGATCAACCGCAACAACCGCCTCAAGCGCATGATCGACCTCGGCGCGCCCGAGATCATCGTGAACAACGAGAAGCGCATGCTGCAGAATCCGTGGACGCGCTATTCGACAACGGCCGTCGCGGCCGCCCCGTCACCGGCCCGGGCAACCGCCCACTGAAGTCCCTGTCTGACCTGCTGAAGGGCAAGCAGGGCCGTTTCCGCCAGAACTTGCTGGGTAAGCGCGTGGACTACTCTGGTCGTTCCGTGATTATCGTCGGTCCGCAGCTGCGCCTGCACGAATGCGGTCTACCGAAGCTGATGGCGCTGGAACTGTTCAAGCCGTTCGTGATGAAGCGCCTGGTGGAAAACCAGTACGCACAGAACATCAAGTCGGCCAAGCGCATGGTGGAACGCCAGCGCCCCGAGGTATGGGACGTGCTGGAAGAAGCCATTGCGGAGCACCCGGTGATGCTGAACCGTGCGCCGACGCTACACCGCCTGGGTATTCAGGCGTTCGAGCCGGTGCTGGTTGAGGGTAAAGCTATCCAGCTGCACCCGCTGGCCTGTGAGGCGTTCAACGCCGACTTCGACGGTGACCAGATGGCCGTGCACCTTCCGCTGTCAGCGGAAGCACAGGCTGAGGCGCGTATCCTGATGCTGGCCTCTAACAACATCCTGTCCCCGGCGTCCGGTAAGCCGCTGGCCATGCCGCGTCTGGACATGGTGACCGGCCTGTACTTCCTCACTTTGGAGAAGGGGCCGGAGGAGTTCGGTGGACAGGGTGCCTACAAACCCGCCACCAACGAGCAGCCTGCACAGGGCGTGTACCTGTCTGTTGCCGAGGCCATCATGGCCTTCGACCGTGGTGTACTGGGCCTCCAGGCGCCAATCAAGGTGCGGATTTCTCACCTGCGTCCCCCGGCGGACATTGAGGCTGAGCACTTCCCCGACGGCTGGCACAAGGGCGACACCTGGTTGGCTGACACCACCCTTGGTCGCATCATGTTCAACGAGCTGCTGCCGTGGAACTACCCGTACCTTGAGGGCGTGATGGTCCGTAAGGGCGGCGGCTCCGACAAGATCATGCTGGGTGATGTGATTACGGATCTTTCCGCACGCTACCCGATGATCACTGTGGCCCAGACCATGGACAAGATGAAGGACGCTGGTTTCTACTGGGCAACCCGCTCCGGTGTGACCATCTCCATGTCCGACGTGCTGGTGCTCCCGGACAAGGAGAAGATCCTTGACCGCTACGAGGCCGACGCCCGCGACATTGAGAACAAGTACTGGGTCAAGGGTGCCCTGACCTCGCGCGAGCGCTACGACCGCCTGGTGGAACTCTGGAAGAGCGCCACCGACCACGTGGGTAAGCTCGTGGAGGAACTGTACCCGGATGACAACCCGATTCCGATGATCGTGAAGTCCGGTGCTGCCGGTAACATGCGCCAGATCTGGACCCTGGCCGGCATGAAGGGCATGGTTGTGAACTCCAAGGGTGATTACATCACCCGTCCGATCAAGACCTCCTTCCGCGAGGGCCTGACCGTGTTGGAGTACTTCAACAACTCTCACGGCTCCCGCAAGGGCCTGGCCGATACCGCTCTGCGCACCGCCGACTCGGGTTACCTGACCCGTCGTCTGGTGGACGTTGCGCAGGACGTGATTGTGCGCGAAGAGGACTGCGGTACGCGCCAGGGTGTCAAGGTTCCCGTGTCCGTGCCCGTCAAGGATGCTAGTGGCGAGACCGTGGGTTACAGCCGCCACAGCCTGGTGGAGACCTCGGTGCTGGGCCGTGTGCTCGCCGCCGATGCAACAGACGCGGACGGCAACGTCGTCCTCCCGGCAGGAACCGACATTGGTGAGCTGCAACTCGATGCGCTGGTGGATGCCGGTATTCCCGGCGTCAAGGTCCGTTCCGTGCTGACCTGCCAGACTCCGACCGGCGTGTGTGCCAAGTGCTACGGCAAGTCCATGGCATCCGGCAAGCAGGTGGACATTGGCGAGGCCGTGGGCATCGTGGCCGCGCAGTCCATTGGTGAGCCCGGCACCCAGCTGACCATGCGCACCTTCCACCAGGGTGGTGTCGGTGGTGACATCACCGGTGGTCTTCCGCGTGTGCAGGAGCTGTTCGAGGCCCGCGTGCCAAAGAACAAAGCCCCGATTGCCTCTGTCTCCGGCACGGTTCACCTGTCCGACGAGGGCAACTTCTACACCATGACCATCAGCCCGGACGATGGTTCCGATGACGTGGTCTACGAGAAGCTGTCTAAGCGCCAGGGCCTGGCCATGATCAAGGTTCCCATGGAAACCAACCCAGGTGCGTTTATTGAACGCACCATCCAGGAAGGTGACCACGTGAACGTGGGCGACCGCCTGCTGCGCGGTCCGGCTGACCCGCATGATGTTCTTGACATCCTGGGTCGCCGTGGCGTGGAACAGCACCTCATCGACGAGGTTCAGGCCGTGTACCGCGCCCAAGGTGTGGCCATTCACGACAAGCACATCGAGATCATCATCCGCCAGATGCTGCGCCGCGGCACGGTCATCGAATCCGGTTCCACCGAATTCCTGCCCGGCACCCTGGTTGACCTCTCCGAGGCGAAGCTCGCCAACGCTGAGGCAATCCAAGGCGGCGGTCAGCCCGCTGAGCTGCGCAGTGAGATCATGGGTATCACGAAGGCCTCCCTGGCTACCGAGTCGTGGCTATCCGCTGCGTCCTTCCAGGAGACCACGCGTGTGCTTACCGACGCCGCGATCAACAAGCGCTCCGACAAGCTCATCGGCCTGAAGGAGAACGTGATCATCGGTAAGCTCATCCCGGCTGGTACCGGCATCGCCCGCTACCGCAACATCTCCGTCAAGCCCACCGAGGCTGCCCGCAACGCCGCCTACTCGATCCCGACCTACGGCGATTCGATTTACGGTGACGATGGCTTTGGCGACTACACCGGCGCGTCCGTGCCGTTGGATGGTGCCTACTAAGTCGGCTTAGGTCTGCATGACATAACCCCGAGTTCCTGTGGGTGGGAACTCGGGGTTTTCCTGTGCTTAGATGGTGTTTACTGGGCAAACCAGCCCGTTACACCTGGTGCAATGTTGTGGTACACATGCTTGTGCTCCTGGTATTCGGCCAGCCCGGTGGGGCCCAGCTCACGGCCGTTGCCGGACATCTTCATGCCGCCCCATTCGGCCTGGGGGAGGTAGGGGTGGAAGTCGTTGATCCAGATGGTGCCGTGCCGTAGCCGCGCCGCCACACGTTCGGTGGTTCCCGGGTTGCTGGACCACACGGCCCCGGCCAGCCCATATTCCGTGTCGTTGGCAATGGCCACGGCCTCATCCTCGGTGGTGAACGTTTCAATGGTGACGGTGGGGCCAAAGGCCTCATCGTGCACGCAATCCATGTCTGAGGTGCAGCCGTCAATTACCGTGGGCAGGTAAAATTCGCCCTGGCTGAGATCGGTGTTGCCGGTGCCGTGGCTGCTGGTGTTATCCGAGGCGTCGGCACGCCGACCACCAGTGAGAACAGTGGCACCCTGTGCGCGGGCAGTGTCCACGTAGGCAGCAACCTTATCCAGGTGCTCGGCAGAAATGAGCGGACCAGTCTCTGCGTCCGGGTCCAGGGGGGCCGCCGAGCTTAATATTCTTAGTGCGTCGCACTAGTTCGTCAACGAACTTATCGTGCAGGGATTCCTCAACCACGATGCGCGCGCCTGCGGAACACACCTGGCCGGAGTGCACAAACGCGCCGTTTAGGGCGTTATCCACCGCAGCATCGAAATCCGCATCGGCGAAAATGACGTTGGGGTTCTTGCCACCCAGTTCTAGGGCAGTGCGTTTGATGGTGTCCGCCGCGTTTCGGGCGATGAGCCTGCCGGTGACCAGCCCGCCCGTGAAGGACACCATATCCACCAGTGGGCTGGTGGATAGCGGCGTGCCGCAGCTAGCACCCGCGCCGGTGATCAGGTTGGCCACCCCTGCGGGGACCCCGGCTTCGGCGAGAACCGTCATGAGCATCATCGCCGTGTGCGGTGTCAGCTCAGCCTGCTTCAGCACAAACGTATTACCCGCAGCCAACGCCGGGGCGACTTTCCACGACACCTGCAGCAACGGGTAATTCCAGGGAGTAATCAGGGCACACACGCCTACCGGCTCGTTATCAATGCGGGAACGCACGGCGGGGTCACCTACGCCCACCACGCGGCCCGAATCCTGCTGGATAAGGGCACCAAAATAGTCGAAGGCGTTGGCAATATCGTCCATGTCGTACTTCGACTCTACGAGTCGCTTCCCGGTATCAGCTGACTCGGCGGCGGCAAACTCGTCCTTGTGTGTGCGGATGGCCTCGGCAACCTTGACCAGGATTTTTCCTCGCTCGGATGCTGGAGTGGCGGACCAATCGCCAGCATCAAACGCAATACGAGCCGCGCGGATGGCCTTTTCCGTGTCCACATCGGATGCCTCTGACACCACACCCACCACACTGCGATCCGCAGGGTTGGTGATGGTGCGGGTGGCGCCACTTTCGGCCGGAACCCACTGGCCGTCGATAAACAGCGATGCCGGTGCCTCAGGGGAACCCTTACCACTAAAGACGTGGCTAAGCAGAGCGGACTCGGTCGGGGCGAACACAGGTGTCATAATTACACTCCTAAAAATCTATGGGATCGGTTCTATGAAGTTTCGGACCAGTCGCGGATTGGCTCGGCGCCACCAGACATATCGGAACTTCCCGGTAGGTCGCGCTGCATGTGCAGGAACTCAAGGTGTCGTTCGTACAGGTCGAGGATATTGTCAATGAGCTGCTCAACCGTGTACCCATAGACGTCATACCCCAGCGAACCCGTGTTATCGAATACCTCAATGCGGTAATACACCTCGTCATTCTCGCCGGTGTCTCTGGTGAACGAGGGGACAGCGTACTCCAGTGGGTACAGCTGGTAACGGAAATTTTGTTCCTCATCAAGGTTCACCGTCAGGTCAAGTGTACGAATCGGTGAATCGGACACGTCCGTGGACACCAAGGTCGCCTCAATGCCGCGATTCTTCAGTTCCGTGGCCACCTGTTCCATTGCGGGAATCGCCACATTTTCCATGTATTTCTCGGTCTTGGCGGCGTTGGGCCAGGTGCTGGCACGGCTTAAGCGACGTCGCCACGCAACGGGATGCCCCACCGCTGTTGAATGCTCAGTACGACCCGACATTGCTGAATGCAGTGAAATGCCGCGAGCCTCCGCCTGCGTTTGCTCAAGTCTGAAGGAACGCACCAAACTCAGCATGATCAAATACATGACCACGGTAAACGGCAAACCCATCACCACTGTTGCGGACTGCACTGTGACTACGCCATCAATCTGCAGCAGCACAATGGTGAGCACACCCACCACCACTGACCAGAAATGCGCGACCATACGGGGCCGTCTTGGCTGCTGTGATTCGTCCGGGAGGTGAAGTTACTCATCACCAACGCACCGGAGTCAGCTGAGGTGATGTACAGCAGCAAACCGATCATCGTGGCAAGACCCGTCAGGAAGGTTGCGCCGGGATAGGTGGCTAGCAGATCGTAAAAGCCCTGTTGTGGTGTGGATACGGCAGCTTTTCCGAAGGCGTCGTTACCATGACGGACAAGGTCAAGGGCAGAGTTTCCAAAGAAGCTCATCCACAGCAGAACGAAAATGAAGGGGATACTGAGGGTACCGATCACAAACTGTCGCAGGGTGCGGCCGCGGGAAATGCGGGCAAGGAACAACCCCACAAAAGGAGCCCAGGCCACCCACCAGGCCCAGAAGAACAACGTCCAGGATCCCAGCCAGGCTTGGGTTTGCTCGGGGGTTTCGGAGAAAGCATATGTATCCATGGTCATGCTGGGGAATGAGGACACATAATCGCCGATGTTCATGACCAGGCCGTCTAGAAGGAAGGCGGTCCGTCCTGTGATTACCACGTACACCATGAGTCCCACGGCGAGGAGGACGTTAAACTCGCTGAGCATTTTGATGCCGCGATCCACGCCCGACACGGCGGAAACAGTGGCCACGCCCACCGACAGCACCACAAGTGCGCACTGCGACGCGAACCCCTCTTCAAGGCCAAACATCACCTTCATGCCGTAATTCAGCTGCACCACGCCAATGCCTAACGACGCCGCGATACCGAAGACGGTGCCCAGCATCGCCGCCACGTCCACGGCATCTCCCACCGGTCCTTGGGCGCGTTTACCAATGAGCGGATACAGTGCCGAACGAATTGCAAGTGGCATGTTAAGGCGATAGGCGTAATACCCAAATGCCAACCCCATCAGCGCATACATTGCCCATCCGGTGATGCCATAGTGGAACAGTGCCCACACAACTGCCTGCTCGGCTGCCTCGCGGGTTTCCCCGGACCCACCGGTGGTGTGTAGTACTGCGTGACTGGTTCCGCCACGGCAAAGAACATCAAATCCACGCCAATGCCGGCTGCGAATAGCATCGCCGCCCAGGAAAAAGTCGGAATTGTGGCCGTGAATGGTCTGGCCCTAGCCGAATTTTCCCCGATTGCGATAGTCCGACGAATAACACGAATACCACGATTATCGTGGCGGTTAAGATGTAGAACCACCCAAGGTTGGTAGCGATCCAGGTGGTAACGCCAACAAGCGTGCGTTCAGCGCTGTCACCGGCCACTGCGGCCCATATGGTTACGCTGAGAATGCCCAGAGCCGAAATGATAAAAACCGGCCAGTTGGTTGTGGGGCGTGGGATCCCAGTCTCTGGTGCCTCATCAGGCGCAGGTGCGGCGCGGAATGATCCTACGATTGTTTCAGTCGTGTTTTTTCCTTTTGATTTGTTTTCAGGTGTAGGGCTATCTGTGGAGTGTGAGCTGTCTGACGTTGGCTGTGTATCTGCCTCCGCGTCAGTGCTTGTGTTCCTTTTTTCGTGTGATTTTTTTGAATTTGCCAATGTAGACAATCCTCTCTTCTGACTGATTGCTACCGTGCCCTTAGCCGAGGATACACGGTGTCGGCGCGCGCTGGGGGTGGCCGAGACGTCGTCACGCTGGCACACTGGGGTAGGTCAAGTGTGTCGTGATGTGTAGTTGAATCACAGCTTTTTGCGCTGTGAGCTGCACCTGAAAGGGGTTAGAAGTTGTCCATCAAAAATCGAATCCTATCGCGCCTGATGGGTGCCCACCATGTAGATCGGTCGGGTGAGATTGTTGAAGACCGTCGGCGTGACGTGGTCATCGTGGGTGGCGGCTCCGCTGGTTCAGTGCTGGCGCGGCGACTCAGCGACGATCCGTCAACCGAAGTAATGGTCTTGGAGGCGGGGCGCATGGATTCTCTGTGGGACCTATTCATCCACATGCCCGCCGCGTTCTCCTTCCCGATTGGAAACAAACTTTACGATTGGGAATACGAGTCCGAGCCGGAGCCAGAGATGAATGGCCGCCGCATCTACCACGCACGCGGCAAGGTTCTTGGTGGTTCCAGCTCCATCAATGGCATGATTTTCCAGCGCGGAAACCCGATGGATTATGAAAAATGGGGCAAGCTCCCAGGGATGTCCAACTGGGACTTCAAGCATGTGTTGCCCTACTTCAACAAAATGGAGACGGCGTTGGGGTCGGAACCGAACGATCCACGCCGCGGGCACAACGGCCCCCTGGTGTTGACGCGTGGACCAGCAACAAGTCCGCTATTCCAGGCGTTTTTTGAATCGGTGCAGCAGGCCGGATACAACCTCACCAACGATGTTAACGGGTACCGGCAGGAAGGGTTTGCGCCCTTCGACCGCAATATTTTCAAAGGCAAGCGCTTGTCGGCAGCACGTGCCTACCTACACCCAGTGCTGGATCGTAAGAACCTTGATGTGCGTACCCGCGCCTTTACCACCCGGATCCTTTTTGATGGTGAAACCGCAACTGGGGTGGAATACGAGTGGAAAGGGGCGAAACGTCGGGTGTATGCCGACAAGGTCATCCTCTGCGGTGGGGCGATTAATACGCCGCAGCTGCTCCAGCTTTCTGGTGTAGGGGACAGGGACCATTTGGAGAAGCTGGGCATTAATGTGGTCAAGCACTTGCCTGGTGTGGGGGAGAACCTTCAGGATCACTTGGAGGTGTATGTGCAGTACAACGTGACCAAGCCGGTGTCGTCGCAGCCTTACTACAAGATGTGGATTCGCCCGTTTATCGGGCTGCAATGGCTGCTGACCAAGCGTGGTCCCGTGGCTTCGTCGCATTTCGAAGCGGGTGGTTTTGCCAGGTCAAACGATGATGAGGCATACCCGAACTTGATGTTCCACTTCCTGCCGATGGCGATCCGCTATGACGGTACACAGCCAGAGGGGGAGCACGGTTTCCAGTTCCATGTTGGGCCGATGTACTCCGATACGCTCGGGCATGTTCGGATCACCTCTGCGAACCCGAAGGACAAGCCGGAGATTATCTTTAACTATCTGGCTACTGATCAGGATCGTCGCGAATGGGTCGAGGCAGTGAAGGTGTCACGCCGCCTGCTGGACACACCAGCGATGAAGGAATACACCGATGGTGAGATTTCCCCTGGGGCTGATGTGCAAACCGATGAGGAAATCCTCGAATGGGTGCGTAACGACGCCGAGACGGCACTTCACCCCTCATGTACCGCCAAGATGGGGTCGGCCGATGACGAAATGGCCGTGGTGGATCCGGAAACGATGCAGGTCCACGGCCTGAAAGGGCTGTATGTGTGTGATGCGTCGATCATGCCGATCATCACGAACGGTAACATTTACGCGCCGGTCATCATGATGGCAGAGAAGGCTGCTGATCTGATTCAAGGAAAGCGGCCACTGGACCCGATTGACGTGCCATTCTACCAGGTAAACAAGGGCATGCCCTTGTATGCAGAAGGGGAGGAGATTCGGGACCACAAACAAAAAATCAAGGGCGCTGATCACTAGAGTCCTGTGATTGGGGATTGCTGCGATCCACGGTGCTTAAGTGAGCATGCTCGTTGTGTGTGGGGGGCATTTGGCACCATGGATCGAGTCTCACGGGGGAGGAATGGGGCGGGGGAATTAGGTGAGTAAAAATTAATCTTTGAGACCTGGATTGTTGAAAATCGCGTGGTAGAGTCGCACACAAGCGCTGATAGTACTTTTGCGTCAATGAGATAATTTCGCATATAAAATACTTTTAATTTGTCATTATCACGCGATAATCACCAATTGAGGGAGTGGGTATGACTAGGGTGCGGCCAACTGGCGCACACCACGAAGTGGGCATCAATGACATGTTTCTCGACCACCGATGAGCGCGGTGTTATCCAGGAATCGAATAACGTTTTTATTCGACTTTCGCGTTATAGCAGGGACCAACTCGCAGGTGCTCCCCACAATATAATTCGCCACCCTTGCATGCCTGGAGGAGCGTTTTATGCGATGTGGAATACGCTCCACGCAGGCAAGCCTTTTGTCGCTTACGTGCATAATCTGGCCAAGGATGGCAGCCAATATGATGTGCTGGCAACGGTTACTCCACTCAAGGCCGGAGGCTATTTGTCTGTTCGCATGCGTGCATGTTGCACCGATATTTTTAATGCTGCAAGCAGCATCTACGAGCAGGTTCGGGAGCTGGAGGATGGGTACATTTCGCAGGGGTGTAATCGTCGAGAGGCTGCCGAAAAAGGTGCAGGCAACATCATTGAGAAACTGAACGGCGCAGGTTTCCCCTCCTACGACGAGTTTCAGTGGACCGTTTTGCCTGCTGAGGTGATGCGTCGCGAGGCTCAGGTCGATGGAAAACCGCCTCGCCGTGACACAGCTACGGGCGAGCTGCGCATCATTCATGATGCTGTGCACAGCGTCTACGATGAGTTGAATCAGTGGATGGGGGAGCTGGAACGGCTGGGGGAGTTGTCTACGCAACTCAAAAATGCAGGTGAAAAGATCAACCAGGAGCTGGACACCACGGGTCGGCTAACAGCTCAGATTGAAGTGCTTAACCGTGAGTCGGGTGCCCGTTACGAAGACATTCTGATGCCGTTGCGTGTGTGGGTTCAGATGCGTGGCATTATCTCGGCGAAAATCGTCAACGTGGTGGATGGTATTGCTGCCCTGGATAGAACGGGTGCGGAAACGCGTTTTGGGGTAGCTCTGGCTCGTCTGCAAACCACCATGATGGCGAATTTTGTCGCGGAGCTGATTGATGGTGAGGCGGACGAACATTCTGCGGCGTCGATATGCATGCTTGCCCAAGCTATTCGCGACGGGGTGGAGGCGATGCAAGGACAGACGATGGAGCATCGGCGGCAGGCGGAGGCGGTAGAAACCGCTATTAAAGTGTGATTTCTCTCATGGAGATTCCGCAGCAGCTGATTACCGACTGGCAGGCGGTATCACAGCGGCAGCTTCCCGGCGATTTGACGGAATTGCTGAGGCTGGTGTCCGGGTCGATTGAAGGTGCCACTATAGCCATTGCGAACCTTAAAGAACTGGTGACAAACATTGGTCAACTAAGTCGCGGGTTTGATATTTCCACAATTATCGGAAAAATTGATCAAGTAGAGCGAGAGACTTCGGTGGGGAATTTGTAACATCAAGCAATGGAGAAACTATAAAAAGGCACTGAATTGTAGGGTCTTTGGGGTCACTTGTCCAGTATCAGAGACAGTGAATGGTGGTGAATCGCCGCGAATGCAGTGCTCCTGTGACCGTGATTGACGTGTCACGTGTTAGCATATGTTGTATCGCGAGTTTTCTTGGCGGTTTGCTTTGCCATGTGCACATCGTGGTGAACTGGCGTGCGTTGCTGTACGGTAGGTCATCACAACTCCTGTGCCGGGCGGGGTGCCAAGAAGAGCTGTGGTCGCGTTCGGCATATTAAGGCAGGACAACCTATGAACAAAGTAGAAGCAACTGGAGCCACTCATGAGGTCAAGGCGGAGGAGCTGTTCTTCTCTGTCACGGACGATCGTGGTGTGATTACCGAGGCCAACAAGGTTTTTGTTGATTTGTCGCGGTATGAGCTTGGCGACCTCATCGGCGCTCCGCACAACGTCATCCGCCATCCGAACATGCCGGGTGGCGCCTTTCACGCTATGTGGAACGCATTGAAATCGGGGTTGCCTTTCGGTTGCTACGTCCAAAACCTGGCTCAGGACGGCAGCAGGTATGACGTTTATGCAACAGTCACTCCTCTCCCCAATGGGGGGTACCTTTCTGTACGCTCCCGCCCCATGTGTGTGGACGTGCGGGACGTGGTGTTTGAGATTTACGAATCCACCATTGAGCACGAAGCGCATGTCAAAGAAGAAAAAGCTAACCGCAGGGAAGTGGCCGCTTCTGGTTCGGATCACTTGCTTGAACTGATCAAAGAAGCCGGTTTTTCCAGCTACGCGGAGTTTCAGAACGCCATTTTGCCTATGGAAGTACTGGCTCGTGAGGCTGAAACGACGCCTCTGACCATGGAACGAACCGCCAGCGGCGACCTTGGTGAGTTGCAGGATTCAGTGCATGGCGTGTTTACAGAACTGCATGAGTGGATGGACGGGCTGGAACCCCTGGAACGGTTGTCCATGCTGTTGCGGCGCGCACGGCGTCGATTAGGGCGCGACATTGAAAGCGCCGCCTCCATTGTGGACAACCTGGAGGATCTGAAGCAGGACGGCTCCGACACCGACTACGAACAGGTGCTGGCACCGCTCAAGGAATGGGCGGAGATGCGTAGCGACGCCCTCGGATCCATCGACCACCTGCATGGACAGCTGGAAGAGTTTGACGAGCAGATTGAGCAGTCGCGATTTACCATCGCGCTTGCGCGTCTGCACACCACTATGGTCGCGCAGTTTATCGATGAACTAGCGGCCATGGACACTATTGATGAGGCCGCTCAACGTGGCATTCGGCTGTTAGCGGACGCACTGGATGCGGATATTCTCACCATGTGGGAGACAGCCGACAAGCTGACCTCGTTGTCGGATACTGTGAATACAGATATTGATAACTTGGTGAAGCAGCTGGAAAGCCACTTGAAGTGATGGTGGACTGGCGTGAGCAAAAGAAAGAGTACAAGACCGGCGACTTGGCCGAGTTGTACCAGTCCGTCAGTTCTTCTACCTCTGGTGCTGATGCGGCCATTGCTGAATTGAAAAAGCTGGCCGAAGAAGTCAGTGATGTGAATGCTCCCAGTACGGATGAATTGATGACGCACATTGAACGCGTGCGTGAACTGGCGAGCATCAAGAAAGATGAGTCTTAACCTGCCTTTTCGGGGGGTGGGTTTGGATTCGTCTCGGGATATGTGTACTCTGTCTAGCTAGTCCCACGTCTCCATGGTGGGGGCCCGATATTCCCCGGTAGGCCAGCGAAAGCGGCTGACTGGGTTTCGCGCGTTCATATGCACTCTGTGTTTTTGCACTTAGCGTTTTTCGTGCCGTTCGGGCTGAAACTACAACAACAGGTCGGTGTGTATCTGGTGTGTGCCTAGTGGAGTGCACATGGAACACGCGGAAAGCGCACCGATAATCACACCGATCAAACAAGAAAGACGGTTCATGCCCACAATTCAGCAGCTGGTCCGCAAGGGCCGCCAGGACAAGACTGCCAAGGTGAAGACCGCGGCTCTGAAGGGTTCCCCTCAGCGCCGTGGTGTGTGCACCCGCGTGTACACCACCACTCCGAAGAAGCCGAACTCTGCTCTGCGTAAGGTTGCCCGTGTGCGCCTGACCTCCGGCGTTGAGGTTTCCGCTTACATCCCCGGTGAGGGCCACAACCTCCAGGAGCACTCCATGGTGCTTGTCCGTGGTGGTCGTGTGAAGGACCTTCCTGGTGTTCGTTACAAGATTGTCCGCGGCACCCTTGATACCCAGGGTGTGAAGGATCGTAAGCAGGCCCGTTCCCGCTACGGCGCTAAGAAGGAGAAGTAAGCAATGCGTAAGGGAGCAGCGCCGAAGCGCCCCGTCGTCAAGGATCCGGTCTACGGTTCCGAAACTGTGTCCCAGCTGGTTAACAAGGTTCTGCTGGACGGTAAGAAGTCTGTTGCAGAGCGCATTGTGTACAACGCGCTGGAGATCTGCCGCGAGAAGACCGGCACCGATCCGGTTCTGACCCTGGAGAAGGCTCTTGGCAATGTCAAGCCTGATCTTGAGGTTCGTTCCCGTCGTGTTGGTGGCGCAACCTACCAGGTTCCGGTCGAGGTTCGTCCGGGTCGCGCTAACACTCTCGCGCTTCGTTGGCTGGTGACCTTCACCCGTCAGCGTCGTGAGAACACCATGACCGAGCGTCTTGCCCATGAGATTCTGGACGCCGCTAATGGTTTGGGTGCTTCTGTGAAGCGCCGCGAGGACACTCACAAGATGGCTGAGGCCAACCGCGCCTTCGCTCACTACCGCTGGTAGTCGCACGCATCTTGATGATGACCCCTTGCCCGGCATCCCAGACAGGCTCTGCTTAGATACACATGCTTGCGGAACGCCCTCGTGGTCACCGCAGGCGATGGGGTCATTAGTGCTCTATTGAAGGAAACTTATCCACAGGTAACAAGCGCACTACGTGTTTTGTTGCCGGAACCCACAAGTTAGGGAAAAACCGTGGCACAAGAAGTGCTTAAGGACCTGAACAAGGTTCGCAACATCGGCATCATGGCCCACATTGACGCCGGTAAAACCACGACCACCGAGCGTATCCTCTACTACACCGGCATCAACCGCAAGGTCGGTGAAACCCACGAAGGTGCTTCAACCACCGACTGGATGGAGCAGGAGAAAGAGCGCGGCATCACCATTACCTCCGCTGCTGTGACCTGTTTCTGGGAGGGTAACCAGATCAACATCATCGACACCCCCGGTCACGTGGACTTCACCGTTGAGGTGGAGCGTTCCCTACGTGTCCTGGACGGTGCTGTTGCAGTGTTCGACGGCAAAGAAGGCGTGGAGCCCCAGTCCGAGCAGGTGTGGCGTCAGGCTGCTAAGTACGACGTCCCGCGTATCTGCTTCGTGAACAAGATGGACAAGCTGGGCGCTGACTTCTACTTCACCGTTCAGACCATCATCGACCGCCTCGGCGCAAAGCCGTTGGTTCTGCAGCTGCCCATCGGCGCTGAAGACGACTTCGACGGCGTTGTTGACCTGGTGGAAATGAAGGCCATCACCTGGCGTGGAAAGGTCGAGGTTGGTGCTGAGCCCACCATCGAAGAGATCCCCGCTGACCTGATGGAACGCGCTGAACAGTACCGCGAACAGTTGCTCGACACTGTTGCTGAAACCGACGAAGAACTGATGGAAAAGTACTTCGGTGGCGAGGAACTCACCATTGATGAGATCAAGAGTGCCATCCGCAAGCTCACCATCAACTCTGAGGTGTACCCGGTGCTGTGCGGCACCGCATACCGCAACAAGGGCGTGCAGCCGCTTCTCGACGCCGTGGTGGACTACCTGCCCACCCCGCTAGACATCGGCGAGGTTGAGGGCCACAAGGTGGGCGACGAGTCCACCGTGATGACCCGCAAGCCGTCCATTGACGAGCCGTTCTCAGCTCTCGCTTTCAAGATTGCTGTGCACCCGTTCTTTGGCAAGCTGACCTTCGTGCGCGTGTACTCCGGCATCGTTGAGCCGGGTGCCCAGGTGGCTAACTCCACCAAGGGCAAGCGCGAGCGCATTGGCAAGCTCTTCCAGATGCACGCCAACAAGGAGAACCCGGTTGATGAGGCACGCGCAGGTAACATCTACGCGTTCATCGGCCTGAAGGACACCACCACTGGCGACACCCTGTGTGACCTCAACGACCAGATCATCCTGGAGTCCATGGACTTCCCGGATCCGGTGATTGAGGTGGCCATTGAGCCGAAGACCAAGTCTGACCAGGAGAAGCTGAGTACCGCTATTCAGAAGCTCGCTGAAGAGGACCCGACCTTCACCGTGAAGCTGGACGAAGAGACCGGCCAGACCGTCATCGGCGGTATGGGTGAGCTGCACCTCGACGTCCTGGTGGACCGCATGAAGCGCGAGTTTAAGGTCGAAGCTAACGTGGGTGCACCTCAGGTTGCCTACCGTGAGACCATCCGTAAGCCAGTTGAAAAGCTGGAATACACTCACAAGAAGCAGACTGGTGGTTCCGGTCAGTTCGCCCGCGTCATCATCGGTATTGAGCCTTACGCTCCGTCCGCTGACGAACTTGAGGAAGGCGAGTCCGCAACCTACAAGTTCGACAACATCGTCACCGGTGGCCGTGTTCCGAAGGAATACATCCCCTCCGTGGACGCTGGTATCCAGGACGCGATGCAGTACGGCTTCCTCGCCGGCTTCCCGCTGGTGAACATCAAGGCCACGCTTATCGACGGCGCGTACCACGAGGTTGACTCCTCCGAAATGGCGTTCAAGGTGGCTGGCTCTCAGGCACTGAAGGAAGCTGTTGCCAAGGCAAGCCTGTTCTTCTTGAGCCCGTGATGGCCGTTGAGGTCACCACCCCCGAGGAGTACATGGGCGAGGTTATTGGTGACATCAACTCCCGCCGCGGCCACGTGCAGGCCATGGAAGACCGCGCTGGTGCCAAGCTGGTCAAGGCTAAGGTTCCGCTGTCCCAGATGTTCGGCTACGTTGGTGACCTGCGTTCCAAGACCCAGGGCCGCGCCAACTACTCCATGATCTTCGATTCCTACGCTGAGGTTCCCACCAACGTAGCAACCGAGATCATCGCCGAGCGCACCGGCAACTAAACCCCGTGTTCGTCCCCCGCCCGCCAGTGCGGGGGAGCGGAGTGCCATGCTGGTAGCGGTCCGCTGGATAACCACCTGCTGATGTGGTTGCCCAGCCGGCCGTTACCCGCGTGAAAAACAGGACGTGGAGAAGGGTTTGAAAAAGTCTTCCTCTACCCCTAATATCAAGTAACTGGCATAGTGAACCAGCCGTGTCACCTGACATGGCAATTACCACCAATGTGGCTGCGAAAGTCGTAGCCACCGCGAAGTCCAGGAGGACATACAGTGGCAAAGGCGAAGTTCGAGCGTACCAAGCCGCACGTTAACATCGGTACCATTGGTCACGTTGACCACGGTAAGACCACCACCACCGCAGCCATCACCAAGGTTCTGGCTGAAGCATACCCGGAGCTGAACCAGGCTTTTGCTTTCGATGCCATCGACAAGGCACCGGAAGAGAAAGAGCGTGGTATCACGATCAACATTTCTCACGTCGAGTACCAGACCGACAAGCGCCACTACGCACACGTTGACGCCCCCGGCCACGCCGACTACATCAAGAACATGATCACCGGTGCTGCTCAGATGGACGGCGCAATCCTCGTTGTTGCCGCCACCGACGGCCCCATGCCGCAGACCCGTGAGCACGTTCTTCTCGCCCGCCAGGTGGGCGTTCCTTACATCCTCGTCGCTCTGAACAAGTGCGACATGGTTGATGATGAGGAAATCATCGAGCTGGTCGAGATGGAAGTTCGCGAGCTGCTGGCTGAGCAGGAGTACGATGAGGAAGCTCCCATCGTTCACATCTCTGCTCTGAAGGCTCTTGAAGGCGATCCCAAGTGGACCCAGGCAATCGTTGACCTGATGAAGGCCGTTGACGAGTCCATTCCGGATCCGGAGCGCGAGACCGACAAGCCCTTCCTGATGCCGATCGAGGACATCTTCACCATCACCGGCCGTGGCACCGTGGTCACCGGTCGTGTTGAGCGCGGTCAGCTCAACGTGAACGAAGAGGTCGAGATCCTGGGCATCCGCGAGAAGTCCACCACCACCACCGTTACCGGTATCGAGATGTTCCGCAAGCTGCTGGATTACACCGAGGCTGGCGACAACTGTGGTCTGCTTCTCCGTGGCATCAAGCGTGAAGACGTTGAGCGTGGCCAGATTGTGGCTAAGCCCGGCGCTTACACCCCGCACACCGAGTTCGAGGGTTCCGTCTACATCCTGTCCAAGGATGAAGGTGGCCGCCACACCCCGTTCTTCAACAACTACCGTCCGCAGTTCTACTTCCGCACCACCGACGTTACCGGTGTTGTGGAGCTGCCTGAGGGCACCGAGATGGTTATGCCTGGCGACAACGTTGACATGTCTGTCAAGCTGATCCAGCCGGTTGCTATGGACGAGGGCCTGCGCTTCGCTATCCGTGAGGGTGGCCGCACCGTTGGCGCTGGTCGCGTGACCAAGATCATCAAGTAATCACTGATCACTAGGATCACCAAGAATCCACTCCGCCTCCTTGTGAGGCAGGGGTGGTTTTCTTTTTCCCAGGGTGTTTACTAATCGTGAATATGGTTGCATAGTAAACGCTATGAACCTAGCAGCAAGCCGTCGACATTCGGTGGTAGCGCGCACAGACGGTACCGTGTTGGCCACCGGGCATAATGGTGCTGGTGAATGCGACGTGGAGCATTGGCGGAACGTGGTTGGGGTGGCCGTCGGCAATGTTCATACTGCGGCGAATACGGGTAGGTCGCACACAGTGGGGTTGTGTTCGGATGGCACGGTGCTGGCCACGGGCTGGAATTCCTACAACCAGTGTGCAGTAAGCGAGTGGCGCAATGTCGCCGCGATTGCTGCGGGGTGGCGTCGTACGCTTGGACTTCTTGATGATGGCACTGTTGTAGCGACCGGTCGCATGCAGGAAGGTGCATGTGACGTGCAGTCTTGGCGCGATATTGTTGGCATCACGTGCGGCGATTGGCATTCGGTGGGGCTGAAGCGCGATGGAACGGTGCTTGCGGTTGGTAATAACAGCAAAGGGGCAATGTTTAGTGCAAGGCTGGCGGGATATTGCTGCTGTTTCCGCAGGTTACCTGCATACTGTTGGATTGCGTATCGACGGCCGCGTCATTGCCGTTGGCTCGGCAGTTGCGGGTGCCTGCGACGTGGGGGGAGTGGGAGGATGTTGTCAGCGTGGATGCGGGAAGCAATCACACGGTGGCTGTCACGTCAGTCGGCAGGGTGCTGGCAACCGGCGACAACGGTTATGGACAGTGTGACGTCGCAGCATGGACTGATATTGTTGCGGTTGCTGCTGGCTCAACCCATACGCTCGGGTTGCGTGTCGATGGAACTGTGCTTAGTGCAGGTAATTGCGATGATGGGCGGTGTGATGTTGGTGGGTGGAGAAGGCTGGCTATCGTGTCTTAATGCGAGGAACCCCTGATCTCGTCAAGTTTGGCACGAAGTTCGGGCGAGCATGCTTCAATAATCTTCTGTCGCATGTGCTGGTTCTGGACTTGTTGTTGGTTAAGCCTTGTTGCTTGCTCGACTTCCAGTTGCCAAAAGTGAGTGGGTTTAAGTAGCTCCTTTGAAGTGCAGCTTGAGTTCCTTTCCTGCGAATTTGACCAGATAGCAGAGTTACTTGTGAAGCTTAGTCCTTTAGTCTTAAGTATCTTTGGCCCAGGTCTATAGACCAGCCAAACTCTGAGGATTCCGCGAAGTGGTAGTCAGAAAGCCGTCCAAGTAGAGCACAGGTCCAGTCAGCCAGTTGGATGGTTCCGTAGAGGTGGCTATCGGCCTGGATCGGAACTTCTATGATGCTATCAGTGTCATGATTTTTGGTTGAATAGATGGTTCTTCCGAGCGTGGCTACTGCTCGCTCTCGGTTGTCGGTGTCTGTAGCGTCCATAACTACTAGCAGACGCTCATGTGCCTGTGAGGCCACTCGTCCGAGTCGGTTGATAGTCTCAATGAGACAGCTCTCCTCAAGCGCCTGAGACGTTAATTTCGTTTCCTTGACAGCGCCGATTGGTTTTTGCTTTCCAAAGAAGAAGAGCTTCCCCTCTAGCTCAGCCAGCTTCCTAAAGATGCGTTGAAGTGCTGGTTGAATCTCGTCTCCATACTTCCTAATGTTCTTGCTGCTGAGAAGGGATGATCCTTTCTTTTCCCAGCGTCGTGGATGCTTGCCAGCTTTCTCAATCTCAAATCTAAGCAAGTTCTCTTTTATGTACTCGAAGTGCCCACCAAGCTTGCGAACACCATGATCTGGGACGATATAGCCGCCGTACCCAAACACTGGGTGTGTGTTGAACTTTGGGTGGCTATGGCTAATGTAGGGGCCCTGATGGCCAAACTCGTCAATGTAAGCGATGAGCATTGAGGGTAAATCCTTGGTAAAAAACTCAGCGGCTAGGCCACAAAATGTGGGCTAGCCGCCGGAATTAGCGCGGTACGTGTGTTTCAACGCCGCCACTGCATATATCAGTATATGTGGGATGCGGTGTCTTGGCAAGCATGGGGGGTGGGTATCACCACAGAGCTGCGGTAGGGGCGGGCGTCGATAAGCGTGGGAAAGATAACTTGTGTTGGTGGGAAACGTGTGGTTAAATGTCAGGGTTGCTTCAACACGGCATGCCTTTGAGGGTGTGTGGTGGTGTGGCAAACATGAACCACCTTCTAGTGTCGACTCGCCTGCTTGATCAGGGTATCGCACAGAGTTGGTGCCCCGCGTTTGTGCGTGGGGGACTGGTGAAGAAGGGGCATGGCAAATAAACAGCGGCAGTAGGTAAGAGCATCGCTTCGGCGGGGCCTCTTCCGACGTGACATATGGTTTCGTGTTTGAACCTTGCGGTTGGTATTTCCGGCAGGGGGTAAAGCATGACCCTGACGTCTGCGGATCAATGGCGTGTGTTTATGCCACGCTCACATCCGCAGTTGTTTGAGGGAAATACCAGCATGCACGAGAAAACTGGCGTTGAGCCGTGGCCTGAAGCCGGACAACGTTATAGAGACAACAGCGATTCCCACCAATCATTGCGATGTGGGACAGCGTAGGAAGAGGATAAGCGTGGCGGGACAAAAGATCCGCATTAGCTCAAAGCCTACGACCACGAGGCGATTGATGCGTCTGCACGCAAGATCGTCGAGACGGTTACCCGTACGGGTGCCCGTGTCGTTGGCCCAGTGCCGTTGCCCACAGAGAAGAACGTGTACGCAGTTATTCGTTCTCCCCACAAGTACAAGGATTCTCGCGAACACTTCGAGATGCGCACTCACAAGCGCTTGATCGACATCCTCGACCCGACGCCGAAGACGGTTGATGCCCTGATGCGCATCGATCTTCCGGCCAGCGTCGATGTGAATATTCAGTGATCGACGGAATTTTTGGCAGCGGAGAATAACTAATGAGTGAAACTGAGATCAAGGGCATTCTGGGCACCAAGCTCGGCATGACTCAGATCTTCGACGAATCCAACCGCGTTGTTCCGGTTACCGTCGTCGAAGCTGGGCCGTGTGTGTGGTTACCCAGATTCGCACCGTAGAAAACGATGGCTACAACGCCATCCAGATCGCCTATGGCGAGATTGACCCCCGCAAGGCTAAGAAGCCGCAGGCAGGTCACTTCAAGAAAGCTGGCGTTACCCCCCGCCGCCACATGGCCGAGATTCGCATGGACGACGTCTCTGGTTACGAGGTTGGACAGGACGTCACCGTCGACATTTTCGAAGGCATTGACTTCGTGGACGTCACCGGTACCTCCAAGGGTAAGGGCTTCGCCGGTGGTATGAAACGCCACGGCTTTTCCGGCCAGGGCGCATCCCACGGTAACCAGGCAGCACACCGCCGCGTCGGTGGCATCGGTGCCTGTGCAACCCCGGGTCGCGTCTTCAAGGGCACCCGCATGGCCGGACGCATGGGTAGCGACCGCGTTACTACCCAGAATCTGAAGATTCAAAAGATTGACACTGAGGCTAACCTGCTGATCATCAAGGGTGCCATCCCTGGTGCTCGCGGCGGCCTCGTAACCGTGAAAACCGCAGTGAAGGGCGGTGAACGAGCATGACCAATCTGAAGCTCGACGTACACACCGCTGATGGTGGCACCAACGGCCAGGTTGAGCTGCCTGCTGACATCTTCGACCGTGAGGCCAGCATTGCGCTGATGCACCAGGTTGTTAATGCTCAGCTTGCTGCAAAGCGTCAAGGCACCCACAGCACCAAGACTCGTGGTGAAGTCTCCGGCGGTGGCCGCAAGCCGTTCCGCCAGAAAGGCACTGGCCGTGCACGCCAGGGCTCCATCCGCGCACCCCACTTCACCGGTGGTGGCATCTCGCACGGACCGAAGCCCCGTGACTACAGCCAGCGCACCCCCAAGAAGATGAAAGCTGCTGCACTGCGTGGTGCCCTTACTGACCGCGCACGCCACAGCCGCATTCACGTGGTGGAAGAACTGGTCCCCGGCCAGAATCCGTCCACCAAGGCTGCCCGCGCCTTCATTGAGCGCCTGACTGACCGCAAGTCTGTCCTCCTCGTCCTGGGACGTGAGGACAAGACCGCTTGGAAGAGTGCCCGCAACCTGCCCGACGTCCATATCCTGGTCGCCGATCAGCTGAACACGTACGACGTCCTGAAGTCTGACGATGTTGTGTTCTCTGTTGAGGCTCTCACTAGCTTCATCAACCACGCCAGCAAGAAAGCTGCTGCTGAGGAGGAGAAGTAATGGCTAACCTCACAGATCCCCGCGACATCATCATTGCACCGGTTGTCTCCGAAAAGTCCTACGGGCTCATGGAGCAGAACGTGTACACGTTCTTCGTCAACCGCGAAGCAAACAAGACTCAAATCAAGATCGCCATCGAGCAGATTTTTGACGTGAAGGTCGCCTCCGTGAACACCATCAATCGCGAGGGCAAGCGCAAGCGCACCCGCACCGGCGGTTATGGTCAGCGCAAGGCCACCAAGCGCGCTATTGTCACGCTGCGTGAAGGCACCATCGACATCTTCGGCGGTTCGGCCGCGTAAGGCGAGCCGGATAGGTAAGGACTAAATCGTATGGCTATTCGTAAATACAAGCCGACTACGCCGGGTCGCCGCAACAGCTCCGTTTCTGGTTTTGACGAGATCACTCGCTCCAAGCCAGAAAAGTCTCTGCTGCGCCCGTTGCACAAGACCGGTGGGCGTAACTCTCACGGTCACATCACCACCCGCCACAAGGGTGGTGGACACAAGCGCCGCTACCGTCTCATCGACTTCCGTCGTAACGACAAAGACGGTATTCCGGCCAAGGTTGCTCACATTGAGTACGACCCGAACCGCACCGCAAACATTGCGTTGCTGCACTACCGTGATGGCGAGAAGCGCTACATCATCGCCCCCAAAGGCGTGACGCAGGGCACCATCATCGAATCGGGTCCGAACGCCGACATCAAGCCCGGCAACAACCTGCCGCTGCGCAACATCCCCGCTGGTGCCATGATCCACTGTGTGGAACTCCAGCCCGGTGCAGGCGCCAAGCTGGCTCGTTCCGCCGGTGCATCCATCCAGCTGCTTGGTAAAGAAGGCCGCTACGCCGTGCTGCGTATGCCCTCCACCGAGATCCGCCGTGTGGATATTCGCTGTCGCGCAACCGTTGGTGAGGTCGGAAACGCCGACCAGATCAACGTTCGCTGGGGTAAAGCAGGCCGCATGCGCTGGAAGGGTGTCCGCCCGACCGTCCGTGGTGTTGTGATGAACCCGGTTGACCACCCGCATGGTGGTGGTGAAGGTAAGACCTCTGGTGGTCGCCACCCGGTCTCCCCGTGGGGCAAGCCCGAGGGTCGAACCCGCAAGCCCAATCGCCCGAGCGATCGCCTGATCGTTCGTCGCCGTCGCACCAACAAGAACAAGAAGCGCTAAAGGAGGTAACAGAGAATGCCACGTAGCCTTAAGAAAGGCCCATTCGTTGACGAGCACCTCCTGGCCAAGGTTGATGCACAGAACGAAAAAGGCACCAAGCAGGTTATTAAGACCTGGTCTCGCCGTTCCACCATCCTCCCCGATTTCATCGGCCACACCTTTCGCTGTCCACGATGGACGCAAGCACGTGCCGGTGTTCGTGGATGAATCCATGGTTGGACACAAGCTGGGCGAATTTGCACCGACCAAGACCTTTAAGGGTCACGTCAAGGACGACAAGAAGGGACGTCGATAAGCGATGAGTGAAGAAATCACCACCGCCCGCGCTACCGCGCGCTTCGTCCGGGTTACCCCGATGAAGGCCCGCCGCGTTGTGGACCTGGTTCGCGGTAAGTCCGTGTCCGAGGCACTCGCCATTTTGAAGTACGCCCCGCAGGCTGCTTCCGAGCCGGTAGCCAAGGTTGTTGCTTCCGCAGCTGCCAACGCTGAAAACAACTTCGGTCTGGACCGCGACACCCTGGTTATCTCTCAGGCTTGGGCCGATGAGGGACCGACCATGCGTCGTTTCCGCCCCCGCGCTCAGGGGCGTGCATTCCACGTCCGCAAGCGCACCAGCCACATCACCGTTGTCGTCGAGAGCCAGAAGGGAAGTGCTCAGTAGTGGGCCAGAAAATCCACCCCCACGGCCTCCGGCTGGGCATTACTTCCGACTGGAAGTCCCACTGGTACGCCGATAAGAACTACGCTGATTACCTCGCCGAGGACATCAAGATCCGCGACTTCCTGGCCAAGAGCCTGGACCGCGCCGGTGTTGCCGACGTCGTGATCGAGCGTACCCGTGACCGCGTTCGCGTTGACATCCACACCGCCCGCCCGGGCATTGTGATCGGCCGTCGTGGTTCCGAAGCTGACCGCATTCGCGGCGAGCTGGAGAAGCTCACCGGCAAGCAGGTCGCCCTCAACATCCTTGAGGTGAAGAACATCGACGCTAACGCTCAGCTGGTGGCTCAGTCCATCGCCGAGCAGCTGTCCAACCGTGTTGCTTTCCGCCGCGCTATGCGCAAGGCTATCCAGTCTGCGATGCGTCAGCCGCAGGTCAAGGGCATCAAGGTTGTGTGTTCTGGACGTCTCGGCGGTGCCGAAATGTCCCGCACCGAGCGCTACCACGAGGGTCGCGTTCCGCTGCACACCCTTCGCGCCGAAATTGACTACGGCACCTACGAAGCCCACACCACATTCGGCCGCATTGGCGTGAAGGTGTGGATCTACAAGGGTGACGTTGTTGGTGGTCGTCGTGAAAGCGAAATCAACGCACCGGCTGAGCGCCGTGGCCGCGGTGACCGTCGCGAGCGCACCCGCCGTGGTGGTCAGCGTCGTCAACGCGCAGAGCAGAAGCAGGAGGGCTAAGAATGCTTATCCCCAGGCGCGTCAAGTACCGCCGTCAGCACCGCCCGCACCGTAGCGGTGTGTCCAAAGGCGGTAACCGCATCTCCTTCGGTGACTACGGCATTCAGGCTCTGGAGCCGGCCTACATCACCAACCGTCAGATTGAATCCGCGCGTATTGCCATTAACCGCCACGTCAAGCGTGGTGGCAAAGTGTGGATCAAGATTTTCCCGGACCGTCCGTTGACCCAGAAGCCGCTTGGCGTTCGTATGGGTTCCGGTAAAGGCCCCGTTGAAAAGTGGGTGGCTAACGTTAAGCCCGGCCGCATCCTTTTCGAAATGAGCTACCCGAACGAGGAAATGGCCCTTGAGGCTCTTCGCCGTGCGGGTCAGAAGCTCCCCTGCAAGGTCCGTATCATCAAGAAGGAGGACCAGTTCTGATGGCAGCCGGTACCCCCGCATATGAGCTCCGTGAGCTCAACTCCGAAGAGCTGACCACCCGCCTTCGCGAAGCAAAGGAAGAGCTGTTCAACCTGCGTTTCCAGATGGCCACCGGACAGCTGACCAACAACCGTCGCCTGCGCACGGTCAAGCGCGACATCGCCCGCATCTACACCGTTATCCGCGAGCGTGAGCTGGGTCTGTCCGTAGTTCCGGGAGCTGAGGCTTAAACATGAGTGAGGCAAACGTGGACAAGAAGGTTAAAGGCGCACGTAAAGTACGCACCGGATATGTGGTTTCTGACAAGATGCAGAAGACCATTGTTGTGGAGCTTGAAGACCGCAAGCCCCACCCGCTGTATAAGAAGACCATGCGCACCAACTCCAAGGTCAAGGTGCATGATGAGAACGAGACCGCCGGTGTCGGCGACTTGGTTCGCATCGAAGAGACCCGCCCGCTGTCTAAGGACAAGCACTTCCGTCTCGTGGAAATCATCGAGAAGGCTCGCTAGTTTCCTTAGAAGCTGGACCTAGTGCACCTGCACAAGGTGAAACCCCTGCCCGTTCCCCTTTTCTGGGGAGTTGGCGGGGGTTTTCTGTTGCGCCCACCACTGCCAACATCAATTAACGACGCCGCGATTACATTCCTGGTTTCTATTCGCCTTTTCCAAGCATCCCAGCATGATGTGTCTGTGTGCTTCCCGTCATGTAGCGCACTCTGTGGCAGCATTGGATACCCTCGTTACAGGAAGAAAAGCGAGTGTTATGGGAGAGCTGAAGGTGGCGGGCGTCGACAAGCGTGGCGGGAGCCGCATCGTGCATGTGGCGAAGATGGCGCGGTTGGTGCCTGTGTCGATGACCCTGTTGGTTGTGATGTGGGTGCTTCAGGTGGGGCGTCTTCAGCAGAGTGTTGGGTTGCCGTGGGTGGATTACTGGTCCTCGGTTGGCGATACCGCACGCCGCGTGGCTATGTCAGGGCTTACGGGGGAGCATGGTGCCGCGACGATGGTGGCCACGGCGGCGCTGCTGGTGTTCGCGATCCCTGCGGAGCACATACTGGGGTCGCGTGTATTTGCGGCAGCGATGGCCGTGCTGCATGTGGTCGGCGTGCTCGTGGGTTTCGTGTGTATCGGGGGTGTGATGCGGCTGGATGATTGGTGGGGAGACGTACTGATCGCCCAGACTTTTCTCAGTCCAACTCCGTGGATTTTCGGCGTGACGGCCTTTGCGAGCGCGTCCATGCCGGTGTTGTGGCGGCGTCGAACCCGGCTGGTTTTGCTGGTGATGGCGGCCACGCTGCTGCTGTATGACGGTGTGATTGTCGATTTTGTCCGGCTGTCAGCCTTTCTGATCGGTGTGGTGTGGGGTGAGGCGCGCGTGAGGGGGTGGAGCGGCATAGCTCATGATTTTCGACTGCATCGTCCTTCGCTGCGTGAAGGGCGGGTGCTGGTTGCCATTGTGGTGGTGGCTGTTGCGGCGGGCCCGTTTCTCGCGAGTGTGAACCCTGTATTCGGCTGGTCCGTTGTCGGAGATTGCTGTGGTAGCCTGGCAGGCCCACGCCGCGAACACGCTGGGGCATACGAGTGTTGTGGTTCGCTTCGCGGGCCAGATTCCGCTGCTGGTGGTGGGGATTATTGCGGTGGGGTTGGCGTGGGGGCGTCGTTTAGCGTGGGGTGCGGCGTTGTGTATGCAGCTGGTTGTTGTGGTGGCGTTGATGTGGGAGATGGAGCACCTGATCCGTCACTATGGCGATGATGCTGATCGCGCGGCGGACGTGTTGTCGGTTATTTCACCGTGGCTGGTGACGTTTGTGGTGTTGCTGTTCACGCGCCGGTTTTTCCAGGTGTCGGTGGGTGCGAAGGAGGTGATGCGGCTGGTGCGTCGTGTCGTGTTGGCTGTGGCTGGGGGCGCGGTGGTGTGGTGTGGCAGTGGCTGGCTGCTGCAGTCTGGTTTCCACGGGCATCCAACGCTGAGGGATTTCGCGGAGGATTACCCCCTGCGGTTGCTGCCGCCGGTGTTGTCGGAGGTGATGAATCCGCAGGTTGTTCCCGAGAAATGGTTCGCGTGGGTGCTCACGGATTGGGTCGGGGTTGTTGTGGGTGTGGTTGTGTGTGGTGCGCTGGCGGGGGCGATGGTGGCGGTACCGAATCCGGTGGCGGTGGCTGATCGCCATCGGGCACGTGCGTTGTTGCAGCAGGGTACTGGCGGGCATTTGTCGTGGATGACGTTGTGGCCGGGAAATCGGTATTGGTTTGACACCGTGCCTGACACAGACGGTGAACTCGCGCGCGGTTTTGTGGCGTTTCGTGTGCATGCGGGTGTTGCCGTGACTGTGGGGGAACCGGTGGTGGTGCCGGGGATTGATCCGCAGGATGTTGCTGATAGATTTGAGCGCGCCGCCACCACGGCTGGGTGGAGTACCGCCTGGTATTCGGTGGGGCATGTGTTTTCCGACGGTCGCGTGGAACGAGGCTGGAACCAACTGCAGGTGGCTGAGGAGTCGGTGTTGGATACCTCCGGCGAGGTGCAATTTAAGGGCAAGCGTTTTCAGGATATTCGTACGGCCCGGAACCGTGCGGCCAAGGAGGGGATTCATACGGAACTCATCACCTGGGAGACGGCGAGTCCGGTGACTCGTGAGCGCATCATCGCGTTGAGTGAGGAGTGGGTGTCGGAAAAGTCTCTCCCGGAAATGGGGTTCACGCTCGGGGGTGTGGAGCAGCTGAATGATCCTGACGTGTTGTTGATGCTGGCGCTCGACGAGGAAGGGCATGTTCACGGGGTGACTAGCTGGTTGCCGGTGTACCGCGATGGCGTGGCGGTGGGCTACATTCTGGATTTCATGCGTCGCGATCCTGCGGGTTTCCGGCCAGTCATCGAATTTCTTATAGCGGAAACCATGCTGATGGCCGCCAATAGGAATGTTGAGTGGATTTCCCTGTCAGTGCGCCACTTGCGCATTCCTCAGGAACCTCAGAGGCGGAAGACTCGGATAGTTTTCTTAGTACTGCTTTGGATCGCGTCGGTTTGGCCCTTGAACCCCTGTATGGTTTCCGTTCCCTGGCTGCGTTTAAGCACAAATTTTACCCGGAGTATCAGTCTTGGTTTCTGTGCTACCGCGATGAATTATCACTCCCGGCCATTGGTGTGGCGTTGGGGCGGTGCTATGTTCCACAGCTGCATGTGACGGGCATGGTGGATATTGCCCGCGAATGGCGCGCCAACAATAGGTAAGGCCATCCACCTGCTTATCGACGCCCCGCTACCCGCCGTTTCTATGTGCGGTAGGGTGATGCCGTGACTATGCAGCACCATTCCGAGTATCGCCCGCCCACCCTTGCGGTGGATCTCGTCGTGTTTCGCCTGCGCGCCGGGGTGCTGGAGGTGTTGTTGATGCAGCGTCGTAATGAGCCGTTTGCGGGGGAGTGGGCGTTGCCGGGTGGCTATAACGCTCAAGGCGAGACCACGATGGAAGCGTTGTCGCGGGTGGCGCGCACTAAAGTTGGCGTGGATATTCAGGCTGACCTGGGGTTTGTGGAGCAGCTGTACACGTTTGACACCACCGCGCGTGATCCCCCGCGGGCATGCTGTATCGGTGGTGTACCTGGGGTGCGGCTTTGGTCTCGATGATCTTGCTGAGGGGGATAATCGACACGAATTTAGGTCGGTGGATGAGCTGCCGCCGTTGGCTTTTGACCACGGTGAGATTGTGCGCTACGCGCGGGAGCGGTTGGCGTCGAAAATGTCTTACAGTACGGCCGTGTATGGTTTGCTTCCCAAAGAGTTCACCTTGTCGCAGGTCCAGTCGGCCTATGAGGCGGTGCGGGGGCGGCCGATGGACAAGCGTAACTTCCGCAAAAAGTTGCTAAGTCTTGGCGTGATTCACGAGACGGGGGGCTTGTGGCGGGAGGGCGCACACAGGCCCGCTAAATTGTATGCCTTCAATAGCCGCACTTTGCAGGAGTTTGACGCGGGAATGTAGGTGCATTAGCGGTCTTGGTGGGTGAGGCGCATGAGGATGCGTGGTACGCCGTCCAGTACTGAGGTTGTGTCGGCCACTTTGACAATCCCTCTCGTTCGAACATTCTGCGGAAACCGGGATAGGCGAAAATGGGGGCGACTTTATCGTCGGTATCCAGGGGATAGCCCTCAATAACCGTGGCACCGTTATCAAACGCAAAGTTTATGGCACCGGTGAGTAGTTGCTGTCCAATGCCGTGTTTGCGCATTCCAGCGCGGGTGCGTAGGCAGAAAATAGACCACGGGTTGTCGTCGGCGATGTGTGGGTAGGCGGCGGTGCTTAGCTCAGCGACTTCGGCGCGCGGTGCCACGCCGGCCCAGCCGACGACGGTGCTGGTGCCGTCGTCATCGGTGCGGTGGGCGAGGATTCCTGGAGCGGGTTCCGCTCGGCAGAGGTGCTGGACTTCGGCGCGCCGGGCGGCTGCATCGAGTTTGGCGGAGGCCTTGTAGCCGAGCCGATAGCTGAGGCACCAGCAGGCTTGTGCGGTGGGGCTTTTCTTGGGGCCAAGGAGAAGTTCGAGGTCGTTGAAGTGTTCGATTGTGGCTGGTGTGATGCGAAGGGGGTCCATAATTTTATGGTAGCAATGTTGACTTGACCGTTGCATCGGTTTATAGTTAGTGTCATTCAAACACTAACTACCGATTGTGGGAGTGTCTCATGGACGTGATCAATGCCTTCTTTAGCGTGAACACCATAGCCTTCACCATCCTCGGCTATTCCATTAGCTGGCTGGAACTCGTTGGCACTATTTTCAATCTCGTGTGCGTCATCCTCGCTGCGCGCCGCAACATCTGGAACTGGCCTATAGGGCTCATTGGCGTCATGCTGTTCGGTGTTCTCTTCTATCAGATCAACCTGTACGCGGACGTATTCGAGCAGGTGTACTACCTAATTACCGGTATTAGCGGCTGGTACCTGTGGGCACGAGTGGGCACCAACAAAAACACCGACGAAAAAGTGCTTATCACCACCAACAGTCTGCGCAGCAACCTATATTGGGTTGCGGGCATTGCCGGGGCGTCGTTACTCACCGGATGGATTGTGTCGAACCTGCACATATGGCTACCCACCCTGTTCCCGGAACCAGCATCACTACCGCTTCTCGACGCCGCCTCCACCATGACCGCCTTCGCCGCGCAGTTCCTCATGATGCGCCGCAAGCTTGAAAGCTGGTACCTGTGGATCATTGTCGACATCGTGGCGGTTGGCCTGTACTGGTACAAAGGCGTGCCCTTCGTCGCCCTGCTCTACGCCGCATTCCTCATCAACGCGATCTACGGCTGGTACACCTGGAGGAACAACACCGCAGCTCGCGCAAATGTAAAGGAAGCTGCCCCTGAGAAAGAACCTGAGCTGTGCGAAGCCTAACCGGAGCTCGCAGCGTTATAGCAGGAAAATTCTACCCACCGCATAAAGGCCACCATCACCTGATTAACACCGCGCTTGCCGACTGCACAGAAGTGGACGTGCTGGTCGTAGACAACCCCGACTACGTCATACCCGCGCAACTGCGCAGGCAGTGGCTCCCAAGCCGAACATCCCGGCGCGCGAGTGCACATCATTCCCGACATTGGGAAAGATGACGATTCCGTTGCCTGGGCGGCCCACGCCATGCAATTCCTCGGATATGCACCGGACGTGGTGTACAGCAGCGAGGACTACGGCCCGAACTGGGCGCACTACATGGGCGCCCAGCATGTGATGGTGGATCAGCCCCGCCAGGTGGTGCCCATGTCCGGCACTATCGCACGCCGGGACATCCTTGCAGCCTGGGATTACCTTAGCCCTTCGGTGCGCGCTGGACTGGCGTTGCGTGTGGTCATTGTCGGCGCTGAATCCACTGGCACTACCACGCTCGCTCGTGCGCTTGCCGACGTCCTGCACGTGCCATGGGTTCCAGAGGTTGGGCGTTTCTACACCGAATCTATCCTGAGCGACGGCGGTGTTTGGGGCAACGAAGACTTCTACCGGATTGCTCACCTGCAACAGTCCTACGAGGCGGCCATTGCGGTGCGCTCGCGCGGCGTGATTGTCTGCGATACCAACACCGTGGCCACCGAGCTATGGCAGCGCCGCTACCTGGGCGAAACAACCTCGCACATGCATGAGATAGCCAGCAAGGACAAGGCCGACCTGTATGTGATCACTGGTGACGAGATTCCCTTCGTACAGGACGGCATTCGCGACGGCGAACACATCCGGCACGAGATGCACCAGTGGTTCCTGGAGCACATTGCGGCGACGGGTGTGCCTTTCATCGTGGTCACTGGCTCTGTGGAGGAGCGCCTCGCTGCCACTGAACAGGCTGCGCGGGACATGATTGAGCGGTGCCAGGGTAGTGCGTTGAAGGGGGGATGCCTGAAGTGTTTTGGCACTTGAAGCTTCCTGTCCGGGCGGTCTCTGCCCTGTAAAGTGTGCTTATGCTCAAGCACGAAAATGGGGTGTTTTCAGGCTTGGGGATAAGCAAACTTTCCCCTTGGGTTCTAGTGGTTGTGGAGACACCCCAATTTTCGAACCCGCCGGGTCGTTACGCTAGCGCGCCTCGACGGCATCGGGCCGACTCCAGCGCAGGTATGCGACTGTTGCGGCCACGACCAGGATTCCACCCACCCAGAAGTGGGGCATCCACAGGAATAGCCGCCACCAGCCGTAGCGCGAGATCGGTTGATTCGACAGAAGTCGCACGATTCCCTGGGTTGAACCAAACAGTCCATAGGCTATGAGCAACATTCCTGAAACCCAGCCGAAGGCCAGGCGCAGCCAGCGCGGTACCCTGATGACATCTGGGCGCAGGAGTGCAAACCCGAAAATGACGAAGCCTAGTTTCACTAACCCGGAGATGAGCACAACTGCAACGAACCAGGGAGGTCGCTCTTGGGCAAGCCGTTGGCCGTCGCCCTGGAGGACTGTATCTACTAGCCATGGGGAACCCAGTGCCCACGACACGCTCACCAAACCAAAGAACCCCCACCACAGCATCATGGCGATGACAACTACTCGCGACCGACCTTTCATGTCATTTCCTTACTAGTCGAAAATGGGAGCTGTGGGGCAACCTGTCATAAGGGCCTGCGTGCCCGAGGCTATCAGAGGCCATGCAGGGGGATGCGCAAGCGTAGTTCCCATCATGACGCATTCGCCGAAGCCCGCATCGGGCTTTTCTGGGCAATCACAATGGCAACCAGCACCACAATGATCCCGCAGAGCTGTAGGGGAGTGGGGGCGGTGTGGGTCACGGCGTCGAGAAGCAAAGCGGTCACGGGACTGAGGGCACCGAGCAGCAGGACAGCGGTGGCGTCCAGGCGCTTGAGGCCCGCGAACCAGTTGGGGTAGGCCAGCGCTGCGCCGAAAATGCACAGGTAGGCGTAGCCACCAACGGCGGGCAGGTCCACGTCGGTGAGTGGCCCCTCTGCGATGGCGAAGGGGATGAGTACCGCTCCGCCTGCGATGAGTTGCCACGCGGTGGTGTCTAGGGGGTTTCTGCCTGCGGGTTGTCCCCAGCGTTTGGCCAGGACCATGCCGAAACCCATGCTGATGGCGGAACCAAGACCAGCGATCACGCCGACGACAGTGAGCCGGGCGCCGGGAGTGAGCGTGATGGCGGAAACGCCGAGGAGTGCAAGTATGGCGGCGACAATGTGTCCGCGAGTGGGCTTAATTCCTAATAGAAAAGGAGATACGGTCATTGCGACAAGTGGGGAGGTGCTTGTGAGGATGGCGGCGACACCGCCGGGGAGTTGTTGGGCGGCCATAAATAGCAGCGTGAAAAACAATCCGATATTGAGTATTCCAAGTACTGCTGACCGCCACCACCACGAGCCGGTGGGAAGGGTTCGGGTGATCAGAAGTAGGATAAGCCCAGCTGGGAGGGCCCGCAGTAGTCCGGCAGTGACGGGGTGCCCCGCCGGAAGCCAGGTTGTTGTTACTGCGTATGTGGTACCCCAGACAATGGGGGTGAGTGCGGTTCTGGCGGCAATGACATTTGCGTTCATATCGTTATTCATCATGTTTCTGTTACGTCTTATATTGAATAGTTTGACGTTAAAATGTTATGATATGGGATGTCAAAATGATATGGGATAATCAATGTGTGAGCGACGATGTGGACCAAATCCTTGAACAGTGGCGAAATACCCGCCCCGACATTGACCCGTCTCCCATGGAGCTCACAGGACGATTGCAACGCGCTGCCGTTTTTACCCGCGAGCAGCTGACCAGTAATTTCACCGCCGCCGGTCTTGAACCCGGACAATTGACGTTCTTGCGACGATCTACCGCGCTGCGGGGAAGGCTGGCGCGCTCACCGCCGGCGAACTCGCGCGCTGGGTCATGGTCAGTGCGGGGGCACTCACCAATCGTGTGGATAACCTCGTCGCTGCAGGGCTGGTTACTCGCCGCCACGACACCGCTAATCGACGCCGCGTCCTCATCGCCCTCACCGATCAGGGGCGTCACAGCGTGGAAACCGCGCTCGAAACTCACCTTGAGAACTGCCGGGCCGTCGCAGAGCGCCTTGATGCGGAGGAAGTTCAGCAGCTCAACCGCCTTCTAGCAAAAATGCTGCCCGCAGACCCTGACTAGCGGAATGTGCATCACAATCCGCTGTGAAATGGCACAATAACTAACCATGGACTTGCTCACCACCACCATTGACCTTGACGCCATTGCGCACAACACTCGCGTGCTCAAAAAACTCGCGGGCACGGCGCAGCTCATGTGCGTGGTCAAAGCCGACGGCTACAACCATGGTGCCGTCGAAACCGCGCATGTCATGGCGCGCAATGGTGCGGACCAGTTCGGGGTGGCAACGCTGGCAGAGGCGCAGCAGCTGCTGGACGGGGGCATTGACAAACCCATCCTCGCGTGGATGTGGCGGCCGGAACAAACCCTCATCAAAGGAATCGAACTCGGCATACCCAGCCCCGAGCACGCCCGCGCCGCCATCAACTCGGGGCTGGATCTGCGGGTTACCCCCAAAATAGACACCGGTCTCAACCGCTCCGGCATCGACGAAGCCGACTGGGCCGACACCTTCCGGCTGCTTCACGACGCCCCGAACATTGCCGTCACCGGCCTGTTCTCCCATCTCGCATGTGCCGATGAACCAGGTGATCCCAGCGTAGACGAGCAAGCAGACGTATTCCGACGCGCTATTGCGGTGGCGCGTGACTGTGAATTAGACGTGCCCACCAACCACCTATCCAACTCTCCGGCAGCGCTCACCCGACCAGATCTGAACTTTGAGATGATCCGACCAGGACTCGCCTGCTATGGACTATCTCCCATTCCAGGGGTGGATGTTGGCCTGCGCCCCGCCATGACGTGGGCCGCGCGCGTGTCGGTAGTGAAAAAAATCACAGCAGGGGAGGGGGTGTCCTACGGGCACACCTGGCACGCACCCACCGACGGATACACCGCTGTGATTACGGTTGGCTACGCCGACGGCCTGCCCAGGACTGCGCAGGATGCGCTCTCTGTCACCATTGGTGGTGCGCGATACTCGCAGGTAGGGCGCGTCTGCATGGATCAAATCGTTGTGTGGCTAGGCGCTGAGGCCAGCGTGCGTGCCGGGGATGAAGCGTTGATCTTTGGCTCCGGTGAGCAGGGCGAAATGACCGCCGACGAGCTTGCCGAAGGGCTTGGCACCATCAACTATGAGGTTATCTGCAGGCCAAGTGGGAGAACGGTGCGGAAGTTTAAGGGAGGGGATGGCTATGAAAGCTGATTTTCCGGCTCGGGGTGAGCGGCGGTTTGAAACGGCTGCTGACACCCAGGCTTTCGGTTCGAAACTGGGCTGTGCCCTGGAAGCAGGCGACGTGGTGATTCTGGATGGGCCGCTCGGTGCGGGCAAAACGACATTCACGCAAGGTCTCGCGCGGGGGCTGAACGTCAAAGGCCGGGTTACGTCCCCAACATTTGTGATCGCGCGCGAACACCGCTCCCTGGTGGGTGGTCCTGCGCTGATTCATGTGGATGCCTACCGGCTCTTGGGGGAAGACCCTTCCGCTGTGGATGCTGATCCATTGGGGGCGCTGGATTCCCTGGATTTGGACACCGAGCTAGACGATGCTGTGGTTGTTGCTGAGTGGGGCGGAGGGCTTGTTGAACAACTATCGTCCTCCTATTTGAAAGTGATGTTTGATAGGGAAACCGCCGTGCGCGATAACCCCGAATCGGAGGCACGCATTATTACGTGGGAGTGGGTTGAGGGGTAGACGCTGATTGACCCATAGTGTTTGCTCATCAAACTGTCGTTCTTAGCGTCTAAAAGCAGCAGTTTGATGAGCAAACACTACGGGAACCCGATCTGGCAGCTCGAGGAAGACATGACAACCAGTCCTAGGGCATGCCTTTCCTCAAATTAATCCTTGCCGCAATGTTGCGTTGCAGTTCGCGGGCGTTGTAGAGCATCCCATGTGTGATGCGGAGCGTATCCCAGCCCATGTTGTGCGCATGAAACCCCGTATAGAAATAGCTTTTCTGCAGTAGTGTGCGACATCTGTGGAGAACTTAGTTATCCACAGGAAGCAGGTTGGCATCATTACGTCAGCTCATAACACGACTAGAATTGCTATCTTGTGCTGATCCTTGCAATCGATACGTCCACGCCCACGCTGGTCACGGGGCTTGTCCGCGACGGCGTGACGGTGTCCGAGCGTATTCTTCCGAAGTGCCGTGAGCAGGAGGAACGTCTGGTTCCGTGCGTTCAGGAGTGTTTGGTGGAGGCGGATGCCACGTTCCAGGACGTCACCGCGATTGTGGTGGGCTGCGGTCCGGGGCCGTTCACGGGGTTGCGCGTCGGTATGGCCACGGCCGCCGCGTTCGGTGATGCACTGGGGGTTCCGGTGCACGGTGTGTGTTCGCTGGATGCCATTGCCGCGCGTATCGACGCCCCGACGGTCCTGGTCACCACGGATGCTCGCCGTCGGGAGGTGTATTGGGCGTGGTACCAGGATGGGCGTCGTGTCGAGGGGCCCGGTGTGCAGTCCCCTTCGGAATCGTTTCCGCAGGCCCACATGGTGAATGTACCTGAGCACCTGGCTGACAAACTCTCAATAGAAGGCGCCCAGCGGGTGGATCTGGATCCGTCACCTGCGTCGTTGGTGTCTGTGGCGGATCTGGATAGTTCTCCGCAGCCGTTGGTGCCGTTGTATTTGCGACGCCCCGACGTGAAGGAACCGAAGCCGAAACCACGGAACTCGGCTGTTCCGGATGTGGAGTGGCAGTGATGGAGCTTCGTCGCCTGGAGAATTCTCACGCGGTGCGCTGCGCCGAGCTGGAGGAAGTGCTGTTCCCCGGCGAGGATCCGTGGTCTGAGCGGGCGTTTTATAGCGAGTTTGCGTATCCGTCGAACTTGTATATCGGCGCGTTTGACCACGAGGACCACCTCATTGGTTACGCGGGCTTGGCTATGGTTGGACCCCGGCATGACCCCGAGTTTGAAATTCACACCATCGGCGTGGATCCCGCGCACCAGGGTGAGGGCATTGGCCGCGCGATGATGGAGCAGTTGATGGCGGTGGCGGATCGGCATAACGGTCCGGTGTTTTTGGAGGTACGCACCGATAACACCCCCGCTATCTCCCTGTATGAGTCGCTTGGTTTCGTGGTGACGGGCACACGCAAGAATTACTACCAACCATCGGGTGCAGATGCGTTTACTATGCATAGGCCGTCGCAGGGGAAGTGATGGTATCGTTCATCCGTTGGTGTTGGTGCTGAATAGTTGGGGTTGTGAGCATGCCAAGTAAGGTCGTTCTGGGCGTGGAAAGCTCGTGTGATGAAACAGGCGTGGGCATTGTCCGCGTCACCTATGGCGATGGCGAAGAACCCCGGTTGGAGATTTTGGCTGATCAGGTGGCTAGTTCGATGGAGCAGCACGCCCGTTTCGGCGGGGTTGTCCCAGAGATCGCGTCACGAGCGCACCTTGAGTCGATGGGGCCGGTGATGCGGGCGGCGCTTGCGGAATCGGGCGTCGATAAGCCGGATGTTGTGGCAGCGACAGTTGGACCTGGTTTGGCGGGTGCGTTGCTGGTAGGGGCCAGCGCGGCGAAGGCGTATGCGGCGGCGTGGGACGTGCCGTTTTATGGCGTGAATCACTTGGGTGGGCATGTTGCTGTGGCGAACCTGGAAGGTGAGCCCCTGCCGCACGCTGTGGCACTGTTGGTGTCGGGTGGGCACACACAGCTGCTTGAGGTGGACGGGGTGGGTGCACCGATGAAGGAACTGGGGTCCACACTTGACGACGCCGCGGGCGAAGCCTACGACAAAGTGGCACGTCTGCTGCGGCTGGGGTACCCCGGGTGGTCCACTTGTGGATCGGTTGGCGCAGCGTGGCGATAGAAAAGCGATTAATTTTCCTCGCGGCCTGATGCGCCGTGATGATTCCCGACACGACTTTTCCTTCTCTGGTCTGAAAACCGCCGTGGCCAGGTATGTTGAGGCTGCCGAGCGCGCTGGCGAGGTGATTTCCGTGGAGGACGTGTGCGCGTCCTTCCAGGAAGCCGTGTGCGACGTTCTGACGTTCAAGGCGGTGCGGGCCTGCCAGGATGTGGGGGCGAAAGTGCTGCTGATCGGCGGGGGAGTGGCGGCGAATTCCAGGCTTCGTCAGCTGGCGGAGGATCGTTGTCGCAGCGCCGGGATTGAACTGCGCGTGCCCTCATTCCGGTTGTGCACCGACAACGGCGTGATGGTCGCCGCGTTGGCGGCTCAGCGCGTGGCCGCAGGGGCGGAACCCAGCAGCCTGGGCGTGGGGACTGATTCCTCGCTGGAGGTTGAAGTGCCTCAGTTGTGAGGTTTTAGGATGACTCGCACTCGTAGATGACCTTGCTGAAATCCAGGGCGGCCAGGTCGTCGCGATGAATGTAGAAGCGAGCCACGCCGCCGTCGGCAAGCATGAAGGCCGCGTCAGAGTGGTCTCCAAAGTAGGATTCCAGCTGGAAGAGCACTATGTAACCCGAGTCGGGGTGGTGGGGGTCTGTGGGTGCAGGCGCGTGATGCGTCTGTTGGAAAAGGTCTTCGCATAGGTAAATCCAGCCGCCGCCGAAGATGGTGTGGTGTTGTGAGTCCAGGAGCTCGGAGAGATCCAGGCCGTCATCGGTGTCAAAGTCGAAACCGTGGCGGCGGGTATGGGCGATGAACTCGTAGGCGCGGCTGGTGGGCAGCTGGTCGTAGAGCTGGCCGTGCAGGTCAAAATAGCCGCGGGAGTCAATAACACCATCCTCAGCGGGGGAGTCTGTTTCTGCATGTCCGTTGGAAAATTCGTCGGCGGGAATATAACGCACGAGGTGGCCGCGCCACTGTTCTGCATCGAGCATGTAGCCGCCGAGTCCCATGTCGCCGTCGTCTGCGATGAAAAACTGGATTAGGCCGCTGGTTGGGATGCCGTCGCGTTCAGGAAGTTCAGCAAGGTTAATTTGGGCGAGGAAGAACAGCGGATTGCCGCAACCATCGGTGGGCCACGGGTAGGACGGACTGATAAAGGCCGGTCCGCGCACTCGGGAACCTGTGAGGTGGGGATTGGCGTCGTGCCTGGGTGTGAGGTGAAGGGCCGTGGTCCGGCGGGCAGTCCCTTCGAGCAGTGGGAGGAAAGGCGCAAATTCGGGGGTGAGGTCTACGGTTAACACGGTGTTGTCCACGGTTTCTCCTAGTGATCAAAAACAGAATGTAGTAGTCATGCTACCAGCTTTTATGTTGTTTGTGTTTGTGGGGTCTGGCATATAGTAGGTGGGATCTTTTTTCCTTATTGGTATGCTCGTTTTAGTGAAAAATAATGGCGTTATAGTCGCGGGGATAAGGGGGGATTTTTCGCTTTTGAACTGGGGAAATGATGCCAGGAATCACAAGGTAGAAATAGATGTACGTATCAACATTAAATGGAAAATTACGGAGCGGCAGTATATTATTTTATGCAACAAGGTTATTGATCTGATTATTGCATGGATTTTGCATGAGTAATTAGTGAAGTCTCACTTATGAAGTGGCTATTCTTTTCGGTGCTGTGGGGGTGTTAGGCATGGCCTCAGCTGTGTTGGAGGGGTTGGGGGTGTCATCAGGGCACACTGCTGGACCCCGCTTAATGAACTTCCATGAGGTCCACGTCCCGCGTGTTTGCGGCTAGCGAACATGCAGGTGGGTAGTACGTAAATAGTTGAGGGGCTGGCACTCGCGGGGGTAGAGTGCTAAGAGGTTGTGTGAAACAGGGCAGCTGTTCACCCGCGACGACAGCTGTGCTGGCAGATGCAACCGGCGCAATGCCAACCATCACATGATGGCAACTATCACATGGAGGAATTTGTAGTGTCGAACGTTAACATTAAGCCCCTTGAGGACAAGATCCTCGTCCAGATTAATGAGGCTGAAACCACCACCGCTTCCGGCCTGGTTATTCCGGATTCCGCGAAGGAGAAGCCTCAGGAGGCTACGGTCATTGCTGTGGGTGCTGGCCGCTTCGATGAGAAGGGCGAGCGCGTTCCTATGGATGTCAAGGAAGGCGACGTGGTGATCTTCTCCAAGTACGGCGGGACTGAAATCAAGTACCAGGGTGAAGAGTACTTGATCCTGGCTCAGCGTGACATCCTCGCCATTGTTGAGAAGTAAGAGGCTTCACATATGGCAAAGTTGATCGCCTTTGATGAGCAGGCCCGTAAAGGCATCCAGGCCGGTGTGGACACGCTGGCCGATGCCGTGAAGGTCACTCTCGGCCCTCGTGGTCGCAATGTGGTGTTGGACAAGGCTTTTGGTGGCCCGACTGTCACCAACGATGGTGTGACCATCGCCCGCGATATCGACGTGGAAGATCCGTTCGAGAATCTGGGTGCCCAGCTGGTGAAGTCCGTTGCGGTGAAGACCAACGACTTGGCTGGTGACGGCACCACGACCGCGACGCTTCTCGCGCAGTCGCTGATTAAAGAGGGCCTGCGTAACGTGGCTGCCGGTGCCAACCCGATTGAACTGAATCATGGTATTGCCGCCGCCGCCGATAAGACGGTGGAGGAGCTTCTGAAGCGTGCGACAGAGGTGTCCAACCCCACTGAGATTGCTAATGTTGCTACGGTCTCGTCCCGCGACCCCGAGATCGGTGACATGGTTGCCGCCGCAATGGAGAAGGTGGGCAAGGATGGCGTGGTCACGGTCGAGGAATCTCAGACCATGGAGACCACTCTGGACATTACCGAGGGCGTGTCCTTTGATAAGGGCTTCCTGTCCCCGTACTTCATCACCGACATTGATGCCCAGCAGGCCGTGCTTAACGACGCCCTGGTGCTTCTTGTTCGCAACAAAATCTCCTCGCTCCCGGACTTCCTGCCTGTGCTGGAGAAGATTGTTGAGTCCGGCAAGCAAGTCCTGATTGTGGCTGAAGATATTGAGGGTGAGCCACTGCAGATGCTGGTGGTGAACTCCATTCGGAAGACGCTGAAGGTTGTGGCCGTGAAGTCACCGTACTTCGGCGATCGTCGTAAAGCATTTATGGATGACCTTGCCGTGGTTACCAATGCCACTGTTGTGGACCCCGAGGTGGGTGTGAACCTGAGCGAGGTGACTATCGCTGAATTCGGTGCAGCGCGTCGTGTGACAGTGACCAAGGACCAGACGGTGATCGTTGACGGTGCGGGCAGTGCTGAGGATGTGGAGAATCGCCGCAACCAGATCCGCCGTGAGATCGAGAAGACCGACTCCACCTGGGATCGTGAGAAGGCTGAGGAACGCCTGGCCAAACTGTCTGGCGGCATTGCCGTGATCAAGGTCGGTGCTGCAACCGAGACTGAGGTGGGGGAGCGCAAACTCCGCGTCGAAGATGCCATCAACGCTGCGAAAGCCGCAGCTCAAGAGGGTGTTATCGCCGGTGGTGGATCTGTACTGGTACAGATCGCGCAAGAACTCAACACCTTTGCTGAGGGTTTTGAGGGCGATGCGAAGGTGGGTGTGCTTGCCTTGGCTCGCGCCCTGACCAAGCCGACCTACTGGATTGCGGACAATGCGGGTGTGGACGGTGCTGTCGTTGTGGCACGTACCGCTGAACTGCCCAATGGTGACGGCTTCAACGCCGCCACCCTGGAGTATGGGAACCTTATTGAACAGGGCATTATTGATCCTGTGAAGGTGACTCACTCGGCAGTGGTCAATGCCACGTCGGTGGCGCGTATGGTGCTGACCACAGAAGCATCTGTGGTGGAGAAACCGGCTGAGGAAGAACCTCGCGCTGGTCATGCGCATCATCACCACTAGTGCATAGACCAAAGGCCCCAGGATTGACCGCCTGGGGCCTTTGCTGTGGGGAATGTAGTGGATATAGGAAACGTCATACCACCACCCGTGCCACATGTGATTTATGTTATATTTTCTTGGGATTATGGGTGTTTTCCCTGTTCATGTATGGAATTGTTGTTGAACAACGGAAACGATTAACCAATCGACAACGATGTAACGTGGGTCAAGTCTCTGTAAAATGGAGGATCAATCTAAGGTACTGTGCTCAGGTCTTCTAAGATGCTTCTCAACAAGTGCATAGGAGATCTTAGTCTGCGAGTGAAGGGAACAGGTTCCAGGGTGAACGAGTCGGAGCGTGAACTAGCGGACCTAGTTCCCCGTGCTGCCGGCGGTGACCGCGCCGCGATGCAACGCATCATGGTTATTATTCACCCAATTGTTCTGCGTTATGCACGTGCACGAATCGGTGGCGGGAGGCATCCCACCGCTGAAGACGTGGCACAAGAAATCTGTCTGGCGGTGGCAATGTCCGTGGGAAATTACGTTGACCGCGGTCGTCCGTTTTTGGCCTTTGTGTACGGCATTGCATCGAATAAAGTAGCGGATGCGCATCGTGCGTTGTCGCGGGAAATGTCCAATCCGACCGAAGACGTTCCCGAAACCGCGCTGGAACATGATACGCCAGAAGAATATGCACTGGTCAGCGATGGAAGTAACAGAGTGCGACTTCTTCTCGATTCATTAAGTGAAAAGGCACGAGAAGTCATTATTTTGAGAGTTTTCGTTGGCCTCTCCGCAGAAGAAACTGCGGAGATTGTAGGCAGTACCCCCGGGGCTGTGCGGGTTGCTCAACATCGAGCACTTGCATCGCTCCGGAAAAATTTAGATGGGCAGGAGCGATAGGTATGGATCAACGCCGCCCCGGCGGGGACCACGACGCGTTTGCCGAACACACTGATGATGTGTTGTTCGACACCGACGTCTTCCTCACCGAGCTCTCTAAAGGACATGACCCTTCCGAGGGAGAGGACCCGCTCGCGCAGCTTCTCCTCTCCTTCAATGATGAGGTTATTTACTCACGAGCACCAGAGCCGCCGACCATTGACAATGCGTTCATGGGGCGTTTTGATGCCGCGACGGAGATCTTCGAACCAGTCACCGATGCCGCATCGCTGCTGGACCGCCAGCCGGACCTTTCTGCTGATGACGGCTACGCTGATGATTATTTTCGAAGGTGGAGCGGAGTACGCTGACCGCACTGAGCAGGCAGAACCAAAGGATCAGGTTGACGATTACGACAGTGCTGTGGCGGACGTGGTTCCGCTGGAATCACGGCGTCGTAAACCGCGTATCAACGCGTTCATGTCTGGGTTGATCGGTGCTGCCGCAGCAACCTTGGTGATTGCTGGCAGTGGTGCGGCTATCTACAACTCCCAGCCGGGATCGTTCCTGTGGGGGCTGAACACCAAGCTGTTTGGTGATCACGCAGCGGTCGTGGAATTGGCAAGCACCCTGGAGCAGGTGGATAACCTCAATGCCAAGGGCGATACTGATGGTGCTTTGGCGTTGCTGGAACAGGCAAAATCACTGATCAAGGAGATTAACTCTAAGGACCGTGCCACCTTGCGCCGCGACATTGATCAATCGGAGCAGCGCATTTCCACGCAGACGGTGACCGCAGCCCCGCCCACCTCGACAACGCCACCCCCGTCTGAGTCGGAGCCTGTGCCCACGGTGACGGTGACAGTTACGGCTACGGTTGGGCCAAATGGTGTGGTCCAGAACCAGAATCAAAGCGGCGGCGGGGCTTCGCAGGTGGCTCCGACGACTAATCCGCTTCCACAGTCGGCTCCCTCAACGGCTGTTACCAGTACACCGGCAAGCACCACGGGTGATGGCGGAGGTGCGCAGAATAATAACCAGAGTAATCAGCCGCCACGGCATATCAGTTCGGTGCCGAAACCGAGCAGCAATGAGCCATCACAACCTGGGGCGAACGCTGGAAGCAGCGATCCGTAACACAAGGCTTATGGGTAATGTGCCCCGCAGTATGGGCTGGACAGCTTCTAGGTAGTTCTTTTAAGAAGCGTTCAGCCCATCAACGTATCCCAAGGCAGTAATCCCAGGGCACGTATGCCTCAACAGCGGGGCAGGCGCTGGGTTCGTGCACGGGGCTAAGTTCACCGGCTAGGGTGGCGCGCATGTTTGCTTCCATGATGTCCCAGCCGTAGTAGTGGTTTTCTTGGCAGTCCTCACACATGAAGAAGATGCCAAGTATCCCTCGGGGTTCCAGTGCCGCGCGGAACTGCGCAACCAGCTCCATGTCTTCGAGAATGTGTCGGCGGTCTTCGTCACTGAGGGGCGGCATGGGCTCCTCAGTGTCAAACAGCGCAGCAGGATCATTCGGGTCGTCTGCGAAGGGATCCTGAGGCATGAGGGGGTCGAAGTTCACAACAGCAACAATAATTGCTGTGGCTGTGCCGGGCAACAAGTAATATCATTCCGAAGTTCCCGTATTGCAGTTCCCGCAAACGGGGTGGCTGCGGCTACTCTAGATGACATCATGCCTCCGCGCGTGGGATTATAACGGGAATATCTTGGCGTTGAAGAGCATTTCTTTAAATACATAGTGTTGTTGAGTAGGAGGAAACGGTTTTATGACCGATATGCATGTCCCCACTGGTGGCGATGATCCGAATAAGGTTGCCCTGGTTGGTTTGACCTTTGATGATGTCCTTCTGCTTCCAGATGCATCTGAGATTATTCCCAGCGAAGTGGATACGTCGTCGCAGTTAACCCGCAATATTCGCTTGAATATTCCACTGATCTCTGCAGCAATGGATACCGTGACCGAGGCGCGCATGGCTATCGCGATGGCACGGCAAGGTGGTATGGGGGTGTTGCACCGCAACCTCTCCATTGAAGACCAAGCCCAGCAGGTGGAGCTGGTGAAACGCTCCGAATCGGGTATGGTGACGGACCCGATTACCTGCAGCCCCGACATGACAATCGGCGAGGTGGATGCCCTCTGCGCCCGATACCGTATTTCTGGCCTGCCGGTGGTGGATAGCGACGGTACCCTGGTGGGTATTTGCACTAACCGTGACATGCGTTTTGAGCCGGACATGTCCCGTACGGTCGCTGACGTGATGACGGCCATGCCTCTGGTTGTGGCTAAGAGGGGAGTGTCCAAGAAAGACGCTCTGAACCTGCTCAGCTCTAACAAGGTGGAAAAGCTTCCCATTGTTGATGATGCGGGCAAGCTGGTGGGCCTGATTACAGTCAAAGACTTTGTGAAAACCGAACAGTACCCCGATTCCTCGAAGGATGCGTCGGGCAGGCTGCTGGTGGGGGCTGGCATTGGCACGGGTGCCGATTCGTGGTCCCGGGCCGGCGCGCTGACTGATGCCGGGGTGGATGTGCTCATTGTGGATACCGCGCACGCCCACAATAAAGGCGTGCTGGAAATGGTAGCCAAGGTAAAGAAGGAATTCGGCGATCGTGTGGATGTGATCGGCGGCAACCTGGCCACCCGCGCTGCGGCGAAAGCCATGATTGAAGCCGGTGCTGACGCCGTGAAGGTGGGAATCGGTCCCGGTTCCATCTGCACCACCCGTGTCGTCGCAGGTGTGGGCGCACCGCAGATCACCGCCATCATGGAGGCCGCTGTGCCCGCGAAGGAAGCGGGCGTGCCGATCATTGCCGACGGCGGCATGCAGTTCTCCGGCGACATTGCCAAGGCCCTGGCTGCTGGTGCTTCCACCGTCATGCTGGGATCACTGCTGGCAGGTACGGCAGAGGCTCCGGGAGAGACGGTCGTCGTAAATGGCAAGCAGTACAAAATGTACCGCGGCATGGGTTCGCTGGGCGCGATGCAGGGGCGCGGGCTGTCCGGCGAGAAGCGCTCCTTCTCCAAGGACCGTTACTTCCAGGCGGATGTGAAGAGCGAGGAAAAGCTTGTGCCTGAGGGCATTGAGGGACGAGTGCCGTTCCGCGGTTCCATTGATGCCATTACCCACCAGCTGGTTGGTGGCCTGCGTGCGGCGATGGGGTACACGGGTTCGGCCACCATCGAGCAACTTCACGACGCTCGCTTTGTGCAGATCACTGCGGCAGGGCTGCGCGAATCCCACCCCCATGACATTCAAATGACTGTCGAAGCCCCCAATTACTACCAGCGCTGATTAAGGACCACTGTGCGTAACAACGTCGAACTCGGCATCGGCCGCGAGGCCCGCCGCTCTTACTCCCTCAACGAGATTGCCATCGTCCCGTCTCGCCGCACTCGTTCCTCCAAAGATGTGGATACCTCGTGGAATATTGATGCCTACAGCTTTGACATTCCCTTTATGTCCCACCCTTCCGATGCCTTGGCGAGCCCTGAGTTTGTGATGGAAATGCACAGGCAAGGCGGGCTGGGCGTGATCAACGCGGAAGGCATGTGGGGCAGGCATGCGGACCTGGATGCCGCCATTGCCGAGGTCCTGAACGCCGCCGTCGATGAATACGGTGGCTACGACTTCAACAACGCTAAAGCCGTCGCTGTGCTGCAGAAGCTTCACTCCGCTCCCATCAACGAAGACCTGCTCACTGAACGCATCGCGGAAATACGAGCATCCGGGGCCACCGTTGCCGTGCGGGTATCACCCCAGCATGCTCGCGAGCTTGCACCTCTAGTAATCAAAGCCGGTACGGAACTTCTGGTCATTCAAGGAACCCTCATCTCCGCAGAGCATGTCGCCGCCGACGGGGAACCGCTCAATCTCAAAGAGTTCATTGGATCACTTGACGTGCCGTCATTGCGGGCGGAGTCACCGACTACACCACTGCGTTGCACCTCATGCGCACTGGTGCTGCGGGCATCATCATCGGCGGCGGAACCAGTACCACCGATCTTGCGCTGGGTATTGATGCCCCGATGGCCACCGCTATTGCCGATGCTGCGGCGGCTCGGCGCGACTACCTCGACGAGACAGGCGGGCGCTACGTCCATCTTATTGCCGACGGCGAGATTGAAACCTCAGGCGACGTGGCTAAGGCCATCGCCTGTGGTGCCGACGCTGTGATGTTGGGGGCACCGCTTGCACAGGCCAGCGAGGCCGCCGCGCCAGGATATTACTGGCCTGCTGTGGCAGGGCATCCCCGATTCCCGCGCGGTGTTGTGGAACCTGCGCCAGGTCGTGTGTATGAAGAGGCTGATCAACGCCCCAGCTTGGAGGTTGTTCTTCATGGGCCGTCCGCTGACGCATTCGGTGCACTGAACCTGGTGGGTGGTTTACGACGTGCCATGGCCAAATGTGGCTACACCGATCTAAAGAAGTTCCAGAAGGTGCAGTTGGCTATTCGCGGGGTGTAGGTTTGGCCGGGCTGTCCATGATCTGCCAAACCGCCAGAAATACCCTGGAAAATGATCAGTTCTGCACAGTGTGCTTATGCTCAAAGCACACTTTTACCCCTGTCATGTAGGCCCACTCCCAGGTACACAACATCTCATTTTTGTGCTTGCTGGTTGGCCTACGCGCCGATAGCGGGGGCGATGGTTCGCCAGGAGGTGCGTAGCTGGTGTTCGAAAAGCGGCCAGGTGTGGGCACCGTTCGGGGCATAGAAGCGGTCTACGTTGACGCCAGCCGCGCGGGCGTTATTGGTGAAGTGCTCGGAGCAGGCGTTGGCTGCGCCTTCAACCACGAGCGGCCCGCCCCATAGCCCGACGTTGTAGTGGTTTCCGTCGACCTCGCCGGGTACGCCGGAGGCAGATCCCACGAAGACAGCAACGTCGCGGAGTCGGGTTGGCTGGGCATTGGGGTCGTGGTCGGCCCATGCGGGATCCCAGGGTGGTCCCCACGCGTTTCCAATGTTTCCGCCGGTGCCAAGAACAAGACCCGCAGCCAGAGGTGAGCCAACAACACCGGAACTCATGGGACAGCCGGAATATGTGGCTGCGGCTTTAAACCTGCCAGGGTTGTGGGCTGCGATATCAAGGGCAGGTCCGCCGGACATGGAGAGTCCTGCAACGGCATCGCGACCGGTTCCGTTGAATTCGCGGTCAATCACGGAGGGAAGTTCTTGGGTGAGGTAGGTGGTCCATTTGTTGCGACCGAGGATGGGGTCGTCCTGGTACCAGTCGCTGTAGAGTGAGCCTTTGCCGCCGATGGGGGAGACGACGTTGACGTTTTTGTCGCGGAAGAAGCTTCGATAATCAGTGGTGTTTGCCCAAGTCAGTCCATCTGTTCCGCCGTAGTACCCGGGGAGAAGGTAGAGGGTGGGGCGGGGCGCATTGCCTTCGGGGACAAGAATGTCGTTGGGGATCACGGCGTTGTGGGCCGGTGAGTAGACGTGGATGCGCAGGAACTGGGCGTCGATACGCTCGGTGCTTACTAGGTGAGGGCCGTCCTGAGCGGAGGCTGTTGGTGTGGTTGCCACAGCTCCGATGAACGTCAGCGCGGCAAGCAGCATTGTCGTGATGCGTCGGACCATGTTATCGAGGTTAGTTTATATAAAGAAAAGACGCACCTATAGATCTTGATTTATCGATAACGGATTATGGCGCTCATGTGCTACCGCTTATTGGGGGTGGTGCGTCGGGCGAACTCCTCATTATTTATCACATGTGCTTGCGATGTTAGCTAACCCGTGAAAAAAACTCAGCTCAAGCCACTAGAACAACGTGAAAGAGAGACAATAATGCCCACTGGGCACATAAGGGTTGCCTTATGAATGCACCCTCACTAACCTCCCACGTGGTGGTTGTGGATATCACTCCGGACACTGGGCGCATGGTTATCGTTACTCTCAGCGGGGGGAGTCTGAGCACAACAGAAGTGCACCGCTTTGAGCATCATTCGGACCGCCACAGCACACATTCCGTTAACCATCTTGTCACCGAAATCATCGCAGGCCTGCGCATCGTCAACCTAGAGCTCAGTAGCGCGAAGGCCACCGTCTCTATCAGTGCTTGCGGTGGCGATTACGTGTGCCTCACCCCGCAGCGTGACATCGTTTCTGCCAGCACATATCCAGCTCAACCCGGGAAGGTGACCTGCAACCCACGAGACTTCTTCAACCTCACTGGAGTGCAGCCCGCACCCACTGCAACGGCTTTTCGCCTCCATGCACATCTGAACAGCAACCCGGAGGACCGCTCGCGTATCGACGCCGTCCTTTCCATCCCTGACTACATCGTCTACCAGTTAACGGGGGTTATGGGGTGGTCGCGAAGCATTCTCTCCGGCACTGGCCTCACCCAACCAGGAAGTAAGCACTGGTCACCCGAGGTATTCAACACTCTGGGTATTCCACAGCACTGCGTGGGGGAACCATCACCAGACATGACGGTTGTCGGCCCCGTCACCGTACCCGGACTAGACAACTTCACCGTGGTGCGTGGTGGTGCTGACAACAATGCCTGCGCAGTGCACGGGCTCGGACTCGTTGATGGCGAAGCCTTCATATCCTTCGATGCCGACTCTCTCGTTGGTTGTGTCACCGATAATCCGCAGCTCGGCGACACCGCCTTCGCCGCGCACTTCAGCAATGACAACTGCACAGATGGACACACTCGCCTCCAGAGAGTGCTTCCCGGCCTGCGGCTCCTAGAACACTGCTGTGCCGTCTTCGCTGACCAAGGACGCGCCTCTGATGTGGCGATTCTCACCGCTCAAGCCGCTCAGCACTACGACCCTGGCATCACCATTGACATCACCGCGCCGGGTATCAGCAACTATCCAGAACACATTGCCAGGCTGCTGCGGCACCACGGCGTGGATAGACTGGGGGAGAGCTGCGACGATCCGGCGCTCATCATGCGCGTTGTCATTGCCTCATTAGCACGAGCACATGCCACAACCGTCGCAAACCTGGAACAAACAATACAAAAGCGCATCACCAGCATCAGGCTCATCGGCGCAGGCGCGCAGAACACACTTCTCTGCAAGCTCACCGCCCAAGCTTGCGGCATCCCCGTCGCAGCAGGACCCCGAGACGCCACCCCCCTTCGGCTCGGCGCTCGCACAACTTGAACTCCGCGGCCACGACAGAGACGCGCTCCTCGACATCGAACGAGCACGCACTGTACGCACTGTCTACACGCCGTCATAACAACGAAAGGACCATCATGACCACCTACCAGAACTACATCAACGGGAAGTTTATCGACGCCGCGGACACCCACGACGTGATCAATCCCTCCACAGGCCAGGTGCTCGCCCACGCACCCAGCTCCGACATCGCCGCAGTCAACGAGGCCGTCGCAGCAGCCAAAGCCGCGCAAGTTCATTGGGCGGAACTGCCCAACATTGAACGCGCCGGGTATCTCACCGCCATTGCTGCGAAACTCCGGGACAACGTTGACCGCTTTGCTCGCTACCTTGTTGAAGAGCAGGGAAAAGTGCAGGCTCTTGCGGAAGTGGAGGTGTCCTTCACCGCCGATTACTTCGACTACATGGCTGGCTGGGCGCGCAGGCTTGAAGGGGGGAGGTTATTCCCTCGGACCGACCAGGCGAAATGATCTTCCTCACCTACGATCCCATTGGCGTGGTGGGTGGCATCCTGCCGTGGAACTTCCCCTTCTTCCTCATCGCCCGCAAAATGGCACCGGCCCTGCTCACTGGCAACACCATCGTGATCAAGCCCAGCATGGAAACGCCCATCAATGCGTTTGAATTCTGCAAGATTGTGGATGAGGTCGGCCTTCCCGCAGGTGTATTCAACATGGTGGGTGGCTCCGGCCGCAAAATCGGCGAAGCCCTAACCACTCACCCCGACGTGGGACTGATCTCCATGACCGGGTCCGTTGACGTGGGCAAGCGCATCATGGAACAGGCCGGAAGTACGCTGACCCGTGTGAACCTGGAACTCGGCGGCAAAGCTCCCGCCATCGTGCTTGCCGACGCCGATCTTGACCTCGCCGCCACTGCCATATGGAACTCCCGGGTGATCAACACTGGGCAGGTGTGTAACTGTGCGGAGGTCGTGCTTGTTGAAGAAGCCGCGTACGATGACCTGTTGGCCAAGCTCGTCGAGAAAATGGAATCCACGCAGTACGGAAACCCGGTGGATATTCGAGAGCTAGACATGGGGCCGCTGATTACCCCCGAGGCCATGGACAAGCTCGACGAAATGATCGAGGCCGCTGTGGCAGCTGGGTGCCGTGTTGAAACTGGCGGTGCCCGTGCAACGGACAAGGGCGAAGGCAACTTCTATCAGCCAACAGTGCTGTCAGGGGCGACTGCTGACATGGCCATCGCGCGGGAAGAAATCTTTGGTCCGGTGCTGCCGGTGGTGAAAGTCAAAGACCTTGATGAGGCCATCGCCATTGCCAACGAGTCGGATTATGGACTCACCAGCTCCATTTTCACCAACAACATTAACGCCGCACTCAAAGCTGCCCGGCAGCTACAGTACGGGGAAACCTACATCAACCGTGAGCACTTCGAGGCCATGCAGGGCTTCCATGCCGGGCGACGCAACTCCGGCATTGGGGGAGCGGACGGTAAGCACGGCCTGATGGAATACGTGGAGACCCACGTCACCTACATCCAGACCCACGATTAGTTGCTGGCCAGGTCGCGGCGGCTGAGAGGCTGTTGGGCGGGCGTCGATACGCAGGTGCCTGCCCATGCGTGACCTGGGTTTGAACTGGAATGCTGGCTATGGTTAAATGTTCTGGTTGCGTGTGCTGGTCGGTCCGCTGTGCGTTTCCGAGCGTGGACCGAGACCCTTCGACTATTGTTCGTCGCTTCATGGAAGAGTGCAACGTAATTGTATGTAGACCACGTGTGTCTGGGCCGGAAATTCGGCACACATTAATCCAGGTCAGGAGACCATAGTGATTCAGCAGGAGTCGCGTCTGCGGATCGCCGACAACACTGGTGCGCGCGAAATTCTGTGCATCCGTGTCCTCGGCGGATCCACCCGACGCTTTGCTGGCATTGGCGACGTTATTGTTGCCACTGTCAAGGAAGCAGCGCCTGGCGGCAACGTCAAGGCTGGTGAAATTGTTAAGGCTGTTATCGTCCGCACGAAGAAGGAAACCCGTCGCCCCGACGGTTCCTACATTCGCTTCGACGAAAACGCAGCTGTGATCATCAAGAACGACAACGAGCCCCGCGGTACCCGCATCTTCGGCCCCGTCGCTCGTGAGCTTCGTGACAAGAAGTTCATGAAGATCGTCTCGCTGGCACCGGAGGTAATCTAAATGAAGATCCGTAAGGGTGACAACGTCATCGTCATCGCAGGTCGCGATAAGGGCGCAACGGGCAAGGTTATTCAGGCTTTCCCGAAGACCGACAAGGTTCTTGTTGAAGGTGTCAACAAGATCAAAAAGCACGTGGCTAACTCCGCTCCTGAGCGTGGTGCTGAATCTGGTGGCATTGTCACCCAGGAAGCACCGATCCACGTGTCCAACGTCATGATTCTCGACGCTGATGGTCAGCCGACCCGTATCGGCTACCGCTTCGATGAAAATGGCAAGAAGGTTCGCATCTCCCGCCGTACCGGGAAGGACATCTAACATGAGCGAGAAATACATTCCCCGCCTCAAGGCCCGCTACCGCAACGAGATCCGCACCAAACTGAACGACGAGTTCAATTACGAAAACGTCATGCAGATTCCTGGCGTAACCAAGGTTGTTGTCAACATGGGTGTTGGTGAAGCTGCGCGCGAAGCAAAGCTGATCAACGGTGCTCTGGAGGATCTTGCCCTGATCACCGGCCAGAAGCCGCAGATTCGCCGTGCAAAGAAGTCCATCGCTAACTTCAAGCTGCGTGAAGGCATGCCCATCGGTGCCCGCGTGACCCTGCGTGGCGACCGCATGTGGGAGTTCCTGGACCGTCTGTTGACGGTCGCTCTGCCGCGTATTCGTGACTTCCGTGGTCTGTCTGACCAGCAGTTCGATGGCCACGGCAACTACACCTTCGGCCTCAGTGAGCAGACCATGTTCTACGAGATCGACGTGGACAAGATCGACCGCCCCCGTGGTATGGACATCACAGTAGTAACCACTGCCACAAACAATGAAGAGGGGCGTGCGCTGCTCCGTGAGCTTGGCTTCCCATTCAAGCGCAACGAGGCTAAGTAGCATCAACTTAGCAGGTATCTATCACCTGCAGATACGGCAAGCCCCCAAGTTTTGTCAAAACTTGGGGGTATTTGTTTTTCCTGGGTAACGTTATGCGAATGGGCATAGATAAAAGAAAATGAGCGTGTCGCAGTTTAAGGCTATCTACCCCCACCCTGTGATGTTGCGATTCACCTGTGTGCTAAAAATCCAGTATAACGCCTCTGAATCGGTAAACTCGCAGCTATCTTAGCTTGACAGGCTCCTTTGTGCTGCGTTGAATCAACATTCGTGAATGAAAACTGCGGCAACCCACAGCAGCTCCGTTGTGCTGCGTCACTCCGTCATCTCCTAACGGTCATTGCTGCCGTTGTAACGGCGGGGGTTGTCGCTGCCTGTTCGTCCACTGGTGGTGCTCCCCGGCAATCGGCGGACGGCACTGTCGGGGGAGGGGGTGTTGATACACCCCGCGCCGTTGTTTCGATGGTGACGCATGGTGCGCCGGGCGACACGTTTTGGGACTTGGTGCGTAAGGGGGGCCGAAGATGCCGCGCGCAAAGACAACATTGAACTGCGTTACTCATCCGACCCTCAAACACCAAACCAGGCTAACCTGGTGCAATCGGCTATCGACGCCCATGCTGACGGCATTGCTGTCACCCTTCCGAATGCCCATGCTATAGGTCCCGTCGCTAAAAGCGCTGTGGATGCGGGCATTCCTGTAGTTGGCCTCAATGCAGGCATGACTGATTACAAGCGGTACGGTCTTGGTGGTTTTTTTGGCCAAGATGAAAATGTTGCTGGTGAACTAGCAGGAAAAAGGCTCAAAGACGACAGTGCGCATAAGGTTTTATGTCTCATTCACGAGCAAGGCAACTCCTCTCAGGAAAGCCGCTGCGAAGGCATTAAAAAAGGCCTCGGCGATTCGGGTGAGATGGAAGTCCTCTATGTCAACGGCATGGACCTCACCGCAGTAACGTCCACTGTGCAGGCAAAACTTGCGCAGGATAGAAGCATTGACTGGGTGATGGGGTTAGTGGCTCCCGTAGCGTTGGCAACAGTGCAGGCCGCCAAAGATGCCGGCGCTGAACCCAAGATTGCTACGTTTGACACAAACGCGGAGCTTGTTGCTGCCATCAACAAAGGCGAGATTCAGTGGGCAGTTGACCAGCAACCTTACGTTCAGGGTTATATGGCAGTGGATTCACTGTGGCTTGAACTGCGCAATGGCTCCACTGTTGGTGGTGGGCAACCGGTTTATACCGGACCATCGTTTGTGGACCGTAGCAATGTGGATAAAATCGCTGACGCAGCCAAGATAGGATTACGATGAGCGACAGTGCTTTTTCCAAAACTTTTAACAATGTAATTCGCCGACCAGAGCTAGCAAGTCTGGTAGGCGCGATAGTTATTTTTATTCTGTTTGTGGCGGTAGCGCCACCATTTCGTTCTATTGATGCTTTTTCGACAGTCCTGTACGCATCCTCAACGATGGGAATCGTCGCCCTAGCGGTAGGACTTCTGATGATTGGTGACGAATTTGACCTTTCATCCGGTGTAGCCGTGACAAGCACGGCGTTGATAGCAACAATGTTGAATTACAATTTGCATCTGAACTCGTGGGTTGGCGTTTTTATTTCGCTTGCATCCGCCCTGACTATTGGTGCTCTCAATGGGGTATTGGTTACACGTACCGGAATTCCAAGTTTTCTTATTACCCTCAGCGTGTTCCTCATGCTGCAGGGGCTTAACCTGGCAGTGACTAAGTTTGTCACCGGGCGAGTGGCAACGCCAATTATCTCTGATATGCAGGGCTTTCCCTCAGCTCAGAAGGTGTTTTCCAGCACGCTACATATCGGCCCTATGGACCTTCGGGTTACCGTTCTCTGGTGGTTGCTCTTTGTTGGTGCGGCATCATATTTGCTTTTTCGGACGCGTTTTGGCAACTGGATCTTTGCCGTTGGTGGTGACAAAGACGCTGCTTATGCAGTGGGTGTTCCGGTCCGAAGGGTGAAAATTATCCTCTTCATGTTTGTTGGGTTTGCGACCTGGTTTGTGGGGATGCACAACCTTTTCGCCTTTGACTCTATTCAGGCGGGTCAAGGCGTTGGTAATGAATTCCTGTACATCATTGCTGCCGTTATTGGTGGTTGTTCCTTGACTGGCGGTAAAGGAACTGCTGTTGGGACTGCCATTGGTGCCTTGATTTTTGGCATGACCAGCCAGGGAATTGTGTACGCCGGCTGGAACCCAGATTGGTTTAAAGTTCTTCCTGGGTGCCATGCTGCTCTTCGCTGTTATCACCAATAAATCGGTATCCCGCTACACGGAGGCTCACTAATGTCTGACGATGCCATCATCACACTTGATTCCATCTCCAAAGCGTATGGCGATTTTCAGGCACTCCAGGACATCAACCTTGTCATTAGGCCAGGAACTGTTACCTGCATCCTGGGCGATAATGGCGCGGGCAAGTCAACCCTGATCAAGATCCTCGCGGGTCTGCATCCGCCTACCTCTGGTGACATGCTTATCGACGACGTGCCGGTCACCTTCACCGCGCCTGCTGATGCGCTCGCGGCGGGAATCGCAACAGTGTACCAAGACCTTGCCGTGGTGGGGCAAATGTCAGTGTGGCGAAACTTCTTCCTGGGGCAGGAGCTTGTACATGGTTTCTTGGAGACGCTTCGTATCGACGAGATGCGCAAAATCACGCTTCAGCAGCTTGCGGATATGGGGGTGGAGTTGCCCAACGTAGACATCCCCATCTCACACTTGTCTGGTGGACAGCGCCAGGTCGTCGCCATCGCTCGTGCGATTTACTTTGGTGCGCGTGTGGTGATCCTTGATGAGCCGACCGCAGCACTGGGAGTGAAGCAATCAGGCATGGTGCTCCGCTACGTTAATGCTGCACGTAAACGGGGCATCGCAGTGGTGCTGATCACGCACAACCCCCACCATGCGCACCTTGTCGGTGACTATTTCACTGTGCTTAACATGGGTCAACAGGTGCTCAATGCCAAATGGACCGATGTTAGCGTGGATGACCTTGCTTTGCAAATGGCGGGTGGTGGAGAACTTAGTGCGTTAGAGCATGAACTGCAACGATGATGAGCGATTTCACTTTTTTGCTGTGAAAATGACTCAGACCCCCTCGATGGGGGTATTTAATTCTTATGCAAAACGTACCGTGTGTCACTTTCTTGAGGATCCTATAGGTACTACTCTTTGTTTTCTTTAAGGAAATATTCGGGTACGGACGGAGGATGTATCAACAACTCTACGATATCAAGTTGTCATTGTAGCGCTATTGCTATTCTGATGACCGGCAAAGTTTCGCCTGTGCACGGTTTGTTCGTTGACATGTACATCACAAAAAAATAACGATCTTAGTGGGTGAAAGCACATTCAATTACTGCAATGATGCAGCTTAAGGGGGCTAAGCAAACGAAGAAAAACCTTACAGCATCGCGGGATAAATTTATTCGATAGGCGAAAGCAGTTAGCGGTAGGGTTATGCGTGTTCGTCACTCGAAAGGAGAAAACGTTGCGCAAACCCGTAAAATCTGCAGTCATTGCAGGGGCAACGACAGTGGCAGTTACTTTGTCATTTATTCCGTCTGCCGTCGCATCTGAAGACTGCGGACCGAGCAAGAGCAACGACAGCTCGAATAATACGTCGACAACGTCAGACGACAGCTCTGATAAGGGTTCTGACGCCAGCACGACCAACTCCGGCAGCGACACTACCTCTGACGATAGCTCTAAAACTCTCTCTGGTATGTCCGGCATTGACGCTACGACCAACGTAGGCGTCACCGACGTTGTTACCGGCCACTATCAAAGTGATGCCAGCGCTCACGCTGACGCATCTAGCCGCGCTTCTGCCTCTGGCAATGGGGATGCTTCTGCTGACGCTAGCGCTGATGCTTCGGCTAAGGCTTCCGGTAACGGAGATGCATCTGCCAACGCCAATGCTGATGCTTCGGCTAAGGCTTCCGGTAACGGAGATGCATCTGCCAACGCCAATGCTGACGCTTCGGCTAAGGCTTCCGGTAACGGCGATGCTTCTGCTGACGCTAACGCTGATGCTTCGGCTAAGGCTTCCGGTAACGGGGGATGCGTCTACTGATGCATCGGCTTCCGGTGATTCAAGTGTTCGTGTTTCCGGTGGCGATGATTCGGATTCGTTTGACCCCAATGATTGCCCTCCCGGTGGGTGGGTGACCGGTGGTCATGATATTTCTGCCGATGCCAACGCGGATGCCAATGCTAACGCTTCTGTGACCGGTAACGGTGATGCGTCTGCTGACGCTAATGCTGATGCTTCGGCTAAGGCTTCCGGTAACGGCGATGCTTCTGCTGACGCTAATGCTGATGCTTCGGCTAAGGCTTCCGGCAATGGGGGTGCGTCTACTGATGCATCGGCTTCCGGTGATTCAAGTGTTCGTGTTTCCGGTGGCGATGATTCGGATTCGTTTGACCCCAATGATTGCCCTCCCGGTGGGTGGGTGACCGGTGGTCATGATATTTCTGCCGATGCCAACGCGGATGCTTCAACAAAGGTCTCGGTTTCTAATCACCGCAACATTTCTGCCGATGCCAACGCGGATGCTAATGCTAACGCTTCTGTGACTGGTAACGGTGATGCGTCTGCTGACGCTAATGCTGATGCTTCGGCTAAGGCTTCCGGTAACGGAGATGCATCTGCCAACGCCAATGCTGACGCTTCGGCAAATATCTCCGGCAATGGTGGCGGCAACCACAATGGTAATGGCGGAGGTAACTACGACTCGGACCGTGACTCTGATCATGATTCCGGTTCCGGTGGTGGCAGCTCCGACAACGGTGGCGGTAACTCCGGCTCTGGCGGTGGCAGCTCCGACAACGGCGGCGGTAACCCGGTTCCGGTGGTGGCAGCTCCGACAACGGCGGCGGTAACTCCGGTTCCGGTGGTGGCAGCTCCGACAACGGCGGTAACCCCGCTCTGGCGGTGGACTAGCCCTGGCAGTGGGCAGCATCCCTAGATTTCTTCGGAAGCTCCGGTTCCTCCAATGGTGGCGGTAACTCCGGCTCTGGCGGTGGAAGCTCCGATAGCTCTGGCAGTGGCAGCAGCATCCTAGATTTCTTCGGAAGCTCCGGTTCCTCCAATGGTGGCGGTAACTCCGGTTCCGGCGGTGGAAGCTCCGATAGCTCTGGCAGTGGCAGCAGCATCCTGGACTTCTTCGGAAGCTCCGGTTCCTCCAACTCCGGTTCCGGTGGTGGCAGCTCCGAGTTGAGTTCCCTAGGCAGCTCTGGTGGAAGCTCTGAGTTGAGTTCCCTGGGCAGCTCTGGTGGAAGCTCTGAGTTGAGTTCCCTGGGCAGCTCTGGTGGAAGCTCTGAGTTGAGTTCCCTGGGCAGCTCTGGTGGAAGCTCTGAGTTGAGTTCATTGGGCAGTTCCGGTGGAAGCTCTGAGTTGAGCTCCCTGGGCAGCTCTGCAGGTAGCTCCGAGATTCTTGGTTCCAGCAGCGGATCGAGCATGGGAAGCAGCGCCCTGAGTGCATTGGGCAGTTCTGCAGGTGGCTCCAGCGCTGTTGGTAGTTCAGGCCTCCTGGTTGGTGCTGCTCTTCTAGGCGGCGCAGCTCTGCTGGGTAATCTGATCCTTAACGGTGGTGGAAGTTCTGCCCCTGCTGCACCGGTTGCACCTAACGCTGGTGGTGCTGAAGGTGGCGGCGCACCTGCTGCTCCCGCTCCCGCAGCACCTGCTGCTCCACAGGCTCCTCAGGGCGGTGGCAACTACAACACCACCAACGAGACTCCTCAGGGCGGTGGAAACACCACCAATGAAAAGGGCATTGCTCCTGTAGCTCACGAGGGCGTCGGTGGACCTGTTGCTCCTCTCGGACCAAACGAAAAGGGCGTTGCACCAAAGCCTGCAGGCGCTGAGAAAGGTGTTGCGCCAAAGCCTGGTGGGAATGGAAATGCGTACAATGCTCCAGCTGCCCCGGCTCCAGCCGCTCCTGCACCAGCTCCGGCTGCTCCTCAGTTTGACACCACTGGCCTGCTTTCCGGTGCAGCAATCCTGGGTGGCGCTGCATTGCTGGGCAGCTCCGTAGCACCCGCACTGAGCAGTGGTCTTGGTAGTTCTGGTTTGCTGGGTAGCTCTGAACTGAGCTCCGGCGGCAGCTCTGGTTTGCTGGGTAGCTCCGAGCTAAGCTCCGGCGGCAGCTCTGTAGGCAGCTCCGAGCTGAGTTCTGGCGGCAGCTCCCGAGCATTCAACTTCGGCTCCAGTAGGAACTTCTTCGGATCAATTGACTTCCTCTTTGATTCGTTCTTCAGCCTTCTGACTGGCAGCTCCATTGCACGTGCAGTTACCTCTTCATTCAGCGGTAGCTAACACTGCATAACTTTAAGTGGCTGGACGCCGTGCGACAAGCATGGTGTTCAGTCACTTTTCTCTATGTATGGAGGCCTTCACGATTATGTAGTTAAGCGCATCATGCGGTGGTGTAAGCGTGGTGGTGGGCAGCTGACCTTGTGTGGGTCGGGACGTCGTTAAGCGAGGGGGTTGAGGGGTATTACAGTAAGTTGTGTGTGCGCTTTGGGTGCTGTATTATTGCCGCTTGGACTCTGCACAAGAATCCATGTAAGAACTTAACAACTTCTACTTTGTTGTAGGCCCCTCGCCTTAGTTGGCGTCCACCTGTTTTCAAGGCAGCGAGCTTTACCGCTATTGAGCGGCTTAGGGCGGACAGTGGCCGGTCACCAGGTGATAACTCCAGGTGAGGATGGAACCGCAACGAGAAAGGCAACAAGGTCGCCTTATGACCATGACTGATCCTATTGCCGACATGTTGTCACGCGTGCGCAACGCAAACAATGCGCACCATGACACCGTGTCTATGCCCTCTTCTAAGCTGAAGGTGAATATCGCCACCATTTTGAAGCAAGAGGGTTATATTGCTGACTTCGCCGTTGAGGATGCCAGGGTTGGCAAGACCCTCACGATTGAACTGAAGTACGGCCCGAGCCGTGAGCGTTCCATCTCCGGTATTCGTCGCGTGTCCAAGCCGGGTCTGCGCATCTACGCTAAGTCCACCAACCTGCCGCGCGTGTTGGGTGGTCTGGGTGTGGCTATCATTTCCACCTCCCAGGGGCTGCTCACCGATCGTCAGGCTACCGAGAAGGGTGTAGGCGGAGAAGTTCTCGCCTACGTCTGGTAAGGGAGGATTGACTAACAATGTCGCGTATTGGTAAGAACCCAGTCTCCATCCCGTCTGGCGTGGAGGCAAAGATTGATGGCCAGCATGTTGAGGTGAAGGGACCCAAGGGAACGCTGTCTCTGGATGTGCCGGAACCCATCACTGTTGTTCTTGAGGGTAGCGAGATTAAGGTTTCTCGTCCTGATGACAACCGCAGGAGCCGCGCGCTGCACGGTCTGTCCCGTTCCTTGATCAATAACATGGTTATTGGCGTGTCTGAGGGCTACACCATCAAGATGGAAATCTTTGGTGTTGGTTACCGTGTTCAGGCTAAAGGCAAGGGCCTTGAGTTTTCTCTCGGCTACAGCCACACCATCCCGATTGAGCCGCCGGAGGGCGTCACCTTCGCAGTTGACGGCACCACCAAGTTCTCCATTTCGGGTATTGATAAGCAGAAGGTCGGCCAGATCGCCGCTAACATTCGTCGTCTGCGGAAGGATGATCCCTACAAGGGTAAAGGCATCCGCTACGAGGGTGAGCAGATCCGCCGCAAGGTCGGAAAGACGGGTAAGTAAATGAGCAACACTGCAGAAGAAAAGCGCGTCAAGCGCACCCCCATCGGCAAGGACATTTCCACCCGTCGTCGCGAGGCGCGTATTCGCCGCCACAATCGTCTGCGGAACCACCTTCGTGGTACCGCCGAGCGCCCCCGTTTGGCAGTGTTCCGCAGCTCCCGCCACATGCACGCCCAGATCATCGACGACACCATCGGTCACACTTTGGTCGCAGCGTCCACCGTTGAGCCTGAGCTGCGCGCATTTGAGGGCGAGAAGAAGGCTAAGGCTGCTGAAGTGGGCAAGCTCATTGCGAAGCGCGCCAAGGAAGCCGGCATCGAGAACGTTGTTTTCGACCGTGGTGGCTTCAAATACCACGGCCGCATCGCCGCACTGGCTGATGCCGCTCGTGAAGGTGGTCTGAAGTTCTAATGATCACCGCAACAAAGTTCAACAACGGAAGGAACGCGTAATGCCGGGACGTGAACGGCGTGACGGCGGACGCTCCGCCGACAACAACAACGAAAACCGTAACGAGCGCCGTGGCCGTGGCCGCGACGATCGTCGTAACCAACAGCAGGATGAGCGCTCGCAGTACATTGAGCGCGTTGTCACCATCAACCGTGTGTCCAAGGTTGTGAAGGGTGGTCGTCGCTTCAGCTTCACCGCCCTCGTGATCGTCGGCGACGGCCAGGGCATGGTTGGTGTTGGCTACGGTAAGGCCAAGGAAGTTCCCGCTGCTATCCAGAAGGGCGCAGAAGAAGCACGCAAGAACTTCTTCCATGTCCCTATGGTTGGTGGCACCATCACCCACCCTGTGCAGGGCGAAGCTGCCGCTGGCATCGTGATGATGCGTCCGGCCGCTCCCGGTACTGGTGTTATCGCTGGTGGTGCTGCTCGTCCGGTGCTGGAATGCGCTGGCGTGCAGGACATTCTGTGTAAGTCCCTTGGCTCCGATAATGCTATCAACGTTGTCCATGCAACTGTGGACGGCCTGAAGCAGCTGGTTCGCCCTGAAGAGGTTGCCGCTCGTCGTGGCAAGTCCATTGAAGAGGTTGCTCCGGCTCGTATGTTGCGCGCTCGCGCAGGGCAGGAGGCTTAAACCATGGCTCTGAAGATTACTCAAGTTAAGGGCACCGTTGGTGCACGGCACTACCAGAAGGAATCGCTACGCTGCCTCGGACTGAGGCGCATCCATCAAAGCGTTGTCCGCCCCGACAATTCTCAGGTGCGCGGCTGGATTAACGTGGTGCGTCACTTGGTCGACGTTGAAGAAGTAGCGGGGGGGAGTAGGTAACAAATGAGCGAACCCATTAAGCTCCATGATCTGCGCCCTGCTCCGGGTGCAAACAAGGCCAAGACCCGTGTTGGTCGCGGTGAAGCCTCTAAGGGTAAGACCGCTGGTCGCGGTACCAAGGGTACTAAGGCCCGCAAGCAGGTTTCGGCTGCTTTTGAGGGTGGCCAGATGCCAATTCACATGCGTCTGCCCAAGCTCAAGGGCTTCAAACCGCACAACAAGGTTGTTTTCCAGGTTGTTAACGTTTCTGACCTGGAAAAGGCTTTCCCGAATGGTGGTGACGTCACCATTGCCGACATCGTTGCCGCTGGTCTGGTTCGTAAGAAGCAGCCGGTGAAGGTGCTTGGCAACGGTGAGATTAGTGTCAAGCTGAACGTTTCCGCCAACAAGTTCTCCGGCTCCGCCAAGGAGAAGATCGAAGCCGCTGGCGGCACCGTCACTGAGGTGTAAGTCCCCAGCGTTTGATCGCTTATCGACGCCCCGATTCTCCCTGTTTGTGGGAGGGTAGGGGTGTTTTTCATGTTTGGTGCTGACGAACCCCTTTATCCAAACCATACTGTATGGTATCTTTGGAAACGTGAGAAACTTGCAGGGAAATTGGTGGTTCATTGGGGCGGCGATCATGTCGCTTCTGACCTGGATAGTTCACGTCTTTGTAGGCGGGGCAGAAATTGTTCGCCCACTGCTTGCCTCTAATCAGCTGAATCAATCGGTGCGGTTCACACTGTATTACTGCTGGCATCTTGTGACTATTGCGATTATGGGGATGGTGATCGCATACATTCTTCTTGCGGTGCATCGTGGTGGGGTGGCACTGGCGTGGTATGCGACCATCACGGCGATTGCTTTGCTGGTTGGAGTGTGCTGATGATTATTCTGAACAATCTGTCACCACTGATCCATGGGCAATGGATTGCGTTTTTGTTGATAGCGGCGGCGGGAATAGTGGGTTCAGTGACTATGCGGCGTCGGCAAGCGTGAATATGATGAAACGATTTTCTCAACAGGATTGGTTGGATGCTGGGTTAAGCGCGTTATCTGAGGGCGGCGTAGGGGCTGTGACGATTGATGCGCTGTGTCGCCGGGTGGGAAAGACCAAAGGATCGTTTTATTCGCACTTTCCCACAATGAGCGACTTTATCCGGCAGTTGGGGGAACGATGGCGGCAAACCAACACGGATATGTTGATTGACGCGAGCGAAAGGGCAAAGCCAGAGGAGCGCCGTGCCGTGCTGAATCAGCTGGCCATGTCCTTGGACCATGGCTTGGAGCGAGAGTTTCGTAGGTTGGCGGCGGGCGACCATGTCGCGGCTGAGGTCCTGCATGATGTGGATGATCGACGGATCGAGTTTCTGGCAGAGTCTTACCGGGCCACGGGTGTATTCAATGACGATGATGCGCTGGCCCTGGCGAGGGTTGAATATGCGATGTTTCTGGGGTATCAGAATCACATGGAGGACCGTCACGACGAGTTCGCTGACAGCTATCAACGTTTCCTTCGCATCATTGGGTTGTAGCAGGATTGTAGTGGGTGAAAACCTCTAGCCAGAGTGGGCGGCGATCTCACGAACTGGTAAGGTAACGGAGTTGTATATATTTTTGTGCGCTGGCCTGCGGATAGCTGGTTTGGTGCAGTGAGAGCTTTTACTATTTCTTGCTTACGTGAGCGTTGTTGGCTTGTGAGCAAGGAGCACAGGAGGATATGTGTCCGCCATTCTTTCGGCTTTTAAGGACGTAGACCTGCGCAAGAAGATCTTGTTTACCATTGCAATGATCATCTTGTACCGTATCGGTGCGCAGATTCCGTCCCCAGGCATCAACTATGCGTCGATTAGTGGGCGTTTGCGGGAGCTGACGCAGGATCAGTCCAGCGTGTATTCGCTCATTAACCTCTTCTCGGGTGGTGCGCTGCTGCAGTTATCTATCTTCGCCATCGGCATTATGCCTTACATCACGGCGTCGATTATTGTGCAGCTGCTGACGGTGGTTATTCCGCACTTTGAGGAGCTGAAGAAGGAAGGCCAGTCCGGACAGACAAAGATGACGCAGTACACGCGTTACCTCACTGTTGGGTTGGCGCTGCTTCAAGCCTCCGGCATCGTCGCCTTGGCTGACCGTGGCCAGCTTCTCGGTGGCGGTGTTGAGGTGCTCAAACACGACCGCAACATTTTCGACCTCGTCGTGTTGGTTCTGTCCATGACCGCTGGTGCCGTGCTGGTGATGTGGATCGGTGAGATGATGACGGAAAAGGGCATTGGCAACGGCATGTCACTGTTGATCTTCGCCGGTATTGCCACTCGTCTCCCCACCGACGGCATTTCCATCCTGACCAGAAGCGGTGGCGTTGTGTTTGCGGCCGTCATGGCTGCTGTGGTTGTCCTCGTTGTGGGGGTGGTCTTCATTGAGCAGGGGCAGCGTCGGATTCCTGTGCAGTACGCGAAACGCATGGTCGGCCGCCGTCAGTATGGTGGTACCTCCACCTATCTGCCGTTGAAGGTGAACCAGGCTGGCGTTATCCCCGTGATCTTCGCCTCCTCGCTGATTTATGTTCCCGTGTTGATCACACAGATCGTGCAGTCCGGCTCGACACAGCCGAGCGATAACTGGTGGCAGCGTAACGTGATCCAGTACCTTCAGACCCCATCGTCCTGGCAGTACATTGTCCTGTACTTTGTGCTGATCATCTTCTTCTCGTACTTCTACGTGTCAGTGCAGTACGACCCGAACGAGCAGGCCGACAACATGAAGAAATATGGTGGATTCATTCCAGGCATTCGCCCCGGTCGTCCCACTGCTCAATACCTGGGCTACGTGATGAACCGACTGCTGTTTCGTTGGTGCCCTTTACCTGGGTGTCATCGCCGTGTTGCCGAACATCATGCTGGAACTTGGTGTGAGCGCTTCCAGCTCCAGCTCTACCCCCTTCGGTGGTACTGCAATTTTGATTCTGGTATCTGTTGCTTTGACGACAGTCAAACAAATTGAAAGTCAGCTTCTGCAAAGCAACTACGAAGGATTCCTCAAATGAGACTCGTGCTTCTCGGCCCACCTGGTGCTGGAAAAGGTACACAAGCAGCCATTCTTTCCGACAAGCTTGGGGTGCCACACATTTCCACTGGTGACCTTTTCCGGGCAAACATTGGCGAAGGCACCCCGCTAGGGGTGGAGGCCAAACAGTACATTGACGCTGGCAAGCTTGTGCCCACCGACGTGACTGCACGTATGGTGGCATCGCGGTTGGCGGAGGCAGACACAGCCAATGGCTTCTTGCTTGATGGTTTTCCTCGTACCGTTGAACAGGCCGAACTTCTCAAAGACATTCTTGCCGATGCTGGGGTGTCACTGGATGGCGTTGTGGAGTTCCGCGTATCTGAGGACGTTGTGGTGGAGCGCATGCTTGCCCGTGGCCGCGCGGATGACAATGAGGAGACGATTCGTACTCGGTTGGGCGTGTACCGTGATGAGACTGCGCCTTTGATCGAGTACTACGGTGATCGCCTTATCACCATCAATGCAGAAGGGAGTGTTGAAGACATCAACGCTCGTACTCTTGAGGCACTTGAGACAGTGGGGAAGTAAACCCCCTTTGGCGGCAGGCCAGTTGTGCGCTACACAGAACACTATGAGCGCACACCTGGCCTTTTCTTTTTAATAGCAGCAGAGAGGACAAGAAAGAACAGTGATGGGGTTCAGGTCGAAGCGAAAAAAGATTGCGGCAAAAACACCTGGAGAGCTGGATGCGATGCAGGCTGCTGGGGAGATCGTTGGTCGTGCTTTGCAAGCTGTGAAGGCTGCGGCGGGGCCAGGGGTGTCCACTGCGGAGCTGGATGCCGTCGCTGAGCAGACTATTCGCGATGCCGGGGCGATTCCTACGTTCCAGGGCTATCAGGGCTTCCCCGCGTCGATTTGTGCGAGCGTCAACGATGTCATCGTCCATGGCATTCCCAGCGCCGCCACGGTGCTTGCAGAGGGAGATCTGGTCTCCATTGACTGCGGTGCCACCCTTAATGGTTGGGTGGGAGACTCGGCCTGGACGTTTGGCATCGGCGAGGTAGCTGACGACGTCGACAAGCTCAATAAAGCCACTGAATGGGTGTTGATGGAGGGGATGAAGGCGATGGTTCCCGACAACCGGCTTACCGACGTCTCGCACGCGCTGGAGGTCGCGACACGCCAGGCTGAGAATAAATTTGGGGTGACATTGGGCATCGTGGAGGGGTACGGGGGGCATGGAATTGGGCGCACCATGCACGAGGATCCGTACCTTGCTAACGAAGGAAAAAGTGGACGTGGCCCCATCATCCAGGAGGGGTCGGTTTTGGCCATCGAACCTATGCTGACCTTGGGTACTACCCGTTCAGAGGTGAAAGAAGACGGGTGGACTGTGGTTACGCTTGACGGGTCGTGGGCATCACATTGGGAGCACACTGTTGCGGCTACTGCGGGGGGACCGCGGATCCTGACTCCGCGACGTTCGTCACTAAGCTAATGAAAATCTCAGGGATTTCCGGGTATACTTCACTACATGTCTTATAAACTTCGTTACGCCAAGCTTCGTGGTGTTGCACGGTTCGCAGCCGCCGTCGTCGCTTCTGGCGTCGCAGTCGCCGGGTTGCTGAGCCCGGCCACCGCAGCTGCCCAGCCTGCTGTCGGTTCCAGCGAGGCAACACGCCAGGGCGCATGGGACACCCGTAATTCCCTTAACTCCCAGGCAGGTACACTGCCCCCAGACGCTGCACAAGCCGTGCAAGGTGCCGTTGACGGTGCGGTGAATGGCATGTTCCCGGGCTTGATTCAGGAACGTGAAGCGGCCATCCGTGCGGAAAACGAGCGGCGTGCAGCTGCGGAAGCCCAAAGCTCCGCCCCACAGTCTTCCGACTTCGACCGTGGACCCTGCCCAGCCACTGCTCGCGCCTGCGTTGATCTTGCAGGTCAGCGCACATGGCTGCAGAAAGACGGCAACGTTGAATACGGCCCAGTCACCATGTCTAGCGGTGCTCAGGGTTGGGAGACCCCCCGCGGCACCCATAAGGTGACCCGCAAGGTCAAGGACGAAATTAGCCGCGAGTTCCACAACGCACCGATGCCATACTCGGTGTACTTCACCAATACTGGTGTTGCTTTCCACGCTGGTCGTGTGGACTGGTTGTCGCACGGCTGCATCCACCTGAACCACGATGATGCCGTCACGTACTTCAACTCCTTGAAGCCCGGCGACGTTGTCTTTGTGTACTAGGTCTGTGTGCACTAGTCGCGTTAGCGAGTATTAGTTCCGTCTCTGAACAAATCAGTGCCGGGTAGCCTACTGCAACAGTGGGGCTACCCGGCACTTTGTGTGTGCTTGCCCTGCGCTTGCTCTTTAGCGTCAATGCAGGTACTCTTCCATACTGGTGTGTGTCGTATGGCGCGCATCGTGTATACGGAAAGGCTGTATGCAGTTGACATCTACCAGGTTGCTGGTGCAGCACGGCATGCACTGTCGTTGTTTCATCGCAGCTAGGAAAAGTGGAGGACATGGCTAAAAAGGAAGGCGCTATTGAGGTTGAGGGTCGCATCATTGAACCCTTGCCAAACGCAATGTTCCGTGTCGAGCTTGATAACGGACACAAAGTTCTTGCACACATCAGTGGCAAGATGCGCCAACACTACATCCGTATCCTGCCCGAGGACCGAGTTGTTGTGGAGCTGTCTCCCTACGATTTGACCCGTGGCCGCATCGTCTACCGATACAAGTAAGAACATTTAAGCCTTCACATTCCCGGTACAACCTCGCCTTGTGGGGTTGTACTTCGTTTACCTCCGGCAACGGTGGCCGGAGCCTTGCGTATTTCTCAGCCCACCGTCCGGCGTCCGCCCGGTCAAAGTGCTGGTAGGCGGGGATGAATGTGGAGAAAACCACCGTAACAACCGGAAAGGATCTGCCCTATGGCACGCCTTGCTGGAGTTGACCTTCCGCGCAATAAGCGCATGGAGGTTGCTCTCACCTACATCTACGGCATCGGCCCCGCCCGTGCCGCGCAGTTGCTGAAAGAAACCGGCATTTCTCCTGACCTGCGTACCGATAATCTGACCGACGAGCAGTTGTCCTCTCTGCGTGACGTCATCGAAGCTACTTGGAAGGTTGAGGGTGACCTCCGCCGCCAGGTTCAGGCTGATATTCGTCGCAAGATTGAGATCGGCTGCTACCAGGGCCTGCGTCACCGTCGTGGCCTGCCTGTTCGTGGCCAGCGCACCAAGACCAACGCTCGTACGCGTAAGGGTCCGAAGAAGACGATCGCAGGAAAGAAGAAGTAAATAAATGCCTCCTAAAGCACGCTCTGGCGCGCGCCGTTCTGGTCGCCGCGTCGTCAAAAAGAATGTGGCCCATGGTGCCGCATACATCAAGTCCACCTTCAACAACACCATCGTGTCCATCACGGACCCGAGTGGTGCTGTGATCTCCTGGGCATCCTCCGGCCATGTTGGTTTCAAGGGTTCCCGTAAGTCCACTCCGTTCGCCGCACAGATGGCTGCTGAAAATGCTGCCCGCAAGGCAATGGAGCACGGCATGAAGAAGGTTGACGTGTACGTTAAGGGCCCGGGTTCGGGCCGTGAGACCGCTATCCGTTCCCTCCAGGCTGCCGGCCTTGAGGTTAACTCGATCTCCGACGTGACTCCGCAGCCGTTCAACGGTTGCCGTCCGCCGAAGCGTCGTCGCGTCTAGTAGGGAAAGGAAAGGTTACTAGATATGGCTCGTTATACCGGCCCCGCAACCCGTAAGTCCCGCCGCCTCCGCGTCGATCTTGTTGGCGGAAGCAAGTCTTTTGAGAAGCGCCCTTACCCTCCGGGACAGGCAGGTCGCGCTCGCATCAAGGAATCCGAGTACCTGCTGCAGCTCCAGGAGAAGCAGAAGGCTCGTTTCACCTACGGTGTGATGGAGAAGCAGTTCCGTCGCTACTACGCTGAGGCTAACCGCCTTCCCGGCAAGACCGGTGACAACCTGGTTATCCTGCTGGAATCCCGCCTGGATAACGTTGTATACCGTGCTGGTCTGGCTCGTACCCGCCGTCAGGCTCGTCAGCTGGTTTCTCATGGTCACTTCACCGTGAACGGCAAGAAGGTTAACGTTCCTTCCTTCCAGGTTTCCCAGTACGACATCATTGATGTTCGCGAGAAGTCCCGGAAGATGCTGTGGTTCGAAGAGGCTCAGGAGAACCTCGTTGACGCCATTGTTCCGGCCTGGCTTCAGGTCGTCCCGTCCACCCTGCGCATCCTCGTGCATCAGCTGCCCGAGCGCGCTCAGATCGACGTTCCGCTGCAAGAGCAGCTCATCGTCGAGTTCTACTCGAAGTAATTCTGTTTTCAAGGCCATGCGTGGCCTGCAGATGTCTTCTTTTTGTTCATCCTTCTGCCTATAGACGTCAAATAGCGGGCGTCACACAAGGAGATTTTTTCAATGCTCATTTCCCAGCGTCCCATCCTTCGCGAGGAATACGTCGATACCGCTCGTTCCCGGTTCATCATTGAGCCGCTGGAACCTGGCTTCGGCTACACCCTCGGAAACTCGCTGCGTCGTACCCTGTTGTCGTCCATTCCTGGTGCGGCTGTGACCAGCGTGAAGATTGAGGGTGCCCTGCATGAGTTCACCACCATCAATGGGGTAAAAGAGGATCTTTCAGAGATCATCCTGAACATCAAGGGCTTGGTGCTTTCGTCTGACTCCGATGAGCCGGTTGTGATGTACCTCCGCAAGGAAGGTCCTGGTGTTGTCACCGCTGCTGATATCCAGCCCCCGGCTGGTGTCGAGGTGCACAACCCGGACATGCACATTGCAACCCTGAACGATACTGGCGTGTTGGAAATCGAGATGGTTGTGGAGCGTGGCCGTGGCTATGTTCCCGCATCAATGAGCGTCACCAATGGCGAAATCGGCCGCATTCCTGTGGACCAGATTTACTCCCCGGTGCTCAAGGTCAGTTACAAGGTCGAGGCTACTCGTGTTGAGCAGCGCACCGACTTTGACAAGCTCATCATTGATGTAGAAACCAAGAATTCAATCTCCGCCCGTGACGCCCTCGCTTCCGCAGGTAAAACCCTTGGTTGAACTGTTCGGCCTCGCACGCGAGCTGAACGTTGCCGCTGAAGGTATTGAGGTCGGCCCGTCTCCCGTGGAGACCGAGCACATTGCCTCCTACAGCATGCCGATTGAGGATCTGAACTTCTCGGTTCGTTCCTACAATTGCCTGAAGCGCCAGGAAATCCACACCGTTGGTGAACTCGCCGAGTGCACCGAGTCGGACCTGCTGGATATTCGTAACTTTGGTCAGAAGTCCATCAACGAAGTCAAGATCAAGCTCGCTGGTTTGGGCTTGACGCTGAAGGACGCCCCTGAGGACTTCGATCCCTCCACCATTGAGGGATACGACGCCGAGACCGGCGACTTCATTGACTTCGACGCTGAAGATACCGAGTAGATCCCGAGTATCACGTACGCGCACTAATACGTACACGAGGAGTACAACATGCCAAAACCCAAGAAGGGCCCGCGGCTCGGCGGTTCGGCTTCGCACCAGGCGGCTATTCTGTCCAACCTGGCCGCGCAGCTGTTCGAGCACGGTGCCATCAAAACCACCGACGCTAAAGCTAGGATGCTGCGTCCTTACGCTGAAAAGCTGATCACCAAGGCCAAGAAAGGCACCCTGGCTGATCGCCGTAACGCTTTGAAGCTGGTCCCAAACAAGCCGGTCATTGCTCACCTGTTTAATGAACTCGCTCCGAAGTTTGAAGGCCGTGAGGGTGGCTACACCCGCATCATCAAGCTGGAAAACCGCAAGGGTGACAACGCTCCGATGTCCCAGATTTCCCTGGTTCTTGAGGAGACGGTGACCACCGAAGCCACTCGCGCTACCCGTGCCGCTGCGTCCCGGGCTGCCGCGAAGAAGGCCGAAAAGGCTGCTGTTGCTGAGGACACCGCAGCTGACAAGGCTGCCGCAGAAGAAGCCACCGAGGAGAAGTAATTCTTACCGGCTTCTAGGGCCTGCGTTCTACTGCAAGTAGGGCACAGGCCCTTTTTCTTTGTAAACTAGTGCGCCGTGACGGAAAAAACAGCAACTCCCTCAGCGATGGCCAGGCTTCGACTTGACGTAGCCTACGACGGCACAGACTTTCACGGCTGGGCCAGCCAAGATGGGCTACGCACGGTTCAGGGGGTGCTGGAGGATGCGCTGTCTATGATTCTGCGGGTGCCGACGCCGCTCACGGTCGCAGGACGCACCGACGCCGGGGTTCACGCATCCGGGCAGGTGGCGCATGTCGATGTCCCCACAGCCTCACTGGACACACGGTCCATCGGCGGCGACCCGATGCGCATGGTGCGCCGCCTTGCTCGCCTCCTGCCGGAGGATATCCGGGTTCAGGATTGCACGTTCGCACCAGCTGGGTTCGACGCGCGGTTTTCTGCGTTACGACGCCACTACACCTACCGCGTCACCACACATCCCGGTGGGGCATTGCCAACACGTGCGCGGGATACGGCAACGTGGCCGAAGCCAGTGGATATGGCGGCGATGCAGGAATCAGCGAATTACCTGGTGGGGCTTCATGATTTTGCCGCCTTTTGCAAGGCTCGTCCCAATTCCACGACGGTGCGTGACCTACAGAGTTTCACCTGGCACGATGTGTCCACTGATGCAGAACCACAGTTGTATGAGGCCCACGTGACGGCTGATGCGTTTTGCTGGTCGATGGTACGTTCGCTGGTGGGTGCGTGCCTGGCTGTGGGGGAGGGGCGTCGACAAGCGACGTTTGCGGAGCTGTTGCTTGCGGAAAAACAGCGGTCGTCGTTGGTCCCTGTTGCGGCAGCGAAAGGGTTGACGTTGGTGGGTGTTGATTACCCGGCGGATGACCAGCTTGCTGGACGGGCACTTTTGACCAGAAACATGCGTGATACGCGCGTGTGAGTGAAAATCTGTGCTACCAATGCCCTTGGTGGTGGGGGTCGGGGGTAGAATTTTGAGAGTCTGTCATTACACGGATTGCAGGGAGTGGGTTTCGGATGGAGATTTACCAGGCAGCGTATGTCGCGATCGCGGTCTTCACCGTACCCGGTTTCGTCGTTGCGTGGATTTCCGGTCTGAAACTACCCTGGGCAGTAGGTGTGTCCATTCCCGCCAGCTTTGGTATTTATGGCCTTGCTGGCTGGTATTACGGCACCACATCCTACGCATTTGACCTTAATAGTGTTGGGGTGATGTGGGGTTTTCTCACCGCACTCGCCCTGCTGTGGCGGCTATGCTTCTGGCGTGGCCGCGTGATTCAAGCACGAAGACGCGAACGCAAAGCCCGTTTTGAAGAGCAGTGGCGGCTAGCACAGGAAGAGCTTGACGACGACCTGCAGGAGGGGGACCTGCCGGACGGGCCAGAGCGAGTGGCTAACGCCGGGTTTGCAAAAACCGAGGTTATGCACGCCGTCGATATGGATGAGGTAGACGACGAACTCGTTGATGAGCCTGCCGATTTTTCTGACGACCCTGATGCGGAAGAACTAGCAGAAGAACCCAAACCTCCACGTTTTCCCAGGCTGCATCGCTGGTGGAATGGCCAGTGGCGCGTGGGAAGCGTGCTGGATCCCGTGTGGATTCTACCTGCTGCGGGCATCCTCACCGGCTGCTACATGCTGATTGCCCGTGGGCTGAAACTGCTTGACTCCGCCAAAGGCGGCATGGAGAACATTTTCCAGGGCTGGGATGTGCACTGGCATGCCAGCGTTATTCAGTTCATTGGCGATACGGGTGTGGCATCGTCAACCCGCATGGGCGAGCTGCAAAACCTGGAGACCCACGACACTATGTTTTATCCCGCCGCCTGGCACGACGGCGTGTGGGTGTTCAAGGAGATCGCGGACATCAGCCCCATCGCGGCCATTAACATTTCCTCCATAGTGCTGCCTGGATTGCTGCTGCCTGCTTCTGTGGGGTTGATTGCCTGGCGGCTGGTAGGCAAACGCGGCCTGACAGCGCAGATTGCCGCAGGTCTTGCGGGATTGATAGTGGTGCCGCTGCCGGTGCTCATGTGGATTGGTAATTACGTGGGTGCATGGCCGTATCTGGCTGCGATCGCTATGAGCGGCATTGTGCTGGGCATCTTCATGTCTGTTCCCGCTGTGCCTAGCCGCGCATTCGCCACGGCTCTGGCCTTTGGCGGCATGGTGCAAACCCACCCGTCCGCCGCGACCGTCGTGGTGATGAGCCTGGCATGCTGGTGGCTCCTCTGGCTGCTGTGGGCACCAGCGAGGAAACCTCGAGGATGGAAGCAGCATATTGGGTATCGCTTCAGCGATGTACTTATCCTGGCCGCCACAGGTGCCGTGGGCACGTTGTTGTTGCTCCCGCAGATTTGTCCGGTGCCGGGCAGACGGAAGAAGTCAAGGCTTTTACTGCCCAAGAGGACATTAGCCGCACCGACTCGTGGTGGGTGAGTATTAAGATGCTCACACGGCATGCGGAGGACTTCGGCACGAACTGGCCACTTCTGTGGACAGCCGCTGTGGGTGGTGTGTTGTTGATTCTGTGGCGCCGAAACCTGTGGGGGCCGGCGTTCTATGCACTCAGCATTTGGATTTGTGCGAACTCTCTGGTTCCCTTTGGCGATGGATGGGCAGACATTCTTGGTTCTGTGGGGGCACTGCACTACAACACGGGCCATCGCTTGGTCATGCCAGCGGCGATGTTCTGTGCCGCAGCAGCGGGCGTGGGCCTTGCTGCCGTGGGGCGGCTTGTGCTTCTTGGGCCGATTCAGCGGTGGAAACCGCTGCGTATCGGCTCTAACCTGTTGTCCATTATCGCGGGCATCGTGGGTGCATGCGTGCTGGTGTCCTACATTCCGTCCATGATGGATAAGTCCTCCGACTGGTCTATTCTCTCGCCTCGTGATGACCGCATGGTGGACAAGGCAGACAGGGCAGGTTTGACTGGCTTGCCAAGCAACCGCATGCCTACGATGGCGCGATCATGTTCAACCCGGCGGAAGGTCCCGGCTGGATGTACGCCTACAACGGCCTGCCGGGTGTGTTCCGGCACTACTCCTGGCCGTCGGCCAAAGCCGGCACGGACACCTCACTGGTGTACCACTTCCCGAACTTCGTGGGCCAGGGCAACTACAACGACCCCGATTACCTCAACGACATTGACCTTGCGACCAGGAACCTTGGGGTTAATTACTTCTTCGTCTCACCACCTAACTTCTGGGCGTTCCAGGAACCCCACCCCAACATGGAGTTTGGGCTGTGGGACGCGCCGGGACTCACACCCATCTACAAGAACAAGCAGGTCATCATTTTTGCTGTGAACGCCCAGTTCACTGATGCTGAGTTGGAGCAGATGCGCGCACCCGGTAATTCTCCAGAGCCGTTGCCGCCGCTGCGCACTAAAGGCGAGGCTGGGGCCACAGAGTTGATGTCCGAATGGAATGAACCCTATTTCCATCGGTCTTGGAAATTGCCGCACCGGAACGACCCGCCAACCATACCCCCAAAGGATGGAACGGGTGAGGATACTCAGGTGACTGACCCCTTGGTTCCGGTGGAGATAAACTAGGGTAGTATATGGTCTAACGCATTGTCGTTGTAATCATGTTCAGGGGATTTCGGGGGAACGATGGCCAATATCCTATTGCCAACATCAAAAGCTCAGGTCAGTGGCTACAAATTTCTCATGCGCCGCGCCCAACATGGTGTGGTGCTGGGCGATATCCGCATGATTCATGATCCGCTTGCGCGCAGGCATCGTGCGCTTTATGCGGGGGCCGCCATGGCTACGGTCCTGGGACTGGGGGCAGGTGCCATGGCGGTGCTGAATCCGGCCATCAATCCCGGGGGGAAGCACCCATTGTGGCATCGGAATCGGGGGCTTTGTACGTGCGTATCGACGCCACGCTTCACCCCGTGACCAACCTCGCTTCCGCAAGGCTGATCACCGGCGAAGCAACGCAACCCGTACGCGCTTCCGACTCCGTACTGGCCACTATTCCCCGTGGAGTACCCGTGGGCATTACCGACGCCCCAGGCATGATTGCCCCAGAGCCGCCGGGGGATACACACTGGTCCGCATGTCACCACGAGGCGGGCGTGTTGGGGGCGTTACCGCACGTTAGCGTGCAGGTGGGCCACCCAGCGGAGCACCTTCGTGATAACGAAGCCCTTGTAGCGGAGGTTGCGGGGCATTTTTACCTAGTGACCAACAAGGGCCGCGCCCAATTACCAGCCGAGAACACCCCTGAGGGACGCGTGATTCGCCGCAGACTCGGCATTACTCCAGATGTTTTTGTGTGGCGGCCCCCGCGTGAACTCCTCAATGTGATTGCGGAGCAGCCTCCCCTACACATCCCCAATAACGTGCGTGAAGTCCTGGTGTCTGACGGCGGTGCGTGGGTGCGTTATGAGAACGGTATCCAGCCCATCACATCCTTCCAACACGACATTCTACGTGATGCCAACATCAAAGAAACACGAGTCAACGCGGGTATCCTGGCGGAGCACCCCGACGCTCCACCCGCCCCTATCACGCTTCCGACCGAGCCACTGACGTTGATTCATCTGCGCCCCGAAAGCCGAGTGTGCGCCACAGACGCGGACGGCGTGGTGAGCGTGGATGCTGAAGACCTTGTTGATGATGCCCACAGCACCCAACCACGACGTGGTGTTGCCTTAAGCGGTGACAGCCTCGCCCGCACCTACGTTGGACCTGGAACCGGGGTGGGGGTGGACTCGGGACACGGTTATTTTGTGGTGTCTGATACGGGAATGACGCACCGGGTGGCCTCCCACGAAGAACTCGAAGCGCTAGGGGTACGCACACCCGCGACTGCGCCCTGGTCGATTATCAGACTCTGCCCAGCGGTTCCCAGTTGGCCAAGAAGCAAGCCATGCTTCCCACCTACTAGCATTCACGTGCATCTGGCACAGCTCGCATGCCTTTTATGCGGGCTACTATCACCCACCCCAGCAACACCATGACGATCACCACCACGGCAATTCCGCACCGACGCATAATGTCATCGTTGGTGGCGACAGGCTCAACTGCCTGCTGGCGATGCGTGATGGTGCTGTACTTTGCCGGAACCTGAGTCAGGGCGCGGTACGGTGACACCGCCCCGGTCCCAGGGTCGGCGCTTTCAATAATCCGGGCGCGAATTTGCAGTGCAGTATCGTCCGGGTAGCGTTCCTTCAACAGTGCCGCCGTGCCAGAGACGATAGGCGCGGCGAAACTCGTTCCAGTAAATGAGGATGGGCCCTGCTCGGTGACCATCCCCGCTGCAAAAACACTGGCAGGGGGTTCACCAACATCAGGTGAGAGCCCCACTGGCGTTGTGCCCGGCGCGGACAGCAATACCCCGCTGGGTGGGATGGAATAGGCCGCGATGGTGTGTGGCTCATCCTGTGCAGACACAGCCAACACGGTTGATGAATGCGCGGGGTAGACAATGCTGTCAGGTTCACAGTTTGTGCCAATGTTGCCGGTGGCGGCAACAACGACGGTGCGTTGTTCTTCGGCGCGGCGGAGTGCCGCATCAAGCCCTTGCCGGAGTTTCGCGCCGTCGGGATGAGTGCGCAGTGCGCCGGGGACGCAGGAGACCACGGAGATGTTGATGACCTGCGCGCCAAGGTCGAGGGCGCGGTGGATGGCGGTGGTGAGGGATTCGAGGGTGCCGCCGTGGTCGTCGTCACGCGTGTGGGCGCTGGTTTGTCGGATGCTGATGATGGTGGAGTCCGGCGCGATGCCCACGTAGTCATCAGGTCCGGCGGCTCCAGCAATGAGACCAGCAACAATGGTGCCATGGCCATCGCAGTCGTGGAGGGGGTTGTGTTCCCCGAGGAGGTCGGCACCGGCGTCAAGCCGGGGTAGGAGGCGCGGGTGGGGTGCAACCCCAGTATCAATGACGGCGACTTTGACGTTTCGTCCGGTGGCTATCGCGTGTGCTGGTTTGAGGGCACTTTTCGACGCCGCCCGCGCGGTGTCGGCACGCAGGGGCGGATCGATCGGAACGCTGCGGGCGCATGCTGGGGGTGGTGGTGCGGCGGTGTGTTGGGCGTCGGCACAGGGAGCGGAAGCGCACAGAAGCAACGCTGTGGCAGCGACAGCGGTGACGTGGTGGCGTCTCATCCGAGTCCCCTGATCAGGCTAAAAATGCCAAGAAGATGCGCGGCGAGTGGAATGGTGGCTGCGACGGCGAGAGATTCGAAGCGTTCGAGCCAGTTGAGCGTAGTGGGGGAGAGGGTTTTGATGTGATGCGCCCACAGTGGTGCGGTGGTGCATATGAGTGCGCCGAGTGCCCCGATGCAGAGCAGGGGCGTGTTTTTACCCGCAAAGAGCAGGCAGAGTCCGATAGCGGCGATGCTGGTCATGCCCCATGACCAGAGGGACCAGAGTGCGAGGATGCTGCGGTGTCGCATAGCGTGGGCGAGGACAGCCCCGGCGCTGGCTGCGCAGAGGGCTGCCGTGTAGCCGTCGCCACGGAGGCTGAGCACAATCATGGCTGGTATGGCGCAGGCCACTGTTCCGATGAGAATGCCGTCGAGAAGTGCGGTGGCGCGGGAGGCCCTGGCCTCGGGATTGTCAATGGGAATGTCGGCAACGTTGAAGTCTTGACCCGCCGAGGGCAGTTGTGGGACGCGTAGCCCGGCGAACCGGAGGGACAGCCATGGCGATAACGAGACCAGGACGGTGGCAATGACGCAGGTGGTGGCGGCAATGCTGCTGGGGGTTGAGGTGAGTGCGAACGCTGCACTGGTGCACGCGATGACAGTGAGTGCGGTAGCACATGCCACAGTGAGCCGCAGCGGCGGTGCCCCCAGAATGTGGCAGGTGATCAACATGGTTGCGCCGCATAGTGCGGTGACCAGTCCAGCCCATGGAACAGCGGAGAGCTGGCTTGATGCGATGGGGAACGGAACGATGAAGCTGAGTGCGCCGAGGCACGTGCAGATGACACTGGTCAAGCACAGGATGCTCAGCGCGGCTAAGGCCCCCGTTGAGTCGCCATCTGGTGAATCGTTGAATAAGGATGCCGTAGAGCGCATGCGGGTGAGCACAACAAGCGTTAAGAGCGCCACGACCAAGAATTTTGCCCCCAGCGGAATGATGCCCATCAGTGGTGACAAGGCACAGCACATGATGAGAATGATGCCCACCAGGGTGCTTAATGTGGTCAGCCCGGTGTGCTGACGGGTCGCACCGTGGTCGATGAAGGATTCTGCTGCGTCGCACAGGACGGGTGGTTCCACGTCGCGGTGTGGCGATAAAACGATGGTGCTCCCGTGGGTGAGTGGTGTGTGGGCGAGCGGTTGCGCGGCGTCGATAAGCACACCCGCAGCAGTGGTGGCTTGCCAGGGGCGGCTGATGCGTGGGGCATCGGCGAGTGTGAGTACCTCATCAAGAATCTCAGCGATGCTGGAGTTGCGCGGAACTGCAAGGTCAATGCAGGTGCTGGGATAGGCGCTATCTGGAATATCAATGCGGATGGTGATGCGCAAGGCGCTGTCAGTGGCCACCATTACCCCCTTGTGACGTGTGAATGTGCTGTGGTTGCACTGCCTCCCCGTGCAACTATCACAAGCATGGCGTAGAATATTCGCTATGTCCAGCCGGTGGGGAAACCGGCGTTGAAAAAAACATAAAAAGGGGGGTGTTTCCCAGTTGTCAGCACCACATGTTTCAGCATCACATGCTGTTGTGTCGAGCACCATTGTGGTGCCGTTAGCGTACGCGGAACGCGAACCAGCGCCACCGTTACCATCGGGAACCTTGACTGCGGAACCTGTTCCGGCCGCCGTGCGACCACAACCGGTGCCGATGGTTCGATTGTTGTTACCGCTGGTTATGGTGTTGGCGTTCGTCGGGATGATGGGGCTAATGGTGCTCAACAGCCGTAACGGTTCCGGTGGTATCGGGGCTGTGTTACGTAACGCGAACCCAGGAATGCTGGTGTTTCCGCTGATGATGCTCATGAGTGTTGCCACTATGTTCGCCCCGCAGCAGGCCGATGATCCCGATGAAACCCGCCGGATTTTCATGCGCCACATTGGTGTGTTGCGTGCGAAAGCCCTGAAAAACGGGAAAGCACAGCGCACACATGAGTTGCATAAACACCCCGACCCGGCGTTTATGTGGTCGCATGTGGGGTCGCGACGTATGTGGGAACGCAACGCTAACGATCCTGATGCGTTAGAAATTCGGATGGGCGTTGGTGCCACGCGCCTGTGCACCCCCATTGACGTGCAGGATTCCGGTGCGGCCGAAGACCTTGACCCGGTGTGTGCTGTCGCTCTGCGGCACACCGTCCGATCCGTAGGGACGCTGGAGAAAATGCCCATTTCCATCCAACTACGAGCGTTCCGCTTCCTGGGGATTTCCGGGCCCCACGCTGCGGATATGGCGCGTGCGTTGGTGCTGCAGCTCGTGTTTCATCACGGCCCTGAAAGCGTGGGCATCAAGGTTCTTGGTGGTGGTTGGGAATGGGTGAAATGGTTGCCCCACACACGCACCATCGACTACGCCGCCTACCGCATTCTGATTGTGGATTCCGTGACTACCACTGGAGTGGAATCCTTCATTGACGATCCCTACTGGACCACCATCATTGACGTCGGTTCCCACGAACACACAGCTCTGGGGGCTCGCGCCCGCGACGAAGGGCTGTGCCTCAGCGTTGAAGGTGATGAGCTGATCGCGCACACCATGAGCGGCCCAGAACCGCTGGGCAGCCCCGACCTGATCACCGAAGACCAAGCACGTGCTGTGGCCAAAGCCATGAACGCGTATCGACGCCCCGCAGACACCGACTCCGCTACCGCTTCTGGTGACTTCCTGTCTCTGCTCGGGGTGGGCAGCATTGACCAGCTCGCTCCCGGCACACTATGGCAACCCCACACCACGCCCGAGACGGCTCGGCAGCGTCTTGTGGTGCCACTTGGATTGGGCGATACAGGCAGGCCGTTGCTCTTGGACCTCAAAGAATCCGCACACGGCGGCGTGGGACCGCACGGCTTGTGCATCGGGGCTACTGGGTCGGGAAAATCCGAATTGCTCAAAACCCTGGTCCTTGCGTTGGCGGTCACGCACTCGCCAGAAGAATTGAACTTTGTGCTCGTCGACTTCAAAGGCGGTGCGACCTTCCTGGGGCTTGATCGGCTCCCGCACACGAGCGCTATCATCACCAACCTGGCCGAAGAATCCACCCTGGTCGAGCGCATGCACGATGCCATCAGTGGTGAACTCAACCGCAGACAAGAAGTACTCCGTGCCAGCGGAAACTACGCCAACGTCCACGACTACAACAAAGCCCGCGCAGACAACCCTGACCTTGAACCGCTCCCGGCTCTGCTCATCGTCCTCGACGAATTCTCCGAACTTCTTGCCCAACACCCTGACTTCGCCGACCTTTTCGTCGCCGTGGGACGCCTCGGACGTTCCCTGCATATCCACCTTCTCCTGGCCAGCCAACGGCTCGAAGAAGGACGCCTGCGTGGATTGGATTCGCATCTGTCTTACCGCATCGGGTTGAAAACATTCTCGGCTGCGGAATCCCGTCAAGTACTCGGCGTTGTTGATGCCTACCATCTGCCAGCGCGGCCCGGCGCGGGCTACATCAAAACCGATGCTGAGGAGGTCACGCGCTTCCAAGCAAGCTACGTCTCTGGACCGCTGCCCAGCTCAGCTGCAACAGCGGTTGTGGAAACCTGTGGCATTCGTGTATTCACAGACTGGGAGAGCATAGCCCCGCCCGAGGTCATCGATTCGGATGACAATCTCGATGAAGAACACAGCGACACACACGAGGACACCACGACGCTGCTTGACGCCGTTGTGGACATTGCCCAAGAAGCTGGGCGGCAGCAAGGAGTTTTAGCGCACACAGTGTGGCTACCGCCGCTACCTGATACTATTCCTCTCTCTGAGGTGATAGCTGCCCGAGATGCGGCAGCGGACTATGCGACAATGGAAACCCCGGCAACATGTGACTGGGAAGCAGCTATCGGCATCATTGATCGCCCTTACCATCAGCGCCAAGATCCTCTCATCTTGTCCTTTACGGGAACCGGCGGGCACGCCGCGATTTGCGGTGGGCCGCAAACAGGGAAAACCACGGCACTGCGCACCATCGTTTTATCCCTAGCGGTCACCCACCCCACCAGCGCCGTTCGCTTTTACGTCCTTGACTTGGCGGGAACCGCCCTAGCCACACTCGCGCGGATTCCACACGTTGCTGGGGTGGCGCACCGCAATGATCCAGAAAAAGTCCAGCGCATCGTTGATGAAGTCCTCGGTTTCATTGACGAACCGGACGATCGGCACACGTTCCTCATCGTTGATGGTTGGCACACCGTAGGAACCGACTTTGACCACCTGGTTGATTCCTTCAACCGCATCGCCGCAGATGGTCTTGCCGCAGGTGTGCATCTTGTGGCCAGTACTCAGCGCTGGACTGCCATGCGTCCAGCGATTCGTGACCTGATCAGCCATAGGATAGAACTGCGGCTCGGTGAAGCGATGGATTCATTGATCGACCGAAAAGCCCAGCTGAAACTTCCGCACGCGCCGGGACGGGGCTTAACCACCGATGGTGAACCCATGCTGATTGCGTTGTCCACGAACCAAGACATTGAGTATGTGAGGATGTCGGCGGAGCAACAAGGGCAGTCTCCCGTCCCACCGCTGCGTGTGCTGCCACCGCAGATTCACCGTGCTGAGATTTGCACTGGCAATACTGATGTCGGAAAGGGCATTCTTATCGGGCTTGGCGGTCCTAAACTCAGCCCCCAGACCTGGGTGCCAAGCGACGCCCCGCATGTGCTGTGCCTGGGTAGCCAAGGATCCGGCAAGTCCACATTTATTGCCACCATGGCCGCTGGTATCACTGATCTAGGCCGAGATGCAGCGCGCATGGTCGTTATAGACCATAGGCGTACCCACCTGGGGGCTTTTGATGAAGCCATGATGGCTGTGTACAGCGCGACCAGTCAGGCCACGGACATGGCGGTTGCCAACATGGTGACCACCTTGACCTCGCGGCTTCCTGGGTCGGATGTGACAGCGCAGGAACTGCGTGATCGGTCCTGGTGGACGGGGCCAGACATTTATCTGCTTATTGATGATTACGATCTTGTGCAAGACGGGGCGTTCCTCCCTCTGAAGTCGCTCATCCCACATGCGCGTGACATCGGGTTCCATGTGGTGGTGTCTAGAAAGTCCGGTGGTGCGCAGCGCGCGCTGTACGACCCATTCCTCAGCGAAATACGTGACCAATCACCTGCGGTGATGTTGCTCAACATTGACCGTGAAGAGGGCGTGTTGTTCGGGGTGAAGCCGGTGCAGCAACCTCCAGGCCGTGGCACATTAGTGAACCGGGGCGCTGTTGTCGGCGTGTGCCAGGTGGCGCAGCCATGAGTAGCCTCAGCTCGGTAAAAATTACCGTTTTGGATTCTGCCACGCTTTTTGAGGGTATTGACACGATTTACCGCTATGACTTGCCTGGTACAGGCGTGGAAGAAGGCTGGGCCGTCAACGCTGTGATCGACCAGATCCGTGACATGTATGGGGCGGTGTGGCCTGATGTTGAGGTAGTCATCGATGGTAGCGAAGCCGCCACGGATATGTTGAGCCGCACGTTGTTGAATAAAGGCGTGACGGCCTACAGCATTGAGGCGCTCACCGATCCTGTGATTCAGGAATCAGGCAGCCAACCTAGCCATGAAGATCTTTTCCAGATCAGACGTCCCACCGAACATACGCGGCAGTTGCCCTTCACCCGATTTCATGCTGTGCTTGCGGGTATCGGGGTAGTGATCGTTGGTGGGGTAGCGCTGCTTGTTGGTAACTCAGTGCGTACCGACGCCCCCGCACACAGCCATGCTGCAACCGTCAGCACCGCAGCACATGCCCTGGGGAACGGGGCGTCGTCACCCGTGACGAGTACCCGCCGTAAACAGGAAGTGCCGCCGTCGCGTGTTCTGGAATACCAGAACGTGGTGTTTTCCGTGCCGCAGGGTTTTAAACTTGAACCCCGCGATGACGGTTTGTTGGTGGCCACTGGTGATGATCCAAATCTGCGTATTCTTGTGGCGGCCGACCCCATTCATAATGTGGATCCAGCGGCGGTGCGGCGGGAAGTGGAGGAAATGGTGGAACATGACCCACAGCTCACGGCTCAAAGCGACGAGCAGATGCGCGGGCCTGAGATTGTGACACAAACCTACCGCGAAGATCCGGGGGATGGATCCAGTGTGCTGTGGGTGACATGGGTGCAGCAGAACAACCAGGTAAGCGTGGGATGTCATAGTAAAACGAATGCCACGATTCCACAGAAAGCTGCGTGTCGAATGGCTGTGGAAACCCTCCAGCTGAAAAAAATTAGGAAATTTTTTTCGGGTGTAGGGAACTTTATGGGTGGTTTGCTAGTCCAAATGTGGTGAAAAAGCTTTTTTTCGGCACTCATGACAAAGGTGGGTGCGGGATACTTTTTCGGGGGTTCGGCTGGAAAAGTTCTGGCCGGCACGTAATTTCGTTCGAGGAGGGGCGAACCCATGTCTGAGACGTTTAGGACTGAAGCCGATGTCATGGTGTCCACAGCGGGCCATGTTGATGACACAAACAATTACGTTCAATCGGAACTCAACAGGCTTCACGGGGTTGTTGATGGGCTGAAGGGGAAGCTGGAGAGGCTCGGCTCAAATGTCCTTTGACAGCCTGATGCAGAACTGGAACACACAGGCCACCAAGCTGCGAGAAGCGCTGAATAGCATCGCCGAGAATATTCGCAGCAACGCGAAGTCCTTTGAAGGTATGGAGGCGCACAACGTCAGTTCCTTTAAAACCATTGGTCAGGGCCTGGCTCTCTAATACATCCACCAGCGACAGAATATAAAACAAGGAGACCTATCATGGATCAGATCAAGTACCAGTTTGGGGACATCGAAACAGCAGCGGCGGACATTCGGGCAACTGCGGGCAGCATGAACGCGCTGCTGGATGATTTGAAGCAGCAACTGCACCCCATGGTTTCAACGTGGGAAGGCGATTCCGCATCTGCCTACCAAACAGCCCAGGCCAAGTGGGATAGCGCAGCCGCAGAGCTGAACACCATCCTGGAAACTATTGCTTCCACCGTGCAGGAAGGTAACGACCGCATGAGTGAAGTCAATCGCATGGCAGCCGCAAGCTGGGGCTAAAAGACTCTGGTTTCACACCGCGACACTGCTTCCTGTGGGTTTCCACCCAACACGGCAGGCTTGCTGCAGGACGTAGAAGGACATTCGGGCTTGTCCGTTGCGGTGTGAAACCAGGACAACCATGTATGAAGACTCTGTAGTGTGGCTCTGCACTGTGTGGCGTTGCCCCGATAGTTCATCCAACGTGGCCAACCAGTGCGGGGCACACACTGCAGAAGTATTTTGAAAACAGATACACCATGCTTTAAGCTGGTGTATCTGTGTATGGGCTGTGGTCCTCCTCTGCATGCAGTTGCAGGGCCAGAGCAGCAAAGACATGCGGGTCTCCACCGGCCGCCGTATGTTTTCCCTGCATTGATCTATGGCTGGCAGTTCTAGACAGACTTACAAGGAGTCGTTTTGTCTACCTATTACCCGAAAAGCGGTGAGATTACCCGCAAGTGGTACGTCATTGACGCCACTGACATGATTTTGGGTCGTCTTGCTGTGGTTGCCGCCAATCTTCTGCGCGGCAAAGGCAAGCCACAGTACACCCCCAACATTGATTGTGGTGACCACGTCATCATCATCAACGCCGATAAGGTTGCTGTTTCCGGCAACAAGCGTGAACGTGAATTCCGTTACCGCCACTCCGGCTACCCGGGTGGTTTGAAGGCACTCACCTTGGGTCGTTCGCTGGAACTGCACCCTGAGCGTGTTGTTGAAGAAGCTATCAAGGGCATGATGCCGCACAACAAGCTGTCGCGTGCGTCGGCGAAGAAGCTGCGCGTTTTCGCCGGACCCGAGCACCCCTATGCTGCTCAGAAGCCCGAAACCTACGAGATCAAGCAGGTGGCCCAGTGACCGAACCGAACAACACCGAAAACCTCGCAGCCGACGCTGCTGATATCGCTGCCGCACAGGCTGCGACTGAGGAATTCACCAACACCATCGCCGATGCCGTGGCTGTGGAAGTTGAAGAAGAAACCGTTGTTCCTGCTCCCGCCGAGCTGGATCAGCCGATTCAGACTGTTGGTCGCCGCAAGCGCGCCATCGTTCGTGTTCGCATGACCGCTGGTACCGGTCAGATCATCTGCAACGGTCGTTCCCTGGAAGATTACTTCCCGAACAAACTGCACCAGCAGCTGATCAAGTCTCCGCTGGTACTGATTGATCGTGAAGGCCAGTTCGACATTCATGCAAACCTCACCGGTGGTGGCCCCTCCGGTCAGGCTGGTGCTCTTCGCCTTGCCATTGCGCGTGCCCTGAATGTCTACAACCCGACTGATCGCCCGGCGCTGAAGAAGGCTGGTTTCCTGACCCGCGACGCTCGTGCTGTTGAGCGCAAGAAGGCTGGTCTGCACAAAGCACGTCGTGCACCTCAGTACTCCAAGCGTTAAGCCTCTGGTTTTACACAAACACCGTCTCTTTTTCACCTTTTCAGGGGTGCAAAAAGGGCGGTGTTTTGTTTTTCCTCAGTGTTTGAGCGGAGAGGTTTATCGGGAAAAGTGCAGGCAGGACAGTAAGCCTGGTGAAAAACGCTACAGCCCAATCACCATTGCCGCTGCACGTCACTGGTCCAAAGAATGCGCAGGTAGGGAAAGAATTTTCCGTGACTGTCATCCCGCCGAAGGATGGTGTCAAGAAGTCTATCTTCCAGGGGCAGAAGGTGCTAATTGGCTTGGGTAAAGCAACGAAGTCTGAGCCATCGTCAAGCAGCACGCAGCCCACTGAACCCCAAAAACCGGGCGCACCCGGCGAACCCACGCAGCAGTCACAGCACCTAGCCGTGGCACGGCAGGCTTTTGTGCGTGCCGTGTTTGGAGGGCGTCGTTAGGCAGGCATAATAGAATCCATGACTCGACTCTTTGGAACTGACGGCGTGCGTGGAATGGCGAATGAAAGGCTGACAGCGTCGTTGGCGCTCAAACTTGGGGCAGCTGCCGCGCATGTTCTGACCAGTGAAAATAGGACGTCGAAACGGCGCCCAGTGGCGATCGTGGGCCGTGACCCGCGGGTGTCGGGGGAGATGCTGGCCGCCGCACTGTCGGCAGGCATGGCGAGCCAGGGTGTCGACGTCCTGCGGGTCGGGGTTCTGCCCACCCCAGCGGTTGCATTCCTCACTGACGATTACGGCGCTGATATGGGGGTGATGATTTCCGCAAGCCACAATCCCATGCCCGACAACGGCATCAAGTTTTTCGCCGCTGGTGGGCACAAGCTGGCCGATGAGGTGGAGGATGAGATCGAAGCGGCGATGACTCGCCTCCCGGAAAACGGCCCCATCGGCCACGGCATTGGTCGCATTATCGAGGAAGCGACGGATGCGCAGGAACGATACCTTCAGCATTTGTCGCAGGCCATGCCCCACAATTTGCAGGGCATCAAAGTGGTGGTGGATGCGGCAAACGGTGCGGCATCTGAGGTGGCCCCTCTGGCCTACGGGACGGCCGGTGCCGAGGTCATTGCGATTCACGACAAGCCGAACGCCTACAACATCAACGATAATTGTGGGTCCACCCACATCAACGTGATTCAGAAAGCAGTGCTGGACCATGGTGCTGACCTGGGACTCGCGCACGATGGCGACGCCGACCGCTGCCTGGCGGTGGATGCCGAAGGCAATATTGTCGATGGGGATCAGATCATGGCGATCCTCGCGCTTGCGATGAAAGACAATGGCGAATTGCGCAAAAACACGCTGGTGGCCACCGTTATGTCGAACCTGGGCCTTAAACTCGCCATGAATGAAGCAGGCATTAACCTGCGCACCACCAAAGTGGGGGACCGCTATGTGCTCGCTGATCTGAATGCCGGTGGCTTCAGCCTGGGTGGCGAGCAGTCCGGCCATATTGTTCTTCCTGATCACGGCACAACCGGCGATGGCACGTTGACAGGATTGGCTTTGATGTCCCGCATGGCGGAAACTGGTCTGCCGCTGAAAACCCTGGCAAAGGCGATGACGGTACTGCCACAGGTGCTGATCAACGTCCCGGTCTCGGATAAAGCCATCATTGAAAAACACCCGGTGGTGGTGGAAGCTATTCAGCGCGCAGAAGGAGAACTCGGGGACTCAGGTAGGGTGCTGCTTCGGGCATCGGGCACCGAAGAACTCTTCCGGGTGATGGTGGAGGCAGCCGACGCGGAAACCGCCAGGAAGGTTGCTGGCAGGCTGGCTGCCGTTGTGGCTGAGGTCTAGAAATCTCTAGAAACCGGAGTACAGAAAAATTACTGGGTGGCTAGGGAACCACGTAGGGTTGTGCGCAGTCTAAACAGATAAAATACTGCGTACAACCACGATCGGGGGAGTAATGACACAACCTGATGAAGTCACACTGGACTTTGAGCGGGCCTTTGCGGGCATCGCGGAAACACGAAGCCAGTGTGAAGATTACCAAGATCGACACGGACAAACTGCACCGTGTTTTGCGTCATCCGCCGCTGGTCAAGGGTTTGAGGATCAAGGTCGGGCTATTGCCGACATGTATGAGCGCATACACCGGCAAACAGATGAGCAGACCCAGCAGCTTCTCCGCGTCATGGGTACGGTAGAGCAGAGTGTTCACCGTTTTGCGGTTGCGGAAGGCTTTTTCACGGACTGCCTGCGAAGGCTGAACAAGTGACCGACCACGTAAAGGCCGCTAAAGGCATGGTTGCGCAGTTGATGCAATCCTCGCGTGGCCAGTGGAAAGGCCCGAAGATACCCATCAAGGATATTGAGAATGCGGTCAACAGCACCGAAGGTCTGAAGGTGGCATCGCTGCAGCAAGAAGGACACAAAGCCGGGGGCGCTGAGATGACGAGGAACCTTGTGTCCGCAGCGCATCTGTGCGCCAATGTGATTGCTCACGTGAGTGGCGGAACGCTGGCGGATATTGTCATGGAGCAGGTAGCCAACTGGCAGTGGGAACGAGAGCGGGGGGAGGAAACTATCGGAATCCTCACAGAAATGTGGGAGCACAATTGAATCTGTCCTCGACGACTTTGAGCAGCGGTTAGCGGACCCAGAAGCTGCCGCGAATTTCCTGGTCAATTCCGTGTGCGCGTGGCTGGACAAGACGGATCCAGAGAAGAATCCTGATGCCTTTCAGCAGACGGTACAACTGGGTGCCTCAAATATCGACAGCTTCAGCCAACTCCTCATGAATCTTTGCGCCGAGCGCGACAAGGCCATTAGATGCTGCTACGACAAGCTCCTTGACGACGGCCGCGACGATCACGCTCAGACTTCCACTGGCGGCCCAAATACGTCGGCTGCGCCGGTGCCTCAGGCTTCGGCTGTGTCATCATCGGCGGCATCGGCAAGTGCAGGTATGTCAAGTACAGGCATGGCGGGAGCTGTGCAGAGCAGTGCTGCGCAACCTTCGAACAACATGCCCATGCATGAGGACCATGCTGTTGCCCAACCCATCGTCCAACCTGCCACTACTACTCGCACTGAACAGCCGACACCACAACGCCATGCCCCGTGCGTGGAACCGGTTCGCCGTGAGAACGTGCCATCACAGTCTCCATCCCCGGCTATGCGGGTAGCGCAGTCGCAAGTACTGCCGCAGAACACGGCGCGGATGACAACTCCGCTGCCTCCCAATTATCAACAGTCAGTACCACAACAAGGATATGGTGATACGTGCACACCATCGCCCTCGTTGGATGCTTCGAATTTGATGAGTTCAACCATAGGTGGTGGCTATGGTAGTGGCCAGCCGCTGTTTGATGTTGAGCACATTATCAGAAACGCGGTGGGTCCAGTTCTTGTCACTCTGGTCACCGCTGGGGTTCGAGAAATTGTCAATCAGGTTGAACACCACCTTGCTCAGTTCCTGGAACAGGCAGGGGCAGGATCTGCTGACATGCACAACATGAATCTTGATGTTTCGGCGCAGCATGACGTCCCCAATCATGTAGCGGAGAACCACCATGGGGAAACACATCACCCAGAGTCGCCTCAACCGCAGGAATCGCATGTGGAGTCGCGGACCCAAGGTACCCAAGGTACGGCGCCTCCGGTTCAACCTCCGCAGGAGCATCATGCGCCACCACCAGCGCCACAGCCTGTGAAGCCGTCCCCAGAGCCAGTGCCCCATGTTGCTGGGCCGGCACCGGCACCAGCGTCTCATCCACAGCCCTGCACCACCTCCGCACCAAGTGCCTCAACACCAAGCACCAGTACAGCAAGCGCCTGCACCACAACCCCAACCTGCACCGCAACCACCAGTGTGCGTGCCAGCGCCAGGTGGATCAGGTGATGCTCCGGTAGGCGGGGCGTCGACAAGCAGTAATCGTGGTCGGGCGCGGAAGGCAGGTGCATGGTGATGCAAAGTTACGACCAGTTTTTAGAGCAGTTTCAACAGCGTGCCGAGCGTTATGTGGCTGAGTTTGATGAGTCGATACGTGCGGTACAAAAAGAATTAGAGCAGCGTCGCAAGAAGGGAGAAACCACAGCGCACGCCCAACATGTACACGAGGCTTCAGGGCTTGACGAGCAGTTGCGGTGGGTGCATGCTCGCCAGGAAAACAACGGAGAACAAGTGCAGGCGGCGGTGCCCGCGCACAAGACACCTCAGCCGCCACCCCTGCGGCAACCCTCCCGACGGCGACCTGTTCGGGGAATTAAAACGGCAGGCTGGTGAAGGTTTTATCCTGCTCTTTCGCTTGCAGTTCCGCTTTGGTGAGGGAGGACAAGCCACGGGCGTGAACGTCCTCCTGGGCGAACGCCGCGTATTTTTTCTCCCCTTCAAGTTGATAGAGCAGAAAGCCCGTGAGCAGCCCCCGGGCTTTTTCCTGTGCGGAAAACTGTGGTCGACCCATGCCCACAAGAGCTTTAACCACGGCACCTTCAGAAAAGCCGGATTGCGTGCCTTTGGACACTTCCCGATAGGTGACCGGGCCAGCCCATTGTGCTGCTATTTTTACAGACTCATTCGAGTCAAAATCAGTGGCTTTTCCAGGGCCTATGATCAGTCCCGGGGCTGTGGTGTGGGCGGCTGCGGTCACAGCGGACGGTGCCGTGGCGGCGGGGTAGAGGGCACCAACAGCGTGGATATTGTCGCGGCCCGCTGCCGTCAAGATCGCGGCACCTGCGCCCATGCCATGCCCGGCAACCCCCAATTTTGCGGGGGAGACTGTGACATTTCCTGTTCCTAATTTAACCCCAGCGACGATCTGCAGGCAGGACTCTAGGTCAGCAGCGAGTCCCTGGTGGTTGGGCATGAATCCCATCTCCGTGGCGGGGGCAGCAACGACAATGCCCCAGCTGGCCAGATGTTGAAGGGTTTGGTGGTAGCTTTTCACCGAGGTCATCCAGTCGTGACCAAACGCAATGGCGGCTACCCCATTACCCTCGGCAGGCGTGTACACCTTGCCGGGCAGACCTGCGTAGGAGAGGTCACCAATAAGCACGTGGTGCGGCCCACGTTTGGAGAGCTTGGACAACTGCTTTTTAAATTTCTCAGCCACAAGTCTCAAGGATAGTGGATTGGTGTCTTGTACGACTGTGTTTGCAGCTGTCAACTACAACGGCAGTTGTGTCCACCCTCACGCCACTATTGTTACAAAGCCACGGCCAGCGCAATGACACCGATGACGGCAAATGCTGCTTGTTTTGCGGCGGCACCGCGATGTGCTGCGGATTTCAGTGCCAGCGCAGCGGCGGCAATAATCATGGAACCAGCGCCTGCAAACATCAGTGCGGCCCCCACGTTATGGTGCCCTGCCAGCCACATGGCGATCCCAATACCCGCAACAATGGCGAGCATGAGGTTGTAAACACCTTGGTTATAGGCAAAAAACCGAGTGATGGCGAGTTCTTCCTCCGTGGCGTGGCCAAAAATATTACGGGCGGTGGGGCCGGCCCACGCAAAGGCTTCCAGATAAAAGATGAACACGTGAAGCAAGGCGGCAAGTCCGATAAAAATAAGTGCGACGAGAGACATAATGGCAGACAACGATGCTGAGCCTTTCTCCAAAGGGGTGTGACAACGGGTCGGAAGTATAGTCACCTGCCCTGGCTGCGGTCACGTAGCACAATTTTGGCTACCGTGGAGGTATGATTCCGATGTACACTCCTGACCAGGTTCGTGCTGCTGAGCAGCCACTTCTTGCTCGACTTGGGGAAAAGCTGATGCTGTCGGCGGCGTTTGCCGTGGCTGTGGAATGCGCCCGACTGCTTGACCACCACCCGTACGGTAAACGAGTGCTGGTGCTCGCAGGTTCAGGGGGAAATGGCGGCGATGCCCTTTATGCTGCAGAGGAACTGGAACGACGCGGAGCACACATCACTGTGTGGCAGACCTCAACCGGTCTCCATCACGCGTATCGACGCCCCGAAGAACCCACCGCTGCTGCCGCTGCTCGGGCGGACCTTATCATTGACGGAGTTGTGGGGATCGGGGCGTCTGGTGGTTTGCGTGGAGAGGCCGCGCAGGCGGCGTCGATAATCGCGGAACACGCCACTTGTCCTGTGGTCGCCGTGGATATTCCCAGCGGTGTGGACCCCATGACCGGTGTGCCAGGGGATAGTTATATTCGTGCCACCAACACAGTCACCTTTGGTGGTTTGAAGCCTGTGCATGTGCTGGGTTGGGAATACTGTGGCGATGTAGTGCTGCGTGGCCTGGGCATTGATGAGGAACTAGCGAGCATGGATCCGTGGGGTTATTCGGTGGATCGCGTGGAAAACTGGCCGCGCCCTGGGGCGGACTCAAACAAATACACCGATGGCGTTGTCGGCATTTACGCTGGTAGTGTCGCATATCCGGGCGCGGCGGTGCTATGTGTGGAGGGGGCAGTACGGGCGACGTCGCCTATGGTGCGGTATCTAGGGCCATGCGTGACCAAGGTGATTCGCGCAGTGCCCGAAGTCGTGGCGGGTGAAGGGCGAGTTCAGGCGCTTGTGATCGGACCCGGGTGCAGCGAGGATGACACGCAGCTTGCCGAACAACTCCGCAGCAACCTTCCCCTTGTGATTGATGCAACATCACTGACGCGCGTGGCGGAATCGGAGGAGCTGCGAGAACTGGTGCGTCGCAGAACCGCTTTTACTGTTCTGACCCCACACACAGGCGAATTCGCGCGCTTTGGTGTTGCTACCCCCGAAGAATTGGCGCGTGAACTGGACGTATGCGTACTGCTGAAAGGTCGGGTTACGCAGGTTGTAAGTGAAGGTGAACGCTACCTCATTGAGGCCGGGTCTAGCTGGGCGGCAACAGCAGGGTCGGGGGATGTCTTATCAGGTGTCATTGGAGCCGCTGTGGCCTACGAACCCAGCGCAGTAATGGTGGCTATGGCCGCGCGCGTCCACGCTGATGCAGCTGCGTTGTGCAACGGGCCAGTGCCCGCCCATCTCATTGCCGAAGCGCTCACACTGGTGGTCAGCCAAGCGGTGGCGCGCTAGGATTCCCGTAGATTTCATGCCTTAGCGCTATGGCTATACCCACAGAAAGATGTGTAAGCCGTCTCAAAAATAGGGAAACCCTGAATGAATTCTGTACTGTAGATGAAATTAGTGTTTTGTATGGGAAGGATTTTTGGGTGCGCAAGCAACTTTTGGCAGTGGCGACCATCGTCTCGGCACTGCTCCTCACCTCTTGTACCCAAGCTGGACAACGCTCCACCGCTGACGCGGCCACCGGCACGGCATCAGCAACTGCCGTGAACGTGAATTCGGCTGCGGAATCCTTAGGTGGAAGCACTGAGGGGGGCGTAGGTGGCGCAACGGGTGAGTCTGAGACCTCCACAGAGACCCCCACAAGCACCACGCCAGCGGTCAAACAAATAGGCATCTACGGCACTGCCGGTGACTATGATCCACTCAACACGGGACATATGTTCAACGGGCAGATCGCGGGCGTGGTCACCAACGCCCGTGACCTCAACCCCGACTATGTGGTAGACAGTGGTCAGATCTACCTAGATCTCTCTGGTATGGAAACCCTGACCGAGCCAAAAACCGTATCCATCTACATCAACTCGGGGCATTTTGACCTCAAAATGCCCAAAAACGTTCCCGTGGACTTGACCTGTAAAGTTCCTTCGGAAAAAAGCAACTGTAAGACCAAAAAATACAATTCCGACGCGCCGGGAAGTATTTTCACACTCAACATCACAAGCAACACCGCTCGGGTTACTATTGCAAAGAAGTAGTTGTAGCAAAAGTTCTTTGCGGTGACTGCTCATAGATGTCAGGGCGACACCACGTCGCCCGTCATAGGGGCGACATTCGCCTCAGAGAGGAAAAGATCGGTGACTAAGAAGATTCTTGGCGCAGGTGTCATTGCCTCTGCTGCACTGCTGTTGGCGGCATGTGGCGGTGGCGGAAGCTCCTCAGGAGGATCAGGATCCTCCAGCAGTGCCATGGCCTCCAGCTCAATGTCAACCTCGGAAAGCAGCAGTTCTAGCAGCTCAAGCGGTTCTGGTTCTTCTGGGGCTAGTGCTAGCGCGAGTGCGTCGGGTGGGTCGTCGTCAGGTTCCCATAGCGCTGCCACCGCCGTTGGTGTTGATGTTCCTGCTACCAACGGATTCGATCCACTGGGCACAGGCACAGTGTTCCAGGGTTCCATTGATGTGAGCACCAGTGATGCCAATGCCTTGGATGAGAATTACGCTGTTTCCAACGGCCAGGTGACACTGAACCTGCAGGATCTAAAACCCTTGGATAAAGACAAGACCGTCAACGTATACGTGGACGTGGGGACTGTATCGGTAACGCTGCCGGACGATGTTCCGGTGGAGATGACCGCGAAGGATTCCGTGACGCTAACGACCCCCGGCCACAAGACCTACAACGAGAGCGCTTCTGGCAAGAAGCTGACACTGAACGTTCAGGTCAACAACGGTCCCGTCACTATCGCTGAGTAGTAGTGGTGGCTGCGGGGTGATGAAGTAGAATCGTGTAGCGTGACACAGCAGACTCATCGCCCCGTTCTTGTTATTGATTTCGGCGCGCAATATGCACAACTTATTGCGCGCCGTGTGCGTGAAGCCCGGATTTATTCTGAGGTTGTTCCCCACACAGCATCCGCTGAGGATATTAAAGCTAAAAACCCGGCTGCCCTGATTCTTTCGGGCGGCCCTTCTTCTGTCTATGCCGAGGGTGCACCATCGCTTGATGCCGGGATTTTTGATCTCGATATTCCGGTTTTTGGCATTTGTTATGGTTTCCAGGCTATGACGCATGCGCTGGGCGGCACGGTGGCTAACACGGGTAACCGTGAATATGGTCGCACTGACATGACTATTGACGGCGGTCTGCTGCACGAGGGGTTTGAGCAGACGCATAAGGTGTGGATGAGTCACGGTGATGCCGTTTCCACCGCTCCCGAAGGGTTTGTTGTGACGGCTCAATCGGCGGGTGCACCTGTCGCTGCTTTTGAAAACCTCGAACGTCGCATGGCTGGGGTGCAGTACCACCCTGAGGTAATGCACTCCCCGCACGGCCAGGAGGTGCTGGTCCGCTTTCTCACCCAGATTGCCGGGTTGGAGCAGGATTGGACCCCGGCGAACATTGCTGAGGAGCTTATCGACGCCGTACGCACCCAGGTCGGCGAGAACGGTCGCGCGATCTGCGGCCTCTCGGGTGGGGTGGATTCTGCCGTCGCCGCCGCCATCGTGCAGCGCGCCATCGGTGACCGCTTGACCTGTGTGTTTGTTGACCATGGCCTGTTGCGTGCAGGCGAGCGCGAGCAGGTGCAGAATGATTTCGTCACCGCCACCGGCGCAAAACTGGTGACGCTGGATGAGCGTAAGGCATTTTTAGCCAAACTCGCCGGGGTAACTGACCCGGAGGATAAACGTAAGGCCATCGGTCACGAGTTCATTCGTGCCTTCGAACGCGCCGTTGCCGGAGTGCTTGCCGACGCCCCGGAAAACTCCAGCGTGGACTTCCTAGTGCAGGGAACGCTGTACCCGGATGTGGTGGAATCCGGTGGCGGGTCCGGTACCGCCAACATCAAGAGCCACCACAATGTGGGTGGTCTGCCTGATGATGTGGAATTTGACCTTGTTGAGCCATTACGCCTGCTATTTAAAGACGAAGTGCGTGCGGTGGGTCGTGAACTTGGTCTGCCGGAGGAAATTGTCAACCGCCAGCCTTTCCCTGGCCCTGGGCTGGGGATTCGCATTATCGGCGAGGTGACCGAGGACCGCTTGGACACACTGCGTGCCGCCGATCTTATCGCCCGCACCGAGCTGACTGCAGCGGGCTTGGACTCCGAGATTTGGCAATGCCCGGTGGTGTTGCTCGCTGATGTTCGTTCCGTTGGTGTGCAAGGAGATGGACGAACCTACGGCCACCCCATCGTGTTGCGGCCGGTGTCCTCTGAAGACGCCATGACTGCGGATTGGACGCGTCTGCCCTACGACGTCCTGGAACGCATCTCTACCCGCATCACCAACGAGGTCCCCGACGTGAACCGCGTTGTGTTGGACTGCACCTCCAAGCCCCCAGGAACTATTGAGTGGGAGTAAAAGTAGTGAGGCCGGTGCGTCCGTAGGAGAGTCTGCGGTGCACCACCTCGAAGGGGCCGCGCAGGTTGGCTTTTTCGAGGGCGTAGGCGATGACCAGGGTGATGGCCCAGATGAGGGTGGCGATCAGCGTTGGCTTCCCAAGCTCCCCTGGCCTCTGCCCAGGCCAATGGTGAAGGTAGAGGTCAGCAGGACAAAGAGAATGGATTGCAGCAGGTATCCGGTCATGGACCGCTTGCCCAAAGCGATAAGTGCCTGGAGCGGCACAGGCAGAGGGGTAGCTCGAGTGCTGTTGCGTGGGCGGCGTCGATACGTCGTTGCAGGGGGAGGGTGGCCAGAGCGATGGATGCGACAATTCCTGGGCCTGCCCATATGCCAGCAACCTGGTTAAGGCTTTGGAGATGCAGCACGGTGTTTTCTGGCAGGACGCCGATTTCCGCGAGTCCAAGAGGAATTCCCACACCGAAAGAAATAATGACTGCGACAATAGTAAAGCTTATGAGTAATGTCTTGTATTTTTCGGGTTGTCCCAAAACATTGTGGCGAGCGGCCACCATGCCCAGAATCATGATGGGGAAAAAGAAAAGGAATCCTGTTAATAGATTGCCAATTTGAAAACTCAATGCGGTAAAGGCATGGCTGACCAACGTAGCATAGCTATCTGGTGCTGATAGGGTTTGCATAGCCGAGATAATTACCTCGGTTCTGGATGATCCACCTCCGGCTGATATGTTAATCGTCATAATGGCGGTGAGTATGAGGCCAAGGGTGCCCAAAACGCCAGTAATGATCAGCAGGGTTTTATCTTTGAAAGCGGTAGAGCAGTGCGAGGATGATGCCCATCACCCCGTAGACGAACATGATGTCGCCGAAAAACAGCAGACTCAGATGAAGTATGCCGAATATCGCTAGGAAAAAGTAGCGCCTGATCAGTACCAGTCGTGCCTTTTTGGGCGGGTAGTTGCGGCGTTGCAGGCTCATGGCGATCATGCCCACGCCGTACCCCAGCAATGTAGCGAACATAGGTAGGCCACGCACATGGGTGAATATGGAACCAAGAATGATGGCGATTTTGTCCAGGATGCTGTTATTAACAACACCGCCGGCTGTTGATCCAGGCGTGTCGGGTGAGATGTATAACCAGGCTGTGGTGGCGTTGGCGACGGCGATTCCGAGCATGGTGAATCCTCGGGCGACATCGGGTGCCAAAATGCGGGGTTGTGTTACTGCTGTGGGAATTCATGATGGGGTTCCTATGCCTTATGCGTGTGACTTACATGGTTGTGTTTGGTGTTAGTTGCCCGCCGGCTTTTGCTCTTCTGGGTAGTGGATGGTGGTCGTTCCAACCCCAGATTTGAGATCAATGGTGAGGGTCTTTCCTTGTGCTTTGCTGTTGTAGGTTCCGGCGATGCAGTTGGTGTCGCCGATACCGTTGTCGCAGGTTAGAGTGACAGGCATGGTACTGGGAAGATACACATCGGTATCGCCCACGCCAGTATCAATGGTGATTTTCTTGTCTTCGGGCAGGGGTTCCAGCTTCTGCAGGTTGAGGTCAAGAGAGCCAACACCTGTGGAGTAGTGGTCTTGGAGGTCAGTGGCCCTAGTGGCAACGTAATGCCGATCGCCCATGCCACCTGCGGAACCACCGTCACCTTCTGACATGCCGGTGGCAATGATGATGCCCACGATTCCCAATGAGCACACAGCGACGATGCCTGCGATGATCACGACAAAGGGGTTGCGCTTTTTCTTCTTGGGCTTCTCTTTGGACGACTGGGGTAGGTTCTGGCAGATCCCAGGCAAAGGGTGCGACTCCTAGCGGATCCCACGCGGGTGGAGTGGACGGGGAGTAAGGTGCGGTAAATCCATCAACAGGCTGGAGTGTGGAGAGGTAGGTTTTCAGGTCTTCTGGTCTGTTGACGTCCATTTTTGTATCTTTCTCAATTAACAATCCTGCAGGTGGAGTGGGGTGTTGTGTGTGCAGGAAGTACCACGCTCCGAAGAACACTAGGTAGGCGATGAAGGCTGGGGCGATGAAGATGGTGGTAAAGGTGCCTCCGCTGCCGCAGCTGAAGATCAGGAATCCAATGAGAAGAGCAATTCCTAGGTTGCGTTCTTTTCTCAGTTGAGGGTTGTTGTTTTTGTTGCCAAATAACGCCTCGGCGGGTGATATCGGCAGGGAATAGCGAGGCATGAACGCCCAGGCCAATAGGTATAGTGCGATGCCCGTGGAGTTGGCGAAGAGCACACCGATGACAAACAGCACCCGCACAATGATCGGGTCAATGTTGTAACGGACACCGATGCCTTCACACACGCCAGCGATTTTCCCTTTCCCGCCCTGGTCAGAGGGGAGTCGCACGGGTCGGGTGGCCCACATGTCGCGGAGTGTGGTGGAGGCTGTTGCAGTTGATGTATCGCTCATGGTTTTTATTGTGGCCTGCCGGGGTCTGGTTGCACATCAGGGAAAACCCCGATTTTTCCCCGATCTGTGGGAAATAAGGGATAACCCTGATGCCATCAGGGATGAAGGCATGAGAGTATCTGGAGTATGACCAACTCTGTGCAGACTGTTCAGTACCCGTACCGCACATTCACACGTCCAAAAAAGGATCGCGTGGTGGCGGGGGTTGCGGCTGGACTGAGTCAGCAACTGCGTGTCGACGTCCTGTTGGTTCGGCTGGTGCTTGTATTTTTCGCCCTTCTCAGTGGTGCAGGTTTACTGTTTTATGCCTGCCTATGGATCTGGACCAAACCAGGAGATACTTCAGACGGAAATGCCTACATATCTCAGGATGATGTGCGTATCCGCACTAAACACACCCTGAATCGTGCTGGTTACCTCGTGTTGGTTGTTGTGGCCATTGCGGGTGCGCTGCTTTCGTTTAGTTCCCTCACTGGGTTCGCCGGGGCGAATGTTGTGCCGTTTGGGGTGGTGGGGGTGGGTGCACTTGTCGTGTGGACCACCTACGACCGTGGCCTTGACCGACTATGGAACGGCAATAATGCCCTCCTCATTGTGGCGGGCGTGTTACTCATGGGCATTGGCGTTGTGCTGGTGACCATAAACTGGGAAAGCCAAAAGGTATTCGGATCCACTCTTGTGGCTGTCGTGCTGACCCTGTTGGGTGTGGCTGCACTGGGATTACCGTTGTGGCTGCGCACATGGGATGCCTTGACCAAGGAGCGTTCTGAAATTGCCGCCGCAGCCGAGCGCGAGGAGATTGCGTCGAGGTTGCATGACTCGGTGCTGCAAACCCTGGCGCTGATTCAAAAACGTGCCGAGGAGCCCAGTGAGGTTGCCCGTTTAGCGCGAAGCCAGGAGCGTGAACTACGCCAGTGGCTTTTTGGGTCGCAGGACAATCTCTCCGGCGGGGCATCCACTGTGTTTAAGGCCGTTGAGTTGGCGTGCGGCGAAGTGGAGGACTTGTTTGGCCTGCGCATCGCGCCGGTTTTGGTGGGGGAGGACCATCCCCTTGATGACCACACTCAGGCCGCTGTGCTGGCCTCGCGCGAGGCTATGGTCAATGCTGCGAAGCACGCGGGTGTGGCTGAGATCAATGTGTACGCAGAATCCCTGGGTGAGCATATACAGATTTACGTTCGTGACCGGGGAGCAGGCTTCAATCCCGATGAAGTGGGGGAGGATAGGCATGGTCTCCGGGAGTCCATTTACGGCCGAGTCGAGCGCGCGGGCGGCACCGTTGAGGTGAAACAGGCGTTGGTCAAGGTACGGAAATTGTGGTGGACATGCCGGTGTAAGGTTATGTTCACCACGCATGGAAGCGTATATGCTGCACAATGCTAAACCGCGCATGATGCTGGATTCATGAGGGGGTGAGAAACGTTAGCATGGAAGGTATGCTCTCTGTCTTCCTTGTCGATGACCACTCTGTTTTTCGGTCCGGTGTACGTGCGGAATTGTCTCAAGCCGTCAACATTGTTGGTGAGGCGGGTGGTGTCACGGAAGCTATCGCGGGTATTTGCACAACACATCCCGATGTTGTGCTTCTTGACGTGCACATGCCGGATGGTGGAGGACAAGCCGTGATCCAGGGCGTCGATACGCCGACGACGTTTCTGGCGTTAAGCGTGTCTGACGCTGCTGAAGACGTCATTTCGGTTATTCGTGCCGGTGCCCGGGGGTATGTGACCAAAACCATTTCTGGGCCTGAGCTTATCGACGCTGTGCGCCGCGTCCACGACGGTGATGCCGTGTTTTCACCGCGACTTGCGGGGTTTGTGCTGGATGCCTTTTGTGCGCCGGACAAGCACGTGGGGGTGGGGGTTGTGGATGCTCCAGAGAAAGATGCGGCTGTAGAAGAGCGAGCCGCTGCTGGTGAATCTGCACATGAGGATATGGAAGATCCTGACGATGATGTTCTTGATGCCCTCACACGCCGGGAGTTGGAGGTGTTGAGGCTGCTTGCCCGCGGCTACACCTATAAGGAGATTGCAGCGGATTTGTTTATTTCCGTGAAGACGGTGGAGACGCATTCTTCGAACATTCTGCGCAAGACCCAGCAATCTAACCGCCATGCATTGACTCGGTGGGCTCATTCCAGGGACTTGGATTAAGGGTGTTGCGCATGTCTGTTCGATCTATTTTAATGAAGGTGTGTCTAGAACAGAGTTTCGACTAAATTGCGAGCCAGATGAATCTCTGCGCGACTTGCCAAAGGAGCGGCGTATCGCCGCTTTACGCGAGCGAATGGCTGTCATGGGTGCTGCGGTGGGGGCGGATATGGCTGCGGCTCGACTGGATAGGGGAGCGCCGGAGCGCTTTTTCGATGTAGTTCAGCTGCCAGAACGTCTAGCGCGATGTTTTCCTGGGGGTGGTTTGCCACGTAAGGCGGTGAGCCAGGTATCTGACTGTGCCACGTTGGCGATAGAGATTATTTCGGCCGTGACGGAACAGGGCGGGTATGTTGCCGTGGTGGGGTGGGCTGATCTGTTGTTCGCTGGTGTGGTCGATTCGGGTGGAGATGTATCAAAAATTGTGTCGGTACCCGATCCAGGAATTGACGCCCTGCCTATTGCCGCAGTGTTCGCAGAGGGAATGGATATGGTGGTGTGTCGCTCAGCCGCGCCCCGTCGGCTCACTCCCACGAATTCCCGGCCTTTCCTGGCAAAAGTGCGTCAAGGGTCGGCGGCCATGCTCCTTGCGGGAATCAGTGTTCCCAGCCCAGCACTCACCGTGTCTGCGCAGGTCACAAAGATCTATGGACTTCACCGTGGGGGCGGGCGCATTCGGGGACTGGACGTGGAGGTGGAGGCGGTGTCGAAAAGCGCCGATCATCAGCGGATACGCACGCTTCTCAGGTGCGGGGAAGCCGCCCCGATGGAACCATCGCCGGGGCCTGGACTGCAAGCGGTGTCATGACCGTAACATCAGAGCAGCGCTTTCTGGCGTTGTGGTTTCCCGATTGGCCTGCCCAGGCGGTGGCGTGCGCAGACCATCACGATAACCAGACCCCCAGAGTGGTGACAGGTGAGGGGAAAAACCGCGCCGTTGTGTGGGTGTGCTCAGCATCGGCGCGGGCGATGGGGATTCGGCGTGGCATGAAGCTTCGGTACGCCCAGGCGCTCTGCCCAAACCTGGAGATCGCGGGCTACGACCAGGAACGCGACGCGTGCATGTTTGAACCTATCCTCGCAGGTCTGGACCAGATCGCCGCAGGTGTGGAGGTACTGCGACCTGGTTTGGCGGTGGTGGATGCAGGGGCGGCAGCACGTTACCACGGCTCGGAACACACGGCGGCCCAGCTGCTTATCGACGCCTCCGCCTCCGCAGGCATCGATTCCTGCGCGGGTATTGCCGGAGAACTGTTCACGGCACTCATTGCCGCGCGTGTCGGCGCGGTCGTGCCCCCCTGGGATGGGTAAAGGGCAGGCTTTCCTCCGCCCGCTGTCCATCACCCTGCTGTCAGCGGAAGAAGCCTTGGGCTGTGATCCCGAAACCGTGGCAAGCTTCCAGCAGCTTGGCATCCGCACCCTTGGGGAACTGGCGGACCTGCCCTACAAGAAGGTGGTCACTCGTTTTGGAGAGGCGGGTCAGCGCTGCCACGATATTGCCCATGCGCATCCCAGTCGTAGCATCGCACCGCCGCTTCCCACCGATGATCTGCGCGTCATGCACGAACCCGATGACCCCATCACGCGTGTCGACGTCGCGGCCTTCCTCGCACGCCAACTAGCCACCGCTCTGCACGCACGCCTTGCGCGCGCCGGGGTGGTATGCCACCTGCTGACGGTGCGCGCCACCATGGCGAATGGTGACACCGTGGAGCGGACCTGGCGCACTCGCGATGCGCTCACAGAACACGCCACGGCTGATCGGGTGCGGTGGCAACTGGATGGATGGTTGACTACGCGGCGTACAGGGGGCGACTGGGCGTCGACAAGCAGTGATGACGGTGTGGTCCGCCTAGAGCTTGACCCCATCGAATGCGTTGCGCCGCAACAGGATGCCTCAGGGTTGTGGGGCGCACGGGGAGAGCGTGAAGCGGCGGTGCAGCGTGTGGTCGCCCGAGTCCAATCAACACTGGGTACGGACGCGGTGCTGCAACCACGGCATGTCGGTGGGCGAGGTCCTGCTGAACGTATTGACTATGTTCCCTTTGGCGAGGAACGCCCCTACCCCCGTGATCCTGACGGGGCGTGGCCTGGGCGGATACCGGCACCACACCCGGCACAAGGGTATGCAACTGCGGAACCCGGCGGTTCATGCGTGGCACTGTACGACCAGCATGACCGGGCCATTATTGTGACCCAAGACGTGCAACTGAGTGCCCAGCCTGCAACGCTGCAGTGGGGCCAGCGTCGCTTTGACATATGCGGATGGGCGGGGCCATGGGGAGTGGATGAACGCTGGTGGACGCCCCACGGAAAGACATACGCACGCCTGCACGTTGCGGGGACAGAAACGGGTGATGATGCGCCACAGAAACGTGAAACGGCCTGGCTCCTGGTGTGGAGCGCAGGCCGGTGGGGGATAGAAGGAAGCTACAGTTAAGAGGAAATATCCAACACTAGGCGCACAGGATCCTTCAGCACCTGTACCGAATACGGCTTGGCGGAACCCTTGATGCCCACCACGAATTGTGAACGCCCCTCAAACGTTCCTGCGCTCACCACTTCCGTGACAATCCCACCTGAGCCGGGGACGGGGTTGAGCCGCGGGTCAGGAATACCCACCTCAAATGGATATGCGGTGCCATCAATATTGATGTTCAATGCCGTGTCACCCGTGTACTCCACGGGACTGCCGCTGCCCTGCTGGGTAGGGGAATCCGAGTAATCAATGAACCACCCTGGGTCGCCTGACCCATGGAACTCAAAGACGATACGCTCGAACCCCTCATGAGTACCCACGCGCACATTCGTCACGACTAACTGTGCCGGGGCGCCCGGTCGCTGAGTTTTAAGGTTTGTATTAGCGCTTCCCAAGGAACGCATGCCGGCATCGGGGGCTGGTGGTGTGGTTTCGGAACTGCCGGAACTGGAAGAAGCGGACAATGTAGAAGCAACAGAATCGGAACCACTGTGGGCGGTAGATGTGCCTGAATCAACACAGGCGGTCACACAGGCTGCAAAAACGATAGTGCCCACGACGGCAACTGCAGCACGACCAAAAACAAAAGCCGGGGATGCGGTCATGCACCCAACCGTAGTACCAAATAATTGTGGAGAAAACTCAGAAAGGTACAAAAACAGAAAACTTTAACAAAACGTGATAAAAACGTGAGCGTTCGGTGTTTTTTGGACGATTTTCGGGTGGTTTTCGGGTGGTTTGTAGCAGATTTCTGGAAGATTTCTAGCGGCCTGCGACGCACACTATTGTGGACACCATGACCACAACCACACCTGAAACTCGTTGCTCACAAGTGGTGCGTGAACCCCTTCCCGGAACGGCAAAAACTGGGACGACCTACGTGGCGCTCGAACACCTCCGCGGCTGGGGCAGGGACGTGCTGGACGGTGAGGCGTTAGGGGAAGAACTCACACCACTCGTGGCGGCGCACCTCAAAAAATGGAGTGCAAGCCTGCAGCTCATCCGCAAACCCGGGCGGGCGGGGCAACATCGACCCCGCCGAAAGATGTATCTCATCTACACCGGCGATGGCGACACCCCGCCCGCCATGGAAGAACTTGATGTAGATGGGCCGGAAACAATACTTGAACTGGATCTTTCCGGTCCCGGCGCGAATGCTAGCCTTGGTGCGCGTCCTGTGGACCACCCCATCCTGCTCGTCTGTTCTCACGGCAAACGCGATACCTGCTGTGCCCTCAAAGGACGTCCCGTAGCAGCCGCCCTGCAGACCTGTTTTTACGGTGATGAAATATGGGAATCCTCCCACACCAAGGGGCATCGCTTTGCGGCATCCATGCTGCTCATGCCCTGGGGATACTCCTATGGCAGGCTCAACTCTGCCGCTGCCATCGATATGTTGAAGCACGCGACCCGTGGTGAGATGTTCCTCCCTGGTAATCGCGGACGGGGCTGTTTTGATGCGCCTGGGCAGGTTGCAGAGCTTGTAGTTGCCGACAGGGTGATCAGCGCTGAAGGCTCGTTGGACGTGGGGACTCTGCGAGTGGACGCGGAACTCAACGAGCCTGGGGACGTTGACGGAATGGCGGCTGATGAAGTGGTGGTGCGCCGTGTGGCCCATCCAGATGGGAGGGCGTGGCGGGTACAACTGAAACAACGCCCTGTGGAGGGCGTTGTGGCGTCATGCGGGGATGCTCCCAAACAGGGCAGCACGTGGGTGGTTGTGGACGTACAGCCGGTGGAGGGGCATCGAGCGGTTTAGCGGCGCATGATTTTTTTGGAGAGGAAATTGCCTAGGAGCTGCGCCACTTGAACAATGAGGATGATTACGATGGTGCCGGCAAGCGTAATTGTCGGATTGAATGCGTTGTAGCCGTAGGTAATGGCAAAGTCGCCAAGTCCGCCACCGCCGATGTAGCCCGCCATGGCGGACATATCAACCACAGCAATGAAGATGAACGTGAAGCCCAAAATCAGGGGACCGAGCGCTTCACGAATGATCACTGAGACAATGATCTGCAAGGGGGAGGCGCCCATGGCACGAGCCGCTTCAATGACCCCAGGGTCAATAGACACAAGGTTTTGTTCCACGATGCGGGCGACACCAAATGTGGCCGCGATGGACATGACGAAAATGGCGGCTTCAGTACCGATCGTGGTACCAATGACGCTGCGGGTCAGGGGGCCGATGGCAGCAATCAGAATGATGAACGGAATGGGACGAACAAAGTTCACCAGAATGTTGAGGATTGTGTAGACGAACTTGTTGCTCAGTACGCCGTTTTCACGCGTGGTGTAGAGCAGTGTTCCCAGTGCTAAGCCAGCTATGCCGCCAATGAGGATGGTGAGGCTCACCATCACTAGTGTTTCCCCGAATGCTGTGCTGAAGTCTTCGCCGGAAAAAACCTCCAGAATGTCGTTGATCATCGTACGATCTCCTCAATGTCAGTGTTGCGGGAAATGCGCTCGTAGAACTCGTTGATAACATCGTCCGGTCCGGTCAGGCGGACCGTGACTTTGCCAAAAGAATGCCCTTGAAGGGTGGTGATACCGCCGTGGACAATACTGATGCCTACCCCCCTTTTCACGGGCCGCAGCCGAGGAAGCGAAAAAACCAGAATTTTCACTGAGGTCGATGGTGAATAACCGTCCCTCATGGATGAGAAGATCGTCCGCCTCTACCAGATCCGGGGTGTTGCGGAGGCTGGTGGCAACAAACTTCTTGGCTACATCGGTGCGTGGGTTGGAGAAAACATCGTACACGCTGCCGTATTCGACGATACGGCCGCTTTCCATCACGGCAACACGATCAGCAATGGAGCGCACGACGTCCATTTCGTGAGTAATCACCACGATGGTGATGCCGAACTCTTTGTTTACTCGTCGCAGCAATTCCAACACGTCGTGCGTGGTTTCAGGATCAAGGGCCGAGGTGGATTCGTCTGCAAGGAGGAGACGGGGGTTTGTGGCTAGAGCTCGGGCGATACCAACGCGCTGTTTCTGACCACCGGACAATTCCTCTGGGTAGCTTGTTCCCTTGTCTGCCAGGCCCACGAATTCAAGCAGTTCCTGCACGCGTTGCTCACGCTTGTGCTGATCGACGCCCGCCAGCTTCAGCGGATACGCAATGTTTCCAGCTGCGGTACGTGAGGAAAATAGGTTGAACTGCTGGAAGATCATTCCAATCTTGCGGCGCAAGCCACGCAGTTCACGCTCGGGCATGTTCACGATATTGACGCCGTCCAGCAGTACATCGCCTGAGGTGGGTGTGTCTAGGCCGTTGATCATGCGCACGAGGGTAGATTTACCTGCGCCAGAGTAGCCAATGATGCCAATAATCTCACCCGGTTCAATGGTGAGGTTTACATCGGACAGTGCGGTGGTGGTGCGGTTGAACACCTTGGATAGGTTGCGGAACTCGACTCGGGTTCCTGGGGAGTATCTGGAGACGTCACGGGATTCTTTCCTGTAGGGGGAGAGGCTGGCTGTCTATCGGGGCGTCGATAAGCAGCCATGAGGCGTGAGTGAAATGCGGAAACCCCGCGGCGGGCGCGGGGGGAGAGCTGCGGGGTTTAAGCAGCTTTATTTCTTTTCCGCTTCTTCGAGGCGCTTCAAAATGTCCTTCAGCTCTGCTTTGGGGCGGTTGACCTCAATGGCTGTGCCTTTGGAATCTTCGTTGTTGGCGGCAATGACTTCGGGATCATGCCACAGTTCCACAAGCTTGGCTATTTTCTCATCATCTTGTTTATCGGCCTTAGTGACAAACACATTGATGTAGGGCTCGGCCTCGGGGGAATCAGGGTTGTCCTTGAATACTGCTGTTGTGGGATCAATTCCGGCACGCTCAAGGAAGGAGTTATTGATGATCGCGGGGCGGCCCTCGCCATATGCCGATGTGGTTTGGGCGGCGTTAACTGGAGTGACCTTGACTTTAGAGGCGCCTTCATCGATATCGCTCGGGGTGGGAGTGACGATATTTTCGGACTTCAGTTTCACAAGTTCCGCCTGTACAAGAACGTTAATGGCGCGTCCCTGGTTAGAAGGGTCGTTGGGAATGACGATATCTTGACCGTCAATTCCATCGAGCGATGAGTGGTCTTTCCAATAGATGGCCAGCGGCACGATCTGCGTGGAGCCGACGGGTGTGAGATCGTCTTCGGCACCTGTGTTGTATTCGGCGAGGAATTTCAGGTGCTGGAACAGGTTGGCGTCCAATTGTCCCTCGGACAGGGCGCGGTTGGGGGCGTTGTAATCGCTAAATGCCTGGAGTTTGATGTTGATGTCGTTGTCTTTGGCTTTTTTCTCCAACACTTTCCAGGACTTTAATTGTGGTTCCGTGGTACCGATGCGGATGGTGGAACTGTCGGTGGATCCGCCTGAGCATGCCACCAAAGTAGCAGCGGCGAAGGCGCTAGCAATGGTGATGGCGGCGGCGCGGCGAAGGAAACGACGTGCAGACATGATTGATTCCTTAAGGTTTGTGCGGGGTGGTTGGATCGTGCGCGGTTAGCGATATAGACAGAGCTTTCTAGTTGGTTGTCTACCGTAGCATTGTGTTGGTTATATGTACAGCTCGGTCTATATTATATTGGCCTCATTGTGGGATAAATCACTATAGTGGACTTACTTGGGGAAGGGTGTCCATGTTTTCGATTATGTATGTTATCCGTTGGCTGATGGCTGGGGACGTGGGGGATTATTTCTCGTGTTTGTAGCGGTGATGAATGCTATTGCCGGAATGTTCATTAGGTCACTATGCGCTGATGTGTTCGAGTAAGGTGTAGATGTGATCGTTACTGCGGGAGGTAGGCATGGAGTGGGATAGTGCCGGGCGCGGCTTCAATGGTACAAAGCTACGGTGGTCGCAACTGGAGCAGATTCTGTCAGGATCCGCACCATCAGCTGACGATGCTGCATCTGTACATTCACTGCACGTGAAGCGCCAGAGATGGATACAGACCCGCAGCCTAGACCGCACCTGAGCCTTGTCCGCGACACGGACATGCCAGCAGCGCCCCCAGAAACAACCAACATCCCCTTCGCGGAACTCCATGCCTACAGCAACTACCACTTCCTCAATGGAGCATCAGAGGCAGAGGACATGGTGCGTCAGGCACAACGCCTCGGGTTGAGCGGACTGGCCTTGATAGAGCGTGATGGATTCTATGGTGCCATGCGTTTTGCTGAAGCGGCCGCCGAAGAAAAATTAAGCACCATTTTCGGTGCGGAACTCAGCACAGACAATGGTGTTCTGACCGTGCTGTGCCGTGGCCCTGAAGGCTACCGCAGGCTCAGCCGCGTCATCACGGCGGCGCACATGCAGCAAGGAAACCACAACAGGCAACCTCGTTATCCGGATTTCACAGAGTTAGCGCGAGTCGCCGATAACCACTGGTACGTGCTGCTCAATGCAGCACTTGCCAACAATGCCGAAGATATCGTCACTGCGTTTGGTGCCAACAACGTCATCGCAGAATGCCACGTGGGATTCATCCCAGAGGACGCCGATAATATTCGCCTTGTCACAGACATGGCTGCCACCTGGGGGCTGATCACCATTGTTAGCTGTACCCCCAACGCTGCAACCCGTGCGGATGCGCGTCTCGCGGCGGCAAAACATGCACTCAGTGACCGCCGTGACCTGAACAATGCGGAGGCGGACTGCCCGCCCCTCGGGGGCACATGGCTCCGCAACGGGGCACACATCCGCGCGGCCCTCCCGCCTCTCCCGCACAGTGATGACATGATTGCGAATACAGTGCACATCGCCAGTGAATGCGCCTTCACCCTCAACCTCATTGCCCCCGAGCTTCCCACGACTGACGTACCCACTGGACACAATGAAATGTCCTGGCTGGAGCACACAGTATGGGAGCGCGCAGAGGCACGGTACGCCACCCGCACGCCCGAACTCTGGGAACAAGCCCGTGCACAAATCACCTACGAACTAGACGTGATTAAGCAGCTCAATTTCCCCGGATACTTCCTCATCGTGTGCGGCATTGTTGATTTCTGCAAAGGCAACAATATCCTGTGCCAAGGACGCGGATCCGCCGCGAACTCCGCAGTGTGCTTTGCCCTGGGGATCACCAACGTGGAACCCATATCCGCTGGCCTGCTGTTTGAACGATTTCTCTCCCCAGAACGTGACGGCCCGCCCGATATTGATATTGACATTGAATCCGGGCGCAGGGAAGAAGCCATACAGTACGTATACAACCGGTACGGTCGGGACTACGCCGCTCAGGTGGCCAACGTCAATACGTATCGACGCCGCGGTGCCATCCGCGATGCTGCCCGCGCGTTAGGCTATCCACAAGGAAGCATTGATGCCTGGGCGCGCCGGGCTGCGGATCCGCCTGAGCAGGTTATTCGCTTGGCGGAGCAGTTTCGGGGACACCCCAGGCACCTCAGCATTCATTCAGGTGGCATGGTGATATGCGACCGGCCCATTGCCGATGTTGTGCCCGTGCAATGGTCCGCTATGGAAAACCGTAGTGTGGTGCAGTGGGATAAAGACGATTGCGCCTCCGCTGGGTTAGTAAAATTTGACCTGCTGGGATTGGGAATGCTGGAGGCGCTGCACCACATGGTTGACCTGGTGCAAGAGCATCATGGAAAAACCATTAACTTGTGGGAATTGGATCTCACTGACAGCAATATTTACGCCATGTTGTCCCGCGCTGATGCGGTGGGAGTATTCCAGGTGGAATCGAGGGCGCAGTTGGCAACGTTGCCGCGGCTCAAACCACGGACTTTCTTTGATCTGGTGGTGGAGGTTGCGTTGATCCGTCCAGGCCCCATCCAGGGTGGAAGTGTGCATCCGTATATTAAGCGCCGCAATGGTATTGATCCCGTGACGTTTGACCATCCATGTCTTAAACCTGCGTTGGACAAAACACTGGGCATCCCGCTTTTTCAGGAACAGCTCATGCAGATTGCCAAAGATGCTGCTGGGTTTAGCGCGGCGGAGGCAGATAATTTGCGGCGGGCCATGGGGTCGAAACGTTCCCCGGCGCGTATGGCGGCGTTGAAGAAAAGGTTCTATGACGGTTTGTTCCAGACCAATGGCATCGAAGGCCAGGTGGCGGATGTGCTGTGGAACAAGATGACGGCGTTTGCGGCGTATGGCTTTCCAGAGTCGCATTCACAGTCATTTGCGGCGCTGGTGTTTTTCTCTGCGTGGTTTAAGTTCTATTATCCGGCGGAGTTTTGCGTGGGATTGCTGCGGGCACAGCCCATGGGGTTCTACTCTCCGCAGTCGCTTATTTCTGATGCCCGCCGCCATGGGGTGACGATCCTGCCGGTGTGCGTGAACCAGTCGAAGAAGGAATCGGATTGTCCCAGCGGACAGATCCGATTGGGATTGAACCTGGTTAAAGGTGTTGGTGATGCGGCTGCCGAGCGGATTGAAGCGGAAGCTCCGTTTAGCGGGATTGCGGACCTGGCGAGGAGGGCGTCGTTAAGCGTCCGCCAGGTTGAGGCATTGGCGAGGGCTGGGCACTGGAGTGTTTCGGGGTGGATCGTCGGCAGGCGCAGTGGGCGGCGGGGATTGCGGCGACGGAGAGTGCGGACATGCTTCCGGGGCTGAGCTCGGTGGATGTGCCATCCCTACCGGGAATGTCGGCGTTTGAGCTGTTGGCCGCCGATGTGGCACACACAGGGGTAACGTCCACGCAGCAGCCGATGGCGTTGCTGCGTTCGCTTCTCGACGCCCGCGGCATCACCCCCGCTGCGCGCTTGCTTGAGGTTGCCGACGGGACCCGAATCGTTGTGGCGGGAGTGGTGACCCACCGACAGCGGCCGCAGACCGCCAGTGACGTGACCTTCATGGGGTTGGAAGATGAGACGGGTTTGATGAATGTGCTGGTGTCTCCTGGTTTGTGGGCGAGGTATCAGCGTGTGGCTGGAACGGCAAAGGCACTGGTTATTCGCGGAATAATTCGGAATTCAACGGGGGCTCCAACGCTCATTGCCGATAAATTGGAGCCGCTTGCTGTTGCTGAGGCACTTGCTGGTGGGTCGCGTGATTTTCGGTAGCTAGGTTGTGTGCGACGCTGCCCAGTCCATAAGTTGTGTGATCTCCTGTTTGGCTAGTGGGGTGAGTGCTTTGTTGTCGTTGAGCATTTGCTCACCACGGAGGCGGATAAACTCCAGGTATTCCGCGTTTTCTGTGGCGGTGTAGCCTTCTTTGGCTGTTCGCATGTCGGCGAAATCCTGAGTGACTTGCCGCAGGATGATCCATCGGCCCCACATCACAATGATGGCGCACACCAACGCCACAATGGAGGCGATGGGGGTGAGAAAATACAGTAGGCCCGCCAGCACCATCAGGCCGGTGACAAGGACACCTACGGAGTACACATAGTCGGTACGCCGCTTGGACAGGGTTTGTTGGCCAACAGCAATGAAGGTGTCTTTGAAACCTGGTCGGTCATTTTCTGGGGTGTTATTCATGGGCAAGAACGCTCTGGATGTAGTCGGCGGCGGTGGGGGCAACAGTTTCGGTGAGTTCCTGGATTTCTGCGGGGGAGTGTGGGAATGAGACGGAGTGGTCGGCCCAGTGGTGCATGTCAATGTCGTTCCAGGAATCACCGAGGGAATAGGTTTCGTATGTGGCACTGGTGGTGCTTCGCAGGTGCTTCATCAGCCACGCAAGCCCAGTTGCTTTTGTGCAGTTCGGTGGCACAATGTCCAGGAAATCCTGGTTTCGGTGGCAGTCGAGGACATCTCCGTAAGTGTCCAGAATCCAGGTATGCAGGCGTTGGATGGTCTCTTCTGTCTCGTCGCCAGCACTGACCCAGATGGGAATGCCCACGAAGGTGTGGTGGGGAATGTCCTCGTACTTTAGGGGATCGAAATACTGCAGAATATCAGTGCTGAGCTCGGGTGGGATGCTGCTGTAGAGCCGTACATCGTTGGTGTCCAGGGTGGTGGCGAAGACGCTGATGCCTTGTTCCTCTGATAGTTTTTGCACAAGCTCAGAGACCAGTGCGCTGGGCAGGGTGTGGCTCATCAACACGTTGTAGTGCTTGTCGGTAACAACGGCCCCGGTGTAGAGCACGTTGTAGTCGAATTCGAGGCCACTATCGCGGAGTGCAAAGCGGGTGGCTTCAATAGACTTTCCGGTGGAACACACCGCGATGTTGCCGGCTTGTTGCCATTGGTGAATTGCCTGAATGCTGTCGGGGCCGATGGCCCGGTCGAAGATGATGGTGCCGTCAAGGTCACTGCTGAGGAGCTTGATAGGTGCCATGATTCCAGTATTCCTAAGATTATGTGCTGTGGTTGTGAAGGCTTATGCCCTGGGAAAGTCATTGGGAAACTAGTGCAAGAAACTAGTACAGGGAGCTGATGCATATGGCGACAGCTATGACGGCTGGTGCCATGATGCATCAACTACCTTTTCTTCCTTTCCCCGTTAGTGCAGGAGAAGCGCAGGACTGCAGGCGATCAGTGTGTGATCAGGATCCGGGAGCAAGGATTCCGCCCCAGTATCCAAAGATGCCGATTGCGAACATGCCGAAGATGATCCAGATGGCGTTGCCGTAGGCTTCCAGGAGGTCGTCGGGGCCTTGGCCTGGGACGAAGGTTACGGCGTGGACGTTGTCGACATCGCCGACGATCATGGTGGTGGAGCCGAGTAGTGCGGGGGCTGATTCCCCGTGAGCCGCGATGATAATCGCAACCATATGGTCCTCCAAATTCCGAATATGGGATCTTTAATAACACCTAAATTGCGCTTCATGGTATTCCCGGAATGTTAGGTACACAACGCTTCACCTTCAATTGTGACCTTGACCATAAAACTTTAGTTCTCGCTTGTATGGGGGTTTGCAGGGGTGCTCCGTGGAGGAATTACGCCATTTTCATTGTTCAAACACATGAACTCTGTATATGGTGCTAATGAAGACTGAATATCAAGAGCGTTTCTGATGTGGAGGAACTCATGAAATCTAGACAACCGTGGGCTGTGATCTTGGGGGCTGTAGCAGCATCGTCGTTGCTGTTAGCAGGTTGTTCGTCGAGTACTGGTGAAAAGTCAGATGGCCTCAACGTTGTGGCCACAACGACTCAACTCTGTGACTATGTCACCCAGATCGGTCGGGCGGCTGCCGAGAAAGAAGATTCACTGTCCTTCACCAAAGTGGATGCTGCGGGGACGTCTACAACCGTCGGTGGGGATAGTGGCACACGTGCAAGCACGTTGAATTTAACGTGTCTTCTTGCCCCTAACGCCTCCGCGCATAGTCATGAGATGACTGTGAATCAGATGAAGGCACTGAGCAGCGCCGACCTGTTCCTGGTGAATGGCGTGGACTAGAACACTTCCTTGATGACGCCGTGTCGTCCTCGGGTTTCCACGGCACCATGGTGGTTTCTTCCGGCGTTGCCAGTGCCAACAACGCCAAGGCAAAGGACGCTGCGTACACCCTTGATGAAGGGGACGAAAAAGTGCAGGTCGCCCCGTGGCCTTTCCCGCCGGAACACGGCGACACCCCCGAGTTCCAGTACGACCCTCACGTGTGGACGAGTCCCGCCAATGCCGCGATACAAGTGCACAACATTGGTGCGGCATTGACCGATAAGCAGCCGGTTCTCAAGCCCTATGTCACTGAGTATGAGAATCGTCTCACTAAGCTGGACGATTGGGCTCGGCAGTCGCTGGAGTCTGTTCCGAAGGACAGCCGGGTGCTGTTTACCTCGCATGATGCTTTTGGGTATTTTTCCCACAATTACGATGTCACGTTCATCGGCGCGGCCTTGTCTGACTTCAACGAGCAGCAAGATGCCACGGCTGAGCATATCCGTGCTGCCGCTGATGAGGTGAAAAAGTCGGGCGCGAAAGCGCTTTTTGCGGAGAACTCCAACAACTCGAAATCAATTGAGGCGATTGCGCAGGCTGCCGGTGTGAAGGCAATCGTGGGGGATGATGCCCTCTACGGGGATTCTCTCGGCCCGCAGGGAAGTCCTGGGGAGACGTACGTAGGCTCCATTGTGCACAATGTGTCCACCTTGGTTGATGCCTGGGGTGGTACGCCTGCCGAGTTGCCCGCTGACCTGCACTAACCCCACCACACAACAGGAAGAAGCCCTATGTCTGCTGCACTTGCTTTTGATAACGCTGCGTTCAGTTACGGCGGCCCGCCGTCACTTACTGGTGTGACGGGAGAAGTGGAACCGGGTGAAGCGCTCGCGCTTATCGGTCCTAATGGTGCTGGTAAAACCACATTGCTGAAAGGCATCGTGGGATCCACCGTGCTTGCGGATGGGACGATGAGCATTGATCGTCGCGGCGCCTTGGGCTATGTGCCGCAGGTGGCTGATCTTGACCCAACTTTTCCTGTTACGGTCGCTCAGGTTGTGGGCATGGGGTTGTACGGCGAGCTGGGGTGGTTTCAGCGTCTGAGTCGGCGGCATAAGGAGCGCATCGCTCAAGCTCTGGATCGCGTGGGTTTTGCTGATAGGGGGGACGTTCATTTTGGGACGCTGTCGGGTGGTCAGCGTCAACGCGTGTTGCTTGCCCGGGCGATTGTTGCGGATCCAACGATCATCCTGCTTGACGAACCCTTTAACGGCCTCGACCAGCCCAACCGTGCCGCCTTGATGGAAATTATCCAGTGGGTAAAAGGCCGTGGTGTCGCGCTCGTTATATCCACCCACGATTTTGATTTGGCTGAGCAGACTTGCGACAAGGTGGCGTTGCTTGCTGGGCATCAAGTGGCGTTTGGTCCGCTGCAGGAGGTCTTCACGCCCGAGTTGTTGGACCGCGCGTTTGGGCGGGTGCCTCATGTGGGTTGAGCAGATCCGGTTATTGCTTCTCGACGCCCCGTTCATCGGCGATTTCACCCAGGCACCGTTTCTATTTCGCCCGTTCCTTATGCTTGTTACCTTGGGCGTGGTGTCTGGGGTGGTGGGCGTCGTGGTGAATCTGCGTCGTTTGGAGTTTAATGCTGAGGCCATGGTGCATTCGGTGTTTCCGGGCGTGGTTGCGGGGGCTGTGTTTGGTGGGCTGGACATGATCATCCCCGGTGCTGGACTAGTGGGGATCGTCGTGGCGGTCGTGCTCACGGTCGTCGGAAAGCGTGGGGTACATACCTCTGAGGCTGGCACTGCGGTGGTGCTGACCTCGTTTTTTTCGCTGGGTATTGTGTTGTCCCTACGGTTGGGTGACAAGTCTGGGCAGTTGGAGGCGTTGATGTTCGGTCGGCTGCTGGAGGTGACCAATCAACGTCTTGAGCAGTCGCTGATCGTGTGCGCGGTCGCGTTGCTGATGGTGGCAGTGACGTGGAAGAGGCAGATTTTTGTTGCTTTTGATCGTGCTCAAGCGCAGGCACAGGGCGTCAATGTGCTTGTCATCGACCTTATTATCAATATTGCTATTGCTGCGGTGGTGATCGCGGCGGCATCAGCAGTGGGGGTGCTGCTGGTGGTGGGATACCTGGTGGTTCCCGGAGCAACAGCGCGGTTGCTGGCGCGCACGGTCCGCACCATGGTGATTATCGCGATCGTCGTGGGGGTGGCGGGTGGTCTGATCGGTATGAAGATCATGCTCGCGGACACTCCGCACCCCGTATCGCCGCAGGCGGCCGTGGCATTGTCGGTGATAGGGGCATATTTTGCCGCGCTTCCAGTCGCTTATGTGCGCAGCAGGATCGGGGCACGCTAATGGACACATCGCTGGTACACACGTCACTGTGGGAGATTGTCAGACTTCCCCTTGTGGAAATATGCATCGTGGGCGCGTTGGCGGGCCTTGTTGGCGTATTCGCGGTGCTGAAACGCCGCGTGTTTTTTGCCGAATCGGTCACACATGGCACGTTCCCCGGCGCGGTCCTCGGTGTCGTCGTGGGCAGTTCCTTGTCTCAGGGGGATCATCATGTGTTGTCGCTGTGGCTGTTCGCCGGGGCATTCGCACTATGCGTTCCCCTCGCTGGTGTGATGTACGCGCTGGCGCGTATCCCAGGACAATCGTCCCAGGCAGCGGCGGGGGTTGTGCTGACGGTGGGGTTTGCGCTCGGTTACTTCTTAAACACCTGGTTTGCCCCGCTGCCACTGAAAATTGAGGGATTTCTGGCTGGATCAGTGCTAAATGTCAACGTGCTGGATGTGAGCGTCGCGTTTGCAGTGCTGGCCGTGGTGATGGTGATCGTTGTGGGCTACGGTAAGCAACTCGTGTTCTATGCCTTTGATGAGCAGGGATTTCGGGCAGCCGGGTTCAGTGCGTCCCGCGCGGAATTGCTCATCCTCGGCATGGTGGTGGTCACGGTGGTTGCTGTCATTCCGGCCATTGGCACGGTGCTGTCCATCGCTCTGATCGCGGCACCCGCAGCGGGGCTGATACCACTGATGAAGAACTCCACAGCGCTGATTGTCGCGGCTCCGCTAGCAGGAGCACTCATTGGCGTCGTCGGTTTAGGGTGTGCGCTGTTGTGGCATCTTTCCGTTGGCGGTTGCATCGCGGTCCTAGCGGGAGTGTTCTACGCCGGATGTTGGTGCCTGCGAAAGGTGCTTTTTACGTCATGACCGCACACGTTATACACGTGTCTAGCGGCGGGAAAAGCGCCTCTTGGATAGACTGATTTCTATGCATGTAACCCATTTGCCTGAAAAAACTCAGGATTATTTGAAAACGGTGTGGGATATTTGCGAACGCACCGGTGCCCCAGCCGCGCTGGGTAAAATTGCAGAGCAAATGGGCCAGAAACCTCCACCACATCCGAGGCCATTAAACGCCTCACCGAACGTGGGTTACTTGTGCATCCAAAATATGGGGGCATTTCCCTCACCCCAGAGGGCAACGCATTCGCCATGGCCATGGTGCGCCGCCACCGACTTGTGGAAATGTTTCTCTACACCACCCTTGGCTACACCTGGGACGAAGTGCATGACGAAGCTGACCTGCTCGAACACGCGATTTCAGACACCCTGCTTGCGCGTATCGACGCCCACCTGGGTCACCCTACCCGCGACCCCCACGGTGACCCCATTCCTGATGTGCACGGCAGCATCGAAACCGTGGCTGAACTTGACTTAAGCCAAATTGAACCTGGGCAGACCGTCACCGTTGACCGCATCCATGACCGCGACCCCGAACTGCTCCGCTACCTTGCGGAACATAACATTGGCCCTGGCGTGCGCATTACTGTGTCTACCGACAATTTTCCGGGAATGCGCGTGGTGCATGTTAACGGTACTGGCGCATCAGTGCCGCTCGCGCATTCCAGCCTGTGGGCGATCAACGTTCATGCTTGAGGCTTGTGGCGGTCGTGCCGGTATTCGCCGCAGCACTAGCGTGATGACGACCAAGATGACGCACCCCACTACCCCAGTCGGTGAATACACCAACCACATTGTCGGGGAGGAATCCATGAGCAAAACATGTACTCCAGCAAGCCCGTTGATCGTGCCGTGCGCAACGGCAGCGGGATAAATAGAATGGCTACGATTCCGCAGTTCCAGCAGTAGCGCCCCTGCGCATATGCAATACACCACAAACATGCTGCAAGCAGCCACGCGATTGACTCCAGGGTAGTTGTAGCCAACCATATTGATCGGTAGGTGCCACAACCCCCATATCGTTCCAATGACAATAGTATTTACCCAAAAATTCTGTTCCTGGCGTTGAGTTGCCCACCAGCCGCGCCAGCCGACTTCTTCACCCAACCCTGCTACTGCGTTTAACGAAAATCCTCCGACAATACCGCTGACCAGTGCGATGACGAGCAACACCCAGGCGGGTGGCAATGTCGAAGGATCCAACTCTGAAGAGATACCTGGAGCATCAAGCACCCGAGCGTGGACCGCTGCGTCAGAAAAGCTAAAGTTACCAGCACCGGATAATGCCCCCACCATAATCGTTGCTATCAATTGAATAACAAGAGAAAACGACGCCACGCAACACCACCACAACACTGTCAATGGCTTTCCACCCCGCAACGCTGCGACGTCGATAAACGGTTTACCAGAGCGATATATGCGATGCGTTATGATTGCAGCCAATGTTGGCATTAACATCATCCCAAGCGCGGTTACCTGCAACAACCAAGAGGGTCGCGATTGCGACAGCCATAAGGCAGGGCCACCAACCACGCCAATACGAGACTTAAAACAACAAAGACAATCTCCTTGCGTGTCATGAACTCATCGTAATAAGCAACACGCTATAAAGCACCAGGAAAACCCAATTGCCGCCACGCCTCATAAGCTGCCACTGCAGCGGCGTTAGACAAATTCATGGACCGTCGACCCGGCAACATGGGAATGCGTACATGCTTTGTCATGCGCGGATGTGCCAACGCAGTCTCCGATAATCCTGTGGGTTCCGTGCCAAACAACAACACATCCCCCTCCACATATGCGATGTCGGTGTGACGAACCATACCCCCAGTTGTGAATGCGAAGACCCGCGCGCCGGGAAGCGCATCCAGGGCGGCGTCGAGATCCGCATGCACCGTCACATCTGCAAGATCGTGGTAGTCCAAGCCTGCGCGACGCAGGTTCTTTTCCTCCAGGTTGAACCCCAGTGGCCCGGCCAAGTGCAGGTGAGCCCCTGTTCCTGCGCACATGCGGATGGCGTTACCAGTGTTAGGTGGTATGCAGGGCTGGTCAAAGATAATGTGCGCAAATGGCATGTTCAGGATGTTACAGGCATGGGTATGCGTGCAATAATGGGCGCGTGACTGCGATCAAATTGGATGGAAATCTTTACCGCGACGAAATTTTTGCCGACCTCTCCACGCGGGTTGCAGCGTTGAAGGCACAGGGAATAACCCCTGGTTTGGCCACAGTTCTGGTGGGGGATGATCCGGCAAGCCACGCGTATGTGAAGATGAAGCATCGTGACTGTGAACAGATTGGCGTTCGGTCCATTCGTAGAGATCTTCCCGCAGACATCAGTCAAGAAGACCTGCTTCGGGTACTCGACGAACTGAATGCGGACCCAGACTGCACCGGCTACATCGTGCAGCTACCACTGCCGAAACATCTGGATGAAAATGCGGTGCTGGAGCACATCGATCCGAGTAAAGATGCCGACGGCCTCCACCCGGTGAACCTTGGAAAGCTGGTGCTGAACGAACCTGCCCCCTTGCCCTGTACCCCCCACGGCGCGATTGCTTTGTTACGGCGCTTCGACGTTGAGCTGAACGGCGCGAAAGTGGTGGTGATCGGCCGCGGTGTGACCGTGGGTCGCCCCATCGGACTCATGCTGACGCGGCGCAGTGAAAACTCCACCGTCACGTTGTGCCACACAGGTACCAAGGACTTAGCGGCGGAAACCCAGACCGCTGACGTGGTTATCGCCGCAGCGGGACAGCCGCACATGCTGACTGCCGACATGATCAAACCTGGTGCCGCTGTTCTTGACGTGGGAGTGTCGCGCCGGGATGGGAAGCTGCTTGGCGACGTCCACCCCGATGTGTGGGATGTTGCTGGTTATGTCTCGCCCAACCCCGGTGGGGTAGGGCCCCTGACCCGCGCGTTTTTGGTGCGCAATGTCGTGGAACGAGCGGAACAGCGTGCTGCAGGGAATTAGGGGAATTAAGCATCCGGCTAAGGATCCACAGCTTGAGCGGGCGCTAGCCAACCCGCACGATGCCGGTGCACCCCCGTCATTACTGCCCCCAGTTTTGCAGTACTGTGGCCTGGGCATCTTTGGGGCGCTGCTGGTATTTGCGCTGGTATGCGGGGTGACGGATCACTGGCGGCGCGCCACGTTCGCCCTTGGTGTTGCGTTGACGTGGCTTGCGGGGTTGCGGCTGGTGTGTGACAGCCGTGTCATGGGTGTTTTGGGCGTGAGGTCGCGGCGTTTCGACGCCGCCTTTACCACCACGCTGGGGGTCAGCATGATGTTTGTGGCGGGCACCGTCGATTCCTTGGGGAGCTAGTTAAATACCGGCAAGCACGCGGAACCTGCGGATGATGCGGTCCACTTGGCGTATTTCGGCGAGAAAGGCGTCGTGTCCGACGGGGGAGATGATTTTGGCTACTCCCAGGAGGTTTCCCAGGTTCCGCGACAGGTGTTCTTGCTGGTGGTACGGGTACAGAATGTCGGTGTCCACGCCTACCACCATGGTGGGAACCGTGGAGGATGCCAGCGCTTTGTTCAAGCCACCGCGCCCCAGTCCAATATCGTGCCGGTTGAGGGAGTCGGTGAGCGTCACGTAGGAACCTGCGCAGAAGCGTTCCACTAGTTTCTTAGCTTTGGTGGTCTAGGTAGCTGTCCACCGCGAAGCGCTGTGTGGAACTGCGGAACTGACCTCGGGGATTTTCGCCGGGTTGGGCGTCCGCACCGAACCGTTCATCAACCTCTTGCTCGCCGCGATAGGTCAGGTGCGCGATGCGACGCGCGGTGGCCAGCCCCTGATCTGGGGTGCGGCCGGTGTTGTGGAAATCTCCGCCTTGCCAGTTAGGATCATGCTCAATGGCGGCGATCTGCGAGGACTGAATGCCGATCTGCCATGCACTCGCCCTAGCGGATACGGCCATCACCAGGGCGGATCGTACAACGGAGGGATAGAGGAGCGACCATTCGAGGCACCGCGCCCCGCCCATGGATCCACCCACGACGGCGGTGATGGCATCAATGCCGAGTGAGTCAAGAAATTGTTTTTCAGTAGATACCTGGTCGCGGATGGATATTCCCGGGAATCGCGAACCCCACGCCGCACCGTCGGGATGAATCGAGCTGGGGCCTGTGCTGCCGCTGCAACCGCCAATGACATTGGTACACATCACGCAGTAGATGTCGGTGTCTAGCGCTTTGCCGGGGCCGATGATGCCTGGCCACCACGCAACTGCGTTGGAATCACCGGTGAGGGCATGTTCGACGAGGATGATGTTGCTGGTTCCCGAGGCGTCGATACGCAGTTCCCCCCACCGTTGGTAAGCAATGACAACGTCGGCGATCTCTGCCCCCGCTTCGGTGCGTACTGTGCCAATGCGCTGGTGGCCGAGAGTGTTCTCCTCAACGAGTGGTTGCATGCATCCACCTCAGATCGTAGGGGGCGTGGTTTTCTCGAAATTGTAGACGTACAGCTCTGTCTAGTCTAGTTGCTGTGGTTATAGGTCCCCGTGATGCCATACTCGGCGGTATCCGCAATGTTGGGGTGAGGGTGTGTAGACGTAGTTTCCTCAGAAAAAACTGAATCAACCTCATAAAAAGCTGTGTCATCTGATGTGTTGGTCGGTTCACCCCATAGAGGGGAGAGGCCGGGAAAAAGCAACATAATCACACATGCGACTACGGCTGCCGCGCCGGCTCCCCAGTAGGTGTATTGTGCGGGGACATACCAGAGGCATGCGCCAGTGATCACACTGATAATAAGCCACCCAACGGGAACGATGATATCGGTACGTAAATGACGGGCGGTTCGGTACTCAATCCAGTCTTCACCGGGGAAGCGTGATCGTGCTTCGTGTCGGATTCTGCGGTTCGCTTTAGAGGCGGTAATGATAATACTGAGCAGGAATAATGCAAAACCTGCTCCTGTGACTCGGAGGTCCCCGGCGGCTGCGCCAAACACAAGAATGCCGGTTGAGGCTACGATGGCTAAGTGCTCTCCCCGGCCGAGTCGGATGGGCGTGGTGGGGTCAATCTCTGGGTAAAGATTGTGGAAGTTTTGCGAGGGTGTTTTTGCCGTCGTCATGGCACTGAAATCCAGTCCTTTGCTGTCGTGGATAGGGGGTACGGGCGGGGTTAGACAAATGGTTTCTTATGAATCTTCTCTAGGTTAGGTTAGTCTAACCTTGAGCTAAATTAAAAGGATACATGGACTGATCTCTGAGAATGAGATTAGAGAAGCTGAGTATCTTGATTTAAGGAGACTGCCCGAATGTTGTCTGCGAGTCGCACGGCACACGCTTTCCGACGCCCCCTCGCGGCCGCTGCCATCGCGGCTGCGGCGTGTCTGACTGTCACTCCTATCGTGTCACCCCACAACGCGCTGGTGGGGTCGGCGGGTGCCCAAGCAGGCGAGAAGTGTGCGGTCTCGCAGGTGGGCTGGGGCGTGCGCCAGTCCTTCCGCAGCTACATTGAAGGCAGGATTGCCAAGGGCGGTTGGGAAACGGAAGGGACCGTCAGTTACAACGGCGATGAGTTCGTGTTCAACGAGCCGTTCCCACCGATTGAAACCACCGATGACGGCACTACCATCGTGCCCCTTGGGGAGGACAACGGCATCCGCTTTTATGGGCACAGCTATAACGACAAGCCCAAACTCGACATGACGCTCAAAGATTTTAGGATTGCGGTCAACGGAAGCTCCGCCAAGATTCTGGTGGATTACGATGCCAACCTGCCGGATGATATGAGTGCAGATTCCCCGGACAACTTTGTGCGAGGCGACGACGTTGCTATCGCCGAGGTTGCCTTGAACGGCACACCTGACTTCACCTCGGATGCCGTTGATTTGAGCGGTGACGTCACCCTCACCGATATTGGCGACAAGCTCTTCTTAGGCAACTACGGCACCGGCGGCGAGATGGATCCGCTGAACGCCAACATCAACCTTGGCGCCGAATGCGCAGCTCGTGTGGCTAACGTCACCAACGGCAATAGCAGCGGCGGACGTGGCAACGGCGGTGGTTCCAAGACGACCTCGACCAAGAAGAACAACGCCCCGGGTCTCGATGCCCTGAAAACAGTCAATGACTACGGCACCGCAGTGAACAACCTCCTGTCAACCACGGATAAGATCATCACCAACATTGATAAGTTGGGTGCCCGTTTCAACCAGAACGGTGCGTCCGTCAATGGCCCTGGCGGTGGCACAGTTAACCGCGCAAGCGGTGCGACTAGCGGTGCGTCCGGCACCGGGAACGGTGGTGGAGCCGCAAAAGGTGGGGATACCGCTGGGCGAGCCGTTGCCACCGCAGGGACTGCGGGTGGAGGTCACCAAGGTGCCGCAGGAGGCGCGGCGTCGACAAGCGGTGGCGGTGCCGGATCCGTGTGTACAGCCGAAAGTTCGCTAGGCGTGACGGAAGCTAGCGCGGCCTGGGGTGTTAAGCAGTCCTTCCAGTCCTACATCACTGGTTCCATCGCGAAGGGTTCGTGGGAACTGAGCGGTGTGTCCCACAGCGATGGCGAATTTCACTTCGCCGGTAACTCTGGGGCCGTGGACCCAAAGGCGAACACGGGTACCATCCTGTTCCCTGGATCCATGCACTTCACAGGTCATAAAGGGGTGCTTCAACTGAACATGTCCAACATGGAAATTCAGTGGAGCGGCAACTCAGGTTCCCTGGTGGCTACCGTTTCCTCCAACAATATGGAGGGACAAAACACGGACTTTGGGCGAGTTGCACTGGCGAATCTTTCCTTCAACCAGCTCAACGTAGGTGACAATGCAGCATCAGGTTCTGCCACAGCGTCGCTGACTCAAGCCGGTGCCCAAGCGTTCGCCGACTTTTACCCTGAAGGCACCCAGCTAGACCCAATTAGTTTCACCGCATCTCTTGGTGGTGCAGCAAGCTGTACTGCGGGGCAGGGGTCTGGTGCTTCTGGTGGGGGGAGTTGCCGGTGCCGGCGGCAATGCTGCGGCTGCCGCTGCAACCAAAGCCGGTGGTTCGTCCGGCGCAAACGGTGCAAAAAGCGGGAATGCCGCTGGCGGTACCAACGCCAAGCCGGGGTCTGCTGCCGCAGCGAAGCTTGGCGTGAAGACCAATGGGGCACAAGATTCCTCCGAGGGAGCAGGATTTGACAGCAAAGGCTCGTTCAAAATCAAATCCGCAGCGGCGGACGCTGATGGTGCAGGCACTGGCGGTTCGCCTTTTACCACTCCCATCCTGATGATCCTGGGTGCGTTTGTGATTGCCGGAGCCACCCTATCCCAGTTTGTTTCCCGAAATCCCAACAGCCGTTAACCACCCGTGCGTTTCACCATTCACCACACCACTAGGAAAGGTCCGCTTGTGATCCCAGCAGCGACTATGCGTACTACGTTCACAGCAGTGCTCATGTGTGCTGCCTTAGCTTTCACCGGGGCGCTCGCCGGATGCAACGCGCCGTTGTCCACGAATGCCTTAGGGGACAGCCAGGCAACAACCAGCGATCAGGAACTCCGGGAATCGTTACCCGACCGTGCTTCATTGAAAGACCCGCGCACGTTTACCGGAATTTCAACTGTTCCAGACATGGGTGACGTGGTTCCTGTGACCGATAATGCTCAGCCTCAGCTCCCTGTTGAACTCACCGATGCTGATGGTTATAACGTCACCGTCAAGGATGTGTCGCGCATTCTTGCCCTCGATTTGTACGGAACCTACACCAAAACCCTCATGGGCCTTGGGCTACAGAACAACATCGTTGGCCGCACAGTTAGTTCAACCGAACCGGCACTGGCTGATCTTCCCGTGGTCACTCAGGGTGGGCACAACATCAACGTTGAAGCTGTGCTCCAACTGTCCCCAAGCCTGGTGATTGTTGACCACAGCATTGGCCCCCGCGAGGCTATCGATCAGATCCGTGATGCGGGCGTGACCGTGGTTGTCATGGAGCCGACTCGAAACATCGCCTCCATCGGCGATGACATTAAGAACCTTGGTTCGGTGGTCGGCCTGCCTGATGAAGCCGACAAACTGGCAGAGCGCAGCAAAAAGACCTTGATGCCGACATGGAAGCAGTAAAGAAACTTGCACCAGACCAGCCGCTACGTATGGCGTTCTTGTACGCGCGTGGTAACGGTGGCGTGTTCTTCATCCTGGGCGAAGGCACTGGTGCGCAGGATTTGATTGAGGGCATTGGTGCGGTGGATGTGGCCGCAGAAAACGGTTTGAAAGATGCCGCCCCGGCAAACGCTGAGGCACTGGCCAAACTCAACCCTGACGTGTTCATCATGATGACGGAGGGGTTGAAATCCACCGGCGGCATTGAAGGATTGATGCAGCGACCTGGCGTAGAGCAGACCACGGCTGGGCAGCATCAACGCGTTGTTGCATTGCCGGATGGGCAGTCGCTGGCGTTTGGTCCGCAAACCGGTGAATTGTTACTGCGAACGGCGCAGGCAGTGTATAACCCAGATCAGGCTCAGTAAAAGGCGCTGACAGTGACGAACACGAGTATCGTTCAGCGCCCAGAGTACAGTCGGGATACGGCGAAGGCAGGAAGACCCGCTGCGAGTGAGGTGTTCCGCACCCGAACGCGGCGTCGAGTAGTGCTGTTTGCCATGCTCCTTGTGCTGTTAGTTGGTGTTGTGCTGTTTCTGTGTCGGTGGGGCAGTACCACATTCCTGTTGGTGACGTGCCGCGTATCCTTATCGCAGGTCCAGAGGGTGCTAGCCTTGCTGAATCTGTGGTGTGGAAGATTAGGCTGCCGCGCCTAGTACTGGGACTACTGGTGGGCGCCGCGCTGGGAGTCAGCGGCGCGTTGATGCAGGCGGTTTTTGCTAACCCGCTGGCGGAACCGAGTGTCATTGGCGTGACCAGCGGCGCGGGCGTTGGCGCCGCGCTGGTTATTGTTTTCAACATTACGATTTTTGGCACGTCCACTGTTCCTGTTGCGGCGTTTATCACTGCTGTAGCGACCACCGCAGTTGTGTACCAGCTGGCGCGTCACGACGGCCGCGTGCACGTGATCAACCTCATTCTTACAGGCATTGCCATTAATGCCGTGGCAGGTGCGATCATTTCCTTCCTCGTTTACCTTGCTCCCACGACATCGCGTGAGCAGATTATCTTTTGGCAAATGGGGTCACTGAACGGTTCGCAATGGAAGCATGTAATTGTGGTCGCACCGATCATTATTGTGGGTGCGGCTATTTCGCTGCACATTGGTGGGCAGCTTGATGCATTGGCACTGGGTGAAAAAGCTGCGGGACACATTGGCATCAATGTTTCCAGGCTGCGCATTACCGCCATTGGTGCCTCCACATTGCTCACAGCTGGTGCCGTGGCTTACGCCGGACTTATCGGCTTTGTTGGTCTAATTGTTCCGCATCTGCTCCGTGGAATTACGGGACCTGCGAATAAGGCTCTCATTCCCGCGTCTGCGTTGGCTGGCGCGGTGCTCATTGGGTTATCGGATATTGCTGCGCGCACGCTTATTCCCTTTGCCGATTTGCCCATCGGTATTTTCACTGCCCTGGTGGGTGGGCCAACATTCTTTATCCTGCTTCGCCGGATGTTGATGAAAGGAAGGCATTGATGCCTGCTGAGGCTTTACTCTCTGCCACTGGTATTACGGTGGTCATGGGGGAGAAAACGCTGCTTAATGACGTCTCGGTGGTTGCTCGCCGCGGTGAAGTGCTGGGCCTCATCGGTCCGAATGGTGCAGGAAAATCCACGCTACTGTCTGTCCTGAGTGGTGATCTCATTCCTTTCTCAGGTTCGGTTTCTATCTGTGGATACGATCCTGCACAGGCATCGGCGTTGGAGTTGGCGAAGTCGCGCTCGGTGATGCTTCAGGATGTGTCTGTTTCTTTTGCTTTCTTGGTTCGCGATGTGGTGTCCATGGGTAGGCGTCCGTGGGCGCGCACGGACAAATCGGCGCGCGATGATGCGATTATCGACGCCGCGCTCGCTGCGACTGAGGTAAATCACCTGTCGGATCGTGACATCATGACACTCTCGGGCGGGGAGCGCGCACGGGTGGCGCTGTCGCGTGTGTTGGCGCAACAAACACCCGTTGTTCTGCTTGATGAGCCCACCGCTGCCCTGGATATTGGGCATCAAGAGCAGGCGTTGGGCTTGGTTCGGGCGCTCGCGAAAAAGGGTGCTGCCGTGATTGTGGTGCTGCATGATCTTAACGCCGCTGCTGCGTATTGTGACCGCATTGTGTGCCTCGCTGACGGTACTGTGGCGGCGCAGGGAACTGTCGCTGAGGTGTACACCGAAGAGACGCTGAGTGCGGTGTATGGCTGGGATATCCAGGTCGTGCCGTCACCCGCAGGAGATGTTCAAGTCTTCCCAAAGCGGGGGCGGGGAGCGGGGGTAGATGATGATCTACAGGAAACCCTCGGCGAGCTGTTCAATCTTACATTTAACTAAATATTTCATTAATAAATACAGCTCTAAAGCTTGATTTTTGCTAAGTTTTTGAGTTAAGGTGTGCCTATCCTAAATATCGGTTTCCGGGTGATTGACGCCCGCTTAATACAGGAGTCTCGTATGACAAGCGCAAGTCGTTTCCAGCATTCACTAGCCGCTTTTATGGCGGCATCCATCGCTGCTGGGGCAGTAGTTGTCCCAACCACTGCAATCGCGCAGCAGCAAACAACCTGCACCGATGACAAGGCTGTTTTCAAAGTCACTGGTGGCGAATTTGAGTGGGATTTCCGCGATAGTTGGAACAAGTACATCCATGGCAAGATCGCTCAAGGAACATCAGAACTCACGGGCGGAATTACCAACCTGAACGAGGCCAATAAAGCCCAAAGTAACTACAAGTTTGTTGCCTCTAAGGGGGCTTCCACAAGCGCCAACCAGGTGGAACTGAATGTGGATGGCACCATGCACTACCAGGGACATAAACATGGTGATAACTATGTTCTGGACAATACGTTCAGCAACTTCAACCTCAAGGCTGAGGGAAGCAAGCTTGAGCTGTACGCAGACGTTCACTACCGCAAGTATGTAGATAACAACACTGCCGGGGAATGGCAGGACGCAAAGCAAATTAAGGTCTCCGAGTGGACCTTGAAGAAACCGCTCGCACTCAAGGCCGGTGATGTTGCATTTGCTTCCAATGGTCAAGGCAAGTTTGGTTCCCAGGACGTTATCAGCGCTTTGGGTGACTTCTATAAAGACGACGTTCACACCGGCGCAATTACCGGCAAGGTGAAGGTCTCCCGGGAATGTCCTCCGGTACCGTCGACCTCTGCAAAGCCCAGCAGTGAGCCAACAAAGCCCACTTCTAGCGCTGCTAAGCCCAGTAGCGAGGTGGCAAAGCCGAGTTCCAGTGCGGTCAAGCCCACCTCCAGTGTCTCTAAGCCCAGCAGCTCAACAACGAGCTCTGCTGCTCCGGCACCTGCTCCCAACCCGAACCCGGGTGAGCCTACCGCACCTGGCAGCAGTAACTCTCAGCTTATCAAAGTTCTTGCAGGTCTGGGCGTTGCTGGCGCGATCCTCGCGGCTATCTTTGGGTTCTTGCAGCACTCCAACATTCCGCTGCCGTTCCGCATCTAGTCTTCTTCGTTGAAGCGTAAAAATCCCTCTCCCAGCACCAGGGACGAGGGATTTTTACGTTCTGCTAACAGGTGTCTTAGTTGATGGCCGCGAAGCCTGCTTCGAGATCGGCGATGATGTCATCAATGTTTTCAATGCCCACCGAGAGTCGGATGGTGGACTGGTTGATCCCGGCGCGGCGGAGTTCTTCCTCGTTTGACTGCGAGTGTGTTGTGGTGGCGGGATGGACGACGAGGGAACGCACATCACCGACGTTGGCGACGTTGGAGTGGAGTTTCAGGGCGTCGATAAACGCCCATGCTGCATCTTTGTCACCTTTGATGTCAAAGGAAAGGACGGAGCCGGTGTAGTCGAGCCCTAGTTTTTCTTTGATGCTGTACCAGGGGGATGTTTCGAGTCCGGCATAGTTGACAGTGGCGACTTTGGGGTGGCGTGCCAAGAATTCGGCGACTTTCTCGGCGTTGCTGTTGTGTCGTTCGATGCGCAGGGACAGCGTGTCCAAGCCTTGGGCCGTGACCCATGCGTTGAACGCCGAGGGGGCTGCACCAGTGTCGCGAAGGAGTCCGACACGGGCTTTGAGCCCGAAGGCAGCGGGGCCGAGGTCGGCGTAGCGGAGGCCGTGGTAGGCGGGGTCGGGTGTGACAAAGTCTGGGAATACGGGGGCGCCATTGCGTTCAACGGTCCAGTCGAATTGTCCACCGTCGACGAGGACACCGCCGAGCGCGGAGCCGTTGCCGGTGTAGAACTTGGTGAGGGATGCGACAACGATGTCAGCACCCAGTTCGAGGGGACGGACGAGTGCCGCGGTGGCGAGTGTGTTGTCCACAATGAACGGAACCTTGTTGGCGTGTGCCACCTCGGCAATGGCGGGAATGTCGAGGATGTCGGCCTGGGGGTTGGCGAAGGTTTCGCCGTAGAAGGCGACGGTATTGTCTTGGACGGCAGCCTGCCAGGAGGCAGGATCGTCGGGGTCGTCCACGAAGGTGGTTTCTATTCCCAGGCGGGCGAGGGTGACGGCGAATAGTGTGGTTGTGCCGCCGTAAAGCCGCGGGGAGGAGACGATATGGGAGCCTGCACGGGCGAGATTGAGGATTGCTGCTGTTTCGGCCGCCTGTCCGGAAGCGAAGAGGACAGCATGCACGCCACCTTCCAGTGAAGCGAGTCGGTTTTCTACGACTTCAACGGTGGGGTTGGTGAGGCGGCTGTATACCGGGCCGAGGTTTTCGAGGGCGAAGCGTTGTTTCGCGTGTTCGGCGTTGTCGAATACGTAAGAGGAGGTGAGGAAGATGGGAAGGTTGCGTGCACTGGTATCGCTGTCGACTGTTTGACCCGCGTGGATGGAGCGGGTGTCAAAGCCCCAGTCGGCTGCATTGCTGTTGTCGTATTGTGGCATGGGTAGCAATCCTTAGTATCGATGATTTTTACACCAACATAGTGAACAGCTCGGTCTAGTGCAAACCGCTCTGTCTGTCCATTATCGTTGTGCCTGGTGTCGGCTTGGTTTTCTCGAATTAAACCAGGCTCTTACCCCTACAAGGAGGACTGCGACGATCGCTGCTGCGATGAGTGCCTTTTGTTGCCATGGCATGGGGCGTGCGTCAGCGAGTTCATCGGCGCAGTGTGTGAGGTTGGTCTTCAGGGTTTGTTGTGCGGAGTTGTAGTCGGCAGCACGGGTGCTGAAAAGTTCGGATCGGAGGGCGTCGATACGCATGCCGGAGGATGCTTGGTTCTGCAGGGTTCCAGAAATGGCTGCGGCGGGGTTGTCGCCGATGTCCTGCGCGGCGGTGCGTGCTTGCTGTTCGGTGTATTCGGTTCTAAAACCGGGGTCGGTGGCGGCATCAATTCCGGCATCGGCCGCGGTTTGCGTGGTGAGCATACCTAAGCCTTCCTGTCCGCCCGTATTGGTGATGCGCTGTTGCAGGTCGTTGACAGTTGGCGCTCCTTTCGCGCCTGATTCGTAGGCGGCCAGGTCGGCGGCAAACCCTGGGGAGGCTTTGTCGATTTCTGCTATGCGTGCTTTGCGGACGTCGTTTTCCAGCTTGTTCCAGAAGTCCCGCACCTGCGAGGGGGAGTTGGGGTCTACCCGACACAGCTGCTTCTCTGTGTCGGCTGTCACCGTGAAAGCGCTGCTTGCTGGCGGCGTTAGGAGTGCGGCAAGCGTAACGACGGCCGCCGTACCCACTGTTGTCACGATGGGCCTGCGGGTGACGGGGGGAGGTAGTAGGGGTGGTTGATGAAAAGAAAACCTCATAACACAAGCCTACGTTGTGGGTTTGGCTATGTGATTTATTCCTCGCACCGTGCGGCTGAGCAGTGTTTATGCGCGGTTTGGTGGATTTTTTCAGTAGCAGTAACCTAAAACCCCTTTTAAAGTCCCATCATTCGGGATACCGTGTGACCAGGCACATAATTTTGAGCCAAGTATGACTCACCTCATATTCTTTGGAGTTTGGAAAGGAAGGGCTGTCATGACAAAACAGGATGTCAAGGACAGACTCACGGTTCCTGACGGAGTGGAACTGGTCTATTCAGATGCGTGTGACCTGCCTGTTGGTGTCCACGACCACAGACGCATGTCGTTGAAGAAAGATCGTGCTTCTCCTTGTGGCCATCGCAGCAGCAGCCGGGTGGGGAACCATCGCGTTATCCCGTGGCGAAACAGTCAACGCAGTGTGGTTGGTGCTTGCTGCAGTTGGTTCCTACATCATCGGCTTCACGTTCTACGCGCGGTTTATCGAATACAAGGTGGTGAAGCCTCGCGACGACCGCGCTACCCCCGCCGAATACGCCAACGACGGCAAGGACTTTATGCCAACTGACCGGCAAGGACTTTATGCCAACTGACCGGCGAGTGCTATTCGGGCACCACTTTGCTGCGATTGCGGGTGCTGGCCCGCTGGTGGGGCCCGTCATGGCAGCCCAGATGGGGTACCTCCCCCGGTACTATCTGGATTGTCGTGGGCGTTATCCTGGCTGGTGCCGTGCAGGACTACCTGGTCTTGTGGGTGTCAACGCGCAGGAAAGGTCGCTCACTGGGGCAGATGATCCGCGATGAAATGGGAGTCGTTGGTGGCACTGCCGGCATCCTCGCCGTGATTACCATCATGATTATCATCATTGCGGTGTTGGCACTTGTGGTGGTCAACGCCCTTGCAGAAAGCCCATGGGGTGTGTTCTCCATCACCATGACTGTGCCGATTGCGCTGTTCATGGGCGTGTACCTACGCTATCTGCGCCCCGGACGCGTGAGTGAAGTTTCCGTCATCGGTGTTGTCCTGCTGCTTCTGTCTATCGTCGCTGGTGGCTGGGTTGCTGATACCTCCTGGGGTGTGGAAATGTTCACCTGGTCCAAGATCGTGCTTGCCTGGGTGCTTATTGGTTACGGCATTGTCGCAGCCATTCTTCCCGTGTGGTTACTGCTTGCGCCACGCGATTACCTGTCCACCTTTATGAAGGTTGGCGTGATCGGGCTGCTTGCAGTAGGTATTCTCATTGACCGCCCCGAGGTGCACATGCCCGCCATCACCGACTTTGCTAAAAACGGCAACGGGCCAGTTTTTGCCGGCAATCTGTTCCCCTTCCTTTTCATCACCATCGCTTGCGGTGCTCTCTCTGGGTTCCACGCGCTGATTTCCTCTGGGACCACGCCCAAGCTGGTGGAAAAAAAGAAACGCAAATGCGCGTGATCGGGTACGGCGGCATGCTCATGGAGTCCTTCGTGGCCATCATGGCTCTCATCACCGCCGTTATTTTGGACCGTCATGTGTACTTCGCGATGAACGCTCCAGCCTCCATGACTGGTGGAAAACCCGAAAGTGCTGCTGAGTTTGTGAACTCCCTGGGACTTCCTGGCTCTAACCTTATGCCCGAACAACTCACCAGTGCTGCTGCGGCGGTGGGGGAGCACACCATCATTTCCAGAACTGGTGGTGCGCCGACGCTCGCGTTTGGTATGTCGCACATCCTGACCGACATTTTCGGGCACCCCGAGATGCAGTCCTTCTGGTACCACTTTGCCATCATGTTCGAGGCACTGTTCATCCTTACCACCGTGGACGCCGGTACCCGTGTCGCGCGCTTCATGATGACCGACACCCTCGCCAACGTGCCCGGCCTCGCGCGTTTCAAAGATCCCACCTGGACTGTGGGCAACTGGATTTCCACCATTGCGGTGTGCGCTTTGTGGGGAGCCATTCTGCTCATGGGTGTGACTGATCCGCTCGGCGGCATCAACGTCCTGTTCCCGCTTTTCGGTATTGCAAACCAGTTGCTTGCGGCCATCGCCTTGTCCCTTGTCCTCGTGGTTGTGGTGAAGAAAGGTATGTACAAGTGGGCGTGGGTCCCTGCCATTCCGTTGTTCTGGGACGTGATTGTGACTATGACTGCGTCGTGGGAGAAGGTATTCTCCAGCAACCCATCCATTGGGTACTGGGCCCAGCACAACCGCTTTAAAGAAGCTGCAGCTCAAGGACTCACCACATTTAAGAGTGCCAAGTCCCCAGCGGAGATCGACGCCGTGGTTCGCAATACCGCAATCCAAGGCGTGCTGTCCATACTCTTCGCGGTGCTTGTGCTTATCGTTATCGCTGCGGCTGCAGTAGCCTGCTACAAAGCCATTGTTGCACGCCAGCGGGGCGAAGAGATCACTACGAGCGAAGAACCCTTCAGCCCGTCCGCGTTTTTTGCTCCTAGTGGTTTGGGGGCGACGAGCATAGAAAAGAGCGTTGCTCAGGTGTGGGCAACAGAGGCGCCGCCGACGGAACGAACAGCACATGCTCACCACTAATCGCATCATTGTGAGCGCAGTGGCGAAGGTGTGGCAGCTCATGCGCAGCTGCTGGGTGTATATCGGTGATGTGATGGGGGAACGTGACTATGAAAAATACGTCACGTACCTACAACAACACCACCCTTGTGCACCCATACCCACCGAGCGAGAATACTGGCGTATGCGGTGGGCTGAGCAAGAACTCAATCCGAAAGGACGGTGCTGTTAGAGGAAAACAGCTGAAACCATCCGCCCTGGTTTTATTTGCCTTTATCTGGCGGGGATCACGGGCGGATTGCGTACTATTATGGGGGCGTCGGGGGTGTTTTAATTCGTGTGACTAGTTTATTAAAATCCCAGTTCAAGGCCAGTTACGGGGGTATGGGTGGATGATTGTTATGCAAAAATTTTCCCGATTATCCATGCTAAGTGTTAACCTTTCTTTAAATCTGCTGAACACATAAGGGGTGTGGCGCGGACCGTGGAGATTCGGGGGAATCTCTGCAAATGATATTTCCATTATGGAAATGCATGTGATGATATAATTCGTGCATTTTCATAGTGGAAATATTTTTCTATTGATGGCACTATTGAGCTGATGTGCATGGGCTTATCAGACGTGCGGGTGTACGCGGCGTCGCTAAGCAAGAGTTTTTGAGCCACTGTGGCATGGAAAACGGGGCGGCAGAAAGGTGAACTGCCGCCCCGTTTTATGTGTTACTTAGAACTCGATATCATCTGCGGCACCTGGGCCAGCAAGTTGTGCAATCTCCTTGGCTATCTCTGCTTGTCGAGACTGAATCAGAGTGGTGAGTTCGCCCGCCTGAGTAAAATCAGACATCCACGTCACGCCTGCGGCCCCAGCCTCAGCTATGGAGACGCCGTAGTGCTCATGAAGGTAGCCGTCAGTGTCAATGCCAGCTTCACCAGCTGCACCCATAGCTGCAGCAACCTCAACGTAGAAATTGCGGTCGGTGCTCAGTCGAGCCGAGTTATTCCCGGCCTGCCCCGTTTGGGAGGAGCCGGCCCCAGCTGCCCCACTGAACAGCGGATGCGGCTGCGACATAAGGTTGCTGTACTCCACCCCCACGGTCATCGGGTGAGTACCAATGCGATGCTGCCATTCCGCTGCTGCCTGATCCCATTGCGGGCGCTCAATGCCCAGTATGGTGGTGACTTCTTCAATGGGCGCGTTGGCGTGAAGCCTCTGTGAACCAGCAACGAAGTCGTGCAGGCTCACGCCAGCAATTGGCTGGAGCTCGGGTGCGGAGGTATCCACGTTGCGCATGGCCATTAACGGTGCAAATGCCTCTTCCTCCGCCTGTCGCGCAGCTTGGCCGCTGGGATCCTGGTAGAAACCAGCGAGAATTTCATTACGCCTCGTGTAGAACCCAAACAATGTACCAATGCAGTCGTAGATGATCTCCTGCTTGTCTTCTTGATCAAGGGAGTCCCAGTCGATGCGCTTGGCCAGGTAATCCCTGGATACCTCAATGTAGGTGTCCACAGATTCGTGCATGTCACTGTTGCCCAGCACAAGGTTGCGAGCGCCCTTGAAATCGCCGAGCTGGGTGGCCTCAGTATCAATGGCGCGCAAGACCCCCTCCCAGCGCTCTAGTGCATCCTGGGCTCCCTGGAACAGACTTATTGGTGTCGATCTGCTCATAAAACTCGAACTGCGGCTCCAGGGCACGTTCCCACAGGTCAAGCCATTTATCTGCGTACTCGTACGCATCTGCAGGGAAGCCTGCCGGGGGTTGTGGTTTGGGCAGCCATGCGAGTGCTTCCTCATCGAAGCTGTCATGAAGAAACTCTCCGGTGATGGCAACGCTGAAGGGGTGCACAAAGAACAGTTCGCCGTTCGGTCGGTATCCGAAGGTGGAGCCGTCCGGATTCGGAACTCCGGTTTCCTTGGAGTTGGGGCGTGCATTATAGGCGGCAGCGGGTGCTTTGCCAGGGTTGGCGCCTGCTGCTTGGGCTGCGCGGGATCCACCGGCGGAGCGCCCAGAAGATGCGGTAGAAGAGGGAGCATCCTCGGAAGCGCCACCGAAGAGCTTTTTCAGAAAATCAAACATGTATGTGTCCTTTGCTGGGGTTGAGTAGGGGTTAGTAGTCCTCAGGACTGCGGGACGCTATAGCGGCGTATTTTTCCCACAGTTCGTCCGTGTATGTTCCGTTGATGATGGCGTTTGCGACTTCGCACCCAGGTCGCGCAAGGTCACGGACAATGAGTTCAACAATGTTGGCGAACTGCGTGTCCTGTGCTGCACGTAGGTTGCGCATCGTGTCGCCGAGGCTGCCCATCACGTTGTAGTAGGTGACGTCAGCTTCGCGAGTTCCTGCTGGTTCAAGTTTCGTGTGTCCCTTGGTTCTTGCTTCTTCCACAATGGATTTGCGGAGGAAATCAACCCGGGTTTCTGCGTATGCTGGCAGTAGACGCACAAGCTCGCGATGCTGCGCCAGTTCATAGTTGATGTGCAGCATGATAACTTGACCAACCCAGCCACCGGGGGGAAGTGGCAATGCGGTAATTTTCTTCCTCTATATGACGAGTACGAAGTTCCGCGAGTGCCTCCGCCGCTTGTGGTGCGTTCCGCATTGCCGTTGACGGCATGAATGTTGTTTGCGTTCCGCATCCTGTGCAGGTGAGGTATTGTGCCTGGTAGTACAGTTGCGTGACCGGAATCGGGGCACTGCACTGCGAACAGGTAAAACGTGCAGCAGCTTCCTTCCAATCGGCAACAGCCTGGTTGTACTGCTTTTCGGCGTCGTCGGTTTCTGACTCCATGAAAATGGATTCGGTGAGCGTGTCAATGTAGTCGCTGAAGTCCTCAACGGCGTCCTCTGCCTCTAAGAAGACGGCGCGGACGTTCTGGTCTTCAACACTCATATACACAGAGAACTGCTTGTGGAACACCTGCTCTGCCTTCTCCACCAACTGGTGCATCTGGTTGCCAATTCCAGTTTGAAAAGCCAGGAATGAGCGTTTGTACTCATCGGTGTCGTTTGCTTTGATCTCTGGTGCCGTAGCTCGGGCTTCGGCGGCGATTTCTTCGCCGCGCTGCCGGAGCTTGCCCAGAAATACGTCAAGGCGTTCCCGTAATTCTGTAATCATCTGGAGAGATTGCCCCATAATGTCCTTCAATCCTTCTTGAAAAGTGTGTTGTTTGTTGTGCTGCTACAGGTCGGCGCTGATAAACACGTACCCGCAGTAGCGACATTCCTTAACGCCGTGTTCTTCCGCACGGCCGGCGCCGCACCCGGGGCACACTGTCGTTTCAGTGGTGAGTTGTTCCTCCTCGTAGTGCACGTCACGTTTTGTGCTGGCGAACGCCTGCCGGCGCATGCGCTCAACGATCGATTCAGCCATTTACATCTCCTCCAAGATCGCGGCTTTCTTGGCGGCGTATTCCTGTTCGGTGATGAGATCCGCGTCGAACATCTGCTTCAATGTGGTCAGCTTCTCCATGGGGTTAGCTGCCGCAGGTGTTGCCGCTGGAGCGGGCGCCGGCGCCGCCTGTTGTGTCTGTTGCTGGGTCGCCGCCATCTCGCTGAACAACAGTCCCATGGCCATGCCGTCTTGCGCGCCAGCACCTGCGGCAGTCCGGGCGTCGCCAGTAGCGAGCGCGGTGTTGAATCGCTGGAACTTGTCCATGTCGCCGATCATGTTCATACCGGTGACTTTGTCGTAGTATTCGTTGACCTCGTCGGGGAGGGTGACGGAAGCGATGCTGAATTGCGTGACGGAAACCCCCAGGTCCTCGAAGTATGGGGCTATGGCGGGGGCGAGGCGTGCGTTTACCATCGACAGGTTCGCGGCGAAATCCATGACGCTGATGCCGGAGGTGGCCATGATCTCGCCGAACTTTGCGGCAATGTAGTCGCGTAGCTGAATCTCAAGGTCGCGGATGCACAGTAATGGGTATGAGCCCGCGTATTCACGGAAGAACCGCGCGGCGTCGGTAATGCGGACGTTGTACGAACCGAAAGCTCGAACGCGAACCTGGCCGAACTTGGGGTCGTGCATCATGACGGGGGCGGGGGTGCCCCATTTCAGGTCGACGAATTGGCGCGTGACCATGAAAAATACGTCGTAAATATTGGGTGAGGCGAACCCGTATTTCCAGCCCTTCAACTGGTCTAAAACCGGTATGTTCACGCTGGGAAGCGTGTGGCGGCCGGGGCCATACACCGCGCTTGCTTGGCCGTGTGCCAGTGTCAACGCGATCTGGTTTTCGCGGACGATAAGTTGGGCACCCGTTTTGATTTGCCCGTTTTCAACAGGCCATTTCCACATAACAAGCTGCGGATCTGGGTCAAGGCATTCAATGAGGTCGACAAAAGGGATGCCCATATGTGTCCTTTCATGCGGAAGTAGCTCAATCTCTACTAGTATGCACTATTGCTACTTGAAGTATTGAATCGGTGCCTTTTTCTGCGGTAACGCCTATCGACACCGCGGACCGTCCAGGCGCTCAGTGCATAACTGTAGTAAATCCGCTATGGTGGACATCGCTATTCATTTTTCGTATATAAGTTCGATATCGGGGTAAAAGATAATGGGTGCACGTTCTGGTGCACACCCGTATGGTAGGCGGTTACAGTGATGCTTCTGTTACTGGGAAGCACACATCAGTGATCCAGCTGCTGGGGTCTGGATTCTGGGCTGGGCTGACGCGATAGATATTGAACATGGGGCCAGTGGTGAGTCCATGGTCAGCGATGTAGGCGCCAATCGCTTGGGTGACAGCTGGCATCTGAGAGTAATCGCCACGTAGCGTGGCCATGACAACATCGCGCTCGGGTACGCTGCGGCACTCCAATCGGGCAGTGCCAGTGAATGGCTCAGTTACCTGAATCCACACCTCAATGTCCACATCGTTGTCGCGGAATTCGGGGTCGTAGAACGTTGCTCCAGAGATGCCTCCGGCGGGGAAGGATACTCCAGCTTCCTGGAGCAGGGGCATGATTTCCTGCCACAGGATGCCTTCGTCGTGGTAGCTGGGTACGACATGGCGGAGACTAGCAATGGTTAGTGCTGGCAGTGTGGTCCTGATGACATCAGTCATTTCAGGGTGTCCTTTCAGGGTGGTGGTGACGAGGTCAAGCGCCGCCTGCTGTGCATTCAGTTCAGCTCGATGCTGGGCGAGAAGGTCGCGTTGGGCGCTCAGAATATGCTCAATACGAGCGGAACCACCAGAAGACTCTGCAACTGCATCAAGGACATCGGACATTGCGTCGATGGAAAAACCCGCCTCACGCAACTGGACGATCAAGTGTGCTGTGCCAAGCTGGTCGCTTGTGTAAAACCGGTATCCACTGAACTGGTCAATACGCGCGGGAATGAGAAGTCCACGTTCCTGGTAGTGACGCAGCATCCGCATGCTGATCCTAGATAGCGTGGAAAACGTTCCTATCTGCAGTAAGCCATTGTCCTGGTGACTCATGTCTTCATCACACACCCTCACATCATGTCAGACACAAGTAACGCAACAACCCCTGACCACACAACTAGGGGTAGTGCGTGCCAGGGGTTGTGCTGCGTGAAAAAGCAGAGTTACTTCTTCACACCATCAATAATTGCGTTGAACGTTGCGGAAGGACGCATCACAGCGTTGGTTTTTTCCTCAGAGGGGCTGTAGTACCCGCCAAGGTCCGCAGGGGATCCCTGAACGTCAATAAACGTTGCGGTGATCTCTGATTCTGCAGCGGCCAGTGCTTCTGCCACCGGAGCAAACACCGCAGCCAAATCCGCGTCCTCGGTCTGGGTGGCCAGTTCCTTAGCCCAGTTCAAGGTCAGGTAGAAGTGGGAGCCGCGGTTATCAATTTCACCGGCCTTGCGGGAGGGGGATTTGCCCTCGTTGAGCAGGGTTTCGGTGGCGCGGTCCAGGGCGTCGGCAAGCACGGCGGCCTTGGCATTACCGTCGGTGTTGGCAAAGTGGCGCAAGGACTCGGCCAATGCCAGGAACTCCCCCAGTGAATCCCAGCGCAGGTGGTTCTCCTCCACCAGTTGCTGGACGTGCTTCGGGGCGGAGCCACCGGCACCAGTTTCAAACAGGCCACCGCCAGCCATCAGGGGAACCACCGATAGCATTTTCGCAGATGTCCCTAGCTCCAGGATGGGGAAGAGGTCGGTGTTGTAGTCACGCAACACATTGCCTGTGACGGAGATGGTGTCTTTGCCCTCACGGATGCGGTCAATGGACACCTGAGTTGCCTCCACTGGAGACTTGATGCTGATGTCCAGCCCCTCGGTGTCGTGATCCTTCAGGTATTTTTCCACCAACGTGGTGAGGTTGCGGTCATGCGCACGCTCGGGATCAAGCCAGAAGATAGCGGGCATGCCAGACAACCGTGAGCGAGTGACGGCGAGCTTGACCCAGTCCTGAATGGGGGCGTCTTTGGTTTGGCAGGCGCGCCAAATATCGCCAGCCTCCACGGCGTGCTCAATCAGCACGTCGCCAGCGGAATTAACCACCTGGACAGTACCATCGGCCGGGATTTTGAAGGTCTTGTCATGGGAGCCGTATTCCTCAGCCTTCTGTGCCATGAGGCCGACGTTGGGAACAGTGCCCATGGTGCTGGGATCGAAGGCCCCGTGAGCGCGGCAATCATCAATCACCGTCTGGTACACGCCTGCATAGGAGGAATCGGGAATAACAGCCAATGTATCCTGCTCTTCACCAGCGGCGTTCCACATGTGACCGGACGTCCGGATCATGGCTGGGCATGGAAGCATCCACAATCACATCGGAAGGAACATGCAGGTTGGTGATGCCTTTATCCGAGTTGACCATGGCCAACGCTGGGCCCTCGGCCAGGGCCTTATCAAACGCGGCTTTGATTTCGGCACCGTTATCGAGGGAATCCAGGCCGGCATAAATGGCGGCCAAGCCGTTCTCACCATTCAGCCCAGCCGCGTTCAGCTGGTCACCGTACTGATCAAACACATCAGCAAAATAAGCGCGCACCACATGGCCGAACAGCACCGGATCGGACACCTTCATCATGGTGGCCTTCAGGTGTGTGGAGAACAGCACACCCTCTTCCTTAGCGCGTGCAACCTGCGCAGCTAGGAACTGGTCGAGTGCTTTTGCCGACATGAAGGTTCCATCAATGACCTCACCGGCTAGCACCTTCAAATCAGACTTGAGAACAGTCTCAGTTCCGTCGGCACCAACAAGCTTGATCGTGAGCACATCGTCAGCGGGAATAATCACCGACTTCTCGTTGTGACGGAAGTCGTGGTCATCCATGGTGGCCACGTTGGTCTTAGAGGACTGCGACCACACGCCCATACGGTGTGGATGTGCCTTGGCAAAGTTCTTCACAGCGATGGGGGCACGGCGGTCGGAGTTACCCTCGCGCAACACCGGATTAACTGCGGAACCCTTCACGGCGTCGTAACGCGCGCGAACATCCTTCTCTTCATCGGTGCTGGGGGAGTCCGGGTAGTCGGGGCAGCGCGTACCCTTGACTCTGCAGTTCGGCGATTGCGGCCTTCATCTGTGGGACGGATGCCGAGATATTGGGAAGTTTGATGATGTTCGCCTCGGGGGTCTGGGCTAGCTTTCCCAGTTCAGCGAGCGCGTCATCCACACGCTGTTCTTCAGTAAAGATAGTCGCTGAACTGAGACAGGATGCGGCCCGCGAGGGAAATATCACGGGTCTCAACATCAATTCCGGCGGTGGCTGCGAATGCCTCAACAACTGGTTTTAGTGAGTACGTGGCCAACAACGGTGCTTCGTCGGTGCGGGTGTAAATAATTTTTGCCAATGTTGCTCCCTGCAAGAAAAAAGTTTGCGATACGGCACACCAGGATACCCCTGTTTATGCCGCTGCAACCACTTTTTTCGCGTATCGACGCCCACAGGGGTACCCGACTTCAACCCCGAATACGCGTGTACACTTTCCACATGTACGTCATCTGCTCCGAACCGCAAACGCCACCCACCAAGGACACCAGTATCACTGGTGAGTTGTGGCGGGAAATGCTTGGCAAAGAAATCCGATCAGCGCGCACGCAGCGCGGGGATCGTCTCTCTGACCTTGCTGAACGTTCGGGAGTTTCGCCTCAGTACCTGTCCGAAATCGAGCGTGGAATGAAAGATCCGTCCTCTGAAATGATTGATGCCATTGCTGGAGCATTAGGAATGTCTACGCTTGACCTGGCGAAATCCGTGGTGGAGAAGGGCGACAGTAGGGACGGCGACATCCATAACGCCGCGAGCACGCCGGTGTTGTTGCTGGCGGCCTAACTACCGGGGCGTCGAGAAGCGGCAACAATATTATCCGCCAGACCGTAATCCACGGCCTGCTGTGCGGTGAGCACCAGTTTCCTTTCGGTGTCTTTGCGGACCTGCTCGGCGGAAACGCCACAGTGCTGGGCAAGAATTTCTTCCTGCATGCTGCGGATACGCTCAATTTCCTCGGCTTCAATGATCAGGTCTGGGATCGCGCCACGACCGCCCTCTGTGACGGGTGCATGCAGTACCACCCGGCCGTGCGGCAGGATCAGTCGGTGCCCGTGCGTGCCTCCAGCAAGGAGCAACGCAGAGGACGACACAACTTGGCCGACGCATGTTGTTTCAAGGGTGGGGTGAACAAATTGCATGCAATCGTAAATTGCCAACGTCGCGGACATGGAGCCGCCAGCGGAATTGAGGTATAGGGAAATGGGCATGTCGGCGTTGTCGTTTTCCAGATGTAATAGCTGGGCAATAACGGCATTGGCTACCCCATCATCAATGGGCGTGCCAATGTAAATGATGCGCTCATCAAGCAGGCGGCTATAAATGTCAACCGTCTTTTCGGTGTTGCCACTGCGGGTTGTTACATAGGGGATTGTGTACGTCGAACTCATGAGTGCGCATGTCCTTTCGCTGAAAGCCCCATGACCCGGGCGGGACGTTGAAGAAACTGGGAGACATCTGAGGTGATGTGATCAACGAAGCCGTACTCCAAAGCTTGCTCGGCGGTGAACCAACGATCACGCAGGGAATCGTGGGTGACCTCCGCGAGGCTGCGTCCAGTATCCTCCGAAATGCACTCCAACACCGAGTCCCGCGTGTGGCGAATATCGTTAGCCTGAATTTCAATATCCTGCGCCACGCCGCCAATTCCACCCGAACCCTGGTGTAACAACACCTTGGCATGGGGAAGGCAGAAACGCTTGCCTTGCGTTCCGGCGGACAACAAAAACTGTCCTGCGCTGTACGCCATGCCTAGATTTACTGTGATCACGTCGTTGGGAATGCCGTTCATGCAATCGCGGATCGCCAACATTCCGGGCACGGACCCACCTGGGGAATTAATCAAAAAGACAATATCGGCGGTGGGATCGCGGAAAGATAAGAGAAGAAGCGAGGTGCATAAGCGGTTTGCATTATGCTGCTCCAACGCGTCAGCAAGGATAATAATGCGGTGGTCGAAAAGCTCCCGGTAAATGTGCTGATCCAGGATCTGCGTCACATCAACTGATTGTTCGGACATGTATCCATGCTTCAGTATCGGTGCAGCACACGGCAATGAAATCCGCTCCCAGCGGATCCGCTGACAGCGGAAATGGTGGTGGCCTGCTCAGAGACAAAAACAACTACCATGAAAACTATGGACCCCAATACTGTTCAAGGCATTCTTGAGCAAGGTCTGCATGCCATTGGTTGTCCAACCGGGGCCGCAGTGGTGGTTACATCTCAGGGCATTGTTGATAGCGCGACTGTTGGCGATATGAATAGTGAAACCCCCGTTGTCATCGGTTCTACAAGTAAGTCGCTCACTGGTTTGGCTGTGACGCAGCTGGCTGATCAGGGGCTTATTGACGTGCAACAACCCCTCACACACTACCTCCCCAACGCCCATGTTCTTCCTGACGCCACTGTTCATGACGTTGCCAGGCATTGCAGCGGGCTCCGGTCCGATTCAACATGTGCCCGCACCAAGAAGTTTCGTTACTCCAACCGTAATTACAACCTTCTCGGTGAACTCGTTGAGAAGATCTCCGGTCTGCCGTTCATGGAGTACGTGCAGCGCAACATTATTGACCTCCAGCACCACACTCCAGTGATATTTGGGCACGTGGCATTTCTTGGGCATTATTTCCCTGCAACCCCCCTTCGACCTGTCTGCACAATCCTGGATTCAACCGCCTTCTGGAGGTATTGCCATGAACATCCAGGATGCAGCACACTACCTGCAGTCTTACCTGGCTGGTGACTTTTCACTTAAGCACATGCTTATCGACGCCGCGCCTGCCGACGGTTCCCCCGCAGTTTCCGGTGTCCTTGGAGACAAGGGCCGATATGGTTACGGGTGGATTGAAAAAGAACACTCAGGCCACCGGATATACCTGCACTCTGGAAAAGTCCCAGGTGTCACAACATTGTTTGCGCTTGTTCCTGACCGTGATGTGGGTGTAGCGCTACTTGTGCCTGCTGGTGATTTTCTTGTGGGCACTCCACTCATTGAAAAATTGGGCGAGGCGCTTATTCTGACCGCTATGGGGGAACATGGTGATCTTCCCACCAAGCGTGAACGTGTGATTGCGCGAACGCGGCTGACCGTGGGATACGCGCTCTTTTTGGTCTTTGCGATGATGGTGGGGGCGACATCTGTGCACTGGAATCTGCCACTAGTGGGGATTGGATGTGCTGCTGTTATTGCTGGTGGCGTTCGACTGCTCAGCGGCACCCCGACGGCCTGGATCTACCGCTTCGCTCCTGACTTCTTCTGCGTGATCCTTGTCGGTATTTTACTGATGGCTGGGGCTGGAATCTATGCGTTTGTGTAGCGGCAGATCTGAAAAAGTGCAGATGAAGACGCTGTCTTTGCTTATAGTTTGAATACATGACAAGTGGTAGTTTGGCCCCATGTCTGTACAGCGTTCCATGCCACTCGTAACTGTTCGTGACCTTGATGCTGCGATTGAGGAGTACTGCCGTCTTACTGGAATGAAAGTGATCATGAACCATGGTTGGATTGCCACTTTGGCATCTCCGGAAGATCACTCCATCCAAATCAGCCTGATTACTTCTGACCCCACTGCGCCCATCAACCCGGTGGCCTCTATCGAACTTGACGATGTTGATGCTGCATACAAGATTGCCCAGGACAATGGCTGGGAGATTGTGCACGATCTCGCCGTTGAGGAATGGGGAGTACGTCGCTTCTTTGTGCGGGATACTGATGGAAATGTCGTTAATCTGCTATCGCACGTAGGATGATATGTCACAGACAGGCGACAGAGAGGACGCTATCATGCCTGGTGGAATTGCGATGCTGCTTCAACATCATGTGGATGCGGGGGTGACACCGGAGGCGGTTCGGGATCAGATGCTTGCTGATTGGCCGGACCTGGGGCCGATTACTGTGATGCCGCCGTCGGACATGGATGATGAGGATGGCGCAGTCGCACAGTTCAGTTTGGAATGCGGGAATGCGATCATCATTGTGACCACCATGGACTCTCAGTTCGCAGATGATACCGCCGAACTGTGTGCGGGTAGTAGGTTGTGGCCAGACACAGCCACTTTTGATACTGATTATCAAGCAACCACCATTGTGGCTGTGTACTTCGAGGATGACGATGCTGCCGACATTGCGGTTCGTGCCCTGCTAACGCAAGCTATGGCGTCAATAATTGCGGTGTCGAACGAGGCTTTCGCTGTGTACTGGGGTGATGCGGATCATGTGATTATTCCTCCGCTGTTCCGAGAGATGGCTCAGGAGATTCTTCCCAATCCGCCTCTTTATCTGTGGGTAGCATTCAACGCGGGGTTCCGTGAGGGCGGCGAATTTGCGTCAACGACGGTGGGGTTGGATTCGTTGGGCCTGATGGACATAGAGATTCCTGACAGCTCCAAGACGCCTGAGGACACTCAGGAATTTATTCTTAACCTTGTGATCTATCTGCTAGAAAACGGCCCGGTCATCGCTGATGGCGATACCGTCGGGGAGAGTGAAACCGAGCGGATCCGCGCGGTATACACGGAATCGATGTTCTACCCTGATAAGACCGTCATTCAGCTGCGCAATGAGCAATCTGGTTCTGACAAAGGCAACGGCAAACCCAAGCGTTCGTGGTTCCGTCGGGGGCGTCGTTAAGCGCGGCGTCGTTACGCGTGTGGTGGCGCAACCCTGAGAAATCAGGGACATCCCTGATGGCAGGGGAAGTGCTGATCGTTTACGCTGGATACAGAAATCAACGAGGAAGGCGTGTAACCACGATGAACGAGTTTGCCCCCAATTTGTATGAGTACTTTGGGTTGAATCCCCAGGAAAGCAGCGATGTCCTAGGGGTGACACTGTCTGAACGTATTGGCCAGCTTGAACAGACGGGTCTGGGGGCGAATTCGCCACAGCAACAGCAAATCCAGATCGCTTATGGCGTGCTCAGTAACGTGTCCCACCGAGCAATCTATGACGAGACCATCAAGGTTCGGCAGGTTGCATGGCACGAATTGGGTCACCTGGCTAATTTTGGGCGTTTTCCTGTGCAGGGTCAGGCGAGCCCGTTCCAGACTAATCCGCAGACACCACCAGCACAGGGCGGTGTGACGCCGCCTACGGTAGGACCTGGTAACCAGTACGCGTATTACCAAGACCCGCAGCAGTCACAGTTTCCTCATGCTGGGGCAGCGCCACAGGGTGGAGCGCAAACATACGCCTATGGTGACAGCAGCTCCTATGGTACGGGCGGTTATCCCACCAGCAATGTCTATGGAGCGGCTGGTAGCGGTATAACTCAAAGTGGCGAGAGGCCGACTGCGGGCACCCGAGCGGGAATGGCGATCGTGGATCTAATAATCGGCGGCCTTCTCTCCGGTATTGTTACATTCCCTGTGTATATTGCCTCTGATAACACTACCCTGGGTTCGCTGATGGGTGCGTTACTCTTGGTCGTGTATTACGTGGGGTGTGAGGTGCTGTTGGGTTCAACCCCAGCGAAGTTAATCTTTGGTTATAAGGTTCAGGATGCCACTACTGGCCAACCCCTTAGCTGGGAGCAGTCTTTCAAACGTAACTGGTGGCGCCTCGTGAGCATTGTGCCGTGGGTTGGTGGACTCGTTTCAGCCATCTCGGCAATCGTGGTGTTCACCACCATTAATGAAGCAAGTCAGATGCGTGGCTCACACGATCGACTGGCTAACGCGGAGGTGGTCAAGAGGTAACGAACCCACTCTGTGGCTCTTGGTGTAGGAGGCGTATTCTCTGCGTTTCGTATGGGTTCGGGCATGCTCAAAAATAAATCTTGAGTGACAAAGCCACAAAAAGTAGAGCATGTGGTGTGCGACTGGTGCTAGGCTTTCGCCAGGGAATGTTTTACAGGAAAATAGTTTCCTGGGGCATGACCCATGTGGTAGTCGCTACACCAAGGAGTTTTCATGCCATCGCTTGCTATGTTGTGTCAGAATCAGGTTGACGATGCCATTACTGCGGAGACCCTGCGGGAGCAGCTGCTCAAGGACTGGAAGGAACTGGAACCTGACCTGCTGACCGTCTCAGCGGACAATGGGGATGATGTGGTGGCGCTGGATTACGGGGAAGCGTACATCGCGGTGATGAATATCCCGGCTCCTATTGGCGACGATACCGTTGAGCTTGTAGGCCCTAGTCGGTTATGGCCGGAGACGGAAGCGTTCAACAGTGATTATCAGGCGCATGCCGTGGTCACGGTGACGGGATTTGGGGAGGATCTCACGGGGCTTGATGACACATTTTTGCTGTCCAAGGTGGTTGCTTCGCTGGTGGCCATTTCGCCTGAGACTTTTGCTGTGTATTGGGGTTCCGCAAATCACCTGATTTATCCTCCGCTGTTTCGTGAGATCACGATGGAGGCGTTGCCGAATCCGCTGTTGCTGTTGTGGGTTGCCATCAACGTGGGGGAGCGCCCTGATGGTGTGATGACGGGGCATACTGTTGGCCTTGATGCTGTGGGCTTGATGGATATTGAAATTCCGCAAACACCTAAAACCGCTGAAGAGACTGTGGCTTTTCTCGTGGATGTCGCAGATTATCTGCTCACCAACGGCCTTGTGATTAAAGACGGCGATGCGGTGAAAGAAACCGACGAGGAAACAATCCGTGCGGTGTATGCGGTGTCGCTACTCGACCCGGAAAAGACTGTTATCCAGCTGCAAAGCGACATGCCCTACAGTGAGGTCATAGAGCCGCCAAAGAGAGGTTTTCTGGCCCGGTTGTTTGGCAAGTAGTGTGGTGTGAATGAGCCTGACCATCACAACTGTTAATGTCAACGGCATTCGAGCTGCGGTGAGGCAGCGAAGCGAAGAAAACCGTGGTTTCCACCAGTGGCTTCGGCGCAGTTCTACCGATGTTGTGCTGATGCAGGAAGTTCGCGCGACTGAGCAGCAAACCCTTGATGCGCTTGCCCCAGCCATTGATGCGGGTTGGCATTACATTGGCGCTGAGGCATCCGCGAAAGGCCGCGCGGGGGTGGGGGTCCTCTCCCGTTTCCCGCTCGCTGACGTTCAGGTCGGCATCCCCGGGTTTGAAGACGCAGGCCGCTACATCGAGGCATCGCTTGTCGACGCCCCGTTATCCGACGTTCGCGTCGCCTCACTGTATCTTCCTTCCGGGGCTGCGAACACTGAAAAACAGGATGAGAAGTACAGGTTCCTGGACATCTTCGAGGACATCCTGGAGCAGAAAGCCACCTCATACTCGCACATGACCATCGGGGGCGATTGGAACATCTGCCATCGCCGCGAGGATTTGAAAAATTGGAAAGCCAACCAGAAGAAATCTGGATTCCTCGCTGATGAACGCGCATTTATGGATGCGGTTTTTGGCACCTTCCCTGACGAAGAATCCCAGGTAGCTGACCATGGGGACTTCCTGGGTGCGGTTGACTACGTGGGGACGAAGGGGCGTCGACAAGCGGCGGTCCATCCGCAGTGGTTTGATGTGGCGCGGCGTCTTCACCCTGACGATGCGCCGTACACATGGTGGACCTACCGGGGGCAAGCCTTTGACACAAACGCCGGGTGGCGCATTGATTACCAAGCGGCCACGGGGGCAATGCTGGAACGAGCGGAAAAAACCTGGGTGGACAAAGCCTCTGCGTATGAGCTGCGATGGTCAGACCATTCGCCGCTTAACGTCACCTACACCACCAACTAGCGGGGAGGCTTTAAACGCTGGGCCGCGGCCTAGTGCGGCGTTGCAGCTGAACATAACGCAGGATGAGAATGAGGCTCATGCCGCAAAAAAGAAACAACGATATCCCAGCGCACAACGATTTCAGCAGGGTAAATGCGCTTCCGGCCTGCGCAATAAAACCGGGGATCTTGGGGTACAGTGCGAGGAGAAGAAGCGTGGTGAAATTTTCAAGGTAGTCGAACACGCCGGTCAATACAGGGTGCTAGCCGCAGGATTCTGTTTGGCCGGGAATCCCACCGTAGTGCCGTCTGCAACGTGGCAATAGAAAGTGTATACGTGAGGGCAAAAAGCCCTGGGTAGAGCATGTCAAGAGGAAGCTGCTTGGTGAGGTAATATCGGCGGCCGTCGTCCCCCAAGGCATCAAACAGCGAACTGATGTAGGTGGAATCGTACCCTAGGGGACCGCATGTCAAGGGGATACATTCCACCTGCTGCGTCCCGAAGATGGGGGAGCGTGATCAGAAGCATAATGAAGTAGATGCCGGTCGTGCACAAAAGGAGCACAAGGAGAAAAAAGTTCTTTGGTGCACTGAGCGGGTTCTGCAACATGGACTCCTGGGGTCTTGATAGTTCCACCATACAAAATACGTCGTAGGGGTCAGCTCCCGCCTCAGGCGCGCTGTAACGGCTGTTTCATGGTTGTGTTTTGTTGCCGAAGCCGCTCGAACAAGGGTGTTGAAATGAGGAAAACCCGGTAGCATGGGCAGCGTGAAAGAATCTAGCCTGCTTCCGCTTTCCCTTATTACCGCAGTCATTGCCGTCACGGGTTTAACCGTTGGCGGCGTGTACTTGAGTTCTACTGCTGGGCACTCCAAGGGGCCTGAGTTTTCCTACAAAGAAGTGCAAGCTGTCCCGGCATCGCAGCCGACGCCACTGGACCAGGGGCTTCCTCCGGAATCGGACATTAACAAGGTCATCACTGGACTTGCCGATCGCCAGGCCAAGGCTGCAGAAAAAGGGGACCGTCCCACTGCTGGTGGTAAATGCGCCACGTACGATGGTTTTACCCTTTGCGGGGCCATGAATAAGCGCTACCAGGAATTAGGTGGCGTTGATGGTGTGTTGGGTCGTCCCATGAGCAATGAAGTACTCAGCCAGGATGGCCACGGTACCCGTGCCGTGTTCCAGCGAGGCATGATGTTCTACTCACCTACCACGGGTGCACACGAAGTCACGGGGGCAAACCTCATTAAATACGCGCTGTTGAAGTTCGAGGGTGGCGTGCTGGGCTATCCCACAGGCAGTGAAGAGAAGCAGGATAACGGCACTATCCAGCCCTTTGAAGGACATACCTATCTCACGGCGTCGAGCAAAGGGGGCGTGCACTACATTGGCGGACGCATCTACGAATACTGGCAAAAGCATGGCGGCCCAGTAGTAAGTTTGGATACCCGCAATCCGACATAATTGATGTTTCCGCTGAATACCAGGGAATAGGTGATCGAGCAGTCCTGTTCCCCACGGGCCAAGTCATTGTGTCGTCCTCGCGCACCGGAGACATTGTGGAGGAGCAACTGCCGCCGCAACAGCAACAACAGCAGCAACTGCCACAGCAACAACAGCAGCAGCCCCAGACGGTAGAGCCCGAGCAACCTGAAGCTCCTGAGGAAGCTCAGCCAGTGCCCAACAGTTAGCTGTCCACCGGTTACACTAGTGGACTATGAGCGAACAGACTTCTGCGAAGAAACAACGCGCCGTATCTGGCATCCAACCCACTGCTGATTCTTATCACCTGGGAAATTACCTGGGTGCCTTGAAGCAGTGGATTGCGCTTCAAGACGAGTACGAGGCGTTCTACTTCATCCCGGATCTGCACGCCATTACTGTTGATCAAAATCCGAAGGAGTTGCACGAACGCACTATCGCCGGCGCGGCTCAACTGCTTACCTTAGGTATCGACCCCAGCAAGTCCACCCTGTTTGTCCAATCCCAGGTGCCCGAGCATGCGCAGCTCGCATGGGTGCTGAACTGCCTCACTGGTTATGGTGAAGCAAGCCGCATGACGCAGTTTAAAGACAAATCAGTCAAACAGGGCGACCGCACCTCCGTTGGATTATTCACCTATCCCATGCTGATGGCGGCGGATATTCTGCTGTACCGGCCGCAGGTAGTGCCTGTGGGGGAGGACCAGCGCCAGCATCTCGAACTGACACGCAACCTTGCGGAGCGTTTCAACGCGCGGTACAAAAAAACCTTTGTCGTGCCAGAGGGAATCATCCCCGACGGCACCTCCAAGATTTACGATCTGCAGAACCCCACCGCCAAGATGAGCAAATCAGGGGATAACCCCAAGGGCCTGATCAACCTGCTCGATGATCCGAAGGTATCTGCCAAGCGCATCAAGAGCGCGGTGACTGACAATGATGGTGAAATCCGTTACGACAAAGAACACAAGCCGGGTGTGTCCAACCTCTTGGCTATCCAATCGGCTTTGACTGGTCGCAGCATTGATGATCTTGTAGCAGGCTACGAAGGCCAGGGCTATGGTGCACTCAAAACCGATACTGCTGATGCCCTCGAAGCATTCACGGCACCGCTGCGTCCTCGTTACGCAGAACTCATGTCAGACCGCGCAGAGCTGGAACGTGTGCTGAAAACGGGGCCGACCGCGCCCGGGAAATTGCATCCCGCACCCTCGCGGACGTTTATGATCGCGTGGGTTTTCTTGCCTACCCAGGGTAGATAGCTAGTCTCCGGCCTGCCGGTAGCCGCGTCGGAGATCGTCCACAATATACGGTCGATCAAGCGTTGACGCTGGTAGGTCGCGCGGCTGGTTATCCCGCCCAAATACCCCAGCGGCCTGCAACACCTCTGTGGAGGCATACCGTAACTGTGGTGCACGTTCGGGGACTTCTAACCGCGTGCCTTCAGGCGCGCACAATGCGTAGCCCCAATCGCCAAATGTTGGTACATGTACGTGATACGGAATGATGCTCGGGCAACCGGCGGCTTTCAACGTGGACTGTACCCGCCAGAACACATCGGGAGTGGAATAGGCACTGGAGGCTTGAACCACCATCCGCCCCTCTGGGGCGAGCTGCTTTCTGGCTAAGACGTAAAACTCCTCCGAATACAGGCGGGCAAGAATGCTGTTGTCGGGGTCGGGGAGGTCAATAATCACGGCGTCGAAAAGCGTGCCGTCGCCACCTTCCCGCAGCCATGTGAATGCATCCGTGTTAATGATATGGACGCGGGGATCCTCCATAGAACCGCCATTATCTTGGCGCAGAATTGTATTTGCCACGTGTACCACCTCAGGATCCAGTTCAACCTGAGTCACATGAATATCCATGCCGATGAGTTCGCGGGCTGCGAGTCCGTCACCGCCGCCAATGACCAGGACATTCTTAGTTTTTTCGGATATGGCTGGGTACACGAGGGATTCTGTGTAGCGGTATTCATCGCGGCTGGAATATTGTAGCCCGCCATTGAGGTATAAACGGTGGTCTTTGCCCTGAATTGTCACCACAATATCCTGGTAATCAGATTGGTGACTATACACAATAGGATCACGATAAAGTCGCTGCTTCGCGCTATGCAAAATTGATGAACTTAACACCAATGTGCTCACCAACACCACCCCCGATGTCGCCAGCGCCGTAATGGTGACAAACACATGCACACGGGGCATGGAGCGCCGCAATAGCACTGCAGCGATAAAGAGCGCCGCAGCAATATTGACCATGCCAGCAGCAAGCGTCCCACGCACCATGCCCAGCCAGGGGAGCAGCACAAACGGCCACGCAAGCCCGCCCACCAACGCGCCCACATAATCGGCAAAATTCAGGGTGGCCAGTAATGAACCGCTCCCACGGGCATCGGTCATCTTGCCCTGCTGGATTAAGGTCATCAACAACGGCAATTCAGCTCCCACCAGCACACCAATCGCCAACGTTGAAATCACCAACGCCACCAGCGACTGTCCTACGGTGGCGAACACAATATACAGTGCTAGTGCCGACGCCCCGCCAACCACGCCCAACAACGCCTCAACCACGAGAAAGGTCTGCGCCGGTGCCTTTAAAAAAGGCTTGGCCAGCAACGCTCCCAAGCCCAACGACGCCACATAACCCGCCACAATTAACGACGTCTCCACCACGCCGCCGCCATTCAAACTTGCGGAAAGAGTCAACAAAGCCAATTCATAGACCAGTCCCGATGCTGCGCAAATGGCCACAGAAACGAGAAGTAACCAGCGCCAAATGGGCGTGCTGGGTTGTGAGGGTGGTGTCTTGTCCGTCATGCGAGGTTGAACCTACTCCACGTCGTCACAATAGTGTTTTCCGACGGATACACATGATACGACGCCCATTCCAACCCGTCCTCGGTCGGAGCGCCGCCAAGAGCCGTAATGTGAAATCGCCCTCACCAGGGAATTGAACCACCAGTGTATCGAGCGCTGCGATGTGCTCTGCGTGGCTGCGGAACGCGGCGTCGTCAAGCGTGCTGATGGCTGACTGCAACCGGTACCCCGGCAGCTCAGCGTACATGGGCAGCGGCTGGCCTTTCGAACGGGCCGTGCACGAAATTTCCTCCCGAAAAAGCGGCTGGTCCGGTGCCGATACGCTGGTTACCGTCACCACATGCGACGCGCCGATCACGCCAAGATGTAGCCGGTATGAATTATGAATGACGGTATCGTCAGCAAGCACCTCCGGCAGAGGTCCATTCCACCGCACCCCCAGATCGGCAGCGCTGACATCTTTAATTGGGCAGCTAATACGATGCATCCTCGCTACTACCTGCTATTTCGGTGCCGGGTAGACGGTGAACTCCCCGGGAAGCACCACACGACCGGTGGACATTTCCCACGAATCATCATTTGCCCAGCCCTCAAAACCTAAACGAAGCTCGCCGGTGCTATCCGCCATGTCAATATACCGCATCTCGCCCGACTGCGGCAGCCCCGTCGTGCCGATAGAACGATACTGCGCGTGCCCACGCTCACCTTCATGGTAGGTGACGCCCTCAAAATCAAGAGGGGATTGCGGATGAAGCGCCTGCTTACGGGTGGTCCACCACACCAGCTCAAGCTGCCCCTCGTCAACCTCAACGCCCAGCCAGCTTGCGCCATCACCACCGTCCAGTAAATGCTCGTACCACGTAAACGGTCCCTGCTGCACAACCAGTGTGCCGCGGACCACATAATCCGTGGCGCCATAGACAATGATCGCTCCAGGAGCGAGCCTGTCCGGACCGAACTCTGCGGCACCAGTCACCTCGTCAAAAGGATCGCGTTGGGGCGCTGACGCCGCGTTATTACGCATTTCTGCTAAAGGATCACGGTTTCTCATGGCCAATACTGCAACAACCAGCAGAATCGCGCCAATAATCACAACAAGGGCAATAAGAATGGGTCATGATCATTATGTTTCAGCCTTATAAAGTATAGAGTGCACTGCAGTATTTCGGCCCCCAGTATATACACCTGAAGCAGGTGGGCTGGCTGTATGCGGTATATGCAGGGAAATTAGATGTTCGTACCATATGCCCGGATGTGTCATTTGTGCTGCCAATATGCTCTATCTGTGTGTGTTTTGTTCGAATGGCTACCCAAATTGGGGTGGAAAATGTGCCCGTTTTGCCATGGGCTAGCGGCGGGGTCGCGAATGCTCTACACTGAGGACTTGTTGGGGTTGGGTGAACAAGTGAGAAGGGGCAAATAAGGGAGGGGCATGTCCGCTGGTGCGCGTGACCTAGCTAGCTTAGCTAGTCTGGCTACACGCATCAGTTAGGACGTGGCACAACTTGACACTTTCTTTGGGGGATTCACCTAACCCTGGCGCTCTGCTGTTCCAGCGTACTGTGTAAGGCGAGATTCTGAACAACAGTTTGAACCCCGTTTCCAGCACGCTAGTGTTAGATGAAACATGTGCCCGCACGTTTCATCCGCGATCTAGCAACAACACCCACATCACGTTAGGACATGGCCGCCGTGACCTCGAACAACGAGAATGGTATGACCCCGACAACTCGCCCGCATCCCCGAGACACAGACGACTTTGGGATCGAGCGTGTCACTCAGGACGAGCCAGGGATTTGTTGACCGTTATCGCCAAAAAGTGGCCCGTGGTTTGACCACCTTATGCGCATGAATGAGCGTTACTCCCAGATGGGCGGCAGCCAGTATTCTGCAGGCATCACCTACTTTTCAGTGTTGTCTATGTTCCCCATCTTGATGCTGGCTTTTCGCCGTGATTGCGTTCATCTTGGCGGGGCGTCCCGACTATGTTGAGCAAGTGCAACAGTATATCTCCCGTATGGTCAATGGTGAGATGGGGGAGTCGGTGAACAGTATCATTGAGGTCGCTATTTCACAGCGTGGCACCATTGCGGGTTTGGGTGCCTTTACTGCGGTATGGTCAGGGCTTGGATGGTTGAATAACCTGCGGTACGGGGTGTCCAAGATGTGGAAGATTGACCCCACTCGGGGAAGTGCCGTGATGATGAAGCTCAAGGATCTGCTTGGCTTAGTGCTGCTGTTCTTTATTTTTTTGTCCTGGCTGCGGCAATATCTGTTCTTGGCTCATCGGGAGTGAGCCATCAGGTTCTGACATTTCTGCGCATTGACCAAAGTCTTGCGTTTGTGCCGCTATTAAAGGTCATTGCGATCCTGCTGGGCGTGGTCGCTAACTTTGTGCTCTGTTTCTGGTTGATTGCGTATCTTCCACGAACCAAGGTGCCCCGGCGTTCCGCTTTCCATGCCGCTTTGATCGCCGCGGTTGCGTTTGAGGTGTTTAAACAGGTTGGATCGATGTTTTTTAGTAACGCGCTCACCAACCCTGCCGGAGCCACGTTTGGGCCGATTATTGGCGTTATGGTGCTGCTCTATATTCTGTGGCAAATCCTGCTGTACTGCTCGGCATGGGCTGCGACCACGGAGGAATCGCTGGCGATTGCCCATGTTGACGCTCCCGAACCTGCGGTCATCCGAATCCGACAAGAAGTGGCTTTGGTTCCTGAGCCAGCAACCTCTGCGAAAATGCTTGGTATCGGTGCGGCGCTAGGTCTCGTCGTGAGCGCGATGTGGCGGGGCGTGACACGAACACAACGGCGTTAAAAAATCCCCAGAATGGTTAGTCGTCCCGACGGTGAAGACGAAGCTGCACCATTGCCCACACCAACACTGCGGTGAGTAGACCGGCAACAATAATAAGAGGTGTGAGGATCTTCCAGGTGGCAACACGGTCTGAGTCCTGGCCACCTGACTCGGATGCCGAATTTACTGGAGGTGGTGTGACGGTTTCCGTCGAATCCGCATGAGAGTCTGATGAACGGGAAGCAGATGCCGCGCCAGGTAGTGCCTGTACAACCCCCAGGTTACTGGGGTGTGAGGCAAGAGCGGCGTCGATAAGCAACTGGCCTTGCCGCCAGGTTGGTGCGGCATCGGTGGTGGCGTCAAGGAGTATGACCGCCGTCCTGTGCCCATTTCGGTTGACGGCGCTCACATATGTGTGGTTTGCCGCGTCAGTGAAGCCGGTTTTGCCGCCGATACTGGTCGGGTCCTCATGCAGCATCTGGTTATCGTTCCACATCTGAAACCCAGGGGTTATCGCCCCAGCCGGGGAAATCGTACTGCGGTGTGGCGACAATTTTCGCAAATTCCGGAATGCTCCAGGCGTGCCGGTAAATGAGGCCAAGATCGAATGCCGATGTAGACATGCCTGGGGCATCCAATCCCGAGTAGCTGGCTGGCCGTGTGTCTTGGGCGCCTAGAGACAACGCAAGCTTATTGATCTTGTCCAGTGTTGCTTCATCGCCACCGAGTTCTTGGGCAAGCGCATGGGCGGTGTCATTTCCGCTGGACAGTAGCAGGCCGTAGAGAAGCTGTTCCACAGTGTAATGGCCTCCATCTCCAATCCCTGCGGCAGATCCTTCGACCTCAGTGCTTTCATGAGAAATGGTGACCTCTTTATGAAGGTCAAGCTCTTTGATCGATACGATTGCGAGCAAGACCTTGATAATGCTGGCTGGCCGATAACGCCCGTGGGGATCCTTAGCAGTGAGAACTTCGCCGGTGTCAAGGTCGTAGACAAGCCAGGCGGATGCTCTGACCTCGGTGGGAAGTGTGAAGTCCGAAGCTGCGATGATTCCGCACTCTGACATGCGGTTGCCACCGGCTTTGGTTTCTGCGGTGGGTAGTGGTGCCAGTGCTGGCACGCCAGGTTTGGGAGACTCAGAGCTGGAGTCTACCTGCGGTGGCTGGTAGGCCTGAGGGCAGTTATCGGTGTTGGGTGGCGCTTCCCGCGTGGTTGTAGATGTGGTTTGCGCGTGCACCGCCGGAAGTGGTGCAGCTAAGGAACAAGCGGCAGCCGTAGTTGCAGTGATGGTAAGCACATGAAGGGCAGGTATGCGAAAGCAGGATGAAGTGCGCGAGGAAGACACCGACAAGAGGTTTGCCATAGGGAACTAGTGTATGTGACTTGTACCAGGTGATTGTAGATTTCCGGGTAGTGTTGTGGGGTATGCAGAGTCATTCTCATGATCTCCCCGAGATAAACCCAGAGTACAAGTCACTATCCCGCGAGGTTGTGCACCAATTGCCAAAAGTTGTGTTGCACGACCACCTTGATGGGGGGTTGCGTCCAGCCACCATCGTGGAGTTGGCTGCAACATCAGGGTACAGCGGACTCCCTACCACTGATCCGGAAGAACTGGGTCAATGGTTTTTTGATGCTGCGAAATTCAGGCTCGCTGCCACAGTATTTAGAGACATTCGCCCACACCTGCGCGGTCATGCAAACAGAAGACGCTATTGAACGCGTAGCGCGGGAGGCCGTAGAAGATCTTGCCGCAGACGGTGTGGTGTACGCGGAGTTGCGTTTCGCCCCCGAGCAGCACCAGGAGCAAGGTTTGACACTGCAACAGGTTGTGGATGCTGCCGTTCGTGGATGTAAGGCGGGTGAACAATCCGCACAAGAACAGGGGCATGTGATTATCGCTCGCCTCATACTGTGCGGTATGCGGCACGCAGCGCGTACTCAAGAAATTGCAGAGTTGACCGTCCAGAACTGTGGCCCGGATTCTCCCGATTCGTATGTGGTTGCTTTTGATATCGCTGGCGCTGAAGACGGTTTTTCCCCTGACCAGCATGCTGAAGCATTTACGCTGCTACGTGATAATTTCGTGCCCTTCACCGTTCACGCAGGTGAAGCTGCAGGTGAGGAGTCCATTGCTGCGGCTATGCGCCAGGGGGCATGCCGCCTTGGGCACGGCGCTCGGGTATACGAGGACTTCGGCGTTGATGCAGAGAACGTGGGGATTCAGCCAGGCCGCATGTCCAGTTCATCCGTGATCGCGGCACTGTGCTGGAACTATGTCCCACCTCAAATGTGCAGACCGGGGTAGTTGATGATATTGCGGACCACCCACTTCCACTTCTGCATCAGCTTGGTTTTGCCTGCACGGTGAACACCGACAATCGCCTCGTCTCTGGCACCACCATGACTGATGAGATGATGGTGCTGGTCGACGTGTTCGGTTACGACCTTGAAGGGCTGTTTGAACTCACCACCACGGCTATCGATGCCGCGTTCCTCCCTGTTCTGCAGCGCCGTGAGATTTACGACACCCTCATTGTTCCCGGCTACGCCAAGTTTGCAGCTGAACAGGACCATCAGGCTGGGCACACTGTTAACCACGATCATGAGCGAATCAACGCGGCTGATCTTCACCTAGATGAGGAAACCCTCGCCATGATTGATCCCCAAATGCTGGAAGAACTGGGGATTGATCCCAAAGACTTGGGTCACTGAGAGTGGGTCACCGAGAGTGACCCGGTGACTGTTTTGTTACTCAGAATTTGCTGAAGCGTTTGGTGAGGCTTTCCTCAAGTTGCTTCCAGCCTTCTACCTCGTTGGTGTAGGGTGCTGACGGAACATAACCAGAGGTTGCACCCAGCATGTAGGCGATGTACTCCTGCAGCGCTGGGTCCGCGACGAGGATGGAGTTGACGGCATCATCAGCAGCCCAGTCTGCGGCATCGGCCAATAGCTCATAGGCTTGGCGCATTTGGTCCGTATCGACAGCCTGGGGGCCTTTGGCAATATCATCCGCAATGCCAGTGAAGGAATAGGCGTTATCGGAGTGGACCTGCACCTCCAGGGTGCCGCCGTTTGCAGCCTCCATGATGTCGCTCCATGTCGATACGGAAGCGAGGTCATGATCAGAGTGCTCCACCAGCCACCGGACCAGGCTACGCCTGTTGTTGAAGGTGTAGATTTCGCCGTAACGCCCTAAAAATACTGGTTGCCCGTTGATGTAGGTTCGCAGGGAGTATAGGAGGCGGCCGTCAATGGCGATTTTGATGGGGTCAATACCTGCTTCGCCCCAGACTGATGCGTCGTAGGGGTCGGCTTCCTCTTCGGCTTTTTTGGCTGCTTCCGCTTCTTCGGCGCGGCGCTTTTCGGCGGCGATGTTAGCAGCATCAATGTCGGATTGGGCGGTATTGACGGCGTCGGCATCGGTGTCGGGCACGAAGACGATGTCATCAAGGGAATCAAGAATTTTGTCCCAGTTGTTTAGCACAGCGTGCCCCACCGAGGTCCATTCGGACATGCCGCCTTCGCCTGCATAATGCTCGCTGCCGCGTTGCACATTCATGAGCATGCTGTGGCTGTTAAAGAAGGATTCCACATCGGTGAGCGCACATACGCCTGCGAGGCTGCGGGCTACGGCGAAGCTGCGAGCAACCCCGGAGACATTCTCATGCGAGGGTCGCCCTGCAAGGAAACCTGGCACCCCAACAAGGTCCATCGTTTCCTTTGAGGTGGGCACGACCCGTGCCGCATCGCGTGAATTAAACGCCCCCCACTTGGGGTGTGTTTGCAGGTCGTGCTCCTGATCGGAGGAGAGAAAGGCCAACAGTTCTGCTGGGGAGTGGAAGAAGTAGACGTTATCGTCGCCACCCAGGAATGCTTGCCATTCCTGGCCGTGTTCCTTCCAGCTTGGTGCCCAGAGGGTGTAAAAGTCACCGTCGGTGAGGGAAAGCTTGACGGGAATAATTCCTTGTTGTGCCATGACGCTAGATACTAGCTGGTTTAGCCCGTTGGTCGGAAGTAACCCTTGAAAGCCATTCCAGAGTTGGTGGTCCGCAATGGGCCGGTTTGCACTGGATCACCTGCCTCGATGATTTGACCGTCGCCTTTGTACATGGCCACGTGGCCGTCCCAGACAAGAAGATCACCAGGGATGAGTTCCTCAGCGCTGACAGGGCGACCAATGTTTTGTTCTTGGGCGAGCCTTGGCAACTCTACCCCGGCTTGTCTCCATGCCCACTGCGTGAGCCCTGAGCAGTCAAATCCTGCTCCAGGGGTGGTTCCTCCCCACACATAGGGGGTTCCCAATTGGCTGAGTGCAGCGTTGACTGCTTTTTGTCCGGCATCACTGGGCGCGTTTTTGTTACCTGCCTTTTCCATGTGTGCTTGTGGCGGTTGCGGGATCGCCCTTTGTCGCCTCGTGGTGCGCCGTCTGCGGTTTTCGGCTCTTTAAACTGAGCAACGTTGCTGGGTTGTGGTTTCACAGCCGCGAGGTCGTTGAGTTGTTTGGTCAGTGGCTCCAGCTCGCGTATGAGCTGGTTGCTGCGGGACACCGCTGCTTTCTGGGTTTGTTGGGAAAGGTTTTCTATCTGGGCAGTGGTTGCCGCCATGGTCACGGGAACGAATGTAAGGTACTGCGAGGCAAGCTTGCCCGCTTCACGAAGGTAGTTGACCCCCATCGTGACCATGTCTGCCTGGGCTTTTGAGATGGGGGCGAGGGCATCGGCCACGATTTTTGCTGTGCGCTGCATATCGCCGTCTAAGGCTGTAGCGACGGCCATGATGGTTGGAGTGGATACACCAAAGTAGTTGGCGAGCGGCCCGGCGGCGCTGGCATCTGGCACTTTCCCCAGATCGACCTGTGGGAGGGGCATGGGGGTGTTGTCGCGTAGTACAGCGAGGGTCTGCAACATGGTCATCGCTGTGCCGCCTCTAGCTTGTGCCCTAGTTCGGAGTCCGCATGGAGGATACTGTCGATGCTGGCCAGCGAGGCGTCGACAATAGTGGAAATGTCATCCACAAGTTGGCGGTGGCGGGTTCTGCTGGCTTCTAGCGCTGCTGAAAGCGCATGGTTAAAATCACGCACTCCAGGACTGTCGGGGAAAGACACTGACGGCGCGGGCAGGCTTTCTGATGCTTCATGGAATAAATCTGATACGAGTTTTCGGGCGTGTGGGATATCAATATCAAGATCGCTCATACAGCTTTGGACTGGCAATGCCCCCACAAGGTTCCCTCGTTAAAGAACTCAATGAGGAATATGCCTACGATAAAAGCTATGCACATCACTGTTGTTGATCATCCGCTTGCTGCATCACGGTTAACTCTTATGCGCGATGAGCGCAGCGATAATGCTACTTTCCGGGCCGCCTTGGCTGACCTTGGCACCATGCTGATTTACGAGGCATCACGACACCTGGATGTTGAGCATTTCGATACGAAAACCCCGGTAGGAATAGCTCAGGGCACACGGCTGAAGAATCCGCCGATCATTGTTCCAGTGATCCGGGCTGGTTTGGGTATGGTGGATCCGGCATTGTCTATGATTCCTGATGCTCAGGTTGGTTTTATTGGGTTGGCGCGTAATGAACAGACCCACGAACCCGTGCCTTATCTTGAGGCGCTCCCTGAGACACTTGCGGGGCAGACGGTGTTCGTGGTGGATCCGATGCTTGCGACAGGTGGATCATTGCTGCACGCCATTCAGCTGCTTGCGGAACGAGGTGCCACCGACATCACCGCCATTTGTATGGTGAGCGCTCAGCCGGGTGTCGACGCCCTGGCAGCATCCGGTTTGCCGGTGCGCCTGGTTACTGCCACCATTGACCCGCAGCTTAATGATGATGCCTACATTGTTCCTGGACTCGGTGATGCGGGGGACCGGCTCTATGGCCCACGCAATATTGACCTTTAGGGATCAGACCCGGTCGACAAAGCGTCGTATGTCTGACGTAGCTGCGTCCAAGACCGATTGTGCTTTATCACGGTCGGTCGGGTGCATCGCCTCACTATAGATTTTGACTTTGTTTTCGGTCCCAGATGCGCGAATGGACACACGGAGAGTCACACCAGTGGTGGCATCATAGCCGGTGAGACGAAGCCCCTGACCGTCGACCACCGTGGACGGCGTGACCGTGCATCCCGCAAGGGTTGCGGGGGCAGGAGTGTCCGAGAGGGCGTCGATGAGAGCGTTCGGGTCGGTGGTGCGAACCGCTATCTGGGTGCCAACAAAATACCCATATCTTTTGTACAACCGATCAAGCTCGTCGGCGAGGGTCATGCCGCGTGCTTTAAGTTCGGCGGCCCATGCACACGTGATGAGTGCTGTGGCGATGCCATCTTTATCCTGAACCAGGTCAGGGGCGGGGCATGTGCCATTCGCTTCTTCGTAGGCGAATGCGAGCTTTTCATCAGGTCCCTGCAGCCCGTGAGAGGTTTTTAAAGCCGGTGGGGGTTTCACGATAGTCCCAGTTGTGATCCGCCGCGATCGCGCGAAGCAATTGGGATGATACGGCAGAGGTAGCAACGATGGGGCGGGGATCAGCATCGCCTGTCGGTCCACCTGCGGGCACGAGTCGAACTGCAAGTAAAGCGCCTAGTTCGTCGCCGCTGAGCATGCGGTGCGAACCATCGGATGTTCTGTAGCCAATCGCGCATCGATCAGCGTCGGGGTCGAGCGCGATGATGATATCGGCATCCTGTTCGGCGGCAAGCTCTAGGACCAGCTTGGTGGCATGTGCTTCCTCTGGGTTGGGGAAACTGACAGTAGGAAAGGTGGGGTCGGGATAGTGCTGCGCCAGCACCGGCCAGGTCAAGGCAAATCCCGCTGCCTGTAATGCCTGGTTCATAGTGCGCCCACCGACGCCGTGCAGCGCGGTGTAAGCCACTCTCAATGCGGCCCGCTCGTTGTTAACCCGCAGGAGGTCTCCCTGCCTGGGCTCGACGAGTTTGACCACAGCGTCGATGTAGCGTCTCACTTGGTCAGTGGTGGGGCGCACCGTGACGCGTGGGACGTTGAGTGGGTCGCCCACGGCTGCTATGGCGGCTTCGATACTGGGTTCGTGGACGCGGGAGATCTGCGCGCCGTCGCCAGCGTAGATCTTGTACCCGTTGTCAGGTGCCGGGTTATGCGAGGCAGTGATTTGTATGCCGGCATCGAATCCCCTGTTGCGCACCATCCATGGCACGAGTGGCGTGGGTGAGGGGACGGGAAGGAGCGTGACTTCAAAACCGGCACCCGCACATACCTCGGCCGTTGTGGTGGCAAAGATATGTGAGCCGTAGCGGGCGTCGTAACCAATCACTACTGATGGCGTGACATCGCTGCTGAACACGCTGTCTGGCAATGGATGCGACTGGTCGTCTTGCCGTTCCTGTGACAGTTCCTGCGATGCGTGGGCGGCCAGCCAGCTGGCCAGGCCGGCGCTGATGCGAGTCACCTGCAACACGTTCATGTGGCCTTCGGCGGGGCCGACGGGAGCGCGCATTCCTGCCGTCCCAAAATGAAGTCCACAGGTGTGGGTGTGAGGCTCATGTGTCTGTGCTGAATCACGTGGTGGGTTGTGGGGTGATGCATGGCCTGTCATGGCATAACTATAGAATCGGGGGAGTAGAGTTTGCCAGGAAAGGGGCATTTTTTAATGGGTATCCGCCAGCACGTTGATGAATGGCTTGCCGCGCATGGCGAGACAGTGATTGGTTGGCGGAGGCATTTTCATACTCACCCTGAGCTTTCGCACCAGGAGCGCCACACCACCGAGTTCATTACGACTGTGCTCCGCGAGCACGGGATGACTCCCAACCTTGTTTCCCACCACAGGGCTGATGGTGGATATTGGCCCTGGTGTCGGTCCGCGTATTGCTTTTCGTGCTGACTTGGATGCGTTGCCCATCGAAGAAACCGCACCCGTGGCTTTTCGCTCCGCCTCCCCTGGGGTGATGCACGCCTGTGGGCACGATGTACATACCGCGATTGTGTTGGCGCTGGCGTGTGCGTTGAATACGTATCCGCTCACCGTTGGGCTTCGTTTTATTTTCCAACCGGCGGAGGAAGTCATGGAGGGTGGCGCGCCAGATGTGATCACCTGGGGCGGGTTGAATAATGTGAGCAGCATTTTTGCCCTGCACACGGAGCCGAAGCTTCGGGTTGGCAAGGTTGGGCTGCGCACTGGAGCGATCACGTCGGCTGCGGACATTATTCATGTGCATGTGCATGGCCCTGGTGGGCATACCTCCAGGCCACAAGTCACCACCGATGTTGTGTACGCTCTGTCCAGCGTGGTCACACAACTTCCCGCGTTGCTCAGCCGCAGGCTGGATCCGCGTACCGGCACAGTGCTGGTGTTCGGGGCCATCAACGCAGGCCATGCGCCGAATGCCATTCCAGAAACTGGCAGTGTGTCCGGAACCATTCGCACCGCCGACATTGGGGTATGGCGGACCGTGCAGCCGCTGTTGGAAGAGCTCATCGCACAGATCATCGCCCCCACCGGCTGCGGCTTCTCCATCGACTACATCAAGGGGGTACCCCCTGTAGTCAATGATGACGTTGCCACTGCTTTGCTTGCCGACGCCGCCCGAGCCATTGACCCGCATGCGCTTGTCCACTCGCCCCAGTCATCCGGGGGTGAGGATTTCTCCTGGTATCTCGAACATATCGCGGGTTCGATGGCCCGATTGGGGTGCTGGTCGGGGGAGGGTGAGCCGAAAGACCTTCACCAGGCTGACCTGTACATAGACGAACGATGCATCAACGTGGGCATTCGGCTTTTTGCGTCCGTTGTGGAGGAGTATTCCCGCGCTGAGTGAAAAGCAGGGGGGTGTGCATTACACTATCTTGTGTGATCCTTACCCCGCCACCCTTGAGCAGCCCAGCAGAGGAGACCTTGTGACCAAGCGAATCGTTATTATCGGCGGCGGCCCAGCCGGATACGAAGCCGCACTTGCCGGCGCAAAGTATGGGGCTGACATTACCCTGGTGGAGGACCAGGGGCTTGGGGGTGCGGCGGTCATTCACGACTGTGTCCCCTCTAAGTCTTTTATTGCAGCAACGGGGATTGCTACGGATCTCCGCCGTGTCGACGACATGGGTTTCCAGCGCCCTGAGGTCGCGGGGAAACTTCTTGAACTTGAGGCCGTCAATGCTCGCGTTCAGGCGCTGGCGCAGGCCCAAACAACGGATATTCGTGCACAGATGGACCGCGCTGGCGTTCGTGTGATTGACGGTCGTGGATGTTTTGACGACTACAACCCCAAGCAGGTCACGCACTACATTAAGGTGACGCATGCGGATGGCCGCGAGGAGACCATCGAATGTGATTTGGTGCTGATAGCAACAGGGGCGTCGCCAAGGATTCTGCCCGGTGCGCAGCCGGACGGGGAGCGCATTCTCACATGGCGGCAGGTGTATGAGATTAATGAGCTGCCGGAACATCTGATCGTGGTGGGGTCCGGCGTGACCGGCGCGGAGTTTGTGTCCGCCTTTGCCGAGCTTGGCGTTCCTGTCACGATGGTCGCATCGCGTGACCGCATTCTCCCGCACGATGACGCTGATGCCGCCGACGTGTTGGAGACGGTGCTGGCCGAGCGTGGTGTGACCTTGGAAAAGGACGCTCGCGTCGATTCCGTGATACGCACCGATGATGGCGGAGTGTTGGTTCGTACCACGGACGGGAGGGAAATCAAGGGTTCGCATGCGTTGATGACGGTCGGCTCTGTACCCAACACCGATGACCTGGGACTGGGTATTGTCGGCATCGAGACCACGCCGTCGGGGCATATCAAAGTTGATCGCGTGTCACGCACATCTGTGGCCGGGGTGTATGCCGCTGGTGACTGCACTGACCTCTTCCCCTTGGCCTCGGTCGCCGCGATGCAAGGGCGCATAGCCATGTATCACGCGTTGGGGGAGGGAGTGAGCCCTATCCGCCTGAAGACCGTGGCCACGGCCGTGTTCACCCGCCCGGAGATCGCGGCGGTGGGGGTCACCCAAGCGCAGGTCGAGTCCGGCGAGGTGGCTGCCCGGGTTGTGGTTTTGCCGCTGGCGACAAACCCGCGCGCAAAAATGCGTTCCTTACGACACGGGTTTGTGAAGCTTTTCTGCCGCCGCCACTCAGGGACCATCATCGGTGGTGTGATTGTGGCACCCACCGCGTCAGAGCTCATTCTGCCCATCGCTGTTGCCGTGAACAACAGCCTCACCGTATCTGACCTCGCTGGGACTTTTTCGGTGTACCCCACCTTGTCCGGGTCCATCACCGAGGCGGCCCGCCAGTTGGTACAGCACGACGACCTCGGCTAACACGCCGCTTATCGATGCCCCGCGCCTACCCGTACAGTTCCAGTGCCCGGCGCGCCGCGTGGTAACCCGCCATGCCGTGAACACCACCACCGGGTGGTGTGGAGGCAGAGGCGAGGTAGACCCCAGGCACGCCGGTGTCGTAAGGGGCGCGGAGTCGGGGTCGAGCCACGAGCTGGCGGAGTGTGTTTGCCCCGCCTGCGATGTCACCGCCGCTGTAGTTCGGGTTGTCGTCCTCCAACTGTTGTACTGATCGGCTCCACACCTGTTCGATCTGGTCGTGGAATCCGGGGGCGTGGTGCTCGATGTGGGTGAGGATGTGCGATGTCACATCGCCCCGGTATCCTGCGGGAACGTGGGCGTATGCCCAGATGGGGTTGAGGTTTCCGGTACTTCGGGTGGGGTCTGCGAGGTATTGCTGCCCCACAAGCGTGAAGGGCAGGTCGGGGAGTTTTCTTGCGGCAATGTCGTTTTCTGTGGCCACGGGGTCGCCGAGGTGAATGGTACCGGCGCGCCGGGCGTCGTCGTAAAGCCAGGGGATGTCACCGCGGAGGGCGATGTCGATGCGGTAGGCGGCGGGGCCGTGGCGGAAGCGACGGTAGCGCTTTGCGATGCGGCGGGGTTGCTGGGATGTGGCCAGGAAGTCGGCGGCGAAGCGCGGGGTGGTGTTGAGGATGACGACGTCGCGTTGTGGATGTGCGTCGAGGTCGCGGAGTGAGGTGATGCGGGTTGAGGTGGTGAATTGTACCCCTGACCCTGCTCGTGTGGATGCTTCGACAAGTGCGGCGGTGAGTGCTCCTGATCCGCCGACGATGACGGGCCAGCCAACAGTGTGTGCGTATGTTCCAAGGGCCAGTCCCACGGCTGAGCTGCCTGGTGTGTCGAGTCGGGTAAATGCGTGCGCGGCGATGCCTTGGAAGAGAGGATTGTAACGGGACGCGGGCGTGGCAGCGTGCCGCGCGAAATGGATGGTGGTGGGCAGGTGCGTGTTGCGGCGGTTGAAGGTGAGGGAGGTGACGGCGTCGATATGTGAGGTAAGGGGCGGAAGATGCGTTGCCATGAGCGGGGCATGTGGGTGATGTCCCGGTGGAGGGTGAGGCCGTCGCCGTCACTAAGGGGGTGAGTGAGTAGAATGTCCGGCTGGGCGTAGCTTATGGGGAGGTCCAGGCTTTGGAAGAAGGGAGATGCGAGGGCGGTGGGGTGGATGGCGGCGCAGGTGTCTATGGTGAGTCCCTGGCGCGTGATGCTGCGGCAGCCGCCCCCAAGGGTGTCAGATTGTTCGAAGACTGTGGTGCGAAAACCCGCGCGCGCTAGCACAATGGCGGCGCTGAGTCCGTTGGGGCCGGAGCCGATGATAAAAGCGCGTGGTGTAGGCACGGGTTTAAGGATACGCGCGAAGCGAGATCCGTTTACGCCCACCCGAGGGTTCGTTCGACGGCTTTGTTCCACCCCGCGTACAGCTCGTCGCGTTGCGGTGGTGGCATGGTCGGCTGGTAGGAGTGTTGTTCGCGCCAGAGCCTACGGATGTCATCGGTGGAGGACCAGATGCCAGCGGCGAGTCCGGCTGCGTAGGCGGCCCCGAGGGCGGTGATTTCGGTGATGGCGGGGACGATCACGGGCACCCCAAGTTGATCGGCCTGGAATTGCATGAGTAGTTTGTTGCGGACCATCCCGCCGTCTACTTTGAGTCGGGTGAGTGGGATGCCGGAGTCGTTGTTCATGGCATCAACGACCTCCCGGGTTTGGTAGGCCACGGCTTCCAAAGCTGCGCGGGCGATGTGTGCTTTGGTGTTAAAGCGCGTCAGCCCAGCGATAATGCCGCGGGCATCGTCACGCCAGTGTGGTGCCAGGAGTCCCTGAGAACGCAGGGACGATGTAGCATCCTCCGTTATCGGGCACGGTGTTTGCTAAGGTTTCCACCTCTGGCGCACTGCGGATAATGCCGAGGTTGTCGCGCAGCCACTGTATGAGCGACCCTGTCACAGCGATGGACCCCTCCAAGGCGTACACAGTGGGTTGATCGCCCAGTTTGTAGCAGACGGTGGAAATAAGTCCGTGTGTGCTGCGACGCAGCTCCGTGCCCGTGTTGAGCAGGAGAAAATTCCCTGTTCCGTAGGTGTTTTTCGCCTCCCCGGGTTCCAGGCAGGCTTGCCCGAAGGTGGCTGCCTGTTGGTCGCCCAGGATTCCGGTGATGGGTACCCCGTTGAATTCGCCGGATTGCGCGACGGTTCCGATCTCTTCGGAGGAGGAGACAATACGGGGGAGCATGGACTGAGGGATTCCCAGCGCCGCGCACAGCTCAGCGTCCCACTGCAACGTGTTGAGGTCCATCAGCATGGTGCGGGAAGCGTTGGTGACGTCCGTGCAGTGTACATTCCCCTTGGTGAGCCGCCACACCAGCCAGGAATCAATGGTGCCAAACGCCAGCTCACCGGCGTCTGCCCGTGCCCGTGCTCCAGGAACATTGTCGAGGATCCAGGCGATTTTCGGGCCGGAGAAGTAGGTGGACACTGGCAGCCCGGTTCGTTCGAAAAGATGCGGATCGAGCTCGGAGCAGATGTCTGAAGTGCGGGTGTCTTGCCACACGATCGCGTTGTAGACAGGTTCACCAGTGGTACGGTCCCACACAACAGTGGTTTCGCGCTGGTTGGTGATGCCCAGCGCTGCAATGTCGGTGCCGGAGTACTCGCTGAGGGCCAGTACATCGGCCATGACGCGGCGGGTGTGCGACCAGATTTCCATGGGGTCGTGCTCCACCCACCCGGCGCGGGGAAAGACCTGATTGTGTTCCATTTGGCTAGTGCCAAGGCTGTTTCCCGAGGCGTCGAAAAGCATGCATCGTGTGGAGGTGGTGCCTTGGTCAAGAGCCGCGACCAAGGTTCCTGTGCCGCGGCGGGTGGGGCGCCGTAGTCGTGGGAATCGCGGCATACTAGATGACTTTCAGCCCCAGATAGCTTTCCGCCCAGCGCTGCACGGTGTCGCGCCCTTCGGCGACGGCATCGCCCACAGTTTTCTGCTCTAGCACCGATCGTTGGGGAGCTGACGCTCAGGGTCACCGGCTGGAAGGGCTTCAATGCGCGCGGTGCCGTCTCCCTGCGGGGTGAGGGTGATCAGCGCCAGCATCTCCACGCTGGTTTGCTCGCATGCGGCCCAGCTGTAGGTGCTTTCCGACGCCCATTCCTGCCGCCGTTTCTCCACATAATCCTCCGGGATGGGGTGGTTGTGGATGAGGCTGAGGGCTGGGCGGTCGTCGATACGGTTGTCGTCGTGAAGTGGGCGGACGTAGAAGCGGCCGCCGTTGATGTCCATGGGTTCCATAAAAACCCAGTTTAAGGGTTGGCGTCGCCCTCTAGTTCTTGTTGGAGATTTTTCTGGTGGCGTAGTCGTTTCAGCTGTCGGCGTTCAAGTTCTCCTGCGGAGGGAACGTACCAGCGTGCAGGGCCGACTTTGAGGACGAAGAGGAGAATCGCCACGATGGGGTTTAAGACGACTATAAATAGTGGGTTTGCTGTGATTGCGGTTGCGGTAATCCCGAAGATGGCGGTGATGCACATGATTCCGACACGAATTTGGAAGCCTGATGCCCGGTTTTGGGTGGCATCAGGCAGCATGGTGTAGTCATAGGCGTCGGGCGATTCTAGGGACATTGGTTTTGCAGCTTCTTCTGATGCATCAGCCGAGTCATCAGAGGCTGTGAAATCAACGCCGGGGATGTCGTCGAAGAGTCTTTTAATGTCACCTCTGGTTCGGGCGATTGCTGCGGCTGCTGAGCGTTCGTCGAATTCGTCAACGGTGAGATGCCCGCTTGCCGCGAGTGAGGTGAGGGATTCGAGTGCTCGGCGGCGATCGTTATCGCCGATTCTGAAGTGATCGTCATCCATAGGTTTCAGTGTAGCTACACAGTGGTTATGACGGCGTGGAGAAAGGAAATTTGGCTAGACCGCCGGGACATGGTGCAAAAGTAGTCCCCTCAGCGGAAAAGCTCACTGGGGGGACTACTTGTAACCGGGGACTGAGTTGCTACTTGATTTCCATCAAAACGGAACCCTTAGTCACGCCTTCACCCGCTGCTGCGGAGAGGCCAGTGACCACACCGGACTTGTGGGCCTTGACCGGGTTTTCCATCTTCATGGCCTCAAGGACAACCACGGTTTCGCCTTCGGCAACTTCCTGTCCCTCTTCGACGTTGACCTTGATGACGGTGCCCTGCATGGGGGCTGCGACAGCATCACCAGAAACAGCCTTCTTGCCGCCGCCTGCGCGGCGTTTCTTGGCCTTCTTCTTGGCTGCGCCACCATTGCCGCCTGCTAGTGCCAAGTCGCCAGGCAAGGCGATTTCGACGCGGCGGCCGTCAATCTCCACAACGACCTTTTGCGCTGGTGTTGTTTCCTCATCGTCCTCAACATCGGCGGGATCGACATAGGCGGGGATGGGGTTGTCCCATTCTTCTTCAATCCACTTGGTGTACACATCAAACTTCTCACCGTCGCCCACAAAGGCTGGGTTTTCAATGATGTGTTTGTGGAATGGGATGGCAGTGGGCATGCCCTCAATGATGTACTCTGCGAGGGCGCGGCGTGCCCGCTGCAGGGCCTCGTCACGGGTTTCGCCAAAGACGATGAGCTTTGCCAGCATGGAGTCAAACTGTCCGCCAATGACAGAGCCTTCTACAATGCCGGAGTCCATGCGAACGCCCGGACCCTGCAGGCTCGATGTACTTGGTGATTTTGCCGGGGGCGGGCATGAAGTTGTTGCCTGCGTCTTCGCCGTTGATGCGGAACTCAAATGCGTGGCCGCGCGGGGTAGGGGTCTTCTTTAATATGAAGTTCCTTGCCCTCGGCGATGCGGAACTGTTCGCGCACTAGGTCCAATCCGGTGGTCACCTCGGTGACGGGGTGTTCCACCTGCAGACGGGTGTTGACCTCAAGGAAGGAGATCAGTCCGTCGGATCCAACGAGGTATTCAACGGTGCCTGCGCCGTAATAACCTGCTTCTTTGCAAATCGCCTTAGCGGATGAGTGCAAGCGTTCGCGCTGCTCATCGGTGAGGAACGGGGCGGGTGCTTCCTCCACCAGCTTTTGGAAGCGGCGCTGCAGTGAGCAATCGCGGGTACCTGCAACAACAACGTTGCCATGTTGGTCGGCGAGAACCTGGCACTCCACGTGGCGGGCTTTATCCAGGTAGCGTTCCACAAAGCATTCGCCCCGGCCGAAGGCCGCGAGAGCCTCACGGGTGGCGGATTCGTAAAGGTCCCTGACCTCCTCCATCGTGTAGGCGACTTTCATGCCGCGTCCGCCGCCACCGAAGGCGGCTTTAATGGCGATCGGCAGCCCATACTGCTCAGCGAAGGCGATGACCTCGTCGGCATCTTTGACGGGTTCTTTCGTGCCGGGGGCCATTGGGGCTTCGGCACGCAGCGCGATGTGACGGGCGGTGACCTTGTCGCCCAAGTCGCGGATGGACTGGGGGGAGGGGCCGATCCAGGTCAAACCTGCGTTAATAACGGCCTCAGCAAAGTCGCCGTTTTTCGGACAGGAAGCCGTAACCCGGGTGGATGGCATCAGCGCCGGACTTCTTTGCAGCATCAAGGATCTTGTCAAATACCAGGTAAGACTCCGCCGAGTTCTGGCCGCCAAGGGCGAAAGCTTCGTCCGCCATAGAGACGAACGGTGCGTCTGCATCTGGTTCTGCGTAAACGGCGACGCTGGCGATGCCCGCATCGCGCGCAGCACGAATAACGCGAATCGCGATTTCACCACGGTTTGCCACGAGAACCTTGGTGATCTTCTTGAGTTCGACGGTCACTAAAAACCCTCCTGAGTTTTACACGTTGACGTCAGTAGGTTCACTGTCCGACGCCGTCCAAAATAGTATGCGCTGTGCCCCACAACACTGTTGCAGAGCAATTGACACCACTCATTGTTACATATAGCCCGCATATGCAAAGGGCTGATGGGTTTAAAATGGGTGCTAGGGGGTAGGAAACTACACCTAAAATTGGGTAACATTGCCCCTCAACTGCAGGATTGAACAATGTTCGCCCTATGTTGGGGGGAGTTGGGGGTGGAGGTCTGCTGTTATTATTGCCCGAACTCGCCCGGCTCGTCACCCACATAAATGGGCATGCGGATCATGTTGCCCCATTCAACCCACGACCCATCGTAGTTACGTACATTCTCAAAACCAAGCAGGTATTTCAGTACAAACCACGTATGGGCAGAGCGATCGCCCACACGGCAATACGTCACAGTCGGGGAGTGTGGATCGAGGCCAGCGTAGATCTCCTCCAGTTCAGTACGGGAACGGAAGCGGCTGTTTGGGTGTACTGAACGATCCCACGATACATTCACCGCTGTGGGAATATGCCCGCCGCGTGCAATAGCGGAATCCGAGGCGCTACCGAAGCTCGTGCGGTTGCCCACATATTCTTCTGGTGTGCGTGTATCCAGAATCGTGCCCTTACCAATGTGGTCAAGAACATCCGAGGAAAGGCGCGCGACGGGGCGTCGTCACGCTCAGGCACAGGGTATGTTGTGCGCGGATACTCCGGCACAGCAAATGATGTATCGCGTTCCTCCGCAATCCAAGCGTCCCTCCCGCCGTTGAGTAGTCGCACATCTGGGTGTCCAAACAATTCAAAAACCCAGAACGTAAACGCCGCCCACCAGTTGGACTTATCGCCATAAATCACTACAGTGTCGTCACGGTTAATGCCTTTTGAACGCATAAGTTCCGCAAAGTCCTCCGGCCCAATAAAATCACGTATCACGGGATCGTTGAGTTCCGTGCGCCAGTCAATGCGGAGCGCGCCGGGTACATGGCCGATGTCGTAGAGCAGCGCGTCCTCATCGGATTCCACCACGCGGAGACCGGGGCTTCCCAGCCGTGCGCTCAACCATGAGGCGGATACTAAACGCTCAGGGTGTGCATAATCCTTAAATTCTGGGCTTGGATCATTGGGTACTGGCATGGTGCTTCCTTTCGTGCGACTCTTCGTACTTTCCTGTGTTGGGCGGGCTGTGTATTGTCGCGGTCTCGTGCGTGGCGTCGTGGTTGTAGGGCCACGACTGCACTGTTCCACCTGTGCTCTCCCTGGTGTTGTGGAACCTTGTAGGAAATGATGCGCCCGAGCGTGGGCATCGGTGGTGTCGGTCACCTGTTATTAAAATAGTGGCCAAGAACCAGCATAGAGATGATTGGCGGGGGAGGTCATAAACCCATTCAGGTGTGGTATTAATTACGTTGTTGCAAAAAGGTGTGTGCTATTACAGTATATGCCCTAGTGTCGGGGCTACCGATGGGTGTAACTTCGCGCGCATTTGATTCTTCACAATGTTTGAGAATGTGATGAGATTTTGCCCCGGTCGGGGTTGCTGAGCTCAATACGCCCTTTCTGTTGCATCCATGAGGTTCAATAAAGGATGGGGAGTGCTGACTGTGCGACGCCCCTGCACATACTGTGAAGACAGCTGGAAACACCAGCTCATGTAAGGAGAACCTACGTGCATAAAAGCATCGTTGTATTCGAGGTTGAAGGCGGCAGCGATAAGCAGTTCAACGGTCACCGCAAGGACACCATGCCAATCGTTGATGCCATCAAGGATCAGGGATGGCATGCGGAAGTTGTGTATTACCGGCCTGAGTGGTCCGACGACCTCTATGACTACGTCTCCAACAATTTCGATGCCTATATTTCCCGTGTGAACCCAGGAAATATTCCTGGTGGTGAAAAAGGCTACTTTGATTTACTTACCCGACTTTCTGATGAGGCCGGTCTTGTGGGCATGTCTCGTCCCGATGAGATGATGTCCTACGGTGCGAAAGACGCCCTGGTCAAGCTTGCTGACACTGACCTTGTGCCGTCCGACACCTACGCCTACTACGATGTTGACACGTTCCACAAGACGTTCCCCTCCTCACTGTCGTACGGTGAGCGCGTGCTCAAGCAGAACCGTGGTTCCACTGGTTCCGGTATTTGGCGTGTGCAGCTGGAGGATAAGGAACTTGCTGCAAGCATTGAGCCCGGCACCACTCTTCCGCTGGACACGAAACTGCGCTGCACGGAGGCCGTGGACAACCATACCGAGGTTCGCGAACTCGGCGAGTTCATGGACTTCTGTGACCAGTACATCATCGGTGACAACGGCATGTTGGTGGACATGCGATTCATGCCCCGCATCGTTGAGGGTGAAATTCGTATCCTGCTGGTTGGTCCGCACCCGGTGTTCGTGGTGCACAAGAAGCCTGCCGCTGGTGGGGATAACTTCTCGGCCACCCTGTTCTCTGGTGCGCAGTACACCTACGATTCCCCAGAGAAGTGGCAGGAACTGGTGGACATGTTCGCTGAGGTTCGCCCAGTGATCGCCGAGAAACTCGGTGGTGACAACATTCCGCTCATCTGGACTGCTGATTTCATGCTTGACGACGCCCCGGGAGGCGGCGACACCTACGTCCTCGGCGAGATCAACTGTTCCTGCGTCGGCTTCACGTCGGAGCTCGACATGGGTATTCAGGAGATGGTGGCCAAGGAAGCTATCTCCCGTGTGGAGGCGAAAAACGCTAGCTAAACACCACTGTTTCTAGCTGAAGTGGCGCGGCGCTGTGTGGCGTGTGCGCCACTTTCTCCTTTTTTACTACAAGGGGTAGTCAGTGGTTACTCGGTAACCTATAGTAGTGGTTACCGAGTAACCACACCTGAATGATGAATGGTTAACCCAAAATGTCAATAAAACTTGCCTTGCTCAGCTTGTTGGCTGACCATCCCCGCGGTGTTGGGCAGCTGCGTCACGACTTTGAGGACATCACCAAGCACACGTGGCCTGTGAACGTTGGCCAGGTTTTTCAAACCATCCAGCGCTTGGAACGTGACGGCCTTATTGCCCACCACGGCAGTGAAATTGGTGAAACGGGCAGATCCGCAGAGATCTACGCCATCACCCAGGCGGGGAGGGATGTTGTCCACGACTGGTTAACCACCGCCAGCATGCGTCCACGCGATGACCGAGATGAACTCGTGATAAAAATCGCCATCGCAGCTCAGCTTGCTGTCTCACACACCACCATGGTGAATCTACGAGAACTTATTCAGACGCAACGCCGCGCCACCATGAGTGAACTTCGAGAAATCACACGGCTCAAAGCGCAGACACCTGCCGAGCAATCCGCAGAACGGTTGCTGTACGAGCGTCGCATCTTTGATCTTGAGGCAGAAGCCCGCTGGCTCGACCATGTAGAAACACTTGCTACCCCAAGGAAACACGATGACAACTCCATCTGATGACGTCCCAGCCCTAGTTTTAGAGGACGTATGCCGCATTCACCAAGACGGGCCAACGACCATCACCGCACTTGATCATGTGAATCTCACCGTGATGCCAGGTGAGCTGGTGGCCGTCATGGGTCCATCCGGCTCCGGCAAAACCACCTTGCTGAACATCGCTGGCACGCTTGATGCCCCAACTTCAGGAAGGGTTTTTATCGCAGGTAATGATAGTGGGTATCTTCCGCCGACAGCCCGCGCCACGATCAGGCGCGCCCACGTAGGTTTTGTTTTTCAAGACTTCAACCTAATTCCCACTCTCACCGTCTTGGAAAATGTGTCCCTCCCGCTGGAACTGGGGAAAATGCCGACCAAAGAAGCCCGCGCGCAGGGGCGCGCTGCGCTGGAGGACATTAACCAGGCTGATCTGGCGGACCGCTATCCTTCGGAAATTTCCGGTGGTCAGCGCCAGCGCGTCGCCATTGCCCGGGCGCTGGTGGGGGTGCGGCAGCTCATACTCGCGGACGAACCCACCGGCGCTCTGGACACCACCACGGCGGAATCCGTCATGCAATTGTTGCGTCGCCGCGTTGACGACGGCGCGGCATGCGTGCTGGTTACACATGAACCACGTTTTGCCGCGTGGGCTGATCGAGTGGTGTACCTGCGAGATGGAAAAATTGTGGATGAGGCGGATAACAATGGCTAGAGCATCAATAGCCGCACGGCTGGCGTGGCGTGACCTGATGGGGCACCGCCGCCGCTTCACACTGTCGGTGGCGCTGTTTTTCCCCTGCCCTATCGCCTGCATTGTTGCTTTCTTTACGCTTATTTCTAGTGAGCGCGTGGAGTATCCAGACATTGGGGAGCCGGCGACGTCGATAAGCCTGACCAATACGCCCTGCAATGATGACTCGTGGGCGAAGAACAAAGACTGGTGCCTAAGCCCAGATCATGCGGATCGTGCCGACCTCTCAGATAAGCAACGCATTAGCGACGCGTTGGGGCATGACCCAGAGTTGATCTCGAAGGTGTACGTGAGCCTCAGTACCTACGCCACCATTAGTGCCAACGGTGAGCAGGCTTCCTCTGACATGGTGTCCAAAGAAGTGAATCCCTCCGGGCCAAAGCCCGGTGAAGTGCTCCTAGATAAGGATTTTGCTGAACTTTTGGGGGTGTCACCAGGTGATACGGTGACTATAACTGTTCCGGTGCTTGGCAATCTAGAGGAGCAGAAGGAGCTCTCGCTCGTAGTGGCTGGTTTCTCACAGACACAACGAAACGTTGCAAACTATGAGGATCTATCACGTGCTATCGGCATCACTGATTCGGCTCGAGACTCAGAGCTGGGGCGCTCAGCGCATCTGAGCTGGCGTTCCGATGAGCGTATGTCAATAACCACCGAACCTGGAATGGGAATCTCAGTTTCGTCAGCTGAGCGGGGTTCGCGCTCAGGGACAATCGTGGGCGAGGCGCAGGGTCTGTTTAGTTCTCCCGAGAACATGGTTGTCGGTGTGGTTGTTCTTGTGCTGCTTCTTTTGCTGGTGGCTGCCATTATTGGCCCGATTTTTGCCGTGTCGGCGCGCAGAAAACGACGCATGCTGGGGCTGTACGCATCCATCGGGGCATCGCCGAGTGATGTGCGCAATACTGTGCTGATGGAAGGCATTATCGTCAGCTGCATTGGTTATATTTTGGGCCTGGTTCTTTCCCTGCCCGTGTTCTATGCTGTGACGTTGCTTCCCGGTATTGGCGTGATTCACCTGCAGTGGGCATGGGATGTCGCGTTGGTGCTGCTCCCGGCCGTCTTTGTGTCCGGTGTGGGTGCAGCATTGATTCCTGCAGTGTGGGTGGGCACGGAGAATCCTGTGCATGCCCTGGCCGACGGGGCGTCGAGACGCATGCGTCGGTTCCATTGGATGATGGCGCTGCCGTTGTTGCTGTTCATCCCCATTATGATTCTTGCTGCACTGCCTCAGCATGCGCTCACCTCAGTGTGGTGGAACCTGGCTGGTATTGCTGCGATTTTGTGTGCGCCGCTTATGGTGTGGGTGGTGGCGCGCTGTGGTACTGTCCTGCCTCTTCCTGGCAAACTGGCTGCGCGTGATGCGTTGCGGAACATTCACCGAACCGCACCCGCTGTCGCGGCGGTGGCGGGGACGGTGTATAGCTGCGCAATGCTGTTAGGGGTGATGGGTTCTGGAATGGATGGAGTGGATGCTACTAGCGACGTTGATAAAAATCCGGCCCGCGCAACGCAGATGGTTGCGCGGACAACGGTGGATACTGCGACACCACGGCCCTATGAACAAGATGTGCGTGCCATCCGTGAGCATTACGATGTGAATCATCAGGCTGATGTGTATGAGCTGTCCACCAGCTATGGTGAGGCTCGTACTCTTCTGACGTGCGCTTATGGTGACCAGTCGAATCTGCCTCAGGTAGAGGCATCGACAGGATCTGAAGACAGTATTTTGTTCAGTCCCATAACCAAGATCGACAGCTGCATGGTGATCGCTGAGCCGGACTATCTGGATACTGTGGCATCGTTGCATCCTGATCAGGTCACTCCAGAACAGCTTGCGGCGGCGAAGCAGGCACTAGCCGACGGTAAGGCTGTGGTAGACAATACAAACTACATCCGCGACGGCAAGGTGCGCGTTGATATGTATCACAACAGCGACATAGCAACAGGGTATGAGTTTTCTTTCCATGCTGATGACGGTTGGACGGTCAACAAGACAGATGCAGAGCCTGAAAGCACGACGCTTCTTGACGCCGCGCCACTCAACAACAATGCATCTCCAGTGACCAGGTGGGGTACGCCTATACTCATCACACCCGAGACCGCCCGAAAGCTGGGAGCTGACATCGTGTACGCAGGTAGCGTTTTTGAACTGTCGGAACCCTTATCACTAGTTGAGTTGATACGTGTAGAACTGGGCGCGCCTCACGGTGTGCGACATATGACGGTCACGCTACCTGGGGCATCTCAACCTGAAAACCTCGTGATTCTGCTGCCGCAAGTCGCTATGTCTGGTGCGTTGACCATTGGGGTTGTTCTGCTCATCGTGTTCCTTGCAGCTGCGGAATCACGCAGTGACATGGAAGCGATGGCAGCGTTGGGCGCGCCGAAGTCCTTAGTGCGGCGATATGCTGGGGCCCAGGGCATGGTTGTTGGTCTCGCTGGTGCGGTGGCAGGCACGTTGTGCCTGGTGATTCCAGGTACAGTCAACTACCTCAGCAACGTGCAGCTTTTCGGTAGATTTGCCCACTGGGATCTGCAGTACATCGAAGTGTATGGCCTGTTTTTGCTCTTTATCGTTGGGCTTTCCTGGTTGGCGGGCGCGTTGTTTGGGGTGCGGTCCGTTTCGGATTATCCCCGCAGGCGCTGAGGGGAGTGGGCACACATAACACACATAAAAGTGCTGGGCTGCTGAACGGATGATAACGTTCAGTGGCCCAGCGTCTTGTGTTGGCGCTACCTTGTACTAGGAGCCGTTTTTTGCGGCTTTGGCGTCGGCTTTGTATTTTTCCAGACCCGAGGTGATGATCACCTCGGTGATCTTGTTGTTGTCGTAGGCGAAGACCCAGGCCAGATCAAGTGCCGAGTTGGCATCATAGACGGCGTAGGTGTGTCCGTTGGAGGATCGGTAGGCGTGGATGGGAGCGCTGTACTTTGCCGAGGCGTCGAGAATCGGCGAGCCGATTTTAATCCCGTCGGGGGTTTGTTGCACGCTGATGCGCTCTACCTTTGACCCGTTTTCAGTGGGCGTGAAGTAGAAGCGTGAGTTTGTAGCTCACTTCCGCAAGGTGCTGACCGGTTTCGCTGTGGGAATCGGTGCTTGTCTTGGGAAAGTCAGGGTTCAGACCTTCGACGGTGTCACGCGGCATTCCAACGGATATGCCGTTGACAACGATGTCGCCTTGAACATTGCGCAGCACGGATTCTTGGCTGGTGACCTGCGATGCGCCATGTGAGCCGGTTTCGGCTGGGATACCGGACAGCAGTTGAGTGAGCATCGCAACCACGGAGCCAAGCGCGGTGAGGAGCACAAAGAAGGACTGCATACTGTGAGAATATCAAGAATTTCTAAAAAATGCAGTCCCGTTCCTGTTCAATTTTCAGCTATTAATTATATTTAATTTACTGAGCTGCCGAAACGGTTGCTTCCGTGATACGTACCTCTCTCACTGGTGCACTGTCGGTCAGTTCATGAGCACTGCGTGTGGCTGCACTTGTGCGAACCGCGTTGTTGTGGGGTAGGGAAGCGTCGCTCTAGGTGAGGAAGGGCTGAGAACCGTTAGCCCCATCTAGCTAGCGCCACACGTCGGCAACATCAATGCCAAAGCTGTACAGCGCGCGCCGCACTAGTGGCAGCGATAACCCGATGACATTGGAGGGGTCGCCGTTGATGCGGTCAATGAACCAGCCTCCCAGCGCTTCTAAGGTAAAAGCGCCTGCACATTTGAGTGGTTCGCCGCTGCGCGCGTAGGCGTCAATGTCGGCATCGCTGACATCGCCAAAAGTTACGCTTGTCGACGCCGCGTCCAGTACCCGCTGTTCACCACCCGGCGCGACGATGCAGTGCCCGGTGATAAGGTCGGCGGTCTTGCCGCGTTGGGCTTTCCAGCGGTTAATGGTCGCATCAATGGTGTGGGGTTTTCCTTGGAGAGTCCCGTTAAGCAGCAGCATGGAATCACAGCCGATGACAATGTCGTCGGGATACTGAGCGGCCACTGCCTCTGCTTTTGCGGCGCAGAGCGCAAGGATGACCTCGCGTGGTGGGGCGTCGTTAAGCGAGGCGATGAGGGCGTCTTCGTCGATGTTGGCGGGGTGGATGATGGGATCTACCCCGGCTGATTCGAGGATGAAGCGCCGCGAAGGGGAGGCGGAGGCGAGGACGATGCGCATGCACCTAGCCTACGGATTAGGGAAGATGCTGGCGAGTGGGGTCGGGGTGAAGTGGAAAGCGCGCTGGAGTTCGGAGTCGTCCAGGACGTAGGTGTCGGTGTGTTGGTAGTGGATGGCCAGCACTTCGCGCACCATGGGTGAGAACAGCGCAATGGTTTTGAGCATTGCTGGTGGGAGCTGTTTGACGGATGCGTTGGGGTTGATGCGACGTGCGATCTCCCGCATGGTGGCATTGCCTGAGGATGGCCCAACCCAGTATTTGCCTGATAGTTCGGGTGTGGTGGCGAGGATGGCTAGGCATTCCCCGATGTCGGGGAGGTAGGACCAAGAATGTAGTGCGTCGGGGTCACCGATGACTCGTGCGGTTTTACCGTTACGGACGGGTGTGATGAAGCGGTCCCCGAGGTGTGTGACAGGCCCGGCGTCGTCGCCAAAGTAGTCGCTTGACCGTAGCTCGGACACGAGGATGCCGTGTTGCTCGGCGGCCTGGGTGAGGGTTTTCCATAGTCCGGCCCTGACCTGCCCTTTTGTCTCTGTGGGGTTTTCGGGTGTTGCGTTGGTCATGGGGCCGGTAGGCCGCCCGAAGGGGTAGAGGTTCCCCATGAGCACAATGCGTGCCTGCGTATCGACGGCCGCGCGCACCACCGAGTCGATGATGGGAGGCCATTCCTTTGCCCACTGGTGGTAGGGCGGATTGGTGCAGACGATGATGCTGTCGCATCCTGTGGCCGCGCGGGTGAGTGCTGGGGTGTCGGTGGCATCCAGGGTGACACTCTCTGCGCTACCGTAGCGCGTTCCGCTTCGGGTGGCGATGGTGACAGTGTGGCCCCTCTTCTGTAGGGCTGTGGTGGTGGCGCGGCCAATGGGGCCTGCGCCAATGATGAGGTGGCGTGCCATGATGACGATCCTTTCGAGAACGGTGTTCTCTCTTTACTGTAGCATAGTGAGAACAGTGTTCTCGTTTTGTGGTGAAAGATCACATGATGTGAGATAATGCATCACATGAGCCCGACCCGCCCGCAGTCACAAGGAAAGCGAGCCGTAGGAAAACGAGCCACTGCCCGTGCTGCGACAGAAAAAAAGATCATTGAGGCGGCTGAGCGGCAACTTGCCGAAGTTGGGGCTAGCGGCATAAGTCTCCGTAAAGTAGCTCAAGATGTGGGCATGGCGCCCTCTGCGCTATACCGCTACTACAACGGGATTGACCAGCTCTACACCGCGATGATCATTCGCGCCTTCAATGAACAAACCGCCGCAGTTCAAGCTGCGTTTGATGCCCACGCCACGCCCCCGCCCACCACCTGGGACGATACCGTTGAATTGGTGGTGTTATTGGCCATGACGTTGCGCCAGTGGGCACTTGACAACCCTCATAAATACGCGCTGATCTACGGCACGCCCGTGCCGGGGTACAAAGCCCCCCAAGACACCATTCCTCCTGCGGCCGGGGTTGGGCGGATTTTCGCTGCCAGCTGTGTCTACCTTACAGACGGTGTAGTCTACGACCCAATGGATTACCTGCCGGAATACATGGCATCGTTTTTTGTGGCCATCTACGGCGTGATCAGTTTTGAACTGTTCGGACACCTTGTCGGCGTGGTGGATGATCCGGCGGTGTTTCTCCGCCACACCGTGGAAAATAATCTTGAACTGCTGAGAAGCCATTTCCCAGGGAAGTAGAAGGTGCAACCGCAGGGCGCGGGAAACCGCTACTCCAACAAAAGAAAAGAGGTCTACCTGCCAGGCTTTGTGCCTGCAGATAGACCTCTGTGAAACTCACACCCCTAGTAGAAGCTCACGTTTTGGAACGCGGAGGGGCTGTAGCTCATGGGACGGCGTAGGCGCTCGTCCAGGTTGCCCCACAGGTTGCGGTCACGCTGTTGTTCCTGAGCGGCTGCCGCATTGCTGGCCATGGTGGCAAACAGCGCGGTTAGGGTGGCTACCTGTGTGGCATCCGGGTTGCCCTTGAGGATGCGAAGGAACGGCTTCGCGGGCTTTTCCTGGTTAGCCCCGCTGTTTGTGGATTCGGACATGTGTACACTCCCGTTATTGGTGGGTTCTACAGCGGAATATTACCGTGCTTCTTGGCGGGCACGCTGACAACCTTGCGGTCCAAAAGCCGCAGGCCTTCAATAATCTGACCGCGGGTCTCAGATGGCGGAATAACCGCATCCACGTAGCCGCGTTCAGCAGCCATGTAGGGGTTGACTAGTGTCTGCTCGTACTCGCGCTCGTACTCCTTCATCACCGCCATCACGTCTTTACCTTCGGCGGCGGCCTGCTTCAGCTCCTTGCGGTAGATGAAGCCGACGGCACCGGCGGCACCCATGACGGCGATCTGGGCGGTGGGCCATGCGAACACGATATCGGCACCCATATCCTTGGATCCCATCACGCAGTACGCACCGCCGTAGGACTTGCGGGTGATCACAGTAATCTTGCCCACGGTGGCTTCAGCGTAGGCGAACAGCAGTTTTGCACCGCGGCGGATAATGCCGTCGTATTCCTGGGAGGTGCCGGGGAGGAAGCCAGGGACGTCCACAAATTCGATGATCGGGATGTTGAAGGCATCGCAGGTACGCACGAAACGCGCGGCCTTTTCCGACGCCTGATGTCTAGGCAGCCTGCAAATTGCATCGGCTGGTTGGCCACAATGCCCACCGAACGACCTTCAATGCGGCCGAAGCCGATGAGCACGTTCTCGGCGTAACCTTCCTGAATCTCCAGGAAGTCACCATCGTCGACAACGCGGGTGATCACGTCTTTCATGTCGTACGGCTGGTTCGGGGAATCTGGGATGAGGGTATCCAATTCCAGATCGGAGTCGTTGATGTTCTCCTTGATGGAACCGACCATGATGTCTGCTTCCGCGCGGGGAGCCTCGGCGCGGTTGTTAGATGGCAGATAGGACACAAGTTCACGGGTCCAGTCGAGGGCGTCGGCATCGTCAGTCGCGGTGTAATGCGAGGTGCCGGACATGCTCATGTGAGTGTTAGCGCCACCCAGTTCCTCCTGGCTGACTTCCTCGCCGGTGACGGTTTTGATAACGTCCGGGCCGGTGATGAACATCTTGGAGGTCTTGTCCACCATGATGATGAAGTCTGTAAGAGCGGGGGAGTAGACGTGCCCACCCGCGCAGGCACCCATGATGAGGGAAATTTGGGGGATAACGCCGGAGGCTTGCGTGTTGCGGAAGAAAATCTGGGAATACAAGCCCAGGGACACGACACCCTCGTGAATGCGGGCACCCGCGCCTTCGTTGATGCCAATCAGTGGCACACCAGTTTTGATGGCCAGATCCATAATTTTGACGATTTTCTCGCCATAGACCTCACCTAATGCGCCGCCAAAGATCGCGCCATCTTGGGAGAAGACGCACACCTTACGGCCGTCAATGGTGCCGTAGCCGGTAACCACGCCGTCAGTCACGGGGCGTTTTGCGTCAAGTCCAAAGTTCTTGGAACGGTGCCTGGCAAGGGCATCAACTTCAACGAAGGAATCATCGTCTAGTAAGTATTCGATACGTTCACGTGCGGTTTTCTTGCCCGCATCGTGGGAACGTTCAATGGCGGCCTGCCCCATCGGGGCATTTGTCTCGGCCAGGCGGGAGCGCAGGTCGGCAAGTTTGCCTGCGGTGGTAGTCAGATCGGGGGCGGTAGTGCCCTCAGTATGATTCTGTGTGGCAGTCGTCATGGGATAAGTGTAAAGGGTAGGGGAGAAAAATTTCCCGTTGTGGGCAAAGTGGCTACACAAAGTGGTGGGTAACCACACATATTTGGGGGTAGCCAAAGAATTAGGCAGTCCCGGTACAGGGACTGCCTAGATATAAGGTACGAGCCTTAAATCTTACAGCGGGATATTGCCGTGCTTGCGGGCCGGGCGGTGTACGTTCTTGTCACGAAGTAGTCGCAGGTTGCGTGCAATCTGGCCTCGGGTCTCGTTGGGAAGGATCACGGCGTCGATAAGTCCGCGTTCGGCGGCGAGGTACGGGGTGAGCATGTAGTCCTCATACTCGCGCTCGAAGGACTTAACCAGTTCCTCAACGTCGTGGCCCTTATTCTGAGCGTCGGCGATTTCCCGGCGGTGTAGGAAGTTGACGGCACCGGCGGCGCCCATGACGGCGATCTGGGCGGTGGGCCATGCGAGGTTGAGATCGGCACCTAGGCCCTTGGAACCCATCACGCAGTATGCTCCGCCGTAGGCTTTGCGCATGGTGACGGTGATCTTCGGAACGGTGGCTTCGCCGTAGGCGTACAGGAGCTTGGCACCGCGGCGGAGGATGCCGTTGTGCTCTTGGCCGGATCCGGGGAGGAAGCCGGGGACGTCGACAAGCATCACAATCGGGATGTTGAAGGCGTCGCAGGTGCGGATGAAGCGGGCGGCCTTTTCTGAGGCGTCAATGTCCAGGCAGCCTGCGAAGTGTAGTGGCTGGTTGGCCACGAACCCCACGGATTGGCCTTCGACGCGTCCGAAAGCGATAACCACGTTGGGGGAGCGGTCTTCCTGGATCTCCAGGTATTCGCCGTCGTCGGTGATGCACTCGATTACGTTGCGGACGTCGTAGGGGACGGTGGGGGAGTCCGGGATCATCTCATCAAGGCGCAGGTCGTCTGCGGTGAGGTTGTCGGTGATGGCTCCCTCTTCGCGTTCGAACTCCGTGAACGGGGCGTAGGAGCGGTTGTTGGAGGGAAGGAAGCTCACCAGCTCCTGGACCCATTCGAGGGCTTCCTCGTCGGATTCTGCGGTGAAGTGGGAGTTACCGGCGGTTTCCATGTGGATGGAGGCACCACCCAAGTCCTCCTGGCTAATGTCCTCGCTGGTCACGGTCTTGATAACGTCCGGGCCGGTGACAAACATCTTGGAGGTTTTATCCACCATGACCACAAAGTCCGTCAGTGCCGGGGAGTAAGCGTTGCCGCCCGCGCAGGCGCCCATAATCACGGAGATCTGTGGAACCACGCCGGAGGCGTTGATGTTGTGGTAGAAGGTCTGCGCAATAAGGTCGAGGGAGACGGCACCGTCTTGGATGCGGGCGCCGGCACCTTCGTACAGGCCGATCAAAGGACGGCCGGTTTGTACGGCTAGTTCCATGATCTTGACCATTTTTTCGCCATAAACTTCGCCTAGGGCACCACCGAATACGGTGCCGTCTTGGGAGAACACGCATACTTCGCGGCCATCGATGGTGCCCCAGCCGGTAACGATGCCGTCGGTGGCGGGGCGCTTGGCGCCCATGCCGAATGCGTGGGTGCGGTGGCGGGCAAGTTGGTCGGTCTCAATGAAGGACCCCTCATCAAGGAGGAAGTCTAGGCGCTCACGGGCTGTGAGGCGGTCAGCCTGGTGCACCTTGTCAACGGCGCGCCTGCCCATGGGATAAGTGGCTTCAGCACGACGAGCTTTAGGTCGGCGAGTTTGCCGGCTGTGGTGTTGATGTCGGGGAGGGAAGCAACGTCGATCAAAGGTGAGGAAATGGTCATGTTTTGGAAGCCTAGACCAAACCATCCTTGTTTTCCAGAACAAAAGAGGCGTGATTTGGGCCACTGACATTGTTTATTAGTCCGCTAAACCCACAAATCCGCAGGTTGCAGCCGTGCTAACCGGACAGAAACAAAAATGTATCGTGTGGGTGTGGTCATGAAATGTGGTGCATGACACTGGTAAAGGCGGCCGAACGACACGGTTTGATAACACTTCGATGTCTTTTCGGCGCTATCCGAGGTTATTTGCGGCCAGCATCTGTCCGCCTGCCTGTGGCTTTGATGTGATGGTGGTGTGGCGACAATATTTCACACCCAAGAAAAACGCTAGAGTGTGTTCTATGACTTCTCGTGAACCCGTTGACATTGCGGCGATCCGCGCCGCCGTTGCCAACCCCAACGGACCTTACGCGCGGGTGGATTACACGGCCTTCACCGGATCCACCAACGCGGACCTCGTTGCAGCGGGCCACCAGAATGCCCCCGCATGGACCGCAGCAGTCACCGAATACCAAAACTCCGGCCGTGGCCGCCACGGGCGCGTCTGGACCGCCCCCAAAGGTTCCCAAGTCACCCTCTCCATTCTCATCCGTCCCACCGCCGAAAGCATCGAACGCTTGGGCACCATGCCGCTGGTCTCGGGGCTTGCCATTATCGACGCCCTGACCGCCACCGCAGCACGCCACCCCGATGCCACCGACAAACTCACACCCCAGCTGAAATGGCCCAATGACGTGCTCATCGACGGGCGTAAACTCTGCGGCATCCTTGCCGAGGCGGTCAGTTTAGGCCCCGAACCTGCGGTGGTCATCGGCTTGGGGTTGAACGTCTCCATCACCACCGAGGAGCTGCCCGTCCCACACGCCACCTCACTCGACCTGGAAGCACCCTGGCATTGAGATTGACCGCGCGCAGCTCACCGCTGACGTGCTGCTGGCACTGCATCACCGCATCAACCAGTGGGTAGATGCGGACCCGCAGCTCATGGCCGACTACCGTGCCGTGTGCTCCAGCATTGGCGCTGACGTGAAAGTCCTGCTCCCCGGCGATGAAGAGTTGTTGGGCACCGTCCGCGACGTTGCCGACGATGGCCGATTGGTGGTCGTCGATAAGCAGGGATCTGAGCACGTTCTTGCCGCAGGCGATGTGACACACCTGAGGTTGCAATAACATGGCCAACCCCAAACTCGCGCCAGGTGAACACATCCTGGTCAACGTGACGGCGACAATGCGCGCTATGCTGTTTCCCACCCTGGAGCTGCTGCTGATCACAGGGCTGGGGTGGATGATCATTGGGTACTTTGATCGCATTCCCACCTACGACGAACTTGGCGTGCAAACCGGACTGACCCTGAGCGTCCAAGGTCGCAACATGCTGGTGGTGGCGTGGATGGTGTTGGGCTTCCTGCGTTTCGTGCTTCCGCTCGTGCGCGCCTGCCGCTCGCGGCTTGTGGTGACCACCAGCCGCGTGCTGTTGCGTGCCCCTGGGCTGACCACCAGCCTGGACACCATTCCCCTGGTGGGAATCTACAATGCCTCGCGGCGCGGCAACCACCTGATCGTGAACACCCATGGCTTCGGACCCATTCTGATCCGCAACATGCCGCGAACGAAGAAAATAGCGCAGACCATCAACGATGCCATTGCCGTGGCGCACCACAACGCTGCAGGGCAGGTTGGTGGGGGCTACGGCGGTTCAGGTGGGCCAGCTGGTGGGCCTCAGTACCCGAACCGCTACCAACCATTGCGCTGATCAACGCGCCGGGTACGTGTCGCTATAGTTGAGCGCGTGACTAATCTCCCGAACACTGTTGACAATGTGAGCGCACACGCCCCCGGGATGCCCGTTGTGGCGGTGGTGGGCGATGGCCAACTTGCCCGAATGATGCAGACCGAAGCTGTCGAGCTGGGGCAATCGATACGCCTGCTGGCAGGAACACTCGATGCGTCCGCTGCTCAAGTGGCCGCAGACGTGGTGCTAGGCGACTACACCAACCTTGACGACCTCCGCCGCGCCGCTCGTGGTGCCAGCGTGGTCACCTTCGACCATGAGCACGTGCCCACTGAACACCTGACAACCCTCATAACGGAGGGGATTAATGTTCAACCTGGGCCGCATGCGCTGGTGAACGCCCAAGACAAACTGGTCATGCGTGAGCGCCTCCAGGGTATGGGTGCGCCGGTGCCGCCGTTCGTAGCCATTGAGACTGCGCAGGATGCGTTGGATTTTTACCGGCAGGTTGATGGTGCGGTGTGCCTCAAAGCCCGACGCGGTGGCTACGACGGCAAGGGTGTGTGGTTCCCACACGGCGCTGAGGAGCTAGAACAGCTGGTGGAGGATTTGCTCGGCCAGGGCGTGCCGCTCATGGCGGAAAAGAAGGTTGAGCTCGTGCGGGAACTGTCCGCGATGGTGGCTCGCACCCCGTCAGGTGAGGTGGCATCGTGGCCGGTGGTGGAATCCGTACAGGTTGGGGGAGTGTGTGCGGAGGCAGTTGCTCCCGCGCCGGACTTGCGGGAGGACCGGGCGTCGCAAAGCAGGGAACTGGCGGTGCAGATTGCTACTGAATTGGGGGTAACGGGGGTGCTAGCGGTGGAATTGTTTGAGGATGCCGAGGGCATCTGGGTCAACGAGCTGGCCATGCGCCCCCACAACACTGGCCACTGGACGCAGGACGGGTGTGTGACCAGCCAGTTTGAGCAGCACCTGCGGGCCGTGCTGGATTTGCCGCTCGGCTCGACAGACATGCTCGCCGAGACCACGGTGATGGCGAACGTGCTGGGCGGACCCGACGACCCCGACATGCCCATGCCGCAGCGCATGGCCGAGGTGTGGCGCAGGTTCCCCGATGCGAAAATCCACCTGTACGGCAAAACCTGGCGCCCGGGACGTAAAATCGGGCACGTCAATGTTTCCGGTAACAGCCCCTGCCGCTTCTGCCGCTTTACGACGCCGCGCCCAGCTCGCCGCCCATTTCCTGGTCCATGCCGTGTGGGCTGATGGATACGTGTCTTAACTTCACAAAGGAGTGCTGCTATGAACCCGCTTGTTGGCCTGATCATGGGGTCCGATTCCGACTGGCCCACCGTCGAACCCGCCGCCGAGGTGCTGGCCGACTTTGGCGTTCCGTTCGAAGTGGGGGTGGTCTCTGCGCACCGAACTCCCGAACGCATGCTGACTTACGCCAAGGAAGCACACACACGTGGGCTGAAATGCATCATCGCCTGCGCCGGTGGGGCCGCACACCTGCCCGGCATGGTGGCGGCAGCCACCCCGCTGCCCGTGATTGGCATCCCGCGAGCGCTGAAAGACCTCGACGGCATGGACTCGCTGCTCTCCATCGTGCAAATGCCGGGCGGCGTGCCAGTGGCCACCGTATCCATCGGTGGCGCGAAAAACGCTGGCCTGCTGGCCGTGCGGATTCTTTCTGCTGGCATGCCCGAACTGTTGGACAAAATGGTGGCATACCAGGAAGGTATGCGTGACGAGGTGCTGGCCAAGGATGAGGCGCTGCGGAAGAAACTTATGGGGTAGGGGGCCGTTTGGGCTGGGTGCGGAGGAGTTCCCTGGCGCGGGTGAGCAGGTCTTTTTAGCTGCTCTTGTTCCGCCTGAGTGAACTCGTCCAGCAGGCGCTGCTCCACCGCGCGCGCGTGCTCGTCGGCCTGGAGGACAAGTTCTTCCCCTTCTTTCGTGAGGGAGGTGAGCAGGACCTTCGCATGTGCCTCCGAGGGGGTACGGCTGATGAGTTTCTTATCCTCCAACCGCGCCAACACACTCGCCATCGTCTGCGGAGTGACAGCGGCGGTTCGTGCCAACTGCGCTGACGACTGCCCCGGGTGGTAGTACAACGCCGCAAGCACCGCATACTGTGCGACCGGCAATCCGAAAGGCTTCAGCGCCTCGGTTTTTGCCGCGATGAGGGCCTGTTCGGCGAGCTTGATGTGCAAGCCCAACCGGGCCATGCTGTCCGCCTCGAAGAAAGCTTTGCCGCGGCGAAGCCGGGGGAGACATGGGAGTGCTTGCGGAGTGTCGGTGTCTGTGGGGTTAGCGTCGTCAGTCACGTGACTAGGGTAGCTGAGGGGAGTAACTGGGTCTGCAGTGAGTGCTGCGCGTCTCGTTGTCGTTGTGGTCTATCAAACTTGCGTTTTGAGTTGGGGTGAGTGGCTTTTTCATGGGCCACAACCATTGAGCAATGTCAACGCAAAGGTTTGCATGAAAGTGTGCTTATGCTCAAGCTTGAAAAGGGATGTTTTTTGAACTTGAGCATAAGCACACTTTGCAGGGAGCGATTGTAGATTTTCTGCTAGGGCTGACTTGGTTGGGTGTTCTGGGTTGTAAAACTTTTCAAGCCTCTATAAGTTCAAGCCTCTATAAGTTGGGGGGCTAGAAAGAAGGAGCAATGGGGGATGGTTCGTTTCATTAACTGTAGGTCTATGTACTAGCTTAGGGCTAAGCTAGTACATAGACCTACAGTTTAATTTTTCCTATGTACAGTAATGCTGCTGATCACTGCGATTCCATTGGTGAAAAGCGACACTGCAAGCAAAGCGGCAGCGACATTAATTTTCATCTCTTTAAAGAAGAAAAAAGCTCCCAAGCAAACGAAACCCCAAATAATAAAGATTAGTATTTCTTTTACCGATGGGCATCGATTTTTGCAAGAGGGATATCTGATGAGCTGTCAGCATCTGAACCATCTTCACTGTTTAAACCGAGCCATGTGGATACTGGCTTATCATTCTTGCGTGGTTCCAATTAAACGTGTCACCTTTTCTATGCCGTGATTTTAGTTGTGTATCACATGTATTCCCAGATAATGCCACCAACACATGCAATCGCAGCAACGATTCCAATTCGGCGGATCACGAAGCGAACTGCATTTTTGCGGGGTGGCGATCCATCGCACAAATGTTTTCGAAATTCATTCCTGCAATAGTGCCTGTTCCTAGGCATGCGTTGACAATACGCTTCACCTCGGGGTGTACAATTCCATTTTCTTCAACTTGATTTCCAGGTACTGTTGCTTTTGGCCTCTCAACTTTTCCAAGTTCTTTTCCTTGTTGATTGAGTGCTAGGATATCGCCATTTTCCAGATATCTTAGCACCTTGGTATCTTTTGGCAAAGGTTTTTTTGTTGGCCTCGCTGAGTCCTGCGTTGATTTTTTTGTTAGGGTTTCATTGCTCACCTCTTCTGAGATTCCATGACCGAGATCTTTGCCAATTTCACTCTCTACTGCCTTGTGGTTTGGAAATGATGCACATTCTGCGAATCCCTGCGATTCGTCTTCTTGACTGTTCTTAGTGGTTGCAGCTTTTTCGGACCGGGAAGCTTCGGTCGTTTGGTCTGCCCAAGCTGGCGAGCTTAAGGTGATGGCGCATGTGGCTGATATTGCCATTGCCGTCATTGCGGTCAATTTCTTTCGCATTATTTTCTCCTCTTGATGATGCTTTGAGTGAAGATGTGATGCTACAATAGCTACGATATTTCTGATGTTGAAGTTTTAGTATGTAGATACCGTTTCCATACCTCCGTATCCAATGTGATTCTGTTGTTTGGCATTTGGTCACATCAAGCGATTTGGTTCTCGCCGCTATTGATAAGGGTAAAGGCTGCAAATTTTGAGGTCAATGCATGGCTCCTATTTATTAATGTTATCTAATTTAACCCCCATGTTTAGGGGTGTGCCAATATGCTTATATCATTATGTCTACTTTTAGGATGGGGAATATGTTTTTGCTTTTGATTGGCACAGGGTTTGAGATGGTAGCTAATTATATTTAGTTATTTTTTTCTACTGGTTTCAATGAGGTAGTAGATTTATTATAATTTTAATATTTATTTTTTTATTTTTCATAGAATGGGATATGCTGATTTGTTGGTGTATGCGATTCCGGGGAGTGCCTATTGGTTTTGTGTGTGAGCAGCTAAGTACTCACGCAAGGAGCCCAACCACAATGACTACCATGGACAAGAAAAACCTTGAAGATTGAAAAACGGATCAAAATATCGAAAATCAGCTTGGCAAGCCTAAAGGCTTGCCAAGCTGATCGACGAGTTTTGGGTATCCAAACCGCCAATGCCAACAACCTGGCATGCGGCCTACGTGCCAAGCCTCAAACAGCGGCGGGTCTATGTCACCATCATCACCGCTGCGCTGCGTGCATGCTACATACTCTAAACCGTGAAGAGTCCCTATGGATAAGGATCGGTCGGGCGGTGGCGTGACCTCCTTACCCCTTACTCCTCCTCACAACCCACATGACCACGCCCACAACAACCAATAGCAGCACGGCAAGTGCGCCAACACCCACATACAACCACCGGCTCAGTGCCGTATTCTGCGCCTGAGCTGTGGAATCTGGTGCGGCCATACTCGAAGAACGGGAATCGGCCCCACCAGAACTGTTCATCGCCGTGTTATCAAACTTTGGACCGGAAACTTCTTTGCCGGATGGCCTGAGTGTTACGCGGTATTTCACTGGTTTGAGTTGGGTGTGTTCGTCGGTGCCGCTGAAGGGGCGTTCAAACCCGACCCGGAAGTAGTTATTCCCGCCGAGCCATGCGGTTTGTTGTTGCACGTCGTTGACATCAACGTTGGCATAGGAAATGGGGTACATGGTGCCAGTTGCCACGGGTTTTCTGATGTCAGCCACCTTGAGCGTGTCGGTGTCTTCGATGAGGTATTGTTCCTCGCCGAGGGAGTTCACCGCACTGAACTTAAGGACGCGTGCAATTTTATCCGAGGCGCTCTTTTCTTTGTCTGATGGGTCGTCAAGGACTTCCACTGTTGCGTCCAGCGCTTGGCCCCAGCCCACGGGTGCTGCGAAGTATTGGGTTTCTCCCTCCACAATTTCAGAGATGGCGGTGTCGTTGACCTCGGGGGCGTTGTCTGCTTGGGTTCCGCCTTTGACCTCTGTGGTGTTCCCGGCGGCGAAGGGTAGAACGTCGGTTTTGGTGCGTGCTGCGCTGGGGGATTCGTTGAAGGCATCTCCTTTGTCGCTGGGGATGGGGACGGCTGCGACGGTCATGTCCACGGTGTGTGGGGCGTCTTGTGTGCGTACGCCAAGATAGAGTTTGTCTGGTGGGCAGTTGTTGCTGTTTTCCTTGGTAGACATCAGCCAGCCGAGCTCTGGTTCAGCATCATCGACGCTGGTCACGTAATTTTCGTCAGTATCCCCGCAGGGGTAAGGACTCGATGCTCCTGGTCCGTATATACCCATACCCAGGCCGTATGCGTCCCCCAGCATCCTGGTTCCAATCTTGTTGGGTAGTACGGTGTAGCCCACGTGGAGGCGGTGGTTGTTGGGGAAGTTCACTTTGACAAAGCTGTTCTTAGACATGGGCATTGTTGGTGGTTTCGCGGAAACTCTGGCTGGATTATCAACGGTGCCTACCTCAAGGGTCTGGGCGTCGCCTTGGTTTGGTGTGAATTCGATGGTTTTTTGTGCTGCTTGATACCCCACGGCCGTGCGGGTGGCGGCCTTGGTGAGTGTGGCTTTCAAGCTTTCTTTGCTGGAAGCATCGGCATAGGTGCCACCAGTGACGTTGGCGACACAGGTGAGTTCGGCGCGCGCGGCGTCGTCAACCATGAAGCCGATGGTGTGAACCACCAGGTCAGTGCCTTGTTCCTTGAGTTGTTTGGCCACGTCGCAGACGGGCGGTGGTGCGCAGGTGTCGATGCCGTCGGAGACCAGTACGATGGAGCGTTTGCCGTCCTTGGGTAGTAGTTCGTTGGCTTTGAGCAGGGAATTGCCGATGGGCGTGTATCCCCTGGGTTGCAGACCGTTGACCTCATTTTTCAGGGCGTCGCTAGGCTTCTCTCCGGGCCTGGCGAGCACGGTGATGTCCCTGCAACCTGCTTCTTTTTCAGCATCGCTGCTGCCGGTGCCCGTGCCGTAGGTAACCAGGCCGAGCTGTGCGTCCTTGGGGGCTTCGGACACAAACTCGGTGGTGGCTTGTTTCGCGGCATCCATGCGGGTCTGCCCACCCACGTCTTTTTGCAGCATGGACCCTGACGCGTCCAAAACGACGACCGTGGGATCCATGTTCTCCGCGGCCCCTGCGGGCGGCATCAACGCCAGTCCCAGCCCGATGATGGTGCCGAGAGCTGCGAGTATTCGCGATCTGTGCATGTGAAAACACCTCTACCGTTATCAACTTTTACGCTAAAGGAATGCGCGCTGCGGTAGAGAATGTTCCCGCATACATGCGTTCGGTTACATGTTACCCCTAAACGGGGTTACTGTGCGGTTAAGGTCGTGGCTATGCCGTCGTGAATATGCACTGCTTGCTGGTCGGTCAGCGGCAGGAGACTCAATCGGTCCGTGTAGTCAGCGATGATGGTGTGCACTGCCTTATCAAACATGGGGTTGCCCACATGGGGAACAGGGTAGAAATCAACCGCGCCCAGCCCACGGGTATCAACACTGCCGTTGAGTTTGTTCGAATCCATATGCTCCATTGCGGTGCAGTAGCCGATATCAGGAGCTGTGATGATGGAACCTGCGGAGTTGCCCATGTAGAGCTTCCCGGCGTGAATATGGTTCTTGACCAGCTCATATGCGCCGGTGCGTTTCAGTTCTTGGAGCAGGTAGAAGGTGTTTCCGCCGTCAATGAACAGGGACATCAGCCTGAGTGATAGTCTGTTCAATCTCTGAAGGCGTAGCTGTGGAGAGTTCTAATTCAACAACGGCGAACCCCAAGCCTTCAAGCGCCTGCCGGTTTCCTGCGGTGTACTCAGACATGTCCACGGCCTCCGCTAACGCGGCGGTGGGAATGAACACCACCTGCGTGCCAACGGTGCTGTTACCTAGCACCGTTGGCGCAATCGATGTTGCTTGAGCAAAGTGGGAAAACAGCAGCATCATGACTACAGTGCCCCAGCTGCAGCCGCAGCAGCCTCCCGGTTGATGCGCCCGAAATTGTAGTAGGCGGCACAGGCACCCTCGGGGGAGACCATGCAGGTGCCGATGGGTGTTGCGGGCGTGCAGGCGGTGCCAAAGACACGGCACTGCCAGGGCTTGATTTTGCCGGTCAGCACGGATCCGCATTCGCAGGCTGCGGGGTCGGGCACGCGGTTGCCGGGGATGGTGAAGCGCTTCTCGGCGTCCCACTGCGAGTATTCCTCTGCAATGGCCAGGCCGGATTCGGGAATCCAGCCAAGTCCGCGCCATTCGAAGGTCTTGCGCACTTCAAAGACACGCGACATGAGTTTCAGAGCCACAGCATTGCCTTGTTCGGAAACCACGCGCGCGTATTGGTTTTCCACGCGGGCGGGTTTGCCGTAGAGGTCGCGTGCCAAAAACTGCGTGAGCAGCATGTCCACGGCTTGAAGGATGTCCAAAGGTTCGAATCCCGCGATGACGGTGGGTTTGTTGTGCTGTGTGGGCAGAAAGTCAAAAGCCTTCGTGCCCACGATCGTGGCAACATGCCCCGGCGCGATGAAGCCGTCAACGTTGGTGTCGCCGCCGTTGATGAGCGCTTGGAGTGGAGGTTCGATGGCAACGTGGTTGCTGAACACAGAGAAGTTGGCCACATTGCCTACGCGGGCCGCCTCCAGCGTTGCGGCGGTGGAGGGCGCGGTGGTTTCAAAGCCGATGCCAAAGAAGATGACTTCCTTGGAGGGGTTTTCTTTGGCGAGCTTGAGGGCATCGAGGGGCGAGTAGACGAAGCGGACGTCGGCACCCCCGCGCACGGGCTTGCATGAGGGATTCGGTGGAGCCGGGCACACGCATCATGTCGCCGAAGCAGGTGAGAATGACGTTGGGCTGCTGGGCGAGCCACAGGGCGTCGTCAACCCGACCCATCGGCAGTACGCATACCGGGCAGCCGGGGCCGTGCACCAGTTCAATGGAGCTGGGCAGTAGGTTTTCCAACCCGTAGCGGTAGATGGTGTGGGTGTGCCCGCCGCAGACTTCCATGAGGGAGATGGATCGGCCTAGTTTCTCGGCGTCGTCATGGATGCGGGTGAGCAGGGCTTTTGCGGCGTCGGGGTCGCGGAATTCGTCAACGTATTTCATAGTTCAAGTCACTCAATCTGTGAGGAGGTGAAGGATTCCAATTCGTCTTCGAATGTGCCACCGCCGAGTTGTTTGATTTGTTTCAGCGTTTCGGTGGCTTCGGCTTCGTCGATTTTCCCGAGCGCGAAACCCACATGGATGAGGACCCAATCGCCAACGGCGAGTTCTTCACCCATCATGAGGTCGGTGGAGATCATGCGGGAGACACCACTGATGCTCACTGTGGCTCGGGCTGTGTCGTGAATATCCACGACTTGGGCTGGTACCCCTAGGCACATGTTTCACTCCTTCTGACGTGTTTGACACTACCAGCACCCGCAGGGGGGTACCCGACTACCATGTGTTCACATGGATCCGAAGAATCGCCTCAACGACAACGAAGATACCGTCAACACCAACATCAATCGTGTGCGTGCGCGGCCGTTCCGCCTCACCGACGATTATGTGACCCTCGCCCACGGCTCCGGCGGCAAGCATCGGCGGCGCTGGTGGAGAACGTGTTCTACGGCGGTTACGGCAATGAGGTGCTGGATGCGCGCGGAGATTCGGCGGTGCTTGCGCTCACGGACCTGGCTGCGGCTGGCTCCGCATCGGGTAGTGCTTCGGGTGCCGACGCCGCGTCCCTGGCGTTTTCCACCGACTCTTACGTGGTCAACCCCATTAACTTTCCCGGTGGCTGCATCGGTGAACTCGCGATCAACGGAACGGTGAACGATCTCGCAGTCGCGGGTGCAGAACCTGCGGTTATTTCCGTGGCCTTCATTCTGGAAGAGGGGCTGCCCATCGCGGAACTGCGCCACCAGGCCGAGGCGATGCGCGCCGCCGCTGAGCGTGCCGGGGTGCGCATTGTTGCCGGGGACACCAAGGTGGTTCCTCAGGGTGCCTGTGACAAGATGTACATCACCACCGCAGGGGTGGGTATGGTTCCCGCCGGGAGGTTGACTGAGAAGCCACAGGTGAGGGACAGGATTCTGCTGTCTGGCCCAATTGCTGACCACGGCATGGCCGTGATGCTTGCCCGCGGCGACCTGGCCATTGCCGCCCCCATCGAATCCGACACGCAGGCGATCAACCACTACACCTCCGCGCTGTTCAACGCCGCCTCGCCCCACTGGCTCCGTGATGCCACCCGTGGCGGCCTGGCCACCGTGATGAACGAACTCGCCCGCGACACCGGCCTGGGCATTGTGCTTGATGACGCCGCGATTTCCGTCCGCGATCTCACCCGTGGGGCCTGCGACATGCTAGGTATTGACCCCCTCTATGTGGCCAATGAAGGTACCTTTGTGGCGGTGGTCAGCGACGCGGAGGCGGACGCGGCTCTGGAGGCATTACGCGCTGCAGGCTGCCCAGAGGCGGTGAGTATCGGACGCATCGTGGAAGAACCCGCTTCCTCTGTAGTGCTGACCACCGGCTTTGGTGGCACCCGCATGGTGGACATGCTGGTGGGCGACCCGCTGCCGAGGATTTGCTGACGCGGACTTCTTAAGCACGTTTGTCCGGCGGCACGTACCATGCTTCCACGGGGATTTCCCGACCGGTCGGAGTATCGAAGATGCGTATACGATCATCACGCACAATCTGCAAGTCGGAGCCGACCGGCATATCCCAAATGCCAATCAGGGCGGGTTCGATGGCACACAGATCGTTGAAGTCAACAATCCGCCAGTTGGCAGGATCGTTGAGATACTCGGTGGTGTCCAGGTGGCTCATGATCTGCCATCCCATTGTCTGCGGGCATCTGAGATGGGAGGCGAACCATCCACCGCACAACACCCGTTCTGTTAATAACGTTGAGCGTAGCTAGGCACGCGCCAGCATTTGGTATGAATTCCATGGATCCCACTCAACCTGGTGCTTCGCGCCCCCGCACTATGGTTAAAGTCACTGGTTGGAAGCGTAACGACGCCCCGCCATCACCTGTCCCAGGCTCAGCCCGCCGTCGTTGGCGGGTACATGGTGGTGGGTAAGTAAGTGGTACTCCGCCAACTCGTCTTGAAGAAACCGCATCAGGAGTCGATTCAGTGCGCACCCGCCGGTGACACCAATGGTGCGGGTTCCGGCGGCCTCGGCGGCGGCTCGTAACTGCGCAGCTAGGAGCCGTGCAACCCCGTGGTGGAACCGTAAAGCACGCTCTGATATGTCACCGGGGGAAAGTAATTCCATGAATAAATCTGGAAATGATGTTGCTGCGCTTGTTGTGCCACGGGCGTGATCGACTCGGCTCGCCACGTATTCAAGATGCATGGCGGCGTGCGCCTCAAACGTCGGGGTGATGCCAGTGAGCAGCCAGGACGCGGCGTCGAAAAGCCTTCCGAGCGAACTGCTCTGCACAACCCCGAACCCAGATTCCAGTTGTGAGGTCACTAGTGCAGCCTCCGAGGAGTCGGGGAGGGGAATGTCCAGGTCCCAGGCGTGGCTGATGCCTGCGGCGATCCGCCAGGGGTGATGAACGGCGCGATCTCCACCCACCAGCGGAAATGAGGGTACCTGCCAGGTGCGGGACCAGCCGTAATCTTCCGCAATGGTGAGTATTTCCCCGCCCCAGATGGTGCCGTCCAGGCCGTAGCCTGTGCCATCGAAAGTGCCGACCACCACTGGCCCTTCATCAATCCCATGCTCTGTGAGCAGTGACAACGCATGCGCATAGTGGTGTTGCACAGGCATCACGTCAACGTCGAATCGTTCGGCCAGGCGCTCCGCCAGCGCAGTAGTGGCATATCCGGGGTGCAGGTCACACACCACCAGCGATGGTTCCGCGCGTTGAATCCTGAGCATCTGCTCAACCCCACGGTCAAACGCCTGCTGGCTGGCCAGCGACCCCATGTCACCCACATGCGCTGACACATGCACACAGTCGCCGTGTGCCAGAGCAAACGTGTTTCAACTCGCCACCCACGGCTAGGACGGTTGGACCCGGCGTGACCGGAATCGGCAGGGGCGCGTACCCCCGGGAACGCCTGCTCGGCATGGTTCCCACAAACACCGAATCCTCCACCGGAATGTGAATATCGCGATCGTGCAGCACAAACTCGTCGGCGAGCGCGTCCAGCTTGGACACGGCGTCGTCGTTGGTGAAGCACAACGGATCGCCCGCTGCGTTGCCGGATGTGGCCACCACCGGGCGATCCACCAGCAGTGAATGCAACGGCGAGTACGGCAACAGCACGCCAATATCGCCCAGGCCAGGGGCGATGCCGGGGAGTTCCCCGCGCGCCGATGCGATAACGATGGGTCGCGCCGGAGAGGTAAGTAGTTCTTCCTCCTCGGGGGCGAGGGTGACCAGTCGGCGTGCCCAGTCCAGGTCAGGCACCATGACGGCAAAGGGCTTATCAGGTCGGGTTTTGCGGCGGCGTAGTTCGGCGACGGCGTCCTCATTGGTGGCGTCACATATGAGGTGGAAGCCGCCGATGCCTTTGACGGCGAGGATGCGCCCGGCGTCGATAAGCGCCCGAGCTGCGGCGATGCTCATGGAAAGCTGTGGCCCACAGTCGGGGCAGCTGATGGGTTGCGCGTGGAAGCGGCGGTCGGTGGGGGTGGTGTATTCGGTCTCGCAGGCGGGGCACATGGGGAAGACCCGCATGGTGGTGTTGGGGCGGTCGTAGGGGAGGTCTTCAATGATGCTGAGCCGCGGGCCGCAGTTGGTGCAGGTGGTGAAGGGGTACTGGTAGCGGCGATTGCCAGGGGTCTGCCATGTCCGCCAGGCACTCATCACAGGTGGCCACATCCGGTGGGATCAGTGTGCGTTCGCCCGAGGTGCTTATCGACGCCGTGATGCTAAAGCCCTCCTCCTCGGTGACGGGCAGGCTGGTGTCGGTGCGGTCGAGGACGTGGGCGAGCGGCGGCAGCGTTGCCAACACGTCGGTGATGAACGCCTCAACGGCATCGCGGGTGCCTTGTGCTTTCGATGAAAACGCTGGTGGCGTCGTTGCCGCAGAAGCCAGTGATGGGGTGGCGGGCTGCCACCTGCGCCACATGCGGCCGGAAACCCACGCCCTGCACCACGCCGCGTAGCACCACGCGTTGTCGAACCACATCCATAGGGTTTCATGCTAGCGGGTGAGCCTGGTTGGGTGGGGAAGTGGCGGTTTGATAGAGCACAACACATGCGGGGCTTCTGCGCTCTATCAAACCGCCCAAAAAAACCCAGGAAAAAAATGGCAGTTTGATAGATCATGGCGCTCGTAACAGTCTTGAACAGCGTTAGTGCAAACTTTTGCATAGAACAAGGTCTACTGGCGGGTGCGGAAACACCCCTGTTTGTGTACCTGGCGATGGACCCTACATGACAAGCACAGTCGCGGTCTTCCACATTGCCACCCCTGCCCGGCTAGGCGCTAGATTCGAGTCTGTGCACGAAGTAGCGTTGAGTACTCAATTAGCCCGCCTGGTTAGTAAGGCTGCGGAGGGGAGACGGGTGCTCACCGTGCGCCTAGAAATAGGGGCATTGCGGCAGGTGGTGCCAGAAACACTGGTGTATGCGTGGGGTTTTGTCACGAAGAACACTCAGCTAGAGGGTGCCGAACTGGATGTGGCCTGGGTCCCTGTGCGGCTGCGCTGCGCGGAGGGTCATGTGACAGAGAAACAAGGGTGGGGATTCGGGTGCGATTACTGCGATGCCTCCACAACCGTGGTCACCGGTGAAGAATTTAGAGTGATTGATATAGACGTTGAAGCTAGTTGAATCCAAGGGAGGATCATCATGGGTCGGTTCCACCGCCACGACGACGGAACGGTACACGAGCACCATCACGGGGATCACCCCCACGATCACAGTCACCACGACCACGGCGACCATTCCGGCTACGAAACCGGGCGGGAACGCATTGAGGTGCTAGAGGATATTTTTGCGGAGAATGATCACTGTGCCGCACACAATCGGGACGCTTTCGATGCACATAACGTGCAGGCCATCAACGTAATGAGCTCCCCCGGCTCGGGTAAGACCACAGTGCTGCAGCACGTGTTGGCAGCGGCGCAGGCTGCGGGAATAAGAACCGGCGTGATTGAGGGGGATATTGAAACCTCGCTGGATGCTGATCGGCTGGGTGGTTATGGGGCACAGATTTCCTTGCTGAACACGGGCAATGGCTTCGGCGGGGAATGTCACTTGGATGCGCCCATGGTAGCGGCGGCACTGTCCAGGTTGGATCTTTCCGCGCTGGACCTTGTGCTTATCGAAAACGTGGGTAACCTGGTGTGCCCTGCGGAATTCGAAGTGGGGGAGCATCGCAAACTAATGGTGTACGCGGTGACAGAGGGGGGAAGACAAGCCCCTGAAATACCCGGTGATGTTCCGCTCTGTGGGGGCGGTAGTGGTGAATAAGGTGGATTTGCTGCCTTACCTGGACTTTGATCGGGAGCTGTTCCTCGCCAACCTGGAGAAAGTTAATCCGGGCGTTCCGGTGTTTGAGGTGTCGGCGAAAACTGGGGAGGGCATGGCTGAACTGCTGCGCTGGTTCTCACCCGAACTGAAACCGGAGCTCTAACCCCGGAGCAGTTAACCTGCAGTGGAAACGGTGTGAGCCTGGGCGTCGTCACGCGTGTCACGTGGCGCGTGATGCGGCGTGCTAAACGGCAGGAAGTAGCAGGTCGGATGGCTACATTTGGGGGTAGTCGAACGTCCGAACTCCACCCGCAGGGAGGGGCGTGGTTGATACGCTTCAACTAAAGGTGATTTTGGCGCATGAAGGCTGAAATCGAGGTCACCCGAGATGATGGGGCGTGTTCGAATGAACTTAGGTGGAAGCTGGCAGGGGGAGACCTTGCGCGACAACCTTGAGCGGAGGGGAGTATCGCGACGAGATTTTATGAAACTCTGCGGTGGTCTGGCGGCGGTGTTCGCCTTTGGTTCCCCCGAGCGCGCCCCGGCTGCGGCGGCGCAGGAACTGGAGGAAAGCACCAACCTCATCGCTGAACGGCTGGGCAACGTAACCAAACCCAATGTCGCGTGGCTGCAGTTGCAGGAATGCACCGGTTGCATGGAATCGGTGCTGCGCTCGGGCGGTACTACCGTTGAAGATGCCGTGCTGGATTTGCTGTCCGTAAACTATAATGAGCTGGTCATGGCCGCGTCGGGGGAGGCGGCGGAACACGCATTGCATGAGCTGAATCAGCAACCGCACATTCTTGTGGTCAACGGTTCCGTGTCCACGGCGGAAAACGGTGTTTACTGCACCATCGGCGGCAAAAGCTCGGAAGATATTCTGCTAGAGGCGGCGGAACACGCCAGTATGATCTTGGCGGTGGGGGCATGCGCCGTCTACGGATCAGTGCAGGCCGCCAAGCCGAATCCCACGGGCGCGGTGGGAGTGGATGAGATCATCAAAGACAAACCAGTGATCAACGTTTCCGGGTGCCCACCTATCGGTGAGGTGATCACGGCCACCATCTCCTACATTCTCACCCACGATGCCCCGCCGAAAGTGGATGCGGAAGGGCGCCCACTGTTCGCCTACGACCAGCGCATTCACGATTCCTGCCCGCGCCGCGCGCATTTCGACGCCGGGCAGTTCGTGCGCTCCTTTGATGATGCCGGTGCCCGCAGCGGCTGGTGCCTGTATGAGGTGGGGTGCAAGGGTCCCTCCACCTTCAGTCCGTGTCTATCATTCAGTGGAATATGAAATCTGGGTGGCCCATTGGTGCTGGTCACCCGTGTATTGGATGCACAGAGAAGCACTTTTTTGATAGGTTCACGCCGTTTTACTCCACCCTGCCGGATGTGGAAGGCCTGGGTATTGAAGCCTCGGCGGAGAAGGTTGGTTGGGGTCTTATTGGGGTCGCCGCTGTGGGCACCGCGATCCATGGCAGTATCACCACCGTGAAATCCATGGCGCGCCGCCGAAGCGCCCACGACGAGGAACTGCTTGCCGCCTTCGGTGAGGTGGATGACCATCACCATGCGGGTGGCCTGGTGGGTCGGAATCTACTGGCCGGGGGCCATGAGGTGTTTGAGGAACCACGCTCAGCTACTGCTGGCACAGATAGTGGTGCTACCAGTACAGACAATACAAATACTGACACCAACAACAGTGGGAAGGGCGAGTAATTCACATGGCTACGGAAAGGGTTGTCATTGATCCGCTGACCCGCATTGAGGGGCACTTACGCATCGAGCTGGAATGCGACGACAATCAGATTAAAAACGCCTGGAGCGAATCCACACAATTCCGCGGCATTGAAACCATTGTGGAGGGGCGGGATCCCCGGGATGTGTGGGCTTTTGTTGGCCGTATTTGCGGCGTGTGTACTGGAACGCATTCGGTGGCATCGGTGACGGCTGTGGAGGATGCCATTGGGTCCAATCCTCCCTAAACAGGCTCAGCTGATCCGCGACCTCGTGATGGCCTCCCAGGAAATCCACGACCACGTGGTGCATTTTTATCATTTGCATGCCCTGGACTGGGTCAACGTGGTGAGCGCTGCGGATGCGGATCCGGCTAAGGCGGTTGAGTTTGCTAAATCTATTAATTCCACCTGGAAGGGCAACACAGAGACACAGTTTGCCAAGGTTCGGGACACTATTCGGGGCGTGTTGGACTCCGGGCAGCTCAGTATTTTCACTGGAGGATATTGGGATCACCCCGACTACCGGCTCCCACCTGAGGCAAATTTAATGGCTGTGTCGCATTACCTGGATGCGCTGCAGTTTCAACGGTCGATTATCCGCATTAATACGATTTTTGGCGGGAAAAACCCACACCCGAATTTCCTGGTGGGCGGCATGGCCTGTTCCATTGACCCGGATAAGTCGGAGACGGTGAATCAGGTCCAGCTGGATCAGATGGGGGTGTGGGTGAATGAAATCCTGGACTTTATTAACGGCTGCTATTATCCCGATGCGTTAGCGATCATGTCTGTTTATAAAGACTATTTTGACATTGGTGCCTCCTCGCCAACATTTATCGCGGCGGGCATGGGAGGCGCGCGGTACGAAGGCGGCACTGAACGCCCAGTCTCATCTGGACACACTGACGTAAAGGGCGGCGTGATCATGGACGGCGACTACACCACCGTCCATCCACTCGACCCAAAGAAAATCAAGGAGTACATTTCCTCTGCCTGGTATACCTACACCGAGGGCGATGATGCTGGTGTCACCCCCGACGTGGGCGAAACAACGGTACGCTACACCGGCCCGAAACCCCCGTATGATTGGCTCGCCGACAACGACAAGTACACGTGGTCCAAGGCCCCGCGTTACGACGGACGCCCGGCTCAGGTCGGCCCGATCGCCAGGGTGCTCATTGCCTACTGCAAGGACACCCAAAGACCGTATCCCTGCTCAACGATGCCCTCGACGCGGTGGACGTGCCGCTGGAAAAAATGAACTCTACCGCAGGCCGCACACTTGCCCGCGCCTTAGAGGCCGTGACCACGGCAGATCACCTAGCCCACGAGCTTCTACCAGCCTTCAAAGATGGCTTGCGCTACGGCGACTACGACGTGTTTGACCCCACCAAGTGGGAGCCAAGTTCCTGGCCGAAAAAGGCAAGCGGCTTCGCCATGATGGAGGTGGCGCGTGGTTTTCTCACCCACTGGGTGACCATCAAAAACGGCAAGGTGGACAACTACCAGGCTGTGGTTCCAACCACATGGCTCGCCGGTGGACGTGACCCCAACGGACATCTCGGCCCCTACGAGGCGGCGCTGGCCAGCAGTGGAACCCACCCCCTGGCGGATCCGAAGCAACCCTTGGAGCCGCTGCGCACCATCCACTCCTTTGACCCGTGCATGTCCTGTGCGGTGCATGTTTTTGATCCCGACGGCAACATTCAGGTTCAGGTGATCACCCCATGACAAACGTTGCTTCCCCACAGCGCGTCATCCGCGTGGCGCGAGCCTACAGCGTGCGCAAGCTCAGCCCCGGCCGACTACTCGCAATGGCTGCGGTGGCGCCGTTTGATTCGGAAGACCCAGTGGACGTAGCGCTGCACGCCTCGCTGCGCGTCAACCGCCCCGATATTGTTCCCATCAGGGTTCCCACAGATGAGTTCAGTCCAGCCACCCCGAAACGTAAATACTCGCTGGTCAGGGTCGATGATTTTCCCGTGGAAGACGTGCCGAAAAACGTGATGATCATGCGCGGAGACATGGAATCCGTATTGGCTAAGGCCACCATCAGCCGCGAGGAACGCACCCTATTTATCCGCAACGCTGAAGTGATGCGCATGTCTGGACAGCGCTGCCTGGCCGTCGCGTCTGCCGAAATCGCCGAAGACGGCACAGTAGGGGAGTTCTTTGTTGAGGGGTTCGTGGCTATGGTCCTAGAGAAACCCTCCCAGGTGGCCAAGAAATTCTCCAGCAACCCCAACGAATGGGTCCGCATCAACATTTGGTCGGCCACGCTGCGTTTCCAGCACTGGGCCAACATGGCGCTCATCGTCATCATGTCCATGAGCGGCTACTACATCATGAACCCGTTCTTCGGCCCCGCAGCCGAAACCGGCCTGATGTGGGATACCTCATGGGTTGGGTACGCCTCATCCACTATGTCTCGGCCTACCTATGGCTGGGGCTCGGGTTCTCCCGCCTCGTACTATCCTTCACCGCCAAAGACCGCCAGCTTCGATGGCGCAGCCTCTGGCCCCTCAACTCCCACGAGGACGTCAAAGGGCTGTGGGGCACCATACAGTACTACCTGTTCCTGAAGAAAGAAGGACCGCTTTACCTCGCACACAATCCACTGCAGCAGTTCGCCTACACCGGTATTTACGTCATGTGCCTGATCCAAATGCTCAGCGGCATAGTGCTCTACGGTTTGTACAACCAAACAAACTGGTTTTGGGTCATTGTGGCCTACCCCATGCACTGGATGGGGGTGTCCACCATCCGCATGATCCACGCCCTGATCATGTTTGTGCTGTGGAGTTTTGTGATCGTCCACGTATACCTGGCTACCCGTGCGGACGCCCTGGAACGCCACGGCGGTGTGTCCTCCATGGTCAATGGTGGCGTGTGGCTGCGGCGTGGGGCGAAGCCTGTCGACGCCCCGGAAATCGGGTAGGGAGCCTAGCATCATGCCGGAACCTATTACCGTACTGGGCATTGGCAACCCCATCATGAGCGACGATGGCGTTGGCCTAGAAATCCTCGAACAGCTTCGCGCACACTACACGGACCAGCAGCACCTAGAATTCGTCGACGGCGGAACCTCTGGGATGGAGCTACTGCCCACAATCCAGGACGCCGAATCCCTCCTCGTGCTGGACGCCCTCGCGCCGACGGCACACAGTAACCCGGGGGACGTCGTCACGCTTATCGGCGACCAGATTCCCCGCCTGCTGAACTCGAAACTCTCCCCGCACCAGGTGGGACTTCTGGACCTGCTGTCGGCCGCGCGCCTGCTTGGCACGGAGCCGCGCCGGGTTGCGGTGGTGGGGGTGGTGGCTGAATCGACGGAACTTCATGTTGGGCTGACCCCCACCGTCACACGTGCCCTGCCAGGTGCCGTGGCGGAAGCCCGAACACTGCTGGATGAATGGCTATGTCACTCCACATCGATGTAGGCGACCTCGAATTCCCGGCCGTGGCGCAGATCCGCCGTCGGGGTGTCGCATACGGGGCAGGTCAGTGCAAAAAACTCGTCGATCGGCTGCTCTGCTGCGCAGGTCGGGCACCACACCGTTGCCTCGATATGCTCCACGGTGAGTTCCGCGTCGCCGCAGGCGGTGCCCAAGGAAGCGATCGGCCAGGCCGCATGCAGCGCCTCGGGAACCACCCCGGATCGCGCGCCCACCCGCAACGCCACCCGCCGAATAGTACGCTGTTCAGCGGCCTGAACAACCACATCAACCACGCCGGACAGCAAACCTAACTCATGCACACTCCCATTATCGCCCATCAGTAGGAAGGAGCTGCGGGTGAGTACAACGCTCCGTCTCGACCAGTTCGTGGACCCCAACGAAGCAACCGTCATTTACACCCGAGACGAGTCGGGAACCATCATTGACGCCCGATTCGACCTTTCTGGACTCCCGCGCCTCGACCCCATGCTGATCGGCCGCCCCGCCGCCGACGTTCCCGACATCGTCAAACGACTCTGTGGCATTTGCCCCGTCACTCACCACCTGGCGGGCACTCGTGCCCTCGATGCGCTTATCGACGCCCCCATCACACCCACCGCGCGCGCCGTTCGCGCACTCCTGCACCACGGTTCGCTCATCGACGCCGCCGCACCCAAGCTGTTTTCCACCAACCAGGAACTTGCCATCCAGCTCAAACGCTTCGGCAAAGCCGTCATGGCGGCCGCTGGGTGCCCCGGGCATTTCCCCGACGTTGCCATACCCGGTGGCGTTCGTGCTGCCGCAAACCCCGACCTTGTCGCGGCGCTTGTGATTCCTGAACTCCCTGAGGCGTTGGCCGCTGATGCCGTCGTACCAGACTACGATGGTTACGACCTCGCGGTGACCAGCGATAACGGTGAGCTCGACCCCCTGGGCACGCATATCGCCATGCATCGCAGCGGACGCATCGAACTCTTTCCCATCCAGGACTGGCCCCGCCGCGTCCACGAAACCCAGCCCGGCGCGCCCGCCCCCAGGCCCGTTATTGGGAACGATCCCTACCGAGTGGGTCCGTGGGCGCAGCAACGTATCGCGGCGTCGACAAGTAACCCCACCGTGGCCATGATTCAGCGCAGCCTTGATGCCATCGCCGAACTCACACACAACCCCGCGCTTATCGACGGCGCGGTGGCCACGGAAGGGCATCTACGTGCAGGTGTCGGGGTGGGCGTGGTGGATGGTCCGCGGGGGCTGCTGGTGCATGTGTATACGGTGGATGATGCGGGCGTGCTGGTGGACTGCCAGATCCTCACCCCGACGGCGCAAAACGAATGGTGGCTGGCCGGGATGCTGCGAGAGATGGTTGATGTGGAGTCCTCGATACGCACCGCCGACCCGTGCCTGCCGTGCAGCTCAGCGCCGCCCGGGCAGATGAACGTGACGATCAAGGAAGAAAGGCTGTAGCGATGTGTATCGGCATTCCAGCGCGCATCATCTCCATTGAGGGGGATGTGCTGCCGAACGCGGTGATTGACGTCGCCGGGCAGCAACGCACCTGCTGCCTCGCCTACCTGCCGGAGGCGCAGGTGGGGGATTATGTGCTGATCCAGAACGGTTTTGCCATGAGCATTGTGGACGAGCAGGAGGCGGAGGAATCCCTGCGGACCATTGCGGAATACAAGTTGATTAATTACGACTGAGCGGAGACGTTAAACATTCATTTCATGCCGAAACGCTGGGGTACGGGTTGATTCAGATGGCCATGTGGTGACCCCATCAAGCAGTTCTCACGCGGCGTAGGCGCACATGGGCAAAAACCCTATTACCGCGACCTCCCAATCCGCCATACAGTTACCGCCGCGATGACCAGAACTAACGCTAGTACCGCTGGCCAGACGGCGGGTTCGGGGGAGAGGAGGTTCAGTACCGCCTGGATGACGGAGAGGAAGGCGAAGAACCCGACGAACCCGACGAGCGTATCCCACATGAGTTTTCTGCGTTGCTGCTCGCCGGGTCGGTGATTGGTGTGGTCGGCCATTTTTAGGCTTTCACGCCGCCTGCGGTGAGTCCGGCGACGATGCGACGCTGGAACACTAGCACCATGATCACCAATGGGATGGTCACCAGCGTGCCAGCGGCCATGATGGCGGCGTAGGGATACTCGAAGGCGCTGGGGACCTGAGAAACGCGCGATGGCCACGGTGACGGGTTCGGTGGCATTGCTGGATAGCTGCTTGGCCAGCATGAATTCGTTCCAGGTGGCAATGAACGCTAGGATCGCCGTGGTGAACAGCGCCGGTGCGGCAAGTGGCAGGAGCACAAGGCGGAATGCTTGGCCTCGGGTCGCGCCGTCGACACGCGCGGCTTCCTCCAGCTCCCAGGGCAGCTGCCGGAAGAAGGAGACCAGTGTGTAAATGGTGAGGGGAGCGCGAAGGAGATGTTGGGGATGATCAGTGCGCGGTAGGTGCCGATCCAGCCGAGGTCGCCAAACAGCTGGAACAGTGGTGTGACCAGGGCGATTCCGGGGAACATGGAGGCAGCGAGGACGATGCCGGTGACGATGCCTTTGGCGCGGAAGTCCAGGCGTGCGATGGCGTAGGCGGTGAACACACCAACCAGCACCGCGAGGAACGTGGTGACCGCACCCACCAGCAGCGAGTTTCCGATGGCACCGAGAAAGTCATTGCCTTTGTCCGTGGCTAGGCGTCGCCGAAATTATCGAGCGTGACGTGCGTGGGCCACGGTGTGGTGTCAAAGGTGTGGTCCTTGTCGCGCAGCGCGGTGACCACCATCCAGTAGAAGGGGGCCAAACCCCACACCAGGATTACAACAACACCGCAATAGTTGCGTACTGCCTGCATCATCGGGTGGCCTCCTTGCGTTGTTTCGCGTGTGCTGGGCGCGTTTGTGCTTGTTGTTTCCGTGCCTGTTTCTGCGCCCGTCTTTGTGCGCGTTTCATGATTCGTTGGTCGCCGCTGCCGCTCACGTCAGCGCCGAGGAAGCGAATCATCACGAAAGCGACGAAGAAGATCAGCAGGAACACCAGCGTGGACAGGGCGGACGCGGAGTTGAAGTGATTCTGACGCATGTCTTCAACCACCAGCTGGGAGATGGTGGCGGTGGGGGAGTTCGAGGAGGAGGAAATCAAGATCACAGGCAGGTCGTACATGCGCAGCGCGTCCAAGGTTCGGAACAGGACTGCCACCATTAATGCTGGTTTGACCAGCGGCATCGTGATCTGTGTGAACATTTGCCAGCGGGAAGCACCATCCACACGCGCGGCCTCATACAGGTCCTTGGGGATCATTTGCAGCCCGGCAAGAATAAGCAGCGCCATGAACGGGGTGGTTTTCCAGACGTCGGCAATGATCACGGCAATGCGGGCGGCCCAGGGGTCTGTTGTCCAGTGCACATGAGTGCCCAGGAGGGAGTTAATAATGCCGTGGTCGGCGAAAATGAACTGCCACAGCTTTGGCGGTCACGGCCGTGGGAATCGCCCAGGGGATGAGCACTGCTGCGCGGAGCATGCCCCTGCCCTTAAAGTCGCGGTTCATCACTGTGGCCATCCACATGCCTAGGAGCGTTTCCAATGCAACAGTGACCACGGTGAAAAACAGCGTGATGCGTAATGCGGGCCAGAAGTCTGTGGCCAGTACTCCCGGCGGACATGTTGAGACAGCGCCACTGGGGGACATGCATCGTTGCGTGGTCCAGTACAGGTAGTGTTCAAGGCCCGCAAAACCGCCATCAGTAAATACTCCGGTGGTGGGGTCGAGCCCTTTATCGGCCTGGAAGGATAACCAGATCGCACGAACAATGGGGTAGCCGATGACAATGGCCAGCACAATCATCGTCGGCGCGATAAGCAGCGCCGCCGCGCGGGATTGTTTGGGTGTGGACACTCGGCCCATCACCTCCTCAAACGGTAAGACACGTAGGGGTAAAGCGGAAAGAACAAAAAGGGGAGTGCTCACCAAGGGTAAGCGGCTCCCCTTTCAGTGACATAAAGGAACTACTTCGATGCGTTTTCGATGGCGGCCTTCATGTCGGCTGTGGCAGCGTCAACGCTCTTGTCCGTGGTGAGCGCTGCGTAGGCGTTGTCCTGGATGGCCTTGGAAATGGCCGGGTAGAACGGGCTGACCGGGCGCGGCGAGGCGTTTTCCAGGGATTCCTTCAGAGCGGGCAGGTACGGGTACTTTGCCACTAACTCTGGGTTATCGTAGATGGATGCCAGCACGGGCGGGAAGGAGTTATCAGCGAAGGATGTCTGGTTTTCCTCGTTGATCACGAACTCCACGAAGTCGTGAGCGGTGCCCTTGTGCTTGGAGAATGCGCTGATGCCGTTGTTGTACCCACCAAGAGTGGATACACCCACGCCGTCCTTGCCCACTAGAGGCTGCACCTCAACCTTGCCGGCCACGGCGGATCCTTCTTTAGTGGCGTTGGCATACATGTACGGCCAGTTCACGGCGTAGGCGGTCTTGCCTTCAACGAAAGCGAGGTTGGTTTCCTCTTCGGTGGCGGAGGTGGAGCTCTTAGCAATCACACCGTCCTTGTAACCTTTGACCAGTTCCTGCAAACCTTCCTTGGATGCAGCGGAGTCCACTGCGGGAGTGGTGCCGTCGGATTCGAGGACGCCGCCGCCCCAGCCTGACATGAAGTCAGCGGTGTTCACCGTCAGACCTTCGTACTGCTTCAGCTGCAGGGTGAGGCAGTCTTTGCCCTGGACCTGGTGGCAGCTTTCAGTTAGTTCACCCCAGTTTTTCGGAGCATTAGGAGCAAGTTCCGTGTTGCGGAACAGCAGCTGGCCATTGGTGTTCTGGGGAACTGCGTAGAGGGTGTCTTTGTAGGTGGCGGACTTGACTGTTGCGGGCAGCAGTTTGTCAGTGTCCACCTTCAGGTCACCAGTTAGCGGGGTGAGCCACTGATTGGCGGCGAAGTCTGCGGTCCAAATGACGTCCAGTGCCATCACGTCGTAGTCACTGCTTTTCGCCTGCAGCGCCTGCACCAGGGTCTCGCGCTGTGCGTCGGCTTCACCGGCCAGTTCCTTCAGGGTCACCTTCTCATCGGGGTGTTCCTGGTTCCACTTTTCGATCACCGGTTTGATCTTGTCGGTGTCGTTTTTGCCCATCGCAAACGTGATGGGGCCGTGGTCCGTGTTGTTGTCTCCTCCGTTCGATGAGGAGCCACCAGAGGAACAACCAGCTAGGGCGATTCCAGCAATCAGTGCCGATGCTGCAAGAGCTGTAGCCGCTTTGCGGGTGTAGTACAACTTCATGAGAGAATCCTTACATCTCGTAGACGCTCGCAGGCGTCTGTGTTGTAGGCGTCTCTACTGAATGTAGTGATATGGAGGTCACAATCGAATGAAAGTAGAACAAAAGTGTCATTGGTAACCCCTTTTTCGGGGGTGAAATATCTGCTAAATTGGAAGCAAAGTCACAGTAACCCGTTCTGATTTAGCAATCTGCTCGACGCGGGCGCTATCAATCAGCCCTGACACCACAACCACCGATCCTCCCGCAGCAAGTGGGGCGAGAATGTTTCGTGTCAAAGCTCGCGCGATCCCGCCACCCGGCACTGAGCACCCGGGAGGCTGCCAACGGTTCGATCACCGCGGCGTCGAAAAGCGCAGGTAATGCTGGAGTATCACCGAAAAATTGGTCGCCGTAGAACCGGACCGTGGGACCGAAATCCACCACACCATCTGGCACAGACCCACCCGTCTCGACGACCCCGCGACCAAAAGGATCCGTAGTCACCAGCGCAATATCGCCGGTAAAGCTTGCATCCACACGATCTGGGGAGCAAAACAACACGTCAGCATCGTCAGTGGTGCCGAATGTGAAATCGACGTGTGCAGCAAGCGCCCCCAACGCGATGGTGACGGCCTGCCAGCTCACCGGCAGGTCAATGGCGATGCGGGAATCCTCATCAAGATCGAACTCCTCAATGAGCATGTTGCCCACTTTGGCCGCCCAGTTATCCAACGTCACTGCGGAAAAAAATCCAATCGGGAATCCGTGGCCTCGTCGTACACGGTCAAGCGGGGCTTCGCGGCATCGGCCTCAAGCAGGTGACTCAGCAAATTCATAGCATCCAGGGTAGGGGAAAACCGGCCTGGATGCGCTCTAGCTATGTTTAGTTCACACAGCGAGGACCGTCGCCACCCGCATCGATATTGGGAGATTTTCGCTGCGTCAGAGGATTTGTCGCTGCCTGCTTGGCCCACTTCTTCGGGGGATTCGGTGATGGGGCTGTTGGACTTTCGGGCCGTCGTAGTCGGATCCCACCACCACGGCGACCCTCATTGGCGTTGAGGCTATTGGAGGCTTGGATCGGCAGTCCGCCGAGCTCGCCTGCGAGCGCGATGGCGGCGGGGTCGTCGGCACGCGAGGCGACGATGGTGGTTTGGTTGTACAAGCCCGGTTCGGCGTTGGTCACCTGATCGATCTTCAGGCCCATATCACCGAGCGCACCTGCCACAGCGGCGGCGAGACCGGAGGTTTGAGTGGCGTTGAGTACGTTGATGGACGTGTTGCGCGTGGCGTCGAGAAGCGCCTGCTTCGGGTTGTCGCTGGGTGGGGCGCTGCTGGAGGGTTCGGATTTTTTTCTCCGAGGAGGGTTTGGAAGAACTTGTTCACATCTTTGGTGTTGATGGTCACCACCGACTCGCCGTAGTCGCCCACGCCGTCAATGGAGGTGACAGGGATAGTGCTGAATTGCACATTGCCGCCCGCCAGGTTCTGCATCTGCACGGCGAACTGCGCTGGGTCTAGGTTGCCGTCCAGATTTCACCGAACGCCGCACGGCCTCGCTGAGGTCAGCGAAGCTTTGAGGGGCTGGATAGCGTGCCGGACGAGAGCACCTTGTTCACAATTGATGCCATGAAGACCTGCTGGCGCACAACGCGGTCGAGGTCACCGCGGGGGAGGCCGTGGCGTTGGCGGACGAAGGAGAGGGCATCCGGGCCGTTCAACGTTTGTCGGCCGGCCTTGAATTTAGCACCGGAGAACTCGTCATCCACGGCTTCGTTAAGGCAGACATCAACGCCACCCACGGCGTCGGTGAGCAGAACGAATCCCAGGAGACCCACCTCGGCATAGTGCTCGATTTTGATGCCGGACAGGTTGCTGACCGTATCCATAAGGGCTTTTCGGCCTGCGTTTTTGGATTCCTCTTCCAGTTTCGCGCCTTCTATGCCGCCTTTTTGAGAGAGCTCTGCTTTCCTTTCGTTCTTGTAGGTGCCGTAGACGCCGTTGATTTTCATGTTGCCGTTTTTGGCGTCGTGAATATACGTATCGCGCGGAATGGATACGGCGGTTGCGGAGGAACCATCGTTGGGGATACGGATCACCATGATGGTGTCGGTGTTGTCGTTTTCTTCATCGCCAGCGCGCAGCATATTGATCTCGTCGGGGGTGAGGGCGTTGCCCTCGGCATCGGAGCGTGAATCGGAGCCGACAAGCAGAATGTCGGTGGCGCCGTCGGCGGCTTGGCCGAATGTACTTTTATCGCCACCGATTGTGGGACCCTTGCTGAAAGTATTTCCGGCAACATAGTATCCGGCCCCGGAGAGCCCCAGTACCAGAACCGACAGGAATATCAGCAACCCACGGACCGGTGCTGGTCCTTTTTGTCGCAGGTTTACGGTCTGCGTGGGTGCTGCTTTGATGTCGCGCCCTCGGCGATACTTGTCGGCCACGGTGGTTCTCCAGTGCGTCGTACGGCGGTCGTCTTTCGTCAGCTGTGGGTAGCTGTGGATGCTAGCTCAGTCGGTATGGTTAGAACCGACACACTACTCAAGGAGTCTATTTTATGCGCGTGGTGGTGACGGGAAGCGAAGGGCAGCTAGGTTCGGCTCTGAAACTCACCTGCCCGGCGGATATCGAGCCGGTCTGGCTTGGCCACAAGGACCTGGATATTACTGACGAGGCAGCCGTGGCCCGGCACCCCGCGTTTGAGGGGCGGACGCCATCATCAACACAGCCGGGTACACCAATGTCGATGCCGCCGAGACCGACCGCGATGCCGCATGGGTGCTCAACGCCAGCGCACCGGGGTTTTTGGCCCGCCGCGCCGCCGAGGTCGGGGCACACCTGGTGCACCTAAGCACAGATTATGTCTTTGGCACTGTTGCGTATCGACGCCCCCTCGTCCCCGACACACCCGCGCACCCTACCTCGGTGTACGGGGAGAGCAAACGTGCCGGTGAATGTGTGGTGCTCGACTCGGGGGCGAACAGTGTGATTGTGCGCACGGCATGGGTTTTTTCTGGTGCAGTCTTGCCCACGCATCGCGATTTTGTGTCGACGATGATGGCTTTGGAGAAACAGCACGACACCATTTCCGTGGTGGATGACCAACATGGTAACCCCACTTTTGCCCCTGATCTGGCACTCGGACTGTGGGAAGTATGTCATGTGCAGCCGACGGGGGTTCTTCACGGGGTTAGTTTTGGGGAGACAACATGGTATGGCGTGGCGCGTGAAGTCTTTAAAAATATAAGCGCGGATCCTGACAGAGTTCGCCCCTGCACAACGGCCGATTTTCCCCGGCCAGCGGCACGTCCGGAATGGTCCGTCTTAGATACCTCCAGCTGGACTGAGGCTGGGCTGAGAGCGTTGCCGGAGTGGCGCAGCGGTGTTGCGAGGGCTACCCAAGGTACACTCAGACAATTGTGAGCACTCCTATAGCCGTCATCACAGTGACGTACAGCCCAGGCACTTACCTGGAGTCCTTCTTGGATTCTATACCCGGTGCCACGGAAAAGGCTGCGTACGTCGTGTTGGCCGATAACGGTTCCACTGACGGTGTTCCCGAACAGCAAGCTGATAAGCGTGAGAATGTCGAGTTTTTTGCCACCGGCGGAAACCTGGGGTATGGCACGGCCATCAATAGGGCTGTGCAACACCTTAAGGAGCGCAAAGAGCGCGGGGATATAGACGGAGACTTCTTTGTTGTCTCCAACCCTGACGTCGTCTTTGACCCTGGTTCTATCGACGCCATGCTTGAGTGTGCGCAGCGCTGGCCAGGCGCTGCCACCATTGGCCCGCGCATTAGGGAAGCCGACGGGGCCGCTTATCCTTCAGCACGTACCGTGCCCACCATACGTAACGGTGTTGGGCATGCCTTGTTCGGGACCATCTGGCCCTCGAACCCTTGGACCAAGGCATATCGTGATGATGACGATCTCACCACAGAACACCCAGCTGGTTGGCTTTCCGGCTCCTGCTTGCTGGTGCGGTGGGATGCCTTCGATGCCATCGGAGGCTTTGACGAGCGCTACTTCATGTACATGGAGGATGTTGATTTAGGTGACCGTTTCGGTCGCGCCGGTTACTCCAACGTGCTGTGCCCTTCGGCGGAAATTACCCACGCCAAGGGGCATGCTGCGGGGGAGAATCCAGCCGCGATGCTGCCTGCACATCACGACAGTGCCTATCGTTTTATTGCGGATAGGCATGCTGCGTGGTGGCAGGCACCACTGCGACTGGTGGTACGTATTGGACTCAAAATGCGGGCATGTATCGCTGTGTATTCTGCACGTCGCGGACAAGCTAGCTAAATTAATTAATAAAGCCCAATATGAATTGAGGAAATGCCTGAAATTCACCCACTTGCCCACGACACTGATGCCGTTATTCTTGTCGGCGGAAAAGGCACTCGCCTCCGCCCATTAACGGTGTCTACTCCGAAGCCGATGTTGCCTACCGCGGGTGCGCCGTTTTTGAAGCACCTGCTAGCGCGCATCAAAAGTGCTGGAATGCGGCATGTGGTGTTGGGAACCTCGTTCCAAGCCGAGGTATTTGAAGAATACTTCGGCGATGGCTCAGAGATGGGTCTAGAGATCGAGTATGTTTTTGAAGAAAAAGCCCTGGGTACGGGCGGTGCGATCCGTAATGTGATGAATAAGCTGCGCCACAATAACGCCATGGTTTTCAATGGTGACGTATTGGGCGGTACGGATCTCAACGCTATTTTGCAGACCCATGAACAAAAGCAAGCGGACGTGACCATGCACCTTGTGCGGGTTGCGGATCCGCGTGCCTTTGGCTGTGTTCCCACTGATGAGGATGGCCGTGTGGTGGCATTCCTGGAAAAAAACCATGGATCCGCCCACTGACCAGATCAACGCGGGGTGTTATGTATTCCGCAAGGAGATCATTAACACCATCCCAGCTGGTCGCGTAGTGAGCGTGGAGCGGGAGACCTTCCCGCGCCTGCTGGAGGAAGGACTGCGCGTCTACGGCCACGTTGATCATGCTTATTGGCGGGATATGGGCACGCCAAAGGATTTCGTCCACGGCTCTTCTGACCTGGTTCGCGGCATCGCGCCATCGCCGTTGCTGGCGGGCCAGGTGGGGGAGTCGTGGACTGACCCTACTGCGGGTGTGAAAGGGGGCGTGATTTTGCTGGGTGGCACGGCGGTGGGCCGTGGCACGGAGATCGGTGCTGGCTGCCGTTTGGACCGCACGGTGGTGTTTGAAGGGGTGACCATCGAGCCGGGTGCGATTATCGAGGATTCGATTATCGCCTCGGGCGCGCACATCGGCGCTAATGCCAGGATCAAGGATTGTGTCATCGGTGAAGGTGCGCAGATTGGTGCCCGTTGCGAGCTGAAGGGCGGTTTGCGGGTTTGGCCGGGCGTCGTGCTGCCTGATGGTGGTATCCGGTTCTCCACCGACGCATAGACCCTGATGTGTAAGTAAAGCTTAAGTAACATGTGCTACCTGTGAGTTTGGTTGCATATTTACTACATATAGTACCCCCGACTATTACCCCCGTTTGAGTCCTTCTGGGGCTGATGTTACTCGTGTGACTGGCTTGCTGGGAATAGGGCTAGAGGGGGCTATTTTTTTCTGAGCCAGGTTGACTGTATCTAGTGATAGCGTGTGTAATCGGCTTGTGTGATCAACGGTGTTGGTTATCAACAAGAAATAATTGCCCACAAAAACTATCGGAGAACAGGAGCGTAGCGTGGAAAACATTGCAGGCGACGCAATGCCTCGCGGAAACGCAAAGTCCGATGATGGGGAGCAAAACTCCGGTTTGCAATCTTCGCAGCAAGGCCATCGAGTCGAATTCTCTTTCGATGCATTGTTTAGCGCTGTAGAGCAGGAATGGCAGGAACAGGCTCTGTGTGCTCAAACGGATCCTGAGGCATTCTTCCCTGAAAAGGGTGGTTCTACGCGTGAGGCTAAGCGCATTTGTCAGGCGTGTAGTGTTCGCGATGAATGTCTGGAATACGCACTGGAGCACGACGAGCGTTTTGGTATTTGGGGCGGACTTTCAGAGCGTGAACGCCGCCGCCTTAAGAAACAAATCAGCTAACCATCTGCGTGGTGTCGGGGTGCGTCACCACGGATGATTCGGATTGATGGTTGTTGGCTCAATGTTCAAATAAGCCGCAACCAGTGACGTAAGAACTGTGTGGAGTAATTCCACTTTTTCCTTCATGTCGTCGCAGCGTTGCTCAATGGGCATGCGAAACAGCACAATACGCGGACGCGTTGGCCTGCCGCGCTGATCAATTCCGGCGGGGATGAGCCGCCCTAAGGGGACGGGGCCATCTGCGGCTATTTCGTCGCTGTAGCGAGATACATCTGGGTTGAGTCGCATGCGTGGAACGGTGTCTACGGCGATGTCGATGCTGGCAAGCTCGTCGGGAAAGGCGGCCTGAATGGGGGAGTAAGCCTCAATCAGGGCGGCGTCGAAAAGCTGACTGCGGTTGCGATAACGACGCACCGTGCGGGGGTAAACAGTGCCACGCATCCCCCGGCCGCGACGATCTCGAAAAGATCTTATGTGCATAAAACCACAGCATAGCCGGGGTTTGTAGGCTGGTGGTGGGGGCGCGCCGTGGCATCTTAACTACACAAACCTAAAGTTCGGGTCTAGACTTTGTGGCGTGAGTCAATTTCGTCGTTGTTCCCGCCCAGGATGTGGCAAGCCTGCAGTAGCCACATTGACCTACGCCTACGCTGATCAAACCGCTGTTGTTGGTCCGCTTGCCGTTGCGAGTGAGCCGCATAGCTGGGATTTGTGTGAGGCCCATGCTGCTAAAATCACAGCTCCTCTTGGATGGGAGCTTATGCGCGTGCATGATATTTACCCAGACGCTGATGAGGATGATGACCTCACAGCTCTGGCGGAGGCGGTGCGTGAAGCGGGGCGACACTCTAGCGGGCTTGTTGTTGATGACCAGCCTGCTACACCGCCCCAACAACGACCAGTGATCCAGCACCGCGGTGACGGTGCCCAGGGTGCGGACGGCGCGAACCATCCGGTGCGTCGTTCTAAGGAAATTCGCGCGCATCGTGCGCAGCGCCGCAGTCATCTTTTCGTTGTGCCGGATCTCAACGAAACAAATGATGATTCCTAAGATTAGAATTTTTGCCCTGTAGGGCCCTAAAGTAAGGCGGAGAGTCCTCGCGCGGCGGGGAGCCACGCCCTTGGATGTAAGCCCCTTGTGGCGTTACATAACCATCACGCACGGCGTGTGGTGGTACACGGCATAGTAAAGCGGCAAAGGAGATAAACCCACATCATGCGCACTCGTGAATCTGTTGAAGCTGTCATTAAGGCATATGATGTTCGGGGGATAGTTGGAGAAGGATTTGACGCCGAGTTTATGCAGGAAACCGGCGCTGCCTTTGGGCGACTCATGCGGGGCGAGGATGCCAACGTTGTGGTGATTGGCCATGACATGCGCGATTCCTCGCCGGGGTTGTCGCGCGCGTTTGCGAATGGCGTCGCAGACCAGGGTTTGAATGTCCTCTATCTGGGGCTGACTTCGACGGATGAACTGTACTACGCCTCGGGCGTTCTGGACTGCCCAGGTGCCATGTTCACGGCAAGCCACAACCCGGCGGAATATAACGGCATTAAAATGTGCCGCTCGGGTGCCCGCCCTGTGGGGCAGGAATCGGGACTTCGCACAATTATCGACGACCTGGTGGCCGGGGTTCCCACGTATGACGGCGCGCGCGGCACGATCAGCGACCGTGATGTACTCGACGGCTACGGCGAGTTTCTACGCGACCTGGTGGACCTGCGGGGCATCCGCCCCCTGAAAGTTGCCGTGGACGCAGGCAACGGCATGGGTGGGTTGACGGTGCCGGCGGTTCTGGGCGCGGCCGGACTTCCCCTGGATATTGAGCCGTTGTATTTCGAGCTGGACGGTAGTTTCCCCAATCATGAGGCGAATCCGCTGGAGCCGAAGAACCTGGTGGATCTGCAGAAGTTCGTGGTGGAGACCGGTTCGGATATCGGTCTGGCGTTTGATGGCGATGCTGATCGCTGCTTCGTGGTGGATGAGAAAGGCCAGCCAGTCAGCCCCTCAGCAATCTGCGGGATTGTGGCGGAGCGTTACCTGGCACAGAAGCCGGGTGGGACAATCATTCACAATTTGATCACGTCGAAGGCTGTCCCGGAGATCATTGAGGAAAACGGCGGCACTCCGGTGCGCACGCGAGTGGGACACTCGTTTATCAAGGCGAAAATGGCTGAGACCGGCGCTATCTTTGGTGGCGAGCATTCCGCACACTACTACTTCACCGAGTTTTTCAACGCGGATTCCGGGATGCTGGCCGCCATGCATGTGCTGGCTGCTCTGGGGCATCAGAATAAGCCGTTGAGCGAGATGATGGCGGACTACAACCGCTACGAGGCATCAGGAGAAATCAATTCCCGCGTTGCTGATCAGAAGGAAAGCACCCAGCAGGTGCTCGATGCCTTTGCCGACCGCATCGACTCCATCGACACCTTAGATGGCGTGACCGTGCAGCTGAAGGGCACTCCAGCATGGTTTAACGTACGGGGTTCGAATACTGAGCCGCTGTTGCGCCTGAATGTTGAAGCTCCGACGCGCGCGGAGGTGGACGCCTTAGTGGACGAAATCCTGGGTATCATTCGTCGCTAGAATTGATGCCATGCAGGAGCAGGAAAAACTGAAGTTTTTTGAGGTTGCCCACGAAGGTGCCTTTGTCCGGGCGATGGCTGAGGCTGTCGCCAACGGCGTGTTTAGTGACCTTCGTGAATTCGCTCCTCGCTCTATCGTCGCTGTCTGCGGCGATGATGCTAGCCGTCACGCTGCGGAGATTGTCTCCGCATTGAGTGGTCCTTTGTCGATCCCGGTTGTGGTCACCGACCAGCTGCCAGTATTTTGTGGCGCATTGGATGTGGTTTTTGTCACCCAGTCGGCCGGACAGCGTACAGGATGGGGTGCGGAGGCATTCGTGGAAACAGTGGCCAGAGAGGCGTCGCGACGCGGCAGCCTCACTTTCTGCTGCGCGCCGCACCAGTGGGAGGACGCTCCGAGAGGTATGACGGTGCTGCCGAACCTCCCAGGAATGGAAGGGCGGTTTTCCGCAGCACGGGTGATCACCTCCCTGTGGGCGATTGTTGCGGCGCTGGACACACCCCAAGACGCGCTGGGGGAGACGCTTGCACACTGCGCCGAATCTGTGGATGAGGAGCTGCATGCCTTGTCGCCGCAGCGCGACGCCCTAGTCAACCCGGCGCGGGGCCTGCGTAATTGGGCGCATGGTACGCGGGTGGTGCACAGCTCATCGTCGGCAGTGGGTGTACGCATTGCGGCCTTAGCGGCCCTGTTGTGGGCCGAGCATGGTCTGGTCAGCAGCGTCTTGTCTGCGGAAAACCTCACGGAGGCGCTACCCGCGCTGGAAGGGTCGGAGCGGGACATTTTCTACGACCCGTTCCTGGATGAAGACGAAGACATGGCGCCCCCGCCGCTTCCCTTAAGGATTGTGATGTGGGTGACCCCGGCGGACGTCGATAAGCTGCCGCCCGCCGAGCTGCTTCCCCCAAACACGCTGATTGAGCGGAGTGACAGCCCGAACACCAGCGCCCTCGCGGCAACGCTGATTGTGCTCACCCGAGCGTGGGCCGCCGCGATTTTTGAGCCAACGACCGACTAAACCGCCTATCAACATTATCTATCAACACCGGAGGACATCTATGCAACTACTCAGTGGAGCCATGCGCAGTTACCCATGGGGATCGCACACAGCGATAGCTGAGTTACGGGGGCACGCCAGCCCCATCGGATAGCCCTGAAGCTGAGCTCTGGTACGGTGCCCACCCCGGTGATCCCTCCACCCTTCACGGGAGTGAACCGCAGGACACTAAGCCCCTTGACCAGGCAATTGCTGCAGACCCTGAGTACCATCTTGGAGCTCGGGTGCGTCGAGAGTTTGGCGACACCCTGCCGTTCCTCCTGAAAATCCTCGCCGCCGGTGAGCCCCTGTCATTGCAGGCGCACCCCTCCCGCGCACAGGCCCAGGAAGGGTTTGCGCGGGAAAATGCTGCGGGCATCAGCCTTGATGCCCCGGAGCGTAACTACAAGGACGACAACCACAAGCCCGAGTTGATCGTCGCCCTCACCGACTTCCAAGCCATGACAGGCTTCAGGCCCCTCGCGCGCACTCTTGAGATTGCTGCAGCTTTGAACTGCCCCGAACTCGACCGCTACATCTCCATGCTGGATGTAGACAATGAGGACAGCAGCATCCGCGCCCTGTTCACCACGTGGATCGCCATTCCAGTTGCCAACCGCACCAAACTTATCGACGCCATGACTGTCGCCGCACGCGCCTATGTTGCGCGCCCCGACGCCGTGGACTGGATTGCCGACACCCTGAACAATATCCTGCTGCTGGATGAACGCTACCCGGGAGATTCCGGTGTCCTCGGGGCGTTCCTTCTGAACAAAATCAACCTGAAACCTGGTGAAGCCATCTATCTTGATGCTGGCGAGCTGCATGCCTATGTGCATGGTCTGGGCATTGAAATCATGGCCAACTCGGACAATGTTCTCCGCGGTGGGCTGACCACCAAACACGTGGACGTTCCAGAACTGGTGCGGGTACTCAACTTTACGCCGCTGACGGACCCCAGCATTCGGGAATCCGACCTTGCTGAGACCACAACGGCAAATAGAATTACCTACCCGGTGCCCATCAACGAGTTCGCGCTCTCTGCGCTGAATTTTGATGGTTCGGGCGAGGAGACGGTGGAGTGGTCTAGCGATGGCCCCAGCATTGTGCTGTGTACGGGTGGTGAGCTGCACCTCACCGACTCGGGTTCTGAACTAGTCATACACCCGGGCGAGTCCGTGTGGATCCCTGCCGCCAATGACCAAGTGACTATTCGCCCAGGTGGTGGTGCTGCGCAGGCATTTGTGGCATCGGTGTAGGCCGGAGCGATTTGTGTCGCAGTGATCTGTGTCGGAGTGTGTGGGGCCTGCCGAAACGTGAACGGTGTAACGCCTTGAGCAGCGTTTACGCAAGGTAGGCCCACTGCCAGGTTTGAAAATGGGGTGTTGCCGTGCCTGGCGGATTATTCTGTCGAAGCTGAGTCTGTTGGCTCGGCCGAATATGTAGTGCTAAAGCTCGTTGCGTTGGGCATACTGTCTTGGCCATGCACCGTCGTGGTGTTATTTTCGTTGGCTGCTGCCTGGTCAGCCGGACTGTAAGAAGATGGGGCGGCCTGCTCAGACTGCTGGCTTTGCGTGCCTGCGGAACCTGCTGCGTGGGTTGCTCGTTCTGGGTAGCTGTTTCAGCAGTGTTGTCGCTGGATTGCTGAGTGCCAGAAGCGTTGCTGCCGGAGGCATCGATGGGGACATCGGGGCCGCCCATGCCATTAAATTCGCGTGTTTTCTGTTGTCCTGTGCTGGTATGTTCGCCGCTAGTGAGGTCGCTAGGCGTAGGCGTGTTCGATGCAGTGGCGGGAGACTGCCCCGACTGCTGCCCATTGCCCTGGGGAGATGGGTAGCTGGGTAGGTGTTGGCCAGGAAGCTGATTGGGTGAATGCGGCCGTGATGGAATCGCCGACGGTTCCTGCGAACTCGTGTCGTTTCCCGAGTTTCCTGTCGAGGGGCCTTCTTCTTCAATGAAATTGTCGTTACCCGAGCCGGGAGTTGGCCGTGTATTGGTTGATGGTCCTGCCAGGCTGGGGGCGGGTACATTGTTGTCGCCACGCTCCTGAGTATCCGGCCTGCGATGGGTATTGCCGCCACCAGTATTGGGCTGGCCAGGATTGGCTGGGTTGTTATCAGGATTGTTATTCCTGGGTGTGGTTCCTCCTCGAACAGGACCTGGGGCACCCGGAGCGTTTAATGGGTTTGGTTCAGCAAAATTCCTGCTGGCCTGTGCTTGGGGGCGGTACAGTTTTGTCGGCGCTACTTCAGGCGTATCCCGGGGGACAAATGCGTTGGGTGGCAGCAGAGGGTCACCCATCAAAGGGGAGGCCACGGCCGTAGGCGGGGCCGGAATATCCGATGAACTGGATGTTGTCTTGGTGGATGATGAGGAAGTGGTTGAGGGAATGGAAGACCTGTCGCTAGCTTTTTGAGCATCGGGGCTAGTAGATTGCCATACAGCATATCCGACACCGCCTGCGGCTATGCATCCAACGGTGGTGAATATGACAAAGCCGCGAGTGTCTGCTTTCACCAGTTTGTCTCCTCAACTACATTCGCAATTAACTAATCACAGTCATTAGCGCTGACAATAGCACGGCCGGGTAGGTTTTTGGTAGAGCAACACTAAGAAGATTATCTAGTTTACAGGAGGAAATGATGGGAGCGTGGGACGACGCGATCTTTTCCGAGGAAGTCAACGTTGACTTCCTTGATGAGCTGGCCAACCTCGATGAAGAGGACGTTCTGGAAGCTGTGGAAGATGCGTGCACCGTTGCGGTAAAACAGGATTCTGTCAGCGACGATGAAGTAAAAAATGCATTGTGTGCTGCAACAATTGCTGCTATTTGGGCGGGTGCGCCTTTTTCGGCGGGAGAAGTTGCTGACACGTACACTTTTATCCGGGAAATGAGAGGGTCGGGTTCCGATCAGTTGCGCGAAGTCGCGTTGGATGTGTTGGAAAATGCGGATGTGGATGAAGACCTGGATGTGTATATTGAGGCCCTCACCTAGCCCCTGACCTAGCGTCCGCTGGGGCTTCCATTACGATGGTGGCTGCGTACATGCCTAATCCATTCCCACTGTTTCAAGGAGTCCCAGGTGAACTTCAAGGTCGCGGACCTCACATTGGCCGATGCTGGCCGCCATCAGATCCGACTCGCCGAGTATGAGATGCCCGGCTTGATGGAGCTGCGCAGGGAATATGGTCCTGAGCAGCCACTGAAGGGGGCGCGCATCGCGGGTTCCATTCACATGACTGTGCAAACGGCCGTGCTGATTGAAACGCTGGTGGCGTTGGGGGCGCAGGTGCGCTGGGCGTCGTGCAATATTTTCTCCACTCAGGATGAGGCTGCGGCTGCCGTGGTGGTGGGGCAGGGCACGCCCGAGGATCCGCAGGGTGTGCCGGTCTTCGCCTGGAAGGGGGGAAACCCTCGACGAGTACTGGTGGTGCCTGGACCAGATTTTCACCTGGGGCACTGATGATCAGGGCAACGAGATCCTTCCGAACATGATTCTGGACGATGGCGGGGATGCCACCATGGCCGTGATTCGGGGTACGCAGTTCGAGGAAGCCGGTGTTGTGCCCGCCACACAGCCCGACGATTCGGATGAGTACATCGCCTTCCTGGGCATGCTGCGCGATTCCGTAGCCAAGGATAAAAGCCGTTGGACCCGAATCGGCAAGGCCGTGAAGGGCGTGACGGAGGAAACCACCACGGGCGTGCACCGCCTCTACCACTTCGCTGAGGAAGGGGTGTTGCCGTTCCCCGCGATGAATGTCAACGACGCGGTGACCAAGTCCAAGTTCGACAACAAGTACGGCACCCGGCATTCCTTGATTGACGGCATCAACCGCGCCACCGACATGCTGATGGGCGGCAAAAACGTGCTGATTTGCGGCTATGGTGACGTCGGTAAGGGCTGTGCCGAGGCAATGGCGGGCCAGGGTGCGCGTGTCAAAGTCACGGAAGCTGATCCGATCAATGCCTTGCAGGCACTCATGGATGGTTTCCCGGTGGTCACGGTCGACCAGGCCATCGCCGACGCGGATATCGTGATCACCGCCACCGGCAACCTGGGGATCATTACCTTCGATCAGATGCTGGCCATGAAGGATCACGCCGTTCTGGGCAACATTGGGCATTTTGATAACGAGATCGACATGCACTCCCTGTTGCACCGCGATGACGTCAGCCGCGTAACGATCAAGCCGCAGGTTGATGAGTTCACGCTGCCGAACGGCCGCTCCATTGTGGTGCTTTCGGAAGGGCGTCTGCTGAACCTGGGTAACGCTACCGGTCACCCGAGTTTTGTCATGTCTACGTCGTTTGCAGACCAGACCATCGCCCAGATCGAGCTGTTTCAGAACGGCGACAAGTACAGCAACGAGGTGTACCGCCTGCCCAAGATCCTCGACGAGAAGGTGGCCCGCATCCACGTCGAGGCCCTGGGCGGCCAGATCACCGAACTCACCAAGGAACAGGCAGAGTACATCGGCGTGGACGTCGCGGGTCCCCTACAGCCCGAGCACTACCGCTACTGATCATGATCATCAGCATCGAAGGTATCGACGGCGCGGGCAAAAATACCCTTGTTCGCGCCCTCACCTCGCGTATCGACGCCGCGACATTGACGTTTCCACGCTATGACACCTCCATCCATGCTCAGCTAGCTGCCCGCGCCCTGCACGGGCAGATGGGGGATTTGGTGGATAGTGCCCACGGCATGGCAACGTTGTTCGCGTTAGATCGGTATGGTGCGCGCGAGGTGTTAGATCGCTACGCCGACTCCGATGAGGTGTTACTGCTGGACCGCTATGTCGCCTCCAATGCGGCCTACACAGCGGCCCGCTTGAAAGACGATGCGGCGTTCGATTGGGTCTACGACTTGGAATTTGGGCAGCTGGGCTTGCCTGTGCCGCACCTGCAGGTGTTGTTGGAAACGTCGGTGGACGAGGCGTCGATACGTGCCCAAAAGCGGGAAGCCTACGACGCAACACGCACCCGGGATGCCTACGAAAAAGATGGCGAACTGCAGGACCGTACTTTTGCCGCCTACCAGCAGTTAGCCGCGAAACAGTGGGCCAGTCCGTGGCTGACTAGCAGTGACGCGGACGACGTGAGTGAACACATCATACAGGTTATTTCTTCATAACTATGACACCATAGAACTTATGAACGCCAAGATTCTTGTTGTGGATGATGATCCAGCCATCTCTGAAATGCTGACCCTTGTATTACAGGCGGAAGGCTTTGACACGGTTGCCGTGGCTGACGGTGCAGATGCTGTGGGGGCTGCCGAGGCCGAGCAGCCCGATTTGATCCTGCTGGACTGATGCTTCCTGGCATGAACGGCATTGATGTGTGCCGTACCATCCGCGAAACATCAACCGTGCCTATTGTGATGTTGACAGCTAAAACCGACACCGTGGATGTGGTGTTAGGGCTTGAATCCGGCGCGGATGACTACGTGAATAAGCCGTTTAAGGCCAAAGAGCTGGTCGCACGCATTCGCGCCCGCCTGCGCCGGACGGAAGACGAAGTCAGCGACGTTATTGAACTTGGCGATCTCACCATTGACGTGGCGGGCCATCAGGTGCGGCGCGGGAACGAAGAAATTCCCCTCACGCCTCTGGAATACGAATTGCTGCTTCTCCTGGCACGGAAACCCCGCCAGGTGGTGAGTCGTGAAGAGCTGCTCACCAGCATTTGGGGTTATCGCTCCGCATCTGACAGTCGCGTGGTGAATGTTCATGTGCAGCGGCTTCGAGCGAAAATTGAGAAAGATCCCGAAAACCCGCAGATCATCGTGACCGTGCGGGGAGTGGGCTACAAGACAGGATGCGGTGAGTAACGGTTTTTAGGGAATATTTTCTTCGCCTGCGGGACACGTCGCTGGAACAGTGGCGCACGTCCCTGCAGGTGCGTGTCATTGGTTCCATCCTGGCGTCGTCAGTGGTGGTGGTGCTTCTTCTTGGTTTCTCCATGATCAACGTGGTCACCCAGCGGCTTGTGGACGCCAAAGTTGATGTCGCAAGCTCCGAAATTGATCGCGCCCGCACCACCGTCGAACGCCAAATATCGGAAACAGACACCTCCCAATTCCCTCCAAGTCCGGCTGAACTCCGCGCGGTCGGCCATCTCCATGCGGGACTCCTCAACGGGGCAGGACAGCGCTGCCGTGTTTGAACCAGTCATCTTGGTCAACAACAACGACGGCACCATCACCACCGCGCCAGAGGGGTACCGCATTCCCGAACCCCTGCGAAACTTCGTCTCCCAAAACCAAGTTTCCTACCAGTTCTCCACCATTGATCGCGTGGACGGCTCCCGCTACAAAGCACTCATCATTGGCACGCCCACCGAAAGCGACATTCCCGGACTGCAGCTTTACCTGGTCATGCCCCTGGACAACGAAGAAGCCACGCTCGCCCTCATGCGCGGCCTGCTCTCCGCCGGTGGCGTGTGCCTGATTGTGCTGCTCATGGGCATCGCCTGGCTGACCACCCAACAAGTCACCGGACCCGTGCGATCCGCCAGCCGCATTGCCCAACGCTTTCGCCGCAGGTCACCTCCGGGAACGCATGGTGGTGGACGGCGAAGATGAAATGGCCCGCCTGGCCATCAGCTTTAATGCCATGGCGGAATCCCTGTCCAAACAGATCCGCCAGCTGGAAGAATACGGCAACCTACAGCGGCAATTCACCTCCGATGTCTCCCACGAACTGCGTACCCCGCTCACAACAGTGCGCATGGCGGCTGACATGATCGCCGACCAGAAAGACGACCTCGACCCCTACACCCAGCGCGCCTCCGAACTGATGGTGCGCGAACTAGACCGGTTCGAATCACTTCTGGCGGAACTGTTGGAAATCTCCCGCCACGACGCCGGCGTGGCCGATCTCTCGGAAGACCGCATCGACATCCGGACCTGCGTCAACGCCGCATGGAGCCAGGTGCAACACCTCGCCGAAGAACTCGACGTGGAGGTGTCCTTCAACGAACCAGACGAGCCTGTGTCGGTGGTGGTGGATTCCCGCCGCATCGAACGCATCATGCGCAACCTCATCGCCAACGCCATCGACCACAGTGAAGGCAACCCCGTGGAAGTGACCCTGGCTGCCACTGACGACGCCGTGGCCATCACCGTTGTTGACCACGGTGTGGGATTGAAGCCCGGGCAAGAAGACCTGGTGTTTAACCGCTTCTGGCGCGCCGACCCCTCCCGCAAACGCCATTCCGGTGGCACTGGTCTGGGGCTGGCCATCTCCCGGGAAGACGCAGTAATTCACGGCGGCTCCCTCGACGCAACAGGAATCCCTGGCATTGGATCATGCTTCCGCCTGACCATTCCGCGAACTCCCTTGGCGAAATTCCAGTACAGCCCACTGCCGCTGGCCGTCCCAGGGTGGGAGCAGCACAATGATGTGGATGCGGTGGTCGAAGAACCGGAGCCACTCACCGAGGCAGACGTGGTGCTGACGGGACCGAACCACCATAACTACCGCGCCCCCCGCCGGGATGATGCTGTGACACTAGATGCCCAAGCCGAACCCCCCTCAGCGCTGTCGGTTGATGCGGTTGGTGACGCTCAGCCTGCTGATGCTAGCGAAGCCGAGGAACCAACACGCACGTCGTACTCCGTTGAACTATCCACCGACCCAGTGGTTCCGGTGGTTGTGCCAGGACTTTCCTCCGACGCAGACACCAGTGACACAAGCCTCGCAGACAGCGGGCGCGGTATTCGCGACGAGGAGGGCACTCCACAGTGACACCCGTATCCACATCGGTGCCAACGCACACCACGCCACGAAAAACTGTCACCACCACTCTGGCCGTCGTCTCCATCATGGGTCTTGTCGCCGGGTGCACCACAGTGCCAGGGGACTCCACGCCTCAGGCGCTTCGCTCTTCGCGCCCGCACAAAGCAACATTGACGTTCCCTCCCCAGTCCCCGGCAGGGAACCCGACCTGCTGCTCAGGGACTTTTTCACCGCGTCCGCCAACCCCATCCAAAACTATCAGGCAGCCCGTTCCTTCCTCAGCCCTGACATGGCGTCACAGTGGGATAACCAATCCAACACCCTCATCCTCGACCGCATTGATCTCAACGCCAATGCGGGTGCCACGGCTGACCGCATCAGCTACATTGTGCGAGGAACCGTGGTGGGCAACATGAGCACTGGCGGTGTGTACGCCCCAGAAAACGGCGACTACGAAGCCTCCATCGAACTGAGAAAAATCAACGGCGAATGGCGCATCACCTCACTGCCGCCAGGGGTCATCCTGGAAAAGGTGGAACTACGCAACAACTATCAGCCCCATGAGCTGTATTTCCTCGACCCGACCGGGCGATTCCTGGTGCGCGACCGGCGGTGGGTCTACAACGGTCAGCCTTCCACCGGCTCGGCGCTGCTCTCCCTCATGGTGGAGGGACCACAGCGTGGCATCGCCCCGGGTGTGGTCAACGAAGTACCCGAGGGGGGCCGTGTTCAGCGGCATGAAAGACGGAGCTTACACCTTCATTGGGTTTGGCGAACTCAATGCCGACCAGCGGCACCGTTTCGCCGCCCAAGTGGTGTGGACGCTTGCCCGCGCCGGGGTGGCTGGCCCTTACAGAGTCACCCTTGACGGCGTTCCCCTGGAAATAGGCCAGGCTGGCCTATCGGTTGAAGACGTTGCGGAATTCAACCCCAACGTAGGCGTGGGGTCGCTATCCCCGCTGTACGCGCTGAGCAACGGACAGCTGTATGTGGTGTCCTCCGACCGCGTTGATCTCGCCCCCGGACGGTGGGGTGCGCAGGACGCGCAACTCGAATCGGCCGACATTTCTGCCACCGGCGACGTTGTGGCAGCGGTGCAAACCACAGGCGAAGGGGACGACAAGAAATCTCAAGTGCTGCTCGGGCCGCTTAACGGTGAGACCACCACTGCATTAGAACGCCGCACCCTTTCTCGCCCCAGCCTGGAATATGACGCCTCCGCCTTCTGGACAGTCCTTGACGGCACCACCATCGCGCGCGTCTCCCGATCCAGCGCCACCGGGGAAATGTCGCAAATCGAGGTGGATAAAGATGCCTTCGGTGACGCCACGGGCGCCATTTCTGTGCTGCGGCTGTCACATTCCGGTGTCCGGGTGGCCATGATTATCGACGGCCGCGTCTACCTCGGTACCGTCTCGCGGCCCGCGCCGGGGGAGAGGAAGATCACCAACCTGGTTCAGATCGCACCGAGCATTGGGAACACGGCGCTGACCTTGGATTGGCAGCATGACGGCTCATTGTTGGTCGGGACGTCGTCACCGGACACACCAGTGCGGCGAGTAGAGCTGGACGGCTCGGAAGTCACGCCGCTGTCGGCGGGGAACATTACCGCGCCGGTGGTGGCCGTGGCATCGTCAACGAACAACATTTACGTGACGGATTCCCGTGCGGTGCTGCAATTGCCGTCAAACGGGCCGTCGTCAGCGTTTTGGCGTGAAGTTCCTGCTCTTCAGGGCACACGTGCGGCACCGGTGGTGGCACACTAGAGATACAGGAAAAGAGGGGGGACATGCTGGAATTGTTGTTTCCGAAGAGCTGCGCTGGATGCGGTGCGGCAGGGGTGAGTTTGTGTGCGAGCTGCCAGGAGGAGCTTCGGCGGGTGCCGCATCGAGTGTCCTGCACGGTGGATCCGCGCGTGCCGGTGTGGGCGCTGAGTCCGTACGCAGGGGCGCATCGCCAGCTGGTTATCTCCATGAAGGAGCGCGGGCGTCGAGACGCATGTGCCTATGTTGGCGCGGCGGTGCGGGCAGCGGTGGATTTCCTTGCCGCGCGGGGCGAACTTCCATTCGCAGTCGACCTCACTCTGGTGCCGGCCCCAACACGCGCTCGCTCAGCACGGTTACGGGGTGGCGACACGGTCACGGCGGTGTGTGCGTCCTCAGGCTTATCGACGGTCCCGTGCGTGCAACACCGCAGTTCAGTGCGGGATTCTGTGGGGCTTGATGCTGCTGCGCGGCGTCGAAACCTGGCGGAAGGCGTGGACTTGCTTCAAAGTGCCGTCCTCGCCGGTGTTGTTGGTGGACGATGTTGTTACCACCGGGGCGACGGTGGAGGCCACCTGTGCCGTGCTGTTTAGCGCGGGGGTAGAAGTCAGTGGAGTTTTGGCTGTGTGTGCTGCGTGAGAGGTGGGGTTATGTAGCGCAGAGGTTATGACCAGAGGTATCCTTAAGGTGTAGTAATTCACATCATCGCGGACGTTGTGAGTAATCCCGCTCACATTGTGCGGTGGATACAACCGGGAGGTAAGAGCAAGTGACCATACCTGCTGAAAACAACGATGTCCTGCGCCCGGACACCCAGGTGACTATTACCGGACGCAACGTCGAGGTTCCCGACCACTTTGCCGAGCGCGTGCACGCCAAACTGGCAAAAATTGCGCGTCTCGACCCCACATTGACGTTCTTCCACGTTGAGCTTCAACATGAGCCTAACCCGCGTCGCGCCGACGAGAGCGACAAGATTCAGATCACAGCTACAGGTAAAGGTCACATTGCCCGTGCTGAAGCTAAGGAAGACAGTTTCTATGCAGCGCTGGAAACAGCCCTCGCACGCATGGAACGCTCACTGCGCAAAGTGAAGGCACGGCGACGCATCAGCCGCTCCGGGCACCGCGCCCCCAAAGGCGTGGGGGAGGTCGCAGCGGATCTGGTGGCAGATGCAACTGCTGCGGTAGCACAGCAACCCGAGGGCAAGTTTGATGTGGATCCCTACGAAGATTCCGTCACCGACGTTGTGCCTGGTCAGGTTGTTCGCACCAAGGAACACTCCTCCACGCCGATGAGTGTGGACGATGCTCTTTCTGAAATGGAACTGGTGGGTCATGATTTCTACTTGTTTGTCAATGAAGAAACCGGGCGCCCGTCCGTGGTATACCGCCGTCATGCCTTTGACTACGGGCTGATCAGCCTTGCCGAATAGGCGCATTTCCGCCGGTTAAAGCCGGCATATAGTCCTTACACCGCCATCGTGTTAGCTTTACCGAAGCTAGCCACGGTGGCGGTTTCTTAAGGCGTGTGGCAAACAGAGTAGACTAGTCAAGACTGTAAACGCGAAAGCCAAAGTTAGAAAAGGACGAACGCCTGTGTTTGGACTGTCCAAGATCCTCCGCGTCGGTGAAGGTCGCGCTGTAAAGCGCTTGAAAAAGATCGCCGACGAGGTGATCGCACTTGAGCCGGAATACGCTGATCTCAGCGATGAGGAACTGAAGGCCAAAACGGCGGAGTTCAAAAAACGCCTGAAAAAGGGCGAAACGCTTGACGATATTCTGCTGGAAGCCTTCGCCGTGGCGCGTGAAGCCTCCTGGCGAGTACTGGACCAGAAACACTACCCCGTGCAGATCATGGGTGGTGCTGCACTCCACTTTGGCAACGTCGCCGAAATGCGTACCGGTGAAGGCAAGACCCTCACCTGTGTGCTGCCCGCCTATCTCAATGCCCTCGAAGGCAAAGGCGTGCACGTGGTCACCGTCAATGACTACCTTGCCAAGCGCGACTCGGAGTGGATGGGTCGTGTGCACCGCTTCCTGGGACTGACCACCGATGTGATTCTTGCGGACATGACCCCGCAAGAGCGTCGAGACGCATATAACGCCGACATCACCTACGGCACCAACAACGAACTGGGCTTCGACTACCTGCGCGATAACATGGCGCGCTCCATCGACGAACTCGTGCAGCGTCCGCACAACTACGCCATCGTTGACGAGGTGGACTCCATCCTCATTGACGAAGCCCGCACGCCGCTGATTATTTCCGGTCCTGCGGACGGTTCCTCCCAGTGGTACACCGTGTTCGCGCAGATCGTTCCCCGCATGACCCGTGACGTTCACTATGAAGTAGATGAGCGCAAACGTACCGTCGGCGTCAAGGAAGAAGGCGTCAACTTTGTGGAAGACCAGCTGGGCATTGAAAACCTCTATGCCCCCGAGCACTCCCAGCTGGTCAGCTATCTCAACAACGCCATCAAGGCCGAGGAACTATTCACCCGCGACAAGGACTACATCATTCGTGGTGGGGAAGTCCTCATTGTGGACGAATTCACGGGTCGTGTCCTCGCTGGTCGCCGCTACAACGAAGGCATGCACCAGGCCATTGAGGCCAAAGAGGGCGTGGAGATCAAAAACGAAAACCAAACCCTGGCCACCATCACCTTGCAGAACTACTTCCGTTTGTACAACAAACTCGCAGGTATGACTGGTACCGCAGAGACGGAAGCCGCCGAGCTGCACCAAATCTACAAACTCGACGTGGTGACCATCCCCACCAACCGCCCCAACCAGCGTGAAGACCTCACCGACCTGGTGTACAAAACCCAGGAAGCCAAATTCGCCGCTGTGGTGGACGACATTGTCGAACGCGTGGCCAAAAACCAGCCAGTGCTGGTGGGTACCACCTCTGTGGAACGCTCCGAATACCTTTCCCAACTCCTGCAACGCCGTGGCGTGAAACACCACGTGCTTAACGCAAAACACCACGAACAGGAAGCCGAAATTGTCGCCCAGGCGGGCCTCCCCGGTGCCGTGACCGTGGCTACCAACATGGCCGGTCGTGGTACCGACATCGTGCTCGGCGGCAACCCCGACATTCTTGCGGACATCAACCTACGTGCGCGTGGCCTTGATCCGGTGGAAACCCCCGAAGAATACGAAGCAGCCTGGGACGCCGAGATCAACCGCATGCGTAAACGCTCCGAAAAGTACGCCGAGCGGGTCCGCAAAGCCGGTGGCCTGTACGTGCTGGGTACCGAACGCCACGAATCACGCCGCATTGATAACCAGCTGCGCGGACGTTCTGGACGTCAGGGCGACCCAGGTGCCACCCGCTTCTATCTATCCATGCGCGATGAACTTATGGTCCGCTTCGTCGGTGCAACCATGGAAAACATGATGAACCGCCTCAACGTGCCTGACGACGTCCCGATCGAGGCCAAGATTGTCACCAACTCCATCAAAGGCGCCCAAACCCAGGTGGAGAACCAAAACTTTGAGGTGCGCAAAAACGTGCTCAAGTACGACGAGGTGATGAACGAACAGCGCAAAGTCATCTATGCAGAGCGCCGCGAAATTCTCGAAGGCCGCGACGTGGCCAACCAGGTGGAAAGCATGATCGAGGAAACCGTCGCCGCCTACGTTGCCGGTGCTACCGCCGATGGCTATGTGGAGGACTGGGACCTCGACGAACTCTGGAATGCCCTGAACGGCCTCTACGGACCCACCATGACCTGGGAGTCACTGCTGGATGGCAGCGAATTCGGCGAACCGGGCGAACTACCCGCTGACGAACTCCGCGACGCTCTCATTGAAGATGCCCTAGCCCAGTACAAAGAGCTGGAAGAGCAAGTTGCCAGCATCGGCGGCGATGCTCAAATGCGCGAAATTGAGCGCATGGTCATCCTAGGCGTGGTGGACCAGAAATGGCGCGAACACCTCTACGAGATGGACTATCTCAAAGAAGGCATTGGTCTGCGTGCCATGGCGCAGCGCGACCCGCTGGTGGAATACCAAAAAGAAGGCGGCGACATGTTCAACGCGATGAAAGACGGCATCAAGGAAGAAACCGTCCGTCAGTTGTTCCTGCTGCGTCAGCAGATGCAGCCAACGCAGCCCGCTGAGGTGTAAATAGGCGAGTTAGAAGATTCGGAGTGCGACCATGGTCCACTCCGATTTTTCTATGACCCGACGCCGCTGCAGCCGCGCGGCAAAAGCAAAGGAATGATCGCCCACGACGCATGTGCCGCACACCTCAGCGGCGGTGGCAGCGTTCTGAGGGCAGTGCCCTCAGTGTTCGTGGAAGTTGGCGGGGGAAGGGCGTCGTCACGCGGCGTAGATGGCACAACCAGCGGAAAAATATGCAGTGACCGTAACCTGGCAGCCCCACGGACAGTGGATTGTCGCAGGCGCGCTGAGACATGAATGCGTACACCCGAGCTGAAGCGTTGAGGGGTGATATGTGCCAGTGGACGCCTGCCGAATGCCACTCCCAGGGCTACTGTGACTAAAAGCACTGTAGCGTGGTGGAGGTCGGGCGGGACGCGCATCTCCCGCGCAGATGTGTCTGATGTATGCGTCAGCGGTGCCATCGGTGCGCATGGCACCAGCGTTTTTAAGTAACTCATGCCGGGAATCACAGTAAGCATATGTGCTCCTTTGTGTCGTGCTTTCCACGGCAGGCTTGAATCACATGTTCTATCGCGTGGGGTGCGCGACAAAAAGAGGAAATCGGGCTAGGTTTTACTATGTCACAATGAAGGCGATACATAAAACATCTATGCTCGGTTGTACTGAAAACGTAATAAGGAAGGTGGCGCGTGCGCGGATTGATCGTTGACTATTGCGGAGTCCTAGATGGACCCGAGGAGGACCAGGCCAGGTGGCGTAGCCTGCTGTCCGCCGCCCGCAATAATGGGGTAGCAACCGCAGTGCTTTCCAACGACCCGGGCGGTCCCGGTGCCGAGCCGATCCGTGAACTGGAATACCACGGTATTGTGGACGCCGTGGTGCTCTCTGGGGAGATCGGAGCGGACAAACCAGACCCCGAAGCATTCCGAATCGCCGCAGACACCATTGACCTGCCCATGCGAGACTGTGTCATGGTTGATGACTCAATACTGAATGTCCGTGCCGCCGTGGACTGCGGCATGGTTGGCGTCTACTACCAGCAGTTTGATAGAGCTGTGGTGGAAGTGACCGGTCTCTTCGGAATCGAGGGAGAATTTTAAAACATGCGAGTCTACCTTCCGGCAACCTTTAACACCCTTCAAGAATTAAGCGACACCGGAGGGTTCACCGTGCGGTCTGGCTACGGCTTTGCCGTCACCCCCGCACTTAATGATTACTTCGTCTCTGGCGACCCCGAGGAGGTTGCGCATTTCGCGTTTATCGACGCCGCCCGGGCCTCCCTCCGCCTCCTAGCCATCGGCGACAACGAAGCATTCCCACACCGTCGCGTGGTCATCTCTGCGGATATCGACGACAACCTGGTTGAGTTGCAGCCCCACAACGGGGAATCAGTGGTGAAACTCAGCCCCGCGCACGTAGAACTCGATGCTGTTGCGGCCATCCACGTGGACATTGAGTCCTCTGAAGCCGCCACCGCTGCCGCTATTGAAGCTATTGACGCCGCGGACCTTGGAGATGAAGATGCCGAGTTCACTGTTGGTGATGCTGACGATAATTTCATGGCTTGGTACGACCCGGTTGAACTCGCCGTGCTGGTTGAGTTGATGTAGGTTATTTAGGGTAGTTCGAGCAGGTCGGGGGGACCGGGGGCTGGGATTCTATTCTTCGGCGTTACCTGACTACTTGTGTGTAGATGAAAATGGGTTTGGGTCAAATTGAATCAATTCAGTTGAGAAGTGTGGGGCTCTATAAATATGTGCATGTCTGGGGGCGGCGAAGAAAATGGTCGAAATATTGGTAAAGATAGGTGGATGATCATGTTAGGGGAGTGTTGGTTTGCGCAATTATGGCAAAATAAAGTTGGTTGAGAAGAGAACTCCCTATTTGTGGTGGGTTTTAATCGGATTTTTCTTAATGCTGGTCGGTTTGTCTGCGACGTTTATTACGGGACCGGATTCTGATGATGAAAATATCGGCGGAGCAATGACCGCTATATTTGGATTCGTTTTTTGCATAGGTTCTATTGTGTGCATTGTGAGACCGTTGGTGTTGACTATCGATGAGACCGGAGTGGAAATCCGTGAAGGTTTTGCTCGTGCTAAGCGCATAGCCTGGCATGACGTTCGTGAGACTTCACTAGGGAATACTGGTGTAACTATTTTTCTTAAAGGTATGCATAGTAAAATTGTCCAGGTGCCTGATTTTGCTGGTGTTGATCGAGAACAAGTGCACGATCTTCTTGACTATCGCTTTAAATGGTATCGAGAAAATAGCAAGTAAAAATTATCGTGTAAAATAACCCGACCAACGCCAAACCCCCTGTTCCTTGCGGTTGTCAGACAAGGAACAGGGGGTGTGCTGTTACGCGGCGTAGTTACTGTTTAGTTTTTGCGCCGTTTCGCAGCGATCATGAGGCCAACACCTAGTGCGAGTACCAGCATGGCGATCAGGGATAGTCCGATCACGCTAGCGCCGGTGTTGGCGAGCACTCCGCCTTCTTTTTTTGCTTGCGGCTGTGCTTGCTCGGATGCTTTGGGCATTCCCTTTTCATTCCCGTTTGCTGCGGGGCTGTTGGGGGAGTTGGGCGGTAGTTGCCCAGCTTGAGCTGTGTAGTTTCCATCACTGGATCCGGCAGCATTGGCTGCGCCACCAATGGCCAGGGGAACTAGCGGCACCAGCAGCCACCACCAGGGGATGTTGGCAGTGTTGGTGACTTTCACTGGGGTGGGAGTGGTGAAGCTTCCTGCTTGGACAGTGATGGTTGCGGTGCCGTTGCCGTTATCGACAAGTGCGGCAGCGTTGTCTGTGGCAAAACCAGGGGTGTTCCATTCAGAAACGATGGTGTTGTCCGGTTTCTTTTCCTGAATGGTGACTACAGTGCCTACAGGCAAGCCCTTGAATTCCTCCTTGTCACCGTCGCCCAGGGTGAAGTCCTTGGTTTCGGTTTGCTTGGTCACTGGGGTTGATCCAGCTTGCGGTGAAGTTGAATTTCTTTCCACCATTAAGCGGGGCTGCGGTGCCGCCGACTTGTTTGGTCAGAGTGAAGCTGCCTTGCTCGGTGTATTTGTTTATGAATTCAACGGCGCAGATGGTGTTCACACCAAGGGTGATCTCCTGTGTTTTCTGCGGGTAAACGGTGTGGCTGTATCCCGGGATGTCGGCGGATTCGGTCTTCTCGGTTGCCGTGCACTTGGTGTCGGGTTTGAATTCCTTTTCGTAGGTGACGGTTTGGCCGGCAGGAACCTTCATGGTGAATTTTTCGTCGCCGCAGGTGACATCAAATTCGTAGGTCTTGTTCTTGGCAGCTTCTGCGCCTTCAACGTTCTTGGTGATGGCGAACTGGCTGAAAGGCTGCTTGTTGTAAGCGTTCTTCACCTCAACGTTCACCTTCGGCGCGTTCACCGGAACATTATGGGCCTGAGCCAGTTTCAGGTCATACCCAGCAACAGCGCCGTTGGTTTCAGTGATGTCGCAGGTGGTGCCGTAGGGCACAGCGATGCCCAGAGGAACAGGTGCGCCTGGTTTGATGTCTTTGGTGCCGGTGGTGCCGTCGCTGCACTTGTAGGCGAAGGTGAAGGAAGCGGGGGCTTTCGCGGCGTCGATACCCGTGACGGTCTTGGTGAGCGTGATGTCACCAGTGAGGCGCGGGTAGGTGTTTACGAACTTTGCTTCAGCCTTTTTACCTGCCTCGACGGTGATCGGGCCGGGGATGGTGGGCTTGGGTTCACCGTAGCCGTCACGTGCGGCGCTGCGCAGGTCCTCGTTGAAGGTACAGGTGTAACCAACCGGAATGGGCAGGGTATCGACGCCCTGACCGTTGCCGGCTACTTTCACGTCACTCGCCACGGCCGGAGCTTTGTCGTCTGCTGGATCGACGCAACGGTAGCTGACGTTGTACTGCTGTTTTTGGAACTCGGCGAGGTTTTTCTTGTCGGTGTCGTTGAGCGCGCCGTCGATACGCACGTCTTTGGTGACCTTCAGCGCAACAGCCTGCTTGGTGTAGCTGTTGATGAATTCAACCTCGGGCTTGGTGTCCGCACCAACCTTGACGTCATTCTGGCTGATGGTGAGTTTCGGCTCGGCGAAACCGTCACGCGCAGCTTTAGCCATGTCTTCGCTGAAAGTACAGGTGTAACCCTCAGGAATGACTTCAGTTTCCACTGGAGTGTTCGGCTTGGCCGTAACAGTCTTGGTGATCTCCTTGCCGTTTGAGCCCTGCGGCGCAACACAGCGGTAGGTGAGTGCGAAATCGGAATTGTTCAGTGCATCCACCTGACGTTGGGAAAGTCCAGCTGGATTGATCTTTTTAACCAGGTTGAACTTGGTCTGAGCCTTCTTGTTGGCGTGGTTGGTCAATGTTGCGGCGGTGACTTTACCGCCTTCAGTGGTGAAGCTGATCTTTTCGCCGGTGTTGTTATCAACTGCAAACTTTCGGCTTGTCCCAAGCGATCTTGTCGGAAGCCGGAGCCTTGTCCAGGTTTTCAGAAAGGGTGACCACGGAGCCCTTCGGCAGGGGAGACATGAGGGCTTCAGTCTTGCCCAGAGCTGCTTCGAGGGTCACAGTGCCGCCGGTTTTATCGGCGTTCGGGGTGCCCACAGGCTTCCAACCTGGGTAATCGCTGAACGTGCGGCCCTCAGGGAGTTTGTAGTCAACGGTGACGTTGAACTTTGCGTCGGCGGGAACCAGGCTCGTGGCATCGCCTTCAAGGCGCTTTCCACAGACACGGAGCTGAAACCAGGCTCCAGGTTCACGTCTACGCGGCCGGTTTCCGTGTAATGAATTTCGGCGTGGGCGGTCTGCAGCGTTCCGTTGATGTCTAGATCAACATCGTTGGTGTACATCACGCCCTGCTTGGCGTTGCCGCCTTCAACAGTGGTGGGGGCGGTGATTACGTAGGAGGCATTCGCCTGCCATGGGCCGGTGATTCTGATGATGGTGTCGGTGTCAGAGGGCAGGACTTCCATGGTGAAGCCGTTTGCAGTGTGCTGTGCGCCATCGACGATGAGCTTCTGCTCGGAATCAGGGGCGTCTTTGCTGCGCTTGAAAAACAGCCTGAAGTCCTTGGGGTCCTTGACGTGGGTGATGCCAGGACCGGGACGGTCAGTGAAGGTCAAGGTTTGCTCGGTGCGGCCGTCAAAAATAGTGCTTTTGCCGCTCTTGCCTTTGGACTCAGATCCAACCTTTTTAGCCAGGTTTTCCGTGTTGAATGAGATGTACCAGGGAATGGCAGCATTCTTGGGGCCGATGGGAGTTGCGTACTTGTTCAGGTCAAATGCGCTGTATTGCGGCGAACGGGTGATGATGCCGCCAGGAATCTTCGCCTCGGTCTCTTTCCCGTTGACCGTAAAGTTGATGGTGTTCTGCTGGTATTCGGCGGTGGCGCTGAGCAGGAACTCGCCGCTACCGGTGAGGTTGCTCAGTTCGTTCTTGTCCATGGCATTGAGCTCGTCGCCAAAGGTACAGGTGAGGGATTTGTTTTGGACTTCGCACTCGCCGACTTTGGTGCCGTCGCGTTTCAGGTCAAAGCGGTGCCCGGCACTATCGCGGCCCTCGAATTGTTCGGGGAAGCCGATAACAAAGTGGTCCCCAGGATGCACGACGGCTTCAGGTTTAACTGTGTGTAACTTAAATTTCAGCTTTGCGACACCGCTGACGTAAATCTTCTGGGTCTGTTCAACGCCATTGGCGTCGGAGGAAATGAGGGACATCTCGTCCATGATGATGTCCGTGTTGGCGGTGGCATGTGCCGAAGGAATGGCTGTTACCAGTGACAATAACAGCGTAAGGATTGCAGAAATGGCTGCGGCTACCCGCGGAGCCGATGCGCGCGGGAGCGCTATCGACGAGGAGGGTAATACCATTGGGACTCCTTGTGTTCCGTGGAAAGCGGAGGCTGATTCTTGGTCTTGGCCGACATCCATGGGCCAAGACCAAGAAAAGCTTGCTTTTACCGAAGAATATGATTGACAAGAAGTAAGAATATTCCCAGTTTTGTTCGCACGTCAACTATCCGCAGATTAGATACAATGGCCTGACCTGCAGCTATTGAGGAATCTAGCGCGCATCGTTTCCTAAAAAGATAGCTCACCTGCTGATAAGTAAAATCTCAGGATTAGGTTGTGAGGCTGGTGTGGAGGGGTGAGTGAGGGGGAGTGGGCTGTCCGCGCTGCCACGGATACCCGCGCGTATCGACGCCCCGTTGTGGTTGCCGACCGCTTCCCTTGGCTTCAGGCAAGTTCTATCAACTACGTTAGAAAGAGTTGATAGGACACTGCCGTCACCGCTGCCCCGGCGATGATACCGACGCCAACCTCTCCCCACGAATGGCCTTTTAGCACGACCCGCGACCAGCCAATAGCTGGGGCTACAACCAGCGCCGCCCACCATAGAGGTGAAACTGTTAAGGCTAGAAAAGATGGTCACGCATACCCATAAACCAGTATGGATTGATGCTTTGCACCACAACCGAGTTACTACGGCGAAGGTTGCAATGAACATGACGGCTGATAGCACAGAGACCCATATAACTCTTGGCGTATGAAGATGCCATAATCCCGCGAGTGCTGCACCCAACAGCGCAAATCGCTGCAAAAACTATGTATCTTTGTTCGCGTTTCTGAACGTGGCGCCCTTCTGCTTTTCCTATTAGTGTCAGTACCCTAATCGCAGCCATTGGCATGATTGATGTGCCTAGGATTGCTGTTATCGCTGCAGGCCATGCGTGGGATGTGGCACCTAATACAAGAAAAAACCATAGGTTTGTCACCCACGGCGCACATACCTCGCTAATAAGAAAAGCTGTTTTCGTTTTCATTCGGTATTTTCTCCATGATCGCCACGTCATCACGAACCCCGGCATCTATGGCTTCACCTCTGCCTCGCCGGTCCATGCCGCAGAAGTGAAAGGTTGGATGCGTTGGTTTTTGTTGGTGATTATTCCCCATAGGCGTACGGCAAGCGCTGCCCCAACGACGGCAACAAACATGGGGAGATAGCCTTGCGCAGGCATGTCGGTGAACTCAATGGCAGCGATCATTCCAAACATGGGCGCGGCCATGGTGGTGGAGAGGAATGCGCCGGCCCCCATAATGGCAAATGCGCTGAGGCTTAGGGAAGGGAATAGTCCGGCTAGTGCTATTCCGATGATTGCCCCCGTCGTGGCTCCAAGAGAAAAAGCCGGTGTGAGGTTTCCGCCGACGGTGCCTACACGGAAGCACATGATCACGATTCCCATGCGCAGAACCACAAAGAGAAGCAGTGTGGCTACGGGGAGTCCTGTGGTGAAGATGGTGTCGGCTGCCCAACGCCCGTTGGCGCTTACGCCAGGGACGAGGTAGGAAATAACGGCTACCACAGTGAATGCGAGGGGCATCTGCCAGAGTATGGCGGCACCGCGCGGTCGTGCTGCTACTGCTTTGCGGGCGGCGATGCCGAACCAGTGCCCGAGCATTCCAGCGATGATTCCTACGATAAGCGCGGCCCCGAGCATCGCCGGGGTTTCGTTGAGTTCGACGGTGCTGAAAATAGGGTGGGGTTCGATAAATATGCTGGTTACGGCAACGGCTATGGCTGAGGTGAGCATGGTGGTGACTACCGCACGGGTGGTCATTTCTACCAGGAGTAGTTCGAGGGCGAAGAGCGCCCCTGCGAGCGGGAGGTGGAAGGATGCTGCTAGTCCTGCCCCGGCGGCTGAGGCGATGAGGATGCGTCGCGCTTGGGGGTCGATTTTGAATGTTGTGGCGATCCAGGATGCGGAGAGTCCACCCGCCACGCGGGGCGCGTTTTCACGTCCAACGGGTGCCCCTGCCGCAACGGAGATGACTTGGAGGAACACGCTGCAGAGGGTTTCCCACAGGGGCATGGGAGTGCCGTTCATGGTTCCTGGCACGGAGACGGCGGGTCGTCCAAACCGGTTGAGCAGATACCACGACCATGAGGTAATAATCCCAACGACAACAAGTGTGATGGCTAACCGCAGCGGTGTCACCTGCGAACCGGGGTCAAGTGCCTTGAGGTGGTCAACGCCGTAAACGAGCCGTTCAGTGGTGACGATAGCTCTGTTGAGCGCCGCAACAAGCAGGCCGGTTCCTATGCCTGCGAGCACTCCCAGCACTGCGAGCCTGTTCAGCGGTGTTTCTGTCATGTGCGGTCTGGTATGACCAGTTCCGGCGGAAGCTCCCTTTTCAGTTGTTCCTCCCATGGGCGGTTACATCCATTCTTCGTTGGTGCGTAGCGCGCCCAGGAGTGCGCGGACGGCGTGAGTGCGGTGTGCGCTCGCGCCGGCGAGTTCGTCAAGTGCACATTCGGGATCTGCTGGTGGTCCCATGTGTGTGCAGCCGCGGGGGCAGCTGTCAGCGGCTGTGGCGAGATCGTCGAATACGGCGATGACGGTGTCGGCGTCGACATGTGCGAGCCCGAAGGATCGGATTCCCGGGGTGTCAATGATCCAGCCGCCTGCGCGGAGTCGTAATGCGATTGATTGCGTGGAGGTGTGTCTGCCTTTGCCTATCCCCGAGACCTCGCCGGTGGCGCGGTCGGCATCGGGAACGAGCCTGTTGACCAGCGTGGATTTTCCTACGCCGGAAGTGCCCGATGAGTGCGGTGATGTGGCCGTCAACAACATCGTGCACGTGAGAGATAGGGTCGTGAGTGCCGCAGGTGATCACGGGGACGTCGAGGTCGGCGAACTTTGCGGCGAAGGCATCGGGGCTGGCCAAGTCTGTTTTGGTGAGCAGATAACGGGGTTGAGTCCGCCGACGAACGCCGCAACCAGGGCGCGTTCCACGAATCCCGAGCGCGGTGGCGGGTCGGCAACGGCGGAGACGATGAGGAGCTGGTCGGCGTTGGCAACCACGATGCGCTCGTAGGGGTCGGTGTCATCGGCGGTGCGTCGTAGGACGCTTGTGCGCTCGTCGAGCCTGACAATGCGCGCGAGCGTTCCGGGGCGTCCTGAGGTGTCGCCTACTATTCCCACGCGGTCGCCGACCACAATGTCAGTGCGGCCGAGTTCGCGGGCGCGCATACAAACGGTGGGGGCTTGGCCTGCGGGGGCGTCGTCAAGCACTACGCCCCAGCGACCTCGATCTTTGGTGACCACCATGCCGTACTGCGCGTTGTTGTGGGCTGGGCGGTCTTTGGTTCGGGGGCGGGAGCCTTTTCCTGGTCGGATTTTTACATCGGATTCGTCCCAGTCGCGGTGCGCGCGTTTAGCCATGCGCCACCAGCTTTGTCCACATGTTCGCAAAGTCGGGGAGTGTTTTGGTGGTGGTGGCTATGTCTTCGACCTCAATTCCGGGGACGGCGAGTCCGATGATGGCACCAGCGGTGGCCATGCGGTGGTCCGCGTAGGAGTGCCAAAGGCCGCCGTGCAGCTGTTCGCGGGGGGACCGGTGAAATGCGTAGCCCATCGGCCAGTTCGGTGCACTGCCCGCCGATATTATTGATTTCCCTGGTCAGTGCAGCTAGCCTGTCGGTTTCGTGGCCACGAAGGTGTGTGATGCCGGTGAGTCGTGATTCGGTGTTGGCCAACGCTGCCAGCGCGGCGACGGTGGGGTGAGTTCGCCGACGTCGGAGAGGTCGATGGAGATGCCCTTGAGTCCATGCTCGCCGTAGACACCCCCGGCGGGGCCGGTGACCACGAGGTCGTAGCTGGGGCCAACGGCAGTGATGTCAACGGTGCACCCCATGCGTTCGAGGATTCCGCGGATGGCGTCACCGGGCTGGGTGGTGCGTTGTGGCCAGTGCCGGATACGCACGGTTCCGCCGGTGACGGCGGCTGCGGCGAGGAAGGGAGTGGCGTTGGATAGGTCTGGCTCGATACGCCAGGTCCGCCCGCTGATTGGCCCGGCAGGGACGGTCCATTCGTTGGCGCGACTGGTGTCCACGGTTACCCCGGCCTCGGCCAGCATGGCGATGGTCATTTCGATATGCGGCATGCTGGGCAGGTTCCCGCCGGTGTGGCGGACGGTGATCCCGTTACTGAACCGAGCCCCGGCGAGTAGTAAGCCGGAAACGAATTGGGAGGATCCTGAGGCGTCGATATCCACGGTGCCTCCGGTGGGGGTGCCGACGCCGTCGATGATGAAGGGCAGGGCGTCGCCTTGTACCTGAATGCCCAGGTCACGTAACGCGTCCAGCATGGTGGACATGGGGCGTGTGCGGGCCTGCGGGTCGCCGTCGAAGAATACTGTTCCGGTGGCGATCGCAGCGACGGGCGGCACAAAACGCATCACGGTTCCCGCGAGTCCGCAGTTGATGGTGCCGCCGCGCAGGGGGGCGGGGCTCAATGTGGATTTCCGACCCCTGGTCCCGCACACCCACACCAATGCTCTTCAACGCAGCAAGCATGAGGTTGGTGTCGCGGCTGCGAAGCGCCCCTACAATAGCCGACGGGCCATCCGCCAGCGCCGCCAGAATGAACGCACGGTTAGTAATGGACTTGGAACCGGGCACCGTAATCACCCCATCAATGGGGGTATGCGTGTGCGGGGCTAGCCACACAGGTAGCGTCTCTGAACTCAACTCTTCCACGCCCACCATCTTACTTTTGCTTATCGACGCCGTGCTGGTTACCGCCCCAGAACTGCCTGCGGTACACAATGTGGGGATATGTGGTCCTTTACAATGGGATAAATGCCCCTGACCGTAAAGAAGGAAGCACCCATCACATGACGGAGCTCGCCGCAGAATTAACCCCGGCTCAACGCTTTGAACAGGATGCGTTGCCGCTGCTAGACCAGCTGTACGGCGGAGCGCTTCGCATGACCCGCAACCCTGCCGACGCGGAGGACCTTGTCCAAGAAACCTACGTGAAGGCGTTTCAGGCGTTCGAACGCTTCAAACCGGGGACAAACTTAAAAGCGTGGCTGTACCGCATCATGACCAACACCTACATCAACTCCTACCGCAAAGCACAGCGGCAGCCCTCACAATTGCCCACGGAAGAGATCACTGACTACCAGCTGCTTTCCCACGCGTCCCATGATTCCTCCGGCTTGGAGTCTGCAGAAGTCGAGGCGTTGAAACTGCTGCCGGACTCCAAATCACCGAAGCATTGAACCAGCTCAGCGAAGACTATCGTATGGTGGTGTATTACTCCGATGTGGAGGGGCTGCCCTACAAAGAAATCGCCGAAATAATGGACACGCCACTCGGTACTGTGATGAGCCGCCTTCATCGTGGAAGAAAACAGCTCCGTGATCTGTTAAAAGAAGTAGCCCACGAACAAGGCATCGGACTGGACTACGAGAAGGGCGGCACAAAATGAGCACTGGAGCCGAATCCTGCCACTGCGGTTGCGACGACGTATACCGTTCAGTGTTTGAGCTTCTCGACACCGCCGATGAACTGACACCACAACGCCGCAGCGAACTGCAACATATCTTCGACACCTGTCCACACTGCTTTGAAAAACTGGGCCTGGAACAGGAAGTTCGTGCCATGCTGCGACGCTGCTGCTCGACCACCGCGCCGAGGGCACTTCGCGAGAGGATCACCATCTCCATCCGCGTCACGCGCACTGACGGCTGAGGGGCGAAGAAGTAGTATACGAGCCTCTGGGGTTTTGCTGTGATTCCACAGTGTGGGTTAGACCTGCGCACAATGTGCTTATGCTCAAGCACGAAAATGGGGTGTTTTTCGGCTTGGAGATAAGCATATTTTCCGTGCTTGTCATATAGGTCCATCGCTGGGTACGAAAACAGGGTGTTTCCGTACCCAGCGATGGACCTATTTTTATGCAAATGTTTGCACTAACGATGTTCAAGGCTTTTCCGCCCGCCACACCCTACCAAACTGCTATTTTTCCTGGATTTTTTGGCAGTTTGGTAGATCATCGCCAGCCACACAGCTGGCGCGCTCTATCAAACTGCCCGCTCCCGCACAGTGTGTATACCGCCAAGGCCCAACAACACCTTTGACCGGAGCGTATACACACTTCACGCCACCCCCCATACACAAGTAAACCCCCGAACTGTGTGTACAATTCGGGGGTTTGCGATGTTTTAAGAGTTGGGGCGTTTGCCGTGGTTTGCCTTCTTCTTGCGGCGGTCCTTGCGCTTGCGGCCACGCTTGCTCATATTGTGCTCCTTTATCCGAAACCGGGGTGTGTCAACCGACAACAACCATATCGTGACAACCTTATCGTGTTGTCAGTGTGCCGTTCCAATCGGCAGCCAAACCGTCGGGTCCAGCATCGCTGGTCGCGCGATTGGGTTAGACGGCTGCGCGGGTACGGCCGCGGCCGCGGTTCTTGCGGCGCTTGAGAGCACGACGCTCGTCCTCGCTCATGCCGCCCCACACGCCGGCATCTTGGCCGGTTTCCAGTGCCCATGCGAGGCACTGGGAGGTGACGGGGCACCGGTTGCACACCATTTTTGCGGTGGCAATCTGTGCGAGAGCGGGGCCGGAGTTACCGACCGGGAAGAACAGCTCAGGGTCTTCGTCGCGGCAAACAGCCTTGTGGCGCCAGTCCATGTACATTCTCCTTTTCAATTTTTAAAACTAACGGGCTGGTGGCGCGGTTGAGCAGAACTACCCAGATGCTTTGTGGCAGGGGAAGCCAATGGAATGCCGTAAGGCGGATGAGTAGTGGTTCTCTGGTGGCATTAAGTATGGACTTAATGCCGCGCCTGAATCGTGTCCGTTCAAATGTCGGACATCTTTGCTACCGACAAATCATGACACGCGCCTCGCTGCTTGGCTAGGGTTTCGGTAACAAATGTGTTGCAATTCACAAATTTAAGTGCGCGTGGCTTAGTCGATAAGGGCAAAAATAAGAGAATTTGCTACTCTGCTTCTATGTTCTTATTGTGCCATTGAACTGCGGAAATGACGGAAAAAATATAGTGAGTACCTAAAAACTGTTTTAGTCAAACCAGTGGTATTTGACATGCCGGAAAGCGTTGCAGAAATGATACAAAAGGGCCGTCAGGCCCATCGGATAGACTGTGTTTTTGTGAACAACGCTCCACATGATCAAACCAGTGGCCACGCCAGCACTGTCCCTCCAGAACCTGTCCGTTGGGCTGGGGTGCTTGGTATTGGTGAAAGCCTCGCAGGCATTGCTTATGCCGTGTTTTTGGTGGTGTATAACGCGTTTTTCTCCCACGATGTGGGCGCGGTGTTCAGCGAGCAGGGGCGTGGCCCGCTGCTGGGATACGGGACCGCCGTTTTCTTTTTTGTCATTTTTGGCGTTGTCGCGTTTGCGGGCGTGAACATGCTTCGGGGTAAACGCTGGGGTCGCGGTCCGGTGATTATGCTGCAGATGTTGCTGCTTCCCATTGCGTATTACATTTTTTCCGCGGGGCAGTGGTTGTGGGCCATTCCGGTCGGGGTGATCGCGCTTGTCGGTTTGGGGTTGTCTTTTCATCCGCGTTCACTGGCGTGGGCTGCGCAAACATACTAAACAACCACAACAAGAACCCTAGTTGAGCGCCACGTAGGTGTTGTCACGTTGTTCGATGATGGTGTGGCCTGCCTGGTTGAGGGAGACGGGGCCGTCGTAACCCTGGCGGTCAACGGGGATGACGCGCAGGATTTTTCCGGTGTTCCAGTCGGCGACAGCGATGCCCTCGCGGTTGGGGTAGAGCAGCTGGCCGCCCACGGCGATGCCGGTGCCTAGGGCACCTTCGAAGATGTGGGAGATGAGTAGGTTTTCTGGTTCGAAAAGGTAGAGGCGTTGGCCGTCGAACCAGCTCATGTGGTGCGGCAGGTCTGCGATCTGGGGCGTGTCGACTCCGGTGCGGTCTTCGTGGTGGGTGGGTGCAGTGCCGTCGAGAAGCGGGGAACTGGGGACGGTTGCTGCGTTGAGTTCCTTGCCTTGCTGGTTGAAGCTTGTGATGCGCGCGGTGCCTGCGGGGGTGGTGGGGGTGTAGACGGCGGCTGCGGTCTGCCCGATGGACACAAGCGTGGAGTGCGGTTCAAGGTCAATGGATTGTTTGATTTCTGGCTGCCGGGAATCTTCTGGTGTGGTGCCCATGAAACGCAAGGCCACCCCGTCTGTGATGGAGTCGGGGCAGAGGTCGGTGATGGCGAGGAGTTCCATGCGAGTCAGCGCAGAGGTAAGAGCGCAGTCAGGGTGGGGTTGCTGGTCGGCTTCCTGGGGTGCTTCGACATGCCCATATTCGATGGTGCGCACGAGGTCGCTGCGCCACAGTTCGAGGCGGTCGCGGCTGAGGGTTCCCACGGCGCTGTTGGAGCTGATGGGCACTGTATTAAGCTGTTGATGGCACTCCGCGTTGCCTTATATGTGCCGGTGTTTGCGTTTATAGCAACAACATCGCCGCAGCCGACATTGGTGTTGTAGGTGGCGATCACGGATTCAAAGGCGACGGACAGCGAGCAAAGCTGGTCATTATCGCGGTGGTAGGTCCATACGCGTTCCCCGGTTGTGGGATCAAGCGCGTGCACATCACCACCGTCTGGTTGGATCAGTAGCCCCGCGACGCTCAGGGGGCGGTGTAGCCCGGTGATGGGGTCGACGGTTACCCTCCAGCTTTCGCTCAGTCTATCCGGTGCCTGCACAAGGGGGTCGGCGGCGGTGAAGGTGCCGTCCGCCGGGGTGAGCTCGGCCTTCCGGATCGGAGCAGTCAGCCACACGACCGACACCGCGAACACGGTAAGAAAGCACAGCACACTCGCCACGATGATGTCCGCTCGGCTTTGCTGGAGGATAGGGGCCTTGGTCATGCTTAACTCCTCCGTCGCGGGTCTGCTTTTCGACGCCCCGGCCGCCCCTCTTTCCGCCCACCTCGCGCTAGGCTGCGGGCTTGTGCCGGGCGTGTGACCATTGCGCCGCCGAAGACTTTGCGGGCGGGTCCCACGGTGGCGGACGCGGATTCGGGGATGTCCAGGGCGTCGAAAAGCTCGGGTGAAGTGGAGAACCACTGTGGGGGTTCCGGGTTGTCGAGGTTCAGCTCACTGTTGATCAGTTGCCATTTAGGCAGTTCGTCGTAGCCAACGAGGGTGACGGCGGTTCCTGTGTGCCCGGCGCGGCCTGTGCGCCCGATGCGGTGGACGTAGGTCATTTCATCATCGGGGGTTTGGTAGTTGATCACGTGCGTAACGTCGTCAATGTCAATGCCGCGGGCGGCAACATCAGTGGCCACAAGGATCTCAATGTCGCCGCTTCGGAAGGCGGTGAGTGATTTTTCGCGGGCGGGCTGGCCCATGTCACCGTGGACCGCGCCGACGAGGAAGCCGCTTGCGGCAAGGTCGTTGGCAAGCTCGGCGGCGGAGCGTTTAGTGCGCGCAAAGATAATGGTTTTGCCGCGCCCTTGAGCTTGGAGGATGCGAGAGACCACAGCAACTTTGTCCATGCGGTGTGCTTGGAAGACCACTTGTCGGATGTCCTGGTTGGTTTGTGCAGCGTCGGGTTCTTCGGCGCGGATGTGCACTGGCTTGTGCATGAAGGTGCGCGCGAGGGTGACAATGGGTCCCGGCATGGTCGCGGAAAACAGCATGGTTTGGTGCTTGTGGGTGAGTGCCTTGAGGAGCTTCTCAATGGCAGGAAGGAAGCCGAGGTTGAGCATTTCGTCGGCTTCATCAAGCACCAGAATGGCCACTTGGTCGAGGGTGAGGGAGCCGCGCTGGTACAGGTCGAGGAGCCTGCCGGGGGTACCCACCACTACGTCAATGCCTTTGTCTAGGGCGTTGATTTGCTCTTCGTAGGGGCGGCCGCCATAGATGGTGAGGATGCGCACGGGAAGGTTTTTAGCGGCGCGGTGAAGGTCATCGGCGACTTGGATGGCCAGTTCGCGTGTGGGGGTTACCACGAGCGCGCGGGGTGTGCCATCAAGTTCGGCGATGTCCGCGCTGTCGAAGATGCGGTCAAGGAGCGGCACTCCAAAACCCAAGGTTTTTCCCTGCCCGGTGCGGGCTTGTCCGATAAGATCAATACCGTCGAGGGCGAGGGGAAGGGTGAGTTCCTGAATGGCAAAGGTGTGCTGGATGCCGAAGCTGTCGAGGGCATCGGTAATCTCAATGGCGACGCCGAGTTGCGCGAATGTCGGAGTGCTGCTTTGTTTGGACACGCCATAATACTATCGTTGCCTCACTATGATAGGGGAAAACCCTATCATTGTTGTTGATCTCAAGGAGAAAAGTATGGACATAAGAATCGGTTTTGTTGACAGTGGCCGGGAGCTGGCCATTACTGGCGTGGAGCGCGTCTCGGGCGTGTCCGTCAGTCAGCAAAGCGAGGCCGTCGCGCTTATTGATGGCGCGATGGAAAATGATGCTGCAGTCGTGGAATTTACTGACAACAAGGGGCGTCGTTACCTTGTGCGGTCAAAGCAGATCGCGTTTGTTGAGGTCGATAACGATACTCCACGTGCCGTAGGATTTGCCGGATAGTGTCTTCCTCTGAACCGTTGCTTGTGCGCCTCGCCCGTGACTACGGGTGGCGTGCCTATGCGATCCCGGCGTTAGTGGTCATTACGCTGTGGGTTCTCGTTGATGTCTTCATTATGCCGGATAATGGAGCCATCTCTTCACAAATGCAAGCTGCGTCAACGGCAAATGATGGTGGAGAAAACGCGACCAGTGAGCCCGAAGGACCCGACCCTGCGAAAGCTGATCGTGGGGCCCAGCTTCCCGTTGGCGATCTTCCCCCGGGTGGAAGTTTCACGGAAACAGGCCAGGGCACATATCACCTGGTTCCTGGCACGATGCCGAAGGTGGGGGCTGGGGATGAACGCACCTTTAAGTACGTCATTGAGGTCGAAGACGGGGTGGACACCTCTGTCTACGGTGGGGACGATTCCTTTGCCAAAATGGTTGATGCCACACTGTCCAACCCCAAGAGCTGGACTCACGACCGCAAGTTTGCGTTTGAACGTGTAGACCCTGCGGTGGTGTCTAACCCTGATCTGCGCATCCAACTGTCCTCACCCGCCGCCACTCACGCGGCGTGCGGTTCGGATATTGCCATGGAGACCAGCTGTTTCACCTCCGAGGGAAACCGTGTGGTGTTGAATGAATCCCGCTGGGTCCGCGGCGCGACCACGTTCCAGGGGGACCTGGGCCTGTACCGCCAGTACCTGATTAATCACGAAGTGGGGCACTCCATTGGGTATGCCAAACATGAGCCGTGCGGTGGTCAAGGGCAATTGGCCCCGGTGATGATGCAGCAAACCCTTAATTTGAATAATTCCGAGTTGTACAAAATTGACCCGGGTGAAGTGTATCCAGACAATAATCTCACCTGTTCATTGAATCCGTGGCCATACCCATTTGCGTAATTGCATAACACTCTAAGCCTCCGTGCTGGCAATGATGAAACTGCTGGCTACGGGGGTTTTGTTGTCTTGTCAGCGTATTTTCTATGGGTTTTGTTGTTAAGTGGGGTGCATTGTTCACACCATCACTGACGGTGGGTACGCTAACGGGCATGAGTGTGATTCCTGAGCATGTGCGTGTCGCTTTCCAGGTGGTGGAGGGGACCCCCATTCCGCTGTCTGCGGCCTGGGATCGAGGCTACAGGGTTGGGCAGCTGGCCCTCTCTGAAGTGGCGGATTCGGAGGTGGCTGCGTGGTCGGCAAAGGTTAGAGAAAGCCTGCAACCTGAAGGGCTGCGTATCGCTCGACCCGTTCGGACCACTGATGGCCGCTACCTGATGGCAGGATGGCGTGCCTCGCATTATGTTGACGGTGCTGTGGCCAAGCGTGTCGATGAAACTGTTGGCGCTGCCCTCCGGCTTGCCGACGCCCTGGCATCCGTTGAGGTTCCCAACTTCGCCGTCGCCCACGTGACCAAGCAGGCATCGCCGAAGGATAACTTTGTTCTTGCTGACCGAGCAGCCTGGTCCGAGGACCCTACCCTCATGCTCAACACAACAGTTCCGCCCGAGGTGCAGGCCACCGAAAAATGGGCGTGGGCACTGGATTTCAGCAATCGTCTGCGCCACAGTTGGCAGCCTATCGACGCCCCCGACCAGGTCGGTCATGCCGACATGCTCGCCACCACCATTTTCCACGGCACCCAGGCGCCGGTGGTGACCGACATTGTGGGAGTGGCCCACCCCCACGGGTACACGGCGGCGCAGGTGATGGTGGACGGCCTCATAGCCGGAGTTGTCGACGAGCGCATTACCGACCGTTTCTCCCATCTCCCTGACAATGACCAGCTCATGCTGCGCGGCCTCCTCTACCGCATCTATATTCACGCACTCAGCGAGGAACATGACGAAACAGTGCGTGCCACCATGGAAGACGTTGCCGACCTGCTCATCGCCCGCATCGGCAAGGATGCATAAGGGCTTGCTGCCAACACAGTGCGTCGCTTATGGGTCTAGCGCAGTGTGCTTATCATGTAGGTCCACTGCCAGGTACGCAAGCCCTCCTCTACACCGCGCCACCACACACCAATTCGATGTCGGGTGAGGGCTGTGCCTGTCCCGCGTGTCACAATGTAGGGCATGACCGACAGTGAACCAGCCCAGCGTTTTGGAGTGCCGCCTCATCCACAGGTTCGCTTGGTAAGTCGACCCGCATCGGCACCCCCGCATACGTGGCAGGGCCAGGCGGCAGAACTGGTGGCCGCAGCGGAGAGTTCCGCGCCGTCGGGGGTGTGGCGCGTCACGGGTGTTGCGGGGTCGGGAGTCACGTCGCTACTGGTAGATGCCCTCACGGCACGCCTGGGTAGTGGCGCGCCAGCGTCGTCGGTGTGTGTGATTGCCACGTCAAAGGAATCAGGGGGCAGGCTGCGCCGCGTGTTGGCGGAGCGTGCGTCTCAGCTAGAAAACTCTCACTATGTAGCGGAGGGGACATTGGTGCGGTCGGTGCATTCGTTTGCGTTTGCGATTGTGCGGGCGGCGTCGATACGCGCGCAGAAACCGGCACCCCGGTTGATCACAGGCGCGGAGCAGGATGCGGTGATTCGGGAGTTATTGTTGGGGCATGCCGCAGACGGCAGGGGGGAATGGCCGCCGGAGCAGCGGGAGGCGTTGCGAATGGTGGGTTTCGCCAGGCAGTTGCGTGATTTTTTGTTGCGTGCCGTGGAGCGTGGTGCTGGACCGGAGGATGTGGAAGAGCTGGGTCGTCGCTATGACCGCCCCCTGTGGGTGAGTGCTGGTGCTTTTCTGCGGGAGTATGAGCAGACGATGGCGTTGAGCGGGGCGCATAGTTTGAACGCGTCGGAACTTGTGACCGCCGCGTTGGAGGCATTGTCCCTGGATCCGGGGCTGTTGACCATGCTGCAGGAGCAGTGGGAGACGGTGATGGTAGACGATGCCCAGCATTTGGATCCGCAGTCGGCACGTTTGGTGAGCCTGTTTCTGCCCAGCGCCAAGCTGGGGGTTATTGCGGGGGATCCAGCTCAGTCGGTGTTTCGTTTCCGTGGTGCCCGGCCGGAGTTTTTGACCAAGTATCCCGCCAACCACGAGGTGGCGCTCAATACATCATTCCGGCATCCAGAGGATTGTTCAGTTGTGGTGGCCCCCACGGCTTCGGAGCATGCCCTGGTGGTGGCCAATCGTGTGCGGCGCGCGCACCTGTTGCATGGGGTGCCGTGGTCGGATATTGCGGTGATTGTACGTTCTGTGCGTCAGCTTGCTGGGGTGCGCCGGGCATTGCTGCTGGCTGGAGTGCCGGTTCATCTTGATCCGACGGATGTGGTGTTGGCGGAGCAACGCATTGTTGCGTCCATGATGTTGGGCGTGCGGGCGTTGACGCAGCCGCTGAATTCTGCGGAGCTGGAGGAACTGGTTCTTGGACCTATTGGTGGTGCGGATCCGGTGACGCTGCGTCGCTTGTATCGGGGGTTGCGTCAGGCGGAGATGATGCGGGGTGGTTCCCGGCGCGCGGTGCAGGTGTTGGCGGATCTGGTGTTGCCAACATCGTGGCGTGACACCCCACCAGAGGAGCGCGCCACTGAGTATGAGGACGCGACGGCGCGGCTGACGGAACGCGAAGTAGACGTGCTCACGCGCATCCGCGCTGTCCTGGATGCAGGGGTTTTCAGTCGCGCGCTGCGGGGGATAGCGTGGAGATGATTTTGTGGTCGTTGTGGGAGGCCACGGGTCTGTCGGATCGCCTCATGGCCGTGAGTTTGCGCGGAGGTGCGGCCGGTTCGCAGGCTGACCGGGACGTGGATGCGATGATGTCGTTGTTTGACGCAGCGGGTGACTATGTTGAACGCCGCCCCACCGCCAGTATTGAAAGTTTTGTTCGACATATTGCAGAGCAGCAGTTGCCCACTGGTTCACGCGATCGCCGTGGGGTTCTCCCGGATGCGGTTCGAGTGTTGACGGCGCACGCTGCGGTGGGTCAGGAATGGCACACGGTGGTGGTTGCGGGTGTGCAGGAGGGCACGTGGCCAACATTGGGGGAGACGGGGTCATTGTTCGGCCAGGAGGAGCTCGTGGATGTGCTGGACGATGGCATCGATCCAAACATTCCCATCTCCCGGTCGGTGGAACGTTTGGCTGAGGAGCGTCGCCTGTTCCGCTTAGCGACGTCGCGGGCCACAGGTTCCCTGTTCGTCACCGCGGTGGACGCCCCAGATGCGGAGGACGCGTTGGAGCCTTCTCGTTTTCTGGAGGAATTGTGTTCGGAGCGAGGCATTGAGGCTGAGCGCGTTGAGGAGCAAGAAGCCTCCATCGCAGCTACCCCGGGTGGTCGGCACGATCGCCGGTTGTTGTCCACGACGGCGATTGTGGCGGAATTGCGTCGCGTGGTGTGCGACCCGGCGGAGCGGCCGCTGCGCAGGGAGCAGGCGGCGCGCCAATTGGCCCGACTTGCCCGCGCCGGGGTGTACGGCGCGGATCCTGAGGAGTGGTGGGGGATGCGGGGGGGCGTCGACACGCGAACCTTTGCAGAAGCCCCGACGGTCGGTGCAGTTGTCGCCGTCACGGATCGAGTCAACGCTGCGTTGCCCATTGCGGTCGGTGCTGGACCGGTTGGTTGATGATGCGGATACGCCGATCCATATGGTGCGGGGCACGCTGGCGCATGGGTTTGCGGAGGCGATTGCGCGCGGCGCGGACAGTGACGCAGCGAGTGCGTTGGTGTATGAGGCGTACGCTGGGTTGCTAGATGTTCCTGTGTGGCAGCGGGATACGGCGCTGCGGGAGTGGGACACGCTGATCGATAATCTGGAGCGGTGGCTGGAGAACACTCGTGGCCAGTTTGAGCAGGTGGGGGTGGAAATGGACATGCGGGTGAGCGTCGGCACCACAGAGAGCGGCGCTCCACTGCGCATCAAAGGGCGCATGGACCGGCTGGAACGCAACAACGACGGTGAGCTTGTGGTGGTCGATGTGAAAACAGGCTCGTCTAAGCCTGCACAGAAGAACATGGGTGAGCATGCGCAGCTGTCGGCGTACCAACTGGCGCTGTCGCGGGGTGTCGTGGACGGTGACCGTGTACGGGACCCCTATCCTGGGGAAACCCCCGAGGCCGTGGGTGGTGGCGTGTTGGTGTACCCCAGCGCCACAGATGTTGGAAGTACACAACCCGGGAGCAAGCCGCAAAAACCCCCGAGGAGCTGGAGGAACTGGCCGCCATGCTGCCCGGGGTGGCGGCGGCGATCCGGGGCCCCGCGTTGACGGCCATTGTCAACGACAATTGCGATAGCTGTCGGCTGCAATCCATCTGCCCCGCCCAACCGACCGGAAGGATGCTCACCAATGGCTCGTAACCCCATTTCCCCGGCATTATTGTCGCGGTGGCTGGGCCAAGAGCATCTGCCCACGGAGCAGCAAGCCGATGTGATCGGTGACCAGCCCGGCCCGCTGCTGGTGGTGGCAGGTGCGGGGGCCGGGAAAACCGAAACCATGGCGGCCCGTGTGGTGTGGCTCGTGGCCAATGGTTTTGCCACGCCCGACCAGATATTGGGGCTGACGTTTACCAAAAAAGCTGCGCAGCAGCTTTCCCAACGCATCCGCGCGCGCCTGGCCACCCTGGCGGGAATCCCTCGGCTTGCAGACCTTGATCCCACGGGTGAATTGCAGACAAAGCCTGCAGGCCATCACCCCCACGGTCTCCACCTACGACTCCTACGCCGGGCGCATCGTCGGCGAGTACGGGCTGCTTCTCCCCGTGGAACCATCCTCCCGCATGATCACCACCGCCGAGCTGTACCAAATCGCCTGGGACGTGGTGGGAAACTACACGGGGCATGTCGATGCAACCGTCACGCATGGCACCGTCACTGACCGTCTCATCTCCCTGGTCAGCGAGATGGACGGCCACATGGTCAGCGCCGCCGACATCGAAGCCGAAACAGAGCCGTTTGTCCGCTTGTTTGACGAACTCCCCAAAGGCCCTCGGCAGCGCGACAAACTCAACGCCGCCATGCTGAAAATCCGGGATACTCAGCTCGCCCGACTCGACTATCTTCCCCTTGTACGACAGCTGAAAGAGGAGATGGCGGAACGCGGGGTCATCACCTTTGGTGAGCAAATGTCCCTGGCCGCAACAGTAGCGCAGCGGCATCCCGTGGTGGGGCGCAGCCAGCGGCAACGCTTCCGTGTGGTCATGCTCGACGAATACCAAGACACCAGCCACGCCCAGCGTGTGCTGCTCAGCAGCCTTTTCGGGGCGTCTACGCAGGCGGGCGCGCCAGATACCGCCCCTGACGTCACCGTCACTGCTGTGGGCGACCCCATGCAAGCCATCTACGGCTGGCGCGGAGCCACCTCAGCGAACCTGGAACGTTTTGTCACCGACTTCCCTCAGCATGCCGAGACTCCCACCCCAGCGCCGAAAAAAGAGCTGACCACCAGCTGGCGCAACCCCGGCCTCGTTCTCGACTGCGCCAACACGGTATCCGAACAAGTGCTGGGACCTGCGGGAAGCCCCACGCGCACGGTGCAGCCCCTCACCCCGCGTCCCGGCGCGGGCGACGGTGAGGTGGCTCTGGGGTGGTTTCCCACCCGCGACGAGGAACGAACCTGGGTGGCCCGCCGCCTCGCCGACGAGTTTCACGCCTACCGCGAGCGCGGGGAGAAATTCACGGGTGCGGTGCTGGTGCGCAAAAATGCGGACTCCGGCCCCATCGCTGAGGAACTTCGGGCGTTGGGAATACCCGTGGAAATTGTGGGTTTATCTGGGCTTCTCGACATTCCAGAAGTCGCCGACATGGTTGCCTGTGCCACCATCCTCATCTCTCCACAAAAACACCGCCGCCGCTCTCCGCCTGCTGTGCGGGCCTCACTGTAACCTCGGCATCGCTGACCTGCAGGCACTGTACAAGCGTTCCCGAACACTCGCCGCCCGCGTCACCACCCCCGAAGACACCACAGAACAACCCACGCTTTTCGACATCCCGGCAGACGACCCCGATGCCACCAATCCCACTAACCCGCTCGAACACCTGAAACACATCATCGACGACGCCACCTCCACCGTCCCCGAAGCTGCCGTCGGGCTTGGCGACGCCCTCGGTGACCTCGGGGAACCCGAAGCCTACAGTCCCGAAGGCTATCGCAGGCTCAGCGAACTCTCTGCGGAACTTCGGCACCTGCGCACCCGTAGCCTCACGCAGCCGTTGCCTGACCTTTTCGCCGACATTGAACGCGTCCTGGGAATCCGCACGGAAGTTCTCGCCAGGGAAAACCCGCAGGCAGACGGCGCAGCCGGTACCGTTCACCTCGACCGCTTCCACGAAGAAGTAGCACAGTTTTCCACCATCCCCGGCTCAACCCTTGCATCGCTTCTTGATTATTTTCGGCTTGCTCGCACCCATGACCGTGGTCTCGCGCCGGGCGAGGTGCGGGTGAAGGGGGATTGCGTGCAGATCCTCACTGTGCATAAGGCGAAGGGCCTGGAGTGGAAGGTCGTGGCGGTGTTGCACGCAGATAACGTCACCTACGCGGATACCACCACCCCCGGCCAGCAGTTGAAGGTCCCAACGTGGCTGTCTGATGTGACTCAGATTCCCTCAACGCTTCGTGGCGATGCCCAGGAACAGGAGGGCGACATGGTGGGCAGCCCGGTGCTGGACGTGTCCGAGGTGGAGGACCGCAAGCAGTTTGAGGTGGCGATGAATGAACATAAGGCCGCCTTCAAGGAGGCAGCGATTGAAGAAGCCAGCCGCCTGTTTTATGTGGCGCTGACTCGAGCGGAAAAAACCTTGTGCGTCACGGCGTCGGAAAGCAACGACAAGGGGGGGTAAGGCCAAGCCGTATTCCATGCTGGATTTGTTGCGTAAGCGGCAGCCAGATTCTGTGGAGCAGTGGTGGGATGAGAGCAATGCCGATGCTGAGTTAACAGAAGCGCCTGATGTTTCCCCTGCGACGGGTGTGTTTCCCCAGGATTTTTTGGGGGAGCGTCGTCCTGCGGTGGAGCAGGGGGCGGAATTGGTGCGGCGCGCTATGCAGCAGTTGCCCACCCCCAGCGCTGATAACGATGTGGAGGCGTTGTGGGAGGAGGAAGTCACGGCGCTCATTGAGGAGCATGAGCGCACGAAAGCCCCGGTGGTGGACGTGCCGCTGGGGCAGAGCTGACGGCGTCGGACGTGGTGTCCATCGCGCGCAATCAGGAGCAGTACGCCCGCAGGCTGCGACGCCCCGTGCCGTTTAAACCCAACGCGTACGCCAAGCGTGGTACTGCCCTGCACCAGTGGCTGGAGGACTATTTTGGCGCGAGTTCCCTGCTTGATGAGGATGAACTGCCAGGTTTCGGGGAGGACGAGGATCCGCAAGGGGCTGAGCTTGAGCGTCTGAAAAAGGCGTTTTTGGCAAGTCAGTGGGCGGACCGCACCCCGACCCATGTGGAGCAACCGTTTGAAATTGTTGTCGGTGGTCGAGTGCTGCGCGGGCGCATGGATGCGGTGTTCCATGAGGGCGATGATCCCGAGGCCGGGTGGATGGTCGTGGACTGGAAGACGGGCCGACCCCCCCGAAGGCCAGGAGATGCGGGCAGCGGAGATTCAGTTGGCGGTGTACCGTGTCGCGTGGGCGCAATTGCTGTCACACACGCTGGGGCGTAGCGTTAATCCAGATGCTGTTCGAGCTGCGTTTCATTACATTGCTTCAGATCGCACCTTTGAACCCAGTAGACTACCTAACGCCGAGGAGCTAGCTGACTTGCTTGATATTAAGGCTCCGCAGCAGACAGCTCAGCCATCGGCATCTGGCCCAGCAACCCCGGATTCGCCACAGACGCAGACACAGAGGAGGAACGATGCGTGATGCTTTCCGTGAGCGCCTCCAAAGTGACACGGAGCTTGATGATCTCCCTGATCACGCGCTACTGAATATCATCCAGATCCCCAGGGAGCGGCAGGTCAGTCCTTGGGCGTTGATTACCCGGCGCGTTTCTACGCGTTGCTGTTGCTCACCGGGGTGTCGTTGCTGGTGTACCTGGATAAGGATGGCTACAACGAGCCGCTTACTTTCATTGATGCGGTGTATTACTCCGCCGTGTCGCTGTCCACCGTTGGATATGGTGACATTACTCCGGTGACCCAAGAGGCGCGTTTGATCAACATTATTCTGATCACGCCGATCCGAATTGCGTTCCTGATTTTGCTGGTCGGTACGACCTTGTCGGTGCTGACGGAAGAGACGCGACGTACGTTGCAGATTCAGCGTTGGAGGAAAAGAATGCGTAATCACACTGTTGTGGTGGGCTACGGTACTAAAGGTCGTTCCGCTGTGTCAGCGCTGCTGGCTGATGGGGTGCACCCCAGCCAGATTGTTGTGGTGGACACTGACACACATTCGCTTGACATGGCTGCTGGTCAGGGTTTGGTCACGGTGCATGGCTCAGCTACTAAGGCTGATGTGCTGAAACTTGCAGGTGTGACGCGTGCCCGCGCGGTGGTGGTCGCTCCGAACATGGATGATACGGCGGTGTTGGTCACGTTGTCGGTGCGTGAGATTGCGCCGAGCGCGACGATTGTGGCGAGTGTGCGCGAGTCGGAGAATCTGCATTTGCTGAAGCAGTCGGGTGCAGATTCAGTGGTTATTTCCTCCGAGACGGCGGGTCGAATGCTGGGGTTGGCCACGGTCACCCCGTCGGTGGTGGAGATGATGGAGGATTTGCTTTCCCCAGGCGAGGGGTTCTCCATTGCGGAACGCCTGGTGGAGGCTGACGAGGTTGGGGCGAACCCCCGGCATTTGGCTGACATTGTGTTGGGTGTGGTGCGTTCCGGTGAGCTGTACCGCATCGATTCGCCAGAGGCAGAAACCGTGGAGCCCGGTGACCGGCTGCTATATGTTCGCCGCGTGTTCCGTGAGGACCTTGAGGACCAGGCACGTGGCTAGTATCCCCGAGTTTTACGCCTGCGTTAGCCCAGCTGACCAGGTGCTGTGCACCGCAACTGGCGATGGTGTGCTGTGGCTTGATGCTGATACTGCCCGCACGCTGGGGGCAGACCTGACGGCCCGCGTGCTTATCGACGCCCCAGACTCCCGCAGGTGGGCCGTGCGCGCACCGCTGCTGAGTGGTCCGGAGGGGACGCCGGATGGCGGGGTACTGCTAACTCCCCGTGACGTGGTCTTTCATGAGGATGTGGCCCAACTGGTGTATCGCGCGGTGGCGCTGCTGCGGCATCGGGAACGGTACCGCTTTGACCCCATGGACGGAACTCCACTGACCTACGCGGATTCCGGGGAGTATGCAACGGGCGAATCGGGGCATCAGGTGTTTCCACGCATTGACCCTGCGGTGATCGGCATTGTGGAGCACGTAGAATCACAACGCATTTTGCTGGGGTCGAACGCCACGCGTCCGGAGTACTTTTCCCTGGTGGCGGGTTATGTGTCGGTGGGCGAGACCCTGGAGCAGGCGTTTGTGCGTGAAGTGATGGAGGAGACGGGACGTCGTGTCGCGGACGTGCGCTACGTTTCCAGTCAGCCGTGGCCGCTGGGGTCGTCGCTGATGATGGGTTTTCACGGCTACAGCACAGACTTAGATGCCATTGCTCCCACCGACGGTGAGTTGGCTGAGGTGCGGTGGCTCAGCGCTCCGGAAATCCTGGACGGGGTGGTGAAGTTGGCGCCAGCGGGGTCGATCGCACATCACCTGATATATTCGTGGGCACATGCGCAAGCTGCGCAAACATAAGGGGGAGTGATGTTTAGTCTTGATGATCTAGACCCGGATCAGCGGCTCGCTGCTACCGCACCGCGGGGGCCGGTGTGCATTCTCGCGGGCGCGGGCACGGGCAAAACCCGCACCATCACCTACCGCATTGCGCATTTGATTGCGCAGGGTTTTGTGAGTCCGAATCGTGTGTTGGCGGTGACGTTTACTGCCCGGGCTGCGGGGGAGATGCGGCATCGCCTGAACATGATGGGGATTGGCGGGGTGCAGGCTCGGACGTTTCACGCGGCGGCGCGTCGCCAATTGCAGTATTTTTGGCCGCAGGTGGCGGGTGACTTGCCGTGGCGGCTGTTGGACAATAAGTTTCCGTTGGTAGGCAGGGCTGCCCGGTCGGTGGGGGTAGAGTCAACCACGGAGAACGTGCGAGACTTGCTTTCGGAAATAGAGTGGGCGAAGGCGTCCCTGGTCACGGCGGATATGTACGCCGAGCGTGTGGCCCAAACCAAGCGCACTCCGCCAGTGACCCCAGATAAGGTCGCGGAGGTGTATCGCCGGTATGAGGCGATGAAAACCACTGATGAAGGCATGTTACTGGATTTCGATGACCTGCTGCTGCATACGGCGGGTGCACTGGAAAACTCCGCTGCGATTGCGGAGGAGTTTCGGCAACAATACCGTTCGTTTGTGGTGGACGAGTATCAGGACGTCACCCCACTGCAGCAGCGCCTGCTGGAGGCGTGGCTGGGGGAACGTGATGATCTCACCGTGGTGGGGGGACGCCAACCAGACCATTTATTCGTTCACGGGTGCGACCCCGGAGTACTTACTGCAGTTTTCCAGGACGTATCCGCACGCAGCGATCACACGCCTGCAGAGGGACTACCGTTCGACGCCTCAAGTGACCACGCTGGCTAACACCGTCATTGGCCATGCGTCCGGGCGTATGGCGGGTACTCGCCTGGAACTTATGGGCATGCGTCCAGCGGGGCCGGATCCTGTGTATAACGCGTACCCCGACGAACCCACCGAGGCACGAGAGGTGGCGGCGCAGATTGATGCCCTGCTCAAGCAGGGGGTACCGGCGTCGGAAATTGCCGTGCTGTACCGCATCAACGCGCAATCTGCCGTGTTTGAGCAGGCACTTTCCGATGCCGGGATTGTGTACCAGGTTCGTGGCGGCGAAGGGTTTTTTACTCGGCCGGAAATTCGTCAGGCCATCACACAGCTGATCCGCACTGCTCAGCGCCCTGATCTTCCGCAGGATGCGATGGGGCCGGAAGTACACCGCATCGCCCGCTCGGCGCTGGCCCCCTTAGGGTTGACCCCCACGGAGCCGGAAGGCGCGCAGGCTCGGGAGCGGTGGCAGTCGCTGCAGGCGTTGGTGGATCTGATTCAAGAATTGGGCACTGCCACGCCAGACATCGACCTGAGTGGTGTGTTGGTGCAACTGCGGCAACGCGCCGAGGCGAAGCATCCACCCACCATGGAGGGAGTGACATTGGCCTCGCTGCATGCGGCGAAAGGCTTGGAGTGGGATGCAGTGTTCCTGGTCGGGCTGGTTGATGGGTCCGTGCCTATTTCCCATGCGATCAAGGCAGGAGACGCGCAGATTGAGGAAGAACGTCGACTGTTTATGTGGGCATTACCCGAGCCCGTGAACATCTGCGCTGTTCCTGGGCGCTGGCACGCCAGGAAGGCGGCCGTGCCAGTAGGAAACGCACACGCTTTTTGGATCAGATTGCACCGGACACGGAACTGGAACAATCGCGTAACAAAAAGGTACGTCCGAAGAAATGCCGAGTATGCGGGAAGCCTCTAGAGACTCCCGCAGCGAAAGTTCTGATGCGGTGTGAGGATTGCCCCTCAGATGCAGATTCCGAGGTTTTTGAGACCCTCCGCTCCTGGCGCGCTGAGGTCGCCCGGGAACTCCAGACACCCGCATATATTGTATTTTCGGATGCCACGCTCATGGCTGTGGCGGAGTCGATGCCAACGTCTGTAGAGGAACTGCTGGGTATCTCTGGTATCGGGCCAGTGAAGGTCGAACGTTTCGGGGAAGAGCTGCTGGCTGTCGTTCGAACATGTGCTGAAGCATCGGACGTTTCATAGACATCTACGTCTTGGTGTAGCTCATGCCGCGAGCTGCATTGTTGTACCCCGATGCGTTGTGCTGCCGTGTCCACTGGCGCACACTCTTGTCCAGAGGATACTGGTAGTGTTTCTGCTTTCTTGCTGTGGGGTGGATATGCCCTGAAACTTAGCTGGTGCGAACATAGAATATTGCAAAAATATACATCAGCAAAAAATTATGTAAATCTTATATTTCTTTGTTACCAAACCGTAGTTTTCTTGCATGTCATTCCTGTCGTGTTTTATAAAACCCCAGGTGGAAATGATAAAGTCGTGCAGTATCGGATCGCCTAAAATGGCAATAAGAACAAAGTGTTACGTCAAATGATGTGAAATAGTTTACAGTTTTGTAATTGAATCTTGCTGGGATTGTTCGCTACACTCGCTCTTGTAATTGTTCATCCACTACGTAAGGAGCAGACATGCTTTCTACTCTCGCATCCAACACCTTCTGGGGCGTTTTCAACTTCATTCGCACCCTGATCGGCTTCCCGAAGTAATCGTATTTCCCAGAAGGGAAATTCATCTGAAGCACCTGTTGCTCTTGATATGTATCAAGAGCAACAGGTGCTTTTGCGTAGCTAACTGGAATTATGATCAATTATTCATCTGCCAACATGCGGGGCAACTGGGGTGGGACTCGTACGACATGAGTGTGACATCAAGGCGATAAGGATCCACTTCCAGCAGGTCACCGGGCTGAAATTGTAATAGCGGGGTGCCAGGAGGTTCGTAGGACGTGCCCTGCAGTGTAGTTACCACGCTCAGTAGTCGTGCGGCTGTTGCGTGAGCAACCACTGGGTCGTGGGTGGTGTGAGCAGCTGCGACCTGCGCCAAGAGGGTGGGCCAATGTTCGTCGACAGCCATGCGATGCAGATCCATGCATAGTGGGCACGGACCCGCGCCATTGATGTGCAAGGGGCCGATGGTTCCGCGGCCGTCGATAAGCGAAATGGGGATGAAGGTGCCTCGGCGGCGGACAAGCGGTGTGGAGAGGCGTCGGGCGTGGGGCATCCTGTCTACAAGGATTAGGGGTGTGTCGGCGGGGCAACGGAGGAAAAACTCCTCATCGGTTTCGCCGCTCATCAGTGGATAGACTCGAAAGCCGCACGTGGTGAACGCGGAAGTAATGATGCTTGCTAAGGGCGAATGCCCGAGCACATACACATCCTGTGTGCCTGTTGGGGCGGGTCGTAACACACGATAATCGAAGAGTTCTTCCAGCAGGGTTTCGGCCACAGAACGGGGCAGGCCCGCCTCTACCAGCGAGCGGCTCAACTCGCTCCACGTGATGTCAGTGCGAGCCCGCAGTAGCGTGCGCAGAATCCCCGACATGTGTTCCTCGTCTATGCCGTCAATCACCCCGGCGCGCGTGGCATCCACCCCGAATTGGAGGGCAGGCCCCGGGCGCACAAACACGTGCGCAGCAGGTGATAGGCGCACAACAATATCATTCATGGTTCCCCCTGAATCCCCGCGCTGATGGTTCACACTTTAGCTAATATTTGTTGTCATGCCTACTTACGCCCCTGATGTGGATGTGATTCGCTCAGCTCGTCGCACCCGAACCAGCAGCGCACGGCTTGTCGAAGGCCGCATTCAGGTCCGCATACCCGCGTGGCTCAGTGAGGAACAGGAACGCGAGACGGTGGAGAAACTCGTGGCGAAGGTCCGTAAGCGCACCACCCCACGCAGGCTTTCCGACGCCCAGCTTGCCGAACGTGCCGAGCGCCTCAACCGCACGCTTCTCGACGGTCGCGCACGCCCCGGAAGCATCCGATGGGTCAGCAACCAAAACTCCCGCTGGGGGTCCTGCACACTCAGCACAGGAGCCATTCGCATCTCTGATCGGCTGCAGAACGTTCCCGACTACGTGCTGGATTCGGTGATCGTGCACGAACTGGTTCACACCTTCATACGAGGCGGCCACAGCGCGGAATTCTGGGAATGGGCCAACCGTGCGCCCAAAGTCGAGCGTGCCAGGGGCTACTTGGAGGCGTATCAGGAATTTTCCCAGGGCGGGGGCGGGCAGTGTGATAGAGCACGGCGGCTACGTGGTTGGCGATGATCTACCAAACTGCCAAAAACCCTAGGAAAAATGGCAGTGTGATAGAGCACGGCGAGCAGGAAAGCCGTGAACACCGTTAGTGCAAACGTTTGCATAGAAAAAGGTCTACCGCCAGGTACGGAAACACCCTGTTTTCGTACCCAGCGATGGACCTACATGACAAGCGTGAAAATATGCTTATCCCCAAGCCGAAAAACACCTCATTTTCGTGCTTGAGCATAAGCATATTTTGTGGGGGGGGGTCGAACCCACCTTATGGGATCACAGCAAAACCCCAGCGCTGTAGCCCAATTGTTCGTGTGCCACTGCGATGGCATTGGCGATTGCAGTGCGCGATTGTGGAGAGTTTTTCCAACAGGAGGAACCTAGATGTGCGGCGGCGCGGTCGACAATCTCATCCACAGATGCCGCCGCCAGATTGCTCATATCGCCGAATCCAATTTCTTCTAAGCGCTGCACCACGGTCGGTCCGACAAAGCGGGCACTCAGCAGCGCCTCGCGTTCGTGGGGAGTGAAAGACATTACTGTTCCTCCTCGTCGTCTTTACTCTTGTCGTCGCCAGTATCGCCGGATTCGCCCTCTGCCTTTTCGGCTTCCTCGGCGAGCATTTTTTCTAGTGCATCGATTTCAGCAATGGGGTCGAACCCATCGACTTCACCTTCGCTGAGGAGGCCGTCGATGAACTCTGCGGAGCTGTCAATGTCGGAGGCGACGGGCAGGAAGTCGGGGTGGTTCCACACTGCGTCGCGGCGAGTAGTACCCACCGCAACGCCAACACGGCGCCAGAGTTCTTTAGCGGCGTCGACACGCGGTGCGCTGATGTCAATGCCAACAACTTGTTTGAGCACGTTGTCTGCGGATCCGCCGGAAGTGCGGCGGCGCTGCCAGGCTTCGTTCATAATGGCGGTGGAGGGCATGCGTTCGCCCATGGCTTCCGTGACTACAAGATCAACCCAGCCTTCAATGAGAGCCAGCAGTGTTTCCAGGCGGCTGATGGCGGCGGCGTTGTTGGAGGTGATGCGTGGGGTCAGGTCGGATTCTTGGAGTCGCCCGATGAGGTCTTGGATATTCATGGGATCGTCGGGGTTGATGTCCATGGAGCGGAGAACATCGTCAATTTCGGTTTTATCCACCACTAGGCCCGCAGCGAATTCCTCCACGGAGGACACGAACATTTCCGTCAGGTAGGGAATGTGTGTGAAGAGTCGTTGGCGTGCGGCTTCCCGGGCGCATAGGTACACGAGTGCTTCTTGTGTGGGAATGTTCAACCCCGAGGTCAGTTCCGCCAGGCGCTGCGGCATGATCGCGGTGACCCCAGCCGGAGCGAGAGGAAGGCCAAATCGGTGCCGCTAAGTGCTTGGGGTGCGAGGTCCCCGAGGCTGTTGCCCAGGTTCATGCCCTGGTGCATGCGGGACATGTGTTCGATCATGTTCTTCATGGGGCCCAGGTCGCCTTGTAATTCTTCAGGCAACCCCGAGAGTTCGGCCTCGGCAGTGCCTTCAGCAACCGGGCTGATGAGCCGTTTCCACATAGGCAGCGTTTCGGTCAGCCAGGTGTCGGGATCCCACGCAACAACGCGATGACCAGCGGTGGGGAAGCTGGTGGCGTCATCCAGCCAGAGTTCCGCCAGCCGCACTGCTTCTTCAACGGCCTTGGTGTCGTGGTCGCGGACGCCCGCCGCAGTTGAGTGCTGGCTGTGGTAACTGGTAATGGCTTGCCGGGCGATGCGCTCAGCGAGGGGGAAAATTCACCGGGCCTTGAGCATCAGGGGAGTTCATGCTGGAACCCATACCGGAAAGCATCTGCCCAAATTGACTGAGAATATCGCCTAATCCACCAGTACCGTCGCCACTGGAACTGGACGCCCCTCCCGCGCCGGAGCCGTCTTGGTCACCAAAGGCGCTGCTAAAACCGGATCCAAAGCCTCCGCCGAATCCGGGTCCGCCAAAGCTAAAGAAACCAAAGGGATTGTGGTTATCCTGGTTGTCGTTGTTGCGGCGGTTGTCGTCGTCATTATCATCGTCGTCGTTGTTATGTGCGGAAAAACCAAAATTGTTAGGACTCATAGGCTCTAACCTACCGGTACGTCCCCGAACCTAGCCATGTACAACCCAACGCTGTGAGCGAACACGTTGGCGGTGTGTTGATGCCCCACACTTCCGCACCCCGCACGCCAACCCGGCGTGCTAGCATCCCGCCATGCCTCCTGTATCCTAACTGTCGTGAATCGTCGTTTACGTACTGTGACCCTTGGAGCTCTCCCCGTTTTGCTGCTGACACTTCTTGCGACATCGTCCAGCATTCCGGGCACGAATATTTCCCTCGCGGTGCCGTTTGCCGCAATGGGTCCGGGGCCGAGTTTCAATACACTCGGCGATTTTGACGGCAAACAAGTGGTGGATATTCAGGGCGCTGAGGTAGATAAAACAAGCGGAAACTTTAACATGACCACAGTGGCGGTGCGGCAGAATATGTCGCTCGCGCAGGCCGTATCCCGCTGGATCAGCAGCAGTGACACTTTTGTGCCGATTGACCAAGTTATTCCGCGCGGACAGTCCAGGGAACAGACGGAACAGGAAAACCAACAGGCGTTTCTTACATCAGAATCTGCGGCCACTTTGGCGGCGATGAACTACCTCAAGCGCCCCGTTGAAGTGGAGGTCATGCAGTTAGTGCCCGATTCGGCGGCATCGGGGAAACTCTCTGAGGGAGATGTGATCACAGCGGTGGACGGTACAACTGTCACCGAACCAGCCCAGGTTCGGGAGATTGTGCAGAAAAAGAAACCCGGCGACGAGATCACCGTGACCGTCAAACACGATGGCACAACTGAAGATAAGGCCATCAAGCTGGGCAAACACCCCGATGATGAGAATACGCCGCTCCTAGGCGTAACCATGGGTGCCGCCCCCCTCAGATGGCGTGAAAGTGGACTACAACCTGGAAGACATTGGTGGCCCCAGTGCTGGTCTGATGTTCGCATTGGCTGTGGTGGATAAGTTGAGTCCCGGCGAACTCAACGGCGGTAAGTTCGTTGCGGGCACCGGCACCATCGATGACACCGGAAAAGTCGGTGCCATCGGCGGCATAGAGCACAAGGTGAAGTCCGCAGAAGACCTGGGTGCTGAGGTGTTCCTCGCTCCGGCTGATAACTGCAAAGAAGCCATCAAAAACCACCCCAAGGATATGACGGTCCTCAAGGTGACGTCCCTTGAGGACGCCATCCATCAGCTGGACGCCTACAACCGTGGTGACGGCTACACCACCTGTGGCTAGGACAGGTCTACTTTGATGTAGGTTCAGCTGAAGCCTTGGACTCCTCGGAGGCTTCCGGCTCTGCTGAGGTGCTGGTGTCAGATTCCGACATCGACTCTGACTCCTTGCTCTCCGTCAACCCCAGCTCATGAATACGTTTCCTCGGATCCTGCTTATCAGTCGAAATCATCTGCTGCATCACCAGGCCCTTGTTGTTGTCCACCACCGTCACAATTGCGGTGTTTCCTAACGTCGACCACCCGACAATACGGTCGCCCTTGTCCTCCACAATCCGCGAACCCCGCAGCTCCGTCAGCAACTGCGTCGTTGACGCCGCCTTCGACTCGTTGGCAAAGAACTGGAACTGCCCCACCTTCAGCCCGGAACAGGCTACCGAATCCGCCACACCGTTAGGCATGCACGACTCGAACTGCTGGAACAACGACTCTGGGGCCAAACTCCCAAACGTCTTCTGTGCCTCCGCGACACTTTTCGCATCCTTGGAGGTCGTGCCGCTTGCCGACGCCCTGCTGCTCGCCGTGGACTCTACCGTTGAGGTCTCCGTCCCCGACACACTCGACCCATCCGAGTCGTTGGGGGAGGACTGCCCACCACATGCCGCTAACACCACCACACTGGCGGACAAGACGGCACCCAGCACTAGGTGCCGTGAAGAAAAACGTGAGGACAACACCTTACGAGCCTCCAGAAACGTATGAGAAAACGACACAATACAACTTACTCGGCTTCCTGCTCCAAGGTATACCGAAGTGCAGCAATAACGCCGGGAGCCACCTGAGGGCCGCCCCGCAGTTCAATATTATCCTCTGCAAACGGGCCCTGAGCGGCCAGCTCGTCCTCCGTTGGCCTGATCTGAAGCAGCGTTAATTCCTCGCCACCACGCAGCACCCCCGAAAATAAGCGCGCCGGGCGGGGTTCGTTGGATGGGGAAGGGGAGTCGCGGAACATGATTTCCTGCGCGAGGATCACCCCAGCCACATCGGCAGGCCAGGCGAGGCGCGAAATATAATCCTCCAATTCTTCTGAGCCGCCTCCCAGGTTCGCTGGCAGCGAATCTTGGACAACGAGGGTGAGTGGCGCGGTGTCGTCATCGCCGTCAGTGGATGGCAGGGCGTCGATAAGCAGAGAGCTTGGTACCAGCGCAAACAGCGTTGGTGCGGCGTCCCAGCCCTCGGCATGGATGAAGTCGACGGCCTCCATCATGGCTTTATTGAGGGCTTGTTGGGTGAGGGGGGAGTTGGTCATGGTTGTCCTTACACTTATAAATGTCCGTAAAGTAGGAAACTACTTGGCATCACGACTATATAAGGAGTTGGAGTTGGCTACCGGCCTAACACCACCATCACCCTCCATTAAACGGCCACCACGCATCCTCACTATCATCATCGCGGTGGTGGCTGTCATTGGGCTGGTTGGACCTTTGCTTGTTAGCTACTACACGGACTGGCTGTGGTTCGGCGAAGTGCAATTTAGGAGTGTGTTCACCACAGTGCTGGTCACGCGCCTTGTCTTGTTCTTTGTTTTCGCACTGGTCACGGCCGCGATTGTGTGGCTAGCAGGGTATGTGGCATACAGGAATCGCCCTGATTTAATGACGGAATTTGGGGTCTCCAGCCCCATCGTGGAATATCGCAGGATTATGGAACGCAGCGTGAGGAAAATACTGGTCACGCTGCCCATTATTGCGGGTGCCGTCGCGGGTGCGATTGGTCAAAATTCATGGCAGACCGTTCAAATGTTTTTGAATGGTCAGTCGTTTGGCCAGCGTGACCCGCAGTTTAATATGGACTACGGCTTTTACGCATTTACGCTTCCTATGCTTCGGCTGGTCATTGGGTCATTCTCCGTGCTTCTGCTTGTCGCATTTGTGATTATGCTGATCGGCAATTACCTACTGGGTGGCATTCGCGTGGGTAATCAAGCATTGGGCGTGAAAAGTAGCATCACCACCGCAGCTCGAGTGCAGCTCATGGTCGTGTTGGGTTTGTGGATGCTGCTGCGTGTGGTCTCGTATTGGCTGGATCGTTTTGACCTTTTAAGCTCCCAGCAGGCTATGTTCACTGGTGCCGGATATACCTCTATTCATGCGATTTTGCCTGCGAAAATCCTCCTCATGGTCATTGCCGTGGTGGTGGCAGCCGCGTTCTTCTCAGCGATTGTGCTGCGTGATATGCGCATTCCAGCTCTTGCCACAGTGCTGATGCTGTTTAGTTCCCTGATTATCGGTGTGGCCTGGCCTTATGTGGTGGAGCAGTTCTCTGTTCAGCCTAACCGCGCGGAAAAAGAAACCCCCTACATTGGCCGCAATATCGAGGCGACGCGCTACGCCTATGGCCTTACTGACGACAAAGTCACCTACATGAACAACTGGGGTGCTCAAGGGGCGACCGACGAGGAAGTAGCAAGCGATGCCAACACGCTGTCCAATATTCGCCTCCTCGACCCAGAAATTTTGAGCCCCACGTTCACGCAGCAGCAACAGCTGAAGAACTTCTACGGCTTCCCCAAGAGCCTCACCATGGACCGCTATAACGTGGATGGCGAATTCCGTGACTACGTGGTCGCTGCTCGCGAGATGGATCCGCAGGCGCTGAGCGACAACCAGCGGGACTGGGTGAACCGCCACACCGTGTACACCCACGGCAACGGTTTCATCGCAGCCCCGGCCAACAAAGTTGACGAAGTCGCCCGAGATGTCGGCTCCACTCGCGGTGGTTTCCCCGTGTACACGGTCTCTGACCTACAGTCCATCGAGCGCAACGCCAGCAGCCCAGATGCGGAATCCCCCGATAAGCTAGGCATTAACGTCACCCAGCCGCGTATGTACTTTGGTCCGGTGATCGCGAACGTGCCTGAAAACCTGGATTATGCGATCGTCGGCAAGGCCGGTGGCGAGAATTCCTTTGAGTACGATACAGACACCTCCAACTTCACCTACGACGGTAACGGTGGTGTGAATATCTCCAATCCGGTCAACCGCGCGGCGTTTGCGCTGCAGTACCAGGAAATGAAACTGCTGCTCTCTGATCGCATCGGTGATGGTTCGAAGATTATTTTCAACCGTGATCCGCGCGCCCGCGTGGAAAAGGTGGCACCGTGGCTGACCACCGATACCACCACCTATCCCACCGTGATCAATGGCCGGATCAAGTGGATCGTGGACGGCTACACCACGTTAGGGAGCCTGCCTTACTCCCAGCGCACCTCCCTGACCGAAGCCACCGAGGATGCCATTAACCCCACCGGAACCACGCAACAAATGCTCACCGAGCAGGTGGGGTACATCCGTAACTCCGTGAAAGCCGTGGTGGACGCGTACGACGGCTCGGTGGAACTCTACGAGTTTGATGAGCAAGACCCAGTGCTCAAGGCCTGGAAAGGCGTGTTCCCCGGAACGGTGAAACCCAAGAGCGAAATTTCTGACGAACTGCGCGACCACCTGCGCTACCCAGAAGACCTGTTCAAGGTGCAGCGTTCCTTGATCACCAAATACCACGTGAATGACCCGCGGCAGTTCTTTACCAACGATGCCTTCTGGTCTGTCCCTGGTGACCCGACCGTGGAAAACGAGAACCGACAGAGCCTGAACCAGCCGCCGTACTACATCGTGGCCGCCGACCCGGAAACCAAAAAACCTAGTTTCCAGCTGATCACCCCATTCCGCGGCCTGAAGCGCGAGTTCCTCGCGGCGCACATGTCTGTGTCCTCCGACCCCGACAACTACGGCAAAATCACCGTCCGAGTTCTGCCCACCGACACCCAAACCCAGGGGCCAAAGCAAGCTCAGGACACCATGATGTCCTCCGACCAGGTCGCCCGCGACCGAAGCTTGTGGAAAGGCACCAACGACCTCAAGAACGGCAACTTGCTCACCCTGCCGGTGGGCGGCGGTCAGATCCTCTACGTTGAGCCGATCTACTCGCAGCGTCGCGACCAAACCTCCGCCTTCCCGAAGCTGCTGCGCGTGCTGGTGTCCTACAACGGCAAGGTCGGCTACGCACCCACGATTGCGGAAGCACTCAGCCAGGTTGGTATTGACCCCCGCGAAGCCAGCGATGTTGAAGATGCCGTCGCCGCAGGTGCAGACACCACCGCCAACAAGGGTGACGACGCCCAGGGCAACAACAACGATACCCAGCAACCGGCCTCAGCTCCCGCAGCCAGCTCTGAAGGTGAGGCGCTGGACCGAGTGAACAAGGCCCTTGACGGGCTTCAAGAGGCCAAAGGCAAGTCCTTCGAGGAATATGGCAAAGCCATCGACGAGCTGGACCGCGCGGTGGACGAGTACCGCAAGATCAAAGACGGAGGTGGGCAGTAAGCTATCGTGAGTTGGTCGAGTTTTACCAGTTCAGCGCCGCGATTGGTGTTTTAGGCCGAACCTATGTAAAGTATTCATTCGTTGCCAGTTAATGGCAGCAAGGTGAATAAACACCCATCGCGGGGTGGAGCAGCTCGGTAGCTCGCTGGGCTCATAACCCAGAGGTCGTAGGTTCGAATCCTGCCCCCGCTACTAAGTAAACCCCCTACCAAGGAAAACACCTTGGTAGGGGGTTTATTTTTGCTTCAGACGTGCTAGGTGACCTCTTTGAAGAATTTGGATACTTCTCATCGTCCTCGTCGCGGACGAAGAGAATCTTCTTCAACGCGGCCATCAACGCCGCGTTCCACTTCTCGGCCATCTCATCAATGTTCGCCAGGGAAAGCATCATAGCCTCATAGGAGACGAAGACGGCAGCGCTCACGGCGATCATGTAGGCAATGGCCGCAAAAACCGACAATACAAAGCCACCAAAGCCGTCAGTGGCCACACCTGCGATCCAATCCCCAAAAGAGCCGATACCGAGAGCGCGAGCAGCCACGTCGAGCGGTAGCAAGACCCACATGGCCGATAGCAGTAGGGCAGAAGTATGAAGACCGAAGCCGCCGACTGCCCGCCATAGCGCCTGCTGCCACGACCGCTCTGCCTCCATATCTGCTGCGTAGCGCTCCCGCTCTTCTCGCAGTTCCTTGACAACCTCGCGGTGATACTTCACAGCGTTTTCCGAGCGTTGTGTCGCAATCTCGGCACGCTCGGCCGCGTTTTCGATCGCTGCCGTCACATTCTTTGAAACATCATCAGAAATCGAGTTCAAGTTCTCGTTCAGATGATCCTCGACCTGACCGCGAATTGTTGCGCTGATCTCGGACACGCTCGCATCGCTGAGCTTCATCGGCTTGCGATTGATCTCGATGAGCGTCGCCAGCACGTTGAGCAGTTTCGTGGTTTCGGCGCTGATGCTCTGACCGGCGTCGTTGGCGTTCCTTACCATTTTCTCCATGGAACCCAGGGTCTTCTCCACGAACTCCAAGGCCTCCGTCGAGGCTCGCTCCGAGCCGTCAGCGAATTCTCGATCGAATCGAAGTGATTTTCCATAAACGTCGTGAGCTTTTCGAACTCCTGCTTCATGCCGCCGAGATTGCTCTTGACGTTGCTGATCTACCCTTTGGCGTACTTCTTGAAATTTGCGAAGTCGGTGTGCGTACTCCCAGCAAACTCCGCTATTTCCTTCTGCGACGTTTTCAATTGTTCCAGGCCAGCCTTGTTCGACTTCTCCGCTTCCGCCAGTGTCTTCACTGCGTCGGCTAGTGTCGTCTGCCGTGTAGTCTCCTGCGTCGTCGACGCCTTCTTCATGAGGGATACCCGTGCCATTGTCCTCGCCCTTCCCGGCTAGATTGTTTTCGGTCATATCGCTGAGTCCGCTGGCGTCGAGAAGAAAAGGTCTTCTTCATTAAGGTCGAAAGCCAGTGCTCGTTGTTGTGCCAGTTCCGCCTGGTTGCGCTCAATAAGGGCGACGACTGCTTCGGTACAGTAGTCCTCGCCTAACTTCGTCCCTGTGGTCGCGGCTTTGACAGTTCCTTTACCGCGCCACTTGGGGACTCTGACGACTTTGCCGTCGTCGTCACAAATGGCGTAGGTCAGATAGTCTTTAACCTTCATTGTCTTCGATTGGATCGAGATACCTTTTTCTAAGGCCACATCCCGCAACGTGTCGAGATCGGTTACCCGGTCGTCCATCGCAGACTCGGCAACCCTCTGGGCGATCCAGTCACAATAGGTAATGCTGCTGAGTTCACTTACCGAGAGGCCGTCTGATTCAATATATATTTTACTTTAAATGCACCTGTGACTTACGCATATGTATTGGAAGGGTGTTGCCTATGTTCAAGACGATTCAGAAGTCAGTTTGCCAGATTGCTGGTTGGGATTGGAATAACCTCTCTCTCGATTGTTCAACTAGCAGCACCGGCACATGTTGTAGAAAATCTTGAAGAGCTAACAGAAGCAAGGCGTTTTGGAGTGGCGAGTCAACCCTGATGTCTCCAACTAGAACTCACTAAAATCTGTGCCCACGTCATGGAATCCCGATTCGGGAACTCCCCTTTTGCAGCGTGTGGTCCAGCAACAGACACCCTGAAGACTGTAGCAAGCTGGCAGTACGTTGCCTTAGGATCATCTCAAGACTTTATGCATGCTAACGAGGTAACTTTGCGCTGTGGAGACGATTTACACGGGTTAAAGCACATCCGCCTGCGTCATCCTGAATGGTCAACGCTCGCAGCCATTGAAGGAAAGGATGGGGATGCTCTGATCCATATCGCGACTGATGCTGCGCTGGAGAACACCACCTGGTCGAGACGAGATCAGCCGTCCTCACCAGGTCGTGATGGAAGTTTCTGCGCCTCAGCCCAGATTTACTTGGTTGATAAAATTCGTGGGACGATTGTTAAGACGTTTGAACCTTCAATTTTTGTGGCAGAGCACGGACATCATGTCATCACGGCTTTCCCCACCAATACCTCGAAGTGTAAATGATATGAGTCTTGCGCAAGAATTTATCGATGCTCTTAATACAGATAACTCTGCTGATGCCGACCATGCTGCTTTTATTGGATCTGACGGTGATGCGCTTTTGGTGAGATACAGGGGGCAAGACCTGCCATGGCAGATTCCTGTACGAATCCAAGAGTCCGGGTGGAGCAAATTACAGCACAATTTAGAGAACCCCTGGGGGCCGAGCTTCGGTCTCAGTCTTCTAGAGGAACTGTATAAGCTCGACGAAAGAGCGTGGATAAAACCAGAGCTACACTTAATCAATGACTCTGGAGTATGGCAACTGGTAGAGACTGCCTAGAACTAACTGTTGTTATAAACATCTGTCAACCCCGCACGACTTCTCAGCCCTCAGCAATGGCCCCAGCGGTGTGTCTCCACGCCCCTACGACATCCGTGGCCACTGGGTTAACCTGGCCGATCTCGACCCCAACGAGCGCACCGAAATGATCGTCGACTACGAATACTTCCCACACGACTACATCAACTGCCCACCGTCGTCGCCGCGTTCGAGGCGTGGAAGGACATCTATGAACAAGTGTCGCCGACACTGTGGCCAGCGTTCTTGGCGCACACCAATGACGACAACGGTGACGAGGACGCCGACGGCCTGCCGATCCCAAGTCGTTTCCTGGAGGCCTACATGGGTGAGTATGAGTCGTTCCATGACTACTTCTACAGCAACCTCGCTGGTGACCTTATCGAAGAAGTCAATTCATGCCCCGAAGTCGTGCAACGTTAATTCAGTTGGCAGTCATATATCGCAGATGCCAAGTATGACTACACGGTTTTGCCTGCTCCTGGCTCGGGCTACTTCATCTTCCGTAACCTCTAACGTCTTAGCTCAGCCACGATCTCCATGTTGTGTAGATGGTAAGCGTACATTTCTGAGACACCCAGGGCTCATACTTTCCCGGCCTTGACCAGGGAGTCCAGTATCTCCATGGTGTCCTCAATGGGGGTGGAGTAATCAAATCGGTGGATGATGTACAGGTCTAGATAGTCGGTACCGAGCCGTGTCAGGGTTCCGTCGATCTCACGGGCGATAGCCTCAGCGGAGAGTGCGCCGTCGTTGAAGTACACCTTGGAGGCGAGCGCGACGTCATCACGCGGGACCCCAGGTTTTTGAGTGAGCGGCTGATGAATTCTTCGCTGGTGCCGTGCGAGTACATGTTTGATGACGTCGCGTGCGGTGTCCTGGTCCTGGACTCAGGCTTGAAAATCGGGGAAGATGTCGCCGAATCTCATGCTGCCGAGGTTGACTAGTTCCATGGGCATGTCCTTTCTGGAACTACGGTGGGCCTAGGGCGTCGTCACGCACTACCATTACGCGCCGTCCAGAGTGCGATAATGGTGTCACTATACGCCTTTCTTGGGGGATCGCTTGTGCCGATGACGGTGCGGCAGTGCCTTTTTCACCCCCGCGACACAAGTATTTTTGTCAGTCACATACACCCGGATACCCCCGAATAACAGTGTTCAGTCGCAGATTCTTTACTTCTGAAAATGCGATATTTTTCACTAGCCAGCGGTTTGACGCGGTTCTTGCGCACCTGACCAGGGTTACCTAATTTTTTCATTATCGTGCATATATGCCCGTTCGGGCATGTTTTTGGCGAGGTGCTTCTGCAAAAGGCTGTTGTAAACCGGACAGCTGTACCGGTTTTTTGCCTGCATATACCAACAAGATCACATAGATTTGGATGTATGAGTCCGCGAAAAATTGGCGTAACGGAAGTCGCTCTGCGCGATGCGCACCAGAGCCTCATGGCCACACGCATGGCTATGGAAGACATGGTTGGGATATGTGAAGACATGGACCAAGCAGGTTTCTGGAGTGTTGAGTGCTGGGGTGGCGCGACGTTCGATGCCTGTATCCGTTTTTTGAATGAAGATCCTTGGGAGCGTTTGCGGACATTCCGCAAACTGATGCCCAACAGCAAGCTGCAGATGCTGCTGCGTGGCCAGAACCTCCTGGGATACCGCCACTATGAAGATATGGTGGTGGACAAATTTGTGGAGAAGTCGAAGGAAAACGGCATGGACGTTTTCCGTGTGTTCGACGCTCTCAATGACCCCCGCAACCTTGAACATGCCATGGCCGCCGTAAAGAAGGTGGGTGGGCATGCGCAAGGAACCATTTGTTACACCGTGTCCCCGCTGCACACAGTGGAAGGATACATTGAACAAGCTGGTCGCCTGCTTGACATGGGTGCAGATTCGATTGCCCTGAAAGATATGGCTGCCCTGCTTAAGCCGCAACCGGCGTATGACATCATCCGTGGTATCAAAGACACCTACGGTGATGACACTCAGATCAACGTGCACTGCCACTCCACGACGGGTGTCACTCTGGTGACGTTGATGAAGGCCATTGAGGCTGGTGCTGACGTGGTGGATAGCGCCATTTCCTCTATGTCGCTGGGTCCGGGCCACAACCCCACCGAGTCTCTGGTGGAAATGCTGGAAGGCACCGATTACACCACTGACCTGGACATGGATCGCCTGATTGCTATCCGTGACCACTTCAAGACCATTCGTCCGAAGTACGCCGAGTTCGAGTCGGAAACTCTGGTGGACACCAACATCTTCCTCTCCCAGATTCCGGGCGGCATGCTGTCCAACATGGAATCCCAGCTGAAGCTCAAGGCGCTGGGGACAAGATCGACGAGGTGATGCGGGAGGTGCCGCTAGTCCGCAAGGACGCTGGCTACCCGCCGCTGGTTACCCCGTCCTCCCAGATCGTGGGTACTCAGGCCGTCTTTAACGTATTGATGGGCCGCTACAAGGTGATGACCGCCGAGTTTGCAGACCTCATGCTGGGCTACTACGGCGAGTGCATTGGCGAGCGCGACCCAGAGCTGGTCAAGCAAGCCGAAGCGCAGACCAAGAAAAAGCCCATTGACGTGCGTCCCGCCGACCTGCTGGAACCAGAGTGGGATCAGCTTGTTGAGGAGGCCAGCAACCTCGAAGGCTACGACGGCACGGATGAGGATGTGCTCACCAACGCACTCTTCCCAGGTGTCGCACCCGGTTTCTTCAGCACCCGTAGCGAGGGTCCGAAGAACGTGGGTAAGACCGCTGAGCAGCTGGAACGCGAGAAGGCTGCCGCCTCGGGTTCCGCCAACGCTGTGCGCGAACCGATTAGTTACAAGGTCACTGTGGGTGGCCGCTCTCAGACCGTCAAGGTCGAACCGGCCTAAGGAGGATTGACACATGTCTACTGAACCCACAATGCAGGAGCGCCTTGACCGGCTCGCCGAAGAGAAGGCTCGCGTTTCCCTTGGCGGTGGCCAGGACAAGATTGAAAAACAACATGAGCGCGGCAAGCTCACCGCTCGCGAGCGTATCAACGCCCTGGTGGATGAAGATACGTTCCAAGAGACCGGCATGTTTGCCACCCACCGCACCACGCACTTTGGAATGGATAAGGCCGATGCGCCTGCTGACGGTGTGGTGACTGGTTCGGGTGCCATCTTCGGTCGCCCGGCTCACATTGCGTCGCAGGACTTCACTGTGATGGGCGGTTCCGCTGGTGAAACCCAGTCGAACAAAGTGGCTGCCATGATGCAGGCTAGCGCTCACACGGGCACGCCGTTCATCTTTATCAATGACTCGGGTGGAGCCCGCGTCCAGGAGGGTATCGATTCCCTCTCTGGCTACGGCAAGGTGTTCTACAATAACGTGCTGCTGTCCGGTCTGGTGCCGCAGATTTCCATCATCGCCGGCCCCTGTGCTGGTGGTGCTGCCTATTCTCCGGCGCTGACTGACTTCATCATTCAGACCCGCAACGCCAATATGTTTATCACCGGCCCCGGCGTGATCAAGTCCGTGACTGGTGAGGATGTTACCGCGGAGCAGCTGGGCGGTGCAGATGCACATATGAACAAAGCCGGCAACATTCACTTCATTGCCGACGATGACGAGCAGGCCGTGCTGATCGCGCAGAAGCTACTGAGCTTCTTGCCCCAGAACAACACGGAAGAGCCACCGATCGTTGATCCTGACGAAATTGTTGAGCCAGATCCCGAGCTTCGGGACATTGTTCCCGTGGAAGGCAAGAAGGGCTATGACGTTCGCGAAGTCATTGGCCGCCTTGTAGATCATGGTGATTTCCTTGAGGTGCAAGCTGGCTACGCCCAGAACCTGGTGGTCGGTTTCGGTCGACTCATTGGACGCACCGTGGGTGTGATTGCCAACCAACCGAACGTGATGTCGGGTGTGTTGGACATTAACTCCTCCGACAAGGGCAGCCAGTTCATCCGTTTCTGCAACGCTTTCAATATTCCGCTGCTGACGCTGGTGGACGTGCCGGGCTTCATGCCAGGCGTTGCTCAGGAGCACGGCGGCATCATTCGCCACGGTGCGAAGATGCTGTACGCCTACTCCGCTGCGAGCGTCCCGAAGATCACTGTTGTGCTGCGTAAGTCCTACGGCGGCGCCTACCTGGCTATGTGCTCGAAAGACTTGGGAGCAGACCGCGTGTTCGCATGGCCGACCGCTGAGATTGCTGTGATGGGTGCCGACGGTGCCGTCAATGTGGTGTTCCGCCGCGAGATCGCCGAAGCGGAAGACGCGGAATCCAAGCGTGAAGAGCTTGTCAAGCTGTACAAGGAGACATTCTCTACACCGTTCATGGCTGCCTCACGTGGCTTGGTGGATGACATCATTGATCCTGCCGATACCCGCCGCGAGGTCGCGATGGCATTGGAGATTCTCACGAACAAGCGTGTCGCTCGCCCGGCCAAGAAGCATGGTCTGGGGCCGGTGTAAGGAGTAAGGTCATGCAGGAACTATCTCAGGAGCAGCTGCTTGAGCTGGTGAAATCACTATCTACGCGTCTCGACGCCGTGGAAAGCGAACTCGCCGATCTTAAGGCACGCTCCGATTCCGAAATCTCTGAGGATGTGCTGCTTGCCATCAGTGCCGCTGTGTCCGCGTACATGGGCAACAAGGGCAAGGTTAGAGCTGTGCACTTCAGCCGCCACCGTACCTGGGCTGCGCAGGGTCGTCAGGCCGTGCAGGTCCGAACCCGTCGCTTGTAGAAGATCGAAGGAAAAGTCATGAAACTTAAAGTGACCGTCAATGGCATCGCCTACAGCGTCGATGTCGAGGTCGAAGAGGAGCAGCGCAAGCTCGGCTCCATCATCACGGGGGGTGGCGGCGGCGTAAAGTAATACCCCCGCCGCTCCGACCACCGCCAGCGTGGAGGGCATGTCCGCCAATGCTGTTGTGGCTCCGCTAGCCGGGTCTGTGTTTAAGATTTTGGTCAATGAAGGTGACGAAATCGAAGCAGGTCAAGTGCTTTTAATTCTGGAAGCCATGAAGATGGAGACAGAGATTACTGCCCCGAATGCGGGTACCGTCGCCCATATCGGCGTTGCGGTAGGCGACGCCGTGCAGGGTGGTCAGCCTCTGGTCGAGATCAACTAAAAAAACGTCCCCCTGAGTTATTTCTTTGCTCAGGGGGATTTTTGCTTCTATGATGCTAAATCTTGTGGCATGATAGGCAGGGCTTAAGTTTTTTCATGCAAGAAAGTAGGTAACCCTGCCTCATGCACCTTCGGAACCTTATGCGGTCTGTTGCCTCAACAGGAGTCTTAATAGCCGCAGTTATGAGTGCGCCCCATTCCATGGCTCAGGACGCCACAGCCTATGTGGATAAAGCCTCTGGCCCTAACTATCACTGGACTGAAGATTTGCAGTCCCAAATCATGGCTGGCCGTGCCGGCGCGATTCTGCATCGCGTCGCTGGAAGCTGGTTTAACGCCCCAGACATCCCGCAAGAGTCGAAGGATGCGCAGGCGCGTGGTAAATCCCTCTACGGCCCCGGTACGCCGCTTTTTGTGGGCCCCTCAACGCTGTGCACCTTGGCTGTAGCAGGCATTGATGGACAAGGGCGTATGGTGGGCATCACCGCAGGGCACTGCGGGGGCGTCGGTGATGCCGTAGCTTCCGCAGACTCCTGGGAGGTTGGCGTCTCTGGCACTGTGGTGAAGGTGAACCCCCAGCTGGACTATGCGGTCATCGAGTTTGGGTCTAATGCAGAAGTGACTCGCAGCTATAACGGTGTCACCATCAATGCTCTAGGTGGGCCCATTGGTAATCAGCAAACATTGTGTAAGCAGGGCGTCGCATCTGGGTGGACGTGCGGTCCGTCGTGGCAGACGGGCAGTGTCTACAACACGTCTCAAGTGTGTGCTATGCAGGGTGACTCAGGGTCCCCGCTGCTGATTGGGGATCGTTTTGTCGGCCTGATTTCCGGTGGTACGTTGCCCGTCCCAGAATGGTCGTGCCGCACGCCGCTGCAGGGGTCCGCGCATTCTCCGACTAGTGGGCCGATCGCCGATGTGATTCTGGCTGATCTGAACGCTAGTGGGGGAGTGGGGGCAGGTTTCCACCTGCCATAACGTAACCTGCGCTAACCCGTTGTGAATCGATGCCGCCGCTAGGGGGTGAGGCGGCGGAGTACCTCATCATGGAGGAGCCCGTTGGTGGCTACAGCATCGCCACCATGCGGGCCCTCTTCGCCTTTCAGGGAAGTAAAACGCCCGCCTGCCTCCGCGACCAGGATGCTTAAAGGGGCCAAGTCCCAGAGGGAGACTTCTGGCTCGGCAGCAATGTCCACGCTGCCCTCTGCGACCAGGCAGTAGGAGAGGAAATCCCCGAAGGCGCGTAGCCGCCATATGTCCCTGGTGATTCCCAGAAAATGTTCTTGTATGGCGCGGGCCTCCCAACCCTCAAAGGAGGAGAAGGAGAGGGAGGCGTCGGCAAGTGTTGATACTTTTGATACCTGAAGGCGGCGTGGTTTTCCACCATTAAAACTGCGCCAGGCACCCCCGCCACTGCTGGCCCACCAACGTCGCGCTAACGCGGGCGCGGAGACGACACCGACGACGGGCACCCCATCTTCCAGTAGTGCAATGAGTGATGCCCACACTGGCACTCCGCGTACGTAGTTTTTGGTGCCGTCGATGGGATCGATGATCCACTGGCGGCCATGCGTGGCGGCGTCGCCACCAAATTCTTCGCCGAGGATGGAATCGTCGGGTCTGTGCTGCTCAATAAGGTTGCGTAGTGCACCCTCACAGGTGAGATCCGCGTCTGACACGGGCGTCATGTCGGGTTTCGAATCAACCTGCAGTGTTGAGGATTCAAAACGGTCGAGCGTGATCGCATCAGCCGTGTCGGCTAGCTGAAGGGCAAAGGCTAGATCTGTTGAAAAATCACTCATGCCTGCTTATTCTACGGCACCCATGCTCTCAGACAGGGCGTGCTGAATCTCTGAAACAACCGTTGCATTTCCGGCAATATGCCAGTTCACGCCGCCTGCGGGAATGGTCACACAGGTGCCCCCGACACCTTCCACCAGTGCGCGGCCGGGCAGCCAATCCCAATCAGCCACGGAATGTTGCATCCACGCGCCTAAAGTTCCTTCCGCCACTCCTGCCAGGTCAACGCTGCCGGCCCCGAGCATGCGGATGGATGCGCAGCGGGTGGACACGGACAGCCATGCGTTCCTAACCTCCACCTGCCCTAGGTACGTGGGGTGCAGGTAGGTTCCCAGGCCCGTGTGGGACAGGGGGACGTCGTGAAGCTCTGGCAGAGGCTTGGCATCGCGGGTGGTGGGAATGCCCGGCCCGCCGAACCAGGTGTAACCCATCGCTGGGCGGTGCACCGCGCCGAAATGCAGCTGCTCGGGGTTGCTCGGGTCGCCGGTGACCAGCGCCAGCGCTGAACACCAGTAGTCGGAGCCGCAGCTAAAGTTGTACGTTCCGTCCACTGGATCCACCACCCAGGTTCGCCCGCTTGTCGACGCTGCGTTCGTGCCCTCTTCGCCCACGATGCCGTCCTCGGGGCGTAAGGCCGCCAACGCGCCAGCAACGAAGCGCTCGGCGGCGTGGTCGGCATCTGTGACCACGTCGGAAATGGACGTTTTCTGCTCTGTCTGCACCCCCGCTTCACGCATCCGCCAGGCCAACCGGCCAGCGTTAAACACCAGTGCTTGTGCCAAGTGTTCGTCCGTATCCTGGTCGTGGGCGATCACAAAGGTTTTGGTCACTGCATCGATCATGGTGTTGAACTCGGTCGGGTTCTTCGGAGCTGTCATGATCCCTATTGTGCCCTGCACAGCGGGGATATGCATGCGGTAGGCTTATGCACTGTGCAACCAGACGTGACTGCAGACATCAATGATCTCAATGCCGCTCTGACCACCATTGAAAGGTACTTGACCTCGATGGCATGGCAGAGCGAGTGCGCGAGCTTGAAGCCCAAGCTTCCGACCCCTCACTCTGGGACGACCCTGACAATGCGCAGCAGGTGACCAGTCAACTGTCCCATGTGCAAGCAGAGTTACGCCGCGTGACGGAGCTGCGTCAACGGCTCGACGACCTTCCCATCTTGTATGAATCGCGGAAGAAGAGGGAGACGGCATTGAGGCCGCCGATGAAGAGCGTGCCGCCGTCCGTGCTGAGATTGAAACGCTGGAAGTCAAAACTATGCTGTCGGGGGAGTACGACGCCAGGGAAGCGCTGATCAATATTCGCTCCGGTGCTGGTGGAGTGGACGCGGCCGACTGGGCTGAAATGCTGCTGCGCATGTACACCCGGTGGGCGGAAAAAGCAGGGTACAGCGTTGACATTTACGATATTTCCTATGCCGAGGAAGCCGGCATCAAATCGGCCACCTTCGTAGTGCATGGTGAATACACATATGGCACCCTGTCCGTTGAGCAAGGGGCGCATCGCCTTGTACGTATCAGCCCCTTTGACAATCAGGGGCGGCGGCAAACGTCCTTCGCTGAGGTAGAGGTGCTTCCTGTGGTGGAGCAGACCGACCATATTGAGGTGCCTGATTCTGAAATCCGTGTGGACGTGTACCGTTCCTCCGGGCCGGGTGGGCAGTCAGTGAACACCACTGACTCTGCGGTCCGTCTCACGCACATTCCGACGGGGATTGTGGTGACCTGCCAGAACGAAAAATCCCAGATTCAGAACAAAGCGTCCGCGATGCGTGTGCTGCAGGCGAAGCTGCTGGAGCGCAAACGGCAGGAAGAGCGGGCAGAGCTAGACGCGCTGGGTGCGGGCGGCAATGCTTCGTGGGGTAACCAGATGCGGTCATATGTGCTGCACCCGTACCAGATGGTGAAGGATCTGCGCACCAAGTACGAGGTCAACGACCCATCTCAGGTTCTTGATGGTGAGATTGATGGATTTCTTGAAGCGGGGATTCGGTGGCGCATGGCCGAGGAGCAGCAAAATTCCTAACCCAACAAAGTTGGCAAAACCTCAGCGGGGTTGCGTCGCCTAGGGCCGAGAGTGAACTAGTGTGATGTGAGTGATCACCTTCGACCAGATAACAAAAACGTATAAGACATCAACGCGCCCAGCGCTGGATAATATTTCGGTGACCATTGAGAAGGGGGAATTTGTCTTCCTCATTGGTCCGTCTGGTTCAGGCAAATCCACGTTTCTGCAACTGATGCTTCGAGAGGAGACTCCAACGTCGGGTGATCTGTACGTTGCTGATTATCATGTGAATCGACTTCGCGGGTCGCAGGTGAACAAGCTACGCCAGCGCATTGGCTATGTGTTCCAGGATTTTCGGCTTTTGCCGAAAAAGACGGTGTACGAGAACGTGGCCTTTGCCCTAGAGGTGATTGGCAAGCGGAGGTCTGTGATTGATAAACAGGTTCCCGCAACGCTTGACATGGTTGGTTTGGCAGCCAAAGGTGACCGCATGCCTGGCGAGTTGTCCGGTGGTGAGCAGCAGCGTGTGGCCATCGCCCGCGCTTCGGTGAACCGACCGTTGTTGCTACTTGCCGACGAACCCACGGGCAACCTCGACCCGGAAACAGCCAACGACATCATGGTCTTGCTCAACCGCATTAACAAGACGGGCACTACCGTTGTTATGTCCACGCACAACAATTCGGCGGTGGACGCTATGCGACGCCGCGTGATCGAGCTTGAGCTTGGCAAACTAGTCCGCGACGAAGCCCACGGCGTGTACGGCGTCGGACGCTAACCAACGCCGACGCTACAAGGAGAAAGTACATTTCATGAGACTTGCATTCGTTTTCCGCGAGGGCCTGCGCGGGCTGGGGCAGAACATCACCATGACCATCGCGTTGGTCATTACTACGGCCATTTCGCTGGCCTTGCTGTCCACGGGTTTCCTTGTTACCGGTATGACGGAACGCACTAAAGAAATTTACCTTGACCGTGTTGAGGTCATGGTGGAGCTGGACGAAGATATTTCTGCCAGCGATAAGGACTGCTCATCGGCGAAATGCAGTGAGGTGCATAAGCTGTTGGAGGAATCCTCGGGGGTGGAAAGCGTGACCTATCGTAACCGTGAACAGTCCTATCAGCGTTTCATGGAACTCTTCCAAGACTCTGACCCATTGCTGGCGCAGGAAACCTCCAAAGATGCATTACCGGCGGTTCTGCATGTTCGCTTGAAGGATCCGCTGGACACATCTCCGCTGGATGCTGTGCGGGGTCTGTCCCAGGTGAGTGACGTGATTGATCAGGTAGAGGATCTTCATGGAGCGACGGAAAATCTGGATGCGATCCGTAACGCCACGTTTATTCTCGCCGCTGTTCAGGCGATTGCTGCAATGTTCCTAATTGTGAACATGGTACAGATCGCGGCGTTTAGCCGTCGGGAAGAAATGTCCATTATGCGCATGGTGGGTGCGTCTCGGTGGTTCACACAGGCTCCGTTTGTGCTGGAGGCTGTGTTCGCCGTGTTGGTGGGGTCGCTGCTGGCTGTCTTTGGTTTGATCATGGGTAAATCGCTTGTGGTGGATAAGGCCCTGGAAAGCCTGTACCGTTCCCAGCTGGTTGCCCCAGTGACTACTCAGGACATTGGCGTGGTGTTCCCCGTCGTAGCGCTAGCCGGTATGATATTTGCTGCAATCACTGCGGCTGTTACTTTGCGGCTGTATGTGCGGAAGTAGCGGCGTCGATAAGTGAGTTGATTAAGACAGTGAGCGATGCAAAACCCAAGAAGCCGAGATGGCGGATAACAGGGCTGTTTGTAGTGCTGGCAGTGTGCCTGGGGCTGATTGGTGGTGGAGTCGCGGGTGTGGTCTGGTGGCTGAAGAATACGGAGCTTCCTGGTGACGGGCTGCCAGCTATTGTGGATCATACGTCGGCACCTCCGGCACCTGGGCCGGAGTTTGATACCCCGTCTGCTCACATGTTCAACCGAATTGTGCAGGAATTTTCTGCGCTTCCTCTGGAGGAGGCCGCTGGTCCGGCACCGTCCGCACAGTGCCGAGACCTGTCGACGGATCCACGGCCTGAGGGCACCCGCCACATGTGTGCTATCCAGGAGCGTGAAGGGCGGTCGATCACCTACCTGGGGTTCGTCTATCGCGCCGACTTGAACAACTCTGGTTGCACTGCGGATCCAGTGGCCGTAAAGGACGGTTTTTCGGCTGCGCTGCAGCGTACCTGCGCGAGTGAACAGCACCCGGTGTTGTATCTTCTCGACGAATCCCGCGAGGTCATCGCTTCTGACGGCCAAGTAATGCATCCTACGCTGGTTGTGGAGGGCGTGGAGACACAGCAGCAGGCGGAAGAGCTGCTGCACACGTGGGGGATAGCGCCGTAAACGTTGGTAGTGTTTCGGTACACTTGACCGGGTTATGGCTAAGAAAACGAAGAAGAAAAAAGGTAACGACAACCCGGTTATCGCCACGAATCGTCGGGCACGGCACGATTACACCATTCTTGATACTTACGAATGCGGCATTGTGCTCGTGGGCACAGAGGTGAAGTCGCTTCGCGAGGGCCGGGCCTCTCTGGTGGATTCCTTCGCCACCATCGACGAAGGCGAAGTGTGGCTGCGTAATCTCCACATTCCCGAATATTCCATGGGTTCCTGGACTAATCATTCCCCTCGCAGGACCCGCAAGTTACTGCTGCATCGCCGGGAAATTGATTCCCTCATGGGGAAAGTCCGCGACGGAAACAAAACCCTCGTTCCGCTGCGACTGTATTTCAGTAATGGGCGCCTCAAAGTGGAACTGGGTCTTGCACAGGGTAAACAGGACTACGACAAACGCCAGGACCTCAAACGTCGCGCCGAGGAACGCGATATTACCCGCGAACTTGGGCGCAGAGTGAAGGGAATTAAAGGATGACTGTTACCGCCGTTAAAGTCCACGACATTATCCATGACCCACCACTTATCGACGTCGTGGGGGCCACCGTCCTCGTTGACCGACTCTGGCCACGTGGGGTGGCAAAAACACAGTTCACACCCGATTATTGGCTTAAAGACGTGGCACCCTCAACTGAACTGCGAAAGTGGTTTGGCCATGAGCCAGCGCGTTTTACAGAATTTCGGGAACGGTACCTCGCGGAACTTGACGTTGCATACTCTGCGGGTAGTCAGGAACTTCATGAGTTGATGTCCCTTGTGGAGTCCGGCGACGTGGTGCTTGTGTACGCAGCGCATTCCCGTACCTGTAACCATGCGATTGTTTTAGAAGAATGGTTGTCCGCGCCTAAAGATGAGAGTGAATAACTTTTAACTCGTGGCCGTCAAATTGTTTCTGTAGACGGGGGAGAAATGATCCGGTGATGCTGTGTTCTGGGTTGTGAAAGGTTATCGCTAATTCTCCGAGCGCCCACGGTTCGCCGTCACGCCATGCCCACTCCGAAACGCGGCTGGTGTGCGCGCAGTGAGGGCAGGCCACACCGTCCTCGCCGCGGTACTCGACCCAAGCGGTGAGAGTATCGTTTGCGATGTCGACCCAATCGGATACCTTGTTGCTGCATCTCGGGCAGACGGCGATGGTGCCGCAATTTGCGTTCGGCGTAAAAACCCGCCGACCAGTGTCAATGTCGGCGGTGAGTTCTTGTTGATGCAGCCAGCGCTTCAGGGCGTCGGCAAGCCGAGTGATCTCTCGCTCACCGCGAACGTCCAGGTCAACTATGATCACCGAACTATCACTCATGATTATCCCTCCTGATCCAAAGTGTAGTACAGTAGGAAGTCCTTCCACGCAGTCCTGGCACGGGACCCGGCGTGAAGGATGCACGGGGCTGATATGGTTTCGACTTCGTACATTGAGTCAGGGGAAGCGTGCCGGTGCAGGCTAGAGACCACCGTAAGCGTCGTAGCAAACTCATAAGCGCCGAGAATACTCAGCGCGACTACGCCCTCGCTGCCTAATACAGCGACCGCGTGTCTGTCGGCCCAGGTTTGTCCCTGACCTGGCAGCCGGCATCGACTAAGGGACTTGCTGCCCAGCCGTGTTGACGGGGTTGGGTGGGACTTCATACCGCCAACTGGGCCCATCATCTGGACGTGTTCGACCGATCCAGAGGGCCGAGTAGAGATTCCGCGCGAACTGCGCACGGAGAAGCCCTGGCAAAGTGACGGAGGACCCGGGTTCAATTCCCGGCAGCTCCACAGATGAAGCCCCCAGTTTATGGTTTGAACTGGGGGCTTTGCTGCGGTGGAACTGCGTGCGTTGTGTTAAATGCCTTAGTCGTCAACCAACCATTCGGCGAGTTCGTCGGCGGCATTTCGGATGTGGTGGATGACCATTCCTAGTTGGGTGTCTTCGGCGGAGACCCAGAGGAGGAGGTTGTTGACTGGTTCGTAGTCGACGCTGACCACCATGATGATTTCGTCGGGCATGGTAACGGCGACGACGGTTTCCCCGCCTGCGGCATCAGGATGACCCATGAGCTGTACCTGAGCGCCTGAAACACCATACATGGAGGAGTTTAGGGCGGACAGGCGGGCGGCGTCTTCGGCCTTGCTGAGTCCGACGGAACAGATGTGAATGCCGTCGCGGGTTCCCAGAAGTACGGCACGGATGCCGGGAAGTTCTCTGCGGATTCTGGTGATAAATGGCAGCGCAGCAGCGGCGATGTCGTTGGTGTTCAGGTCGCGACCACGGATTTTGCGATGACGTGCGCCGGTTTCTGCTGTTTGTGTGGACTTTGACATGGCTTAAACTCCGTTGAACTGTAAAACGTCGTTGACAACGCGGCGAACATCGTCAATGTTTCGAGGATCGGCGGTAGTGACGCGGATATGGCCGAGTTCGAGCTGTTCAAGGGTTGCTTTGATCTCGTTCAGACCTTCGTCGGTGGGGTAGTTCACGCCGATGAGGATGCGGTGGCTGTTGGTCGGGCCGCCTGCTGTGGTGATCCACGACCCCAAATCAGTACCTAGTGTGTCGCTGTCCCCGTAGAGCCAGATCACGATTCCCGCGTCGGGGTTGAGTAGGGGAGTGCGGGAGTCGGTGAACCGATCCTGTCCGGTTGTTCCGAACAATCCGATGACTTTCCCGTCTGGACGTACCCACATTCCGTAGTCAATGCCGACGGTCGTGGTGGTTTTTGACGTGTGCAAAAAAACTCCTCCGCCCCTTCAAACATCATGACTTCAGTATTGATTGGTGGCACAGACGACAATGTTTGTACCGCAGTGGTTTTGCCCACACCAACGGGGCCAATGAACACAACCTCGGCATCAGAAGGGGAGCCGACGATCGCATCATTAGCGATTTCTTCCTCTACCGTTGCTTTTTCGACGCCGTGACCGTCGCGGTTGTTCGTTAGTAATCGGGTGTTCAGTCATTTTTTTCCTCCATCAGTTGAAACAAATTATCACAATTTGTTTGCATGTCTACTAAACGGTATGATTGTATAGATAAGAAGTAACTGAAAGGAACGTGAATGTCACGCCAAGAAGAACTTAATCGTCTGATCAATAACATTGCCTCTGACCTGGAAGGCTTCATGGGGGGCCTCGGTGGTAGATGTTGAAACCGGTATGTCTCTCGCCAGTGTCTCGCGTATCAACAACTTTGACCTGGATGTTGCCTCTGCATACAACAGTGAAATGGTGAAAGCTAAGCTCAAGACCATCCGTGCGCTGAATCTTCAGGTCAACCTGGTGGACATGCTTCTCACCCTGGAAAATCAGCTCCACCTTGTACGCCTCCTTGACTCTCAGCTGTTCCTCTATGTGGCTGTCAGTAGCGATAACTGCAACTTGGCCCTCTTGCGCTCCACTGTTGCGCGTCGCGTTGCTGAACTGGGATAGAGTTGGCAGTTAGAAGACTGCTTGGCTGCTAGCTAACGACCCTCACGGATAACAATAGTGAGGGTCGTTAGCATTTGCGATAAAAACGACTGAACGTAAGTAAAAACTCAGATAAATTTAAGTATAGCTCGTGAGGTCAGGCTGCCCTACAGTGGGGGTGTGACTGTCTTCAAGGGAATCTTGATCGGGTTGGGAACGGTGTTCCTTGTGCTTGGGGCAATAGGCGCAGTGGTGCCTTTGTTGCCTACCACGCCGTTCCTTCTTGCCGCGGGAGCATGTTTTGCGCGAAGCTCTGATCGAATGCACGCTTACCTGTATAACCATCGGATTTTTGGAGAGTATCTCCGTAACTACGAAAAACGGGAGATGACGACTCCTCACAAGGTTCGGACGTTGACGGTGATGTGGTTGGGGATTGGACTGTCCATGTTTCTTTCAGGTAAGCCGATTGTGATTGTCATTCTTGGATGTATCGCGACGCTGGTCACAATACATATCGTCCGCCTTAAGCCTGTTCTTACTGCTGAGCAAGTGGAAGAGCGAGCTCCATCATCGTTGTAAACGCATGTTGCCTTTCTTCCGGTGTGGTTTTCGCTCCGGTGACAATATTGTCAGAGACAGTAAAAATTCCCAGTGCCTCAACGCCTGCATGAGCTGCAATCGAGTAGAGTGCTGCAGTTTCCATCTCCACAGCAAGAACGCCCATGCTTGCCCAGCGCTCATTGAAGGTGGAGTCGGCGTTATAGAAAACATCACTAGACAGGACATTCCTACATGTGGGATGACTCCCTGGCGCTGTGCTTGCTCTAGCACAGCGGAGATAAGCGGCCATGAACCGGTTGGGGCGTAGGTTCCGGGCAATTTGTATTGCTGTAAGAAGTTGGAATCAGTGGACGCTGACTGTGCAATGACAACATCGTAAAGGTCAAGATTTTGCTGCAGTGACCCGCACGAACCGACACGAATCAGCCTCTTTGCGCCAAAAACATGAATGAGTTCCCAGGCGTATATCGATATCGATGGCATACCCATGCCGCTGCCCATCACGGAAACCAGGTTGCCCTGATATGTTCCAGTAAAACCCAACATGTTCCGCACTGAATTGAACTGCACAGGATTCTCTAGATACGTCTCGGCAATGAACTGTGCTCGAAGTGGATCACCAGGCATAAGCACGGTCTCGGCTATTGGGACTCCTTGTGGGTTTATATGTGGTGTGCTGGCCTGGCTCATGAAGTCTCCTTGGCGGTGAAGGGTAAGAATCTGATTCTTATGCTAAAAATGTGCACAATGTTTGGCAACGATGTGAAAGGTGCCGTCTGCTGGTGCGAGAAAAGTGCCCTGACCACCACACTTGTCACACCACACACCACTCTGTATATTAGAACAACGTCAGCGCAACAACACTGACACCAACAACCAGCACCCAACACAGAGTTGACAACCAACCCTGCAAGCCGGTAAGTTGGAAAAAGTCACTCCTCAACCCTTAAACCAACATAAAAAATTAAGGGACACCTTGAGAAGCGCTGACAATACCTCTTTTTTGTTGTGTGAGAACTCAATAGCGTACCAAGTACTACACACACCCACACTACTAGTGTTGTTGTGTGGGTGTCGCACACCCCGACCCTGGTAGTGGTGGGGGTGTGTTGCTCTTGTCGAAGAGATACACGCTTGAAACACTATTTTTATTGTTTTTGTTTTGTTTTGTGCGCAACACACGCATGGTGTGTTGTGGTTGGAGAGTTTGATCCTGGCTCAGGACGAACGCTGGCGGCGTGCTTAACACATGCAAGTCGAACGGAAAGGCCCGCCACTTTTTGGTGGTGGGTACTCGAGTGGCGAACGGGTGAGTAACACGTGGGTGATCTGCCCCGCACTGTGGGATAAGCCTGGGAAACTGGGTCTAATACCACATACGACCATGGCGTAGGGGTCATGGTGGAAAGCCTTGTGCGGTGTGGGATGAGCCCGCGGCCTATCAGCTTGTTGGTGGGGTAATGGCCTACCAAGGCGGCGACGGGTAGCCGGCCTGAGAGGGTGGACGGCCACATTGGGACTGAGACACGGCCCAGACTCCTACGGGAGGCAGCAGTGGGGAATATTGCACAATGGGCGCAAGCCTGATGCAGCGACGCCGCGTGGGGGATGAAGGCCTTCGGGTTGTAAACTCCTTTCGCCCGGGACGAAGCCCACCTTGGTGGGTGACGGTACCGTGGAGAAGAAGCACCGGCTAACTACGTGCCAGCAGCCGCGGTAATACGTAGGGTGCAAGCGTTGTCCGGATTTACTGGGCGTAAAGAGCTCGTAGGTGGTGTGTCGCGTCGTCTGTGAAATTCCGGGGCTTAACTCCGGGCGTGCAGGCGATACGGGCACGACTAGAGTGCTGTAGGGGTAACTGGAATTCCTGGTGTAGCGGTGAAATGCGCAGATATCAGGAGGAACACCGATGGCGAAGGCAGGTTACTGGGCAGTTACTGACGCTGAGGAGCGAAAGCATGGGGAGCGAACAGGATTAGATACCCTGGTAGTCCATGCTGTAAACGGTGGGCGCTAGGTGTGGGCTGTGTGTTTGCAGTCTGTGCCGTAGCTAACGCATTAAGCGCCCCGCCTGGGGAGTACGGCCGCAAGGCTAAAACTCAAAGGAATTGACGGGGGCCCGCACAAGCGGCGGAGCATGTGGATTAATTCGATGCAACGCGAAGAACCTTACCTGGGTTTGACATGCACCAGATCGGCGTAGAGATACGTCTTCCCTTGTGGTTGGTGCACAGGTGGTGCATGGTTGTCGTCAGCTCGTGTCGTGAGATGTTGGGTTAAGTCCCGCAACGAGCGCAACCCTTGTCTTATGTTGCCAGCACATTTTTGGTGGGGACTCATGAGAAACTGCCGGGGTCAACTCGGAGGAAGGTGGGGATGACGTCAAATCATCATGCCCTTTATACCCAGGGCTTCACACATGCTACAATGGTCGGTACAACGGGTTTGCGACACTGTGAAGTGAAGCTAATCTCTTAAAGCCGGCCTCAGTTCGGATTGGGGTCTGCAACTCGACCCCATGAAGTCGGAGTCGCTAGTAATCGCAGATCAGCAACGCTGCGGTGAATACGTTCCCGGGCCTTGTACACACCGCCCGTCACGTCATGAAAGTTGGTAACACCCGAAGCCCATGGCTCAACCACCACCTGTGGTGGGGGGGAGTGGTCGAAGGTGGGATTGGCGATTGGGACGAAGTCGTAACAAGGTAGCCGTACCGGAAGGTGCGGCTGGATCACCTCCTTTCTAGGGAGAATATGTGGTGTGTATCCAATAGGGGGTGTGGTGCTTGGTGTGGCTGTTGGGTGTCCCACACAATAAAGCTGTGGAACTTTTAAAGCCCTTGTCTGCTGGTGATCATTGTTGTGGTGGTTGCTGGTGGTGGGGTGGTGTTGTGTGAGAACTGTATAGTGGACGCGAAATCATTTTTTTCTGTTTAATTTCTTTTGTGTTGTTTTTGTGTGTTTTTCGTGTGGCGCACCACCGGATAGGGTGGTGTGTTTGTTGTAAGGGCGCACGGTGGATGCCTGGGCATGTCAAGCCGATGAAGGACGTGAAGGGCTGCGTTAAGCCTCGGGGAGTTGCCGATTAAGCGTTGATCCGAGGATGTCCGAATGGGGAAACCCGGCCGTGGTTATGTGCGGTCACCTGCTGCTGAATGAAATAGGTGGTATGGGGGTTACGCGGGGAAGTGAAACATCTCAGTACCCGTAGGAGAAGAAAACAATATGTGATTCCGTTAGTAGTGGCGAGCGAAGGCGGAGGTGATGGCTAAACTCTATGCGTGGATGATACTTGGTAGGGGTTGCGTGTAGGGGGTTGTGGGATGCGTGTGTCTGGCTGGCTACCACTGGCTGGCACCCTTGGATTGTGTGTTAGGGGAAGTGGTGTGGAATCGCCTGCCGTAGACGGTGACAGTCCGGTACCTGAAGACATGTGGTTGGGGTGTGTGCGTATTTCCCGAGTAGCAGCGGGCTCGTGGAATCTGCTGTGAATCTGCCGGGACCACCCGGTAAGCCTGAATACTTGGCGTGACCGATAGTGCAGTATAGTACCGTGAGGGAAGGGTGAAAAGTACCCCGGGAGGGGAGTGAAATAGTTCCTGAAACCGTGTGCTTACAATCCGTCATAGCCCCTGTTTGTGTGGGGTGGTGGCGTGCCTTTTGAAGAATGAGCCTGCGAGTCAGCGGCATGTCGCGAGGTTAACCCGTGTGTGTGGGGTAGTCGTAGCGAAAGCGAATCCTAATGAGGGTGTGTGAGTGGCATGTTCTGGACCCGAAGCGGGGTGATCTACCCATGGCCAGTGTGAAGCGGTGGTAAAACATTGTGGAGGCGCGAACCCACTTAGGTTGAAAACTGAGGGGATGAGCTGTGGGTAGGGGTGAAAGGCCAATCAAACTCCGTGATAGCTGGTTCTCCCCGAAATGCATTTAGGTGCAGCGTTGCGTGGTTGTTGTTGGTGGTAGAGCGACTGGTTGGTTGATGCGGGACGATCATCTTAGCGATGCCAGCTAAACTCCGAATGCCAATAATATGCGAGCGTGGCAGTGAGACGGCGGGGGATAAGCTCCGTGACGTCGAGAGGGAAACAGCCCAGATCGTCGGTTAAGGCCCCTAAGGGTGTGCTGAGTGGAAAAGGAGGTGTCATCGCGAAGACAGCCAGGAGGTTGGCTTAGAAGCAGCCATCCTTGAAAGAGTGCGTAATAGCTCACTGGTTAAGTGGTGATGCGCCGATAATGTAGTGGGGCTTTTAAAGTACACCGCCGAAACCGCGGCAACACACAGTGTGTGTGTTGGGTAGGGGAGCGTCGTGCACGCTGAGAAGCTGTCACGGAAGTGGTGGTGGAGTGTGTGCGAGTGAGAATGCAGGCATGAGTAGCGAAAAACATGTGGAAAACGTGTTCGCCGGATGACTAAGGGTTCCTGGGTGAAGCTAATCTTCCCAGGGTGAGTCGGGACCTAAGGCGAGGCCGACAGGCGTAGTCGATGGATAACGGGTTGATAGTCCCGTACCCGTGTATGCGCGACAAGTGGTGACTCGGTTGTACTAACCACCCACCACCGCGGGATCAATGCTTTTGGTGTTGGTTTGGTGTGTGGTGCGTGGGATCTTGATCGTTGGTAGCCAAGCGATGGGGTGACACAGATTGGTAGTCAAGGCCACTTATTGGATTGTGGTGTAAGCGTGTGGCCCGTAGGATAGGTAAATCCGTTCTGCATATAGGGTGAGGCGTGATGCGTACCCAGATTGTTGGGGATGTTTGATGTGCCTGTGCTGTCGAGAAAAGCCTCTAGCGATGTGTGTGCACGGCCCGTACCGGAAACCGACACAGGTGGTCTGGTTGAGGATACTAAGGCGTTCGGGTGAACTATGGTTAAGGAACTCGGCAAAATGCCCCCGTAACTTCGGGAGAAGGGGGGCCATGTGCGGCAATCACCCCTTGTGCGGTGTGCGTTGTGTGTGGCCGCAGAGAAGTGAGGGAAGCGACTGTTTATTAAAAACACAGGTCCGTGCGAAGACGTTGCAAGTCGAGGTATACGGACTGACGCCTGCCCGGTGCTGGAAGGTTAAGAGGACTCGTGAGCACACCCTGGTGGTGTGTGAGGCGGGTAATTGAAGCCCCAGTAAACGGCGGTGGTAACTATAACCATCCTAAGGTAGCGAAATTCCTTGTCGGGTAAGTTCCGACCTGCACGAATGGCGTAACGACTTCCCTGCTGTCTCAACCATAGGCCCGGTGAAATTGCAGTACGAGTAAAGATGCTCGTTTCGCGCGGCAGGACGAAAAGACCCCGGGACCTTTACTATAGCTTGGTATTGGTGTGTGCTGCAGCTTGTGTAGGATAGGTGGGAGACGTGGAAGCATTCACGCTAGTGGGTGTGGAGTCATTGGTGAAATACCACTCTGGTTGTTGTGTGCATCTAACTGTGGGCCCTGATCGGGTTTTGGGACAGTGCCTGGTGGGTAGTTTAACTGGGGCGGTTGCCTCCTAAATGGTAACGGAGGCGCCCAAAGGTTCCCTCGGCTTGGTTGGTAATCAGGTTTGTAGAGTGTAAGTGCAGTAAGGGAGCTTGACTGTGACACTGACGGGTGGAGCAGGTGCGAAAGCAGGGACTAGTGATCCGGCATCAACGTGTGGGTGTGGTGTCGCTCAACGGATAAAAGGTACCCCGGGGATAACAGGCTGATCTTCCCCAAGAGTTCATATCGACGGGATGGTTTGGCACCTCGATGTCGGCTCGTCGCATCCTGGGGCTGGAGTAGGTCCCAAGGGTTGGGCTGTTCGCCCATTAAAGCGGCACGCGAGCTGGGTTTAGAACGTCGTGAGACAGTTCGGTCTCTATCCGCCGCGCGCGTGGAAACTTGAACAAGGCTGTCCCTAGTACGAGAGGACCGGGATGGACGTACCTCTAGTGTGCCAGTTGTCACGCCGGTGGCATGGCTGGTTGGCTATGTGCGGGAGGGATAACCGCTGAAAGCATCTAAGCGGGAAGCCTGTTGTGAGATGAGGTTTCTGTTGAGGTTCCCTGTAGATGAGGGGGTTGATAGGTCGGAGTTGGAAGCATCGTAAGGTGTTGTGAGATGACCGATACTAATATGACCGACACAAACATACCCCATAGATAATAGGTGGTGGTGTGCCACAGGATTGTGGAAAACGCATGCGTGTGTTGACAACACAGAGGAATGATGAAGACAGAAGGCGTGCTGCTGCTGTTGGTGGTGGTGTGTGGTTTCGTGTTTGCTGTGCAGTGTCTGGCACAACACCAGTGGTGTTGTGTTGGGTGTGTTGGTGGTGATAGTCGCAGGGTCACGCCCGGTTGTCCTTTTCGAACCCGGTTGCTAAGTCTGTGGGCGCTGATGGTACTGCACCTGGGAGGGTGTGGGAGAGTAGGTTACTGCCAGCATTGATAACTTCAAATCAGTGGTGGGTGGGGTGTTGTGTGTGCCTGTGTGGGCGCACCGGCACCCCACCCACCTTTTTTTGTTTTTGTTTGTTTGTTTGTTTTGCTATGCGGGTGCGGGGGTTGTGTGGGGGTTATGGGGTGTCGTTGATGTAGGTGATGAGTTGTTGTGCTTCGTTGATCAGGGGGTTGCCGAAGAATCGGGGACTAGACAACAACACCAGCCCCCCCAGTACGTGATAGAAGCAGAGCCTAGAGATCGATGAGATTATGGGGGGAAGAAAAGACCTCGTCAAGGCGTCCTTTATTTTGTTTAAGCAGTTCCCATTGTTCCTGCGGGATTGCAGCGTGAGCATCGGCAATGACCTTGCTGGAGGGGGTTGCCCAGGCGATGGGCATGGGAGTGATTTCGTCCCACTGGTCTTTGGTGTTCAGGGAACGTCTGCCAGACACACCTACGCTGGGGACTTCTTCACCCTCAATCCGCTCGTGCCCGTTGATTCGGGTGATGTTACGTGCAGCCAGGGCCCATTGAGGTGAAAGATCTGGGTCGATGTTTTTGTTTACGAGTGCAAGGAGAACCAGGTCGCGCGGGTTGACTTGGGCGATGATGGCGGGAACGAGGGGGTACTGGCGGTAAATGTTCTCGGGGGTTCCTACTTTTTTGGGGATGATGTTGATCATGGCGAAGCTGATGATGGCCATGATGCCTAGGACAATGGCAAGAATCCAGCCCCAGATGGCTTGGTTGGACCACCATAGTGCGGCTGCAGCGAGGATGAGTTGGAGAAGTCCGTAAACGCCGGCGCTGGTTTGCAGTCGCTTTGTGTCTTTGAATAGTTCGTTGTTTTTCTTGTTGTGCTCGATATCCACGTCGAACGTGAAGTTGTTCATCCTAGTTGTCCTTGATGGGGAAGAGTAGATCGTCGGCATCCACAATGCGGTAGGCGTAGCCTTGTTCAGCGAGGAAGCGTTGGCGGTGTGCCGCGTATTCGGTGTCGAGCGTATCGCGGCTGACTACGGTGTAGAACAGGGCTTCGCGACCGTTGGCTTGGGCCGGAGGAGGCGGCCTAGGCGTTGGGCTTCCTCTTGCCGAGACCCGAACGTGCCGGAGACTTGGATGGCCACGGCCGCTTCGGGGAGGTCGATAGAGAAGTTAGCTACTTTACTCACGACCAGCACGTTGAGGGTACCTTTACGGAAGGCATCAAAGAGTTCTTCGCGTTTTTTGTTGGAGGTCTTGCCATCAATGATGGGGGCGTCAAGGATACCGCCGAGTTCTTCAAGCTGGTCGATATAGGCACCGATCACCAGGGTTGGCTCGCCTTTGTGCTGCTCTACTAGTTTTTTTACCACTTTGTTTTTGGTTTCAGCACAGGCGGCAAGGCGGTAGCGGACCGATCGTTCGGCGGTGGCGTAGGCCATGCGTTCTGCTTTGGTCATGGTCACACGTACTTCAACGCATTCGGCGGCGGCAATGTAGCCTTGGGCTTCGATGTCTTTCCACGGGGCGTCGTAACGTTTGGGGCCGATGAGGGAGAAGACGTCGCCCTCTAGGCCGTCCTCACGGACAAGCGTGGCGGTGAGGCCGAGGCGACGGCGGGATTGCAGGTCGGAGGTCATGCGGAAGACGGGAGCGGGGAGAAGGTGAACTTCGTCGTAGATGATCAGTCCCCAGTCGCGGGAGTCAAAAAGCTCTAGCGCCCGGTATTCACCTTTTGTTTTGCGGGTAACCACTTGATAGGTGGCGATGGTCACTGGGCGGATTTCTTTCTTTTCTCCAGAGTATTCGCCGATTTCTTCTTCGGTGAGGGACGTGCGGCGGAGAAGTTCGTCGCGCCATTGGCGGCCTGCCACGGTGTTGGTCACCAGGATGAGGGTTGTGGCCTGGGCTTTGGCCATTGCTGCAGCTCCCACCATGGTTTTCCCGGCTCCGCAGGGCAGGACGACGACGCCGGAGCCGCCTTCCCAGAAGGAATCAGCGGCGAAGCGCTGGTAGTCACGCAGTGACCAGTCGGTTTCTTCAAGGGCGATGGGGTGTGCCTCGCCATCAACGTATCCGGCGAGGTCTTCGGCAGGCCAGCCTACTTTCAGTAGTTCTTGTTTCAGGCGTCCGCGTTCGGAGGGGTGTACGACCACGGAGGTGTCGTCAATCGTGGCTCCCAGCATGGGGGCTATTTTTTTGTGCCGGGTGATTTCGGCAATGATGGCGGGTTCCGCAGATTCCAGGATGAGCCCGTGGGCTGGGTGTTTGTGAAGCTTGACCCGGCCATAGCGACTCATGGTCTCCACGACGTCAATAAGCAGGGGGTGGGGAACGGGGAAGCGTGAGTAGCGTTCCAGGACATCGACAAGCTGTTCTGCATCGTGACCGGCGGCGCGGGCGTTCCACACGGCAAGCGGGGTGATGCGGTAGGTGTGAACATGCTCGGGGGCGCGTTCCAGTTCCGCGAAGGGCGCGAGGGCGGCGCGGGCTTCGTCGGCAAGGGCATGATCGATTTCTAGAAGGACTGTTTTGTCGGATTGGACGATGAGCGGTCCATCACCAAAAGCCACGAGGTCTCCTTACAGTACGTAAAGTAAACCTCCATTCTAATCCAGTATCACCTCAGTGATGCGGTGTAGTTGAAAGCGGTGGACCTTCCCAGTTGCGGCGTCCAGTGCGTCCACCTGCCCGCCAGATACAGTCAGCGGCCGCACCACACGATGCATCTGTGTACCCTGCTTATCGACGAACCCGAGGGTTACTGTTTTCCGGCCCCGCACGGCTGCCTGCAACACACTTAATGCCTCCCGGCCTTGGAGTACTTGTCCTTGGTCGTTGGTGGCAGTGGTTCCTTGGGATGCTGCGGTGGTGGCGGTGTTGTTGCGGCGCAGTTCGGAGACGACGGCATGGATAAGGCCGGCGTCGATAGTCTCGCGAGTGGTGGCAGGGCGACCTTGGTAGGAGGTGATGCGGCTGGGTGATGGGCGGACGTCGATACTCGCGCCGGTGGCATCTTCCGCGACGGGCTGGAAGCCGGCCTCTCGGAGGTTGTTCAACACCTCGATAAGCGGCGCCTGGGAGATGGCTACGGTGGGGGCGATGAGGCGCAGCGCGAGACGTGCGGCGGCCGGGGTTTGGACTGCCTGAGCGAGGAGTGCGGGGTCGTCGCTACGCAGGTAGGAGATGGCAGGGCCGCCGCGGAGGGTCCCGTGCCGCCGCGCTACATCAGTGATGAGGTAGGTGATGGATTGTGGGACGTCGCCAAGGACGTTTTCTTCAAGGAACTGCTGCAGGTCCGCACCCGTGCGTCCGGTGTCCAGTGCCCTGCGTATCGACGCCTCGGTGATTCGGTACACGCTGGCAAGACCCGGAGATTCCACGTCCGCTAGTGTTTCCACCTGTTCTTGAATCTCCGTGGTCAGTGGCCCCGGTGCGAGGATCGTCATGTCTGCCTGGGCGATGAGGGTGGTTCCGGGTTCTGGGGTGAGGCTTTGGGTGACCTTGCGTAGTGCCTCATAAGCATCGGTGTCGGAAGTACCCATCATGGTGCGGAGTGGGGTGCTGGCGGCATTAAGGGCGATGGCACCTATCCACTCCGCGTTGCTGCAGATATCAGCAACGCGGGTGGGATCGATGTGACTGCCACGCAGGGGAGAAAGGTACCGCATGTCCGTGCTGACATTGTCTGGTGGTACTGGTGTCCCTGGGGGGAGGCGGAGGAACGGGCGCATGGTCAGCGCGGTGATGGCTGGGAGGTGAGTGTCGAGTGCTGCATGATCGAGGAGGTGGATGGTTTTGTTGGTGTCGTCTTTGTGCCCCACGAGCCAGGGCGACCATTGCGAGTTTCGCCAGGCTTCCAGCAGGCTTGCCCATTGGTCGGCAGAATCGCTCTGGAGCCAGTCGTCGGCGAGCGGGGTGGGGGCGAGGTAATCGCCGAGGTTGTCGTTGTGCGGCGGCGGATCGGGTTCGCCGGTGCTGATGAGATCTGCGCTGTCAGCTAGGCACATCAGGCGGGCGAGGGTGAGGTTATCAATGTCTAAAGTTTTGGCGAGCTTTGTGGCTGCGCGAACGCCAATGGACCCATTTTTGAGGCAGGGTGCGGGTTCTCGACCGAGTTCCTCAAGCAAGCGCCGCATCATACGGGTGACCTCTAGACCTGCGGCGGTGGCGGCCTGGTCGACCTTCTGGACATCTTTATCCGAAGGCGGAGTATCCGGCATGCGGGTTGCCGGGACGAGGGTATACCTGTGGGGCGTGTTGCTGGGGTTGAGGAGTACGTTGCGGGTGATGGCCCGCAGGCGCACAGTGTTGTGATCAACCCGGGTGAGTAGTCCCTTGGCTATGAGCATGGCCACGGGGCGAGTGGGGTCGGCATCGGGTGCCGCGTCTTTGCTGAGGCCCACGCCGCCAGCCTGCGCGAGTGTATCTAGGATTTTGCTTTCCTGCGGGCTTAACGCATCAAGGAGTTCTTCGACCTGCTGGTGGGTAAGTGGTGGACCGGCGCTGGCCGATTCTGGTAAGACGAGGAAGTGGCGGGGTATTTCGCTCATTACCTCGGGGAGGAGCTGGAAAGAACTTCCGTCGGTGGTTGTGCCATACAACAATGCGTGGTCTTTGAGCGTTTCCAGTGCGGCCTCGACGTCGTCCTGGGTGGGAATGTCCTCGTCGGGGGTAGAGTACGCATGAAGTCTCCCCTGATTTCCTCCACCACTTCGGGGGTAGACACTGGTTGTAATTCTGCGCCTTGTGCTGAAGCAGCTTCAACCACAGCAATGTCCATGGCACCGAGCTTGTCCACGGCTCGTTTGACTGCGAGGGGGAGCCGCAAACGTGCAGCTAAAGAGCTGAAACTTGGAGGTATGGGGAGCGCACAATCAGGGCGGTTTCTTAATATGGTTGCCAGCCGTTCGTCTGGTTGCTCACTCAGCCATTGTTCGAAAGTGAGGGGGGAGGCGGAATCCGCATTGTTGTTGTTCATGCGTTTTTTCATGATGCACCTCATTGTAACGCCACCCTGGAATGCCCAAGAGGTGACTTTTTTGGCCAAGGTTTGAAACAATGGCCTCATGGCAAAAATGGAGAAGAACACGTACGTTGATCCCGGCTGGCCGGAGCACACGCCTGGCGAACACCCAGTTACTGAGCTCATCTCTAAAGTGACTGGTGCGTCCAGTCCTTACGGTGATGAAACCGCATTCCCCGTACCAGCAGATCAGCTGGGTTATGTTCACCCGTACACCAAGGTGAATAAGTCTTAGATTAGTGCTTGCGCATGATGCCGCAGCATGAGGCTACGGCCCCGCACTCTCATGTGAGTATGTGCGGGGCCGTGGCTGTTGTTGAGGTGTGTTGAGGTGTGGGGCTGTTAGCACTGGCTAGTGCTGGACCGCCTTTTCCACGCCTACACCGGTCAGGGATCGAACTTCCATTTCCGCAGCCAGCTCGTCGTAGTTGTCCGGTTTACCCACCAGGGTGCCAACGATGCCCAGCAGGAAGCCCGCAGGAATGGCGACAATGGAGGGGTTGGTTAGCGGGAACCACGCGAAGTCCATGCTGGGGATCATGGCTGTTTCTGCACCCGAGACGGCCGGGGAGAAAATGATCAGCACAATAGAGGTGAGTAGCCCACCGTAGATGGAAAACAGGGCACCGGTGGTGTTGAACTTCTTCCAGTACAGCGAATACAGGATGGTGGGCAGGTTTGCCGACGCCGCGATACCGAACGCCAACGCCACCAGGAAGGCAATATTTTGCCCCATGGCACCAATGCCTAGAACAATGGCCAGCACGCCAATCACGACGACCGTGATACGGGACACGCGAACCTGCTCTTCTTCTGTAGCCTGGCCGTCGCGAAGCACCGAGTTGTACAGGTCATGCGCCACTGACGCGGATGCAGTGATGGCCAGGCCCGCGACCACGGCGAGAATGGTGGCAAACGCAATGGCGGAAATGCAGGCCATGAAGATCGTGCCGCCCACTCGAGAAGACAGCAACAGCACAGCAGAGTTCACTCCGCCAGGAGCAGCCTGAATTTGTTCGGGTCCGACCAGGGCTGCAGCGCCGTAGCCCATGACGACGGTGAGTAGGAAGAACAGCGCGACAATCCCGATGGTCCAGGTCACGGAGCGGCGAGCCTCCCGGGCGGTGGGCACCGTGTAGAAAGCGCATCAAAACATGGGGGAGTCCGGCGGTGCCGAACACCAGGGCAGCACCTAAGGAAATGAAGTCCAGCTTGGTCAGTTCGTTCTTGCCGTATTTGAGTCCCGGGTTCACAATCGCCTCCCCTTTGGGGTGGTTGGCAATCGCGGTTTCAAGAACAGCGTTGAAGCCACCCTTGATGAACCAGAACGTCAACAGCGCGATAATGATGGAACCACCGACGAGCAGAACAGCCTTAATCATCTGCACATAAGTCGTGCCCTTCATGCCGCCGACCAGAACGTAGATGATCATGAGTACACGACGATGGCGACAACACCGGCCTGCGCGGCCTTGCCGGAGATGCCCAACAACAAGGCAACCAAGCCGCCCGCACCGGCCATCTGCGCGATCAGGTAAAACAAGGAGATCATCAGCGTGGACATCGCGGCGGCTGTGCGCACAGGTCGCTGCTTGAGGCGGAATGACAGCACATCGGCCATGGTGAACTTCCCGGTGTTACGCAGCGGCTCGGCAACGAGGACCAAGGCAACGAGGAGGGCGATGAGGAAGCCCACGGAGTAAAGGAACCCATCGTAACCGTAGAGCGCAATCGCGCCGGTCACCCCGAGGAACGCGGCGGCGGACAGGTAGTCACCTGCGATGGCGAGGCCGTTTTGCCAGCCAGAAAAGGATGCTCCGCCAGTGTAGAAATCGGAGCCTTTTTGTGAGGTCTGCCGGGTGGCACGCACCACTATGGTCATGGTGGCGACGATGAAGATGACGAAAATGGCAATGTTGAGAATGGGGTTGCCGGTTTCGATTGTGTTTTCTGCTGCGAGAATGGTGGAGTGGAGAGTCATTAAGCGTCCTTCGGGTTTTCCATCATGGTGCGAATGGCCTCGGCGGCCGGGTCAAGCTTGTTGTCGGCAAAGCGGACATAGGCCCAAGTGATTAGGCCGGCAGTGACAAACTGCGCGAGTCCCAATACCATGCCGACGGTGATGACACCGAAGACGGGACGCTGAACAAAACTCGTGGCGTAGGTGGCGGTAACGATGTAGCCGAGGTACCAGGCCAGGAACGCGATGGTCATGGGGAAGGCAAAGCTGCGGAATGTGGTTTTCAGCGATGCGAACTCGGGGCTTGTGGATACCTCAAGGAATTCCTTGGGTGTTGGTGTGTGCTGGGCACGAATCGAATCAGTCATCTCTACCTTTCTCGGTAGGCGCTAGGGGATCGCACTGTAACGGCGCGATCCTCAGTGAGCAATGTACATCACCTAGAGATGGCGATGTGAGTCATTACACACGATCTTTTGTTCCATGTCACATATTTGGCGAAAAAAGATGTGAGCAATAGTGGAGCTGAGGAATTGCTGAAGGTGTGCACAGTGCCGCATTGTGGGGGTGGGTTGATGTGTTCTTTAGGCTTATGGGGAGCGCTTTTGGGTGGGGCGTCGATACGCAAAAAGCCGCCCCACTGCGATGTGGAACGGCTTTCGGGAACCTTGTTTTGTGGTTCAGGGCACAAAACAAAAACCCCCATTTTGGGGGTATTTTATGGGTGCTTAATGGGCAAGCATCGCGTCGATGGTGCCGCGGTTAGCGTTGTAGAAGTTATTGAAGTCGTGGCGGTTAGCGTTGTACAACGCAGTCACCTGGCTGGGGACTTCCATACCGCGGGAACTGAACGCGGAAGAGATGGCATCATACAGGGAATCCACAGCAGCGGAGTTGGATGTGTTGTTCTGAGGGGCGGCCGGTGTGGATGCGGCAGGCTGGGCTTCGTCGCGTGGGGTGGCGCCGGCGCTTAGGCCTAGTTTGCGGGAGCAGGACGGCCATGCGCCCCAGCCCTGTCCGGCCAGGACTTTTTCGGCCACTGCAATCTGCTGTTCGCGAGTTGCTTGGTAAGCGTTCGGGGCGTAGCGGTTGCCGCCGTATGCGTTCCATGTGCTTGGGGAGAACTGAAGGCCACCATGGAAACCATTGCCGGTGTTGATGCTCCAGTTGCCAGCCTGCCTCGCACTGTGCAAGGCGATCCCAGTCGGAATCGGGGGCCGCGGAAGCCGTCGGGGACATAATCGTAGCGGCGGTCCCGAGGGCTACGGTAGATGCGGCGAGCTTAGCGAAGGTGGACTTGGTAGCAGCTGCATGACGTGCCATGAAAAGTGTGTTCCTCTCATAAAAAATTGTCGCCTGCGAAGTTAGCTGTCGGATTCGGACCGAGGAGCACCACCGTCCGGTTCAGGGATAATCTGAACTTCATCCTGGGGGAAGTGCGCTGGTGGGCACTTCCTGTGGCTTTCTGGGGGAGCCAATGGTTTCCCGCCCCTGTCTGCATTCAGTTTGTATAAGTGGTACGAGTACCTTTTTGGTCCGGCGCAGTTGAGTCTTAGGATCACGCCCCTCCCAGACAGGGTTTGGCGAAAAAGGAACGCGAGCCTTCGCTGTGCCTACCTATAAACCGTAGCGGTTTGTAACGAAATAGTCACGTTCGGATCGATGAAAGTTCATCAAACGTGACCAACTGAGCCGCTCCACCGGGATGTGGAACGGCCTTTGGAAACCTTGTTTAGTGGTTTATGTCATAAAATAGATGCCCTTGATTGGGGGATCTGTGGGCGATTTAGTGGGAAAGCATCGCGTCAATGGCTGCGCCGTTTGAGTGGTGAAAGTCATGGAGGTTAGCGTTATATGGCGCAGCCGCCTGGTCAGAGACCTCCATGCCGCGGGATGATAATGCGGAAGAAAGGGTGTTGTCCAGTGAGGTGTCTTGGTCCTGCGTAGTTTGTGTAGTGTCGTCGCCCTCCTGTGGCTTAGATGGCTCAGCTGGCTTGGCTGGCTGCTTATCCTGGTTGGCTTGTTTGTGGTCAGCGGGCTTGCCTTGGTCAGCGGGCTTGCCTTGGTCAGCGGGTTTACCTTGGTCAGCGGGTTTGCCCTGGTCAGTGGGCTTGCCTTGGTCGGCGGGCTTGCCTTGGTCGGCGGGCTTGCCTTGGTCAGCGGGTTTACCTTGGTCAGCGGGCTTGTCCGGGTGGGCTTCGTCGCGTGGGGTGGCGCCGGCGCTTAGGCCTAGTTTGCGGGAGCAGGACGGCCATGCGCCCCAGCCCTGTCCGGCCAGGACTTTTTCGGCCACTGCAATCTGCTGTTCGCGAGTTGCTTGGTAAGCGTTCGGGGCGTAGCGGTTGCCGCCGTATGCGTTCCATGTGCTTGGGGAGAACTGAAGGCCACCATGGAAACCATTGCCGGTGTTGATGCTCCAGTTGCCACCTGCCTCGCACTGTGCAAGGCGATCCCAGTCGGAATCGGGGGCCGCGGAAGCCGTCGGGGACATAATCGTAGCGGCGGTCCCGAGGGCTACGGTAGATGCGGCGAGCTTAGCGAAGGTGGACTTGGTAGCAGCTGCATGACGTGCCATGAAAGTGTGTTCCTCTCATAAAAAATTGTCGCCTGCGAAGTTAGCTGTCGGATTCGGACCGAGGAGCACCACCGTCCGGTTCAGGGATAATCTGAACTTCATCCTGGGGGAAGTGCGCTGGTGGGCACTTCCTGTGGCTTTCTGGGGGAGCCAATGGTTTCCCGCCCCTGTCTGCATTCAGTTTGTATAAGTGGTACGAGTACCTTTTTGGTCCGGCGCAGTTGAGTCTTAGGATCACGCCCCTCCCAGACAGGGTTTGGCGAAAAAGGAACGTAAGCTATCACTGTGTCTACTACCCACCGTAGCGTTTGGTAGCGAAATAGTTGTGTTCGAAACGGTAGAGGTTTACTACACAGCACTAGTCGGGTCGCAGTTTTTATTAAAAACCCAGGTCATGGCAATAACGTGAAAAAGGTCATAAAGGTGTATAGTTATCACTTCATAGCACTTCGTAGCTAAGCAAGGAACGATCCAACGAAAATTTTGAAGGAAACGGTGAGTGCACGTGCCTATCGGAAAGGTGAAGTGGTACGACGCTGAACGCGGTTACGGCTTTGTCTCTAACCCGGGCAACGAGGACTGCTACGTCAGCAAACAAGTACTACCCGACGGGGTGGAAGAACTCCACCAGGGCCAACGCATCGACTTCGACTTCGCAGCCGGACGCCGCGGCCCCCAAGCGCTGCGGGTGAAAATCCTAGACACCCCCCGCGTCTCTAAAAAACCCCAGCATAAATACGAACCAGAAAAGCTCCACGGCATGGTCTCTGACCTTGTGACCCTCCTAGAGTCTAAAGTCCAGCCACTCCTGCGGTCAGGGCGTTACCCCGACCGCAAAACTGGCCACCAAGTCGCAGAAATTCTCCGCGCCGTGGCCAAAGAACTAGACAGCTAACAACTCGCATAACACCCATACCACCTGCTAGTCAGTGACTTTCACAGACCACACCACCGAGTAGGGCGTTTCTTTCCCCGGCATCGTTATGCCCAACCATGGCGGTGGAAATTTCCACCACCACCAGACGGGGGCGCGTGGTGCTGTCTGCGGTACGTGGTTCCGCAGAACCCGACACCTCCACCTCTTGCTTCTCGTGAGCTTTAAACGAAGATTGGTCGTTGGCGGCAGGGTCGTCGTAAATGGTCAGTAGTGACCAGCCCTGGTCATAGACCTCTTTGGGCACGGTGACCTTCACTTTGTCTTGCTCGCCAAGGTGCACCTCTGGAACTGAGTTTTCAGCACAGGTGGTGCCAGGTTCGCACACCGTAAATGGGCTGATTTTTTGTTTCCCCGACGGTGCAGACACCGTCAACTGAATGTCTCGCGGTTCTGGGCCTGGGCGATTGTTCCACCAACGCTGGAACGTGATGGAAATTGCCACAACAGCGATCACAGCCACCGTCAACATCAGGAATTGCGTGAGGTTTCTGCGCCGTGTCTTTTTGCTGCCCGTCTTTTTGCTGCCCATAGTCCAAAATCCTAACCATCAGTGCTGTGGGTGGTGTCACCGGGGGGACAAAGCGCACCTCATAAAGCTGCGGCCACCGCTTGCCGCCCACAAGAAAACGATCCGTACCTGGGATGTGCGCAATACCGTTCAACACATTGTTGGGGTCCGGTGCGGCGTTGCTGGCCAGTGTGGAGGCATCAATGGTGTCGGTGACGTTGCCTGACGCGGCGTCGATACGCACGATTTCGGAAGTGAGAAAACGGTTGGCGTATATGTGTCCGTCGGTACAGTCCAGTTCGTTGAGCTTGTCTAGCGGAGCGCCGTCGCGGGTGACCTGGATGCGCTTGCGTTCCACAAAGGTGTCCGGGTCAAGGATGCGCAGTTGGGAGGTACCGTCGGACATAATGAGGCGGTCCCCGAAGGAACATAAGCCCCAACCCTCGCCGCTGTAGCTCGTGCGGGCCACCTCGGCGAGTGATGTCGCGTCACGCTTGACCGCCGTGCCGTGCCGCCAGGTCAGCTGCCACACATGATCCCCAGCGCGGGTAATTCCCTCGCCGAAACTCACGGTCTAGGGGAACCGACTGCTGTTCTTTGCCGTCAAGAGAACTGCGGTAGACACGGCTTTCGCCCTCCTGGCCGGTGCTGATCAGCAGCGAATCCCCATCAACCTCAAGACCCTGGGTAAAACTTGACTGGTCAAAAGGATGCGTAGCGACGACCTCGACCCCCATGGTGGGTTGTGCGGTGACGCTCGTTGGTGGTTGCTGCCTCTGGTCGGCGGTGTCCGTGGAGGAACTACACGCCGCAAGGGTTGCCGTGAGGCTCAGCGCCACGACAATCCCAGCGAGTGTGCCGTGAGTGGTTCTGCGGTGAGAGAGGGGATGGCGGTAAGCGTTCATGAACAACATCATGCCTTAAAATAATCCGGTGCCAACCTCACGTCACCCATCACAGCATCGCCGACGCGCTCGCAGCGCCGCCCGCACGCCAGCGTTTCTCCACGGTGACAACGCAGTGGCGGTTGCCCGCGCGGCGCTGATCGAGGAAGGCGGTGCGGCTGCGGTTGGGGAGCATGTGTCCGTGACATCCCACGGGGACGGCGTAGCGGAGCACCGTTTCGCGGCGACGGTACCTGGTTACTGCGGGTGGGGAATGGTGCGTGATCCTTGCCTGCGTGCCGGGGTCGAACCGTATCACCGTCAACGAGGTGGCGTTGCTTCCTGGAGCGCAGGCGCTGCAGGCCCCCGCGTGGGTGCCGTGGGCGGATCGGGTGCGGCCCGGCGACCTGAAACCTGGTGACCTGATGCCGCCGCGTTCCGACGACCATCGGCTTGACGACGCCCCGGCGGGTCACCCATCACAAAAAAATACTCAGCACCGAGGGCCTGCATACTACGATGGCTCGGTGGCGTAGCGGTGATTTTGGCCCCTGTTCTGAATTTGCTAGGAAAGCGGAAGAACACTGCGCTACCTGTGCGTTCTATCTGCCCATGCCCGCGCCAGCCGGGACAGCGTTCGGCGCGTGCGTCAACGAGTTTTCCGCTGACGGGCGCATCGTCCACTCCGACTACGGGTGCGGTGCCCATTCCAACACCCGTGCCAATGAAACATCAGTGGTGGAGAAACCCTTTGATGATGGTAACTACTAAGGAAAAGACGAGCATTAGACGACGTCCGCCTGCTCCCACAGCCATCGGTTGACTTCTTCTGATGTGGGCACCTGGGCTGCGGCGGCCCGACCAGCCGGAACATCAATCACATCCCCGTATTCGGCCCATGCTGTGACCAGTCGAATACCAGAAAACGCGTTGAGATCCCACACTTCCGCTTCATGAAGCTCCTGGAGGGTAAACCCTTCAGTCCGTTCCACCACTGTCATGCCGCACTGTTGCAGATAGGGGAATCACCTGGGCTGCGGTGATCGAACGTAATGTGCGAGGGTGTGTGCTCACCGCAACCTTGTTGCCCTGGAGCGCAATCAGATGGGCGTAAATCCCCTCAATGATGCGGCCGCTAGGGGCTTTGAGCAGGCCCTCATCCGCGCCGCGACCCCTTGGTAATGTTCATGCGGGTGGATAACCACATCAGGTCGGGGCCTTTGACCTGAGGTTGGCGGCGCTCGTCGTTATGGGGGTGTGCGTCCATGATGATGTGGGATTTGATGGTGCGGTCGGGGCGCACGTCTATGGTCCATGATCCCGTATCGGCCCAGATAATGGGGTTAATGGCGTGAGCGCCGCTGGCGGCGGCATCGTGGACGCGTTGACGCAGCTCTGTGCGCAGCCGCTGGCTTTCAGCTTCAGACAAGCCCAAGCGTTCAAGATGCCCGGCCAGATTGCGTACCTTGCCGTCACGGACGCGAAAGGAGGTAGCTCTCACAGATCTTCACTCGCTTCCAGCACTAAGCGTAATGGCAACATCTTTACAAGCACCTCTTCGTATTCTGCATCTGCATCGCTCAACCTGGTCACCGCACCGCCAGCCCCATAGTGCACAACAGCATCCTGAACCACGGCTGTGCGGATTAAAATATTAAAATCCACGTCACCGTTGGCGGAGACGTAACCAAGGCAACCAGAGTAAAACCCACGAGGTGCAGCTTCTAACTCGGCGAGAATATCCATACTTCGTTGTTTCGGAGCGCCCGTCATGGAACCGCCAGGAAACGCTGCTAGCACCGCGCCCAACGACTGCATAGGTGTTGCTGCATGAGGCAACCGCCCTTGAATAGTGGATATCATCTGGTGAACCCGGCTGAAAGTGTACACCTCGCATAGTTCGGGGACGGAAACAGATCCGGGGAGGCAGGAACGTGCGAGATCATTACGCAGAAGATCCACAATCATGAGGTTTTCCGCGCGGTCCTTCACGCTGTGCTGCAGCTCAGCCTTCAACGCTGCATCTTCCTCGGCCGTCGCCCCACGTGGACGGGTGCCCTTAATCGGGCTTGCCGTTACCAGCCCGTCCCGCACCTGCACGCAACGCTCTGGGGAGGATGAGAGCACCGCATAGTCGGGTGTGAGCCACAGCCCGGCCATCGGTGCGGGTGCCACCGACCGCAGACGAAGATACAGGTCCAGCACATCTGCAGGTGTGGTCAGTCCTGTGACCGGTGCCGATGCCGAGGTGGTCAGACATAACTCGTAGCTTTCCCCGCGATCTATGAATTCTTGACAGCGGCGCACCAACGCTACGTACTCCTCGCGGCTATGCCGCAGAGTGATGGGACCAGCATCCACCGGGCCTGTGGGTGTGACCTCCTCGCTGTGTGAGGGAAGCGGTGGAGGTGCGGCGTCAATACCCGCGCGCTGCATGAGGAAACACCGCCCGCACTCATACTGTAGAACGACCTCGGGGACAAGCAGCTTCTCCTCGGAATCAACGTGGGATGGCAAGGCGCCGTCCCAGCCGCCGGTGGCCTCGTAGCGCAGTGCCCCCAGTGCTCCAGGAATAAAGTTGAGAGCCGTTTCAGCGCTGTCCGGGGTGAGGTGGCCCGGTGGAATATCAACGGGGTGAACCAGGGTGTGGCCAGCTGCGATGATGTGTGTTCCTGATGGGTCCGTCGCGGTGTCCAGCCAGCACACATACGGGTAATGCTCGGCCCACAGCGTTGCGACAGCCGTTGGGTGAGGTGAGTAGTCAAGCTCGGCGCGGTGCCAGAGCGGCGTGCGCAGTACTTCGGCGGCCTCGATAAGATTGCGCATCAGGCGCTCACCAGCTGCAGTCCCTATGGATTCTGGGTGAAACTGCACGCCCCAATGTGGACGGTCAGTGCGGCGCAGAGCCATGATAGTGCCGTCGTCCGCGCGGGCCAGCACCTCAAGAGGGGCGTCACTGTCGGCATCAAGTGTGACATCCAGGGAGTGGTACCGAATCACCCTCATGGGTGAGGAAATTCCCTCAAACATACCGGTTGAGTTGTGGATCACATTGCTGGCGAGGCCGTGCATCGGGGCCGTCGCCCGCTCTACTCGAGCGCCCGCTTCCAGCGCAATGGCCTGATGCCCCAAACATACCCCAATGACCGGGGTTGTCTCCTGCTGAACCGCCAGTGTCGACGCCCCGATATCTTCGGCTACCCCAGGGTGGCCAGGGCCGGGAGAAATGACAATTAAGTCGGCGTTGTCCAAGGTAGACGCCGTTAAATCCGGGGAATTATTCGGCAGAATTGTCGGGGAAATGCCTACCGCGCGCCAGATAAGGTCACCCAGCAAATGGGTAAAGAATCGTGGTTATCAATAAGCAGAATCTGCGGGGGAGCAGAAGTGATAAGAGGCTGTGTTGGTGAGTGCATTGAATAACCAGAAATTTTTTATGTTCTACCAGAGGCTACGCAGTTGCCGAATGGCCAGTTTAGTGCCATTGTAACCGGTGGTGCATTATCACAAATTGTGCCACCACATCTTAAATAACAATAGGGAGAACTCACAATGACTGGGAGCTCAAGCAGCGCTCAGGGTACCAGCACCCTTGATCGTTTCTTCCACATCACTAAACGCGGCTCCACGGTAGCAACCGAAGTCCGCGCGGGTCTGGTGACTTTTTTCGCCATGGCCTACATCATCATTCTTAATCCCCTGATTATCGGCACGACGGAAGACCACACAGGCCATGCGTTGGGTATCCCACAGGTTGCGGCGGCAACGGCACTGGCAGCAGGCGTGATGACCATCGCCTTCGGCCTGATCGCCCGCTATCCTTTCGGCATTGCCACCGGCCTGGGCATCAACACACTTGTTGCCGTGACCTTAGTGTCAGGGGGAGGGGTTGACCTGGCCGGAAGCCATGGGGCTGGTGGTCATTGACGGCATCATCATTGTGCTCCTCGCGATTTCTGGGTTCCGTGTGGCTGTGTTCAACGCCATTCCCCGTGAGCTCAAAGCAGCCATGGGTGTGGGTATCGGCCTGTTCATCGCCATGATCGGCCTAGTGGACGCTGGTTTTGTGCGTCGTATCCCCGATGCCGCAGGCACCACCGTTCCCGTTGGGCTGGGCATTAATGGGTCCATCGCATCCTGGCCAACCTTCGTATTTGTGGTGGGTTTGATTATGTGCGGCATTCTCGTGGCTAAGCAGGTGCGCGGTGGGTTGTTCATCGGCATCGTGCTCACCACTGTTTTGGGCATGATCATTGAGGCCGCCACCGGTGCTGGCCCCTCAGTAGTGGACGGCAAACCCAACCCCACCGGCTGGAACCTGGCCGTGCCCACCATTCCGAGTTCCTTTGGTGGCTTGCCTGACCTCTCACTGGTTGGGGCAGTAGATTTGATTGGTGCTTTCTCCCGCATTGGAGTGCTCTCGGCCTCCCTCCTGGTGTTTACTCTGGTGTTGGCTAACTTCTTCGACGCCATGGGAACCATGACTGCGCTGGGCAAGCAGGCGGGGCTGGTTGATGAAGATGGCAACCTCCCCGACATGAAGAAGGCCCTGATCGTTGAAGGTGCCGGAGCGATTGTGGGCGGTGGCGTATCCGCGTCCTCTAATACCGTCTACGTTGACTCTGCTGCAGGCATTGCTGATGGCGCCCGTACCGGCCTCGCCAACGTGGTCACCGGCGTGTTGTTCCTGCTAGCCATGTTCCTCACGCCGCTGTACGAGATTGTCCCCATTGAAGCGGCCTCTCCGGTGCTGGTCATCGTGGGTGCTCTGATGATGGCGCAGATCAAGGATATTGATTTCTCCCAGTTCCACATAGCGCTACCAGCGTTTTTTTGACCATCATCATCATGCCGTTCACCTACTCCATCGCCAATGGCATCGGCGTCGGCTTTATTACCTACGTGCTGGTTGCCGTAGCCACGGGCCGCGCGAAAACCGTGCACTGGTTGCTGTGGCTGATCGCAGCTCTGTTCCTGGTGTACTTTTGCTATTGATCCGGTGATGTCCGCCGTAGGATAATGCTCATGTTCATCACCGACCCCGGCGACCCGCACCTTGATGATGTTCGCGACCTCAACAGCTCTGATAGCCGCCCAGACCTGCCAGGCGGCAAAGGGCTGGTGATCGGGGAGGGGCCGCTGGTGGTCGGCCGGATGCTGGAATCCCGGTTTCCTGTGCGGAGCATCGTCGGATTCGCGCCGAAACTGCACACCTTCCTGGATACACACCAGGTGCCGGATGACGTGCCGGTCTACGAGGTTCCCCGAGAGGTGCTTGCTCAGGTCGCCGGGTTTGACATGCATCGTGGACTTGTTGCCGCTGCTGATCGCGCCCCCGCGTTGAGCGTGGACGAGGTTATCCGCGACGCCAGCACAGTGGCGGTGCTGGAGGGGGTGGGGGACCACGAAAACATTGGCTCGCTGTTCCGCAACGCGGCAGGTATGGGGGTGGACGCCATCTTGTTTGGCGCTGGCTGCGCCGACCCCCTCTACCGTCGCGTGGTTCGGGTATCCATGGGACATGTGCTGCGGCTTCCGTTCGCACACCTCGGTGGCACCACCACGACGTGGCAACGCAGCCTGAGCCAGCTTCATCACGCTGGGTTCCACACTGTCTCACTCACCCCCAACGCAGGTGCCGTGGACCTTTCCACCGCACTTGTTGACGCCCAGCACACGCCCTATCCACGGTTGGCGCTGCTCGTAGGGGCTGAAGGTCCAGGTCTCACCGAACACGCCATGCGCGCCACCCATACCCGGGCGCGGATACCCATGTCGGAGGGGACCGATTCACTCAACCTGGCCACGGCTGCGGCCATTGCCTTTTATGAGCGTTTGCGCTCGTGAGGGTCGTCGGAATCCTCGGGGAAATCCTCAATGGGTTCGTAGGCGAGGATGTCCGCCTGATCACTGATATGGTCGCTGATGCCTTCGGTGATTTCGGCGACCTCGAGGATCTCAGTATCCGTGGTTTCTATCTCCTCTGAAAAGTCCTCTTCCGGATAATCCCCCAAGTACTCCGGGTTGTTGCCGCGTCGGCGAAGTCGCCTGGGTAAACGTTGGGTGCGTGGTTGATTTGGGTCGCGGTCGGTGTGCCGAATCTTTTCATGCAGACTCGACCCGAACTCCCGAAACCGGATGCGCGTGGTGTCCCGGGCGGAACCTAACGCGCGCAATCCCCGCTGGGCGATGCGATTTAAGGGGGTTGGGGTCCTCAAGCTCGCCATCTTCGTAGTCATCATAGTCACGGGTTGCGGGATTAAAACCCAACTTGTTGGATGCTGCCGCAACCAGATCACCGATATTGCGCTGCTTTGGGTTGTCCACCACCTTCGGTTCTGGGCGACCGTCAATGGCGTAGGCGACAATGTTGATGTCCGGTCCGTCGGGGGAGACGGGCACACCGATCCATTCTTGCTGGGCGGTGTCCACCAGATCGATGGGGTTGAAGGGGAGGTTGTTGCTGCCGACTTCCGGGGCATCGTCGTCGCTATTCCAATAGCGGTGTTCAAAGTCCTCCGGGAAGCCAATATCCTCATAGACGCGATTGCGCCGGGCGCAGAACGAACGTTTCAATGTCCCGCCGCGCCAATGCGCAATCCCGCCCAAACCGGTGGACGGGTTGGCAGCCAACGCGTACACGTCGGTCGCAGGAATAGAAGTGAGCAGTCGTGCATCCAGCTCGGAAAGCTGGTGGGCGTTATTGATCACCGTCTGCACGATGGCTACCCCTGGGTAGCCTCCCACGTAGAACTCCCCCGCGGGGAGGCGGGCACGGATCGGTTCAAGTCAAATTGCCCAATGGGAGTGATTGGCCAGGCCGGGTTCAGGTGGGCCAGATATTTGCGGCCATACCCACGGTCAGCTTTGGGTTCGGCACGGAGCGTACGTGCGGGTTCGGCGGCCGTAATAAACCAGAGTGTTACCACGGCGTCGTGACGCGCGACCATGGACCTCAGCTTTCGTCTCGTTTAGGGGAACGCTTGGTGGATGGGCGGACACCCAACAAAATATCCTCCCACCCTGGGGTGACAGCCTTGCGGCGGCGTCGTGACGGCGAGGGGGTCGGTGCCGGGTGCGCTGGGCGGTGCACCGGACCTGTATCGTCGGGGCCGTCGTCATCATCGGTGATCACGGGCAGATCGTCCCTGGTGTCCTCCACCGAGGGGGTCGTCGGCACGCGGGATAAGCTGCGGACCGGCTGCGCAAACGACGGATCGATGAGGTCCGCCGCATTAGCGTTCCGGGCAACAACCGTCAACGTGCCATTCTTGCGGTGGAAAGTCCACTCGGCGGAATTGTGGGAAATGCCGGACTGCCAGGTCACCCGAACCACCCATTGGTGAGCGGGGTCACGGTAAGCGTCCCACTCGGTGGTGGTTAAATCCAAACCTCGTGCGGCGAAAGCCGTGGCCAGGACCTCCCAGAGGGTGAGCTTGGCGGGGCCGTCGTCACGCACCGGGTTCGCCTGCTTTGCCTGCTGAGCGATGCTCGCCCGATCCGCCAGCACGGGATGTGCGAAACGGTTCGATGCGGCTGACCGGAACACCGATCTCGGCGGCAAGTTCAGTCAGCGACGCCCCGCTGCGGATCCGGTCCTGAATCTCTCGCGGGCGCATCGTCAGCGGTGCCGAAAGCTGCGGATCTGGCTGCTTGGAGTGCGTATCCTTATCCGCGTCTTCCTCCGGGGTGATCCCAGGAAGATGCTCCGGTAGATTCTGCGGAAGGTTCGGCGTCTCCTGCGGTGTGTCCGCCATCTCCACCACATTCTGTTGTTTCTCCGACGGCTCCAGCTCAGTGGTGGCGACCGGAAGTTCAACGGGTTCCTCGTGCTCCACGACGCGCGGAGCGGGGAGGGTTTGGTGGAAGACATCGTCAGGCGAGGTCAAAATCTCCAGCAAGGAATCATCTACTGCCAGAAAAAATTCCTCATCCGAGTCGGCGGCGCGGAACACAAGCGATGTAGCTGTGGACTCATTGGCAACGAGGTGCACTTCGCGCATGCGGACTCTCCTCAGGGCTAAACGTGACTGTTGTTATTTACAGACCACCATAACCCACAAAGGCGCAGGAACGTGGGACTCCATACGCCCGTGTGTGCCAATTTTTAGGCGTTTTTAGGAGTTCGCGTAGCCGCTATTCACAATAAAGTCGATCGCCTGGGTTAACGTCCGAACATCAGCAGAATCGATAGCGGGGAACATGCCAATCCGCAACTGATTGCGACCCAGCTTGCGGTACGGTTCTACGTCCACAATGCCGTTAGCTCGCAGCGCGGAAGCAATCTTTGCGGCATCAATGGAATCCGCAAAATCAATGGTGCCCACCACCAGCGAACGCTTCGCAGGGTCGGTGACGTAGCACGATGCCACCTCGTGGTTATCCGCCCAGCCGTACAGAATCGAGGATGATTCCGTGGTGCGGTCCACCATGCCTGCCAGGCCGCCATTGTTATTCATCCACCGAACCTGATCGTCCATGAGTAGCAGCGTGCTCACGGCCGGGGTGTTGTAGGTCTGGTTTTTGCGGGAATTATCCACCGCCGTTTGTAGGTTCAAAAACGCTGGAATGAAACGGTCTGAGGCAGCAATCTTTCCGATGCGCTCGATGGCTGCCGGACTCATGGCGGCGAACCACAGACCACCATCAGAGGCGAAGCATTTCTGCGGAGAGAAGTAGTATGCATCGACCTGCGACATATCCACTGGCAAGCCGCCAGCACCAGAGGTGGCATCAATGGCAATCAAGGCATCCGTATCCGGTCGGGTCACCGGAACCATGGCACCTGTCGACGTCTCATTGTGTGCCCACCCAATCAGGTCACAGCCCTCCATGGGTTGCGGTGCTGGTGCGTCACCCGGCTCGCTGGACACAACCGTGGGTTCCTCAAGCCAGGGGGCCTTCTTTGCGGCCGAGGCGAACTTCGAGGAAAATTCACCGAAACTCAAATGTCCCGACTTTTTCTCAATCAGACCGAACGTAGCGGCATCCCAGAAAGCAGTGGCTCCGCCCAGGGACAGGATAATCTCGTAGCCCTCGGGAAGTTGGAACAGCTCACTTAACCCCTCCCGAATGGACCCCACCACGTTCTTCACTGCAGGCTGGCGGTGGGAGGTGCCCATGATGCCTGGGTTGCCCTTGCTGACGTTGGTGATTTGGGAGTCCCGGACCTTTGAGGGACCGCAGCCAAAGCGGCCGTCGTGGGGAATGAGTTCGGCGGGCAGGGTAGGGGTAGTGGTGTCAGACATATTCACAGCACTTTCTTGATGAATGTTTGCAGCTTGCTCATGGCTAGTGTGCTCATGGCTTCGGTGAGGATCTGGACCTACTTTAGTACTGAACGTTGCCATTATGAATGGTCTTACTTTCTTCGGGGTTAGGTTTAACGGTTTTTGATACCTGCGCATGTGGTGTCGATAGGCATCGGGGGTATCTGTCGGGGGAAGTGATCTAGGCGATGTGAACAGTAAAAAGGGAGGTGAGTTAAGGTGCTGTAGAAATGTGACTAGCGTCTCAAACTGAGATGTCATTTCCATCACACATTTTGCTACACTGTGGGTTATTCCACGCACCAAGATGCTGTAAAAATAGTCTCCGTGACTACAAAAATTGCTGTTCATGGTAGGTAAACGCGGTTCGGTGCAGTGGTGACAACTAAACAATGAATGACGGACCAGCCGTCAGGCTTGCATTTCAGCATTCCACTGCCAACAACCCACCATTTTGTGGCGATACCGCGATGGTGGGGAAGCCGCTCAAGATTTTTTCGTTCGTGTGGCTAAAAAGAGTATCTCCGGTATAGCGTGTATGCATGCCCATCAGGGCGTATGTTCGGGCTGGTTTGCGGCTGGTTCAACGACAGAAGTGTGAAAGGGAAACTGTGGCTACTGAGAACAATAAGGCTGTACTCCACTATCCGGGCGGCGAGTTCGAGATGGACATCATCAGCGCAACCGAGGGCAACGACGGCATTGCGCTGGGGAAAATGCTGTCCGAGACAGGTCTGGTCACCTACGACCCAGGTTATGTCAGCACAGGCTCCACGCAGTCTGCCATCACCTTCATCGACGGCGATAAGGGTATTCTGCGCTACCGTGGCTACTCCATTGAAGACCTCGCAGAGCACGCGACCTTCAACGAAGTCAGCTACCTGCTTATCAAAGGCGAACTTCCCACCCAGGAGCAATTACTGCGCTTCAACGACTCTGTCCGCCACCACACCCTGCTGGACGAAGACTTCAAAGCACAGTTCCGAGTCTTCCCACGCGACGCGCACCCCATGGCCGTGCTGGCCTCCTCCATTAATATTCTGTCCACCTACTACCAGGACGAACTCAGCCCCCTTGACGAGGAACACCTCGACCTGGCCACCGCACGACTTCTCGCCAAGGTGCCCATGCTTGCGGCCTACGCACACCGCGCCCGCAACGGCCAGCCCTACATGTACCCCGATAACTCCCTCAATGCGCGGGAAAACTTCCTGCGCATGATGTTCGGCTTCCCCACAGAGCCATATGACGTTGATCCGCTCTTGGTCAAAGCCCTTGACCAGTTGCTCATCCTGCACGCCGACCACGAGCAAAACTGCTCCACCTCCACGGTGCGTATGGTCGCCTCCGCGCAGGCCAACATGTTTGTGTCTGTGGCAGCCGGCATCAACGCACTGTCTGGCCCTCTCCACGGTGGTGCCAACCAGGCTGTGCTGGAAATGCTGGACGAGATTCACGCTCAGGGCGGCGATGCCACCGACTTTATGAACCGGGTGAAGAACAAGGAACCCGGCGTGCGGCTCATGGGCTTCGGACACCGCGTGTACAAGAATTATGACCCGCGCGCCGCGATCATTAAGAAGACCGCACACGAGGTGCTGGAAAAGCTTGGTGGGGACTCCCTGCTTGAACTGGCTCTCAACCTGGAAGAAATCGCGCTGGCAGACGACTACTTTATCAGCCGCAGGCTGTACCCCAACGTGGACTTCTACACCGGCCTGATCTACCGCGCCATGGGATTCCCCACGGACTTCTTCACCGTGCTGTTCGCCATGGGCCGTCTGCCCGGCTGGATTGCGCAGTACCGTGAACTGGTAGAAAACCCCGCATCCAAGATTTACCGTCCGCGCCAGATCTACGCGGGCGAAGGTTACCGGGCGTTTGTGCCGCGCAACGAACGCTAAAAATAACACCACAAAAGGGCTGGCTCTATCGCGCACCACGTACACTGGTGGAGATAGTTCCAGCCCTTCTGGCATTTTCACTGACGATCATAAGGAGAGTGTGCCTGATGGAAAAGCCTCACGTCGAAGCGAAAACAGCTCCGGCCCCAGAGGACGTGGTCATCGCCGACCTGATTGAAGGGCGACGGCCCAGAAGCCCAACCAGACGGCTATGTTGAAGTCCACTACGTGGGCGTTGATTACGAAACAGGCCAGGAATTCGACTCATCCTGGGACCGTGGTGGTCCTGTGGGGTTCTGGCTGAATGGGCTGATTGCTGGGTGGCAGGAAGGCATCCCAGGCATGAAAGTCGGCGGTCGTCGTGAGCTCATCGTTCCCGCCGGAAGCCGCCTATGGCCCCGAAGGCGGCGGCCACCCACTGGCGGGCCGCACGCTGGTGTTCATCATTGATTTGATCGGCGTCGGTTAGCTTTCACGATTCGGCTAGCGACGCCGCGACCACCGGCGTTTTACTGGCCGGTTACTGCCGCTGCCCGGACGGCGGCACTCACGGCGGGGGCCACCCGCGTATCAAGGGGGGAGGGGACAATGTGCTCCGCGTCCAGCTCATCGCCCACAATGTCGGCGATAGCACGGGACGCGGCAAGCTTCATTGCGGAGGTGATCTTCGGGGCACCCGCCGCTAACGCGCCGTGGAATACACCCGGGTAGGCCAGCACGTTGTTGATCTGGTTGGGCATGTCCGAACGGCCCGTAGCCACCACGGCACCATATTTGTAGGCCAGTTCCGGGCGAATTTCTGGATCTGGGTTGGCCAGTGAGAACAAAATCGGATCGGGGGCCATGCGCTGCAGCTCTCGTTCCCCCACATGGCCGCGGGACAAGCCTATGAAGGTGTCGGCCCCGTCAAGAGCTTCGGAAATTCCGCCCCGAATGCGGCGGGGGTTAGTGATCTCCGCGAGTTCTGACTTCACGCTGTTGAGTGGCGTGCGCTCCGGGTGAATGATGCCGCGGGAGTCCAGAACAACCACATCTTTCACGCCAGCAGCGATCAGCATCTTTGCGCAGGCGACGCCGGCTGCGCCCGCGCCGGAGATGACTACGCGAAGGTTCTTTCAGACGACGGCCCAGCAGCGTACAGGCATTACGGAGGGCGGCGGTGGCTACCATGGCGGTGCCGTGCTGATCATCATGCATAACGGGAATGTTCAGGTGATTCTTCAGCCGCTTCTCCAGCTCAAAGCACCTAGGCGCGGAAATATCTTCCAAGTTGATTGCAGCCGAAAGAGGGTGCGATGCGGCAGATGGTGTCAAACATTTCGTCCACATTGGTGGTGTCCAAGACGATCGGGACGCCGTTGAGACCAACGAAGCGTTGGAACAACTGGGCCTTACCTTCCATCACGGGCAGTGCCGCCTGCGGGCCGATGTCGCCCAAGCCCAGCACAGCAGTCCCGTCCGTAATGATGGCTACGTTGCGTCCCTGCCCACGTGTAGTGGTGTGCGAGGGAAGGGTCCTCATGGATGGCCTCGCACACGCGCGCCACACCGGGGGTGTAGGCGATGGACAAGTCGCGGATGGTTTCCAGGTTCAATCGAGAGGTTGTTGCGATTTTTCCACCCTGGTGGGCGTTGAAAATCTCGGCATCGGTGAGGTCAGCGAACTCGTGTGACGTGCCATGGATGCCGGGAACGTCGGCGCTGATGTGGTCGGTACTGCTTGAATCGGACATAAACCCACTTCCTTGGTGTGGAAAGCAACAAATTGTGCGGCGTTCTTACAGATAACTTAGGTGATCATCATTAATCTACGGTCAAGAATGTGAGAAAGGCAACAGAGTAATGTTTGGTTGTGTGGCACCGGGCATCTGGCTCCCAGCTAGAAGTTGTGATGCTCCGGCTTGTTATGGGCGGGCACCATTCCAGAAAAACATAATGAGCTTTCCGTTCAGGGTTGCCCATATGTGCTGAAGTACAGTGTTGTCGAAGCTCGTGGTGGTCCCCAGCACCACCTCCACCTCCGAACCATTCGCGGTGGGGAAGAAGTGCTGTTCAAGAACATGCACGTTACGCAACCCCCGGCGCGGATTATCGCCAGTAATAAATTGTTGCGGAATACGCAAAAACTCCGTCAACGGTTTTATTTCCCCAGCCCCCATTGTTAATGCTGCCATGTGGGGGTGCGCTCGGAAATGTGGTTGGGGGAACGTATCTAAAATCGAATAGCTGTACTCGCCGTGGGTGTCTATGAGTTTTTGTATCTCCGCCTGATATTCCTTGGGTTGATAATCCGGCTTTTTGCTCAAGTCTATGTATTCCACGCAGAGGCGAGGTGTCCCTTCGACAACAAGAAGCGCGTAACCCGACCAGGGAAAGATGTCGGTGAATGTCCATAATGCCACATCGTGGGTGAAATAGGTGTGCAGTACTGGGGTTGGGGGTGGCAGGGTATCCGGCGCCGCAAATGACAAGTACCAGGCATGTTCATCGAAGGTGCGAAGGAGATGGTTGCCTCTGCCAAACCCTAATGTGCGGGAACGGTCGCGCTGAACGCTGTGCCCTTTTTGGTATGCAATGGCTGTTTCGTAAAGGCGGTCGAGCCATGCTTGTGGGTTATTATGCGAGACATTCATAATAACACCATAGGCTTATATAAGGCGTTTTGCTAGCGACTCATAATGTTGAAAACGTTGCTCCCTACCAACGCGTTGTGGGGACGTCTCTAATTCCTTTATGGTGTGCTCAATATAAAACATTGTTCGGCGAACAAACTCTTCTGGTTCTGCAGCTGCATCGCCTTTTTCGGGAATGATGTCATCAACAATTCCGGCGCTCACAAGCGCCCGCGCGGACACTCGTTGTTCTTCCATCATGCGTGGGGCATGGGAGGTGTCGCGATAAATAATTGCCGACGCACCTTCTGGGGGAAGAGGGGAGAGCCACGCGTTTTCTGCAGCGAGCACGCGATCCGACGGCAGCATGGCCAGTGCGCCACCTCCACAGCCCTGCCCGAGGATGATGGACACGGTGGGTACATCGACGTCGACAAGCTCCCCTAGTGTCCGTGCAATGGAGCCGGCCATGGCGTTTTCCTCGGCGTGCTGTGATAGCTCCGCGCCGGGAGTGTCGATAATACTGATCAGCGGTAGTTGCAGTTCATGCGCCAGCTGGATGCCACGCCGCGCCATACGAAGCGCCGATGGTCCCAGCGGATGCCTGCCCAGCGGCGGTTGTTTGTGCCGGTCCTGGCCGATCAATACCGCCGGACGAGAGCCAATCCGCGCTAGCATCACCGTTACTGCGCGGGAGGTGCGGCCGTCGCCCGTTCCACTCAACGCCACCGTGTTCGGAGACAGTGCCTCCACTAGATGCCGCAACCCAGGGCGTTCCGGGTTTCGGGTGATGGTGATGCTCTCCCAGGCGCTGTGCTCTACGCTCACTTCCGTGTCCAGCACACGGGTATCGACGTCTTGCTCCTCCTTCTCCGCAGGAAACAGCACCGACACAATCTTCAGCACGGCCGTTCGCAGCTGTGACGGGGAAATCACGCCATCAATCACGCCGTGGCGGGCGAGGTTTTCCCCGGTCTGCACGCCCTCCGGGATGGGAGTGCCTGTGGTCAGTTCCACCACACGGGGACCAAGGAAACCCAGCAGCGCGCCGGGTTCTGCGAACGTGAAATGCCCGGCCGATCCCCAGGAAGCCAGAACTCCGCCGGTGGTGGGGTTGCGCAGGTATACAAGGAACGGCAGGTTTGTCTTTGTGGCGGTATACAGCGGTGGTGATGGAGACCATCATGGCGAATGCTGGGCTGCCTTCCTGCATGCGTGTCCCGCCCGAAGAGGGGGAGATAAGCAGGGGAAGGCCAAGCTCGGTGGCGCGGTGAATGCCTGCGATGATACGGCGCGCGGTGGCGGCGCCGATGGAACCGCCAAGAAAGGAAAATTCGCTGAGAACGAAGGCAACTCGAACGCCGCCTACGGTGCCTTCACCGGTGATAACTGCCTCGTCAACGCCGGATTTTTCACGTGCTCGGGCGAGATCGGCCTCGTAGCTGGGTGAAATACTGCCGTAGTCCGGGGGTGTGTCCCAGCTGATGAAAGAATCGGGGTCTAATACCTTGTTAATCAGATCGTGCGCGCTGGTGTGAGTCATTGTTACACCATAACGTGACGGGCAGGTGAGGTGACGGGAATTGTGGTAAGTAGGGGTGCCTGCGGGTGTGGCTGCTCCGAATATGTCAAGCTCACCTAAAGTTAGCTGCATGAGTGTTTCGGTTCCGCAGCGCGAGGACTGCGTGACAGGTCCTGGCGGCCTGAGCCAGAAGGACGTCGATACGCGGGTATCTCAAGGGCTGGTGAACCATTCCGTGCGCCGTACCGGGCGACGGACTGTGGACATTATCCGTAGTAACGTGTTCACCCGCATCAATGCGATGCTGGGAGTGTTGCTCATTATTGTGCTGTCTACGGGGTCTTGGATTAATGCGGCATTCGGGCTGCTTATTGTGGTGAACTCAAGCATCGGCATAATCCAGGAACTGCGTGCCAAACGAACTCTGGACCGGCTGACCATTGTGGGGGAATCAAAACCCACGGTGATACGAGAGGGCGAACATATATCGGTGCTGCGGGATGAGCTGGTGCTGGATGACCTCATTGATTTGGGCAGCGGCGACCAGCTGGTGGTGGACGGGGTAGTGCGCTCTGCCGATGGCCTCATGGTGGATGAATCCCTGCTTACCGGTGAGTCGGACCCGGTGCTTAAAAAACCAGGTGACGCCGTGTTCTCGGGGTCGTTTGTGTCCTCTGGTAAGGGAACTTACCAGGCCACTGCCATCGGTGACGATGCCTATGCTGCGCGGCTGATCGCGGAAGCCGGGCGCTTCCAACTCACCGACTCACGCCTGCAGGCGGGCATCAACAGCATCCTGCAATTGATCACCTATCTGTTGGTTCCCACCGGCATACTCACCATATGGACACAGCTCAGCCGCACCGGCGCGCCGCTTCGCGACGCCCTGCTGTCCATGGTCGCCGCGCTCGTGCCCATGGTTCCCGAGGGGCTGGTGCTCATGACCTCCATCGCCTTCGCCGTCGGCGTTGTCCGACTGGGCCGACGAAACGCCCTGATCAACGAGTTACCTGCCATCGAAGGACTCGCGCGAGTCAACGTGGTGTGCACCGACAAAACCGGAACTCTGACCGAAAACCGCATGGAACTGGAACACATCCAACTCCTTGGTGACACCAGTCTTGACACTGTGCACCGCGTGTTGCAGGGATTTGTCGCTGCGGACAACCGGCCCAACGACACGCTCCACGCCATTGCGGAAGGCGTTGGTGACGGGGACTTCGGCGACGAAGTGCTGGATTGTGTGGCCTTCGACTCGGCCCGCAAATGGTCCGGGGTGTCGCTTGTCGAGCTAGGAGACTGGGTGCTCGGCGCGCCCGATGTGCTGCTGCCAGCAGGTTCGGAAACGCTGGAACAGGCCCAGCCTCTGGAAGAACGCGGACTGCGGGTGCTGCTGCTGGCGGCGGGTGACGGGGCGTCGACAATTGAACCCGTGGCGCTGGTGGTTTTGGGGCAGAAAGCTGCGGCCCGACGCCGCCGACACCCTCGACTACTTCGAGCAAGAAAACGTGGAGGTCAAGGTGGTATCGGGTGACCACGCGACCTCCGTTGGGGCCGTGGCACACCAACTCGGCATCGTTGATCCGCCTATCGACGCCCGCACACTACCCAGCGACCCACTCGCCTTCCGGGAGGCAGTAGTGAACGGGCGGGTGTTCGGGCGTGTGACCCCTGAACAAAAACGCGACATTGTGCATGCCCTCCAACAAACAGGCAGCACAGTCGCCATGACTGGGCGACGGCGTCAACGATGTGCTTGCGCTCAAAGATGCCAATATTGGTGTGTCCATGGGGGCTGGTTCCCCGGCGACGCGCTCTGTGGCGCAACTCGTGCTGCTCGACAACGGGTTTTCCGCTTTGCCTCACGTGGTGGGGGAAGGGCGGCGCGTAATCGGCAACATCGAACGCGTAGCCAACCTCTTTCTCACCAAAACCGTGTACTCAGCGCTCATGGCGCTCATTGTGGCGATCTGGGGCGTGAGCTTCCCCTTCCAACCCATTCACGTGACCATGGTTGGCTGGTTCACCATCGGAATTCCCGCTTTCATACTGAGCCTTGCCCCCAACCACGAACGCGCCCGACCGGGATTTGTTGGCCGGGTGCTGCGGCTCGCTCTCCCCTCAGGGAGCCATTATCGGCGGCCTAACCGTGCTGTTCTGGATTTGGGTCAACCCCGGTGTTGGTGCTGCTATAGAGGTGAGGCAGCAAGCCAGCACCGCCACCCTCGCGGTGCTGCTCATCATGGCGCTCTGGGTGCTGTGCATCGTGGCCAGGCCCTACCAATGGTGGAAAATCGTGCTGCTGGCTGTGGCCATCGGGTTCTACGTCGTGCTATTCAGCGTGCCCGCGCTCGGGTCGCTGCTCTTGCTGGACAACTCCAACCACGGACTCATGCTGGAAGCCATCGGCGTGGGCGTTGGCGGGGCAGCGCTGATTGAAGCCTGCTGGCAGATATTCGGGCGATGGAAAGGAAGGCTACTGCGGCGGATTATGCGAAATGGGGATTAAGCAGCGGAGAAGGACTGCACCACGCGGGTGATCTCCGTGATCTGCTGCGGTGTCAGGTTATTCACCGTCAGGTTGTGGAATGCCGGAATTTCACGAAGCTGCTGCAACTGCTGTGGCGTCAAATTCAGCGCCGAGGAGGACAAGTTCGCCGCTGTGGGACCGTTGTTGTGGGTGGCAGTTGTCGTCGGCTGCGCTCCCGTTAGCATCGCCGGGAGCCCACTGACCCCAGTCCTTGGCGTACACGTTATTCACGTCCACCGTCACGCCGCCGACGCTCTCCTGCCAGCCAGCCTTCTGGTGAATAGTCACCTGCGGGTGGATCTGGCCCTCAGAACCCCAATCGTGCTGCCAGAAGAATTCGCCCAGGCCATCCTGAATCGCCCAGTTGATGGTGTTGTAGTTGCCGTAGATGCCCATAGAGTAACCCGCGTCAGACAGCAGTGTGCGGAATGTCTGCAGGTAAGGGCGGATCTGGTTGTCGTACTGCTCGCGGGTGGGGTTGTCATCAATGGCGACGTAGATCGGGCGGCCAGTCGGGCCGCCAGCAGCACGATGAAGTTCAATCGCCTGCGGGAGCGTGGACACGAGCACCCTCCGCGCCCTGTTTCCAATCCGCAGTCTCCTCCTTGCCGAACTGGTACACACTGGCAGTTTTCAGGCCGAGATTCGCCATAGCATCAGTTTCCTGCCTGGTCACAGGCTTGCCCAGCATCCACTCCGCGCCGGGGCGGCGCTGCGACACGTAGCGCACAGCGCCAAGGAAGCCACCATCCTTGACGGCCTGAGCATCTGGAACGCCAGCCGCGAAATCAATGACAGTTCCGACGATCGTGCCAGGCTCTGCTTTGGCAAACGGTGCGGTTGCGGTAGTGAGGGCACCAGCGGTGATGGTGAAAGCGGCTGCCTTGAGCAGGCTGCGACGGCTGATACGGGAAGCGAACATCGTGGTCATGTGCAGGTTCTTTCAGGTCTCGTGGAGGCGTTCGTTGTGGAGTTGGGTCTGGTGTTTACCGAGGCTTCTGCGTTGCTGCTGACCCCAAGCTCAACAAGAAAAACTTTAATTAACAATAGTCACAATAGTAACAGTGGTGCACTGCTGTCAATGGGTTGGGGTGAGCGTTTCGTGGATGTGGCGCCCGGGCGGTTTGTGAACAGTGCTGACATGCAGGGATGGTGTGAAGTGTGCATACGCTGAGGTCTGAAAATGGGGTGTTTTGAGGCGTGACGGTATACATGCTTTGTGGGGGTGGATGGTTTGATAGAGCGTGGCGGGCGGAAAAGTCTTGAACACTGTTAGTGCAAACATTTGCATAAAAATAGGTCCATCGCTGGGTACGGAAACAGGGTGTTTTCGGACCTGGCAGTGGACCTATATGACATGCATGGTGGATTCTAGTGGTCGTGGGTAAGGTGCACAGTGGTTTTATGAAGAGTCTTTAGGGGTAGCGCCAATACGTGCCGCAATCGCAGATGAGAGTGGGTATGGGCGCTCGTGGGCGAGGATCTCGTTGAGGAGGCTGGTGCGTGTCATGTTTTCAGACGCTGCGATGCGGTGCACCGTGGATGTTATGTCCGTGATGCTGGTGACCCATTCACTGGCATAACGGGGAACAGCGTCTCCTCCCACGCCAATCTGAATACTCCGCCACTCCAGGCGATCTAGTGCTGCGGATCGTTCGGGGTCCCACTGGATCCGCACTGGTGATTCTGTCTTGAGCGCCGACCATTCTTCTTCTGTGGCATAGGTGTTGGGTTCATAATGCGATAGACATGAATGCGACAGTGCCCATTCAAATCCTTCTCGGGTGATGTCCACGGCAAGAACTCGCTCCTGACCAGGCTTGGTGGCCCATCCGCAGCGATACATCATCCATAAAAACGACGGCTTGATCCACGTCATGCGGTCAAGTGAAAAAGGTGGGACGAACCGGCCTGCTGCCACCGCCGCATCAGCGATCTCGGGGCGATAAGCCTGATATACGCGGACTGTTTCTGAATCATAGCGTGCGCGGATCTGACGGTACGGCGGAGGCGCAAGGAAGCTGGTAGAAGAGGTGATATTTTGCATATGGTTAGGCTACGCCAGTGCGTTTTTGATGGGAACTTGCACCATATGCCCCCACATGCGCTAACCTTATGGAGTTCCGCCCTAGTAGCTCAGTGGATAGAGCACGGCTCTCCTAAAGCCGGTGTCGGAGGTTCGATTCCTCTCTGGGGCACTATGTAAAACGTAGGGTATTAGCCCAACGCAGTATCAACAACCACGCGCTTGCCATCAATGTCCTCGTCCCACTGTTGATAAAGCTCACAAGCACACCGCATAACATCGTCCCAGTTGGGAGTTGTGGGGTCCGAGCGGTGGCGTTGCGATACTCTGCGTCGATGGAGATCAACATCGCGCAGCACACATTCGAACTGTATAAGGTGGATGTCCATCTCAGCAGCGAGGTCGACGAAAATTGCGCGGGTGCAGTGGAGGGGATTGACGGCATCGATAATGACGTCGTGACCGAGGAGTAGATTTTCTCGCGCAACGTTCGATGCGGACCTGTAGCCGAAGTCACGCAGGTCGCCGAAGAGGGTGAAGGGGGACTCCAGGGCGTCGATACGCAGATAAACGGCATGCAGTGTGGCGGCGAGTTGGCGGGCGAGGTGGGTTTTGCCGACCCCTGGCAGTCCGGCGAACACGATGAGCCGGTTCATGGTGACCATGCTTTGATACGGGCGGCAGCGATGGTCGTTAAGCCCTGTAGTTCCTGGGGATTCATACCGTACTCGGCAAGTTGATCAACTGTTCCATGCCACGAGCCTATTACAAGACAATGCCCATCAGCCGTGCGGAAAAGAGTCGCGGAAGCATGTGCGGGGCCAAGAGGAGCGACCGTGAGAATATGCTGCGGGAGGGTGATGTTCGCATGGTTGATGATCACGGCGGAATCGGAAATGTGGGCACGCCCTCGGATAACAGAATGCCCCGAGATGTGCGCATTACCTGCAATGAAAGCAGCGCCAGAGATGTGCGCCGACGCACCGACCTGAGCGTAGTCGGAGATGTGAGCATCACCCTCTACATGGGCGTGATCCATCACCGAGGCTGCGCCACTGACCTTGGCACGCCCTCCCACAGAAGCGTTGCCAAAAACCTGAGCGTGGTCCGATACAGCAGACCCTTCGAAAATATGGGCGTGATCAAAAATTCGGGCGCTACCGTTGATTTTTGCCGTCCCATCAACGGTAGCGTTGCCAAAGATTCGAGCGGAACCCCCGACCTGGGCACGCCCGGATACGATGGCTGAGCCGAGGATGTGCGCGGAATCGCTTACCAACGCTGCGTCCGTCACTTGTGCAGCACCTGTAACCAGGCAGTTGTGAACCCGAGCATTGCCGTTTACCTGCGCAGCTCCCATTACTCGCGCATGTCCTGTGAGCTGCGCGGAATCCCCGACGTGGGCTTGCTCAGAAACCATAGATTGGCCGCTAAGTAGTGCATCGTCCGAAACAGTGGCTCGCCCAGATATTTGTGCTTGCTCAAAGAGAGTTGCGTGATCGGACATGTGCGCCCGACCGGATACTGTCGCTCCTTTATCTGCGTCAATTGTCACAGAATCGGACACGACGGCATCGTCGCCGATGATCACTGGACCGCTGACCTGAGCTTTATCCCGTACTTCGGCTCGCCCGCAGACGAGAGCATGACGCGTTACAACAACGGAACCCAGAACTTTTGCGGAATCAGCGACCCACGCGGCGTCGCTAAGCTGTGCTTGCGGGGAGACCCAACCGCCGAGGGTGCCTGCCGCTACCCCCTGTTCTGGGATGGCGCGGGTGGCTCGAAGGCGGTGCAGTGTTTCGCCACCATGAGTGATCGTTGAGGTTGTTAGTTCCCAATACTGGTCGGCAGGCGAGGGGGTGGGCATGGTGATCAGAGTACTGTGGACCCCACTAGCCGCGAAGGAGGACACCATGAGTTCTGTTGCGTACTATATCCCGATTGATCAACGCCAGGCCGACGCGCTACGTCACAGTGCTGACGCGAGTGCGTGGGCAGGGGAAAGGCTGGAGGAGGTGGTGTTGAACGGAGCGTCGATAATAGATGACCAGCAGTGGATGGGCATGTATTTTGCGCTGCGACAGCTACCCCAAGCGCAGGTGACGCCGGAGCTTCCGCAGGCGGCGACTGGGATCGAGCAGCTGGGGGAGGAGCCACCAGTGGTGTTGGTGCCCGCCGAGGCCGTCTCCGCAATAGCAGATGCACTATCGGGGGTGGGTGCTGAGGAACTTGAGGCGGCTGCAGAGAACGTTCGGGCCGAGTACCCTGATGTGCTGCTTGACGACGCCGCGACATCGCTGAAGGCCCTCATCACTCTGTATCGAGAGGCTGCTGAGACGGGTAAAACCGTGGCGGTTGTGGTGTCGTAGCTGGGCGTTACAGTGGCCTGCGCGTGTTATGTTAGGGGTGTTGGAATGCATACCCCCGCACGGCTTGTTTTGCTGCGGGGTCGGAAATTTCATTCTAAGCTGTACTGGATACTATCTCGTGACTGGACCCAAAGGGGTGCTCTTTGACTAACTTAAAACCAAATTTCACCGACGTTGATGGCCGTAAAATTGTCACCCGCATCGTTGAGCACAAGGACTTTGAATATTTATCAGTAGAGCTGCTTAATGAGGAGGACGGTACAACCGAAGTTCTCATGAGGCTGAACATGTACGACGCCAAGAAAATGGATAGCGCTTGCGACGTATTTCTCCAGCACACCGTGGCTAAAAACTTCGGCAACTTTAGTGGGCATCTTTCCCCAACGGAACGCGCCGACCTGTTCAATGACGACGACGTTTAAAACACAGTGAACCTGCCTCCGAAAGGCAGGTTTTTCTTATCAAGGAGGCCATAAAGGTGCGCCACATACGAGTAATAGGAATAGGTGCAGGTAATCCGCAGCACATCACCCTCGAAGCCATCAGTGCGCTTCAGGGTGCCGATGCCGTGCTCGCCCTCGACAAAGGCGAAATCAAGGCCGACCTGCTCCAACTCCGACAACTCATCGTGGACACCCACGCCCCCGAGGTGCCCATCGTCACTGTTGACGACCCTCCCCGTGACCGCTACCCCCGCAACTACTCTTCCGAGGTCCGTCGCTGGCACCAAGCCCGCGCCCAGCTGCTTAACGACGCCCTGGTGAACGCCGTTTCTGAGGATGGCACCGCCGCATTCCTTGTCTGGGGGGATCCCTCCCTTTACGACTCCACGCTCCGCATCATCGACCACATGCGTGAAACCTGCGGACTCGAATGCGACGTGAGTGTGGTGCCCGGCGTTACCGCCGTCCAAGTACTGACCGCAGCGCACGGCATCACCATCAACCGCATTGGCGAGGCCATCCATATCACCACTGGGAGAAACCTGCATGCCACCAGTGAAAAAGACCGGCGTAACTGCGTGGTCATGCTCGACGGCGGCGCCGCTTGGCAGGACGCTCACACCGAGCACACCTACATCTGGTGGGGAGCCTACCTAGGCACACCCTCAGCAAGAACTCCGTCACGGATACGTCAAAGATGTGGGTGACGAGATTGCCGAGCTGAAAGCCTCTCTGCGTGAGGAACACGGGTGGATTATGGATACGTATTTGCTGCGAGAGGTTGATTGAGTGGTGGGGGATTGATTGGTGAATATCTGGACGGTTGCTACTAATAACGGGTAATAAGTTTGCTTTTCATTATTCCCCAATCAAAAAAGGAATCGTCTATATCACCACTGGAATAGACGGATATATATCCGGGGCGATGGGGGAGTCCCATGTCGCCCTCATTATCTTCATAGAAGACCATTAACGCCCAGCCGTTGTATATCTCTTTCTGGAAGGGGTTGCAGTCTTCTCCTTCATATTCTGGGTTGAAAGTGTTTTCATAATGCTGGATGATATTGTTCGGGAGTTTTGAATCCTTTGCGATCATTAGTTCTCCGGCGGAGCATAGTTCTGTGCCATAACATATCGAACTCAGTTCTTCGGGTGACACTGAGGGCGATATCTCAATAATTGCCCCGTAGTTTCGTTCCGTGGGTTGGAGAGCTTCGGCAAGTATGGGTATGAGGTCAGCGTCTAGTTCTGGTGTTATATCCTTCCACCAATGCACCGTAACATGATCATTGTTTAACCAGCCATCAATTTTATCCTTGGTGCAGCGATCTGCAAAAAGAAAAAATTGTGTTCCTGGGTGTTTATTTACATACGTGACAAAACGATCAAAAGGAACCGTTGTGGGCTCATTCATGGCGTCCACTTCATAGAAATAGTATATGAAGTTACCGTCTGATTCTTGTGAGGGCATGGTGTTTCCTTATTCTAACAGGGCGGAATAGGGGATTCCATTGTAGCCGATAATCGCGTAATGTAGTTCCTAATCACGCGTTGATACTAGATGCTAGCAAGCATCCAAAAGAATTCTTTCCTGCGCTTGATCTGCAGCTTTGTCAATGGTTTTGGCATTGTGGGCGCGGGCCCACAGTCTCATTAACTCACCCACCGACAGTCGGTTCTTCGTGGCCTCCATCTCGGCTTGAGCCACTTTTAATACGTCTTGCTGTCCCATTGATGAACAACCGCCAAATTGATCGCCAATGGAAGTATCCAGCCAGATAAGCTCCCACTGTTCAAGATCCACAATAAGCGGAATCGCTGAGATGGAACGAACAGTAACATGCGCAGCGGTTTCCACGGTGCGGGGTTCAAACACTTGACCAGCCATGCTGTGGGTCCTGGTCATTACTCCGGCGACGGTGTCAATATCGGCGAATAACTCTCCGTTGTAACCTTTGTTATACGAAACTATAGACATAATCGCGTAACGGGCCGATGGGAATTTCTGTATAAAGTCCGGCTTTTTGCCAATCCATGACAGCATGTGATTGTGCTTGTGGCGCAGCGTGATATCAATAAACTCGCACATGCCATCCTGTGTCGAGGCATTGGTAATATCCCCTGAATGTGTGACAAAACCGTGCATAGGATTACGGATAATATTGGTGTAATCCAGAGAGCCGATAATATGTTGGAAGTGGGTGTCGGTGAATACCACACCGAGACAGATATCGTGTCCGAACCCATGAACAAACATACGGATGATGTCGGTGGTATCTTTATCCGGCAACGGAAGGCGTTCACCACGGCTGATGTGTCTTAGCTTTGGGTAGATATCGTTGCCGAACCAGGGGACAAACATGCGGATAACATCAGTGATGTCCCTATCCTGCGCTGGAAGATGCTGACCACAACTGGCATGTCTTAGCCCTGACGAAGCATCACGCCTAACCAATTCTACTGGGGCATCACCAACTACTGGTACTGGCGCTATAGGCGGCGGGCGGTGGCAAGGCGCGCGACCATGCCGTCCAGCAACGCTGCTGTGACATTGCCCAATAATTTTGCATCAACTTTCGTTATTACTCGTTCACGCAGCTTGTTACTGCGACCGCCCACCCGGGTAACCACCACACGCGAATCACGGTTTTGTAGGCCGTTATACGCCGAAATTAAAGTAGTCAACGAAACGTTGGACAGTACTTTGCGGGCTGTATTTTCGATAGCACGTGCTTTCTTCTCCCAGTCTTTTGTGCGCGATGACGTAGCCAGACGCATTAGGTGGTCCAAGCGGCGAACAAAGTTACCCGGGGTATGTTCTAGTAATCTGACTGCTTCAACCACGTCACTGGTCTCCAAGGCTGTTTCAATGCGGGAGTTTAAGGTGCGATAGTTGCTGTTTCCATGGATAACGTCAAGTTGGTGTTGCGCGGCCTGGTGGCCAGTGACATCAAAGGGGTGGATGCGCCGCATCAACCGCCGCCAGAGGTGACGACGGTGTGCCAGCAGGTCGAGGTTGAAGTCGTTGCTAAATCGTGCCAGTGCGGTGATGATGGCCACACGGTGTCGCCTGGGTATGGGAGTGATGTTGACGGGGTGCTCGGCGCTGCAGAGCAGGTCGCGGGCGCGTTCGGAGTCATCCACGAACACAGTGAGCACGGTGCGCAGTACATCGTCAACATTGCGTGCGGAATCCAATCCTGCGCTCAGGGTGGCGTCCTGGTTGCCGCCGGTGGCGTACCACACGTCCCACAGCGCGGTCGCGAAGTTCTCACCGTTGCGGAAGGTGGCTGCCTGGAATAACGCAGCAGTGTCCGTGTCCAGGTATTCAGCGAGATCGTGCACAAACTCACGGTCTGCTTCTGACAAAGCCCTAGCCTTTTCCCATTCGTTGACCAGCATGAGCGTGTCAGGTGTGACTAGTGCGAGCACTCGCGGTGAGGCGGTCTTCAGCTTTGAATGTTCGTCCGGTCGCCACTGCCTCAGTGTGAGGTAATGAGTGATGGCGTTGAAGAACACTGCACCATCGGATATGTTCATGACCTGCTCGGGGAAGCCTGGGTACATGGGCACCCATGTACGGTCCGCACCAATAAGTTGTGCCGCCGTAGCTATAAGTTGTTTGAGTTCCTCCACGGGAAGTTGTTGAAGCTGTTCAGGGTTGGCGATAAATCCGAGGTTGAGTAGTTCGATTGCTGCGGTGGTGGCGACGATACGATTAGACGGAGAAGCGGCCGTGGGTCGAGCAACAAACAGTCCACGGCGCATAAACGCAGCGGTAGTCATGATAAACCTTTGCAGGTAGGGAAGGTGCGAAGACAATTTATCCCCCAACTATCATGGCGCGTTGGGGGATAAGTGAGGAAAGAATGCCCGTGAATCTATTCCGAGGATAGTGTAAAAGTAACGAACAGATATGCCTCACGCAGATTTCAGTGAAGCATATGTGAAGCCTGAAATCAAGCCTTACATATCCAGCAGGTTATCTGCTATTCAGCAGTGAGGGTGTAAATTCTCAAAAAGCTACTAGCATCTCGTATCTTGTGGTGGGGGTTATTCGCGTCATCCCCACATTCCTTTATCCCTGCAAGCTCGTCAAGTTTGCGCATGACAGCTCGAGCGCGGGGGTTGGTGGCGTGGCTGCCGTCGGGGTATTTGACGGTGGGGACGATGCGGTTGCCGTCGTTGACGGATTTGACCCACTCGCCTGCGGCTTCGTCTTCGTCAACGTCAATGTTGACGTAGGTGACTCCAGCGGCATCAAGGTCGCTGGTCAGGCGTTGGCAGAAGGGGCACCAGGTGGTGGTGTAGAGGGTGAGTTCATTCATTGTTTAAGTCCTTACATAGGTGATGTATTTGTACCGTAGTGGCGTCTTTTTGCCGCCGACGCCACTAGAGTCAACACCATCGTCACTGCGAATAATCCCACGTTCGGAGGTGAGCCAGTCGGTTTCTGATTCGATGGTGAATTCGCCTGTGATGTCAGGTGCGAAAACAGCACGGTTACCGAGGTGAGGGGCCAGGTGGGCGTCGATAAGTGTCATGGTGATGGCATCAACCAGAGGGAGTGTGCTGGCGTAGACTTGGCCACCGCCGATGATCCAGCCGTCTTGTGGGGGCTCTGTGGTCACGGTGGCGCCGGTGGACCAGTCGCCAGGCGGGCGGGTGGATAGGATGATATTGTCACGGCCGGGCAGGGGGCGGCGGGGAAGTGATTCCCACGTGGCGCGGCCCATGATGATGGGGTGGTCGAGCGTGGTGTTTTTGAAGTGTGCGAGGTCTTCGGGCAGGTACCAAGGCATGTCGTAGCCGTCGCCGATGACGCGGTCGTGGGTTTGAGCCCAGATGGCGCGGAGCATTAGACGGCGACCTGTGCGCGGATGACGGGGTGTGGATCGTAGCCTGTGAAAGTGATGTCCTCGAAGGTGTACTCAAACATGCTGTTGGCTTTTCTGAGTTCTAGTTGCGGGTAGGGGCGGGGTTCACGGCTGAGCTGAAGTTCGACCTGCTCGCGATGGTTGTCGTAGATGTGGCAGTCGCCGCCCGTCCAAATGAATTCGCCGACTTTTAACCCTGCTTGCTGCGCAAACATGTGCGTGAGTAGCGAGTAGGAGGCGATGTTGAACGGTACCCCAAGGAACATGTCAGCGCTGCGCTGGTAGAGCTGGCAGGACAGCGTCCCGTCCGCTACGTACAGCTGGAAAAGTAGGTGGCAGGGCGGCAGCGCCATGTTGTCGATCTCGGAGACGTTCCAGGCGGAGACGATGTTGCGGCGCGAGTCGGGGTTGTTTTTCAGCATGTCCAGCGCTCCTGCGATTTGGTCAATGTGCCCGCCGTTGGGAGTGGGCCAGCTGCGCCATTGCACACCGTAAACGGGGCCGAGTTCGCCGTCGGGGGATGCCCATTCGTCCCAAATGGTGATGCCGTGTTCGTGGAGGAAGGAGATGTTTGAATCGCCGCGCAGGAACCATAACAGCTCCCCCACAACGGACTTGACGTGCACTTTTTTGGTGGTGATCAGTGGGAAGGAGTGCTGAAGATCAAAGCGGATTTGCTGCCCGAACAGGCTGGTTGTGCCGGTGCCGGTGCGGTCGTCTTTGTGGGTTCCGCGTTCAAGGATGGTGCGGAGGAGGTCTTCGTAGGGTGTGGCCACGCCAGTCATGGACAATAGTGTACAGATGCCTGTTCGGGTTCTGTGGAAGGACATCGGAGGTTATTGTCATGGCAACAAATTATGGTTTGTGCATCGTGATCGCCTCGCTGAGCAGCGTTACAGTGATGGCGTGCAGTTGTGTGTAGTGCCGCGGTTGGAGGGGCGGCAGTTCGGGGAGTGGGCTCGGGGGAGCGGAGCGAGGTTGGGCGAATGCATCTGCTTTTACTGTGACGAGTATCAGCTTTTGTGGGATTCGCTTGAAACTGTCGGTCAGATCGAGCATGCCGTGCCTGACAATCCACGCATTACTATTCGCGCCGCGACACTGCCGGAAATCTGTGCCGCTGGCCTGTGTGAATTTATTGATGCGGTGGTGGAGGTTGATGGAGTGCGCACGACGGCGCGTATTCGGCTGCGCTAGGTTTGGTGTTGGGGTTGGGGCTGGGTTACCTCGTTTGGGGTGAATTTCATAGAAAACACTTTCCCATTAAGAGTTCACTAATTATTGACTAAACCCTCTTAAGTGCTCACCTGATCAATGATTAGCTGGAAATATGGTCGGACCAAAATTATATTATTCCCGCATGTGTGCTGCCCTGGTCAGTGTTGTTTGTGTGCTTGTTGCGCTGCTTGTAGTGCCGCAGGCTGTTGCCGAGGATTCACCGTCCACGTCGGTGATTATCGACGCCTCGGGTTCCATGCTCGCCCCGGATGCTGGTGGACAAACCCGCATGGATGCCGCGAAACAAGCAACCGAAGGCTTACTCAACGACCTCCCCAAAGAACAACGGTTATCCCTGTTAACCTATGGCACCCAGACCGGCAGTGGTGATGAGGAAAAAGCCGCAGGCTGCCAGGATGTCACCACCCTGGTGCCTATGGGTGGTAATCGTGCGGAGATGGTCTCCAAGGTCAAAGGCTTAAATCCTAGGGGCTATACCCCGATTGGGAAATCCCTACAACAGGCGGAGAAAGAACTGCCCGGCCAGGGTGCACGGCAGATTGTTCTGGTCTCGGACGGTATTGATACCTGCGCCCCACCACCGGTGTGTGAGGTGGCGAAGCAGATTCGTGAACGCGGGGTGGATATTGTCATCAATGTGATTGGACTCAATGTGGATGACCAGGCCCGTAGTGAGTTGCAGTGTGTGGCCAAAGAGGGTGGAGGATCGTATGCGGATGCGAAAGACGCGGCGTCGTTAAAAGAGCAGTTGGTGTTGAAGTCCACCCGCAATCTGCAGAAGTATCAGTCTGGTGGTGAGCAGGCCCACGGGGCCCCGACCGCTGCTGAGGCGCGTCCGATTGAAGTAGGCGGGATGAAGGACGGGAAACCCGATCCGAAACATTACCAGGACGTACTTCCAGCAACGACGTCTAAACCTGCAAGTAGCTTGCATTGGAAGGTAAATCTGGGCAAAGGAGAGCGGTTGGGCATTGGATATATTGTCCCACCACCACCAACCACAGGAAACAGCCTTGGAAGCTACATCACCGTTAAAGCAGACATTAAAGGCCCTAACGATAGTACATGTGTGGATAAAGACAAGAGTGCTAGTAATGCCAACGAGTTTTATCGATCCTTAGGAGGGGCTACTATTTCCCATGCAATAGGTGAGAATTCTTCATGTCAGCCAGGTGACTATAACATTTCACTGGAACGTACCGGAAGCCTGGAGGGGCAGCATGATCTTCCGATCGAGCTGATGTTGTGGAAAGTGCCGGAAGCCGCTGATACGACAACCACTTCGGCACCACCCACGGATAAACCGCAGCCAACAAACCTTGAGGTGGGTAACTCAGCTGGGAAATTGCCTACTGCATTGGGTCCGTCTGACGCTCCGACGGTAAAGCCTGGGACCTACGATGCGGAGATTGTTCCTGGTGAAATGCTCTGGTTTAAGGTTCCAGTGGAAGAAGGCCAGCGTTTGCAGATGGCCTTTGATGTACCCCCGATCGATCTGGAGGACCCCAATGATATTTACGGTCGTATTGGGCGAAATTTCCTGGAGCGTGATGGGACCGACGCTTTATCCGGTAGTTACCAAAGACGCCAAGAAGGATAGCATCGATAATAACGACTACAGTGTGGATGTCTATCGTGATGCGACGGCGACCGCCTCAACAACCACTCTGCCGATTCGCTGGGACAATATTAACAACAGCGACTCGGATGTTTATAGCGGGTTCATTTCTGGGGAACAATACGTTGCACTGAGGTATAGCACTATTTTCCGCAAGGCGGATCAAAATACGCAGTCAATTCCTATTAAGTTCCGCGTCGCGGTGGCTGCCACAGGTGAGGCGGAAAAGGCCCCAACCTTGAGCTATAACGGCGAGCAACAATCCACAACTGCATCGGCGGCCACGGATAACTCCTCAACCTCCGCCAACGCCGACGGTAGTAACTCCACGGGCGGAATCCGACGCACTGCAACGATGCTGGCGGTAGGCGGTGGTGCCGTTGGGCTTGTTGTACTCCTTCTCATTGGCGTGGTGTTCATCACGCGCAGGCGGCGATAGTCCCTGCACAAGGGGTGTGTAAAGTTTGTATACGCTTAAGTCGGAAAATGGGGTGTTTTCGAGCTTGACGGTATGCAAACTTTACATCGCAGGTACTCGGGGCGGGTTTGTGTGGAATGTGCTTATCTTCAAGCTGGAAAAACACCGATTTTTCTGCTTAACCATAAGCAGATTTTGCACAACCACTAGAACCCAAGAAGCCTGTAAGATACGTCCATCCCCAGGTACAAAAACACCCCATTTTCGTACCCAGTGATAGACCTATTTAACATCCCGCACCCCGAGCACAGTTGTGGTCTATCAAGCCGCCGCGAACCCCTGTTCATCCGGCACTTTCACAGACCGCAACCACGCCGCCAGGCCGAAGCCAACCCCAAGCAACAACCCCAGCAACCACAACCCCTAGTAACTCCCGTTCTCTTCCAGGAATCCCGCAGCTGCCTCTAGCATGTCGTCAGCGAGTTCGGGTCGGCAGATGAGGATGTCAGGCAGGTAGGTGTCTTTGTTGTTGTAAGTGAGGGGAGATCCGTCGAGGCGGGAGCAGTGCAGCCCGGCGGCGGTGCAGACTCCCACAGGGGCGGCACTGTCCCATTCGTATTGTCCACCTGCGTGGACGTAGGCGTCGGCATCGCCGAGGAGAACGTGCATGGCTTTAGCGCCGGCGGATCCCATTTTGGTGGTCTCAAAGCCGAACTTGTCGGCGATGTGGTGCGCGACGGCGGGCGCACGGTTGTGGGACACAACGATGTTGCGGGAGAGTGGCCCGAGGACGGCTTTGACGTCATCGGAGTGGAAGACTACGCCGAGGTCGGGCAGGCCGACGGCGGCGGTAATGGGGAGGCCGTTTTCAACGAGGGCGATGTGCACGGCCCAGTCTTGCCGCCCGGTGGCGAATTCTTTGGTGCCGTCAAGGGGGGGTCGATAATCCAGACGCGGTTTTTGCCGAGGCGCGCGGGGTTGTCGGCGGCTTCTTCGGAAAGGAATCCGTCGTCGGGTCGGTCTTGTTCGAGGACGCGTGCGATCCAGCTTTGGGCGAGGTCGTCACCAGCCTCACCGAGGTTGCGGCCGCGGAGGAGGCCAACGTTTCGAACACCTTTGAGGATTTCGCCGGTGCCTTGCGCGAGGCGTCGGGTGAGGATGGAGTCGTCAAAGTGAACAGTCATAACTTAAATCCTAGTTGTTTGGTTGTATGGAGGTATGGCTGACAGTGTGCTTGCTCGTTTTTGCCCTCCAGTGGCCGAGTGGTTTCGGGGTGTTTTCGCCGCCCCGACTCCAGTTCAGCAGGAGGCGTGGGAGGCTATTTCTGCTGGTGAGCACGCATTGGTGGTCGCTCCGACTGGTTCGGGTAAGACGCTGGCGGCGTTTTTGTGGGCATTGAATTCTCTGGTGTCGGCACCGGGGCAGTTATCGCTTATCGACGCCCCTCCTACCGCGGCGTCGTCACGCAAGGGCACTGGTGTGCGGGTTCTGTATGTGTCGCCCTTGAAGGCGTTGGGCGTGGATGTGGAGAATAACCTGCGTGCGCCGCTGTTGGGTATCGGGCGCACAGGGGAGCGTTTAGGGGCAGCCAGTGCCGGAGGTGCGAGTTGGTGTGCGATCGGGGGATACGACGAGCGCTGAGCGCAGCAGGCAGGTGCGCCAGCCGCCGGATATTTTGATCACCACTCCGGAGAGCCTGTATTTGATGTTGACGTCCAAGGCGGGGGAGATTCTGGCGGATGTGGATACGGTGATAATCGATGAGATCCACGCCATTGCGGGCACGAAGCGCGGCGCTCACCTGGCGCTGAGCCTGGAACGACTGGAACGCATCACTACAACTCCGCCGCAGCGTATCGGCCTGTCGGCAACTGTCCGTCGTTGGAGCGGGTGGCGGAGTTTTTGGGCGGCAACCGCGAGGTACGGATCATTAATCCGCCCGCAGAGAAGAAGTGGGCCTTGGATGTGCGGGTGCCAGTGGAGGACATGTCGGATCTGCCCACCCCAGAGATTGGCTCAACCATCGGGGAGGCGGTGATCGATGATCCTTTGGGGCTTTCCGGCCCGAGTCCCCTGGAGGAGTCGGCGCTGCCAACACAAAAGTCTATTTGGCCGTTCGTTGAGCAGGACGTGTACGCGCAGATCATGGCAGCACATTCGACGCTGCTGTTTGTCAATGCCCGCCGCACGGCGGAGCGCCTGACCAGCAGGTTGAATGAGTTGTGGGCGGCGGAGCATGACCCGGAGTCATTGTCGCCGCAGCGGCGTCGAGACCCGGCGCAGATGATGTCCTCAGCGGACGTGGCGGGGAAGGCCCCGGCGGTGATCGCGCGGGCGCACCACGGATCAGTAAGCAAGGACGAGCGCGCACTCACGGAACAGATGCTGAAGTCGGGGGAGCTGAAATGCGTGGTGGCCACCTCCTCGCTGGAGCTGGGCATTGACATGGGCGCGGTGGACCTGGTGATACAGGTGGAATCTCCGCCATCAGTGGCCAGCGCCCTGCAACGTGTGGGGCGTGCAGGTCACACGGTGGGCGCGGTGTCAACAGGTGTGCTGCATCCGAAAAACCGTAGTGACCTGTTGCAAACCGCCGTAACGGTGGAGCGCATGCTGGAGGGGAAGATTGAGGAACTGAAAGTACCCTCCAACCCCCCTCGATGTGCTGGTGCAGCAGACCATCGCCGCCACCGTCACGGCCGATATTCACGTGGACACCTGGTACGAGACGGTCCGTCGCGCCTACCCGTATAAAACCCTGGACCGCGACGTGTTCGATGCTGTCATTGACCTAGCCAGCGGCGTGTACCCCTCAACGGATTTTGCCGAACTCAAACCCCGTATCGTATTCGACCGCATCACCGGCATGCTTTCCGCGCGCCCAGGTGCGCAGCGGGTGGCGGTGACCAGCGGCGGAACCATTCCTGATCGTGGCATGTTCGGCGTGTTCCTCATCGGCTCGGAGGACACGAAAGCCCCACGCCGTGTTGGTGAGTTGGACGAGGAGATGGTGCACGAATCCCGTGTGGGCGACATCTTCACGCTGGGAGCCACGAGCTGGCGGGTGGAAGACATCACCCGCGACCAGGTGCTGGTCTCACCCGCGCCGGGGCATACGGGCCGTCTGCCCTTTCTGGAACGGGGACGGGTTGGGCCGCCCCGCCGAACTGGGCAAAGCTGTGGGTAGGTTTCGCCGCGAACTAGCTGCCGACCCGGCGCGAGTGGCGGCTTTCAGTGATAATGCGCGCGCCAACCTGGTGAATTATGTGCAGCAACAACAGGAGGCCACCGGGGTGGTCCCGGACGAGAAGACCCTGGTGCTGGAGCGTTTCAAGGATGAGCTGGGAGATTGGCGCGTGGTGCTGCATTCCCCCTATGGGCGGGGTGTGAATGCCGCGTGGGCGCTGGCCATTGGTGCGCGTATCGCGGAGCAGACGGGGATTGACGCGCAGCCTGTCGCTGGTGACGATGGTATTGTGTTGCGCCTCCCCGAGGGGGAATCCCCGCCGGGCACCGAGCTGGTGATGTTCGACCCAGGGGATATTGAGCAGATCGTGGCGGAGCAGGTGGGTAATTCGGCCTTGTTTGCGTCCCGGTTCCGGGAGTGCGCCGCCCGTGCGTTGCTGTTGCCGCGCCGGAATCCGGGCAAGCGCGCGCCGCTCTGGCAACAGCGTCAACGCGCGGCGCAGCTGTTGGATATTGCCCGGAAGTACCCCTCGTTTCCCGTCATTTTGGAGACGGTGCGGGAATGTCTTCAGGACGTGTATGACCTTCCAGCCTTGAAGGATCTGTGTCGAGACCTGCAGGAACGCCGTGTTCAGGTGGCTGAGGTGACGGTGGAGCAGCCCAGCCCTTTTTCCTCTTCGTTGCTGTTTAATTACACAGGCGCGTTCCTGTATGAGGGCGACAGTCCCCTTGCGGAGAAGCGCGCCGCCGCTTTGGCTCTGGACCCGGCGCTGTTGGCCAAGCTGCTGGGCACGGTGGAGCTCCGGGAACTGCTCGACCCGGACGTGATCGAACAGACGCACGCTGAGCTGCAGCGAACCCTTCCCGGTCGCCAGGCCCGCACTGCTGAAGAGCTTGCGGACATACTGCGGGTGGTCGGTCCGATTCCTTACGATGACCTGCCCGCGCACTGTGCCTTCGACGAGCCCTTCGCCGCCCTGCTCACTCTTGGTAATCGCGTGATGCAGGTACGTATTGCCGGGCGGGAGCACGCCGCCATCAGCACGGATGCTCCGCTGCTTCGCGACGCCCTGGGAATCCCCGTCCCGCCTGGGGTTTCGGCACCCACGCATTTCGTGGATGACGCCTTGGAACAGCTAATTCATCGCTTCGCCAAAACCCGTGGGCCGTTCATCGTCAGCGACGTGGCAGAGGCTTTTGGCCTTGGCGTGGGCACCGCGCACACCATCGTCCGGGAGGCGGCACGCGCCGGGATTGTGGTGGAGGGGAGGTATCGGCAGGGCGTCGATACGCAGGAGTATTGCGCAAAGGACGTGCTGCGGACCATTCGTCTGCGGAGTTTGGCGCGAGCGCGGGAGCAGGCCGAGCCGGTGAGCCAACACACGTACGCGCGGTTCCTGCAGCAGTGGCACGGTATTGCGGAGGTAGGGCAGCGCCCCGAACTGCAGGGTGCCGACGGCGTGTTTGCTGTGGTGGAGCAGTTGGCGGGTGTGCGGCTGCCTGCCAGTGCGTGGGAATCCTGGATTTTTCCGACGCGGGTGGCGGGCTACCAGCCCACCATGCTGGACGAACTCACCACCAGCGGCGAGGTCAGCATCGTTGGTGCGGGCAAAGCCGGGGCGCGCGATCCCTGGATCATGCTGCTGCCCAGCGACTATGCCGCCGAACTCGCGCCGATTGTGGATGTCACACTCACACCCACCCAGCAAGCGGTGGTGGATTTGCTGGCGCGCGGCGGCGGATTCTACTTTCCCGAACTGCTCAGCGACGTTGGCGGCGGGCTCGTCGTGCCGGGGTACGATGCAGGCCACCGAACTACAGGACACGCTGTGGGAACTCGTGGAGATGGGTATGGTCACCCCGGATGGCTTCGGGCCGATTCGTGCGCGCCTCGCCGCAGGTACGTCAGGAAAGTCCGCGCACCGCGCGAAACGACGCCCCGTGCGCGGCAGGCTTCGCCGGGGACGCACCAGTTTCGGCCCTGTGCGCAATAACCCTACGCCGCCCGACATGCTGGGGCGCTGGTCGCTGGCTGTCACCCCTGCCACCGACGCCACCCACCGCTCCATCGCCCACGGTGAGGCATGGCTGGAACGCTACGGCGTGGTCACTCGTGGCAGCGTGGTTGCCGAAGACACCATCGGTGGGTTCGCCCTCGCCTACAAGGTTCTCGCCGGGTTTGAGGAATCTGGCAAAGCCACCCGCGGCTACCTTATCGACGCTCTGGGGGCCGCGCAGTTTTCCACGCCCGCCGTGGTGGACCGCCTGCGCGGTATCGAACGCGCCTCTGCGCCATGTGGCGTGGTGGTTCTCGCCGCCGCTGACCCCGCCAATCCCTACGGTGCCAGCTTGCCGTGGCCCGATGATGGTGCTCGTCTTACTCGTGGTGCTGGGGCACTGGTTGTGCTTAACGACGCCCAGCCTATCGCCCACCTCACGCGCGGCGGACGCACCCTCACTCTCCTTGGCGAGGACTGTGTGGGGCTTGTCGTGCACGCTTTGGGCGATGCGATTGCGCGGGGCATGACCAGCAGAATCACGGTGGAGAAAGTCAACGGCGACCCTGTTTTGGAGTCCGCCCTGCTTGCCGAATTCCGCGCCGCTGGAGCGCACATCACCCCACGCGGCGTGAGCATCGGGGGAGCCGGGAGTACTGGTTCGCGTGGCGGTGCTGGAGCCAGTGGCATTGGGGGTCGGTCGCTGGGTGAGGCATTGGCTGAGCTGGGGGATTAGGGGTGTGGCGTAGTGTTTGCTTATCAAACTGTCGTTTTTGGGGCTTGAACAGGACAGTTTGATAAGCAAACATTACGGGGAAATATTGAACCCCCACCCCCCTATGGCACAATAGCCACCATGCCTGAAGGCGATTCGGTATTTCAGTTGGCGTCCAGGATGCAGTTCCTGGTGGGCCGGGAAGTGCTGTATACGGACCTGCGGGTAGCCTCGGTCGCTACCACCACGTTCACGGGGGGAGACCGTCGAGCGCATCTGGCCGTACGGCAAGCATTTGTTTATGCAGCTGGGGGAGCGGGTTCTGCATACGCACCTGAAAATGGAGGGCACGTGGTCGTTTCATCTCAAGGGTGATAGGTGGAAGAAGCCTGGCTATAAGGCTCGCGTGGTGTTGGCTGTGGATGGCACTCCGCACCCGCGTCCGATTGAGGCGGTCGGATTTGAGCTGGGTTTTGTGCGCGTGTTTTCGCTGCGTGATTACCCAGATCGGATCGCTCATTTGGGGCCGGATGTGCTGGGGGAGAACTGGAATCCGGAGGAAGCGACAAAGCGGATTCTCGCCAGGCCAGAGCGCCCGATTGGCACGGCATTGTTGGATCAGCGGAATCTGGCGGGAGTGGGAAATGAGTATCGCGCGGAGGTGTGTTTCATTGCGGGCGTGCACCCTGCCACGCCGGTTGCTCACACGGATGTGCCAAAGATCGTGGACATCGTGCGTCGAGTCATGTGGGCGAACCGTAATTCACCTATTCGCGTGACCACGGGGGTGCGACGCGCCGGGGAGAACGGCTACGTGTTTGGCCGGAATAACAGACCGTGCCGTCGATGCGGGACGCTGATTGTAAAAGGCGAGTTGGGCGGCGTCGATAAGGGTGGCGACGAGGGGGAGTTGGAGCGCATCATCTGGTGGTGTCCGGCGTGCCAGCCCCGGGTTTTGTGATGTAGCTACACTGGAGGGGTATGCGAACGCTATTGAATATTATCTGGGTGATCACCGGCGGGATTTGGCTGTCGTTGGGGTATTTTTTCTTCGGGCTGCTGGCGTGCGTTCTGGTGGTGACCATTCCGGCAGGTGTGGCATCGTTCCGCATGGCTAATTACGCGCTGTGGCCGTTTGGGCGCACGGTGGTGGAGAAACCTGGCGCGGGTGCGATGAGCGGCCTCAGTAACGTGATGTGGTTCTTTGTGGCGGGCTTGTGGCTGGCTGCGGGGCATATCGCTACGGCGGCGGCGCAGGCCGTCACCATCATTGGCATTCCGCTGGCCATTGCGAACGTGAAGATGATCCCGGTGACGTGCTTTCCGTTCGGCAAGGAGATTGTCAGCTCACGTTAGACGGACTGCCTCCTGGACGCCACCTAAAGCCGTCCGGGTAGTGTGTCGAAAAGCTGGGCCACGGGGTTGAAGATGCGTGCGGGTGCCTTGTGGTCCTGGATTTCCTGGAGGATGAGTTCGGGAGCGCCTTTCCAGATGGTGGTTACTTCTTCCAGCACCCAGTCGGCCTCAAGCCCGGCATCGGTGGCAAACTGTTTCCAGTCGCTCATGGTGACGGTGCGGAAGTTAAAATTCGTGCCAATAGACAGTGCAAGTTCTTGACTGTAGCTGGGGTACGGTGCCACGGAAATGAGGTCGTATGCGGGGGCTAGCCGAACCTCGCCGCCCGGTTTGATCAGCAGCGAATGGTTCTTTCCGTGCGCGTCACCGTTGCCGATCGCCACGTTGAACGCTGCCTGCCGCACCAGCGCCTGCACATCCTCCTCGGCGTTGCTGGAATGCTCACGCAGGAACCGCACATAGTCGCTTAACGACGGCCCGCCCGCCTTTTGGTATTTCTTCTCAGGGCTCAGACCCCATGCCTGAATGATGTCTTCTTGATGGATACGGAGAGTTCCTTCCGGCAGCATGGTGCGGTCAAATCGTGCCGTCACGTACGCGCGCTCACTGCCGACGCCCACTAACCCGGCCGTCGCCGTATTGATTCCGATGGTGCGTGCCGCCGTCATGATCGCAGCTTCAAGGCGATCAATGTCCCGAAACTGCATCGATGCAGGTTTAAAAATATGAGTAGACGGGGTGGTCCCATCAGGCAAGAACCATTGCTTGTCGTGGTAGGCCAGCGCAATCTTCTCGTGCGCCCCCGAGAGGGTAGCGCGGGGAATCACACGATGTGAGGGGAGTGCACCGCCGAATTCCCGAACCGATGCAATGAGGGTTTCCACGTCGCGGTCGCTGAGCGGATGGGAAAAATCATCAAAACCAGGGATGTTACCTGTGCGAACAAATTGTGCTGCGCCGGCAATGTCCTCGCCCATATGGCCAAGAATCTCAAAAGCATCATTGGCGTTGACAATGTTATAGCGCCGACCCCAATCAGACAGGAGCTTCTTATTCTCCGGTAGCAAACCCTGTAAAATGTATTCTATATTTTTGGTGGTATGTGGATCTGCTTGTAAAGGCAAACTTAAAGAAAAAGGATAAGCATCTGGGTTGGCAAGCCATTCATCTGAATATTGAAGTAGGCATTCGCCATTAGCGTCGCGAGAGACGTAAGCAGCAAACTGTCCAGAAAGGTACAAGTCAAGGCTCTTTACTTTACCCACTGTCTGCTCCCTCGCTTTGATTGCCCTGCGTTGCGCGCATGTTGTTTTTCCCAACCGTTTTTCCGACCATGGACAGTTTACACAACGAACATGTCCCCCAAACCGCACGGCCGCGTGCCGGCTGTAGCTATATTGCTATATAAATTTCTTTGTTGGCCTGAACTGCTGAAATGCTGCATTCTGAAAAGGTAGCAGACTCGCGTAAAAATGGGGTGCTGGATTGATCTACCCCCGAGATGGAAAGTGTTGTGGCTTGGGGCGCTGGGTGGTGTGTGAAATGTGTATACCGTTAGGTCCGAAAATGCGTTTTTTGTTGCCTGGACGTATACATACTTGGATGCAAACGGTGTAAAAATGCTAAGCCCCGCACAGTGTGCTTATGCTCAAGCACGAAAACACCCCCTTTTGTGGCCTGGGGATAAGCACACTTTTCATGCTTGCCATGATCTATCAAACTGCACGTTCGACCAGTGAAAAGCGGGAGTTTGGTAGATCATTGGCAGCCACCCCTGCGCCATGATCTACCAAACTCCCAGAAACCCCAAAAGAACCAAACCTACCGGTTGGCGCGGTACCACTCAATCAAAGAATCGGTGGACGGGTCACCTGATTCAGGCGCTGCTGCGCCAGTCACGGCGGGGAGCAGGTCGTTGGCTTGCTTTTTGCCGAGTTCCACGCCCCACTGGTCAAAGGAGTTGATGTCCCACACCACGCCTTGCACGAAAGTGATGTGCTCGTAGAGCGCGATGAGTGCGCCCAGCACAAACGGGGTGAGTTCTTGGGCGAGGATGGTGGTGGAGGGGCGGTTGCCGGGCATGACTTTGTGGTTGATCAGGTCCACGGGTACGCCTTCGTCGGAGATTTCTACCGCGTTTTTGCCAAAGGCGAGGACTTTGGTTTGTGCGAAGAAGTTGCTCATGAGCAGGTCGTGCATGCTGCCTGTGCCGTCGGCGGTTGCCAGATCGGTTTTAGGTCGGGCAAACCCGATGAAGTCAGCAGGGATGAGCCTGGTTCCTTGGTGCATGAGCTGGAAGAAGGCGTGTTGCCCGTTGGTCCCCGGTTCGCCCCAGTAGATTTCGCCAGTGTCGCAGGTGACGGCGGTTCCGTCGTGGCGGACGGATTTGCCGTTGGATTCCATGGTGAGCTGCTGCAGATAGCGGGGAAGCGCGCGAGGTCCTGGGAATAAGGCAGCACAGCGTGGGTTTGTGCGTCGAAGAAGTCGGTGTACCAGATTCCCAGTAGACCCATGAGTGCGGGCACGTTTTTTTCAAGCGGGGTGGTGCGGAAGTGCTCGTCCATGGCGTGGAAGCCGTCGAGGAAGCGCATAAAGTCCAGGGGGCCGATCACTGCCATGAGCGAGAGCCCGATGGCCGAATCGACGGAGTAGCGGCCGCCCACCCAGTTCCAAAAGCCGAACATGTTGTTGGTGTCTATGCCAAATTCGGCGACTTTCTCGGCGTTGGTGGAGACGGCGACAAAGTGCTTGGCCACGGCGGCCTGGTCGCCATCGAAGGCATCAAGAAGCCAGCGCCGTGCAGCAGTGGCGTTGGCCAGGGTTTCCTGGGTGGTGAAGGTCTTGGATGCCACCACAAACAACGTGGAGCCAGGGTCTAGGCCGTCAAGTTTGCTCACCAAGTCTGCTGGGTCAACGTTGGAGACGAAGCGGGCGGTAATTCCGGCGGTGGCGTATTCCCGCAGGGCAAGCGTCGCCATCGCGGGGCCGAGATCGGAGCCGCCGATACCAATGTTGACGATTGTTTTGATGGTGTGCCCGGTGTGTCCCAGCCAGTCGCCGGAGCGCAGGGCATGAGCAAAATCACGCATCCGCCCAAGCACGTCGTGCACGTCAGCAGCGACGTCTTGGCTGTCCACTACTAGGTCTTCCTCCACGGGTAGTCGCAGCGCGGTGTGTAGTACGGCACGATCCTCGGTGTTGTTGAGGTGGGCACCGGTGAACATGGCTTCCGTTTTTTCTTTGAGCCCAGCGGCGTTGGCAAGGTCAATGAGCAGCGCCAGGGTTTCATCGTTCACGCGGTTTTTAGAGAGGTCAACATGCAAACCCGCAGCGTTGAAGGTGAGTGTGGAGGCGCGGGAGGGGTCGGCGTCGAAAAGCTCGCGCAGTGTTACTTCCCGTAGCGAATTGTGGTGGTTTTCCAACGCTTTCCACTGGGTAGTGGAGGTGATGTCGGATGCCATGTTTTCTCCTTAAGAAACTATCTATGAAATGGGTATTAACCTCTTCCACGTTAGTCAATCTCACACACGCGCGCCTGGGGAGTACGTCACTTAATTTGATACCTAAGACACACAGCAGACACACACCGACCCCATAATCACAATAGTTAGTTTTGCTGGCATAGTGGTAGCCATGACAGAGCTAAACACCCAAGAACAAACCCAAGCGCACAACACCCAAGAACACACAACCCATTCGCACGGTATGCATGCCGCGCCCTCGCAGACTGCGGGTACGCAGAGTGTGCAGGAGCGCATCGATTATTTGATGAGCTACACCCCAACGGGGCTCTTTATGAACGGCGATTACACCGACGCCTCTGATGGCGGCACGTTTGCGGTGTATAACCCGTCAACGGGTGCGGAGTTAGCCCAGGTAGCGTCGGCTACGGCGGAGGATGCGCGCCGGGCGTTAGACACGGCCGTCGATAAGCAGGCGGAGTGGGCAGCGATGTCCACGCGGGAGCGTTCGGAGATTCTGTACCGCACGTACGAGCTATTGCTCGATGTTACGTCGGAGTTGTCGCTGCTTCAGAGTTTAGAGTTGGGTCGCGCGCTGCCGGATTGCCAGGCTGAGGTGGCGTACGCCGCCGAGTTTTTCCGTTGGTTTGCGGAGGAGGCGGTGCGGGTTCGCGGTGATTTCCGTCCCAGCCCCACCGATAACGCGCGCTTCTTGGTGACTCAGCAACCGGTGGGTCCGGTGCTTGCAGTGACACCGTGGAATTTCCCACTGGCGATGGGCGCTCGCAAGCTTGCCCCAGCGTTGGCGGCGGGCTGCACGGCGATTGTGAAACCGGCATCGAAAACCCCGCTGACCATGCTGTATCTTGCGGTGGTTCTCCGGGAATCGGGCCTGCCGGACGGAGTGCTCAGCGTGCTGCCCACGGCCAATGCTTCAGTGATTTCGGACCTGCTGGACGATCCGCGCCTGCGCAAGCTCACCTTCACCGGTTCGACGGAGGTGGGGCAGCAGCTCGCTGCGAAGGCCGCTCAGCACACCACGCGCGTCAGCCTGGAGCTCGGCGGTAACGCGCCATACATTGTGCTTGACGACGCCGCGGTGGACCTCGCCGCGCGCGAGGTTGCGGTGGCGAAGATGCGCGGCGCGGGACAGGTATGCATCGCGGCGAACCGCTTCCTGGTGCACGAGTCCCTGGTGGATGAGTTCGTGCCCGCTGTGGTGGAGCAGATGAAGAGCTTCACCATGGGGCCGGGTTACGAGGACGGCGTGACGTTGGGTGCACTGTCCGGGGCCGGATCAGGTGGATTCGGTGGCGGAACTCGTCGACGATGCGATTGTCGCAGGCGCGACCCTATGCCTGGGCGGGATTCGTGAGGAAGGGGAGGGGTCGTTTTACCCCGCCACAGTGCTCACGGAGGTTCCAGCTGAGTCCAGGATTGCCAAGGAGGAGATTTTCGGCCCAGTAGTGGCGATTCAGACCTTTAGCACCGATGCGGAGGCGATTCGCCTGGCTAACGACACTCACTTTGGCCTGGCGGCCTACGTGTTCAGTGAATCCTTGGAGCGCGCGCTGAACGTGGCGGAGTCTCTGGAGGTGGGCATGGTGTCCATCAACAAGGGGGCGCTGTCCGATCCGGCAGCCCCGTTTGGCGGTGTGAAGGAGTCGGGTGTCGGCCGCGAGGGCGGTTTCGAGGGGATTCGCGAATTCCTGGAAACCAAGCTGATTTCCATTCCGCCCCGCTAGCCCAAGCTGCGCGACCCCAAGCCCAGCTAGCCCAAGCGTCCGCGTCCTAAACGCAGGAGAATGTTTGCCAGGGCGGGGCCTTCTTCGCCGAGTTCTTCGCGGAACTGGTTGATAATGGCTAGCTCTCGCGTGTAGACCAGCCGGGTGCCGCCTGAGCCCATGCGTGTCTTTCCGATGGCTTTGGAGATGTCGCTGCGGCGTTTCACAGCATCCAAGATTTCGCGGTCCAGCCGGTTGATTTCTTCCCGGTACCGCTGGATTTCCGCATCAGACAGGGGGTCATCGGTGCCGGACGGCATGCGGATCTCAAAGTTTTCGGGCATGGTCCATATTCTGCCATGATGTCTGACGCACCCTGTAGGTTAGTAATCACTATGGAAAATTCGCGTGATCTCACTGCGGGGTTGAATCCGCAACAGAAAGAAGCTGTGGAGCATACCGGTGTGCCGTTGCTGATCGTGGCAGGTGCCGGCTCTGGGAAAACAGCGGTATTGACCCGCCGGATCGCGTATTTGCTGCAGCACCGTGGGGTGCATCCGGGCCAGATTTTGGCGATCACATTACGAATAAAGCCGCTGCGGAAATGCGGGAACGTGTCATGGATGTGGTGGGTCCGGTTGCAGAACGCATGTGGGTGTCCACTTTCCACTCGACGTGTGTAAGGATCCTGCGTCAGCATGCGAGCATGATCCCCGGCTTGAACACTAATTTTTCCATCTACGATTCGGACGATTCCCGGCGACTGCTCGCGCAGATTGCCAAGGATATGCAGCTGGATCTGAAAAAGTTCACTGCGCGTTCCTTGGCCACGGCTATTTCCAATTTGAAGAATGAGTTGGTCTCGCCGCAGGATGCTGCCACCGAGGCGGAGAAAACCCGCAACGAGTTCGAGGTGGTGGTGGCCAAGGTCTACGCCGATTATCAGGCGCAGTTGCGCCGCGCCAACGCCGTGGATTTTGACGACCTCATCGGCGAAGTGGTGGGTATCTTCCAGCGGCACCCTGAGGTGGCAGAGCATTATCGACGCCGCTTCCGCCACGTGCTCATTGACGAGTACCAGGACACCAACCACGCCCAGTACATGCTGGTGTCAACGCTGGTGGGTAAGCCCACGGACGATCCTTATGCGGCGCCCCCGAGCGAAATTGTGCGTGGTGGGTGACGCAGACCAGTCCATTTACGCTTTCCGTGGTGCGACGATCCGCAACATTGAGGAGTTCGAGCGGGACTACCCACAGGCGCGCACGATTCTTCTGGAGCAGAATTACCGTTCGACACAGAACATTCTTTCCGCTGCGAACGCGGTGATTGCCCAGAACGAGGGACGTCGGGATAAACGGCTATGGACTGCCCTAGGGGACGGGGAGAAGCTGGTCGGCTATGTGGCGGATAACGAGCAGGACGAGGCGCGTTTTATTGCCCAGGAAATTGACAACCTTGCCGATGACGGGGCGTCGTTTAGCGACATTGCAGTGATGTACCGCACGAATAATTCCTCCCGGGCGCTGGAAGATGTGTTCATTCGTACGGGCATTCCGTACAAAGTTGTGGGCGGCACCCGCTTCTACGAGCGCAAGGAAATCCGCGACATTGTGGCCTACCTGCGTGTACTGGATAACCCAGACGACAGTGTGTCGCTGCGGCGCATCATTAACACCCCGCGCCGCGGTATCGGGGACCGCGCGCAAGCCTTCATTGCCCTGCACGCCGACACCAATGGCATGAGCTTCGGTTCTGCGCTTATCGACGCCGCGAACGGCAAGGTCAGCATGCTAGGCACCCGCGCCAAAAACGCCGTGGCAAAGTTCGTGGACATGATGGACGGCCTGCGTTTTATCGCGCAGACCTCCATCAATGAAGACACAAACCTGCCGGACCTGGGGGCGATCGTGTCGTCGATTTTGGACGTGACTGGGTACCGCAGCGAACTGGAGGTATCCAACGACCCGCAAGATGGCACGCGCCTGGATAACCTCAACGAGCTGGTCTCCGTCGCTAGGGAATTCACCTCCGATGTGGCCACCATGCTGGCCTACGCGGACGATGAGCAGCAGCAGGATACGGGGGAGCCGGAACCCGGGAGCCTTCAGGCGTTTCTGGAACGCGTATCTCTGGTCGCGGACGCGGATCAGCTTCCCGACAACGATCAGGGTGTGGTGACCCTCATGACCTTGCACACGGCGAAAGGGTTGGAGTTTCCCATCGTGTTCCTCACTGGATGGGAGGACGGTCAGTTCCCGCATCTGCGTGCGCTGGGAAACCCGCGTGAGCTCGCCGAGGAGCGCCGTTTAGCATATGTGGGTATAACGCGTGCCCAACGGCGTTTGTACGTCTCTAGAGCGCTGATGAGGGCTTCCTGGGGCAATCCTGTGACCAACCCGCCGTCGCGCTTCCTCCAAGAGATACCCGGCGATCTGGTGGACTGGCGTCGAGAGGAACCACAAGCCCAGTCCTGGAATGAGTGGGACGACTGGGGTGAGAGCTCCTACCAAGCCTCATCAAGGCCGTGGCAGCCACCCGCCGCCCCCAGCCCCCAGCGTGGCGGGGGACGCAACAAGGAGCTGAAACTTGCGGTGGGGGACCGCGTGAACCACGAAATACGGTCTGGGTACCGTGCTTGAGGTCAACGGCACTGGCGTGCGCGCGACCGTGGTTATTGATTTCGGCTCGTCTGGGACGGTCCGGTTGATGCTTATTGGTGGTCTTCCGATGGAGAAGCTGTGAGCTGTTCCATGAATCCTGTGCTGGTCAGGGCGTCGTAAAACACATCCCTCAGGGGGCGGACACTGCCGTCGAGATACCACTGTTCCAGGCTGCCGAAGTAGACACCGAACACCAGTGACCGTGCGAGTACGCGTGCCTTGAGAGGGGAATGCCCACGTTGTTGTAGGTCAGGGATAAGTTGTTCGGCGTAGTCATCAAGTTCGGCGTTGATGGCTACGCGGACAGACGGTTCCTGCAGGATGTAGGTCATTCCCGAAAAATTCGAGGTGGCGGCAATCCGATCAATGGATCCGATGAGGTCATCGAGATCAATGAGCTTCAGCATGCTTCCGCCCTGATTGCGCAGCGGATCTGTGGTGATGAGCCCTTCCTTGGTGCCGAACCAGCGGTAAAACGTTGCTTCGGAAATCTTCGCGGCTTTGGCGATCTGCGCGATGGTGGTGTTTTGGTATCCCTGCTGTTCAAACAGCTCGAACGCAATGGTGGTGACGTGATGCACTGCCTCAATGTGTCGTTGTTCGCGCAGGCTTAGTGTTAGGGGCGGCTCATCCACGCAGTCCAGTATAACAAACATCACACGCAATGAGAGTTGCTTTCATATTGACAGTAACTCTCATTCGGGGTGACGATGGGTAGTGATGTACCCCATGCCCTAAGGAGGTAACTGGAATGACTCTCTATGTGATCACCGAATCATTCTTCGGTAACACTCGACGTATCGGTGAAGTGATTGCCACCGAACTTGATGTTGTCCTTTACGGTGCCGCGAGTGCGCCAACGGATTTTGCCGATGGCGATGCCGTCATTGTTGGCGCACCCACCCACAATGGCCGCCTACCCACGCCCGCGACTCGTGAGAAAGCGCTGGCGATGGAGGGTGCGCGGATGTATGACAACTGTGCTGGACTTTTGGAATGGCTGGAAGAAGTTCGTGGCAGCGGTAGCGGTGTCCGCGCGGCGGCCTTTGACACCGTTGTGCCTGGCGGTGCGTGGTTTGGTTCTGCTGCGAAGCGATCAGTAAAGAAGCTCAAGCGTATCGGCTTTCAGGTGGATACTCCCGCTGAGCATTTTCTTGTTGCCGGCACTCCGCCGGTTTTGCGGGATGGCGAATTGGTCCACGCCCGTGACTGGGCAGCGCGTCTTGCTGAGCGGTGGCAGGTTGGGTAATGCACGCTGCCCTGAAGTTCTCAAGGGAATGACGCCGTTTGTGGTCAGTCCAGCTCCTTGCGAGAACGCCAAAAACCCAGTCCCTGTAACCGAGATGGGACTGGGTGTTTTTGGAAGTTAACAGCTTCTAGCTGACAGCAGGAGAACTGCTTAAACGGAGATGCCTCGCTCTGCGAGCCACGGAACCGGGTCAACGGGGCCTCCGCCACCAGGGTGGACCTCGAAGTGTAAGTGGGAACCTGTGGAGAAGCCACGGCTGCCCATTCCGGCGATCTTCTGGCCTGCGGTCACGTGCTCGCCGACGGATACGTCAAGGGTTTCCATGTGGCCGTAGACGGTGATAGTGCCATCGTCATGGCGGACGCGGATCCACTGCCCGTAGCCGGAGGCTGGGCCGGAGTCGATGACGGTTCCGTCCATGACTGCGTTGATTGGGGTGCCAATGTCGTTGGCGATGTCAATGCCGTTGTGCATTGTGCCCCAGCGGGGGCCGAAGGGGGAGGTGAAGGTGCCTTGCGTTGGTGCGGCGACCTGTGGGGCGCGGGCTGCTTCGTCGGCTGCGACGCGCTCTTCGTTGTAGTGGATAGCTTTGGTGAGCTGTTCGCTGAGGTTAGATACCGGCTTGAACTCAGAGATTGAGAGGATCTGGGGTGCGGCATCCAATGGAAGGGACGAGGATGAAGCGTCGCTTGCCAGCTCGATGGAATGATTCTCGGTGGTGTTCGCCTGTGCATGTGCCGCTGCAGCTCCACCTGCTCCTGCGGTGGAGACTGCTCCGGTTGCCATTGCGAGCAGTGCTACGCGGCTCTTGGCTGCGGGCGATACAGTCTGCTTGCGGTGGGCGCCGCCGGTTTTCCGCTTAGCGTTCTGTTGCATGAAGCCTACTTCCTCGTTGTTCCTAAACTCGATGATTCTCGGTTGTAACCATCTTGTTACCTAACGAGGATTTACGATAACGGTTTGTTACATTTCCAGCAACCTGTTTCGCTGCGTTTCCTAATATTTTTTTCTGGTCTTTCGACGAAGTTGGGGCCAGTGTTACTGATGGGGGTGGTGGTTTTAGCCCTCTTTACCCCCGCTGGAACCCTCTCGTATCGAACAATTTTGAAGGGGGCTTCGACGCGCCTCACCGATGCGGTGGGCTTGGCGTGGCAGAGTGTGGGGGTGAGTAAAAAGTCGAGTCCACAAGCACGTTCGGTGCGTCGTCCGCGTTCGCGTGGGCGCATAGATTCGGGTGTGCGAAGTGTCCCGCAGGCACGTCGGGGGCGGCAATCGGGGCGCGAAAAAGAGACGGATCGGGTGAGTCTGAAAGGGCGGATTACCTATTTCCTACCTTTCACTGTGGTACCTAATGTGATTATCGTCTCAGTCCTGTTGATGCTGGCCATAGCAGGTTTGATGTTTACGAACACGACATTAGTGGCACTTCCGGCGACAATTGCCCAGCTCTGGCTGCTGTTTAACGCCTCTCCATTATCGGGTGACGGGCAGGTGGTCGCTGCCGTACCGATTCTTCCTGCGCTTATCCTCGTCGCCGTGCTGAGCAACCGCGTGTTCAAGGCGGTCAAGGATAAGGTTAGTTTGGCCGACTTGAATGTACTGGTGGGGCTGGCGCTGGGCTTTCCGCTTACTCTGACGCTTATCTCCTGGGCCATGCTTCTCGACGCCGCGTCCGTCTTCCCGGTTGATGCGCCGCCGCTGTTGGCTGCCTTAGGGCGCACACTGCTGGTGCACGTTTTGGTGCTGGTGATTGGTATGGGGAGCAGGTTGTGGCGTGCGTTGTGTCGTCGTTTCGGCCTGCCGCAGTGGATTGTGGACGCGAATTTCACGGCGTTGAAGTTCCTGGGCTCAGTGAGCGTGGCCGGGCTGCTGTTGTCTGTGATCATGATGGCCGCCCACACCAGTTCGCTAGGGCAACTGTTTTCCAACTTCCACGGCGTGGGCACGGCGGGTTTGGTGCTGCTGTCGCTTCTGTACCTCCCAAACGTCATGGTCGGGTCGAGTTCCGTGCTGTTGGGCGGCGAGTACCACTTTGGGGACGCCTGGGTCTCGTTGTTTGGCTCCCACACAGTTCCCTTTCCGACGCTGCCTTGGTTTGTGGTGATTCCTCAGACTGTGTACCCCTTTGCCGGTGCGTTGCTGATCATTCCGGTGGTGCTGGCTGTGTGGGCGGTGCGTGGCCGCCTAGATCGCACGGATCAGCCCTTTGCCGAGATGATCGTCTCCGGCTTGTTCACCGGGCTATACACACTGATTGCGTGCCTGCTCATTACGGGACGCATGGGTGTCTATAGCCAGACCGGCCCCATGACATGGTTGACGGCGGTGCTGGCGGTGGCGTGGCTGTCTGGGGTGGGGCTCTTGGTCTCTGGGGTTCAGAACATGATGGGTCGTCGTGCGGCAGCGATGCCGTTGCCGCCTGAGCCGGATTACCCGAATGATCCAGAAGATCTGGACTACCCGGATGATGAGGAAGAGGCAGATAAAGAAACGACAGAGAACCCTGCAGAAGAAACAGAAGAAGAAGTGGACGACTCTGACGATCTCCATGAGATAGATGAGGACGTTGACGAGTACGCAGACGAAGACCCTGAAAGTGATCCCGAAAGCAACTCCGAGATCCAAGAGTCGGAATCCACTCAGGAATTCACTCAAAGGGATTAAGATCATCGGCGTGACCTCTCAACACACACCCATGCGAGTGGTGATTCTGGCCAGTGGAACCGGCACCCTCGCCCAGGCAATCATTGACGCGGCGGATAAGCACTACACGGTTGTTGGTGTTGTCGCTGATCAGCCGTGCCAGGCCATCGCACGCGCGGAGGCCGCAGGAATCAGCCACGCTGTCGTGGAATTGGGGGAGGATCGGCAGGAGTGGAACCGTAGGCTTGCGGCGGCCGTCGATACGCATCGCCCCGATCTGGTGGTGTCGGCGGGTTTTATGCGGATCCTTGGGCCGGAATTTCTGGGTGTGTTTGGTGGGAAGGTCATTAATACGCATCCGGCGTTACTGCCGTCGTTTCCGGGGGCACATGCCGTGCGGGACGCGCTGGCGCACGGAGTGAAAGTCACGGGAACGACCGTGCACTACGTAGATGAGGGCGTGGACACCGGACCCATCATTGCGCAGGAAGCCGTTGTCATCCAGCCTGACGACACGGAAGATACTCTCCACGAACGCATCAAGCAGGTGGAGCGGGCACTCATCGTGAGTGTGTTAAAAATGAAAGGTTTGCATCCGTATGAGCACCGACCAGAGTGATCGCAAGAACATCAAACGCGCCCTCATCAGCGTCTACGACAAAACAGGACTCGATGACCTCGCCCGCGCCCTAGATGCCGCTGGTGTGGAGATCGTCTCCACTGGCTCCACCGCAGCAACCATCGCGGGCCTGGGCATCAACGTCACGCCCGTGGAAACGCTCACTGGATTCCCCGAATGCCTGGAAGGCCGCGTGAAAACCCTCCACCCGCGTGTGCATGCCGGAATCCTCGCTGACACCCGCAAACACGACCACCTGGATCAGCTCGCAAACCTTGACATCGAGCCCTTCCAACTGGTGGTGGTGAACCTGTATCCCTTTACTGAGACCGTCGCCTCCGGTGCCGACTTTGACGCCTGTGTGGAACAAATCGACATTGGCGGTCCCTCCATGGTGCGCGCCGCCGCCAAAAACCACCCCTCCGTCGCCGTGGTCGTGGCGCCCGCGCGCTACGGCGAGGTTATCGACGCCCTCGCCGCTGGTGGCTTCACCCGCGCCGAACGAACCGCACTGGCTGTCGACGCCTTCCGCCACACCGCCGCCTACGACGTCGCCGTGGCCACCTGGTTGGGCAATAACGCTGAGGCGGGCACCGGAAAATTCCCAGCCTGGATTGGTGCCACCTACGAGCTGTCCACACCGCTTCGCTACGGAGAAAACCCGCACCAAGCTGCGGCGTTGTATCGTGACGACGCCGCACCTGCCGGACTTGCTCAGGCCACCCAGCTGCACGGCAAGGAAATGAGCTACAACAACTACACCGACTCGGATGCCGCGTGGCGTGCCGCCTGGGACCACGAGCGTCCCTGCGTGGCCATCATTAAACACGCCAACCCCTGCGGCATTGCCGTGTCCGACCAGTCCATCGCCGCAGCACACCAGCGCGCACATGCCTGCGACCCCGTGTCCGCCTTCGGTGGTGTTATCGCCGCCAACCGCGAAGTCACCGTGGAGATGGCCACCAACGTCGCTGAGATTTCACCGAAGTGATCATCGCGCCCAGTTACGAAGACGGCGCGGTGGACATCCTGGCCCAGAAGAAAAACATCCGCATCCTCCAGGCACCGGCCCCTGAGCGCGCAGGGGTGGAGCGTCGGGAAATCTCCGGTGGCCTGCTGGTGCAGCAGCGCGATCTGATTGATGCTGAGGGTGATAACCCCGCCAACTGGACTCTTGTTGCTGGTGACGCCGCATCCAATGAGGTGCTGGCAGAACTGGAATTCGCGTGGCGAGCGGTTCGTGCCGTCAAATCCAATGCGATTCTGCTGGCCCGTGACGGTGCTACCGTTGGTGTGGGAATGGGGCAGGTCAACCGGGTGGATGCTGCAAAACTCGCTGTTAAACGCGCCAACACTTTGGGTGACGAGGAACGTGCGCCTGGTTCCGTGGCGGCTTCGGACGCATTCTTCCCCTTCGCCGACGGGTTCGAGGTGCTGGCCGATGCCGGTGTGACTGCGGTGGTCCAGCCAGGCGGCTCCATCCGCGACGCCGAGGTTATTGATGCCGCGAACAAAGCCGGGGTGACCATGTACTTGACCGGTGCGCGGCATTTCGCCCACTAACTGCTCCTATACAAATGGTTGATAGACGCGTCGGAGCTTTTCCAGGGATAATGTGGATGAGATGGAAGGAGAGCCATGCATCGCTCACGGCCTGATGACTTGATTGTTGGACCCGCTATTTTGTTCGCACCCGCAAATCGCCCCGACATTTTCCCGAAGGCGGCGGCGATCGCGGACATGGTGATCCTTGACCTAGAGGACGGCGCGGGCGATGCGGAGCGCGACGTGGCACGCAACAACATTGCCCAGGCATCGCTGGACCCATCGCGCGTGATTGTCCGGGTGTGCGGCCCCGATGATCCAGGATTTAAGGAAGACGTGGAGATGGTACGCTCCACCCCGTATTCCCTGGTGATGGTGCCCAAGGTATACACGGACATTCCGAAGGAACTGGAAGGTCTGCACGTCATAGCCATGATAGAAACACCCCAAGCGGTGGTGGGCATACAGGGCATTGCTGAACACCCGGACGTGGTGGGGTTGTTCTGGGGTGCGGAAGACCTGACCGTTCTTCTGGGGGGGTACGCATTCCCGGTTCATGCCTGACGAGGGCGCACCCGATAACCGTCCAGGCCCGTACCGAGACACCATGCGCCTGACGCGCGCTCTGATGCATATTCACGCTGCTGCTGCTGGAAAATTTACCATTGACGCAGTGCATGCCGATTTCCACGACCAACAGGGCATGTTCGAAGAGGCTGTCGACGCCGCCCGCTCAGGCTTCGCCGGAAGCGCCTGCATTCACCCGAAACAGGTGGAGACAGTGCGGCGGGCGTATCGCCCCGAACCCGCTCAGGTGGAATGGGCTCTGCGAGTGGTGGATGAGTCCCAGCATTACCCCGGCGCGTTCAAGCTGGACGGGGAGATGGTGGACGCCCCGCTGATCGCCCAGGCGCACCGTGTGCTGGCACGGGCGCACGGTGCGGGCTAGCTAGCGGTAAAAGGGGGTATCCACGCCAAAGGCATCAATAACGGCGATGATTTCGGAGTCGAGAAGCCCTTGGCCGTGTCCGCCTTCCATGGCGTTGCGGATTTCGTACATGGCACCGGTTTCGGCGTATTCGGTTTTGTCCACGGCGTCAAGGGGGGAGACGTCGGAACGCACCATGATGCCGTGTTTGGACCAGATGGTCATGCGGTGGTCGCGTAGTCCTCGCACGTTGTTCTCCATGAGGGTATCGGACCCGGGAACCATGAAGTCTAGGACTTTCCACGCCGTCGGGAAGTTGGACGATGGTCTCTGGTTCCCACCTGAACAGGGCTTTGTTGAAGTCGATGTTGTTGCGCAGTGCTGCGTTGTGGGAAAGTTGCACCAAGTAGGGTGGCTGTGCGTGAATTACCGCGTGAATAGCAATGCCGCGGCGTCCAATCTGGTCCGCATGGACCGCGAGGTGCGAGTTGAATTCGCTGGTGGGGCGGGCAAAGGCGCGGTCGTGGTGGTAGCGCCATGTTGCGGTGGTGCCGTCGGGGTCGATGATGAAGGCTGAGACGGTGCGCGTTGGCTGCTGAGCGACATCACGGAGCCTGCACCCGGACCCTGTGACCAGGACGGTGTATCCTGCGAGTTCCGGTACGGCCAGCGGTAAGGGGGCGCCGAGTTCGGCATCGGGGAAGAGCTCGTCGAGTCCATCAACATCTCGGAGTGCAACGGAAAGGTTGCCTGCGCCTGCCTCGACGGCATGCATGGCGTCAAGGCGTTGCCCGGCTGCGCCCATATCGGCGAGCGCGTCGGTGATGGTGGGGTTCATAGGGGGTCTCTCCTTGTTAGTGGGAAATGGTGGCGTCGAGGCGGTCCCACAGCGCCAACTGTTCGCTTCGTGGGTAGTACATGGTGGTGGTGACGGAGGCGCGGATGATCTCCCGCACAGCCTCACGATCGGCGCCGAGGGGCGTGGTGGCTGCGGCCTGAACAACCAGATTGCCCAGAGCGGTTCCTTCGGTGGTCCCTGCGACCACGGGAATGCCCGTGGCATCGGCGGTGAGCTGGCACAGCAGCGTGCTATTGATGCCGCCTCCCACCATGTGCACCGTGTTAAGGGGCGTGCCAGTCAGTGCCTCGGTGGTGTGCAGGGCGCGTCGATAGGCGAGTGCCAGGGAATCAATGATGCAGCGCGTCACCTCCGCCTGGGTATGTGGTTGGGGCTGGCCTTGTTCGGCGGCTATCGCGCGGATGCGGGCGGGCATGTCGCCGGGAGCAAACAGGCGATGATCGTTGATGGGTATGACGCAATGACCAGCAGGAATGGACGCCGCTTGCGCACACAGGGTGGGAATGTCTGCGTCGTTCCAGTGGCGTGTGCATTCGTTGAGCACCCACAGACCCATGATGTTTTTCAGGAAACGAACAGTGCGCCCGTACCCCAGTTCGTTGGTCATGTTCGCTGCGCAGGCTGCGTCGCTGGTGAGGGGTTGGGTGCGCTCCACACCCACCAACGACCACGTGCCGCAGGAAATAAAATAGGGGTTGGGTGCATCAGTGGGTACCGCGACCACGGCGGATGCGGTGTCGTGCGAGGCCACCGTCACTACCTGCGCGTCGCGTCGCTGGCCCACCACGGTTCCCGGTTCCACCAGCGGCGCGAACAGCTCGGCTGGCCGCCGCCCCGTTTGCTTCTCGACGACCGCCCCTACCGCATCGTCCCAATCCCTAGTGACGGGATCCAGGAGTGCGGTGGTGGAGGCGTTGGTGATGTCGGTATGTGGTTCGCCACCCAGCCAGGAGGTGAGCAGGTCCGGCATGAGCAGAGCCTGTTCGGCATGTTGGAGGGACGTGCTTCCAGCAGCTGCGATGAGCTGGAAAACGGTGTTGAACTGCTGGAATTGGATGCCCGTCCGGCGGTAGTGCTCGTCCCGGGCTAGTCCGCATAGAACTGCTCTGGCGCCGTGTCGGTGCGGGGGCAGCGGTAGCAAGACGGATTGGCCAACAGTTCGCCATTGCGCCCAAGGAGGGCGTAATCCACCCCCCACGTGTCCACGCCGATACTGGTCGGAGTGAGGCTGGTCAGGGCGTCGATACGCGCGAGTCCCTGATCAATGGACTCCCACAGGTCAAGGATGTCCCAGTACAGGTAGTCGCCGCGCCGGGCGGGCAGAGCAATTGGGCGGTTACGGAAGCGGGCGATCTCCGTCATGGTGATCGTGCCGCCGCTGAGGGTGCCCGCGATGATGCGGCCGGATGAGGCGCCCAGGTCGATCGCGAGGTGGAGGGTGGACATGGAGGTTAAGCCCCCCAACCTGCTTGTTCGCCGCCTGCGCGGGCCGCACGAATGGTGTCAAGATAGCCGGATTCCGCAAAAGCGGCCATGGGGTTTGCGGCGAGTCCCTTGCTTTCCCGCAGTTCGGCGAGCGCATCGCGTACGTCGGTGTTGTAGGCGTCCATGAGTACGGCATTGGCGGCGAGCACATCGCCGGAGTGCTGGGCGTCGGTAAGGGCGGAGTGGTCGACTAGCAGAGCTTTTGCGGTGGCTTCCTGGATATTCATCACCGAGCGGATTTGGCCAGGGATTTTTTCTTCCAGGTTGTGGCATTGGTCCAGCATGAAGTTCACACCGGAGTTTTTGTCCAGCGCCCCCACGGAGACGATTTCGTGCATGATGCGGAAAAGCTGGAAAGGATCGGCGGCACCGACCATGAGGTCGTCGTCTGCGTAGAAGCGGGAGTTGAAGTCAAAGGCCCCGAGCCGTCCGACGCGCAGGAGCTGGGCAACAATGAACTCGATGTTGGTGCCTGGAGCGTGGTGTCCGGTGTCCAGAACCACCATGGCGTTGGACCCAAGTGCCTGGCAGTGCACCAGCGCGGTACCCCAGTCGGGAATATCGGTGTGGTAAAACGCGGGCTCGAAGAACTTGTATTCCAGGATGATGCGTTGGCCCTCGCTGAGGTCGGCATAGATCTGTTGGAGGGAGTCAGCGAGGCGATCTTGGCGGGCGCGGATGGAATCCTGCCCGGGGTAGTTGGTGCCGTCGGCCAGCCAGATTTCAGGTCGGTGGACCCCGTCTGGTTCATGATGTCAATGCACTCGCGGTGGTGGTCGATGGCCTTGATGCGGATGCGCTGGTCGCTGTGGCAGAGTGAACCGAGCTTGTAGTCGTCGTCCTGGAAGACGTTGGAGTTGATCGCCCCGATGGTTACGCCGTGGTCTGTGGCGTATGCGGCAAGGTCGGCGAAGTCGTCCACGCGGTCCCAGGGGATATGGAGGGAGACGCGGGGCGTGATGCCGGTGTAGGCGTTTACCTGAGCGGCGTCTTCCAGTTTTTCGTAGGGGGTGCGTGGCACGCCGCCGGTGGTGAACACTTTAAACCGTGTGCCGGAGTTTCCGAACGCCCAGGAGGGGAGTTCGATGGTTTGTTCCTCAAGGAGGCGACGGGCTTCGGGAGTGTAGTCGTTGAGAGTGGTCATGGTGGAAGATCCTTACTGGTGTGCTGGGTTACTGGGTCGCAGTGGTATTGGTGACTTTGGTGCCATAGCGTTCGATTTCGATCTGTTCCAGGCTCTTACCTTGGGTGCGCGGGGCGAAGATGGTGCCGATGAGTGTGGCGGCAACGAGGAAGCCGATGAGAATCAGACCGTCAATGAGCAGGCCGTTGGGCTTCATCAGGATGACTGGGAAGATGAGGGAAATCGCGCCACTGGCCATGCGCACAATGAAGAAGACGATGCCCTGCGCGCCAGAGCGGTATGGGGTGGCGAACAGTTCAGGTGACCACACGGAGTAGAAGGCTTGGGCCGAGGGACCTGCGGACAAGCCCCAGATGATGGCGTAACCGAAGGCCACCCAAGCTGCATCGGAGGGGCCGAAGACCAGCAGGATCCACGCGGCGATGGCCAGCAGGCCGCCAGCGAAGTAGTGCCAGCGGTAGGACACGCGGTCCACCAGGTACATGAAAATCACGGTGCTGATGATCACAAAGCCCAGGAGAGCATGGCGAACAGGTCGGACCGCGTGGTGTCGTAGCCCATGGAGTTGAGGATGGTGGGCAGGAAAATACCGTTTTGGCTGGCCGCCTGGTTCCAGAAGGTATAGATGGCGGCCAGGAAGATGAGCGCTGTGATGTTGACTTTCCGGCTAAATAGTGCGCGGAAGGAGGCGAACATTGATGGCGGTTTGGCTTGGGCTCCGCCTTTGGATTCCTCCCAGGATTCTGATTCCTGAAGGCCACGCCGAATCCACCAGGTGACCAGCGCGATGACGACGAGGTGCGCGAAGACAATGCGGCTGCCCAGCAGGCCCAGTGGTGCTAGCGCGGCGGCCAGTCCGAATCCGATGAAGGGGCCAAAAGACCAGGCCAGTTGGGTGGCGCCGATGTGTCGGCCGCGTTGCTCAGTTGGAGCGAACTCCGCAATGTAGGTCCAGCCTGCGGGTACTGAGGCACCTACTGCCAGGCCAATAATCACGAATCCGATGAACAGCATGGGCAGGTTCATAGCAAAGGTGACGATGATACCGCCGAGCGCGTATACCAGCAGGTCGTAGGTGTAGATGAATTTTCGCCCGTACTTGTCGCACAGCGGTCCGCCGATCAGAGCACCGATGGCGGCCCCGAAGGCGTTGGAGCTGAAGGCGGCGAGGATGCCGGCAATGGAGCCGTCGTCGTTGGGGAAGTAGGCGGCACCCCAGAAGGCGAGGGAGGTGGCGATAGCGATGATCGAGCCGGAATCGATGTAGTTAGACATGGACACCGCTGCGGTGGCTTTCCACCCGGTGATTGGTGCGGGTTGAGACATGATGGTGGTCCTTATTTCACGGGGATTAGGGAAGGTAGAAGTACTGCTGAAGGAGGGTCGGGGTTCCGCCGTCTGGCTGGACGAAGTAGCGTTGCATCTCTGCTTGCCAGCGGGTGTTGACGTCTGTGTCGGCCATGGCTTCCATGGCGGCTGCAGTGTCGTCGGATTCGAAGTATCCGACGACCAGGCCGGTGTCGGGGTTGAGGAAGAGGGAGTAGTGCCGCCAGCCTGCTGCGGTAAGGGCGTCGCGCATCTCCTCCCAGACCCGTTGATGCACGTCTACATATTCTTCGAGGACTTCTGGGCGGACGTGGAGAAGGAAGCAGGCGCGGCCTGGATCTTTGGCACTGGTGGTGTTCAGGAGGGTGGTGAGGGGGTTGGCGGGGGATTGATCAGGCATGGTGGTGAGGTCCTGTTGCTGGTGTCGGGGGTGTCTGGTGCGGCTATCACGGGTTGCTACAGCGCAGAATGTTGAAACGTTTCATTCTCAGGTTTCGCAAATCTGTGGCGTTGTTGTGATGGAGCGGTTAAGCTGGGGAAATGGTGAAGAAAGTTCTACGTTTCGTTGTTTGAAACGTTTCATTCTTAACCATAAAGAAGGGGTAGCTGATGTGTCAATAGTCGCTGTGTTTGCTATATTGTGGCACTGCCCACAGTCACCCCCGGTAGTGCACGCCCGCATCGGGGTGAAAAAAGGTAGCTGAGGTAGACTTTTCCCACGTATCTTCCATCACCTACCTTCCACACATGCCACACCAGGCAGAGGGAAGGAGGACACAGCAAAGGGGAATGTCCGCAGTGACCATGAGCGGTGAACAACCCCGGCCTTCAGTGCGCGATGTCGCCAAAGCGGCGGGGGTATCCGTCGGCACGGTGTCCCACGTGCTGAACCACCCCGAACGCGTCAGTGAGGAAACTCGCCAGCGGGTTCATGACGCCGTGACCTCCCTCGGTTTCGTGCGTTCGGCATCGGCTCGTCAACTGCGCCAAGGCACCTCCACCACCGTGGGTGTGATCATCCTGGATTTCACCAACCCGTTTTTCATGGAGGCGGCGCAGGGGATTGACCAGCGCCTCCAGCGCGATGGCTGCATCATGACCATCGCCTCCTCCAATGGCGAACCGCGCAGGCAGCTGGAACTGCTCAGAATCTACGAATCCATGCAGGCCAGGGGGATTATCCTCACGCCTTGCGGCACGCAATCACCTGCAGTGGTGGAGGAACTTGATCGGGTGATCCATAAGCTCAAGGTTCCGGTGGTGCTGTTCGACCACCCTGCCATTATCACTGGCATTCCCACCGTTGATGTGGATGATGTCACCGGACAATCGCATGCCATTAATCACCTGCTAGAGCTGGGGCATCGCCGCATTGGTTTTATTAACGGACCGTTTTCGGTGCGTCAGGCGGTGGATCGCTGGGACGGCGCGTGCCATGCCGTGCGTGCGTACGGCCTTGATCCTGAGGATGTGCTCACACTCCAGACAGCCTCTGCGTTTACGGCTGCAGGCGGTGCGGAAGCGGCTCAGGTGTTGTTGGACACGTCCAGCGACACTAACGACTCACCTGTCACCGCCTTTGCCTGCGCAAATGATGTTCTCGCCATTGGGGCGATGCGGGTGCTACGCGCTAGGAACATTCCCATCCCCCAAGGAATGGCCATCACCGGCTACGACGATATTCAAGTCGCGGCGGAACTCATTACCCCCCTGACCTCTGTACGTCAGCCCATGCGCGAGATGGGGTGGCACGCCGCCGACAACCTACTGGCTGCGGCACAGAATCCCGACACCCCGTACACGGAACTGTTTCAACCAGAACTGTCCATCCGGGAATCCACGGCCGGTCACTGCTAAAGCAGCTTAGGTCAGTTAGCTGGACAGAAGCTCTCGTGTGCGTTCGATGCGGTCATCCGGCAGGGGAGCGCCAATGACGGTGAGGGCGGCGTCGGCAAGCATGATGGCGGTTTCCGGTAATGCTCCGTCGGCGGGGTAGGGGGCTGTGCCGGTGTTGTCTCGCATGTCCGTGACGGTTTGGGCGATGTGGAAGGGCAGATCCAGTCGAGGGTCGTCAGCACCCACGATTTCCGCAGCGAGCGTGCGGTAGGTATTTTTCAGCTCGTGGCGCTGGGCATGGAATTCTGCGAATTCTTCTGAGGCTACGATGGGAAGCTGATACAGGCGCCCGACGTTCCAGCGTGTGGATAGCAGCAGGTGGGTTTCCGCCGCCACCAACGCCCACAGGCGTTGCGCGGGACTCGCATCGGAAGCACCCAGCTCGGCCGCGAGCGTCATGGACGGCTCCACCGTGGATTTCAGCAGGGTGAGAAAGATTTCCGTCTTGGACGGGAAGTGGTAGTACAGCGACGCCTGGCGAATGCCCACCGCGTCGGCAATTTGGTGCGTGGAGGTCGTGGCAAAACCGCGTGTGGTAAAAAGCTCCGCAGAGGCATCCAGAATCTCCTCGCGAGCGGTGTTTCCCCGCCGACGAGGGCTGTTTTTGCGTGGGCGACCAACGGCACCTGCCATACTGTCACGTTCCTTCTGTACTCAGGCTGTAGCCATCTGATTTTACACTCTGTGGTGCGCTGCAATCGATTGCATCACCAGTGACACATCCCGGCAGCACGCCCCAAACAACGCCCGCTGCACCTGCGTTAACTGGTCCAGTGTCGTTCCGTTGCCATCGAGATGCTCTGCCCACCGCTCTAGGCGTAAGGCAATGCCTGCCCGCCACGCTGCCGACAGGTAATCCGCCTCCTGCTGCGTGACGACGCCCCCGTGCACGCCCGCCGCGATCCGGTCCAACGTTTCCGTTGCCGAGGATCCCGCCGCGATCGCTGCCCAGCGGGCCAGTCTAGCCAATGGGCTAAGAAGATCACGGCGAATATCAATGGGCACGTCCTTGCGAGGGAGCCCAGCCTGAGTTTGCACCGCCGGGGGCCGGTGCTCCACCGCATTGCGAAGCAACGCCGGTGGGGCCATGCGTGAGGCTAAAACCTTCTCTGCCATCCACGTGCCGGCATCGGTGTACACTCCCAATGCTTCACCATCCCCATGCTCCAGAGCATGATCGATGCGATGTTCCCAATCCTCGCGAGTGGTGGGCAGCAGTGTTGCAGGCAGGGGCGCTAGCACAAATCCCGTTTCGGTCAGAACCTTTTCCAGATTCTGGTTGTACTGGTACGGCACGCTTTTAGGGAGGATACTGAGCCATTCCACGGGGGAGGTGGGCATTCCCTCGCCGCGACCGAATGGGCCGGTCACAATCTGGATGCGGCCGTCGGTAAGTTCCGTGGCGGCGGGGCTGTGCAGGGCGTCGGTAAGCAGACGCGAAAACCAGTGTGCCACCTCAACGGCGTTGGTGTCGTGTGCGAGGGCATTACGGGTCAAGTCGTGGGATTCGGTGAGGACACCACGAAGCGTTGCCTGGTCGGTGCACAGTGGGGCTTGTTCAGCTAGTTCAATGAGGGAGGCATGCAACACTGGAGAACTCCAAGAAGAGAGGTTTATGTAGATACCATAATGGCCCGCATCTGTGCTCACAAAGAAGGAGCATTGATGCGGGCCAAAAGGACTTTATGCCGTGTCACGAATGCCAGCGGCTAAAGTGCGCTGTCATCGCAGGTCCCAAGGTTGTTGGCCAACTATGGGATAGCGTGTTGTGTCCCCAGTCGGTTTAGCGGCTGGTGAACGGCAGGAGAGCCATTTCACGTGCGTTCTTCACAGCGGTAGCAACCTGACGCTGCTGCTGCGGGGTCAAACCAGTGACGCGGCGAGAACGGATCTTGTGGCGATCAGAGATGAACAGACGAAGGGTGTTGATGTCCTTGTAGTCCACCTTCTCAATGCCAGCGGCTTTGAGCGGGTTTTTCTTCGGGCGGCGGGACTGCTCCATCCGCGCCTTTTTAACGTTACTGCGCTTCATTACAACTCCCTTTTACCAGCTGGACTTACGAACACCCGGAAGCTCACCGCGGTGAGCCATTTCGCGGACGCGGACACGGGACAGGCCGAACTTGCGGAGGTAACCGCGAGGGACGACCGTCAGCGGCATCGCGGTTGCGGACGCGACACGGGGAGGCGTCACGCGGCTGGCGATTCAGCTCGAACTGGGCATCCAAACGCTCCTCATCAGGAGTGTTCGGGTTTTTGATGATGGCCTTGAGCTCCTGGCGACGCGCCGCGTAACGAGCGACGATTTCCTTGCGCTTTTCGTTCTTGGCGATCTTAGACTTCTTAGCCATAAATTATCGCTCCTCGCGGAATTCAACGTGCTTACGAACAACCGGATCGTACTTCTTCAAGGTGATGCGATCGGGGTTGTTGCGCTTGTTCTTACGGGTGACGTAGGTGTAGCCGGTGCCAGCCGTAGACTTCAGCTTGATGATAGGACGAATATCGTTACGTGCCATATGTGTTAAACCTTCTCTCCACGGGCGCGGATCTTGGCGACCACAGCTTCGATGCCGTCACGGTCAATAACCTTCAGACCCTTGGTGGACACAGTCAACGTGATGGTACGGCCCTCAGAGGGCAGGTAGAAACGACGACGCTGCACGTTGGGGTTCCAACGGCGGTTGGTGCGTCGGTGCGAGTGCGAGACAGACTTGCCGAAACCCGGCTTGCGTCCCGTTACCTGGCAAATAGCCGACATGGACTTAAACTTTCTCCTAGCCGCCCACGTTCAACGTTAAGCCGCAGCCGCACCAAAGAAACCTCACTGTAGGGACCTTCGGGGCGCGGCTTGCCAGCTGAGACGGGGCGTAAACGAATACTTCGACAACAGCAAGGGAAAACCATACCCTGATGTGGGCTGATTTCCTAATCTTGGGAAAAATTTTTTGCTAAGCCGCAGGTCGCGGTGGGGGTGGGGAGGGTACAGAAAGAAGGCGTGGTTGGGTTTTGCGTTCTTGCCTATCTAGAGACTAGTATTGAGCGGTCGAATTGTTCCCGCCTCTGTGCAGTGGTTTCTTGCTGTTGGGATATGGGATTTCGGTTTCGGCGGTCTACGTTGTAGGATTCAACGACGCGTACGTTAAGCCTCTTGGATGAGGTCACTTGGCGTGTCGTGGATAACGGGATTTCCCACCCGGTAGCGTCCAGGCGCGCCGAGAAGCACATGTACTTGATCTAAGGGATGAGAATGAAGAAGGATATTCACCCTGACTACCACCCGGTGGTCTTCCAGGATGCGGGTACGGGTCACCAGTTCCTAACCCGCTCCACCGCGACCAGCAACCGCACTGTTCAGTGGGAAGATGGCAACGAGTACCCACTGATTGTTGTGGATGTTACCAGCGAGTCGCACCCGTTCTGGACCGGCGCTCAGCGTCTCATGGACACTGCTGGCCGTGTTGAGAAGTTCCAACGCCGTTACGGTGGTCTCGCCCGCCGCGCTAAGAAGTCCTAAGGAGGGAAAGAACAATGGCAGTACCAAAGCGCCGTATGTCCCGCGCAAATACTCGCGCCCGCCGTTCCCAGTGGAAGGCGAACAACGCCGCCCTCCAAAACGTTACTATCGACGGCCACACCTACCGCATCCCGCGTCGCCTCGTGCGCGCAGCTCGCATGGGTCTTGTGGAAGTCGAGCAGTTCTAATACACGACACGGTTACCTCATATTTCGGGGGTCACAGTGTTTTTGTTGCCGTCTCCTCAAATTTTTGGGGAGGCGGTTTTTGCTGGTCACGGGGAGATTAAGGGAAAACACTGGAACTTTTAGGGGGGGTTAACACAGCAAACTCACAGCAGGACAAGGCACAATGGTGGTTATGAAAATTCTTGTTGTTGATGATGAACAAGCTGTACGAGAATCTTTGCGCAGGTCACTCACCTTCAATGGCTATGATGTGGTTTTAGCTGAAGATGGGGCTTCAGCCTTGGATCAGATCGGCAAAGAGCAACCCGACCTCGTGATCTTGGATGTCATGATGCCACGCATGGATGGCTTGGAGGTGTGCCGTACGCTCCGCAGCAGTGGCGATGATCGTCCCATCCTTGTTCTGACGGCCCGTGACGGCGTGTCTGATCGTGTGGCCGGGCTTGATGCAGGTGCAGACGATTACCTGCCCAAGCCTTTTGCTTTGGAGGAGCTACTCGCACGTGTTCGTTCTTTGTTCCGTCGCGCGGCGGCGGAAGCCATCGGCAACGCCTCTACCTCGGACTTGGTGTTTGAGGATCTGCACCTGAACCCAGACACTCGCGATGTCACGCGCGGTGAGCGCACCATCAGCCTTACTCGCACCGAGTTTGCGTTGCTGGAGTTGTTGATGGCCAATCCTCGTCGGGTCCTCAGTCGCAGTGCGATTCTGGAAGATGTCTGGGGATATGATTTCCCCACATCTGGCAACGCCCTCGAAGTTTATATTGGTTACCTGCGACGCAAGACTGAGGCGGGCGGTGAGCTCGTTTAATCCATACCGTTCGTGGTGTTGGTTATGTTTTGCGTGAGACCGCACCGTGATGCTTCGTAAACCCGCAAGCCCTGTAGATGACATCTACGGGGCTGAACCTGTTACTGAGCCCGAACAAACTAAACCCCAAGGTTGGGACCGTAAAGCATCGTTGCGATGGCAATTATCCATGGTGACGGCATCCATGGTGGCTATTGCTGTGGCCATGATGACCATTGTGGCTTACTGGACGGTGTCCACATCGCTGACGAACGCAGTGGACCAGGAGTTACAGGAAAAAGCTTCCGCATTTCTGCAGAACAGTTTCGACCCAAGCTTTTTGCTGAGCCCCACGGCTGAGATTCAGGCATTTAAGTCTTACAACCCCGACGTGCGTGTGGCATACTTCTCGCCGGGCGCAGCTCGGGGGGATAGGCGATAATCTGCCCATTACGAATGATGAGGCTGCTGTGCTGCGCGGGGAGTTGGACATGTCGACCAACAACAGCGGCGATGAGCGTGTTTTGGCGCTGCGCAATGAAGTTGGTGCCACGTTGATTCTCGCGCGGGACCTCAAAAGCACCCACCAGCTGATCAGTTCTCTGGGTACGGTGCTGCTGATTATTGGCGCGTTGGGCGTGCTCATTGCCATTGCAACGGGCACTGTGGTGGCCACCACAGGATTGCGCCCAGTGATGCGCCTGCAGCAGGCAGCCGAGTATGTGACGCAGACGGACGATCTGCGTCCCATTGCCGTGGTGGGTAATGACGAATTGGCTCAGCTCACCCGGAGTTTTAATGACATGCTGGAGGCGTTGGAAGCCTCCAGAGTGAGACAGACACAGCTGGTCGCTGATGCTGGGCATGAGCTGAAAACTCCATTGACGTCGCTGCGCACCAATGTCGAATTGTTGATGATGGTCTCTCAATCCAAGTCGGCCATTCCGCCAGAAGAGCTGGAGTCGCTGTCTCGCGACGTGATCGCGCAGATCGAGGAGCTGTCCACCTTGATCGGTGATCTGGTCGACCTTGCCCGCGAGGACGGACCACAGCAGATTGTTGAGTGTGTGGACTTGGTGGAATGCCTGGAGACGTCTCTGGAACGCGTGCAACGCCGTCGCCCCGACGTGAAGTTCACCTTAAACACGCAGCCGTGGTTCCTCTATGGTGATCCCTTTGCCTTGGGGCGCGCCACCCTCAACCTCATGGATAATGCCGCTAAGTGGTCCCCGCAGGATGGCGAGGTGCGCATCACCATGACGTCTGAGAAGGAGGGTGTCATGGAACTGACCTTTGCCGACTCCGGCCCGGGTATCCCAGCGGAAGACCGTGAGAAAGTCTTTGAGCGTTTCTATCGCTCCATCAAGGCGCGCTCAATGCCTGGTTCGGGCCTGGGATTGGCGATTGTGCAGCAGGTGATTAATCGTCACGCTGGCACGATTGTTGCGGAGGAATCCGATGATGGCGGTGCGCTCATGCGCGTAACCCTGCCTGGTAATCCGTTCCCGCCAGGTGCACCAGAAGCGGACTTCAATGTGAGTCTGCAGCCCGAGCTGTTTGACAAGCATAGGACCAAGAAGAAGCCACTGCCACGGGCACTTCCTAAGGTGAAGGACCGCCCCGATAATCGGCATAAAGGGCCTGTTCAGGGCATCAAAATGGACGATTTTAGTCAGCTGTGGGCATCGCGCCAGCGCCGCTACACTGATGAGTGACGCGCAGTGAGTTTTTCTTACATAGGTTTCCTTCACAGCTGACGTGAAGGAAACCTGGGCAGCATGTACCGGAAAGCATGCCACCTCCGCCCAAGAAACCGCCTGGTCAGGGAATCAACTGGCGGTTGCATTGCCAGGGAACTGCCAGTCTTTCACAATAAGCTGGCAGTGGCCTCACAGCTAAGACACAGCGAACAAGGTAACAATGTAGGTATGAATAACAACGACGATCGTAAATTTGAACACATTTCCGACCCCTATCGACGCCTCGATCCGCAACAACCCCCGCATGATAACCAGTATGCACAACCCCCGGTCCAGGGGCCGACGCCTGGCCCGCAGCAGCCACCTGCGGGTTATTCTCAGGCACCCAACCAGGGTTTTGACCAGGCGCAGCAGCCTGTGAATCATCAAACCTCGGAAATGCCTGGTATGGGAGCGCAGACCAGTGCCGCTTCCACTGCTGGGCCTACCGCGCCTGGCCCCACCGCTGCCGGTTCTGCTGCTGGTCCCACGGCCCCTGAAGCCACCGCTGCCGGAGCTGGTGTGGGTGCTGCGGTAGGTGCGGCGTCGATAAGCGGTCCGCAGGGGACGGCCGTGGCGGAGGCCCCGAAGGAGAAGCGGACAGTGAGTTTAGGCACGGCGCTGGCGTTGATGCTGGTAGGTGCGCTTGGCGCGGGCGCGATTACTGGCGTTGCGGTGGGGCAACCGTGGAAGAACAGCAGCGGCTCGGTGGTGAATGCGCTGAGTGAACCGGCGGTGCACCGCACGGCCACCGACAAAGGAAGGCTCAGTTGAGCAGGTCGCGGAGAACGTACTGCCGGCTGTGGTGTCTATTCGCGTTTCCAACGGTTATTCCGTGGAGGAGGGGTCCGGCTCGATTATTTCCGACGATGGCAACATTTTGACCAATAACCACGTGGTCAGCAGCGCCCAACAGGGCGGCGAGATTACGGTGCTGCTTAACGACGGCAAAGAATACAAGGCCGATTTTGTTGCTGGTGACGGTTCCACCGACATTGCGGTTATTAAGCTGCGGAATGCATCGAACCTGCCCGTTATGAGTTTCGGCAACTCCGATGAATTGCAGGTGGGCCAGCAGGTGGTAGCCATTGGCTCGCCGCTGGGGTTGAGTGCCACTGTGACCAGCGGTATCATTTCTGCCCTCAACCGTCCCGTGCGCGCCTCTGGGGGCGAGGGCGGTGAATCGTCGCTTATCGACGCCGTGCAAACCGATGCCGCCATCAACCCCGGCAACTCCGGTGGGCCGCTGGTGGACATGCAGGGGACGGCTCATTGGCATGAACTCGGTGATCGCCACCAACTCGGGTGACTCCGGGCAGTCGGGTTCCATCGGCCTGGGCTTTGCCATCCCCGTCAACCAAGCGCGCCGCATCGCGCAGCAGCTGATGGATGAGGGTAAAGTGACACAGCCGATGATCGGTATTCGGCTTTCCAACAACAATCGTGAGCGCGGTGCGCTCGTGGGTGATGTGGAACCAGACGGGCCGGCACAAAAGGCAGGCATCACCCAGGGTGATCTGATCGTCGGGGTGAATGATCGTGTGATTGACAGCGCAGATGCACTAATTACCGCGATTCGCGCCCGAGATTTCGGAGAAACTGTCACACTTAAGGTAACCCGACCCGATTCAGGCGATGTGCGTGACGTGAAGGTCACTCTCACTGAAAAGAAGTAATTCGTCTGTAGAAAGGACTGACACCAATGTCCCGCCTTGAGAACGACCTTGAGTTCCTTGAGGAGCCAAACGCCGAAGATCTTCGTGCTGTCGAGGAACTAGGCGACCGCCCCGCTCAGCGCCGAGCGTTGGTCGTTCTGGTGGCAGACCATGCGCTGAGCAGTGGGGAGGACACAGATCGCTTGGTCACGGAGTTGCTGCAAGAAGATGGTTTTGCGGTGGACGCAGTGGTGCGTGTGCAGTCGAAACGTTCGCTGATTTGCCAGGCCATTGAAACCGCCGTCATCGGGGGCGCGGACCTTGTGATCACCGTCGGCGGGACAGGCGTTGGTCCGCGCGACAAAACCCCAGATGCCACGCGTGCCGTATTGGATAAGATCCTTCCTGGCATTTCTCAGGCGTTGCGTGCGTCTGCGCTGGCGTGTGGCGCGATTGATGCGTGCACGTCACGCGGCGTCGCTGGGGTCTCGGGGTCGACTGTGCTGGTGAACCTGGCCCCCTCGCGTGCCGCGATTCGCGACGGCATGGCTACGCTGGGGCCACTGGTCCACCATGTTATTGACCAGCTGCAGGACTGGTCTGTTGATAAATGAGTAACGCATGAGTTCGGCGCGTAGCGGCGATCTTCCTGGCCGTCGTGCTCGCCGCAGGGTAGAGCGCCCCTCTACGGCACCATTTGTTGACCGCTCGTGGGATCAACCTGGTGCCGAAGATCTGTTTTCGTTGGGGAAGCGTTCACCAGATGAACGACGCGAGCGGGATGCAGATAGCGTGGAGTTGAACGAAGAGTTTTGGATATCTGAGAAGCCACCGCACTGGGGTTGAGAGCTGTGCATATAAAAATTAACTCGATTCTTGACGCCTAAAATTAAAAGGCTCTAAGAATCGAGTTAATTTCTTTTTATTACGCTGTAGCATTTAAGCTGTAGCGTTTTTTTGTGTGTGAACGGGTGAGAAGAGTCCCGGCCTACACGCTTTTAGCGCTGGGAACGCTGGGCTTTCAGCAGGTCGCGAATTTCAACAAGCAGTTCTGCTTCGCTGGACAGTTCATCGGCCTCGTCCGCATCAGCAGTACCAGCGCGAGCTGCGGCGAGTTCCTTGAACTTGTTCATGGGGAGCACGAAGATGAAGTACACAACACCTGCGGTGATCAGGAAGTTCAGGGCAGAGGTGATGATCTTGCCGAAGTCCATGAAGGTGGCTTCCTTGCCTGCGCGGATGTAGAAGCCGAGGCCGTCAGCGTTTGCGCCGCCGACCGAAGCAATCAGCGGGTTGATCAGGTTGTCCGCAAATGAGGTGACGATGGCGGTGAACGCAGCACCGATGACGACGGCGACAGCCAGATCGATCACGTTGCCGCGCAGGATGAAATCTTTAAAGCCCTTAAGCATGAATACTCCTTAGTGTTATGCATTCCCAATGGCGTACGAATACCCCGGCAGGAAAATACTGGGTGGTTCCCAATGAATTTCATGTCGGCGTGTTCTAGTTGGGATTGGTCGAAACAGTGACCTATTTCTCCGCATGGACAAACGTAGGCCCGTTTTGATCACAGCACACTTTAGCCAAATTGGAACAAAAAGTTATTCCATTCCGTTCGTCTTTGCCCGTTCACTTGTTAGCACAACTGCCAATGGCGAGGTTAATGATGCGGCGGCAACGCGTTTTGCCGGAGTTTCGGGTAGTGCGATGAGTATGGTTCCGGGTTCGTGTGACGTGCTTGCAGCAAATCCGCCACTTTTTTGTTGAAGTGTGCTCAAAACTACACGTCCACCAGCGGCAATCGTGATCGGTTCGGGTGCGTTATCGTCGTGGGTTACCACGGTCACGGTGTCGCCGTGGTTGAGTAAGTGAGCGAGTGTTGGATCGGCCAGTTTAATGGGTACCAAAGTTGGAGGACCGAGATTTTCCTGTGCCGAGTCAGTCTCCTGATTGGTTACAGGTGTGTCCAGATTCACAAGATAGCTAGCGAGTTCGGAGCCGACGAATCGGAGATGTGATGGGATTTCATTGGGGCTAATGGCTGCAACAGCTACGTGTCCCACCACATCGTCGGTGGAGTCAAAAGTCCCTTCGGGGAGGAGGTTCTGTGGCACGCGGCGTAACGCAACATCCTCTGCTGTCACGGTGCTGCCGGCGTCAATGGTGCGCACCGCAACAACAACCTGCGGATCTTTCTTGAGTGCGCTGTGGAGGGCTAGGGCTGCGGACACCAGGATGAGAAGGATGGCAATGGCTCGTCGAATGAGGCGGGTTCGGTGCCAGCCGGGTGCATGGAGGACCGTGGTGATCTTCATGCCTCCTTGGACTGTGAAGTCCATCGACAGGTTCCCTCTACTGGTTTGTCCAGATGATCCCCTGCGGGCATATGATCACGTCAACCGGCATATCGTGCGGTTCTGCCGGAACATCGTCACGAACTTCATTGTTATAGAGCAGTGTGGACACAACCGGGCGGTGTGAGGTTGTATGCAGTGGCGCGAGTGCGCGGTCGTAGTATCCGCCGCCTCTGCCTAGGCGCTGCCCAGTAGGGGAGCAGGCTACAGCCGGGGCGATGATGAGGGCGCAGCCTTCCAATGTGAAAGTTGGATCGGGGTCACTGCTGGGTTCGGATATTCCGTAACGTCCAGTGCGGAGTGGCTGGGTGCCATCGTGCCGTGACCAGGTCATCTGCCCAGCTGGGCCTGCGCATGGGAGATAGAGCTCGGAGGTGTAATCCATGAGAGCGGCAAGGAGTGTGTCGCCGCCGGGTTCGCTGCCGTGTGGAACGTAGGCGGCAACGCGGGAACTGTCCGCCGTCCTGACGGATGTTTCACAGGGGGAAGTATCGGAGGTGATTTTGGGTGTGATTTGGGAAACTTTGTTAGTGCCTAGAAAGCGGTCACTGTCGCTGTGTAGGGTGGCCAGGAGGGTGCGCAGATGGGTGATGATCGCGGCGTCGTCACGCAGTCGGTGGGGGTGGTTGGCGCGCTGATTGAGCAGGTAGTGCCGTAGTTGCGCTTTTTTATCGGTGCTGTGGGGAGTATGGGGCATTGCGCGTTTTTCGGTGAGTATCAAATCTGAAATATATAAAATTTTCGTAAAAATAAGCTGTGATTGAATGGCGTTAGAGGCATGGGTAACGCCGCAGCAAGGTAATCTAGCTGTATGACCGACCCTATCAGTGAGTACAAATTCGCGGTGAAGACCGTGGTGGTTCCGGCGGCCGGCTTGGGAACCCGTTTCTTACCTGCAACAAAAACGGTTCCCAAGGAACTACTTCCAGTTGTGGATACCCCCGGCATCGAACTCATCGCTCAGGAAGCCTCTCGCTTAGGGCCTCTCGCTTGGCCGTTATTACCGCGCCGAATAAGGAAGGCGTATTGGCGCATTTTGAACATAATGAGCGCCTTGAAAGCACCCTGGCTGAGCGGGGTAAAGAGGAGCAGCTCGCTAAGGTTCAACGCGCAGCAGAATTGATCCAAGCCGTCTCAGTTCTGCAGGAGCTGCCGCTTGGTTTGGGGCACGCGGTGGGCCTTGCGGAACAGGTGCTGGACGATGACGAAGATGTGGTGGCCGTGATGCTGCCCGACGATATTGTGTTGCCCATGGGCGTTATGGAGAAAATGGCGCAAGTTCGCTCTGAGCTGGGCGGTTCCGTGCTGTGTGCCTTTAATGTGTCCCGTGACGAGGTGAGCAATTACGGCGTGTTCGACATTGAGGAATCCGATCAGCCGAACGTCAAACGTGTTCGGGGCATGGTGGAAAAACCGGATGTGAAGGATGCGCCCTCAACGTTTGTGGCTACGGGCCGCTACTTGCTTGATCGTGCAATTTTCGACGCCCTCCGCCGTATCACCCCTGGTAAGGGTGGAGAGTTGCAGCTCACTGATGCTATTGAGCTACTCATTGAAGAAGGTCACCCCGTGCATATTGTGGTGCACGAAGGTAAGCGACATGATTTAGGCAACCCGGGTGGGTATATTCGTGCTTGTTTGGATTTTGGCTTGCAGGACCCAACGTATGGCCCGGGTTTGCGGCGTTATATGGAAAGATTGCTAGCTAATCAGGATTAAGCACTTCGGGAAGGAACCTCGCGTATGCGGTCCGTGGATCAACAGCTAGCTTTGGTGACGCAGGCGGCCGTGTCACCTGAACCAGTACGGATCGCTATTGCGGACGCGATGGGCCTCATGTGTGCCGAAGAGGTACAAGCTGCCAAGGCCCTCCCCGGTTTCGCGCAGGCCGCCATTGATGGTTACGCGGTGCGCGCCGTTGATGTTGGTGGCGAGCGGAGCCTACATCACCAACAGCGTCGTCGTGCGGAGGGCGATGGTGATGCTGCGCGCAGCAACGGGGACACCCAGGAACGAAGTAGTAGGCAGCATGCTGCCGCTCCACAAAAGTCCCTACCCGTGGTTGGGGAGGTTCCAGCAGGTTCTCAACAACCTCTCCGTTTGCAGCCGAAACAGGCCGTCCGCGTGCACACAGGCGCACCACTTCCCACGCTTGCCGACGCCGTGCTTCCCCTAGAGTGGAGCGACCGTGGGCAAAAGCGAGTCATGCCGACTCGACCGGTTCGCAGCGGAGCGTTTGTGCGCCGCGCTGGGGATGATATTCAGCCTGGCGATGTCGCCGTAACCCCCGGTTCGGTGCTTGGACCAGCACACATTGGGTTGTTGGCTGCCGTTGGCCGGTCGAAAGTGCTGGTGTATCCACGACCGCGTATGTCGGTGCTGTCTGTGGGGTCCGAGTTGGTGGATATTGACCGCGAACCGGGCCTGGGGCAAGTGTTTGATGTGAATTCCTATGCACTGGCGGCTGCTGGTAGGGAAGCAGGCGCTGATGTGCATCGCGTTGGCATTGCGGCTGGTGAGCCCCGTCGTATCCGGGAAATCATTGAGGGGCAGATGCTGCGCAGTGAGATCATCGTGGTCTCTGGCGCGGTCGGCGGTTCAGGTAACGAGAATATTCGTAAGGTGTTGGCCGACTTGGGTGAGATTGATACCACCCGCGTGGCCATGCACCCAGGCTCTGTGCAAGGGTTCGGATTACTGGGCGATGAACGTATCCCGGTGTTTTTGCTGCCCAGTAACCCCGTCTCGTCGCTGGTTATTTTTGAGATTTTCATCCGCCCGGTCATTCGATTGGCGCTGGGGAAGCGGCATGCCGCGCGGCGCGTTGTTCGTGCACGCGCGCTGAATCCGTTGGAATCCCGCCCAGGTCGTCGCGGGTATATTCGCGCACGCTTGATGCGGGATGCGGAAACTCAGGATTACCTGGTGGAGGGGCTTGGCGGTGCGAGTGGTGCGCCTGCCCATTTGCTGGCGGGTTTGGGGGATGCGAACGCGATGATTCGTATCCCCGAGGACGTGACGCATATCCGCCCAGGCGATGTTGTTGAAGTTATCTTCCTGTCCCAAACCGCCTAGTGCTTATGCTTGATCTTTTTGGTTTTGGCCGGAGAGGTCGGAGGGGGAATGGTGCCCCGCCGCCGATGATGCCCCGGCACGCTATCCATCCAGGGTGGCCGGAATCCACGCAGTCGGTGACTGTGAATCGTTCCGACGGCGCGGGAGATATGGTGCTGCGTTTGCGTCCGCTGGTTCGTGGGGATTTCCAAGATTGGCAGGATATGCGTATTGCGGACCAGCATATTCTCCAGCCGGTGGAACCAACCGTGATGGGGGATTGGGAGGACGCACATTCCAAGCGGCAGTGGTGGCAGCAACTGTTGCAGCTACGCAGTGCCGCTGATGCGGGGACCGTGGTGCCGTTGGCCATTGAGGTGAATGGGCGTTTTGCGGGGCAATTGACGTTGGGAGCGATTCAGCACGGCGTGGGTTCGGATTGTTGGGTGGGCTACTGGGTGCATAGTGCATTGTCCGGCCAGGGTGTGGCCACGGCAGCGGTGGCGTTGGGTGTGGATCATGCGTTGCAGCGCGTGGGCGTGCACCGCGTGGTGGCAACGTACCTACCGTCGAACACGGCGTCGGGACGCGTACTGGAGAAACGGTTTTCGTCAGGAGGGCTACCTGCATCGAAACTTGCACATTGATGGCCGCTGGCAGGACCATTACCTTGTAGCTTTATGTGATGATGATTACTCCCTCAGTTGTATAGAACGTCTGCGGCATAAAGGCCAGGTCGTGTAGCACTTTTGGTAGTTTCAAAATTTACTTAAGCTGTCTGATTTTGCGGCGTGCCTCCCCGCATGGCGTTGGCGCACCACTAACGTACGTGAAGAACGTGTTATTTTTGTGACTGTTGTGAAGAATGGTTGATCGCGAAAGGTGAAGTGGCCTCGTGTCTGGAGCTCTCATTATTGGCCTCATTGTTGTCGTGTGGCTGTTTGTCCTCGCTCCCTTAGTTCTGCGGGGCTACCGCCCGATTCGTCGCACTAATGATGCCTTTGAGGAAACCCGCGTGGTTGTTGCTGGTGGGGACACTCCCACGCCGCCACGCAAGCGCCCCCGCTTCAGTGCTGAGGACGTTCGTGCGACCGACGATGCTGATGCCAGCGTTTCCGCGCAAGACCGCGCCGAGGATGCGGATCGAAGCGATGACACTGTTGAGCTGGAGGGCCTGCCGGTTGCCGATGGGCTTATCGACGACCCGCAACCGCTGTTCGTTAGCGAAAAGCTCACTGAGGTGCTGGCCGCAGCACAGGAAACTGTGAATGCGAATCGCCGCGCAGAGGATGCTCACACAGAGGATGCTGTGGTTGCCTACACTGAGCCGAATCCTGCGGCAGCGGTGGAACTGCATGAGGTGAGCGAGCATGAGGCGGTAGAAGACGCGGACGTCGATGCTGAGCGTCCGTATGGTGATGTGGATGCGGTGCGCAGCGATGAGGCGCTGGAGGTGGTCTACGATCCGAACGCCGAGTCGTTGTTCATTGAAGACATTGATAGCCCGCCTTCAACCGACACGTTCGCTGTTGTGGCCGATGCGTACGACGAGATTGATGCCTTCGAGCTGGCCGACGAAAGCGAACCGTACTACTACGACGATGCCTACATGTCTCCGGCCGATTTCCTGGACCCCGACGCGGACTATGAATTTGCCGATGATGCCTTCGATGATGATTCCACTCTTGCGGCCGAGCTGAGTGAGGAAATTGCTGCGGATGAGGACCTCACTGATGAGGATCTTGCCTTTGCTGCGCGTCGTCGCGGGCGTGGCGGTTACGACCCCGAGGTTGATGCCGCTGTGGCCATGAGCCGTTACCAACGTCGCCAGCGTACCTTGGCCACGCTCGTCGGCGTGGTGCTGATCAGCGTGGTGGTTGGCTTTGTATTCGGCGGTTGGTTCTGGACCAGTTTGGTGATCTCGGCGACGCTGACCGTGCTGTATCTGTACGCGCTGCGCCGGCATGTGCGTGCGGAAAGCGCACTGCGTACCCAGCGTATCCGTCATATGCGGCGCGCTCGGCTTGGTGTGCGTAATGCAGTCGATGAGAAATTGGGCATCCCGGAGCGGCTACGTCGGCCCGGCGCGATCGTCATTGAGTTGGATGATGAAAGCCCCGACTTTGTCAATCTTGATACCTTCCACAGCAACTTTGGACACGAGGAGCCTGAGGTGTGGGAGGACGAGTATGTGGATACCCGCCGCGTCGGCTAGGCAGGTCTGGTTCGGTGCGTCGATTCGGTGACGTGACACCCCTGACAGTCGTCCCCAGGTGGGCGTGGAAGGTTTCCGTGCCCACTGCCTGACGGGTAGTCTATCGGCTATGGATAAACCAGTTGTTAGGGATGCCGCACTGCTCATTTTCCGTGCCACCTTGGGTCTCATTTTTGTGGCCCATGGGTGGCAAAAACTGTTTATGGACGGTCCGGTTGAAACAGCTGGGAAGCTCAGTGCCGCAGGGATTCCACAGGCGAAGCTGTCAGCCTACATTGTGGGTGGGGGAGAGTTGCTGGGTGGGGCGCTGCTGGTAGTAGGGTTGCTCACCACGCTGGCGGCTGGTGCGTTGGCGTTGTTGATGCTGGCGGCGCTGTATTTTGTGCATCTCAATTCGGGATTGTTTATCGCCGATGGTGGTTTTGAATACGTGTTGGTGCTGATTGTGTCGCTATTGATGATTGTTGTTTTTGGTTCGGGGCGAGCAAGTATTGACGGTGTCTTATCCCGATGATTGACTGCGCTCGGGTGCAGGCTGCGCTGTCGGCGCGCCTTGATGGCGAGGACACGGGGGTTCCCGACGACGTGGTGGACGCGCACCTTTCCGGCTGCGCGGAGTGTCAAGCGTTTTTTGAACAGGCTGCTCGGCTGAACCGGCAGCTGCGCCTGACTGAGGTACCCGTTGGGGACGCGGTTCCAGACCTATCGGAGATGATTCTTGCTGGTGTAGAGCCTGTGCGTCGCCGTCGCGCCGCGTCCCGCGTCCTGGGGCTCGCGCTGTCACGCGTGATGTTGATCCTCGTGGGACTGGGTTTGGTGGTGTGGGCATATCGCCTGGTAGCGCTGTCCACGGTGGGACCGGGGGTGGGGGTGTCCGATGTGGACACATCGGCAGCCTCAGGGCTGCTTGTCGACGCCGCGGCCATCCGCCTGGCGCTTGCCTGCGGGTTGTTTTTCGCGGCCTGGCGCCCCCAGATTTCTGCGGCGCTCATGCCTGTCTACGGCGCTTTTGCGGCGTTTAGCTGTGGTTTTGCCACCCGCGACCTGGTGTTGGGTCAGATGACGGCACAAGGACTGGTTGGGTTGGCATTGTTGGTGGCCTCCGCAGCCGCGTTGCTGTGTGCGTGGCTGAACAGCAGCGGCTTTGGCGAGTTTGGTCGAGTGTGGCGGTCGATTACGGCCCAGCCTTACTAGTCCAGCCGTGCCAGCCCAGCCGTGTTAGCGCTTTTAGCGCCAGCTGCGTAGCCACATGATTTCAAAGTAGGTGTTGTCGGGGATCTCCATGCCGTAGAGGACAGGGGAAAAGTAGAAGAACATGGTGGCCACCAGCGCCAGGTAGGCGATTACCCACAGCGCGCCGGTGCGGGTTGTGGCACCGAACAATCGTTGCGCCAGTCCCGTGACTCGGTTGGCGCGCAGCTGGTTGAGGGGTTGTCCGGTGCTGCCCAGTTGCCCCAGTGTGAGGGCGATGAGGACGATGGTGAAGGGCACCAGCGGCACAGCATAGAAGAAGTACATTTGCCGGTCGAAAGTGGCAAGCCATGGCAGGAACCCAGCCGCCCAGGCGACGAGTGGGATGAGGACGTACATAGCGCGACGCACCACCAGGCACCAGAGCGCCCACAAGACCACGGGGACTGTCAGCCACCAGATCGCCGGGGTACCAAAGAGGTAAATCATGCTGCGGCAGGGGCCGTCGCTGAGAAAACAGTGCTCATTGGAACTGGAATAGTAGAGCACGGGACGGGCTGCTACCAGCCACGACCAGGGTTTGGAATCCCAGGGATGGCTGTGTCCGTTCGAGGAGGTAAGGGAGGAGTGAAACTCCAGCACGGTCTGGTGGTAGTGCAACCACCCCGCTAGGGCGTCCGGAAGCAGCATGAGGGGCGAATTGGGGTCAATGTCGCCGTTGCTAGCGCTGTGCCGGTAGATACTGGTCTCGTGGGCAAACCAGGCCCGCCAACTCCAGACATACAGCAGCACAGGCACGATGACCAGGGACGCAAAAGCCGGAAATGCGTCATATGCAAGGCTGCCCAGTATGGGGCGGCGAATGCGGTAGCGGTGGCGTAGCCACATGTCCAGCCCGACGCTGAGCAGACCAAAGAAGACAATGTAGTACAGGCCGGACCATTTCACCGACAGGGACGACCCGAGCATGATCCCGCAGATAAACCGCCACCAGCGGAAACCAAACCGTGGCCCAAGCTCGCCTACGCTGCACAGGCCGCTCACGTAGGCGCGGTGCAGGCGCAGATTCATCTGCTCATGGTCGCGGGCAAGCGCGTAGGCCGCCGCAACGATGAAAAACGCCTGGAAAATGTCGAGCATGCCGAAGCGTGAGGCGGTGAGCAGCACGCCGTCGAAAAGCGCGAGAGTACCGGCGAAAGGCTGCAACGGCGGTGGAGTGGCTGATGCGGCGCGCGAGTCCCATGATGCTTAGCACGGTCGCCGTGCCGAACAGTGCAGTGATGATCCGCCAGCCCAGCGGCGAGTAACCAAACACGAATTCGCCCAGCGCGAGGAGCTGTTTTCCCAGCGGTGGGTGCACAACCAAGCCAAACCCAGGGTTGGATTCGATGCCGCCGATCATGGGGTTGGTGGTGGAACGCACCATGTCCCACGCTTGCGGAACATAGTGTTTTTCGTCGAACACGGGGGTTCCGCCACTGGTGGCAAAAGTAATCAAGACAAACCGCGACACCAGCGTCGCAATGGCAATAATGCTGAACACCCAGGTGTCTGTGCGGGTCCATCGCAGGATGTGCGGTTCACGCGCCGCAATCACTGGATCAATGGCCCCGTTATCGGGGCTGTGCTGCGCGGCTTGGTGCGTGGCGTCGTGCGTTAGCTGGAGCGTACGCTGCTGTGGGGGTTCGGTCACTGCACCCATCTTAGTGGGAGTGTGCGAATCGGGGTAGTGTTACCTGGGTAAATACTGGGTGACTATGGGGCAGGTATGCGAGACTATGACTATGAATATCCCGGTTGAGCCGCTGCCCCGCGGCATTATCATTGCGGCTACTCCATTGGAAATGTGGGGGATGCGTCGCCCCGACTCGCTCAGGCGCTCGCACAGGCGGACGTGATCGCGGCGGAAGATACTCGCCGTACCCGTTCGTTGGCCGCAGCTTTGGGTGTGGAGATTACTGGCCGAGTGGTGTCCAACTTTGACCACAACGAACAAGATCGCGTCACACAGCTGCTTGATGCCGCGCGGACAGGAACGGTTGTGGTGGTTACTGATGCCGGCATGCCCAGCGTATCCGACCCAGGGTTTGCGCTTATCGACGCCGCGCACACCGCCGGCCTTCCGGTCACATGCTTCCCCGGTCCTTCCGCAGTTCCCACGGCCCTTGCTCTCTCGGGGTTGCCGGTGGGCAGATTTTGCTTTGACGGCTTTGCCCCACGCAAATCGGGGGCGCGCCGTGCGTGGTTGGAAGAGCTTCGTGGCGAGAAACGTGCTGTGTGCTTTTTTGAGTCACCACACCGCATTGCGGACACGCTTTCTGAGGCCGCGGAGGTGTTGGGGGAGCATCGTCGCGCTGCGGTGTGTCGGGAATTGACAAAAACGTTTGAAGAAGTACGTCGCGGTGGGTTGGGGGAGCTTGCTGACTGGGCGCGCGATGGTATTCGCGGTGAGGTGAGCGTGGTGATTGAAGGCACGACACAGGCGGGTGCAGATGTGAACCTGTTGGTTCCTGCCGTGGAAGATCTTGTGGCGGCGGGGGAGCGACTGAAAACAGCCTGTGCGGAGGTGGCGGCTCGGCACGGAGTGTCTAAGAAAGAGTTATATGATGCGGTTTTGGCTCACCGCTCCTAAATCTTAACGAAATTGTTACATTTTGCCCACAAAACCTATTCTGGGCTGGGAATAAGTGACATCACAAATTGGTAACATGTAGTGAAAATGGCCTGTGAAAAGCATGTTGGGCTTGAAAAGTATGTAACAAACTAACCATCGTTAAGATATGACAAACCCCGATCCTACATATGTTGACCCAGTGGTGGAGACTCCCATCAGTGCGACTGAAGAACTCGCAGCAATGCTGGATCACAAGCAGCACATTGCGCCGGAACTGGTCGAAGAGCCAATTGAGCTGGAGGGCGAGTCAGACTCAGCAACGTTGAACTGGGGGGTTATCGCGCCAGCGGCACTCATCATCGTCGCAGTGGTGGTGTGGGGCTTGTTCTTCCCAGGGTCGTTTTCCGCTTTCGCGGCCACCGCACTGACCAAGGTGGTGGATAACCTGGGGTGGGCCTTCGTGTTCTTTGGCACGATCTTTGTGTTCTACATTATCGCGATTGCCTGCAGTAAGTTCGGCAACATCCGGCTTGGGCGAGATGATGAAGCGCCTGAGTTTTCTAACTTTTCCTGGTTCGCCATGATGTTTGCTGCAGGCATGGGCATCGGTTTGATGTTCTACGGAACCACCGAACCCCTGACCTTCTACCGCAACGGTGTGCCCTGGGCACGAAACGCATGACATCGGAAATGCGTTTGCCAGCACCCTGTTCCACTGGACGCTGCACCCCTGGGCCATTTACGCCATCGTTGGCCTGGCCATCGCGTACAACACCTTCCGTATTGGTAAAAAACAGCTTTTGAGCTCTGCGTTTATTCCACTGATTGGTGAACGTCGGGCAGAAGGCTGGCTGGGACGCCTCATTGATCTGCTGGCTATCGTGGCCACAGTGTTCGGCACCGCGGCGTCGCTAGGCATTGGTGCGCTGCAGATTGGTGCTGGCCTGGACCGTACCGGTCTGATCACCTCGCCCAGCATGAAAGTGCTGGTGGGCATCGTGCTCGTGTTGACCTTGGCGTTCATTTTCTCCGCCATGTCCGGCGTGGGCAAAGGAATCCAGTACATCTCTAACGCCAACATGGTGCTGGCGGCAATCCTGGCGATCTTCGTGTTTGTCTTTGGCCCAACGGTGAGTATTTTGAACATGCTCCCCATGTCCGTGGGCAGCTACTTCAACTCATTCTTTGAAATGGCATCCCGTACGGCCGATCTGGATAGCGGTGATACCGCAACATGGTTGAGCAGCTGGACCATCTTCTACTGGGCATGGTGGATTTCCTGGAGTCCCTTCGTTGGCATGTTCGTTGCCCGCATTTCCCGTGGCCGCTCCATCCGCGAATTTGTTGTTGGCGTGATGATCATCCCCGCAGCAGTCACCGTGGTGTGGTTTAGTATCTTCGGCGGCACTGCCATCCACTTCGAGCAGGAAACCGCTCAGTGTGGGGTGAGGGCGATGCGAAACGCCAGCTCTTCGACCTACTGTATTCCCTACCTGGCGGCACCATTGCAGCCATTGTTGCCATGATCCTGCTGGCCACGTTCTTTATCACCTCCGCAGACTCCGCAGCCACTGTGATGGGGTCCATGAGCCAGCAAGGCGTGCTCGTTGCTAACAAGTGGGTCACCGCAGCTTGGGGTGTGCTTACCGCAGCCATCGGATTGACCCTGCTGGTCTCCGGCGGTAACGACGCCCTGTCTAACCTCCAAAACGTGACCATCATTGCGGCCAGCCCATTCCTGGTGGTGATCATCGGACTGATGGTGTCCCTCTACCGAGGACTCAGTGACGACCCGCTCTACCTCGACCACAAGGAACAGCAAAAGTTCGCTATGAGGCTGGCACGCGAACGTCGTGTCCACTCCGAAATGCGGGCTGAACTGCAAGCTGAACAGCGCCGTCGCGCCCGCAAGGCGGCGCGCGTCAATCGACGTCCCATCCGCTTCCGCGCACCCAAAACCGACTAGTTTCTGGCTAGTTCCTGTGCGTTGTGACGCCATAAATTAAAGTGAAACCCATGACAAAGTCTGTGCTCACTGCTGTTGCCTGGCCCTACGCCAACGGTCCCCGTCACATTGGACATGTGGCGGGGTTCGGCGTGCCCTCCGATGTTTTCGCCCGTTACCAGCGAATGACCGGCGCGAATGTACTGATGGTGTCCGGCACGGACGAGCATGGGACCCCGCTGCTGGTGCAGGCCGAAAAAGAAGGCGTGACCGTGCAAGAACTGGCGGACCGCTACAACCGCCAGATCGTGCACGACCTCGCAGGGCTGGGTTTGTCCTACGACTTTGTTCACTCGAACCACCACCCGCAACCACTACGCGGTGGTGCAGGAATTGTTCCGTGGTCTGCACGACAACGGCTACATGGTCAAAGAAACAACCATGGGCGCTATCTCGCCATCCACGGGTCGCACCCTGCCGGACCGCTACATTGAAGGCACCTGTCCCATTTGTGGTGCCGACGGCGCGCGCGGCGATCAGTGCGACAACTGCGGCAACCAGTTGGATCCCGCCGACCTGATCAACCCCGTGTCTAAAATCAACGGCGAAACACCGCAGTTTGTGGAAACCGAGCACTTCCTGTTGGATCTTCCGGCACTGGCCGACGCCCTGTCTGCGTGGTTGAAAGAGCGGCAAGATTGGCGCCCCAACGTTCTGAAGTTCTCGCTGAACCTTCTTGAGGACATTCGTCCGCGAGCCATGACCCGCGACATTGACTGGGGTGTGCCCATCCCCATTGAGGGCTGGCAGGACAACAATGCCAAGAAACTCTACGTGTGGTTCGATGCTGTTGTGGGCTACCTATCCGCCTCCATTGAATGGGCCTATCGCATCGGAGAACCAGAGGCGTGGCGCACGTTCTGGACCAACCCTGATGCTGTCTCGTACTACTTCATGGGTAAAGACAACATCACCTTCCACTCTCAGATTTGGCCCGCTGAACTGCTGGGCTACCGTGGTGAAGGTTCCCGTGAGGGTACGGTCGGACAGCTCGGCTCGCTGGAGTTGCCCACCGAAGTTGTCTCGTCTGAGTATCTGACCATGTCCGGGTCCAAGTTCTCCTCCTCCAAGGGGGTGGTCATCTACGTCAAGGACTTCCTGGAGGAATTTGGTGCCGATCCCTTGCGTTACTTCATCGCTGTCGCGGGACCGGAAAACAACGACACCGACTTTACCTGGGACGAGTTTGTCCGTCGCATTAACAACGAGCTGGCCAATGGCTGGGGCAACCTGGTCAACCGCACAGTCTCCATGGCGCATAAAAACTTCGGTGAGGTTCCCACCCCTGGCGAGCTTAGCGATGCTGATCAGGCCATCCTTGACCTCGCTTCCCGCACGTTCGATGAGGCTGGCGATGCTCTCAGCCACTCTCGGTTCAAGCAGGGCATTACTAAAATTATGCACGTAGTGGGCGAAGCCAACGCTTACATCGCGGAGCAAGAACCGTGGAAATTGGCCAAGGATGAAACTCAACGCGAGCGTCTAGCCACAGTGCTGTGGACAGCGCTTCAGGTGGTCAGCGACTGCAACACCATGCTCACCCCCTTCCTTCCACATACGGCGCAGGCTGTTCACGAGACCCTGGGGCGTGACGGCGTGTGGGCCGCACTGCCTGAAGTTGTGGAGGTCACGGATGATCAGCCGGTCGAACCGGTGGGCGCGGGTCTACCCGAAAAGGGACGCAGCTACCCCGTGATCATGGGTAACTACCGTGACCAGCAGGCGGTGTGGAAGCGTATCGACGTTGTGCCAGGCACCGCCCTCAGCAAACCACGGCCACTCATTGCGAAAACTGGACCCAGAACTGGCGGAAACCGGGCCGTCCTGGGCACCGGTGAACTCCTAGCATATCCAGGAACATTGGGGGTCGGGGATGCAAAAAGTGGACTCTAGGAAGGGTTAACCTAGAGTCCACTAAACGGGGAAGCTGTGGTAGGGGTGCCCTTAGCGGATCACGCCCTGGAACTTCAGGAAGTTGATGATGGGGAAGACCACAAGGCCGAGGAAGGAACCAACCAGGCCAGTGGCGGTCACAGCACGCAGAGTCTTAGCCCACTTCGGGAGGTTGGCATCTTTCTCATCGGAGCTCATCTGAACGCCGGTGGCGGGCTTCTCGGACTCGTACTTCTTCTGAAGTTCTGCGCTCGGCTTGCCGTCTTCGCCTAGGTACTTGTCGCTGGAGCCAACGGCTTTCGCATCTTTACTTTTACCACCTTCAGAGCTTGAGCCCTGCTGAGCGGCAACATCCGTGGGGAGGCCTTGTTCTGCAGCGTGAGCAGCTGCGACGCCGCCCAGGGTCAGGGCGAGTGCGGTTGCGGCGGCAACGGCGGACTTGCGGATGTTCTTCATGGGGAGACCTTTCAGACGGAATACAGAGAGAAGTAGTCCTATAGGACTTTTCATGAGACTGCCGAGCGCCGACAAACTCGATCACACAGGTTAGTATCATGAAATATTAAGTTTTAGATACTGAGTAGGTGCAAACCGTTTGGTTTGCAAAAGCGCAGTTAAAGACCTTTTTAGGTCTGAAACCTAACCTATCATAGGGGTGGTATTCAAACCTAGAAAGTTTGAGCAGCGTCTGTTTTGCGCGCCTCTCACTATCTGGAACCTACAATACATTAATATAAAACTCAGCTAAAGTTAACAACTAAAACGTGCGTTATTTGTCAATCTCTGTGACTAATGTGATCATTGGGGCAAAATATCCACCCCTGATAGGGGTATGTTGTAGCATGTGTGCGGCTTTGATGGTGGTGGAAAAGTTGGGAAAGGGTGCGGACAAAGATCATCCCAGGTGTAGCAACCATGCTCAGTAGGCTCCAGTGTGTGTGACGACGGCGCCGACTGTGCGGGCAATGGTTTTCATGTCGAGCAGCATTGACCAATTGTGGACGTAGTAGAGGTCCAGGCGCTTGGCTTCATTGGCCGACAGATGTGATCTGCCACTGACTTGCCATAGTCCGGTGATGCCTGGACGTATGGTGAGCCGGAGATGCATGTCCGCATCGTATTCATCAACTTCGCGTTGTACCTGTGGGCGTGGTCCCACAATGCTCATTGTTCCATTGAGTGAATTAATGAATTGCGGTAGTTCGTCGATACTGTATGTACGAATAAAAGCGTCCGATTGGGGGTGAGGCGCGGATCATCTTTCATTTTGAAAAGCAGAGCATTGCCACCCTGCTGTCGAATAAGTTCGTGTACCTTAGTATCGGCGTCAACAACCATGCTTCGGAATTTCCATAGGGTATAGGGGATTCCATCGCGACCGATGCGTTCACTGAGGTAGAAGACGGGTCCGCCATCGTAAAGCTTGATGGCTAGAGCGGTAACAAGCAGGATCGGCGAGGTCAAGATAAGCATGGCAAGGGACAAAAGAATGTCGAATATTCGCTTAGTAGTTCCGTTTGCGTCACTATATTTTTTCTGATCTGATAATGTCACGCGCACCATCCTTAGAGGCGTTTGAATTATGCCGGAATTCTATTCCGTGATGGTGTGTTTCTACAATTTATTTCACCTTGGGCTTTGTTGATGTTCTTCACGCATACATGGCAATAGGTACTGTAGCTACGGGTCGCGATGCACCTGTGCCCTGACAGGATGGACATCACGCCCTCGCTACACTGAGGACTTATGTCAAGAAAGAAACCACGTCCGACTCCGGTTCCGGCGCGCACTATTCCTGGGCTCATTGATGCCCACACGCACCTTGCGTCGTGCAAGGATGACGCCGCAGCGTTAGTTGATCGCGCGGGTGCGGCGGGCGTCGATAAGCTGTGCACGGTGGGGGATGGTCTCGCGGAAGCGGAGGCTGCATTGGCAGCTGCGCATGCTTTTCCCCAGGTATATGCGGCGTGTGCGATTCATCCGACTCGGGTGGGTGAATTGGATCAGGCTGCCCAGGCGCGGTTGGTGGAGATGATTGCGGATCCGCGGTGTGTGGCGGTCGGGGAGACCGGTCTGGACACGTACTGGATTGGCAAATCGGAGACGTGTGCGCCTCTGGACATGCAGGAGGAGGCTCTGCGGTGGCACATTGACCGTGCGGTGGAGGCGGATAAGGCGCTGATGATCCATAATCGCGAGGCAGACGCGGACTTGTTGCGTGTGTTGGCGGATGCCCCAGCGCCGCGCGCCACCATACTGCATTGTTTTTCGTCCCCGCTGGATGTTGCTCGGGAGGCTCTGGACCGTGGTTACGTGCTGTCTTTTGCAGGCAACGTCACGTTTAAACGGAACGAGGAGCTGCGGGAGGCGGCGCGGCTAGCACCAACGGGGCAGGTGCTGATTGAAACTGATGCTCCCTATATGACTCCTGAGCCGTTCCGTGGGTCGCGGAATGAACCGTCGCTGATCGGTCACACCGCCCTGTGTGTGGCAGAGGCGCGTGGGTTGAGTCCAGAAGAGTTGGCTGAGGAAGTTTCGGCCACGTTTGATCGCGTGTACGGGCAGGCGTGATTAGCGTAGTCCGAGCATGTCAAGGGTGCCACGGATGGTGGCGCGCATGGACCAGTTGAAAAAATCGTCTGGACTCCACTGTTCCGTCATGCGTGCCCCAGAAGTGATCGTGGGGACGTTGCCGGGGAGTTCGCTGTGGTGTGCCAGCGCGTTGTCGCGATGACTGAGCGGAGCAAGGTGTGCAAGGGCAACCGCGTGTTCTGCCACCACCGATAGGGCGATGCTGGCCTGATGGGGGAGCCATCCGTATCTAGTTGCGTATCCGGTTTGGGTTTTTTCGATGGCGCTCAAGGCGGTGGTGTGCTCAGGGGTGAGTTGGGTGAGGAAAGTGCCGATGCCGGGATTGTCCTGCACAAAGCGACGCAGCGCTTGGGCCATGTCCGTCAGAGAATCCTCGGGATCGGCGTGGTGGGGTTCGGGGAGGGATTCACGGGCAATGATGTGCTGCGCAACAAGGTTTCGTGCCGTCTCCAGGTTGCGGACATGCCGATAGATGGACATCTCGCTCACGTTCAAGTATTCCGCTAGCCCGCGGATGGTGAGTTTATCCAATGTGATAGTGCGGCCTGCTTCTCCGATCTGCTCAAGGGTGATGCTGGGCGGCCTGCCGTGAGTTTTTCTGGGCATTCCTTAATTCTGACACAAGACAGCAGGTAAAGATTTTTGTTAGACTATATAACAAAAATAGTCTTTGGTTGTGCGAGAAAGGTAAAGATCGTGAGCGAGCATCAACTGACGCAATCGGAACTTGCGGAAATGAGCGACGTGCTTACCCATCCCGACCACACTCGTGGCTTGGAGGAAGGGGAGCTGGTGGTCACCGCCCTGGAGGTGCTGAATTCCACATTCATTCGCATCCGTGGCCGGTTTGAAGGGTTCCGCAATCCCGATGCCTGGCGACGTCCCAATACCACCCTCCGCATGGAAGTGCCCGTGGATAACGATGTTATTGAAGGCATCGCGACATCGTCACGCGTGTACACCATCGCAGAGGTCTTTGGCGACTATGACGTGGCTATCGACGCCGTCGCGCACGGCACCACCTCGCCGATGATGCGTTGGTTGGCGTCCGTGAATCCTGGCGACCGCATCGTGGTCAAAGGCCCGCGCCCGCATCAGCTGTTGAATCCCGCGTCGGTCAACTACATGCTTGCCGACGCCTCGGCGCTGCCCGCCGTGCGCAATATTCTGCTGTATCAACACGAGGTTAAGGAGAAGCCAACAGTGGTGATTGCGGCACCACAGGCTGATGCGGAAGCCTATGTGGCTGATTGTGCGGACCGGGCAACCATCATTCACCTTGGGGAGACTGGGGACCTTGCTGCTGCGTGTGCAGAGTTGGGTATCGCGGCGTCGGCAACCGTGTGGGCGGCGGGGGAGCGTGACCTGATGCGCGCTATCAGGCGCTACTGTAAAGAAGATCTTGGGCTGGAGCGGTCCGCACTGAGGATTTTTGGGTATTGGAAAGAGGGCACCTCCCACACTCTGCTTGATGTGGCGCGGATGCGGGCCGCCAAGAGGCGTGTCGAATCTGGGCTGGGGCTAGACGGGGCTGATGATTTTGATTTAGAGATATAGCTAACATGCTCGGGGGTCTCGCGGGGGTATGGGGCCTAAGCGTAATAGCCTTGTTGTTACTTATGAGACTTATGTGACCTGCTATGTGGTCGATATTAAGCATGTTGTTAAGTGTTTCTGAACAAAATAACTGCATGTCAACCGTGGTAAGCTCGAATCGCCTAGACAAAGGGGTAATGTTACCGTATCGTTATGGTCATTGATGTTTACACGGCCTTGAAATGGAGTTGACTTTCTCAGTGACTACTCACAAAAAGTCTCAGATTGACCGCCTCAATGGCTCCACCTCTGTGCCCCTCCGTATGGCTACAGGGAGCATGCTGGCCACCCTTCTTGTTGGTGGCGGCCTCGCGGTAGTAAACAAAAAGACGTCACCATTGACGTTAACGGTCAGCAGATGGATCTGGTGACCATGTCTAATTCAGTCGAGGGGGCGCTGAAACAAGCAGGCATTAGAATTGGACCCGACGACCTTATTGTTCCTTCCCCCAGCGAACGCCTGACCCGCACCGAGTCAATTAAGGTTCGGTCTGCGAAGTCCGTGGCGGTCGTGGTGGATGGTCAGGAAAAAACCATCAAATCCACTGCGCTGACAGTTGACGAGCTCGTCTCTGAAATCGGCTCCGAAATCGGTGGGGTGAACGAAGGCGACCTGCTGTCCAAGGGGCGCGACACCGTTATTCCTGCCGACGGCATGAAGCTGGACATTACCCGTCCGAAGGTCGTCTCCATCAACGACGGTGGCGACGTTACCTACACGCAGATGGCCGCCTCCAATGTGGGTGACCTTCTTCGGCGGAGGAATATCAACCTCAATCCAGAGGATGTGGTGACTCCCTCCATTACTTCTCCTGTTAAAGCCGGCATGGACGTGCGTATTGACCGCGTCCGCACTGATCAGGTCCGCGAGACCGTGCCGTTCGAGGCGCCCGCAAACTACAAGGACGATGCAACCGCCTTCGAGGGTGACGAGGTTGTTGAAGAGGCGGGGACGCCCGGCAGCAAGGAAGTTAAGCGTTCCATCCGTATTGTCAACGGCAAAGAGGAAAGCAACACCGTCATCTCCGAGAAGGAAGTCACTCCGGCTAAGCCCGCCACTATCAAGCGTGGTACTAAGGCAAAGTCCAGCGCGCCTTCAGTAGCCAATGGCTCGGTGTGGGACTCCCTTGCGCAATGTGAAGCGGGTGGCAACTGGGCAATCAACACTGGTAACGGCTTCTCCGGTGGTTTGCAGTTCACCCCGTCCACATGGCTTGCCTACGGCGGTGGCCAATACGCTCCCCAGGCGCACCTGGCTACCCGTGAACAGCAAATCGCAGTGGCCAGTAAAGTCCAAGCTGGTCAGGGTTGGGGTGCATGGCCAGCATGTACCGCAAAGTTGGGACTGCGCTAATCACGTTGCTAGTTAATGTTGGTATTTCACCCCTGTCGCACTGTGGTGTGGTGGGGGTGAACCTGTCTCCCCGTTAAGGGGTGGCGGGATCTACCCTATGTAGAAAAAGTTATACCTTTCGGAGTGTGAGCATAGTTTCTGGCATATATAGCTGTTAGGCTACGTGCTATGTCGTACCGATCTTTGCGCACCAAAAATACTGTTAGCTCGCGAGTTCTTTCATTGCAGGTGGCCACGACGGCGCTGGTCATGGCCGGGATTGTAGTCGGTTCCACCACCGCCGCTGGTGCGGAGCCTTCAACAACCAGGCCAACAACCACGTCTACGTCGGCAAGTGCATCAGCAACCACACCTGCCAGTGCAGCCGCTGATCCATCCGCCAGCCAAGCACCTACCAGCCATGACCGCCTTGTTCCCGTCACGGAGAAGGGCTATCGTCTCGATTCGCAGGAAATGTCGCGCCTGTATGGCCCAGGAGTGTTCACGCAAACTGCGCTGAGCAACACAGTGGTCGGCGCAGCTAAATCTAAGTTCACAATCGTGTCCAATCGCTTCCGTGCCACAGAAAGCGGGGAACTTTCGTTTCTGAGGTTTTACTGGCCTACCGGATCGGGATATGCCAGCGGCACCGGCGGAAACATTAAGATCACAGTCGTGCCGGACGATGGATCCTCCGAGCACAGGCCCGATCTGAAAGCGGAACCACTGGCGGTGACGCATTACCAACCGAAACTGGTGGACGGAAAGAAGCAGACGAAACAGGAGTTGTTGTCGGAGATTCCGATAGAGCAGAGCAAAAACGCGCTCACGAGCGGTCAGCTATATCACGTGGTGCTGGAGAATGTGGACCCGAAGCCGCAGGATAACTTTATTAGCAGCAATAATTCCATAACTGTCAAGGAGGACGGTAAGCCCGCGCGCTGGCTCAACTCCACGGATTGGTCCACCCTGATGGGCTCTCGGCCCGCCAATGACAACACAGCGGACTATCACTGGGATGACCTAACGCGTGACGGCTCAGGGGAGAAGTTGCTGTCGCCCATCATGGAAGTGGGCCTCACCACCGGCAAGAGCATCGGAATGTTTGACATGGAGTCGGGGAGTGTTCACCCGGAAAGGATCTACGCTGCCAGCCAGAATAAGCCAGTGCGCGAGCATTTTACGCCGAGTACGCAGAAGCGGGTGAGTGGTTTTTCGGTGGCGTCCGCAGCGTCAACAGGCGGTGCTCTGGGATGGAGCATTAAACAGGGGGATCGGGTGTTGGCATCGGGCCAGATTGAACAGCCAGAGGCGAATTTCACCACCCACAAGCTGACCAGGGTTGTCGGTTCGTTTACATGGTACGACGTGGCGCTTCCGCAGGATGTGGTGCTGGAGGCGGGGCAGAGTTACGACCTGGAATTCCGTCCGGTGGGCAACAGTGTGTGGCAGTTTGGCGACCACAGCAATGGCAGCAACTATGGCGTGAAATGGCCCGCCGCGTTCACGGAATCGCAGGCCCAGCACCTGCAGGATGGGACGTGGATCAACACGAATCACTGGGATCACACCAAACCTGGAGGTGGTACGAACTGGCCGGTAGTGCTGCATGTGGCGCCGTAACCTGGGTGCGGTAACTTTATAGGCACTATGGTCAACCACACTTCAGCGTTGCTCGGGCCGGCGGAGATTAGGCAGCTGGCGGATAAGCTCGATATTCGGCCGACAAAGAAGCTGGGTCAGAACTTCGTTCATGATCCCAACACCGTCCGCCGGATCGTTGCCGCCGCAGAGGTAACCGCCCAGGATCATGTGCTGGAGGTTGGCCCTGGTTTGGGGTCGCTGACCCTCGCGTTGATCGATACGGTGCAGGACGTCACGGCCGTGGAGATCGACCCACGCCTTGCCGCGGAGCTTCCCGCCACGCTTGCCTGGCGTGCCCCCGAGCACGCCCACAAGTTGCGGTTGATCGTGAAGGATGCGTTGCAGGTCACCCGTCAGGACGTCGACGATGTTGGCGCACCAATGCCCACAGCGCTGGTGGCCAACCTGCCCTACAACGTCTCGGTGCCGGTGCTGCTGCACCTGCTTGAAGAGTTCCCCACCATCACCCGTGTGCTGGTGATGGTGCAGTCGGAGGTGGCCGACCGCCTCGCCGCCGCTCCCGGCTCGAAAGTCTACGGCGTACCCAGCGTCAAGGCATCGTTCTACGGTCAGGTTCGTCGCGCCGGGGCGGTGGGCAAGAATGTGTTTTGGCCCGCGCCGAAGATCGAATCCGGACTGGTGCGCATCGACCGTTTCCAGCCGTCACCGTGGCCAGACGGCGTGAAGGACTCCGCGTTCACGCTTATCGACGCCGCGTTTGCCCAGCGCCGCAAAACCCTGAGGGCGGCACTTGCGGGCGTGTTCGGGGCGTCGTCACGCGCTGAGGAGGCGCTGGTGCGTGCCGGGATTGATCCAACCCTGCGCGGGGAGAAACTGGGCGTTGATGATTTTGTGCGGTTAGCTGCGCAGTTGCGGCACGAGGCCGTGGCGCATGGGAAGGTGAACCTGCACCTGGGCGTGGGGGATGCGCGACCGGACGGGTATCACGAGCTGACCACGGTGTTTCAGTCGCTGGCGCTGGCCGACCGCGTGAGCGTGAGTGTTTGTGAGGGGACTGCGGGGGTCGCGTCGCTCTCGGTAGCCGGTGCCGACGCGGACAAAGTGCCCACCGATAGCAGCAACCTGGTGTGGAAGGCCGCTGAACTCGCGGGGGTGTCCCAGGCGCTGAATGTGCACATTGATAAAGGCATTCCCGTGGCCGGTGGCATGGCGGGCGGGTCTGCCGATTCCGCCGCCATGTTGCGTATCATGGCGGCGCTGAACGGGCTGGACGATGCGCAGCTGGAGGAGATCGCGGCGCAGCTGGGTTCCGATGTGCCCTTCACCCTGCACGGTGGCACGATGCTGGGAACAGGACGCGGTGAGAAGCTGGAACCACTGCCCACCTCTGGGAAGTACCACTGGGTACTGGCGGTGAGTTCGGAGGGACTTTCCACACCCACAGTGTTCGCCACGCTGGATGAACTTCGGGACACCAACCCCGAACTGCCGCGCGCTGGGGCGGTTGATGCGCTGGCGAGCGCCTTGCTCACTGGTGACCCGGAACAGGTCGCCCCGCATCTGGCCAACGATTTGCAGGCGGCGGCCGTGGCACTGCGGCCCGGTTTGCAGGATATTCTAAACGCCGGAATCCAGGCCGGTGCGCTGAATGGCATCGTGTCCGGTTCTGGCCCCACCTGCGCGTTTTTGTGCAGGGATGCGACACATGCGGAGCAGGTTGCGGCTAGGCTTCGCGCAGAAAAAGTTGCCGATGCCATCTACACCACTTACGGCCCCGTCGCCGGGGCGCATCTGATCACCAACGAAAGCTAAACAGTACTGTGGCTAATCTTGTCAGCGTAGAAAACGTCTCTAAGTCCTTTGGTTTGAAAACCCTGCTTGATGGGGTGAGCCTGGGCGTGCAGACCGGCGACCGCATCGGCGTGGTCGGGTTGAACGGCGGCGGCAAATCCACCCTGCTGAAGGTGCTCACTGGGCGGGAGCAGCCCGATGAGGGACGCGTCTCCCAGATGAACGACATCAGGGTGGCGATGGTCACGCAGGAAGCCAATCTGAATCCAGAGGACACGGTGGCCGACGTGGTGCTGAAGCCTTTGGGGGTGGAGACGTTCGAGTGGGCGTCGAAAAGCAGCGTGCGTGACGTGCTGGACGGCCTGGGGATCACCGAACTCGGGTTGGATAGCAAAGTAGGGCAGCTGTCCGGTGGGGAGCGGCGGCGCACCAACCTCGCGGCGGCACTGGTGCAGGAATTGGACCTGCTAGTGCTGGACGAACCGACCAACCACCTTGACGTGGAGGGGGTGCAGTGGCTGGCTGATTACCTACTGAAAACCAAGGCGGCGCTGGTGGTGGTCACGCACGACCGCTGGTTCCTGGACACCGTGGCCACCCGCACGTGGGAGGTGCACGACGGCAGGGTGGACACCTACGAGGGTGGCTACAACGACTGGGTGTACGCGCGGGCCGAACGTGCGCGGCAGGCCGACGCGGTGGAGCAGCGGCGTCGAAACCTGGCGCGCAAGGAACTCGCGTGGCTGCGGCGCGGTGCCCCCGCCCGCACCTCGAAACCGCGCTACCGCATCGAAGCCGCCGAAGCACTCATTGCCGACGTCCCGGCACCCCGCGACACCGTGGAACTCATGGCCTTTTCCAAACAGCGCCAGGGGAAAGTGGTTATTGAGCTGGAGGATGCCTATATTGCCACGCCCGACGGTCGCGACCTCGTGCGCGACCTGACCTGGCGGCTTGCCCCCGGCGAACGCATCGGCCTCGTAGGCGTCAACGGCTCCGGCAAAACCACACTTCTGCGCGTGCTGGCAGGGGAGTACGCTCTCGGCACGGGCCGCCGCATCGAAGGGAAAACCGTGCGGCTCGGGATGGTTGCGCCAGGAACTCGACGATCTGGACCCCACCATGCGGCTTCTCGACGCCGTGGAATCCGTCGCCTCCTACGTACAGTTCGGAAAGAAGGAACTCAGCGCCTCCCAGCTGGCGGAACGCCTCGGATTTTCCGCGAAACGCCAGCGTACGCCCGTCGGCGACCTTTCCGGTGGCGAGCGTCGACGTCTGCAACTTACCCGCGTGCTGATGGCCGAACCCAATGTGCTGCTGCTCGACGAACCGACCAACGACTTGGACATTGACACCCTGCAAGAACTGGAATCCCTCCTGGATTCCTGGCCTGGAACACTGGTGGTCATTTCTCACGACCGCTACCTCATCGAGCGCATCTGCGACTCCACCTGGGCTTTGTTTGGCGATGGGCGCCTGACCAACCTTCCCGGCGGCATTGATGAATATCTGCGCAGGCGGCGGGACATGGCTGGTTCTGGCGTCACTGGTGGTGGTAGCGCTGCGGTGGCCGAAAAGAAGCGCGATGCGGCCGCCGACCACAAAACCCGCAAGGCCATGACGTCGCTGGAACGCAAAATCACTAAACTCCAGGAACGCGAGCAGGGCATCACCGCGAAAATGGCCGAGGTGGCCACTGACATGGATGCCCTCAACGAACTGAATACCGAACTAGCCGGTGTTCGCGACGAGATAGAAACCCTGGAAATGGAATGGATGGAGCTGGGGGAGCAGCTGGAGGGATAAGTGGGACGGAAGTCGGGGCGTCGTTAATCGGGCCTGGTGCTTGCCGCGACCTCGCTATACTGAGCGGCATGATTTTGATCAACGTGAAGTTCAAGGTCCGTCCAGAGTATGTTGAGACGTTCCGCGATGAAGCCGCCGAATTTACCAACGCCACCCGCGCCGAACCGGGTTGCCTGTTCTACGAGTGGTACCGCTCCACCGACCGTCCTGACGAATACGTGCTGGTAGAGGGCTTCCAGGATGACGCGGCGGAGGCGCACGTGAACTCCGAGCATTTCAAGAAAGCCACCGAGTTGTTCCCGACCTTGCTGGTGGAAACCCCGACCATCATCAATACGCTCATTCCCGGTAAGACGGAGTGGGACGAAATGGCGGAGTTTAAGGTCAACTAACGCGGCAGCTCAGGGGTGTCATCGGGGGCGCGGAGGGGCAGCCCCCGCCACGCCCGATGTCCTACCTGGGTAGTACGCTAACCCTATGGGAAACAGTGACCTAAAACGCAGTTCCAAAAGTTCCACAAAGCCGCCGAAGCTTGAGAAACAAGCCTACGAGGAAGAGCTGAAACGCCTCCAGGCAGAACTGGTGGACATGCAACAATGGGTGGTGGAAACCGGGGCGCGCATCGTGGTCATCATGGAAGGCCGTGATGCTGCGGGCAAAGGGTCCGCCATTAAACGCATCACACAGTACTTGAACCCCCGAACCTGCCGCATTGAGGCCCTGCCCGCGCCCAGTTCCCGGGAACAGGGGCAGTGGTACTTTCAGCGGTACGTGGAAAAGCTGCCCACGGCTGGGGAGATCGTTATTTTTGACCGCTCGTGGTACAACCGCGCCGGGGTGGAACGCGTCATGGGTTTCTGCACGTCGCAGGAGTATCGGCGATTTTTGCACCAGGCCCCGATTTTTGAACGGCTTCTCACCGAAGACGGCATTATGCTGCGGAAATACTGGTTCTCCGTGTCAGATGAAGAGCAAGTTCGCAGGTTTACCTCGCGCCGGGAGGATCCGCTGCGGCGGTGGAAACTGTCGCCCATGGATTTGCAGTCGATTACCCGCTGGGAGGACTACTCCCGGGCGAAGGACGAGATGTTTATCCACACGGATATTCCATCGGCGCCGTGGTACATCGTGGAGTCGGAGGACAAGAAGCGCTCCCGCATTAATGTGATCAATCACCTACTGTCCACGATTCCGTACGAGAAGATTAACCGCCCCCTGCCGGAGATCCCGGAGCGTCCGGTGTCTACTCAGGACTACGAACGCCCACCTCGGTCGGATTTCCGCTATGTTCCAGATGTGGCGGAGCATCTGGAGAGGCGACGTGTGGAAAACGCGGGCGTCGAGAAGCGCGAGGGCAAACGGGGTAAGAAGGGGCACAAGAAACGCAAAAAGTAACGCATATCTATAGCGGACTAAAAAGTGTTGTGCGACACTATGAGTATGAGTGTGTGTCCAGTCAATGTTTCCGTCCGCAATAGCACAGGGCTGCTTGAGCTGAACCGCCCCAAAGCCCTGAACTCCCTCAACCCCCGAATGGTGGACCTGATTACGGACGCCCTGGAGAAATGGGCCGACGACCCGGACGTGCACCGCGTGATCATCTATTCCAGCTCGCCGAAAGCGTTCTGCGCCGGTGGCGATGTCAGGCTGGTTCGTGAGGAAATCACCGGCGGTTCCTACAAGGCCGGCGACAAGTTCTTCCTCGACGAATACGAGATGAACAACGCGCTGGCCAACTTCCCGAAACCCGTGGTCGCACTCATCGACGGGGTTGCCATGGGCGGCGGCTTGGGTATATCCGCCCACGGCTCGCACCGCGTGATCACAGAAAACGCACTCGCCGCTATGCCGGAAATGGTTATCGGCTTCAGCCCCGACGTCGGCATGACCTGGATGATGGCGCGCATGGTCGGCGAACCCGGCCGCCCCATACCCGCGCTTGCGAGTTTTGCGCTACTCACCGGCTGGCGATTCAGCCCCGCCGACATGCTCTGGAGCGGCCTGGCCACGGACTACGTACCCTCCGAAGACCTCGGCGAATTCATGGACACTGTCATCGCCGAATCGCTTGACGACGCCCTCGAACGCTTCAGCACCCAACCTACCGGGGAGTCCGAACTGGCGGTATGGCTCCCCGAGATCGAAGAGTGCTTCGGGCACCCCACCTGGGCGGATATTTCCGCAGCATTGTCGGAGTGCGCTAACGCGGAATTTGTTGAGCTGGTGCACGGTTTGATGCGCGACGCCAATCCAAGTTCCGTGGTTGCTACCGTCGAACTTTCAACGCCAACCTTGAGGTTTCGTCCTTGCGCGTGGCTCTGGAAAACGAAAACGCCATTGGCTCAGAGCTTCGGCGGGAACCCAATTTCCCGGAAGGCGTGCGCGCCGTGCTCGTCGACAAAACCCGCGATGCCGAGTTCACCCCATCTGATTACAAGGATGTAGACGTGCGCACGTACCGTACGATTTTGTCCTAAGTTGTAGGTTTTCGGGGTTCGGGCTTTCGGGGGGGATTTTTGTGGAGGAGATAAGTGGGCTGGTTTTTTCTCGGGGGCTTTCGGCTGCGGAGTGGCAACAGGTCAGTAGAAAACGTCGATCGGGTGAGTACCTGAAATTGGCCCCTGGGGCATATGTGCCTATGGGGGTGTTTGCCGAGGCACCACCCTGGGAGCGGCACCGTCTAAGCGTGTTGGCGGTCGGTGCGAGCGGGACGCACATTCTGGCCGGAATCTCAGCGGCTGCTCTTTGGGGAATGTGGGTGTACATAGTCGATGATGCTCCGGTGGAGTACTACGTGACTCAAGGACGAGTGAGACCGCAGGAAGTGGGCATGCGCTTTCGGGGAAGATTGCCTCAGAGACACCGAATCACTGGTCAGCGAGCGACGGTGACCAGCATTCCGCGCACCGTCGTTGACCTTGCTCGTTTCCACGGGTTCGAAGCATGTTTTATGGCAATGACGTGGGCTTTTCGGAATAATCGCTGCACGCCGGAGGACATCAGGTCCGCGCTGATGCCACCGCCACTCCCGCACCTCGCCGTTGCACGCGCAGCCATACGCCGAAGCCCCAGAGAACAAAGAATGCATAGACGATGTACAGCACAGCTGAGGGGTAAAAGCCTCCGGCGAGGAGAAGTGGCACCCCGACAATGTCCACGCCGATCCAAACGAGCCAGAATTCCGTCCAGCCGCGCGCCATGCCGTATGTCGCCAGGATGGAGCCGGTGAAAATCCAGGCGTCGGCCCAGGGACCCCACGAGCCCAGCGCAGTGAACACCCCAGCGAACACCAGGGTGCCCACAATCAAAAAGGTAACCATGCCGACACGTTCGCGGGGGCGTGCCCAGCGAGGGCTGCACAGCGACGGAGTCTTCGGCGGGGGTGCTGACAATGGATCGCGACGGGTCTGTGTCTTGGCATTCGCGCAGGCCACGGCGTCGTGCGGCCGACCATTGATACCAGCCGTAGGCGCTGACAATCATGAACATGACTTGCCGCCCAGCCTGGCCGTAGAGATCCAGGTTTTGGGGCGTGTTGAACACTCCCACCCAGGAAGACGGTGAGTAGCAGCAGGTTTCCCACAATCCCGATGGGCCACGCCCAGACCACGCGTTTCATGCCGCCGTAGGCGCTGGCCAGGCCGAAGACGTTGCCGATGATTTCACGCCAGAGGATGGGTGCACCACCGATCACGAGGGTGGCGTCGAGTAGCTGCGTTGCTGGATTCACTGGTCTATCATACAGGCAGCTCAGTGTGCAGCAGGTGATGATCCCCGTCAAAAGTCACATGTATGGGTGCTTCGGGGGCGTGCACAATGGCGTGTTCTTCCAGCTGGTCGAAGGAGGAATTCACTCCACGCAGCCGCGCGTAAGAGCGCACCGCCTGGCGGGCATCCAGCTCTGCGGGTAGAGGTGTCTGAAGGGTGGCGTGGAGGGCGTCGGTCGTTGCTGTGGGGAGCCGCAGCTCGGGGTGGTCGAAAAGCAAAACGGCAGTGGTCCCGTCGCCGAGAGGAACAGCGGTGTGGATCCAGCGCTGCAGGGGCGGTTTGACGGCGGTGAGTACACCCCAGGATTCGGCAAGCGAGACGGGAAGCTGCGGGTAAAGGAAAGCGGGAATGCCCAGATGCGCGCCGGTTTCACGGAGCTTCAGGCTGGCCTGCTGCAGGTGCGGGGGCAGGTTGCTCGCCCACGCCCAGGTCCAGGTGTCGTCGCGTACTGTTGCCAGCACCATGGCGTGCACGGTCAGCGCGGGCCTGCCCGCCTCAAACTGGGAGAACAAGGTGAGCAGACTGGTCACCGGGTCGAACTGGGCGGTAGGGGTGGCGGGTGAGTTGGGGTACAGGGCGTCGAAAAGCAGTTGCTGCTCAACGTTGAAGTAGAAGGCATCGGCGCGGAAGTCGTCGAGGCTGAAATCCCCGGAAATGCACTTAATCAGGTTGTCTTCTAGGGTGAGGTCGGTGCCGTCGCTGAAGCTAATGGTGGTGTCAGTTTCGTAAATTCCTAGACCGGTGGCGGCGGCGTAGGGCGCGTAGTGCACGGCGGATGTCCATGGTGGGCAGTAGGTAGGGGATGCCGTGGGTGAGGGCGCGCCGGGAGTTGGGGGTGGGTGGTGGCGTGTCGAGAACCAGGACGGGGGTTTCGCCGTTGCGTTGCGGTGCGTAGAGGGCAGGGCGGTTGCCGTGCAGTGTGCGGGCTGCGGCGAACAGCGAGGGGGAGTAGGGGACATCGCCCTCGAACTCAGGAATGTTGAAGCTGGTGTGGGCTTGATGAGCGCGTGGCGACGTCCAGTGCAGCATGCCCTGCGCAGAGTTCAGCACTGCAACCTGCTCGGCGTTGGCGGTAAAGATCGAGCCGAATGTGGGCTTGAAGTGCACAACGAAGCTGTCACCAGCACTTTCCACATCGACGTGGGCGATGCTGCCGAGGTTGCTGTTGAAATCGGAGTCGTATTCTGCTTGGGCGAAAATACCGTCTGCAACGACGTCGGTGATAGTTTGTGGGCTGAGATAATCTACCATTGAGACTCCTAAATAAAATTGTTCTCTGAGTATCAATCTTAGAACTTATACTGCACCATTCCTACATTGGTGGTCATAATACAAGAGAGACTGGACTGCATATGGGCGTAAAAAACGCATCTAGCTGTATGAAGATGGCGGCATCGCTGATTGCTATCACCTGTGTATTGCTTGGGATTACCCCTGCAAATTCCCAAGAAAAAACTTACGACTATGGCATGGATCCGACCATTGTGAAGAACCCCGCAGACAATGATCTCCCCCGCGCGCAAGGGCCTTTTCATAAAATTCCTAAGCTCGGATCCCTGCTGACCCGAGGTGGATCCAGTGACAACACCACTTTCGAGCTCTACAGCTCCCAAGAGCCGCAAGAGACCAACCCCATGTTTCCTGCTGGCCGCAGTCACCTGCCTACAGCCAGCATCAATATGAATCCAGAAGTGCTGGCCAGGCTGCGAGAATGGGCAAAAGTAGACGGCACAAAAATCCGGCAGATCAACGCCTACTCCCCGTCAATGGGGCGCACCATTCCGCTAGTGTGGATACCCGCCAAAGACACCTCGCAACCTAGGCCCGTGCTCTATGCACTCGGTGGTGGTGACGGCGGCCAAGGCGAGAACAACTGGATCACCCGCACCGACATGGTGGACTACATGCGGGAGCGCAATGTCCACGTCATTATGCCCATGCTTGGTGCGTATAGCCTGTACTCCGACTGGGAAACAGAACTGCCCGCCCAGGGCGGAAAACAAATGTGGGAGACCTTTCTCACCCATGAGCTGCCAGAGCCACTAGAAAAGGCAATTGGTGCCAACGGGAAACGCAGCCTCATCGGCATGTCCATGTCCGGGGCGACCGCGCTTATTTACGCCACCCACCAGCCAGGATTGTATGACTCGGTGGGTTCCCTCTCTGGTTGCGGGCTGACAAACTCCTGGGTGGGGCGCCGCACCGTAGCCGCCACCATCTACAACGCTCCCGCTGAGCCGGACGATCCGTGGGGGCCGATGAACTCTCCGCAGTCTCGGTACAACGATGTGTACATCAACGCCGAAAAACTGGCGGACCAACCCAACCTGTACGTTTTCTCTGCTTCCGGCACATATGGCATCAACGACATGAATGGCCCCAACGCGCCGAAAGAATGGGAGAAGAAAGATCGCCGAACCGCGGGCTTCCAGATCGAAGCGGCCGCAAATTACTGCAACCACCTGCTCAAATCGCGGACAGACAGCCTGGGGATCCGTGACAATATTTCCTGGGATTTCCGGCTCACCGGAACGCACTCCTGGGGATACTGGCAGGATGCGCTGCACCGCTTCTGGCCCATCATGGCCCGCGGATTTGGGCTTGACGGCGGCAGTGTCCCAGATATGGACACCGATGGTGAAATCGTGGACGGGTCGTCGGCATTAACCACCAACGACCTGCTGTCTTCTGACTCGGTGTTATCCTCCGAAGACTAAAAACACTAAGAGGACGGTGTCCCGTTGATGCCGTGGTCCAGAATGTCGAACACGGCATGCAGTACTTCCTTGTAGGGGGCAATATCACCAATTTTTAGGGCAAGCCCTCCAGAAAGGAACGACAAGATGGTGATGATGTGGGCGTCAATGCAGTCCAGCTCGCCGCCGTACCGTTCGTAGAGAGCGTTGCCCAGTTGCAGGAACAAGCCCTGTGCCCGCTCATTTAGGTCCCGCCCCAACGAGGCTGACGTGTGATCAAGCAAGTACATGACGTTTTTCGCCGAATAGGGGTCATCATCGGCGAGGCTTACTTGCGCGAAGATGATGCGCTTGAGCAGGTCAATTGGTGCTTCGTCTGCGGGGGCGTCGGTGATTTCCTGCAGCCAGCGGTTCACCAACGTTTCAAAGAAAAAGAAAAACGCATCGTCCCGGCGCGAAAAATAGTTATGGAAAGTGCGGGGGGAGACCCCGGCCTGTTCTGAAATCCTAGCGACGGTGGCGTGTTCGTCCCCTTCTTCGGACAGGAGCGCCACCGCCGCTGCGGCTATGCGTTCGCGGGTTTGTTGCTTTTTCCTCTCCCGGAGACCACACATTAGTGCACAGGTGCCTTTCTGGTGAGCGATTCGCCTTCAATGTCTACATGAGGAATCATACGGTCTAGCCACCGGGGAAGTCTCCAGGCGCGGTCGTCAAGGAGGAACATCGTTGCGGGGATAATGGTCATGCGAACGATGAAGGCATCGAAAAATACCGCGACGGCTAGGGCGAAGCCCATGACCACAATGAATTTTTCGTCAATGAGCATGAAGGCGGCGAACACGCTGATCATGATGAGCGCTGCGGCTGTGACCACGCGCGCGCCGTGCTTGAAGCCGTTGGCCACGGCGTTGCCTGCGGTTTTGCCGTGTACGTAGCCTTCTCTCATACGACTGACCAGGAAAACTTGGTAGTCCATGGCCAGGCCGAAGACGATGCCGACCAGCATGATGGGGAGGAAGCTGATGAGCGGCTGCGGGTCGCTGACCAGTCCAGCGAAACCCTGCTGCCAGATGAGCACGGTAAGTCCGAAAGTTGCCGCCACGGTGAGTGCAAATCCGAGGGTGGCAATCAGCGGCACCCAGATAGAACGGAAGACCAGCATGAGCAGAACGAATGCGAGGCTGAGTACGACGGCGAGGTAGGGGAGCAGGGCGTCGTTAAGCCGCTGGGAGATGTCCTCGAACATGGGGCCAACACCGGTGATCTTGTAGTTGTCGGCGTTGTTGCGCAGGTCGTGCAGCAGGTCGCTGGTGCGTTCATCGGTGGCACCGTACTCGGGGGTGATCAGGACCTGTGCGGTGTCCTGGGCGTCGTTAAGTGCAATGATCTGTGCGTTGCTTACGCCGTCGGTTCCCTGCAGCTTTTCGACGGCCGCGCCAAAGCTCTGCATGCGCTGATCCTCCGGCGTGGAAGTGGCGTCGACCACAGCGATCATGGGGCTGTTGCGGCCGGGGCCGAAAGCGTCTTCGGTCATTTCGTAGGCGACGCGGCGGGGGGAGCCGGGTTCGGTGACACCGTCGGTGGGCATGGATAGGCGCAGGTTCATGGCGGGAATGGCCAGCAGGATCAGGACGAGTACACCAGCGCCAAGGAAGACGAGTGGCCGGGAGCGGACCTGACGGATCCAGCGTAGACCCATAGTGGGCTTTTCTTGCTCAGGATCTGGTGCCGTGACAAACGGTGCGGTGACAGAGAAGACGCGGGTTCCCACCAGGCCGAGGATGGCGGGCAGCAGGGTGATGGCCACGAGGACGGCGACGGCGACGGTCGCGGCGGCGGCCAGGGCCATGGCCGACAGGAAGGAAATGTTCACAATGGTGAGCGCCGCCAGCGCGATGAGCACGGTCAACCCAGCGAACACCACGGCGGAACCGGCTTTGCCTACCGCCAAGCCCGCGAGGTGAGCGCGGTCTTCTCTGCTGATCTCGCGGAGGCGGGTGCTGAGCTGCTTAGGCGTGAGGTCGTGCCCGTTGATGTGGTCGATAAGTTCGCTGCGGAAACGAGAGAGGATAAACAGCGCGTAGTCGATGCCCACGGCCAGACCAATCATGGAGGCCAGGGTGGGGGTCATGCTGTTGATGGAGTCGGTGAAGCCGGTGGCGGCGGTAACACCCATCAAGCCGAATGCCACGCCCACCACGGCGGTGAGCAGTGGAAGACCTGCCGCGACAAGGGAACCGAACGTGATGATCAGCACTACCGCGGCGACGGTGATGCCGATGAGTTCACTCTGCATTCCCAGGGATTCGCTGTCTTGGAAGGCGTTGCCGGAGTAGGCGGTGGTGAGGTTACCGCTGTCATTGGAAATGATGGTGGTAATGGCATCGCGCTGTTCGGAGGTGACATCCGCTGCTTTCTCTGCGTCGAAGGTGATGTCAATGGTGCCTGTGCGCTTGTCCTCGCTGAGCGGGGAGATGGCTTTCAGGTCCGCGTCGATTTGTTCCTGTGGGATGCCCTGCGCAGCTTTCTGCTCTGTGAGCTGCTGCTTCATGCCCATGGCGGCCATGACTGGATTGACCAGCTCGTCGGTGTCTTTCAACTTTCCGGAATTTTTGAGGCTGGTCACCAGCTTGTCCACATCGGCACTGACATCGGAGTCCTCTAGTGTTTTCCCCTCTGGTGCCTGCACAATCACCTTTCGCGGTGGGGGCGGTGAGGGCATCGTCGGAAGTGTTGAAGCGTTCCTTTGATTTTGTCTTGGGCTTCAATGGATTCCAAGCCGGGAATGGAGAAGTTGTTGGACAGCGGTTGTGACAGGTTTGCCGCTGCGGCTGCCATGCCTGCGATGAGCAGGAGCCACACCACCAGTGTTTTCCAGCGGTTCAGGTAAGTCAGTCTACCGAGTCTGTAGAGCAGCTGCGCCATAAAAGATCACCTCGTAACGGGGATTGGGTGTTGAAGACAGTTAAGCAACCCCGAATGCTACACGGTGAATGTAAAAATGCACAACCAACGCAATAATTTGGTGGGGCGATTGGTGGGGGCGCTTTTAGGTGTGAAAATGCAGTGCAAGCCGCGTGCGGTCAGGTACCTGGGTCTTGCGTAGCAGTGCCGAAATGTGATTCTTCACTGTGCCTTCCGCGAGGTGAAGTTCCGCTGCTATCTCCCTGTTGGATAGTCCCTGGCCCACCAGCTCCGCCACGGTTTTCTCGGTGGGGGTCAGCCCCGCGAATCGGCTAGGAAGAGCGAGCAAGTGCGCTACCCGTGGGTCCACATAGGGGTGGCCGTCGTAGGCGGCGGTGATTGCCTCCGCAAGCGTGGTGGGGGAGACGTCTTTGAGTAAAAAGCCAGCGGCCCCGGCCTTGATGGAACGCCGGACAATCGTGGCATCGTCGAACGTGGTCAGAATGATCACCGGCAGCGACGGCCACAACGTGCGGCACTGTTCCACCAGCTCGGGGCCATCCATGCCAGGCATCACGGCATCCGCGAGCACCACATCAACCTCGCTGTTGTGCAGGCTGACCAGGGTTTCTGCGGCCGACGCACAGGTGGTCACCACCTGGATTTCAGGAGACTGCGCAAGCAGAAGTTTCAGGCCGCGGCGAAGAAGCTGCTGGTCGTCGACAATAAGCACACGAATCATGGGGTCACACACTTTCCGTCAGTGGCAGGGATACGCCCAGAAAAAAGCCCTCGGTGGTGGGTTCGGCGTGAAGCGTTCCGCCCACTTGCTCGGCGCGTTCCCGCAGCGACCGCAGACCGTAACCCTCATCCTTAGACTCCGCTGGAATTGAGCGCTGCAGTGAGGTAGAAAAGTCCTCCACCGTGAGAGTGGCTGCATCATCTGTGCATTTCAAAGTGAACTGCAGCGCATCCGGGTGCCCGTGTCGCAGGGCGTTGGACAGGCCCTCCCTGGCAGTGACCTGGAAAATCTCACCGGCAGTAGCCCCCAAATGATGCTTCGCCTGCGGGCCTTGAATGTAAAACTCCAGGCCAGTGCTGGCAAATGCCTGCGATAGTGACTCCAAGACGGTGACTAATTGCATGCTGTCCTCAGGGACCGGCGCGGGCGGTGGATCCAACGCACGCACCCATCGACGCAGATCCCTCAGCGCTTGCGTAGCTACCGTGTGAGCGTGATCAACCTCCATCCAGGCATCGTGCTCTTTCTGTGGATTTCAGGGCCTTCGCCACATCAAACGACATGGTGATCGCCACAAGCTGCTGCCCAATGCCGTCATGAAGCATGCGCGCCGCCTCACTTCGCTCATTATCGACGGCCGCCGCTACCGCAAGTTTCCGCTCACGCTCGCCGCTTTCTTCAAAAGAGGTTAGAAGCCAGGCCAATAATAGATACAGCACCAGAAGGATACACATTATGATCGCCCGCCAGAACATATCTAATAGTGATTCACCTTGATAATGCGAAGAGTGGGAGGTTCAATCATGACGAAAGCAGCAACAATAATCCAACAGACACGCATACCAAAAGAACGAAGAACAATCCACAGTGCGACGGCCATAGTGCTTGATGAAACAGTGATATCTCCGAGCATAAATAAAATAATATTAACGCTTGCTGTGGCGGCTGCGAGTGGCTTATTGTGTGGATTTTTTGACCAACAATAGAGGAGATACGCGTCAATGGCCACTAATAAGATGATGATGACAAATCTTACTTGTGCGTAAAAATACAATCGGTCAGAAAACTTACCCGCATAAAATAATGGTTCGAGGCATAAAAGAATGATGGATACTAAAGAAAAAGCGACAAGGTAAAAACCTGGTGATCGATAATTTAGAGCCATAAAAATAAATTTTAACAGTAGCGACGTGTGTGTGCCCATGACGTGGGTCACGAGTTTCGATGACTCGGGGCACTGTCGGGGCAGGTTGTGCCATGGGACGGTGAGAGCATGGCAACCTCACATAATGTATCTCATCAGTCTTTGAGGCTACCTGGTATCATTTTAAGGCCTATTCTCGCTGTTGTGATCCTCGTGGTAGCTGATCTTTCCTCAACGCTGCCTCTATTAATTCCCTGGGTTAAGGCTGCCCGAAGGCAGGCTGTTGGCCACGGAAACGCAAGTATAGCGCTGTTCTGCGTTGTAACTCTGATCTGCGTCACGTTAACTACATTAGTTGCGTGCGCATCTGTATGGCTTATGTCGTTATCTAGACAAGATGCCATTTTCCATTGTGGACTTACGCCTTACTAGCCGTGGGGTGCTATGGTTCTTCTCTATGATTGCTGTGGCGTGTATTATTTTTGCCATTACTATGGGGATTGCATATCTTGCTGGAGTAAAAGGAATTCCAGAAGACTCATCGGGTGATACATGGTGGGCAAATATGATTCTCGCCTTTGGGCTTGGATTCCTTTTGCAAGCTATTCCCGAGGAAATAATATTTCGTGGCTGGTTAATTCCTTCGCTGGGAAACACTAAACTCGCTGTTGCGCTCAGTGTGGTGACGTTCGGGGTCATACATATCGTCTCGCAAGGTGGTCAGCAAAATCTTGTTGAACGTTTCATCTATCTCATCATGCCTCTAGGATTTGCGTTTGCCGCTGCCATAGTGCGACTTGCTTCTCATTCCGTCTGGGCAGCGATAGGTGTTCATGGTGGTCTTCATATATCTGGCACTATCATGTTCTTCCTACCGAATGAATCCTCGCCGTTGCAGTGGACACTCTTGGGCGTTTTGTGGGTGCTTGTGGGGATTATTGTTAACTGGCGGTATAAAGTTCTTGAAAATCTGGCATGACAGGACTTCTTCCTATGAGATCATTGTGGTGGTATGTGGCAGCGCACGCGGTAATGGTTGTTGCCATTGCTGTCGCGTTGTATCACTATCCTCAGCTTCCAGACCCTCTGCCTCTTCACTGGGGTCAGGATGGAACTGTTGATAATGCAGCGCCAAAAACTATCCCTACTGTTCTTTTTCTTGTTGGCCTAGGGCCTGCCATTGTGATCGCGGCAGGAGCTGGTTTTGCTGGATACTCTCAGTTCTTCGCATACAACGGCAGAGAAAGAGATGCAGTGTCTCGTCAGCGGACGATTCTGATTAACAAAACAACTCAGTTAACACTGGGGTTCTTCACATTAAGTGTCACCACTGCAATATCTTTCCTGGTCACACGTGCTCTTGTGTGGACTGTTGGCGACGTGGGAGCTTTATCTTTGTCTTTCCTTTATTGCAGCAGTGCTGGTGTGGGCTGTGTCGGCTGACATACGCGCACGTCGTCACGCAGATGCCATCTACCCACCCAGTAACTACAAACCAAGAGCATTAAAAGGAGGAATGTTCTATTGGGACGAGGAGGATTCTCGAACTTTTATCGAACTCGATGCCAACACCATGGCGCTGAACTTAGCTAAGCCCAGCGCCTGGGCGGTTATGGCGATGCTTCTTATACCTGTCTTTGTTATTGGTTGCGTTGTCGCCTTTGCTTAATCCGCCACCAGGGCTTCCAGGAAGAATTCGGGGTGCTCTTTTTGAATGAACTGCAAACGCCATTTATCGCCAAACAGGGCGATGAGTTCGCCGTCGGTGCGGGTGAATATCTCCACGCCACGTTGTTTTGCTAATTCTGGTGCGGTTTCCGCATTGGTGCGGCGTGCCACGGAATAGGGGACTGGCTCGGCGATTGTTTCTACGTTGTATTCGTTATCCATGCGGGCCTGCATTACTTCAAACTGCATGGGGCCAACGGCGGCCATGACGGGCGCGGCGTCGCCACGCGCATCGTTTTTGAGCACCTGAACCACGCCTTCCGAATCCAGCTGTTCCAGCGCTTTACGGAACTGCTTGTATTTACCCAGGCTTTTTGCGCGCAAGGTGCGAAAATGCTCGGGCGCGAATTGCGGCATCGGCGGGAATTGAACCTTTTTTCCGGTGTAAATTGTATCGCCGGGGGCGAGCGAACCTGCGTTTACCAAACCAACAATGTCGCCCGGGTAGGCAGTTTCTACCGTTGATCTTGTGCGACCAAACACCGTGAGCGCGTATTTCGTAGAAAACGATCGCCCCGACTGTGCATGCGTCACCTGCATTCCGCGCTCAAATTCGCCCGACACCACCCGCATAAACGCTAGCGAATCGCGGTGTTTTTTATCCATCCCCGCCTGTACCTTAAACACCACACCCGAAAACTCGTCACCCGGTTCACGACCATTGTCCATGGCGCTTTGCGACGCCGCGACTGCCGCCTGATCGCCCAAACGCGCGCCTGGTGCGGGTGCCAGTTCGCACAAAGTGTCCAAAATTTGATGTACGCCAAAGTTCAACATTGCAGAGGCGAAAATCATGGGGGAGGTGGTGCAGTCAAGAAACAGTTCTTGGTCGTGCACCGCGCCGTCGGCGGCCAGCAGTTCTGTCTCCTCGGTGGCGGTTTCCCAGGCATCGGCTTCCTTATCAAGCGCCTGTTCAGGTGTGAAATGCTCCTCGGGCGCGATGGTAGAACCACCGGCGGTGCGAATGAAGTGAATGTACTCTTGCGGTTCGCCCTCATCACTCAGCTTGGCAAGACCCCGGAAATCACCAGCCTCGCCGACCGGCCAATATAGGGGAGTGGGCTGCAGCCCAATCTCCGTGACAATCTCGTCCACCAGCTCTAAAGGTGACTTTCCGGGGCGATCCCACTTGTTCACCACAGTGACAATCGGCAATCCACGTGCCTTACATACGCGGAACAGCTTGAGGGTTTGTGGCTCCAAGCCTTTCGCGCCGTCGATAAGCATGACTGCAGCATCCACGGCAGTGAGCACGCGGTAGGTGTCCTCTGAAAAATCTGCGTGACCAGGAGTATCCACCAGGTTAATCATGTACGGTTCGCCTTGATGGCCTTCCGGGGCGTACTCAAACTGCAGCGCTGATGAGGCGATGGAAATGCCGCGGTCCTTCTCCATCTCCATCCAGTCTGACACAGTAGCCTTACGACCAGCTTTGCCGTGCACGGCGCCAGCCTCCGCGATCACATGCGCGTGTAGCGCAAGCGCCTCCGTCAACGTGGATTTACCAGCGTCAGGGTGGGCAATCACAGCGAACGTGCGCCGGCGGGCGGCCTCGGAAGAGAGCGGAGAATTCATAAGGTATAAGGATAGCGGGTCAAGCCAAAAAACTTAACTTACTGCTGGCAAAGCAACGGCATTGTTGCCGTCATGGCAAAGCTGGTACGTGGCACCGCTAACCGAAATGTCCACCATAGGGGCGGAAAACTTTAATTTGCTCGCCGAGTATTCTTGCCGGTTCTATATCTCCCGTTTGAAGATAAATATCGGCTGACTGTAAAGCTGCTGTTGTGAGTTCTCGCCATTGCTTCGGGGAAAGCGGCATATTATTGATGGAGGCATCAGCATACAGCCATTGCATGGACCTCAAGATATCTTGATGTAGGGGAGAGATATAGTTAATGTCTATATAGAATATGGCAAGTTTTTCATCTACGGGGCCACCTAGTTCACGTTCGATCTTGGCGAGTGATTTCTTTATATTCCACTCCGGACACTTATCCATGCGAGATATTGTGTAAAGCGCGTAGATAAAGGTAAGTGGTGTGTATATTATGAAAAATGCTTCGGAAGCGATAATAAGTGTACCGTATTTCATTGTGGGGCTTGAGTTAATGATCGTAAATGCTGCAAACCACAGTATGAGACTAATTATCATCTTTGGGAAGTAACTTTTGTTGCTTTGCTTCTCTATTTTAAACGGATTGCTGCCTTGAGAAATCCTATCAAGGAAATCTATTCTGTCCCTGCATATCCAGGCGGAGGGGCCATGGAGAAGTTGTTCAATGGATTCTGAAGTAATAAGAGGGCTTGTTCGTGAGAATGATTTCCCCAAGTGGCCAAATAGTGTATCCATTACCTTGTTATGCACCGCTGTGGATATGGGCTGGTGATGTGCATATTTTAGATAGCTCAGGTGATCTAGTGTTTTTTCGTTATTATCCTCATCTTGAATAGTAGAGTCTAAAATGTGAGTATTTTCAGTAATGTTAGTGCAGACATTTAGCTCACTGTAGATCGGGTGTATGTCGTCAATGGAATCATTATCTTTCTGTTGCCATGTTGTTGTCAACTCGATTTTATATAGTTCCAGTAATGGGTAGCAGTGTGCGCTAAAAAAGTAAGGGCTATTCCATGGATATCCGGTAAAAAATTCTAGTTCATTGCCGCGAAGGGTTGGTGGCCGTTGAAGTATATGTCCCGCAAGAATTAGCTGGACGCCTCCAAAGGGATTACTATTCCGCTTAGTTCTCTTGAGGGCAGTGTTGATCATGTCAAAATGATCAGCTCTTACCATAGAAATTTCGTCTATAATGAGAACGTCTAATGATTCTAGAACCTCTGTATATTCTTGATTGGGCGTCTGGTGGTATGGTCCCGTGGTATTGACGGGTTCGCTTTGTGAAAAACCGAATACTTCACCGATTGTCATACCACCAACTTTTGATGCTGCATCTTCGGTGGGTGCTATAATGAGGCAGTTTCTTCCGCGGGAATACTCGTTGATGAATGTGTAAAGTAGGGTCGATTTTCCCGTTCCCGTGTGTCCTGTAATTAAGAGATTTCGCCCTCTTTGCATTTCCAAAAGTGTTGAGGAGAATTCTTTTGTCATATTGACATTCATTACCCGATCCTTTGATTGTGTTTATTGATTTTGGGTTAAAAATGGCACCTCGATGCCAATCATGTTTGGCGTCGTCAAGTGTTGTAGTGCCTTGGATGCTGTTTGGTGCGTAAAGGTTTCCTGAACAACAAAAATGTGATCCATGATACTTTGTGGCCGCGTTTGGATGCTGTTCATGGCTTTTCTGCTCAGTCAGGAACCTGATATCTGCTAGGCCATCGAGGGGATTTCGCAATCGTTAAAGCCCGTACCGCTTCCAGAAGAAGCAAGTACGGGCTTACCCAAGCGTTGCACGCTGCCTACTCCACCTTGACTTTCCCCATCGCCCCGCGTTCGGCGTCGATGAATTGGTGGTTGACCATGGTGTAGGTTCCTGCTTCGGGGAAGCGCGCCTCGATAAATCCGCCTTGTGCGGCAAGCAGATCCAGCGCCTGTGAGCCGCCTTGGTTTTCGGAATCTCGGAGTAGGTAGGCACCTTCCTTGTATGAGGTGTGGAATTGCGTTCCTACAATATGGAATGCCTCGGACAAGTTTGGTCCAGCGTTGAGCAGCCAGAATCGTGTCGATTCGCCCGCTTTTACCTGTATCGGATTATCCACATATTGGTTTTCAATGCCGTTGAACACCACAGCATCCGGAACCCCAGCCGCTAGTTTTTCGGAGTCAACGGGAGTATCGGAAGTGCCTTCTAGCCCATAGACCTCGGACTGCACAAGTAAGTACTCGTGGTCAACGGGAGCCAGGTCAGGGGGGTCAATAACCACGGCACCGAACATTCCAGACGCAATGTGCATGCTTACTGGCGCGGTTCCCGCAGTGGTAGAGCCAGATGCCTGCGTGCTCGGCGGTAAAGCGATACACAAGTTCTTCACCTGGGGCAATGGACCGCATTGGTTCGTCCGGCGAGACCATCCCGGCATGGAAATCAAGGGAGTGGCTGATAGTGCCGCTGTTTTTCAGTGTCACTTCAAACACGTCACCAACTTTGCCCCGCAACGTTGGCCCCATAGGGCGTCCATTGAACGTCCACCAGCCCCGTTCCACTCCACGTACTGGTCCGCTGATTTCCTGCACATCCAGTGTCACGTGGTGAATATCCGTGTCTTCTCGGGGCGCTAGTTCGGGATTGCGCCAGTTGGCTTGCTCCAGCGGCGCAGCATTCTGACTATTCTGCGCAGAATGCTGCTGGTGTTGCCCGCCATGTCCACCATGCCCATTGTGATTCCCAGAGCCGCTATGCCCGCCACTTCCAGCCTGATCAGGCACAATGGTGAGCGTCATGCCCTGTTGACGGTGCCCGGCGATGGTGCACCATCCTTCCATTTCCTTACCGATCACACCTGCATCAATGGTGGCCTGCTCGCCTGAACCGAGTCGCCCGGTTTCGGCACCGCTGGCAACTTTTAGGTCGTGAATTTGATTGTCGTTATTCACCAGCGTGATTTCTAGGCGATTACCAGCAGGAACGCGAATGACGTTCGGCTCGAACGACATTCCTTTCGCGGACACTGTCACCCGCGTTGTTTCACCTGTCGCGGCAACGGTGTTCGAAGACCCACCAGAATTTCCGCCATCGCCAGAACCGAAACCGCCACCTAGCGTGCCAGCCACCAGCGCCAGCACAGCTAGTGCGGCGGTGACCTGGTTGTAGGCTGGAGCGGAGCGGGCTTTCGGGGCGTCGACACGCTTCATTAGTACGGCGCGCTGAGCGCGGACGGACATAGCTACCAGGGGGATAAACGCGGCCAAATTTGCCAGGGCCAGCACGGATACGACGCTCGTGACTCGCTCGGAAGGGGAGAGAAGCCACAGCGCTAGCCCCACGTTCAGCAGTGTGGAGCGGAAGAGTCCAGCGCGGTCGAGGGTTTGCAGGCCAGCTCGGCTCGCTCCGGGGCCGCCGCCGATAGTGGAGGGCAGGAGGAAACTCATGACGCCAATGAGCAGTTGTGCCGCAAATCCCACCAGCAAGGATAGGGTTGGCAGGTTCACGTGTGCGACGTGTGTATCCGCCTCAATGGCCTGAATGGCCAGATACAACAGCGAACCGATCAGCCACAATGGTGCGGCCGCGACGGACACGCTGGCAAAAGTCACACGGTCTCGCGGCTCCTGCAGTACGGTGCGGACGTTGTTTGCCCAGGGGGGAAGGCGGCAATAATCCAGCCGCCGCAATAGATCAGCAAGCCCGCGCCCGCGATCTGCCCCAACCCCAGAAGTGACCCAATCACGATGGTCAACAGGCCAACCATAGTCAACGACAACACCTGGCCCATGCGGTCCGTGCCTGCGCGCGTGCGCCAGATGGTGGGGAACAGTATGGCCAGCGACCCCACCGCAGCAAAACCCAAAAAACCAAGAATATTAATGGCCAGGTGCGCCAGTTTCAGGCGGTCATACCAGGGCGTACCGACGCCCGCCGCAAGCAGCGCCCCAGCCGTCGCGCCGAAAGGCATGCAACAGGCGCTAGCAACGTACGCCAACACCACAGGCGCGTAACGCTGCTGCTCATTGTGCTGCCGATACTGTCTGGCCAGAGCAATTGCATGCCACGCAAGAATTAGACCAACAATAGCCGCACCCACGGTGGTGACCTGCCAGAAAGTAGTCAGTTGGCCCACTACAGTCACCACAATGCCTAGGTTCAGGGCGTATATTCGGCGCAACTGCCACGGGCGTGCCTCGTCGGGGGCAGGAGCGTGTAGGAACTTTTCCGTAAAGTGCTGTGACCACACCACAATCGAATTCGTGACCGCGCCGAGGGTAAACAGATGAATGAGTACCCAGCGTGAATTGGGAAGAAACTGGTGGACCAATCCGGCGACGACAATGGCTCCTAGCCACAGTGAGACCGGACGTCCGGCCTTACGATGCCAAGAACGACGATCCCATTTCCCTTTAGCACTCATTCCTCTGAGCGTAGTCGCTATGATGACTCCCGATGAATACGGATGTGACGGGGGCTATCCGAGATGTCCACAGTCAAACACGTCTTTGATGTGTTTGGTGGTGAGCACCTGCTGTGGCGTGTTTTGGCTGACTATGCGCCGATGATTGGGGACCGGAATATAAGCCGTTTCCTACTTTGATGTCCACGCAATGGCCTTGGGGGTCGCCGCAGGAAAGAGGGTGGTAGTGCGCGTATATCATGGTGGCACCCGACAGCAAAATGCCACCGAATGGGGCGGTGATGCAAATAAGGTGTCAGTGCATTCTGCACGGGTGTGGAATGATCAAGTCGATAAACTTAATCGCACCGGCATTTGCCACGATGTCGGCAGCGATCAGCGCTGTAAAACCTAACAAGATCACACGTATGTGCTTGATGTTAATGCCTAACGACGCCGCGACATCCCCACCGAATGCGAAAACCATCCGGCACCGTATTGCAGGTTTTGATAGTGCGACCTCATTGCCGAGAATGTTGTTCGCCAACCATTCCGTCCCATCTTGTTGGCAGGTCTTCGGGCTTCGTTGGGTTGTTGAGTGTGGTGGGTGTGTGGTGCTGTTCATCGCACTGGGCCCACCGTGAAACCATCCCGCACGACATCCTGTATGACACCAACCCACCACCACAACCGCTAGCAAAAACCTGTGTTGTGCTGGGGGTTTGCCAAACCCCCACACGGTGGGTAACTTATATCAGGTCCCCGAAGCAAAACCCCAGCACACACGCGTGTGCTCCAGGGGGTTGGTGGATGCTTATTTTTTTGTTGTGTGAGAACTCAATAGCGTACCAAGTACTACACACACCCACACACTACTAGTGTTGTGTGGGTGTCGCACACCCCGACCCTGGTAGTGGTAGGGGTGTGTTGCTCTTGTCGAAGAGATACACGCTTGAAACACTATTTTTATTGTTTTTGTTTTGTTTTGTGCGCAACACACGCATGGTGTGTTGTGGTTGGAGAGTTTGATCCTGGCTCAGGACGAACGCTGGCGGCGTGCTTAACACATGCAAGTCGAACGGAAAGGCCCTGCCACTTTTTGGTGGTGGGTACTCGAGTGGCGAACGGGTGAGTAACACGTGGGTGATCTGCCCCGCACTGTGGGATAAGCCTGGGAAACTGGGTCTAATACCACATACGACCATGGCGTAGGGGTCATGGTGGAAAGCCTTGTGCGGTGTGGGATGAGCCCGCGGCCTATCAGCTTGTTGGTGGGGTAATGGCCTACCAAGGCGGCGACGGGTAGCCGGCCTGAGAGGGTGGACGGCCACATTGGGACTGAGACACGGCCCAGACTCCTACGGGAGGCAGCAGTGGGGAATATTGCACAATGGGCGCAAGCCTGATGCAGCGACGCCGCGTGGGGGATGACGGCCTTCGGGTTGTAAACTCCTTTCGCCCGGGACGAAGCCCACCTGGTGGGTGACGGTACCGTGGAGAAGAAGCACCGGCTAACTACGTGCCAGCAGCCGCGGTAATACGTAGGGTGCAAGCGTTGTCCGGATTTACTGGGCGTAAAGAGCTCGTAGGTGGTGTGTCGCGTCGTCTGTGAAATTCCGGGGCTTAACTCCGGGCGTGCAGGCGATACGGGCACGACTAGAGTGCTGTAGGGGTAACTGGAATTCCTGGTGTAGCGGTGAAATGCGCAGATATCAGGAGGAACACCGATGGCGAAGGCAGGTTACTGGGCAGTTACTGACGCTGAGGAGCGAAAGCATGGGGAGCGAACAGGATTAGATACCCTGGTAGTCCATGCTGTAAACGGTGGGCGCTAGGTGTGGGCTGTGTGTTTGCAGTCTGTGCCGTAGCTAACGCATTAAGCGCCCCGCCTGGGGAGTACGGCCGCAAGGCTAAAACTCAAAGGAATTGACGGGGGCCCGCACAAGCGGCGGAGCATGTGGATTAATTCGATGCAACGCGAAGAACCTTACCTGGGTTTGACATGCACCAGATCGGCGTAGAGATACGTCTTCCCTTGTGGTTGGTGCACAGGTGGTGCATGGTTGTCGTCAGCTCGTGTCGTGAGATGTTGGGTTAAGTCCCGCAACGAGCGCAACCCTTGTCTTATGTTGCCAGCACATTTTGGTGGGGACTCATGAGAAACTGCCGGGGTCAACTCGGAGGAAGGTGGGGATGACGTCAAATCATCATGCCCTTTATACCCAGGGCTTCACACATGCTACAATGGTCGGTACAACGGGTTGCGACACTGTGAAGTGAAGCTAATCTCTTAAAGCCGGCCTCAGTTCGGATTGGGGTCTGCAACTCGACCCCATGAAGTCGGAGTCGCTAGTAATCGCAGATCAGCAACGCTGCGGTGAATACGTTCCCGGGCCTTGTACACACCGCCCGTCACGTCATGAAAGTTGGTAACACCCGAAGCCCATGGCCTAACCACCACCTGTGGTGGGGGGAGTGGTCGAAGGTGGGATTGGCGATTGGGACGAAGTCGTAACAAGGTAGCCGTACCGGAAGGTGCGGCTGGATCACCTCCTTTCTAGGGAGAATATGTGGTGTGTATCCAATAGGGGGTGTGGTGCTTGGTGTGGCTGTTGGGTGTCCCACACAATAAACGTGTGGAATTTTAAGCCCTTGTCTGCTGGTGATCATTATTGTTGTGGTGGTTGCTGGTGGTGGGGTGGTGTTGTGTGAGAACTGTATAGTGGACGCGAAATCATTTTTCTGTTTAATTTCTTTTGTGTTGTTTTGTGTGTGTTTTTCGTGTGGCGCACCACTGGATAGGTGGTGTGTTTGTTGTAAGGGCGCACGGTGGATGCCTGGGCATGTCAAGCCGATGAAGGACGTGAAGGGCTGCGTTAAGCCTCGGGGAGTTGCCGATTAAGCGTTGATCCGAGGATGTCCGAATGGGGAAACCCGGCCGTGGTTATGTGCGGTCACCTGCTGCTGAATGAAATAGGTGGTATGGGGGTTACGCGGGGAAGTGAAACATCTCAGTACCCGTAGGAGAAGAAAACAATATGTGATTCCGTTAGTAGTGGCGAGCGAAGGCGGAGGTGATGGCTAAACTCTATGCGTGGATGATACTTGGTAGGGGTTGCGTGTAGGGGGTTGTGGGATGCGTGTGTCTGGCTGGCTACCACTGGCTGGCACCCTGGATTGTGTGTTAGGGGAAGTGGTGTGGAATCGCCTGCCGTAGACGGTGACAGTCCGGTACCTGAAGACATGTGGTTGGGGTGTGTGCGTATTTTTCCCGAGTAGCAGCGGGCTCGTGGAATCTGCTGTGAATCTGCCGGGACCACCCGGTAAGCCTGAATACTTGGCGTGACCGATAGTGCAGTATAGTACCGTGAGGGAAGGGTGAAAAGTACCCCGGGAGGGGAGTGAAATAGTTCCTGAAACCGTGTGCTTACAATCCGTCATAGCCCCTGTTTGTGTGGGGTGGTGGCGTGCCTTTTGAAGAATGAGCCTGCGAGTCAGCGGCATGTCGCGAGGTTAACCCGTGTGTGTGGGGTAGTCGTAGCGAAAGCGAATCCTAATGAGGGTGTGTGAGTGGCATGTTCTGGACCCGAAGCGGGGTGATCTACCCATGGCCAGTGTGAAGCGGTGGTAAAACATTGTGGAGGCGCGAACCCACTTAGGTTGAAAACTGAGGGGATGAGCTGTGGGTAGGGGTGAAAGGCCAATCAAACTCCGTGATAGCTGGTTCTCCCCGAAATGCATTTAGGTGCAGCGTTGCGTGGTTGTTGTTGGTGGTAGAGCGACTGGTTGGTTGATGCGGGACGATCATCTTAGCGATGCCAGCTAAACTCCGAATGCCAATAATATGCGAGCGTGGCAGTGAGACGGCGGGGGATAAGCTCCGTGACGTCGAGAGGGAAACAGCCCAGATCGTCGGTTAAGGCCCCTAAGGGTGTGCTGAGTGGAAAAGGAGGTGTCATCGCGAAGACAGCCAGGAGGTTGGCTTAGAAGCAGCCATCCTTGAAAGAGTGCGTAATAGCTCACTGGTTAAGTGGTGATGCGCCGATAATGTAGTGGGGCTTTTAAAGTACACCGCCGAAACCGCGGCAACACACAGTGTGTGTGTTGGGTAGGGGAGCGTCGTGCACGCTGAGAAGCTGTCACGGAAGTGGTGGTGGAGTGTGTGCGAGTGAGAATGCAGGCATGAGTAGCGAAAAAAACATGTGGAAAAACGTGTTCGCCGGATGACTAAGGGTTCCTGGGTGAAGCTAATCTTCCCAGGGTGAGTCGGGACCTAAGGCGAGGCCGACAGGCGTAGTCGATGGATAACGGGTTGATAGTCCCGTACCCGTGTATGCGCGACCAGTGGTGACTCGGTTGTACTAACCACCCACTGCCACGGGATCAATGCTTTTGGTGTTGGTTTGGTGTGTGGTGCGTGGGATCTTGATCGTTGGTAGCCAAGCGATGGGGTGACACAGATTGGTAGTCAAGGCCACTTAGTGGATTGTGGTGTAAGCGTGTGGCCCGTAGGATAGGTAAATCCGTTCTGCATTTGTGGGTGAGGCGTGATGCGTACCCAGGTTTGGGGATGTTTGATGTGCCTGTGCTGTCGAGAAAAGCCTCTAGCGATGTGTGTGCACGGCCCGTACCGGAAACCGACACAGGTGGTCTGGTTGAGGATACTAAGGCGTTCGGGTGAACTATGGTTAAGGAACTCGGCAAAATGCCCCCGTAACTTCGGGAGAAGGGGGGCCATGTGCGGCAATCACCCCTTGTGCGGTGTGCGTTGTGTGTGGCCGCAGAGAAGTGAGGGAAGCGACTGTTTATTAAAAACACAGGTCCGTGCGAAGACGTTGCAAGTCGAGGTATACGGACTGACGCCTGCCCGGTGCTGGAAGGTTAAGAGGACTCGTGAGCACACCCTGGTGGTGTGTGAGGCGGGTAATTGAAGCCCCAGTAAACGGCGGTGGTAACTATAACCATCCTAAGGTAGCGAAATTCCTTGTCGGGTAAGTTCCGACCTGCACGAATGGCGTAACGACTTCCCTGCTGTCTCAACCATAGGCCCGGTGAAATTGCAGTACGAGTAAAGATGCTCGTTTCGCGCGGCAGGACGAAAAGACCCCGGGACCTTTACTATAGCTTGGTATTGGTGTGTGCTGCAGCTTGTGTAGGATAGGTGGGAGACGTGGAAGCATTCACGCTAGTGGGTGTGGAGTCATTGGTGAAATACCACTCTGGTTGTTGTGTGCATCTAACTGTGGGCCCTGATCGGGTTTTGGGACAGTGCCTGGTGGGTAGTTTAACTGGGGCGGTTGCCTCCTAAATGGTAACGGAGGCGCCCAAAGGTTCCCTCGGCTTGGTTGGTAATCAGGTTTGTAGAGTGTAAGTGCAGTAAGGGAGCTTGACTGTGACACTGACGGGTGGAGCAGGTGCGAAAGCAGGGACTAGTGATCCGGCATCAACGTGTGGGTGTGGTGTCGCTCAACGGATAAAAGGTACCCCGGGGATAACAGGCTGATCTTCCCCAAGAGTTCATATCGACGGGATGGTTTGGCACCTCGATGTCGGCTCGTCGCATCCTGGGGCTGGAGTAGGTCCCAAGGGTTGGGCTGTTCGCCCATTAAAGCGGCACGCGAGCTGGGTTTAGAACGTCGTGAGACAGTTCGGTCTCTATCCGCCGCGCGCGTGGAAACTTGAACAAGGCTGTCCCTAGTACGAGAGGACCGGGATGGACGTACCTCTAGTGTGCCAGTTGTCACGCCGGTGGCATGGCTGGTTGGCTATGTGCGGGAGGGATAACCGCTGAAAGCATCTAAGCGGGAAGCCTGTTGTGAGATGAGGTTTCTGTTGAGGTTCCCTGTTAGATGAGGGGGTTGATAGGTCGGAGTTGGAAGCATCGTAAGGTGTTGTGAGATGACCGATACTAATATGACCGACACAAACTATCACCATAGATAATAGGTGGTGGTGTGCCGCAGGATTGTGTGCGATAGGGCACATGGTGGGAAACATATGCGTGTGTTGACAACACGAGAGGAATGATGAAAACAGGAAGTCGCTGCCGTTGTGGGTGGTGTGTGGTTTCGTGTTTGCTGTGCAGTGTCTGACACAACACCGCTGCTGTTGGTGGGTGTTGTTGTGTTGGGTGTGTTGGTGGTGATAGTCGCAGGGTCACGCCCGGTTGTCCTTTTCGAACCCGGTTGCTAAGTCTGTGGGCGCTGATGGTACTGCACCTGGGAGGGTGTGGGAGAGTAGGTTACTGCCAGCATTGATAATTCCAGATAGTGTGGGTGGGGTGTTGTGTGTGCCTGGTGTGGGCGCACCGGCACCCCACCCCCTGTTTTTGTTGTTTGTTTTTGCTTTGTTTGTTTTTGCTATGCGGGTGCGGGGGTTGTGGGGGGGCATAGAGCGGGGGATACCCTCGAAGGGTTTTCGCATAGACTGGTGTTTTTGACGCGGTTTATACGAGAGTGAAGGCGGGGTTGTATGTCAACACCTGGTCCTATGGAACGGTCAGATGGGTTTCCTGTGCCAATGGGCTACGCGGAAGCCACGCAGGTTGCGCATAATGCGTTTGAGGGTGGGCTTATTGATATCGGTGAATTGGATCGTCGTTTGGCGGTTATTGCCCAATCATCATCGGAGGCTGACGCGTGGGAATCTGTCAGGGATTTGCGGAGTGCATCACTGAATAACGCGCAGCAACCCAAGAAACAGAATTCGGTTAATTGGGTTGAACTGGGGATGAGTATTCCCTGGTATGTCGCGTGCGTGGCCACGTTGGTGTGTGTCGTAATCTGGGGTTTAGTCGCAGTGATGTCTGGCCCTACAGTCTTTTGGCCGCTATGGATGTCTATTCCGTTGATTGTCACATATGCGGTGCATTTTGCAGGTAAGCGTTTTTTCGGAAACAATGATGAAGACCTTAGTTAATTCTCTTACATGCCCGATTATTGCGGCACCAATGGCGGGCGGTCCGTCTACTCCGACGCTTACGGATGCCGCATGGCGTGCAGGTGGTTTTGGTTTTCTTGCTGCTGGGATGCTCACGCCGGAGGCGTTGGAGCGTCAGATGCGGGCTACGACCTGCCCTTATGGGGTTAATGTGTTCATGCCGCACGATGATCCCGCGTCGTTTGCACCTCTTTACAACTACGCTGCGCGGCACGGCTTGAGCATCGACCCGACCTCGGTGGATCCCACGGACGGCTGGGACGCCAAGATGGCGCTGATCTTACGTGCCGCTGGTGAGGGCTGGGGTCCGCGCGTGGTGTCGTTCACGTTTGGGCTTATCGACGCCGCGACGGTCGCTGCTCTGCATAGCCTGGGGGTTGAGGCGTGGGTGACGATTGCGCGTGCCGATGCGGTGGATGCTGCGGTAGCGGTGGGCGTCGATACGCTGGTGGTTCAAGGACCTGAAGCCGGTGGACATCGTGCAACATGGACGGTGGCAGAGGGGCTTGATCAGACATCTTTAAAGGACATGATTCGTCTGGATATACCGATTCCAGTGGTGGCTGCTGGGGGCATTGGGACGCCGGAGGCTGTTCGGGAGGCGTTGTCGTGGCCGGGTGTGGCGGCGGTGGCGTGCGGCACGGCGTTTTTGCTGGCAGATGAGGCGGGGACGGGTGAGGTGCATCGTCAGATGGTTCGGGATGGGGAGAAAACGGCGGTGACGAGGGCTTTTTCGGGCAGGTGGGCGCGCGGGCGTCGAGACGCAGTTCATGCTGGATAATGTCGATGCCCCCGCTATGTACCCTCATGTGAATACGTTAATGGGGCCTTTGCGGAAGGCGTCTGCGGCTAGCGGTGATTCGACACATGTCGCTGCGTGGGCAGGAAGCGGTTTCCGGCACGCTCGGGAGGGGAGCGTGGATGCGATTATGCAGAATCTCATTGGGGCCAAAATTGAACGGGTGTCTGGGCATACGGCCCCAGCCTCCAGGTAGTTTCGGTCTTGGCCAACGTCGGTGCTGACGTGGGGTTAGGCAAGCTGCATGCGGGACCACCGGGCGTAGGTAAGACTGGCAAATCCCACCGATAATGCCAGGAAAACCAGCAGCTGTGGCGTGGTCGTCGGAACAATTTGCAACGCCCACAATGCCGGAACGGCTGGTGGTATCCAGCCGCTATTGGCACCCAATAAGGTTCCAAGCTGGCCGAGAATAATCAGCGCAAGGGCAGTGCCGCAGCCGGCGATAAGGGAACGAGTGCACACAGAAACCCACGCAATAACGGGGGTTGCGAGGAGTGTGAACGCTCGAGCACGAGGAACCGCAGGATGTGCGCTCCTGTAGGGAATCCATAGCGGAATCCCACGGCGATCAGAAGCATCACGATAGCCAATAGCAGATGAGTGATAAGGGTCCATGCTGCATAAACCAGGAATTTGCCTGTCATGGTGATGTGCCGACTCATCGGTAGCATGGCTAGTCCGATGGCGGTGTTATCCATAAACTCTCGGGCATATATCCAGGCGATCATGGTGCCAAAGCCCAATATTTCCGCAGCCGCTGTGATCTGTGTCGCTACAAAGAAGAAACCATTCCCATCATGAGTGGCAGCAGCTCCCGCCTTGGCGAGAATGACCGGATTGTTGTGGGCGATAGCAATCATCATTGCCGAAACAACAAGTGGGATTCCGGCCAGCATCGCGCCAGTGACTCCCCATGCCGTTGCGGATTTTATTACCTTGAGAGCCTCGACTTTCACCGTAATTATTAACGTCGAGTGACGAAAAGATGACATAGACATAGAAAACTTCTCCCAACTTATCGCCTAAGTGTCTGCATTGGCGTTTGATTGATCGTCTGAAAGAATGGCCTGAAAGAAGCGGTTTTCCAGTTGTGGGGTGGTAGGGGACAACTCTGTAATGATGCGCCCGGAATTTACCACGACAATGCGATGGGCAATGGCGGCCACCTCATCCAAATGGTGACTGCTGACCACCACGCCACATCCCGCGGCCGCCCGCTCTTTCACGACAGTACGCAGGGTGACTATTCCCATCGGATCAAGGGCATTGGTGGGTTCGTCAAGCACGATAAGTCGCGGCTGATGCTGAAACGCCCCAGCTAAACCCACCCTCTGCTTGTTTCCTAGCGACAGTTTCCGAAAGAGGCGATCGCGGTATGGTTGCAGCTCCCACTGGTTGATGGAGTCGGTGATGCGCTCAGGGTCGATGCCATATAACCAAGCATGCATGCGTAGGTTTGACTCACGGTCAGCTCGGGATAGCAAAACGGCGCGTCGATAAGCTGCCCAATATCGCCATTGCCCACGGTGCGGCGAACCGTACCGGTGGTGGGGTGGATGAGGCCAAGCGCGAGCCGTAACAGTGTGGTTTTGCCGGCGCCGTTGCGGCCAATGAGCGCGACGATTTCGCCTGCTGCCACCGAAAAATTGAGCTGAGTAATCCTGCGGTTTGCCGCCGAAACGTTGCGTAACTCAAGCATGAGTACCCGCTAAAGCATGTAAAACACCGTGCAACGTCGGCATGAGCGGCCGATTGATGTGCGTACTCCAGTCTATTAACGCCCTGGTCAGTCCAGCAATGACTGCGGTTGCCACAGCCGTTGCCGTGAGCTTGTCGACGCCCCGGGAAGTCAACGCTGTGGCGATTGCGGTAATCGTTTCGTCGTTGCTGTGGATTGCTGCCGCTGCCAATTCGGGATTATCAGCTACGATGCGTAGCCGGGTACGCAATTGCTCTTCGACATCTGGGGTGAAGGTATCGAGGAGCGACTGGATTCCTGCGGTGATTGCGCGAAGCGGCGTTTCTTTGGCTGGGCGCTTTTCGACGGCTTCCGCGATCGCCGGATCAAACGGATCCTGAAGAATCAGCGACTCCTTGGTGGGGAAATGGCGGAAAAGCGTCATCTGGCTTACCTCGGCAACGGCTGCGATTTGTGCGGTAGTGGTGGCGGAATATCCCTGGTGAGTAAAGAGTTCCAGGGCGACCAATTGTATATGCGTGTGGGTCCGATCCCATTTAGGTGAGGGCGTCATGCTTGCCATCGTACGTCATAATGTTAGTCACTAACATTATGATATCGTTCACGTTTGGGCTTATCGACGCCGCGACGGTCGCTGCCCTGCATAATGTGGGAGCTGGGGCGCGGGCGATCGATTACGCGGTGCTGATGCGGTGGATGCTGCGGTAGCGGTGGGCGTCGAGACGCAGTTCATGCTGCATAATGTCGATGCCCCCGCTATGTACCCCTCATGTGAATACGTTAATGGGGCCTTTACGGAAGGCGTCTGCGGCTAGCGGTGATTCGACACATGTCGCTGCGTGGGCAGGAAGTGGTTTCCGGCACGCTCGGGAGGGAGCGTGGATGCGATCATGCAGAATCTTTACCCCCGATTTGGTTGAAAACCATAAAAAAACGGGCGTTGGAATGTAGGTTTATGTACGTATTCACTCTTGACCCCACTTCGGAGGACTGATCGATATTATGGCTGCCCAGGCACACAATGACTGGAATGAACGGATTGCGTTAGCGCAGCAGATGTTGCCGCTTCTCGGACAGCTGCACCGTAACAACAATGTAGTGACCTCGGTTTTCGGACGCTTGCTGGTGAATGTGAGTGATGTGGACATCATCAAGTCGCATCGTTACGCCCGACATATCACCGAACACGAACTTCCACTGGAAAAAACACTGCCCATTGTGCAGGAACTGGTGGCCATGAACCTGGGTACTGCTTCTATCGATCTGGGGCACCTGGTCACATTGCACGACGAACAAGGAGGCGACCTCGGTGAGTTCCTGAAGCGTGAACTTGCCGACGTGATCGGCACCAGCACCGAACACAAGCAAACCGACGTTGTGCTGTACGGCTTTGGTCGTATCGGTCGGTTACTGGCACGCATCCTTATTGACCATCAATCCGTGGACACCGGATGCCGTCTTCGTGCCATCGTGGTGCGCAAAAACGGCGAGAATGACCTGACCAAGCGTGCGTCCCTGCTGCGCCGCGATTCCGTACACGGTCCCTTCCACGGCTCGATCAGCATCGACCACGACAACGACATCCTGTGGGCAAACGGCACGCCCATCCAAATCATTTATTCCAACGACCCTGCTACCGTTGACTACACGCGCTACGGCATTAACGACGCAGTGCTGGTGGACAACACTGGACGCTGGCGCGACCGCGAGGGCCTGGAACAGCACCTCAAATCCACTGGCGTGTCTAAAGTGCTGCTCACCGCACCCGGCAAAGGGGATGTGAAGAACATCGTGTACGGCATCAACCACGATGTCATTGAGGCAGATGACACGATCTTGAGTGCGGCCTCCTGCACCACCAACGCCATCACGCCGGTGCTGAAAGCCGTGAATGATCGCTACGGTGTGGAGTTCGGGCACGTGGAAACCGTGCACTCCTTTACCAACGACCAGAACCTTATTGACAACTTCCACAAGGGCTCACGCCGTGGCAGGGCAGCCACCCTGAACATGGTGCTCACTGAAACCGGCGCGGCACGTGCCGTAGCCAAAGCTTTGCCGGAACTTGCCGGAAAACTCACCGGCAACGCCATCCGCGTCCCCACCCCCGATGTGTCCATGGCCGTGCTGAACCTGACGCTCAAGCAGGATGTAGACCGTGACGAGGTAAACAACTACCTGCGATCCGTCTCACTGCTCTCCGGCTTGCGACAGCAAATCGGGTACATCGAATCCCCCGAGATTGTGTCCACAGACTTCGTAGGCAGCACCCACGCCGGGATAGTGGACGGGCTGGCCACCATTGCCCAAGATAACCACCTTGTTCTCTACGTCTGGTACGACAACGAGTTCGGCTACTCCAACCAGGTCATTCGTATTGTCGAAGAGATTGCGGGCGTTCGGCCAGCGGTTCTGCCTCGGCGTAAAGAGCTGAGCGAACTGTAGGTCTAGCTGGTTGTTGGTTGCGGTCACGCGGGGTGCTTCATGTGGGTGTGCACCCCTCGTGACCCTACGCGGTTAACCGCTTGCGGCTGCCGTTTTCCGTCGCCATGCGAGTTGGCGGGCGGTGATAATCAACGCGAGGATGGTTGTTTCCGCAGCTAGCGCCCAGAAGTTCAGGGTGAGATCAGGGGTGGATATGAGCAATTCCTTCCAAGTCATCCCACCAATTGCTGCTGGTACGCCGATCATGATTGCGGCTGTCGTGCCAAGCCCCAGAATCAAAGCGCTGGCAATGGTGATGATAGTGCGGCGTTGCGTACGTGACGGTGCTGGACGTCGTACCCATGTGCGTAGGGTGAGTGCAATGGCGACGAGCAGTATCACTATGAGCGCAACCTGGACCCAGAGGGTAATGTCGCCGAATGCAATACTGGGCGGAAGATCTTTGTGGGACTCTGTGCCCAGTGCTTCCGCAATAAAGGCTTCCTCCTTAATAAACATATTCACGTTAAACTGGTTGCGCAGTCCCTGGGAATTGAGAAGCACGACGAAACCTTTTCCAGTGGTTTGATTGAAACCAAGATATGTCGTGTAACCCCAGGTAGCACCAGTGTGGGAGACAATTTCCACCTCGGAGCCGTCGATGCTGCTTGTGGCTTTTGCGTACTCTAAACCTGCACCGTATTCGGAGGAACCTTCGCCTGTTGGTACTGTGCTGAAGGTGCTGGGCAGTTGTCCTTGTTGGTGTTGACGGAGTTGCCAGGCAGCATAGGTTGCTAGTTGACGCCCCGTGCCCGCAAGATAGCCTTCACCTGCTTCGTCGTCGCGAACTGGGTCTGACACTGTACGGTTGCCCATGTAGAAAGGCACATATCCTTCAGGGACACCCTTTTCGGTTGCTTCTTTGCTGGTGCTGATCGGTGAAATTCCAGTGGCGGGGTTGAGGTAGTGGGTGAGTAGTTCGCTGTAGCTTTGCCCGGTTGCTCGTTCCATGGCGTGTTGGAGGAGGATGTAGCCGATGTTGGAGTAAGAATGGCTGCCGGTGGGGTTGACGTTTTTGAGTTCTTTGACTGCTTCAATGACTTTTGGCAGTTCACGCGGGTAGATGCCTAGCTCACGAGGGAGGCCGGAGGTGTGGTGAATCAGATCGGTGATGGTGGCACCGTTATTGCCGAAGGCTGTGTTTCGGAACTCGGGATAGTACTGGGTGACAGGGGCGTTAAGATCGATGAGCCCTTTGTCTGCCAGTTCTAGAGCAAGTGCGCCGGTGAATGATTTAGACACTGATCCCCAGATGAAGAGGGAATCGGCGGTGATGGGATTGTTGTTGCCGTCCACACCAACGTAGTGTTCGTCGGTGATGCCGTTTGCGTCGAATTCCACCACGGCGAGTCCGGGTGTGTGGAGGTCGTGGGCGAGTTGTTCGTAGCGGTCTTGTTGAGCCTGTGCGGGAACAACCAGTACCAGAGTGGCAAGTAGTGTTCCCAGCACCGCGAGTAGGGTTCGTGCTGTTTTCATGCGGTTTAGCCTAGAGAGTTGGGGGCTGTGTCAACATCGGGGAAAACCCTGAAAAACACCCTGATGTTGCGTGCACTCACTACACAGCCTGCGCTATGCAAAGTATGCCCATGTCGAGGCACGAAAAATGGCGTTTTTCGTGCTCGAGCGTAAGCAAACTTTGCACACCTCTGCCGCGCTAAATGGGCTGGTAGTACACCGCGTTCGTCAAGGTTACAAGGTCGGCAATGCTCCCGCTCCATTGCGTTTCGACGCCGTGTTTCGCCAGCGTCGGCAGCACAATGTCGGTCATCATTGCCAGGGTTTTAGTCTCATAGAGTTCGTCAGCCTCCCTGTCGGGGAGGGCATCTTCCTCGTCGGTGAGGATCGCGCCGTAGGCCATGTCAAGCGCTGCATCGCCCTCGAATTCGATATAGGCTTCAATCTGCTGGCCGGTGATAAAGACGTGCCCGATCCAGGGTTCACCATTGGCGCGCGGGATGTCGGCGGCTTCGTCGAGGATCTCGGCTTGGCCTTCGCCCACGGTCCAGCCGCAATAGGCGCGTGCGATGATCCCGTGCTGCTCAAGCTCGGCAAACGCGGCATCGAGATTGGTGGTCACATCGCCAAATTGTTCCTGCTGCGCGCGACGGGCGGTGATCAGGTACTCGGCGATGTTTTTGGCCTGCTCGTTGTTGATCTCGTCGTATTCTTCCGTGATGATCTCGGCGATGTCCTCAACGCTGTCGCCTATCACCACTGCCACCCAGCACACCCCGATCACGTCGTCGTCGAAGTCGTCGGGTAACAGGTCGGCGGGCAAGATAAGGTCTTCGGGGATAGCGACATATGTGGTCATATCACACATGATACTAAAGTCCTCGGTAGTACCTGGGGATTAGGTTTGGCTTAGATACATGTCTTAGAATGGCGTCGTGAAGATGGATAAGCTGCGCAAAAAAGCGTCAAAGGGGGTAAGAAAAAAATGTTGCCGCTCCAAAAAAACGCTGCAAAATCTGTCCCGTGGTCATTCATCGTCTCCGCAAGTCCGGTGCCTTTGAGCTTGACGACGCCGCGCTGGCCAAGGCTCTCAAGAAAGCCCGTAAGTGGTAGTAATACACCGTGATTAGAGAGCATGAATGCGGTTTTGGGCCAGCTCTAATCCCTGGTTGATGATGAGTTCCGCGCCTTCGGCAGCGTGTTCGCAGATGAGTGGTAGTCCTTCGAATTCCTCCTTGCTGAAGGGCCTCAGTACATAGTCGGCGGGTGCCTGTCGCCCCGGTGGCCGCCCAATACCGACACGGATGCGGTAATAATCCTTTGTTCCGAGCGACTTGGTGGTGGAACGCAAGCCGTTGTGTCCATTATCGCCGCCGCCTAGTTTGAGGCGAACAGTATCAAAATCAAGGTCCAGTTCATCGTGGACCACAATGATGTTTTCTTTTGGCACTTTATAGAATTGTATGAGCGCCGCAATGGGGCCGCCGGAGAGGTTCATAAAGCTGCGCGGCTTGGCCAGGATAACTTTCTTGTCGCCAAAACGAGTTTCCACAACATGGGAATTTGAGCGCTTATGAATAGAGAATGTGGACGGCATGGGTAGCGTGCGGTCTGCTAACTCATCAAGCACCATAAAGCCCACGTTATGGCGGGTTGTTTCATACTGTGGGCCGGGATTTCCCAGGCCAACGACCAGCCAGGGGGGAGTCTGCGTGTGTTGCGTTCATAAGGGATGATGATACCTCACCTGCGCAGTTGTTGACGGACCCAACAATATATAGTAAATTTGCTAATCGCAGTGTTGATGTATCTCTCGGGAGGATAAACAGTGAAAAAGACCAGGGTTGTTTCAATCGCGCTTGCTGCAATTATTGCCGCGACAGGTGCTATGCCATCTGCAGGGGCAACCGCGCCGGAGGACTTTTTGAAGGGGTACGGTTACCATGTGCGACTCGTTCCCACCGAGAAGTGTGAAACGGTTAAAGAGAATACCAAGAGTTTTTCGAAAATCGTGATATTAAAACCACCGGCGACTTTTTGAAGGTGGCCGAGATTTTCACCACGTACGCAGAGCAGAACCCAGAAACGATCCGGGAAGTCGGTGCCAACAAACCAGGTCTGCTGAAAAGTTTCAACGCGGAGCAGCGCAGCCGATTCTTTGCCCTCATGCGTGAAGACAATAAGGCATCAGCGACAAGACTTGCAGAGTGTAAGGTCTTGACCACAGGCGATGTGAGCACGCCTCAACCCGAGCCGACACCGCAGCCGAAGCATGATCCAACTCCGCCGCCCGCTGCAAAGAAGCCAGAATCCCGTCCAGTTGTGGGTTCAAGCTTCGGTTCCAGCTAACCCATAGTAGCCCTCTAAACCAAAACCCCCAGACCGGCGGCCTGGGGGTTTTCGCAAGAGTGATTACTCGCTGTCTTCGGTAGCTTCTGCCTCAGTCTCGGTATCGGGTGTTTCTGTGACAGAGCCGGACTGTGCGACGAAGTTGAACACCAGCAGCTCGGCGTCGTCAGCCAGGGTGACACCCTCTGGAAGGGCAATGTCGCCAGCGTGGATCTGGGAGCCGATTTCGCGGCCGTCGAGAGGCACCGCGATCTCGTCCGGGATGGAGAGAACGTCGGCGGTGACGCGGATGGTGTCGGCTTCCTGGATGACCATGGCACCAGGGCCGGTCTCACCAGTGGACACAACCGGGACCTCAACCTCGACCTCTTCGCCGCGGTGGATGGCCAGCAGGTCGGCGTGGTCGATCTCCAGGCTGAGTACGTTCTGGTCAACGGCTTTGATCATGGCCAGCTGCTTGCCGCCATCAATGTCAACACTAACCACGGTGTTCAAGCCGTGGTTACGAACGATAGCGGTGAATTCCAGGCGCTCGACGTTGATGTGCTTCGGCTCGAAACCGGGGCCGTAGACTACAACAGGGATCAGGCCAGCGCGGCGGGCGCGGCGGGCGGCACCTTTGCCGAATTCTGTGCGCGGGGTTGCGGCTAGGTCAATGGCTTTGTTGGACATTGTTCCTCCTCAGGTGGTTGTTACTGTGTGATGGGTTCAGACACAACAAAAGCCTGCGTCCGAACTCGATGATGTACTCGTCGAGTCTTCGCAGGCTGTATGACCTGTGGAAAAACAATCGCGTCGATAACGGCTGTTAAGCCCTCGCCGAGACTCATAGAGGTTATCACACAGTCCTAGGCGAGGGAAAACGCAGAAAGTACGAAAAGCTAGCTACGCCTGACCTTCAAACAGTGAGGTGACGGAGCCGTTTTCAAACACTTCGCGGATTGTTTTGGCAAGGAGTGGTGCCATGGAGAGCACGGTAAGGTTATCCCAGCCTTCTGTGGTCTGGGGGAGCGTGTCGGTGGTGATCACTTCCTTGGCGCCGCAGCCAGAGAGGCGTTCCCGGGCAGGGCCGGAGAACACGCCGTGGGTGCAGGCGATGATCACGTCGGCGGCACCAGCTTCGCGAAGTACGCCAACGGCACCGGCAATGGTTCCACCGGTGTCGATCATGTCGTCCAGCAGCACACAAGTGCGGCCAGAAACATCGCCAACCACGCGATTTGCCACAATTTCATTGGCCACGTCGACGCTACGGGTTTGTGAACAAAGGCCAGGGGGGCGTCGCCAAGCGTGTTGGCCCACTTTTCGGCGACCTTCACGCGGCCCGCATCGGGGGAGACCACGCAGATGTTGTCCAACGGGTACTTGGACTTAATGTAGTCGGTGAGGATCGGCATGGCGTGCATGTGATCGACCGGACCGTCAAAAAAGCCCTGGATTTGGTCGGTGTGCAGGTCCACGGAGATGATGCGGTCGGCACCGGCGGTGTAGAGCATGTCCGCAACTAGGCGGGCAGAGATGGGTTCGCGACCGCGGTGTTTTTTGTCTTGGCGCGCGTAGGGGTAGAACGGCAGGATTGCGGTGATGCGTTTGGCGGAGCCGCGTTTAAGTGCATCGATCATAAGCAGCTGTTCCATCAGCCATTTGTTGAGCGGCTGGGTATGTGATTGCAGAACGAAGGCATCGCAGCCACGCACTGACTCTTCAAAGCGGACGAAAATTTCGCCGTTGGCAAAGTCGCGTGCCGTCATGGGAGTTAGCTTGACTCCCAGTTCTTTGGCCACTGCCTCACCAAGTCCTGGGTGGGCGCGCCCAGAAAAAAAGCATGAGATTTTTTTGATTGTCAATCCAGTGAGCAGTCATCGTGGTCTGCTTAACCTTCCTGAGTTGAGTCTGCAGTTGGAGCTGCTTGGGTAGAGTCAGCGTCGAGGGCGCGGGCTGCTGCTTCCGCTGCGGGGGTGCCGGGGCGTTTGCGCACAACCCAACCTTCAATGATGCGCTGAGGCCCCCCGGACACGACCAGTGCCCCTGGGGGTACGTCCTCCTTAATTACTGTACCTGCTCCTGAGTAAGCGCCATCACCAACTGTGACAGGGGCGATGAACATGGTGTCGGATCCGGTACGCACGTGACTGCCGATAGTGGTGTGGTGTTTGTTAACGCCGTCGTAGTTGACGAACACCGAAGACGCCCCAATATTGGATTCCTCGCCAATCGTCGCATCCCCCACATAGGTGAGGTGTGGGACTTTCGACCCACGCCCAATCTGTGCATTTTTTGTTTCCACAAAACCGCCGAGTTTGCCGTTGTCGCCCAGAACGGTTCCTGGGCGCAGATAGGTGAACGGTCCAACAGTGGCACCTGCGCCGATCTGTGAATCGGAACCGTGCGTGCGCACCACCGAGGCGCCTTCACGAACGATCATGTTCTTCAAGGTTGAGTCCGGTCCGATCTCGCAGTTGTTGGCAATCCGCGTTGTGCCTTTGAGCTGGGTGTTTGGCAGGATAATAACGTCTTGCCCTACCTCCACCTGCACATCAATCCACGTTGACGCAGGGTCCACGATGGTCGCGCCGCCGCGCATGTGCTGTTCGCAGATACGGCGATTCATTTCCGCCCCGATCATGGCTAGCTGCACGCGGTCGTTGACCCCGGCGACCAGCGCGGCGTCGTCAAGCACATGCCCGCGCACGCTGCGGTTATTGGAGCGGGCGATGCCGATCACGTCCGTCAGGTAAAACTCGCCCTGGGCGTTATTGGTGTCCAGTTGGGTCACCGCCGTACGCAACAGGTCAGCGTCGAAAGCGTACACACCGGAATTAATTTCTGTAAGGGCGCGCTGGTCCTCGGTCGCGTCTTTTTCCTCCACAATGCCCATGACCTCACCGTCGGCGGTCCGCACAATGCGTCCATAACCAGTGGGCTTATCGACGTTCGTGGTCAGCACCGTCACTGCCGCGCGCGGCAAAGTATCGTGCTCTGCGAGGAGGGCAGCCAGTGTTTCCGCGTTGAGCATGGGAATATCGGAGGTCGTCACCAACACAGTGCCACTAAATCGTCTGGCAGTTCATTCAACCCGCAGGCAACGGCATGACCCGTGCCGTTTTGTTCTTCCTGAACTGCGGTTGCCACCTCAGTGACCCCATAGTCGCTCAGATCTTCCTGAGCAATAGCAGGAACGACCTGGTCTCGGCCGTGGCCGACCACTGCAATCAAATGCTGAGGATGCACCCCCGCCGCCGCGTGTAACGCGTGCGCCACCATGGAACGCCCCGCAACCTCATGCAACATCTTCGGGGTTGCAGATTTCATTCGCGTACCCGCGCCCGCTGCCAAAATAATGACAGCAATATCGTCAGCCATAGAACTCCGATCATAAAAACATATGTCAATGCCAGTTCCACGCTACCGGATGCCTATATATAAGGAATGTGGGTGACACCCAACAACTGGGGAGTCACCCACATTTAGAGGTGGTGAAGTGCAGAATCTTTAGCGGAATCGCTGGACGTAGAGGATGCCACCGGGCATATTGCCTTCATGCTTAGCTATGGACACGCCGATCCTAGTGATGTGTGGATCAACAATGTTCTTGCGGTGACCAGGGGAGTTCATCCACTTTTGCAGCGCATCCTGAGCATTGGGTCGACGATACTGGTTGGAGACCAGTAGGTTTTCGCCAAAATTGCCATGAGCAGGGTGTTCGAAGCCGCCCATGCGCACCAGGTGGTCGGCCCAGCCTTTCGCGCCAACAGCTAAGTCCTCGTCCCACACGACGGGGCAGAGTCCAAGTTCGGCACGGACGCGGTTGGTTTCTTGCACAATTGCCTGTGCATCAGCCGTGGCCAATGCACCGTAATTCGGGACGATGCTATCGCTCGCGCAGGAGGTGCCGGAGTTGTTTCTGGAGTGGCCTGCATTCGTGGCGTCATTGCCAGATTGCCGGGGTTGTGCAGGTTGAGCTGGTTGAGTGGAACGAGCGGGCTGCGGTGCGGCAGCAGGGGCCTGGACTCGTGGCTGCGATCCCCGATTTGCGGTGATGCTTTGCTTATTGCGGCCAAAGAGTGAGGCGAGCATCGCAAAAATAGCAGCACCGCCGAACGATGCCAGGATCGGACCAAGTTGACCAAAATTGGGAAGTCCGGCACTATATGACGTGCGGAATTAGGATCAATCTGCTGTACCGGCAGGCCGGGAATGGTGATGGGATTGATGGGAGCGGCCTGAGCAACGACCTGGTTGTAGTGAACCGTGTGAGGGGTTTCGGCGGAGGCGACGATGCTGTGGCCGAGCGTCATGGAAAGGCTCAGACCTGCGGCTATCAGGATGCGGGTGCGGTTGCGACGGCTAGTGCGGTGAAGCATGTCGTTCCTCCTTAATTGAAAGGCTTGCTTCATGGGGCGTCTTCGCTTCGACCAGCGTTTTTAGGATCGATCGAAAACGTAATTACATAAATTAGATTAATCATTTATGTGATAATCCTGAAAAAATACCCCCGCGAGTGAAAAGATCACACGAGTGGTGTCCAGGGATTATGTCCCTGAGCTTTGCTAATGAGAGGTATCATTACTGCAGGTGGACATAGATAAGTAGATACCTATGTGTTTTTGTGTGTCCTTCGGTAGTTAAGGGGGTAAAAAACACCCCCGAAAGCGCCCGTTTCTGCGGGATTTTCGCCCTTTTCCGTCATTGAAGGGCGCCTTTGATAAGATAATACTTAATTAAATTTAAGAATAAGGCCCCGTTTTGCGTGGTGGATGATGGGGGGCGATCGCATCTCTGCTGGTGTCATTTGACCGGCTCGATTGTTTGGATGTTGGGTCTGGCAAGGTGTCGATCTGGGCGTGTATGCGGCTGTGGGTGTGGAGTTTGCAACCAATGGACTCAATGGTCACACTTGTGGCGTGAGAAGGGGGAGTGGTGCTTCGGCTGAGTTTATAGCGAATTTGCTATGCTTGGGCGGTGGTGATTTACGAGTGGTATGTTTCCGCCGCCACTAGAAACCGCATGGGAAATCTGCGGGGTGTGAAGCATAAACGAAAAGAATATCCCACTTAATATTGTTTCTACTCTGATTGGTAGATGAATATTTGGCATGGGAAAGATGGGAACAATTGTGGGGAAGTGGCAAGCAAGGTAGGAAATGAAATCGGAAAATAAATATTGGGAGTTCACCGAAGAAGAGATGCATCATTTTGGGCATCGACTTCGCCGAATTCGAGCGTTAATTGACTTGCCGGATCGTCGAGTGAAAAAAGGGGAGACTGGGGGATGGGTTTCTGACTCGGCTGAGATTTCTGGGTTGGCGTGGGTTTATGACGAGGCTCAGGGTTTACGGTTCTTCTCGGGTTTCTGACTCGGCTGAAGTTTCAGGATCGGCATGGGTTTATGGTAATGCGCAGATTACTGGCTCAGCACGGGTTTCTGGGGCGGCACGGGTTCATGGTTTGGCTCGGGTTTACGGTTCTGCTCGAGTTTCTGGCGTCAGCTGCAGGTTTATGGTTCCCGTCTCTGGATTTAGCTGGCTTCCGACTCAAGTTTCCGACTCGGCAAAAGTTGTCGGTTCCGCTCAGGTTTACGGTAGTCTCGGGTTTATGGTTGAGCTCAAATGTTGACGAGGCTCAGGCTGCGAGTTCGGCTGAGTTTTTGACTTGGCTGGGTTTGTGATGGAGCTCGAGTTTGTGGTGAGGCGCGGGTTTATGGTTCGGCTGGGTCGCTGGATTGGTTGAGGTTTCTGGCGAGCTCGGGTTGAGAGTGCAAAGTCGCACGTAATGACATTTGACGAGCATAGGCAGTGAAAGATTCAACTGTAAATCTTGTGCGTACTGAGAAAGGGCATTACCTGCAAGTGGGGTGTTGGGAGGGGCACCGTTCATAAACCCTGATGGAAGAGGTGTATAGGCGCAGTAGGGCGTACGAAAAATGGGTTACGTGATGCAGCGATGAAACAGCAATGGATGAGGAATATCAAGCGCTGGAGATGCTCGCTATGGAACGTGTTGCTGCATGGGAACGTGCTCGAAGTGAGGAAGCAACGAATCAATAATGAAAATGGAGGTTTTTGAAAGCTGATATTGTTCGCATGGCGTGGTGCTTTCCCACGTGAAAAAGTAATCCGGCTCCACCACATGAGGTGGTAAGCGAGCGCCGGGCACTGGGGAGAAAATGCCGATGTAGCCACGGGTAGTTATGGACCCAGATGAGTTGCGCGCAACTTGCGATCCGAGACCGTTGAACGGTGCTAGTGCATGTCTGCGCAAAAGCCACAGGTCAAAGCCGGGAAGCTAAGGCATAAAAATACCGCCAACCAGCAGTAAAAGCACTGATCAGCGGACATTTTCTTGTGCTTCCCCGCCAGGACTCGAACCTAGAAAGCTGGTACCAAAAACCAGAGTGTTGCCAATTACACCACGGGGAACTGCGAAGCCTACATACGCAATGACGAGCTTGCTTCAGCTACTTTACCCTATTGTCTGTGATGCGCAATTTCAACTCGTGATCGCATCTTGGCATGACACCGATCTCACGCTCGACCAATCGTGTGATGTTTAACCAGCTAGGCTGTTACCTATGGCAAAGCGGCGTATGACGGGTAAAGAACGCAGGGAACAGTTGATTGCTATCGGGCGGAGTGTGTTCGCAGAACGCGGTTTTGAGGGGACCAGTGTTGAGGAGATTGCTGCCCGTGCGGGGGTGTCTAAACCAGTGTTGTACGAGCATTTCGGGGGTAAAGAGGGATTGTATGCCGTAGTGGTGGATCGTGAGATGTTGCGGCTGGAGGGCATTATCACGGCTGCCTTGGAAAATGGTCGTTCTCGTTTTCGCATTGAGCAAGCGGTGTTGGCGCTGCTGACGTATGTGGAGGAGCATACGGATGGTTTTCAGATTCTGGTTCGAGATGTCTCACCAGGTGGGGAGCACAGTTATTCCACCATGCTGAATGAGGCGGTCGGCCAAGTGTCCCATATCCTTGAGCAGGCGTTTATCCGCTCTGGCCTTGATCCCGACCATGCGGTCCTCTACGGTCAGGCGCTGGTGGGAATGGTATCAATGACGGCGCAATGGTGGCTGGATGTTCGACAGCCCTCAAAAGAGCAGGTAGCAGTGCATATTGTGAACTTGTGCTGGAATGGTTTGGCACGGATGGAGCGGGAGCCGCATTTACTTACCGCACCTGTGACGAATCCGACACCACTGGCAGCTACCCCAGATGACGGTGGTGATGTCGAGCCAGACGGGGAATGAGGGACGTCGAGAAGCGGCGCGAAAAGTAGCAGTGACACGGCGCAAAAGACCAGTTCACAGCCCATAACAGTGCGTGTCTGACCCATCGTATATTGTTGGTCAGGTGTCCACCCAGAATTCCTCGCACACCACTAAACACGCCACTACACCGATGCTTGCGGGTTTGTTGAACATCCGCAGTCACCGACCCAAAGCTGACGGGGCTGCTCACGCACATTGGTGAGCCGTATCTTCACATTACAGGCATTGCGCAATCACGCCCGTGGACGGTGGCGGCAATCGCGCAGCGTGCGCCGGTGTTGTTGGTCACGGCGACGGGGCGTGAGGCGGAGGACGTGACGGCGGAGTTGCGAGCAATGATGGGGGAGAGCGTCGCGTGGTTTCCGTCGTGGGAGACCCTACCGCATGAACGTCTCAGCCCCGGTGTGGATATTGTGGGTCAGCGCGCGGAGGTGCTGCATAAACTTCCCGAGTTGAAGGTCGTGGTGGCGGCGGCCCGTGCGTTTTGTCAGCCGATTCTGTCCAGCGCACCAGGCAGGGATCCGCTTGTGGTTGAGGTGGATCGTGAGTATTCCTTTGAGAATATTACGCGTGACCTGGTGTTTCGTGGTTACAGTCACGTGGACATGGTGGGCAAGCGCGGGGAGTTTGCCACCCGCGGCGGCATTATTGATATTTTCCCGACCACGCTGGATTACCCGGTGCGTATTGAGTTTTGGGGCGATGAGGTCACTGATATTCGTCAGTTTTCGGTGGCCGACCAGCGCACCATCCCGGATATTGAGGTCGCCCGCGTGGAGGTGTATCCCTGCCGCGAGCTGCTGGTGACTGAGGAGGTCTCGCGATGCGCGCAACAATTGGCGGTGCAACACCCGGGCAATCCGACGCTGGTGGAACTGCTCACTAAGCTCGCCGATGGCACCCCCGCCGACGGCATGGAGGCACTGATACCTGCGCTTATCGACGCCCCCCTCACCCCACTGCCCGCACTGATGCCCCAAGGCACGCACGTTGTGTTGCTGGATCCCGAGAAAATCCGTACCCGCATCGCCGATCTGGAGGCCACCGACGCGGAATTTCTCGCCGCAGGTTGGGAGGCCGCAGCCATGGGCGCGAGCGGCCCCGTCGCTGCGGAAGGCTTGGACCTTTCGGCCAGCTCGTACCGGTCCTACGAGTCCCTGGAAATCGCCACAACGAAGGCAGGTAATTCCTGGTGGACGTTTGCCCCGGAGGGGATGTTTGCCGCTGACGAGACCGATACGTTGCCGCTCGCCTTCCAGCCAGCACCTGCGCCCCGCGGTGACGTCGCACAGATCGATGCAATGATGGCTGAGCTTCTGGAACACACGCGGAAAGGCGGCCCGGTCGCCTATATTGCGCCCGGCGCGGGACCGATTAAACGTATGGTGGAGCGTTTTGCAGACAAGGGAATCCCCACTAGCGTGGCCACGCCGGGTGCTCAACCAACCGGTGGGGAAGTCACCCTTTACCAGGCATTATCGCACGCCGGTCTGGTGTTTGACAGTAGCGACGGCCAGCTTATCGTCATCACCGAAACAGACCTCACGGGCAACCGTGTCGGCGATATCGCGGGCGCTAAACGACGTCTGCCAAGCGCCGTCACAAGGTCGACCCGCTGGCGCTGAAAACCGGTGATCTGGTGGTTCATGAGACACACGGCATCGGGCGATTTGTCAAGATGACGGAGCGCACCATCAACACGGGGGATGAAACCTCCCGCAGGGAATATGTGGTGCTGGAGTACGCGCCGTCGAGACGCGGCGCACCAGCGGACCAGCTGTATGTACCCATGGACAGCCTGGACATGCTGTCACGATACGTGGGTGGGGAGAAGCCAACCCTGTCGAAAATGGGCGGGTCTGACTGGAAAAACACCAAGAAGAAAGCCCGCGCAGCCGTGCGGGAAATTGCCGGTGAACTGGTGGAACTGTACGCCAAGCGGCAAGCCGCACCGGGCCATGCTTTCGCTGCTGACTCGCCGTGGCAGCGGGAGATGGAAGACAACTTCCCCTTTGTGGAAACCGAGGACCAAATGCTGGCCATCGACGCAGTGAAAGGGGACATGGAACGCGCCGTGCCCATGGACCGCGTGATTGTCGGCGATGTGGGATACGGCAAACCGAGGTGGCGGTGCGCGCTGCTTTTAAGGCTGTGCAGGACGGAAAACAGGTGGCGGTGTTGGTTCCTACCACGCTGTTGGCGCAGCAGCATCTGGCGACGTTTGAGCAGCGTATGGATGGTTTTCCCGTGACAATCCGGGGATTATCTCGCTTTACCTCGAATGCAGATGCGAAGAAAATTACGCAGGGGCTTGCCGATGGCACCGTGGATATTGTCATTGGGACTCACCGACTTCTGCAGACCGGTGTGCAATGGAAAAACCTTGGTCTGGTGGTGGTGGACGAGGAACAGCGTTTTGGCGTTGAACACAAGGAGCACATCAAGGCGTTGCGCACCCACGTGGATGTTCTCACCATGTCTGCGACCCCGATTCCCCGCACCCTGGAAATGTCCATGGCCGGAATCCGGGAAATGTCCACGATCCTCACGCCGCCGGAGGACCGTCACCCTGTGCTCACCTATGTGGGTGCGCAGGAGGATAAGCAAATCGCGGCGTCGATACGCAGGGAGCTGCTGCGCGACGGCCAGGTTTTTTATGTGCACAACAAGGTGGCGTCCATCGACAAACGTGCCCGTGAGCTGCGGGAACTAGTTCCGGAAGCGCGCATTGTGGTGGCGCATGGCCAGATGAGTGAGGATCTTCTTGAACAAACCGTGCAGGGGTTTTGGGCCCGCGACTATGACGTTCTTGTGTGCACCACCATCGTCGAAACTGGCCTGGACATCGCCAATGCGAACACTCTCATCGTGGAGAATGCGCACCACATGGGCTTGTCACAGCTGCACCAGCTGCGCGGACGTGTTGGACGTTCCCGCGAACGTGGCTACGCCTACTTCCTGTATCCCAAGGGCATTGAGCTTACTGAGACCTCTTACGACCGCTTAGCCACAATCGCGCAAAACAACGACCTCGGTGCCGGCATGGCTGTAGCCATGAAGGATCTGGAAATGCGCGGTGCCGGGAATGTTCTCGGTGCGGAACAATCCGGGCATATCGCCGGGGTGGGGTTCGACTTGTATGTGCGGCTCGTGGGTGAGGCAGTGGAGGCGTTCCGGTCGCTCGCCGACGGCAAAGTGGTCGATGGTGCTGATAAAGCACCCAAAGAAATACGTGTCGACCTGCCCGTTGATGCCCACATTCCTGATACCTATGTCAACTCCGAGCGCCTGCGCCTTGAGGTGTACCGCGCGCTCGCGCAATCCACCAGCGAAACGGATCTGCGGCTTATCGTCGAAGAAATGGAAGATCGCTACGGTCCCATTCCTGTGGAGGTTTCCCGTCTGCTGGCCGTCGCTCGCTTGCGGCATGTCATGCGCGCGGCGCGGCTTTCCGACGTCGGCGTGCAGGGAACCCGCATCAAAGTTCACCCTGTGGAACTTCTCGATTCCCAACAGGTGCGGCTGAAACGGCTCTTCCCGGGTGCAACATATCGCGCGGCAGCCAAAGCAATCCAGCTGCCGTTCCCCAAAGCAGGCCGTAATGTCACTGACCCGCAGCTTCGCGATGTTGACTTGGTGCAGTGGGTGGCGGATTTCATTGCCACCATGTTTGACGTCGATGGCATCGATGTGACTGGCGGCGGGGATCGTGATGCCCAGGGCGCACAGAAACGAGTGATTTCTGTCGGCGGAGCGCAGGGAAAGGGGAAACCGTCTAGAACTGCTGACAGAACGTCACGGAGGAGCCGCCGCTAGTTTCCGTACACTAAGCGGTATGCTTCACCGACAAAAAGATAGATGAACAACCAGCTGAGCCTGGACCGTTTCACGTGTTGTTCTATTGGAATGAACAGCCGGATTTTCATCTGGATGCGCGCGTGGTGGCTGATGCCATAGCGCGCAGCTGCGATGTTGGGCCCATGACATGCAAGGACAAACTGATTGTTTTGGACGGCTTGGCCGCAGCCTACAACGTGCCCATGCAACCCATGCTGATGTTCAGCAGTATGTGGGAGGTAGAGGATAAAGCTGGTTTATTGTCGCCACTGGAGTCGGGGCAACTGTGGCGCATCAAAGGGCGTGAAGAAGAAGTGCTTGCCACCATGAATTACGCCATGGGCATGACGGAAATGTTCACCGCCATCATGGCTGGGGACTACCCGCTGTTGCTGCGGCTCAGCATCTATGCCGCCGCTATCCACGCTATGGTGTCCACCTACAGTCCCGATGTTGTGCACGTGCTGCACTGCGGTGATCTTTACGACGCCGCAGAGCTTCTTCGCTCCATGGATGAGAGTAGGTTCTCGCCACTGAACCTTGCGTGCACTGTTCGGGCGTTTAACATTGCGGGATCCGAGCAGGATGAGTTTGTTATGGATTCTTTGGGGCTGTTTTTGTTCGGACTTCCCGATGTGCAGGTGCACGCCCACAGTGTGGATCGTGGCGAGGTGGAATCAGATATCTGGCCGCTTGCTCACTACCTTTTGGACAGTGGCGACGTGATTCAGAATGGGGATACGGTGGGCGAGCACCACTACCGCTGTCAGCACGAAAATGCCCTGATAGGGCCGCCGAGGGAAGTCCTTGATATTAATATTGGTGCCTACGCGGCGGGTAACCGCGCGGCACCGACGGAGGATCCAGGGGCGTAGCCTGCTAGAAGCTGAAGTGCACCAGCTCCCGGTGCTCTAAGTCCCGTTCAGGGGAGATGCCGGTCCACTTGTGGATGTAGTTCCACACAAGTTCGCTACGTTCCTCGTAGTCGTCGGTGAACACGGCATCGCCATGTTGTTCCACAACGTTGCCCATGGCCAGGACGGATTTGCCGACCACGGAGCCGTCACGGCTGAGCTGGCCGTAGTAGGTGTTGGACACGTCAGAGACGAGGAATGAGAACATGTCGCCGTCGGAGCTGGGTGTGAGCGAGAGGATGCTGTCCATGCCAACGAGTCCGAGCGTGCCGGATTCCGTGTGCAGGACGTCAACACTTTGAAGATCGTGGAATGCGGAGGCCGCGTCCTCAAAGGACGCGGTGCCATCAGCGGTGATGGCATGTCCGACGATGGCAGCCAGGTCGCCATCGGAGAGGCGGCGGTTGCATACAAAGCCTGCGAAGTTAAGTCCCATGAGGGAAAGCTCCTTATAGAAGATTAGCTTCTTACTTTTTGCTAACTACTATAAGCATTATTTGATGGGGTGCCGTTGATTTTTGGCACTCCTCGCGGGCGTGTCTTTGCGGCATATCTCACTATTGAGGTGGTTGTGTAACCTCAAAAAGGCCACGCCCCCACCAGTCGTCGTCGCTTTCAATCCCAGGTGAGTAGGTAAAAATGACGGAGGATTCGTAGCGCACGTACCCGTTCATTGTGTCGTGCCGAGAAAACTTCGATCGAATCGGAATGAAAATATCCTCTGAGGACTTCACACACTCAAAGCCATCCGTGCCGTCAATGAAGTTGTGTGGCGTGATGTGAGAGTGCATACCGTATTAACGCCCGAACATAAGGCTGATCAGAAGCATTGCTGGGAGCGCCGCAAAGGTTGTCACTAGAACGGTATCGCGGGCAATGACAGTGCCTTTTGGTAGGTAGCGGCGTAATTGTAAATGTTCTGCGCGGTGGGTAATGCTGCGAGGATTGCGGCAACGTAGAGCAACTCGCCGTCAAGATGGAACACAAAAGCGCCAATGGCTACAGCAAATGCTGGCATTCCTAACACCTTGAGTACCGATGCCGTAAGTACACCAACGCGTTGTTCGGGAGTATCCAGCACACGGCTGGAATGAAGCGACGCGCCAAAACTGATCAAAATCATGGGAATAGAGGCTCCGCCAAGAATTTCCAAAGGCCTCAGCACTGCGTCTGGAAGGTTCACATGTAGCAGGCTCACCACCATTCCCACGAGTGCCCCCAGCACCATGGGGCTCAGCAAAGATCCGCGAATAATGTGGGCTACTTTATGCCGATTGCCATCCCCTGTAGCTGCTGCCAATATCGCGAGAATAATGGGTGTGAACAGTGCCATTTGAAACAACAGAATCGGTGCAACATAGCTGCCATTTCCCAGGACGTACATGCCCACAGGTAACCCAATGTTGTTGGAGTTGACGTACGCGGATGAGGCTGCGGCGATGCAGGTGGTCGCGGCGTCGTGACGGAAAAAGATCCGGGACACCGCAACGTAGACTCCTGCGGTGGCAAGGGCCGAGAGGGCTGCCACGGCCACCACAGGCGACAGCAGCGTTTCGACATCAGCCTTGCTCACCACCATAAAAACCAGGGCGGGGGTCGCGGAGTAGAATGCGATGCGGTTGAGCACCAGGCGTTCAGATCCGCTGGCAATGATCCCCGTCTTCGCCAGGATGTAGCCAACCAGAACGATGCTGAAAATAATGGCAAACCGATGATGACTCCGGTCACAGCATGGCCTCCTTTAGTGCTTAACGACGCCCCGAGAGGCTGTTCGGGCTCAAGACAGGCTCAGTACTCCAGTACTTAACCCGTAAATGGCGCACACGCCACCGAGCGCGACCAACGCTACAACGCACCATTCAAAGGAGTTAAATATTCTGTTTCCGGTGCGGAGGCGAGTCCAGACGTAGGGGACCATTCCGGGGATCACCAATAGTGCGCCGAACAGCAGATATGTGACGTCTGCGGCGTAGAACAGCCACAGCGAATAAATCGTAGCTATGGCCGCGACGGCCCCGTGCCTGCGGTTTACCTGCGAGGAAACCTCAGGGCCGGAGTCGTCGAAATGCGTGCCAGCACCAGGGTGTGCGATGCCGCGCCCACGAATGGTGAGGAGCAGCAGGTAAAACGAGGTGAAAAAGTAGGGCAGCATGTACATCATCGTGGCCAGCTGCACCATGGAGTTATAGGTGGTTTCGTTGAGGAAGAAGACAATGACAAGGATCTGGATGACAATTGTGGATACCAGCTGCGCATAGAATGGTGCGCCGGCTTTGTTGGTGCGTCCCAGCTGCTGGGGGAGCAGGCCGTCCAAGGCCATCAGGGTGATGGGTTCAGCGCAGAGCATCTGCCACGATACGTATGCGCCGAGCACCGAAAGGCACAGACCAATAGAGATAAAGGCACCGCCCCATGGTCCCACTACTGCTTCCAGGACACTGGCCATGGAGTTATCGGGCAGACCTGCCAGTTCTTCCTGACTCAACGCACCATAGGACAGGGTGGCCACGGTGACGAGCAGGACGAGCACGGTGGTAAAACCGATCACGGTGGCCCGGCCGACGTCGCGACGCGTGCGGGCTTGCTTTGAATACACGCTGGCCCCTTCCACACCGATGAAGGCCCAGACGGTAAACACCATGAATCCTTTCACCTGCTCGATCACCGACACGTTGGAGGAGTGCGACCAGAAATCCATCGTGAACCTATCCCAGCTGAACCCCAGAAACGCGGTGAGCAGCACGAAAGCAAGAATGGGGAGAATCTTGGCCACGGTGGTCACCAGGTTGAGAAACGCCGCCTGGCGGATTCCTCGGGTCAGGCCGAAGAAAATGAGCCAAGTCAGAAGTGATACCGCCATCGCCGAGGCCCAGCGGTTTTCCGCAGAAAAGAGTGGGAGGTAATGCCCCAAGGTGGAAAAGAATAAGGTTGCATATCCAACCTGCGCGATAACACTGCCCATCCAGTAGCCCCATGCCGACGCGAAACCCACGAAGTCACCCAGCCCTGCGCGCACGTAGGAGTAGACACCGGAGTCGAGGTGTGGCTTTCGGCTTGCCAGGATCTGGAACACGAAGGCGACGGAGAGCATACCCACGCCAGCGATGGACCAGCCGATAAGCATTGCGCCTGGACCAGCCACTGATGCCGCGTTTTGGGGTAGTGCGAAAATTCCGGTACCAATTGTGGAGCCGATGATGAGTGACACTAAGGTCCAAATGCGGACGTTATGGGTCTTTTTCGTTGTGTCTGGGTGAGATGAGGTCACGCTGTCACATTAGTTGGTAAAAGGGGTTTTTAATAGCACTCCCAGACAAACACGTTAAACTTTGGGCATGTCTGTTCTGCTTCTAGACCCACGACAGCCCACGTTGATACCACTTGAATTAGTTGTCCACCTCCGGGGTAGCGTGGAATATACCGAGGAGGTGCCCATCCGTGTGCGCTGGGCAATTGCTGATCTAGGAGCAGATGTTGTGGACGGCGCGCCGGTGCTGGTGAGTACCGAGCGGCGTTCTGATGAGGTGCAGAACCGGCTTGCTGCAGGTGAGGAGCTCATTGAGCTGTCCTCGTATTTTATTAGTGACGAGTCCCCCCAGATTGAGGTTGAGTCAACAAACCGGAGCAGCATCGAGGAGGCAATTCGCGTGATTCGGGACGCTGTGCGCCTCGGACAGTGGGAAAGTGAGCAAACTCACCGTACGTTGTTGCCTTTCCTTCGGGAGGAATTGGAGGAGTATGCGGAGGCTGTCGACGAGTGGGAGGCGAATGAGCTCGGTGCAGAGGATCAGCTCAAACTCGAATTATCAGATTTGCTTCTCCAGGTGCTCTTTCATGCGCAGGTAGCGCAGAATCGCGGCTCCTTTAATATTTATGATGTTGCGCAGGCGTTTGTGGACAAGATGCGTTCTCGCCAACCGTATCTTTTTGATGGTTCGGTGGGTGTTGTCCCGGTGGATGAGCAAAAGCGTTTGTGGCAGGAAGGGAAAGAGCAGGAAAAGGTGGAGCAGCAGGAGCGTACCTCTGAGTTGCAGCGCAACTTCTCTGGCGGAGGTGGAGCCGCAGAACTGGAGGAGTAGCTGCTTGAGGTCGCATCAACAGTCGCTGCCTGTAGGAAAAAGTAGTATCGTTCGCTGTGGGTTTCTGCTGTACTGCAGCCGTACTACAGTGGTGGAATGCTCTGGTTGGCGCGCGCAGTCACCGAGATAGCTGCCAAGTAATACTCACTGAAATATTTCTAGGGAAGGCTGGGCTGGGATAGTCGTGCGGCGTGTTGTAGGTTGTGGCCTGGCTTCGGTTTTAGCGATTGTGCTTGTGATCACTGTGGTGGGGTGGTTGCTATCCACACTTGATGTTTCGAATCCGACGCGGACTTTGCAGCCCGTTCCACAGGACGTTCCGCCTGCGGCGGGCGCCGCAGTGCCGGATATTAATATCAACGAATCGGGTCGCACGTCGTTGAAGCTTGCGTTTTGGGCGGATCCGATTGCAGAGAAGACGGGTATCCCCCTCTGATGCGTTGAAGGCATATGGAAACGCCGCCTTGATCGCTCAGGAGAGCTGGCCGAGCTGCCATGTTACATGGAACACACTTGCTGGTATTGGGCATGTAGAGACGCGCCACGGTACCTACTCGGGAAAACTTTTCGGGGGTAGCAAGATCGACGCGAACGGATTTATCGATCCGCCCATTATTGGGGTTCAGCTCAACGGATCGCCCGGGTTTGCCGAAATCAAGGACACCGATCACGGTGCCCTTGATGGTGATTCCGAATTTGACCGCGCCGTAGGGCCGATGCAGTTTATCCCAGGTTCATGGGGCATTTATGGGCGTGACGCGGATGGTGATGGCACCGCTAACCCAAACCAGATTGACGATGCCGCTCTCTCCGCTGCGAACTTGTTGTGCGCGCATAACAGGGATTTGTCCACCCCCGAGGGGTGGACGGAGGCTATCCGTTCCTACAACTCGTCATCGGAGTATCTGGTGAATGTGCGCAACGCTGCGGCATCGTATGCACTGGAGCAACCCGCTGGGTAAACCGAGTGGTTTTACTAACTTTTTCTGCCTCACACTCGTAAGCCGAGGCATTCCGTGCCACAATTGAATCTAGGCGTGACGCACGACAAATGTTTGAATGTTTTTGATCGGGCTTTTGATCGGGCACAAGTTCACACAGTCGTCGGGCCGTTGCGCAAAGGAAGATTCAACAAATCCTTCAATTGGCTAGGAGGCCACTGTGGCTGGAATTATGCACGTTTTCGCTCGCGAGATTTTGGACTCCCGCGGCAACCCCACTGTCGAGTGTGAAGTATTTCTTGATGACGGTTCCCACGGTGCAGCAGGCGTCCCCTCCGGTGCGTCCACTGGTGTGCATGAGGCCCACGAACTGCGCGACGGCGGTGACCGCTACCTGGGTAAGGGCGTGCTGCAGGCCGTTGAGAACGTCAACGAAGAGATCGCTGACGCACTGCGCGGCATCGAAGCCGACGACCAGCGCCTCGTTGACCAGACCATGATCGATCTGGATGGAACCCCGAACAAGGCACGCCTGGGCGCCAACGCCATTCTCGGTGCCTCCATTGCGGTGGCCAAGGCAGCTGCTGATTCGGCTGGCCTGGAACTGTTCCGCTACGTTGGTGGCCCGAACGCCCACGTCCTGCCAGTGCCGATGATGAACATTGTTAACGGTGGCGCTCACGCCGACTCCGGTGTGGACGTTCAGGAATTCATGATTGCCCCCATCGGTGCGGAATCCTTCGCTGAAGCACTACGCATCGGTGCCGAGGTCTACCACGCTCTGAAGAGCGTTATCAAGGAAAAGGGCCTGTCTACCGGCCTGGGTGACGAGGGCGGTTTCGCTCCCTCCGTTGGCTCCACCAAGGAAGCACTGGATCTCATCGTGGAGGCCATTAAGAAGGCTGGCTACGAACCCGGCAAGGATGTCGCCCTCGCCCTTGACGTCGCATCCTCCGAGTTCTACAAGGACGGCAAGTACCACTTCGAAGGCGGCGAGCACACCGCTGAGGAAATGTCCAAGGTGTACGAGGACCTGATTGCCAACTACCCAATCGTCTCCATCGAAGATCCGCTGCAGGAAGACGACTGGGAGGGCTACACCGCCCTCACCGCCGCCATTGGCGACAAAGTGCAGATCGTCGGCGACGACTTCTTCGTCACCAACCCCGCCCGCCTGCGTGAAGGCATTGAGAAGAAGGCCGCCAACGCCCTGCTGGTGAAGGTTAACCAGATCGGTACCCTCACCGAAACCTTCGACGCCGTTGAGCTGGCCCATCGCAACGGCTACCGCACCATGATGTCCCACCGCTCCGGCGAAACCGAGGACACCACCATCGCTGACCTCAGCCGTTGCCCTCAACTGCGGCCAGATCAAGACCGGTGCTCCCGCCCGCTCCGAGCGCGTGGCCAAGTACAACCAGCTGCTGCGCATTGAGCAGACCCTCGGTGCCGCCGCCAAGTACGCCGGCCGTGACGCTTTCCCGCGTTTCCAGGGCTAAACACTAACCACTGAAGCCGACCCGCCGAACCCGGTAGGGTCGGCTTCTCTGCTTCTTGCCGGCGCGCTTATCGACGCCCTCGCCTCCCGCACGCTAGTATCAAGAAACTATGAAGGATGCGGGAAAAAAGCGGAATCGAGTCGTCCCTGTAGCGCGCCGACGCACAGATGCTTCCGCACGTGGACCCAGGCCCGGGGCCGCTATTCCGCGAACCGCGCCCTTCAGTGCAGCCCAAACCCTCACCCTGGTGATCGTCCTCGTTCTGCTCCTCCTTGGCATTGCCTTGCCCCTGCGCAACTACTTCCAGCAGCGCAGCGACATTGCCCAGACCCAATCGGATATTGCCAACAAGGAAAAACGAAAAGAAGAACTTCTTGCTGAACTGGATAAATACAACTCCAAAGCTTACGTCGAAGAGCAAGCCCGTAACCGCTTGAACGTGGTCAAAGAAGGCGAAACTGCATTCCGTATCGTTGACCCCGCCATGGACAGTGATTCCAGTGTCACCTCCGCAGAGGGGGAGACCCAACCCGAATCAGATGCCTGGTACACCACGGTGTGGCGCTCCATCGCCGACTCTGATGCGGACCTGAAGCTCGGGGGCGTCGACAAGCAGCAGGAGGAACAACAGCCTGAACAGAGCACCCAACTGCCAATTGAACCAACCCAAGCGCCCTAATATGATGTGTGGCTATGACAGTTACCGCAGCCGACCTTGACGCTGTAGCCACGCAACTGGGTCGCACCCCACGTGGAGTGCTCGACATATCCTACCGGTGTCCAGATGGCGCGCCGGGTGTGGTAAAAACCGCCCCGAAGCTGGACGACGGAACGCCATTCCCCACACTGTATTACCTCACCGACCCCCGACTCACCTCCGAGGCATCGCGGTTGGAGGTTGCGCACGTGATGAAGTGGATGACCGCGCGCCTAGAAACCGATGCTGAACTTCGAGCCGACTATCAGCGTGCCCACGAATATTTCCTGGCCAAACGCAACGCCATTGAAGACCTCGGAACCGACTTTTCCGGCGGCGGGATGCCTGATCGCGTGAAATGCCTGCACGTTCTCATCGCCTATGCGTTGGCGGAAGGGCCGCAGCATTTTCGGCTTGGGACCGAAGCCGTGGCCATGGCGGCTGATCATGCTGGGCTGCGTGGCACCGCCGTGCCCGATGACTGGCCCACCTGCGCCGATCTGAGCATCAACCTGGAGGACTTTGACTTCACCCACGCTGAGGTCGGGCGATGACCCGGCTCGCCGCCGTCGATTGCGGAACAAACTCGATTCGCCTGCTCATTTGCGATTCCACCGATGGAAAAATCAAAGAAATCCACCGCACTATGGAGATCGTGCGCCTAGGTGAAGGCGTGGACGAGACGGGTCACTTCTCGGACGCTGCCCTCGCGCGCACCGCCAACGCGCTCGAAGGCTACGCCACCATCATGGACATTGAGCGTGTGAACAAGGTACGCATGGTGGCCACCTCGGCGTCGCGAGACGCCGCCAACAAAGATGAGTTTTTCGCTATGACCGCCGAACTACTAGGGCGCGTGGTCCCGGGAGCGCAGGCGGAAATCATCAGTGGTGAGGAGGAAGCGGCGCTTTCCTTCAAAGGTGCCGTCGCTGATCTTCCCCCAGAGGACGGGCCGTTCTGTGTGGTCGACCTCGGGGGAGGCTCCACCGAGTTTGTGGTGGGTTCCCACAGCGGCCCAATCAGTGGCAGTTACTCCGCGCAGATGGGATGCGTCCGGCTCAGTGAACGCATCATGCGTTCCAACCCGGCCACTGCGGAGGAAGTCACTCAGGCCGACGCCTATGTGGCGGAGCAGCTTGCTCGTGTGCGTGCCGACGTCCCGATCGGTTCGACCCGCACGCTCGTGGGCTGCGCCGGTACTTTTACCACGCTATCCGCCCTTGCTCAGGGCTTGGAAACCTACGACTCCCACGCCATCCACGGATCTGTCCTGCGTTTCGACGCTCTCCGTGTACTTACCGCGCAGCTGATCCGGGAATCCTCGGAGCAACTCTCTATCAACCCAGTCATCCACCCAGGTCGCGCTGACGTGATCGCAGGTGGGGCAGTGGTGGTCAACGGCATTATGGCCCTGCTCGCCGAGGAAGCCGATGTGCATACGATGACCATTTCGGAAAAAGACATCCTCGACGGGATCATCGCTGAACTCGCCGGGGAGTAGGTTGGGCGGGGCTACCGGCTCGATTCCATATCACCGCGCATGATGGTTTAGAATCATGAGCGCGCCCCTATAGCCCAATTGGCAGAGGCAGCGGACTTAAAATCCGCCCAGTGTCGGTTCGAGTCCGACTGGGGGCACCAAGAAAATGCAGTTTGAGTTTTGCAAAGTGTGCTTATGCTCAAGCGTAAACTGGGGTGTTTTGCGACCTGGAGATAAGCACATTTTCCATGCGTGTCATGTAGGCCCACTGCCAGGTACAAAAACACCCCATTTTGGACTGTCCTCGATATCACACCGACCCACCTGAACTTGCGCGGCACTAGCATAATTCGCAGAAAAGGGCTAGTCTGATTTAGGTTAGCTTCCCCTAAATTGAGCAAGGATACGGGATGGATCTGCATATTGCGGGGCCGGTGCTGTTGTGGTGCCATGAAGGAACGGCACTTGTTACCCACTCGACCTCCACAGCACAGCTCATTGCTGGTGACGTGTATTATTCGCCGGAATCGGTCATGGTTGAAGAAAACGGCCTGGTCATCCCGCTGCTGTTCCCCGACATACAGATTTCAGGTTCCGCGCGGCGGGTTCATGTGGGTGTGCGTTGGTCGGATGTGATTGTTCACGAGTTTTCACGCAGCCTCGGCTTGTCCATTCCCGCAATGCGTCCGTCTCCGGCGTTGCTGCGCATCTTTGATGATCCTGTCGCTCTGCCGCCGGTGGCTCAGACTCCTGAGGCGCATGCTGTATCCTGCGCGATTGCAGATAATCCCGCTGATCAGACCGGGCTTGAGGAGTTTGCCCAGCGCCACGGTATTAGCTCGCGCACCCTGCAGCGTCAGTTTGTCAACGGCACAGGTTTCACATTTAGCGAGTGGCGCACAGCCTATCGCGTGCACGCGGCATCGGAACTGCTCTCGCTGGGCTTTAGTGTTGCGGTGGTGGCCAATATGGTTGGTTTTGCTGCCACCAGCAGTCTGACCCGCGCTTTTCGACGCCACACCGGTTGCGCACCGTCGAAATACTCGCTGGGGATGACAGGCATGGGAGCTACAGGCGAAGTGCCCCGTATCCCTGGTTGCACGGTTCAGGCGCCGAAGGAGACCATGTCTATATGGGTGTACAAGGGCACGGCTACATTCACTGATGGGGACTTCTGTCGTTTCATGGGCGCGGGGGAGAGCGTGACCATCCTCAAGGATAGCGATGCGCAGCTAGAAGTTGCGGCGCAATCCATTGCCTTGCCCGTGGCCTACGACGGTGTTATGCCAGATCAGCCGGGGCTGAAGGACGTCGTGACATGGTGCCGAGCTCGGTATGAATTGGTGCGAATATTGAATGAGAAAGTAAAATAACTGCGGTCGGGAACTTTTGACATAGCGCGCGCGTTGCACAGTATGTAACGTGCAGTGCTAACAACGAAAGGACATGTATATCGTGCGCAGTAGTAACCCGGTTTTCAGCTCGTTGACGAGCTCCCGCAACAGGAGCGCCTACCAGAATCCGTATCAGCAGATGCCTTATGGCGGTCAGCAGGTTCAAACGTCTGATCGGGCAATGACTGTCGATGACGTGATTGCAAAGACCAGCATCACGCTGGGCATCATCATCACTTTCGCTGTTATTAACTTTGCCATTTCGACTTTTAGCCCGGCGCTGGCTGTGCTGCTTACCATCGTCGGTGGAATCGGTGGCTTTATTACTGTTCTTGTTTCTACTTTTGGCAAGAAATACGGTTCCGCCCCGGTGACCATCATCTACGCTGTGTTTGAGGGCCTGTTTGTCGGTGGTGTTTCGCTACTGTTCACAGGTCTGTTGGGCAACAGCTTGGGTAAGAACGTTGACGCTGGTGTGATGATCGGCCAAGCGGTTCTGGGAACCATTGGCGTGTTCATCGGCATGTTGTTCGTGTACAAGACCGGTGCGGTGAAGGTTACTCCGCGGTTTAACCGCATTCTTACCGGCTGCATTATCGGCGTGGTTGTCCTTAGCGTGGGTAACGTGCTGCTGTACATGTTCACCGGCAGTAACCCGCTGACTGATGGCGGCCCGCTGGCGATCGTATTCTCCCTGGTCTGCATCGTGCTGGCTGCGTTGAGCTTCCTGCAGGATTTTGATATGGCTGACTCCCTGGTCCGCGCTGGTGCTCCGTCCAAGATGGCGTGGGGCGTGGCTCTTGGTTTGGCTGTGACTCTGGTGTGGCTGTACACCGAGATCCTTCGACTGCTGAGCTACTTCCGCAACTAAAACAACAAACAAAAATCTCCACCCGGTAAAAACCGAGTGGAGATTTTCTTTATGCCAAATTATTGTGCAATGACCTCATTGTTCACAGTGAGTTGGGTGAATGTCATGCCTTGATCGGTTTCGGTGGGTACTCCCATTTTCACCTCAACGTTATTGGCTGATTCGATATGACCATCAGCGCAGTTCGGGAGGCAGGTATTGGTTTCCCGGGTTGCTGTCCCCACCGCCTCGGTTGCATCCCAGCGACTCCATGTGATGTTAACCAAGCGGTCGTTATTATCGCCGCAAGCTAGGGCAATATAATTCGGCTGAGTAACGGGGGCACCAGTACAGTCAATGTAGGTAGGAGCTGATCCTGTAGCGGGTGCAGGATGCGCGTTGGATGTCTTGTTTGTTGATGCAGCCGACACTGCGCGGGATGCACCACCTTGTCCTGCGGTCACTGATGTGGCAGTGTCAACGCGTTTATGGGAATCCACCTGGTGTGGTGGAGAACATGAGGCAAGTGTTAGGCCGATAACTGCGCTGACAAGTGCAGTGTACAAAGATGAGCGTTTCATCGTTGATAGGTATCCTTTGCTCACGCCTTTTAGGAGGCTGCACGTGGTGTCGCGGCTTTTTCCGAGTTGTAGGGTTCCGCAGACAAGATGGTGACGGTGTTGGTGACACCGTTGGGGGCTGTGTATTCGCGGGTGTCGCCTTCACGTGCACCAAGCACTGCGGCACCCAGCGGAGACTGTTCAGAATAGGTTTCCCAGGTCCTTGTTGTCGGACGCTGCGGCGCGGGTGCCGATCAAGAAGGTTTCCTTATCGTTTTCGTCGCCGTTGTAGTAGACGTGCACCACGGATCCGATGTGTGCCACACCTTCTTCGATGCCTGAGCGTTCGGTGGTGGAGTTGGCAAGAATTTCAGAGATCTGCTTGATGCGGGCCTCTTCCTGGTCCTGCATCTCGCGGGCAGCATCGTAACCAGCGTTTTCTTTGAGGTCACCCTCTTCGCGGCGTTCGTTAATTTCAGCTGCGACGACCGGCCGGTGCGCGATGAGTGCGTTGAGCTCATCCTCCAGCTTCTGCTTCGTTTCAGGTGTGATGTACTGCTTCTGCATGTCAGCCATGTGAATACCTTTGCACAATCATGTGGTCAAATAGTGTCAGAATTTTACCATGATCACTTGGAAAGCGGTTTCAGGTAACTCGGCGGGTTGTCGGAACATCCGTACACAGTGCCGGCAACAGCCACGTCTCGGGTGGGAATGTCCACGGAGAAACGTTTCGTCCGGTCACCACCTGGCTCGATGAGGAATTCTCTGCGCCCAACCTCTGCTTTTCCGTAGTTCAGCGCTGTGATAATGCAGTAGCTGGGGATCTCAACATTGTCGCGGGTGACATCCACGGAGACGGTGAGTGTGCGGTCGTCGATACGCGAAAAGCCTGTGGTGGTGGCGGAGACGGTGGCGGAGGTGACTTTCTGGTAGTACTGGTAAATCACAATTCCAGCGAGAACCACGAACACCACCGCACCTACGGCGATGAGTTTGCCGACGATGGCTGAGCCTTTCCCAGGCGCGGCGTTGTAGCGCGCGCTGGGTGATGGGGTGGGGGTAGGCGTTGTCATGGTGCGGAAACTTTCATGCCGTGATATGCGTAAACAGTTTAATCATATACATGACGCAATGTAGGGCTAAGATGGCTGGGATAGGTGCCATCTTAGCTCCACATGTACACAGACTGACCTAAGGAAGGACTCGCCCACCGTGAGCGGTTTCCGTCTTCTCGCTATTCATGCCCACCCTGATGATGAAGCAAGCAAGGGTGCAGCAACGATGATTCGTTACGCCCGGGAGGGGAATGAGACGATGGTCGTCACCTGTACAGGTGGTGAGCGTGGCGATATTCTCAACCCGGCCATGAACCGCCCAGGAGTGTTGGAACGCATCCCAGAGATCCGTAAAGAAGAAATGGCTGAGGCCATTCGCCTTCTGGGGGCCAAACACCGCTGGTTGGGTTATGTGGATTCCGGCTTGCCACAGGGCGATCCGTTGGCCGAAAGGGCAGGCAAAGCCGAGCTGCCCGCAGGGTGCTTCGCCCTACAAGACACCGATACAGTGGTGCAGGATCTTGTGCAGGTGATCCGCGAGTTCCGTCCGCATGTGATCATCACCTACGACGAAAACGGCGGCTACCCGCACCCGGATCACCTGAAAGTCCACGAAACATCCATGGTTGCGTGGGATAAAGCAGGCGACCCGGATTATCACCCTGAGCTGGGTAAACCCTGGGCGCCACTCAAGCTGTACTACACCCACGGTTTTATTCGTCAGCGCCTGCAAATGTTCCACGACCTGCTCATCGAGGAAGGTAAAACCAGCCCTTACGCCGAAATCTTGGAACGCTGGAAACCACATCAGGCGGACATTATGGCACGCGTGACCACCCAGGTGCCCTGCGCCGAGTATTTTGATGTGCGTGACGACGTCCTGCGGGCCCATGCCACTCAGATTGACCCCGCCGGAACTTTCTTTGGCACGCCTGTTGACGTACAACAGAAGCTGTGGCCAACCGAAGAATTCGAACTTGCGGCCACCCGGGTTCGGACCTCGATTCCGGAGGATGACCTGTTCGCCGGGATTCCGGCGGACAGCGACGACAACGAGTAGGACACCATGCTGAATGCTGTGGCAGTAAACGTAGTAGCCCAGGCGGAACGATCGGGCCCGTTGGGGCCCGAGTTCGGGAAAGCATCTCCCGTTGGGCTGCTGGTGATCGTGCTGCTTTTCGTGGCGGTTCTCTGCATTGGCTGGGCAGTAACCCGCCGCATTAGGCGCCTGAATCGTCGCCGTGAATTCGCCGAAGCCAATGGCCTCGATGTGTTTGACGTTGCTGCTGTTGATGCGGCAATGGCAGAGCAGGGGTTGGCAGAAGTAGGTAAGAAACGCTTCTTTTAGCTTTCTCATCACAGCGCCTCAGTTACGCGTCCATCACCCGCTACACTAATGAATGTGAATTTTCTGCAAAAGCTCCTCTACCCGGTGTATGAACAACGCTTGCGCCGCGAGTTGAAGGGGCGCCCACACCCCAAGCACATTGCCGTGATGTGTGACGGCAATCGCCGTTGGGCCCGCGAAGCAGGATTCGCTGATGCGAGTCACGGGCATAGGGTGGGGGCTAAGAAAATAGGCGAAATGGTGCGGTGGTGCGAAGACACTGACATTGAACTTGTCACTGTGTACCTTCTGAGCACCGAAAATCTGGGCAGGGAAAGCGACGAACTTGACCTGCTCTTTGACATTATCGCCGACGTTGTTGCAGAACTCGCCGCCCCCGAAACCAACTGCCGCGTGCGGTTGGTCGGACACCTTGATCTTCTGCCGGACAATATTGCACAACGCCTCCGGGACGCTGTGTGCAACACCGACAACAACACCGGTGTCGCCGTCAACGTTGCCGTGGGCTATGGTGGCCGCCAGGAAATTGTCGACGCTGTGAAAGAACTCATCCGGGAACAAGCTTCACAGAGCGTTGCAGCCGAGGATATCGCCGGCAACGTTGACGTGGATTCCATCTCCCGCCACCTGTACACGTCCGGGCAGCCCGACCCAGACTTGGTGATCCGCACCTCCGGTGAGCAGCGTCTTTCCGGTTTCCTTCTCTGGCAGGCCGCGTACTCGGAAATTTGGTTCACAGATACCTATTGGCCTGCATTCCGGCGCATTGACTTCCTTCGAGCCTTACGCGCCTACTCCTCACGAACTCGACGTTTTGGAAAGTAACCCCCGCATTCTTATGAATAATACTCTCATTCTCTACAGCACTGTCTACGGCTCCACCCAAGGCTACGCCGAAGAACTGGCCCGCCGATTAGACACCACGGCACACACCCTTGATGATGCACCCGCGTTGCTGGAAAGCAACCCCGAGGTGCAGACGGTCATCGTGCTCTCACCAGTCTTCGGTCCGGCAGTTGCTGGGGCTACCTTTATCAAAGACTCCCAAGGGTTACTTCAGGGGCGCAGGGTTGCCCTCGCATCCGTCGGATGACGCTCACCGACTATGCCCGTGATAAGGACTCCAGTGCCCGTTTGCTTGGCGACGCCGCGGACACCACAACCCGCTTTTACCTCCCGGGTCGCCTGTACTATTCGGAAATTTCTCGTGTTCATAAGGGTGTGCTTTGGTCCATCGTCAATATGCTCAAAGGCAAAGTTAACCGCAACGCTAACGACAACAACATGATTGACACCTACAACACCGATGTTGATCGCGTTGATTATGCGGAACTCGATGCCATTGTTGAATGGGTGCGCAGCTAACTCAAACGGTTAACTCAAACCTTGCGCATTCGCACCCGCTCAACGGAATGATTGTTGGATTTAAACAGCACCAATGATGCACGTACGCGAGTGGGCAGAATATTTTCCACCAGGTTCGGGAGGTTGACGGACTGCCAAATTTCGCGGGCCTCAGCCTCCGCGTGGGCGTCGTCAAGCTCAGCGTAGTGTGAAAAGTGCGCGCCGGGCGTGCGGAAAGCGGTTTCACGCAGCTTGAGGAACCGATCAATGTACCAGTGCTCAATGTCCTCGGTGCGGGCATCAACATAGACGCTGAAATCAAATAAGTCGCTGACCATGAGGGTCGGGCCGGTTTGCAGTACATTCAGCCCTTCCACAATGAGAATGTCCGGCTGATCAATAATGACCTTCTCATCGGGGATGCGGTCATAGAGCGTGTGAGAATACACTGGTGCCTCGCACCGTGGTTTGCCGGCCTTGACATCCGTGACAAACCGGAGCAGTGCGCGCTGATCGTAGCTTTCTGGAAAGCCTTTACGATTCATAATTCCGCGCCGATTTAATTCAGCGGCGGGGTAGAGGAAGCCATCAGTGGTAATTAAATCCACGCGTGGGTGTGATTCCCATCGTTGTAAAAGCACTTGCAGCAAACGTGCTGTGGTGGATTTTCCCACCGCTACCGAGCCCGCCACCCCAATAACAAAAGGAACGTCCTCGACGGGACTGCCCAAAAACGTGGCCGTTGATGCCATGAGTTCCTGGCGCGCCCGCACCCGCAGGTGGATGAGACGGCTGAGGGGGAGATACACCTCAGAGACCTCGTCCAGGTCAATGCGATCGCCAACACCACGGAGCTTGACCAGCTCTTTTTCAGTCAAGACCTGAGGCATCGAATTCCTCAGATTGCGCCACTGGTGTCGGTCAAAATCCAGGTATGGGCTGATGTCCTGGGGGCGTGCCGGGCGAACCATAGGAACCATTGTGCATGCGGTGGACGAGTTATAGGGCATTAGGGTGGGGTTAGTTAAGAGGAACTGTGTAATCCAGTGTGTTTAGCGCTACACTATCTGTGCATTCATCAATGTCCCGTGCGCGAGGTCTTGTGGCGGGACTGGCTTTATGAAAGGTAAGGCGGCCACATGTCCGATGCTACCCACAACAATGTCCTGTACCAGCCGCTATCAGCGCTGGACCCCGAGGTGGCCACAGCAATGGCCGGGGAACTCGCCCGCCAGCGCGATACGTTGGAAATGATCGCTTCGGAGAATTTGTTCCGCGTGCTGTGCTTCAAGCTCAGGGATCTGTACTGACCAACAAATACGCTGAAGGTTACCCGGGACGTAGGTACTACGGTGGCTGTGAAAACGTGGACATTGTGGAGGACTTGGCCATAGCTCGCGCCAAAGACGTCTTCGGTGCCGACTACGCCAACGTTCAACCGCATGCCGGCGCGCAGGCCAACGCTGCTGTGTTGATGGCACTGGCGAACCCGGGGGAGAAGATCATGGGCCTGTCGTTGGCTCATGGCGGTCACCTGACCCACGGCATGAAGCTGAACTTCTCCGGCAAGCTGTATGAAGTCGCGGCCTACGGCGTTGACCCAGAGACCATGCGTGTGGACATGGATCAAGTAAGGGAGCAAGCACTCGCCGAAAAGCCAAACGTGATCATTGCCGGCTGGTCGGCCTACCCCCGTCACCTGGACTTTGCCGCCTTCCGTTCCATTGCCGATGAGGTTGGTGCGAAACTGTGGGTGGACATGGCCCACTTCGCCGGTTTGGTGGCAGCCGGACTGCACCCCTCTCCGGTACCGCACGCCGATGTGGTATCGACGACCGTGCATAAAACGCTTGGTGGCCCCCGTTCCGGCATGATCCTGGCCAAGGAAGAATGGGCAAAGAAGTTGAACTCGGCGGTCTTCCCGGGTCAGCAGGGCGGTCCGCTCATGCACGCCATCGCTGCTAAAGCCGTGGCCATGAAAATTGCCGGGACTGAGGAGTTTAAGGAGCGTCAGCAGCGCACCCTGGATGGTGCTCGGATTTTGGCCGAACGTCTCACCGCTCAGGATTGCGCGGCAGCCGGTGTGGATGTGCTGACTGGCGGCACTGACGTGCACCTAGTACTTGCTGACCTGCGCAATTCCGATATGAACGGGCAGGAAGCCGAGGATTTGCTGCACGAGGTGGGCATTACCGTCAACCGCAATGCCGTGCCGAACGATCCGCGCCCGCCGATGGTTACTTCTGGGCTGCGCATTGGCACCCCGGCGCTGGCGACGCGCGGCTTCGACGAGGCCGCTTTCACCGAGGTTGCAGACATTATTGGTACCGCATTGGCCGCTGGCAAGGGTGCCGACGTGGAGGCGTTGCGTGCCCGCGTATCGGCCTTGGCCGCGCAGTACCCACTGTATGAGGGCCTTGAGGGGTGGACACTGGTCTAAGTTACTGGGGTGATTCGCGGTAGATTTTCCATGCGCCGCGAATCAACGGGATTTGTAGTGGAACTCGGGCAACAGCTACAGCCTTGGCCAAAGGCGAGCGTGGGGGATCCTGCTGTGTGAGGTAGTTACGCGCCATGTAGATGTTGCCTGGCCACACCCCGAGAAGCAGGGCTGCGGAGAATAAACCTCCGGCGCTGCGGGTACGGCGGTTGCTTAGTAGGGCAGCCGCGACAAGCTCACACACGCCAGACCCATAGGTCCATGTGCGTTGGCGTCCCGGCAGTTGCTCGGGGACCAACGCATCAAACGTCGCGGGGCGAACAAAGTGCATGACTCCCGCGAAACCGAACAATATGGTGTAGAAATTTTTCACAGTGTCTACGCTACACCGTCACTGACCTGCGCCAGCAGGTGGAAACCTCGGAGGGGTGGCGGCGCTGGCGGGTGCGGCATCGGTAATGTGTGGTAAAAAACAGCCGGTTAGAAGAATAGCTAATAGCAAACTAGCTAAATGTGGCATACTTGTATCCGCGGGGCGATCTGAAGGCCCCTTATTTTGTGGTTTTTCAAATTCTGCAATAGATAAGTGAATGGTGAATCAGGTGATAATGAAATATAGAGCGCTGGCCAAGGCGATTGCGCACCTCGTGGTGTGTGCTGGCCTGATCGGGGGATCGTTTCTGGCTGTTCCACATGTTGCTCTGCAGGCTATGGCCCAGACCAAGCCCACACAAGGAACTCAGCATGTTGCGCAGGCCGATGGCAATGCCCCAACCATGGTGATCCTTGATGCCTCAGGGTCGATGCTGGCCCAAGACGTGGACGGGAAAACCCGCATGGCAGCCGCCAAGGAAGCGCTCACCGGATTTTTGAACGACGTCCCTGATAATGCCCCACTTGGTCTGATGACCTACGGCACCAAAACTGGTAGCTCCGACGCAGAGAAGGCCGCTGGCTGCAAGGATGTAACGCTGCTGTCCGCGCCGGGTCAACGCACGGCGAAAAGCCTGGTCGGAGATATTCAAGGGATAACTCCGAGAGGCTACACACCCATTGGTTTATCCATTCAACAAGCCGTGCAACAATTGCCCAAGCAGGGGCCGAAATCCGTGGTACTGGTCTCCGACGGTATTGAAACCTGCGCTCCGCCTCCCGTCTGCGACATCGCTTATGAGTTAAAGTGGGAGCATCCCAACCTGCTGATTCACACGGTGGGCTTCAAGGTTGACGACGCCGCGCGCACCGAACTCAGCTGCGTCGCTCAGGCGACCGGTGGCACCTATACCGATGCTGACAGTGCGGAAGCGTTGCGCAGTACCCTGACCACCGTGACCTTGCGCACCGGCCAGGGCTATCAACTGCCAGCAAAGCGCGTGAAAGCCTCCGCAAACAGCGATGATAAGGTTCCCACGGTGAACGCCGGTCCTGTTGGTCGTCCCACACGCCTGACTGTGGAAACTCCGGCGGAAATTAAGGATGAAATTGCGGCAGAGGACTATTACGTGAAGGTCCGCGTGCTGGAAGGCCATCAACTGCATGTCGCCTATACCGCCAAACATCAGGTTGGTTCGGGCGGACTGTTGCCCGGCGGCATCGAGGTTGATACAAAGGTCCAGGATAGTAAAGGCCACCAATGCACGGCCTATGTGAAGCATATTGACTCAAATAATCACATGAACATTCCGCGTTCTGGCGAGATTATTGTCAACCGCAATTCCGGATGCACTGGCGAAGAATATCTGCTGGACTTTTCTGTTGAGCGGAACTTCGGTTTCAAAAGCCCTGTGGAATTTGACACCACCATCGTGGCGGTCCCGCAGCTCAGCGATGTGGGGGATCCCGCTAATAAAGCACAATCACCTGTTCGCAAAGATACTGACCTTGCAGCAGTTCCTGCGGTGGGGCAACAGCTGGTCACCCCAGGTACCGAGCCGGATAGCGCGCCAAATGTTCCCCCAACATTCCGCTCCGAGATTGTTATTGGTGAAACTCAGTACGTGAAAATCCCGGCCGGTTGGGGCCAGAACCTCAACTTTGAACTCAGCGTTGTTGACGAGGGGCGCGTAGACGGTCAGCTCTTCGAAGATGCGGTGAAGGAGTTTGAATTTGCTTTGCTGAATCCCGCCCGAGAAAGCGTGGACTTGATTGGTGCCACCACCTCTGATGTGACGGACGTGAATAAACCGGTACGTTTTGGCACCGCCCGTGCTGTTTCCTTTGCTAATGCCGACCAGCCGAATCCCGCCTGGCTTGCCGGTGATCACTATCTGGCAGTCACACTAGCCAGGAACATTGGCGACAACACCGACGAGAAAACCCTGTCAGTGCCCGTGCGCTACCAGATTGCTTTTGCTCCGGTTGGTGTCGCTGTCGCCGGTCCGATCTTCCCGGATTTCAAGCTGCCGGGAGAAAGCGTATCGACGTCCACCACCTCAGCGTCCTCTGCACCGTCCAACGCCGCCGCGAACGCCGATGTGTCATCCACTAGCGCAACCACACGCCTTGCTATCGGCGTTGCGGTTGTGGGGATTGTTGTCCTTCTAGCCGCAGTATTGGTCGTGACAACGGTGATTCGGCGGCGTCGGTAAGTGAGCTAGCTTGAACGGCTGCTGAGCTGCCCGGACGAATCCACGATTTCGGACAGCTTCGCCTGGCCACCCACGTTGTTCACAGTAATAATGCCCTTAACGGTGCCGTTGTCCAGGATGAACACCAGCCCCACACCATCGGCGTGACTCGAGTTGAGGAGATCGAGGCTGTTGTGCTTCACCTCGGTTTCCTTCTTGCCCACGTTGTCGGTGATTTTGTCGCCCGTTACTTGAGCAGCGATCATTCCTGCGTAGGTGATGTCAGCGTAGTCACCAAGACTGAGATTACTGCTCCCAAACAGGTCTTTCGGTGTGGAGTAGGAATCACCGCTGGACTTGCGTGTGAGGAAGTCTTCAAGATCGTTTTTATCCGCTGTGTCGGCATTCTTGTCCAGCCAGGATTTCACGGCTGAGGAATCGGTGAGGTTCACAAACTGCTGGGCAAGCTGCAGGGCTGCTCTTCTTGCGCGGCCACCTTGCCAGTTCCAGCCTGCAGGGTAACGGACTGTGTGGCCTGCGTGGACTGGGAGGATGCTGCGGGCGGGGTGTTTGTCGGTTGTGACGCGGTGTTTTGCTGGCCGCCGCACGCGGCGAGGAGGAGAGTGGTAGTGAGGGCGACTGCGCCGACTGCGACGTGCTTAAATGTTGTCATAACATCAAAAAGTAGCAGTAGCACGCCTGCTGAATAAAATTGCATGCCCAAATGACACAAGACACGCCCATGGGTTGGCGTTCTTGACTTAAAGTGCTTGAAGTTCTTACGCTCGTGCATATGGCCAGTTCAGAACACTATTCCATTAAACAAGTGTCGGAAATGTCCGGACTGCCATCGAGCACGTTGCGCTACTACGAAAGCATCGGCATTATCCCCGTGATCTCCCGTGATTCGAGTAGTAAACAGCGTGTATACAGCGAGGATGATCTTGGTTTTATCAAGAATGTTGCGTGCTTGTACGGCCTTGGATTGTCCATCACAGACATGCGCGACTACCTCACCAATATGGCCGGTGCCACCCCGGTGCATGCCCATAATCAGGTCGCTTTATTGCAGCGGCAGGCTGAAACCTTGGAGGAGGAAGCCGCGCTGTTGGAATCGCGGCGTCGATACCTGGCGGCAAAAATCGCCTATTGGCAGGCTGCCGAGGTGGGCGATGAGGAAACACTGGCCAGCGCTAATGAGGAATCCAGGCGGCGTTCCGCCGACCTACGGCAAGCAATTCATACCATGAGTAAAAGGAAAGATAATGAAGACAGCGATATTTAAAAAGCCCGGCCTGATTGCCGTTGAGGACCACCCTAAGCCCACCATTCAGCAGCCCACTGACGCTGTGATGCGCGTGGTTCGAGCCTGCGTGTGTGGCAGTGACCTGTGGTATTACCGGGGCGACTCCGAGCATGGCCAGGACGCCATCGGCCACGAGGCTATCGGTGTGGTGGAGGAAATCGGTGACGATGTGACCACCATGAAACCCGGTGACCTGGTGATCGTGCCCTTCGCCTTCAGCGACAACACCTGCTCACACTGCGAAAATGGCGTCCAGACCGCCTGCCAGAACGGTGGCTTCTTCGGTGCCGGAGAACCCGGCAACGGCTGCCAGGCCGAATACGTGCGCATTCAGCAGGCTGATGGTACGGCCGTTGTGGTCCCCGCCGGTAATTACAGTGACAAACAGCTCGCGTCCTTCCTCGCTCTCACAGACGTTATGGGCACCGGCTATCACGCTGCTGTTGCCGCTGGCGTGAAACCCGGCAGCACGGTGGCTGTGGTTGGTGACGGCGCGGTTGGTCTGGCTGGCGTGCTCTCCGCCAAGCTGCTCGGTGCCACGCGCATCATTGCTATGAGCCGTCACGAATCCCGCCAGAAGCTAGCCACCAGGTGGGGCGCCACCGATATTGTTGCCTCCCGCGGGGATGAAGCTGTTGCTGAGGTCATGCAGCTCACAGACGGCATTGGTGTTGACGCCGTGCTGGAATGCGTGGGAAGCAGAGATGCCACCGAAACCGCTTTTGCTATTGCTCGACCCGGCGCGATTGTTGGTCGTGTTGGTCTGCCCCATGAAGCCCCGATTGATGAGGTGGGAACCTTCTTCCGCAATGTAGGTACCCGTGGCGGCCCTGCACCGGTCCGCGAGTACTTGCCGGAGTTGCTGCGCGCCACCCTCGCCGGGGAGATTAACCCCGGTGAGGTTTTCGACTACGAAACCGACCTGGATCACATCGACGAGGCATACCAGGCCATGGACGGCCGCCGCGCCATTAAGGCACTCATTCGTGTGAGCGAGGTGTAGAAAGAAAGGCTGCGCTTTGGGACAGTTTCTTCAAAATAGTCGACAGTGACTATTTCCCCAGGTTCCGAAGCTCTTTCCCTCGCTGTTCTTCACGCTTTTCAGCCATCGCGGTGCGTGCTGCACGTAGCCAATCGGGTTGGTTTTCCAGCAGGGCTTTGATGTCTGCGGTGGTTAGGGGCTTGTCCAAGTCGTTGCGCTTGAGGGCGGCGATAGTGATGCCGAGTTTCTGGGCGACCACGGGGCGTGGGTGGGGGCCGTTGCGGCGGAGGTTGGTAAGCCATTCCGGCGGGTTGCTTTGTAGTTCGACAAATTCTTGGTGGGTGAGTGCCGTATTTTGGAACTCCTCTGGCGTGGCCGGCAGGTAGATTCCGAGTTTCTTGGCCGCTGTCTGGGGTTTCATTGCGGTGCCGGATGGGGTGCGTGCAGATTCTTCGTTCACTCCTCAACGGTAACATCTTCTGCATGAGCCTCACGATCGCCTACGTCAAGGGCACAGCTCCCGGCAAATGGCTGACACGGTTTGCGGAACGGACTGGGCACGGCGCGTTGCATAGTTTGAGTCGCGTGACCCGTTTCCACTGCTTGCCGACGCCCCGACTGACCGCACTCGCCCCGATCTTGCGCTGGTCCGCCTCCCGGATCGGCGAGTGGATGAGCGTTTTCATGTGGTGCGTTTGTACGAGGAGCAACCGGGTGTGGCGGTGCCGAAGGATAGTGAACTGACTCTTCTGGACGAACTTTCGGCAGCTGATCTTGAGGATCAGCACGTTAATTACGCCCCTGATGAGCACAATGAGGTGGATGTGTCGGCGGTGTTCGATGCTCTTGACGTGGTGGCGGCAAACGTGGGGGTTGCTTTCGCGCCCAGGCCGCTTTTGCGGTCGATAAACAACAAGTCCACGGCCCATCGGGACTATGTGGATGGCCAACCCACCAGTATCGCGTTGGTGTGGTTGAAGGATAAGGATAGCGATGCGATCCAGGATTTCGTGGGGATCGCGAAGGGGCGCACAGCCAACACGTCCAGGCAGGCCGTGCCTAAGCGAACAGCGAAGGAAAAAGCTGCTGCAAAGAAAGCAGCGCGGGCGAACAACCAGCGGAAGGTCGGTCGCCCTGCGCGTCGGAGGGGGCGTCGATAAGCGATGCGTTAGGAGATGGTGTCCTTGAGGTTGTCTTCACGCACAAAGATGAGGACTACAGCAGACACCAGCGCCAACGGCACCAGCATCAGGAATACTGGGGTGAGGGCATCGTTGTAGGCATAGTCGATGGCCAGGCGCAGCGGTTCCGGCAGGTGTGTGACGGCGGCCGGGGTGAGCCGGGATGTGCCGGAGGCGAGCATGTCTTTGTGGTTCGCGGCGTCGGCACCCAACTCTTGGATTGCTGCGGGCATGCGGGCGGCCAGCTGGTCGCGCAGGTTGGCCACGAAAATGCCGCCCACCAGCGCAGAGCCGATCGCGCCGCCGATTTGCCGGAAGAAATTGTTTGCTGCGGTGGCGGTGCCAACCACGGCGATGGGGAAGGAGTTCTGCACAATCAGCACCAGAATCTGCATGGCGTTACCCACACCGAAGCCCAGGAGGAATAGGTACAGTCCAATGACAACCAAGCTGGTGTCGGGTTCCAGGGTGGATAGCAGTGCCAATGCTGCTGCGGTGGCGATCATGCCAATGATGGGGTAGCGCTTGTATTTGCCGGTGCGGGAGACGATGCCGCCCACGATGGTGGAGGTGCCCATGACACCGAGCATCATGGGGGTCATCATCAGACCAGCGGTGGTGGGGGACATGGCATGCACCATCTGCAGGTAGGTGGGCAGATAAGACATGGAACCGAACATGAAGATGCCCACAGCCAGACCCACGGACGTGGTGAGTACGAAATTACGGTTGGCAAAAAACGTCATGGGAATCAGCGGATCCTCAGCACGCAGTTCCACCAGCACAAATACGGCGGCAAACACAACGGCGGTGATGCCAAGGCCAATGATCTGGGGGCTGGTCCAGTCGTATTCGTTGCCGCCCCAGGTCACTGTGAGAATGAGGCTGGTGGTGGCAACGATCATGGTGAGGATGCCCAGCCAGTCCATCGTCAGTTTCTTCTCGCGCGCCGGGACACGCAGAACCAGGGCAGTAACAATAATCGTGACAATGCCGATCGGAACGTTGAGCCACAGGCCCCAACGCCAGCCGGGGCCGTCGGTAAACCAACCACTAGTACCGGGCCGAGCACCGAGGAGACACCAAACACGGCACCGATGATGCCCATGTATTTGCCACGCTCACGGGCGGAAACCACGTCAGCCGTGATGGCCTGCGAGAGGATCATCATGCCGCCAGCGGAAGTACCCTGAATCGCGCGGGCGACAATCAGTACCGTCATGGACGTGGCCAGGCCGCCGAGCAGGGAACCCACCACAAAACCCGTAAGTGTGCCAAGGAATAAACCTTTTCGGCCAATTTGGTCGCCCAGCTTGCCGAACAGCGGCAGGGAAATCGTCTCACCCAGCAGATATGCGGTAATCACCCATGTCATGTGGTCCACGCCGCCGAGTTCTCCGACGATGGTGGGGAGTGCGGCCGAGAATACGGTTTGCCCCAACGAACTCAGCAACATGGCCAGCATCAGTGCCGTGAAAATCAACGGCAAGCGTGGGCGATGTTCTGCGGTGTGAGGGGGAGTTGGTGTGGAGCTTTGCGTGGGGGTGGGGTCAGAAATGGTCTGAGTCATGAGTTATTTCTTCTTTTTTAGTAGGTTTTTCCAGGAGTTCGGTGATGTTTGTCAGCGCATCTCGACAGCTTTGTCTGAGACCTTCCATCAGCGTTGCACCGGCGGGAGAACTGCTGTGAATCCAGTTGTGCATGCCTAACTGCATGGCGCTGGACATGATGCTCACCAAGGTCAATGCTTCCGTTTCTACGGTCTGGTTAGGCAGTCGGCGGGCATCGGGCCATTGTTCGAAATAGGCCACAAGCAGACGCATTGCGGATTTTCGCACGTTGTGGAACTGCACCAGTTGCTGGGCTTGTCGCTCTGGGTGCTTCAACGCAATACACTTACGACGCCGCAGAATGTCGCCCATCCTGGGGTCCTCGCGGTTCAAGTAGGGGTCAAGCAGTCTGCTGCTGAGGGCGATAAGAGCTTCCAGGACGTCCTCATGGCGGTTTTCGCAAAAAACAGCGATCTCTCGCTCGCCGATTTCTTTGGGGGCTGCGCCGAACACGGCGCATTCCTTGGAATCTACATAGTTGAAGAAGGTGCGCCGCGAAATGCCTGCTGCTTGGCAGATGTCTTCAACGGTGACGGCATCAAATCCATGGTCCATTACTAACCGGGTGGCGTGATCAGTAATGGACATGTGTGTGGCAAGGCGTTTCGCCTCGCGCAGGGATAGTTTTTCCTCACTCACGTAAAGTAAACCTAGTGCATTATTGCACTCGGTGCAAATTTAGTGGACGAGGGGACGTACGTGGGTCAACTGAAGCGAACGAGACGGGCAGCTCAGGCCCCAAGAGTCACCGGACTACTCCGCCACCACCCGCCGAAAACGCACAATATCCCCGGGTCGCAGCTGGGCGGTGCAGTCAGAAGAACACCAATCCAACACACCGATTACCGGATAGCCTCCCGTCACCGGGTGGTCCACCCCAAACAACACCGGAAACCCGCTCGGCGGAACCTGAATAGATCCCCGAACCATGCCCTCGCTGGCTATCTCCCCAGCTAAAGCTCGTTCCAGTGGCTGCTCACCATGAACCCGGATGCCAATGCGGTTGGACTCGCTGCTCACCTCAAACGGTTCGCTATAAAAACGCTCCACAGACTCCGCAGTAAACCACTCTTCCCGAGGGCCAGGAATGACGCCCAAGGTGACAGTGTTCGTCATGGCTCGAACAGGCGCACAATCCCGCACCCAGGAGTACCAGCCAGGGCCAGATACATCAGTGCCGACAACCAGCGTGTCACCAACACGCAGCTGATCAGGGACCGATAGCGCTGAGCATGTCGGTCGACGCGCTGCCCAGCACCTGCGGGGCAGCAAACCCACCACGCACCGCGAAATATGTGCGCAACCCCTGCTGTGCTGAATCGAGAGTGAGGCGAGTGCCAGGCTGGACGTCGATAATTGTGTGAGTGTACTCAATGTATTGGTAGCCATTGGGTAGCTCCACATGCACAAGGGCGTTGGTGCCCGTAAACACCACGGTTGCTGCTGTCAGCGCCTCAACGCTGAACCCGCCGAACAGGATCTCCACCACCGTCGCGCCGGGAGCATTACCCACCACCCGGTTGGCTTGGACGGCGCTCGCGCGGTCAAAAGCGCCAGAAGGACTCACGCCGCTGGACATATACCCAGAACGGCCCGCGTCCTGGAACAACGCTTGCGGGCCACTGGCCAGCACTCTAAACATCGTCAACCTCCACGAATCGCACAGTATCCCCAGGCTGAATGAGCGCCGGAGATTCCCGCGTCAGATCCCACATCGGGGTTGTCGTAGTGCCCAGCAGCTGCCATCCACCCGGCGACGCCTGGGGATACACCCCCGAAAACTCCCCAGCCAACCCCACAGAACCAGCGGGAATACTGGGACGAGGCTGGCTATGTCGAGGCACATCCCACCAGTCGCCAGTCGGCGTGAGGTACGTAAACCCCGGAGCAAAACCACCGAACGCCGCACGCCACTTCATGCTGGTATGTGCATCAATCAGCTCGCGCTCACTGATGCCAAGGTGGGCAGCAAGGGTGGATACATCAGGGCCGTCGTAACGCGTGGGAATAGTCACCGTTGCTGTGTGCAGGGCGCTTGTCGACGCCGCGCCCACCACCAATGTTTCCAAGGTTGCTGCTGTATCTGCCTGAGATGCGATGCGCGGATTGAGGTGAACAGTGATGGTTCGGGCTGCAGGGACAAGCTCGCGGACCTGCGGAAGGTCAAGTGCCTGAATCTGCGCGTGCAGATCCACCACGTCGTCGAGACTGTCCAGGTCGATGATCAAGGCGTGATCGCCGTTGCGTGCAATATTCATGGCTGAGCTTGTACCGCCACCCCAACGTGACCGAGCTGCTCAATGATGCGACGCGAAAGGCTAATCGCCTCAGGGTTGTCGCCGTGAACGCAGAGGGAATCAGCCTGGACAACTAGTTCCTGGCCATCAATGCTGGTGATGGGAGCGCCGGTGGCAAAGGCAATAGCTTGACCCGCCACGACATCTGGATCATGGTGCACCGCGCCGGGTTGGGAGCGGCTGACCAGGGTGCCGTCTGCGTTGTAGGCGCGGTCGGCAAAAGCCTCCGCGAGGGTGGACAGCCCCTCGGCGGACGCCCAGTCGAGGATCGGAGAGCCTGCGAGGCCCATGAGCTTCAGTGTGGGATCTGTGGCAAGAATTCCCTCAATCACGGCCATGGCTTGGGTTTTATCGTGGGCGATGCGGTTGTACAGGGCACCATGCGGTTTGACGTAGGTAACCTGCGCCCCCACCGATCGGGCCGCCGCCTGGAGAGCGCCGATCTGGTAGATGGTTTCCGCCCGCAAATCATCGGGGTGGTAATCCATGTTTCTCCGACCGAAACCTGCGAGGTCGCGGTATCCCACGTGCGCGCCGATGCGCACGCCCCTTTTTTGGGCGAGATCGCACGTGCGGATCATCACCAGCGGGTCGCCTGCGTGGAATCCCGCATGCGATGTTGGCGCTGGTCACCAGGTCGAGGACGGCACTGTCGTTGCCGATAGTCCATGCGCCGAAGCTTTCGCCGAGATCGCTGTTGAGGTCAATGGTTGGGGTGGCTGAGGTTGAGGTTCCTGACGGGGAAGTATGCATGAGAATTGGCCCTTCTTTGTGGGGTGTATGTGTCTTTTTCTATGGTGACGTGCTATTTGAGCAGGTCAAATACGCCCGAGAAGGAGTTCCACGCCAGAATCCAGGCCACTACCGTTGCCACGATGCCGATGATGATTAGCCACAGTGGGTACTTGTATCCATTGAGAAGATCCTTGGAACGGAAAGCTGCAACGTAGATCATCATGGTGAAGCCGATGGGGAGTACTAGGCCATTGAACGCGCCAGCAAAAACTAGAAGCGTGGTTGGTGCCGTGCCGAGGATGAGGAACAAAGTGCAGGAAATGACGATGAATGCAATGGTCACCCAGTTCTGCAGCGATTTCTTATCGGGTGTGTTGGGCACGAGGAAGGTTGCGGAGGTGTAGCTAGCACCAACGATGGAACTCAGTGCCGCAGCCCACAAGACCACGCCGAAGAAGCGTAGACCAAGGTCACCTGCTGCTACCTGGAAAGCTTGGGCTGCGGGGTTACCCTTTGGATCCAGAACCGTGCCGCCAGCGACCACGCCTAACACCGCCAAGAACAGCAGGACTCGCATGATGCCGGTGAGCAGGATACCTGTGACAGAGGATTGGGATACATCCTTGACGTGTTCCGCGCCAACCTTGCCGGAATCCAACATGCGGTGAGCGCCAGCGTAGGTGATGTAACCGCCCACAGTTCCGCCAACAAGGGTGGTGATGATCAGCCAGTCAACCTTTTCTGGCATGACTGTGTTGCGCAGCGCATCGCCCACAGGTGGCCCTGAGACGATAGCCACATAGAGCGTCAAACCCATCATGAGGATTCCCAGGAAAACCAGCACCCTATCCAGCACTCCGCCAAGTCTTTTAGCGAGGAAGAACACAATAGAGATGGCTGCAGTCACAGCACCACCGATTTTCGCATCCAGCCCCATCATGGCGTTGGTTCCGAGTCCCGCACCAGCGATATTGCCAATGTTGAATACAATGCCGCCAATGGCCACAAGAACAGCGAGCACCCAGCCCAAGCCGGGTATCACCCGGTTGCCAAGTTCCTGGGCACGCATCCCGGATACGCCGATAACGCGCCACACGTTTCAACTGCACAGCGATGTCGAGGAGGATTGAGACGACAATCGCAAACGCGAAAGCGGCTCCCAGTTTGCCAGTAAATACGGCGGTTTGCGTAAGGAATCCAGGGCCGATGGCGCTGGTTGCCATGAGGAAAATGGCGCCGAGAAGAGCGGTTCGCGTTGATGCGCTGGCCGCAGCCTGCCCGAGCGTTGGCCCCTGTTGTGATGTTTGTTCAGGCAAGGCTCATGCTCCAATCTTGTGATGGCTGCGCGGCATGGTTAGCCGTGTGGTAATCTGCGTGACCTTCCCGCAGGCACCAATGCGCGCACACGGGCTTAAGTGAGGGTCAGCATTAATTGTTCAACAATGTGTTGCGGGTCTCAGTATATCCCTCTTTGTGTTCCAGGGAATAGCGTTAAGTAACAAGGGGGAGCCGACGGGGGTAGAAAACTCCCGAACCGTTGGCACGCTACCGCGTTTGAACTGCTCTTTTTCTGAAAGCTGACCGTGTTGAGAGGTGTACCTTAGTAAGGCTGGCAGCAGCGCGAAAATGTCCGTTATGGTGAGTTCTATGAGTGCACACAATGATGGGATGCCCCCGACATCCCCTCTTACCTCCGTATCATCGGTGGAGCAACTCGCGGCCTCCATTACAGCCAGCATTAATATTGGTGTTCTCGTGCCGGGCGTTCAGTTGAGCGAAGTAGCGCTTGCCCAGCAATACGGTGTGTCTCGGAATACTCTGCGCGAGGCGTTTCGGCTGCTCGCCCGCGACGGCCTGGTGGAACACGTGCCGCATCGCGGAGTGTTTGTGCGCACCATGACCGCCCATGACCTTAAGGACATTTACGCTTATCGACGCTTCGTGGAACTCGGCGCCATCACCTATGCCTACAGCGATGCACACCGCACCCTTGATTGCCTGCGGCGCATGCGTGTTGCCTGCGACCATGGGGAAGCGGGGATGCTGGCGGAGAACTGGATCGATGTGGGAAACGCCAATGTTGATTTTCACCAGGCGATTGTGGATTTCGTGGGATCCGCCTTTTTGACCAGGAATGCGCGCATTGCGCTCGCACAATCACGGCTGGCGTTCCTTGTGCACCCCAATGGCAATGACGTGCACGCCCCCCTTTGTGAAGAAAAACCGCTATATCGTCAACCTTCTCGCCACCGGCGAGGTGGCGGCTGCGCGCGATGAACTGTCCACCTACCTTGATAGGGCCGAATCGATCAATCTGAAGCTTGTTGCTGACGGAAACGAGGACAGTGAATAATACATACACCCCGTGCCCGCGTTATGGGGCTTGGGGTGTATATATACAGTGATCAGGCTATCTACTGGTCGCGATCCGTGTTGCACATATCCAACACATTCAAGCGCTTGTCCAGCTCTTCCTCGGTGAGGTTGTCGCCGTCAACAAAGCCCAGGTCAATAACCATCTGGCGGATGGTCTTGCCTTCCTTCAGGGCGGTCTTAGCCACCTTGGCAGCGTTTTCGTAGCCGATGGCGGAGTTCAGTGGCGTGACGATGGAGGGTGAGGACTCTGCAAGGGTCTTCATGCGCTCCTCGTTGGGCTCGATGCCGTCAACCAGCTTGGTGGCAAACACGCGAGCGGTATTGCCCAGCAGGCGCGCGGATTCCAGGACATTGCGGGCCATCATCGGGATAAACACGTTGAGCTCGAAGGCGCCCTGGGCGCCACCGAAGGCAACCGCAGCATCGTTACCTATCACCTGTGCGGCAACCTGGGTTGCGGTTTCGCACAGCACTGGGTTGACTTTGCCGGGCATGATGGAGGAGCCGGGCTGCAGGTCAGGCAGGTGAATCTCGGCCAGGCCAGTGAGTGGGCCGGAACCCATCCAGCGGATGTCGTTAGCCATCTTGGTCAGGGGAGACCGCGATGGAACGCATTGCACCAGAGAATTCCACCAGGCCGTCGCGGTTGGCCTGTGCCTCAAAATGGTTGACGCATTCGCGCAGTTCCTTCACACCAGTCAGGTTGACCAGCTCGGCGGTGACCTTTCCGCCGAAGTCGGCAGGGGTGTTCAGGCCGGTACCCACTGCAGTGCCGCCGATGGGCAGTTCGCCGAGACGGGGAAGTGTTGCTTCAACACGCTCAATGCCGGCCTGGATTTGGCGGGCGTAGCCGCTGAATTCCTGGCCGAGGGTGACCGGTACGGCATCCATAAGGTGGGTGCGGCCGGACTTGACCACGTTCTCCCATTCCTTAGCTTTCTTGGCCAGGGATTCTTGCAGCACCTTCAGGCCGGGGATGAGGTCTTTCACGGCGGCCTCGGTGGCTGCCACGTGGGTTGCAGTGGGGAAAGTGTCGTTGGAGGACTGTCCCATGTTTACGTCATCGTTGGGGTGAACCTCAACGCCGTTCTTTGCGGCGATAGAGGCGATGACCTCGTTGGTGTTCATGTTGGATGAGGTGCCGGAACCGGTCTGGAACACGTCAATGGGGAATTCGGCGTCATGCTTGCCGTCGGCGATTTCCTTGGCAGCGGCGATGATGGCGTCAGCTTTCGCGGCGTCGAGAAGCCCACGATCCTTGTTCACCTGTGCGCAGGCTGCCTTCAGTAGGCCCATGGCGCGGATCTGTGCGGACTCGAGGCCGCGGCCTGAGATGGGAAAGTTTTCCACGGCGCGCTGGGTTTGTGCACGCCACAGGGCGTTGACGGGCACTTTCACTTCACCCATGGTGTCGTGTTCGATGCGGAATTCCTGCTCGGTCATGAAAAATCCACCTTCACTAAGAGAGTCGTAGAACTTATCTACATAAGTATGGCGTAAAAAAGGGCGGTTGTGTGGCGAAGGGTGTCTACCCCCGGGGAGTGTGACGGGTTTCGCACTCCGCACACTCCTCACTGCGTATGGCTAGTTCTTGGGGCTGTAATCCACCGCAGAGTATTCCTGCAGCTTGGCCAGCTGGTGCACGGATTCGATGAAACGAACCGTGCCGGAGCGGGAGCGCATGACCAAAGAGCGGGTGGTGGCGCCGTTTTGGCGATAGCTGACACCGCGGAGCATGTCGCCGTTGGTCACGCCGGTGGCCACGAAGTAGCAGTTATCGGAAGAAACCAGGTCATTGGTGGTCAGGACGGTATCAAGGTCCAGGCCTGCATCCTGAGCTTTGCGGATTTCCTCGTCGTTAGTCGGATAGAGTTTGCCCTGAATTTCACCCCCCATGCACTTCATGGCGCAGGCGGTGATAATGCCTTCTGGGGTGCCGCCGATGCCCATCATGATGTCCACGGAGTTGGTGTGTTGTGCTGCGGCAACGGCACCGGCGACGTCGCCGTCCCTGATCAGACGGATCTTGGCGCCTGCCTCACGGATCGCGGCAATGAGGTCATTATGGCGCGGGCGGTCCAGAACCACCACGGTGACATCCGAGGGGGAGATTCCTTTAGCCTTGGCAACGGCGCCGATGTTGACGGCTACTGGCGCGTTAATGTCAATGACACCTGCGGCTTCGGGGCCAACAGCGATTTTCTTCATGTAGAACACTGCGGATGGGTCATACATGGTGCCGCGTTCTGCGGCTGCGAGGACTGAAATAGCGTTGGGGCGGCCTTCCGCCATGAGTGTGGTGCCGTCAATCGGGTCGACGGCAATATCGACATCGGCACCCTGGCCGGTGCCTACTTCTTCGCCGTTGAACAGCATGGGGGCTTCATCTTTTTCACCCTCACCGATGACCACAACGCCACGCATGTTCACTGAGTTGATCAGTTTGCGCATGGCATCCACTGCGGCACCGTCGCCTTCGTTTTCATTCCTCGTCCAACCCAACGTCCGGACGCGAGTGCTGCGGCTTCGGTCACGCGGACCAATTCCATGGCGAGGTTACGGTCTGGACATTCGGTTTGGCGGGTATTCATCTGTGCGGCCTCCTACAGTGGCTGGGCATATGCGGGTGTAACGCCCGAATATAAAGGGATGACTAAAAGGGTGGTGTTGGTGATAACCACCATTTCTATTCTTGCATTGATGCGTACGCTTTTGCCCGTTTTGTCCACCCGAATCGGGGGAGTCGGTGAAAGTCTGCCATACTATCCAGGTGGCTGAGAACAAACCTCGTATCTTCCAAGACGGCCGAGACATCAGCATGACACTCATTGTCATTATCGCGGTGATGGCACTCACGGTTGCGTTCACCGGCATGTGCAGCCTCAACCCGGGACGCCCTGAAAATGGTCCTGTCCAGGAGGTTGATGCCCGGCAATTTTTAGATATAGAGGCACGGGGGATGGCTTTTCCGCTGCGTTACCCCCAGATGCCCGACGGCTGGACGACTAATTCCGCTCGCCGCAGTTCTGTTGATGGTGCGCCCGCCCCCGTGGTGGGCTGGGTCACTGCCCAGGGTGCCTATGTGCAGCTTCTTCAAACAGACCGCCCGCTTGAGGATGCAGTGAAGGACCATGACGACTACGCGCGGAAGGAACAGACGTCGACAAGCATCGCAGGAACGGACGTTCACGTGTACACGTCCGAGGAGCATGATGCCCGCGTGCTGTGGGTCGCTGACCTCGGTGATGTGCGGCTGCTGGTGTCTGGAACCGCAGGCGAGACCGAGTACACGCAGCTCATGGAAGCGACGCTGAAGACAGCGCCTATCGACACCCATAGGTCCTAGGTTGTTGCATCGTTTCCGTTGTTGGTGCCCAAGGCGGTCTCCACACGCTGACGCGCCCCGGCTAGGTGTTCTTCGCAGCGCTTCGACAAGGCTTCGGCGCGCTCCCAGTACTTCAAGGACTCGTCCAGACCCATCTGCCCGAGTTCCAGGATTTTCACAATTTCAATAAGCTCCGCCAGCGCGGCCTCGTAGGTGAGTGTTTCAACAGCGGGGAAAGCATTCTCGTTCATTGTTGTCCTCATATATAGGGTTTAGTCAGCAGGGGAATGGGCAATAGATGCGGCAGTGACGGACCCATCGGCCACACGAATGCGCAGCTGGCTACCTGGCGGGGCCTGCTCGTAGCTGGTCACTACCTCCGGCTCTGAGCCGTCACGTGGAATCACCTGCACCACCGAGTAACCCCGCGCCAGCGTCGCCGACGGGCCCAGCGCCGAAACCTGCGCGCGCAGGGCCCGAACCTGGGATTCGTGGCTGTTGAGTAGGTAGGTTATATCACGCCGCACCATGGTCAGCGCCCGCTGAACTTCTTCCTCCTGGCGGGTAATGGGGGTGAACGGATCTGCCAACACCGGCCGGGAGCGCAGCGCCTGTAGGTTCTGCTGCTGGCGATCCACCCAGCCTCGGAGCGCTGCGGCGGCGCGCTGACGCAGTTGATCCAAGCGCAGCAGCTCTTCCCGTGCATCCGGGACCACGCGTTTTGCCGCGTCCGTGGGGGTGGCGGCGCGCAGGTCAGCTACATTGTCCAGCACCGGGTTATCCGGCTCGTGCCCAATCGCTGATACCACCGGGGTGCGGGCGCGTGAGACCGCGCGTTGCAGCGCTTCCTCGGAAAACGGCAGCAGATCCTCCACCGAACCGCCGCCGCGGGCGATGATGATCACGTCAACCTCGGGGTCCGCGTCCAGTGCTTCAAGGGCGGTAATCACCTCGGGAACTGCCGGGGCGCCCTGTACCGCCGTGTTGATCACCTTGAAATTCACGTGTGGCCAGCGGTCTTCCGCCACTGACAACACGTCGCGCTCTGCGGCCGAACCGCGACCAGTGATCAAACCAATGCAGCGCGGAAGGTAGGGGAGAGGCAGTTTGCGGGAGGCGTCGAAAAGCCCCTCACTGGCCAGTTGCTGGCGTAGGCGCTCGATGCGGGCCAGTAGTTCGCCCACGCCCACCGGGCGAATCTCTGTCGCTCGCAGCGAAAATGAACCCCGGCCCGTGAAAAACGTTGGCTTGCCGTACACCACCACGCGGTCACCATCGCGCAGGGGAGCGGGGGCGTTTTGAAGTAGAGCTGTGTCGCACGTGACTTGCAGGCTCATTTCGGCTTCTACGTCACGCAACGTTAAGTACGAAAATCTCCATGACGGTTTCATGTTTACCTGGGCAAGCTGTCCCTCAACCCACACCGAACCAAGACGCTCGATCCATGCTTTGACCTTGGAATTTACCTCCCGAACCGGCCACGGATTTTCGGCGGACGTTGGCTCGTTGCTCACACAGACTCCTCAACACATTGGACACATAACGACGGTACGTGTGGTGCGCATCAGGCACACAATAACGCCCACTATAGGCGGTTTGTCCGGACCATCACCGATGAGAGTGACCTAGACTACGCACACCTCACCCTACTTGGATAGGCTGTAGGACATGACAACCCCCGAAGCCGCAGACGCGAAAAAAGTTCTGCTCGCCGCGCCCCGCGGCTACTGCGCAGGTGTGGACCGCGCCGTCGAAACCGTCGAACGTGCCCTAGAGAAGTACGGGGCACCCGTCTACGTGCGCAAAGAGATCGTGCATAACCGCTATGTTGTGGACACCCTCGCCGAACGGGGTGCCATCTTTGTTGATGAAACTACCGAGGTTCCCTGAAGGCTCACACCTGGTGTTTTCTGCGCACGGCGTCAGCCCCGCTGTGCATGCAGAAGCGAAGGCGTTGTCGCTGGAAACCCTCGACGCTACCTGCCCGCTGGTGACCAAAGTTCACAATGAAGTGAAACGCTTCGCCCGTGACGGATACCAGATCCTGCTCATTGGGCACGAAGGCCATGAGGAAGTTGAAGGCACCGCCGGGGAAGCCCCCGATGTGGTGCACCTTGTGGATGGTGCCGCGTCCGTTGACTCCCTTGACTTTGGGCCGGAGGACAAGCTTGTGTGGCTTTCCCAAACCACGCTTTCCGTGGACGAAACCATGGAGATTGTGCAGCTACTCAAAGCCAAGTTCCCGCACATCACCGACCCGCCCAGCGACGACATCTGCTACGCCACCCAAAACAGGCAAGTAGCCGTCAAAGCCATCGCGGAACGCAGTGACCTAGTGATTGTTGTTGGCTCTCAAAACTCCTCCAACTCCAAACGGCTTGTGGAGGTTGCTCTCCCAAGGCGGAGCCGATGCCAGCTACCTCGTGGACTACGCCCACCAGGTTAAGCCGGAATGGCTCGATGGGGTCACCACCGTTGGTGTTACCTCAGGGGCATCGGTGCCGGAAATTCTGGTCCAAGATGTGATCAAGCTTCTTGACGACCACGGCTTCCACACCGTCGAAGAAGTCACCACCGCCGCCGAAAAACTAGTGTTCTCCCTGCCGCGCGTCCTGCGACCCGCACGCACGCCCTCTGGCCGCTAGCTAATACAGGTCGTCGTGGCGGCTGTTACGGCGATTATCCCGACCCGTCGAATCACGGCGCGGCTGGACCTTCCGTACTTGGCGGCGCTGGACAGTCCGCGGCTGCCGCTGTTCCTCATAGGCTGCTGGCTGCTGACGCGGTTGCTGGCGGCGCTGCTGCGACTGCCTCGACTCCTGCTGACGGTGGTCACGTTGCTGCTGATCACGCTGGCGCTGCCCTCGCGCCTGCGCCGATTCGCTACCACGCGACGTGTACCGGCCACCGCCGGTGCTGTGATTGTGTGCCTCCGCGCGTGACGACGACCGCTGTGGTTGCTGCACCCTCGGCGTCTGCACTGTGCGCTTGTGGGGACGCTGCTGGTCATGGCCACCAGTCTGGCCGCCTGCCCTGCTGCTTCCAGCGTCGGCAGTGGGTCGGCGGATACTCCCCGAACGTTGTGGCTGTTGGCGGGGGTGCTCTTGGTGTGGTGCTTCCTGACGCATGGCCTGCTGGCGACGCTGACGCTGAGCCTCACGGCGTTGAGCATCGCGTTGCTCGGTGGACGCGGCGGCACGGCGTGGAGGTTGTGGTGGGCGCCCTGAGCGCTCGTGTTTACTGTGATGATCCTCCTCAGGGCGCTGGTGCGCGCCCGTCTTCGGCGAGGCTTTCACAGGGGAAATCACCATCGTAGGTGGTGACTGTGGCTTAGTGCGCTTCGGTTGCTCAGGTGTCGATGGTGCCGCGTGGGGTTGTTGAGCGGCAGGCCGTTGCTGGGGCCTAGGGCGTTGTACAGTGCGCTTGTGCGGCTGCTGTGGTGGTTCCTCCGGTGCTGACGCTCGACGTTGCAGTTCCTCAACCGTCACGCGTTGCGACGCCGCAGCTGGCTCCTTGTGAGGAGGAATATCTTGCTGATTACGGTTGCTCAGACGGCGTGCACGTGAGGCGGTTTCACGGTTGGTGCGGTCCGCCTCTTGCGTCTTTCTACGCTCGCGCTCCGCGCTCCGAGCCTGCGACCCCATGGTTCGCCTGAACTGCCAGATACGCAGAGCTGCGATAATAGCGCACCCCAACGTGACCAAGCCAAGGGTTGGGAAGTGCTGCGCCAACGGGTACACCAAGGTGAGAATAGTTGTCGCTGACAGCTTCTGCGGGACATTAGACACTGAGGCATTGATCATCCAGGCTGTCAATGGAAGTGAAATGCCAAACAATAAGGGGAGTTGCCCAACAGTGAGCATCAATCCGCGTGCTTCCACGAGGATGGTCACCACGACGCTGCCCGCAGCAAAAGCGATAAGGAAGGGCAGGCCAATGGTCTGCTGCCGCACGCTGATCAGTAATCCCACAGCCAGGGCTGCGAGCATGATGAGCGTGCTCGACCATGTGGGAAGGCCGAAAGTCCGCGTGGGAGCTGCGGTGCTTCGCGGGCGTGATGTTCTGGAAGTGTGTTGGGACACGAGCGCTAATGTTACCTAGGTTGGGTCGGATTCTCCGAACTACTGGACTGGGCTTTGTTATTTTTGTGGAACAACTGGACAATTTTCGCTGATGCGTCAGACAAGCGTGCTAGAAGCGTTTCAGGATCCTCCTCGCTGGCATCACCATGTGTGGTTCCTTCCTCACTGTTTGCGCTGGATGCTGAGGCGTGGCGGTCACGACGGGCGGCACGCAGCTTGCGCCCCAGCACCTCGCCATGCATGCCGGTGAGCGAACCAGCTGCCGTAGCAAATTCAATTTGATCAGCGGTTTTCTCGCCGGACCTCAACGCCACCATGTCACTGAGGTAGCGGAACAACACCGCCACAAGTGCAGTCACGGGAACGGCCAAGAAAGCACCAACAATACCGAAAAGGCTTGACCCGATGGTAACTGACAACAGCACGATCACGGGATGCAGATTCATGGCGCGGGACTGCAACATGGGGGATAGGATGTTTCCTTCCAGCTGCTGCACTGCAACAACGAGAGCCAAAACAATGAGGGCTTTAGTGAAGCCCAGTGAAACAAAAGCAATCAACACCGCCAGCGCCCCGGCGACAAATGCCCCCACGATGGGGATGAAACCCGCAATGAAGGTAAGGGTTGCCAACGCCAGAGCCATAGGAACCCCGAGGAATACCAGACCCATGCCGATGAACACGGCGTCGACAAGCGACACAATAGCTTGAGCCCTGATGAAGCCGGCGAGAGTATTCCAGGACCGTGTGAGTAGTTCTGTGAGGTGCCAGCCCGCGCGACGTCCCGTGATGGAGCGAAGCCACGGAAGAAACGGTCGCCATCCTTGAGGAAAAAGAACGTCAGCACAATGACAATACCCAGCGTGACCATCACCGTTGAAGCAACGCCGATACCTGCGAACAGTTCACCTGCGATGGTCCCGGATTGTCGCTGCAACCATATGGTGGCATCGGTGAACCATTTATTGATGTCATCGTCGCGGACATTCAGCGGTGGGCCCTGCAACCACAACTGCACCTTCTGTACGCCCTCAAACGCTTGGTAGTACAGGGTTTGGGATTGCTGGCCGATGCTGGGGGCAATGAGCGCAATCAAACCGCCGAAAAACCCAAAAGCCGCAAGGATCGTAGCGAAACTCGCTAGCCCTGCGGGCACGCCAATGTTGCGCAACGTGCGTGTGATAGGCCACAGCACCGAACAAATGAGGATTGCCAACGCGAGGGGGGAGGATGCCACGCGAGAATTTACTGAGCAGAAACCATGCGGCGTAGGCTGTCACCGCGATCACAAGGAGGCGGAGACACCACCACGCGAATTCCTTCACGCCGTCGGCGATAACCTCCGAACGATCAATACGGTCCTCGCCTTCCAACTCCTCGAACGTGCGAGAAGCCTCCAGCTGTAAATGCTGCAAATAATCTGCCTCTGACGCAGACAGGTCGGACGCTGGCAGCTTTGATGCCGACTGTGATGCTGGCTTTGATGTGGTCGACGTTGGGTCAGCCAGAGCATCAGCGGGCGTCTCTGAAGACTGTTTATTGCTCACTTGTCCCATCATGCCTGAAAACCCCGCTGCACGCCGATAATTCTGCATGTAGCGGGGCTGCTGGACATACCAGCGATTCGGTGAGGGGTTATACCTCGTGGCTGATCAATACCTCGTCTGTGGCGTACTCAGATTCACCGAGCAGGCCCGATTTTTCATCCGGGTTGCGGCGCAAGGCGATAATACTAGCGGCAAGACCGCCCCAGATCACCACCATGAACAACACCATCATCATCACTGCTGTACCACTCATGTCAGCGATTCCTTTCTGTTTAGCTGGGGTCTTTTACGCGGGTCTTTGTACCCGGAGTGTGCTAGTCATCGGACTTTTGCTCGGCGGCGAACCCGGCCGCGCGCCGCTCCTCGGGAGCGTACTTCCGTGGGCGGGTGATGGTGCGCTGCAAGTCAGAATCAATACCAAAGTCCGAGCCGGGTGGGCCAACCAACGACAAAGAACCGCGCCACGGAACAATTGTCAAAGCAAACGCGGCGGCGACAATGATGCCCAGCACAACCCAGCCGAAAATGGTCACTTGGGTGGAGGTATAGCCGCCATATGGTTTGGACACCAAGGTGAACAGCTCCTGCATCAGTGTGTAGCCCAGCACAATCGTGGTCAGATTCACTACGCAGATGCGCCACAGCGTGCCCACTTGGAATGAAGACACTGCGTTCAAATGCAGGGCAAATTCGTTGGTGCGGCGCAGAATCCAGTCGATCACGATGATCGCGATCAGGGCGATGGCGACGATACCAATGTTGTTGGTGAACTTATCCATAATGTCCAGCGTGGCCAGGCTGGAGGTGGTGGAGAACAGCGCCAAGGAAATCAACGCCATGACCACACCAACGCTCACGGCTGTGGTTTACGCGGCAGATCCAGCTTGTCTTTCACCGCAGACACCACGACCTCCAGTAGGGAGAACAAGGAGGTGAAACCGGCGATAGTCAGCGAGGCGAAGAAGAATACGCCGAAAACAGCGCCCAGCGGCATCTGGTTAATGATTGCGGGGAATGCAATGAAAGCCAAACCAATACCGGAGGTGGCGACCTCGCTGACTGGGACGTTCTGCTGGGTGGCCATGTAGCCCAAGGCTGCAAACACGCCAATGCCCGCCAGCACCTCAAAGGAGGAGTTCGCAAACGCCGTGACCAAGCCCGTGCCCGTCAAGTTCGTGCGCGGCTTCAAGTAGGAGGAGTAGGTCAGCATAATGCCGAAGCCCACCGACAGCGAGAAGAAGATCTGGCCATAGGCTGCAACCCACACCGTGGGATTACGCAAGGCATCCCAGTTCGGGGTGAAAAACGCATTCAAGCCTTCAGCGGCACCATCCAAAAACAGTGCTTGGATCACCACAATGATGAACAAGACGGTCAGCAACGGCATGAAAACCTTGGAAATCTTGCCAATGCCCTCGTCCACGCCCATGGCCATGACGATAATCGCCAATACCCACACCAGCGCCAAGGCGATAGCAATCTGCGGAACAATCTCGGTAGACACCGTTTGGGAGGTATCGGCCTGCAGGAAGTCCTTCATAAAATAGTCTTCCGGCATATCGCCCCATGCCTTATTGAAGGACTTGACCGTGTACAGCCCGGCCCAGCCAATAATCGCGGCGTAGTAAATAGTAATGAAAAACGCGATCCCTACCTGGATCCAGCCCACCGGCTCGGCCCACGAGCGAATCCGCCGGAACACGAGGGGAGCGGAGCCACGGAAACGATGCCCCAACGAATAATCCAAGAAAAGAAGAGGAATACCCGCAGTGAGCAATGCAATCATATAAGGAACAAGGAACGCGCCGCCGCCGTTATCGTAGGCGACATACGGGAAACGCCAAATATTTCCCAACCCCACTGCAGAACCAATAGCTGCGAGCAAAAACGCGATGCGGGTGGAAAACACTTCGCGACGAGGACTAGTTTGATCAGCCATGCTGACGGGCCTTTCCAACGTGTGAAATGTTAACGATGAGACACCACAGGCATCACGGGCCTTCAGGTGGTGGCCCGGAAAGTATGCCCGGTACTCGACAATGTTTGCGGTAGCGTTGGGTTGGCGCCCAGCTCATCGGGTAATTTTCGCGTGCACCGTCCCACTACGTGGAAAAATCCTAGCACCTTATTCCACAGACTGAAATAGTGAGGTGCGTGAGGCGGTGGCGTACGCGGCGTCGATAAGCCGTGCGATAGGGGTGATGGTGGCAGTAGAGCCGTGTCCGGTGGCGTTGCTAGGATAAACAACCGTGACCTTAACTCTTGGAATTGTTGGCCTGCCGAACGTGGGCAAGTCCACCCTCTTTAATGCCCTCACACGCAACGATGTGCTTGCAGCGAACTATCCCTTCGCCACCATCGAACCCAACGTTGGCCTCGTCGAACTGCCCGATCCACGGCTGAACAAACTTGCCGAAATTTTCGGGTCTGAAGTGATCAAACCCGCCACCGTTAGCTTCGTTGACATCGCAGGAATTGTGAAAGGCGCCTCCGAGAATGAAGGGCTGGGCAACAAATTCCTCGCGAACATCCGGGAAGCCGACGCCATCTGCCAAGTCGTCCGCGCCTTCTCTGACGACGACGTCATCCATGTCGACGGCCGCGTCGATCCCAGCAGTGACATCGCCGTCATCGAGACCGAACTCATCCTCGCCGACCTGCAAACCATCGAAAAGGCCCTGCCGCGGCTAGAAAAAGAAGCCAAGCGCGACAAAGAAAAAGCAGGCGAAGTCGCAGCCGTCAAACAAGCACAAACCATCCTCGAAGACGGACGCACCCTCTTCTCCGCTGCGGGTAACGGCGAAATCGAACTGGCGACGCTCCGGGAACTCCACCTGCTCACCGCCAAACCCTTCCTCTATGTATTCAACTCCGATGAAGGGGTGCTTACCGACGCCGCGCGCAAAGACGAACTCCGCGCGCTCGTCGCCCCAGCCGACTGTGTGTTCCTTGACGCCAAAACCGAAACTGAACTTTTCGAACTCGACGACGAGGAAGCCGCCGAACTCCTCGAATCCGTTGGGCAACACGAACCCGGACTGCACTCCCTAGCCAAAGCCGGATTCGCGACACTCGGGCTGCAAACCTACCTCACCGCAGGCCCCAAAGAAGCCCGCGCTTGGACCATCCACAAGGGCGACACCGCGCCACAAGCAGCAGGCGTAATCCACAGTGACTTCGAACGCGGATTCATCAAAGCCGAAATTGTCTCCTTCGACGACCTTGTCGCCGCAGGCTCCATGGCCGAAGCCAAAGCCGCCGGGCGCGTGCGTATGGAAGGCAAAGACTACGTCATGGCCGATGGGGATGTGGTGGAATTTAAGTTTAATGTGTAGGGGAGGGGTGACATCGGTGATAGCACCTTGTGTTTAGCAGATGTTATGTTGTTTCTACTAGCACAAGGTTCTCTCTACAACTAACATAATCCAGACGAACTGAAAGTTCAGCATGCTGGACCACACTTGTAGTAAATTTTTCCCTTCTGGATAGCCATGAACACTTGTGCGCATTATTTGTAAATATAATCCATATGGATCAATTTGGAAATAAAAGATTATAATATTTTCCTTATTTGAAAATCGAATTTCTAGAAATTGCTAAAAAGTATAAATGATATCGGAACTAGTATGCGAAACGTTAGGTAAAAATGAAGTTGTCAAACAGTGCCTCTGATCGGGTGCGAGCTACAAGAGATGGCGATCGTTTCCATTACATGTGGACTGCAAATAGATTGCTGAAGCTTCTTGATCCAACAAGTGGTCTTAAGCAAATTTCTATTGAAGGATTGGGTTTTTCGGATGAACCAGAACTTAAAGGTGAAGAGGTCGTTGATATTGCTGAATACTATGAGGATAACGATGAAAAAAATTAACGAGATTAGAATATATCAGTTTAAGCATTCAACATTTCATGTCAATAAAAATTTAGTTTTAAGTGAAATTAATAAAATAATACAAAAATTTGAAAAATTGGATGCCGATTTTAGCGAAAGGCATCCTGACGTCAAAACAACTTTCTGGGTGATTACAAATAAACCGATTTGTCAAGATATTATTGAAGCAGTTGACTACATCGCATCTAAAAAACAAACAAGCGATAACTTACCGGCTAGTAAAATTCTGAGCGGCACAAAAATAGGGCTAGACAGGTTAATATCAATATGCTCTAGAATAAAATTACTAGGTAATGAACCAAGCATCATATCCCTTCGTCAAAAATCTAATCAAGAAATTGCTAATTTATCTGCTGATATAGATAGTCGAGCCTTTACGGCGCTTCTTGAAATAGTTGCCGCACATGCTGGTACCGAGTCTAATGGTCCTATCCTAAAACAGCATGTTCTTGAAGCATTTCACTGTAGGGAGGATGACCTTGCACCAGCACCATGTCAACTCGAAGATGTCCCCTTTATCCAACGTCAAGAGTATAGCAAGCTTGCAAAAAGAATACTTGACCAGTCCGAACCAATAGTTATTACGGCTGAGGGAGGAGTTGGAAAAAGCACTTTTGCGCGCGCACTACCTACATTACTAAGAGATTTTGCCGAAGTTATTATCTATGATTGTTTCGGAAAAGGATCCTATAGGCGACCAGACTGTCCGCGACATCGTCATCAAGATGGATTGATTCAAATTGCTACTGAAATCGCTGCCTTGAATCTAGGGCTACCAATTATACCAACTTCGGGTGTCGATTCAGAGGAGTATATGAAGCTGTTCGTTCAGCGATTAAAGATGGCCAGTGAAATATTAAAAGAAAGAGGATCGCGGCATCTAGTAATACTCGTAGATGCCGCTGATAACGCGGTAATTGCGGCAGAGGAAAGAGCCGGAAGAAAGGCTTTCGTTTGTGACTTGATTAACCTCAGTGATGCTATTCCAAATAACGTCCGTATAGTATTTACATGCCGCCCAGAACGTCTGAATACTCTTAACGCGCCACGAAATATTGCAAAGTTTGAACTATCCCCATACTCCCAAGAAGAAACCGCTCATTTTGTTCGAAAAACTTACAAAATAGCTTCCGATAAAGATATTGCTGAAATTCACGCAAAAACTGGAGGAAACCCACGTGTAGTATCAGCAATGCTTGACGAAACTTCAACGATTCAAGAAGTTCTCGATCGTTTAGCTGGAATTGTTGACACGGATGCCCCACTTGATGCCTTAATGCAAAAAGAGATTTGATAATGCAATAGACAACGCGGGTAAAGAATTGCGGCAAAAACTAGAATGTGTAGCAAATTTGATTGCAATATTGCGTCCTGGAATCCCGCTAGATATACTTGTAAAACTTTCTGAAATTGAACTTTCTGCTATAAATAGTTTTATTTCTGACATGGGTCGTGGTCTCGTTGTCAACAGCAACCACTTGCAATTTCTCGACGAGCCGACGGAAACTTATTTCCGTAGAAAAAATTATACTGAGGTATATGTTTCAGATGAAATTGTTGCTAGGCTCAAAAAGTTAAGCATTTCATCAAGTTATGCTGCTGCGTCTTTGCCTGAGGTTCTCTGGAACATGGAAAAATATGATGATCTACTTGAGCTGTCCAACTCAGATGAAGCGTTACCAACAACTAATGATATAGAGCATACGCAAGTTCAGAGACTGCGTGTCGAGTTCGGTCTTCGCGCTGCTGTAAAACTTCGCTGTCCAGAAGCGATTGTCCCCTTAGCAATGCGCGCAGGAAAAGAGCGTGAGGTAGAAAGTAAGCAATTCAAAGTCATTAGGGATAATCCAGATATAGCCGGTTCTAGTATGGATACTCGGTTGCTCAGCGAACTAATTGCGACTCGAAAATTGCCATCTAGCTGGCCTGGATCTACTTTGGGTGCCGAGGCACTTATGCTAGCATACAATAAAAAAAAATATAGATATTGCTAGAAGTCGCGTTCGTCAGGCGAAATTCGCGATCATAGGTAGGAGCAAAACAACAGAAGATAAAGACCCATGTAATGGGTCCATCACATCGCTACAAATTGCTCACGTCGCATTAGCAATTTTACAAACAGATGGGCCGAAGGCAGCTCTAGAATTTCTATATCAATGGCAGCCAGAATGGATTTTAGTTGAGGTTGGATCGCATCTTGCTAGCGTGTTGATTTCGCGTGAAGATGAGGAGCACTTAGTCACACTAATAAATCATCTTTCTCATCCCATGTTACTAATTGGATTTTTAGCCGAAATGCAGCGATCTGCTATCTCAATAGAAACTAATTCTATTTCGAGCATATGGGAGATCTTGGATCAAATAGATCATTGCTTAGCCGATTCCGTGCCGAACTGGGATGTATTAAGTATCGCCTACCGTGGTGTGTCCTGGATTTCTGCAATTTCTGTCCGACATTCTATAATAGATGTAGATAAAGTAGTTAAAAAACTTCAAGTGTTCCTTCCATTGCCTCTTTCTGTCGGGCTTGGGTATCGAGCTACAGCAGATCGTCCTGGAATTCTTTTCGCTATCGCATTGATGATTGAACTTCAGAATGAGACCCTCGATATCAATCACTATTGTGCAATTGAGATGGAAGAAGACCAAGCCGAACTGGTCTCGACAGAGAGGAGGGGGAAAGATTATTAAGAAATTTAAAACCTTGCCTTAGTTGGCTAGCTGCTTGGGCAAAGTTTTCTTTAGGTAAACTTGAGGATAGAGTTATTTTAGAATTGATACAAAAGTATCCTAAAAGACCTACTGTTGATGATATTAACTCGCCACAGTTGCGATTAGCCAGATCGATTATGCCGCTAATTGTAATTGGCTCCAAAATGGACTCTGTAAAATCTAATTTTATCCAAAAAGTTGATGAAATTACGGCTAATCATCCCGTAGAGGCTGCACAAGATATATTGCCTGTAATTTCCAGGAAGCTTTTCCCCTCTTCGGTGGCTCTTGAAATTGCGGCGTCGGCGCTTCAGTTTCTTACTAAGGTAGATACTTATGACAATCAAAAAACTGATTTTTTGGTGAAGATTGCTCGGGGAATTTATAGATTTAGCAAACCTGAAGGTGAAGCCTATTTTAATTTAGCTTTAAAGAGCACAATGGATGCTGGCGATGGAGCCCATTTTCGTTGGGAGGTAGTCATGTCGCTTGCGCAAATATCTGCAGATACTGATAGAAAATGTACACACTTGGCTAAGCGCTTGGCTCGTTTAGGTGAGATTGTCGCGAATATATATGGTAATGTTGATGAGCGCAATTTAGTCGCCACTCTCTCGCTCTTTTAGGAGGGCCAGATGTTTTACAAATTCTTGGTGAGTGGCGGGATAGAAGATTTGGAAGGCTTGATATTCAATGTCAGAGCATAGTCGAAAAGGGCAATGTTTTGTTTGCGGATTGTCCTGCGCTCAAGTTTCTTTTTGCTCCTTTTTCGCCAGCCATTAATTTGAATAGAGTTTTTATCGAATGCAAGAATGCGCGATGTGCAGAAGCATGCGCTATCTCTACTTCTGCTTTGAAAGATTTTGCCTTTCGTCTTGGCCGTTCGTTTGATGCTGAATATGTGCTATCATCAGGATCGGATATTCATCGCGCGGAGAAAATCGTTTCAATTCCGACGCGAAATCACGCTCGTTCACACGAGTATGAGACTCAATATAACGCCAAGGTGGAGGAGGTTTGTGCAAATATTGATCCGCTAGACCTCACTAGAGTGGAAGAGTTGGATAGAGCTTTACTTTTATTGAAAAAGGCGCGCGTACGGGACGATGTGATTGCTAGCCAGGTATTCTCTCGGGACGAAGTTGAATGGTCATCAATTTTTTACGCTGTATCTAGCTCAAAATCTATTGACTATGGTCAATTTGTTAAAATTCTAAACGAGGCTTTCGAGCGCCGAGAAGTTTCAATATCTCTTAGCTTTATTGAGTCATTGAAAAAGTTGGTCGAGGTACATATAGAACGATATTCCTCTAGATTGCTTTTGGGAAATCCGGGACGACTTAATCTCATTAAGGTTGCGGATGTAATGAAGATTTCTGTAGAGGAGCTGTTGCAAGTTGCTCTTGGATATCTAGATATTGATGAGGTGCTAACTGATGCGTGGCGCTGTTATGAACTTGCAATAAGCGCATCGAAAATGCTAAAGCCCAGCGCGGCGTTACAAATTCTTGAGGATGCGGTTACTTTGTTTGAGGAGGATTTGGGCCTACAGCCGTTGGAGATTGAGCAAGGACCAGTGAAGGCCTCAAGTGAACTTGCATTGGCAAATTTTCTTTGGAGTGCACTTGCTGATCCCCGTGCTGCAGTTCGTTGGCAGGCGGCACATGCGGTACGTATAGCTATTGAGCTTGAGATGGAAGACGTAGTTCGTGCGCTTTGTGACGTAGTGATGGGGCTTAACACACTTAAATATTTTGATGATCGATTCCCATTTTATGAAATGAGTGCCGCTGAATGGTTTTTGATTGCGGTCGAGCGGTCAGTTTTGGGAAACCCCGGTGCATCTAAACTGTTGCTACCTGTTGTTGATTTTCTAAGTAAGAAGTACCCTGATCATGCTACGATTCAGTTTCATTGCTATAATTTTACTCTAAATAGTAGCTTTGAAGATTTATCTATTGGTACTAATTGGAGTAACGAGCTTTTGCCTCTGGATTTTGTTGAAAACTTCCATCGAGGTAAAGAAGTTCGTCCCTATATTAGGGGTGCGGCGAGGTCTGATTTTCGATTTGGCTTGGACTTCGAGGAGCACGTGTTGGGAAAGTTAACCCGGGCGTTTAATATTGAGCATAAAGAGGTGTTGGACAGTGCAAGTGATTTAATTTTGCGTGAGTGGAAGTTTGGGCACGGTGAGGATCCGCGCCACTTGGCGAATATTTTCCAACAAGGTGAGACTTTCGGATATAAGTACGAGGTCCCCAGAGCGGAGGATTTTCGCTATTACCTTCAGAGGCATGCTGCATTAACTATTGCGGGTAGACTAATGCGAAATGAAGTCCCTTATTGCGATCCGGGTGAAGAGGTCGCTGATGTTCTTAAATGGATTGCGGATTTTGATATTAAAAGATCCGACAGGAGGTGGATAACTGATCAACGTGGTTTAGTACCTGATTCTGTCAGAAAGGCAATTGATTTTTCGAGCTGTCGATATCTTGACTTTTTTGCGCCTGTTGTAGATGCCGATTGTGTAGTGGTTTGGCAATCGGCCTATCTTGCCGAATATGCCTCCTCCCGAAATATTGATATTCGCTCTGTGCTTGTGACCAAGCATACAGCGAATGCTTTGGTACGAGCACTTCAGACAGGTGAAGGCTATTGGAGTTTTCGGTTGCCTTCATTTGATCCAGAGGATGAAGATTTTCAATTCGATTTTGGTGATTTTCAACTTCGAGGTTGGATATCTGACCCTTACTCTGAAGGAGGGATAGACGAATTAGATCAGTTTGCGAAGGGATTAAAGACTTTTCTTCCGACTCCCTCGCAGGAAATTGTTGATCTACTTGATATTGTTTCATTTGCCGGGGGAACGTTATGGAGGAAGAATAACGGGGACGATTTGATTATGGCTGCTGAAACATGGACAGACGCTACACCTGGTCATGACATTGCAGGTTTTTCAGGCTATCGACTTCGGATAGATAAGAAGGCTCTTGACGAGATGCTGCGGTACCTTGATCTGGCACTTGTGATGGAGGTAAAATTTATGGAGTATAGAAATCGCGATCGCTATTTTGATAAATCTCAAAGTGAGGAAGCTGATGACGGATGCAAAGATGATTTCCGAATTTTTTCCTACGAACCAGAAGCTGGATGGAGAGACTGCTTCGGCGATATTAGACTTGGGTAAGCTTTTAGTAGCTGATTTGGAAGATACAGATACTCTCGGACGTTGGATGGCTCACTATTTGGCAGAGCAGATGGTTGCTCTGGAGACGAAAAGTGGCCAGGAGAAAGCTGATTGCGAAGCAACTGTTACTACACTTATACTTCAGGTCTGGGAACGTCGTAATAAGCTTCCAGTTAAACGGGTTCCTTTCTTGGATGTTGATAAGGTGGCCAGTGCTCTTGAGAGGCTGGCTCCAGGGCGAGGCGAAGGGGCTTATTTTGGAATATTTAATTCCGGTAGGAAGCCAGATTCGCAAGATATGGATGTAGATTTCTTGCTGAAAACGGCGCTTCTCGTAGATCAAATTGCTGGTGATCTTGTTCGCACATTGGTCGTGCATGCAGCCAAGTCTGCCGAGGATAGCGAGGCCAGTTGGGTTAAATGTGCTGAGAAAGTAGGAGATAATAGTTTGTTAATGATGCGTCGTTTAGATGTGTATAGAAGTGTAAAAGCGGATTCTGTGAATGATGATATTCAATGCATAAAAGATAAGGCTAATAAAATGTCGGATTTGTTAGATACTTTATCTGATTATTTAAATTGATAATTCCCAGAAAAAGTTAGTTAATGTGCCGATGTTTTTGGGAAAAATTTTATTTAACAACTCGATTGATTAGCGACATGTTAAAGTTTATAAAACTCATATGAATGTAAATATTTCTGTGTATAATCTGTGGAAGCGTTGTGAGCAGTTAAGGGAAGTAAACACTAACGAGATAAAAAGAAATATGAGTTATATTTCTTTAACAAGAGTGAATGCAGGAAGTAATGGATAACAACCCCAGAGAAGTAAAGCATAGGGAGATTTCCGCACCGAAACCTCCTGAAGGGTGGGCCCCGCCACCGGATCTGACTCCAGAGGAGTTGAGGGAAGAAGCTCTTGCGCGTCTGGCCAAGATCGATCAATGTCGTGCAACCGAGGCCTTAATTCGCGACGGCTGGGATGATGAGCGTATTGCCGCCAAGCAGGGCATCGATGTCAGGACAGTGCGCGTTGTTCGTCAGCGCATGGAGTCGGAGGAAACGAGCTGCCCGGTCACTCCTAAAGAGCTGGGGTGGCGTAGAGCTGCGGGGCACATGAGCGATCAGGATATGATGGATCGCCTGCGATCATGGCCCTTATACTTTTAGCCGCGTGGTCTTTGATGCCATCGATTATGGCGACTGGGATGATGTCGTGTGGTTGCGTGAGAAAGGCTATATCTCCCGGCGAGGAGTTCGGTGAACTGAAAGCGATCACTGACCCGATGCCGAAACGCCCCGACGTCCTCTAAGGTGGCTGGGGCGAATCCTACGGGGCGTGCTTTCCAGTGGCGTCAAAACCCGGACCCAAACCAATCTTTACATCAGCAAAGACTGCACCCGCACCCTCACTACTGTCTCATCCCCATTTCCGCGTGCCTTCGACACAGCACGAATGACCGTCTCTTGAATATCCCGAACAATGTCTTTGACCGGTCGGGAACCGTCAATGCCTACTTCAAGAACAATTGAGTGCCCGTCAGCGTCAATAATGACTCCGAAGCGGGCATCAGCATCATTGCCTTGGATGCGGCTTCCCATGGTTTTGAGGGTGCTACCTATGCCTGGTTCGACCCCGCGGACTCCAGAAACTGAGGTGACCGCTGTGGCTAGTTCGGCTGCTGAGATGCTAGTCGTCATCGTGCAAGTCCTCAATATGAACATTGACGGTGGGGGACAGTCCTAGGTTCTCATAACATGCTTCTCGTACCGCATCGCGGACCTGTTGGGCGAGTTCTGGCAGGTGCTGTGTTGTCACGTGGGCAGAAATTCGGCAGAAAATGGTTTCCGGCACCCCTAGTTCGCGGGCCTCAACGGGGTCGTCGGGGGCTTCGGCGTGCTGGAAGGATGTACGTAATCCTCGCGCGCTGTCCACAGAGTCTACCGCTTGTCGAACAAGGGAACGCAGCGAAAACTCCGAAAGACTATAGGGACCTAGGTCGGTGGGTGGCATGTGTACCTGCGCTCCATGGCGCGTCGCAGCGACAATTGCGTCCATCATGTGACGCTGAGGCATCACTGACACGTTCGACTCTGATTCCAGCCGGTCCCATGTTTCGTGGATGGAGGCAATGAGGCGCATGTACTCGCGCGTTGCAGCATCGTCCCGCGCGGCGTCGTCACGCACAGAAGCGGGAGAAACCTCAGGGGAGTGCAGTGTGGTGCGGTGGTTGTGGCGGCTGGCGGGAGTCATGCCCACTCCTTCATGTTGCGCATGACCAGTGAGCGTGCCCGCGCGAGCCTTCCGCGGACAGTGGATTCTGTCAGGTTCAGAGTTTTGGCAATCTCCTCGTAGGACATGTCATCAACCTCTCGAAGCACCCAGACGATACGAAGTTCGGGCTGTACCGAGGATAGCAGCGTAGCTAGCGCCTCAATTTGCGCGTTGACCTCGCTGGATTGTGCTGGGTCTGCAGTTGTGTTTGATGGTGTTTCAGTGAGAGTGCTCGCGGTTTCAAGACTCTCGTGGTCGTAGGATTCGGTGGCGCGGCGTTGTTGCTTACGGATGGCACTGGTCGCACTGTTGGTGCAGATGCGCATAAGCCAACTTCGAAAAGCACTGGGTTCCTGGAGCAGGTGAAGACGTCGCCATGCCTGGATAAGGGTTTCTTGTACGATGTCTTCACTGTCGTGACGATTGCGCACGATCATGTACGCAGTGCGGAACAGGCGGCCTTGGTAACGTTCAACAAGCCGTTCGAAGGCTTTGATATCGCCGTCTTGGGCTCGCAGTACCAGTTGCCTGTCGTCATGATCATGAGTCATCGCCAGACCTGGTGCTTTCAGTCACGCGCGATCCCTCTACAGCGCGGGTACGGCCAGCGCGAGCAGTACTGGCAATGCTGCGGGAACGGCTAGGACTATCGAGTGTGAGCAACACGTCCACTTGTTTGGGGTGCGCGCCCAGCGATACGGCAAGGTCGTTGTCGAGTCGGTTTCTCAGTTCTGACACCGCCCATTCGACCTCGCAGTTCTGGGATACCGTTGCGGTTGCTTGTACCCACAGGTTGCTGGGGGATCCGGTCACCCATGCGGAGCATCGTTCGACGCCGGACACTTCTTCGCCTCGCTCGGACAGTGCCTGCGCCAGAACCTCGGGGCTTATGGTCGCCAGCAGCGTGCCGTCCGCGTCGGTGAAACGTAGGGGAGAGGCGGGTGCTTTCCGGGGCACCTGCATGATCAGCAGGAGCACGCCGAGTAGCGCTGCGATTATCGACGCCGCGAACATCGCCGGTAATAGCCACGCTTCCTGCCCCATTACTGCGCTGTCAATTCGTGTACTCGCAGGTGCCACGAATGATGTTGCGGCGGGCCAGCGCTCACGGATGTTCAAGCCAGATGCCAGTACCCATGATGCGGCTATGATGGTAACAATGCCGGCGCTGGCCAGGATTATCCTGTTCCAGGAGCCAGATACTGAACGCATAGTGCTCTCCTTTAACTCGTTTTCTGTACGCGCACACGGCAGTGCCGAATACCCTCAGGTTTCAGCACCTCCAATGTCTGAACAGCGTTGTTGTGAGCTGCTTCGCGTACGGGTTCTAGGTTGTCTAGTACGCTCAGTACTTTTACGTTGACTCGTGATCCTCGCATGCGGACTGTGGCGCTGTGAACGCCGTCCACCTGCTCGATGTTTCTACGCACCAGAGCAGCTAGGTCTTTACGGGCAATAGCGGTTTGTCCGGCCACGTCGTCGGGGAGAACATCGGTGCGGTCATAAGCCCCGGGCCACACGGCCGCGATGATCATGGCCAGACCGCATACTGCCACGATGCACGCCAGCACAATAATTAGTGTGGATTTGAGAGAGGAAGACCCAAATCCATTCACTGCTGCGGTTGTGCCCGCAGGCCATGCCCCGTCGAACAAGCGACCGCCGCAGAGCCAGATCCCCAGCCCGCCCACTGTGAGAAGCAGCAGTGCGAGAAGGGACGTCGCAACGCTTCTGGAGGGGCGGCGGATGAGTTTTGGTGCAGATGTTCTCATTGCAGGGCTTTCCTTACATGGTCGTTCGGATTGAGCCAGGAGATGTCGATGGTGATTTTCCCGACAGTCAGCCCAGTGAGATGCTCAACATGCTCGCGCACGTACTCGCGAAGGTTCTGAATAGTGGAGGCCACAGGAGTGGGGAAAGTCAGGCCAAGATTCAGATGGAGGACAGCCACCTGCCCGTATAGTTCACAGTCTGCCTCTGGGCGCGAGTGGAAGTCGCGGCGAGCGCCGATCCCCAGAACTCCTCCTGCGTTCGACCCTACATGTGCCGTCTCGTAGGCAGCCTGAGCTGCGATCTGAGCGACCACTGCTGACGGAATAGTGGTGATGCCACGTTGATCGGGTGCCGTCACTTTTTCCGCCAATCAAGGATGTTTCGGACATCGATCTGGCCTTCCAAGTACAGGCCCACCGCTGCTCCGGCTAGCCCACAGAGGGTGACCAAGATAAAGTCGGCGAAAGAGCCAAAGGCGAGAACTGTTCCCTAGGAACAGACCCACGAGGAGGGCCAGGTGCGTTGTCTTCATAAAAGCTCCTTAGATAAGGATTACGTGAGGTCGACTGCTGAGTTTGAGGAATCGGAGTCTTCGTCCGGCAGGTGGACATCAGTGACGTTGATGTTCACCTCAACGACCTCTAGGCCGGTTGTTCCCTCAATTTGTTCAATGATGTTGCGGCGAATGGCGTTAGCCACCTCGACGATGGGAGCGCCGTAGTCCACCACCACGGTGACTTCAATGGCGGTCTGGGTTTCGCCTTTCTGAACGCTGATTCCGCCCGCGACATTGGTCTGAGCGTTGGGAATGCGATCTGTTACTGCGCTGAATGCGCGGCGTACAGCATTTCCCATGTCGTACACTCCAGGCACTTCACGGGCTGCCATTCCGGCGATCTTTGCGACGACGTTCTCATCAATGGTGGTCACGCCGTGAGCGGTTTGCAGCGGGCCGCGAGGGGTTGTTTCTTCTTTTTTCTTTTCCTCATTGCGCTCGCGCTGCTGACCGGTTTGAGGGATTGATGCGTTGCTCATGGAGATACCTTTTTACTTCCTGTGAGTGATGCTGAGGTAGATAGAAATTGCGATGACGGCTGCCACGATGGAAAGCGCCCACCGAATCCAGTCGATACCAGCTGTTGATTCGACGCCGAAGAAACCGGCCACTCCTCCACCAACAAAGGCGCCGACTGCGCCGAGGATGATGGTCCAGATGATGGAGATGTTCTGTTCGCCTCGCATGAATAGTCGTGCCAGCGCGCCAATGATGGCGCCGGTGATGATCATTCCAATGAATCCAACCATGGTGTTTTCCTTTGTGAAGGTCCGATGAGGCTCGGTGTAAGCCTGCGTGCGGACGCCGTCAGGGTATAGCGCGCAGTTCAGTAAATGAACATGAAATGCGACGCTGATAGGAAGACGCTGCGACGTCAACGACCGTCATGGTTTTATCCAATAATGTGTTGCATATCACTTTTAAGTGTGTGTTTAAGCGCGTGGCGACGCCTTACTTGCCACGATCGGAGCAGCAAAAAGGCCCGTGTTAATGGAAACACGGGCCCAGAGCGGATCAGGTACCACCGCGCCGTCGATAAGCGGGGGGGGGGATGTCTGGGGTATTAGAAGGAACCGTCGATGTCGGTGACCACCACGACCTTCTCGTTGACGAATTCTTTGATGCCCAGGTCAATCAGCTCGTGACCATAACCGGAGCGCTTGACGCCGCCGAAGGGAATGTCTGCCTTCACGCCGGTCGGCTGGTTGATGAAGACCATGCCGGTGTCAATCCGGCGGGCGATCTTGCGGGCACGCTCAATGTCCGTGGAGAACACCGAACCACCCAGGCCAAACGGCGTGTCGTTGGCGATGCGCACCGCATCATCTTCATCCTTTGCCCGGTAAACCTGGGAGATGGGGCCGAAAAACTCGGCTTGGGAGGTTTCGGACCCCTCTGGGATGTTGGTGATGAGCATCGGACGAACGAACGCGCCCTGTTCCGGAACCTCAGCACCGATGGCCTCGACGGTAGCGCCTTCAGCGCGCGCAGCCTCGACCTGCTTGAGAACGTCATCGGCAGCGGTCTGGCTTGACAGTGGGGCGAGTGTGGTTGCGGGATCCATTGGATCACCGGCTACGAATTCTGCGACGTGCTTCTTATACTCGGCGAGGAAGCGATCGTACACGGCATCAACAACGATGATGCGCTTCGACGACACACACACCTGACCTGCGTTCCAGTGGCGACCGAACGCAGCCCACTTTGCAGCCTTCTCGACCTCAGCATCTTCCAGAACGACGAAAGCGTCAGCACCACCAAGCTCCAGGGTGGACTTCTTCAGGTTCTTTCCTGCGATGGACGCGATAGCGCCGCCTGCTCCTTCTGAACCGGTGAGAGCCACACCGCGGACGCGTGGGTCGGCGAGGATCTGCTCACTGGCCTCATGGGAAGCGAAGATGTTGGTCAGCACACCGTCCGGGAATCCAGCCTGACGGAACAGCTCGACCATCCGCAATGCGGACTGGGGCACGTTCGATGCGTGCTTCAGCAGGATGGTGTTACCCGCCAAGGTCTGCGGTGCGGAGATGCGGATCACCTGGTAGTAGGGGAAATTCCATGGCTCGACGGCGTAAAGCACGCCCAGTGGGTCGTTGACTAGGGCGACGTCCTGATCGCCGAAACCTTCGGCACGCAGGTAGCGCGGTGCCAGGTGCTGAGCGCCGAACTTGGCGTAGTAGTCGAGGATGGCTGCGGAGAGTTCGACTTCTGCTTCTGCCTCTGCGATGAGTTTGCCCATCTCCAGGGTCAGCGTCTCTGCGTAGTCGCGCTTGTTGGCGCGCAGGATTTCTGCGGCTCGGGAAAGGAGAGCTGCGCGATCTTCGATGGGGGTCTGCGACCACTCGCGGAAGGCTGCGTCGGTGGAGTTGATCGCCTGGTTGATTTCCTCAGGGGTGGCGGTGTCAAAGGTCTTGACGGTTTCACCGGTGTAGGGGTTTGTTGTTGCGTACGCCATGTTGGCTACCTCATTTCACAAAGTTTGAGCCACGGTGGGTTATGGCTCCCCATCGTAACATCACAGCACGTCCTGCGAGTGGTGTTTCATCATCAGTGATACCCGTTTGCTTTGGCCTGGTTTTTTTATTCTCCACCTGCGGATTCCAAGCCCTACGCTAAGTAAAATGACTGCAGGAAGTAACCCCTGTATTGGTGGAGAAAACAAGTGCCCAGCGTGGATCGAGTGTGATTGTGCCGTCGATAAGTAGGGGGAGGGTGACGGCATCCTCCAATGCGTGTGCCAAAACTAATGGCCATATTGAGCGAGTTACGCGGAAGATTTCGGTGAACATGACATTCCAACAGAAGAAGACGAGGATTGCGGCAACAACGAGCACTATTCTGCCCGCAGGTACGATACTTTCGACCTCTTTGGTATTGAGCATGATGAGCCAGTAGGGCAGATGCCATGCCCACCACACCAGCCCGGCGATGAGGTAAAGCTTCCAATCGGACATGGTGAGCTTGAGTAGCTGGTTGGTGAGATAACCCCGCCAAAGTGATTCTTCAAAGAAGTTTTTCGCGCACTGTATCACGAACTGGGAGGCAATGAGCGTCAGGACGGCAGACATATTTAGCGCTGCCACGTGCATGGCTCCCACCTGCGTGCCTAACAGGATAACCACATAGGTTGTCGCAGGGTAGACCGCAATAGAGAGTGCGTAGAGCCACCCGTTTCCCCTGACGTTCAGCGCGTATCCTGCATTTTTCCAACCGTCACCGCAGAAAGTTCTTAATGCGATGACAACTAGCAACGGGGCAACCGTCCACACTCCCATGCCGAGGGTACCGCCACCGTTCAGCGTTGCGACGTCCCGATAATCAGGTTGTCCTGTCAGTTTATCGATCGCAATCCCCACCCATCCGCTGGCCACAATGCTGATGGTGAAGATGATCAGGTTTCTTCGAAGGGTGTGCGGCATGCGTGTGGTAGACATGACTAGTCTTACCTTTGGGAGGGTACGTTGGGGTGGCATGCCCTAACACACAAGACGTGCATTGATAAGGAATACTTGGATGCCAACATTTGATCTTGGTGGTCGCACTGCTGTGATCACTGGAGCCACAGGTGCCATCGGCTCGGCGGTGGCGCGTACTCTTGTCGAATCGGGTGCGAAGGTTGCGCTCATTGCCCGTAACCGGCGTAGATTGGAGCGCCTGTGTGCTCGTTTTCCTGAGGAGGCGGAAACCCTTGTGTGTTCTGCTGACGTGAGTAGCGCCTACGACTTGGTGGAGGCACGCGACAAGGTGCTAGAGGAATTGGGGGCACCTGACTTGGTGATCACTGCTGCCGGTGTGCGCCGCGCTGCGAATTTTGATGAGGCAATTCCTGCTGACTGGCGGCGGATGCTGGCTACGAATCTTCGTGGAACATTACAAACTGTGCAGACTTTTTCCCCAGATGTCTTGGCCGCGGGGGAGCGTGGCGACCGCGCTGATATTGTGATGCTGAGTTCCGCGCCGGCACGTGAACGCCAGCACGCCTATTCAGTGTTTTCGTCGCTGGGTGCGTCCTTGGGGCAATTTTCCAAGCACCTGCGTGCCGAATATGGCTTGCGTGGTGTTCGGGTGCATTACTTCGATTCCATCTACACGGGCGGGAGTTTCTTTACGCAGGGCAATTTGGGATCCAATCGCGCTACGAGTGACCATCACGACGTTATTCAGGGGCCTTTGCCTGAGCTTGAAAGCATTGCGATTGACACTGCGCACGTCGCTGAGGAGGTTGGTTTTGCGGCGTCGCTGCCTGCGCATGTCAACATGGCCAGTGCCACGATCTTGCCACTGGAAGGGAACTGATAGTCGTGCTGACAAAGTTTAAGAGTTCTTTCTCAGCGTTCGTGCGTAATGAAACCTCGGGCGCTACGTTGCTCCTCGCGGCCACTATTGTGGCATTGCTATGGGCCAACCTGGGCGGCCATTCCTACGAGCATTTCTGGCACACGCATTTCTCCATTCACCTGGGCGACGATTTCTCAGTTGATATGTCGCTGCAGCACTGGATCAATGACGGCCTGATGATGATGTTCTTCTTCCTAGTCAGCCTTGAAGTCAAGCACGACTTCGTGATGGGTGAACTGCGTGAATGGCGGCGCGCCAGCGTGCCGGTGGTAGCCGCTGTTGCTGGTTTGATTGTTCCCGCGTTGATTTTCTACGCCTTCAACGCGGGCACCGATGACGCCGATGCGTGGGGAGTGGTGATTTCCACGGACACCGCCTTTGTGATGGGCATTCTCGCAGTGTTCGGCAACAGACTTCCCGTGCAGCTGCGTGCGTTTTTGGTCACCCTCGCCGTGGTAGACGACGTCGGATCGCTGCTGGTCATCGCCACCGTGTACACGGAGCGCATCAGCTTTGTCCCGCTGATCGGTGTGGTTGTTATTGCCGCCCTGTTGTTCCTGGTTCAGCGCGCTCGTGTATACCGTTCGTCCGTCTACATTGCAGCTGGTGCGACTCTGTGGCTGCTGTTCTTAGCATCCGGCGTGCACGCCACCATTGCAGGTGTGGTCCTTGGTCTTCTGCTTCCGGTCTTTCCGCCGGAGCGTAGCGAGGTGCTCCGCGCGGAGGAGCTAACACATCACTTCCGCCGCACCCCAGTCGCATCCACTGGTAGCGCCGCTGTGATCGGTATTCTGCGTTCGGTTTCCATCAACGAGCGTATGCAACTGGCCCTCGCGCCGATCGTGAATCTGATTGTTGTGCCCGTGTTCGCCCTGTCCAACGCCGGTGTGATCATCTCCGGCGAGACGCTGCAGCACGCCTTTAAGTCGCCGCTGACCTGGGGTATTATCGCCGGTCTCGTCGGTGGTAAGTATCTGGGTGTGTTCGGCGCAAGCATTATTGCCACCAAGCTGCGTATTGGCGAACTCGCGCAGTGCTTGGCTTACCGCCACATCAATGCTGGCTCGATGCTCACCGGCATTGGCTTTACCATTTCCCTGTTTATCATTGACCTGGCCATTAAGGATGAAACTGCGCAGTCGGATGCACGTATCGGTGTGTTGACGGCGTCGATACTCGCCGCAATTATCGGCATGGTGGCGTTGGCCCTAACTGCGGCTTACGACGCCCGTCATGCCCCTGAACGCACGCGCCTTAACCGTTCCATTGACCCCAAGCGTGACCACATTCTGGGTGACCCGAATGCTCCGCTGACCCTCGTGGAATACGCGCAGTTGGGTGGCGTGGATGACACCACAGTGGAAGAAGTGGTGCGCGAGGTGCGCGACTACTTTGGTGATGACCTGCGTTTTGTCTTCCGCCACAACCCGATGGGGGATGAGGCGGCAGAGCGTGCAGCGGAGGCATTGGAAGCGGTGCATGCGCAGAGTCCAGAACTGTTTAATTACGCCCGCACTGAGTTGTCACGTCTGTGCGAAGAGGAGGAGCTGGATTCGCGTGTTATTCGTCGCGCCGCCGTCGATGTTGGCTCCAACCTGCCTCGACTAGAGAAGGATATGCGGCAACGCACCTACCTGTCGCGCGTCCACGACGATGCCGACGATGCACTGGGCATGGGCCTGACCAGCACCCCGACGTTCTTCATAGGCGATGAAATCTACGAAGGCCCCATCGAATCCAATGCGATTATCGCGGCGTTGGAAGCTACCCGTACTGCAGAAATCACGACCGTAGGAGTCTAGGATGACTACTCGAACCATTGTTGTTGCTGGCGGTTCCTCCGGTATCGGTTTGGCGGTGGCGCAAAAAGCTGTGGCTGACGGTTGGCGTACCATCATCGTTGATCGCCAGGAACCCATCGAACTGGTGGATGCCACATTTTTTCATTGTGACTTGCTAGATAATGACTCCGCCCACCAGGTCTTGGACGGTATTGTTCGTGACCAAGAGCGTATCGACGCCCTGGTCATCAGCGCCGGTGGTGCCATGAACGGCAGGCTGGAGTCCAAGACAATGGAGGAGTGGGACAACTACTACTCCAATGACACATTGCTTGTGTTACGCACCACCCGCATACTGTTGCCACGTTTGAGGGAAACTGCCGAACGCTATGGCATTGCCGATATCGTGGTCATGGGTTCCATTGCCGGTACCACAGCGTTTGAAGATGCGGCGGTGTACGGTTCGATCTCTGCAGCACGCAACGCTTTAGGGGAGCAGCTGCGCCTTGAACTGCGCGGTGAGCGCATCCGTGCCCGGACTATTGCCACAGGTTATGTGGAGACACCGTTGACAAAGCGCATGAGTATGAACGCAGTGACCGAACAAATGGGGCAAGATCCGTTGCGACCCAGGGATATTGCGGAGATTGTGCATCATGGGATCAACCTGCCGCCTGAGGTGACAGTGCACAACATTGTTGTGGTGCCCACTAAGCAAGGCTGGGCATAAAGCCGCATTTCGTGCGCATTGTTGTTGCGTCAACAAGGCGCGTAGCATGAATGCCATGCAGATGCGGTTAATAGTCACGCTTGACGATGAACTAGTGGCCAAGGCCAGCAAACTCACCTCCATCACCGACCATTCTGCCCTCGTTCACGCGGCGCTGGAAGCGTTAATCCAGGACCAAACAGAGCGCCAACTCGGCGAGCCGACAACCTCTGAAGCTATGCCGCAGCGCACACACCTCATTGTGAAAAAGCAATAATGGGGGCCTGTCGACCTCCTGGATGGAACGCTGGCACGCACCGCTCTATGTGCTGCCGCTGGACATTGCAAAATCTGCTTATGCTCAAGCACGAAAACGGGGTGTTTTTCGACTTGGAGATAAGCACACTTTACGTGCTTGTCATGTAGGTCTACTGCCAGGTACGAAATAGGGTGTTTTCTGTACCTGGCGGTAGACCTTTTTCTATGCACATGTTTGTGCTAGCGGTGTTCAGCAGCTTAGCCCTGCAGAGTTTGTATACCGTCAAGCTCGAAAACACCCCATTCCGGACCTGAGCGTATACACACTTCACGTAACACCAGTGCCCACGTGAAAAGCACCCCGGCCGTAGTGGTGCCGGGGTGCTCGGGTGCCTTGTGGAGAGAGCACCCAGTCTAGTGTGCTGTAGCTCTTATGAGGACAGCCCGCCGATGAAGGAACGAATGTGCCAAACGGTGGACAGGGGGACGAGCCACAGGGTGTCAAGGCTGAACATGTTGTACTCCTAGTTGTTTTCAATGAATGTGTACGTGTTCAAGGGTAAAACTATTGGCGTGGCTCTGCCACACCGGTATAAATGCGCCTCAATTTCCACAAATCCGCACCTGAGAAACGTATAAAGAGTCTCGCGAGTCACATCAAAACGCCAGGAAGAAGCGCTCCCTGTATCCGATTTTTTCTTAACAAAAATATAGGGGGAGTGACGTAGGGGAGTAAAAGTAGGGTAGGCTCTACCCTATTCTGTGTGGCTTTTGAGGCTTGTGAACAGGCTAAATCTCGCCCTTGCCAAATGCTGCGTCCATGACGTCTTGGTACTCGGCTGGGTTGACAAGTGCGATGCCGCGTTCCTTGTCAGCGAGCATGAGCAGCGTTGCACCAGGTTCCAGGTTGAAAATATCGCGCACTTCCTTCGGGATCACAATCTGGGATTTTGGCCCGAGTTTGACCATCCCGATGTACTTCCCTTCGTAACTCTGATCGGCTCCCCGATTGCCATCATCAGCCACAGTTATGCTCCCATCGCACTCTGACATTGCACCTTAACGGCGGTACGTAGGGAAGTCTACTCCAGCGGCCACATCTACCAGCCCACACCCCAAAAATCACTCACATGCTGACCAGATCGTTCCGCTTTCTGGCCAGCGCATCCCTGGTGGCGATATCTCCAGTCCAGCACACTAGACACCATGAGAACAGCAATCATTGTGATGGATGTGCAGGAATCGTTTCGTCAGTTGCCGGTGTGGGCGGAGGTATCCAACCCAGAGATCGTGCGGGACGTCGATACGCTGGTGCAGCAGGCCCGAGCGGAGGGGCATGCGGTGGTGTGGGTGATGCATGCCGCGCCGGGAAGCGGAACCGCCTTTGACCCGGAATTGGGACATGTGCGATTGATGGAGGGGCTCACACCCGATCCAGGCGAGCCGACGTTTGTCAAAACCACAAGGAATGCGTTTACCAGCACCGAGCTTGCGCGGTATCTCACTCAGGAGCACATCACGCACCTAGTGATCGTGGGCATCCAAACGGAGCAGTGCTGCGAGACCACAGCGCGTCTGGCGGCGGATATGGGGTACGACGTTACATTTGTCACCGATGCCACCGCTACGTTCCCTATCGTTCGCCCCGACACAGGCGAGGTGCTGCCTGCCCAGGAGGTTATCGAACGCACCGAATACGCGCTAGCAGGGCGGTTCGCGCGTATTGAATCGAAGGACGCAGTAAGCTGGCGCAGGTGAATACCGTCGCGTTCGTGGTGCCTGACCGCGTTCAGCTTCTCGACGTCGCTGGCCCCGCCCAGGTGTTCAGCACCCTCCGCGATCTCACTGGCGAGCCCTCCACCATTGTTTATGTGGGGGAGCAGCAAACCGTCCAGTCGAAACAAGGGCTACCAGTTAATGTGAGCACCGACTGGCCGGGCCTGACGCCGGATGATCTGCTGATCATTCCCGGTTTTGCAGCCACGGCACACCCGCTCAACAACAATTTGCTCGCCAGCATCGCAGCGCATCATGCTGCAGGCGGCACAATCGCCAGTATCTGTGCGGGTGCGTTCATCATGGCGGAGGCAGGGCTTCTCGACGGCCGCCGTGCCACCACCCACCACGACCTTCAAGACACCCTCGGCGCGCGCTACCCTCGTGTCCACGTGGTGCGTGACGTGCTATTTGTCGGTGGTCAGGGCATCTACACCTCCGCCGGGATTGCCAGTGGCATCGACCTATCCCTGCACCTAGTGGAGCAACATTTCGGCGCGCGGATTGCGGCCCGCATTGCTAGGACCATGGTGGTGTACGCCCGCCGCAACGGAAACATGGAGCAGCACAGTGTGATGCTGCGCTACCGTGACCACTGCGATGATCTGGTGCACCGCATCCAGGATTTTTTGAATGATCATTTTGCCCAGAGCTTTACACTCGCGGACTTGGCCCGGCGCGGCAACGTTAGCGAACGCACTCTGAGCAGGTCTTTTATGAAGAATATTGGGCTAACGCCGAGCCAGTACCAACGGGCTGTGCGCCTGGAACATGCGGAGCTGTTGGTTGCGCAGGGTGCCACGATGGAGCAGGCGGCACGGCAGGTTGGTTTTGCGGATGCCAGATCGTTGCGTAAGCATCGCGCTTAGCGCGGATCAGTCCGGCTCGCCCAAAAACTCCCTGATCGCTGGCCATTCCCGCTCGGCTTGTTCCCGCCCGGCGCGGTAGGATTCTTGGAGCTTGTGTAGGTTGCGTTCCCGGTTTTCCACCGACATGTTTTCAGCGAAGAACAGGTAGGCGTTGCCGCCACGTTCCAGTTCGAGGAGTCGGGCGCGGGTGGCGTTGTAGTGGTCGGGCCGCGCTATCAGGGCGTCGGCAATGGCCGGGTGGGTGCGAAAGACCCGGCGCAGGATGCCCGCAGGGGTGGCTTTGCCTTTGGTGTAGGCGCGCGGCCTGCTCATGATCACTAGAAAGCGCCGGAATCCTGCAGCTTCAGCAGCATCGATGGGGATGCCTCCGCTGGGGCCGAGGGCGCCGTCGGCGTAGAGCTCGCCGTCAACGTGGGGCATGATCATGAAACCGGGCATGGTGGAGGAAGCGCGGACGCGGAGCATCAGGGCGTCGATAGTGGAAGTGTGGTCGCGGTTCCACCAGGTCATGCTGCCGGTGTCTACGTGGAATGCCCCGATGCTGAAGGGGGTGGGGTTTCGGAGGAAGGCGGGAAAATCGAAGGCGGCGATGCGCCCGCCGGAATGCTCAAAGGTGAGTAGTGGTGCTTCGTGGTAGATGTAGTTGCTGTCGAAATAGCCGCGTCCCCGCACGAAAGACCCCCAACCGCCCGTGCGCGGGTTGGCACCAATGCTGACAAAACTCTCCCGAGTGCGCAGCGGATCGCCCGCCAGAAAGTTCGCCGTGTGCGAGGCACCTGCGGACACGCCGCCCACCCAACCGAACTCGATGCCCTCACGCATGAGCTTTTCGACGACCGCCCCGGTGTAGCTATTGCGCATGCCACCGCCCTCAATGACCAGCGCAGTGTCAGAAAAACGCATGAATCTAGTGCTTTTTGCGGAAAGGCAGCAGGTGCATGACGCCCACGATCACGGCACCGACGATGCTTCCGACGATGAGTGAGCAGAACGTATCCACAAGCCATTCGGCGAAACCACCCAGGTGATGAACCGCGTGGGTTGCATGGTGGATGATGTCATGCGGAGTGTGCCAGCCAAGCTGGTCCAACCCAGATACGATGATGTGCCCGCCGACCCACAGCATGGCGAACGTGCCGATGACGGCGATGATGTTCAAAAGACGGGGCATCGCTGCCACCATTCCACGCCCAAGTTTCTGCGCCCCGGCGCTGTCGCGGGAGGCTAATCCCATCCCCACATCGTCCATCTTCACCAGCAGGCCCACCACCCCGTAGACCAACGCGGTAATCCCGATGGCCACGATGATGAGCACAATAGTGCGCATGGCCAAGGGTTCGGCCGCGACCTCGTTGAGGGAGATGACCATGATCTCTGCGCTGAGGATTAGGTCAGTGGTGACTGCACCGCGCACCAGCTTGTTTTCCGCATCGGGTCCGGTATCCACTGCGGCTTCCTCGTGGTCCTCGTGGCCGCTGATTTTTCTCCCAGACTTTCTCGGCGCCCTCAAAACACAAGTAGGCACCACCCAGCATCAATATGGGGTTCAGTAACCACGGGGCAAGCCAACTGAGTAGCAGCGCCACAGGCAGAATGATCACCAGTTTGTTGAACAGTGAGCCTTTGGCGATGCGCCAGATGATGGGGAGTTCGCGCGCCGGGGTGACTCCTTGAACGAAGCGGGGGGTGACAGCGGCGTCGTCAACAACGATTCCTGTGGCCTTGGCGCTGGTTTTTCCTGCGGCGGCGGCGACATCATCGATGCTGGCTGAGGCTGTTTTGGCGATGAGCGCGACGTCGTCAAGCAGTGCTGCAAGACCTCCGGGCATAGTGACACTCCAGTGGGGTAGTAGGCAGTAAGCCCTATAATCTTACCTTTATTTAAACTTCCAGGGCCCATCGCACAAACTTGGACATTTCCTCAGCACACAGCACCAGCGATGCCATGCCGATGGCTACTACCCAATGCGTGAAGTCCAGGGAGGCAGTTCCGAAGGCTGCTTGCAGGAACGGAATGTGCACCACGCATACCTGCAGGAACACCGCGATGCCGATGGATGCCCACAGCCAGCGGTTGCGGAAGATGCCGATGAATGCGGAATGAATGTCGGAGCGGGCGTTCAGGGCGTTGAACAGCTGGGCAAAAACAAGGGTGGTAAACCCTGCGGTACGGGCCACCTCCAAAGAATCGTGGCCGTTCACAATGCCGCCGGGGAGGAAGAAATCAATGGTGGCTAGCGTCACGGCCCCCATAATCACGCCAATGTAAATGACCTGTGCCCACATGTCGCGGTTGATGATGCTGTCGCTTATGCGTCGGGGTGCGCGCTCCATCACGTCGTCATCTGCGGGATCAACGCCCATGGCCAGCGCCGGTCCGGAATCGGTGATCAGGTTGATCCACAGGATTTGGGTTGCCAGTAGGGGAAGAACCACCCCACCGCCGCTGTCGTTAAGCCCTAGCCACCCCGCCAGCAGGACACCGAAGAACACGGTGACCACTTCGCCCATGTTGGAACTCAGCAGGTAGCGCAGGAATTTTCGAATGTTGTCAAAGGTCACGCGCCCCTGCTCCACTGCCGAAACAATGGTGCCGTAGTTGTCATCGGCGAGGATCATGGTGGCGGCTTCTTTGGTTACCTCGGTGCCGGTGATGCCCATGGCCACGCCAATATCGGCGCTTTTCAGCGCAGGTGCGTCATTCACGCCGTCGCCGGTCATGGCCACGATGTTGCCGTCCGCCTGTAGTGCGTCCACAATGCGGAGTTTGTGGGCGGGTGCGACGCGGGCGTACACGTCGGTTGTGCGCACCGCTTCAGCAAATTCCTGATCGCTCATGTCATCGATGTCCTTGCCGGTGAAGGCGGCGGTGGCATCAAAACCCAGGGAGGTTGCGATGTTGCTGGCGGTCACCGGGTGATCGCCGGTGATCATGATTGTGCGGATACCGGCATGGTGAGCCTGTTCGATGGCCTCTTTCGCCTCGTCGCGCGGTGGATCGATAATGCCGACGACACCCAGGAAGGTCAAGTCATCTTCTTCCAGCGCCACCAAACCCGTGCGCCGCGCGACCCCCAGTGTGCGGTAACCCTTCCGCGATAACTCTTCGACGGTGTCCAGGATTGCTTCACGACGCCCTCGGTTCAAGCTCACGTTCGCTGTTACCCACCTGCTCTCGGGCGCAATGCTCCAACAACACATCGGGAGCACCTTTACTGTACAGATAGCCGGGAACCAAGACGGTCATCATTTTGCGCTCAGAGCTGAACGGGATTTCTCCCAGCCGCTGAGGGGCAGGGTCTGGGTTTAACACCACCTTTGGCAGCGCCACCAAAAACGCCGCCTCGGTTGGGTCGCCTACAATCTCCCAGCCGTTGGCGGTGTACTCCAGCTGCGCATTATTCGCGGTTGCACCAGCAACCATCGTCAACTCCGCCTCAATGCGGGCGTTGTCATTGATGCTGGTCGCGTCGCCGGAAGGATCGTAGCCGGACCCCTCCAGGATGGTACTTCCAGATGCTGTGACGATTTCCAGCAGGGTCATTTCGTTTCGGGTGAGCGTGCCGGTTTTATCTGAGCACACAACGCTCGCGGAACCGAGGGTTTCCACGGATGGAAGATTCTTCATCACCGCGTTTCTGCGTGCCATGGCCTGAACGCCCAGCGCTAACACCAGCGACAAAATTGCAGGCAGTCCCTCCGGCACCGCCGCCACCGCCAGGGAGACGCCGAGCAGCAAAATATCCACCGCATCTTTGGTGCTGTGTACGCCGTTGACCAGTGCGAGGGTGACCATCACGATCACCGCAATACCCACGACGAGGAGGCCAAGCGTTCGGGAGATGGTAGCAATTTCCTTCTTCAGCGGCGAGTCTTCCGCCTCGGTCTCGTCCAGCATGGTGGCGATCTGCCCCATTTGGGTTTCCATGCCGGTGTGCATGACTTCGGCGGTCCCCACGCCCCGAACCACGGCGGTGCCTTTAAATACCATGTCAGTACGGTCTCCCAGGGGTGCATTCTCTGGGGTGGGGGATGGGTCTTTGATAACTGCTTCGGATTCGCCTGTCAGTGATGATTCCTGCACGGCGAGATTCGTGGCGGAAATCAGTTTCGCGTCGGCACCAACAGCGTCGCCTTCCGCAAGAAGTAGAATATCGCCGGGAACTAATTCTTCCGATGGGATGACGGTTTGTTTACCGTCGCGGAGCACGGTGGAATGCGCCGCTGTCATTCGTGCAAGTGCTGCGACGGCATGCGCTGCCCGTTGTTCCTGAGTAAAGCCGAGAATCGCATTAGCTATAACGATTAAACCAATCACCACTGTGTCAATCGGAACCCCATGTGAGCCTTCAATAAACCATGCTCCGCAGGAAATTGCCATGGCGATAAACAGCAAATACACCAGAGGGTCTTGGAATTGGCGGAGAAAAACCAGCCATGTGGGTTCCGTTGTTGCCGCGCGGAGTTCATTGAGCCCGTAGGTGTCCAGGCGTTGCGCCGCGTCCGCAGACGTGAGTCCAGTGGGGCGATTCGTTGCTGTCATTGATGGCACCTTTCGTCAACTCTCCATGCTACGACAAGTTTTGTGCAGGTTTGTGGCCTAGCAACCTCACTGCAGTCTCACGGTGGCATCAGACCGCCTCGCCTACTCTTTGGCTAAATTTCTAGACAATTTCCAGCATATTTACAGCACTGCTACTTAGCCTTAGATAAACAAGGTGCGACGAGAAGGAGAAACGATGAGACGACGGTCTTTTATTGGTGTGACAGCGGGTGCTGTGTTGGGCATTCCCATCATCAGCGCGTGTAGCAGTTCCGGTGGGGGCAGCGGGGCGTCGACAAGCTCAGTGTCGGCAACAGCGGCCAGTAATTCTGCGTTAAATTTTGATCCCAAAGCATTCACTGAGGAAAGTACCACAGTGACAATGGCAGACGGTGAAGAAGTGACCGTCAACTACAAACTGTGGAAGGGGATTGTGTATGTTGCCAACCCGGTTGATGCCGAATATCAAAGCATGAATATCAAACAACCTACGTCCGTGAATGGGAAAGAGGTGGATGCCTCAGGGTCGCCCATTGTTTTTGCCATGAACATTGGTGGCTACACGTCATCGGCCGTCAATGCTGAACAGTCGGGCGGAATGCCGGGCGGCGGGATGCCTCCAGGTGATGGTGCCCCGCCGGCCGGCGGCGGTGGGGTCGAATCTGGCAGTGGTGCGCAAATGAGTGCTGGAAAGCGTATTGACCTCGGCGATTATGCCTTGGCCAGTGGCCTTGTGGTGGTCAATCCTGGCGCACGCGGTCGCGATAACGTTAATGCGGATGGCGTGTACTTTGGCAAGGCGCCCGCCGCGATTGTGGATCTTAAAGCAGCCGTGCGATACCTGAAGGCCAACTCTGGTGTCGTGCCTGGTAACACCGATCGGATTGTCTCAAGTGGTAGTTCCGCTGGTGGTGCGTTGTCCGTGCTGTTGGGGGCGTCCGGCGGCAGCGACCTGTATCAGAAGGATCTTGTGGCGCTCGGGGCGGCGGATGCCAGTGACGCCATTTACGCCGTTGCTGGTTATTGCCCCATCACTGACCTGGAGAATGCGGACGCGGCCTATGAATGGTGCTTTGGTGATGCCACGAACGAAACGGTTTCGGTCAACGCCACCGTCTCCGAGGAGCTGCGTGCGCGTTTCCCGCAGTACATGGAGCGGTTGGGCCTCAAGGATGATCAGGGCAGGAAACTTACTGCGGATAACCTGGCGGAGCATATGTTGTCGGTGCATCTGCGCCCCTCGGCGAAGCGTTACCTGGATGGTCTATCGGATGAGGACCGGGCAGCATATGTGGCACAGAATCCGTGGGTGGAGGGTGATTTCACCTGGGAACAGTTCATTGATCACACAGGTCGCGGGAAGGGTGCTCCAGCATTTGACGCGCTTGATTTAAGCAGCGGCGAGAACAGCCTGTTTGGTAATGAGAACACAAATGCCCGGCATTTCACCACCTATGCACAGGGTGGCGATCTGGAGGAAGGAGTGGAGGATGCGGTCACGCGCATGAACCCGATGGGCTTTATCCTGGACCGCAACCCCCAACGCGCTCAACATTGGTTCCTCCGGGTGGGTGCGAAAGATACGGATACCAGTTTCTCTATTGTCAGCAACCTTGCCTCGGCGTTAAGTAACGCTGGTGACGCAGTGGACACGTCCTACTACTGGGACGCAGGCCATGGTGCTAATGAGGATCCTGATGCATTTATCGCATGGGTTAAATCACTATAAGAGTTAGGACATGTGCGTTACTGACAGCGTCTCCACCGATTCATCGGTGCAGGTTTCCAACGTCAATGGTGCCGTGATTGATCCAGTGTCATTCGGGGGGTAGACCTGCACAAACACTGATTCCGCAACGGAATCACAGTTGTGGATGTGTGGGTTGCTGGACCTGAGGCCAAAGTGCGCGTTAGAACCGGTTTGGATCAGGCCGTCGGAACCGGAATTGTCGGATTGTCCCTCGCCTTCACGGGTGGCGGCTGCACCGATCTGGTTTTTCGCGCCGTCGAGAAGTGATAGTCCTGGGAAGCCTTTGAGGATGCAGGCTGGGCCTTTGTTGGTGAGGGTGATTTCTGTGAAGGTGGAGCCTGCGCCGTTGCCGCTGGGGGTGGCGACCATCTCTAGTTGCTCAGCTTCGCAGGGGCCTACGGGGGTGCTTTCGGGGGTGGATGGGGGTGCTTTTATGGGTGGTGGTTGTCTTGGTGGTTGAGGTGGAAGTGAGCGGTGTTGCTGCGTTCATCTGCGAGGTGTTTTGTGTTCCGCAGGCACTGAGTCCTACTGCTAGGCAGAAGGCGGCTGCCGCGATTCCTATGGTTGTTGTGGTGAGGCGTGGAGTAGTCATACTTCCCAGTCTATGTATAGTAATGGCGACCCCGCGGGTGCCAGGCGCGTAATGGCTGTGGCTGAGAATAAACCGCACGAACCTGATCCGGGTAATACCGGCGCTAGGGAGGATAAATGAAAAAGATGATGACGTGGCGTGTCGTGGACATTGTTGTTGCGGCAGTGCTTGGCGTGGCCTGTGGCCTGCTGTTTTGGGTATGGAATTCAATTGGCTACGCCTGGTACACGGCGGCGCAGGCCATAACACCCGGTTTCGGGGGTATCGCAACGGGTATCTGGTTGATCGGTGGCGTCTTGGGTGCACTGGTGATCCGCAAGCCGGGTGCCGCGATTTTTTTGTCGAAGTGGTGGCGGCTTGTGTGTCGGCCATTCTGGGTAACCAGTGGGGGATAGAGACGGTGTATTCCGGCCTGGCTCAAGGGTTGGGTGCGGAACTAATGTTTGCGATTTTTTTGTTTACCGCCGGTTTTCCCTTCCCGGTGGCTGTGCTCGAGGGGTATTGGCGCGGCCGTTGGCGGCTGGGCGCTTGAACTGGTGACTAGTGCAAACTACGCAATGTCTGTGACCTTCAACGTGATTTATCTGTCCACCATGTGCATCAGTGGCGCGTTGCTTGCTGGTGCGTTGGGGTTTGTGTTGGTGCGCGGCTTGGCGGCGACGGGCGCGCTGGATCGTTTCGCCGTGGGGTCGCGAGCGCCAGCGCCTGGTGTAGCGCCATGCCCGTTGCGGTACGTGTCCAGGATTTCGGCTGGCGGCACGCCGGACGCAAAAACCCCACCCTTGAGGGCCTGACACTGAGCATCGATCAAGGTGAGCGGGTGCTCTTGCTCGGGGAATCCGGCTCTGGCAAATCAACGTTGCTCGCCGCCATCGCCGGGATTCTCGGTGATGATGAAGGGGAACAGGCTGGTCAGGTGCTTATCGACGGCCACCCCTCTCGCAGCGTCCGCGGCATGGTGGGGTTGGTGCTGCAAGACCCCGATTCGCAGGTGATTTGTTCCCGCGTCGGCGACGATGTGGTGTTTGGCTGCGAGAACCTGGGGGTTCCACGTGAGGAGATGTGGCATCGCGCGCGTCGCGCTCTGGACATGGTGGGATTGCCGCTGCCGTTTGATCACCCCACGGAACACCTCTCCGGTGGGCAGAAGCAACGCTTGGCTCTCGCTGGCGTGATCGCCATGGGGGCGCAAGTGATCGTGCTTGATGAACCCACGGCGAACCTTGACCCGGCTGGTGTACAGGACGTCCGCGATGCCGTCGCCCAGGTCGCGGCGGAGACGGGCGCCACGCTGATTGTGGTGGAACATCGCGTGGACACGTGGTGTGACGTGGTGGATCGGCTTGTGGTTCTCGGCACCGCTGAGCGGGGCATCATTGCCGACGGTCCGCCTCACCACGTGTTGGAACACTATGGGCAACGTCTGGCCGACGTGGGCGTGTGGGTGCCCGGCATGGATGTTCCTATTGAACCGCTGCCTGGGGTTGGGGATGCACAATCTGCTCTCCAGGCAACACAATTGAGCGTTGGCTGGGACTCCCACACCCCTGTTGGCGAACCCCGTACATTGCACCTTCCCCCTCGGCTGCTCCACGGTGATCACTGGACCCAACGGCGCGGGTAAAACCACCCTTGGTCTTACTCTCGCCGGGTTGTTGAACCCGATTGCGGGCACCGTTGAGGCCGACGCTACTGTTGCGCGCGGGCTTGGCACCAACCCTGGCGGGTGGACATCGGAAGAGTTGGCCAGCCGCATCGGGTGCATCTTCCAAAACCCCGAGCACCAGTTCCTAGCGCGCACTGTTCGGGAGGAACTGCTCATCGGTGCCACGTTGCGCGACGGCGCAGGTGGCAGGGGTAGGGGTTGGTTCCGCAAGCGCCGCACACCCACCACCGCAGACCTGGAACGCGTCGATGAATTGCTTCATATGCTGCGCCTTGACCATCTCGCCGAGGCGCACCCTTTCTCGCTGTCCGGTGGCCAGAAGCGCAGGTTGTCGGTAGCAACCGCACTGGTGTGCGCGCCCAGCGTCATCATCATGGACGAACCCACGTTCGGTCAGGATCGTCGAACCTTCATTGAACTCGTGCGTCTCCTTCGCGGGCTGCGTGAGGAGGGAATTACCCTCGCCGCCATCACTCACGACGAGCTCTTCATTGCCCTCATGGGCCAACACCACATCGAGGTGCGTTAAATGACCAGCTTCATGGATGCCATCAACCCCGTCACCAGGATTGGCGCGGTCCTTCTCCTGGCCACGCCGCTGCTGGTGAGCGTCGATGTGGTCTCCGCCGCCGTGGCACTGACAGCAACTATTCTGCTCGCGCCCCTCGTGGGGATGCCATGGTTACAGCTCATCCGCCGCAGCTGGCCCATTCTCGCCGCCGCACCCATCTCGGGACTGTCGATGGCGCTTTACGGACGCCCAGAAGGAACCGAATACGCCAGCTTCCTCTTCGCACACATCACCGATAACTCCCTCCAGCTCGCGTTGGCGATTATGGTACGTGTTCTGGCCATCGGCCTGCCGGTGGTGGTGCTCACCGCGCGTGTAGACCCCACCGACTTTGGCGACGGCCTTGCCCAAGTCCTTCGATTTCCAGCACGCTTTGTCATTGGGACTGTCGCAGGTGTCCGCCTCCTTGGACTCTTTCGCAGGGACTGGGCATCCCTCGGCAGAGCACGCCGCGCGCGGGGTGTTGCCGACACCTCCCGCATCCGCCACGCCGCCACCATGTCCTTCAGCCTGCTCGTTGTGGCGCTGCGACGCGGTACGAAGCTCGCCACCGCCATGGAAGCCCGAGGATTTGGCGCGCCGGGTCTGCGCACATGGGGTCGCGCATCCACGGTTGGCTGGCGGGACGCGGTGGTGCTGATGATCGCAGCACTCATCTCCACCGCCGCCATCGCCGTTGCCGTCTACGCTGGAACATTCCGGTTTCTGGGGGCTTAATGGACCACCTGCACACCATTGCCCATGCCTGCGCCGATGCCCGCACGGTACTTATCGACGGCCGCTCCGGCTCTGGCAAAACCACGTTCGCTGCGGCACTGGCCAGGCTCACCGGCCATGAGGTTATCCATCTTGATGATTTCTATCCCGGTTGGTGGGGCTTGAACGATGCCATGAGTATGGTCGCCCACGATGTTCTTCATCCCACGCATCCCGGTTATCGGCGCTGGGACTGGGAGACCAACACGTCTGGTGGGTGGGTAAACCTGGATCCTGAGCGGCCGAGGATTGTAGAAGGGGTGGGTGCGGTCAGCGAGGCGTCGATACGCGCGGCGCAGAAACGCGGCAAGGTAGTGAGCATTCGGCTTCACCTGGATACTCAGACGCGTAAACAACGTGCCTTGACACGGGACCCAGCTTTCGCCGACTGGTGGGACGTGTGGGCGGCGCAGGAGGATGCACGTGGTGAGCAGCTGCCCGTGGACTATGAACTAGGGTGAAATACCATGACTGTCATACGGATAGCTGCGGTGGTTATTGAAAACCCACATGGGAAAATTCTGAGCGTTCGAAAACGTGGGACCACTGCATTGATGCTGCCCGGGGGTAAAATTGAGCCAGGGGAGGAGCCTATCCAGACAGCCGCGCGGGAGATTTTCGAGGAAATTGGGCTTGAGCTGCCGCTGAGTGAACTCACGTATCTGGATACACTGACAGCGCCAGCGGCGAACGAACCAGGTGCCACCGTGTGTTGTGACGTGTTTGTCTGGAGCGGGACTCTTGATCATTTGCCCAGTGTGCAGGCGGAAATTGATGAAGCATGCTGGTGTGATGTCTCGTCAACAAGTCCAAAGTTAGCACCACTGAGTAGAGACGTCGTGTTTCCCCGATTGCGTGGGAAACGGGGTTAGTGTGGCGATATCGACATAACGTCCCGTTTTAGCAGTTCACGGGACTGGTAGGGGGGAGTGGTGAACATATTTTTGTAACATGTATCAACCCTGTTTCTTTTTTTGATGTTCCTCACAGTTAAGATATCCAATAACGAAACCGGGTTGGCTCCCTCGCTGCCCGCCTTGTCGTTCGCAGACACTGGAGGTCTTCATGACGCTTAAGAAAACAATCGCTGTACTCACAGCGGCAGCGCTCGCAGTCGGAATGGCTGCCTGCTCCTCTGGCTCGGGAGGCAGCGGCGGCGACGGGAACTATATCGTTGTCAATGGCAGCGAACCCCAGCATCCCCTTCTTCCGGGTGATACCAATGAAAACGGTGGTGGTCGCATCATCGACATGATCAACTCCGGTCTGATGTACTACGACGCAGAGGGTAAAGCCAAGAAAGACCTCGCTGAATCCATTGAGCTTGAGGGCGAAAAAACCTACCGCATCACCCTCAAAGACGGCATGTCCTTCTCCGACGACACCCCCATCAAAGCTGATAACTTTGTCAAGGCATGGAACTATGTTGTAGAACATGATCAGCTTGGATCCTCCTACTTCGAATCCATTCAGGGGTATGAATCTGGAAAGCCCATGGAGGGTTTGAAGGTTGTTGACGACAAAACATTTACCGTGGAGCTGAACCAGCCGGAAGCTGACTTCCCGAACCGTCTCGGCTACACGGCCTTCTTCCCGCTTCCCGATTCCGCTTTTGATGACATGGATGCCTACGGCGAAAAGCCCGTGAGCAGCGGACCCTATAAGCTGCAAGAGTGGTCCCACAACGAAAGCGCCACCATCGTTCCCAATGACAGCTACAAGGGCGACCGCAAAGCCCAAAACGAGGGCGTGAAGTTCGTCTTCTATCCCCAGCTCGACCCCGCCTACGCTGACCTCCTCGCGGGCCAGCTCGACGTGCTGGATGCGGTTCCGGACTCCGCCATGACGAGCTATCAGCAGGAACTGGGCGACCGTGCCGTCAACGAATCTGTCGCTCTGTTCCAGAGCTTCACCATTCCGCAGAAGCTGGAACACTTCAGCGGTGAGGAAGGCAACTCCGCCGCCAGGCGATCTCGCTGGCCATCAATCGCGAGGAAGTGACCGAGAAGATCTTTAACAAGACTCGCACTCCCGCAAAAGACTTCACCACTCCTGTCGCGGAAGGCTACTCCGCTGACATCGCAGGAAACGATGTTCTCGCCTACAACCCCGAGAAGGCCAAAGAGTTGTGGGCCAAGGCCGACGAAATGTCCCCCTTCACAGGTGAATTCAGCATTGCCTACAACGCCGACGGCGGGCACCAGGGCTGGGTTGATGCTGTGGCAAACTCCATCAAGAACACCCTGGGTATTGAGGCCGTGGGTAACCCCTACCCGGACTTCAAGTCCTTGCGGGACGACATCACCAACCGCACCATCAGCGGTGCCTTCCGTTCCGGATGGCAGGGTGACTACCCCGGTTTGGGTAACTTCCTCGTGCCGCTCTACGGCACAGGCGGCAGCAGCAACGATGGTGATTACTCCAACCCTGACTTCGATGCCAAGTTGAAGGAAGCCGCAAGCGCAAAGACTTCTGAGGAATCCAATGCCCTCTACAACCAGTCCCAGGAGACGCTGTTTAAGGATCTTCCGGCTATTCCACTGTGGTACGCCAACGTAACTGGTGGATACTCCGAGAACGTGAGCAACGTGGATTTCGGCTGGAATACCACCCCGCTCTACTACAAGATCACCAGGAAGTAACAGGATGTAACCCGTCCTTCGGCATGCCCCGAGGCCGCATGTGAGCGGACTCGGGGCGTTGCCATTCACCAAAACTCGTGAAGGAAACCAACCATGTTGCGTTATGTTGGGCGCCGCTTGCTCCAGATGATTCCGGTCTTTTTCGGAGCGACCTTACTGATTTACGCCCTCGTCTTTCTTATGCCTGGTGATCCAGTCCAGGCACTCGGCGGTGACCGCGGCCTTTCAGCAGCAGCGGAAGCTCGCGTCCGAGCTGAATACAATCTGGATAAACCATTTATCGTCCAGTACTTGCTGTACCTCAAAGGTGTGTTCTCCCTTGACTTCGGTACAACCTTCTCTGGACGGCCCGTCACTGAAGTGATGGCGCACGCGTTCCCTGTGACCATCAAACTGGCTGTGATGGCACTGGTTTTTGAAACCATCTTCGGTGTGGCCTTCGGCGTGATTGCTGGTATCCGCCGCGGCGGTATCTTTGACTCCACTGTCCTGGTCATGTCGTTGTTTGTCATTGCCGTTCCCTCGTTCGTGATCGGCTTTGTGCTGCAGTTTGTGGTGGGTGTGAAGTGGAAACTTCTGCCCGTAACAGTGGGTGCGAATGATAGCTTCCAAGCCCTACTCATGCCCGCGATTGTGCTGGGTGCGTTGTCGTTTGCGTATATTCTTCGGTTGACAAGACAATCCGTCAGTGAAATCTCACCGCCGATTATGTTCGCACCGCGCGGGCGAAAGGCTTGAGCAACGGCGCTGTGATGGGGCGGCATGTGTTGCGTAATTCCCTGATCCCCGTGGTCACCTACATTGGCGCAGACCTTGGTGGACTCATGGCTGGCGCTATTGTCACGGAAGGCATCTTCGGTATCAGCGGTGTTGGTGGAACCATGTACCAGGCGATCCTGAAAGGTGAGCCTACCACTGTCGTGTCCTTCACCATGGTGCTTGTCATCGTCTATATTTTCGCCAACCTCCTCGTAGACTTGATCTACGCCCTTCTCGACCCAAGGATTCGCTATGTCTAACTCAGTTACACCACGCCGTGGTCAAGAGCGCTTCATTGCGGACACCGACGAAACCGGACTAGGTGCTGTCGATGCCGTGGCTGACGAGTCGGCCCCCACCTCAGTGTGGAGTGAGGCATGGCGTTACCTGCGTCGCCGCCCCCTGTTCTGGATCGCCGCTACCCTGATCCTCATTGCACTGCTCCTCGCACTTGTGCCGCAGTGGTTCACCTCTGTGAAACCCGGTGTGTGCGTGCTGGGGCAGCAACTGAAAGGTCCCGAGCCTGGCCATCCGTTTGGCTTTGATCGTCAAGGCTGTGACATTTACTCGCGCACCGTCTATGGTGCTCGTGCCTCCGTGGCCGTTGGCGTGCTCACCACCTTGTTGGTGGTGATTATTGGTACGCTGATCGGTTCCCTCGCAGGCTACATTGGCGGTTTCCTTGATTCGGTGCTGTCCCGCGTTACTGACATTTTCTTTGCCATTCCGCTTGTGCTGGCCGCCATCGTCGTGATGCAGATGTTCAAAGAACAACGCACCATTGTGACTGTGGTGCTTGTGCTGGGCATCTTCGGCTGGACCTCCATTGCCCGCATCACCCGCGGTGCCGTGATGAGCGTGAAAAACGATGAGTATGTGATTGCGGCGAAGGCTCTCGGGGCGTCGAAAAGCAGGATTTTGCTGCAACACATCCTGCCGAACGCCGCCGCGCCGATCATCGTGTACGCAACAGTGGCTTTGGGCACCTTCATTGTGGCGGAAGCAACGCTGTCCTTCCTAGGTATTGGCCTGCCGCCGACAATTGTGTCGTGGGGTGGGGATATTTCCAGCGCACAGGCATCGCTCCGTACGCAGCCCATGGTGCTGTTCTACCCGGCCATGGCACTAGCACTGACGGTGCTCAGCTTCATCATGATGGGTGATGTTGTGCGTGACGCCCTTGACCCGAAGTCCCGGAAACGATGAGTGAGAAAGCGATGACTGACAACAACGACCAACCATTGCTTGAACTGAAGGATCTGAAAATCTCCTTCACCTCCTCCACGGGTGTGGTGGATGCTGTTCGCGGCGTCAACCTCACCATCTACCCGGGCCAGTCCGTGGCCATTGTGGGGGGAGTCCGGTTCAGGCAAGTCCACCACGGCGATGGCGGTGATCGGGTTGCTTCCCGGTACGGGCAAAGTCACTGGCGGCACGATTTTGTTCAATGGTGAGGACATTACGGGGCTGAGCGATAAGGAGATGCAGCACTACCGCGGCTCCGACATCGGCCTGGTGCCGCAAGACCCGATGAGTAACCTTAACCCGGTATGGAGCATTGGCACCCAGGTGAAAGAATCGTTGCGCGCGAACAACGTGGTGGAAGGATCCGAAGCCAACAAACGCGTGGTGGAGCTGCTGCAAGAGGCAGGGCTTGACGACGCCGAGCGCCGCGCCAAGCAGTACCCTCACGAGTTTTCCGGTGGTATGCGCCAGCGTGCGCTCATTGGCATCGGGCTGGCTGCACGCCCGAAGCTGCTCATCGCCGACGAACCCACCTCTGCCCTCGATGTGACGGTGCAGCGTCGTATTCTGGATCATCTGGAAGGGTTGACGCATGAACTAGGCACGGCGGTGCTGTTTATTACCCACGATCTGGGCCTGGCAGCTGAACGGGCCTCGCACCTTGTTGTTATGCACCGTGGCCGCGTCGTGGAATCTGGCCCGAGTCTGGATATTCTGCGCGACCCGCAGCACCCCTACACGCAGCGCCTAGTCAAGGCAGCCCCCTCGCTGGCGTCCGCGCGTATCCAATCTGCGCAGGAACACGGCATCGAATCCTCTGAGTTGCTGGCTGGGAAGGCAGAGGCCTCGGATGAGGAAGTCATTCGGGTGGAAAACCTGACCAAGGAGTTTGATATTCGCGGCGAAAAAGGCGCGAAGAAGAAACTGCTGGCGGTGGATGATGTGTCCTTTAGCCTCCGCAAAGGCGCCACCCTAGCGCTGGTGGGGGAGTCCGGGTCGGGCAAATCCACCGTGGCCAATATGGTGTTGAATCTGCTGGATCCAACCAGCGGAAAGGTGTTCTATAAGGGAACGGATCTTTCCACGCTGGGATCCTCCGAGTTGTTTGAGATGCGCAGGAAGCTGCAGGTGGTGTTCCAAAACCCCTACGGTTCCTTGGATCCCATGTATTCCATCTACCGGTGTATTGAAGAACCTTTGGTGGTGCACAAGACCGGAAACCGGAAGGAACGCGAGGCCCGCGTGGCCGAACTCCTAGACATGGTGGCCATGCCGCGTTCAACCATGCGTCGCTACCCAAATGAGCTGTCGGGCGGTCAGCGCCAGCGCATCGCGGTGGCCCGAGCACTGGCGTTGAACCCAGAGGTGATTGTGCTGGATGAGGCCGTGTCCGCGCTGGACGTGTTGGTGCAGAACCAGATTCTGCAGTTGTTGGCCGGGTTGCAGGAAGAGCTGGACCTCAGCTACTTGTTCATCACCCATGACTTGGCGGTGGTCCGCCAGACCGCTGATGACGTGGCGGTTATGCGTCAAGGTAAACTCGTCGAGTCCGGCACGGTCGATGAGATTTTTGCCAACCCGACGGAATCCTACACGCGCGACCTCATTGATTCAGTGCCCGGTTTGGGGATTGAACTGGGGGTTGGCCAGTAGAAATACTGAAACCCCCTCTGCATGGGCTGGTTTGTCAGCTGATGCAGAGGGGGTTAGTGCCTTACGCTTCCGCTAGGGCGCTACTGCTATGAGTGCGTAATCCTGAATGGCAGGGTGCTCAGCCAGGAATCAACGGCGGAGCTTCCTACAGCAGGTGCGAGGGAACGCGGTTGCACGGCGGGTGCCTGTAGAATGTCGGCACGGGGCGTAGGTTGACCAGCGGCTGCCGTCGCGGCCACTCCGGTCTGGCGGGTAATCCACTCGGTGTGCTCAGCAACGGGAACGTACCAGCCAATGCTGCCGTTGACGTGGGGCAGCGCATTCTCGTTGGACATGCTGGCTACGCCCGCGATGGTATCGCCAATAAGCAGAGGACCGCCGGAATCGCCGGGCGTCAGGTGCCCACCGGTCACCCACACCTCAAGCAGGTCGGCCTCGCGGTTGTCGGGATCAATGTTGAACACACGCCGCTGCACCTCAAGGTCGCCTTGCTGCACCATCGGGAAGTAGTTCTGGGTGCCTCCGCCCCAGCCCACGGCGCGTGCATGAGTCCCGGGGGTCAGATGCTGGCCAGAAAGCTTTGCGACGGGCCCGTTACTCGGCTGGTCCAGTTTGATCACTGCAAGATCGGCCGTGGGGTGCATGACCACCTCCGCAGCGTGGCGCTGTTCGCCCTGGCGGTTTCCACCCAGGGAGACTAGAGAACGGTTGCCCTGGCCGACACAGTGCTTAGCGGTGATCAGCCACTCAGGGGAGATGCGGGTGGCACTGCAATCAGTATTGCCAAGGATGACGCGGGCAGACGCGGTGGCTGCCACGTCACCATCAGCGTTACGGCCGCCGCTGATCGCAGAAGCGGGGCTGATAGTGCCGAGCATGGCAGCTGCGGTGAGGGTTGCTGTGGCGAGTGCGAGGCTGGTGCGTCGTATAGCGTGGTTCGGCATTACTTAATCCTAAAGAATTGTGGCGATAAGGTCAGTTGGTCGTGCGAGAATGGCCCCTTTTGGGGTGACAACTAAAGGACGTTCGATCAGTTCAGGGTGGGTAACCATAGCTGTGATGAGGTCGTCATCGGGGGTTTCGGCGCTTAACCCCAGGTGCGTGTAGGCGGCCTCGCCGGTACGGATAATATCGTGTGCCTTCAACCCAGCGGTGGCGAGAACAGCAGTCAGTTCCTCGGCCGTGGGAGTGTCCGTCAAGTAGTGGATGATCGTAGGCGTGATGCCGCGTTGTTCGAGGTAGGCGAGTGCAGCGCGGGATTTTGAGCACTGCGGATTGTGGTACACGGTGGCTTCGGTGACACCAGTGGTTGGTTCTCCGAGAATCCCAGGATTGTCTGCTGTGGTCATGACGTTTAAGTTTAACGTAGTTCTAGGTGCTCATAGGTGAGGTGAGGGTCACATTATCTGCCCATGTGAGCGGATAACCTTGGGCGGCCAGCCATTCCAGGATATTGTCGCCGTGCCGCGTAATGCCATCCACGGCGGTCAATGTTGCCTCGATGGCACGTTCTGCCTCATCGGCGGTGATGATGCCCGCAGAGGTGGATGCCGCAAGCTCGTCAATATCTAGCACATCCACGGGTTCGCCCACAACGCAGCTGAGGTCTACGTAGAGATCACGGGTGTGCCATGTACTGGTGTCATTGGCGGTGTCTACAGCAATATCCACAATGTCCACGTAGTAGTCGGAACGTGTGGTGTCGGACGTTGCGCTGTCGGACTTGTCCTTGTCGCGGAAGTGGAAAATGCTCACCCGCAGGTTGAGTTCAGGTAGCAGCCAGCTTTCCAGGTAGCCAAAATCGGGGTGATCTGCGCCCCGCGCCATGTAGAGGCCAAAGTCAGTTTCCGTGTAAGTATCAACGGCGCGTTTGAAGCCTTTGGGATCGATATTGATCCGCTCAGGCACCAAAAACGTCTCGCTTTTCACGGGGTGCAGATCAACCATGGTAGGGCTACCTTAATTTGTAATAATTCCGGCGGTGGGGGTGAAAGTGCAGTTGGCCACGGTCTCAGCACCTTCGGCGTTCTTTTCCTTGGTGTTGATAGTGCCGCTGAGCCACGCCACGATTGTTCCGCGGCCGGTTTCAGCGGTACCAGAGACGGTTGCGGGGCCTGAAGGATTGATTCCGTTGTATTTCAGCGGTGCCACTCCATGCTTCAGGGTGTTCATGTTGACCCACTGCACCGTCATCTCACCACGTTGTTGCTCCGCCAAAGCGCCAGTGCCCAGCGCGGTGAACACAAAAGGCAGTGTGGTTTTCCGGCACCCCGGGCACGGGAAGCTTCGCCGGGCCGGATACCGCAAAGGCGGTGCCGGTGGCGTTTTGTGACCCACCAATGCACTCTCCGGCAAAAGCGGGCCAGCCGAACTGCGTGATCGCCGGGGCGTCGGACAGGGCGGGCATGTTCACTCCAGGTTCGCCTTCACCTTCGTAGTAGCTGACGGCGGAGCGGATCAGGTCGGCAATTTTCTTGTCCATGCCCGGCTGATCGGCCAAGGCGCGCATGCTGTTGAGGATTTCTGGCTTGGGCCGGCCAAGTTCATCAAGGGGTGACATGTCCTTCACAATGGCGTTGGCCGCGTCAACAGGGTTGTTGATTGGGCCTTTCGGGGCAGGGGAGGCGATAGGACGTGCCTTGTTCTTGTCGGCTTTATCCTTATCCGACTTATCTTTGTCAGCCTTGTCTTTGTCCGCTGCCGCAGCAACGGGAACCACTGCGCTGGGGGCCATGGGAACAGTTCCGGCTGTGAACAGTACGCCAGCCGTCATGACGGTGGCGATGGCACGCCGGGTTGCCGCGGTGGTCCACCAGCTCGGTGTGGACAAAACCACTGCTGAGAGGGAACTTTGTGGAAAAACGCACTGTAACCTGTGTCCTTTACTATATGGTCGCTCGCAAGTTAGTCACAATATTAACTTCTTTCACAATAGTCACATTGGCCCCTCCTGTGAAGTCTTCCTGATTGAACAGGGTGGAGCTGGGGGTGTGAAGTGGGGGCCGTGTCCGACGGGTGTATGCCTGGCGGGTGCGAGGACTCATCAAACGCATAGATAAAGGACTACCTTAAAAGTCGAAGCTAATGTTCAGCTAACAAACAGAACACAACGTTACACCTAAGTTTTCGTTGAAAGTAATGAGAACGTTACACAGCAAAAGCAGAAGCGCATGTGCTATATCTTTCCTTGCTGCACCATCCCTTACGATCCTCTCTGGGTGCAAAACCAGGCCCACATCATGCCCATGCCCATCTCACACAAGCCCTCAAGGTGCGTTCATGCTGCTGCCGGAGTACTCTTATGCACCGATCGACAAACTTGAACGGCAGGAGAAAGCCAGCAGTGACCGCCCCAGTGACCAATACAGAGTTCCGAAACGTTGCCATCGTCGCGCACGTTGACCACGGAAAAACCACCCTTGTCGACGCCATGCTGCGCCAATCCGGTGCCTTTGATGCCCACGCTGAACTCGTCGACCGCGTCATGGACTCTGGTGACCTCGAGAAAGAAAAAGGCATCACCATTCTGGCAAAAAACACTGCTATTCGCCGCAAAGGGGTTGGCAAGGACGGTCAGGACCTGATCATCAACGTCATTGATACCCCCGGCCACGCAGACTTCGGTGGGGAAGTGGAACGTGCACTGTCCATGGTGGACGGTGTGGTGTTGCTTATCGACGCCTCGGAAGGCCCCCTGCCTCAGACTCGTTTCGTACTCGGTAAAGCACTGGCGGCCAAGATGCCTGTGATCATCGTGGTGAATAAAACCGACCGCCCCGATGCCCGCATCGATGAGGTGGTGGAAGAAGCGCATGATCTTCTGCTGGAGCTTGCTTCTACGCTGGAAGACCCAGAGGCTCAAGAAGCCGCCGAGACCCTTCTTGATCTTCCTGTCTTGTATGCATCCGGCAGGGAAGGCAAAGCCTCCACAACCAACCCCGGGAACGGCAATGTCCCTGATGCGGACAACCTTCAGGAACTGTTTGACGTGCTATACGACGTCCTGCCTGAACCGTCTGCCGACATTGACGGTGCCCTGCAAGCCCACGTGACCAATCTGGACTCCTCCTCGTTCCTGGGCCGCATTGGCCTGGTCCGTGTGCACGCAGGGCATTCTACGCAAAGGCCAGCAAGTTGCTTGGATTCACTACGACTCGGACGGCAATCAGCACACCAAAACCGCCAAAATCTCGGAACTGCTGCGCACTGAGGGTGTGAATCGCGTGCCCGCCACCGAGGTCATTGCTGGGGACATTGCGGCGGTGTCTGGCATTGAGGAAATCATGATCGGTGATACTCTCGCGGACGTCGAGAATCCGGTGGCACTGCCGCGCATCACCGTTGATGAACCCGCCATTTCCATGACCATCGGCGTGAACACCTCCCCGCTGGCAGGCCGTGGCGGCGGGGATAAACTCACCGCACGTATGGTCAAGGCCCGCCTCGATCAGGAGCTGATCGGTAACGTTTCCATCCGCGTGCTTCCCACCGAACGCCCAGACGCATGGGAGGTGCAGGGTCGTGGTGAGATGGCGCTCTCAGTGCTGGTGGAGACCATGCGCCGCGAGGGTTTTGAACTCACCGTGGGTAAGCCTCAGGTGGTGCCCAAGACCATTGACGGTGTCCTGCACGAGCCGTATGAGCACATGGTGATTGATGTTCCTGCCGAACATCAGGGTGCGGTCACACAGCTGATGGCCGCACGTAAAGGCCAGATGGTGTCCATGGATAATACCGGGACGGACTGGGTACGCATGGAGTTTAAGGTCCCTGCCCGTGGATTGATCGGATTCCGCACTACCTTCCTCACGGAAACGCGTGGTACAGGCATTGCCAACCACTATTCCGATGGCTACGAACCGTGGGCTGGCGAGATTAAAGACCGCGCTCAGGGGTCCCTCGTGGCGGATCGTTCCGGCCAGATCACTGCCTACGCGCTCCAACAGCTAGCCGACCGTGGTTCCTTCTTTGTGGAACCCGGCACGGAAGCCTACGAGGGCATGGTTGTGGGTTCCAATAACCGCGAGGAGGATATGGACATCAATATCACCCGCGAGAAAAAACTTACGAATATGCGCTCCGCTACCTCGGAGGCGACGGTAACGCTGGCAAAGGCCCGCAACCTGTCTCTTGACGAGGCCATGGAGTTCTGTGGCCAGGACGAATGCGTGGAAGTTACCCCAGAAACGATTCGTGTTCGTAAGGTCATTTTGAACGCCACTGACCGTGCACGCGCTCGGTCTCGGGAAAAGCAGCGCAACAAGTAAACCGCAGAAGTAGCGCAGCCATACCTGGTAAAAATATAGGCGTGAAAAATCTGCCGTTTTTTGCGCCCCTCGTCGTGGCGTGTTGTTGTGTTGCCGCATGTTCGGCGAATCCGGGGCCACCGCCCGTGGAGGACCCACAGGAGCAGACCAGCACCACGTCCGCGCCACCGGCAGATAGTGCCAAGAACAAGGCGGATGTGATCGGCATTGGCATCGATCCGCTTACCCGCGGGCTGAACCCTCACCTCAGCGCCGACGATCACGCTTTTGTTCAGGCACTTGCGGCGCTGGTGTTGCCCAGCGCTTTTGTTCAGGGGGAAATGAATACAGATGTGCTGACCAGCGCCGAGGAGGTCGAGGCGTCGGAAAGTGGGGCGGTGCAGACGCTGCGTTACCAGATTCGTCGGGAGGCGCAGTGGAGTGATGGAACGCCCATCACCGGTGCCGATTTCCGGTATTTGTGGGCGGGCATGGTGAGTACTCCCGGTGCGATTGACCCGGCACCGTACCGCGCGATCAAACAGATCCGGGTGAGCAACGGGGGGAAAACAGTCGAGGTGGATTTGTCGGAACGCGTGGCGCAGTGGCAGGTGCTGTTTAATAATTTGCTGCCCAGTCACATGTTTAACACCGGAACTACCTTCGAGCAGGCGCTTGCTACCTCCATTCCGGCATCAGCTGGACGCTACATGGTTCGCTCGATTGACCGCCCCCGGGGAGTGGTCACGCTGGCCCGTAACGACCGTTTCTGGGGCGCGCATCCAGCCGCGACAGAGACCCTGCAATTCCGCGAGGTGCGGACCCCCACGCACGGGGCGGAAATGCTTCGCAGTGGGCAGATCAGCTTTGCAGACTTGACGCCCACGGAGACCTCACTGGAGTCGCTGGATTTGCTGCCTTACACGCAGGTCCGTACCCGCGACCGCGATTCCCGGCTGGAACTCACCATGTCCGTCAACTCCCGCATCCTCTCCGACCCGGAACTCCGGCACGCACTGACATTGCTTATCGACGTCCCCCGGGTTGCGCGCCTCGCCGCCGGCCGCTCAACTAACCTGGCTACAGCGGATCCCCTGGAGCAACCCAGCGAGGAGGAACGAGCCGCCGCCCGAGACACCGTGGTGCAGGCAGTGAAAGCCAAAGGCCCGCTACGGTTGGCGGTGGACGCCACCGACCAGACCGCCTCAGCCGCAGCGATTACCATAGCTGACCTGCTGCGCGCTGAAGGAATTGATGTGGAGACCGTAATGGGCGATATGAAAGAGATCGCCGGGACGCAACTCCCGCGAGGTGATGCAGATGCTGTGATCAGCTGGAACAGAGTGGGGTCTACGCCGCAAGTCATGGCCAGCCGCTACGCCTGCCCCGTAGTTCCCACCACCGTGACAGCATCAGGCACCATTCAAGCCCCCAATAGCACAGACGATGCCAACAACGCGGGCACTTTGATGTTTTCTGGAAACCTCTCCGGTCTGTGCCTGCCCGATGTGCAACGCAAAGTTACGGAAGCCATGGCAGGGACTGCCGCAGAAAGCGACTACACGCCCTTTCGAGGACATTGAGCATCGCGAACGCCTTCGGATTCCCCTCATGGCGGACCGTCGCCTTGACGTGTTAGGCAAAAACATTATTGGACCGTCGGAGGATCTTGCGCAGTGGCCAACTGGTGGTCAGGCCGGTGCGTTTGTCACCGCACCTACATGGAAGTCCACCGGATCGATTAAAGCTGAGGATGAGTAAAGCATGATGCCATCACGTGACCTGGTGGGGGCGCGCATTGTCGCGGTCCATGCCCACCCCGACGATGAAGCAATCTGGACCGGCGGCCTACTCGCTGATGCCGCCGAGCGCGGTGCCGACGTAACCGTGGTGACCTGCACGCTTGGCGAACAAGGCGAAGTTATCGGAGAAACCTACCAGGGGCTTGTGGCGGACGCTGCGGATCAACTTGGGGGATTACGCATTGCGGAACTACGCGAATCCTTACGCCACCTGGGTGTTCGTGGTGAGTTTCTCGGCGGTGCTGGCCGATGGCGGGATTCCGGCATGGTGGGAGACCCCGCCAACAACCATCCCCGTGCCTTCATCAACTCGGGTGATGCCGCCGTGGAGCAGCTTGTGCACGTTCTGAGCCGCCTCCGCCCGCACGTGGTAGTCACCTACGGTCCCGACGGCGGCTATGGGCACCCTGACCATATCCGCGCCCACGAGATCACCCACGCGGCGATCCCTCGCCTCCCGGAGGAAGAACAGCCTCAGCGGATTGTGTGGGCTGTCACGAGCCGTGAGGATGTGGCTCACGGACTTGCCGCCATCGCCACCATTCCCGAAGGATGGCGGTGGCCAGGGGAGGGGGATATCGCAGCTGTGGAGCACTCCGACTTTGTATTGCCCCTAAGTGAGGTCGCCTATTCAGCTAAACTTCGCGCGATGAAAGCTCACGCTACCCAGCTGTGGATCGCTGACGGGGAGGTCTCTGACACCAATCCGCACGCGGCCCAAGCCACCGTCACCGACACGGCGGCTGCCCCCACCGTGTTCGCCTTGAGTAACCTGATCGCCCAGCCGCTACCAGCCAGAGAACACTACCAACTGGGATACGGGCTACCCTGTGGCACGTCCGATACCAGCATCATGGCAGGATTGTCCTGGTGAGCGAAACGACCAGCGAGGATGCAACCAGCACGGACAACACCACACCCTATGTGTACACTGGGTTTTCCAAGCTAGAAGCAGCTTTCGGGCTGTTCTGGTTGGCCCTTGGAGCCATTGTGTCCCTGGTGCTGGAAGTCATCTACCTCACCGCGTGGCTGTCACTGCCTGGTGGCGGGGCGATTGTGTTCCCCCTCTCCATACTCGTCGCGTTCTTGTTCAACAGGGTGCTGTCCAAGACAGCGCTATTGTGGACAAAGAATAAAATTGTGGCCGCCATCCCCATCATGGTCTGGCTCGCAGGGTTCCTCGCGTTTGCCGTGAATGACGGTGTAAAAGGGGATATCCTAGTCGGGGCGGACGTGCGTGGACTTTTGCTCCTTGTCGCCGGGTTGGCTGGTGGCAGTTGGCCCCTTACCCTAAAAAAATGACAGAATAATATTCATTCACCTACTTGAGACTCTCTTCCTGGAGACTAAAAACTGAAATGACTTACGTAATCGCACAGCCCTGCGTTGACGTTATGGACCGAGCCTGCGTTGAAGAATGCCCCGTGGACTGCATCTACGAAGGCAAACGCTCCCTCTACATTCACCCTGATGAGTGTGTGGACTGTGGAGCCTGCGAGCCGGTGTGCCCAACCGAAGCCATCTTCTATGAAGACGACGTGCCGGACGAATGGGTTGATTACCTTGACGCCAACGCTGCCTTCTTTGACGACCTCGGCTCACCTGGTGGTGCCGCAAAAACCGGCCCCCAAGATTTCGACCCGCCGCTCGTTGCAGAGCTGCCCCCACAAGTGGAGGACTAATGACACCCCCGGCACGCACGCCGCTTGGCGCCCACCTTCCAGACTTTCCCTGGGATACTCTCGCTGAGGCCAAAGCCACCGCCGAACAACACCCCGACGGCATCGTCAACCTTTCGGTTGGCACCCCTGTCGACGAGGTGGCCCCGAGTATCCAACAGGCGCTCGCCGACGCGGCGGCGGAGCCGGGCTATCCCCAAACTGTGGGAACCCCTGAGCTTCGACGTGCCATCGTGGAGTGGCTGGAGCGTCGATACGCGGTGACCGGGCTGGACGAGAGCAATGTGCTTCCCGTTATTGGCACCAAAGAAGCCATCGCACTCATGCCTACCCACCTCGGCGTGGGGCCAGGGCACACTGTGGTCATCCCCGAAGTTGCCTACCCTACGTACGAAGTTGCGGCATTGGTGTCAGGTGCGCGCCCGCAGCGTGCCGACTCTCTGATGCAACTCGGACCCGCGTCGCCGACCTTCATGTTCATCAACACCCCCTCCAACCCCACGGGAAAAATCCTGGGGCTCGGGCACCTGCGTAAAGTTGTTGACTGGGCGCACCAACGCGGCACCATCGTCGCCTCCGATGAATGCTACATCGGCCTGGGCTGGGAAGGGGAACCCCTCTCCATCCTCAACCCCGACGTAAACGACGGAAACATCACCGGTCTGCTGGCCATCCACTCCCTTTCCAAATCCTCCAACCTGGCGTCTTACCGCGCCGGTTTCATCGCAGGTGACGCCGCACTCATCGCCGAACTTCTTGAAGTCCGCAGGCACAACGGACTCATGGTGCCCCGACCCATCCAAGCAGCGATGATCGCCGCGCTTAACGACGACACACAGGAAGCCATCCAACGCACCCGCTATGCCGCACGACGCGCCAAACTCAAAGCGGCACTTGAAAGCGCTGGATTTACCATCGACAACTCCGAAGCCGGGCTGTACCTGTGGGCAACCCTCGGCGAACCTGCCCGCGACACCGTGGACCGTCTGGCGCAGCTCGGTATTCTTGTCGCACCTGGTGATTTTTATGGTCCACGTGGAAGTTCGCACATACGCATGGCACTGACAGGAACTGACGAGCGTATCGACGCCGCCGTGACCCGGCTGGCCACATTCGATCATTCCCGCAGCTAGCACGTGTGCGTATCAGTGTGAGATGTCATGCAGATGACCTGATACGAGACGCGTGAGGGTAAGATTAAGTTTTCTATTAATTGTTCATGATGGACCATCGGTAGTGGAAAGCCTGGGAGTGACGCGTGGAAAAATACCGCAATAGCATCAGACAATTCCTCAAATTTGGGATTGTCGGTGGCTCAGGCACCATCGTGAACCTCGTGATCACTGTCCTGGCCAAGAAAATTAGCTGGTGGACTGCTCAGATCAGCGAGCATGACGTGGCCATGAACCTGTTTGGTTCCCAGTTCAACATCCGGTGGTTCAATATTTTCGCCATCATTGCGTTCCTGGTGGCCAACCTCTGGAACTTTCAGATCAACCGTATGTGGACGTTCAAAGCCCACGGTGGTGGCAGCTGGTTCAAGGAGTTTTTCTCATTTCTCCTCGCCGGAATCGGTGCACTATGCGTGACCCAGATTATGCTCGTTTTGCTGATGAACCCCACTTCGCCGTTGGCGCTTCCCTCCGGTATTTTTGATGATTCGACAGGGTTCCGCACTAAGTTTTACTGGGCTAGCGCGTTGTCCATCATCGTCGCCATGCCTGTGAATTTTATTATCAACAAGCTATGGACGTTCCGTGGCCATAAGGTCGTGGCCACGGAAGACCCCTCCTAATGGATGCCCTTTAGTTTGCGTGCAAGTCCGCGTTCAATTCCACGGCCTCAGACTTCCACGGCACCGCTTCCACCGTCCCGGTGAGAGAGTTCCTGCGGAACAACACATTGGAGGCACCAGACAGATCTAGCGCTTTCACTGCAGCACCGTCATCTACTCCAAGTGCTGCGGCAACAGAACCGACGGCTGTCACTTTGGTCCCTGCGGTGACGTACAGCCTGCCTCAACAACACAGTCGTTTCCTAGGGAGATGCCCAGACCAGCGTTCGCACCAAGAAGGCAGCGTTCCCCAATAGAGATAACCTGCTTTCCACCGCCCGATAGGGTGCCCATGATGGACGCACCACCGCCAATATCGGAACCTTCGCCCACCACGACGCCGCCGGAAATACGGCCCTCCACCATGGAATGGCCCAGGGTGCCAGCGTTGAAGTTCACAAAGCCCTCATGCATCACGGTTGTGCCTTCGGCAAGGTGGGCGCCCAGACGCACGCGGTCCGCATCACCAATGCGGACACCTGACGGCACTACATAGTCCACCATGCGGGGGAATTTGTCGATTGAATAGACAGTCACTGGTCCACGCCTGGACAGCCGTGCCCTCGTGTGCTCGAAGTTCTGCACAGGGCAGGGGCCGAAGTTCGTCCATACCACGTTGGCGAGCAGCCCGAATACCCCATCCAGGTTCAACCCATGTGGCTGAACCGCACGGTGGGAGAGGAGGTGAAGCCGTAGGTAAGCATCGTGGGCGTCAATCGGGGCGTCGTCAAGTGAGGAAATCTCGGTGCGGATTGACTTTCGGGTGGTGCCGCGGTCCTCGTCTTCGCCGATGAGGGCGATAAGTTCGCCGGGAGTGTCATAGAGCGTGAGGTGGGTGGTGCCGGCGGTGGCATTATCAACAAATCTGAAGGAGGGGAACCAGCAATCTAGGACGGTTCCGTTCGCGTCATAAGTGGCCAGGCCAGTGGCAAGTACAGCAGTCATGGATTCTAAGCTACCTTACGTGGAATGAAGGAAAGGGCAACGAGGAAGGCGAAGACAATCGCAACGGAGGTCACCTGGCTGCGGGAACCCGGGTCGGACAGCATGAGCGCAATAAGCGCCAGAATGCTGATGATGGTCAGCCACGGCAACCACGGGTAGCCCCACATGCGAACCGACACGTTTCCTTCTTGCTCCAGTTCAGGGTGCAGTTTCAGGTAACTGAAACAGATCATCAACCACACCACCACCAAGCAGCCGCCCACCGCGTTGAGGAGGAAGTTCAGCAATCCCGGCGGGTTCCAGTACTGCAATCCCACAGAGACAAACGCAAAGAACATGGACAACAGCACGGCGTTGATCGGCACGCCCTGGGAGTTCGTGGTGGCAAACAGTCGTGGAGCATCCCCTCGTTGCGACAATGAGCGGCACAGTCGGGAAGTCGCGTAAATCTGCGCGTTAAATGCAGAGAGCAACGCCAGCACAATCACTGCTTCCATGAACCCCACAATTGCGGGCACATGCGCCATGCGCAAGATAATGGTGAATGGTGATTCTGCAGCAGACTCGGCACCATTGATCTGGTCGTAGGGAAGCAGGAAGCAAATCACAAGCACTGATCCCAAATAGAACAGCGAAATCCGCCAAATTACCGAGCGTACAGCAACGGCAATGGATGATGTTGGATTTTCAGATTCCGCGGCAGCAATAGTGATAATCTCGATTCCGCCAAAGGCGAATGCCACTGCTAGCAAACCAGCGGCAACACCAGGAATGCCATTGGGCATGAAGCCAGACTTGCCGATGAAATTATCAAGCCCTACGGCTGAATGCCCAGGAAGCAGTCCAAAAATAAGTAATACGCCCACAACCAGGAAAAATATAATCACGGCGACTTTGACAAAAGCGAACCAGAATTCAAACTCTCCGAAGCCGCCAACCTGAGCCAGATTGATCACTGCGAAAAGTACCACGCACACCAATGCCGGGATCCATGCCGGTATCCCAAACCAATGACCCATCAGTTCCGCAGCGCCGGTCATTTCCGCCCCCATCACCATGACCAGCAAAAACCAATACAACCATCCAGTGGAAAAACCAGCCCATCGACCGAACGCCATCTCACCATAGGTGGAGAATGACCCCGATGCCGGACGTGCTGCAGCCATTTCACCCAGCATTCGCATCACGCATACAACAATCGCCCCAGCGATTACGTAGGCCAGCAATACAGCCGGGCCTGCTGCTTTAATGCCAACACCAGTGCCCAGGAACAGGCCCGCGCCAATGGCCGACCCCAATCCCATCATGGTGAGATGCCGGGTTTTCAGTCCGGAACCTAACTGATTGTCGCCTGACTTTTCGGATGAATTCACGGAACTCATGCAAGCAGTCTATAGCCCATGCCACAAGAACACAGCAAAAAGGCCCAGAAACTGTAAGAGCGTTCTGGGCCGGTATACATACACGCCAGCAATCAGTATGCAGGCTAGCGCCTGGTGCGTTTTGTGGTCTTTCTTGCGCGTGTTTTCTTTGTACGGGGTTCCTTGGCTTCTGTGGTTGTAGGCTCAGCCTTCGCGCGGCGGCTACTGCGGCTGCCCTGGTTGCTTTGTCCGCTGCTACCTGTGCTGGTGGTATTGGCAACTTTGCGCGCTACCGGTTCCACGTTTCCTGGCTCATGGACGATGGACCAACCATCTTCACCAGCGATGGTGCTGGCGGGGGCGAGGCGGTCGTCGTCAGCAAAATACAGTGTTGTGTCGGGTTCGATGAGTAGATTCGGTCCGAGAAGGCAGTTGTCTCCGAGGGACAATTCCATGAGCGTTGAATTTACCCCCAAAACGGTGGACGCACCCACGTGTAGCGCCGGGCGGTCGCCGTTGGACAGTGCATTGGACACTACGGATGAGTCGTGCTGCAAAACGGCGCCTTCCCCGACCGTGACGCCCGAGTACAAGCATCCTTCCACGGTCGCGGGCCCCAGCGTGCCCGCGTTGTAGGAGACAAAACCCTTCCCGCAGCACCTCTGTCCCCGAGGCAAGATAGGCTCCCAAGCGCACACGCTCAGCCTCCGCGATGCGAACACCCGTGGGAACCACATAATCCACCATGCGCGGCAGGTGGTCGATGCCATACACGTGTATCAGACCCCGAGACCGCAGCGAAGTGCGCACAAACTCAAAATTATCTGGCAGGCATGGCCCCTTTGTTGGTCCACACCACGGTGGTGAGCTTCTGATACACCCCCTCCATGTTCAGCTCGTGCGGGCGTACCAGCCTGTGCGAAAGCAAGTGAAGCCGTAGATAAACATCATGCGCGTCAATGGGGGGCTGGGATAAAGTCGGCAATGGTGGTGCGTACGGCAACCTGCTCAACCATGCGGTCCTCATCAAGCCGCACCAAGGACAGCATGCGAGGAGATAAGTCGTGTGCTCCTAGCCGAACTGTGCCTGGTTCCCCGATGTCCCGCCACTGGTGCGCATCGTCTGTGGATAGTTCTGGATGTGGATACCAAGTATCAAGGACAGTCCCATCCATCGCGATGTTGGCGATACCAATTGCGCTGACTCCCGTGGTGTTCATGTCTCCCATGTTAGTTCCGCAAGATGCTAAAAAATAAGTTCGGGTGTGCACACAAAAAGGTCGCCCCAGTAGTGTAGAGGTGGTGAACGACACTCATCTGGACCTAACCGGAGACCCTGTTTCCTTAACTGCAGCTCTTGTGGATATTCCGAGCCCTTCCCATCATGAGCGTGCCATTGCTGATGTGATTGAAACAGGCGCTCACTGACCAAGCTGCCAGTGCAAGAGCAGGGGGTCCAGCTGCGGTTGAGGTTTTACGATTCCGCAACAATGTTTTGGCGCGAACCCGCCGGAATCTGCCGAGTCGCGTCATCCTCGCGGGTCATATTGACACCGTGCCGATCGCTGATAACGTGCCGGGGCACCGGGGCGTCGATACGCACGGTAAGGACACTCTGTTTGGGTGCGGGACGGTGGACATGAAGGGTGGCGACGCCGTGTTCCTTCATGCCTTCGCCGAGCTTGCGGCCTCACCGGACCTCACACGCGATATGACACTCATTTGCTATGAGGGTGAGGAAGTGGCCAGTGAGTTCAACGGCCTAGGCCATATCCACGCGGAACACCCCGACTGGTTGCGCGGCGACGTCGCTATCCTCGGCGAGCCGTCTGGTGCCGTCATTGAGGCCGGGTGCCAGGGAAGCATTCGCTTGCGCGTCACCGCCGCCGGGGTGCGGGCTCACAGCGCGCGTTCTTGGATGGGTGTCAACGCGATGCATCTGCTCGCTCCGGTGATCACGCGGATCGCTGACTATCAGCCCCGAACCGTGGACATTGATGGGTGTGAGTACCGCGAGGGACTCAACATTGTGCACTGCGAAGCCGGGGTAGCCACCAACACTATTCCCGACGAGGCATGGATGTTCGTGAACTTCCGCTTTGCACCCGACCGCAGCGTTAACGATGCTCTCACGTACATGCTGGATGTTCTTGCACTCCCGCAGGGTGTCACGTACACGGTTGACGACGCCGTGCCGGGAGCGCTTCCCGGTTTGTCCCAGCCAGCTGCATCGGAACTGGTGGCTGCCACTGGTGGGAATTTCCGCGCAAAATACGGCTGGACTGATGTGGCCAGGTTCTCCGAATTGGGCATACCAGCGGTCAATTTCGGCCCCGGCGACCCGGCGTATGCCCATAAGCGGGACGAACAGTGCCCTGTAGAGATGATTAGGTCCGTCTCTGAGACTGTAAAGAAATACTTGACTAGCTAACTAATAAAGGACTGCAGCGATGCCTCCCAGCAAAACCCCCTCCGAATTGAAGCAACGTCTGATGCGCGGCCCTGTGCTTGTGAGAAACAAAAACGATGAGGCGGGAACGACCTCGGATCAACGGCTGCTTGACCACAGTAATAACCTCGAATGGCTGCATACAGATCCGTGGCGGGTGTTACGTATCCAAAGTGAATTTGTCGACGGATTTGGTGCTTTGGCGGAGATGCCCTCGGCAGTAACTGTGTTTGGTTCCGCGCGCATAAAGCCTGACCATCGTTACTATGAAATGGGGTTGGAACTGGGCCGACAGCTAGTGGAAGCGGGCTATGCAGTGATCACCGGCGGTGGTCCAGGGCTGATGGAGGCCCCGAACCGTGGTGCCTACGATGCTGACGGCTTGTCGGTTGGGTTGGGGATTGAACTTCCACATGAACAGCACCTGAATGATTGGGTGGACTTGGGCATGAACTTCCGATATTTCTTCGTGCGGAAAACAATGTTTTTGAAATACTCGCAGGCATTTGTGTGTCTACCCGGTGGTTTCGGGACATTAGATGAACTATTTGAAGCCCTTTGTATGGTGCAAACCGGAAAAATAACAAACTATCCCATTGTGTTGATTGGTACACAATTCTGGTCGGGTCTTGTTGATTGGATCAAAGAAAAACTCGTTGCGGAATCGATGGTGGCAGCATCGGATGTGGACCTTTTTATGGTGACCGACAGCGTTGACGAAGCTGTTGCACACATTGTGGCTGCACACGCCAACATGGGGTAGATGATGTTTACCTGGATCTTCTATGTCCTTGTCCTGAGCGCACTGATTGCGCTCTTCAGCGTCATGTTCGGACACTTTTTCGGTGGCGATAATCTCATTCCGGCGGAGGCTGATGCTGAGTTGGAGTCCGCCGCACGCATTGATGCTAACGCTGCGGCGGTGAGCGACAATCGTTTCGACAACATTTCTTTTGATGTTGTGCTTCGTGGGTATCGCCAGGATCAAGTTGATGCCGTTATTGAGAACATGCGACAGCGAATTATTGCCCTGGAAAACCTTACAGGAACGAAAGAAAAGGGCTAGGCTGGATGGTGAAATCCCCCACGTTTAAGGAGCAGGGACAAGTGGCAGCAATGAAGCCCCGGACTGGCAGCGGTCCGATGGAAGCAGTGGAAGAAAGTCGAAAGATCGTGATGCGCATTCCCAGCGACGGCGGCGGTCGCCTGGTTATTGAACTCAACAAGGAAGAGGCGGCTGAGCTGGGGGCACTACTCACCAACGTGTCGGGGTAAGCGCGGGGCGTTCTACCCCTCGCGGTAATATGAATACCCTGCCAGTACGCAGGGCAGCAATGCAGCGATATCGAGGAGAACACACCTGTTGTGCTCAAAGACATTATTGACCTTTAGCAGACCCTGTTGACGGAACCGACCTCCACGGTGCCGATGAGTTTACTCGTCTGGTTTCTGACTCGGGGCATAGTTACGACGTTGCCCGTCAGGGCTACGTCACCCTAGCCGGAGGTGCTGGTCTGCGCTACAGCGGTGACGATGCGACGATGATCAAGGATCGCGAGACCTTTCTGTCTCGCGGGCATTACGCGCCCTTTGTGGAGTCGGTGACGCACAACGTGGACCTCGCGCTTGATGATGCCGGGGTGGATGACGATGCCGCTGTGTCCATCTGCGAAATTGGCGCTGGCACCGGCTACTACTTGTCCCACACCCTTGACGCTATTCAGGGTGCCCGGGGCGTGGGGATTGACGTGTCAGTTCACGCCGCAAAGCATTTGGCTAAATGCCATCCTCGGGTTGGTGCGGTGGTGGCTGATGCCTGGGCACGGTTGCCGTTGCGTGACGACTCCATTGATGCCATCACCGTGATTTTTGCGCCCCGTAACGCTGCGGAGTTCGCGCGAGTGCTTAAACCTGGTGGTCAGGTGATTGTGTTGACCGCCGATACTGGGCACCTCGCGGAGCTTCGGGAGCCCCTGGGCATCATTGATGTAGAAAAGGGCAAGGTGGAGCGCATGATCGAGCAGGCATCGGGGCATCTTCGCCCCGTGACTGAGCCTCAACTTGTGGAGTTTTCCATGACACTTGATCAACCGTCCATTGCCGCGCAGATTGGCATGAGTCCGTCTGCTCGGCATATCCACCCGGATCTTTTGGCGCAACGCATTGCCGCGTTACCCATGCATATGACCGTGACGGCGCGGGCAAAGGTCACACGCCTCGCCCGGATTGAGGATTAGACGTCCTCACCGGCGACTTCAAAATACCTGAGTATCGACGCCCCGCCTTCCGCAGTGACATCGAACCCGCCACATATTCCCTCGAAATACACGCGGGAGGCCATAGCAATCACACCACCGTCGGCGAATACTTCGACGGTGGATCCGTCAACAATGATGGTAAGGGAGTCGGTGTCGGCGGAAATGAGGTAGGCTTCTGCCGGGGAGTCCCCCGCATGCAGGGGATTCATGGACCGGTCTAGTTGCAGGTGATGCCCGCTGTGGGTGATGGTTGCGGCGATACGTCCTGTGGCAGTATCCAGAAGTGTGACGGTGACGCTGCCCTCCTGGGCGTCGATAAGTCCGCTCCACATGCGTGCATGTGCTGTGTGTGGGATTGCAGAAGTAAGCCCGGGGGTGGGGGTTTGAAATAGCAGGCCACCTTGGAGCGTGGTGAGACGGGGGAGCGACAGGCAGTTTGCCCAGCCCTCGGCGCGTAGGCTTTCGTGCGTGGCCGGGTTGTCAAGTCTGCCGACGCCGTTCATTAACCCGAAAATCAAGGCGGCATCATAGCGTTCGTTATTGCCGTAGTTCACGCCGCGTACCGTGTTGGTGTTGCGCGGGCGGGTGAAGTCATGGCCAAAGTCCATTTGCGTGAAGGGGGTCTTCACCCAAAAGTCACAACCACGGAGGGTGCCTACCAGGTAGCCGGAAAGGTCTACACCATCTGCTTCAACAGTCACGATGAGGACGTCGTAGACGTGGCCGTCCACTTCGTCGCGGAGTCGGATAATCCTGGGGCTGACGAGGATCGGGTGATGCGCCAGACCGGAATCACCATGAAAAGCCAGGGGCCCGTCTAGCGTCCAGGATTGTTGGTCGTGCGATGACAGCATCACCAATTCCGGGGCGGACATCGGCCCTGCGACGGCTAGCATGAGCCATCCACCGTGCCCCTCAGAACGGTCATCCTCATCAGCCCAACCTGGTACGACACAGGGGGAGCGAAAATCCTGGAGTTTATCGATCCCCAGCACAGGGGCATCGACGACGCTTCCTTCGCGACGCACGTCTGATTGGGGCCCGGAAAGGTTGGTCAGGAGGGCGCGGTGAATACTCGGTCCCTCGTCCGTGACAGAGGTGAAAAACAATTCGGCCTCGTCGCCGCATCGTGGGGCGACAACAGACCCTGCCCGCACCTGAACCTCTGGGGCTTCGGCACTGAGTACGTCGTCGCGGTGCGCCCAGTTGAACGGAGTGTCAGCTGACACCACATGGCCCCAGTTGTTTCTTCACGTCGGGCTGGGACCTGTACTGGTGAAACACATGCCACTGCTCGCCGGTAAATAATGCTCCTGCCGGGGCTTCGAGAACGCCGTGTTGTGCCGTGATATGCAGTTCGGGTCTGTGTGACGACATAAGTGTGGGCCTCAAGTTCAGTGCGCGTTAAAACGATGGACGTGGGGATAAAACCGAGGATAGTTACGTTCAGTGCGCCCCGCATTTGATGTACAGTAGCACCCCGCCGTGAGAAGCTACGACGGGGTGCTGACGTGATGGGGCTGAAGGATTGCTACGCTTTCGCGGAGACAATCGCGGCGTCGTCACCTGCGGTAATGCTGTGTGGTGCGGAGATGCTGTCAGTCAGCCGTACGCCGCCGAGTTTTTTGAAGTTCGCTACAACAACCGGTGTGGTCGTGTCATAACCTGCGGCTTTGATAGCGTCAATGTCGAACTCACCGAGCACGTCGCCGCGCTTGACGGTGTCACCCTTGCTGACCTTCGGTGTGAAGCCTTCGCCCTTCATGTTGACCGTATCAAAGCCAACATGCATGAGGATTTCCACACCTTCCGCCGTGGTTATAGCGAATGCATGTCCAGTGGGGAATGCCACCTTGATGGTGCCGTCGGCTGGGCGCGGAGTACACCCTCGCTGGGGACCACAGCAAAACCAGGACCCAGCTTTCCCTGGGCAAACATCTGATCGGACACTGTGCTCAGCTCCACCAGTTCACCAGTGAGCGGGGAAGCGAAGGTGAGCAGGTCAGCGCCAACAGCGGTGGCCACTGCGGTTGCCGTTCCTGCGCTAGCAGTCGCTGCTGGAGTTGCATCATTGGCTGCGGCAGCCGCCTCGGTGCCCACGGCCTTTTCCATTTCTGCTTCACCCGCGACCTGGCGACGCAGGTACATAGCGTAGGCATAGGAGCATGCGAAGGAAATAATGAACGCAGTGACTAGGCTGACAAAGAACATCGGCCAGTCGGTTGTCCTGATGGAGACAAAGCCGATAAAACCAGCGGCACCAAGAGCCACGGCCTTCACGTTGAACAGGGCGATCATGGCGCCACCAATGGCTGCGGTGCCCATGCCGATGTAGAACGGCCAGCGTAGGCGTAGGTTCACACCGAAGATGGCCGGTTCGGTGATGCCGAAGCAGGCGGATACACCGGAGGCAGAAGCCAGAGCCCGAAGCTTATCGTCACGAGTGGTGATCGCCACAGCCAAGGTGGCGGCACCCTGTGCGACGTTGGCTACGGATGCCGTGGCAAAGATGAAGGAGCCGCCAGTGGCAAAGAGCTGCAGCTCAACCGGCGGGAAGGACTGGTGAAGGCCAGTGATCACGATGGGGGAGTAGACCAAAGCCGAAGAGGAAACCGCCAACGGGACCAGCGAAGTCGTAGATGTTCTGCAGGCCGCTCGCAATGGCATCGCCCAGCCAGCGCATGGCGGGACCCACGGCGATGAAGGTGAGGAAACCAGTGATCAGCAGTGTCAGCACAGGGGTGACTAGGAAGTCTACGGTGCCTTTGAGGTGCTTGTGGAAGAATTTTTCCACCATGCTCAAAATCCACGCGACCAGCAGGATCGGCAGCACGGTGCCCTGGTAACCAGCCTGGGCGACGTCGAAGCCGAACAGATCCCAGTAGGTCATGCCGCCTGCTTTGGATGGTCTCTGCAACTTTGTAGCCATTGACTAGGTCTGGCATGACCATCGCCATGGCGATGCCGGCACCGAGGTATTCGTTACCGCCGAATCGCTTTGTCGCGGTAAAGCCCACCAGAATGGGCAAGAAAGCAAAGGGCGCAGAGGCCAGCAGGTTGATCATCTGGGCCATGCCCTCAATGGCCGGGAACTGTTCGACCAGCGAACGTGTGCCCTCGCCAAAGAGGTTTTTCGAGGTCAGCACGTTATTGAGCGCCATAAGCAAACCGCCGCCCACCAGGATGGGGATCAGCGGTACGAAAATATCGGCCAGTACCTTAATAGCACGGGTCAGGGCGTTGCCCTGCGCCTCGGCGGCTACCGACTTGAGCTCTTCGGTGGACACTTGGCGGTCGCCGGTGATTTTAGTGAACTCGTCGTAGACAATATCGACGTCACCAGGGCCGACGATGATTTGGAACATCCCGCCGGCCTCGAACGTGCCCTTGAGATCGGGGTCGTCATCAAGGGCTTGCTGGTTGATTTTTCTCTTTGTCGTTGAGAACAAGCCGCATTCTTGTCGCACAGTGCGCGGCTGCCTTGATATTAGATTCCCCACCCTAGTGCTTCGAGCATTCGGCGGGCTACTGCGGCATGATCCACAGCGACCTCCTTGAGGTATACCGGTTTGATACTAATCGGAAGTCCTCAAGCCCAACCAACATAAACGGGCACAAAGACAACACTGAGAGTGAGTCTAATAGATGTGATTTATGTCTGGTTAGTTTTGTTTATGTGAGGACGCGCACTATACACTCGTTAGGTTCGTGACGTGGAAAAATTCGACTTGCGAAACTTATCCTGCCCTCGTCAATAAATATCTCAAGGCACGACGCATCAACCAATACCCGTACATCAACTGCAGAGGTGACGCCCCGCAGACATGCGCGCCGAACATCGCCGCCCGCGTGGTACTGCTGATCCTGCCTATCGAGCTCAACCACGTTGCCATTGACACTCAACCGCGCCACGGCATCCCCCGCAGTATCAACCAGCACCAGCTCGGACCCAGGTGGCATCTCACCACTCCACTCGAACGATGCGCCAACCTCCAGGTCGCTATCCGCATTGTTGCTGCTTATCGACGCCCGTGGTACTTGGCGCAGCACACCATCGCTGAGGTGCAATTCGCGCGCCACGGTCAAGGTGTGTACCCACCCATCCTGTCGTGTCGGTTGATCGTCAAGGTCAGGCAGACCCATCCACCCCAGCATCAACGGAGGTTGGGAACCATGCACCACCTGCGGTGCATAAAACTCGTGCCCGTAATCGAGTTCTGTGAAACCACGGCTCACCGTGAATGTTGTGCCCTGAAGGTGACCGACCACATAGCCGCACTGGTGATTGTTCGCGTAATGATCGCCAACTTGCTCCAAGCCTTGCGGAAGGACAATCAACACGTCCATGTCCTCGCCGGTCACATCATCGCGAAGTGTCACCAGATTCGGACATTCCCACATGTAGCCTCCAGGGATCATGTCGGGAGCGCCACCAGGTACGGCGGAACTGGTGTCGAACTGGATTTCACCAGCATAATCCCATGCGCGGCGGTCCTCAGAGGTGTAGAGCACCACCGAGCCAGTTTCGTCATCGCGTTGTGCACCTAACACCATCAGCCAGTGGTCCTCACGCCACAGCACATGTGGGTCGCGGTAGTGGTTGGTAAAGCCGGGTGCGGGGCCGTCGATAAGCGGGTTGCGCTCGCTGCGGAGATACGTTCCACCATCAGCGCGGCGGCGACCCCCAACGTGCACGAGGTTTTGGGTAGCCCGCCTATGTCCGCCAGGCTTGGCATTGCCGGTGTAAAACAGCTCAAGCTCGCCGTTGACCAGCACCGCCGACCCCGAGTAGCACCCCTTGTCATCGTAATCGACTGCGGGGTAGAGGGCGTCGGGATGATGCGTCCACAGCTCGGGTTTATCAGAGAGAAGCGGCGTGGATGCGTGCCCCCAGCCGGTGCGCTTTTCAGCAGTGGGCCACTGTGGATCATGCTGGTAGTAGGCGTGAAGGACACCATCTTCAACATAGAGTCCGTTGGGGTCATTCAGTCGGCCACTCGGCGGTGCAAGGTGGAAACGTGGGCGGAAATACACGGACACAGGCGACCTACATTAAGGATTTGTAGACATCAATGGTCTGCTGAGCGATGGTTGCCCACGAGAAATCCTCAACAGCGCGCTTCCGACCTGCTTCGCCGTAGGCTTTAGCGCGTTCCTCGTCGGCTACCAGGGCGTTCACAGCATCGGCGATGCCCCGCTCAAAGCCTTCGGGGTCGTTTTCGTCGTAGTGGACCAAGGTACCCGTCGTACCGTCGACCACAACCTCGGGGATGCCGCCGACATCGGAAGCGACAACAGCTGTTCCACAAGCCATGGCCTCCAGATTCACAATGCCCAAAGGCTCATAGATGGACGGGCAGGCGAATACGTCAGCGGCCGTCAAAATTTCCTGCACCTTATCCTTAGGCAGCATCTCCTGAACCCAGAAGATGCCATAGCGCTGGGCTTGGAGCTTCTCAACCAGTGCTGTGGTTTCCTCGGCGATTTCCGGGGTATCAGGAGCACCTGCGCACAGAACCAACTGAACATCGGGGGAGAAGTATTGTGTGGCCTTGACTAAATGACCTACGCCTTTTTGGCGAGTAATACGACCAACAAATGCCACGATGGGGCGGTTGGGGTCAACGCCGAGTTCCGTAAGGATGGAGTTTTCTGCGGCGTCGAAAATCGGGCGCGGCTGCCACAGTTGCGTATCAATGCCATTGAGTACCACGTGAACGCGGTCGGGTTCGATGCGAGGATATGCGTCCAGGATCGCGTCCTTCATGCGTGCCGAAACGGCAATCACAGCATCCGCGTATTCCATAGCGTTCTTTTCAGACCAGCTGGACACCTCATAACCACCGCCCAATTGTTCACGTTTCCACGGGCGGTGAGGCTCCAGTGAGTGTGCAGTGACCACGTGCGGAATGCCGTACAATCGGCCCGCCAAGTGTCCACCAAGGCCTGCGTACCACGTGTGAGAATGGGCAACGTCCACATTGTTGGCCGCCGTTGCGATACGCAGGCCAGTGGACAGTGTTTTAATTGCCGGGTTGGCATCGTCCAATGCGGGGTCAACTCCATGGACAAATACGCCAGCCTCATCGCGAGGCGCGCCCATGCAATGGACATCTACCTCAACAAGTTCACGCATGTACCGGGTCAGTTCAGTGACGTGCACACCAGCACCGCCATAGATCTCTGGTGGGTACTCTCTGGTCATCATTGCTACTCGCATAACCACGACACTAGCCTGAAAAACCATGCTGCGCAGCACACACGCATAGTGATAAATGCCGCACGCGTCAGACAATGTGCTGCGGAAACGCTGCCCAAAAACGTTGAATGACTCACTTTGGAGGCGAAGATGCGAGTTAGGCTATAAGTTGGTCAGTGTGAGAATTCAACCACATGTACTAGCTATTGTCCTTGCCGGCGGTGAAGGAAAACGCCTGTTCCCGCTCACTGCGGACCGTGCGAAACCCGCCGTGCCCTTTGGGGGCACCTACCGGCTCATTGACTTCGTCTTGTCGAACCTGGTGAATGCCGGGTACATGCAGATTTGCGTGCTTACCCAGTACAAGTCCCATTCGCTTGACCGTCACATTTCGCAATCGTGGCAGCTTTCCGGTCTTGCAGGGCAGTACATCACCCCGGTTCCTGCTCAGCAACGGCTGGGTAAGCGGTGGTTTACTGGTTCTGCAGATGCCATTTTGCAGTCCCTTAACCTCATTTACGATGAAGACCCTGAGTACGTCATTGTTTTTGGCGCGGACCATGTCTACCGCATGGACCCCCAGCAGATGGTGGAAGAACATATTGCCTCTGGAAAAGCCGTCTCTGTTGCGGGCATTAGGATTCCACGTTCTGAGGCATCGGCCTTTGGCTGTATTGAGTCTGACGAAGACGGTAACATTACCAACTTTGTCGAAAAGCCAGCCGATCCGCCTGGAACCCCTGATGACCCTGAGATGACCTTTGCATCCATGGGTAACTACGTATTCACCGCCAAAGACCTGATTAAGGCGCTCAAGGATGACGAGGAAAACCCCGATTCCTCGCACGATATGGGCGGTGACATTATTCCGTACTTTGTGGAGAAGAATCAGGCACACGTCTATGATTTCTCCGGCAATAGCGTGCCTGGTGCTACCGAACGCGACGCAGGTTACTGGCGTGACGTCGGTACGATTGATGCGTTCTATGAGGCCCACATGGATCTCATTTCGGTTCACCCGATTTAACCTCTATAACAAGCAGTGGCCTATTCACAACACCGATGACGGCAATCTGCCTCCTGCGAAGTTTGTGCAGGGTGGTATTGCACAGTCCTCAATGGTCGCATCGGGGTCCATTATTTCCGCAGGCACGGTCCGTAACTCGGTGCTGTCCAACAACGTCATAGTTGAAGAGGGCGCAACGGTCGAGGGTTCAGTGTTGATGCCAGGTGTCCGCATTGGCAAGGGCGCTGTGGTGCGTCACGCTATTTTGGACAAAAACGTCGTGGTCAGTGAGGGCGAGTTCATTGGCGTGGATCACGATCGTGACGCAGCTCGATTCACTATCAGCCCAGGCGGCGTGGTGTGTGTGGGTAAAAACGAAGTGGTGTGACGCTTTATTAGCACGCATGCTCAGAAGGGGCGCGGAGAAGTTACCTCCGCGCCCCCTTCTGTTGCTATTCAGACTCTGAATCGTCGTCTTTTTTGGTAATGAGTGTTAGCCCAGACCCGAGAGGAAGGCGACACACCACAGCCTGATCCATACTGCGCACATATTCATCGGCTTCCCGCGCGCAGATGGTGTCCCGGTCTTTCCGGGTAGTGTCAGATAGCGTACCGTCAAGCAGCGAATTGGCCAGGATGAGTATGCCACCGCTACGCAGAAGTGGCCATGCGGCGTCGATAAACGCCCGGTAGTCAGACGGGCGAATATCACCGTAAACCACGTGGTAGGAATCAGCGGCGAGCCTGCTCATCACCTCAAGGGGGCGGGAGGGCAGGAACCTAAACTGGTTGGGTTTGTAGCCTGCTGCCATAAAATTGGTACGTGCTTGACGCTGGTGCTCAGTCTCCGGGTCAATGCACGTGAGCGTGCCCGTCAGCCCCAAGCCCCGGAGAAGATAAAGGCCCACCACGCCAGCAGCAGGGGTCACTGCGATGGCTCCGACGCCTGCCTCATCAATATACGACGCCGCTAATGCACTGAGCAGCGAACCTGCTGCGGCGTCGGGGGCGGCAAGGCCGAATTCCTCGGCGTCTTGCTGAGCTGCGGCAAGGGCATTGTCAATCACCGTAGTATCAGTGATGTAAGAACGTAACGCGTCGAAAGCAGTGTCATTCACACTAGATAGTTTAGGTGGACGCGCTCCGAAATAACATCAGAATTAGCCTATTGATGATTGTTGGGTGCCACACTGTCCGGCCAGCGCGGGGATGAGGGACAACTTCCAGGCTGTAGCCTCCCACATCCAGGCTGTTGACAGGCTTTAATAGAAGTTCACAGTTTGTCGCCCCAGATGCATAAAATATTCAGTGACCTCTCAGCTAAAATAGCTGGTGTATGCTAAAGGGACAATGCACAATAATACTATGACTTCCACTCATCAGGCCGAGTTTACCGACCCGACGATCAATGCTGGGAGCGATGACACTGTCCCGTTCGCCACGTTGAGTGGCACTGCGGCGTTTGACGCCGGGCAGGGGGACATGCCCACATGGGCGGAATTGGTTGAGGAACACGCAGACAGTGTGTACCGCTTGGCGTACAGACTGTCTGGTAACCAATACGATGCGGAGGATCTAACGCAGGAGACATTCATGCGCGTGTTCCGTTCGCTGAAGAATTACCAGCCTGGCACGTTTGAAGGCTGGTTGCACCGCATTACCACCAACTTGTTCCTTGACATGGTGCGTCGACGCGCAAAGATCAGGATGGAAGCATTGCCAGAGGACTATGACCGGGTTCCTGGCAACGACCTCACCCCCGAGCAGGCGTTTACGGTGTCGAATCTTGACCCGGCCCTGCAAAAGGCACTCGATGAACTCAGCCCTGATTTCAGGGTTGCGGTGGTGCTCTGTGACGTCGTGGGAATGTCCTACGACGAGATTGCCGACACCCTCGGCGTGAAGATGGGAACGGTTCGTAGTCGTATCCACCGTGGCCGGAGCCAGCTTCGTGCCAGTTTGGAAGCTGCTGCGGAGTCGAGCGAGTCGGCCCAACTTTTGCTTCCTATGCGCTACTAAAAGCGTATCCTCGGTAACAAGACAGCATCATCACCATTGTTGAAGGAGGTCAGTGGTCCTATGGTTCGTGAATCCTTGCGTGGGAACACGGGGCATACGCGGCGTCGAAAAGCGCGAAAACCCCGCGAATTTGCCTCTGTTGAGCATCTCAGCCTTGAAGCTGTCGCTGCTTTTGTGGATGGTGAGTTGACACCACTGGCTATGCATCGCGCGCGCGTCCACCTTGTGCACTGTGAGGAATGCCGTGCTGAGGTTGCACAACAGCGCCGGGCCTCTGAATGCTTGAAAAACTGCGTAGACACTGAAACGATCCGTGTGTCCACTGAGCTGAAGGCGCGCCTGACCAGTATCGCGTTTTCCTGCCCTGCGGGTCCCGATGCGGAGGAAGCTACCACGAAGCACCCGGAAACGTTCCTGGGCAAGGTTGATTTGATCTATCGTGCAGTACGCCGCTCTGCTGGAAAATAAAGTAAAATAAGTTGAGTGTTCAGCGATGTTGGTTGGGGAGAGATATTCCTCCTCTTTGTTGTGGGCTTAGTGGTTATTGGACCGGAGCGGCTGCCTCGCGTTGTTCGGGATGTTAAAGCTGCGTTGACTGCGGCTCGTACCGCCATTGACAATGCTAAACAGGGGTTGGGCGATGAACTGGGGGCTGATTTTGAAGAAATCAGTAAGCCACTCAGCGAACTTGCCGCTTTGCAACGCTTGGGTCCACGCGCAGCGCTCACCAAAACATTGTTGGATGGGGATGGCAGTTTCCTCGATGCGCTTGATCCCGAAGAAGATCATGGAGGATGAGCAGCCAAAACCCGCAAGCAGCGCCGCTGCATCCACACAACCTAAGCAGTCGCAGCCAGAGTCCAAGCAATCAGTGGAAAAAGAGCAACAAACCCCCGGCAAGGGACCTGACGATGCTGCACGGGGGGATTTCTCCTGGGCGGATATTACATAGGGGGATCTAGGTGGGGTGCCCTAAGCTCGGTAAGCAGTGGGCACTTCCTATAATGCGGGTTTAATGAGGCACTACGCCCAGTCCAAGTGGACGACCCGCCAGGGATTCGCGCCGCATGGCCAACTTGTCGGCAATGGCGTTCAGGGCAGCGCCTGTGTGCGAGTCGGGGGCGGTGATGGCGATGGGATTGCCGTCGTCGGCACCAATCCGCAGCGCGGGATCAAGCGGAACTGAACCAAGCAGTTCTACCTTCGTCCCGGTCAGGGTACTCAGGCGATCTGCCACCATCTGACCACCGCCTGAGCCAAAAAAACATCTACAACTGATCCGTCAGGCATGACCATGGCGGACATGTTTTTCAATCACCCCAGCGACCTTCTGGCGGGTTTGCTGGCTCATAGCACCGGCACGCTCGGCAACCCTCAGCGGCGGCGGCCTGCGGGGTGGTCACAATGAGAAGTTCAGCGCTCGGCACTAACTGTGCCACCGACAAGGCAATATCGCCGGTTCCTGGTGGTAGGTCAAGGAGCAAAATGTCCAGGTCACTCCAAAACACTTCAGAGAGGAATTGCTGGATGGCGCGGTGCAGCATTGGTCCGCGCCAAATAACGGGGGTGTTTCCTTCGACGAAATGCCCGATGGAGATGATTTTTACCCCATGTGCAATGGGCGGCATGATCATGTCATCCACCTGGTGTGGGCGGGCGTCAGAACCTAACATGTGTGGGATGGAATGTCCGTAGATGTCGGCGTCCAGGATTCCGACGTTGAGTCCCCGCGCCGCCAAAGCTGTTGCAAGGTTAACGGTCATGGAGGATTTGCCGACGCCGCCCTTACCTGAGGCAACTGCAAACACGCGGGTGGTTGAATTTGGCTGGGCGAAGGGGATGACCGGTTCTGAGTCTGTGCCGCGAAGTGCCTGGCGAAGGGTGCGGCGCTGCTCATCGCTCATCACGTCTGTGGTGACGGTGACAGTCCCCACGCCGTCAAGTTCCTCCACAGCCGCCTGGGTGTTGCGGATCAAGGTGCTTTTGAGCGGGCACCCGGCGATGGTGAGGTAAATTTCCACAGCAACATTATTGCCGTCAAGGGTCACCGATTTAACCATGCCAAGCTCGGTAATTGGCTTGCCAATTTCCGGGTCATCAACGCGGGATAGCGCAGTACGTACAGCGGATTCCGAAAGTGTAGACATCACCCACCAAGTTTAGCGCGCATAGTGGGGTAGGGCTAAGCCAAGTCGCCCTGAGTAGGTTCGGCAAGCTCATGGGTTTCACCATCGCCTCGGGCGATGCGAGCTGCTGCCTCGTCGTCAATTTTAGCCTCGATGCGTTCTAGAACGCTACGCAGGTCCTCCAGTTCATGCCGCAAGTAGTCGCGGGTAACCGTGTCACCGATAGCGATGCGCACGCCAGCGAGTTCCCGAGCCAAAAACTCAGTGTCGGCTTTTGTCTGCTCAGAGCGCCGACGGTCTTCGTTTAAGGCAATGCGGTCCCGATCTTCTTGGCGGTTTTGTGCCAGCAAAATCAGCGGTGCCGCGTAGGCAGCCTGAGTGGAAAAAGCCAGGTTGAGTAGGATAAATGGATAGGCATCCCAGTTCCACCAGTATCCGCCGACATTGAACGCAACCCAAATCAAAACAAAAATGGTTTGCCAAAACAGATATTCGCCTGTGCCGAAGAAACGGGCGACTTTCTCGGCGAACGCACCGACAGAATCGCCGTCAAAGTTGAAGAACTTTCGGCGGTTTCCTGCGACTGGGGTGTCAAGGTCACTGCGATTAAATCAGCCATGATCACTCTCCTTTACGCATGTGTCGTTGCTGGCCTGAGGCCAGTTTCGCGCCAGTCTTCAGGAAGCATGTGGTCAAGAAGGTCATCCACAGCGACGGCACCAAGGAGGTGATTGTCGCTGTCAAGCACTGGTCCACACACAAGGTTGTAGGTGGCGAAGTAACGGGCCGCTGTTTCCTGCGAATCATCAGCATAAAGCGGCGGAAGGTCAGGATCCAAAATACCGCCGATCAAGGAACTGGGGGGTTCACGCAGCAGCTTTTGCAAGTGTACGCACCCCAGATATTTGCCGGTGGGGGTTGCTGTCGGTGGGCGGACAACAAAAATGAGGGACGATAACGACGTCGTTAAGTCAGGGTTGCGGGCCATTGCCAGGGCTTCAGCCACTGTCGTTTGCGGGGCGAGAATCAGCGGCTCGGGAGTCATGAGCGCGCCCACCGTGTCGGGGGAGAAGTCCATCAACCGTCGCACGGGTGCTGATTCCTCTGGATCCATGAGTTCCAGCAGCACGTCGGCTTTGTCGTCGGGGAGTTCGCCCAGCAAGTCGGCGGCATCGTCAGGGTCCATCTCTTCCAGCACAACGGCTGCGCGTTCAATGGCTAGGGCTTCAATGAGTTCGGCCTGCCGGTCATCGGGCAGCTCCTGGAGTATGTCAGCGAGGCGCTCGTCGTCAAGCTGTTCAGCCACGGTCTGGCGCTCTGCCGCCGGCATGGCACGCAGCAAGGACGCGATGTCGGCGGGGCGCATGTTATCAAACCGCGCGATAAGCTCAGCCACCTTATCTGACTGCCCTGCACCCGCCGCTGTAATACCGTGCACGTGGGACCACGGAACCACGTGCAGGCTTCCACGTCGACCGAATTTAGGCTTCTCTCCGAACACAGCCACGCGTGAGACAATCCAGTCCCTGGTACGGGTGCGTTCCAGCTCAATGTCCGCAATTTCAACAGGCCGACCATGGAGATTTTCCAGTTCCGGGTCGTCCACCTGCACCTTGGAGCCCACAAGGTCACCCACGATGGTCAACTCGCCGGTTCGGGGTTTGAATGCACGCAAGCTCACCGATCCAGACACCAGCATGATTTCCTGCGGTTCAATCGATGCCACTCGAAGCATCGGCAGGAAAATACGGCGGTTATTGACTACCTCAACTACAAGCCCCAACGCTCGAGTGACGTGGCCGTTGGGCCGTACAATGACAACAACATCGCGGACACGGCCGATCACCTCCGTGTCCGGTCCACGAACCACCATACCTGCGAGACGGCCTGCGTAGACTTTTGTAATTGGGCTCATAGTGACTAAGTGTACTAACACACCAGTGGGAACATGCAGCAGCTGCACAACGTTATTCCGGTGACACAACAATAACGATGAAGAGCCTTAAGGAATTAACCCCATGAGCACCCCACACGCTGGTAATGCTGGTAGCCGGGATCTTTCATTACGCCCCCGACCCGAAGGGTGGCCTGTGGGCAGTTTTGACAGTTACGCCGATGCCCAGGCCGCCGTGGATATGCTGAGTGACAAGTCTGATTTTCCCGTCGCTGAACTCACCATTGTTGGTGTTGACCTCATGGAAGTGGAACACGTTGTTGGGCGCCTGACCTGGGGTCGGGTCATCGCCGGCGGGAGCCGCCTCCGGTGCGTGGATGGGTTTGTTCTTTGGCATGCTGCTGGGGATTTTCAGTGAGAACTTCATCTCCCCGATCTTCCTTGGCATGCTTATGGGCGTGGTGTTTGGCATTGTCGCGTCTGCTGTGCCGTACGCAGCAAGCCGGGGACGGCGCGACTTTACCACCCGCACCCAGATCGTTGCCGGGCGTTACGACGTCCTGTGTACACCCGCCCACGCTGCTGAGGCCCGGGATGCCATCGCCAGGTTTAGTTTTAGCAGCTCACACCGCAACGATAATTAATTGTGGTGAATCGAGGAGTTATTGAGGCATGTTGTATCACCTGTGGTGACCACGCCCGCGTACACTAAGGAGAAATATACGGGAACGTAACATCCTAGGAGAACAACCACTCATGCAGCGTCGTAGGGTTTCCATGCGCCAGGGTTTAGGCTGCCGATCGGTCCTCGCCACCGTGAGCGCAGGTGTCGGGATTAGCCACCACCCTGACGGCATGCGCCCCAGAGCCTCAGGGGTTCGACATGAATCGGCGTACCTCCCGGTTCAAGTCTCGGTTGACTCATCCTCCATGGAACAGCGTGTGTTGGGCGAACTGTATGTGCAAGCGTTCAACAACAGGGGGCGCATGGCGTACATCAACCTTGATGTGGATAGCGATGAACAGCGCCGTGTTCAACGCCTCAACGAACGCACCGCCGACGTGGTGGTGGGGTGCACGGGCGAGCTGCTGCAGCAAATGAACCCGGCGCGCGCGAAGGAATTGTCGGAAATACGTGGCCGCCAAGGAATCCGGGGATGTTGACCCGAACTCGGGGGAGTGGCGGGATCGTGTGTATAAGGAGATGGTGAAGTCTCTACCTGGGTCGATGATGGCCACTGACCCCTCAAATGCGACGGGTTGTGAGCAATATTCTGGACCGGAGTTGCCACAGAATATTGTCCCGATTTATCGCAAACCCATTTTGAATAGGAATGACCGGCAGGTGCTCAACAATGTTGACGGGCTGCTGACCACTTCTGACCTGTCGGAACTCAGTGCAGAAGCGGAGAAACAATCCTCCGTGTCTGCGGTGGTGATTCCCTTTATTGAGAAAAACGACCTATAGCTGTAGAGCCAGCCATATAAAACAACAGACAAAAGCTCCCCTGGCGGAATAACCAGGGGAGCTTGAGCGTGCGTGGGCTTAGTCGGCGAACGCAGCGTCGATAAGCTGGTCCTGCTCGAATTGATGGACCTTAGCCACACCCGTCGAGGTGGAGGACTGTGCGCGGCGGGAAACGCGCTTCATGGGCAGCAACCCAGGGATTAACTCTGGAAGGTGCAGCCCCAGGAACGGCCAGGGGCCTTGGTTTGCGGGCTCGTCTTGGCAGAAGCGAATTTCCTCCGCGTTGGGGTAGAAGTCAAAGGCTTCCTTGAGACGGTTGAAGGGGATGGGGTGCAGCATTTCGATGCGCACGATGGCAATATCGTCTCGGTTGTCCTTGGCCCGGCGCTTTTCCAGCTCGTAGTAGAGCTTTCCAGAGACGAGGAGGATCTTCTTTACCTTGTTTACGTCCCCGATGACGTTGTTGTCGCGGTCTACAAGGCGGGGGTCGTTGATCACGGAGCGGAATTTCTTCACGTCGGTGAATTCGTCAACCGATGAGGATGCGGCTTTGAGGCGCAGCATCGACTTTGGTGTGAACACCACGAGCGGGCGCTTCAAAGTTACCCAGTGCGTGGCGGCGCAGGAGGTGGAAGTAGTTCGCTGGCGTGGATGGTTGCGCAACGGTCATGGAACCTTCGGCACAAAGCTGCAGGTAGCGCTCAATGCGCGCGGAGGAGTGGTCAGGCCCCATGCCTTCGTAGCCGTGTGGCAGTAGGAGGATCACGTCGGAGGTTTGGCCCCACTTGGCTTCGCCGGAACTCACGTACTCATCAATGATGGTTTGGGCACCGTTGGCAAAGTCGCCAAACTGTGCCTCCCAGGCCACCACGGCATCCGGGTTGCCCACAGAGTAGCCGTATTCAAATCCCATGCCGGCGTATTCGGTGAGTGCGGAGTTGTACACCAGGAACTTGCCAGGGCCTTGGGAGCGGGCCAGCGCGTCGAGGGGGTTGTATTCCTCGGCGTTGCTGGGATTAATGAGCACGGCGTGACGCTGGGTGAAGGTGCCTCGACGGGAATCTTCACCCGCCAAGCGCACTAGCTTGCCTTCCAACGCCAGAGAACCGAAGGCGATCAGTTCGCCCCAGCCCCAATCGATGCCGCCGTCACGGGCAGATTCGGCGCGCTTTTCTGCCACTGTGGCCACGCGCGGGTGAATAGTGAACCCTTCGGGCAGGTCCGCGTAGGACTGGCCGATTGCCGCGAGTTCTTCCCGCGTGATGGAGGTATCCAATCCGTGTGGTAGTGCCTGGGACATGGCGATGCCTTCTTGCGCTGTGGCTTTCGGCTTACCTGCCAGCCGCACTTCGTTGAAGACTGTTTCCATCTGGTCGTGGAAGTCCCGAGCGACGGCCTCGGCGTCGCTTGCAGAGAGGTCACCACGGCCGAGGAGGTCTTCGGTGTACTGTGCGCGGGTGCCTTCTTTGTCGTCGATGACGTGGTACATCTGCGGTTGAGTCATCGACGGGTCGTCGGCTTCGTTGTGGCCGCGGCGGCGGTAGCACACGAGGTCAATGAAGACGTCTTTGCCAAAGCGGCGTCGATACTCGGTGGCCAGTTTGCCCACCCAGACCACGGCTTCGGGGTCGTCGCCGTTGACGTGGAAGACGGGGCAGCCGTATGCCTTGGCAAGGTCGGTCGCGTAGTGGCTGGACCGGCCGGAATCAGGGGTGGTGGTGAAGCCGATCTGGTTGTTCACCACAATGTGGATCGTGCCGCCGACGGTGTAGCCGCGCAGCTGCGCCAAGTTAATGGTTTCCGGCACGATTCCCAGTCCTGCGAACGCGGCATCGCCATGCAGCAGCAGCGGAACAACGGTGTAGCCGTCGTGGCCTTTGTCCAGGATGTCCTGCTTGGCGCGAACAATACCCTCCATGACGGGGTTAACGGCTTCCAAGTGAGAGGGATTGGCCGTGAGCGAAATTTTGATTTCGCCGTCGCCGAACATCTGGATGTGCTGACCTTCCGCACCCAGGTGGTATTTCACATCGCCGGAACCGCCGGTCTGTGCCGGGTCCATGTTGCCTTCAAACTCGTTGAACAGGACGTGGAGAGGCTTGCCCACAATGTTTGCCAGCACGTTCAGGCGGCCACGGTGCGGCATACCAATGACTACCTCATCAAGGCCCTGGCCTGCAGCAGTATCAATCACCGAGTCCATGAGCGGGATGAGGGATTCCGCGCCTTCGAGGGAGAAACGCTTTTGACCCACGTACTTGGTTTGCAGGAAGTTCTCAAAAGCCTCGGCGGCGTTAAGCTTCTGCAGAATGTATTTCTGCTGCGCTGGGGTGGGTTTATCCATGCCTGCTTCGAGGTGATCCTGCAGCCAGGTGCGCTCGTCGCGGTCAAGGATGTGGGTGTATTCGGAACCGACTTTCAGAGTGTAGGCACGGCGCAACGTGGAGAGTACATCGCGCAGCGTCATTGTTTCGCGGTTTGCGAAGCCACCAACATGGAATGTGCGGTCAAGGTCCCAGATGCTCAGGCCGTGGGTGGAAATATCCAGGTCACGGTGGTCTGGCACTGGCATTCCGCTCTGATGGTAGTGCAGCGGGTTAATGTCAGCGATGAGGTGACCACGGGAGCGGTATGCCTCAATGAGCTGCATGACACGGGTGTTTTTGTCTACACCGGTGTTGGGTAGGTCTTGTGCCCAGCGCATGGGGGTGTAGGGCACGTTCATGCATTCGAAGATATGGTCCCAGAAGGCATCGTCCACGAGCAGTCGGCTCATGGTGCGCAGAAATTCACCGGATTCAGCACCTTGAATGATGCGATGATCGTAGGTTGAGGTGATGGTCACCAGCTTGCCGACGCCCAGTTCCGCCAGGCGGTCTTCAGAAGCACCAGCAAATTCCGCTGGGTAATCCATGGATCCCACGCCGATGATCGCACCCTGACCTTTGGTAAGGCGCGGCACGGAGTGGCGGGTACCGATACCACCGGGGTTGGTCAGCGTAATGGTCACGCCGCTGAAGTCTTTGCCGGTGAGTTTTCCTTGGCGGCCACGGTTGACAATATCTTCGTAGGCTTCGACAAATTCAGAGAAGGAAAGCGTCTCGCATTCGCGGATCGCGGCCACCACGAGGGCGCGGGAACCGTCTTTCTGCGGCAGGTCAATGGCCAGACCTAGGTTAATGTGCTCCGGTACAACCAGTGTGGGTTTGCCGTCCACCACCTGGTACATGTTGTTCATGTCCGGGTGGGCCATGACGGCTTTCACCATGGCGTAGCCGATGATGTGAGTGAAGGAAATCTTGCCGCCGCGGGTGCGCTTGAGCTGCTCGTTCACCATGCTGCGGTTTTCGAACATCAGCTTGGCGGGCATGTCGCGCACAGAGGTTGCGGTGGGCATTTCGAGGGAAATGTCCATGTTCTTGGCGATCGCCTTAGCAATGCCTTTCATCTCGGTGCTGCCCGCCGGGGGCATTTCCTTGGAATTGGCGTGTGTGAAAGGCGACGCAGCTTTTTTGCGCTCAGCAGCGGCTTTCTTTTCCGCAGCAAGCGAATCCGGGCCCGTGCTTTTTGCCCTGCGTTCGGCGCGCGCCTTTGGCGTTTCGGCTGCTGCCCGCGGAGCGGGGCTGTGTAGCTGCTGTCGCAGTGGAAGCTGCTGCTGCGGGGGTACTAGCAGGGGAAGGGTGGGCGTAGGTTTCGCTGGTGCTGCGGGTGGGGTGGCGCCGTTGGGAGCGCCTTGGGTTTCGAACAGTTCACGCCATTCTGGATCTACTGACTGTGGATCCTCCTGGAACTGCTGGAACATCTCGTCTACCAGCCATTGGTTCTGGCCGAAAGTACTAGCGCTGCTCACGGCAGGTGCTCGCCTCATTTCCTTATTTTTGGGGGTAAGTTCTGTAACTCTCGTTATCCTTTACAGGCTAACGTGTCTTCACCCCAGATGTCGCATTTGCCTTTGCAAAAAGTTACATTTTGGGGGGTGTCAGTGGGCAGACCACAAGGCCGCATACCTGCCACCAGCAGCAATGAGCTGATCGTGGGTTCCGTCTTCGACGATGTTGCCGTGATGCATCACAAGAATGCGGTCTGCCTGCGCGGCGGTGGACAGGCGATGCGCGATCAAAATGGATGTACGTCCCCGCATCATGCTTGTCGATGCCTCCACGACTGCGGCCTCCGTCTCCGGGTCCAGGGTTGCTGTTGCCTCATCAAGTAACAACACGTGGGGGTCCACCAGTTCCGCGCGTGCTAGCGCCACCAGTTGGCGCTGGCCAGAGGATAAAGCACGCCCGCGTTCACCAACCTCCTGGTTGAAACCATGCGCTAGGCCCTCAATCACGGGCAGTGCACCCACCGCCCGTGCCGCCTCGACAATCTCCTCCGCCCGTGCCGACGGCCGCCCGTACCCGATGTTGTACGCTACGGTCCCTGTGAACAGGTGTGCCTCCTGGGGGACGTACCCAAGTGTGCCGCGCCATTGCGCGAGGGGGAATTCTCGAATATCAGTCCCACTGGCCGTCACGAGGCCGGAAAGTGGATCATAAAAGCGGGCAATAAGCTTTATCAGCGTTGACTTTCCGGCTCCTGTTGCTCCCACGATCGCTACTGTTGACCCTGGTTCGATGCGGAGGTTCAGCTGGCTGAGTATGTCTGCGTTCTCGGTGGATTGGTCAGTACGGTAGGTAAACGAGGTGTCAACAAGCGCAAGGGGTCCTTCGGCTGCCCCAGGTGCGCCTGTTCGCGTGCCGGTATCAGGCACAGTAGGTTGCGTGGCCAGCAGATCCGCGATGCGGCGAAGTCCGATCGCAGCCTGCTGGTACGCATCGAATAGTTGGGAGAGGTCTTGCAGTGGGCCAAATAGCAGGCCGAGGTACATCAGGAACGCGATGAGAACACCGGGGGGAGAGTTCACCACGCATCACCTGGTGCGCGCCGACTCCCAACACCGCCGCGTGCGTCAGCTCAGACACCGCGCTGATTCCGGGGAAATAGATAGCAACCCCGGTCTGAGCTTTGATGCGGGTACGCCGATACTGCTCCGCCATGTCCTGAAACTGCCGAAGCATGAACGGTTCCGCGCGGTAAAGCTGCGTGGTGCGCAGTCCAGAGAATGCCTCATGAAACTGCGAGTTCACCGTACTGATCTCCTCGCGGGCACGTTGGTAGAGTCTGCGGGAAATACGCCGGAATATCAGTGTCGCCACAATGATCACTGGCACAGCGGCCAGTGCGATCAGCGCAAGGGAAAAATCAGTGACCACAAGCATGATGGTGATGCCAACTAGAGTTCCACAGGCCACGATCACCTGTGCTACACCGGTCTGTAGAAATGAGCTCAGAGCATCAATATCTGTGGTCATGCGCGTGATGATGCGTCCTGCCGTAGTGGATTCAAAATAGCTCATGCTGAGTCGTTGAAGGTGCGCGAAACTGCGTACCCGCAGGATCAAGAGCAAACGTTCACCCACCCGTGCAGTCAGCAGTGTACGGGCCGCCGCAGCAGCCCCTGAGACCACAACAATCACTGTGCCGACGGCGGTGGCCAGCTGCAAGGTACCAACGTTATGTGTGAGCACACCCTGATCAACGGCCAGGCGCACAAGGCTGGGGAACGCCAAGTCTGCCAGCACCCCCACTATGAGTAAGGCTACGACCAGCATGATGTGCGTTTTTGCATGACCAAGCAAGCGGCGCAGGGAAAACGGATCCTGCTGTTCGGTCACTGCTGTGAACTGGTCAGATGGGGGATGTGGCTGAGGGGATATCTCAGGCCACAATGCATGAGTGTCGCGTTCATCCTCCGACTTGAATGGCGCATTTGGAAACTCCACAATGTGGTCAGCCACTCTCATCGTTGATGGGCGGTGCGCGATCGCGATAACCGTCACCTCGGGGTAGTTATCCCGCAGGGCATCGTAGATTGCTGCCTCAGTGATGGCATCAATGGCTGAGGTAGCGTCATCAAGCACCAGGATTTTCCGGCCCGCAAGTAGAGCCCGTGCCAGTGCCAGGCGTTGACGTTGGCCGCCGGACAAGGTTAATCCGCGCTCGCCAATGGTCTCCTGGTAGCCATGTGGCAGGGCAGAGATGAACTCATGAGCTTGAGCGGTTGTGGTGGCGGTAAGGATTTCCTCCTCCGAAAACTCACGGCCCATCGTTAGGTTGTCCATGATGGTCGAGGAATACAAGAAGGTGTCGTCCAGCACGCTTGTTAGTTGGGAAAGCACAGTATCAGGGTCGAGGTCCGCGTAGGCGGTGCGGTTACCTGCAGTATCGATCAATGCGAGAGACCCCGAGTCCGGCTGGTAAAAGCCACTCAGTAGCTGCACCATCATGCTTTTCCCAGACCCTGGAGGCCCAACAATACACAGCGTTTTACCAGGTTGGGCAGTGAAGCTGATGCTGTCTAGTACACCGGCGACGGTGACCTTCTGGGCGTCGATACCCAGTGCGGTGGAGGTATCGGGAAGTGATGTGGATGCCGTGGGGGCGTGCGGAGGCGCAAGATCCAGTATTTCGGTGATGCGGGCGAGTGAGCTAATGCCTGTTTGTACGCGAATGACCATGCCAGACAGCATTTTTGTCACCTGGCTGAGCGTAGTCACATACGTTGCAAATGCCACAAATGTGCCGATGCTGATGGTTCCCTGGAGTGCTAACCAACCACCAGCCATGATGTTGGCCACCAGCGCGGCCAGCGGAAGCTGCTCCATCACTGGCTGAAACAACGCCGTGACCCGAGCAACTTGCAGCCTGCGCCGATATAACTCCTGGCTTTCTTTGTGCAGGCGTGCCACTTCCCGCTGCTGCTGCGAAAACGCCTTGACCACGCGGATACCTGTGACCGTCTCCTCAACCACGCCAGTGACAGTGGCGGCCTGATCCTGTGCTGCGCGAGTCGCCTCAAACAAGGGCGTTCGTGATCGGTACCCCAGCAGGTAAACCAGCGGCAATGTAGCGAACGCCAACAACGACAGCACAGGGGAAAGCCACACAATCACCCCGGCCGTGAGTACTAATTTGGTGGCATTGCCCACCGTCAACGGCAACACGGCACACAAACCCTGCACCGTGGAAATATCCGAGATGGAACGGCTCACCGCTTGACCTGTGTGCAGGGAATCCTGAGCAGGTCCACCCAGTTTCAGCACCGTATCCAGCATGGATACCCGCAGGCGGTGCTGCACATTAATGGACAAAATACCTGCGCTGAAACGCCTGGAAAATTGCAGGGCATATCGCGCGACCGTCGCAATGACCAGACACACCACAATGGCCCATAGCGGGGAAAGGCTCGGGAAAAGCGTGGTGGCGGTCGAAGACTCCCCAGCCCCAGCCTGCCCGGTTGCCACATCCACGGCATCCCGGGTGAGTAGAGGCAACAGCACCTCCACCACGGTCACGCCGATCGAGGTAGAGAACGCGCCGATGCTCGCGGCGCGGTGCTGTCGAAGCACCCGGATAAGGGGAGCCAGGGAAGTGGACATCACGTCGTTGACGGTTAGTTGACCAGCGGGCCCAGTGATTCCTGGGCGTTCGCGATCACACTTTAGCCAGCTTGCGGTTTGCCACCGTACCTATCACAGCACCAATACCCAGCGGCATTAACTTACCCAACCAGGCGTTACGCACGCTCTTGCCCAGGCGTTTCGTAGCCAGAGACAACAGCCTGCCATTTAGTTCCTTCACCCGCGCCATGCCGAAACGCGAAAGGGCGGTTGCTGCCGTGGTTTTTTGCTGGGCTTGCGCGTACTGTTTGCCCAGATCGCCAATAGCTGCATCCACCAACGCCGTACCAGCGGAACCAATCAACGTGACCAGTATTAATGCGCGGCGGCGCTCGCTATCCCGAATATCGACGCCCCGAAGATGCGCCGATGCGATGGTATAGAACGCTGCAGCGTCTACAAACACCATCGACTCAGTACTCACGGCTGCAAGGCCGGTCATCAAACCGATGCCAGGAAGCGCAGAGGTTAGGCCGACACTCGCGCCGGTACCAGTAGCCAGGTACATGAAATGGTTATCCAGCATGTGCTGAAGATCAGCGGTGCTGGCGTTGGGGTTCTTCTCGCGCAAATGGTCGATGTACTTTTCCACCACGGACGTTTGCACGGCCACTGCTTTATCCAATGCTGTGATGAGCATTCGACCGGTGGTGCCTGCCTGGTCATGTAGTGCTTTCGGGTCGGAACTGATGGCATCAAGCACGATGCGGTTATTCTTCATAATCCTGCCTTGAGAATCCTGCCTGGAATAGTTGGTGAACCTTGTTGACTAGCCTTGTTGACTGTAACGCTCGGCGGCCTCAATAAGCTCATCGCTTGGTCGAACACCGGTGTACAGTTCAAACTGCTGTGCTGCCTGAAGTGCCACAATCTCACCACCGTTAATGGTGGGGATGCCGCGCTGCTGAGCGGCCTGAATCAACGGAGTGGAAACGGGAAACGCCACCACATCACATATGACGTCGGCTCGCCCTATTTCCTCATCACTAAACGACTGCACATTCTCATCAGTTCCGGCCATGCCTAACGGAGTCACGTTTACCAGCATCTGAGCGTCAGTGGGAACCTCGGGGCTATACGCCCAACCATACTGTTCCGCCAGTTCACTGCCTGTTTCAGCGTTCCGGGCAACCACTGTTCCGCCCATACCATAGTCGGTGATCGCAGCCACCACAGCCTTGGCCATGCCCCCGGAACCTCGCACAGCAACCCGCAGGTCAGTGTCCACAGAATGTGACGCTAATAACTCGGAAACCGCGCTGTAGTCAGTGTTATACCCAGTGAGCACCCCGCCATCGTTGACGATGGTGTTCACTGCCTGAATGCGGGCCGCAGAGGGATCAACATGATCAATGAGCGGAATCACCGCAGCCTTATACGGCATGGACACACCAGCGCCACGAATATCCAGGCCACGTATCCCTGCCACAGCCTGCTCAATATCCGTTGGGGCGATAGCTTTGTAGAGAAAATTCAACCCCAATTCCGCATAGAGCCAATTGTGAAACCGGACACCATGGTTTGATGGACGTGCAGCAAGCGACACACAGAGGGTGGTATTTCTATCGACGTGGTTAACCATACTCACTACCGTAGATGACCATGGAGATAGTTGTACGGACCTCCCAAGGGTTGGTAGCCGGGCTGGTGGACAACGGGGGTGAGAACATGGCGCGGTGTGCCCTTCGGTGCCGACACCAGCGGCAAACATCGCTGGCGTGCTCCACGAGCGGCTCACCAGTGGCGTGGGGTTCGTGACTGTACAGCCTACGGCCCCATCGCGCCGCAACCCATCTATTCCTGGACCGACCAAGTGCAGGGAAGCGAAGACTGTCTCAACCTCGATATCGTCCGGCCCGACTCCGACGACGAACTACCTGTAGTCGTCTATCTCCACGGCGGATCCTTTATTGTTGGTGCCTCACACCAAAGCGTCCTCCAGGGCCACACCTTCGTCAAAAATCTCGACGTGGTGTACGTCAGCATCAACTTCCGCCTCGGGGCGCTTGGTTACCTCAACATGCACAGCGTCGGTGAGGGTGACTGCGTCGCCAACCCCGCAATCCGGGACCAACTCCTCGCGCTCCAATGGGTGCACGAGAATATTGCTGCGTTCGGCGGTGACCCCACCAACGTCACACTCATGGGAGAATCCGCAGGTGGGGCAGCCGTGACAACCCTCATGTGCGTGCCCTCAGCACGTGGTCTTTTCCACCGTGCCATTGCACAATCCGCCCCCATTGCCGCAGTCCACTTCCGCTGCGCAATCGGAATTCTGGGCCCGCGAACTCGCCTATCACATGGCCATGCCACGGCACTCCAGCATTACGGACCTCCGGCTCGAATCCGCCGACGATGTTGTTCGCGCCGGGCAGTCCATGATGTGGCGATCACGAGAGTTTCTTCAGCTCAATCCCTGTTATTGTCCCACGGTTGACGGTAGTTTTGTTCTGCAGCACCCAGTTGAGGCATTCAATCAAGGAAATCAGGTGCGGGTTCCGCTGCTCATTGGAACTAACCGCGATGAGACCTCTTTTTCCAAGTTGTTTTATCTGCGGCAATCAGCTCGGGGTAAAGCCGCGCAGCGGATGCTCAATGCCTTCGACCCCAGTAACACTGAACGAGTGCTCAGCGCGTATTGGGGTGCGGTGGAGCGGCAACATTTTTCCGAATTGCTGTGCGACGCCCTGTTTTGGGCCCCCTCGCTCAAAGTTGCCCAAGCGCATTCTCGAGTGGCACCCACCTGGATGTATCGCTTCGATTTTGCGCCGAAAGCCCTTAAAATGCTGGGCATCGGGGCCATGCACTCCCTGGAACTCCTCGCCGTGTTTGGCGACGCCGATGCCTCCCGCACCCGCAGCCTCGCCCGCTGGGGTGGTGATGGGGAACTAGAGGAAGTGACAGAATTCATCCAATACCTGTGGGGGAACTTCATCCATGTGGGTAGTCCAGGCTGGGAATGGCCGCGTTACCAGATGCCCACAGACACCCGTCCGGGTCGGGCAACCATGATTTTTAACACCGAAAGCGAACTGGTCTTTGACCCACGTGCGGGACGTCGTAAAGCCTGGTCGGGTTTCAACATGCTCGAATGGGACGGTGTAAGCCCACGGTAAAATTGGGGGTATGAAGCCCAACACTCCGGTGTGGAACCACATTGTTGCAGAACACCCGCGTTTTTCTACGGCCGTGTTCCCTACGGAGAACAGTCGACGCATCAGTGTGGAGGAACTTGCATCCGTTGAGGTTCTCGACCGTGCCATTGCTGCCAGCGATGAGCTTTTCCCCATGGGAGTGCCTAAACATCAGGCCCAAGTATGGTGGTTTTCCCTGAATAACACGCTGCTTGGGCCAGCGCTCACAGCCATGGTGGAATGCCACGTCACACCATCCCTTGATGTGGCGCGTGGTGCGATGTTCATTCAGAATCCCGGCACGGAACACGGGCAGGGGTATTGGATGAGTTTTTTCACCGACGTTTTCACCGACGACTCCGAAGCCGCGTGGCGCGCGGCCGGTGCTGATTACGCACGGTCGATTGCGCCGGTTATTCAGGCGCTCGCTGAGGTCGCCGGGGCGTCGACACGCGCGTTGTGGGCCGTGAGTGTGGATGCTGTAGCAGGGGCAGCGGTGGGTGCTGGTAATGATGCCTTTGAACCGTATCGAGGAGTGCGGATTGCACAGGCGTTGCTCGCGGGCATGGCTGAGGGGGTTCCCGAAGGCGTGAGGTTACCGCAGCCGCATTTCAGAGACTTCTGTGACGGGCACTTTCAACCAACGGATGTTGCGGCGGCCCTGGCGGGGAAGAGCGCGATGTGCACACTGTTCCCCAGCGGGTGTCCTGTTGCATGATTTATCGGTCGCCAGCAGCGGGAATGTGTTTATCGTGCCCGAAACAGACCCCCAGAGGAACGTGACCGCCAGCTTATTGATTCTTTTTACGTTCGATTTTTTTAACAAAGTTGCTGCGGGTGGCTACGGGCGCGGCTAGGCTGGTGTAGCGAGCTGCACTGGCCGGATTGAAAGGATTCGTTCGCCATGAGTTTTTTTGAAGATATCGCTGCTGCCCTGGATGTGGATGGCATTGAATCGCGGGTTCATGATGACACGATGTTTGTGCCCATCACCCCAGAGCTAGAAATCCAATTCGTGGAGATCGATCCGATCCTCCCGGCCGCTAACGTGTACATCGCTGCAGCAGACGTTGATGAAGACGACGATGATTTTGAAGCGGTGCTCGTGTCCGTGGTGTTCTCTGTGGATGATGCTTTGGATGCGGTAGCCCGGCATGTTGCCACTGACCAGGTGGTTACTGTTCTGCGCGATCTTCTGGAAGGCACTGACGAGCGCATCTCTGACCTGGAATTTTTCCAGGATCTCAATGACGCTAATCTTGTCCGCGCTGAGGTGGGACAGAACTCGGAGCTGCACGTGGTGGTTGAATCAGCGGGCGGAACCCCTACCGCAACGGTGATGTTTGTGGCTCTAGGCGAAAGCTACGATGAGCTGGTCAACCAGGCGATGGCTGAAATGTGGACCCCAGACTCTGACGAGCAGCCCTCGGAAGAAGAACGCTTGCGTGTGTTGTCTGAGCTTTCTTCCGATATTTCTCTGGTCACTGATGAGGTGCTTGACCTGGGGACTTTCACCGATTTCGACCGGCTTTTCGACGTCCTATCGCTCGCCGCTGACCAGGCCGAAAACTGGGAGGAGCAACTGCTGCCCATTGATGAGGAAATGAACTATTCATAGCCAATTGGACAGCGGGGTTACGCTAACTAGGTGACCAACCCCAACGCTGCACGCGACGTAACTGAGACCGCACCTCCGCCAAAGATTCCTCGGGAAATTTGGGTGCTTGTTGCGGCCGCATTCATTATTGCCGCAGGGTTTGGGCTGGTATCGCCCATTATTCCGCAGTTTGCCAGGAGCTTTGATGTCTCCACCACGGCGGCCAGCGCCGTGGTATCTGTGTTCGCGGCTAGCCGATTATTATTTGCTCCTGCTTCGGGCAAGCTCATTGACCTGATTGGGTCCCGAAAGGTCTACATCACCGGACTATTGACTGTCGCGGTGACCACCGGAGCCGTCGCCTTCGCACAGGAATACTGGCATATCCTGGCTTTCCGCGCCATTGGCGGCATCGGTTCAACTATGTTCACTGTCTCCGCTGCGGGGTTGATTGTGCGAATTGCGCCGCCCAGTATTCGCGGACGTGCCTCGTCAACGTACGCTACCGCGTTTCTTCTGGGTAGCGTGATTGGTCCGGTGGCTGGTTCCGGCCTCGCCGTGTTGGGTATGCGCCCGCCGTTTTGATCTACGGTGTGTCTCTGATTCTCGCGTCGGCGGTGGTGTGGAAGCTGCTGCGGCCCGAGGTAATTCACGATCTTGAATCTCACGACGAATCAACGCCAATGCTTGCGAGCGAGGCCGTGAAAAACCCAGCCTATCGCAGTGCTTTGATATCGGGATTTGCTAACGGCTGGGTGAACTTCGGAGTGCGGGTATCCACCGTTCCCTTGTTCGCAGCCATGCTGTTTCCTAAAGGTACCGCTGTGGCGGGCATGGTTCTGGCCGCCTTTGCGGTGGGTAATGCTGGGTGTTTGCAGTTTTCGGGCAGACTTGCAGATTCACTGGGAAGAAAGCCGCTGATCATCGCGGGATTAATCGTTAATGCAACGTTCACGGGTGTTCTTGGCTGGATGGATAATCTGTGGCTCATACTGCTGGTGTCGGTGATTGCTGGCATCGGCGGCGGTTTGCTCAACCCTGCGCAGCAGGCCACCGTTGCAGATGTCATCGGAAACAAACGCTCCGGCGGCAAGGTACTTGCGACCTTCCAGATGGCACAGGATTTCGGAGCAATCCTCGGCCTATTGCGATCGGTATGCTTGTCGACGCCCAGGGTTACCATGTCGCCTTTACTGCCTGCGGTGCTATCGGGCTTGTTGCTGCTGGTGTGTGGCTGGTGCACGGAAAAGAAACCAGGCCTCAGCCAACTGCCTGACGAACCGCTGCCAGCGCCTCCGCCCACATCGTCTGCATAGCAGAAGTGTGAAGGCAACGGATCAGGGTTCCGTGATAGGTGCCTTTCATGGTGTAGAACCTGGTGGGGACCCCAGCTTGTGTGAGGCGATGGGCGTAGGCGGCGTCCTCGTTGTAGAACAAATCAAGGTCTCCAACAGCGATGAACGCGGGCGGCAGGCCACGCAGATCAGCCCGGCGCGCAGGTACGGCGTAGTCGAGGGGTTCGGTGGCATCGCGAAGATAGGCGCGCCATCCTAGTATGTTGGTGATCATGCCCCAGCAAAGGACACCACGACCTGGTGACCGGGTGGTGGCGTTGTCCAGCATGGGTTCGAATAGCAGCTGGAAGGCGATGGGACCAGTGTGCGTATCGTGTGCCTTGTGGACTAGGCTGGCGGCGATTCCAGCACCCGCGCTTTGCCCGGAAACAACTAGAGAGCGGGGTAGTCGGGGGAGTCGAGGATCCAGCGGAGCGTGGTGAAGCAGTCGTCGAGGGCAGCAGGGTAGGGGGCGATGCTGGAAAGTCGATAGTCGGGGTTGACCACCACGGCGTTGAGCTCGCGTGCCAGGAAGGCGCACACAATGTCGTCGTATTCGGGGACTCCGCTGACATAGCCCCCGCCGTGAATCCATAGGAGTGTCAGTGCAGGTGTAGTGGTATCGCTGCGTCGGTAAGTGCGTACGTGCACCCCCGCCGCGTCGTGTTCGGACACATCAATATTTGCCAATCCACCAGAACTGTCGCGGGGCTGCGGGTGTGTGACCAACCAACCGGGGCGGCTGAACCGCCAGACTTCCGGAAGGTTGTTCAGGTAGTGCCTGCGCCATACCCCCTCACGCAGTTCTGGGTGCACGCGGCGGAGGTGCAGTGCATAGCTGCTCAAGAGGCCCACTGTGCCTGCGATGCAGGCCAGTAGGCCCAGGTTAGGGCGACGGGGCATGTAACGAGCTTTCAGGCGGAAGCCGGGGCGTCGATACGCGGCAGGAATTATTCGATGCTGCGGGTGGTGGAGCCCCGACCCGTGAAAAAGTAGATAGCTGTCATGATAACAGTGAACCCGATCCCGGCGATGAGTGCTTCATGGTAGCTGGTTTGCCACACCATGATCCCGAACGTAAACAGGATGAATGCGATGGCGAAGTACTGTCCGTATGGCCAGAAGGGCACAGGGAATTTTAGTTCTTGAACCTGACTTGGGGACATCCTGCGGCGTGATGCTACGTGTGCGAGGAGGATCATGAGCCATACGAAGATCGTTGCGAATGTGGCGAGAGCTGCGATGATGGCAAAGACCTCCTCGGGGATGATGTAGTTAAGCCACACGCCAAGGGACAAGACGGCAATAAGAGCAGCGACGGTGACAACGGGTACGCCGTTGTATAGTTTGGCGCACACTCTGGGGGCGAGTTTCTCCTGCGCCATGCCCGTAATGATGCGTCCGGCACCGAAGATGTCCGAGTTGATGGCTGACAGTGCAGCAGTGATGAGCACAAAGTTCAGGACGCCGGCCACTCCAGTGGACCAGTCATGGTTTAAGGAAGAGAAGATCTGTGTGAAGGGTGATTCGTCGCCATTGACTGTGCGCCACGGATTAATGCAGAGGATGACAAAGATCGCCAGCACATAGAAGAGCAGGATGCGAACCGGCACCGTGTTGACGGCCTTGGGGATGGACTGTTCAGGATGATCAGCTTCCGCAGCCGTGACGCCGATAATTTCCGTGCCGCCAAAGGCAAAGAGAACCAGAATGAACGCTGAAATCATGCCGGTCGGGCCGTTGGGCATGAACCCGCCATCGTTCCACAGATTAGACACACCAACAGCGTGAGGTTGCTCACCAAACCGAAGATGAGAATAGCGGCCCCGCCTACGATCATGGCGATCACAGCGGTGACTTTGATGAGGGTGAACCAGAACTCCAGCTCGCCAAACAGACGCACGCTTGTCAGGTTGACGGCCCCCACGATCAGCAGCGCTAGGGCGACCCATATCCAGCGGGGCACGCCGTCGTACCAGAAGTCCATGTAGATACCTACAGCAGTGAGGTCGGCGATGCACACAATGACCATTTCGAAGGCGTACATCCAGCCAGTGATAAAGCCTGCCCAGCCGCCGAGGTGAGTGCGTGCATACTCCGAAAAAGAACCCACGACCGGCATAGATACTGCCATTTCCCCCAGTGCTCGGAGCATGAAGTACACGACTATCCCGCCCAGAAGATACACCAGAAGTACCGACGGTCCTGCCGCTTGGATGGCCTTTGCTGAGCCGTAGAAAAGCCCCGTGCCGATGGCTGATCCCAGCGCGATGAAGTGAATATGGCGAGCTTTCAATCCTTGCCCAATCATATGGCTATCGCCTCCTCGTGTGCAGTGCTTAGTGCTATCAGTTATGGAATCAATTATGCGCACAAGAGAGTGTGATTCGCTACGGATTTATGAACTAATTGTTCAGCAGGACACATGTAGCGGAGATATGATTTTGTTTTGCCAGGTGACATGGAGTGTCTCTGCTGTGTACCCAGTTCGCTTTGTGCGCTTTGATGACGTAACGTAGTGGGGCAATGAGCATTACCGATAGCGCCACCGGCGGCGTTGAAGAGCCGGATAGCGTCATTTCGTCGGATTCTCAGGAAACTTCGCAAGGTGTCGTAGCCGAACAGGCTGAAGCTGTGCATGCGCTGGAAGATGCGCCCGCAGCGGAAGCTGATCAAAGCTGCGGAACAGGACACCAGGGATGCGGATACTTCTGAGGCGACCGACCCTACTGAAGGTTTCGAAAACCTTGGTCTTCCCTCGGAAGTACTGAAGGCAATCACCAAGGTTGGTTTTGAAACACCGTCCCCCATCCAAGCGCACACCATTCCTGTTTTAATGGACGGCCACGATGTTGTTGGCCTCGCGCAAACCGGCACCGGCAAAACAGCCGCATTTGCCCTCCCGATCCTGTCGCGCATCGACCCCTCGGTGCGTGCCCCCCAAGCACTGGTACTGGCTCCCACACGTGAGCTGGCACTCCAGGTTGCTGACTCTTTCCAGGCATTCGCCGATCACCTGGGCAGCCTGAACGTGCTGCCCATTTACGGAGGTCAGGCTTACGGCATTCAGCTGTCTGGGCTTCGCCGCGGTGCACACATTGTTGTTGGTACCCCAGGTCGAGTGATTGACCACCTTGAAAAGGGGTCGCTGGACATTTCTGGTCTGCGTTTCCTTGTGTTGGATGAGGCAGACGAGATGCTCAACATGGGGTTCCAGGAGGATGTGGAACGAATCCTGGAAGACACCCCGGACGACAAGCAAGTGGCGTTGTTCTCCGCGACCATGCCATCTGCGATTCGCCGCATGTCCAAGCAGTACTTGAAGGATCCGCGAGAGATCACCGTCAAGTCTGAAACCCGTACCAACACAAACATCACGCAGAAGTTCCTCAACGTTGCGCACCGCAACAAGCTGGACGCGTTGACCCGCATTCTTGAGGTCACCGAGTTTGCTGCGATGATCATGTTCGTGCGTACCAAGCACGAAACCGAGGAACTGGCGGAAAAGCTTCGTGCCCGCGGTTTCTCTGCTGCTGCCATCAACGGCGACATCGCACAGGCACAACGTGAACGCACGGTTGACCAGCTGAAAGATGGCCGCTGGATATTTTGGTGGCAACCGACGTTGCTGCCCGTGGACTCGACGTGGAACGTATCAGCCACGTGCTGAACTACGACATCCCCCATGACACTGAGTCTTACGTGCACCGCATTGGACGGACCGGTCGCGCCGGGCGCAGCGGCGAGGCGATCCTTTTTGTGACGCCGCGCGAACGCCGCATGCTCCGCTCCATTGAACGCGCCACCAATGCGACTCTGGTGGAGATGGAACTGCCGACCGTTGACGAGGTTAACGAGTCCCGTAAGGAAAAGTTTGCGGACTCTATCACCGAGTCACTGGAAGACAACCAGATCAGCGTCTTCCGTAACCTCGTGAAGGCATATTCGGAGGAACACGACGTCCCGTTGGAGGACATCGCTGCAGCTCTGGCCACGCAGGCGCAAGCTGGTGACGAGTTCCTGATGAAGGAACCCCCGCCAGAGCGACGCCGTGACCGCTTCGAAAGGGGCGGGCGTGACCGTGGCGATCGCCGTGACCGCTTTGACCGGGGTGACCGCGACCGTGGTGGACGTGATCGTTACGATCGCGGGGATCGCAACATGGCCTTGTACCGCCTTGACGTGGGCAAACGTCACAACGTGCGCCCAGGTGCTGTGGTTGGTGCACTGGCCAATGAAGGCGGCCTGAACTCCAAGGATTTTGGGCGCATCCACATTGGCTTCGACCATACGCTGGTTGAACTGCCCAAGGATCTGTCACAAGAGGTTTTTGACAACCTCGCCGACACTCGCATCTCTGGCCAGCCGATTCGGTTTGAACGCGACCCGGGTGCGCCAGGGCGTTCCTCCAACCGCCGTGACCGGGACCGTGGGGACTACCGTGACCGACGCGATAACGGTCGCAATTTCCGACGTCGCGATGACCGCGGTTACCGTGACGATCGCGGTTACCGCGGAAACCGCCGTGACCGCGACCGCGGATTCCGTGGTGACCGGTAATAGTTGCTACTAAAAGCCGCAACGCGGCCCAGCTGGTCTTTATGCCAGCTGGGCCGCGTTTTTTGTTGCGGTGTCCCAGGTGGGATAACTCCCGAATCTAATATGATTTAGATCACCATAAGTACGGCGACGATGACCCACAGTGCAGAGAAGATGCCGCCAAACATTGAGAGCTGTGACACCGCCTTGTCCCAGTTTCAATCGTTGCTGCGCCAGCGTGCTTTTCGCTAGGCACGCCATCGTCATCATCGGACAACCCCAACGCTGCCATCATCTTCTTCTGACGTGGGACGATCAGAAAAAACAGGATTCCCCACGCGATAACGCTGAGCAAAATCGATGCATGGAAGCGGCCTTCTCGCAGGTAGGACATGTTGCTTAAAAGCAGGCCCATACCCAGTAGTGGAACAATCAAGGAAATCAGGCCATAGGTGTTCGTAATTGTGAACAGCGTCCGTACAGAACCCCGTGCCAGATCGTTGCCATTGTGCGCCTCGCGTGCACGAACGTGGAAGGTAGACACAGCCACCGTCACCGGACCAAGAAGCAGCAGTGCGGCCACCACATGGAGAATCAGCATCAACGTAGTCACAGTAAGTGCAGTACCTTTCAGATAGGGGATGAATCAGATCCCACTAACCCTAAGCTATCCACGCAACAGATCGCGAACCCAACACTGTCGACGCATCACCGCCACATCCGCCGTGGTCAATGGCAACCCGTATGCCGAAGCAACATGCGCTAATCGACGCACGTACCAACACCGCGCCCCGATACCACTTGGTAACCATTCGCTAGGCAGGGAATCCGACTTGTCCTGATTCTCCTTTTTCGAGGTGGCCACAAGATTCATGGGGTCATTAGCAAAGGCTAGCCGCTTGGAGGCATCCCACGAATGCGCCCCCATATCCCATGCGGCGCGGAGGGGATACACATGGTCAATCTCAATGGGAGTCTCCCCAACCCGCAACTGCGACCCCGTATATGGGTCAGGGCCGACACCGGAGGTAGGTGTGCAGCGTGAGGAAAAAGCGACGTCGGCAAGCGACATAGCAATGATGGCATCCCTGGTGGTGCAGGAACCGCCGAGTTGCGGGGCGGCGGCCCAGCCTTGGCCGAAGTTGGTGCGCTCGTATCCGAGTACACTTGTGCGCTGCGCAACCGTCGATATGCGAGCAAGCGTGACTGAAAGCCGGGGTGGGTGGTCAGCAGCGTAGCCGGGATGCAGAGCCAGGCGGAGGTAGAAACCCAGAAAGACCAGTGTTAACAGGGTTAATACCGAAAAAACCCGGCGCGTCTGAGAACAAGGGGACATACCTTGTCAGACCGCCGGGATGTTGCGCAGGTTCCGTGACCTAGGCCACCAACTCGTCGGTGCGGGCCATGTGGGCAGCCCTGTCGAACTCGTCAAGAATCTCCTGTGCTGGCGGTTTAGTCAGCAGCGACACCGCCACCATGGCTAGGGTGCCGCACAGGAATCCCGGAACCATCTCATAAAGGCTGTCACCCAGGGAAGACATACCCCAGCCGAAGGAGACAACCGCTCCAACAATGATCCCAGCAAGCGCCCCGGGCGTATTCAAACGGCGCCAGTACAGGGGAGGCCACCACCAGCGGGCCAAATGCGCTACCAAAACCAGCCCACGCGAACGCCACCAATCCGAGAATCGAATTTGACGGCTTAATTGACAGTAAAGCCGCAATGATGGCAACCCCCACCACAGCGGTACGGGACAGGTTAATAAGTACCTTGTCAGAAAGCTTGCGTTTAGTCACGATCATGTACAAGTCCTCAATCAACGCACTCGACGTGACCAGCAACTGCGACGAAATCGTCGACATGATGGCTGCCAACACCGCAGTAAGCACCAACCCAGCAACGAGCGGGTGGAACAAAATCCGCCCCATGTCCAGGAAGACCGTCTCATAATCTTTCTGGTCAGTGACCGTGTACTCTGCGTTCTGGCCGAAAAACGCCGTGCCAATCAGTGCTACCGCAACCGCGCCAAGAATGCAGATGAGCATCCACGACACCCCAATGCGGCGGCCCTGCTTAGCTTCCGACGGCTTACGCAGAGCCATAAACCGCACGATGATGTGTGGTTGTCCAAAATAGCCCAAGCCCCACGACAAATATCCCACAATGGCCGCGAACGACACTCCACTAATCAAGGAGAAATAGTGCGGATTCCCGCCGTTCGTGTAAGGACCGTAGTTATTGCTCGTAGCAAACGTCCAGATGCTCGACATGTCGTCCAGAGAAAACAAGGCCACCGCTGGAACCAGCACTAATGCTGCGAACATGATCATCCCCTGCACAGCATCCGTGTACGACACGGCCAAGAACCCACCAATAAACGTGTACGCCACCGTCACCGAAGCAACAATCAGCATGCCATCCACATATGAACCACCAAACGTGGATTCAAAATACTTGCCGCCGGACACCATGCCTGAGGACACATAAAACGTAAAGAACACCACGATAACCAGCGATGACACGATCCTTAGTACGTGCGAACTATCTCGCAGGCGATTTTCCAAAAACGACGGCAACGTCAACGAATCCCGCGATGCTTCCGTATAAGCGCGAAGGCGCGGTGCCACCCAATACCAGTTCGCCCAACAACCGACGAGCAGGCCAATGGCTATCCATAGCCCGGAAAAGCCGCTGACAAACAACGCGCCGGGCAAACCCATGAGCAGCCACCCCGACATGTCCGATGCTCCGGCGGATAGTGCCGCTACCATGGGGTTAAGGCCGCGGCCAGCCAGCATGTAGTCGTCGTATTGGCTTGTCTGGCGGTAACTCCAATAGCCGATAGCCAGCATGGCCAGCATGTACATAACAATGGCAACAATGAACCAAGTGTGCTCGCTCACATGTCCTCCAAAAGTAGTGTGGGCAGTTCTTATCCCAGGAGTGCGTGGTGCTGAGTAATGATGCTATGAATAGCAACTCCGTAAGCGTAGCCTGAATCACATGCAATGGGAAGAACTTTAGCATCATGTTGTTGAATAAGGGGGCACAACAGGGCATGAACACGCGTTCGCATGATTCGGGGATAAATGACAAGGATGTTGCAGGCAACTGGTAGAACGGTAATCATGACGACACACCTGCTCCATGGCCTATGGACTCCTGACCATGGGCTTGCGCTTTGGGTGGAGCAAGTAGAGGGACACAAAATCGTCCTCCCTGAACAGGTCCCCACAGGCACATTCCCTCCGATCGTCGAGGCGGAACTCGCTGCAAAATCCTTCCGGCACCGCCTTCACGCCACCCTGCAAACCCCTCGCGGACGCATGGTGGAACTACCCATCCCCGTCGGAGTATTTACACCAGAACAGGCTGTGTCCTTCTTCGCCCGCGTTGCGTTTCTCGACGGCGCGTCACCCGCCGCCACCGAACAACAACGCACCGCCCTCGCACCGGACTTTATGTGGCTCCTGCGCATGTATCGCGGCTTGGAGCAATTCGTTCGTGCCGGGCGTGTGCTCTTGCGTTGCGCTTGGCGGGATAATGAGTGGTGGCCGCAGTGGCAGCTGGCTACTGGAATGGGGGAGAACGCGTGGGTAGCGGAGATGGTCGCGGCAACTCCTGGCGTTGTCAGTGCAAATGGAGGTTCACGCACCGCAGAACTGATGGCGGAGGAACTGCCGCATTGGATTGCTTCTTCGCTGCTTGAGGGTCTGCGCGATGCGCCCAGGCCAAGCACATGGCATGAATTCAGTTCAAGCCTGTTGCATTCCCGTCCGCTGCGTCGCGGTGGTCCAGGCTTGGTGTCCAAGTTGAACGATTGGAAGAATTCCGCCAGCACGGTGGGCCTAGAGCTTGTGGTTATTGTTGAAGAACCGTTTGAACATTTGCCGCTCCACAATGTTTCCCCTGATTTGATAGAGGCAAGTGGCGGATTCGAGGTTCCTGGTGTTACCACCTGGGATGAGCCCGTCTGGCCTGTGCGTATCCGCGTGCGTCGCGGTGTGGATGCACCGTATCCCGTGCGCCTCGCGCAGTGGGATGAGGCCGCGCAAGAACAACTACGCAAAATACATGCGGCGCTGTTCAAACGCAGCCCGGTGATGCAGTCCAATGTGGGTGCGGTGCCCATTGTGATTGCCAATTATGATGACAACCTCGGTGACTGGGATCTTTTCTTCAGCACTGAGGAGATAGTGCAGTTTGTGTCTAAAGACGTGACGACGTTGAAGACCGCTGGATTCCAGGTCATGCTGCCCAAATCCTGGGGTTCCTACGAGCCCCACCTCACGGTAAACACGACTGAGAGTGGCGAGGTCAGCGCGGCAGGGTCGAAGCTTGGCTTAGAGCAACTTGTTGAGTACAACTGGCAGCTGAGCCTTGGCGACATCGAGCTGAGTGCCTCCGAAATGCAGGAACTGGTCAATTCCAAGGCTGGGCTGGTGAAACTGCGTGGGGAATGGATGATGGCCGATGCTGCGGCGCTGCGCCACATTTCTGACTACATGGCTGAGATTGCCAAGGCATCCGAAAGCCGTCTGCGCGCCGAGCTGGACAGCGCAAAACAACGCGCCGATCACGCCAAAGCACAGCAAGAACCCGGGTGGGAGGAACTTGTTCAGCAGGCGCAGAAGCTGCAGGAAGAGTTTGATAACCGCCACGTTGGTGTGGGACAGGTGACTCTGGCCGAGCTGCGTCAGATTGCCCTGGAAGCCACGGCAAAAACTCCCGTGGAGTTCACTGGAAGCCAGTGGCATACCAGCCTGCTGGGAGGTGACATAGCTCCTGCGCCGGAACGCATTGATATTCCTGAGACGGTGCATGCGCAGCTTCGGGAGTATCAGCGCCGTGGTGTGGACTGGCTGTATTGGATGTCCCGTAACAATCTTGGCGCCGTGCTTGCGGATGACATGGGCTTGGGGAAGACCCTGCAACTGTTGGCGCTGGTTGCGGTGGAACGCGCCGCACGTGAGGATGCTGCAGAGGAGTCGGCAAAACCGACCCTGGTGGTGTGCCCGACGTCAGTGGTGGGTAACTGGGCTGCGGAGGCGAAGAAATTCGTGCCGTCCTTCAACGTTCTGGTTCAGTACGGTAGCCAACGCAAACACGATGAAGAGTTTGCTGCTGCGGCGAAAGAGGCGGATCTGGTGATCACGTCGTATGGTGTGGTCACCAGGGATTATGACGCGTTTGGTTCTGTGGACTGGGAGCGTGTGGTGCTGGACGAGGCACAACAGATCAAAAAAACTCCACAACGCGAGCGTCGAAAGCCGTGCGCAGCATTCCTTCCCAGGCATCGACTGGCCTTGACGGGTACGCCAGTGGAAAATCGTCTGGCGGAGCTGCGGTCTATCTTGGATTTCTGCAACCCAGGGATGCTGGGGAGCGCGTCGTTTTTTTAGGAATCACTTTGCCACGGCGATTGAACGCCACCAGGATGAGGAAGTTGCGGAGAAGCTTCGTTCCCCTGACTGCGCCGTTTATTCTGCGGCGGGTGAAAACCGACCCCGATATTATTGACGATCTCCCCTGACAAGAACGAGGACATCGTCACCGTTCACATGACCACAGAGCAGGCGGCGCTGTACAAGGCACTGGTGGATGACATTCAGCAGCAGCTAGGAAAATGCCGAGGGTATGGCCAAAAGGGGATTGGTGCTGGCGACCATCACAAAAAAATTTAAACAGATCTGCAACCACCCAGCTCATTTTTCTGGGGGACGGTTCCTCGATCACTCTCCAAGGCAAGCACCGATCCGGCAAGATGGAGGCGTTGGTTGGCATTGTCGATGGTGCCATTGAACGGCGGGAACGGGTGTTGGTGTTCACCCAGTACAAGGCGTTCGGTGATCTCATTCAGCCCTACTTGAGTGAACGTTACGGCGTGGATATTCCCTTCTTGCATGGAGGTATTTCTAAAACCGGACGGGATGCTATGGTGCAGAAGTTCCAGGCTGAGGACGGTCCGCCGACAATGATCTTGTCTCTCAAGGCGGGAGGTACGGGCCTGAATCTGACCGCGGCGTCGATAGTTGTGCACATGGATCGCTGGTGGAACCCTGCGGTGGAGAATCAGGCAACCGATCGTGCCTATCGCATTGGTCAGCGTAAGAACGTGCATGTGTACAAAATGGTGACGGAAGGAACAATGGAGGAGTCCATCCAGGACATTATCGACGGGAAACTTCAACTTGCCGGTGCCGTCATAGGCCAGGGTGAGGGCTGGATCACCGAACTTTCGCCGGAGCAGCTGGCGCAACTGATGAGCTATCGGGGAAAGGAGTAGTCCGTGGCGGATTCTGAGCGTTCCCGTCGTACGCACCCGAGCGTCGGCAATGTTATTTATGCCAATTTCGGCAACACCACGAAGGTCAGCACGCCGAAGCCAGCGGTTCAGAAGGAAACCCGCACCAGCCTCGCGTCTATGCTGCTTATCGACGCTGCGACGACCGCCACCGACTCCGAGCGCGTCAAGCGTGGTCGGGCCTATGCACGAAACGGAAACGTCTTGAACCTGGAGTTCACCAACGGACGCATCATTGCCGCCGTGGCCGGATCTCAAAATCAGCCCTTCAACGTCGATGTGGTGCTTCCACCGCGCAATGCGGACCAGCTGAACACCGTCACGCAGCTTCTACTTGAGCCGGGGAGTTTAGCTGAGGCGAAGAGGGGAAAGCTTAGCCAGCAGTTGGCAGAAACCCTGATATGTGCTTCGGATGAACAGGTGCGTTTCCTATGTGACTGCCCTGACTTCGCGATGGTCTGCAAACACAGCATTGCAACCGTCTTTCGAGCCACCGAACGTATCGACGCTGACGCGCAGTTAGCGTTCGCTCTGCGTGGTCTTGACATGGATACCATAGAGAAATCCCTGCAGCGTGAGGCCCATGCCAAGGCTGATTCCGCAGCGCAGACCAACGACGGAAACTTCTGGGGCGATAAGACCGCCTTGCCGCAGCTACCGAACCCGAAAATAGCCTCTGCGCTGGACGATTCCGACCTTGACGCGCTCCATAAAGCCATGCGCTCAATTTCCTACACCGCCATCGATGAGCTGCGAGCCGTCGCCGACATTGAAGAAATGTACGATTTTCTTACCCAGAATCACTAGCGTCCAGGGATTTTATCTATGACATCAGATACGACTGTTCGTTTCCTGCACACGTCCGACTGGCAGCTCGGCATACGACGCTGGTTCCTGCACACCCACGACAATGCCGATGCGCAGGCGCGTTTCGATGCCGCCCGCCTCGCCGCCGTTCGCGCCCTCGGGCAGCTGGCCATCGCCCAGGATTGCTCTTTCATCGTGGTTGCTGGAGACGTGTTTGAACACAACAGCCTCGAACGACACACTATCGGGCGGGCACTGGAAGTGCTGAAACACCTGCCAGTTCCAGTTTTTTTCTCCTTCCTGGAAATCATGACCCCTTGACCGCTGACAGCATTTTTTTATCGGACGCAGGATATCGACAACGTGACCGTGTTGACCAACACCGAACCCGTTGCTGTAGATACCCCGGCGGGCGTGGTGGAGATAGTTGGCGCACCGTGGCTGACAAAACACGCAACCCGCGACCTCGTCTCCGATGCCATCGCGCCGCTGGAACCTACAGATCGGGTGCGTATTGTTGTGGGCCATGGGCAGGTAGAAAACCGTAGTGGAGAGTTTGCCCCAGAACTCATTGACCTATCGGCTCTGGAACGCGCCGTGGCTGATCGCACTATTGACTATGTGGCGCTCGGTGATACGCATTCCGCTATGGCACTCGATTCCGCTGGCGCAGTGTGGTTCAGCGGAACCCCGGAGACCACAGACTTTCATGAGCGCGGGCTGCGGGGGCAGGATTCCCGAGGCGAAAATAACTCGGGTGTTGCGCTAACTGTTGCAGTGACCAAGCAGCCACACAGCCCAGAACCCAGCCGAGTTGAGGTGCACGAGCACCAAGTAGGGACGTGGACGTTCGACGCCGTGGAGTGGGACGTCAACGATGCCTCAGACGTAGAAGCATTCCTCGCCTTCCTTTCGGCGTACCCCAACAAAGCGGAAACCGTGGTCAAATACGCCTTGCAGGGAAGCGTGGATATGAGCACGATGCAGCAGTTAGACGCTGGACTTGCCGACCTTGCCCCAGTTTTTGGGGCGCTTTACGAACGACAGCGGCTCATGGACCTGAGCCTGGCACCCAGCGATGAGGACCTCGCGCAGTGTGAACTCGGCGGATATGCGGGTCACGCGCTGGCGGAATTATCCGAGCTAGCGGCGCAGCCTCCCGGTACATCTCGTACGCCTGAGCGGGATACGGCCCATGATGCCTTGCGTTTGCTCTTCCGTTTGGCTCAGCAGAGGTAGGACAGCCAGATGAAAATTCACCGAATTGCCCTGAGCAATGTGCGTGGTATCGAACACCTCGATCTTGATGAGATTCCAGATACTGGATTCATCCTCATCACCGGCCCCAATGAGCAGGGAAAATCGACCGTGATGGACGCTTTGTACACTGCGTTGTTCCACAAACACACGGCGAACAATCGTGACGTGAAAGCCCTACAACCTATAGGAAAAGATGTTGGTTCAACAATCATCGTGGATGCCACCATCGGCCCTTATACGCTGAGCGTGACCAAGACCTTTAACAAACAGCGGAGTGCGCATCTGGCTATTACGCGACCGAAAGTGGACAATTACACAGGTGCTGATGCAGAGCGAGTCCTCGCAGAGATTCTTGAACAACACCTTGACCGTTCCTTGTTCACGGCGCTTTTTGTCCGCCAGGGTGAGCTTTCGCATAGCCTGAAGGCAGCGGGAATACCTACCTTGAGCAGCGTCTTGAGCGGCACAGATGTCGCTGATTCTGCTGCACAGCCCACCGATAACACAGCACTTCTTGACCGCGTGGATGAGGAATACCGCCGGTACTACACGCTGGGTAAGGGGGCGGCGACGGGAGAGCTCAAAGCCGCGATGGACGATGTCGAGCAACTCACAGCCGAGATGCACACCGCTGAACAGCGGGTCCAAGATCTCGCCATTTATGTCGATAGGGTAGCCGCACTGGCTGAGCAAAAAGCTGCCGCCGAACAGCGCATACCCCAGATCAAAGACGAAATCGCCCAGCGTGAACTCGCCTTTACCGCAGCAGAAGCGGCACAGAACCGTGTGAAGCAGGCCTTGCAAGCCGCTGAGCTGGCCTCTGCCGCAGCGGAGAATGCTACACGCGACTGGGAACGCCGCCAAGACCGTATTACTGAAGTTACGCAGATATCCGCCGAGATCACCGACCTCACAAAGCAGCTGGCGGACAAGCATTCCGAGCGTACTCACCGGGACAAGCAGCTTGCTCACCTGAAGGATCGCGTTGAACTGGCCAAACAACAAGCTGCTACTGATGCCGCCAATCTCACGGCTGTCAATGAACAACTACACATCATTGTTGGCACGCAACGCCTGCAGGAACTTCGTCGGCTTATCGACGCCGTGACAAATCTCGATGCTGAAATCCACAAGCGCCGCCACAGTAACGCACACATTCCCGCCATCACCACAGATATGATTGATGCTGCCGCGCAAGCTGAGCATGCCGTCCTGCTTGCGACAGCCAAGCGCGACGCACACAGCGCCCAGCTTGAGCTTTCCGCTGCTGAAGCACAGTCGGTGATGATCAATGGAGAAGAAGAGACCATTGGTGCACAGCCCCGTACCTATGAGATTGTGGACACTCTAGACATCAATGTTTCCGGCGTGCGGATTCGTGCACTCCCAGGACAAAGCCAGATTGATGCGCAGCAGGCGGTGGTGGATAGCAAAGAAGCCCTAGCGGAGATCCTTGATGGCACGCATTGTGCTGACGTGGCCGAACTGCGGTCGCGGTATGCCGAGCAACAATCAGCACAAGAAGCAGTAGCGGCCCTAGAGCGGGAGCGAAAAGCTACTCTCCAAGGGCGCGATCTTGATGCGTTGCAGTCCGAGGAAGCAACACTGGTCGAACAACTAGGGGAGGACCTTGGAGATCCCGAACAGCTCAGCGTGCTACGTGAACAACAGACTGAACTCTCCGAACGGTACGACGTCTCGCTTGCTGCCGTTGATGCTGCTAAAGCCGAGCTGGACGCTGCTCGTGACCACACCATTGACGTAGATATTCGGGTTGTGGAGGCACAACTGAAGGCGGCCAGTCAGCGAGGTGACGCCGCTGGTGCACGCCTCGCAGACGAACGTTCTCACGATGCTGATAGTGAGATCGAACACCGCATGCAGGTAACAAATGCGGCGCTGATGGAGGCGCGACAGGCTGTTGACTATGCGCGCGAAACTGCAGCACAGCATGACTATCATGCCGCCTCGCGCCTGTTGGACGGGGCGCGTAATGAACTTGCGGACGCGGAGCGGCAGGTCGTCGATACGCAGACGCATATTGCCGAAAATCGCGGAAGAATTGAACAGTCTGCTGGTGCCGAGGAACACCGTGACACCCTCAACGCGAGGCTATCCAGTGCGCACAGTGTGCTGGCGGCAACTCAGCGACGTGCGGCAGCAGTGAAACTTCTTCGAGAGACACTACACCGGCATAGGGATGCGGCACAGCGTCGCTATGCCGGTCCTTTTGCGGAAAAGTTAGGTCAGCTTGCGCGCCTTCTTTTTGGTGCTGGCGTCGGCTTCGAGCTCAATGAAGAGTTGCAAGTAACACGGCGGACTGCGGGGAGTGAGGTCATGGACGTTTCCTGGTTGTCCGGCGGGGCGCAGGAGCAACTTGCCATGTTGGTGCGACTGGCCATCGCGGAGCTGGTGGCTGAGAACGGTGACATGGAAGGGGTTCCGGTGTTTGTTGACGATGTCCTGGGGAACACCGATGACGAGCGGTTGAAGGCGATGGCAGCCGTGTTGAGCGAGGTCAGCGCAGACAAGCAGGTCTTCATGCTGAGTTGCCAGCCGCAGCGTTACACCCGAGTCGATATAAAAAGGAAATATGAAATAAATTTAATGAAAGGTATGCGGTAGATTGAATCGCCCGCCCTGGCCTGGGGGTATGAAACAATCATCACAGATTGGTCTCTGAATCGCTCAAAGTTCTCTGAATTGTAGATGCTTCAATTTCATTGAACTAATGGTTTTAGTCTGGGGTAGCAAAATTGCTTTTACGGGGGTAATTTCGGGTCTGTGCTGGGGGTGAAAAATGGGGAATGTGGGGGTGGTGGGAGGTTGTTAAAGGATCGGTGAGATGTCCCCAAAATCCCACCTACCTTTACCTTAAGCGTTGTGATGGGGTTACCGTGTGTAGTCATCAGATGACCTGTGAGAAAGCTGTCCTTGGCATTATCAAGCGTAAAATAAAATATGCAGATAGGTATAAAGCTAGTATATTTAGCGGCAAAAAATGTAGGTACTTACAGATAGCTGCTATGCGAACAGGAGCCGTTGCGGCAGGGAAGAATTTTGAATGCAAATAAACCATTACCCATGCGATGAAAAAAGAGCTATATGTGTTGCATTATTGATGTCGCAGATTTGTTATCTCATGTGCAGTGTCGCAGCTATGTGATCTGCCTGTGGTCCTGCCCCCGCGGGGCAAGAGGATTGATTGATGAGAGTGTAGTCGATGCAGGATAGCGCTAGTCCTTAGTGAAAGTGACTGACAATCGGGGGTATGAATAAAATTCGGTGATGGCTGCTGATGCAATATATTTGCATGAGAATCGTGACGTGCGCAGAACATCGGGTGGGGGTGCAAAAGATGTAAATACCGTCCCGGTTTTATTTACTGGGCTTATTTGATTATTGTTGTGGTATGAATGAACCGCGCTGGCTTAGTGATGAAGAACAAGCGCTATGGCGCTTGTGTTTGGCGTCTGTGCGTAAAGCAAGTCGCTGCATAGATGAGACTTTGCAAAGAGGATATGAACTATCGACCCCAGAGTTTGCGGTTTTGGTTAGTTTGTCTGAAAGTCCACACCATGAAATTAGGCTTCGTGACCTGTGTAGCGACCTCAACTGGGATCGCAGCCGCACGTCACATCAAATCACCAGGATGGAGCGCAGGGGGCTTGTGCGCAAGCAAAAATGCGCCGGTGATGCCCGAGGTGTGGTTGTGGAATTGACGGATGAAGGGCAACGCAGATTAGAAAAAGCAGCTCCGGCTCATGTTGAGTCAGTACGACAGCTGCTCTTTGACCACCTCACTGAGGAAGAAGCACGAGCGCTCAAGGGCTTCATGGAGAAGGTGATCAACGTGAAGGGCATCCCTGGTGCCGAAACCTAAGCCCCGGATACCCTTAAATCAGGGATAAATCAGGGAGAACCCTGATGCGATAGGTCCGTATCTCCAGGCACACTAAATGGTGAATCAGATTTTAACTACCCACCCGTGAAGGAGACACTGATCACCATGTCGAACCTCCCGAAGCTGTCACGCAGGCTACACCGCAGCCGGACCAACCGTATAATTGCGGGTGTGCTGGGTGGCATCGCTGAAACCTATGGCTGGGACGCTAACGTGCTGCGTCTGCTTTTTGTCTTGTCGTGGCTGCTTCCTGGCCCCCAGTTCATCCTGTACTTCGTTGCCTGGGTCCTGATGCCGGACGATAACTCTTTGGGCTTTTAGGGCTTGTAACAACGGCTAATCCCAGCCATCCCCTATGCGGGAGGCTGGGATTAGTGCTGTGGTGCCCCCGACACGATTCGAACGTGCGACCGCTGGTACCGGAAACCAGTGCTCTATCCCCTGAGCTACGGAGGCGAAACAACGTTGCTGATCTTAGCACCGTTGCAGGAAAAACATTAAACCCGCAGGATAGGTGTTCACTGCGGGTTTATGTCGGTGTCGTGCTTACGAGACGATAACCACGATGAGCGTACGGGGGCCGTGCACACCTTCCACACGGTTGAGCTCAATATCCGACGTTGCGGATGGGCCAGAGATCATCGTGATGGGAAGCTTACGGTCGAGCCGCTCTACCATTTCCGGCACACCATAGACGATAGACGGTTGCCGCACGATACAAATGTGGCAATCGGGAACCAGCGTCAGAGCACGGCGGCCATTGGTGGGATTACTCTCCAGGCAAATGGTGCCCGTTTGTGCGCTTGTGACGTGAGAATCAGTGACCACAACATCCACGGCATCAAGAAGACGGGGATCGGAGGAGCGGTCGTCAGGCGTGGCGCTGCCGCTGAATCCAGCGAACAGCTCGGGATCGAGTCCTTCAGCGAAGCGCACATCCTTCGCGCCACGTTCCTCCAGCAGTCCCACAATGGTGTCGCTCAGCTTAGCCTCGCTGGATTCCTTCACAATCGCCTTGTAGTCCAGAAGGCGATCAATCAGGATCTCACGAAGTTCGTCGTCGGAAAGTCATACTCGCGGTGGTAGTTACGTACCACCGGGTAGGGTCCCTCGGGGGTGTGAGCGAGCCGATGCGCGTTGTGGATGCGCTTGAGAATTTCTTTCTTCGCTGCCTCATTGCGGGAAGCGCGAGCTTTGCTGACGCTGTCAGTGCTCTTAGAAGTGATGGTCATCTACTGTGCCTCCTCTTGACTCTCAGTCTTAGGGGTGGTGTGGGGAATCCCCTCAGCCCTAGATTTAGCTAGTAGATCCTTAGCCTCATCCGAGTTAAACCACTTACGGAAGGACTTCTTCGGCGGCACAGCAGTGTCGCGGATATCCGTCCAGCCGGCGAGGAAGCTGGGGAGATGAGTGATCTTGCCGTTGAATCCGCCGAGGACACGTCCCAGTGCAACCATCTTGGTGACGTTGCTCCAGATCATCTGGTTGCCAAAGGTCAGGCCCATGGCGCCCATGATGACGCCTTCAATCTTGGGCTTGTGGCTTTCGATCTTCTGGTGGCGTAGCTCCAGCAGTGCTGATGGAATATCAATCCGGACCGGGCACACTTCAAAGCATGCGCCACACAGCGAGGACGCGTACGGCAGTGACGCGTTCGGGTCATGTGCGGAGTCAATACCGGTCAGTTGCGGCGTGAGAATAGCGCCAATCGGACCTGGGTAGGTGGAGCCGTAAGCGTGACCACCAGCGCGTTCGTAAACTGGGCAGACGTTCAAGCACGCGGAACAACGGATGCACTTCAGTGCTTCGCGTCCGATTTCGTTGGATAGTGCTGCGGTACGTCCGTTATCCACGAGGACGATGTGGAAGTTCTTCGGGCCGTCGCCTTCCGTCACACCCGACCACAATGAGGTGTAGGGGTTCATGCGCTCACCAGTGGAGGAGCGGGGGAGGAGCTGTAGGAATACCTCAAAATCCTCGTACGTGGGGAGCAGCTTCTCGATGCCCATCACTGAAATGAGGGTTTCAGGCAAGGTGAGGCACATACGGCCGTTACCCTCTGATTCGACGATGGCAACGGTCCCTGTCTCAGCAACACCAAAGTTTGCGCCAGAGATAGCGACCTTTGCTTCCATGAACTGCTTACGCAGGAACAGAGCGTGACGCTTCGGCTAGTTCGGCCGGTTCGGTCGATAGCGAGTCATCGGTATGCGGCATCTCCTTGATGAAGATGTCGCGAATCTCGGCACGGTTTCGGTGAATGGCAGGAACCAGAATGTGGGAAGGACGGTCATGGCCCAGCTGCACAATCAGCTCCGCGAGGTCGGTTTCGCGGGCTGAGATGCCAGCGTCACGCAACTGGTCATTCAGGCCAATTTCCATCGTGGCCATTGACTTGATCTTGACTACATTGGTTTCGCCGGTTTCCTTCACCAGCTCGGTGACAATCTCGCCTGCTTCTTTGGCGTCACGCGCCCAGTGCACGTGACCGCCGCGGGCAGTGACGGCTGCCTCAAACTGCTCCAGCAGCTCAGGCATGCGGGCCATCACGTCTCGCTTAATGCCGGACCCTGCTTCGCGTAGATCCTCCCAGTCATCGATTTCTGAGATGACATTAGCGCGCTTGCGCGAATGGTGTGGGTAGCTTTATGCAAGTTGCGGCGCTGCGTGGCGTTATAGAGGTCCACGTGTGCTGCTTTTTGGAAGGATCGATCACCTCGGAGGTGTCCAACGTCTTTAGGCGCGCGTGGCGGCATGGACGGGGTGCCAAGTAGGATGCTCATAGCATTGCCTCCTTTGAGTACACAGCGGAGGTGGGGGACCAGGGGTGTTCTTTGGTGGAGGCGAGGATCTCAGCCATGTGCACAGCACGTACACCACCGTGCTGGCGAGAAAGGGCACCACCGATGTTCATCAAGCAGGAAGCGTCACCTGCAGTGACATATTCGGCTTGTGTTGAACGGATATTGCGGGTTTTGTCGGTGACCATAGCCGCGGATGTTTCAGCGTTTTTCACAGAGAAGGTGCCGCCGAAGCCGCAGCATTCATCGGCATGGGGGAGTTCCACCAGGTCGATTCCCTCAACGTTGCGCAGTAGACGCAGCGGACGATCCCCGACTTTCAGGAAGCGCAGAGAGTGGCAGGTGGAGTGGTAGGTCACCCGGTGCGGGAAGAACGCACCGAGATTTTCGACGCCCGCGACGTCGATAAGAAATTCGGACAGGTCAAGGGTTTTTGCGGCCGTGGTACGAGCGCCGTCGACAAGCGCGGCATCGCCGTAGCGCTTTGCTACGAACTCGTGTTGTTCGCGGACCGCTCCGGTGCAGGAGCCGGAGGGGGCGACCACGTAATCAATGGAGGGGTCAGAGAAAGCATCAACGTAGTTGCGGATCTGGGGGATCGCTTCACGTTGGTAGCCGGTGTTGACGTGCATCTGTCCACAGCAGGATTGTTCTGGCGGGAAGACCACGTCATAGCCGAGCCGTGACAAAATCACTGCAGTGGCTTTGACCACGTCGGGGAACATGGCATCACCAATACAGGTGGAGAAGAGAGCGACACGCACGGGTGCTCCTCACTTATCTGATCGGGCGGTTGGTTAGGGAGTAGCTATGCGGAAACATGCATGGGTGGCAGCAGTGTTATCGCAGAGTGCTACTGACCTAGCTGGACATAACCTATCCTAGCTTTCCTTTGTGCTAACTTCCTCCCGATAAGGTAGCCCTAACCTGCGGTTTTTCTGAAACATTAATGTTTTGAAAATATGCTCATCCCAAGGTGGTTATGTCCTTGTTCGGGGTTGGTAACATTTACGGTGGGGCTAAAATATGACACAAATCATAATGCTACCGTGACCTTGGGATAGCTCCCACTGGGTCGAAAGATTGAGGATGGTTCACGTCGTATCTGAACCATTTTGCTATTGATTTACGTCCCAATGGCTCACAATGAGGAAAAAGGGTGTTTGCTGCCTCTTGGGGAGCGTCACCCAAGGGCACGTTTATGTTGTGCCAAAATTTCATACTTCCTAGTGCCGTACCGGCACTCACTTTGCCAAAGTGAGACCCCTTCGATCCCACAAAGGAGCTTACGGTGGATTTTTCTCCTCGCCGCTGCCCCACCGACGTTGGTGAACACTGCGCAGCATACACTTGCTGCGTCTGACACTTTTACATCAAACAACAAAGCAGTCGCGGATAGCTCAGCGCTCAGTGCCCTCGTCGGAATTGTGCCTTTGGCCACGTTCTTCGTGTTGTTGATGGTTGTGAAGCTTAAGGCTCACTGGTCAGCAATCGGCGCGATGGTCATGGCACTCATTGTCGCTATTGTGTTGTTTGCCATGCCCGCCAATCTTGCGGTTCTCACCATGACAGAGGGCATCGCGTTCGGTTTGTTCCCCATCGTATTCATCATCTGGATGGCGGTGTGGGTGTACGACCTCACGGTTAAGTCCAATCGTTTTGAAGATCTCCGACTGATCTTCTCCAAGATTGGCCGTGGGGATATGCGCGTACAGGCCCTACTTATTGGTTTTTCGTTTGGCGGCTTGTTGGAGGCCCTGGCCGGTTTTGGTGCGCCTGTGGCCATTGTGGCTGCCATGCTGCTGGCTATTGGCATGAAGCCTATGAAAGCCGTGTTGGTCACGCTGGTGGCCAACACCGCTCCCGTGGCGTTCGGCGCAATGGCCATTCCTTTGACCACTGCTGGTGGACTCACTGGTATTAAGCCAGAAATTGTAGCCGCTATGGCTGGTCGTCAAGTCAGTGTTCTGGCTGTGATTGTGCCGTTTATCCTGTGCTTCATCATGGACGGTGTCCGCGGATTTAGGCAGGTATGGCCCATGGCGTTGGTACTGGGTGTGGCGTTCGGTAGTGGACAGTTCCTCGCGTCCAACTACTTCCTCTATGACCTCACCGACGTGGTTGCCTGCCTGCTCTCCCTGACCGTCGGCGTCTTGTTCCTTATGGTGTGGGCTCCAAAAACCCCTGAGGAACAGGCTAGTCAGACCAGTGCAAGCAGCGGAAACGAACTCAACGTTCAGCGCACCAGCCTCGCGCTGTTCCCGTACCTACTGGTTATCGTGGTCTTTGCCGTGGCAAAGCTGTGGACCGTGGGCGTCAATATCCCGAAGGCCCTGACCTCCACTGATATTAAATTCCCATGGCCTGGTCTGGATGGCCATCTGGTTGACAGCACTGGTAAACCGTTGACCGCCACTGTGTTTAACTTCAACTGGCTGTCCAACCCGGGCACCCTACTCTTCCTGTCTGGCCTGATTACCGTCATTGTCTACATGCTCAACACCGAAGGTGGAAAGTACCCCATGTCCTTTAAACTGGGATTCGGGGAATTGTTTGGCGGTGCCTACCGCATGCGTTTGGCTGCGCTGACCATTGCAGCGGTTATGGGCTTGGCGTATGTGATGAACTTCTCTGGTCAAACTGGTGCTATTGGTGCATTCTTGGCTGGTTCTGGTTCCTTCTTCCCATTCATTTCGCCGATCCTTGGGTGGGTTGGTACTGCAGTGACTGGTTCTGCAACTTCCGCCAACGCACTGTTCTCCAAGATGCAGGCCACCGCTGCCACTTCAGTGGGGGCGGAACCCGCTCTCATGGTGGGCGCAAATACCACTGGTGCTGTGATCGGCAAGATGCTGTCTCCGCAGACCTTGACCATCGCGAGCGCTGCGGTACAGATGGAAAACGGCGAAGCCAAGATTATGAAGAACATCATTGGCTTCTCCATCGGCTTGATATTGTTCGCCTGTGTGCTGGTGTTCCTGCAGTCCACCCCGATTCTCGGGTGGATGGTTGTGTCCTAGCACAAGTTAAGAGTTCAGGAGGTTAAACCAAGTTCGGGAAACACGTTGTGGTGCGATAGAATCGCTTTTCGTGACTCCTGCAGATTTAGCCTCACTGATTAAAACCACCGCAACCACCGTTCTCAGTGATAAGGACCTAGATGCTAGCGTTCTTCCTGAGACGGTGGTTGTTGAACGTCCACGTAACCCCGAACACGGGGATTATGCAACAAATGTGGCTTTGCAGGCGGCCAAGAAAGTGGGCGTGAGTCCCCGAGAGTTAGCAGCGTGGTTGGTAGATTCACTGGCCACCAATCCGGCAATTGAGTCTGCCGAGGTGGCTGGTCCCGGGTTTATCAATATTCGACTCGCTGCCGATGCCCAAGGGCAGATTGTGGCAGAGATCCTGCGCGCAGGGGAGAATTACGGGCATTCCGATGGGTATGCGGGTACTGTCGTCAACCTTGAGTTCGTTTCCGCGAATCCCACAGGCCCCATCCATCTTGGAGGCACGCGCTGGGCTGCAGTGGGAGATTCACTTGGGCGTATTTGAGTGCCACAGGCGCGAGCGTTACTCGCGAATACTATTTCAATGACCACGGAACCCAGATTGATAGGTTTGCGCGTTCGTTAGTTGCTGCCGCGAAAGGTGAGCCAACTCCGGAAGACGGCTACGGTGGGCAGTATATTGCGGACATTGCTCGGGTGGTCGTCGATAAGCATCCTGGGGTGCTGGAGCAAAGTCCAGAGAACATGCAGGAGACGTTCCGTTCTGCGGGCGTGGAGCTGATGTTTAATCACATCAAGGAGTCGCTGCACGAGTTTGGCACCGACTTTGATGTGTATTTCCACGAAAATTCACTGTTCGAGTCGGGCGCGGTGGATCGCGCGATTGCTGTGTTGAAGGACAACGGCAACCTGTATGAGGCGGATGGTGCGTGGTGGCTGCGCAGCTCAGCGTTTGGCGATGACAAAGATCGTGTGGTGATCAAATCCGACGGTAATGCCGCGTATATTGCTGGTGACATTGCCTACGTGGCCGACAAGATTGGCCGCGGACACAACCTGTGCATTTACATGCTAGGCGCGGACCACCACGGCTATATCGCCAGGCTGAAGGCAGCTGCGGCCGCGCTGGGATACGATCCGGCGCAGGTGGAAGTGCTGATTGGACAGATGGTGAACCTGGTGAAAGACGGTGAGGCCATCCGTATGTCTAAACGCGCGGGGACGGTGATTACCCTCGATGACTTGGTGGAACTGATCGGTATCGACGCCGCGCGTTACGCCCTTATCCGTTCCTCGGTAGACTCTACGCTGGACATTGACATGGACCTGTGGGCATCGCAATCCTCAGACAATCCGGTCTACTACGTGCAGTACGGGCACGCGCGCTTGTGCTCCATCGCCCGGAAAGCCGCCGATGTTGGGTTGGAGCTTGCTGACACCGATAACGTGGATTACTCGTTGCTCACCCATGAACGCGAAGGCGACCTCATCCGTACGCTTGGTGAGTTTCCCGCCGTGGTCACGGCAGCCGCTGAACTCCGCGAACCCCACCGTATCGCGCGCTACGCGGAAGAACTTGCAGGTACGTTCCACAGGTTTTACGACAACTGCCAAATCCTGCCGAAAGCAGGTGAGGATGTACAGCCAATTCATAAGGCGAGGTTTGCGCTGGCCATGGCGACTCGCCAAGCCCTGGCGAACGCCTTGGGTCTTGTCGGTGTGACCGCCCCCGAGCGAATGTAGGAGTGCACTATGTCTGCTGATCACAACGCCAACAACCTTAGCCATAGTGACGAAGCCACTGGTTTTAACGGCTTACCCGCGCACGTGTGGCCCCTGAATGCACGCCGTCAAGAAGACGGCGTGGTGACCATCGCGGGTGTGCCGCTCGGAGAGATTGCCGAGGAATATGGCACGCCTGTCATGGTGGTAGACGAGGCCGATTTCCGCTCTCGGTGCCGCGATATGGCTGCAGCCTTCGGTGGTGGTGACCGTGTGCATTATGCGTCAAAAGCCTTTCTCACCACGGCTATTGTGCGGTGGGTCGATGAGGAAGGGCTGTGCCTTGATGTGGCCTCGCTCGGGGAACTTACGGTGGCTTTGGCTGCGGGATTCCCGCCGTCGCGCATCGCGGCGCACGGCAACAACAAGTCATCCGATTTCCTGCGTGCTTGTGTAAAAACGGCGTGGGCATTGTTGTTATTGATGCCAGCCAGGAGCTGGAGCTGCTGGACCTCATCGCTGCCAATGAAAACTGCACACAAAACGTGCTGGTGCGGGTGAAACCTGGTATCGAGGCCCACACACATGAATTCATCGCCACCAGCCACGAAGACCAAAAATTCGGCTTTTCCCTGGCTTCCGGCTCGGCTTTCGACGCCGCCTGTGCTGCCGTTCGTGCCGAAAACCTGCGGTTGGTTGGTTTGCATTGCCACGTCGGCTCGCAGGTTTTTGACGCGGAAGGCTTCTCCCTAGCCGCTGAACGTGTGTTGGGGCTGGTGGATCAGCTTTTTGACGCCCTCGGCGAGGAGATTTCACACGACTTCAGCGTGCTGGACCTCGGCGGAGGATACGGCATCGCCTATGTGGAGGAACAGAAGGGCCTTGACGTTGCTGCTGTTGCCGCTGATCTGATCGGTCGTGTGAATCGGCACAGCAAGGAACTGGGGCTTCCAGAACTCATCGTGAAAGTAGAGCCTGGGCGCGCGATTGCAGGGCCGTCGACAGTGACTGTGTACGAAGTTGGAGTGATCAAAGACGTCCACGTTGCCTCGGATAGGGTTCGGCGTTACCTCGCGGTGGACGGTGGCATGAGCGACAATATTCGACCCAGCCTCTACCAGGCGGAATACGACGCCCGTGTGGTCAACCGCTTTGTTGATGGTGAGGAAGTAGATTCCCGCATTGTGGGTAGCCACTGTGAGGCTGGAGATATCCTGGTCTCTGATGCCACGTACCCCAACGATATTGCGACCGGCGACTACATCGCTTTGGCGGGGACCGGCGCATACTGCTATCCCATGAGCAGCCGCTACAACATGTTCACTCGGCCAGCTGTGGTGAGCGTGAAGGGCGGGAATACAACATTGATGGTCCGCCGCGAAACCATTGACGATATTTTGGCGCTTGAGGTGATGTAAGAACAAGTAGCACGCTGAACGGCGAAAAGATCTATCCCTGAACTCAGAAAACAGTGATTTTTCCTGTTCAGGGATAGATCTTTTTGGTGCAACTCCCGGCTAAGTGCTAGCGGATGATGGGAGCGATGATGCGGTTCTGGACCAGGAAGTTGTACACGGCAACTGCGACAGCTACGTTGATGCCCACACCGATTACGGTGTTAACCGCGCTTGAACCAAGACCAGTGGAGGTTGCTAGGGCGGTATGAGAAAGGCTCTGCGCTTGCGCGGGGAGCGACGGCTAAAGACGTTGCCAGGCTCGCGGCGACCATGCTGGTGGCGATACGACGAGGCATTTTCATAATATTCTCCTTAAGAAATAGGCGACAAGCACCATGAAATGCAGTGGTATTGCTACGTAAAAAATTTTCACAACAGCATTTCTTTGAAAAAATATAGCAGAAAATAATATTTTATTAATTCAAAATGAGGATAAGAATATATTTAGTACATTGGAAATATCTTTTCATCTAAGGTTGTGGCGTGTGGTGCGAGTGTACCAAGGAGTATTTCAAGGATGGGGGTAGAGGGGCGCTGAAAGACAGCTTGGTCTACAATAACTGGGAATGCCCACGCTGGATAACTTTAGGGAGAACTGGGAGAACGATGTCTACAACCTCATCCACCTTCAACCCCGGTAAAGGTACTGGCGAGCCGGTTGGTATCGCCATTTTGGGCCACGGCACCGTGGGGAGTGAAGTGCTTCGGCTTCTGAACAAATACGAAGATGATTTAGTGCACCGCATCGGTGGCGCCTTTGAGCTCAAAGGCGTGGCAGTGGGGGACCTTGCCAAAGTTCGCCCCGGCGTGCCTAAGGAACTATTTACCGATGACGCTATGGAACTGATCAACCGCGATGATGTGGACATTGTGGTTGAGGTTATCGGCGGTATCGACTATCCCCGTGAGGTCGTGCTTGCCGCGCTCCGTGCCGGAAATCAGTGGTTACGGCGAATAAAGCCCTCGTAGCTGCGCACTCGGCAGAGTTGGCAGAAGCGGCTGATGAAGCGGGCGTCGATTTGTACTTTGAAGCAGCTGTCGCCGCAGCAATCCCGGTGCTTGGCCCGCTACGCCGGTCCCTCGCTGGTGACCGCGTTCTGTCAGTCAAGGGCATTGTTAACGGCACCACCAACTTCATCCTGGACGCCATGGACTCTACTGGGGCCTCCTACGACGACATGTTCGCCGAAGCGCAGCGTCTGGGGTATGTCGAAGCCGATCCCTCCGCCGACATTGATGGCCATGATGCGGCATCCAAGGCCGCCATCCTCGCATCTTTGGCGTTCCACACGCGCGTGACCTCCGATGATGTATATTGCGAAGGCATCTCCAACATTTCGGCAACTGACATCAAAGCTGCGCAGTCAGCTGGCTACACCATCAAACTTCTCGCCATTTGCGAACGACTCATTGATGACAACGGGCAGGAAACCGTTTCCGCTCGAGTACATCCCACCCTCGTCCCGCGCAGCCACCCCTTGGCCAGCGTGGATAAATCCTTCAACGCCATTTTTATTGAAGCAGAAGCAGCTGGTCGTCTCATGTTTTATGGAAACGGCGCCGGCGGAGCACCGACTGCATCTGCGGTTCTTGGCGACATTGTCGGTGCAGCACGCAATAAAGTCCATGGAGGCCGTGCGCCAGGTGAATCCACCTACGCCAGTCTGCCTATCGCCGACTTCGGCGATGTAGAAACCCGCTACCACATCGACATGGAGGTCGATGACCGCATCGGAGTCCTGGCCGAAACCGCTGCGGTGTTTAGCGACCGCGGAATTTCCCTGCGGACCGTACGCCAAGAGGAAGGCGGTGAGGATCATGCACGTCTTGTCATCGTCACACATAAGGCCAAGGAATCCGATCTCGCCGCCACGATTGAGTCGCTCAACAACCTGCCAGCAGTGAAGGCCGTCAACAGCGTGATTCGGTTGGAGGGCGAATAATCACATGGCAATTGAAGTGCCTGCTGGACAGAAAGTTACTGTCAAAGTACCTGCCTCATCGGCAAACCTCGGTCCAGGCTTTGACACCCTCGGGCTCGCGCTGGGGTTGTACGACACGGTGGATGTGGAGGTCATTCCCCAGGGGCTAGAGGTGGAGATTTTCGGCGAAGGCGAAGACGATCTTCCTCGAGACGGTTCACACCTGGTGGTCAAGGCTATTCGCGCAGGACTAAAAGCCGCCGACGTGGATGTTCCTGGTTTGCGAGTGGTCTGCCACAACAATATTCCCCAATCTCGGGGGCTGGGATCCTCTGCCGCTGCCGCTGTTGCTGGTGTTGCTGCGGCGAATGGGCTTGCGGGTTTTCCTCTTGATGACGCCCAGGTGGTCCAGCTGTCCTCTGCCTTTGAGGGGCATCCTGACAACGCTGCTGCCTCTGTGCTCGGCAACGCGGTGGTGAGTTGGACGGAAATTCCTGTTGACGGACGTACTCACCCGCAATACAAAGCGGTGAGCATTCCCGTGCATCCCTCCATTCGTGCTTTTGCGCTGGTTCCGGCGTTCCACGCCTCCACAGAGGCGGTGCGTCGCGTACTGCCGTCCGATGTCACGCACGTTGACGCACGTTTCAACGTGTCGCGCTGTGCGGTGATGACCGTCGCATTGCAGCATCACCCAGAACTGCTGTGGGAAGGTACGAGGGATCGCCTACATCAGCCCTATCGTGCGGATGTACTGCCAGTGACAGCTGAATGGGTGAATCGCTTGCGCAATAAGGGTTATGCCGCCTATCTTTCCGGGGCTGGGCCCACGTGCATGGTATTGACTACAGGAGATGGTGTGGACGAGAAATCTCTTCAGGATGCCCGCGATGCTGGTCTCCGCGTCATGGAGTTGCCGGTTGCGGGACCGGTTGAGGTGACCGTGCACTAAGTGCATTTACTTTTCGCCAGGGCCACGCAACTTGATCACTTCAAAGTCACCGTCGGCGAGGTGTTTGCGCAGGTCCTTCTTGTCGAACTTGTCCACCGATGTCTTATCGATGCTGTCCACAAACGTCCAGTATTCAGGCAGCATCCAGCTGGGAAGCTTTTCTCGAAGGCCGTCGCGGAGGATTTCGGCGGTGTCGCGGTTCGGTTCAACATGAGCATGCAGCACTGTGACGGCAAGGGGGACGTTCGCCCCATTTCTCGTCGCTGTAACCGATCACCGCAGCCTCGACCACCCTGCTCGATTCCATGATCAGGTTCTCCAACTGCACTGAGTAAATCCACTCTCCGCCGGAGCGGATCACATCGCGGGCGCGGTCCTCAATGGTGAGGAAGCCGTCTTTGGTCACGGATCCTACGTCGCCGGTGCGTAACCAACCGTCCGGCGTGAACTTTTCTAGGGCATCGTCAATGTTGTCTCCTCGGAAAGTGTGGGCGAGTCCGCCTTCCACGTCTGCTGGGGAGTGGTAGTACGATGCGGTGACCCAATTTCCGCGCACCTGAATTTCCCCCTGGTTGCGGTCGGTGCTGGCAACAACCTCGCCATCGTTCACCACGCGGTATTCCATGCTTGCAGGGAATCGCCCCTGGCTGATGCGGTAATTCCAGCGCGCTTCGCCGGACACGCCTGATGGCGGGCGGGCGACCGTGCCGATGGGGGAGGTTTCGGTCATTCCCCAGATGTGAATGACGTCTACACCGTAGCGTTCCTCCCATAGCTTGATCAGGATCGGCGGGACGGGGGAGCCGCCGGCGAAAATCTCGGTGAGGCTCATGCGTTCCGGTGGGTTGTTGATGTAGTGCACCATGAGGGAAATCCACAGAGTGGGAACACCGGTGGCCACGCGCGGATGTGTGGTGGCGATGATGGCTGCGAGTGCCGGGGCGGATACATCGGATCCTGGAAAGACCAGCGGGGCGCCGCACATAAACGCGGCAATGGGAATACCCCAGCTGAGCACGTGATAGATGGGAACACAGCAGAGGAACGGCACACCGTGGGTGACTGCGAATGAATCCGTGGTGCATAGGTTCATGGAATGCAGATAGATGGAGCGGTGCGAATAAACAACACCTTTCGGGGCGCCGGTGGTTCCCGTTGAGTAACACAAGACGGCGGCCGTTTTTTCTGGCAGTACAGGCCATGGAAACGTTGAGGGGTGGCCGTCGATAAGCGCCTCATAGGAGTACCCAGCCACACCGTCTGGAAGGGTAGCGATGGCGGCATCCAAGGAACCGACGCCGATGAAGACGACGGCGCGCACCCCGGGGCAGTGCTCCAGGATCGCCGAAAGCTTATGCGCCAAGCGCGGATCAGCGATGATGACCTGGTCCTCAGCATGATTGATGATGTGCTGCAATTGGTCATCCATCAGCTGCTTGTTGAGCGGGTTGAACACCGCACCCATGCACGTGACGGCAAAGAAGGACTCCAGATGCTCGGCACAGTTGTACATGAATGTGCCTACGCGTTGATCGTCAGTCACATTAAGTTCAGAGCGCAACGCATGTGCCAACGCGGCGGCACGTGCTCCGATCTCAGCGAAGGTTGTGGTCTCCTTGCTTCCATTATCGCAGCTGGTCACGGTGGTATTTCCGTGAATTTGTGACCCGTAAGTGAGTATTCGTGCGATCGACAACGGAATGTCATGCATGGTGCTGAGCATGGACACTACTCTAGTAAATGACACAATTTCGTGTGAGTGCGCTACACTGTTGGTGAACCGGCGAATAGTCACTGATGAGCAACCCGTTTCAGCTGGTGCTCCACTGTAAAAGTCGGCTTAATCAAAATTCTTTGGAAACGCTTTTGCGTTGCTCAAAGATAATGCATTTGAGGCACTTCATCACCCACAGGTCCGTAAGGGCCACGGCTCATTGTGATGGGAACGTGAGTCTGCGGTGCTCAGAAGTGTAAATTCACAGCCGCTTTCCGGTCTCGCTCAGTATGCGGTGACCTGGTAAGCCATTGAAAGGAAATCTGTGACAGATACGGATATCACCGCCACCGATTCAACGAGCGGTGCACAGCAGCAGAACCTCAGCGCACTGCGGCTCCCAGAATTACGCCAAATCGCACAGCGCATGGGTATTCGGGGTACCTCTACGTTGCGTAAAGGAGCCCTCATTGAGGCGATTCAATCCAATGGGGCATCGTTAGCAAAGCCTGCGCGTGAGACTGCATCAGAGGCGGCAGAGGCCGTGGAGGCCGCCGGAACTACTGAGCCTACTAAGGCACCCACTCGACGCCGCGCCACCAAACGAGTCACTGCGGCGAGTGACGACGCCGCGTCATCCTCCTCTGCGTCCGATGCAGCTGCCGCTGCCGATGAGGCTTCAACAAACGCACCCGCAGAGTCCAGCAACACAGGTGACGGCGAAGAGGTTCGCTACGAATCCCGGTCTGCGGCACGTCGTGCACGTCGCAATCGTGCCCGCATGAATCAGCGCGAACAGCGGGATAAGGACCGCGGACAGCAGCGCAATGCCTCTGGCGCGCGTGATTCCCGCGATACTGACGACGCCGCGCCTGCGGCCGATACATCTGCTGACTCGGCTGGCAATACTGCAAACACGAGCGACGACAATGCTCGCCAGGACGGCAACCGCGACAATCAACAGGACCGCCGCCAGCAGCGCAATTACCGCGATGATGACGGGGATGATCGTCGTGGGCGCCGCAACAACCGCCGTGAACGGCCACGCCGTGGCCGGGACAACCGTAATGACGATGAGGTGCGGGAGGACGATGTTCTGCAGAACGTTGCCGGCATCCTGGACATTGTGGACAACAATGTCGCTTTCCTACGTACCTCTGGGTACCAGTCCGGCCCCGCCGATGTGTTTGTGACCCAGCAAATGATCCGCCGCCTGGGGCTGCGTCGTGGTGACGCCATCATTGGTCAGGTTAAGGCTCCGCGTGAGGGGCAGAACAACTACCAGGGTGGACGCAACCGTCAGAAGTACAACCCGTTAGTGCGGGTGGACACCATCAATGGCATGACCGTTGAGGAAGCGCGCCAGCGTCCTGAGTTTCCAAGCTCACCCCGTTGTATCCGAATCAGCGCTTGCGCCTGGAGACGGACCCGAAGATCCTGACCACGCGCGTGATCGACTTGATCATGCCGATTGGCAAGGGGCAGCGCGCGTTGATTGTTTCCCCGCCAAAGGCCGGTAAGACCACCATTCTGCAGAACGTTGCCAACGCTATTGCCAAAAACAACCCTGAGTGTTACCTCATGGTTGTGTTGGTCGATGAGCGGCCCGAAGAGGTCACTGACATGCAGCGCAGTGTTCACGGCGAGGTGATCGCTTCCACCTTCGACCGTCCGCCAAGTGAGCACACCACTGTGGCGGAACTTGCCATTGAGCGCGCGAAGCGCCTTGTTGAGCAGGGGCAAGACGTGGTGGTTCTCCTGGATTCCATCACGCGTCTGGGTCGCGCATACAACAACAGCTCTCCGGCATCGGGGCGTATCCTCTCTGGTGGTGTGGATTCCAACGCCTTGTACCCGCCCAAGCGGTTCCTGGGTGCTGCTCGCAACATTGAAAACGGCGGTTCGTTGACGATTATTGCCACCGCTATGGTGGAGACTGGTTCTGCCGGTGACACCGTGATCTTCGAGGAGTTCAAGGGCACTGGCAATGCTGAGTTGAAGCTGGATCGTCGTATCTCCGAGCGGCGCGTATTCCCCGCCGTGGATGTGAACCCGTCCGGTACTCGCAAGGATGAGTTGCTGCTGGCCCCCGAAGAGGCCCGCATTATGCACAAGCTTCGCCGCATTCTGTCCAACTTGGATAATCAGCAAGCGATTGACCTGCTGATTAAGCAGTTGAAGAAGACGAAGTCCAACGGTGAATTCCTCATGCAGATCGCGTCGAGCGCACCGATGGCTGGTGATGTTGAGGAGGACTTCTCCTAAGATGGCCAACCAAGTTTCGGCTGTTGATGACATCCTCGCCGAGTACCAAGGCTTGGAAGCCCAGCTCAGTGACCCCGAGTTGCACAATGATCCTGTTCAGGCCCGCAAGGTAGGCAAACGCTATTCAGAGTTGCAGCCCATCATCAAGGTTCACGCTGAGCTCTCGCAGGTTCGGGAGGATTTAGAGGCTGCGCAGGAAATGGCCTACGAGGACGCCGAGTTCGCGGCGGAGGCAGAGCGCCTTGCCGAGGAATCCGTGCAGTTGGAAGAAAAGCTTGCTGATCTGCTGGCACCGCGCGACCCCCACGACAGTGATGACATTGTCATGGAGATCAAGTCGGGTGCCGGCGGGGAAGAGGCGGCACTGTTTGCCAGCGAACTTGCCCGCATGTATCAGCGGTATGCGGAAAAGCATGGCTTTGCCACCGAAATCCTTGGACTGTCTGAATCTGATTTGGGTGGAGTCAAGGATATGACCTTGTCTATCCGTTCCAAGCAGCCCTCACGTGATGGTGCTTGGAGTGTGTTCAAGTTCGAGGGTGGAGTGCATCGCGTGCAGCGTGTGCCCGTCACGGAATCTCAGGGTCGTATCCAAACCTCTGCGGCCGGTGTGCTGGTCTATCCAGAGCCGGACGAGGTGGAGGCCGTGGAAATTGACGATAAAGACATCCGCGTGGACGTCTACCGTTCCTCTGGTAAAGGCGGACAGGGCGTGAACACCACCGACTCCGCAGTGCGCATCACGCACCTGCCCACGGGCATTGTGGTGACGTGCCAAAAGGAGCGGTCGCAGATTCAGAACAAGGCTCGCGCCATGCAGGTGCTCGCCGCAAGGCTGCAGCAGATGGCGGAGGAAGCCGCTGATGCCGAAGCAGCCGAGGGGCGCGCCGCGCAGATTCGCACTATGGATCGCTCTGAGCGCATCCGCACCTACAACTGGCCGGAAAACCGCATCAGCGATCATCGTATTGGTTATAAAGCCAACAACCTTGACACAGTGTTGAATGGCGAACTGGACGACCTGTTCACTGCCCTTCAAACCGCCGAGCGCGCCGCGCGTCTTGAGGCCGAGTGATCTCCCAGGACATCACTGCTGCTGCCGTCATCCTCGCAGATGCGGGGGTGGCGTCGCCGCTTTACGACGCCCAGCTCATTGCTGCTCACCTGCTGGGTTGCTCGCGCACTGACCTTTCCTGCGTAGCGACGACTCAACTCCCGCAGGTTTTCACGATGCGGTTGCCCGCCGCGCACGCAGGGAACCACTTCAGCACATTCTGGGTGTCGCACCTATGGGGCCACTTGAACTGCGTGTAGGTCCAGGCGTTTTTATTCCGAGACCCGAGACGGAGCTGCTGGCAGAGTGGGGTGTTTCGGTAGTCGCGGGCGTCGATAAGCCCACAGTGGTGGACCTATGCACTGGATCGGGTGCGATTGCGGCATATGTGGCGACGGTGGTACCCGCAGCGCGTGTGACTGCTGTGGAGATTGACTCGGCGGCGGCTGAATGGGCGCAGGCAAACTTTGATGCGTTCGCTCCGCAGGTCGAGTTGGTGATGGGTGATGCTACGTATGACCAGGTATTGCCGCAGCTGCGTGGTGCGTGTGACCTGGTGTTATCGAACCCACCTTATGTTCCAGAAGCGGCTGAAGTGGAAACGGAAGTGCATTATGATCCGCCACAGGCTGTATTTGGTGGGGTTAGCGGTATGGACGTCATCACCCCCATGATTGATGTGATGCTTGATCTGCTGAAACCTAGGGGATACCTGGGCATTGAACACGACGATACGACCTCCGCAGAGGTCAAGGCCGTACTGGCCGCGACAGGACGCTGTGATGAGATTGTTGCGCGACGGGACCTCGCTGGTCGCGAGCGGTTTGTCACAGCGCGTAAGCTATAACCTTGGTAAGAAAACCCTTGTACTAGGAGAGACGACGTTGAGCAGAATCTATGACTGTGCCGAGAGCGAAAGCCGCGAACTGGGGCTGAGGGCTGCGTTCAATGCGGTAAAAGGTGGACGGCTCGTGGTTCTGCCCACTGACACCCTGTACGGACTTGGCTGCGACGCGTTTGATAACGACGCAGTGAACAGGCTGCTGGCTGCGAAAAATCGCGGACCCAATATGCCTGTTCCTGTTCTCGTGGGCAGCTGGGACACCATTCAGGGGCTTGTCGCCGAATATAGCCCGCAAGCACGTGCTCTCGTTGAGGCGTTATGGCCTGGCGGCTTGTCCATCGTGATTCGTCAGGCGCCTAGCCTTCCCTGGAACCTGGGGGGACACCCGCGGCACTGTCATGCTACGCATGCCCTTGCACCCCGTAGCTATAGAGTTGTTGCGTGAGACCGGGCCCATGGCCGTATCCAGTGCAAACATCTCCGGTCAGCCACCAGCAACCACTGCTGAGGATGCGAAGAACCAACTGGGTTCCGCCGTCAATGTCTACCTGGACGGTGGAGAATGTGCTGTCGGCACGGCCAGTACCATCATTGACCTGTCCCACCGCGAGCCTAAGCTGTTACGTGAAGGTGCGGTGCCCGCCGAGAAAATCGCCGAAATTCTAGGCGTGGACGTGGAAAGCCTTCGCTAATGGGGTCGGGTGGAGCAGGCATTCCGCTGCGCGAGCTCGGTCTCGTCTTTCTTGTGGCATGCACAGTCACCTATCTTTGCACGGGTATCATCCGCTCGATTATGGTGCGTAGCGGCCGCATCGCCGCGATTCGCGACCGTGACGTACACACCCAGCCCAAGCCGCGACTTGGTGGTGCTGCCATGTTCACCGGATTCTTGGCTGCCGTGTTCATTGCACAACAACTTCCGGCTTTGACCAGGGGTTTCAAGCCCATCACGCCTGAAATGGGGGCTGTGGTGATGGCTGGCTTTGTCATTGTGATTGTGGGCATCATTGACGATATTTGAAATTGATGCCATCACCAAACTTATTGGCCAGATCCTTGGCGCGATGGTGATGAGTCTGATGGGACTATCGTGGACGCTGTTGTACCTGCCTTTCGGGGATGGGACGACCGTCGTGATAGATCAGTTTCAATCCACTGTTGTTACCGCATTATTCACTGTCACCCTCATTAACGCCATCAATTTTGTGGATGGTCTTGACGGTTTGGCTGCCGGGCTAGGCATGATCTCTGGGTGTGCGATTTTGGTGTTTGCTCTGACGATTCTTCATGACCAAGGCGGTACCGTTTCTGCTTACCCACCTGCTATTATTGCCGCTGCGCTGGTGGGCATATGCCTGGGATTTTTGCCCCATAATTTTGAACCTTCCCGCATTTTCATGGGGGACTCTGGTTCTATGCTGATCGGCTTGCTGCTCGCAGCGGCCGCAACCTCTGCCTCCGGCAAAATCAACATGAGCCTGTATGGTGCAGTGGACATGGTGGCGTTAATTTCCCCTTTCATTGTGGTCGTTGCCGCCGTGTTCGTCCCCCTGCTGGACCTAGTAATGGCGGTGGTCCGGCGCGTGTCAAAGGGACGTTCACCCTTCAGTGCAGACAAAATGCACCTGCATCACCGTCTCTTGGGCCTGGGGCATAGCCACCGTAGTGTTGTTCTTCTGTTGTACATGTGGGTGAGTGTGGTGGCTTTCGGCGCAGTGGCCTTTAGTGCTATCCCTGCGCCTTACGCGCTGGCGGGGATCCTGATATCGCTGGCAATGGCACTGGTGTACACATTTAGTCCTGTGTTCCGATCTGCGCGTACTGGCGAGGGGAATACGGCGGCACCGGAAGGGCGTCGACAAGCGTCACTTCGAACCGCCACCGATGCAAGGTAAGATGCACCCTCGTGACTACTCAACCCACCTCCAATGTTTCTGAGTTTGACGACCACCGTCGGCCACTGCAGCGCGCCATTCGATTTGGATCGTTGGCACTGTTGACAGTGAGTGTCGTGTCTCTGTCCATCTGGGGCTGGGCAGCTGGGATCGCTGGAATCTGGGGAGTACTGATGGGAGCGGCAATCGGTGGGGGATTTGTGCTGCTCACAGCGATCAGCGTGCTTGTTACTGCCAATACCACTCCGTCAACCACAGGAGCGGTGGTGCTAGGGAGTTGGCTGCTGAAAATTGTGGTATTGCTGGGGGTTCTCATGGTCATTCGTGGAATGACGTTTTACGACCGCTGGGCCTTCGTCGTCACCACAACCCTTGTACTCATAGCTGTGCTTAGCGTGGAAGTGTGGAGTGTGATTACCTCGCGGGTGACCTATGTACAACCTTCCACTGAGTCCAGTGCGCAGTGCGCGCACTAACGGTGATACTGATTCTTAAAAATTCACCTCATGCGCACAGCGTTTGTAGGAGATGAGGGGTAAAACGGGGGGCGTTCTGGGGTGTGTAATTGGTGAAATGCCAGCGAGGATTGCCGCTTTGGTCGGACCAATAACAGACTATGGTGCAAGAAACTACCCCCGACAAGGGCGGGTTTTAGCAAGTGTGACTGACCTTACATGTGATGAAAACCGCCGCTTAGGCGGCATTTATTTCAGTGAACTGTGGGGGAGTTCAAATACCCCCCATCGTACTTCGTCGAAACGCAGAAACACCTGATAATCTATGCACCGGGTTTCCAACAAACTACTTGAGATGCGTTTGTGCGAGTCAAGATGTTTGCCGGTTTCCCCATGATCGCTGCGATGATGTGCGACGGAGTCCGCAGCGGTCAAGGAAGATTTCAGACGTCCATCGCACCGTGCGGTTTTATGCCCGTGCGGCCCGAACACGGGAGAGAACGCTGAGCGTTACAACACTGTCCATGAAGGGTGAATTCCATGCGCCCTCTCTGGAACACGAATTTTTCCCGGGAATCCTGTGGTTCGAACACGTAGCGAACGGCTGGTTTGCCATCGACCGTCTGATGTTCGTCCGCTTGCTTATGGCAGCGGTCGTTGCAGTGTTTTTTGTTATCGCCATGCGCAGCCCCAAGTTGGTTCCGTCTGGCGTGCAAAACGTGGCAGAAATTGCACTCGACTTTGTGCGGGTAAACATCGCTGAAGAAATTCTGGGTAAGAAAGAGGGGCGGCGCTTCTTGCCAGTGCTGGCCACCATGTTCTTCCTGATCTTTGCGATGAACCTTCCTTCGGTTATTCCGGGCCTTAACATCTCGCCCAATGCCCGTGTGGGTATGCCCCTTGTGCTCGCCATTGTTGGATACTTTGTTTTCATCTATGCAGGTGCAAAGCGGTACGGCTTTTTCAAATACGTCAAGTCCTCGATTGTTATCCCGAATTTGCCACCAGCGCTTCACATACTAGTGGTGCCGCTGGAATTCCTCTCCACGTTTATCCTGCGCCCGGCCACGTTGACTCTCCGTCTCATGGCCAACATGCTCGCAGGCCACATCATTTTGGTTCTGATGTTCTCTGCCACCAACTTCTTCTTCTTCCAGATGAATGGTTGGACAACAGTGTCTTTTGGAACCATCATTGCTGCGATTGCGTTCACACTCTTTGAGCTACTGGTGATTTTCCTGCAGGCTTATATTTTCAGCCTGCTGTCCGCCGTGTATATCGAATTGGCGTTGCACGCAGACGAGCACTGACCCGTTGGCCTGTACGCAGGTCGCGGACCACAGTCACACCGACACACATAAAGATATATTTCGCCCGGTGAAAGTCCGGGCAGCTAGAAAGGGAACGACACACTCATGAACGACGTCATCCTCGCACAGGCCGCTGAATCTGGCATCACGGGCAACATCGCCACCATCGGCTACGGCATTGCCACCATCGGCCCGGGCATTGGCATCGGCATCCTCGTTGGTAAAGCACTTGAGGGCATGGCACGTCAGCCCGAGATGGCTGGTCAGCTGCGCACCACCATGTTCCTGGGTATCGCCTTCGTTGAGGCTCTCGCCCTGATCGGCCTGGTTGCCGGCTTCATCTTCACCTAATCCGAACAGACAACGAAAGCCGACAGACACATGACGAACGTCATTTACTACTTGGCCGCATCAGAAGGCGGTGAGGGGCTTCCTCTAGAGAAGTCCGTTAACCCGCTTCTGCCTGCGTCATACGATGTCGTCTGGTCCGCAGTTTCGCTCATCGTCGTCCTGTTCCTCTTTTGGAAGTTTGTTCTTCCAAAGTTCCAGGAGGTCCTAACTGAGCGTGAGGACCGGATTAAGGGTGGCATCCAGCGTGCCGAAGCTGCACAGGCGGAAGCCAAGGCAGCCCTTGAAAAGTACAACGCACAGCTTGCTGAGGCTCGTGCCGAAGCTGCACAGATCCGCGAAGAAGCCCGCGAAAAGGGCAAGCAAATTGTCGCGGATATGAAGGCCCAGGCCACCGAAGAAAGCAACCGCATCATTGAGTCCGGTGAAAGCAGCTCCAGGCCCAGCGTGAGCAGGTCGTCACAGAGCTGCGCCGTGAGATGGGACAGAACTCGATCAACCTGGCCGAACGCCTCCTCGGGGAGCAACTCTCCGACGATGTCAAACGCTCGGGAACGATCGATGCTTTCCTGTCCGATCTTGACACTGTGGCCCCAGCAGGAAAGTGAGCGACATGCACGCAGCGAGCCGCGAAGCACTTGCGAATGCAACTTTGAACCTAGACAACACCCTGTCTGGCATTGACAATGCAGTCGTAGTTGCCGCACAGACCGGTACCGAAATTTTCGACGTCGTTGATGTCCTCGACGGCGACCGCGGCCTGCGCGTCGCAGTGGCTGAGGCATCAGCTCCTGCGGAGCAGCGCTCTGGTCTGGTGAAGGAAGTTTTTGGTGGCAAGGTGTCCGCAGTGACCCTTGCACTCCTCACCGATGCTGCGGCCCAGGTGTGGTCCACCCCGCGCGAAATGCGACAGGGTTTGGTTGCGTTGGGCCGCCGCGCTCTTCTCCGGTCTGCGGAACAGCAGGGGCAACTGGCCCAGGTGGAGGATGAACTCTTCCGCCTCAGCCGAATCCTGGAGGGCCAGACGCAGCTCACCCAGCTGCTGAGCGACAAGACAACAACTGTCGCTGCTAAACGTCAACTGCTTGCATCTGTGCTGTACGGAAAAGTCAGCGCCGTCACTGAGGCCCTGGCGCTGCAAGTGGTGGGACGCCCAGACAGCAATCTCATTGACGATATTGCGAATTTGTCCGCCCTCGCAGCTGAACTGCAGGGAAAGACTGTCGCACACGTCATCGCAGCTGTTGCGTTGAGCACACCACAAGAGCAAGCACTGGCCGCAAAACTGGGCCGAATTTATGGTCGTGAGATGAGCATCCACTCTGAGGTCGATACCAGCCTCCTCGGTGGAGTGGTCATCCGAGTCGGAGACGAAGTTATCGATGGCAGTACCGCAGGTAAACTCGAACGTCTGCGCGCAGGCATCGTCTAAGACACGACTAATTACTAGACAACAATGCTGGAAGAAACAACCGAGAGCAGGAAGAACATGGCGGAGCTGACGATCTCCTCCGATGAGATCCGTAGCGCGATTGCGAACTACACCTCGAGCTACTCCCCGGAGGCCTCCCGTGAGGAGGTCGGTGTGGTCATTTCGGCAGCTGACGGTATCGCCCAGGTTTCGGGCCTCCCGTCAGTCATGGCGAATGAGCTGCTTGAGTTCCCGCGCGGCGTCATTGGCGTCGCACAGAACCTTGACACTGACCGCATCGGTGTCGTGGTGCTGGGTAACTACGAGACTCTTAAAGAGGGCGACGAAGTAAAGCGGACCGGCGAGGTCCTTTCCATACCGGTCGGAGATGCATTCCTCGGCCGCGTCATTAACCCCCTGGGCCAGCCCATTGACGGCCTGGGTGCAATTGAAAAAGAAGAAGACCGTGTGCTGGAGTTGCAGGCACCGTCTGTGCTGCAGCGCCAACCCGTGGGTGAACCACTGCAGACCGGTATTAAGGCTATCGACGCCATGACCCCCATCGGTCGCGGTCAGCGTCAGCTGGTCATTGGCGACCGCAAGACTGGTAAGACTGCTGTCTGCTTGGACACCATTCTTAACCAGAAAGCCAACTGGGAATCTGGTGATCCCACCAAGCAGGTGCGGTGCATCTACGTAGCCATCGGCCAGAAAGGCTCGACCATCGCGGCGATTCGTCGTACCCTGGAAGAGCATGGCGCGCTGGAATACACCACTATCGTCGCAGCTCCGGCATCTGATTCCGCTGGCTTCAAATGGCTCGCACCTTTCGCTGGTGCTGCTCTCGGCCAGCACTGGATGTACCAGGGCAAGCATGTCTTGGTGATCTACGATGATCTGACCAAGCAGGCAGAAGCTTACCGTGCCATTTCACTGTTGCTGCGTCGTCCGCCGGGACGTGAAGCATATCCAGGTGACGTGTTCTACTTGCACTCCCGCTTGCTGGAACGTGCCGCTAAGTTGTCCGACGACATGGGCGCAGGCTCCATGACCGCTCTACCGATCATTGAGACTAAAGCTAACGACGTCTCCGCCTTCATTCCGACCAACGTGATTTCTATCACCGACGGACAGGTGTTCCTTGAGTCTGATCTGTTCAACCAGGGTGTTCGTCCCGCCATTAACGTTGGTGTGTCGGTGTCTCGTGTGGGTGGTGCAGCTCAGACCAAGGGTATGAAGAAAGTGTCTGGCTCTCTGCGTCTTGATCTTGCGGCCTACCGCGACTTGGAAGCATTCGCCGCATTCGCATCCGACCTTGATCCGGCTTCTAAAGCACAGCTTCAGCGTGGTCAGCGGCTGGTTGAACTGCTCAAGCAGTCTGAAAACAACCCCATGGCTGTGGAAGACCAGATGGTGTCCATCTGGTTGGCTGGTGAAGGCCACTTTGACACCGTTCCCGTCGAAGATGTCCGCCGCTTTGAAGTAGAACTGCACGAGTACCTGCACGCTAACATCCCGGCAGTGTACGAGCAGATCAAGGGCGGTGCTGCTTTCTCTGAAGAGTCTCTGACCGCACTTGTTGAGGCTACTGATCAGTTCAAACGCACCTTCCAAACCACTGATGGCACTCCCGTGATTCACGACCCTGACGTTGATCCTTTGGCTGAAGGCGAACTGCAGAAGAACCAGATCACGGTGTCCCGTAAGACGGCTAAAAAGTAGGGCTGGTAGTAGAGCACTATGACCGTCCAAGGAAAAGAAGGGAGGCGATAATCCATGGCAAATCTTCGCGAATTACGTAACCGAATCAAGTCGGTGAACTCGACCAAGAAGATCACCAAAGCCCAGGAACTGATCGCCACCTCGCGAATCACCAAGGCCCAGGCACGGGTTGAGGCTTCGCTTCCGTACGCCAGAGAGATCCGCAATGTGGTGGAACGTCTGGCGTCCGCAAGTTCCCTCGATCACCCCATGCTCCGTGAGCGTGAGAACGGCAAGCGTGCCGCAATCTTGGTGGTCACGAGTGACCGTGGCATGGCAGGTGGCTACAACTACAACGTCTTCAAAAAGACTGCGGAACTGCGTGGACTTCTTGAAGATAAGGGCTACGAGGTTGTCTTGTATGTCGCTGGTAACAAAGGCATTGGCTACTACAAGTTCCGTGGCGAAGATATTGCAGGTGCATGGTCTGGTTTTTCCCAAGATCCGAAATACCAGGATACTCATGACCTGCGTCGTCACCTCGTAGATGCGTTTGTTGCCGGGTCTGTGGGCACTGCCAAGTGGCGTGAGGGCATCAATGGCGAGGAAGGTACTCCTGTCCAAGGCTTTGATCAGCTTCACGTGGTGTATACCGAGTTTGAATCTATGTTGACTCAGACTGCACGCGCCCACCAACTGCTTCCCATGGAGCCTGTCATTGAAATTGACGAGGTTGACCTCGGTGATGATGGCATTTGGGCAGTGGCGAGGATAAAGCCACCTCAGACTACGAGTTCGAACCTGATGCTGACACTCTTTTGGAGGCGTTGCTTCCGCAGTACGTCTCACGTGGTCTGTACGCCATGCTTTTGGAAGCTGCAGCATCGGAGTCGGCTTCTCGCCGTAACGCCATGAAGTCTGCCACCGACAACGCCACAGCGTTGGTTAAAGATCTGTCCCGTGTGGCTAACCAAGCCCGCCAGGCACAGATTACCCAGGAAATCACAGAGATCGTCGGTGGCGCTGGTGCGCTCGCCGAAAGCGGAGAAAGTGACTAGATTATGACTACAGCTCTCAACGAGCAGAACGCACAGCAGGCGGCTACCGTCGGCCGTGTCGTGCGTGTCATTGGTCCGGTCGTCGACGTGGAATTCCCGCGCGGCGAGCTACCGGCCCTGTTTAACGCACTGACTGTCGAGGTCACCCTCGAAGCAGTCGCCAAAACCATTACCCTTGAGGTGGCACAGCACCTCGGCGATAACCTGGTTCGTGCCATTTCCATGGCACCAACCGACGGTCTTGTCCGTGGTGCCGAGGTTGTTGACAGCGGCAAACCTATTTCCGTCCCGGTTGGGGACGTTGTGAAGGGGCACGTGTTCAACGCACTGGGTGACTGCCTTGACGAACCTGGTCTCGGCCGTGACGGTGAGCAGTGGGGCATCCACCGCGACCCGCCACCTTTTGACCAGCTTGAAGGTAAGACCGAGATTCTGGAAACCGGTATTAAGGTCATTGACCTGCTCACCCCGTACGTGAAGGGCGGAAAGATCGGCCTGTTCGGTGGCGCTGGTGTGGGCAAGACGGTGTTGATCCAGGAAATGATCACCCGTATCGCTCGCGAATTCTCCGGTACCTCGGTGTTTGCCGGTGTGGGCGAACGTACCCGTGAGGGTACGGACTTGTTCCTTGAGATGGAAGAAATGGGTGTTCTTCAGGACACCGCACTGGTCTTTGGTCAGATGGATGAGCCTCCAGGAGTCCGTATGCGTGTGGCTCTGTCGGGCTTGACCATGGCGGAGTACTTCCGCGATGTTCAGCACCAGGACGTGCTGTTGTTCATTGACAACATCTTCCGTTTCACGCAGGCAGGTTCCGAGGTGTCCACCCTGCTCGGCCGTATGCCGTCCGCTGTGGGTTACCAGCCCACCCTGGCTGATGAGATGGGTATCCTGCAGGAGCGAATCACCTCCACCAAGGGTAAGTCGATTACGTCACTGCAGGCCGTGTACGTGCCCGCCGACGACTACACCGACCCGGCCCCGGCCACGACCTTCGCTCACCTGGATGCCACCACCGAGCTTGACCGTGGCATTGCCTCGAAGGGTATCTACCCGGCTGTGAACCCGCTGACCTCCACGTCTCGTATTTTGGAGCCTGGCATTGTGGGCGAGCGCCACTACGCAGTGGCTCAGCGCGTGATCAATATCCTGCAGAAGAACAAAGAACTTCAGGACATCATCGCCATTCTTGGTATGGATGAGCTGTCTGAAGAGGACAAGATCACGGTTCAGCGTGCCCGCCGTCTGGAGCGTTTCCTTGGCCAGAACTTCTTCGTCGCAGAGAAGTTCACCGGTATCCCCGGCTCTTATGTGCCGCTAGAGGAGACGATCGAGGCATTCGAGCGTATCTGCAATGGTGACTTTGACCACTACCCAGAGCAGGCTTTCAATGGTTTGGGTGGATTGGAAGATGTCGAGGCCGCATACAAGAAGCTGACCGGAGAGTAGAGGGGCGTGTCACATGGCTGAAATCGCCGTTGAACTGGTTGCTGTTGAACGTATGCTGTGGTCCGGTCAGGCCAGCATCGTCACTGCGCAGACCACTGAGGGTGAGATTGGCGTGTTGCCCGGCCATGAACTATGCTTGGCCAGCTGGTTGACAATGGTGTTGTGGTCATCCGTCCTGTAGATGGTGACAAGCTTGTCGCCGCTGTACAGGGTGGTTTTCTGTCGGTCTCCGAGGACAAGGTAACTATACTTGCTGAATTCGCCGTGTGGGCGGACGAGATTGATGTTGCTGAGGCTGAAGTTGCGGCGGCATCGGACGATGAGGAGACCAAGGCTCTTGGTGAAGCTAAGCTGCGTGCGGTTCGGCGAAATCAGGAGTCATAACGACGGCCTAGAGCACACGCTCGTCGTGAGTGCGCGGTGTTGAAAAGCGTACTGCGCATGGTGACCTAAGGACCCTTCCCATCATGGGGGAGGGTCCTTTTTGCGTTGACGGCATGTGACATGGTGATATGAAGGGAAGCGGCTTACACGTAGTCGTAGACATCTAAAACTGCAGTTCGATGGGGCTGGGTGCACTAAGCAACGCCCCAGTTTTTAATAAAACTCTAATAAAGTGTACTATGAGCTGTTAACAGCTTAAACGCCATCTAGGTTCACACACCTGGAGCAACTTTCAAGAGGGACACCGCTATGGAATATGTGTGGTTTGCGCTGATTCTGGCCGTCATTGTGATTACTCTGCTGGCCACATGGCGCTTTATCACGCTGCGTTCCAAGGGCACACCGGTGTTATTGCGTAAGATGCCAGCGCCGGGAGATCACGGTTGGAGGCACGGTGCGATCCGCTACGTAGGTGAAAAGATTGAGTATTACAAGCTTCGATCACTGTCACCACGAGCGGATCTTTTTGTTATGCGAGGGGATTTGAAGGTGCTGGCTCGCCGCGAGCCAACCTCGAACGAGGTGCTGTACATGCACCCGAACACTCGTATTTTGTTGATCGAGATTGCGGGCACGGAATATGAGTTGGCGTTTGAAAACCGTGGGGATACGGCGTTTATTGCCTGGTTGGAGTCAGCGCCAATGCGTCAGGTGATTCGGGTGAATCCGCGCCAGGCTATGCGTCATTTTGCAATGCAGCAGGCCCGGGAATTGGGTGGCCGCTAGCACACACCGGATTGACCGGATTTTTGTTGGGTGTGGGATAAGGTAGGGGAATGCGTCTTGTCATTGCCCGTTGCTCCGTGGATTATGTTGGCCGGTTGGAAGCGCACCTTCCGATGGCGGATCGTTTGTTGATGGTCAAGGCCGATGGGTCTGTGTCCATTCACGCTGATGACCGTGCATATAAGCCATTGAACTGGATGACACCGCCATGCACCCTGGAGGAGCAGGAGATTACGGATGTAGACGGGCAGGATGTGGGCGTGCGCATGTGGATCGTGGAGAACAAGAAGGGGGAGCAGCTGCGCATCACGTTGGAGGCAGTGCATTCGGATTACTACTACGACCTCGGCGAGGATCCCGGGCTGGTTAAGGATGGGGTGGAGATGCATCTTCAGGAGCTGTTAGCCGAGCACATCACCACATTGGGGGATGGGTATACGCTGATCCGCCGTGAATACCCGACGGCGATTGGCCCGGTGGATATTTGTGCCGGGATAGCGACGGCGCAACGGTTGCTGTGGAGATTAAACGTCGCGGTGGTATCGATGGTGTAGAGCAGCTGTCACGGTATTTGGAGCTGCTGAACAGGGATGAGCTGTTGAAGCCGGTGCAGGGGGTCTTTGCGGCGCAGGAGATTAAGCCACAGGCTCGGACGCTGGCGGAGGATCGCGGAATCCGATGCGTGACGTTGGACTATCAGGCGTTGCGCGGCATTGAATCTGATGAGCTTCGGCTCTTCTAGAGGATCAGTGAGGAAAGCGGTGCAGCATGCCACGAAAAAATAGGCGGTTGAATACGACTCCGTCTCGTCAGCTGCCTCAGGATGGCGCTGCGTATTTTGGCACCCAGACGCAGGAAGCGTTTGGGGAAATATATCTGGTGCGGCACATGGGATCGGCTGCGGCGAAGAAATACTACGTGTGCCCAGGATGCAATCAAAATATCCCGCCCGGCGTGGCACACATTGTCGCGTGGCCACGGGATTACGGGCGGGGTGCGGACGACCGTAGGCATTGGCACAAGCCGTGCTGGGAACGGCGTCGATAAGCGGTTGGTTAGGAGGCTGGTTCGGTGATTTCGAGAAGAACGCCGTTAGCGTCTTTCGGGTGAACGAAGTTGATGCGTGCTCCGCCGGTGCCGATTTTGGGTTCGGGGTACAGCAGGCGGGTTGCCCTGTGCGCGCAGGTGCTCGCTCAGTGCGTCAATGTTGTTGGTGCGCACGCACATCTGCTGCAGGCCAGGGCCTTTTTTATCGATGAATTTGGCGATGGTGGAGTCCTCGTTCAGCGGAGCGAGGAGCTGCACCATGCCATCGGTGGCACCAAGGTTCTTCGGGCCGATCATGGCCTCCACGACACCCTGCTCCTCATTGGTTTCCTGGTGGTGGTTCACCCAGCCGAAGTTGGAGCGGTAGAACTCAACGGCGGCGTCAAGATCCGGCACGGCGATGCCTACGTGATCGAGGCAGATGACGTACTCGTGGGGAATATCAATGGAAGAAATATCATGAGTCATGCCTACAAGTGTAGTCCGATCGCTGACGCGATGCGCCAAAAGTCACAATGAACCTCATCATGTGACTACCCTGTAACTCATGATTATTGCTTTCTCCGTCGCACCCACCGAAACCCCCAATAACCAGGCCGAAATGTCAGAGGCGGTGTCCGCTGCCATCAAGATCGTCCGAGAATCCGGGCTGCCCAATGAGACAAACGCCATGTTCACCTTGGTGGAAGGGGAGTGGGATGAGGTCATGGCTGTGGTCAAGCGCGCCACCGACGCTGTGTTGGAGGTATCGCCACGCGTGTCGCTGGTGCTGAAGGCCGATATCCGGCCCGGATACACGAATCAAATTACGGCTAAAGTTGAGTCGGTGGAACGCCACCTGTCGCAATAAAGAAAGGACAAAAGAATGACGACGCCTGACCGTTTTGTTGCCGGAGCCATCGACCTTGGTGAGGTCAAAGCCCGCGCGGAGGCACGTGCCCAGGCTAGCCGCCAGCCTGCCGGTAGTGTGGCACCGACGTTAACCATTACGCAAGAAAATTTTGAGCATGATGTGGTGCGTCGCTCCTTACAGGTTCCAGTGATTGTGCTGGTAGGAACGTCCCGGAGTGAGCAATCCGAACAGCTTCGCGCTGACTTTACCACGCTAGCAACACAGGCCAACCTCGCCTGGATTTTCGCCTACCTTGATGCAGATGCCACGCCGGAATTAGCCCAGATGCTCGGCGTTACCGGGCTTCCCACTGTTATTGCGCTTGCCGACGGCCGCCCACTCGCTGATTTCCAGGGCGGTCAACCGTTGGAGGCACTTCAGCAGTGGACTACTGCCGTGGTCTCGGCCGTTGAGGGCAAGCTCGTCGGGTTGAGTGACGCAGCTGTTGAGGGATCGGATGATGAGGGTGCGCAGGGTGCTCCAGCGCAGAGCACCCCCGAGGATCCGCGCTTTGAGCCCGCTACAGAGGCACTGAATAACGGCGATTTTGATGCTGCAATTGCCGTCTATGATTCCATCCTCGCTCAAGAACCGGCCAATGCTGAGGCTAAAGCTGCCCGCGATAATGCCCGATTTCTTGCCCGTATTTCGGCCGCCATGGCTGATGGCGAGGCTGATCCCATTGCGCGTGCCGACGCCGCGCCGGGCGATGTCGATCTTGCTCTGACTGCCGCTGATGCCGAGATAGCCGCAGGTAAGGTGGAACAGGCATTTGATCGCCTGTTGGCAGTAATTATGAAAGATAAGGAGCGGGTGCGTACTCGCATGGTGGAGTTGTTTGCTCTGTTTGATGCGGGCGACCCGCGCGTGGCTGATGCTCGTGCGCGGATGGCGAATGCTCTTTTCTGAACCTGCGCACTGTGTGGTGGTGAAACAGCGTCTAGAAGCACCATGATGGATCTTCTAGACGCTGCGCGTTATGTCCGGAGGAAATTACTTCTCTGGTTCCCAGCGGTACCACTGGCCGCTCATGGCGGGCACGTGAAGTTGCACGGAGAAGTCGTATCCATCCCAGGGGAAGGACACGGCCTCAACCTCAGTAGGAAGGTCGTTGTCGGCACCTTCGTAGATTCCGTCATCCGTGTTGAGGATGCGCACCCACTGGCCTCCTTCCGGCACGCCGAGTGTGTACCCCAGATGGGATGCTCCACCAAAGTTGAACACGCAGAGTAGCTTGGAGCCGTCAGTGCCGTGTCGGTGGAACGCCAGAACGTTGTGGCTTGCGTCGTCGGACTTGGCCCAACTGAACCCTTCGTAGGTGTGGTCCTGCGAATACAGTGCGGGCAGTTCCTTGTACAGGCTGTTCAGGGTGCGGACCAAGGCATTGATGCCGCGGTGGTATTCGCCTTCCCAGCCTTCCATGTCATACCAGTCAATAGAGCGGGCCTCGGACCATTCCTCTATCTGACCAAACTCCTGGCCTTGGAAGAGCAGGTTCTTGCCGGGGTGCGCCCACATATAGGCGAATAGGCTGCGAAGACCTGCTGCTTTGTTCCAGGCATCGCCGGGCATGCGGTTCCACAAGGAGCCTTTCCCGTGGACGACCTCATCGTGGGAGAACGGCAGGATGAACTTCTCCGAGTAGGCGTACACCATGGAGAAAGTAATCTCATTGTGGTGGTATTCGCGGTGCACGGGGTCCTTGGAGAAGTACTCCAGGGTGTCGTTCATCCAGCCCATGTTCCACTTCAAGGAGAAGCCAAGACCACCCTCTTCGGTGGGGGCGGTCACGCCAGGCCAAGAGGTTGATTCTTCGGCAACGGTGAGAACCCCAGGGAACGCGCGGTGGACGGTGGCGTTGACTTCCTGCAGGAGCTGCACGGCGTCGAGATTTTCGCGGCCGCCGTATTGGTTGGGTAGCCATTCGCCGTCTTTGCGGGAGTAATCGAGGTAGAGCATGGATGCCACGGCGTCAACACGCAGGCCATCAATGTGGAACTCGTCGAGCCAGTAGAGGGCATTGGCCACTAGGAAGTTGCGGACCTCGGTGCGGCCGAAATCAAAAACGTAGGTGCCCCATTCTTTCTGCTCGCCGCGCCGCCAGTCAGGGTGCTCGTAGAGGGCTTCACCGTCGAAGCGGGCGAGGGCGAAATCGTCCTTGGGGAAGTGCCCCGGCACCCAGTCCACCAGCACACCGATGCCGTGTTGGTGAAAGGCATCAACAAGGGCGCGGAATTCATCAGGGGGTGCCCCAGCGGGAACTGGGTGCGAAGTAGCCGGACACCTGATATCCCCAGGAACCACCGAAGGGGTGTTCCGCGACGGGTAAGAACTCGACGTGGGTAAAGCCTTGCTCGACTACGTAATCCACCAGTTCTGTGGCGAGGTCGCTGTAGCCCAGTCCCTGCTTCCAGGACCCAAGGTGCACCTCATACACGCTGATGGGTGCGTCGATGTTGTTGATCGCTTCTCGACGCTCCATCCACTCACTGTCCTGCCATGTGTACTGGGAGGTAGTGACCACCGAACCCGTGCGCGGTGGAGTCTCCGAAAGCTTAGCCAATGGGTCGGCCTTGTCACGGCGGTGACCTTCACGTGTCTGGATGGCGTACTTGTACACGTCGCCGTCACCGACGTTCGGAATGAACAGTTCCCAGATCCCGGAACTTCCGAGGGAGCGCATGGGGTATTGGGATGAGTTCCATCCGCAAAAGTCGCCCACCACGGCAACGCCGATGGCGTTGGGTGCCCAAACAGCGAAGGACGTGCCGTGGACCTCACCCATGACGGTGGTGTAGCTGCGCACAGTGGAACCAAGAACCTCCCAGAGACGTTCGTGACGGCCTTCGGAGATGAGGTAGATGTCCGTTTCGCCAAGTGTGGGTAGGAAATAGTAAGGATCGGCGGTGGTGATGGGATCCTGGTTGGGCCAGGTGATGCGCAGGCGATAGTCCTGCGGCTGGGCGTCGTCAAGCCAGATGGCGAAGATGTCGTCGCCAATGGGGTCCATGTCAACAGGACTGCGGCCGTTGATAAGCAGCTCAACGCGCTCCGCTCCTAGTTGGCGGGTGCGCACCACCGCACCTCCGTCAACGGCGTGCCAACCGTAGAAACCATGAGGATCGTGGTGTTGGCAGTGACGTAGGCGGTGCAGGTCTTCTTCGAAAATGAAGCGGGGATCGTGCTCAGGTGCGGGGGTCAATGGTAGTTCCTATCTTCAGAAGGGACATAGGGGGCGGGTTTTAGCCGCGATATTCGTCTACATGCAACCATGCCAGTTTTTCGCGCCTGTTGGCAGGAATCTCTGGAAGGACGAACACATGGGCGACGTTGTTCCACGGTTCCAGACGCACGAAATTGTGCGTTCCCCAGTGGTAGGTGGCACCGGTAATCTCGTCGTAGACCTCGAACGTGGAATCCATATCCAGGCCCAGTTCCGGTAGGTTCAGGTGGATGGTGCCTTCCTGGGCGTTATAGGGGTCCAAGTTCACAATCACCAGAATGCAGTTGCCTGTCAGCGCATCAACCTTGGAGTACGCAATCAGGTTGTCGTTATCAATCTGGTGGAAGTAGATGTTACGTAGCTGCTGCAACGCCGGGTTGTCCTTGCGGATGCGGTTCAGGGCGGTGATGAACGGCTCCAGCGAATCGTTGTTCTCCAACGCTGCGTCGAAATCGCGGGGGCGAAGCTCATATTTTTCGCTGTTCATGTATTCTTCACTGCCAGGCTTCACCGCCTGGTCTTTCGTAGAGTTCGTAGCCCGAATAGACGCCCCACAGTGGAGACAAGGTGGCAGCGAGAGCGGCGCGAATGGCGAACATTCCCCGACCGCCGTGCTGCAACGATGCGTGCAGAATATCCGGGGTGTTCACAAACAGATTCGGACGGCTGATGTCAGCCATACGGGAGATTTCCTCGCCAAACTGTGTGAGTTCGTATTTGTTGGTCTGCCAGGTGAAATACGTGTAGTTCTGGGAGAACCCAACCTTGGCCAAGCCATAGAGGCGTGGGCGGCGGGTGAACGCCTCGGCCAGGAAATCACTTCAGGGTGGGTTTCATGCACAGTGGAAATCAACCATTCCCAGAAGTTTGCTGGCTTGGTGTGGGGGTTATCCACGCGGAATGTGCGCACACCATGTTTGATCCAGTATTGCACCACGCGGAGAATTTCCTTGTAGATGCCCTTTTGATCGTTGTCGAAGTTCAGGGGGTAAATGTCCTGGTATTTCTTCGGTGGGTTTTCTGCATAGGCAATCGTGCCGTCCGGCAACACGGTGAACCATTCGGGGTGCTCTGCGGCCCAGGGGTGATCGGGGGCGCACTGCAACGCTAAGTCCAGGGCCACCTCAAGACCCAGCTTCTTGGCCTTGGCCATCAGGGCGTCGAAATCCTTAATGGTGCCCAGTTGCGGGTGTACCGCATCGTGGCCACCGGCTTCTGAACCGATAGCCCACGGGGAGCCTACATCGTGTGGTTCGGGGTCAAGAGTGTTGTTGCGACCCTTGCGGTTGATCTCGCCGATCGGGTGGATTGGCGGGAAGTACACAGTGTCAAAGCCCATCCGTGCCACACGGTCCAGTTCTTCGGCGGCGGTGGCGAAGGTGCCGTGCACCGGGTTGCCGTTCTCGTCCCAGCCGCCCGTGGAGCGGGGGAAGAATTCGTACCAGGAGCTCACCAAGGCTTTACGACGCTCTACATTAACCTTGTGACCTTTGCCGCGTGTGAGTAGTTCACGCAGTGGATGAAGCTCAAGAATGTTTAAGGTTTCGCGGGACAATCCGGGTGCGACGCGAGCACGTAGGTCGCCATTGCCACGCAGCGATTGCGCCACGTCCTGAAGGTGTGGACGTTGCGCTTTGGGGACAGCTTTCGCGGCTTTTTCAAACAACCGGGCGCCATGCTCAAGATCATTGGCAAGTTCTTCAGCGGACTGTCCCGCCTCAATTTTTGCGGTCACAGCGTGCCGCCATGTGGCGAGCGGATCGGACCATACATCCACGCGGAAAGTCCAACGACCGGGTACATCGGGAACGAAAATGGCATTGACTTGGTCTGGGTCATCATCGCTGCGCTGCATGGGTATCCGCTTGGTGCGCGGGGCCACAGATGAATCGTCGGGGCCCTTTCACGTTGAGGGTCGCGGAGAGTGCGTCATGGCCTTCACGCCATACAAAAGCAAAAACAGGGATAAGTTCCCCCACAACAGCTTTAGATGGATAGGCTCCGCCTGACACAACGGGGCGGACGTCGTCTATTCCAAGTCGTCCGGTCACAGTTTATTACCTTCCGATTGCAGGGACCCAACGCTGATGCGCGGGTGATGGATGTGGTGTATTCGCATTCTTGAGGTCTGCTACAGGTAGTGCGGCGAGAAACTGCGTTACGTAAACGTTACGAAAACCTGGATGTCTGCCCGTGCGCACTGCCTGAGACCGACTCCCTAAAAGTCTAGATCAACAAAAGTAGCGGGACACGGCTGAAAATAGTGATTTTTCCTGCACTTTCCACCATGATGGAGAAGGTGAACGATTTTAATCCAGATTTGCTTATCGATTTTGACGACGTTTCTTTCATCCGAGGCGGCAGAAACCTTGTTGGTCCGCTGACGTGGAAAGTTGAATTAGATGAACGCTGGGTGGTTCTTGGGCCTAATGGTGCAGGCAAAACCACTCTTATGCGTTTGGCTGGGGGCTGAGGAATTTCCGTCCAGCGGCATTGCGCACATCATGGGTGAACAACTGGGCAAGACAGATATGCGTGACCTGCGCACCATGATTGGTATGTCATCCTCCGCTCTGGCTAACCGCATCCCGACGGAAGAGCAAGTCAGTGACCTGGTGGTTTCCGCAGGCTACGCCATTCTTGGGCGGTGGCGCGAGGAATACAATGACATGGATTTCGGCCATGCAGACGCTGTATTGGAGCAGGTAGGTGCTTCGCACTTGAAGGATCGCATGTGGGGAACGCTCAGCGAGGGGGAGAAGAAGCGCGTACTTATTGCCCGTGCGTTGATGACCAACCCAGAGTTGCTGTTGTTGGATGAACCCGGCGCGGGTTTGGACCTGGGTGGCCGTGAGGATTTGGTTGGCTACCTGGGGGAATTGGCCGTGGATCCGGACGCCCCAGCGATGGTGATGATCACCCACCATGTGGAGGAAATTCCTGCTGGATTCACCCATGCTATGTTGCTGGATTCGGGTGAGGTGGTTGCTCAGGGCTTGATTGATCAGGTGCTGACCAGCGACAATTTGTCTAAGACGTTCCACCAGCCGATTCAGATTGATAGGATCGACGGACGTTTCTTCGCCCGTAGGGTATGAGTTACACCCGGGACGAAGTCCGGTTTCTGATTGCGCATCAGGGGAATATTTCTGATGCGGAGCAGGGGCTGCAGATGAATAAAAACACCCTCATTGCGGACATGGGGGTGTTACGTGGTCGTTTCGGTGACCACGCCCGCGCTGTTGGTGAACTGCTTCATGCCCGTCGCGCGGCTTCGGGAAAATTGCGTGACGACGCCCGCGCACGCTGGCTTTTCTGCTACGAATCAGCGCAGCAGGCCACACCGTCTGCGGTAGCGGATGTGCGTTCGGCAAAAATTCGCGACATTGTGGGGGAGGGTGCGTTTGTTGCTGATGTGACCTGTTCAGTGGGAACGGAGGGATTGGCAGTCTCCAGGGCTGGACTGCGATACGCAGGTTCCGATGTGGACCTGGTCCGACTTGACATGGCGCGCCACAATCTTGCGGGTACCAGCTCCTTGATCTACGCGGCGGATGCGCTTGTTCCCGCGATTCAGCTCAACGATGTGGGTTGTGTTATTGCTGATCCAGCACGCCGTGACGGTGGCCGCCGCATCAGCGACCCCGCGCACCTTATTCCACCCTTGCCGGACCTGATCGCGGCATGGCCTGATGTGCCGCTGGCCGTGAAATGCGCGCCGGGTATCGATTACAGCCAGTGGCCCGGAATGGTCAGCGTGGTGAGTGCGGACGGCAAAGTGAAGGAAACCTGCCTGTACAGTCAGCATTTTGGGCGGGGCAGGGAAGCTGTGGTGCTGCGCAGCGGTGCGAACGCGAGCGTCGATACGCAATCGGTGGATGTGCTGAACTCTGATATGGACGATCGCCCTGGTGGGGACCTGGCGGGCGCGCCGGGGCGTTTTATTATCGACCCAGATGGGGCGATCGTGCGGGCGGGGCTGGTGCGCCAAATGGCGGTGCGGGAGGGGCTGTGGATGCTAGATGAACGGATCGCATACCTCACAGGGGATCGAATACCGGCGGGCCACACGGGTGCTGAGTTTGTGGTGCAGTTGCCGCTGAAGAAAATGAAAGACGTGAAACGCCTGCTGCGGGAGCTGGATTGTGGGAGCCTGGAAATCCTGGTGCGTGGCGTGGATGTGAACCCGGATAAGCTGCGCAAACAGCTGAAACTGGGTGGAAAGCGCCCGCTGACCCTGGTGTGTACGCGCATCGGGGCTGCTGGTGTGGCCTTGGTGTGTGGTCCGCGAGTGGGGTCCGGTGCGGATAATCCGTCACCAAGTTAGTATGACCTGAGTTGTCTATGCATACCTAGACTGGTCAGACTAAACTAGCTGCGAGTTACATAATTGAGACATGACAATACGGAAAGGCGACTGCACTATGCCCACGATTGTGGTTCTGGTGAAAAATGTTCCTGATTCCTGGTCGGAGCATTCCTTAAACCCCGACTACACGCTAGACCGCGAGAGCGTTACCGAAGTTATTGATGAAATCAACGAGTACGCTGTGGAAAAAGCACTAGCGCTGCGGGACTCCAACGAGGGTTTCCGCGTTGTGGCGCTCAGTGCCGGGCCGGAACGCGCTGAAGATGCGCTGCGCAAAGCACTCGCCATGGGCGCTGATGAAGCGGTGTTGCTTGTCGACGATGCGCTGAAAGGCTCCGACGCCCTCGGTACCGCTTGGGCACTCCACAACGCCATCAACGCTATTGATGACGTCCAGTTAATTGTCACCGGAGTTGCCTCCTCCGACGGTGCGACGGGCGCGCTGCCAGGTATTATCGCCGAATATCGTCAGATTCCAGCGCTCACCAGCTTGCGCTCCTGTGACCTTGTTGACGGAAAACTCACCGGTATCCGCGAGGTCATGGAAGGTGAATACACCTTGGAGGCACCTTTGCCTGCGCTGGTGTCTGTAACGGAAAAATCCGACAAGCCGCGCTTTGCCAACTTCCAGGGCATCCGTGCCGCCAAAGCCGCCACTATCCGGCACCTCAGCCTTGCCGATATTGGGGTAGCCCCCGAACACGTCGGTTTGGCACATGCTGCAACAACGGTTCGTAGTGCTGAAACCCGTCCCAGAGCGCAGCCAAGGCCAGATTGTGGTGGACCACGGCGATGCCGCCACCGTCATTGCGGACTTCCTCGCCGCTGAAAAGTTCATCTGAGTGCCGTTCGTCTGATTTTGGAGAAAAACCCCATGTCCTTTGCCTACATTCTGGTCGAGCACTCTAACGGTGAACTTGACCCAGTAACCGCCGAACTCATCACCGCCGGACGCGCCTTTGGCGTGGTCAGCGCTGTTGTAGTGGGAACCCCCGGAACCGCCGCAGCCTTCACCCCGCAACTTGCCGAATGGGGTGCCGCACAGATCGTTGCCGCCGAGACCCCCTCCGCAGACTCCCGCGTGGTCATCCCGGCTACCGATGCCCTGTCCATCCTCGCCGGTGCCAACCCAGCGCCGCTGCTCATCGCTGCGGGCGTTACTGGGAATGAAATCGCAGGTCGCCTCGCCGCTCGTCTCGCCTCGGGTGCGCTCTACGACGTGGTTGGTGTGAACGCCGACGGCACCGCCGCCATGTCCATCTTTGGCGACACTGTTGCCGTCACCGCAGCCGCCAGCGGCAACAGTCCCATCTACACCCTGCGCCCCGGCGCGGTTGATGCTGCCCCCGAAGCCGCTGCAGGTGAACTCGTTGCGCTGGAATTGCCGGACGCCAACGCGACAGAACCCGTGGTCACTGGATTTACGCCCGCCGAACGCGGCAACCGCCCCGACCTCGCCCAAGCCAAAGTAGTCGTCGCTGGCGGCCGCGGCGTCGGATCCGCTGAAGGTTTTACGGACATCGTGGAACCGCTTGCCGACGCCCTCGGCGGTGCCGTTGGTGTCACCCGCGACGTTGTGGACTCCGGTTACTACCCCGGACAATTCCAGATCGGGCAAACCGGCGTGACCGTCTCGCCTGACCTGTACATCGGCCTCGGTGTGTCCGGTGCCATCCAGCACAAATCCGGCATGCAGACTGCGAAGAAGATCATTGTGATCAATAACGATGAGGACGCGCCTCTGTTTGAGATCGCCGACCTCGGTGTTGTGGGAGACCTTTTTTGACATCGCCCCGAAACTCATCGAAGAAATAAAGAAGCGAGGATAACGGGGACAATGCCGCCCGTCTACCTCGACCACGCAGCCACCATGCCCATGCGGGACTCCGCGCGTGAGGCGTGGTTGGAGGCATCCCAGCTGCTCAACCCGGGTGGGCAATACGCCACGGGACGCCGCGCCCGCGCCGCCCTGGAACAAGCCAGGGAAGACATTGCCTCATTGCTGGACTGCGAACCCATTGAAGTCGTCTTCACCGCCTCGGGAACCGAAGCCGACAACATCGCCATCCAAGGGCTCTACAAGGCAAGCGACTCCCGCCGGATTGTCAGCTCACCCATCGAACACCCCGCAGCGTTAGAAACAGTGCGCGGGCTTGCCGCCGGTGCCGGGGCCGAGGTGACCTGGATGGACGTCACGCCAACAGGAACGGTTGTTCCTGGAACAACACTGGACACCCCCGCAGCCCTGGTCAGCTGCATGTGGGCCAACAACGAAACCGGCGCAATCCAGCCCATCGGCGACATCGTATCGGCCGCCGCCGCGCAGAAAATCCCCGTGCATATCGACGCCGTGCAAGCCATCGGGCACATCCCCGTCTCCTTCGCAGAATCCGGTGCCACCACACTAGCCGCCAGCGCACACAAATTCGGCGGACCCAGGGGAACAGGGCTGCTGCTGGCGGCCCGCTCACCAGCGCCAACAGGAGTGCTCTTCGGCGGCGGACAAGAACGAGGCATCCGCCCCGGCACCGCCGACGTTGCCGGGGCCGTGGCCACCGCCGCAGCCCTGAAAGAAGCAATCCACGAGATGGACACGGACAGGCAACGCGTTGCCGACCTGCGGGACCAGATGCGCGCCGGGATACTCTCCCAGGTCGATGACGTTATCGTACACACACCCGACGAGGCACTACCCGGTCACCTGCACCTTTCCTTCCCGGGAGCGGAGGGGGACAGCCTGATTATGCTGCTCGATTCCCTCGGGATTGAATGCTCCACAGGGTCCGCATGCTCCAGCGGCGTGAACCGCGCCAGTGAGGTACTACTCGCGATGGGGATGTCCGAACACGATGCGCGTGGTGCTATTCGCTTCACGCTTGGGCGCACCACCACGTCGGACGATGTGGCTACTGTGCTCGGCGTTATTGGGGATGTAGTAGCCAGGGCGCGGATCGCGGGAATGGCAGGGTAAAGGCTAGGTGGGATCGGACCAACGTTCTCACCTCCGCGCGGGCGTTCGGGCCGTGCTTTCTGAGGCGTACAAAAGTGCGGTTGAGCGCTATGGCGGGGCAGATATTCGAAGCTACGGCGTGATGCTCACCGATGCTTTGAGTAGTCACAACGCAACGCTGAGGTGGGGGATCGATACCTACACTTGGCAGGTGCAGGGGTGGGACTATGCCGACGCTTCCGCGCGGTGGGACGTGCGGCGGGGATGACGGGGCGTCGATAAGCGTGCTGATCAGGCAGTTTAATGCGTGGGCGACGGTGGATACGTACGAGGATATTCTCGCGGATGTTGCATCGGCGGTGCGTGACGGCGTGCTGGAGGCGCGGCTGCCTGTGCCTGGGTTTTTGCGGTTGAACACCAACGGGGGAGTAACGCCGCCGGTGCTGGAGGGGCGCGTTATGTATATCGCCGGGGATGAAGTGTACGAACTGTGAAAGGTGTTTTTTCGCACATCAATTCTGGTTGCGACAACCTAGATGCTATGATTTCGTGGATCACATTCTGTGTTTCAATTTCATAGAGGTCTGAGTGCACTATGCATTAATAGAGAATCCGGTGAAAAACCGGAGCGGTCCCGCCACTGTAACAGGGAGCTGTTTCTTGCGTGCCACTGATTTTTATCGGGAAGGAAAGAAACGTAGCGCTGAACTGGAGCCAGGAGAACTGCTCAGACCTTTGCTGTCGTGACCCACGGAGTATGGATTGTGCGGCCTTGTATAATGCGGCTGGATAAGTCGCTGCCTTATACGCCTGCGTTCTACTACTCCATTGCGCTTCGTGGGAATGTAACCCAATACCAGGGAGTAGAAGATGAAAATTAAAGCTATGGCAGCAACGCTGTGTGTAGCTGCGTTGGCACTCACGTCATGTGGCATCGAAGACGGAAGTGGCTCCTCCGCAGACGGGAAAACGCTCAACCTTCAAACTGTGTTCGCTGCAAACACGGTAGATGCGCAGCTCAACAGGACCAGCTTCATCATGAACTCCGGGACAACAGAAACCCTCATTGGCCTGGACCGAAACACCAACAAGCTCTATGGTTGGCTTGCCGATGAGTGGAGTTCCGAGGACGCGCAAAACTGGACCTTCCACATCCGCGAAGGCGTGAAATTCCACAACGGCAAAGATGTCACCGCGGAGGCCGTGAAGAAAAGCCTGGAACACGGCATTGAAGTCAACCCTGGTGTGGCAACAGCCCTGAAAGCTGAGTCGATTGAGGCCGATGGCCAAACGCTGAAAATTCGCACGACCCAAAAATACGCGTCGCTGCCATCCGAGCTTGTGCACTACAACAACGTGATCACCGACGTTGACGCCAGCAAAGACTTTCCCATTGGCACCGGTGCCTTCAAGTTCGAATCCTTTGACATTAAAGGTGCTGCTCGCCTCACACGCTTCGACGACTACTGGGATGGAAAAGCCAAGCTCGATAGCGTGACCATGACGGCGAATGAAGACGCAAATGCGCGCATGTTGTCGCTCCAATCAGGGCAATCGGATGTTATCTACCGGCCGTCACTAGAAAGCCTTGATGCGATCAGCAAAGACAGCAGCCTGGCAGTTGATGCCGTCCCCGGATCGCGCGTCTATCACCTCATCTACAACTACAAGGGCGCCCACGCTGACCTGTGGAACAACATCGAATTCCGCAAAGGCGTTGACGCGCTGGTTGACCGAGAAGCCATAGCAAAAACAATTCTCAGGGGCCGCGCAATCGTCACCGACAATCCCTTCCCGGGCGATCTGCCGACCTCACCCAAGCAGCTTGAATCCACCTACAACCCGGAAAGCCCTCGAACACTTCAAAGCCGCAGGGCTTGAGGTGAAAGACGGGAAACTTGCGGAGCCAATCTCCATGAAACTGGCCACCTACAACGCCCGCCCCGAACTTCCCCAAATTGCGCAGGCTTTCCAAGACAGCGCAGCGAAGGTGGGGCTGAATATGGAGATCCACAACGCAGAAAACATCGACGAATACCTCGCCGGTGGCGACTGGGACGCTGCCACATTCTCCCTTGCAACGCTCACGCGCGGCGACGGCTCCTACTTTGTTAACGGCGCATTCATGCCCGACGGCGCACAGAACTATGGCGGGCTCGATGATCCCGAGCTTATTGCCAAGATCAACACCTTCAACGAGACCGTGAATGAGGACGAGCGGGCAACACAGATGCGCGAAATCGCGGAAGACATTCGCAGTAAAGCATATAACTGCTACATCGTGTCGCCCTACGAGACTGCTGCCTACAAGAAAACCGTCACTGGTTGGTTCACCCCCAGCAACGAGTTTGAGTTCCAGATGGTCACGAAGGATCTAGACATTGAATAAAGTATGGGCGCTTCGCAGGCTCGGGGAGGCGGTGATAGCCGTCTGGCTCCTCACCATTGCGAGCTTCTTTATCGTCGCCCTCGCCCCGGGAGACGCCGTATTGTCGGTGCTGCGCATCGACGATGTGGCGGTGAGCAAGTCCGAAATAGAAGCCACCCGGGAGCGCATGGGCCTGAATGATCCATTGATTGTTCGGTACTGGCATTACCTTGAGGGATTGCTTCGGGGCGACATGGGCACGTCAGTGATGACTGGCAAGCCTGTCTCTTACGAGATTTCTAAGGCATTGCCCGCCTCCTCCATCCTCTCGGGGGTATCGCTGCTGGTCACTGCGCTTGTTGTGGTGCTGCTGGGCTGGTTGGCCGCGCGGTACCGCAACACCTGGGTGGACAAAATCATCATGTGGTTTTGTTACCTCGGTGCCTCAATACCCGCGTTTTGGTTGGGCTTGCTCCTGATCACCATGTTTGCCGTGAAGGTGAAACTCCTTCCATCATCAGGGTGGCATAACGGCGCTGGACTTGTGCTTCCAGTCATCTGCCTTGTGGTGGCTATTGCCCCGCCCTTTGTCAAAATGTTCCGCAACCGCTACGTAGAAATTAACGCCGAAGACTATGTTCGGGCGGCCAGAATGCGGGGAGTGCCAGAGAGGAATGTGGTGCTGCGGCACGTGACGCGCGGATCGCTGATCCCGGTTGTGACTATGCTGGCCGTCAGTTTGGGCAGTTTGCTTTCGGGTTCTGTGGTCATTGAGGTGGTGTTCGGCCTGCCAGGAATGGGTCGGCTCGCGGTCGAAGCGATTGCGCGCCGCGACTATGCCGTTATCCAGGGGTTTGTGTTAGTAGTGGGGATCGCAATTCTGGTGATTATGGCCTTTGTTGATGGGCTGTGCCGAATGATCGACCCATCCATCAAGATCAAGGAACAGGAGCGCGGATGATGCATAAATTGTTAAGCTTCCGTGGGGCATGATCCTTACCGCCGCGCTTCTTGTCTTGGTTATCGTGGGCCCGTGGCTTGCCCCTTATGATCCCATCGCCGTGGATTTGAATAATGCACTCCAGGGTCCGAGCGCAGCGCACCTTGTTGGGACGGATCAGCTTGGGCGCGACGTATTTTCCCGTCTGCTTACTGGTGGTCAAACAACTGTGGGTATTTCTCTCGCGGCGCTTGTGTTGTCGATGATTGTTGGCGTTCCTATTGGTCTCTTTGCTGGCTATCTTGGCAAATATGTGGACTGGATCCTCATGCGAACAAGCGACACGTTCATGGCGCTTCCCGAATACATTGTTGCAATTGTTATTACGGGCTTGCTGGGGCCGGGTTATGTGAACCTCCTTATCGCTATTCTTTTAGTAAAGTGGGTTGGTTATGCCCGTTTGGCTCGAAGTGTGGTGTTGCAGGAGAAAACGCAAGATTATCTCCAGGCTGCGCGCATTAGCGGTTCGAGCGTGTTCCGCACGCTGCGGCATCATTTCCTCCCGCATGTGGTTGGTCCGGTTATGGCCCTGGCAACGCTTGACCTTGGCAAAGTTGTGTTGCTGGTCGCGTCGCTCTCGTTCTTGGGCCTGGGTGTTCCACAGCCTTCACCGGAGTGGGGTTCCATGCTGTCTGAAGGGCGCACCTACTTTGCGGAAACCTCGCTGCTCATGTTTGCCCCTGGCATGGCGATTCTGATTGTTGTTCTTGCGACGAATCTTGTGGGGGATAAGCTCACCGAGAAATTCTCCGGCACTCAAGGAACGGAAGAGGTTATTGATGTCGCGACTGCACGTTAAAGAATTGAACGTGTCAACAAAGGCGGGGCGAACGCTGGTCCCGTCGTTGGATATTGATATAGAAAAAGGGGAATGGTTTTCCATTATTGGCGAATCCGGCAGTGGAAAATCCGTCTCCGCTTTTGCCATTACTGATATGCTCCCCGGAGGTCTGCGCCGGACTGCCGCTGAAATTTCTTTGGATGGTCGGGACCTGCTAAATATTAACCCCAGTGATATGCGGCGCGTGCGGGGTGCGGAGATTTCTTACGTCTTCCAAGACTATTCCGGTGCCTTTACGCCTTTCCTTAAAATCGGCAGCCAGATGGTGGAGGCGATACGCGCGCACAAGAATTATTCGCGGAGCGAGGAAACACAGTTGGTGAATACGTCGCTGGAAGAGGTGGGACTGGATGTTGCTTTTTCGCAACGCTATCCTTTCCAGCTGAGCGGCGGTCAACTTCAGCGTGCGGCGCTTGCCACCGCGATGATGCTCAAGCCGAAGCTCCTTATCGCGGATGAACCCACGACCGCCCTTGATGCTGTGAGCCAGGCCGCGGTGCTTGACCTTATTAACGCATTGCGGGAGAAGCACGATTGTTCGGTGCTTTTTATTACTCACGATCTCCGGTGCGTGATTCAGCATGCGGATCGGGTTGCGGTGATGCGACAGGGGGCCATTGTCGAACAAGGCGATACTGCGACTGTTGTCGCGCATCCTGAGCACCCTTATACGCGACACCTTTTTGCGTCAGTTCCAACGCTTCATAGTGACTAGAGCGACTACCGGTGGATGATCAACTATGACAGAAGTTCTTGCAACAAAAAACCTTTCCAAAACGTACCGTGATGGCACCCAGGCGGTCCGTGGAGTAGACCTCGCCGTAAACAGCGGCGAGTGCTTGGGCCTGGTCGGTGAGTCTGGGAGTGGAAAGTCCACGTTGTCGCGGTGCCTGCTCGGCTTGGAGTCGCTTCATAGTGGGCAGATGTGGTTGCAGGGGGAGGAGCTGACGGCTCTGCCGTCGCGGGTGCAGCGGAAAAAGCGACGCACCATGCAGATGGTGTTCCAGAACCCAAGTTCGTCTTTTAACAACCGCCTCCGGGTGGGGGATTCCTTGCTGGAACCGCTTGCGTGCTTCCCGGAAAAACGCAACGCCATCCTTGAAAGAAAGGGGCTCACGCTACAGCAGTACGCGGAAGAGCTGATGGGGCTTGTGCAGCTAGATCCGGGTTTGTTGCAGCGCTACCCGGGGCAGCTCTCGGGCGGGCAGAAGCAGCGTATTGCCATCGCGCGCTCCTTGAGCACGGAACCCGCGGTGATTATTTTGGACGAGCCGACGGCTAGCCTCGACGTTTCCGTGCAGGCCCGAGTGCTCAATCTGTTGAAGGATCTTCAGGAGCAGTTGAATCTTTCCTACTTGTTTATCTCCCATGACCTCACAGCGGTTCGCTTTATGAGCGACCGCATGGTGGTGATGCGCAAGGGCGAATTGGTGGACGAATGCGGCAAGGACGAGCTCTTTGCCGACGACCGCGACGACTACACCAAGCAGCTCGTCTCGCTGTTTGAGGTCTAGAGGGTAGCCGCACAGGTTAGCTGAGGCGCAGGCGCGGGTGCTCACCACGTGGTGGGGCCCGCGTTTCGACGCCCTCCCGCACCTCCACGCCTTCACACCTCCACCGCTATGTACGGTGCGCATCAGAATCGGTACATCCCTAATTTCCAATCGGTAATACTAGTATTACTTGTATTACCGTGCTAGGGTGGGAAACATAAGGCAATCAGGCGACGCAACCGAGGAGTTGTGATGAGTGCGATCGTGTGCCGTGATGTGACCCGCCGTTTCGGTGAGCTTACCGCCGTAGACAAGGTGAGCTTTGCTGTTGAGGATAATGAGATTTTTGGAATCATCGGACCAAATGGGGCAGGAAAGACCACGCTCCTCAGCTGTATTGAAGGGCTGGACACCCCAACATCCGGCACTATCGACGTCCTGGGAATGCACCCCATAAAAGACATGCACCAGCTGGTGCAAAGAACCGGGATTCAGCTACAACAAGCCGCGTTGTTGCCCAGGCTCAAAGTTGGCGAAGCACTGCAACTATTTTCCTCTTTCTACGACAATCCTGTGCCGTGGCGGCCGCTGCTGGAGCTGCTTGGTATTGGCGTGAAGGAGCGCTCTTTTGTTGCCAGGCTGTCCGGCGGTGAACGTCAACGAGTATTTATTGCCCTTGCCCTTATCCATGATCCCGAGCTGCTTTTCCTCGATGAGCTGACTACTGCTCTTGATCCGCAGGCGCGACTTGCCATGTGGGACGTTGTGCGTGGCATCCGCGATCGTGGCAAAACCGTCGTTCTGACCACGCATTACATGGAAGAAGCTGAGGCACTCTGTGATCGTGTGGCCATCATAGACAGTGGAAAGCTCGTCGCGCTGGACACTGTTGCGGGACTCATCCAGCGCTACGGCGGGGACTCCACGCTGCGCCTCAACCTCAACTCGCCCGTCCTCGATCACCCAGTGCTAGCAGAGCTGACATCGGTGCAGGGAGTGACCAGTGTGGACGGTGACGGTGACGCGATCGTCGTTAAGGGGCGGGGAGCTTTTGCTCAAAATGTGTTGGCTTACCTCACTCAATCCGGACTTGCTGTGCACGATATGGAAACGACCACACCGGGTCTGGAGGACGTTTTTCTTAATCTCACTGGACGCACACTGCGGAAGGAACACTGATGCGCGCGTACCAAACCCTTGTGATAACCCTTGGCAGATCCATGCTGCGAGAACCTGTCGGGCTGTTTTTCACCCTCATTTTTCCACCGCTGTTGGTGGCGATACTTGGCACAATATTTGGCAACGATCCAACACCACAGTTTGACGGTAAGGGCTTTGTGGACGCCACGCTTCCGGCGATGTCGTCGCTGGTAGTGGCGATTATGGGAATCCTAATACTGCCCGCAACGCAGCTGCAACTGCGTGAAAGCGGTGCCTTTGCGCGTCTTCGCGCCACACCGTTGAAGTCGTGGACGTACGTGGCGGCGGACGTGACCGTTCATTTCCTTGTGGGGATGACCGGTGTGGTTCTGGCTTTGATTGTTGGAATGCTCATGTTTGGCGTCCGGGCGCAGGGGAGTGTTCTGCTCGTGCTCGTCGCGGGGGCGTGTGGGCTTATTGCGTTCCTGGCGCTGGGATACACGCTGGCTGCGGTGTATCCGTCAGCGGCGGCGGCAACCGGTATTGGTAACGGCGTGATGATTGTATTGATGATCACGTCCGGCGCTTTCATTCCAATGGAGGCGTTGCCGAGTGGGGTGCGGCATGCCACGCAGTTTTCCCCACTGCGGCACCTGGTGGAATTGATGCAAGGGCTGTGGGCGGGTCACGCGTGGTCCGACTATGGCGTTGCGACGGCAGTGTTGCTCGGCATGATCGTTATCTTCGGCGCTCTCGGGGCACGGCTGTTTAAGTGGGGCTGAAACTGAGGAAATGACACTGCGAAGGTATGATCTTAGCAGTAGTGCTTATCCGGCGATGTGGTCCATAGTGTGTCGTAGATGTCGGGATATATAGTCGCTGGGTAGCACAGGTATTGATGTGATTTTGCGTTGTCGTGTCACTCTTTTAGTGTGGCATAAAGTCTCAAAATATCGCCCATTTTATAAGAATATTCTTAAAAAATGATAAAAGTTTATCAAAGTAGTAGCGGATGTGCTTAGAATTCTTTCTAATAGAAAACATGAGATTCACAACCCTATTAGGAACACGCATGCCTCACACTGGTCCGGGACGCATGCGTGTTGGCGTTGCCGCATTAACAACAGCGTGCACTCTCATTGGGATGCATGCCCCACTCGCTAGCAGCGCTGAGCCATCGTCTGAACACCCAGACACCGCGCTGATTATCGACGCCTCCGGCTCCATGTGGGCACCTGATGGCTCCGGTGAACTACGCACCAACACCGCCAACCGTGTGGCACACACCCTCCTCGGCGAACTGCCGGGTGACCAGCAACTTGCTCTGCTGACCTACGGTACTGGCACCGGAAACAGCGACGAAGAAAAAGAAGCTGGTTGTAAAGACGTCCAAACCCTGGTGCCTCTCGGCGGTTCGCGCGACGAAATTGCTGCCCAGATCGACGGCCTGGTTGCCAGCGGATACACCCCGATCGGCCCGGCCCTCCTCGCGGCCGAAAAGACCCTGGACACAAAGAAGACAGAAAAGAACAAGCGCCACATCGTGCTAGTTTCTGACGGCATTGACACCTGCGCGCCGCCAGAGATGGCTGAAGTAGCCCGAGACATCCACAAGCGCAACAGCAACGTCACCATTGATGTTGTTGGCCTCAACGCCGACGAAACCGTCCGCGAACAGCTGAAAGAACTCGCAGCAGCAGGCGGCGGCACCTACGCTGATGCCACTGACGAAGCATCCGTCGGCACACTCGTCACCGCATTGTCTGCTCAAGGCGCAGCTGCAGCAAACGATGCAGGTAAAGGTGATAAGAAGGACGCGGATAAGAAAGACGCTGACAAGAAAGACAGCGGCGATCATGACGGGCACAAGCATGACGGTGACAGGGCGACAAGAAGGACACCCACAAGCACGATGGGCATAAGCATGACGGCGACAAGAGCGAGGATAAGTCTGTAGACAAGTCGGCCGAGAAGTCCGCTGAGAAGTCTTCCGAATCGAAGGCGAACGGCGAGCCAAGCAAGGCTGAAACGTCGAAATCTGACGAGAAGTCTGCCGAAAAATCTGAGGAGCCCAAGGCGGAGGAATCCAAGGCAGAGACTCCCAAGTCTGACGAAAAGTCCGAGACGAAGACCGAAGACAAGAAGTCAACCGAAAATTCCACCACGGCTAAGGCCTCTGAAAGCTCTGAGGCTGCCTCTGCAACCCAGACCGCAGCTAAGGACATGAAGGGCACCAACAAGGCTGACGGTGCGCCCACGCTTGCCGTGGGTACGACCCGTGACGGGCGTATTCACCAGCAGCTGTTCACTGACTCACTTCCGGCTGTAAGTGGCGATTCGAAAGACCAGGAACGCCACTGGTCTGTGACGCTGAAGGAAGGTCAGCAACTCAACGTTGGATTCTTGATTCCGACTCCTGAGGGTAATGTGAGCGCCAAGGGCAAGGAGCTAACTGTCACCCCTGAACTCCTCAACCCCAAGGGGAAGGCCTGCGTCGCCACCTCAGAAAAAGTCAAGGTAGACGGCAACTTCACGGGTGCACAATCCGCCTCGCTACTTTCGAAAGAAATCAAGAAGGGTACCGACTGCCCGCCCGGTAAGTACGACCTCGTGCTTAAGCGCACAGGCGAACTCGCCGCTGACAAGGATCTGCCCATCCGTATTTCCACCTGGGCTGTTCCGCAGGTTGACGACGCCAAACTGCCTCAATCCTCCAGCAAACCAAAGATTGCTGACCTTCCGCTTGGCGACGTCGCTGGTGAACTTCCGACCAACACCAACGTTGCGGCCGCACCCAGCGTCAAGGCAGGAACGTACACCGCTGCTCTCAAACCGGGCGAAACTCAGTGGTTCAGGGTTCCTGTCAAAGACGGACAGCGCTTGCAGATGCACCTTGAGGCACAGGCTGCAGGCAAAAATGATCACAGCATCAGCTGGCAGGCTTTCAGCCCGCTGTACAACCACCTGTCTGCCACGACTGACGGCGGCGCAGACGGGACTGACCGCAGCGAAGGCAACGTGGTTTTGAACGCTGATGAGGCTACCTCGGCAACGTTTGCTACCGAGCCGATTCGGTGGGCCAACATGAAGAAGGCTGGCGCTGTTAACACCTCCTTCCTGGCGGGTGAGCAGCTTGTAGCTGTCCGCCACAACGCACCTGCCGATGCGGGTAGTGAACCCGTGAATGTCACACTCGCTGTCGCATCCACTGGTGAAGGCGAACATGGCCCCGATCTGGCCAAATACAGCGCAAGCAGCAACGGCAACGAACACTCATCTCAGTGGACAGGCGTCTGGTGGCTGTTCCTCCTGCTCTTTGTCATCGGAATCCTGGCAACCTGGCTGTCCCCACGCAGCAAGAAAGCAAAGGAAACCAGCGAAGAATAGACCGTAGGTCGTGCTGCCGCTAGAGCAGTAACCGAACACACAAGGCCGACAAGCTTGAATGTGAGCTTGTCGGCCTTTTTCGTGCGATAAAGCTATCAATCTAGCTGAAAAAGGCAATAATAAGGCCTATATGTTTCAAAAAGTTGTCGAAATATATGTTGTCGAAATATATCTCGTCAACTTGCCTTTGTTCTTATCGGCTATATCGCGGTACTTGGTATCTGACGTTGGAAGATTTCGGATCGTACAGCTACCACGCAGACGTTTCCATCCGCTATATCGCGGTACTTGGTATCTGACGTTGGAAGATTTCGGATCGTACAGCTACCACGCAGACGTTTCCATCCGCTATATCGCGGTACTTGGTATCTGACTTTAGGAGTCAAGGCTACATATATTCACAGCGTCGAAGTTTCCATCCGCTATATCGCGGTACTTGGTATCTGACCTGGTTGCAATTGTATGGGTCGTGGCCAAGCGAGTTTCCATCCGCTATATCGCGGTACTTGGTATCTGACCCTACCAGAAAAACATCCCCTCTGACCAGCGGCGGAGGAAACGATTTACACACCCCCCGTCGAATAGATCACATTCCCACATTTGCTTCCTTAAATCACGATAAAAACACCAGGTCAAACCACTACACACCAAACGCCGGTATCGAGTTTTCTCAAGCCGGTTTTGCACCCCCAGGCATTAACCCCGTTCAAAACGGTATCTGAACTGGAGAGATGGTCTTTTAGGGGGCGCCATCGTCGATGTTGTCATCGTAGCACGGTTATCTACCGAGAGTCGTCAGGCAAGGCTGGATTTGCCAAAGTAGTGACCGATAATTATGTCCCACATTTTAATTTGCTCATTTGGAGTTTAGAACCGGACTGAAAAACTGCGTTAGTTATCTGATATTAAACTGGCTTTACCCTTCCTCCAGAAACAATGTAGAGAATCATAAAGACATAATACGATATCCAGAGAAGAAAAACTGGGGAAAAGGCCGCAAAGAAAGCCAGTATCCCACAGCGCAGACTACGCCCTAACCACGCCAGCACTCCTGGAATGATCCCAATGGGAATTGTCAGGGAAATTGCCGAAAAATTACCCTGGGGAAAAATATGGAAGACTGATTCGCCGATGAATGGAAATATCACTATTGCAATCGAACACAAAAATGATGCAACTTCGTATTTATTCTTGAACCTCGGAAATTTCTGCATAACTATCATCCTTACTTAAATGAATTTCGTAGAGTGTTTTTGACATGTGTTGCTGCAGCTAGTGCCGCGGCGTTTTCTCCAAAACATCTAAACCGCGATTATTTTTACTATCTTCAACCATCTCACGATCGTGTGAATAGGCAAAATGCCTTATTTTCCGTAATACTTGTCATGTTTTTGGCAATTGCTATCTATCATGTTCATCAGATCTCCTGACTCACACCATTTTCCGTAGCTAGAAAGCTTCTTTTGAATCAAGCTTTTTGAGCCTATCGTTGTCGTGTCCGGCCTGCATCAAGAAAGGTGAAACTCCAGTTTTTCGGTAGCTGATTCATCAAAATGCTCTATAGTTGTCATTGATGCGTCAAAAAACTCTCTTTAGAGGAGTCCGACGGGCTTAACTTCACATTTGAGATGTGAATAGTGAAATTTTGGCAACTATCAGCTTCGACCGACGTTGTGTCGGGTAAAATCAACGCTGCCCTACATGTTATTCGTAGAAGTCACCTTTCTCATCATTGCTTCTTTCTATAACAGTAGATACATGTGGATGCCACGTAAAAAACCAGTGAGACACACTATAGCGCCCTGGAGTCTCGGGTAATTTCCTTCACTCATATCAAGGCTTATACATTGTAGAAGATTTGAGTAAAAGGAAATTGCTATTAAATATTGTATTGTTTATTTTGTATTATGTCAATACGTGCCCGCAAAGTTGGCAACTTATAAGACTATCCCTAAATATTTTCTCGGTTAGAGTGGATTGCTCTGTCCATCCTGGAATAGGGTTTTTCAAGTTTGAGATACGGTTCTATTCCAACACAGCAAAACGGGAGCGTCTAATGCTCTGTCTGTGAGGAAACTAGACACTCTCGCAAGGCGATGAACCACAATGTCTACCTTGGCTCAAAAGATCTAACGGTCTGAAGCTAACGTATCGCCGACCAGCGTAGTGTTAATCTCGGGCATGCCTGACAAAGTGGAAGCGGCGACTGCGGAGCACGGGGAGTGGCTTAACGCGGAAGTGGTTGCATTCCAGGCTGGATTACCGTACCCCGCTTGAGGTTGATGGCTAAGTGGAGATGCCAGTATGGCCGCTAGTAGCAGCGTAACGATTTTTCTATCACCCAGTGTGCATATTTTTAATCTCGGTGTGTTGCTACAAGCGGTTAGATAAGTGGTTACCGCCCCTCACGGTTCCTGTTTTCCAGTTCCTGCATCTTGAATGCTGCTTGTTCGAGGCGCTGGGCACGTTGTTTTTGCGCTATTTCCTGGTATTTGTCATACGCGTCTTCCTCTGATTCGTCGAAGCGCAAAAGTAGGCGCGCACCTGCGCCAATGGCGGGAACTGCTAGGAAGACAAGCCACGCGTAGGAGACGTTGAATACAAACATCAGCAAGAAGAATGCGGCCAGAGAGACAGTGCCGTTCAACCCATCAATGAGGTTGATGATCTTGCCTTTTTTCTTGAGCCTTTCCAGCTCCTTGGCCTCGGGATCTACATCTGCGACAAGTGAGTGGCCTTCGGCCTGTTCATAGGGGACAAGTGCGCCTGTGGTGTCGGCTGTGAATGGGAATCCTCCTGGGAGGTCAGCGAATTGTTCCCGCAGTTCGCCTTGGGTGGTTGCGGTGGTGATGATGTCGGAGCGGCGGTTGAACTCGGCGTCGTCAAGCCTGCCGTCGGCGTAATGGCGGCTGAGGGCGTCAAGTGCGTGGATGCGCTCGGTATCACCGATCCGCAGATGATCATTGTTCTGAGTCATGCGTGCTTCCCAATGCGAAATGAGGTTAGTTCAGAACCTCAATCATACTGGGCGGAACGCGGTCGGCGAGCCATGTTTGATCATTGCCACAGTAGAACAGCACCCCTGGTTCTGCCTGTGTGTTTATTGCTAGGATCACAATGTCCTGCGCTTTTCGACGTCCCACTTTCGTTGCCGTTTCCACGTCTTCCGACATGTGCACGTATTGGCGCGACATGGGAAGAATGCCCTGTTGGAGAATAGTATCCAGATTCCGTCTGGCGGTACCGTGATAGAGCAACGGGGGAGGAGTAGTCGGTTCTTTAACGATCTTCATGGGGATGGAATGACCGTAGAGCGCGCGGATGTGACCATCGCTGATTTCGAAACGCTTCTTATCTGAAACGCTCATGACCGTGTGGAAGTCCTCTTCGGTGATGTCCTCCCAGCGCTTATGTTTGCGCAGGGCGTCGAGAAGTTTATCGACATCCACCCAGCCTTCTTTGTCCAGCTCGATTCCGAAAGAATCAGGGTCGTGCCGCAGTGCGACGGACATTGTTTGCTGAGTCGCACGTAGCGATTGTTGTTACTCATTTTTTATCCTTTGATGCACAGTAGTGTGTCGAGTTTGGCCACAATTTCCACCAGGTCTACCTCGTGTGAGAGAACCTGGCTCAAGTCTTTGTAGGCGCCAGGGATTTCATCAAGAACCCCGTAGTCTTTCCGGCACTCCACGCCACGGGTTTGCTCGATCAAGTCAGCGAGGGTGAATGCCTGCCTTGCCGCTCCACGGCTCATTGTTCGGCCAGCACCGTGAGAGGCGGAACAATACGATGCTGTATTTCCCAGCCCGCGCACAATGTATGAGCCGGTTCCCATCGAACCCGGAATGATGCCCAATTCACCTGTTTGCGCGCTGATTGCCCCTTTGCGGGTGATTACCAAGTCAAGACCGTCGTAGGTTTCCTCAGAGACGTAGTTGTGGTGACAGTTGATTTCCTGGGTAAAGGCAACCTGCGGAAGAATGTTCTGTAGGGCGGCTTTGATGGAGCCCATCATGATGCGTCGGTTGAGCAGGGCGTATTCCTGTGCCCAGTAGATGTCATGAAGGTAGTCGGCCCATTCTTGTATTCTGTGCCGTCCTGGTCGCGGTGCAAGAATACAGCGAGGTTGCGGTCTGGAATATCGCTGTTCCATTCCAGGTGTTTCGCGCGATAGATGTGCCGCTCGGCGATTTCCTTGCCGATGTTGCGTGACCCGGAATGCAACATCAGCCACAGAATGCCGTGGTTGTCGCTGCACAACTCGATGAAGTGGTTGCCGCTGCCGAGCGTTCCGCATTGCCGGACCGCGTTGTTTTCCTTTGCGGAGACATCAACGCGGAGATTAGTGAAACGTGAGAAAAGTTTCTTGACATCGCGGCGCATAAAACCGTCTCGCCCCAGCAGTGCGGCATGGGTTTTATGCTTGGCAAAACCAACGGGAACAACGTTTTCCCAGGCGGCGCGGATGCCGGCGAGGTTATCGGGCAGATCGGAAAGTGTGGCGGTTGTTTTTACCGCCATCATTCCGCAACCAATATCCACGCCGACAGCGGCCGGTGAAACGGCACCGTGCATGGCGATGACGCTTCCAACAGTCACGCCAGCGCCTGCGTGAACATCGGGCATGACGGCGACGCCGTGAACCCACGGAAGGAGAGATGCGTTGCGGATTTGCTGTTGAGCGGTGTGGTCGACGTCGTAAAGCGGTGACCACATGCGAACTGGGGCTTTTGAGCCGGGAACAGTGATGGGGAACCCGTACGGGTTGGTAGACACGGTGACTCCACATGCAAAAAGGGAAAAGATGGCAACGATGAAATCCCGCTGGGTGCTTGTGCTCTTAAAGCAGTGGTCAGCGGTGCGGGAGGGGACGTTGCTATTACATGTGGAGAACTCCTTTTTAATCCGAACGCAACGTTAGCAGATATGTGAATATGCTACAAGCTGTTCCGGCTACGCAGAGCGCCACGGTGAGCCACCACAGGACAACGGATATCTGGCTTGTCCAGGCGATACCGTCGCCGTTGGCGATGAAGAACACTATGGCACAGTTGACACCGCAATCTAGTAGCGCTATCCCAGGGCGGCGTCGTCGGCGAAGTGAACGAGCTGCAATGAAGAGTATGAGGACGGTCAAAATCGTGCTGACAATGGCTGGATTCATCGTGGCAGTTCCATTCCGAGCTCATCAATAGCTACGTTGCTGTCATTGGCTACAAAACTGGCGTTGTTGTTCCGTGTGTCAATCACCAGCATGGATGCGAAGCCGCCGGTCATGCCGTTGTGCCAGGCCACGTCCTGCTCGTGTACCCAGGTGTAATCGGGGAGTCCCTGGGCTAGCAGATGCTTCATAAAGTGAGTCATGTCGGCGGCAGTTGACCGAATTCCGCCGGCCGGTCCGTACCCTTCGTCGTCCCATGCGGCGGTGAGGTGTCCAGTAATGTCCAGCCCCCGTGGTGCGTTCGCAGGTGTGGTTTCGGGAGTCATGACGTAGGTGTTGCTCATGCCAAGGGGAGTGAAAATGCGTTCTTGAGCAAGCTGCGCGTAGGTTGTACCAGCCCGTCGCGCCAGCAAATGTCCGAGCAGCGCCATTCCAAATTGGAGTAGTTGTACGTTCCGCGGTCTGTGAGAGTTGCGGTGCGGGCTTCATCCAGAATCCTCCGAGTGGTAAAGCCATCATATGGGTTCTGTTTTCGCTGCATACTGATCGCCACTGCGAAGGCCGATATACCAAGAATCCGCGGCAGCCCTGATGTGTGGGTGGCTAGTTCCTTGAGGGTGATGTCTGACGTGGACATATCGGCATCGTCCAGAATTTCGCCAACAGTGGTGTCCAAAGTGACCTCTCCACGCTCCACCGCCTGCCGAAGAAGCTCGGCAGTGAAGGTTTTACTCACAGACCCGATTTCAAACTCCGTATTCTCATCCGCACCAAGCCCAGCGAACTTCACTGCACCATTACTATCGACGACCGCCGCAGCAAGGTTGTGCGCACCCTTCGGCGCGTGTTGCGCGAGGTGACCAGCGAGCTCGGGGTCGCCCGTTGCTGTCTGCGCTACTGTGATGTGTTTGGGGCCAAAAGTCAAGCCTGCTACAAGGATTGACATGGCAATAAGGCTTGCAACTGTCCCGGCAGTCAGGTGTCGCGGCTTGATTTTCACGCGATTACGCCTTTCTTGTTAATGGTCTTCGCAGCACGCGAGGATGGTGAGTAAGGGGACGATCCTGCTGATGCGAATACTGAATTCCCCAGTGGGTTTCTTGCTGATCCAACCAGCGGCCATGAGGGCGTTAAGGTGGTGGTACGCCGTTCCGGTGGAGGTGACCACATTGTTTTCGGCAAGTTGTGCTGCGGTAGCCGGGGCGTCGAGAAGCGTGCGGAGGATGGTTCCCCGCACCGGATGTGCCAGCGCGGTAAGGCGTGTCATGGGGTCGTCCCAGCTGGTGGCGAGGAAGAAGTCGGTGGGGCGAGTCCACTGGTACATGGCTTCTTGCTCGCTGGTGGTGACGTGACCCGCGAACATGACGGCACCGGTGTTGTCGGCAGTGTTGTTTTGTAATGACAGTTCGGTGAGTGCCCAATAGGTGTCAGCAGAGTCGTCTACCTGCTTGGTTCCGGTTGGAGTGGTGGGTGGGTGTGACTGCCGTTTCTTTAGGTGCGTGTTCTTCCAAAGCAGCAAGTCGCGCCTCAATCGTGGCGAGCCTGCGTTCCAGCTCTTGCTCGCGCTGTGAAGGTGTTTGCGGAGGTGGCTGTGTGCTGGCTGGCGGTTCTATCGAGTCCATAGTTTTAAAATACTAAAATAATGGAATAGTGCAAGTAGATGGTTGCGCAATGGCTACCGGCAGCCTGCTTTCAACTTGCCTTTTCCCACGTAACGGGCTTATTCTGTTAGGCCCATATGGCTCCAATGGGTCGGGCCACAAGGCAATTCAGGAAGGATCACAGGCAGTGCGAGTTTTGGCGGCGATGAGCGGCGGCGTGGATTCCGCAGTGGCGGCGGCACGCGCGGTGAAAGCCGGTCATGAGGTGGTGGGGGTGCATTTGGCGTTGTCGCGTGATCCGCAGGCTGTGCGTGAATCCTCGCGCGGATGCTGCTCGCTGGAAGATTCCGCCGATGCTCGCCGCGTGTGCGACAAACTGGGCATTCCCTTTTACGTCTGGGACTTTTCGGACCGGTTCAAGGAGGATGTGATTGATGATTTTATTGATTCCTACGCCATCGGCGAAACCCCCAACCCGTGCCTGCGCTGCAACGAGAAAATCAAGTTTCGCGCCTTGCTAGAACGGGGTGTGGCGCTGGGTTTCGACGCCGTGGCTACCGGGCACTACGCGCGGCTCACCCAACCCATTGACGGTGGCGATGGGTACCTCCGCCGTGCCATTGATCCGGACAAAGACCAGTCCTACGTGCTCGGGGTGTTGGGCGCGGAGGAGATCAAGCGGTGCATGTTCCCAGTGGGCGACACCAAGAAGCCTCAGATCCGCGAAGAAGCCGGTGAGATGGGCTTTTCCGTGGCCAAGAAGCCGGATTCCTACGATATTTGCTTCATTCCCGATGGCAACACCCAGGCGTTTTTAGGTAAGCATATTGGCGTGCGTCCGGGGCTGATTGTGGATCAGGAAGGAACGCCTCTGCGGGAGCATCAAGGCGTGCATGAGTTCACTATCGGTCAGCGAAAAGGACTTGACTTGCGCAATCCCGCAGCCGATGGGCGTCCCCGCTACGTCACCGATATCAACGCGCAGACGGGAGTGGTGACCGTTGGTCCGCGCGAAACCTAGCCATCACAACAATTCACGCCGACCGCCTCAAATTCCTGCACCCGGCCATGACGGGGGAGGTGGAATGTGAAGTGCAGGTCCGTGCCCATGGCAGCGTCGTTCCGTGTCGCGCCCGCATCGACAAGGACAACGACCGCATGGAACTGTCCCTGCACACTCCGCTTCAGGGTGTGGCGCGCGGTCAAGCCGCTGTACTGTACTTGCCCGATCCTGATGGCGATATTGTGCTGGGTTCCGGCACGATCTGTGGGACGGCCCACTCATGACCGTCAACTTTTACGGACTGGGCGAGCTGCCCGGGGCGTCGATAATCGCCGCCGCCGACATCGTCGTGGGTGAAACCGGTGACCTGCGGCAACTACCCATTCTTCCCGCTCGCGGGGTGGACGTGGTGGGGCTCACCACGGGGATACTTCCCGGAATCAACGTGGATGCGGGGCCGCGAAGCTGGGTGCTCAGTGCTCGCCCGCAGCTGCGCACTCGCCGCATGTGGGATCGGGTAGAGGCAGACCTGGACCAGTGCGAACAGGCATGGGGTACGCGTATCGACGCCGTGAAAATCCAGGTCGCAGGCCCGTGGACGCTATCAGCATCCATCGAACTGAGCAACGGACACCGCGCACTCACCGATGCCGGTGCCCTGCGCGACCTCACGGAATCCCTGATCGCCGGAATCCAGGAATACAGTGCCGACGTGCGAGCGCGCTTTGACACCGAGGTGTATGTGCAGCTAGACGAGCCACTACTTGCGCAGGTTCGCGATGGCTCCCTGCCCGGGACATCTCAATTTGATGAGATTCCTTCCATTAACGATGCCGACTTGGGGGAACGGTTGGCTGGTGTCATCGAGCGTGCGGAGGTGCGCTACCTCAACCAAACCGGGTATCCGCCGCTGTGGAAAGTCGCCCAGGTCGCAGGCGTGGAGACCTGCCAGATAACTCTGGACACAGTACGCGGCAGCGAACAGTACGACGGCATGGGGCACGCACTAGCCGCAGGCATGCGCGTCGGCCTGGGCATGACCCGCGCCGGGGACGACCGTGACCCGCGCCACCTTGCGGTCAATGTCGCACACATGTGGGACGAACTGGGACTTGACCGCACACTGCTCACCCATGCCGTTGATGTGCACCCCCGCGGTGGTTTAGCCGACTGCACGCTTCTCGACGCCGCAGCAGCCCTCCGCACTGCCCGAACGGTCGCGGACATGCTGGACAAAGACGCTGGCGATTTGTGACTGTGGCGTGTGTGACTTTGCCGAGGAATTCGGTAGCGTTAGTACGCGTATGTTGTGCGCCAAAATAAGTGCACCGATCCAGCGAAAGGACAGCCATGGCTGAAACTCATCACCCCACCCTAGAGGAACAACAAGTCGCAATTGATGCGTTCTGGTCATGGTGGCGCGACGAAGGTGCCGAATTGCTCGACCGAGTTTTTACCGGACAGGAGCAAGCGGATGTCATGGGGCTGGTGCACCCGAGGATTGTTGCAATCGCCGAGCAGTTGCAGTGGGAATTCACCCCGGGTTTCGACGGCGCGCGACACGCCCTCACCGTGACTGCCGCTGGCGCTGAGTTGCGCGGCGTAGCGCGCCGCTGGTTCGAGGCTGCCCCCGATGCTGACGACGTGTGGGCGTTTTCCGAATTTCGCCGACCAGCACAGGACCTCGATGTAAAGATCAATTATGAGGGCGTTTACGTACAGTTGAGCGAGACTACTGTGCTGTACCAGCGGCGTAACTCCCTGGTGGACATTGCCGTGTACAACCCCGCGTTTAATGAGTTTGACGACGATGCCATTGTGACAAGGCTTGGATTCCTTCTGCTCGATAAAACCCTGGGCGAGTTGAATGTGGAAATGTGGATCGGGGCCATTGAGTTTGTGCGCGAAAACCCCGATGATGCCGTACCCATCTCCGAATTCACTGATGTGCTGCACGATTTAACATCCGAATTCCCGCTGATTGGTAACCGTAATTGGCAGGTCGCTGAGGCGATGGTGGACGACCACCCAATCATTATCCGCGTGCTTCCACCGCTGGTCACGCTGGCCGCGCCGTTGTTTGAAACCCACGTCGCAGTTGCGTTCGCCTACGACGCGCACGAAACTGGCTTGCCTCGTGATGAGGAAACAATGCAGGCGCTTGGCTCCATTGAGGACGCCCTGGACTCCGCTGTGGCCAACGACGGCCGGTGCGTGGCCATCGAAACCGGGCAAGGCCAGCGCCTCATGCACTTCTATGTCGACAGCAGCAGCGAAGTCATCCAGCGTATGGAGGAAGTCTAGCACTGTGGGACCGTGGCAACGTTAACTTGGTACCGTCGTTCGACCCGGGCTGGGAGGAAGTCTCCCATCTGCGGTTCTAACGCTTCTCGGCAGCGGCGTACTAGCCGCGCATTGGCCAGGACGTGCTCACATCACTGGTGTCTCGTCCTTGGCCTTCTAAGTATTTACGGAAGCTCGTCTGGCGCTCGTAGTACCACACCGCTTGCGCTTCCATGAGGCTATCCAAATCCATAGTCCCCAGGTCAGGCCATAGTTTCAACTGCTTCCACGCGATGCGGGCGGCCGCCAGGGCATCGGCCGTTGCCTCGTGGGCGTTATCCAAACGCACACCATAAAACTGGCTGAGGTCGCTGAGCGTTCGGGGGCCTTTACGGTAAGGATCCTTGGCTCGGTCAATAACAAAAGGATCGTACACGGCGCCGGTGACAGTGAAATCACCCGTGAGTTGACGCAAAACGGTGAGATCGTAAGGCGCGTTAAACACAATGAGCGTCAAACCATCGGCCCAACCTTGACGAATACGCTCCACGGTTTCCGCCAGCACCTTCTCATGCGGCTGACCGTGTTCACGCGCATGCTCGGTAGTGATGCCGTGGACCTTGCTGGCAGCCTCTGGGATTTCCACACCAGGATCCGCGAGCAGCTCAAGGGGTTCCACATCTTTGTTGTGGATACGGACCATGGCGGACGTAACGATCCGCGCCTCCAACGGGTTCGCCGAGGTTGTTTCGAGGTCGAAGGAGAGCATTGCGTTTACGTCAAAGTGCGTCATGGAACCTAGCGTAGACAAGGGGGTAAACACGGGGGCAAAAAGGGTATAACATCGCTGCTAAGGCTTGGTTTCTTATCATTGTGGCGGCGATGTGCAAACCGCGTTTATGTACCAGAGATGCTATGCGTGTCTGCCCCTTGTGCCATGATTGCGATGGTCAGAAAAACCAATGGACCCGACTACAAGGAAAGCAATGTCAACGATGTTTGATCCCAGTGATTTCTGGATCACCTCAGACCTGCATCTGGGGCATCCATTGGTGACCCACAACCGTGGATTCACCGAGACCTATCATCATGACAGCACTGTCATGGCCGCGTTGTCTGAACTCCCTGATAACGCAACATTGGTATGCCTTGGCGATATTTCTGTTCGCAAAGACCAGTATGCGCTGGATAAGCTTGCGGAACTGAAGTTTGCTAAAGACCTTAGTCTGATCCTTACCCCAGGTAATCACGACAAATGCCATCCCATGTTCGGCGTGGAATCCCAGCTGACGTGGTTGCCGCAGTATCAGGCTGTGTTCGACATTGTTGTTGAAAATTTCCAGCTCAACCACGACGGTCTTGATGTACTGTTTACGCATATTCCCAGGACAGACGACCCATACCGCAAAGGTGCGCTTAACCGCTGGATAGCCCGCGACGGTTTTGACTGTGTCGTGCATGGGCACACCCATTCTGACCAGCTGCTCGCCCCACATCATGTGAATGTGAGTTTGGAGGCGACAGATTTTCACCCTATTCATTCTTCGGAGCTGTGGGGCTATGTGAAGCAGGCTGTGAAGCCAACCCGCCGTGTCCGCCCGAAACGTTAGACTGGTGCACCGTGACCGATTTGCTGATCTCCGCCGCGAATGGAACGACCTTGCGCAGGAGGTTCGTCAACACCGCGACCTCTACTACAACAAGCAACCCATCATTTCCGACGCCGAGTTCGATGAGCTTTTTGCAAAGCTACAGAAACTAGAGGCTGAGCACCCTGAGCTGGCTGTTCCTGACAGCCCAACCATGGAGGTGGGAGCGCCTGTCGCGGCGTCGTCAAGCTTTGCCAACGTTGAGCACTTGGAACCCATGCGCAGCTTGGATAATGTGTTCGACCTGGACGAGTTGAGGAAATGGTTGGAACGTACGCCGTCGGAAAGCTACCTCACCGAGTTGAAAATCGACGGGCTGTCCATCAACCTCACCTATCGTGACGGTGAACTCGTGCAGGCGGCGACGCGTGGCGACGGCCGCGTGGGTGAAGATGTCACCGCAAATGCGCGGGTTATCAGCGATATTCCGCACGTGCTTAACGGCAGTGATGACTACCCTGTTCCTGCGGTGCTGGAAGTGCGCGGGGAAGTCTATATCTCCATCGACGATTTCCCAGAGGTCAACGCGCAGCGCATCGCGGAAGGCGGAAAACCCTTCGCCAACCCTAGGAATGCGGCGGCCGGTTCGCTCCGGCAAAAGAATGTGGAAGACGTGCGTAAACGCAAACTACGCATGATCTGCCACGGCATTGGCTACAGCGAAGGTTTCACACCCGCCACCTTGGACGAGGCATACCGCGCGTTGGAGGCGTGGGGGCTGCCAGTGTCTTCAAAAACCATGCTGGTGCACACAACCAAAGAGATTATTGAACGCGTTGACTACTGGGCGGATCCCGCAAACCGCGAGGACCTGCTTCATGAAATTGATGGTTTGGTGATTAAAGTCGATTCCATCGCTGAGCAGCGTGCGCTCGGATCCACCAGCCGTGCGCCGCGCTGGGCGATTGCTTACAAGTACCCGCCGGAGGAAGTTACGACAACCCTGTTGGATATTCAAGTGGGGGTGGGGCGAACCGGTCGTGTCACGCCCTTCGCCATTATGGAACCGGTATTTGTGGCCGGAACGACGGTATCCAAAGCGACCCTGCACAACCAGACCGAAATTAAGCGAAAAGGCGTGTTGCTAGGAGACACCGTGGTGATCCGCAAAGCAGGCGAGATCATTCCCGAAGTGTTAGGGCCGGTGGTGGAAACGTGACGGCACCGAACGGGAATATATTTTCCCCACATTCTGCCCGGCCTGCGGAACCAGGCTTGCGCCTGCCAAGGAAGAAGACGCGGACTGGCGGTGCCCGAACACGAGGAACTGCCCCAACCAGCTCGCCGAGCGACTGACCTACCTTGCTGGCCGCAAAGCTTTTGACATTGAGGTGCTGGGGGAGAAAGGCGCGTTTGACCTGATCCGAAGCGGCATTCTTACCGATGAGGCTGACCTTTTTGACCTTGATCGCGAGAAGCTATCAGCCTCTAAGGTGTACACGGCAAAAAGTGGCAAGATCAACAGCAACGGCGAAAAACTCCTGAACAACATTGCTGCAGCTAAAGAGGTACCTTTGTCGCGCGTGCTTGTTGGGCTGTCTATCCGCCATGTCGGCTCCACCGCGTCCCGGGCGCTGGCTGCGCGCTACCGCTCCATGGATGCACTTCGAGCCGCAACGGTGGAGGATATTGCCGAAACTGAGGGCATCGGCAGCACCATTGCTCAGTCGTTCAAAGACTGGTTCGAGGTGGACTGGCACCGCAACATTGTGGATAAATGGGCAGCTGCCGGCGTGAATATGGAGGAGAACACCACCGAACAGTTACCGCAAACACTGGAAGGCATGACCGTGGTGGTCACTGGTTCGCTGGAGGGATTCTCCCGCGACTCGGCGAAGGAAGCCATCGTCTCCCGTGGTGGTAAAGCCTCCGGGTCTGTATCCAAGAAAACCACCTACGTGGTGGTGGGGGAAAAGGCGGGTTCTAAAGAAACCAAAGCCCGCGACCTTGGACTCACCATTCTGGATGAGGAGCAGTTTGTTCGGCTGTTAGAAACCGGTTCGCCAGAGTAGTCCCTGGGGCATGCCCTAGGGGAATGGCACGGTTGGTGGTCACACCCCCCCAATGACCACCAATAGTGATCAGAACCCGTCAAGGATGTTTTCGCGCACCTCGAACCATTTTAAGGTGTCAGCGATGCCGTCTTTGATGTCGTGCTTAGGTACCCATCCCAGCAGCTCTTTGGCGCGAGAACTGCGGGGATATGCACCGGCGGCATCGCCGGGGCGGGCGGGACCGGTGGTTGTGGCGAGTTTTTCGCCGGTGACGGCATCGAAGGCTTCGACAAGCTCAAACACTGTGGTGCCGGTGCCGGTGCCCAGGTTAATGGCCAGGTAGTCGTTGTCGCCTACCACGGAGTCGAACTTTTCAATAGCTGCGACGTGTGCGGCAGCTAGATCCCAGACATGGATGTAGTCGCGGATGCCAGAGCCATCGCGGGTGGGCCAGTCCACACCAGTGATGGTGAAGGGGGTTCCCGTGTTGCGTGCCTCAATGAGCTTGCCCAGCGCGTGTGATGGGAATTCGAGCTGCAGGCCGGTGCGCATGCTCGGGTCGGCACCGATGGGGTTGAAGTAGCGGAGGGAGATGATGTTGATGGGGGTGGCTGCGGCGATGTCGGCGAACACGCCCTCAAGCACGGCTTTTGTCCGAGCATAGGGACTCATGGGGGCGAAGGGGGAGTTTTCGTCCACGGTGAAGTCGTCGGTGACTGCATAGATGGATGCCGAACCACTGAACAGGAAGCGGGTGCAACCGTGGCTTTGCAGGAAGTCCAGCAACTCGATGGTCTTGGAGACGTTATTGCGGTAGTAGCCGATGGGGTTGGACACCGAGTCGGGCACCACGATCAGGGCTGCGCAGTGCATGACCGCATCAATATCTGGATGATCGTTCCAGATTTGTTCGAGAAGTGCGCGGTCGGCGAAGTCGCCTTCGTAGAAGGTTCGTCCTTCGGCGAATTCGCGGCGTCCTGTGCTGAAATCGTCGAGGATGACGGCTTCGTGTCCATCATCAAGGAGTCGGGAGATAACTGTGGATCCAATGAATCCTGCTCCACCAGTGACTAGAACCTTCATGAAATGACCTTTCTTGTGTTGTCCTATGAAAGTGATCCTATACTTTGAGGATTGATCCGATAATGATGCCCATGTTGCCGAGGTGCTCGACTTCACTGGCTAAGAAGTCGGGGCCGCCGGGTCGGCCGACGATGAGGATCATGCCCGTGTCGCCGATGGGGGCGACGGCCAGGGCTGAGTCCAGCAGGGACCAGCTGCTGGGTATCCAATCCTCATGTTCCACGTCAAGTACGCGTGCTGATGTCACGGGGGGTACAGAGGGGGTGGTCGCGTCGTCTTCGGGGGCGGCCGGGTTAGCGGCGATGCGTCGGCTTGGCCCGGTGGTATCAAGAACTAGACACCACCCAGAGGTAATGGAGCGGGGAAGGACGTCGACGAGTTCTTCCATTGCGCGCGTCGTATTGTTTTTATGCTTGGCGATGGAGGCTAGCATGCGAATTTGCCCACGTCGGTCGATGGTTCCAGAGAAGGGGCGGATGGAATCTACCTCCACGCCATCTAATGCTTGGGCAGCGGTGATCAATGTGTCGGGTAGGGCGGTTTTGGGAAGAGATACCACGATGTCATCCATGGCTGTGCCGTCGGGAAATACTTGGACAACATCTACGGATTGAATATTGGCATCTACCATTCCGAACGCGTCGGCGAGTTGCCCGAGACTGCCTGGAGTATCAGGAAGCAGGACGCGGATCAAGTAGGACATGGCAGGTGCCTTTCACAGGGGCTTTTATTGTGACGTGGACGTGGGTTCTACGAAGGAAACGAAAACTGATGGAGTTCGGTTCCCTCAAACAGTTATCCAACCTACCAATTTCTCAGTGGATGTTAAGTAGCTTGCGAGTAAATATTTCGTGTCAGCGATGCCGGAGAACTCTTGGACGCTGTATAACTTTCCTGGTATGGCCGTTATGGCCGGTCAGGGGGCCCGCATTGATTCTGCTAACGTGTGGGTTGGAGTTAACTCACATGCGTAGGCTTTTCGACGCCGCAGCACACCCTAAACTGCGTTACTTCCGCATCACCCCTGCATATATTTGAGGAAGAGGTGGAAGTCGGGACGTCGATACGCGGGTGCAGTGGCAGCGGTAACCAGTCGGTAGCGTCTAAAATGAGTGCGTTAAGCTGATTGAATTGTAAAAACCCTGGGAGATAAGAAGGGGACACGCAACCGTGCCTGAAATTTCGCGCGACGAGGTCGCTCACCTCGCACGACTGGCCCGCCTCGCCCTAACTGAGGAAGAACTCGACCAATACGCAGGTCAGATTGATGACATTGTTGCCAATGTCAGTGCCGTTGGCCTGGTGGCTGCGGAAGGCGTAGAGCCGATGAGCCACCCGCATTCCATCCACACAACCATGCGTGAAGATGTCGTAGAAAAGACCCTCACCGCCGAGCAGGCGCTTGACCAGGCGCCAGCGGTGGAGGAGCAGCGTTTCGTCGTACCGCAGATTCTGGGGGAGTAAACCATGAGCGAAAACAAGTACTTGGTCGGCGCTAAAGGTGCGTCGGAACTCACCGCCATGACTGCGGCAGAGCTGGCGGAGAAGATTCACAGCCGCGACGTGTCGTCTGTGGAGGTGACCCAGGCTCACCTCGATCGCATCGCCGACGTTGATGGCGATATTCACGCCTTCCTACATGTGGGGGCCAAGGAAGCGCTGGACGCCGCACGTGCAGTTGATGAATCACTGGCTGCGGGAGAAGCACCGGCCTCAGCGTTAGCTGGCGTGCCGTTGGCGCTGAAAGACGTGTTCACCACCACGGATGCGCCCACAACCTGCGGTTCGAAGATGCTCGAAGGCTACATGGCACCCTACGATGCCACCGTGACGCGTCGCATTCGCGAGGCCGGTATCCCGATTTTGGGTAAGACCAACATGGACGAGTTCGCCATGGGGTCATCTACCGAGAACTCCGCATACGGTCCCACCCACAACCCCTGGGACGTCACCCGCACCGCAGGTGGTTCGGGCGGTGGTTCCTCAGCAGCGCTTGCCGCTGGTGAAGCGCCACTGGCTATCGGCACGGATACGGGCGGTTCCATTCGTCAGCCTGCTGCGCTGACCAACACTGTGGGCGTTAAGCCTACCTACGGTACCGTGTCCCGATACGGCCTGGTCGCATGTGCATCCTCCCTGGACCAAGGCGGACCCACGGCGCGCACTGTGCTGGACACGGCGCTGCTTCACGAGGTTATCGCTGGCCCTGACCATTTTGACGCCACATCGGTGGACCGTCTCGTCGCCCCCGTCGTTGAGGCTGCCCGTGCGGGAATGACCGGTGACCTTTCCGGCGTGCGCATCGGAGTGGTCAAACAATTCGACCGGGACGGTTATCAGCAGGGGGTCCTGGAGCAATTCCACAAGGCTGTGTCCCAGCTTGAATCCCAAGGCGCCACGGTTGTCGAGGTGGATTGCCCGCACTTTGATTCCGCACTTGCGGCCTACTATCTGATTCTCCCGTGCGAAGTGTCGTCCAACCTCGCGCGTTTCGACGGCATGCGCTACGGCCTCCGCGTCGGCGACGACGGCACCCACTCTGCAGAAGAAGTGATGGCCATGACTCGTGCGGCAGGCTTTGGCCCCGAGGTTAAACGTCGCATCATCCTGGGTACTTACGCCCTATCCGTGGGTTACTATGACGCTTACTATCTGCAGGCGCAGCGCGTGCGCACCCTCATTGCCCAGGATTTTGCTGCGGCCTTTGAGACCTGTGACGTGCTGGTTTCTCCTACCACCCCCACCACCGCGTTCAAGCTGGGGGAGAAGGTTTCCGACCCGATGGCCATGTACAACTTCGACTTGTGCACTCTGCCGCTGAACCTTGCGGGCCTGTCTGGCATGTCAGTCCCCGCAGGGCTGGCCAGCGACACGGGGCTTCCGGTCGGCCTGCAGATCATGGCTCCCGCGTTTGCCGACGACCGCCTGTACAAGGTTGGTGCTGCCTTTGAGGTGGGCCAACACTAACTGTGCTACGGGGTCAAGAACCTGACCGCGTTGAAAAATGCCTGGTTAGCTACCAGTAGCGAGTCGTAGCTCAGCACAGAGGGGGCACTGCTCAAAAGGTGGTTGGCGCCGAACTGGATGGTGGCGGGGTTTCCAAGCATCTGGATCCCGCGCATCGCCCAGTCGGCGGCAGAGTAGGGCCGACTTGAGTTCATTGGGTCCGCAGATGCCGGGGAAATACCGCCAACAACCAACGCGGTTGCCGTTCCGGCTGCGACGATCTTCCTGGTAACATTCCGATTTTTCATGCTGCGTCTTCCTTTCCAGTTGTGCTTTCTGTGTGGGACGCCGTCCTCATGCATAACAATAGAACGATCTGCTCGGATATGTTTGGCTGCAAGAGTACAGCGGCATGCTGCGGGGTGGGATACGGCAGGCTGGCGCTTCTCATGCTTCTTTTATGTCGCAGTTTTTTGTTCACGGTATATTTTTATAAATTACCTTATTTTCAAAAATGGAAATAATGCCCATTAAGCGATATTGGCATTATGCACGTATGCTTATTTGTCATGACCTTTACTGTCAAAGCACTTCAGAAATTCGGACCTGATAAACCTTTTGTGGTCACCAATCTTGAACGCCGCGACCCCGGCCCCAAAGACGTGGTCATTGACATCAAGGCCGCTGGCATTTGTCACAGCGACATTCACACCATCCGCAACGAGTGGGGAGAAGCCCACTTCCCGCTTGCAGTTGGGCATGAAATCGCTGGTGTGGTCTCTGCAGTGGGGTCTGAGGTGACCCGCTGGAAAATTGGCGATCGCGTGGGAGTGGGCTGCCTGGTCAATTCCTGCGGTGAATGTGAAGAATGCAAGCCGACCAGGAGCAAAACTGCCGCAATGGCCTTGTGGGTACCTACAATTCCACTGACGTTGATGGCACCATTACTCAAGGTGGCTACAGTGAAAAGATTGTGGTGAATGAGCACTTTGTGTGTCGCATTCCCGACGGCTTAGATTTTGACGTCGCCGCACCACTTCTTTGCGCAGGAATTACCACCTATTCCCCAATTGTGAACTGGGATATTAAGCCCGGTGATAAAGTAGCCGTCCTGGGCCTTGGTGGTCTTGGTCACATGGGTGTGCAGATCGCCGCGGCGAAGGGTGCCGATGTCACCGTTCTCAGCCGGAGCCTGAAGAAAGCCGAGACCGCGAAGTCCCTCGGCGCCTCACGCACCCTGGCCACCTCTGAGGAGGGTTTCTTTGATAACCACAGGGGTGAGTTTGACTTCATTCTGAACACCATCAGCGCCGACATTGATGTTGATTCCTACATGCGGTTGCTGAAGCCTCGTGGTGTCATGGCTGTTGTCGGCTTGCCTCCCGAGGGGCAGAATGTTCATTTTGCTTCCCTGATCATGGGTGGGAAGGTGCTCACTGGTTCCAACATCGGCGGACTGAAAGCAACCCAGGAGATGCTGGACTTCTGTGCCGAGCATGGTTTGGGTGCACGCATCGAGAAGATTGGTGTCCAGGACGTAGATGCTGCCTACGACCGCGTTGTTGCTGGTGATGTGAAGTTCCGCTTTGTCATCGACACTTCTACGTTTGATGAGGTAGCGGCGGAAGTCACGAGCTAACTCGCTATAATATTCGCACGGTATGTACGTAAGGTCCGCGCTGAACAACTACTAAACGCGGGCCGTATCTATTAGCTCAGCACGTTAGTGCCGGTGAAGTAGATGAAGAGCAGAACCAGGGACACCACGGTGTTGTTGGCAATGTGCAGGGCCACACTGGCCCAGAGGGATTGGTGCCACCGAATGAGTGCCGCTGCGCAGGTCCCTAAAGAAGGCAGTGATCATGGCCATGGGCACGCCATGCATCAGGGCAAACAGTACCGACGATATAAGCGTCGAGCAGATGATGGCGGTGTGTGCCTGCATCCGTGGTAGTAGTTTCTGATCCAGGTAGCCCATAATGAAGCGCCGGTAATAGATTTCCTCCATAATCGGGGCGACGATGGAGATTGCAAAAATAGACAGGCTAAAGCCGATTGGCCCGAGGTTGAGCGTATTAGCTATATCCTCTCGCCCGCCTGTACTTGCTAGGGGAGTCATGAGTATGAGGCCTAGCAGAGCAAAGTTAGCAGCTATGATCGCTGGAACTTGCCAGAATAGGTACTTCCGGGTGTGTCGTAGTGGGTGAAATCCCAGGTCCGATAACGTCCATTTTTGAAGCTTCAGTGTGGCTAACAATGTCAGAGCAAACCCAGCCATGCTAGCTGGAATGGCGGCATTGAAGGTTTCGTTGTCAAGATTGTGCGTGATAATGTTCGTGGCTATGTTAGTGATAACTGCCAAAAACATTGCCCCAGCTATGGGTAACGCGATGAGGGCAAGCAGTTCAAGCCCCGTCACCGCTCGGCGCGAGGGTACAACATAGGACATTATGGGCCGTCGTTGCGTCGGCTGTGGTGGTGTAAAAGACATAGTAGGAAAAAGAGGGGTTCCTTTCTGCCAGAGAGTAGGTATGTTGCACCGATGGTCGGTGCGGGTTTCGACATGTGTTAGTTCAGCATGCCATTGAGGTATATAGATAGCCCGGCCAAACATACCATCGTGTTATTGGCTATATGTATGGCCACGCCGGCCCACAGCGATTGGTGCCATCGAATGAGTGCGGCCGCCCCAATTCCCAGGAAGAATGTGTAGATCATGATGGTGGGCACGCCGTGGGCCAGGGCAAAGACCAACGATGACGCTAGTGTTGAACAGATGATGGCGGTGCGTGCCTGCATCCGTGGAAGTAGTTTCTGATCCAGGTAGCCCATGATGAAGCGTCGGAAGCAGATTTCTTCAATGATCGGACCGATAATAGATATGGCCAGGATCGACAACACCACAGCAACAAGTCCAAACTTGAACGTGTCAGCCATTTCTTGCGAGTCCGAAGTCGCTGGCGGCGTGACCAACACGGTGGCAGCTAGTGAAATCATGCCGCACACCGTAATAATCGCCGGAACTTGCCAGAGTAGGTGTGCCCAAGTGCGTTTTATCGGGTGAAACCCCAGGTCCGACAATGACCATCGTTGTACCCGCAATGTGGTGAACAAAGTTATGCCGTACCCGGCGAGCGCCGCTGGAATGACGTAGACCTCTATGGTCTTAAGATCATCGAAAATGAGCATCATGGCGATGGTGCTGATAAGAATTGCAACCAAAGATGCTACGACGGGTAGCGCAAGTATCGCCAATAATTCGAGCCCCGTCACTGCCCGGCGCGACGGCACAACATAGGACATGATGGGGCGCTGCTGCGTCGGTTGCGGTACTGATGGGTACCGTGCGCTTGGGTGCTGCTGCCCCGCCGGAGCGGGCGGGTAGTGCGATGATGGTTGCGGCTGCTGCGGGGGCGTAAAAGACATGGTGAAGAAAAGAAGGGGTTACTTTCTGTCAGAGAGTAGATGTGCCGCCCCGCTGGTCAGCGCAGTGACAGTAAGCACGGACGGCCAGGCACCGATTTTCTTGGCCAGTGGGTGGGATGCTCCAAAAGCGCCAATGTAGAGTGCGCTGAGTCCAGCGGTAACGAGTGGCCCCCTATTTGCCAGCCAGCTCCGTCCCGCGTAGAGTCCGGCCGCGCCGAGGAGCGCGCCGCCGATGGGGCGGATGCCGGTTTCGCGTGCCGTGAGCCAGCCGCCGATCAGGCCGGTGGCCACGACAGCTGCTGTGTTGACGTCTTCTGCGTTTTTAAATCCCATGGCAGCCCAGTGTAGCGTTTTGCCTCGCCGGGGGTCTGCAGCAGCAGGTTAGATGACATCTCGCCCCCAAGGATTCGCGTTTCGACGTCCCGAAATCAGCGGTCCCGATATCCAGAGTTTGCAGGGCTACAACGCTGTGTCCTCGAAACGTGCAGAGAAAACCACTGTCACGGTACCTGGGACAGAAACAACGTCCGGTTCCGTGCTGATCTCCAGACTGGGCTCAGGGCAGGGAGGACTTGCCTAGGGATGCAAATTCAGGAGTCCCGCGGCCACGCCTGAAAGTTTGTGTGGAGGTCACCTGGGTAGGCGTGGAATCCACCTGCACAACTCCACTGATGGTCCCACCCAGTTCTGCGACAAGCATTTCTGCCTTCGCTTTCGCATTTTTGATGGCCAGAGCCTGCGCCGTTGCATTCAGTTCTGCCTGTTTGTCTGCAGATAAGGACCAGTTCGGACCGTCAATCACACAGTTTTCCAGGTTCGCCAGCCGCGCAATCACATCCCGTAGCTGGGCCTGCACCTCGGGGTTGTCCACGTCGACGGCAACAATCGTGCAGCGCCACGTGGAGTCGATGCGGTTTTTGTAGTCCGAGTATTCAGCGAGGTGCTCGCCCTGTCGCTGCAGAAGAGTCGCCTGGGCGAGCACCTGCTGCGCTTTACGCACCCCAATGTCGCGCCGGGTGAAGGTGGTTTTTTGATCCTTGTTGTTGCTGGTTACCTTGACTGTGACGGTGGCTTTGTCAGCGAGTGCCTCAACGGTAACGCTGTCAGTTACGGTGATGGTGGGGATGTGCTCGTCCGGCACAATGCGGATCTCATTGGTTGTCATGGCTTCCCATTGTAGGAGCGGCGCTGTAGAGTCTGACGTTTTCTTCGCCAACCTCCCGTATGCGTTCACGCAGTTCAACCGGTTCAAGCACTTCTGCAGCGCAGCCAAAGCCAGACAGTACGCCTACGGCGGGGGGAGAGCGCTTTGGTGTTTCCGTGGATAAGGACGTCGCTGCTTCCCTCAATGGGTTCTTCGGCGGGTTCGGAGCCCAGGAGGCGGAGGCAAAACGCGACGTCGTTACGCACGGGGCTAGTTGCGCGGACGGTGATGGGGATACTGCCACCTTTTTTGTAGGTGCGGCGCGCGGATCGCCACAGGTCAGCGACGGATTCGCTGGGGTCGCGGGTGAAGCGCTGGTTGGTGCGGGTCACGGAGCTCATGCGGTCGGCGCGGTAGGTGCGGATCTCGCCGTCGGGAACCTTTCGAACCAGCACATACCAGTGTGTACCAGCGAAAATGAGGCCCAATGGCTCGCAGCGTCGCACCGCCGCGCGACCTTTGCCGGGGCTGTAGTCCACGTCAACGATGTAGTCGGCGGCGATGGCCAATAACAACTCCCGCAGCACCGGTGGAGTGTCCAGGGGCTCTCTCCACCCCGTGGGGACGATAAGCAGTCGATCCTGAAGTAAGCCCACCTTGCGGCTTTGGGTGGGGTTGAGGCGAGCGTCAATTTTGTGCTGTGCGCGGCGAAAATGCTGGGCCAGGCCCAGTTCCTGCGCTACGTACTCACCACCCGGCATCATGAACGCGAGCAGTTCGCTGTCGGTCAGCTGCTCCATCGGCGGCAACCAGCCCGGCAGGATGGATACCCCGCCATTTGCGCCGCATTCGGTCCTGATGGGCACGCCACGGTGCTGCAGCTCCTGCAAGTCCCGAAGAATGGTGCGACGCGACACCTGCAGGCGGTCCGCGAGTATCGACGCCGTGACCTGTGCATTTCCACGCAGCATGCGGACGATTTCAGCTAAACGGTGCTCCTTCACATCCCCATCTCCTCATATAACTGTGACAGGTCCTGACACCGTTGACGCATAGCCTTCAGGGTACGTGCAATCAACCACGAAGGAGAAGAGAAGATATGCGCGACCTACGGCAAGAACTTTTCGGTGCCCAGGACTGGGTGGCTGAGCTGATCAGCAACACAAAGCCCGAGCAGTACTCCCTGCCCACACCCTGCTCTGAGTTCACTGTGAAGGATCTGTTGGACCACTACATGTGTGTCTGCGACAAGATTGAGAGCTTCCCTGTGGATAGAACCCCCGCCGAGACGCGGACAGTGGATGACTACCTTCAAGAATGGAACGCCTCGTCACAACGCGCCCGCGCCGTGTGGACTGACGAAGCCATGCACAGGGACTACACCATGTCCTGGGGTGCAGTGTACAGTGGTCCTGAGACCGTTGGCCTATACCTGTTCGAAATGGTCTGTCATGGCTACGACCTCGCCTACGCAACAGGTCAGCCCCTCGAAGGTCAGAAGCTGTGGCGCAAGCCGCACTCGAGGCGGCCATCGAAATCGTCTCAAACTATCCCCGTGAGGAGACACCTTTTGACCCAGAAACTCGTGCCCCCGAAAATGCGGGTCCCACTGTTGCATTAGCTGCATTTCTGGGAAGAGACGTTTCTTAACCTACAAATGCTGCTAACGTAGTGAATATGCTAAGCGTATTGCTGTTGGATAGCGTTGACTGGTCTCGGCAAATCCATATGTATGGAAAGGCAACGGACACGCCAACGCATCTGCGGGCGCTTTTAGGAAACGACACCGAAGCAATACGCAGAGCGCTACAGCACCTCGATAGTGCGCCGCTGCATCAAGGAACCGTCGCGCCTGCGGCGGTGACCTGCGCACAGTTCATTGTCACCGCGCTCAATGAAAAGGCGATATCACAGCAATGTGCCATCAGTGGGGTGCTGGAATGGTTGGGGGAGCTGGGGTCGTCTATAGACTATGATGTCCCCGAAGAAAAACCACGGGTGGATAACACGCTGCTTGAAGAACTTTTTCAGATGAACGATGACGAGATGGAAGAGTTTTTCGACTTTCTTGACGATAACGGCATGGAACTCATGGACAGCCTTTATGTTCAATCTCTTCAAGAACTTCATGCCTACGCGCCCAATGTCGTGGATACTTTGACCCGATTTGGTGCCACTCAGGAGGCGCGCGCCGGATGGGAAAAATACGCGCATTAACGGTCAGCAGTCGCAGCTGTGGTGTGGCAACTATTTTACCTGTTGCTGTCTGCTGGGTTACACTTTAGCTAACGAGACAGTGAGTCGGCCAAGGGAATCTGGTGTGAATCCAGAACTGGCGCGCAGCGGTCAGGAGAGTACCGCCCGCAGGTAGAGATCAAGACCACTGGCGTGGATTGCGCTGGGAAGGTTTCTGTGGGATGGAATGATCCTCCGAGTCCGAAAACCTGCCGACTCAGCGGTTATCCTCCCGCGCTTCGCGTCCAAGCAGCGGGACTGGCAAGAAGTGCGTACATGGTAAAAAAGTTAGCTGCGCCCACATTGTGTGTGGTGCTGATGGCGCTGACAGCTGTGAGCTTTGTGGCGTCACTCACCTTCGGCTCGGTGGACTACAACAATGCTCAAGTGTGGGAGGTCGTTCAGGCTCACCTTCAAGGTAGCAAGGGCACCTAACCAGGCCGTGGATTCGATTGTGTGGGAGCTGCGCGCCCCACGTGGTGTGCTGGCGTTGATTGTAGGTGCGGGCCTGTCGCTGGCGGGCGTCGCTATGCAAACCCTGGTGCGGAACCCGCTGGCTGATCCCTATCTGCTGGGGGTGTCGTCCGGTGCGAGCGTGGGAGCCACTGCCGTCTTGACGTTTGGCCTTTTCAGCGGCCTTGGGTTGTATGCCCTTTCAGGCGGTGCGCTTATCGGTGCGCTGGTTGCCACCGCCACCGTGTATGCCATCACCATGGCGCAGGGTGGGCTGACCCCGTTGCGACTGATCCTGTCGGGTGTGGTGCTGTCCTCGGCGTTTTCGGCGCTGGCGAGTTTTTTGGTGTTCAAAGGTCCAGATGCGCGTGCGGCCCAGGGCGTGATGTTTCTGGATGCTGGGTTCCGTGGCTGGCGGGCAGTGGAATAAACTGCTGCTCCCAGCTGTCGTGGTAGCCATTGCTCTTGTAGTTCTTGTTGCGCTGAGTCGCCCGATGGATGCGCTGGCTGCGGGGCCGGATACTGCCGCTGCGCTGGGTGTTCGCGTGGGGCTGCTACGGCAGGTGCTGTTTTTCATTCAGGCCCTGCTGGTGGGGGGCGATGGTGGCCATTGCGGGTGGTATTGGTTTTGTGGGCTTGGTGATTCCGCATCTTGCGCGAATGCTGGTGGGTTCACTACACCTGCGACTACTGCCGATCGCCGCTGTGCTCGGCGCATTGTTTGTGCTGTGGGTGGACGTGATCGCGCGTATTTCGGCACCGCCGCAAGAAATTCCACTGGGTGTGGTTACAGGCGTGCTGGGTGCGCCGCTGTTTCTGCTGCTCATGGGGCGTAACCGCTACCGGTTTGGGGGTCAAGATTAATGTTTGTTGTTGATTCCGTAGCTGCAGGCATCGGCAAAAAAACGCTGCTCCGTGGAGTTTCCTTCACCGTCGAGCGCGGCACCATGACCGCCATCGTGGGTATTAACGGCGTGGGAAAATCAACTCTCCTGCGCGCCCTCGGGGGTATCACGAAACCTCACGCTGGCCAGGTGCTTATCGACGCCGCGAATGTCCACGCCATCAAGCCACGGCACCGCGCCACCCTGATGACGCTGGTGGGGCAGGAGGAAAGCCCGCCCGGCGACCTCACCGTTGCGGAAATGGTGGCGTTAGGGCGCCTGCCCTATTTGAAATCCTGGCAGCTGGGCAGCTCGAAGGAAAAGGACATTATTGCCCGTTCACTGGCTACCGTGGGTATTTCCGACCTCGCCGACCGTCCATGCGACCAGCTCTCTGGTGGTCAGCGCCGACGCGCATTGCTAGCCCGTGGCTTTGCCCAGGAAACAGACCTGGTGCTTCTGGATGAACCAACCAACCATTTGGATGTGCATCACCAGCTGCACCTATTGAGTGTGCTGAAAAATTCAGGCCGCACCATCGTTGCCACCATTCACGACCTCGACCTGGCTATGTCCTACTTCGACCAGGTTGTTGTGCTGCACCAGGGCGGCATGTTGTGTGCCGGACACCCACAGACCGTGCTGATACCCGACAACCTGCGGAAAGTGTTTGATGTTCAGGCGCTTATTGCACAGTTGCCGGAGGCCTCTAGCCCCCACCTCATCATTGACGCACTCTAAGTGATAAGGAGACCAGTCATGAAAAAGTACCTTGCAATTCTCTGCAGCGTTGGCATTCTCGCCGCAGGCTGCGGCACCACAGGAAACAACGAGGCGTCGACAAGCGCGAACGGGGGAGTGACCCTGACAAACTGCGGCGAGGAGGTGACCTACAGCAAGACGGATTCGTTGTTTGTCAACGACGGCAATATCATCGCGACAGCACTGTCTGCGGGTGGGAAAGACAAGATCAAAAATGTCAGCTCCCTGCAGCGTGACGTGGATATTCTGAAAGCCAAGTACGGTGCCGAGACGATCGACGGCCTGAACGCGGTGTCCAAAGAATACCCCTCGCTGGAAGAGGTGGTGAGCAAACAGCCGAACGTGTACGTCGCGGGTTGGGGCTACGGTCTGTCCGAGTCGAAGAACATGACGCCGGAGACGCTGAAAGAACAGGGGATTGGCACATATCTGATCACCGAATCGTGCAGGCAGCAGGGCACCGATAAACGTGGTACCACCGATCCGTGGACGGCGGTGAGCGAGGACCTGAAGAACATTGGCACCCTTGTTGGTAATGCCGACACCGCGCGCGAGGTTGTGGCCGATCAGGACGCACGTTTGAAGACGCTGCGCTCCGCCGAACAACCAGAGAAAAAGCCCACCGCGTTTGTGTTCGACTCGGCCTCCGACACCATTTTCACCTCCGGGAAGTTCGGGGCACCGCAGGCAATTATCGACACTGCGGGTGCGCGCAACGCCAACGAGGACGTCGACGACACCTGGACCCAGGTGGGTTGGGAAAAGATCAGCGCTTCCGCGCCGGACGTGTTTGTGTTCGTTGACTATCCTGGCCAGGATTTTCAGCAGAAAGTAGATATTCTGAAAAGCAACCCCGCCACCAAAGATCTTCCCGCAGTGCAGGAAAATCGCTTTATCAACCTGCCATATGCCATGTGGTGTTCTGGACCTTTGAACATTGATGCTGCCGAGCACGTGCGTAAGGGAATGGAGAAGTTCAATCTTGTTCCCGCTTCAGACATTACGCCGAGCTTGACGCTGCCGGACAGTGTTGCTGGCCAAGAGTATTTCCACTGATAGATGGGGGAGAGGGGCTAGCCAAGCATCAGAGGATGCAGAGTTAGCCCCTCTTATCCTTTATTGTGGGAAGATATGCATTCGCAGTTGACACTGTGTGATAGGGGTGGCTTGTGGGGGTGGACACATGTCCACGACCAGGTCGCTTCCATCACAATGAATGGATTTTTATCCGATTTGTTGACGAAATAATTTTGCGAATGGAAATAATGGAACTGGTAGCAGACGATATGACACCTGCCCATTAAGGAACGATAAAACACATGAGGACTGCGTATGAAAGCAACGGACGCTGAACCGCCAATGATGCCGGATCAGCAGGCTAGCGAGACGACGGGAACCGCTGGCTCAGCCAAACGATCAAGCGTGGCGTGGCTGTACCTAACATCCGCAGGCTTATCGCTGTTGGGCAATGGGGTCGCTACCGTTGTATGGCCATGGCTGGTTTTGGAACGCACAGGAAACCCCGCCGCCGCTGGCTTGGTAGCCACGGCCATTGCTATTCCATCGCTGTTGTTTGCGATCTTGGGTGGACAGCTGATTGATACAGTTGGCCGCAAACCCATGAGTATTATCTCCGACATTGTCAGTGGGCTTTCCGTTATCGCCGTCATTGCGGTAGACGCATGGCTGGGGTTGAACCTCACCTGGTTCATCATCATCGGCATTCTCGGTGCGGTGGGTGATATCCCAGGAATGGCAGCTCGTGCTGCGCTCGGTGGCGATGTCTCCTACACCTCCGGCAAGTCCATGGATTTTATTTCCGGCGTTGTGCAGTCTCTCGGTGGATTGGCGTTTCTTGTTGGCCCAGCGGCTGCGGGCATGCTCATGGCCACGCTGCCGATCCAAGAAGTTCTGTGGATCACCGCCATCTGCTCGTTGCTCGCTGCGGCGTTTACGGCACTCTTGCGGCTGCAGGTTAACCCCGACCAGGAAATCGAAGAGAACATCAAAGGTTGGCGCAACTGGGGCAGGCCTGGATGGTTGTGCTCCAGTCCCCTGTTGTTCAACTTCTTGCATTTGTGGCCTTGGTGTCATCTACTCTCATCGCGCCCTACTTGATGCTTATCCTGCCTACGCACTTCCAAAATAGCCATAACCCGTCCATGCTCGGTTTTGCGTTGTCTGCATATGCGGTCGGCATGATCGCAGGCGGCGGCGTGATTGCGGCTGTTGGTTCCAACAAGCGGCGGCTCATCTGGGTGACCAGCATGGTGTTCTTCACCATTGGATTTGCGTGCATCGCAATGATGGCCCACTCCTGGATTCTGCTTGCCGGTATGTTCGTGGCCGGTATTGGTGGCGGCATCAGTACCCCGTTGCAAATGGTGTTGATTACTGAACAAATCCCAGAAAACCTACGCGGTCGGGCGTTCTCCGTGTTCAACGCCATTGGACAGTTTGCCGCCCCCATCGGCCTTAGTGTGGCCACAGTGTCTCTGACCCGTGTGTCCATTTATACGGTGGCCATTGCTGTGGCCGTCATCTGGACCGCTGCGGCAGTGTATTCCTCTCTTCGTGGCATCATGATCCTTCCCGATGCTGCCCAGTATGATAAGGAGAATGAGTCAGAAGCCTCCGCATCCGCAGCACACAGCTGAGCTGCCCCTTTCCGACGCATGGCGCGCCCTCAGTGCGTTGTGTGTCGGGTTTTTTATGATCCTTCTGGATCAAACAATTGTTGCGGTGGCAACACCACACTTCCACAAAGATCTCGACGCCTCCCTGAACGACGTCATCTGGGTCACCTCCGTCTACCTCCTCACCTTTGCGGTACCGCTGCTGGTGACCGGGCGGCTCGGGGACCGCTTTGGTCAACGCACCATATACCTCATTGGCATGGTGGTGTTTACCCTCAGCTCGCTGGCCTGCGGACTAGCATCCACGATTGAGCTGCTGATCATCGCCCGCGCCCTCCAGGGTTTTGGTGCATCGCTGATCGCACCCCAGACAATGAGTGTGATCAACCGCATCTTCCCGCGCGACAAACGCGGTGCCGCTATGGGAATGTGGGGCGCCGTGGCGGGATTTGCTCCCTGATGGGGCCACTCCTTGGCGGTGTCATAGTGGCCTACGTGGGGTGGCAGTGGATTTTCTTTATCAACGTGCCCATTGGCGTGGTGTCGCTGGTGCTGGTGGCGCGGTGGGTTCCAGTGCTTCCCAGGGCGTCGAGAAGCATCGATGCCCTCAGCGTTGTTGCCTCAGTAATCTCCGTGTTCGCTTTTGTGTTCACCCTACAAGAGGGGCCGCACTTGGGGTGGCCACTGTGGCTGTGGGGACTGCTCGCTGCCGGTGTTTGTGCGTTCGCCTGGTTCGTGTGGCTACAATACACCGCTGCGCGCCGGGGTACCGAGCCTCTGGTTCCGTTGGTGATGTTCCGCAACCGCAACTTCGCGCTGGGGTCGTTTTCTATCTCCGCCATGGGTTTTGTGGTGGGTGGAACTATGGTCCCCATCATGCTATTTCTGCAGGATGTTCAAGGTATGAACGCTCAACAGGCAGCCTTCATGCTCATTCCTATGGCCGTGATTTCCGGTACACTCGCGCCGTTTGTAGGCAGGCTTGCGGACCGCATTCATCCCCGTGTCCTCTCCATGATTGGCTTGGTTTTATGACAGCTGCCGCGCTTGCGTTGGCCGCCATCATGCGCGACGGTGTCGGGCGGTGGTGGATGCTGTTGCCTGCTGTGCTTCTGGGGTTTGGCAACGGATTTGTGTGGTCCCCAAACTCGGCGACGTCCATGCGTGATCTGCCAATTCAGTCCTTAGGTGCGGCATCTGGCGTGTACAACACCACACGGCAAATCGGATCGGTGTTGGGTTCAGCGGCGATTGGTGGCGTGATGCAGATGGGAGTGGCGAATAGTGGATACGCTAACTCGATGGGTAATTCGATGGTTCTGTGCGTAATCGTTTTAATTTTCGGATTGATAGCTGTATCACGCTTTACCGAACGCACGGACACTGCCGCAGCAGACTAGGATGGGCTGTATGCGAATTGCGACACTAACTTCTGGTGGTGACTGTCCCGGCCTCAACGCGGTTATCCGAGGAGTCGTCCGCACCGCCAGCACCGAATACGGTTCCACAGTTGTTGGTTATGAAGACGGATGGGTCGGTCTTATGGAAGACCGCAGAATTCAGCTTTATGATGACGAACACATTGACCGAATCCTGCTGCGCGGCGGAACGATCCTGGGTACCGGGCGTTTGCATCCCGACAAATTTAAAAATGGAATTGAAAAAATTAAAGAAAACCTCGCTGACGCGGAAATTGACGCGCTGATTCCCATCGGTGGTGAGGGAACGCTGAAAGGCGCGAAATGGCTCGCCGATAACGGGATTCCGGTTGTGGGGGTGCCTAAGACCATTGACAACGATGTGAATGGCACCGATTTTACCTTCGGTTTTGACACCGCAGTATCCGTGGCAACCGATGCCATTGACCGGCTGCACACCACCGCTGAATCCCACAATCGTGTGATGATCGTGGAGGTCATGGGTCGGCACGTTGGCTGGATTGCCCTGAACTCCGGCATGGCCGGCGGTGCCCATTACATCGTTGTCCCCGAAGCCCCATTTGATATTGCCGATATTTGTAAAGCCATGGAACGTCGCTTCCAGATGGGCGAGAAATACGGCATTATTGTGGTCGCCGAGGGGTCATTACCCAAGGAAGGCACCATGGAATTCGCCGAGGGCGGCGTGGACCAGTTCGGCCACCGCACATTCAACGGCATTGGCCAGGTCATTGGTGATGAGATTCAGAAGCGCCTGGGTCACGATGTGCGCACCACTGTGCTGGGCCACATCCAGCGTGGTGGGACACCCACAGCGTTCGACCGTGTGCTGGCCACTCGCTTTGGCGTGCATGCCGCCCGCGCCTGCCACACTGGTTCCTTTGGCAAGTGCGTTGCCTGCGCGGCGAGCACATTGACCTGATCGAACTGGAAGAAGCCGTGGGTACGCTGAAAACTGTTCCTCTTGGACGCTACCGCACCGCGCAAGCGCTGTTCGGTTAGCTCCAGGTTGACACTCTGTTTCCAATCAAAGCACTTAACGCCGTATATTCCTGAAGCCACTGGTCGCGCTGTTCGACCGTGGCTTCTTCCCAATTGTCGGCGCGGCGGTGAACCTCTTCGAGAAAGTCACTAATGGAGCCTTCCCAGTCGGTGACTTTGGATTCCACTGTTTTGTTCACCGTCCACTCGCTGATTTTCACCACATGCCCACCGTCCGCAGTGCGAAAAGCAGTGATGTGAATGTTGTTGGGACCGAGGGAAGAAAACGTCATCACATGCCCCGGTTCAAAGATTTCAGCTGTGCCGGAGACAATAGAATAGTTGGTCAGCTCGGCGTTGCCAGCGACGACCGCACGGCCGCTGACCTGGGATTCGCCACGGACGATTGCATCGCCATAGACGCGGGCGCGATCATGAAGTTCGGCGCTATCGCCGATCACGGCATTATCCCCAACAACCACTTTCCCCCCTGGATCACAGCGTTGCCGCTGATTTCCGCCTTCCCGGAGACCTGTGCCTGCCCAAACAGTTTGGTGTTGCCGTACAGCCAGGCCCGACCGTGGACAATGGCCTGGTCAAACACCCAGGCATCCCCAAAAACTTGGGTTTGCCCCAGGATCTGCGAGAGCCCAGATACCCGAGCGTTGCCGTGGACGGTGGCGTTTTCCGCCACGATGGCATTGTCAAACACCCGAGCATGCCCGTGGACTTTCCCCTGGTCGAAGACCCAGCCGCTATCGTCAAGGTTGGATTCATGCTCGATCCACCCGCCAAGATCGCCCTTCTCCACTCCGATATTGTCAAGGTTGCGGGTTGCGCGGATGCGGTGGAGGGTCACACGGTTAAGGCGCTGAGTTTCCCCGGTGAATTCGAAATGCTTGCTCATCAGTGTGTCCCCGCCAGCACACCGGCCCACGCCTGGATACGCGCGTGGATGAGATGGTCGAGCTCCTGATACTCATCAAGCCATTGTCGGCGCTGTGCATCGGAGCACTCCCAGCGGCGTGCTTGCCTGTGGATTTCCCGCGCAAAGTCGTCCGCGTCACCCTGCCAGGTGGTCGCCTTGCTGCTCCCAAGGGTGATCACATGCCCGCCGCCCGCAGTTCGCAGAACGCTGACCAGGGAATTTGTGGGGCCGAACCCGGAAGCCACCATAATGTGGTGGGCGCCATGAAGCTCCACATGGTCGGCAATGTTCATGGAATCTCGAATATAGGTGTTGCCTTCAACGGAGGCCTCACCGTGAACTTTGGCGTTGCCGTACACCCAACTGCGCCCTGAGATGTGCGCGTTCCCGTAAACTTCAGCGGAGTCAAACACCCATGACTGGTCGCTGACGTGTGCTTTCCCGTAGACTTCCGCGCTGGCGAACACCTGTGCGTGGCCATAGATGCGGGCATGGTCAAACACTTCCGCCTCGCCGTAGATTTCGGCGTTGCCGGAGATGCGTGCGTTGCCGTACACCCAGGCGTTGGCGGACAGCACCGCGCGCCCGAATACTCGGCCGTTGTCGCTGACTTCGGCCGATCCAGACACGCTGGCTTGGTCCCCAACTTGGGCGTTGCCGCGAACGCGAGCGTCGTCAAGCACTCTGGCACTTCCGTACACTTTGGCCTGGTCATGCACCCATGCATTGCCGCCGAGGTTATATTCCGACTCGATCCAACCGCCAAGCTCGCCCGCACGAACCCCATGCTTGTCGACGTCCCGCGTGGCCTGGATGCGTCGTAGGGTTACGCCCTCAAATCTCAGCGTTTCCCCGGTGAAGGCGAAATGCTTGTCGGCGTGGTGTTTGTTGATAGACACGCATCCTAGTTTAGGAACCCTGTTTTAGAGCGTGATCTGATTAACCAAAGAGGTTCCTAGGAAGGTGCTTTAGCGTCGCACACCTAGCAGCACACCTAGCGTCGCGCACCCTGTCCCGCACTGATGAGGCGATCAAAGGCGCGGTCGGGGAGGATGTGGCGGAGGGTTACCAAGGGTTTGGCTGCGAACCCGACCACATAACGAGTGCGTGGCTTGCGTGCTGTGACGATCTTTTCCACAGTATCGGCAATGACACTGGGCGGAGACTGGCGTTTGTTGGTTGATTCGGAGCGCATGGAGTTGGCCACGGCTTTGATTTGGGAGGCGTAGGCGCTGCCCTCAGCGGTTTCCTCAAGGTGGTGGCAGCAATGCCGGACCACTCGGTGCGGATCAAACCGGGTTCGATGACCACAACGTCAATGCCGAAGGGGGCGGTCTCCATGCGGAGGGCATCGCTCAACGCTTCGACGGCGTGTTTGCTGGCGTGATACCAGCCGCCCAGGAGAGTGGTAAAGCGACCGCCTATGGAGGAGATGTTGATGATGGTGCCGGATCGTTGGGCGCGCATGTGGGGGAGGACAAGTTGGGTGAGGCGTGCGAGACCAAAAACGTTGACCTCGAACTGGCGGCGGGCCTCATCGATGGGGACGTCTTCAATGGCGCCGAAGGATCCGTAGCCGGCGTTGTTGACCAGGACGTCGATACGTCCGGTTTCGGCGATGATTTTCTCGATGCCGCTGCTCATGGATTCATCGTCGGTGACATCCATGGTCAAGGCATGGATTCCTGTAGGGGTGAGTTGTTCCAGTCGGTCGGTACGGCGTGCGGCGGCGTAGACGGTGTAGCCGAGCTTGTGGAGGGTGCGTGCTGTTTCTTCGCCGATGCCGGAGGATGCGCCTGTGACGAGTGCGGTCTTGCTCATGATGGTGGTGTCTCCCTGGTGATATACAATTATGAATGCTGGTTCACTTTCTATTGTGAACTGACATTCACTTTATTGCAATCTTCCTGCTCTGAACAGGCATAACGCACTTAGAAGGGTCAACTGTGACACCACCACGACAACCCCGCGCTGACGCGGCGCGTAACCGCATCACCATCATGAACGTCGCGTGCCAACAGATCACCGAACATGGCCCCGATGTCAGCATGAGTGAGATAGCGGCCGCAGCGGGAGTAGCAGTAGGAACCCTGTACCGGCACTTTCTTACCAAAGCCGACCTCGTTGCAACCGTTGTTGCCGACAGTGTTGACGAACTCGCCCGCGCGGCCGATGCCGCATGGCAACGCGTACATACTGGGGTAACGGAACCCGCAGATGAACTGCTCGACTTCATAAGCCACTTCCTTGATGTCACTGCTCACAACAAAGCGATCAAAGCCGCAGCCCACGCCTTAGGTGCCACGCCCGACTACTCCGACGCGGAACGCCAGTCAGTCGCCGCGTTGTCAAGCATTATCGATGCAGGAAAAAAGGCAAAAACTCTTCGCGCAGACCTCACTGTGAGAGATATTTACCTCCTTACATTCCATCTTCCCGAAGACATGTCAGCAGAGGACCGCCAGCGCTGGCTTGAACTTATACGGCCTGGGCTACTCCGGGAGGGACGGTAAAACGGTGGAAGATGCAGTAGGAATGTTGAGGATGTTGCAGCATTGATAACCAGGTAAGTGACGCAAGATAGGTTCTGGACAGTTAGAGGCGGAATCCACTCTGGTCACGGGATTATCTCACGCGCTCGTAGTGCCAATAAAAGCCACGCCTAAAGCTTCGCCCAATAATAACGCCACCCCGCATTATCGCTTGGTCCATGACTGTTGGATTAACCAAAGTATTACCTATTGTTATCTACGCTAAGCATTAGAAGCTATCTCCTTGCAAGCCCCAAACTTAAAAAAGTGCCCGCAGGCCAGGAAATAGCAGGCGAGATGATCTTACATTTGGGTGGCATTGTTATGCGCACCGACGACTCATACACCCAGAAGTTCACCAAACAGGTGGTACCACCAACAAGGCGATATTTCCATCCGCTATATCGCGGTACTTGGTTTCTAACGCTGTGATCACGGTGTCGAATGAGCGTGACATTGTTGTTTCCATCCGCTATATCGCGGTACTTGGTTTCCAACTTCAGGCAGCAAGGCAAAGTCGTCGGGGCCGTCATGTAGTTTCCATCCGCTATATCGCGGTACTTGGTTTCCAACCTGCCTGTCGGATAGCGGGATTATCGCCCGCCACATCCAGTTTCCATCCGCTATATCGCGGTACTTGGTTCCAACGTGCAGCCGAACTTGCAATTAGCATTGCACGCTTGTTTCCATCCGCTATATCGCGGTACTTGGTTTCCAACTTGACCTTGAATCAGCATTGGAGGGGGAGGTCTCCTGTTTCCATCCGCTATATCGCGGTACTTGGTTTCCAACATGTAGTCGGCCTGGTCTTTGAAGGGCGGGTCGAGTTTCCATCCGCTATATCGCGATACTTGGTTTCCAACCCTACCTCAAAAACGCCCCCTCTGACCAGCGGCGGAGGAAACGATTTACACACCCCCCGTCGAATAGATCACATTCCCACATTTGCTTCCTTAAATCACGATAAAAACACCAGGTCAACCCACTACACACCAAACGCCGGTATCGAGTTATCTGAGACCACCCCACCACCCCTGCAGGTTAACCCCGTTCAAAAGTGAGTTTGAACAGGGAAGATGTGGACACGTCATCATGTATACCGCCACCGTAGCATGGTTAAGCATCGATAATCGCTAGGCGCGCTAGTTGTGGGCAAAGTAGTGAACACTCATCATGAACCGCGCTCGTGCTGCGTCATTTTTTTGGGGGTACGTTACATCCTCTAGAATCCGTCCACCATGTTCGGACTCACCCATTCTTGTAGGAAAGGAGCTGTGCCTTCTAACAGCATCTTTGCGTTGTGCCATACCAAGGGAACCTCGTCTTTTTCATTGTTGCGGGTATGGGGAGCAAGAATGATTCTTCCGAGTGTTCCTTGTAGTTCGCGTTGCCAATAGTGAGCTGCGAACCAGGAGGGCATCAATCCAAAAAGCATGGCTAAGGAGCGTGGGCGGACTCGTCCACCGGATTGTCGATAAGCGCGAAAACCTTGCCGTATAGCCTGCACCATGGGGTGCATGATCTGCCGATTTCCTGCTGCCTGTGTAGCGCTTCCTCCAGCTCGCACAATGGCAGCTGATAAACAGGCGATGAATATCGTATGGATATTGAGCCAATCTGTCATCCACGGTTCACGTATGGTCTTCAAGCCTGTGGATGATAACAATTTCTGGATTTGTGCACTGTTTGGGGCTTTGGCATCAAGTGTTGTAGGTTGCTGGCGAACCGGTGCCCACACGACCTGCCCGGTTTTATCGAGGTAACCACCAATGCCTGGAAATCCACGAATAATCCGGTCATGGCCAACTGCGCGTTCAAGTAGATCCTGTTGGTCAGTCAAGTGCATCATCGTGACTACCATGGGTGTGCCCATTGAGCTTATAAATTCTAGCGCGCTAGGTAATTGTTGAGTACGAACTGCAAGCAATACAATGTCGGTAGGGGGTGGTTGTTCTGCATCTGCAACAGGCACTGGAACGATCAATTTCTGTGGATGTGGATCGTTGCGCAGCATGTTCACACCATTATTGTGTAGTTGTTCTCTACGACTACCACGGGCTAATAATGTAACGTGGGCACCTGCTCTATGCAGAAGTGACGCGTACACCTGCCCAATTACCCCAGCGCCAAGCACAGCGATGCGCGGTGAATTCGATGACGGGGAATTCATGAGGTCTTAAACACCAACTCTATATATGCTTAGGGAGTATGCACTGACGGTAAAAAACGCTGTGTTAATTAATTGTAGGCTCCCATCCGTCATGCCGTACGCCACCTAACCGTCCTGTGTGTAAACGGTGACCGTAGTGCGGCATCCGTGTCGCGACGTCGATAAGCGCATGCAGCACCACCCAAACCCGACTGCACCCAGGGCAGACGGTATAGTGTGACGGTATGACTGCAGCCGTTTACGACCTCATGGATTACGACGACGTTCTGGAGAAATACGACCCCGTCATGGGCATGGAAGTACACGTTGAGCTGGCAACGGAAACCAAAATGTTTTCCGCAAGCTCCGCGCACTTCGGGGCGGAACCCAACTCCAACGTTGATCCCGTGAGCCTCGGCCTCCCGGGGGCACTACCCGTGGTCAACGCTAAAGGCGTCGAATGGGCCATTAAAATCGGGCTGGCTTTGAACTGCTCCATTGCGGAATCTTCACGCTTTGCCCGGAAGAACTACTTCTACCCGGACCAGCCGAAAAACTACCAAATCTCCCAGTACGACGAACCCATCGCCTACGACGGCTACCTTGACGTCGTGCTCGACGACGGCACGGAATGGCGCGTGGAGATTGAACGCGCCCACATGGAGGAAGACACCGGCAAGCTCACTCACCTCGGCGGTGCTGACGGACGCATCCACGGCGCAACAAGCTCGCTTGTGGACTGCAACCGCGCCGGTGTGCCTCTCATTGAGATTGTGACCAAACCCATCGAAGGTGCAGGTGAGCGTGCCCCTGAGGTTGCCCGCGCCTACGTTTCTGCGCTGCGTGACCTGGTGAAAGCCCTGGGTGTTTCTGATGCACGCATGGATCAGGGGTCCATGCGCGTGGATTCCAACGTCTCGCTCCGCCCGAAAGACACCACCGAGTTTGGCACCCGGACGGAAACCAAAAACATCAACTCGCTGCGGTCTGTTGAACAGGCCGTGCGTTTTGAAATGCAGCGCCAGGCCCAGGTGCTGGAAGACGGTGGTGAGATCATCCAGGAAACCCGCCACTACCAGGAGACCGACGGTTCCACCAGCCCCGGACGGTTGAAGGAAACCGCCGAAGACTACCGCTACTTCAACGACCCCGACCTGCCCCCGGTCATTGCCCCGCGTGAATGGGTGGAAGAAATTCGCGCCACTCTGCCCGAGCTACCGTGGGTACGTAAGGCCCGCATCCAGAAGGAATGGGGTCTTTCCGATGCGGAGATGCGCGACCTGATCAACGCTGGCGCGCTTGACCTGATCATTGACACCGTTGAGGCCGGTGCCACCTCTGGGGAGGCACGGTCCTGGTGGGTGTCCTACCTCGCCCAGAAAGCCAACGCCGCTGGTGTAGAGCTTGCGGATCTGGCCATCACACCCGCCCAGGTCGCTGAGGTTGTGGGTTTGGTGAAGGAAGGCAAGCTCACCAACAAGCTCGCCCGCGCCGCCGTTGATGGTGTGCTTGATGGGGAAGGGACGGTCGCTGAGGTCATCAAGGCACGTGGGCTTGAGGTGGTGCGTGACGACGCCGCGATTGAAAAGGCCGTGGACGAGGCATTGGCAGCCAACCCTGACATTGTGGAAAAGATTCGCGGCGGAAACGCCAAGGCTGGCGGCGCCATCGTCGGCGCTGTGATGAAAGCCACGCGTGGCAAGGCCGACCCCGCGCTGGTGAACAAACTCATCGCGGAGAAGACGAAGTAGCAGAACAAAAAACGGGCCGCTTCCTGCAAGGGAGCGGCCCTTTTTTATGCCGGTTAGTGCATGAGTAGCCTGAGGGCGATACCGATCATGACAAAGCCAATGACCACGTTGAGGCCCTGCCACACGCGGTGATTGGATAGTGGCTTGGATAGCTTCGCGGCACCGTAACCAATGAGGGGGAACCACACGGTACTTGCTGCTAGCACACCAGCGGTGAAGTGCCAGCGACCCGGGTCACCATACTGGTTGGCGATGCCACCGAGCATCACCAGCGTATCCACATAGGCGGCTGGGTTTAGCCAGGTAAACACGAGGGCCGCAATGACTGGCTTTACCCAATCCGGCTGAGTCTTCGCTGGTGCCATGGTCCGCTGGGCGACCGCCACACCACCTGTGCCATTATCGGTGCCGGAGGTGGAAACGAGTGTTTCGCCGTTGTCCGGTGTGCTGGGGGCGGACTCATCCACCGCCAGCGAGTGCGATTTCAGGGCGTCGCGGAAGCAGGTGTAGGCAAAGTAGAGAAGGTAGAAAAAGCCCAGCCATTTCAGTGCTACAAGGATAATCGGGGCTTTCTCCACTATCACGCCAACTCCGAGCGTGCCGCCGACAATAAGGAAAACATCACTGATCAGGCATACTGCAATGACATGGGTGACGGCCACGCGTTTGAGACCCTGGCGAAGCAGGAGTGCGTTTTGTGGGCCGATGGCAATGATCAGGGAGAGTCCCGTGATAAACCCGTTCAGTGCGATGCTCATGGCGTCCAGTAAACCAACGCTATGCTTTTAAGTAAAATTAATCTTATTTAAGTTGATTAAGGATTGCTTACGTGAACTCGAAACACATGGCCACGCTGCTGGCCGTCCTTGACCAAGGCAGCTTTGAGGCCGCCGCCGACCACCTAGGCATCACGCCTTCCGCAGTGAGTCAACGCATCAAGGCTCTGGAAAAAGAGGCGGGTCGAGTGTTGGTTCGGCGGTCCACGCCCGCCACCGCAACAGAGGCAGGGGAGGTGCTTGCTCAAACAGCCCGGCGTATGGCGCTGCTGCAGGCGGAAACCGACGCCATGATGCACGGCCGACTCGCCCGAGTCCCGCTGAGCGTGGCCATTAATGCTGACTCGCTGGCCACCTGGTTCCGCCCGGTGTTGGCTGAAGTGGCGCGATGGGACTCCGCTTCACTGCGGCTGCGAGTTGAGGACGAATCACAATCGTTGCATTTGCTCCGCAGCGGCGACTGCCTCGGCGCAGTGACTCGCGAATCAAAGGCCGTGTCAGGCTGTGAGGTGCATCCGCTGGGGGAGATGCACTACTTTTCCGTTGCTAGCCCCGAGTTCCGTGACCGCTTTACCCACGACGGCATGCTCGACTGGGCCGCGATGCCCGCACTGCGCTACGGCCCCAACGACAAGCTCCAAGACGAAGACTTGATCGGCCGGGTCGAGGAATTTCCGCGACATCGCCGCATCTCCCAAATCCCGTCGTCGGAAGGGTTTCTAGAGGCGGCACGCGTGGGCCTGGGTTGGGCTTTGGTCTCGCATCTTCAAGCCCGGCCCGCGCTTGACTCCGGCGACCTGGTGCTTCTCGACGACCGCGTCTCCCGCGTTCCGCTCTATTGGCAGCACTGGCGGCTCGAATCACCGCTGCTCCAGCGCCTCAGCCAAGCGGTGATCAGTGCTGCGCGTGAGGCACTAGTGTCCTCGCCTGCTTAGCCGCTCGCGATGATGCGGGGAGGCGAATTGGCTGGTGTCCGGGCCTTTCGGAACAATTCCGGTGGGGTTGATATCCCGGTGGACAATGTAATAGTGCTCTTTGATCTGCTGAAAATCTGTGGTGTCACCGAACCCGGGTGTTTGGTAGAGGTCGCGGAGATAACCCCAGAGATGAGGCATGTCGCTGATGCGGTTGCGGTTGCACTTGAAATGGTTGTGGTACACGGCGTCGAAACGCACCAGGGTGGGGAACAGGCGAACATCAGCCTCGGTGATGCGATCACCCATGAGGTAACGGTTATCGGCCAAGCGCTCCTCAAGGGTGTCTAGTGCCCCAAACAGCTGGTCAAAAGCGTTGTTGTAGGCGTCCTGGGAGCCGGAGAAACCACAGCGGTACACGCCGTTATTGATGGTGGTGAACATCATGGCATTGAGTTCGTCAATCTCTGGGCGCAGGTCCTCGGGATACAGATCTGGGGCATCTGGCTTGTGGTACTGGTGCCACTCGGTGGAAAAATCCAGGGTCATGGAGGCATAGTCGTTGGTGACTACTGTTCCTGTGGGGACATCCACGATGGCGGGCACTGTGATGCCGCGGGGATAGTTAGGGAAGCGCTTGAAGTAGGCATCCTGCAAACGCGAAATCCCCAGTACCGGGTCTACACCATCTGGGTCGAGGTCAAAGTTCCAAGACCGCACGTCATGGGTCGGGGGCTGCGAGCCCCAGTGAGATGACCTTGTCCAGCCCCAGCAAGCTGCGCACAATCACCGTGCGGTGCGCCCACGGGCAGGCGCGGGCGGCGATTAGGCGATATCGGTTCGGTTCGACAGGCCAGTGGAACGTGCCGTCCAACTGAGCGGTTGGGATTCCGGGGTGTGCGCTGGCGACAATTCGGTCCGATATGTAGGTGGTATCGCGAATGAATTCGCCGTCTGTTGCCACATATTTTCCCTGGTCCTGTGAAATTAAAGTCATCACTCTTCTTTGGTTTTTCACTTGCTACTAGCAAACGTCGTATCTTAAGTGAGTCAAAGAATACGGCAAATAATTGCTTTTGTCGAAGCGTCAACAGCAGCACCCGCCCTGACTCACCTACCCTGGGAACCATGAGTGATAAGAACCAGAACTTTGACGATTTCGATGGCGCGGATGTGCCCACCTACCACGGTGACAAGAATTCGCCGCTGGCGTCCGATGCACCCACGACAATTTTCAGGCCGGCTGCGTCCAGTGGGGTCTCCGACTATGACCCCAGTGCCATGCCTGCCCACCCCTCGGCGCATACCCCGCGAGGCTACGCAGACCCTCCGCCCTATGAGGAGCAACCTACTGTTGCGTTAAGTTTCAGTCAGTTTGACCGCGCCGCAGCTGCGGCTGGCACAGATCCGAACGCTTACGCCCCAACCGAAGTCGCTCCGCCGGTAGAGCCCACAGCGCCTGTGGATTTATCTGGTGATCCCTATGCGGCTCCAGCGGATTCGTATCCTGCTCAGGTATATCCGCCAGCTGACGTTGCAGATGGCAGCCAAATTCCGCAGCAGGATATGCCAGCGGAACCGGTGGGAGATGCCCGCCGCGGAACCATGGATTTTGGTATTTTCCTGATTCGCGCGGTGGCTTCCCTATATCTCATCCTTGATTCGGTGAGTGTGTTCTTCCAACTTGGCGGAAACTCTGGTGTCCCTGGGTTGGAACACAGTTACAGCGGGTACGCGTATCCCGGCATCCTTTCCATTGCCATTCCCTCGGCAGAACTCGCAGCGGGTGTGTTCTTGTTCCTGGGCTTGATCACACCTGTATCTGCTGCGGTGGGCACCATTGTTGCGGCATTTACCTTCCTCCACACAATGCATACGAGCGCATCAGGGCTCAGTATCTTTGGGGCCGATAGCGCCCTGAGGCTCAGCGCCCTGATGCTTGTTGTGTTGGTTGGCTTGCAGTTCACTGGTCCCGGCAAAATCTCCTTTGACATGGGTCGAGGCTGGACGCAGCGTCCGCTAGCCAGCTCCTGGATCTTCGTTGTCTTGGGTCTTGGTGGCGCGGCCGCGTTGTGGTGGTTCGGGGCAGGGGTTAATCCGCTGAACTGATTGCAGAGATATAAACGGGCATCCCCCTAACAAAGGGGGATGCCCGTTTTGTTTCCGTTTATGAAACTAATGCGACGCTAATATTGTGCTGTGTGAAATGTAATATCTTTCTAGCTTTTGCAGGAGGCAAACGCAATGACTATTCCACAAGGATATGACGCGCAGGGGGAAAATCTTCAGCCTGGTTCGGTGGCTGATACCTCGCAGGTGAGCGCGCCAATGCAAAATATCCAGCAGGTTGTAAACGTACATGTTGGATCAAATGAGCCAGTGATTTCAAAGCATGAAAAGAGTTTTTGGAACATATTTTATGTGCGCGTTGTTTGGTGGCTGGCTTGGCGTACATCACTACTACACAGGAAATATTGGCAAAGGACTGCTCTACACCTTCACGGGAGGGCTGTTTTTCCTGGGCTGGCTTGTTGACGTGATCAATGCACGCCGTAACTTTAATCGGGAGATGGCATCTCAGGGAATTCTGTCAGCCCGAACACGAAGCTAGAGATTGTCTCTTTCGAGGCCCTCAAGGTATATGTTGCCCCTTCGTCTGATGTCTGACCGGATTATAGTCACTCAGACGCAGAGGTTTTCGCCTGCGTTTTGTTAGAAAACGCACCAGTTTTAAAATTTCACCGACTTTTCTGACATGGCCCCTTGCAAAACTCGGGGTCAAGAGATGCTATCCATCAGAAAATGCACATGTTTTTGAAAAACTGGTGTGCTTTCTGATGTCGCGGTGTTTGCCAGGGTGCAGACTATAAGGCTGGAGAGTGGGTATTTCCCAGCTCAGCAACATAAGCTCAATCCGCCGAGCTAGTCTTCATCAGTGCTGGTAGGAGCAGGGGTACGTCGTGCAGCCCACCACACCACACCGATGAAGAACATTGCGTACCAGGTGAAGTCCATAACAAGGAATTTCTTCCACACGGCGAAGGTGTATTCCACACCGAAGTAGTCGCCAAACCACCAGTGCGGGGGAGTGTACAAGGTGAGGGCTGCCAGAACCGCAGCACCAACCAACAGAACAACAGGTCGGTCATTGGTGTGCCACCAACGCCACACCAGCACCAGCGCCCAGAGGGGCATCCACACCCAGTGGTGGGACCAGGAGATGGGGGGGAAATCAGTAACATGAGCGCGGCGTTGACCATCACGGCGTCGACAAGCAAACCGCGCTGCAGCAGAGCGCGAATAGCCACATAGGCTGCGGCAATGGCAACCAGTGAGCACGCCAACCACAGAATGTTGATGAGTGTGCCGGCCTCCAGGGCGGCTTGTTTGCTCGGCCAGAAGCGGGTGATAGCGCCCTTGAAGGAGCCGTTGGTGGCGTAGCCAACGTCGCCGATGCGGTTGACGTCGTACAGCACGGAGGTGAAGTAAGCCCACGTGTCTTTCGGTCGGATCAGTGCCGCGAAGGCTGTGGCACCCACTGCCGACGCCGCCGCTGTGATGATGCTGCGCCAATCTTTGCGCACAAGGAACACCAGCAGCATGACGGCCGGGGTGAGTTTGATGGCGGCGGCGATGCCGATCAACCAGCCTTGGGGGATGCGCCGCTTGCGGGGCAGTAGATCCAGCAGAATCAGTGTCATGATCAGCACGTTCACCTGCGTGTATACCGCGTTTTTCCACAATGGTTCAGTGAGCATGGCCAGTGGCCAGATCGCGGTGGCGAGGGTGAACCCCAGAGCATTCGGGGCGTCGATAAGCGTGCCGAGGAGAGTTCGGGCGACCAGGAAAAGGCACAGAAGCATTAGCAATGATGAGAAGTAAATCATTGCCACTGAGGAGTCTTGGGAGTCCATGAAGTCAAATATGGACAGGGGAGTGAGGATCAGCGCGCCAAACGGTGGGTAAGTGAAGGGAAGCTGAATGTTTCCGGCTTGAAACCAGTGGTCGTACAGGGGAGTGTTATCCAGAATGGCTCGTCCGCCTGCGCGGTAGACTTCCATGTCAATGTGAAAATCCTCCATCGCGGCCTGAAACCTGGTGACAATCCACCCGGCAGCGAAACCAAGCAGCGACAAAATTGCTAGCACCGATGCTGGAATCTGCGCGGCAAACGACTTTTTCACAGGGCTCTCCTCATTTGTACCTACCGCAGATTCTCCCACATCCTGAGTGAGGGGGAGCGGCGTGCGCGTTTAGTGAGGGTGCGCGTCGTGGGCATGTGCCTGCCGGAAGCGCAGCGCCACGAAAACAAACACGAACAATAGGTACGCGGCGATAGTGTAGTCGTTGACCACGATCTTCTTCCATACTTCCAGCTCCCACACGTTCACGCCGTCGCCAAACCACCATTTTGGCGGTTCAAACAGCACCAGCGCGCTGAGCGCCAGTGATGTCACAGCGAAGGCTCTCCGCCCGTGCACCGTCGTTGCGGTACGCCAATGCCACAGCAATACAGCGATCCAGAGGGGAATCCACACCCAGTGATGCGACCACGACACCGGTGAGACCAGCAGCATAAGCGCCGAATTCAGCATCACCGACTCCACGTTGTATCCGCGACGTACAAGTGCGCGCATGAGGAAAAAAACAATAGCAATGGTGATCAGGCTGAGCGCCAGCCACCACAGGCTAATCGTGTGCTGGTGAGCCAGCATCCTGTCTTTAGAAGACCACCACCGTTCTAGAAACGCGTGGATGGAGCTATTGGAGGTGTATGACGAATTAACGCCGAAGTCCCCACCCGACCCCATCTGAAACAGCACCCGGGTGTAAAATTCCTGGGTACGGCTCCACGAAAACACCGCACCAATGGCCGTCATGACCACCACAGATACGCCTGCTGAGGCGATGCCGCGCCACTCTTTACGCACCACAAAATACAGCAGCATCACCAGGGGAGTTAGCTTGATCGCCGCCGCCACGCCAATCAGCCAGCCCTGGGGGATACGACGCTGACGCGGCATCAGATCCAACACCACCAGCGTCATCACGACCACGTTGATTTGTGCGAACTGCGAATTCAGCCAGACCGGTTCACTCAGCAGCGCCAGCGGCCACAACACCGCCGCAACTGTAAATGGCACCAACCTGTCACTGTTCATGCTTATCGACGCCCGCGTTGGTCGCTGCTTCCTTCAACGCCGAGGCATCACGATTCAGCAGCGCCGATGCTACGAGGTACAAGCACAGCAACATCCCCAATGACGACAACATCACCACAAATGCTGCGGCGTCCTCATCCGTGATCCATTCAGGTTTGGCCAGTGGACCTAAAATCAATGCGCCAAAGGGCGGGTAAATAAACGGCAGCCCCAAATCGCCGGCTGAAAATGCCTGAAAATATAAGGGACGGTTCTCTAAAAACGCCTGTGCTCCGGCGCGGTAGATAATCATGTCCACATGAAAATCCGTTGCGCGGATCTGGATCTTCGTCATAATCAGCCCGGCGGCTGTGCCCACGAAAGCAATGAGCCGGAGGACGTCTTGGACGCCGAACGTGACGGTAGATCTAGTGCTATTGGGGGAGTTCACGCGAGAAGTATATGCACACGTAATCAAAAAAAGAAACCATAGATGCACTGGTTGCTTATGGGGCACCAGCTCTTTTGCGGCGATGGGACACCGAATATGGTGGGGTTTGCTACCCCCACCGAACGCTATTTCTAGTCCACCTGGCGCACAGCACCCTTATCGGCAGAGGTGGCCATTTTTTTGCGTAGGCTCGCAGCGCCTTGGTCACGTGGCGATCACGCCCGACGGGCTGCCAGGGTTTATCTGATGCCTCCATGCGGGCGCGGCGCTCTGCCAACACATGATCAGGCACATCCACCGACAGTTCGCGGGCATGCACATCAATGGTGATGATGTCGCCATCCTCCACTAGACCAATCACCCCACCGTGAGCGGCTTCAGGGGAGACGTGCCCCACCGACAACCCGGACGAACCACCAGAGAAGCGGCCGTCGGTCACCAGCGCGCATTTTTTACCCAGGCCAGCACCCTTCAGAAACGCCGTAGGATGCAGCATCTCCTGCATACCGGGACCACCAGACGGGCCTTCGTAGCGCACCACCAGCACCTCGCCCGGCTGTATCGTGCGGTTCAAAATCACCGACACGGCTTCTTCTTGGCTTTCCACCACCCGGGCGGGGCCGCTGAAATGCCACAAGGATTCGTCCACGCCGGCGGCTTTGATGATCGCGCCGTCAACCGCGAGATTGCCGCGCAGCACCGCGAGTCCACCGTCAGAGGTGTAGGCGTGCTCTACGTCGTGGATGCAACCATGCTCCGCGTCCGTGTCCAACGTGTCCCACCGGTTATCAGTGGAAAAAGGCTCAGTAGTGCGCACGCCACCCGGTGCGGCGTGGAAAAGCTCAATGGCCTCGTCGCTGGCTTTGCCGCTGCGAATATCCCATTCATCAATCCAGCTAGCCAAGTTATCTGAGTGAATGGAATGGACATCTGTGTGTAGAAGACCACCGCGGAAAAGCTCGCCTAGGATCGCGGGGATGCCACCAGCGCGGTGAACATCCTCCATGTGGTAGTCCGAGTTTGGAGCAACTTTAGAGAGGCAACCGACTCGCCGGGAAAGAGCATCAATATCATCAAGGTTAAAATCCACCTCGCCTTCCTGCGCAGCGGCAAGGATGTGAAGGACTGTGTTGGTGGAGCCGCCCATTGCCATATCCAGTGCCATGGCGTTGTCAAAGGCATGCTGCGTGGCAATGCTGCGCGGCAATACTGATTCATCTTCTTCGCCGTAGTAGCGGCGGCACAGTTCCACGATGATTTCGCCAGCGCGGGTAAACAATGCCCTTCGGGCTTTATGCGTGGCCAGGGTTGAGCCGTTGCCGGGCAGGGACAAACCAAGGGCTTCAGTGAGGCAGTTCATGGAGTTGGCGGTGAACATGCCCGAGCAGGATCCACAGGTAGGGGCAGGCGGAGCGCTCAACGGAGCTGAGTCCTTCGTCGCTCACGTCGTCGGACGCGGAGGCGGAGATGGCGGTAACCAGGTCAGTGGGGGCGTGTGTGCCACGCCGTCGACAACCACGGCTTTACCAGCTTCCATGGGGCCGCCGGAAACAAAAACCACAGGGATGTTGAGCCTCATAGCGGCGTTGAGCATGCCGGGCGTGATTTTATCGCAGTTGGAGATGCATACGAGGGCGTCGGCGGTATGGGCGTTGACCATGTACTCCACGGAGTCGGCAATAATTTCGCGGCTCGGTAGGGAGTACAGCATGCCGCCGTGCCCCATGGCGATGCCATCATCCACGGCGATGGTATTGAATTCCTTGGCAACGCCGCCAGCCGCACGAACTGCGTCGGCGACGATCTCTCCGACGTCTTTCAAGTGGACGTGCCCAGGGACGAACTGCGTGTAGGAGTTCGCGATGGCGACGATGGGTTTGCCGAAGTCGTTGTCTTTCATGCCAGTGGCACGCCACAGGGCGCGGGCACCTGCAGCGTTACGGCCAACGGTGGTGACTTTTGAGCGTAGGGGGATCATGGGTAGTCAGTTGTCCTCAACAAGATGGAAGGATCAGGGTGAGTAAGGAGCTGGGTGGAAAGCGCTAGCTAGCCTCATCGGTGTCATCAGCGACATCGGATTTGTCTGTGAGCATCTGGCGGCCATCCTGGTGAATGACCACAACTTTCTCGTCAGCGGCATGGTGGCCTGCTGTGAGTGCATCGGGGATTCGGCCTTGTGAAGCCTCAGTGAGTTCGGGCAAGGAGTTGAATGTTACTCCAGGCAAAGGGAATTTGTTATCGTCAGTGCCGCATGCGAATGCTCGGCTGGATCCAAAGAGAATTCCGTTGAAATTATCCCACGTCATCTTTTTGGGCCGGGAAAAAGCGTAACGTGCCTCAATGCCGTCTTCGGTAATGATGGTGCGTGCTGTGAGCACCCAATACGCAAAGACGGCCGGTAGGAGCGGAATCCAGAAGAGAAAAATGGGCGCCATGCCCACTGCAAGCAGGGACATCAAGCCCATCACACCAGCACCAATGAGGTGGGCGCGGTCCGGGCGAAAAACACCGGTTGCTGATTCCGCTTCTGAACTCATGGGGGCTATTGTATGCCAGCCCCGGTTTTTCGCACCCATCCCCTCATGGTTTGTGGTGTCTACTCCTGTCCAGTGGTGCCGCCACCCGTGTTTCCACTGTTTGAGTTGTCAGAATTACCGCTCTGTTGATCAGCATTGGACGTCTGGTCAGACTGCTGTTGCTGTTGCTGCTGCTGTTGACGTTGGGGGCTGTAGCCACTGTTATCTTGCTGCTGCTGATACTGGCTTTGGTTTTGATTCTGATTCTGGTTCTGCTGGTTGGTGCTTTGGCGTTCTGGGGTTGCCGGTTCGCTGGTCGGTGCTGCGCTTTCCGGAGTGCTGGTCTCAGCGGGAGATGAGCTTTCTGATGCATTGGTACTGGTTGGTGCAGTCGAATCGGAGGTAGTGCTGGGTTGGCGGGAGGATTCCGTTGATGGCGCAGGTGCCGGCGCCTGGGTTTCCTGTTCCATTTGCTGGGAGTTTGGATCGCGTTAGCGTTGGTGGCCTCCGCGCCCACAGTCCAGGTCTTGGCAAATAAGAGGAGGAACAATAGCGTAAACAGCAGGGTTGTGGAGGGACGTACACGGCCGCCTAAGGAGGCCATGCGTAGCCATATGTTGTCGTAGGTGGCTTGCCGGAAAATTTGGGTTGGCTCGTCGTCCTCAGTGGGGTCGTCCTCCATATCCACTGGGTTTTCGACGGAAAGATCGCTGCGGGACTGTTCGGAATCCTGCCGCGCAACATCGCGCGTGACTGCCGGTTGGGGTGCGGTGGGGGTGTTTTCCCGCGAGGCGGCGTCAGCCTGGGCAGCCTGGGCGTGCGTCGTGCCACCAGCGGTGCTGCGGGTTGCGGCATCGGGAAGATCGACGTCGATAAGCGGCTGGGAGCTGAATGTGCGGTTGGTGATGGTGGGTTCGGCCTCCAGGGATTCGCGCACGGCACCGGAGACTGTGGTCGCGGAACCGTATTCGTCCCAGAATTCCTCAAGCACGGCGGTGCGGATTGCACGCTCGACTGCCCACTGCCGAGCCGGGTTGACCTGCACTACAAAACGCATGTCCACCAACCACGGCATGCCCACCGTGGTGGGGGTTTGAATGTCCACAGCGGGGTGTACGTCCAGGTCGCCCGTGATGTCTCCACGCAGTTCGGGTGCGGCCAGGGAACGCCGGGTTGCCTTTTCGGACCGAGCGATCGCCTCGTGGATGGATTGGGAACCCAACAGCGGAATCGGGATGACCACCACGGCGCGCGCCCAGAAGTTTGAGTGGTTGACGCACACGCGCGCGGTGCTGTTGGGTACGATCACGGTTTCACCGCTGAGGGTGCGGATAGTGGTGGCACGCATGGTGATCTGGATGACGTCACCTTGAAGATCCATATTTGAGCCGATGAACTGCACCCAGTCGCCCACACCGAACTGCTTTTCCGAGATGATGAAAAAGCCGGCAAGAAAGTCAGCGATGATGCTTTGTGCGCCCAAACCGAGGGCAGCGGAGATCACTGTTGCGGGAATAGCGGCGCTTGTGGGGGGAGAACCCGAACTCCTGCAAGGCCAACACAACAAGGATGAAGTAGGCCACCATTTGGGCGATGTATACGCCTGCGCCAATGAGGGCTAGGCGGCTTTTATTGCTCTGGTCGTCGATGTTCTCTAGCCGCCGACTCAACACCCGCTTGGTAAAGCGCCCCACGCGGGGGACTAGAACGGCAATCACAAACAAAAGAGCCAGTGTAACGCCGTGATGAAGTATCCAGTTTTGTGCAGAATCAAGGAGGTATCCGACAGGCATGCCATCTAGGCTAGCGTGAGTTGTGGTGGGTGGTGGGTGGCTGTGACAGTGGTGTTCGCGCTCTACATCGTGGCGTTTAGATTATGCTCAGATTTTGCTTATCGCATGTGCGAATATCGGCGTTGTGTTGCGTGTGCCTGCCTGAGTCAGACAAGGGTAGATCCTAGAGAAAGGCCAATAATGGCGCGGTCACCCTGTGCTGCAAGTTCCATGATGTGAGATGTTTCTCCCAAACGGGGGGATTGTGAGTTTGGTCAGTGGCAATTTTCTTAAGTGTGTGTAGAATTTGCTCCCATGACCATTATTCGACTTGTACTCGTAAGCCCTCGGCGCTTGCCGTAACGGTTATACAAGTCGTTTCGTCAGCGCCCTCGGAAGCACCACACCACACGGTGCCTCGGGGGCTTTGATTTTTGTTGCTGCTCGTTGTTTACCCGCAATGGACACGGAAACCCCGTGGGCAGGAGGGTGGGAGGACGGTCAGTCGCCTTAGTATTTGTCAGTTGTGTATTCATAAGGAGCCAGACGTAGTGAACGTGGCAGCTCAACATCAGCCCACACCCGCCACCGTGGCACACCGCAACGCAGCACGCGCGGCGGCTAACGGTCGTGCGGCTGCACAGGACTCTGCAACAAAAGAAACCGTAGCCTCTGAGCGGATGACCGGCGCCCAAGCCATTGTGCGATCTCTCGAAGAGCTCGGTGCGGACGTTGTGTTCGGCCTTCCCGGTGGGGCAGTACTTCCCCTCTACGACCCCATTTATTCCTCCACGAAAATGCGCCACGTGCTTGTGCGTCACGAACAGGGCGCGGGGCATGCTGCTACCGGGTATGCCCAAGTCTCCGGCAAAGTCGGTGTGTGTATTGCTACCTCAGGACCCGGCGCGACCAACTTGGTCACACCCATCGCCGATGCCAATCTTGACTCCGTACCCATGGTGGCCATCACTGGCCAGGTGGGGCACACGCTGCTGGGAACCGACGCGTTCCAGGAGGCGGACATCCGCGGCATTACCCTGCCGGTGACCAAACATAATTTCATGGTCACCGACCCAAACGATATTCCTGCCGCTTTGGCAGAGGCGTTTTACGTGGCATCGACGGGACGCCCAGGTGCTGTGTTGGTGGATGTGCCCAAGGATATTCAAAACGCGGAGATGGATTTTGTGTGGCCGCCAAAGATCAACCTGCCTGGCTACCGTCCGGTGACCACCCCACACGCCCGCCAGATTGAGGAGGCCGTGCGGCTCATTTCCCAGGCCAAGCAGCCCGTGTTTATATCGGCGGCGGTGTGATCAAGGCCAATGCGCACAAAGAGCTGAAGGAATTTGCCGAGTACACGGGCATTCCCGTGGTGACCACTCTCATGGCGTTGGGATCGTTCCCGGATTCCCATGAGCTGCACATGGGTATGCCCGGCATGCACGGCACGGTCCCGGCTGTTGCCGCTATGCAGCGCAGCGACCTGCTGATCACCATTGGGGCGCGTTTCGACGATCGCGTGACCGGCGATGTTGCGTCGTTTGCCCCGGATGCAAAGGTGATTCACGCCGATATTGACCCTGCGGAGATCGGCAAGATTCGTGCCGTAGACGTCCCCATTGTGGGGGATGCTCGTGAGGTGCTGTCAGGGCTGTTGTCGGTGTACCAAAACAGCGGCCTTGCCGTGCCGTCGCTGGGCAACTGGCGCGACTACCTCAACGATTTGAAGCAGCGTTTCCCCCGCGGCTGGGAGGGCCAGAGTGATGGTTCCCTGTCCCCACAGTTTGTGATCCAAACGCTGTCGCAGGAGGCGGGACCGGATGCCATCTACTGCGCGGGTGTGGGACAGCACCAAATGTGGGCAGCGCAGTTTGTTGACTACGAGAAGCCGCGTACGTGGCTGAACTCGGGTGGTTTGGGCACCATGGGGTATGCCATTCCCGCAGCCATGGGGGCTAAAGCCGGCCGTCCTGATGCGGAAGTGTGGGCCATTGACGGCGATGGTTGTTTCCAAATGACCAACCAGGAGCTGGTGACCTGCGCCATGGAAGGGTTCCCCATCAAGGTTGCGTTGATTAACAACGGCAACCTCGGCATGGTGCGCCAGTGGCAGGCATTGTTCTACGGCGAACGTTACTCCAACACGAGGCTGCGGGAACAGGGCAACTACATGCCTGATTTGTGAAACTATCGGAATCCATGGGATGCGTGGCCATCCGCGTGACCAAAGAAGAAGAAGTGCTGCCCGCCATCCGCAAGGCCCGAGAAATCAACGACCGGCCCGTGGTCATCGACTTTATTGTCGGCGAGGACGCCCAGGTGTGGCCGATGGTGTCCGCAGGATCGTCTAACTCGGACATTCAATACGCGCTTGGTCTGCGTCCACTGTTCGACGAAGATTCCGCCGCTGAAAGTCCCGCCCACATTGATGAGGTTGTGGATGCCAATGCCACTGCCGCTTCCCACAAGGTCACCAAGGAGGACAACAACTGATGGCCGCCACCGACATCTCCCGCCACACCCTGAGCGTCCTCGTTGAAGACATTGACGGCATCATTTCCCGTGTCGCCGCCATGTTCACTCGTCGTGCGTTCACCATGGTGTCCATCACCTCGGCGACAACGGAAACTCCCGGTGTCAACCGCATCACCATTGTGGTGGACACTGATGAGGAAAAGATCGAGCAGATCACTAAGCAACTGAACAAGCTGGTGCCCGTGCTGAAGGTGGTGCGTCTGGCTGAGGACCAGATGATTGCCCGCGCCCTGCTCATGGTCAAAGTATCCGCCGATAACTCCAACCGCCCGCAGGTTGTCGACGCCGCGAAACTTTTCCGCGCCCGAGTTGTCGACGTCGCGCAAGAATCGGTGGTCATTGAGGCCACTGGGAGTCATGACAAGCTGCGTGCATTGTTGGACGTGCTGGAGCCTTTTGGCATCCGTGAGTTGCTTGAATGTGGGCAGATCGCATTGAACCGCGGTCCGAAGATCATGATGCCCAACAAACTATAAATCCCACAATATGGGATTACGTGCGTGGTGTGGCACGCACAAACGCATGGAATTCCCATTCTGTGGTACAACTGATGATGTGCGTGTCGCCGCCAATCACATGGCGCGGCAGCAAAGAATAAAGACAAAGGAAAGGCGAGTTTATCTCCCATGGCTATTGAAGTGCTCTACGACGCCGACGCTGACCTATCCCTGATCCAGGGCCGCAAAGTGGCCATCATTGGCTACGGTTCCCAAGGCCACGCGCACGCACAATGCCTGCGCGACTCAGGCGTTGAGGTTGTGATCGGACTGCGAGAAGGCTCCAAATCTGCCGAAAAGGCCAAAGAAGCAGGCTTCACCGTCAAGAGCAACGCCGAAGCCGCCGAATGGGCCGACCTGATCATGCTGCTGGCCCCCGACACCTCCCAGGCCAACATCTTTACCACAGACATCGAACCGCACCTCAAAGACGGCGATGCCATCTTCTTCGGCCACGGCCTGAACATCCACTTCGAACTGATCAAGCCCGCTGCCAACATCACTGTTGGCATGGTCGCCCCCAAAGGCCCCGGCCACCTGGTTCGCCGCCAGTTCGTTGACGGCAAAGGCGTGCCCTGCCTTATCGCCGTCGCCCAGGACCCCACCAGCAACGGCAAAGAACTCGCACTGTCCTACGCCGCAGCCATCGGTGGTGCCCGCGCAGGCGTCATCCCCACCACCTTCCGCGAGGAGACCGAAACCGACCTCTTCGGCGAGCAAGCAGTGCTCTGTGGTGGTCTGGAATACCTGATGATGACCGGCTTTGAAGTACTCACCGAAGCCGGATACTCCCCGGAAATGGCCTACTTTGAGGTCCTGCACGAAATGAAGCTGATCGTCGACCTCATCTGGGAAGGCGGCATCGGCAACATGAACTACTCCATCTCCGACACCGCTGAATTCGGTGGCTACATCGCAGGTCCCCAGATCATCGACGCGGGCACCAAAGAACGCATGAAGAAGGTCCTCGCCGACATCCAAGACGGCAGCTTTGTTAAGAAGCTCATTGCCAACGTGGAGGGCGGTAACAAGGAACTCGAAGCCATGCGCGCAAAGATTGGCGAGCACCCCATCGAAAAGACCGGTGAAAAACTGCGCGACCTCATGAGCTGGGTGAAGAACCCGCTCAACGAGACCGCCTAAAGTCTAAGGGACGATTGTCCAGTCAAGGACGTCGCCACGCACACCATTGACCTGCACCACACACCCCTGAGTACCAGGGTAAAGGGTGCGGGTCGTTGTGTTTTTCACCGCGTGACGCTTGGTCAGTGTCACCTGTGACTGTGGTTCAATCGTGGTGGTTTTGAGCTTAAATACTTTCGAACGCATCGCCCCGTTCTTGCCGCGGAACTGCATGATGTAATCCACCACAACCTTGGCTGGGGTATCGCCGCTGTTGGTGAGCGCGACGTCGATAGTCAGTGTGTTGTCCAGCGGCACCACAGTGGGGGAGAGCGTGACAGCATCCACCGTCACATGGGGATTCGCGGACATGCCCACAAGCTCCAGCGCGCCGGGGTCTCCAGCCTTGATGAGGGTGCGTAAACCGTGCTGCGTCACCCATTCGTTGTTCCAATCCCGTGCAGTGCGAACAGCCAGTTCAGGGTGATCCTTGGAAATATCGTTGAGGTTGTTGGCCACGGATTTTCGCACGTACGGCGAGGGGTCGCTATGAAGATGCTGGATGACGTCAATCACTGCTTGCGGGTCGTCCACGTGGCGTTTCAGCGTGCGGCCCCACGGCAGGCGGGGACGAATACCTTCTGAGGACAACCTGCGCTCGTGCACATTATCTGACCTTGACCATCGCCGAACGTGGCTCATGGCCAGGTCATAGTGCTGCTCCAGGTAAGGGCGGATGGCAAACTCGCCGGTATGCATCCTGGTGATGGCACGAATCGCTTCTAGTGACTCGTCCGGGTAGTCCAGTCCGAACTCCTCGACAAAGCGGGCGACCGGCATGAACTGCCAGCCTTCATTGAACATGCCGTCGGTGTCGTCTAGCTCCTGTTTAAGGTGTCGCAGAATCTGGTCAAGCGCATCTGGGTAATGCTGCGGTAGGCGGTCTTTCATGCCGCGCGCGAGTACTAGCACACGGTCTTTTAGTTCCAGCGGGCCAACAGCCGCGTCAACCTCTGCGGCAAAGTCATCGATCGATCCGAGGTCAAAATAAGTAGCTAGTATCCTGGCGCACTCGCCGTCGTAATAATCCTTAAAAGCGGTTGCCACTACAGTTCTTTCTCTTTTAACCAGTCCGAGGCGATGCGTTCAGCGGGAAGCTTTTCATTCACGCTGCGGGCGTTTAACTCAATAAGGTCCACAGGAGTAAGCGTAGCGCTGACTTTGTTGATCACCTCTTCTGCACCTGAATCCACATCGTTGCTGGCCAGGGGAACAACATTGGATGCCAGGAACAATCCATTCGGGTCCGCCAGAGATACTAGATTATTGCTTGCCACCGATGGGTCGGCGGTGTAGATAATGGCCAATTGGATGTCGTTGTCTTTCAGAGCACGTACCGTCAATGGGCCGCCACCATCTTCAATGGGGGAGAAGGCGGTTTTCACACCGTATGCTTTTTCAAGTCCTGCGGGGCCATAGGGTCGGCTTTCCGCCTCTGAGTTGGCGCCCAGCGTTAGCGAGTCGGTGACTTTCTTCAAATCGGAGATGTTCTTCACGCCCCACTTATCGGAAAACTCCTTGGTCACTGTGTAGGCGTCCTGGTCGGTGGCGGGGGACTGCTTCAATACCCGCAGCCCGTCGGGTGTAACGGTGGTTAGTTCCGCGTACACATCCTCCGGCAGCCTGGCGCTGGTGTCTTTTTTCCAGTATTGCAGTAACGGTCCCGTGTATTCGGGGAACAGGTCGATGGAACCGGATTCAATTTCAGGCAAATATGCTTCGCGCTGGCCGATCCGCAGTTCACGCTCCACCTTGTGGCCACTTTTTTCCAGTGCTTGAGCGTAAATCTCTGCGATAATCTCGTTGGAGTAGTAATCCTGCGAGCCAATGGTGATGGTATCGGGGTCATTGGCTGTGCCAAAGGGATCGTTATTCACGCATCCGGCCAACATCAAGGCACACACCGCTACGACGGTGCCAACTATCTTTTTCATATGTCATTCACCTTAATTCGCGTGGATCACTTCACATGGGTTACAGCGCGAGTAGCGGCTCGCTGAACAGCGGCAAGGCAGGCCTCAAACAACAGCGCCAGGACGATCACCAGGATTGCGCCGCCCAACAGCACTGCATAGTCACGGGTTTTCAGGCCAATAAACAAGTAGCGTCCCAGCCCATAATCTGAGGTGTACGCAGCCAGAGTGGTTGTGGAGACCACCTGCAGCGTTGCCGCGCGAATCCCACCAATGATCACCGGCAGCGCCAACGGCAGCTCGACACCACGGATTACCTGAGCAGGACTCATGCCGATGGCCTGCGCCGCATCCACGGTTACCGAATCAACGGCCTGAATGCCCGCGTATGTGCCCGCCAATAGCGACGGTATGGCCAGCACGATTAACGCTAGCAAGGGGGCTTTCACACCGATGCCGAACGCCAGGCCGAAGAGCGTGAGCAAACCCAACGTTGGGATGGCACGGGCTGCACCGGTTAAGCCAACAACAATGCCGGATCCCCGCTTGGAATGGCCGATAGCTATGCCAAGTGGAATGGCCACGCACGACGCACACAGCACTGCCATGAGCGTGATCACCACATGCTGCGCCATACGCGTTGGGATTCCTGACGTTCCAGACCAGTGTGCTGCGTCGGTCAGCCAGGCTAGTGCATCAAGAAGAAGATTCATCGGACCGTCCCCAACCGTGAGTTAGCCTTTGATGCTTCGTCGTGTGCCCACGGTGCGATGATTCGGCCCAGCAGAATCAACGCGGCGTCGATAAGCAACGCCAGCACCACCGTGGCCACAATTCCTACTGTGACCTCGGCGGTGATGCCGCGTTGAAATCCGTCTGTGAGCAGCGTACCTATATTGGACACTCCGACCAGCGCGCCGATGGTGGCGAGCCCGATAGTGGATACGGTGACCACGCGAACCCCAGAGAGCAGCACGGGTATCGACGCCGGTAACTCCACCCTCCAGAACAGGCTTCGGTTGGAAAAACCCATCGAGATAGCGGCATCCCGAAGGTGTGGGTCTATTGCGGCGAAAGCATCTGCTGCTGTACGCACCAGCAGCGCAATGCCGTAGAGAATCAGCGCAATAACCACAGTCAAGGGGGAGCGTAATGGCAACCCAAAAAATGCGGGAATTAATGCCAAGAGGGGCAAAGCAGGAATAGCATACAACAATGTCGCAGCGCTCAGCAGAGGACCACCGATAACGGGACGTTTATAGGCGAAATAGGCAATAGGAACGGCAATGATCGTGGACACCACAATCGCAGGAATACTGAGCAGGAGGTGTGCCCACACAAGTTGGACAACCTGTTCACTATTTTCTGACAACCAACTCACGGCGTGACCACTCCTAGGGGTTTGCCGAAACTATCCACCACAATGACTCGATCGCCCTCCTCGCGAAGCTGTAATTGGGTGTTGGCGTTGTCGGTGCCCACAAAACTGCGCACGAAATCATCCGTTGGATTCGCGACAATCTCAGCAGGGGTGCCGCGCTGCGCAATAGTTGCGCCTTCGCGCAGAACTATCACCTCATCGCCGATCCGAAATGCCTCGGCAATATCGTGGGTCACAAACAGAAATTGTCTTTCCCAGTTCGTTTTGCAGCTGCAGCAACTCGTCCTGCAGTTCGCGGCGGACAATAGGGTCCACCGCGCTAAAGGGTTCATCCATCAGCAAAATCTGGGGATCGGTTGCCAGCGCCCGTGCTACACCCACACGCTGTTGTTGGCCGCCTGACAGCTGCGAAGGATAACGCGATGCCAAGGCCGGGTCCAAGCCCAACGCGTTCGAGTAGTTCTGTGGCTGCTTCACGGCATTCTGTTCGGGAGACGCCGGTCAACCGCAGAACCGTGGACACGTTGTCGCCGACCGTAAGGTGCGGAAACAACCCACCGCTTTGAATCACGTAGCCGATGGATCGGCGCAGTGCGACGAGGGTCGGAATCCTTCACGTCTTTGCCGTCAATGAGGATGCTTCCTGAGGTCGGTTCGACCATACGGTTCACCATGCGTAGCAGCGTTGTTTTGCCGCATCCTGACGACCCCACCAGGACCGTTGTGCTATTTGGCTGCGCGGTGAGCGAGAAATCTGACACCGCCTCAGTCCCATTCGGATAGCTTTTAAAAACGCTCCTGAATTCGATCATGTTTTCCATCGTATACCCGGTTATCTAGTATCACGACATGGGAAAACGGCGCGCCATCCTGGAGATTTGTTTCTTGGTGGCATGAAAGTGGGGTGTGTGCTGGGGCGGAGCTTTGTCCAGATGTACTCAAAAATAGGAGCGTTAATTTTTCATCATCTGCCTTTTTCATTAAGCCTTCCATTATTGAAAAAATGCTGCTAGCATGTGTCTCATGAGCAGCCACGAGCACGACCATCATCACGGGCATAGCCACAACCACGCGCCTCAATCTCTTTCCGCCCTCGTGGGGGTACTGACGCTCACGTCCGTGGTGTTCCTCGCTGAACTCATTGCAGGCATCGTGTCTGGGTCGCTGGCGCTGCTTGCTGATGCCGCCCACATGCTCTCCGACTCGGCTGGATTGGTGGTAGCGCTGGCGGCGATGCTGGTGGGTCGACGCGCGGCGTCGTCACGCGCAACCTTTGGGTATCGCCGGACAGAAGTGCTGGCTGCGGCGCTGAATGCGGGTGCCGTCAGCGCCATTTCCGTGTGGATTGTGGTGGAGGCGGTGCAGCGCATCGGGCGCGCGGAACCCATTGACACCGGGGTGATGCTGCTTGTGGCTGTGATCGGTCTGATAGTCAATGCTGTATCAGCGCTGGTTCTGATGCGCAGGCAGCATGACAACCTCAACATGCGGGGCGCCTACCTGCACGTGCTGGCGGACATGTTTGGCTCCGTCGCCGTCATTATCGCAGGGCATCGTGATTCGGTTCACGGGTTTTCAGGCGGCGGACACCATCGCTTCCGTCATCATCGCCGCCCTGATTCTGCCGCGCTCGGTGCAGCTTCTCATGGAAGCACTGCGAGTGCTGCTGGAACAGGTGCCGGCAGGGGTGGACCTAGATGCCGTGCATGCTGCCCTCGTTGCTGTGCCCGGGGTTGAGGAAGTCCACGACCTGCACGTATGGAGCGTTGACGGTACCGATCTTCTCGCCAGCGCGCACATCGTGGTCAGCGAAACTCCTGCCGAACTCGCCGGATGTTCGCTTCTCGACGCCGCGACTGCCGCACTCACCGACCATGGCATCAAGCACTCCACCATTCAGGTGGAAAGTTCCGCACACGCGGAACATGAGGAGATAAACCACTAAAGAGTTTTTGGTGAGTAGAGTCAGGTTTATGGGTTTCAGCACGCTAAGTTACGACTTGATTGACCTTTTCGCCAGAATTGATCGGGGGGATCTTCAACTTCCAGATTTTCAGCGGGATTACAGCTGGGACGTCGACCGAATACGGGCACTCATCGTGACGGTACTGCGTGGTTACCCCATGGGCTGCCTCATGGCACTGGACACCCGCAACGAGAAATGCGGTTCCGACCCCGCCCGCTCGAAGGAGCGCCCAACACGGGCAACAACCCAGGAATGCTGCTCCTGGACGGGCAACAACGCCTGACCACCCTCTACCACAGCTTGCAGGGCGACGGCATTGTGGACACAGTGGACTTCCGCAACAAACGAATCCGACGCAAGTTCTATGTGGACGTGAACAAGGCGCTCAGCGCCGACATCCTCCCGCTGGAGGCAGTGTTCTCCGTCAACGAAAAAGGCGTGGTGAAATCGCACTTCGGTCCCGATATTCCCGGCGGCGTGACCGACCGGGAAACAGCCCTCGCGGCGGGCGTGATCCCCGTGTCCGCGCTGCTCTCCGATGAAGGTACTGACATGATCTTTGACCTCGCCGAAGGGCCTGACCTGGTCGGGGAGACGGCAACTGCGTTCAGTGGCAGCGCACGCGATCGCGCCAAGCACTTCCATAACACTGTGGCGAAACCCCTGATCCGTTACTCGGTACCCATGATCCGGTTGGACCGTGAAACCGCGCAGGGTGGTGTGGGGTCCATCTTTGCTCAAGCCAACTCTGCTGGCCTGCAAATGGACGTGTTTGACCTGCTCACCGCAGTTTTTGCCAACGAAGATCCCGACTTTAAGCTCCACGACGACTGGGCCGACACTGAAGCAACCCTGCGGCAGTACCCTGCCCTGGATAGTGTGGGGCGCACCGAATTCCTCACCGCCGTGGCGCTCTTTGTCACCGCGCAAGAGGGGTACGCTTCCGGCCAGCGCGAAGACATTTTGCGCCTTAACCTGCCGACCTACCGCGCCGCATCCGCTGCTATCCGTGCCGCATTTGTGGAAACTGCCGAGTTCCTCCGGCAGCGTTGCATTGTTGACCCCAGCCTAGTCCCGTACCCCACCCAGCTTGTGCCGCTTACTGCGATCCTTGCTCTCCTGGGCGGGTCCGCCGAGCTCGGGGAATACGACACCCATTCCGAGGCGTGGGATCGCCTCTACCGGTGGTTCTGGTGTGGCATCTTCGGTGAACTGTACGGCTCCGCGGCCATTGGTATCCGCGCCGCGCGTGACATTGATGAGGTCACCCCGTGGATCCGTGACACCGAACAGTCTTCTGGGACACCAGCGCGGGAACCGGCCACCGTCACAGATGCGCGCTTCGTGGAATCCAGGCTACTCAGCGTGGACCCCGAATCCGCCGTCTACAAGGGAATCTATGCCCTGATCATGGCGCGTGGCGCGAAGGACTGGCGCACAGCCCAACCGTTCACCGGTGCCAACTTCGCGGAACTGGGCACACGCTTTAGCCGTATTTCCCCGCACAATGGTGTGTGGACCACGACGTGGAACCCGTGCTGGTGGACAGCGTGCTTAACCACACACCGATGGGCAGGCGCACGGAACACCTCATTGAAACCTCCTCCCCAGCGCGCTACTTACCGCGCGTTCAGGCGAAATCTCTGATGGAGGATTCCGAGTTCGATGCCGTGCTGGCTGGTCACTTCCTGGACCCCGAACTACTGCACAAGGCGCAGGCCGAGGAGTTCTTTGCGGATCGTCGCCAGCGGCTCATTGACATGGTGGAGTACGCCATGGGCAAACAGGCCACCCGTGACGTGGTCGAATCTGATCTGCATGGTGGCGAGGAAGGGCCAAACGCTTTCCTCTAGCCATCGTCTGACCTTCCCAGTCAACACAAGGAGCAGCAATGAATAAAACCGTACAAGTGATGGCCATTTTCTGTTGCGTGGGGCTTCTCGCAGCAGCATGCAGCTCCTCGAAGTCGGGGCAATCTGCCGGTAACGGCTCGGATTCTGGTTCCCAGCAGACTAGTAGTGCTCTCGGGGCGTCGAGAAGTGAGCCGCAGAAACCTCAGGTCATTGAGGATGTCGACTATTCCGGCATCGGTGCGTCTCAGCAGTTTTTCGACCATTCCGACACCGTCATTGTCACCGACATGAGCAGGGCGGCGCAGTTGCGCGGGGCGTCGATAGGCGTGACGGTGGGTGCGCCAGTGCTGATGGATGCCGGTACCAACGCCCGGCAGATCACCGATGAGGTGCGGCGGCTCGGCGCATCCACAGTGTTGCTGGTGCAGAACGCGCGTATCGACGCCCCCGACGGCGTCACCGTGGTGCGTGACCCCCTCACTCGGGATGGGCTGAAGCAGCTCACGAGCAAGGATATGGCGGACAAGCCGGTGGCCACCATTGATGAGGCGGTGGCGGGTGCTGCTGACCTGAATGCCGATGCACCCGTTGACTTGATTCCCAGTTGGGAGCCGCCGTTGGGCGCGACTGAATCGAATCAGGTGGGTGAGCTGCCGAAAGGTCAGCCGAAGGCGGGGGAGAACCCGCCTGTTGTGGTGGCGACGCGGGATTCCTCGATTTCGGCTGTGGCGACAGCCCGCGCCCACGGTGCCGAGGTCACCTACCTTGACGCGCCGGACCTGCGAACCAGCCCGGAGCTCGTGAAGAAGGCTCGGGAGCGTGGACACGTCATTGCGCTGGGCAGGCAGTTCGGCAGTGCTGAGTACATTGACGGTGTGTTGTCCTTCACCAACACCACTTACTGCCCAACAATCGCATGATCGCCCTCTACGGCAACCCCATCAGCCCCGGACTTGGGGTGATGGGGGAGAAGCCCCCGGCGGAAAGCGCAGAACATGCCAAGAAACTTGCCAGTGACTACGCGCCGTTCAGTGAGCAGCCCGTAGTGCCCGCGTTTGAGATCATTGCGACTGTGGCGCATACCGACCCAGGCGAAGACGGCGACTATTCCTCCGAAACCGATCCTGCGGCCATCCGCCCCTACATTGACGCCATCACCCAGGCCGGCGGCTACGCGGTGATTGATCTGCAGCCGGGGCGCGGATCCTTCCTGGAACAGGCCAAAAAGTATCAGGAACTTTTGGAACTACCCAATGTTGGTTTGGCACTTGACCCGGAGTGGAAACTCGGCCCGAATGAGAAACCACTCTCGCGGGTGGGTAACACCACAGCCGCCGAGGTTAATGAAACCACCGAATGGCTTGCGGGACTGACACGAGAGAAAAACCTGCCCCAAAAAGTGCTGATCCTGCACCAATTCCAAGTGGGTATGATTCAAAACCGCGAACAGCTGAATATCAACCACCCTGAACTCGCTTTTGTTGTTCACATCGATGGCAATGGCACACCCGGGGAGAAGATGGAAACCTGGAACGCCATCCGTAACGGGCTGGACCCGCGCATATTTGTGGCGTGGAAGAACTTTATTGATGAAGATAAACCCATGTTTGAACCCAAAGCAGTGATGGACGTGGCCCCACAACCGTGGTTTGTCTCATACCAATAAAAGAGAATAGATACTCACGTGGACGGCGGTAACGGTCTAAACTGAACGGCAGTCGCACGCCAATGAGCCGGCGTGGACCTGCCTTGGTTGTCGACGCGGTCGTGCCGACCCAAGGCGGACATTCCTCATTTTCCAGGAGATACGCACGTGAGCCAGAATGACCGCCCGGTTGTCCTCATTGCAGATAAGCTCGCGCAGTCCACAGTGGACGCGCTCGGAGATGGTGTGGAGGTGCGCTGGGTAGACGGTCCAAACCGCCCCGAACTCCTCGCCGCCGTCGGGGAGGCCGATGCCCTCCTCGTACGATCCGCCACCACCGTCGACGCCGAAGTGCTGGCGGCAGCACCGAAACTGAAGATCGTTGGCCGCGCAGGCGTCGGCCTCGACAACGTTGACATTGACGCCGCCACCGAACGCGGAGTCATGGTGGCCAACGCACCCACCTCCAACATCCATTCCGCCTGTGAACACGCCATTTCCCTTCTTCTCTCCACTGCCCGGCAAATCCCCGCTGCGGACAAAACCCTCCGCGACGGCGAATGGAAACGCTCTTCCTTCAGCGGCGTGGAAATCTTCGGCAAGACCATCGGCATCGTTGGGTTCGGCCATATCGGCCAGCTGTTCGCGCAGCGCCTCGCGGCCTTTGAAACCACCATCATCGCCTACGACCCCTACGCCAACCCGGCCCGCGCGGCACAGCTCGGGGTGGAACTCGTGACGCTCGACGAACTCATGTCCCGCGCCGACTTTGTGACCATCCACCTGCCCAAAACCAAAGAAACCGCAGGCATGTTTGACGCGGACATGCTGGCCAAGGCAAAGAAAGGGCAGATCATCATCAACGCCGCTCGCGGCGGACTGGTGGACGAACAAGCCTTGGCCGATGCCATTGACTCCGGTCACATTCGTGGAGCGGGTTTCGACGTCTACGCTTCCGAACCCTGCACCGACTCCCCGCTGTTTGCACGACCCGAGGTGGTAGTCACCCCGCACCTTGGTGCCTCCACCGTTGAGGCCCAGGACCGCGCGGGTACCGACGTCGCGGACTCCGTGCTCAAAGCCCTCGCTGGTGAATTCGTCCCCGATGCCGTCAACGTTTCCGGCGGCCACGTCGACGAAGAAGTGGCACTCTGGCTCGAACTCGCCCGCAAACTCGGCCTGGTGGCAGGGCCACCTCCTCGGCGGCGCACCCGTCACCCTCGAAGTGGAGGCACGCGGCGAACTATCCACCGAAGCCGTGGATATCCTGGGACTCTCCGCCATGCGTGGTGTGTTCTCCGCGATTATTGACGAGCCCGTCACCTTTGTGAACGCACCCCGTATCGCCGAGGAACGCGACGTGGAGCTGAAAGTTTCCACCGCGCCCGAATCCGTGTCACACCGCTCCGTGCTGGAAGTCAAAGCCATTGCCGCCAACGGCACCGTCGCCTCCGTGGTCGGTGCACTCACCGGTCTGGAACGCGTAGACAAGATTGTGCGCATCAACGGCCGTGGCGTGGACATGCGTGCCGAAGGCCGCAACCTCTTCCTCCACTACGAAGATGCCCCCGGTGCCCTCGGCAAAGTGGGAACCAAGCTCGGCGCCGCAGGCATCAACATCATTGCCGCAGCCCTCTCCCAAGACACCGAAGGTACAGGCGCTATCCTGATCCTCCGCGTTGATGGAGAAGTTCCTGAAGCCCTTGTTGATGAGATTGCTAGCGAGCTAGGAGCTTCCGCTATTCAGCTTGAGCTGGGGTAACGAGGTAATCTCCTTGTGAAGAAGCCGCAGCGCTTTTGGGCGCTGCGGCTTTGTTGAGTTTTCTCGCCAGGATCACCCAACTAGGGGCATAATAATGCAGCTATATCAACGTCTGCACAAGTTCTGCGGCCTTGATAACAGGCGTCAGATATAGAGCTAGGCCCCATAGGACCCTGTGGTATGTTCAATTCTTTGACAAAAACCCCAACATAGAAGAAATCAGCTTCGCTTTTGCTATTGGCGGAGTTCGTCAGGAACAATCGTGTCAGTGCTTCCCTTGCGTCTAAAAACCGAAAAAAATAGCGTTAAAGTGCTGGTCAAGGTCGATATAGAAAATAAGCTATCGTACTTATTCTTGTTGGCAAAAGCATAAACCGTAGTGATAATTAATGAAAAATACGCTGCATCCTATCCTGGACTTTCTGGCCGTGTTGCGTCGTAGAGGAAGAATAGTCATGTCTCTAAAACATGCTTGAAGCATACTTGAAAGCGTCAAGTTTTCCAACATATAAGGAAAATGAGGGGGCGACTAATGTCTAATGATATTATCGAACTGAACCAACTAATCGCAGACGCCGATATCAAGGAGGCAAACTCTATCGATTAATAGATCGAGATCGACGTTAATGTTTTGTAACTAGCTCAATTATGTAGATACTGCCTCAGTATTTATTTACATCAGTTTTTGGTCGAATCCCGAGCTTACGGGTGTAATTAATTTTGGTGAAGGCGACATGGAAAATTTTTTATTAAAGGATATACTGTTTATGAAAAATAGATGCAAATCGCAAAGATTTATGATGATTGCGATGAGGACTTAAAAGAAGTAGTTTTCTTCAATCATTGTATGCAACCATTGGCAATAGGCGAAAGCTCCGATATGCAGGTAAAAGAATTATTGCATAAAGCTATAAATATCGGCGGTGAATTGGTTGCGGAATTCTGTACAAAATCAGCGAGGAAAAATGGTGATTAAATACGTATTTAGAGCACTCCTTTTTATAGGAATTACCTCGGAGATTGTTATTTTTGTTTCTGCAAATATATTTTCGGTTTCAGTTAGCCAATGGTTGCCACTTCCTTTGTTAGTGATATTTTTCGCTTTTATGCTCTTGTTTTTCGGAATGATTGTGGAATGGAAGGAAGCTCGATCATGGCCGATTGCGTTAACTAATTCTGCAGAGATTTTTGGGGTGCCTAGGAAGCCTCTGGCTATGTTAGTCTCTGAAATATATTCGTTTACTTCGGTCTTGCACATATTCCGAGTTTCCGATTCTAAGGCTAAAGCCGATAGTTACCCGGGTTACAAAAATCTTCGTACTATAGTTTTCTTTATTCTTGGCTTAGTTATTGTCGAAATGGTTGTTGTTCATTTCGCACTTCGTAACGATTTTTGGCGATATCTTTTTTTGGCGTTAAGCTTGTATTCTACCTTGCTGCTGGTCGGTTTTTATAATTCAATGAAATATAACGCGCATGATGTTACTGGGAGCGGTGTTATAGTTCGGCATGGAAAAAGATTTATTTGTGAAATTCCTTGGCAAAATATTTCGGCGATAAAAAATATATCACCAGGGCAAGGAGGAAATCTAGTTGTAAATGATCAGGGCGAAGCTAGGATTCCGGTTCTTAGTGAGGTTAATGTCAGGATTGAATTGGAGCCTCCGGTGCAAGCTGAGGATTTATATTTTGGTATTGTAGATATATGCGCAGTAGAGATTTATTGTGATGAAGGCGAGAAGTTTGTCGATGAAGTTTCTGCTTATAAAAAGGTCACAGGCAGAACATAGTGGTAGTATCGGGCAACTATCGAACCTAGGTGGAGATTGAATTTTGGGCGTTAATTTGGGAAAGAATTATTTAAGCTAGCTGTAAGGAGAATGAATGATAATGAACCATTCAGTGCAATGCACATTTTTCTGTCGGTCTAGGTTTGATGCTCCGACTATTGGACTATTTCAGCTTATAGAGGGTTATTCAGTTGCTGGGAAACACTCCAACCGCGTTCCTGCGACATACTCTGGATGAAATCATGACGAGAAGCCCGCATCGCGCATTATTAATTTATGCACAAAACAAAATGCCATACGGGCTTTTCATTGCCGATACTGGCACACCCACCCACGAGACCATCTGCACCCTCATTGACGCCCTCGAAGATCAGCACATCACCCTGGAGTGTCCACAAAGTTTGGGAATGTACACCAGCGTCGACATAACCCCTGCTCTACCTGCGAGAAAACCTCACCTAACGTCTATTTGCCAGGTTGTTTGACACCTGGCAACCCACCGGAACCAGACGATCTTGACCCTCGTCTCTACAGCGTCATTTGCGGCACCCTCGTTCCGTGTTATTCCTGGGCCGATAGCCCGGAACTCTACAACAGCAAACACAAACCACGGGCATAACCTACAGGTCATCACCGATCAAGATGGCAACATTGCGTTCATCTCCACGCCATATGTTGGTAGTGTGCACGATCTCACGGCGCTTCGCGACACCGGGATGCTAAACGTCCTAGCCCCAGAGCATGGAACCGCTGATCAAGGTTACCTAGGGTCAGGCTGCTACACATCATATAAAAAGCAGCCTGGTCAGAAGCAGTGAAAGGACTGGCAGGTACGGTTTAACCATGGCACTGGCCAAAGTGGCTATGTGGTGGAACAAGCAGTCGCGAATATGACAACATGCCGTATCTTGTATACCGAGTGCAGGGTACCGAAAGAAAAAATCGTGATGGTTATTACTGTGGTGCGGAAGTTGTTATTCTTTCATAAACCCTGAATAGCCCTCAATGCGAGGCCCTAAAACACGTAAGTCTATGTTCGACGGTAATCGCAAAGATTGCGAGTAATGTCGTGGTGTTGATATCACTGCATTATGACCCTGATTTTCGATCCTGGGGAGAAATACCCTTTTTTCTGAATTAGACTCACTTGGTCCCCACCCTCGACACCTTCCTCCATGCCCGATAGGACATGACAGAGAGGGCGCTGAAGCTGCCGAGGATGCAGGCTACGGATGCAAAGGAGCCGATCGACCCGATAGAGAATGCCGAGCCGATGGATCCGATGCTCATGAAGGAGTTGACGGAACCGATGCTCAGCATGGAGTTAACAGAGCAGACGCTCAGCATGGAGTTTTTGGATTTTATGGACAGAGATGAATTGTTGGTGCGCACAGTCACCAGGGTATAGGAAACCGCCCCAGGTAATTGTGCACCTGGAGCGGTTTTTGCTGGAATAGTTGCGGTAACTATTCCACGGTCACGGACTTGGCCAGGTTGCGGGGCTGGTCGACGTCGTAACCCTTGCATTCAGCGACGGTTGCCGCAAACAGCTGCAGCGGCACGGTAGCCAGCAGGGGCTGCATGAGCGTCGGGGACTGCGGGACGCGGATGACGTGGTTGGCAAACTGCGTCACGGCCTCGTCGCCTTCCTCGGCGATCACAATGGTGATGGCGCCGCGGGCACGGACTTCCTGGATGTTGGATACAACCTTGGAGTGCAGGGATTCCCGGCCGCTGGGGGAGGGCACGATGATGAACACCGGCTGGCCTTCTTCAACCAGGGCGATGGGGCCGTGCTTGAGCTCACCAGCGGCGAAGCCTTCGGCGTGCAGGTAGGCGATTTCCTTGAGTTTCAGTGCGCCTTCCAAGGCCACTGGGTAGCCAACGTGACGGCCGAGGAACAGCACAGAGCTGGCTTCTTGCATGTCGCGGCCGAGCTGCTTGACTTGTTCTTCGTTGTCAATGACCTTTTGGATCTTGTCGGGAATCTTCCGCAGTTCCTCAAGCGTTGCATTGACTTCGTCGGCGAACATGTTGCCGCGAAGCTGTGCAAGGTACAGGCCGAGGAGGTATACGGCAGCGATCTGTGCCAAGAATGCCTTGGTGGATGCCACGGCGATTTCCGGGCCTGCGTGGGTGTACAGGGAGGCGTCGGATTCGCGGGGGATGGAGGAGCCGTGGGTGTTACAGATGGCAATCACCTTGGCGCCTTGTTCCCGGGCGTGGCGCACGGCCATGAGGGTGTCCATGGTTTCGCCGGACTGGGATAGTGCCACCACCAGTGTCTTCTCGTTCACGATGGGATCGCGGTAGCGGAATTCGTGCGCGAGTTCCACTTCGGTGGGGATGCGGCACCAGTGTTCGATGGCGTAGCGGGCGACCAGGCCGGCATAGGCGGCGGTGCCGCAGGCAATGACGATGATCTTGTCGATGCTGCGGAGGATGGACTCGTCGATGTGCAGCTCATCAAGGGTGAGCTTGCCGTTTTCGTCGAAACGGCCCATCAGGGTGTCACGTACAGCTGCGGGCTGGTCGTGGATTTCCTTCTCCATGAAGGAGTTGAAGCCACCCTTTTCGGCTGCTGCGGCGTCCCATTCCACTTTGAAGGGCTTGCCGGTTGCTTCGTTGCCGTTGAAGTCGATGATGGAGTAGTCGTTGGCGGTGATGGTGACGATCTGGTCGTTCGCCATCTCAACAGCGTTCTTGGTGTAGTCGATAAAGCCGGATACGTCGGAACCAAGGAAGTTTTCGCCCTCGCCCAGACCGATGACCAGCGGTGAGTTGCGGCGTGCGGCAACGATGCGGTCCGGGAAGTCTACGTGCAGGGCCAGGAGCGTGAAGGCACCTTCCAGGTGGTTACAGGTCAGCCGCATCGATTCGGTGAGGTCGCCGTTGCCTTCACCGTTCATGATGTCGCCCAGCAGGGTAGCAGCAACTTCGGTGTCGGTTTCGGAGGCGAAAGTGTAGCCTTTCGCTGCGAGTTCGGTTTTCAGTTCAGCGAAGTTTTCGATAATGCCGTTGTGAACAACAGCGAGTTTTCCGCCGTCAACCACGTGCGGGTGAGCGTTGGCGTCGGTGGGTGCGCCGTGGGTTGCCCAGCGGGTGTGCCCGATGCCTACCACCGAATCGGGGAGGGGGATCGCGCGCGATTTCCTCGTCCAGACCAGCTACTTTGCCCGCTTTCTTGCGGAAGTTAATCTTTCCGCCTTCCAGCATGGCTACGCCCGCAGAGTCGTAACCGCGGTATTCCAAACGGCGAAGTCCCTCAAGTACAACGTCTAGTGCGAAGTACTCCCGATTTGGGACGTTGTTAGTCCCTACATATCCAACAATTCCACACATAAAACTCGACTCTACCTTGATCTGTTAGTAATTTAAATAGGCTTACACCCACGTGTCATAACGTGCATTGTTTATGCGCTTTGCTAACGAAAGTATCGCTGTTGATACGGTGACAAAGCGGCAGTAAACAATGCACGTTACGATAGGAGAAACATCTGATGTCTAGGACGCAAATGCTTCTGATAATGATGCAAACAGGGGGTGCTCCGGCGCTATTCCAGTGAGCTCTGTGACCAGCACACATCTGTCGCCTCACGCGAGCCGCGTGCGGCAGCCAGCTTTTCCTGGAGTTCACGGGATTCGGGGTCCTCCGGGACGTCGAAATGCAGTGCCGCAGCAACAGTGTTCACCAAGGCAGGGGTGTCGTGCCCGCGTTCGGCGAGCTCAGCGGCGGGGCCAATGAAGCGCTCGTTACGGGAGATTTTGCGCAGCGGCGCGCGACCGACGCGCTGAACTGTGTCCGGCAGTGAGGGGTTGAGGAAACGCTGGATGATTTTATCGATGTACGCCTGCTGTACCTCAGGGGCGAAGCCGAACTTTTCGACGACCAGCGTCTTGGTTTCTGCGAGGACTGCCTCGACGTGTGCACGCACCTGGGGGGCCGCCAGGGCGTCGGCAATCTTGGTGATGCCCGCGTTGTAGCCGAAGTAGGCGGTTGCGGCGTGCCCGGTGTTCACGGTGAACAGCTTGCGTGTGATGTAGGGAGCGAGGTCATCGACCCAGGTCACGCCAGGGATGTCTGGAACATTGTCGCCGAACGGTGTCGATTCGACGGCCCATTCAAAGTAGTTCTCCACAGTGACGTCGAGGCCCTGGCCGGGTGCCTGGTCGGGAACGATGCGGTCCACGGCCGTGTTGGCAAAAATGGCAACCTCGTCCACCTCGGGGAACTCCTGGCGAATCGCCTCCGCGAGGCCGTCGGTGGCATTGATGGCATTTTCGCAGGCCATGACGGCAACCTTGCCCTTGGAGCCATCGGAGGTGGCGGCGCGCTGGCGCAGACCTTCCGCGATGGTGGGGGCAATGATCTTCAATACGGTGGGTCCGACGGCGGTGGTGATCACGTCGGCGTCGGCAATGTGGGCGAGCAGTGCGTCCTTGTCCTCTGCCGAGTTCACACCGGAAAAACCAGTGATGGTGATGTCCTTGGGGTCTTGACCCACCTCGTGAACGATGTAGGAGTCGTTCGAGTTCAGGGCGTCAATGAGCGGGGCCGCAACGTCGGCGAACACAAGCTCGTAGCCCGCGTTGTGCAGAATCACCCCACGAACCCGCGGCCGATGTTTCCCGCGCCGAAATGGAGGGCTTTCATTCGGTCACCTTTCCGAAGATCTCCAGGATCTCCTCTTTGGTAGCTGCGTTCTTCAGCTGTTCAACGGATTCGTTGCGGCCGAAGATCTTGGCGATCTTGGACAGCACCTTTAGGTGGGATCCATCGGCACCAGCGATACCGACCACAAAGTAGGTGGGCTGCCCGCCCCAATCCACAGGTTCCTCGTAGCGAATGAAGGAAATGGCAGAACCCTTGATGGCGTCCTTCGACTCATTGGTGCCGTGCGGAATGGCCAGGCCATTGCCCATAAAGGTGGACACGGACTGCTCGCGCTCGTGCATGGCATCAATGTAGGATTCGTCAACCGCGCCGACCTTGACCAGCAGTTCACCGGCCTCGTTAATGGCGGCGTAGCGGCTGGTTGCGGTGCCCGCGAGCACAATGTTGTCGGCCACCAGCAGCGGTTTCTTTCCGACTTGTCTGCGGTAGGCGCGGCGTCGTCACCCTCGCTGCTTGTCGACGCCTCGGTGGTCGCTGTAGCTGCGGTGGCTTCGCGCTGGCTGCGGATCAGGTCCACAATCTCGTCGTAGCGCGGGGAAGCCATGAAGTTGTCGACGGTCACGTGTACAGCAGACGGTGTGGGTGCCTTCGCGCGGTCAAACAGGTCCTCATGACAGACCAGCAGATCGTAGGTGTCGGTGAGATTGTTGATCGCGGAGTTCACCACGCTCACATCATTGCCGTAGCCTGCGTCTTTGATCTTGTTGCGCAGCACCGAGGCACCCATGGCGGATGAACCCATGCCGGCATCACAGGCGAAAACGATCTTGGAAATGAGCGGGGTTTCAGCGGATTCGCTGGTGAGGGCTGCCCCGACGGAGGACTTCTTGCCCTTCATTTCCTCCATGCGTGCGGTGGCTGCGGCGAGGTCATCGTCGGTGTGCTTGGAGAACTTCAAAATGGCCGAGGCGACAAGGAAGGAAACAATGGCTGCGCCAGTGACACCGGCGATCACGCCAACATAGGAGTCGCTCGCTGTTGCGCCGAGGATGGCGATGATGGAGCCGGGGGCTGCGGGGGAGCGCAGGCCAGCGCCGCTGATGGTTTCAATAAGCACAGCGGTCATGCCGCCGCAGATCGGGGCCAGAATGAGGGCGGGCTTCATCAGCACGTACGGGAAGTAGATTTCGTGGATACCACCGAAGAAGTGGATGATCGATGCGCCCGGTGCGGTGGCCCGTGCGCTGCCGCGACCAAAGAAAGTGTAGGCCAGTAGAACACCAAGACCAGGTCCGGGGTTGGCTTCCAGCAGGTAGAGGACCGATTTTCCGGTTTCCACTGCCTGGTCGGTGGCTAGCGGGGTGAGCACGCCGTGGTTGATGGCGTTGTTGAGGAACAAGACCTTAGCCGGTTCGATAAGAACCGAAGTCAGGAACAGGACATTGTTATTGACCAGGAATTCAACAGCGTTACCTGCAATGGTCATGAAGACGTTCATGACCGGGGTGAGCAGGAACATGGAGCCGATGGCCCCCAAAGCTGCGAAAATGCCGGCGGAGAAGTTATCCACCAACATCTCGAAGCCGGGGCGGACCTTGCCTGCCCATAGCCCGTCAAGTTTCTTCATGCACCATGCTGCGAGGGGGCCGCAGATCATGGCGCCGAGGAACATAGGTGAGCCGGAGCCATCCTCGCCGATAAACACGGGGGAGGAGGTGCCCATGATGACACCCATGGTGGCAATGGCACCAACAACGCCACCGCGAACCTCATAGACGAGGCGGCCGCCCGAGTAGGCGATAAGGATTGGCAGGAGGTACGTGACCATTGGGCTGACGAGTGTTCCGATGTACTCGTTGGGAGTCCAGCCCTTAGGAATGAAAAATGCTGTGATGATGCCCCAAGCGATGAACGCGCCGATGTTGGGCATGATCATCGACGACAGGAATGTGCCCAGTTTCTGAACGGCGACGCGGATGCCGCCCTTCTTTTCGGGCGCAGTTGCAGTAGTCAAAATTCTGCTCTTTCTGCTGGTAAGTGGATGACACAAAAGCAGTGTGAGGTACAGGTCACTTTTCAGGGTGAATCTGTGCTACATCACGATTTGCTTTGTATACATTACCAGTTTTGGTGGGACCAAACGCAAGCCTTTTTTTGGTGTGATGCAAACGATTGCATCGTGGTGAAAGGGTTGGGTGTGTTGGAGTGTCGTTGGCGGTGCTGGTTATTCCTCGACCTCGACGCTGAGGTGTGTCCACACCATGGGGTAGCCCATGAAGGTGGTTGCATTGTTGTAGTCGCTGATAATTTTCTGTCGAATACTGTTGATGTCTCCCTCATATATCTCAGGTTCGCCGTCTGGCCCGGATTCGTATCCGTCAAAGAAGGTGCAGGATTCGCGGTATTGGTGTGGTCCAACGCGTTCGAGGCAGAAGACGATTTCGGTGTCAGTGAAGAACGTTTCCTTTTCCTCGTTGAAGGTCCAGTGGTAGAGGGGCCATTCTTTGGCAATGAGGCGTTCAAGGTCTTGTGGGGTTGGTGTGTCCATGAGCTTTGTATTTTAGCAACTGTGCTGTATGTGATGATTGTGCCGTGATCTATCAAACTCGCGTTTCGGGCGGGTTTTTGTGCAGTTTGGTAGATCACAGGCTGGCGCCCGCAAAGTATGCTTATGCCCAAGCGCGAAAACACCCCATTTTCAGGCCTGGGCATAAGCAAATCTTCATGCAACCATGTGCACTAACGTTGTTCAAGGCGGCGACAGCGCCAAACCGCCACCAGAATCACCCTTCCGTCCATCCCTGCAGTGTTACACTAACCACAACGTCCATGTGGTGAGAAAGGAATCCCGCAAAGTGAAACTCGCAGTGATTGGCGGCGACGGTATCGGCCCGGAAGTAACTGCAGAAGCCCTGAAGGTTCTGAACACGGTCCGCAACGACATTGACACAACGGACTATGACCTGGGGGCGCGTCGTTACCTGAAAAACGGCGAGCTCCTCACCGACGCAGACCTTGCTTCCCTCCGCGAGCATGATGCCATCCTGTTGGGGGCCATCGGTGCGCCCGGCGATGTGCCGCCTGGTGTGCTCGAGCGCGGTCTTCTGCTGAAAATGCGCTTTGCCCTGGATCATCACGTGAACCTGCGCCCCGCCAAGCTGTACCCCACCTCCACCTCACCGCTGGCCAACCCGGGTGAGATTGACTTTGTGGTGGTGCGCGAAGGCACGGAGGGCCTGTACTGCGGAAATGGTGGCACGCTGCGGGAAGGAACCCCACACGAAGTCGCCTCAGAGTGAGCCAGAACACCCGCTACGGCGTGGAGCGGGTGGTTCGTGACGCATTTGGTCGTGCGCAGTCCCGTCGTAAGCACCTCACTCTGGTACACAAGACGAATGTGCTGGTCAATGCTGGTGGGTTGTGGCAGCGCACCGTGGATGAGGTTGCCACCGAGTTCCCAGAGGTGACCGTGGACTACAACCATATTGATGCCGCCACCATCTATATGGTCACGGACCCCGGCCGTTATGACGTCATTGTCACCGACAACCTTTTCGGTGACATTCTCACTGACCTTGCAGGTGCCGTCACTGGCGGAATCGGCCTCGCGGCCTCTGGGAACATTGACGCCACTAATGAGAATCCCTCCATGTTTGAGCCGGTGCATGGCTCGGCACCTGACATTGCCGGCCAGGGTATTGCGGACCCAACGGCCGCTATTCTTTCCGCCGCTATGCTCCTCCGCCACCTGGGGGACGTGGACAACGCCGAGCGTATTGAAGCTGCTGTTGCCCACGACGTCGCAACGCGTGGCGACGTCCCGATCCGCACCGCAGAGGTGGGGGACAGGATCGTAGCAATGCTGGCTGGGTAAAAATACCCTAAAGTAGGGGAATGACCGTTGAACTTGACGAGGTCCGCGACTTCCTCGCCGCGTCCGACCCTTTCGCCCAACTTCCAACCAACGAGCTGAGTGGGCTGCCCCGGCACATGTCCATGCGGTATGTGCGCCGCGGCGACACCATTATAAGCGCAGGCCAACCCAACGATATGCTCTTCATCATTCGCTCTGGGGCGGTGGATGTGCTGGACGGTGAGGGGACGCTGCTGGATCGTCGTGACGCGGGGCGATCCTTCGGGTTCTCCACCCTAATGGGGGACAACATCTGCCGCTATAGCATGATCGCCGTGGAAGACACGCTTCTCCTTACCATGCCGCGCGAACCCTTCGTCGAACTTGCCGAACGCAACCCCGAACTCGCCCGATTCTTCTCCGGGCAATCCGCACGCATGCGCGCAGCGGCAGCGCAGCTGAGGCAGGAAAGCTCCTCCGACGTGCTGCGCACCCAACTCGGGGACTTCAAAATACCCAACCCCGCCACCGTCACCCCGGACACCACCATTCAGGATGCCGCCCGCATTATGGAGGACAGAAACGTCTCCTCCCTCCTGGTCTCACGGGACGGGGGACTGGAAGGGATTGTCACCGACCGCGACATGCGCGGGCGCGTGGTGGCCAACAACATGGACGTGACCCTGCCGGTCACAGAGATCATGACTCCCAACCCCCGCGCCGTCACCTCCGATGCCCTCGCCTTCGAAGCGATGCTCATCATGGCGGACATGCGCATCCACCACCTGCCCGTGGTTGACGAGGGTGCCGTTACCGGCATTATCGCCTCCGCCGACATTATGCGGCTCCTCCGCCACGACCCCATCTACCTCACCGCCGACCTGTCCCGGCGAACCACCCCCGAAGACATGCAGGAGGTCTACGAATCCGCAGCCGACGTTGCCGTGCGGTTCATCGAACGCGGTGCCTCCGCAGAGGAAGTCACCGGCCTACTCACTGTGGCCGCAGACTCCCTGGCCAGGCGCCTGATCACCCTCGCTGAAGAACAACTCGGCCCACCGCCCGTCCCCTACGCATTTGTGGTGCTGGGCTCCCAAGGGCGGCGTGGCATGGGGCTCGCATCCGACCAAGACAACGCCCTCATCCTGGACGATTCCTACGACCCCGACCTCCACGGCGACTACTTTAAAAAACTTGCCGACTATGTGTGCACCGGCCTCGACTCCGCAGGTCAGGTTCTCTGCCCAGGCGACATGATGGCCATGAACCCCGACTGGCGCATGACCGTTACGCAATGGACAAACACCTTTCACACCTGGATCACCGCACCTGAGCCAGAGGCGCTGCTGCACGCCCAAACCTTCTTCGACATGCGCGCCATTCACGGGGTGCTGGAGCTGGCCGACAACGTCCACACCACCGCTGTTGACATGGCCGCACACTCCGGGAGACTCCACGCCCACCTGGCCACGCTGGCGGCGCGCCGGGAACCGCCTCTGGGTTTTCTTCCGGGGGTTTCGTGGTGGACCGCAGCGGCGATTACGCCAACACCCTCGACGTGAAAAAAGGTGGAACGGCGGCGATTGTTCAGATGGCGAGGCTATATGCACTCTCGGCGGGTATTGACGCCGTGGGTACCCGACCTCGGCTGCAGGCGGCGGCGTCGGCGGGTGCGGTGTCGGAACGCGGCGCGGAGGACCTGATTGATGCCTTCGACTTCCTCACCACCATTTCGCTGCGGCAGAACGCGGAGCAGCTGCGGCGTGGGCAGAAACCCAACTATCACATTGATCCGAAAGAACTGGGCAAACTCGACCGCGAACACCTGCGTGACGCGTTCCAGATCATTAAGGGAATGCAAAGCGCGCTGTCTACGCAGTATCCAGTGCGGAGCATGTGATGTTTGGGCTGTCCAGAAGGGAACGCGCGCTCAAAAAAGCCACCGGGTGCGTTGGCTGAGTTCTACCAAGTTTCGCAGCCCAGCCCCCGCGCGCGACTGACGGACCTGCCTATGCTGGCGGTGGACGTGGAAACCACCGGGCTTTCACCACGCGATGATCGGCTTTTGAGCATCGGGTGGGTACCCATAGACGGGGGTGCCGTTACGTTGGCCGGTGCGGGGCACATGGTGCTTCAACAACAGGACGGAACATCGGTGGGGGAGTCGGCCACCATCCACGGTCTGACCGACGATGCAGTACGCGCAGGCACACCCGCTGCTGAGGCGGTGACGGGACTGCTGCACGCGCTGCAAGGGCGCGTGATGGTGGTGCACTACGCCACCATGGAGCAAGGTTTTCTCTCCGCTGCCTGCGCTCAACATTTCGGCGCTGAACTGCACGTTCCCATCGTGGATACTTTTGCTGTGGAACGTCGACACATGGAACGCATGGGCACCTATCCACGTGGTGAAGACCTGAGGCTTGCACGTGTACGCCAGCGCTACGGCTTGCCTCAGTACCGCAACCACAATGCACTCACTGATGCCCTTGCCTGCGCAGAACTGTATCTTGCCCTCGCTGCCGCATCGCGGGGTACAACCCTGGCATCAATGCAGCCTTAGCTAACCCTATGGCTGTGTAATGATCCCCACATTGTAGGATGTGCCCTATGCGTTTTGGACGAATTGCTACCACTGAAGGAATGTGTTTCTGCGTCATCGAGGGTGATGGTGCAGACACTATGTGTAAAGAAATTGTTGGCCACCCCTTCGGGGACCCCGAATACACGGGCAAACAATGGCCCCTGGCTGATGTTCGGCTGCTTGCGCCGATGCTGCCTTCCAAAATTGTGGCAATTGGCCGTAATTACGCGGACCACGTGGCAGAAGTGTTCAAGAAAAGCGCCGAATCCCTGCCGCCCACCCTCTTTATCAAACCCCCCACAGCTGTCATTGGGCCCGGCGCTGCCATTAAAATCCCCGACTTTGCCACCAACGTGGAATTTGAGGGCGAACTCGCTTTGGTTATTGGGCGGGCTTGCAAAAACGTCAAGGCAGAGGACTGGAAAACCGTCGTGCGTGGCTACACCATCATCAATGATGTGTCCTCCCGCGACTTGCAATTCTCCGATGGGCAATGGGCCCGCGCTAAAGGAATGGACACCTTTGCGCCTTTGGGCCCCTGGATTGAAACCAACCTGGATGCCATTGACTTGGGCAATCTGCCCATCAAGGCGCACCTTACGCATGATGGCACCACCGAGACCAAGCAGGACTCCAACTCCACCCAAATGATCATGAGCGTTGGCGAAATTATCGAATACATCACCGCCTCCATGACCCTGCTTCCCGGCGACATTGTGTCCACCGGCTCCCCGGCGGGTACCGCGCCCATGGTTCCCGGCGACTACATTGAGATTGAAATCCCCGGAATCGGCCGACTAGGAAACCCCGTTGAACGCGCATAACCACTCCGACGATCCCTATGCCGAATCGGAACAACTCTGGAGCGGCAACCCCAACGATGCCCTGATCAGGGAAGTTCAGGGCCTAGTCGCCGGCGATGCGCTGGATGTGGGAGCAGGGGGAAGGTGCCGACGCCGTGTGGCTGGCTAAGCAAGGCTGGGTCACCACAGCCGTGGAACCCTCGGCCATTGCCTGCGACAGGATTGCCGAGGCAGCCACGAAGGCAGCAGTGCAGGTCACCATCATGCAGGAAACACTTGCCGGCGCGGAGCTGGGCACCTATGACCTCGTGAGTGCCTTCTACATGCCGCTGACCCCCAACACTGTTCCTGTGCTGTGCGACGCCGTGGCACCCGGTGGCACTCTGCTGTTTGTGCACCACAAAGACATGCCTCACAAAGACATTCTTGCACCAGCCGACCTGGCTGAGGCGCTCCCCAGCGACTTCACCGTGGATAAACTCACCACCACCTCGCGATCAGTCACGGGCGGAGCTGGCGTAGAGCACACCGCCGACGTGGTGCTGCTGGCACGCCGATCACTGTAGGCCCAGCGCGCGCATAATGGTGCGCAGCTTGGCGGTGGTTTCCGCAAGCTCCTTGTCGGCAGAGGAACTTGCCACAATGCCGCCACCAGCCCAGGCGCGTGCCGACGCCCCGCCTGCTGCGATCTCCGCGCAGCGGATAGCAACCATGTACTCACCGTCGCCATCGCTGGTGCACCAGCCGACCGCACCAGAATAGAAGCCGCGATCTGTTTCCACCGAGCTGATCAAATCCTCTGCCGCATGCAGGGGAGTGCCGCACACAGCCGGAGTGGGGTGCAAATTCAGTGCCAGTTCCAACGCGGACATATTTTTATCCCGCAGGGTTCCTGTAATGGGGGTGGCCAAGTGCCACATCTCATTAGTGCGGGTCAATTCTGGGTGATTCGGAACATCCAGCGATGAGCACAATGGTTCCAACACATTCACCAAATGGTTGACGACGAAAGTGTGCTCGTCGAGATCCTTGGCGTTGGTTCGCAATTGTTGACCGATAAAGCAATCCACATCGCGGTCCTCCACCCGGCCAGCCGAACCCGCCAATGGATACGCGCTCACTGTCGAGCCTTCGCGTTTAATCAACACTTCAGGCGAGGAACCCACGAGCGTTCGGCCCTGATAACGTCCGCCTGCTGGGCTCAAATCCACCACAAAACCATCCTTGTTGTGCGATTGATCAATGAGCCGTGCCGCAATTGCCAAAGGGTCAACCGGTGGATTGAACTGAATATCCACCGAGCGTGCTAACACAATCTTTTCCAGGACGCTGCGCTGAATGGTGGAAATAGCGGCGGTAATGCGATCCTCGTGTTCTTTGGGTGACGGATCGAAACCGACAATCGATGCGTTGATGGTGCTGCCGGAACCCAGACGATAATAGGAATGCGGTTCCAGCGGGCCGTCGTCACGCACAAAAGACTCGGGGACGGTGAGAGCGGCGGCGTCGTCAAGCGAAAACGGCAGGGCACCTACCACGATCTCGCACTCGCCAGCCTTCAGAGCTGCGGCTGCGGCCCACGGGTCCGTGAACGTAGCAGCCGAACCCTGGGCGCGCACCGAACCATGGACGCGGGACAGTAAAAAGTCAGGCGCGGTAGACGGGCGAGAGGGACACATGACTAATCAGCATAGTCTGCCCATGGTGGGTTTTAAGACTTCACCCGGCAGACCGGGGGAAGACGGGTGTGCACTAAACTAAATAGCCATGTCTGATGTTCGCGTCCGCTTCTGCCCGTCACCCACCGGCACTCCTCACGTAGGGATGGTCCGCACCGCACTGTTCAACTGGGCGTATGCCCGGCATACGGGTGGAAAACTCATCTTCCGCATCGAAGATACCGATGCCGCGCGCGACTCCGAAGAGTCCTATCAGGCCATTATTGACTCCCTCACCTGGCTGGGTATGGACTGGGATGAGGGTGTAGTCACCGGAGGGCCCAACGAGCCTACCGGCAGAGCCAGCGCATGGACATCTACCTGGACGTACTAGAAAAACTGAAGGACGCGGGGGAGGTGTACCCCCTCCTACTCCACACCCGAGGAAGTCGAGGAACGCCACAAAGCCGCAGGCCGCGACCCTAAGCTAGGCTACGATAATTACGACCGCGAACTTACCGCCGACCAGATTGCGGCCTTCGAGGCCGAAGGGCGCAAACCCGTGTGGCGTCTGCGCATGCCCGACCACGATTGGGAATGGACCGACCTCGTGCGTGGCGACATCAGCTTCAAAGCCAGCACCCAGCCCGACTACGTGGTGGCGCGCTCCAACGGTGCACCTCTGTACACGCTGGTCAACCCTGTCGATGATGCCCTCATGGGCATCACCCATGTCCTGCGCGGTGAAGACCTGCTGCCCTCCACGCCCCGCCAGCTTGCGCTATACGACGCCCTGAAACGTATCGGGGTAGCCACCCACACGCCGGAATTCGGGCACCTGCCGTTCGTGATGGGGGAAGGCAACAAAAAACTGTCCAAGCGCGACCCCCAGTCCAACCTGTTCAACCACCGCGATGCCGGAATCATCCCCGAAGGAATGCTCAACTACCTGGCGCTCCTGGGCTGGTCCCTCGACTCTGATCGCGACATTTTCAGCGTCTCCGAGCTGATCGATGCCTTCGATGTGGCCGACGTACTGAGCAATCCTGCGCGCTTTGACCAGAAAAAACTCGAAGCCATCAATGCCGACCACATCCGCCTGCTGCCTTTGGAGGATTTCTCCGCACGCCTGCGGACTTACCTGGAAGACTATAAAGGCTTCCCGGCATCCTACCCAGATGACAAGTTCAGGTTTGTGGCGGAACTGGTGCAGACCCGCATCAAAAAACTCGATGATGCCTGGGACCTGGTGCGATTCCTGATTGTGTCGGATGAAGAACTGGTGCTCGACGAGAAATCCGCACGCAAAAACCTGAAAGAAGACGCTGTTCAGCCGTTAGAGGTAGCCATATCCGTGCTATCCGACGTGCCGGACTGGGACACTGCAAGCATTGAATCGGCACTGCAGAAGGCACTGATTGAAGATCTTGGGTTGAAGCCCCGCAAAGCCTACGGCGCGCTGCGGGTTGGTATCTCAGGCCAGGCCATCTCGCCGCCGTTGTTTGAATCCATGGAATTGCTGGGGCGCGAGTCCACGCTGGCGCGGCTGCGTGCAGCACGGGAGGTAACACCGTACTCAGCTGAGTAAGAAGCGTGTTGACCTTGGGATTTGTGTGTCAAGGTCAACTGTGGTTATATTATTCCTCGTTGCACAGCATGGTTCAACAGCAATGTGCACAGTGGCCTATGGTGTAATTGGCAACACTACGGTTTCTGGTACCGTCATTCTTGGTTCGAGTCCAGGTAGGCCAGCAGCGAAGAAATTCGCGTCCTATAAGCCCCGTTCGTCTAGCGGCCTAGGACGCCGGCCTCTCACGCCGGTAACACGGGTTCAAATCCCGTACGGGGTACATCAACTAAAACCGCCTTGAAGTGTAGTGGCTTTAAGGCGGTTTTGCGTTTGCGTGCCTCAACATGGGAAAACTTTATGTAGAGGCTCCCTCTATGGCGATGCTGCATGTCCCAGTCCCAGGGCCAGAATACGGGATGAGAACCAGGTGAGTTTTGTCGCTGGCGCTTGATAGTTCCTGGACAAGTCCCTGGTGAAGAGCACAGATAAGTTTGGAAGGGTGGGGTACTTTTTTGCTGACAAAGGGGCAGCTATTGAGGGTGATGCGTGAGGGGGGAGTCGTTGTCATCGGTCTCCAGGGCCGGGTCAAATCCCATATCCCGGAGAGTAACAAGGGCGGGGGAGAGTGAGTCGTATGACTGCTCCCAACCAGTACCCACATTCATGTTGCGTGCCCATTTTCGGCCAAGCTGCTGCGCGTGCTTGAGTTCGTCATTGCTGGGATTGTCAGGATCACCTATTAGTTCGACCAGGGTGGACACCAGTGACGTGTATTCTTGCGCTATTGAGCTGTTATTGGGGATCCTGACGTGGAACACTAGCGAAGGTCGACCACGTCCCTGTTTACGGGCTGGTACCGCCTGTACTGCCTCACGTTTCATAAGCTCATCAAGATGGCCGCGAACCGTGTTGACGTGCATGTTCAATTGGCTCGCGATGTCGGTGACACGTGCACCATTATCAAATTTTTGAAGAGTATCTAATACTTCACGCTGTTTGGGGCTGAGCCGCAGTGATTCCACGAACAGTTGTGTTACTGAACGTGGGGGTTGTACGCTGCTGCGACTCATCATGACTTCTTCTGTGCATGAACGTTGTGAACGTTAATATTTAATGCTTTAATTACACATTCTACGGTCATTCCAACCTCTAGTCCCAGTGTAAGCGCCGAATTTGCCGTTATGGATGCCATCACGTACACCTGGCCGATAGACACAGTTACTACAACATGTGAGGCTGCACCAATCCCGTGATTAACGGCATCAATGCTGGTGACAGTGCCTTTCCATACGTTGCGTGCAGATTCATTATGCTCGTCTGCTTCGGCGCTGACAGTTCGTAGCGTTACCGCATTGGGAAGGAATGTGACAGTGGTGGTGTCTCCTACCTGCGGTGCCACGTCAGAGAATAAAATTCCGACAATTGTGATGTCACCAGCTTGTACCGTCACAACGTTGTTTTCAACGGCGCTGACGTCACCCACAATCCGGTTGACAGACAAGAGTGTAGACACAAATGCTGTAGGTGGGTGCTGCACAATCTCTTCCGCTGCGTCATCAGCCACAACCACTCCATTCTCCATTACCACCACATGGTCAGCCATACCTGAAAGGTCAATGGGGTCGTGTGTGACCATGATTGTTGTGCGGTCTCCGGCGGTGGCATGAAGAAGCTGACGCCAACGAAATGTCGACTCCACATCGACTGCGGCTAACGGTTCATCAAGGACAAGGACCGCCGGCCGCGCCCCCAATGCCCGCACAAGCGCCACCTGAGCGGCCTGTCCACCGGATAGCGCAGGAATGGGGACATTGGCTAGCTCGGTAAGACCCGCGGCATCGAGAAGCTGCGCCGTGAGTGTTGCTGACCTGGTAGACATAGTGACGGCTTGTGACACTGTCGCAGTAGGCGGGAGCCCAGGAGCCTGCGTCAGCAACACGATGCCCTGTTTAGGTGTGACTGTCGCGCCCCGCAACCGCCCCGTAAGTAGCCTGGTTAGGGTGGTTTTCCCAGATCCGTTGGGTCCAATGATCGCAGTCAGTTTATTGGCAGGGAAGCGCGTATCGACGCTCCCGTACCTCACCGTTACGTCCACGCCACCGCTGGTAGGGCTAGTGAGTTCGCGAAAGCGGTCTACGTCCAACGTTCCTATTGCACGCGGACACTGGCGAGGCTGGCGCGCCATGAACGTGGGCAATGCGGCTGCAATCAGCGACAATACCGCCAACATAATGAGGATTGCGGCCAACACATACGCGCGCTGCTGGTTGACCTCCCGCTCCACATAAATGCCAACCGGCATCGTTCGTGTCACCCCAGGCAGCGAACCGGCAAACGTGAGGGTCGTGCCAAACTCGCCCAACGAACGGGCAAAAGCCAAACTCGCTCCCGCAGCAATGGAAGGGGACAACGCTGGAAGCGAAAAATTTTCCATGTAATAGCCCACGGCGACATGCCCACTCCCAGCTGCCGAAGCCATCACCTCGCGGTCTATCTGCCGCAGTGCCGAATCGACAGACGCCACTACAAACGGCAACCCAACAAACACATGAGCTAGCACCACACCAGGAAAAGCGAAAGCAAACTGAAGCCCCAGAGCGTTCAGCAGCGGGGCGGTAATACCACGACGCCCTAGGGCCGCAGTAAGGGCCAAACCTCCCACCACGGGGGGCATGGCCAACGGCAGAAACACCAACAGCCGTACCACCCCAGCACCGCGTTGCATCCCGCTTAGCCATACCGCCAAGGCAACACCCAACACGGTGGTAATTGCGGCAGCCCATGCCGCAGACGTGAGTGTTACTTTCACCATCGTGATGGTGTCTGCTTCACGGGCGATGGACCACACAGTTGACCACGGAATTCGTAAACCCAGGGCAACCAATGGTCCGACCACCAGAAGCAGTGCACCAATCGCAACAAAAGCAAACACCACCGGCACTCGCTGCGACACAGGACGCAGAGTGACGGTGGTGTTGGAACTACCAGATAGTTCAGGCATTACTGTACCGGTGTGAAACCGTGTTTCTCCCAGACAGCAGCCATTTCCTTGCTGGCCAGCAGATCCAGAAGCTGGGTAGCCTCAGCCTGGTGACCGGACGTGGTGGTGACAGCCGCTACAAGATCATTGGGGTGCTTATCGGCATGAGGAATCTCAATAACCTTCACTGCATCACCCGCCGCAGCGGCATCAGTACGGTACACCCAGCCGGCATCGGCTTCGCCGGAGGTGACTTTGCCGAGAACATCAGACACGGATTGCTCCAGGCTCACCGGATTGAGCTCAATATTGTTCTCTTTCATCAGAGTCTGAGAAATGTCTCCGCATGGCACCTGCGAATCGCACAGCACTACCTTCGCATTTTTCAGCGTGTCGTCTACTCCAGTGATGCCAGCAGGATTGTCGGCAGGAACCACCATCACCATAGAGTTTGTGGCCACCACCTTAGGATCCTTCGCGTTACCGGCCTCTACTGCCTTCTTCATGTTCTTCTGGTCCGCAGAAATAAACAAGTCACCAGGGGCACCGTCTGCAAGCTGCTGCACCAAATTCGACGAACCACCATTGACGTACTCCAAGGTTTGCGATGGAGTCAGATCAGCGGCCAGTTTCGACAAATCATCATTGACAACACGCGTGGAGGCTGCGCCCAATACCGTCAACTTCACAGATTCCGCTGTGGTACTGCTACCGGGGGACGATGTGGTTGAACCAGAATTGGAGTTACCGCTGCAGGCAGCAGCAGTGATCATGATCGCAGCGCCCAATGCAACGACAGTGGCGAGTAAACGAACAGGCTTCATAGATATCCCTTCAATAGGCAACGAGATTCAGGCACCAGACCATCGTGCTTCATTGTCCAACTGCTTCTTATTAGAGCGGATGGGCTCCCATGCTGGATTGTGACGCGCCGGGGTAGTGGTGATGTCGCGCGAACGATACACCACATACGGACGGGTCACGTATCCAACCGGTGCAGAGAATGCATGCACCAGTCGGGTAAACGGCCACACAGCCAGCAGGGTGAAGCCCGCGATAATGTGCAGTTTAAACTGCCACGGAACATCGGCCATCAACTCTGGGTTGGGGTTGAGAATAAACAGTTGGCGCAGCCATGGGAGATTGTTTCACGGTAGTCGTAACCGTGGGCTCCACCAAACACCTGCAGTGACACTGTTGCGATACTGCCGGTGGCAATAGCTGCAGCCAGCAGCACATACATCACCTTGTCTGACGATGATGTTGACAGGAACACAGAGCGGTGTACCACGCGTCGGTAAATCAGCCCAATTAGCCCCAACACCACGGCGATGTCCGCGATGGTGCCGGGAATAGTAGCAATAAGGTGGTAGGCGTGGTCAGAAACGCCGACAGCACGGGTGAAGGCTTTCGGGATGGCCAAACCCATGATGTGGCCAATAATGACAAACATCATGCCCCAGTGGAATAACGGTGAGCTCAAGCGGAGCAGGCGGGATTCATAAATCTGGGAGGAGTGGGTTGTCCAGCCAAACTGATCAGTGCGCCAGCGCCAGAAAACACCAATCACAAATGCGACGATGCTCAGCCAGGGAAAAGCCACCCAGAGAAACATTTCGATGTGAGACATATCGAGTCCTTCTAGGATTGGTCGGGGTTGGTTGTTGGGAATGGTAGCGGAGAACCAAGACCCACAAGTTCTGTAGGTGGCCCGCTTGTAATCAGATCAAGGTAGCGGTCGGCGGTTTCCTGATCAATGGGGGGGAAGCGACATGCATACTGCCCTGATGAGATGAGCAAAAGGCGAATGCAGTCCCTCCAAGGCAGCGCGCAGTACTTCGAGACCGTCGCGATGTGCCGACAGTATTTCTGTTGCAGTGACGTGGGCTGCTCCACTAGACAGCGCCGCAGCCTCAAGGACAACACAAAGGTGGTCGGGGAGTTCATCGCGTACCTGCTCAAAACCCAGTGCCTCCAGCTGCTGACGGAACGCCACGATGGCCGCACCACGCTGCCGAGTATCACCGACAGCGTAGTAACTGAGAAACAAAGAACAGCGTCGACGCTGGTCAAATGTTTCTACGTAGTGTTCCTCAATGCCGCGTGGGCCAAGAACCCGGACGGCGTCGAGAAACGCCGTAAGTTCCGCCTGGACTGGTAGCGACAACATATCGAGTTGTGACTCTACAGCAGCAATCTTTTCAGCAAGATGCTCGTCCGGGTAGTCAAGCAGTACTGATGCAGCCATGTACAGTACCTGCCGCTGCTGTTCAGTCATCTGCACAGCGGGAATACTGTCATCTGGTACTACACCAGTGTGGGTGCGTTTCATTGAGCACCCCGGTCAGGGAACATGCCTGCTGGGCGTTCGCCGTTAGACCACGACACCAGAGAAATCTTGGATGCCTGTGAATCGCCGCTGCCACATCCGCTCGAACATGCCTCTGGTGCGCCCATACTAGATCGTCGAGCAGCTTTACCGGATTGGTTGGGTCCACGTCGCCAAACGGATCAAGTGAGGTGATGCCACGGGGCGATTCTGGGGAAGCGGTTGGAATGACATAGCGATCGTCGTACTTGGCAATGGCAAGCAAACGATACATGGCCTCAATTTCCTTGCCGGTCATGCCAACTGACTGTGCGATCTCCTCGTTGGGCTCATTGCCCAAATTGATATCGCGCATGTAGGAGCGCATTGCTGCAAGTCGACGAAGTGATTTTTCCACTGGTCGCGTGTCGCCAGCGGTGAACAAACCAGCCAAGTACTCTAGCGGAATGCGCATGGTGGACAAGTTGTCAGCAGCACCTTGTGGTCCTCGCCATCCAAACCAGAGGCGGTCACCGAATCCACCACCGGAGAAAGCGGCGGCACGTACCACACCATGGGCAGCGTGCGGTACTCCGGGTGAAGCGGCAGAGCAAGGTCGTAGCGGAAAATCAGATCCCAAATCGGAGACTGTTGCGCAGCATCAATCCAGGAGTGTGGAATACCCTCCGCAATTGCTGCCTCCACCACACGAGGGTCATGGGGATCAAGCAGAATGGAACGCTGTGCCTCGTAGAGATCCTGCGGATCTTTCGTTGCGGCTGCTTCAGGTACCCGGTCGGCGTCGTAAAACAGCACACCCAGGTAACGCAGGCGTCCGACGCACGTTTCGGAGCACACCGTTGGCTGCCCAACCTCAAGGCGTGGGTAGCACAACGTGCATTTCTGCCTTGCCCGACTTATGGTTGAAATACACCTTCTTGTACGGGCATCCCGACACGCACATGCGCCAGCCGCGGCACCGATCCTGGTCCACCAGCACAATGCCGTCTTCGGTTCGCTTGTACATTGCGCCTGAAGGACATGAGGAGACACACGTGGGGTTCAGGCAATGCTCGCAGATGCGGGGCAGATAGAACATGAAGGAGTCTTCGATCTCCTTGCGCACCGTGAGGTTCATCTGCTGCAAAACTGGGTCATTATCCAACGTGGCTGTTGAGCCGCCGAGGTTATCGTCCCAGTTAGAAGACCACTCGATCTTATCTATTTCACGGCCATCCAGCTGTGAAATCGGGCGTGCAGTTGGCTGGGTAGCCTGTCCACGAGGCGCGGAAAGAAGACGATCATACTCGTAGGTCCACGGCTCGTAGTAATCATCAATAGTGGGCAGCTTTGGGTTGTGGAAGATGGTCATCAGCTTCTTCAACCGACCACCGGCGCGTGGCTTCAACCCACCGGAACTGGTGCGAACCCAGCCGCCTTCCCACTTATCCTGGTCCTCCCAGCCACGCGGATAGCCCACGCCCGGCCTGGTTTCCACGTTGTTGAAGTAGATGTACTCAGTACCTTCGCGGTTGGTCCATGCCTGTTTACATGTGACAGAACACGTGTGGCAGCCGATGCACTTATCCAGGCTCATCACCATAGCGATTTGTGCCATTACTTTCATTAGAACTGCACCTCCTGGGAGCGGCGACGGATTCGGGTTACTTCATCACGGTTGTTTCCGGTGGGGCCGATGTAGTTGAACCCATAAGTGAGGTGTCCATAGCCGCCAGCCACGTGAATCGGCTTAATCATGATTCGAGTCAGAGAATTGTGGGTACCACCGCGACGCCCCGTGTGCTCGTTGACGGGGGTTCCAGCAGTACGTTCCTGTGCGTGGTTCATAAACACCGTGCCCTCGGGGATACGGTGCGACACGATTGCACGGGCAGAAACAATACCGTTTCTGTTGTATGCCTCAATCCAATCGTTGTCTTTGACTCCCAGCTTTTTCTGCGTCTTTATTAGACATCCAGATCACCTGTCCACCGCGAGAAATAGACAGCGTGTGCAGGTTGTCAAAGTACTGGGAGTGAATGGACCACTTGTTGTGCGTGGTGAGGTAACGCACCGTCACCTCAGTGTCGCCATATTGACTTGTGCCAACTTCGCCGGGTCCTACTTCACCGTTGATATGGATGTGGTCAAACGGTGGACGGAATATGGGGAAAGACTCGCCATAATCCATGAAACCAGTCGTGATCCAGGTAGTAATGCATGCGGCCTGACAACGTGTGCCACGGCTTGTCATACTCCAGGTTGATGGAAAACGCGGTGTAGCGCCGACCGTTCTTCTTCGACCCAGTCCACTCTGGGGAAGTGATCACTTCCGTGGGGCGTTCTTTAATATGGTCCCAGTTGATGCGCGTTCCCTCTACATCAGAAACCAGATCCATCATGTCTACGCCGACACGTGCACCTTGATTCTTGAACCCTTCAGCGGCTACCTCACCGTTGGTGACGCCAGACAGATGCAACACGGCCTGAATGGCCTTAACAGCACTGTCAAGTCGGGGGCGCTCACCGGCAGATTCAGTCTCGCTCACGCCGTTAATCAGTTTGAGCTCTTCCACCTGCTTAGACACGTTATACGCCGTGCCATGCACGCCGGTGCCAAGGTCACCCGTCAGGGGCCCAAATGAGTCCACTTCTCATACACCTTGGTGTAATCCCGGGTCACTGGAACCAACTTAGCCATGTTCTTACCTGGGCGGTATCCCTCCTGCTCAACATTCGGAACAACGCCACTTGGCATATTCAACTCATCTGGTGAATCGTGGCCCAAAGGCGCAGTAATCACATCCGTTTGAGTTCCCAGCCAGCGCCCGGCCATCCGCGTGAATGCCGCCGACAGATCGCGGAACACCTCAAAATCTGTTCGCGCATCCCACGGTGGGTTAATTGCCGCGTTGAAGGAATGGACAAAGGGGTGCATGTCGGTCGTAGAGAGGTCATGCTTCTCGTACCACGTTGCCGCTGGCAAGACGATGTCCGACACCAATGTAGTTGAGGTACTACGGAAATCCGTGGTCAACATCAAGTCCAACTTGCCGTCCGGTGCCTCATCCTGCCACGTCAGCGATGTAGGCCGCTCACCCGGCTTCAATTCCTCGGCGGTGGAATCAGAATCCACGCCCAGCATGTGCTTCAGGAAAAACTCCGTGCCCTTTGCCGAGGAACCCATCAGGTTGGTTCGCCAGTTCAACAGAATACGGGGGAAGTTGACGGGGTTATCGGGGTCTTCCGCAGCAAACTTCAGCTCACCAGAATTAAGCTGCTCAACGATGTAATCCTGAACCGACATGCCCTTTCTTCAGCTTCAGGTGTAAGCAGCAACGGATTGCGGTTGAACTGGGGATAGCTAGGCATCCACCCACGCTTCATTGCCTCAATCAGGGTGTCGGCCGTCATCTTGTCGCCCACGGTTCCACGATTTGCCAACGGTGATGCAAGACGTGATGCCTTGGTGTTGTCGTAACGCCACTGGCTGGTGGTCAAATAATAGAACCCAGTGGAAATCATCTGGCGTGGTGGGCGGTTCCAGTCCAGAGCAAACGCATACTGGGACCAGCCGTTCATCGGCCGGAGCTTCTCCTGGCCAACGTAGTGCGCCCAGCCTCCACCATTGACACCTTGGGTGCCACACATGGAGGTCAAGGCCAAAAATGTGCGGTAGATGGCATCGGCGTGGAAGTAGTGGTTGACACCAGCGCCCATGATGATCTGCGACCGGCCGCCGGAATCAATGGCGTTTTGTGCGAACTCGCGGGCAATGCGGATTGCACCTGCGGCAGGTACTCCGGTGAGTTCTTCCTGCCAGGCTGGGGTGCCGACGGCAGATGCGTCGTTGAAATCGACTGGCCACTGACCTGGCAGATGCAAGTCAGGGCGGTTAACACCGTAGTGTGCCAGCATGAGGTCGTAGACGGTGGTGAACAATCGTCCACCAATCTCTCGTACCGGGACGCCACGATTCACAACACCTGCGCCTACTGGTCCCTCGGTATCTGCACCACTGGCAGGAAGGTCGAAACGCGGGAAGAGAACCTCGGCGGTACCAAAACCATTGGTTTCGGCGATAGACATCACCGGTTCTGCGGTGTCGAGACGCAAGTTCCATTTGCCGACGCCCTCGTCACCGTACCTGTCGGCGAGGGTTCCGCCTGGGTCACGATGGTCCCGTCGGCTTCAATAGTGAGCAGACGGTGGGTGGCGTTGGGGGTGCCGGACAATGTGGGAGCGGCATCGCCAAGGTCAGCGGCGGTGACAAATTTACCAGGCGTGTAGGTCCCGTCGTCGCGCTTGTCTAGGTAGACAAGGAACGGCGAGTCGGTGTATTTACGCATGTAGTCCATGAAGAACGGCGTCTTTTGGCCAACATGGAACTCCGAAAGAATGACGTGACCCATGGCGAAGGCGAGAGCGCCGTCAGTGCCAGGGGCGATGCGTAGCCATTCATCAGCAAATTTTGTGGAATCAGCGAAGTCTGGGGACACCACCACGACTTTTGTGCCCTTGTAGCGGGCTTCCACCATGAAGTGTGAGTCTGGGGTACGGGTGACTGGAATGTTAGAACCCCACATCATCAGGTAACTGGAATTAAACCAGTCGCCTGATTCGGGCACGTCCGTTTGATCTCCAAACGTTTGAGGAGACGCAGGCGGCAAGTCCGCGTACCAGTCGTAGAAGCTCAATGCTACGCCGCCAATGAGCTCCAGAAAACGCGTTCCCGCGCCATAGGAGATCTGCGACATGGCCGGAATGACGGTGAAGCCAGCGATGCGGTCGGGGCCGTGCTGACGGATGGTGTAGACATGTGCGGCGGCAGCAATCTCAATGGCTTCCTCGTAGGGGATGCGAATGAGCCCACCTTTGCCGCGCTCTTTCACGTAGGCGCGCCGCTTGTCGGGATCTTCAACAATGCTGCGCCACGCCAGTACCGGATCGCCGTGTTCCTTTTTTGCTTCCCTATACATGTCCACTAGCACGCCACGCGCGTAGGGGCTGCGGATGCGTGTAGGGGAGTAGGTGTACCACGAAAACGACGCGCCGCGGGGGCAGCCGCGGGGCTCGTAGTCTGGCATTTCCGATCCAGTGGTGGGGTAGTCCACGGCCTGGGATTCCCAGGTGATCACGCCGTCTTTGACGTAGACCTTCCAGGAGCATGAACCAGTGCAGTTCACTCCGTGGGTCGAGCGCACTACCTTGTCGAATGCCCAACGGTCGCGATAAAACACATCCGCTTGACGGCCGCCTTTCAAGAACAACTGTTGGCCGGCGGGGCCAGTTTCACCACGGCGGAGAAAACTGCCTAGGTTAAAGAGAGGATTGGGCGGGTTATGGGTATGAGCCATGTTGTCAGAGTTCCTATCAGGATGAGTGCAGCATCTGGGATAAGATCAGCCTGGGTACGGGGCGTTGGGTCGGGCGTAGTAGACCCACACCAACACGTTGGTGATAACGAAGAAGATCACACAACCCCAGAAGAATGTTGATGCGGCCATCATGGAGAGCATGATGCCCACAATGAATGGTCCGAAAGCGCCAACTGCGCCGGTCCAACCAATGACACCACCAGCTTGGCGCTTGGGCAAAATCATGGGCATTTGCTTGAATGTCCCTGCGTTGCCAAGGCCCGTGAAAGAAGAAGAACACGAGCATGGCGGTGAGGAACCAGGTGAATTCAGAGGGGTCTTTGGGATTCAAGTAGAGTGCAGCCCAGCCGAGGGAGACTGCCATGCCAACGCCGCCGATGAATGTCCAGATTGCACCACCGAATTTATCGCACAGCGGTCCCCACAATGCACGTACACCAGCACCGACAAGCGGCCCAAGGTAGGCATATGCCGCACCGGTGGGTAGGCTTGCCGCATCGTGAGTTCGGCCAGGGAAGAGCTTGGACCATAGATCTGGTTGATCAGCAAGCCAAGTTGTGCGGCGAAGCCGGAGAACGCACCGAATGTCATGAGGTAAACGATGGTGAGTATCCAGGTGTTTTTGTTGCCAAAGATGTCGATTTGTTGGCGGAAATTTGCCTTGATAGGCACGTCTTTGAGAGCAAACCATGCGACGGCTGCTGCCACTAGTGCCCACGGCACCAAAACGATAGCAGCGTTGTGGACAAAGATTTCCTTACCTGCGTGGGTACGTTGTGGCGCGATAAAGGTGATGCCCAGCAACCCAAATCCCATAATCCATGGACCAAGGAATTGGATGAGGGAAATACCAAAGTTGCCAATGCCGGCTTGCAAGCCCAACGCCGTTCCAGACAGGCGCTTGGGGAAGAAGTACCCGGTAGAGGGCATGAAGCCAGAGAAGACGCCGCCGCCAATGCCGCAGATAAACGACAACGCGAGCAAGGCCCAGTATGGGGTGCTTGTGTTTTGGACGGCAAAGAACCATCCCACCATGGGGATGATGAACAGCAGCGAAGACATGGTCACGAGTTTGCGGGTACCCATGATGGGCGGAAGGAACGTGAAAATCAGGCGGAAGAATCCGCAAGCAAGTCCCGGAATTGCCGTCAACCAGTACAGTTGGCTCTTCGATAGGGAGAAGCCTATGTCGTTAAGCAGGGGGGCGATTGCAGAGACGAGATACCACGTGCAAAAGCCAATAATGAGGGAAAACGTCGAGATCCACAGGGTGCGCCATGCGATGCCGGAATCCCAGTTCTTTTCATCTTCTGGGTCCCAGTTGTGCAGGACATGCCCTTTTGTTGGTCTCGCTTCAGAGTCGGGGGTAGTCATTTCGTTCACCTGTCCAGTGGAGGGTGGGAATGATGGTTTGTAGTATCTTCAAGTTATCAGGTCTGGCCTGCAGAGTTCCAGATAAACACGGAAAAAATCGTGTTAAATTAGGTAACGTTAGTGTTGCCGAAATCATCAATGCAGGTAAGAGCGTAACCTGACACCACAACTCCACCCATTTAGGTCCGAAAAAACAACATTAGGGAACATATCATGGCACCAAAAAACCCACCCGCTAACACCCCATCCAACGAGCGTTTGACCGCAGCTATCATCGTCATTTCAGATCGCGCATATAGCGGTGAACGTCCCGATGCTGCGGGCCCAGCCGCAGCTCAACTCTTTGAAAGTCATAACGTGGATGTGCGGGAATCCGTCGTTATCCCAGAAAACAAAGAAGCCATCACCGACGCACTGACCTCCGCGCAAGAACAGGGACATGACATCATCCTGACCGCCGGTGGCACAGGACTGAAACCTAACAACGTGACCCCCGAGGCGACCCGTCCGTTCATTGATACTGAACTACCAGCGCTGGCGATGCATATCTTCTGTGAAGGAGTAAAAAATAGCCCACGAGCTGGCTTGACTCGCGGGCTTGTCGGTGTGACGAGCCGTGACGAGACCGCAGCACTGATTATCAATGCACCTGGATCCGTTGGCGGTGTCACTGACACCATCACTGTCATTGGTCCGCTTTTACCCAGCATTTTCGAGCAGCTGGGCAAGCATATCTAACGACGTACTATTATTAAGCACGGCAAAAACCAGTAAAAATTAGCCGCCAGCAAACGGTGGTAGCACATCCACGCGGTCGACACCTGTAAGGGAGGCATCAGGCTGCACATGATGACCATCCGCAAGAAAAGAACACTGCCCAAAAATCTCCGCCAGGGTCATACCAGCGGCTGTTGTCTCACTATGCTCAGCTGCTAGCTCTTCCAACAACTCACCCAATGTGTTGGGTACCAGTTCCCGAGATTCAACTGCCACTCCGGCTGCCGCACGCGCCGCAGCAAAATAATGTACTTGCATACCCCGCATTGTAGAGAGAAACCACCATGCTGACACCACAACAGCACGCCGAGGCCATACTGAGGCGCCTCCCGCCGCGTGCGACAGTAACTCTGCCGCTTCTCGACGCCGCCAACTACACCTTAGCTACGGACCTCACGGCGCCTTTTGACTCACCGCGATTTGATAACTCCCAGATGGATGGCTACGCGCTTTCGTCTGCTCAGCAACAACGCACGCCAGCAGTGTTCACAGTGGGGCCAACCGTGGCTGCAGGTGCGGACCCTGATGAGCTTTATCCTGAAGGTTTAGGCGACAGCGTCGCGCCCATCATGACAGGGGCGAAACTCCCACGCGGTACCACGACTATCGTCCCCGTCGAAGAGTGCCAACCCGACACCTTTACCGACGATGAGGTCCACATACCGTCAGTGCCGCAGCAACAGTATGTCCGCAAAGCTGGATCAGATTCCGCCGCTGGTTCTCTTCTTCTTCGGGCAGGAACCCGACTTGATGCACTGGCGATTGCTGCGTTAGCCAGCCAATCCATCACCACTGTCACTGTATGGCAACGACCACGAGTGATTATTTGTACTGGTGGGGCTGAGATTTCTCACGGCGACGGAAACGAAGGAGTGGCTTCGATACCCGATGCTAATGGCCCGATGCTTCATCAGCTGTGCCGCAGCGCAGGCATTGAGGTGGTTGACCATATCCGAACTGATGACAACGTGGAGCGGTTCGTGGAGGATGTGGCGCGGGGCGTCGATAAGCATCAACCGGATGCGGTGATTACGTCCGGTGGCATCAGCCACGGGCGTTACGAGGTCGTGTGGCTAGCATTTGCCGAGCATGATGCATGGTTTGGGCATGTTGCCCAACAACCTGGTGGGCCGCAAGGGCTGGCAACGTTTCGTGGAACGCCAGTGATATGCCTGCCGGGAAATCCCATCTCAACGCTGGTGAGCTTCCGACTTTTTGTCGCGCCAACCCTGAACCGCTGCGATGTGGGGGCGTACACTGCGCGCTTGACTCACGCTGTGACTGGGTTGCCTGACCTGCGTGATCAGTTTCTGCGGGGTACTACGCCGTTGATGCGGAGGGAGTGCTTCATGCAACCCCTATTGGTGGTGCCGGATCGCATTTATTGCAACAAGCGGTGGGTGCGACCTGTTTAATCCGCGTCACTGCTCGCACGCACTATCACCCTGGTGCGGCAGTGCAGATCTATCCGTTGGGAGAACTACTATGAAATCCGCCCTTGTTGTCGTTGTATCGACGCGCGCAGCCCAAGGAATCTACGAAGACCAGACAGGACCGATTCTCGTGCAATGGCTGCGTAAACTAGGCTTTTCCACGCCTGAGGCACGTGTTGTCGCCGATGCGGACGTTGCGGATGAACTACGCACCGCCATTACCCCTGACCTCAATGTGCTCATCACCACTGGCGGTACCGGATTATCAGATGATGATCGCACCGTGGAGGCTGTTACCCCGTACCTGGACCGTGAACTGCCTGGAGTGGTCAACGCGTTCTGGCGTAAAGGCGAGGAGTCCACACCCCTCTCCGTTGTGTCCAGGGCCGTTGCGGGTGTGTCGGGGCGTACCTTTATCATGACGCTTCCCGGCTCGCGCGGTGCCGTCGCAGATGGAATTGCCGTGCTCACACCTATTATCATGCCCATTACCGACATGTTAGAAGGAACGCACACTCATGACTAACACCAACGACCCAGCCTACGTTTCCGATGACACAGGAGTTGTTCTTGGGACGCTGATCACCGACCAGCCCTTGGAACCGCTTGCTGCGGCTGCTTACGACGACGTAATGGTGGCATCGATGGGTGCGTGCGTTACTTTCAACGGCGTCGTCCGAAATCACGATGGAGGTCAGCGCGTGCGCAGTCTCAGCTACACGTCGCACCCCACGGCAGAGGCAATTATGGCGACAGTGGCGGATAAAGTGCTGGACAGGCACCCCGACGTGCGCATCTGGGCAGCGCATCGTATCGGCGGCATTGCAATCGGCGAGGCGGCATTTGTTGTTCACGTGGCATCAGCGCACCGCGATGCCGCCTTTCGGGCATGCTCGGACATGGCGGACACCGTTAAAGCCGAGGTGCCCATCTGGAAGGAACAACTTTTAGAATCTGGCGATACACAGTGGGTGGGGTTGACATAGATGCGCTACCAGCGTCAGATATCTCTTGCTGGTTTTGGTGAGGCTAAACAACAGCTGCTCCAGAACTCCCACGTGCTTATCGTCGGCGCGGGCGGACTCGGTTCACCCGCGATGCTGTACCTCGCAGGGGCCGGGGTTGGGCGCATCACCATTGTGGATGATGATGTTGTTTCGCTATCCAATCTGCATCGACAAGTCGTGCACACTACGGCCCACGTGGGAGAACAAAAAGTCCGTTCCGCCGCTGAGGCTCTTCATAGCCTGAACCCCTCAATCATCGTTCACGATGTTGCCGAACGACTGAACTGGGACAATGCACTGCGCCTCATGGCGGACGTGGACGTGGTTATCGACGGCTCTGATAACTTTGCCACTCGACATATTGTGTCGGCCGCGTGTGCTCGGGCTGGGATACCTCATGTGTGGGCATCTGTGCTGGGTTTGATGCTCAACTGTCTGTGTTCTGGGCAGGAAAGGGGCCTGTTTACGAAGACATTTTCCCCGAGCCTCCCGCGCCCGGTTCCATTCCCAATTGTGCTCAAGCTGGAGTGCTGGGCCCCCTTGTGGGCATCATCGGATCAGCCATGGCCATGGAGACTATAAAACTCCTCACCGACCTAGGCACGCCTCTGCTGGGGACCGTTGGCTACTACGACTCACTCGCCTCACGCTGGGACTATATTCCCCTCCACGCGGACCCGGCGGTCACCCAGCGCCTCCTCGCCGCCGGACCCGTGACAGCAGAACCCTGCGACACAACAACGTTATCTGACGGGGACCTAGTCATTGACGTTCGTACCCGCGAGGAACACGAAGAGCACGCAATCCCCGGTTCCTTCAACATCCCTGTAGAAGAATTCCAGCGCGGTGCTCTGCCATCCGCGATTATCGACGCCCTGGCTACCGATCGCCGCGTCGTTCTTTACTGCGCCAGCGGCATCCGATCCGCGCGGGCTGTCTCCATGCTTGACGCAGATGGGCATCATGGTGCCTACAGTCTTCGAGGGGGTATTACTGCGTGGCTGGAGGCGGGGAGCAGGAAGCTCGACAGCACCCAGTTCGCTGAGCTCAGCCACTGTGTCGTAATCAACCTCCGCACCAGTGCCCGGCACCGGCACTACCGAACCAGCGATACGAAGCAATGCTTTGGCGGGTTTATCACGAGGGTCGCCAAGCTGATCAAAAGCCGCTACTAACGATGCTGTACGCCAGACAACACACAACGGTTCCAGATGGCCCTGCGTTGACATAATCGCAGCGGCATCTGCGCCGGGATTGGTGGCGAGTGCATTCGTGAGCGCTTCGAGCAGGGTCCCTGATGCGGGAGCATCAACCGCCAAGACGGCTGTCATCTCGGTGGCGGGATTAAGTCCAGCACTTATGCCTGCGGCGGGGCCGCCAAAAGGAGGATCCTCGCACACACAGCGAATAGTCTGTGCGTGTGTTCCTAGCTCAATCGGATATGGCGTGACAATGCTGACGGAAACATGTGTAGGGAGGGTGGCAAGGAGGGCGTCGATAAGCCGTGTCCCATTCACGCGAACCTCGGCCTTGGACACACCACCTAAGCGCGAACCCACACCGCCGGCCAGAATGATGACGTGCATTATCGTGGCAGGTCGCGGGACCAGTCACCTGAACGGCCGCCCGACTTTGCAACGATGCCGCAGACCCCGATATATGCCGAACGATCCACACCTTTGACCATGTCAATAAGGGTCAGGGCAGCTACCGTTACTGCTGTCAGTGCTTCCATCTCAACACCCGTGCGGTCGGCGGTGCGCACTGTGGCCTCAATGGCGACGCGGTCGTCGTGGATAACCAGGTCCACTGAACATCCGTGCACGCCAATGGTGTGCGCGAGAGGAAGCAGATCAGGAACCTTTTTAGCTGCAGAAATGCCCGCAACACGAGCGACCGCCAACACATCACCCTTGGGGACCGTGCCATCTCGCAGTGCTGCCAGAATCTCCGGTGAGCAGATAACCTCTCCTTGCGCCGTTGCCGAACGCACCGTTGGCTGCTTATCTGTGACATCCACCATGTAGGCGGACCCGGCGTTATCGAGGTGAGTGAACTTCATCATGCCTTCTTCGGTAGGGGAGCTTACACAAACAGAACAGCCACGGATGTGGGATCGTGAGGTTCTGATTCCGCAGGTAAAACAGCTAAACCATGAACGCCTGCGAGAGTCGCGACCATATGCGAGCCAGTGCCCCCATGTGGCAGCGTTGCGGTTGCCCCGCGTTCGCCCCAGGTTAACTGGACTGGAATAAAACGCGTACGGGGGCCAGGCTGCGGAAAATCATCCGAAACGAATGCAGACACATGAGGACGGTCCCACACAGAATGAGGCGCGGGCATACCCGCGAGAGTGTGCAGCACGGGAACCACAAACAGAAAGAAACTCACGTAAGCCGCCACCGGGTTGCCAGGAAGACACATCACCGGCGTACCGTTCCACGTGCCCAAACCCTGTGGCTTCCCCGGTTGGATGTCAACTGGGCCAAACCACATATCGGCGGTCCCGCCCACGGCGCGTACAACATCGTAGGCACCGGCTGACACGCCACCAACCGTGACTACCAGGTCAAACTCGGATGCGGCGGTATCGATCGCGGCATGCACGGCTGCGGCGTCGTCACGCACATGACGGTGGGTTGGAACAGCACCGCTGGCGTGTGCTGCAGCAACCAGCATCGGACCGTTCGAGTTGGGAATGCCCCACGCGTTGCGAGCATCTCCCACTTCATCACCCGAGGTAATCACACACACTGTGGGGCGCGGATACAGCTCCACCTGTTCAACACCAGCGGAAATAAGCGTTGCTATCACTCCGGCGTCGATACGGGTACCTGCGTGCGTGACGACGTCCCCCCGGCTGGACGTGCTCACCACGGTACCGGATGTGCGCGCGGTGGGGGTTGTAGTCCTTCACTGTGACGGTTGTTGGCATCACGTCATTGCGTGCATCAGTGTTTTCAATGGGGATGACGTATAGTTCATCACCTTTGGTGTCGGGATCTTCGGGTACAGGCGCGCCGGTCATAATGCGTACGGCATGGCCCGCAGGTACTGGAACTGGGGGACTACCTGCCGGAATGTCACCGCTGACGGGGAATGTCCACGGTCCATCACCAGCAAGATCAGTACTGCGAACCAGAAAACCATCCATGGCTGAATTGGTAAATGGTGGAATGGCTGCAGCACTCATAACATCTCGGGCCACTACGATGCCATGATGATCATTCAAGTCTCTGGTGCTTACCTGAGCGGTGTGCTGAAGCGGTGCAACAAGTGCAAGAGCAGCCTGTAGATGTTCATCCATGGTGCGTCGATGCTGTTCACCCATGAGACCTCCGTGGTGTAAAGAGATGTTGATGCTGTTGAGCATAGTTGGTGTTGAGCTTAGCCACCGATAGCTGACATGGGGCGGTGTGGCTGAACAAACGAAGGATCATCAATGCCGTGACCAGCGGGTTTGAGCCACATCGCTGCTGCCCATGCCTCGGCTATCTCATTGTCTGATCGGCCTTGGCGAAGAAGATCCCGCAACGAGGTTTCAGTTTGAGAAAACAAGCAGCTCCGCACAGCGCCGTCAGATGTAAGCCGCGTACGGTCGCACGCACCACAAAAAGGACGGGTCACCGAAGCGATGATGCCAATCTTGCCGTGCATGTCCCCATCAGAAATCCTCCACATGGTTGCGGGGGCTGCACTGTGTGCTGCCTCCTCTGTTGTGTCAGGGGTCAGGTCAAACTTGGTCGAGATGACGTCAATAATGTCCTGGGCTGTGACCATAGCCGAACGATCCCACTGGTCGCGCGGCCCCAGGGGCATCTGTTCAATAAAGCGCAGTTCCACATTTTCGTATAGCCCGAATTCTGCGAGCGGAAGAATGTCGTCTTCATTGACACCCGGCATGATCACGCTGTTGATCTTCACGGGGGAAAGGTTGGCGTTGATGGCAGCCTCAATACCTGCGATAACGTCCTTGAAACGATCCCGCCGAGTCAGAAGCGAAAAATGCTCAGGGTTGAGAGTGTCCAGGGAAATATTCACGCGATCAAGCCCAGCGTCTTTCAGCTGTGTTGCTTTGCGGTGTAGTCCAATGCCGTTGGTTGTCAGAGCGGTGCTTACCGGCTTGCCCTCGTCTGTATGAAGCTGCTTCACCGTATGGATCAGCTGGTCAAGCGACTTCTTGAGTAGCGGTTCGCCGCCAGTGAAACGAACCTGGCGGATGCCGAGCAGCCGGACCCCAATTGTTACAAGGCGAATAATCTCCTCGTCGGTGAGTAGCTGCTCAGAAGGAGTCCAATCTAAACCTTGTGCGGGCATGCAATATGTACACCGAAGATTGCAGCGGTCCGTCAAAGAAACCCGCAGGTCTCGTGCTATGCGCCCATAGCGATCCTTCAGCAGGAGCAGCGGTGTGGCATGCGGCAAAGAATGTGTCGTAGCGCTCATCAGCTTCCATGATATAGGTTACGGAATGGGGTGGTGAAGTGGGCATGCGGTGAGGCTGCTGGAGGTTGCTAGGGGCAAGGTACTAGACATGGGGGACTGGGCATGGGGACTGGGCGCAGGGAATGGCAGGTAGTGACTTGTTTCCTCCTACCTCTGATGAAAACCATATCGTCTATTTTTATATATAATAACGCATATGAGTAGGGTAAATAACCATATTGACTACGTAGAATTTCCAGCAAAAAATGTTGAGGAATTAGGAAAAGTAAAAGAGTTTTTTGGCGAAGTGTTTGGCTGGTCATACACGATGTATGGCGACGACTATGCGGATACGTCAGACAGTGGAATGGGAAGCGGCATCAATGCCGAAAACCCAACGCCAACGCCTCTTACCGTTATTTATGTCTCAGACTTGCATGAGGCGTATAACAAAGTGAAAATTGCTGGCGGTACGATCACAAAAGAGATTTTTGATTTTCCAGGCGGTAAGCGTTTTCATTTTCAAGATCCAGCTGGCAATAATCTTGCTGCATGGTCGGAGTAATGTAGATAATGCCTCTTCTGGGTATAGCGAAAACGAAAGAACCACCCCGACATAGTGCATCAATATAGGGCACAATCGGGGTGATTATCGTGCTGTTAGCCTAAGAGAGGGCACCAAGAGGCATAAGAACACCGTGGTAAATAGCAGCTAGAAAGCTAAAGTAGAATTTTTCAGGAGCTGACTGCCGCTCGATCGGGTCATTGCTGGAAAGACCATGGACACCCTGCATGAACAACTCAGAGCTTGATGGCATGTTGCCAATCTTCTCGGGGGTCCCAATTTCTTGGGCGTTGGCGGTGCCGCTGGCTGCGATGGCGGTGGCGGTTGCTAGGGCAATAGCTCCGGTGACGAATCTACGACGAATCATGAGAACTCCTTGTGTGATGAAAACGTGTGACGGTATATCCAAAGTCCTGCTGTGGGCGGGGCTTCTGAGCTGCACCGTAGCAGCAGCACTTTGATAGGTAATATCATCACGTGTGCTGCTTTTCGTGGTTTATATGGCGAAAACGCTGGTGGAGCATGGTCGCGCCAAAGGACTATGAGCTGAATAAAACGTTCAAGTAGGAGTGGTGCAGGTGATTGAGCGGACACCTGAACCGGCGCGGCGTCGATAAGGATATATTTTTTGTGTGACCCCCGCGGCGTTCACATGCAACCCCAACCAACAAAGGCTTAAAACCGCCATGTCTTCAACGAAAACCAGCGTATCGCTCTTGGCTATCCTCGGTGCACTGATGGCTATGACCTCCATTGCTATCGATATTTACCTGCCTGCGATGCCTGTGATGGAGGAAAAACTTGGTGGTGACGCCGAATTGGCCATCACTGGTTTCCTGCTGGGGTTTGCTATTGCGCAGCTATTGTGGGGGCCAATCAGTGACCGCGTCGGGCGGAAAATACCTCTTTTCATTGGCATGGTTCTGTTTATTATTGGCTCCATCGGTTGTGCTCTTTCGACAAACATGACGGAAGTGGTGTTGTGGCGGATTTTCCAGGCGATCGGGGCGTGCGTAGGGCCGATGTTGTCGCGAGCAATGATTCGCGACATGTATGGCGCGACCAAAGCTGCGCAAACGATGTCCATACTGATGATGATTATGGCCGTTGCTCCCATCGCCGGACCTTTTGTTGGCGGGGGATTACTGGCCGTGGGAACATGGCAACTGATTTTCTGGGCCATGGCAATCGTCGGTGTCATGCTGTTTGCAGCGTTGTTTTTCCTGCCGGAAACACTGCCAAAGGAAACCCGTGCACCGCAGTCTTTCCTTCACACATTCGGTAACTACGGTAACTTGCTGAAAAACGGGCGTTACATGCGGTACACGCTCTGTGTTACTGCCTTTTACGTTGCTGTCTACGCTTTTGTTAGTGGGTCTCCATCGGTCTACATCACGCATTTTGGGGTTCCCGAACAGTACTTTGGACTGTTGTTTGGCATCAATATCCTTGGCGTGACCATGGTCAGTGCTCTGAACCGTCGCCTGCTGCGCACATATACCCTTGACGTGCTTATTCGGAGGTCGCTAGCTGTGGCTGTCACTGCGGCTATTATCCTTGCAGCGTTGTCGTTTACGGGGATTGGTGGATTATGGGGTGTTGTTGCCCCCATGTTCTTCATTTTCAGCACAAACGGAATCATTGCAGCCTGCACTAATGCTGCCGCACTAAGTTCAGTCCCCGCGCGCATGACGGGCGCTGCCGCTGCGCTCTTAGGGTCCCTGCAATACGGCAGCGGCGTTGTTTCCTCTGCGTTACTCGCCCTGCTTTCCGACGGCACGCCGCGCGCCATGTCAGGAATTATTGCGGTGGTCATTGTGCTCTCTGCACTGAGTATGATTGGTGCGCCGCATAAGCCGCATAAGCAGAATGTAGAGACATAATTGGAATACTGCTCTTTTGTATCGTTGGTGTGAATGCTGTAAATCGTGGCTGTATTGTCAATGGTGCCGCGGGGCGTCGATAAGCGATAGACGGTAGAAGTTGCGGTGAGTTGCTAGGTATCGGCAGTGTGTGCAGTGCATGGCAGGTAGGCATGTATGGAACTCTTCGGGTAAAGTTCCTCAACAAAACAAATGCTGTTGAACAGTCCGAGCACGGCGCCGACGGGAGTGAACCATGCCGCTTAGCAAGCCCCTGACAGCAAAAATCATCGTCATCTCTGACTATGTTATTGATGGTGTGCGCCCGGACGAAGTAGGTCCTGCGGCGGTCGAGCTGCTTGCCACTTTTGGCGTGGACGTTGGTGAACCCATAGCCATCCCCGAAAATAAAGAGGCCATTAGCGTGGCGCTTAAAACCACGATTGAGCAGGGCTACGACATTATTATTACCGCAGGCGGGGTCGGCTTGAAACCCAATAATCTGACTCCCGAAGCTACGCGGCCTTTTCTCGATGCGGAACTGCCCGGCATTGCCACCCAAGTTTTGCTTGAAGGCATAAAAAATGATTCCCACGCGGGGCTTGCGCGTGGGCTGGTTGGGGTGACGGGAAGGAAATGACACATCCGCGCTGGTTGTTAATAGTGCGGGATGCGTTGATGGCATCACCGACACCATCACCGTGATAGGCCCGCTACTATCCGATATTTTTCAGCAACTCGGGCGAAGCTGAAACGAATCAACGTGGCGTATGCGGCAGTTTAGGCCGTGCGGGTGAACTTGATCCGCCACACATCAGGGCCTTCTTGCAGGTACTCAAGGGCAAATGTGTCGTCGCGAGCCTCAACCTCGCGAAGTAACGGCAACGGATTATGCGGTGCAATGAGAATCAGCGCATCGCCGACGTTCCGTGTGCTCAATGCGCCATGAATCGCACCGTGGCGGATCGAATGGGGAATCTGAAGAACATCCAGCTCAGGGATGTCGCCGCCGTGTGCAAGGGGAAGGTTAGAGGCCATAACGTAGTCCTTTCAACAATGTGTGCCGAATGGTGCCTGTAGGAGGCAAGTACAAAATCTCACTATACGGGGATTGGGACTGTTGTGTTGATGGTTGGGCGTGTTGGGTATCGACGTCGCGTCTGTTGACGCCCTAGTGCCGGCACCGTGGTAGTGGCTCGCGGTGTGAGCTTGTGGCGTCAGTGATCATCAACTATGGGGGATAGCGCGTGCGATTTTTAACTTCTGCAACTGTGCTGTAGTGTTATGTCGCGTTGCTACGCCCCGTTCGTCTAGCGGCCTAGGACGCCGGCCTCTCACGCCGGTAACACGGGTTCAAATCCCGTACGGGGTACCACGATACCGCCCAGCATGCGCATAGTGCGTGCGCTGGGCGGTTTTGCGTTGAGAAGTGAGTGCGTTGGCGGGGCACTAGGTGGGGTAGGTGTGATGCAATCTGAATTGAATCGTTACAGTAATATAATCGTGTTTTTCTGAATCGAAATATAGTGAAGTTCTGCGGGTGCTTTATGTCACTGCGTGTAACAATTGTGCGTGGTGGATCGATGGTTGAGTAAAGGTTTCATTACTTTTGTGTGTAGAGGTTGTTGGCGCGGTTTGGGTGCAAAATTATGCGCGCTAAAATGTCTGTTGGATGTGTAGTAGGGTAGTGCGGTCTCGCTCTTGAAAGAGGTCTTATTTATGAGGAAGATATGGAAAATTCTTCTCATTATAGTCGCGATACTTGTCGTATGTTTTAATTGGTTTCGTGGCAACGATGATGTATTTGAATAAAAGCACCACAGGTGATGATGGTGTTGCTGCTGGGTATGCTGAAAAAATTAGTTTCAGTGGTCAATTGGAGCAGCGTTATTCTAAACTCGGTCCGTACCAGGTGGTGGAAAGTACGCAGGATGGTGGCGGTGACCCTACCAAGGAATACCACATTTATCGACCCCAGAGTGCAGATAGTGCTGGGAAAACATTCCCACTGGTCTTGATGGCTAACGGTACGAAGACTCCCTCGTCGGCGTACGCGCCTATTCTGGAGCATCTAGCTAGTTGGGGATTTGTTGTTGTGGGGAATGAGGATCCGAATAGTGGATCTGGGGCGTCAACATCGGCCATGCTTGATGCGGTACTGCAGATGAATGGAACGGAAGGGAGTCCCCTACGCAATATCGTGAATACCAATAAAATTGGCGTTTCTGGTCATTCACAGGGTGGTGCGGGCGCGATTAATGCGGCGACTAACTATCCTAATAGTGGTCAGTATGCTGCGCTATACACTGCTAGCGCGATTGAGAATGGAAATGCAAAACGTCTCGGATGTTCTTATGATACTTCCTCATTGAAGGCGCAGTATTTTCATGATGGCTGGTACGGAAGCAAGTGATAGCTTTACTATTAGTCCACTTAAGGATTTGACGCAGAACTTTGAAGCGCCAAATGCTGGTAAACCTGGCGTTATGGCGCGTCGAGAGAGAGCTGATCATAAAGACGTTCTCGAATTTGGTGATCCGTATATGACGGCCTGGTTCCTCTGGACGCTCAGCGATGATAAAGAAGCCGAAAAAGTGTTTGCGGGTCCTGATGCTGAGCTGGCTCACAATAGCGACTGGAAGGATGTGCAGACACGGAACATGCCGTAGACCACATGAATGCCCACCTCTCATTATGTAGATGGGCATTATGTGTCTGTGTGGCGTATCATCCTGCCTTAAACATTTTCCAACGACGCGTAGTAGTCATCTGATACTGGCTCGAGCCATTTGTTTTCACCGGATGTGATGGCGATGTGTGAGAGCCAGCTGTCTTTGGTGGCACCATGCCAGTGTTTAACGCCGCTATGGCCGACTAGTACATCACCTTTGCTAATTCGTTGGGCTGGTTTTCCTTCCTCTTGGTACCAGCCTTCACCTGCGGTAACCAACAGAATCTGGAAACCATTCATGTGGATGTGCCAATTATTGCGGCACCCAGGTTCAAAGGATACATTGGCGACGTGTACTGGAATGTTGGCATCAGCGACCAATGGTGACATGAAGCTTTCTCCAGAGAAATACTGTGTATATGCTTCGTTTGGTGAGCCAAGGTCAAACGGAATGTTGTTTGCTAGTTCTTCTTTAGAGGTTACAGTGTGTTCAGCCATATTGTTCCTCTCGGGTTGTGTCGTGACTAGGCTCAAGGCTACCCGTTTTTATTGTCGAAGTTGCGCTGACGACCGCTTCACAGGTCGTGGACGGAGTGCAGGGTCGCGGCGTCGTCAAGCACTGTCATGATGTTGTCGATCTTCAATGAGGTGCAGGCTGAAAAGAAGGCTGTACAGAGTGCAGCGAAGCGAAGAATATTTTTATTCACAAACATTTAGTTAAAAGGGTAAAGCGCTTCAAACCTATATTATTAAACATGCTACAAGAGTGTGTGCTGCCGCTTATCGACGCCGCGTTCGCCGCACATTTGCTATAGCGTGCGGTGTGGGGCAGACTCAGTTCAGGGCTGGGCAGTCTGGCGTGCAGGATCTGACTACTTCCGTGGGGCTGTTCCCTGCGTAGATATGTGCTGAGGCTGTGAACCGCATAGACTTCCCATATGAGCTTCATCCACTGAGAGGAGATGTTTGTGTCGTCCGCGCAATATCCGGCACGGATCCGCGCTGCCGCCTGGGCAGTGCACATTTTGACCATGTCGGGACTGGTGTGGGCCAGCCTGGCCATGCTGGCCACTATCCACCGAGAGTTCACCTGGATGTGGGTCTGGCTTCTCGTTGCCCTTGTCGTCGATGGTGTGGACGGCACCTTGGCTCGGCGCGCTAAAGTGTCCGAGGTTATTCCTTGGTTTGATGGCAGCATTGTGGACATTGTTGTCGACTATCTCACCTGGACCTTCATTCCGGCTGTCTTTATGTACGTGGGTCTGGATATGGGCCCCAAGCCGGTGGCTGGTCTGCTGATGGCGCTTATTCTGACCTCGTCAATGTTCTGCTATGCCAACAAGCAGTGGAAGTCCACCGACTATTATTTTGTGGGTTTCCCGGCAGCGTGGAACATCGTGGCGTTGATGTTCTACGTGCTGGGCACTCCAGCGATTGTCAATATCATCGTCACCCTTGTGCTTGCGGTGCTTACGTTGGTGCCCACGCACTACGTCCATCCGGCGCGTGTGAAGCGTTTCCGCACTCTCAATATCGCCGCAGTGGCCTTGTGGTTCCTGGCTACCTGTTGGCTGGTGGCTATCTACCCCGAGCGACCTCTGAGTACGGTTGCCGTCATTGTTGTCTGTGGTGGGTGGGTCTTGCTCGCAGGGTGTCTGCGTTCGATTCGTGGTGCAGAGTTGGTCACGGAACCCTCTACGACGCCAGACACAGAGCCAGCCAGCTCAGACGATTCCTAGCTGCCTGGCTGAGAGCATTGTCGAATAGACCGTCAAGCATCCATTCACTCCGAACAACACAGCACAATAAAGCGGCCACCGATCATAAAAGTCGGGTGGCCGCTCTATCTCTTATAGGGGTGCTAGCTCAACCTGTCCGTGGGGCATGCAGGCCCTGAGCGACGGCGACATCCCGCAGCCAGCGCCCGCCCTCAAGCAGAAATGTTGCAAGGATGAGGGCGATTACTACCATGATGACCCAGCCGGGGTATTTATTGCCGTTCCCATGGCTACCTGCGAAGAAGAAGTACACATACGGCGCTATGAAGGTGATGAGGGTGACCAGTAGGCCGGTGAAGCGGGTGCGGCGTCGTTGGCCCGCCACCATCGCCATGATGCCCCAGGTGTAGGGCACAGCGGTGACAATGTCGATGGTCCACAGCACGAAGGGGTTGCCACGAAATCCTGGGGCGAAAGTCGCTGGCAGTGCCCGTAACGAGGAGTAGATGAACACCACCGAGTAGGCAAGGAATTTCGGGTTGTGCAGAAGACGGACTATGTCGGCCCGAGGCACCAGGCTCACTCCGGCTTCACGTAGAGCGCTCAGGGTGTGTTGGGAGACCCGCAACGGGTCTGTACCTTCCAGAACGGTGCGTAGATAACCGATCTGCTCAGGGGTGCCGTCGGCCCACTCGTACAGGAGTTGCCGCGGGCTGACGGCGACCACAACAGTGTCGTCGTCCTCGCTATCGTGCACGGAAGCGATATGAACAAGTTCCTTTGCCCAGGATCTCTCGCAGCTGGGCGAGCTGCTCGGGGGTCACTTCACTCAGCCACAGGTGTTGCCCGTGTTCTACGGCTAAGGACAGCGCGTGTCCCAGCGCCCAGCCATGCTCGTCGGGGGTCAGTAGTTCCTTGGAGTTGGAGACGTGGGCAAGTTCGGGGACATCGGCGACATTGAAACGTGTCAGGTCGCCAACCCTATCGACTTCCGCCACTGTCCGCAGGACCTCAGGGTCTAGGACGTGGCGTTGCGCAATAGGTAGCTCGATGACGGAGCGCAGGGCTAGCAAGTTCATCATCGAGGAACGGAAAGTACGAGTGTTTTCAGGCATTGATTCGAGTTTAAAGGAGCAGGTTGAAGTTTGATGAATTCTGTACACCGACGCGGCTGATGGCTGTGTCGCTGCTTATCGACGTCGCGCCTACCGCACGTTTGCTGCAAAGTTGGCACGGGGATACCGTATAAGCATGTGTGCTACTTTCGAGCTTACTGGGGAAAGGAAAATCAATAAGCAGGGGGTCCGTCTTTATCGTATTCGGGCAACACGGGACATTGCTGCTCGTGGTGTTCGTGCGGGCGACCTTGGTGGATGGGTCAGTTCTACGCATACGACGACGGGGGGAACTCCGCATTGCCAAGGATGCTTGGGTGTCGCATGAGGCTGAAATATTCGAAGATGCATGCGTTACTGATAGTGCGCGTGTGGGTGGGCACGCGCGGGTTTGCGGTCGCACACTGATTTCTGGATATGCCAGAGTGGACGGCTGGTCGCGAGTGTATGGCCGCGCACACGTCTTTGAGACAGCGGTGGTGGATGGCAATGCGAGAGTGGGTGGTAGCGCTCGCGTGTCGGGAGCGGCCCATATTCATGATCACGTCCAGGTACGAGGAGAAGCATGCGTGGCAGGAGAGGCTTCGCTTTATGACCGCGTATGTGTTGGTGGTCAGGCGCGCATATCCGGGTCGGCTTATTTATGTGGGCGTGCTGTTATTGCGGGCAATGCCGCTATTGCTGAGGATGCACATTTCCAAGTATTTGAGACACTTGAGACCTTTGAAGATAGTGTCGAGCTTATCCGCACGGCTCTTCCCAATGGTGAGTATGGTGCGCAGGTGCGAATTGGAACGTGGATAGGTGACATTGGTTCTGTTGTTGATCAATTGTTCTTGTGCTGGCAACGGCATCAGCATGCGCGGTGCTCACAATCAGAATGGATGGAACGTGCCCTTCAGATCCAGAAGGTGTGTGCCCAGGAAATGCGCATGTGGTCACAGATAGCGGGTGAGGCAGAGTCACCAAGTTTTGAGATTGTTGGGGAACCTCGCGGTGGATTGCACCGCATCAGGACGGTTCGTGATATTCCCGATCAAGGTGTTAGAAAAGGCGATCTTGGTGGATGGGTGAGCTCGAAATATTTGAATGATGGCACCCTTCGGATTAGTGGGGAAGCATGGGTTGCGGGTGATGCCATAGTGAAAGAAAACGCGCGAGTTGAGGGTAATGCTTGCGTAAAAGACAACGCCGTTGTCGCTGGTAGCGTTCATGTTTCGCGCTGTGCGGTGGTTGAAAAAGGCGCAATGGTATGGGGGACTATAGAGGTAACAGATTGGGCACGCGTTGGCGGCAGCGCGCGGATAATGGGTGAGGGGAGAATTTATCGTGATGCCTATATTGACACTAACGCTCATATCTGGGGTGATGAGGGGGTAATTGATATTTTTCGGAATGCTCACTGTGTCACACTTGGACCATTTGGTCCTTATGGAAGCGACATGACCATCGCTAGGCTTCGGGATGGTGGATGCTTGATCTATCAGTTCATGAATGGCTGGATTGGCACGCCTCAGGCCATGCGAGAGAACACTGATGAGATTATTGAACTAGTGGCTGATCGTCGTATTAGCCGGTGTGAAGAGTGGGACGCGTGGGCTGAACAATACCGAAGGCTCGCGGATTTGGCTGATTCTATGGTGAAAACCTGGAACGTATGGGCGGGCTAGTAAACGTGCTTATATCTCGGCATTCTGGTACCAGTGTCAACTATTATGGCGCTATGCCCCGTAGACGATTGTTAACAGCGCTGCCGGACATTACCCTCGTTTGCTCTGCGCTGGCTGCGGTCGCTTTCGACGTATTCATTCCATTGGTGATCTTGTACTCTGCGATGTGGCTAAAGGTGCTGGCTTGTGGTGCGATCGCCGTGCTGATCGTCCTGGGTGTGGGCATGTTACGGAATCTTCGGTCGGCGGGAGCGGCAACCAATGCGGGCGATGCTCCTCGTGTTCTGATCACTACTGGGTATTATTCGCGTTCGCGGAACCCGTACTACCTGGTGTGCCTACTCCTGCTGGGCGCTGTGGCGTTTGCGCTGGGTAGCGTCAGTGCGTTTGTTGCTCCCATCATCTACTTCATAGTCATGAACGTTGTGGTCATCCCTGCAGAGGAACGCATTCTGCGCCATAGGTTTGGCAGTGAGTATGACGATTACACGCATCGTACTCACCGCTGGTTGTCTATTTATTCTCGCTCATGAAGTCTTTGAAGTCTTGCTCGCGCGGGTAGTTGGGCATGGGGGCTGGCGTTTCCTCAATGAAGGAGCGGATAGCCTCAAATGCGCGGCTCGGTTTCCCAGCAGATGCTGTTTCGAGAACGTGGTGCCCTAAACCGGTGAAGTAGTGGACGCGTTCCATTGCCGGATAGGCTGTTTCAAAGGCTAGTTGCGTGCGGCGATTAACGTAGGTGCATTCTCCTATAAGTAACATTCCAGGCGTGGGGTTGTTACTAAAAGAATTCATATCGAAATTATAATTTTTGTAACTATTTACCTGAACATTTGCTTTTAAGTTCATGCGAAGCCCATCTTTTTCAGTTATCGGCCGCAGTGAATCTCGATCATCGGGGCATACGCTGCTTTGCGAATGCATATTAAGTTCCTTTATGCCCATAAGGTTGCTTGCCTCTTCCTGGGTTATGAAGTTATTTGCTGTCGGCATAAGGAAGAACCCTAGTAAGACTCGCGGTTTGTCAGCAATGACATGTTGCTTTCCTGCTGCTTTGCGTTGACGCTTTGCTTTATAGCATTATCTTTCCCTGCTTGGGGAATGTGTTCGTTCAGGTATTTTTCACTTTGCTCAAGGTCAAGTGGTAATCCTCCCGGTTCAGCAAACACAGCTTTGGCAACGCGGGGTGAAATACGGGGATCGGCTAATGCTGAGGCTAAAAGCGTGCTGCCGTAGGATTGCCCGACCATAATCACCTTGTCGTTGGGGATCTTCTCTAGCACGGCGGCGAGATCGTCGATGTTGCGTTGATGGGAATATTGTTGGGCAGGGATGAAGTCGCTGCGGCCACTACCTACCTGGTCGTAAAGGTAGGTATCGTATCCGAGTGAGGTGAATTGGTTGAAGAAAGTCACGTCAGAGTGGGAAACAGAACCGCCAGGTCCGCCGTGAAGGAAGAGTAGTGCGGGTTTTTCTTTGGCGGCCTCACCGCCGTTGAGGTGGTAGTAGGCGATGTTACTTCCAGTGGGTAGGTTCCAGTGACGTGTGGGTGTTTCAGGAAAGTCTTCACTGGCTGCCACTGTTGTTGGCGCGTTCGGAATGCACAAGTATCCGCTGAACCCAATAGGAATTAGTGCCATAACAATAAGGATGACGGTACGAATGCTTTTTATGTCCCGTTTGCGCATGCCTAGCCATGCAATCGCTACTGTGGTCAGTAGTGCCACCACAAATCCCGCCCAGCCGTTCCAGAGCCCATTGCTGAGAAGAATTCCAACGTAGAATGCAAGGGGTGGGACGACCACAATATAGGGCCAGGGGCTGTATATAATTCTTTTTACAACTGCCACTATCTTATGCATCGCTATATCCTTATAATTTTTTGTTAAAAATTTTGATGCCTATGATATGTGCTTAATTGATTCTCCGCTAGGGGCTTATCTCCCCTTTTTGGCATAGAGCCTGCTCTACCCGCCGCGCTGTCCTCATGGCAATTCCATGTAACCACAGTATTTTATAGCATTTTATAGCGCGGCCCCAAGATTTTTCGCGGCGTCGATAAGCTCGGTCGCCCAGCGTGCACCAGGGTGGGGGCGGAGTCGTTCGGCGGGGCCGGATATGGAGAGTACGGCGACGATGCTCCCGGTGTGGTCAAAAACGGGGGCGGAAAGGCTAGCAAGCCCGGGTTCGCGTTCGCTGACGGATTCGGCGTAACCGGTGCTGCGAACACGTTGGAGGGTGGCAGGGGTGAATGCGGCGTCGGCAAGAATGGAGTCTCGAAGAGTGGGCGGTGCGTAAGCCATGAAAACGTGTGCGGAGGAACCTGCGGTGAGCGGCATGCGGGATCCGACGGGGACGGTGTTTTGCAGCCCGGACGGGGGTTCTTTGCTGGCGATGCAGGTACGGGACGTTCCGGTGAGGCGGTAGAGCTGCACGGACTCCCCGGTGCGCTGCATGAGTGCATTCATGATGGGGGTGGCGGCGTCGATGAGCGTGTCAGAGCTGCCGGATCCGAGTGAGGTGAGTGCGCTGCCAATGCTCCAGCGTCCGTCGGCGGTGCGGCTCAGCATGCGGTGCGTTTCCAAGGCTGTGGCCAGTCTGTGTGCGGTCGCGCGGGGCAGTTTAGTGGCCTGGCAGAGTTCGGCGAGGGAGCGTGGCTGGTCGGCGATGGTGGTGAGGATGAGCACTGCTCTATCGAGAACTTTGATGCCGCTTCCTGAGGCCGCGTCCGGTGCGTTATACTGTCCCATGACACGATACTAACATCTCATGGAATGAGAATTCTAGAATATTTCCAGAACAATTTGCTCTTGAGATGGACTCACTTTTTAACCCAGATACCGAGGTGACTTCCCATGACCAGCCCCATGGATCATCTGACAATGGCCGAGAAGGTGTGGAACAACCACATTGTTCTCAAAGGAGACAACGGCGAACCGGATTTGATCTACATTGACCTGCAGCTTCTGCACGAAGTCACCTCGCCTCAGGCGTTTGACGGACTGCGGTTGGCAGGACGCGCTTTACGACGCCCCGACCTCACCCTGGCCACAGAAGACCACAACGTCCCCACTGAAGGTATCAAAACTGGTGCCATCACGGAGATTAATGACCTCATTTCCCGCACCCAAGTGGAAACCCTGCGCAAAAATGCTGAAGAATTTGGTGTCCGTATCCATCCCATGGGCGATGTTGAACAAGGCATTGTGCATGTTGTCGGCCCGCAGCTGGGGCTGACCCAGCCTGGCATGACCGTGGTCTGTGGCGATTCCCACACCGCCACCCACGGCGCGTTCGGTGCCATTGCCTTCGGTATTGGCACCTCCGAGGTGGAGCATGTGATGGCCACCCAAACGCTGCCGCTGAAACCGTTCAAAACTATGGCCATCAACGTGTCCGGCGAGCTGCCTGACGGGGTCACAGCGAAGGATCTGATTTTGGCCATTATCGCCAAGATTGGTACCGGTGGCGGCCAGGGGCACATTATTGAGTACCGTGGCGAAGCCATTGAAAAACTGTCCATGGAAGCCCGCATGACCATCTGCAACATGTCCATTGAGGCGGGCGCCCGTGCTGGCATGATCGCCCCCGACGAGGTGACCTTCAACTACCTCAAAGACCGTCCGCACGCGCCGCAGGGTGCCGACTGGGATGCCGCAGTGGAGTATTGGAAGAGCCTGCGTACCGACGACGGCGCAGTGTTCGACACCGTGGTAGACATTGACGGATCCGCCCTCACCCCGTTTGTTACCTGGGGAACTAACCCCGGCCAGGGTGTGCCGCTCGGCGCATCAGTACCGTACCCCGACGAGTTCGCCGAAGAATCCGCACGCGCCGCCGCAGAAAAAGCCCTGGACTACATGGGTCTCACACCGGGAACTCCCCTGCGGGAGATTCCGATTGACACCGTCTTCGTCGGTTCCTGCACCAACGGCCGCATCGAAGATATGCGCGCCGCTGCCGAAGTGCTCAAAGGCCGTACCATCGCCGATTCCGTACGGATGCTCGTGGTTCCCGGCTCCGCCCGGGTGCGCGAACAAGCAGAGTCTGAGGGGCTGGACGACATCTTCACCGCCGCAGGAGCAGAATGGCGCCAGCCCGGATGTTCCATGTGCCTGGGAATGAACCCGGACCAGCTGAAACCGGGGGAGCGCAGCGCCTCTACCTCCAACCGCAACTTTGAGGGCCGTCAAGGAAAAGGTGGGCGCACGCACCTGGTGTCACCGCACGTCGCGGCAGCCACCGCCGTTGTCGGACGCCTGGCATCGCCTGCAGATCTTTAGAGTGGATTTTGAGAGTAAAGGACAAGCACTGATGGATAAGTTCACTACCCACGCGGGCGTTGGTGTGCCGCTGAAGCGCTCCAACGTGGACACTGACCAGATTATTCCCGCCGTCTACCTCAAGCGTGTGACCCGCACCGGCTTCGAGGATGGCTTATTCTCCGGCTGGCGCCAAGACCCCGATTTTGTGCTCAACCAAGACGCCTTCAAAAACGGCTCCATTTTGGTGGCGGGCCCCGACTTTGGTACCGGCTCCTCCCGTGAACACGCCGTTTGGGCACTCATGGACTACGGTTTCCGCGTGGTGTTCTCCTCACGGTTCGCCGACATTTTCCGAGGCAACTCCGGTAAGTCGGGACTGCTTGCAGCACTAATGGAGGAATCCGACATTGAGCTTCTGTGGAAGCTGATGGAGGAAACACCCGGCCTGGAACTCACGGTTGACCTGGAAAAGCGCACCGTCTCTGCGGGCGAGTACATCTGCCTTTTGAAGTGGATGATTACACCCGCTGGCGCCTCATGGAGGGCTTGGATGATATTAGCCTCACCCTCCGCAACGAGGACGCCATCAAAGAATTTGAGGAGAAGCGCCCGAGCTTCATGCCCACCACCATGTAGGTACTACTTCACTGGCAGCGGGCTCTCCAGGTAGTCCGCGCTGATGAGTTCGCTTTTGCTAAAGCTCAACACCCAGGTGGAGGCTTTCTTGCTGGGAAACGACGCCGCGTCATGCCCTGCATCCTCAGCCCCGGCCAGCGCAGCAAGCATGCCTGGAATAATCGTGCCCTGCGCCACGACAGCCACGGTCTCACCGGGTTTCACCAGCTCCATCAGGGCCTCCCGCGCCGTGCGTGGCGAATCCACCCAGGCGGCATCCCCCAGCAGAGGGTTGACCTGAACGGTGACGCCCAGGGCGTTGGCAAGCGGCTGCGCAGTGGACCGGCAGCGGTCAGGAAGCGCCGAATATACTTTGTTTGGGTGATACGCACGAGCATCGGCGCCAGTGCCTCGGCCTGCTTGCGGCCCTTCTTATCCAGTGGCCGAGTGTCATCAGCACCGGGTGCACCGGACCACGTGGCGGCGCTATGGGCATGCGCGTGTCGAACGTACAGAATTCGGGCGGTTGACTCCCGGGTGATCTCCGCAGCGATCCGTTCCGCCGCCTGAGCCACCACCTCTTGATCTATGTCATAGGTAAGCAGGTCCTTCGCATCGTCAGCACTCACCCAGCGCAGCTCATCCACCTCCTCATTCGGGAGTAAACGTGCCCTCTAAAACCTCGGCTGTCCAATAAAACACCACCTTGGTGCGATCTTTCACCGGGTAACTAATATGCCCTAACAGCGCACCTAACTGCGCGGTGTAGCTGGTTTCCTCCAAGATTTCCCGCGCCGCTGTCACCGGAAGCGACTCACCCGGATCCAGCTTTCCTTTCGGCAGGGACCAATCGTCATAGAACGGGCGGTGCGCCACAGCAATCTCATACCCTGAGTCTGACTTGCGCCACAGCACCGCCCCCGCCGCGAACGTGGGGCGCACAAACCCTTCCAGAATCTCCCGCGTAATGGTCTGAGTATGCACCATGATGCGACCTTTCTTCTGCGACAACGAATTTCCTACATTCTAGGCCAACTGTTACTTTTCGATGCCGCGTCTTGCTTGCGGTAGGGCCGGTGATTTTGATGAGAAAAGTGGTAGGGGTTTACCCCTAGGTACCCTGATTTTTTTGAAGATCAGGGTATTCCCGGATGTGCTGGGAAAACGCGCGTAGCAGGCTGAAGGTATGCGAAGCTCCACACCAATTCTTGCCGTCGCTGTCGTGTTGGCGAGCCTTGTCGCATACTCTGCCGTGCCGGACCCTGTGCAGGCCGCACCTATGACGAGACCCGCGATCACGCAGGAAGAGTGCCCAAAGAACGTTAATCAACCGGGCGCCAGTTGTGGCCGGATAGAAGTCCCCATGGACTATGCCAGCCCGAATGGCCAGAAAATCGACATCGGTTTTGTTAAAACCGCAGCTAGTAAGTTCGAGAAACGCCGAGGTGCGTTGTTTGTCAACCCCGGTGGGCCGGGTGGTTCGGTCTATAACCTGTTTACCCTTCAAAATAGCGCACAGAGATCCCCTGAAACCTCACCGCAGTGGTCAACCGAGGTGCGGGAAGAGTGGGACATCGTCGCTGTTCAGCCGCGTGGTTTGGAGGGGTCCACCAAGCTGGACTGTGGCGAGGTAAGTGCTGGTCCCATTGATCAAGTGCGACGCTTTGGCGGCCTGATTAACGATGCCTGTAATGCAAAAATGCCTGGCTATGCTGCGACGTTGACCACCGAGAATACTGCCCGTGATTGGGATATGGTTCGCCAGGCTTTGGGGGGAGGAAAAGATTTCCATTTATGGCATGTCTTACGGCACATTCCTGGGATCGGTGTACGCAACCATGTACCCAGAACACACGGACAAAGTGGTGCTGGATGCCGGGTTGAATCCGGACAATGACATGTCAGAGAGTATCCCCAGCAGGATTGGTGCGTTCCATGACTTCTTTGGCTGGGTCTCCCAGCACGATGACGTTTACCACATGGGGACGACACCACGAGCCGTATACAAGTCCTGGGCGGATCGGGTCAAGCAGGAAACTGGTGTTAGCCCGACACTTCCGCCACCTGCGGCTGAGGAGGAAGATGTACCGGAAGTACTTGGTTTTACTGGGAGTGCCGGTGCTGAGGTGATGACCAGGGTAGATCCGATGGCCGTACACGTAGAATGGACGTTGACGCAGCTCACGCACCTCGGAGCGAAGCAAAATGAGTCTGAGTCCTTACGTCTCGTCAAAATAGGAACAGCGTTCCCGTCGTGGTGGCCAGCGTTGGCCAGCATTATTGCACGCCCAGAGCCAACAACCAGGCCACACTGGCTCACGGAAGCCATGAGTGATCCAGGGTACATGTCCATCATGGTGGCTTGTCATGACCGCGTACGCCCTCTTTATAAAGACAGGCTGATCGCGGGAATGTGGGGTCAGATGGTGACCGGGGATCCACTGTCCGAAACGCGCCTCTACTCCAGCGGCGTCGTGTGCTCTGGTATTCCTGTGGATCATCCCGCCCCAGAAATTTCTGGGGAAAAGTTGGCGGTAAAACCACTGCAGATCCAAGGCACTGGTGATCCTGCTACTCCCTACAGGCATTTTTCGAAGATGTCGGCTGCGATGCGCAGTCATGTGCTGACCGTTGATGGTCCTGGGCATGTGCAGATTTACACGGATAATCCGCAGTTGGGTCGCGTTATTACTGAGTATCTGCGCACCGGAACTGTGGAGCATAGCCGTATTGCCGGTATGGACCCGAAGCCGGGGAAGTAGAAATCGCCAAAGGCGGGACATACGTCCACCGCCAGGCTCAGATTGCAGCAAATTTTCGATCTGCCGATGGGACGATTTTTATGCAAAAGTTTTTGCTAGTTGACTGATAACTCCATTGGCCTTAGCGATGCATATATCTTCCAGATGATTGGGATTATTGTAGCGAGTTTTGTGGCAGATATGCGCTGCGATTATAGTAATCAGCTTTTGGTATTTGTATAGTGGTTAGGTGGCCTAGGATGCGTAGGTTGGGTGTTTAAACTCACTCCTATGTGTAGTTGTACATAATTTACTAACCCTATCCTTTGTCGGTGTGCGTTGATAACGTCCTTGCGGAGGGGGTGAGGTCCACGTGCAAGACGACGAGGAAAGGTGAGTAGACAATGAAAGCGGCACATAGAAATTCGCTGACAAAGGTAACGCTTGTGGTTGCTTCCGCTGCGGCTGCCTTCGCTTTTATGCCTACAGCGGCAGCAGCCCCGGCCGAGCAAGGGCAGGCGGTGACAGGGCAAGATTCCCGTGAAGTTGTTGATTTATACGGTAAGCAAGTAGACCGTGATGTCGCAGAACATCTCAAAAAATATGCACAGGAAAATAACCTTGACTTGGAGGCAGAGTTCAAGGAAAAGCCAGTAACGCAAGACCCTAACGCGACTGAAGAAGATCGTGGAGGAATCCAACCGCCTGATGGATATGTATACGATCCAAGCCTTGGATCGCTCCACGACTATTGCACAAATTCTCCAAACCAGTTTCCGGCGTATGGAGTGAATGCAGACTTCTAGGGAGCCTGTGCCATTCATGACATGTGCTATGAAAAGAATGATGGAAATGCCGACGGTATGCGCACCTGCGATAGTAATTTTCGCAACAATCTTATAACAGTTTGTAAAGCTGTGTATACATCGCGTGCTGACCTGAGGCGTCTCGGATGTGTGGACACAGCTCTTAGGTACTATGAGGCAGTAGTTGTTGCTCATCCCGGCAATTACCTCTGATGAAAAACGTAGCAAGTGTCCAACCGGCATAGGTGAATTCCTAGAAGGAGGTGAAAAGAATGTCTGTTGCTAAGCGAGCAGGTCTCTTTGGCCTGTTAGGTGTGATTGGCATTATTGTTGCTTTTGGTGGTGCTGCCTTGGCGCGAAATAATGGTCTGGATTTCGTATCGCCAATAATGTGGGTGCTCTTTATTTTCGCTCTTTCATCGGTGTGTGCGGCGCTGTGGACACCTCTTTTGAGCAAAGCGTCTGCCCGAATTCTCGTGGCGTTAGCTGCAGCATCCGCTGTGCTATCTGTGCTCTGCTTTTACATGATGAGGCAGGAAGCGAATGAGCCGGTAATCTTCTCCCCATGGCTTCTCGGCTATCCATTGTTGGGATTGTCGCTGTGCGCTATTGCACAGCGATTCAGCACAAGGACACACAACAATACATAGGTAACTACTATGTGAAGCAGCGTAACCCAACCCCACCAATCCGACCCGCGCATTAGAGTGGGAGGTAAATGTTGCTACAAACGTGGGAGTGTCCATGGTTAAAGTTGCCGTGATGGGTGCGGGTTCGTGGGGGACCACCCTGGCCAAGGTTTTTGCGGACGCAGGCAATAGCGTTGTGCTGTGGGTGCGCAGGGAGGCCGTAGCTAGGAAGATTCAGATCAGCCGGGAGAATGAGAAGTATCTGCCGGGCCTGATTCTTCCTCGGGGGATTGCCGCCACGTCGGACCCGCTGGTGGCGTTGTCGGACGCGGATATTGTTGTGTTGGCAGTGCCATCGCAGACGCTGCGTGAGAACCTGGCCCGCTGGAAGGACGACATTCCGGCGGATGCAACTTTGGTGAGTTTGGCCAAGGGCATTGAACGGGATACGCATTTACGCATGACGCAGGTGGTCGCAGAGGTTGCCCAGGTGGATCCGAGCCGTATCGCAGTGTTGTCTGGCCCGAACTTGGCCCGCGAGGTGGCGCTGGAGCAGCCCGCCGCGACGGTGATTGCGTGTACGGATGAGGAGCGCGCGAAGCAGGTGCAGGCTGCGGTTGCAGCCCCATATTTTAGGCCGTATACGAATGTGGATGTGATTGGCTGTGAGATTGGCGGCGCGTGTAAGAACGTGATTGCGCTGGCCTGCGGCATGGCGACGGGCAAGGGGCTCGGCGAGAATACGTTGGCATCGTTGATCACCCGCGGTTTGGTGGAGATTTCGCGCCTGGGTGAGGCGCTGGGGGCGGATGTGAGAACGTTTTCGGGTCTCGCTGGGATGGGTGACTTGGTGGCTACGTGTTCGTCGCCGCTGTCGCGTAATCGTAGTTTTGGTCAGCGGCTTGGTCGGGGTGATTCCTTGGATCAGGCTCGTCACGCTACCCATGGACAGGTGGCGGAGGGCGTGGTGTCGTCGCAGTCGATTTTTGATTTGGCAACTAAGACGGGCGTCGATATGCCGTTGACCCAGGCCGTGTACATGGTGTGCCACAAGGGGATGAGCGTGGATGACATGATTACGGCATTGATGGGGCGTTCCAAGAAAGCTGAGTAAGAAAGCCGAGTTAGGTAGGACAGGGTAGGATTTTTCTTCATGAACACTACTGGTAGCCCCACTGATCGTATTCGCGTCGCCGTCATTTATGGCGGCCGGAGTTCTGAGCATTCTGTGTCGTGTGTGTCGGCTGGGGCGGTGATGGCGCACCTCGACACTAACAAGTACGAGGTCATCCCCGTTGGCATTTCGCTGGATGGTGCGTGGATGGTGGGGGAATCGGATCCAGAGAAGCTGACTATCGCTGATCGCACGTTGCCAAAGGTGGAGCCGCGTGATCAGGTTCGTCTATCCATCGATCCTTCTCATAGGGGTGAGTTCCGCTATATTTCTGGCCCCCACACGGGTGAGTTGTATGCGACAGCTGATGTGGTGTTCCCGGTGCTGCATGGCCGTTTCGGTGAGGACGGCACCATTCAGGGCTTCTTCGAGCTGTCCAGTGTTCCGTTTGTCGGCGCGGGTGTGCTGGCCTCCGCCAATGCTGTTGATAAGGAGTTCACTAAGAAACTGCTGGCCGCCGAAGGTCTGCCGGTGGCACGCGAGGTGATTTTACGACGCCGCGCCGAACTCACCGAACAGGAGAAAGACCTGTTGGGTCTTCCTGTATTTGTCAAACCCGCCCGCGGTGGTTCCTCCATCGGTGTGTCCAAGGTGACCTCGTGGGATGATTTTCCCGCCGCCGCCGAGTTGGCGCTCCAACATGATGAGAAGGTGCTGGTGGAGTCTGAGGTTGTTGGCGCTGAGGTCGAGTGCGGTGTGCTGCAATACCCGGACGGCAGTGTGGTTGCTTCCGTTCCCGCGCAGCTCATGGGCACCGGTGACGGCGATGAGGGATTCTACGGTTTTGACACCAAGTACCTCGACGACATTGTCACTGCCCAGATACCCGCCCCGCTTGACGATGCCACCACGGAACTGATTTCTTCTCTTGCCATTGAGGCATTCCACGCACTTGATGGCGAGGGTCTGGCCCGCGTTGATTTCTTTGTCACTGACAATGGACCCGTGGTCAACGAGGTCAACACCATGCCCGGTTTCACCCCCATCTCCATGTACCCACAGGTGTTCGCGGCCTCTGGTGTGCCGTACGAAGACCTCCTGGATATCATGATTCAGCGTGCACTCAGCGACCAATGATTGCAGATGATCTGGCCACGTTTCTAGTACGCAGGGAACCTATTTCACAACCCAGAGGTGATCTGGGACGAGGCTTCCTTCGATGCGGAAATCGCATCGGATTTTCGTGAAATTGGCGCCTCAGGTAGTTGCTACGAACGCCAGGCTATAAAAGACGTCGTCCTTGGCAGGCTGGCGGGCACACATGAGGATTCCCTTGCTGATGATTTCCGCATGGATGACGTTGAGGTTATCCCACTCAGCCACACCATCATTCAGGTCCGCTACACGCTGCTTACCGACGCCCGCGTCACCCGGCGTTCCACGCTGTATCGCCGCAACTCAGACACAGGCTACTGGCAAGCAGTTTTCCATCAAGGAACAGTGGTAGCCGACTAAGCCCTCGGCAGGTGTTCACTAATCGCCGAACTAATCCCCACAATCACCGCATTGCCTGCGGATTGTGGCATGGAGACGGCTACCTCGGCCTCGCGGTCTAAGGCAAACCAGGTGCTGGAGGTGGTGCCGTTAGCGAGGGTGGTGTCCTCGAACCAGGGGATGTCGTTGACTTGCTGGAGTTGCGCGCCGGGCGCGTAGCCGGGGGCGGGGGCCACGCCGCAGCGCAACACCACGGGTTCCTGGCTCTCGGCTGTCCACGCAGCAGAGGCGGTGGGCAAACCTGAGGCGGTGACGCTCGCGGCGTCGAGACGAGTGAAATCCCCGAGGGTATTCGGGAGCGCCGAGAGCAGGGCGTCGCAACGGTCTTCAGTGCCCGCAGATTCCAGGGTGGCAAGCGGCGCGGGATGGGGGTTGACGGCAACGGTGCTCAGGTCAGACATGGACTCCCCGAGGTCATCAACAGGGTTGGCGTGACTGCCCAGAGCTGCACGGGTGGTTGTGACTGCTACCGCAGGGTGGCGGTTCACGGAATACCAGGTTTCCAGGTTGGCACCCGGGGTGGCGTCTACCACACGAAGCCAGGTACTCCCGGCGGCATCAGTGGTGTGAGAAAGAGTGGTGTACTGCAACGGCAGCGAGACCCCGCAGCGCAGAGTGATGCTTTCCGTCGAGTTGGAGGACCAAGCGGCGGCACCTGCGGGGGCGGGCTCGGCAATGTCGGTGCGGCGGTGGCCCAGCAGCGAGCTAGGCAGACGGTCGATCAGGGTTGAGCATTCGGGGGAGGAGGCATCGGGGGAGTCGATCGCGCTCATGGCCACGGGCTGCCGCGCCACCCTGTCGTAGAACACGCGCGCACCAACAAGCACCGCAATGACCATCGTTAACGCCAATATCAGAGCAAGAACAAGCGGAGCACGGTTTAATGGTAAGAACTGGTCGGTACTCACATCAGTGTCCATGGTGCTGGTTCTATCGCCGGTCATATCGTTTAAGCCTACCCATCGCACGAAAGGGCGTTGCTACGTGACTGCGAAGCCGCTGCACTTCCCAGCCGCTACACCGGCCCTACCGTCGCCGATGTCGGTGAACGCGCGGTCACCCTCGCCATTCAACGTATGGCACCCAGCTCACGCAACGGTGACGACGCCGCAGTGCTTGCCACGCCAGCTCCCAACACACGCACTGTTGTCAGCACTGATGTGCTGGTGGAGGGGCGGCATTTTTCCCTCAACTGGTCCTCAGCGGAGGAAGTCGGGCGGAAAGCAATAGTCCAAAACTTCGCTGATATTGAAGCCATGGGCGCGCGCCCCGTCGCCGCGTTGCTCGGCCTGACCATGCCCGGCCACACTCCGCTCAACTTCGTCCAACGCCTTATCGCCGGAATGTGGGATAAAACTCTCCAGCACAATTCCGAACTCGTGGGTGGCGACCTCACGCGGGCGGACACACTGATTGTGTCCATTACAGCCATCGGAATCCTCGGCGGTTCCAGTCCAGCACTCACCCTTGACCGTGCGCGTGCCGGTCAGCGCCTCGTGGCCAGCGGCCCTATTGGCTACTCCGCCGCCGGGCTCGCCCTTCTTCGCCACCACGGGCGCACCGGTATCCCCGCAGGTTTCGCTCCGCTTATCGACGCCCACTGTGCCCCCACACTCATCCCGGGGCGAGGTGTTATTGCCAGGGCAACCGGTGCCACCGCCATGACCGACAACTCCGACGGCCTGATCGTGGACCTCACCACCATGGCCCGCCGCTCCAACGTGCGAATAGATCTCGATAGTGCCGCCATCACTCCAGACAGCCTCCTCCGCAAAGCAGGCGACCACTTAGGCATTGACCCCTGGTCATGGGTTCTCACCGGTGGGGAAGACCACACCCTTCTAGCCACCACCACCAGCGATGCACCCTCGGGATTCCGCACCATCGGACGGGTCCACCGCACCCACGCCGCCGCACACGTGACCATGGACGGCTACCCCCCCACATACACAGCGGGTTGGGAGAGCTTTTAGCCCAGCAGCACGCTAGTTTAGTAACAGAACTTTGTTGGCAAAAAGGAGCATAATCATGAACTCACGCCCACTCCCTGTAGAGGAAGGCTGGGCCACAGTCCTCGAACCGGTCGCAGACCGCATCCACAGCATGGGAGACTTCCTACGGGAAGAAAACGCCTCCGGCAGGGGATACCTCCCCGCAGGCAATGACGTCCTACGCGCATTCACCTACCCATTCGACGAGGTCAAGGTCATTATCGTAGGGCAAGACCCGTATCCCACGCCCGGGCACGCCATGGGGCTATCGTTTTCCACTGCGCCGGGTGTGCGGCCACTGCCGCGCAGTTTGGTGAATATATTTAAAGAATATTCCAGCGATCTTGGCCTGCCCATGCCGGAAGACGGGGACCTCACCCCGTGGTCGAAACAAGGCGTGGCGCTGTTCAACCGCGTCCTAAGCGTACAGCCAGGTAAGGCAGGTTCGCATCGTGGCAGAGGCTGGGAAGAGGTGACTGAACATGCCCTTCGCGCCCTCGCTGGGCGCGGGAAACCTTTGGTGGCAATTTTGTGGGGCCGTGACGCGCAGAACACACAAAAGTTCTTAGGAGATACTGCGTGCATTTGCTCGCCGCACCCCTCACCATTGTCAGCGGCGCGGGGATTTTTCGGTTCCAAGCCGTTCAGCCACGCGAATGAACTTTTAGTGCAACAGGGTGCGGAGCCTGTGAACTGGCAGTTGTAAACTTGTTTGCTATGGCATATCCGACGCGTCTCGATGGTGCTGCCTTGCACAGCTGGGCTGGCAGGGCGGTGGCATGCCTATCCGCTAGGCGCGCCGAGCTCAACGCCCTGAACGTGTTTCCCGTGCCGGACGCGGACACGGGTTCCAATATGGCTCACACTATGGAATCCGCCTTGGCGGAAGCTGACAAATTGTTTGCCGCTTCCGAAGAATCCGGCTCCGAGGTTCCCAGTGTGCACAATGTTGCCGCAGCACTGGCCAGCGGCTCCGTGCGCGGTGCGCGCGGTAACTCCGGTGTGGTGCTTACCCAAGTGCTGCGCGGCATCGCTCAGGTCGCGGCACATGGAAACATCGACGGAACAGCGGTGCGCGATAGCCTGGCCATTGCGTTGGATATGGTGGATCGTGCCATTACGGCCCCAGTAGAGGGGACCGTGCTGACAGTGCTACGGGCGACGTCGGTAGCCGCGAATGAGGAAGACGATGATTCCCTGCATGCCGTGGTGAAAGCGGCAGTGGATGCAGCGCGCACGGCGTTGGCTAATACCCCATCCCAACTTGATGTGTTGCGCGATGCCGGTGTCGTTGATGCTGGTGGCCAAGGGTTTGTGTTCCTGATGGAAACGCTGCTGGATGAAATCGAAGGCCGCGAGGATGAGCGCATTCCTGAGCCACTGATGGCGGTGCCGCAGGGAGTATCTGCGGGCATGTCCGGACTGCAAAGCGTGCAGCACATTGGTGCGAAGGCGTCGAATCATCCCGTTCCAGTGCTGCGTCCCACGTTTTTGGACACTCCGGGCACGCTGGCGGCGGCGCCGTCGCATTCGCCGGGCAGGCATCGCAGGCAGCCCGATCCGGTGCCTGAGCCACGGCACCCAATTGATCGCCCCAGTTCCCACGGCAGTAAGCAGGAACTGGAGGTGATGTTCTTCTTCCACGTCTCAGAGCAGATGTACCTAGAACAGTTGGAGTCGCGCCTGTCTGAACTGGGAAACAGCCTGGCCATCGCTCGGGAGACTGAAACATTTGCGTTGGTGCATATTCACAGCGCCGAGGCCGGCAAGGTGATCGAAACGGCCTTTGCCCTCGGCGAGGTGACTGGGCTCCGGCTGGAGGTGCTGCCCGATCCCACCAAGGTCGACGCGCCCACACGCATTGTGTTGGCGGTGGCACCGGAAGGCACGTTGGCGCGCTTGTTCCAGGACGCCGGTGCCGTGGTGGTGACCACCAGTGCGGACGAGGACATGGATGAGGTGGAAATCGTCTCCCGCATCGTCGCCGCTGTGCGCAGGTATTCGGCATCCGAGGTGATTTTCCTGCCCAACGGCATGCTGTCCAAGCGGGAATTGGTATCCGCAGAACTCGCGAGCCATGCTTCCGAGCGATCCATGACCATCTTGTCTACATCAAAGCTTGTCAACGGCTTGGCGGCGTTGGCAGTGCATGATCCGACCCAGCCTGTCGCAGTGGACGCCTACGCCATGACGGAAGCGGCAAACAACATGCGCACCGCAGATATGCACCCGGCTACTCGGGCGGCGCTGACTCAAGCGGGAGCGTGTTCGAAAGGCGACATCCTCGTCGAGTCAGGTGGCCAAATTGTTCTGGTGGAGGAAAATATTCAAGACGCCGTTAATCGCACCTGTGACCTGCTTCTTCAATCCGGCGGCGAAATGGTGACCATCCTGGCCACCGACGATGCCCGTGCCGATATTGACTTAGATGTGCTACAACGGTTCCTAGAACCGTGGGGCGATGTGGATATTGCCATGTACCCTGCGGAAGGAATGAAGTACAGCGTGGAGATTGGGGTGGAGTAGAAACTGTGTTGGGGTGGGTAGATAACCGACCGCTCAGCGACCTGCTGCCTGACAAAGAAGCAAAGGCGTTGGCCAAAGCGTTCGGTTATCGGACTGTCCAGGATTTGCTGGAACATTACCCACGCACCTGGTCCCACCACGGCACAGGTGTGAACCTGGACACGGTGAATGAGGGGGATATTGTCACCTGCGTCGGGGAGATTGTGTGGGAACACACGAGCTTCACCTCCAGCGGCAAAATGATGCACAAGGTGGTCATTTCCGATGGCTCCGGTGGACAAATCGGTGCCACGTTTTTTTCCAGGCGAAACTTCCCGCCCGGCAGCTTGTCGCAGGCGCGCGCGCCATGTTTTCCGGAAAATTGACCTTCTACCGGGGTAATCCGCAGCTCTCGCACCCCACCTATGTGCTGTTGAAGGGAGACAAGGGAAATCGCCCCCGCACTGGTGCCGGGAGCGGCGGTTTGCGTTCGCTGAGCGCCTATGGGGATGCCTCCTCCATGCAGGAACTTCTCTCCAGCATGGAGTTTCTTCCCGTCTATCCCGGCACCAAGGCGGTGCCCTCGTGGCGTGTCCTGGGCGCGATCAATGAAGTGCTCAACCACACTGACCCCGTGCCCGAACCGCTGGATGTGGTGCCCGAGGGGCTGGTGTCGTTCGATGAGGCAGTGCGAGGTATACACCGTCCGGATTCCCGCGGCGTCGAGCCTCTAATCGAACGGCTGAAATACAACGAAGCACTATCCTTGGCGCTGGTCATGGCGCTGCGGAGGGCAGATGTGTCGGCGCGTGTGGCACCCACCTGCCCGCCGTTGGTGGAAGGATACCGAACCTCGCTGCTTTCCCGGCTGCCGTTCGCACTTACCGACGGCCAGGTGGACGTGCTCTCTGAGATAGAAGCCGACCTCAGCACAGCAACTCCCATGAGTCGCCTCCTACAAGGCGAAGTGGGGTCGGGCAAAACCATCGTGTCGCTGCTGGCCATGCTGCAAGTGGTGGACGCAGGCAGGCAGTGCGCACTACTTGCCCCCACCGAAGTGTTGGCCGTCCAACACGCCCGCGCCCTCACGCAACTGCTGAGTGACGCCGCCGTCCCCGCCACCGTGGTTGTGCTCACCGGCTCCATGAGTCAATCCGCCAAGAAACGCGCACTGCTGGACATCGTGTCAGGCCAAGCCGACATCGTGGTGGGTACCCACGCCCTCATCCAGGAAGGCGTGGAATTTTTCGACCTCGGCTTGGTAGTGGTGGATGAACAACACCGTTTCGGTGTGGAACAGCGCGACCACCTCCGCAACCAAGGCCGCAACGGCGTCACTCCACACCTCCTTGTTATGACGGCCACCCCCATTCCCCGCACCATCGCCATGACCACCTTCGGTGACCTCGCAGTATCCACCCTGACAGAACTCCCCGGTGGACGCCGACCCATCAGCACAACCGTGGTCCCCGGCTGGGAAACTCCCCTGGGTGATGCGTGCCTGGCAACGCATCAGGGAAGAAGCAGAAGCCGGGCGACAAGCCTACGTCGTCTGCCCCCGCATTGACGGAGACGGGGGAGTCATGGACATGTTCGACCAACTCAGCAGGCTGGAATACCCAGACCTCAACGTAGGACTCCTACACGGACGGATGCGCGGCGAAGAAAAAGACCGCGTCATGTCGGACTTCGCTGCCGGGGGAATCGATATTCTCGTCTCCACCACCGTCATCGAAGTGGGCATTGACGTCCCCAACGCCACAGTTATGTACATCCGAGAAGCCGACAACTTTGGGGTCTCCCAACTCCACCAGTTGCGGGGACGCGTCGGGCGCGGCGGGTTCGACTCTGTGTGTCTCCTCCACACCGACCAATCCCAAGACACACCTTCCTACCAACGGCTCGTCGCCATCGCCAACACCACCGACGGATTCCAACTCGCCGACATTGACCTCCGCTCCCGGCAAGAAGGAGACGTCCTCGGAACAGCACAATCCGGTGCATACCGGCGAGTCAAATTCCTGAACTTCCTTGATGACGCGGCCATCATCGAACGCGCCACCGAAGACGCAGAAAAACTTGTCGCACGCAACAAACAACTCGCCGAACAGCTGGTCAGCGACGTCGCCTTAGAACGCCAAGAGTATTTGGACAAGTCTTAGCACCAAAAAGATTCGTGTCTGAGTTAAGCTGTCAACCATGAAAATCTGCGCACCCTTTGCTGGCATCGTGCACTACACCGTGCCAGAAGGCTCCACTGTAACCACAGGAGACGTGGTAGCCATCGTTGAGACGGTCAAACTTGAAGCCCCCGTGATCGCGCCGGGTCCGGGGGTCGTCGATAAGCATGCTCATGTCGACTACGCCGATGTCGTCGGCGGCGATGTGCTGTTGGAATTGGGGGAGGGCTAACCCGAGATGGGGCAAACCCGAATTATTGCAGGTGAGGCGCGCGGCAGGAAGATTACCGTGCCGCCGGAAGGTACTCGGCCCACCTCTGATCGGGCGCGGGAAGGGCTGTTTTCGTCCCTGCAGGTACGGTTTGGATTTACGGGTGCCCGCGTTCTTGATCTGTTTGCGGGTTCTGGCGCGCTGGGGTTGGAGGCGGCGTCGAGAGGCGCTGAAGAAGTGGTGCTGGTGGAGAACGACCCCGCCGCGGCAGAGGTGATTCGCCGCAACATCGAGGTAGTCAAGCATCCGAACGTGCGGGTGGAGGAGATGAAAGCCTCAACCTACCTCGCCCACGCCCCGCGCGAGTATTTCGATATGGTGCTGGCGGACCCTCCGTATGAACTCATTGATGAATCCGTCCGGGAAATGCTGGAGGCACTCATTCCCACGCTTGTCGACGGCGCGGCAGTCGTTGTGGAACGCAACGTCAACTCGCCCGAAACCGACTGGCCCGAGTGCTTCATTCCCACGACGCAGAAGCTGAAGAAACGCACCTACGGCATCGCACGCATGGACATGGCCGTCTACCATGCTGATTTAGCAGGTGAGGAGGACTAGCATGCGCGTGGTTTGCCCAGGTTCCTTCGACCCCGTGACCATGGGGCACATTGACATTATTGAGCGCTCCGCGCGGCAATTCGACCAGGTGACTGTGCTGGTCACGCACAACCCCAACAAAACCGGGCTGTTCAGTGTGGATGAGAGGGTGTCTTTGATTGAGCAGGCCACTGCGCACCTGACCAACGTGGATGTGGACACCTGGTCTGGGCTGTTGGTGGACTACACTACGCAGCACGGCATCACCGCCATGGTGAAAGGATTGCGCAGCAGCCTCGACTACGAATACGAGCTGCCCATGGCACAGATGAACCAGCACCTCTCCAAGGTGGATACGTTCTTCCTGCTCACCGACCCCCGCTACGCCTACATTTCCTCCACACTATGCAAGAAGTCGCCCGCTATGGGGGCGACGTTCAGGGCCTACTGCCCGATGTGGTGGCGCAGGCAATTCGCGCGAAATTCTAGAACCCTACAGGATGCTGGACAGGAATTCCTGAGTGCGGGCGTGTTGTGGGTTATCAATAACCTGCTCGGGGGTTCCCGACTCCACCACTACGCCGCCGTCCATGAATACCACCTGGTCGGCGACTTCGCGTGCGAAGCCAATCTCGTGGGTGACCACCATCATGGTCATGCCATCCTCGGCGAGGGAACGCATAACCCCCAAAACCTCTCCGACCAGTTCCGGGTCAAGCGCGGAAGTGGGCTCGTCGAACAGCATGAGCTTGGGCTCCATGGCCACGGCGCGGGCGATGGCCACGCGCTGTTGTTGGCCGCCGGACAGCTGGATGGGGTAGGCATCGGCCTTGTGCGCCAAACCTACACGCTCTAGCAGCTCCATGGCGCGGGTTTCCGCCTCCTTGGCGGGGACCTTTTTCACCTGAGTCGGGGCCTCGATGATGTTCTGCAGCACCGTGCGGTGCGAAAACAGGTTGAACTGCTGGAACACCATGCCAATGTTGGCGCGCTGAAGTGCGGCCTCGTGTTCGGAAATTTCGTACAGTGTGCCGTTGCGCTCGCGGTAACCGATCAGATCACCGTCCACGTACAGCCGCCCAGCGGTGATTTTCTCCAGGTGGTTCACGCAACGCAGGAAAGTAGACTTCCCGGAGCCGGACGGCCCGAGCAGGCAGGTGACGTTTCCCTTGGGAACGTGCAGGTCAATACCTTTGAGTACCTGGAGCTGGCCGAAGTTTTTGCACACCTGCTGTGCATCAATCATGATGTCTGACATGGCCTACTCCTGTGGGGGAACGGGGTGGACGGAGACGTTGCCGGGGAGTTTGCCCTCGGCGTCGGCAAGCGAGGCGAGCTGCCGGGAGGTGAGGTTGCGGGTGGCCCCGCGCTCATAGTATTTCTCCAGGTAGAACTGGCCGACCATCAGTATCGAGGTGATCACCAGGTACCAGGTGGCGGCGACCATCAGCAGTGGGATGGGCTCGAACAGGCTGTAGGAAATATCCATGGACCGCCCGAACAGCTCCAGCGAGTAGGGCACGGCAACCACCAGTGACGTGGTTTTCAGCATGGAGATAAGCTCGTTGCCGGTCGGTGGGATAATAATGCGCATCGCTTGGGGGAGTACCGTGCGGCGCATGGTTTGCCACCAGCTCATGCCCAGGGCTTTCGATGCCTCAATCTGCCCCTCCGGGACGGCCTGGATGCCAGCGCGCACAATCTCAGCCATGTAGGCCGATTCGTTGAGGCCAAGGCCAACCACCGCGAGGAGGAACGCGTTTTTCAGGGTTTCTTCCAGGCTGATCTCTGTGAATCCGAGATTGATGCTGCGGTAAATGTGGCCGAGCAAACCCCAGAACACCAGCTGCACGTAGATGGGGGTCCCTCGGAAAATCCACAGATACACCCAGCTCACCCCGCGTAGCACCGGATTGGGAGACATGCGCAGCACCGCCAGAATTGCTCCCAAAATGACGCCGATCAGCATAGCGAGCACTGTAAGCGCCAGCGTATGCAAGGCAGCCGTGGCGATACGTGTATCAAACAGGTACGCACGATACGTGGGCCACCCGAACGCCTCATTGACGGCGGAAGAATAAATGAACAGCATAAACAAAGCCAGCAGGATGGTGGCGGAAACCCACCTACCTGGGTGCTTCAGCGGTTTCGCCTGAATGGGCTTTGGTGTTGCTGCCTGTGGTGCTGCTGAAAGATCAGACATAGTACTACCTTATGGTGTTGTCGGTGGTTCACCGTTGACGAGCGCTTGATCAGCCAGGCCCTCTTCGATACCCCACTGCTTCATAATGCGTTCATACTCGCCGTTGCGGATTAACGAATCCAGGGCCGCAACCAGTGCGGGGGTGAGTTCAGAGTTCTTGGGAACGGGCCAGCCGTAGGACGCGGCGTCGGAAAGCGGGCCAACCGTCTCGATCTTGCCGTCGGAGCGTGCAACGGCGTAGGCGGTGACAGGGGAGTCCGCAGATAACGCATCGGCGCGACCAAGAATGAGCGCGGTGGCGGCGGCATCGGAGGATTCAAACGCCAGCTTGGTGATCGGCGGCTTGCCCTGTGCTACACAATCCTCGGACCGCTTCACGACGTCGTCCGTGTCCGACACAGTGCCGCGCTGCACCGCAACCGTCCTCCCGCACGCATCACCTGGATTGATGAGATTATCCGGGCGGGCAGCCCACTGGATTCCGGCGGTCAGGTAATTGACGAACGTGAAGTTTTTGCGTCGTTCCTCATTATCCGTGAAGCCACTAGCCCCGAAATCAAGCGAACCGGCAGCCACAGCGGGAAGAATCAAATTGAAATCCATCTCCCGAACCTCAAGCTTCAACCCCAGGGTTTCCGCGACGGCGCGAGCCAGATCAATATCAAAACCAATCATGGTGCCTTGGGAATCCTTGAACTCGGCCGGAGCAAACGGCGGATTCGAGCCAATGATCAACGTCCCACGCTTGGCCACGCTCGGCGGAACCAAAGCCTGCGCCTCGGCATCAACTGACACCGAACTGGGCTCCCACCCATCAGGTAAGCCAGCCTCGTCGTTGGTCACGCACGCTGCTGTTGTGCACATAAGCGCCGCGCAACCAACGGTTGCCATGAGCCTAGTGAAGACAGTGGGGCTGCTGAGCTTGCTGAGTGCAGTGAGCCGGTTGAGTTCGCGGCGCGATGCCCAGCATTGATCAATTGCCATGCGTGGGATTCTAACGCATGGTCACACCCTCCGTTAAGTTGTTGGTACTTTCTTTAAAAGCTAGTTGAGGGTGGTTGGTGCTTTAGAGGTCCTTGAGGGCGCAGATATAGTCAAACAGCTGTGCCGCCAACAGCTCCGCATGCTCCCGCCGAACTGGAAAACACGTGGGGTAGGGGTAGAGCGTTATCGCTATACGACGCCGTGACAAACCCAGGCAGCAGGAAAAACTCACTGTAAGCATCGAAAAACCGCTTGACCTTTGCCGATGCGTCGGCAAGATCAAGCGGCAGGTTCGTCATATCGCAGAAGATTTCGCTATAGTCCGCGTCAATCCGGGCGATAGAAATGAACGGAAACGTATTCCCACAGGCGTTGACGTGGGCGGCGGAGTCATCGTTGTGGGGGTTGTGTGTCTGGGTAATGAAGCGTGTAATCACACGTGATACTGTACGCGGCTATACAGGATTGATCCGACCGCCCGAGACGATATACAGAATCTGTGCCCCAGTGAAAATGGCGCACATCAAAAGATACGGGAAGAAAGCCGCCATACACGCGAGTACACCGCAACGAACACTTTTCCCCAGCCACGCCAGTATGAACGGGACTATTCCCAGAGGAATCGTGAAGATTATGTAGGGAACATACCCTTCAGGAAAAAACCGGAAAAGGTATTGGTCCACAAAGGGGAACACAATGATCAGCAGTGAGCACAGGATTGACGCGTACTCGTGCCTGTTAAGCGGGGAAAGGCGAAAGCGTTGTGTGGGCATTAGGGATCAATTTTGCCGCAATCAATTTAATTGGGATTACAGCTAGGTGTGTACGCGGCAAAAGCTATAGCTATTGAAATAGCTGCCTGCTGCTCCTCTGGTCCCCTAAATTTTCCCAAATTTCGCGTGATTCCATTTATTAGATCTGAGTCACATGAGCATGCGTGATTTCCCTTTTGTCCATAGCATTTATCATGCTCTTGACACAGCCGATCGAGTGTGTCAATTGGTGCGCCAGGGCCGCTATGACTTGGGCCGCAATAATTTCCATGAACTTTGAACTCATCGGTCCCATTCCTGCTCTCGGAAATAGCATTGTATTTCCTGCCTGATTCCAGAATAAGGTCTGATGCGCCAGCGTCTTTGGCAGCTTGTTCATTAAACCTCTTTTGCCTATCCTTCTCTGTGACGAACCGTTGAAGGACAGTCGCCTGCTCATCAATATCACTACTTTTCTTGATGTCAGATGCCTGAGGTTTTTCCTGAGTGGTTGTGGCTTGGGTGGTGGTTTCAGTCTCTTTAGTCTGACTTCCGGGAACTGCCGTTGCCGTCATTGGGGCAAGGGCAAGAATGGATGCTGCTCCAATGGATGCTGGAATAGACCGCGCGAATTTCATAGTGAACCCTCCTTGAGGTGTTTGATATGGCTGATGATGGATGTTTATTAAACGTCTATCGACTGTGCTTTGCATGTTATCACTATGCTCCAAAAATGTATATAGAAAATTTTATCTTGATCGCGCAAGATGGTCCTCTCAGTATAGTAGGTTTGCTGTTATTGGTTGTGATAATTTTCTGACTAGAAATGTGTAGGCGACATTGGTTTTTCACACATTTTATAAAATTTTATTTTATTGAATATGGGTTCATCTTAATGTGGGGTGAGGCGCTTATAATTATTGAAAAATGGCAGGTCAGACTAGTGGGATGATAAGAGCTTGCTGGCGTATCTAAAATTTTGGGATTATTTCATAGTTGCTGATATTTGAGAGTTTATCTTGATGGCAAAAATTATTTAGCAGAGGGTGATGAGATGCTCGTATATTACAGTGTGTGAAGATAAAAATTTCGATGCGAAATCATTGGATTAATGTTTGCGCTCCGATTTGACAAAAGTGCCAGCTTGAGCGGCGTTTTATGCAAAAGAAATGTCACGTCGAGCATTGAAAAATTTGCTGCAAAAGACCGCATGTAAGGTTTGTATACCGTCCGGTGCAACAACACTCCATTTTCGTGCCGGAGCATATATAAAATTGACAGGACAATGATGTTGTCCTGTAGGCCATAACCAATCTGAAAACTTGAGGCAGCGGTTGGTTGCTGGTGTGTTTCCTGGTGCAGTTATTGCAAGAGAGGCGGGGAAGGGGGGTATCGCACGCCTTCTTCAAAACCACCGGCCGAATCCCGCGCAACACTAAACAAAAATCCCCGCCCACCGCAAAAATGCAGGTGGACGGGGTGTTCTCAGCAGTGCCCCAGGTGAGACTCGAACTCACACTGGACGGGTTTTGAATCCGTTGCCTCTGCCAATTGGGCTACTGGGGCGTACCGAAAGAGATGTTAGCGCATCTAGCCACAAAAGGGGAAATCCGCGCTTGCACCCGCACGCCTGCCTTGCCCGCCCAGCGCAGCGAACCCGCAGCGCCTCACCAGGGCCCCATCATGGTCGTGTCGGGGTTTTTGAATAGTATTGGGTGCGTGACTTCCACAACATCTCCAGCAGCATCGCCAGCAACAACCCCTACCCGCACCCCAGATACTTCGCGTCGTCTGATGCTCATTGACGGGCATTCGATGGCTTTTCGCGCGTTTTATGCCCTGCCTGCAGAGAACTTCGCCACGACGGGTGGCCAGCACACGAACGCGGTATATGGGTTTTTGTCGATGCTCACTAACCTCATCAAGGAGGAGCAGCCGACGCACGTGGCCGTGGCGTTTGATGTTGGGCGCCACACGTTCCGTTCGGAGATGTTTCCCGAGTATAAGGCTCAGCGTGACGCCACGCCCGAGGAGTTTAAGGGGCAGGTTGAGTCTGATTAAGCAGGTGCTTGAGCCGCTGGGAATCACCACCTTGGAGAAGGAGAACTACGAGGCCGACGATATTATCGCCACGCTTTCGACAGCCGCCGAGCCCCTTGGGTTTGAAACCCTGATTGTCACGGGTGACCGCGACTCGTTTCAGCTGGTGAATGGCACAACCACGGTGCTTTACCCTATGCGCGGTGTGAGCACGTTGCACCGGTTTACCCCGGATGCGGTGGAGGAGAAGTACGGGTTGACACCGCAGCAGTATCCGGATTTCGCCGCGCTGCGGGTGATCCCTCGGATAACCTGCCGGGCATTCCCGGAGTGGGGGAGAAGACGGCACAGAAGTGGATTGTGCAGTACGGATCTCTGGCTAACTTTGCTGGATCATGCTGATGAGGTGAAAGGCAAGGTGGGTAACAGCCTTCGCGAGCGCCTTGACCAGGTGAAGTTGAATCGCGATCTCACGGCGATGGTGAAGGATGTTTCTCTTCCTGTCACGCCGGATCAGCTGGAGCTGCAGCCTGCACAGGTGGCTGAGGTTGCCGCCAAGTTTGATGAACTTGAGTTTGGCACGAAATTTGCGAGAGCGCGTGTTGTCGGTGGTTGAGGCAGACGGCGCGGCGCTGGACGTTGTGGAGGAAACGGCGCGTGAGGTGGTCGTCGATACGCAACCCTCTAGGCGAGTGGCTAGCGGCCCGCGCGGGGCAGGGTTTGGCGCTTGCGGTTGCCGGGAATCCTCAGCCTGCGGGGGGTGACGCGTGGTCACTGGCGCTTCTCGACGCCCAGTCCCACGCCGTTGCTGTTGATCTTGCGGCGATCACGGAGGAAGAGGAGCGGGTGCTGGCGGAGTGGCTGGCATCCGAAAATCCGAAGTACCTGCATCATGCGAAGGCTGTATTTCATATGCTGGCCGGGCGTGGTTTCGAGCTGAACGGTATTGCGCAGGACACCGCTATTGCCGCGTATTTGTTGCGTCCGGGCCAGCGCACCTACGAATTGAAGGACGTGTATCAGCGGCATTTGCAACGGCAACTGTCCGAGGAAGAAAGCACTGGTCAGTTGTCGCTTCTCGACGCCCCGGATGACTCCCGTCCTCTCATAGATCAGGCGTCTGCAATCTATGAACTTGCCGTTGAGTTGACCAAGGAACTACAGAAAATCAACGAGTTTGAGCTGTATCGAGATCTGGAAGTTCCACTGATTGGTGTTCTCGCGCGCATGGAAGCTGCGGGCATTGCTGTGGATGTGGCCACGTTGGAGGAACAACGCGACCAATTCGTGGATATGGTGGCAAATGAGGAAGCCGCTGCCCGCGAACTCGCAGACGATCCGAATTTGAACCTTTCTAGCCCCAAGCAGTTACAGGTTGTGTTGTTTGAAACGCTCAGCATGCCGAAAACCAAGAAAACAAAGACGGGCTATTCCACAGCGGCCAAGGAAATTGAGGCACTGGCGGTAACTAATCCTCATCCATTCCTGGATCATTTGCTGGCGCACCGCGAATACCAGAAAATGAAAACAACCCTTGACGGGTTGATTAAAGCCGTTGGTGCCGACGGTCGCATTCACACCACATTCAACCAAACCGTCGCATCCACTGGGCGTTTATCTTCGACGGAGCCGAATCTGCAGAATATTCCCGTCCGCACCCCGGCAGGGCGCAAAATTCGTTCCGCTTTTGTGGTGGGGTCCGGCTATGAGACCCTGCTGACCGCCGACTATTCCCAGATTGAAATGCGCGTGATGGCACACCTTTCTGGTGATGCCGGCCTGATCGATGCCTACAAACGCGGCGAAGACTTGCACAACTATGTTGGTTCCCGCGTTTTCGACGTCCCGGTTGACCAGGTCACTCCTGAATTGCGACGTCGCGTCAAAGCCATGTCCTACGGTCTTGTGTATGGTTTGTCTGCCTTTGGTCTTGCGCAGCAACTCGGTATCCCGCAGGGCGAGGCGAAACGCATCATGGAAAACTATTCGAGCGTTTTGGTGGTGTGAAACGCTACCTCGATGACGTCGTTGCTGAAGCTCGCAATGAAGGCTACACCGCCACGCTTTTCGGACGACGCCGCTACCTGCCGGAACTTCTTTCCGATAACCGCGTTGCCCGCGAAAACGCCGAGCGCGCTGCCCTTAACGCACCCATCCAGGGCACTGCCGCTGACATTATCAAGGTGGCCATGCTGCGTGTCGACACCGCCCTTAAAAAGGCAGGTACTACATCTCGCGTGCTTCTGCAGGTCCACGACGAACTCGTTGTCGAAATCGCCCCCGGCGAACTCAGCCACGTCCAGGAGATCGTAGAACGTGAAATGGACAGTGCTATCACTCTGACCGTTCCACTCGAAGTATCTGCAGGGCATGGGCCAAACTGGGACGCGGCGGCGCACTAGAATTAACTACCCCCGTTTGCTGAGAATTTTGCATCGATTCAGCAGACGAGGGGTTTTCAGTAACAAAAATGCTAGCTAAATTTTTTGCATGGCAAAATTGATACAGCAATAGCTTATTTCTGCTATTGAAAATGAAAACACTTTAGTTGCCAACACCCCTGCGCAAGCAACCTGCTGTAACTATTTTTTCTGGGAAGCATACTAACTAGATGTAAAGGAAAATTTGTTTCTCAGGAGGTCAAATTATGTGGAAGCCACGTTCGTCGCTGAGGGCTGTGGTTGCTGGGCTAGTTGCTGTTGGAGCTTCGGTTGTGCTTGTCCCACAAGCAGCGGCAAATAGTTTCACCGAAACGCTTGGGGACGCAACCGGTGAGACCATCACCGTGACATACAACGATGGTGATGATCAGTTCTGTGTCAACTATGCGCCCAGTAGAGTCAGGGGATACTACACGGTTGAGCTGCGGCCAGACAATCCGCGCCGCGGACCGTCACACACATTCGACGTTATTCAAGGTAAAGGCACTAAGTGCGTCTCGCTAGCTCGGGCATATGAAGATACGCACTACTCCTACAAGCTCGTCAGCAATTGGTGGGACTACGGCGGAACACCCTTCTATTCGTAGTTCCATATAGTGATTGGTCCGTCCGAATGTCCTGGACGGGCCAATCACTATGCTGGAGAGTAGGGGTCAATAAAATTCCCGAACTTGTGACTTTGTTCTGCAAGATCACCGCCAAGACTATATGCTTCAGATCCTCACGCGGCTATTCTTCGTCACGGCTGATCATTAACGATGGAATCGCGCAGGGTGACTAGAGTTTGTTCAGCGTAGGGGGCATAGGGCTAGCGTAACGCCGCTGGCGCGGGGAAGGGAATGGTGATTTCCTCGCCAACATCCTCTACAGCATCAGTAAGGGCGGTGGTCAGGACGATGCGATCGTCGTACACATGCTTGATGCGAACGGTTAATTCTTCGCTACCATCTGCCTGATACTGGAATCTGCCGGTAAGGCACCGCAACCCGATTGCGTCAATGGCGGCTTCGGCCTCATCCCAGGAGTCAACGAGTTCTAGGGGCTGACCGAGTCGATTGTAGGGGAGCAGTTGGGGTGCGTGGGTGTCTAGATCCACCCACCCGATGAGTTCGCGGTCGTCGGAACGCCTGTGCTCAATCCATTGTGCTGGAATCATGAGTTTTCCTCCAGGTGTGAAACAAAAATCGCCGTTCCGGGGAATAGTTTGCCACGTAGTGGCGACCATTGCCCCCATTCTTCGGTGAGGTGGTCGGGCCACTCGGGTTCGAGCACGTCGTCGATAATGAAACCAGCGACTATGAGCTCGCGAATACGGTCGCCGAGTGTGCGGTGGTGCTCTACGTAGGTTGCTACGCCGGTGTCTGGGATCGCGCTCAACATAGGGCGATCGGTTGAAATAGCTGGTGAATACTGTGAGGCCGCCTTCGCCGGGGTTGTCGGGGAAGATCCATCGCATGGGGTGTGTGATGGAAAAGACAAAGCGTCCTCCCGGTCGCAGGACCCGCGCGACTTCCCGCATCAACCCTGCTGAATCAGCGACAAAGGGAATGGCGCCGAATGCGGAAAAGGCGATGTCAAAGGAAGAATCGCGGTACGGCATGTCCACGGCGTCGGCCTGAACAAGCGGCACTGTGGTCTCGCCTGCGTGGGCGATCATGTTGGCGGAAATGTCAAAGCCCGTTACAAACCCGGCGCCGTCAGCCGCGAGCCAGCGCGAGCAGGGTGCAGACCCGCAGCCTATCTCCAGCACTCGGGAGGTGCGGGCGTCGCCAAGCAGGCGGATATCGCGTTCGTGAAGCATCTCGGGGCACCAGTAGAATTCGCCGGTGGGGGAGGTGGAACCGAGATAATTGGGATGCTCCTGATGGTAATTGTTGGCATCATAGTCCCACCAGGAACGATTGGCTGCGGAGGACTCCTGGTTCGTCACGGCTTCGGATGCTCTCATGTGATGCGATTCTATTTGCTCTAGCAGGGAAAATGCGTTATGGTGTCTAGAGCGTGTCTGTGCTGGAGAGTGTGGTTACTTTAAATAGGAGAGTCGGTCGTGCTTTCTAGTGAGATCAAACCCCGCATCTACGTGGGGATTTGAAAGATTCGCATCCTGTCCGTTTTCTATTCCTATTTGTTATCGGAGCACTCTACATATGCCCACCAACAACACCCCTCAGGTTGCCGTCAATGACATTGGCTCCGCTGAGGACTTCCTCGCCGCAGTCGACGCAACCATCAAGTACTTCAACGATGGCGATATCGTGGAAGGTACCGTCGTTAAGGTTGACCGCGACGAGGTACTGCTCGACATCGGCTACAAAACCGAAGGTGTGATTCCTTCTCGCGAACTTTCCATCAAGCACGATGTCGATCCGGGCGAGGTCGTCCAGGTTGGCGACGAAATTGATGCACTGGTTCTGACCAAGGAGGACAAGGAAGGCCGCCTCATTCTCTCCAAGAAGCGCGCACAGTACGAGCGTGCTTGGGGCGCCATTGAGGAACTCAAGGAGAAGGACGAGCCGGTCACCGGTACTGTCATTGAGGTTGTCAAGGGCGGCCTCATTCTGGACATCGGCCTCCGCGGTTTCCTTCCTGCATCTCTTGTTGAGATGCGTCGCGTTCGTGACCTGGATCCTTACATCGGCCAGGAAATCGAAGCAAAGATCATCGAGCTGGACAAGAACCGCAACAATGTTGTGCTGTCCCGTCGTGCATGGCTTGAGCAGACCCAGTCTGAGGTTCGCTCTGAGTTCCTGCACCAGCTTCAGAAGGGCCAGGTCCGCAAGGGCGTTGTGTCCTCCATCGTCAACTTCGGCGCATTCGTCGATCTGGGCGGTGTGGACGGACTGGTTCACGTTTCCGAGCTGTCCTGGAAGCACATTGATCATCCTTCCGAGGTTGTCGCTGTTGGCGATGAAGTCACCGTCGAGGTTCTTGACGTTGATCTTGATCGCGAGCGCGTCTCCCTGTCCCTGAAGGCCACCATGGAAGATCCGTGGCGCGTCTTTGCTCGCACCCACGCTGTTGGCCAGATCGTTCCTGGTAAGGTCACCAAGCTGGTTCCGTTCGGCGCGTTCGTCCGCGTCGAAGAGGGCATCGAGGGTCTGGTGCACATCTCCGAACTGGCAGAGCGCCACGTTGAGGTGCCGGACCAGGTTGTCGGCGTCAACGAAGAAGCAATGGTCAAGGTCATCGACATTGACCTTGAGCGTCGCCGCATCTCCCTGTCCCTGAAGCAGGCTGATGAGGACTACACCGAGGACTTTGACCCGTCGAAGTACGGCATGGCCGACTCCTACGACGAGCAGGGTAACTACATCTTCCCCGAGGGCTTCGATCCGGAGACCAACGAATGGCTCGAAGGTTTCGATGCCCAGCGTCAGGAATGGGAAGACCGTTACGCCGAGTCCGAGCGTCGCTTCCAGCTGCACACCGCTCAGATTGAGCGCCACCGCGCAGCTGCTGCCGCTAGCGCAGCTGAGGAAGGCTCCACTCCTTCCAACTACTCGTCTGACGACGCCGCTGCTACCCCCGCAGCTCCTGCCGCTGACGCAGAGGCTGAGGTCAGTGGCTCCCTCGCTTCCGATGAGCAGCTTGCAGCCCTCCGTGAGAAGCTGGCCGGCAACTAACTAACCAGCGTTACCGCGCCGTTTGTCGCGTTCAGTATTAACCCCTGAGGTTCTTGTGACGTATCCGCGAGAATCCGGGGGTTTTCTGCTGTTTGTATGTGTTTTGCGTGTGGGAAAACGCCTCATGCAAGTATGCTTATGTTCGGGCGCAAAAATGCCTTGTTTTCGTGCTTGGGGATAAGCATACTTTCATGCAAATATTTGCACTAGCGCTGTTCAATGTTTTTTGGCTCGCCATGATCTATCAAACTGCCATTTTTCCTGGTTTTTCTGGCAGTTTGGTAGAGCGTGAGTGGCAGTCTGGTTGTTGTGGCCTACGAAATGTGCGCTCCGCCTGTCCAGGGTGTGAGTTTGATAGACCCCAACATTCCCCTGATAACTAGGTCCACCCTCAAGCACGAAAACACTCCAATCCCGATCCTAGCAATGGACCTACTCGGCATAAATACTGTTTAGGTTCTTGCATTGTCGGCATCACAGCAGGGATCATCGGGTGCCATTGTGGTTCACAAAAACCTGTCGCAAATCGCCGGGCGGTATTCTAGCAGAAGTTTCAGCAATAACCAACACAAACGGTATGGTGTGATTCTTCTTTCATGATAATCCACAAAAGGCACAGATTTTAGCAAAAGCGCTGCTGAGGATTGCTTCCGGTGTACCTCCTACTGGATATGACATTATCTGGACATGTTGGAATGTTTTGCTTCAAACGCATAAGATTGTGGGGAATCACCGGAGAACCGGGCATAAGTGGGTGAACTCACAGGGATTTGCAGCTTGGTTTGTGGTAGGAGCGGGCTTTTGCGCGCTGTATCTCTCTTGGTGCTTGCAGTCCAGGAACCCCTGGGTCTGTAATATATACGAAAGGTTCGAACATGGCGTCAAAAGTTGCGACGGCATCGCAGTCGATTCTTGACAATGTGGGCGGGGCGGACAACATTGCCAGCCTGACTCACTGTGCGACGCGTTTGCGCTTTCAGCTTGTCGATCAGTCCAAGGCTGATCAGACCGCATTGGATGATATTCCTGGAGTCTTGGGCGTTGTTCCTCAGGGTTCAACCGGCCTTCAAGTGGTGATGGGCGGCGACGTTGCCAATTATTACCAGGAACTCATCAAATTGCCGGGCGTGGATAAGAGCGGCGAAGAAAAGAAGGCAGCAAGCTCCGGCAAGAAAGAATACGGCGGTGTCCGAGGACGATTCGGGTGGGTTGATTACTGCTTTGAATTCCTCTCTGACACGTTCCGCCCGATTCTGTGGGCTCTGCTGGGTGCCTCATTGATTATTACGATTCTGGTGCTGTGTGATACTGCCGGTATTCAGGATTTCCGTGCCGAGGTCCAGCCCCCAACGTTCCAGTTCATGCACGCTATGTGGCGCAGCGTTTTCTATTTCCTGCCGATTATGGTGGGTGCTACTGCTGCCAGGAAGTTGGGCGCTAACGAGTGGGTGGGTGCCGCTATTCCGGCAGCCCTGCTCACACCAGAATTTTTGGCTATGAAAGAGCTGCCAGACACCGTGGTGACACAAAACTCGGTGGGTGTTGACATTTACACTGTTGACGTCTGGGGCATTCCGATGGTGCTGAATGATTACGGTGGGCAGGTGTTCCCGCCGATGCTTGCTGCTATCGCGCTGTACTGGTTGGAAAAGGGCCTGAAGAGGATCATCCCAGCCGCAGTGCAGATGGTGTTTGTGCCGTTTATTTGTTTGCTGGTCCTCATTCCGGCGACGGCATTCCTGCTCGGCCCCTTCGGTATCGGTGTAGGTAATGGCATTTCCAGCGCGCTGGAAGCTATCAATAATTTCTCCCCGTTCATTCTGGCTATTGTGATTCCGCTGCTGTACCCGTTCTTGGTGCCCTTGGGTCTGCACTGGCCACTGAATGCCATCATGATTCAGAACATCAACACCCTGGGTTACGACTTCATTCAGGGCCCCATGGGTGCCTGGAACTTCGCTTGCTTCGGTGTTGTCGCCGGCGTGCTTGTTATTTCTTGGCGTGAGAAGAACCGTCAGATGCGCCAGGTTTCCTTTGGTAGCTTGATGGCCGGTTTGCTAGGGCGGTATTTCTGAACCGTCCCTGTACGGTGTGCTGCTGCGTTTCCGTAAGACTTACATGCGTCTGCTTCCCGGCTGTTTCGCTGGCGGTGTTGTCATGGGTCTGTTCTCGGTGAAGGCATATGCGTTTGTGTTTACCTCCGCACTGACCACCGTCGCCATGAAACCAACCTTCGGCTACATCATTGGTATTACTGTCGCCTTTGTGACGTCCTTCCTGCTGGTGGTGTTCTTCGACTACCGCTCCGCCGATGAGAAGGCTGAGGTTCTGGCCCAGATCGCTGCTGAGGAAGGCAAGAAAGATTCGGACGATGCTACGGGTGACGACGCCCCGGCTGCCGCAGCTTCTGCTGAGGCCACCGCTGCTGCTCCTGTCGCTGCCGCAGCGACTGCAACGGCAACCGCGAGTGCCACAGCCACTGCAGTGGCGGAAGCACCTGCAAAGACGGCCCTCGAACCCGGCGCGGTGACCGAACTGACGGCACCCCTTGAAGGCAAGGCTCTCCCATTGTCGGAGGTTCCTGACCCGATTTTCGCTGGTGGTCGTCTCGGCGATGGCGTTGCCATCGAACCCAGCAACAACACCGTGGTTGCTCCCGCAGATGCCAAGGTGCTCATGGTGCAGAAGAGTGGCCACGCCGTGGCGCTGCGCCTGGATAGCGGCGTGGAAGTTCTGATTCACGTGGGTCTTGATACGGTGCAGCTCGGCGGTGAGGGCTTTGATGTTCATGTCACCCGTAATCAGAAGGTAACTGCGGGTGAGCCGTTGATCACCTTTGACCCGCAGGTAGTCAAGGCGGCTGGCTATCCGCTGATCACCCCGGTTGTGGTGTCCAACACCAAGAAGTTTGAGAAGGTGGAGGGCCATCCAGCCGACCAGGTGACTGCTGACTCGGTGATTATCACCACCACGGCGAAATCTGAGAAGTCAGACTAGTCACATCACTCAACACAAGCCCCCGTCACCACGACGGGGGCTTGTCACATTGTATAGGCTGAAGTACATGTTACTCATTGGCCTGACAGGCGGGATCGGCAGCGGTAAATCGACCGTGGCGGCGATGCTCCGGGACCAAGGCATTCGCGTCGTCGATGCGGACCAGATTGCTCGTGAAAGTGGTGGAACCTGGACAACCTGCCTTGGCTGAGCTTGTAGAGGTGTTTGGGCAGGATATTCTCAACGACGATGGCAGTCTCAACCGTCAAGAGCTGGCCAATCGTGCGTTCGCCACTGAGGAAGCCACCAATGCGCTGAATACCATCACCCATCCACGAATTGAGCAGGAAACCCAGCGGCAGTTTGACCTCGCGGCCGCAGAGAAAGAGAACTTCCTAGTCTACGACATGCCATTGCTGGTGGAGCGGGGTCTGCACGAGGAGATGGATATGGTCATTGTTGTGCACACTGACATTGAGGAGCGCGTGCGGCGGTTGGTTGAGCATCGCGGATTAGATGAAGACGATGTTCGTCGTCGTATGTCGCACCAGGTTGATGATGTGACTCGACTCGCATCTGCGGATGTTTTGATCGACAATAATGGAAGCGTCGATCATCTCCGCAGCAAGTTGATGACTTCCTCGCCACTTTGTGACGTGTTCGTTTCAGTAGATAGGTTTAGTGTCGCGTGCCAACAGGATTTTTCTCACCATTTACGTTCGTACCAGTGTTCATGTTTATCGTGCTGGTATTGGTAGTGTCCACCTTCATTTTTCAATTTGTTCAGCAGATTAAAGACCGCAACAAAGGCGAGCAGCAAGAAGAAATACGGATGATGGACGCACAGGCCGAAGCACGTCGCTGGATTGAGCGGTTGGGGTCGGAAGTGCTCACGACATCCGGTACAGACGAGGCGTCGACAAGCCTCATTGGGACAGCATCTGAGCGTTACAACTCTGCGCAAGCAAGTCTTGGTTCCGCTCAGACTCCGCGGCAGGCGGAACTTGCTGGCGAAATTGCGATTGAGGGGCTTCATTTTATGCGTGATGCTCGTCTCGCCATGGGTATGCCTGCAGGTCCGGATCTGCCTCAGTTGTCGCGTGGTGAGAATTAACGTGTCACCACGTCGTCCTCTGTGACCACACCGTCGTCGGCGGTGGCGGCCGCGACCTGCTCGGGCTTGAGAACCTCAACAACCTCTAGGCCGTCGTCGGCAACCGGATCCGGGTTGATGTCGCCGGATGCCAAGAGCGGAACGCCGAAGAGTTCACTAAGGTTGGTGCGCATCACCATCACGTTGTAGTTTGACCAGGTGGTGGCCACGAAATACAGGTTGTGGTCATTATTCGAGGGGAGGATGAAACCACCGTAGAGGTCGCCAATAGTGGCGGTATCCACCAGCATGCGTTTGCTGCTCCACGGTCCGGTGGGGGAATCGGCTGTCCGCAGCACCATGCCATTGCCATCAATGTAGAGAGCGATGAATTTTCCGAGGTAGGGGTTCCAGGCAACCGAGAGTTCGGAAACGCTGCCGTCAATCACGGCTGCGGCTCGTGTTGGCGTGGCTGACCAGCCTGCACCGTCGAAAAACTCGAAAGCGTCTTCCTTGGGGAAGTGTGCTTTAGGGGCGCGGGCCACAATTTGCGCTGCCATCACGCCCCGATGGGGTGCTGAAACGGTAGATGTATCCATCGTGTTCCACAAACGCTGACATTTGAATGTGCTCGTTCCCGGCGCGGTACTGTCCGCCGCCGGGCATCGATGGGCCTTTATTGGCACGCTGGGATCCCGGCACCACTGTCCAGTTTTCACCGTCATTGGAGGAGACGGTTGCTGCGTAGTTGGTGAACCATTCGCCAGGGCGTCCCCAGCTACGTACAGACATGAAGTCAATGTACTGGACTCCGTTGACTGTGATACCTGCGGTGGGAATCACGGTGTGTTCAACGCCTGGTTCTTTCAAGGAAGGGATAAACTCCCGAGCGCGTCCTTGTCGTGCATATCCGCGTTCTGTCAGTGCTTCTTCAACAGTTACGCCGTCGGTGTAGTTATTGTCGCTGGTGCGCATGATGGTATTGCTGCGCCATTCCCCAGCAGAGCCGTCGCAGGCCATGGTGTCGCCGAATACCAGCATGGTGCGCCCGGCGGCATCTTTGTACGCGATGCCGAGGTCGGTGCCCGCGATGTCGAAAAGGCGGTCGGTACGGGGGTTAGAGCCTGGGCCGGTCAGCGACTGGATCGCTTGGGTGTGGCCTTTCAGCACAGGAAGTTCGCCGGGGGAGCCGTTCAACCATGGCGGATTGGAGCTGCCAGCGCCGCTCGATAGGCCATTCGATCCAGAGGATAGCTGGCTTGACAGGGAAGGCCCTGCGGGAGCCGCGCGACGGGAGCAGGGCTCGGCGGTGGCAGTCGGGGCGTCGATAAGCATCATGGACACAAGGCACGCTATTGTTGTGATAGCAAAAGTACTGTGGCGCTTACGCTGCGCGTTTAAAGAAATATGCACGAGGGTTAGAGTACTAAATCGCTGATCATTATGCTGGGGATCATGGCTTTCGCTGCTGAACATCCCGTGCTGTCCCATTCTGAACACCGACCTGTTGGCGACATCGAACGTGTCGCCAAAGAATTCGAGGTGGTGAGTGAGTATCAGCCGGCGGGCGACCAGCCATCAGCCATAGCCGAATTAGCTGACCGCATTAACCGTGGTGAGCGGGACATTGTGCTGATGGGTGCCACGGGTACTGGTAAATCTGCCACCGCAGCCTGGCTTATTGAAAAAGTGCAACGGCCGACCCTCGTCATGGCCCCGAATAAAACCCTCGCTGCGCAGCTGGCCAACGAACTCCGGCAGCTGTTGCCCAATAATGCCGTTGAGTATTTTGTCAGCTATTACGACTACTACCAGCCGGAAGCCTACATTGCGCAAACCGATACTTACATTGAAAAAGGACTCCTCCATCAATGAGGACGTCGAACGCCTGCGCCACTCCGCTACGTCCAGCTTGCTTTCGCGTCGTGATGTCGTGGTAGTAAGCTCCGTGTCCTGCATTTACGGTCTGGGCACCCCGCAGTCCTATCTGGACCGGTCCGTACTCCTGAAGGTGGGGGATGAGGTAGAGCGTGACCGCTTTCTCCGACTACTGGTGGACATTCAGTACGCGCGTAACGACGTCGCTTTTAGCCGCGGTACTTTCCGCGTTAAAGGCGACACGGTGGACATTATTCCCGCCTACGAAGAACTTGCCGTGCGTGTGGAATTCTTCGGCGACGAAATTGACGCCCTGTATTACATTCACCCGCTCACAGGGGATGTGATCAGCCAAGCCGATGAACTGCGTATTTTCCCCGCTACACACTATGTTGCCGGGCCGGAACGCATGGAAAAAGCAGTGGAGGCCATCAAAGCGGAACTGGCCGTGCGGCTGGAGGATTTGGAAAATCGCGGCAAACTCCTGGAAGCGCAGCGTCTGCGCATGCGCACCGAATACGACCTGGAAATGATCGAACAAGTAGGTTTCTGCTCTGGGATTGAGAATTACTCCCGCCACATCGACGGCCGCGAGGCAGGATCTGCACCCGCGACACTCATTGACTACTTCCCAGAAGACTTCCTGCTGATCATCGACGAATCCCACGTCACCGTCCCCCAAATCGGTGGCATGTACGAAGGCGATGCCTCCCGCAAACGCAACCTTGTTGACTTTGGTTTCCGCCTGCCCTCGGCGCTGGATAACCGCCCGTTGACCTGGCAAGAATTCGACGACCGCCGGGGCCAGGCCGTTTTTATGTCCGCCACCCCCGGCACCTTTGAAATGGCCGCCAGCGGGGGAGAGTTCGTTGAACAGGTTATTAGGCCCACCGGGCTTGTTGACCCGAAAGTGGTGGTCAAACCCACCGATGGGCAAATCGATGACCTCATCCACGAAATCCGGCTGCGCGTGGAGAAAAAAGAACGTGTGCTGGTGACCACGCTGACCAAGAAGATGGCAGAAGATCTTACCGACTACCTGCTGGAAAACGGCGTGCGCGTGCGCTACCTCCACTCTGACATCGATACTTGCAGCGCGTGGAACTGCTCCGCCAGCTCCGGCTCGGCGAATACGACGTCCTTGTGGGCATCAACCTCCTCCGCGAGGGTCTTGACTTGCCCGAGGTCTCCCTGGTTGCCATTTTGGATGCTGATAAGGAAGGTTTTCTCCGTTCCACAACGTCCCTTATCCAGACCATTGGTCGCGCGGCCCGCAATGTTTCCGGTGAAGTGCACATGTACGCCGACCGCATTACCGACTCCATGCAGAACGCCATTGAGGAGACGGAACGACGCCGCGAAAAACAAATCGCCTACAACACCGAACACGGCATTGATCCTCAGCCGCTGCGCAAGAAAATCGCCGATATTCTGGACGAAGTGTACGAAGACGGCGGCGAGCTTCCGGCGACCGAAGATGCCAGCGCCGATGCCGCCGTCGCCCGTGACACTGCGGATGTTTCCGGCATGCCACGCGAGCAAGTCCAAAAACTCATCGACGACCTTACCGCTCAAATGGGGGCAGCCGCCCGCGAGCTAAAATTCGAACTAGCAGGGCGTTTGCGTGACGAGATCGCTGATTTGAGGAAAGAACTTCGCGGAATGAAAGAAGCTGGCCTGTAAGGTAGATGCCGGTGCTACTCTGTTTGATAGGTTTAGAACCATACAAAACGTGAAAGGTCCCCGATGAGCGATTACAAGAAGATTGTTGTAGGCACAGACGGCTCCAAGTCCTCGATGCTCGCCGTTGAACGCGCAGCCGGAATCGCCGCCGCATTCAACGCAACCCTGATCATCGGATGCGCCTACTACGAGACCTCTGAAGACGCATCAAAAACCCTCCGTCAGGATTCCGTCACCGTGCTTGGCGACGACCCCGCGTACAAGAACCTCGAATCAGCCTCAGCCGCAGCACGGGAAAAAGGTGCCACCAATATTGAAACCGTGGTGAAACCCGGCACTCCCGTCGAAGCCCTGATGTCGATTGTGAACGAAGCGCAAGCTGACCTTTTGGTCGTGGGCAACCGTGGCATCAACACCCTGACTGGTCGCCTCTTGGGTTCTGTTCCCGCCGATGTGGCACGCCAATCTCAGTGCGACGTCATGATTGTTCACACTGTGAATTAGTACCTAATTTTATTTTTCATCCCCTGGCCACGCATTTGTAATGTTTGGCCGGGGGATTGGTGATTTATGGGTTTTACGTGTCCATATGCCAGGCATCCAAACGCTCAAACAATAGTTTATCTGACTGGATTTTGGCTGCCCGGTTACCATCTACAGTCCCGCCAAGCATTGTTGGCCATATCCGTCCATATTCCTGATCAATATCCGTGGAGAAAAGGTGTCCGGCGCCCGGGTATATTACGCCTTCCAGATTTTTATTCCGCTCACTCAGATCCTGTACAGCGGAGTCGCTTTGCCACATAGCGTCTTGATCGCCAGCAAATAGCAATCCGTGGCCGGAAAACTTTTCGATGGGAATGCGGGCAGCATCTCGGTTGCTGGCTTCGGCGAGTGTTGCCTCGTAGGTTTTGCGGTACGAGACAGGCAGGAACATCAAAAGCCTTACCATCGTTGAGGGAAAGGACCGCAGCCTTGCATATTCCACAGGTTCTCCACGCCACGTAAAGCTCGGTGGCGAGGCGCTTTGCCGCCGAAAGTCAAGTCCTTGGTAGTTGTAGGCAGTCGGTGTGTACAAGACGATGTTGTTGATTTCGGGGTAATGAATGGCCAAGTTCGCCGCCAACTCGGCTCCCTTGGACACCCCCAATACCGTGATTGGTTCTTCAATGTCGCCGTGTTCTTTAATCCAGGCCAGTACCTCATCAAAAAACTCTAGGGGTACGTTGGACAAAAACTCCTGCTGACCTGGTTGACCGAAGAAGTAAAGGCCCAGAACGTTGTAACCACCGTCCCGGATCTGTCGAGCCATGTCGTCGTTATTGCCGCCCTCGGAGCCTTTGAACACAACGACTGTCCCAGGACGCGCGACACCATGAGCGGGGTAGTAGAAGCCGCGCATATAGTCGCCAGCCACCGGTTCTACGTCACCTTTGCGTGCGACTGCATCGGGATCGCGGGGATTATCACCGTGGGGTCGATAATGATGTCGATTGTAAGCAGCGATGCCCACTACAGTGAGGCAGACCGTAGCTACGGTACACGCGATGCGGGGTAGCATTTTTCTTAATGAACACATAGTACGCAGCCTATGTCTTTGACGTAACGTAAGGCAAGAGCTGAATCCTGATCGCGGAAATAGTGCCTTTTATGGCATGCATAAAATATCGAGAGCTGGGCCTCGTTTGGTGGGCACCTTGATACCGGGCAAAGCACTGTCTGATGCCGAGCCGCTTCCGGGAGATACTACAAGTGGAAAATCTGCGGCGAGAAGAGTTACACGGCTCGCGTGACGACGTTGCAGTCGCCCAAATATTATGGAGGAAATGATGACTGAAGCAAAACATATCCTCGTCATCCCAACGAATCGTGATGCAACGGCAGCTATATCTAGTGCAAGTTTGGAGGTTCAGGAAGCGCGGTTGCTTGGATATGACATTCCACTTGTGGTTATTGAAACCGATAGTGGTGACCATGTAAAAAATAACGCCGCTGCCCTAAGGGAATGTCGTAATCGGGATGGAAAACTAAATACTATTCACCTTACTATCGAACGACAGAGGAAAATAATTCATCGTATTTTTGCCGGTGAATCGGATCATTGTTGGCGGTCGCTCTTTCTTCAGGGATCCAAAGACTACGGCACTGCCATGAACAAGTGTTTTTTATATTCTATTGTGCTAGGTGCTGATGTCGTGCATCGTCGCGATTCCGATACGGTAACTCTTGACCACAAGTTTCGTAACCAACAAGGTAGGTTGCCTATCGTAAAGGAACTTTCACTGTTGGGATCAGGGAATTCCGGTCATTCTAGTCCCGCACACTCGGCAGATACGTACATTACGGTTGTTGGTGGCAATTATGTCGGCGAATGGAACCTTGACGTTAAAGATCTCGTTGTTGCCGCAGGGGACCGAACGATACTGCATAGGCTCTATGAGGTTCTTGGTTTCGATCCTGCAAGCATTCCAGACGTGATTGAAGAAGCATTTCCACAGGAGACTGTTGTCCCTGACCGTGATGTGATCACTCTTGTACGTTCCGTTAATGACGGCTTAAACCCAGACTGTGGAAATGTTGCCTTCATGGAGATACATAAATATCTTCCGGTGGTGCCTGGGCCCAAATATTCTCGCGTCGGACTATTTTGCGTTTGATGCTGCAACATCGTTGGGCCTTCCGTCAATCCATCATTCGGATGCGGTATTTCATGAATATGACTCAACCAGGAAGAGCTCATCGTCACAATTATCGTACTGGGAAGGGGTTGCCCGTTTTGCAGATTATTTTAACGCATATGCCAAGATTTATTCCGGAAACCTATCGTCCCTTTTGGGGAATTGAAACCTGGCACACTTCCCGTCGATTCAAACTCACGCGAAAAACTGATTTCTCTGGTGAGGGAAGCTGCCGCTGGCTCAGTTCCCGAGCGCATTAATCGCGTAGAATCTTTGGCGAATGATGTGTTAGTTCCTCTTGGTGGCGATTTTGCTGATATCGGTGGTGTTCTTGTTCGTAATGCGTCACGCTATGTTGATGAATGTTCGGCATCGTACAACATGCACGCGGATCTGATTGAACTATGGCCAGAGCTAGTTGAAAGGTGCAGTGCTGCTTGTGGTGTGGTGTCAGCGTGAAATATGTGAGTAAGTTAAAGCTCAGTAGTCGGCATCTCTCCAACAACAGTGAGGCTTTGCGTAGCCCGCGTGAGTGCCACATATAGGTCCTGCCAGCCCTGGGGAGAATTGTCCACGATTTCCTGGGGTTCCACAAGCACTACGTGGTCATATTCCAACCCCTTGATTTCTGCCACGTTGTTGGCATCAATGTGGGCGGTGAGCCGGTCGGGGTGCTCGGTGCGCAGGGCGTCGATAAGCGGTGAAACCTCGGTGCCGGACGGTAGGAAACGCACGGGAATGCCGGTGGATCGGACCGCCTGGCTGGGGGTTTGCGTCGGTGCGATCATGGGCAGCAGGGTGTTGGCCACGTCCATGATGTCGGCGGGCGTGCGGTAGTTGACGGTCAGTTGGTGCCTACGGAAGCGGTTCTGCACGTACGGTTCGAGGGTGTCGGTCCAGCTATCGACGCCCGCTGGGGAACCCGTCTGCGCCGTGTCACCGACGAGCGTCATCCAGCGGGAAGGGCAGCGCCGCATAATCATGCGCCATTCCATGGGAGAGAGTTCCTGGGCTTCGTCGACAACAACATGGCCATAAGCCCAGAGTCGGTCGGCCTTGGCGCGTTCGGCGGTGGAGCGGTTGTCGCGGATTTCCTGGCGCTGGGCGAGGGTTTCGGCATCAATCACGTCGTGTGCCATCAGGATTTCGGCATCGAACCCGTCGTCGAGGTCTTGGGACGCGGATCCAGTGAGAATGTCCAGGGCGTCCTGGGCTTCTTCAATTTGTTCCTGCCAGCGTTGTTCGGCGGCTTTGCGTTCCTGTTCGGGATCGTCGGTGCCTAGCAGTTGCGCGAGTTCGTCAAGCAGGGCGGCATCGGCAGCGGACCATGCGGCACCGTCCTCGCGATAGAGCGCGGATTGGGTTTCTTCGTCGTAGTCAGCAGCGGCGACGGAGATGCGTTCGGGGGATTCCAGTAGTTCTTCCAGCACGTTTTGCGGCGTCAACTCGGGCCACAGTTCGTCAAGCGCGCTATCCACAACAAATTCGTCAGCGAGGTCTTCGTGCAGTTGGGCGATGTCGCCGGAAGACAGCAGGTTCGTGCCGCCAAGGGGGTCGGCACCGATCATGTCCGCCATGGCATGCGCCAATAGGTCCAACGCCTGGTCCCGGAAAATCGCGCGGGCCTGGTTGTGGGGGAGTCCACTGCGTCGGGCACGTCCCCGCGCCGTCGTAACCATGGCCGGGGTGAGGTGCAGGGTAAGACCATCAACAAACAGTGGAACAGGTTCCGCTGGCACGGTCTGGTATGCCTGAACTGCGGTACGCAGGATGTGCACCATTTCCGCGCTGCCTTTGACTTCCCGGGCGAGCAGAGAGTCGGTTCCTGTTGGCGTGACCCCGGGGTACATCTCGCCCACAGTGGTGAGCACCACGCCGGTTTCACCAAGTTCGGGTAGTACGCGGGAAATATAGTCAAGGAACGTGCGATTAGGGCCAACGATCAGCACGCCGCTTCGCGCGAGGACGTCCCGCCACGTGTACAGCAGATAAGCAACGCGGTGTAGTGCCACGGCGGTTTTGCCGGTCCCCGGTCCGCCTTCCACCACCATCACGCCGCGCTCGGGGTCGCGAATAATGTCGTCTTGTTCGCGCTGGATGGTTTCAACAATGTTGCCCATGTGCGCTGTTCGTGCTGCATTCAGCGCATGAAGCAGGGCGGATTCGGAAACAACATCGGAAGCACTTTCGTCCGAGACATCGCCAACAAGTCGTTCGTCGTGAATATCCACCACGGTTCGGCCTGTGGTGCGAATATGCCTTCTTTCAGTCACACCTTCGGGGTTGGCGGTGGTGGCAATGTAGAACGGCCGGGCCATGGGCGCGCGCCAGTCTAAAAGTAGGGTCCGGTAGTGGTCTTCGGGTGCGTCGATGCCCATGCGGCCGATGTAGCGCACGTCGTCATCACCCTGTTCGCTATCAAGGGTGATCCGCCCGAACACCAGCCCCAGCTGTGCCACAGTGAGTGTGTCGAGTTTGTCGTTGAGTGCGTGGTATTCAACCTCGCGTTCGACTAGCGCCTCGGGGTCGGGAGTGGCGCGGTCGACCCGAAGCATCACGTCACGCAGGCGCTCGTTGGCCGCGACGACATCTGCGTCAATGCGGGCAAATAGCTCATCAACATATGCCTGCTCGACGGCAATGTCCGCAGCATGTGCGGAGTGGCCAGCGTGATCTGGGTGTTCCGTTGATTCCACCACTCACCAACCGCGGGCACGCCACTCGTCTAAATGGGGGCGTTCAGCCCCGAGGGTGGTGCCGTCGCCGTGGCCGGGATGCACGATGGCATCGTCGGGGTAGACCTCAAAAAGGCGTTCAGTTACGTCGGTGATCAGCTGTTCAAAGTCTTCTGGGTTGGTAGTTTTGCCTACGCCACCGGGGAAGAGGCTATCGCCAACAAAGAGGTGCTGTTGGCCGTCAATATCTGCAGAGATCGCGAGTCCTCCAGGTGTGTGCCCCCGCAAAATGGCAACCCCCAATCGGTGTCCATCAAAGTCAATAATGTCGCCGTGTTCAAGTGCGCGGTCTACGGGAGCGGGAAGGGCTTCGGCATCGGGTGCTGGTGCAAGGTGCGTTGCGCCAGTCGCGGCTAAGACGTCACAGAGTGCGCGAACATGGTCGGCGTGCCGGTGGGTGGTCACCACAGTCTCAATGGAGACCCCAAGCCCGTCGGCGAGTGCTAGCAGTGCGGGGGCATCGTCTGCGGCGTCGATAAGCAAGCCCTTGTTTCCGGAAACCAGCAGGTAGCAGTTGTTATCCATCGTGGATACGGACAGTGAATGTAACGTGATCGGGGCAGTCATGGTATCCAGGTTAGCTAAAGTCGGGGTTCGTTGCTATGTTCGAAGTAGTATGTTTGGCTGAAGTATGGAGGGTGGCACGGTAGTGGCTGATCGTCTGGTGGTGCGCGGCGCGCGGGAGCACAACTTTGAAGGGCGTGGACGTTGAACTGCCCCGCGACACGATGATCGTGTTCACCGGCCTTTCCGGCTCGGGTAAGTCGTCCCTTGCCTTTGACACTATTTTTGCGGAAGGTCAGCGGCGATATGTGGAGTCGCTGTCGTCGTACGCTCGCCAATTTTTGGGGCAGATGGATAAGCCTGACGTGGACTTCATTGAGGGCTTGTCGCCGGCCGTGTCTATTGATCAGAAGTCCACGAACCGTAACCCGCGTTCCACGGTGGGTACGATCACGGAAGTGCATGATTACCTGCGCCTTTTGTATGCGCGTGCGGGTACGGCGCACTGCCCGAAGTGTGATGCGGTGATTGAGCGTCAAACTCCGCAACAGATTGTGGATCAGATCCTGGACATGGAGGAGGGGCTGAAGTTCCAGGTGCTGGCACCAGTAGTGCGTACCCGCAAGGGCGAGTTTGTGGATTTGTTTGCGGACCTGGCGGCGCAGGGCTACGCCAGGGTTCGAGTTGACGGTGAGGTTCATCAGCTGAGCAGCCCACCGAAGTTGGAGAAGCAGATCAAGCACGACATTGATGTAGTGGTGGATCGCCTGCAGGTTAAACCCTCGCAGCGCCAGCGCCTCACTGACTCCGTGGAAACGGCGCTTCAGCTTGCCGACGGCGTGGTGGTCTTTGATTTCATCACCCTTGAGGACTCCGACCCTCACCGTACCCGCAGGTTCTCGGAGAAAATGGCCTGTCCCAATGGTCACGCGCTGGCGGTGGACGAGCTAGAACCACGTTCTTTTTCCTTCAACTCGCCGTATGGCGCGTGTCCGGCGTGTGATGGCTTGGGCACCGCTTTGGAAGTGGACCTTGATCTGGTAATCCCGGATAGGGATGCGCCGTTGCTGCGTGCCATTCAGCCGTGGACCACGGGCTTTAATGTGTCGTACTTTGAAAAGCTGCTCACCGGGCTTGCCGTGGCCATGGATTTTGATCCCAATACGCCATTTAGTGAACTCACATCGGCGCAGCAAAAGGCCGTTCTTCATGGCTCTGAGCATCACGTGTCGGTGCGATACAAGAACCGCTACGGCAGGGTACGAAATTGGACCGCACCGTTTGAGGGCGTGCTGGCGTACCTGAAACGCAAGTTGGAGAACACCGACTCTGAGTCACAAAAAGACCGATTCCTTGCGTACATGCGCGAGGTTCCATGTTCGTCCTGCAAAGGCGCGCGTCTGAAGCCGGAGATCCTGTCAGTGCGGCTTGATTCGGGTGCACATGGTGAGCTGTCTATCGCCGGGGTGTCTGCGCTGTCTGTGGAAGGTGCCGCCGAGTTTCTGTCCACGTTGCAGCTGGGCAAGCGCGAGGAAATGATTGCTGGTGCCGTGCTGAAGGAAATCCAGGCACGCCTGAAGTTTCTTCTCGACGTCGGCTTGAACTACCTGTCGCTGGACCGCGCCGCCGGTACCCTTTCCGGTGGGGAAGCGCAGCGTATTCGCCTTGCCACCCAAATCGGATCCGGTTTGGCGGGGGTGTTGTACGTGCTGGACGAGCCGTCTATTGGCCTGCATCAACGGGATAACCAGCGGCTGATTGCCACCTTGGAGCATCTGCGTGACATCGGCAACACTCTCATCGTGGTTGAGCACGACGAGGACACCATCAAAGCCGCGGACTGGCTGGTGGACATCGGCCCCCGCGCGGGTGAATACGGTGGGGAAGTGGTTTACCAAGGCCCGCCCGCAGGGATTGTCGACAGTGAAGAATCCGTCACCGGCGCGTATCTGTCCGGCCGCAAGACGCTGGGTGTGCCCGATTCGCGACGCCCCATTGACCCCGACCGTCAGCTCACTGTGGTTGGCGCGAAGGAAAATAACCTCAAGAACGTGGACGTCTCCATCCCATTGGGTGTGCTCACCTGCATTACGGGGGTTTCTGGGTCCGGGAAATCCACGTTGATTAACCAAATCCTGGCGAAAGTCCTGGCAAACCGGCTGAATAAGGCCCGTCAGGTTCCGGGTAAAGCCACCCGCGTTGATGGCCTCCAGCATTTAGACAAACTAGTGCAAGTGGATCAATCGCCCATCGGGCGTACCCCGCGTTCCAATCCTGCCACCTACACAGGCGTGTTTGACAAGATCCGCACACTGTTTGCGGAGACCAGCGAGGCGAAGGTCCGTGGTTACAAGCCGGGTAGGTTCTCCTTCAACGTTAAAGGCGGGCGATGCGAGGCATGTCACGGTGATGGCACTCTCAAGATCGAAATGAACTTCCTGCCTGACGTGTATGTGCCTTGTGAAGTCTGCCAGGGTGCCCGTTACAACAGGGAGACCTTGGAAGTGAAATACAAAGGCAAGTCCATCTCTGAGGTTTTGGACATGCCGATCAGTGAAGCCGCAGAGTTCTTCGAACCCATTACCTCCATCAGTCGCTACCTGAACACGCTGGTTGAGGTGGGTTTGGGATATGTGCGGCTTGGCCAGGCGGCGACTACCCTGTCCGGTGGTGAAGCGCAGCGCGTTAAACTGGCAGCCGAACTGCAAAAACGATCCAATGGCCGGACGATCTACATTCTGGATGAGCCCACAACCGGCCTGCACTTTGAAGATATTCGCAAGCTGATGCTGGTGATCCAGGGCTTGGTGGATAAGGGCAACAGCGTCCTGATTATCGAACACAACCTTGACGTCATCAAGGCTGCAGACTGGATTGTGGACATGGGGCCGGAAGGTGGCGCAGGCGGTGGTCAAGTGGTTGCCCAGGGAACCCCTGAGGATGTCGCCACGGTGGAGACGTCATACACAGGGAAATTCCTCAAGGAACTACTAGCGCCCTAGTTATTGGTCCTCATCAGGGGTTTGCACTGGTCCGACTTGGGGATTGTGCGGATCCTGGGGCTTCTCGCGGTCACTCATGCTTGGCAGCGGCGTTTCACTCAGCGGTGGAACCTGGCCTGGTGCTGCAGGCTGAACGGACGTGACGTCGCTGGCTGGCGGGGCGTCGTTATACGTCGCGTCAGGCGTGGGCGAGTTGGCCTGAGCGTTCACCCCCACGAGAGGCGCTGGATCCTCTGCAGCAGTGATGCTGGTTTTCTGGGGGCTCTGACGGTTTCGCAGCGCTGCGATGGCCAGCAGCACAACACCAGAAATGATGAACGCAGCGACGCGAGGCAGTCCATGGAGGTTGCCGAAGTCGAAGAACATGAGTTTGCCGATGGAGGCAAATGCTAGAACAAGCCCAACAATGAGGGATGCCTGCCTGCTGAGGAACCGTGCGCGAAGCAAGACGTAGCAAGCCAAGAGCATCCATAAGACGGACACCGTGGCGTGGCCGATAAGGTAACCACCCTTCACGTTGCCTGATAATCCACCCAGGTAGGTGGCTATCGACACGATGGCCAGCATGGAAAGATGAAGGCTGACCAGCGCAAGCCCAGATTGAGCAGTGCCGGAAAGATGCGTTAGGCCGGAGCGGCGTCGTAAAGCAACCAGCAGCAGGATGATGATGGCGACGGCTTGGGCAGTAGCCCAGGAAGTGCCAAGCCACAGGAAGGTGCCACTGAGTACGCCGTCTGCGACCATGTAGGTGAGAATAAGTGCTGTTGCTGCCCAGCAGAACCAAACACCGCTGCGGAACTTTATGCCGGAGGTCATCCACCAGGTGACGCCTATGGAAGTGACGAGGAAAATGCACACCACCATTGGTTTATTCAGCAGTACATCAGTGCCAAGTGGTGCGGCCGTAACATACACAGGCAGGAAGCTGAGGGCCAGGAAGACTGAACCGAATTGGATCAGTGCTTTATTGTGATTGACTATCGCGATGGCGATGTAGCAGATTGATCCCGCAATGAGAACCCAGCTCAGGGGGCGTGTGGAGACGTGGGTAGATAGCGACGGCATGGCCTCAAGTCCGAGGGCGCCGAGGCCAAACAGCACGGCAGGTGCGGCGATGGTCAGCAGGGGATTCCATGGCGTACGTTCTGTGTTTGCACCCATTGCGACAAATATGATGGCGGTGATAACCACAACGGGGGTTGTGGGCAGGATCATAGCAGGTGAATCACTGAGCAATGCGTAGAAGAAGGCCGTAATCAGCGTAACGATGACAGCAATATCAATACCCTTCGACCACTTCCGAATGTAGGCAGCGATGGCAAGGGCTGTGGGTGCGAGTGTGCCAGGAAGAGTCGAGATTCGGCGTAGTTAACGCATGAGGCAAAGTAGATGCTCCCTACTATCGACGCCCCGATACCCAAAGCAATTGCCACACCTTCCTCGTTCCACACAGTGGCTAGTGCTATGAAACCGACGGTAAGCGCGATGATTGTTGCTGTTCCAGCGGGTTCCGGCCACCATTCAAGTATGACCACAAGGCTAAATACCGTGGCCATCGCGCTGAGCAGAGATGTGGTGCAAAAGGCGCCGACTGCCGCTTTATGTGCGTGACGCTTATGGGCTATGACACCGATTCCTCCCATCACGGCTGAGAAAACGCTGGCTAGGATGACTCGGCCAAGGGGGCCGAGCAGGCCATTCTGGATGGCAAGGACCACTAGGAAGAACACACCGGCAATTGTGATCAGCGTTCCCAGCGTGGCAATGACCCTCACAACGATCTGTTCCGATGTCCACCATCTGGAGCGTGCGGGAAGAACCTGGTCCGCTTGCGAACGTGGTTGCTCAGGTGGCTGAGTATCTGTTTGTGCACTGTACACAGGCGTTGGTTGAATTGGGGGTCTCGTGAGCGGCGCGGGTTGAACAGGTGGATTAGCAGCCCCAGGATTGATATGCGGTACGCCAGGATTGATGCGTGGCCCAGCTGGATTGATGACGCCGGGCGGCTGTGGGGCTGGCGCAAAGGGTGCAGAAGGCATAGCAGCCCGTTGCTCTGCCGCTTGTTGTTCTGTGGCGGACTGACCGACAGATTCCCCCGACTGTTCTGGTGCTGAGAGCTGTTGCCGCTTGAGGAGCAGCATGTGCATGTCCATGCGGGCTTCGCCCAGTGCCTTTTCGGCCTGACTCAGCTTTTCCAGTGTCCTTTCGAAGAGAAGTTTTTCTGTATGCGAAATCTCCATGGTTTTGATCCTAAGGAACCCACAGCGTACGCAGCTAAAAAGTTATCAACTTGCAACGTTATGGGGTTAGTGATAGATTGAGATGCGCTACCGCCTAGAAACTGTGCTGTGCATGGATTTTAGGCCGCAAGTGGAGATCCCTCCCACCAGAAGCCGCCACATTGTGGCAGGATAATGGTTATTGTGAAGTTCACCTCACTGCTACGCGCAGTGTAGATGCTTCTTGGCACGATGGATCTCCCGCTTTCACGGAATGATGGAAGCGGGTTTTTGTGTGTCATGTAGGGAAAACTAGTTGCGGTACGGTGCGTACATTATCTCTATCACTGCAACTTAGGAGTACACATCAGCGCTGAAGCTCGCATTAATGAGCGTATTCGAGTTCCCGAGGTCCGTCTTGTGGGCCCCAGTGGCGAACAGGTGGGCATCGTCCGCATTGAGGATGCTCGCAAGTTAGCGTATGAGGCTGATCTTGATTTGGTTGAGGTTGCCCCGAACGCTAAACCTCCGGTCTGCAAAATCATGGACTACGGCAAGTTCAAGTATGAAGCTGCACAGAAGGCACGCGAGGCTCGTAAGAACCAGCAGCAGACTGTTGTCAAGGAGCAGAAGCTTCGTCCCAAGATTGATGATCACGATTATGAGACGAAGAAAGGTAATGTGATCCGGTTCTTGGAGAAGGGTTCCAAGGTGAAGGTGACAATCATGTTCCGTGGTCGTGAGCAGTCACGTCCCGAGCTTGGTTACCGTCTCTTGGACCGTTGGCAGCCGACGTCGCCGATTACGGCGTTGTTGAAACCAAGGCAAAGCAGGATGGCCGCAATATGACCATGGTCATCGGCCCGGTGCGCAAGGGCAAGAAGTAAAGACACATTCTAGGGTTTTAAGGACTAAATCTCATGAAGCAAAAGACCCACAAGGGCACCGCAAAGCGTGTAAAGGTAACCGGTTCCGGCAAGCTCCGTCGCGAGCAGGCGAACCGCCGCCACCTCCTCGAAGGCAAGCCGTCCACCCGTACTCGTCGCCTGAAGGGCACGACGGAAGTGGCTAAAGCTGACACCAAGCGTGTTAAGCGGCTGCTCGGCCAGGCTTAATCGCCGCCTGTTCACCCCTCCACCAACTCTCAAAGATTTAAGGAAGTATTACTGTGGCACGTGTCAAGCGGTCAGTAAACGCCAAGAAGAAGCGTCGTACAATTCTGAAGTCCGCGAAGGGCTACCGCGGCCAGCGTTCTCGCCTGTACCGCAAGGCTAAGGAACAGTGGCTGCACTCCATGACTTACGCCTACCGCGACCGCCGTGCGCGTAAGCGTGAGTTCCGTCGTCTGTGGATCCAGCGCATCAATGCTGCCGCCCGCATGAACGGCATCACCTACAACCGTCTCATCCAGGGCCTGCGCCTTGCCGAGATTGAGGTGGACCGTAAGATTCTTGCGGAGCTGGCTGTCAACGATTTCGCTGCGTTCTCCGCAATTTGCGAGGCCGCCAAGGCTGCCCTGCCGGAGGACGTTAACGCCCCTAAGGCTGCGTAAGTAATATTGTGCCTTTTATGGCAAGAAGGTCCTGGTGTCATATCATTGCCACCAGGGCCTTCCGCTTGTATTGAGGATTTTCGGTAGCATGGGTATGTTTACAGAATTCTTAGTGTTCTACAAGCGTCTAGGCGGGAGATAAGGCATGACTTTTTGATTTCGGTGGTCGGCAGTACGATAAAGACGGGCTGCCTATTGAAAAAGACACCGCCACCAGCAGCAACGCCCCAGGTCAATCCATCACCGTCCTACCAGCATCCGCAGCAGCAGGCACCGTTCGCACAACCCCAGCAGCAGACGCCTGGGTTTGCTACGCCAACGCCTCAGTCTCAGCCAGCTCCTTTTGCACAACCGCTGATGCAACAACCTGGGTATGGTGTGGCGGCCCCAGTTCCTGTGGGCTACCAGCAGAAAGTCGTGGGTTGCATCCTTCCTGCTTGCCTTTTTTTCCTTGGGTCTTTTGGGGTCCCACAACTTTTACCTCGGTTACTCCAGCCGTGCGAAGGTTCAACTGCTACTGGGGGTTGGTGGTATCGTGACCTCACCTCTCATCATCGGGTTTCTTCCCTTGTTTATTGTCGGTGTGTGGGCATTTATCGAGTTCATTATGATTCTGCTTTCGGTGGGCGAATTTGCGCACGATGCCCAGGGAGTACCGCTTCAAAAGTAGGGCGGGGCTGCTGCTAGCCTTAGTCACATGGCTGTCGATTTCACCTCTCCCTTTACCGAACGCACCCCCAGGATTGTGCAGGCTGGAAAGCTGCACCGTGCGGCGGGGCGTCGTAAAGCGGGGCGGTTTCTGGTGGAAGGGGAAAACGCGGTTGATGCTGCGGTATCCACGGGGGCGGCAACAGATGTGTTTGTGACGGAGCAGGCGTACCAACGGTTTGGTGATATCGTCCAGGTCGCCGGCCATCTGGACGTATATGTGCATGCCATTACCGATAAAGCGGCGAAGGCGCTGTCGGATACGGTGCACTCCACCGGGATTTTTGCGGTATGTACGTCGGTGTTGTGGTCGGTGGATAAGGCGCTGCGTGGCAGGCCACGGCTGGTGAGCGTGCCGGTGCAGACTTCTGAGCCGGGTAACGCCGGGACAATGATTCGCGTGAGTGATGCGGTGGGGGCGGATTCGGTCATTTTTGCTGGTGAAGCGGTTGATCCGTTGGGTGGCAAGGTGGTGCGCGCGTCGGCGGGATCGCTGTTCCACATTCCTGTGGCGCGTGATGCCTCGGTGACTGGAACAATCAAAAGGGTCAAGGCTAAGGGCTTAACTATTCTCGCCGCCACCGCCGACGGTGAGATCGACCTAGATGATGCGGGGGATCTGCTGCGGGAGCCCACTGCCTGGTTGTTTGGCAATGAGGCGCACGGTTTGGGGGAGGAGGCGATCGCTGGTGCTGATCACCTTGTGCGCATTCCTATTCGTGGTCGCGCCGAGTCGCTGAACCTGGCGACAGCAGCGGCGATTTGTTTGTATGAGTCAGCAAAGGCTCAGCACCAGGCTCAGCGTCAAGCGCAGCAGCATGCCGAGTGAGTCTCGCGTGCAGCGCGCTGACCCGCTATGATGGCTGGGTTAGTGTGTTTGACAAGCCATGAACCGCGAGAGATAAGAGAGAAGACAGGTGCCTGAGTCCGTGTCAGAGTCCCACATGCCTCAATTAACTGAAGCCAGTTTGAATTCCGCCGCTGAATCCGCTGTTCAGGCGTTTGAGGCGGCGGATAGTCTGGATTCATTGGCGGATGCCCGCCGCATGCACCTGGGTGATGACGCCCCGCTGTCCCTCGCCCGCCGCGCGCTGGGGTCCCTGCCTAAGGACCAGCGTAAAGATGCCGGGCGGCTGGTGAACATGGCACGGGGGCGCGTCGAAAAGCGGTTTGCTGAGGTCAAGGAGGCACTGGAGGCAAAACGCAATGCCGAGGTGCTGCGCCTAGAGCGTGTTGACGTTACGGTACCCACGACGCGTAAACGCACCGGCGCGCTTCATCCCATTACTGCGTTGAGCGAGCAGATTGCCGATATTTTTGTGGGCATGGGCTGGGAAATCGCGGAAGGCCCCGAGGTTGAGGCCGAGTATTTCAACTTTGACTCCCTGAATTTCCTTCCCGATCACCCGGCGCGGACGTTGCAGGACACGTTCCATATTGCGCCGGAGGGATCGCGTCAGGTGCTACGTACACATACCTCACCTGTGCAGATGCGGACGCTGCTTGATCGTGAGTTGCCGGTGTATGTGGCGTGCCCGGGTCGGGTGTTCCGCACCGATGAGCTGGATGCAACACACACCCCGGTGTTTCATCAGGTGGAAGGGTTGGCCGTTGATAAGGGCCTGACCATGGCGCATCTCCGGGGAACGTTGGATCATCTGGCCAAGACGTTGTTTGGCCCTGAGACGCGGACTCGTATGCGCTCGAATTATTTTCCTTTCACGGAGCCATCGGCCGAGGTGGATGTGTGGTTCCCGAATAAGAAAGGCGGCGCAGGCTGGATTGAGTGGGGTGGCTGTGGCATGGTCAACCCAAATGTGCTGCGTGCGGCAGGTATTAACACAGACGTGTACACCGGGTTCGCATTTGGCATGGGTATTGAGCGCACGTTGCAGTTCCGTAATGGGCTGTCGGATATGCGCGACATGGTTGAGGGTGATGTTCGTTTCACTGTGCCGTTTGGTGTGCAGGCGTAGGTTGTAGGAGTTTGTGAGTCATGCTTGTTGCACAGAATTGGCTGTCGAGGCTGCTTCGTGGTGTTAATCCGTCGTGGGACGGGGTGTCTGCGGAGGAGATGGACGCGGCGTTTGTCCGTGTTGGGTTTGAGACGGAAGGTTTCGAGCCCATCCCAGAAACCACTGGTCCGCTAGTGATCGGCCGGGTGGAGTCGATTGAGGAGCTGACCGGGTTTAAAAAGCCCATTCGCCATTGCATGGTGAATGTAGGGAATGCTAATGGCACAGGTGAGCTGCAGTCCATTATTTGTGGTGCCCGGAACTTCTCAGAGGGCGACATGGTTGTGGTGGCGCTTCCTGGCTGTGTGCTGCCTGGTGATTTCGCCATTTCGGCTCGGGAAACCTATGGCCGCATGTCTGCGGGCATGATTTGTTCCGCAGCGGAATTGGGGCTGACCCCGCAACAGAACAAAGGCATTATCACGCTTGATCCTCAGCTTCAGGTTGAGGTGGGCGAGGATGCTCGCCCGGTGATTGGGCTTTCCGACACTGTTTTTGATGTCAATATCACCCCGGATCGTGGTTACGCCTTGTCGGCGCGGGGATTGTCCCGAGAGATCGCCTCGGCGCTGGACCTGGATTTCAGCGATGTGGCGGAGAATCCGCAACTTGCGGGTTTGAGTGTTGCCGTGCCGGATATTTCCGGGGACCTGCTGTCGGTTGAGCTGCGACCAGAGACAAAGGCTCTTCGTTTCGGTCTGCGTAAGGTGTCCGGCATTGACCCAACTGTGGAATCCCCCTGGTGGTTACAGCGCGAGTTGATGCTGTGCGGTCAACGCCCCGTCAATGCCGCCACCGACGTGACCAACTACCTGATGTTGCTGCTGGGCCAGCCGATGCACGCGTTCGATGTGGACCGCATTACTGGCGATTTGGTGGTGCGCTGCGCCGCTGAGGGAGAAAAGATGACCACGCTTGACGATGTTCAGCGTGAGCTCCATGCCGAAGATGTGGTGATTTGCGACGATTCTGGTGTGCAGTCCCTCGCCGGTGTCATGGGTGGTTCCACCTCTGAAATTTCCGACACCACCACCGATGTCTACTTTGAGGCCGCCACCTGGGACCCCATTACTGTGGCTCGCACCTCGCGCCGCCACAAGCTCAGCTCTGAGGCTTCTCGACGTTTCGAGCGGGGCGTCGACCCCGCGCTCGTTGAGGTTGCGCTGGACATGGCTGCATCGCTGCTGGTCAGCGTCGCTGGCGGCACTATTTCTGCCGAACGCACCATCGTTGGCGACGTTCCTAGGCGTCCCAGCATTCTCATGGCGGCATCTTTGCCCGGTGACATCGCAGGTGTGGAGTACTCTCGCGATACGGTCATTGATCGACTGGAAGAAATCGGCTGCACGGTCGAGGTGTCTTCCTGTGGAGCGAAATTAGAGGTCACACCACCGACGTGGCGCACAGACCTCACCATGCCTGCCGACTTGGTGGAGGAGGTCTTGCGTCTAGAAGGGTTGGAAGACATTCCGTCCATTGTGCCCACCGCACCGGCAGGACGCGGACTTACTCCCGCCCAACGTCGACGCCGCGCCATCGGGCATGCGCTTGCCTACAACGGATACGCAGAAATCCTGCCCACACCCTTCATTGCTGATGATGTGTTTGACGTGTGGAATCTGCCTGCGGACGATTCGCGTCGTAATGTCGTGACTGTTCAAAACCCCCTAGAGGCATCCAACTCGTCGCTGGGAACAACGTTGCTTCCGTCCATGTTGGACGCAGTGAAGCGCAATGTCTCCCGAGGCGAACCCAACGTGGCGTTGTTTGGTGTTGAGCAGGTAACTATAGCTCATGGTCATGGAGTGTCGCCCATGCCGTCTGTGGCAAATCGCCCCAGCGATGAGCAGATCGCCGACTTGCTGGACTCCCTTCCAGTGCAGCCCTTGCACGTGGCCACGGTGGGAACCGGACAGTGGGAGCTGACTGGGCCATGGGGCGATGGACGCGCCTACACCTACGCCGATGCCATCGAATCGGCCCAGGTGGTTGCCCGCGCCGCGGTGTGGACCTCACCCTGGAGAATGCTGAGATGCTGCCTTGGCACCCCGGACGCTGTGCTGCCCTGAAAGTGGGGGAGACCGTTGTTGGTTATGCCGGTGAACTGCATCCTCAGGTGTTGGAACGCGCCGGGCTTCCCGCACGTACGTGTGCCATGGAGTTGGACGTCTCGGCACTGCCGTTTGATCAGAAGCTTCCGGCACCGGTGCTGAGCTCATTCCCTGCATTGCTGCAGGACGTGGCATTGGTTGTTGATGAAGCTGTCCCTGCCGAGTCGGTACGCGCTGTGGTAGAAGAAGGTGCCGGTACCAGCGGGCTGTTGGAAAGCGTGGAATTGTTTGACGTCTACCGTTCTGAAGCGCTTGGTGAGGGCAAAAAGTCACTTGCGTTTTCCCTGCGCTTCCGTGCACCGGATCGCACCCTCACAGACGATGAGTGCTCCGAGGCTCGTCTGCAGGCGGTGGAGCGCGCGGGGCAGAGGTTTGGTGCGGAGCTTCGGGCATAAAACGCCATTAGTCTCTTACTGCTGAAAAATCGTTGTGCTACCTGCATGGAGCACAACGATTTTTGCGTTGCGGGGCATATACATACTTCCGCTAGTTCCACGCGCTAGTTCCGCGAATGTCGTGCAAGTATCGTGGCAATCTATGCATAGTTTGCGTATTTATGTATAAATGCTAAGCTGGTCCGCATGACAATCAAGGTTGCAGTTGCAGGTGCCAGCGGATATGCGGGCGGAGAAATTCTTCGCCTCCTTGTTGGGCATCCAGCTTATGCGGCGGGGAATCTGACTATCGGCGCGCTCACTGCGGCATCGTCGGCAGGCACCCCAGTGGGGGAACTGATGCCGCATTTGATGCCCCTCGCGGATCGAATTATTGAACCCACCTCGGTGGATGTGCTTGCTGGACACGATGTGGTGTTCTTGGGGCTGCCGCATGGGCATTCTGCCGAGATTGCGCAGCAGCTGGGTCCAGACGTATTGGTTGTGGATTGCGCTGCCGACTTTCGTCTGGTCGATGCCGATGATTGGGAGATGTTTTACGGATCGCCCCACGCAGGATCGTGGCCGTACGGCATTCCAGAAATGCCGGGGCATAGGGAGCAGTTACGCGGCACCAAGCGGGTGGCTGTTCCTGGTTGTTTTCCCACAGGCGCGACTCTCTCCCTGCTTCCGGCAGTCGCTCGCGGGCTGATTGATCCCAATATTTCCATTGTGTCCGTTACAGGTGTGTCGGGCGGAGGTAAGAAAGCCTCAGTGGGGTTGTTGGGGTCAGAGACGATGGGTTCGTTGAAGGCATACAACACTGCTGGTAAGCATCGCCATAATCCGGAAATTATTCAGAACCTCAAGGAATATACCGACAAGGATGTGTCGGTGAGTTTTACCCCAGTGCTGGCACCGCTTCCACGTGGGATTTTGACCACCGCGACCGCTCCACTCACCCCTGGTGTTTCCGCCGCCGACCTGCGCGCAACATATGAGGATTTTTATGCGGACGAGCCTTTTGTCGCTGTGCTTCCAGAAGGGCAGCAGCCGCAGACGCAAAACGTCATGGGATCTAACATGTGCCAGGTTCAGGTGGAGGTGGACGCCGCTGCAGGTAAGATGCTGGCCACCTCTGCCATTGACAATTTGACCAAAGGTACCGCCGGGGCTGCTGTGCAGTGCATGAATCTCGCTCTGGGCTTCCCAGAGGACGCGGGGCTGCCACGCCTTGGCGTTGCCCCCTAACCGCGTCACTGATTGACCCACCACTCTATTTATTTGCCTACGAAGGATAACCATGAGCATCACCACCCCCGCCGGGTTTAGCGCCGCTGCCACAACGGCAGGGATCAAAGCATCCGGGAAGAAAGACATGGCGCTTGTTGTCAATAACGGCCCGGTTTACACAGCTGCGGGCGTATTTACCCGTAACCGCGTGGTTGCCGCCCCGGTGAAGCTTACCCGCCGCGCTGTTGCTGATGGCCAGCTCAGGGCCGTGGTGTACAACTCCGGTAACGCCAACGCCTGCAACGGTGCACAAGGCGATGCTGATGCTTACCAAACTGCAGAACAGCTTGCGGCGCTTCTCGACGTCCCGGTGTCCGAGGTTGCAGTCTGTTCCACAGGCTTGATCGGCGAACCGTTGCCCATGCCGATTCTTCTCGGGGGGACTGGCACCGCTGGTTGATGGGCTTGGATCCCAGCCCACCGATGGCACTGCTGCGGCCGAAGCCATCATGACCACAGATATGGTGGTTAAAGAAACCGTTATCCATGGTGAGGGCTGGACTATCGGCGGCATGGGGAAAGGCGCTGGCATGATGGCACCCTCGTTGGCCACCATGTTGGTATGCCTGACCACCGATGCTTCCGTCACGCCAGACATGGCAGATGCCGCGCTTCGTGCCGCCACATCTGTGACCTTTGACACGCTCGACATTGATGGCTCTACCTCGACCAACGACACCGTAGTGCTCCTCGCATCTGGTGCATCGGGGATAACGCCCAGCCAGGAAGAATTCGCCCAGGCTGTTCGTGCCGTATGCGATGACCTCGCATCACAGATGCAGGCAGATGCGGAAGGTGTGACAAAGCGGGTGAGCATCACGGTCGTCGGCACTAGCACCGATGAGCAAGCTCTCGCAGCAGCCCGAACCGTGGGGCGTGACAACCTGTTCAAATGCGCCATGTTCGGATCCGACCCCAACTGGGCCGTGTGCTTGCGGCCGTCGGAATGGCCGACGCCGACATGGACCCAGAACACATTTCCGTCTATTTCAACGATCAAGCCGTGTGCCTTGATTCCTGTGGTGCTCCCGGCGCGCGTGATGTCGATCTATCCGGCGCGGATATTGAGGTTCGCATTGACCTTGGCACTGGGGGCCCCGGACGCGCTACCGTAAAAACCACTGACCTCAGCCATGCCTATGTAGAAATCAACTCCGAATACTCAACCTAGGAGCCCAGTACATGACCAACCCCCAACAAAAACAACTCATGGCGGCGCTCACCCCAGAAATCCGGGCAAACGTGCTTGTCGAGGCATTGCCATGGCTGCAGCATTTTCGCGACAAAATCGTCGTGGTCAAATACGGTGGAAACGCCATGGTCGATGATGACCTCAAAGCTGCCTTCGCGGCGGACATGATCTTCCTCCGAACAGTCGGCGCTAAACCTGTGGTGGTGCATGGTGGTGGCCCTCAAATCTCGTCCATGCTCGCGCGCGTCGGCTTGGAGGGCGAATTCCTCGGCGGCTTCCGCGTCACCACACCGGAAGTCATGGAAATTGTGCGTATGGTGCTGTTTGGAAAAGTCGGTCGTGAACTCGTTGGGCTGATTAATTCTTACGGCCCCTACGCTGTGGGCACCTCCGGCGAAGACGCAGGTCTGTTCACGGCCACCAAACGCCTTATTGATGTTGATGGCGAACTCACCGACATTGGGCTGGTCGGCGACATTGTGCACGTTGATGCCACCCCGTTGGTGGACCTTATTGAGGCCGGGCGTATCCCGGTGGTGTCTACTATCGCGCCGGGTGAGGATGGTGAGGTATACAACATCAACGCTGATACCGCTGCGGCGTCGTTAGCAGTGGCTCTGGGGGCGGAGCGCCTGCTGATTCTCACCAACGTGGAAGGGTTGTATGCGGACTGGCCGGATAAATCCTCGCTGGTGTCAACGATCAGGACGAAGGATTTGGAAGCACTGTTTCCGAAGCTGGACACGGGGATGATTCCGAAGATGGAGGCGTGCCTTCATGCGGTGGAGCATGGTGTGAAGGCGGCGCACGTGATTGACGGTAGGGTTGCGCATTCGGTGCTGTTGGAGCTGTTGACCTCTGGTGGCATCGGCACGATGGTGCTTCCCAATAATTATGAGGACGATGATTATCCAGAAGGCCCTGCACAAGGCACTGTCTTTTGGGGAGGAGAACAATAGCCATGAGTGGTTCTTGTCGGCACTTGAGCAGTGGCCGCACGTGATGATGAATACCTACGGCATACCCCAGGTGGAGCTGGTATCTGGCAGTGGTGCGCAGGTCACGGATTCCAGCGGCCGTACGTATATTGACATGCTCGCGGGCATTGCCGTGAATTCGTTGGGGCACGCGCACCCGGCGATTGTCTCTGCAGTGTCGTCGCAGATTACGCGGCTGGGGCATGTGTCTAATTTGTTTGCCTCGGAACCTGTTGTGCACGTTGGGGAGGAGCTGATTCGCCGTTTCGCCCGCAACGATGGGGATCTTGCGGCCAGCACCAGAGTGTTTTTCTGCAACTCGGGTGCCGAGGCAAATGAGACCGCTTTTAAGATTGCACGCTTGACCGGGCGTACAAGGATTCTTGCCGCCGTCAATGGTTTTCACGGGCGCACTATGGGGGCGTTGGCGCTGACCGGCCAACCCGACAAGCAAGGGCCTTTTGAGCCGATGACACCAGGGGTGTCGTATTACCCATTCGGCGACATTGACTACCTCACCACGCTTGTGGAGATGAATCCGCAACAAACAGCGGCAATTTTCCTGGAACCGATTCAAGGCGAAACGGGTGTTATTCCTGCGCCGGAGGGTTTTCTGCGTGCAGTGCGTGACCTGTGCGATAAGCACGGAATCCTGATGATGGTCGATGAAGTCCAAACGGGTATCGGCCGTACCGGTGACTTCTTCGCTTTCCAACACGAGGGCGTCGTGCCGGATGTGGTCACGATGGCGAAGGGGCTTGGCGGCGGCCTACCCATCGGTGCCTGTCTGGCGCACGGGCATGCCGCTGAGCTGATGCAACCTGGCAAACACGGCACCACGTTTGGTGGTAACCCTGTTTCCTGTGCTGCGGCAGGTGCGGTGTTGCACGTTATCGACGACGATTTCTGCCGCGGCGTCGCTACCCAAGGTCAGCGTCTTGCGGAACTGATCACTGAACGCGTACCGGGTGTCGTTGAGGTGCGCGGTCGGGGCCTTATGGTGGGTGTGGTGCTGGAGCAACCGATTGCGCAGGAGGTCGTCAAGGAAGCCCTGAATCACGGACTAATCCTCAACGCTCCCAGCCCGAGCGTTCTACGGCTTACACCACCGCTTGTTGTGACAGAAGAGGACTGCGAGACCGCTGTGTCCCGCCTCGCAGAGACCATCACCCATGTGCGTGCCCTTGTCGACGCCGCGCAAGAATCAGACGGATAGGACTGCCAGCTGTTATGTCTTCACTCACCCATATACCAGTCCGGCATTTCCTCGCCGACGACGACCTTTCGCCCAGCGAGCAGGCCGACGTGCTCAACCTCGCCGCTGAGCTGAAAAAACAACCGTTCCTCATGCGGCCTCTGCAAGGACCGCTGAGCGTTGCGGTGCTGTTTGATAAAACATCCACGCGCACGCGATTTTCCTTTGATGCTGGCATTTCCCAGCTGGGTGGTAATCCTATTGTCGTGTCGGCGGGTGACAGCCAGCTAGGAAAAGGCGAAACCATTCAAGACACCGGTGCGGTGCTGTCACGTTTCGTCAGCATGATTGTGTGGCGTACCTTCGCGCAAAAAAATCTCACCGACATGGCGGAAACGGCCACCGTGCCCATCATCAACGCCTTGTCTGATGCATTCCACCCCTGCCAACTCCTCGCCGACCTGCAAACCTGCGTGGAACACCTTTGCCCAGAACAAGGGCCTGCTGGCCTGAAAGGCAAAAAAGCGGTGTACTTGGGGGATGGCAGTAACAACATGACGAACTCCTACATGATTGGTTTCGCCACCGCCGGGATGGACGTTTCCATCATCACCCCCAAGGAATTCCAGCCGCGTCAGGACTACGTCGAGCGTGCCCGCCGCCGTGCCGCAGAGACAGGCGCTACCGTCACCGTCACCGACAGCCTCGACGAGGTGGTTGGCGCCGACGTGGTGATCACCGACACGTGGGTGTCCATGGGCATGGAACACGACGGCAAGGATCGCCGCACGCCCTTCCTGCCGTACCAGGTCAACGACGACCTCATGGCGAAAGCCAAAGACACCGCCATCTTTCTGCACTGTCTGCCTGCCTACCGGGGACAGAGGTGACCGCCAGCGTCATTGACGGGCCCCAATCAGTCGTATTCGATGAGGCTGAAAACCGGTTACATGCTCAGAAGGCGCTCATGGCCTGGCTGTTGGAACAGAACAGGCATTACACACGACAGGGGAGCGACTATGCCGGGTAACACAACAACTGGCCCACACCCCGTGAGCCGAGCAACCCGTCAAGCCAAGATCCTTGATTTGCTGGATCAATATCGAATATCCAGCCAAGTGCAACTCTCCGAGCTGCTTCTCGATGAAAATATCGACGTCACCCAAGCAACCCTGTCCCGTGACCTCGACGAACTTGGCGCAAAGAAATTCGAGAGGGCGTCGGACGAAGTTTCTACACCGTCAGCCCTGTGGAATCCACCGCGTTTGAAGCCCTGTCCGGCCCGCATGACAAGTTGCGTCGAGTGCTCGGTGACCTTCTCGTCTCCGCCGATCACTCGGCAAACATGACGGTACTGCGCACACCCCCAGGTGCTGCCCAATATCTCGCCAGCTTCATTGATCGCGTGTCTATGCCAGAGGTAGTGGGTACCATCGCCGGCGACGACACCGTCTTTGTCCTTGCCCGCGAACCCATGACGGGCCAAGAGCTGGGGGAGCTGTTCAGCAAACTGGCATCAGAACGCTAAGGTAATTACTCGCTACATAATCTACGTAATCTAAGGAGAATTGTTATGACTGATCGCGTTGTACTCGCTTATTCCGGTGGTCTGGATACCTCCGTGGCTATCCCTTACCTGGCCAAAATGACCGGTGGGGAGGTTGTTGCCGTTTCCCTTGACCTAGGACAAGGTGGCGAAGACATGGAGTCCGTCCGGCAGCGCGCACTGGATTGTGGTGCGGTGGAATCCATCGTCGTGGACGCCAAGGATGAGTTCGCGGAAGAATATTGCCTACCCACTATCAAAGCCAACGGCATGTACATGAAGCAGTACCCGCTGGTATCCGCTATTTCCCGCCCCCTGATTGTCAAGCACCTTGTGGAGGCGGCACGTGAACACGGCGGAACACATGTGGCACATGGCTGCACAGGTAAAGGCAATGACCAGGTGCGCTTCGAGGTAGGCTTTGCCAACACGCACCCAGACCTGAAATTATCGCCCCCGCGCGCGATTACGCGTGGACCCGCGACAAGGCCATCGCCTTTGCGGAGGAAATTGACCTTCCCATTGAACAGTCGAAAAAATCACCGTTTTCCATCGACCAGAACGTGTGGGGACGCGCCGTCGAAACAGGTTTCCTTGAAGACCTGTGGAACCCGCCAACAAAAGACCTCTACGCCTACACCGAAGACCCGGCGCTGGGCAACGCGCCCGATGAGGTCATTATCTCCTTCAAAGGTGGCGCCCCGGTTGCCATTGACGGCCGCCCCGTCACCGTTCTCGAAGCCATCGAAGAACTCAATCGCCGTGGCGGCGCGCAGGGTGTCGGCCGCCTCGACATGGTGGAAGACCGACTAGTAGGCATTAAATCCCGCGAGGTATACGAAGCCCCCGGTGCCATGGTGCTGATCACCGCACACCAAGCACTCGAAGACGTCACTATGGAACGCGAACTCGCCCGCTACAAGCGGCTTATCGACGCCCGCTGGTCCGAGGAAGTCTACGACGGACTCTGGTTCGCACCCCTCAAACGTTCCCTCGACGCATTCATCAACTCCACCCAGGACAACGTCACCGGTGACATTCGCCTTGTCCTCCACGCTGGGCGCATCACCGTCAACGGTCGTCGCAGCGACGCCTCACTCTACGACTTCAACCTGGCCACCTACGACACCGGCGACACCTTCGACCAGACTTTGGCCAAGGGATTCGTGGAACTCCACGGTCTGTCCTCCAAGATTGCCTGCCGCCGCGACCGCGAGGCACAGTAAATGGACAGTCACGGAACAAACGAAGGTGCCCTGTGGGGCGGACGTTTCGCAGGCGGACCCGCCGATGCCATGTTTGCGCTCAGCGTGTCCACGCATTTCGACTGGGTGCTGGCACCCTACGACGTGCTGGCATCCAAAGCCCACGCCAAGGTACTGCATGCTGCTGGGCTGCTCTCTGACGCTGACCTTGACACCATGCTCGCGGGCCTTGACCAGCTGGGACGAGACGTCGCCTCCGGCGACTTCACGCCACTGCCCACAGATGAAGACGTCCACGGCGCCATGGAACGCGGCCTTATCGACCGCGTTGGCCCCGAGGTAGGCGGCCGGTTGCGCGCCGGGAGGTCCCGTAACGACCAGGTGGCCACGCTCTTTCGCATGTGGGTGCGTGATGCAATCCGCGACATTGCGATTGGCGTTACAGAGCTTATCGACGCCTAGTGGCTCAGGCCGCAGCCCATCCTGACGCTATCATGCCTGGTAAAACGCATTTCCAAGCGGCGCAACCGGTTCTACTCGCCCACCAGTTATTGGCGCATGCGCAGCCGTTGCTTCGTGATGTCGATCGGATCCAGGATCTAGACAAACGTCTTGCGGTGTCACCCTACGGGTCCGGTGCGTTGGCCGGATCGTCGCTCACACTCAATCCCGAGGCGATTGCTGAGGAATTGGGGTTTGACTCCGCAGCCGATAATTCCATTGACGCAACCAGTTCCCGCGATTTCGCCTCAGAAACCGCTTTTGTGCTGGCACAGATCGCTATCGACATGTCACGCCTTGCTGAGGAAATTATTGCTTGGTGCACACCGGAATTCGGATATGTCACCCTCGCCGATGCTTGGTCTACCGGCAGTTCCATCATGCCTCAGAAGAAAAACCCCGATGTTGCGGAACTAACACGTGGTAAAACAGGTCGGCTTATCGGCAACCTCACCGGATTGATGGCCACCCTCAAGGCACAGCCCCTTGCTTACAACCGAGACTTGCAGGAAGATAAAGAACCCATCGTGGACTCGGTGTCTCAGTTGAATCTCCTGCTTCCCGCCATGACGGGTTTGGTGTCCACGCTGACGTTTCACCCTGATCGCATGCGGGAACTGGCACCGGCTGGGTTTACCCTGGCCACCGACCTTGCCGAATGGCTGGTCCGTGAAGGTGTGCCATTCCGCGAAGCCCACGAGGCATCCGGCGCGTGCGTTCGCATTGCGGAGGCCAGGGGAGTGGGCCTTGTGGACCTCACGGATGAGGAGTTGCAGGGCGTCGATAAGCGCCTGACCCCAGAGGTGCGTGACGTGTTGACGGTCGATGGTGCCGTCGCATCGCGGTCCACCCACGGCGGGACTGCGGGCGTGCGGGTGGCTGAGCAGCGTAACCGCGTGGCCGCAGCCAGTGCGGATTACCGCAACTGGGCGGAAACACCGGTGCGCTCCTGAGACGTCAGGTGGCTGCTATTCAGCGGTCAGCACAAACAACCGGGAATCAAATCCCGGTTGGGGGTCACGTTCTGGGGGACGTCGCCTGAGTTGCGGTCGCTGGTTATTAGACCAATATTGTGCAGCTCGCTGCCGGAACGTACAACATCGCGACCGTCCACAAGCTCATTACCCGTAATGCGGTAGCGTTTGGTGGTATCCAAACCCACCAAACGTACACGGTCAAACGGTGCGTTTACTGTGTTGAGTACCCGATACCAGCCCACAATGGCCTTGGTTTTCTGTTTGTTCACCACCATCCAGCACGTGACATTTGAATCAAAGGGGCTACGCAGGCGGTAAAACGTTCCAAATTGAATGAGCTCACGATGCTCCTTCATGAATGTAACCTGAGCCTTGACCTCCGCAATCTCCTCATCGGAGAGTTTGTTCAAATCAAGTTCGTACCCAAACGCGCCGAAAAACGCCACATTCGCCCGAGTATGCAACGGTGTCACCCTATTGACTTGATGGTTTGGCGTTATCGACACATGTGCACCATGGGAGATAATTGGGTAGGCAAAAGAGGATCCCCACTGGATTTTCAGCCGCTCCACCGCATCGGAATCATCGCTGGCCCACGCCTGCGGGGCGTAAAAGAGCATGCCGGCATCAAAACGCGCCCCGCCCGATGCGCACGACTCAAACAAAATATGCGGGAAAGCAGTGGTCAAACGCTCAAGTAGAGCATAGACACCCAGCATGTGGCGATGTGCCACCTCACCCTGCTGATCTGTGGGCAGCGCCGAGGAAAACACTTCCGTCAAACTGCGGTTCATATCCCACTTCACATACGATATCTTCGCAGTGCTAAAAACGTCCGATAACTGGGTGAACACATGGTCCACAACCTCAGCGCGGGAATAATCCAACACTAATTGGAAACGCCCGACGGACCTGCGACGATTAGGGGTTTGAATCACCCAGTCCGGGTGGGTGCGGAAAAGATCCGAATCCTCATTCACCATTTCCGGCTCTACCCACAGCCCAAAATCAATGCCGAGATCCGTCACTTTCTTCGACAACCCCGCAATACCGTCGGGTAATAAATCAGTGTTCGGCGTCCAATCGCCGAGGCCCGCGCGTTCGCCGCGCCGTGCGCCAAACCAGCCATCGTCGAGCACAAATAGTTCCGCGCCGACGCCCTGCGCCGTGCGTGCAATATCAATGAGGGTGTCTTCGGTGAAATCAAAATAGGTGGCTTCCCAGTTATTGGTCACAATGGGACGCGGCTGGTCGCGCCACTGGCCACGCATCAGGCGCTCACGGAACAAAGAATGCAGTGTTGCGCTGAGATCGTTGAGGCCCTCTGCGGTGTAGGCAAACACCACCTCTGGGGTTTGAAAGCTGCTGCCTGGGCGAAGTTTCCAGCGAAAACCTTGTGGATGGATTCCCACCAGCAGGCGAGTGGTGTCAAACGTATCCACCTCAGCCTGGATGAGGAAATTTCCGCTGTAGACAAAGGCGCAACCTATGGCTTCACCCTGAAGATCATCTGTTCCTGGGCGGGCGAGAATAACAAAAGGATTCTGCTGTGCTGAGGAATTCCCACGGATTGACCCGATGGAGGTAATTCCCTGTTCCAATGTGCGGGTTTTCAGATGACGTTCACGCCCCCATGCGCCGGAAAAACTGCCACCACTCGTACTCAGAGTCGGGAAGATCAAGGCAGGCGCTCATCGCTTGATCAAGAAAGACCTCAGCGTGGCCATCATTGATAAAACGCGCCGTGCGCGTCAGCACCGGACGAGAGGAAAAACAGTGTATAACTCAGCTCAATCCGAACCGTGGTCAGCGGATCCACCAGCACAATGATGAGCGTTTCCGCCTCAGAATCATCCTCAACATACGTTGCTGGGAGACCATCAAGGCGGGATTTACCAGCCTCAATGCGATGCGACTCATACTGAAATGTAGTGACCGTACTGCCGTCGGGTTGCGACATCACCACCGCGGGCTGACGATAATCACTGCCGCCATACTGCCCGTACTCCTGCTTCACATGTTCCAGCGAAAACACTGGGTTGTCATAGAACGGACATGCTGATGTTGGCCGTGCCGCAAATTCCAGCAGGTAGGAATAATCAACGTCAAGGGGGACAGCCGGACCTACATACAGTTGCCCCAGATAACCATTGGGTAGGATCTGCATGATGTAGCTCAGGGAATCGTTGCGGAGATGGAACAGGGTGTCTGTGACATGGATAGTCATACGGCTCCGGTGCTGATCAAGCGGGTAGGAAAGTAAACAGAGCGAGGAATGATCGTCTCTATCACTACTTTTTACTAGTTTTGTCACAAAAGTTTTGTATGCCGCTGTAGTGCGGGCGCGTCGCGACGCCCGCCCACGTACTGTTTCCCGTGCAGTACATCGTCTCACGGACAACTGCGGTGTCAATGTGGGAAGAGGCAACTCACCCGGGTAAAATGCGGAACTTATGAGTATCGATCCCACGTTGTTGGAAGTGTTGGCGTGCCCGCAAGACAAGGGGCCGTTGGAGTATCTTTCGGAGGAGCAGGTGCTCTATAACCCCCGCCTGGGAGTCGCATATCGCATTGACAACGGAATTCCCGTGATGCTGATTGATGAGGCGATGCCTTGGCCTGCAGAACACGCCACCCAGACTGAACGTGACGATTGAGAAACATCATGACGAACAACATTATTGATGAGCTGCAATGGCGCGGCTTGATTAACCAGTCCACGGATCTTGAGCAGTTGCGCGAGGCGTGCGAACAACCCATTACCTTTGTACTGCGGGTTCGACCCGACCGGCCCGTCTCTGCACGCCGGGCATTTGGTACCGCTTCTGATGCTGCGTCGTTTCCAGCAAGCGGGACATAACCCCATTGTGCTTGCTGGTGGTGCCACCGGCATGATCGGTGACCCCCGCGATGTTGGTGAACGCGCTATGTTGGCGGACGATCAAGTGGCGGAATGGGCCGATCGCATTATTGACCAGCTCTCGCGATTTGTTGATTTTGATGGCGAGCACGCCGCCCGCCTCGTGAACAATAACGACTGGACGAAGAACCTGTCGGTGACGCAGTTTTTGCGCGACGTCGGTAAAGCACTTTTCGCTGAATACCATGCTCGCTCGCGACACGGTTAAGCGCCGCTTGGATAATGACGGCATCTCCTACACTGAGATTTTCCTACATGTTGCTTCAGGCCAACGACTACGTTCAGTTGCACAACACCTACGGCTGTTCGCTGCAGATCGGCGGCGGTGACCAGTGGGGAAACATCGTTTCCGGCGTGGACCTGAACCGTCGCATTAATGGCGCAACGGTGCACGCCCTGACAGTCCCACTGGTCACCGATGCCGACGGCAATAAATTTGGTAAGTCTACGGGTGGAGGCAAGCTGTGGCTCGACCCGGAGATGACTAGTCCATACGCCTGGTACCAGTACTTCATCAATACTGCTGATGCTGATGTTATCCGCTATCTGCGGTGGTCACCTTCCTCACGCAAGAGGAGTTGGCGGAGCTGCAACAGGCCGTTGATGAGCGCCCTCATACCCGTGAGGCTCAACGGAGGCTCGCCCAGGAAATGACCAACCTTGTGCATGGCAAGGACACGACTCGTGCTGTGGAACTCGCAGCTCAGGCTCTTTTTGGGCGCGCGGAACTTACCGAATTGGACGAGGGGACCTTGGCTGGCGCATTGTCGGAAACGACGATCGCTGAGATCGGTGCCGACGACCCGCGTACCATCGTCGATCTTCTCGTTGCCACCGGTCTGGTGGAGTCCAAAAAAGCTGCGCGTCGAGCCGTCAACGAAGGCGGCGCGTACGTGAATAATCAGCGCATCACCAGCGATGAATGGCAGCCCACTAACGAGGATCTGCTGCACGGCCGCTGGCTCGTGCTCCGCCGCGGCAAGAAAAACTTCGCCGGCGTGCGGATTGTGTAACTGTCACTCGCTTATCGACGCCCCGCCTTCCGGGTGGGGCGTTCTTTACATCTACAGGTGGGTGCCCCTGGCATGGGGCATTGATTACCCCATAAAAACGTAACAAGGTGTAGGCACATGGCTACCTGAGTTAGGGGGACCGATCGGGGGAGGTTCAGAGGTAAATAGTGAACTATCTAACGTAGTTATTTTGCAAAATTCTATTGTTGCGGGGGTATAGGGTAGTACTCTGAACCTTGAGTTTCATGTCTTACGTGATTCAGTCTTCAGTGCATCATCTGCACAGAAAGGAGCTCACATGAGTTCCCCGGCAACTATTGACCTCGCCGAGTACCCTTATGTGCGTCTGGATAGCGGCGAATACTCAGTAGAAATATCCACATATGGCGGTGGACTGCGGGTGTGTGAATATGGGGGAAGCCGCTTGTAGAAAGCTACCCCCGGGGGCATGTACCACCATTTGAGTTCCAATGCCATTTTGGCACCATGGACAAACCGAACAGAAGACGGCGCTTTTGATTTTGCTGGGCAGTCGCATCAGTTGGACATTAACGAGCCTGCGCGCACTAACGCTATCCACGGCTTCGTGCGATCTGAGCGCTGGAGTATTCGTGAATCCACAGATGACCACGCCGTCCTTGAATGCGCCATCACGCCACGTAACGGATGGCCGTGGAAACTGACACTCACGGTTGATTACCTTCTCACTCCACAGGGGCTTCGTGTCACCTACGAAGTCACTAACGTAGGTGATGATGCTGCCCCCTTTGCCTTGGGCGTGCACACATATCCAACTCTTTTCGGCGCAGCTGTTGATGACTGTGTTGTCAGTGTTCCCGTTGATATGAAACTAGAACTTGATCCCACCCGGCTACTTCCAACGGGCGAGGAGACAAAGTTGGCAACCATCCCAGTGTTGGCAGACCTTCCAGAAGGTTTGGCTCTAGCCGGAGTGTTGCTGGATGCCTGTTTCCACGCCTCTGACAAGGAAGACGATGATCGCGTTACTGTGCTGAGGCATCGTGATGAGGGCGTCGAGAAACGTCGGGTGGTGATGTCCACGAGCGCTAACCTGCCGTGGTTCCAAATCTTCACTGCAGACCCCGCAGCTGGCCATGGGTATCCGGGCCGAGGACGCGCGTTGGCTGTTGAGCCGATGAGCGCTCCGCCGAATGCGCTGCGGTCAGGGCGGGATGTGGTGGTTCTCCAGCCTGGAGAAAAAGCTCAATTCCACTGGGGGATCAAGATTGAGGAGTGACATGTAACCGATACTTGGGTTAACAACTTTTCACATTTTTCGATCGTTAAGGATTTTTCACATGAATGCCGCGGATACAGTCCTTAGGCTTAACGCAAGCTGGGTGGATTACAGCCTGGTTGCCCTTTACTTTGTGTTCGTTCTTGGTATTGGCTGGGCTGCAAAGTCTAAAGTGTCCAGCTCAATCGACTTCTTCCTCTCGGGCAGGGGACTACCTGCATGGGTTACAGGTCTTGCCTTTATTTCGGCAAACTTGGGTGCTGTTGAAATTGTTGGTCACTCAGCAAATGGTGTCCAATATGGTTTCCAAACAATGCACTACTTCTGGATCGGTGCTGTACCCGCAATGGTCTTCCTGGGCATTGTGATGATGCCGTTCTACTACGGATCCAAAGTTCGTTCAGTTCCAGAATTCATGCTTCGCCGCTTTGGTTCGGCAGCTCACTTGGTGAATGCACTATCATTCGCCATTGCCCAGCTGCTCATTGCTGGTGTGAACCTCCTGCTTCTTGCCAAGGTTGTGAATTCACTGCTGGGCTGGCCAATGTGGCTGACGCTGCTTATCGCGGCAATCATCGTGCTGTCGTACATTACACTGGGTGGACTTTCCGCAGCTATCTACAATGAGGTTCTGCAGTTCTTCGTGATTGTGGCTGGCCTTTTGCCATTGACCATTATCGGCCTGAACCGCGTTGGCGGCTGGAGTGGCTTGAAAGAGCGCGTAGCTACTGAGTCGCACTTCCACACGTGGCCCGGCACCGACATTTCCGGTTTTGCTAACCCAGCATGGTCTGTCATTGGCATTGTGTTTGGCCTGGGCTTCGTGTTGTCCTTCGGTTACTGGACCACCAACTTCGTGGAAGTTCAGCGTTCCATGGCAGCTGAATCAATGTCGGCCGCGCGTCGCACGCCCATCATCGGCGCATTCCCCAAGATGTTTATTCCGTTCATTGTGGTTATTCCGGGCATGGTTGCTGGAACGCTGGTTACCCCAATTATGGATGGCAGTGCACAGCCGAACGACGCTGTTTTGTACTTTGATGCGCGACCTCCTACCTAACGGTCTTTTGGGTATCGCCATTGCTGGACTTCTAGCCGCATTCATGGCTGGTATGGCTGCAAACATTTCGTCCTTCAACACGGTGATGAGCTACGACATTTGGCAAACCTACATAGTCAAGGATCGTGACGACGATTACTACCTCAAGTTCGGTCGTATCGCCACCGTCATTGCTACATTCATCGCCGTATTCACCGCCATTATTGCCGCCAACTTTGGCAACGTGATGGATTACCTCCAGACACTGTTTGGCTTCTTTAACGCACCTCTGTTTGCAACGTTTATCCTCGGCATGTTCTGGAAGCGCATGACTCCTACCGCAGGTTGGGTTGGTCTTGTGTCAGGTACGGCTGCGGCAATTGTCTTCTGGGCGTTGTCGCTAGGCGCTGATCCTGTGGTCAGCCTTCCCGGTCAGGGTGTTGCATTCCTTGCTGCGTCAATCGCCTTTGTCACCGATATTGTGGTCTCGCTGGTTGTCAGTACGTTCACTACGCCGAAGCCAGATGCAGAACTGGTCGGTTTTGTACACTCTGTGACACCGAAAGAACAACTGGTTGATGCACACGAAACCACATTGCCGTGGTACCGCCGTACAGTTCCCTTGGGCATCCTATGTCTTGCCATGGTGATCGCTCTCAATCTGATCTTCTTCTAAGGAAATCATGTCGCAGAATACGCAAAACACGTCGAAGCGCCGTAGCGCTGGTACGTTTGATATCCGCAACATCATTGCCTTGCTTCTTGGTATCTATGGCATTGTGCTGGTCCTGTGTAGTTTCTTCTTGGATCCTGGTGTTGACCCCGATACTGGTGGCCTCAAGGACTCCGCTGATAACCTGTGGACAGGTATCGGCCTTGTGGCTGTTGCTGCGTTCTTCTTCATCTGGGCGTGGCTAAATCCGATTGTGGTCCAAACTCCTACCGAAGAGACCGAGGTCAAGTAAATGACTGAGCACAGCTTTCGCGTCACCCGAACAACGCTGTCCGATGGCCGCGAACTCCTCTACTTCGATGATTCCCCCGAGTACGTCTCGGGGGAGCGGACCCGGGAGCTACATGACAGCCGTGACCTGCCTCAGTCGCGTACCAATTCTGAGGTACGTATAGACCCGTTAACCGGTGAACCGGTGGTTTTTGCTGCGCATCGCATGGATAGAACCTTCCTTCCGCCTGCGCATGAAAACCCTTTGGCACCTACTCGTTCTGAGGATAATCCCACGGAAATTCCCGCAGACGATTATGACGTTGTGGTGTTTGAAAACCGTTTCCCGTCATTTTCTCTCACTAGTGATCATGGTCCTGACTTTGATCATCACGTGGATGGGGAAGAGCTCTTTGAGCGGTCACCCGCTGTCGCGCGATGCGAAGTTGTGTGCTTTACCTCTGATCCTGACAGTTCATTCTCCGCACTGTCGCCGCAACGAGCCCGAACAGTTATTGAAGCATGGGCACACCGCACCGCAGAGCTTTCCCAACTCAAGGACATCCGCCTGGTTTACCCCTTTGAAACAGGGGAGAAGAGATAGGCGTGACTTTGGGACACCCGCATGGCCAGATCTACTCGTACCCATATCTTCCTACTCGGGCACGCGCGATTGTGAATCGCGCGAAAGCGCATAAGGAGGCAACAGGACGGGACCTTTTTGATGATGTCCTTGCTGCCGAGCGTCGCTCCGGGAACCGTATTGTCCACGAAGGAAAGTTTTTCACAGCTTTCGTTCCCGCTGCGGCAAAATGGCCAGTGGAAATTATGATCATGCCGCATCGTGCTGTTCGTGATTTTACTGAGCTGACGGATGCTGAAAAAGATGAACTGGCGGTCATGTATCTGGATGTTTTGCAACGAATGGACCGGTTCTTCGACGGCGTTGATAAAACGCCTTATCTGGCCTCATGGAATCAAGCTCCTGTTGGTGAAGACCGTGATTATGGGCGTTTGCATCTCCAACTGTTTTCCACAATGCGTTCTCCACACCGCATGAAATTCCTGGCGAGTTCCGAATCAGGTGCTGGTGCCTGGACTTCAGACACCACGCCCGAACGGATCGCCCAACGTTTTCGTGAAATTGCATGAAGGAGCTAGGACATGAGTGTACATGTGCAATGGTCCACAACTCGGACGGAATCTGAGGCTACTAGTGCTGCTGCAGCACTTTTTGAGTCAGAGTTTCAAGCGCCGCCAGTTGGTGTGTGGGCCGCACCCGGCCGAGTGAATCTTATTGGCGAGCATGTCGATTATGCAGGTGGTGTTTGTTTACCGTTTGCATTGACACAATGCACATTTGTTGCGGCATCTCCACGTGATGACGGTGCCATTTCGGTCGTGTCTAACGTGAAAGATAAAGACGGCACTGATGTAACACACCGTGCCACTATAAGTCTTTCAGAAGTAGGGCCGAATAACCCAGCCTCGTGGTTAGGCTATATTGCGGGAACAGTGTGGGCAATGGTTGACGACGGAATTTTGCCTCACAATTCCGGTTTCAACTTCGCCTTTGTTTCTGATGTTCCTCTGGGCGCAGGACTGTCAAGTTCGGCGGCGATTGAGTGTTCAACTGCTGTCGCGGCTGCAGAACTTTCGAATCTTACAGTCGATGATGTACTTCGTAAGAGGCTTGTTGATTGCTGTATTCGTGCCGAGAATGAGGTAGTCGGAGCTTCCACCGGTGGCCTAGACCAAAGATTTCATTATTTGGCCATCGCGATTCTGCTCTCGCTCTTGACTTCACGGATGCAACGGAAACCGTCATTCCCTGCAATTTCAACAACCACGGCCTAGCGATTTTGGTTATCAATACGAATGCGCCGCACTCTTTAGCGGATGGGCAGTACGCTTCTCGACGCCGCGTCATTGATGGAGTTGCTGATGTTGCAGGTGCTTCAACGCTACGTGAGGTGAGCAACGTTGACGAGTCAACGCTTGCATGGGCTGAAGCTAATGTTCCACCCGATGTGTCACATGACGATTGGCTGGATACAGTTAAGCGCCGTGTGGGGCATGTGACGAGTGAAGTCGCTCGAACGCTGGAGGCCATTGAAAACCTTAAGGTCAACGATTTTGAAGCATTTGGCCAACGTATGTGTGAGAGTCATGTGTCACTGCGTGATGACTACGAAGTGTCATGCCAAGAACTAGACATCGCAGTGGATACAGCCATGGCACATGGTGCTTTAGGTGCACGAATGACCGGTGGTGGTTTTGGTGGCAGTGCTATTGCACTGCTTGATGTGCAATCTGCTGAGTCTGTTGCTGCATCCATTGCTGAAGCATTTGCTGATGCTGGTTTACGTGCGCCTGAGTTTCTTATGGCAGTGCCGTCTGCTGGTGCGAGAAAAGTGCCCTGACCACCACACTTGTCACACCACACACCACTCTGTATATTAGAACAACGTCAGCGCAACAACACTGACACCAACAACCAGCACCCAACACAGAGTTGACAACCAACCCTGCAAGCCGGTAAGTTGGAAAAAGTCACTCCTCAACCCTTAAACCAACATAAAAAATTAAGGGACACCTTGAGAAGCGCTGACAATACCTCTTTTTTGTTGTGTGAGAACTCAATAGCGTACCAAGTACTACACACACCCACACACTACTAGTGTTGTGTGGGTGTCGCACACCCCGACCCTGGTAGTGGTAGGGGTGTGTTGCTCTTGTCAAGAGATACACGCTTGAAACACTATTTTTATTTTGTTTTTGTTTTTGTTTTTGTGCACAACACGCGTTTTTGTGCAGTATGCGCATGGTGTGTTGTGGTTGGAGAGTTTGATCCTGGCTCAGGACGAACGCTGGCGGCGTGCTTAACACATGCAAGTCGAACGGAAAGGCCTGCCACTTTTTGGTGGTGGGTACTCGAGTGGCGAACGGGTGAGTAACACGTGGGTGATCTGCCCCGCACTGTGGGATAAGCCTGGGAAACTGGGTCTAATACCACATACGACCATGGCGTAGGGGTCATGGTGGAAAGCCTTGTGCGGTGTGGGATGAGCCCGCGGCCTATCAGCTTGTTGGTGGGGTAATGGCCTACCAAGGCGGCGACGGGTAGCCGGCCTGAGAGGGTGGACGGCCACATTGGGACTGAGACACGGCCCAGACTCCTACGGGAGGCAGCAGTGGGGAATATTGCACAATGGGCGCAAGCCTGATGCAGCGACGCCGCGTGGGGGATGAAGGCCTTCGGGTTGTAAACTCCTTTCGCCCGGGACGAAGCCCACCTGGTGGGTGACGGTACCGTGGAGAAGAAGCACCGGCTAACTACGTGCCAGCAGCCGCGGTAATACGTAGGGTGCAAGCGTTGTCCGGATTTACTGGGCGTAAAGAGCTCGTAGGTGGTGTGTCGCGTCGTCTGTGAAATTCCGGGGCTTAACTCCGGGCGTGCAGGCGATACGGGCACGACTAGAGTGCTGTAGGGGTAACTGGAATTCCTGGTGTAGCGGTGAAATGCGCAGATATCAGGAGGAACACCGATGGCGAAGGCAGGTTACTGGGCAGTTACTGACGCTGAGGAGCGAAAGCATGGGGGAGCGAACAGGATTAGATACCCTGGTAGTCCATGCTGTAAACGGTGGGCGCTAGGGTGTGGGCTGTGTGTTTGCAGTCTGTGCCGTAGCTAACGCATTAAGCGCCCCGCCTGGGGAGTACGGCCGCAAGGCTAAAACTCAAAGGAATTGACGGGGGCCCGCACAAGCGGCGGAGCATGTGGATTAATTCGATGCAACGCGAAGAACCTTACCTGGGTTTGACATGCACCAGATCGGCGTAGAGATACGTCTTCCCTTGTGGTTGGTGCACAGGTGGTGCATGGTTGTCGTCAGCTCGTGTCGTGAGATGTTGGGTTAAGTCCCGCAACGAGCGCAACCCTTGTCTTATGTTGCCAGCACATTTTTGGTGGGGACTCATGAGAAACTGCCGGGGTCAACTCGGAGGAAGGTGGGGATGACGTCAAATCATCATGCCCTTTATACCCAGGGCTTCACACATGCTACAATGGTCGGTACAACGGGTTGCGACACTGTGAAGTGAAGCTAATCTCTTAAAGCCGGCCTCAGTTCGGATTGGGGTCTGCAACTCGACCCCATGAAGTCGGAGTCGCTAGTAATCGCAGATCAGCAACGCTGCGGTGAATACGTTCCCGGGCCTTGTACACACCGCCCGTCACGTCATGAAAGTTGGTAACACCCGAAGCCCATGGCCTAACCACCGCTTGTGTGGTGGGGGGAGTGGTCGAAGGTGGGATTGGCGATTGGGACGAAGTCGTAACAAGGTAGCCGTACCGGAAGGTGCGGCTGGATCACCTCCTTTCTAGGGAGAATATTGGTGGTGTGTATCCATAAGGGTGTGGTGCTTGGTGTGGCTGTTGGGTGTCCCACACAATAAGCTGTGGAACCTTAAAGCCCTTGTCTGCTGGTGATCATTGTTGTGGTGGTTGCTGGTGGTGGGGTGGTGTTGTGTGAGAACTGTATAGTGGACGCGAAATCATTTTTCTGTTTAATTTCTTTTGTGTTGTTTTGTGTGTGTTTTTCGTGTGGCGCACCACTGGATAGGTGGTGTGTTTGTTGTAAGGGCGCACGGTGGATGCCTGGGCATGTCAAGCCGATGAAGGACGTGAAGGGCTGCGTTAAGCCTCGGGGAGTTGCCGATTAAGCGTTGATCCGAGGATGTCCGAATGGGGAAACCCGGCCGTGGTTATGTGCGGTCACCTGCTGCTGAATGAAATAGGTGGTATGGGGGTTACGCGGGGAAGTGAAACATCTCAGTACCCGTAGGAGAAGAAAACAATATGTGATTCCGTTAGTAGTGGCGAGCGAAGGCGGAGGTGATGGCTAAACTCTATGCGTGGATGATACTTGGTAGGGGTTGCGTGTAGGGGGTTGTGGGATGCGTGTGTCTGGCTGGCTACCACTGGCTGGCACCCTTGGATTGTGTGTTAGGGGAAGTGGTGTGGAATCGCCTGCCGTAGACGGTGACAGTCCGGTACCTGAAGACATGTGGTTGGGGTGTGTGCGTATTTTTCCCGAGTAGCAGCGGGCTCGTGGAATCTGCTGTGAATCTGCCGGGACCACCCGGTAAGCCTGAATACTTGGCGTGACCGATAGTGTAGTTAGTACCGTGAGGGAAGGGTGAAAAGTACCCCGGGAGGGGAGTGAAATAGTTCCTGAAACCGTGTGCTTACAATCCGTCATAGCCCCTGTTTGTGGGGTGGTGGCGTGCCTTTTGAAGAATGAGCCTGCGAGTCAGCGGCATGTCGCGAGGTTAACCCGTGTGTGTGGGGTAGTCGTAGCGAAAGCGAATCCTAATGAGGGTGATGTGAGTGGCATGTTCTGGACCCGAAGCGGGGTGATCTACCCATGGCCAGTGTGAAGCGGTGGTAAAACATTGTGGAGGCGCGAACCCACTTAGGTTGAAAACTGAGGGGATGAGCTGTGGGTAGGGGTGAAAGGCCAATCAAACTCCGTGATAGCTGGTTCTCCCCGAAATGCATTTAGGTGCAGCGTTGCGTGGTTGTTGTTGGTGGTAGAGCGACTGGTTGGTTGATGCGGGACGATCATCTTAGCGATGCCAGCTAAACTCCGAATGCCAATAATATGCGAGCGTGGCAGTGAGACGGCGGGGGATAAGCTCCGTGACGTCGAGAGGGAAACAGCCCAGATCGTCGGTTAAGGCCCCTAAGGGTGTGCTGAGTGGAAAAGGAGGTGTCATCGCGAAGACAGCCAGGAGGTTGGCTTAGAAGCAGCCATCCTTGAAAGAGTGCGTAATAGCTCACTGGTTAAGTGGTGATGCGCCGATAATGTAGTGGGGCTTTTAAAGTACACCGCCGAAACCGCGGCAACACACATTGTGTGTGTTGGGTAGGGGAGCGTCGTGCACGCGTGGAAGCTGTCACGGAAGTGGTGGTGGAGTGTGTGCGAGTGAGAATGCAGGCATGAGTAGCGAAAAACATGTGGAAAACGTGTTCGCCGGATGACTAAGGGTTCCTGGGTGAAGCTAATCTTCCCAGGGTGAGTCGGGACCTAAGGCGAGGCCGACAGGCGTAGTCGATGGATAACGGGTTGATAGTCCCGTACCCGTGTATGCGCGACCAGTGGTGACTCGGTTGTACTAACCACCCACCACCACGGGATCAATGCTTTTGGTGTTGGTTTGGTGTGTGGTGCGTGGGATCTTGATCGTTGGTAGCCAAGCGATGGGGTGACACAGATTGGTAGTCAAGGCCACTTATTGGATTGTGGTGTAAGCGTGTGGCCCGTAGGATAGGTAAATCCGTTCTGCATTATGGGTGAGGCGTGATGCGTACCCAGATTGTTGGGGATGTTTGATGTGCCTGTGCTGTCGAGAAAAGCCTCTAGCGATGTGTGTGCACGGCCCGTACCGGAAACCGACACAGGTGGTCTGGTTGAGGATACTAAGGCGTTCGGGTGAACTATGGTTAAGGAACTCGGCAAATGCCCCCGTAACTTCGGGAGAAGGGGGGCCATGTGCGGCAATCACCCCTTGTGCGGTGTGCGTTGTGTGTGGCCGCAGAGAAGTGAGGGAAGCGACTGTTTATTAAAAACACAGGTCCGTGCGAAGACGTTGCAAGTCGAGGTATACGGACTGACGCCTGCCCGGTGCTGGAAGGTTAAGAGGACTCGTGAGCACACCCTGGTGGTGTGTGAGGCGGGTAATTGAAGCCCCAGTAAACGGCGGTGGTAACTATAACCATCCTAAGGTAGCGAAATTCCTTGTCGGGTAAGTTCCGACCTGCACGAATGGCGTAACGACTTCCCTGCTGTCTCAACCATAGGCCCGGTGAAATTGCAGTACGAGTAAAGATGCTCGTTTCGCGCGGCAGGACGAAAAGACCCCGGGACCTTTACTATAGCTTGGTATTGGTGTGTGCTGCAGCTTGTGTAGGATAGGTGGGAGACGTGGAAGCATTCACGCTAGTGGGTGTGGAGTCATTGGTGAAATACCACTCTGGTTGTTGTGTGCATCTAACTGTGGGCCCTGATCGGGTTTTGGGACAGTGCCTGGTGGGTAGTTTAACTGGGGCGGTTGCCTCCTAAATGGTAACGGAGGCGCCCAAAGGTTCCCTCGGCTTGGTTGGTAATCAGGTTTGTAGAGTGTAAGTGCAGTAAGGGAGCTTGACTGTGACACTGACGGGTGGAGCAGGTGCGAAAGCAGGGACTAGTGATCCGGCATCAACGTGTGGGTGTGGTGTCGCTCAACGGATAAAAGGTACCCCGGGGATAACAGGCTGATCTTCCCCAAGAGTTCATATCGACGGGATGGTTTGGCACCTCGATGTCGGCTCGTCGCATCCTGGGGCTGGAGTAGGTCCCAAGGGTTGGGCTGTTCGCCCATTAAAGCGGCACGCGAGCTGGGTTTAGAACGTCGTGAGACAGTTCGGTCTCTATCCGCCGCGCGCGTGGAAACTTGAACAAGGCTGTCCCTAGTACGAGAGGACCGGGATGGACGTACCTCTAGTGTGCCAGTTGTCACGCCGGTGGCATGGCTGGTTGGCTATGTGCGGGAGGGATAACCGCTGAAAGCATCTAAGCGGGAAGCCTGTTGTGAGATGAGGTTTCTGTTGAGGTTCCCTCAAGATGAGGGGGTTGATAGGTCGGAGTTGGAAGCATCGCAAGGTGTTGTGAGATGACCGATACTAATATGACCGACACAAACACACACCATAGTGGTGGTGTGCCACAGGATTGTGGAAAACATATGCGTGTTATAACAGCATGAAGAAGACATAGTGAACAGAAAAGCATGGGCCCTGTTGTGGGTTTGTGTGTGTGCTGCCGTTGGTGGTGTGTGTGGTTTCGTGGTCTGCTGTGCAGTGTCTGGCGCAACACCGCTGCTGTGTGGTGTTGTGTTGGGTGTGTTGGTGGTGATAGTCGCAGGGTCACGCCCGGTTGTCCTTTTCGAACCCGGTTGCTAAGTCTGTGGGCGCTGATGGTACTGCACCTGGGAGGGTGTGGGAGAGTAGGTTACTGCCAGCATTGATAACTCCAGATTTCAGTGGTGGGTGGGGTGTTGTGTGTGCCTGGTGGGCGCACCGGCACCCCACCCACCCCTTTGTTTTTGTTTTTTGTTTTGCTACTGTTTGTGGGGTGTGTGTGACAGGGGTGCGGGGGTTGTGTGGGGGGTTATGGGGTGTCGTTGATGTAGGCGATGAGTTCGTCTTAGTATTAACAATCACTGCAGCTCATGTGCGCTTTCTTTGTGTGGCTTGGACGCTGTAGACTTGTTCGGGTATGTGAGTGAATTCTGTGGAAGGTCCGATACATGGCTGATTCTTATTCCCGCGGTAGACGTTCTGATGGTCGACGCGATGACCATAGACGTGGCGGATCCCGCGACACTGGGGAGCGCCGTCGGCACGATGATCGTCGTGAGTCTCGTCCTTATGGTGACCGGGATCGTGATCGTCGTCGCGGGCGTGACTATGATCGCCGTGATCGGGATGATCGTAGACGGGATGACCGGCGGGACTGGGATGATGACCGCCGTCAGTCCCGCAATGATCGTCATTCTCGTGATGATCGCGGTGATCGTAATTATCGGTCGCGTGACGATAGGTATTCGCGTAGTGAGCGTAGGTATTCCGATGGTGATGCGGGTGGGCGCACACAGGGTAGTCGGAATCGTCGTGATCGTGATGGGCAACGCGGAGATGGCCATCGGCAGCGCCGCCATTCACAGCGTGCAGGTAGTGGCCGTAATGAGGGGCAGCGTCGTTCTGGTCCTTCACGGCCTAATTTCCGCGAGGAACGCACAGCTAAACGTATGAAGGAACCCAGTCTTCCTCAGGACATCACGTCGCGTGATTTGGATCCGTCGATTTTGCAGGATTTGCGGTCGCTGTCAAAGGATAACGCTGAGCAGGTTGGTCGTCACATGGTGATGGCGGCGACGTTGATGCAGGACGATCCTCAGTTGGCTTTGCAACATGCTAGGGCTGCTAAGGAACGTGCTGGTCGTGTGGCCGTTGTGCGGGAGACATGCGGTATTGCTGCGTATCATGCTGGGGAATGGAAGGAAGCTCTTGCTGAGTTGCGTGCTGCTCGCCGTATGAGTGGCGGCCCTGGTTTGATGGCTGTGATGGCTGACTGTGAGCGTGGACTTGGCCACCCTGAAAAAGCGATTGAAATAGCGAGGTCTGAGGAATTGTCACGGCTGGATGCTGCCTCCATGGTGGAGTTGGCTATTGTTGTGGCGGGAGCTCGCCAGGATATGGGCCAGTTTGATGCAGCTGTGGCTGAGTTGGAGCGGCAGGATTTGAATCCAAGTCGTCATGGTGTGAGTGCGTCTCGGCTGTTTTACGCGTATGCGGATGCCTTGGCTGCTGCTGGTCGTACTGCTGAGGCCAGGCAGTGGTTTGAGCACGCTGCGGACGCTGATGAGGATGAGTTGTTAGATGCAGCTGATCGTCTTCATGAGCTTGAAGGCTAAGTTTCGCTGCGTGTGTGTCCCACTTTTAACCCTCGGTGCTGATTACCGGGGGTTTCTGTTTTAGACTAGGTAACTATGGCTGTTGCTCAGGATTATGATGCTCTTCTGTTAGATCTGGATGGAACTATATGGGAGGGCGGTCGAGCAATTCCTGGTGCTGTTGAGGGGGTCATTGCCTCGGGCCTTCCTGCTATGTATGTGACCAATAATGCCTCGCGTGCGCCGGAGGCGGTGGCGGAGCAGCTTCGGTCTATTGGTCTGCCTGCGAAGGATTCCGATGTGTTGACATCGGCCCAGGCTGCGATTGAGATGGTGTCGGACCGTATTCCCGCAGGCTCTAAGGTTTTTGTCTTGGGGAGTCCTTCGTTTCGAGCATTGGCTGAGCAGGCTGGTTTTGTTGTGGTGGATTCCGCTGATGATGCCCCTATCGCTGTGCTCCAGGGGCATAGTCCAGAGACAGGGTGGGCGCAGTTGTCTGAGGCAGCCTTAGCTATTCAACGGGGTGCTGTGTATGTTGCGTCGAATTTGGATACGACGTTGCCGCAGGAACGTGGGCTGATGATTGGGAATGGTTCAATGGTTGCTGCGGTGGTGAGTGCAACAGGTGTGGTGCCGGATTCTGCAGGGAAGCCGGGTCCGCCAATGTTTTTTTCGGCAGCGGCAAAGCTTGGCTCGTCACGCCCGTTAGCGGTGGGCGACCGCCTGAATACCGACATCGCGGGGGGCAATGCCGCCGGCATGGATACGTTTCAGGTGCTTACAGGGGTGAGTGGCTATCATGCTGTGTTGCGCGCCATTCCTGAGGAACGTCCAACGATGTTTGCGGATTCGATGGGGGCATTGCTTGACGACGCCGCGGAACTCATCCCCGCCGCCCAAGGCGGCTTTCAGGCCAGGCTGGAGGGGTCAACACTAGTGCTGTCAGGTGGCACTTCAGAGTCCACTCCGATTCAGTCGTTGCGTACAGCGACTGCGGTAGCATGGGCTACGGACACATCAGTGCAGGATGTCCGTGCTGAGGGGGAGTATGCTACGCGAGCTTTGGAGCAGTGGTCATAATTATGGATAGACCAATTCCCCATGATCCACGTGTGCCTGCGGTGACCCCGGCGGACGTCGAGAAGCGGTTGGCCGAGGTGCTTGGTCGCGAGGTGTCGTCGCTGGTTGAGGAGGCTGCTGTGCTGGAGGAAGCCCACGCCTTGTTGTCTGAGGCGTTGCAGTAATGGTGGCACGGCGGAGGCTGGATGCTGAGCTGGTGCGTCGTAAGATGGCGCGCTCGCGGGAGCATGCGGTGGAGATGATTCGGGGAGGGCGTGTGCTTGTGGGGGGTATGCGCGCGGTGAAACCTGCGACGGTCGTGGATGGGGAGGAGTCGATACGTGTGATTGAAGGGGAGAGCGACGATTGGGCATCGCGTGGGAGCTCATAAGTTGTTGGGTGCCGTGGAGGCATTTGAGCCGTTCGGGTTAAGCATTGAGGGACGTCGAGTGCTGGATGCGGGGGCGTCGACAGGCGGTTTTACGGATGTGCTTTTGCGTCGTGGTGCGCGTGAGGTTGTTGCCGTGGATGTGGGGTATGGCCAACTTGTGTGGCGCTTGCAAAATGATGACCGTGTGCTGGTGTTGGACCGCACGAATATTCGTCATCTGACGGTGGATATGACAGGGGGACCATGCGACATGATGGTGGGGGATTTGTCGTTTATTTCACTGAAGTTGACCCTCCCGGCGATTGCGCACTGCCTTACAGAAGGAGCCGACCTACTTCCGATGGTGAAACCTCAATTTGAGGTAGGCAAGGATCGATTAGGGGCTGGCGGTGTGGTGCGGAGTGCCCAGCTGCGTGAAGATGTTACGGTGGAGGTCGCGGAGTTCGCGGCTACCTTGGGGCTAAGCATGCAGGCGGTGGTGGCATCACCGCTTCCGGGGCCGTCGGGCAACGTAGAGTACTTCCTGTGGTTGAAAAAGACGGTGGCGCTTCGGCGGCGTCGGCTGAGGATATGCGCCACATGATTCATCGTGCTGTTGAGGAGGGTCCGCAGTGACTGGACGCGAAGTGTTGCTCGTCCCGCACACTGGTCGGAAATCTAATCTGGAGTCGTCTGCGCTTGCGGCTGAGCTTCTTGACGCCGCAGGTATTGGTGTGCGTGTTCTTGCCCCAGAAAACACTCCTGCGCTGGCTAATCACCCAACATTGAGTCGGTTTTCGCGTTTTCCGCATAGCAAAGCCTCCGCTGATCACGTGGAATTGGTGTTAGTCCTAGGCGGTGACGGGACGTTCCTGCGCGCTGCTGACCTCGCTCACGCGGTGGATTTGCCTGTTCTAGGCATTAATTTGGGGCATGTTGGTTTCCTAGCGGAGTGGGAAAGCGACTCTCTGGAAGAGGCGATACGCCGAGTTATTAATCGCGATTACCATATTGAAGACCGCATGACATTAGACATTGTGGTGCGGGACCGCTCCTTGGACATCACTGGGCGCGGGTGGGCGTTGAACGAGTTGAGTGTTGAGAACTTGGATCGACGCGGAGTGCTGGATGCCACCTTGGAGGTTGATGGGCGACCTGTGAGCACTTTTGGCTGCGACGGCGTTTTGGTTTCCACTCCTACGGGTTCCACAGCCTACGCTTTTTCGGCTGGGGGGCCGGTGCTGTGGCCTGAACTTGATGCGATTCTGGTGGTGCCGAATAATGCGCATGCTCTTTTTGCGAAGCCGCTGGTAGTGAGTCCTCATTCTCAAGTCGCGGTGGAGTCTCATGCCACATCGTCTCCTGCTGTGGCGGTGATGGACGGGTTCCGATCCATCCAAATGCCCCCTGGATCCCGTGTGGAAGTGGTGCGTGGCGAACGGCCCGTGCGTTGGGTGCGCTTGGATCACTCGACGTTTACAGACCGTCTTGTCACTAAGTTCCGGCTCCCTGTCGCCGGATGGCGGGGGTCCGGGAACATCATCCGAGTCGAACTGATGTAGGGTATCTTTATGCTTGCTGAAATCAGCATTGAAAACCTTGGTGTCATTTCCGCATCCTCCGCCGAATTGAGCAGTGGGTTAACTGTATTAACGGGTGAAACCGGCGCTGGAAAGACCATGGTTGTCTCTGGTCTGCGCCTATTGTGTGGGGGGCGTGCCGATGCCTCTCGAGTTCGAACAGGTGCGCAACATGCGGTGGTGGAGGGGCGGTTTCTTCTTGACGCCCTGCCCGCTGATGCCGCACACACCATTCAGGATCTTGTTGAGTCAGCCGGGGGCCGCGCTGATGAAAATGGTGAGTTCATTGCATCCCGACAGGTGAATTCCACGGGACGTTCCAAAGCTCATCTCGGGGGGGCGGTCCGTCCCCGCTGCTACACTGCAGGATTTCACTGCGGAATTACTTACCATCCATGGCCAAAATGACCAGTTGCGCCTGTTGTCACCAGAACGGCAGCTTGCTGCCCTGGACCGCTTTGATCCTGATGTTGCCGAACTCGTGGACAGCTACCGCACTGTATACGGTGCGTGGCGCACTCTTGCCAAGGACCTGAAAGAGCGCACGATGAAGCGCCGCGAACTTGCTCAAGAGGTGGATCGCCTGCAGTTTGCTATCAATGAGATTGACGAGGTCGCCCCAGAGCCGGGTGAAGATACAGTGTTGATTCAGGATATTCGGCGGTTGCAGGACATCGATACGCTGCGGGAACAAGCGACGTTAGCGTTAGTGGCGATTGATGGCGGAGGGGCGCTATTTGGGTTTGATCAGGACGATGAGTCCGTGGCGTCTGACTTGTTGGGGCGTGCGGAAAACGCCCTGAACTCCAGTGACGATGAGGAACTGAAGGCACTAGGAAACCGCCTTGGGGATCTCACCGCAACGCTATCCGATATTTCCGCAGAACTGGGTGCATTTTTGTCTGCACTTCCGGCAGACTCCCAGGCGCTTGAAAATATGTTGCTGCGACAGCAACAGCTTAAGCTTCTTACCAGGAAGTACGCGGCTGATATTGATGGCGTTTTGGCGTGGCGTGACAAAGCAGAGGCCAAATTATCCAGCATTGATGTCTCGTCCGAGGCGGTGGAAAAACTCAAGAAGGATACGGCGGCTGCCGAGAAAAAAATGCTGGCTGTGGCCAAGAAACTGACCAAAGCTCGCACTGCTGCTGCTGAAAAACTAGGTGCGCTAGTAACGGAGGAACTTCAGGGGTTAGCCATGGCGAAGTCACGGTTTGAGGTTGCGGTGCGCAGCATCGCACCTAGTAGTGACGGGGCAGACGAGGTGGAGTTTTTGTTGGCACCCAACCGCGAAGCTGAGCCGCGACCACTGGCTACATCTGCGTCGGGTGGCGAATTGTCTCGCGTGATGTTGGCGCTGGAAGTGATCCTCGGCGCGGGTACCAAGGGAACGACCCTGGTGTTTGATGAAATCGACGCTGGTGTCGGTGGGCGTGCAGCTGTGGAGATTGGCCGCAGGCTGGCACGGCTCTCGGTGCATAACCAGGTGATCGTTGTCACGCACTTACCGCAGGTTGCGGCGTATGCAGATACACATCTTCACGTGGCAAAAGATGTTGGTGATTCCTCTGTTACCTCAGGGGTAGATACTCTCACAGGGGATCGGCGTGTGGAGGAACTTGCCCGGATGCTTGCCGGGTTGGAGGACACAGAAACGGGCCGCGCCCACGCCCAGGAATTGCTGCTCAAAGCCCAGGACGAACGCGCAGCTTTTTAAGGGAAACTACTGGTCAGCGTCGAGCAGGTGCAGAGGACGTGCTGGGCGCGTTTTGACCTTCCTTGATGATGACGGCATCTGAGAGTCGGCTGTTGTCAGAGAAAATGACATCAAGGGCAGGCTGTTTGCGACATAACTATAGGCCAATTCGATCTGAAGAATGGTCGACAGGTCGCTGTTTGGAGGGATATTACCCGTGCGGGGAGTTTTAGCTATTGTATTCACGATGTCCTTGGCTGCGATAGAGGACAGGTCGATCACCTGATCAGGAAGGCTTTCACTCGATGTGCTCACCTTCATCATGATCGCAGCATCGGGATCTTTGAGGTTTGCCGCTCGAATGAGCGTTGCCTCGCACGTTTCGCCATTAGTGCACTGTTCAGTTTTGAAACTAACCTGTGCGTTCGCAAAGGTGACTTTTTCAACGTCGGACTGATTAGTCAGACGCAGCTTTGTGATCTCATTGCCGCCGTACTTTTTAGCTTCGTCTACGACCGCGCTGATAGCATCAATGGAGTTCCAGTTGTCGAACTCGGGCAAGGGATTGCCTGCGGTATCAAATGTTTTGGTCACGCCAGAGAGAAAGCCGGTACTGCACTGTACGTGTTGGATTAGTTCGCCAGTTGGAGTGGCTTCAGCAGCTGCGACGCGTTTGGCTTCTTCACAGTCCGACATCTGGTCGAGCTTTTTGTTCAGTTGTTCTACATCAAACTTGTCGGGCGAAGCTGAGTTGATAAAATTTTCGTGTTCTTCGTCCTCTTTGATGGTGTCGTCACCGTTACCCAGTCGAGCTGTCGTGTAGGAACCGTCCTTAAGATACGTTACCGACACTCCGGCAGCGTTGACGGTCACGCGGTTGATCGCGGTGATGTTCTGATCTTTGACAATTTTATCGAATTGGCCCTTGACAGAATCCGTTCCTCTGTCGATGGCTTGTTTAAGAATGGTGCCACAACCAGAAAGTAGCAGCAATGATATGATCGCTGGTGCAATCACCTTCGCTATTTTTTGCATAAAAGGAAGTATATTTGCGGAAGGTAATTATTTATAATCCGCTGAAGCTGAATTGTGGAATTCTACCCACTTTGGGGTGGCTTCATCTGTGAAGCGGTGAAAAATTAATTTTTGCTCATTTGTTATCTTTGGGTCTTAATTTTTAAGAGAAATATCTCCACTTGTGGTTGGGTGACATTGAAAGTCAATTTTGGTGCCATGTCAACAATTTTACCGGTATGAATACCTCATGCTGAGTGGTTTTCAGCGTGTCTCCACCACAGGTTGAGGGTTTGGTAGCACAATGAGCGCCATGAGTCTGTTCTCCCGAAATGCTGATCTTCCGGGTCTTCAGGGCGTTGTCCGTGACTGTTCCGCGACTGGTAAGGGCTTTAAGCGGCTTGCCCCTGGTGATATTGCGGTTGTGGACGCGCCTGATATTGATCGTTCACTCGCCCAGCGGTTGATTGATGCCAAGGTGGCGGTGGTGATCAACACATCACAGTTCACCACAGGTTCAGTGCCTAACTATGGGCCGCAGATGATGTTGGATGCCGGAATGTTGCTCATTGAGGGTGTGGGCTCGGATGTGTGGTCGTCCGTTAAAGACGGGAAGAAGGGGCGTGTCACGGATGAGGGCAAACTGTTTTTCGGTGAACGTCTTGTGGCCTCTGGAACGGTGCTTGAGCAGGAGTGGGCGGAGTCAGCGTTTTCGGATGCGCAGCAGTCGCTCATGGATGACATGGAGGCGTTCTTTGGCAACACGATTCAGTTCATTCACTCCGAGACTCCGCTGCTGATCGATGGGATTGGCATTCCGTCAACTGGCATTGATTTCAAAGATCGCAAGGTGTTGATTGTTGGCCCAGGTTATGAGCATCGTAAGCAGGTGAAGGAGCTTCGGAACTTTATCCGGGAGTACGATCCTGTCCTTGTCGGGGTGGATGAGGCTGCAGATACTTTGGTGGATCTAGGGTACAAGCCGGATTTGATTGTCGGGAACCCAGCAGGAATCGGCGCTGAGGCACTGCGTAGCGGCGCAAAAGTGGTGTTGCCAGCCGATCCAGATGGTCATGCTATTGGTCTTGAGCGTATTCAGGATCTCGGCGTCGGCGCGATGACATTTCCAGCGGCAAGTGATTCAGCGACTGATCTAGCGCTGCTGCTGGCTGATTATCATGGTGCATCAATGATTGTGAATGCCGGTTCGCCGTTGGATTTGGGCATGATTTTTAATGAGGAACCGGAAGCCACCCCTTCTGCTTTGCTGACGCGGGCGAAAGTGGGTGCCAAGCTGGTCGATGCTCGGTCTGTGATAGAGCTTTACACTATTCGGTCAGCGGGTAATCTTGGCTGGTTGTGGGTGATTTTTGGGCTGTTGGTAGCGGTTGGGGTGATTGTCGCCATCGCGGGTACTGCGGGGGATGGCAGTTTTGCCGACAACCTTGTGAACACGTGGAATAACATGACCGGCACGGTTCGGGGCTGGTTCCGCTAACGTGCGGTAACTGCACAGATACGTATTAAGGGGATGTGTGATGGCTGCAAAAAAACGCCGCTACGGCGCTGTTATTGCTGGTTTGCTTTTTGGTGTTGCACTAGGGACCGCCTTTGATCACTTTGTGCTCACACCTAATATTCCTGGTGGAAACAACGAGGCAAACAATAAGACGGTTGCCGAACTGTCTAACACAAAACGGCAATCAGAGATTAATCAAGCAGAAGCACAGTCGGCGGACGCCTACGTCGCAAGCGTGGCAGAAACTGCAGTGCAGGGGAAACTGGCGGATAAGGCAGTTGTCGTTATTCGTACTGCCGATGCCGATAAGGGTGACGTGGACAATGTGGAGTGGTTGTTGCAGAAGGCAGGTGCAACAAAGGCGGGAGAAGTGACGCTCAAGGAGCGTTTTCTCAGCCAGGATGGTGCCGACGCCGTCAAAAGCCTGGTGGTTAATACGCTTCCATCTGGCGCACAGTTGTCGTCAGATCGGCTGGATTCTGGAACCCACGCTGGTCAGGCGTTTGCGGCTGGTCTGATGGTGCCTCACACTGAAGGGGCGTCGGATGCGGATGAGCAGGAGCGGTCCGCGTTGCTTGATGCCTTCACAGAAGGTGGCTTCATCGATGCTGACTATGACGCTACTAGGGCTGCCGATGCAGCAGTGATCGTCACTGGTGATTCCGAAGGGGTTGGCTCGGAATCCTTTGCAGCAACTAACCTTGCGGCGTTTGCGGAAGCCCTCAAAGGTAAAAGCAAAGGGGTTGTTGTTGCTGGGCGCATCCATACCGCCGCCCCCACCGGTGTGATTGGCCAGTTGCGCAAGTCGGATCGGGGCAAGTCGGTATCCACGATGGATTCGGTGAACCGCGCGTACGGCCGTCTTGGGACAGTACTGGCGGTTCAGGAACAGCTTGATGGTGGTAAAGGCGCGTATGGTGCCGCTGCCAGCGCCGACGCTCCGACGCCGGGAGGCTAGGCTAGGAGTATGACTTCTTCACCTGGACAGCATCACTTTGACATTCTTGATTCCGAGGTGCTTCTCGACGCCCCGATTATTGCGGTTCGCCGCGACACGCTCCGCATGCCTGGAGGCGGCACCGGAAAACGCGAAATTGTGGAGCATTTCGGTGCCGTCGCAGTTGTCGCGTTTGATGGCGCCAACATTGCTCTTGTGCACCAGTATCGCCATAGTGTTCAACGGCGTTTGTGGGAACTGCCGGCTGGTATTTTGGACATTGCCGACGAGGATCCGCTCGTATGCGCTCAGCGGGAACTTACTGAGGAGGCTGGTCTTGCGGCGAAGCAATGGGGGCTTCTGACCGATCTGGTGTGTTCACCCGGATTCTGCGAGGAAGGTGTGCGCATCTTCCTCGCACAGGACTTGTCGGAGGTTCCCCAGCCCGATGCCGACGATGAGGAAGCCGATATGCAGCTTACGTGGGTTGCTTTGGAGGAGGCGAAGAACATGGTTCTTCGTGGGGAAATTGCGAACTCCATTGCTATCGCGGGGATTATGATTGCCGCCGACCTTGTAGCGCGGGGGCAAGGGCCACGCCTGTCACTGATCCCTTTGATCTCCGGCCGACTTCACTGCCTGAGCGTAGGAAGGCTGCGGGACTGGGCGCTGATATGAAACGAGTATGACGTCAACAGCTGGTGTCGATGGCCTCATCGCCGCGTGGCTTGGGCACTTGTCGGTGGAAAAAGGCGTGTCGGCCAACACCTTGTCCAACTATCGACGTGATCTGAAGCGTTACCGTGACTGGCTTGTTTCTGCTGGGAAAACTGATCTTGCCGACGTGACGACTGCAGATGTGGAGGCGTACGTCGCTGACCTTAGACGTGGTGATCCTAGTGTTGGGCGAGCGCCACTCGCGGCGTCGTCAAGCGGCCGCGCCTTGGTGGTGGCTCGTGGGCTACATAAGTTTGGCGTGCTCGAGGGGATGTTGAGTGTTGATGTGGCTGCGGATGTGCATCCGCCCGCGACAGGTAGACGCCTGCCCGATACCCTCAGCATCAGCGATGTGACGGCGCTTATCGACGCCGTGCCCACAGGTGACACCGCCACACCCACCGACCTGCGCGATCGAGCTCTCATCGAGTTGCTGTACGGTACTGGTGCCCGTATTTCTGAGGTGCTGGGTTTGGCTGTTGATGACTTCACGGACTGTGAGGGGCTGATCATGTTGCATGGAAAGGGCGACAAGCAACGCATTGTCCCGGTCGGGAGTAAAGCTCTTGAGGCAGTGGAAGCGTATCTTGTGCGTGCTCGTCCTGTCTTGTCCAAGGGAAAAAGCCACGCATTGCTCTTAAACAAACGCGGTGGTGCGTTGTCGCGACAGAGTGCGTGGGCAGTGTTGAAAGACACGGCAGCGAGGGCGGGAATCACGCACGATATATCACCGCATACCCTTCGTCATTCCTTTGCCACCCACTGCTTGAGGGTGGTGCAGATGTGAGGGTGGTTCAGGAGCTGTTGGGGCATTCGTCAGTGACCACCACACAGATTTACACGCACGTGACGGCGGAGAACCTGCGCCAGGTGTGGGCAAGCTCGCACCCACGTGCGTAATTGTGCTACCAGGCAAGGCTTGAGGCTTGATTGCGGCGGGTAGGGAGTGCCTAATCCAGTTTTGCAATGGTGGCATGTACTCTAGGTAAATCAGGAGCAAGGTTGCCAAAGAGTTTTTAGATAAAAGTCGTCACATGACATCACGGAAGAAAAGGGTTGGACTGTGAATAAAGCTGCTTCAGCGCATGCTGCTGCTTCGGCCGATAAACCGGAAATTCAGGTGGGCCTCACTGGTCGTCCTCTGCGTGAACTTCCTGAACCTGCGCCGCTTGACCGGCATGGTCCAGCGACAATCTTGGCGATGTGTAACCAAAAAGGCGGAGTGGGTAAAACAACCTCAACTATTAACCTTGGTGCGTGCTTAGCGGAGGCGGGGCGTCGAGTGTTGTTAGTGGATCTAGATCCACAGGGTGCGTTGTCTGCAGGCTTAGGGATTCCGCACGACGACCTTGACTTGACTATCTATAACCTTTTGGTGGATAACCGCACGACTATTTTGAATGCAATTCACCAGACTCCAGTACAGGGACTGGATTTGGTACCAGCTAATATCGATCTTTCTGCCGCCGAGATTCAGCTGGTCAATGAGGTGGGGAGGGAACAGACACTTGCCCGTGCACTGCGCCCAGTAATGAAGGATTATGATTACATCATTTTGGATTGTCAGCCGTCATTGGGTTTGCTGACAGTTAACGCGCTAGCCTGCGCGCAGGGCGTGGTTATTCCCATGGAGTGCGAGTATTTCTCTTTGCGTGGCCTCGCGTTACTGACTGACACCGTAGAAAAGGTTCGCGATCGCCTGAATTTCAACCTTGAAGTGGTGGGAATTTTGGTCACTATGTTTGACCGACGCACCTCCCACGCGCGCGAAGTGATGACTCGCGTGGTGGATGTTTTTGGCGAGCGGGTCTTTGACACTGTGATCACCCGAACCGTACGTTTCCCTGAAACTACCGTTGCGGGTGAACCGATCATTTCGTGGGCGCCGAGTTCTCAAGGCGCACAGCAGTACCGGGATTTGGCCCGCGAAGTGATTGAGAGGACGACATAGCACCCCACAAAAGGGCTGTGGTGGAGCCTGATGCCCCCGTCACCCAGGATGACGCTAGCGATTCTGCTGGGTTCACTCTAGCGCTGTCCAACTTTGAGGGACCTTTTGATCTTTTGCTGCAGCTCATCAGTTCAAAGAAACTCGATGTCACTGAGGTAGCATTATCCAAAGTTACTGACGAGTTCATTGCCTACACCCGCATGCTGGGGGAGACCGCAGACCTTGACGAAACCACCGAGTTTCTGGTCGTTGCTGCAACACTACTGGATTTGAAGGCTGCCAGGCTGCTTCCCAGTGGGGAAGTTGATTCGGAGGAAGACCTTGCGCTGTTAGAGTCCCGAGATTTGCTGTTTGCCAGGCTGCTGCAGTACAAGGCATACAAACAAGTTGCCGAGCTGTTTGCGGACTGGCAGCGCACTGCACAGAAACGCTATCCTCGTGCGGCCTCGTTGGAGGATCGTTTTGTCAACCTTCTTCCGCCTGTGACGCTGTCCCACAGCCCTGATTCTTTCGCGGAAATGGCGGCTACGGTGTTCCGTCCAAAGCCTCCCGACGTGGTGGGGACAGATCATCTCCACCAGGTGGCTGTATCGGTTCCCGAGCAAGCAGGAAAACTGCTCGATGTGCTGCGTATGTCTGGTGAGGGCACATGGCTTACGTTTGCGATTCTCACCAAAGACTGCCAGGTATCCATGGAGGTGGTGGGCAGGTTTTTGGCCATCTTGGAACTGTACAAAGCTCAGGCTGTCAGCGTGGAACAGGAGGAATCCTTGGGGGATTTGAAAATTGCGTGGACGGGCTTAAATGTTGATCCCGCTGTGGTCGCGGCCAGCAACTGGGCATAACCTATGTTTCAGCTTGTATCCTCGTTGTATGGCACAGGAAGCACGTACCCAAGGACGTAGTATTGTTTCTGTTGACTGGCTGCGTCAGCATATTGACGACCCCGATGTGGTTGTGTTGTGCGCGTCAATGGGCAATCCAATTCGGTCACACCAGGTTGCAATTCCAGGGGCAATTGTTGCCGATCTGGAGAGTGATTTTTCCGATGCCAGCAATTCATTACCGCATACTGCACCACAGAACGCGACTGCAGTCTTCGAAAATGTGGGGGTTTCTGATTCTTCGACCGTGGTGGTCTATGACCGTCATGGCATGATGTGTGCTGCCCGCGTGTGGTGGCTGGCTCGGCTTGCCGGGCTATCCAGCGTCGCCGTCCTGGATGGCGGGTTACCTGCGTGGATTGCGGCGGGAGGGGAGACGTCGGCAAGCGTGCAGGCTCAGAGTAGGGGGAGGATCACAGCTTCAGAGAATCGGCACTTGCTCACAGACATGCGCGGTGTGGAACGTGCAGCCGCACGGTCCTATGGTGTGATTGTGGATGCGCGGTCGGCTGGGCGATTTGCGGGTGTTGAGCCTGAACCGCGGGATGGTCTTGTTGCTGGCCACATACCGGGAAGTGTGAACCTTCCGTACACGGATGTTGTGGATGACAACGGTCTGCTCAAAACGCCTGAAGAATTGCAGACGCTTGTGGAAAGCGTGGTGGGATCGGCGCGTGAACTAACCATGACCTGCGGTTCGGGCGTGAGTGCATGCCTCATTGCGCTGGCAGCGTGGGAGGCGGGCTACCGCGATGTGGTGGTCTATGACGGTTCATGGTCCGAGTGGGGGCGCCCGGACCTGGGCAAGCCTGCGAGACCTAAAAAACTACACTATAAGGCGTGACATCAACGATGAATTCCCCCATATCCGCACTGCGATCCCAGTTGGAATCGATTCTTCTGGTAGTGGACTCGCCGGTTGCCGCCGAGGTGCTCGCACGCGTTGTGGAGGAGGAACCCGCAACGGTGGTGACTGTGTTGAAGCAGATCGCTGCCGAATTTGACGACCGCGGTAGCGGCATGGACCTCCGAGAAACCCCGGAGGGGTGGCGGCTGTACACCCGCCCTGATAACGCACCCGTGGTGGAAAAACTTCTGCTCGATGGTACGCAAACGAAACTGACTCGCGCCGCGCTGGAAACCCTCGCTGTGGTGGCCTACCGGCAACCCGTCACCCGTGCGCAAGTATCTGCTGTGCGTGGTGTCAATGTGGACGGCGTGATGCGTACTTTGCAACTACGCGGGTTGATCAGGGAGGTTGAACCGGACGAAGGGACAGGCTTAGCGCACCGCTACATGACCACCGAATTATTTTTGGAGCAATTAGGCATTGATAGCGTGGATCGCTTGCCTAACCTCGCACCTCTCCTTCCAGACATCGAAACAATCGAAGAAGAACTTCCATGAGACTGTTTGCCGCGTTGCCGCTTCCTGACCATGTGCGCGACCATCTCGTCTCCGCACTTCTTCCCATTCGCACTGCTGCAGGACCGGCGCTACGGTGGTCCGACCCCGATCAATGGCACATCACCTGTGCGTTTTACGGTGAGCAGCCCGACGGTATAACCGATGACCTGCTCGCGCACATCGCTGCGGGGGTGGGGACTCCCTTTGACCTGTGTTTGAAAGGCGCTGGCAGCTTCCACGACCGTAACCTGTGGATCGGCATCGGTGGTGAGGTTTCAGCGCTTCACACGCTGATGGCTGCATGTGCGCTTGACGACGCCCCTGAGCACCACCGCGCACACATGACCGTTGCGCGCGTCACCCGTACCGCAGCTCGTCCAAGGTTTTCCCCGTCCCTCACAGGGGAATTTGTTCATGCGTTGAGCGTGTACAGCGGACCCACCTGGACGGTGGATGAGGTGCATCTTATCCAGTCCGAACTCGGGAAAGGACGATCCGGCGGGCCACTGCACACTGTTGTGGGAAACATCTTTTTGGTGTAAAAACAGTTATTTCATCCGAGCGCTCATCGCCGTTGTACCAGCACCGATGATCACGGCTGCAAGACCGCAACAGACAAAATAGGTAAACTCCGCTGAACCAGATTCGGGGTGGTAAAACCCAGACAGCGTTCCTGCGGTGGATGTTCCAATCGCCATTGTGAGAAAGTACAGCGCTGAAAAACGGGTGCGGTATGTACCCGGCGCGTGGGCCGTGGTGGCCGACATTCCCACTGGCCCCACAAGAAGTTCACCCAGCGACACAATCAGCACGCACAACGCCAAGGCCAGGAACGGAGTGCTGCTCTCGCCGCCACCCGTGAAGGGAAGAAGTACCAGCATGCCGGCACCTGTCAGCATCACACCACAGCCCATCTTTACTGGCGTGCTCGGCGCGCGATCACCAATTTTTGCCCACGCCCACGCGATGGGAACGGACAACGCCAAGATATACAGCGGATTGAGCGACTGCGTCCAGGCGGCAGGAATGGTGAATGTCCCGATGGTGCGATCAAGGCGAATATCGGAGTACACGGCAAACACGCCGTAGGTTTGGTTGAGTATGGACCAGAACGTGCACGATGCGACAAAAATGGGGATGTATCGTAGCAATTGACGCCGTTCAGCTGCAGTAACCTGACGTGAGCGAAACATTGAAACGTACAGCACCACGGCGGCGCTGAGCGTGAGGACAAGGAGAATGGTGGCCAGGCTTGCCAGTGGAATTGTCCCAACGCGCACCAACACACCGAGTCCTGCGATGCCCGCAATGACGATGCTGATGGTGATCGCGGCGCGGCCGAAGGAGATCGGGTTTGTCGGCGCGGTGAGGGCCGTGGCGGTGTCAGAGGACAGGGCGGTGAGGTAGCGGCGTCGCAAGGCAAGATACGTGATCAGGCCGATACCCATGAGTCCAGCTGCAGCGAGGAAGCCAGTGTGGAAGGTGTACTTGGTGGATAGCCAGCCGGTCAGGAGTGGGCCGAGGACGGCACCGATATTGATGCCCAGGTAGAAGAGTTGGAAGCCGGCGTCGCGCCGGGGGTCGTCGGTGGGGTAGGCGTGGCCAAGGATGGTGATGGCTGCTGTTTTGACGAAGCCTGATCCGATGGCGATGAGCGCCAGTCCGAAGGTTGCACCCGCTCCACCGCTAAGGGTGGATAAGGAAAGGTGGCCGACCATCAGGGCAATGCAACCGGTAAGGAGTGTTCTTTCGGTTCCGATAAGGCGGTCGCCGATCCAGCCTCCGGCGAGGGTGCACAGGTAGACGGAGGCACCGTAGGCGCCAAGAAGTGTGGTGGCCTGGGCGCGTTCGAGTCCGAGGCCGCCGTCGGTGGTTGCGTAGTAGAGGTAGTAGGCGAGGATGGCTTGCATGCCATAGAAGCTGAATCGTTCCCACATTTCGATGCTGACGGTAGCTGGCATGGCGAGTGGGTGTCGGGGGTTGTTTTCGGGGGTGGTTTGCGTACGTGAACGACGTTTAGCCATGGTCATGGTTGCCATTATGGCGCATAACGCCCACAGTTCTCTCCGAAATGGGGGTAAACTATGAACGATGTTCAAGCCTGACAGTAATCCCGACAGCCTCTCCGCCCAGCTCATCGCCTATGACCAAGCACACATTTGGCACCCCTATAGCACTACACCCGCTCCTATGGATCCCATGCCGATCGCCAGTGCTGCAGGGGTCTACCTCACCCTCCACGACGGCACCCGCATCATTGACGGAATGAGTTCGTGGTGGGCTGCCGCCCATGGCCACAGCCACCCAGCACTTGTCGAGGCTGCGCACACGCAAATCGACACCATGAGCCATGTCATGTTCGGTGGACTCACCCACGAGCCAGCAGTGCGGTTAGCGGAAAGCTCATTAGCCTCACCGACGACCCCCTCACCACCATTTTCTTCGCAGACTCCGGCTCTGTCGCCGTCGAAGTAGCCATCAAGATGGCGCTGCAATACCAACGCGGTATCGGGCATCCAGAACGAAACCGGCTGCTCACCTGGCGATCCGGTTACCATGGCGACACGTTTGCCCCCATGAGCGTGTGTGACCCCGACAATGGAATGCACTCGTTGTGGAAAGGAACCATTACCGAGCAACTTTTCGCTCCGCCGCCACCCATGCGCGGTGCTACCCCTGAACAGCGCGAGACCTACTTGCGCGACATGGAACGCCTCATCGACTCAACCGTGGCGGCCGTGATCATCGAACCCGTGGTTCAAGGTGCCGGTGGGATGCGATTCCACGATCCGGAACTTGTCGCCGGGGTACGCGCCCTCTGCGACCGTCACGGCATACTCCTTATCGCCGACGAAATCGCCACGGGATTTGGGCGTACAGGTTCGTTGTTTGCCACCAACGCCGCAGGAATCACCCCAGACATTCTCTGCCTTGGAAAGGCGCTCACCGGGGGCTTCATGACACTCTCCGCCGTACTTACCACCGATGCTGTACGTGATGGAATCGGCGGCCCCGTGATGCATGGGCCAACCTTCATGGCTAACCCTTTGGCCTGTGCCGTCGCCACTGCAGCCGTTGGCATCATCGAAACAGGTCGCTGGCGCACACAGGTGCCTCGCATCGAACAGGAACTCACCACCCATCTCAGCCCGCTTATCGACGCTCCGCACGTCACCGATGTACGCGTCCTCGGCGCCATCGGTGTCATCGAAATGGACCAGCCCGTCAACATGAAAACCACCACTGCAGCCGCCGTCAGCCACGGAGTGTGGCTGCGTCCCTTCGGCAAGCTCATTTACTGCATGCCGCCCTACATTTCCACATCCAACGAAGTCCACCGCATTTGCACCGCCATGGCAGCTGCCGCGGCCACGGCGTAACGCATCAGAAAGAGCAGACTCACCATGATCATCATCATCACCGGAACCAATACTGACGTCGGCAAACCATTGCCACCGCAGCGTTGGCGTGCCAGTACCGCGACGCAGGCTATGGCGTGGAGGTGGTCAAACCCGCGCAAACCGGCGACGACAGCGATATTCGCGACATCGAAAAGCTCAGCGGAGTAGCTGGAAGGGAATACGCGCACTATCCGGAACCCCTCGCGCCTAATATTGCGGCGCGCCGAGCGGGCATGCCACAGCTAGAGCTACACGCCACCGCAGAGCGGATCCGACACCTCGACGCAGAGGACACGGTTGTGCTTGTCGAAGGCGCCGGAGGTCTCCTTGTTCGCATGGCTGATACCTGGACCCTCGCGGACCTGGCCGTTGAACTCGCGGCACCCCTCATCGTGGTGACCTCCACCGGGCTTGGATCCCTCAATCTTGCCGAGCTCACCGTCATGGCGGCACGTGCTCGCGGAATTACCGTCCTCGGACTCATCGGTGGATCCCTGCCAACCAACCCAGACCTTGCCACCCGGCTCAACCTCACAGAATTTCCCGTCGTTACCGGCGTGCCGCTTCTTGGCTGCCTCCCAGAAAACTGTGGGGATTGCCCGCCCGAACACTTTAAGCTGATAGCGCAGCAGATAACCCTCCCACGAAGTGGTCAATGACAACATTTATGGGCTAGGCTTGCAGGAACTTATACAATTTCACCAGATAGGACACACTTGTGACCCCACCCGCTCGCCGCGACGGCACACCGGACCAGAAAATCTACCTCTCCAAAGCAAAACCCGCTCGCAAACAACACGTGCAACAGCCCAACAGTGAGCACAATGATGGTGAAGGTATCCGCCTGCAGAAAGTCTTAGCGCAAGCAGGCGTGGCATCCCGCCGTATGTCCGAAAAACTCATCGACATGGGACGTGTTGAAGTCAACGGAAAAATCGTCACCACGCAGGGCATGCGTATCAACCCTGACACTGCAGTTGTCCGTGTTGACGGGGTACGTATCCGCGTCAATGACAACCTCCAATACTTTATTCTCAACAAGCCGTATGGCGTGCAGTCCACCATGCATGATGACCTGGGGCGCCCCTGCATCGGTGACATCATTGGCGAAAAGATCGATGCCGGACAGCGCCTGTTCCACGTCGGCCGACTCGACGCCGCCACCGAAGGCTTGCTGCTGCTCACTAACGATGGGGAACTGGCCAATCGCCTGACCCACCCCACGTACGAAATCGCAAAAACCTACCTGGCAACCGTCATTGGTGAGGCAAATCGTAGGCTCATCCGCACACTCAAAAACGGTATCGAGCTTGACGACGGCCCCGCACGCGCCGATTACGTGCAAAATCGTCGACGTTCACGACGGTAAATCCCTCATTCGCGTGGAACTTCACGAAGGCCGCAAACACATCGTCCGCCGCATGCTCAAAGAAGTCGGTTACCCGGTCGAACGGCTAGTTCGCACCAGAATCCACACGGTGCAACTCGGTGACCAAACCCCTGGGACGATCCGCGCCCTCAATGATGCTGAATTGTCCAGCCTGTACAAGGCGGTGGGGATGTGATCCCACTGCTCATTGCCGTTGATGGCCCATCCGGGACTGGAAAATCAACCGCTTGCCGGGCGGTAGCCCATCGTCTTCACGCGCACTACCTGGACACTGGGGCGATGTATCGCGTGGCCACACTCCAGGTTCTCCGCGCAGGCATTGATGTCACTGACGACGCAGCCGTTGCCAACGCTACGGCTGACCTGCCACTCGTGGTCAATGACGACCCGCATTCCACCTCCGTACTCCTCGGTGGTGAAGATGTGTCACAGGAGATTCGTGGCCCCGAGGTCACGCGCAGTGTTTCCGCTGTGTCCGCCAACCCCAAGGTACGCGCCAACCTGGTGTCACTGCAGCGTCGATTAGCACAGCAGGCCGGACGATGCGTTGTCGAAGGTCGCGACATCGGGACAGTTGTGTTGAGCGATGCACCGCTGAAAATCTTCCTAACGGCGGCACCGGAGGTACGCGCGCGGCGTCGATACGAACAAGACATCGCTGCAGGCCGCACCGTGATCTTTGAAGACATCCTCGCCGATGTACAGCGACGCGACCACCTGGACTCTACCCGGGCCACATCGCCACTGCGCCCGGCCGACGACGCAATAATCGTGGACACCTCTACCATGACCCTCGATGACGTCATCACCCACCTCGTCGAACTAGCAGAAGCCTGCGAAGAAAGGATGACCCGATGAGCGACAACCAGGAAACCCCTGAATACGTTGAAGAATTCGACACCTTTGATGAGTTCGACGAAGACGACTTTGGCGAACCTGACTACGGGGATGACTACGCAGCGGACGCTGACGATGTGGACTGGGAGGAACTAGAACGTGCCTATGGTGTCACCCCAGAGGGACACCTGGAAGAAGCGCTTCCCACAGTTGCCATCGTCGGACGACCCAACGTCGGCAAATCAACACTAGTGAACCGTTTTCTCGGGCGCCGTGAGGCAGTGGTGGAAGACACCCCTGGCGTGACCCGCGACCGCATTTCCTACCTAGCTGATTGGAACGGACGCAGGTACTGGGTACAAGACACTGGTGGTTGGGATCCCAACGTGAAAGGCATCCACGGTGCTATCGCACGGCAGGCTGAAACCGCCATGGACACCGCTGACGTCATCGTGCTGGTCGTCGATAGCAAAGTTGGCATCACCGAAACGGATGAAATCATGGCCCGCAAACTGCAGCGATCCTCCGTCCCCGTGATCCTCGTGGCCAACAAGTTCGACTCAGACTCCCAATACGGCGATGTTGCAGAACTATGGGGACTGGGCCTCGGTGATCCCTTCCCGGTGTCCGCACAACATGGACGCGGCGGGGCCGACGTGCTCGACAAAATCGTTGAGTCCTTCCCAGAAACCCCACGCACCAGCACTATTGTGCATGGACCCCGGCGCGTGGCACTCGTTGGCAAACCAAACGTGGGTAAATCCTCGCTACTGAACAAGATCGCCGGTGAGGAACGTTCCGTGGTTGACGACGTCGCCGGAACCACCGTTGATCCTGTCGACTCCCTCGTCCAACTTGACGGGCAGTTGTGGAAGTTCATTGATACCGCCGGGCTACGCAAAAAAAAGTGAAAACCGCCAGCGGGCATGAATACTATGCTTCTCTACGCACCCGAGGTGCCATTGAGGCCGCTGAGGTATGTGTGTTTCTCATTGATTCCTCCGAACCCATCAGTGAGCAGGACCAGAAAATCCTCGGTTTGATCACCGACGCTGGCAAGGCTCTCGTCATCGCCTACAACAAGTGGGACCTGATGGACGAAGACCGCCGCGACCTCCTCGAACGCGAGATTGATTTGCAGCTCGCACACGTGCCCTGGGCGCGCCGGGTAAATATTTCCGCCAAAACTGGACGAGCGTTGAAGAAGCTTGAACCGGCCATGGTGGAAGCCTTGGAGAGCTGGGACAAACGCATTCCAACTGGTCAGCTGAATAACTGGTTGCGCCAAGTCATTGCGCAAAACCCGCCGCCTATGCGCGGAGGCCGGTTGCCGCGAGTGCTGTTTGCCACCCAAGCCTCCACGCGACCACCCGTGATCGTGCTGTTTACCACCGGTTTCCTGGAGGCCGGGTATCGGCGATATCTGGAAAGAAAACTGCGGGAAACCTTTGGTTTCGAAGGGTCGCCAGTTCGGATCGCAGTGCGTATGCGTGAAAAACGAGGCAAGAAGAAATAGCCAAGAAGCACGAAGCCCCATGATCTACCGCGATACGGTGACAAGGAAAGAACTCATTGACGGCATCGAACTTTCTCCGATCAGCCACGATGGAGGAATCGGAGGAGTCGGCGTTGTTAGAACGCCTTGAACGCGGGGTGTCGGACCCGGCTCTCAGCGACTACATAGTGTGGTCCGACATGACAGCGACCGAGATTGTACGCATCGTGGAAGCTCACCAACCCATAGCGCTGAGCTGATGTTGGTGCAATCGAGCACGCTACTATGTAGCGATAGTAGCGTTTACCCTCTATAACCCAAGGAGTCCGGCCCAGCTATGACGATTCGTGAAGTTCGCTTGTTTGGCGACCCAGTGCTCAACACCCGCGCCGATGAGGTCACGCAGTTCGATGATGCGTTGAAGACGTTGGTGGAAGACATGCTGGACACCATGGACGAGTACGACGGGGTGGGCCTTGCTGCCAACCAAGTTGGGGTGACACGTCGAGTGTTTGTATTTGACTGCGCCCATGAGAACCCAGGAATGCGGGGGCATGTGATCAACCCAGTGTGGGAACCCGTTGGTGAGGAAAAGCAAGTGGGTAATGAGGGGTGCTTGTCCATTCCAGCAGTGGTGAAAGAGACGGAACGGTACAACTCCGTGAAGGTCACAGGGCAGGATGTGGACGGCAACCCGGTGGAGATTACAGCATCAGGGACTGATGGCACGCTGTATTCAACACGAAACGGACCATCTTGACGGTGTGTTGTTTTTGAAGAGACTGTCGCCGGAACTTCGTAAAGAAGCAATGCGTGAGATCCGCGAATCTGACTGGTTTAACGCTTAAGGCAACCAAGGAAGGCCAAGAAAAGGAGCGTCTGTGCGCATAGTTTTTGCTGGTACCCCCGACCCTGCCGTGGTGGCGTTACAACATCTGATTGACTCCAGCCATGACGTTGTGGGCGTGATTACCCGACCCGATGCCAGGAAAGGTCGGGGGAGAACCATGCACCCATCGCCGGTGGCGGCGCTTGCCGAGAAACATGCCCTTCCCGTGGTCAAACCCACCTCCTTGAAACCTGGGACAGAAGACGGCGATGACGTGCGTGAACGCTTGCGGCAATGGCAACCTGAGTGCATTCCGGTGGTGGCATATGGCAACCTCATCACGTCGGATCTTCTGGATGTGGCACCGCACGGCTGGGTTAATCTGCATTTTTCCCTTCTTCCAGCGTGGCGCGGGCGCGGCACCAGTGCAGGCAGCGATTTTGCATGGCGATGACATCACAGGTGCCTCGACGTTTCGTATTGAGCAGGGCCTAGACACCGGCCCGGTGTTGGGGTCGATCACCGAGCCTATTCACCCGACAGATACGTCCGATGACCTGCTCACGCGGCTGGCCTACAAAGGTGCGGAGCTTCTTGTCGCAACACTGGACGGTCTGGAAGCGGGCACAGTTGTTGCCCGCCCTCAGGATGGTACTGCAACCTACGCGCCGAAAATTGATAAACAAGACGCGCGCATTGACTGGCAGCAGCCAGCACACGTGATTGACCGGCAGATTCGTGCGCATACACCAGCCCCAGGTGCGTGGACGATGATGGGGGAGGACCGTGTAAAAGTCGGTCCGGTCACGCAGGCATCACCGGAAGGTTCGACTCCTGATCACCCTGGACATGTGGTGGTGACCAAGCGCGGCGTGTTTGTGGGCACTGGCACAGATCCTGTCCAGCTCGGCCAGATGCAGGTTCCGGGAAAGAAAATGATGTCCGCAAGTGACTGGGCGCGTGGTGCGCAGGTGCATGGAGATGAAGGCGTGGTGTGGCAGTAATGGCTGGTGGCTTTAGGTCAAGATCAAAAAGTGGCGATAAACCCACCAGTACATCCACGTCGCGGCCGAAGGGCGCAAAGGATGGTGGGCGCAAACAGTCTCAACCACGCCAGCAGCGCCGATCGCCACAGCAACGGGAGGTGCGAAGGTTTGCCGAGGCGGGCGTCGACAAGCCGCGTGCAGCTGCGTTTGACGTGCTCACTGACGTTCGCGTCAATGATGCTTACGCCAACTTGGTGCTGCCTGCGTTGCTGCGGGAGCGTCGAATCACCGGCAGGGATGCTGCCTTCGCTACGGAATTGACCTACGGTACGTTGCGCACGCAGGGGGTGCTGGATCGGGTGATTGCGGCGGCGTCGTCACGCTCCGTGACCCAGATTGATCCGACTCTTCTCGATGCCCTCCGGCTTGGCGTGTACCAGCTGCTGTATACGCGCGTGGAGCAGCATGCCGCAGTGGACACGACTGTGCGCATGGCGGAGGCGGTGGGGCAGCCAAAGGCCAAAGGGTTTGTGAATGCGGTGATGCGTACCACCTCTCGATCGACTCCAGAGCAGTGGATGGAGCAACTTACCCCTGAAGAAAGCCTGGCGGCCGTGGCTTTTCGGCACGCCCACCCCGAATGGATTGCTCGCAGTTTCGCGCGCGCCTTGGGGTCAGACGCAGAACTGGACGAGGCGCTTGAAGCCGACTCGCAACGTCCAACAGTGCATCTTGTTGCCCGTCCTGGGGAGCTGACCGCAGAGGAGTTGGCGCTGGTCACCGGTGGTGAACAGGGGCGCTATTCGCCCTATGCCGTGTATTTGGCCGGTGGTGACCCCGGCGAGCTGGAACCTGTCCGTGAGGGCATGGCGGCGGTCCAGGACGAAGGCAGCCAACTGATTGCTCGTGCTGTTGTGGAGGCCCCGCTTGAGGGGCCTGACCAGGGACGTTGGCTTGATTTGTGCGCAGGCCCCGGCGGCAAGGCTGCCTTGATGGGGGCGCTGGCCCAGATCGATGGTGCGCATGTGGATGCGGTGGAAAAAACACCGCACCGCGCCCGGTTGGTGGACAATAGCGTCCGCGGTCTTCCCGTGACGGTTCATGTGGTGGACGGGCGTTCCCCGCACATCGGCACAGGGTTTGATCGTGTGCTTGTTGATGCCCCCTGCTCAGGTCTCGGTGCGCTCCGTCGCCGCCCCGAAGCGCGCTGGCGCAAACGCGATTCAGACATTGCTGGACTGGCGAGCTTGCAGGGTGAGCTGCTGGAATCCGCCTGCTCGCTTGTTCGGCCAGGGGGAGTGGTGGTGTACTCCACCTGCTCACCCGACGTGAGGGAAACCCGCGAAATTGTTGATCGCGCTGTCAACGAATGGGGCATGCAGGAACTATCCGCCCACGAGTACGCACTGGGCATGGATAACGTGGGTGAGCATAAATCGGTGCAGATGTGGCCGCATCGTCATGGCACCGATGCTATGTTCTTCGCCGTGCTGCGGCGGCCAGTGTCATAACCTCCCGTGGTTGTCGCGCGGCGGTCTATGATGGGGCCATGACAAAGACGCCGATCATCGCCCCATCCATTTTGGCCGCCAACTTTGCCCACCTGGGTGACGACATCCAGAAAGTCAACAACGCAGACTGGATTCACGTCGACATCATGGATGGGCATTTTGTTCCTAATCTGTCCTTTGGCGCGGGGATCACCGCCGATGTGCATAAGGTCACCGATCAGCCGCTTGACGTGCACCTGATGATCGACAATCCCGAAAAATGGGTTGATGACTACATCGCCGCTGGGGCATCCTGCGTGATTTTCCACGTGGAAGCCACCGACGACCACGTCGCCCTTGCTGATCACATTCGCAGCAAAGGCGTCCGCGCAGGTTTCTCACTCCGCCCCGGCACCCCCATTGAGCCCTACCTCAAAGACCTCGACCACTTCGATCTTGTGCTGGTTATGAGCGTCGAACCCGGGTTTGGTGGGCAGTCTTTCATGCCTGATCAACTGGACAAAGTACGCTACCTTCGCGCTGAAATAGACAGCCACAACCTCTCCACCCTCATCGAAATCGACGGCGGGATAGGCGAGAAAACCATCACCGACGCTGCTATCGCTGGGTGCGATGCCTTTGTTGCAGGCTCAGCCGTCTTTGGCGCAGACGACCCCCACGCTGCTGTGGAGTCCCTACGGCGTCTTGCCACCGTGTAAACAGTCTCTATGGATAATCCGGACACTATCCCGCAGATCGTTATTGAAGCCCTGCAGCGCGCCATGGCGGCCGCCGAGGAGGTTCGTGGCACCACCAGCCCAAACCCGCCGGTTGGTGCCGCAATCCTGGACACTGCAGGGAATCTCGTTGGCGTTGGGGCGACCCAACCTCCAGGTGGCTCGCACGCCGAGATTATGGCGATCGCACAGGCGGGAACGAATACTCAAGGCGGCACCGCAGTGGTTACCCTTGAACCCTGCAATCACACAGGACGCACCGGTCCTTGCTCCCACGCGATCTTGGACGCCGGGATTACTACCGTCTACTACGTCCATTCCGATCCCAACCTGTGGCCTGTGGTGGAGCCACCTGGCTTGCCGACCGTGGTGTACAGGTCATTCAGCTTCCCGGTCATGTTCCAGCCCTCCGCCCGTGGCTTATTGCCACCCGCATGCAGCGACCTCACCTGACCTGGAAAACCGCCAACACCATCGACGGCTTCACCGCCGCGTTAGACGGCACCAGCCAGTGGATTACCGGGGAAGATGCCCGACACCACGCACACCGCGACCGTAGCAAGCGCGATGCCATCATTGTTGGTACCGGCACCTACTTCGCCGACAACCCTCAGCTCACTGCCCGAACCTCTGAAGGCACGCTCTACCCGCACCAACCGCGGCGGATAGTCGTTGGCCGCCGTGCGGTCAACGAACCCGGTTGGGAACACTACCCCGATAGTGACACCGCGCTTACCGAACTTTGGCGAACCGGAGCCCGCGACGTCCTCATTGAAGGCGGTGCCACCCTAGCCACCAGCCTCCTCAGCAGAGGGCTTATAGACGCCGTCCACGCCTACATTGCCCCAGCATTCCTCGGCCAAGGACTCGGCGTTGTCACAGAGGCATTGGGCACCACCATCACCGACATACGCCGCTTCACTCTCGACTCCGTCACCCGACTTGGTGACGATGTCCTCCTGGAACTCGCGCGGTAAACAGTCGAATGTGTTAATAATGAGGAGTGTTTACTGGAATCATCGAACAAGTTGGTACCATCTCCGCAGTTGAACCACTAGGGGATTCCGTTCGGCTCACTATCGACGCCCCCGCCATCCTTGACGGCGTTGCCCTTGGCGACTCCATCGCCGTCAACGGCGTATGCTCACTGTTGCGGAGCACACCGCCACCACCTTCACTGCAGACTGTATGCAGGAAACACTGGACCGAAGCAACCTTGGTGAACTGCACGTCGGCAGTCCCGTCAATCTCGAACGCGCAGCTCTGGTGAACGCGCGACTCGACGGACACATCGTGCAGGGGCACGTGGATGCCACCACCACACTCACCAGCCGAAAATCCTCCGAGCACTGGGATGTTCTCCGGTTCGCACTACCACCCACACTGGCGCGCTACATCGTGGAAAAGGGCTCCATTGCCATCAACGGAACCTCTCTCACCGTATCCGCCCTGGGTGATGATTACTTTGAGGTTTCACTTATACCGATCACACTCCGCGACACCATCTTTGGAAAACTCGCAGTCGGAGGCACCGTCAATCTAGAAGTAGATGTGCTGGCAAAATATGTGGAACGGAATCTAACGTTCCGAACCTAACAACCCCCAACACCCAGATTTCATACACCACCAGGCGAAAAGGCAGAAAATTCCGTGACCGACCAGGCAGAGGTACGCCTCGACGACATCGAAGCAGCCATTAGAGATATTGCAGCAGGAAAAGCGGTTATTGTTGTCGACGACCATGACCGCGAGAACGAAGGCGACCTCATCTTCGCTGCAGAAAAAGCAACCCCCGAACTTGTTGCCTTCATGGTCCGCTACTCCTCGGGCTACATCTGTGCACCACTGACCGGTGAGAATTGCGACAGGCTGGATCTCCCCCCGATGACCACCTTCAACCAAGATATTCGCTCCACCGCCTACACCGTCACCGTGGATGCTGCTACCGGAACAACTGGAATCTCAGCCGCCGACCGTGCCGAAACACTGCGTCGATTAGCCAACCCAGACAGTACCCCTGGAGACTTCACCCGCCCAGGCCACGTTGTACCCCTCCGAGCCAAAGAAGGCGGCGTTCTCGTACGCGCCGGGCATACGGAAGCTGCCGTAGACCTCGCACGGCTCGCAGGTCTACGCCCTGCCGGCGTGCTCTGCGAAATAGTCAGTGAAGACGACCCCACTGACATGGCGCGCAGCCCAGAACTACGGCGCTTTGCTGACACCCACGGTTTGCACATGGTCTCTATTGCTCAACTCATTGAATGGCGGCGTAAACACGAGACGCTTGTGGAGCGAGTTGTCGAAACGCGCCTACCCACCGACTTCGGACTCTTCACCGCCATTGGCTATCGCAGCACCGTCGACGGCATAGAACATGTCGCGCTTGTTGTCGGTGATCCGTCGGACAACAACGGAGAGAATGTCCTGGTACGAGTGCATTCCGAATGTCTCACTGGTGACGTCTTCGGCTCCCGCCGCTGCGATTGTGGGACAACAACTTCATGCCTCCATGAAAGCTGTCCAAGAAGAAGGTCGGGGAGTGGTGCTCTACATGCGCGGCCACGAAGGCCGGGGCATCGGTTTACTCGAAAAAAACTTAAGGCATACCGCATCCAAGACAGTGGAGTAGACACCGTTGACGCAAACCTAGCACTTGGACTGCCTACCGACGCCCGAGAATTTGGCACCGGAGCGCAAATCCTCCGAGACCTTGGAATTCGCTCCCTCAACCTCCTCAGCAACAACCCCACCAAACGCAGTGGACTCATTGGGCATGGGATTACCATCGCCAAACGCACGCCCGTCAGCGTAGAAGTCAACGAAGACAACATCACCTACCTCAAAACCAAACGTGACCGCATGGGGCACGACCTTCCACAAGTAGCCGCATATGAGGAGGAGCACCGATGAGCACAGACGGACTGCCCACCATCAACGAGATCAACGCCACCGGTCTGCGCGTCGCCGTCGTCACCGCGATCTGGAACAGTGAGATTTGCGACCTCCTGCACGCCCGCGCCGTCGACATGGGCAACGCCTTAGGGGCAACCGTCACCGACTACCGCGTCGTCGGAGCACTCGAACTACCGGTTGTTGTTCAGGAACTTGCACCCCGCTACGATGCCGTCGTAGCGCTCGGCTGCGTCATCCGCGGCGGTACCCCCCACTTTGACTACGTCTGCGACTCGGTGACACAAGGACTCACACGCATCGCCCTCGACACAGCCACCCCCATTGGTAACGGCGTCCTCACCACCAACACTTACGACCAAGCCAAAGAACGTGCAGGCGGTAGTAACGCCGTGGAAGACAAAGGCGCCGAAGCCATGATTGCAGCCCTCCACACCGCCAGCATCCTTGCAGCCATCCGCGCAGACCAGTCAGGGGTGTAGTCCACTACCATTCCCACATCCGCCTACCTCACGACTACAATATTCACGACACACCAAGACCCCGTGTAAGAAAGCGAACCGACTGTGGACAACATCCAACGCCTTGTGGCTGCCGACGCCGCCACAACCACCACCAAGCCGTGGGAACTGGAAGTAACGTCCCAGCGTCTGAAAATAGTGGCCGCCCTCGCCATCATCATCGTCATGGGCGTACACATCTTCATGGCCTCCGTCGTCGCCAGCGGCAACACAGGCGCCGCTGTCACCACCATCGATCAATGGGCCTTCGTCGGTATTGGCCTCATCATCTCCGCAGTCTGTCTCACTATCATGCGCCCCCGCGTCCGCGCCAACGAAGACGGCGTAGAAATCCGTAACTTCATCGGGACACGCTTCTACCCCTGGGACGTGATCTACGGGCTGTCTTTCCCCAAAGGCGAACGCTGGGCGCGCCTCGAACTGCCCGAATTTGAATTCGTCCCCATGTGGGCATTCCAATCCGCAGACGGCGCACGCGTCGTCACCGCCGTCGAACAATTCCGCACCCTTGAAGACAAATACATGCCGGAAGATTAATGGCTGACCCAGCAACCTACCGCCCAGCACCCAGCAGCATCCCCACTGACCCGGGAGTCTACAAATTCCGCGACGAACACGGCCGGGTCATCTACGTCGGTAAAGCCAAAAACCTACGAGCCCGCCTCGCCAACTACTTTCAGGACCTCATACAACTCCATCCACGCACCCGACACATGGTCACCACTGCCGCCAGCGTGGAATGGACAGTCGTCTCCAGCGAAGTTGAAGCGCTCCAGCTCGAATACACCTGGATCAAAAAATTTGATCCACGATTTAACGTCAAATACAAAGACGACAAAAGCTACCCCATGCTGGCTGTATCGGTCGGCGAACATTTCCCGCGTGCCTTCGTTTACCGGGGACCTCGACGCGCCGGGGTGAGGTATTTTGGCCCGTATTCTCATGCCTGGGCGATCAGGGAAACCTTGGATCTACTCACTCGGGTTTTCCCGATCCGAACGTGTTCCAAGGGCGTGTTTAATAGGCATCAGCAATTGGGACGTCCGTGTTTGTTGGGATACATCGATAAGTGTGCCGCTCCCTGCGTGGGGAGAGTCACGGCCGCCGAGCACAGGGAATTAGTGGACGGCTTCTGCCGCTTCATGGCTGGCCGTACGGATGAGGTGACGCGCGCGTTGACGGATCAGATGATGCACGCGGCAGAGGAACTTGATTTTGAAAATGCTGCTCGGTTGCGTGACGACTTGACCGCTGTGGAAAAGGTGATGGAAAAACAGGCTGTGGTGTTGGGGGACGGCACGGATGCGGATGTCATTGCCTTTGCAGAGGATGATCTTGAGGTGGCTCTGCAGATTTTCTATATTCGCGCCGGACGCGTTCGTGGCCAGCGGGGATGGGTGGTGGAGAAACCAGAGACACCCGAAGGTGACGCGGGCGTCGATACGCAGTCGGGGACGCCATCGTCTGTGATGTCTGAGGTGCTGCGAAACTTCATGGTGCAGTTTTATGGCGATGCAGTGGAGCGGGAGCGTGAAGTTCAGGACGCGGACGGGGAGCAGCGGGAGTCCGTGGTGCCGCGCGAGGTGCTGGTTCAAGCCATGCCCGCTGAGGCTGATGATGTGACCGAATGGTTGAGTTCATTGCGGGGTGCTCAGGTGTCGTTACGAGTGCCACAGCGTGGGGAAAAGAAGGCTTTGGCGGAGACGGTTGAGCGCAATGCACAGGAGGCATTGAAGCAACATAAGTTGAAGCGAACTGGGGATTTAACGGCGCGGTCGGCGGCATTGCAGGATATTCAGGAAGCGCTGCTGTTGGAGCAGGCACCGCTGCGGATTGAGTGCATTGATATTTCGCACATTCAGGGTACAGATGTGGTGGCGTCGCTAGTGGTGTTTGAGGACGGTATCCCGAAAAAATCCGACTATCGGCGCTATAAAATTAAAGATGCCGCAGGCGATGGTCATTCAAACGATGTTGCGTCTATTGCGGAGGTGGTGCGGCGTCGTTTTGTGCGTCACAACCAGGACAAACGTGTCGTTCCCGACGAGGCCCAGGATGCCTCGACGTTTTCGGATGAGCAGGTGGAGGAGTTTTCCACTGATCAGGGCAGGCGGTTTGCTTACCCGCCGCAACTGTTCATCGTTGATGGTGGCGCGCCACAGGTTAATGCAGCCCAGGAAATATTTGATGAGCTTGGTGTTGTGGATGTGGCGCTCATCGGTTTGGCCAAACGCTTGGAGGAAGTATGGGTTCCAGGGGATTCGGATCCGGTGATTCTTCCGCGCACTTCGCAGGGGCTTTTCATGTTGCAGCATATTCGCGATGAGGCGCACCGCTTTGCCATTTCCTTCCATAGGCAGCAGCGGTCGAAGCGTTTGCGGGCGTCTGAACTCGACGGAATTAAGGGGCTTGGGCAACAGCGGCGTACTGACCTGGTGAAGCACTTTCGGGTCGGTAAAGAAACTCAAAGAGGCAAGTGTTGAGGAGATTACGGAGGTGAAAGGTTTCGGCCCCAAGCTTGCTCAGGAGGTATATGCAAAACTCCACTCTGGTTAAACATGGTTATGATGAACACCATGACAGAGACACAACCCATCGAACGAATTGAAAAGGCCCCGGTGCTGATCACCGGCATGTCGGGGGCTGGTATTAACTCGGCGGCGCGCGTGCTGGAAGACCTCGGCTGGTACGTGTCGCACAACCTGCCGCCAGAGTTGATTTTTGCGTTGGTGGAGTTGTATCAGTCTGACGAGTCGCCAGTGGACAAACTCGCCGTGGTTACTGATGTCCGCGCCCGGGAATTTCGCGGAAACCTCTATGAGGTGGTGGACAAGCTGCGCTCTGAGGGGAAACCCCACGGTGCTATTCATGGAAGCGCGTGATGAGGTGCTGATTAAACGCTTCGATTCTGTGCGCCGCACTCACCCATTACAAGGGCGCGAGACGTTGAAAATGGGAATCGAGCGTGAACGCAAGGCGCTGGCGCGGATTAAAGAAGAAGCGGACATCGTTATTGACACCTCCGATCTCTCAGTACATGATCTGCGTCATGCTATTGAAAATAGTTTTGCCACGTTAGCGCACAACAGGCAACACATTACTGTCCAGTCTTTTGGTTTTAAGCACGGTGCCCCCGCTGATGCCGACTATGTGGTAGACGTGCGCTTCCTTCCCAACCCCTACTGGGTGCCGGAACTGCGTGCGTATCGGGGTGTTGATGCCCCTGTCTCCGATTATGTGTTGAGTCAGGAGGATGCTGAGCCTTTTATTAGCAACCTTGTCAATCTGATCACCAGCGTTACCCCGGCGTATCGGCGTGAGGGGGAAGAACTTCATTACCGTCGCCGTCGGTTGCACCGGCGGACATCATCGTTCCGTTGCTGTCGCAGAGGAACTTGCCCGTCGTTTCGACGAGGTCGATGGGCTTGATGTGTCTGTCACGCACCGCGATATTAACCGGAGTTAGTGACCATGACTTTCCGTGATGCTCATGAAAACCTGCGTTCCATGGTGTGCCTCGGTGGCGGGCATGGACTCTTTCAAACTCTCCGCGCAGCCCGCACACTGGAGGTGCCCACTATTACTGCGGTGGTCACTGTTGCTGATGATGGCGGTTCCTCCGGCCGCATCCGGCGTGAATTGGGCCAGATTCCCGCCGGGTGATCTCCGCATGGCGCTTGCGGCCCTAGCCCGCGATGATGATAACGGGCGCATGTGGGAGCACACCCTCCAGCACCGCTTCGGTGGGCATGGGGCGCTGGCGGGCCATGCGGTGGGCAATTTGCTGATCGCTGGGCTTGCCGACGTCCTGGGAAGCCACATCGCTGCCCTCGATACTGTTGCGCAACTTACTCAGTCCCACGGGCGGGTTGTTCCCATGTCGGAACAACCCCTAGACATTGAGGCTGAGGTAGCGGGGCTTGACGACGACCCGCGCGTCATTCGCCTCGTTCGCGGCCAGGTAGCCGTGGCCACCACGCCTGGATCGGTACGGCGCGTGCGATTGATACCGAGCCACCCGCCAGGCGGCCGTGACGCCCTCAACGCTATCGACTCCGCTGATGTTGTTACCCTCGGTCCTGGATCGTGGTTTAGCAGTGTAATCCCGCACCTGCTTGTTCCTGATATTGTGCATGCGCTTGCTGCTACTGATGCCCTTAAAGTTGTGGTTCTTAATTTGACTGCTGAACCTGGTGAAACAAGTGGGTTCTCCGCCGAACGGCACATCCACATGCTAAGCCAGCACGCACCCATGCTTCGTGTTGATCGCATTCTTGTTGACGCAACAACCGTCAACTCCTCTGTTGAGCTTGCCAACTTGGAACGTGCCGCGGCGAGCTTGGGAGCCATTCTTATTGCTGCTGACGTGCAGGAACATGACGAAAACGGGCGTCCCACGGAGCGCCACGATCCTGTAAAACTAGCCGCAGCGCTGAAAGACATATCCTTGACCCGTTAATATGAAACGCGTTGTTGATCAACGTGATCAACAACGTAGCAATCAAAAAGATGGGTGGACATACGGTGACATTAACAACGCAAGTAAAAGAGGAATTGGCTCGCGTCACTGTGAGCAGGCCAAGTTCTAGGCGGGCGGAAGTCTCTGCCCTCGCGCGTTTTACTGCCACCATTCACACCGTTTCAGGGCAGGTTCTTGTTGAATTCGATGTGGATAGCGACAACATTGCGCGGAGACTTCAAACAGAAATTGACGATCTCTATCACCGTGAATCAACTATTCACACTACTGGTAGCGCAAGTGGACGAAAAGGCACACGCTACCTTGTCCGAGTTGTGGAACCAGGTTTTGATTTCGCGCGCAAAGTCGGCTTGGTTACTCGCGGAGGGCAATACATTCGGGGCCTATCTCCTACCATCGTTTCTGGCACGGTGTCAGATGCGGAGGCAGCATGGCGGGGTGCCTTTCTGGCTTGTGGAAGTCTCACTGAGCCGGGACGTTCCAGCGCTTTAGAAGTGACATGTCCGTGTGCGGAGGCCGCGCTGGCGCTGGTCGGTTGTGCTCGTCGTTTGGGTATTTCCGCAAAAACAAAGGAAACCCGTGGCGCGGATCGAGTGAGCATTCGGGAAAACGAGGCGATTGGGGCGTTGCTGACGCGTATGGGGGCGCAACAGTCTCGCCTGGAATGGGAAGAGCAGCGGCAGCGTCGAGAGGTTCGTTCACCCGCTAGTCGGCTGGCCAATTTCGATGATGCTAACCTACGTCGGTCGGCCCGCGCTGCCGTAGCTGCGGCAGCGCGGGTGGAACGCGCCCTGGATATTCTGGGGGAGGATGTTCCTGACCATTTGGCGGAGGCGGGTCACTTGCGAGTGACGCATCGTCAGGCCTCCTTGGAGGAATTAGGGCGCCTGGCTGATCCGCAAATGACCAAGGATGCTGTGGCCGGACGTATCCGTCGGCTTCTCACCATGGCCGATAAGCGAGCCAAAGAATTGGGGATTCCCGCGACTGATGCCGCTGTGACGGACGATTTGCTCGAAGACATGTAGCCCAGGCGTGGCTTTAGTTGGGTTTTCGTCCGATTGGTGTGGGTTTGTGTCAAATTTGTGTCAATCAGTCGCCTTTCATCCAGCGATGTGGCTGTATATGTGGCCGCGATGAAAGAAAAACCCACATTGTGACTAGTAACACGGTAACGTGGTGTGGGGTGGGTTTTTCTGTTTTTCCACACTGGCTTTTTGCGTAAATAACGCCCTAAAAGGGGGGTGAATTTGCGCATTATGAGGGCAATTCTGTGTGCAGTTTGTGAAAAATTACTCCAATAAAACCTGTAATTCTGCCCCCGATTGGGAGGTGGGCATGTCCGATCAAAAACTATGGGGCGGTGACGTAAGTCGCAAATGCAGGAGTTGCTGCTGCGCAACTCACAAAGGCTGGGTACAGTGGGCAGTACCGCGGATAAATAACCCCGACGGACAAGTTCCAACCACTGTAAGGAGTACATTGTGACGGTTCGTGTAGGTATCAACGGCTTTGGCCGCATTGGTCGCAACTTCTTCCGTGCCATCAAAGAGCGCGGTTCTGACATTGAGGTCGTGGCTGTCAACGACCTCACCGACAATCACACCCTCGCTCATCTGCTCAAGTACGACTCCGTGCTCGGTCGCCTCGGCGCTGATGTTGAGTACGACGACGAGTCCATCACCGTTGACGGCAAGAAGATCATCGTCACCGCTGAGCGTGATCCGAAGGACCTGAAGTGGGGCGAGCAGAACGTCGATATCGTCATTGAATCCACCGGTTTCTTCACTGATGCTGAAGCTGCCAAGGCTCACCTGGATGCTGGTGCTAAGAAGGTCATCATCTCCGCTCCAGCGAAGAATGAAGACGCAACCTTTGTCGTTGGCGTGAACCACACTGATTACGACCCAGCGAAGCACAACATTATTTCCAATGCTTCCTGTACTACCAACTGCCTCGCACCGCTGGCAAAGGCACTCAACGATGGCTTGGGCATTGAGAAGGGGCCTCATGACCACCATTCACGCCTACACCGGCGACCAGCGCCTGCACGATGCTCCACACCGCGATCTGCGTCGCGCCCGTGCAGCTGCAGTTAACATCGTTCCGACCTCCACCGGTGCAGCCAAGGCAGTGTCCCTGGTTCTGCCGGAACTGAAGGGCAAGCTGGACGGCTTTGCTATGCGCGTTCCGGTTATCACCGGCTCCGCCACCGACCTGACCTTCACCGCTCCTCGCGAGACCACCGTTGAAGAAGTCAACAAGATCGTCAAGGAAGCTGCTGCAGGCGAACTCAAGGGTGTGCTGAGCTACTCGGAGGAGCCGCTGGTCTCCACCGACATTGTCACCGATCCGCACCCCTCCATTTTCGACGCCGGCCTGACCAAGGTCATCGGCGACCAGGTCAAGGTTGTTTCCTGGTACGACAACGAATGGGGCTACTCCAACCAGCTGGTGAACCTCACCGAATACGTGGGCGAGCGCCTCTAATAACCCTCTAACCCTGCGGCCCGGGGTGTGCCACCCGGCACACGACGGGCCGTTTGGCTTATATAGACCCCACAAAACACACAAGGAGTTGCAATGACCGTTAAAACCCTTCAAGATCTTCTCGCTGAAGGCGTGGAAGGCCGTTATGTTCTCGTCCGCTCTGACTTCAACGTCCCGTTGAATGACAAGCAGGAGATCACTGACTCAGGCCGTATCAAGGCATCACTTCCAACGTTGAAGGCCCTGTCTGAGGCAGGGGCCAAAGTCATCGTTATGGCCCACCTTGGCCGTCCTAAAGGGGAACCGAACCCTAAGTACTCCCTCGCTCCTGTAGCCGCAGCATTGTCCGACGAACTGGGGCAATATGTTGCTTTGGCCAGCGATGTGGTGGGGGAGGACGCCCATGAGCGCGCCAATGGTCTGACAGACGGCGATGTCCTTTTGGTGGAGAACGTACGTTTTGATCCCCGCGAAACCTCAAAGGATGAGGCAGAACGTGGTGAGTTCGCCGATCAGCTGGTTGCCCTGACCGCTGAAGGCGGAGCATTCGTCTCCGACGGATTCGGCGTGGTTCACCGCGCACAGGCTTCTGTCTACGATGTTGCTAAGCGTCTTCCACACTATGCCGGTGGCCTGGTGGAGAAGGAAATTGACGTCCTGAAGAAGGTCGCGGAAGATCCGGCCAAGCCCTACGTTGTTGTGTTGGGCGGCTCCAAGGTCTCTGACAAGCTGGGCGTTATTGAAGCACTAGCACCGAAGACTGATGCACTGATTATTGGTGGGGGCATGTGCTACACCTTCCTGGCTGCTCAGGGTGTGAATGTTCAGAAGTCGCTGCTGCAGGAAGAGATGATCGATACCTGCAAGAGTCTGCTTGAGCGCTACGGTGACAAGATTGTCCTGCCAGTTGACCTCGTAGCTGCTACGGAGTTTGCTGCTGACGCAGAAAAGAAGATCGTTCCAGTCAACGAAATCCCCGAAGGCTGGATGAGCTTGGACGTTGGACCCGAAACCGTTAAAAAGTTTGCGGGTATCCTGGCCAGCGCGAAGACCGTTTTCTGGAACGGCCCGATGGGTGTGTTCGAGTTTGAAGCATTCTCCGACGGTACCCGTGGTGTTGCTCAGGCCATTATTGACTCCACCAAGAACGGTTGCTTCTCTGTGGTCGGCGGTGGCGATTCCGCAGCATCGGTTCGTCTGCTCGGCCTTGACGAAGACGGATTCTCGCACATCTCCACGGGTGGCGGCGCTTCCCTCGAATACCTCGAAGGCAAGGAGCTGCCTGGTGTTGCTGTCCTGAATGACTAAGCCCACCGCAACTTTTGTTTCCCTCATGTAGTTCGGCGGCGTCGATACGCGATACGCGTTGATGATGCCGCCGTGCACACCCTTGTTCGACACTGGAAAGGTCGTTGACTTATGGCACGCAAGCCACTTATCGCAGGTAACTGGAAGATGAACCTGAACCACCTAGAGGCAGTCGCCACTGTGCAGAAGCTTGCTTTCGCACTGCCGAAGGAATACTACGAGAAGGTGGACGTTGCAGTCACCGTCCCGTTCACTGATATCCGCTCTGTACAGACCGTTGTTGAGGGCGACAAACTCAGCATCACCTACGGAGCCCAGGATGTTTCCCAGCATGCATCCGGCGCGTACACCGGGGAAGTGTCGGCGGAAATGCTCGCCAAACTGGGTTGTGCCTGGGTGGTTGTGGGGCACTCGGAGCGACGTGAATACCATGGCGAAACCGATGAGCAGGTTGCAGCCAAAGCCAAGGCAGCCCTTGGCCAAGGGGTCAGCCCGATCGTCTGTGTTGGCGAGCCGCTGGACATCCGTGAGGCAGGTACCCACGTGCAGTATGTCGTCGATCAGACCAAGGCATCTCTCGCTGGATTGGATAAAAGCCAACTGTCCAAGACCGTGATCGCGTACGAACCCGTGTGGGCGATTGGCACTGGTAAGGTCGCTTCTGCCGCCGATGCTCAGGAAGTGTGCGCAGCAATCCGCAACACCATCAAGGAACTTTCAGGTGACGACGTCGCGGCAGGTATCCGTATCCTGTACGGTGGCTCGGTGAAAGCCGATTCAGTGGCCGAAATCGTTGGTCAGCCTGATGTTGATGGTGGACTTGTTGGCGGTGCATCGCTCGACGGTGAGGCCTTGCCAAGTTGTGCGCCAACGCCGCTGGCGGCCCCTTCTAAAAACTCACCTTAATTGTCCAAAATGCCCACTGCATCCGTGGCAGCGTATTGCAGACACGGGAAGCCGAGGGCATTTTTTCAGCCCGAATTTACAAAGGACATCCCCGTGACCGAACAACTTCGCGAAGATATTCGACACCTTGGTCGTATCCTTGGTGAAGTCATCGAAGAGCAAGAAGGATCAGAAACCTACGACCTGGTTGAGCAGTGCCGAAAACTCGCATTCGACCTAGACAGGGGCACTCATGATTTTTCAGGCTTCGTCGAACTTTTCCGCAACATTGAACCCGCAAAAACTATTCCTATCATTCGGGCTTTCAGCCACTTTGCGTTACTTGCTAACCTGGCGGAAGATCTCAATGACGAGGCGGAACTTGAAGCCAGGCTTGATGCCGGGGAGCCGCCTATGGATTCGACGTTGGACGCCACCTGGAGCAAACTCACAGAGGCGCACATAGCAGCCTCCGATATTGCTGAGGTATTGGACCGCGCAGAGGTTGCCCCAGTTCTGACTGCGCACCCCACAGAAACGCGGCGTCGTACCGTGTTTGATGCGCAAAAGCACATTACTGAACTGATGTACCGCAGGCACGATATTCTTTCTCGGCCTGAGAATGCGCGCACCCAGGCGAAACTCGCCGATATCGACCGTGATATTCGGCGCCGGATCACTACACTGTGGCAAACGGCGTTGATTCGCGTTAATCGCCCGCGCATTGAGGATGAGGTTGAAGTGGGATTGAGGTACTACAATCTCAGCCTGTTAGAGCAAATACCCGCCATTAACTATGACGTGATCCATGAACTTCGTTCACGTTTCGGAGCTGACATTCCCGACGTCGCCGTGATTAAACCGGGTTCTTGGATCGGGGGCGACCATGACGGGAACCCCTATGTCACGGCCGAAACCTTGCGATACGCCACCACTCGCGCTGCCGAAGTCGTGTTGAAATACTACGCGCGCCAGCTGCATGCCTTGGAACACGAACTGAGTTTGTCGGACCGGCATTCTGAGGTGACCGTTGAGCTGGTGGAACTCGCCTCCAAGGGACATAACGATGTGCCAAGTCGCGCGGACGAACCATATCGACGCGCTGTTCACGGTATTCGCGGCCGCATCATGGCAACAATGGCTCAGCTCATAGGGCCCTAACTCGGTGGAGGGAACATGGTTTTAAGGTACATGAACCCTACACGTCGCCAGAGGATTTCACGGCCGACCTCAATGTGATCGACGCTTCCTTGCGCGTCGCCAATGACCAGCTCATTGCCAACGATCGCCTCGCGCGAATCCGTGCCGCCGCAGCAAGCTTTGGTTTCCATCTTTATTCCATGGACCTGCGACAGAATTCCGACTCATACGAAGAAATACTCACAGAAGTATTCGCTGCAGCACACATCTGTGATGACTACTCGGCGCTCAGTGAAGAACAAAAAAACGCGAACTATTGCTCGCAGAACTTGCATCGCCACGGCCCATTATTCCGGCACGGGGCTGTAATTTCTCCGAGGCTACGCAGCGTGAACTAGACATCATTGCTGAGGCCGCGCGGGCCATTGACCGCTTCGGACATCGTATGATTCCACACAGCATTATTTCTATGGCGACGTCGGTGAGCGATATTCTGGAGCCCATGATTTTGCTGAAGGAATTCGGCATTATCCAAGCGGATGGTGATCATCCGCACGGCACTGTTGATATTATTCCGCTGTTTGAAACGATAGAAGATCTAGAAGCGGGGGAGTCGATCCTTCGTGATTTGTGGAATGTGCCTCTGTATCGTCATTACCTTGCGCAACGTGGTAATGTCCAGGAAGTCATGTTGGGGTATTCCGATTCCAATAAGGATGGTGGATATTTCGCTGCAAACTGGGCTTTGTACGATGCGGAACTTAATATTGTTCAGGCGTGCAAAGACAACGGCGTGAACCTGCGTTTGTTCCATGGTCGCGGTGGAACAGTTGGTCGTGGTGGCGGCCCTTCCTACGATGCGATCCTCGCGCAGCCTCAGGGCGCTGTCCAGGGGTCGGTGCGCATCACCGAACAAGGCGAGATTATTTCTGCCAAATACGGTCACCCATCCGCAGCTCGCCGTAATCTTGAAGCGTTGGTGTCGGCGACACTGGAGGCATCGCTTCTCGACGTCGACGAACTCACCGACCGCACGCGTGCTTACGCGATCATGCGCGATATTTCACGATTGAGCCAAGAAAAGTACGCGTCACTGATACACAACGACCCTGGCTTTATCGAGTATTTCACCACCTCAACTCCCTTGCAGGAGATCGGTGCACTCAACATTGGGTCGCGGCCGTCGGCCAGGAAGCAAACTACTTCAATTTCCGACCTTCGGGCTATTCCGTGGGTGCTGGCGTGGTCACAATCTCGTGTGATGCTGCCCGGATGGTTCGGCGTGGGCACCGCGTTGAAGCAGTGGATCGGTGATAGCGAGGAACGCCTGGAAGAACTCCGCGAACTGAGCCGTACATGGCCATTTTTCGCGTCAATCCCTTGACAACATGGCCCAGGTGATGAGTAAAGCGGACATGCAGTTGACCAAGCTGTATTCCACGTTGGTCGGCGACAAGGAGATAGCGGATCGCGTTTATAACGCCATCGCTGAGGAGTACACTCTAACACTGGAAATGTTCTTGAAAGTCACAGAGCAGGAGCATTTGCTGGCGGAAAAACCCCGCGCTGGAGCGATCGGTACGCAGTCGATTCCCCTATTTGGTGCCATTGAATATTATTCAGCTGGAATTGCTGCGCCGCTACCGTGCCGGTGATGAGCGAGAAGTGGTATCTAATGGTATTCGCTTGACAATGAATGGCTTGGCCACTGCACTGCGCAACTCGGGTTAGTGGTAATTCGGGTTCGCGGCCTTCATGTATACTGGCCGGTGGTGCCGCGCAGGCCGCGCAGGCATTTTAGACGTAAAGGATTTACATGGCTCTCACACTCCAGATCATTCTCGTTCTGTCCTGCCTGGTATTGACGATGTTCGTCCTACTCCACAAGGGCAAAGGCGGCGGTTTGTCCAGCCTGTTCGGTGGTGGTGTGCAGTCCAACCTGTCCGGTTCTACCGTGGTGGAAAAAAACCTTAACCGCGTCACCATCCTCACGGCGATTGTGTGGTTGGTGTGCATCATCGGATTGAACCTGATCCAGGCATACGCTTCGTAGTAGCACTACAGCACGAAGGGGCCGACCGGGTGTTTTTCACCTTTGTGTCGGCCCCTTAGCTTTTGCGCTTTTATGCACCTGCCCTTGCAGCGTCGTCAGCAAGGAATACCAGAGTTTCTTTCCGACCGTGGGCACCAGCGGCAGGCCAGTCTTCAGCGGGCGATTCAGCGATCACGTGTGCTGCGGCTTCAGCTTTCACTGCTCCATCAATGAGCAACCATACGTGATCCGCCTGTGCCACTGCGGGGAGTGTCAGCGTTCCACGTTCAGCAGGTGGCTTCGGGGAGTCGGTGACCGCGAGGACAAGGCGTTCGGTTTCGCGCACAGCATCAGTATGGGGAAACAAGGAGTTCATGTGCCCTTCATGACCCATGCCTAGCAGGTGGAGGTCAAAACCTTTTGGGGCATACTGGGCGAGAACACCCTCGTAGGCGGTAACCCCGTCCTCCAGCGACAGCTCACCGAAACGCCACCCATGAATGTTATCCTCTGGAATGCCCACGTGGTCCAGCAGCGCTTCCCGGGCTTGGCCTTCGTTGGATTCTGGATCGTTGACGGCAACGTTGCGTTCGTCGCCGAAGAAGACGTGCACCCGGTTCCAGTCCACCACCGGAGTGGGAAAAGAATCGCTTTGGGCGAGAGCGGATTGGTGGAGTGCCAGAATATCCCTTAGCGTCCCGATACCTGCGCCACCGCCGGTCAGCACAATACGTGCGTAACCATCGCCGCGTCCTTGGGCGTCAATGATGAGATTCCACGTGCGAAGTGCCGCTTCGCGGGTGAGTTCCGCACGGTCAGCTACGGGAACAACAGTGGTGGGCACAGGTGACCGCCTTTCTTCAGTGTGTAGGATTCTTACTGCGCAATCGCATCAATATACTGCACGCGAGACAACCCACGAAGGGCTTTAGCGTAGCTACGGTCTGGGTCAAGGTGGCGTAATTCCTCGGCAAGGCAATCAGACCGGCTACGACGGTTCAATGCCACAAGTGCAGGTTCACGACCAGGAACCCGGACACGCAGGGTGTGTGCATCAAGAATGTCAATGGTGATGGTCGATGATTCCCGCGTGATGTCAATTTGGGTGACTTCAATGCATGGTTCGCCAGCCTCATCGACAGGGATTGTCGTCGTGTCGGTGGTTTCGCGGGTGATGGTTGTCCCCAGACGGTCGGCGAGCCATCCCAGCAGCCAAGTCAACGCTGGGGCTGAGTGCCGGGCCAGTAACGCGGGCGTCGATAATCGCCTGGTGAGGTGGTTCATCAATGACGGAGGAGACGATGCCTCGCCATTGAGTGATGCGGGCCCATGACATATCGGAATCGCCGGGTGTGTAGTGGTCGCGGCGCAGGTAGATCGAATCTGGCGGCGGATCATGGAGCGCGTCGGTGATGCGACGTTGCGCGATGTGGCCGATTGGGTCTTGTGCTGGGTTGACGGGTGCTTTCGATGGCCACCACGCCACGATGGGGGTGTCGGGAAGCAACAGGGGAGTGACCACAGCCTCCATGTGCTTAGCTACCTCGCCATGCAGCGCCATCAATATAATTTCGGATGCTCCAGCATCGCCGCCGAAGCGAATCTCCGCGTCGACGCGAGGCTCACCCTGAGGGTCACCGGCAACCATGATGAGCACGCGGGATGGGTGTTCACGGGAGGCATCATGGGTTGCTTTGATGATGGACTCAAGGTCGTCGTCTTCAGAGGCTACGACAATGAGGGTGAGCACACGCCCCGTGGTGACCTGCCCGCCGGAATCACGAACGCTCACAAGCTGCTTAGCGATCTCCCGGGTATTAGTGTCAGAGAGCTTAATGATCATAGTGACCTTTCGTATCTGTCAACTCTGTCAGCAGTGTTAACTAGGGGCGTCGCCACGTACGGCCCTGGCGGCCCAGCATCTTGTCGGCACTGGCCGGACCCCAGGTGCCCGCCTCGTAATCATCAGGGCGGCCATGGTCAGCCCAGTACTCCAGGATCGGGTCGAGAATCTTCCAGCTGAGTTCCACCTCTTCGTTGGTGGGGAACAGACTGGATTCCCCAAGCAACACGTCCAGAATGAGGCGTTCGTACGCTTCGGGAGATTCCTCGGTAAAAGCCTCAGAGTAGGAAAAGTCCATGTTGACGTCGCGAACTTCCATGGTGGAACCAGGGACCTTCGAACCAAAACGCATGAGGACGCCCTCGTCCGGCTGTACCCGAATGACCACAGCGTTTTGCCCCAACTCGGAAGCAACCGCGTCACCAAAAGGTTGGTGTGGAGCTCGCTTAAACACCAAGGCAATTTCCGTGACACGACGCCCAAGGCGCTTACCAGTGCGCAGGTAGAACGGCACTCCAGCCCAGCGGCGGGTGTTTACCTCCAGGGTGCACGCCGCGTAGGTTTCGGTGTTGGATTCTGCATCAAAGCCCTCTTCCTCCCGCAGACCCTTGACGTATTCGCTCCCTTGCCAACCGGCGGTGTACTGCCCGCGAGCGGTGGTTTTGGAGAGGGGGATACACCGGCGTAGTGGAACGCAACACCTTGACTTTTTCGGTCTGCAGCTCTTGCGGGTTGAAGGACACGGGTTCCTCCATAGCCACCAACGCCAGCAGTTGCAGCAGGTGGTTTTGGATCACGTCACGCGCAGCCCCGATGCCGTCGTAGTAGCCTGCCCGGCCGCCCAGGCCAATATCTTCCGACATGGTGATTTGGACGTGGTCAATGTAGTGCGCGTTCCATAGTGGGTCAAACAGCTGGTTAGCAAAGCGCAGCGCCATGATGTTTTGCACTGTTTCTTTGCCCAGGTAGTGGTCAATACGGAACACAGCATCTTCTGGGAAGACCGAGTTGACCAGGCGGTTGAGTTCATGGGCTGAGTCGAGATCATGCCCAAAGGGTTTCTCAATGATCACGCGTCGCCAACTTCCCGGCCCAGGCTGTGCCATGCCGGAACGCTGCAGCTGGTGACACACATCGGCGAAGTAGTCCGGTGGAACCGACAAGTAGAAAGCCCAGTTTCCGCCGGTGCCGCGTTCCCTATCTAGGGATGTGAGAGTGTTTTCTAGCTGGTCAAACGCGGCATCATCGTCGAAGTTGCCGGTGACAAAGTGCATGCCCTCGGCCAAGCGCTTCCACACGTTTCCCGAAACTCGGTTCGGGCACCAGCTTTGACGGCCTTGCAGACGTAGTCTTCAAAATCCTGCTTCGACCAGTCACGACGACCGTAACCCACCAGGGCAAACCCTGCGGGCAGGAGGCCGCGATTGGCCAGGTCGTAGATAGCCGGCAATAGTTTTTTGCGTGCAAGATCACCGGTGACTCCGAAAATCACCATGCCCGACGGTCCGGCGATGCGGGGGAGTCGCTTGTCTTGGCCATCCCGGAGGGGATTGTGCCACTCTGCGTCGACGGGTGTGCCTGCGGGTGAGTTACTCACGAGAAAACTTCTTAGCCTTTCCGATGTGACAACGTGGGTTGGTGCGTATCAAGCCAGACGAGCATTCAAGGAATCAAGCAGCTCGGTCCAACTATCCACGAACTTTTCGACACCCTCGCGCTCCAACACCTCAAACACGTCATCGAAGTCAATGCCGAGGGCTGTAAGCTGCGACCACTGTTTATCGGCAGCGGCGGGATCATTCAAGGTATTACCATGCAGGTTGCCTAGTTCCAACACGGCATCAATGGTGCCTTCCGGCATGGTGTTGACGGTATGCGGTCCGGCAAGCTCGCTCACGTACAACGTTGCAGGATAATCCGGATTTTTCACGCCCGTCGACGCCCACAATGGGCGCTGTAGGTTGGCACCTTCAGGTAGCTTCGCGGCGTCGAAAAGCTCTTGGAACGCACCATATGCACGTTGTGCATTAGCAACGCCAGCCTTGCCACGAGCGGCGCGTGCCTCGTCGGTTCCTATTGCGTCGAGGCGCTTATCTACCTCCGAGTCCAACCGGGAGACAAAGAACGAGGCAACGGAGTGAATCTTTGACACGTCAAGGCCGTTGTCTGCGGCGCGCTGGATGCCATCAACGTAGGCTGAAACGACCTCGCGGTAACGCTCAACAGAGAAGATCAGCGTGACGTTGACGCTAATGCCTTCGGCTAGCGCGTCAGTGATGGCAGGCAAGGAACCTGGGGTTGCTGGGATTTTGATCATCACGTTGGGGCGGCCGACGCGATTCCACAAGTCACGTGCCTGCTGGAGTGTTGCGGCGGTGTCCTCGGAAATGCGGGGGGTCAACCTCAATGGACACGCGACCATCGGCACCATTGGTTGCCTCGAAGATGGGGGCGAACAGGTCACAAGCGCGGCGTACATCCTCAATGGCCATGTCGTAGACAGCCGTGTCGGCAGTTGCACCCGCGGCCTTCAACTCAGCAAGCTGTGCGTCATAGGCAGAACCTTGCGACATGGCAGCGGCGAAAATAGCCGGGTTTGTGGTCACTCCAACAATGGACTTGGAGTTGATGATCTCGGCGAGGTTACCGCTGTCTAGGCGGTCACGGGAGAGGTCATCAAGCCAAGTGGAGGTGCCCAGAGCGGCGAGGTCATCAATGTAGGTCATGGGTTGCAAGCTCCTTTAGCTAGCCAAAGAATCGTGTGCTGCCGCGACGACGGCATCCGTGGTAATTCCGAACTCGTTGTACAGCTTCTGATAATCGGCAGATGCGCCAAAATGTTCCAGCGATACTGCGCGACCGCGGGAACCGAGCCAGCGATACCACGGCATAGCAATACCGGCCTCAACAGACACTCGGGCAGTTACCTCCGACGGAAGAACCTTCTCCTGGTACTCCTTGTCTTGCTCCTCAAACCAATCCAGGCAGGGAACCGAAACAACACGTGCAGCAATGCCTTTGGATTCCAGCTGCTGAGCAGCCTCAACGGCAAGTTGTACTTCCGAGCCGGTGGCCATGAGAATCACATCGGGAGTTTCCTTGGAACCTTCTACCAGTACATATGCACCACGACGAACACCTTCCTCGGCCTTCTCTTTTGTGCCTTCCAACACCGGAACATTTTGGCGGGTCAGTGCCAGACCCTTGGGTCCTTCCTTGTACAGCAACGCGGCTTTCCATGCGGCCGCAGTTTCGTTTGCATCGGCGGGGCGCAACACAGACATGTTGGGAATGGCGCGCAGGGAGGCTAATTGTTCAACTGGCTGGTGAGTGGGGCCGTCTTCGCCTAGGCCGATGGAGTCGTGAGTCCAGACGTAGTAGGCATCGGTGCCCATCAGGGCAGCTAGGCGGACGGCAGGGCGCATGTAATCAGAGAAAATCAAGAATGTGCCGCCGTAGGGGCGTGTGCCGCCGTGCAGAGAAATGCCGTTCATGATGGCACCCATGCCGTGCTCTCGAATGCCAAAGTGTAGGTTACGGCCGTATGGGTTGGTACTCCAGGTTTCTGTGGTGATGTCCTCGGGGCCGAATGATGGCTCGCCCTTGATCACCGTGTTGTTGGAACCAGCCAGATCTGCTGATCCGCCCCACAGTTCTGGCAGCGTTGCACCCAATGCCTGCAGCGTTGCTTCTGATGCCTTGCGGGTGGCCACGCCCTTGGCATCCGGCTCCCACACGGGCAGATCATCAGCCCAGCCTTCGGGCAGTTCACGGCGGGACAGCCTCTCGAACAGCGCGTTGTGTTCGGGGTTAGCCGCAGCCCATGCGTCAAACTTCTTCTGCCATTCAGCGTGCTTCTCGGCACCACGTTCTGCAGCTTTGCGGGTGTGGTTGATCACATCATCGGCGATGAAGAAATTCACCTCAGGGTCGAATCCTAGCTCGCGCTTGGTGGCAGCAACTTCTTCCGCACCCAGTGCAGCACCGTGAACAGCACCCGTGTTCATCATGGTGGGAGCGGGGTAACCAATGATCGTTCGAACACGAATCAGCGTCGGCTGTGAGGTGTTGGCTTGTGCTTCCTTTACCGCGCGTTCGATGGCGGCAACGTCCTCGCCACCCTCAACCTCAAGGGTCTGCCAACCATACGCTTTGTACCGTGCCACCACATCTTCGGTAAACGCGATTTGGGTGTCTTCTTCGATGGAAATGTGGTTGTCGTCCCAGAACACAATGAGGTTGCCCAGCTGCTGTGTACCAGCCAGGGAACATGCCTCTGAGGTGACACCTTCTTCAATGTCACCATCTGAGCAAATGACGTAAATGTAGTGATCAAACGGGGACTCTCCCTGAGGAGTATTCGGGTCAAATAAGCCCCGTTCCCGGCGTGACGCCATGGCCATGCCTACCGCCGATGCCAAGCCCTGGCCGAGGGGACCGGTGGTGATTTCCACGCCGTCGGTGTGGCGGTATTCCGGGTGGCCCGGGGTTTTTGCGCCCCAGGTGCGTAGCGACTTGAGGTCGTCCATTTCCAGGCCGAATCCGGCTAGGTATAGCTGGATGTACTGGGTAAGCGATGAGTGCCCACAGGAAAGGACAAAACGATCACGACCCGCCCAGTGAGGGTCGTTCGGGTCAACATTCATGATTCGCTGGTAGAGCGTGTAGGCCAAGGGCGCCAGGCTCATGGCCGTTCCGGGGTGGCCCGAGCCGACTTTTTGAACCGCATCAGCAGCGAGGACGCGAACGGTATCAACCGCTTGAGTGTCTAGGTCGCTCCAATCCGAGGGGTAGTTGCGGGTGGTTAGTGCCAACAATTCTGGAGACAAGCTCACTATTATGTTCCTCGATTCACAAAATGTGCAGCTTCGTAGAGCCGCCGCGGATACGCATCGCTACATAGCTTAGTGGTTTTTTGAGTCACAGGTTGGTTGTACATGACGTATAGGTCAGATGAAGTTACTCAGCAGTTCTGCGACACCGGGCGTGGTGAGGGTGAGGCATGATAGGGGGTGCATTTATGGCATTAGGCTGTGCACGGGATACCATGGTTCGGTCATGCTGCCCTGATGTATCTTTACTCGTGGATGGAACTTAACTGGGCGTGCATCCGACTATTTAGACACGTATGTGTCACGTACTTGGTATCGGCCAGGTGCTTGTTTGAGTGAAAGCTGTTGGAGGACGACCCTTGGAGACAATCAAGGCCTATTTTGCGCTGACAAAGCCGAGGGTTATTGAGCTACTCCTGGTTGCCACCATTCCAGCAATGCTGCAGGCGGACCGCGGTGAAAACCACATTGGTTTGATTCTGTTGACGGTTGTTGGTGGTTGGATGGGTGCTGCTGCGGCCAATACATTTAACATGGTCGCCGATTCTGACATTGACAAGGTGATGAAGCGCACCGAACGTCGGCCCTTGGCCAAGTCGGCCGTGAGTAACCGCAACGCCACTATTTTTGCGTGGACCTTGACGGTGGCGAGTTTCTTGTGGTTGTGGCTGCTGTGTGGCTCGTTAAGCGCAGCGTTGTTTGTCATGGCGACCATTGCCTTTTATATTTTCGTCTACACAAAGTGGCTGAAGCGCCGAACTCCGCAGAATATTGTGTGGGGTGGTGCTGCTGGTTGTATGCCCGTCATTGTGGGGTGGGCTGTGATCACGGATAACATGCCGTCTTATGTTCCGCATCAGTGGTGGCAGGCTATCGTGCTGTTTCTGATTGTGTTCTTCTGGACACCGCCGCACACCTGGGCTTTGGCCATGAAGTACAAGGATGATTATGAGGCCGCAGGTGTGCCCATGATGCCGGTGGTGAGGACCCCGATTCAGGTCACCCGGCAGATCATTGCCTATACCTGGGCGACGGTGATCACGACTCTGCTGCTTCTTCCCGCGACTGGCTGGTTATATGCGATCGTGGCTGCCGCTGCAGGGGCATGGTTCTTGGGCGTCGCCTACAGGCTGCATTCGGGAGTGAAAAAAGGTCTGGAAGTCAAGCCCCTGAGGTTGTTTATCCTCTCTAATAACTATTTGGCGCTTGTGTTTGTCGCGCTGTCGGTAGACGCGATGCTGGGGCTGAGCACGCTGGGGGAGCAGTACGGCTGGGTGCCTCAGCTGTTTTAGGAAACCTGCAGCACCACTGAACCCGTCGTGACGCGGGCTTCAAGGTCGCGGTGGGCTGCAGCGGCGTCGGCAAGCGGGTAGACGGCGCCGACGCGTACATTCAGCTCGCCGGACGTCACCGCACGGGTGACGGCTTGCGCGCGCATGGCGAATTCACCTTCGCGTGCGGTCCAGGCACTATCGACGGCCGCGTCAAAAAGATGGAGCCATGCGTGTTCAACACTTGCGGGTCGATGGGGTCTACTGGCCCTGAGGCGGCACCGAAGAGGCACACGGTTCCTCGGGGTCGTACAGCCTCCAGTGATTCGTTGAATGTTGCTTTACCGACGCCGTCGTAGACCACGTCAACACCTACGCCACCGTTTCTACGCCGGACGTCTTCAGCCAGGTTGTCCGAATAGAAAAACACCTCAGTTGCTCCAGCTTCATAGGCCAACGCAACTTTTTCTTCTGAAGAAACGACGCTGTATACCGTTGCGCCTGCCGACGCCGCCATCTGCGTGGCCAGCAAACCGACACCACCTGCCCCGGCCGTAATGAGGCACGAATCGCCTTCTGAAAGGTCATAGACTCCATGGGTGAGGTAGTGTGCAGTAATGCCTTGGAGCAGCATTGAGGCAGCGACGTGTGGTTCTAAGGATTCTGGCACCGCAACCATGCGATCGCGGGGCACGCACACCTGTTCAGCGTAGGAGCCAAACGCATCGCACCATGCCACCACTGTTCCCTCAGCAATCTCGCCCTGTGGGTCGTAGATGACCCGGCCGGTTCCTTCAAATCCAGGAACAAACGGAGTGGGGGAATGGTAGATGCCTTCGCGGAAGTAGACATCAATAAAATTGACGCCCGCAATATCCACCTGAACAACAACCTCGTTGTCCTTGGGAGTTGGGGCGTCAATGTCGGTGTGGGTTAAAACGTCTGGTCCGCCTGTGTGGGTGATGTAGATAGCACGCATGCCTCTCAAGTGTACTGACGCACAAACGCCTGGGCGTAGACCAAACCAGTGAATCCCGTGACCACACCAGATAAAGCGACATGCACGGGAACAGTCCAGCGTGGGATGCCGAAGTTGTATTGAATAATGCCCACAGCAGCCTGGACTACGATCATTGCAATCAGCCACCAGCTGAACTTCAGTGCTCGTGAGGAAGCTTTCACCGTTACCAGCGCCGCAACCAAACCGACAGTAAGCCCCAGGTAGAGATACATGAAGTGGGCGTGAATGTGGGCCATCTCTGCGATATCCACATTGAGGCGGCCCTCCATGCCCACACCGTCGTCACCCGAGTGAACACCAGCGCCAGTGACCATGGTGCCCGTCATGAGCACAACCGCCAACGCCACAGCAGAACCGACCGCCAAATAGCGCAGTGGGCTGGGAAAACCATGCGTCATGTCGCCATCATCCGGTTCGCTAATCCGCTGATACAAGATCGCACCCAGCCACACGAGCAGCATGGATGGCAAAAAGTGCAGGGCAACCGCCCACCAACGCAACTCCAGGTGTACTGAGATTCCGCCGATCACCGCCTGGAGAATCACCCCAAGACCCTGAATAAAAGCCAACACAACAATCTCGCGGCGGCGCTTAGCAGCGAGCATCATCAGGAACACAATGAGTGCAAGCACGGCCAAAATAACGGCCAGCATACGGTTGCCGAACTCAATGGCTTGATGGATAGCTGGTGCAGCACCGGAGATGGGCACCAGGGAGCCTTGCTGACAATCCGGCCAGGAGGTACACCCCAAGCCTGAACCTGTCACACGAACAATGGAGCCAGTGACCGTAATACCGCCTTGCGCGAACAGCAACAACAGCGCCCAGAAGCGTTGAATACGGACGCCGAAAGAAAAGCGGTCCAGCCAGCTGTTCTTCCCAGTTTCATGCTGATCTATGGGTGTGCTTGTACTCACCCGGTTAAGTGTAGTCTGAGCACACCAGCAGCCTAAAAATTACGAGGTGAACTTGAACAGTCGGGTTGCCGCAGCTGCGCCACCTGCACACCACACCACCAAAATCCCCAGGTTAAGCAGCGGTAGGTGGCCTAAAAACGCTTGCGACATGGCATCGGCAAGCGCAACAGAAGGAACGGCCAACAGCCAGTGGGGGATGGCATCACCGGAGCGAATGAGTGCGTAGCTGGCCGCCGCGACCATGATAAACCACAACAGGTTAGCCAATGCCAGCACAAGCTCGGAGTTAAGAGTTCCGCCCACCAGCAGGCCCAGTGCGGTAAACGCCGCAACGCCTATCACAAAGACAATGGCAGCGAGTCCGAAACCGATGAATGTGGGTCGCCAACCAAGTATGCCTGCAGTGATCCCCAGAATCAGCGCTTGGAAGCAACACACCGCGATGACAGCCACGACTTTGCCGAAGATGATGGTCCATGGCGGCACCCCTGATGCGCCGATGCGTTTGAGTGCGCCATAGCGCCGGTCGAATGCCACGGAAATGGCCTGACCGGTGAACCCCGCACTCATGATGGATACCCCCAAAGTCAGAGGAAATACCAGGTTAACCGGGTTCTCACTATCCAGTAGTGGGAGAGTGGATAACCCAATGAGCATGCCCAGCGGGATCACAATGCTCAGTAGCTGCTGCTCGCCGTGCCGGAGAAACAGTCGAGATTCGATTGATGCTTGCGACAACACCATGCCCACAGCAGAGGCGCGGCGGGTATCAGGGGTAAATGTTCCAGCGGGGAATGTGTTGTGCATGAAACTAGTCCTCATTTCGCGGCCGGTGATGTCTAGGAACACGTCTTCGAGACTACGGTGGTCAACGCTCAAGTCTTTGATAAGCACGTTTTGCTCCTCCGCAGCACTAGCAATAGCTCGCAGCAACTGCGGTGTGACCGCAGCATCAATGCGATACACCAGCGGCCGATTGACGTGGGTACGCAACGCGGGTGCTGGGCTGACAGCGTTGTTGATCGCAGCGTCGAAAAGCGGCACATCAAGTGCGGAGGCAGTTTCAAAGTTGATACGGCCGCTATCGTAACCCCCTGCAGATGTCAGCTCGGTGGGAGTGCCGGAGGCAACAATGGTGCCCTTATCCATGATGTAGACATGGTTGGCCAGCGCCTCGGCTTCGTCAATGAAGTGAGTGGTCAGCACCACGCTGACACCGTCGTTTCGGAGGGCGCACATAAGATCCCACACCATGTGGCGTGATTGGGCATCCATGCCTGCCGTTGGTTCGTCAAGAAATACCAGCTCGGGGCGCCCCACCAAGGCGCAAGCCAGCGATAAACGCTGCTGCTGACCACCGGACAGCCGTCGATAAGAGGTGCGGGAGTGCTTTGACAACCCGACCATATCCAGCAACCACTCAGTGTCCATGGGATTGGCACTGTACGAGGCCACCAAGTTCAACATTTCGCGCACCCGAATACCCGGGTACGCGCCACCGCCTTGAAGCATGATGCCGATACGTCGCCGGACGTCATCAGGCTGGGCCGTTGGGTCTGTGCCAAGAACACGGATGTTGCCAGATGTGGGGTGAATAAAACCCTCACACATTTCAATCGTAGTGGTTTTACCTGCACCGTTCGGGCCCAGCAACGCCACCACGTCGGCCTGTTCGACGCGTAAAGAAATATCGTTAACTGCAACCAGTTGCCCAAACACTTTCGTCACATTGGTGATCTCCAATGCGGGTGCCGTGGACGAATCGTCGGCGCGCGGTGCGGATGAAGCAGTAGTCACGAAAGCTAGTTTAGGCCAACGATGCCACGTCGGCGCAGTAGGCTCCATCCAACGGCTAGGAGAATAATGAAACTTATGGCTGATGCAAGGTAAATAGACACCACCGTCGCCCCCGGTAACGCCAATCCGCGAGGAAGAACAAAAAAACTCATCAACGAGGAATACGCCACTGCCGAAATTCTAAACACGGGCCTGTTCGCCCAGGCAGCCAGTGGAAGAATCGCCCACAACATGTACCACGGGTGCACCACAGGAAACAACACCACCAGCACAAACGTGGACACCCCCAACGCGCCTACCGGGTGAATGCGGCCCAAAAACGTGGCAAACAACATGCGAATCATCACAAACCCCGAAATGCTCACACCGACCGCGCGAGTAAGCATGATGGTGGCATCCGTGTGATCGCCCAAACCCAGCAGCATTCCCATAAACCCACCAAGTACACCAATGTCAGTGGTAATGGACATCCAACTGCGAATCGTGGCCGCACCACCCTGACCAGTGACCCACCCCAAATTAATCCCCGATAGCGCAGTCACCGCCGCGACAGTGGCCACAGCAATAGCCACTTGCACCACGATTGCTACTGCAAGCGCACAAAGAGCGCGTCGATCCGTCAAACTTCGAGCACTATTGAGCACACCGAAGCGGGCGTCGTGGCTCCACCGCAAATACCAGTGCCGCGCCACATACATCCCCAGGAAACCCAGCGCCAGAAAGCCAGTGACCTTGACTAGACCCGCCATAGTGATCAGCACACCGCCCAGGGCAAAAAGACCCCATTTTTTGTACCCGCGGTAAGTAACAATCTGACCAGTCAGACTGTCGTGAGGGACATAACCGTCCAGAGCACGCAAACCCAGCTCCAAACCCACCAACGCACAGCCTAGAAGAATAGCCTCGTTATGAATCCCGCCAATCAAGTGCAAAATACTCAACGGATTCAGGATGGCCAGCCATAACGCAGCTTGCGGGGTGACCTTACAACGACGCGCCAAATTTGTCACAGCCCACGCGGTAGCAACCACGAAAACGATTGAGACGGCGCGATGAGCGTACACGCCCCACACAACACTATCGTTAGTGATCACACTAATCACCGCCGCAATACCCAACGCCACCGGCCCATAGGGCGACGGTGAATGAGCCCAAATAAACGGCACAGACCGCACCAACGGATGCTCAGGCCCCAACACATCAATAGGACCCGCACTATAAGGGTCCAAGCCGTGTGCGACAATAGACCCCTGGGCGATATAAGAATAAATATCCTGTGTAAAAAGCGGCGCAGACAACGCAATCGGGGTCACCCACGCCGCAAAGGTACGGCGCAGCATCGACATGGGAACCCGTGCCGGGGTATTACGCCGAATAGTTATCGAGGCTCCCACAAACGGTGCCATCAGAACCCACGACAGCACCATAAAACCCACGCCCACCAGCACAACCACTGACGCAGTTTGCATCATCCGCGTCATCAAACTGCCGCCAGGAAAAAACGTGAACGTGTTTTCCAATACTGGTAGGGCGCCCGCGCCCAGCGCCCCAAATGCCAACATCAACGCGCCGAATGTGCCCATGAGGCGGAGCACGATGAACCTGCGCATTTCGTCATGCGTCAACTGGTGGCGCTTGACTTGCTTGCTCTTATCGACGTCCGTCGTGGTTGCCGTGGTGATGCCCGAGGCGGTGTCGTGCAAGTGCGCAGCGCGTGACCCGGCTGTCCCGAGATGAGGTAACTCTTGGATAAACGAGCGCCAAAGCTCCAACACTGGTTGTTTCCTGGGACGTTTCACGCACTCATTGTACGTGGGATGAAGTGCGGTCACGACAACTCCGTAGTACCGCAGATGGTACTGGTGTCCCTTGTCATGCCACGCTCCACGGGTGGGGATTGATGCAGGGGGCTTAGCATTGGCCAGCGAATTAAATTAAAGAACACTAGTGTTGTGTAATATAGGTTGTCGGTTCACGGCATAGGAGCCTTGAGACGACATCTGCGTAAGGAGGTAAAACGCATGGCAGCACAGCCCGAAGCACGGTCTACCGACGGTGAAACTCGGCGACAGATCATGCTCCTCCTGCTCAAGCACAGTCCCCTCAGCGCCTCCGATATTGGTGACCACTTGGGCCTGTCTGCCGCAGGTGTACGACGACACCTTGACAACCTGGTTGAAGACGAACTGGCGGAAATCATCCCCACACGCCCTCATCCAGGTAGTGGCCGTGGCCGCGGCAGACCAGCGAAATCCTTCCGGCTTACAGACAAAGGTCGTGCCCACTTTGGGCACGACTATGACTCGCTGGCCGCACTCGCCATCACCGCCCTTCGGGACGCTGGTGGCGACGAAGCGGTACGGCAATTTGCGCGCGATCGCATCGCCGCCATCCTTGAGGACGTTGTGCCTGCAGGAAGCACGGAAGAATCCATTGAGGCAACAGCCCGCGCCCTCATGGATGCGTTCAGCGCACATGGATACGCCACGACTGTCCACAATGCAGGTGGTGGTGTGCAAATCTGCCAGCATCATTGCCCAATCTCACACGTTGCTTCCGAATTTCCGGAACTGTGTGAGGCTGAACATGAAGCAATTGCGGAGCTATTGGGACAACATGTGCAGCCGCTCGCCACCATCATTGATGGACACGGCGTCTGCACCACCAACATCCCACCAAAAAATCTCACTTTGACCCCCATTAACCACACTCCTGATGAAAGGAGCGGTACATGACTCAGGCAAACCCTGCCGCACCCCAAACAGATGAAGAAATCATCCAGTCCATTGGTGCCTACAACTACGGCTGGCACGACTCTGATGACGCTGGTGCTTCAGCACGCCGCGGTCTCGACGAAGAAGTCGTCGCCGATATTTCCGCCAAGAAAAACGAGCCGGAATGGATGCTGGAAAACCGCCTCAAAGCGCTGAGCATTTTTGAGAAAAAACCCCTACCAACCTGGGGAGCGGACCTATCAGACATTGATTTCGATAACATCAAGTACTTTGTGCGGTCCACTGAGCAACAAGCAACCACCTGGGAGGACCTGCCCGAGGACATCAAAAACACCTACGACCGCCTCGGCATCCCTGAGGCCGAGAAACAGCGCCTCGTTGCAGGTGTTGCTGCCCAATATGAATCCGAAGTCGTGTACCACCAGATCCGCCAAGACCTCGAAGAAAAAGGCGTGATCTTCCTTGACACCGACACGGCCCTGCGCGAACACGAAGAGCTGTTCCGCGAGTATTTTGGCACCGTCATTCCCGCCGGCGACAATAAATTCGCCGCCCTTAACACAGCGGTGTGGTCGGGTGGATCGTTCGTTTATGTTCCCAAAGGTGTGCATGTTGACATCCCGCTCCAGGCGTACTTCCGCATCAACACGGAAAACATGGGGCAGTTTGAACGCACCCTCATCATTGTGGATGAAGACGCTTACGTGCACTACGTCGAAGGCTGCACCGCACCTATCTACAAATCCGACTCGCTACATTCCGCGGTCGTCGAGATCATTGTCAAAAAGGGCGGTCGGTGCCGGTACACCACTATCCAAAACTGGTCGAACAACGTCTACAACCTGGTTACCAAACGCACCAAGTGCGAAGAAGGTGCCACCATGGAATGGGTTGATGGAAATATTGGCTCCAAAGTCACCATGAAATACCCCGCCGTATGGATGACTGGTCCCCACGCCAAAGGCGAAGTGCTTTCCGTTGCCTTTGCTGGTGAAGGCCAATTCCAAGACACCGGCGCAAAAATGGTACACATGGCGCCTTACACTTCCTCCAATATTGTCTCCAAATCCGTCGCGCGCAGCGGCGGTCGCGCCGCCTACCGTGGACTCGTACAGATCAACAAAGATGCACACCACTCCACCTCCAACGTGGAATGCGATGCCCTCCTTGTTGACAACATCTCCAGGTCAGACACCTACCCTTACAACGACATCCGCAACGACCATGTTTCGCTTGGACACGAAGCAACCGTCTCCCAAGTCTCGGAAGACCAACTGTTCTACCTCATGAGCCGCGGCATTGCAGAAGATGAAGCCATGGCTATGATCGTCCGCGGATTCGTCGAGCCCATTGCCAAAGAGCTCCCCATGGAATACGCCCTTGAGCTGAACCGCCTCATCGAACTGCAAATGGAAGGATCGGTGGGTTAGTCCAATGACAACAGTCAAAAAAACGCCACGTACCACAACAACAAAGGCGACTTGTTCAGCTCTTTCGACGTCAATGACTTTGACATTCCCAAGGGCCGCGACGAAGTATGGCGGTTTGTCCCACTTCGACGCCTCCGGGGACTTCATGACGGTACCTTTTGCTCCTGTCGAGGCACCCGACGTTCGCTTCGACATCCCTGAGACCGCCGACGGGGTCACCACCGAAGCGCTCGCTGTTGGTGACCCACGCCTTGGCCGTGCAGGAGCACCCGTTGACCGTGTTTCCGCACAAGCATGGAGCGCCATGAAAGGCGGGCAACTACTCAAGTTTGCTAAAAACACCGTCAACACTGATGCCGTCACCGTCACAGTCACTGGTCGTGGCGATGACGTAACCACCTTTGGTGCTCTTGTCATCGAGGTGGAAGAAGGCGCTGAAGCTGTAGTCAACCTCCACTTTGTCGGCTCTGGTACGCATGCCGACAACCACGAATACCTGATTGGAGACAACGCTCGACTGACAGTTGTCATTCACGAAGACTGGAACGATGATGCCGTGCATCTGGCCAGCGAACGCGCTGTCCTGGGACGCGATTCAGTATTCCGCCACAATGTTGCCTGCTTCGGTGGCGGTGTCGTGCGACTCGTTCCACAGGTGAAATTCACCGCGCCAGGTGGTGATGCTGAACTGTTAGGTGTCTACTTCGCCGACACCGGGCAGTTTTTCGAACAGCGTCTTCTTGTGGACCATGCCGTTCCGAATTGTCGCTCCAATGTCCTGTACAAAGGCGCATTGCAGGGTGATGCTAGTTCCACACTGCCGGAAGCCCGCACCGCCTGGGTTGGCGATGTGTTGATTCGGTCCAACGCGCAAGGCACTGACACGTACGAAACCAACCGCAACCTTGTGCTCACGGATGGTGCCCGCGCCGATGCCGTGCCGAACCTGGAAATTGAGACGGGCGAAATCACCGGTGCAGGGCACGCGGCCACAGTGGGACGCTTTGATGACGAGCAGCTGTTTTATCTGTGCTCACGTGGTATCTCCACAGAGCAGGCCCGCCGTTTGATTGTGCGTGGATTCTTCTCTGAGGTGATCAACCGTATTCCCATTCCGACCGTGCGCGAGGAACTTGAACACCGCGTCGCCGCAGAACTTGAAGGCACTCAGCTGTAGCCTGCGTGCCGCATGCCTTACCCATATTCTTCAAAAGGAACACTATGAGCACTCTTGAAATTCGCAACCTCACCGCCCAGGTTCGCCCAACCGATGAGTCCACTGAGCCGAAAGAAATTCTCAAAGGCGTCAACCTGACCATTAACTCGGGCGAAACCCATGCCATCATGGGTCCCAATGGATCTGGCAAGTCAACCCTGTCTTACACGCTGGCAGGCCACCCGAAGTATGAAGTCACCGGCGGTGAAGTCCTGCTTGATGGTGAAAATCTGCTGGACATGGACGTTGATGAGCGCGCTAAAGCAGGTTTATTCCTGGCTATGCAGTACCCGATCGAAGTCCCTGGCGTATCCATGGCAAACTTCCTGCGTACTGCAGCGACTGCCGTCCGAGGCGAAGCCCCGAAGCTGCGCGAGTGGGTGAAGGAAGTCCGTGAAGCCCAGGATGAGTTGGTTATTGATAAGGCTTTTTCCGAGCGTTCTGTCAATGAAGGTTTCTCCGGCGGCGAGAAGAAACGCCACGAAATTCTGCAACTTGGTTTGCTAAAGCCAAAGTTCGCGGTGTTGGACGAGACCGACTCGGGCCTGGACGTTGATGCGTTGCGGGTTGTGTCCGCCGGTATTAATAACTACAAAGAGCGCAACGATGGTGGCGTGCTGATGATTACCCACTACAAGCGCATCTTGAACTATGTGAAGCCTGATTTTGTTCACGTGTTTGCTGACGGCAAGATCGTCACGTCGGGTGGTCCTGAGCTTGCCGACCAGCTGGAAGAACACGGCTACGATCGTTTCCTGTGATGACCAACGCTAACTTTCTAGACGTTGATGCTGTGCGGGCGCAGTTTCCCATCCTCGCCCGCACAGTCCGCCATGGTAACCCGCTGGTGTACCTGGACTCTGGTGCGACATCGCAACGCCCAGAAGTGGTCTGGCGCGCCGAGGAGAATTTTGTCCTGAGTACCAATGCACCTGTGCATCGTGGAGCTTATTCATTGGCCGAGGAAGCTACCGATGCCTACGAAAAGGCACGCGTGACCATCGCTGATTTTGTCGGCGCAGATTCAGATGAACTGGTGTTTACCAAAAATGCAACGGAGGCGCTCAACCTTGTTGCGTTTGTACTTGGCGACGACCGCGCGGGTGCCCACCGTGTTCAGGCTGGGGACACCGTCGTGGTCACGGAACTAGAGCACCACGCCAACTTGGTTCCATGGCAGGAATTGTGCCGTAGAACTGGCGCGACGTTGAAATGGTATGGGCTGACTAATGATGGCCGTATTGACCTGGATTCCTTGGAACTCGACGATACGGTTAAGGTTGTGGCGTTTACCCATCAGTCAAATGTGACTGGTGCTGTTGCTGATGTTGCAGAGATTGTGCGCCGAGCACGTAGCGTCAATGCTTTAACAGTGTTGGATGCTTGCCAGTCAGTTCCACACATGCCGGTGAATTTCCACGATTTAGTGTAGATTTTGCTGCGTTTTCCGGGCACAAGATGTGCGGCCCCAGCGGCGTGGGCGTGCTTTACGCGCGTGATCCGCTGCTGAAAGAGCTTCCGCCATTTTTGACAGGCGGCTCCATGATCGAAAAAGTGACCATGGAGGGGAGCACGTTTACCGAACCACCACAACGCTTTGAAGCTGGGACCCAAATGACCAGCCAGGTCGTTGGATTGGCGGCTGCAGCAGAGTTCCTTAATGGTGTAGGGATGGAGGCTGTTGCAGCGCACGAGCACGACCTCATTGTGTACGCCTTGGAACAACTGCAAGGTATTGACGGTCTCACCATTATTGGTCCCACCACAGCCGAACAGCGTGGAAGCGCAGTGAGCTTTGTCGTTGATGGTATTCACCCGCATGACCTGGGACAGGTGCTTGACGATTACGGTGTATCTATCCGCGTTGGCCACCATTGTGCGTGGCCCGTGCACCGCGCCGTAGGTGCTCAAGCCACCGCACGTGCATCCTTTTACCTGTACAACACACGTGAGGAGATTGATGCACTCGTTCATGCGATCACCAAGGCTCAGGAATTTTTCGGAGTTGCGCGATGAAGTTAGAACAGATGTATCAAGAGGTCATTCTGGACCATTACAGGCATCCACAACATCGTGGGCTGCGCGACCCCTTCGATGCTGAAGTGCACCACGTCAATACGTCTTGTGGAGACGAACTGACGCTTCGAGTAAAACTGTCCGCAGACGGGACTGTGGTGGACGACGTGTCCTATGAGGCAGAGGGATGCTCAATCAGCCAGGCATCCACTTCGGTGATGGCCGAGGAAATTGTCGGCCGCCCAGTGGAGGAAGCGATGGACAAGCTTGCCGAATTTGAGCGCATGATTACCTCCCGTGGACAGGTGGACGGCGATGAAGAGATCATTGGCGATGGGGTGGCGTTTTCTGGGGTTTCCCAATACCCGGCGCGCGTGAAATGTGCATTGTTAGGATGGAAAGCTTTTCAGGCTGCAACAGCCGACGCTTTGGAGGATAAATGATTGAAGAACATGAGCTGCCTGAGGACCGTAGCGACCAGTTGGAGGATAAAGTCAAGCCGGAGCAGTCCGACAAGGATCTTGCTCTAGCCGCAGATGTTGAAGAATACATGCGCGACGTGATTGACCCGGAACTGGGCATTAACGTTGTGGATCTGGGCTTGGTCTATGACATTTGGATTGAAAACGACACGGAAGCTGTCGTTGAGATGACGCTGACGTCGCCTGCCTGTCCGCTGACAGATGTGCTGGAAGACCAAGCACAGAATGCTGTGGTGATGAACGGTATCGCCTCGAAACTCACGCTGAAGTGGGTATGGATGCCACCGTGGGGTCCCCACATGATTACCGAAGATGGGCGCGAACAACTCCGCGCCCTGGGATTCTCGGTTTAGGCAATCATGCGCAGGCAGCGCCGCTTGAGCGCAGGGCTTGCGGCGCGGAACATTCTTATCATGGCGGCAACGCTTCCACGCCAGCATCCAAGCTGGAGGAAGCGTTGTTGCTGTGCGGGGGAAAGCTGAAAAAGCAGCTCAAGGAAGGTGCATTGTTCCGTTGCGGTAAGGCTCAGTAAGACTGTTTGCGCGCGGCGAAGCAGCCACTGATCGCATCGGAAGCCGATTGAATGCCAGGGGAGAGATCGGTGTGTGGAAAGCGCGTCTAGGGTGGCGTCGACAAGCCTCAAAGCAGTGCCAACACTGTACCCAGTCACTGGGTTAATAAAACCCGCCCGTGCGCCGAAGGGAATGGCGGGACCCCGGTATGGCGCACTACCCAATGAAAACAGGACGTGTTCGATCCGCCCGCAGGCGGTGACACCACGGGCGCAAAGCCGTGATTCCAGCTCGCCCCAGGCAAGAGGTGCTGCAGTGATGAGGATGGTTTCCTCGTGGAGCATTCCGTGTGGGGTGGGGACTGCGTAGAGGAATGTGGGTGGGTAATCCTCACTGATGGGACGCAGGTCCATCCAGGTGGCGTTGGTGGAGGGGGCATCGACAAACGTGCCGAGCGCCTGTTGCACTGGTAGGGACGGGTCGGGGAGAGGGCCGCGGGCGTCGACAACCCAGCGTGCTCGGTAGGTAGTGCCCTGTGCGGTGACGTTGTGGGCGTCGATAATGGTGGCGTCAGTGCAGAGGGTGGGGAAGGTGACAAGTGCCGCTCGCCAAGCTGCTGTATCAATGACGGCGTACTCCTGCCCGAGGTTATGCCTACTCAGTGCGTGTGCGGCGGGGGTGCTTCGGATGACTGGAAGGTGCGCAAGCCACGTGGGAATGTCGCTAACCCAGACGCCCAGCGTCTTATCCCAGCTAGTGGTTGGGTCGATGCCCAGAACGCGCCAGCCGTAGTGTGTGGCTGCACGATACGCGAGGGCTGCACCGGCGGGGCCAAGTCCGACGACGATGAGGTCAACATCCATAGGCGGGCCTCCTTAGCTACCGGGTTGTGCTACAGCATACGCTGCCTGCGAGCATGGTTCGGCTAAACTGTCTGATCGTGATTGTGACCAATGATTGTGAAGTCCGCGTGGGTGCCCGTACTCTGCTTCATGCGCCTGGCCAGCATCTGCGGGTACAACCTGGTGACCGTATTGGGCTTGTTGGTCGCAACGGTGCAGGCAAAACCACAACAATGCGGATTTTGGCTGGTGAGTCTGAGCCGTATGGGGGGGTCAGTGACACGGTCTGGTCCGGTGGGGTACCTGCCGCAGGATTCCAGGGAAGGCAATCTGGAGCAATCGGCGCGTGACCGCGTCCTGTCGGCGCGGGGTTTGGAGCAGATCATGGCATCCATGGAGCGTCAGCAGGAGGTTATGGAAACCACCACCGATGACCGCAAGCGCGATGCTGCGATCAGGAAGTACTCTCGGTTGGAGGAACAATACCACCAGCTTGGCGGGTACGAGGCATCCTCGGAAGCCGCCCGAATTTGCGACGCCCTGGGGCTGCCCGCACGCATTTTAGACCAGCAACTTTCCACGCTCTCAGGCGGCCAACGACGCCGTGTTGAACTGGCGCGAATCTTATTTTCCGCCTCCGGTGGCTCGGGTAAATCCACCACGACACTGCTTCTTGATGAACCCACCAACCACCTTGACGCTGATTCCATCACCTGGCTGCGCGATTTCCTATCCAAGCACGAGGGTGGTTTGATCATGATTTCCCACGACGTTGAACTTCTTGATGCCGTGTGCAACAAGGTCTGGTTCCTAGATGCCGTGCGCGGTGAAGCCGACGTGTACAACATGGGCTGGGCGCAATACCAGGACGCTCGAGCGACAGACGAGGCGCGGCGCCGTCGGGAACGCGCCAACGCTGAAAAGAAGGCCAGCGCGTTACGCAAACAAGCGGCGAAGTTGGGGGCAAAGGCCACGAAGGCAGCCGCTGCGAAGCAAATGGTTGCGCGCGCCGACAAGCTCATGGGCGAACTGGACGAGGTGCGGATTGCTGACCGAGTAGCGCATATTACTTTCCCCGAACCCTCGCCGTGCGGAAAAACCCCGTTGAACGCGACGGGACTGACTAAAATGTATGGTTCTCTGGAGGTATTTGCGGGCGTTGACTTAGCTATTGATCGTGGTTCCCGTGTTGTTGTGTTGGGCTTTAACGGTGCAGGTAAAACCACGTTATTGAAGCTCCTCGCCGGAGTAGAACGCACCGACGGCGAGGGCGGCATTGTGTCTGGGCATGGGCTCAAAATCGGATACTTTGCGCAGGAACACGACACGATTGACCCAGAGGCCTCAGTGTGGGAAAACACTATCCGCGCCTGCCCTGACGCTGGCGAACAGGACCTGCGCGGCCTGCTAGGTGCATTCATGTTCTCCGGAGAGCAGCTGCAGCAGCCTGCTGGCACACTATCCGGTGGTGAGAAAACTCGACTGGCCTTGGCAGCGTTAGTGTCGTCTCGAGCTAATGTCCTGCTTCTTGACGAACCAACCAACAACCTTGATCCCATCTCCCGTGAACAGGTTCTCGACGCCCTGCGTACCTATAAAGGTGCGATTGTCTTGGTCACCCATGACCCTGGTGCAGTGAAGGCGCTGAACCCAGAGCGCGTGATTATATTGCCAGATGGTGTAGAAGACCTGTGGAATGACGATTACATGGAGATTGTCGAGCTTGCGTAGCTTAACACTTGTTAGGAACTCACCCCTGTGACCTAAGCACTATCCTTTTTATCGCGAGGGGTAAGTCGCATAAGTACCCCTTTTGTGGTGTGTCTATCTAATTAAATTCAAAGTAGAAGATTGTTTACCTTACGAAATGGTAAAGGTGCTTTTATGTGTAGCACTACACTTTAACATTCCATTTCACGATGCAATTATATTGTATGCTTCCTTTATAGTACTTTTGCTAATAAATGTCCGAGGGTAAAAGTAGCTATTATTCGACCTCATTTTTTTCATAAAAACGCTTGATGCTTTGTTCAAAACGGGTCACAATAAAAGAGCATCTACAGCAACATAAAGAAAACTGCGGCGCCGGTAAAGGATCGGGATTGTAGCACTATGTGGGGCTATAGGCCGGGGTTTTCGCTACCGACCATATTGGGGAGAAAGGATCTAAAGATGCCTAAGAAAATGCTTTATAAGGCCGCAGTGGTGGGTGCATCGGTTGCCGCAGCGACTGCGCTCATGACGCCAGCTGTCTCTGCGCAAACAAAGTTCCCTGTCGATCTCGGCGGAATCGTCACTGTGAATTACCGCGACGACCACAACCAGTTCTGTGTAACCACGCAGAACGGCGGCTCAGCAAAAGTCCACCTCTCACCACGTGTTCCAGGACAAGGACCGGTCAAGGAATTCGTTGTTGAACCATACTCCACCGGCTGTGCCTTCTTAGGTGAGGCCCGTGAGAACACCGAATACAGGTGGCATGTCGACGGCTACTACTGGGCTGACGGCAGCGGCACGTTCCTCACCTAACATCCTCGCCGCTGTCTCATACGCGGGTTCACACTGCTCCTTGTTAAGAAGTGAGCGCGAACCCGCGTTTTCTGTCATAGTGGGGGCTATGTCAGAACACAAGAAGGCAATAATCATCGGTGGTCATGGGCATGTGGCGCTTTTTCTCGCCCCGCTCTTGGTAAACCACGGCTTTGACGTGACCTCGGTGGTACGCAACCCAGACCATGTCGCAGAGGTTGAACAAACAGGGGCAACAGCTAAGGTCGCCGACATCGCAGTCTTGGATGCTGTTGCTTGGGACGAACTTCTTGCTGACACTGATGTGGTGGTCTGGTCCGCTGGCGCTGGCGGTAAGGGTGGGCCGGATGCTACGTATGCCATTGACCGCGATGCGGCTATAGCGTCTATCAACGCCGCGACACGCGCGAGCACCCCGCCGCGCTACATCATGGTGAGCTTTGTGGGATCGTTGACTGACTTCTTTGAACAAAAACACCCGCTGTACCACTACGCGCTGGCCAAGCGCGTAGCTGATGAGGCGCTACTTGATTCACCCCTGGAGAGCATCATCCTCGGGCCAACAACCCTCAACCACAACGCCGCAGGTGGAGTGAAGGTCTTTGACAGCACCAAGTCTTCTGGCGGTACGACTTCCCGTGAGTTAGTCGCCCAGGTCGCAGCAGCTGCTGCGACTGCCAAGCACGTGCCGCAGGGCGATGCCCGCGTACTGGAGTTTTGCGACGGCGACACCCCAGTCGCCGACCTGTTTAGCTAGCGCGCTGATACCGTGACCGGAAATTTTGGAGCAACAGATTATCCACTGTGAGGTCGGCGCGAAAAGCCTCGTCGGCGATGCGGTGGTACTCGCTGGGATCGTAATAGCCGTTGTCGCGATAAATACGTAGGCGCTGGGCAAATGTCTCCGGTTCTAGCTCTGGATGAAATTGCGTAACGTAGACATTGTTGTTGAGGCGGTACATCTGAATCGGACATGCCTGGCCACGCACCAGATGCACGGCACCATCGGGTACCGCATCGGCAGCTCGACATGGCCAACCAGGGTGGAAAAGGAGTCAGGCATCCCCGCGAACAGTGGATCATCCTTTGCTTCGTCGGTAACGAAGACCGTGATACATGAGGGGGTTTCGTTATAGGTGCGGCTCAGCGGTGCATCAAGTGCTAACGCGACCAAACCAATGCCATAACACGTGGCAAACAGCGGAAAATCCTGGTCAATGATTCTGCGAATAAGCGCAATGAGCTCGGACTCCACGCGGCGTTGATTATCGGACTTATCCTCATCACTGGCGTTAAATGGGCCGCCCCCAAGAATCACTCCAGAATAATCAGAAAAATCAATGTCAGGCAGTGATGTTTCGTTGACCCGGATCTGCACGAGCTCCTCGGGGGAGAGGTCCATAATAGTGCGGAAAGAGTGATATTCCGCAGTAACCGCCTCACGTTCTGGACGGGTGCTAAGGAGCAGGAATGGCAGCTGGGGTGTTGGCATGGTCAGGCGAGTCCGTCCTAGGTGATGTGATGCGGCCAAGCTCCTCGCAGTGGGCCACAAAGTTACGCAGTATCTGATGTGAGTAGCGGGTATCTACTGTTTTTATGCTGGCGACGATACTATCAAAATCCTCGGGGGAGAAGTAGCCATAGTCAAAATAAAAACGCATACGAGTTTCCAGCGCAGCCGCGTCCATTTCAGCATGAAACTGGGATGCCCATGTCGTGTCGTTGGCGCGATACAGCTGGATCGGGCAGTTGGGCCCGGTAGCAAGAAGCGTTGCTGACGATGGTAACGCCACAACGTTTTCCGTGTGACCAGTGAGTACTTCAAAGCGAGTGGGCAGGGATGCCATAAGTGGGTCAGCTATGGCCTCAGGGGTCAGTTCGACGATGGAGGCACTGGACTCTTCCGGGTGAGTGCGCCCAACCTTTCCACCTTTGAGATGTGCGACCAGGCTGGCACCGAAGCAGATGAACATCACGGGGATCGGGGCGTCGATGAGCGTGGCCAATTGTGCGTGAACGTGCTGTTGCTCGGTGGAGTAGTGTGCTGTGGTGACATTGAATGGGCTACCGCCCACAATGACCCCATCGAAGCCGGAAAGCGGTCCGATGGAGGCGGTTTCCGAATCCAGCATGCGGTGAGTAAGTTCCTGTGGTGTGAGGCCGGTTGCGTGAAGAAAATCCTGGTATTCGGCCGCAGCAACGTCCGCACCGTGTCGTGGAGACACCAAGAGAAGAGAAACCATACCGAGCAGTCTAGTCGGTATGGTATCAGCACTAGAAAATCGCAGCTAGCGGCGATTACTGCGGACCGAATCTTCCACAAGATCCAGCACTTGAGTCAAGTTTTCCGTCGAGGCTCCTGAGGCCATGCGAGAGATGAAACCATCCATGACGGTTTCAAGGAACGTGTGTAAAACCTCAACGGGGACATCAGTGCGCATGCGGCCTGCATGAGCGTTGGATTGCAGGCGGCGGTGCACGGCATCGTCAAGAATGGCTTGGTGTTCCTGCCAGCGGGCCTGAAAGACAGGGATCGGTGCGCCGTAGTCGGGTGATTTCCAACCGGGTCAGCAACCAATCGTAGCGTTCCGGGTGGGCGAGCATGTCGCGCATCACTTCCACCAATCCTTCCCGAGCAACAACATCAGCCATGCGGCGGGAATCCTCGCGGGCTAGCGCGAGGAAAAGGTTTTCCTTATCGGCAAAATGATGGAAGATTGCGCCACGAGACTTGCCTGTGGCTTCCTCTAGGCGACGCACCGTCGCCCCCTCGTAACCATGCTCGGCAAAGCACCTACGCGCACCTTCAAGGATGTCTTTGCGGCGCTGCGTCAAGTCTGAACTGCTGACCTTAGGCACAACACGGTCCTCCTCTGGTGATGGTGCACAAAAACTGTGGGGGCTGAGGTAGCCAGCCCCCACGGGGATGCTTCGGCGGGGCTATGCCCAACTGGTTAAGCCGAGTTTAGCTTTTCGCCATGTTTCGAAGCACGAACTGCAAAATACCACCATTGCGGTAGTAGTCGGCCTCGCCAGGCGTGTCGATGCGAACCACCGCATCGAACTCCACAACAGAACCGTTGTCCTTGGTGGCAGTGACTTTCACGGTCTTGGGGGTGACGCCGTTGTTGAGTTCTTCGATGCCTTCAATATCAAAGACCTCCGTGCCATCCAGCCCCAGTGACTCGTGAGATTCACCGGCGGGGAACTGCAACGGGATAACGCCCATTCCGATCAGGTTGGAGCGGTGAATGCGCTCGAAGGATTCGGTGATCACCGCTTTGACACCCAGCAGGTTTGTGCCCTTGGCGGCCCAGTCGCGGGACGAACCCGTGCCGTATTCCTTGCCGCCGAGGACAACCAGTGGGATGCCGGCTTTTTGTAGTTCTCGCAGGCATCGAAAATGAAGGATTGCGGCCCGCCGTCCTGGGTGAAGTCGCGCGTGTAGCCACCGGCGACATCCACCAGCTGGTTTTGAAGGCGAATGTTGGCAAAAGTACCACGCATCATTACTTCGTGGTTGCCACGACGGGATCCCAGGGAGTTGTAGTCGTTGCGGGCAACGCCGTTGTCATCCAGGTATTGCGCCGCAGGGGTACCGGGTTTGATGGAGGAGGCGGGGGAGATGTGGTCTGTGGTCACCGAGTCGCCCAATTTGGCCAGTACACGGGCACCCTTGATGTCCGTGACCGGTTCTGGTTCCATGGTCATGCCATCAAAGTACGGTGCCTTACGGATGTAGGTGGATTTCTCATCCCAATCGAAGGTTTGCCCTCTGGGGTAGGCAGGTTCTGCCAAGTTTCATCACCCAAGAACACATCGGCGTAGTCTGCTTCGTAGAGTTCACGGGAAATTGCGGACTCGATGGTTCCCTCAATTTCCTCGGTGGATGGCCAAATGTCGGTCAGGAAGACGTCGTTTCCGTCCTGATCCTGGCCCAAAGGCTGGGTAGCAAAATCAAAGTCCATGGTGCCCGCAATGGCGTAGGCAATGACCATAATCGGGGAGGCCAAGTAGTTCATCTTCACATCGGGGGAGATGCGGCCCTCAAAGTTGCGGTTGCCTGACAGTACAGCCGTGGCGGTGAGGTCATACTCGTTGATGGCCTGGGAGACTTCCTCGGGGAGCGGACCAGAGTTACCAATACAGGTGGTGCATCCGAAGCCTGCGAGGTAGAAGCCCAAAGCCTCCAGATCCTTCCACAGGTCAGCGCGCTTGTAGTAGCCATCCACAACCTGGGAACCAGGGGCGCAAATGGTCTTGACCCACGGCTTTGCCTTCAGGCCTTTTTCGTTGGCCTTGCGTGCGATCAAGCCGGCACCAATCATCACCGAGGGGTTGGAGGTGTTGGTACATGAGGTGATGGAGGCGATGGCCACCATGCCGTGATCCAGCGTGTACTCGCCGCCCCGCGGGGAGTGAACAACCACCGGGCGGGAGGCACGGCCGTCGGCACCCTCTGCTGCGGATTCGCCGTGGCCTGCGCGGGAGGAATTGTAGTTAGGTTCGCCAGCCGGGCCCAGGTCTACCGGCTCAAATGTGCCGTCTTCGCCCAGGTAGTTCGGCAGGTCAGTGCGGAACTGCTGCTTGGCCTCCGAGAGCAAAATACGATCCTGGGGACGCTTCGGACCGGCGATGGAGGGTACCACCGTGGAAAGGTCCAGCTCAAGGTACTCGGAGTACGTCGCCTCAGGGGTGTTCTCATCCAGCCACATGCCCTGAGCCTTGGCGTAAGCTTCAACCAATGCAATCTGCTCTTCAGATCGACCGGTCAGGCGCATGTACTTGGTGGTCTGCTCGTCGATGGGGAACATGGCACACGTCGAGCCGAACTCAGGAGACATGTTGCCAATGGTGGCGCGGTTGGCCAGCGGCACAGCCTTCACACCAGAGCCATAGAATTCTACAAACTTCTGGACCACGCCGTGCTCGCGCAGCATTTCCGTAATGGTCAACACCACATCGGTGGCAGTAACGCCGGCTGGGATTTCACCAGTCAGTTTGAAGCCAACAACGCGGGGGATCAGCATGGACACCGGCTGACCCAGCATAGCGGCCTCTGCCTCAATGCCACCCACGCCCCAGCCGAGAATACCCAGACCGTTTTCCATGGTGGTGTGGGAGTCGGTACCAATGCACGTATCCGGGTAGGCGAGGCCATTATTGTCAAACACCACGCGGGCGAGGTTTTCAATATTCACTTGGTGCACAATGCCGGTTCCAGGGCGGCACTACGCGGAAGTTGGAAAACGCCTTGGATCCCCACCGCAGGAACTGATAACGCTCTTCATTGCGTTCGTATTCAATGTCGACGTTGGTGGACAAAGCGTCAGAGTTGCCGAAAGCCTCAATGATTACCGAGTGGTCAATCACCATCTCTGCGGGGTTCAGCGGGTTCACCTTGTCGGGGTCACCGCCAAGAGTTTTCACCGCTTCACGCATGGTGGCAAGGTCAACCACACAAGGGACACCAGTAAAGTCCTGCATCAACACCCGGGCCGGGGTGAACTGGATCTCAATGCTTGGTTCTGCAGTGGGATCCCAGTTGGCAATAGCCTCAATATGCTCTGTGGTGATGTTCGCGCCGTCCTCGGTGCGCAGAAGATTCTCCCCGAGAACCTTCAACGAATAGGGCAGCTTCTCCATACCAGGCACAGCGCTCAGCGCGAAGTACTCATAAGACTTCTCGCCAACTTCCAGTGTGCTTTGGCGTTGAAGGAGTTTTTGCTATCGGTCACAGTTAGCTCCACTTCCTTAAAAAACTAGGGTGAGTCACACACCGGCAAATCCTTGATGTGGCTGGAATCGGTGCGTGATCAGTGCGTAAACGGACACCCGCGAAGGGCATCATGGTGATTCCGCCTGAAGGAAACCCCAGGATGAATCCTCATGATCGTTTGCTATTATCTTAACAGTACAAGCGTTCTGTTGCGGAATTTTGCGGCTTACGCCCTTAAAAATACCCCCGATTAAGGGAAAGATAACCCCCATCAACAGCAGCAATCGTCAATCTTGCACCTCCGGCACCCACGCGCGCCAAGGCGTAACACGACACCGTGTCCCTCAATCGCCACGCTCACCCGGACCCCACTAAAATAGAACCGCCATGCGTCATGTGGCACATGGTGCCGCATGACGACGCCTCTACCCGAATGCATCCCCGGAAGGTTCCAGGTTGATCCCCGAACAATACAACATCGACGAACTCGCCGCCCAACTCAACGACGACTCCGTTGTGCTTGGGGCGTATGGACGAGAACATCCAGGAGCGGAACAGGATATCGCCACCATCCTGGCCAACGCGGAAAACCAAGGTCGGGGTTCTTTTGGCTTTGTTGCACTCGATGAAACTCCAGCTCAGACCGCCGACCTCAGGGACATTGCCCAAGAGCTGCTCGACACCACCAATATCAACACCATCATTGTGCGGGCGCCGGGAAGTGGGGCGATTGTAAGCGATCAGTACTCTCGTAAGACCGTTGAATTGGCGCAATGGGATCTGTTGGGGAATCCAGACTATGTCAGTGCCGTGGACAACTATGTGGCCAGTGTGAGTAGCGATTCCACCCCATGGGGGCTGGTCACTGTCGGCCTATGTCTGGTGATCGTTGCAGCAGTCGTGTGCACGTTTTTGAGCTTGACGTTGCGTGTACGCGCATCTGAAAAGTCTGCACGTCTAAAGGGGTCCTTGGCTATGTGACAGACTTCATAGTCTGTGATTTTTTTGTTAACCGCGCAGGCCAGCACCATATCTACCATCCTCTGGATGGCATGGTGTTGGCCTTTACTTGTGTGACTAATGAGATTGAAGTGTTGTTTGTTGTGAAAGTGGACTATTGTTAAGAATGTCGGCTCACGGGGTTGGTTTGTGACGTCGATAACCACGCTAAACCGCACATCATGGTGTGCAGCGGGCACGTGGGGAAGCATGCCACGCACCACCAGACGTGAGGCAGCTGCTTATTCGACGCAGACAATCAACCTCGTGGGCGGGCTTTTATTTGGTTCACATAAAAGGAGTTTCGTGGCACGCACGCGATTCACTCGGCGGCTGATTGCCATTGCACTGAGCAGCACAATACTGACCGCGACAATCGCATCACCTGAGGCAGGGTTGGCGCAGCCCGTCAATCCAGATGATTCGGAAATCGCCACGGCGGAAAGCAATGTGAACACAAACTCACGCAACGTCGCACAGTTGGCCAATACACTCAGCAACACCCAGAACGACATCAGTCGCCTGGAAAACGAAATGGGCGGATTGCGGGAAGCGGTCAACAAAGCCCTTGTTGACCTCCATGATGCTCAAGCATCCGCAGAGCAAGCCCGCCAAGCTGCCCGCGCCGCCCGCCAGGAACTCGACGACGTACAAAACCAGATGACCCAAGCGCAGCAGCGGCTCGACGAGTTTTCACGCTCTGCCTACCGCAAGGGTGCCTCCAATCCGGGCGTGTCAGGGGTCGCGGGGACCAAACACTCCAACGATGCCCTTGACCGGCAAACCTACCTACGCACCAACATTGCCAAGCAACGCGCCATCATCGACCACCTCGATCACCTGCGCACTGACAAAGCCAACAAGGAATCACAGCTGCGAGAAGCCAGCAAGTTGGCAGAACAACGCGAAGCGCAAGCTGCTCAGGCCAAAGAAGCGGCACAGAATGCCATTAATGAAAATTCTCGCCTGATTGAGCAGCGCACCGCATCTCTGAAAAATTTAATGGCGCAGCGCGACGACGCGCAGAAGAAGCTTGATGCCGCCAAGTCCACGTCCGACACGTTGAATAATCAGCGCAAGGAATATCAGGATTATCAGAAAGCCAAGGAAGAGCGGGAGCGTGCCGAAGCTGAGGCTGCAGCTGCGGAGAAAGCTCGCCACGATGCCGAACAAACCCAGGCTGATGCCCAGGCCCGTGCGGACGCCGAGGCGGACGCTGCGGCAACAGCAAACGACGCACATAAATCAGATGCTGAAGAGCGGGCGCGTACCGCCGCTGATGAGGCCGAACGTGCGCGCACTGATGCACAAGAAAAGACAACCCAAGCTCAGCAAGCGCAACAGCACCACGATGCTGCAACGGCCGCCGCGGCTGATGCGGCAGCCAAGATTGCCGAGCTATCACCGGATCACACCAATCTGGACAGCCCGTACCCCACGGACTTGGATGCTGACGATGCCACCATCGCAGCCTTGCAAGGCCCTCAACAGGACAACCAACAGGATGATGCGGCCACCGGTAGTAGCAGCTCCTCGCTGAGCACTCTCGACACCGTTACCAGCGATGCGTCTGCGAGCGTCAGCGGATCAAAGGAAGAGAAAATCGAGGCCGTCATTGCACGCGCACAGTCCCAGGTGGGGCTGCCATACGCTTGGGGCGGAGGTAACGCCAGTGGCCCGACTCAGGGTATCCGCGACGGCGGCGTTGCCGATTCCTTCGGCGATTACAATAAGGTCGGCTTCGACTGTTCCGGGCTAGTGCTGTATGCCTTCGCCGGTGTCGGCATTGCATTGCCACATTACACGGGTTATCAGTATGAACGTGGCACTAAATCTCACCGAATGAGATACAGCGCGGTGACCTGATTTTCTACGGCCCCAATGCCGAGGACCACGTGGCCATTTATCTTGGTGACGGCCAGATGCTGGAAGCTCCACAGTCTGGCTCTCAGGTGCAGGTTTCTCCTGTGCGGTGGACCGGTATGAGCCCGTATGCAGTGCGTTTGATCTAACTAACCCAACACCGCCGTGCGTGGTTCTCACTTGAAGGTCGGTGTTGGGTATTGTGTTCCCTATGCCTCCAACTTTTGATGCATTGTTATTTTTATCTTTTGGTGGTCCTGAGGGTCATGAGGATGTGCGTCCATTTTTAGAAAACGTCACACGCGGGCGAGGAGTGCCCCCAGAACGTTTGGATGAAGTTGAAGTGCATTACCACCATTTTGGTGGAGTCAGTCCTCTGAACGAACTGAATCGCGAGATCATCGCCAACGTTCAAGCGGAGTTGAAAGCCCAAGGGCTTGATCTGCCAGTGTACTTTGGCAACAGAAACTGGCACCCCCTCGCTGCAGATACCGCTGTCGAGATGGAAAAGGCAGGGGTGCGCCGCGCACTAGTGTTCGCCACCTCGGCGTGGGCAGGGTACTCAGGCTGCAGGCAGTACGACGAAGACATTGATGCTATGCGTCAGCATCTCAAGAATCAGGGGTTGAATGACATTGAGTTCACCAAGCTCCGTCAGTTCTATGACCACCCGCTCTATATCGAAGCAATGACGGAGGCCGTCCAAGAGGCTTTCGCCGATCTGCCAGACGACGTGTGCGACAACGCTAGGCTTATTTTCACCGCCCACTCTATTCCCATGTCTGCAGATCACACCTCAGGTATTGACGCCGACGGCGCACTGTACTCACGCCAGGTTCAGGAATCCGCAGCTCTGGTGGCTCAGCAGCTGGGAATCACAGAGTTCGATGTGGTCTGGCAATCCCGGTCCGGTCCTGAGCACGTGCCGTGGCTGGAACCGGACATCGTAGACCACGTCGCTGATATTCACTCCTCTGGTTATCCAGCGGCAGTTGTGTGTCCCATAGGGTTCATCTCTGACCACATTGAAGTGGTGTGGGATTTGGATTCGGAGCTCGCAGAGGAGGCGGAACAACTGGGCATGTACATTGAACGCACCCGAACCGCCGGACCAACTCCGCATTTCGCATCCATGGTGGTGGAGCTGGTCAAGGAACTTATCGACGCCGCCCCTCCACGCCGCCTCGGTACAGCACCGCTGAAAGGGTGCTCCGTTAACGGAGCACCCTGTGACACGCAGTGCTGTACTCCACCTCAGCGCTTGAGACGACCCCACTCGGCCACCGCGTAGTTCACAGCCGCGATGCGGGCGTGCCTGATCGGTCGGGTTAACGCCAATAACTCAGCATCAAGGCTGTGATCACCGCTGTAGCTGATCACAGCCTCAATGATGGCACTGATGTGGTCGGCTCGGGTAAGTAATTTTAGTGTTCGCTGTGGTGTGGCATCAGGCAAACCTGAAAGATCATAGGTGTCGCCCACCATACCAACGATGAGTCGCGGATTAGCGAGAGCATCGCTGCGGTAGCCGCGGGCGTCGATAAGCGTCGCGGCACGGCGGATAGCCTCGCTGAGCTCTAGGTCTGCCTCACCCGGGGTGGGAATATAGGGGCTTGGCAGAGCATCAGCGAGATGAAACCAACGGGGATTATCCAGCGGTGGAGTAATCACGATCTGCTCATTGGGGACGGGTGAGGCAAACACCAATGCTCCGCTGTGCTGGGCAGCCAGCGCGGCGTCGCTAACTGCGGGAAGGTGTGGCGCATCACCCGGACCCGGGAACTCCAGCCGCACAATGGGTTCGCCAGTGGGATTGTCCTCCAGCAGGGGAGAGGCATGACGGCGAAGGGCAGTAAACATATCCAAGGATGGCGCCCCACCGAGATCAATAAGGGCTGTTTCGGTGTCATCGTAGGATTCCAGCCCATACAGCCACGCGGCGATCCAAATGGCAGCGTTGTGCAAAGGCGTGTACACGTGTGATCGGAAATTCATGGCCGCGCCAGTTTAGCCGATAGGGTAGGAAACCATGAGCATCAACGATCCGTACGGTGGTGACATTTTCGCCGGGCACGCACGCAACAAAACCCCCGACTATCCAACTGTTCCCGCCGAACCCGGCCTGGTGGTAGAAGTACGAGCCACCGGATACGTTGGTGCTGTAGTGGGGTTTGAACGCACCTATGACGGGGATTTTGTTCGCCTTGAGGATCGTCATGGCGCGCAACACCTGTTCAAACTCCGCACAGGTGCCTTCATGGTCGATGGGCAGATCGTGTCGCTCACGCGCTTTGTGGCCAAACAACAGCCCGCCCGCTCCAACTCCGGCTCCCGGAAAGTCGCCGGTGTGCAAGCGAAAGTCGCGGCACCATCTCGAATCTGGGTTGAAGGCATCCATGACGCAGCGATCGTGGAGAAAGTCTGGGGCCACGACCTGCGAGTAGAGGGCGTGGTTGTTGAATACTTGGAAGGCTTGGACAACCTTCCCGAACGATTAGCGGAATTCCAACCAGGCCCCGGGCGCAGGGTAGGCGTGCTTGCCGACCACCTAGTGACAGGCTCAAAAGAAACACGCCTGACCGAACAAGTCGGGCCACATGTAGCCGTCACCGGACACCCCTTCATTGATATTTGGGCCGCAGTGAAACCAGAGCGACTAGGCATGCGTGCCTGGCCCGACGTTCCCCGTAACGAAGACTGGAAAACCGGAATATGCCGCAGATTAGGCTGGGGCGACACCCGGGAGGGGTGGAACCGGGTGTACGGGGCAGTGAATGGCTTCCGGGACCTCGATTCAACACTTATCGGCGCAGTAGAGCGCCTTATCGACTTTGTTACTATCCCAGAAGTTTCCAAGTCAGATCTTATGTAAGGCTATTTTTCCACGTATCCTTGAAAACGTGGGTGTATTTATTTGGTTGATTGCCGCATTGGTACTAGCCTGTGGCGAACTAGCGATTGGCGATTTCACGCTACTCATGCTCGCCGGTGGCGCATTAGCCGCCGCTGGTGTCTCACTTGCTCATGTGCCGACATGGGTTGAAGTCGTTGTATTCGGTGTGACATCAATCGGCATGATTTTCTCCCTACGCCCAATGCTGAGGAAAAGGCTGCTGACGGCCCCCACGTTAGATACGTCGGTGCAGGCTTTAGTGGGTGCCACCGCACCCGTGATTGAAACGGTAGACCCCCACGGGGGACAGATCCGCCTTGACGGGTCGATTTGGTCTGCCCGCAGCCTCGACCCCTCTGAAACGTTTGCTGTGGGCGACACCGTCAATGTCATCAGCATTGACGGTGCCACCGCAGTTATATGGAAGGCACAGTAATGACATTTGGAACAGTTTTATTCGGCGTCTTAATTCTGCTGATTGTTGTGGTGGTAGCTCGCTCTGTCGCCCTCATTCCGCAAGGTGAAGCCGCCGTTATTGAACGCCTTGGCAGGTATACACGCACGGTGTCTGGTGGGCTGACTTTGCTCATCCCGTTTATTGACCGTATCCGTGCAAAAGTAGATACCCGCGAGCGCGTGTTTTCTTTCCCACCACAAGCGGTGATCACCCAAGACAACCTCACTGTGGCCATCGACACGGTAGTGACATTCCAGGTCAACGAACCGGAACGCGCCATCTACGGCGTGGACAACTACATCGTCGGCGTGGAACAGATCTCCACCGCAACGCTTCGCGACGTCGTGGGCGGCATGACGCTGGAGGAAACCCTCACCTCACGCGAGGTGATTAACCGTAGGCTACGCGGCGAGCTAGATGCCGCCACCACCAAATGGGGCCTGCGCATCAGCCGTGTCGAACTCAAAGCTATTGATCCGCCACCATCCATCCAACAGTCCATGGAAATGCAGATGAAGGCGGACCGTGAAAAGCGCGCCATGATCCTTAACGCCGAAGGCCAGCGCGAGGCAGACATCAAAACCGCAGAAGGTGAAAAGCAAGCAAAGATCCTTGCCGCAGAAGGTGAAAAACATGCCGCCATCCTCGCCGCCGAGGCAGAGCGCCAAGCCGTGATCCTCCGTGCCGAAGGCGAACGCGCCGGGATGTTCCTCCGCGCACAAGGTGAAGCCCGGGCAATCCAGAAAGTCAACGCTGCCATTCGCGCAGCCCAAATCACCCCTGAAGTACTGGCCTACCAATATTTGGAGAAACTGCCGAAGATCGCCGAAGGCTCCGCCAACAAAGTCTGGGTGGTGCCCAGCCAATTTGGCGATTCCCTCGAACAATTCGCCAAGACACTGGCTAACAAAGACGACGACGGCATCTTCCGCTATGAACCCACCGAAGTGGACGCACGCACCCAAGAACTGGCGGACCAAGACGCAGACACCCAACACTGGTTCTCCACCGAATCCGACCCCGAAATCGCCGCCGCCGTTGCTGCAGCAAACGCAGTGGCCCAAAAATCGGTGGATTCCGAACCACCACAGGCACCTGTCATGCCATCACCGGAGCAACCCAACATCCCCGACGCCCAGTACGGGATAGAGAACTAACGCGCCGCTACAGTTCCTCGGCACGCTGCAACAGGTTCACCGCAAGGTGCCAACCCGCTGACTCAGCTTGCCACCCAGCCGCCTGGAGACGCTGCGACATCGCCTGCTTAGAGATGCCCAGCTCCTGGGCGGCTTCATTTTGGTTATACCCCGCCCGCATCAGCGAGGTTGCCTCCCGGCCCTCCAACGTGCGCTTAGACAACACATGCCCCAGCATGCAAACACCCCAGAAATATCAGCAGTGTAGCGCGCAGGATCAGCACCACGGGCATCAATACGGGCCTTCACCACCCCAGCCTTACCGAGTTTACCCACCGCAGCAGTGGCCAGCTTTCGAACGCGTTCCGCTGATTCCACACCGTCAGAACCCAGATGTTCCCGCCGATGAGGGATAACACCGATCCCCACCGACCACTCCGCCGCAGACAACAACGCCATCGTGGCATTAGTCACCGCCGCAGCACTGGCCACATTGGCGCACATGTCCTCCACATCAAGAATGTGAAACGCCTCAACACCATCAGTGGCGGCAAGTGCAGTAGCAAACCGCTGAACATAGTCGGCGCGTTGGATCTCGCGGCCACGATACCGAGCGTGCAAAGCGAACATTGACGAGGAAAAACCTTAACTAAGCGCGAATTTTCACTGATAATTCCGTTTAGTCTACCGTCTGGGCTTGATCAAGGGAGGAAACACGCGAATGAGTGTCTCACGCAACATCGCGCCGAGTTGGCAACCTGGAATCTACTGCAAGTCCCGACATGCCGAACACAAACAGCATAAGGCTGACCAGTAAAATCGCAGGATTTCCGGTGCCCGTCGCGGCGTCGCCAAGCAACACCGTCGCCATGGTTCCAGGGGCTGAGCCAAGAAGTGTTGCCATTGTAAACGCGCCCATCGGAACCGCGCTCAACGCCGCAGCGTAATTGAGCACACTAAATGGTACGGCAGCAATCATGCGCAACGACATGATGGCTAACCATCCCCGTGTGCGTAGTCGCTCGTTAATGCCAGACACGGCCGGGTGTGTCAACCGTGGCCGCATCCAATCGCCAAGCAAAAACGCACAATTAACAGCGATAACGCCGCCGAAACAGTGGTAGCTCCTAGTGCGATAACAATTCCCACAACCGGCCCAAACAACAGCCCGCTGGAAAATGTCATGATGGTGCGGGGGAGTGGAAGCTGTGTGATCAGGACATACAAGACAAAAAAGACCACAGCAAACCACGGGCCTGCGGCCACACTCCATGAACGCAGTAGATGGATGCTCGGAACATCTATGATAAACACCACCCCCACAAATGTGAGCAATACCGCAACAATCCCTAATTGCTTCACCCTTGAGAACCCTGAAAAACTCGCCCAAGCATCCCCACAAAGGGTAGCCAAAAAATCCCACAGCAACTGCAGTTTTGCTGAGCGGCCACGAGGCGTGGGTGTTGGTGAAGTACTCACCTGAATCAGGGTAGTCTCTGCGCTAGCTCATGGCGATATCGGCATATGTGATGGGGGTTTCTCGCACTAAGAGAAGGTTACGGGGGTTACACTGGTGAAAGATTGTGAGCAATCCGGTGACGGGTGTGCTCATGATTTGACTATAACTGGAGGAATTTTCAAGGTTTAAGGGGAGTAGGTCCGCTGTGACTGATACACAGTCTGGTGCGCCGAACACTCTGCCCGAGGATTTCGATGCCAAGCAGCAAGCCTGGTACAAATCCGTCGCTGGAGTGTTTGCCCGCGTACAAAAAAAGGATGTCGCAGACATCCCACTTGATGTATGGAAAAACTCATCAAGTCCACTTATGACGACATCGACATCAACCCGCTGTACACCCGTGCCGACGAACTAGACGAAGTCGCCGCCCCTGGCGTCTTCCCCTTCATTCGCGGCTCATACGTGTCCGATGCCTCGCGTGCCGGCTGGGGCGTCACCGAAACCTTCGGCACACACGGTACAGCCGCCGATGTCAACAAACTCATCCTGCACGCGTTGAACAACGGAACAACCAATGTCGTGCTCGACCTCACCGGTGATCTCAGCGCTGATGATCTGTCCACCGTGCTAGGTGATGTTTACCTCGACCTCGTGCCACTGCGTCTGCACGCCGGAACCGACACCGCAGCAGCTGCCACCGCACTCTATGCGCTTATCGACGCCGCCGGGGTCGCTGAATCCACCACCGTGGAACTCGGTGCTACCCCGCTGACCTCACGCGTCGACGGAAGCGACACAACAAGCCTCGACGATGCTATCGCCTTGGCCGTTGATGCGTCAGCCCGTCCAGGTGACGTACGCGCCATCATGATCGACGGTGTGGCATTATCCAACCAAGGCGCCACTGATGCCCAAGAAGTCGGCATGGCACTCGCCGCCGGTGTGGATTACTTGCGTGCCCTTACCGCTGCAGGTCTCACCCCGGAGCAAGCACTCAAGCAGCTGTCCTTCCGCTTCGCCGCCACCGACGAGCAGTTCGAAGAAATTGCCAAGTTCCGTGCAGCACGCGGACTCTGGGCACGTATCGCTGAAGTCGTTGGTGCGCCCGAAGCAGGCTCCGCACCCCAGCACGCCATCACCGCACCTGTGATGTTCAGCCAGCGTGACCCCTGGGTCAACATGCTGCGCTGCACAGTCGCAGCATTCGGCGGAGGCGTCGGCGGAGCAAGCGACGTCGAGGTACTACCCTTCGACTACGTCGTTCCAGGCGGAATGCCCGGTACCTCACGCACTTTCGCATCCCGCATTGCCCGCAACACCAACCTGTTGCTTCTGGAAGAATCCCACCTCGGCTTCGTTGTCGACCCCGCCGGAGGCTCCTTCTTCGTTGAAGACCTCACCGACAAACTCGCCGACAAAGCCTGGGCAGTGTTCACAGAGATTGAATCCCATGGCGGCTTCACTGCAGCCGTGGAATCCGGTGCCATTGCTACCGCACTCGATGCCTCCCACGAGCGCACCCGCGCAGACATCGCACGCCGCGCGAAGAAACTCACTGGCATCAATGAATTCCCCAACCTCGGTGAACAACCCCTCAGCGACGACCGCCGAGTTGAACCGCGCGGTATCCGCCGCTGGGCCGCGGAGTTCGAAGCACTGCGCAACCGCTCAGACGTCTACCTAACCGCCAAAGGCACACGCCCGCAAGCAGTACTCATCCCGCTCGGGCCACTGGCCAAGCACAACATCCGCACCGGGTTTGCCACCAACCTGCTCGCCTCCGGCGGCATCGAAGCTCTTAACCCCGGCCAAGTCGTACCAGGCACCCCTGAATTCGATACCGCTGCACAATCCGCGCCTATTGCCGTCATCTGCGGCACCGACGCAGAATATGGCGAGACTGGCGTCGAAGCCGTACAAGCACTACGTAAGGCAGGCGTCGAAACTGTACTGCTTGCCGGATCACCCGCATCTTTTGAGGGGGCAGAGGCAGCACCCGACGACTACCTCAATCTCAAAATCGACGCCGCAGCTACTCTTGCAGCACTGCTCGACAAGTTGGGAGCGTGAGAGGACACATGACCACCATCCCGAATTTCGCTGATATCCAGCGCACACCGGATACTGTCACCACAACCAGCGCCCCCAGCGCATCAGAACAGATCTGGTCCACCCCAGAAGGAATCGACGTCAAGCGCGTGTTTACCCGCGCTGACCGCGACGAAGCCGCCGCCGGAAACGACGAGCGTGCACCGCACCCCCTCGACTCCTTCCCAGGTATGCCGCCCTTCATGCGCGGACCATACCCAACCATGTACACCAACCAGCCCTGGACCATCCGCCAATACGCCGGATTTTCCACCGCAGCTGAATCAAACGCCTTCTACCGCCGTAACCTCGCCGCAGGTCAAAAGGGACTCTCCGTCGCCTTCGACCTAGCAACACACCGCGGCTACGACTCCGACAACGAACGAGTTGTTGGTGACGTCGGCATGGCAGGTGTGGCCATTGACTCCATCTTGGATATGCGCCAACTCTTCGAAGGTATCGACCTCGGCAGCGTCTCCGTCTCCATGACCATGAACGGTGCCGTCCTCCCGGTCCTGGCGCTCTACATCGTCGCAGCTGAAGAACAAGGCGTACCCCCGGAAAAACTTGCTGGAACTATTCAGAATGACATTCTGAAAGAGTTCATGGTGCGTAACACCTACATCTACCCACCGAAGCCATCCATGCGCATCATCTCCAACATCTTCGAATACACCTCGATGATGATGCCGCGCTTCAACTCCATCTCCATCTCCGGTTACCACATCCAAGAAGCTGGAGCTACCGCAGACCTGGAGCTTGCCTACACCCTCGCCGACGGTATCGAATACATCCGTGCCGGCATGGACGTGGGCCTTGACGTAGATAAATTCGCACCGCGTCTTTCCTTCTTCTGGGGCATCTCCATGTACACCTTCATGGAAATCGCCAAGATGCGCGCAGGACGTCTGCTGTGGAGCGAACTGGTGGCTAAGTTCGATCCCAAAAACCCGAAGTCCCAGTCGCTGCGTACTCACTCGCAGACCTCGGGTTGGTCGCTTACTGCGCAGGATGTGTACAACAACGTTCCCCGTACCTGCATTGAGGCAATGGCTGCCACCCAGGGACATACGCAGTCTCTGCACACCAATGCACTTGATGAGGCCCTGGCTCTGCCAACGGACTTCTCAGCCCGTATCGCCCGCAACACTCAGTTGCTTCTCCAGCAGGAATCCAACACGGTTCGCCCGGTCGACCCGTGGGCAGGTTCCTACTACATTGAGTGGCTGACCAATGAGCTGGCCAACCGTGCACGCGCCCACATCGAAGAAGTTGAGGCCGCAGGCGGCATGGCTCAAGCGACGATTGAGGGTATTCCGAAGCTGCGTATCGAGGAATCCGCCGCACGCACTCAGGCGCGCATTGACTCGGGCCGCCAGGCGCTGATCGGCGTGAACAAGTATGTCGTTGAGGAAGACGAGCAAATCGAAGTGCTGAAGGTGGACAACACCAAGGTGCGCGCTGAACAGCTTGAAAAGCTCGAACGCCTTCGCGCTGAGCGTGATGAGGAAGCTTGTCAGGCAGCTCTCGATGCTCTGACCGCTGCTGCTGCCCGCGAGGATAAGGAGGCTGGTGATCTTTCCCAGAACCTCCTGAAACTGTCGGTGGATGCAGCTCGCGCAAAGGCAACTGTCGGCGAAATTTCCTATGCGTTGGAGAAGGTTTTCGGCCGCCATGAGGCTGAGATCCGTACTCTGTCTGGCGTGTACAAGGAAGAGGTCGGAAAGGAAGGCACCGTGTCGAACGTGCAAAAAGCCATCGCCATGGCCGATGCCTTTGAAGCTGAGGAAGGTCGTCGCCCGCGTATCTTCATCGCCAAAATGGGGCAGGATGGCCACGATCGTGGACAGAAGGTTATTGCGTCCGCCTATGCCGACCTCGGCATGGACGTTGACGTCGGACCGCTGTTCCAGACTCCGGCCGAGGCTGCACGCTCCGCAGCGGATGCTGACGTCCACGTGGTGGGTGTGTCTTCCTTGGCAGCAGGTCACCTCACACTGGTGCCTGCTCTGAAGGAAGAGCTGGCCAAGCTGGGTCGCGAAGACATCATGATCGTCGTTGGTGGTGTGATCCCGCCAGGAGACTTCCAAGAACTCTATGACGATGGTGCGGCCGCCATCTACCCGCCCGGCACGGTGATTGCCGATTCAGCTATTGACATGCTGACTAAACTATCCGCCAACCTAGGTTTTGACCTAGACGTAGATGCCTAGATTCTGATTGTGAGGGATGCCTGACATGGCTGTTGATAACGAATACCTTGAGCACCATTTGGGCTCTCTCATGACCACTGCGGGCACTGACCTCGGGGATGTCACTGCGGTGGCCCCCGAGGTGGTTAAGCGGGCTCGTCGCCGAATTGATGTTGATGAGCTTTTCGACGCCGTGCGAGCAGGCAATCGCACGCACATTTCCCGCGCCATCACGCTGCTGGAATCCAGTGCGCCAGCACATCGAGTGCTGGCGCAGGAGCTGCTGGTTCGCCTGTTGCCCTTCTCGGGAAATGCCCTCCGAGTAGGCATCACAGGCGTGCCTGGCGTTGGCAAATCTACCTTTATTGAGGCCCTGGGTATGAAGCTACTGAAGGAAGGGCATAGAGTGGCTGTGTTGGCCATCGACCCGTCCTCTACGAAAACCCGTGGCTCTATTTGGGTGATAAAACGCGCATGGCCAAGCTGTCAGCGCAGGATGACGCGTTTATTCGCCCGTCTCCATCTGCGGGGACGCTTGGCGGTGTAGCTAAAGCCACCAGAGAATCGATGGTGGTGTTTGAGGCCGCCGGATACGACGTGATTCTGGTGGAAACCGTCGGTGTGGGCCAGTCCGAGGTTGCTGTCTCCCAGATGGTGGATTGTTTCACGTTTTTGGCACTGGCCGGTGCCGGCGACCAATTGCAGGGCATTAAAAAAGGTGTCCTGGAGATGGCTGATCTTGTGGCCATTAACAAAGCTGACGGTCCGAACCTGAAAAACGCCAAACGTGCTGCCCGCGAGCTTGCGGCGGCGATGCGTATGGTGCGCAGTGAGGACGGTCTGTGGCACCCACCAACAATGACTATGTCTGCTGTTGAAGGTGACGGTGTTGATGAGTTCTGGGACACCGTACAAAAGCACCATGAGGTGATGCGAGAATCCGGGACATTTGAGACTGTCCGTCGTGATCAGCAAGTGGGGTGGATGTGGGCGATGGTGCATGAAACACTGCTGCAGCGCCTGAACACTGACCCTGAAGTGAAAGAGGTCCGCAGTCTGGTGGAGGCTCAGCTTCGCCAAGGTCAAATCACTCCGACACTCGCGGCGGAACGTATTCTGACAGCTTTTGACGCGGCGAAGTGATGCCTACAACGACTATTCTTGCTCGACTGAGTACATTTGTTGTTTTCGGAACAGTCGTTATGGGTGCAGTCGTGTGCGCCACGAATTCCTCAGCATCATGTCCGAATTGGCCTGGGTGTTATGACGGGCAATTCACGCCGGAGTTTCAGCTTAACCCGATCATTGAGTTTGTCCATCGCGTTTTCTCAATGACCTGTGCACCCTTCGTGCTCGTCATGGGGATTTGCTGCGCAAACATCATGATCGCCGAGTGCGGTTGCTGCCATGGGTAGCTCTTGCTGGCGCACTTGGTGCTGGAATTTTTGGCATGTTTACCATTCTGACTGGATTATCACCAGTGGCCAGCATGATCGACTTGTGGTGCGCGCTTACTGCTTTGGTATGCATGGTGCTGACCACACGCCTGCTTTACGCAACACAGTTTGATGCTACACGCGCTCGCATTGCCGGATATGCGGTTGTGGGAGTGGCAGCGTTGTACGGAATGGGTGTCCTCGTGGCTGGTGATGGCTCTTTTACCCGCTGTATTGGTTGGCCATTGGGTTTTATTATCGACGCCGATCACGCGGCACCGCTGCAAATCCTGCGGGTAATTCTCGCTGTTGCCCTCATAGGTGTGTTCCTCTGGCTACGCTCGTTGCCAGTGCTGTTCGCGTTGGCAACTGAGCTTGTGCTGGGAATCGTCATTCGTACTTCTGGCCTGACGGATCTGCTGGGATCCTTGTATGGCGCTGTCGCGGTGTGCATTATTGTGCTTGCGGCGTGGCAGTGGGGCAATCACCAGTACGCGGCTGGGGCGTAGTCCTTAAGAAAACAGCCATACAGGTCTACCCCGTTTTCGCCGTCAACTATGGGGTGGTAGACACGGGCGGCACCGTCAATAAGATCTAGTGGTGTGTGAAAGCCTTTGCGAGCAAAACGTTCTTTAGTCACATGTGGGCGTTCATCGGTGATCCAGCCGGTGTCAACAGCCGTCATGAGGATCCTATCCTTGAACAGTTCTTCTGCGGATGTGCGGGTTAACATGTTGAGCGCTGCTTTGGCCATGTTTGTGTGTGGATGTCCTGGTCCCTTGTAGTCCCTGTGGAATATTCCTTCCATAGCGGAGACATTGACAATGTACTTCCGGCGAGCTGAGGGAGGCTTCCAAAGCGGGCCGGAGCCGGTTGATCAGTATGAACGGCGCAATGACATTGCAAAGATTGACTTCAAGCACCTCAATTGGGTCGATTTCACCCACCTTGGCTACCCACGAGTTATGGCTTACACGTTCAGGGAGCAATCCGCCTGCATCAACAGTGATGTTGGCAAGGAGCTCTCGGCCAATGGTGGCTGGTTCGATGGCACTTGGAATGGAGGAATCCCCAAGAATGCGCATGTGAACGTCCCTTTCGATGCCGCGTAGGGGCGTGCTCTCGGCGTCGACAAGGGCGGAATAGGCGCCGGGGGAGTGGCGAATGGTTTGAGCAGCGTTGTTGATCACTATGTCGAGTGGCTCTGTTGCGATGTCATCGGCGAGTGCTGCGACGTGAGCGGGGTTTCGAAGGTCAATACCCACAATGTGAAGTCGATCCAACCAGTCTGCCGAATCTGAAGTGGCACTGAAACGACGAGCTGCGTCACGCGGAAAACGCGTGGTGATGGTGAGGTTCGCGCCGTCGCGAAGTAGTTTCAACGCAATATGCATGCCGATCTTGGCTCGTCCACCAGTCAGCAGTGCCCGCCGACCATGAAGATTGGTGCCTGCATGCCGGTGAAAGTGATTGATTCGGGCGCAGCTGGGGCAGAGGAGGTGATAAAAGGAATCCACCTGGGTGTAGCGCTTTTTGCAGACATAACATGACTGCGACCGGTGGAGGATGCCGACGCTGCTAGCTATTGCCTGGGGGAGTTCGGCGGCACCGTCGTCAATGCGATCAGGGTGACCGGTTACGGTGGCGGCGATGATAGCAGCATCGTCAGCGCGTCGTTGCGCGCGTGCTGCTTCGCCCGTGGCGATTGCCCTGGCTTTGCGCAGTTTTTTACCTGCCTTGAGTAATGCGTTGACGGTGTGGTCGTTGTTGGATTGTGGATCGTCAGCGACCATGCGTGTGGCCTGGTCAAGGACCTTGAGGCAGATTTCCAGTTCGTGGGGATCGATAAGCACATTTAATGATAATAATCTAATCTGCTACCTGGATAAAAGTATTGATGCGGGAATTACAACTTTGATATTATCAATATAAATAATATTTCCTTATCGGAGGACTTTGCTATGACTACACTGCGCACGCTATCCGTTATTGCTGTTGCTGGACTTTTTCTCACGGGCTGTTCCTTAATCGGGGGTAATGGGGACTCGGAAACCACGACGGCAGCAAAAACAACTACAGCCGAAGTGACTACGTCAACCATCACGCAGACGGCAACCACAACAAGCTCGACTTCAACAAGCACAACAGCGACCACGTCGGAACCTGCCGGCAGCAGTGGATTCCATAACAGTGTCTTGGGAAGATGCCCAAACAAATTAGTGACATGACGCAGAGGAAGTTGGAAGTAAACAATCCTGAGGAGGAGGCGTCCGTCTTCTACAGAAACGATACGGAAGAAATGCGCGTACACGAATTTCTTGCCACGGTTGATGAGGGTAAAAGAGAAATTAAAGATTCCGAGAAAGATGAAGCGCGGCATGACTTCGTGGATAGTTACACTGAAGGAAAATCATTCGCATCAACCCGACAAGAAGTTTCGGCATCTGGAATGGATTTCAGCTGCGCAGAGGGTAATAACACCGAAGAGAAATATTATGAGGCCGGTTGTTTTACGGTCTACAGAGGTCGCGTCATGAACTATCAACGGCATGATTCCACGCCTAGGTCACTTGAAGAGCAGAAGCATCGCACGGCATCCTTGGCTAAGGAAGTTGGAGAAGCCCTTGCATCACTCCCCAATTAATAGGCAAAAACCAGAAGCCATACGGCTTCCGGTTTTCATTTGTGTCCGGAGGGGGGGACTTGAACCCCCACGTCCGTTAATAGGACACTAGCACCTCAAGCTAGCGCGTCTGCCATTCCGCCACCCGGACCGGGCAACCATGTTGGTTGGGCACTGAAATACTGTATCCCGTTCGGTGCTATATTGCCAAATCTCCACGTCATGTGGCACTTCCTGCACTGATCCGTTAGGTTGGTGGAGTGAGTTTTACAGAACCCAAGAAACTGCGACGGATGCCAACGTGGTCTTGGTTCGCCCCCGTCACACCCCCTGAGGAACCAGATCTTATTCCTGTAGGATCCTGGCGTAGCAATAAACAAGCTGCGTGGGACCTCTTGTTTTCCTTTAAAAAAGTCAGCTGGTTGAGTATCGCCCTCATTATGGTCAATACGATCATTGGCTCGCTGATTTCTCGCATTATTGGTAATGCGACACAATGGGTTTTCGGTTCCGGCTCTTTTGGTGATGTTCTCTGGCCAATGACCCTCGTGACCGTGTTGCTTTTTGCCACCGCTGCGGGTGAAGCCACCGCTGATGCGTTGACCGAGCTTGGTTCTGCGCGGACAGTTCATCGTCTCCGCCTGGAACTTACTCGACGTTTGATGCGTGCACCGGCAGTGCGGGGCCTCACTCCGGGTGCCATTCTTAACACAGTGGATGAGGACTCTGACCAGCTCGCAAAACTCAAGGAAATTCTTAATTTTCCAGTGATGATGCTGGGCTTTCTCACCGGAACCATCCTTGTTCTCATACCGATATGGTGGCCGCTAGCTGTGCTCATGGTCATTGGTGGCGCTGCCACCATGTGGGCCTCAGCACTCACTGCACGGCCGATTGGACGAGTTTCTTCACGTCGCCGCGAGGCTGAGTCGCAAGCCGTGGCACTGGCCACCGACTTTGCCCAAGGTTCCCGCGTTGTCAAAGGGCTTGGGGCTGTATCCGCTAGTCAGGCACGTTTCGATGCTGCTGTGGACTGCTCCCTTGAGCTTATGCTTACCGACGCTCGCGTCAGCTCACTTATGACCTTCTACCGTCAGCTTGTCCCAGCTGTATTTCCCTTATTGTTGTTGGTTATGCGGGATGGCTCACCAACGGTGGAACTATCAGCACAGGCGACTTCGTTACGGTTACGTTGTTGGCTCCACCTTCACTGACTGTGATGGGGCATTCCCTTGGTTTTCTCACCGACTCCTGGGCACGCGGTACCGCCTCTGCAGGCCGGGTCCGCACTCTTATTGATGTCACTGCGGACACTGACGATGGACCTGAACCCTGCGGCGTCGATACGCAGCAGGCTGGCCTGGTTGTGCTTTCTGCAACAACCTCTGCTGGGAGGGAAGCAGCACAACGCTATACTGCCAACCTCAACGCACTCCGACCGCCACATGCTGTCAACGTTTTTGAAGGCACCCTCGCCGATAACATCAACCCTTCCGGCGATATTCCTGACGATGTTGTTCGGTCGGCTCTTGATGCCGCAAGCTGCGATGATATTGTTCATCGTCTTGGCGGATATGGTGACGATGGCAGCCTGCCCACTGCGCTGATTGGTGAGGCTGGTTTGAACCTGTCTGGCGGGCAACGCCAACGGATAGCCCTTGCTCGTGCCTAGCTCATGATGCACATGTCCTTATCCTTGATGAACCGACCACCGGTCTAGACACCGTCACCTTGGACAACGTTGCGCAGGCTGTGGCTGAGCTTCGCCGTGATCGCACCACCTTTGTGATCACCACCAGCAATGCGTGGAAATCTGTTGCTACTACCATCCTCTCTGATGAGGAGCTACTCAACACATGAGCGCACCACTGACTCACGATGCTCTCCGCCCGACAACCTTGATGCAATCACTACGGTTTCTGCGGAGTTTGCCTTCGCGCCCGTCCTTAGGCTGGTGGATAATCTTCCTGGGAACACTGGGCGTAGGAAGTTTGTCTGTCACTATTTCTTCAAGTGTGCTTGGAAACGCTGTGGAAATTTTTCGTGGTGGAAGCCTTCCCATCATTGGTAGGGGATCGCAGGCATTTGTCTCCGTCATCATCATTGTTGCCGTACTTCTCTTGACCGAAAACATTGGTCGCGTGTTCGCTTCCTATACTCTCGTATCAAAATCCCGCGTGATGAGTGTTGATCTCCGCCGTGCCTGCATGACCGCTACGCTGCGGGCACCAATTCCAGACATCATGGAGCTCGGAACAGGTAACGTCATCACCCGCCTGACCAAAGACGTAGATTCCGTCGTGCGCATCGTCAACTCGATCGGCGTTCGCGCTGGCACTACCATTGTGATGCTTTTGTTTACCACCATCACACTGATTATCACCGACTGGCATTACCTCATTATCATCGCGTTGATGGGCTTGCTGATGTACCCTTTCGTTCGCTCAACAGTGCGTGCCATGCCTGCCGCGACAAACCTTATGTCTACCGCAGAAGCGCGACGAAACAACCTCCTCCTTGACACTATCCGCGGTCTGGATACTATTCGCGCACTTCGTCTCCATGATTGGGCACATGGCAGGACACGGAAAGCCTCGTGGAACGCGGTCCAAGCCAAGGCAGATTGCATTCCATTGTTTAACCGGCTCATTTTCCAAGGAACCACCTGCTACGCCGTGCTTGTCGTTGGTGGTTTTGTTATGTCAGCGTGGTTAGCCAAACAGGGGAGCATCTCAGTTGGCTCGGCCGTTGCCGCTACGATTTTGATTAGCCGCTTGGAAATTCATATTTTCAACCTTCTGTTCTTTGCTGGTGACATTCAAGATGCCGTGACCAGCCTCGGCCGTGCTGTCGCACTCGCCGAACTCGGCGAACACATCACCACAACCGCCGAACCCGACGACCTTAACGACAACCCCGATGTCACCGTCACTAACCTCAGTTACGCCTATCCGGGTGGCGCCCCCATCATTGATAACCTCAGCCTCACCCTTAAAAGAGGAACAACAACCGCCCTTGTTGGTGCGTCAGGTGCTGGCAAATCAACACTCGCTGCGCTCATCGCAGGATTGCAGCGCCCACTATCAGGCAACATTGTGGTGGGCGGCGTTGATACGAACACCGTGCCAGACACGTGGACCGCCCGAAACGTTTCTCTGATCAGCCAGGAAGTTCACCTCTTTTCAGGCACACTACGCGAAGATCTTCGCATGGCGGCACCCAACGCGAGCGACGACGATCTACTCACCGCACTTGCGTCCGTGGGCCTTGAGGCCAGCAGCGCAGAATGGGATCGCTGGCTACCACAAGGACTCGACACACCCGTCGGCGCTGGTGCGCCAGAACTCAGCCCAGAAATCCAGCAGCAAATTTCGCTTGCCCGCATCGTCCTACTCAACCCACCGGTGCTCATCATGGACGAAGCCACCAGCGAAGCCGGAAGTGACAACGCCCGCGCTCTCGAACACGCAGCCAGCACAGTCGCCCGTGGGCGTACATCACTAGTGGTTGCCCACCGCCTCGACCAGGCAGTAGTTGCTGACCGCATTATTCTCATGGATCACGGCCGCATCATCGAAGATGGCACTCACGACGAACTTTTAGCACTGAACGGCCGCTACGCGGAGCTCTTCCACAGGTGGAGTAAATAAGGTAAAACGGACACCATGACACACTATGCAGACGACCCACGATTCCCAGGCCCAGACCCCTACGCGCCGCTGAAAGACCTTCCCAGCTTCACCCTCACCTCCACCGACTTCAGTGACGGCGACAAGATCTCCGAACTACACATCGGTGGGAGCGATATCTCACCACAGCTTTCCTGGTCTGGCCTGCCAGAAGGGACACAATCCCTTGCCGTTACCTGTTTCGACCCCGATGCGCCAACACTATCCGGATACTGGCACTGGGCAGTCTTCAACATCCCTGCTGATGTGACCGAACTGCCCACCGGTGCAGGGTCTACCGCAAACGCTGGAATTGACGGTGCCATTACTCTCCGAAACGATGCTGGCATGACAGCCTATTTTGGCCCCCAGCCGCCGGCAGGCCATGCGCCACACCGCTACCTTTTCGCTGTCGATGCTGTCGACGTGGAAAAACTAGACATAGACCCCAATGCGAGCCCCACGGTGCTGAGCTTCAACCTGCACTTCCATTCACTAGGTCGAGCAATTCTCTGGGGCTGGTACGAAAACCCCTAGATACTAGCTAGGTACTAGGGTTCTGCCAATGCAGCCCACAGCCCACAGCCTCTGAAATCGAGGAAAAGCCGTGGTGCCTCAGTTGTGCGGCAATACCCAAGTGAATATCCCGAATCCAATCCAAGCCACCATAGATCATGCCCGTGTAGCCCTGCAGAAGACTAGCGCCGTTAGCGATGCGCTCCCACGCCTGTTCTGGTGTGCTTATTCCGCCGACGCTGACCAGCACCAGTTGGCCACCAACCCGACTATATAAGCGTTTCAGCACTTCCAATGAGCGGGCTGCGACCGGGGGGCCGGAAATGCCGCCGGCACCCATGGCCTCCACCTCACGGGTATCCGTCACCAAACCATCCCGCGAAATCGTGGTGTTGGTGGCCACAATACCTGCCAGTCCTAAGTCCACCGCCAAGTCTGCGACGGCATCCACATCTTCATCGGACAAGTCAGGGGCGATTTTCACCAGCACTGGCACGCGAGTGGATTCCTGCACCGCAACCAAAATCGGGCGCAGGGATTCCACTGCCTGAAGATCCCGGAGCCCCGGGGTGTTAGGGGAGGAAACATTCACCACCAAAAAATCAGCCAAGTCACCCAGCAGTGATGCCGATCTGCGGTAGTCCGAAACGGCCTGTTCAGCGGGGACGACCTTTGTTTTTCCAATGTTAATGCCGATAACATCGCGCGACCGCCTGCGTCGCAGATTGTCCGCCACCGCAGCGGCCCCCTCGTTGTTGAATCCCATGCGATTCAAAATCGCCTTGTCACGTGGAAGGCGAAACAATCGGGGAGTGGGGTTACCGGGCTGGGGCGATGCTGTGACAGTTCCCAACTCTGAGTACCCAAACCCCACAGCAGTCCAGACGTCAGCGCAGGAGGCATTTTTATCAAAACCTGCAGCGAGACCCAGCGGACGGGGGAAAGTCACCCCAAAAACCTCTTGCGACAAGATGGGATCTTGCACCGCAAGCTTTTTTGAGAGAACACGATTAAGCGGCGACGCGAGCTGCAGGGCACCCAATCCGTTTACCATCAGGTGATGGATACGTTCAGGGCTCAACATGAACATAACTTTCAACGCTGCAGCATAGGCTTTAGTGCGAAACGGGTGGTGCATGACCTTATCCTTCTGAAAGAGCCGCGCTCACCACGTCGGCTGGAATGATGGAGAGACCTTCTGATGCAGAAGCGGTGACCAACGCGCCGTCGTTACGCGCGCTCATGGAGTTGATGTTGGCGGCGGAGGGAAGCGAGCCCTTTTTTACGGGGACTCCGGAACTAATATCGTAGGCGGCCAGGGTGTTCGTGCCTGTGGAGGACACCCACACCACCTTGTTCTTTTTGTCCCAGGCCAGCGCGTAGGGGCTCCGGTCAACTGGATGAAGTTGGTGAAGGCGAATAGCACCGCTTACCGTATACACCGCAAGTTGATCGCCAGTGGTGTCGGATGCGAACACAACATCGTCCTCGCCGGCGGCCAGACTACCTACCCCAAGACCGACCCGCAACGTCGGACCCGGCTTGTTGCTTGTCCAATCCACGCCATGAATGGTGGTGTCTTCCTTATTAATCAGTGCCACGCCATCGGGATTGCCGTTGTGGGGAACACTGACAATCTTGGTTGTTTTATCGGACACGCGGAAGGTATCTACGGTGCCGGACGTTCGGAATACAGACACATCTCCAGAGGTGGATGACCCTGCCACAATCTCACCCGAGGTGGTCATTGTGGCTGTATCCATTGGCTTGTCGGTTGTGCGTGCATTATCCAATGTGGGGTTGGCGGCATCAATGCTATAAATCGTGGTCCCACATGCGACGATAAACGTTGATCCTTGCGCACTTAGGTGCCCGCACTCGCTGGGTATAGAAAGCGATGGTGCTTCGCCTGCAGCAATGGTCTCCTGCGTTCCCACCAGCAGACCATCTGGAGTGCGGACTGCGAGCACATCACCAGCCACGGACGTGTCAGTCGCGCTCGCGATACCTTCGACGCGGTAATCCTCAGACCCAGAGCGTGGAGATTCCGCAGGTGTGGCGTTTCCCATGACAATGGCTTCACCATCTGAATTTTTTTCTGGAGTCGAACAACTCGCCAGCATGATGGTCGCCACGGCTGACAGGGCACATGCTGCCACTTTGTGTCGCATAGTCACGAAGTAAAGATTATCAGAGCTGTCTAGCTCGAAATATCATCAAGCGCATCCAAAATAGCGCGTGGAAGCCGGACTTTTTCGCTGTCAATGATTTCGTTCCATTGCTCCGGGTGCCGTACCCCCACGATGGCTGCGGTCACCCCGGCGCGATCCCGTGCCCACACCAGTGCTGTTGTTGCTGGAGAAATACCCAGCCCTTCGGCGGCGGTGCACAGGGCGTCGACAATGCTGAGGCTGCGTTCATCCAGGTAGCCCTGTACCTCCGCGTTGCGATGTCCGTTTGCCCCGCGCGAGGTTGAAGGAATATGCGACTGGTATTTCCCTGTGAGTACCCCCTGAGCGAGGGGAGCGCCCGCGAAAAAACCCACGCCAAGGTGTTGGGTCGCAGGAAGCAGTTCCTCTTCGGCGCGGCGAACCAACAGATTATATTCGTTTTGTGCAGCGACAATGGGGCGTGCCGACGCTGCGGCATGGTTGGCGGCGGCGTGGGTGACGGCCAGCTGCCAGCCGGAATAGCCCCGCACACCGGTGTAGCGAACCCGACCAGTGCGAACGGCATAGTCCAAGGTGTCGGCCACCTCCTCAGGTGGTGTTTTGCCGTCCCAGAAGCCGACGCTCCACAGGTCTAAATAATCAGTGCCCAGGACGCTGAGCGTGTTGTCGAGGGAAGCGATCAGATGCCTGCGAGAGCAGTCCACGCGACGGCCCAGGGGTAGCGTAGGATCTACCCCGGCTGCGGAAGAGATCACAAGGTCTGTGCGAGATACCTCACGCGACAAAAGTGTTCCGAGGATTCCTTCAGCGCGGCCACCTGCGTAGGCCGGTGAGGCGTCGATAAGCGTGCCACCTGCGTCGATAAAGTTGCGCAGGATGGTGGCGGTGTCTTCTTCGGGGGTGTCGGCGCCCCAGGTGGATGTGCCGAGGCCCAACCGGGACACTCGCAAACCGCTCGCGCCTACCATTCGTTGTCTCACATCAATACAGACTAGTAGTACCGTGGTTCAGGTGAGTTATTTGAACACCCTCGCGGCGGCTGATGTTGCGTCAACGGACATGAGCTGGGCGCAAGTTATTGTTTTATCTATCGTTCAGGGGTTGACGGAGTTTCTACCCATTAGCTCCTCTGGCCACATTCGGATTATGTCCGAGTTGTTCTGGGGACATGACGCTGGGGCATCGTTTACTGCCGTGATCCAGCTGGGAACTGAGATCGCTGTGCTGGTCTTTTTTGCGCGCGATATTTTCAGTATTGCTGTGGACTGGGTGCGTGGCCTGTTCAATAAGGACGAGCGCAATTTCAACTACCGCATGGGGTGGATGGTTATTGTGGGCACCATTCCGGTGTCTGTGCTGGGTTTCCTGGGCAAAGACTACATTCGTGAAGCCCTGCGCAACCTATGGATCACCGCAACGGTTCTGATCCTGTTCTCCTTTGTATTTATTCTCGCCGAGCGCATAGGCTCGAAAAAACGCGGCTACGACGATTTGACCATGCGCGATGCCATTGTGATGGGTCTTGCACAGTGCCTGGCTCTCATCCCCGGCGTGTCACGCTCCGGCGGTACCATTTCCGCTGGCCTGTTCGTGGGACTCAACCGTGAAGTTGCCGCCAGGTTTAGCTTCCTGTTGGCCATTCCCGCTGTGTTTGCATCAGGTATTTTCTCTCTCCCTGACGCCTTTGCGCCTCAAGCAGGCCAGGCGGCATCGGGCGCGCAGCTGCTGATCGGTTCGGTCATTGCCTTTGCTGTGGGTTACGCCTCTATCGCGTGGTTCCTGAAGTTCGTGTCCTCCAACTCCTTCTCCTGGTTTGCGGTTTATCGTATTCCCGCAGGTCTCGTGGTGATGGCGCTGCTCGCTGCGGGTATCCTCGCCCCCTAACCAGCTTATCGACGCCCCGAACGCTAAAGTAGTGGGCATGCATTCTTGGCCCCAGCCTTCCGTGCCTTCTGTGGGAGGCACCCTGTAGCATTGCAGCTTTTCGACACCGCTGATGCCGCACTAAAACCCGTGGCCGTCTATGACGGTGGAGCAGGTATGTACGTGTGTGGCATCACCCCTTATGATTCAACGCATCTGGGGCACGCTGCAACCTACCTCACTTTTGACTTAATCCACAGAATACTGCTGGATAATGGGGTATCTGTGCGCTTTGTCCAAAACATCACCGACGTAGATGATCCGCTGTTTGAACGCGCAGCCCGTGACGGTGTGGACTGGCGTGAACTCGGGGAAAGCCAGATCAACCTGTTCCGCTCCGATATGGAAGACCTGCGAGTCATCCCACCCCACGACTACGTGAGCGTGACTGACTCTGTTGATGAGGTTATTGACATGGTGAGCGCTCTTCTTGCAATCGGCGCAGCCTATGTGGTTGATGACCCCGACCATCCCTGACATTTATGCCTCCATTGACGCTACGCCGCAGTTCGGATACGAATCCAACTACAGCCGCGATGTGATGGAACAACTCTTCGCCGAACGTGGTGGCGACCCCGACCGTCCTGGCAAACGCGACCCCCTTGACGCGTTGATCTGGCGTGCAGCCCGCGATGGCGAACCTGCTTGGGATGCACCATTCGGTGCGGGGCGTCCCGGCTGGCACATTGAATGCTCTGCCATCGCAAAAAACCGCATTGGCTCACACTTTTCCATCCAAGGTGGTGGAAGCGACCTGATCTTCCCACACCACGAATTTTCCGCAGCCCATTTCGAAGCAGCAGTTCCTGCCAAGCGCATGGCAGACCACTATGTGCATGCCGGGATGATTGCCCTTGATGGCGTAAAAATGAGTAAGTCCCTGGGGAATCTTGTCTTTGTGTCGCGATTGACTGCGGCTGGACATGACCCAGCTGCCATTCGACTCGGGGTCTACGCTGGACACTACCGCAGCGACAGGGACTGGTCCGACGTGGTGCTGCATGATGCGGAAGAACGCCTTGCGCGCTGGCGAGCTGCCGTTCATCTTTCTTCTTCTGAAGAAGCCGCACAGGAGCTGGTGCGGACCGTACGCATGCACCTAGCCAATGATCTGGATACCCCCTCCGCCTTGGCAGCGGTTGATGGATGGGTAGACACACTTTCTGGCGACGGCGACGGTGGGGAAGTAGTGACTCGTGCCATTGATGCTTTGCTTGGGGTGAAGCTATGAGCAATTTTGCTGAGGATTTCATCGCCGACTTAGAAACCTATGCAACCGGTTCTTACCTACGCGATAATGAGAAGGAGCACTGGACGCAGCCTTATGATCCCTCAGTGTTGCCGCAGCTCAAGGCTTTGATCAGTGCATTTTCCAACAAGGTGGCGATGGATCCTGATGCTGCGGTGGTGGCTGCGGCTGACTTTATTCAAAAAGTCAATGACTTCAACCATGCCCACGGCTATGCAGTCATTGAGCACGAAGAGGAAAACGAATTACAGGGCTTCATCCGCTCCACACTCTATAGCGCTGGTGTAGAGGACGAAGCCCTGAAAACACTTCCAGAGTTTGAATAGATTTATCGTTTCAGCGGCATTCCTGCTGCGTCCTTGTCGTAGCCGCCGGCACCAATGATGATCATGATGAACTCCACGAATCCCCACAGGGCGACTGCTGCCACCACGAGACCTCCGATGACAATGATCGACGTGACGAGGCCAATGACCATCAAGCCTAGTTGGAGGACTCCCTTTTTGGTGTAGCCAAGGTAGAAGTTATGAGCACCAATGGCGCCAAGGAAGAATGCCAGGGCAAGGGCAACAATCCACGACTTTTCACCTGCTGGAGTCAGGCCAGCAAAAGGCTGAGCAGCTTTATCCAGGAAAGATGCATTAGGGTTAGGGGCAGTCACAATATCTCCTTGTAATGTGGACCAAACTATATCTTTTTCCGTCTGATAACGATACCGAGTATCACGTCAGAAGCAAAACTAGAACATATCATCGATAGAGATTTTGCTGTATGTGGCTTGCCTTCTGTAGGCAAGCTGCGATGAAGCTGCAGCTAGGGCTTATTTTTCTCAGTGTTACGTAATTTTCTAACCTACCCTAAAATGGGGGTGTCTCGTAATTTGGGGTGGAGTGTTTCTGTGAATCTTTATCAACGTGTCAACGAAACTGACTGGTCGTAGCACAGCTATGTGTACCAAAGTCTCCTTACCGCTCCTCTTTCTAGCCTGAACCATGCCAAACTCCTGCGGATATGGCGGCGCGTCGCTGAATGAGGAGGGGCGAACTACCCCTAAACCCAAAAACGTACTAAGCTGTCTGGTCGATGATTACGAAAACTGGTTTCCTTGATGCCCTTTCCTCCCGTGTTTTGATTGGTGACGGCGCGATGGGTACGCAACTACAGTCGTTTGACCTGGACGTTGATAAGGATTTTCTAGGTCTTGAGGGCTGTAATGAAATCCTCAATGACACGCGACCTGACGTTTTGCGGCAGATTCACCGCGCGTATTTCGACGCGGGTGCCGATGTGGTGGAAACCAACACTTTTGGCTGTAATCTGCCGAACCTCGCGGACTACGGCATTGAAGATCGCTGCCGCGAACTCGCCTTGAAAGGCACGGCCCTTGCCAGGGAAGTGGCTGACGAGTATGAAGAGAAATTTGTGCTGGGCTCAATGGGGCCTGGGACGAAGCTTCCGTCACTGGGACACGCTCACTACGAGGATCTGAAGCGCTACTACAAGGAAGCCGCACTGGGCATGATTGAGGGAGGTGCTGACGGCATCCTCATTGAAACTGCCCAGGACTTGCTGCAGGTCAAAGCGGCAGTGTTGGGGTGTCACGAGGCGTTTGATGAGCTTCAGATAGCCCTCCCCATTGTTTGTCACGTTACTGTTGAAACAACCGGAACGATGCTGTTGGGGTCGGAAATCGGTGCGGCACTCACGGCTCTGGAACCGCTGGGCATCAACATGATTGGTTTGAATTGCGCCACCGGCCCCCACGAGATGAGCGAGCATCTGCGCTATTTATCCCAACACGCCTCTATCCCGGTGTCCGTGATGCCGAATGCTGGCCTGCCGATTCTTGGTAAAAACGGCGCAGAATACCCGCTGACCCCCAGTGAATTGGGCGACGCCCTGCGCACATTTGTCAACGATTATGGTCTTGCGCTGGTGGGGGGCTGTTGTGGCACTACCCCTGAGCATATTAGGGCGGTGAGGGACGCGGTCGTCGATGCACAGCAAGCACAGCGCACGCCAACTGTGGAAGATAATGTGTCCTCGCTGTATGCGACGATGCCGTTGACACAGGATACGGGCATTACCATGATTGGTGAGCGCACCAACGCCAACGGTTCGAAGGCGTTCCGGGAGGCGATGCTGGCGGGGGACTGGGAAACGTGCGTAGATATTGCCAAGCAGCAAACCCGCGACGGTGCCCACATGCTGGATTTGTGCGTGGACTATGTGGGGCGTGATGGCCGCGCGGACATGGCGCAGCTCGCGGGCTTACTGTCCACCAGCTCCACCCTTCCCATCATGATTGACTCCACCGAACCCGCTGTCATTCAAACAGGCTTGGAGCACCTGGGCGGGCGGTGTGCAGTGAACTCCGTCAACTTCGAGGATGGCGACGGCCCCGACTCCCGTTACCAGCGCATTATGCGGCTAGTTAAGCAGCACGGGGCTGCTGTGGTGGCATTGACCATTGATGAGGAAGGCCAGGCGCGTACCGCCGACAAGAAAGTCGAGATTGCAACCCGTCTAATTGAAGACATTACTAAGACGTGGGGCCTTGACCATAACGATATTATTGTGGACTGCCTGACATTTCCCATTTCCACAGGTCAGGAAGAAACCCGGCGCGACGGCATTGAAACCATTAATGCCATTCGCATGCTGAAGGAAAGTATCCCCGCGTACACACAACACTAGGTCTTTCTAACATTTCCTTTGGGCTGAATCCTGCCGCACGGCAAGTGCTTAATTCGGTGTTTCTGAATGAGTGCATCGAAGCTGGCCTGGACACTGCCATTGCGCATTCCTCCAAGATCCTTCCCATGAATCGCATTGACGAGCAGCAGCGCGAAGTTGCGCTCGATATGGTGTATGACCGTCGTACTCCCGACTATGATCCGTTGCAGAAATTCATGGAACTCTTTGAAGGGGTTTCTGCAGCTGACGCTAAAGATGCGCGCGCCGAAGCCCTTGCCGCCATGCCCCTCTTTGAGAGGCTAGCGCAGCGTATTGTTGACGGCGAAAAGAATGGTCTGGAAACCGACTTGGATGCCGGCATGGCTGAAAAATCACCCATTGAAATTATTAATCAAGACCTTTTGGGCGGCATGAAAACGGTTGGTGAACTCTTCGGTTCCGGTCAAATGCAGCTGCCTTTCGTGCTCCAGTCGGCGGAAACAATGAAAACTGCTGTTGCCTATCTAGAAAACTTTATGGAGGCCACTGATAATTCCGGCGGTAAAGGTAAAATTGTCCTTGCTACAGTCAAGGGTGATGTGCATGATATTGGCAAAAATCTGGTCGATATTATTCTATCCAATAACGGCTATGAGGTTGTGAATTTGGGAATTAAGCAGCCCATTTCCACCATTATTTCCGCCGTTCGCGACCATAATGCCGACGTGGTGGGCATGTCTGGTTTGCTGGTGAAATCCACGGTGATCATGAAGGAAAACCTGGAGGAAATGAACACTGCGGGCGCATCGGACATTCCCGTGCTGCTGGGCGGCGCCGCGCTGACCCGTACCTATGTGGAAAACGACCTCACCGATGTGTATCAGGGTGATGTGCACTACGCCCGGGACGCGTTCGAGGGCCTCCGGCTGATGGACGACATCATGGCAACCAAACGTGGCGAACTAGTCATCGATCCTGCCGCTGAGGAAAAGAAGCTGCAGCGCAAGGCCCGGCATGAGCGATCCCGCAGGATTGCCGCTGAACGCAAAGCTGCCGCAACTCCCGTGGAGATTCCCGCGCGTAGCGACGTCGCGACCGACACTCTGTGGCCACCCCACCGTTCTGGGGAACTAGGATTGTCAAAGGCCTCTCGCTGTCCGACTACCTGCCATTTTTGGATGAACGCGCCCTGTTCATGGGGCAGTGGGGGCTGCGGGGCACCCGCGGTGCCGATGGCCCCTCCTACGACGACCTCGTGGAAACCGAAGGTCGCCCCCGTCTGCGTTATTGGGTCGATCGCCTGAAATCCGAAGGCATTCTCAACCACGCTGCGGTGGTGTACGGCTACTTCCCGGCAATCTCCGCAGGCGATGAGGTGCTGGTGCTAGAGTCGCCAACTCTCGACGCCCCGGTTCGCGCGCGTTTTCCCTTCCCGCGACAACAACGCGGACGCTTTCTTAATATTGCCGACTTCATTCACTCTGACACAGTTGACGTCTTGCCATTCCAGCTGGTCACCATGGGGCAGCCCATCGCTGACTTTGCCAATACGCTGTTTGCCAACAACGAGTACCGTGATTACCTGGAAGTTCACGGCATGGGGGTGCAGCTCACCGAAGCACTTGCCGAGTACTGGCATGCCCGCATCCGGTCAGAGCTTGTCCTTGATGACGGAACCGTAGGTGACCACGACGCCACCGACACAAAGCGCTTCTTTGACTTGGACTACCGTGGTGCGCGGTATTCCTTTGGTTATGGCTCCTGCCCCGACCTGGAATCACGCCGCACCATGGTGGATCTGCTGCAACCACAGCGCATTGGTGTCGAATTGTCTGAGGAACTGCAGCTGCACCCTGAACAATCAACTGATGCGTTTGTTCTCTACCACCCTGAGGCGACGTACTTTAACGTCTGAGGTATGTCTTTGGGGTGTCGTAGGTGGTGTAGTTTTTCTGCGGGTATTTGGTCAAGTATTTCAGGTAGGTGACGGCGATAGCCTATGACCCATCGCCAGAATTCCCAGTTTTCATGACCGCGCCGCAACGCCCGCCAAGCGCAGAGCCATAAAGGGGAAAGTCAAGGACCACCACGGCGTCGGCACGTGCGACACGGGGAGCGAGATTGTCATAGGCACCTAGATCGCCGTCGATAACCCACTCCTCCCCAGAGACGATGCTTTCCCAGTCAAGAGGTTGGGGCGTGAGATCAGCGACCCCATAGCAACTTGTCCAGTTCGATGTGGGGTAGGCCCAGTTGTCTCGCGAGGGTGCTTTTGCCGGAACCCCCGCGACCAAGGATGGCTATCCGCATGGTTCACAACGGTAGCCGTCGCCGGTAGTCAACGCGAAATGCGGCGATGTGAGTGTCCCATTCCTCGTAGTGCAACCACTGTCATGTTTCAAGGAAAAGATTAGCATTCTTTTTCGATGTCTGGAATCAATAGGGACGCGATGGTGCAGAGGCGCTTTCGGTACACTAAAACCCATGCTAAAAGCGATACTATGGGACATGGACGGCACTCTCGTAGATTCAGAGCCACTGTGGGGGATTGCCGCCGATGAGATGAGCGAAAAAATGGGCAGGAAGCTCACCCCAGAACTTCACGAAAAAATAATCGGCGTTACATTCGAAGAAACCGTTACTATCTGCGCCAACCACGCAGGCATCACCCTCACCGATGACATCTTCCGGCACTACTACGACATCACCCTTGAACGTGTCGCTGAACTTTTCCAACAAAAACTTGCCCCCAATCCTGGTGTGCGTGAGCTGCTCACCGAACTGTCGCAACAAGGCATGCCCATGATGGTGGCCACCAACACCGTCAGGAAACTCGCCGACATGGCTATCAACGCCGTCGGCCGTGACTTCTTCACCGCCACCATCTGCGGTGATGAGGTCGAACACGGAAAACCAGCACCTGACATGTACCTGGCGGCGGCACGCATGCTTGGCGTCGAAGCAAAAGATTGCCTTGTCTTTGAAGACAGCATTGCAGGAATGAAGGCCGCCTACACAGCGGGATGCTCCGTCATCGGCCTGCCCGAAGCTGGAATCTACCCACCGGAAGGCATAACAACTCTCCAACAACTCCATGGATGCAACTCCTTCGATGGTGTTACCGCAACCGACGTGCATCAATGGTTTAACACCCAGCCCAGTAAGCATGTGGAAGAATGGCACAAGTGAAAAACTTTGACAGCCTTTACACCGAACTTTCGCAACGAGCCGCAGAGCGGCCCGACGGATCAGCCACCGTCGAAGCCTCGATAAAGGCGTGCATGCAATAGGCAAAAAAATCATCGAAGAAGCAGGCGAAGTCTGGATCGCGGCTGAATACCAAACAGATGCCGAACTCGCCGAAGAAATATCCCAGCTCATGTACTGGACCCAAGTAATCATGCTTGCCCGCGGCATTACCCCCGACGACATCTACAAAAACCTCTAAGAAAGACACCCATGCTCAAAGTAGCCGTCCCCAACAAAGGCTCCCTTTCCGACACCGCTAGCGACATCCTCCGCGAAGCAGGCTACGCCAGTCGACGCGACTCCAAAGCGCTCACCATCATTGACCGTAAAAACGACGTCGAATTCTTCTTCCTCCGGCCCAAAGATATCGCCATCTATGTTGCGAATGGACACCTTGATCTTGGCATCACCGGCCGCGACCTGGCCGCCGACTCACTCGCCAACGTCACCGAAGTCCTTGCCTTAGGGTTTGGAAGCTCCACCTTCCGATACGCCGCCCCAACAGGCTGGACGATTGACCAACTCAATGGCGCACGCATCGCCACCTCATATCCCAACCTTGTACGCACCGACCTGAAAAAGCGGGGCATCACCGCAGACGTCATCCGCCTCGACGGTGCCGTGGAAATTTCCATTAAATTAGGTGTTGCCGATGTCATTGCCGACGTCGTGTCTACCGGCACCACCTTGCGCAAACAAGGACTCGAACCCTTCGGCGAACCACTATGCACCTCCGAAGCCGTCATCGTTGGGCGTGCCGACCGTGAAGTTACCCCTGAACAACGCGTCCTCCTCCGCCGCGTCGAAGGCATCCTCCATGCCCAGAATTACCTCATGCTCGACTACAACGTCCCACGCCACCTGCTTGACGACGCCACCCGCATCACCCCCGGCATCTCAGGACCCACCGTCTCGCCCCTCGCGCTAGAGGAGTGGGTAGCCGTCCGCGCCATGGTCCCACGCAAAGACGCCAACTGGATCATGGACCAACTTGCGGCACTAGGAGCACAAGCAATACTCGCATCCGAAATTAGGATCGCACGCATATAAATGGGGGTAGTCTTTCAAGTAGCCCCATAGGCGCAACGAAAGGCCCCACCAATGAGCAAAACCAAAAAAACAACCACCCCCACAGCACGCACCGGATACCGCCTAGAAGAAGACCTACTAGGCACCATGGAAGTACCCAACGACGCCTACTACGGCATCCACACCCTGCGCGCCATCGACAACTTCACCATTTCCCGAACCACCATTAACCATGTCCCCGAATTCATCCGCGGCATGGTTCAAGTCAAAAAAGCAACGGCACTGGCCAACCGTCGACTGCACACCCTGCCCGCCAAAAAATGCGAAGCCATCGTCTGGGCCTGCGACCAAATCCTGGACAAAAGGGCGCTGCATGGATCAATTCCCCATCGACGTCTTCCAAGGCGGAGCCGGCACCAGCCTCAACATGAACACCAACGAGGTCATCGCTAACCTCGCACTCGAATACCTCGGCGAACCCAAAGGCAACTACAGCGTCATCAACCCCAACGACGACGTCAACATGAGCCAATCCACCAACGACGCCTATCCCACAGGTTTCCGTCTCGGGGTCTATGCTGCGCTCATTGAACTCATCAAACAAATCGACCAACTCCAATCAGCCTTCCACGCCAAAGGCACCGAATTCGTCGATATTCTCAAAATGGGACGCACCCAACTCCAAGACGCCGTGCCCATGACCCTCGGTGAGGAATTCCAAGCCTTCGCCCACAACCTCGCCGAAGAACAAGCTGTCCTCCGCATGGCCGCTGATCGACTCCTCGAAGTCAACCTGGGTGCTACAGCTATTGGAACCGGCGTCAACACCCCTGCAGGATACCGCCACCAAGTCGTCGCCTCGCTCTCCGAAGTCACCGGATTGGAGATCAAATCCGCGCGCGACCTCATCGAAGCAACATCCGACACTGGTGCCTATGTCCTCGCACACGGTGCCGTCAAACGCGCGGCCATGAAACTATCCAAGATCTGCAATGACCTCAGGCTGCTTTCCTCAGGCCCCCGCGCCGGACTCAACGAAATCAACCTGCCTCCACGCCAGGCGGGATCATCCATCATGCCGGCCAAAGTGAACCCGGTGATCCCTGAAGTGGTCAACCAGGTCTGCCTGAAAGTGTTCGGCAACGATCTGACAGTAACCATGGCCGCCGAAGCGGGCCAGTTGCAGCTCAACGTCATGGAACCCGTCATTGGGGAAGCCCTGTTCCAATCCATTCGCATCCTCCGGAACGCAGTGACAGCTCTACGCGAGAAGTGCGTCGTTGGCATCACCGCTAACGCCGACGTGTGCCGCGCTTACGTGGAAAACTCCATCGGCATTGTCACATACCTCAACCCTTTTATCGGTCACCATAACGGTGACATGATTGGTAAGGAGGCGGCCGCCACAGGAAAAACAGTACGCGAACTAGTCCTAGAGAAGGGACTGATGGATGAACAAACCCTCGACCAGGTTCTTTCTAAAGAAAACCTCATGCACCCTGTCTTTCGAGGAGCCCTCTACCTAGAAAACTAGTCCTTTTGGGGGAGGGCGATAATTCGCCTGTACAGCCGATGTTTTTACCGTTGTCATGCCGCACACTTAAGGCATGACAACGGTACTCAATGCCCAGGACATCAGCGTCTCCTACGGGCGAAAAGCGGTACTCCACGGCGCAAACTTGGCAGCGAGCCAAGGTGACATCGTGGCACTACTCGGCCCCAACGGCGCTGGAAAAACCACACTCATTAAAGCAATTCTCGGACTTGTTGCATCGCGCGGCGGCATAGACATCACAGGAAATATTGGCATTCTGCTGGACGATGGGGGACTACTACCAGGACTAACCGGCCGACAACACCTCCATGCCGTGGCGCTTTTTCACGGAAAAACTGGCGCCGATGAAGCGCTACAGCTCGTGGACATGGCCTACGCCGCCGACCAAAAAATCAGCACCTACTCACTAGGGGATGAAAGCGGCGCATCGCCCTCGCCGCAGCGCTCATCGCACAGCCAACCTTGCTGCTTCTCGACGAACCCGCCAACGGCCTCGACCCCTGAAGGAATCCGCTGGCTCAACCACTTTCTGCGGGACTACGCAGCACAGGGCAACGCCGTGGTCCTGTGCACCCACCACCTCGCCGAGGCAGAGGCCATATCCACTGCAACCACCATGATTCGCGCCGGGCGCACAGTCTACCAGGGCCCCACCACAGACGACCTCGAACACCACTACTTCACCATGATGGGCAAGCCATGAAAACCGAACTCTACACAGCCATCCATTTACGTTCCATCCGCATCGCTGCCATGGCACTGCCCATTGCCGCAGCTTTTACCTCTATCCTTGCGTGGGTTCTGGGTATTGCAGCACCCGAAAAGCTGCCTCAATCCTTCGCGCCGGAAAGCTCCCAGTTCCAACTTCAGGCACTCGACATCACCGGATCTGCACAATCAAGCGGCACCGCGGGCTCCTACATCGTGGCCAGCGTGCTGGGGGTACTCATGGTGGCCACCAACTACCGCCACGGGGCCGTCACCTGGAAAGTTCTCCACGGCAGGGGACGGTGGGGGCTCAACATTCTCGGGGCCGTGGGTGCTGTTACCGCAGGAGCAGCGGCGGTGAGCTGCGTAATTGCTGGAGTAATCACGGTCGTCGCAACGCAACTCAGCGGAACACCCTGGGAGGTGGCACTTAGTGACGTGCTGTTGATGTGGATACGTGGGATAGCGGCGCTCACCCTCCTAGCCGTCACCACAGCTGCGCTTACACTTGCCACCCGCAGCGGGCTTGTCAGCGGAGTCATACTGGGCGTGGCGTACACCATTGAAGCCATCATTGCGGCCATCGGAGCCGTCGCAGGCTGGAACCTTACAGCAATCGGCTGGCTGCCACTCCAATCCGCCCTCTCAGCAGTCGGAACCTCGACACTCGCGCCCTACAGCAGTGGTGCGGGACTCCTGCTATGTGCGGGGTGGACAGCACTGGTAGGAATCATCGGAATCAGCCGACTCAAAACCTACAATCTATAGACATGGTCACAGACAGGATCATCGCGGGCATCATCCTTATCCCCGGGGGAATACACATCGCACTGCTCTACGCACTAGCAGGGCGATCCACCCCTCAAACGCAGCCCGCAGCCAGCACTATGGGTCGCAATCGTCCCTCGGCATCATCTTTACATCCCATCGAATCAGCCACCGCACTCAGACGCCGCAGCCCAACCGATAAGAATGCTGTGGATCTGCATCATCCTAGAACTGATCAGGCTCATCGTTCTGATAGTGGGTGGCCCCCAGCCTGCAATCAGCGGCCCCACCTGCATAGCAGTGTTCGCCTACGCAGCCATACGCTACACACTCACCCCCTACAAACAACTTGCCGCCCAAAGCGTTGTATACACCATCACCAGCACAATCGCCTACATCTACATCCCCATCGAAGGAATCGACGCACCACTCGTCCGCATCCTCATAGGCGCATCCACTGGCATAGCCATGTTTGTCATCGGCATCATCCCCGGCTACATCGTCCTCAGCGACCACCGCCTTGCTGAGGCAAAACGCCAAACACTCCTCGCCAACGAACGCACCCGCATCGCCCGCGAACTCCACGACACCACCGCACACCACCTCAGCAGCATCGCCATCCAAACCACCGCCGCCCGCGCCGTCCTGCACGCCAACCCCCACGCCGCCGAACAACAACTCGAAGGCATCTCCACCAGCATCTCCAAAGCACTAGCCGATGTCCGCGCCACCGTCAACCACCTACGCACACCCACCGAAGCCGAAACCAACCGAACACCCCAACCCACCCTCGCCACCATCCCCGACCTCATCACCGAATGCCAACAACTAGGCATGAACATCCACGTCACCGGCCCCGGTCTCCGCGACACCCTCACCACCCCCAGAACAACAATGCGCCTACCGCATCATCCAAGAAGCACTCACCAACGCCCGCAAACACGCACCCGGCGCGCCCGTCACCATCCACATGGATAACCACGGACTCGCCATACAAACCCACGGACACTTCCAACCCAGCACCCCCGGACGCGGCAGCATCGGCATGCAAGAACGCGCCGACAACTGCGGCGCAACACTCACAAACCAACCCAACACACAAGGATGGGAAGTCACCCTCACATGGACATGATCCGCGTACTCCTCGCCGACGACGAACCACTCATCCGTGCAGGACTAGCAACCATCCTCCAAGCCTCCGGCAGCATCACCATCGTCGGCGAAGTCAGCACAGGAAAACAAGCCGTCGCCGAAGCACAACGATTACAGCCCGACGTCATTTGCATGGATATCCGTATGCCCGACGGCGATGGACTCGAAGCAACCCGACTCATCCAACAACTCGATCCGACCCCAGCCGTCATTGTCATCACCACCTTCGACCTTGATGAATACGTCTTCGGCGCACTCGAAGCCGGAGCCTGCGGAATCCTCCTCAAAGACAGCCCCATGGACGCACTCGTTGAAGGCGTCCAACGCGCCGCACTCGGCGAAGGGCTTGTCGACGCCGCCCTCACCCGACGCGTCATCACAGAATTCACCCGCCGAAAAATGACCATCACACCAGACACCAGCACCCTCACCCCACGCGAACTCGACTGCGTCGTACAACTCTGCCGCGGACTCAGCAACAACGACATCGCCAGCGAACTCTACCTCGAACCCTCCACCGTCAAAACACACCTATCTTCAGCCATGTCCAAAACCGGCGCAGAAAACCGCGTGCAACTCGTCATCTGGGCCTTCAAAAACAACATAGTTAGCTGACAAAACTGAGTAAACTGAGCATCATGAACCAGACGAGCCCGTTCACACCAACCTTCGGATCCTCACCCAGCGTCCCCGTCGGACGAACCGACATCGTCGAATCATTCACACTCGCACTACGCAGCGGACCCGGCTCACCCAGCAGGGCACTACTCCTCTCAGGCACCAGAGGCGTCGGAAAAACAGTACTCCTCAACGAAGTCGAAGATGCCGCACGCGAACAAGGATGGGCCGTCATCACCGAAACAGCACTACCCGGGCTAGTCAACCGACTCGTCAACGAACACCTACCAGCACTCCTACAAATGGTCGACCCACGCTCCACCGTCCGACGAGTCACCGGAGTCACCGGACCAGCCGGCCTCGGAGGATTCACCGGCACCGTCCACGAACGACACCCCATCGTCCCAGGACTACGCACACAACTCACCCAAGCCCTCGACCATCTACAAGAACACCACGTCGGACTGCTCATCACCGTCGACGAAATAGGCCGAGGCACAACCGCCGAACTCGCAGAACTCGCCGCCGCAGTCCAACACATCTTCCGAGAAAACCGCGACATCGCACTCGCCCTCGCCGGACTACCCGACGAAGTAAACGCCCTCCTCAAACACCGCGGAATCACCTTCATCCGCCGTGCCGACCACCGCGAACTAGGCGCAGTCACCAGAGAAGAAGCGCGCCGGGGCCTGGTGGAACCTGTGGAGGAAAACGGGTGGCACTGGGACGAAACCGCCTTGAATCGCGCACTAGAGGCAACTCGGGGATACCCGTTTATGATTCAGCTGATTGGTCACCATTCATGGTTGGCAGCGAAAAACCCCACGGTTATCGATGACCAGGCTGTCGAGCATGGAACCCAGCGAGCACTGAAAGACCTCAATACGTTGGTGCTTAAGCCTTTGGTGGCGGAACTGTCGGGCCTTGATTTGGCTTTTGTCAAAGCAATGGCGGAGGATCCCGGTCCCAGTAAAGTCAGTGACATCGCTGCCCGTATCGACCGATCGGCGGATACAGTTGCTCAGTATCGACGCCGCCTCATCGCTCGCCACATTGTTGTTCCGGTGTCCCATGGGGTCGTCGCCTTTACCATTCCAGGACTACGGGAATTCCTTCACATCGAAGAGGACCATGCCCCGATCCCATTCTGGTAGTTAGTCGGCGGTGCTCCCAGGCCATCCCGGATAGTCCGGCGGAGTACCACCAAAAGCTGGGCATAGTGCCTGATGCGGGCACCACCCACATAGTTTGGAGGTTTTGGGGCGGAATGTTCCGGCGCGGCCATCGCCCTCAATTTTGGCCCACAGGTCGCCGAGGTCGCGTTCAAAAAACTCCAGCTCCTCGGTGGAGGGGGTGAGGAACATGGAGTCGATGACCTTGAGGTACATGAGACGCAGTTGGGTGGGCACGACGTCGAAAAGCCGCCAGTACACTAGGGCGTAAAAGCGCATCTGAAACTGGGCCTGCTGACTCCATTGAGGTTTGGGTTTCTTTCCGGTTTTGTAGTCGACGACGCGAACCTGACCGGTGGGGGCGATGTCCACGCGGTCAATGAAGCCGCGGACGGGAACGCCATTAGGCAGGACGGTATCGACGTACATTTCGCATTCGTGGGCATCGAAACCTTGAGGGTTTTCCATCTCGAAGTAGCCCCGGAGAAGGGCGCGGCACTCGACGAGGAAGTCGTAGAGATCGGCGTCGGAAACCAGGTCAGTGAGTTCTGGGTCTTCCTTGCACATCGTTGCCCAGTTAGGTTTCAGGCGCTTTACAGCAGTAGGGTAGAGGCGGTCCTGGCGAGGAAGCTTATGCATTTCCTCCAAAACCGCATGTACGAGGGTTCCCTTAACCTGTGCCACGGTTTTGGGTTCGGGGAGACGGTCAATAGCGCGGAAGCGGTACAACAGGGGGCATTGCTGGTAATCACCAGCGCGCGACGGTGACAAAGCGAGTGGGCGGGGGCGAGTCATAGGGGACTAGGTTACTCGCCCTGCCTTGAAGTGTCGTGCATTTTCGTAGGAGATGCAGAGCGTTGCCCATGATTGTGCCCAAGTAATCTGTTGGGACCCTACTCTGTCTACCGAGTGGCGGGGGTGAAAATAAAACCTTTGTCTACCTCCAGTTCACACGCTATGCAGGATAAATTTCCTGTTTAAAAGGTCGCATCAAGGGGGGAGGTTAGCGGAAATGATCCTCTAGTCGCAATTTTGCTATTATCGCAAGGTAGTATGCTGATGAAAAAATATTCATGAAAGGGTGTTCGCTATGGCTAATGCCTGGTTTTGGGGAGTGGAAGATAGAAAAACTGCATATTCACAACGTTGGCATAACGGCAGGTAATAATGAGTGTGGCATCACATATTTTTCCTGTAAAGCATGCTGATGACAGTATGGTTCCTGTTACAGCACAGGAATCCATTAGTTCCATTATGGGGGAGCGTGTTGTTGTTCGTCTCGTACAGGAACCACTTGTGGAGGCAAATTCCTTCGTTCAGAAATATCTTGGGCTAGAAATTTGCGACAGCTATAACGTGGGAATGGCGCCACCGCGTGCTGAGGGTTTTCCAGAATGGCCCATCATTATCGACCTTGATAATGCACACCATGCGCTCAACCTTGTAAGTGACGTTGAATGGGCTAGACGCATGGTGGCCAGTCAGCCCAACAAGGTAAAACAGCGTATTGATGCCTTGGTGAAGACACTTCTTGTGTCCGTTCCACATTTTGTCCCACCTCTATTGGAGGAAATAGCGCGCATTTTCGATAATGCTGGAAATAGTAAATATGCGGTTCAGTTCTTTGGAAAAGCAAGGGAAATTGACCGTACTTATGGCACGGATGGTGACACTGCACGCCATCGTCGTGTCATGGAAGAATTTGCGCGACGTGGGTGCATCAGTGCCAAAGACATGACGCGGGAATCTGCGGATTGTGTCGCTATGTTCGGTGATGCTACTGAGGCATACCGGTACGTGCTTCACCTGAATGCTCAGCGATGTAGAGCTGGAATGCCTCCTTACTCTTCTATGGCGCGCGATCTTATAAAGATGGGCAAGGTTGCGGAGATAGATCCAGCCGATGTATGCAAAGATGTGCTAGAAAGTATCGAGGGGACTCGGGGGATGCGAACAGCGCCACTCGGATTTTATCAAGGGATGGCCAAGCATCTTTCTGGGGAATCGCTGAAACGACTATTTGCCACGTGCCCCAGCAGCGTATCTGGGGATGAATGGGCTGGGGCCGCTGACAAGGTGGGCTTGTTTAAGCTGTTAACAGAAGCTGAAATGCTGGAATGGCTATGTGATGCTATAAGGTCGAGTAATCGATACTCGGCTGAAAACCTGGTGCGGGTAGTTGAGAAGTATAAAGAAATATTGCATGGTCATGTATTGCGCGTAGCGTGCTCAAACTTGCACCTATCGTTGCTTATATCGCTGGAAAAAAAGCGGGTGTAATATGGGAATTTACCGACCCTGTCGGTACGGGAAATCGTCAGTTTTTGAGCTACCTTCGTGGAACGTATGATATTCTCGATATGGGTGTCATTTTTCCGCAATCCTCACATATGCGAACGCTTGCTGCATGGAATTACGCTAAGTGAATTTGTGCGCGAGCATGATGTTGACAGACTGCGGGAATTGGGTTTTAGCGCCTGCGATAGATTACCTTGTCCGTTGTGATCTAGCGGCATTCCAAGGCGGAGATTTCCTGCTGCCTCAGGCGAAAAAAATGGTTGAGAATATGGATGTGCTCGCCAAGCTTGAGCTATCAAGGGAGGTTCTTGACGAGGCGATAAATGCACTTCATTATGATTTTGCCGCTATGTTGGCTCGCAATTTACAGGCAGGAGTGTTGACGGAATTATCATGGCCTGCGCTGGAAAAAAAGCTATGGCTGATTTTTTGGAAACGACGCTTATTTAAAAAAAGATAAACCCATAAAGTTTTTTTGAATCTTATCCTGGTGTTGTTGCGCTCATTGAGGATTCACTTGTTGCAGTTGAGGGGGAGTCAGTGGTGGCTACGTACATCCACCCTGATAGAGATTCCGTAATAAGGGCAGGTTATGTTGGGGATGCTCTTTATTGCATGAGCGTCGAGGATGAGACGGTAAGTGGTGAATGGTCACATGGCCAAGCGATGATGGTAGAAAAACCAGAGAACTGGCAGTGGGGGACCATCACATCAACAGCTTCACTATTATGCCCAGCGGGTCGGCTTACTGGTGCTGGCATTATTACAGCCTACGCAACGAAAGCCCCTTATCCTGCGGGGAACGTATACGGGAGTACATCGGGAGATCTGTGGCGTCTTCGGCTTTCGGAGTATGAACATGGAAACTGCACTATCTATTCGGTGGATCCACACACGGGCCAGGACAAAGACGAAAGTTATCCTTCACAGTTCGATGCTGTGACGGCGCCGAGCATCCGGCACGAGGAGTGCGTGATGCTCCCAGCACCTGCAGGGCAGCATGTTGTACCCGTGCACGACGGTGAGTTTTTCAGCGTTTTTGCTAGCGATCGCGACAAGAATCTGCCCTACATGGTGATTACAGGCGATGGAAACATCGTGCGCAGTGGTGCGTATGCACCAGGTTTGGTGCAATTCGGTGGTGTGACATGGTTACGTGACGCAGATGGTAACGTGTATCTGCCTGGTCTTCCTGGCGATGAGGGGTTACTTGCAGAAACTCACGGTACCAGGGGAAAACACTGGCTTCATGATCTGCCATGGTCAGCATGGATCAACCTCCAGGTAAGGAACGAGGCTGCAAGCCAGCGGCTTAGGACTATCACCCCGTATCACGCCGCAGTGCTTCTCAATAGTGAAATGAGTGCTGCGCGTTTTCTGGGTACAAAGGATCCAGAGCTATGCGCCAGCGTTGACCACTGCGTCGAAGAGGTCCGAAAACTTGATAAGAAGTTGAAGCGACTGCGCTCTATTTTGCGCATGATCCGGGATAACGTTACTCCGCACAACACATCTAATGGTCCCCAAGTTGACAAGATTTTAGAGCATGCGCACAAATATCAGGCTGGGGTTGAAGCAGAGCAATTAGTAAGGCTAGTCCGTCAAGTACCAGTGGAAATATCTGGTACATGGAAATGGTTGCTTTCTGTTGGTAATGAAAAATCTTTGGTGGCGTGGGCATCTGGACCACTGGCTAACCCACTAGTGGGGCAAGAAGTGGCTGCGATGTTTAGCGTGTTGGCCAACGCCGGTATCGGTGCTGAAACGTGGAATCAAGTGAGCTTGAATTGGACGAAGTTGGGTGCGGATCTTCCCCAATTGCATACTGGGCTTGTATTGCCTAACGCTGTTGTCGTGGGTAAACCTAAGCCGTACCAGTGGGGCGAATGGACGGATAGCAGCCTAAGCTACCGGGTGTTTGCCCAAGGAGAGCTGCCTTATACCGATACGGATGTTGTGGGTATTACTGCCCTAGGTGCGAAATATGGCATTGTTCCAGGTCTGACGTCGCAGCATATGGCTGAATGCGCACTGAGCTTCCCTGAACCTGGTGATATTGACCGTATGGTGCACGCCCTCAGCGATAATTGCGCCTTAACAAAAGCAGCAGCTACGGTGCTATTCAACGGGGGCTTCCACCCACTTCACCAAGGCTCACGGTTTCATGGCGACGACATTATGCAACAAGTCATTGATGCCGAAGATAAACCCAGATTGGAGGCAGCGAAGAAATCGCTGCGCATCTCTGCCAAGGTTTATGACAACGCAATTATTCAGTTGCGCGAGCTGGATCTGGAGCATGTTGAATTGCTACTGGCGGCAGCTTTTGACCGAAACTATGATGCCATCGCACGTATCGCGGCTGAGCTGCCACAAACGGTAGTTCCGCTTGATGACGATACGTTAGTGCAGCTCACCGGCTGGTACTCGCGGTGGGACGAAAAGATACCCAGGGTAGTGATGCAAGCAGCCCAGAAACTATCAGACGAAATGCTAGTTGATAGCTGTGATTATGGTCGACTTTTGGGCGCAGTGCTGTATTGGGCGACGCATGCGCCGTTGAATGACCCTTTACGTGGATTCTATGCAGATCAACTCGACATCCTGAAGACAATTGAGCCCGTGGATAACTCGAGAATGACAACACAATATCCGCTTCAAGGTTCTCTTGAGACCATCCCACCAATGCGTCCAGAGGACAGCGCAGACGCCCGCAGGGCACTACGCCAGGGCTATTTTGATGAGGTGATTGCTGGCCTACGGCGTGAAGTTAGCAGTGGTGGGTGTCCGCTTAACCCGGCGTTATCTGCATCAGATGTTGTGGATGAGGTGTGTGAGCACCTGGGCTTAGGAAAATTGGCGGCCATGTATTTTCTTCAGTTGTTGGCCATTGCGTACTGCCCGGATGTGAGCATCAGAACATGGAACAACTGGAAAAAGAAGGATTTAGACGCGGCCAGAGGAGAGCTTTTAGAAAAGCAGCTGGTTGTGCAGGGCAAACGCACAAGGGCTGGCCGTTCGGTGTTTTTACCCTGCCCGTGGTGGGAGGCAAGTTCCCCACACTATCCCATGGAGGAGTGGAAAGCCCAGTATTACCTGGTACGTTACGGAAACAAAGCGTGGAGTTTGGTTCCGTGGTGTCCGCCGCTACTGCCACTCGATACGTTATTCCGCCATGCTTGGGACCGCTATAAAGGTGGTGATGTACCTCGCATGGAGGAACTGACCACCACCCGCTATAAGGGAAAATCTAGGCGGTAAGCAATCCAGCTATTTTCCCCCGAAGCGGCGAGTATCGCGCAATTCAATAGGAGTATCGCCTGAAGAACCCACCACTTCCTCGAATTTTTGCAATGCGTTCCGGGAATGAAGCTGTTGGCGAGTGGTGGTGAGCTGCCAGCGGTTTCGGGATAAGACATTGAGTCCCCAGGATGCCGCCGCAGTGGCACGGTTGCGGAACCCAACGAGGAACATCATGTGTACCAGCAACCATGCCACCCAACCGATAAAGCCGGTGAATTCCACTTTTCCAAGTTTCACTACTGCGGAATAGCGGGACACGGTGGCCATGGAGCCTTTGTCGAAGTATTCAAAAGGCTCACGGGCGTTGGGGTCTCGGCCGTCGACTTCTGCGACGATGTTTTCTGCAGCGTATTCGCCACCTTGGATGGCTACCTGCGCCACGCCGGGGAGATTGTTGTAGTTCATCATGTCGCCGATGACAAAGACGTTGTTGTGGTCACCAACACTGAGATCGGGGTTAACCATAACGCGTCCGGCGCGGTCAATTTCTACGCCGGTTTGGTCAGCAATGAGTTTACCCAGCGGGGAAGCGGCGACGCCGGCGGACCAGATTTTACAGAAACAGGGGATAGTTTCTATCGTGTCGTCCTGGGTGGACTTGTAGGTGACCGAGTCTTTGGTGATGTCAGTGACAATGGCATTCAGCTTGACGGTGACACCGAGTTTTTCCAGCTGACGCTGTGCGTTACGCCCGAGACGTTTACCGAACGGTGGAAGTACTTGGGGCGCGCCGTCGAGAAGCACGACTTTCGCTGAGTTGGTGTCGAAGTTGGAGTATTCATCGCGGAGCGTACGGTGTGCCATCTCGGCGACCTGTCCTGCGAGTTCCACACCAGTTGGCCCGGCACCGACGATGACAAAAGTGAGTAAGCGTTCGCGTTGTTCTTTGTCGGTGGCTAGTTCTGCGCGCTCGAAAGCGCCGATGATGCGGGCGCGGATTTCTAGGGCGTCGTCAATGGTTTTCATGCCTGGCGCGAATTCCGCGAAGTGATCGTTGCCGAAGTAGGATTGTCCGGCGCCTGCGGCGACAATGAGGTAGTCGTACTCATAGCGGCGGACAATGGCACCGAGTTCGGTGGTCACGATCTGCTGTTCGATATTAATGTCAGTCACTTCGCCTTTGACTACGTGAACGTTTTCCTGGTCTTTGAAAATTTGTCGTGTGGATGGCGCGATTTCACCAGTGGAGAGCAGTCCAGTTGCTACTTGGTAGAGAAGTGGTTGGAAAAGGTGGTGGTTGGTGCGGTCGATGATAGTGACATCAACATCGGTGTTGTTGAATTTTTGCGCGGCGAACAGGCCACCAAATCCTGAGCCAATGATGACGACGTGTGTGCGTCCGCCATCGGGACGGAAGGGCTTCTCCGACATGTATGTGCTCCTGAAAGCTAGGGAATTTTAGTACCGCATCGGTCTTTCGTTTGACTATCCTAACCCGTTGTCATGATTATCACACTTTTATGGGTGGTTTTAGCTGGGCTACTTCACTGATAGCGTGGGGAGTGGTTAGGATGAAACAGGCTTTAGCAGCACTTTTCCCTTAAGAGAATGTTAGTAATGACCTACCAAACCATGAATCCCTGCGTACCCTGACCATTTGCAGCACGTGGACGCTTCCATGTGGCCAGGGGTGGTACATGTTCCTGAAGGCCGTGTAGCTCAGCGTCGTGCTCAGATTGTGGAGGCGCGTTTTGCTCTCGCTTGCGAGAAGGCAGGGTTGAACCTTGATCCACAGTCCAATGACGGCCCGGATATTCGAGTGCATCATGATGAGCTGTTTTATCGGCTCGCTGAGTCGGGGTGGCTGGGGCTTGCGGAAAGCTACATGGCTGGTGAGTGGGATGCGGAGAATCTGCCTCGGGTGTTGGCGCAGCTGATTAAATCGGGCTTTAGCCCCCGCCGTAGGTGGTGGGGAACACCAACGCACATTGCGCGCGCAGATTATTCGGGTGAGGAGCTGTCAGCACAGCTGGTGCAACTGTTTTCCACTGACGGGTATTCGACGTTTGGTGGTATTTTTGCGTCCGGTGTGCCAACGACTGTACGCACCGCCGTTACAAGCCACGTGTCAGGTGCAGGGCGTCGTCATGAGCCTTCGTCGCATTTTGTGGACATTACGCACATCGATAAACCTGTGGCGGTGGAGCGTCAGGATCTGCGGCCCGCACAGGATCGTGCGGTGAAGGCACTTCTCGACGCCGCACGGGTCACCGAAGGCACTGACTTGCTGGAGTTTCCTCTCAGTGGTGGGACGTTGGCGCTGGCTGCGGCCCGGCGCGGCGCGAGCGTCGATACGCTGTCGGCTGATGCCGAGCATTGTGAGGTTGTGCGTGGTCGACTGGAGGATGAGGATGCGGCGTTTGCCGTGACGGTGCAGCACATCACCACGCCGATTCCGACGCGTCAGGAATGGCGTGGCCGGTATGACGCCATTGTGAGCATTGAGACTTTGGAGAAGGTGGGGAAGAACTATCGCAAGGCATATGCCTTGACTCTGGATCGTTTACTTACCACTGGGGGCTATGCGGCGCTGCAAAACGTGGTGGCCACGGAAAAGTTCGCGGAGCTTGATCCGCACATTCTGGACGTGACACGAGCGTACATTTGGCCTGCGTTGGATTTTCCGACGATGGAGGATATTCACCGTCTGTTTGATCGCGAGACATCGTTGCGGGTGGTCGCAGAAAATCACACGCAGAATCACTATAAAGCGACGCTTCATTTACAGCGGGAGTTGTTTGAAAGCCACATGCGGGAGGCCGCTGCGGCGGGAATTGATCAGGTATATCGCCGATTGTGGCAGTATCACTTGGCACTCATGGAGGCGCTGTGTGATGTGGGTGCGTTGGACTGTGTGCAGCTTACACTGACAAGTCGGAACCGGGGCGGCTGGCGCTAGGTTCTTCAGGGGCGAGCTTGGTAGCAGTTTTCGCGGCTGTCCGTTTCGCTCGCCAGCGGCGGAACATCAACGTCAGTATTTTGATGGACATGGGGACGAAAACGGTTGCAAGACCAGCGATAATGAACCAGTGTATGAAGTCCTGAACAAAAGGAATCTCGCCTAGCAGGTACCCCACGAGTGGAAATCCAGTACCCCACAGGGTGCTACCTAGGACCGAATACAGCGTGAACTTCTTGTACGGCATGTGCGAAATGCCTGCCACCACGGGAGTAACCGTCCGCACGACACCAACAAAACGTGCCAGCATCACGGTGGCTGCGCCGAAGCGATCAAAATAATGGTTGGTTTTATCCACCGCTTCAGGACCGATCCAGCGCATGGCACGACTGTCCATCATCCGGGGGCCTGCGGTGCGTCCGATGAAGAATCCAAGTTGATCGCCAAGCCCCGCGGCAATGGGAATTCCTACGAGCAGTGTCCATAAAGGCGTGAACGGCGGGTTGGCGTGCGCCATGATTCCCGCCGTGAACAAGAGGGTATCGCCCGGAAAAATGAAGCCAATAAGCAACCCAGTTTCCATAAAGATGATGCCAAGAATGCCCTATGAGTCCAAATGATGTGAGCAGCATATTGACATCGAACATGGATGTGATCCCTCAACTTTTCTTCACAGGGTGAGCACTACGACAACGATGATACGCGACCAGTTAGATCGCAGACACATTGTGTGGGGATCAACAAACCAAAGTATGAAGATGCTTTGATAGCACGTTAACCTAATAGAGGAAATGTGTAGCTCATTTTCTAGATGTCGGTCATGTCAAAGTGCTTGGTTTCCTTCATCACCATGATGGCGATAAGGGATAACACTGACACGACAATCAAGTACATACCCACAGCCCCAACGCCGTACTTGCTGACCAACGCAGTAGCCACGAATGGTGCTATGGCTGCACCCAGGATGGAGGCAACGTTGTAGCTGATGCCGGATCCGGTGTATCGCACGTTGGTGGGGAAAGCTCCGGCAGTACCGCTGACATGGGGCCGAAGATGAGGCCCATGATGAACATGCCAACGGTGAGGAAGATCAAGACGCTGTTTTCTGAGGCACTGCCAGGGGAGAGGAAATGGGTGAAAGTGAAGCCGAAGGCGATCATGACGAGAGATACGACGATCAGAGTGCTTTTGCGTCCACGGGTATCGGCGAGTCGGCCGGCCAAGGGGATGCTGATGATAAACGCAAAAATAGAAATGAGCTGCAGTTTCAGGAAATCCAGGTAGGGGATTGCCAGGCCATTTTTGGCAATGCCGTAGGACAACACCCAGGTGGTTACCAGGTAGAACAGCGTGTAGCAGGAAACCATGATGAATGTGCCGAGGATCAGCGGACGCCACGAAGTGCGGAACACTTCGGTTAGAGGCATTTTTGCTTTCTTGCCCGACTCCACAGCTTTTTTGAACACTGGTGTTTCTTCCAGCCGGAAGCGGACATAAAGACCGACAATCACCATCACGGAGCTGAGAAGGAAAGGTATACGCCAGCCCCACGTCATGAACGCGCCTTCGATTTCACCATTGGTGTGGCCTAGGAAGGTGACCAAAATGAGGAAGAGGCCGTTAGCAGCAAGGAAGCCCAGGGGAGCGCCAAGCTGTGGCCACATGGCAGCCCAAGCACGTTTGCCTTTACTAGCGGTTTCGGTGGCAAGCAGGGCCGCGCCTGACCATTCACCGCCCAAGCCGAGACCCTGGCAGAAGCGCATCAGAGCGAGTAAAGCGGGTGCGACAATTCCTACCTGCGCGTAGGTGGGAAGCAGGCCGATGAGGAAGGTGGCGATGCCCATCGTGAGGAGCGAGCCGACTAGTGTGGCTTTGCGTCCGATTCGGTCGCCAAAATGCCCAAATATGATGGAACCCAAGGGACGTGCCGCGAATGCGAGACCGAAGGCTGCAAAGGAAGCAAGAAGACCGACGGTGGGGTCATTGTTCTTTGGGAAGAACAGGTAGGGGAATACGGCCACAGCGGCGGTGGCGTACACGTAGAAGTCGTAAATTCGATGGTCGTGCCGACCATCGATGCAGTAATGATGCGGCGTCGCGTGGCGGCATCAACGGAAGCTTGCTGAGTTTCAGACATAGTATTGAGTTGGGTCCTGTTTGGTTATGTGGAACCTTGTGGGTTTTGCGGTTCTAAAGCTAGTTCATGCGAGTCAACTACGCAATGGCACGCACGGGTAGGCGAGTGCATCTAATCTCATATCTATGTGGTCGAATCTTGATGCAACCGGGTGGCTGGAACGTATCGCGCAGGGCGGTTCCGTCGAGTCTGGGATGCGTGCATGTCTTGATAAAATTGAGCAAACTGATAAGCACATCAATGCCTTTCATCATGTGTTCGCTGGCAATGCGTTGGAACAAGCGCGGGTATGTGATGCAACACCTGCAGAAAAGCGGGGTCCGCTTCACGGTCTACCCATTGCTATCAAGGAGGAAAACGCCATTGCCGGGATTCCCACAGCGTTCGGTACCGCGGCAATGAGCACGCCTGCAACAGAGGATTCGGCGGTGGTCGCTGCGCTGAGATGCGCAGGGGCGATTATTGTTGGCACAACGCGGATGCCGGAGTTTGGCACCTGGCCTTTTACGGAGTCGCAGAACGGGGGAGTCACGCGTAACCCTTTGGACCCACGATTTTCTCCGGGTGGTTCCAGTGGCGGTTCGGCTGCTGCTGTTGCTGCCGGCATGATTCCGGTGGCCATTGGCGGCGATGGTGGCGGGTCGATCCGCATACCCGCAGCGCATTGCGGTCTTTATGGATTGAAGCCGCGTCGCGGCCGAGTCTCCACGGCACCGGCTGAGCATCTATGGTGGGACTTGGGAACCATAGGTCCACTGGCAAAATCACCACGTGACCTGCGGCTTATCTACAGCGTTATTGGTCAGTTCCCGGCTGTTCCACTGCCAAAACAACTGCGCATTGCTGTGCACGTCAACCCAAAAATTGCCGGAGTGATGGTTCCTGCCCAGCTTACCGACGCCGCGCTCCAGGCTGCTGAGCAGTTGGCTAAAGGTATGAACGGGGTAATAGTAGATACGGACCTGCGATTGCCAACGCCAACAGATGCATTCATGCCGCAGTTTCTTGGCGGATTAGTAGCAGAAGTTAAGCAGCTTGATCAACCTGAAAAAATTGAAAAGCGCTCACGGCAACTGGTGCGCATTGGACAGTTCGTGGGGTCACGGCGGGCCGTGGATTGGGCGCGCAAACGTGGTGAGCGGTATGCGCGCGACGTCGATAAGCTGCTGGATCAGTATGACGTGATTGTGAGTCCGACGGTCGCGGCGCGGCCGCCGTTGGCTGGGATCCTGGATGGGCGTGGACCGATCCGTGCGCAACTGGCGAGTCTGCCGTATGTTGCGTTCACGGCGTTGTGGAATGTGACGGGGCATCCGGCGATTGCAGTGCCCGTAGGGGTTGGGAATGATGGCATGCCGTTGAGCGTGCAGCTAGCTGGTCGCGATGAGGACATGTTGTTGCGGCTGGCGGAAACGCTGGGGAAGCCCAATCTGACATAATGTACATTATCGGACAATAACGTCATGTAGTGCTTACGCATGCCTGACTTTGTTAAATGTCACCATGACGTTAATGCTGTTGACGGCGGGTCAATGTTTTTCCATTGCTAGTCGAATGTTCAACTCACCGTCTTCGTCCACCTTTGCGGCGACAAAATCGGGCGTCTCCACGCCGAAGTCTATGCGGTTAATAGGCACAGTCCCGGCGATGACAAGCCGATTGCCGGTTCGGAGAACGTCAAACTCGGCCGTGACTTCCTTTTCTACACCATGCAGGTTAAGCATGCCGGTCACCGTCACCGTTCCGGGTTCACCATTGTCGGGAACGCCTGTGATATCGACTGGCGTGCTCACGGTAAATGTTGCTGTTGGGTAATCGTCCGTGTGCAGGATGGTACGCCGAACGTTAATGTCACGTTTCTCCACATCGGTCTGTAGGCCATTAACGTCAACCGTGACGTTTCCTGCGGTTAATGTCCCACCGTCAACGGTGACCTCACCTGTAACATCGTGGGTTGTTCCAGACGTTGAGCGGGACTCGCCAGGTAAAAGCTCATGGAAGGTGTAGCCTACGGACGTCGTGTTATCACCTGCGTTGGGAATAATCGTCCAGGTGCCGTTGACATCGGTTGTTGCTGCGCTGGCGTCGCCTGTGTGCAACCCACCAGTTTGATACCTGGGTCTGTGAGCGCCTTATACACAATGGGTCCAACACTCGCCAATGCTAAGACGATGATGGCCACAACGGTCAGGGCGACAAACGGCTTCTTCATAGTGTGAATATTATCGAACCGTGTTACCGCAAGTGTTCAATACTCCGGGCAAGGCGCACAAGTTCCTGACATAACTCACTTAACTCGGCGGCTGATGCTCCTTCAGTGGCGGCGACTTCGATGTCTTCAGCTGCGCAGCGTAACTCAAACAAGGAATCTTTGAGCTCGGCGGCCCGTTCTGGGTTCATGATCACAGCATCTGCAGGAATAGATGTGCCAGACACATTGTTGCGCTGTTCGTAGGCTCGTTGCCTGCAGGATTGGCTACAGTACTTTTTGGTGCGGCCTCGTGTGTTGGTATCCATGGGGCGACCACACCACTGGCACTGGGCTTCTTTCTTGGAAGATCGAAGATCGCTCACTCTCATAACCCTAGCGGACATGACCCGGTGAATTCACTTCCGGTATAGTGGTGTACTTGACTACCCCACTGGGTGAGACGAAGAGACCGTAAGGATAAATATGGCAGATCGTGTACTCCGTGGCAGCCGTATGGGCGCCGTGAGTTATGAAACCGACCGTGATCATGATCTTGCACCACGCCAGATCGTTAAGTACAGGACCGAGGTCGGCGACGTGTTTGAGGTTCCCTTCGCCGACGACGCGGAAATCCCCGGGACGTGGATGTGCAAAAACGGCCAAATGGGCACCCTCATGGAGGGCGAAGGAATCGATGCCAAGCCAGCTAAGCCGCCACGCACCCACTGGGATATGCTGCGGGAGCGCCGCAGCATTGAAGAGCTCGACGTGTTGCTGGAAGAACGCATTGAGCAACTGCGCAAACGCCGCAGGAACGCCGCTCGTCTGCTAAAGCAGCAGCAGGAAGAGGCGGAGAAGAATGCCGCCGCCGAGAAGAGCAAGGCGTAAGGCAACAGCACAAAGCGCTCCCAATGGGGGCGCTTTTCTTGTTGTTAGATGTTGTACTTTTTGCGCAGCTTCTTCACACTGTGCGCAACCAGTTTCTTGGTTTCTTTGGAGATTTCCCGTAGCTGCTCGCCGCGGTGTGCAGCACCCCATTTGGTGACCTCTAGCAGGGAATCTTTGACAAAGCTGCCATCGAGCTTGGATTCGCCGATTTCGCGTTCGGTGAAAGTGATGGGTACCTCGCGGACATCGAAACCTTCACGAACTGCTCGCCACGCCAAGTCGACCTGGAAGATGTATCCAGCGTTGGAGAGTTCGTTGAGATCCAGCGCCTCAATGAGCGAGCGTCGATAGGCGCGATAGCCTGCGGTCATGTCAGACAGACCGGCCCCCAGCGCCAGCGAGATGTAAATGTTGCCGCCCTTGGACAGCAGCCAGCGTTTCTTAGGCCAGTTCACCACTTTGCCGCCAGGAATGTAGCGGGAGCCAATCACGAGCTCAGCGCCGCGATCCACCTCAGCCAGAAGCAGGTGAAGCTGCTCAGGTGCATGCGAACCATCCGCATCCATTTCACACAGGACCTGGTAGTCGCGCTCCAGACCCCATTGGAAGCCCGCAACGTAGGCACCGCACAGGCCGCCTTTCCCTTCGCGGTGCAGCACAAAAATTTGCTCGTCGTTGGTGGCGAAGTCGTCAGCGAGATCGCCTGTGCCGTCGGGGCTGTTGTCGTCAACAATAAGAATGTCCACGTCGGGCGCTGCTGAGCGTACGCGCTGTGTGATCAGCGGAAGATTATCCCGCTCGTTATACGTGGGGATAATCACCAACGTACGGTCGCTGGGCTTGCTCATAGAAAGCTAGTCTCCTTGGGCTGAGCGGCGTTTCCACAATGCCGCGATGAGGAACAACACCCCCATAATACTCAACACATGCTCGACATACTTACCCGCACGTGCAGCAAAAGTGCTGGAATCCTTTAGTGGGAGGGTATCCACCAGCGTGCCGTTGGTGAAAAATTGAGGTTTTCTGGGTGACTTCACCTGAGGGAAGCACAATTGCTGACACTCCTGATGTTGCCGCTATCACCACTGCCCTATCCAATTCCAGGGCGCGCATACGACTCATGGCGAGCTGCTGGTAGGTCATGTCGGTGAAACCAAAGGTTGCGTTGTTGGTTGGTACCGTCAGGATCTGCGCGCCATTATGTACTGCATCACGCCCAGCTGCATCGAAAGCCACCTCGTAGCAGGTGGAAACGCCCACAGGAATCCCCTTCATGTGAACTACACCAGTGCCGTCGCCGGGCTGGAAATTGCCCGCCATGTCCACGTAGGAGGAAAACAGTCGGAAAAAGCTGCGGTAGGGCATGTACTCCCCGAAGGGCTGAAGGTACTTTTTGTGGTGGTACTCCCCTTGCCCTGTCTCTGGATCAAACACCACCATGGTGTTGCGTGGCCCGACGTCGTCGCGGGTCAGCGTCCCAACCAGGATCGGTGCGTGTGCCGATTGCACCGCCTGATCAATCATGCTCATCGCCCCAGCATCTGCAAACGGGTTCACATCCGAGGCGTTCTCGGGCCACACCACCAAGTCAACCTGCTGGTTCAGAGCCTCGGTCTGCTTCACATGGTTACTCAGCACCGCTCGCCGCTGCTCGTTAAAATCCAGCCCCAGCCGCGGCACATCCCTTGAATTGCCGCCACTGTTACCTGCCCTACTTCCCCACCGCCTCTGCTTATCGACGCCGCGCCGCCCAGCGCCAGCGGTACCACCAGCAGTACTGCCCCTAAAAGCCGTGGACGCAGGAGGCAGAGGGCAAGCCCGGTGGCGCACGCGAGCGTCGCTACGCTGACTAACGCTGGGCCTCCATAGGGTGCGAGGTACTGGAGTGGGCCGCCGACCTGGCCCCATGCAATTCGTCCCCACGCGAAACCCCCAAATGGCCACGTGCTGCGCAACCATTCCACGGACACAAACCACAGCGGAAACGCCCAATGCATGCGGCGCTTCATCAACACAGCACCACCGGCGCCAACTGCGATGCTGTACAGTGCCTCAGTGACTGCGAGAGCGACGTATGGGAGGTTGCCCACGAACTCCCCAATCCACGGGAGAAGAAACAGATACAAACTCAACCCATGGACAAAACCCAACAGGGCACCCACACGCACCGACACCTGCGGAGCAAGGCACAGATAAAACAGCGCCATCCCCACGATTGCTGCTGGCCACCACCCTATCGGCGCGTACGACAGATACACACTGACACCAGAAAGCGCTGCGACGCCAAGCCGCAGCGCTAGGATTCGCTTACGCATCTTTTGAATTCGTTCCAAAATCTTCAGGGCGGACGTTATTGCTCCACCGCTGAATTTCCTGGTCCGTTGGTTGCCTGTCTTCCGGTTCTTGGTCTGAGACAAAGCTCCCATACGACGTCTGCTGGCGGAACTGGTTCACCGTGTCGAAGCTGCGGGCGCCCAAATTCTCAATACTCGTGCGAACCTTACGTGCCAGTATCCGCCGAGCAACCGAACGAGTTGGCGGAATGATCAGCAACAAACCAAGAATCGTGGTGACAAAGCCTGGCAGCGCCACGCACAGTGCGCCGGCCGCAAGCAAGCCATAATCGCCTGCGAGAGTCCCAGGCGTGGTTTTACCCTGTGATGCTCGCACCGCAATGCGTCGCATCTCTGTAGCGGCGAGGAACAGACCACCGAAGAAAAAAAGGAACAACAGGATGAGTGCCCAGCCGACACCGAGCCACCGCGCCACGCCCCAAAACGCCAACGCTTCAATGAGGAAATATGGGATTGCAATCAATACAGGCACGGTGCCCACAATACTCAACTCCGCGCGTCGCTTCACATGCGTGCCCGTCCTTCCCCGAGCGTGATTCGGTTAAGAGCGTGAGTGCCCTTATTCCTGCGATAAGCTCTGACTATGGGCTGGAAAGCTAGATTCGGGAAGCGCGCGCAGCGAATAGGCTTGGTCATTGTCTTGATATGGCGCTCTTGGGAGCACTGCAAATCGTATCTTTATTTACAGCTCGTCCTGGGGTGGGTTATTTCAGGTCAACGACAGGTCGGGACGAGTACGCGGCGCGATATGAGGAAGCGATGCGTCAGTTTGCTGTGGCACCGCGTAGTCGAGACGTCGAAACGCAATTGGGCATCGTGCGCGTGTACGAGTGGAGCACGGATGAAACCAAACGACAGTGTACCTGTGGTGCTGATTCCTGGGAGATCGTCGGGGGTGCCGATGTGGGCAGAAAATGTGGAGAGCTTTGCAGGGAAGCATCGCGTGATTGCATTCGATGCGTTGGGGGATGCTGGAATGTCGGTTCAGTCTGCCCCGATTGAGCGTTTTGAGGACCAGGCGGTGTGGATTCATGATGTTTTGGCGCAGTTGGCCCCAGATGGCGCCCACATTGTTGGGCACTCTTTTGGGGGTGCTACAGCCACTGTGTACGCCCGTGAATACCCTGAGGATGTTCGTTCCCTCGCGGTGTTGGAACCTGTGTTTACATTCAGCTACCCACCATTTGCGGCTTATGTCGTGGACGATGGTTGCATCAATACCGAGGATGCCAAGGAGTTGGCGGGAGCATGCTCTGGGAAAAGTCGGCGGAACAGACTACGATGCTGACGAACCGATGGCTCGGATGATTGACGCAGGTGCCGCGCACTATAAAGCGGCTTTGCCAACGCCTCACTTGGTGTCCAAGGAGGAAGCGGAGCATCTCACAATGCCCGTCTATGCGGCAATAGCGAGTAACGATTCGCTGGCGGGAGGGGCTAAAGCTGCGGAACGTGCTCAGGAGTTGATACCCCAGGCTGAGGTGGAAACATGGCCAAACACCACGCATTCGTTGCCTATGCAGGCGGCAGAATCATTAGGTGAAAAACTAAATAACTTTTGGGCGAATAGTGAATAGGTAACACCTAAGAATCTTTGTCACCGTAGAAGTTCGGAATAGAGTTGAAAGTTGCTTTCATCAAAGCAGACGAAGATAACTTCTTTAATCGTGTTGCTTTGATACTCTTTAGTGGCGGATAGTGCAACGTGAGCTGCTAATTCCTTAGGAAAACGATATACGCCTGTTGATATATTGGGAAAAGCAATAGTTTCCGCGCCATGCTTATCAGCTAGCCTAAGACTATTAAGGTAGGCCGAGCGCAATGCCGCCTCCTCGCCGTGTGAGCCATCCACCCACGTTGGACCAACAGTATGTACAACGTGGCGTGCCGGAAGGTTGGCTCCCGAGGTGATCACCGCTTCCCCGACCGGGCATCCTCCCTGGCGAGCGCGGATTTCACGGCACTCTTCTAGTAGCGCGGGCCCTGCTTTTTGGTGGATGGCCCCATCAACGCCTCCGCCGCCGAGCAGCGATGTGTTTGCGGCGTTCACGATCACATCAACGTTGGCTTCGGTAATGTCGCCCAACACTGCGCTCAGTTTCATGTTCACCAATCCTACACCTCCGCCAAGTTACATAATTGTCTTTTTACAGCAAAAAACTAGGAAAAATTCACTCATAGAAACGGGGGTACGGGGGTTCGATCCCAAGATGAAAGTTTTATAATCTGCGAGCATTTTATATGCGTCGAAAACTAGTATTTTTAGTGGTTGAGTTTCCATCATCTGTAGGCGGAGTCGCCGCCTAGTCAATGAAAGGAGATGCAGGAAATGTCTGAGGTATCCATCCCGGGTGTTGGGCACTTCGCGTTCGAAGAAGTGTGGGACGAATATACAAGCGCAGATGTCGTCGTACCAGGCTTCGGCGGCTTGGAAGGACATTTCTACATGGCTGGCAACGTCCTGGATGCCGCGGGTCTTGATCGGATTGGGGCCGCCATCACAGCCTTCCTCTCCCCCCGTGTTGACTTCATTGCACACGCAACGCCGTATGTGTTCCAGCAGTACCAGGATTGGCGGACCATTGGCCAAGAGGAGGGCTGGGGTGAATATCTCCCCAGCTTGAGCCAGCCGGAGTTGGTGTGGGATCTTGTCCAGATAGGAAACGAATTCCAAATTGTCTGGGATGAAACCTTTGGCGGCGAGGTCTACATCAAAGTGGCCTGCAGCTGCGAATGGGACGTTGAAGACGGTCTCATTCTGGTGTTTAAAGGCGGAAGCTCACTCTGCACTGTGGGCTTTGGTGCTGACGCCCTCTTGAACAAGGACGGCAGCATCTATCAGCCGCTTTGAAAGCGTCAGGACGACTAGCGATCCTCCAACTCCCCTTCCATCTCTAGGTACGTGCTGCGCAACAGTTCCATCGACTCGTCAGACGGTTTTTCCCACAGACCGCGTTCCGCAGCCTCCATCAGGCGCTCAGAAATGTCGCGTAGCGCCCACGGATTAGACTTTTCAAAAAACTCCCTGTTTACGGGGTCACCGACATAAGTGTCGGTAAGGGTTTCATACATCCAGTCATCCATGAGCCCCGTCGTGGCATCATAACCAAAAAGGTAATCAACGGTTGCGCTCATCTCAAAAGCGCCTTTGTAGCCATGCTTGCGCATCGCCTCAATCCAGCGCGGGTTGACCACCCTAGCGCGGAACACACGCCGAGATTCCTCGTGCAGTGTGCGGGTTTTTACTGTTTCCTGCCGCGTGGAGTCACCGATAAAGGCATCAGGATCCTGACCAGTGAGGGCACGCACCGTCGCAACCATTCCCCCATGGAACTGGAAGTAATCATCAGAGTCGGCGATGTCATGTTCAGTGGAGTCAACATTTTTGGCTGCAACCTGAATGCGCTTGTAGGCGGTGCGCATATCGTCGGCAGCCTCTACCCCATCAAGACCACGACCGTAGGCGTACCCGCCCCATGCGGTGTAGACCGCTGCAAGGTCATGGTCATCACGCCAGTTGCCTGATTCAATGAGCTGCAATAGCCCCGCGCCGTAGGTGCCGGGCTTGGAGCCAAAGATACGCCGCACGTGCTCAGCGCCATCATCCAACGCGTGCGCGCGAACATAGTTCTGGTCGAGCGGTTCGTCCAGGTTGGCGACCATCTGCACGGCGTCGTCAAGCAGACCCAGTACATGCGGAAATGCGTCACGGAAGAAGCCGGAGATGCGAACCGTTACGTCAATGCGAGGTCGCCCTAGTTCCTCCAACGGGATCACCTCAAGGTCAATAACCCGGCGCGATGCTTCGTCCCAGAGTGGGCGGACACCGAGAAGTGCGAAGACTTCGGCGATGTCGTCGCCGGAGGTGCGCATGGCTGAGGTGCCCCATGCGGAGATGCCGACGGATGTTGGGTAGTTGCCGTCGTGGTCGGCTTGGTAGCGTTCGATGAGTGAGTCAGCGAGGAGTTGGCCGGTTTCCCAGGCGAGGCGGGATGGGAGGGATTTGGGGTCGACGGAGTAGAAGTTGCGTCCGGTGGGTAGGACGTTGATGAGTCCGCGCATGGGCGAGCCGGAGGGGCCGGCTTCGATGAATCCCCCGTCGAGGGCGTGGAGGATGTGGGTGATTTCGCGGGGGGTTTGTTCGAGACGTGGGATGATTTCTTCGGCTGCGAACTGGAGGATGCGTGCGACGGTTGTGGGGTTGGCGGTGTCGGGGAGGTTGGTGGTGATGGTGGGGATGGTTGTGGGGTCCCAGTTGTTGGCGTCGAGGTTGGTGAGGAGGGTGCGGGCGTGTTGTTCGATGGTGTCGACGGTGTGGCGGGTTTCGTCGCCTTGTTCGGAGAGTCCGAGTGCTTCGCGGAGGCCGGGGGTGGCGGTTTCACCGCCCCAGAGTTGGCGGGCGCGAAGCATGGCGAGGACCAGGTCGATGCGGGTTTCGCTGGTGGGTTGTTCGCCGAGTGTGTGGAGTCCGCCGCGGATGGCGACATCTTTGATTTCGCAGAGCCAGCCGTCGATGTGCATGAGCATGTCGTCGAAGACATCTTCGTCGGGTCGTTCGTCCCAGCCGAGGTCTTGGTCCATTTTGGCGGCGGTGAGGAGGGTCCAGATTTCTTGGCGAATGGCTGGAAGTTTGGCGGGGTCCATGGCAGCGATGTTGGCGTGCTCGTCAAGGAGTTGTTCGAGTCGGGTGATGTCGCCGTAGGTTTCTGCGCGTGCCATGGGTGGGATCATGTGGTCGATGAGGGTGGCGTGGGCGCGTCGTTTTGCTTGGGTTCCTTCGCCTGGGTCGTTGACGAGGAAGGGGTAGATGAGTGGGAGGTCTCCGATTGCTTGGTCTGGGTAGCATTCGGCGGAGAGTCCTGCGGTTTTGCCGGGGAGCCATTCCATGTTGCCGTGTTTGCCCATGTGGATGATGGCATCGGCGTTGAAGGTGTGGCGGATCCAGTGGTAGGTGCCTAGGTAGTGGTGGTTGGCTGGTAGGTCGGGGTCGTGGTAGATGCCGACGGGGTTATCGCCGAAGCCGCGTGGTGGTTGGACCATGACGACGATGTTGCCGAATTGGAGTCCTGCGATGTAGATGTCGCCGGTTTCTGGGTGTGTGTAGTGGGTTCCGGGGGCTTCGCCCCAGTGGGTGGTCATCTCTTCCTGCATGCTGGTGGGCAGGGTGTTGAAGAAGGTGAGGTAGGCGTCGCGTGGGAGTGTGAGGGGGTTGTTGGCGAGGACGTCGTCGGTGAGCCATTCGGGGTCGTGTCCGCCGGCGTCAATGATGGCGTGCATGAATGCGTCGCCGTCCATGGTGTCGTAGCCGGGGATGGTGGTGGTGTCGCCGAGGTTGTAGCCTGCGTCGTGCAGGGCGTGGAGGACTTTGAGCGTGGATGCTGGGGTGTCGAGTCCGACTGCGTTGCCGATGCGGGCGTGTTTGGTGGGGTATGCGGAGAGCATGACGACGATCTTTTTGTCGCTGTTGTTGAGGTGGCGGAGTCGGGCGTGGTGGTAGGCGATGCCTGCGAGTCGGGTGCAGCGTTCGGGGTCGGGGACGTAGGAGATGAGTCCGTCGGCGTCGTATTCTTTGAAGGAGAAGGGGACGGTGATGATGCGGCCGTCGAATTCGGGGACGGCGATTTGGGTTGCCACGTCAAGTGGGGTGAGGCCGTCGTCGTTGGCGGCCCAGTCGCTGCGGGGGCTGGTGAGTGCGAGTCCCTGGATGATGGGGATGTCGAGTGCTGCTAGTTGCGCGACGTCCCAGGCTTCGTCGTCGCCGCCTGCTTGGGCGGTGGCTGGTTTCGTGCCGCCTGCTGCGAGGACGGTGGTGATGGCGGCGTCCATGGTGGCGAGTTCGTCAAGGAGTTCGGTGGGGGCTTGGCGTAGCGATGCCGTGAAGATGGGGATGGCATGTGCGCCTTGGGCGTCAATGGCGTCGCACAGGGCGTGGATGTAGGCGGTGTTTCCAGCGAGGTGCTGGGCGCGGTAGTAAAGGACGGCGATGCGGGGTTGGCCTGGTGTTGTTTCTGTGGTGGGGCGTTCGAGGTGTCCCCAGAGCGGCATGTGGTGGGGTTCGTCGAATCCGTGGCCGGTGAGGAGGATGGTGTCCGACAGGAAGCGGTAGAGGTGTTCGAGGTTTGTTGCGCCGCCTTCTGCGAGGTAGGTGTGGGCAGTGGTGACTACGCCTGCGGGGACGGTGGAAATGTCAGTGAGTTCGGCGTCAACGGCGAGTTCGCCGGATACGACGATGGTGGGTGTGCCGGAGGCGAAGATGCGGCGGAGCCCGTCTTCCCAAGCGCGCTTGCCGCCGAGGAGGCGGACGATGATGATGTCAGCGGCGTCGATAATCTCGTCGAGAAGTGCGTCGGAGATGTGGGTGGGGTTGGCGTAACGGAAGTCCACCATGTCTGCGGTGTTGGCGTTTTTGGCGGAGAGGAGGTCGGTGTCGGAGGTGGACAGCAGCGCAATCATGGCGGTTGTGTTCCTTTCCGGGGTGTCGCGCCCCGTGAGTGTGGGATGGGTGGTGAGGGTCTGGCTGTACAGTGGCGCGTCCGCCCGGAGTTGCACCGGATTCCTCATCCTGATCGTCTGAAAAAGTGTATCGCACCGGCGATCAATGGTGAGGGGCCAGGCAGTTCCGCAGATGGTTAAATTTCACATTTTCGATAGTGTGATCGCTTCGGGGTTAGAATGAGCGCCATGACTGATTTCACCTCCTCACCTGTGTCTTTGTTAGCTGAGTCTTACCAACTTGGTGATCGTAATCGGGGCGATGGTTGCCCCGGCGCGCTGAAAATGCATGAGGCGAAGGACGGCGGTATTGGCCGCGTTCGGGTTGCTGGTGGCCAGATGTCGCCGGAGCGCTGGGAGGCGCTTGCGGATATGGCTGATCGGTTTGGGGATGGCAATATTCACGTGACGACGCGGGGCAATTTGCAGGTGAGGGGCATTCAGGACACGGCTGCATTTGCGGAGGCTGCGCAGGAGCATGGTTTTTTGCCGAGTCGTGCGCATGATCGGGTGCGCAATATTATTGCGTCACCGTTGGCGCCTGAGTTGTTGCCGCTGGTAGCGGAGTTGGATGCGGCGTTGTTGGCGGATGATGTGGTGACGGGGTTGTCGGGGCGGACGTTGTTTGGTCTGGATTCTGGGGTGGGTGATATTGTGTCGCGTCGCCCAGATTTTGGTGTGTTTGCGCACGATGGGGGTTTTCAGTTGGTGTTGGGTGGCGTGTTTGTGGCGCGCCGGGTAGAGCGTGGTGATGTTGCGGCTACGCTCGTGCAGGCTGCGCGACGGTGGCAGGAACTGCGGGGTTCTGCGTGGCGGGTAGCGGAGAAGCCTGAGGTGCATGGCGAGATTATTGCGTCGTTGGATGCTGCGGTGGAGGTTGCTGAGGTGCCGTTTGTTGGTGCGGTGCCTGGGCGTCCTGTGGGGTGGTTGCCGCAGTCGGATGGGTTGGTCAGTTTGGGTGCTGGGGTGCGTTTTGGGCAGTTGAGTAGTCAATTGGCGCGGATGATTGCGGTGACGGGTGCGCGGACGACGGTGACGCCGTGGCATTCGATTGTGCTGCATGATGTGGATGAGCATGCGGCGGAGCAGATTGTGCGGGTGTTGGCTCCGTTGGGGTTGATTTGACGCGAATTCGACGTGGCTGCGGGTGAGTGCATGTACAGGTATTGAGGGGTGTGAGAAGTCGTTGTCGGATACTCGCGGGGATGCGGCGCAGGCGGTTGCGTCGTTGGATATTCCGCAGGGTAAAGTGCATTTTTCTGGGTGTGAGCGGCGGTGTGGGCATCCGTTGGAGTCGTATACGGATTATTTGGCTACTGGTGATGGCGAGTATGAGGTGTCTGCTCGGTAGAGTATGTCGGTATGTATAGCTACGTCACGGATGGTAACGAGATTTATCGTCGTAGTTTTGCGATGATTCGCGAGGAATCTGACCTGGGGCGTTTTGATGCGGCTCAGGCTCAGGTTGCGGTGAGGATGATTCATGCGGCTGGGCAGACTGACTTGGCCTCGGATATTGAGTTTTCAGCTGGTGTGGTGCCTGCTGCGCGTGCTGCGTTGAGTGCGGGCCGTCCGATTTTGTGTGATGTGAACATGGTGGCGTCGGGGGTGACGCGGCGTCGTTTACCTGCGGATAATCAGGTGTTGTGCCTGCTCAAAGATCCTCGGGTTCCTGAGTTGGCGGCACGTTTGGGTACGACCCGGACGGCGGCTGCGGTGGAGTTGTGGGCTGAGCATCTGGAGGGGTCTGTGGTTGCGGTGGGTAATGCTCCTACTGCGTTATTCCATCTGTTGAAGTGGCTTAGCGACGACCCCGCCCGCCCCCGTCCGGCTGCTGTGTTGGGCATTCCTGTGGGGTTTGTTGGTGCTGCCGAGTCTAAGGCGGCGTTGGCGTCGGATGCGCAGGCGTTGGGGATTGAATTTGTGACGGTGCATGGGCGTCGCGGTGGTTCGGCGATTACGTGTGCTGCTATTAATGCTTTGGCTACTGAGCAGGAGATTATGGAGTGAGCGCTCAACTTATTGGTGTTGGTGTGGGGCCTGGTGACCCGGAGCTTCTTACCTTGGCTGCTGTTGCGGCGATTGAGTCGGCTGATGTGGTGGCGTATCACGCCCGCCCGGGTGGGAGTTCGACTGCGAGGAGTATTGCTGAGCGGTTTTTCCGCGACGGGCAGATTCATGAGTTGTTGCATTACCCAGTGACCACGGGGATTACTGATCACCCAGGTGGGTATGCCGGGGCGATGGCTGAGTTTTATGTGGAGGCAGCAGCACGTCTGAGTGCACATTTGGATGCTGGGCGGACGGTGGCTGTGCTCGCGTTGGGTGATCCGATGCTGTACAGCTCCTACCAGCATCTTCACCGTATCCTTGAGGGCCGCTACCCTACCCGGGTCATTCCAGGTGTGCCGTCGGTGACCGCCGCCGCTGATGTGCTGGGTCAGCCACTCGCGGAAGATGAAGAAGTACTGACCATACTTCCAGGTACGTTACCTGAGTCTGAGTTGGTGGAGCACCTTCGTCGTACCGATACTGCCGTGATTATGAAGCTGGGCCGTACTTTCACCAAGGTGCGGCGTGCCCTGCAAGCTACTGGTGCTGTTGAGCGGGCGTATGTGGTTAGCCGTGTTGGAATGGACAACCAAGATACGGTTGCGGTCGCTGACGCAGACCCCGAAGCAATTCCCTACTTTTCCGTGATTGTTGTGCCCTCAACGTCTGTGGGGCGACGTGTTGCGGAGGAACACGAGGGCGAAGTTGTGGTTGTGGGGCTTGGTCCAGGTGCCGATAAATGGACCACGCCTGAAGTGGTGGAAGAACTGGCTCGGGCGACCGATATTGTGGGCTACTCCACCTACGTCAACCGCGTGGCAGAACGGGCTGGGCAACGCAGGCACCTTTCGGATAACAAGGTGGAGGCTGAGCGGGCGGCCATGGCGTTGGATATGGCCAAACGCGGGCGTCGAGTAGCGGTGGTGTCCTCCGGGGATCCCGGTGTGTTTGCCATGGCTGCAGCGGTGCTGGAAGTCGCAGATGATCCGCAGTGGCGTGAGGTGCCGGTGCGTATCGTTCCGGGTATGACGGCGGCGCAGGCGGTGGCCAGTCGCGTAGGCGCTCCGCTGGGGCATGATTTTGGCATGGTGTCGTTATCGGACCGATTGAAGCCCTGGGAGCAGGTGGAAAAGAGGATCCGGGCTTTGGCTGGTGCGGATATGGCGTTTGCTGTGTACAACCCTGCGTCGAAGGAACGTCGTTGGCAGGTGGCGGCGCTACGGGACATCGTGCTGGAGTACCAGTCCCCTGACACACCGGTAATCGTTGCCCGAGCTGTGGGATCAGACCAAGAAAGCGTGGCAGTAACGACGCTGGCTGAGTTTGATCCAGAGGTTGTGGACATGCGAACCATGGTGATCGTTGGAGCATCCACCACGGCTTCTTACGAGGGGCCGAACGGTGTGCGGGTGTTTACGTCACGTCGCTATGGCGAATAAACCCCTGTGATACCACTAAAAGATGTTATTCGTATGACGAAATAAGTGGCCGCTGTGATGCCGCCTGCAAAGCATCATGTGGGCAACACGCAGCAATGAAGCCTGCTATATTATTCAGCTCTCACCTGGGATTTTTATTTTTTCGCAAAGGTTTCTTGATCGAAATGTGAGCATGAGATGACTCTGTGTGTATTATAAGTGGCAACCAGCTTAGTTTTATGTGAAGGAGTTTATACCACCAATGCGCACCCTTCCTCGACGCATGATAACCACCCTGACTGCTGGGATGCTGGCGACCGCTGTGTTCGCTGGCGCGGTGACCACCGCCCCAGAAGCTGACGCGCAGCGACGTGCCACCAGTTCCACGGACAACACACTCTCGTCCGATGTCGGGTCGTCGGAACTCCAGAGCTTCTACAACAAGTCCCCGGATTGGGGCCAGTTCCTCCTCATGCTGATCACCGGTGGAATGCTGCTGGAAGGCGTCGGCTACCTCATTGGCCCCGCTCGCCTACAGATCCAGCACCTCATCCCGAACGTGCATATCTAAAACCAAGAGCAAATAAGCACACCGTCGCTAACCCCAAAACCAGGGTTAGCGACGGTGTGCTTGCTTTTAACTCCCCTACCCCATCAGCCCATGCGCAGCAATGTAGGCGTCACTGGCGGTGTGCACTGCGGTGATGCGAGAACCGCCTGGTAGCGGCGGGCGCTGGACCATGATCACTGGAATGCCAAGTTGGCGGGCCGCTACGATTTTGGCGTAAGTAAGGCTGCCGCCGGAATTTTTGGTGACCAGGGCGTCAATCTGGTTGTCGCGCATCAGTTGTTTCTCGTCTTGCACGCTAAACGGGCCGCGAGACAAGATGAGGCGGTGTCTCTTGGGAAGCGGTCCCTCCGGCGGATCAACGCTGCGGATGACGTACAGATTGTGTGAATCGTTGGCAAAAGGCGCAAGCTTCTGGCGGCCAATGGTGAGAAAAATATGATGGTAGCGTTCGGCTATCCGGGCGGCCTCCTCCATGTCGTTGACATAGATCCACTCGTCGTAGTTTTCAGGAGTCCAGGCCGGTCGGTGCAGGGCGATGAGCGGAATACCAGTCGCCCGGGTTGCTTCGGCTGCGGATATGCTGATTTTTTCCGCAAATGGATGGGTGGCATCTACCACAAGATCAACTTCGTGATCCATGAGCCAGCGCGCCAAACCAGGTGGCCCGCCGAAACCGCCAATGCGGACTTCTCCGAGGGGGAGCTTCGGTTCCTTCACCCTCCCGGCCAGCGAACTGGTCACTCGCCAGCCGCTTTGCAGTAGTAATAATGCCAGTTCGCGGGACTCTGCTGTTCCTCCAAGGATTAGTGCGCGCATGGGATGGTCCGTCCTTCCTCGTCACGAGGACGGTCATCTGAATAGAGGAAACTATCGGGGAATTCCCCGGCCGTAAGGACCTTTCCCACAATGATGATGGCGGTTCTCACGATTCCAGCAGCGGCTACTTTGCCCGCAATGTCCGCAAGCGTTCCGCGCACAATCTGCTCCTGCGGCCGCGACGCGTAAGCCACCACAGCCACCGGACAATCTGCGCCGTAGTTGGGAACCAATTCCGCTACCACCCGTTCGATGTCGTGCGCTGCGAGGTGGATGCACAGCGTGCTTTTCGACGCCCCGAGGGTCGCCAAGTCCTCCCCCGCAGGCATCTGGCTCGCACGGCCATTAACCCTAGTGAGGATCACAGTCTGCCCAACTGTCGGTACCGTCAGCTCGTGGCCCAGCGCCGCCGCCGCTGCGGAAAAGGCAGGCACGCCAGGGATAATCTCATAGTCAATACCCAAGGCGGTCAGACGGCGTACCTGTTCCGCGACGGCGGAATATATTGACGGATCCCCTGACTGCAGACGTGCCACGTCTTTGCCCTGGGCATGAGCCTGGGCCATGATGTCAGTGATCTGATCCAAAGGCATTCGCGCCGTGTTGATGACACTCGCAGAATCCGGGCAGTTTTCCAATACCTCTGGAGGGACGATGCTTCCGGCGTATAAGCACACGGGGCACGACCGGATGAGACGGTCGGCCCGCACCGTCAATAAATCAGCGGCACCGGGACCGGCACCAATGAAGAAAACTGTCACTCGTTGGACCCTTCCTTGACTACCCGCCACTGGGTGACCGGAAGCGCTGCTTTTAGCGCTGTGAAACCACCGATGGCGTGTTCAGTTGAAATATCAAAACGACTTATGTGCCCGCCGAAACGTTGACGAAGCTGCCACAGCATCTGTTCGGATTCGATGGTCACAGCGTTAGCCACCAATCGGCCTCCAGGCTTTAACCCTGCCCATGCTGCATCAAAAACCCCCTCCGCTGTAGAGACCGCCGCCAATGAATACGGCGTCGGGTGCCGGGGCGTCGATAAGCGACTCGGGAGCAGCACCGACCACCCTGAGATGTGGAACGCCTAACGCGTTGGCGTTTGCTGTGATCCGGGTGGCCCGAACCTCATCGGACTCGGCGCACCATGCGTGCGTGCGGGGGCTACTACGCAGCCACTCAATGGCAATAGACCCAGAACCTCCACCAATATCCCACAGCACTTCGCCAGGACGCGGTGCCAGGGAGCAGATTGTCAATGCTCGAATGTGTTGCTTGGTCAGTTGACCATCGGTGTCGTAGGAATCGTCGGAAAGCCCGGGAACGATACTGCGTGTCGGGCCGTCTGGCTGGATTGCAATAACATTCAAGGCGCTAATCGGCTGCGGATCGTCAGTGGCAGTAAAGCGATTATGTTGCTCATCACTGCTACCTATGTCACTCAACACATGCACCGTCGCCGCCGCATGACCCAAGTTCCTGAGCAACGTACATACTTCAGTGGGGGTGGTTTCATCACGCCCCAACACCAAAAAAGGTTCCCCCTGATCCACTAGCGGAATGATAGAAGAAACCGGGTTACTGACCAGACTGACTACCGGTGTTCTATCCACTGCCCAACCGAGCCGCGCGCACGCCAACGACGCCGACGATGCCACTGGGATAACCCGGATGCGTTCTGGACCCAATAATCGGCACAACGTTGTGCCAATGCCGTGGAACATAGGATCACCCGATCCCAGCACCACAACACGCATACCTTCCAGGCTTTCAAAAAGCGGAACGATTCCTGGAAGCATGGGTGATGGCCATGGGCGTCGCTTGGCGGGAATATGATCCGGCAGCAAGCTCAGTTGCCGCCACGACCCCACAATCACCTCCGCGTCACGCACAACCTTCTGCGCAGCAGCCCCCATCCCGGTAAAACCGTCTGCCCCGATGCCCACAACAACAATCACCGATGAGTCCGGTGAGCTGAAATCATCAGCATCTGTGATAGGGCAAGACACACTCATAATTGACTATGGTAGACCACCGTTAATGGCGGCGTAGGTAACCCACGTCACTAGCGCGGCATCCTCCGCCACATCCTGCGCGGAATAAGCCGCATCAATGCAGCAAGAAGCTGTAGCTTTCCCTGGAATCCAGACGGTCCTACTCCCCTGATCCTCCTGAATAATAGGCGCAAGTATGTCTGCGACCTCGGCCGATGTGACGGACATGGGTGCGGGCTTCATACCCGTGGGTCATGGAACCAATGACAAAGCCTGGACGGGCTGTAATCACACGCACGGCAGTACCGTGAAGAGCGTCAGTTAATCCCTGGCAGAAAGCATCAAGCCCTGCTTTCGCCGAACCATAGACGTAGTTAGCGCGGCGTGGCCGCCACCCCGCAATGGAAGAAAAAGCCACAATCGTTGATCGAGTCGTTCGGGGGCGAAGCTCATCAGCAATAACGGTAAGCATGGCGATTTGGGCGGTGTAATCAATGGTTGCTATGTCCGCCGCATGGAACTCGTCGACTTCTGCCCGTTGTTGATCACCCAACACGCCAAACGCGACAAGAACCAGGTTGATTTCCCCCGCAAGCTGCTCGGCCTGCTGGAAAAGCGTCCGGTAGGCACGCAGGTCGGCGGCCTCAAAATAAAGAATGTGCACCTTCGTAGCCCCGGCTTCATAGAAGGGCTGAAGGTCTGGTGCCCGGCGCGCCGCGAGAACCACCTGGCGACCGTGGCACAGTCGAATGCCGATTTCGCGGCCGATGTCGCTGGTACCTCCGATGATGAGGATTCCGTCCTTGCTGTTGGTCACTGAAGTGACCTCGGTTGGTTGTTGAGGGTTTCGCAGCCGGTTTCTGTCACCACCACGATGTCTTCAATTCGGGCGCCGTATTGTCCTTCGATGTAGATGCCGGGTTCGATGGAAAAAGCCATGCCTGGTTCCAATGTCAGGTGATTGCCTTCCATAATGAATGGTTCCTCGTGGGTGGATAGGCCAATTCCGTGGCCGGTGCGGTGGATGAATTGCTCTCCGTAGCCTGCTTCGGTGATGATGTTGCGGGCAACACGGTCGATGCTTTCTGCGGTTACGCCGGGTTTCACTGCTGCTACTGCTGCGGCTTGGGCGCGTTCAAGTACGTTGTACATGGCGGCGATGTCGGGGTTGTGTTGTTCTTCGGGCCCGCCAACAATGAAGGTGCGGGTGCAGTCGGAGTGGTAATTGGGGCCATAGGTGCCACCGATGTCAACGACGACAACGTCGCCTGCTTTCAGGATCCGGTCGGAATAAGAGTGGTGTGGGTTGGCGCCGTTGGCGGCCGAGCCGACAATGATGAAGTCGACAGCGGCGTGCCCTTCTTTCAGGATGAGGTAGTTGAGGTCGCGAGCAACGTCTTGTTCGCTGCGTCCTGGCTGGAGGAGTTTTGGGACTGCGGCGAAGACACGATCAATGGCTGCGGCGGCATTGCGAAGGGCAGTGATTTCCTCTTCTGCTTTGCGCATGAAAAGCTCTTTCAGCACAGTCGCGGCCAGGACAGTGCTGCCGCCAATGCGTTGTTGGAGTGGTAAGACATGGTCGGCGGTGAGCGAGGAGCCGAGTCCAATGGTGGGGTGCTTATCCGGTGCGAGATGGAGGGCTTTGACGGCAAGGTCGTGGGGGTTGTCGCCGTCGACCCAGCCGCACACTGCGACGGTGAGTTCAGGGATGGCAGACAATGCGAGGTCACCACGGTCCACGGCGGGGAGAATGAAGGTTGGTTCACTTCCATCGGTGGGAATGATCAAGGCAGTGAGGCGCTCGTGGGTGCTGATCCAGGAGCCTGTGAGGTAGGCCAGTTCGGCACCGGTGCCAAAGATCAATCCATCAAGACCAGCGTTGCGGGCTGCTGTGGCGGCCTGCGTGAGGCGATGCTGATAGACGGATGCCGGGAATAGGTGTTCAGTGTGGTGTTCGCTCATGTGCCCCATCATATGGCACGGGTGTAATCCGCACGGGTAGTTCAGGCGCCTATGGCGACCACGCCTCGGCGGATGGCATGGATGGCATCGCGGGCATTCCGGCGGATAGCATCAGTGTATCCGGTGGACCTCACTTGTTCCAGCACGTCCACTACTTGCCTGCACCACCGTACAAATCGCCGGGTGTTAGCTCGGCGCCGGACTCCGCGGCGGCGGCCATGCAATACCCCAATGGTGCGCCTGCAGCCCACTGGTGAATGGCCAACGCAAACCCACCTTCGGGCAGACGGGTGGGGGGAAGATTGTGGCGGCGTTCGTCATGAACGAGTTCCCGCCAGATTCGGTTGGTGGCGTTCATGGCGGTTGCCATGGCATCGGTGGCTGCGTCGGGTTCTCCCCTGGTTTCTTTGCGGTTTTCAAAGGTGCACATGCTGACCACCCCGGCGAGTTCTGCTGGGTCAAGCTCGTCCCAGATTCCCCTGCGGAGGCACTGGGCAACCAGCAAGTCGGATTCGTTGTGGATGAGGGCAAGACGCTGCCCTTCCTCAGTGATGTGCGGAATATTATCCGGGTCGGAGAATTCCACGTAATCCATTTCTGCTAACAGATCCATGATGCGGTCGAATGTGCGGCCTAGGGTGTCTGTGGTGGCGCTGACACGGTTGCGTAGGCGTTCTACATCGCGTTGTTTGCGCAAGAGTTTTTCCGCGATGCGGGCAAGGTCTTCCCGGCCGGGCCAGTGGTGAGCAGGATGTGCGCGAAGTTGGGTGCGTAGCTCGGCCACCTCGGCGTTGTCGCGGTGGCGTGCCTCCATGCGCATTTTCTTGGGGCGGGGGTAATCGCGGCGTCGAAAAGCATTGACCACAAACTTGGTGTTGCGGCGTGGATGGTGGGTGATGTCTCGCGGCAGGCTCATGTGCCCCACCACGACGGGGACGTTGGCGAAGGAATCGGTGTCTATGCGCCCTGTCCAGCCTTGTTCCATGATGATCCGTGGGCGCGGATCGTCGGGGTCGGATGCTGGGGTGACGACCACCGCGAGTAACGGTTTCTTTTTTCCTGGCATGGCAATGACATCACCGACCTGCAGGTGACCCAACACTGCACGAACCTCCGCTTGACGCTGCTCGATCCCCTCTTTGCGCGCGGCTTTTTCAGCGGTTTTCAGCTGGTAGCGCAGGTTAATGTAGCTGAGGAAGTCGGTGGCTGGGTCGTCACCGGGTGGGTTGGCGGCGTTGATGGCATCGGTGAAGCGTTGTTCGAGTTCGGCGGCGCGGCGTTCGGCGCGTTCCATTTCTCGTACTTCGTCAACAACGGAGCCATCGGCTTGGAACTGGGCGAAGGATTTTTCCAGTAGGCGGTGGGCTTGGTCGTAGCCGATGGTGGCCAGCAGGTTGACGCTCATGTTGTAGCCGGGGGTGAAGGTGGAGATGAGCGGGTAGGTGCGTGTCGACGCCAAGCCGGCCACCGCTTGCGGTTCCATTGCGGGTGACCATTGCACCACTGCGTTGCCGATGGTGTCGATGCCGCGACGTCCTGCGCGGCCGGTGAGTTGGGTGTATTGGCCTGGGGTGAGTTCGGCGTGGGATTCGCCATTAAATTTGACGAGTTTTTCTAGCACAACGGTGCGTGCCGGGCATGTTGATGCCGAGGGCTAGGGTTTCGGTAGCAAAGACGGCGCGGACGAGTCCTTTGACGAAGAGTTCTTCAACGATGTGCCGGAAAGCTGGGAGCATTCCCGCGTGGTGGGCGGCGAATCCGCGCATGAGAGCGGCGCGCCATTGTTTGAAACGGAGTATTTCTAGGTCTGCGGCGGGGATGTCGGCGACACCAGCGTCGATGATGCTGGCGATGGTGTTGGCTTCGTCCTGGGTGGTGAGGGTGAGTCGGGAGCGAAGGCATTGCAGAAGGGCGGCGTCGCAGCCCGCGCGGGAAAAAATAAAGGTAATGGCGGGCAGCATGGAGTGTGCCTGCAGAATTTGGATGACCTCTGGCCTGCCGAGTGGGCGGAAACGGTCGGCCGGGCGGCTGATGCCGGAGCGGTGGGACCTGCCGGGTTGGTTGCCGTTGCGGCTGCGGGATCGGAAACGTGCCTGCTGGTTTTTGTCGTAGGACTGGGTACTGATGCTGCCGGATTCTAGCTTGTGGACTTTTGCTTCGAGTTTTTTGTTGACATGCTCGGTGCTTCCCGGTTGAAAAAGCGGGAGTAGGGTGCGGTTGACCAGCATCCATTGGTCAAGTGGAACGGGGCGTTGTTCTGAGACGATAACAGTGGTGTCGCCGCGGACGGTAGTCAGCCACGCTCCGAATTCTTCGGAATTACTGACGGTGGCGGACAAGCCGATGATGTTGACACTTTCGGCAAGGTTGAGGATGACTTCTTCCCACACGGGGCCGCGGGAAGCGTCGGCGAGGAAGTGGATCTCGTCCATGACGACATGGGTGAGGCGTTCCAGGGCCGGGGATTCTGCGTAGATCATGTTGCGCAGAACTTCCGTGGTCATGACAACAATATCTGCGGAACCGTTGATGGAAACATCGCCTGTGAGCAGGCCGACGGCATCGTCACCGTGAGCCTCGACGAGGTCGTGGTATTTCTGGTTGCTGAGTGCTTTGATCGGCGTGGTGTAGAAGCACTTTGTGCCGCGCGATAGTGCCAGGGAAACCGCGAATTCGCCGACAATGGTTTTTCCCGCGCCGGTGGGTGCGCACACGAGGACACCATGATCTGCTTCGACGGCTTGGCAGCCTTCGATTTGAAAGTCGTCGAGGGGAAAATCCAGGCGGTCGCAGAACTCAGCAAGATGTGTGCCGACGGGCGCGGTAAAACTCATGCCCCTAACGCTACCGCGTGTCGGGGCATTTGTTTAAGCAGCTTATAGCACGTCGTCAAAATCGGTGGGCGGGCGTTGTGTCAGGTCGGTGCGCTGTGGCGTGGGAGTCGGAGCAGTATCAACGGGGGTTGGCTCGATTGATGATGCTTCAATTGATGATGCCTTGTCATCGTCCACGTCCAACCATTCTGGGCGTTGACGGTTTTTGCGTTTGTCGTTGATGCGGGCGAATTGGATGGCGCATTCAACGAGTAGTGTCAATGCCGTGGCTAGCACCGCCATGGACACCGGGTCTTGGCCTGGTGTCATGAAAGCGGCGAAGACAAACAACAGGAAAATAATCAGACGGCGCTTTTCCTTCAACTGCTGGTAACTAACCAGGCCGACTATGTTGAGCATGGCTAGATCAGCGGCACCTCAAAACTCACGCCGAAAATGAGAAGCAGCGCGAGGAGGAACTTGTAGTACTGCGTACCGCTGAGTGCTGCGACTTGGGTTTCATCACCAATGGTGAGAAGAAACTCCAGGCCGTACGCCACCACAAAGTACGCCAAAATAGCGCCGAAGACAAAAAGCATCACCGCAATGGCAACGAAAGAGAATGTCCAGCGTTGTTCATTCTTCTTTAAGCCTGGAGTGATAAAAAACCAGACTTGCGCGAGCCACACAGGAGACGCAAACACGGAACCTGCCAAGGCACCGACTTTCAAACGCAGCATGAACATGTCGAAGGGCCCGGTGGCCAGCAGCTTGCACTCACCATCAGCAGAAAGGTCTGCCCGTGCGGTGTCTGGAAGGTTGCAGTAGGGGCCACGAAGAATGTCACCAAGGGTGGGTAGGCCAAACAGGCTCTGCTGGTACCAGATAAACCCAACGATGGTGCCTACGGCCAATGCAGCAAGCGAAATGAGCAGGCGCAGGCGAAGCTCCTGAATGTGCTCCACCAGCGACATGCTGCCGTCGTCCGGTTTCTTTTCTCGCTTTACCCGGCCGAGGCGTTTTTTAGTCGTATCAGACGTACTCATCACACCAACATAGGCTAAGCAGAAGTATTGTGCTGGGTGTCAGTCTGAGCTTGGGGTGCTTGCTGGGGCTGGGACTGCTCAATCTGACGGGGTTCGGCGGCGGCTGTCACCTGGTCATCATTGTTTAGTTCTTTCACCTCAGACTTGAAGATGCGCATAGAACGGCCTATGGATCGAGCCGCATCTGGAAGTTTTTTCGAACCGAACAGCAAAATCAAAACAACAGCAATGATAATCAGCTCAGTAGGGCCAAGATTCGGCATGATGTCCTCTCAACAGACGGTGACGTTATTCACCACTCATACTACGTCGTTTAGAATACGCGCCCAACGCCGCCTCCGCTTGTGCAGCAATGGTGCGGGTGACCTCTTCGGGGGCAGTAACCCGAACTCTGCCCGCTTGTCCCATGGCGAAACGCACCACCCACGCGGGTGACCCCATCGGCATGGTGGCCGCAACCCACCCATCGGGGCCGGTCTCCCCCAGTTCCAAGGGCACATAATCCGCAAGCCACAACACATCCGGGTGGATCTCTAAAGACACTGTGTCTGTTTCCTTACCGAAGGCGAACGGGTCGTCTTCGTCAAACTTCATGTCCTCAGCGTGCGGAGTACTGGGGGTATCCAACACCTCAACATCACTCATGCGATCTACCTTGAAGGTGCGGTGGGCCTGCGCCTCATCGTCCCAGGCTGCGAGGTACGTGTCTCCCTTGACGCTGAACACCCGCGCCGGGTGGACGGTGCGCTGGTTGGAGGAATCGCTGCGCGCCGAATAATAGGTAAACCTCAGCATCAGGCCGTGATCAAGACTGCGGCGAATTGCGTCCAAAAGCGGTGAAGTGTGCTCGATAACAGTGTCGGCGACGATAGAGTCCACCACGGCCGTAGTTTCATCCCCCATGATGCCGCGTAGCTTCGCAGCTGCACTTTGCACGACTTCACGGTTGGTTAGTCCAGGAAGGTTCTCTAAGGACTCCAGCGCCAGCAGCAGCGCCCCAGCCTCTGTGTGGGTGAGACGCAAAGGCTTATCCATGCCTTGGGCATTGGTAACTTTCACCGACTTGTACGTATGATCCAGGTCCACGAGGTCTCCAGGAAAAAGCCCTGGTAGTCCGCAACACCACAAGCTGTTGAGGTCATCCATCAATTCCTTGGGGCTGCGGCCCAAATCTTTGGACGCCTCCATCAAGGATATGCCTGGATGCGCCTCAAAATACGGCAGCAGATTTAGCATGTGCACCACCTCGGCGAGGCGGTCGGCTTTAGCAGTCACGTGGGGTCACCTCCAGCAGGGAACGAAGTTGAGCAATCACATCATCGCGAACATCTGCAGGCTCCACCACCAGCGCATGCGGCGCATATGCCGCAGCTGTTCGCACCAGCCAGTCTCGATCCACGCCGGTGAGCACATACGTATCATGATCGCGGTGGCTCGCGCGGGAGGTGAGCTCGCCAGCGGTGCCTGGTTCGGCAGTAATCGTGGCGTCGATAAGCACTTTGCGGCTGCGCAGGGAATCCGCAACAAGCTCCTGTAATGGTGTGTGTTCCGGGGCGGGATGCATGGCACGACCAACAATATCGATATTGCTAACGCGGGTGATGCGGAAGGTTCGCGGGGCGTCGCGTTCGATGTCAAAACCCACAAGGTACCAACGGTCCTGATGGTTAACAATGCCCCAAGGGTCCATCACCCGGCGCGTGGGCTCAGCGTTTTTGTGTGGCGTGTAGTCGAAGTGAATCCGGTGGTGGTTGCGGTGGGCCTTGAGGATGGTATCTAGGGATTGCGCAGTGAGTACACCCAGGTCGGTGACGTTGTTGAACATCACCGGGGCGCTGTCTTGCGCTGTGACGGTTGAGGCGCCTGCTGCTGCGAGTTTTGTCCACCCGGACCGGGCGAACGCAGCGAGTTCGTGGTTGAGTCCTTTGTCGCCGGCGAGTGCGAGGACAGCTGCCTCGTCGGGGGTGAAGCTGACTTCGGGGAGGTAGTAGTTGTGTGGGTTGAGTCGGTAGCCGGGTGCGTCGTCAAGTGTGGCTTGTGCGATGGTTTCGATGGGGACGCCAACTTTGGCCAGAATGCTGCGGTCGCGGGCGAACATGCGTTGGAAGGCTGCGTCAGTGCGGTCTTGGTAGCCTGCAACGTTGGTGCGGATCCATTCGGCAGTGATGTATCTGCGGCCTGTGTCGTTGGCGTGGAGGAAGGCGAACGTGAGGTTGATCAGGCGTTCGTGGAATTCATTTTTTTCGCCACTGTTGTGTCCTTTATGCATGTGGTTAATGAGTTCGTCGACACGGGTATCGACGGCCGCGAAAGGGTCGCCCAGTTCCACAAGTTGGGGTTCTGGCGCGGTGATTTTTCAGGCGCATCCAGTCCACGGAAAAGGGAGTATTAGTCTCGTGTGCGGCGGCGATGAAGCGGCCGCGGAGGTGCGCTCGGGTGGTGTCCGGCGCGTGTTCCGTGGCGTGGGTGATGGCGTCGTCGGTGGTCCAGCGGTTGATCAGGCCCTTGGATTCGAGGATGGACGCTAGTCCCCTGCCCGGTCGGATGTCGTGGTACATCAGATCAATTTGGGCGAGTTTGGGGTGGTCAAGGTCGAATCCGTAGCGTTCTTGGTAGCGGCGAATCAGGGAGTGTTTGATCACCCAATCGATATCGCGATCAATGTGCGAAAAGTCTTGGGTGTCAATGGCATCAAGGGTGCGTGTCCAGAGGTTCACGACACTGTTGAGGGTATCGGTGTTGGTGTCTGTGGGGCGTTGTTGCATCCATGTATGTGCTGCGTCGCAGTAGGCGCGCTGTATTTCGCCTGCGGTGATGGTGGTGCCGTTTCGGAGTTTGACAAGGCAGGTGCCAGTGGTGTCACGGGCGATATCGCGAATGGCGGTGGTCTCGTCGGCGAGTTCAAGGCTGGGTAGCGGCATGTCTGCTTCGATCATTTCCAGCACGAGGAGGGTTGCTCCGATTTTGAGGGCGAAGGTGGGTTCGGCCATGGAGGAATCGCCAACGATGATGTGTAGGCGACGGTAGTGGTGGGAGTCCGCGTGAGGTTCGTCGCGCGTGTTGATGATGGGACGGGACCGCGTGGTGGCTGAGGAAACGCCCTCCCAGACGTGGTCCACGCGTTGTGACATGCAAAAGCCCAGGCCGTAGTGCTCGCTGGGACTTCCGGGGATGGGGTGGTAAATTTTGCCCGCGCCGCTGATGAGTTGACGGGTAATCAAGAACGGCAGGAGATGGCGGCCTAGAGTTTTGACTACCGTTTGGCGTGTGACCAGGTAGTTTTCGTGGCAGCCGTAGGAGTTTCCGAAAGAATCCACGTTGTTTTTTAGTAGGTAGACGCGGCCGTCGGCGGCTGCGGCAGTGCCTTCAGTGGCCAGGGTTGTTTCAGCGTGTTGGGCGAGGTTGTCCAGGATGCGGTCGCCTGCTTTGTCCATGGTGAGTAGCTGGATGAGGCTGTCGCATTCTGCGGTGGCGAACTCTGGGTGGGAGCCCACATCAAGGTAGAGGCGTGAGCCGTTGGAGGTGAAGATGTTGGAGCTGCCGTAGCGGTCCACCACTGAGCGAAAAAGGTAGCGGGCGATGTCATCGGGACTCAGTCGCCGCTGTCCGTCGGCGGTGTAGGTGATGCCGTACTCGGTTTCAATCCCGGTGATTCTGCGGGTGAGTACCCGGGGCGGGGTCATGGCGTTTATTGGCCGCCTTTCTGCACGTAGGAGCGGACGAATTCCTCTGCATTGTTTTCCAGCAGGCCGTCTATTTCATCTAGGAGATCGTCTGTGCCGTGCGTGTTGATGGAGACCTGTCCGGCGGCGGTGTCGTCGTGATTGTGGTCGTCCCCGCCGCTGGCATGGCTGGTGTGTGAAGACGTGGTGCTCATCGTGGTGTCCTCATGATCGTTGTGGGTTATCTCCCCTAACAGGGTAGCCCTTTAGAGGGATGGTGGGTGGGATTCCGGCATACTCTCCCCCGTAAACCCCCATTTTTGTGGGTCGAGTGTGTGAATCGGACACAGTTCGCTCCTTATCAAATTGTATATCAAGGGTAGCCTAACCTAGATTAGTTTCTGACAATTTGTTGAGAATATGGCAACATTTACCCGCTATTTCCTGAGCTAAAGATGAGAGATGTTTTTAGCTTTCTACGTGAGGGGCGGGTCAGTCGCAGTGTTCACCGCACTGTGACCACGCCATACATGTACCCAAAGGACCATTCCAGTGACCACTAACCGCCGCTTGAGCATCCGAGTAAGCACCCTGACTGCCATGACCATCACGGCATCGCTACTCAACCCCGCCTTCACCCCACTTGCCACCGCAGATGTTCACAGCACTTTCGGTCTTGCGCCTCGCGACGGCGTGGCACAAACCGTCGCCGACAACACACCCGCCCTGGCCTGGGGCATCCGCGGATCCTTCTACCGTTACGTCGCCGGAGCCACCCACATTCTCGACGGCGCGAAGAAAGGTCCCGGTGACTACTTCCTGTGGCCCTACCAGAGCACAAAAGCAGAAGGCGACAGACTGATCATCCAGTACGGCGGCACCGTCAACTTCATGAAATACTGCGGTGCGAACAACGAGCTCGTACGCGGCAGATGCGACCTTGATTTCACCTTCGCTGATCCGAAGATCGACATTGACACCACCACCGGGCTCGGGCACATCTACGCCACTGTGCATACCAAGAGCTACCAGAAGGGCACATGGTCCGGCCCCACCGAAGTGCAAGTGGGCACCATTGACACCAACGCCGGGCGTTACAACACCGACAATGGCGTCACCACCTGGTCCGGAGTATCCACCAAGCTTACAGCGGACGGCAATAATGCCTTCAGCAACTTCTACGAACCAGAGTCCTTCCTTGACTCCCTCAACTTCTCCTACCCCACCGCCGGAGACATCAAAGAAACGCAACAGGGGTACAATCTGAGGAACCAGATTGCCACCGACACCGAGTACAACGGCGGCGGATACCTCTTCCCCCGCACCGATGGCAACCTTGTCCTTGTGACCGGTCACTGGGGCGGTAAAGGTACCGTCCGCGTCTTTGACAAAAACCTCAGCAAACTCAACCCGGGAACAGAAATTCCGCTGACTAGGCATGGCTCGTCCGGCTACGACACACTCACCAACACGCTCTACTGGTTAAACGAACAGGACGTATACGCCGCTACCGTCACCGCCACCGGCATTGATGCCCCCACGAAATCGCCTCCGTACCTGGCCAAAACATTCTCGGTTTCGCATACTCCGACAGCACCAAGGAACTGGGCGTGATCAGCCTTACGCCTGGTACGCCGACACCGTCCTTTACTACCATCCCGGTCAGCGGAACCACCGCAGGAAACATCACCACCGTGCCCCTGCCGGCCCCCAGGGACCTCTACCCTAACCTTCAAGAAGAACGCGACGATGACATGTACGGTGCCGAATTCGGCGGAGACGTACAAGGGCTGCGAGCACTGCCCGACGGCAGCTTCATCACTATTCACGGACATATGCTTGACATGAAAGACGGAGGCAAACGCCAACGCAACCTTCCCATCCACATCACTCCTAAAGCCGAGACAAAAGCACGAGTCATCACCGAACTTGCCAGCGACTATCGCGACGACCTGCGCGGCATCACCATGAACAAATCTGGGCGTATGGTCATGTGGAGCAACCTGGGCACTTCCCCACTGATGACAGTGCAGTACAACGCCGAAACCCAGCGCTTCACCACACTGTTTACCAGCGACGGTCTGCCACAAACCCCATCCATCACTGGAGCAACCTTCAGTGAGGATGGCACGCTCGTTATCGCCAGCGAAAGCAAGAGCCAAGTAGCCTTTGTTGACCCCACCACCGGTGTTGTGAAAAGCACCGCTGCCCTGGGCCAACACATGAAAGACGCGAAAGATAATCTCCTCCAGGGCACCGTGTTTGGAAACGACGGATCACTCTACATTGTCGATCGCCCAGTCTTAGACTATAACGAATACTTTGGCATCCAGCGCCTGACGCTGCCCAGCGAAGGCGGACGGCGCGACAACTCAATCAAACCCTTCGACATGAGCGGCACCAACCGCCCCGACATCAACCGCGAAACCCAGGACACCACCCCACCGAAAGTGGGCCTCCCGCCGGTGAACGAATCGGAAAAGGACAAGACGGAAAAGACGGAAACACCTCAAACCGAGACGCCACAGCCAGGGCAGAAACCCGGTGATAAGGCGACATCAAGCTCGACTTCCAGCACCGTTGTCGACGGCAGCTGGGCGCGCACCATCGAAACCAAACTGGTCAAAGCCGGCGTCCCGATGCTGCTGGCCAAACTAGTTTCCTCCCTCGGGTGGATCGGGCAGGTTATCACAGCACCGTTTGCCCTGCTGCTACGTCTAGCTAAGTAACAGGCTCGAACTCGGTGAGCCCTGCCGATCGCAGGGCAGCCACCAGATCATCGACAGTGGTGGCGGTATCACACTAGCCGCCACTTGCTGTTTAGTCAGACCACCCAGGTTGGTCATCAGAATACGAACGAGGCTGCCGTCTGCTAGTTCCACAACAATGCTGTCCCAGTTAGCGGCCGCAATCCTATCCCGGAATCGGGTCATCATGTGCCCCCGGAAAAAAGCACGCGAATCTGCCGGTGGATGCGCCGCAGCCTGGGCAATCTGCTCGGCAGACACCAAAGTGCGCATCCGGTTTTTGCGCACCAAGGCGTGATACAGGCTTTTTGCTGGATCGATGTCCGAATACTGCAAGTCAATCAACGCCATCTTGGGATCATCCCAGGACACGCCACGATTCGCGTATGAATTCAACAATGCATACTTAGCAGTCCAATCCAACAGGTGGCTGGTGGACAGCGGATCATCGGCCAGCAAATCCATCACCTCATCCCACAATCGCAGCACCTGCTCATCCACATCCGAGGATGCCGACACACGGTCGCGATAGGCGCGCAAGATATCAATGGCGGTGAATTCGCGGCCGTCGACAAGCGTAAGCCGTGCGGTGCACTGAAAATCTCTGGAGACCCGGCGGACATCACCAACTGGATCGACAAGGCGGAGATCGGTGAAATTGGTGCCGGATTCGATGGAGTCAAGAACCAGCGACGTCATCCCAAGCTTCAGCACCATCGCCGTGTGAGACATGTTGGCGTCTCCAATAATCACATGCAAGCGCCCCCAACGCTCTGCATCCGTGTGCGGCTCATCGCGGGTATTAATGATGCCACGGTTCAGCGTGGTTTCTAGCGATATTTCCTGCTCGATGTAATCCGCACGCTGGCTTATCTGAAAACCTGGTGTTTGCCCTGTCGGACCAATACCCACCCGACCTGCACCTGTTATCACCTGACGAGCCACAAAAAACGGAATCAACGCCTGAGCCAGCACCTCAAAATCCGTGCCGCGGCTGTACATGTAGTTTTCATGCGCCCCATACGACGCACCCTTACCATCAACATTATTTTTATATATCTTCAACGGCGGGCACGGATCATGATCCTTCAGCACCGACCGCCCCGCCGCCGTCTGCGTAGCGACGGCCGCGACCGCCTGATTCAACACCACGTCACCCGCCGCGTCATACAGCATCGCATCAAACGCATTCGTCGTCTCTGGGGCGGAATATTCAGGGTGGGCGTGATCCACATAAAAACGTGAACCATTAGCGGTCATCACATTCGCCACGCCAAGCGCATCCGGATCGATCGTCGGAACCGTATGGTATCGACGCAGGTCAAAGCCCCGGGAATCCTTTAACGGGGACTCCAGACCAAAATCCCACTGCGCCCTGCGATCCTTACCCGCAAACGCCACCACCGCATGCGTGGAGGTAACAATAGGACTCAGCATTGGGTCAGTCGGTGTGGAAATACCGTACTCCGTCTCGGTCCCCATAAAACGCGGCATAATTACCTTCCTTGACTACCGTGCTTCATCCGTGGCCTGGTCGACCGCTTGAGCAATCACCCGAGCACGAATAACCTTCTTCCCCGAATGACCACTAATACGCGTCCACTCATCCGGATTAGCGGTATTAGGCAAATCCTCATTCTCCCGGTATTCCGCATCCACCGCCGACAATAGATGCTGAACAGTCAACCCCTTATCCGTACCGGCAAGAAAATCCTTAATCGCGTTCTTCTTCGCGCGGTCCACGATATTGGCAATCATGGCGCCAGACACAAAATCGCAATAATGCAACACCTCAACCGAACTATCCGCCAGCGTCAATTCCACAAAAGGACGAGACTGATACGCATACTCCACTGCGGTGGCAATGAGCTCCGTGGCGGGCTGCGCCAACGGAAGATCATCAGTGATGTACCGTCTAAAAATATCCCGTGCACCTGACCTATTCGGCCTGGACACGCGAATCTTCACATCCAAACGACCCGGACGCACAAGAGCAGGATCAATCAAATCCTCCCGGTTCGTTGCGCCAATCACGATTACATTGCTCAAGCTCTCCACCCCATCCAACTCAGCCAGCAACTGCGGAACCACCGTTGTTTCCATATCGGAACTCACCCCCGACCCGCGCGTACGGAAAATCGACTCCATCTCATCAAAGAAACAATCACCGGACGACCCTCGCCGGCCAACTCCCTGGCGCGCTCAAAAATAATCCGAATCTGGCGCTCCGTTTCCCCGACAAACTTATTCAACAACTCCGGGCCCTTGACATTAATAAAATACGACCGCGACCCATCACCAATACGCGTAGACAACGAATGCGCCACGGCCTTAGCAATCAACGTCTTCCCGCAGCCAGGCGGGCCATACAACAACACCCCCTTCGGTGGACGCAACGCAAAATCCCGATACAACTCAGGGTGAGTAAACGGCAACTCAACAGCGTCATGAATCTGCTCAATCTGCGCATCCAAACCACCAATATCGTGGTAGGACACATCCGGCACCTCCTCCAGTACCAGACGAGCAACTTCAGCCTTGGGGATAACCTCGAACGCGTAACCCGCGCGGGCGTCGATAAGCAGCGTGTCCCCCGGCCGTGGCGACTGTCCCTCTTGCAACAACGGAGCGGCAAGCTGCACCACATGTTCCTCGCCGCGCGTATCCACTACCAACGCGCGGGTATCCGCCAACACCTCCGTCAGCGTGGACAGCTCCCCCCGAGGTTTCAAAACCACACACCTCCACCACCTGCGAGCCCTCCCCAATGCGCACTCGCGCGCCGGGAACCAATGCGGCGCGATCCACACTCGGCGAGACAACCAGCCGCATGCGTCGATTCGCGGTAAACACCTCGGCGCTGGCCCCGCCTGGATTGATGTCCAACAGCACCCCATACGTGCTTGGTGGGGCGGCCAGCGCCTCCAGCTCCTGGTGCAATACTGCGAGCTTGTCGCGGGAAGCCTTCAGCAACTCGGCAAGCTTCGCATTCCGCGCCCCCAGCTCACGGTTAGCGCGACGCAGTACCTGCAGATCAGCAGCATCCATATCCGACGATGTCATAGTGTTCAACCACCTCCACGTGGTGCTAGGCACTTGGCTACCTTGCACCTTACCGCCGTGCTCGCCGCTGCGGGCGCGGCGCCACCGTGCCATCGGCAAGCCTACGCGCCCACACCAAAAACGCCGTATGCGCATTCATCCGGTGCTCCGGGCGGGTGGCCAAACCATCCACCTTCCACTCCCGCACCAACGATTCCCACGCCCGCGGCTCCGTAAAGCACTTCTGTTGACGAATCCCCTCCATCACCTTCATCAACTGCGGAACCGTAGCCACATACGTCATAAACACCCCGCCAGGCAGCAGCAATTCACGCACCGTATCCAGACACTCCCACGGTTCCAGCATGTCCAAAATAATGCGATCCACCGGCATGCCATCCAGATCATCAAGATGCACATCACGCAGATCCCCGAGCCGCAGCGACCAATTCTTCGGGTGCCCACCAAAAAACTCCGTGACATTATCCTCTGCATAATCCAGATGATCCTGACGAATTTCATAGGAAATCAACTGGCCATGCTCCCCAATGGCACGCAACAAACTCATTGACAACGCACCTGAACCGGCACCCGCCTCAAGCACGCGAGCGCCCGGAAAAATGTCACCCTCCACCATGATCTGCGCCGAATCCTTCGGATAAATCACCGCAGCGCCGCGCGGCATGGACAGCACATGGTCCACCATCAAATGCCGGAAACACAAATACTCCCCACCTTGGCTGGACAACACCACCGTGCCCTCATGCTGGCCAATAACGTCATCATGCGCAATGCTGCCCTTATGGGTGAAAAACTGCTCGCCGGGCTGCAACACAATCGTGAAATGCCTGCGCTTCGCATCCGTCAACTGCACACGATCACCCGGCTGAAAAGGGCCTGAATACGCCATGGGGGTCCTTCCTGTTAAACCACGCTGACACTGGGAGGCAGGATGCCCCCTAGTGAAGAACATATACTGCTTAAACTCTAGTCCCCGACGAAAAACGCCTCCAACGCCTGGGGAAACCACCCCATATCATGCGCACCACACAATTCCCGTGCCGAATGCATGGACAACAACGCAATCCCTACATCAACCGTGCGAATGCCCAGCCGCGTTGCGGTAATCGGGCCGATTGTCGATCCGCACGGGCTATCATTATTCCCCACAAATACCTGGCTCGGCACACCCGCATCCCGGCATGCACGCTCCCACAGTGCCCATGTCACAGCATCGCTCGCATACCGCTGATTCGCATTCATCTTCACCACAGGACCGTGATTAACCAGCGGCTGCGTCACCGGATCATGCTTACCCACGTAATTCGGGTGCACGGAATGCGCCGCATCCGCTGACACACACCAGGATCGGGCAAACATTCGGTGCAGGTCCTCGGTGTCGGCCTCGAGTGCCTGGGCGGTGCGCACCAGCACATTCTCCAGCAACGGACCCGCTGCACCAGAAATTGTTGCGCTGCCAACCTCCTCATGGTCAAAAGCCGCCAACACCAAACATCATTGCCAGCATCGCCTGACTGAAGTGCAGCAATGAACGCTTCCAGGCTTGCATACACACTGGACAAATTATCCAGCCGTCCCGCAGCAACTAGATCCATATTTGCACCAAACATCTCACCACGCTGGGCATCACATGTTATGAGGTCATGTGCCACAATGTCATGCTTATCGACGCCCGCCGACGCTGCAACAACATCCAGCACGCTCGCCTCTGGGTCTCCCACCCCCATTACTGGTTGCAGATGCACCTGGCGAGACAAAGCGCTCGCATCCTGGGCTTTATCACGTGACAAGTGAATCGCCAGATTCGGAATGCGCAACAGTGGCCCTGTGGCCACCATCTTTTCGGAGCCGTCACTGAGAATCACGCGGCCAGCTAGTACAAGTTCGCGATCGAACCAGGACGTTAGTATCGGACCACCATAAACTTCTACTGCAACCTGCTGCCAGCCTACGGTGGTGAAATCCGTGCCTGGCTTGACCTTAAAACCGGGTGAATCCGTGTGAGAAGCCACAATGCGGAAGCCAGACTCTGGACTGGCATTTTCTGGAACCCACCAAGCCATGATCGCTCCGCCACGCACGACATAGTGGCCACCAGGGCTGGCGTCCCACGGTTCTGCCTCATCCTGCTCAGCAAAACCAGCCTGATCAAGGCGACGGGCAACCTGGTGGGCGGCATGAAAAGAACTTGGAGACGAGGCTATAAAATCCAGGAAACTACGCATGCGTTTCAGCTTACGTTGTCCATACCGTCCACTGCGGTGAGCAAAAACCGACAATCATGTCCATGACATCACACAAAGCATCAGCATCAGCTGTTGCCTTAGCCGAATAACGATTGCTGCGAAGTTGCTTGAGCAAATCCAATGCCTCGGCATACACTTCTTGCTTGGACTTTCCGCTGTCACGGAGACCAGCCAAATGAATATATGTGGCGGTCTGATCCTGCTTGCGGGCACAGGCAAGAAGTCCCTCCTGCAGTGACGACATCATCAGTTGCGATCCTCCTTAACGAGGTTGAATAGAGCTAGTCATGCCAACCAAACCGTGTTTCTACGTCGTGCTGGCTGTAGTTATACGTGCGCTTATAACGTGACAGGCACACGCTGGACAGGGACGATGACTTCATCAACGGCGACAAATCATCATTGGCGATTTCCCTGCAGGAAAACGCCCACAAATTTTTCAATTTGCTGACAAACTCGCAGTTGGTATCACCCCATCGAGATACAGTGATCCCAAATTTGGGCATTCCCCCAACACGTTGTAGTTCAGGCGTCGGGGCGCGCCTTCCAAATCCACTGAACGAAGATAAGCACACTGCTGAAGCTCGCTTACATCGACAAGATTGCGAGCGGAATGCGCAGTGAAGTCCCTCAACCGTGATGCACACCGAACCCCATGTACATCGCTGCCCTTGTAGTAGGTCAGCTGGATAGTTGTCACATTGGGAAGCCCAGACAAAAAATCAAGCCTAGGTGCTCCCGCCACCTTCAACGAGGTAATTGTGGCACTAGTGAACATCACTCCAGGCTGGAAAAGACACTCAAGCCTTGTTAAACAGGGAAAACGGCTCAAATCTACTTCCTTAACCTGCCCACATATGTGCAGGCTACACAGCCGCGGAAGGTGATAGAGCGGTGTGAGGTCCACGGAATCGGCCAAGCCGCAATCGAGTTGAAAACTCCTCACATACGGCATCTCCAGCAAAAATGACAGATCGACATGATGTCGCGCTCGGGTGAAGTCATAAATACCGATATGAGTGCAGCGGTGCTCACGGGCGTAAGCGACGCCTTTGGAAAGATGCTGAGGATCCAGCATGATATGGCCATTATTGACCCACACACCATTGTCATCAAACGGATCGAACCTGATCACTATGAATCTTTGCTCCGATCTGTGTGCTGATGTCCGATCACTATGCGGCTCCTACTATCCGACTACTGATGCGCTGCCGTAAGGCGGCCTCAGCACCATGAGCGCAAAAAATACGAAGCCTGTTGAGATCATCAGGAAAATAAGGCAGCCGGTCAGGTGCTGTATCCACATGTCTATGACCCTGGAGTGCATGATCATCCGCCTTCAGCACTTCGTGAACTAGCGGGTCAGAAGCAAGTAGACCGTGCTTTTCTACAACAGCCACAGCAATTGCCGCCATAAGGCGATTGCACGGACAATGCGCTACGTGTCTCAAGACGCGAGGATCCATCTCAATGATGTCATTAGCGAGTGGTAGAGCATGCTGATCCACAAACTCCCAGATTTCAGAAAAAACACTATAAAATTGTTCAATCGAACTGGGTATCGGTATCAGGTTGCCTGATGTGACGGTGTTGATTGTTATGTCTGGGTCCCAGTGACGTGCGTCAGAAATGCGCAACGTACAGCTCTCCATATTGCGGCGCAACTGTGTGGCCGCATATCTGATTAAGTGCCTCCGCTAGCTGGTCACTCTTGACGGCAATCCGAATGTCCGCGCTCGGTTGATTGCGGTAGTTACTGTGAGAAAACGTCATGCGCACTTCAGATGGAAGTGGATGTCCATAGTGTTTTTTGTACTGCTCCCGCACATAACGCTCAGCCCCAACACAAAACTGTTGATTGTGGATATTTATCGGTCCGCCGTAAGTGGCGATCGCGCGTGGGTGAAGGGCGCAATACTCTCCAAAATCGCTGAAAAACCTAGCTTGGGCATGGTCCACATCCCCGTATACCCAGTGCAGCATGTTAGCCCAGCCCATTGCGTCATCCGTGAAGTTGTATTTGGCACGTACCCAGTCGGTGAACCGTCGGCCAACGAGCTCATCACCGAAACCATCATCACGTCCTGCTCCCCACATGCGACCAGTACGAAATGCCGTAAGGAACAACTTGATCTGGTGAACGTCATGACGTGTGACAAACAATCCCGGTTGTTCTTCCATTGCTGCAATGAGCTCCAGGATGTTCCGATATTGTTCTTGTGTTGCTTTAACCACAGCTCCCCCAGATACGTGTGATCATGGCAATGGTGTCAGTGTCAGTAGTGATGCTTAGCCCGAGGTATGTCTCGTTTTCTACAACAACCACTGAATCCTCCCCCAATTGATATTCGGCGAAAAAATAGTCCTGTGAACCGCCGACACCGCTCCACTGACGTATGCACTGTGCGCCCATATCCTGCAATAATGCTGTTAGGCGCACATATGCCTGTGCATCAAACTCAGGCGCAAGTATCAACGTTTCTGCCACTCTATCAGCAGTACCTGACATCTGCTACCCCCGGCAACTACCCCATCGCGCACGTGTGCTATTGTCGAGTATCGGACACGGGGTGCACCGAATGCGGTGCTGAGAATATACCCATTGAACCTGCTCTAGCTCGAACTAGCGAAGGGATAGTCATGAATCAGCTTTGCTGTGCTGTGTCTGCAGTGCGTGAAATAAATCCTTTGGTGCAATGTTTAACAAATAGTGTGGTCATGGAAATCAAGGCCAACGTTCTTCTTGCTGTTGGTGCCTCACCAGCAATGTGCGATACCCCCTCAGAATCAGCTGATTTTGCAGCGATAGCATCAGCTGTGCTGATTAATGCAGGGACTCCTACTCGGGACCAGTATGAGGGCATGCGCCAGGCAATTCAAGGAGCGACCGTCGCGGGAACCCCATGGGTGCTTGACCCCGTTGCGGTGGGTGCACTGCAGGAACGCACCGATTTTGCCCGTGAAATTCTGCAGTTCGCTCCGCACGCTATCCGGGGTAACGCATCTGAAATTGTAGCGTTAGCTGGGCTTGGCTCCGGCGGTCGCGGTGTGGATGCTACTGATGATGTCGCCGCCGCACTTCCTGCTGCCAAGCAGCTTGCTGTGCAGACGAAAGGCGTGGTGGCCATTTCTGGCGAATCCGACTTTATCGTAAGCGCACATCAGGTGACCAAGGTTGATTCTGGGCATCCACTGATGCCCATAGTCATTGGGACTGGTTGCGCGCTGGGGGCGTTAACTGCGGCGTATCTCGGTGCCGCCCACATTCGGGGTATCGCTGCCCACGATGCTGTTGTTGCAGCACATGCCCACACTGGCGCTGCGGGAATGGTTGCGGGTGAAAGTGCACGCGGTCCAGGGTCTTTTGCTCCAGCATGGGTTGATGCGTTGTACAACCTCACGCCTGAACACATCGCCGAGCTTGTGACGGTTCAGGAGGTATCTAGCTCATGACTGACTGGACGCTCTACCTTGTCACTGACCCAGATTTAGCAGGTGGCCCAGATAATGTTCCACATATTGTTTCCCAGGCAATCTCAGGTGGGGTGAGTGTGGTGCAGTTACGCGACAAACGCGCCACACGAGGAGAGATACGGCAGCACGCACAGGCGTTGCGCGAAGTTACTGGCAACATTCCCCTCTTTATTAATGATTACGTTGATATTGCCGCAGAACTAGGGTTACACGCCCATATCGGTCAGAGCGACACGCGTTATGTTGAGGCGCGCAAGCTTCTTCCTGATCACCTGATGCTGGGGACTAAGTATTGAAACGCATGAGCAACTCATCACCGTGATTGCTGATGCGCAAGAGGCTGGTGTACGTCTTCCTGATGTGATCGGGATAGGGCCAGTGCGGGCAACCTCAACAAAACCGGATCACGCAGCACCATTGGGAGTTGAGGGCGTAGCGGCGATTGCCCGTACAGCCGTCTGCTATGGAATTGCAACGGTGGCGATCGGGGGCGTCGATAAGCAATGTGCGTCAAAACTTCAGGCAGTGGACGGTGCGTGCGTGGTGTCAGCGATTATGGCTGCGCAGGATCCTCATGCTGCGGCGCGTGAGCTTCGAGGGGCGTTTGTGCAGGTTCCTCGGGTGCTGTCGATCGCGGGAACGGATCCGACTGGGGGTGCGGGTGCGCAGGCTGATGTGAAATCAATTACTGCTGCTGGCGGTTATGGCATGAATGTTGTCACGGCGCTTGTGGCGCAAAATACGCATGGGGTTCGGTCCGTCCATACGCCGCCGTTGGAGTTTTTGGATGAGCAACTTGATGCGGTGTTTTCTGACGTTGCGGTGGATGCCATCAAGATCGGCATGCTCGCCACCGTTGATACGATAGCGACAGTGCAGGCGTGGCTTGACATGTACCCCTCGCCTGTTGTTGTGCTGGATCCAGTAATGATTGCTACCAGCGGCGACAGGCTTATTGACGCCGATGCGGAACAAGCGCTCCGTCAGCTTGCGCGCCGCGTCGATGTAATAACGCCGAACATTCCTGAACTTGCCGTGTTGGTCGGCGAGCAGCCGGCTTCTACTTTTGCGGAAGCAGTGGAGCAGGCACGTCATTTTAATAGAGGCACTGCGACCACAGTCATTGTCAAGGGTGGGCACCTGACCGGCACGGAGGTGGAAAACGCGGTGGTAGAACCCGATGGAAACGTAACAGTTGTGCGCGCGCCTCGGGTGGAAACAATGAATACGCATGGGACTGGGTGCTCGTTGTCCTCTGCGCTCGCAACGCGCATTGCTGCGGGTGACACAGCGGCAGAGGCGCTGCAGTGGTCGGTCGAGTGGTTGCACGAAGCAATCGCTCATGGTGCTGACCTGCGGGTAGTCAGCCAGGCGGCCACGGACCAGTTGACCACGGGTACCGTGCTCGGCAAGTCTTGTGATCAGTCATCGAGGCTTCACAGTGTTTGTCTGAGGGTTGCCTCCCGCAGAGGGGGAAAAGTTAGGCTACCCTTGATTTCTGCATGCAGAAAGATGCTATGTAAGGTTGCGGCGCGCGGGCGTCGACAAGCTTGAACAGACTCAATATAACCTGCGGAAGTGGGACTGATGTGACTCTACCAACCGCCGTGAATGCCGATGTGTCGCGCACCTACAAAATATGGATTGTGCTGGGTATATGCCTCTTGCTTATGGGCGCGTCATTCGTGATAAGCCTGACGGTAGGATCCCGATCAACTGGTTTTATGGACTCGTTGCGGGTGATGCCGGAATCGCTACGGTACGCCTTCGACTCCAACTACGCCGCGAACATGGCGTTTAATGACCTCATTGTGCTGATCGGTGGGCTGCGAGTACCACGCACTGTTCTAGCTTTACTCACCGGTGTCGCACTTGGTGGAGCTGGGGCGTTGATCCAAGGGCACACCCGAAATCCACTGGCAGACCCCCATATTTTAGGCATAAACGCCGGTGCGGCCCTGGCTGTCGTGATCGCCGTGTATGCGGGTGTTGGCACCGAACCTGGCAACTTGGTGCTTCCCGCTATCATCGGCTGCGCCATCACCGCTGGATTGGTTTTTCTTATCTCATCGTTTGGGCCGGTGGCCATGAACCCTCTGGCGCTCATTCTGGCGGGCGTAGCGCTAGCTGCTCTGTTTATGGGGCTGGTCAACGCACTTGTTTTGAACAATAGTCTGTCCCTTGATGCTCTTCGCGCGTGGTCAACAGGATCGGTCGGTGACCGTGATATGGGTGTCGTACGTGCCGTATTCTGGCCTTTCCTTATTGGTGCAGTTTTATGCCTTTTCCAAGGGCGAGGACTCAACCTTCTCGGCTTGGGGGAATCCGTCGCTGCGACACTCGGATTGCCAGTGACGCGAACGCGCATTCTCGGGCTTACGACAGTTGCGCTCCTCGGGGGTGCTGCGGTTGCAGGTGCTGGTCCCGTCGGCTTTATCGGCCTAGCTGCCCCGCATATTGTGCGAGCCATAGCAGGCCATGACTATCGAATCATCATTCCGTTGTCCATGGTTGTGGGCGGAATGCTCGGGTTGTGGGCCGATATTCTTGGACGCGTGGTAGCCCACCCTGGCGAAATCGCCATGGGTATTGTCGTAGCGCTCTTCGGGGTTCCACTGTTTATAGTCCTAGTCAAACGAGGCTTGGTGACGGGAGTATGACCGCAGCGCACACAAAGACAACAAGATGGCCGCGCGTGATAACTATAGGGCGATTATCGATTTTCTTTAATGCGCGACTCATTCTCCTCAGTGTTCTTGTTAGTACGCTTGCGGCTGGCACATTTGCGTTGAATATTGCCCACGGCGATTATCCGTTAGATATTACTGATGTAGTGCGAATTCTCGCCGGAAACGGGACACGAATTGAACATAAAGTAGTGTTTGAACTTCGCATGGGTCGGGCTGTCACAGCACTGGCGGTGGGCGCTGCATTGGGGTGTGCAGGTGCCCTAACTCAAAGTGTTGCAAGAAACCCGTTGGTAAGTCCAGATGTGCTAGGACTCACCGAAGGCGCATCACTTGCCGTTGTGATGGCCATTGGCTTCGCAGGACTAGATGCAACGAGAATCAGCAAAGGTGCAGATACCCTGCTGAGCACAGTGGGAATTCCACTGGTAGCCATTGTAGGTGCGCTCATTACTGCTGCATTTATTTGGTTTATCGCAGGTTCCTCCCGGGCGCACACAATGCAGCTTGTATTGATTGGCGTTGGCGCAGCCATGTTCCTCAATGCCGCGATTGTGTGGGTCATGGCGGAAACAGACCTAGAACGTTCCACCCAGGCGAAAGTCTGGCTAACCGGCAGCCTGAATGGTCGCGACTGGGGAAACGCCTGGCCGGTCGTGGGATGTGTACTTGTGGTCTGCGCGAGTGCTGGTTGGTTGGCGTTTAGGCTCTCTGCTCTAGTTTTAGGTGAGCAAACAGCCCACGTTTTGGGCGTGAACGTGAGACTAGCTACGATGATACAACTATTATGCGCTGTTGTTTTAAGTGCTGTTGCTGTTTCCGCTGCCGGGCCTATTGCCTTTATTGCGTTTGTCACTCCGCACATTGCGCGCTTTGCGGCACAAACTGCCACTCCCCCGCTTATATTATCAGCTCTGCTGGGTGGGTTACTTGTCTCCGCAGCGGATTATCTTGCCCGTGTGGTATTGCCGTGGGAATTACCGGTGGGCGTTGTTACCGCTGTCTGCGGCGCACCAGTTTTGCTGTATTTTATTATTCGGACGTATAGAAAGACACTGTGATATGGGCAGAATTGTTGCGAAGGATCTGACAATTTCTTATGGGACGCGTTCTATAATCCAGGGTTTAGACATTGCGATACCAGACAATAAAATCACCACGATCATCGGCCCGAACGGGTGCGGAAAATCCACGCTGCTCAAAGCACTGTGTACACTTCTTCCCTACTCCGGTGTGGTCGAATTGTCTGGAAAAGACATCGCCACGTATCGACGCCGCGACCGCGCCCGCCAACTTACGCTCCTACCCCAGCACCCCACCGCGCCGGATGGTTTGACAGTGAAGCAACTCATTTCACGTGGGCGACATCCCCACCAATCCTGGTTGCAGCAGTGGTCTGCGGACGATGATGAGCACGTGCAGCAGGCACTGAAGATAACCAACCTCGTGGGGTTGGAGGAGCGTCGACTCGCGGAACTATCCGGTGGCCAGCGGCAACGGGTATGGATTGCCATGGTTTTGGCGCAAGATACACCCACGTTGCTGCTTGACGAACCCACAACCTACCTTGACCTAACACACAGTCTGGACGTATTGAAACTGGTTCGTCGGTTGGGTGAGCAGGATGGAAACTGTGGTCATGGTGCTGCATGACCTCAACCTGGCGGCGCGTTTTTCTGACCATGTGGTGGTTATGGGTGCTGTGGATGGCCACGGAGTGATATGTGCAGAGGGAGCGCCCGCCGCAGTGATAACTCCAAAGTTGTTGGGTGATGTGTTTGATTTAGATGCCGAGGTCATCACGGATCCGGTGTCGGGAGGACCGTTGATTGTGCCACGGTAAAACCTTGACACATCAACTTTGGTTAGGCAACACTTATTTTCTGTACTACTTTTCACACGTAAGGAGATGACTGTGCAACGCAGAAATACCGCTGTTAAAAAAATAGCCGCAATTGTTGCAGGTGCAATGCTTATTTTTAGTGCGGCATGTTCTCAGCAATCCAAGGATTCAGAAGGGACATCGTCTTCGGAAAGCTCGAACAGTGCTGCACAATCCGCTGAGTTTCCCCGCACTATAGAAACCCTCAACGGCGCAAAGCAACCCACCACCATCACCATCGAACAGCAACCCAAGCGCATCGTCTCTGCATCAGTGTCCCTCACTGGATCGCTGCTCTCCATTGACGCTCCCATTGTGGCCAGTGGTGGCGGGAATGGCGAATCACCCATGTTCACCAAGGATGAGGGATTTGGAATCCAATGGGCAGACAAAGCCAAAGAAAAAGGCGTTGAGTCCATGTGGCAACTTCAGCCCAATGTTGAAGCCATCCTCGCACAAAACCCTGACCTGGTGATCATGTCGTCCGTTGGCGGTGACCAAGCACTTGATCTTTACGACCAGCTCGCCTCTGACGTGCCGGTGATGGTGATTGACTACAGCGACAAAAGCTGGGAAGACGTCACCACCATGATGGGCAAAGCCACCGGTTTGGAGAAAAATGCCGACGAGGTGATCAAAAAATATGAAGATCGCGTGACTGAGGTGAAAAATAGCATCAACCTTCCTCCTCAGCCTGTCAACATTGTCTCCATGACGCCTGAGTCAATGAACTTCTTCACCTCGGAGTCCGCCCAAGGACGAATCTTCACCTCCGTTGGCTTTGAGGTGGCCACCCCACCGCAGGAGCTCATTGGCGAAACATCCATTGGCCGTCAGCGTTCTGATGCCGTCGGGGTTGTCCCAGAGAAACTTCGGTCCAGCCCTCACCGGCGAAACCGTGTTCGCGCAGACACTCAAAGCTGAAGGCAAAACCTCGGACAAAATCCGGCAGAATCCGCAGCTAGCACAAGCCCCGGCCGTGACAGCCGGCCGGTTATACGACCTCAACCCGGATGCCTTCCGCATCGATTACTACAGCGCCATGAACGTGCTCAACACCCTTGAAGGCTGGTTCAAGAAATAGGCGCTAAGCCTTGGCAAGCACCGCAACCAGGAAATCAGAACCTTTGGTGAATGGGTGGCATTCCCAGCTAGAGAAGTTAATTGACTGCTTCAATCCAGCCTGCTCGGCCAGGGCAAAAAACTCATCAAAGAAAAATCCACGGCCCGTGCTGAAACCAATGACGGCGCGGCCGTGTGGTGCGAGAGAATCAGCGATGCCCTGAAGAGCGGGAAGCCGCCCCTCAACAGGCAGGAAACCCATCACATTCCCGGCGGATACCACAATGTCGTAGTTATCCCCTGGAACTGTTCCTGTACACAGATCGCCCACATGCCATTCCGCATCAGGAAAATCCGTTTTGGCGTAGTTGATCAGCACCGGGTCAAGATCAACACCCCACCACCGTATGTCCGCGGGCGGCCAGGTAGCCGCCAACGCGCCCTGTCCCGCATCCGGCATCAAGGATTCGTGCGGCGCGGGGTGACATGGCGTCGATAAGCCGCGCCTCCCCGTCGATATCCTTGCCCTCGGCGACGAAGTTCCGCCACCGCTGGGCATACATTTCCGAATGGTTCGGGTTGGCTTGCAGCATCTCATTCCATGTAGGCATAGCACCCAGTCTAAACGTATCGCATGCCCGCAGGACATAAGGCGGGTATAAGAGGCAGGCTTAACGACGCCGCGACCGGTACCGCGTGGTTTTCAACTCCTCGTAACCTGGGACATCGCCGGACGTGTAGCGCTCCCACACCTCCTCAAACAGGCGTCGAGCCGGCATCAGTACCGGGCATCCCTCAATCGCCGGCTGGACCTTATCGGCCTGCCACAGCAAGTAGTGCGGAGCTTTCCACACTTCCATCGGTTTATTGTTCGTGGAGCCCGGTAACCAGCCACCAGGAAGGAAACGCGACCTGCCTGCACCCGACCGCTTCGCCTCCACAATGAGTCCCTTATCTAGCAGCTCTGCGGAAGCAGTATCAATATCCTTCTTCTTCCAGCCATTCCAAGCACGGATATTAGCGTCCGTAGGATGTGCGAGAGCAAGAAGCTGTAGGAAATACCGAGCGGCATTGGTGCTTAGCGTGTGATGTTGCATCACTTGTTGCACTAACTCAGGTACAGAAACTTCAGGATCCCACTGGGAGCCGGTTGTGGTGTACTGGATCTTCAAATCCGCGATAAGGCTATCCAAATGGCCTTCCAGCAGTACTCGAATTGACTGTTGACGAGGAGACGTTTTCGCCTTAGCAAAGCGTGAATCATCGAAAGGCGCACCGAATTCAACATCGCACAAATACTTCTTGTACTGCGGAATTGCAAATACTCTCGCTGATTCTGTGCGCAGCCATTCCAGCTTGGATGCTAAAATCGGCCGCCGAGAATCATCGAGTGGCAATGATGCCGCGAGGACTGTGAACATACGAAGAATGTCATCACTGTTATGGGCAATATCATTGTCCTCCAGTTTTGTATCTTCGTTGGCATACATCGCTTTGTTGCTTATGCTGTTGAAGCAATCGCGGAGATCCCAAAACTCCTCGCTGCTCAACCTCATGTCCGGAACTCGGTGATGGGATTTCCAGTACTCAACAACGCCTTGGGCATCAGGCCCCTTAGTGATGTAGGAAGTCGGATCATCAGCTGGAACAGCTGCGGCAAGAACATCAAGTACGGGTGCATCGCTAAACTTGATTTGCATGCGCGCCCCTTTAGACTGCTTGATGGTGAAGCCATACACCGTGCGCTGCTCCTTGGTAAGGAAATTGGATTCCCATTCCCTAATACCAAGCAAACCACCAAACAGATAAGTCACAGCTTCATGAGATAGGCCCGTGCCGTTAGCTATGGCATTTTGTGTCTCGGGAAGCAATGATCGTTCTGGTGTTGAATGCTCAATGGCATCCAGGCAGGCAAGAATTTCGTCGGCTGACAGAGGATCGTAGTGCTGTGACAGCACAGGGTAGCCAGCTATTTCCGTGCGATCATCAGGTGCCCAGACCGTGCGTTTAACACGACTTTGGGAACCATCGTAATCCCAAGTTTCATCCACAATGAGACAGCCATCAATAATCGTACCGACGGGAAGCACGTTCTTCTTATTTTCGGCCCAGGGTGATGAATCATAACCAAGGTCAAGTGTCGCTAATCGTGCGCCATACCCCAATACCTTGGCATCAACTAAGGAGCGTACGAAAGAAACGGCAACAGAAAGCGTGTTGTCGTGCTCAAACAAGGCGGGCAACAACGGTGAACCAAGTAGGCCAATAAGCTTGCGCTCGTTATTGGCATACTTAGCCAATGTCTCAGAGAAAAAGAAACTATGTTCTGACCTTTCAGTAAGGTTACCTTGTTTTAATTCGGAAAGGATATGCAGCGTTGCCAACATACCTTCTTTCCCCGTATACCACCGTTGAGTATCAGCGTTCAGTAAAGAGGCTGCTGTGTCTGTAAGAGTGACTTGTTCATCGAACAATGATTGTTGTCGGCAGCACATCCGCATGTTGGAAAATTGTTGGTCAATGTCTCGAATAGACTCCGCCAACTTAACCACAGAGTCAATGAGACGTTGGTTGGTCGTACCCAACTGTTCAGCAATGAGATCGCGGTCAATGTTATCGCCGTTCATCACTGCTTCTGCCTGTGCGATAGTGTAGGCGCGCATTACAGCACTGGCGTTTTCATCTACGGAACGAAGTTGGTGCCAACCAGCGAGCGGGAGTTTGCTTAGGTGAATCTGACCATCGCTAAACAGCTCAATATCTGCCTCTGCATCCCACAAGTTTGTGCCGTTGGTGAGCCAGATACCACCGCCTGGGCGCTTTACCGCAGCACATACGTTGTCGTTAGAGGCAAACGTTCCCAGCGAGCTGATGATGATTGAGTCATATTCACTACTTCGTCTGTAGTGCTTTGGCGCAAATTTCAACGAGATATGCACGTTATTAGTGTTTCCCAACAGGCTACCCTGTGTGGTAGCAAAAGCTGGAATGAAGGTGCTTTGGAAGGCATCAAATTGGAAATCATTAGTCAGTGTGGAAAAATCAAGACCGTAGTCGGAATATGCTCCTAGTTCCTGAAGCAAATTGGTGGGTGTTCCCTCCCATTCTTCTGCTTTGTCATTGTTCCATCTGTAAAAATTATCTGATCGATAATCCTGCTGAATAAATGTCGGTCCGTTGATCGCATCCGCAGACAGTACAACACCATTTCCTGAAAGAGTCGTGATGCCATCTTCTACCAGCAACCCGTATCCTGTAAGGCGCGTATCATTAATGGGAAGCGAATATTTGCCGGAAAGGCTAAGCCATGTATTAAAGTCAGCGACCACATGACTTTCAGTCCAAAATAAGGAGGGGTGATAGCGACCCGGCTTGTCATATGTGACCACGGCCTGATTACCAACAAGTCGCACAACGTCAACATCTTGATATTGTGCAGGCATTTGCGTGCGGACGATGATGTTATCACCATCAATGATCTCAAGGTCTTTTCCAGCGACCAGCGACACTGCTGGATAGCTTTCAAAAACTTTTATTGTTTGGTCTTTGGAGGAAAGATTCTCGGCAAGTCGCACATACTCCTGTTCAAAGAGGGGCCACGTAAGCTCGGCAAGAATACCCATGCGCACAGCGGTTTGGAATTGCTCGACGGCATCGAAAGAAAATAGGGCATCAACGCGCTCTGGAGCAGCAGCGTAAAGCTCTGGATGAGCATAGTACTTTGCGTCATATGTTACGAATCTACTATTTTCAGGAACGCTTCCCTTCTGCCCCTCACGCTCGGCAACGAGCATGTCTATTTTCTGCATGAGAATCTTTGTTGCGCCATCGTGAACAAGAATAAGATCAAGATGACTTTGAAGATCATGTCCGCTTAAATTGCGGGCAAGTTGCAGTACCAGTACTGGATCGGAAGCAAGGAAATCAAGCGAACGGCGAGTTGAGTCGTAGTCTGGATTAAACCATTCCGACCACGAATATTAATATATAGTTCCTCATCTTCAATACCTTTCCACACCACACTGCATTCAGCTAATGCATCGAGAACACTCAGAGTTGTGTTATACCATACTGGCCGTATTTCTTGGCCTTGAAGCGCTGTTCCTGCTGCAAGGATTTCATTGATGAGTCGCGGACTTGGTTCATCAAAGGATGAATAGGATACATTTTCGCAAAGATTAATGACCCATGCAGCTAAAGCATCTTTATTTTCTCGCAGTTCAACCAGAGCCCCTGCGTTATCCAACAACGTGAGATACTTTTCTATGGTCATCTCATCTGGGCAACTGGACAGTAGAATTTCCCGCGCATCTGGTCGGGTGCGTGCGTAGCGGCTCAGTGACGTTACAACTGAGTTAAAGAAACCAGCGGGCGCGTTGTTGAAGCCCTTGAGTCCGAGAATGGAGTCAAAGAGCTTATCATCAACCTCGTCGGCGGATAGTCCTGCAGCCTTTCCGATTTTGCGCATGTCACGCGGTAGGAATGCATATGGTGCTACGCCGGCGCGTATCCGTTCGGCATTGATGTTCAGCATGTAGTCAAAGGCATCTGCCGGATTGTCAGATCGCTCCAGTGCTGCCGATGCCTCGGCCGTGAGTTCACGCGCACCAACAACACCAGCAACGGCGAATTCCACGAAAACGCTCTGGTGGCGGTCATTATCGACGGGCAACGCATGGGCGCGCTCCACTTCGCGAGCTTTGCCAAAATACTGCCTGGCGTACTGAACGTTTCCTACCCCGTAGAAGATACGAGCAAGTTCTTCCAGCAGTGTGGGGACAAAATGCGGTGCGGAGGATGTGAGGGTAACCACCAGGGCGTCGAAACGCTCTTTAACGCGTTTGGCGTTGTTTTGGGCATTTCGGCGTGCCCATTCCAGGTCTCCCCACCAGGTTTAACGCATGGTGGGCGTTGTCTGGGTCATTGATGATGGGCCATGCGGGGAAGCCCACAGCACGGCTCGCGGCCGCCCCAACTGGCCGGGATGCCCCAGCGGAAACTCCCAAAGAACCTAATGTGAGCGTTTCGGCTTGGTTGAGCTTTTTCAGGGAATGAGTCGCACGAGGGGGCGATCATTGATAGTGAACGATAGCGCGATAAGGCGGTCGGTGTGTGCGGGTACCCCGTCGGTGAGCGGCGCAATACCGCCTGCTGAAATGGTAGTTGTAGACATTATTGTGTTCTTTCAGTGATTGGTAGCGTTGCCGATTACTTGTTTTCTTTGATGGAGCGTCCTGCGTAGATGAATTCGCACATACGGATGCCTTCGGACCATGCGATGGGACCAACTTTGTCGAGTTCAAGGTCTTCACCATTGACAGAGAAAGACAGTTTTCCGAGTTCGGCTGATTCGGTGGGATCCCATGCTGAAACGTCCAGGTAGGCTGTGATGGTCTCGCCGCCTTCGTGAACCCGAAGGGAAACCTCTCCCATGGTGGTGACAAATCCACCCCCACGGCCGCGTCCCATGAGGTGGCTAGAACGCTCATACGTTGCACCGACGTATGCCTTGACGGCTGCTTTTTGTCCATCTTCGTCTGCTGGTTTGATGTAGACGTCGCGGAACAACTGATCGAGCCCTTGATGCACTCCAAGTTCAACGGCAAATTCACGCCATTCATCGAGGTTTTCGGTGACAGCGGGGTGTGGGATTGTCACGAGGGCGGCATCGGAGTAGTCAATTGTGGTGGTCTCCCCATCAAGGTCGACGACCTGAATACCGTCATCGTTAACTGCGCGCAAAAACCCTGTGATACTGCCATCAGAGACAATCACATCGGCCAAGTATTTCCGCCATGATGGATCCGGCCATACCGCAATGATCACACTGAGCGGGACGGGAAGGCTAGACAGGAACCATCGCCGAACCGTGTCCAGGCAGTGTTCATCATGCTGGGCCAAAAATGCTCGCAGACCATCAAGCTGATCATATTGTTCGAGCTTTTTTGCCTTCGCTGGCACGGTCTTCAGCACTTTTCCCTTTGCGTTTCGGGCGATAATGACATCACCCTCCAGTTTTAGGGAGTACTCCCCTGCGTCAATCCAGCCGTCGTTGTCCTCTGCCTGGTTGTTGATTGTTGCTACTTTTTCTTTGTTTTCCGACATCTATAATCTCCAGTTAAAATCTCGGTCACACTATCCACACCAAGGGTAGCAAGACTGATTCTTATTTGTTGCGAATGGGCTTTTGTGTGCCCACCTGCTCTTTTCCTGGGTATGGGACCCAGCACTGCACGCCATGCACCTTTCCTTCATTTATCGAACCACGTCTGACGTGGTTTTGTTGCAATGAGGAAAGAATAGCTTTCGCCGTAGATATGCTATCTTAAGAGTCGAATGCTTGTTCTATCTTGATAATAAATCGCCTGCTCTAATAGCTCTTTTTGCGATATTTAGTCGACTTTATCTGCTCTAAGCTTGGTACCTCCCCACCCGCATATCGCTCCCAGGCATTACTGAACAAATCAGCCGGTGGGAGCAGAGGAGGGCAGCCAGAAACCACCGATTCCGCCTTCCCTGATTCCCGAACCCATCGCACAAGGTAGTACGGTGCCTTCCACTCCTCCATGGGCAGATTCGGAGCGGCCATATCCAGCCACGCTCCAGAGAGAAATACTCGCCGCCCAGATCGCGCTCGCTTGCCTTCAACCACCAACTCTCGCTGTAGAAGCTCAGCTCTAGCAGCATCCAGCTCCTTTTTTGTCCACCCGTTCCAGGTTTTCACCTTGGCATCAGTGCAATTCACCAGGCACAACAACTGCAGAAAATAGGTAGCGGCCTGCGTGCTAAGCCGCAACGTATCGACGACCGCGTCCACCACCATGGTTGCCGAAACCCGAGGATCCCACACGCAGCCGTTCACGGTGTTCGACGAACTGGCATCAGTTATCACGGCATCGAACAGCCCTTCTTTGAGTCCCACGGAAAGCATCGCCGCTGGGAATGCTGTGCGGCGGACTAGCCGGCATGACACCCTGAAGCGGCAGCTCTGTGACATTTTCCATGTGTGCGACGCCGATGGGATACTCCGCGAGTCGCCTCAGTTGAGCGACGTAAAACTCGCCATGGGGGTTGTTGGGGATGGGCGTCGATAAGCACGTGCAACAACACTGCTGTAGCCAGTCCGTGCATGCTATTGAGCGTGCTTTCTTTCGGTAGCGGGACCATGAGTTTCCATGCAAGGGCCACCGTCGTCACAGCATCTCGGCAGCAGGTATCGACGGCGGCCAACAGCGCGTCGTCAATGGGCACAGATGACTGAGGAAGATCGGCTGCGATTCGCTTGATTGCCTCGACATCAGAGTCAAACGCTGCGGCCAACAATAGCTCCTGAGTCTGCGCATCGATCCTGTTCAACTGGGCAACTCCGCGTGCCACCGCAGCCTGCGACAACCCTAACGCCGAATACATACTTTTCACCCGGAGTGCATCCTCAGCCACGGCATTTTTCTGGGCCACATAATCGGTATCAAATAAGTCTCTACCGAGGTGAATGGGCTGTATACCGCCGCCGAATAGCACTATGGCCGCAGCTTCCGTTAAAGCACAGGCCCCACAGAGTGCCTGAACACATGGTTTGACCTGCTCATACCAGGTTGCGGGATTGCCACTATTCTTGCCATACAGTTCGCGCACCCGTGACGACCACGCACTGAGCTGCGGCGATGAAAGCGCAGTGCTCACGCCGTATGTTGCGGCACCTGTTGGCGCGCCTTCCACCGGAACACCTAAAACGCTCTCGGGCAGCTCAGTAGACGAAGCCTGGCAAAGAATCCTGTGTTGACTTCCGTGCGCAGTCCAGTTGTGAGTGTGAGCAGCGGTACGCCGCAACGGCAACCCCAACGTCAACACCGGTAGAGGCGTAGGCAGCCGTGTACCAACAGCAAACTTTCCACACTGATCAGTCAACCTAAACCATTGGACTGTCGCAGGTGACCACTGTTCCGAGCCAACCCTCCAACTCACCCAGCCCCTGAAGCATCGCGGCTAGTTCGATGGGGGCTCTTGGGTGCGCGAACGGACCCGTCGCCCAGGAAATCAACGCCTTTTCTAGGCCAATCGCGCCCAGCCATTCCCATTGTTTGGGCTTAGCTTGGTTGGTTTGCTGGACTTTTCGCGGTGAGCGGTCATTCAACGCTGCTGCTAGCTGGGCAATTTCTTCGGCAGCGACAATCGACGCCTCGGCACTTGTTGCTGTCGTCGCACTCGAGCGGTCCGAATCATCCGCGTGTTGAGCATCAAATTGCGGTTGTGGGTGCACTGTCGAGTTTCGCGATAAGCGTCTGCACCTGGGTGTTAAGTGAAGCGCATCGTCGCGCCTCACGGCATGACAACTTCACCAGCTGCACAACGCTGGCGCACAATTCTTGATCATTGGTGCCCAGGAACGTGGCAGCCGCTTCCATCGCTGGCGCGTTAGGACGACACAATGGCGACACGGACGTAGATGTCGCCTTGTGAACAGTGCTTTGTTTCTTAGTTTCCTGCGCGGCGGCCTCAACAATGTTGGTCAACGGTTCAAGTTGCTGAGCCGTGGCGTGACGCAAACGCTGACTTGCAGCTGCGTCGCGAAGCTGAAGGTTTCCCCACACCGACCATGGAATGTCGTGCATCCAATGCCTGTTCCCCCGCGCATCCAACGTTAGTGCAAGGCGGCCGTAGGAAACATCTGCGGTAATGCTTTCCTGAGCCTCCGCACGCGATGCTGCGGGAATAAGCAACTGCGTGTGATCATCTTTGTCACGCACATCGTCCGCGATAAGCCAGGTAAGACCCGCGACGTGTGCAACACCTACACATGGCTCCGCCGACCACCACACAGCGCCATCACCGGTGGTCACGGCATGAGAATCTATCGCACCATACCGATCAACCACGTCAACCGACGCGACAAGCACCTCACCACCTACGACTGGGATGGCACTTTCATGCGAACCAGGCAGCTCGTATTTCTGAACCTGCGGTGGGTGCAGGAAGCAACGTAGACATGCGGTAATTCACACGCACCCGGACATTCCCGTTACTGTTGAGCGCGCCTCGCTTTGCGACGTCGCGTTCAATCAGCTGCGTCACTCGCCTGCTCCGCACTCATCAACTGCGGCGGGATTTCCTGTTGAATATCCACTGCAGTCACAGGGTCAACACGGCGGACCACAAATGTCCGATCTTCCGAATAACTACCCCGCCACATACTGCCCGACGCATCACAAAACACCACTCCGTCAGGAAGATCAAACGATTCTTGGTGAGGGCTAATCACGCCGTTACCACAAAGGCGGGAAGACTGCTCTGTTCCCAACGGCACACTGACCGTACTTTTCGGAAGATCCCAATGCCAACCCCAACGAGACGTAGAAGCGGGACGCACAATAGCCGCACTATCATCAGACCACGCCGCTAAAAGTTCATTCTGGTTATGTGCGGTAATAACGCCGAGCGATGGGGGCCCATTGTGCTTAGTGCGCGTGCTCTGCGATTTTAGGCTGCGCGAGTTAAGGAAATAGAATGCAGAAAGAAGCCGATAGCGTTGGGCTGGAATAGTCGCTTTTCCTATCGTGTTATCACCTTCCACGGCCACAACTTCTTTGCCGAACACTGCCACTGCGCCTGGGAAAGCTTTCGCGTATCTGAACCCGTGGAACAGAATCGGTGGAATCTTCTGTCATTGTGGAATTCCATGCTAGAACATGCCGCTCTAGTTCGGGCCACGCGAGCTCCGTTAATAGACCGTTTCGGATATTAGAGGCTGCAATATCCGCCGCCGTTAACTGCGCACACCGTGACATACAGTGAAAAAATTGCGACAAAGTATCTGACGTATAATACGATGATGATTTTTGGGACGAGGAAGGGGTGGTCAGGATGTTCTTTAGGGCATCAACGGCTCGAAAAAAGCTGCTTATTAGCGTCGACAGGTGCGGAAGGAGGTAGCCATAGCGCTTGGCTATAACCATCTCACGCGTGACAAGAGCCGCAACAAACCCCAACCCACCGTGCTGGATCAAAACACCGATGCGCTCACATGATATGTCTTTAAGGGAAGTGTTAGCGATAATCTGTGCGACCAGATCCTGGTGAGACGACAGTGTCACAATACTGCAATGCCCCGGGATTAATTTCTGGCGAGCCTCATTAGCGAAAATAACTAATGGCCTATTCCAGAAATGCTTATCGTGCATTTGTGATGAGTGCGTGCAGCTCATTGTTGGCATCTAAAAATTCTACTTCTACTCCTGCACCAAGAAGAGCGTCAATAATCTCCAATGATAGGGCATGGGGGTATATGGTTAGGTGAAGCCCTCGGAGCGACGCAGACTTCTTAAGTAGGAACGCGGTAAAGCTCACTATGTATACCGTTGTCGCCGATAGCGTGCACGATACTATTTACCCAGAAATGGCACAACTGAATATTGTTGTCAAGAACATCAAATAGTCCTGCCTTCTCCCCTATTCGTAGCCATTCATCCACATCAACAAAAGGGTTATAAACGCTAAACAGGTGTACAATCAGCTCGGGGTGAGTTGACCGTGTACGCGCAAGCTGATATGCCAGAGCCTGAATGAAACCGAGAGGTGCGCGGCGCAGACTACCCGCGCCTTTAATCTCGTGCATCAAGCGCATACCTGTGTCGGCTGGCTTTAGCCCATACATCTTCCCTACCGCTGCTAGGTCTCGTGGCAGATTGGTGTATGGGACTCCACCAGCGCGAATCCGATCGACGTTCAATTGCAGGAAATACTCAAACGCATTGTCAGTCGAATCCCAGCTATCAATGCAGCGTATGCGCTCGGCCGTAAGTTCTTTAGCTGTGACCACTCCCCTTTCAGCAAACTCCTGAAACAAGGAACGCTGACGGTTGGGATCAATATGTATGTTGTATGTGCGTTCCGACGCACGCGCACGTCCGAAGAAACGAGCCGCAAGGTGGGACTTACCGTTATCGTCAAAGATACGAGCAAGCTCCTCCAATAATGCGGGAACAAAATGCGGAACGGATCGCTCCAAACTGGCAGTAAGCTCCGCAAATCGGTCCTGTACTTTTCCAGGGGCGGACGCAGCGGTACGCCGCGCCCACTCAAGATCCGCCACGAGATTCAACGCGTGCTGTGCATTATCCGGGTCGATGATAATGGGCCATGCCGGGAACCCGATTGCCCTGATGGGACCACATGCAACCGTTTCAGTTGGCGCACAGTGGTGGTGAAATCCAGTGTGTAGCTGCACTTGTTTTTCCGCTGTAACCAGCGCCTGAGGCACAAGCTTGACTACTACACGCTCCGGTAGGCAATTGTGGACAGCGGATAATGCCGCAATCGGGCCGACGTTCCTTCCGCCAACCGTATTCTCAGTTGGCGGTTGAGCCAACGCCAGCAGTGCGTTGCTTGTGATGCGCATTTAGCGCCCACGTTTCCGATATTTTTTGGTTGTGAGTTCCTCCATCTTCGGTACGTCGCCGCTGGCGTAGCGTTCCCATGCTGCAGCAAAAAGCTCATCAATGGGAAGAATCGGCGGGCACCACGGAACGACTGAGAAAGCTTTGCCGTCGAACCGGACTGCGTAGTACACAGCCTTCCACGCTTCCATGGCTGGATTCGGTGCGGATGCCTCCCACCATGTCCCAGGCAGAAATACACTACGACCTGTGCGGGCACGCTTCGCCTCAATGACAAGGCCACGTTCAACCAATTCGGCGCGCGCTGCGTCCAGTTCTTTCTTCTTCCACCCGTTCCATGACTTCACTTTCGCATCAGAACAGTCAACAAGACACAGAATCTGCAGGAAATAAGCCGCCGAAGCCTCACTGATCCCCAGCTTGTCGACGACCGCACTTACCACCTCAGGCACGGACGCCTGCGGGTTGCACATGGAGCCGTTGATGGTGAGTTTACGCCGCAAACCGGCAATAACCGGATTGAAAAGCCCTTCCTTCAAAGCTCGGACAGCATCGCCGTTATCATTATTGCTTTGCCAGTAGTAGCCCTCATAATCTGTGTCCACTATTGTTCCTTGCAGTGGCAACGTGGTTAGATTTTCGTGGGTAAGCATCTCACTATCAACGGTCTTAAGCCGCTCCAACTGGTCGGCGTAAAATTCCCGTAGTGGATCGTCGGCATCTGCATAGGTTGCCCAGTGCAACAATGTACCCGCAATACGTCCGTAGCCGTATCCACCTTTGAGCTGCAGCCGCTGTTGCAGCGGATTTGCAGCCTTCCAGATGGCGGCAACCTTGTTTTCGTAATACGAGTTACCCCATCCAAGAAGATGATCAAACTGAGCGTCATCAAACATGATCTTCGTGGAAGGTAGTTGCTCTGCAATGGCAATCACTGCATCCATATTTTTATCAGATACAGCCACAAGCAGCAGCTCAAGCAGTTCGCCATCCACGGCATCCAATTGCTCAACCGCAGTGTCAAGATTCTTCAGCGAAATTTTCAGCTTCTTACGTATTGCAGCGGATCGCTCTTTGTCCTGTTCGTATGCGATTGAATTTTGTGTGTAGTCGGTAAACAGTATTGGTGCTTTTCCTAGGCCAGGGTGATAACCGCCAGCCAACAACACCAACACTGCGCGTTCAGTGAGTACACAACGGGAAGCAACCGCCGTGATATATGAAGCAACAGATTCTTTCCATGCCTCAATATCTATCTCTGAATCCTCGCTGCTGAGTAAACTAATATACTTCTGCATTTCGGCTTGGCTGAGTGTTGTTGACAGGCCAAACTCCTTACCACGGACAGCAGTACCTGTCATTGCAACATCATGGATAGCGTCAGGGATTTCGCCCTCAATGAGCAGCTTCTTTTCAGAATGACTGCGGTTAAGCATAATAGCGCGTGGCGCATCGTCGGCGTCGGAAAGTTTAAATGACAGTCCGATATGCGATTTGCCGTAGTGTCGAGCCAATGTCTCCCATTTCACACTGGCCTGATTCCATGCGGGTGAACAGATTCCTGCATCAAGCAACACCGAGAACATCTCAGCGAGATGTAGTTTGACTAGCGGATGCGCGAGCGGGCCTTGTGCCCAGATAGCAAAAGATTTTCCTATACCAACAACAGGTAACCATCGCCATTGTGTCGACCGTGTACCAGGTTTTTTGTGCACAATATCTGCCAATTGCCGCGCTTCCTTCGCTGCCAATGTGGTCAACCTCGGCCGGCTTTCAACTTTCTCAGTGTGCTCAACATGGGTTGAGGATGTGCCGTCTAGTGGCTGTGTTGTTTCTGACGCGGCAGCAGATTCTTCTTCACGTTTCCTGCGAGCAATACGCAGCGTGAGCTTCTTGTTAAGCCGCTCCACACGGAAGTTGTGCTTAGCCACCTGTAACGCAAGTTGCACCATGCTGGCACACAAATCGTAATGCTGGGCTGGATCCTCAATACCCAAAATTGATGCCGCCATCTTCATGGCTGCAGAATCAGGGTCGGCAGTCTTCGCTGATGGGATCATAGGTGCCTACATGTTTCACGTCGGATACTTTGCGGTCCGCCGAAGCAACTGGGCTTCACCTGGCGCACGCCAACCAAAGTGTCAAGCAGCATCTTTGCTTGTCCTGGTGTTACCGCCCGGAGCCTGGCACTTGCCTCAGCATCACGCACCCGGAGGTTCACCCACGCGGTCCACGGAAGCCTGTGCAACCAGTGGACTTTCACCACGATCGTTGCGTGTTGCGGCGAGTTCACCAGAACCATCTCGAAAGTTAGGGGCAATGCAATTCACCCTTTGGCGAATGAAGCCACGTTATGCCATTAGCTTGGATAACACCGTTGATGGGTACATCACTGCCATAATGGTTGCCGTCGCCTGTGGCGACAAAATAGTGCATTTCACGCTTGGTATCGGTACCTGCTGCACATACAAAATTTCCTTCATGCACTGGGATAACAACATCACGAAGCTCTATTCCTGCAGGTAGCGCCAACAACGTTGATCTATCAAAGTCTGGAGTTGCTGATGAAGAAACGCCCGCGACCATATCAATCAGTGGCTGAGGCAGCCCAGGGCCAATGACATTACCTGTCGCTGAGTCGACGACAAATCCCTTATGAGCATTGTTGTCGTGCGCGCGGCGCATGTAATACGAGTAGTGATACTGATTTTCATCGTCTTTCAGCAACCACGCCTGCCCGTTGGATGTAGTGAACACACGGCCTTCGTTGTTGGCTGTAAGACACTGGTCACCAACATGAACCATACCCGATGGGCATAACCGCCCGTCATTGAGCGGAACACTTGATGTGGAATCACCAGCAGAGTCTCCCCGCCACCAGTAATCATTCTGCGTTTTGCATTGAACAACATCACCGTCCACCCATTGCGCAAAATTAGAGTAATGGTGCTGAGCGGTCACAAAGATACTGTGATCCGCTCCCAGATAGCCAGCGCTAGTAATGGTTCTAGGCTTCAATATTTTTCCCTCACGAAGAGTCTTATCACCTTCAATGGCCACGACTCTTCTACCCCAAATTGCCACTACCCCCGGGAAGCTTTCTTTGAGTTGGACTTTAGTTGAGTGCATCCCTTTCGGCGCAACTGCGCTCAACCAACCACTAACATGTCGTTCCAGCTCTGGCCACGCTAATTCTGTAAGTAACCCTGCACGAAGGTTTTCTGCCAAAACATCCTCAGGAGCGAAATCGACGGCAGCTTTTACCATTTCCAAGAGGTCGCAGGGTAGCTTCAACGACTGAATAGAGTTAATACTCTGTGTCAGTTTTTCCACCGCTGGAAATAGCTTATTGGATGTTCCGGATTGCCCAGTAAAAGAACCGATATTTTTCCGAATCATATAGTGCACGATGTTTTCATATCCATACTTAACAAAAGGATGGGCGATATTTTTGAGAAAATCTACCAGATCCCAACCTTGCAGAAGCTGTTCGCACAGTTCATCATTAGAAAATGCTGCCGTGAGGGAGGGCAGCTGCTTGATGCCGTTATGCCCGCTTCTGTTAATTTGTTGCCGCAATTTCCAGAGGTGCGGAAGTTTTTCTTCTCTGGATGCATTTCTCAGGTTCCAACTCACCCCAGCTTGTACCAAGCAGTCAAAGATTTCCAGATTAATTTTTTCAATCTGGACGGTCATTGTTGTACCCTTGAGAGCATTGCTATTTGCCAGGATGAACTCGCTGAATACCTCGCTATTATCGCCGATCCCCCGAAGATTATTGAGGGTATCCTCCACCCATCGCACAAGACGCTCGGGGTTATTCTCAAGATAGTCAAACAATCCTGAGGTCCTGGCCGCAGTGGCCCACTCATCCAACGAAAGTTCATCGCTTTTTTGACTAAACAACGTGTTCAAAATCGCCGGGTTTTCTTTCACCGCAGGCGCAATGTGTTTGCTCACAGTAGAGAAGAACTTTGCGGGAGCACGCCGCAGCCCGGACGCGCCGTCAACCTCATTGATGAGTTCCACGCAGACATCGCTCGCAGACATTCCCGCAGCTTTACCCAATTTCACCAAATCACGCACCATCATGGCGTAAGGTGCTCCACCTGCTTTGATGCGAACAATGTTGAGATCAAGGAAGTACCGGTAGGCGTGTGCGGGGTCGTCGGCACGCTTGATGCATGCAGCTGCTTCTTCGCTTAACTCTTTGGCGGCGATGGTACCGCGCTGCGAAAACTCCATGAAGACCGCTTGATGCCGCTGTGGGTCAACAGTCAAACCATAAGTTCGTTCAGCTTCCCTTGCTTTGCTGAAGTAGACGACTGGCGTATTTAGTATTGCTCACCGAATCGAAAATGCGAGCAAGTTCTTCGTAGAGGGTAGGCAGGAAATGCGGGGCGGCATTGGCAAGCTCCTGTGGCAAGTTCCGTAAAACGGTCAGCAACTTTGCCTGGCGATCCTTGTGCCATGCGTTTGGCCCATTCCACATCCGCAACCAGGTTTAATGCGTGCCTAGCGTTTGGTGGATCTTGGAGGATTGGCCATGCTGGGAAGCCAACTGCTCGGGTCAATGCTGCACCAACCGGCTCGGCTGCACCTGGCTCCAGACCCAAGAACTCCTGTATGAGTTTTTCTGCCTGGGTAAGCTGCTCTGCAATGAGCTTTACCACCGTGCGATTGCCCAAAAGTTGTGCGCTTTTCGCCATGGTTGCCACCATGGTCATGTCGTTTACCCCGGCTGCCGAAACTGGAACAATGCCACCTTGACGAACCACATCACTTGTTTTCATGCTTTATTCCGATCACATCACACACCACATGGGTGCGTATTATTTCAGTCTTGTTTTTCCTGCACTGTGCGGCCTGCGTACACAAACTCGCACATACGTATTCCTTCTGACCACGCGATTGGGCCAACATCGTTCAGTGCAATGTCATGGCCGTCGCGGCTGAAAGTCAGCCGATACAGCACTGCTTCATCGAGGGGATCCCACGCGTCCACATCAAGCATGGCTACTGTTTCAATTCCGTCTTCCATCACTGTCAAAGACACAGTGTTGAGCGTGGCGGCAAACCCGCCGCCTCGGCTGCGCCCCACAAGATGGGAGGCTAAGGAATAGGTGGCGCCCTCGTATTTATGCACTGCTGCGTACAGGCCGTCATCGTCACTGGGTTTGATGTAGAGATCGCGGAAAAGCTGATCCAGTCCTTGGTTCACCCCGAGTTCCACGGCAAATTCGCGCCAATCATCAACATCGTCCATCACTGCTGGATGCGGAATGGTGATCACAGTTTCTTGCGAATATGGAATATCAACGGTTTCTCCATCAAGGTCAACCAACTGCAATCCATGTTCTTTTGATGCGGCGCGCAGCAATCCAACAGTTCCGTCGTCTGTGGATATAACAAGATCGTTAAGGTAGTACCGCCACGCAGGATCAATCCACACTGCAGCGATAACAGTGACAGGTACAGGGAGTCCTTTCAAAAACCACTCACGTACCGTGTCAGCACACTGAACATCGTGCTGGTGCAGGTAGGACCGCAGTGATTCGAGTTTTTCGTATGTCTCAGTTTTCTTTGCTTTTGGGGGCACGGTTTTTAACACGCGCCCTTTGGCATTGCGGGCAATGATGGTGTCTCCGCTAATGCGGAAGCTGTAGTCACCGCCATCTACCCAGTGTTCTTCAACCTGCTCCTCCGCAGTTGTGCTACCTGATGGCGAGTCGTGTGTGCTCATAATTGTGTCTCCAATGCTGGCGTGTTAAATCTTTCGAATATAGGCTGCTAAGGCCAGTGAGTGTGTGCTGCGCTGCGGCTCGTGGGTAAACCTTTCAAGCAGTGTTGCTGCGTAGGGTGCACCTAATTGTTCTAGGTGTACGGCGTCGCGTTGCGCTTCCGAAACTCGGCTGTTAATTGCTTGTGCCCCACCGAATACAACTCGATGAAGCCATGGCTCAACAATGTCGGAAATACCACGTTCAATTGGGTGGTCAAGGTCGAAGACACTGCCGGAATCTTTGTACATGTTTGCCAAACTGGGGGGTGTAACTACATCTAGTCCTGGGAAGATCCGTCCGCCGTAGTCTTTTGGTAAAGAAAGCACTTCGTTCATGGGCCAGACACAGAGAACCATTCCATCACGTACAAGGCAGGTGAATACTAAGGTGTTCCCATGGCTAAGGTGACGTTGACAAGCTTCGACAAAGTTGGGGAGTTCAGTTTTCTTCGCGGATACACTGAAGTTGAGTGTTACCGTACCTGCATTAGTGGTTTCCAGGACCACACCCTTTAACCCTATGCTGACAACGGTGCCCTCAATCAACGCTAAGCCATCTTTAAGTGGAATGGCTTTCACCATGTCCAGTGTCACGTCTTTCCCAAGAGCTGCCCGCACTCCCCTGCCGCTACCAATACGGCCGTCAGATGAGGAGCGTCCACCAGTGATCAGTAGCGTTTTACGCGCTAGCTGCGCATGATTGCAGTGGAGATCGCCCAATCGGAGTGATCCATGCCAAATTCCGGCAACATCGCTGGCCTGTCCTGGTGGGGTTTTGGTGACTGAGTATAGATCACCAGAGGTAGTTGCCAACGCGACCGTCACGCCCGCAAACCCCGAGGAAGCAACAATGGGCTCGGCGTACAAGGGTGTGAACATTCCCGCCCCAGCACCTGATTGCGTGTCCAGGGTGGTGTAGGCGCGACGGGCTTGCCCAATGGCTTCACGGTCGGCGGGATTGCGTTCTAGAAGGAAACAGGTAAATGCAACACGCAATGTGTTAATGGTCGCGTCATTGCGTCCAACGGGTTTACCTAACCGAATGCGCTGAGAGTTAGTTGCCAGTGCTGTAAGGGCACGCTCCAACCTGGGCAAACCAGTGACGCGAGCTTTTTGCACACAAGCAAGCAGCTGGGTGTGCCGAGCAATGCTGAGCTGCCCTAGTCCAAATTCGACAATATCGTCAATAACGTCTTTAACATTCGAAACCAGTTCCATAATGTCGGATGGTGACGGTAGTTCCTTCGCCCATGCTGCGTCACTGCGCGGCACGGCGCTATTATCACTCGGATCTGCATCAGAGGACTCACCAGCGTCAACAGCTCCAATATCGTCACCCGAGCTTGCTGACGTCGCCTCGCCCACAGGTGACGCTACGCATACGGCCCCAATGTGTGCGCACTTGGGCGCAAGGAGACAGTCACAGTTCAGCGAGGCCTGACCATCCGCGTCGTCGATAAGCGTGACGGTCGCCCTGCCCCATGGTGACACTCAGCCCATTATCGGTGTTGATTTCCCATTCACTGGTATCTGCAGCAAGCTTCTCCGCGCGTTTTTTTGCAAGCGCGGTGGCAGGAGCTCCAACGCGGCGGCTGCCACGGTGGGGTCGAGTGGTGGAAGTTCGGCGGTCATCGCAGTACCTCCCCCACCCATCGTGCGAGTTGCATAGGACTCACAGATGCGACGCGCATGCCAGCGGCGGCAACAGACTCGGCGATCCCAACGTTGTATGCGGCTTTACCTTCATCGTCCAGTGCTGCACATCCAATGAGTTTCACTCCCGAGTCAGCAAGATTGCGGATTGCTGTAGTCAAATTATTCACCGATCCCCATTCTTCAAAGTCGCTAATCAGCACCACAACTGTTTTACTGGGATTAGTTACCTTCGTTGCTGCAAAACGCACGCCCTGTGCAATGTTGGTGCCGCCGCCGACTTTGATTTCAAGAAGCAACTCCAGCGGATCCTCCACCGAGTCGGATAAATCAATGACGCTGGTATCAAACGTAATGAAGCTGACCTTGAAAGTATCCACGCCTGCCAAAATCGCCGCTGTTATTGCTGCGTAAACAGTGGAGGGCTCCATAGACCCCGAGACGTCGACAAGCACGATAATGTGCCACGGTGACACATGCCGTTCTGGTGCCCGAAAAATTGGAGTAACCGGCACAATCTGCGCCCGTCCTTCGTGCGACACTACATTTTTCATGTTGCGGCGAATGGTCGCGGGTAAATCAATACGTGCGGTGCGTCGGCGGGTCGGTTTTGCTTGGGCAATACCTGCTAGCACCGGCGCGAGTTGCTGGGCCAAGACGCGCGACAGTTCTTCAACGATTTTGGCTACTAGTGGGCGCAGTTGGCGGAGACGAGATTCCGGCAGCGCGCCTTTCAGGTTCAATACTGTGGTGAGCAGTTCCACCGATGGTCGAACATCATCTGCATTCAGACTTGTAATAACATCTGGTCGACCTTTTTCTGCTGCTTGGCCGAAAATTTCTTGAATATGGTCATCGCCAAACAGTGCCTGAATTTCATCAGCCCAATTACGTACTCCCAGCTGACTCGGCCCTGAACCTGCACCTCGCACTCGCCCGTCGGCTTCGCCAGTCTGATCTGAGCCGGGGCCGCCATACAGCTCATCAAGAGCACTCGCCATACGTTTTGCCTGGCCCTGAAGTTTTTCTGGTTCAGCACCGAGAATGAGCCGCCACCGCATTGCGGGGGTGAACGACACATCAGCCAACCCAAGAGCTTCCAGACGTCGGCGTGCTTCCACATCCGCAGTGGCATTCGCCGCCAGAAGGGCTGGATCCACAGTCAAAGCGGTGGAGATTCGACCAATTTTTTCGGCAAGGTAATCCAAGAAACGTTCACGTTCTGCGGCTGGAACCGTGTCAAAAGCCCCGCGCAGGGGTGGAAGGGACTGCACAAAATGGTCGTCAGGTAGTGCCGCTACCCGATCAATGATGCTGTCCATGATCGGGCTGTCGCACCACACGCCACGGGATGCACACAGGTAACCTACCATACGTTGCTGCAGGTTATGGCGTGTTTCTGGAGTGCTTGACTGGTCAATCCAGCTGCCAATGAATTCTGCAGTCTGCTGTGGATCAGACGGGGAATCCTGGACGGCATCAAGGACCGCATAGGCGGCGCCTTGCATCAGCGGTGATCCACTTTCACGGACGCGCTGGAGCGCTGCTGTTATGCTCACAAGATAGCTGCTGATCAGCCCAGCTGCCTGACCCAGCTGCCGAGCGTGTTCCACCTCTGTTGAACCCGCGATTCCGCGAATTTCGCGCACAATCACAGCACCCAGCTTCTCTGCCATTGCGTTTGCTAGTCGCGTTGCTTGTCGGTCAGTAGGCGCGCGGCTGGTTCGCGGTCACCGGCGATACCGGTAAGCAACTCCGTTGCGGTAACTGCATCACCGAAACCAAGCCGGTGTAGCACGTCGGTTTCCATCACCTGAAGGGCTCGTTCTAGCACCTCACCCGCACCTGTTTGCGAAGCGGCACCAATCACCTCGAGGACTACTTGTGGGTTGACCTCATCGTCACCGGCCGAAAGTGCGCCAAGTTTGGCTCCAAGGATCGTGGATACCGCCTGTTCAAGGGTCACTCCAGCGTAGGCAACAGCTGCGAGACCTGCGGCGGTCGTTGCAGTAAAAGCGCACTCTACGGTATAGCTACGTGCCTCCAGGCCGCGGTTAGTTCCGTTGGTTTTATCGCGAACATAGTCCACATCCAGCACATTAAGGCGCATCAGAAGAAGGTGACGCTCAAAGTCTTTACCACCTTTGAAAGGTTCGATGCGGCGACTGACAGCGCGTTGGCGTTCCTTGGCGGATAGCCCAAGTCGCTCCATCTCAGCGCGGGTATGCGCCTCTAACGCCGGAATGGGGGCATCCGCAGGAAGATCCCCATGGCGTTCTCCCACTAGCACTTTCTGCATTGCGCGGGCAATGCCGCGTCCGCGTCCTGTAACGTTTCCGTGAGCAAATACGCTGGTCAAAGCTTCAATTACTTCTCGACGCCCTGGTGCCGGCAGGTGTCTAATCCGGCACAGATCACCAGCAAACCGGCATGCCTCCGCCACCTCACCGGTTCCAGCCGGCTCACCATCAGTGCGGCACGTGCGGGCAACGTCAGTGATCATGGCTTTAGTCAACGCATCAACATCCGCAACAGTGGAGCATTCCCATATCCCTTGCTGCCACTGTGGGTCACGAATACCTGAGGCGTAGCCGGAACGATAGTCAAGCTGCTCAAAGCTGTAGCGCACAATAGACGTAACAACCGGGTTGATGTTTTAGGCTTTACTTTTTCTCCAGTAACAAGGCCCTGACAGTGGAAAGAACCGACAACAATCAAGGTGTTTTCTGGAAGATCATCTAAACACGCACGCATGTGCGCTTCACGGGCCTGCGTGTATGTATCAATTGTTGGTTGAGCAAGGCGCGCGCCCAATCCAACAGCAAGAGCTGCTTTCTGTACCTGTTGCCATGAGGCTCCGATGGAACGCGATTCAACTTTTGTGTCCCATGCCTCCTGGCCAACAAGCTCGCTAACATCAACAACATCATCAGAAGAATCACCATCTTCATCAATGTCGGCGCGCGCACCGACAGGCAGGTCAATGCAGTGAATAGGGATGTTATTGCGGCCTGCCCACCGAATGATAGCTAACTCAGGGGAAAAATCTGCGAAGGGGTAGAACCCCATGCCACGTGGTCCTGCGTCCTTATCTGACACCGCTACAGCAACCGGCGCGATGGTTTCGGTGTGCCACATCCACGGCAGCATGTCAGTCATGTCTGCAGGCATTTCCACGGCCACGGCAGCGGGACGAAGTTCTTCAGCCGCCTGAATCACGGCGCGGGCACATGCCGGTGAGTGGTGCCGGATGCCGAAGAAGGTGTGCGAACCTGGAGAAACCAGGGCGTCGAGAAGCGTTTCCGGGTCGATGTTGATCTGATCGTGCGTGTCAGTGGACATCCTCACGTGCCTCCCACAGCGTGCGCCATGTCCCCGATTCATCGGTTTGGGTACGGCGGCGAATCACAGCATCCCAATATGCCTGCAAACGCCCCGCGTCTTTATCGTCGTCTTTGCGCACAGCACCAAGAAGATGCCCAGGAATGAGCTGCAACGCCGAGGGGCCATGTGGGAAATAGGAGGTAGACAATGCGATGGAAGAGGAAATTGCTACTGCCTCAGCAGTGGACATAATGCTTCCTGGTTTTTCTACTGACCATCCTTCATGCGTAACCCCTCGGCGAAGATCCCGGAAAATAGTGACCAACGTATCCACTACAACTTGATCAACAGCGCCAGGTGCAGCGGCTTCTTCCAATGCCTGCTTTGTTTTTGACTCAACAAGGGCTATTTCAGCATTGCGATCACTAATCGGATCAATGTGCTCAAAGTTAAAACGCCGTTTCAGCGCAGCACTCATTTCACTTACGCCTTTATCACGCAGGTTAGCTGTCGCAATCACACAAAATCCCTGGACTGCAGGAACAGAATGCTCTCCTAGTTCAGGGATAGCCATACGACGCTCCGAAAGAACCGGCACAAGCGCGTCTTGAACCTCAGGTTGGCAGCGCGTAATCTCCTCAATTCGAGCCACTTTTCCAGTGGTCATTGCTTGCAAAACTGGGGAAGGAACAAGCGCCTGTTCGCTAGACCATGGGCCAGCAGCATGGCGTAATTCCAGCCATAACGCAACTGATCCTCAGTAGTGCCGGCGCTCCCCTGAACTGTCAGCTCGGACGTCCCACAAATGGCGGCTGAGAGCAGTTCAGACAGCATTGATTTCGCCGTGCCAGGCTCACCAACCAGCATCAAGGCACGCGAACCAGCAAGCGTGACCACGCAACGCTCAATAAGGGCTTTATCGCCAATAAACTTTGGCGTGATGTCCATGCGTTGCGGAAGTTCAGGATGTGCTTTCTTCTTATCAGCTTTCAACCGCAGCCCCTGCTCGCCACAAATAAAGGCAACAACAGATTGTGGGGTGAGTAACCAACCAGGAGGTTTCGGCCCTTGGTCATACACCGCCAGGAACGCAAGTTCCTCTGCGTAGCGGTCCTCTGGGAGAACGATCTGCTGGTTGTCATGTATTTTTTGTTGACTATTGCTCATAGCTAACTAAGCTACAGCACGTCACCTACACGGGGGTAAATTCTTAGAACATACTTTTGCTTTCCGCAGCTAGGGCATAACTTCTGCTACACCCGCGCACCAGCACTTATCGACGCCCCGACGCTCATCGTACACATGAACCGAACAGCTCGACGGCTGCCAGGCGAGCACTAGTCCAACTCTGCACGCGAGAACAGATCGGTAATCAGTTTCCTGTCTTCACATGCGGCCCTGAAGCCTCGAGCAAATTTTTCCAAAGCAGCGGCATCATTGGAATACATACAGAACATACTTCCCTCTGGGTCGGCGTTGATAACCTCAGCGACCTCAGGCATTTTTTCTTCAAGAAAAACCAACGCCAATGAGTTCCAGTCATATCCACTCCCCTCAAAACCTTCGTCGGCGCGAGTCTCAAAAACATCGACAAGGTAATCACCAACGTAAAGTATTAAGGAGCAGGTGCCATTATCATGGTCAACCCACATAAATGGAGCAATATCTTCAGGCGGCGGTGTGTTATACGGGGTCATGCAAACAAGATAGCATACCTGCTCTTCGGTAATGTTGATGGCGGCAACACCTCCCCGAACACCCCCACTTTCGGGTAGCAGATAAACTACTGCATGTGTTTCGCTTGCTTTCGGGCTTCACATGTGCTTCACTGATTTTTGCGTGAGGCACATGTGCTCGTTACTTCTCCTCAGCATAGATTCACGGGCATCCTTTCCTCACTTATCCCCCAACCTGCCATGATCCTTATCAAGATGGTTGGGGGATAATTCATCTTCACACCCTTATTACCTGTAAAGGTTGCTATGACCACCGCTTCGTTTTTGCGCCGTGGGCTGTTTGTTGTTCGGCCTACGGCCACTTCCCCATCCAATCAAGCCGTTGCTACAACTGCGGCAATCGAGCTACTCAACATCGGATTTATCGCAGACCCTGAGCAGCTTCAACGGCTTTCTGTGGAGGAATTGAAACAACTCATAGCCGCTGCATCGCAGCTGATCGGTGCGGACCGTACATGGACTCCCATGTATCCGGGTTTCCCGGAGCAGGTCATGAATATGTCTGATGTTGAACTTTTGTCCAACGCCATAATCCATTACCTTACTCGGGGTCAGTGGCGGCCAGAGCAATATTCGGAACTGAAACGTACTCCATTAGCCTTAGGCGAGTGGACCGCCTCGCCGCGAGTTCTTACACCAGTCACGCCTGACGCGCTCATGCTGGTCACCGAATGGGAAAAAGCTGTTGCTTTTTCAGAGGCAGATCGCGATTTTGTGCATGATCTGGCGGAATACCTGGACACAGACACTGCTGCGCTGTTTCGGACAGCAGCCTTCCGTAATGGCGAAAACTTTGCTACCGCGCTCTGGGACGTGTGGTACACCACGGGTGGCAACCACGACATCACCCTCAACACAGGACTAAACTCTGCACGCACCATCGACGATGTACTACGCACCATCTTGACCGTGTTTGTCGACGACTCTGAGCGCGCCCGCGACCTACTCTGCAGCGCAGAATACCCAGTCAACGTCACACCTATTCCCCGGCGGCACCGCGTCGCCATCATCGCCGCAATAGCACGATTCAACGACGAGTTTAATCTCGACCTGCTGGCACGCCGCCGCCACATCTGGCGACGGGTAATGCGACGCATCCACCCCTTCGACGTCACCGGCCATCAGGCCGCGCAACAACAACTCGATGTCATCCACGGCAATGGCGACTACCGCACATTGAATTCTCGCATCGAGGTAGCACTGGACAACGGCGATGTGGTTGAAGCCGTCAATCTGCCTACACACACACCAGGAAACTTTGTTCGCCGTCTGGATCACTTAATGCGCCTGGCCACCTCGCCCCGCACAAAAGGCTGGGAAAAGAAAGTACGAGCAATTGAAAATGCAGCACAGGAGGTGACCTCGCAAGTCCCGCTAACCACCCTGATTTCCGCATATAACGGCCTGCAAAACCGTGAATCACATGTAGTGGTCACCCGTGTTGGCAGCCGCCGCAATAAGCTACGTGAACGTGTTCCAGCAAAAGTAGACAAAAAACTGCTGGACAATGTCACCACAGCATTGCTGGATGGCATGGTCGTGCGCCTGGCCAACGCCCCTGCACCCACAGCACCTGTTCCTGTGGTCAATGATGTTCCAGTGGAGCTGGTAAGGCGTGATGTGTCCTCAGGGCTGAGGCATATCAGCCGCGGTGAGCGTCTTCCGCTGCCGGATAGAGACACCACCGATGTCATCCGCATGTTTGTGCACTGGTTCGGCTACGATGTTGATCTTGGCGTGATGTTCACCGACGCCCATTTCAAGCATGTGATCGGTTATGTGGACTACACTAATCTTTTCCGTAACACTATGCGCGGTTTTGTCACACACTCCGGGGATCTTACTCACGCTCCACAACCGGATGGTGCCTGCGAGTTTATTGATATCAAACTGCATCAAAAAAACAATAGTGCGCTTCCATGGGTAGGTAAAAAGCCGGACTTTATGAAAAAATTCCCATCAGCACGGTATGCCATCATGTCGCTGATTTCCTACTGTGGAGGCCCTTTCGAAGGCATCGATAATGTTGCCGGGGTCATGACCAGGTCTCACGGCATGGCTGGTCGGTTGTTTGAGCCCCGTACTGTGGAAACCGCCGCGCATGTTGCTGTCCGTTCCACCTCGGCAATTCCGCTGATTGTGGATCTTGAACAATGGGAGCTTATTTGGGTGGATACCTCCATTGGCACTCACCTTGGTGGTTATTCAACAGGACAGTCAGACGCATTAAGGCCGTCCGGGCTGAGATGGAAGCCATGGAAAACCGCCTATCGGTGGGAGAATTAATGAGGCTGTGGGCACGCGCGCATAACGCCGACACCGTTGACGAACCAGCTGATCAAGCACAAGCAGGCGCGCTGTTAGATGCCTGCTAAAAAGTGACATCCCGAAAGTCGCCGCCCCCTGTACTGAGGCGGCACTATCTTGAGTTCATCATATCCAGGCACATCTCCACGAGTTATGTCGCCAGCCATTCCCGTTTATGGTTCCGTCTATATCATCGGATCGTAAACTAGCTTTTTGTAGCACATGTGGCTTCGAAACTATTGCGATAGCACGTCACTAATATGCTGAGCAAGTGCACGAGCAGAGTATTGGTTCAGATGGACGCCGTCGACCGTAAACTTCAAACCGTAACGTCTTCTTCGATGCTGTGCGTACCAGCGTTTGGTGCGAGGAAACAGTGTCATGATCACGCCATCAGCAAGACGGCAGGGTTGGCTATACGCCCATCCATAAGCTCCGGGACGCTGCGATATTTCCTCTCGTTGAACTCGCCCGGAGTCAATGTAGGGAAAACTGTATTTTTCAGCAAGCTGGGCAATAATTTCGTTTCGGCGCTCAATCAGACTGGGAGCGATCTCTTTCATCTCCATATGTGGCAACCCCATCAGCACAGTGTCTTTTCTAGACTGCATTAAAAGCTCACAGATTGTGCCGTACTCATGGGCAAAGTCCTCGTCAGTGGTTGCGCATCGTTGCAGATAACACCGCACGCGCATCTGAGGACGCCACAGTAATGACGCCTCGCCCATTGCAGGCAGTAATACGTCATTAGCGCCGATACACACCACCACGCTATCGCAATCAATAGTGGTGATGTATCGCATTAAGCGATCGCGCGCACCTCGTGTGGTATCGCCATTGACTCCTTTATTGATCACGTGGATATCAGACGGAAGAAAAATCAGCAAAAAGAGTACCCGATACTACCCCTTGTGAGGCTATCGCCAAGAAAAAAAGAACACGCATAGCATGATCAATATTAGCAGTTATACATATACAATCACCCCCATGTGAGGTGACCTACCGCTCTTCTTGAAGCAATTTAGCCCAAGTTCATTATTAATAGAATAGTGTTCACTTCATGAAGAATAACGTGGTTATTGTAGATGATCATGAGATTGTTCTCATCGGAATTAGCGCACTCATAAACAGTTCTAATACCTGCACAATGGTAGGTGCCTACCACACTGTGCAGGAGGTTGCGGAACATGTCCACGACCACACTAAACCACCCATAGATGTTGTGCTTTTAGATCTTCGTCTCAGCGATAATAGTTGTCCACATGACAACATTAATTACTTACATGAATTAGATCTCGCAGTGTTGATCTTTAGCGCATATGAGAGTCCTTATCTTACGCGACAGGCTTTGACCGCTGGCGTTGATGGAATTGTTGAAAAGTCCACATCGTCGGAAAACATAATTCAGGCAATCAACGCAGCGTGTTCCAACCCCCATAACCCTGTTACTTCATGGCTGGCTACTAACTGCGTTCCGCTATCGCCGCGGCAGCGAGAAGTTCTTGAGCTTTACGCGCTGGGGGAACCTGCGAAACGTGTTGCTAGCCTTACCGGCCTGTCTGTAGAGACTGTCAACGATTATTTGTCACGTATCCGCACAAAATATGCTCAGGCTGGCAGGCCAACTTTTTCAAAAGTTGATCTTGTGCTGCGCGCTCTTGAGGATGGTCTTATTCCAGGCCCACGCGACGTTCGTGTTCGCACACTGCGCTAGCTTGTGCTGATGTACCTAAGCCACATGGTGTACGTTTTGCTTCATGAGCGCTGTGTTCCCCTACCCCACCACCACCGAAGATTTTCGTGTCGCCCTTTCTGAAATTCAGGAACGCATTCAGGCAGCATCATCGCCTAGACAGTCGGTTCGACTGCTTCCTGTGTCAAAGACGGTTCCAGCTGACAGGCTGAGGCACGCGATTGAGGCTGGGTGCACCGTGCTTGGGGAAAACAAGGCACAAGAAGCGCTAGCCAAGTCGGAAAAGTTGGCCGACACTGGCGTTTCGTGGTCTATCATTGGCCATTTACAGTCGAACAAGGCCAAATACATCGCGCGCTTCGCGGATGAGTTTCAGGCTCTTGACTCGTTGAAATTAGCCGAGATTCTTCACAGCAGGCTCGATAGTGAAGACCGCGTACTAAGAGTGTTTATCCAGGTCAATACATCGGGCGAGCCACAGAAAGCAGGCATTGATCCGGCGGGCGTCGACAAGCTGCTTGAGCGTATGCCGGAGTTTTCCAGGTTGCGTGTGGTGGGCTTGATGACAATGGCGCGAAACAGTGCTGATCAAGCTGTAGTACGTGGCGCATTTGAACGGTTGCGGCTGTTGCGGGATGTTCTCTCCCCAAACGTGCCGGAGGGGGTGTCGCTCAGAGAGCTATCCATGGGCATGTCTGGAGATTTTGAGCTTGCCATTCAGGAAGGCTCTACCTGTGTGCGCATCGGGCGTGGGCTTTTTGGCCACCGCGATTAGCCAAAGTTACGCCGCAGCTATGCCGCTGCGGTTATCCGGGAGCTACCCGAACTGCCTCTCTTCAATTGCTCGCTTACGGGTGGTCCACAACATTCCTAGTCCTGGGATGCCAATCACTGCGACGACCATAAAGAAGGTCCATCGATCCATGAGGGCAAGCCCAACAAGCAGCACCGCGACAACGACGGCGAAGGAAAAGATGGATGCAAGCGAGAGAGGGAATCCCGGTTCGGAGACGCGTGATTGTGACATTGGAAACCTCGGAAGATGCCTTAGAAGGTGTCTGGAAGAAGTGTTCAAAAGCAATGTTTAGGTTGATGGAGCAGGGTACTCATTATCGGAACCCATTTTCCGGTACCTATTTCCAATGTAGGTCTCGTTTTATTTGATAATCAAATACTTTAGCTTCCATTTAGCTTTCATTGCGCTAGGTATTTGTTAGGTATTATAGACTCAGGGAAAAACAAATAATTAGGTGAGAAAGTAGCAGACCCCATTCAACTCACACCTCAAGCTTCAAGCTCATGACACCACATGTCATTCGCCTTATCACCACGATCCCCTTTTACACAGAATCGCCCACCTCCCGGTCAAGCACCAGCGTCCGGAGGGTGGTTCGTGCCACAATATTGCCGCGATGATTCAAATGCACTTCCCACACCTGCGTGGATCGCCCGAGGTGAATAGGGGTTGCTTCCGCTTCGATCACGCCGGCACCCACGGAGCGAATGAAGTCAGTGTTGTTATTCACACCAACAACAGGTCCACCTGCGGCGCAGCAGCCCGCAACTGAGCCAACCGACTCCGCAATGGCGGTAAATACTCCACCATGAACAAGCCCCATGGGCTGCAGGTGGGTATCGGTGACGTGAATCTGTGCACGTGTCCCAGACGCGCTGATATGGGTGTAACGGATGCTGAGCGCGGCGTCGAAACCCGTGTTAAGGGCGTTGAATTCCTCTAGTTCGTCGGTGGTTAGGGGTGCATCGGCGGCTTTCTGAATGAGGTGATCAAATTTCATACCGCCATTGTATCCCGTGGGTCAACACGGAACTGTCTACATCTGCCCGATTATCTTTGTTTATATTGTTTTTGCTGTTCAACAACGTTGTTAGTGCAGTCTCTGGCCATGATTTTTGTCCTGCTAGACGGTCCCCTACACAGGCAATAGCCCACGTGCAAGGTGTGATCATCAGTGGTACCTTTCGCGGACATTCCCATACCGTCCGGGTAGGATGGTGAACCATGACTGATCAGAAAGCACTTGCACAGATTGGCGTTGTTGGCCTGGCTGTGATGGGCTCTAACATTGCCCGAAACTTTGCCCGCCATGACTACACGGTGGCGGTATACAATCGCAGCACGGAAAAAACCGATGCTTTCATGGCTGAGTACGGTAAGGACGGTGACTTCATTCCGTCCACAACAATCAAAGAGTTTGTTGCGTCCTTGGAACGCCCCCGACGTGCGCTGATCATGGTACAAGCTGGCGAAGCCACTGATGCTGTAATCGCTCAGCTTGCAGATGCCATGGATAAGGGTGACATCATCATCGATGGCGGCAATTCCCTCTTTACTGACACCATTCGCCGCGAAGCGGACATGAGTGCTCGTGGCCTGCACTTTGTTGGCGCTGGCATTTCCGGCGGTGAGGAGGGCGCCCTGAACGGCCCGTCCATTATGCCTGGCGGTCCAGCTGAGTCCTACGAGTCACTTGGCCCATTGCTGGAGTCTATCGCCGCCCATGTTGATGACGTTCCCTGCTGCACACACATTGGCCCGAATGGTGCCGGTCACTTTGTCAAGATGGTGCACAATGGCATCGAGTACGCCGATATGCAGGTGATTGGTGAGGCATATCATTTGTTGCGCTATGCCGCACACATGACTCCTGCAGAAATCGCCGAGGTGTTCCGCGAGTGGAACACCGGCGATCTTGATTCTTACCTGGTGGAAATTACTGCGGAAGTGTTGTCTCAGGTTGACGCCGAAACCGGTAAACCATTGATTGACGTGATCGTAGATCAGGCGGGCCAGAAGGGCACGGGTCGGTGGACTGTAAAGGCCGCACTAGATTTGGGCATTCCCACCACAGGTATTGGCGAAGCCGTGTTTGCTCGGGCATTGTCGGGCGCAGCCGATCAGCGCGCTGCTACTGAGGGGCAACTTCCCACAGGTGATATTGCAGACGGCGTATCGGATGATGAACGCCCAGAGTTCATTGAAGACGTTCGCCGCGCGTTGTACGCTTCGAAGCTTGTGGCCTACGCCCAGGGCTTTGACGAGATCAAAGCTGGTTCCGAGGAGTACGGCTGGGATATTGACCCCCGTGACTTGGCCACCATTTGGCGAGATGGCTGCATAATTCGCGCCAAGTTCCTCAACCGCATTGTTGATGCCTACAACACCAATCCAGATGTTGAATCGCTTCTTCTTGACCCCTACTTCAAGAACGAAATGGGCGATTTGATTAATTCTTGGCGCCGCGTCGTCATTGCCGCAACTCAAACAGGCTTGCCGATTCCGGTATTCGCGTCCTCACTTTCCTACTATGATTCATTGCGCGCAGACCGTCTGCCCGCCGCATTGATCCAGGGTCAACGCGACTACTTTGGCGCGCACACGTATCAGCGCGTTGACAAGCCCGGAACGTTCCACACCCAATGGAGCGGCGATCGTTCTGAGGTTGAAGCCTAAACGTGAACAACGACCCTTCATCTTTGTCGGGCCCCAGCTTGCGTGTGCTCAGCACGTGCATGGCCGGGGTCCGATGTAGCTTATCGACGCCGCGACATGCACCACGCACACTGCAACACCAACAGACACGGGAGCAGGGGGCGTCACGCTGCTGAGCTGCGATTAACATGGATATTGCACTAAGTATTCTTTCTCTTCTCGGGTTTGTTGCATTGACGGTGGGCACGGGCTTTTTCGTGGCCATCGAATTTGCGTTAACGGGCCTGGAGCGCTCCACTATTGATAATCACGTGGAAAACAAGGGCGATGCCACGGCGCGGGCGATTCAGAAGGCGCATAATAAGCTTTCTTTTGAGCTTTCCGGTGCCCAGCTGGGCATCACCATCACGACACTTGCAACGGGTTATTTAGCTGAGCCCATTTTGGCGCGATACTTCACCCCGGCATTGGAACTTGTGGGCTTGTCTGATAACGCTGCCCCGGCGGTGTCGCTGGTGTTGGCGATGATTGTGGCGACATTGCTGTCGATGGTGTACGGCGAACTAGTGCCCAAAAACATGGCCATCACCAATCCGCTTACTACTGCGCGTGTAACGGTAGGGCCAGTTCGATTGTTCAACCGTCGTTTTTGCTGGTGTTATCCACAGCCTAAATAAAACGGCTAACACCCTGGTGCGCCGCATGGGTATTGAACCTGCCGATGAATTAGCTTCCGCGCGTTCCCCGCAGGAATTGGGTGCGTTGGTGCGTAATTCCGCGAAGCATGGTGGCTTGGAGGAAAGCCAAGCCAAAATGCTGGACCGCTCGTTGAAGTTTGGGGAAACAAACGCCGAAGAACTCATGACGCCGCGTTCTACTATCGCAGCACTCGACGCCGATGACACGGTGACTGACCTGTTGGCCTTGGCCCTAGAGACCGGGCATTCCCGTTTCCCTGTCACTGATGGGGACTTAGACGCCACGATCGGCGTGGTACACGTCAAGGATGCGTTTTCTATTCCGCGTGAACAGCACAGCGCCACAAAACTGCGCTTGCTTGCCCGCCCAGTGCCTACTGTCCCGATCAGCTTGGATGGCGACGCCGTGCTCAACGCTGTTCGTTCCGCAGGATCACAGGTGGTATTGGTCGCCGATGAGTATGGCGGTACTGCCGGCATCGTCACTATCGAAGATGTGGTTGAGGAGATTCTGGGCGAGGTGTACGACGAGCATGACGACACGGGTGACAAAGATTTCGCTCAACTGGGCGATAGTTGGCAGGTCTCTGGGCTTGTTCGAGTAGATGATCTTCCTGAGAATACTGGCTATTTCTCCCCGAAGGCCCGTACGAAACCATTGGTGGTTTGGTGATGGACACGCTGGGCCGGATCCCCATGGAGGGCGACGTGGTGTTGTTGCCACAAACAGATCGGGATTTCCTGGACGAGTTTGAGTCGGGTATCCGCGGTCGGTGGATAGCACGGGTGGTGGCCATGGATGATCGCCGCGTGGACAAGGTAATTTTGACCCCCATCAGCGATGAAGAAGCCGAGGAGTATAAGCGATGAATGCTCTGCCTGCGATTCTTTTTGCCGCGGTGTTGTTGGCCATCAACGCATTTTTCGTCAGCGCTGAGTTCGCATTAATTTCCTCTCGCCGTGACCGCCTCGATGCCTTGATTGCACAAGGTAAAACGCGCGCACGTACAGTCCTCTATGCCACTGAACATTTGTCCATGATGTTGGCTGGCGCCCAGCTTGGTATTACTATCGCCTCGTTGCTGCTGGGTAAGGTTGGCGAGCCAGCTATCGCACTTATGATCGAGACACCTTTCCACGCGGCTGGTATGCCGGATAATTTGCTGCACCCTGTGTCTTTTGCCATCGCGTTGGCGCTAGTCACGGTGCTGCACATCATTCTTGGCGAGATGGTTCCCAAAAACATTGCGTTGGCTGGCCCCGAGTCGGTGGCTATGTTACTTGTGCCTATGCATATGTGGTTTGTGCGTATTACTCGCCCATTGATTGTGCTGATGAACTGGATGGCACGTGTCACATTACGCATGTTCGGTATCGAGCAAAAGGAAGAACTGGATTCCACGGTTGACCGCCAGCAACTGGCCACCATGATCCGGGAATCCCGCTCAGAGGGGCTTCTCGACGCCGAGGAACACGCGCGTCTCAACAAAGCGCTGGGAACAGAGTCACGACTGATGAAAGAAGTGCTCATTCCCCGAGCTCAGGTACATACGCTGACGCTAACCCGGGATGGTATCGCCGTAGATGAACTAGAGCAAGCCGTCAGCTCAACTGGGTTTTCTCGCTTTCCTGTCATTGGGGTCGGTGGCGAGTATGCGGGTTATATTCACGTCAAAGACGTGTTGGATGATTTGGTCAATCACTCTGACGCATCGAGTGATGCGTCCACAATTACCCCCGTTTTCCTCCCCCGCTCCAGCCTCCGCAGGCTTATTTCTGTGGACGGTTCAACTACCCTAGATGCTGCGATGCGACTGATGCGTCGTAGATCTGCTCACATGGCGGAGGTTCGGGAGCGTGGACAGCTTCTGGGCATCATCACACTTGAAGATTTGATCGAAGAATACGTCGGAACCGTACGGGATTGGACGCACGAGGAAGAACCATGACGACCGTGCTCTCACCAGAGCAATGGCAGGAGCAAGCCGAGCTCCACAGGCAACGAGCCGAATCGTTGACTGCAGAGCATCTTGAACGCCGTCGGGCCGGTAAAAAACATCCCATCTTTGATTTTTTGTTCGAGTACTACCCCACTAAACCGGCGCAATTGGCCAGGTGGCACCCTGGTGCCGGGGTGTTACTGGAGGGAAATCCTCCGCATGCCGAGTGGCGGGATTACACCACTTTCTCCGACGGTGTAGGCGTGGATGTCCGAGGTTTTTGGGGACGTCGAAAGGAAGCATTATTGTACATAGAGACGCTGCTATCTTCGACCATAACTAATCCCGCGCATTTCGATTGTTTTGGTCTTCACGAATGGGCGATGGTGTACAAAACTGATTCCCCGCGCCATGATCTGGATCTGCGTCTTACGCGAGAGGAAACCAACCAGGTAGTAGAGTCCCACAGCATTCGGTGTACTCACTACGATGCGTTTCGATTTTTCACTACCCCCGCTCGCCCCCTCAACTTCCGGGTTTTGGAGCGCTCAGATCAGGTTGCCTCCGACCAAGTGGGTTGTTTGCATGTCACAATGGACCTATATAAATGGGCCACCAAGCTTGGGCCTTTGGTCCCCGGGCCGCTGTGGCTTGATTGTTTTGAGCTAGCCAGGGATGTACGAATTTTAGACATGGAAGCATCGCCTTATGATGTGCGTCCACTGGGGTTTGGGGTAGTCGAAATTGAAAAAAGTTCGGGAAAGTTGGAATATGTGACAAGACAACGTTTGTTTTCTCGACGCGCCGCGCCATTGAGGCAGCAGCTCATTGAGATCATTAAAAACACGTCAACCGGGCTGCCCGCGTGAGCGGGACAGGTATGAGCAACATAAAAGGTGGTTTCTGTGGGACGGCACTCTAACGGTCATCGCAATTTGAGGGTGACCAAAGAAATGGTGATTTCTATTGTCGCGGCTGTGCTTGTGCTGATGGTCGGGGCGTGGTGGATCTTGAACCGGATGAACGCAAATTCGGAGCATAACCAGGCAGGAAGCTGCCCAGCTGGTGACCTCACCTTGGTTGTTGCTGCCCAGGATAACCCGCAAGTCCAGTCCCTGCTGGATAGTTATAAGAAAAGCAATCCGGTGGTCAAGGACCGCTGCGTAAAGACCGAAATTGTTGGCGAAGTAGCCAACGCGGCGTTGGCATTGATTCCGGGAACAAAAGAGACCGTGAACGCACGCCTGCAGATCGCTGGCCGCTCGGCAAGTACTAACAACTACCCGGTGGCTCTACGCACCTCTCTGGGCATCGCAGAGCTTAAAGAGGGAGGCGATTCTCACGAGCACTCCCATGATGAACATGAGCACGAACACTCTCATGAGCATGAACACGGCCATGATGAGAATTCATGGGCTCACTTGGCAGCCACGGCGTCATTGTTCCCGGTAAAGATGCCACGTTCTTCTCCGCCGTTGCCGCCACCGCCCTCGCTGGAGGCGACCCCGACCGCGCCGCAAACATGCTGCGGGAAAACTCAGGCATCTCACTTAGCGATGCCGTGAATGAAAAGAAGCAGCGCATTGCCACGACCGAACCCGAAACACCCGAGGGATATACCTACGAGGCACCCGAGGACATTCACGTTAACACTCTTGCAGTTCCGCTGACCTCTAGCGGCACAGTATCCGAAGATGAATCCCGTGCGGCCGCGCATTTCGCACGCTACGTTGCTGACAATGTGGAGCAGACTGAACCGAACCATACGGAGTCACTGCTGTACTCCACAGCCCAGGTTGTCAGCGAGCATGTTGCCGCCCAGCCGACGCTCTCCCCGGAGGACAATCGCGCTAAGGACACCTTGCTGCTGCTGGACACCTCAGAGGCAATGTCTGAAACCATGGGTGACCAGTCTGTATTCAGTCAGACTGTACAGCTCCTTGATCCGCACATCCGGCAGGTTGCTGAAAACGGCGGCCACACCGCATTGTGGAACTACTCCTCGCCACGCAGTTCAGGCGTGTCAAAGGGTTGGCGCAGCAATGTGCCGTTCTCTGACCAGTCCAAGGGCGAGAATGTTGTTAGCACTATGCAGCAGTTCGGCCTCGGCGGTGAGCCATGGACTCGGTCGTCCGTTCTCGCTGCGTTGGCCACGGCAGCAGAAAACGCCCGTGTTACTGGCAAGCCCACCCACATTATTCTGGTCACCTCCGGTACTGCGGACCGTATATCCGTTCACGATCTGTGGAATGATCTAGAGAAATTCCACGATGCTGATGTGCACGTTCACGTGATTCACGTTGGTGATGACCCTGTTGATGAGTCTTTGGCCAGCTGGTCGAAAGAGCACTTTGGCAGCGCCGCCGTTGCGAAGACGCCGCAGGAACTGTCGCGTGAACTTGATCGGGCTTTCCAGGATTCCTTTGCTGGGCAGCAAAGCCCAACGTCGGGACACACCGATTCCTCCGACGGAGAAAGCTCCACTGCTGCCACGACCACCACGACGACAGCGGACCGTTAACCATGTCGCTCCAGCTCACCACGCGGTTGGTTAGCCCATAACAATAACCACAGAAACCGGCCCCATACACGGGGTCGGTTTCTTGTTGCCAGCTCTTCTCAGCCTTCCGAGCCACAGCACAAAGCCGCCCTTCTCTTTCTGGGGAGATAGCACAGAAAGAAGGGCGGCTTTAGTGAATTAAGGCAGGTAAAGCCTCACAGGTGTAATTACACCGCCTGCCTAGACAAACTATGAGATGCGGCGGCGGGCGCGGCGCTCAGCCAACTCGTCGATAGCATCGGCGGGGTGCGCAGCAGGTTGGGCGGTATCGGAAACGCGCTCGGAGGGGAACGCTGCGATGGTACCGGTTAGTTCTTTCATGATGCCGGGCACTGCGATGCCAAACACACCTTGTCCCCCACCCAGGAGGTCAATGACTTCTTCACCGGAGCGGCATTCGTACACGGTGGTGCCGTCGGACACCAAGGTGATGGTGGCAAGATCGTCAACACCAAGGTCACGGAGTTTATCCACGGCGAGGCGGATGTTCTGCAGCGAAATGCCCGTGTCCAGCAGCCCTTTGACAATCTTCAACACCAGAATGTCTTTGAAGGAGTAGAGGCGCTGGGACCCTGATCCGCGTGCGGATCGGATAGAGGGGACCACGAGCTTGGTGCGTGCCCAGTAGTCGAGCTGGCGGTAGGTGATGCCCGCGACTTGGCAGGCGATGGGAACGCGGTAGCCCACTTCCTCATCTGGACCCATATCAAACAGTGATTCCTGCACTGGGCGCTGAGTGTCTGTCATTGTTTTAATCTCCCCTGAATTAACCATGTGGTACTTCTCAGGCAAGATTAATTCACTTCACCAAATTTTGCACGCGACACGCCAAAAAAGTTCAATGATTAGCGTTTGCGATGCCCTGGTGATTCCCCGTCGTCGTTGTCGCCCTCTCCCCCAGATGCTTCGTTTTCTCCGAGCAGATCAGTTTCAAAAACACCCATGCTTTGCATGAGTTCTTCGAAGTCAGCGTCAGCTTGAGCATCACCTGAGGCGGAAATGTGGTCATCGATCCCGTTTCCTACTACGCCGGACGAAATGCCAAAGTAGTGTGCAAGGTCGGCGTCACTCAAGAAAATGGATGCCTGCATAAAAACGTCGTCGTCGATTTCAATGGGTAGTTCGAGGATGCGGGACAGGATAAAGGCATCGGAAGGTCGAGCGTCGATTTCTTCACCATCGTTGGTGACCAGCGCAGCAATGTAGACACCTTCAAAGTTACTGTTGATCCGCACGGATTGACATCCCGATGTCAGGCGCATCAGGGCGTCGGCAAGCAGATCATGGGATGCCGGCCGTTTTGGTTGGAAACCGGAGATCCGCGCTTCAATCTCACTTGCTTCTTCGGGATGGATCCAGATAGGCAGAATCCGGTTTGTTCCCGGCATGCGCAAGACCGCCGCAGTGAAGCCTTCGGGGCCTTGGACATGGATGCCGTGAAAATCAATCTGTGTGAATGCCATAACGCGTGTTACATACCCAGTTCATCGCGGAGCGAGGTTTTCACAAGGTCAGCATGCAACGACACAACCAACGCCGTCATCTGCTGGGACAGTTCCTCTGCACGTTGACGCGCCACATCGCTTCGGGATCGTGCAACGGGGGTGGCTACCTGGCCAATGAGTCCCGCCTGTCGGGTGGCGGCGTTACGCAGCGACTTCAGGTGCCTGGCATCGAAACCAAACTCTTGCAGCGCCCATGCGGTGGTGGCGATGCGAATATCGTCGGCGGTGAAGTGTCCCGACGCATCGGGTTTGATCAGGCCCTCACGGAGAAGAACGCCAATGAAGGCTTCGTCCACACTGCCTGGTCGGCAACGTCCACGTCGGTCAAGCGAGTGGAGGTGGGTGCCCGGAAATTGTCCGGGCTAATCATGGGTTCTACCTGTGCTTTAGTCAGGATGGAGGTGACAGCACCTGAATCCATGGCTTCGAGTTGCTCGCGGATGACTTTCAGCGGCAGGTAATTGTCGCGCTGGGTCACCAAAATGTAGCGGAGGCGCTGGACGTCTTTTTCCGTGAATCGTCGGTAGCCGGACGCAGTTCGCTGCGGTGAGATCAGTCCCTCGGATTCCAGAAAACGGATCTTGGATACGGTGACATCTGGGAATTCAACTCGGAGTTGCTCTAGCACAACACCGATCGACATGGTTTTGACGGCCTTCGCTGCAGGAGCTTTGGCCGTATGAACCGGAGCAGATTTTCGTAGTGCAGACACGTTACTCGATTACAGGTAGACGATGGGGGTTATTTATGCCTTCGGCCCCGCAAGGAAGACGAGGCGGAACTTTCCAATCTGGACCTCATCGCCGGTGGAGAGGACCTCAGAATTTTTGGGTTCGCGGTTGACGTAGGTGCCGTTGAGGCTTCCCACATCAACCACCTCGAACTCACCGTCATTCAGGCGGAATTCTGCGTGGCGACGGGAGACGGTGACGTCATCCAGGAAAATATCGCTTTCAGGGTGGCGCCCAGCCGTGGTGGTTTCGCGGTCAAGGAGGAAACGGGAGCCAGCGTTGGGGCCACGTTTAACAATCAGCAGCGCAGACCCTTCGGGGAGGTTATCTGCGCTGGTGGCGGTGGGGGAACTTCCCGCGCCGGATTCCATTTCCTTGAGCAGGTCGGCACGGAAAACCGAGGTGGTTTCCGCTTGTACCTCAGGAATACCGGGGTTTTCGCTCATTTCTTGGACCTCCAGATTAACTTCTTCGCGTAATGGTTTATATCATAGCGGTTGATGTCCGCTGCGCGTCAGGCCACGCACGAATCCACAGCCACGAATCGGCTGCGGTTGAGGGGCTTTATACGCACAGTAGCTGACATAGACGCGCCGCACTACCGGAACATGGAAGAAATAGCCCCGATGACGGAATTTCCGTTGCCGGACAGGGGGTTGTCGTTGACCATGTAGGTCCATGTGGCGGAGGGGCGAGCGAGCCCTTCGTCGTCCAGATGTGCCCCTGCGGCGTCGATACGTACGGTTTCAAAGGTGCTCACAGCCTCATCAACGGCACGTTGGGCGAGCTGCTTGAACTCCCCTACAGCGATGCGGTGGAACTCGTCGATGGGGGTTTCACGGGCGATGGCGCGCAGGTGAATGGACTCGCGAACGTCGTCAAGTAAGGCCAGGTGATCGCTCCAGCCACGGTCCAAGTGATACAGCATGATGTCCCGCGCCGCCTGCTCTAACACGGGTTGCGGCAGGTCGCTTAACGACGCCGCGCGCTCCGGCACCCGCGCCGCCAGCTCTTCCCACGCCTTAGGCGTGTCCAGGAGGTCGGCGCGGCGTTCGTCAATGATCACGCGTTGGTCTGCCAGCAGCTTGTTGTATTTCCATGTTTGGGCGTGAATCTCCAGCAACTGCCCCCTCGGTGACGCGCTGGCAGTGTTCCACAAAATCCTCGATACGCTTGGCGTTGATGCGGCCGTCGGCATCAGGTTGGGCCGTCACCGACTCCCCCGATCCCCCGGCGACCACCATGTCGTCCTCTAGTGAGACGAAAAACACGGACAGACCGGGGTCACCCTGACGGCCCGATCGCCCCCGAAGTTGGTTGTCCAGACGCGCTGTGCGGTGCCGTCCCGTGCCAATCACGGCCAGACCACCGGCGGCCACCACCGCATCGCGATCACGCTCGTCAGCACCGCCCAAACGGATATCCGTACCGCGGCCCGCCATCTGCGTGGAAACAGTTACACGCCCCACATCCCCAGCCTCAGCGATGATGCGTGCCTCCTCGGCATCGTTTTTGGCGTTGAGCACATTGACGTCAATGTCGTACTCGCGCAGTCGCGCCGCCAGAGCCTCCGACTCGGCCACGTCGTGCGTACCCACCAACACGGGCTGGCCTGCCTCATGCAGCAGGCAAATCTCCTCGACAATCGCGTCGTTCTTTTCCGCGAGGGTCGCATACACGCGGTCCGCTTCGTCGAAACGTTGAAGCTCGCGGTTTCGGTCAATCACTGATACCCGCAGGTCATAGAACTGCCGAAGCTGATCGGTGGCCTCCACCGCCGTACCCGTCATGCCACACACCATCGGATAACGGCCCATCAGCGCCTGCAGCGTAATCGTATCCAGGATCCGGCCGCCCTCCGTGACGGCCAGTCCCTCCTTCGCCTCCACCGCAGACTGCAACCCGTCCGGCCAGCGCTGCAAATCCGCCACGCGGCCGCGCGACGCATCAATCAACGCCACCTTGCCGTCACGCACAATGTAATGCACATCCCGAATCAGCAGCTCCTGGGCATGCAACGCAAGATTCACCTGCACCAGCGTTGTGCCCACATGCTCGTCGCTGTACAAACTACCGATACCCAACGCGCGCTCAATCTTCGCGGCGCCTCATCGGTCAGAAACACATTGCGATGATCATCATCAATGGTGAAGTCGCGCTTCTTCCGCAGTCCCCGCACCACTTCCGTGATCTTCCCACGCGGCGCACGACCCGGCTCATTACCAGCCAGAACAAGCGGAACCAGCGCCTCATCCACCAGCACCGAATCCGCCTCGTCCACAATCGCCACATCCGCGCCGTACTGCACGGCATCCTTGCGGTTAGTGATCAGCTGGTCCCGCAACACGTCAAAACCAATCTCATTCACCGGGCCATACACAATGTCAGCGGCATAGGCTTCACGACGCTCGCTCGCATCCAGCTTCTCGGTGATACTCGCCACCGTCAGCCCAAAAAACTCCACCAACGGGCGCATCCACTCCGCGTCGCGCTGCGCCAAATAGTCATTCACCGTGATCGCATGCACGCGTTTACCCATCAGGCCAAACCCAGTGGCCGCCATCGCGCCCACCAACGTCTTGCCCTCACCAGTGGCCATGTGAACCACATCGCCCTCAAGCAAACGCAGCGTCGCCTGTGATTGCACCGGAAACGGGGTAAACCCCAGTGTGCGCTCGGCAGCAATAGCAAGGATGGCGAGGAAGGTCGCGGCGTCGTTAATCTCCCCCCGAAGCCGCGAGTTCACGGGCTTTCTTGGCCAGTGCGGCGTCGCTTAATTTAGCCAGTTTGGACTGCTGCGACGTGGCCTGGTCAACAATGGCGCGGCTACGCTTCTGATTGCGACTCGACTGTCCGCCCATCGCCTTCCAAAACCAGTCAAAACCAGCCACAATGACCATCCTCCGCTACTGCCGTGAAAACTCGCGCCGATGCGCTGTGCACCGACTCCCTTAATACTGCCTTAAACCTTAATCGAGGCGGCGGGAGCATGAAGTGACAGCTGCTCCACCAAGGCGAGTGCACTTGGCTCTAGCTGGGGATTCGCGTTTTTTCTGTGCGTGTTATAACCTAAACAAGTTCGTTCAGCGCAGGTGATCACACCAGATGCTCAACAAACAACGGACTGTGGCGCAGCTTGGTAGCGCACTTGACTGGGGGTCAAGGGGTCGCAGGTTCAAATCCTGTCAGTCCGACCACTGTGCTCTTAAACACCACCACCCAATTGATTTTGGGTGGTGGTTTTTGCATATGGCGTAGTTGTGTGGGTGAGGGAGCTGTCTTGTGTTATCTGATCCCCCAATATGAGCACGATGTTTAGTTGCTCGCTTGTTACCACCATCTCCCATTCCGCCAGGTGTCTTTCTACATCACCGTCTGATTCTTCATCACCTTGATCTTTTTCCACGGACATCGTGGCTCCTTGGCGTTCGTTAAACACTTCCCATGGCAACACCTTGGCCTCCAGATGCTGCTCTCATCGTCCTTACGCACCAGCACCTATACCTTTAAAACACCCGGTTAAACCACGAATTATAAGGCGCAGTGGCCTGCAGATACACCCTACCAAGTTTGTTTCTTATCCATCAGATGCATCGATACCACCTCGTGGTAGCGAGCTTCAAGCATTTTACGCTGCTTAGCCTCAGCTTCCTTGAGCTCACACTCGAATGCGCCTTCTCCATCTGCAAAGACGTCTGAAGCGCAGCCATCTCTGCATGAAGCTGCTCCTCAGCAAACCACACTGACACTGCCCACATGCAACAATGCGTACGTCGAGCCAACCTACCACTACACGCAAAGTACTCATACTGCACGCTTCTATGATTACGAGGTTTGAAGGATTTAAGACTGCTATGGCAACGCCCACGCCAGGGTAGCGACTTAAAGTGATCATGCGTACAGTGATGCTCGCCATTCTGGAAAAGTCCGCAGCATGGCTTGCGTCTCATGAAACAACTCAGCAGATACATTAGGTTCGTGCGCTCTGAGGCACTGCATGCCATTAAAGTGTAATAGGGGCTTGCAGCATTTGAGGAATATAGCGCAGCGAGATCAGCTGATCCACACTTTTTCGTCAGCAGTATTATTAAAACTCTGAGCTTTTAGCTCTTTATACGGTTCCCGGATAGAGATATTTCCATCGGCATAAGGTGCAAAACCCACCACACCAATGATGCTCATACCGGGTCAATCTTAACCGTAGGTACCTCGTCATCATTATCGGTAGCACAAACATCAACATAGGCCCTCTTGCCAACTTTCAGGATGTGCATTTTTGTTGTATATTATGCGTATTTGACAACAGACCTGGCGACTCTAGCATAGCGTTATGACTTGATACAGTAAACTACTCCAACAAAAATGCCTAATAATGCAAAGACGATAGATCTTTATAAGCTCATCCGCCAAAGCTTTGATAAGGCTTACCCTAGACATCGTAGAAGTAAGTAAGAATGCTCGGTCGTTGTAATGAAAAGCTGCAATATCAAGCCTAGATCTATTATACTCCAAAAAGCAAAGAACTAGCTAAATGCTAGTTTCAGTATTCAAAGCCAACCCATCCCCCAGACGTCGCCACCAAGACCGCCCAGACTACGGAAGTGATACCACCACATTGCACTCCTGGCTAACGATCTTGGCGAGACGACACCCTGCTATGGATTACATTTAGCATCCACAGTTTTTCGTAGCTTACCTCTGCGCGCCACTCTTCAAGGTTCCAGGTGGAAAAAGGTTTCAGAAATGCCCATTCCTGGTGACAAATATACTGATTGCGCATACTCCCAATATTTGCCTTAATGCCGCGTCCCTTATCTCCATACTTTTCGTATAGCTCTTCCCAACCAACAACTCCAACAAGATAGCTATAGTTGCTTGTCAGGATGTTGATTGAACGTCCCACCAATGTGGGACTGACAGCTAGAACCCATCCTTTCCCTTTCTCATCTTCTACCCATTTGGCCGAGTCAATCAAACTCCAGATTCCGTATGGATCAGCCACAACCGGATACTGCACACCTTGCTGCTTATGATCGACCTTCTGCACCAGCGCACCATCACGGATCTCATAGCTGGTTGGAATCTCTTTGCCATTTGCGTCTTTGGCCCAGGCTTCAGCAAATACGCTAAGGAACTTATTGTTCTTGTCCACAATGATGATCGGATCAACGGTGGGGTTGGCTGTGGCAGCTCCCTGCTCCTGCCGAGCGACCGCTTCGGATGCCTTAGCTTTTTCAGCATCCTCAGCAGAAAGCGGGTATTCAGACGCCTTCATAACTTTTGCACCATCCGGCAGCTTAAGCTGATGAATGTATTCTGTGTCAGCTTCAGCTGATTTGATCACCGTGCTGATACGGACACCGTCTTTAGTTGCTTGGACAGTTTTGCCAACATTATCTCCTTCGTATACTACCGATCCGTCGGCCGCGAGCTGACCGGTTTGTTGCTTATCCTCGCCAATGCCAATAGTGATAGATTCGTTTGCATCAGCGCCTGATTTCTTGGTTACAACAACTCCTTCAGATGCATGCTGAGGAATCTTGATAGTTGCATCATCAAGCTTGGCTTCAAAGCGTGAACCGGCCTTGATGCTGGCAACTTCCGTATCAGAGCCAGGCTCACCTGCTGATGCTTTATCAACAGCTATTGCCATTTCTTCAACATTGCCCTGTGCAGTTTGAGCGCCTGCTTGCGTGGGGAAAATTAGTCCCATACAAAGAGCACCACCTATCACAATACTACTTACAGCTCTACGTACTGAATGCGTCATATGCCGCCTCCTTGGGTTGGTGTGATGATGTACAAGCTTCACTGTCGCATGGCGGAAAGTACCTGCGCAAGAGGGTAATTAGGGACACAAAAATAAGCTCTAGACGAAGAGAACATGGTAATGCTATTGTTGCTAAGTTGTCCACACAATGGCTTCACATATGCTATCTTGAAAAATGCGTTAATCCCGAAAAGAAGCCCATTCAGACATGCAGCATGTTTCACGATTCTGTTGATTTGACACAAAACTCGCAGCAGGAAATGGTGACACATACCCGTGATATGAATAATATTTGAGGCTCTAGTTCTTGAAAATTACTAAAGATACCAGAGTGATGCTTGAGATGCGTATGTGATATCCATCGCAGAGCGACAGCTCTAAGCACATTAGGGTCGCTGCATATCTGCTAATAAAATATAGCCCCCCGCCCCCCAACGCGCCGAATTAAAATCAAAACTTGCAACTTTCTAGTAAGGCGTTTTTCGATCTAACGGAACTAGGCAAATCATGGAGTAGCGATGCAAAACTAATCCAATCTCCATGCACACAACTCTACCGACAGCACCTAATAAAGTAGAGTAGATAACTTTGCACCAGCTTCTGACGTGCCACCCACGGATCCGCGGCAAAATTTTTCAACATTTTTACCCTAAGCTATCTACAATATTCTCTACTTTTTTGATTGTCAGTTTTAGCCTCTTATGTTTTCACGCACCTGCGTGGTTTTGGCGAACACCAACTATAATGGTAAAGGCTTCTTGGATCACCTATACTTCAAAGTATTAGCGATATTAGATACATACCTACCGCCTCTTGAATATCGACTTCCACCATACCCTATAAACTATCCTGGAGCGGATAGCGAATACATAAGTACCGAAAAATAAGTATCAAAATTACACACCGATCTCGGTAGATACCTTGGTTTTCGAATACTATGTCGGCTCCGATTAGCTTCTTATTCATAAAATTAATAAAGGTAAGATTACTCTCGCCATGATACGCACAGGAAGTTACGCAGACTTGTTTTGATATACTGCAACAACCATGGCAGCTCTAGTTAACTCACGTGAAATCACAATAGCTCCGTCCCTTGGCACGATAGTAAACAAGAGTCTCTCTGGAGTGAGATAAGTGGCGGCGGGCACATTTCAAGTATCGCAGACGCAACATCTAAGCTTCATACCAAAAGAGCCGACAAAAGTAATCACTATCATTAAGTCCGATGTAGCTTTTCCGGAAAGTCATTGTCCAGCAAAAAATACTTCACTAGTTGAATATGACTTGCAATATCACTGAACAGCCACGCATGGGACCCTCCTGGATAATAGGCGCAGTCGGATTGTGTATTTCTATGCGCCAGCATTTGATGAGATTGATGAATTGTTTCAGATTCTTTTTCGCCTGAGGCAAAAAAGGCAGGATTGTCAAAGGTTGCATTAACCTTTAGCATATTGGCCTGCGACATAGCGCGACGAAATGATTTTTTTGTTGTTCTTTGCAGATCGGCGACAAAAAGCTGACACTCCTCTTTTGACACACCATTTTCCTGCATCATTTTTGCCATAAGCTTGGCAATGAATGTGGTATCTTTTAACAAAGACATCAGATATACCATGGCAATAATCACCCGACTACCCTTAATCGGTTGATGAGCGGCCCCGTCCACAATGACTTTATCCACCAAATCAGCATGTTTTTCTAGCAGCGTCAGAATGAGACTACCACCCAGAGAAAGTCCGACAAGGTGCGGTTTCCCGTGCGCCTTATCCCTGATAATACCGGCAATTTCTTCCGTTACATCATCAAAATCTGTCCACTCTATATTACGACTGTTTCCGTGCCCCGGAAGATCTATAATAACGCAGTGAAAATCGTTTTTAAGTGCAGCGGTGTGATACCGCCACATTTTACTGCTTGATCCTGACGCATGTAAAAAGACGACGCTTTTCTTATTTTCTTGCCCACTTTCTTCAATGAATAATTGCGCCATCGTCTATCATCCCCTTGCCGGTTTATGGGATTGCAATATTTCTTCTTAGCATACCAAAGACCGGAAAATCCAGCGCAAACATATGAAAGGTCCCGTTAAATAACTTTGGTTGGTTCCTCTCTTGTCCATCCACCCTCAGCAAAGGGCGTCGAGCTGTTTCGCGAGGATATGAACACCATCTATCAGTAACCGCTAAGCTGTCTGGTGTGACGTAGTTTCATTGAAAAAATGTCTACACGGCGACCTGCTAAAATAACTCTTGTCTATATGTCCGACACACTGTTGAGTAGCTTACATTCGTCGGAAAATAGGCCGTTCCTAAAGTAAGATAAAATGATGGACAATCAAATTGGGAATATCACGCATGCAGTAGCTCAGTGGAGTCAGCAGCACTGGCGAGGGTTAATTGTAGTGATTATCATGGGACTGTGGCTCAATAATACGAGTCTCTTTGCGCCGACGCAGCACCCACGGATACTCGCTCACCGAGGCCTAGCGCAGACATTTGACTATAGCAAGGTTGGTAATGACACTAACACTTCAGCCATTATAGATAAACCCGAACACCCCTATCTTGAGAATACAATCGCGTCTATGCGCGCCGCCTTCGATCATGGTGCGGATGTAGTGGAGCTTGACCTCAAACTCACGAAAGATCATCAACTAGCGGTCTTCCATGATTCAACACTGGAATACCGCACAGAGGCCAAGGGCGAGATTGGCAATTACACTATGGCTGAGCTCAAGCAGCTCGACATTGGTTATGGCTACACGGCGGATGGTGGCAAAACCTTTCCATTCCGTTGTAAAGGGGTGGGTTTGATGCCCACGTTAGATGAGGTGCTGGCAGCCTTTCCACACAAGGATCTTCTTTTACATGTTAAGGACGGCAACCACCAGACATACGAAGTGCTGTGGGGAAAGCTCCAGGCAATGAACCCTGAACGCTTCAAACAAATAACAGTCTACGGTAGTGACGATGGCATTGCCTGGCTGCGCCAACAAAGCGCTACGCTGCGTCTCTGTTCCAAGACAATGATGAAAGCCGGTTTGCTGCGTTACTTGGCGGTTGGCTGGACAGGTTATGTGCCGCACGAGCTGCACAATATGGAGCTGCACATTCCGCGGCGCTATGCACCACTACTATGGGGCTGGCCAGGTAAGTTTGTTGACCGGATGGCGGCAGTAAACACGCGAGTAATGTTGGTCGAAGGCGATGGACAGTGGTCAGCTGGGTTTGATACAGCGGAGAGCGTGACGCAGATACCGCCACAGTTTGGCGGGTATGTCTGGACGAACCGGGTTGACCGTGTACAGCCAGTACTGCTGCATTGAGAAGATAACAGGCTCTTCGCAATTGAGGATGTAGTCGGAGCTGATGCGTCATTCCCGGTGTAGGGGTCAAGGTCTCCCGAGGATGGAAGTTCTGGCGCTGTCGAGCTGGGAGACCTCAACGTGCCTGACGTTACCTTCGCTTGCCCTGGCCTGACCACGTTTTGTCGGCTTGATGAGCTTGGTCTTGAGGTCACGGAGCAGCGGCTCGACGACGTCACTGCGATCGGCGTGGATGAGCACATGTGGAGACACACCAGGCACAGGCGTTCAAGACCGCTACGACCGAAGGACTCCCTGGCGCGGTCGTGGTGATGGACCCCTTCCACGTCGTTCACCTTGGAGGCTATGCTCTGGATCAGTGCCGACGCCGTGTTCAGCAAGATTTCCACGGGCACCGGGGCTGCGAAGACGATCCTCTCTACCGGGCTCGGCGGCTCCTGCGCACCAGCGCAGATCTCTTCACCGAGAAGCAGCAGGACCGGCTCAAGGCGCTGTTCGCCGTCGATACCCACGTCGAGGTTGAGGTGACATGGTCGATCTACCAACGGATGATCGCGGCCTACCGGTACGCCGATCGCCGCCAGGGACGCGCATTGATGGTCAAGCTGATCAACTCGATCAGCAGCGGAGTTCCCAAGTTGCTGACCGAGATCATCACCCTGGGCAGGACACTCAAGAATCAGTCCGTCGATGTGCTGGACTCCTTGGACGGGCCCCGGCACATCCAACGGACCGACCGAGACGATCAACGGTTGCCTCGAGCACCTATGCGGCTCAGCACTCCGATTACGAAACCTCACCAACTACATCGCCAGATCACTGCTCAAAACTGACGGATTCAGACCCCAACTGCACCCTCAACTGTGAAGAGCGGGGGGAAGCGCTTGTCCCAACTAGACGGAATGGTGCGGTGAAACTGTGCGGGTCATCCTACCCGCGGTGTCAGCTTCGCCAAACCATGCACCGCTGCAAGCCGCGCAGCTGCATCCTCCAGCGCCTTGGACGGTGGCGCCTGCTCACCTGGAAACGGGGTGACGACAAGATTCCCGTGCTCCATTTCCCAGACGCCGGTGATCCGGCCCCCTTGGGTCAGGACGGGAGCGATCCAACCCGCAGCCTTGCTCACCCGCGAGCGATGCTTGCTCGCCAGCATGTGAATGTCCTTAGTCCCAGGACCAAGGACGAACTGGTCGAACGCTCCTAGGAGGTGGGTAGCGCGGCTGGGCTGGGTGGCCGCGAGCTCGTCCTCATGCTCGGCGAGCAGATATCGTGTCTCATCCTTCACCCGCACTTCGACGATTTGTTCGCCAAGACTAGCGAACCAGCCCTTAAGCGTTGACTTCTTGTTGCTGTTGCGCGAAAGCCACGCGTCAAAGGTTTCAGGGGTCGCTGGGCCATAGACGGAGAGGTATCGCTTAATGACCGCTGGTGCTGCCTCCACAGGATCAGGTAACCCATTCCAGTTCTTCAGAAAACTGGCAGGGTTAGTAAATGTCACCTTCGAAGAACGGCTCGGGCCATAGCACAAGGCACCCTGCCATGCGAGAGGCTTGAGCAGAGCACCCCACCCGGAGCGCAGTTGTTCTTCCATCCCCTTGAACCGTTTGTCCCGAACCAGTTCACTCACTAGCTCATCGCGAGAAAGTACCTGACCGTCAAGGAGGTCAGCGACAAACTCCGTCAGTTGCTCGACCTCCTCTGGCGTAGCGCCGAAGTGCCGTGACCAGGTGGGCTTGGTCCACGTACGAGCGCTAGCTAGCAGCGATAGGTACTCCGCTACGTCCGCAGACCGGATCGCGTGCAGGGTTCCGCGCATCGCCCAAGTCTTGACAAGCGAGCGGTCGGAGTACGCACGTTTTACCCCTTCAGGTAGCGGGTTGCGTTGCCGCAAGGCGATAGCGGTCTCAGCAGCGGAAGCCACCTGTGCCTGCGTACCGCAGAGTCGTCCGACGATCTCAACAGGATCTGCGTCTGTTAATGGTTCCAGGTACTGCCTGTGCAGCCGCCATGCGAGCACCTGTTCGGCGGAAACCTCGATCAACGTCGTCTCCTTTCGTCGTTACCGTCAAATTCTAAGCCTCTTCGGAGTCTCGATTGGGTACACCGGGTAGCACCTCACGCAACCAGCTGCTGCGTGCCCACTGAGCTTTCCACTTCCGCGAGTATCCCACCGACACTTCCTCGGAGCGGACGCCGCGACAGAGAGCCTTCTCCTTCGTGAAAATGCCCACAGGGCGAAGGTGTAGTCCTATAAGACGAACGACGGTACGATGACCACCGGCCCGGTTGCCGTCTGCTACGTCGAGTATGATGCCAGGGCACCACCACCAGCGCTCGGCACACATCCACCAACTTCTGGCAGTGGGCTTCGCCCTACAACTGCACCTCATCGTTCGATGTCGTCCACAACTCGTGGTTGCCCAGCACCCAGATCACCTTTATGAATCGAGTAGACAGTAAAGCAAAGGACTTTTCAACCTGGGAGAAAGTCCTCAGCGACGATTAACCAATCATCCTCCATCGTCGGCTTCATGCTCTCCAGAAATTGCTGGTTCTCCGGGTAAGTGACATGCAGGTCGCTTACGGCGAGAAGTCTCCGAGATGAGAGTACTTGATATAGTCTACATCTCTATATCGACTCTGTGCGAGCTTGTCTAAAAGGCCTCATCCACTGCCTGGACAACTGCGCGCCACCGTCACAAGGATAAAGACGCTACATGTACGCGGCTCAGCATTCCGATTCCGAAACCTCACCAACTGCATCTTCAGCCCCCGACCCCCTCAGCTGTGAAGAGCCAGATAACAAGTAAGCTGTCAACATAAAGACTTAGCACTTACCATATCGCGCACTATAAAAATTTGAAATAAGGGAATAAACTACGGCTAAAGTAACTACTACCGATCGAGATAAGTCTGCCTGCCGCTTTACTGTAAACCATTTTAATTGTGCCTAGATGAAGGCTAACCCTTCACCTAGCGCTAGTGCGACCGTCGCCCATGACATATTCAACTTTATGAAAATCACGCCGACCTCAGTTTTCGCTAACGTATTTGCCACATAGGTGGCGGAAAGTGCTTTGAGCCGTTGGTGCTTAGTCGTGCTATCAAAATGGTAGTGCTGTTATTGCTATATCTTACGTAACGATACATAAAAAGGAGTCCCATGCCCATCCACAATCCAACCGATTATCCCGCCATCATCGCGCGCCTCAAAGCCAAGCTTTCTGAAAAAGGCGTGGTGATGGGGCCGACGCTTAACGAAGCGGAAATCGAAGCGTTCGAAATCGCTTGCAATACGCGCCTGCCGGAGGCTTACCGGCTTTTTCTTCAGCAGGTGGGCGATGGCTGCGATGATACTGTGCTACCTAACGGTATACGCATTTATGGCCTTAAGCGGCTCGCCGATACCGCCGTGAAGGATCTCTCCCACACTGTCACGATCAATGACTACTGGTTGTGGGAGGCAGAAGAGGACGAAGCGCTGCTGACGGACGAGGCTTTTGATGAGCGGCTAGGCAATCAGGGCGTGCTCTTACTGGACCAAGGCTGCGGCGATACTTACCAGCTCATCACGGCAGGTAAATGGGCCGGCGAAGTATGGAACTTCTGCGATGTAGGCGCGGGCCCCTGCTGTGAGCGCCAGGACTTCCTAGGCTGGCTGGAGCTATGGGTAGATAGTGACTTTGATGCGGACTTCTTTAAAGATTATAAGTAAGTAGCCTTCTTACGCTATTGAACATATCATAGATAAATTTATACACACGGCATTATCTTAACCTTTAGTACGCGCACCATTTTCCGCCGATACACCCTCCCCTCAGCTTGGAAGTCTCAAAAGTTTATTAACAGCGTAGTCAAGCTCATCGTCTATTCTGATGAAATAGTTCTTGTCAATATATACCGCATCGCTAAAATAGCAAGATCCAAAGGAGTCAGTAATATCGTAACTTCCCGTCATGAGATTTCTACTTACGGCTATTTCTAGTACTACTTCATCATTTTCAGTGCTCACCACACGATGCCCAGAGAGCAACAGGCTCAACACGAGCCTAGTCTTATCCTTCCTGACAAATATATCTACGTCAGTTTTTACGATATCGTCTTCACTAGCTTTCCGATCTTTTAGCTTGATAACCTCAGAGATTAATTCAAGTTCGTTCACTTTAGCCTTCTCAAGAATAGTGCGGCGCAACAATCCCAATCCTCACCACTAAAGTATCATTTTCTCTATCGCGTTGTCCTTATCACCATTTCTTTTCCCATTTCGTTGGTTCCCTGTTCAGATGGGCAGACCGGCATGTTGCTCTCCCACCTCTGGCCGATGTGAACACTAACCAGGTGCCACTCAAGGAGGTTGCAATGGACGTCGTTAAGCTGCCTTATGCCTGTGGGGTGCCGCAGGAAAAGTTGATACGGCTGGCGCACATGTTTCCGGATTGACTGCAGGCACTCCCGCACGGTGGCATAGCCCACATACCCCTCGCCAAAAAATGTCCTAGCGGTGCGTCGCACCAGTCCATCACCCCTCACAGCACTACCGCTACGTACCCCCATCTGGTTACAGTAATTTTTTCATGCTTGACGTGTTAACAAACGTACTTGGTTAGTCGATACTAATGGTGGAATGCAAAGTACACGTGTTCCTCGGCCTTGCTGGGCATGAGTGGTTGTAGCGGTTTGTCCACGATGCCCAGCAAGGTTATATGTTTTTCCTTCCCTCTCCCCTGCTGGCCACCGCTGTAAGCGCCGCGTTGAGGATGCTGAGCGCACGCTTCTCGGTCATGCGGCGAGGGTTTTCAGCGGCACGCGCCACAGCTATCCCATCGGCGACGGCGAGGAGATGAGCCGCATCGTCTGCATGTAAGCCCTTGTTGGGGTGGGCTTCGAGCATCAAGTGCAGGAGCATTTTTTCAACATAGTCCCAGTTTGCGCTGTGTTCTTCGCGGAGTTTTTCGTCCACACATGCGCGGGCGGCAAAGGCCGTCCAGATGACGGCACCTTCGCGGGCACGGTCGTCGGTAGCAGCTATGGCGTAGAGGAATGCGCGGAGGCGTTCTTCGGCTGTAGGCAGTTTGTCTAGGGTCTTTTCCATGCTCGCCGTGAACTGTCGGTTGAGTTCACGCATGGCTGCGACAAGTAGTTCGTCTTTTGTGCGGAAGTGATGTTGGACGGCCCCAACGGATACCCCGGCTTCAGCGGCAACTTTGCGCACTGTTGTTTCTTCGGGGCCGCGGGTGGCAATCAGTTTAATGACGGCCTCAAGTATCGCATCGCTTCCCATACGTTCGTATGGTACCATCGCCTTCATGAACAATACGATCGTATTGGAGTCTTCGCAACCGTCACCAGGCCCCTCACCTCGCATTGCGACTCTCGACATCGTCCGAGGCGTAGCCATCCTGGGCACGTTATGGACCAACATGTGGCTCTTTACCAACATCAACGGCCTATTCGGTGCGCTCAACTCCACAACACCCCAACCCCTCGCAGAACGCATGATTGTCGCGCTCAGCCAAGGAAAGTTCCTAGCACTGCTATCCCTTATTTTCGGCGTGGGTCTTGCACTCCAGCTGGGTTCTGCACGCCGCCGCAACCAACGCTGGCCGGGAGCCTATATCCGCCGCATGCTGTTGCTGCTTCTCGACGGCGCGATTAACTTCCTGCTCATCGCCGAGTTTGACGTCCTCATGGGTTACGCAATTACCGGCCTGATCGTCTCCTACCTGGTACTTACTAAGCCAAGAACACAACGAATAGCGATCATCGCTCTGGGCACTATCCATGTTGCGCTTCTCAGCCTGATCGCCTGGGCGGCTGAGTTCTATTCAGGCGGTACAGGCGATATACCGACTTCCGCTCACGTGAACACCCCATACGCTCATGGCAGCTTTCTGGATCTTGTGATGTTTCGCCTGAATAACGCAGGACTATTTCGTTCTGAAAGCATCCTTATTGCCGCGCTCACCATCGCAATGTTTCTGTTGGGTGTGCGGCTGTACGAAGCAGGAGTGTTCAATCTGGAAGCCACGAGCTTAAGGAAAAAACTTCTGCTCATTGGTGCCGTCGCGCTGCCGATTGATCTCGCTTTAGGAATCGCAGGAAACACAGGATTGGTGCTGCTGGAACGCTATGTTGTGGCACCTTTCACGGCGATGGGACTTCTTGCCCTCATTATTGAGGCATGCCAACGTCTTGGAACTACTAACCTAGCTGGACAGCTTTTGCAGAACGTGGGTCGCACCGCGTTGTCATGTTATCTCTTGCAAAATTTACTGGGCGGAATATTTTTCTACGGTTGGGGTTTCGGGTTAGTTAATCACGTGCAGTCGTGGCGTATTCCGGCAACTATGCTCGGATACATTGTTATTGCCGCGGCCGTCGTTATGTTTGCCAATCTGTGGTTGCGTCGTTTTTCCACCGGTCCGGTGGAGTGGCTATGGAAGAAGATGGCGCAGTTATAAGCTGGTATGCATGTGGATTTCCCCTTCTCTATCACTAACTGGCCAGCTTGTGCGTCTGGAACCACTGTCCCTGGACCACACTGACGCGCTTATCGACGCCGTGCATGATGGCAACCTGCACACCTCCTGGTGGACCTCCACCCCCGGCCCGGACACCATGGCTGATGACATTCGCGCCAAACTCGCCCTAAGGGACTCGGGCGCGATGGTGCCTTTCGCATGTATCCGCAGATCCAACGAGGAAATGTTGGGAGTGACCACGTTTTACGACCTCTCCCCTGCTATTCCCCGCCTAGAAATTGGATATACCTGGACCCGCGCGAGTGCACAAGGCACCGGCACAAACCCCGATTCCAAGTTGCAGCTGCTCACTACGCATTCGAGGAACTAGGCTGCCAGTGTGTCGGCATCCGCACAAAGTGGTCGAACCAACAATCACGCACGGCGATAGAGCGTCTGGGGTTCAAACGTGACGGCGTCCTGCGCGCGCATACTCGCTTGCGCAATGGCGCGCTTGACGACGCCGTGCTGTACTCCGCGCTGCCCACCGAATGGCCCGCCATCAAAGCCAGGTTGGAAACGCGCGTAGAGCGGCACGTTAGTAACGCCCACTAACGGTTTTTCCGCGGCCGATACTTTTTGGTACGTAGTTCCACATAACCCGGCACATCACCAGAAATGTAGCGTTGCCATACCTGCTGATACAGCTGCGCGATTGGCATAAGCAAAGGACTTCCAGGAAGCACCGGCCGCACCTTCACGTCTTGCCAAAGCAGGTAGTGGCGGGCCTTCCATTCTTCTACTGGGCGATCCTTCTTTCTACCTTCAAGCCAGGCACCAGGTAGGAACCAACTGCGGCCCGCACGCGCACGATGACCTTCCACAATCAACCCACGGTCTGCCAGCTCGGCAACTGCTGCCCGGTGACTGCCCGCATCCCAGTTGTTCCACCTGCGGATGTCTGCGTCAGTCGGGTACATCAAACCCAACATCTGCAGGTAATAGCGCGCGGCATCATAGCTGACATTCAACTGGGTGGCAGCATGGTGTACTACCTCAGGGGCGGAAACCGCAGGGTCCCAGGGACATCCTTCCACATCATGCACAATGCTCAGATCCGCAATGTAGGCATCCAGATAGCCGTCCATCAAAAGCCTGATTGCCTGAAAAACGGGGCGTTTATGTCCAGTAAAACCGGGATCAGTGAAACTACTGCCAAAAAGGAACAGCGGCAAGATACTCAGAATTTTTTTCAAGTTTTTTTCTCTGCGGATTCACGCAGCCACGTGAGTTTATGGGCAACAAATGGCCTTCCCGGATCGTTGAGTTCTAGATTCTGCGCTAGGTGCAAGTAGGCCGCGAGGCAGTCACAATAATTAGAGGCAAAGCTACTATCATCCAACTTTGTTCTACTAAAAAGTGTTTCGTATCGTGGAACATACCATAGAGGTTCTGATAATAAATGAGAGTCAACGAGAACTTTATAGTAGGTATCAGCTGTAATGTGTATGCCAGGTTCCCCTAACCTTTCGTGCCAGTAAGAGATAATAGCATTCAAATCAGGGCCGTGGTCAATATAAGATACTGGGTTACCTGGTGGCACAGCCTGCGCTAGCAACTGAAGGAAGCCCGATATATTCGGACTATCATGTTGATCGTCAGAAAAGTGATCTAGATACCTATCCTCCAGAAAGCTATAATGAAGCTGCGTAACTTTTTCTTCGGCAGTTGTGAATTTGTATCTGCTTGAAAATTTATCGTTTTCATCTTTCTTCATGCCGCCAAAAAAATAGCGAATACTAGCGGAAGGGAGAGTTGTTCCATAGGAAATTGTGTTTACTGCATTATCGCCAAGAACCCTCTCTGGTGCAGCAGCAAGTGCGTCGAGACATGCGAGTATATCCTCAGCTTTCATAGGAACATGCTTCTGATGAGTTACTGTATATTCGCCGACCTTTTCCCTATCGTCCGGCATAAGAATAAAGCGACTTATACAACATTCGTCCACGCCCCAATCGTATTCAGATTCGATTGCAAGACAGCCGTCAATAACAGATCCGACAGGAAAAATATCTGCAGCCTCGTCAATTCTTTTGAAAGTTCCAATTTTCACTAATGCGCACCGCCATCCATTCCCAAAAATGCCAAGCATAGTTGCAGTACGGAAAAAGTCTACCAGATCGACAAAAGCGTTATTAGCGCTGTAGAGGTGCGGAAGTAGTGGAGAACCAAGCATGCCTATGATAGCTCGCTCATTGTGCATAAATTTTATCCATGCAGCATCAATATCCTCGGTGTAGGTAGTGGAAAAGTTTTTAGGATCAGCAATAAACGATGCAACAATCTTCGCATGATGTGAGGTAGTATATGAATTTCGCTTGGAAGCTTATCTGCATATATGTACAGCAATTCTGCTGCGGCATCACTGATGGAAATGCTTGGAAGGTTAATATCATCCATGAGACCTTTAGCAAGTTTTTGGAATGCGGCAGCCTGCTTACGAATAACTTTCTGCGTGGCTACCAGTTCATCCAACAATACATTATCAGTGACTTCTAACTGTTTCGAAAGAATAGAACGGACATCATCATCAGTGGTTGCGGTGATTACTTGCTGCGCCTGTTCACGACTATAGTTCCGCATAAAAACACTAGCGCGCTCATCACGGTAATAAAACTGATGAAAGGCAGCAAATGGTATATTTGCGAGGATGGAATTTTTATCTTGGAGCGTTATCTTTGCCCCAGTTTCAGCATCTTTCCATGCCTTATTAGTGCTGTAAGATGCCAGCCATATTCCGCCACCGGGACGAGGAAATGCACCTTTTATATATACGCCGCCTTCAAAGGTGCCGTATGGTGACATAATGAAAAATTTATAATCACAGCTATATACAATATATACGTGATGGTCTTTAACGACGCCGAGTAGGCTTTTCTTAGTTGTAGGACATGCCGGGATGCATGTCAAAGATTCAGCACAGATTTTCGCATTCTCGGGAATTGCGGAAATATCAATTCCATAGGAGCATACATCTAACTTTTCTAACGCTTCCTTGGCGGATTCCTCCCAATCAACGAAGCTATGATCAGTCCATAAGCGCACATTATCGCCACTACTCTGTGTAGAAAATATCGGGGAATTTTCTTTATTTATAGTAAAAACATTTCCGGGACCGTATATCCCGCGTGTAATTTCATTTGGTCCCAAAAGGCCAAATGCCGTCAGTCGTGTCCCATCAGATAAAGGAAGAGTATAACCATCTGTAGCACCCCAGCCTCGATCATCTACCGCGTATGTTTGTGCATCCCCCAGCCACATCAGACATGGTTCCTGCTGGTTCTGTAACGTAATGAATACGTATATTTTATCCCCTACTGTATAGATCGAATGAAGATCCTCGTATCGCGCGGGGAGTTCGCCACTGGCTATTGTGACGTCACCATCCACTATCTCCACATATGAACCAGAAACCACCACTATCGCGGGATAGGAATTGAATACACTGAAATCAGTTTCCTTAGATTTAGATCTAACACGTGCGAGTGCTTGCTCATAAGCCGGCCATGTTAGTTCGGCGATAGTGCCTGTCCGCACCGCCGCAACTAACAAATCAGTTGCATCACGCTCAAAAAGCTTTTTAATTCCTTCGCCATACGCCTCATAAATTTTCGGCGATGCAAGAAAGGACCAGTCATCAATAATATCGTTACTGTTACTAATGCTATTATGATTTTTTGCTAGCTCATCTATCTTTTTTCCCAGCAAATCCCGCGCACCTTCGTACGAGAGAAAAACATCGAGGTACTTCTCTACCTCGAAGTTATATATCCCTTCAACAAAGTGCGGAAAAATCTCGGGATTTCGGGCTGCATGCACCAAGGAGCGACGGTGCGGTGCGTAATCATCTTCCAGCCAGAATTGCCAATCTGCTTCTTTCCCACTCGCGTCAGTTCTGTCGCCATCCCACACAACACCATGCTCACACAATAGATCGATAACGTTGAGTGGCATCCAGATCAGTACCTTGCTTACACGCAATCCATGAAGCGCAGTGCCGCAGTAGGAAATCTCATTCTCAAGCACCGCACTATAGTCACTTATTCCATCATCACCACCGTAGGTATTAATAAAATCCACCAACCACTGCGCATAACGCGCACGATCAGTGTGCATAAACTCCAACAACCCCGCAGCATGCCACAACCGCAGAAAATGCAGCGGCTTTGTTTTCCGAGGCTTCACGTCCCACAGCACCTCAAGAGAGTCTGGATACTGCTTCAACGTTTCGGCAAGCATCACGAACAGCTTGGTTGACGCCTTTTTGAACACAGGAAGCTTCAGCAGTCCGTTGACCAGCACGTCATCAACTTCAGCGTGGTCCATGCCAGCGTAACCCCCCAGCTGCCGCATCGCCGCAACCACGTCAGTTGATGGGACACACCCCAGCCCTAGCCTGCGCATGCACCAACCCCAACGCGTACGTAAATCCCTGTCGTACATCGCCACCACGATTACCGACCGCCCGACACTCCGTCGCCAGTTCCGTTGCACTCACAACACCAGCGTGGGCAAACTCGACGAACGCAGCTTCGTGTCGCCCTACATCAATCGCAACGCCATGCGCACGTTCCACGGTTCTGGCTTTTCCAAAATACTGTTGCGCAGCCCGGCGGTTATCCACGCCCACAAAGATCCGGGCCACTTCCTCCAAGAATGTGGGCACGAAATGCGGTGCTGAGGCTGCCAGCTGTGCGGTCACGGCGTCGATACGCGTTCTAGCCCGTCGAAGGCTGGGGCGGCGACGAATCTGTTCCAGCTCGGCGACCAGGTTCAAGGCGTGGTGAGCGTTGTCTGGGTCGGTCATGATCGGCCAGGCAGGAAAACTAACAGCGTGTTGGGTGCTCTTCCCTACTACCCGCTGCGCATCAGGGTGTAGGCCGAATAATCCCAGCATGGTGGTTTCGGCGGGAATAATGGGTTCAGAAACCAGGCGGACCACAGGCTGCGAGTGGGCTGGTCCGCTGAAGCCTCATTGCTATGAGGGGGTGTGTGCTTTCCATAATGGTGTAGTAGGTGAGATACTGTTGATTCCTTGGTTGAGGAAACCACACATCCACATAGATAGCAAACAAGCAGCATAGCTTGACCAGGGGCAAGTCTTCCTACAGTGTGGTGTCATGCACCTACCCCCAACTTACCCCCAGATGGCAATGTTAGCCCTGACCGTCCTCAGCGTCACTGGCAGCATCATCCTCAGCGACAACGTCAGAAAAATACATGGATAGGTGCATCATGTAGGACTCTGCACTGTGATCGACGGCTTCCTGAAAATCTTCTGTCGCCTCAGGGTCGTTTTCAGTGCTGTGAAATTTGAAAATCGGCTGGTAGTCGGACTCGACATGGTTGGCTAGCAGTTCGAAGGGCCGAAGGATCTCCTCCACAAGATACCCCTGGTTTCCAGCCGGAGTGTAGCTTTCAGCGGGGCTACCCATGGAGACGGCAAGGCCCACCTTTTTGCCTTTGAAGGCTTCACCCCCTGATCCATACGCCCAGCCGTAGAGTAGTACTTCATCAAGCCATTGTTTCAACAATGGTGGACAGTTAAACCAGTACACCGGAAATTGGAAAACCACATTATCATGCGATTCTACGAGTTTCTGCTCGCGCTCAACATCAATTACTGCGTCTGGGTAAGTTGAATACAGGTGATGAACAGTAAAACGGTCCGGCTGTGTTTCTAGTTCCTCGACCCACCGCTTATTGATTTTTGAATCTTGATAGTTCGGATGGGTCACAATCACCAGAGTCTTAGTCATCTACTAAACTCCTCGCCATAGTGTCATGAGACGTGCAGTTCCGGCACTCGGAGCTACGCTGTACAGCGTATCACGGGTGTGACCTTAGCCCCGCACGGACGAACATACCATTTTATTTCCGCACGTCAACCGCACCAAGATCCACAGACTGTCAGATCCAGCACTGTTGACACGACACCAAAAACGGGCATTCATTCCTCTCGAAACCCCAGAATCAGATACCAATGTTGATAGCTGCTATCACCTTCTCACCGTCATAGTGCGCCTCCATCAACCCTTCATCGGAGTAAATTGTATCGGTCTTGTTGTAAGTATCACGCCCGGTGTGTTCGTTATAGGGAGAAACTTCCGCGTTGATAGTGTCATTCAGTGTGTCATCGAAAAACAGCTGCGTTGTTAAAACGGTATCGCGATTGATATGAACCTTGACATGAATATGCACTGTCCGTGATACATACCATCCCGGGTAAATTGACGTGAACCGTACAATTCCCTCCGAATTGGTCATCTGCGCGCCACGCAAATACGTCCCGTCGTCGGTGGGAGATGCCTCTTGGTCGCCTGCGGCATAGCTGCCGTCGGACACAGCTCCTCCAGATGTTTGGCCAGGTCTACCACTGGGCGGATCACCTGCTGGTGGTTGACCGCTTGGCGGCTCTCCCCCAGGTCCCCCAGAGTTGCCGTTAGGCCCACCAGCGCCGCCCTGATTTGCTGATTGGGAAGAGACTTCAAAGCCTGAGTACACGCCGCCTGCGTCGCAGTGCCAGATTTCCACGGCTGCATTTTCTACGGGGTTTTCGGAGGATCCAAAGACGCAGCCTTCGGCCTTTTGCACACGGATCATCAGTTCGAGGGGCAGGCCGGGCCGGCCTTCGGTGATGTCGCGGCGGATGGAGTCGACATCGAAGTAGTAGGGTCCTTGGGTTTCTTCTGGCGAGATGACACAACCGGGTGCTTTGGCTAGGAGTTCGCGTAGTTGTTGGTCTACGTTGTCTGGGCTGGTGGTTGTGCTTGTTTGCGCTCCGGTGCTCGCCGCGGCGTCGACACCTGCAGCATCGTCGCCGTTGGGGCTGCAGGCGGCGAGAAGTCCCGCGAGGCTGACTGTGCCGCCGAGTCCGAGGGCGCGTCGGCGGGAGATTTTCTTCCTGGAGTTCAGGACGTCGTCGTTGGGTGTGAACATGGGTGTTACGTTAACCACGATTCCTGGATGTCTACTGTGTGTTTGTTCCCACCTCTCTGGCAGGTGTTCGCCACGGCTGCTTATCGACGCCGCGGTGGTTTCCGGTACTGCGCCGTATCCAGGTCTGCATACCCGGGGCTATCACCACTGCGGTAGCGTTCCCAGGCATCAGTGAAGAGTTGGCGGTACGGCATGATCATGGGACTTCCAGCGATGGCGGGGCGTGCTTTGGAATCCTTCCAGTAGAGGTAGTACGGGGTTTTCCACTGTTCGATGGGTGCGCTTCCTGATACGCCTTCAAGCCACGCGCCGGGTAGGAAGTAGCTGCGTCCTGCACGTGTGCGCTTTGCTTCGATGATGAGGTTGTTGGCGAGTAGTTCGCTGGCTGCGGCAGTGATGTCTTTTTCTTCCAGCTGTTCCAGAGTCGGATGTTTTTATCGGTGGGGTGTGCCAGGGCAAGAAGTTGGAGGTAGTAACGGGCGGCGTTCTCACTCAGGGAAAGTTCCCGGGCAACGTCGGCAACGATGTCGGGTGCGCTGACGTTGGGGTCGGCGCCGTATCCGGGTGTGGCGTGTTGAGTGCGTAGGTCAGCGATGAGGGCGTCCAGGTGTCCGTCGAGCAATACACGGATAGTATTATATGCGCTAGCAAATCTGTCTATAAAGTCACTACCGAGTTCAATGTGTGTTCTGAGATCGGTGTCGTCCATGCAGTCGGCAGCATCGATTCGGAGTTGCTCTAGTTTCTGAGCAACAAGCTGCCGCGCGGGATTGTCCGCTGTGAGTTGTTCAGCCACGCGGAGGATGATAGTGAGGACGCGTCCGGATGCCCAAGGTTTGTTGCTGACTACCCACGAATGAGAATTAGCCACAGAGGTGTTTATAGGCAGTATGGCATAGGCGATCTCGTTTTCTTCGAAAAGTGTTTCCAGTCCTGCGTAGGTTTCGCTGCTGATGGGGAGCGCGGGCTGACCGTAGTTCTTTAGCCAGTAGTTGGTTACTGCGTCAGCGTCTAGCATGCCGTTGGTGTATGCGGCTATGTCATCGGGATTGATTCCTGCAGCGAGGAGATGGTGTTTGTTGGGGATGGTGCTGACGCAGAAACAGGCACCCTTGGCTTGGGTAGCGGTAAAACCGTAGCGTACGCGTTCGTCATCAGTGAAGAAAGCATGCTGGTAGATGCCCTTGTGATTGTATCCCCCACCGAACAGGTAAGTGATGGCCTGGGGTGGTAGGCCGGTGCCTACTGATACTGCAGCCACGGATTCGGGATTAAACCCACCTGGGATATCGCTCCGGCTTTCAAGAATGTCCAGGCACCGAAGAAAGTTGGCTGCTGTCATGGGTGAGTGTTGGTCGCGAATTACGGAATGCCCATCGAGGGTGCTGCGTTGGTCAGGCAACCACACAAATCGCAAAGCTGTGAGCAAACCGTAGCGCCATTCCTTATGGTTACTCAAAATGAGGCAGCCGTCTATGACGGTTCCCCGGGGCAGAACGTCTCTCACTCGCAATATATTGCCGAGTTCGATCACTCCGAGGTGCCACTGTCCGCATAGGATGCCACTATCAACCAGTTCTCGCAGGTAGCTCAGCATGCCTAGGTATTCCGCGCGGTCCGTAAACAACCCCGGAAGCAGTGGGCTTGCCACTATGGCGAGCAGGGCGCGTTCGTTGCCTGCATATTTCAGTATGGTAAAAGGCATGTGGTCTTGAACCTCGTACCCTGTGGCGTTGGGATCAGCGTTGAATGACGCAATGAGTTTTAACAGGTTCTGCGTATTTACGGTGGATTGCGTGTTTCCTAAGAGAATCTTCACAAGCTGTCGCGCACCTCCTTCAATGTCAATGGACTCAGAACCTGTCGCGACTGGCACAGGCGGAACCACTTCAACCGATTCCTCAGCCCACTCTTTGCGGATCTGCCGCAATCTAAATCCGCATGAGTCACGACGCCTCGTCAGCCGCTCTAGTAGCTCCGGTTGCGGTTCCAGGTACCGACGCAGCGCCTGTGATTCCTTCTCCATGAAGGCAGTTTTTCTACCGAACCTCGTCCATGGGAGGTCAAGCAGAGTGCCGAATAACGCGGCGTCGATACGCTCATCGTTGTATCCTGCGGCCTTACCGATGCGCCGTAAGTCGCGGCCCGCATTGGAGTAGGGCGCAACATTCGCGTTGCCCATGGCAATGAGCAGACTCAGAACATAATCGAAGGCAACTTCGGGGTCGAGCCGTGTGAGCGCAGTGGAAGCTTCCCTGCTGAGTTCTTTGCCGTTGATGGCCCCGACGGTCGCAAACTCGGTGAAGACTGCGGCATGGCGTTCTGGGTCAATGTCCAAGACGTAGCTGTGCTCGATGTCGCGGGCTCTGCCGAAGAAGTACTTCGCGCGTGCAGTATCCCCAGAACCAATGAAGATGCGGCCTACTTCCTCCAACAGGGTTGGCGCGAAATGCGGGACCGATGCTGTGAGCTGTGCGGTAATGGTGTTGAAACGCCGGGTGATTTCCTGTGGTTTATTCGTATTTCTACGCGCCCACTCCAATTCAGCTACCAAGTTTAATGCGTGGTGAGCATTGTCCGGATCGGTGATGATCGGCCACGCGGGAAGCCTGCAGCACGTTCCCGCACCACTCCAACGACTTTGCTGTCAGCCGGGGTAACGCCAACAGCGGCGAGCATAAGGCTTTCGGCCTCGGTAAGTTTCGCAGGAACCAGCCGCACCACCACCCTGCCCAGCGCGCTGGCGTGGAGCGCATTGAGTTGGTCATGGTGGTCAGTGACGGCGTGCTGCAGAGTGGCTATTTCATCTGATGGGAGTTGGGGCATGATTGTGGGGTTCCTGAAGCTGTGGAATTGATAAAGCGTTGCCTGCTATCACTATACATTTGTAGTAAAAACAATATGCAGAATGCATTCTCTCTACCCCACATGTAGCGGATCTACTTGCACCCGTAGTGGCAGGTTGTCGCGTTGGAGGTAGAGTTTCACGAGCCCGGCGCGTAGTGCTTTGCCCAGTGCGTAGCGTCGGCTTTCAGCGAGCGGTACGCGTATGAGGTAGCGCTGGGGTGGTCCGTAGCGGCGTTCGTCGTATTCGCCGGGTAGCGTCACCCCGGGGGGCAGATCCACGGGGCCTAGTACTTCCGCGTTGGGCGGCAGTTCTACGAGTCCCAGGTATTTTTCTAGGGATGCGGCAGCCCCGTCGAGTGCCGCCATGTGCACGGTTGGTGGGAAGTCTACTTCGGCGCGTTGGTCGAGTTCTATGGCGGCGGCGCGCACCATGTCCCAGCGGATCAGGGCTTGGACGGGCATGAGTCCGGAGGGGGCGACAACCACTACTTCCCCTCCTTTGTGGTGTGGTGCCACCAGGCTGGAGGCGGCGGCCCATTTGTGCAAGGTGTCTTCGGTGGCCCGCAGGTCGGGTCGTCGAAGTAGTGCCCAGGTGTCTAGCAGGAGGAGTGCTCCGTAGCTGCCGTCTGTGACGGTGGGTTCCGCGCCGGGTGTGGACACGACGATGCGGGCACCGTCGCTGACGGTGTCGAGTATTTTGTTGCCCCCTGAGAGTTCTATTGGCACTTTCGGGAAGGCGCGTCCGAATTCTTCGGCGGTTCGGTCGGTTCCGAGGACGATGGCGCGGAGTTTGGTGGAGCCGCATTCGTTGCAGCGGTGTCGGGGGTCGGGGCGTCCGCACCAGCGGCAGGTTGGTACGGCGGCTTCGTCGGCGCTGCCTGCGGTGGGCAGGCCCAGGGGGCCGTTGCAGTGTCGGCATCGCGCAACGGCGACGCAGTCCCGCAGGCCAGGACTGGTACGTATCCTTTGCGTGGTACTTGGATGAGTACGGGTTTGTCGGCGTCGAGGGCGCGTCGCACGGCCTCGAAGGCTATTTTCGGCAGGCGTGCGGTGCGGGCGTGGGGGTCGCGTTCCAGGGCGGTGTCGGTGTCGGCGACGGCGTGGATGCGGGGCATGCGCATGCGGATGGTGTCGCGGGATCCAACTAGGTCATGCGCCCAGCCTTGCTGCACCATCAGCTGTACTTCGGGGGTGCGGGTGTGTCCCGCCATGATGAGAGAGCAGCCTTCGATGACGCTGCGGGTGGTCAGTACCTCCCGCGCGTGCACGTAGGGGGCTCGGGGGTCGACGAGGCTGTCGTCACCGTCGTTGAGAATCACCGCAAGTTTCAGGTTGTTCACCGGCGCGAACGCGGCGCTTCCGAGTGCCGATTACCAGCCGTCCCTGCCCGTGCAGCACCGACAGGAACCGCCGGTACCGCGCTTGCGGGCCGAGTGACGCGGTGAGCACGGTGATCTGTTTGGCTGACACGAGTTTCCGTAATGCCGCTTCCAGCTTGTCGACGTCCCGTTGGTCGGGCACCACGATCAGCGCACCGCCGTCACCCATTACTGTTTTCACAGCTAGGGCAGCCAGGGCGTCCGCCCAGGAGTCACCGGGGAGTATTTGCCACGCCGCTCGCGCGGTTGTGCCGCCAATGACTGCATCGACAAAGGACTCTCCGTGCTGGTAGGCGGACCATGCAGACAGGTCGGGTTCCTCCACGTCCCCGAGTTCGTCCCAGGGGGTGGTGGTGTCTGATTCTTCGGCGCGGGCGTGCCTGCTGGGGATGGCTGCGCGGATGATGTCGCTGCGGATTCCTGCGTACCGGTCGCACAGGGCGTCGGTAAGCCGTCGCATCTGCGGGGGGTAGACCACTTCTGGTGAGATGACGTTTTTGATCCAGGCCAGTTCCCCGGGGTAGTCGGTGGTGTCGCCGCGGGCGATGATCAGGGCGTCGGTAAGCCTGCCGCTGAAGTAGACGCGGATGCGGGTGCCGGGTTGCGCTGCGTCGTCTTGGGTGGCGTCAACTTTGTAGTCGAAAAGCCGGTCGAGTGGGGAAAGCCCCAGTAATGGCAACACCCGCGCCACGGGCCTGGTGGGCGCTGGGACGCGGGCGGTGCTGGCTGACATGGCACTACATATTACAGGCCAGCCGCTGCTCGTAGTTCCTGCACGCGGTTGGTGTGCTCCCATGGAAGGTCAAGGTCGGTGCGCCCGAAATGCCCGTAGGCGGCGGTTTGGGCATAGATGGGCCGCAGTAGGTCTAGGTCGCGGATAATGGCGGCGGGACGAAGGTCAAACACCTCGGACACGGCTGCCTGAATGGCCTCGTCGGTTAGTCCCTCGGCGGCGGTGCCGAAGGTTTCCACGTACAGCCCCACAGGCTTTGCACGGCCGATGGCGTAAGCCACCTGCACTTCCACGCGATCAGCAAGTCCTGCCGCAACTACGTTTTTGGCCACCCAGCGCATGGCGTAGGCGGCGGAGCGGTCGACTTTGCTGGGGTCTTTACCGGAGAACGCGCCACCACCGTGGCGGGCCATGCCACCGTAAGTGTCCACGATGATTTTGCGGCCGGTCAGCCCGGCATCGCCCATAGGCCCACCGAGGGTGAAGGAGCCGGAAGGATTGACCAGCAGAGTAAGCTCGTCGGTCACAAGGTCTTCCAGCTCGGCGTCAGCGATCACAGGCTGGAGCACATGCGTGCGCAACTGATCCTCCAGCCATTCCTGAGTGACGTCGGGGTCGTGCTGCGTGGAGATGACCACGGTATCCAGGTAGACGGGCTTGTTGTTCTCGTCGTAGGCGAAGGTCACCTGGGTTTTACCATCGGGGCGTATGTTCGGCACAATGCCTTTTTTCCGCACCTCAGTCAACCGTCGTGCCAGGCGATGCGCCAGTGAAATGGGCAGCGGCATGTATTCGGGGGTTTCGTTGGTGGCGTAGCCGAACATCAGACCCTGGTCGCCGGCACCGTTGCGGTCGTTGTCTTCTACTTCCTGGCCAGAGCGCATCTCATGGGAGTTTTCCACACCGGCGCTGATTTCGTGGCTCTGCTCACCGATGGCGACGGTCACGCCACAGGTAGTGCCGTCGAAACCTACCTCGGAGGAGGTGAAACCAATGTCGCGGAGGCGGTCACGCACCAGTTGCGGAATTTCGACGTAGCCAGAGCAGCGTACCTCCCCCACCACATGAACAAGCCCGGTAGTCACCACGGTTTCCACGGCAACGTGCGAGTGGGGGTCTTTGGCGAGCATGGCGTCCAGGATGGTGTCAGAGATGGCGTCGCAGATTTTATCTGGGTGGCCTTCCGTGACGGATTCGCTGGTGAAAAGGCGGAGCTGGCGGTGTGACGCCTCGGCCTGTGTCATTATGTGGGTCCTTATGCTGTTAAAGAGAAGGGTAAAGCATTAATCCCTACCAATATAGACTAAGCTGTCTAACTGGACAAGGGCGGCATTAGTTCCACAACCTCGTCCATGATCTGGGCTGCAACTTCCAGCTTGGAGCCGGGCAGCACATCCACCATCCGGCCGTCAGGAAACACTATCCACCCAGAGTTTGTGTCCTGGCCGAACACTTTGCCTGCACCCTACTTCGTTGCACATCAGCAGATCGCAACCCTTGCGCTGAAGTTTCGCCACCGCATGGTCCAGGGGTGTTGCACCGTCATCGCCGGTTTCTGCAGCAAACCCCACAATCACTGGGTTTTTCTCCCAAATCCCGGTGGACCGAATCTCGGTCAGGCCCGCCAGAATATCGGGGTTTTCCACCAATTCCAGCTGCCCCAGAGCCTGCGAATCGGCACCTTTTTTCAGCTTGACAGCAGCCTGATGAGCTGGCCGCACATCCGCCACGGCCGCGGCCATGATGATCACGTCCTGCTCCCCCGCAACCTCACCAACCTTGTCCGCCATATCCCTGGCAGAGAGCACACGGTGCACCACTGTTTCCACCCGCGGGGTTCGGCAGATCATCCGTGTTCGCCGCCACCACCGTCACCTCCGCACCTCGGTGCGCCGCTATTTCCGCCAAGGCAAAGCCCTGCCGCCCTGATGAGCGGTTGCCAATAAACCGCACCGGGTCCAGGTTTTCTTGGGTACCACCGGCGGTGATCAGTACTTTCCTACCTTCAAGATCGCGGGGTATCTGTGCCCCCGCATACACCGCCAGTGCCGCCTCGCCGATCTGCCCTGGTTCCAGTAGCCTGCCTGGGCCGGAATCGGTACCGGTCAGCCTGCCGTGAGCGGGTTCGAGGACGGTGATTGCGCGGCATCGTAACGTAGCCACGTTGTCCTGCGTGGCGGGGTTCCACCACATTTCTGTGTGCATCGCCGGTGCCACCACCACCGGGCAGGTAGCCACCAGACACGTGGCGGTGAGTAGGTCATCAGCGCGACCCGCAGCCATGCGAGCCATCAGGTCAGCCGTTGCCGGAGCAATCACTACAAGGTCAGCTGCCTGCCCCACCCGGACATGCTGCACCTGATCTACAGCATCAAACACTGACGTGGACACAGGGTTACCCGAGAGCGCCTCAAACGTCGCCGCCCCCACAAATTTCAACGCCGACTCCGTGGGAACCACCGTCACCGAATGACCCCGCTCGGTGAAAAACCGCACCAGGTGGCAAGCTTTATAGGCTGCAATGCCGCCAGCAACCCCCACTACAATATTCAACCCAGTCACATCAACATCCTTGAGATAAAAGAAAATCCCTGCACGCCCACAGTGTAAGCGCGCAGGGAAACACGATTATGGCAACAGGCCACTAGCCTTCTTCGTGATCCAACATTCCCTTGTTGATTTCACGCAGCGCGATGGACAGCGGCTTTTCCTGATTCTCCGGCTCAATAAGAGGACCGACGAACTCAAAAACACCCTCATCAGCCTGCTGGAAGTAGCTGTTAATCTGGCGGGCGCGTTTCGCAGCGAAAATCACCAGAGCATACTTGGAGGACACTTTATCCAGCAGCTCATCAATGGGCGGGGCGGTGATACCAATGGGATCATCGAACACCGCTTCGGTGATGGCAATATCGTTGCTCACGCTGTTGACGTTGGTCACGTTGGTCACAAGCACCTTTTCGAAAGTTACGATAAATGATCAACCCAGGATTGTACCTGAGCACTCCCTGCGAAACATAACCAGCGCGCAGCTAGTCACGTCCCAACAGGATCTCAGTGATTTCAGCCACCGCACGATCAATGTCATCGTTGACAACGACCACATCGAATTCATCTTTGGCGGCGAGTTCAGCTTTTGCGGTTTTAAGACGCCTATCAATGACGTCTTGCGGCTCTGTGCCACGGCCAACAAGACGGTCCACCAGGACCTCCCAGGACGGCGGGGCCAGAAACACCGTGTTCGCCTCGGGCATCATACGTGCCACGTTCCGGGCACCCACAATGTCAACCTCCACCAACACCGGTCGGCCCCTCAGACAATGCATCACGCACAGGCCCAGCGGGAGTTCCGGATCGTTGCAGGCCACCATGAATGTCAGCCCATTCCAACATTTCCCCAGCGTCAATCTTCTCTTGGAATTCTTCGCGCGTGACGTAGAAATAGTCACGGCCGTCCACTTCACCGGGACGAGGATCCCTGGTCGTCATAGAGACGCTGAAATACAGTTGGGGAATTTCTTCACGAAGGCGATGAACCACCGTGGATTTTCCAACGGCAGACGGGCCAAGCAAAACCACTAAACGACCTTGGCCCTGTTCATTTTTAGGTTTATCGCCGGTCACGCTGATGTAGTCCTTAAGTTCCTAGTCCTCATCAGCGAAGCCGAAGCGCTCCAGCAGAGCGCGACGCTGACGGTCACCCAGGCCACGCAGGCGGCGAGTCTGAGCAATCTCCAGCTCATCCATGATTTCCTTCGCCTTCACCTTGCCCACCTTCGGCATTGCTTCCAAAATTGCGGAAACCTTGGTCTTGCCGATGGTCTCGTTGGACTCAGCCTGGTCCAAAACTTCCTTGAGGTTGGTGCCACCGCGCTTGAGCTTCTCTTTGAGCTCTGCACGCGCCTTGCGAGCCTCAGCAGCCTTTGCGAGGGCTTCCTTGCGCTGCTCATCAGTCAACTTGGGAAGTGCCACGGGGTTCCTCCGTAATTCAGATAAAGGGATGATTGCTATGTGGTATCGGTTGTACCATTTTTCGCCCGCAACATCGCGCAAATTTAACAAAAATTTCATCGATGTCGGCCGAGGGCTTCCGCTAGTCTAGCACTCTTACCGGAAAATCCAAGGTGGCTACTCCAAAAAGCCATGTCGCGGCCCTCCGGATTGCCGCGATCAGCCCGATACTTTCTCGCCGCTCACCTGGGAAAACCCGGATAGTCGGCCGCCGCCGCAGAAACCGCCTGAGAAAGTTCAAAAACCCCAGGTCCGTGTCGCAGAATGCCACGTGAGATATTCGGAAACACCCACGCACTCATTTTTTCCGCCAACGTATCGACGTCCGCCGCACTCGCGCCCTGCGCGCCCACACCGGGCATCAACACTGGACCATTCAGGTCCGTGAGGTCGGGCACGCTGTCAAGGGTTGCGCCAACAACAACCCCCACATCACCGAATTCACCCGCTTTTCTCCATGACGAGTTTTCCGCAGCCGCAGCGTCCACCATGAGCTGGTCCAGGCGCACGCCATCGGTATTGACGCAGTCTTGTACCTGGCGACCTTCCGGGTTAGAGGTGGCAGCCAGCACAAACACTCCCCTGCCGTGAGTGTGAGCCAGGTCCAACGCGGGGCGCAATGCCTCAAACCCCAGGTACGGGGAAACTGTCACAGCATCAGCACACAGCGGTGAGGAATCACTGAGCCACGCTTCAGCGTAGGCGGCCATGGTTGAGCCAATATCTCCACGTTTCGCATCCGCCACGACCAAGGCACCCTGTTCGCGCAGGTCACGGATAGTCTCTTCCAACACGGCGTAGCCCTGGGAACCAAACGCCTCATAGAAAGCAACCTGGGGTTTCACCAATGCCACTGATGGTCCCGAACGCTTCCACACAGATCCTGGAAAACCGCCTAAGGCCGTCCGCAGTCACGCCTAGTCCCCACTGCTCCAGTAGCGCCGGATGGGGGTCGATTCCCACGCAGAGCCGCCCGCGCTCAAGCGAGACAGTCTGGAGTTTTTCACCGAAACTGCGCATCAGTCCTCCGTGTAGTCGAGTTCTTGCAGCGCACGCACCGAGAGCTCCCCGGCGCGGAGCGCTTCAATGCCTTGCACGGCGGCGGTCACGCCCTGGACCGTGGTGACCAGTGGGATTCCCACGTTAACGGCGGCGGCACGGATGTCGTAGCCGTCGTGGCGGGCACCTGCGGAGCCTGCCGGGGTGTTCAAAATCAGGTCAACCTCCCCGTTTTTGATGCGGTCCACGATGGAGACGCCGTCGGTTCCGGCTTTGATGTCGGAGTGTTTGAGCACGGTTTCGCAGGGGATGCCGTTGCGGCGGAGCATACCTGCGGTGCCTGCGGTGGCGAGCATGGTAAAGCCCAGGGAGGCCAGGCGTTGGATGGGGAAAATGAGTGTGCGTTTGTCGCGGTTGGCCACGGAGACGAACACGGTGCCGCTGGTGGGTAGTTCCCCGAACGCTCCTGCCTCGGCTTTCGCGTAGGCCGCGCCGAAGTTATCGGCCAAGCCCATCACTTCGCCGGTGGATTTCATCTCTGGGCTGAGCAGAGAGTCAAGCATGGAACCGTCGGGGCGTCGGAACCTGGTGAAGGGCAGGACGGCTTCTTTGACGGCGATGGGTGCGTCAAGGGGCAACGATCCGCCGTCGTGGCTGGTGGGGATCATGCCTTCTTCTTGAAGTTCGGCAATGGTAGCACCGAGCATGATGCGGGAGGCGGCTTTGGCCAGCGGTACGCCAGTTGCCTTGGAGACAAAAGGCACGGTTCGGGAGGCGCGCGGGTTGGCTTCAATGACGTAGAGGATGTCGTCTTTGAGCGCGAATTGGACGTTGATGAGTCCTCTGACACCAATGCCGTGCGCAAGCGCGGCGGTGGATTCCCGAACTTTGTTGATGTCTTCCGTGCCGAGCGTCATGGGCGGCAACGCGCAGGCGGAGTCGCCGGAGTGGATGCCCGCTTCTTCGATGTGTTCCATCACGCCGGCGAGGTAGACGTCGGTGCCGTCGCAGAGGGCGTCAACGTCGATTTCGATGGCGTTGTCGAGGAAGCGGTCGACCAGGACGGGGTGGTCGCTGGTGATTTCGGTGGCGCGTTCGATGTAGTTGCGGAGGGAGCGCTCGTCGTAGACGATTTCCATGCCGCGCCCGCCGAGCACGTAGAGGGGCGAACCAGGACGGGGTAGCCGATTTTTTCTGCCACGTCACGGGCCTGTTCGAAGGAGGTCGCGGTGCCAAACGCCGGTGCGGGCAGTCCTGCCGTACGGAGTACTTCGCCGAATTCGCCGCGGTCTTCAGCCAGGTTGATGGCTTCGGGTGTGGTGCCCACAACGGGCACGCCTGCGTTGCGGAGCTTTTCTGCAAGTCCCAGCGGGGTTTGTCCGCCAAGTTGGACAATCACGCCTGCGACTGTGCCGGATTGGCTTTCGGCGTGGTAGACCTCCATGACGTCTTCAAAGGTAAGGGGTTCAAAGTAGAGGCGGTCGGCGGTGTCGTAATCGGTGGAGACGGTTTCAGGGTTGCAGTTGACCATCACCGTTTCGTAGCCGACGCGGGAGAGCTCCAGGGCGGCGTGGACGCAGGAGTAATCGAATTCGATGCCCTGCCCGATGCGGTTAGGTCCGGAACCGAGAATGATTACTTTTTCGCGTTCGGTTTGGGGCGTCACCTCTGATTCTGCGGCGGGGTCCAATTCGTAGGCCGAGTAGTGGTACGGGGTTTGTGCCTCAAACTCGGCGGCGCAGGTGTCCACGGTTTTGAATACGGGGCGAATACCCAAGGACCAGCGCAGACGGCGTACGCCTTCCTCACCGGCAAATTCCGGGCGAAGTGCAGCGATTTGCCGGTCGGAAAGCCCGTTGTATTTGGCGGTGCGCAGGAGTTCCTCGGTGAGCACCGGGGCGTCGACAAGCTCGGCGCGGAAAATCCACCAGGGCTTTAAGCTCGGCGAGGAACCAGGGGTCAATGCCAGAGGCGGCGTATACCTCGTCCACAGTGGCGCCGAGCCGCAGTGCGAGTTCGGCGTCGTAGATGCGGCCCTCGGTGGGGCGTTTAAGATCCGCAAGCACGGCGCTCACGTCGGTGGCGCGGTCGCCCGCAAATGCCTCGTCGGGGACAGTCCAGAACCCCTGCTTGTTTGTTTTTCCAGGGAGCGCATGACTTTTGCCCAGCGCAGCAATGTAGTTGCGGCCGAGCGCCATGGCTTCACCAACGGATTTCATGGTGGTGGTGAGGGTGTCATCGGCACCGGTGAATTTTTTTCAAAGGCGAAGCGCGGGGCTTTGACCACCACATAATCCAACGTGGGTTCGAAGGCAGCTGGTGTAACGCCGGTGATGTCGTTGGTGATTTCGTCGAGAGTGTAGCCGATGGCGAGCTTCGCGGCGATTTTGGCGATGGGGAATCCCGTCGCCTTGGATGCCAACGCCGAGGACCTGGACACACGGGGGTTCATCTCGATGGTGATCAGGCGGCCATCTCGGGGGTTGACGGCGAACTGGATGTTGCAGCCACCGGTGTCCACACCCACTTCACGCAGAATGGCGAAGCCTTGGTTGCGCATGATCTGGAACTCGCGGTCGGTCAGCGTCATGGCGGGTGCCACGGTCACGGAGTCACCGGTGTGCACACCCAACGCATCCACATTTTCGATGGAACACACCACCACGCAGTTGTCGTTGGCATCGCGCATGAGTTCCAGCTCGTATTCTTTCCAGCCGAGAATGGACTCTTCGATGAGCACATTGGCTTCGGGTGATGCCGCAAGTCCGCCACCGGCGATGCGTTCCACATCTTCGTTGGTAAAGGCCAGGCCGGACCCCAGGCCCCCCATGGTGAACGACGGCCGAACCACAACGGGAAGACCCAGTTCAGTCACGGTTTCCCGGACTTCATCCATGGTGTGGCACACCCGGGAACGCGCGGATTCACCGCCGATTTTCGCCACAATGTCTTTGAATTTTTGGCGGTCTTCGCCCCGTTCAATGGCATCAATGTCGGCGCCGATGAGTTCAACGTTGTATTTGTCCAACGAGCCGCGACGGTCCAGGGCGATGGCCGCGTTCAGCGCGGTCTGCCCGCCGAGAGTGGCCAGCACCGCATCGATGGGATGCCCTGCAGCGATTTCAGCTTCGAAGATTTTTTCAATGTACTCCGGCTGAATGGGTTCCACATAGGTGTGGTCAGCGAACTCCGGGTCGGTCATGATGGTGGCCGGGTTGGAGTTGATCAGGGTGACGCGTAGTCCTTCTTCTTTGAGCACGCGGCAGGCTTGGGTGCCGGAGTAGTCAAATTCGCAGGCCTGGCCGATGACGATGGGTCCGGAACCAATGACCAGCACGTGGTTGATGTCGGTGCGCTGTGGCATTTACTTGTTACCTTCCTGGCGTGCTTCAAGGAGTTCAATGAACTGGTCAAACAGGGGGTTCGCGTCGTGTGGGCCTGCGGCTGCTTCCGGGTGATATTGCACGGAGTAGGCGGTGCCGTCCAGCAGCGCCACGCCTTCCACTACGCCGTCGTTCAAGCAGGTGTGGGTGACTTTTGCCGGGCCGAACGGGGTGTCGAACACCTCGCCAGCTGTGCCTTCCAGGGCAAAACCGTGGTTTTGGGCTGTGATGTCGATGGTGCCGGTGTCGTGGTTAATCACGGGCACGTTGATGCCGCGGTGCCCGAACTTCAGTTTGTAGGTGTTCATTCCCAGTGCCCGGCCGAAGATTTGATTACCGAAGCAGATGCCAAAGAACGGGATTTTGTTGGCCAGCACTTCGCGCACCACGGCGACCATCTCGTCGGCGGTGGCGGGGTCACCAGGACCGTTGGATACAAAAACCCCATCTGGATTGTGGCGCATGATGTCTTCGTAGGAGGTGTTGGCGGGCACCACGATCGTGCGGATACCGCGCTGCACAAAGTTGCGGGGCGTGTTGGTTTTAATGCCCATGTCGTAGGCGACCACGGTAAAGCGCTGCTCCCCTTCCGGCTCCACCACATAGGTGTCGTCGGTGGAGACGTCGCCTGCCAAGTCCGACCCGGCCATACTAGGCTGCGCTTTCACTATTGCCAGCAGCTCCGCCTCCGGGCGCTGCGCATCTTCGCCGGAAAACAGGCCCGCCGCAATGGACCCATGGTTGCGCACGTGCCGCACCAGCGCCCGCGTATCGACGCCCCGGATTCCCACGATCCCCTGCGCCGTCATCTCGTCTTCCAAGCTGCGGGTGGCACGCCAGTTGGATGCTTGATGCGCCAGGTCACGGATCACTAAACCGGCTACCCAGATTTTGTCACCGTGGGATTCCCCGTCTTCATCGTTCCAACCAGTGTTGCCGATCTGCGGGGCCGTAGCCACCACAATCTGCCGGTGATAGGAAGGGTCGGTCATGGTTTCCTGGTAGCCGGTCATGGCGGTGGTAAAAACCGCCTCGCCCAGGGTGGTGCCGGTGGCTCCGAAACCGACACCGCGGAAGACGCGGCCGTCGGCAAGCACGAGTATTGCCGGAGGGGTGGAAGTCACAAGGATGCCTTTCGGTGTTATTTGTTGCTGTGCTCTATGCCTGCGTACGTGGCTCGGCTGCGACGCCATCATTGCAGGTCACGCGTCCGCGCAGGATTGTATGTGTTACTTTCGTGTGGAATTCCATGCCCTCATAGGGGGTGTTGTCCGCTTTGGATGCCATATCCTCGCCGTGCGCCACCCAGTGACAGTCAGGGGTCAACAATGGTCAGGTTGGCGGGCTCCCCCACCGCAATGGGGCGGCCGTGGCCGGGTAGGCGCACAATTTCAGCAGGCTTTTCGCTCATGACCCGCGCCACCCAGCGCCAATCAGCCGCGCCGGTACGCACAAAAGGTGTCCGCGATGATGGGCAGCGAGGTCTCCAGACCCAGCATGCCGGGGCGGGCGTGCTCAAACTCGCAACACTTGTCCTCGGAGCCGTGGGGCGCGTGATCAGTGGACACGCAGTCGATGATCCCGTCCAGAAGTGCTTGCCGCAGCGCCAGCGTGTCATGGTTTTCGCGCAGCGGCGGGTTGACCCGGTTTACTCCGTCGTAGGTGTCCAGGCGCTCGTCTGTGAGAATCAGGTGGTGCGGAGTGACCTCGGCAGTCAGCGGGATCCCCTTCTCCTTTGCCCAAGTCAACAGCTCCACAGTCCCCACTGTAGAGGCGTGGCAAATATGCACCCGGCCGCCATAATCCCTGGCCAGCAGCGCGTCACGGGCGACAATAGATTCCTCAGCTGCGCGGGGCCAGCCGCGCAAACCTAGACGGGCGGCATTCGGCCCTTCATGGGCTACCGCGCCTTCCGTCAGGCGTGGTTCCTCGCAGTGCTGGGCGAGAAGCACGTCCTGGCCACGTGAATACTCAATGGCGCGGCGCATGATCAGGGGGTTGTCCACGCACTTGCCATCGTCAGAGAACATGCGGACCTTGGCGGCGGAGTGAGCCATCATGCCGAACTCGGTGAGTTCTTTACCTTCAAGGCCCTTGGTAATGGACCCCACCGGGTGCACATCGCACAGACCAATAGACTGGCCTTTAAACCACACCGACTCCGCAATCACCGGCTGATCCATGACAGGCATGGTGTTGGCCATGGTGAACACGGCGGTAAAACCACCCTTGGCGGCAGCGGCCGAACCCGTGGCAATGGTTTCCGTGTCCTCCCTGCCGGGTTCCCGCAGGTGAACGTGCAGGTCCACCAAACCAGGCAGCAAGACCGTGCCTTTCGCATCAATCACAGTGTCGGCATTGGCATCATCTGCGGCATCCACGTCTGCGATCAGACCATCTTCGATCAGGATGTTCACGGGTTCGCCTTCGCCATAAGGGCGGACGTTGCGGATCAGCACACTGCCACGCTCTACGGGGCCGAGGTCACCGGTTGCCGGATAGTTATTCTGAGACATCACATTCCCCTATTTAAGCGTTATCGGTTCCAACAAGCAGCGTGAACAACACCGCCATGCGCACGTGCACACCATTACTCACCTGCTGCAACACGGCGGTTTGCGGGGCGTCTGCAACCTCATAGTTAATTTCCATGCCGCGTAGCATCGGCCCTGGGTGCATCACTATCGCGTGTTCGGGGATGCGGGCTAACCGCTCCTTGGACATGCCGTACAGGGTTGCGTACTCCCGTTGCGTGGGGAAAAAGCCGCCGTGCATGCGTTCTTGTTGCACGCGCAGCATCATCACGGCGTCGGCATCCGCAATCTCGGAATCCATGGTGTAGGAAGTACGTACCGGCCAGTTCTCCACACCCGTGGGAAGCAACGTTGGCGGAGCAACCAGCACAACCTCGGCCCCCAGGGTGCTCAGCAGATCTACATTGGAACGCACCACGCGGGAATGCAGGCAGTCCCCCACGATCACCACCTTGCGGCCCTCAATGGTGCCGAGGCGCTGGCGCATGGTCACGGCGTCGAGAAGCGCCTGCGTAGGGTGCTGATGCGCGCCGTCACCAGCATTAATCACGCTTGGGCCGTCCAGCCACCCCGCCACCTGCGCGGCGGCACCCGACGAGGGGTGACGCATGATAATCGCATCCGCCCCGATGGCCGTCAGAGTGGCGGCGGTGTCCTTCAGCGACTCCCCCTTCTTCACGCTTGACCCTGACGACGACACGTTAATCACATCGGCGCTCATCCACTTGCCGGCCGTTTCAAACGACGCCCGTGTACGCGTGGAATTTCATAAAACATGGTGAAAATCGTGCGACCACGCAGGGTAGGAAGCTTCTTCACCTCACGATCCAGTAGCGCCTCGCGGAAGCGGTCAGCCTCATCCATCAGGCCAACAATCTCATCTCGGCTTAAGTCAGCAATAGACAGCAAATGCTTCATGGTGGCGCTACTCCTCGCCCTGGGTGGTGGTATCGGTGATGGTGTGTGTCAGCGTCACCGCATCGCGGCCGTCGATCTCCGCAAACAGTACAGTGACGTCCTCGGCGCGAGACGTCGGCAAATTTTTACCCACATAATCAGCGCGAATGGGCAGCTGCCTGTGCCCACGGTCCACAAACACCGCCAACTGCACCTGCTCCGGGCGACCAATATCGCGCAACGCATCCAGCGCAGCCCTGATGGTTCGACCCGAATAGAGGACGTCATCAACGAGGATTACCGTGGCACCATCAATGCCAGACGTAGGAATAGTGGTGGGCAGAAGCGCACGATGAGGCTTACCCCGCAAATCGTCCCGATACAGCGTCACATCCAAAGCACCCGTCGGAACATCCGCCCCTGAAAATTCCTTGATGCTCGCCGCTAAACGCTCCGCCAGTGGCACCCCGCCCGAAGGAATACCAAGTAAAAGAATCTCTTGACCAGCAGTTTTCTCAATAATCTGGTGCGCGATGCGCGCGACAGTCCGACTCACATCATCCGCAGACAGCAATTCCGTGACATCGGCAGTGCCATTATCGCCCATCGTGACCTCCTTTCCCGCCTCACAGTGCGGTCCGTTAAAGGATGCCTTTTAGCCTTTGACTGCGTATCACCATAGCACCGGCATGTTCACAGGTGCCATGTGAGGGGTAAGCACGGGTGGAAGCAAAACCACTGCACAACAAGGTGGTTCTGCTTACTGCTTATCGACGTCGCGCGAGTCGCGTGGGTTGTAGCTGTAACTGTTCCCTCTTGCCCAAACCTATCCCGAACTAGTAGATTTGAGGTATGGGAGACTGACACACCGCACAAAATCCGTATTACGTTCTCACTAGGATGCAGTGTGTCTATTATTTCTTTTTCCCACGTCACTTTTTCTTATCCCACCACCGATGTCCTCACAAATGTCTCATTCACATGCGGAACCGATGAACGCTTATGCGTTGTAGGACCAAACGGCTCAGGGAAAACAACCCTCCTCAAACTCGCCCTCGGCGAGCTCACACCACTTCGCGGGCATGTGGACACACCACTTTCATGGGACAACCATGCCCCACCCACAACTGTCGGCGACGTAATTGATGCTGCATGCCACCAGGTACTCAAGCTACGACACGAGTTTGACATGCTCAGCCACAAGCTTGCCTTTGATGTTTCAGCAGAAACTGCCCGCCGCTTTGATGAACTACTTGCCCGCATTACAGCCATGAATGGATGGGAGTTAGATACACAACTGGACAAGACTCTACGTAGCCTGGGGCTGGGTAACATTGCACGAGACCGCCCGCTGGATTCACTCTCACCTGGGCAAAAAGAACGATTACACCTCGCCGCCGTCCTGCTGCGGGGTTCTCCCGCGTTGGTGGTTGATGAACCAACCAATCACCTTGATACGACAGCCCGAGAATTTGTGATACAAACCCTGACAGGCTGGAACGGACCAGTGCTGTTTGCCAGCCACGATCGTGACTTTATTGACCGTGCCGCAACCGGCATCCTCGACTTAGACACCACATCATGGCACGCCATAGCCACCGCAGCAGGACAACCAACAACAAACGGCATATACCGCTGCAACGGAACCTATTCCGATTACGTGCAAGAAAAAGACACGGCCCGCAGCCGTCACTTACAGATACATGCCCACCAGCAACACGACAAACAGCAGTTGTTGCAGCACCGTTTTTCCTCTGAGACCATAGGTCACCGGAACGCCACCCCACGCAGCGAAGTACGCGCCTCGAAAAAGTACTATGCAGATCGAGCACAAACAGTATCAACCCGGCGGATCAATGATGATTCCCGCCGCCTGGACAGGCTTACAGAAGTCGAGGTTCGTAAACCCCGGTATGACGTAATCACTATTACTTTTCCAGATCCGACTGTGGTGTCTACAGGCATTGCGTGTTCAGTAAGAAACGTGCATATTCCTGGTCGGCTGGGTCCTGTTAGTTTCGAGCTTGCTGGTGGTGAGCACATGATGATCACCGGGGTAAACGGTGCCGGGAAATCAACCCTACTGCGCTGGATTCATACCAGACAATGCCTGGCAGCAGAAGCCAGCGGCACCATAAGTGCTGCCGATTCGGTGTTCGTTCCGCAGGAACTCCCACGCAACAAAGACGAACTCATACCACCAGAGATATGGCATAACGGGATTGGTGACCTGGGTAAAGGCTTTCTTCACCCTAGACTATGGGCAACGCCACTAGAACAGTTATCGGATGGAAACAAACGTCGCGTTCAACTAGCCCTCGCGCTGGCACAGCAGCCGGATTTTCTGATTATTGACGAGCCAACAAACTACCTTGATATCGATACCATTGAATCTCTTGAAGCGGCCATAATGAGCTGGCACGGAACACTAATCATTGCCACCCATGATCAATGGCTGATTGATGCATGGAATCAGACACCCGCCAATGGTGAATCGCACCGGCAGCACCTCACTCTGACCACTAATGTCGCATCCAGTCAGTAAAATCACGCACTGCCTGCACATATCCCCCGCTATAGTCTTGGTCCAAAAGCCTGCGTTCTTTCCTCAAAAGTCCTTGAACTATGGTGTCAATCTGATTGGGCGCGACTGTGGCGCGCAATAAATCCAGAGGCATATTCACCTCGACTGGTGGTTCTGACGATTTGTTATCCCACTCCAAGTAAAGTCCGTTGCTGTGAGCTGCCATGATCGTTGTTGATCGCAGGGTTGACACCACCGCTACCGGGCCGAACTGCAATGCTGTCCACGAATGTTCAATCATGGAACTACCAGCAAGCTCATCATCGATCATCCACGTGTCAAAGTCGTCCATGGCCTGCCTCCGGCCTCCTGGATAGCTTTCATCAACAACCTCACCCGCATATTTGCTGAAAATCAGTGAGGAAAGCTCGATGATGGTCTCTTGTGGCATGTGTTTTTTGAGATGCTGAAGCGGCTGCGTTAATGCAGAACCTTCTGTATAGCTAGTAAACGCAGGATCATAGACGTTGACGCTGGTTTCTACGACCCCAGGACGCCTAGTGGGATGACTTGGCTCAAGAATCACTCGGCCATATTGTAGGGCAGTCAGCCGGTAGGCAATCATGTGACCATCATAATCTTGTTTTGGTTTTCATCACGCATCTGGCTGAGCTATTGCTGTACCACAAAGACCATGATGACAACCATGTATGATGGCCACGGCATTTATTACCACATGCCTGGATTTTCCAATTACCGAGTTTGAACCAAAAAGTATTTACGGGAAAGTCCAAAAAAGAATTTCGGCAATATATTAATTACTGTTATTATGCTGTCGGCACAGTCGACAGCCGCGATTTAAAATCTGCCTACGTTTCAAATATAAAGTAGATTACCCTATCACATGCCGGACTTGTCTAACATGGTTGTTGTGATTCTTTTCCCACTATTGCACTTGATCAAGGTGACACACCCTGATCCGGTATACTCTTTATCGGTTGGGCGCTATCTGGAGTGATGATATCGGAGCAATCCTGAAGCTCTAAGCGCGGTGAGATCGCGTGTAATTCCTGGTGAAGCACTGTTGAGATAGAAGCAATTTCATGGTTGATGACCACTTGAATCATCGACGCGTACGCGAAAAATCTTACTTCACTTTTGCCCTTGATGAGGCTTGCACTGGCTAAAGTAGCGTCGACATCTCCCCAGTACCTAAATCAAGCTCCTTAATCTCATACTTGTGATATACGAACTTAATATCAAATTTTCATGCAGCCACAAAAGTAAAAATTCAGCGCTTAAAATTTTATAGGTTACCCCACGTGATGAAAGATTTACTTAAATTACCATTGTGCGATAAAAATATATTTTCAAACCTATACTCTATTCCCATTTGATCAATTTCTCTTACGTATCCAAATATTGCCCATTTTTCGAACGCCTTAGAGGCAAAATTTAAAGCAGATTCGTCTGTGACATTTGGATAAAATATACTTTTATATTCCTCGAGGATATCTTTAGGAATCTCTTCTTTCGCTATGACCAGTAGGCCTGACGGACAAGCCTCAATCTCAGGGTAGTATATAGAAAATAGTTTAGCAGGAGATATTGGGAAAGAAATTCTTATGACTGCAGAAGTTTTTGCAGGTTCCTCCCTAAAGGGAAGCAAATCATCAAGGAAACTAAAGTTTGATGGCGGTTGCTTAATTGTCTGTGACCAAATTACTTCAACTGAGTTATCTTTATCCCAAATTTTTAGCGCAGAATCAGGGCAGCCGTCAGCAAAAATGTAGCATTCTAGTTCGGGATTTTTGATGATATAATTAACTATGCAGCTGAAGGGGGTTAGTCTTTCCTCCTCAGAGGCGTCAACCTTAAATATGTCAAAATTTGTTTCGTTATTTTTTTCTTTGTATTTCAAAGTATATCCTCTGGTCTAGTGGTTATATTATCGGCGCACATCAAAGTATAGCTGTGTACATCATACCAGCAACATCATTACCGCATCCTATCAGCGGATTAGCATCTCCAATATTTCCAACTGTCTCCATCATTTCTTTAATAGAGTTATATAAGTCGGTGCATGCTTTAAGATATTTTCAAGGTGTTCATGAGGATGCCAGCCCGTCGGGCCGCTTTTGAATATCTGCTCTTTTATTCTAGTAGTGACTTGAATAGGAATTTTATTGATTGGCTAGAGCTACAAAGTTCAAGTCATATAAAATTTCAAGAAGTGTTGATTTAATTTTTGTAATTAAGTCACTCATTAAAAATCTTTACACTGCTACCACTATTAGGGTGCATTGGTCGTGTAAGCCATCAAAGCCTGACACCAAAACTCACCTATCCTAGACCCATGACTTTCGTCACCAGCCACACTCTGCCGTTTGACCGAAATCGTGTGGGACTGGCATACCCGCCCAGGCGCGGTGAAGCGCCTGACCCCACCGTTTGTGCCCATGTCGGTAGAAAAGGAAGCAACCAGCCTCGCCGACGGCACAACCACGTTCCTACTTCCAGGAAAATTTCAGTGGGTGGCGCAACACCAGCCTTCTGGCTACATTCCCGAACGGCGCTTCACTGATGTCTGCGTGTCGCCAGTAGTAAAAGGAGCCGGAGGGTGGCGTCACACGCACACTTTCGCTGACAATCCAGAGGGCACCACACTCATTACCGACTATGTAGATTCCCGCATCCCAATCTCACACAAAAAGCTACGCAGCGTTTTTGCCTATCGGCAACACCAGCTCTACCACGATCTCGCGTTTTCATCGTCGCTAGCTCTTACTAGCCCATCTACCAAACCACTTACCATCGCGGTCACCGGAGCGTCGGGCCTTGTGGGCCGCGCCCTGACAGCACAGTTGACCACACTCGGCCACGCGGTCATTCCACTTGTACGCAAAGCCTCTCATCTCGCCTCCACCACCAAACATGCAGCACATCCCCACTACCCTCTTCCTCGTTTCTGGAACTCCGTTAACCCAGCGCCTGACCTCCTTGACGGCGTTGATGTGCTGGTTCATCTGGCTGGCGAGCCAATCCTTGGGCGGTTTAGCCAGAAGCATCAATCTCAGATCAGGGATTCACGCGTTATTCCCACGCTTGCCCTCGCCAAGCTTGTCAGCCAGTCATCATCGTGTTCGACCATGGTGTGTGCGTCGGCAATTGGCTTTTATGGCTTCACCACGATGAAACACAACACCACTCACGGTCTCACTGAAACTGGTACCCAGGGCGATGGTTTCCTTGCCAATGTTGTCGCACAGTGGGAGTCCGCCTGCGCTCCGGCTCATCCAAAACGCGTTGTCAACGTGAGAACAGGCATCGTGCTCAGTGCACAAGGCGGTGTTCTTCCACCGATGGCTGCGTTGTTTTCTACTGGTTTGGGCGGTCGTCTTGGTTCTGGCAAGCAGTGGATGTCGTGGATCGCGCTGGATGACCTCACCGACATATATGTCCGTGCCATCGTCGATTCCACTCTCAACGGACCCGTCAACGCTACCGCCCCAACACCGGTCCGCAACAGTGAGTTCACTACCACACTGGCACAACTTCTACACCGACCCTCCCTTATTCCCACTCCGGCATGGGCGCCTGGTTTGCTTGTGGGTAAGCAGGGCACGCAGGAACTGGTTCTTGCTGATCAGAAGGTTCTTCCCGCCAAGATAACCAATCATGATCACAACTTCCGCTATCCCACTCTTCGGTCTGCTCTTGCGCACGAACTCGGCAAAGAATCCCTGTTCTAACCCAGCGCTCGGCAACTGTTCCACAGCAAGCCGCTCAGACATGTCTATGCTGGAATAACAACACGTGTCCAGCCAGATGGGATTGTCAATGAGCTTTACCGCCAGCCATGTCCTACCGTTCGATCGGGAGTTTGTGTGGGATTGGCATACCCGCAAAGGAGCGGCTGCGCGGCTGATCCCGCCGTTTTTCCCCATGCACCCGGTCAAGGAGGCGGAACGGCTGTCGGACGGCACTACCACCTATTCTCTTCCGGCTGGTCTGCGCTGGGTCTCGCGTCACGACCTTTCAGCGTATCGTCGTGGCCACCGCTTTTCAGAGGTCTGCGTGTCGTCGCCGATTCGCTCCATTGCCGATTGGCGCCACACCCACAGTTTCGCTGACGTGGAGGGCGGCACCCTCATCACCGACGATATTCACACCCGCGCCCCCAGCGGCCCACTCAAAAGTTTTCTGGCTTACCGTCAACATCAGCTGCTGGGCGATTTATCGTTCCTGTCCCGCATAGCAGCGCTTGTCGACGCCCCGCCCCTCACCGTTGGCGTCACCGGTTCCCGAAGTCTGATTGGTCGCGCCGTGACAGCCCAACTACGTACTGCGGGACACACGGTAGTACAGATCGTTCGGGAGAAAATGCGCCCTGGTAGGCGTTTGTGGGAGCCTTTTCATCCAGCACAAGACCTATTGGACGGCATCGATGTGGTGGTGCATTTGGCGGGCGAGCCGATGCTTGGCAGGTTCAACGACGACCACAAGAAAGCCATCCGCGATTCCCGCATCGTTCCGACCCGTAAACTTGCGGAACTCGCGGCGTCGTCACCGCAGTGCACGGCATTCATCTGCGCGTCAGCCATTGGGTTGTACGGCCCGCACACAGGCGAGGCGGCGGTGACCGAGACGTCGGAACCCGGCGAGGGTTTCCTGGCGGAGGTTACCCAGGAATGGGAGGCGGCTGTGCCCCGGCTGTTGAGGCTGGCAAGCGTGTGGTGAATATTCGGACGGGCGTGGTACTCAGCGGGCGCGGCGGCGTGCTTCCCATCAAGCGCGTGCTGTTTTCTACTGGTCTGGGCGGAAATGTTGGCGGCGGAAGCCAGTGGGTGTCGTGGATTTCACTTGACGATCTCAGTGACATTTATGTTCGCGCAGTAGTTGACCCCACACTATCCGGTCCGATCAACGCTGTTGCCCCCAATCCGGTGCAGAACCGCGACATCACAAAGGCGCTGTCGAAACAACTTAACCGCCCAGCTCTCATGCCTATTCCATCGTTGGGACCGAAGCTGTTGCGCGGTAAAGAAGGTGCAGCCGAGATTTCCCTTGCTGACCAACGCGTCTCCCCCGCTGTACTATCAAGCAAAGAACATGTGTTTCGTTTCCCCACGGTTGAGGAGGCGCTGGCGCATGAACTCGGCGGCGATGAATTGTTGCCCGACCCAACCAAGGACTAAGGAGCCTGGCTATTCCTGACACAGTGACCCCACTCACCATCGATCGTGTTGCCGAGATTTTCACCAACGAAGATTTGCAATATCGCATCGGCGACGAACCAAACATCCTGCTCAGCGGTTTCCCCAACACCGCCGTTGCCCTCATTATTGACGGCGACACTCTCAAATTTGAGGGCCGATGGCGTGGAGAACCCCCATCCACTGACGCACCAACCATTTTGGCCGTGGTCAACGAATGGAATCTGACGCAGATCATGCCGGCACTTCACTTTGTGGAAACCACCCCTGGGACGTTGGCACTCATTGTGCACCGTGAACTGCTGACAGAAGGCGGCGTTTCCCGCAACCAGCTTGGTGCCTTCATCACCTCCTCAATTCACAACACCCTGGCGTGCTTCAACTGGCTGGAAGAGCAGTTCCCCACACTTGTCACCTGGGAGACCCCCGCAACAGAAGCAACCGAGACTGAAGGAGCAGCCGACGATGAGTGAACAAGTCACATCGGTCACCTTTGATGACGTTGTTAGTGTTATGGGCGAGTTTGGGATTACCCTCACCCTTGCCGACGATGAACCCATCGGCAGCGCCAACCTCAACGGATATAACGTGACGTTCGCGCTGGTCAACAACACTGCAGTGATCGTGCGGGCAGATAAAACCACTGAGGAAAAAGTTGCCGACGGCAACCCCACCCTCTTCCTGGCCTGCAATCATTTCAATGCATACGTGCACAGCACCAAGGCGGCCGCTGTCAACCGCACAGAAATGGTGATCATTCGCACGGAATGCGAGTTCATTGTGGCCGCTGGCCTCACCCACGAGCAACTGAAGACATACCTGAAGAGTTCCGTGGACAATGTGCTGGCTGCGCAGGAGAACGTGGCGCAACTTGCCGCATCGTTGCAGGGCAACGGCAACACAGAATCAGAAGCAAAAGACACCGATAACTAAGCGGCGGTGAGCGTTGTTGGCCGGTGAATGTCGTGCTCTACCTCTAGCAGCGTGATAGAGCGCGGCAACAAAATGGCCATTGAACAACGTTAGTGCAAACTTTGCATAAAAGTATGCTTATCTTCAAGCTTGAAAACAGGGAATTTTTGTACCTGAGTATAAGCACACTTGACGATGTAATGCCCTAGCGAACCTTAGGGCAGCCACCGCAGCCGCGCAATACGCGGTGCCTCCGCCTTCGTCGTGACCCAACCCCGAACCCTCTTCAGCAGAGTCAAGCACCACAACGCTATCCGCGAGTTGTATGGCGGTGTTTTCGGCGCGGAGGTCGTCTACGGCACCCGCGATAGCATCAAGTGCTGCATTGATGTACGGCGCTGCCGCATCGGTGGAATATTCGCTGGCCAGTTCCACGCCCTCAACCACGGCAGTTTTAACGGGAACATCGGGGTTGAACAGTAGCTCCCAGGTGGCCACCCGCAGGATGGCACGGTCAACGGCAGGAAGGCGTTCCAGCATCCAGTTGTCCAGGAGGTAACGCGAAATAACCTCGTCAACACGGTCAAGTTCTACGGCGACCCCGCCCACGATCTCTTGGGTGTAGGGGGCAACTGGTTTCACCGGCGGATCGGGCTGCTGGGATAACTCGATGCGATCGTCGACGATGGCCACGGGGTCAATGTCGCGCGCCTCGGCTTCGAAAATAATATCCACGGCGCGCCGACGGGCGCGGTAGCGCGACCCGTGGCGCCGGGACTTGTCTTGACGAGTGTTACTCACGGTCACCTTGTGGTCGAAACTTAGTTGTTGACGCGGGAGATGTAGGATCCGTCGCGGGTGTCCACTTTGAGCACGTTGCCGGTTTCAATGAACAGCGGAACCTGAATTTCAGCACCGGTTTCCAAAGTGGCGGGCTTGGTGCCGCCGGTGGAGCGATCGCCCTGCAAGCCGGGGTCGGTGTGTTCAACGCGCAGTTCTACGGATACGGGAAGTTCCACGAATAGTGGCTCTTCTTCGTGGAAGGAAACCTGCACAACACTGCCGTCGAGTAGGAACTTGGCACCCTCACCAACCAGGTGCGGTTCGAGTTCGAGTTGTTCATAGGTTTTAGCATCCATGAACACGTAGTTCGTGCCGTCGTTGTACAGGTAGGTCATGTCACGGCGGTCAACGGTTGCGGTTTCTACTTTCACACCAGCGTTGAAGGTTTTGTCCACCACTTTGCCGGACACGACGTCCTTCAGCTTGGTGCGCACGAAAGCTGGGCCTTTACCCGGCTTGACGTGCTGGAACTCAATGATTTGCTGCAGTTTGTTGTCAACCTTCAGCACAAGACCATTTTTGAAATCGGCGGTAGTTGCCACGCGTTTTCTCCCTTGAGTTTTATACGACTAGCTGTTTTAGCCTACACCACACGTAGTTCTTTACTTACTTTGGTGATGATTTCCGGCTCACCAGAGGTAATGATGAGCGTATCTTCAATGCGAACTCCGCCTTTGCCTGGCACGTAGATGCCCGGCTCAATGGTCAGAGTCATGCCTTCGGCAAGTTCACCACTTCCGGTGGTGGCGGCGTAGGGCAGTTCGTGCACGTCCAAACCGATTCCGTGGCCTGTGGAGTGCACAAAATAGTCGCCGTATCCGGCTGCCTTGATGATGTCGCGGCAGGCACGGTCCACGTCGCGTAACGACGTCCCGGGAGTCGCCGCCTTCACACCCGCCAGCTGCGCCTGCAACACCGTGTCATAGATTTCTTTGGTGAAGTCGGTGGTGTGCTCCATGATGAGGGTGCGGGTCATGTCGGAGTTAAATCCGTTGGCGTAGGCACCGAAGTCGATGGTCACCAAGTCACCGGCTTTCGATGACGCGATCGCCGGCACCGTGGTGCGGCTTGGCGGAGTTCGGCCCAGAGGCAACGATGCTGTCAAAGCTGGGGCGTTCGGCACCGAGTTTTCGCATGCGATATTCCAGGTCTGCGGCAATATCGCGCTCAGTACGGCCCACGGCCACTTCCCCAGCGGCCAGCATGTCTTCGAACGCCTGAGAGGCAAGCGCGGCGATACTACGTAGGCCGTCCAGCTCTCCTGGATCTTTCACCAGCCGAGATTTTTCGATGGTGCCGCGCACCGGCACCAGTTCAACACCCTCGCCGCATGCTTGTTGCAAGCGCTCATACTCGGCAACGGTAAGGTAGTCAGCTTCGTAACCCACTCGGTGCGGACCGGTAATCTCCTTCAGTACTGTATCCGCGCAGGGGCGTCCGAGGATGCAGTCAATATCGGGAACTTCCTCCGCGATTTGGGTGGTGTAGCGTCCGTCAGTGCTGATCCGCGCCGAATGGTCTTTGTTCAGTAACAGAGCAGCGTTCGAACCGGAAAACCCGGACAGGTATCGCACGTGGGTGAGGTGCGTTACCAGTATGGAGTCAACGTTCTGTGCGGCCAGTTCGGCAGCAACCGCGCGTCGCCGGTCGGGGTACTGAGTATCAGCCGTAGCCATGATGCGTCGTTCTTTCTTTTTGGTTTGATGTTCTACTATCTAGATGAGCGAACCCCAGACGGGTCCAGCGAAATACTCCAAGGCCAGTTCGTAGCCTTTCACCCCAAGGCCCGCAATCACACCAATTGCAGTGGGCGAGAGATAGCTATGGTGCCGAAATTCTTCACGGGCGTGCACGTTGGAAATGTGCACCTCAATGAACCCTGCGCCATCGGCAATCTCCGCCAACGCATCCCGCAAGGCAACAGAGGTGTGGGTGAGCCCACCGGGGTTGATGATCACAGCCGCGCGGCGATCAGCAGCATCATGGACCCAGTCAATCAGTTCGGCTTCAGAATTGGATTGCTTAAAGTCCAGGTCAATTCCATAGTCTTCGGCGCGTTTCCGCAGCGTAGCCTCCACGTCGGCAAGTGTAGTTGTGCCGTACACGTCGGGTTGACGTTTACCCAAGCGGTTCAGGTTTGGCCCGTTCAGCACCACCACTGCTGTGTTATTCATGATTTCCCTCTCACGGTTCAGAAATCGCCTGGTAGGCCGCCCGTAGTTCATCGTCACTGGTGTCTTCCAGTCGGGTGGTTTCCCCACCCCAGTCAATGCGACAAAACGGATATGCCCATCACGGTTCTTCTTATCCCGCCGCATGCCGGCGATGAGCTCATCGAAATGACCACCCTCATAGCTGGTTGGCAGGCCAACGGATGCCAGGATGCTGCGGTGACGCTGCACCAACGCGGCGTCGATAAGCCCCTTAAGGCGTGCTAGCTCGGCGACAAACATCATGCCCACAGCCACAGCGTTGCCGTGACGCCAGGTGAAATGCTCCCGCAGTTCCACGGCGTGACCAAACGTGTGACCATAGTTGAGGATTTCCCGTAGCCCCGCCTCCTGCAGATCCTCTGACACCACTCGCGCTTTCACCGCAACGGACCGGGCAACCAGCTCCGGCAAATGACCATCCACACGAAGGCACGCAGCCGAGTCGGATTCGTACAGGTCCAAAATCGCGGGGTCGGCAATAAACCCAGTCTTAATAATCTCCGCAGAGCCCGCCACCAGCTCATCCTCTGGCAGCGACCGCAACCGATCCAGATCAACAAACACGGCATACGGCTCGTGGAACGCCCCCACCAAGTTCTTCCCCGCCGCAGTGTTAATACCCGTCTTACCCCCCACAGCGGCATCCACCATGGCCAGCAACGTGGTGGGCACCTGAATAACCTTGATACCGCGCATCCAGGCCGCAGCGACAAAACCTGCAAGATCCGTGGCGGCACCGCCACCAAGACCAATCACCACATCGCGGCGGCCAAAGTTCTTCTCCCCCAGCACATCCCAACAACGGCCTGCCACCTGCAAAGTCTTGCCATTTTCAGCGTCGGGTAGCTCAATCAGCGTCGTCTCCAGGCCAGCAGCAGACACGGCATTGGCGAGGGAGGTCGCCGCGTCGATAAGTGCTGGCTGGTAGATAAGCGCAACCTGTGTGGCGCCGGGAGCTGCGGCGGCGGTGCGGGCGATGGTCTCGTCAAGCCCGTGGTCAATGACTACCTTATAGGGGTTCGGTCCGGTGACGTCGATGGTGGGCACGCGCCGTCCTTTCACAGAAGATGGAAAACTCAGCTGATGGTTTCAAGATATCGCAAAATATCAGCCACCACTTTCTGGGGTGTGCGGTGGTCGGTGCGAGCTTTGAAACCGGAAACCTCGCGGTATAAGGGTGCGCGTTCATCGACAAGCTGCTGGTAGCGCACCGCAGGATCGATTCCTGGCGCGCCTGTGACAACGGGCCTGGTGGGTGTTTGGTTGGTGCGTCGGACGCCTTCTTCAACGGAAACATCCACCCAGACGACTTCGTGGTTGGCCAGGAGCGCTCGCGTGGAGTCTGTGACCACGGCCCCGCCGCCAAGGCTGACCACGCCGTCATGTTGGAGTGCTTGGGCCACGTGCTGGGCTTCGAGTTCGCGGAATTGTTCTTCACCGAGGTCCGAGTAGACCTCGCCGCATGGTTTTCCTTGGTCTTGTTCGATGAGGGCGTCGGAGTCAACATGTGTGGTGTTGAGTGCGCGGGCTAGTCGACGCCCGATGGTGGTTTTTCCCGCCCCTGGGGGGCCGACGAGGACAACTCGGGGTTGAGACATCAACTGTTAAACTCCAAACGTTCTGTGACTTTTGCAAGGTAACTATTAATGTTTCGGCTAGTTTCTGAGATATTATCACCTGCGAACTTATTCAACACGGCGCGTGCAAGAACGAGGGTGACCATTGCTTCGGCAACAACGCCCGCTGCGGGGACCGCGCAGACGTCGGAGCGTTGGTGGATTGCCGAGGCAGGGTCTCCGGTAGCCATGTCGATAGTCTTCAGGGCACGGGGCACTGTGGAGATGGGTTTCATAGCTGCTCGCACGATGAGTGGTTGGCCGTTAGTCATGCCGCCTTCAAGCCCACCGGCGCGGTTGCTGGTGCGTGTGATGGCACCAGTGTCGGTGCGAATGATTTCGTCGTGGGCTTGGGATCCGCGGCGTCGGGCTTCGGCGAAACCGTCGCCGATTTCGACGCCCTTGATGGCTTGGATACCCATAAGCGCTGCGGCAAGTTGGGCGTCGAGCCGGTCATCGCTGGAGACGTGCGAACCCAGTCCGATGGGAAGACCATGGACGATGACTTCAACAACACCGCCGAGAGTGTCACCTGCTTTTTTAGCGGCTTCGATCTGGGTAATCATGTCCTGTTCGGCGCCGCTATCATAGGCGCGAACCGGGGAGGCATCGATGGCATCAAGATCGCTGAAGGTGGGAATGGGGCCTTGATACGACTCAGACTCGCCGATGGAGATGACGTGTGACAATACTTCCACGCCGAGTGTTTCGCGGAGGAAGTTGCGTGCAACGGTGGCGGCGGCCACCCTGGCTGCGGTTTCACGGGCGGATGCGCGTTCCAGGATGGGCCGGGCTTCGTCCATGTCGTATTTGAGCATTCCGGCGAAGTCGGCGTGCCCTGGGCGTGGCCTGGTGAGTTTTGCACCTCGGCCGGAGTTCATGGCGGCGGCGATGTCGGGGTCGCTGGTGTCGATGGGGTCGGCGGACATGATGGTGGTCCATTTGGGCCATTCGGTGTTGCCGATCATGATGGCGATGGGACCGCCAAGGGTCTGCCCATGTCGAACACCCGTCAGCATGGTGACCTCGTCGGCCTCGAATTTCATGCGCGCTCCCCTGCCATATCCGAGACGGCGGCGGGCTAGCTGCGTGGAAATGTCATCACTGGTGATGGGTACCCCTGCCGGCATGTGTTCGAGTAGCGCAATCAAAGCTTGACCGTGGGATTCACCTGCAGTTGTCCATCGAAGCATGCTAGTTATTGTGTCACGGAACCTGGGTCGGAGGAAAACATGCGCTGGTGTTACATCACCCCTGCGTAGTGGTGCCACAACACCACAAGCGCCGTCGCCCCGATCATTCCTGGGCCATGTGGCATGGCGTGTCGCCTGGTTATCAGCAAAAGGATGACGGTGCTAAGCGACGCCCCTCCTACCGCCACGAGCCACCCCCGCCACCCGCACATGGCAGCCAGAATCCCCAGGCTGGCAGCTAGTTTCACGTCACCGCCTCCGACTCCCCCACTGATGTACCCAGATGCTATATAAAGGGCGCTCCAGGCAACCCCGCCAAGTATCGCCAAGGGGTCACCAGCAGCGACGGCAACGACGATAGCCACCGCGAATCCCGTGTAGGTCAGCACATTAGGCAGCCGTGAAAAGCACACATCCCAACCAACAAGAAGACTTGCCCACACCCCGAAAAAAACTACACATGCACCCCACATGAGGCTTGATTGTAGCAGTTCTAGTGCAGGTCGTTGATCAGTGCCTGCCACATAGCCTCACGTGGCGCAGGAACTCCGGTGAACTGCTCGAATTGCCCATATGCCTGGTTGGCCAGCATCACGTGGCCGCCAACAGCCTTGTGTCCGTTGCGCTGGGTCTGCGTGACCAGCGGAGTCGGCCAGGGTTCATAGATCACGTCAAACACCGAGGTGTGCGCAAGATCTGCACATGATCCTGGATTGCCGCAGAGGGAACGGTGGACACCAGCACAGCGGATTGCTCGGCCAGGTCACGCAGGGCTGCCTCGTAGCTCACAAAGGTACAACCTCCACCGTGGGCTTCCACGAGTGGCGCAAGTTCTTCAGACCGGTCGGTGCGGTTGACTACGGTCACCTGTGCCACGCCGAGGCTAGCCAGGGCCCACAGTACTGGCCGGGCGGTACCGCCACCGCCGATGACAGTGGCGTGAGCGCCCATCAGACTGGCGCTGACATCCAGCTCAGCAAGAGCACCAAATACCCCATCCACATCGGTGTTGTCTGCCCGCCACCCGGCATGAACTCCCTCACCAATGCGGACCAGCGTATTGGCGGATCCAATGCGCTCAGCACGGTCGGTGCGTTCAGTGGCAAAGTCCAGCGCGGCGAACTTTGCCGGCATGGTCACAGAGAAACCCCGGTAGCTGTTATCCAAGGCACCGATAAGTTCTGGCAGTTGTTCAGCGATGCACTCAAATCGCCCATAGCTCCAGTGCTCCAGTCCTGCGGCGCGGTAACCGGTGTTATGCAGCAGCGGCGAGCGGGAATGCCCAATCGGGCTTCCCAGCACTGCCGCGCGGTGCGTGATTGCTCTGTTCATCCTCACCTACCCTGCCTTGCCCTGGAGCATTAGCGGTTACTATCCAGCACGCCGTTGCTGATGGCTTGTTGGGTGTCGCGCAGGTGGGCTTCGTAGGTGTCGTTGAATACGGTTGTACCCTTTTTGTCGATGGTCACAAAGAACAGCCAGTTGCCTTGTGCAGGGTTTTCCACGGCCTCAATGGCTTGGATAGACGGCGATGCAATCGGGGTATCAGGCAGTCCTTCCTTCGCGTAGGTGTTCCAGGGCGTAACCCGCTTGCGATCCTCGTCGGTGGTGGCCACTTCCTGGGAGGTAAGCCCGTAGTTGACGGTGGAGTCGAACTCCAGCTTCATGGGTGCCTTCAAGCGGTTCAGAATCACGCGCGCCACCTTATCGAATTCACCTGCAGGTGCTTCGCGTTCCACAAGAGAGGCTGCGGTGATCAACTGGTAAGGACTCAGCCCCACGCCCTGGGCACGTTCGACAATGCCCGTATTGTTGTAGGCGGTCTGCGGATTTTCGTGATCAGGTCGGTGAGCACCGCGCGGGCATCATGGTCTGGGTTCACCATGTACTGTCCGGGAACAATGAGCCCTTCGAGACGTCGTGGGTCACCGTTGTGGGCGCGCACAGCGTCGAGAGCCCAATCGGGCACCCCCAGTTCCGCAGGGTCGGTGGTTGCGGCGATGTTTTGCAGGTCTTGGGCGTTGATACAGTTGCGGCTGCCTTCGTAACAGGTGACTTTGGAGATTTGGGAGTAGATGCCGTAGCGGGTTTGCCCACCCACCACATTGATATCCATGAGCGTGGCACCACCAACAATGTCGAGGGCCTCAACCTTATTTGCTGGGTTGACCAGTGCCGCGATAGCGGCGGCTGCGCTCATTTCCCCCTGAAGCCGATAGAACCCGGGCTCAATCGCGGAGGCTTTGGTACTGCTGTTTGCAGCGGTTTGAAAAGGCGCTGTTGGATTTCACGATTCCACGGTTGACCAATTCCGGTCCGAGTTCAGAGACTGTAGAGCCTTCTTTGATTTCCACCATTTGCACAACGCCATTGCCATTTCCCTCGTAGTCGGTGGAGTTTCCGGTGGGGAATACACGCTGACTAGCCACGTAAATGATGGTAAAAATAATCAGAAGTAGTGAAGCAATAAGTACTGCAAGTCCGCGTTGGCGGCGTTTGACGTACACAGGTTCCATGCGGCGTGTTCTACGGGTACGGGACCGACGTCGATTGGAGTTGGAAGGCATCAGTAGTCACCTACTTCGTTAGCTGAGTCGCATGCTTGTAAGTAATTATTCCGTTCATCAAGCCAACTTTGCAGTATTTCCACCGCAGCGGCTTGATCGATAATGGTGCGTCCTGCTTTCGCTTTTACCCCGCTGGCACGTAATGCCTGCGTAGCGGTGACGGTGGTGAGCCGTTCATCTGCCATGCGCACGGGGATTAATTTTTCTTCACCAGCTAACCTGCGGCTAACCCTAGAAGCAATATCTGTGGCGTGTTTGACACTGGAAGAGCCTTTTCCTTTCAGCGTGCGAGGTAGGCCAATAACCACTTCTACCACGTCGTACTCATTGATCAAGCGCAGTATGCGGTCAATATCGGCTTTATCGTCGTCATCGAACATGGTTTCCCTGGATATGGTTTCCACCGGCGTTGCCAGGATGCAGCCCCGGTCAGAGACTGCCACTCCGATACGCACAGTACCAACGTCCAGTGCCAGCCTTCGCCCCTGTCCCGGATCGTCCCTGCCTGGCTTGTCTGGGGTTGGCTGCATGTGGTTTCGATTCCTTTGCTGTTGGTGTGTCACGCAAATTTTATGCGCCCACAGTTGTTGTCACGACATCATTATGGCATCACGCTGACGAAGCCCGAACGTAGCAATAAAACTGCCCCTTATAGTCGTAGTTCGTCGTTGTAGCCGCATACACCGTCTCCCTTAACCTAACCGTTATCTACTCCAGGTGTGGGAATACGCAAGGGGCGTGTCGGATGTCATATACCGCACGCCCCTGCATCAGGGTTATGGTGAGCAGATTGACTACAGCTTCTTCAGCTCATCTGCCACAGCGGCAAAAGCCTCAGAAGCACCGTCAATATTGGTGCCGGAACCTTGAGCCATGTCGGGTTTGCCGCCGCCGCGTCCTTCACAGTACTGGCCAACAAGGCCCACAAGCTGCCCAGCTTTCACGCCACGCTCAATAGCTTTCGGCGTCGCTGCGGCCAGGAACGGTACCTTGTTACCGTCATTGGCCACCAGCACCACCACACCGGCCTGATCACTCAAACGGTTCTTTAGGTCTGTACCGACGGTGCGCAGTTCACTGCCGCTAACCTGGCCGGGTAGCGTCATCGTGATCACTTTGAAGCCATTGACATCGTACGCTGCGGCAAAGAATTCCCCGCTGAGCGCCGCAAGTTGACGGCGGTTGAGTTCGGCGATTTCTTTTTCCGCCTGCTTAAGCTTGTCGGTCAGCTGTGCAATGCGGTCGGGAAGCTCCTCAGTGGGGGCTTTCAGCGAACTAGCAAGCCCCGCAGCGAGGGCGCGTTCACGGGACAGGTACTGGAAGGAATCGAGCCCCGAATAAGCTTCGATGCGGCGCGTTCCAGAACCAACGGAAGATTCGCCCAGTACCGCCACAGGCCCAATTTGCGAGGAGTGTTTCACGTGGGTGCCGCCGCACAGTTCCATGGAGAACGGTCCACCGATCTCCACAACACGCACGTTGTCGCCGTAGTTTTCACCGAACAGCGCCATCGCACCCATGGCTTTTGCCTCGTCTAGGGTGGTTTCGATGGTGTTTACGTCCCAGTCGGAATCCACCGCCTGATTGGTGATCGTCTCAATCTCCCGCAGCTGATCCGGCGTCAACGGGTCAGTGTAGTTGAAGTCAAACCGCAGGTAGCCCGGCTTATTCATTGACCCCGCCTGCACTGCCGTCGGCCCCAGCACCTGCCGCAGCGCAGCATGGATCAGGTGCGTTGCTGAGTGCGCTTGCCGTGCCGCATGTCGCCATTGCTTATCGACGCTCGCGTGTACCTGATCCCCCACGGACACTCCACCATGCTCCACTACGGCCTTGTGAACCCACAGCTTCTTGCCGATCTTTTGCACATCGCCCACACGCAGCACCGAATTCCCGGCAGTGATTACACCGCGGTCGCCCAGCTGCCCACCCGATTCAGCGTACATGGGCGTGATGTCCACGATAACCTCAACGGACTCGCCTTCGTGGGCTTCAGTCCGCAGTTCACCGTCCACCACAAGCCCCTAAAACCTTGGCATCACTCTCCAGCTCGTCAAAGCCGGTGAATGTGGTGGGGTGTTCGTCAACAAACTCACGGTAGATGGACAAATCCACATGACCGTGCTTCTTGGCTTTGTTGTCCGCCTTGGCCCGGGCGCGTTGCTCAGCCATCAACGCGTTAAAGCCTTCCTGGTCCACATCAAGCCCAGCCTCAGCAGCCATTTCCAAGGTGAGGTCAATGGGGAAACCATAGGTGTCGTGCAGCGTGAACGCCTGCGCGCCAGCCAACGTGGTGGAACCGCTGGCTTTGACTGAGGCTGCGGCCTCTTCAAACAGGCTGGTACCGGATTCGAGGGTGCGAAGGAACGCCTTTTCCTCATTCACAGCAGTTTTGAGGATGCGCTCGCGGTTATCAGCAATCTCCGGATAAGACGGTGTCATCGTATCCATGATGGTGTCCATGAACACACTCATCGTCTCTCCCTGCGCGCCAAGCAGGCGTGCAGAGCGAATGATACGTCGCAGCAGGCGGCGCAGAATATAGCCACGCCCCTCGTTACCAGGGGTAACACCATCAAGAATGAGCATCATTCCGGTGCGGGAATGGTCGGCGATAACGCGGAACCGCACGTCGTCCTCGTGCTTTCCCATAGGTCGCGCCGCTGAGTTGTTCAGCAGCGTCAATTACTGGGCGCAGCAGGTCTGTTTCGTAAACGTTGTCCACGTCTTGGAGAAGGCAGGCCACGCGTTCCACACCAAGCCCGGTATCAATGTTCTTCTTTGGCAGGTCACCGACGATCTCAAAGTTGTCTTTACCAGTACCCTCGCCGCGTTCCTTCTCCATGAACACGAGGTTCCAGATCTCCATGTACCGGGAATCGTCGACGACGGGGCCGCCTTCCTTTCCGTACTCCGGGCCACGGTCGTAGTAAATCTCCGAGGACGGACCACAGGGACCAGGAATGCCCATGGACCAGTAGTTATCGGCCATGCCTAAACGCTGGATTCGCTCAGCGGGCAGTCCGATTTTCTTTTCCCAAATGTCGGCAGCTTCGTCGTCTTCAAGGTAGACGGTGACCCATAGACGTTCAGGATCCAACCCGTAGCCACCATCCTCAACTGATGAGGTCAACAGCGACCAGGCGTTTTTAATTGCTCCTTCTTTGAAATACTGCCCAAAGGAGAAATTGCCCGCCATCTGGAAAAACGTGTTGTGGCGGGTAGTGATGCCCACTTCTTCAATGTCCAGGGTACGCACACATTTCTGAATCGACGTGGCCGTACCATTCGGAAATGGCGGGTTTTGCTGACCCAGAAAATACGGTTTAAAGGGCACCATGCCAGCATTGACAAACAGGAGGTTAGGATCATCCAGGATCAGCGACGCGCTGGGAACCTCAGTGTGTCCCTCGTTGACAAAGTGCTGAATAAAGCGGTCTCTGATCTCATGTGTCTGCACGGCAGAATTCCTCGCTATGAGTTGACGTTTTTCTAACAGCGGATTACTTTACCACGCTCGGCATTCTAGTTGTGACCTCGAATAATACGGCGTAGGCGACCAAGAAACTCGAACTGACGTTTTTCCGCCCCATGCTCGGTGGGTTCGTAATACACGGCATCATCAAGATCCTCGGGAATGTAGCGCTGCTCCACCACTCCCCTCGGATCATCATGGGGATACTTATAGCCCACCGCGTGACCCAGCTCCTTGGCACCGGAATAGTGCCCATCCCGTAGGTGCGCAGGTACCGCGCCGCCTTTACCTGCGGCAACATCGGCCATCGCAGCGTCGATAGCCTTACATACGGAGTTGGATTTTGGCGCCGTCGCAAGGTGGATGGTGGCTTGCGCCAGATTCAAACGAGCTTCAGGCATACCGATAAGCTGCACAGCCTGCGCGGCCGCAGTGGCTGTCTGCAACGCCGTAGGGTCCGCCATTCCAATGTCTTCGCTGGCGTGAATGACAAGACGACGGGCGATAAAACGAGGGTCTTCACCGGCCACAATCATGCGCGCCAGGTAATGCAGGGCCGCATCCACGTCGGAACCGCGAATGGACTTAATAAAAGCACTAGTGATGTCGTAATGCTGGTCACCATCCCGGTCGTAGCGAACCACAGCACGGTTGACATTATCCCTGATGGTGGCAACATCCAGCTCACCACTATCGACGACCGCTTCGGCTGCGGCCTCCAGGTATGTCAGCGCCCGGCGCGCATCCCCGCCTGCAAGGAGAACGAGTTGGTCAAGGGCCTCATCAGTGACGGTGATGCGGTTGTCTAAGCCACGTGGATCGGTGAGGGCGCGGGTGAGCACGGTGCGAATCGCGGCGTCGTCAAGCGAGTGGAGTTGCAGGAGCAGAGAGCGGGACAGCAGCGGCGACACGACGGAGAAGGAAGGGTTTTCGGTCGTGGCCGCAACGAGCAGGACGGTGCGATTTTCTACGGCAGAAAGTAGTGCGTCTTGCTGGGTTTTGGAAAAGCGGTGGACTTCGTCGATGAAGAGGACGGTGCGGATTCCGTGGATGAGGTCGCGCCGGGCTTGGTCGATAACGGTGCGGACTTCTTTGACGCCGGAGTTGAGCGCAGACAGTCCCACGAAGCGATGTCCTGTGGCGGAGCTTAGAAGTGAGGCGATGGTGGTTTTTCCGGTGCCGGGTGGCCCGTAGAGGATGACGGATGCTTCGCCGGAGCCTTCCACGAGCCGTCGTAGTGGTCGGCCTTCGCCGAGGAGGTGTTCTTGTCCCACCACGTCGTCGAGGCTGCGGGGCCGCATGCGGGCCGCCAGCGGCGCGTGATCACCGGGGTGGAAATAGTCGCTGGTGGGTTGGGGAGGTTTGGTGTGGGTGCTGGGGAACAGCGAGTCTTGGGATGACGTGTTGTTCATGGCCTGGCACCGCCTCCTTGATTTGTTTTTCCTGGTTTGTTTTCCCTGGTTTATTACTGCTCCATTGCTTGTAGGCGTTCTACCACTGAGTTGGCGAATGCCGCCACTTCGGGGAAGCGGGGATCGTCGCCACGTGAAGCGTAACGAGTGAGCGCTTCGAAAGTTTCCAGGAGGTCTTGGCGTGCGATGCTTCCTTCACCGACGATGGAACCGAGGCTTGGGTTGGAGAGCATGTCGTCGAAGGGGTCTATGTTGGCAGTTGCCAGGGCTTCGGTGGCTGCGTCGGGTATGTCGGAGTCGGAGTCTGGGCGGTTTCCCAGCTCGGAGACCAGCTGGTTCATGGATCCGAAGTAGAGGTAGGAGATGCTTGCCAATGCCCAGCCGATGAGTGCGGTGACGATGCGCGCTTGGAGGCGAACACGGTTGTTGACGTTGGGCCAGATTCCGTTGACTTCCCGCACCCAGGATTCGATGAAGGCGTCTGCCTCTACATCCGTAATGGTGTGCGGGAACAGGAATTGTGGGAATCCCGCGACAACGCAAGCGACATCGAAGGTAGAGTCCCGGAATCCGGCCCATTCGTAGTCGAGGAACTGCGTGCGTTCGGCATAGATGATGTTGTCGGGTGACAGGTCGAAGGGTGTGAAGGCTCGGTGTTGGCCGGACGCTAATCGACGCTGCGCGTCAGTGGCGAAGTCCCGAACAACATGTGGCACCTGCACGTCAGCGTTGCTCAGTAGCTCGATGCCATTGTCAATAGAGACCAGCAGGGAGGCGTCACGCATTTCGTGCAGTTCAGCGGTGTCTGGGTATCGGCTGAGCATGCGGGTAAGCAGAATGTCAAAATGCTGTTCTCGGTCGGCCGTGCCTGCATGCATGCGTCCGATGGACTGCCCAAGGTTACGCAGGAGTTGCAGGCGCTGTTCAGGCCCTGAGTAGTTGAGCAGGTCGGCAAACGTCTCGCCTTCCCCGGAGTCGGAGATAACAAGCAGTCTGCTGTCAATGTCATAGGCCAAAAGGACGGGCCCCGGGCGGACGTCTTTGGGCAAAGATGTGGTGAATTGATAGGACACTACTTCCCTGATCAGGGCGGCGTCGTCCATACTGTCGTTGGTGGCGGGAGTGTATTTCAGCACCACGGAGCGTTGTTGAAGGAATGGTGAGGGGGCGACGCGGGCGCGGAGCACAATGGCGGTGCCGGATCCACCGAGTTTTTCGATGTCCGTGAGTGACTGGGTTCCGCCGAATCGTTTGGATAGCAGTTCCTCGGCGACAGCCACGATCTCATCGGTGCCACGCATCATCAACCCGTCTCCTTGTCAAAAATAAACGCGGTACATACCAGTTCAGGTGAACGCACCACTACCAGCCACTGTAGTGACAATACGACAGCAGCGTTATTTTGTATCAAAAATATGCATGAAAAGCTTGTGGTGTATGTCGCAGCAGCGATACACGCAGGACCGCGAGGGTGAGTGACTGCTCAGAGACCAAGCACAGTGAGTGGCGGCCCCGAAGTCCGTGCACTCCCGTGGGCCGCCATGCCTTTCACCACCTCATGGTGTCCGTGTTGTGTTTAGCTTTTCTCGGCCTTTGGCTTTGGCTTCGCGTCTATCCCCGCCTCTTTGCGCTGTGCCGCAGTGATCGGGGCGGGGGCATCCGTCAACGGATCAACACCACCGCCTGACTTGGGGAAGGCAATCACGTCACGGATGGACTCAAAGCCACCTAGCAGGGAGACAATGCGGTCCCAGCCGAAGGCGATGCCGCCGTGTGGCGGGGCGCCGAAGGCGAAGGCATCAAGGAGGAATCCGAACTTCTCTTGGGCTTCCTCATCCGTGATACCCATGACGGCGAATACGCGTTCCTGCACGTCACGGCGGTGAATACGAATGGAGCCACCGCCGATTTCGTTGCCGTTGCACACGATGTCATACGCATAGGCCAGAGCGTCACCGGGGTTGGTGTCAAAAGTATCCAGGCTTTCCGGTTTCGGGGAGGTGAAGGCGTGGTGCACCGCGGTCCAAGCGGAATGCCCCAGTGCCACATCACCGGATGCCTTTGCGTCGGCGGCAGGTTCAAACAGGGGTGCATCGACAATCCAGGTGAATGCCCACTCCCCTTCTTTGATCAGGCCAAGGCGCTGCGCGATCTCATCGCGGGCAGCACCCAACAATGCGCGGGATGATTTCGCGTCACCTGCGGCGAAGAAAATGCAGTCACCAGGTTTCGCACCCACGTGAGCGGCGATGCCAGCGCGTTCTTCCTCAGTAATGTTCTTAGCCACCGGGCCGGACAGTTCACCGTCTTCACCGACAAGGATGTAGGCCAGACCTTTTGCGCCGCGTTGCTTAGCCCAGTCTTGCCAGCCATCAAGCTGACGACGCGGCTGGGAGGCACCACCGTCCATGACCACGGCCCCACGTAGTCGTTCTGAAACACGCGGAAGGACGTGTTGGCAAAAAAGTCTGTACATTCCACTATCTGGATGTCAAAACGCAGGTCGGGCTTGTCGGAACCATAGAGGCGCATGGCGTCGGCGTAGGTCATGCGTGGAATCGGGGTGGAAATCTCATATCCAATGAGCTTCCACAACGCCACCAAAATTTCCTCAGCCAGGGCGATCACCTCGTCCTGGTCCACAAAGCTCATTTCAACGTCCAACTGGGTGAATTCCGGCTGGCGGTCGGCGCGGAAATCCTCATCACGGTAGCAGCGTGCAATCTGGTAGTAGCGTTCCATGCCTGCAACCATGAGCAACTGCTTAAACAGCTGCGGAGATTGCGGCAGCGCGTAGAACGTGCCAGGCTTCAGGCGCGCCGGAACCAGGAAGTCGCGGGCGCCCTCCGGGGTGGAGCGGGTGAGAGTGGGGGTTTCAATTTCCACAAAGTCATGGGAATCCAGCACGGCTCGGGCAGCACGGTTGGCGGCAGACCGCAGGCGCAAAGCCTCACCCTGGGTGGGGCGACGAAGATCCAAGTAGCGGTACTTCAAACGCGTTTCCTCACCGACTTCACCGGAGCTAGACGCGGCATCGTCTACCTGGAATGGTAGGGCGGCAGATTCGTTGAGGATGTCCAATTCGGTGACGTTGAGCTCTACCTCGCCGGAGGCAAGGTTGGGGTTTTCGGAACCTTCGGGGCGTTGTTCCACCACGCCGGTGACACGAACACAGAATTCGCTGCGGAGATGGTGCGCACGCTCAGCGACATCGCTGTTGCGGAACACAACCTGGGCGATACCGGAACGGTCGCGCAGGTCGATAAAAAAATAACGCCGCCGTGGTCGCGTCGGCGAGAAACCCAGCCAGTTAAGGTGACTGTCTGACCTGCTGTTTCTTTACGCAGATCACCCGCGAGATGTGTGCGCAGCACGTGAATTGGTTCCTTCCCATCGGAATTGTAAAAAGTCTCTGCCGGGCGATTCTACCTGCCTTACTGCAGAGTGTAAGCATTTGCCCCCTTTGGTAAGTATGGCAAGATCAGCACTATGACGTTTCGTGGTGATCTACGCAAAACCTCCGACCGTGCCCAACGCACCGGGGGCGGTGGCGGCGGGACCATCGCCGTTGGCGGCGGCATAGGCACTCTTGTGTTGGTCGGGCTTTTCCTCCTGCTGGGCGGAAACCCCTCCGACATCGGCCAGATCATTGGTAATGAGCAGCAACAAAGCCAGCCCGCGCTCCCTCAAGGTTCGCAACATCCCTGCGAAACGGGTGACGACGCCAACAAATACGTTGATTGCCGCGTGGAGTTGACCGGACAGTCCTTGGACCGCGTGTGGTCATCCATTCTGCCCCAACAAGCGGGGATTGCCTACACAAAGCCTGGGCTTACTATGTTCACCAACTCCACGAACACGGGGTGCGGGCGCGCGTCCTCCAGCACTGGCCCCTTCTACTGTCCCAGCGACAAAACCGCGTATTTTGACGTATCGTTTTTTGAGCAGCTCACCTCACTGGGTGGTGCGAACGCCCCATTGGCCCAGGAATATATTGTCGCGCACGAATTCGGCCACCACATTCAGCAATTGGAAAGCACGCTGGGCCTGAGCAACTACAACGACCCGGGCGAGGATTCCAACGCCGTGAAAATTGAGTTGCAGGCCGACTGTTATGCCGGCATCTGGGCGCACCACGCACAAAAAGGCCCTGATGCTGACCTGGAGCCGATTACCGACCAGCAGGTGCAGGATGCCGTGGATACTGCCCGCGCGGTTGGCGACGACAACATCCAACAGCGTTCCGGCGGCGGTGTCCGCCCCGATACCTGGACTCACGGCTCGTCTGATCAGCGCCAGCAAGCCTTCCTGGCGGGATACCGTGCGGGCACTATGAGCGCCTGCGACACGTTGGAACGCGGCGCTTACCAGGGGTAACTCGCTGTCAACCGTTCTGAGCGAACCTTGCTCTTCGCTCCTCCACGCTTCGGCGTGTGCACCAATCGCAATTGTCGTTGCCCGTGGTGTGCCAATGGCAGCACGACGCCCGGAAAAACTGTGCGTCCTCAAACCATCCGTAGGTGCTGAGCGGTCGCCCGTCACCAATTGCGTGCTCTAACAGGTCTTCTCCCACTGCCCCATGAAGACCACAATGCTCGTGACGATGCCGCGCATTCCGCACAACCCCACCAACCGTTGCGGCTACGTTGCCATGAAGGTTGGCACGCCCCACTCCGGTTCCGACACGGAAGGCATCCACCAGCGGTTCCATAAGCGTGGATACGTGATGCATACACTTAGCGGCGCTGCCATGAACCGTGTCCCACGAGGCCACGTGCAGCTCGGTCGCGCCGCCATGAGTTATCCGTAGCGCTGTCTCATCTGGCGCAAGTACTGGAACGTTACCCGTGAGCAGCCATGTGCCAACAACAATGCCAACAAGGCGGTGGGCACAGCGTTGAAAGCTTAAAGACCCGGCAAAGCGCAGCCGTGGAGTCCCGTAATGTGCATGGAAAACCTGAGCAACTTCTCGTGCTTTACCGGCATCAGCGAGGTCGGAAAGCAGTACCATCTCAGATTCGTCGGGCAGCTCACCCACATGGAGTTTGTATTGGAAAGACATGCCGCGCAGGTTGGCGACGAGCGTGGCCACATCTCCATTCCCATCACGTTCATTCATTATCAATGCCCAATCGTTGGCGCTCAGCCTTGATCACCGCTGCCGCGAGTTGCTGTTCGCTCACATCCACAGCATCGGCAACACCCGCAGATTCAGAAGGACGAGCGTAGTGCTCAAACAACTGCCGTTTTCCAGCGAGAAGTTCCAAGAGGCGTTCGTCCACCGTATCGTCGCCGATCAAGCGGTGAACGTTGACTGCGGTGGTTTGTCCCATGCGGTGCGCCCGGGCGATCGCTTGGTCTTCAATGGTGGGTTTCAGCTGCGGTTCGGCAATGATCACCACGCTGGCGCTTTGAATGTTCAGCCCCACCCCACCAGCAGTTATCTGGGCGAGTAGCGTACTGCCAGCCGGTGCCTTACCCAGGGCATCAACGTAGTCTTGCCGCTTGTTTGGAGGAGTCGCCCCCGTAATGACCCCTGCGACCAACTCAGGGGTCGAGTGCACCGGCGATAGCATCGAGTACTGTGCGAAAGTAGGAGAAGATGATGGCGCGATGGTTGTTGTCGCGGGCGTCGTCAAGTATCTCCTTGATGCGGGTGATTTTGGCTGGCTCACCCGGCGCGAGAAAGGCAGCACGGCGAATGTCCATGAAGGAGCCTTGTTCCACGGCCGCGGTATACATGCGCTGGTCGGCGGGAGTGAGGGTGATCCAGTCGTCGTTGTTGATGCGCGCCGGGAGTTCGTCAAGGACGTCCTCTTGATTCCGACGCAGATAGGCTGGGGGCGACGCGGCGTCGGAAGTGTTCAGCGTTCATGGATTCCATGCCGCGTGTGATTAGTTCTGGCTGGACGTACCCCACCAAGGTGGCGAACTCGGACACGCGATTTTCCATTGGGGTACCGGTGAGCAGCAACGCATACTCGCATTGTGCGATCACTGACGCTACTGCTTGGGCGCGTTTGGATCGCGGGTTTTTCACTGCATGTGCTTCGTCCACAATGACCACGTCAGAGGCGGAAAGGTCCAGCACTCGTGCACCATCGAACGTGCATAGCAGTACTCCACCTGAATCAGCTGATGCCCAGGAGTGACGGTAGAACTCTTTACTAGGGCCGTGTGCGACGAAAACTTCCATAGTGCAGAAGGCGTTCAGTTCGCGTTTCCAGTTGACCATTACCGATGCCGGGCACACCACGACAATGCGTCGCAAAGCCGTTGGCGTACAGATGCGCGGCAAAGGCGATGGCTTGAATGGTTTTGCCCAAACCCATCTCATCGCCCAAGATGGTTTTTTTGCTGCACTACGGCAAAGCGCGCGCCATAGGACTGATAGCCGCGGAGGAAAAGATTTTTTTGACGTGGGTTGTATCCAGCTCCAACGAACGGATGCGCTGGAGAGTCGCGGCGTCGTGACGCTCATCTATCCCCTCGGCCTCAATTCGCAGCAGTGACCCCAATAAGCTCTGGTAGTGGGCGGGACGCTGCAGATAGTCCTGCCACACATCGTCGCCAGGATCCACCGGATAGCGCGGCTGGAACAGGCTGGGGTTGGCGATCATCCATGCCATGTCGTCGTGTGCTTGCGCATAGGCGGTGGGGTCGGTGTACGCCACAAGCCATGGTTCGGTGGCAAAGGAAGGCGGAAGCTGCGCGCACAGCTCCACTAAGCGGTCGCGCCGATCACGTTCCACTTCGCCCAGAACGCCGGCGCATTGTTCGTAACGCGCTAATATTCGCACCAACGCCACGGCCGGGGGTGTCGGTGCGTCGCCGATCAGTGGTGTGGAGGTGCTCGTGGCCTCATTCAGCAAGGTCTGCGCTGCGGCTTTCATGCGTATTGCCGTTTGTTCCCCTACCCCATTTGCTGCGGTTAGCGCGGCTGCGGAGGCACGTAGCACGTCCGCAACGGTGGTCACACCAATGCTGTGTAGGTTGCCAAATCGCAGGCGATCTTTTGTCACCGTTTTCAATGAATCTACGGGCAGCTGCGCCATGAGCTCGTGGGCACGCCCCTCGTTCAACGCACGAACATGAGTGTCGGCTGTACGGCGTAGGTTAGGTTCAGAGTTAGGGTCATCGAGCAACGCACGAACCTGCGATTGCACCTGGAAGATCGCATATCCGTCGTAGGATTCCACCTGCGCACCTGGCATGTTCAAGGCCTCGACCAATGGCCCGTGGGCCCAGGCCCAGACAGCGGGTCGGTGGGCTGCGCATCGGCTGTGGAGGCAATACCAAGAAGCATGCGAACATCCGCATACCGCACGGGGTCACTGACTCGCTGCGCAAGAGCATTGGCATCCGCTATCGCACGGTTCACATCTACCCCACCGAACAAACGCCGCAAAAAAAACTGGCGGTGGCATCGGCGGCGCTGGCCCGCAGTTGTGGAACGGCAGCTGTGTCATCCATAAACCACCGCAACGTGTCATACGCGCCGGGCCGACTACTTAGTTCAGCGTGAGCATTAATGTGCTGCGGCCACCGCACCCGTGACGCTGGAAAAAACCGCTTATCGACGCCCTGCACACCCACGCCCTCCACGACAGCGTGCGCATCTAGTGTGCTCAGGAGGGAGTGTACGTGTTCCCGCAGCGCAATAAGCTCATCGGCGTGTCCGAGGACATCGTGGAGAGTGCGTTTATCCACATCCAGTTCCTTGTGTAGTGCCTCATCAAAACGGAGAGGCAACTATTAGTTATGATGGTGAAAACCCGCCCCACCTGTTCAGGAGTTGATCAGTCTCGTGCGTTCAGATGCCCTCGCCCGCCGCATTCGTATCATTGAGGCCGCGTGTGAGATCTTCCGCACCAGCACTGACATTGTTCCACTAGAGACCATCGCAGACAAAGCTGGCGTGGGCATTGCTACCCTCTACCGCAATTTTCCTGATCGTACCGCTCTGATTCACGCCTGCGCTGCCTACATGTTCGACAAAGTGATTGAGCTACAGCAATCGGTGTTGGAACGATTCGATTCCGACCCCGAGGCCGAGTGGTTCCGTTATGTGAAAGCCCTGGTGGATTTGGGAATCGCACCGCTGGTGTCCGCGCTGGCACCGGATGATTTTCAGGACATTCCGGCAGAAATCACGCGCATCCGCGCGGTGGCATCTGGCCACGGCAGCCAGATCATGGCGAAGGCCCAAGAGCACGGACTTGTGGTGGAAGGCATTCGCCATGAGACCTTCATCATCGGCCTCATTACAGTTGCGCGTGCCCCGGCCCCTGGGGTCTCAGCAATTGATCCAGATATTGTGCACCGACTGGTTAGTCTGTACCTTTCGGGTTTGCATTATGGCCCGCTTGCCGATTGGAATGCCGCCCCATAAACGGTGGTTTGAGCAGCTAGCCCAACTCGTCCACAAGATACGGCACCACAGCGGCAAGATCCATATCAGTCTGTGTCTGTGCAGCAAGATCTTTCACTGCGATAGTGCCGTTTTCTAATTCACGGTCACCCAGGATCAGTGCAAAACGCGCGTGGGCACGGTCGGCACCTTTCATGGCACCTTTGAGTCCACGGTCACCATAGGACATGTCACTGCTTACACCGTTGCTGCGCAGTTGGTTGATCAAAACGGCCATGGCGCGTTTCGCAGCCGAACCCATGGGCACTCCAAACACATCAACGCGCCGAGTGTCGCCAGTCTCGGCCTGCTCAGCTTGGAGAGCCAAGAGCGTGCGGTCAATGCCCAACCCGAAGCCGATGCCAGAGAGTTCTTGGCCGCCGAGCTGAGCCATCAGGCCGTCGTAACGTCCACCGCCGCCGATGACCGGACTGCGCACCCAGCCCATCGTGCACAAACTCGAAACAAGTCTTGGTGTAATAGTCCAGGCCGCGCACCATGCGGGGGTTGATCACGTAAGCCACGCCCATGTCGTCGAGTAGACCCGTGACGGTCTCGAAGTGCTCCCGGGTTTCCGGTGAGAGGTGATCCAGCATCAGCGGCGCGTCGGCGGTCATGTCCTGCACCTCAGGGCGCTTATCGTCCAACACACGCAGTGGGTTGATTTCCGCGCGGCGTCGGGTTTCCTCGTCCAGCGGCAGGGCAAACAGAAACTCCTGAAGCTTCTGTCGGTAGGCGGGTCTGCAGGTGCTGTCGCCCAGGCTGGTAATTTCCAGACGGTACCCGGTCAAGCCCACTGACTTGTAGCAGCGGTCCGCAAGTGCTACTACCTCGGCATCCAGGGCAGGATCATCCACGCCGATGGACTCCACACCCATCTGCTGCAGCTGACGGTAGCGGCCCGCCTGTGGTCGTTCGTAGCGGAAGCATGGGCCTGCGTACATTAGCTTCGTGGGAAGCTGACCACGATCCAGGCCATGCTCAATCACTGCGCGCATCACACCGGCGGTGCCTTCAGGCCGGAGTGTCACGGACCGTTCACCGCGATCCTGGAACGTGTACATTTCTTTGCTCACCACATCGGTCGACTCGCCGACCCCGCGGGCGAACAGCGCAGTTTCCTCGAAGATTGGCAGCTCAATGTACTCGTACCCGGCCACATGAGCCTGATGTAGGAATCCATTCCGTACACGCAGGAACTCGGTGGACGCAGGTGGCACATAGTCCGGCACGCCTTTGGGTGCGGAAAAGCGTTGAATCTTCTTGGAATTACTCACGGCTACTCAGTATAGCTGCCGCAGGAACGGGTTATTCATCCTCTCAGCACGCATTGTTGTGGCCGGACCATGGCCGGGAAGCACATGCAGATGGTCCGCCAAAGACAAGACTGGCCCCTTGAGTGTGGCCTCCATATCCTCTGGACTGGAATGCGGGAGATCCGTCCGACCAATAGAACCTTGGAACAGCACATCACCGCTGAACACCACGTCGTCTCCCACCAGGAGCACCGATCCCTGGTGAATGCCCCGGCGCGTGTACCACCCGAAACTCATGACCCGCGAAGTCAAGGATCTGTCCTTCTTCTAGTGGCAGTGAGTTCGGGTAAGGCATCATGTTCACGACGTCGAAAAGCAGCGATGTTTGAGACGACACAGCAATCGACGGATCCTCCAGCATGGGTGCATCCAGGGCATGAATATAGATGTCAATGCCCCATCGTTTGGCCAGCTGCGCTGCGTCGCGAGTATGGTCCACATGCCCATGTGTCAGCACAATCTTGTCCACGGTCAGCCCCTGATCGGCCACGAGCTGCACAAGTTTGTCATGAGCGTGCATACCTGGATCGATGACCACGCAATGCCGCTCCCCTTCCGGTCCGTCACCGACCCACACGTAGCAGTTTGTCTTGAACGGGCCGGCAGCAAAACCATGTATCTCCATACCAACAAAGCCTAATCGGTTAGTGCCTTAAATCCCGCAACCGCTAGGATGGGACACCGTATAGAAGAAGCATCCTGATGCTTTCATGCTTTCCGTCCCCGTCTAGGAAGAAAACAGTGGCTAAGAATACATCGACTAGGAACAAAGAACGCCGCGAAGAGGCACTTCGCGACTTGGACCGTGAGCTACGTGTCCGTGACCGCGCCGAAAAGTCCAAGCCGCTCGGCGTAGCCGCCGCCTCTGTCCTCGTCATCGTCGCCATCGTTGGTGGCATCTGGTGGGCTGCCAACCAAAACGGGGACGACAAAAACACCGACCAGCAGGCACAGAACAGCACCAGCGCCACCCCGGACCCGGCTGCCAACACTCAGCCCTTAGCGACGGCGCGAACCAACCCGCTGCCCGAGACCGTCAACTGCACCTACACTCCCGAAGGTCAAGCAGCGCGGGAGGTGTCCGTGCCACCTGCAGAGAACATTCCCGCCACCGGCACAGTTACCGTCACGCTCAATACCAATGCGGGCCCCATTGGCATGACTCTAGATCGTGCCGTGTCTCCCTGCACGGTCAATGCGGTTCAACACCTGGCCGCCAACAATTTCTACAACGACACGATCTGCCACCGCATGACCAGCGAAGGCATCCACGTGCTGCAGTGTGGTGACCCCAGTGGCTCCGGTTCCGGCGGACCTGGGTTCAAGTTCCTAACGAGTACCCCACTGATGAGGCCGGTGGCAACGCCACCAAGCCCGTCAACTACAAGCGCGGCACCATCGCTATGGCTAACTCCGGCCCGGACACTAACGGCTCGCAGTTCTTCCTGAACTACGGTGACTCCCCGCTGGCTCCTCAATACACCTATTTTGGACAGATCAACGAAGCCGGGCTGGCCACCTTGGACAGCATCGCAGGTAAAGGCATCAAAGATGGTGCCGGCGATGGTGCCCCCGCCGAGGAAGTCAAGATCGAGAGCGCTACCGTCTCTTAAATTCCTCACAGACTCCCCCGCTTCAGAACCCTCATCGGTGGCGAAAACCCCGCACACAGATGGGGGTTCTGTCAGCAATATTAAAAAATTTTAAGATAGAGTCTATGAAGCAGGTTTATGCAACGTTGCTGTTCAGGAACGTTTTTGCTATATTTTTGTGGTGGAACCTGATTTTTTGACCCCTCAACCAGGTTGCATTTTCTGATTTTGCCGTTACGCTATAAACGGAATTACAAATTTTCCTTACTCTCTCTGAAAAGGAACGGCACTCCATGAAGCTGATCTCCCGTAAAGCCGCTATCGCTGCTATCACCGCAGCAGCAGTCACCGCCGGGACTATGACTGCTCCGGCAATGGCTGACAAAAAACCTGCTAATCCTCCTGCTAGCACCAGCCAGAGCGCTGCCCCCTCTTCCAGCAAAGCTCAAGGCTCTTCCAATGCAGTAGTTGGATCCTCCGAGCTTTTCTCCGGTTCCTCTGAGACCTCCGGCCTGTCCAGCTCCCGTGAGATCGACAAAAGGAGATCAAGGACCTGGATCCGAATGACAAGGATTACCAGTCCAAGAAAGAAGCTTTGGAGAAGAAAAAGAAGGACAGCCGTAAGGACACCATCGATAACCTCAAGGACATCCTGACGGTCCTGACCACTGTCGGTTCTCTGCTCGGTGCCCTGTACACCATCGGCAACAACCTTGATCGTTTGAACCGCAACCGCTAAATTTTATAGGCGTTGACGCCCACCGGCTGCTGTCCTTGATGGATGCAGCCGGTTTTTGCTGTTTGTGCGTGACGACGCCCGGGCACCACCACTCCACGCACCTTACGTCACCTACCCCCCAGAGGTGAGGCGGTACACGTCAAACACTCCTTCAATGTTGCGTAGCTGCGTCATCAGCGCGCCAAGCTGTTTGGTGTCTGACACCTCGAAGGTGAACTTGCAGACGGCCACATGGTCTTCAGAGGAATGGGAATTCATAGACACCACCGCGACGCGCTGTTCATTGATCACTCGAGTCAGCTCAAACAACAAACCACTGCGATCCAGTGCCTCCAGTTGCAGTGTTGCCGCGAACACCGCACCGGAGCCCTCAGACGCCCACTGCACGTCAACAATGCGCTGGGATTCCTCCCGCAGCTTCTCGGCGTTCGTGCAATCCGCACGGTGAACGGATACTCCACCGCCGCGGGTGACAAACCCGAAAATCTCATCACCTGGCACCGGTCGGCAGCATTTGGCCAGTTTCGCCATCACATCAGGGCTGCCTTCAACCAAGATACCCGTACCGTCACTCTTGGCGTGCGCTTTCTTACCCACCAGCTCACTGAATGGGGTGCGTGCTGCCAGTGCATCTTCGGCATCGTCCTCGTTGCCAAAAATGGCCATGAGGCGGTTAGCCACATGCCCGGCGGAAACGCGCCCCTGACTATGGCGGTGTACAGTGCATCCACGTCGCTGTAATGCAGTTCCGTAGCCACGGTTTTCATAGACTGCACTGTAAACAGGCGATGCATGGGAAGCCCGCCTCGTTGCACTTCTGCGGCGAGGGCATCGCGGCCCAACTCCAAGGATTCCTCGCGGCGTTCCTTGGCAAACCACTGCCTGATCTTCGCTTTCGCCCGCGGCGAGACCACAAACTTTTGCCAGTCCTGGCTGGGGCCAGCATCTGGGTCTTTTGAGGTGAATACCTCTACGCGGTCGCCCGACTTGAGTGTGGATTCTAGGGCGACGAGCTTGCCGTTCACCTTGGCGCCAATGCAGCGATGTCCCACCTCTGTGTGTACTGCATATGCCAAGTCCACGGGGGTCGCATCAACAGGCAGGCTCATCACGTCGCCTTTGGGGGTAAACACGAAGATCTGGCTGGTGGTGAGGTCGTAGCGTAGGTTGTCTAGGAATTCGTTGGGGTCTGCGGCTTCTTTCTGCCAATCCAGTAGTTGGCGCATCCACGCCATCTGGTCGACTTCCGCCTGTGAACCTTTATGGCTGCCCTTAGTTTCCTTGTACCGCCAGTGCGCCGCGATGCCGAATTCCGCATTGAAGTGCATGTCATGAGTGCGTACCTGCACTTCGAGGGGTTTACCCCCCGGACCCATGACCGTGGTATGCAAGGACTGGTATACGCCAAACCGTGGGGCGGAAATGTAGTCTTTAAACCGCCCTGGCATGGCCGAATAGAGAGCATGAACGGCGCCAATGGCGGAGTAACAGTTGTTGGGGGTATCCACAAGAATGCGGATACCCACCAGATCGAAAATCTCGTCGAAGTCACGGCCACGGACAATCATCTTTTGGTAGATGGACCAGTAGTGTTTCGGCCTACCCATGACCTCTGCGGGAATGTTGTTTTCCTTCATGGATGCCGACACCTGGTCAATGATTTCCGTCAAGTAACGGTCACGTGAAGGGGCACGGTCAGCAACAAGCCGCACGATCTCCTCATATTTTTTGGGGTAGAGGATGGCAAAAGACAGGTCTTCCAGTTCCCATTTCACTGATGCCATGCCTAGGCGATGCGCAAGCGGCGCAATGACTTCAAGGGTTTGACGTGCCTTCTTTGCCTGTTTCTGCGGCGGCAAAAAACGCATGGTCCGCATGTTGTGGAGGCGATCAGCCACCTTGATCACCAGGACCCTAGGGTCTTGGCTCATCGCTACAATCATCTTCCTGATTGTTTCGGCTTCCGCAGCCGCCCCAAGCGCTACTTTGTCGAGTTTGGTCACGCCGTCGACAAGGCGGGCGACTTCCGCACCGAAGTCGTGTTCCAGATCGTCGATGGAATAGTCGGTGTCTTCCACCGTGTCATGCAAAAGTGCCGCAACCAGCGTGGTGGTGTCCATGCCAATCTCGGCAGCGATGGTGGCCACAGCTAGTGGGTGTGAGATGTAGGGGTCACCTGATTTTCGGTATACCCCTTCGTGCAGTCGTTCAGCCTTGTTATAGGCGCGTTGCAACAGCGCCACATCGGCTTTTGGGTGGATTTCCCGATGGATGCTCACCAAGGGATCGAGCACCGGGTCTACTTTGACCCTGTTGCCGGTAAGGCTTCGGGCAAGACGAGCAGACATGCTCCGCATGCTGACCTGCTGTTTGACCGGCTTGTTGTCTGCGCTCACGAATCCGCCCCCTTGTTGTTCCCACCTTCCTCACCGTCTGCATTAACCACCGTCAACGGTGTATCTCCTAGTTTGTCGCGTCCACCAAGGCCAGCAACTTCCAACACCACCGCGTGCCCCACCACCGTTGCCCCACGTCGTTCTAGGAGGGATCGGGCCGCAACGAGCGTGCCTCCGGTGGCCAACACGTCGTCGATAAGCACTACCTTCTGACCAGCAAGCGGGATGCCTTCTGCAGGTATCTCCAATGCGGCCACGCCATATTCCAGCGCATATTCCTCGGTGAATACCGGTGGCGGCAGTTTACCCTTCTTACGGATAGCCACAATGCCCAACCCCAGTTTGTAGGCGACGGCCGAGCCGAGCAGGAATCCTCGCGCATCTAACCCACCAATCAGGTCAGCGTCGTAGCGTTCGGCTGCGGCGGCAAGCGCGTCGATCACCATGCGCAGACCGTCTTTGTTGGCTAACACAGGAGTGAGATCTTCAAATATCACACCCTCAGCTGGGAAATCTGGCACGAGTCGAATCAGGTCCGCGAGCGCTTCCCGTACAGTAGCGTACGTCATTTCTTTCTACTTTCTTGCCACCGATCCATGTTCCACCCGATGCCTGACAACGAGGTGTTTACTACAACGTTAGTTATTGTGCGATCAACCACAAAAGTGTGGGGCTGAGCTGCCAATGGAATCGTCGGCACGTCAACCCACAGGCGCTCCTCCGCCTGCCGCAAGGCCTCCACGTCACCTGATGTTGCATTGACATCACCGAACTGACTATTCGGATCCATGGCCACCAGCACCGCATCCAGCTTTCGCGGGTCAAACTGAGTGGTGCCATTGTCCTGCTTCCGATCCACCGCCAAATCCTGAATAGTCCCGGCATCACCGGAGGCATCAACAACATTCACACCGGCAGGCTGGCAGCTGGCGCGCATCTCTCCACCATCGCCGCTTTGCGCGAATTCGGGGCGATGTAGCCCACACGAATCGTCTGCCCACGTAACATCTCTGCACGCGGAATATCCACCCCAAGATGCGCAGCGCCAATGTGCTCTGTTTGTTGATTAATTGGGTCATCAGCGGTGGTCAAACGCGTACCCATTGGTTGCACGTCCACACCGGAGGCGCGTGCAGACTCCTCAGCCACCGCCGCTATGTCAATACATGCGGCGAACGCCTGTCGGGCCTCTGGCGATGCCAATACACCCGCTTTGGCCAGCACCAACTGCTCATTCAAATCCCCCACTGCGTTACTGATGTTGAAGGGGTTTTTGGAATTGTTGCGGTCTACCCATGGAACATCTGCTTCACCGACAAGGTCCGCTACCTCAATGCTTTTGTCAGCAGCCTTAGCAGACAGGTCCGTTCCCTTCGGCCAGAGCGTCACCTTAGATAAAGCGGGTTGATCCCCCACATACTGCTCATTGGGAGTGAGGGTGACATGGCCGTCCTCACCCACATCCGCAATCTTGAAAGGACCCGCAGATACCTGCAGTTGTGCATCAAACGATCCCAGGTTGAAACCATCACTCCACACTTGGGCGATTGGCCGGAGAGTGTCAGCATCCCCTTCATGCAGTTCGTCAACCAGTTGTTGCTCGTTTTTCCCAGTTTTGGATGCGATGACATGCGATGGCAGCACCGTCCCCGGGCCAAACAGGTACCGCCAGCGTGCACCCATATCACGTTTAAATACCACGGTGAACTGCTTTGACCCGGGTGTGCATTCCAGGTTTTCTACCTGCTCCATCAGTGGTATGCGAGAGTTAAAAAGTTCTGGCATGCTTCCAGCACGGAATGCCAGAAGGAAATCATTGCAGGTCACCGGCGCGCCGTCGGAGTATTTTGCGTTTTCAGAGATTGCGTATTCAACCCGCTGAGGCTCCCCCGGAATGGTTTTTGCAGTAGCCAGATCGCGGTTGGGAATCAACTGTCCCGACGGCCCCACCACAAACACCGGTGGATATAAGCGTCCAGCAAGCAGATCCGCCTGCGTTGATGCGCCTACATTGGTGCCCGCGTTTGTGGTGAACAGTGGCGTACTCAAACCGTAGCCGAAATGATCAATGTCGCGGTCGTTTCCTGAGGAGCAGGCCACCAGCGATGTCGCACATGCCACAATCGCACCCACCATCGCAGCAGCTTTCCTACCACCAGACCAGGGCCTGTGCCGCACCTTGTTGGTGAGAATGGAAGCAGACATTCAAACAACTCCTGACGGTATCTGGGCTTGAACTAGATAAGTATAAAACCCCAACCGCCATAACGCCCATCGGGGTAACAAAATACCGCCCTCCACCTGCGCTGGAAGACGGTATTTTGGATACGACTAAAAGTGCGATCAGGCTAACGATCCCGGTCCGGACGCCAGCTGGCACCAAAGGACGTATTCTGCCGGGGTGCCGCCACCGTTTCAGTAGCGTGGGCCGAGCTTGCCGCAGCATCAACATCATCATCGACGTCCTGCGCATCAACGTCGCCCTCAGCCTCCTGGCGAGCACGGACACGGGCCACGGCCTTGTTGTGGGCACGGTACTTCTGCTGGCGGTTTTTCAAGCTCACCACGATTGGCGTGGCCAAGAACACCGATGAGAATGTACCTTCAATAACGCCAATCAACTGCACTAGCGACAAGTCCTTCAGCGTTCCCACACCCATCAGCCACACGGCGATCACCATTAGCGCCGCAATGGGCAGTGCGGAGATCACCGTCGTGGAGATAGAACGCATCACAGTCTGGTTCACGGCTAGGTTGGCCTGCTCGGCGTAGGTGCGCCTGCGGGAATCCAATAACCCGGCCGTGTTTTCCTTGACTTTGTCAAACACCACCACCGTGTCGTACAGGGAGAACGCCAACACCGTGAGCAAACCAATAATGGTTGCTGGACTGACCTCAAACCCGATCAGAGCGTAGGTACCGCCTATGACCACGGCGTCGACACCCAGAGCCGCAAGAGCAGCAATGGCCATATCGCGTTCGAAACGGAAGGCAATGTAGAGGAAGATCAGAATGAAGAACACACCCAACGCGATAAGCATGCGGTAAGTAATGGTCGAGCCCCAAGACTCGGATACTGTGGAATCACCCACCGCATCCGGGTTAGCCACGCCCGTCGCGTCCTTCGGTTGGAACCGCTCAAACAGCGCAGAGCGAGCTTTGTTGATCTGGTCATCTGTCAGACGTTCTGAGTTAATTTCCAGAATGCGGGAGTCACCAGAGCCAACCACCTGCACCAACTGCGGGGTCACACCAGTTGCCTGTGTAAACACTTCTTCCACCTGCGACGTTTCCGTGTCACCGGCAGGCATGTTCATCTTGGTACCGCCCTGGAAATCAATCCCCAGGGTAAAACCCCGGAAAATAATAGCCAGCAGACACACCAGAAGCAGCACACCAGTGATGCTGTACCACAACCGGCGACGGCCAACGAAGTCAAGTCCACCTTCACCTGTGTAAAGGCGTGAAAGAGTTCCAGTGTTAGTCATGGTTAGTTATCCTCTTTCTTTTCGTCATCCGAATCGCTCTGCTCAGCGGCTTGATCGGCAGGCAACACCTCACCAGCTGCGCGACGGTTCTTGGCGACCTGCATAACCTTGCCCAAACCATTGACGGCGGGCTTGGAGAACCATGGCACACGGGACGCCAGAATCACCATCGGAGCAGTCACCAGGAAGGTGATCACAAGGTCAAAGATAGTGGTCAAGCCCAATGTGAAGGCAAAGCCCTTCACATCACCCACAGCCAGCACGTAGAGCACAACAGCCGCAATCAGGGAGACAAAGTTACCTGACAAAATGGTGTGCTTTGCACGGTTCCACGCCCGCGGAACCGACGATCGGAACGTTCGTCCATCACGAACTTCATCCTTAATGCGTTCGTAGAACACCACAAAGGAGTCCGCTGTTGTACCAATACCAATGATCAAGCCCGCAATACCGGCCAGATCCAGCGAATAACCAATCCATCGACCCAACAAGACCAGTGAACCGTAGACCAGTGCGCCCGAGGCAAACAGTGAGAACACAGCCAGCACACCAAACACGCGGTAATAAGCCAGCGCAAACAAGCTGACCAGCGCCAAGCCCACCAAGCCAGCAATCAAACCTGCACGTAGTGATGCAAAGCCCAAGGTTGCGGGGATGGTTACCGACGTCCCGCCGCGCTCACCGTTCTCACCCGCAAAGCTCAATGGTAGTGCGCCGTAACGCAGGTTATTGGCCAGATCGGTGGCCTCCTGCTCAGTGAAACGCCCTGTGATGGAAGTACCACTACCGGGAGGAGTCGCGGACTGAATCACCGGTGCAGAAATAACCTGCGAATCAAGCGTCACAGCAACCTGACGCTGCAGGTTCTCCTGCGTCAAAGCTGCCCAGGTGGATCCACCCGGCTCATTATCATTTGACTTAAACGCAAAGTTGACTTCCATCTGCCCGCTCTGCGGGTTCAGACCACCCGTGATGGGGCGGCTGGTATCAATCTCGTTACCAGACAGACGTTTACCGTGCTCCTGATCCGTCTCCCCCACAAGCAAAGGTGCGGGAGCGAGCACGTACTTCTGGCCTTGGCTTGGGTCACAGGCAACAAGGGGCTTAGCGGGGTCGTCGGTACCCGCAATCGGGTCCATGTCTTTACTTCCAGCTTCACACTGCAGCAGAGCGTACGCGGATAACTGAATGGCGGGATCAACAGACTGACGATCTTGCCGCAGCACCTCAGTAACCTTGCTTCGCTGCTCTGCGGCGGCAATGGAATTTGCGGGCTCCTTCGGAGCAGTTGCTGTGACCTTAGTGACCTCCAGGCGCTCGCCGCCTTCCTGGACATTCTGGTTAATCAGGTTGGCTATGGCATCCATGGACTGATTAGCCTGATCAGGCGTGACAATGCCGTTTCCACCCAGCGATTCGCCATCTCCGTCAAAACAGGACTAAACGCCGCCACTGATTCCGGGGTGGCCAGATTAGACACCGGACGGAAAAGCAACTGCGATGTTTGGCCAAGAGCGCGCGCCTGCGACGTATCATCGCCCGGGACTGTAATCACCAACGTGTCACCATCAGTGACCACACTGGCGCCGGACACACCCATGCCGTTGACGCGGTTTTCCAGAATCGTCCGAGCCTGAGCAAGCTGCTCGGACGTGGGGCGCTCACCCTGCGGAACGAGGGTGACGCGGGTTCCGCCCTGCAGGTCAATACCCAACTTTGGGATCGGACTGCGATCAGGAAGGAAGAAGATGAGCGCGTAGACAATCGCCAAGAGCAGCACAAACAAAGCAAGCGCCTGTTTAGGCCACCGCGACTGTCCAATACGGGTTCTTCGGCCTTGTGAAGCCAATGGACTTTCTCCTTATATACAAAACAAAAAGATGCGCCTTAACGCTTCATTAACATGATTAGGTTACGCTGAATCATTTTCAGCGTTATCACCGGGTTGTGTATTGGAATTACTCACTGGTTCGGTTGGCGTCGCACGCCTCACAATGACCGCGCGCTCCCAGGTAAGCACCACACCTGGTGCCACCTCCAACTCAACCTCGGTGGGCCGCAGAGCTGTGATTGTCCCATGCACACCGGAACTTGTGACAACAGCATCGCCTACTGCCAGCCCTTCCTGCACAGTCTTGATGTCATTCAGCTGCCGCTGTTGACGACGCATCTGAAAGAACATTGGCGCAAGAAAAACCACAAGTATCAAACCAAGAAGCACTAGTTGGTTCACGTCCATAACGTCACAGTCTGCCAGATTTAACCTTGTCGGCGCACCCCAGCCATACCATGTACCGAGTTTTATTCATAGCCACCTATTGTCCCCTCGGGAGGTTCCAACCCTACATGCCGCCACGCGGCAGCAGTGGCAACCCGTCCACGACCAGTACGAGCGATCATGCCAGCGCGCACCAAATACGGCTCACACACTTCCTCAACTGTCGACGGTTCCTCCCCCACTGCAATAGCCAACGTACTGACTCCAACAGGACCACCGCCATGGCCCTTCACCAGAACATTCAGCACCGCACGATCGAGTCGATCCAACCCGCGTTCATCCACATCAAACAGCAATAGCGCCGCCTTCGCAGCCCCTAAATCTACGTGCCCATCCGAATACACTTCGGCAAAATCACGGACGCGACGAAGCAGGCGATTGGCTATACGGGGCGTGCCTCGCGAGCGTGAAGCAATTTCCTCAGCCGCATCATGATTAATGCTCACATTCAAAAATTTTTTTGCGGCACGTGTAACCACCCGCGTGAGATCGGGAACATCGTAATATTCCATTTGGGCCGTAAACCCAAAGCGGTCACGCAGCGGGCCAGTCAACATGCCCGAACGCGTCGTCGCCCCCACCAGGGTAAACGGGGCAATCTCCAAGGGTATCGACGTTGCACCAGGCCCCTTACCCACAATCACGTCAATGCGGAAGTCTTCCATCGCCATGTACAGCATTTCTTCCGCTGGCCTGGCGATACGGTGAATCTCGTCAATAAAAAGAACGTCGCCCTCCATCAGGTTTGACAGCATGGCAGCCAAGTCCCCAGCGCGTTCCAGCGCAGGACCGGATGTCATGCGGAGACTGGTGCCTAACTCTTGAGCGATAATCATGGCCATCGTTGTTTTGCCCAGTCCGGGCGGCCCAGAAAGCAGCACGTGGTCGGGTGCAACACCACGGTTCCGGGCACCGGTCAGCACAAGGTCGAGCTGATTGCGAACCTTCGGCTGACCAATAAACTCTTCCAGGCTCTTCGGCCGCAAGTTTGTTTCCAGATCATTGTCACCGGCTTGGGCGTTGGCATCGATCGCGCTGTCAGTCGGCCTGCCGCCGGCGTGTGCGCCTCCCCTTCCGGGGCCCTTACCTGCGGGAAGGTTAAATTCTGTTTTTTCCACGTCCGCCATGGCTACAACCTACCTTGCTTTTTGAGTTGTTTGTCCTAGCTTGACAGCGTGGCTAGTGCTGCACGCAGCAGTGTGGAATTATCGGCATCGGGGTGCGTCGCCAGGGTGCTTTCTACCGCAGCGGTGGCCTGTTTTTCGTTGAAGCCCAGACCCATGAGCGCTTCAACAACTTGTTCCGTCACCGCGCTGCCGTATGGCAAGGGCGCCACGTTTGCTGTCGCGAGGTCCGCAGAACCATCACTGCCCTCAGCAGCGGCATCAACAAACGCGGATACCTTTTCTTTAAGTTCAACGATCATGCGCTCAGCACCACGCTTGCCTACGCCTGGAACGCGTTGGAGAGCTTTGGCATCGCCACGAGTCACAGCCTGTGCGAAGTCGGCGGTGTTAAACACGGACTGCACGGCAAGGGCAAGGCGCGGCCCAACCCCAGATACCCCGAGCAAGGTACTAAACAGATCCCTGCTCGCTGCATCCTTGAATCCGTAGAGGCTCATGGAGTCTTCGCGGACGATCAGCAGTGTCAACACGGTTGCTTCCTCGCCTCGACTGAGTTCAGCGAGGGTTTGCGGGGTGGCACTGAAAAGGTATCCAACACCGCCGCATTCCACGACAGCACTATTGAGTCCGATATCAATAACGGGGCCGCGAAGGGATGAGATCATTGTTGAGGACTCCTTTGAGCTGGTGAGGTGGATTTCTTCGAGGCATTGAAATCAGCTTTAGCTTTTCCTAGCCGCCCTTGTTGATGACGGCGTTGAGCCTCCGCTTGCGCATATGTGTGTTCTTGGCGCAGCAGTAATGGTGCTCGCCAACAGTGGCATACCGCTAGCGCAAGAGCATCGGCGGCATCGGCAGGTTTAGGCGCTTCGCTAAGACCGAGAATGCGGGTAATCATGGCGGTCATTTGTTTTTTGTCCGCACGACCATTGCCTGACACGGCTTTTTTCACTTCGCTGGGCGTGTACATGTGCACAGAAATATTGCGTTGCGCCGCTGCAAGCACCAGCACTCCCACAGCATGGGCGGTGTGCATGACGGTGGACACGTTGCCGCGTTCGAAGATGCGCTCGATCGCTACAACGTCAGGGGTGTAATCATCCATCCATTCGTTCACGGCGTTGCTGAGCCGCAGCAATCGTTCTGTAAGGTCAGCGCTGGGCGGCGTGCGGACCACACCAACAGCGACGGGAAGCACCGCCCGACCTTGTCCTGCTTGCACGACCGACAATCCGCAGCGCGTCAGTCCTGGGTCGATGCCCATGACGCGCAGCCCCTCCAAGTTCACCGGCCGATCGTTCCTTTCCCGCTCAGTTCCACCCCATCAACTTAGCACACAATTGCGATTCCGCGGCCGAACGCGCCACAGATCAGCAGTGTTGCTTATCGACGCCCCGAGTACCCCACCGTTCCCGAGCCCGTACAGGGGTACTCATACAGGCGCTTTAGATGTCCAGCTGCGCGGCAACCTCATCGCTAATGTCCATGTTGGTGTACACGTTTTGCACGTCGTCGCTGTCTTCCAACGCATCAATGATTCGGAAAATCCTGCGCGCACCATCAGCTTCGAGCGGGACCTGAACGGATGCGCGGAAATCGGAATCCGCTTCATCCACATCGATCCCCGCTTCCGTCAACGCATTCTTTACCGCCAGCATGTCACCAGCTTCAGAGACAACCTCGAACTGTTCGCCTAAGTCGTTGACCTCTTCGGCCCCAGCGTCCAGCACAGCCATCAGGACGTCATCCTCGGTGAGCTCGCCTTTGGCCACCAACACCACGCCCTTGCGGGTGAACAAGTACGCCACTGAACCAGACTCGGCCATGTTTCCGCCGTTTCGTCATAGCGGTACGTACTTCCGTCGCCGCACGGTTGCGGTTATCGGTCAGGCATTCAATGAGTATTGCTACACCATTGGGGCCGTAACCTTCGTACATAATGGTTTCCCAGTCGGCTCCGCCTGCTTCTTCACCAGAACCGCGTTTGCGGGCACGCTCGATATTGTCGTTGGGGACCGAAGCCTTCTTGGCCTTTTTGATCATGTCATCCAACGTTGGGTTGGCCGCTGGATCACCACCGCCGGTACGTGCCGCGACTTCGATGTTTTTAATCAGCTTGGCAAATTCCTTGCCCCGCTTAGCATCGTTCGCGGCCTTCTTATGCTTGGTGGTTGCCCATTTTGAGTGGCCGGACATCAAAAACCTTTCGTCGTCACTGTAAACAGTATTAGGGAATCTGCCCAATTATACTTCGTGCACATAGCCTGCCTCCGACACCATGGCAAGAAACATCTCATGTACGCGGGCGTCTCCGGTGCATTCGGGGTGAAATGACGTTGCCAGTACACGACCGCTACGCACCGCCACCACTGCGCCAGACGCAGGACCCGACGGCACTGTGGCTAGCACTTCAACCCCATCACCAACGCGCTCAACCCACGGGGCGCGGATAAACACCGCAGGAACCGGGGAGTCTATACCGTGGAAATCAAGGTCCGCTTCAAAAGAATCCACCTGACGCCCGAAAGCATTACGCCGAACAGTGATATCGAGCGCGCCGAGGCACCGCGCGTCGGGCCGGGTATCCAACACCTCTGATGCCAGCAGAATCATGCCGGCGCATGTGCCGTATGCAGGAAGGCCGGATGTCAAGGCGTCGATAAGCGGGCGCAGTAGACCACCAAGTTCAAGGAGTTTAGACATGGTGGTGGATTCGCCACCGGGGAGAATAATCCCAGAAAGTCCGTTGAGGTGCTCCACACGGCGCACCTGACGATGTTGAACCCCCCAGCTCATCTAGAACAAGCTCATGCTCACGGACGCCGCCTTGCACGGCCAAAATACCGATCACTGTTGTCTGCCTTTACGTCAAGGTGGTAAGAGGAATGGCTTTGGTGCCAGGTTTGAGACTACGCGCCAACCCCTCCTGCGTCACAACTGCCACCAAGTTTCCCTGCCGGTCAAAAATCTTGCCCTGAGTCAAGGCACGACCATTGTCCGCAGAAGGCGAGACCTGATCATACAGCAGCCAATCGTCGGCACGAAACGGACGAAGGAACCATAACGCGTGATCCAGCGACGCCTCCTGAACCTGAGCATCCTGGTGTGGAACCAGCGCCGATTGCAGCAGCGTCATATCGGACATGTACGTCAAAGTGCACACGTGAAAAGTATCATCGTCAGGCAGTTTCGCTTTCGATCGGAACCATACCACCTGTTGGCTTGGCGTGTAGGGGTTGTGTTGAAACTGATCACTAGGAACAACCCGAATATCCCACTCGGACCATTCCTCCAACAGTGCCTTCGTGGTGTGGTGCATGCTGGAGGTATCCATAACTATTGATTCAGGATCTGGAACGGCGCGCATCCTATCCTGGTGTGAAATGCCCTGGTCACCCTTACGATGGAAACTGGCCTGCATCACAAATCGCTTGACCGTCCTGTACCGCCTTCACTTGGCGGGAACAAAAACTCCTGCCATCGCGGATGCGGTCCACCATAAAAACCGTGGGTTCGGTAGAGCGACCCGGGGCAACAAAATAGCCATGCAGCGAATGCACCTGATACTCATTGCTCACGGTTTTAGTCGCCGCAACAAGCGTCTGCGCGGCCACCTGACCGCCAAAAGTACGTTGCAGGTTCGACTCCACTACAGGACCGCGGAAAATATCGCGATCAATGTGCTCCACATTCAGAATGAATTCAATATCAGCCATGGCCAGAGGATACGGCACCATCAACAGAAGCCAACAAAAATGCCCCCTGAGGGGGCACATAGAGTGGCTAATGGAATTTACCAGCCGCGCTCTGCCAGGCGATGCGGAACAGGAATGTCATCAACATTGATGCCCACCATAGCCTCGCCCAGACCGCGAGAAACCTGCGCAATGGTGGCCGGGTCTTCATAGTTCTGGGTGGCCTGTACGATGGCGCGTGCACGCTTTTCGGGGTCGCCGGACTTGAAAATACCGGACCCCACGAATACACCCTCGGCACCCAGTTGCATCATCATCGCGGCGTCGGCAGGCGTCGCAATGCCACCAGCGGTAAACAGCACTACGGGAAGCTTGCCTGTTTCGGCTACCTCACGAACCAGCTCGTAGGGTGCCTGCAGCTCCTTGGCGGCTACATACAGTTCGTCCTCGGCCATGGACTTCAACCGGTTAATCTCCGCGCGGATGGTGCGCATATGCGTCACAGCATTGGAGACATCACCCGTGCCTGCCTCACCCTTTAGAGCGGATCATGGCCGCGCCCTCGTTGATTCGGCGCAGTGCCTCACCCAAGTTGGTCGCTCCACAGACGAAGGGCACCGTGAAGTCGAATTTATCGATGTGATTGGAGTAGTCGGCCGGGGTCAGTACTTCGGATTCATCAATGAAATCAACGCCCAGTGACTGCAGCACCTGCGCCTCAACAAAATGCCCGATGCGCGCTTTGGCCATCACAGGAATGGATACGGCATTGATGATGCCCTCGATCATGTCCGGATCGGACATCCTAGACACGCCGCCCTGAGCGCGAATATCAGCAGGCACACGCTCCAATGCCATCACGGCGGTGGCACCAGCGTCCTCGGCGATTTTCGCCTGTTCTGGGGTGACGACGTCCATAATCACGCCGCCCTTCAACATCTCAGCCAATCCTCGCTTGACGCGGGCAGTACCATGGGTGGGGTTGGTGCTCATTGTGGTGTTGATCTCCTACAGCTCACGGGTTATTTCAAGCCCAATGCTAGACGGACCTGTTCAGTCTAACCAAACGTGGCGTGGGACTCTAGCATTGGGCATACCTAGAACATAAAAATATATAAAGCGGGGTCTGCGCCGCAGTCACGCAAGGGCGCAGACCCCAATCACCCCCGCGGTAGCACGACCGGCCGCGTATTGAGGTCGCATCTACCGCAGGCCTTTCTAACTATTGCGCATAAGACGCATAGTAAACTCTCTTTACCCCAACAGGTGTGGGGGATGTTGTTGGCGTGTCATTAGTACCCATATCTCCAATTTGAGCAAACCAGACATCACCACGGGCATCTATCCCATTGTCAAATGGTTCTGCCTGTGAAGCAATCACAAACATGGATCCAGCACCAGTCGCTGTCCCATTGTCACACCGATAGGTAGCCACCGGTCCATCTGGGCTGTTCCCACGCGCGCCGCCACTGATGGCTACGCAGCTCTTACCGTCTTCCAAATCGATTCTCCACGGGCGCGTCGGCTCTTGTGCAAATTGCCGAAATTCACCTGTATAAGGCAACACGATCATGGTGGTATCCTTTGGGTCGCGTGAGCAGTACACAGAAGGCGTTTCTTGTGTAGCTGGCCCTTGGTAACACACAGGGAAATTATCGGCGTTGCTCCCGCACTGCATAATGCCCTCTTTGTCAGAGTATGGGGAATCAACGCAGGAATTGGCGTTTATGGCGCCGCCTCCTGTTGAATTGGTATGTGTTCCAGCGAAGCCGGGCTTCATCTGACCATTGTAGTCAATAGGACGGAAGTACTCGAACTCAGTCACGGTAACTGTGCTCTGCTTCTGCGGTTTCTGCACCTCAGAGGGGGCATCAGAGCGCTTTTCAGAGGGCACTGCACCGGGTGTGGGTGATGCCGACTCGGAAGAACGTTGATCAGGCACAGTTGATGGTGTTGCAAGTTGGCTGGGTGCCGCGTTACTGGTTGGCGGAATAGCTGCCGTGTAGTTGGTTTCTTCCAGGGTATTGTCAGCGCTCACAGCAAAATCGCCAATGCCCTTGACCGAAATGTCATCGGCTTCCCAACTGCTGGTTATGGATTCCAATACCTGCGTTGGCGCAGTAACAAAATCTGACCATAGGGAAAGGTGATCCACTTCGGTGGTCAGTACGCGGCGGTCGCTCGACAAGATGGAATTTACTGGTTTCCAGTGATGAGTTTTCTCATCGTAGTACACGAACGATGCGCTTGCCTCAGCCGGCAGTGGTTCTGGGTACGTGCGCGTCATTTTCACCTTGCCAGTAAGCGGTGACTGCGTAGATACCTCCATCGGCGTGGTGAATATCCCCTCGCCAAGGTACTCTTTTGCAGCATGTACGGCGGCGGGGTCGAGATCTTCCACCGACATAGAGACGGTGTTGTCTTGATCACCAACAAGTACAGCTGACCGATAACCCACGGAAATCCCTTGCGGTTTCTCAGCCTTTGAGGCCACAGGGTTGACGTAAAAATCGTCACCGCCGTCCCGCTGAGACACAAGCAGAAAACTACCCGCTCCCAGTATCACCACTGCGGCAACGACTGACACCACCCGGAAAGGAGACTTAGAACGCGATATTGCCATTCCGCTCTCCTTAATCCGTTGTCGTATCCGTACCATTCAACATGCTGATATATCCACAAAAGGTGCAGGTTCCCAGCCGGAACTATTTATCCATAAATCGAACATTTAGAAGTCTTTGTTACAGCTGTGGCTGTTGTGACTTTTAATATGCTTATTCCCTGCTTAAATGATCCTCACATCACCACCCGTTTTCTACCCCCGGCCCTGCTTTTCAACGCCCGTCCAAACCACCGCTCAGGCATCCCCGGCGCTGTCGGCAAGCTCAAAATAGTTCGGTAGCTGCGCTGTTCCCCCCAAACGGAGGATCCGCACTAGTGGACGTGTTCGAAGTGCGCGAGTATCACTCACGGCGTCGTTATAAAAACGTCGAGCAAGCTGGACCCTGGTTGTCGAATCTGATAATAACGCCGCCGCCTGGGACGACAACTGCGATTCCAACGCACTAATGCGCTCAGTAAGGGATCGCTCCACCGAGGCTCGTGCGCGAAATGACGTACTGGTTAACGGGACACTTTCAGCGGCGCTTGCTAGCGCCGCTGCCTCGGGAAGGATCGCTGTCACCACTGCGGCTCGCCTATCCAACGCAGCTTGCAGGGATTGCAACGCAGAATCGGTGCGAATGTGCAGGCGGTTAAGACGTTGTGCCGTGAAAAACGCCCACAGCATCAACGCCGTGAGCGACATGGTGAGCAAAATATAGACGATCATCATCGCATGTGCACTTTCGTTCCATCGGCCACCGTCTCATAGACGCGCATGACTTCTTCTGAAACTTTATCCCAGTCAAAAACCGCAGCCCGCTCTCGGCCACGTTGTTGAAGCACAGCGCGTTCATCCGGGGCGTCGATAAGCTGTTGAAGTGAGCGCGCAAGATCAGCGCTATCACCATTGGCAAATAGTAATCCGGCGGGTTCGGCAGAATCGGCGTTGCACACCGTGCGGAACGCCTCAATGTCGCTTGCCACCACAGCGCAACCCGCGGCCATAGCCTCCACTAAGACGATGCCAAAGCTCTCGCCTCCTGTGTTGGGGGCGACATAGATGTCTGCTCGTCCCAAAATCTCTGCTTTCTCCTGGTCACTGACGCGACCAGCGTAGGTGACGTTGGGAACATGCCGGGGGAGTGCCACCGCCAATCACTGTGCAATGAAAGGGGCGTTGCACTTGGGCCAGAGCTGCGAGCAAAATGTCTAGGCCTTTTCGCGGCTCATCAAGGCGTCCCAGAAAAACAATCTCTAGCGGGCGTTCATCATCCTCAGCACGAGGCGCCTGGGCCTTCCTAAACCGTGCTGTGTCCACACCGTTGGGAATCAGCACCGAGTCACCGCCCAGCTGTTCAACTTGCCAGCGCCTCGCCATTTCTGAGACTGCAATACCCCCGCGAATCTTCTCCAACAGGGGTCGGAGCGCAGGCAGAGCCGCCTTGAGCAGCAGCGAACCACTGCTTGAGGCATGGTACGTAGCCACGATGGGCCCCTCGACTAAGCGCAACGTACGCATGGAATAGCTCGGCGAGTTGGGTTCATGGATATGCAACACGTCGAAATTGCCATTGGTGATAAAGCTGCGGATGTAGCGGTCCATATGTGGCCCCAACGCAAGTCGTGCCACGGAACCGTTGTAACGAATTGGTATGGAACGCCCGCCTTTCATGACGAAGGAGGGGACATCCGTGTTATCAGAACACGGCCCCAACACCTCAACATGATGCCCCTGAGCTATAAAATGCTCAGCCAAGTCAAGGATATGCGCTTGAACTCCCCCTGGCTCGTCAAAAGAGTAAGGGCATACCATGCCAATTTTCATGTCAGATCCGCCAACCACTGGGGCTGAAGCATATGCCAATCAACGGGGTGCCGCGCAATATGCACTGCGAACTCATCGGCAATCCGCTGAACAGTTTCTTGCACCTCACCCACTGTAATTTCTTCGGAAATGCTAAAGCCCCACCCGTCACCATCAAAGAAACAATGTGCTACATGCAAGGCTGCTCCGGTTCGACGTGCCAGCTCTGCAGGGCCCGCTGGCATTTTTGTCAACTCGCCAAAAAATGACACGTCCACGCCACTGCGTTTGAGGTCACGCTCCCCCATCAAGCACACCACACCACCCTGATTCAACACCTCCATAAGACGCGAAAACGGTGGCTGCCCCCCAGTCAAGGCCAGAACCTCGAAACCCAAGGACTCACGATACTCCACAAACGCCTCGTACAGCACTTCTGGTTTCAAGCGTTCAGCTACAGTTGTGAACGTTCCGGCGTGGTGCACAAGCCACACGCCCGCCATATCCCAGTTTCCCGAGTGCGGAAGCGTCAGTATCACGCCCCTTCCCGATTCAATGGAACGATCCAGCCCACTAACTCCCTGCACACTACTGTCAAGTTCCGCAAGCAGTGTCGTAGAAGAAGCCAATGATGGAAGCCGAAAAGCCTCCATCCAATAGCGCGCATAGGATCGCATGGCGGCCCGCACTAGGGAATCCGTCACGGTATCGACGCCCACAACTCGTCCCAAGTTCCTCCGCAACTGTTCCACCGACTGGCCACCACCCCGACCCCAGCAACATGCAAGGTCAGCCGCGACATTAAACACACAACGCGCCACAGGCTGTGGCAAAAACTTAACAATCCGCCACCCAGCAAGATACGCAGTGGCAGTAAGATCACGCGCCGCCACCTAGTTCATCTCCTCAACCGAGGTTGTTTCCGCCACTCCGGTCGGCGGCGCGCACAGATCATCAGAGCGCGGTGACTGTGCTGCCATGATGAGGCGCTGCCCAACCGTAAACACTGACCTGCAGCCAGCAGCCATATAGCGACATCAATAGCGTACGGCACCCCCAGACCGGTCAAACCAATTCCCATTAACCCGACGATCAAGCGCTCTGGGCGTTCCACCAAGCCACCAACCATAGTGAACCCACTGGCTTCCCCACGTGCCTTCACATAGGAAATAACCTGCGAGGACACAAGCACCACAAACGACGCAACGATCAATGGCTGTCCAGCACCGTAGCCAAAAATCAACCACCAGGTGATGGCAGAAAACAGTGCACCATCCGTGATGCGATCACAACTCGCGTCCAACGTCGCGCCAAATTTTGTACCACCACCAGCGAGCCGCGCCATAGTGCCATCCAACATGTCAAATGCGGCAAACAAGCCAGACAACACAGCCGCCCACACCACATGCCCTGTTGGGATCAGGATCACCGCGATAGCGGTGGTCACTACTGCCCCAGCGACAGTTACCACATTGGGACTCATGCCAAGCTTCAACAGGGCTTTCGCCGCCGGTTCCACAACAACGGCGGCGGGCTTACGGCCGTGGACACTAAGCATGGGCGGCCCCCGGGGCGTCGTCAAGCGCGATCCACCCTTCCGCCAACAGTCGGCGAGTTTCTCGCAGCACCTGCGGGAGTACTTTTGTGCCGTCAATGACCGTCATAAAGTTCGCGTCGCCCGACCAGCGCGGGACAATGTGCAAGTGCAGGTGATCCCCAACCGAACCGCCCGAGGCTCGCCCGAGGTTGCACCCCCAGTTAATGGCATCAGGATGAGATACCGTTTCAGCACCCGAATGGCAGTCCGCGAGAATTCCATCAGCTCGCTTGATTCCACCAGTGTCAAATCCTCCAGATTTGCCACCTTGCGGTATGGCACAACCATCATATGCCCAGCATTATACGGGTAAAGGTTCAGCACGCAGAAGACGTACTCGCCACGCGCAATGATCAACCCGTCCTCGTCCGACATTTTCGGCACCTCGATAAAAGGATCACGCCCTACAGTGGCCGAGTGGGAGTCCTGCACACCCTTCGCGATGTAGCTCATGCGGTACGGCGCCCACAGACGCTGCAACCGGTCAGGCGTGCCGACGCCGTGGTCTACCACGGCATCGTCCTGCGCGCCGTCAGCATCGTGATTATCGTCGGGAAGCAAAAGATTCCTCGCTTGGTTGATCATTGACACGCTCACGAACCCACGACTCAATGACATTCACCGCCTCGGCGATAGGCACACCATTAACCTGAGTGCCATCAAGGAAGCGGAAACTCACGGCATTGTTCTCTGCGTCACGAGCACCAGCAAGCAGCATAAACGGAACCTTGCCAGTCGTGTGGTTCCTGATCTTTTTCTGCATACGATCATCCGAGGTATCCACAGCTGCACGAATACCCCGCTCGCGCAACTGCCCGCACACGTTTTCCAGATACGGCATGAACTCCTCTGCGACGGGGATGCCCACCACCTGATGTGGAGCAAGCCATGCCGGGAATGCGCCGGCATAATGTTCTAACAGCACCCCAAAGAATCGCTCAATCGACCCAAACAGGGCGCGGTGGATCATGATTGGGCGCTTCTTCGAGCCGTCGGGGGCCGTATATTCCAAGTTGAACCGTTCTGGCAAGTTGAAGTCCAACTGCACCGTAGACATTTGCCAGGTGCGGCCAATCGCATCGCGCGCCTGCACTGAAATCTTCGGACCGTAGAATGCTGCCCCACCTGGGTCAGGAACCAAATCAAGTCCAGAATTATCGGCAACGCGTTGCAGAATCGCTGTCGATTTCCCAAATCTCGTCCGAACCAACAAACTTATTGGGATCTTTGGTGGACAGCTCCAGGTAAAAATCATCAAGGCCGTAATCCCGAAGTAGTGAAATGATGAACTCCAGAACTGTTGTCAGTTCTTCTTCCAGCTGGTCTTCGGTGCAGTAAATGTGCGCATCATCCTGGGTGAAGCCGCGAGCACGCGTCAATCCCTGGATCACACCCGACTTTTCGTAGCGGTATACCGTCCCGAACTCAAACAACCGCAACGGCAACTCACGGTAAGAACGACCGCGTGAAGCAAAGATCAAATTGTGCATCGGGCAGTTCATCGGCTTGGCGTAGTAATCTTGCGCCTGCTTTGTCACATTGCCATCAGCGTCGGTTTCCCCATCCAGCTGCATGGGTGGAAACATGCCATCTGCATAAAAGTCCAGATGACCAGACTTTTCAAACAAGTCACCTTTGGTCAAGTGCGGAGTGTTGACAAAGGAGTATCCAGATGCGATATGCCGACGGCGGGAATGCTCCTCCATCTCCAACCGCACGATGCCACCGTTCGGATGGAACACGGGGAAACCAGATCCAATCTCATCGGGGAAGCTAAATAAATCCAGCTCTGCACCCAACCTGCGGTGGTCGCGTTTCCGCTTCGGCGAGCATCGTCTGATACTCCTCAAGCGCTTCCTTGGATTCCCATGCCGTGCCGTAGATACGCTGCAATCCCGCATTAGATTGGTCGCCGCGCCAGTAAGCAGCAGAGGATCTGGTCAGCGCAAATGCGGGAATATATCGCGTCGTCGGCACGTGCGGGCCACGGCAGAGGTCGTACCACTCCACCTCACCTGTTCGGGGGTTGACGTTGTAGTAACCGGTCAGTTCACCAGCCCCCACTTCGGTGGCCTCGTCCGAGTCGGGATCCACATTGCCTTTATCTTCAATCAGCTCCAGCTTGTAGGGTTCGTTCTTCAGAGCCTCCCGCGCATCTTCCAGCGATTCATACACGCGGCGCTCAAACTTCTGGCCTGACTTGATGATTTTCTTCATGCGCTTTTCAATGCGCTTCAAATCCTCTGGGGTGAACGGCTCTTCCACGTCAAAGTCGTAATAGAAACCGTTATCAATAGCTGGACCAATACCCAGCTTCGTCCCTGGGAACTCTGCCTGCACGGCCTGTGCTAGCACATGCGTTGCCGAATGCCGAATCACTGCGCGCCCGTCGGGACTGTGCGCTGGGACCGGCGTGAACTCAGTAGTCTCCTCTGGAATAAAAGAAAGGTCTTTGAGGTTGCCGTTGTTATCGCGAACGCACACGATGGCGCTTTCACCTTTATTCGGCAACTCCAGATCCCTCATCGCAGCCCCACTGCAGTACCGGCTGGGACAGAAAATGACGGGAAACTGCTGCTCTTTACAGACACATTATTCACGGAACTACCGTGCTCCTTCTTGTGCTCAGGCGAGTGCGGCATACCTGGCCGCCCCCGCAATGGATGCACAGTTGACCTACCTCAATCCAGAAATGCCAACTGCATGTGCACATCCTACCCCGAGGCCGAAGCCACACTCTAGTTGGCATCAACGAGCCGATATCTCGCCCCGGCTCATGTTTACGCCGCGTCGAACAGCCCAGCACCCCAATATTTGCCACGATCTCCCCCAGCCTCATCTACCCCAGGCGGGCAGAAAAACACAGCCGAACCGATATGCGTGGTCCATTGGTTGATCCGGTCGCCTTCATCCAACCGTTCCTGGATGGGAATGAACTGCTCTCGGGGATCCTTCTGGAAGCAAATAAATACCAACCCTGAATTCGAGCTTTGCTCGCTTCCTGGCTGGGGCGGAAGGTCATAGTTGTAGGCGCGTCGGGCGATCTTCTGCCCAGGCTTATCCACCGGGTTAGTGGAGCGCGCCATGTGGCTCATGCGATCAATGAGCGGAATACCGTAGTTATCCACTGCGGAATAGTCGGGGGTGTCAAACTCCCAGTCACCGGTCAACGGGGCACCGCTGTCAAGCTTCCGCCCGAAAGCAATCTCCCTGGATCCCCGGTCAAGGATCTCCCAGGTGTCCATGTTCATGGAAATACGTCTGACAATCATGCAGGTACCTCCCTGCACCCAGCTGGGCCCCTGATCAATCCACACGATGTCATCAAAATCGGCATCAGACCTGGGGTTCACGGTTCCGTCTTTCAACCCGAATAGGTTTCGTGGTGTTTCACCAGCACTGTGTGCGCCGTGGGCGGAAAGAAACCCTTGTTGCATCCACCGGGTCGCCACGTAATCCACACCGGCCCGAATCATGTGCCGGGTGGCATGCGCAAGTGTTGTGGGATCATCCGCACACAGCTGCAACACAATGTCCGCTTCACCCCAGGCATCATCAAGTTTGTCCCTAGAAAACGCAGGTAAGGGTGCCAACCATTCAGGACGCAGGTCAGGCTTACCAATCAGATCAAAGAACTTACTACCAAAGCCACAGGTGATGGTCATGTTGGCTGGCACTGTCACCATTTCCGGTTCCAGATCCCCTAGTGGAGTGTGGCCTGCACATAGTCGCCGGGCATCATCGGTCCAGAGCTTCAGTAGTCGTCGAATCCCCTCCCGGTCAACGTCCGCGCGAACAGTAAACGCCACAAGGTTCAACAGCGCTTGCCCAGGCGTTGCGATCCCCGCCTGGTGCGGGCCATCAAACTCGACCACCGATGCCACGAGTTCCGGTTCAGCGGAAGCCATGGCATCGCTTATCGACGCCCCGCCTCCCTCCTGTCCCGCGCACGCCGACGCTGCAGACACCGCAGCCCCGGCAGAGGCGACGGTAAAACCCGTGAGAAAACTCCTCCGGTTGAGCTTCTTCGGCTGGTCGGACATGAGAACATGCGTCCTTTACTGTTGTGGACTGTGCGGGAGGGCGGGCGTCGACAAGTGACTAGTGGTTGTGATCGTGATCGTGATCATGCTCAGCATCGGGTGACGGTGCTTCCGACATGCCGTTGTTCCCTTCCACGCCACCATCGGAGCCGTAGTTTTCTTCGCCCGATGCAATGGTACGGACAGGAATGTCTGGAACTTCAACAGTGGTGCCGTTGGAGAACATCAGTTTGACATCCACATCTTCACCAGCCTGAATAGGCTTGTCGTAGTTCATCACCATCAGGTGATCAGCACCGGGCTTAAGCTCATGAGACCCGCCTGCGGGAATCGTAATACCGCCCTCTTTTTTCTGCATCTTGCCAGCGACAACCTCGTGGATTTCAAATGAAGCACCATCAATATCAGCTTCAAAACCTGTGAGCGTAACCTCCTCTTTGGTTTCATTCTTGATGGTGCCGAAAATCCCGGTCATAGATTTGTCTGCAGGTTTAGCCTTCACATATGCATCAGCAAACTGAAGCTCAGAACTCGTAGCAGCCGTGGACGAGCTTGTCTGAGTCGTGGAGCTGGACACCGCAGCAGAGGTTGCCGTGTCGGTACGACTATCGGAGTCACGCTGACCGTTCGAGCAACCGGCCAAGACCAAGCTTGCCGCTGCAACAGCCACCACAGAGTAACGAATACGATTGGACATGTGTTTTACTTCCTTGTCTTTAGCTTGACCTGTTTATTTGGTTCGGTTCTTCAACAATGCTCCGACCACCGCTATTACCGCAAGAAGTCCGATGACCCCGATACCCCAAATAAACAGTGGTGTATGAGATGACTCCGAGGCAGCACCTGCGGACGGAGACGTGGTGGGGGCAGTAGATGTCGCCGGTGATGCAACGGATGTTGCGTCCCCCGCTACAGTAAACGTCGTTTTACCGCGGGTAGCATGACCGTCTGACGATGTGATCTGGAAACCGACCATGTAGTCGCCGGGACCAGGTTGAACATCTTCTGGAACAGTCACAGACACCACCGGACCGTTTGTCTCCGGCTGCGCCGTAAACAACACTGCGGATGTTGCAGAATCACTGACAGCCACAGTGTTAAACGATTTCTGCGGAACACCTGAAAACTCCAAGGAAATTTCACGCGGAAAAACATCCACCGTGGACCCGTCGGCTGGAGTAGATGCCAACACAACATCATGTGCCTGGGCAGGAGGAGTGGCACTCACCGCGCAAAAAGACAATGCCACGCAGAGCCCACACACACGAGCAGCCCCGTGAAACATGGTTAGCGCGCCTTGCTTCACTGTTATACTCACACCCCTTCACATGACATCATCAGACATGTCGACACTCACAGACGACACCAACTAGTCGTACCACATGCCATTTCAGTTCCAGAGACTAATCGCAGAACCATCTTTAGTACACCCCCATTAGGGTAGTCCATGCGTGGAAGATGTGTGCTGCAACATCACAAAACCCCCAACCGCGAGTGATGCGGTTGGGGGTATACAGTGGTCCTAGCTGGGATCGAACCAGCGACCTTTCCGGTGTGAACGGAACGCTCTTCCACTGAGCCATAGGACCGCAATCCATACAGGATTGGTTGCGGGTTACAAGGTAGCACGGGCTGTGCGAAGTATCCTAATCCGCAGGTCGTAGCACGCACGTAGTCATCAGCACCTCCCCGGACGTCCCTGCATATATGCAGTGTTTGCCTGAAGCCTGTCTACTGACCTGCTGATTTGTGTTGGCAGCCAGTTTCGGGCTAATGTTTGTTCTCGCACCACAGAATTATTGTTAATTAATGGTTTGGTGCATGCGGATGTAGCGCAGTTGGTAGCGCATCACCTTGCCAAGGTGAGGGTCGCGAGTTCGAGTCTCGTCATCCGCTCTCGTTTCTTTTTTGAGACGATTATGCGCGTTTAGCTCAGCGGGAGAGCGCTTCCCTGACACGGAAGAGGTCACTGGTTCAATCCCAGTATCGCGCACCAAGAGATACGCACATCTCTATAATCATAGTGCATGCGGATGTAGCGCAGTTGGTAGCGCATCACCTTGCCAAGGTGAGGGTCGCGAGTTCGAGTCTCGTCATCCGCTCTGGTAGCCTGAAGGGCACCTGAGGCGGCAACGCCACGGTGGAATGGCCGAGTGGTGAGGCAACGGTCTGCAAAACCGTGCACACGGGTTCGATTCCCGTTTCCACCTCGCTGTTATGCGCGTTTAGCTCAGCGGGAGAGCGCTTCCCTGACACGGAAGAGGTCACTGGTTCAATCCCAGTATCGCGCACCAAGAGATACGCACATCTCTATAATCATAGTGCATGCGGATGTAGCGCAGTTGGTAGCGCATCACCTTGCCAAGGTGAGGGTCGCGAGTTCGAGTCTCGTCATCCGCTCTGGTAGCTCTGCCATCGCCATCGCGCGTGGTGGAGCTTTTTGCATGTCCGCAGGCCTGATAGACACCACGATGATGCACTAGCAAAAAGCCCTGCGCGGCAATGATGGTAAAGATATCCCCTGCCAATTCTGGGCATACTGCTTCAGATTTTATGCTCCTGTGATCCCTAGCATACGTAGATAGGTAATACGGTGAACTCTACCCTCAACACCCGATTGCGCACATTGTGGGTGAGCCCCGAACCTGCGGCTACCGAACCTTTCCGTCTCGTGTACGAACTACTGCGTGGGATCGCATTGGTAATTCAATTCTGTGGCCTTTAGCAATGATTCTGGTCGCACACAGACTAATCATTTTGTCAATTAACGGTGATGTCACTGACGATTTCTCTACCGTGTACTATGCGTTGCGCAGGTTCATTGAGGGTGTCCCTGTCTACAACGAAAATTATCACCACGTAGACCCGCACTACCTCTACTCCCCTGGTGCCACACTATTACTATCACCTCTAGGGTTTTTAGGACATTTTGGCCTGGCACGGCTGGGATTCATTGGCGTTAATGCACTCGCCATCATCCTCGCTGTTGGACTGCTGACGCGCATGTTTGGTTTTTCGCTGCGGTCGTTTGTCTGGCCGCTGTCGATTTCTCTCGCTTTTCTTACCGAGTCGGTACGCAGCACCCTGATTTTCTCCAACATCAACGGCATTCTGCTACTTGTATTATGCGGGTATTTTTTCCTGCTACTACGCGACAAGCAGTGGTGGGCTGGCGTGGTTATCGGCGTGGCTATTCTGATTAAGCCGCTCTTCCTCCCCTTGTTGTTCTTGCCTTTAGTGAAGCTACAGTGGCGGGCCATCGTGGTGGGCCTTGTTGTGCCTGTACTGTTTAATCTCGCAGCTCTGCCGCTGATTAAAGATGTCAACGACTATTCGGAGCGGCTTCTCCCCTACCTAAGCCAGACTCGTGACTACTTTAATAGTTCGCTTCCTGGCATCGCTTTGTACTACGGAATGCCTACCGCACTGAAGCTTATGCTTTTTGCCGTGTTCGCAGCCGCGGTAGCCGTTGGCGTAATAATGCTGCTTCGGTGGCGCTATAGTGATCCGCTGTTCTGGATGACTACTACCTCAACATTGCTGCTTAGTGGCGTGTTTTTCCTGTCTTCCCTGGGACAGATGTACTACTCAATGATGTTTTTCCCCATGATGTTCACCGTTGTACTGCGCAAATCAGTGCTGCATTCCTGGGTGGCATGGGTGGCTGTGTATTGTTTCTTCTCCCCCGATTCGTGGGTGTCGCACCGCTGGTACGCGATCAGCCGGTGGACAGCCTTTACGCTACCGACAGTCGGCTGGGGTTTGCTTATCCTGGTCATTGCCACGGCTGCGGCGACCTGGTGGTGGAATGAACGCCGGAGCGAAGGGTAAACGGGAATAGTTGCGGCGTCGATACGCGTTGTGTAGTGCACAAGCTCCCATGCGATAGAAAGGCTGGTGCCGTGACTGATTTTAAACTTCTCACTGATGATGAGTGGCGCAAACGCCTCACCAACATGGAATTTCATGTTTTAAGGGAGGCGGGTACAGAACCACCGTTTGTCGGCGAATACACTGACACCACGGCAAGCGGCGTGTACTCGTGCCGCGCATGCGGAGAAGAATTGTTTCGGTCCACTGAAAAGTTCAGCTCACACTGCGGCTGGCCATCCTTTTTCTCACCATTGGCCCAAGACCGCATCATCCAGCGTGCGGACAATTCCCACGGAATGCGTCGCACCGAGGTGCTGTGCGCCAACTGCGGTTCCCACCTCGGGCATGTTTTTGAAGGTGAGGGATACGACACCCCCACCGACCTGCGCTACTGCATCAACTCCATCTCGCTGACCTTTGAGGAAGGCCAACAACAGTAGGTGATATAGCTAGGGCAGTACTTCGATGATCTCGCTGACGTCCGCCACTCGACGCCCAGTGAAAAACGGCGTTTCCTCACGCACATGCAGGCGCGCCTCGGTGTAGCGCATCTTGTGCATCAGGTCAACGATTCTGCCTAGATCCGGCCCTTCAAAAGCGAGGATCCACTCGTAATCCCCCAGCGAAAATGACGGGACCGTGTTGGCGCGAACATCAGGAAAATCTCGCCCTGAACGCCCATGTTCAGCAAGGATGCGGCGACGGTCCTTATCGTCCATGAGGTACCAATCATAGGACCGAACAAAGGGGTACACGGTGATCCACGCACCCGGGTCTTCCCCCATGATGAAGGATGGAAGGTGGGATTTGTTGAATTCGGCGGGGCGGTGTACAGCCGTACCTGTCCAGAAAACCTCTGAGACTTGCCCGAGCACTGTCGTACGGCGGAAGTCGTTGTACGCCTTCTGGATATCCTCGATGTTCTCGGCATGCCACCAGATCATGTAGTCCGCTTCTGCGCGGATACTGGAAATATCGTATATTCCGCGCACTACAACGGTTCCTGCGGACTCTAGTTGGGCAAAAAAGTCCTGGGTTTGAGAGATAATGTCGGCACGTTCGACGCCCAATCCACCTGGAATGATGCGGAATACAGCCCACTGCGTGTAACGCTGCACACTGTTGAGAGCAGCATAATCCAGACGACGTGATTCGGTCATTCGGGACATCCTTTCGATGATGCACATAGATTATTCAGACATTGTAGGGATACTGCGGCACATGCTGTGGGTGGGTTACTCAATCCCACTACACGGCAGGTCCGTATCCATCATAAGTATGATTCCAAAAACTCTCCCCTCAAACCCCCTTTTTCGGCGCGCCTCCCGCTGTGGCTTCAGTTGTGGGATAGCTTTGTGCGTGTGACCGACTCTGAAGCTACAGTGCATGCCTCCGCAGCCGCCGACGCAGCTCCGCAGTTCTTTGCCGACGCTGTGGAATCCCTCTACCAGGCACAGCTTCGGCCCGAGATCTCAGTGGGTACAATTCGCCCGCCGCAGCGCTTGGCACCGTACAGCCACGCCATTGGTTTGGAAGTCATGCACCCTGAAACCGATATTGTTACGCCTGATTCCGAAGGCGACGCTTTTGGGCGTTTGATTATCCTCCATGATCCGCAAGGCGAAGAAACCTGGGACGGGCAGCTCCGCCTCGTCGCCTATATTCAGGCTGACATGGACGATGCCGTTGCAGGCGACCCGCTTCTCCCCGATGTTGCGTGGGAATGGCTGCGTGAAGGACTTGGGGACTCCACTGCGACGTTTACCAACCTAGGTGGCACCGTCACGTCAACCACATCAGTACGTTTCGGTGACATTGGTGGCCCACCTCGCGCCTACCAACTAGAGCTGCGAGCATCATGGACAGCTGAAGACAATAACCTCGCTCCGCATGTGGCGGCTTTTGCCACCGTGCTGGCAAGCGTTGCAGGACTTCCCCCAGAGGGCGTGCGGATGATCCGCTAGTACGTCCCAGACGATAGCCTCGCTGGTCGCTACTGTTTTATCGCATCGCCCACAGCATCAACCATGGTGTTGAGTGTGGTGAGGCCAATACCCGTCTGATACCACTCAGCAGCGTTTAAGTACACAATGTGTCGGTGCTGCGCAGCCCTGCTTTTTCTCACCACCTCGCTGCCTAGTATGTCTTCTTCTTCCTCAGCGGCGGTGGATGTTGCACTCTGATCATGCGTGTCAATCAGGGTGTCTCGATTGATCACAAACAAAAACTCCGGGTCTGCCTTCGCGATGTCCTCTGCAGAGTATTTCACGGGTTCACCTCCATGAAATCCGTCAATGCCTATGAAGCCGAGATCGTACACTAGCGAAAACCGGCTATGTACGCCGTACGCTGTGGTTTTTCCTTTGCTATTTACAACAACCAGCGCTGTGGCTCCAAGCGCAGCCACCTGTTCACGAACGGTCACTACTTTTTCATCCAAGGCGGCTAGCTCCGCTTCAACGTCCGCATCCACGCCAAAAATTCGCCCCATCTGTCGCGCGTTGGCAGCATTGTTCCCCAGTACATCCGTTCCAGCGTCAGCAAGTTCCACAGTTGGCGCGACGGCTGCGAGCTTCTCATAGGTCACTGCCGTACCGCTGCTCGTTAGTATGAGGTCAGGCTTCAGCTCGGCTATGCGCTTCAGATCTGGCTTACCCAACGGTCCGACCTCGTCAGTACCACCATAGTTTTCTGCGCTAGGTGGGACTATCCTGCCAGCAGGAATTCCCACAATTGCGGAACCGAACCCCATGCTGTCCACATAATCCAGGGCTCCATAGTCCAGAACAACTATCCGCTGCGGGCGTTTGTCCAGCACGGTTTCTCCCTGTTTGTGAGAAATAGTCACGGGATAGTGTGCTGCATTTTCTGCCGATGTGGTGGTGCTAGTACTCGTCGCTGAGGAGTCAACATCATCTGACGGCGAACCGCACCCCGCTACGGCCAACATGACGATCATGACAGCTGCGGCAGCAGGGTCAATGATGACGCGCGGCCTCAACCAGTTCACAACCAACTCACCTCATTCCATGTCCGTCCTGTGGCTATAGCGGCTACACTATTAAAACATGTCAATCCCCCTTGTGGAGCCGCGCGATGGGCTGCCGCCGTTATGCGAATCCCCTGACCAGTTTCACGAGGCGCTTGCACGCTTGGAGGCCGGAAATGGCCCACTTGCCATTGACACAGAACGAGCCTCCGGCATCCGGTACGGGAACCGCGCCTTCCTAGTGCAGATACGTCGAGCAGGTTGTGGAACAGTCCTCTTTGATGCCGAGCAGCATCGTACCGAACTCGGAGAGATCCTGAAACCCCTGCTCAATAGCACTACATGGGTACTGCATGCAGCGGTGTCTGATCTGCCAAGTCTGCAGAACTTTGGGTGGTTTCCTACTCGGTTATTCGACACAGAGGTAGCGGGCCGTCTAGCGGGGTTCGATCGGGTGAACCTTGCAGCCATGGTGGAAAAAGTCCTGGGCCTGCACCTTGCCAAAGGGCTAGCACAGTCGGACTGGTCCAGGCGTCCCATCCCTGCTGCATGGTTAACCTATGCGGCGCTGGATGTGGAGGTGCTACTGGAACTCGCGGACTCCATGGCCGCCATCTTGGCCGCCGATGGAAAAACGGCGTGGGCCGAGCAGGAGTTTGAGCACATCAGGCTTCAAGCTCGTCAGCCGCAGGCTGAATCAACATGGCAAGATATGAAAGGCATCAGCGTTTTGACACGACCCCCGCAACTCGCTGTCGCCCAAGCACTGTGGACCACGCGGGAGGCCATTGCACTCCGCAAAGATCTGTCACCCGGACGGGTATTGCGTAACCGTGTGCTTCTCGATGTCGCGCGCACGCTCCCCACATCCCCTGTTGAGTTGGCGAAGATCCCTGGCTTTCCCAAAAACAAGGGTGCTGCGTACCGCTGGTTCAGGGTGGTATCACAGGCCCTTCACACCCCTCGCGAGCAGTGGCCGCAGCCATCACCACAGGTCTTTGACCCTCAGAGCCGCTCATGGACAAAGCACGATAAAGCGGCTGCCGCTGCTCTATCAGATGCTAAAAATATTGTCGCCGAGATCGCATCCCGTTACCACATGCCTGAGTCGTATGTCCTTCCCACAGCCATTATCAAAAAGGCAGTGTGGAGCACCCGTGTAGCCAAGAACATCACGTCCAAGGAACAATTGCAGGACTTGTTGGCACAACAAGCGGTCCGACCTTGGCAACGTGGGCTAGTGCTGGAACCGCTAGCTGCGGTCCTGCTGTAACCAGTCCAGAATGCGCTGCGCGACACCTTCTGCATCCAGCTTCTGGTCATGGAGAATCTCGCTGCGAGACGCATGATCAAGGAACTCCTCTGGTACCGCAAGGTGACGTAGAGGAGTATCAATACCTGCAGCACTGAGTGCTTCACTAAGAAGCGAGCCAACACCTCCGTGGATAACGCCATCTTCAAGAGTGACCACCATGTCATGCTCAGATGCGGTTTGCACAATCGATTCCGCAACGGGAACAACCCACCGTGGGTCAACCACAGTCACGGCGTAGCCTGCAGCATCAAGGGATGCGGCAGCCGCTAATGCTGTCTCGGCGAAGGCACCCACCGAGACAAGCGCAACACGGACAGCAGTGTCGGACGGCGCTTCAGAACGGAATAGCATCTCGACACCATCGTCATAAGTCTCTACCGCTTGGTGGACAGGGGGCAGCGAGCCTTTAGGGAAACGGACGGCAGTCGGGCCGTCGTTAATGGCAAGTGCTTCACGAAAAAGCGTCCGCAACTGTTCACCGTCGCGGGGTGCGGCAACACGCATGCCAGGGATGATGGAGAGAATCGAAAGATCCCAGACGCCGTTGTGGCTAGCGCCGTCGGAACCCGTGATACCGGCACGGTCAAGAACGAGGGTGAGTGGGAGCCGCAGTAACGCGACATCCATGAGCAACTGGTCAAAGGCACGGTTGAGGAAGGTAGAGTACACAGCAACAACTGGGTGCACGCCCCCCAGCGCGAGACCTGCCGCAGAGGTGATGGCGTGCTGCTCGGCAATGCCAACATCGAAGAAACGATCAGGGAACTCCGCGCCGAACTTATCAAGACCAGTGGGCCCCGCCATGGCGGCTGTGATAGCCACAATGTCGTTACGTTCGCGTCCGGCCTTGAGCAGTTCTTTAGAAAACACCGAAGTCCAGCCCGGTTGTGCCTCGAACACCGGCTTCCCTGTCACAGGATCGATAATGCCTGTGGAATGCATTAGATCAGCTTCGTCATTTTCCGCAGGGGCGTAGCCGCGACCTTTTTCCGTCACTACATGGATGATCAGCGGGCCGTCGTAATCCCGCGCATAGCGGAAGGCATGCTCCAGCTGTTTCAGGTTATGTCCATCCACCGGGCCGATGTACTTCATTCCCAGTTCAGGGAACATTTCAGTGCGGATAACGGTGTATTTCACCCCCTCTTTCAGCGCATGCATCACATCAAAGGTGCGTTTACCCACCCAACCCATCGAATTGAGCGTACTTTTACCCTGTTCCATCACCTTGTCGTAGAAGGGCTGCATCCGCAGGTCCGCGAGGTTATCCGCGAAACCACCGATGGTCGGTGAGTAACTGCGACCGTTATCATTTACGATGATAACGACGTTGCGGTCTTTACCTGCGGCAATGTTATTCAGCGCCTCCCAGCACATGCCGCCAGTGAGGGCGCCATCCCCCACGATGGCAACCACATTACGATCAGCCTGCCCGGTAAGTTCAAATGCTTTAGCCATGCCGTCGGCGTAGGACAACGCAGCGGACGCGTGGCTCGATTCCGTCCAGTCATGTTCACTTTCAGCACGAGACGTATACCCAGACAGGCCGTCCTTCTGCCGCAATGTATCAAACAAATTAGCTCGCCCAGTCACAATCTTGTGCACATAGCTTTGGTGGCTGGTATCAAAAATGATGGCGTCACGTGGAGAGTCAAACACTCGGTGAAGCGCCAAAGTCAGCTCCACCACCCCCAAATTGGGGCCTAGATGCCCGCCTGTCGCCGACACTTTTGCGACAAGAAACTCACGTACCTCCGTGGCCAGCTGCGTCAACTCGTCCGTTGACAACGCCTTGAGATCCTCAGGCGACGAAATGCGATTCAGAATACTCATTGGCGTGAGCTAAAAACCTTTGCTGTTAGAAAACGGCTTACCACAAATCAACTGTGAAAATCTGCGGCTGCCCTGCCACGATCAGGGTGCAGAACAGCCACAGTATGCTGATTATCTTACCCCCTGCCCGCAGGCGATGTGGGCGTAAATAGCCCAAAAGTCTCACAGTGGTGTGTACCTGGAAACGCGTTAAACACACGTAACCTGCGTAATCGATAACCATGTTCCACCCAACTTCGGGTATCCCGGGCGAACGTAGCGGCGTCACACCCTATGTGCACAACGACACCAGGATGCCTCACAGCTACATCAGCAATCACCTGATCACCAGCACCCTGCCGCGGGGGATCCAACACCACAACCGCAGGATCAGGCAACTGCGCCAGGCGACGCTCCACCTTCCCAGTCACAAAACTCACCCGAGCATCACCTGACAACGCTGCCACCCACTGTCGTGCGCGTAAGGCGACACCTCCACCGAATACACCTCAGCAGCATCACCACACGCGCGCAGTAATGACGGCACAAACAACCCCACCCCGCCGTACAAATCCCACGCAACCACCCTGCCTGGCTGCTTATCGACGCTCTCTCCTGCCGCACATTCCCGACGCACCCACTCCTCCACAGTGTCCGCGTATACCTCGGGAGCGCGCCTATGAGCCTGCCAAAAACCAGTGGCAGGAAACTCAAACGTCGTGTTGCGCACAGTCTCTTGCACCGTGCCAGTCCCCTCCAGCACAGATGTCACCTGCTCAACGCGTTGGCCTCGTCCTACCTTCCGGGTCTCCACCACATGTCGATGACCAGTGCTGTCAATCGCAACGACCAACTCCGCGCCGGGACGAAACGTTCTTGCCCCTGGCCCAACGATGCCGTCTAGCAAACCAGGAACAGCCTGCGTGCACTGCGCATCCGCAACCACGTCACGCGACCTTCCCGCGCGTAGCCCAGCGCGACCATGGGGGTCCACCCCCAGTCGCATGCGGGTGCGCCATCCCGTCGGTGTATCAAAGTCCACGAGTTCAGGTTCAGGAACATCGTTGAGCTGACCGAGACGTCGTAGCTGTTCAACAACGGTCGCAGCCTTGACGGTGAGTTCATGGTCAGGGACGAGTTCACCCAAGTCACAGCAGCCCGCGCCAACTGCGGCTGCGGGACAGCGCTGGTGAGTTCGCTGCGGTGACGGGGTAAGTACTTGAGTCACTGCTGCCCGCGCAAAGTTCTTTTTCTCCTGGGTGAAAGTTATTTCTACAGTGTCTCCAGGGATGGCACCGCGAACAAAGACGACTCGGCCGTCGACATGCGCAATACCTTCACCACCGTGAGCAAAACTTTCAATGTCAACAGTTGCCACTGGTGGCTTATTCATTCATATCCTCGGATTCTTGTGGGCGGGGTGTTGGCTCTTCCCCGTCTGCTTGTTTGATGGCTGCGTTGGCTCGGCGAACTGCCCACACAGACACGAGCATCATAACGCCAGTCAGTGGCCATCCAGTCAGAATTTTTGCCACGGCCAAGGAGTTCGTGGCATCGGCATCGTAGAAGAATTTTTGGATGAGGAACCTAATGAGAAACACCAAGCCCCAACCGATGGTGGCGATGTCGTAGGTATAGCGGGCTTTCTTGTTGGCGCGCCACGACATTCCGTCGCCGTTGATGCCCTTCCACACCACGCCAACCGCAGGCCAGCGGATTATCACTGAGATGAAGAAAATGGCGGCGTAAAGCAGCGACATCCATATGCCGTACAGGAAAAATCCTTTAGCGTCGCCAGTAAACCAGGCGATCGCCGCACCAATGCCCACACCAATGAGTCCCGAAAATGCCGGCTGCAGGTTTTCCCTGCGGATGATGCGCCAAAGGAACACTCCACAGGCCACCCCCATCGCGGCCATTAGTGCGGGCATAAGTCCCCACCGCGCGTTAACAGGAATAAGGATGAGGATGGGCAGTGTGGAGGAGATAAGTCCACTCACTCCACCCATCTGTTCCATGATGGTGGGGGCTTCTTTTTTCTCTTGGCTTTCGTCCACTAGCGCTCCGACCGCATCTGTTGTAGCGCCGACCCCTCAGCACCCATGCGTGAGGCATCACGACGCCCCATGCGACCGCTCCGCTCCGACTTTGCACTCGGACTTTCAGTCCCTCGGCGTGAAACTTGATCCTCTCCGCTGGTGGTGACGGAGGCGTTTTCGGCACCAAGCGCGTGCCGACCACGACGGCTTTCCTGACGATCCCCATCCAACACAGTTGCAGAGCGGTTACGAGTACTGGTGGCCGTTGCCGTGGCGGTACTTCCCAGCGAGGCCGAAACGGAACTCATCGGCGCAACAGTTCGTGCGCGGCGTTTCCCACCCTGAGAACGCGCCGTCGGTGCTGGAGTAGGCGATGCTGCCGGCGCTGATGAAGGTTGCCGCAGGTTTGAGGAGTTCCCCTGATGCGAATCACTGTGTATTTCACGATGCGCTTCGCGCTGAGGCTTGCCAGTTTGTCGCGGCATCATCTGTGTTATGTCGGTGGCTGGGGTTGGCGGCGTCGGCTGCAGCGGCGTGGCCTGTGGGCGCGCAGATTCAGAATAGGCATGCCGGGACCGCTCTTGCTGGTTCTCACGCAACTCGTGGCGGTGTTCACGTCGAAGCTGTTCCTGATGCTGCTGTTGCTCGCGTTGTGCGTGGTCATGATGGGTTTGACCACTATGTTCCGACTGCGGTGTGACTGCTCACGCGTGCGTTCTTGCACTGGTTCTTGTTGCGGAGGTGTCTCAGCAGCCGCTGCTGGCGTAGCAACTTCCGCAGCTTTATCGGGCGAAGTTTCTGCGGCGTTGTTTTTATCCTTCTGGCGCTTTTCCATCGCTTGCTGAACTTTTTTGGCGAGCTTATCAGGCAGCGACACTGGGAGGGGCTGACCGGCAAAAATGGGTTCATCACCGCGGTAGACAAAGGTCCTGGCCACCACGTCACGTCCAAGCTCAGTCATTTGATCAGCGGTTGCATTCGGGGCGGCAATTGTCATGCGTAGCATCCAGCGCGGGCCATCCGCACCGATAATGCGGATGGTAGCTTCAGGGGCCAGACCCACGATTTCACGGCCCCATGGACCATGTTCGATGTGCACAATCAGCCCATCGTTGCGCATACCTTCCGCCAGTTCCTTGGTGGTCTGCCGCCATTGCCCCTCAGACCGAGGCGCAGCAAAAGCAACAGGTGTAATGCGCCCATAGGGAGTCACAATGTGCAGCATGCGGGGACCGTTGCCGTCCATCTCCACCTGGACTTCAGAGTGCAATGGGAGGGGGAATTTTCAATGACCCAAGGCTGAGCGTCCCACGTGAAAAGTCAGAGAAATCGAAGTCTTCAAAAGGAACCGTATCACCATCGAAGGGTCCAACGTCACCCTCATCAACCTCGTAATCTACGTCGTCTTCGTCCGAATAATCATCCTCCGAATAATCATCTTCTGAATAATCATCGTCCGCGTAGCTTTCATCTGGATAGTCATCGTCTGAGTAGTCATCGGAATACTCATCGTCAATGTAATCCTCGTCGGCAGGGACGTCATCGTCATCTATGTAGTCGTCGTCTATCCAGACGTCGTCGTCCGATCGAACGTCGGTCGCTGAGTAACCCGACTGATCTTTTTTATTTTTGGAAAAAGGCCATAATGACATGTCTTAGTTCCTTAACGTCCATGCAAGTCTAGCGAGCACCCTATCAGTTCAGTTCGTTGTCGTTATATTCCTGAAGAGCCGTACCCCTGTTCGCCACGCTCAGTGGTGTCCAACTCGTCCACTTCCTCGAAGTCCACAAGCTCTACTTTTTGGACCACAAGCTGGGCGATTCGATCACCACGTTTGATAACAAAAGGTTCACTAGGGTCAAGGTTAATCAAACATACTTTGATCTCACCACGGTAGTCTGCGTCGATTGTGCCTGGGGCATTGACAATGCTCAACCCATGCCGCGCAGCTAACCCCGAACGCGGATGTACTAACCCCACCATTCCTAGTGGCAGCGCAATGGCAATACCGGTGCCTACCAGCAACCGCTCGCCCGGATGGATGATGACATCAGTGGTGGCAGACAAATCTACCCCCGCATCCCCTCGATGGGCGCGCTGCGGGACAGGGATGTCAGGATCCAGCCGACGTAGCTTAATGGTGGCGGGGTAATGACTATCGTTGTTAACGCTCACGCCTAATACGATACGCACGAAACCACCCATATTCACAGCTTCACAACCACTAACGCCAGCACAGCCGTCGCGTCAAGTAAACTATTAACCCGTGACTGACGCGATCTCCGACGCCACTAAGGTCTTGTACCGCGAAAAGCAGTGGGTTCCATGGTATTGGTGGTTCCTTGCCGCGTTTATCGTGGCACTAACCACAGCGCAGCTGGCACATAATCGCAGCATATTGTGGATCTACATCCCTGCCGCCATACTCACTGCGGCGGCGGCATGGGTGTTGCTGTCCTTATCTTCCACAGTAGTCACTGTGGAAGAGGATTCTGACGGAGTACGTTGGCTTGGAACGCGCAACGCGATTCTGCCCCACACCGTGGTCTCGCGCTGCCTGGCTGTGCCCACGACAGCAAAGCGGAACGCAATGGGACGTCAGCTTGACCCCGCAGCCTTTGTGGTCTCGCATGGATGGGTCCCCGAAATGGCGATGTTTGTGCTCGATGATCCAGACGACCCCACGCCCTACTGGCTGATCAGCACACGCAATCCTGAAAACCTTCTCAAGGCTTTTGTACCAGCGTTACTACAGGGCGACAGTTCAGCTGATACGTAGAACGCATACGTAAAGCCGCAGATTGTTGTTACCCCCGCAACACGCAATCTGCGGCTTTATTCGTGGAACCCGGCCTAAGCGCAGTCAAGGCAAATGATGGAGCCGTCTTCCTCAATGTGAGAAATACGATTGCGGCGTTGCACGAGGAAGCAGCTGGAGCACGTGAATTCGTCTTCGCGGCGAGGCACAACTGTCACATTCAGCTCCTCGCCAGACAAATCGACCGAGGGAAGGTCAAACGGCTCGACGATTTCACCATCGTCGTCCATGCCGTTTGAGGCGTTTTCAGCAGCCTTAAGACCTTCAAGAGAGTCAGTTTCCAACTCATCTTCGGCGCGACGGCGGGGGGCGTCGTAATCAGTAGCCATACCTGTTATGTCCTTCCGCTATGTTGGGTGTTCCGGTGCATCATACACGCACCGGGCTAGGCAACGTATCGACGCGCATATTAAGCCACATTTCACTCGTTGTCATATCTACACAGAAAAAAATTTGTTTCCGCAGTTCGGCGTGTCGCGATTCAGTGAGCCAACGGCTTCAGTGCGCCTATTGACTGCAGCAGTGCGTACATCTCTTCGGCCACCTCTGGAGCAGCGACAACAATGATCTCACCAGCGCTGCCCGGCATGGATGGCGACGGGGCCCACACTTTTGCACCAGCCTCTTGGGCGATGAGCAGACCAGCCGCAAAATCCCAGGCGTTCAACCCATGCTCGTAGTACGCGTCAACTCGCCCAGCAGCAACCGCACACAGGTCGAGGGCCGCACTGCCGAAACGTCGAATGTCACGTATATGAGGCAGGATATTACCCAGCAACGATGCTTGCACGGCGCGTCGAGAAGCGTCATAGCCGAAACCTGTTGCGACAAGGGCGGTGTGGAGTTCGCTTTTCGACGTCACCCGCAACCGTTGCTTCTGACCAGCCTGCTGCAGCCACGCTCCCTCATCGTGTGCAGCGTGAAAAAGTTCCCCTGTCTGCACATTCACGACCGCACCTGCGATAATCTCTCCTCCGTATTCGGCGGCAATGGAGACCGCATACTGCGGAATGCCGTAGAGAAAATTGACGGTCCCATCAATCGGGTCCACAATCCAGGTGACGCCGGACTTTGAGGAACGGTTACCACCCTCCTCCCCCCAGCAACCCGTCCTCTGGACGTAACTGCGCCAGCTGATCAGCAATGTAGTCTTCAGCAGACTTATCCACGATGGTGACTGGATCAACATCGGAGCTTTTCGTTGTGGTGACCTCGTCCAAGCTGACAATCTCGGCGCGCTGGCGCGTGATGAGTTCCGCCGCGCCAACCGCGATCGTAGCAGCTGTTTCCATTAAAGAAGTAGGATTGACCATGGGTTCCATTGTGTACCCACCCATGCATCTTTTCCATATCATTTCTGCCAACAATGTGGCTACAATGAGTGCATGAGCAAAATTGGTTTTGGCATCGACGTGGGCGGATCGGGCATCAAAGGGGCCCGAGTAGATCTAGAAACCGGCGAATTTGTCGGTGATCGCATCAAGATTCTTACCCCTAAACCCGCCACTACTGACGCCGTCGCAGAAACCATCGTTGCCATCCTGAACCAGGCTGAGTGGGATGGTCCCGTGGGCATCACCCTCCCCTCCGTGGTGAAGAACCAGCACGCACACACCGCCGCAAACATTGATCCAAGCTGGGTCAACACTGATCTCACCGAGCTTTTTTCCCGGCACCTTCCAGAACGTCGAGTCCATGTACTCAATGATGCCGATGCCGCCGGTCTTGCCGAGGTTAAGTTCGGCCACCCTGATGCTTCCCATGGCTCCGTCATCATGCTGACCTTTGGCACCGGCATCGGCTCAGCCTTCTTCCAAGATGGTGTCTTATTCCCTAACACCGAGTTGGGGCATCTCGCTTTCAAGAACTCTGAGGTGGAAAAATATGCCTCATCTGCCGTTAAAGATAACGAGGAACTTTCCTACACCCAATGGGCTAAACGAGTCTCAAAGGTTCTCACTGAGTTTGAGCGCCTGTTCTGGCCCTCGCTGTTCATCGCCGGTGGCGGTATTTCCCGCAAATCAGAAAAATGGATACCTAAACTGACATCCACAACGCCAGTCGTCGCTGCAGAACTACGCAATCGCGCAGGTATTGTTGGTGCAGCAATGGCTGTTGAACAGGGCCTCCTGCCCTAGCCCAAAGGCCAGGCAACCTCAAAGAGAGTGGTTCTTATCACTCCCTTTGATGACGTGCGGTTTCTCACGAGGCCCCCTTATTTCAACCTCTATGGGAATGTTGCTATATACTGGTGCGTTGACCGTGGACAACAGTTGACCGTCGTTTCAGATTCGCCCCCGCCTTTTATGAGGCATTCAACCAGCATATTGGGTAGAAACACCGACGCGCTTAACTATTTCTCCCATCAGCATTGCCTACGCAATGCGTGGACATCGCGCCACGCGGGACGCAGGTGATGCCATATTGACGAGCAATTGAAGCGAAAGGGCGTACGTGGCAGCCACTGATCGTTCAGACTTGGCACAATCCGAGGGTGCAGCAAACTCCGCTCAAGGCACAGCTGTCAAAAAGACAGCTGCCAAAAAGTCAGCGGTAAAGAAAACTGCCCGCAAATCCGCGCGTAAGGCTTCACCCCGTGCGGCTCGTTCTGCTGCCGCAGACTCGGTGTCAACCCCAGAAACCACCGCTGATGCCGCTGAGGGAGCGGCCCCAGCGAAAAAGACGGCAGCGAAAAAGACAGCCAAGAAGGCAGCAAAGAAAACTGCCAAAAAAACGGTGAAAAAGACAACCCGCAAATCCGCAGCGAAAAAGACAGCCGTCAAGAAAACCTCTCCCAAGAAGGTTGCGGCCAAAAAAGCTGATGACGCTGTTGTTGATGAAATTGTGGATAGTACAACACTTGACACCTCCGCTGACAGCATGGGTGACGAGCAAGACTTCGGCGGCGCCATTGATAATGATGGCATTGATACGGACAGCATCGACGATGACGACGATGCTGACTTCCTGGGTAACCCCCTGCCCGCCGACGATGATCACGAAGATATTGACGACGATCTTGATGACATGGGCGACCGCTCGGCAACTGAGGACAGCGACTCTGAGGACGAGGATGACGACGGATCCTCAGTGTGGGACGAGGATGAGTCCGCCGCGCTACGTCAAGCCCGAAAAGATGCGGAACTGACAGCCTCGGCCGACTCTGTGCGCGCCTATCTCAAGCAGATAGGTAAAGTGGCACTGCTCAACGCTGAGCAGGAAGTATCGCTGGCTAAGCGCATTGAGGCTGGTCTCTACGCCACCTACCGCATGGAACAGATGGAGGAGGCGTACGCCGCTGGCGACAAAGATGCCAAGCTTACCCCTGCAGTGAAACGCGATCTGCGCGCCATCGCGCGCGATGGCCGTAAAGCCAAAAACCATCTGTTGGAGGCAAACCTCCGTCTGGTGGTGAGCCTGGCTAAGCGCTACACCGGTCGTGGCATGGCCTTCCTGGACCTGATTCAAGAAGGAAACCTGGGTCTGATCCGCGCCGTCGAAAAAGTTCGATTACACAAAGGGCTACAAATTCTCGACGTACGCCACGTGGTGGATTCGGCAGGCCATTACCCGTGCGATGGCTGACCAGGCACGCACGATCCGCATTCCGGTACACATGGTGGAGGTCATTAACAAACTTGGCCGCATCCAGCGTGAACTTCTTCAGGATTTAGGCCGCGAACCAACCCCCTACGAGCTGTCCAAAGAAATGGACATCACAGAGGAGAAGGTTCTGGAAATCCAGCAGTACGCACGTGAACCCATCTCGCTTGATCAGACCATTGGCGATGAAGGAGATAGCCAGCTGGGCGACTTCATTGAAGACTCCGAAGCGGTTGTCGCCGTGGATGCGGTGTCGTTCACCCTTCTGCAGGATCAACTGCAGGACGTGTTGCACACGCTGTCGGACCGCGAAGCCGGCGTGGTGAAGCTCCGCTTCGGACTTACCGATGGCATGCCCCGCACCTTGGACGAAATCGGCCAGGTCTACGGTGTGACCCGCGAACGTATCCGCCAGATCGAATCAAGACAATGTCTAAGCTACGCCACCCATCACGCTCCCAGGTACTGCGTGACTACCTAGAGTGACGCTCCTTGCTTGCGCAACAGAACCCGCCACCTGCTTTACGATTGAGGGTGGCGGGTTGTGTTATCCAAAGAAGACTCACGTAGCTAGCGATCAACTGGCGGTTGAAAATGCCCCGGCCGTGGTGCAGGTGTTGATGGCCCGTCATGATGGGGGGCGTAGGGCTGCACATGCAGGGGCTGCATCGGTGCAATCAGACCTCCTGGATACTGGCTGTACAATCCATTTTTGCCGTAAGACAGCCGCCGATGCACCGCTTCAAAGGGGCCAGGTTTACCGAGAAGTTCCATGATCCACGCTGCGAAAAGGGTCACGAGCCAGACGCCGATAGCGATAATTGTGCTAAAAAAGGCTCCTCTATCGTGCCCATAGTTCAGCATAAATGGTGCCGTGATGATGAAGAAGACAATACTTTGCAGCAGATAGCCCGTCATTGAACGCTTACCCAAAGCACATATCATGCGAACAAACAACGGAATCTTCGGCGTTTCCCCCTGCTGGCTTCCGGTGTTGATTCGACGCTGTAGTGGAAGCGTAGCAAGCGCGGCCATGGCAACAAAACCGGGTCCGCTATAAATTCCAATCATGGTATTCATCAGCGTAAAGGAAGAATTCACTTTATTGGAAAAAACACCAATATCACTAAAACCAAGGGGCATACCAATACCTATGATAATAAAACCCGATACAAAAGCAGCAATAAGAAGTTGCTTTTTAAATTCCTCAACGCGGCCAAGAACATTATGCCTCGCTGCAACGAACCCCAAAATCATCACCGGGATAAGAGGTGCCACAACCAGAAAAAAGATGACCACTTGAGACAGTAAAACAAGAGCACCTGTCTGCAAGACCTCGGGATACGTGTTAGCTATTCCCGATTGAGTTTGAGAAAAAAATGAGTTCTGTGAATTTTTGTTCGAAATATTGGCGATGCTATCAGAAAAGATCATCACTAGCATAGCCCCCACCACGGCAAAAATCACCCAAAAGGCAGCAACGCCTCCGGCTATCCACAACATTATCTTGTCCGATACGCCAATCATCAGCCCCAGCAGAATACCCACACAACCGTAGAGAAACATGATGTCACCAAAAAATATGAACACCATATGAAGCGCCCCGAAAAGAGCAAGGAATCCGTAGCGTCGTGCAAGCACGCCTCGTGCTTTTCCGATGGGGTATTGCTTGCGATATAAGCTCATGGCAATCATCCCAACGCCATAACCCATCAGTGTTGCGAACATGGGTAATCCACGAACATGGACGAACATATTTTCCAGAACAATAGTCACTTTATCCCACACACTATTATTCAGGATCCCGCCTGACGATGCGCCAGGCAGCGGTGCTCGAGGCGACAACCATGCAGTTGTAACGTTCGCCATCGCAATGCCCAGCAACGTTAATCCACGAGCGAAATCAGGTGCTATTAGTCGTGTTGCTGGTTCAGTACCTTGTTGCGTGGGTAATACTGACATTTCATTCCTCTAATTTTGCTTTTATGGCAACGCACAGTCAAGGATACTCTTCCACCTAAGCAACTCAAGAGCAACTGATGGAAGAAAAACTGCACGCACCCAACATTAAAGCGATTGGGCACGTGCAGCCATGTCCACTGCTATGCGCAATTATACGAGGCAGCTAAATACTAGCCACCTAAGGCGTCTTGCACGGCATCATTAATGCACTGCTGCTGCGCCGATGAGTTAGTAGGGTAATCATTTTGGCATTTCTGGATTGCTTCGCCAGAATTTGCCATTAAAATAGAGAAGCCAATGATCCCTATAACAAAAAGTGCTGTTGTAAGGCCGGAGATGATCAAAGATGCAACGGACATGCCCATGCGACGATACGGACCTTGAATTTTCTTGGCCCTCAGAATCGCAATAATACTAAGAATTAAGCCGACGAGCGCGGGTAGCCATGCTATGATTAGGCCAATGATGCTGATAGCAAATACAATTGCGGCAATGGACAGTCCCAGCGCCCACGGCGCTAGTGTATTTCTTTCCTGAATTTCAACACCGCCATACGCCGGTGCACTGGGATATCCCCCGGCACCATATGAGCCAGAAGTATTTTCTGCACCCGGGTAACTGGGGTACCCAGTGCCCGCTGGTTGTGCACTTGGCTGACCAAAATCTTGTTGACCGTATCCCTGCTGGCCGGATGTTGCTTGGCCATACTCTGGCCCAGAACTACCTTGGCCAAATTCCTGGCCGTAGTTTTGCTGTCCAGCCTGGTAGCCACCATTGGCAGCGCCGGTGTTCTGGGGATCGTTGGAGCCATAAGGCTGCCCAGTGGATCCGTACGGGTTGTCTGGTGTGCTCATACATATCCTTTCGGGATGTGGTTCAAATAAAACTGTTCGACAATTTTCGCGAGGAATGTGGCCAACAGCACTTGAACCTTCGTGCACGCACCACTCTACCAATTGTTAGGGTATGATCCTACCAACTGCGTAGATAGGCGATTCTGTCTCGGAGCTGCTGGGCGGTGCACATAGCTGTCGGAGGGCCGCCGCAGTTGCGGCGTGCTTCGTTATGAATAGCCCCATGTGGTCGTCCGGTACGCGAGGACATAATCGATACTATTGCGTTGAGTTCTTTGCGTAGTTTCGGAATTTCATCACTCGCCACAGCAGATTCCGTCTCGGCAGTAGCTGGTGTTGACGCTGCTTGTTTTTGTTGTTCTTCGCGTTTTTTCCGTTCCTCATCGGCCCGAGCTTCCACTTGATCAGCTTGGCGCTGTTTGAGCAGGGCACGCATTTGCTCGGCGTCGAGAAGCCCGGGTAACCCTAGGTAGTCTGCTTCTTCTTCCGAGTTGACCATCGCACCTGTGCCGTAGGTGGAGCCGTCGTAAATGAGTGAATCGAGTTCCGCTTCAGCGCCAAGGGATTCGTAGGTGGGTGTGTCGTCCGGTTCGTTTTCTTCTTTGTTTGCCTGGACAAGGAGTTCGTCGTCCCAGCCCTCTTTGATGCGATCAGGCTTTCCAAGGACGTGATCGCGCGATGTTTCCAGACGCGCTGCCAGATCCAACAAAACCGGGACGGATGGTAGGAACACAGATGCAGTCTCGCCGGGCATTCTGGATCGAACAAAGCGACCAATGGCTTGTGCGAAACAGCGGGGTGGACGCAGAGGTGGCGTAGACACCGACGGCAAGTCGGGGGACGTCGACACCTTCGGAGACCATGCGCACGGCGACCATCCATTCATCGGCAGAGTTGGAGAACTCTTCAATCCTGTCTGACGCTCCTTCCTCGTCGGAAAGGATTACCGCCACTGGCGTGGACGACAATTTTTCCAGGATTTTGGCGTAGGCACGTGCGGTGGTTTTATCCGTTGCTATTACCAATCCACCCGCATCAGGCATATGTTTGCGCAGTTGGAGAAGTCGCGTATGAGCGGCCTGTAAAACTGCGGGAATCCAGTCGCCACGCGGGTCGAGGGCGGTTTTCCACGCGCGGGCCGTTTGCTCGGCGTTGAGGGGTTCACCAAGGCGCGCGGCGTACTCCTCCCCCGCACTGGTACGCCAGCGGGCTTCACCTGAGTAGGCGAGGAAGACAACGGGGCGCACCACGCCGTCGGCAAGCGCGTCGGAGTACCCGTAGGTGTGGTCGGCTTTGGATTTCAGGTAGCCTTCGCCGTCATCTTCGTAGCGGACAAACGGAATGGCCGCGTCGTCGGAACGGAAGGGCGTTCCCGTGAGGGCTAGCCTGCGTTCCACGTCCGCGTAGGCGGTGCGAATGCCATCGCCCCAGCTTTTTGCGTCGCCACCATGGTGAATTTCGTCCAGGATCACCAAGGTACGGCGTGCGGTGGCCACAGCATAGTGCTTGTAGGGGTGCATGGCTACTTGGGCGTAGGTGACCACAATGCCGTCATACTGCGGGTTGACCACGCCGTTAGCGTTGGTGAAATGCGGGTCGAGCGCCAGCCCAGCCCGTGCCGCAGCATGGGACCACTGTATTTTCAGGTGCTCGGTGGGTACCACGACGATCACACGGTCTACGGTCCTGTTGTTTTTCAGCTCGGTAGCCACTCGCAGCGCAAAAGTGGTTTTACCGGCACCTGGGGTCGCCACCGCAAGGAAATCCTTGGGGCGGTTCATCAAGTATTTTGTTAGCGCTGCGCGCTGCCAAGCGCGTAGATTACCACTCACTTCTTGCGCAGACCTCGGTAAATGCGTTCACAGTCGGGGCACACAGGCGAGCCCGGTTTCGCTTGCTTGGTTACAGGAAATGTTTCGCCGCAGAGGGCGACAACCATGTTTCCGGTCACTGCAGATTCGACGATTTGATTCTTTTTAACGTAGTGAAAAAACTTTGGGGTGTCATCGCTTGTGGCGTTGTCTTCCCTGACATCTGGGCGCTCGATGGTCTGCGTTGTCGTACTCACCTAAACCATCATGCCCCAACACCCACCCCTGTGGCACCCTGAGACGAGCATAAGGGATAAAGTTGGGAGTGCGGCGGGTGGTGTACCTGCGCTTTCCGCCCTTATTGAGTCCCTCGATCCACCCAGGTTTAGGCATATTCACCTCATGTTTTCTCACCTGTTTCACCTGCTTCGCAGCCGCACACGCCACCGTGCGGGACGTCGCAATCAGGTAGAACTCATTACCGACGCCCGCCAGTCCCCACTGGAGAACTGGCAGTACCGTCGCACCATGTACAACTGGCTGCAGGGGTCACGCATCCCTATCTTTGCTTACCGCTGGCGCGGTGTACTGGTTGTGGGAAAATTGGGTAATCACGGGCATATTGTTTCCTCATTTCCGTGCCACTGCCTTGGATCGCTGTGGTGATTGCTAATGGCGTGGGGCAACCCCGCGACCCGCGACGTCCACAGATATATAAGCCCCAGGTGGCTCGCGAACAGGCACGGCAGGCGGCGCATGCGGCGTTAGAGTCTGGGAAGCAGAAGGAACTACCGGGGGTTGTCGACCACAACACTGACGGCGACACCGCTGAGCACTAGACTCGGGGGTTGTGCGTACTGCTTTAACTTCCGCCGCCACTCAGCTTGTTGAACTGTTTCGTTCACACAACTTTACCGCATCAGCTATCGCTCATCGCCTCGGAACAGGCCCGCACGCTGCACTTTTTCGTGGCGAACCTGCCGCGGTCCGACGCGTAGCCAGCGACGACACGGCGTTCGATTTTTTCGTCCGCTCCTTTCTCCTCCATGACACAGCCCCCGCCAGCGAATGGGTCCGGTGGCTTGGTCAGCCGCTTGTCGACGCCCTGACTACCGCATGCTCGCTGGAACCGTACGGCACCAGCGACGACGCATTAGATCCGACGCTGCGCTGCGTGATCGACATTCGCCCACATGTCATCGCTGGACATGATCGGTGGATATTCTCTGATGCTGATGCCACCATGGCTGGACACATTCCAGGTAAAGATCATGTGCTTGGTGTTGGGTCGGCGTCGTTGTCACTGGCTCAGTCCGTGCCCTTCATCACCAGTGAAGTCTTTACTTGATGTAGGGACCGGCTGCGGAATTCAGCTGCTGGCACAATCAGACGCGGCAGCCCAGTTAACTGGGACAGATATTCATCCACGTGCCCTCGATTACGCTGAGGCGACATGCACGGCTGCGGGCCTCCCACATGCCGATTTGCTGGAGGGAGCGTGGTTTGAGCCGGTGAGAGGGCGTCGATACGAACGGATCGTGTCAAACCCACCGTTTGTCGTCGGATTGCCTGAGGTGGGGCATGTGTACCGAGACTCGGGATTGAGCCTTGACGGTGCGAGTCAGCTGATGATCTCTCAAGCCCCAGAACACCTGACTGTTGGCGGGACAGCACATCTTGTTGCTGCATGGGTACATAAAGAGGGGGAATCCTGGCAACAACGTGTGGCATCGTGGCTACCTGATCATGGTGTGGTGGCGTGGATATTGCAGCGTGATGTTGTTGATCCTGAGCTGTATGTAGGCACGTGGCTTCGTGACGAGTCCCTGGATCCGCGTGATCCTATCGTCGCGGAGCAAGCAACCACCTGGCTGAACTTTTTCCACGAGCAGTCGGTTACGGGCATCGGATTTGGTTATGTGGCGATCCAGCGAGTGGGTTCTCTTGATGATGGCTCACAGCCGTCAGAGGTTGTCGCCGAGGAGCTTCATCACGATTTTTCCGATCCGCTGGGTCCAGAGGTTGAGGATTACCTTGTTCGAAGTGCCTGGTTGCGGAACACAACCATGGACGATATTGCACATAGCCAGCTGGCAGTTCGTCCTGGTGTGGCCATTGAACATGTTGATGTCACTAGCGACATCAACTCCGGTTTCTCCCCTGCGGTAGTGCGCGTCACGCGAACAGATGGTCCGCGTTGGTCTCACGATATTGATGAGCATCTTGCAGCCATACTCGCAGGGCTTAACCCCCATGGGCTAAACCTAGAGGAAACGGCATCGCTCTATTTTCTTAGCCAAGGAATTGACGTTTCACCAGTGCTGATGAACGATGTGATAGCCGCCATTGTGGATCTTTTACGTCACGGAATAGTGCTGCCATCAGACCTGCTTGAACTCGACACAGCAACCCATGGAAAGGCCGAAGCATGAGGGCCGTGTTGACGCGCGTTAGTTCTGCACAGGTGACGGTAGACGGTGCCGTGGTTGGTGCGATTGACTGCCCCGAGACCTGCGGGATCTTGGCGCTTATCGGTGTCACCCATGACGACGGTCCAGATGCTTGCGACACGATGGTGCGTAAAATCGCCGAACTGCGTATTTTGCCGGACGAAAAGTCAGTCACCGACGTGGGTGCACCAGTACTGGTAGTCAGCCAGTTCACCTTGTACGGAAGGACAGCGAAAGGTCGGCGCCCGTCGTGGTCAGACGCAGCGCCTGGCAATGTTGCTGAACCACTGGTTGATCGCATTATTCGGGGATTACAGACACGAGGTATTGCAGTGTCTACAGGCGTGTTCGGAGCGATGATGCAGGTCACTTCGACAAACGAAGGGCCTTTTACTGTGATAGTTGAGTGTTAAAAAAATTTTTTCCGCTGTGGGAACAAACTTCCTGTCCTGTCCGTTAAACGCACTGAGACCGACGATCAGCAGGAGGCATAGCATGACTTTACCGTCCACACAGGATTTTGATGCTGAGGAGATCGACCGCGGCAGTCGCCAAGGGCAAACAAATGATAACCCTTCCGCTGACTTAGTGCGTGTTTACCTGAACGGGATCGGCAAAACTGCGCTCCTGACTGCGGAGGATGAAGTGCAGCTGGCGCAAACCATTGAGGTTGGTTTGTATGCAGAGCACTTGTTGGAAAATTCGGAGGAACCCCTTACTCGCGCCATGAAACGCGACCTTAAGGTTCTGGCTCGCCAAGGGAAGCACGCCCGTTCACACCTGTTGGAGGCAAATCTTCGCCTTGTAGTCAGCCTAGCCAAACGCTACACCGGTCGTGGAATGCCATTGCTTGACCTTATTCAGGAAGGCAATCTTGGTTTGATTAGGGCGATGGAGAAGTTCGACTACACCAAAGGTTTCAAGTTCTCTACGTATGCAACCTGGTGGATCCGACAAGCCATCACCCGTGGGATGGCCGATCAGTCCCGCACTATTCGCCTTCCTGTGCATTTGGTGGAGCAGGTAAACAAGCTGTCCCGCATCAAGCGGGAGCTTTACCAAAACCTCGGGCGTGAGGCGACTAATGAAGAACTAGCTGAAGAGTCTGGCATTGATGAATCCAAGATTGAGCTTCTGCTCCGTCAGTCTCGTGACCCGGTGAGCTTGGACATGCCGGTGGGAGCCGATGAGGAAGCGCCGCTGGGTGATTTTATTGAAGATTCTGAGGCAACGGATGCGGAGGCAGCCGTTGTGGCATCTCTGCGGCATTCGGATATCCGCTCAGTGCTAGCCTCCCTGGAGGTGCGTGAGCAGGAGGTTATTAGTCTACGCTACGGGCTTGACGACGGCGTGCCACGCACCCTGGATCAGATCGGACGGAAGTTCGGATTGTCTCGCGAGCGTGTTCGCCAAATCGAACGCGAAGTGATGAGCAAATTGCGCGATGGTGAGCGTGCAGAGAAACTGCGAGAGTACGCAACGTAGTTTCTTGCCCCATTATGGCTGGCCTCCCCTATTTTTAGGTGAGGCTAGCCATTCCTTATTGTTTTATTACGTTACACACCCTGATTATTGCTATCTTTGCAGCTCACAGCATCGCTGCTGGACCACCTGGGTCGGCGTTGGATGTTTAGTTTTGCGACGCATAGAGATTGGCTCTTTTACATAACCGTCCAGACACGGCACGCCGTTCTGGTTTGCCTACACGACTTTTCCATTAATGTATAGATTAAGCAGTGATTGAGTTCCACAAGAAGGGTCTAGTTCCGTGAAAGACTTAGTAGACACCACCGAGATGTACCTCCGCACCATCTACGAGCTGGAGGAAGAAGGCGTCACACCACTGCGGGCACGCATTGCGGAACGGCTTGAACAGTCTGGACCAACCGTCAGCCAGACCGTCGCCCGTATGGAACGTGATGGCTTAGTGGTGGTCGCTCCCGACCGTAGCCTGCAGATGACTGATAAAGGTCGCAGGCTGGCAACCGCCGTGATGCGCAAGCACCGTCTTGCCGAGCTGCTGCTGACTGACATCATTGGCTTGGATATTCACCGCGTCCACGCCGAAGCGTGCCGCTGGGAACATGTGATGAGCGACGAGGTGGAACAATGCCTTGTATCCAAGCTGGATAATATCGAGCGTTCTCCTTTTGGCAACCCGATCCCAGGCTTAAGTGACCTCGGTATTGAATCCCCAGACATTCTGCCTGGAAAGCGCATCATTGACCTTCCCGAAGACACCCCGATCAAGGCTCGCGTGGTTCAAATCAACGAGATCTTGCAGGTTGATGATAAGCAGTTCAATGCCTTATCCTCCGCAGGCATCATGGTTGGCTCCGATATTGAGGTCAGCCACCACAATGGTGTGGTGCAACTTCTTCATAAGGACAACGCCGTTGAACTCGACGAGGACTTAAGCCACGCCATTCGCATCGAAGAGCGATAACCGGTCACCTTTTGCTTATCACGCCGCCCCCTCTGCGCGCTGCGCAGGGTGGGTGTATTTTTCACGCAACGTCACGCTTCCGGCAAGGCAGGCTTTGAGCATCTGATCACACAGCCCCGCGTAAAATCCTTTCATAAGCAGGTCAGCTAGGCCGTGGTCACTTTTCGCCTCCAATGCGCACCGCACTGCCGGAACTGTACGTACCCGGTACCCGCATTGCGACGCCGCGAGAGCATAACTACACAGGGCATTGGCCCGCAGTTCACCAGTAAAACACCGCCCAACTGCCAATGCCAGTTCCATAAAAGCCCGGGTGGTTCCTGGAGCTATTGAGTCGTTAACGCTGCGGTCTGCAGCAACTAAAGCGACGTCGCGAAGCAACGGATGAGCAAAGAACACAGCACCGTTGATGAGTAGTTCGGTGTCTGCCGCAATGGCTTCTGCAAGGTCGCAGTTGGCAATTACTTCGGCATCGCAGTCGTTGATCGTGTCCCGCACGGCAGCGAGGACTTCCCACAGTTCATCCATTGCCGCAGCAAAAGTCCCTGAGCTTTCCGGGGTATGGGCCTCGGCGAGGTCGGCGAGCGATTGCGCCATTTCCGTAATCTGTTTTTGCACAACATGGGCTTCAATGTCGTCGTCAAAGGCGTGGATTGGTTGAAAATGGTCTAGCATATCGGTTCGAGTAATGTCGGGCAGCATGCCCTTGCTAAGAAGATCTCGCGTTGATGCAGCACTGGCCACTGGTGCGATACATCCGGCATCCCAGTTGTCACGTCCGGTTGTTGCAGGTCCCACGTCATGTTGTGTGAGGCCGAAAACCCTGCGATAAGGCTCACCAGTGTAGAGCGACGGAGTTGCCCACACGGCAGCGAGTGGAGCGTCATGGTCGCGAGCGATGGCGCAGAGGCTACGAACGTAATCCTGAGCGCATGGTGCAGAGTTGGAATCACTGTAGATCCCATTGTCAATGATGAAACCAAAGATCAGGTCCGTGCTCATGGTGAGATTGCGGAGAATGTCTGCGATGGCGTCCGTCCGGTTGCTGTCTGTGCGAAATAGCGGTCCGAGAACATATTTCCCGGCTGCTGTGTGGACTCACTTCTGTGAAACCCTGCGAGGACAATGGATTTTTCGGGGTAGAACCCGAGTATCCCTGGCAGGTTGGCAAACATATCTGCTGGCGTGCAAAGTGTAGAAGTCATGCTTCCACTGTGACGTAGTGCGTTTGGTTGCTGCTGTGGCTTATGTTCTTCCTGTGGATAACATCGTCTTCTTCTGAGTTATCCACAACGCGTGATCCGATCGGACTGCACGGTGCGGGTAGGCTGGTGGTGCGGCCGTGTATGCGTAGCGTCCGATGACGTTCAGACAAGGCATCATAAAATGTGCGTTGCAGGGAATCTTTCGGCGGTGTGGAAAGTTGTGTTAATTATGGGCACATTTATGTAACACCATGTAAGACCGTGTAACACCGAAGGAGGATCATCATGTCACAGGAACAACCACGTATGTACGAACTGGAATATCCATCCCCAGATATGTCGGCCAGCGACACTGAGGGTCCAACCCTCATTGTTGCTTTACAAGGCTACGCCGATGCCGGACAGGCCATTGATGCCAGTGCGCAACACATTCTGGCTGCCCTGGAACATGGTCTAGTGGCATCGTTTAATAACGATGAGTTAGTGGACTACCGTTCCAGACGCCCTACCGTCGTGCTGGATCATAACCGCATCGCTGACGTGGATCCATTAGAGATCGGGCTTCATGTTGTCCGAGATAACGCTGGGAAGCCATTTTGCTGTTGACTGGACCTGAGCCAGATATGCGCTGGTCGGCTTTTACTAAAGCAGTGGCTGATCTTGCTGAGCGTTTCGGCGTGTCTCAGACGTTGTGCCTGTATTCCGCGCCGATGGCCGTACCACATACTCGGCCATTAGTGGTTACTGCTCATGGAAATATCCCTGAGCTCACTGGTAAGCACTTCACCTTGGATTCTAGGATCCACATTCCCGGCGCGGCATCGTTAATGTTGGAGCGCGCTTTAGATGAGCGCGGCAAGAATGTTGGTGGGCTCACGGCTCATGTGCCGCATTATTTGGCCGCGTCGGACTATCCGTTGGCTACTCTACGGTTATTGGAATCGCTGAGTGACGATGCCGGGCTTTCTATTCCTTTGGGCACGTTGCAGGCAGACGCTGATCGCGTCATGCAGCAGTTGAGTTCGCAGATTGACGACGCCCCGGAAATTCACCAGGTAGTGCGGGCGCTGGAGCAGCAGTACGACCGTGAGCTGGAGCGTTATGAAGCGTCCCAAGAGTCAGCCGCCTTGGACTTTGAAGCGATTCCTTCTGGTGAAGCACTCGGCGAAGCGTTTGAGCAGTTCTTGGCCACCTTTGATCCACCAAACGATTCGGACAGCTTGGAAAACGGCGATAGCGATAAGTAGCTATTCACGGTTAATTGCTGCAATCCCGACGGCGATGCCCACGCCGGCGAGGGTTACTGCGGAGAGCACACCGTAAAGTATGGCCTGGTCGCTAGTGAGTCCTTGATCAAGCAGTATGCGCAGGGCTTGGACGAGCCAGTTGGCCGGGTTGACGGTAGCCGCGGTGCGCATCCACTGTGGCCCATAATCAAGTGGGATGAGCAGTCCGGACAGTATCAGCAGGGGGAAGATCAGGGTTTGTTGGACTCCCCAGAACAGCCAGTCGTGGTTTTTGCTGGCCAGCGCTAGCGCGTAGGGAGAGAGCACCGAGTCCCACACCAAAGATGGCCAAGAGAATGACGCCGAGAATAAAACCGGATACGGTGACGTGGTAGCCGAATGGTAGTGCAACCAGCACAATAATGAGGGCCTGCACCGAGGTGGGCAGTAGTTCCTTGCATGCCCGCCCGATCAAGAGCGACGATCGGGAAAGCGGCGCGACGAGGGTGCGTTCGTGGGCACCGCTCATCATGTCGTAGAGCAAGTTTGATCCAGTGGCACCACTGCCGAAGAGCACAATCATGACCAGGACTCCTGGGACGAACCAACGTAACGTCTCCCCCGCTGGCTGCCCAGATTGTCCCACGAGTAGTGGGCCAAATATCCCGAGGAAAACCAGGGGTTGGACGAGACTGAAGATGAGGCTGAAAGGGTCTCTAAGTAATGGTCTGAGTTCTCGTACACAAACGTTCCAGGTGTCTTTCATGAGTGGTCTCCTGATTCGCGAAGTGACGTTCCGGTAAGTGCTAGGAACACGTCGTCAAGGGTGGGTGGCACAGCGGTGACGCGTCGAACGGGAATGTCCGCAGCGTCGAAAGCGCCAGTAGTTGTGGTAGGGCCTGACACCCATGAACTGCGGTGAGTGTGATGGTGGTGGTATCCACAGTGAGGCTGGAGGAATCGGGTACGACTTGCTTGACGATGCCTACCGCACGCTGGATGTCTGCAAGGTTCATCAGGTCAAGGGTCAGGATGTCGCCCGCATAGCGTTGTTTCAACATGGTGGCGGGGGCGTCGGCAATGATGTGCCCCTTGTCCATGACCATGATGCGTTCAGCGTACTGGTCTGCCTCTTCCAGATAGTGCGTGGTGACGAAAACGGTGGTGCCGTAATGTTCGCGCAGATTGGTGATGTGTTTCCACAGGTTGGCGCGGCTTTGCGGGTCGAGGCCGGTGGAGGGTTCGTCAAGGAAGATGAGCTGTGGGGAATGCATGAGACCCAGCGCTATGTCGAGTCGCCGCCGTTGACCACCGGAGAGGCGTTGGACGGTGGTGCGTACGCAGGATTCGAGTCCCAGCGTTGTGATCAAGTCATCCGCACGTGTCCTGGCTGCGGCCGTGGACATCCCGTAAAAGGCACCTTGACTGACCAGTTCGTCGCGGACGCGTTGTGGCAGGCTGCCGCTGCTGTTCTGGCCCACATAGCCGATGTGTGCGCGTACCTTGTGTGGCTGGGTCCGTGTGTTGTAACCACACACGATTGCCTCACCGCTGGAGGGCGCGATCAGGGTGGTGAGCATGCGTATCGACGTCGTTTTGCCCGCGCCGTTCGGCCCGAGGAACGCCACCATTTCACCCTGCTGTACCGCAAAGTTCAGGTCTGTAACCGAATTGGTTGTAGCTTTGGCGAAACGCTTGGTCAGATTATGCGTTTCAATGATGGATTCTGACATGCCCCGCACGCTAACAACCCATGCGGTCATTTCTTGTCCGCATGGCGTGCAACACTAGCATCATGACTGATGTGACGTCCCGTATTCTCCGCCTACTCACCCTGCTGCAATCGCATCGGCACTGGTCAGGGCCTGAACTAGCCACCACACTCAATGTGACAGAAAGAACAATTCGCCGTGATATTGATCGATTGCGTGAGCTTGGGTACAGGATTGACTCGCTCGCAGGAAGTGATGGCGGCTACCGCCTAGAGTCCGGAACTGGCATGCCTCCACTGCTGCTCACTGACGACGAAGCCGTCGCCATGGCCATTGGCCTGCGCATTACTGCATCCCAGCAGCTCATCACCGAAGTTGATGCCACAATCACAGCGTTGACCAAGCTGGAACGCATGCTCCCGGCGCGGCTGCGGCGGCGAGTATCTGCTCTCAACGCAGCAATCAATAAGGCAACATCGTTTCAGCAGGATACTGGGGTATCTGCAGAGACTCTGGGGTTGCTCGCTGTGGCGTGCCGTACCCATGAGCGGGTGCGTTTTAGGTACACCTCTGCATCAGGCGAGGTGACACATCGCTGGCGGATCCGTATGTCTTAGTACCTAAGGTTCAGCGCTGGTATGTGCTCTGCTGGGATGAAGGGCGTGATGATTGGCGGACGTTTCGTGTTGATCGGCTTTCTGGGCTGGAGCTGACTGGAGTGCGGTGCGAGCCGCGCGAGCTGGATGCGCGGGACGTCGAAAAGCGACTGATGTTTCCTGCAAGAAAGCAGCGACGCAGGCATGAAGTGCAGGTAACTGTGGCACTGTCTGCGGAGGAAGCACAGGCGAGGTTCGGTCGATGGGTGCCGGAGATTGAGAAAGTTGGTGAAAACCAGTCGCGGTGGTGCGTGCAAGTTGTGGATACCTATGAGCTTGTACACGCATTGTGGTGGATGCCCACTGGGGTTGATTACACGGTTGAGGTAGCCGAACCACTACGTTCAGCGTTTCAGGACGCCTTGGAAAGGATGACACAGGCGGCTGGCGGTGGACAGCTGTCGGCATAGCTGAGCAGCGGCTGCATACAATGCTCCGCTGAAAGCTATTGAAAACTAATGAAAATAGTTTCCATTGATCTTTGGTTGCCATACTGATAACCTGGCCGGAGTTCTAATGAGTAATCACTTTCAATAGAGTATGCGTCAACAAATCTAAGATCTCAGGACGTTATCCCCGGCTCAGCAACGAAGAAGGGCGGTCACTATGTTACCTATGGATAACACCGGTGGTGTTCTCACCATCAATGACTGCACCATATCGTTTGACGGAACCCCTGTCCTCCGTATCGACGCCCTTCACATTGACGACACTCCGCGCGCCATAGCCGTACTCGGGGTATCAGGGTCTGGAAAATCTACACTCGCCGCGCTCATTGGCGACTATCTCAGCCCCGCGGCCGCTGTCACCGGCACATGCACGCGCAACGGCACGGTCAGCATGGTGGCGCAGGATGCGTTCGGCGCGCTCAATCCCTTGATGCCTGTGATCAAGCAAATCGCGCTCACCGCTGGGAGTATCGACGCTGCGGCGAACCTTCTGGAGTCCGTTGGCCTTAAGCAAGAGCTACACCACCGATTTCCACTGCAACTTTCCGGAGGTCAACGTCAGCGTGCCGCACTGGCCTTTGCCCTAGGGCCCTGCCCGCGCCTTATTCTCGCTGACGAAGTCACGTCCGCGTTGGACCCTGTTGCGACCGCCGATGTTGTGAGCACCCTGCGGTCCGTGCGCGACAACAACGACGCAACACTGCTGTTTATCACTCACGACCGCGGGGCAGCGGCCGCGCTGTGCGATCAGGCCATCATCATGATCCCCAACCAGGACGGTAGCCACCGTGCCCACCTGTGCACCGACGACGAATGGGCAGAGCTACGCTCACTCTTCGGCGCGGGACAACGCATCACTGACAGTTCTTTTGCCATGACTTCTTTTGCGATGACTGCCACAACCGAGACAGGGAGCTGAGAGCATGTCCGAGGTTTCAGCCCTGTGAATGATCACTTAGCCATTCAAATGGAGGATGTCTCATACGAGCCAATCCTTCACAACATATCCATCAGCATCGCACCGAGTGAAAAAAAGTCGCGATCATTGGGCAATCTGGCGCCGGGAAAACCACACTTCTTCGCCTGCTCACTGGGGCGTACTCCCCCACCAGCGGCAGCGTCACTGAGGTAACACGCGGGCGATTCACCCTACATCCCACAAGATCTCGACGCGAGCTTAAACCCGGCGCTGTCAGTGGCGACCATTGTGACAGAACCAGTCGCTATTGCGCATGGGCGCGCTGCCGCGAGGAAAGCCAAGACTCGTGCGCAAGAACTTCTTGCCCAACTGGGTCTGGGTGCCGAGTTCCTGACACGTAAACCTGCACATTTGTCTGGCGGCCAGCGCCAACGCGTCGGCATTGCCCGTGCTCTGATCACTGACCCGGAGATCATCTTTGCTGATGAAGCCCTCAGCGCTCTCGATGCCGACACACGGGAAATCGTCACAACTATGTTTGGTGACAACAATGCGACACTGATTTTGATCACGCATGACCTCGCCGCAGCAACACTGTTGTGCGATAGGTGGGTCTTGCTGGATAACGGCACCATCGCCGAGGAAGGCACCATACAATCCTTGTGGGACACTACTCCCCCGGTTTCCCCGGCGCGGCAGGCGTTCCTTGATGCCGACCGCATCCTCCATCCCACTCTCTGGCACGACGACCACCGCATTGGATATTCCGCGAGTGAGCGACTGGCGGCAGACGTGCTGTCCGGCGAGGATGAAGTATGAGCATGCTCCACGATGCCTCACGTTTCCTCCGACTACCGCTGTCGGTGCAGTTGCTGTTGGTGACCCAGATGTTGTTCAACGTCGGTTTCTATTTGGTCGTTCCCTTCCTGGCCACATACATGACGGACAACCTGGCAGCCAGCGGCGCCATGATCGGCTTTATCCTGGGTTTACGTACCTTTAGTCAGCAGGGGCTATTTTTCATTGGCGGTGGGTTGACGGATCGTTGCGGAATTAAACCGGTGCTTCTCGTCGGTATTGCCATCCGCGTTCTGGGCTTCGTAGTGACAGGAACTGCGCACTCGACCTTTCACATCATGGTGGGCGTCGTGCTCATTGGTTTCGCCGCCGCGTTGTTCTCACCAGCTGCGGAAACAGCCTTGGCAGTGTCTGGACGAGACGTGGAAAAAGCCGGAGTGATGACCCGCTCTGAACTTTTCGGCATGGACGCGTTCTTTTCCCGTGTTGGCGCACTCACTGGCCCTCTACTTGGCGCCGAACTCATCGATGCAGGTTTTCACTTGACCTGTTTCGTGGCGGCCGGAATTTTCGCCTTCCTTTTTGTGAGCCACCTGCTGCTTATTCCAAGCGTACACACGGAATCAAGCAGCTCAATGCTGACTGGTTTTTCGTCAGTGCTGCGAAACCGTAGGTTCTTGGTCTTTGCGCTTGCATATTCGACGGGACTTGTGGCCTACAACCAGCAGTACTTGTCCCTGCCAGTGGAACTGACCCGGGAAACAGGGCATGCTGATGCCCTGGGATGGATGTTCGTGTTTTCCAGCGTGTTTGTACTGACACTGCAAATGCCGCTCACACGACTGTCACGCTTGACCTCCTCTCACCGCGCTATCTGCCTCGGTTTTGCCTTGATGGCCTTAGGTTTTGCTGTAGTTGCGCTTGCTGCACCGCTTGCACCACTTCCCGGGCTGTGGGCGCTGACGCCGGCTGTGGCGATGCTTGTCCTGCTGCATGCCGGACAGATGATCGCCATCCCATTGTCCCGTGACCTGGTGGGCACCATTGGCGGTGAAAGAAACCTGGGTAGCTACTACGGTTTCCTCAACTCCTTCGGCGGGGTTATGGTCCTGCTTAGTTCCCTGGTTGTGGGCCTGCTGCTTGACGACGCCGCGACAGTCGGTCCCCACGCATCATTCCCGTGGCTGCTGCTTACTGTGCTTCTCGGAGCGTCGGCAGTTGTGATGCCTCGACTGGCGCGACATACACCACAAGCGCAGGTCAGCGCCGTACAACACTAGAAATGGAGAAATAATGATGATACGGACAACACTGAAACAAGGACGTCGCTCTGCGTGCGCCTTCATCGCAGCGGTGGGCATCAGCGTGGCAGCAGCCGCCTGCACCACGCCTGAGGGCGGACAGAGCCAAGATAGTTCCAGCCTTGCCATATCGCTGCCATTCAAACCTGTGGCATCCCTGTCGCCGTTTTCCGATGACGCGGTACTGAACACCCGCATGGGGATCGCCGAAACCCTGGTCACACTAGACGCTGACGGCAAACCGCAACCGAAGCTCGCTGAATCATGGGCAACCCCTGACCCCAACAAGGTGGTCTTCACCCTGCGCGACGGGATAAAATTTCACGACGGCACTCCAGTGAATGCAGAGAGCATAGTGACTTCCCTACACCACGCCTGGGATGCGCCAAGCCGCCCCAAAGGCTTAGGGAAAAAGGCTCTCACATTCGAAGCCACGGGCGATCGCGAAGTCACCGTCACCTCGGAGGTAGCCGACCCGATCCTCCCCCAACGTTTCGCCGACCCAGGAACCGTGATCCTCTCCCAAGACGCGTACACAGGTGATACCCCCACAGTCAAAGGACATGGTACTGGACCTTTCCAGCTGTCAGAGGTGGATTCCACTTCAGCAACCGCTACCAAGTACGCAGACTACTGGGACGGAGCTCCAAAACTCGAACGCCTCACTGTGCGATTCATTGAAGACGGTAACGCCCGCGCGAACGCCGTTCGCGCAGGCGAAGTCTCTATGGCCCAAGCAGTACCGATTGCCCAACTTGGTGAGCTGCGAGACCTCACCATTGACTCAACCCCGCTTCCCCGCGGCGTGTACTTGCATCTGAACACCAGCAAAGGGGAATTCGCTGATCCCGCTACTCGTGCCGCAGCCGCACAAGCAGTCCGCCCTGATGCCATAGTAGACAGCATCTACGAAGGTCACGCTGGCAAAACGCATGGCAGCCTGTTCAACGAAAAAACCGAATGGGCGTCCCACGTTGACTCCCACAACAACACTGACAATGCAGCAGACGCACATGGCAAGGCCATCACGCTAGCGACGTGGAAAGAACGTCCTGAACTTGGTGAGGTAGCCTCCGTTGTTGCTGATCAACTCCGCGAAGCCGGATTCGAGGTAAACGTGGTGGTGCGTGACTATAAGTCCATGGAACCAGCGCTGCTGAGTGGTGAATATGATGCCGTAATTGGCTCCCGCAACTACCAGTCCGGGGCAGCGGACCCTGTGTCCTTCCTGGCATCTGACTACACATGCGAAGGCTCCTACAACCTGTCGCGGTACTGCAACCCTGAGATAGATGAGGCCATCGCTAAGGCCGATGGCACCACCGACAATGAAGAACGGTACACGCAGGCAGCGGAGGTTGGAGCAAAGATCGTGGGCGACAATGCCGTCATCCCGCTTGCACATGAGTACTCCATCAACGCCTACAACACTGTCTCCAATCTGAAACTTTGATCCCTTCGAGCGCCTGCTCGTCACCAAAGACACTGCCCACTCCTAACTGACTATGCCTACGTGATATGCCTACTCGACCTTTCACCCGTTTCAGTGGCGCACTTACCTCACTGCTGCTTGTGGCATCTTCACTCCTGATCACGGCACTTTTGCCGTGGTTAGGAACCGCGATCTTGCCCTCGCCGTGCTTCGCGCACGCGAAGCTGAACGTGATCCAGACCCGGAGATACTGGAAGCGATTCGAACCGAACTCAACCTACCCACCAATCCTGCTGAAGGCGTGATGGAATGGTTGCGCGGCGCGATCACTGGGGATTTTGGCGTTAGCTGGGTTGACCCCAGCCGAAACGCGGCCGACGTGGCACTGGGAGGATTCGGTGTCTCTTTCACCCTTGCGGCGCTATCTACGGGAACCGCTGTCATACTGTCCTGGTTCCTGGTGTGGCCCCGGCTACGCAGCATTGTCCGCGGCACCGCTACACGTTCCTCGGACATCATGGGAATGGCGTTACTGGGCACCATCCCAGAGTTTGTCCTAGCCGTTGTGCTGCTTGTATTGTTTGCCCTACGGCTCAGGATCTTTCCAGTGAGCGGTTTTTCCAGCTACACACACATGGTCTTGCCCACCCTCGCATTGGCACTCCCCTCGGCAGGGTTGCTCGGGCGAGTATTGCTGATCACCATTGATGGCATTGGCCGGGAAGAATGGGTACGGGTATGGCGACGAGGCGGGGTTTCGCCACGCCAGCTCTATCGCGCGATATCGATCCGCGCGGCGGGAACTATCGCCCCGCAAGTGGTGCTGTTTTTGGCAGGAACACTCGCTTCCACAGCCTTGGTGGAACAAACATTTAACATTGCGGGCCTCGGGCGAAGCGCGGTCACAGCCGCACTGGATCAAGATGTACCCGTACTCCAAGTCATCGTGCTGACAATGGTGATCGTCGGTATTGTCGCTGGTTCCGCAGCGCACTGGCTGCGCATGTGGATTCTCGGCCCGCTACTCAAAGCTCAAGGAAACTATGCCTCCTACTCGGTGGTGACCGCTCGGCCACATGGCACAATCCCCTTTCTTGTAGTCTGCATTCCTTTCCTTTCAGTATTGCTCGCCATGATGCTGACGAGTCCCAACCTTGGATGTTGAGGCACGACTGCAGGCACCTTCCGCGCAGCATTGGCTAGGCACCGACCAACTGGGCCGCGACCTGCTGGCGCGCTTAGCTGACGGCATGGTCTACACCATCGGGGCGTCGATACTTGTGACCGCCATCTGTGCCCTCCTCGGGTTTGGAGCAGGGCTATCAGGGCGATGGGCCGCGCGGCTGGGCGACACCCTCAACGCACTACCCATCATCCTTGTGGGCCTAGTACTCGCAGGCGTGTTCGGCAGATCGATCATGACCGCCGCCATCGCAGTGATTGTCGTCGGCTGGATCCCCTTAGCCGCACACACCTCCACAGTAGCTGCCGAAATCCGCAAATCCGGCTACTACACTTGGGCACAACTACAAGGGGCGTCGCGCACACGACTCGTCTGGTGGCATCTTGTGCCCAACGTTTTACCAGCCGTTGTGCGTCACGCCGCCAGCCGTGTTGCACACAATGCGCTTGCGCTGGCGGGTCTTGGATTCCTTGGTCTCGGTGCCCCACACGACTCACCAGAATGGGGCGTGGTCCTCTCCGAATCCATCCGATACGCTGAACGCGCACCATGGATGATGGCAGCACCTACCGTCATGCTCATGCTCTTAGGTGTCGCCGCAGCGTTAGCCACCGACACAACCATCAGGTTACGCTGGAAAACGTGAACCTGACCCAGATGCTGCCTGACCTGTCCGAGGTCCCCGAATCCCTGCTTGATGAGTCCATTTTCGATTCATTCCTCGCTTGGACACGGGACCACGGGATCACTCTCTACCCCGCGCAAGAGGAAGCAGCTTTAGGAATCCTGGCCGGAGACAACGTCATCCTGGCCACCCCCACCGGGTCTGGAAAATCCATGGTCGCCATCGCCGCACATTTCATTGCCATGGCGCGCGGCGAACGCTCCTTTTACACCGCACCCATCAAAGCACTAGTCAGCGAAAAATTCTTTGCGCTCTGCGACATCTTCGGCCCCGAATCAGTAGGCATGATGACAGGCGATGCCACCGTCAATGGTAGCGCCCCCATCATCTGCGCCACCGCCGAAATCGTGGCCAACATTGCGCTTCGCGACGGCGCAAACGCGGCCATCGATCAAGTCATCATGGACGAGTTCCACTACTATTCCGAACCCGACCGCGGGTGGGCATGGCAAGTACCCCTGTTGGAACTCAACCGAGCGCAGTTTCTCCTCATGTCTGCCACCCTGGGCGACACCACATTCCTAGAAAAAGACCTCAGCGACCGCACCGGCCGAGTCACCACCCTTGTTGCAGGCACAGAACGACCAGTCCCCCTCGAATTTTCCTACGTGTACACACCCGTTCACGAAACCATAGAAGAACTCCTAAGCGGCGGCAAAGCACCCATCTACGTGGTGCACTTCACCCAGCGCGATGCTATCGAACGTGCGCAGTCGCTCACCTCCATGAAGATCATCACTCCTGAGGAGAAGGAAAAAATCACCGCCGAAATTGGGGATTTTCGCTTCACCACCACCTTCGGCCGTACACTCTCGTCACTCCTACGCAAAGGCATCGGCGTGCACCACGCTGGCATGCTGCCCAAGTATCGACGCCTCGTAGAAAAACTCTCCCAGACAGGGTTGCTGAAAGTCATCTGCGGCACCGACACCCTCGGCGTCGGCATCAACGTACCCATCCGCACCGTCCTCATGACAGGGCTCACCAAATTTGACGGCACCAAGCAGCGCATGCTCAAGTCCCGCGAATTCCACCAAATAGCCGGACGAGCTGGGCGCGCCGGGTACGACACAGTAGGCACCGTAGTGATTGAGGCACCCGACCACGAAATTGAGAACTACCGACTCCGCGCCAAAGCTGGTCAGGATCCTAAAAAGCTCAAAAAACTCCGCAAAAAAGCTGTTCGACCAGGTGAAGTAACCTGGACGGAAAACACTTATAAGCGCCTCACCTCGGCTGACCCCTGAGCCACTGCACAGCCAATTCCGGGTAAGCACCTCCATGCTGCTAAACGTGATCGCCCGTCCAGGAAACGGGTACGAGCATATGAAGAAACTACTGCGCGGAAACCACGACACCCGAACAAAACAAAATCAGGACATCCTTACAGCGGTGGAACTGCTCCAAGGCTTAGTGAGGGCAGGAATCGTGGAAAAGGCAGAAGGCGGCGCGGACGCAGCAGGACGCCCCTACCATTTAGTAGAAGAACTCCAGCGAGATTTTGCCCTCAACCAGCCATTAGCACCCTTCGCATTGGCCACACTCGAACTGTTAGATCGCGAATCAGACACCTACGCACTTGATGTGATCAGCATCTTTGAGTCAATTCTGGACGACCCCCGCCAACTGCTCGTCGCGCAGCAAAAAGCCGAACGAAGTGAAGAACTCGCCGCGCTCAAAGCAGACGGTGTGGACTACACCGAGCGAATGGCCATCATCGAAGAGATCACCTGGCCCAAACCCCTTGAGGATCTCCTGGAAGATGCCTTTGATGTCTACACACAGGGACATCCATGGGCGCGTGAATTCGAACTGAGCCCCAAATCGGTTGTGCGCGACATGATCGAACACGCCATGACGTTCTCCGATCTCATTGCCACCTACGGTCTCGCCCGCTCCGAAGGTGTGGTGCTGCGCTACCTCACTGATGCGTGGCGGACCCTGCAGCATTCTGTGCCGCAGGACTACCTGACAGAGGAATTGGAGGACATCATCGTGTGGCTGGGGGAACTCGTGCGCCAGGTGGACTCTTCCCTGGTGGACGAGTGGGCGCATATGGCCGACCCTGATGCCCCCATCTCTAAGGAAACACTGGCACGTGAACTGGCCTTCGGTGTGGAAGATCCCACTGCGCTGACAGCCAACACCCGCGCTTTCAGCATCATGGTACGCAACGCCATGTTCCGCCTCGTAGAACTCTTCGCGTACGAAAAAGAAGATCAGTTGGAGGCCTTAACCAGCTACCTTGACGACGCCCCCGACTTCGGTGCCGGCATGGATGCTTACTTTGATGAATATTCCGATATGGGCACTGGTCCTGCCGCCCGTGGACCCGAATACTTCCGTCTGAACAAAACCGGACGGATGTGGACTGTGCGGCAAATAATGAAAGACCCCGAAGGCGACAATTCATTCGCTTTCGAGGCCATCATTGATTTGGATGCGTCTGATGAGGCTGGTGAGGTGCGTTTCGCGTCCCTCACCCTCGACCACACATAAGCTGTGCGCTAATCGGATTAGCGGGCAGACTCAATCTGCACAGCCTGGGCCACACCCTGCATGGTGGCGGCGACCTTGATGGCCTCCCACACCTGCTCCTTGGTCAGCCCTTCTTGGCGAACCACCTTGTCATGTGCAACAGAGCAGTGCTCACAACCATTGATAGTTGATACAGCCAGGCTCCACAACTCAAAATCGGATTTTTTTCCACACCGGGATTGGAGATCACATTCATGCGAAGGCCCATCTTGACCTGGGCATAATCAGATCCAAGGTAGCCCTTGGCGCGGTAAGCCACGTTGTTCATGGCCATGATAGAGGCAGCAGCGAGCGCAGCATCAAACGCAGCATCGGACAGGTGGTCCTTAGCCTCGTCAGCGACCTCGGAGAACACGGCGTCGTTACGCGTGGCAGCAGCAGAGGCGAGGAACGTTCCCCACAGTTGTTGCTCGCTGAGCTCGGTGGAGCGGGTAAGCGTGCCAAGATTGAGTTTCAGGTCCTTGGCATACTCGGGGAGGCTGGACTTCAGGTTATCGATCGACATTTACTTCAGACCTTCCTGCAGTTCTTCCATCTTGTTGATGTTCTTGGTCGGGTCGTTCTTCTGCCAGTTGCAGGCACAGACCTCTTCCGACTGAAGGGCATCAAGAACACGCAGCACCTCATCGACGTTGCGGCCAACGGCATCGGGTGTCACTGAGACGAACTGAATGATGCCATCGGGGTCAATGATGAAGGTGGCACGGTCGGCGACGCCATCAGCGTTTTCCACGCCAAGAGCCTTAATGAGGTCATGCTTGATGTCGGAGAACATCGGGAAGGGCACGGTCTTCAGCTCGGGGTGGGTTGCACGCCAGTTGAAGTGGGAGAACTCGTTATCCACGGAGCCGCCAAGGATCTGGGCATCGCGGTCTTGGAACTCCTCATCCAGCTTGCCAAACGCAGCGATTTCGGTGGGGCAGACAAAGGTGAAGTCCTTCGGGTAGAAGAACACAACCAGCCACTTTCCTGGGTAGGAGCTGCTGGTAACGGTCTCAAAGTAGTCCTCCGGCTGCGATGCCTCAACATCATGCAGGTCACCACCCTTCAACGCGGTGAGAGAGAACTCAGGGAATGTATCGCCAATGGTCAGCAGTGCCATGGGGTGCCTCCTTATACAGACAACCAAGAAAGTATGTTCAGTGATACGCGCCACGATCATCGCCCTCATCGCACAGAAAGCCTGCTCAGAATGGCCGACGCCATAGCGCTCACACAAAGTATGCACGAACAACCCCAGGCCGTCAAAAGGTAAATCTTTTGGGTGTGTTATATAGTAATAGGCATGAGCAATAAAGAGTACCGCCCCACCCTTGCGCAACTCCGAACGTTCGTGACTATCGCCGAAAACAAACACTTCGGCACCGCCGCCGCCAAGCTGGCTATTTCCCAGCCCTCACTGTCTCAGGCACTTGTTGCCTTGGAAACTGGATTAGGCGTGCAGCTCATTGAGCGTTCCACACGGCGCGTCATTGTCACACCCTCTGGTGAGGCGCTACTCCCCTACGCCAAAGCGACTCTCGACGCCGCTGAAGCCTTCCTCTCCTACGCACGCGGTGCCAACGGCAATCTCAGCGGACCACTCACCATCGGCATGATTCCGACCATTGCTCCCTACATCCTCCCTAACCTTTTGCACCTCATTAACGCGGAGCTGCCCGAACTAGAGCCACGCATCGTTGAAGACCAAACCAAACATCTCCTTGAACAACTTCGTGACGGCCACATTGACCTAGCAGTATTAGCAGTGCCCACCGACCAACCTGGACTCATTGAAATACCGCTATACACGGAGGATTTGTAGTAGTAGTCCCTCACGATCACAAACTAGCGGGACGAGACGACTTGACTATCGACGCTCTTCGTGGCCTCAACCTACTGCTTCTTGACGATGGGCATTGCCTACGCGACCAGGTTGTTGATCTGTGCCGAAGCGCCGATTTCACCCCCGATAACCGCAATACTGCTGTCACCCGCGCAGCCAGCCTAGCCACAGTGACCCAGTGCGTATCAGGCGGGCTAGGATCTACACTGATCCCGCTAAGCGCTGTCGCAGCAGAATGCCAGCGCGACAGCCTAGCCATCGCTCAATTCAACCCCGCTGTCAACGCATCCCGCACCATCGGCCTAGTCTATCGAGGCTCCACCTCGCGGACCGACGAGTTTGCTACTTTTGGCACGTTGATCACACGCGCTTACCAAAACAGCATTGCTGACGTAGTTAAACCAGCGACACTGGCAAGTTAACTAACTTCTATGAAGTGAGTAGTTGAATCTGTCCTCTACTCATCTGGCGATACGCATATGACAACGCCAGAAAAGAGACAGGCAGCGTAGCGATAAGCCCAATCCCACACAGAAGAGAACCAACTACATTAGCAGGACCAATAACAATCCACAGCAGTAGAAGAGGAAAGAAGTTACGAACAGAATCAGACAGCGCCTGACCAATACACGACACAATGGTGCCACGACCATCAAGCAGGTAAAACGGGACCATCGACACCAATATAGAAATCACCGCCACGACCACAACAGCTAAGCAACCTGCAATAATGATTGCCATGAACGGTGGTGGGGTGGCCGCTGTATCGACCATGAATAACATCGCTGCTACTGGCACAAGATCGTCACCAAATACCATAGGAAAAGTAGCATGGTAGTAATAACCAGCCGTTGGCCACGCATAAAGTCCCCAAAAGGAACAATCCCTCTATCCATCTGCTGTAGCGCGCCATTGACGCCTAAAGCTACCCCGTAGGACAAAGGAAGGGTGAACACAAAAAGCACGACGCTCGTCGACATATTACCCACCAGAGGGGCAAAAAGTGAACTCAAAAACATCCCTCCCCGATACACGACGTAGATACCCACGAATAATAATGCACCAATGAGCCACGAAGTCCCGTTCCGCATTACGGCAGAAAAACCGTACTGAAGCGCATCAGCAACGCTTAGCTTGCCATCCCCCTGCCCGAAAGTCAGAGGGGGACCCGTCTGAGCATGATAGTACTGGTTGCCATATGACGCATAGGAGTTACTTCCCTGCTCAGTATAGGACTGATGCCCATACCCCTGAGCGCCGTATGGTTGTTGTTGATGCTGTCCTCCCTGCTGAGCGTTAGGATGCGCATGCGGTCCGTAAGGATAGTAGTATCCTTGCTGAGGCTGCTGTGAATTCTGCGAGTTCTGCCCATCAGGATGTTCTGGTGTCTGCGCCACGGCTACACTCCTGTCTTTAACATATGGTCGTACGTATGAAACCTCATACCAAATATACCTTGTAGTTTTTTAAATGAAAGCACCATGCAGCCCATCACCACCACCAGCTACAGCACATATGCATATCGCTTCACCGCCGTTGTGCGCGTAAATCACATTACATACACTACGATGATTGGCTAGTTATGAATACAACCACTGACACACCACTTAAAAAAGATCTTTACCCGCTGTTAGACGACGTCTCTTTACGCGACGCTCGCACGTTCCGCCGCCGACTTAGCAAGGCACGCTCATCATCGGCGCTAGCCGCCATCGCTCAGGACATCAACGCCGCACGCGTTTCCTTAGCCGCAAAAAAGGCAAATTTACCAGTAGTTACATACCCGGATTCGCTCCCAGTGAGTGCGAGACGCGATGACATCGCTCAGGCAATCATGGAGAATCAGGTGGTTATTATCGCCGGTGAAACTGGTTCGGGAAAAACTACGCAAATTCCGAAAATCTGCCTAGAACTCGGACGAGGTGTCCGCGGCATGATTGGACACACGCAACCTCGACGACTAGCCGCCCGTACTGTCGCAGAGCGAATCGCAAACGAGCTGGGACAGGATGTTGGAAATAGCATTGGCTATGCCATTCGCTTCGATGATCGTGTCTCCCCGACGACCGCAATTAAGCTCATGACTGATGGCATTTTGCTGGCGGAAATGCAAAAAGATCGATTTGAATGCCTACGACACTATTATCATTGATGAAGCCCATGAACGTTCATTGAACATCGATTTCCTACTAGGATACCTCAAACAGTTACTTCCTCGACGCTCCGATCTCAAAGTTATCATCACGTCGGCAACCATTGACCCCGAGCGATTTGCCCGACACTTTAGCGATAGTGACGGAAAACCTGCTCCCATTATTGAAGTGTCTGGACGCACATATCCCGTAGAAATTCGTTACCGTCCACTTCAGCAGAGCCTTGGTGATTCCATCATTGATGTTGATCCGCTAGATGGTCTATGTGACGCCCTGATTGAGCTCATGCACGAGGGACCAGGCGACATTCTGTGCTTCTTCGCCGGGGAACGTGAAATTCGTGATGCACTTGAAGTGATTAAAGCAAAAAAGTGGCGTGACATCGAGGTTGTTCCGCTGTATGGACGATTGTCCAACCAGGAACAACACCGTGTTTTTCGGTCGCACCGAGGTCGGAGGATTGTCCTAGCAACAAACATTGCAGAGACCTCCCTTACCGTCCCGGGTATCCGTTATGTGGTGGACACTGGCACAGCGCGCATTTCCCGCTACTCAACCCGTACAAAAGTTCAGCATCTTCCCGTAGAAAATATCTCTCAAGCCAGCGCGAATCAACGTTCAGGGCGCTGCGGCCGCGTGGCGGACGGCATTGCGATTCGCCTGTACTCGGAAGAGGATTTTCTGGCCCGAGCGGAATTTACTGATCCAGAAATTCTTCGCACGAACCTTGCCAGCGTGATTTTGCGCATGGCATCACTGAGCCTTGGGGATATAGCAGATTTCCCATTCGTAGAGGCGCCGGATCAGCGTTCTATTCGTGACGGTTTGCTGCTGCTTCACGAGTTGGGGGCGTTGAACGACGGCGAGTACAATGGGGCACCGAAACTGAGCGACGTCGGCAAGCAATTGGCGCGCATTCCTGTCGATCCACGCATGGCTCGAATGCTTATTGAGGCACAACAACTGGGGTGTCTACATAACGTGATAGTGATTGTCGCCGCGCTGACCATTCAAGATGTAAGGGAGCGGCCACTTGATTTCCAAGCACAGGCCGATCAAGCACACGCCCGCTTCAAGGATTCGAGCAGTGATTTTCTGAGTTATCTGAAACTGTGGGACTATATTTTACGCACTCGCCGTGAGCTGAGCGGTAATGCTTTTCGTCGTCGCATGAAGCAGGAATTTCTGCACTATATGCGCATTAGAGAGTGGCGTGATTTGGTGCAGCAACTGGAACAGGTGGCACAAGATCTTGGTTGGCTGACCCGTAATAGCGTCTCCGCAGATAACAATAGTGAAGCGATACATCAGGCGCTGTTGACCGGGTTGTTGTCGCATATTGGCTCACGCAATGGCGAGTCTAAGGAATTTTCGGGTGCACGGGGAACGCATTTTATGGTCTTTTCCGGGTTCGTCATTAGCAAAAAAGCCGCCTTATTTTGTCATGGCCGCAGAACTAGTACATACATCACGGCTGTGGGCTCGGGACTGTGCTGAAATCGAGCCAGAATGGGTAGAAAAAGCAGCTTCATCCCTGTTACGTCATCAGTATTCGGAACCACATTGGTCATCAAAAAGAGCGGCAGCGATGGCTCATCAAAAATCTACCTTGTTTGGCGTCACTATTGTGGCCGATCGTATTGTGCCTTATCATCGAGTCGATCCAGGCATAGCGCGTGACTTATTTATACGGCACGCACTGGTTGAAGGTGAATGGAACACCCATCATGCTTTTTTTCACAATAACATGGAAAAGTTGCAGTCTGCCTCCGAATTAGAGGATAAAGCCCGGCGGCGCGACATCGTGGTAGATGAGCAAACTCTCTTTGATTTTTACGACGCCCGTATACCTGTGTCCGTGACCACTGGTCGTCACTTTGATAGTTGGTGGAAAAAGAAACAGCGTACCGAACCAACACTCCTTGACTTTGATCCATCCAAGCTTGTCAGTGACACTCATAATGTGTCTGAGGTCGCTTTTCCCGATGTTTGGCGGCAGGGCAATGTGGAGTATGAACTTAGTTATCGATTTGAACCAGGAACCCCAGACGATGGTGTGACAGTTCGTATTCCCATGCCACTTCTGGCGGGTTTAACACCCCGCGGATTTGATTGGTTGGTTCCTGGTTTACGCAAAGAACTGGTTACGGAACTCATTAGGACTCTTCCGAAGCCGCTGCGCCGCACAGTTGTACCGGCCTCCGATTTGCCGCCCGGGCGCTCCCACTACTGCACCCCTACCAGGGGGACAACGATTCAGAGACCACACTCACCAGCCAACTTGCCGACGCCCTGCGCACCCTCGGTGGCCATGGAATCAATGCTTCTGACTTCCAGTTGTCACAACTGCCCCCTCATCTTCGAATGTCATTTGCAGCTGTGGACAAACGTGGCGACATCATTGATCATGACAAAGACCTCACCGCTTTACAGGAACGTCAAGCCGAGAAAGTTACCTCATCGGTTGGTCGCGTGGCTGGATCCTCCGGGTCCTCGGTGGTCGAAGCATGGACGAACGATACTCTCGGGGCAATCGATGAGGAGGTTATCACCACGGTAGATGGGCAAAAAGTGGTGGCCTACCCCGCCCTAGCGGTCACACCGCAGGGTGTGAGTATCCAGGTGCTTCCGACCAAAGCCGCTGCAGATGCTTCAATGATGACGGCCACGCTGACGCTACTCATGCGGGACATTACTGTGAGCGTGCAACGAATGCTAAATGGTCTCCCTTTGAAACAACGAGTGGCGGTAGAACACTACCCCCATGGGGGTGCAGCTGGCCTCGTTGATGATGCCCGGGTGACAGCAATCCGAGATGCCATGTTGGAAGCTGGTGGACCAGCACGATCACCAGACGAGTTTGAACAGCTACGCGCTACCATCGCGCCAAAAGTTCCAGCAACGGTGAGACAGATTGTTGTCCAACTAGCACCAGCACTGGTGGACTATCACAATGTCGTTGACGAACTAAAACGCTGGTCAGGCGATGCCATTGATGACATGACTGCCCAGCTGGAGTTTTTACTTCCGCCTCATGCCATTTCTGTCCATGGCATGTCACACCTCAAGCATCTTCCCCGCTACCTGCAGGCAATGCTCATTCGGTTAGAGGACATGGAGACCCACCCAGACCGTGATGCCGATAACCAGGACATTATCGCGGACGTGACAGACTACATACGCCAGCGTCTGGCACAACTACCGTCTTCCAGAGCAAAGTCCCGGGAGGTCAAAAACGTGTGGTGGATGGTGGAGGAACTCAGAGTGAGTTTGTTCGCGCAGCGCCTTGGCACCGCCCATGCAGTGTCCGAACGCAGGATACAGAAAGCGGTGGACAAGCTTCGCTAGCAGTATTATCTGCGTGAACGGTGTGATTCAGGACTTCGTGCAGCCATTCTGGATTGTCGACGCATCATGCGAATTTCCGACTCGAAATCTTCCGCGCTTTCAAATGACTTGTACACAGACGCGAACGTAAGTACGCCACCTCATCTAGCTCTCGCAACGGGTCCAGAATAGCTAAGCCAATATCGTTGGCGTGAACCTGTGAACCTCCATGCGATCGCACAGACTCCTCCACGGTTTGCGCAAGACGCTTAAGCGCATCTTCCGACACGTCCCTCCCTTGGCACGCCCGTTTCACACCAACTATTACCTTGTCACGGCTAAAGGGCTCCGTCAGACCATTCCGTTTCACGACGATAAGCAGCGCTTTTTCCACTGTGGTGAAGCGTCCACCACAGCTGGTACATTCACGGCGTCGACGGATAGTCGCACCTGATTCAATGGTGCGTGAATCAATAACCTTAGATTGATCTTTGTGGCAGAACGGACAATACATGGCAGAGTCCCATCATAGGTAACGGTAATGTGCTACCCCCGGTTGTGATACAGGCAATAGGGGCGCATATACCCTTATAGTAGCTGCTGACGCTACCCCCACGAGTCTGAGATCCTCAAGCAGGGTTTCACCTCAAGGTTGACATCTCATCATTCACTTCATCCGATAAAACTACTGGTGACTGCGCACTGTGATCTTTGCATCCGTGATAGCTGAGTCTGACACGGTGTCTTCTTTGCTACTCGCAAACCACACACCCGCCACAAAAATCAGCCCCGCAAGACCTCCCACAGCGACGGTGCGAACAGTTGCCCACACTCGCGAACCGCCATTATTACCTTGCATTTCTGCGTCATACACGTCATATAATTCACGCTCTTCCATTCGAATGGGGACGGATCCCATTCGAACATGAGGCGTAGGTTGCTGCATGTAGCCATCACAAGAACCCATATCATAGCCACGCTCACCAAACATCTCCGGATGCGAGAAATTCAGAATATCACCAGCATAAAGGGCATCAAATGTAAGAGTCATGAAAAAGTCCTTTCCCAAACTTACCTGCACAACGCTTTGTCAGTGCACACCGAACCTTATCGAACGGACCCAACAAGGCGCGGCACTCATTGATTCATATGTTCGATATATAGCACCCACCCCAGACATTGTCTAGAGTGCGGGGGTAATTTCTCGAACACTCGTCCCACTTTTCCCTGCGCTTGTGTATTGTTGGGTGTATGAATCCAGGCTGAACATGGTTGTCTGCAGATCAGCTATAGCGCACTGTTCGAATCTTTTGCTCCCTGCGCTGGCCGTATGTGCAGCTTATGTGCGACTCACACCTACCAAGCTGAATGAGCGTTGCGCCATGTTCCTCACCATGGATTCGTGCGTTGTTACCAGAACGTTGTGATCGTAATGATCACAGTCAATAAGGGGATGTTGTGAACAAGCCAGTTAACAAGCCTGATCCGAAGAATCTGACGGCACGTCAGCGGAGAATACTGGAGGTCATTCGGGATGCTGTTGTGCTCCGCGGATACCCACCAAGCATCCGCGAGATCGGCGATGCCGCTGGCCTGCAATCGACCTCGTCGGTGGCCTACCAGTTGAAGGAATTAGAGAAAAAGGGTTTTCTGCGACGCGATCCGAAGAAACCTCGGGCCGTTGATGTTCGACACCTGCCAGATGCTGATGCCCCCAAAACTGGGCCGAAGCCCAGCAGGCCGGTTACCCAAGTTGAGGACCTTCCTGAGGATATACCCACACCTAGTTACATTCCTGTGGTTGGCTCCATTGCGGCAGGAAGCCCGATTCTTGCGGAAGAAAATGTTGAGGACTACTTCCCGCTACCTGCAGAGATTGTGGGCGACGGCGAGCTATACATGCTGCAAGTCGTGGGCGAGTCCATGCGCGATGCAGGCATCTTAGACGGTGACTGGGTGGTAGTACGCTCTCAACCTGTCGCTGAACAGGGCGAGTTTGTTGCTGCAATGATTGATGGTGAGGCTACAGTGAAGGAATTCCATAAGGATTCCACCGGAGTGTGGCTTCTGCCCCATAACGATGCGTTCTCCCCCATCCCCGGTGAGAACGCTCAGATTATGGGCAAAGTCGTGTCTCTGATGCGGAAACTCTAAAAAGGGGTAAGCCGCGCCCCCGCTTATTGTCGTGTGTACGACGAAAGATAAGCGGGGGTGCTTCCGGTTCAGTCCCCCTATTTTTGGTTTGTTGACTAAACGTGACGAGAACAACGCAAATGCCCGATATTCGCCAATTTTCGCAGGTCGAACACATCCGACGATGCCTATTTTTTGATGCTGGTGTTGTTTTTCATTTTTTCGCTACCCCCGTTTTGTCTGCCTTGGGGGGAAGACATGACAAAATAGGTACGTGAATCGGGCATAAACAAGCCCTGCCGCTTCTGACTTAAGGAGTTTCATGTACGCCGAGGAGCGCCGTCGTCAAATCGCATCTCTTACTGCGATTGAGGGGCGAGTGAATGTCACTGAGCTTGCAGCACGGTTTGATGTTACTGCCGAGACGATTCGACGCGATCTTGCCGTTCTTGACAATGAAGGCACAGTGCACCGGGTCCATGGCGGTGCGGTGGCAAGCCAAAACTTCCAAACTGCGGAGCTTACTGTCGATGCGCGTGCAAAGTCAGCCTCATCAGCAAAGTCAGCTATCGCCCGGGCGGCACTTGATTTCTTCCGGCAGCTCAGGGGGGCATGTTCCTAGACGCGGGCACAACGCTGGCACCGTTGGCAGAACTTATCGCGGACCATCCAAATGCCCGGCAGTGGTCTATCGTCACCAACTGCCTGCCCATCGCTATGAGCCTAGCCTCTGCGGGGCTTGACGAGGTACAGCTGCTGGGTGGCAGTGTTCGAGCGATTACCCAAGCCGTTGTGGGCGATACGGCACTACGCACTTTGGCGCTCATGCGTGCCGACGTCGCGTTCATCGGCACCAACGCCCTTACCTTGGATCACGGTCTTTCTACCGCAGATTCGCAGGAAGCTGCGGTAAAACGCGCCATGATTATTAATGCCCGTAAGGTCGTAGTGCTGTGCGACGCTACCAAGATGGGATGCGATTACCTTGTGAGCTTCGCCGGAATTGACGACATTGATGTTGTGATCACTGATTCCGGTGCCCCACAATCCATTGTTGATTCCCTCCGCGACCGCGAAATTCAGGTGGTCATTGCCCAGTAAGTATCGGGAAAACCACAATAAAAAGGTCGTATCCCCTACTTCTAAGGCGAGGGATACGACCTTTCTTTTCTAGCCACTAACAGCAACTATGGCTGGAGAATATCACGTACCTTCTGTCGCGCTTCTGTCGCGCCTTCTGCGTTGATGGCAGCTTCGGCGGCTTTCACGCAGGTGTCAAAGTCAATGGCGGAAAGCTGAGCACCGACGCCGGCGATGGCCGTAGATGCGCTAGACAGGGAATTCACACCCAGGCCGGCCAACACACAGGCCAGCAGCGGATCAGCGGCGGCTTCACCACACACACCCACTGCCGTGTTAGTACGCTTGCCTTCTTCACACGTGTGCTGGATCAGGCGGAGAACGGCAGGCTGCCACGGATCGGTAAGGTATGCCAACTGAGGGGACATGCGGTCAGCTGCCATTGTGTACTGCGTGAGGTCATTGGTACCAATGGAGACAAAGTCGAGGTGGGGCATAATCTTGTCTGCCATCAGAGCAGCGGCCGGAACCTCGATCATGGCACCGGCGACAAGTCCACGCTCGGCGCACAGTCCTGCAAACCACTTAGCCTCACGGGCGGTGGCCACCATGGGGGCCATGACCCATGTCGGAGCGTTTTCGTCGCGTCCAAGTTCCTTGACGGCCTTAGCAATAGCATCAAGCTGGCGCGTGAGCAATGGCTCGTTGGCACGAGCAACACGCAGACCGCGAACACCAAGAGCCGGGTTCATTTCATCAGCCATGGTGGCAAAGGCAACGGGCTTGTCAGAGCCAGCGTCAAGGGACCGAACAACCACCTTGGAGTTGGGGAACCTTTCGAGGACTTTCTTGTATACCTCGGCTTGCTCATCGACGGAAGGTTCTTCTAGCGCCGAAAGGAAGCACATCTCCGTGCGGAACAAGCCAATTCCCTCGGCCTGTGTATCAGATGCAATGCGTGCTGCATTGCCATCTTGAACGTTGGCGAGAAGCTGAACGCGGTGACCATCTTTAGTTTCTGCAGGGCCGCGCCATTGTGCAATGCGCTCGGCGAGAAGCTTTGATTCGGCAACCGCAGCAACAGCGATCTCCGGGTCGGCGTTGAGAGTGATGGTGCCCAACGCGCCGTCGACAAGCACCTTGTCACCCGCCTTGATGTCGTTGAGGTTAGATCCTACAGCGACGATACAAGGAACGTTGAGCTGCCTGGCGATGATAGCGGTATGGCTTGTAGGGCCGCCGAGTTCGGTGACTAGGGCAACAAAGTGGTTTGTGTCCAGGGCGGCAGTGTCTGCTGGGGAAAGATCGTCGGCGAAGAGAACCACTTCGCCGTTAACCTGCGGAAGGCCGGGTTCCTCTTCGCCGCGCAATTCAGCGATAACGCGATCGCGGATGTCACGGAGGTCGGTGACGCGCTCCGCCATCACGCCACCAGCGGCTTCGAACATGGAAATGAACTTAGTGGTCGCTGCTACGACGGCATATTCAGCCGGATGACCACTCTTGATGTTCTTGTTGACGGCTTTGCGCCAGCCACGGTCACGCACCATACCGGCTGTTGCGTTGAGCACTTCCTTCGCAGCGCCATCAGCCGCTTCCGAACGTGAACTGAGGCGTTCTGCAACTGTGTCGGCTGCGGTGGTGAATCGTTCGTATTCGGCTTCACGCTCACCAGCTTCCACAACCGGCCCAGAGGTCGGAAGTGCCGGGCGGGGACGGATCCATACAGCTTCTGCGTAACGGACACCAGGCACGACGCCGGTGCCGGTGATGACTGTGTCATCGCTCACTTTACTCATTTTTTGGTACCTGCCTCACGGTTTTTGGTTCAGCGTCGAAGATACCATGTTCCTCAAGGCAACAACACACAAACCAAAAATGAAAGTGTTGACAAACCCACACAAATGGGCGTAAACACAATTGTAGATGCAGCAACTCCACGTTATAGTTGCCCGTTTTTACCCATTGAGCTGCGGCATCTCACAAGAAACAACATGCTCATTCGAGACCCAGCTCATGGAGGTGAATATGCTCACAGTGCACGAGCGTCGTGCCGAAATTACAGCATTAGCTTCTAATCAAGGTCACGCAAGTGTCGCTGAACTGGCTGAACGTTTCTCGGTGACACCTGAGACAATTCGCCGGGATCTGAAGTATCTGGAATCCTCCGGCTTGGTGCACCGCGTTCATGGTGGTGCTGTGACAAATCACACCCTAAGGTCAGACGAGCAACCTTTTTGGGTGTCCGAAAAGTCACATTCTGCGGAAAAGAAGGCTATCGCGCAAGCGGCAATGCCTTTTATTCCAACACAATCAGGCAGCATCGTAATTGATGCCGGCACCTCGACTGCGGCTGTCGCACTGCTCATGGCGGACAGTTACCGAGGTCAGCGGTGGACTATCGTCACGAACTCACTGCCTGTTGGTATTTTGCTTTCCACCGCAGGAATCCCAGGAGTCAACCTTTTGGGCGGAACAATGCGGGCATACACCCAAGCGGTGGTAGGCGAACAGGCGGTTGCCACGTTAAAGAGTCTTCGCGCAGATGTCGCCATCATGGGCACCAATGCCCTCAGCGTTCACCATGGTTTGTCTACCCCCGATCCTTCCGAGGCTGCGATCAAACGAGAAATGATTTCCAGCGCAAACAAGGTAGTAGTGCTGTGTGATTCCTCCAAATTTGAGCAGGATTACCTCGTCACATTCGCCGATTTGAGCGACATTGATGTGGTGATTACCGATGCCCATGCAAGTGAACACTTCTTATCCACCCTCCGTAACAACGATATCCAGGTCGTGATCTCTTGATTCTCACGCTGACCCCTAACCCAAGTACCGATCTCACTCTTACCCTTGGGGAACAGCTGCAACGCGACAGTGTGCAGCGCCTCCAATCCGTAACCAGCGTTGCTGGCGGTAAAGGAATCAACGTCTCCAACGCCTGCACGTTGGCTGGCGTTGACACCTTGGCGCTTTTCCCCGCCGCAGCTAACGACCTCTTCCTTGAGTTACTCAAGGCAATTAATATTCGCCACCAGGCAATTCAGAACGATGGTGCCGTTCGCACTAACACCACCATCACCGAACCCGATGGCACGACCACCAAACTCAACGGACCGGGTTCGTTGCTTTCCGACGCCGCGCGCGCAGAGGTCGAACGCACACTCATCACCGCCGCCAAAGAAGCAACGTGGGTTGTCATGTCTGGTTCCCTCCCTCCAGGTGCCCCAACTGACTGGTATTCCGCACTCACCGCACAGCTGCGGAACGCTTATCCCCACATCAACATTGCGGTCGATACCTCCGATGCTCCTTTGCTGTCTTTGGCAGAAAACCTAGACTCCGCAGCCCCAACGGTAATTAAGCCAAACGGGTTAGAATTGGGGCAAATTGTGGGCACTGACGGCGAAGAGCTAGAAGCAGCCGCAGCTCGCGGCGAGTTTGAGCCGGTTTTAGAGGCTGCCCGAGAATTGAACACACGAGGTATCGCTGAGGTCCTTGTGACTCTAGGTGCCGCTGGCGCAGCACTTGTCACCGAACAGGGCACATGGATTGCTTCTCCCCCGCCGACCATCGCAGTATCTACCGTCGGCGCTGGTGACAGCACACTGGCTGGGTATGTGATGGCACGACAGCAGGGGGCTGACTACGCAACAGCACTTGCCAACGCTGTTGCATATGGGTCGGCTGCAGCGAGCCTTCCTGGTACGACAATCCCCAGCCCAGAGCACATCAATGTCGCTGAAACAACTATCACACAGATTTCCTAGTACAGATAAGGAATGACGATGACTGACAACATCATCACCCCAGAGTTGGTTTCGCTTGACGCCAACTTTGGGGGCACCACTACCGAAGTCATCACGAACCTCGCCACCTTGGTTCAGGGTGCCGGTCGTGCTACTTCCACCGACGTACTTGCAGGCGATGCCCTTGCCCGTGAGGCAAAATCGGACACTGGCGTACCCGGTGGCGTTGCCATTCCGCACTGCCGCTCTGAAGCCGTCACCCAGCCAACGCTTGCGTTTGCCCGCTTGGATCCTGCTGTGAACTTTGGTGGCCCCGACGGTGACGCCAACCTCGTATTCCTCATTGCGGCCCCTGCTGGTGGCGGTAAAGAACACTTGAAAATCTTGTCTAAACTTGCCCGCGCATTGGTGAAAAAGGATTTCACGGCCGCACTGCGCAGCGCTGCAACGAAAGATGAAATTGTCGAGCTAGTGCTGAACGTCGTGAACGCTGCCCCCAAGAAGGCAACCGCACCAGCTGCAACAACTGAGGCAGCCCCTGTCCCCGAGGCGTCGGAAAGCAGCGCACCAAGCAACGATGTGACCCGCATCGTTGCCATCACCGCCTGCCCGACTGGCATCGCCCACACCTACATGGCTGCGGATTCCCTCACCCAAACCGCTGAGGAAATGGACGGCGTGGAACTTGTGGTGGAAACGCAGGGTTCCTCAGCTGTGACGCCAGTTGCGTCTGAGGTCATCGACGCTGCTGACGCCGTAATTTTTGCCACCGATGTTGGCGTGAAAGATCGCGAACGGTTTGTGGGCAAACCTGTGATCGAATCGGGCGTAAAACGCGCCATCAACGAGCCCAAAAAGATGATTGAAGAGGCCGTCGCTGCGTCAAAGAACCCCAATGCATATAGGGTGACTGGCGGTAATGGTAGCGCTGAAGCGTCAGCTGATGCGGAAGGCGCACAGCTTGGCTGGGGCAAGCGCATACAGCAGGCCGTGATGACCGGTGTGTCTTACATGGTCCCGTTTGTCGCAGCCGGTGGTTTGCTGCTTGCGCTAGGTTTCCTTTTCGGCGGCTACCAGGTTGCTGATGTCGCAGAATCCGTGGTTAAAGACTTCAGCTTGTCCAATCTGCCTGGCACTATTTTCACTGAAGATGGTGAACAAGTGTCACGGACAGGTCTGCTGCTATACCTCGGTGCAGTGCTATTCGCTACGGGTCAGGCGGCCATGGGCTTTGTGGTTGCGGCGTTGTCTGGTTACATTGCGTACGCATTGGCTGGACGCCCCGGTATCGCCCCCGGTTTCGTCGGTGGTGCTATTTCTGTCACCGTTGGCGCAGGCTTCATTGGCGGTCTAATCACCGGCATCATCGCTGGTCTGGTGGCCATGTGGATTGGTTCATGGAAGGTTCCGCGCATTATCGGTTCGTTAATGCCTGTGGTGATTATCCCGCTGCTCACGTCCCTGGTTGTTGGTCTGTCCATGTACCTGTTGCTCGGACGCCCACTGGAAGCACTCATGACCGCCATGCAGGACGGACTGAAGGGAATGTCCGGTTCCTCGGCCATTGTACTGGGCATCATCCTGGGCTTGATGATGTGCTTCGACCTCGGCGGCCCGGTCAACAAAGCTGCGTACCTATTCGCCACCGCTGGGCTGTCCACCGGTGACGATGCATCCCTGAAGATCATGGCGACCGTCATGGCCGCTGGCATGGTTCCACCCATTGCGCTGTCCGTGGCCACCTTTGTGCGCAAGAATCTGTTCACCCCCGCCGAGCAGGAAAACGGCAAGTCTGCATGGCTTTTGGGCCTGTCCTTCATCTCTGAAGGTGCAATCCCCTTCGCAGCAGCCGATCCGCTACGTGTGATTCCTTCCATGATGCTGGGTGGCGCCGTTACTGGTGCAATCTCCATGTCTTTTGGAACCACCTCACGTGCACCCCACGGAGGTCTGTTCGTATTCTTTGCCATTAGCCCGTTCTGGGCGTGGTTGGTAGCCATTGTGGCTGGCGTGATTGTTTCCGCTGCAGCCGTGATTGCCATGAAACAGTTCTGGCCCAATAAAGCTGTTGAAGCTGCCAACAAAAAAGCTGAAACTCAGCCTGTAGCAGCCTAAGATTTTCCCTAAATGTCCCGGTCGGAAAAAAGTTTGGGAATATCCGTGGCGCGGACGTTATAACCGAACTAGGCTGGGATTCACGTTCATAAACCCTTCACGAAAAATCGTGAAAGAAAGGACCATTATTATGGCTTCCAAAACTGTCATCGTCGGTTCGGCAGTAGGTCTTCACGCTCGCCCTGCATCCATCATTGCTGATGCAGCTGGTGAATACGATGAGGACATCTTCCTGAGCAAGGTCGGTGAAGAAGACGATGAAGAGCCCACCGAGGCCGCTTCTTCCCTCATGATCATGGCAATGGGCGCCGAAAAGGGCGATCAGGTTGTGGTTACCTCCGATAACGCCGAGGCAGTGGAAAAGATCGCCGGTCTGATCGAGCGGGATCTGGACGCCGAATAGGCCCATTAACACCACACATAACCCCCACGTACCACATAGTCTGGCACCGTGGGGGTTGTTGTTTGTCTTTACATTCACCGCATTTCTTTCACCGGGCAATACAATTCCGTGATCACGTCCTCCGATGGTGTCTCAGGACCAGGTTCCACAATGTATTCCTCCCAACAGGGTTGGGTGGGAATGGAATAACCGTCTTTGACAAGATCCTCCACAAAATACTTCCACGCTTTGGCAAGCGTGTCGTAGGTGCCTCGATGAACCCACTTTGCAGCTTTCACCGCTGAAAACTGCACCGCTCCGCTTGTTTTAGCCGCAACATCGGCAACAACAGGAAAGCCACCCAACATGTCTACGGTATCCACCACAGGCGTGAAATAATACGCAACAGCGGGACCCAGAACAGAGCCACCAACATCAGTAATCCTGTCAGCGGTGTCGTTATAAACACGGTCAAAAAAGGTCACCATGCTATCGGCAGGTATGACGTCGCGAGTTCCCACAACCCACCGCTCAGGCACATCGACAATCGTATAGCTAGGCATATCCCCACTCTACCGACGTGATGGAATGAGTGTTATAGAAAAACAGCTACCAATCAAGCCATTGCTTACCCTGTGTGCCTTCCTCTCGAAGGCACACTCCCTTTTAGCTCCCCTGCCCCTCGCCCACTGTGCGGTACAGCCATTGAAGAACCGGATACAGCACGATAATTCCGGCGGAACCCCAGGCGATACCCTCCAACTCCACACCAAACACTGTCAGCGTCAGATTGCCAATACCCGCAACCAGCGCTACCGCAGCAGCCGTGATGTTAACCGGATTGTTAAAGTCACAGCATTGTCCTGCCAGATGCGCACACCCAACAGCCCAATCAACCCGTACAGTACAATTGTGGCCCCACCAAGAACCCCAGTAGGAATGGTGAAAATAAGCGCACCAAACTTGGGAACAAAGGCCAAGGCAATCGCCGTCAAAGCAGCCACCCAGTAGGCAGCAGTGGAATACACTTTCGTCGCGGCCATGACTCCGATATTTTCCGCGTACGTAGTGGTGCCAGAGCCACCAAGACCACCAGCCAGCGTAGTTGCCACGCCGTCAGCGATGAGCGCATCACCAGCCAGGTCATCCATGGTGCGGCCCGTCATCGCTGACACCGCTTTCACGTGTCCCACATTTTCCGCGACCAGCACAATCACTACCGGTAAAGTAACGAGCGCAGCAGACACCTGGAACTGAGGAGTGTGAAAACCTGGCAGACCAACCCACGCTGCATTGGCAATGGTCTCACCTGCCCCCTCCGCGAGATTGCCAGTGGCCGTGGCAAAAAGCCACCCAACGATCACGCCAATCAAGATGCCTAAGCGCGCCACCATTCCGCGGCCCGCGACGGTCGCGATGAGAATAGCCACCATGGTCACTGTAGCCACCAGCGGTTGTGTCGCGTAATTCGTCGCCGCTGTGGGAGCCAAATTCAGGCCGATCAGTGCAACGATCGCACCGGTCACCGCTGGCGGCATCACTGCGTCCAGCACTCTAGGACCAGCGGTTTTCACAACAACCCCCAGCGCCACCACAACCACGCCTACGACAACAATGCCGCCGAGCTGCACTGCGATTCCTTCGCCCTGAGTAGCTGTCAATGGCGCAATAAAGGCGAAAGAACTTCCCAAGTAAGAGGGCAGCCTATTGCGGGTGATCAGCAGGAACACGATAGTTCCCACACCGGAAAACAGCAGTGTGGTGTTAACAGGAAAACCTGTCAATGTTGGGACCAACAGCGTGGCACCAAACATGGCAATCACATGTTGCATCCCGATGCCGATCGTTCGACCCCAGCTCAAACGCTCCTCGGGGGCCACCACATCCCCAGGAGTAATGTGCTTGCCGTCGCCGTGAACAGTCCAACCCCACCGTGGAAATGGGCGCGAACCCATGTTTGATGTACTCACGAAACTCTATTATCGCTCATTGCACGCAGCATAGAAAAACCACGTGCAACGACCTAGGAAGTTTCGACAATGAAATCCTGAAGTTCTGTGGCTACTGAGTGGGGCAGACGGACGTCGATAAGCGTGCCTTCGGTGGTGTAATCCTCCTTCAGCACGGTTCCTAGCTCGTGAATCCGTGCCACCACGCCGCCGTGTGTGAAAGGAATGAGCACTGTAACGTGGTCGTCTAAAGAGTTGAGAAACAGCTCTACCCGGGCCTCAAGCTCAGCGATACCCTCCCCTGTGCGTGCGGAGACGAACACGACGTCATCAAGCACATGCCGCAGCTCCGCCAACGTCAGTGGGTCCGCCTGATCAATCTTGTTCACCACAATAATCTCTGGTGGGGCCTGAACCTTCTGCTCCTGCACAATCTCGGTAATCACCGAGTTCACGGCCTCAATTTGTTTCAGCGGGAACGGATCGGAGCCGTCAACTACATGCAACACCAGGTCCGCCTCAACGACTTCCTCCAAAGTAGAACGGAACGATTCCACCAGCTGTGTGGGCAGGTGACGGACAAAACCAACGGTATCCGTAAACACTACTGCACGCCCGTCCGCTAGTTCCGCGCGGCGAGTCGTCGGATCAAGAGTGGCAAAAAAGCGCATCCTCCACCAGCACACCCGCGCCCGTCATCGCATTAATCAGCGAAGATTTCCCGGCATTGGTGTACCCGGCGATGGCAATCTGGGGAATTGTCGACGCCCTGCGCTGCGACCGTTTCACCTCACGAGCGGTTTTCATTCCTGAGAGTTCTTTCCGCAACTTCGCCATCTCAGAACGCAGCCTACGGCGATCCGCTTCAATCTTTGTCTCACCTGGACCACGCAAACCAACACCGCCGTTAGACCCGGCGCGCCCGCCTGCCTGGCGGGAAAGCGCACCACCCCAACCACGCACGCGGGTAATCAGGTACTCCATTTGCGCCAGGGACACCTGCGCTTTGCCTTCCTTCGATTTCGCGTGTTGGGCAAAAATATCAAGGATGAGCATGGTGCGGTCAATGACTTTCACGTCAAGGGCTTTTTCCAGCGCAATCATTTGTCCGGGGCTAAGCTCACCGTCGCAGATGACGGTGTCGGAACCCGTCGCCGCCACGATGTCTTTTAGTTCCTGGACTTTTCCGGAGCCAATGTAGGTGCCTGGGTCGGGCCGATCACGCTTTTGGTACAGTATTTCGGTGACTTCCGATCCTGCGGTTTCCGCCAGCGCGGCAAGTTCCGCCATGCTGGCATCAATTTCAGCGGTGGTGCCTTCTGTCCAAACGCCAACGAGCACTACTTTTTCCAGGCGGAGCTTACGGTATTCAACGTCGTAACCGTCGGATTGTTCGGTGCTGTGGATATTCGTTCCACGTGTGAGGCGACGCAGGCTTGAGCGAGCCTCAAGGTCGAGCTCACCTGTTGTAGGTGCCGCACTGCTATGTGGCGCAGCACTGGTGGCAGTCTCAAGAGGCTCGGCGTGGCTCAGAATATCCTGATGGTCGGCAAAAGCAGCTGCAAGTAGCTTATCGTGATGCTTGTTAGTCATTAGCGTTTATTGTCGCACGTCATGCACGGAAAAGCTACCTACCACCACCTCTCACGCGACAGGCTTCCTACTCAGCAGTCTCCTCGGGATCCTCCCCTGGTGCCCCAGGAACTCGACGTGTCAAGGTGAGGGTAACAAGACCCTGAGGAGTCCGGGCGTGGCCGTGTGATTGCACGTTCCACCCTCATCGTCGGATAAGGCACACCCGCCACAGGATCCACCACATACAACATCAAGTCTTCGGTGGATATATCCGGTGCGTTCAAGGTGCTCCATCGCTGCGCTGATGGTGCTTTCCTGCAGCCCAGTCTGTTGGACAATTGCTGATACCGTTGTGGCGCCACCTTCTATGGCTCGCGTAACTGCTACTAGCGGCCGGACTTCCTCGGACTCCGCAGCTGTTGCATTATCACCATTGCTCTTATTTCGAGAGAACCATAGTTTCATCACAGGCCCTCCCCTACAGCCACAGTTTCAGGACTTGGAAGATCACCACTGCCAGGGCCCAAGCGGTGAAAAGCTGGATGGCAATGCCGATGAGAGTCCATTTCAGGCCAATTTCTCGTCGCTGTGCAGCCAGCGTGGCGACACATGGCGTGTAGGCCAGCAGGAACACCATAAATGCCCACACTGCGGCATGAGTGTGTCCACCCGATGCGTTATTAAAGTCCTGCTTGATGGCTTGAGCTAGTGGTGAGGTGCCTTGCTGTTCGCTATCTTCCTCAGTGGGGTCGTCCAGAGCGTAGGTTTGTGCCCAGGAGGAAATCACAGCTTCTTTTGCCACAAAACCAGTAATCAATGTTCCGGCAATGGACCAGGAGTCAAAACCAGCTGGGGCGAATATGGGCGCGATGCCATCAGACACTTTGCCATAGACGCTGTCTTGCGGTTGAAGGTTTTCATCGGCGAAGCTGTAGCCGCTCACCATGGGCGTAGATTGCAGCAGGAATACGACTGTAACTGTCACCACGATGATTCCACCAGCAGTGCTGAGGAAGCCCTTGAGCCGCACCCACATCACCGACAGCGCGAGTTTCGGTCCAGGGATCTGATATACGGGAAGGTCAATCACCAGCGGCTCAGACCCCATCCTGCGCCACAAGGAATTTTTCATGGCCAGGCCAACAAGGACGACTAGTCCAATTGAAATCAGGTACATGGCAAACACCACAGTGCCAGAGCTATTGGGATAGAACGTGGCGGCCAGCATCACGTAGACCGTTAACCGTGCCGAGCATGAGGTGAAAGGAATCAACAATGCAGTCAGCAGGCGTTGCCGAGGTTGCGTCAGTACGCGTGTTGCAGAGATAGCTGGGACGTTGCATCCAAAACCAACGATCAGCGGAATGAATGCTTTGCCTGGAAGCCCAATGGACTTCATCAAACGGTCCGTGACGACGGCCGCGCGCGCCATGTAGCCGGAATCCTCCAGTACAGCTAGGCACAAGAACATGAGTGCCATCAGCGGCGCAAACGTGAGGACCATACCTACACCACCGATCAAGCCATTGACGATCAACCCTTCAAAGAGTGGATGCGTCAGTCCAACGGCTTGTAGTCCGCTCCGCACCGCGTCGCTGACTGGACCACCGAACAAAGCGTCCAACCCATCTTGCATGGGCTTAGCCACCGTGGTGGTGATTTGGAAAACGATCCACATAGTAGCCAGGAACATCAAGGGCCCGAATACTGGGTGAAGGGCAACCTTATCGATACGTTCGCTCCAGGAAGTGGGGCGCTTATCATTGTTGGTGGTTGCTGCCGCCACAGCTTTCCACCCACGCGAAGCGGGCATCGGCGAGATCAAATTCCGAGACTGTAGGGTCTGCACCTGCCGGAACAGTGACGGGGCGAAGAACCTTGGGCTCCTTACGCATTTCCTCTGTCACAGCTTCTCCCACTGCGACAAGGTTTGAGCGGTGGCGTGGGTCTACCTCAAGCACTCGTACGCCCAATGCCTTCTCAAGTACTTTGGCATCAATAGTGGTGCCAAATGAGTCAGCCACGTCTGTCTTGGTCATCACCACCACCGTGCGGAACGGCTTTTCCGCCAGCTGAGACACCATATAAAGGCTCCGGCCTAGACTTGCGGCATCGACCGCTACCAAAACTAGATCAGGACGTTCCTTGTCTTCACAGTCAATGACAAGATCACGGGTCAACTTTTCGTCTGGGCTAATCGGGTCCAACGAATAGGCACCTGGGAAGTCAATAACGTCGTAGGTTGTCTCACCCACTTTCCACGCACCACGGCTGACCTCAACGGTAGTTCCAGGCCAGTTACCCATACGTGCCTTGGCGCCGGTCAACCCGTTAAACAGGGTCGATTTTCCGGCATTGGGAGCACCCACAAGGGCAATAACAGGAGAACCTGCGGGGGCGGTTTTTCCATGGCTTTCGCAATGGCAGGTGGTTGGCGCGCTAGCTTTCGTTGCCACTACTGCTCACCTCCAGTCTTTACTGAATGAACTTTGATGCTGGATGCGGTCCGACGGTCGAGGGCATACCGGGTGTTATGAATGCGAATCACACGCCCCCCACCGCTGGTCTTCTGCGCCACGCTCACATGGACGCCAGGGCGCAACCCCAGTTCCGCGAGCCTTCGTTTAATATCTGGGCGCAATGAGATCGCTGTTAATAGGCGACAAGACGCATTCGTTGCCGATGGGCACGGTAATCAGAGGAAAATCATCCATGCTATGAGCATTGGCGCCCATATGGTTTTCCCTAGTCTCAGACCTTGAGTCGGGTGAGGCGGATTGAGACATCGCCAGCCATCCTCTCCTACTTGCACGTATTGATGCATAAAAGCTGTTCCACCAATAGTTGGGAACTAGTCACATTCGAAATTACTACCGAGACAAAGCCTAGACATACCTACCCAAGGTGTGGCTTACATTACGTATCGTAGGCACTTCACATAACCACTGGTCAGAACCATCCAACTACCCCCATTAAGCACCCCCTTGCTGTTCATTCATACTATTTTTCCTAATACGTAACCCAGCGTAACCCACACCCACCAGTAATGGTGACATGACATCAAAGCGCAAAACGACATCCCAAGCTAACCCAAACCTATGTGCATCATGTGTGATTTCTTAACAAAGCCCTATGTAGGATAAAACAATTTTTGGCCCGTGCCATTAAGATGAGAGCATGAACAACGATCTGAAAAGCATCGGTATGGATTTCCCCCGATGGCAAGATGCGATCGAGGCAGCCATCGCATCGGAGAAACTTGCGGTGACCGGAGAAGTCCGCGGCGGTCAGCTCATTCAGTTTGCGGACCCCTCAGGCGCTCAGATCAATATCCTTGCCGTGGATCCTTTTGCTACCTATGCGGGTTTTGCCTCCTCTACTGCAGCAAATGCGCATGTCAACATGGTTAATGACGTCCTCGCCTTTGCAGAGATCGTTGATGATAGCGGCACCCCTCTCGGCAGCGTGACCTGCAATCTTGCTCAAGGACCGCTACTTGTCGACGAACCCACCATGCAGTGGGAACAACTTGCCATCACTGCTCTTGCTGTCGATATAAACACTTACGAGAGTGCTGAAGCCTTCGCAGCAGCACACCCCGGCGCGAATACAGAAATTCTCAGCATGCTAGTCAGCCAAGGTGCTATGATTGTGTCAACAGGTGATGGTTCACAAGTACCTGATGCCTCAGCAGCCTCACCGCACGCGTAACTTCTGCACATTACCGCACAAACGAGCTCACTGGTCAGCGTTTTATTCACGCAAATGTAGATGGGCCGTTCCCCTTTGATGTGTGCTTGCCCGATGCCCCGAAATTGCCAGAAAATGGAACAATTCTAGCCGGAACAGTCATGCTGACCGGATCCATACTCCCCCCGGCAGGATGTGGAGACTCCTGCGGCGACTCTAGCAGCGGATGCGGATGTGGTTCAGGTGGCTGTGGAAACCACTAAAACCATGAGTGATCTCAGCCCATACCCGCCACATTCACGACGTCCCTTTGACTACTGGGCGCTCGTGATCATTGGCATGTGCTGCTTAGCACTGGTGGTATGGCTGAAAACACTTGGTGTGATCCTCTCTCTTTGGGATTATTGCCGCATTATATTGGGCGTTTAAACTGCGCACATCCGCCCCGGAGGCTATCTCACTGCAGCGCTCCATTGATCTTTCCCGCGCTGACATTGTTGATGTTGTTGATGCCTTTGAACGTTTCCGTGATAGCGGCGATGCTGAAGCCATCGCTGATCGCACACTTCAGCGCCCCGAGCTGAATAATCCCAATTCCACCGACCCAGACATAGAATCTTTCTATATCCAGTTGGCCACGGCTCGACGATTCCTGCAGCGCCTTGACATACATCTTATGTCGGCCAGCACCACAGAGGAACTGGAATCGTTGCTTGCTATCACAGACAAGCGCGCCTTTGAACTCAACCAATCATGGATAAAGGCACGCCGCGCTGCCGTCCGGTTCAAGCGTGGTTAACCAACACGCCTTCCGCCACAATCGCGGAAGGCCCCGTCAGTGTCGATCCATCATGGTCAATGCGAACAGTAACTTCTCCACCTGGTACCACCACAACCACCTCTCCCTTATCGACGCCCGCGTCGGCTAAGGCTGCCTGCGCAGCTGCCACCGTTCCTGTACCGCAGGACCGGGTCTCCCCCGAACCGCGTTCATGCACCCGCATGTGCGCACACGACCGTCGACAAGCTCGGTCAAGACTTCAATGTTGACTCCCTCTGGGAAAAACGCTGGGTCAAAGGTGAACTGTTCAGCAATGGGAAGTTCCCGAAGTGCCTCAGGGGTTAGTTTGGGGATGACGCAAGCCAAATGCGGATTCCCAACATCAACCCCCAAGCCTGCGAAATGATAATCCGCAACTGTGCATGTGGAGACGCCCAGAACCGATGGCATACCCATGTCGACGCTGACCACAGCATCAGACTCCGTGACAGAGTGCACAGTCACCGGACGCGCCCCGGCGCGAGTTCCCACAATAAAGCTATTGCTATCGACGAGACCGCGAGACGTCACCCAGTGGGCAAACACTCGAACCCCGTTCCCACACATTTCAGCGATGCTACCGTCGGCGTTGCGGTAGTCCATAAACCAGTCTTCTGGCTTGACCTTAGGGGGAAGCTCCGTAAGCACGCCAGCATCGACCAGTGCCTTAGAGCGGACAACGCGAAGCACCCCATCTCCCCTAAACCGGCGCGTCGATCGCAGAGTTGCCGTACAAACTCTGGCGTGAGGTTCAGTGCCGCGTCTGGATCGGGCAGGATAATAAAGTCGTTTTTCTGTGCCGTGGCCTTTTGGCAAACGGGATGGCATCATCGAAGTTGGATTCAGTCATGCCAAGAAGTCTAATGCTTGCGCGTACGTATCACCGGAGGCATCAATCCAGTGGGTTCGCGGGTCCCGCTTGAACCAGGATTTTTTGGCGGCGCACGTACTTACGCGTTCCGGTGATGGTGCGATCCACGGCTTCGTCCCAGGTCAGCTCACCCGCCATTGCGGCCAACACATGGGCATAACCAATGGCTCGTCCGGCGGTGGAATCAGCCACCAAACCGGCGGACACAAGACGTTTCACTTCTTCCACCAAGCCTGCGTCGAACATGGCGTGCGTGCGCTGCTCTATGCGAGGGTTCAACCATTCTGTAGTGGTTCGAAGCCCCAGAACACGGGTTCCCCACCGTGGCGGCTGGTTGATAGGTGGTTGCGATGCGGAAAAAGGGTTTTCCGGTCAACTCAATTACTTCAAGGGCGCGGACGGTACGCCGTGGGTCTTTGTCTTCAATCACAGCAGCGGCAGCCGGATCAATGGCGGCAAGTTCGTTGTGGAGCGCTGTGATTCCAATATCGTTGAGGCGCTGTTCGTAACGGGCACGGACGGTTGCATCTGTGGGTGGGAAGGACCAGGCGTCGAGAAGCGATTGCACATACAGCATGGACCCACCAACGAGAATGGGAACGTTACCCCGAGCCATGATCGCTTCGACATCGCGGATCGCGGCCTGCTGATAGCGCGCTACTGAAGCAGTTTGTGTAACATCCAGAACATCAAGTTGATGGTGTGGTACACCCATGCGTTCGGGGATGCTGAGTTTCGCAGTTCCAATGTCCATGCCTTTGTACAATTGCATGGAATCAACATTGACCACTTCACCCCCAAATTTCTGTGCCAACGCAATACCCAGCGCCGATTTACCCGAAGCCGTCGGTCCGATCACCGCAATTGGTGTTACCACACGCTGGTCCTTTCTGCTGGTTACCACTCTGTCACCCCAGCCTAGCCTGCTATCAACTGCATGTTTCAGGGGAGGGTTGTCACCGCGACAAAGTAAGCCACGGTAAAGTGATTCCTTGTAGCTACACGCTTTTGTTGTGTTCTACGTTACGCAGGTAAGTAACCCAGGCAGCCGTGACGCGCGGCGAGAGACGAAGGACCGAATTATGACGACAACTCCCACCCCAAAGCCTGGCCCTCGACCCGGCCCACGGCCCGGCGTCACACCCGCAGTTCGTACGCAGACTGCTGCGCGCCCGACGGTGCACAGTGATCCAACACGATGGGGACGTATTGACGACGACGGTTCCGTCTACGTAATCACTGCTTCTGGTGAACGCCTCATTGGCTCTTGGCAAGCCGGAACTCGTGAAGAGGGGCTGGCGCACTACCACACCCGCTTCGAGGACCTTGTGACCGAAGTGGAATTGTTGGAGAACCGGCTGAAGGCACATCCCGATGATGCCGCTGCTATTCGCGGTAATGCTGAAACACTGCGTGCAACGCTGCCTACTGCTGCCGCCATTGGTGATCTGGACAGCCTGGACACCCGTCTTGCTGGTGTGATCCGTGACTCCGAATCAGCCGACGAGAAAGTCAAGGCTGATCGTGCACAGCGCCGCGTGGAAGCCACAGCACACAAAGAAACCCTTGTCGAAGAGGCAGAACAGATTGGGGAGTCCTCTGAGGACTGGAAAAGCGCCGGTGACCGACTCCGCGAGATTTTCGAGGAATGGAAAACCATCCGTGGCGTGGATCGCAAAACCGATGATGTGTTGTGGAAACGCTACTCTAGGGCACGCGATGCCTTCAACCGGCGGCGCGGATCGCACTTCGCCGAACTTGATCGGAGCCGCGCCGCTGCCCGAAAACTCAAAGAGGACATTGTCGCCCGCGCCGAAGAGCTCAAAGACTCGCGCGACTGGAACGCCACCGCTCGTGCCTTCCGCGATCTTATGACTGAATGGAAACAAGCAGGACGAGCACCACGTGATCTAGATGAAAAACTGTGGGCAGCATTTAAGTCTGCTCAAGACTTCTTCTTTGCAGCACGCAACGCTGATGCTGAAGAACGCGACCGGGAATTCCTCGACAACGCCGCCGCAAAAGACGCGCTGATCGCCGAATACGACCCCCAGATTGATCCCGCCAAAGACCTTGAAGGCGCACGAGCGAAACTTCGTGAGCTACAAGACAAATGGGAAGCCATCGGCTACGTCCCCCGCAGCCAAGTCCGCGAATTTGAAAACAAGATCGCTGCCCTGGAAACGAGTCAGCGATGCAGCCGACACACAGTGGCGACGTACCGACCCTGCGGCACAAGCACGGGCCGCGCAATTCACCGCCAAAGTCGAGGAATTCACCGCGCAAGCAGAGGCTGCCGAAGCCAAAGGCAACACGAAGAAAGCCGAGCAGCTTCGAGCCCAAGCCGCACAGTGGCAGGAATGGGCTGATGCCGCTGTCCACGCAGTTGAGGACCTGTAACTGCGAAACTAGCTCTGGTTCTCCGCTGACGGCTGTTCTCCGCCAGCGGCCTGCCGCCCCGCAGCCCTGCGTTGGGCGGCGCGGGAGCGGCGGTCGTCGACAAACGCAGCGGTGGCCTGCTCATCCGCAAGAATCTTCTCCTGCACTGCTGCCACGTGGTCGTGGTGTTTTTCTTCACGACGCGCCTCCGCCAACGCAGCCTGAAAACTATTGCGGCGCAACACCACGAACGACAATGCCGCAGCGACCACGCTCACGCTCACTGTGCCAATAATTAAGCCAAAACTCGGACCAACACCAGGCTCTGTGGGCGGGCGAGACTGCCTCATCCAAATGGCAAAGACGGAATAGAACATCGCTGCGCCACTAAAAACCACGTGAGATAGGCAATCAGTGCGGACCGTGTCACCAGAGTCGCAGCATTGAGCAGCACCGCGGCGATGAGTGCAAGCCACATGTAGATGCGCTCAGGCACCGTGGTCACATACTGCTGGGCGGTGTCGGAGTAAAACAAAACATCCAGGCCAAGGACCTTGCCCGAATGCGGCAAAAACAATGACAGGAAAAACCCCACCATACCTAGGCCCATGAACACCTGTTGCCTACCCAAACTCACCACTTGAGAAGCTTGGCGTTCCGCACCTGCTAGGTCACCACGATAGGCCGCGAGGCGATCACGCTCCTTCGATGGTTCTGGTGTGGGCGAAGTGGTGTCCTGAGGCTTATCTTGCTCGGTCATCTGCACACTTTCCTAATTCCAGTCATGATGAACTACAGCAACCCTGAGCTACAGCTGCAGGCTGAGGCTCTGGGCGGCCAATCTTTGGCAATCCCAAACCCACCCCAATCGGCGCGGTCGTGGGGGTTTTACCTTGCGACGACATGTCCCCTGCGACGGTTCGGCGATGCGTCAACACACCAGCGTCGGCAATGAGGAAATGCGGAGCCGAGGACGTCACCTCGACCGTGACGACATCGCCAGGCCGGATGCCCCCATCAACAGCCATAGCATCACCCATAGTGGTGACACCCAGTGTCGGAACTGGCGTGAAGTGCACCAGACGACCATCACGAGCGCGCCCCGAGAGACGACGAGTCTTGTTGTTTTTGCGGCCACCATCAGCCTGAACCAGCAACTCCACAACCTGGCCCACAAACTTCGCGTTCTCTTCCTCGCAGATGCGCTCCTGCAGTTCGAGCAACCGGTTGTAACGCTCCTGCACAACGTCCTTAGGTACCTGGTTATCGTACTCAGCCGCAGGCGTACCAGGACGAGGGCTGTACTGGAAGGTGAAAGCACTGCTGAAACGAGCCTTTTCCACAACATCGAGGGTTGCCTGGAAATCGTCCTCCGTTTCTCCAGGAAAACCAACGATAATATCCGTGGTAATCGCGGCATGGGGAAGCTTCGCGCGAACCTCATCCAAAATTCCCAGGAAACGCTTCGTCCGGTAGGAACGTCGCATATCCTTAAGCACCCGATCCGACCCAGATTGCAATGGCATATGAAGCTGAGGGCAAATATTAGGGGTTTCAGCCATCGCATCAATCACGTCAGACGTGAACTCCGCCGGATGCGGACTAGTAAACCGCACTCGTTCCAATCCCTCAATCTCACCGCACGCGCGCAGCAGCTTGGAAAAGGCGGAGCGATCACGCTTAATATCTGGGTCAGCGAAGTTCACGCCATAAGCGTTTACGTTCTGGCCCAACAGCGTCACCTCACTCACCCCCTGGTCAACTAATGCTTGCACTTCAGCAAGAATATCGCCAGGTCGACGGTCAATCTCTCTACCGCGCAGACTTGGCACAATACAAAATGTACATGTGTTGTTGCACCCCACGGACACACTCACCCAACCTGCGTAGGCAGACTCACGCTTTGCTGGAAGCACCGATGGGAATTGCTCCAACGAATCAACAATCTCCACCGCGGCTTCCTCATTGTGCGCGGCGCGGTCTAGCAAAGCGGGCAACGAACCAATGTTGTGGGTACCAAACACAACATCCACCCACGGTGCTTTTTTAACCACCATGTCCTTGTCCTTTTGCGCCAGACAGCCGCCCACAGCAATTTGCATGCCAGGATGGTTCTCCTTTACGGAGCGCAACTGCCCCAATGTTCCATACAATCGGTTATCAGCATTTTCCCGCACAGCACAGGTATTGAACACCACAAGATCAGGCTCCACTCCCTCGGAAGCACGGATATAACCGGCTTCCTCTAACAAACCCGACAACCGTTCCGAATCGTGGACGTTCATCTGGCAGCCAAACGTGCGCACTTCGTATGTCTTCTCGTGAGTCTTTGAATCCTGCAACACAGCAAGCCATTCTACCCACCTCTATATTCCCCACCTAATGCAGATGGGGGTGTGATGACAGTCTTCCCCAAGCCCTGTCATCACACCCCCACGTTTCACACTCCACTGCGGTATGAGATTTAGCTCAATTCAGCAAGACGCTGGTCAAGAGCCCTGCCGTGCCACCATCATCGACATGCCTTGCGGGAAAACCGCGCCTCGCCAGCACCCCAACGATGCGACGTAAAGCTTTGGCGTAATCGTCCCTGTTGGCAGAGCAATCATATTTCACGCTGCGCGCCTTCTTCACCGCCAGCTCACGCGCCTTTTTCCTGCTCATCATCCTCATCAATGATGTCCAGTGCCTCCCCGCGTATCGACGCCGCGATGCCTTTCGCTCTCAACTCACGGTCAAGGACGGCCTTGGACTTACCGCGACGTTGATGACGCTGGCGCACCCACTCCCGGGCGAAAAGCGCATCATCAATGAGACGGTCACGCTCTAGGTCTGCAATGACATCTTCAACCACATCAGGGGTAAAGTCTAGCGCTATCAGACGATCCTGCATTTCCTGGCGCGAACGTGCCCGATGATCCAAAAGAAGCAAAGCACGGTGGCGAACTTTCGCTTTGGCTTCCTCCGCAGCGCGGTCAAACAGGGGCGGCTCACTACTGGTGCCTGACTCGTACTGTTCAAGCGCCTGCCGCAACCGCTCCAGTTTTGCAGGGTCAACTGGTTGATTACTCGTCATCAAGATCTGAATCGTCGAAATCAACGTTTGGAACAACATCCACCGGGTCATCTGACAACGTGTCTTCAGCGGCGGCATGCTCACCAACACCCAGCTTGGCAAAGATTTTCTGCTCAATCTCGTCAGAAATGGCCGGGTTGCTCTTCAAGAATAGGCGGACCTTCTCTTTGCCCTGTCCCAGCTGGTCACCGTTGTAGGTAAACCAGGAACCGGACTTCTTCACAATGCCATGCTCCACACCCAAGTCAATGATGGATGATTCACGGGAAATACCCTCACCATAGATGATGTCAAACTCGGCGATTTTGAACGGCGGCGACACCTTGTTTTTGACAACCTTCAGTTTCGTGCGGTTACCAATGGCATCCTGACCGTCCTTGAGTGTTTGGATCCGGCGGACGTCGCAACGCACCGACGCGTAAAACTTCAGGGCCTTGCCACCCGTGGTGGTTTCCGGCGATCCAAACATCACACCGATCTTCTCGCGCAGCTGGTTAATAAAGATGGCAGTAGTGCCCGAGTTGTAGAGAGCACCGGTCATCTTGCGCAGGGCCTGGCTCATCAAGCGTGCTTGCAAACCAACGTGACTGTCCCCCATGTCACCTTCAATCTCGGCCTTAGGGGTTAGGGCAGCCACCGAGTCGATGACAATGATGTCAATCGCACCAGAACGAATCAGCATATCGGCGATTTCCAGCGCCTGTTCGCCTGTGTCAGGCTGAGAGACCAGCAGAGCGTCGGTGTCTACCCCGAGCTTGCGGGCATACTCAGGATCGAGTGCATGCTCGGCGTCGATAAACGCGGCGATTCCGCCACCTTTTTGTGCCTGTGCAATTGCGTGAAGCGCTACAGTGGTTTTACCGGAGGACTCAGGGCCATACACCTCAATGATGCGTCCACGAGGGAAACCACCAATGCCTAGGGCAATATCGATCGCCGTGTTACCAGAGGAAATAGCCTGAATCGGCGGGCGGTTATCATCGCCCAGCCGCATGATGGCCCCCTTTGCCAAAGTCCTTTTCAATCTGTGCGAGTGCGTTGGTGAGTGCCTTATTGCGGTCATCGCTTGTTGCTGTGGTGGTCTTGGTCTTCTTTGCTGCCATGTTCCTTACATTCCTTCAACAATAAAAATTCACTGCATGTGCTGGTAACACAGACCAGCTAGAGCTTAGACTGAAAAACCCCATCAAGAGGTTCCACACACCTCATAAGTATGTGAAAAATTTCTGCGCGGCTCTTGATTCAACAACCTATGTCCCACTGCGGACATCTCACGCTTACATCCACCATACATGCACAGGTGTTCGATAATCAAGTTCGAACCCAAAGTTTTAGAAAATCTACAGATCAGGCCCCAACCAGCGCTCCTTCGGTACGTCAAAATCGCGACACAGTGCCCACCAGATTTCTCGAACATCCGTTTCGGTTTCAAGCAACTCGTCCGGGGTCTTCCCATACTCACTTAAGACATGGGAGCGCAGGATCCAGGTGCCGTAGTCGTGGCCAAACTCATCGTCAACACACTGATGAAACCTTGTCAACTCCATGGGTCGATCCTACATGCATGGAAACGTTAGATTTTTCACAAAGTCATGAACGAAGTTCAAGAAGAATAGCTAAAACCCGAAACTTCCCGCTAAGGTATACCTCCATGGCTACATCATCCTCTGCATCTCGTTCCTACACGCGTGACATTGCCTACATCGCCGTATTCGCCGCGCTCATCGTCGCGCTAGGCTTTCTCCATACCTCTTGCTGCGGGCGTCCCAATTGTGCTTCAAAATATTGCCTGCATTCTGGCCGGACTCATCCTGGGGCCACGCCGCGGTGCACTTGCTGTTGCCCTGTTCCTCTTGCTGGGTCTTGTTGGGCTTCCGGTACTTCCTGGCGGGCGTACAGTCCTTTCTGCCCTTAGTGGACCAACGGTGGGATACTTCGTGGGATATCTGCTATCTGCGTTTGTTGCTGGCCTCATTACGTGGTCGTCTCCTCGCAAACAACCCGGATTCCTCATTGGATTAAGCATCGCAGTCGTCGTTGGGGTTCTCATCCAGTACACCTGTGGCACCATCGGGCTAGTTCTACGTGGGACCGACCTGACTGCCGCTCTTAAAATCCAAGTCCCATTCCTCATTCCTGACGCCATCAAGGCTGTTGTTGCGGTATCCATCGCCGCAGCCGTGCACCTAGCCCTCCCCGACCTGCGCCCGCAGCGCACGGCACCAAACATCACGCCAAACACAGCTGCTTAGCGCCACATGTCACGCATTGTTTTTGACCATGTCTCGGTAGCATTCGACGAGCGAAACGTTCTCAACGACGTTTCTCTCGAGCTCACCGAACAGCGCATCGGTATCGTCGGTGCCAACGGCGGCGGAAAATCCACCCTGATCCGCTTGATCAACGGCCTGGGTTCCCCCACCGCCGGAACCGTCACGGTGGACGGCCTTGACGTGGAGAAAAACGGCAAAGAGGTGCGCCGGAAAGTCGGCTTCGTCTTCTCTGATGCAGAGAATCAGATTGTCATGCCGACGGTCGAAGATGATATAGCATTCTCCCTACGCCGCGTAAAAATGCCCAAGGTTGATAAACAGCAAAAAGTCCAGGACATGCTGGAGCGCTTCAACCTCGCCGACCATGCCACACAGTCCCCCCACTTCCTGTCAGGAGGCCAAAAACAGCTCTTGGCCTTGGCTTCTGTGCTCATTCTTGAACCGGACGTGATTATTGCCGATGAGCCCACAACCCTCCTGGACCTGCGCAACCGCATCAAGATCAAAAACGTGTTTGCGGAGCTTCCCCAACAGTTGATCGTGGTCAGCCACGACCTCGACTTTATTGCTGATTTCGACCGCGTGATCTGCATTGACAACCACAGTATCGTCGCTGATGGGGAGCCCAGCGAAGTCATCCAGACGTACACCGACCGCATCATGGGGGCCTAATGCGGCAGAATATTCCCCTTGGCGTGTACGTCCCAGGCACAACGATCGTTCACCGCGTTAATCCCTCAATCAAGTTTGTGAGCTTGATTGTCTTCATCATCGCCTCCACTATCTGGGCGCATACCCTCACACACGCCGCGATATGCCTTGCTGTTCCCTTGTTGCTCCTGACTGTGGCAAAAATTCCGCCGAAAATAGCGTGGGGTCAGCTCTGGCCGCCACTCCCTTTTCTCCTGTTCCTCGGTGCCTTCAACTGGTGGCAGCAAGGTTGGGAAAAAGCCCTGGTGGTTACGCTCGTCATTATGTCCAGCATCGGCATGGCGGCTGTGTTCACACTCACCACCACCGTTGCCGAGATGCTGGAAGCCCTGGAAAAAGCCCTCGCCCCGACCGCACGCTTCGGCGTCCCGGTGGAAGCCATCAGCCTGGCGATCTCGCTAACCATCAGGCTTATCCCGCTGCAGTTTGCCACCGTCGGCGAAGTTCTCGACGCCCGCAAGGCACGCGGCGCTGACTTCTCCATCACCGCCTTTGGCGCGCCCGTGATGATTCGCTCCATCAGGCGCGCACGCGTCATTGGCGACGCCCTGCTAGCCCGCGGTGTAGGCGACTAACACCTGCGTGCCTGCGCTGATCTGAGCGGCCTTCCGCTCACCCCAATCCAGCTCCACGCGCAGCACCTGGCTTGGGTCAGCGCCGTAACTTTCGTACACGTACCGAGTGTTGGTGAGTTCCAACGTCCGGGTGCGTGCGTGTACGAGCCACGGGTGGCGGCGTCGACAAGCGATCAGTTCCTGGTACAGGCGGTACAGCCACATGCCGTCCTGCGGAAGCTCGTCGGGACTCATGGGATACGGCGGGCGCACGGCATCATCTCCTCCGACGCGCTTTTCCTGCTGCCCACGGAACGCCTGTTCGTCGCCGTAGTAGATGTTCGGAACACCCCCAATGGTGAACAAAATAAAGGCAGCAAGGGCGGCACCCGCGTCGCCAATCTGGGTGGCAATGCGGGTGACGTCATGATTACCAATAAACGTCATGGGGGTAAAGGTATCCAGAAAGTCGTTATTGCGCGTCAAACACCAATCAAGCTCGAAGAAATTGGCATCGTTGATCGAACTCCAGATGGCTTTCCACAGTTCATATTGCGTTACAGAGTTAATGTCAGACTCGCGGACATAGGCTGCGTAGTCACCATGAATAATCTCCCCAACAAACCATGCATCGGGGAATTCTTCACGCACCCGCGCCACAACCTGTGTCCAAAATGCAGCGGGAACTTGGTAGGCGGCATCAAGACGCCACCCTGCCACACCTCGCTGCATCCAGTACAGCATCACCTCAACCACAAGATCCACAACGCGCTGGTCAGAGTGGTTAAGTTCCACCAACCCTTCGTGCCCCTCAAAAGTGCCGAAGGTAGGAGTTCCTGCATCGTCCCACGTCACATGCAGCATAGATTGATGATCACCAGCGGGCCCCTCCTCAATTACCTGAGCAACCAGCGGGTGGGCGCGGCCGATATGATTAAACACCCCATCGAGAATCACCGAAATTCCCTTGTCTCGGCACACGTTGATGAGATGGACAACATCATCTTCAGTACCCAATCGAGGGTCAACAGTAAAGTAATCAATCGTGTCATAGCCGTGGGTTTCTGCGTGGAAAATCGGCCCTAATTGCAGGCAATTAGCACCCATATTTATGAGGTAATCCAGCCAGTTTTCCACCTGCTTTATGCTGTGTGTCAGCGGCGGAGTTACCTCGGGACGAATAGGCGCTCCGACAAAACCAAGTGGGTAGACGTGCCACATGATTGTATAGTCTGCAAAACTCATTATTGTCTTCCTCTTGCTCGGCACAGCACCTGACACTGCACCATTGCTTAGTGAGATTATCTCACTAACATTTGCGCTGTCAAGGTATGCTAGACACATGTCGGCCAGCAACAAACCCATACGCTCCCGAATGGCCCCCGAACAACGCCAAGCACTGATCATCAGCGCCGCCATTGACATCTTTTCAACATCGGCCTACGAAGCCACTCCCCTGGCCCACATCGCCAAGGCCGCCGGAACCTCCGAAGCACTCATCCACAAGTACTTCGACAACAAGGCAACCCTCTATGCACAGGCACTAGCCACTACCTACCGGGAACTACGGGAACGGCAAAAGGACGCTGACCACCCCGAACACGCCACCCGCGAACGCATCTGCACAGGACTGCTGGTGTATCTCGACTTCCTCGCAGAACAGCCCCCAGGATGGGCGGCTATACTCGCTCACCCTGGTAACGAACCACAACCAGCAGTGGAGGTGCGCACCAACGCGATACAAGACTACGCCTCAACAATCGTCGACATGATCGGTGGCATACACCTTGACCGCGACCTATACGCCATCAATGGCTTCTTCGGATTCCTCGCTGTTGCCTGCCTGCGCTGGATAGAACAAGGATGCCCAGACGATCATCGACATTCGCTTATCGACGCGGCTCTAGGCGGCCTGCAAGGTGCACTCGGAGATTGGCGCAGTTAACGGCGCAGTTAACCTAGCCCCTACACACAACAAAACCGCGCGCCACATAGGCGCGCGGTTTCAGCGTCACACTGTACAAACAGTTTTACTCGCCACGTAGCTCCCGCATACGCTGCGCGACAGCATCGCTTGAGGGCGCACCGGCGGCAGAACCATCAGCCGCTGCACCCCCGGTAATAGCCTGCTGCTGAGAAGATGAACCAGTGATGGCATCACCCCCACCCATCTGGGCGCGAATCTGCTCGAGGCGAGCGTGCCCAGCCAGTTGAACACCAGCCTGCTCCACCTCAGCCATGCGTCCCTGAATGGAGTTTTCTGCAAGTTCCGCCTGACCCAAAGCGTTGGCGTAGCGGCGCTCAATCTTCTCTCGCACCTGATCCAAGTTCGGGGAATTATCGTTGGCAGTCAAGGAGTTCATGGACTTGAGGGACTCAGAGACCTTCTCCTGCATCTTCGCCTGCTCCAGCTGGGAAAGCAGTTTGGTGCGCTCAGCAACTTTCTGCTGTAGCGACATGGCATTACGCTCGACAGCACGTTTTGCCTGCGCAGCCTGCTGCAGAGACTGGTCATGTAGCTGCTTGGTATCTTCCACAGCCTGCTCTGCAGTTACCAACTGTGCAGCAAAGCTTCGGCAGCGTTTTCGTACTCCACAGCCTTGGCTTCATTCCCCTCAGCACGAGCTTTATCGGCAAGTTGAAGTGCCTGGCGGGTATTACCCTGAAGCTTCTCAATCTCCGCGAGACGACGGTTCAGCTGCATCTCCAACTGACGTTGGTTACCAATCACTGCCGCTGCCTGCTGGGACAGCTCCTGATGTTGACGCTGGGCGTCTTCAATAGCCTGCTGAATCTGCACCTTTGGATCAGCATGCTCTTCGATTTTTGAATCAAAGAGGGCCATCAAATATTTCCAAGCCTTGGAGAATGGATTAGCCATGAGAGAATCGTGCCTTCCTGAAAATTGTCTATTGAGTGCTACGCAGTTTCAACATACCCGTTTTTGCCGCCAGCCTCCATAAGATAGAAGATTTACAGCGCAGCAAGCTCACTGTCGGAGTGCTGCATAGCCATGGAACCTGCGGCTTCAATCAGTACGTCAGAAACATTCGCACCCAACGCCCGGCAAACAGCAGCAAGAAGTTCTGACGAGACCTCCTTGCGTCCACGCTCCAGCTCAGAAAGATAACCAGGTGAGACGCGGGCAAGCTCTGCAAGTTCACGCAAAGTAATGCCACGATCGGCCCGGAAAGAGCGCAGCGCAGCCCCTAGAGCTTCACGCAAGAGGGGTTCAACATGTGCCGGAGTTTTTTTAACCGGCTGATCCAAAGGGCTGTGTAAGTAACCATCACTTGTATAAACGTCTCCCTGGCGGCCTTTGTTCCCAAGCCACTCAACTATTTTTTTGCAACTCAATGAGCAGCTTATACAAGGTTTCTAGCGCAAAGCTTGCCGCCACGGTTCGGATAAGTTGCCTGTCGCCCTCAATAACGCTCTGTGGTTCCGTCTCTCCAGGTAGGAGCACCCAACGATGATATCCGTGAGGATGGGCGCGTATGGCATCAGCCCACCCATTTGGGTCAGCCACGCCTATCCATACCTCCCCTACCGGATGTCCGTCTTGGGAATCTGGACCAGCCACACCAGTCATAGACAACCCCCACGATGCGGCACAGCGTTCCCGCACCCCCAGTGCCATCTCACGGGCGCATTCCCGCGACACAGGTCCCACTGACTCCAGCACCTCGCAAGGAACCCCAGCAAGACGATGTTTCATCGGCGTTGCATAGGTGACCAGGGCACCATTGAACACGGCGCTGGCTCCCGGGACGTCGACAAGCATTGCGGAAGCCAGGCCACCGGTGAGGGATTCACACAGCGCCACCGTTTCTTTGCGGCGAGCGAGTTCGGCGACCAACAGGGTCGGGTCAAACATGTCAGGCATTTGTGTTCCTGGAATCAAGGAGATACTGCACGCCCGTCACTACCGTCACCAACACTGCGGCACCCATGACCGCATACTTGGGCACATTCATCCAGTCTGGAAGCGGCACCAGGTAAAACGCCACAGCGACAGCCTGCAGCGTCGTTTTGATTTTTCCGCCTCTCGACGCCGGTACAACCCGGCCACGACGTAACTGCACCATGCGCCACAGAGTGATGCCGAATTCGCGAATACAAATCACGATTGTTACCCACCACGGCAATGCACCCACATAATTCAGGCACACCAGCGCCGTAGTCATCAGTGCTTTATCCGCAATAGGGTCGGCGATTTTCCCAAAGTTTGTGATAAGCCCACGGGCGCGGGCGATATCGCCATCAAGTTTGTCAGTAATCATCAGGGCAACAAACGTGCCAAACGACCACCACATCCAACCGGCGTGGTGGTTGTTGCCCTTCAACACCAGCCAAGCAAACACTGGAATGACAATAATGCGCAGGCTCGTGAGCACATTGGGAACATTCCAATTCGAAGGCTGCTTGGCAGGTGCCTGCTGTTGTTGACCACTCACAGCCTTATAGCCTACCCAACTGAGTCTCTATGCAGCGCATCACGTGGCCAGTGCCAAAGGAAACAACCAGGCTAGACTGATGCTCATGAGTATTTTTGCGGTTGTGTACCACTACCCAGCAGACAGCGAGAAAATCGCCAACGTTCGCCCCAAGCATCGTGAATTCATAGCGGGGCTGAAAAGCGAAGGAAAAATAATCGGCTCCGGCCCATTCACTGATGGTAGTGGCGGCGCGCTGATCACCCTCCATCTCGGCGACGCGGCAACCCTTGACGACGTCCGCACACTCATGAACTCCGACCCCTTCTACGTTGAGGGGGCGCTAACCGGGCGAAGCTTCCACACCTGGAACCCGGTGATTAACAGTTTCGACGACTAGCTCGCATCCTTGGCAGTATTCCACTTCGGCGGAATGCCGCCAAGGTTTTCATCACGCTTGTTCTTGATCAGCGATGCCACGGCCGTCACTGCCAGCGTCACCACAATGAACAACAAGGACGCCACTGTGGGGATCTCCAACACATGGAAGCCTTCACCACCGTTGATAAAAGCAAGATTATTTTCGTGCAGTGCGTGAAGTACCAGTTTCACGCCGATAAAGCCGAGGATTACCCCAAGACCATATGGCAAATACACCAGGCGATCCAACAGGCCATCAAGCAGGAAGTACATTTGGCGCAACCCCATTAGGGCAAACGCGTTGGAGGTGAACACGATGTAGGGTTCCTTGGTCAAGCCGAAGATTGCCGGGATTGAGTCAAAGGCGAACATCAGGTCAATAAATCCGATGGATACCAACGCCAGCATCAGCGGAGTGACCATCCTGTGTCCTTTTTCCCTAGTGAACAGCTTATCGCCGTCAAAGCTGCTGGAAACTGGGATGACCTTCCGTGTCATACGCACCACCAGCATGTCGTCCACGTCAGTCTCTTCTTCTCCGCGAATCTCATCTCTGATGAGCTTAACGGCCGTATACAGCAAAAACGCGCCGAACAGGTAGAACACCGCTGACGCAGCCGAAATGGCCGCAGCACCAATAGCGATGAAAACACCACGGAAAATCAACGCCAGCGCAATGCCGATGAGCAGCACTTTCTGTTGGTAAGCGCGCGGAACTTTAAAAGAACCGATAATCAACGCAAAGATGAACAGGTTGTCAATGCTCAGTGACAGTTCAGTGATATAGCCCGCAAAGAACTCAATAGCGTGATCATGTTTGCCCTGCGGACCGCCCCAGGCATACCACAAGAAAATACCAAAACCGCAGGCCAGAAGAACATAAAAAATCATCCACCCCGCGGCTTCTTTGATGGTTGGTTCGTGGGGCTTGCGCACGTGAGATACGAAGTCAAATATGATGAACCCCAACAGCACCACAATGGTGATACCCCACGTGAGGGAATTAACTTCCACAAGAAAACCTCCGGCTTCATGCCTTACCTGATGAACCGGAGGTCTCCCCCGCCGCTGCTAGCGGCCGACATGACCGGGAAACCGGAAATGCCAGTTTGCCGTGTTGACGATCAATGCCGAGGGTGGGGTACTCCCCTCCATGACCTGACCCACCTTATATGACGCTAGAACACACCGCCAGTTGGGTTAGCATCCACGACACGAACATCACTGGACCCTGCTCCGGGATCGGATTCACTACCGGCATCGTCCCCAAGACCTGCATCGTCAAACCCAGGTTCCTTGGGGGCGTCGGCGGGATCGGCACCTCTGATCATCCACAATATAGTGTCCAGCTCCTCTGGTTTCACCAGCACCTCACGCGCCTTAGAACCTTCAGACGGCCCGACCACGCCGCGGGTTTCCATCAGATCCATCAAACGCCCAGCCTTGGCAAAACCAATACGGAGCTTGCGCTGCAGCATGGACGTAGAGCCAAACTGCGAGGTCACAACCAGTTCGACGGCCTGCAGCAAATCGTCAAGATCATCGCCAATGTCCGCGTCAATGTCCTTCTTAGCTTCGGCGGCTTTGTCGTCGGTGACGCCATCAGTGTAGTTCGGCTCGGCCTGTTCCTTCGCGGCATCAACGACCGCCTGCACTTCTTCGTCGGTAACAAACGCACCCTGGATACGTTGCGGCTTACCTGCGCCCTGCGGGATAAACAGGCCATCGCCCATGCCGATGAGCTTCTCGGCGCCACCCTGATCGAGGATGACGCGGGAGTCCGTGAGCGAGGAGGTCGCAAAGGCCAAGCGTGACGGCACGTTGGTCTTGATCAAACCGGTCACTACGTCCACCGACGGGCGCTGAGTAGCCAACACCAGGTGAATACCAGCAGCGCGAGCCTTCTGGGTGATGCGCACAATGGAATCCTCAATTTCCTTCGGCGCGGTCATCATCAGGTCGGCGAGCTCGTCCACCACACACACAATGTAGGGGTACGCACGGTATTCGCGTTGAGAGCCTGGGGGCGCCTGCACCTCACCCGTGTTTACTTTGCGGTTGTAGTCCTTGATGTGGCGGACTCGGGCAGCTTTCATGTCCATGTAGCGCTGCTCCATTTCCTCAACCAGCCACGTTAGTGCTGCAGCGGCCTTCTTAGGCTGAGTGATAATCGGCGTGATCAGGTGCGGAATACCCTCGTACGGGGTGAGTTCCACCATCTTCGGGTCCACCAGAATCAATCGCACCTCGTCTGGGGTGGCGCGGGTAAGCAGCGACACCAGTAGGGAGTTCACAAAGGCCGACTTACCCGAGCCCGTGGAACCTGCGACCAACAGGTGCGGCATCTTCTGCACCGAGTGTGTCACAAAGTCACCCTTCAATGTCCTTGCCCAAGCCGATCAGCATCGGATCGTGGTCGGCAAGGGTACTGGGTGCATTCAACACATCGCCCAACCGCACCATCTCACGGTCGGTATTGGGAACCTCAATGCCCACAGCAGATTTACCGGGAATGGGTGTCAACAAACGCACGTTGTCAGTGGCCACCGCATAGGCCAGGTTGGACTGGAGGTTGGTAATTTTGGACACCTTCACGCCGGGACCGAGTTCCACCTCATAGCGAGTCACTGTCGGCCCGCGCGAGAACCCCGTCACCACCGCGTCCACATTGAACTCACGGAACACATCAGTGATGGCCTCGATCATGCGGTCATTCGCCTCGGAACGGGTTTTCGGCGGGTTACCCGGAATCAGCAGCTCTGTGCTCGGAAGCTCATAGTCGCTGTCCACCGTCCGAGGCTCAGGCGTAGGCATATCCTTCTGCTCTTCGCTCTTGGGTGTGGACGCAGGCACGGCAGATGCATCAATCCCGGAACGCGCGATAATCGCGGCACGCATAGCCTCACGGCTCGCAGCCACAGCATCACCTGCTGCTTCCGCCTGCTTAGCGACGCCCGCCCCTGCCGCAGCAACGGCCGCACCGGCACTCGCCGCAGCAGCATCAACACCGGCGGTGGTTGTGGACTTCTTCTTCGGTTTCTGCGCGGCCTTCTGGCTCCGCCTCTTCGGCTGGGCAGCTGCATCAGTGATGGCAGGCATTTCGTCAGTATCGGTCAACGACGGCTGACGTCGTTCCAATACCGTCGTCGGTTCTTCAATGGGGTAGTTATCCATTGGTGACGGTTTGATCTGCGAGATCGGCAGCTCCTGTTGCTGACCGTAACCATCCTGTTCATGGCGAGTGTCGGGGCGTCGAGAAGCACGTTCAGCGGTGCGACGGGGACGACGGGCAGGGCGCTCGGGCCGTTCGCGGCCTTCTGCAATGTCCTCCAGCTCCTCATCAACGGAAGCGTACAGGTCATCCTCATCATAGGCATCGTCGTAGTCATCATAGCCGCTGCTCCCCAACGCACCTGCACGGAACTTGGACATGACATAATCCGCAAACTGGCGCACAGTAATATTGGTCAGCTTCAGTGCACCATAAAACAGCACCAGCGCGAGAATAGGAATGGCCAAGTACACGCTGAAACCAGCCGCCAACGGCGTAGCCACCACGGCACCAACGATGCCGCCTGCAGTATCGCGACCCGCCGACGTTGTCGGATTGCCAGCAAAAAGATGCACCAATCCCAGCATGGGAACCACCAGCAAAGTAGCACCAATACCAAAACGCAGGCGCTGCGACGGGGGCGGCATGTACCCCAGCATCAGGCATACCGCACAGCCCAGCAACACCAGCGGCACGATCAACGCACCAGCACCAAAAACACCATGTGCAATGCCAGCAATAAACTCACCGACCGGGCCAGCAACGTTCAACCACACCGACGCACCCAGCACCGCGGCGATACCAATCAAGGTGAAACCCACACCATCGGCGTGGGCACTCACACCGCCTCCCAGTCCAGGGCGTGGACTGGACATCACCTCAGTTGGTTCGTTGTTATTCTGTTGTTTTCCTCGTTTCTTCCGAGGCGTTGCTGGCTCCGACTTGGCCGATGCCCGCTTAGCTCTAGTAGTTCTAGGCTTATCCACTTCTTCCCAACTATCACGATCATCCTCTTCATACAGCTCGTCCTGCGAACGTCTGCGAAGAGCACTACGGGTCACACTACCCACTCCCCTAGCGGAAAGCGGTAAACACCGTTGAAAGACCTCTGCCCACAGCACGAAGAGCGCTACCAGTGCGCTCATTTGAGGTTTCGGCAGCGCGTCGGGCGGGACGCGAGTTCACCATAATAGACGTGCTCGCTGTATCACCGCGATCGCTACGCTGTGGACGGGACGACGGACCCGTCTTCCTTCGCGTAGTTTTCAACGACCCACTTCGACTGTTGACAGACATGTATTCCACAATAGTCGCAGAAAGCTCAGTAGTCACAGGTGCCACACCGGTGTAGGGCAAAAATAGTATGCCCTACCTACGGTTTACGACTATGCCTGTCAGTCTTTTTATGCCTCGCGCCTGGCGATGGCATTCTGCTCACCGTCAACCCGCACCCCCACAGTCGGACGGTTATATGCCCACAGCACCAGCTCACTCACTGAGCCAATGACCTGCACACTCTGCGCCGGGTTAGCGACGCCGCGCTGCTCAACCACCACAATACGGTCCATCCCTTCGGGGTTGAGCACCAGAGGAACGGTCGTTTTGGACAATAACAACCGCGACATCGTCTGCAACACTCGGTGCAGAGCCTTACGATCCTCCTGCCCAAACGCGCGGGGCTGCCATTTCTCCTGCGCACGACGCACATCTTCGTGATGCACATAATGCTCCCCGGCATTAACCAGCGGATCAACTAAACGCATCGGATTAAACCGCGCTGGGCCTTTAGCCCACTCCCCCACCACACGCTCGTAGGTCATGGACCGCCCAACTTGTTCCGTCACCCGCTCAAGGTGGCCCTTCACCGGACCAATAAACATTCCGGCCGCCGCATCGGGCCGGTTTTCCCGCAGGTAAAGGTGAATAGCCAAATCCCTTGTGGTCCAATCTCCACACAGCGTCGGAGCGTCGGGGCCAACCTCCAGCAGCAGCTTGGCAAGCTGGGTGCGTTCAGAAGCAGAAACTCATACGCCCCAGCCTAACCATTCTTAGCTATGTCCGTACCGTCAAGCCTATCGACGCTCGTCCACGCAAGCCTCTTACAAGCTCGGGCGAGTCCCCTTGATGTCATCGTCATCGGCCTGCACAGGATCGGAACTCATAGGCACCACGGTGGGGATGATCATCGGCTTGCGGCGCCACTTTTGCTCCACAAACCGCGCCACACGGCGTCGCAGCTGTCGGACCATACGGTACGGGTCATTCTCGCCCTCACCAGCAAGCTCCAGCATGGTGTTTTCCACCAGCTCCGCAACCTCAGGCATCATGGCAACAGCATCCTCAGAGAATCCTGTAGCCTGTACCGTCGGATGCTCCAGCGGGCGACCAGTGCGGTTATCGATCACCACCGTGATGGAAATCAAACCACCCTCGCCCATGGATGTGCGGTCCGCCAGAACTTCTTCATCAATGTCACCCATGGTGGTGCCATCAACGTAGAGATTACCGACAGGAACCTGGCCCACAACACTCGCGCGGCCGTCAACAAGATCCACCACAACACCATTCTGCGCAAGTACCACACGATCGGCCTCAACACCAGTGGAAATAGCCAGTTCCTTATTGGCACGTAGGTGTCGCCACTCGCCGTGCACCGGCATGGCATTGGTGGGTCGCACAACGTTGTACAAGAACAACAACTCGCCAGAGTAGCCATGGCCCGAAGTATGCACCTTCGCATCCCGACCAGTCACCACTGTGGCACCGATCTGGGCAAGCATGTTGATCACACCGAACACTGCTTCCTCATTGCCCGGAACCAGTGACGAACTGAGGATAATCAAGTCCCCATCACGGACAGTAATCTGTCGGTGCTCGCGCCGGGCCATACGGGACAGGGCAGCCATCGGCTCACCTTGGGTACCAGTGGTCACCAGCATCACCTTGTGCGGAGCGAGCTTTGCGGCCTCGTCCATGGTGATGAATGTTCCACGCGGTGCCTTCAAAAAGCCCATCTTTTCCGCGATTTCCATGTTGCGGATCATGGAACGCCCATTGAATGCCACCCTGCGTCCCGCAGCAACTGCTGCATCAACAGCGGCTTGAACGCGGTACACATTGGAGGCAAATGAGGCGACAATAACACGCTGCTTAGCGTCAGCGACCAGGCGTTTCAGAGTCGGTGCAATGTCCGATTCAGACCCAGACACACCCGGTGTGGTGGCGTTAGTGGAGTCGCACATCAGCAAATCCACACCTTCATCACCGAAACGAGCCAGTGCGGGCAAATCGGTCGGACGACCATCCGGCGGGGTCTGATCAAGCTTAATATCGCCAGTATGAACGACCAGGCCAGCGCCAGTCTTAATGGCCACACCAAGGCAATCAGGAATGGAGTGATTCACCGCAAAGAAGCGAACATCAAAAGGTCCGCGCTTTTCACGAGACTTTTCGTTCACTTCAATCAGTTTCGGACGCTGGCGGTGCTCCTGCGTTTTCGCATGAATCAAGGCGCATGTAAACCGGGAGGCAATGATCGGCAGATCGGGGCGCTGTTTCAACAGCCACGGGATGGCACCAATATGGTCTTCATGTCCGTGTGTAACAACGAGCGCTTCCACCCGATCCATCTTGTCTTCTAGGTACGAGAAGTCTGGAAGGATCAAGTCCACGCCCGGCTCCCCTGACGATGGGAACAACACGCCACAGTCCACAATCAGGAGGCGGCCACGGTACTCAAAAACCGTCATGTTGCGGCCGATTTCGGAGATACCACCAAGCGCCACAATGCGTAGCCCATCCTTCGGCGGACGCGGCGGCGCAGGCAGACGGTGCGTCAGATCCGCACCCCTGCATAGATTTCACAACATTCCGGCGACCACGATTGTTGCTGCGGTTTCCGTTACGACGCCCGCGCGCGCCACCGTTGCCGTTTCCGTTTCGGGAATTTCCGCTGTTATCTGCACTCGTTTTTCGCCGGCACCTTGGATTTTTTTCTTCTCCGTACTCTTCTCAGAGCGCCCGTCAGTATCTGTCGACTGCGGGGCCTGAAACTCTACGGCCTCTGGCGGGCCTGCTTTACGGGTGACTTTCCGAGTGCGATTGCGGGGTTCAGTCATATTGTAAGGACTCCAGCCTTTTCTAGATCACGTTGAAGTTCCTCCAGCTGAGCATCGCTTGCAGCGATTTGCGGCAGCCGGGGATCCCCAACTTCAATGCCTTGCAGACGCAAAGCAGCTTTAGCAAAACTGACACCTCCCAGGCGGGCCTGGGCTGCGACCAGCGGGGTCAAGGTGGCGTTGATTTCCCGCGCACGGGCGAGGTCGCCTTCCTCGAAGCTTGTGTGAAGCTCACGCAAAATATGCGGAGCTGCATGTCCAATCACAGAAATGAAACCCGTGGCACCCACGGCAAGCCAGGGAAGATTGAGTGTATCGTCACCTGAATACCATGCCAGCCCGGTTTCGAGGATGAGCGGAGCAGAACCTGCGATGTCACCCTTAGCGTCTTTGAGCGCTTTAATATTCTTGTGGTCGGCTAGACGTCGTATCGTATCATTTTCAATCGGAATTACCGAACGCGGCGGAATGTCGTAGAGGCATATGGGAAGGTCCGTGGCATCGGCAATCATCGTGAAATGCCGGTACAGCCCTTCCTGGTTCGGCTTGGAGTAATAGGGTGTGACCACCAGCAATGCGTCCGCACCGGCCTGCGCACTTGCACGGGCGAGTTCCACTGATTCAGCTGTGTTGTAGGTTCCAGCACCAGCCACAAGTTTTACCCCATCCCCTACCTCAGCACGCACATGAGTAATGAGATCAATTTTTCCGCCATGGTTGTGGTTGGGGACTCCCCGGTGGTTCCGGAAAGGATCAGGCTATCGCAACCCTTGTCCACCAGGTGAGCCGCAAGTGCACGTGCAGCCGCAACATCAAGTGAGCCATCAGCCGCAAACGGGGTGACCATTGCCACCGCTACGGTACCGAAGTCCTCAGCACCTGTCGTCACCGCAAAACCTGAGTTCATAGTAGTCCACGCAACCTTTTCTGCAACTATAGGGAAACTATTGGGATGAAAGAGTCTACGTAAATCATGCCACATATAGGCCACGAAGGCGTCAGCCCATATCTTAAAAATCTGTCACAAAGGGGCTGGTTGCCATTTCGGAACCGTCGCTCAGTGTGGCTACCTGAAAATCACCGAACACCACAGGTGCTATTTCCTGCAATAACTTCAAGCATTCCACCGCCACATGACGGATCTCCACATCTGCATGCTCTGTGGCCCGCATCCCGATGAAATGCCTCCACGACCGGAAATTACCACTCACCACGATTCGGGATTCCGTGGCGTTGGGCAACACCGACCGCGCGGCCTGTCGCGCCTGCTTTTTGCGCAGTAAAGCGTTAGGTTCCTCACCGAGCTTGTCTTCCAGGGCGTCGAGAAGCTCATCGAAGGCAAACCGAGATTCGTTGATAGCACGATCAAACAGTCTGGTCAGATCCTCATCCTCGCGGATCAACGGCGGCACAATCACTGATACATCGTCCGGGTGTACAAAACGCTGCGAGAGCTGCGAAAACGAAAAGTGACGATGCCGCACCAGTTCATGCGTCGCCGAACGGGAAATACCCCGGATATACATGGTGGCACTGGCATGCTCCAGCAGCGCGGTGTGCCCCACCTCCATGATGTGCCGAAGATATGCCTCATTCGTGGCGGTACGGGGGTTGGGCTTGTCAAAGCTCTCGTAGCATGCGCGACCCGCAAATTCGATGAGTGCTTCTCCACCTTCAGCATCCGTCGTCCACTCCACGTCCATTGGCGGGGTGAATTCGGTGCACGCAATCAACTGGACATTAAGATCCACATGATGAGCCACAACTACATCCCTAGATAGTGTTCCAAACCAACCGTTAAGCCAGGATGCTTATCGACGCCCCGTACCCCCACCAGCACACCCGGAATAAACGACGTGCGATCGTAAGAATCTTGACGGATAGTGAGTGTTTGGCCTTGGGAACCGAAAATCACAGCCTCATGCGCGACCATGCCTGTCATCCGCACAGCATGCACTGGAATACCATCAACATCCGCGCCGCGGGCACCATCAAGTGACTGGTCCGTCGCATCCGGCTGCGCACCAAGACCAGCCTCATGGCGGGCCTGCGCAATCCCCTGAGCAGTATGGATCGCAGTTCCAGACGGCGCGTCCAGCTTGTTCGGGTGGTGCAGTTCAATAACCTCCACCGAATCAAAATACGGTGCGGCCTGCTTGGCAAAAGCCATAGTCAAGACGGCGGAAATAGCAAAATTGGGGGCGATCAACACGCTCACACCCTGGTTCGCATCGCACCATTTCTGCACCTGCCGCAGGCGCTCCTCCGTAAAACCAGTGGTTCCTACCACGCAGGAAATGCCGTTGTTGATGCAAAATTCTAGGTTGTCCATCACCACACCAGGCGCGGTGAAATCAACCACAACCTGGGTTTTATTATCCACAAGAAGCTGGAGGCTATCATCGCGATCCACCTCGGCCACCACTTCAAGATCATCAGCGGCGTTCACCCCCTCAACCACAGCCTGGCCTACCTTGCCCTTCGCCCCGAGCACACCAACCCTGATCATTGATGGTTCCCTCCATGTATCACTGTTGTCTGTTACCACCGATCAAGTCTAGGCTTTTGCGACTCTGCCTGCTATTTGGGTGTAACGCCTGTCTGCATCCAAGCACACCTATTTTAGGAACCACAAGAGCCAGATCAGCTCAACACTGTACGTAGGATTGGTACCTTTCCGGCCAATACGTTGTGTCAAACCACCTTCTGACGATGGTCCTCGGGTCAAAACGACTGGTCAGCCTCTCGTCATGAGCGAACATCTGAGAATTACAATGTTCAAAGAGAAACCTCTACTTCATCAGCGGGTGTTGTCGCTATCTACGGTGACTAGTCCTCCACCGGTACCAGGGAGATCTTGCCGCGGTTATCAATATCAGCGATTTCCACTTGGATCTTATCGCCTACGTTGACCACATCTTCAACCTTGTCGATACGCTTGCCGCCGCCAAGCTTGGAAATATGTACCAGGCCATCGCGACCGGGAAGGAGGGAGACGAAACGCACCGAAGGCGGTGGTTTTTCACCACGGTTCCCAGGAAGCGTTCACCCACCTTGGGCAACTGCGGGATTAGCAATGGAGTTGATCTTTCTCAATGGCCGCATCAGCTGCCTCACCGTTGGTGGCGGACACGAAGACGGTGCCGTCTTCCTCAATAGAGATATTCGCGCCGGTTTCCTCGGTGATGGTGTTGATGGTCTTGCCCTTGGGGCCGATGAGCTCGCCAATCTTGCTGGGCGGCACGCTCACTGTGGTGATGCGCGGCGCGAAAGAACTCATCTCATCGGGGGTGTCAATCACCTCAGCCATGGTTTCCAGGATGGTAAGGCGCGCATCGCGTGCCTGGGACAGGGCGTCGGCAAGCACGGACGACGGGATGCCGTCGAGTTTGGTGTCCAGCTGCAGGGCGGTGATGAAGTCGGCGGTACCAGCAACTTTGAAGTCCATGTCACCGAAGGCATCTTCCGCACCCAGAATGTCGGTGAGAGCAACATAGCGGGTTTCGCCCTTCACTTCATCAGACACCAAACCCATGGCAATACCGGCAACGGGCGCTTTCAGCGGCACGCCTGCGTTGTACAGGGACAACGTGGAGGCACACACGGACCCCATGGATGTGGAGCCGTTGGAGCCTAGGGCTTCAGACACCTGACGGATGGTGTACGGGAATTCTTCACGGGAAGGAATCACCGGAATGAGGGCACGCTCGGCGAGGGCACCATGGCCAATTTCGCGACGCTTCGGGGACCCCACACGCCCAGTTTCACCGGTGGAATAGGGCGGGAAATTGTAGTGGTGGATGTAGCGCTTGTGGTCAACAGGCGTGAGCGAATCGATCTGCTGCTCCATTTTCAGCATATCTAGGGTGGTCACGCCAAGGATTTGAGTTTCGCCACGCTCGAACAGCGAGGAACCGTGGGCACGTGGAATGAGGTCTACCTCCACCCCAAGGTCGCGGATGTCGGTGATGCCGCGGCCGTCGATACGGAAGTGATCAGTGAGGATGCGGCGGCGAACAATGGCCTTCATCAGGGCATTGTAAGCGGCGCGGATGTCTTTCTCCTGCTCTTCAAAGCGGGAGGACAGGTCCTCAACGACAGAGTCCATGTGCTCGTTGGTGGCCTCGTCGCGCTCTTGCTTATTTTTGATAGTCAGCAGCTGCTCGAGCTTCTTCGCTGCTTTCTTCTCCACTGCGGCATAAATGTCGTCAGTGTAGGGCGGGAACAGTGGGAATTCCTGCGTTTCTTTCGCGGCCTCTTTGGCAAGGCCCATCTGTGCACGACACAGAACTTCAATAAACGGCTTCGCCGCTTCCAGGCCCTGAGCCACAACGCTTTCCGTGGGGCTGGGCGCGCCGTCTTTGATGCGTTCTACCACCTGTGAGGTCGCACCAGCCTCCACCATCATGATGGCTACGTCATTGATGGTTTTGCGGCCCTTCTTCTTAGACACGATGCGGCCCGCAACAACGATTTCAAACAGTGCCTGCTCGTGTTGTTCATGCGTGGGGAAGGCGACCCACTGGCCCTTGGGATGGTCGTCGTCAGCGATCAATGCCATGCGGACGCCGCCGACTGGGCCGGATACCGGAAGCCCGGAAAGTTGCGTGGAGGCGGATGCGGCGTTGATGGCCACGACATCGTACATGTCCTTTGGATCCATGGACATGACAGTGACAATCACCTGCACCTCGTTGCGTAGCCCCTTGACAAAGGTGGGGCGCAGCGGGCGGTCAATCAACCGAGCAGCCAGAATAGCCTCTGTGGATGGGCGGCCTTCACGCCGGAAGAACGATCCAGGTATTCGACCTGCGGCGTACATGCGTTCTTCTACGTCCACGGTAAGGGGGAAAAAGTCAAAACCCTCGCGCGGTTGGTTGGAGGCCGTTGTGGTGGATAGAAGCATCGTGTCTTCATCCAGATAGGCGGTCACTGACCCGTCAGCCTGGCGTGCGAGCTGGCCTGTTTCAAAACGAATAGTGCGGGTACCAAAATCGCCGTTATCAATCGTGGCAAGTGCCTCCACAATGCCGTATTCGGTGTCCTTGTTAATCACAACGTCTTTCATGGTAAGGACAAACTCCTCTTTAGTTTTGCTTCAGCGATGGTCGTCGGTGCCATCGAATGTCCGTCATCTTGTACCAAGACTCCCCTAGACCATAGCAGAGCACCGAGGAAAATGCCTGCCAGCATTCTCACAGCAACTCCTATTCAGTTGCCAGTGGTGTTCCATGGTGCTTGCAGTTTGCCCCAGCACACTATGCACCATGACCACGAAAGAATCCACCCTCGAACGTGTGCCAGAGGCACTTCCAGGCCAACCGGTTCCTGCCTATTCCTCTCCACAGTCCCTGCGTCAGGCCACCGTGGACATCATCATCCCGGTGTACAACGAAGAACACTCCCTGCCGCGCTGCGTGGACCAACTCGCTGCCTTCATCAGCACAGAAATGCCAGTACCCACATCAGTGATCATCGCCGACAACGCATCCACCGACGACACCTGGGAGGTCGCTGGCACGCTGTGTGCCCAGTACGACAACGTCCATCGCATCCATCTGGATGAGAAGGGCCGCGGCCGTGCTCTCAAACGCGCATGGTTGGCTTCTAATGCAACTGTTGTTGCGTACATGGATGTAGACCTATCCACCGACCTCAACGGCCTGCTTCCGCTCGTGGCCCCACTGCTCACCGGGCATTCCGACATTGCCATTGGCACCCGCCTTGCGCGTTCCTCCCGTGTGGAGCGCGGGCCGAAGCGGGAATTCATTTCCCGCACCTACAACCTCATGCTGAAAACAGCCATGGCTGCACACTTCAGCGACGCACAATGCGGGTTCAAAGCCATGCGTACCGACGTCGCGGCACGCCTGCTGCCCCATGTGGAGGACAATGCCTGGTTTTTTGACACGGAGCTGCTGCTTCTCGCCGAAAAAGCCGGGTACCGCGTCCACGAAGTTCCTGTCGACTGGATCGACGACCCCGACTCTCGCGTCAACATCATTGACACTGCCGTCAAAGACATCCAAGGCATGTGGCGGGTAGGCACAGGTCTGATCACCGGCAAAATTCAGCCCAAGGAGTTCTCTGCATTTGCCACCGAGAAATACGTGACCAAAACCGACACCACCGGACAGATACTGCGTTTCATCACCGTCGGAGTCGCCTCCACCATTGCCTATGCGCTGTTGTATCTGGTCTTCCAAATGTTCATGGGACCGCAGGCCGCAAACTTCCTGGCCTTGCTCACCACCGCTGTGGGCAACACTGCAGCAAACCGAGCCTTCACCTTCGGCGTGAACGGACGCCACCGCATCACGTCTGATCACAGCATTGGCCTGGGAGTTTTCTTCCTTGGTTGGGCGCTCACAGCCGGTAGCCTTTGGCTGCTTCATGCCGCTTTCCCCGGTGCGGGCGCAGTGATAGAACTTGGCGTACTCACCGTGGCAAACCTCGTGTCCACGCTGATCCGCTTCGTCGCCCTGAGGATGCTGTTCAACGGCAGGGAGGGTGCACGCTAATCACCTCACATTCACACGATTCCCCAGGTAAAAATTCTTTTTCGCAGACTTCAAAGGATGTTGACACCATGAGTGTGACCCTCTCACCCGGCGCGTCAGAAACCCAGCGCCCCATTGTTCCCGGGCCAGTGCCCCCACATTCCCAGCGCGATACGGCAACGCGGCGCCTGCCGTGGGAAAAAATTGGTTTTGTTTCCCTGCTGCTTGTCACTGCAGTTCTGTACTTCTGGAACTTGTCTATCAACGATTATGGCAATAGTTTCTACGCCGCTGCGGCCCAAGCAGGTGCCAATAACTGGACGGCTTTCTTCTTCGGCTCCTCCGACATGGCTAATTCGATCACGGTGGATAAGACACCGTTGTCGCTGTGGCCGATGATGCTGGCCGTTAAGATCTTTGGCTTGAATTCCTATTCGCTTCTGGGCCCCGAGGCGTTGCTGGGCGTGGCGTCGGTGGCGTTGTTGTATCGCACGGTGCGCCGCCACCATGGCGTGCCTGCTGCTTTGATTGCTGGTTGGGCACTGGCTCTGACACCGGTGGCAACGCTGATGTTCCGGTTTAACAACCCTGATGCGATGCTGGTGTTCTTGATGATTGCCGCTGTGTGGGCTGGCCTGCGCGGTGTTGAAGATGGGCGTTGGCGTTGGGCCGTTGCTGCCGGCGCATTCATTGGCCTAGGTTTTTTGGCAAAGCAGCTTCAGGTTCTGCTGATTGTTCCGCCGCTGGCTCTCATGTGGCTGATCTGTGCTCGTGGCGGTGTTATGCGCCGCATTGGGCAGCTGTTGGCTGCGGGTGCGTCTATGGTTGCGGCGGTTGCCTGGTACATTGCTGCCGTTGAGCTGTGGCCTGCCGACAAACGCCCCTACATTGGTGGCTCGCAAAACAACTCCATTATTGAACTCACGCTTGGCTACAACGGGTTGGGACGCCTGAACGGTAACGAAACCGGCTCTGTTGTGCCTGGCGGTGGCCAGGGCCAAGGTGGCGCCTGGGGCGAAACCGGAATCTTCCGCATGTTTGAATCCGCGCAGGGCGGGCAGATTGCCTGGCTTCTTCCTCTCGCACTGGTGCTGTTCGTTGTGGGTCTGTGGGTGACCCGCACCGCCGCGCGCACCAGCACCATCCGTGCCTCCTACATCGCTTGGGGCGGCTGGCTTGTGGCCACCGCGCTGACGTTCAGCTTCATGCAGGGTATTTTCCACCAGTACTACACAGTGGCACTCGCGCCTGCCGTTGCTGCACTCGTTGGTGCCGGGCTCATCGACGCCCACCGCTCCACCTCCCGCGTCATCCACACCGTCCTGGCCGCATCCGTGTTGGGGAGTTCTATCTGGGCGTATATCCTGCTGAATCGCAGTTCTGATTTCCTGCCTTGGTTGAAGTTTGTTGTGGTGGCAGCTGGAGTTATCACCTTCGTGCTGATCATGATTCACACCTTCGCGCCACGACTACTCAACCCAAAGATGCTGCTGGTGAGCACACTTGTCGCAGGCTCTCTTACTTTGTTGTCCGGCCCGCTGGCCTACTCCCTTGAAACAGTGAACAGCAGCAACATGGGATCTATCCCCACCGCAGGCCCAGCTGTTGCGGGCGGCATGGGCGGCCCCGGTGGCCAGGGCGGACCGGGTGGTCCTGGTGGACAAGGTGGTCCCGACGGTCACAATGGCAACATGATGCCCCCAACCGGCGGAAATGATGGAAACACGGGACAGGCACATGGGCAACAGCGTCCAGCACCTCCCAGCCAGAATGGCACCATGCCCACCCCGCCGAACGGTAGTGCCGATGGTGCAGGCACCCCAGATGGCCAGGCAAGTCAAGGCGGTCCCGGCGGCGGCCAAGGTGGACCTGGCGGTCTACTCGGTGGCGGAGATGCGAGCGCGGAGGTTACCAGCCTCCTGACCGCCAATGCCGATTCCTACACCTGGGTCGCGGCCACCTCGGGGTCGCAATCCGCAGCAACCTACCAGCTAGCGGCCGGATACTCGGTCATGCCGATTGGTGGATTCAACGGGTCCGACCCTCCCCCACTCTGGAGCAATTCAAGCAGTGGGTTGCTGAAGGAAAAATCCACTACTACATCGTGAGTGACGGTCCCGGCGGCGGTGCCGGTGGCCCTGGCGGCGAAAACTCTGATAGCTCTACTGAGCGCACATCCAGCCAGATCCAGAGCTGGATTGAAGAAAACTTCACAGCTCAGACTGTTGATGGTGTGACCATGTACGATCTAAGTTCTTAAGTCCCCAAAAACTCCCCGAAGCTTTCGGGGAGTTTTTCTTTTGGCCACCTCGAGGGGTTATTCCAAAGACACCTACACAGTCAGGCTACGTCGGCTTTGGGGACCAACGCCTTTGCCATAGCGATAAGCGCTGGGCGGAACTGGGCGTAGCGTTTTTCGGGGTCGTCGCTGGCGGCAATGTCTTCACTGGCAGCACCAAGAATGGCCAGGATGAGTGACGTCGCAACTTCGAGGTCAACCTGCAGTGTCGCGGCGTCGTCATGCAGCTCGGCGTGGAGTTGTATGACTAGTGGAATGATTGAATCGGCCTTAATCTGCTTACGTTCGTCGAGAGACAGTATCGCTGCAGCTTGTTGCCGCAGGACTGAGTACTCTCGGTCTTTGAGCGCGGTGGTGAGGGCGGCGTCAATAGCCATGCCCACCACATCATCTGGGGGACTGTTGCGCATGTGATCCATGGACTCCGCGACAGTCGCCACGGACCGACTAGTGGCTTCTGAAAACACGGCTTTAAACAAGGAGCGTTTATCAGGAAAGTGATGGTAGACGGCACCTTTTGAGACACGGACATCCGCAGCAATTTGAGCAATTGAAGTTGCCTCATATCCTTGTTCGACCATTCGTTGCGTGGCAGCCTCGATAAGGGCGTTTCGAGTCTGTTCAGCGTACTCCTGTCGGCGGGTAGCTGCGGGCTTTGCCATTATCCCTCCATGTTTTCACCGTTTGACCAACCGTAACACAGGTGCCCGCATATGCCTCGTGCGCAGCGTTTTTGAAAAACCGTGCACACTCAGACAAGTTGACATACTATTGGTCGGTGAAAGTTTATTGGTATGTAGCTGAACCAGCGTATCTTAATGAATGGAGACACCGTGGATACATCTTCACTTACACAGCAACACAGAGGCTGGACACTGCTCGTCACATCACTGAGTGTGTTCATGCTGCTGCTCGACATCAACGTGGTTAATGTCGCACTTCCAGAAATTCGCAAAGAACTGGACGCGTCATTTACGCAGCTCCAATGGGTGCTTGATGCCTATGCGCTCGGACTGGCAGCAATTCTCGTCGCCGCAGGATCACTAGCGGACCGTATCGGGCGACGCCGCATCTTCACCATCGGATTCGTCATTTTCACCCTCGCGTCCCTGGCCTGCGGACTCGCCTGGAATGTGAACGTGCTCATCGTTTCGCGCTTCATCCAAGGCATCGGTGGGGCAATCCTTTTTGCCGTCGGACCAGCTCTTTTAGGGTATGTCTACACGGGGGCTGACCGCACCCGGGCTTTCGGAATCTTTGGTGGTGTGGGCGGCCTGGCCATCGCAGCCGGACCACTCGTCGGAGGGGGCCTCACCGATGGCCTTGATTGGCGCTGGATCTTTTTGATCAACATACCGCTTGGAATCATCGCGCTGATTATCACACGCATCCGAGTTACGGAATCACGTTCCGCAGTCACCCCACCGCTGGACCTTATGGGAGCAGCGTTGTTTTCTACCTTCCTGACACTGCTTGTCCTCGGGCTCCTTCGGGGTGAAGACAATGGTTGGACCAGCACATTCATCCTAGGACTTTTTGCAGCCTCAGCAATCACTCTGATTGCATTCATTGTCCTACAGGTCCGCCGGGGCGACAAGGCAATGTTTGAGGCATCCCTATTTACCAACACCACTTTCAACGGCCTCAACATCGCGACTCTCTTTCTCAACATTGCGCTATTGGCGGCAATCTTCCTCCTGATCACCTACATTCAGGTGTTGATGGGCTACAGCGCCTGGGCCAGCGGACTCCGCGCCCTACCGCTGACCTTGACGCTCGTCGTCGGGGCTTTCATCTCAGGCACCATCTCGTCACGAACCGCACCCCGCATCTCAGCCGCACTCGCCCTGGGCTGCGTTGCTGTCGGCCTGCTACTTATCCGACTCGTTGATTCCGGCGATTCATGGACCGCCGCACTACCCATGATGTTTGTTCTAGGAATAGGCATGGGTCTGTTCAACCCAATCCGTACAGAACTATCCGTCTCCACCGTTTCCCCCGAACGCGCCGGAGTTGCATCAGGCATCAACGCAACATTCCAGCAGGTAGGTGCGGCGATCGGTGTGGCAGGGTTAGGTGCATTTTTTCAAAACCGCGTCCACCACTATTTCGAAAATGATCCTGCCACCAGCATCTTGGGTCCCATGCGTACCGACGCCGCGCGAGGCGCTGCCACAGGAGGTGGTAACGCGCTCAGGGAACTATTGCCCCCTGAAATCCCGGCCATGATGCAACAACAACTCTCATCAGCTGCCGACGCCGCATTCATCAATAGCCTGCACACCACCTTCACCGTCGCAGCACTATTCCCCCTGGCAGGAATGATCATCGCCTTGTTCACCATCCGCAGAAAAGACTTCTGGCGCGCCGGGCAGAGCAGTGGGGTCGATAAGATCGTAGGGGTCGACGACAACTAGCAGTGCAGTGTCATGAACATAAAAAAATCCCCCTTGACAGTATCTGTCAGGGGGATTTTCACGTGCCTTTATTAGCGGCGCAGACCCAGGCGACCAATCAGGTCACGGTAGCGGTCAATGTTGCGCTCGGCCAGGTACTTCAACAGGCCCTTGCGGCGACCAACCAGAAGAAGCAGGCCACGACGGGAGTGGTGATCATGCTTGTGGGTCTTCAGGTGCTCGGTCAGCTGACGAATGCGCTGCGTGAGCAGGGCGATCTGTGCTTCCGGGGAACCAGTGTCGGTCTCATGAAGACCGTACTCGGCCAGGATTTCCTTCTTCTGCTCAGTGGTAAGAGCCATGAAAATTTACCTCATCAGTATTTCAGTCCACATGAAAAACCGCTTCTTAAGCTGCGGGGCATAACTGCTGTGGACCGCAGTCATTAAAGCCAGAGGACATAGTAGCAGCCGCCAGCTGCTCTGAACAACTTTAAGAGCTGAGGATTTCCCGAGTGCGGCGCACATCCTCAGACATGGCGGTCAGCAGTTCATCAACGCTGTCGAACTTTTCCATCCAGCGCACATGTTCTACAAACTCCACGGCGCAATAGCGCCCGTAGAGATCAGCATCCTGGTCTATCACAAACGCTTCAACGCTGCGGCGCTCATCCCCAAACGTCGGGTTCGTTCCGATGGACACGGCGGTCATGTAGCGCTTGCCGGGAACCATATCGCCGTTAATCGGGGCGTCGTCAAGCACCGTGAACCAGCCACAGTACACACCGTCCGCAGGCAGAGCCACCGAATCCGGGAAGTATAGATTTGCTGTGGGATAGCCGAGCTCGCGGCCACCGCGGCCCGCGCCCCGAACCACCTCGCCCAGCAACGCGGTACGGGCGCCCCAACGCCCACGCAGCATGAGCAACGTCGCCCTCACGCAGTAATTGACGAATCACCGAAGAGGAAATAGTGGTGCCGTCCTCCGTCAGCAACGTCACCACGTCTACCTCTACGCCATACTTCTCCCCCAGTTCACGCAGCGTATCCGTGTTGCCAGAGGCACGGTGCCCAAACGTAAAATTCTCCCCCACCATCACAGCGCGGGCATGCAGGCGCTGCATGATCACCGAGGTAAAAAACTCTTCTGGGGTTTGCGCAGCAAGTTCAGGAGTAAAACGAACAGCTAGCATGTAATCCACACCCAGGTCCTCGGCCAAATCAGCGCGCACTGCCACCGAACCCAGCATCGGCGGCATATGATCTGGGGCAACAACCGCCAGCGGATGCGGATCAAACGTCATGAGCACGCACGGGATGCCCAGCTCACGAGCCCTATCCTTCGCTGCGCCAATCAACTTACGATGCCCTCGATGAATCCCATCAAACACACCGATCGTCACAACAGAGGCATCAAGGTTTGCTGGTACCTGCTCAAGTCCATGCCAAATCTCCACGGCCTATAGACTACGGCATACACTAGGCGCATGACTGATCGCCTCCTCGGATCCGGGCTGATAATAGTGGACAAACCCGCCGGGAATGACCTCACATGACGTTATTTCCCGACTGCGTCGCATCTTTGGAACCCGCCGTGTAGGCCACGCTGGCACCCTCGACCCCATGGCCACCGGGGTACTGGTTGTTGGTATCGAACGCGGCACCCAGGTTCCTCGCCCATCTGGTGACGGAAACAAAAACCTACCGCGCCACCATAAGGCTCGGAGCATCCACCACCACTGACGACGCCGAAGGCGACATCACCTCACGCACCGACACCACCGATGTCACTGACACGCTTATCGACGCCGCGATTGCCCAACTCACCGGCGACATCATGCAGAAACCTGCCGCCGTGAGCGCCATCAAAATCGACGGCAAACGCGCCCACGAGCGCGTGCGTGACGGTGAAACTGTTGATATTCCCGCGCGGCCGGTGACAGTGCACCGTTTCGACGTTCTGGACCGACGGTCGGTAGACGGATACATAGACCTTGACGTCGATGTATTCTGCTCCTCTGGAACCTACATCCGCTCCCTCGCTCGTGATCTTGGAAACGCATTAGGGGTTGGTGGACACCTCACAGCGCTCCGGCGAACCACCGTTGGCCCGTTCGACCTCACACACGCACGGACCCTTGAGGAACTAGAAGACAACCCGCAGCTATCTCTCACACTCGACCAAGCTCTCGCGGCGTCCTTCCCCGTCCTGCGGGTTAGTGGAGAAGAAGGGCACAAACTCGCCATGGGGCAACGGCTGGAACCACGCGGATTGAAAGAAATTCACGCAGCCGTGACGCCCGATGGGCGGGCCGTGGCGCTTGTCAAAGAAAAAGGAAAACGACTAGCAACCGTGTTTGTGGCGCGACCGTCAACGTTGTGAGGAGCTACAACACACCAAAAGCCACGTTAACAATCCAGTGTGCGATCACCATTGGTGCTAAACGCTTCTGCTTGTAAACAATGATGCCAGCAGTGATTCCCCACGCAAAAAACATAAACCCATAGACGACCATGCCTCGAACATCAACGGCGAACATCGTGTGCTGTAGGCCAAACAGAAGCCCCTGAACAGCAATAGCAATCATCGTACCGTGACGTTGCATTAGGCCATTTTGCAGCCATCCACGGTAAATAATTTCCTCAATCGGCGCATTGGCAAGGAATACGATCGCGCTAAATATGCTCGTCACCGCTAATACCCCGCCGGGCAGCTGTGGATGTGACTTGCTGAATACCTGCTCAAAATTGTTGAACATGTCAGCACCAAACATGAAATACATTGCCCCCATCAAGGCGATGACCATCGGTATATATGTGACAATCAGCCATAGAAATCCCCACGCTATGTCTTTTCCTATCCGGCTTTTCTCAAAACCAAGATAAGCCCAGATAGACGTGTCATACTGACGAAATGCATGCCAAATGACAATGCCGCAGATAATATTAACAAATGGAAAGTAGAGCATATCAAGCGGCGGGAAATCGCTGCTCATACCGGTAGCTGCAAGAATAGAATATGTCACAACTGCCAACGCGACCATGACGACCAGGCGGAGAAGTACCAAATAAAATGGTTTAGCTTGTTGTTTGACACGTATATCCATCACAATCTCCGCTTTGCTGTGCTCCCGTTTAATCCGTCAACAAGTATTTGCACGCGCTTATTTTTATCAGTATACAGCCAGTTTGGTTTCCACAGGGGATCAATAACCTGGTTTACCCTGAGCTCGAATTGTCCCCCCAGTCGGACCGTGCGCAGTAATCTCGTTGTGAGGGTCTGCCTGGCTGCCGTCACAACGGAACGCTTCGCTTCGTCACCGGCTGGCTCATACTCCTTCCATACAGCACTAGCATCTACATCTGCCAGATCCCCTAGCTCCCACGCTTCCGAGGTCGCGATGCTGCCGGTGGCGCGGTCGGTGACGGTATGGAAAACGCGACCGTCGATACGCGAGGCGGGTCCGCGGGCAGCCTGCAGGATGAAAGACACGCCTGTGAGCGGATAGTAATGCAGCACAACGGGTCCGCCAGTAAGGCGTTCGGCGTCCGCGCGCGTGATGTGCACTGCGAGCACGCTAGGCATCGGGAAATTGGGCCGCGAGCTGCGGATTGTCGGTGACGGGAGCAACCCGGGCGGCTTCGGTCATAGCATCCACAATGTCAGCAGGAACGGGGTGGGTACGCTGGGTGGCAAGCGACCCCACCACCATGGCCACAGTGGAGCTGGCTATGCCCGCCACCATGGGGTCAATGGCATCACTACCACATAGTTTCCACAGCACAGCCGCAACAGATCCCGCAATCATGGAACACACCGCGCCCACCGCGTTGGCTTTCTTCCACCACACAGCACACACGTAACTGGGCACAAAAGCGCTGCCCAGCACAGTCGTCGCAAAAATGACCAGGCTAAACACCGCTGGGGGCTGCCAGATCGCCAAACCAATTCCTGCGACGGCGATCAGAAGCACCATTGCCCGGGAGATCAACACCATCTGCCGTTCCGTCATGGCGGGAAGGAAAAAACGGGCCATAATATCTTTCGCTGCAATTGTTGATGCCTGCAGCAACAACGCATCAGCAGTGGACATAATCGCGGCCATCACCGCTGCCATGACAATCCCCACAGCAAAACTGGGAAGCACAGTCTGCGCGACCTGAAAAATGGCTTGCTCTGGGTCGTTCAGCTCAGGCAGGATCACCAGCGCAAAAGTTCCGATGAGGTATGGTGCCGGGATAAACAAGTAATTAAAGATCATGGAGTACGCGCCCGCACCGCGCGCCACCGAGGGCTGTTTCATAGCCATATGCGATACCACCACATGCGGCCAGCCCAGATAGCCGATAGAAAATATCATAAGCGCCCCAAGAATAACGCCCCATTGCCCTTGATAGTGCAGGTCCGCACCCCACATGGTGAGCAGATTCTGGTTGATCTGCCCCACTTTGCGGTTCCCTTCGGCGAAACCTCCAACGGCCTGCAGGGTGGCAATGAGAATCCACAGCATACCCACCAGCATCACAATGGCCTGTACAAAGTCGGTGTACGCCACGGCGAGATAACCGCCAAGGAACGTGTACAGCACGATCACCCCAGTGGCAATGATCAAGGACAGTTCAAAGTTCCATCCCGTCACCGATGCCAGCCCCACGCCGCCCGCAACAAATTGGGACAACACGTACAAAAACAGGCACCCCAGCGCGATCGGTGCTGCAATGATACGCACCCACGCAGACCGGTAGCGGTGTTCCAGGTACTCAATCGACGTGAGCGATCCCAGCCGCTGCGAGAGTTTACGCATGCGACGCCCCAGGATAGACAGGTTCATGATGCCGCCGCCCAAGTCGCCCAGCGCGTACCACATGCCGAAATACCCCTGTGTGTACCCAAGCGACCCCGCACCAAGGAACATGTACCCGGACATTGAGGAGGACTGCAGGCGCAGCGCCGTCACCGCAGGCCCCAAGGACCGTCCGGCCAGCAGGTAATCCTCTGTGCTTGTCGACGACCGCCGGGTCGTCCACACCCCGATGCCCGCCATCACCACGAAATAAAGGATGAGAAACAGCAACGCAACATTCATTGATGTTGCCCCTCACTGCCAGATTCGGCTGGAATGGGCAGTTCGTCCGCGAGGTGCCAGTTACGGCTAATCACCAGAAAGACCAGGGTGTAGATAATCCAGAACCCCGCGACTGCCAGTAGGACAGCCACAGTGAACAGCGGAAGACCGAACATACACGACTCTCCTTAACGCACTCGACTGTGATGATTATTCATGAAGGCATCTCCCCCACCGCCGTCGCTGCGACGAGGAAGCCGTCCCTGATGATCCATCGCCCCGAAATAAACGGGATGGGCGTGGGGCGTATCAACAGATAGGAGACAAAACTACCATCAGGCCTGATATCTATTTCCGCCTGATCGAACCCTAGCCAACGATGCGTGAGTGGAAACCATGCCTTGTAGGTGGCTTCCTTGGCGCAGAAGAGTAACCGATCAGCACAGCCCAACCCGCCGGATCGCAGCTGATCAAGCTGCGGGAGCTCGCTGTCCCGCGCGATAGACCCCAACACTCCATCTGGGAGCGGTTCGGCAGGTTCCGCGTCTAGCCCCATGGAATGCACCAGCAGGCGAGGTGCAGCCACAGCCGCCCGGAACCCGTCAGTATGAGTGAGGGAACCGCTGACCGATGATGGCCACAGCGGCATGCCGCGTTCACCGCGCAGGATGGGTTTGCTGCTATCCCGTCCGAGGGCTTCCAATGCTTGGTGAGCGCACCATCGGGCATCACCGAATTCGGCTTTACGTTTGTCTACCGAGTGCGTGACCAGCGCTTGTTCCAAGGGGTGAAGGCTCAAATAGCGGGTGAGATCGGTTGGAGCACCTTGGCGGGGGACGGCAGTACGCATCCAGCAGAATTTGCGGAGGGCGGGAACAGTGAGGCATCAAGCATCGTCGACCTCCATCACTTTGTAAGGCCATTCCCAGTTTTCCCCGTAGCGGCGCCACTCTCGCGGGTAGCCGAGGGAGACTTCCACGTGGGGAATGTCGTCAACAATGGTGGTTGTCGGAATGTGCAGGTGCCCATAAATGACACGCTGTGCGTTGTAGCGTTTCGCCCAGTTCCTGGTGTGCCGAGTCCCGCACCACAGGCTGAGTTCTGGCCAGGCAAGGCGTCGTAACGGTTCGCTGACCAGCGGCCAGTGGTTCACCAAAATGGTAGGGCCAGTGACCCGGCTCAGGCGTTTAATGGAATACGCGAGCCTGTCCCAGCACCAGGCGCGAATATCCACAAATGGGGCGATGGCGAACTGGTCAGTAAGAACCACTTGGCGGTCGTCGGCAGCCTGCAGGGCCTGTTCCACGGTGAAACCGGGCTTACGGAAAGAATAATCGTACAGGGTAAACAACGGCACAATGGTCACGCCACCGAATACCGGAAACGGGTCCTCGGGTGTCAGCACATCAATGCGCCTGCAACCTTCAACAAGCTCATCGTATTTCGCGCGGCCCTGGCACGTGTCTGTGCTTCGGCTAAACAACTCGTGGTTGCCCGGTACCCAAATCACGCAGGCAAATCGTTTGCGCAGTTTGGTCAACACCTTGAGAACCTTCTCGGTGCGCTCCGCCACATCACCGGCAACAATGAGCCAGTCCCCTGGGTTGGTGGGGCGAATGGAGTCAATGGCCTTGGTATTAGCCTTCACTGCTGCGTGAAGGTCTGATACCGCCCACAGGGTGCGGGTCACTGAGGCATCCTCCTAAACCGGCACCGCATGTCACTTAAGGTACCAACCAGTCTTCGTGTCTTACCTGGAACAAATGTACCAGCAACGATTACGCACTACCACGTGCCCATTTCATGGATTGGAACCTGGACACCACAAAAGCAAGCCGGATCAGCAGAAAAGCAGCCAAACCGCACCACACACCAGTGAGCTGGGTATCCATGATCAACGCAAGCCACACTCCGGGCAGAAAACCACAGATCACAGACACCAACGTCGCTGTACGGAGGAATGCCGCATCGGCGGCACCAAGCAGCACGCCGTCCAAAGCAAAGACGATACCACCCACAACGATCATGCCCACCAGAATCCACCACGGGGCGGCGATAGCATCCATCACCGAGTGATCGTTGGTGAACAATCCAGGGATGGCCTTGAATCCCACCGCGAACACACACGCCAGCACAGCGGCAAACCCCGCCGAGTACGCCACCACTTTCGTACCCACGGACCGCGCCACAGAGATAGCACCAGCACCCAGCGCAGAACCCACCAACGACTGTGCGGCGATGGCCAACGCATCCAACACCAGCGACAAAAACGACCAGAGCTGCAGCAATATCTGGTGCGCCGCCAGTGACGACGCCCCGAAACGTGCAGCCACCGACGCCGCTGATACAAACGCTACCTGGAACGACAGGGAGCGCATGATCAGGTCTCTACCCAAGACAAGTTGCTTGCGCATGATGTTAAAGTGTGGCGCATACCCACCCTGGTGTGCTTTTGCCAACGCCCAGAGAAACAACAGTGCCGTAATGGACTCCCCACCAGGTTCGCCACCGCAGATCCAACAAGCCCATACCTATGCACCAGCAGTGGCACCAACGCAGCGCTGGGAACCACCCCTGCCAGCGTGAAAGTAAAACGGTGTTCGGGTGTTTTGTATGCCACGCATCCAGCCGTTTCCTGCCATAGTGGCAAGGATCAACGGCACACCTATACCCGCTATGCGCAGCCACCGCGTGGCTAGGTTCGCGACCTCCGGAGAATGCGCTAGCCAGCTCGTCAAGGTCGGAGCGCCAAGCCACACGACCGCGGCAAGGACAGCCCCAACGATCAGTGCTAGCCACGTCGCCTGCACGCCTTCACTGACGGCTTTGTCCGTGTCACCGGCGCCATAGTGCCTAGCCGCCCGCGCGGTAGTGCCATAGGACAGGAATGTGAGCTGTGTGGTTACCTGCGCCTGAATGGTGGTAGCAGCCGCAAGCCCCGCCAAGTAAAGACCGCCGAGGTGTCCGACCACCGCAGTATCAATGAGCAGGTACAACGGCGTTGCCGCAAGAACTCCGAGGGCAGGAAACGCCAATGCAAAAATCGTCCGCGCAGACACGGCAGAGACGTCAGAGCCGGCGTCTGTCATGTTCATATGGTGTCCAGTGTTTCTGCCAAGCTGGCTTTCACCGAATGCCAGTCCCCTTGCGTGGTATACCCGGAGGCGCACACATGCCCACCGCCGCCAAAGCGGCTGGCCACTGCTGCCACGTCCACGGTAGACGATCGCAGCAACACCGACCACACCCCTGGGGCATATTCTTTGAAGAGCGCCCCAACCTGAGCATTTTTGGGTGAACACACGAAGGTCACCATGCTTTCCACCATTGATGGATCCTCGTCAGCGATCACATCGTAGTCGGCGAAAATCGCAACGATAGTGGTCTTTTCTCCAATGATGCGCTCGACTCGCTGCAGGACTTTTCCGATCAGTGCGAGGTCCTCCACGCTGCGTTCGTCCATCAAGGCAGCGGTGGTGGCGCGTGTATCCACGCCCAACCCCATGAGTTCAGCAGCCATGGTGTGCATGGCCGGACGCCCCCAGCGAAAATTCCCTGTATCTGTGACCAACCCCTCGTACAGCGCCGTGGCCAGCGGAGTATCCATGTGAATACCCATGTGTTTGAACCAGGACAACAGCACAGTGGTTGTGGATTCAGCTCCGACATCAATGAGGTTCACCGCCCCAAAGCCCGGATTAGTAGCATGATGATCCACCACCACACAGGCATCGCTGAGTGTCTCTACAAGCGGCGCGTGAGTCCCTGCGCGGGTTACAGAAGCGCAATCGACGACTACCACGGCGTCGACACGCGGCGCCTCCTGGGAAGTACGCACCTCGGAGGCACCTGGAATGCTGAGCAGGCAGGACGGAAGGGGTTCAGCCTGCCCGATCATGCCCACCGCAGCGATACCACGCTGCTGAAGCGCCCGCACAACCGCGCAAACACTACCCACTGCGTCTGCATCTGGGTGCACATGCCCTACTACAGCAACCGTTGTCGCAGCATCTATCAGCGCTGTCGCCTGCTCAAATGCCTGCGTGTCGACGCCTGCCGCATCCCAGGTTTCCGCCACAGTTACGTCCCTACTCTTCGCTGACGGTGGTGTCGTCTTCGGAGGTGTCAGTGGTGCGATACGGATTCGCATCACCAGCGGGTTGTGCATTCTTGGCGAGCTCAGCCAGCTCCTCATCGCGGGCGCGAGCGCGAGCCAGCAGTTCTTCCATATGCGCCGATGCTTCCGGGACCGTATCCAGGCTAAATGAGAGCGTCGGGGTGTAGCGAACGCCCAGCTGGTCACCCATAATCTTGCGAAGCTGTCCGCGTACGCGATTTAGTGCCTCCGCAGCGCCATCCACATCAGGCTCCTCGTCGAGGGTTACGCCCCGAACCGTGTAGTAAACGGTGGCATCATGCAGATCACCAGTGACCTTGCAGTCAGTGATGGTGACATATTGGAGACGCCAATCCTTAGTCTCATGCTCAATGGCTGAGGCGATAATCGTCATGATTCGTTTAGACATGCGCGCTGCACGTGCATGATCAACCATGTGAATTCCTTAGGTTTGTTACGTTTATAAAAAATAATGATGCGCTGGAGAAATCCCGCCGCAGCATAGTCCTTATAACAAGGCTATGCTGCGGCGGGATTATCCTGTGCATTAGTCGCGGGGAACCTCAACCTCTTCGTACACCTCGATGATGTCGCCCACCTGAATATCCGGGTAGGACAGCACCATACCGCACTCGTAACCGGCGGCAACCTCGGTGACGTCGTCTTTTTCACGGCGCAGCGAATCAATATTGGCCTTATCGGTGACAACGCTACCATCACGCACCAAGCGAACCGATGCGTTGCGTCGGACCTTGCCCGACTCGACCATACAACCGGCAATGAGGCCCACAGCAGAGGCTTTGAACAGGGCGCGGATTTCCGCGCGACCCACTTCGCGTTCCTCGTAGATCGGCTTGAGCATACCGCGCAGGGCTTGCTCAATCTCCTCAATGACACGGTAGATGACCGAGTAGTAGCGGATCTCCACGCCTTCGGCGTTGGCTTCCTCGGTGGCCTTGCCTTCAGAGCGCACATTGAAACCAATGATGATCGCATCTGACGCAGCAGCCAAGGTGACGTTGGTCTGGGTGACGGCACCGACACCACGGTCGATGATGTTCAACGCAACCTCGTCGTCCACCTCGATCTTCAGCAACGCTTCTTCCAGGGCTTCCACGGAACCAGCATTGTCGCCCTTCAGGATCAGGTTGAGTGTGCTGGTTTCCTTCAGCACTGCATCCAGGTCTTCCAGGGAGATGCGCTTACGGCTCTTAGCTGCCAACGCGTTGCGCTTACGTGCGTTGCGGCGATCCGCGATCTGGCGGGCAACACGGTCGTCTTCCACCACCAGCAGGTTATCGCCAGCACCGCTGACACTGTTGAGGCCTTGCACCTGCACCGGACGGGACGGGCCGGCTTCGTCAACATCGTTACCAAACTCGTCCACCATGCGACGCACACGGCCATGGGCATCGCCCACGACAATGGAATCACCGATGCGCAGCGTACCGCGCTGCACAATTACGGTAGCCACCGGGCCGCGACCGCGGTCAAGGTGGGCTTCGATAGCAACGCCCTGAGCAGCCATGTTCGGGTTGGCCATCAATTCCAGCGTGTTATCGGCTGTCAGAAGAACGGCCTCCAGCAGGTCATTAATGTGCAAGCCTGCTTGGCAGAAATATCCACGAACATGGTGTCGCCGCCGTATTCCTCAGGGATGAGGCCGTATTCGGTCAGCTGTCCACGAATCTTGTCGGGCTGTGCGCCCTCCTTGTCGATCTTGTTGACAGCAACCACGATAGGTACATCGGCTGCCTTCGCGTGGTTGATAGCCTCAACCGTCTGCGGCATTACACCGTCATCAGCGGCCACCACCAAGATGGCAACGTCCGTGGATTGCGCACCACGTGCACGCATGGCGGTAAATGCCTCGTGACCCGGGGTGTCTAGGAAAGTAACGTACCGGTCTTCATCCTCATAGGTGACCTTCACCTGGTAAGCACCAATGCCCTGGGTGATGCCACCGGCCTCACCGGAACCAACATTGGTTTTACGGATCGAATCCAGCAGTCGAGTTTTACCGTGGTCAACGTGGCCCATAACGGTCACCACCGGCGGACGCTGGACCAGGGCTTCCTCGCCGCCCTCGTCTTCACCGAACTGCAGATCAAAGCTTTCCAGAAGCTCGCGGTCCTCATCTTCGGGGGGACACGACCTCGACCTTGTAGTTCATTTCGTCGCCGAGCAGCACCAGTGTCTCCTCAGACACGGAGGCTGTTGCGGTGACCATCTCGCCGAGGTTGAACAGTGCCTGCACCAATGCGGCGGCGTCGGCACCGATCTTGTCGGCAAAGTCAGACAGGGACGCGCCGCGAGCGAGACGCAGCGACGCACCGCCGCCGTCCGGCAACCGAACGCCACCGATGACGTTCGGTGCTTGCATTGCCTCGTACTCATTCCGCTTCTGCCGCTTCGACTTGCGTCCCTTACGCGGAGCGCCGCCAGGACGCCCGAAAGCGCCAGCTGTGCCACCACGGCGACCACCACGGCCACCGGGACCACCGCCACGGTTGAAACCGCCGCCAGGTCCACCACCGGGACCGCCAGAGCCGCCGCGACCACCACGGCCGCCAGCAGCTGCCTTGGTGGGCATTTGCCCAGGATTCGGGTGGTTTGTGGGCATCATAGCCGGGGTGGGACGACGCCCGCCGCCCTGACGCTCCGAACCTTGGGAGCGTCCAGCAGCCTTGGTGCCACCTGTCCACCTTGGTTCGAACGATTGCGCTGACCCTGGCGGCCACCGCCGCCTTGGCCTTGTTGTCCTCCCTGGTTCGAGCGATTTCCACCAGGTCGCGGACCGCCGCCTGGGCGCGGTGCCGGGCGGTCACCGCCACCAGTGGAGAACGGGTTGTTGGCTACCCGCGGCGCACGAGCGCCAGGCTTCGGTCCTGGCTTGGCCATGGGGCGCGGCATAGCGCGGCCTTCCGAGGAGGCTGCGGAGCCATCACCGGAACCAGTTCCACCAGCGCTGAATGTGGGCGCACCAGGCTTCGGAGCGCCACTAGAAGCGTTACGCGCACCGGGTTTCGGGGCGCTAGGTTTAGCAGGACCAGGCTTCGCGCCGGGCTTAGCCGCGCCTGGTTTCGGAGTCGAGGCAGCCGCAGGAGCGGAACCGCCTGCCGAGCCAGACTGGCCAGGCTTAGCGGAGCCGGGTTTTGCTGCAGAACCCGATGAAGTGGCCCCAGCACCAGGGCGCCCGGGTTTCGGGGCGCTGGGTTTAGCAGGACCAGGCTTCGCGCCGGGCTTTGGCGCACCAGACGCAGATGCGCCGGGGCCGGGCTTAGCAGCGGGAGCAGCAGGCTTCGGAGTGCCTGCTTGGGTGGCGGCACCTGTCGCCGCCGAGGTCTGTGGTGCGGAGGCATTCCCCGCAGGCGCAGCATTCTGCGCATCATCGGCGCCCTCGTTCTTGGGCGCGTAGTACTGTTCCATCTTCTTCACCACCGGGGGTTCGACGGTAGAAGATGCGGTCTTCACAAACTCGCCTTGTTCCTTCAACGTGGCGAGCAGTTCTTTGCTTGTTACACCAAGCTTTTTTGCAAGCTCATGTACACGTAGCTTTCCGGGCACTTTACTCCTATGTGTTTTCCTAGGAGTCGCGGCCGGAAGGCCCACGCTCCTAGAGGTGTGCTATGACGTTCATCGCTGATGCTTCATCGTGTGCTCATCAGTGTTCGGTCCTTCTTGGTTCTCTGGGTCCTCCACGCGAACCTTCACGCAGGTGTAGGTAATCGCGCACAAGACCTGTGTCTAGTTGCCCAGACACCTTAAACGCGCGGTGAAAGGCGCGCCTTTTCTCGGCAAGGTCCAGGGATTCCAGGTTTGGTGTCAGCCACGCTCCCCTGCCGGGTTTCCGCCGCTGCGGATCCGGTGTGGCAATGTAACCGTGGTCTAGTCCAGCAGGATGCGGCTCTGCGACAATCCGCAGCAAATCCACATCTGGTTTGCGGTGACGGTGTGCGATGCACGTGCGGATACGAATGTCGGAGTGTTCATGTCCGAGCACTGAATCCATACGCTTCCTTCGACTTTGTCGCTCACAACCCTACTTTTTCCACCAACCCGAACTGGGCCGGATTACATACTACGCCACGTGGGCGGAAAATAAGTAAAAATGTCACGTGTTCCACGTTGGTACTGGCTGGCATAACGCTGTTGCGAGGCCGTGATGAGGGTGCGGTCAGCATGCAGCCAACACGCAGCAGGTGGGCTAGTCTACGTCCGAGCGGATGTCGATCTTCCAGCCGGTTAGTCGAGCGGCTAGCCGGGCGTTTGGCCTTCTTTACCAATGGCCAGGGAAAGCTGATAGTCCGGCACCACAACCCGTGCGCGCTGTTCATCTTCATCAACAACGTCTACCTTAACAACCTTGGAGGGTGCCAAAGCATTCCCGACGTACTGCGCAGGATCTTCAGAATAGTCAATAATATCGATCTTCTCGCCACCAAGTTCACGCATGATGTTGGAGACACGCTGGCCACGTGGACCAATACAGGCACCTTTGGCGTTGAGTCCTTTCACCGTGGGGCGCACGGCCACCTTGGAGCGGTGTCCCGCCTCCCGGGCGATGCTGACAATTTCCACCGCACCGTCGGCAACTTCTGGAACTTCCAGCTCAAAAAGCCTGCGCACAAGTTCTGGGTGGGTGCGTGACAGGTTGATTTGTAGGTTGCGGGGACCGCGGTTGACCCCCACGACGTAGCATTTCACGCGGTCGCCGTGGTTGAGTTTTTCACCAGGGATCTGTTCGGCCGGCAAAATAATACCGTCCTGACCGTCCGCCTCAGTACCGAGATGGACGACAATGATGCCACGTTCCTTAGCGCGGGCGTCGGCCTGCACAATACCGGAGATGACGCGCCCCTCAAAGTCGGAGTAAGCATCAAACGCGCGGGAGGTTTCGGCTTCGCGGAGCCTTCGAACAATCGCATCTCGGACTGCATGTGCGCCGATACGCCCGAAGTTATTGGGTGTGTCGTCGAATTCGTTGATCACGTTGCCGTCATCGTCTACTTGGGTGATCATGACGTTGACGGTTCCTGTCTGGGCGTCGATATCCACGCGAGCTCGGGGTGCGTCCTCGACCTCGCCACGGTGCGCGTAGTAGGCGTGGAGCAGGGCTTCGGCGATGGTGGTGAGAAGGTCATCGACACCAATCCCCTTGTCTGCCTCAATCGCTTCTAGCGCCTTGATATCGATGTTCACTTGTGTTCCTCTCGCCTTTCCGCGGCAATGTTAAAGTCTTCGTTTGCCACGGCCTTTTCATCCGCAGGAACCGTAGCGAATTCAATTTCTACCACTGCTTGGCCTATTTCCGCCACTTTACGCACATCAACACACATGTTTTTACCCTCACGGCTGATCAACACAACCTCGGTTTCGGCATCGTTGAGGGCCCCAATACGACCCGTGCGCTTTGTCCCACCGTCGTCCCAGGTGACCAATCGCCCTCGGTTTCGACGCCAATGCCTCGGCAGAGTCAGCGGATGATCCACACCCGGGGTTGACACCTCAAGTGTATAACCTTGGCCCCCGAAAGCAATTACCCCCGAGTCCTCAGCATCGTCAAAAGCCTCAGATATTTCCCCAGAAACCACCTCAAGCGTGTCCAGGTCGGGTCGATTATCCGAATCAAGTGCGACGGCAACAACGGTTTTCGACCCCGCACGATTGATCTTGATCTCCTCCACATCCATGTGGTGGGACGCCGCGATGGGGTCAACAATGGTGGTTAATGTTTCAACACTGGGAAAGCCATGTGTGTGAGCTTAGCGCGCAGGGTAAACTCAACAGCCGTGAATCGCCGTACGTTCCTTGCCTTTACTGCTGTTGCTTTTGCCACCGCCGGGTTGAGTGCCTGCTCACGCCCAGCGCCGGAGCCTAATCACACACTTGTATCATTGGCGGAGCAGGCGCGTACCGACGCCGCAGCTCTCGCCCCGGTCCGCTCCGACCTCGCAGCCATCCGGGAACGCCACGCCACCATGCTGTCCACCGAGGTGGCGCGAGACTGCGGACATTTCGAAAACGGCAGCGTCCCCGATTCTTGCGTATCGACGACCTCCCCTTCCGCCACCACCACAACCAGCGCCACCGCAGCCGCACACGCAGAACCCAACGCCGTCCTAAAAGCGGCATTGGACCAGGTCAACTCGCTGCTCGCCGATATTCCAGCGGATTCCGCAGTAGTGGTTGCTCGCATTCACACTGAACTGGCCATTTTGACCATGGCTGCCCCGCCCGCATTTGACCAGAACAACAACATCACTCCCACGGCAGCGGATAGTGATCAGGTGAAAAAAGCACTGGAATGGGAATACGCCACCATCTATGGGCTTGAAGTGCACGAAGCATTCGTAGCAAACGAACTTGCTAGTACCCTCAACGATGCTCTTGACGAGCACCGCAGTATCGCCACCGCATTACGCATGGGGTTGGAGTCAGCCAACGTCAGTGACATTCCCGTCGCTGAAGCCGGCTACACCATTAACGATGTCAAAAACTCAGGATTCTTCGCTGACTCCGCATCACAGTCAGTACTCGCGTGGCACGATTACGCGTCCCACGCATCTGATGCCACCTGGCGGGCACTGTGCATACGCATCGCCTCCACGATTGCCGTGACGGCCGTACCCGCTCTGGAATTCGCTGGCATCGAACCCTGGCGTGCCGATTTCCTGCAGCTTAATTAGAAGCGCTGCCACTCCGGCTTGTGCTCGTAGGCAAAGCGGTAGTACTTACCGAATTTCAACTTGCTGGCAGCCTCCTCATCAACGATGACCGTGACATGCGGGTGCAGCTGCAGTGCGGACCCCGGAGAGAAGGCCGACACTGGCCCCTCAACGGCTGCAGCAATGGCCTCCGCCTTGCCTTCACCGGTGGCCAGCAGCACCACGTGGCGGGCCTCGGAAATTGTGCCCAACCCCTGCGTCAGCACATGCACCGGCACATCGTCTGGGGAATCAAAAAAAGCGGGCATTATCTTCAATTGTTTGCGGATGCAGCGTTTTGATACGCGTCCGCGATGCCAGCGAGGACCCTGGTTCATTGAAACCAATGTGTCCGTCGGTGCCAATGCCCAGCAATTGGACATCCACTCCCCCGGCCTGCTTGATCGACTCATCATAGGCGCGAGCTGCATCACTGGGATTGTCAGCGCGACCATCAGGGCTGTGCACCTCGTCGTCGTTGAGATCCACATGCTCGGTAAACTCCCGGCGAATGGTTCGATAGTAGCTCTGCTCGTGATCACGGGGCAGTCCCACGTACTCGTCAAGGAGGAACACCGTGATACCCGCAAAGCTCAGGTCTTCTTCCTTGTGACGACGAATCAGCTCGCGGTACAGCGCCACCGGTGTTGAACCGGTGGCTAAGCCAAAGGTTGTTGGACGTGGCCCACGCACATATTCTTCAAACACGTCAGCAGCAACGTGTGCTACCTCAGCCGCATCGCGACAAATAATTACTTCCATGGAAATCACTCTCTACTACAGGGTCAGCGGGTACGGCTTCGCCGGCCCGCACGACATGGGTTGGTTCAAAGTTGTTGTTGCACAGCAGCAAGTCAGCGCGGTTACCTACCGCGATGCTGCCCCGGTCTGCCAGTCCAAGCGCTCGCGCTGCTGTTGTAGATGCCATTGACACGGCGTCGTCTAGCTTTCGCCCGCGCTGCACGTGCCTGCGTAATTGATCGCACATGTGCGATGTGCCGCCGGCGATCGCCCCAGTACCGCCATCCTCAGCGCTCAGTCGGGCCACTCCGCCATCAACGCTGACGGCGAGATCGCCAAGAATGTAAGCGCCGTCGCTCATTCCTGTTGCTGCCATCGCGTCAGTAACAAAGAATGAATGGGACGTGCCCACGGTGTCCCACACCACATCAACAGTGCGATCGTCAAGATGCACGCCGTCGGCAACCAATTCAACGAAGAGGCGTTCCAACGCGGCGGCATCGATAAGGGCAGCAGCCGCGCCGGGGTTACGGTGATGCAGCTGGGGCATGGCATTGAACAGGTGGGTGGCAGTAACCGTCACCCCCATTTTGGTGGCACGGTCAATGACGGACAGGGTGGTGTCAAAGTCTGCGTCGGTGTGCCCCAACGACGCCACCACGTCGTAGGTGGCGCAGACCCGAAGCAGCCCATCCACGTTTGCGGTTTCCGGCGCAAACGTGATGGTTTTGAGCCAGCCGCGACCGGCTTTAGCCACCCGCTCGAACAGCTCGGGATCACCCGGAATGATGGCAGCTGGGTCCTGCGCGCCGCAGCGCACGCTGTTCACGAAGGGCCCCTCCATGTGCACGCCGTCGATCTCGCCTTCGTCGGCGAGGTCCGCAAGCAACGCTGTTTGTTCCACCAAATGGTCACCCGGCGCGGACACCAGTGATGCCAGCAAAGTGGTGGTGCCGTGTGCCCGGTGGTGTCGGGCGGCGCGCCGACAACCGTTGAGGGTTGAGGTGGGGAATCCTTCGCCTGCACCACCGTGGTTGTGCAGGTCAATGAGCCCGGGAAGTATGTACTCGGCGGTGGTGGCGGGTCCGTTGTAATCGCCTGCGGGGCGGATGTCGCTGATGCGGTCGCGCAGGGTGACCACCAGGGCGTCGTCAAGCAGCCCACTGTTGGTGAGTACTTTTCCCCTGTAGACGGCGGTACTCACTGCTTGTCCTCGGTCGTGGCTGCGGCAGTGACTGCGGTGACGAATTGCGCGGTGACAAAGGAGACGTCGGTGATGGCTGTGCCAATTATCACAGCGTCGGCGCCAAGAGTGAGGGCTTCAGCCGCCCATTCGGGGGTATGGTAGCGCCCTTCTGCGGTGAGGAAAACGTCGGAACCGAGTGCTTGGCGGATGTCTTTCACGAGTTCCAAGTCGGGGCCGTGGGTTTTCGCGCGATGTTCGGTGTATCCAGCGAGCGTGGTGGAGATGATGTCGGCACCGTCACTGTGTGCTGCGATGGCTTCGTCGAGAGTGGCGATATCGGCCATGATGAGTTTGCCTTCTTCATGGACGGCGGCGACTTGCTCGGCAAGGTGGAGCCGTCTTGGCGGGGGCGTTGTGTTGCATCAACAGCCACAACGTCTGCACCCGCGTGGGCGACGGCCCTCGCAGAGGCAACGGTGGGGGTGATATAGACCCCGGTGGCACCTTCTTTAGTCAGACCAATCACGGGTACGTTGACTTTTTCAGCAACAGCGCGAATGTCTTCTAGACCGCCGTACCCACCGCAACGGATTGCTGTTGCGCCACCGGCGACGGCTGCGGCTGCAAGGTGAGCGATGGTGTGGGTGTCACGCAGTGGGTGACCGTCAGGTGCTTGCGCAGAGACGATCAACGTGCCGGTGACATGCTGTCGAAATGTTGCAAGATCCATGGGATTACTGTTCTTTCATCAAGTGGGTAGATGCCAGTATGTCTGTGTGTGCCATGTGAGCGGCGCCGACAAGAGGCGCATTGGTGCCCAGCGCTGCTTGCACAATAGGGATGTTGCACAGTGGCGCTAACAACCCATTGCGGAGTCCCTGACGGAGCGGTCCGAGGATCGGTTCGCCAAGCGTACCGACGCCACCGCCGATCACCACCGCGCTCACATCAATGGCATTGATAAACGCGGCGAGTCCTTCGCCAACGCACCGCAGGGAATCGGTAATGACGCGTCGTGCCAGGTCTTCACCGTCATGGTATCGGCGCATCACCTCACGAAGGTCTTTCGCTGGGGTGCCACTGACTGCGGTGTTATAGGAGCGGGTCAGGGACGGTCCCGAGCCAATGTTCTCAATGGTGTCGCAGCCGTTACCTGCAGGAACGGGTGCAAGCAGGTACGCGATTTCGCCACGTATGTCGTGCGGGGATTGGGGAAGCTGCCCGCCAGTAACCAGCGCCCCACCGATTCCGGTACCGATGGACACGAACAACACGTCACCTGTGTTACCTGCAGCGGCTCCATGTACGGCTTCACCAAGACCCATGACGCGCACATCATTGTGCACGGACACAGGCAGGTCAAGGGCGGCCCTCAACGTGGATGCAATGTCAGTACCAGCCCAGCCCGGCATGGTGGGTCCGGCGTAGCTGATGCATCCGGTTCGCGTATCGACGACCCCGGGGGCACCGACTCCCACACATGTTGGCACGTATCCGTCGGCATTGGCATTGGCGATGATGCTGGTCGCGGCGTCGATAATCTCGCGGACAACAACCCTGGGGCCATCTGCGGCGCGGGTCGGACGGGTGGCGCGCCCATGCACTGTGGTGGGTGCCGTGGGATCAACGAAACCGGTAGCGATTTTTGTGCCGCCAATGTCTATGGCAATGGCGCAGGTCTTATTCATGGCACTGGTCATGGCTTTAGTTCAGGTCGGCCTGATCAACAATGCTGTGGATGGTGGCTAGTTCCTCATCGTTCAGCGCCACATGCGGGGGTGCCATTCGCCCTGACGTAAACACTCCAAGGTGCTGTAGGGCTGCTTTGAACCCACCCAGTCCGGCTGAGGATCCACCCATGCGGGCACCGTCGCCGACGAACACGATCTGGAAAAGTTTGTTCAATCTTTGCTGCTCAGTGCGGGCAGCATCCCAGTCTCCTGCTGTGCATGCTGCAGCTAGGCGGACATACCCTGCAGGGTCAACATTGCCCAAGCCAGGAACAACACCATCGGCGCCGAAGAAGTAGTTGAGGTCCACGGTTGTTTCGGAGCCGGTGAGGACTTTGAAGTTGGTGAGGTTTCGGGCATTACGCTTTTCGATCAGCGCACGGGTTGCCCCATCAAGGCCGGAGGAATCCTTCAAACCAGCAATGACACCTTCTTCTGCGAGCTGCAGAATCAGGTCATCAGAGACGGTGACATGCACTGACACGGGGATTTGGTACAGGTAGAGCGGCAGCTCAGGTGCCATCTCGTGGATCAGGCGGAAGTGGTTGAGAATCTCGTTTGGGTGGGTGCGCACATAGAACGGCGCGGTGGCCACCAGGCCGGATGCTCCCAGTTCCACCGCGTCTGCCACGTGTTCGGCGACACGCAATGTGGTGGTGTCAATCACGCCCACAAGGACTGGAACTTTACCGTCGGCAGCCTTGACGATGGTCTCGATCACTGCGCGACGGTTCTCGCGGGTCAAACGCCACCTCAGCAGAAGAACCGAGAGCGAATAGCCCGTCGACTCCGACGTCAATCATGCGGCGAACCTGTGTGGCCAGGGACTCGCGATCAATACTGAAATCCTCGTTGAAAGGCGTGACAACCGGCGGGATGACACCGGTATAAGCGGAAACGGACATGAGAAATAGAACCTTTCCTAAAAAGTGAATTTAATTGGCGTGAATGGTGCTGTGCTCCGCGTAATGCGCGGTGCTACACGCCTACACGTGCCCCGTCGCGGCGTCGATACGCGCCACCATGCGGGCAATCATTGATCACCGCAATATGGGGGTATCCACCGCTACAGAGCTAGGTACCCAATGACCCGTGTTGGCGTTGGAGCGACACCGCATGGCGCAGCGGGGCGTAGTGCTGACGCACCGCATCCTTGAACGCCTGGGAGCTCTTCTTTCGAAGCGCTTCCACCATCGCCCAGTGCGATTCGAGAGTGCGTTTCGTGTCTTCTGCCATAGGGAGATCGAGCAGCGGGACAACCTCGGAGTTGACCTGCCAAAGGGCATCAGACAGCTCTCGGATCAGCTGGTTTCGTGTTTGGCGCAGCAAGGTGGCGTGAAATCGCCGGTCCTCCTCAGCAAAGGACTCTCCCTGCTCGACCCGCCGATACATGGCGTTGACGAGTTCATGGAGTTCATGGATGGAGTCTTCATCGTGGACTTGCGCGAGCTCATCCGCGAGGGACACCTCCAATGCTTGGCGAGTATCAACCACTTGCAGTAGGTGTTCAAAGGACTGATCGACATCTAACGTGACTCGGAGAACCATCCCCCGAATGAGGGGAGCCAATGACATCTTCGAGACAAAAGTTCCCTGCCCTTGACGCACCTCCACAATGTCCAGTGAGACCAATGTTCGCATGGCTTCCCGGAGGGACGAGCGGGAGCATCCAAGCTCGTCGCAGAGTTCCATTTCCGACGGCAAAAGGTCACCAACGTGCAGGTTATGGCGGCGAATGTAGTCTTCAATCCCTTCAACTGCAGACTGTGCAGCATTTCGATTTCTAGGTACCACGTGCCCTCTCCTCACCGTTCGCGTTTCGACCTTAAACCGTGCTTTCATCCTGCATCGAATGTCCGCTTGGTGGCCATCTCACATTTTTCTCACCTGAATTGTAGATCACATCAGACGTCTGATGTACATTTTAATCACAGGGAGTTCTCAGCAAATTCCGTATTCAACCCCCACCGAGGGAAAGGACCACGATGAGCAAGACCTTCACACGCCGCAGCTTCCTCCGCATTGCCGGAACCCTGAGCGCTGCCGCCGGTCTTACCGCAACCATCAGTGCTTGCGCGCCAAGCAGCTCCTCCAACGGTTCCGGTTCTGGTTCCTCCAGCGCCGGACCCATCAACAAAGATGGCACTATCGACGCCGCAATCTCCTACGAACTTGGAACCAACGGCTATGATCCGATGACCACAACTGCGGCCCTCACCGTGTCGGTGAACTGGCACGTCTTCGAGGGACTGACAGAACTAGACCCCGCGACAGGCGATGTCTATGCTGCTCTCGCCTCGGAACTTCCCAAAGGTGACAGCACCTCGGTGGACATCAAACTCCGTGACGGAGCGAAGTTCCACAACGGCGATCCCGTCACCGCGGACGATGTTGTCTACTCTTTCGAGCGCGTGCTCAATAAGGACAATAAATCCTTGTACGCCTCCTTCATCCCCTTCGTGAAAGGCGTAACCAAGAAAGACGACACCACCGTCACCGTGGAAACCGAGTACCCCACCGGCGTATTCGCCGAACGCCTCGCTGTGGTCAAGATCGTGCCTAAGTCCGTGGTGGAAGCCGATGCCAAGGGATTCGATTCCAAGCCCGTAGGCACCGGCCCGTACAAGCTCACCGACAATGGTGGTTCCTCCAAGGTGATCAAGTTTGAGCGTTTCGATGACTACAACGGCAGCCGCCCTGCTCTGGCCGCCAAGATGAACTGGCAGATCATTCCCGATGCCTCCACCCGCATCAACTCACTCCAGTCCAAGTCCACGCAGGCCATTGACTCGGTGCCCTACCTCAACATCGAACAGCTCAAGGCCACTGGCAACGTGGAATCAGAGCAGGGCTTCGGTCTGCTCTTCGCCATGTTCAACAACGACGCTGGTAACCCCTTCTCGAACGTGAAGAACCGCCAAGCATTCCTATACGCCATCAACATGGATCGCGTCATCGAAACAGGCATGAGTGGGCAGGCCAGCGCAGTCACCTCCTTCCTGCAGGAAAGCCACCCGAACTACAACAAGGCCAGCACGGTATACGCCCACGACGCCGACAAGGCTAAAGAACTTTTCGGCGAAACCGGGCTCACCAGCTTCCGACTCCTGTGCACCGACCACGACTGGGTTCGCCAGTGCACACCGCTCATCCAAGAATCGCTGTCAGACATTGGCATCAAGGTGGAGTTCTCCCAGGCCAAGTCCTCCGACGTGTACAACACCATTGACGGCAAACCGGAAGCCTACGACGTTGTCATCGCCCCCGGTGACCCATCCGTATTCGGCAAAGACCCCGACCTGCTGATGCGCTGGTGGTACTCCGGTGACACCTGGACCGACACCCGCATGCACTGGAAAGGAAGTGACTCCTACAAGCAGGTTCAAGAACTCCTTGACAAGGGCATCCAGGCTGCTTCCGACACCGAAGCGCAGGAAACGTGGGACAAGCTATTTGACCTCATCTCTGAGACAGTTCCGCTGTACCCGCTCTTCCACCGCAAGACACCCACCGCATGGGACGGCAGCACGCTCGTTGATTTCAAGCCGATCAGCGTCACCGGCCTGCGGTTCCTGGACGTCGGATCCACCAAGTAACAACCACATCTAGCGGGTCCGCACCGCTACTTGCCCGGCGCGGCCACACACATTTCTTGTTTGTGACTGCGCCGGGTTCAATATTTCCCTCTGAAAGAAAGTTGTCATGTCTAATCTTCTTCGGCTTATTGGTAGGCGCCTCGTCGCGTTGCCGATCATGATTCTGGGTGTCACTTTCCTGGTGTTTTTTATCATGTCGTTCAGCCCAGCTGATCCGGCACGCTTGGCACTGGGTGAAACGGCGTCCCCGGAAGCACTGGAAGCCTACCGCGAAGCAAACGGTCTTAACGATCCACTCCTGATCCGTTACGGTAATTTCCTGTGGAACATGTTCCATGGTGATCTTGGTACCACCGCTGGTAATTCAGCTGTGACGGATGTAGTGCAGAAAGCTTTCCCGATCACGTTACAGTTGACGTTTATTGGTTTGTTGATTGCTGTGTCAGTGGCCTTGGTGTTGGGGGTGGTTGCGGCGTTGTATCGCGACCAGTGGCCCGACCAGGTTATTCGTATTTTTTCGATCGCGGCATTGGCTACCCCCTCATTCTGGTTGGCTATTTTGCTGATCCAGTGGCTGGGCACGATTCCAGGTGGCTGGGGTATCTTCCCCGCTGTTGTTCGGTGGACACCTTTCAGCGAGGACCCTGCGGTATATCTGAATAACGTTTTCTTGCCCGCCTTGGCGTTGGCTATTCCTGTTGCCGGTTCGCTGGCCCGCGTGGTCCGTACGTCAATGGTCGAAGAGTTGGATAAGGACTATGTGCGCACCGCCATTGGTGCTGGCATTCCGAAATCAGAGGTTGTTGCCCGAAATGTGCTGCGTAACGCGCTGATCACACCGATCACGGTGTTGGGTTTGCGTGTGGGTTACTTGATGGGTGGCGCCGTCATTATTGAGATCATCTTTAACATTCAGGCGATGGGCCAGCTTATTTTGGATGGCGTCACGCGTAACGACGTATACCTTGTGCAGGGTGTGACCCTGACGGTGGCCATTGCCTTCATCATCATTAACATTGCCGTGGACATGCTCTATGTCCTGGTCAATCCGAGGATCAGGAGCATTTGATGAGAAGCAACCTGACAACCAAGCTTGAAAACAAAGCTGGTGGCCGTTTCAGTAATCTGAAGAATCTTCCGGCACCGTCCAAAATCGCGGTGACCTTCCTACTACTGGTCATGGCTGTGGCCGTGATGGCCCCGCTGCTGACCAACTACTCCCCCTTGGCTTCAGGGCCGCCGGTGAAACCTCCGAGTGGTGATCATTGGTTTGGTACCGATGCTATTGGGCGCGATATTTTCTCCCGTGTGGCCTACGGTGCGCGGTCATCGCTGGTGATCGGCCTGTGTGCTACGGCTGCAGCGCTGGTCGCGGCCTCAGTATTGGGGTCCATTGCCGCTACCGCTGGCAAGGCTGTGTCTGAGGTGCTGATGCGTGTGCTGGACATCATCATGTCCTTCCCAGGCATCGCCTTGGCCGCCGTATTTGTTGCTGTTTTTGGTAACTCCCTTCCCGTGCTGGTCTTCGCCATCGGCTTCCTCTACGTGCCGCAGCTATCCCGTGTAGTCCGCGCCAACGTCATTGCTGCCTTCGGTGAAGACTACGTCTCCGCCTCCCGCGTGCTGGGTGCCTCTACCGCACACATCCTGCTCAAACATGTGGCCCGCAACTGCATCGCCCCGATCGCCGTGTTCGCCACGGTTCTGGTTGCCGATGCCGTGGTCTTCGAAGCCTCCCTGTCCTTCATCAACGCTGGTGTGAAACCCCCGAATCCCTCGTGGGGCAACATCCTCGCCGACGGCAAACAGCTCCTGCTCACCGGTGCATGGTGGCCCACGTTCTTCCCCGGCCTGATGATCCTGCTCACAGTGCTGGCGTTGAACATCCTCGCGGAGGGGCTTACCGACGCCCTCGCAGCACCAGCGGTGAAGCCTGCCGCGGCGTCGAAACCTGATAACGAAGTGGTCACCGAAGCCAACACCCTCGGCCAGACCAGTGCCGAAGAAGCAGCGGCATCGCTCAACGAATCCCTGTCGGCACTGGCCGAAGCCGAGAAGAACAACGATCGACGCCTTGTGTTCGACGGTGCCGACGACAACCTCATTGAGGTCCGCAACTTCTCCATCCAGTTCCCCAACTCCCACGGCGACGTGAAGATTGTTGATAACGTCAACTTCACCGTTCGCGCCGGGGAAACCATGGGCCTGGTGGGCGAATCCGGGTGCGGTAAATCCATCACCGCCATGGCCATTATGGGCCTGCTTCCCCAAGACCGCGAAACTCAGCGGCGAGATCATCTACAACGGCAAGAACCTGCTGGAGCTCAGCCCGCAAGAGCACAACGCACTGCGCGGCCATGAGATTGCCATGATCTACCAAGATGCACTCAGCGCCCTCAACCCGTCCATGCTGATCCGCACCCAGATGAAGCAGCTGACCAAACGTGGCGGCAAACGAACCGCCGAGGAACTGCTGGAACTGGTGGGCTTGGATCCCGAACGTACACTGCAGTCCTACCCGCATGAGCTATCCGGCGGCCAGCGTCAACGCGTGCTCATCGCCATGGCGCTGACCCGCAATCCGCGACTGCTCATCGCCGACGAACCCACCACTGCTCTCGACGTGACCGTGCAGCACCAAGTTGTGCAGCTACTCAACGACCTGCGCGAGAAACTCGGTTTTGCCATGATCTTTGTGTCCCACGACTTGGCACTCGTCGGCCGCCTGGCACACAAAATCACCGTCATGTACGCGGGTCAGGTGGTGGAGCAAGGCACCACGCGCGAAATACTCACCGACCCCCGACACGAATACACCCGGGGCCTTCTCGGCTCGGTGCTCTCCATCGAGGCTGGTGTGGATCGCCTCTACCAAGTCCCCGGAACCGTGCCTTCGCCGCGCGAATTTGTGGACGGCGACCGCTTTGCGCCGCGCTCCAGCTATCCCACTATTGGCCTGCACGAAAAGCCACACATGCGCGCCATCCCCGGAACAACCCACTCCTACGCTGTCACTGATGAACTGCTCAGCGTACTCGGAGAATCTGGAGAACAATCATGACTGAGACCACCCCGGTGACCACGCCGATCATCGAAGTTGTTGACGGAAACGTCGTCCACAAAACCCGTACAGGAAAACTTTTCCGACCCGATACTGTTCACGCCAACAAAAACATCAACTTTGTTGCCCGACGTGACGAGGTTGTGGGGCTGGTGGGCGAATCCGGCTGTGGTAAATCCACCTTGGCCCGCGTCATGGTTGGCCTGCAGCCGCTCACCTCAGGGAAGATCCTGTTCAAAGGTGTTCCCCTTAAACCGCGCGGGGCGCAACGCAAGCAACTCGGGCAATCCGTGTCCGTGGTGTTCCAGGATCCGGCAACCTCGCTGAACCCCCGCATGTCTGTGCATGATCAGCTGCTCGACCCGTTGAAGGTCCACGGAGTTGGAGATCCTGCATCCAGGGAAAAACGAGTCCGCGAGCTGGTCAGTCTTGTGGGTTTGCCGCAATCCGCTCTTGACGTACTCCCCCGGCAAATCTCCGGTGGTCAGCGCCAGCGCGTCGCCATCGCTCGCGCATTGGCGCTGGAACCGGACCTGATCATCGCGGACGAACCAACCTCCGCGCTGGACGTGTCAGTGCGCGCACAGGTGCTGAACCTGCTGCTTGACCTGAAGAAAGAGTTCGGTTTGGGCTTGGTGTTCATCTCCCACGACATCAACACCGTGCGGTACGTCTCCGACCGCATCTGCGTGATGCTCAGCGGTGAGATCATCGAACAAACACCACCGACAACATCTTCAACCATGCCGAACAGGAGTACACTCGTACCCTGCTGGCGGCAACACCGTCGCTGCTGTAGAAGAACCACGGCAGTCAGATTCCCTTGCGGGCCGGAAGTCTCACACTGAGGTATTCCGGCCCGCAGTTGCATGAGGGCACGGAAGACGGGGGCATCATACGGACCCAGCAACCGCACATCATATTTGCTACCTTTGGGGATATGGACACCCACCCCCACGAAATCCGTTTCTACAGCACCAACGACGACTACGGCTACATGTCCAACTTCGCCGCCTACAGCTTCGAACTTGACGGCACCACGTGGCCAACCTCTGAACACTATTTCCAGGCCATGAAGTTCAACGACACAACAATCCAGAAGAACATCCGTCGGCTCGCCTCCCCCATGCTCGCCGCCCGCGCGGGCAGGGACCGCAAGAAACCGCTGCGCAAAGACTGGGAATCGGTGAAAGAACGCATCATGTACGATGCCGTGTTGGCAAAGTTCACTCAAAACCCTGACATTGCTGCGGAACTCATCGCTACTGGAAATGCAATCCTCATCGAACACACCACCAAAGATTCCTACTGGGCAGATGGCGGCGACGGTTCCGGGAAAAATCGCCTCGGCGTGATCCTCATGCGGGTGCGCGGCGAACTCACCCATTCAGACGACACCCAGTAGCCTCGTAAGGTATGAGCAACCAACTGCCAGACCACCTGCGTCGCTCGGGATGGCTCGCGCCGTCGGTAGCTAGCTCCCTCACATCCGCAGGGGTTCCCATCCCCACGGCCGACTATCTCACCAGCGCTTTTGATGCATCTGCATGGGAGGCAGCCGCAGCTGCAACGCAGGAACTAACAGCGCTGTTTAGCGATGCCCGCTTCGCCGACACCGCCACTTTCGGGCCACTGCTGGTACCCAATCCGCAGCTTTCGACGTCCGCCCGCCCCTGCCCCGCAACATTCGCCGCGACCAGCCTGAAGTCACGCAACCAGAATTCAGTGACGAACGCATCGGAATTACACGCAATCACTGCGCTGACGGTGCGCCATGGAGCTTATTTGTCACCATCACCTCCGAAGCCGGGCTGGCGTTGGGAAGCTATGATGCCATAGTTGCCGCCTCCGTCGAGCGATTCACCGTGCGTGGATATGACACCCGCAAACTCATGACCCTGCAGCTTTGGAAAGCCCTCACCTTGCAATGCGGCACCACCATGCCCGACTGTGAACTCCGTGATTCCTGGACCTTTACCCTCTTCCCTGGCGAGGAGCTTATCGACGCTGCGGTCATCTCCGGCACGGTTCTACACGGTCAAGTACGGCAACGCCTGGGTAAAACCACCCGAGGCATAAAATCCGCACGTGTACGCCCGGCAGTCTTTATTGCAGGGGCTGCTGAAGTGGCGACCACCGCCGCTCCACACGTTTAAGTTTGACACCAGGTTCAACCGCGTACGGCTGGAAATTCATCTCCGGCATAACAAAACCCAGCTTAGAGCTTAACGACGTAAACTCGTGGGTAATCGTATCGTGAATGCGCGTGTTTGCCGGATCGACATAGACGGTGACCTTATCTGCAGCAACCTGCACAACTCGATAATCCGTCACGCCATCGCAATACAATAGACAACGCTCAATCATGTCAGAGAAGACGGTGACCTGACCACCGGTCACACTAGGGAAAGGAAGATATCATCCTCGCGCCCCTCAATACGCTCAATCACCGTTGTTGCGTTGCCACAGGTACAGGGCTTATCAGCGAGCACTAGGACATCGTTGAGCCGGTAGCGAACAATCGGCTGTGTTCTGCGCCGAAAATCCGTGAGGATCGGAACAAAACGGCGATCATCAAGAAAGTCCTTCTCAAAATACACAATGTCTTCATTCAGGTGCAGTGACCCGCGAGAGCAGGTGTAGGCCAAAAAGCCTTCCGTACACTGATACGCCTGAAAAATAATGTCGTGCCCGAAAACTTCTTTGAAACGACGCTGATCAAACACCGTGAGCACTTCCGCCACCGCAACAATTTTATCCGGCTTAAGCACAAGCTCACCCGACTCCACAGCACTGGCAAGAACATTCAACACCGAGGGGGGTGCCACAAGCACGGTTGGCTGGTAATCACGCAGCGCATCAATATGCTCCGCCATGGGTCGGTAGGTGTCAAAATACTGGAAGGTAATAAACCTAGACTTCACCGTCTCATACAAGTTGTTGTTCGCCCGCAAGAAAAAGGCGATGCGATGTCCGCGCAGCCGGCCCTTAGGCAAAAAGCGGGCCAGCACGGCACCGGCCCAGGCGTAGCGTTCCTCGTCGCTGATAGCAAAAAGCCCACGATGTCGCTTGTTCCTGACGATAACCCCACCGATACCCCGTTATACATCGGCTGGAAGTCACGAGTTTTCTCCGACTGGATGGCAATATCCAAGGCAGTGTCTCGATCCAGATTGCAGGTATTTAATGCGTTAAACTCCGCCATCATCATCGCCTTATCCATTAGTGGGTATTGCTCCAGGTCTTCCACACTGCGGATAAGCGGACGATCACGAAAATACGGGGAATGCTGACGCAGAAAAGCGCCGTGCTTTTTCACATGACGCGCCTGAAAGCGCTCAACAGCAGCACGCGTATGGAGCCTGCGCAACCACCGATTCTGCGCAAAAGAAACGGCTACCAGCAGTTTCTGCCGAACTCCGCTCATTACAGAATGTCTTTCACTGAGTATCGCTCGTGGCTGAAGTAGACGTCAATATTCATCTCACGCAGATGCTTCACACGACCCACCGTTCGTTTGTATTCGCCATAGTCGGCCTGGATCAACCGCGCTGGAAAGCGCATCGAATCGGTGTAATCGATCAGATCAGTCCCCCACGATGCGTCAGCAGCCAGCAGCAACTGCCCAGGAAGATAAGCACCAACCTGGCCGCGTGCATGTCCGTTTAGTCCTGTAAGCAGAAGGCTCCCGTCACCAAAGAAGTCATGTCCTTCGACCCCGGTATTCGTATCAAGCAGCATACGGTGGCTATCAACAACGTGGACTTTCTCTGCAAACCAGTTGGGCAAAAAAAGAAGGAAACACGAGGTCGGCAAGCTTTGGCGTGCGGAATACATCGTAACTTTCCTGCGATAGCACGAACGTGCTCTGCGGAAAGAATTTCACCCCACCGATGTGATCGGGGTGTAAATGGGACAGAATAACGTAGTTGATGCTCTCCGGCGCGATGCCATCTTTTTCCAGCTGTGCAGGCAGCTCATCTTCAGCCGTCACCGTCGCTGGATTCAGTGCCTGGTAGAGCTTACTGCGCCAACCGGCTGTGAAAATATCGCGGGAATACCCTGTATCAAACAGGATTCTCCCCTCGGTAGCATGTTCCAAGAGAAACACCCCGGCCGGAAAAATTCGTTTTTCTTTCGGGTACCCCTTGTAGATGTGTGACATCTCATTCACACAATATCCGCACTGGTAATAGCGTATCTTTGTGATGCCGTGTGGTGTGGACGCGGCGTCGTTAATTGGTGAGTGAAGCGACATAGCGCGCTATCCCTTCGTCAAGGCTCATTATCGGCTCGTAGCCTAAATCGCGTGTGGCGGCACTCACATCAAGGGTTTGTGAACACCCCAGCGTGCATACCGTGTACCGCGTAATCATGGGTTCTTTATCAATGCGCAGCACTTTGTATAGGCATTCCACAGCGGCGGCAACACCGTACACGATCCAGAAATATCGATTCCGATAGTGCGGTGTTGTGGATAGCCCGGAAAAAAGCTGTTCAAGAATGGAGATGAGACTGCGTGGAGTTTATTTGTAATGTTGTAGACACCGGTAGTAATGGCGCTGGCATCCGCCTCCACCGCCAACCGTATAGCCAAGGCAACGTTTTCAACGCAGGTGAGATCCACAACATTGTGCCCGCCTCGAAATAGCGGGATTCCCATTGTCCGGTTTGCCTCCAATAATCGCGGAACAATGCTGGTATCCCCCACTCCAACAATACCGCGTGGTCGCAAAATCACTGTGCTTATACCCGATTCACTTGCTTCCCGGACCACGGCTTCGGCCATAATTTTGCTGCGAATATAGTTGGTGAGCATGTTGCGTTCATCAACATCATCTTCGCGAATACCCAGCCGGTCTTTTGGCATTGTATAAATACTCGGAGATGAAATAAACACAAGACGCGGGATACTATTTGCCTGACAAAACTGAACTACATGACGAGTACCCTCAACATTGTTGCGATAAAACCGCTGCCACGGACCCCAGATGGTGGATAATGCGGCGGCATGTACCACGGCGTCGACACGCATCGTCAGATGCGACAGCTCTTGCAGATCACCCTGCAGCGTCTGTATACCCTGGTCATGTAGCTGCACAAGCCGCGTGGCGTTCCTGCCGTGAGCAACAACTTGGTAGCCATGCCGCAGAAACTCATCCACAACATATTTACCCAGAAAACCAGTGGCTCCCGTGATCAGTATTGTTGCCATGTCCGCTTTCTATATCCTCGCACCTAACATCACACTTTCATTCACCCTAGCAAAACCACGACCCTCCCCACAGCCTTCACGGTATAGTGCTGATCATGCACATCGCGGTGTTTACTGACTACTATCTGCCTACCTTGGGTGGGGTTCAAACCTCCATCAAGGCGCAAAAAGACACCCTTGAAAAGGCTGGGCACAAAGTCACTATTTTCTGTCCACTGCACCAGACCAGCACCGATCCGAGCATTGTGCGCCTCCCCACGAGCACGCGTTTCAAACCGGACAACTATCCTTTCGCCTGGTCACCAGACGCAGTTATTGACGCGTCCATTTCCCACATACGTGAGCTAGGCGACGTGGATATTATTCACATTCACAGTGAAATGGCAGCCGCAATCGGCGGCATCCACGCTGGGCAGTCACTAAGAATTCCAATCGTACAAACCATGCATGGTCGCGTTGATGTGTACACAAAAAACGTTTTACCCTTGCCTTCAGTCAGCACATTCATTCTGGCCTCACTCCATCGACGTTCTATTCCCCTCGCTGATATTCCCCTTACACCAGCGCATTACACACGCACCCGCCTCGCTCGGCGCATGTGGCGTCTGCTAGTCAACCAGGCGAATCAGGCGCAACATGTCATCGTTCCCTCGCACCACTTTGCCCGCAAACTCCACGACCAAGGTGTGATCAAACCACTCACGGTGCTGTCCAACGGGCTGGAACCAGCGGTTCTGGACCAACTTCCACCCTCTGCACCACGCACACGCTCAGCCGGAGAACCACTGCGCGTGATGTGGTGCGCGCGGGTATCCCAAGAGAAAAGGCCACTCGCGTTCTTAGAGGCAATCTGCCAGCTTCCCCCAACAGTGATCGCCGACATGTATGGCACGGGTCCAGCACTATCATCAGTGCGACGTTTTATTCGCCGCCACGGGCTGGAGCAGCGTGTCCACTTGCATGGCAGCGTCCCACAAAACGCGGTATTGGACGCAATGCGCAACCACCATGTGTTTGTGTCCACCTCCTTCGATTTTGATAACCAACCCATGGTGTTTTTGGAAGCTATCGCAGCGGGAACGCCTATCCTCTACTGCGATCCAGATCTCAGTGAAACTGTTCCTGACGGCGGCGGAATACTCACCACCAGCCCTGACGCGCAGGACGTCGCAGCCACTCTACGCAACATTCTCAACCATCCCGACTGCATTTCGGAGATGAGTGAGCACATGATCGCCGCGCGAGGCACCACCATGCAACACCAGTACACCGACCAGTTACTGACGGTGTACTCCGAAGCCATAAAAGCACTCCGTAACTAACGGGACGTCGATACCCAAACACCACAGAACTTCGCTCTTTTTGTACGCGGCGGTTCCCTCATGCACGGTATAGTGCGGTTCATGCATATAGCCGTGTTCACTGATTACTACCTGCCAACACTGGGTGGTGTTCAAACCTCGATCAAGGCGCAGAAGGACACCCTGGAAGCAGCTGGACACACGGTTACGGTTTTCTGTCCGCTTCACGAACCCAGTGATGACCCCACCGTGGTTCGCCTGCCCACCAGCAGCGTCATCAAACCAGACGGGTACCCTTCTGTTGGCCACCTCGCAAGGTCATCAACGCAGGGGTATCCAGCATCGAAAAACTCGGTGACATCGACATAATCCACGTTCATAGCGAAATGGGTGCCGCCTTCGCCGGCGTACGGGCCAGCGAAATCTTCAACATTCCGCTGGTGCAATCCATGCACACGCGTATCGACGCCTATGTGCGCGACGTCCTGCCAATGCCCCACGTCTCCAGCATATGGCTGGCGTGGATGCACAAACATTTTGTGCCACGCTCGTCCATCAGCCTTGAACAAGCATCCTACACTCGCACTCGCCTCGCCCGACGCATGTGGCGCGTGATGGTCAGCCAGGCAAACCATGCCCAACATGTCATTGTCCCCTCTCACCACTTTGCACAAAAACTCCAGGATCAGGGCGTAACCAAACCCCTGACAGTCCTGTCCAACGGCTTGGATCCGTCGCTTGTGGACAAACTTCACACTTCCTCGCCCCGGCATTACAGCCCCGGTGAAGATTTACGCATCCTGTGGTGCTCACGCATGTCCAACGAGAAACGTCCACTGGTGTTTTTGAAAGCCATGAAACAACTTCCTGACTCGGTGACCGTGGACATGTACGGCGACGGCCCGAATCTTCCTTCTGTACGCCGATACATCAAGCACCACCGTCTAGGAGACCGCGTACATCTGCACGGAGGCGTACCACAAAGCACCGTTGTGGAAGCCATGCGCGACCACCACATTTTTGTGCTCAGCTCCTATGACTTTGACAACCAGCCCATGACGCTCCTGGAAGCCACTGCAGCTGGTACGCCAGTGGTGTACTGCGATGCCGATCTTGGTGAAGTCATCCCAGACGACGGTGGACTGCTGACAAACAAACCATTCGCCAAAAACATTGCGGAGGCGATACGCTACCTGCTTGAAAACCCCAGCCAAGTTTCTACGATGAGCTCGCACATGCTGAACTCCCAAACCCGGACAGTGCAATCCCCGCTCACCGAACAGTTACTGGGGATTTACGAAAGCCTGCGGTGACGCACAACGAGTTGCTGGGCTGTGATGATCGATCAAAATGCGGGTTATGTAAAGTTTGTATACCGTCAGGCCTGGAAACACCCCATTTCCGACCTAAGCGTATACAAACTTTACACACTTGTACTGGAACTATCGCCGCTTGCGCATGATGATCACCACGCCAATCACAAGAAGTGCGACAAGCCCCACAGCACCACCGCCAAGTGCGAGCATCGTGGCAGTAGGCTTAATCCCGCCCGTGTCGTTGCCGCCGTCGGCGTTGTTAGTTGTCGAGGCATCCGATGCCGCTGACGTGGTCGTCGACTGTTGACCATTATTCCGATAAGTCAACGTCGGAGCCTTTTCCGCCTCACCAGTGGCAGCCACCGCGACGCGGAACTTAACCGGAATCGATTGCGTATTTTGATCTGCCTTGCGGAAAAGAGTGCTGTACCTTAGAGCGACGTATTGTTCCCCAGAGACAAAACCACCATAAACATCCAAGTCACTGCTATTTATATTGTTCCAGCGAATCGGCTGAGTGGTCATCGTGCCAGTCGTCGTTTTATCTTTGATGGCTTCCACATTGTCATCATGAAAATAAGTGTCATCCTTGAGCGCATTCGTAGATAGCGGATAGAACGTCGGTCCCATCACATTCCAGGAAATCCTCCGTCCTAGGTCCTCTTTCAGATCGTTGGGGTTTTCTACATCAATTGGTGGCACATCAAACGCCATTTGCAAACGCTGCCCCTCAGCCACAGGAACCTTGAACCACAGCATTTCACCAGGAACAATCTCCACATCGTAGGTCCCAGGCTTCACAGTCGGCGCCTCAGACGGACCCAACGCGCTAGGCAACTTACCAGCTGAGGTACCCAGCTCAACGTTTGTTGGCTGCGGTTTATCCGTCGGCGGTGCCGAAGTGGTTGTCGCATCAGCAGCCTCTGGCACTTTCCACAGCATCAGCTCAAGCGGAAGATCCTGATTCGCAGCAGCAGGACCACTACTTTCCACAAAAACATCGTATTCGCCCGGCTCACAGGAAGAAAATCCCTCACCAGCCACCTCCGAAAGAGCAAACCCCTCTAAAGGATGAGAAAACTCGGAGCTATTGCTATCCCTACTGTTATTCACGCACGGACTACCATGAGGACCCTTAATGTTCGCATTCATGATGATGTAGCTGCCAAGACTATTCCCTGTCAGTGGTGGCGGTGGGGCCATAAACCCAATGCCAAATCTCTCCCCTTTGTCCAGTTTCACTTTCCAGTGCAACTCCTGTTTGGAATCAGACTTCGCAGCAGGAATCACATCCTGATAATGTTTCGGATCGGGTTTCCCGTCTTTCATCCCACCTGCCTCAATTACAGGTGCATCCGCAGCCGTCGGCGTCCCATGAGCCTGCTCACCGCTGGCTTTGTAGCCCTGCAGGTTACGAGTGGACTTCAACACCAACTGCTCTTTTAACGACGCCGCGTCTTTCGCATCCGCATACGATCCCCCACCCTCTTTGGCCACACACTGCAACTCACTACGGGCCTGGTCATCCACATTCAACCCAATCACATTGATGACAATATCCACCCCACGCTCACGAATCTGCTTAGCTACCTCACACACTGGTGGTGGGGCGCAGGTATCAATACCGTCCGAGACCAGAACAATCTGCCGTGCACCCTGGCCGGGCAGTTCTTTCTCCGCCTGTTGTAGGGATTTTCCCAATCGGGGTATAGCCCCTAGGATTTAAGCCTTTGACCTTTGGAGACCATCTCCGCGCGATTGCCACCCATGGGCACCAAAGTGGTGACGTCCTGGCAGCCTGCGGGCTTTTCTCCTCATCACCACTACCGGTCTGGGTGCCATAGGTTAACAGGGATAACCGTTGTTCTTTGGGGAGGTCGTTGAGTAAGCCTTCGGTTGCTTGTTTCGCGGCATCCATGCGGGTTTGTCCACCAGCATCCGGGACGAGCATGGAACCCGAGGCGTCGATAATCACCGACGTGGATGGTGAATCCGAGGAGTTCTGAGCAACAGCCTGCGGCACTGTTAGTACTGCCAACAGCACACCCGCAATACTCATAATCGCGGCAAGTGTCTGGGTGGGATATCGTCTCAATGAAGTGACCATAGTGACCATGGTCTGAGCTAATCACCGGGACAGTCGCCCATGAATGGGGTTTATTCAATAATCATTGAACTCTTATTTGGAACGGGTTTTCTATGAAAAAATGTCCCCCAAACGAGGTGGCCCAGCGGCAGCACCGCACCTAACCAACCAGTTGGATGCGGTAACTACAATTATCCCCGCGCCAACTCACTCACTCTGGCGATAACCTCACCGTACGGCAATTCTTCCGTCTCGCCACCGCGAACCCGAAGCTCGACCTTGCCGTCGGCGAAGGAGCGCCCAAGTACTACCACGTAGGGCATACCCAGGAGTTCGGAGTCCTTGAACTTGACGCCGGGGCTGACTTTGGGGCGGTCGTCGAAAAGCACATCCAACCCAGCATTGGAGAGTTCCTGCGCCACCTCTTCAGCGGCGGCGGCAGCGGCAGAGTCTTTGTTGGCGACCACCACATGCACCTGGTAGGGGGCGATTTCTACCGGCCAGTTGAGCCCCTTGTCGTCGTGGCGCTGCTCCACCACAACCGCGGCGAGGCGTGATACACCGATTCCATATGACCCCATGGTGGGGATGGATCGCTTGCCGTTTTCGTCGAGAATCTGCACGTCAAAGGCATCAGTGTATTTGCGACCAAGCTGGAAAATATGCCCGATCTCAATGCCCTCGTTCAAGGGTAAGGGTGCCTTGTCCATCAGGGGCGGGGTCGCCTTCATGCACCTCGGCGGCTTCGATGTAACCGTCAGGCTCAAAATCACGACCTACAGCGAGTCCAACAACATGGCGTTGGGGGGCGTCGGCACCCGTGATCCAGGTGGTGCCGCGAACGACACGGGGATCGGCGAGCATGCGCACGCCGTTGGCTGCCAGACCACGCGGACCCACATAGCCTTTCACCAGGAACGGGTTAGCGGCAAAATCAGCTTCAGAGGCGAGTTCAACCACGGTTGGTTCGAGTGATGCTTCCAGGCGTTTCATGTCCACTTCGCGGTCGCCTGGAACCAGCACGCCCAGCAGTTCGGGTTCCTCACCGGGGGCGGTGACTTTCACCATCAAGCACTTGAGAGTGTCGGATGCCTGGACCTCGCGGCCGTCGACACGCACTCCAGCCGAGCGCGCCCAATCAACCAGTGCATCAATGGTTTCTGACTTCGGTGTTTCGTGCACCTGTGCCTCGGGCAAACCCTCAATCTCGCGTTCCACACCCGGCTGCGTGACCACGGCCTCCACGTTTGCCGCATAGTCGCCGTGGGTGGCGCGCACAAACGTGTCTTCGCCATTGGGCGACACGGCGAGGAATTCCTCAGAGGCGGAACCGCCCATGGCACTGATGTTGCTTTGCAGATCACATAGTCAACACCCAAGCGGTCGAAAATCTGCTGGTAGGCACGACGATGGCGTTGGTAAGAGTCCTCTAACCCCTCATCGGTCATATCAAAGGAGTAGGAGTCCTTCATCACAAACTCGCGCCCGCGCAGAATACCGGCGCGGGGACGTTCCTCGTCGCGGTACTTCGTCTGAATCTGGAACAGCGTGACGGGGAAATCCTTGTAGGAGGAGTACATGTCCTTTGACCATCAGGGTAAACATTTCCTCATGGGTGGGTCCCAGCAGCATATCGGCATCCTTGCGGTCCTTCAGCCGGAACAACCCATCACCGTATTCCGTCCAGCGGTTAGTCACCTCATAGGGTTCGCGTGGCAGCAGCGCAGGAAGCTCAATTTCCTGGGCACCGATGGCCTGCATTTCCTCGCGAACAACACGCTCAATGTTGCGCAGAACTTTCAAGCCCAGCGGCAGCCACGAGTACACACCTGGCGACACGCGACGGATGTATCCGGCGCGGACAAGGAGCTTGTGGCTGGGAACCTCAGCGTCGGCTGGGTCCTCACGCAGGGTACGCAGAAAGAGCGTGGACATACGGGTAATCATGAAAAGTAAATATACCCGGTTATTGTTGAGTGCATGCTCATTGTCCTCCCACCAAGCGAAACCAAATCTTTCGGCGGTGACCACCCGCCCCTAGACTGGGACTCCCTGAGTTTCCCTGAATTGAATTCAGTGCGGAAACAGATAGCCGCTGACCTCGTGGCCTTGGATGACCCGTTCACTGTCCTGGGCATCAGCGACAAGCTCGCCGCCGAGGTGGAGGCAAACCAACAGCTCCTCACCTCCCCCACCACCCCGGCGATCCTCCGTTACACGGGTGTGCTCTACGACGCCCTGTCCGCCGGCACCCTTCCCAACGAGGCATTGCAGCGCCTGGCCATAGGATCGGCCCTGTTTGGTGTGGTGCGTGCCGGGGACTTGATTCCGCATTATCGCTTGTCGGGCGGCACAAAGCTACCCACTCGCAGCAGCAGCACAACCCCCACACTGAAGTCCCGGTGGGGAGGGCTGATTACTGAGGTGCTGTCGTCAGCCGATGACCTGGTGGTGGATCTGCGCAGCGGCACTTACCAGCAGTTGGGCAGATTGAAAACCGCCATTACGGTTCGGGTGGAGTCCGTTCAGCCGGACGGTTCCCGCAAGGTGGTCAGCCACTTTAATAAGCACTACAAAGGGGAACTCGCGCGCGTACTGGCGCTGAGCGAACAGGACCCCATCAGCATCGATGAGGTAGCAGCCATCGCCCGCGCAGCCGGAATGACCGTGGAAATAACCTCACCAACAGCATTAACCCTTGTGGTATAGCACTGCGTCAGTCTAGAGGGTGCCGCAAAAGTTCCTCAGTTGTGACCAACCCGTTCCGATACGCACACAGCACGGCCTGCACACGGTCACGCGAATTGGTTTTCATGAGGATGTGCCGCACATGTGTTTTTACCGTCGCCATGGACACATACTCCGCCACCGCTATTTCTTCATTGGATAACCCCAGCGCAATAAGCCTGAGAACCTCATGTTCCCGCGGGGTGAGCTCGTCCAGTACCCCCTGGTCGGGAGGCTCCACGTGCTTATCGACGCCCTGGTTCTTCAGCATACCCAGCACCCTCGCTGTCGCTTTTGGTGCCAGCACTGCTTGCCCGGCATATACCAGCCGGATAGCGTGAAGCAGCTCCTCGGGCTGCGCGTCTTTCAGCAAAAAGCCACTGGCCCCCGCCTCAATGGCACCGCTGACAAAATCCTGATCGTCAAAGGTTGTCAGCATGATCACTTTGGTGTCTGCATCTGAACGCAGCAGTGCGCGGGTGGCTTCGATGCCGTTGACCTTGGGCATCTGCACATCCATCAGCACAATATCCGCATGGGTTTGCGTCGGAACCTCCGCACCATCACTGGCTTCCCAGCTGGTTTCCATATCATCTTGGGAATTGATGAGCATGGCAAACCCAGTACGCACCAGGGGTTGATCGTCTACAAGCCCAACGGATATTTTTGTCATCGCGGCAACTCCACCGTCACAGTAAATTCTTCATCACGGGATACTTGCATTGTGCCACCTAACGCATGAACCCGCTCCCTCATTCCGATCAGACCGAAACCCGGATCCGATTCAGAATCCCCCTGCTTATTTGCTGAGATGATGCGAATCCTGCGATCGGTCACCTCTGCGGTAAGTGTGCCATGACGATCTGGGGAATACTTCAGCATGTTCGTGAGCAATTCCTGCACAACCCGATACAACGTCGATTGCGTCAGCTGCGGCAGCCCTTCTGGGAGCTCGTCAAAACCGGTGCTGGTGACGGTGAGGCCGGTGCGGTGGGCGTCGGCAAGCAAACCTTCAACTGCAGACACACCTACTGCATTTGGATCACGGACTGCATCATCCCGCAGCACGCTTAACAACCCACGCATCTGGTTCAATGCCTGGCGCGACGTCTCCGCGATGGTGCTAGTGTATCTGAGGCTACCTGCGGGTCTTTTGCCGCCGCGTATCGCGCACCATCTGCCAGCGCGATCACCGCCGATAAGTTATGCGCCACAATATCGTGCATTTCCCGGGCAATCCTGGTGCGCTCCACCACAGCCGCCAACTCGGCACGATCCTTCAACGCCTGACGGTCTGCATCCTGGCGGCGCCTCTGCAAGCCCAAAAGCCAGAAAAAACCAAGCCCAATCAGGCTGAAGATAGCCATCATGGGGTACAGCTGCAGGCGCGCCATATGCCTTGGAGAGTCAGCACTGAGAATAAGATTTTCATCGATAAACGTGCGGTTCATCACGATAGCGAGACCCACACCAACAATAATCACCGGTAGCCATACCCGCCGCCATTTCGGCGGTGAATATGCACTCACAAGATAGGTGACATAAAAAACGACTGCTGTCGGCGTAAAATGTGATTCCCACGGCATAAAAACGATGATGAAAAGACTGACCGCAATAATCCCTGTGCAGATTTCTCGACGCACTGGGTGAAACAACAGAGCACACGCAATGACAAAGTTAGTAGTCATATCAGGTATGCTGCGTACTGTATGAGCAGCAAGCTCTGCGAGGGAAAAAACCCTGAAAATACGACGATAAGTAGCACCCGCAGGGGCGAGCCCACCCACCTTGTAGGCCACGATAACGATCTCATGGCTCCAAAACTATCCCGAGTGCATTCGCATATTCTTCATCCCACGGGCTGATCTCCGGTAGGGTCGGAACAATGTCTACCATTGGTGCCGCCGAGATTCTTATTGGCCTTCTTATGCTTGGTGTGGTGCTTTTCATCCCGGCAGTCCTGATCGCCATCCTCATTGTGCTGATCAGAATGATGAGGAAGATGTAGGTTGCATTAGCCCCGCTGTGCTGCAGCTTCGGCGGCCTTGCCCTCGCGAATATCCTCTGGCGTGAATTTCACAAATGCCACCACCAGGATGACCACCACAACGGCCAATCCTGCGCAGATGAGCAGGGAGCCGGTGTAGCCGTCACCGAGGGCGGCCCGGGCGGCGTCGTCAAGTGCAGAGCGATTCAGGGTGTCAAACGCGGACCCCAGACGGCTGCGAGTACGCATCTCTGCGTAGGCCGTGACCGCAGCAAGCCCCAGCGGGCCGCCTAGGGTCTGGCACACCAGCGAGGTCGCAGTCAGCGGGCCAACCTCCGTGGGTTTCACCCCAGCCACCACTGACAACGTGAGTGGGATCAGGACAATGCCAAGGCCAACACCAATCACCAAGATCGGAATCAGGAGGTCCGGCAGATAAGAGGCGTGCTCATCAAGCATGGAGCTAAACACAAACCCCCCGATGAGAATCACGCCGCCACCAGCAACGATCCAACGCGGGGACACCACTTCAGCTAACCGTCCAGAAATGGCAGACCCGGTAGCCAGGGCAAAGGCAAACGGGATGAACGCCAGCCCAGCCGTCAGCGGTCCGTAACCCAGAACCTCCTGAACAAAGAGCGCAACCTGAACCGTCATAGCCATGAGTAGTGCCCCCACTAGCAGTAGCGACACGAACACAAACGTGCGGCTTCGGTGCGCAAACATCCCCAACGGAAGCACCGGGTTAGCGGCCGTACGCTGCGAGAGGAAGAATCCAATGAGCAGTACGACACCCAAAACCACGGATCCAATAACGGGAGCGGTGAAGCCAACGCCGCCTTCCGTCATACCGAACACCAGAAGTGTCGACGCCCCGGTTGCCAAGACGGCGCCGCGCACATCAAGGGCCATTTTTTCGGACTGCCCTGTACTAAACAAGTACTTCACACCCAGCCCAACAATGAACACGCCGATGGGCACGTTGATGAGGAAAATCCAGCGCCAGCTGGCTTCAGTCAAAGCCCCGCCGACAACCAGCCCCAACACTGACCCCAACCCCGTCATCATGGCAAACACGGAAAAAGCCTGGTTGCGGGGTTTCCCCGGCGCGAAAGTCACCACGATCAGTGCCATGGCTGTTGGTGATGCGACGGCCGCACCGATTCCTTGAATCACGCGCGCCACCAGCAGCACTCCCTGCGCCGTTAGCCAGACCGCAGGCTAGCGAGGCAAGGGTAAACATGCTCACCCCAATGAGGAATGTGCGTTTCCGCCCGAACACGTCACCCAGTCGGCCACCAAGAAGTAGCAATCCGCCGTAGGCAAGGGCGTAGGAGGTGACAATCCAGCTGCGGAGAGAATCAGTAAGACCCAGTTCCACCTGGATGCGGGCCAGGGCCAGATTCACCACCGTGCCGTCCAGCACCACCATGAGCTGCAACGCGGAGATGATCAGGAGTGGCAGCCCAAAGGCATTGCCGGTGACGGGGTAGGTATGTGTTGTGGTGGCTGGTCGGGTCACAGGTCGGCCACCTCGCCGATCACGTAGACGGCTGGGGGTTTGATACTTTCGTGCTCAATCACATCTGCAAGCGTACTTAACGTGCAGCGAAAAGTTCGTTCTTCTGAGGTGGTTCCTTCTTGGATCACAGCTGCGGGTGTATCAGCAGAACGCCCACCTGCAAGGAGCGCATCCGCGATACTGCGCGAGTTTTTCACACCCATGATCACAACAAGGGTTCCGCCGGTCTGTGCCAAAGCCTCCCAGTTGTTCAGAGACTGCGGATGCCCAGGGGGTACGTGGCCAGAGATGACGGTAAAAGAATGCACAACTCCCCGCTGTGTGACAGGAACACCCACCGCGCCGGGCACGGAAATGGCGCTGGTCACGCCAGGTACAACTGTGCAGGGAATGCCAGCTTCCTGGCATGCCTGTACCTCCTCAAAGCCCCGGCCAAACACGTAGGGGTCACCGCCTTTAAGACGCACCACGTTGCTTCCCTGACGCGCGTGTTCAACCATGATTTCGTTGATTTTTTCCTGCGCCATCTGGCGTCCGTACGGTAATTTCGCGGCGTCGATAAGCGTCTTACCGGAGAGGTCGCAGAGCTTTTCCAGCTCAGTGGAGGGACCGAGGTGGTCGGCGAGGATGACATCGGCGTTCTGCAGGGCGCGCATGCCGCGCACGGTAATCAAGTCCCAGGCACCAGGGCCGCCACCCACAAGGGTGACGCCCGGCAAGGCTTCAGGGGGTTGGTTCATGATCATTAAGTGTAGACCGACTGCGCACCGAGACCACAGCTGGGCTAGGTCGTACCAACTGTACAATCAGCGTTATGTTTCTGGCCCTTCGCGATATTCGCGCCGCCCGTGGGCGCTTCACGCTGATCACCTTGACGGTGGCCATGCTGGCGCTGCTGGTAAGTTTCCTCTTCGGCTTGACGGGTGGTTTGCGGTATCAAAACGTTGCCGCTTTTTCCACTCTGGGTGGCAGCTACGCCTACCTGTCGAATGACAATCTCGACCGCTCCGAGCTGACCCTTGACGACACAAAGTCGCTTGTCGATGCCTCCCCTACCGCCACCGCCGTTGGCATCACCCGCGTGGTGCTCAATGAGGAACCCCTGGCGGTGCTTGCCGTGCGTCCAGGTGCATCCGGTCCGGCGGATGATGCCACCCCGCTGCCGGAGTCTGGTCATGTATACGCATCTTCAGGCGCTGCGGAAGCCCTGGGAGTCGGCGCAGGTGACACCATCACTATAAAGGGTGAAGAACTCATTGTGGACGGCATCACTGGTGATGACTGGTACAGCCACCAAAAAGTCTTATGGACGCGCCTTCCCGACGATCACCCCGCCAATGTCGTGTTCACCGGTTCTGCCATCACCCCGGACAATCCCAAGGTGGTGCAGATAGCCACGAAGGATATGCCCCAAGCGTTAACCGCTTTCAAAGCACAATCCATGAGCCTGATGCTCATTAACATCATGTTGTTTATTGTCACTGCCCTGGTCACTGGCGCGTTTCACCATATGGATGATGCAACGCAAACCAGACATTGCCACGCTGAAAGCACTCGGTGCCTCATCATCGGCGCTGATCGTGGACGCGCTAGGCCAGGCAGCGATGATTCTGGGCCTGGGCATTGTGCTGGGGATCAGCATCACGCTCATCGCCGCGCATAGTATTGGCGATTCACTCCCCTTCTCTATCTCTCCTGGGAGTATCCTTCTACCGGCGGTGGCTATTTTCCTTCTCGGGCTCGGCGGCGCGGCAGCGGCGCTAAGCTTCCTCCGCTCTGCCTCCGCACTATCCGCCCTAGGGGAAAACCGATGACCACAGAACTTTCCTTCACTGACGTCACCCTCACTTTCCCCGACGGCAAAGACCGCGTCACCGCTGTGAACAATGTGTCCTTTACCTTGAAACCTGGGGAACTCATCTCCATTACTGGGCCATCTGGCTCTGGGAAAATCGTCCCTGTTGGCGCTCGCCGCAACACTCATCACGCCCGACAGTGGATCCATCATGCTGGGAGACACAGAGCTTGCTCGTTTGAGTGGAAAGCAAGCCGCGGAGTGTAGGCGAAACCGCATCGGCATTGTGTTCCAGCAGTCCAACCTCATCCCCTCTCTCACCGCCCTCGAACAGCTGGAAATGATGCGGCATCTCGGGCCGCCGTGGCGTCAAAAAACACAGCGAAAGAAAGTGCGCAGCCGGGGCATGGAGCTGCTGGAACGGCTTGATCTCGGTGACTGTGCGGACCGCCGTGTAGGGGCACTCTCCGGCGGGCAACGCCAACGCGTCAACATTGCCCGTGCCCTGATGAACTCCCCGGAGTTGCTGGTTGTCGATGAACCCACTTCAGCCCTCGACTCCCAGCGTTCCCGGATTGTCATGGAACTGCTACTCGATCTGGTCCGCTCTGAAAACGTGGGCACGCTGCTGGTCACCCATGACCGCGATGCCGCCGACCACGCCGACCGCGAGCTGACCATGTCAGACGGAAAGCTAAGCTCCGTGGTGTAACGCGTGCGGGCTAAGATGCGCTGTTTCGGGCGTCAACGCACGCCCGCACGAAACGCTCTACAGCCTGTGGCAGCGACGCCGGGTGGTAATGCATGTAGGACGCGTGGACGTTTCCCCGCGAAAAACCCTCACGCACCGCGCGGCCATCCCACGCGTGCCAGCCCCACGCAGAGTCCCATCCTGCCACCTCCTGGGACGTCAAGGCTGTGTGGTGGAATTCGTGGCCGGTAATCCGCTCGCCGGCACGAAACAGCACTGAATCCGTCAGAGCCACTGCGTCACGATACCCCAGAGTCAAGCGGCGCCCCATGGCCGCGTGGGTGTCAATCACACCCAGCATGGGATAGGCATCCAGACTCTCCAGCAGCCATAACAGCCCCGCGCATTCCCCGTGAACGGGTTTGCCCGCCGCCACATGGGCGCGAACCGCATCCTGAAGGTCATGGCGTGACGATAAGTTCTCCACATGCTCCTCTGGGAAACCACCCGGAATAACCAATCCATCGCAGTGTGGAAGTGGATCTTTAAGAGGGTCAAAGTGCACAACCTTTGCGCCAGCCGCCTCCAGCAGCTCTGCATGCTCCGCATACGCAAATGTAAACGCCGGGCCACCCGCCACAGCAACCACTGGATCACCAGGCACACGCTGCACCACGGCGGCGGGGTCCCACGCCGGACCTGCATAAGAACACGATGCCAACCCCCTCACCACGTCAAGATCCACATGCTTTGCCACCAGATCCGCCATGCGTTCCACAGCCTGCATCGCAGCACTCCCGTGCTCAGCGGCGGTGACCAATCCCAGATGCCTTGAAGGCACCTCCACCTTGTCCACTCGGGGTAACGCTCCCAGAACCGGAATGCCCTGCGATTCCACCGCCGAACGACACACCGCCTCATGCCGGGACGTACCCACCTTATTGAGAATCACGCCAGCCACACGCACCCCATCCGCTGCAGTGGCGAAACCCTTCACGGCCGCACCGACCGACTGGCTCATCCCCCGCACATCTACCACCAGCACCACCGGTAGGCCCAGGGTTGCGGCCACCTCAGCAGTCGAACCCGGCGCGTAATCCGTGTACACCTGGTCGGTGATGCGGCCGTCGAAAAGCCCCATCACTCCCTCGACCACTCCGATATCTGCACCCTGGCTGCCATGCGCGTACAACGGGCCGAGTAACGACGTCCCGCACATCACCGAATCCAGGTTCCTCCCAGTTCTACCAGCAGCCAGGGCATGGTAACCAGGATCAATGTAATCCGGCCCAACTTTAAAGGGCGCAACCGTATGCGTGCGCGCCAGCGCTGCCATTAGGCCCAGTGGCGATGGTGGTTTTGCCCGTGCCAGACGCGGACGCGGCAATGCACACACCTGGAGTTACCACTCGATGCCCTTCTGCCCCTTACGTCCCACATCCATCGGGTGCTTGATCTTGGTCATTTCCGTAACAAGATCAGCCACCTCAATGAGCTTCGGATCTGCATCACGGCCCGTCATCACCACATGTTGTGTACCTGGGACGGTTCCGCAGCGTCTCCACCACATCATCTACATCAATCCAGCCCCATTTAATCGGGTAGGTGAACTCGTCCAAGATGTAAATATCGTGAGTTTCCTCGGCGAGACGGCGTTTAATCTCCTGCCATCCCTCGGCTGCGTCACGTGCGTGATCTTCCTCGGAACCGGCCTTTTTCGACCATGACCAGCCCTCTCCCATCTTGTGCCACTCCACCGGACCGCCTTCACCAGTCTCCTCGTGCAGCTGACCCAAGCGCTTAAATACTGACTCCTCGCCAACCTTCCACTTTGGGGACTTCACAAACTGGAACACCCCCACGCGCATACCCTGGTTCCAAGCGCGCATGGCCATACCAAACGCGGCCGTCGACTTGCCCTTACCCGGACCAGTATGAACAGCCGTGATGGGAAGCATACGGCGTTGGCGCGTGGTCAAGCCGTCGTCAGGAATATTCGCGGGATCAACTTTGCCTTGGGGCATGGGTGGTGAGCTCCTTTTGAACGAGTGCAGAAAAAGCAGGATTTTGATGGGCAGGTTTCAGTAGTGTATTTTACAGATGTCACACACAAGACACAAAGTATACTAACAACCATTTCCAAGATCGCCCCTTGCACATCATTTCAATTCATAAAACATAGTAGGATTATATAATGACGACCATATTTATCGACAGCACAGAAACCACTCAATGGCCCGGTTTAAAGACGGCCAATTGGAGAAAACTATTAGAGATATCAGAGCAGAAAAATATAAATATTGTAATTCCAGAAGTAGTAGTAAAAGAAACACTACGAAAATGGAAATCTAAATACGACGGAAATTTAGTAAAACTAAATTCTCTCCAACATACCATCAGGACCGACGGGAATGATCTAGATTGGAATCCGCAAGATCCTTCATCTCAAAATAGAGAAGCTAGTAGAACAAGAAACTTACCCATTTCTCAAGATGATAACATTCCGCCACTTCTACACCAAGAAATATTTGAACAATATCTAGAAAGTCTCCACATAAAAGTTGCCCCGCTTCCAAAAACTCCTATTGGAGATATTTTATCACGAGAATTAGAAAATAAGAAACCCTTTGTAACCAATAGCAAAGGATTCAGCAAAGGCTTCAGAGATACACTAATTTGGGAAACGATCAAAGAGTATCTCAGCAGCGGCGTAGATGTTGGACCATTCTATTTTGTAAGTAGTAACAAAACAGATTTTGCCAATAAGGAAGGAACAGCAATCCACCCTACTTTACTGAAAGAATTACAACATGAAGGTTTTGCTAATGTGAAATGGCTATCCGATCTTAAAAATTTATTTGAAATTATTGAATCAATTAAATCAGATGCCACAAGCAGCACTAAACATATCGATAACACCAAAGAACAGCACAATAACAAAGAAGAGACTCTTGAAGATTTCTATATCCCATACATTGAAGGGGCTAATCATAAAATCTTACAGCAAGAAATAAACTTGCCAGATAAAGAATATCCTGAGGGCATAGATATTGAAAATTTATATCTACCGCCAGCGATTGAAACTGCATATATTGACAATATTGAAATTAATTCCGATAGTCTGGAAATTAACATTCATGAAGAATTTGAAGAAGATGATGTATTAGCTGATATAAACATTGAAGCGTCCATAACTTTTTCGGCATACATTCATAAGGCAGATCAATATATGATATCCAGTCAAGAGCGAGAGGAATATGACCTTTATTGCACGGACGCAGATCACAATCGACATTACGCCGAATTTTCCGGACAATTTGAAGCAAGAATCCAATATCAAATATACGAGAACCCTTCACAAAAAATTGTCAATAGTATTTATTTACACAATATAATCAGGGTTGAAAATCAGTAAAATGCTTTAATTATTTCCTGATGGGATTGATTGAAAACACCGCAACTATCATGCTACCCTAAGACCTGAACGCCCCAGTGTCGCCTCTAGGCTCTCGTCATGACAGCCCATGCGCCTGGGGCTTTGGCCTTTCTAGCAGCCCCTCACTTACACAGCCTGAATCACTGCCGCGACCGATGCGGCGTTGATTTCCCCCAGCTGAACGCACACACCGCCAAGGTTGCGGGCTAGTTCACTGGCTAGGCCGAGACGCACGCGGCCGCCTGCTTCGCAATCGATGACAATGCTTCCAGCAAGCCTGCGTTGAGCTATCATCCCCGCGGCCTGTCGAACACCTCCCATGCCTGAGGTGCTGGTCGCGCGGCCGTCGGAAAGCACCACAAGGAGGGCGCGGCGGCCTGGTTCTTTGCGATGTTCCCGGGCTATCACCTCATGGGCCATGAGCAACCCCTCGCCGAGTGGGGTGCGCCCGCCGGTGGGCAGACCTGCGAGACGGCGTATAGCCACGTCGATGGATCCTGTGGGCGGGAGAACCAGCTCGGGAGAAGTCCCGCGCACCGTAATCACGGCGACTTTGTCGCGGCGTTGGTAGGCATCGCGAAGCATGGACGTCACGGCGCCTGTCACCGCAGAGAGTCGATCCCTACCCGCCATGGACCCGGATGAGTCCACAAGGAACACAATCAGGTTGGATTCCATACCGCGCCGCAGCGATCCACGAAGATCATCGGGCTGAAAATCGATGAGGTTACCCACAATGCGGGCACCCCTATCGGCTGCGGCGAGGACTGTTCCCACCATGTTGATGCCGCGACCATCGCGAACAGCACGAACCGTTGCCCCCTGCGCGCTGTAGGCTTTGGAGCGCCGTCTGGGACGCTCTCCTCCCCGATGCCCGCACGACGCAGCACCCTAGGAACGAAAGGGGGCACCGTTGTCGGCGCTACCTGCCTCTCCATCGGAGGTTGGTTCGTCGGACTCACCAGTAGATTCCGGTGGTTCTACCTGGGGTTTTTCTTCACTCTCGGGTTCCGGGTGCTGGTCGCGCGCCTCGTCCATCGCCTCATCCAGCTGCTCCTGGTCCAAACCAGGCTCATCGAAGGGGTCACGGCGCCTGCGGTGCGGCAAGGCAAGCTCAGCGGCAACTCGAATATCCTCATCCTCGACGGTTTCCCGACCGCTCCACGCCGCGTGCGCCACCGCAGTCCGCGCAATAACAAGGTCCGCGCGCATGCCATCCACGTCAAAGCTGGCACACAGGTGCGCAATACGCGCAAGGTTGGTGGGAGTCAGCACAGGCGACAACGCCCGTGCCGCCGTAATTTGCGTTGCGACGCCCGCGTCTTCCGCTGCCCACCGCTCAGCAAACGCGTGCGGATCGTTTTCGTAGTCAAGGCGCCGCCGCATGATTTCCGCACGAACTTCCACATCACGCGAGGCTGCAACATCAACAGCGAGACCAAAGCGATCAAGCAGCTGCGGGCGGAGTTCCCCTTCCTCAGGGTTCATGGTGCCCACCAGCACAAAATTGGCGGAACTGGTGTGGGAAATGCCATCGCGTTCGATGGTCACGGCACCGGTCGCGGCGGCGTCGAGAAGCGCATCTACCAGATGGTCGGCCAGAAGGTTGACTTCGTCAACGTAGAGCACACCCCCGTCCGCTTGGGCAAGCAAACCGGGTTGATATTCGGCATGGCCTGTGGTGAGGATTTTTTCAACGTTCAGGGAGCCTACCACGCGATCTTCAGTAGCGCCGATGGGGAGGTTAACCAACGGGGCGTCGCCCAGAAGCGCGGAAAATGCTCGAACCGTTGTGGTTTTTGCGGTGCCTTTTTCGCCGCGCACCACAACACCCCCGATGCGGGGCGCAATGGCGGTGAGGATCAGAGCCAGCCGGAGCTGGTCCTGCCCCACCACTGCCGAAAATGGATAGCCCGGCACGGGGGTGGTGTTCACTGTGGTTAATCCTCCAGTTTGAGCGTCCTTTGGGTGCGTTCCCACACCTGTTCAAAGAGTTTCTTGTCGGTGGACAGTTTAACACCGTAAGAGGGAACCATTTCTTTGATCTTGTCGCCCCACTCCACCATCTTGTGGCCGAAGCAGCGCTCCAGAAGTTCCAGCATGGCGGCGGGAGCAATGGAGGCACCTGGCGAAGCACCGAGCAGACCTGCGATAGTGCCCTCAGAGTTGTTAATCAAAGCCGTGCCAAATTCGAGGGAACCGAACCGGGGGCCGACAATCGGTTTAATCACCTGAACGCGCTGGCCCAGCAACAACGATCTCCCAGTCTTCCTTCCGCGCGGATGGCATGTACTGGCGGAGCGCTTCAACTTTAGCTGCCTCATCTTTACGGAGTTCCTGGATGAGGTACTTGGTCAGACTCAATTCCTGGAAACCCACGGCCAACATGGACATGAGGTTGGTAGGTCGCAGGGTTTTCGGCAGGTCCGTCCACGAGCCTTGCTTCAGGAACTTCGGCGTCCACCCAGCGTAAGGACCAAACAGCAAGCCTTTCTTGCCATCAATCACGCGGGTATCCAGGTGCGGCACAGACATGGGCGGAGCACCCACGGATGCCTGGCCGTACACCTTAGCGTTGTGCTGCTCGATAAGCTCCTCGTTGGTGCAACGCAGCCACTGTCCAGAGACGGGGAAGCCACCGAAACCACGAACCTCGGGGATGGTGGATTTTTGGAGCAGCGGCAGGGCCATGCCACCTGCACCCACAAACACAAAGTTTGCCCGCACCACTGAGATGTCGCCGGTGTGGCGGTTTTTCACCGTGATTTTCCACCGCGAACCATCAGGCTTTATGTCTTTAACCTCGTGACCATAGCGAATTTCCGTGCCGTCCTTTCTCCGCTGCCGCAAGGAATTGCTTAGCCAGCCCACCATAGTTGATGTCGGTGCCTTCATTCGTCCAGGAAACAGCCACTTTTTCGGCATTAAAGTCGCGCCCCTTCGCCATGAGTGGAAGGAACTGGGCAAATTCATCAGGGTCGTCCGTGAACTGCATGTTCGGAAACAGGGGGTGGCCATTCAATGCCTCATAGCGTTTGCGCAGATAGGCGACCTGCGTATCACCCTGACCGAAGGACACGTGTGGCACAGGGTGGATGAAGCCCTCTGGGTGAGGCAGCACTCCCTTATCAACCTGGTGCGACCAGAACTGCCGCGAGATCTGGAATTTTTCATTCACCGCAATGGCTTTCTCCGTCTGAATTTTCCCCTTCACTTCCGGGGTGTAGTTCAGCTCGCACAATGCCGAATGACCAGTACCCGCGTTGTTCCACGGGGAGGAGGATTCTTCCGCTGGCCCATCCAGACGCTCGAAGATGATCTGCGACCACCCAGGTTCCAATTCCCGAAGCATGGCCCCCAACGTGGCACTCATAATTCCGGCACCAACGAGGACAACATCAGCCTCGTCAGTGCCCTTCACTGCGGAGTTCGTAGAATCTGACACTATTTCCAACTTCCTTCACTACGACAATCAGCATGACATTCAGCCATTGGCTACACTTTACGCTTTATCCTTTGGGGGTAAGACATTCCTCGGAAACTCGGAAGAAATCCACCCAGGTAGACCACTTTCACCCCCATTTTGGTTACCGGCGAGAGCGCTTGTCGACGCCTTGCACGACACCAGCACCGCACAAACGCCTAAGGTGTGCACTATGTCCCTGCACCTTCTCCCAGAGTGGTCCCCCGAATGGTCTCAGGATATTCTCGGGCCGGACTTCCACGCCGCGACCATGCCGCTCGGCGACGACCCTGACGGCGAAACCGACATCTACGCCACCGTGGTGCGCTACAGCCCCACCGATGCTAGCCGTCTACGCAGCAGGCCAGCTATGTTGTTTGTACACGGCATGAGTGACTACTTTTTTCATCGTCACGTGGCCGAGTTCTTTCACCAATGCGGTTGGGCCGTCTACGCCATTGATCTACGTAAATGCGGGCGTTCTTGGCGCCCTGGCCAGCGCTGGCATCACACAACTGATATAACCCAGTATTTTGAGGAACTGACGTCGGCGCTGGCCTACCTTAGCGACACGCACAACACGGTGGTGATACAAGGGCATTCCACAGGCGGACTTGTGGTGGCACTGTGGCTGAATCATGTGCGGCACACCAACCCTGAACTACATGTCCACGTCCCAGGGGCCGTATTGAACAGCCCGTGGCTAGACATGATGGTGCCTAAACCTGTGTCGGAAACACTGAAACCGGTGCTCAGGTGGGCGGGGGCACGCTGGCCAGATGTTTCCATGCCCGCGGGCAACCTCACTGCCTACGGGAAATCCGTGAGTGCAGAACATTACGGTGAATGGGTGATTGACCCCGACATGAAGCCCCTGTCCGGTCACCAAAAGAATATTGGATGGCTCCGCGCCATCATTCGTGGCCAGGATATTATCCATTCCGGCACTACAGATTGCGGGGTTCCACTGCTGGTGTTGTGTTCGACAGAATCCAGGTCGGGGCGCAAATACTCACCAAAAGTGGACACCGCCGACGTGATCTTGGATGTGCGGCAGATTCAGCACTGGGCGCCCACGCTCAGCAGCAACGTCACCGTGTCGCAATTCCTGATGCACGACATGATGTGTACCTTTCGCAACCAGCAGTAAGAGATGCCGCGCTCAATCGGGTGGAACAATGGCTAGCCTCAATTGGTTACAGTAACTGAACCCCTCGCGATCATGGGGCACAGTACTTTTCTAAGGAGCGCTTTTACATGGCACAGCAGTCGGACATACAGGTGGATAAGCACTACGACATCATCATCATTGGTGCCGGTTCCGGCAACATGATCCCTAACCACCGTTTTGACAATAAGTCCATCGCCATTGTTGAAAAAGGAAGATTTGGTGGCACCTGCTTGAATGTCGGCTGCATTCCCACAAAGATGTTCGTCTACGCCGCCGATGTTGCCGACACAGTTCGCTCCTCCGGCAAGTATGGGGTGGATTCAACACTGGACTCAGTGGACTGGCCAGGAATTGTGTCCCGCGTTTGACAAACGTATCGATCCCATTGCCCAGGGAGGCGAGGCATATCGCCGCGGCCCAGAGACACCCAACATTGATGTGTACGACCAGCATGCACGGTTTGTGGGTGAGCGCACAATTTCCACGGGCGACGGCGATCAGAAGAAGATTATTTCCGCTGATCAAATCATCATTGCTGCGGGCGCGCGCCCACACATTCTGCCGGTGATTGAGCAGTCGGGTGTCCCGTACTACACCAACGAGAATGTACTTCGGCTACCGCAGCTGCCCCAAACCATGATCATTCTTGGCGGCGGCTTCATCGCGGTAGAGTTCGCGCACATATTCTCTGCGCTGGGTGTCGACGTGACTGTGGTGAACCGCAGCCCACGCCTTCTCAAGCACCTGGATGAGCAGGTTTCGGACCGCTTCACGGAACTGGCATCCGAACGATGGAACACACGCCTCGGCTATGAAGTGGCTGCTGCGGAGGAAAACTCCAACGGCAGCGTGACCATCACCCTGGACAATGGCGAGAAACTGACCGCCGATGTCTTGGTTTCGGCGACCGGACGCACCCCCAACGGCGACCTGATGGACCTGGACAAGGGTGGTGTTGAGATGGACGGCCAGCGCATCAAGGTCGATGAGTATGGACGCACCACTGCTTCTGGAGTGTGGGCGTTCGGCGATGTCTCCTCCCCCCCTTCCAACTCAAGCACGTGGCCAACGCGGAAGCTCGCGTCATCGAGCACAATGTGCTGAACCCAGACGACCTGCGCGCATTCCCGCACAAGCACGTACCAGCAGCTATCTTCACCAACCCCCAGATCGGGTACGTGGGCATGACTGAGCAGCAGGCTCGCGACGCTGGACACACAGTCACGGTCAAGGTACAGGACTACGGTGACGTTGCCTACGGCTGGGCCATGGAAAACACCACGGGCTTTGCCAAGCTCATCGCCGATAAAGACACCGGGAAACTTCTTGGTGCCTTCATCATTGGGCCGCAGGCATCCACCTTGATCCAGCAGCTGGTCACTATGATGGCGTTTGATATTGATGTTCGCGCCATGGCTGCCGATCAGTACTGGATCCATCCGGCGCTTCCCGAACTCATTGAAAACGCGCTGCTGGGGCTAGAATTCTAGGAGTGCCCATAGGTAACTCCTCTGATATTTTTCAGCGCACTGCCTCAGTCCACACCAGCGCCCCAACCTGGATACGTACGCACTCTCGGTGCGGCTGTAGTGCTGGCGGGCGCGGCGTCGATAATCAACTTATCCACACACCTTAAGGTGCCCACCAACATCCTTGTGTTTGTGGGTGCCTGCAGCGTTGCGCTGCTGTGCATGCATCCACTGGTGCCTGCTGGGACGTTCCTTGCGCGTGCCGGGACGCCGCGTTTGGTCCTAACTCGTGGGATTATCGACATGCTCTCCGCTGCAGAAATGTACCTTCCGTTGTTGCTCGCAGAACGCTACCAACTCGGCCCCACCCTGACCGGTTTGGGACTCACTGTCTCGGGATTTGCGTGGTTTATTGGCTCCCACTATCAAGCACAATTCGGTGACCGCCTATCAACGCCATGCGTCTTTCTCATATCAACCGCGCTCATCGCCGCAGGATTCGTGGTTGTCACGGTCACGGTACTGACGGGATCGCACTGGTGGATCACCATCATCGGCTGGGGCGTTACGGGTATCGGGATGGGGTTCAGTTACCCCCGGCTATCCGCAGAAGCCTTGAGCCTGTGCGCCGAAACCGAAACAGGATTTATCGGGTCTGCATTGCAGGTCAGCGGCAGCATTGGCATAACCACCATGCTCTCTGTAGCTGGAATGATCCAGCTGGTTGGTAATGCCTGGCTGTTGAGCTGCGGTTTGGCATCATCTTTGGCGCCATCGGCCTCATGAGCATTCCACTACTACTGCTGTGGCTGCCGCGCGCCTCAAACTGCACCACTAACCATGAGACACATGCATAAGAAACTTTTCACATTACTGATATGACAACATTACATAAAGAAATAGCTACGCTAAATTAGCCTATCTATTTTTCCCTTCGGAACGTTACATGCAACCAAAAATGTGATAGCTTCTTTACAAAAATAGAACGGCAATGAGCGTCAGCAAAAGGGCTGCTACCAGCATGATTACTCGATACAGATGCGTAATGCAGGGCGAAAATAGCAAACAATAACCGATTCAGAACGTATTTATTGAGAATAATCTTGCAAATCTCGAAGGCGGAATACTAGGGTGATTATCGAGCCGTAAAGGGCCCATCTACTACATCACCATTTTCAGGAGGAACCATGAAAAAGAGGTCGAGGATCGCCACCGCATGCATCGCTGGCGTCCTGGCTACCGGTTTGGCCACCGCACCGGCACATGCTCAAGGGGTCGAGCCCAACAGCTCTAGCCAAGCTATTGGCGACGCCCTGGTCGGCTCAGCAGAACTACCCTTCCGGGCTATACTTCCGTTAGTACAAGGCAGCTCTCTTGAGTCCCCTGCCAACACAGCCGCAGCACTGTCCCTCATGCCTGTCGCAGTCATCGCTTCCTTGTTCAGCAAGCAATGCCACCTCGGTGACACCCGCGGCTGCTTTGCCCAGGCCCAGCGATAGTTGAGGAGAACACTGTGAAGAAGACATCGCGATTCGCCGCAGCATGTGTTGCCGGTGCTCTCGCCACAGGACTAGCAATTGCGCCAGCATCTGCCCAGGATTTCGCACTAGCGGCTCCAGCCAAGCTATTGGCGACGCCCTGGTCAACTCAACGGAACCACTTTTCAACCTGGTTCCACTTTTCAATGGCACGCCGCTCCAGGGGCCCGCTGCCGGGGTAGCCCTGTTGTCTCTCACAGCCACATCACTCAGTGCGTCAATGTTCAGTAAACAGTGTAACTTTGTTACCACAAGCAACTGCACCCGTTGATAGGAGAACGTAGTGAAGAAGACATCACGTATTGCCACTGCATGTGTTGCCGGAGCACTGGCTACCGGGATGCTGACTGTGCCAGCATCCGCACAGTCCGCCTACATGGAACCAACCGCATCCAGCCAAGCTGTTGGCGATGCCGTTGTTGGGTCCGCAACGCTTCCTTTCCGAACGCTCTTCCCACTCGCTATAGGCACCCCGCTGGAAAGCCCGGTCCTCACGGCCACTACTCTGTCGGCGATGCCATTCATGATCACCGCATCGTTGTTCAGCAAGCAATGCCACCTCAGTGACGTTCGCGGCTGCCACCCCTGATATATGGCATAACCTTCCACACTCTTAATTCCCCTGTTGGTTGCTGACCTTTAAGCCAACAGGGGAACTTTTAGTGCTGATAGCGCATATCGCCGAGTAGTTGGCCAATATCCCATGCAGCTTCAATCGCATCAGCGATCATGTCAAGCTGCTGTTCGCGCTGTACCGCAAACGAGGTATCGGTGCTCAGCACAAAACCATCCTTGTTGCAGTAATCAGCAACCCAGCGCAAAAACTCGCGCCGTGCGGCATCGTTTTCCATATGCCCATGGCGATGCGTGCCACGCAGATTGTCGCGCGCACTGCCTTCATCACCAATCCACGGATTCTCGGTGGTGCGGGTCACCCGACCATGATGAACCTCGTACGCCCCGCCATCATGCCTGATCAGTGTTTTATCGGGGTGAAACGTAATATCTACGTCAAAAAGCCCAAGACCGGCTACAGGCTCAGACGAACCAGATTCAATCGGATCAACAAGAGACGCGCACATCATCTGATAACCACCACAAATGCCCACAACAGGTCCGCGCCGCGCATATACAGCGTCAGCCAGACCTTGGTCTCGCAGCCAGCGCAGATCAGAGACCGTCGCCTTGGAGCCCGGAATAACAACCAGATCAGCCTCGGCAACAGCATCGGGATCCACCGTCCACGTCACTGTCACCCCTGGTTCGCACGCCAGCGCTTCCACATCAGTGGCGTTAGACACCCGAGGCAACCGAATCGCAGCCACTCGCAGTCGCTGTGTCCCCAACGCGGCAGTGGACGGACCGACCGATGCCCCCACATGGGATTGCAACGAATCCTCCGCATCAATCCACAGGCCCTCAAGATACGGCAACACCGCCACTGTGGGCACCCCGGTCATCTCCTCCAAGGACACCAAACCCGGCTCAAGAATGGACTGATCCCCGCGGAATTTATTGATCACAAAGCCCTTAATCCTGGTGCGATCAGCCGACGACACAATCTGATGCGTGCCAAACAAATGAGCCAACACTCCCCCACGGTCAATATCGCCCACCACATACACCGGCATATCGCAGGCTTCCGCAAGACCGAAGTTAGCCACATCCGTGTCGCGGAGATTAATTTCTGCAGGTGAACCGGCACCTTCACACACCACGACGTCGAAACGCGACTCCAACTCACGCAAACATGATGCTGCTACGGTACGTAGATGAGTTCGGTGCTCAATATACGAACGGGCACTGACAGAACCGACCGCATGCCCGCGCACGACCAACTGTGATGTACGATCCGATCCGGGTTTGAGCTAAAATGGGGTTAAAATCCACACTGGGTTCCAGCCCGCAGGCCGCAGCTTGCAGAGCCTGCGCACGACCAATTTCACCACCATCAGGGCATACTGCCGAATTATTAGACATGTTCTGTGCCTTAAACGGTGCGACTTTTATGCCACGACGCGCCAGCGCACGACACAATCCAGCGACAATAACAGATTTACCGGCATCGGATGTGGTGCCCGCAATAAGAAAAGCCGGCACCTATACGTCCTCGTCTGGAATGGTGAGGATCTCATTACCGTCGTCAGTGATAACAATAGTGTGCTCAAATTGGGCAGTGAACTTTCCGTCTCTATTCACCACGGTCCAGCCGTCATCCCAAATATCGTAAGGAAGTTCACCGAGGTTGATCATCGGCTCAATGGTGAGCGTCATGCCAGGTTCAAGCAGGTCAGTATACATATCGCTATCATAATGCAGCACCACCAGACCATTATGGAAGGTCGGCCCCACACCGTGCCCAGTGAAATCACGCACAACGTTATAACCAAAACGCTTAGCGTAGGACTCAATCACCCGACCAATAACATTAATTTCTCGACCAGGTTTTGCCGCCTTAATCCCACGCATTGTTGCCTCACGAGTACGCTCAACCAACAAGCGATGTTCCTCCGATACATCACCCGCGAGAAATGTCGCATTCGTATCGCCATGCACGCCATTCTTATATGCGGTGACATCGATATTCACAATGTCTCCATCTTGAATCACAGTTGTGTCAGGAATACCGTGACACACCACCTCATTCAGTGACGTACAACAGCTTTTAGTAAAACCCCGATACCCCAGTGTCGACGGGTATGCACCATGATCACACATGTACTCATGGGCGAGCCGATCGAGCTCGTCCGTGGTTACACCAGGTTCCACCGCACGACCAGCCACAACCAACGCATTCGCCGCAATTTTCGACGCCTCGCGCATCGCCTCAATCACTTCTGGCGACTGCACCACTGGCTCGCCCATGGCCTCCTGTACCGTGTCCTTCCACACGTATTCAGGGCAGTCAATCTGTTCAGGAACAGTACGAATAGGAGTGGGTTTACCAGGGACAAGACGCGCGCGGGAGTTCGACATAGCTTCTATTGTATCCGCTTTGTATTCATATGCTGCAGCCCAGGTGACGATTTCAGGTGACGCTCCAAGCCAGTAGCTGTAGCCCCAATATTTTCACCCCCGATACCCCTTATCCAACGACGCTACGGCGTATGGGAGCCTACGCTCGGGGGCATGCCTATTAGCGAAGAAGCAATCCAATACTTCAAAGAACTTTTCCACGAGCGCAAGTCCCGTTTCCATACCCTCGACCCTGAACTCGGGGAGATCTACGTCAATTTTGCCTACGGCGAAGTAATCACAAGCTCCACAAGGATTGACACCCACACGCGGCTCATGTTGCACCTCGCAGCACTGGTATCCAGTGGCGGCGAAGAAATGTACAAAGTCATGCTGGAAGGCGCCCTGAACGTGGGGGTCAGCGCGGTAGAAATCAAGGAAATTCTGTACCAAGCGGTGGCCTACGTGGGCATGGGGCGCATTTATGACTTCCTCCGAATCACCAACAACGAACTGATGCGCCGCGACGAAAAACTGCCCTTACCGGCACAATCAACCACCACTCGAGAAACCCGGATGGAGGAAGGCGATAAAATCCTTCGCACCATATTCGGCGACGAGGCTATCGACGCCACAGCGACCGACACTCCCGACGATCAACAGGTCATGCTCAACTTTCTGCGCGGAAACTGCTTTGGCGACATTTACACGCGCTCTGGTATTGACATCAAAACTCGGGAACTACTCACGCTGGTGATGCTGGTGTCCATGGGTGGGTGCGAAGCGCAACTGCGCGGTCACATCAACGGCAACCTCAACGTGGGGAATGACCGCGCGCTCCTCATCGAAACAATCATCCAACTTTTGCCACTGATCGGATATCCGCGCACACTCAACGGACTCCGTGTAGTCACAGAGAACACTGACTCCTAACTACGAATAATCGGCGAATACCCTTTGGGCGCGCCCGTCCAGTGTGATGTAACCACCATGCGGCACAATCCACTGGGGTCGGGTGTGCCCAAAGGGGAACACCAAAACAGACCACAGCGTCGTCTGTATACCTAGCTATCTGCTCCAGGACAATGTCACGATGCTTGTCCCGTAAGCGGCGACGTTCGTCAACATCGGGGCGGAATGTGAAGTCACTGACCGGTGGTCGAGCGACCATGATGCCTCGCACAATGTTAAAAAGTCCGCGTTCACCCAGAGCCCGAACGGTCATGGTAAGTTCCAGGTCAGTAGGTATTTCCTCACTGGATTCCAAGAGCACAATCGTATCCTGCAGATCCTCTAGGGCAGGCAAGCGATCAGCGAGCGCCAACTGGGTAAGCACCTGGATACAGCCACCCCAGGTACGACCACGTACCGTTTTTTCTGGCCCTATCCATGTCCACGGTTCCGCCACTTCCCGCTCGCCAAAGTTCGTCAAAGCGGCTGACTCTGCCCAATCAACGCCAAAATCCTCAGACTCACCAGGGTTAGTCAGCTCTAACTCCCCACCGGTGATCAAGGCTGCACGAAGCGAATCAGCATGAATTGCATCAACAAAGGGCCCTGGACCAAGCTGCACCTGAGTAGAGCCGCCATAAAAGCTTGTAATTCCCTGCTGCCATAACCAATTGTGCAGGTTGGTGTTGTCACTATAGCCAATGAAAATCTTAGGATTGTCATGTATCAGTTGTGCGTCCAAATGTGGAATGACCGTAATCTGATCTGTCCCACCAATGGTGGCCAGCACAGCTTTATATCAGGGTCCGCAAAGGCACTGTTGATATCCTGCGCACGGTGCTGTGGCGAGGCGTCAATAAGCCGGGTTGTAGGAAACTCGACAGGAATCAGTCCAGTGAGATCTTTAAGTCGAAGCATCGCTTGCTCGTGCACGGCCGGTGCTACAGCAGGTGCCGCAAATGACGGCGACAACACTGCGACCCGATCACCTGGTGATGCCTTAACCGGAACCCGTAATGACATGCACAGAGTATAACACCCCCGAATGGTTAGCACTTTTTCATATATACTCGTGTGCATGCCCACCGTCGTGTCCGAATACCTGGCGATATTACGCAAAAACTTCAACGAAGATGACCGCGAAAGCTTTGCCCACGTAACTGGTGCCACTGACAATGACCTGGCACGCGTGCTCGCAGTCTATCCAGATACCCCTGAGGAGTTTCAACAGCTTCTCAAGCAGGTTGATGGCACATGGGGACGCGACTACGGTAACCATGAGGTGTTGGTATACATGTTCGCCTCAGATTTGGGCGCAGAGGAAACAGAAACCGGGGATTATAACTATCCTTATTTCATGAACTCATGCGAACAAATACTCGACGAAAGAGATGACAGTTCCATTGTTGATATGTACGGTGACGACGCCATAGAAGACGGTGATGTTGACGTGGATCCCCAAATTGATCCCACAATTCCCATGTCTCAGCGTTTGCAATTTGCCAACTGCATGAATAATGGTGGAACATCCCAACTCTACATTGATTTTAACCCCACTAGCAGGGGCGTTTCAGGTCAGATTATCTGCTACGTGCACGACCCCGACGCATGGATCGTGCTTACCCCTTGCTTTTCTGACTTTTTACAAAAACACATCGATTCATCCTGTTCGTTTCTTCCCTATAATTACGAACTTGATGAATCCGACTAACAACCAACGACCAACCGAGAGGAACAGCCATAATCGTGGGATGGCGATGAAGAAGTAATCACAAGGAAGCATCCCCAAGCAACCAGCCGACCCGACACCTACACAAAAGGATAATGGCAACACTGTGAACAACTTCGTCGAACAATATACTAGGCTCGCCACTGAAGAGCAGCGTGAGAACTTCCTGGTCGGATACAACAATGATAACGAAGAACCTTTTAACGACGATGAAGTCGACATCCTCCTTCGTGACCTTCACTCCACCAGCGAACCCTTCTTCAAAGTAGCTATTATTAACTGCCTTGCGCGAAACTCTAATTCTTTCTTTGTTAAAAACGCCTTGATTGCCCTTATCAGCGATATGAGCGAGGACGAACTCGTCCTGTCCCACGCCGCCCAAGATTTACGCTGGTATAGGCTTGATGCAGATGACTACCAAGTAGTGTTTGATGCACTCGTTGAATACCACGGCAAAGAGCGGTATGAAAACTGTACCTCCAGCCTCATCCGCATCCTTTACCGCAATAGGAAAAAGGGCGCTCTACCGTACTTATTGGAACTACGGTCACGCGGCTTCTACCAGGGGGTTTATTGGGTAGATAACGCTGAGTTGGAGCAGCCCCTGCTCTGATCTCACCAAAAGAAAGCATAAGGCGGTGTGCCCTCTACTGCACACCGCCTTATGCTTATGTGCCCTTCACCGGGCACATAAGCATTCTACTTACCAAAACCATTCGGATAGGGGCGAGCGTTAAGAGCTGCATCACTATCAAGAACTTTTCGGTTAGCATTTCCGTTATCAACCGCTGCGGTTCGCTCTACGCTTTTCGCGCCGGCCGCGTTAACAACCTCAAGGCGCTGATACTCGCGCGGCAGCTTCAATTCACGTTGGGTATGGTGCACAAAGTGCTGAGCAACACCCCAGTTAATAACGGATTGCGCATCGTACTCAAGAGATTGCTGGTCACCTTTTCCTAGCTGATCACGAACACTCTTGAGGAAAGTAAGCGCCTCATCATTTTTCTGCAACCGTGCGCCTTTGTTGGTGCGCTGGCCTTCGACACCAACAGGGTTCAGGGTGTGTTCCCGCACATCCGCGTGCCCCTCATCCAGCACCTTGGCGGCCTTCTCTGTTTCGGCCTTATCAACGCCGACTTTGTTCAAGTCCAGTTCTCGTGCTGCCGAGTTTCCCTCAGCCCGCAGTAGCGAGAGCATGAAACGAGCCTTCGCCCAGGACGCGGCATCGTTACTTTTCGCCTCCGCAAGCTTCATCGGCTCCACATCTCCACCCTTGGCTGCACCATTAAGCTGCCCTGTTGCTGCAAGCGCAAAGCTTTCCCGAACTTTGTACACGGCATAGGTGATGTTGAGTTCCTTGTAATATTTCTGAACATCCGGCGCTGGTGTGATAAAAAACTCATCCGTCCACACCTTTGGTGCCTGCGCAGCAGCTGGTGCGGATGCCTCTGATACAGGCGCGGCTGGCGCGCTTGGTGCCACAGATGGAGCTGGCGCAGCCGCAGCGCTACCAACAATTCCTCCCCCAGTTAACCCCAGCGAGACAACTCCAGCACATCCGATAACCGCTGTTGAGACACCGCGGAGCATTGCCGATGTTGCAATAGCGACGACACTGCGTGTCACGGCGCTTTGCGTGTGGATCATGACCACCCTCCTTGGGGAAAACCTGAACGGAAGAACAATAAGGGCTGAAGCTACGACTCTAACATACCCGATTTCGGCAGCGTCCGGCACCCTACAAGGACGGCAGTGACGCCCATGACAAGCCGAGTACCGTACAGCACGCTTTAGGTAATCTCATTATTAGTTTCTACAATTCTTGTAGATATGTCAACAAGAATCATGCACCACACTACCCACGACTCCCTGTGGCATGCTTATCGACGCCCCGACCATGTCCCCCACATCGTTTGTGCTCACTGCACGCCACCAGTAGCGCTTGTCGTTGCGGCATCAGGCTGGTCTAGGGTTTTGAAAAACTGGTCGGTAATGGAAACTGCCGATTGCGAACCTCCACCCAGCACAATCAAGGTGGCAAAGGCAATGTCGTCCCGGTATCCGGTAAACCAGGCGTGTGAACCGTTGGAGATCTCCGCCTCACCGGTTTGCCGTGGACCTCACCGCCTGTCTGCATGCCACGCGCCGTTCCAGAGGTAACCACAGAACGCATCATTTGCTGCAGGGCGGCAATCGCCTCAGGCGAGGGTGGATCAACCTGAGTATCAACCTTGGTTTCATGCCCGCTGATCAGTACAGGTGTTGGGGTTTTCCCGGCCGCCGCAGTCGCAGCAACCAACGCCATTCCGAACGGGCTGGCTAGATCGTGCCCCTGTCCGAAACCAGCGTCCACGCGGTCCATGATGTCGTCACCTCCCGACACAGACCCAGTCAGAGTATCTAAGCCTTCGATGGTGTAGTCCACTCCAAGGCCAAATTGTTTAGCGTAGTTTTTCAGTTCACCAGGCTTCAAGCGTGAGGAAATATCAGCAAAAGACGTGTTGCACGATGCCGCAAATGCCGTTTCAAGCGGAACATTCCCACGGGAGAACTGGTTGTAGTTTGTGACAATACGATTGCCGATATCCATGGTCCCTGGACAGGGAACAATGGTGTCAGGAGTCATCTTCTCACTTTGCATACCTGCGGCAGCTGTAATGATCTTGAAGGTCGAACCTGGAGGGTACTGCCCCATCAACGCAATATTGCCATCCTCGTCAGCCGTTTCTGTCTGGGCAATAGCCAAAATGTCTCCCGTTGAGGGGCGGATGGCCACCATCATCGCTTTCATTCCCTGCCGCGTATCCACGGCCTTTTGTGCCGCTTGCTGCACCTTGTGGTCCAGGCTGATCCGCACTGCCGGGGCTGGTTTGGGCGCGTGAGTTTCCAGGGCGTCGATAAGCGCGCCATGGGTGTTGACGGCACCAATCTGCCAACCGTTAGCACCTTCAAGGTCGTCATTAACAATCTTTTCCACTCGGGAGACGATATCTGGCGCAAACGACGGATCCGTGCGCACCATGGCGGCCTCCTGGTTGAAGGTCACAGCAGGCACATCTCCCAGCTGCTGCAAAGCCGCACGGCCCGCAGCGTCGCTCAACATAGTGACCGAGTACGGCGATGTGCGTCCCTGAAGATCTTCAGTAAGCTTCTGCGCTGAGACCTGCGGCACTGAATCATCCTCAGCCCGTACCGACGCCAATGTTTGGGTTATGCGTTGCACAGTGGTGTCTAGATCATCGGTTTTCCCCGGATCAATGAGCAGACGGTATACCGTGCCTGGTTGCAGTACAGATGCCCCGTCAGCGGTCACCACATTCGCCCGCTCAGCCGGGAGCGACCGCAATTCAAGATGCTGGTTAGCCCCCAATTTCGGGTGCAATACACTAGGCTGCCAACGAACCTTCCACTCCCCCTTACTCTTGGACAGATTCATCTCGGTGGAATAAGAAAACGAGCGATCTTTCGGCAAATCCCAGGTCAACGTATACTTTGCCGTCGCCTGCTGATCGCTGGCATTCACCGAATCAACGCTGACTCCAACCCCTTCCGCCTGCAAACCCGAAAATGATCCTGACAAATCTGTTCAGCCAACTCGCTGTTATCCGACATGCCAGCCGCAGCCGCCATGTCATTGCGACTGACTGCCTCGAAAAAGTCCTGCACCACTGGATCAACATCGTCGGGTTTCGGGGTGCAGCCAGCAACCATACCTGTAACAAACGCCACAACCGTCACCAACACTGATCCACGTCTCATACGGTCGAAGATAACACCCCCACGCTGGCGATGCTCGCGCAACACGTGAACGACATAGAAATGGTGCTTCATCTTAAAACTGCGACCATGTGTAGAACACATGGCTAAAATCTTCTTTTTCCACATCATGAGGATTAACGAAGAAGTTGACGATGCCACGATCACCATAGTTAAGCACCACACCGTTATCTTCATAGCAATCCAATTGCAAAAGAAGTTCTAAAGACTCATTCTCGGGACGGGGATCCCATTGACGAAAGGTAGCCCAACCGCCACCGCAGATAAGTGTTGGTTGATCATTGAGCACATTAACAAGCTCCTCAGCGTGGTCCTCATAGAAGAAATCTGGATCCATATCGCTGGGAAATGGCAAAAAATCAAAGTCTCTATCGTCCATAGTCGGCAGCTGCTGATATGGCTTAGTGGTTACCGTGAAAAATCCGCCATGAATAACGCTATCATCTGGATCATCAGGAAGAATCCACTGGTGAGAACACTCAGAAAACTCACTGACTGGGATATACCGAACCAACGCTTCACTCCAGGAATCATCCGTTGAGATATAAAATTGGAGCACGCCATTAGTGGGATAAGGTTCTGGCATATCACAATCAGCAAGATTCAGCTGCGCAAGATGCATCATCGGAGTTTGACGAGAGTCTACTGGCCATGGATAACCAGCAGAGACAAGCGCTGGGCCACCCACACGGCTAGCTGCTGGATCCATTGCAAGCCCAGTTCCATCTACAGTTGACACACCACATAAAATCAGCTGCAGCGTTGAACGACGATACTGTTCCAATATACCTTTAATGGCAGAAATATTCATTATTTAGTGAAACCCATATTTTCCCACCCATGTTGCGTGAATTCTGGGCTCGCATCCAGCCACTGGTTAAATAGTTCCACGACCTCATCCTTTGAATCAACATCGAGGGCGAAATGCTGGTCATAGGAACCAGCCCGGTATTCCACATGCCAGGCATCAGGTTGCTTGGCATCTTCATCAACAATGGTTTGAATGTAGTTCTGATCAGCGTCTTTTCTTTGCAGAATCACAAAATGATTTTCATCTAGCATATCTCGCACATACTCCAACAGGCTGGGCAAACCCCGACGAGAAAAACCAGGAATACTCAAATAAGCCGTTATGGTCTCAAACCTAGGATCCTCATCGCCAAAAGTAATCACCAGGTTTGAGGACGCATCAATCAGGCCCAGCGAGTTATTCACCGCCAACTCGCTTAACCAGTTTTTCGCCACTTCTGCGCTTGGGTATGTTACGGGAATGGGAAGCATACGGCCCCCTTCCAAGGCGATGTCGCTGGATAATAAAACACCGTTTTCTTCCAACTCCTGCACTTGACTATTTATGGCTTCTGCAATATCTGCCAACGGTCCCGCAGCTGATGGGTCCGGAATATCCTCCATATTGTAGCGTTCCATGAGATGCTTATTTGCAGGCAGGTAGCGTGAACCAACCGCTATGCCGTCCACATCATAGTCGGGGATGAACAGCGCAAAATCGTAACTCATTGTAGATATCTCCTTATTGAACCCACTGGCATGCATCGAATAGGTTTCAGTATAAAAGATTCTTCAGACACGCAACGGCACATAACACGAAAATATGTTCCCATACACCACCAATGTGACACTCGTCGCGGAATGGCATAAGATCGTAAACCCCATTCACCTTCTTCTCATTACACTTCATATGATGCTTCCCCCTTTGCTTTTCGACGCCCACGATAACAACCAAGACCCCACCGGGTTACTGGCACTTTTCGCCCGACGCGGCAACGAAGAATCCTGGTTTTGGCATCCTGACGACGACCTCTGTCAGTGCTTTTTCAGCCTTACACAGCTAGATTCCGAATCATTACTACGGCTGCGTACAACGCTGACATCTCTAGACTCCAAATATCAAGAACGCTTTAGTGTAGACATTGAGCGCGGCATTCGAGACATCGACTGGGTGATCATGGAAAAGCAGTTGTACAGCAACCTCATGACGCTGGGTGATGCTCCAACCGTAGAATCAGACGCTATTGTGAGCGACGACAGTTCCGAGGACGCTACCAACAGTGATTATCTTCGCGTCCTTCTTGCAGACAGGAAGTGGACCGAACTGAGCAAAATGGAAGTAAGCGAGTTTCTCGCCTATGGCGACTGGCAATCACTCACCGCAGATGCCTACAACCTGGTGGTTCTCGCATGCCTGCGCCACACCATTGAAGCAGCAGAGCATGACGATGGCGAACTTCTTGACCACATCCCGCATCTGCTCAGTCTTCATGGCCATGATCGAGTATCCACCGCACCAGCCAGGGTCGCTGCGGTGGTTGCAACCTTTATACAGCTCTTTAGCACCATCCCCTGGAAACACCGAATGGAGGTGACACCAGAGTTGTTACGCTGGCCTCTTCCACGGCCAACGTAACAGGTGTTAATCGTCCGATTCCTCCGCCTCCCACTCATCAATTTCAGCAAGAAGCTCCCGCGCCTGCCGAACAGACTTATGGCTTTCCCATACAGTCCCAATCAACAAGTCAAGGGAGCGCTGAATTATCTCCCGCGCACCGTCATAATCCTCATGAAGACCTTTAGCACGAGCCGCTGAGTTCAACGCCCTAGCAGCAAGATGCGGGCGACCAATTTCCACAAACTGTTGCGCTGCGTCATCCAATAACAGCAAACCATCAAGGTAACGACGACTACGTAGGGCAGCAAGCCCTCGATCCTCGGTGTTATCGGCTCGGTAAAACTCCGCTTCACGTTTATCCGTAATCAAATACTGTTGCTGCAATTCAAGGCGCCGCGCCAGTACCGATTCAATAAACTCGTAGCCAGCGTCATCTACCAAGGTTGACTGCGTGGATCGCGACCATGCCACATCAAGCAACACATCGACAACTCTGCTCACGACCTGGGAAAGGTTTTCCTCCGCGTCAGGGTCCACAACAGCACGCGCCTGAGCCTCCAGCAGGAGGGACTCCGCGGCGTCGACAAGCCGCGTACCAGCCGCAAAGGAACGCTCGTATTCATGGTCATAGCGGAAGCCCGCCATAGCCCGAGTCAGGGCTTCAACCTTGTCACCGTTATCCTGACACAGCTCAGCCATACGTAGGGCTTCTTCAGCCGCAGCAGTATCATGATCCAACGCGTCGAGCGCCGTGATCAGCAGACGGCGTAACGCCAACGACTCCTCTAACAACAGCGGATCATAATCAGGAGCCTGCAGCGCGGCCGCAGTTGCAGACAACGTGGTATGAGCAACCTCTGCGGCCTCCGTAAACTGTTGCTGCTTATTCAGGCACGTCACCAACAGCACAGCAGCATTCACCTGCGTAAACGGGAGCCCACATGCGGCAGCAACGTTAAGACGGTGCCTTGATGCCTCAGCCGATTCGTCATAGTAGCCAGCATTCAACGCAGTCTCTGCAAGCACCTTCAAGGCCAGAAGCCGGACCCCAATAGGCTCCTCGGTGGCGGTTCGCATAGCTGTATCGGCTGCTTGTGCTGCCTCCAAGTACTGTCCATGGACCTGGAACCGCAGGGCGTCGATAAGCAAAGCGCGAGCCGGATCGGCTTCAGCAGCAGTTTCTAGGTCAATTTCTATGGCTTTACCTAGAATCCCCGAGTAAATCGACGGCAACGATGTGTTCAGTGCAGCATGCGCTGCTTCTAGCTGTTCTGGACTATAGCTACGCCAGGGACCATTAATGTCGATGGACACGATGAGAGGTTCGTCTTCGTCGGTGTCCACCGCAGAAGCCGCTGACAATGTTTCACCAACACCTTCCAGGCGGTAATCAAAGGTGACAGGCGAAAACCTACCTGAGGCATCCTGTATGGGACCTTCGTCTGGAAGCTGCGGCACCGGAGGCATGTGGTACAAGTTATGTTCTACGCGCGCAACCATGTGGGGCTTGACCAAGCCAGGACGCTGGTCAAACATGTGCGCAATGCGCAGCGCCAGATCGGCGTACCACGCGGCGGCCTCAGCGACAGTCGGATTCACAACATCGTCAGCTTTCACCCATGGCAACGACTGCCCAGGCAACGTTACCTCGAGGTGACGGTCTTGATCCGGCTGTGCGGCCATGACCCGCGCACTAGCTGTTGCCACATCCATCAGGACAACTGGTGTTTCTGCTTCCAGCCACCAGGGCATGAAACGCACCACCATGTCTAAAGCGCGCTCCAACCGCTGGGGTCGCCCAGCTGAACCAGATAATTCAAGGTAGACGAAATGTTTGGCAATGTACTCTAAAAACGCAGGACTGTGGCTATTGCGCTGCATAGAGTGAATATGCGCCGGCCATGCTTATCGTCTTGTCCGGTGTACAACCACGGCAGCAGCATATTGCAATACAAGGTGGATGGCTGCGATGAACAGGAATCCTGGGAATTAGCCAGGGCCTCCTCCCCTACCTCAACAGCTTTGTCCCATTCCCCACGCTGTGAGTAGTATGCCACCTCATGCTGTGGGTCGCAGGCCACACAATCGGAATGCTCGGACACGTCGGCGATTTTCCATTTCCGGTAGGCTTCATCTGCCTCTTCGTCACGGCCAAGCATGGAAAATATATAGTATTCGCGCAGATAATAGGCTTTCAGCGAATCGCCGAGGCTCTGATAAAACTCCCGCATTTCCCGCAAGGCGTTAAAGCACTCATCTGCCGACGCCTGGGGAACATCCCGCAAAACGAGTATCACGTACTTGTAGTACCACGCGAAGCTGTCCTGCATATCCGCATCAAACAGGTCAGGGCGTTCTTTCCTGCGCTTATCCACCCACATAAACGGGGCAACCATTCGGGTCACCTCGCCGCCCATGGTAAAAGCTTGGGCAAGACGTAGGTAGCACCATATTTCCTCGCGTTCCAACCCTTCTACACCAGCGCGACGCGCGGCCTCAGCCCACAATGCCGAACAGGTCTTCCCATAGGGGGTATCCATGGCTAGGTCCATGAGATCCTGCACGGACTCATTTTCAAACATTCACTATTCCTTTCACACCATATATGAACTTTTCGGCAGACCGTGACAGACCAACGGTGACCTGAGGAGTTCTGCAAGTCTCTGGGGCCACCGTTGGCCTCTAGTCCAATAATCACGTACGACGTTAAAACGCCAATGAAATAAGTGAGGTGTACACCTCAGATGCCCAGCTTCTCGCTTGTGGATCCATCGGATGATGCCCAGCCAGCAAAGATTGCACATACAACCCACGTAGCGCCGCAACAATCCGTGGGGAATCCACCGCAGCAAGGAGTTGGTGCACCAGCGGTGAGCTGGCGTTCACCACCAACTGCGCAGAGTCAGGCACGATAAGTGCGCCAGACGCACCGTTTCCTCCACCCTCAGCCGCGCTATCGAGCATGTCAAGGATCCCACTGAGACCGCTCTCGCCAGGAGCATGACGTGCAGCATCCTCCACCACGCCGTGTGCCGCAGCGGACTGCGGAAGGTACAACACTGGGATTGTTGACGGCTTAAAGTCACGGAGAATCACCGCAACTCCCTGCCCTGTTAGTGCTTGATCACATGCATGGATGAGTGGCAGAAAGCGAGCTTCCTCGCTAGCGTCAGCAAGAGAAAAGGCACCAACAATGTCATTCATGCCAATCTCGACGATGGACCGGTCAGGCTGATCAAGTCGCACCTGTTCTAGGATTTCCTCATCGAAGGCGTAGCCCGCATTGAGGACAGTCAGGCCATTAGCCGCAGCAATGGGGAGCAATGCCTTGTACTGCTGAACCGTGCGGGCAAAACGCACTGGCCTTCAAGCATGAGCTCGTCCAGCGTGCGCATACCTGAAGTTGTTTCAAACGGCACTGAGTGCACCACCAAGTTTCGGGTTTCCGCATCAGAAACTGCCAGTGCTTTCAGTCCAGTAATGTGGAGGTTGATAAAACGCTGGAAGCGTTGTGGGTCACGGTTCGCCAATCCAGCCAACCAGTCACGTACCTCCCTGCCCAGAGCATCACGTGTTTCGTTGAGCAGTGAATCCTCAAACAAGGCGTCACGGGCCGCTGTGGGGCGTAAAAAGTCCGTGTTGCCAACAACTCGAACAAAGTATGCCCAGTCTGGCAGTAGGTCAGTGACTTTTTTGCTCAGCAACATCCTGCGCAGGTATAACTGATGCCGCGCCGACCGTCCCGGGTGCGCGCCCTCGGACAGCACAAACGCAACGCCTTTGAACCCCGCAACCGGCACTTCCAGTGGGATCACATCAAAAGGGTCAAAGCCAAAATTCTCACGGCACCAGCGACGCTGCGCGCTGCTGCTTGCATCCCACACCGGGGGTTTGCCTTGGCCGTGATTACCTACAAGCTCAAGGTCAGAACTAGGACGTTCCACTGTGACAGTGACGGGCAAGAACTCACCATAACGCTCAATAATGTCCCGAATGTTGCGGTAGTCAAACGGAGGTTCACCAGGCAACGTGTGAAGCACCACCGTGGTCCCATGAGGCAGCTGAGCAAGCTCACTTGGCACAGCATGGCCTTCCTTGGCGTCCTCTACTAGGCTCACAGTCCACGTGCCACTGGAATTTCCTTGCCAGCGCACCACACTGTCACCATTGTCGCGGGCAGTTTTGGAGTAAACAACAATGTTGTCCGACACCATGAAGCAGGACAATAGACCTATGCCAAATTGTCCGAGGTAGTCGCTGCGTCCCAGTCCAAACTCATCACGCTTCGACGAACCACCGATGGTCGCCAGTAGGTTGCGTGCCTCATCAATATTCAACCCCACGCCATTGTCGGTAACCCTCAGGGTGTGCCCATCAACGACAAAACGGATACGTCCACTGGTATCACTACTGTACGTATCTTCATCGTCCTTGCCGGACTGTGAGTTTGCTGTAATAGCATCAACGCCATTTTGTAGCAGCTCACGCAAATACACGTCTGAACCGGAGTACAGGTTCCGGGACAGCAATTCAACAATACCGCCAAGGTCAACGCGGAATTTTTCCTCTGAAGACACCAACTACCTCTTGCTTCTACACAGTTATTGTTTGAACCGCTTCTAGGACTCTGAGGGGGACGGAAGATCAAACGTTTCACGCAGCGACATCATGTGGGTCAGCTGCGCATCAATACATGCCTCAACCCAGACTTCAATCTGATTGTCCGTTGCCCCCTTGTTAATCAGCAGTGAATGGTCAGAGAGAACCATGAAGGAATCGTCGTCAGAATCCCACATCACCTGGACGGTTCCAATGCTGCCGTCGCGGTTGCGGCTTTCAGCCCACTGTTGGAGCTCTTCGCCACGATCAGCGGTCAAAGAGTCATGGGAAGCAGCAACTGAGATGGAAAGAAAAGTGTCATCTACGATGCGCAGACCTGTGAAAAACCCATCAAAGCCAGTGAGTATGCGCTCGTCTTTGAGCTCGTAGGTCCATTCTTTCCGGTCAAAAAGCGCACCAACGCGGTTGATGGTCACGGGCATGGGAATATCCGCCGAGGATTGTCCGTCATTCTTTTTAAACCAAGCCATGTCTAGTCTTCTCCTTCTTCGACATCCCAAGTGACCAGTTCCGGGAATGCCTGCTCTAGCTCTTCAAGCACGCTAAATGTGGTACCAAACCGCAATAATGGTGTTGTGCAACTGCTCATCAGTCAGTCCGCCGCCTACAGGAGCGGAGTATTCGTAGCCAACACGAAGCAAGCCATCATCAAGAAAGACCATTGTGAGTTTGGGCAGGTAAATATCCGAGTTCTTGTCTTTGATGAACTCCCGCAGGCGGGCAACTAGATCAGAGTCGGCAGTCTCTGCCCTCCAGTAGCCGTAAATGAACAGCAGCTCAATGTCCTCAACGATGCGGTAAAAGAAGTTGGCGTTGACAAAGCTCGCAAACACTTCGTTGTCATCATCAACGCCGTACTCCAACTCTTCATCTTTGAGTACAGCTTCAATCCGTTGTGTGGTTACCGCAGGCAATGCCATGGTATCCCCTTTCATACATCCGTTTTAATGCATCGACACTAAGGTACACGCAAATTCGCTACATGTCGAAACTTAGTTCCATTGTCCACCCCTGGACAACCATCACACAACCCCCAAAACCTAGATCTACCAGCACAGCAGCGCAACAGGAGACACTACTCAAGATAGAAAATTCACTACGCTCGGGGGTGGTTGCACTGCCGAAACCACTCAATTACCCCAAAAGCACAGCACTCCCCCAAGCACCCCACGGAGCGCGGGCGATCTAGCACGCCATCAATGCCCCGTCGCCCATCCCACGCCAACATGGCACCAGCTACCTGGTCACTTTCACCTCTGGCGAACCCGTCATGGTGGTATCTTCCATAGTCTCCGCGATCTTCATGGCTTCTTCAATAAGAGTTTCCACAATCTGAGACTCAGGAACCGTCTTAATCACTTCACCTTTGACAAAGATCTGGCCCTTGCCATTGCCGGATGCCACCCCCAGGTCCGCATCGCGGGCCTCACCTGGACCATTAACCACACACCCCATCACGGCCACACGGAGAGGAACTTCCATCCCTTCCAACCCTGCTGTGACTTCCTCTGCCAAGGTGTACACATCCACCTGAGCGCGCCCACAAGATGGGCAGGATACGATCTCTAGCTTGCGGGGCCGTAGATTCAGGGACTGAAGAATCTGGTCTCCAACCTTGACTTCTTCTTTCGGATCCGCCGACAGAGACACTCGAATTGTGTCGCCGATCCCCTCAGAGAGCAGCGCACCAAATGCCACGGATGATTTGATCGTTCCTTGGAACGCCGGTCCAGCCTCGGTCACGCCTAAGTGCAGCGGGTAATCAGACTGCGCTGCCAGCTGCCGGTATGCCTCAACCATGACCACGGGGTCATTGTGTTTGACGGAAATTTTGATGTCACCGAACCCGTGCTCTTCAAACAGGGATGCCTCCCACAGCGCGGATTCCACTAGCGCCTCCGGGGTGGCTTTGCCGTACTTCTCCATGAGGCGTTTATCCAAGGAACCAGCATTCACACCAATACGGATGGGAATTCCCGCCTCAGCGGCTGCTTTGGCCACTTCTTTCACGCGGCCGTCGAACTCCTTAATGTTGCCGGGGTTGACGCGGACGGCGGCGCACCCGGCGTCGATAGCCGCGAAAATGTACTTCGGCTGGAAGTGAATATCTGCAATGACGGGGATGGGTGATTTTTGGCAATAATGGGCAGTGCTTCCGCGTCCACTGTCTTGGGACAGGCAACGCGGACAATGTCGCACCCTGACGCCGTGAGCTGCGCGATTTGCTGCAGCGTGGCGTTAATGTCGTGGGTCTTGGTGGTGGTCATAGATTGCACTGAGATCGGGTGTTCAGACCCAACGCCAACGCTGCCGACCTGCAGTTGGCGGGTCTTGCGCCGCGGCGCAAGAGTAGGCAGCGGGGCGTCAGGAATACCAAGCCCGATAGGGGTAGCCACAGTACAAACTCCTTGGTGTATTCAAAAATTACTATAAGAAAAGTCGAGCTAATTCTATCACCCGGGTCACACCATCATCCGGATCACACCAGGAAAACCCGCCACACTCACCCACACCATACTTACCCGAACAAGCGAACAGGATTAACCACGTCGGCAATGATCACAATTGCACCGATCCCCAGCAGCACCGCACTCATGACGTACGTAATTGGCATGAGTTTGGTGTAATCGGCGGGTTGACCTGGGGCGATGCCACGAAGTCCGCGAATAAAGTCTCGGATTTTTTCGTAGATCACCACGGCAATGTGTCCGCCGTCCAGTGGAGGGAGCGGCACAAGGTTAAACAGCGCGAGGAAGAAGTTCAGGCTGGCCAACATCATGAGGAACATGGTCCATTGCGAACGCTCCACCAGTTCACCACCCACGCGGCTGGCGCCAACCACGCTCATGGGGCCTTCCTGATCACGTTCGGCGCCAAAGATGGAGGCCACGACGCCCGGAATCTTCCCTGGGAAGCTCGCTAGCCCTTGCAGGGTTGCAGACAGCATTGAGCCAGAAAACCTCACGGTCGCGCCGATTCCGTCCAACGGACCGTAGCTGCGCATCACATCCACAGGCTCAGACGTCACGCCGATTGCCCCAACGGTGACGGTTTCACCTGCCTGGTTCAGACGTGTGACGCTGGTGACCGGGACGTCAATATGCAGAACCTCAGTCCCGCGTTCAACCGTAAGGTCAGCGGTTTGCCCAGGCATCTCGTACAGTTTGGCGCGCAAGTCAACAAAGGATGCCACGGCTTCACCGTTGACGGCGGTTATGCGGTCTCCCTTCCGAATCCCGGCTTCGGCAGCGGGGCCCGCGCCGGTGCAGTCACTGAGCGTCTGAGCATCGATTTGCGACGCCGGGACACACGCCGTTTTCGCCACAGTTGGCGTGTAGTCAGCGTCAGGGTCCGGCAGCCCAGCTGTAACAGCCACCGCATACAGCACAACCAGACCAACCAGAATGTTCATCAGCACCCCGCCGGACAACACAAAAATGCGCTGCCACCACGGCTTATACACCATGGCGTAGGGGCGCTCATCCTCATCTATTTCATCCATGGCCGTCATACCGGCAATGTCGCAAAAGCCACCAAGGGGAACAGCTTTAAAAGCCATATTCAATGCCTTTACGGTTCCACTTCACCACGGTGGGACCAAAACCCACATAAAAAAACGACGCACTTTCATGCCGCACGCCAAAGCGGAGCGCATATGACCCCACTCATGCAGGGCGATAGTCACCATGATGCCCAGCGCAAACAGCGCGACACCACCCAAATAACCCACCACAATGAACCTTGCTTTCTTAATGCTCTGCTGTTGAGGACCGCTAGGACATCACGTCATGTGCCTTAGCGCGGGCAGCCGCCTCAGATGCCAACACATCCTCGACCGTTGAGGGTACACCAGCAAACCCATCTGCATGCTCCAGCACCTCTTCCACAACATCCATGATCTGCGGAAAAGCAATCCGCCCAGATAGGAACGCGGCCGCCGCTTCCTCATTCGCAGCGTTGTATATCGCAGGCCACGTCCCACCACGCGTAACGACGTCCCGCGCGCACTGCACCGCCGGAAACGTTGCGTCATCCACCGGCTCGAAGTCCCAGGAAAAACTCTGCGTAAAGTCCAACGCAGGCTGCGCTTCGGGAACGCGATTCGGCCAATCCAGTGCCAAACTAATAGGCAACTTCATTGACGGCGGAGACGCCTGAGCGATGGTGGCACCATCAACAAACGTCACCATCGAATGAATAATGGACTGCTTATGCACAGTCACATCAATACGTTCAGCGGGAATACTGAACAGCAAACTCGCCTCAATCAACTCAAGCCCCTTATTCACCAGCGTCGCCGAATTGAGCGTATTCATCTGCCCCATCGACCAGGTAGGATGCGCTGCCGCTTGCTCTGGCGTAACAGTCCACATCTCTTCCCTCTTCCAACCCCGAAACGGTCCACCAGATGCCGTCAAAACCAGGCGCGCAACCTCTGGGCGAGTACCAGCGAGTAAACACTGTGCCATGGCGGAATGCTCCGAATCCACTGGCACAAGCTGACCAGGCTTTGCCATATCAAGAACCAGCTGACCGCCGGCGACCAGGGATTCCTTGTTAGCCAAGGCAAGCTGCGCACCCGATGCCAGTGCGGCAAGCGTGGCGGAAAGCCCCAGCGACCCCACCAAGGCATTCAGCACCGTATCGGCTTCCACATTCTCCACTAGGCTCTTTGCTGCATCAGGGCCTGAAATGACGGTGCCCCCTAGCACCTCTTGAATAGCAGGCGCTACCTTTCGATCTGCCACCGCGACGCGCTCGGGCGGCAGGTTCAACGCCTGAGCTTGGCGGATCAGCAGATCAGGTTGTCCCCCGCCTGCGGCAATACCCACCACCTCAAACTTTTCGGGGTTATCAGCAATAACCTCCAACGCTTGAGTGCCAATGGAACCAGTACTGCCCAGAATCAGAATGCGCTTTCTCACGATCTCCATTTCTACACCCGATCGGGGCAAAAAACACTGTCTGCGCTCCATCAAAAGGGGTAACTTTCACCCTAAATTGGCATGATACGCACATACGCGGGGTAAGCATGTCGCCCTGACACGTCAGATATGCGAAAATGTCCCCAAAGGTATCTGTAAAGGAGAACACTGTGGCTGGAAAATCCACGATCGTGCCCGAAGTCCACAACGGCGTATCCACGCTCGACGAACCCTCGGCAGCATGGGGCTGGCACGACATTGGCCGTGGCCCTATCCAGATTGCAGGCTGGATTTCCGTCCTCTTTCTACTCGCCTACAACTTTGGCAACCACAAGGGACACGTTGAAACCATCTGGCTTTTCGCCATCGCCGCCTTGATTGTCGTTGGGCTGCTTATCCAGTTGTTCCAGCCGAAACTCAACCAGGTACGCACCGTCACCGCCCGTAACAAGCTATTGGCCACGAGGAGCCTGATTGGGCTTACCTTCAGCACACCATGGCTGGCCCTTACGCTGAGTTGACTGACTCTCAGATCCGTTCTCTAAACATCGAGCCATCTACAGTGAAAAACCGCAAGGCAGTTGAGGGCTAAAGTCTTCAAGCAACACATAAAAGCCGCTGATACACCTTGGAGGGTGCGTCGGCGGCTTTTATGTTGTTCAGAACCGTAGGCCAATCATGAGAAACCAATGCCTGTGTAAAGTTTGCCCACCTCCAAGCACAAAAGCGGGCGTTTCCGCACTTGACGATAGGCAGACTTTACATGGCTAGCTGGCAAAGGAGCGTACCCGCTCAAAGATCTCTGGGTAGTGCACCGTTACACGCTTGGTGGCTGCTTTGATGGCAAAGAAATACAAAGTAGCGGGAAAAGCAATCGCCACGATCATTCCTACAGCAGTCAGCCAGATCATGCCTGTGGAGTGTCCTATCAACACAAGTGCAACACCCGGCGCGCTAGGGATCCAGCCGATCAGCAACGATGCAAAACTGGAGATAAGCGCCCCAGCGGAGAAACTGCTTTTGTCTTGCCATGGGTTGGTTCCTGGTTTGGCGACTGGGAAGGGGTTATAACTGCTGAGAATAACCCCTACTGCCCCACCGCTCATAGCAAGTCCAAGAAAACAAGGAGTGAGAATAAGGGCAAGCACATGATTGTTCGCCAGAATATTCATTGCGATGAGATAGCCGGTAAGGAAAGATATCCGATTGTCATGGAAGCGAAGTGCCTGGCCGGAACTAGTGTCCGCGCTGGAACGTTGGCGCTGATGTGGAGCCAGTTTGCGGGGCCGTCGTATCCAAAGTCATTTGCGGCGAGCGCACTACCCAGTAAGGCAATGACAAAGGCACCAAGGTATTCTGTGCCAGGTTGTTGAACCGCACCCATATAGAGGAAGTAAATACTGAACACGGGCATGAGCAGGAAGGAGCCAAGTAGGCGCGAGTCCCGGCGCGAGTAGACAAGGGCTCTGGAGTAGATCATGGATCCAAGTCCATAGCGCAGTCCCGGTAGCAGCAGCGGCACACCGGTGGTGGCTGCTTTTTCCTTCCTCTTGTTGGTTTTCTGAACGCTTTCGAGGGGTGCTTCAAGCTGGTTTGCCACTCCGCGCAACCAGAACCAGAGGGCAATCCCGAAGGTGAGGGCGGCGATAAGTAGGCAGCCTAAGGCAGTCACGGCGTTTCCATCGGCGGCCCCAGAGATGACACCGCCTGCCGCGCCAAGAGGGGTCCACATGATGTATCGGCCAAGTTGCCCGAGGTTCATGTTCCCGCTGCTGTCACTGTTTATCATGGCCATGAAGGCGAAGTAACCAATAAAAGCTAAGAACGTTCCAATGATGGTCATTCGCTCTTTAGACGCTCGAGTAGATGTTCCACCAAGCGCTGTGGTGAGGCACAGCCCCAACACGATGGTGATCAGGAACTGCAGAATCATTGCTGGGATAATCACAGCAATAAGCCAGCCCTTTCCATCTACGATCAAAGGCACAAAGACAAACAGCGTGGTGCCAATCGTGCACATCAGGGCAGCAACACCACGGGACTGCGCAATAGCAGCAAGGGCAAAACCGCCGATAAGTTCCTTTGCTCTTATGGGATAGATCGCGAAGGATTCGGGGCTAAGCTGCGACTCTCCTGACGGCATCATCACACTGGCCAGTAGGTACGCCAGGGTTCCGACGCCCACCGCGCCGGCCACCGCTGCATAAGCACCCTCATGCATCGCAAAAGCAGTCATCGCTCCGATACTGAACAGCCCCAAGAGCGCATAGACAAATACCAGCACAGACATGATCATTGAACTGGGGTTTTTACGCAGGGAACGTCCCCACAGCACAAACTGGAGTTTTAGTAGTGTGCGGGTCATGATTGCCCACCGCCATTGCCCTGCTGCTCGCTATGCAACCATGCTAGGGAGCCTTCATCAAGGGTGCCGCCACCCACGTAGCTGACAAAGATGTCGCTGAGGGATTGTCCCTGCCGGACCTCATCAACGTGACCGGCAACAAGGACTTTGCCGTGATCAATGATGGCCACATGGTCGCAGAGTCCCTCGACCAATTCCATGACATGCGAGGACAGCACCACGGTTCCGCCCGATGCTGCGAACGAGCGAAGAATCTGTTGGATCACGCGCCCAGAAACTGGGTCCACGGCTTCAAGGGGTTCGTCCAGCACGAGCACATCAGGACTGTGAAGCAACGCTAAGGCGAGGAGCATTTTCTTGGTCATGCCCTGCAGAAAAGTCAACAACCTGTTTGGTACCGGCATCGGCTAGGCCCAGGGCGTCGAGAAGTTCGGCGCTGCGTTGCTGTACCACCGCAGGGTCCATGCCACGTAGGGCACCGACGTAACTGAGAAGTTCGGTGGCGCTGAGGCGGTCGAAAACTGGCAAGTCGTCGACGAGCAAACCCATAGCCGATTTAGCGGCGATCGGATCAGTCCACATGTTGTGGCCCCAAATGTATGCATCGCCTTCGGTGGGACGAATCAGTCCTGTTGCCATTCCCAGCATGGTAGTTTTACCTGCACCGTTGGGTCCGACAATGCCGTAGATACTGCCCCGGGGAACATCTAAGTTCAGGTGATCAACCACCGCCTTGTCACCGTAGACTTTTGTAAGTCCACGGACTGCGAAGGCTGAGGCCGTGGGATCTGGCTGCATCGGCTGCATGGATAGACTCTCCTCCAAAGAAAGAAATCGGATGGATCTACCACTATTATACTAAAAATCTATAGATCGACAGCTATGTAGCAACTTCTTTCCTATCGTTCCTCAGCAGCCAATTGCCCACAAGCAGCCGCAATCTCCTGACCACGGGTATCTCGAACCGTGCAAGGAACACCCTGTTCAGCAACGCGACGCACGAACTCGTCCTGGCGATCTTTCGGCGAGGCGTCCCATTTCGACCCCGGTGTGGGGTTCAGCGGGATAAGATTCACATGCACTCGCGACCCCAACGCCTTGTGAAGCTTCTTACCCAGCATATCCGCGCGCCAACCCTGGTCATTCACGTCGCGGATCAGCGCATACTCAATGGACACACGGCGACCAGTGTTGTCTGCATAATAGCGTGCAGCATCCAGCACTTCCTGCACGGACCAGCGATTATTCACCGGAACCAACGTATCGCGGAGCTCATCATCTGGGGTGTGCAGCGACACTGCCAGCGTAACCGACAACCCCTCATCGGCCAGTTTGCGAATCGCTGGAGCCAGGCCAACGGTGGACACCGTGACATTGCGCTGCGAGATACCAAACCCCTCCGGCGATGGTTGGGTGATCTGACGAACCGCACTCACCACACGCTTATAGTTGGCTAGGGGCTCACCCATACCCATGAACACAACATTGGACAAGCGACCACCCTCGGACTGCATCGTGGCTGCAGCAGCACGCACCTGATCCACAATCTCACCCGTGGACAAATTACGATCTAAGCCTCCCTGTCCCGTCGCGCAAAATGGGCAGGCCATACCGCACCCAGCTTGCGAAGAAATACAGAGCGTAGCCCGATCCGGGTACCTCATCAGCACGGATTCCAGCAAGGTACCGTCATGCAGCTTCCACAAGGTCTTTTGCGTCTGCCCATCATCACAGGAAATCTCGCGGATAGGTGCCATCAACTCAGGAAACAGCGCGTCTTTTACTTTTCCGCGCGCCGATTCCGGTAGGTCAGTCATCGATAGCGGATCAGCTTCAAAACGCGTGTAATAATGACGCGCAATCTGCTGGGCGCGGAACTTAGGCAAACCAAGTTTGGTCACGGCGTCGATACGCTCTTCAGCACTCAAATCGGCAAAATGCGTTGGCGGCATTCCGCGACGTGAAGCAGTAAAAACAAGGGGAAGCGCAGTGGGTGAGGTGGAAGGCATAGTTCCACCATCATCGCACGGATATACCGGAATAGTGGAATTGTTACAAGGTCAAACTTGTCACAAACGACATAGCCACGTTGAATAGAGCATATGAACAACACTGATGGCGTGAATAATTCCGCAGAATCTGGCATGTCGGACGCCCTAGACACAGCACACGACGCACCAGAAGTATCGACGCCCACCGGGGACCTCGTACCTGTCACAACACCAGGTGAAATCGCCACCACGGAAACCGCAGAAACACAGCACAGTGAGAGTGACAAACAACCAGCCAAGCAGCCGAAACAACCCAAAAAGCCTCGTCCAACCGTGCAGGGTTCTTTCGCCGGAGGAACCTGGCTCGCGTTGATCGCTGGGTGCCTCTTGTTAATTCTGCTGCTGGTGTTCATCCTGCAAAATCAGCAATCCGCTGAATTGAACTTCTTCTCCTGGCACTTCCAATTCCCGTCTGGGGTCGGATTCCTGCTCTCCGCGATAGCGGGCGCGCTCATCATGGCCCTGGTCGGCGGAGTACGCATGTTGGAGCTACGTCGCCAAGTGAAAAAGGAAAAGAAACTACTCGCTTCCCGCGAGCACTAGGAAGTTTCCTAATTGGGGTTGGAGAAACCCTCTGAGCAGGCGTTTGTCACAGGATCCACGCTTTCTGGAAGGTGTCGATCCTGTGACACACACAGCTCAAGCCTCTATGCCCGACCAGCTAGATAGCCCTGCTCAATCACATGGGCATTGTCCAGCTGAGAATGAGCCATGTGACCATGGCGGAGGGCAGCATCCCATCCAGCCGGTCCATCACACCGCCGTGGCCAGGCAAATATTGGACATATCCTTGATTCCAAGTTCGCGCTTGAACTGCGACTCCACAAGATCCCCCAACGTGGCGCACACCACCAAACACAGCCCAAGGATTACTCCACTCCACCAATACCCGTGGATCAGAAAATGTTCGCACAACGCACCAGTGACCGCGCCAAATAGCACGGAACCCGCAAAACCCTCCCAGGATTTCTTCGGACTCACCGCGGGTGCCATGGGATTTTTACCGAATAGCACGCCAGTAATGTAGCCGCCGGTGTCCGACGCGATGACGCAGAGCATAAACGTCACAATGTAGTAGCGGCCTGATACCGCCTCTCCGCTGATCTGCGACAACATGGCAGCGAAGCTCGCGAACAGGGGAATCCACGTCAATACAAAAACACCGATGGCCGCATCCCGGAGATAATTCTGCGGCGCAGAATGTCTGCCATGGTAAAACAAGCGGCCAAACATGAGCGCCAGCACACTGGTGACAAAACCGGCAATCAGCCCCTCAACTCCAAAAAACAGTGATGACCACAGCATCACCTGGCCACCGACCAGCACAGTGGGCAAGGACACCACGTAACCGTGTTCCTTCAGCCTGCTGTGCACTTCCCACGTCGCCGCTGCGGCAGCTAAGGCGACCAGCGGATACCAACCGCCCGGAATAACAAAAATAGCCAGCAGCACCACCGCACCAAGCCCCACACCCACACCAATAGCGGACTTAAGGTCGCGTCCGGCAGAGTTGCGGGGTTTGATGCGATGTTCGTGCGCAGTTGAGCCTTGCGTGTCGGGGCGTCGAAAAGCGGTCACTGAATGCTCGTGAGTCCCCTGTGGCGCACTGTCGCCGGCGCCATGGCCACCCTCTGGGGCACCATAGCTGTCATCATCATGGTGCCCTTGCGCAGGTACGCTCATCAGGTTCTCCTCGTCAACCAGGTCCAGGTATGCCTAAAGGCGCTGCTCACACGCAGCGCCGCAGGACAGAACGCATTACACGTCCATGAGTTCCTTTTCCTTCTTGGCCACAAGCTCATCAACCTGAGCCACGTACTTATGGGTGACCTTATCCAGTTCTTTTTCTGCGGCCTGGACCTCATCCTCGCCGGCCTCGCCGTCCTTCTGGATGCGTTTCAGCTCCTCCATGCCCTTCCTACGGACATTGCGGATAGCGATCTTCGCGTCCTCTCCCTTGGAGCGCGCAAGTTTAACCATGTCGCGGCGACGCTCTTCGGTGAGTTGAGGAATGGTCACGCGCAGTACCTGGCCATCGTTGGTGGGATTCACGCCAAGGTCAGAGTTGCGAATCGCGTTCTCAATATCGCCCATCGCTGACATTTCGTACGGCTTGATCAGCAACATCCGCGGCTCAGGAACAGAAATGGTAGCCATCTGAGTGATCGGTGTCATCGTGCCGTAGTATTCGGCCAGCACACCATTGAACATTGCCGGGTTGGCGCGCCCAGTGCGGATGGTGGTGAGCTCCTCGCGGGCGTGCTCCACCGAGTTGGTCATACGCTCTTCACAGTCGAGCAGAGTGTCATCGATCATGGTGAAAATTCCTTGACTGGTTTCCTAAGCTAGCGTCACAAGCCCGAGAGGCTTCACGATGCAGCGTGATGATTTCTTCTATCAGCTAATTTATCAGGAACGCACAAGCGTGCCGATGTGTTCCCCCGCAACCGCCCGGGCAATATTGCCATCCGTCAGCAGATTGAACACCAAAATTGGCATGTCATTATCCATGCACAGCGAAAATGCTGTCGCGTCCGCGACCTTGAGTCCCTTCTCGATCACCTCGCGGTGACTGATTTCCGAGAACATCTCCGCATCCGCATTGACGCGAGGATCGTCGGTGAACACACCGTCCACACCCTTCGCCATGAGCAGCACCTCACAGTCAATCTCCAAAGCGCGCTGCGCTGCGGTGGTATCCGTAGAGAAGTACGGCATGCCCATGCCCGCGCCGAAAATTACTACACGCCCCTTCTCTAGGTGACGTTTCGCACGCAACGGCAGGTACGGTTCCGACACCTGCGCCATGTTGATGGCGGTTTGCACACGGCAATCGACGCCCTGCTGTTCCAGGAAATCCTGCAACGCCAGGCAGTTCATCACTGTGCCGAGCATGCCCATGTAGTCCGAACGCGCGCGATCCATCCCGCGCTGCTGCAACTGCGCGCCGCGGAAGAAGTTACCGCCGCCGATGACCACACACACTTCCGTGCCGCTCTTGGCCACCTCAGCAATCTGCCGGGCCACATTCTGAACTACATCAGGATCAACGCCAACTCCCCCCGCCGCCGAACATCTCACCACCCAACTTCAGCATTACTCGCCTATAAGCTCGACGCCTCTTATTGTCAGGTGCGGTCACCGTCCGGTCTCCTTGCTCTTCTGCTGTGGTCTCGGCTCTACTGCGGTCACTGTTGAGCGACGCCGTGGGTGCTGCACACAGCAATCACGCTTATCGACGCCGCGCCAATGATCGCACCCAATCCTACCGCACCCCCACCTCGGCGCATGCTAAGCGTACTATCAGACACTGTCGGGGGTAATGATAGTGTGACCACTCACCTACCCCATATCCAATTTCCCGCCGCTTTTCTTTTATCTTAATATTTTTCAACGAAGGATATGTTCCACGCGCGTCACATCCTCGCTATGTACCATGCCCAAAGTCATGGTAGAAGAAAACGGCATACTTTGTAACTATAACGCACCGATATTTACGAAACTAAAAAATTTTGAAAATTGTATATGTACGCCCTATTCCCTCACGCCAACCAGGGGAATATCATACTTTTTCGCAGATGGAATAGATAGCGCATTGCACACAAGCTCTCCACGCTTAAAAATACCCCTGAGCTGCTACAATAAAGGAAAAATGCGATGACATGGACCGAAGGTGAACTCTACAGATTCTACACAGACAAGGACATCGTAACTACCTATGAGAAAATGATCAAATCAGTAGGATCACAGCTAGGATTTACTCATGACTACATAGAATTTAACGATGAGAAGAACATTTTATTTTATCGCGATTCAGCCATGCTTGATTCACATCTCGAAAACGGGTATCACCTTGACCACAATGGCGAAGGCTGCTTTGGAATCGAGAGCAAAAATATCAGCATGAATCACGTAGCAACTTTACACACATTTGACACGTTAAATGATTTTGACCCTTACGACATAAATTTGATATTTAAAGACGCATATTATTATCTCCTCGTACTACCCGAACCGGTTGAGACATCCCCGTTTTCCGCCAGGATATTAAGATTATTCTCTTGCGTTCTGAACAACACTTTTTAAAGTAGAGTGCAAATAAACTCTATTAGCCATGTAGCGAAAATAATATTCCCGCACGACGCTACACTACTCCATAAGACTCGAATCACGCACGCAACCGCCACAGAGCAAAGACTCAACGATGTTTTTACCACACATGACACCGTGTAATAACATCGATATTCTATAACTCCTTTCATCATGGTCAGGCGTACCACTACCCGCATATTCGATATCGAGAGAGTGATCACCTTCATAGAGCGTCCCACTCCAAACATTACAGCGACCACCGCTCAGCAGTTCCATTAAAAGACCACGTCAGAGCACATTTTTCTATCAAAAAAGCAATCTCCGCAGCAAAAATATCTACTTCACCTGTCTCGATACACCCCGCCAAAGTGTTACATCGACTCCGCCGGTAGCAGTAGCAATGCAGGTCAACGCGATTTCGCTACCCCCGCTTTGGTGTGAAGGTTTTATTCCCCAACAGACTTGCATAGTATGACCATTGCAGACAGCAAGTTGCATTTGTTTAGCAACTCAAGTGTCTTGCACACATATACCCAAATACAAGCTCCTTTATTGAACAACGCAGAGTAAGCCACATCATAGGCTGCGGGGACAGCACAAAGTTAGTCTGCGACATTTGCGACATACCGATTCGTTGGCGCTACCATGCCAACATCATGTGGGGAACAACCTTATCCTTTCATTGCCATTTTCACATCGAAAAGTGGAGGATTCACTTTCAAATGAACACCAAACGATCGCTCAAAAGAGCGGTGCCCAGCGCAATCATTGCGGTACTTGCTACTGGCTTCATCCTTTCGCCACAAGCCATGGCTCAATCATCATCGTCAAGTGATCTAGGCTCACTCTCCTCAAACGGATCTGCAAGCAAGCATCAAACCGATAAGACCAAGACCGGGCAGGACTCACAGACCTCAGTCAGCAGCAAGAGCATTCTCAAGCAGAATGAAACGCTTCGTGTTGGCCAGTCACTCCGCTCAGAGAACGGCAAGTTTGAAGCTCAGATGCAGGAAGACGGTAACCTGGTCATCCAGGGAGAGAATAAGACCGTCACTTGGTCGACAAACGTCAAGAAGACTGGTGACTTCAAAGAGCTAGTCATGCAGCAAGATGGCAACCTAGTTCTCTACATTGACCATCAAGCTGTATGGGCATCGCACACCGAAACCTCCAACGCAAACTGCCTTACCTTGACCAATGAGGGTGCCCTCCAAGTCAAGAAAGATGACAGCGTTGTATGGGATTCATCAAAGTCTGGTGATAAGGCCGACAACAAGACTGACACCAAGAAAGACGACAAGGCACCAAGCCAAGACGCCAAGAAGGACGACAAAGCCAAGGACGCACAGAAAACTGATGCGCCTAAGAAGGACGACAAGCCAAAGGCCGACGCTCCGAAGGACGATAAACCGAAGGCTGACCCCCCGAAAAATGATCAGCCAAAGCCCGAGGCTAATCCCGCAGAAGGTAAGTTCAAGGAATTCACCGACCAGACCATGGGCAAGCCAATTTGTAACCATGGTGCCTGCGAGTGCGTTGCACTATTCAACCACTACAACGAGCAAATTCTTGGTCATGGATTCATCCAGGTGGGAGCCGCCAAAGATCTACATGCAGCTGCTCCCGATGCAGATTGGGAGAAGCTGCCAGCCAGCGCCACGCCCCGTAAAGGAGACGTAGCAATCTGGGGCCACACCTGGCAATACAGCCCTTACGGGCATGTAGCCGTTGTCGAAAGCGATGCCGGTGATCATCTCAACGTCATTTCGCAAAACCCAGGAGCAACTAGGCAGATGCCCCTTCCCAAGACCAGTTTGGTAGGATACCTGCGCCCCAAGCTGTAGCATCTTAGCAGTATTTATCAGAGCCAAAGCTATGGAGGCTTTCTGTCCGGTCAACTGACCAGGCAAGAAAGCCTCCATAGCTTTGTATATGCCATAAAAATCCCCTGCAGCCACTCACAGCTGCGGGGGATTCTGGCTTCAGCTCAAAAGCTTAGTTGTGCTGCCCAACTTCGAAGCGCACAAAGCCGGTGAGGGTGACGCCTGCGTCATCCATGACCTGCTTGACGGTCTTCTTGCTGTCAGCGACAGATGCCTGCTCGTTGAGCACAACATCTTTGTAGAAGCCGTTCATGCGGCCTTCCACGATCTTCGGCAGAGCTGCTTCCGGCTTGCCCTCTTCGCGGGTGATCTTTTCCTGGGTGGCACGTTCTTTTTCAACGACTTCCGCAGGAACATCTTCGCGGTTGAGGTAGGTGGCTTTCATAGCAGCAACCTGCATGGCGGCACCATGAGCAGCCTCAGCGGCTGCGTCGCCTTCACCGGTGTAGGTGACCAGCACGCCCACTGCCGGGGGCAGGTCGGCGGCGCGGTGGTGCAGGTAGACGGCCAGCTTGTCGCCTTCGAGGGTAGCTGCGCGGCGCAGTTCCAGCTTCTCGCCAATCTTGGCGGAAAGTTCCTGGATGGCATCGACGGCTTTCTTGCCCTCTACTTCAGCGTTGTGGAGCTCTTCAACGGTGTTGGCCTTGACGGCTGCTGCGGCGGCGGCAATCTTGGCAGCGAACTCTTTGAATTCACTGTTCTTTGCCACGAAGTCGGTTTCAGAGTTGATTTCAACAATGGTGTTGCCGGACACGGCAACAAGACCTTCGGCTGCGGTACGCTCGGCACGCTTTCCGACGTCCTTGGCACCCTTGATGCGCAGGATCTCTACGGCCTTGTCAAAGTCACCGTCGGTTTCTGCGAGAGCTTTTTTGCAGTCGAGCATGCCAGCTCCGGTGATCTCGCGGAGCTTCTTTACGTCTGCAGCGGTGTAGTTCGCCATACTGGGGCGATCCTCCTTGAATATGGGGTGTTTAATGTCGCACAGGTGAAATTATTCGGCGGCCGTGTCGGTGGCGGCGTCAGCTTCTGCGTTTGCCTCAGCGTCAGCGGCGGCGTCGACAACCTCAGCAGCTGCCTCAACCTTGGCTGCTACCTCTACCTTTTCGGCGTCGCCAGCTGCTTCTTTAGCGGCTGCGAGTTCGCGCTCGGAACGTGCCTTCTTGCCTTCAGCCACGGCGGTGGAGATGAGGCGGGAGAGCAAGCCGGTGGAGCGGATGGCGTCGTCGTTGCCTGGGATCGGGTAGTCAACAACATCGGGGTCACAGTTGGTGTCCAGGATAGCCACAACGGGGATGTTCAGCTTCTGAGCCTCGGACACGGCGATGTGCTCTTTGTTGGTGTCAATGATCCAGAGGGCGGAAGGAATCTTGGACATGTCTGCGATACCGCCGAGAACGCGCTCCAGCTTGGTGCGCTCGCGGGTCAGCATGAGGATTTCCTTCTTAGTGCGGCCTTCGTAGCCGTTTTCAGCTGCGTCCATGGCCTGCAGTTCCTTCATGCGGCTGAGGCTCTTGGACACGGTCTGGAAGTTGGTGAGCATGCCGCCCAACCAGCGGTGATTGACGTAGGGCATGCCAACGCGCTCAGCCTCGTTTTTAACTGCTTCCTGAGCTTGCTTTTTGGTACCAACGAAGAGGATGGTGCCACCGTGTGCAACGGTTTCCTTGACAAACTCGAATGCTTTGTCGATGTAGGTCAGGGTCTGCTGCAGGTCAATGATGTAGATGCCGTTGCGATCAGTGAAGATGAAGCGCTTCATCTTCGGATTCCAGCGGCGGGTCTGGTGGCCAAAGTGGACACCGGCATCGAGAAGCTCGCGCATGGTTACAACTGCCATGGGAATGCTCCCTCTCTTTCAGTAGTTTCGGTTTTCCAACATGTGCGGGTTTTGCCCGCACCCTAGCGGCCATCAGTCACAGCAACACCCCCAACTACCGCGTAGTCAGGGGACCTTGTTGTGCGCTAGTGCGTGACCGCGCGTAGTCAACGCGCACGTGTGCGCATTGCTCGCAACACCTTTACGCCTGTTTCCAGCGACTTTCAAACCTCACCCCCGGTTTTCCACAGCCCAGTCAGCAACCCCGACACCTGATGGCCACACAAGCCACACCCTTCCCATATTCCACAAGGCCAAAGCACGCCAACCTAGTGAGCGGCAAGACTGAAAACATGAGGAAAATAGTCATCGCCGTACTCACCGCCTTAACGCTCTTAGCTTTCCCGCCTCCCGCCATAGCCTATGTGGATCCGACCACGGGTGCCCCGGGTCCAGGACGGGTGTTGCGTGCTTTTGACAAGCCGGAACATAACTGGTTACCGGGTCACCGGGGCGTCGATATGCAGCTTGAGGTGGGCGACACAGTACGCGCCGCAGACGATGGTGTAGTGGCGTTTGTTGGCATGGTGGCGGGTACGCCAGTGGTGTCCATTGATCATGCGGACGGTATTCGCACCACCTACCAGCCGGTTCACGCCCGGGTTGCGCAGGGTGAGCGGGTTCATGCGGGGCAGGAGATCGGCACGCTGGCCCCTCCGACGGACGGCTGGCCGGGTTTGCATTGGGGTGCGAAGCGCGGGAAGGATTACCTCAATCCCCTGAGTCTGCTTGCCGAACCGCACATCAGACTCAAACCGGTCGCCGCCTGAAGTACCCTAAGCACGAGGATGGGCGTTTTTGTAGGCGTCGCGAAGCCGCTGCGCACTCACATGCGTGTAAATCTGCGTGGTCTGCAGTGAGGAATGCCCCAGCATTTCCTGAACAACACGCAGGTCAGCACCACCCTCCAGCATGTGCGTGGCAGCGCTATGCCGAAGCCCATGCGGACTCGTGTCCGCCAACCCCGCCTGCGCGGCGGCGCGTTTCACCACGCGCTGCACCTGCCGGGGATTAATACGCGCGCCCCGTTTGCCCACAAAGAGCGCCTGCTCCCCCGGCGCGGCCAACTGCCCACGGCCGTTATTTTCCCATGCCGCGATCGCCTCCAGCGCCACAGATCCCAGCGGCACCACCCGCTCTTTGTCACCTTTGCCGCGGACTTTGGCACTGCCGCGCGACCTATCCACGTTGTTGAGGTCCAGTCCGCATAGCTCGGACACTCGCAACCCCGACGCGTAGAGCACTTCTAGCATGGCAACGTCGCGCAAGAACTCCGGTTCGCTTGTTGACGCCGCGTTATCCATCAGCGTCGCCGCATCTTTCTGTTTCAGTACGTGCGGCAAGTGTTTCCCAGCCTTCGGGGTGACCAGGCGCGCGGCGACATCGCTGGCCACGTATCCTTTTTTGGCCGCCCAAGTGGAAAATCCTTTGAGCGCCGCTGTACGACGTGCCAGGGTTGTCCGTGCTTTTCCTTCAGCTGCGGCCTGTGCCAGCCACTGCCGCATAGTGAGCAGTGTGAAGTCCTCCCACGAGGGATGCTGGGCGATAAACGTGGAGATGTCAGATGTGTAGCCTTTGATTGTTGCTGGCGACTTGCCGCGCAGGAGCGCTAGTTCCTCTGCGTAGTCTTCCAGCGCTAATTGAACAGCAGAAGGCGGCACCGTGGACTTCACGTGTGCCGCCTCTGCTTCTGACTCACCCATAGTGCATAACCCTAGCGCCTAGACTCCCTGCGCTGAGAAGGGCGCGCCCTTCACCCGCTTTGCGGGGTCTCTATGGCAGTGACATCAAAGGAACCAGCCCGAACCTCTCATGTCTAACTTAGGCTTGCCTCACCAACATTAGCGCACCCTCACCAACTTTGACAACCCCCTTTTCCAACTTTTTGATGATGCCGCTGCCATCAGGTCTATGATCTGCATTTTTGCGCGTCACACTAGCCCCGCCGCCACATCACGCCCTCCCGCACGACAAGTCCGCGTTTTGCCAAATCAACAAGCACATGCACAGTCAACGGCAATGGCAACCCGCTTTCCTGAGCAACGCTTTCTGCATCTAAACCCGTCTCATCAGCGGAACTCTCAGCAGGAAGCGCGTCAAAGACCCGCATCTCCGACCGCGATAACCCCTGGATCGGCGATGCCGCAAACTGCAGTTCATACTGCTCAGCCGAATCCAACGCACCCACCGCGCCCAGCAGTGCGCGCACGTCATCAGCCGACGCCACCAGCTGAGCACGGCCATCCTTAATGCGCTCATGACAGCCGAGGGAATTGATATGCGTAATCGGCCCGGGAACCGCCATGGCCACCCGTCCAAGCCCGCTAGCCCACGTCAACGTATTCAACGCGCCCGAACGCCATCCGGCCTCCATGACCACCACACCCTGTGACAAGGCTGCCACCAGGCGATTACGCGTGAGAAACCGATGCCGCGCAGGAGCCACCCCCGGAGGATACTCGCTGACCAACGCTCCACCTAACGCCAAAATCCGGTCAAACAACCCGGCATTCCGTGCGGGGTACACGCGATCAAGCCCACATGCAGACACCACCACCGTGGCACCACCCGAGGCAATGACCTGCTCATGCGCAACAGTATCCACACCCAACGCACCACCAGACACAATCACCCAGTGGTGTTCCACCAACCCCGAGACCAGAAGCCTGGTCGCCTCCATCCCATACCGCGAGATAGCACGAGTGCCCACCACACCAACGCTATGGGCGCACAAACCCGCAAGCATTCCGCCCCGCACCCACAGCGCATGCGGCTGCACCGCATCCTCCTGATAGGTCCGGGCATGTTCGCTCTTCCCCGACTGTGCGAACCCAAACGCATGATCAAACTCCGCATGCGGCCATTCCCGATCATCCGGCGTGACCAAGCGACCACCCAGCGCGCTTACGGCAGCAAGGTCTTCGGCCGAGCGTTCCCAGTCCCACCGTGATCGTGTCTGACGCAACAGCCCCTCCCCGATCCACTCCTCACGGTGTTTAATCCCCCACACAATACGTTCCACATCATGCCCAGCATTCAGAAGCGCCTGTACATGAGCATTCGGCCCCTCAACCACGCGCGACAGGTACGCCCACGCCAGCCTACGGCGATCATTCTCATTCATGCCGCCACCTCCACTGGGGCACCGTGAAGCTCAAACGCCTGCGCCACATGATCCAACCCGGGACGCGACGCCCCCGCCAGATCGGCGATGGTCCAGGCAAGCTTCAGCATCCGATCGACACCCCGCTGGCTTACATCGCCATTGCCCAGGTAGGCAGCAAGAAGGGCCATTGCGGCATCATCAGCCGGGAACTCCCGCCGCAAGACCTGCGAATCCACATCTCTGTTGGAACGTGCACGCACCCCCGCGCGCGACCAGCGCGCAACCGACCGCTCACGAGCCGCCACCACGCGCTTCCTTATCGACGCCGTGGACTCCTCACCCGCATGTCCCAGCACAGCACCCACACCCCGGGTATGCACAAAAATATCCAGGCGATCCCGCAACGGTCCAGAAATATTAGACAAATGACGCATCCGAACCCGCGCTAAGCATCGGCACGAACTGGGATCCTCCGCACCACACGGACAGGGATTAGCCGCCAACACCAGTTGAAACCGCGCCGGGAAATGCACATCATGACGGGCCCGCACCAACCGGACCTCGCCCTCCTCCAAGGGAGTACGCAGACTATCCAGCACCGATGCGGGGATCTCACTGGCCTCGTCCAGAAACAGCACACCATGATGCGCCAAACTCACCGCACGGGCCTGGGCATTCCACTGCCACCGCCGAGTAACGCCGACCGCGACACACTGTAATGAGGAGCGACAAACGGCGGCACAAGTACAGGACCGTGAAACACCCCACCCGCGACCGAATGCACCGCCGTAGCTTGCACACATTGCCCAGCATCAAGAGGCGGCAAAAGACCAGGCAACCGCGCCGCGATCATTGACTTACCCGTACCAGGCGGACCGACCATCATCATGTGATGCCCGCCAGCGGCAGCAACTTCCGCTGCCCACCGCGCCTCAGGCTGACCACACACATCCGCCATGTCCGGGACCGCAGCACTTTCCGACGCCCCTGTGCCTTGCGCCTCCGCGACACTTACAGCACTGGGCAATTCCACGAGATCATTCACCCAACCCATAATCTGTGCGAGGCTGCGGGCAGCCAGGACAGACATCCGCGGGGGTGCCCAGTTTCTGGTCCACCGGGACGTCGATAAGCGCGGCCTCCGCAGCGTTCCCCTGAGGGACAATCACGCGCCGCAACCCGGCGCGGCGTGCCGCCATCAGCACGGGAAGTACCCCAGCCACAGGCCGCAGCGAACCGTCCAGCCCGACCTCACCCAACAGCACCGTCTCGCTGAGGCGCTGGCGAACCAGCGGATCAGTAGAGCTGGCGGTGAGAATGGCCAGGCACATGGCGACGTCGAAATGCGAACCGGCTTTGGGCATGGATGCTGGCGAGAGGCTGACCACAACCTTTGTTTGGCCAGTGCAGTTGAGAGTTGGCCACAGCGGTTTTCATGCGGTCGCGGGATTCCGAAATAGCAGTGTCAGCGAGCCCAACGATCTGGATGCGCGGCAGCCCCGGCCCTACATTGGCCTCCACATCGACGATGGTTGCGGTGACCCCTACGATCGCTGCCGATAGCGCTCTACCAAGCGCCATCGGTGACTCCTTCGTAATGCTCGTAGTCCACGTCGTCGCCGTTCATGAGCACCACAAGAACATCAAAACGAACAGGCATGTACGGCTTGCCCTGCAGCCACATCGCCGCCGCCCGGCGCAGCTTAGTCAATTTCTCTGGCGTCACCGCCTCCGCGCCACCATAGTCCAGGCTGCTGCGTGTTTTGACTTCCACGAACACTACTTCCCCATCAGGGAAGCGTGCCACCACATCAAGCTCGCCGCAGTGGTACCGGACGTTGCGGCCCACGATCTCCGCACCTAGATTTTCAAAATACTGTGCCGCCAGCTCCTCGCCACGGCATCCCAACAACAAGTTATGTTTGGCATGCGCCATAACAAACCCCCAGGTAGTGAACTATTATCTGCCCCGATGTTCACTACCTACTATGCGTATCGACGCCCACCCCGCGCAACCACCCCGTCGTCCACCTGTGGATAGCGGTTGATTATCCACAGTGTCCCTGGGGCGCGTTTGACAGACCGCAATCACCCCGCTACTTCGGAATGATCATCTCCGGTTTGTCTAATTCTTCAATATTGACGTCCTTATATGTAATCACTCGGACGTAACGCACAAAACGCGCCGAACGGTACATATCCCACACCCACGCGTCTGACATGCGAATTTCGTAATACACCTCGCCGTGCGCACTGTGCGGAATTAACTCCACCCCATTGGCCAAATAGAAGCGGCGCTCCGTTTCCACCACGTAAGAGAATTGGCTCACCACATCCCGGTATTCACGATACAGAGACAGCTCAACCTCGGCCTCGTAGTTGTCGAGTTCCTCAGCGCTCACGCCACAACCTCCCAGCTAAACGCAACTTTGCTCCCACTCCGAATGAGCAGCAGCCACATTTGAATAACTATAGCGATGTTCCGAGCACGCACCGTGACGGCGCACCGCATCCATATGAGAAACCGTGCCGTACCCTTATGCGCAGCAAACCCATAGGCCGGGTAGCGTGAATCTAATTCCATCATCAGATTGTCACGGGTTTGTTTTGCCAACACGCTCGCCGCAGCAATGCAACGAGCACGCGAATCGCCGCCGATGATGGGCAGTGAAGGTACCGGAAAACCTGGGATACGCAGGGCGTCGACAAGCACGAACCCAGGCCTGGTATCCAGCGCGGCCACCGCACGCCGCATGCCGGAAACGTTGGCGTTTTGGATGCCGTGGGTATCAATGTCCTGTGCGGAGACCAGCACCACGGCCCATGACAGCGCGTGGTTCTTCACCAGCGGGAAAAGGCGCTGGCGCTGGCGTGCTGTGAGTTTTTTAGAATCGGTGAGTTCCGCCAGATCTGTGATCGGGTGATCCGGCAAGATGCATGCGGCGATAGCAATAGGACCAGCGCATGCACCCCGACCCGCCTCATCAACCCCCGCGACCGGGCCGAGACCACTCTTGGATAGGGTGACCTCGTACGTACGGAGCTGCTTTAACGTGCGCACCGCGCGGATGTTAGTGCTGAATATCTGGGTCGTCCACTAGGCCCATTCGGCCAAGCGGAAGCGCAATAGCTACAACCTTGCCCACAATGTTCTTCTCGGGGATGGTGCCCTGGTACTGGTCGGCCATGTGATAGCGGGAATCCGCAGAATTAGTGCGGTTGTCGCCCATCACAAAGACATTCCCTTCAGGCACCTTCACGGGGCCGAAGTAGGGACCACCACATGCTTCCGACCCGGTGGACTGATCCACCGGGTAGGCGGGCGGCTGCAGCGTGTAGGAAGAATCAATCACTTTGCCATTGACTTTCACGCCCGTATCCCCGGCTTGGCATTCCACTGTCTGACCACCAGTCGCAATAACGCGCTTGACCAGGTCATTCTGATCCGGCGCAACGACCCCCACCATGGACCCGAGGTTCTGCAGACCACGAATCAGAGGGTTGGAGGAGCGGCGTGAATCGTAGTTAGCATTCCACGACTCGGTGCCCGCAAACACCACCACGTCCCCCGGCTTTGGGCTGCCGAAACGATACGAAATTTTCTCCACATAAATGCGGTCGCCTGTGCAACCACTACACCCGTGCAGCGTAGGTTCCATCGACTCACTCGGAATAACATACAGGCGACCAACAAACGTGTGCAGCAACCCAATGATCAGGATGGTGGTGAACACCACGACGGGGATCTCGATGTACCACGGCAGCTGCCGACGGCCATCGTCCCCCCGCTTATTCTTCTTACGACCAGCATCGCGGTCATCGTCGTGGCGATCATCAGCCCGGCTGCTGTCTACGCGAAAGTTATCGTTCGAGTCAGTCACGAAAGAAAACTCTACCAGTTACATCGGAAACCTAAACAGACTTTTATACGTCTCACATCTACTACCCTCGCCACGCTAGCGGTAGTACACACAAAAACGCCCCGCTTCATCTCCGAAACGGGGCGTCGTGTCCATCCTGTGGATCACATCAAGAAACCAAGCACTACTGCTCGCGGTATTCCTTGATCTTGGCTGCCTTACCACGCAGATTACGCAGGTAGTACAGCTTAGCGCGGCGAACCTTACCGCGGGAGACAACCTCAATCTTGTCGATGTTGGGTGAGTGCACCGGGAAAGTACGCTCCACACCAATACCGAAAGAAATCTTACGAACCGTAAAGGTCTCACGGATGCCACCGTTCTGACGGCGGATAACAACACCCTTGAAAACCTGAATACGGGACTTGTCACCCTCAATGACCTTCACGTGAACGTTCACAGTGTCGCCGGGGCGGAATTTCGGAATATCGTCGCGCAACTGTGCGGCATCGACCTTATCCAGAATGTTCATAGAAACAATCCTTAAGTTCTGTAATAGAAAGAGGAACCTGGCGGCGCTTCCCACCGCACCATCGCGCGGTGACTAATTGGGCGCTCAGCCGGCTCGTATCCGAGACATGACGTGCCACTGCCAGGCCAAGACCAAGCAGACAACTGCGCAATTTTCGCACATGCAGCGCTGTGGCGTCAAAAATCGATGCAACAGGACGCACATACAACGCCTCTGTTGACAGCACAACAACTCATCACTACTTTGGTGAACATGTTCACTGAACCTGTTCACCCTGGCGTGTTACGCAGATGGGATCACTCATGACCGCACGACAAGAACAACGCTTGGCCACAGAAAACACCATCCTTGCCACTGCAGAACAGCACTTTGTCACGCACGGATACCAGAACGCGACCATCCGCGCCATCGCCGCAGAAGCCAATGTGAGCACTGGCTCCGTCATGTCGGTTGGCGATAAGAAAACGCTGCTCATCAGGATTTTTGACACAAAGATTGCAGCCATCCACCAATCGCGCAACGGCCACACTGGCATTGCTGACACGCCCAACCCCACCGACGCAGTGCTGGCCACCGTCTCTCCATTCCTTACGATTTTCGCCAAGCACTTGGACCTATCCCGCGAGTACTTTGCCACGCTGGTCAGCGGCTCGCACTCCTCGATCATCTTCAACGAACTCGCCGAAGCGCTTGAACGAGAATTTGCAGAACTCATCACGCACTTCTTTACCCCAGCACGCTGACACCGCCGCCAGCGCTGCCCACGCACTCTACCTGGGTTTCTTAGGGGTGCTGGTGGTATGGGCAGGCAGTGTCGATGCCACTGTGGGCGACGTCCAGCTTCCCACCACTGAGCTGCGCCGCTTCGTCGATTTCTTTTTCACCTCGCAAGGGGCACACTCATGAACATCCTTGTACTCGGGGCAACGGGGACCATTGGCACACCGCTGACACAACGTCTCCATGACGACGGGCACGCTGTAACCGCCTGGTCACGACGTACACATGGTGACCTCTCCACACAGCTCATTCCGTTGGACATGGTGGAAGGGACAGAACTGATCATCGACGTCACCGACGCCAAACGCCGCAGCTCCATGCTCCCCACAATGGCCACCAGTGTCGTCTCCAGCGTTCACCGCGCCGCTGTCACACCCCGCATCCTCTGCCTGGGCATCCTCAATCAGGACAAAAGCACATTCTCGTATTACAAACACAAGCAACAACAACATCAGGTCTACGCATCGTCTGGTCTCCCCTACACCGCCGTACGATGCACACAATTCACCACATTTCTAACCTCGCTTTTCGACGCCGCAACGCCCACCGGCCTCATCCCACTACCGACAGGGGCTCGGTGGCAGTTGATTGATCCACGGGACGTCGCTACGCAGCTGGCATGCCTGCCTCAATCAGATGTGTTGACCCTCGCTGGACCAGAAACCCTGACATCACGCGAGGCTGCCGAGCGGTATCGCACAGCACACGGAAGCAAGCGCATCCTTGTTAACCTGCGCGTTCCCGGTGCGTTCGGCAAGTTTCTGCGTGAAGGGCTGAATCTGACAACTGAACCGGACGCTATGGGCACCCTCACGTACCAAGGAAGGTAATCAATGACTCTTTTTCTCGCCGTCGTCCTACTCGCCGACGTCGCCATGTCCATACGTCCCATGGCGTTCATTCGCGCGTGCCTGAGCGGGGTGAACCTGCCGGAAAACTTCTGGTGGGTGCTGCTCGTGATCAAAACCCTGGCAGCTGCGGGCCTCATCGCCGACCACTGGCTTGCCGACGCCGGATACGCGGGCGTCGGGCTGGCAGCCACCGTGGGCGTGGTGGTGTACTTCCTGTGTGCCGTCGTGGCACACATTCGGGCGCATTTCCTGGGCAGGGAATTCTGGCTAAATTGCCTGGGAATGTTGGCACTCTCTCTGGTCACGCTGGGTTTTGTCGTGCTATGACCAGTCGTACTGTGACCAGTCGATGACCACAGCGCCTTAGTTACCAAAACCTGCTTTTCGCAGTGCATCAGCCATGCTGCCGCCCGCAGTGTCGTTGCGGTCATTGCGGCGCTGGCGTTGGCTGCGTCCATTCCCACGTTGTTGACGGGGCTTCTTACCGGCTTGCCCACCCTTCGACTTCTTCGGCCCCTTTGCTCCGGGTTCATCATTCAACCGCAGCGATAGGCCGATGCGCTGACGATCTACATCCACTTCCATGACCTTCACCTTGACGACCTGGCCGGAACGCACCACCGTGTGCGGGTCATCCACAAACGTGTCCGACATAGCGGACACGTGCACCAGCCCGTCCTGATGGACACCCACATCCACGAACGCGCCGAAAGCGGCCACGTTAGTCACGGTACCTTCCAAAATCATGCCGGGCTGCAGGTCAGAGACCTTCTCCACTCCTTCTTTGAAGCTGGCTGTGGTGAATTCGGGGCGGGGGTCGCGGCCGGGCTTATCCAGCTCGGCGATGATGTCGGTGACGGTGGGGACTCCGAACTCGTCGGTGGCAAATCCGCCGGGTTTAGCCCGTGAAGCACGCGGGTATTGCCGATCAGTTCCGCCACAGTCAAGCCCGTCGCAGTGGCAATCGCCCGCACCACCGGATACGCCTCCGGGTGCACCGCTGACGCATCCAGCGGATCCTTGCCACCCTGAATACGCAGGAAGCCCGCGCACTGCTGGTACGCCTTCGGCCCCAAGCGCGGCACCTTCTTCAGCGCCGCGCGGCTAGGAAATACCCCGTTTTCATCGCGGTACGCCACAATGTTGCCCGCCAGCGTTGACGTCACACCCGCCACCCGCGTGAGCAAAGGTATCGACGCCGTGTTCACGTCCACGCCCACCGCGTTCACCGCATCTTCCACCACCGCATCCAGCGTTTTTGCCAGTGCGCTTTGGTTCACATCGTGTTGGTACTGCCCCACGCCAATGGACTTCGGATCAATCTTCACCAACTCCGCAAGCGGATCCTGCAGCCGCCGTGCAATAGACACAGCACCTCGCAACGACACATCCATATCGGGGAATTCCTTCGCAGCAACCTCAGACGCCGAATACACCGACGCGCCCGACTCCGACACCACCACCGGCGTAGGGCGGGTACCACCAGCGGTGGCGATCATATCCGCAACCTCAGATGCCAGCTTCTCCGTCTCCCGGGATGCCGTGCCATTGCCGATAGCCAGCAAATCCACGCCATGCGTGGCACATGCCGTGGACAACACCTTCACCGCGTCGGACCAACGATTTTGCGGCTGGTGCGGGTAGACGATCATGGTCTCCAACACCTTGCCAGTTGTATCCACCACGGCACACTTCACGCCATTGCGGTACCCCGGATCCAACCCCAAGGTGGCCCGCTGACCAGCCGGAGCGGCCAGCAACACATCACGCAGGTTCTTGGCAAACACCTCCAACGCGCCTGCCTCGGCTTTCTCCTTCAGCCGCATCCGCACATCCAGCCCCGAGGACACATAGAGCTTGGTGCGCCAGCCCCAACGCACGGCGTCGTCAAGCCAGGGGTTAGTGGTATCAATACCTGCACGATCCGCGATAAGCCCCTCATAGAATGCGTCATCCCCGGCATCGAGATGCAGGTTCAGCACGCCCTCCTTTTCTCCGCGCAGCAGAGCCAGAATGCGGTGCGACGGCAGCGACTCAAAAGACTCCGAAAACTCGAAATAATCCTTGAACTTAGCGCCTTCCTGTTCCTTACCTTCCGCGACGGAGGCGGTCATGTGGCCGCGACTCAGCATTTCCTCGCGAACCTCCCCCACCAGGTCAGCGTTGGTGGCACAGCGATCCACCAAGATAGCACGAGCTCCCTCCAGTACCTTCTTCTCATCCTCGAAACCCTCACACACGTACGCGGTGGCGGCGGAGGTGGCATCGGTTGAGGGGGCGTCGATAAGCGCATCCACCAGCACCTCAATCCCGGCCTCACGGGCAACATCGGCCTTGGTTTTGCGGCGCTTTTTAAAGGGCAGATACAAGTCCTCTAGACGGGCCTTCGTCTCGCAGGCGAGAATCAAGGCACGCAGATCATCGGTGAGTTTCCCCTGCTCTTCAATCGCGGCGAGGATGCTCTGCTTACGTTCCTCCAACTCCCGGAGATACGCCAAACGCTCCTCCAACTGGCGAAGCTGCGAGTCGTCCAGGCCGCCCGTGACCTCCTTGCGATATCGCGCAATAAACGGGACCGTGTTCCCCCTCATCCAACAATGCAACCGTGGCTGCAACTTGGCTCTCCGACACCCCAAGCTCGCGGGCAATAGTGGAATTAATCATTTGAACAAGCATAGTCGGCTGTTGGTTCGGGTCAGGGCAAGGACACAGATGTTGTCGTGGCGGTTGTGGATAACGTCGAGCTATCCACAGGCGCGAGATACGTCGCGGTGCTAGTGCTAGATAGTCGGTTACAGAGGAAACATGACGCCTGAACGCACCCAGACACTACTGTGCCGACATTCACGCAGGGAACTTGACCATTTGTTTACTGGAATTGTCCACGGGGTGAGAATGCTGCGGACTGAAGGTTCAACGCACGTGGACATCATCACCCGCGCCCGCGCCCACCACCTCACAGCGCCCGAGGCTGTGATCGACAGTTGGGCCGCCGCTTCCTATGCGGGGCTTTCATACTGGACTGACATCGCACCGGTGACGCTGCTAGTGAGGAGTGGTTTCTACAAGACGACCGACCTACGCAGACCGAATCGTCGCCGACTCAGCGCTTCCCTTGAAACATGCACGCCAGACCCTGAGTTTCCAAATCTACGCACGACCATGCTTCCCTACGCCGCCGCGCAATGTCTTCGCGACATTGTGAATAATGCACATGGTTGGTGGACGTACAATGTGCCGGGATTATCCTATGGTGAAACTAGATCTGTGCAGTTCATTGACGCAATTCGGCAGCTAGATCCCCATCTCAATCTTGGAGACATACAGGCTGAAGCGAAGGGTGTCGTAAAGAAACAATCGTAGAAAAGGCTGTGGGCTTGTCAGATCCTGGTGCCCAATCTCCACCCGAGACTGCTCTTCGCCTCATTGCCGCGCAGGTGCACCCTGGCCTTACAACACAGATCCCGATATATTATGGTGGCCATCTAGTCACCAAGCTTGACTGCGGTTGGCGCAAAGAAAAAGTTGGCTTGTTCTACGATGGTGAGCATCACCTCACACGCAAGCAGCATGATTACGACGCGGAAGTAACTCTGATCCTGCATGATCTTGGTTGGGAGTCCATGAGAGTCACGAACGCATTGCTGCAAATCCAACTGCACTTCAACGACATATTGCCCAGCGAGTCATTCCTCGGGCATTTTGATAGAGCGCTGCAATGCTCGAACGCCTCGCTCTATGAAAGTGTCAATTTTAAGGCCAAAAATGGCAGTTTGATAGATCATGAGCTGCCTCCCCAACACCACGCTCTACCAAACTCACTCCGCTATGGTCGTCCCGTACCAGAGTGTCCCGTCAGGGAACGCTGAGTTGACGACTGCACGGGTAACGTCGCGGTCGGAAAGCGTGGTCGTGCCCGTTATCTCAATGCGGTGCACGACTTCCACAACGGGAGACCGCCCGTGAAGCTGCTGATATTGGGCGACCAGCATGTTCTCGGCTTCGCAAAGCCGGACATTTCCTCGGCGTCCACCGATTCCACAGTGAATCCCTCCACGTCGGAGAGTAGTGCCTGGCTGCGTACCCATTCTGCCGGAGTGAGCAGGACATTTAGGGACACGCGCACCGGTCGTGCCGCCGCAATCTTGTCAAGCACACTTTCGTCGGCTGAGTTGAGGCCACCCGAAGCACGGAGAGCATCAATGAGGTCGGGGCGTCGAGAAGCGGTGCGGAGAAGGGATTGGTCGCGGCGCCAGCGATCGACGAGTGCATGGTTGCCGGAAAACAGCACGTCGGGAACGGAATGCCCTCGCCAGGTGCGGGGCTTGGTGTAGCTGGGACCTTCCAGGAGGCCATCAGAGAAGCTGTCCTCCTCGTGGCTTCGCGTGTTGCCGAGCACACCGGGAATGAGGCGGACGATAGCTTCAGCGATGACCAGCACCGCTACTTCCCCACCGATGAGCACATAGTCTCCGATGGAGACCTCTTCGACTCGGTAGCGGCGAGCGGCATCGTCGATGACGCGCTGGTCAATGCCCTCGTAGCGCCCACAAGCGAACACAATGTGGTTCTCCGCAGACCAGGACCGCGCCATGTCTTGGGTAAAGGGCTTACCGGCGGGCGTCGGCACGATGAGCAGAGGTTTCTTATCGACGCCCTCTTGATCACCGCCACCGTGCACGTCGGCGTCACTCAACTTAATGAGGTGGGGCTGCGCCGATTCCAGCAAGGGTGCATCGGCAACACCAACGGCAATGTCGTCGAGTGCAGGTCCCCAGACCTCGGGTTTCATGACCATGCCGGGTCCTCCGCCGTAGGGTGTGTCATCGACGGATTTATGCACGTCTGTCGCCCAGTCCCGGAGGTTGTGTATGCCGACCTGAATAATATTTTTCTCAATCGCCTTGCCTAACAGTGCATGCCGAAATGGATCGAGGTACTCAGGAAAAATGGTGATCACATCAAGCCGCATGTCACAGCTCCAAGAGTCCATCAGGCGGGGTGATGGTACAAGTACCGGCATCAAGATCCACCTCTGGCACTATGGCATGCACGAATGGGACCAGCACGTCTTTGCCGCCGCTCAATCGCACCTCCAGAATTTCCCCAGCTGGACCATGCAGCACACCCGTCACCTCGCCGATATTGGCGTCATCGTGAATCACGCGCAGGCCCTCAAGCTCGTGGTCGTAGAAGCCTTCATCGTCGTCATCGCTGTCCAGTGGCGGGGCGTAAAACACGGTTCCGCGCAGCGAGTCAGCGGCGTTACGGTCCGTGATCTCTTCAAACTTGACCAGCAACCGACGTTGATGCGCACGCGCAGCTTCAACAGTCAACGTATGCTCTTTGGAGCCCTGACGCCCGTGAAGAACCTCCCCTACGGCGAAACGAATATCCGGTTCGTCGGTGCTGATACCCACCGTCACTTCGCCTTTAATTCCATGGGATTTCACCACGCGACCAATCTTTAGCTCCATGTCAACACAGCATAGACCACCACATCCGGCAAAACAGCGTAATCTTAGCCTAAGCAAATACCCATTCCGACGTTATGAGGTTCCCATGTCTGACAGCACTTCCTCGAAACCCCTCGCCGGCCACTGGCTCCTTGCAAAGGTAGGCAAGAAAGTGCTCCGGCCGGGAGGTTTGGAAACCACCCGGTGGCTCATTGAGCAACTGCCCATCCGCGATCAGCGTGTTGTTGAATTTGCACCCGGCCTGGGTGTCACCGCGCAGGAAATTCTACAGAAGAAGCCCTCCACGTACACCGGTGTTGACGCAGACCCTCATGCAGTCGATACCACTAAACAGACCCTCGCGGGCATTGTGGAAAAGTCCCCCACATCACCTGCCAACGTGGAGATCATCAACGGAAGTGCCGCCGAGACTGGGCTGCCCGATGATTCCGCCGACATCGTAGTCGGCGAGGCAATGCTGACCATGCAGACAGACAAGCACAAGTTGGAAATCATGCAGGAAGCCGCCCGCATCCTGGCACCAGGCGGATACTATGCCATCCACGAGCTGGGGCTCACTCCTGATGAGCTGGACTCAGAGGTCAAAACAGAGATTCAGCGAGCCCTGGCCCGCGCAATCAAAGTCAACGCCAGGCCCTTGACTACCGCTGAGTGGACTGAAATCGCTGAGCAGGCCGGTTTCACCGTGGTCGGCGTGTACCACGCCCCCATGGCGCTGCTGGAACCGCGCCGCATGATTGCCGACGAAGGCCCCCTCCGCACCGCAAAGATCGTCTTTAATATTCTCCGCCAGCCGGACATTCGTCGCCGCATTCTCACCATGCGGAACACGTTCCGCGAGCATGCCAACCATATGAACGCCATCGGCATGGTACTGAAACGAAATTAACACTTGATTTCATGGCGCATTCATCAAAAAAAGTGCACCATGGAAGGCATGAATATTCCCGTTAATTCTCCTGATACCTTCGGTCCAGCCGACAACGAGTCCACGGCTGGAATGTCCACAGTTCGCGTGCTTGCCGACGCCCCGGCCGCCAACCCCGACCGGAACGTCCCCGCCGTGTCACGCCTGTTCCAGGGCGATCATGCCAACATCATCGCCTTCAATTTCCTTCCTGGACAGCAGCTTCAAGACCACAAGGCCGCACATCCCATTATCGTGCAGGCCCTCCGTGGAACACTTGATTTCACCTGTGGCGACGAGACTGTTCGCTTGGAACCAGGTGTTGCGGTGCACCTGCCCGCCTACGTTATTCACCGCGTGGACTGCCCCGAAGATGCCTCCGCCGATGGCAACGTGCTCATGCTCACAATGCTCACAGCAGAAAAGGTCTAAACACAACAAAACCGCCAGATTGTGTATCTGGCGGTTTTGTTGTGTTGAGTACTCTATTACTCGGAAGCTTCTTCAGCAGCGATCTCTGCGTCTGCTTCAGCCTCAGCTTCTTTCTCGGCCTCAGCCTTAGCAGCAGCCTCGGCGGCCTTCTTATCCTCGCGCTCCTTGCGCTTCTTCTCGGTGATGGCCTCAGCGGTGGGAGCATCGTTAGCCTCTGCCAGAGCAGCGTTGAACAGGTCAAGCTTGGAGGGCTTTTCTGGAGCAACTTCCAGGGTGCCTTCAGCACCAGGCAGACCCTTGAACTTCTGCCAGTCGCCGGTGATCTTCAGCAGAGCCAGTACCGGATCGGTCGGCTGCGCACCGACACCCAGCCAGTACTGTGCGCGCTCCGAGTCGATACGAATCACAGAAGGATTGGCCTTGGGCTCGTAGATGCCCGAGGTTCTCAATGACCTTGCCAGAACGACGGGTGCGGGCATCAGCCACAACCACGCGGTAGTGCGGGGTACGGATTTTTACCCATACGCTGCAGTTTAATTTTGACAGCCATGATGGCTCCTTACATGTAGTCACTGGGCAGTACAGTCACCATTTGCATTGTGCGAACAGCCGGTTCAGCCCTTGGATTGAGCCTGCGTGTGACTACCGGTCGACCGTGGTCGGGGGCGGTGTTACGCAGGGTGAAGCATGAAAAAAAGTTCCCCACTTGGGTGGGCAACCCTTAGAACTATACCGGCTGGCAGGCGCATCCACAAACGTCGGCTAGCTGGCTACTTTTTCTTATCCTGTTCGATACCCAACTGACTGAAGTCAATGTTCTCCATGCCTTTGGGGAGTTTGCCGCCCATCTGTTGTTGCAGCTTCTGCAGTTCGGCCATATCGGGCATACCACCACCAGGCATTCCGGGCATTCCGCCACCCATGCCGGGGAAACCACCCATGGGCATCCTTGGTTGCGAAGGTCCCCTACGGCCGCCGCCTTTGCGTTTGCCGTTTTTACCCTTACGGCCTTTGGGTTTTTTCTTGGTGGCAGAGCGTTTGCCCATGCCACCCATGCCCATCTGACCGGCCATGGCACCCATCATCTTCTTCGCCTCAAAAAAGCGCTCCACCAGCTGGTTCACGTCAGTCACGGTGACGCCGGAACCGTTGGCAATGCGCTTGCGGCGCGAAGCGTTCAAGATTTTCGGGTTGATGCGCTCCTCGGGGGTCATGCCACGAATGATGGCTTGGATGCGGTCGAGGTGCTTCTCATCCACCATGTCGGCCATCTCGGACATCTGCTTGCCACCCGGAAGCATTTTCAGGATGTTGCCCAACGGCCCCATGCGGCGGATCATGAGCATCTGGTCTAGGAAGTCCTCAAGAGTCAACTCACCGCTGCCCAAGCGGCTGGCTGCCTCCAGGGCTTTTTCCTCATCCATAACGGCTTCGGCCTGCTCGATGAGGGTGAGCATGTCACCCATGCCCAAGATGCGGCTGGCCATGCGCTCGGGGTGGAAAACATCGAAATCATCCTGTTTTTCACCGGTGGAGGCGTACATGATGGGCTTGCCGGTGACTTCGCGGATGGACAGTGCGGCACCGCCGCGAGCATCACCATCGAGTTTGGTGAGTACCACACCGGTGAAGTCGACACCGTCGCGGAAGGCTTCAGCGGTAGCCACGGCATCCTGGCCAATCATGGCGTCAATAACAAAGAGCACTTCATCCGGGTTAACGGCATCGCGAATGTTGCGAGCCTGCGTCATCAGTGTCTCGTCAATGCCCAGACGACCAGCAGTATCCACGATCACCACATCGTGCTGGGTGCGTTTTGCTTCCTCAATGCCGCGGCGCGCCACATCAACAGGATCACCGTGGGAGGTGCCCATGTCGTGGTCGTGGGAGTCAATCGCAGTGCCAGGGTCAGGCGCAAAGCAGGACACTCCGGCGCGTTCCGCCACAATCTGCAGCTGTTGGACAGCACCTGGTCGTTGCAGGTCGCAGGCCACAAGCATGGGGGTGTGCCCCTGCCCGGCAAGGTGCTTGGCTAGTTTGCCGGCAAGTGTGGTTTTACCGGCACCCTGCAAACCTGCAAGCATAATGACGGTGGGTGGGGTTTTGGCTAGTTGTAGGCGACGAGTTTCGCCACCGAGGATGTCAATAAGTTCCTCGTTGACGATTTTGACAACCTGTTGTGCAGGGTTGAGCGCCTGTGAGACTTCGGCACCTGCTGCGCGTTCTTTGATGCGTTTAATAAAGGCGCGCACAACGGGCAGGGAGACGTCGGCTTCTAGTAATGCCAGGCGAATTTCACGCGCGGTGGCGTTGATGTCTGCCTCGCTGAGTTTGCCTTACCCCGGAGTCCCTGAAGGGCACCGGTAAGGCGGTCGGACAAAGACTCGAACACGATGTACTTCCTCAATATATTAGCTAGCTAGCCTCACCATGTTAGCCCGTTGGGTTACCCGGTTGCCAGAACTCGGGTAATGCTTCGTTCCACAGCTGCCCTGTCAAATGCGCCGCAGAGGTGGAAGCGGGCGATCATGGTAGATCCAGGCAGTTCGACGGTGCACCAGGTGTAGTCGGGTATGACGCCGAGGAGCGCGCCGAGTGCGCCACGGCGGTCCACCGTCCGGACTTCGAGTACGGAACCGAACCAGTGGGTAGCGGTTGCTGCGGGTTCAAGGGTGGGGAGGGTGGAAAACACGCCGGATTTGTAACCTTGGATGAATTCTTCCTGGTTGAATCCGTCGACGTGCATGGCGCGGACGTCGAATTCGGCGCGTACCGTGGTGCGTTCCGCAACGATGCGGGCGGTGACAATGTTCCAGCCTTTGGCTGCAATGAGAGCAAGGATGGGGATAATGTCGTTGCCGCGCCAATGCACGTGGGCGAGTTCGCCGGAGCTGGTGAGGCCGAGGTCGGTGGGCGTCGATACGTGTGGCTTATGGGGGTGGACGGCGGTGAGGGCGTTGCGCGCCCGGTTGGCAAGCGTTGTTACGGCGTGGTTGAGGTGCGCAGTCCATACGGCAGGCCGGTTGCGCGAGCGTCAGCCTCGGTGAGTTCCTGAAGGAGCTCCACGGTGAGGAGGTCGTAGTGCAGCGCATCCAGCAGCGTATCGACGGCCGCGTCATCCCACGGGTCGTGGGTGGCGGCGAGGCGGGCCAGCAGGGTGTGCTCTGCAACGAGGGTTTGCACACACACATGCGGTCGCGCGGGTTAAGCCCCATTCTTGCGGCCATACGCGTTACCATTTCCGCCCCTACCTGGGAATGTGGGCGATTATATCCTTTGCCAATGTCATGAAACAGGGCCGCAAGCAACAGCAGATCGGGCCGGGACACATTGACGCTGACGTGAGCGCAGTTGGCCACCGTGTTCAGGCAATGCACGTCAATAGTGTTGATGTGGCTAGGTTCGCGGGGCATGAGACCTCGAATATGCACCCATTCTGGAACAATGCGCTCCCACAGCCCGTGGGTATCCATGTCCCCCACGACACGGGCCGTGTGCTCGGAGGATCCGAGAAGGGCAAAGAAATCACCGGTCGCAGTCGCTGGCCAGGGCGTGGGAAGCGGCGGGGTGCTGGCAAGCCTGCGCCACGTAGCTGCAGAGACGGGAAGCCCTGTGCGGGCCGATGCCGCCCCAACGCGCAACACTAGGCCCGGATCATCCAGAGATTGGTTACGGCTGAGCCGCAATTCATCGCCTGCATCCACCACCCCCAAGTCCACGGGCCTGCGCCGGTAGTTACGGGGACGACGCAGAACATGCCGCGCGGTTGTGAGCGCCTGGGTGAGGGTGGCATCGATGGTGCGGGCGGCATCGGCAAGCGCGCGAGAGAGGTCCAGGCGGTCGTCGAAACCAAGGTGAGTTGCAATATCGGTGGCACATTCGGGGTCGAGAACATCGCGTGAGCGGCGCGTTTCCACATGCAGCAGGGTGCGAATATCCAGCAGCAGGCGGCGCTGCTCTTCTAGAGGTGGAGCGTCGCACACATTTCCCAGCGCCAGGGCTTTGAGTAGCTCAATATCACGCAGTCCCCCGCGCCCGTGCTTCACATCAGGACGGGTCATGGCGACTACGGAACCAGACCGATTCCAGCGCGCAATGGCTGTATCCACCACAGTGTTGAACGTCTTTGGCACGCTCCGGCGCCACCGCGTGCGCACCCGCTGAATGGCCTCTTCCACCAGCTGGGCATCGCCTGCGATGGGACGCAGCTCCAAGAGTGCGAGCGCGGCCGTGGTGTCAGTGGCCACCATCTCTTCGCACTCGCGCGGGGTGCGAACCGCATAGTCGAGACGCTTTTTGGCGTCCCAAATCGGATACCACACCCCATCCGCCTGCGGGGGTTGCGTGCCGTCTGGGTGAATGAGCAGCAGGTCCACATCTGAATACGGGGTCATCTCCCCGCGTGCAAAAGATCCGGTGGCGGCTAGCGCGGTGCCAGGCGGCAGCTCTAGGCTGCGCAACAGTGTACCGACCTCAGCCATGGTGGCGGCGCGGATGGCGGGGGCGTCGAGAAGCGACACGGGCTAGTTCGCGGTTGAGTTAGAGCGCGTCGTTTCCGCGCTCGCCGGTGCGTACGCGGACGAGTTCTTCCACATCCATCACCCACACCTTGCCGTCACCGATTTTCCCGGTGCGGGCGGTGTCCACGATGGTGGCAACAACCTCGTCGAGCTGCTCGTTGCTCACCACGATTTCCACCTTCACCTTCGGCACAAATCCACGGCGTATTCCGCGCCGCGATACACCTCGGTGTGGCCTTTTTGCTGTCCAAAGCCCTGAATTTCCGTGACAGTCATGCCGTAGACCCCCACCTGTTCGAGGGACTGTTTGACGTCTTCTAGCGTGAAAGGCTTAATCACGGCTGTAATCAGTTTCATTACTGTTCTCCCTTATTGATCTTCCCAATCCTATAACTTTTACCCCGCGATCAGCTTCGCGCCACAAGAACGCCTACGCGGCGTAGTGGCGCTGCAGTGGCGTTACGCTTGATCAATCAGGAAGGAATCTATCATGCGATAGAAATATACTCAATAAGTTCCACAGAATATTGCGGTAATAACAAGCTTTCGCCGCTTAACGACGCCCCGCATGCCCAGCGTCCCGGCACCGTTACTGCCGCTGCGGCGGGGTGCCACCATTGGGAGGAGTGCCGTTGGGCGGGGTACCGCCGTTCCCACCTGGTCCTTCCCCACCGCCCGGCATGCCACCGCCCATCGTCGGCGCGGATGCCTTCTGTTGAGTGGCGCTACCTGCGTAATCGTTGGTCGGGTCGCGGTAGATGGTGTGGATATGGCCCCATCCTGAGGTGGACACGCCGTCTATCTCTGCGCCAGCAGAATTGTCCTGGCTGGACAGCTCGATATACGCCTTCGGCCCGGAAATCTGTAAGTAGATGCCTGTGCCTTGGGAGGTGTCGTAGGTGGTGGCACCGGACCAATTGATGTAGGTCTCGTCAAGAGTCGCTGAGATCGCGTCAAGTTCCTTCTGCGTGGTCTCACCGTCGGCCAGGTCTACCCAGTTGGCGATCACCTTGAGCAGAAGTTGCTTTTGCTCGTCAGTGAGGTCGGAGCCTTTGATGCCGGTACCGGTGGGATAATCGCAGGCGTCGCCCGGCGCGCAGCTCAAGTTTTTCACCTCTTCACCCTGGTAGAGCTTGGATTTTTGCTCCTCGGTCAGGGAATTGTAGAACGCAAAAGCGGTCTCGTACATGCCACCCAGCGCGGATTTGGTTTGGCCGTTGTCATCAACATAGGTGGTGGGCTGGGTGCCCAGGTGGGTGGGTGCGAAGGTGATGGCACCGTTGTCGAAGGTGGCATTGATACCGACGTGGTGGCCGCCAAACTGCACCGCCCATGCGGAGGTGTTGGAGGGGTTGCCAAAGAATGCAATGTTGTATTGGGTGTTGCCGAGGTCTGTGGCGCCTGCTTTGTCGTAGAGGTACTGGTCGCCCTCCATGATGCCGGTGACTTTGGCGTAGGCGTCGTCGTTGAGCAAGGCTTTCAGCACTTTGAGCGCGGCTTTTGTTGTTCTTCGTTGAGGTCGCCGAGTTTCAGCCCGGAGCGCTCGACGAAGGTGACGGGAAAGTTCGACCACGACGTGGTTTTAGTGTCGTCGTTGTAGTCGTAGAGGACGTTTTCTCATGCTCGCTACTGTGCAGGGCGACGCTGGTCGTTCCCAGAAAGTCGCCTGCACGTTTCCTGTGAGTCTCGCCGGGGTTAGCCGAGAAGGGCGTCGATAAAGCTTTCGACTTCGAAGGGAGCCAAATCATCCGCGCCTTCGCCCAAGCCGACGAGCTTCACCGGAACCCCCAGTTCCTCCTGCACCTGGAAGACGATGCCGCCTTTCGCGGTGCCATCAAGCTTGGTGAGCACCACGCCGGTGATGTCTACCACGTCGCGGAAGGTGCGGGCCTGCATCAAACCGTTCTGCCCGATGGTGGCGTCCAGCACCAGCAGCACCTCATCCACTTGGGCTTTCTTTTCCACCACACGCTTCACTTTGCCTAGCTGGTCCATCAGCCCCACCGAGGTGTGCAGACGGCCTGCGGTATCCACAAGCACAACATCAACCTGCGTATCGACGCCCTGCGCCACCGCGTCAAACGCCACCGATGCGGGGTCTGCGCCTTCCGCACCACGCACCGTGTCCGCACCAACGCGACGTCCCCACGTCTCCAGCTGGTCGGCCGCAGCAGCGCGGAACGTATCGGCTGCGCCCAACAGCACCTTGTGCCCCATGGACACCAAGACTCGGGCAAGCTTGCCGGTGGTGGTGGTTTTGCCCGTGCCATTCACGCCGACCAGCATAATCACAGCCGGTTTGCCTTCGTAAGGCATCGCCTTAATCGAACGATCCAACTCTGGTTTGCATGCTCAATGAGGGTTTCGCGCAACATGGCACGCGCTTCCTCCTCACTACTCACACCACGCTCGGCGATTTTCTCCCGCAGTTTTTCCACCACGTCCATGGTGATGGTGGTTCCCAGGTCCGCCATGAGCAGGGTGTCTTCGATTTCTTCCCAGGCGTCATCATCCAGGTCACCAGCGCTCAGCATGCCCAGGACACTCTGACCAAACACGTTCTGAGACTTAGACAACCGTCCACGCAGCCGGCCCAGGCGACCTGCAGCTGGAGCAATGTCTTCTTTCGGTGCCTGCTGCTGAGCCGTGGATTCTGGCTTCTGGGACTCTGCCTTCTGCGCAGGGGCCTCTGGCACCGGGGTTTCTTCCAGCGCTTGCTCCGCAGCGGCTACCTGTGTGTGAGCAGAGTCTGCAGCTTCTCTAGCCTCTTCAGCATCGTCCTTATGTTCGTCGCCAGGTTCGGATGCGTCATCCTCGGTCTCATCCTCATCCTTGGCGGCGTCCGTGGTGCCTTCGTCTGAGGTGTTTTCCTTTGAGGGTGCTTCCTCGGGTGTTTCTGCTGGGGGTGTTTCAGCGATCACCTCGCTGGCGGTGACTTCCTCAAGTTCCAGCTCATCGTCTAGTTCTTCCACCACCACAGCGTTGGCGGTGGAAACCTCAGCGGCTTCCTCGGGGGCTTCCTCTTCCTGGGAATCAGCCACATCAGTGTTGTCTTCGGCGGATTCTTTGGTGGTTTCTTCAGCAGCCTCATCCTCTGCCTGTGAGGCATCCGTCTTCTCAGATGCCGGTGGCACCGTCACGGCGGACTCTGTCGCAACTGGTTCTGCCACAACTGGCTTGGAAGCAACCTGCTCAGCTGCAGCCTGTTCGGTCTCCGCAGCCTGCTTGGCCTCCGCTGTTGGTTCCTTTGGTTCCTTGACGGGTTCCTGCACAGCTTGTTGCTGCGCTTCTTGTTCTAGGGGTGCAGGATCGAAGTGCGAAGGCTCCGCTTTGAGCTCCTGACCAGGAAGCACCGCAGGTTCTTTGTCGTCGGCTTTGGCGGGCGCAAAGTTAAACCCGCCGTGGGCTTGATAGTTGCCGGACTTTCCTGCTGGGTGAGTTCTTTAGGTTCGTCGGTTGTGGTGAAGGATACCTTCTTGGCATCGCTGCGCCGCAACCCAACCAGGATCAACACACCAAGCATAAACAGCAGAAAAACTGCGATGAGAATAATGGCCGTCAAAGTCATAACCTCCATAGTGGCAGGTTCGCCCCAGAATCTCACCTAAGTAGACAGTCCGATAGCCATTACGGCACACCCGCAGCTGCCAAAAAATGCTAGTCAACCACGCAAATGTATCGCAACGGCACCGTTAACGAAAAAATGAAAACGAACCCACTTATCCGCCAATGCCGGGGTATTTCACCGCCAAGACCATAGCCTCCGCTGAAATCAGGTCACTGGTGACAAGATCGGGCACGACATCGGCAAGAGCACTCCAGCCGGTGCGCGCCTCAGTGAGCAACTTGGACTTACCGATCAGTTCGTGCGCCCGCATACGCGCGGTCAACGCAAACACCAGGGAAATAACCGGGGCCAACGTCCAGATGTTGCTGCGGTCATCGGTGTCCACGCCGTCCAGCTTGTCAAAACGAATACGTGCCGAAGCGTACAGTTGGCGGTTTGCACCACGCAAGGCGCGGAGCAGCGATACCGCCGTGGCAATTAGCGCCTGGTCGGAGAGCAGTTCATTGAGTGCCGCACGCTGTTTGAAGGTCTCAAACACCGCAAGCAGACGGGCGCTATCGTCCATGATCGGACCAGGCACGATCTCCGCCTGCGAGAACAGCATCTCAATCAGCGTGTCCTGTTGCGCGGGTTCCATGTGCGCAATGTGCACAATGGACTGGTCCACACAGGCTGTGTCCAAATGGCATCGCGCCCGGTGGCAAGGGCCTCCACCAGGCGTTTACCCGCCACTTGTTCCAGCTTGGACACGGTGTCGCGCAGCGCGGCGCGTCCCTCGCCGACTTCGGCCGCGGCGTACTGCGCGGGCAGCTGTCCCAACAACTGCAGAGTGCCAATCCAGGCCGTGCGGTGTATCTCTGTGACGTCTTTCGCGTCGTTGAACACGCCGTGTACCAATCCCGATGCAATGACCCGCCCGGGTTGCTTTTCCACGGGCACCAGCGATACCGACAGTCCCTTCAAGGCCGCACTGGGATACGCAGCCATGGCTTCCATGACTGCCTTCCGAGACTCCAGCGACGATGCCTCCACACTCCCCCAGCCATCAAGATAATCCCAGAGTATGGGCATGATGTCCGGGTTGGACGGCGCATCTTCGCGCTCGCCGGCAAGGAACGCGGACAGTTCCGCCAGAGCGGGGTTAGGGTCGTGATAGAAGCCCGGCTGCTCTGCGATAAAAGCATCAGCGCTGGGCACCAACGGTGGCCACAGCATGTTGAAGCTATCGGCGGAATGAAGTTGAACGATGAGCGGACCGGCGTCGAGAAGCGTCTCGGGAAGCTGGTCACGGACAGTGCGTCCGCCCACCCACGGCGCGGTTGCGGGCCACACCCAGGCGGCAATATTACGACCTGCGGCGGGTTGCTCGTACACCAGCGCGCCATCCTCAATACGGCAGCCGGTAGCGTGCGGGGCGGCCTCTACCTCCGCCACGTTCACCGACACGCGCTTATCGCTGCGGTGGTCCGTCCATTCAAGCTCTAGCCGCCCACTGTTGATCACGTTAATCGACGCCGCGAGCGCCGACATGGGAGCCGTATACGTCACCCCATCCACGGTGGTCAGCTTCACTGTTCGCAGCGGTGCACCGTGGTGGTTACGTACCGTCATGGTCGGAGTGCCCAGCTCACCCGTCGCGCGGATACGCACCACCCCATCCGCATCACACTGGCGGGGCGTACACACCAGGCGCGTGGTGCGCCATATCGCAGGTTCGGTGACCAACGGAACCTCGAACCGCAGACGCGGCGGAATGAACCGCAAAGGCATTTGGTCGCCCTCATCGGTGGACACCACAACGCTCGCACCGGCCTCATCTGCGGGAACCATCACCTCCTTCGGTGACACATCAAACGGCTTAGCACCACTGCGCACCAGCAACGCCGCCTCGCTCAGACCGCCGCGCGCTGGAATGCGGAAGGATCGGCACGGCCCGGCGATCTCCGTGACCGCGTGCATGCCCTCCACGATGGCGAACTCATGGCGGAAGGATTCGTTACGCGGGCCGCGCAGGCGAATCAGATACTCCCCAACCCAGGGCGCGTCATAAGCATCAGGGTCGAACACATCAAACACGCCGCCCTCGGCGGGAATCTCCAGCGGCTCAGCCGGGGCAACCTCCTCCCCCGCCTGCCCGATCCCGCCAAATGAGGAGATAGACAAGTACCACGTTTCCGGTTGGCCCGAAACCGTGGGAGAAAACTCCGCCAACAGCGACTGCGCGTACACAGGCAACCCAGCGTAGGAAAACAGGTTCGGTACTGGGGCATCCGGGTCACGGAAAGTCACCCGGCGACGAGGGTCAATACACCGCACCGGCTGCACAATAGAGGGCTTCTGATCAGGTCGAACAACCTGGAGAGATGCGGCTGCGTGAGCGTCAATACGCCTGCACACCCAACCGGCCCATCCCTCAATATCGAAGGTGTCAGTGACGGGAATATCCGCACCAGCCACTACGTCCACCAGCGTCGCATCCGAGGGGCAAAGCACCAGCAGCTCTGCGTAATGCAAGGACACCTTGTCAGTGAGGTTTTGGCCTTTGGCGCTGAACACCAGCACCGGATCGTCCGAATCCACCACGGGAATCACCCAGGTAGTGCCCGTGGTGGAATCCGTGACGGTCAACTCACGAACTTGGCGTTCAATCGCCACATCCAGGGACTCCGCAAACGGTCCGGTCTCGCCCCACGGTCGGCCAGTACGGTAAATCTTGGTGGTGCCATCCAGGTTCACCCGCCAATGAATCTCTTCCGCCCCCTCTGGGAGGATCTGCTCCGGTAGGCGCAGACACACCTTGCGGCGCGCGGCATCGATAATCAACCGTGGACGGGCCTCCCTGGTGGCGATACCCACAGCCGTTGCGCGATCTTGCGTGCCCACGGGACGTTCCCGCAGCTCAGCAGCCACGGCCTCCCGAACCAAGGCCGGAAGCTCAGGTGGCTCAAGCTCCTGCCAGTTATGGGGGTGGGCGTGGGTAAAGGCTCGGAAAGCCGCAACCTTATCAACCACGGGCTTCAGCGTATCGACGCCCCATTGCGCCACCGCCGCCGTCACCGGCATGGTCTCTGCCGGGAGAGCATCCAACGGTACTTCCACGTCGTCGCTATCCAGGCTATCCATGAGTTCCAACAACGCCGCAACCTCAGAGCCAGTTACCCCGGCATGCAGCGCCAACACCTCAACCGTGGGCTGGGTATCCTCGGGAACCCACAGGCCAACCTGCACCAACAAATCGAGGGTTTTCTGCTGCACCGTATCCACCCACTCTGGGGTTGGGTGAAGTTCCAGACCACCGATGTACTCGGCGAAGAAGCTTTCAGGGTCCACCATCCGCGCGGCGCGAGATACCAACGTAGTCACCGCTAAGTACGGGGTGTTATCCAGCAGTGTGTCCAGTTGAGCGCCCGCCGCCAACTGCCGGGACAAAAACGTGCCGTAGAAGCGGTCGATAAGCTCAAGCTCATCGGCGGACATATCCGACTGGGCAAACATCGTGATGTCTTTAAAGCGCTGGTTCAGCGACAGCTCCGTCTGAAGCGTCCACCCCAGTAAAGAATCGTTGGGATCGGCAATGGGAGTCGCAGCCAGTGCGTCACCACTCATAGAAAAAATACCCCTTAGTTCGTGAAAACTGTGAACATGACCTGATAGTCACACCAGTCTAGCCTGTGCATTCACAAAGGGAAGCACGATAGCATGAATGAGTTCTAGCCCACTATGAAGGCGCGCGCCTAGCTCCTGCATAGGCACTGTCGTGCTGTTATGTCGTTGCCACATCCCCAAAACCCAGGTAGCGTCAACGCTACTTCCCGGATTGTACAGCTTCGGCTATGGCGGCGACTGTAGCGATACCGCAGCCCCATTCACCGGTTTCCCCTATTTTATTCAGTAGCGACAGCTATAATGCCTATAAATTATACAATTCTGAGCTTTTCTCATTAGTTTTCTTACCGGAATTTATTAGTGGACACGAAAACATCATGAATGCCACAGAAAATACCGTGGTGTTATCCATCACACACCCCACGCATGCGGGCAACAATAGCCACATGGAGCAACTACCCACAAGATTAGCCACAGACCCATGAGCTGCAATGATGGCGAGATGCATGACAGCAACACGCGATGAGCGATGACCATCATCCACACGATAGCACCATAGCTATACCCGCGCTCAACCCGCCATCAGGAGCCAGTAACAAAAAACGATTTTCATATCCATGTTTTGCACGACGCGGACACAGCACACCAACTAACAGCGCTGCCAATATTGTAAAAAATTCATTAAAATAGGCCGTCTACCTTTTTGATGTGACTTTTTTTGTGCGTGCCAGTACAATAAAAACAAAGCAGGTGTCTGGCTTTTTATTACCAACCCTAGCTACGCACCGAAAAAACTTCAGAACAAAATTTCAGGACGAACTTCCAGGACACACCCTTCCCAACCTCTAGAAATTTTTTGATTGCGAGCGCTAACGAAACATCTAAAAACGGTTAAACAATCCCCTAGAGAATTGTTGACATAACTGCTTTTACCTGCTTCACCCATCCTGTCGTTTAATTTCTTCGCCACACCACCATGTGGCCAGATGCTTTGAGAAACGTAGTGAGAAGACATCATGGAAACTACCCCTGTCCGCGTCCTGCTCTATAGCCATGATTCCCAAGGTCTTGGGCATGTTCGACGCAACTTGACCATCGCCCACCACATCGCTGCTGCAATCCCTGCAGCAACGGGACGTCCCGTCTCCGGCCTGCTCGTCTCAGGACTCGCCCCCGCCAGCGTGTTCCCGCTGCCACAAGGATTCGACTGGCTCACCATCCCCGGGATATCCAAAGGAAAAGACGGCTACCAGCCACGCAGCCTTGGCGAGCCAACCCACAACCTCATTCGGTTGCGTTCTGAACTGCTTAAATCCACACTGCTTTCCTTCGCCCCAGACCTGGTGATCATCGACCGGCACATCTACGGCGTGTGGAAGGAACTGTTCACCCCGCTCGAACAACTACGCACGGCACACCCCCACACCTCTGTAGTGTTGGGCCTACGCGAGGTGTTGGACGAACCCGCCGTTGCAGCCGCTGAATGGGAGTCACTGGGCAACCCCGAACAACTTTGCGACATTGTTGATGAAGTCTGGGTCTACGGCGACCCTGCCGCGCATAACCCCCTCAAAACCGGCGAAATCCCCGACTTTTTCACCGACCGCCTCCGCTTCACCGGCTACCTCGCCAACGGTCGGCGCGTCGCAGATCACGACACGACCCTGGCACCCGAGCCCTTCATCCTCACCACTGCGGGCGGCGGATCTGACGGCTACCACCTCCTTAAATCGGCCACGCGTATCGACGTCCCCGCTGGCCACCGCCACATCATCGTCACCGGACCACAACTTGAGGAACGAGCATTCAAACACATCGCCTCGCTGGCCGGGCCGAACACCGAGGTGCACCACTCCTGGCCTGGACTGAGCACCCAAATTGCGCGAGCGTCGGCAGTGATCGCCATGGGTGGTTACAACACTGTGTGCGAAATCCTGTGCACTGACACCCCAGGGCTGCTGATTCCCCGTGAACACCCCAGACGTGAACAACTCATTCGCGCTGAATCTTTGCATGAGGCTCGCGCTATTGATTACCTGCGCGTGGGCGCGGTGAGCACCAACGCTCTGAGCGCCTGGGTTGCCGATGCCGTGCACCGCACTGTTGATCGGTCAAGTTTAGCCCGGGACGGATTGAATGTTGCAGCGCACTACGCCACAGAACTGATAAATCACACTGATCTTGTTTCCACGGAAGGCAGCACCCTCAAATGACCCGCATCGGCTATGTACTCAAAGTGTATCCCCGGTTTTCGGAAACGTTTATTGTGACCGAAATACTGGCCAGAGAGGCACACGGCGATGACTTAAGCATTTACGCCCTTCGCCCCACGACTGATGCGCGCTTCCACCCGGAACTGGCCCGAGTACAGGCGGAAGTCACATGGATACCACGCCCTGTTCTTGCTATTGGATTGTGGGCGGAATTAGTGAACATCATTAAGCATCCCACCCTGCGCGACAATTTCCTGCGTATCCTCCCGGAACTGGTGGAACTACCTGCCGACGAGGTCGCCCAGGGCGTGGCGCTGGCACAATCCGTGCACAATGACGGCATCACCCATCTGCACGCGCATTTCGCCTCCCTACCTGGCCGAATGGCCTGGATGGCCTCTAAAATCACTGGTATCCCCTACACCCTGACCACGCATGCCAAGGATATTTCCACAAAAGCGTGGACTCCACCTGGCTGCGGCGTATCTGCCGCGACGCCGACCGGGTGATCGCCATCAGCCAGTTCAACAAAACCTACCTAGATGAAGCACTAGCCGGGACGGGTGCCACCATTTCCCTGCGCTACAACGCCCTGGAGCTGGCTCGCTTCCCCTTCCACGAGCCCCTGCCCGTTTCCAATCCGCTGAAAATTGTCGCCATAGGCCGACTTGTTCCGAAAAAAGGATTCTCCGATTTAATTAACGCCGTGGCAAAAATGCGCGACAAAGGCTATCAGATTGATTTATCCATTGGCGGCGCAGGTGAATTATATTCTGAACTTCAAGCACAAATTCTTGAGGAAAGACTTGAAGAATCCGCACGCCTTCTCGGGCCACTGAATCAACAGGAAGTTCGGAACCTGATTAAAAATTCCCACGTGTTTGTCGCCCCCCTGTGTGCCTGCCGCCGACGGCAATATTGACGGGCTACCCACCGTGGTGCTGGAAGCAATGGCCTCCGGTATTCCCGTCATCGCCACCTCCGTGACCGGTTTGCCGGAGGTGATTCGCACAGGTGAGACGGGAATTTTGCTGGAGCCCAACGACGTCGACGGACTCATCGCCGCCCTGGAAGACGTGATCAAAGGCAACGTAGACATCACGGCATTGACCCACAACGCCCGACAGCTCATTGAGGAGCACTTGATAGCCGCCAGCAGGCTGCGCAGCTGTCCGAGTGGCAGCAATCCACTAAGGCGGAGGGGTAGGACTCAGCCATGCGTATCGCCTATGTCTGCCTCGACCCCGGCATCCCCGTCTTTGGAACGAAAGGTGCCAGCGTACACATTCAGGAAGTGGTGCGCGAGTATCGACGCCGCGGGCACGACGTCACCGTCTATGCCACCCGTCGTGGGAGCGACGTCCCTGACGACCTCGCGGAACTGCGGATCGTAGACGTTCCGATCACCACCCGCGACGAAGAGGAGCGGGAACGCGCCCAGCAGGCAGCATCTGCATCGGTATCCGACATGGTTCGCGCCGGGGGCTACGACCTTGTGTACGAGCGGTATTCCCTATTCAGCACCGTCATCGCCGAGTGCGGGGTGCCGGGAATCCTGGAGGTCAACGCACCGTTGATTGATGAACAGCGGACACACCGCGTGCTCGTGGATGAGCAGGCCGCTGACGCGGCATTGCAGGAGCAGGTTCAGGCGGCATTGGCCACAATCTGCGTCTCCGACCCCGTGCGCGACTGGGTGATCGCCCGCACGGAGGGGACGCGGGTGTTTACCGTGCCGAACGGCGTGAATGTGCACCGTATTACCCACAGCCTGAATCACCCGGCGCACCCGTGGTGACGTTCGTGGGCACACTCAAGCCGTGGCACGGGGTGGATGTTCTGCTGCGTGCGCGCGCTCAGGCGCACAAAGATTGGAAACTGCGCATTATTGGCGATGGCCCCATGCGTGCCGAACTCGATGATCTAGCCCGCTCTCTGGGCATTGATGTGGATTTCCGGGGCGCCGTGGCCCCCGACGCGATTCCGCAGCACATGGCGGGGACCGCCATCGGCGTGGCTCCTTACCCCGCCATGGATACCGATTCCGATCAATATTTTTCCCCGTTGAAAGTGTATGAGTACATGGCGGCGGGCCTGCCGGTGGTGGCGTCCCGGGTGGGACAGCTGCCTGAGATTATGGGCGAGTCAGCGTATTTGGTGCCGCCGTCTGACCCGGAAGCGCTGGCAGAAGCACTGGATGCCCTGGTAGCCAACCCCGTCGAGCGGGCACGGGTGGGGTCGGATAATCGCAGGCAGGCGGAGCGTGAGCACAGCTGGACCGGTACGGTGGACCACATTCTGGCCCACGCTGGTGTGAAGGAGGACGTTCCTCATGGTTAATGCTGCCCGGCACAGGGCTGTGCCGGATACCTCACGTGCTGAACACCCTGACAACACAAAACGCGCTGAGCAAACAACGTCAATGAGACGTACTCTCCGGCTGATTCGCCAGGATGTGGCACCGGAAAAGAAACTGATCGGTGCCGGTGTGGTGGCACTGTTGTGTGAGGTGTGCTTCCGGGTGTTGGAGCCTTGGCCGCTCAAGATCGTGGTGGATGCGCTGTCTGTGTCCCTGGGCGCCAAAGTAGATGAACTATCTGCCACTCCTGCACTGCTGCTGACCTGTGGGGGCGCGCTGCTGGCCATTGTGGGTGCGCGCGCCCTGTCGAATTACCTGGCAACGGTGGCCTTTTCGCTGGTGGGTTCGCGTGCCGCGACGTCGTTACGCAGCCGGGTATTTAGCCACGTGCAGCGCCTTTCCCAGCAGTTCCACTCCCGCAACCGCAGTGCCGACACGGTGCAGCGTGTGGTCAGTGACGTGGCCAGGATGCAGGAAGTGGCGGTGACAGCGGGACTTCCACTGCTGGCCAACATGATTACCCCTGCTGGTGATGCTGGTGGTGATGATCGTGCTGGATCCGTTGTTGTCGACGGTGGTGGTGATCGCCATGGTGCTGTTTTTTTGTCACCTCCTCGGGAACGTCAAAGAAGATTGCGGATGCCTCACGTCGCACCCGCAAAGCCGAAGGCCGCCTGGCCAACACCGCGCAGGAATCCCTGTCCTCCATCAAGGTGGTGCAGTCCTACGGGCTGGAAGACCACATTGGGGAGCGTTTCGTGGACGCCAACCGCGTCTCCCTTGACACCGGCGTGACGTCCCGACGGCTGGCGGCGCGGCTGGAACGCACCACCGATGTGATCGTGGGCCTGGCCTCTGCAGCCGTGATGATCGGCGGTGCCTTTCGCGTGTTGGATGGTGCCATGACCTTGGGTGATTTGGTGCTGTTTACCACCTACCTGCGCACCACCATGAAGCCCCTGCGCGACATGGCCAAATACACCGGCCGCATCGCCCGCGCTAGTGCGTCTGGGGAACGCGTGGCAGACCTCATGGACATCCAATCTGACATTGTGAGTCCGCGACGTCCCGCCCGCCTGCATAAAGTCTTAGGTGAAGTCCGATTCATTGACGTCAACACCGCGTACGACGGCCACCCAGTGCTGCGTAACTTCAATCTGGACGTTGACCCGGGTGAGAACATCGCCATTGTGGGGCCATCCGGTGCTGGTAAATCCACGCTGGTGTCCCTACTGGTGCGCGCCATTGACCCCACCTCCGGCACCGTCACCCTTGATGGACGGGCGCTGCCCACGCTGAATTTGGAGAAACTACGCTCCAACGTGTCCATCCTGCACCAGGAAGCCGTCTTGTTCGCGGGCACGATCCGGGAGAATATCCGCTTCGGGCGTTTCGACGCCACTGACGAGGAGATCGAGCAAGCAGCCCGAGCGGCGCACGCCCACAACTTCATCATGGAACTACCCGACGGGTACGACACCATCGTTGGCGAACGCGGCGGCACCGTCTCTGGCGGACAGCGCCAGCGCATCGCCATTGCTCGCGCACTCCTGCGTAACTCACCCGTTGTGGTGCTGGATGAGGCCACTACCGGCCTCGACCCCGAATCCGCCTCGCTGGTCATGGACGCCATCGAACAACTCGTTGCCGGCCGAACCACCCTTGCCGTCACCCACGACGCCGACGTGGCACTCCGCGCCGACCGCGTTGTGTGGGTGCAAGACGGCCAGGTGCTTCTCGACGGCTCGCCCGCCGAACTGCTTGCCACCAGCCAGGAATTCCGCGACTGGGTGGATGCCAGCAACCGCGCCACCATGGACATCAGGATTGAGGACTGACCATGCAGCAGTCCCCATCCCTCACCCGTGTCGCATTAGACACTGTGCTTGATCGCACCCAGCTGAGCGCTATGTGTGGCATGCCCGTTCGCGCCAGCCGCCTGCGTATCAAACCCGACACCTCCATTGTCATGGCATTGGTCAGTGTGGACGCAGGCACTCCCGTCGGGTGGGCGCGTCTCCTCTGGCCAGATAGCCGAGGCAAAGCCGACAAAGCAGAACACTGGGCTGGCCGACACGCACTGCGCCTTAGCTCAACGGAGACCGACAACGGGCTGATATTCCAACACGGAGAACTACTCACCGACGCCAAACTCGGGGCGTACCTCGTTGGCGACAGCGCCGCTATCACCAAGGCCCAACACGACGATGCCATCCTTCGCTACAATCCAGCCCGCAGGCTGGTCTACCGCAGCGACGAAGACACAACTGTGACCCGCATCGCTGCTCAGGCAGACCCGATGGACATGAGCATTCACAAAGCCATCGCTGATATTGTTGCCACCCCCACCCGACTGGACGACGGCCGCAACCTGCACCGCAGCGTCCACACCCTCGTTGGCGACGGGGACCTTACCGTGTTCGGCGACATCAGCTCCACCTACGACGCGGGTGAGATGCTGGCGGAGCTGCACCGGGGCGTCGATATGCTGCCGCCACTTGTAGCCGCAGATCTGCAGCAGCGCGGGAATGTTTTTGCGCAGACCGAACCAGGTGCCACGCATGCACGTGTTCTCGACCACCTGTCACCCGATCTGGCTGCGGGCGTTCGGGACGTTGCGGGGAAAATCACGGACGATCGTGCCGCGCACTACAGCACACCCCGACACACCGCACTTCTCCACGGCGACGCCTCGCCCGACCAGGTACTATTCCGACACAACGATGGTGCCCTCTGGCTCACCGACTTCGACCGGACGCACCTCGGCGACCCTGTAACCGACCTGGGCACCTATCTGTCCGTGGTAGACCAGCCCATCGGGGAAGCGTTTCTTGCAGGCTATGCGGCCGCAGGCGGCGCACTCCCCTCAGAGACCGACATCCGCCGCGCCACAGCACACGCCATGCTCATGCGCCTCGCCGAACCACTCCGCGCAGCCGAACCAGACTGGGAACAACGTATCAACGAGGAACTGGATCGCATAAAGGAGGTTCTACCATGACCGCACTCAGCGCACTTGCCACGGTGCCACGCATCCGCCGAGGCTGGCCGCACGTCGATGGCACGCTCACTTTTGAACAGCACGACGACAGTGGCCGGATCCGCGCCGGACGCATCAACCCCGACGGGAGCATCCACCTCGCGGACTTTGCAGTCGACCCAGCACTGCCGTCCCTCGAACCACCCGCCTCTGGAGATCTCGTCGTCCACCGCCTGGGCCGCCGCGCCGTGATCATCAACGACACATACGTGCGTAAATGCGTCCGCGATGGCAAGGCCACTGCACTGGCACGTGTCACCACCAAAGTCGGGCGACTCTGCGCTATCGCTGGGCTGGCATCGGCGCATGTACAGAACGTGGACAATGCCCATGTTGACTTCTCCCGCGTCAACGGATCGACCCTACACAGCCTCGGGGAAGCAGGCGCGTCCGGCTGGTTGCATTTTGCAACAACATGGCCTGAACTGGTCACCCAAGACGCAAACGACCTGCCCGAGCATGACGCCCACGCCGAAGCCACCGTGCTCACCCGCTGGTTAGAACTCGCCGAGCTTTTCGACGCCTTGCCAGAACTGCCTCGTTTCCGCGCAGTGGTGGAAAAAACCGCGCATGACTTGGTCGCAGGGCCAGCAGATCGCCCGCTGGTGCTGCACCGCGACCTCCACGACAAGCAACTCCTGTGGGACGGCTCCACACTCGGCGTGCTCGACGTGGACACTGCAGCACGCGGCGAAGTAGCCCTAGACCTGGGAAACCTGCTCGCACACGCCGACCTACGACTAACCCAAAACATCTTCACCCCCAGCACCAGCGACACCATCGCAGGCCATGTGAATACTGTTGCCGCAGCGCTCAACGTCAACCCGGCGCGGCTTGAGACCTACCGCCGCGCCGCGCTCCTGCGGCTGGCCTGCGTATATGCTTTCCGCCCGACCTCGAAGGACTGGCTGCCCGGTTGGGTAGACACCTGCGTAACGTTGTGACCCTGAAAGGAACCATCATGAAAATTTCCGTCATTGGATGTGGCTATCTCGGAGCCGTCCACGCCGCGTGCATGGCCTCGCTGGGGCATGACGTTGTGGGTGTGGACACCGACGCTACAAAAATCGCTGCGCTGTCTGCGGGGCATTCACCGTTCTACGAACCTGGTTTTGAAGACGTATTGCAGGACTCCCTGGCCAGCGGCCGGTTGCGTTTTGTCGCAGCACCAGCAACGGATGAACTTGCTGATGTGGATGTGCATTTCATTGCAGTGGGCACCCCACAATCCGCTGACAGCGGTGCCGCTGATTTGAGCTACGTGGATTCCGCCGTGGAGGCCGTCATAGCAGCCGCGGGCACTGCCGACCATAACCCCGTGGTGGTGGGCAAATCCACCGTTCCGGTGGGCACCGCGCAGAACCTTGCCGACCGACTTGAAGCGCACGGCATCACCCTGGTGTGGAACCCCGAGTTCCTGCGGGAAGGCTTCGCCGTGGCTGACACAGTGCACCCTGACCGGATTGTCTATGGCTTGTCCAATGGCCCCGACCTCGCCCAGCTGGGCGAGAATGCACTGGACCAGGTGTACGCCACGATCCTTGCGGAAGGCGTGCCGAAAATAGCCACCAACTACCCCACCGCCGAACTGGTGAAAGTGGCTGCTAACTCCTTCCTGGCCACCAAGATCAGCTTTATCAACGCCATGGCTGAACTATGCGAAGCCACCGGCGGGAATGTGACCAAGCTGGCGGAAGCCCTTGGGTATGACGCACGCATTGGGCATCGTTTCCTGCGCGCTGGCGTCGGATTCGGTGGCGGCTGCCTGCCCAAAGACATTCGCGCTTTTGTCGCCCGCGCCGAAGAGCTGGGCGTGCAGGAAGCTGTGTCGTTTTTGAAGGAAGTCGATTCCATCAACCAGCGCCGCCGAGATCGCGTGGTCTCGGAAGTGCTGCGCAGCCTGAGCGGCAACGTGGACGGCGCACACGTCACGGTGCTGGGTGCCGCATTCAAACCCAACAGCGACGACATCCGCGATTCACCCGCCCTGGAGGTGGCGCAGCGCCTGCATGACCTGGGCGCGGTAGTCACGGTGACCGACCCGAAAGCCCTGGACGCGGTGGCGAAAGTTCGCCCCGACTTGCCCACCGAAGCCGACCCGATCCGCGCGCTCACCGGCGCCGATGTGGTGGTGCTAGTCACCGAATGGGAGGATTTGTACAGCTCGACCCCACAGAAGTTGCTGCAGTGGTGAACCGCCCCGCCATCATCGATGGCCGCAACGCCCTCGACCCGCAGCGCTGGCGCGACGCTGGGTGGGACTACTCCGGGCTCGGACGATACAACCACCACTAGTTAGGTCTCGGCGGAGGTGGGTGCGGCCGCCACCGGACTCATGCGCTGGCTGATCACACGCGTCACACCATCGCCGCGCATGGTCACACCATAAAGCACGTTAGCCACATCCATGGTGGGCTTCTGGTGCGTGATCACAATCAACTGGCTGGTCTCCCGCAGATTCTCAAACAACGCGATCAGCCGACGCAAATTCGTGTCATCCAAGGCGGCCTCCACCTCATCCATCACATAAAACGGGCTGGGCCGTGCCTTGAAAATAGCCACCAGCATGGCCAACGCCGTCAGCGACTTTTCCCCACCAGACAGCAACGACAGGCGCTTGACCTTCTTACCCGGCGGCCGCGCCTCCACTTCAATACCAGTAGTGAGCATGTCCTCCGGCTCGGTCAACACCAACCGTCCTTGCCCACCGGGGAACAAAGTGGAAAACACCTCTGGGAACGCAGCCTCCACATCGTGCCAGGCATCGGTGAACAACTGCAGGATCTTCGCATCCACATCCTCAATCACATCGTTGAGGTCGCGCCGGGCCTGCTCCACGTCGTTAAGTTGGTTGGCCAGGAACTCGTAGCGCTCCTCCAGCGCCTTGTATTCCTCCAACGCCAAGGGGTTAACCTTGCCCAACGCTGCCAAGTCTTTTTCCGCCTGTTTCAGGCGTGCCCGCTCGGCGTCCCGGTCGAAATCCTCACCGGGGGCGTAGTCAGCCATGAGGTCTTCGGCGGGCATGCCCAGCTGCTGTACCACCCGTTCTTGGGCTTCCTCGATGCGCACCTGCGCCTGGCTGCGCGCAATATCGGAGGCATGAGCGCTGTCGGTAAGCTTATTCAGCTGCATCTGCGCCGCATGCACGGCGTCTTTGGCCTGCGCAAGGCGCGAGGCAATGTCGTTTTTCTGGGCGTTCACCTCGTCACGATGCCGCGCTGCCTGCTCCGTCGCCTGCTCCACCCGCGTTGCGACGTCCCGCGCTCCCAGCTCTACGGTTCGCGCCAGCTCTGCCTGCGCCCGACGCTTGGCCATGGCCTGCTCGTGCCGCGCTCTAGCCTGCCGCTCATACTCAGCCTGCCTGCGCAAACTATCACCGCGCCCGCGCCGCTGCCCGGCGCGCTCCTCGGCGGTGCGCAGTGCCAGGCGCGCCTCCACGTCCATGGCTTTCGCCTGTGCGAGTGCCGCAGCGGTGGTATCGCGGGCTTCGGTGGAGGGCTCATCATCTTGAGCGTCGTCATCAACCCGGGCAAGGCGGTCAAGCGTATCCTCAAGCTGGGTTGACGTCTCTTCCACGCGGGCTTCCGCAGTGGCGACACGCCCCATCATCTTTTGTTGGTTCGTCTCTGCGTAGCGCACTTCCCTGTCGAGCCGTGACGCTTCGGCATCAAGGGTGCGCGATAGTCCGTCGTGATCGCGAAGAGCGGCGGTGGTGGCTGCGGCGTGGACGCGGGCGTCGTCAGCCGCCTGACGTGCACCTTCGAGGGTGCCGGACAATTCGGACAGTTTAGTTGTCAGCTCGTCAAGTTCGGTGCGGGAGGCTGCGATCTGTGCGGCGTTCTCCACGGGGCTGGGCGCACCGGTGCCCAGGCTGATCCACCCGGCCCCCACGAGGATGCCGTCGAGTGTGACGGCTCGCAGTCGGGGGTCGGTGTCCACCAGGGCACGCGCGGTTGTGAGGTTGGGTGTGAGCGCGACGTCGACAAGCAGCCGGGTGAGCGGTGCCTGCACTGAGGCATCGAGTATGAGGTGGTCGAGCAGCCAGGTGCAGCCGGTGGGGAGGGTTGCGTCGAGACGCCACGGGTCGGCGGTGGTGCCCTGGTGGATGAGTGTGGTGCGGCTGATGGTGTCCGCCGTCAGCGCTGCGGTGAGGTCGTCGGTGACGTGCCCGGCGAGTGCGGTGGCGGCCTCACCCATCGCCGCCGTAACGGCTTGTTCCGTGCCGGGTTCCACCTGCATGAGGTCAGCGATGCCGGTGAACGTGCCGAATCTTTCCACCACCTCAGCCGCATCGGCGACGGGGGCCGTGTTCTGCAGGGTGTCAATGCGGGATTCCACCCGGGAGATGGCGCGCTCCAGGTCTCGCTCCTCAGCCCGCAGCTGCTCGAAACGCTGCTCAGCGGCCTGCGCTTCCTGATCTGCGCGGTCCGATGCCTCGGCAAGCGGCTCGCGCTCATCCCTCAGCGACTGCTGCTTCGCCGCAACCTCCGCAGACTCCCCCTTCACGCGGGCCAGCGTTTCCGCCGTCTCCTCCAGTTGCTCCGATAGCTGCTCAACCTCCGTCTGCGCGGCGCCCAACTGTGCACGCAGGGATTCCTCGGCGGCCAGCAGGCGAACCACTCCCTCGCGGCGGTCCGCAATGGCCCGGACCTGGGCCAAATGCTCACGATCGGCCTCGCGGGCGGCGGCTTCCCGCTCCTCCACTTCCTCCCTGATGGCATCAAGACGTTCGCGAGCCACCTCAACGGCCTCATCTAATTCCCGCTGCTCCTCGTCGGCGGCATCGGCCTGGCGTTCCAGGTCATCCGGGTCAGGGCCCTGGTAGGCGGGCTCGGTCCCTTGACTCGACGCGCGATCAGCAGCAATACGAATGGTGGCGCTGACGCGCTCCGCCAACGCCGACAATTCAAACCACAGCTTCTGCGCCGCCTCCGACTCAGCAGTAATAGCGGTCAACGCAGCATCTAATTCCAGCTGTGTCTCCGTGGATTCTTCCAACACCTGCGTCACCGATGTGACCTGCTCGGCCAGCATCTCGGCTTTCGACGTCGCGGAGCTCAGCGATTCCGACAAGCGCACCAACTCATCTGCCGCCAGCTTCAGGCGCGCATCCCGCAGCTCAGCCTGCACTGTCTGTGCCCGGCGCGCCGCCTCAGCCTGGCGTGCCAGCGGCTTCAACTGGCGGCCAAGTTCCGTGGTGAGGTCCGTCAGACGATCCAGGTTCGCCTGCATGCCCACCAGTTTGCGCTGTGCCTTCTCCTTGCGACGGCGGTGTTTGAGCACGCCAGCCGCCTCTTCGATAAAAGCGCGGCGTTCCTCAGGGCGGGATTCCAGGATTTGCGACAGCCGCCCCTGCCCCACAATCACATGCATTTCGCGGCCAATACCGGAATCGCTCAGCAATTCCTGAATGTCCATCAGGCGAGCACGGGCGCCGTTAATTTCGTATTCGCTGGCTCCATCGCGGAACATACGGCGCGTCACCGAGACTTCGGAATAATCAATGGGCAGAGCACCATCGGAGTTATCGATGGTCAACGTCACTTCCGCTCGTCCCAGGGGTTTGCGATCCCCCGCACCGGCGAAAATAACATCCTCCATTTTGCCGCCGCGCAGTGTTTTCGCGCCCTGCTCCCCCATCACCCACGCCAAGGCATCCACCACATTGGATTTGCCAGACCCATTCGGCCCCACCACGGCGCAAATGCCCGGCTCGAATTTCAGAGTCGTTGACGACGCAAAAGACTTAAATCCCCGCAGCGTCAACGATTTCAAATGCACCGGTAAATACTAACATTGATGTGACTTGACACCGGGGAGGCGTGAAGAGGCTTTCACGGCTGATTGTGATCCGTCAACGAACCTCAAACCCTGATACACCGCGCGCCGTCGACCACTGGTCAATCACCGAGGTCACGTGTCCCGGCCGCCCGGTTGATGACGGGTTTTCCATCAATAATCCCAACATGGCTACGCATTGCGGGCGGTCTCCCTCCACCACCACGCATACCCGGCCATCTGGGTAATTTGTGGCCGAACCGGAAAGTCCGAGTTCCAGTGCCTCGCTGCGCACCCACCAGCGGAAACCCACATGTTGCACGGTGCCGTGCACCCAGGCCGTCATTCGAAGTGTCTCCATAGTCCCAGTGTAAGCAACCTCAGCCTAGGCAAGCACCACATGAGCAACTGCAAGCCTATGATCGAAAGTGAACCCCCACGTTCCTTTTGTTGGGCACACACCAGAAAGGCCCACCCCTCATGTCACGCACTCATCTCCTTGCCACCGGCCGCGCCTTCCTCTTTGATATGGACGGCACCATCCTCGATTCCAACGCCATTGTGGAAAAACTATGGCGGATATTTGCCAAGCGCCACAACCTCGACGCCGACGACATTCTCAGTTTTTCCCACGGGCGCCCCTCCATCACCACCATCGCACATTTCCTGCCGGACCTATCGGCGGACGAGCACCAACACCTCAGTGACGAACGCACAGCTGAGGAAATCCGCATCACCAGCGGCATCGTAGCAATTCCTGGTGCCGTGGCGTTCTTTCAACAGCTAGACCAGCTGGGCGTGCCGTACGCGGTGGTCACCAGCGCCACCGCCGACCTGGCGCGAACCCGCATCGTGGCGGCGGGGCTTCCCATCCCCGACGTGTTGGTCACCCCTGAGACGATCACCCAAGGTAAACCCAACCCCGAGGGTTACCTCACCGCAGCATCGCAGCTAGGGGTTGCCCCTAGCCAGACTGTTGTTTTCGAAGACGCTGACGCGGGCATTACCGCAGGTATTGCCGCCGGGGCTCAGGTGGTGGTTGTGGGGTCTGCGGCGCAGCATGACGACCGCATGCAGGCGCATCCGCACATCCCCGACTTCCGTGGTGTTACTGTCGACGCCCTCGGCGACGGTACGTTCACCGTCGCCACCCCGTAGCTCATCTAGGCGCTGGTATCGGCCGATGTTTCCTTATCACGCCGGGTGATGGGGTCCGTGCCGTCCCAGCATTCCATGCCGTCCCAACCCTTCAGCCCCGGAACATCATCACGATGGAATACCGGGTTGACGCCCTGGGCGCGCTGCTTGGAGAAATTCCGCAGCACGGCAATGGCCACCCCACCCAGCGGAATCAACGCAATCAAGTTCACCGTTGCCATGAACCCAGAGAAGGTATCCGCCAGCGACCACACCAAAGGCACTGACCCGATGGCACCACCGAACACGCACAGCGCCACAATTGCGCGGAAAATGTTTAGGTACATGCGGTTCCTGGTCAGGAACTCAATATTCGCCTCACCGTAGTAGTAGTTGCCGATCACGGAGGAAAACGCCAGGAACAAAATCATCACCGTGAGGAAGTGCACGCCCCAGCCGCCGACGCTGTCCGCCAGTGCGTTCTGGGTCAGTGCAATGCCGCCCTCAGAATCCGACCCGACCCGATCCGACAGCAGAATAATAAATGCTGTGACCGAGCACACCACGATCGTGTCAAAATACACGCTAGCGTTTGGATCAGGCCCTGTTTCGCCGGGTGTGACACCGATGCCGTTGCAGCCGCATTGGGTACTGAACCCATACCGGCCTCGTTAGAGAACAGTCCGCGCTGCGCCCCCTTCAATACCACTTGGCCTAGCGCCGCGCCCGCGAATTGTTCAATGCCAAATGCATGCTCCACAATGGTCCCGATCATGCCAGGAACATGTTGAATGTTCAGCACCACCACGATCAGCCCCACCGCAATATAAGCCACGGCCATGATCGGAACGATCACCTGGGTCACGGTGGCAATGCGCTGTACGCCACCGAAAATGATCAGCGCCGTAAACAGGGCCAACACCACACCCGCGATAATCTTGATACGCATGGCGTTGGTGCCCTCGGGGTCGAAGGAATTAGCAATCGAACCCGCAATAGAGTTGGATTGCACCGCATTAAACACAAGCCGTAGGTAACAGTGATCAGCACGGCAAACAGCACCGCCAACCAGCGCCATCCCAGCGCCTTGGTGATGTAGTAGGCTGGTCCACCTCGATAGGAATCCTTATCCCGTACCTTGTATACCTGCGCCAAGGTGGATTCCACAAAGGAGGTAGCACCGCCAATGATCGCTAATGTCCACATCCAGAACACAGCACCTGGACCACCCGTCGCGATGGCCAACGCCACCCCCGCCACGTTGCCAGTACCCACACGAGATGCAGCTGAAATGGTAAACGCCTTGAACGCGGAAATGCCCTTCTGGCCAGATTCCAGTTCAGACGGCGGTTCTGCGACCGCCTTGAACATGTCTGGAATATAGCGCAGCTGTACCACCACGGTGCGGACACAGAAGTACAGGCCAGCCCCCACCAGCAAGAACAGGACAAAAATCCAGTATTTTTCGTTGAACAAATCAATCTTGTCTGTCAGCGCATCCATAAAGACATACCTTAGCTGCCCCCAGTGATGAATATGCAAGATATCAATATTCTTTTTGACATGTCGGGCAGAAATGGCTGCCCCTATTCATGAACTCCTCTCGCACAATTGCGTCGCCGCACCGCGGGCACGGCTTGCCCTGCTGCCCATACGCGTTCAACGACACGTCAAAATACCCCGACTCACCATTGACGTTGACATATAAGTCATCAAAGCTTGTACCGCCTTGCAGCAATGCATGCTCCATCACCGATTGCCCCACCTCTAACAGCGACACCAACCGCGAAGTTGCTATTCTCGACGCCCGCTGCCTTCCATGCAGCCCCGCCTGCCACAGCATCTCATCAGCATAAATATTGCCGATCCCGCTAACCACGCGTTGATCCAACAACACGCGCTTAACCTCTGTGTCCTTCTGCTTCACCGCGCGCGCCAGGTCGCTCAGGTCCAACGTCGGGTCCAGCAAATCCGGCGCAATGTGCGCAATCGACGCTGGAATGCGCTGATGAGCTGAGGGAACCGGGGCGTCGATAAGCGGCACTACCGACCAATAACCAAACGTACGCTGATCCACAAACCACAGTTGGTTGCCGTCATCAAGATGAACCCGCGCGCGCAGGTGACGGTGCGTTGTCTCCTCCGGCCCCTTCATCAGCATCTGCCCGCTCATACCCAGGTGCACCAGCAGCGCCTCATCCCCCAAGACCAGCCACAGGAACTTCCCACGACGCTCCACGGCCTGCACCACCGCGCCGTCGAGACGCTTCTCGACGTCCCTCGGGGTGGTGTTATGGCGCGCGGCACGGGGATGCAGAACCTCAGGCCCCACCAACGTCCTGCCCTGAACATGCTGCTCAAGGCCGCGACGGACAACCTCAACCTCGGGAAGCTCAGGCATCCGGCAGCGCGGTCACATTATCCCGCAGGGCATGAAACGCCACACGCGCCGCCTGCTGCTCCGCCTGCTTCTTACTAGGCCCCTTCCCCGTACCCAGCTCAGCTTCACCCACGCGGGCGATCGCCGTGAACACCAAATCATGGTCCGGCCCAACCGACGATGTCTCATATTCAGGCTGCGGCAGCCTGCGCTCCGACACCAAATTCTGCAACGCCGTCTTCCAGTCCGCATGCAATCCCTGCGCAGAGGCGTGATCAATCTTGTACTTGAACAAGCGCAAAATCACCTCGCGGGCCGTATCAAACCCATGCTCCAGGTACACCGCGCCGAAAATCGCCTCGGTGGTGTCCGCCAAAATGGAGTCCTTATCCTGACCATTCGTGGCGCGCTCCCCCTTACCCAGCAAAATATGCTGACCAAGGCCAATCTCTCGGGCAATATCCGCGAGGCCATAACGGCTGACCATGCTAGCGCGCATCTTGGAAATATCGCTCTCTGGGCGATCTGGGTACTGGCGATACAACTGGTCCGCCACCGACAAGCCCAAAATAGAATCGCCCAAAAACTCGAGGCGTTCATTGTGCGGAAGCATGCCATTCTCGTAGGCGAAAGAACGATGCGTCAGCGACAGCATGAACAAATCCTCGCGGATGCGCACGCCTAGACGCTCAAAAAGTGGCTCATGGTCAACCGACTCAAATGCCTCGCGCAGCACCTGCTGGCCATCAACGCGCCTCTTGCTGCCCTTACTCCGGCTCACTTGAACTTCTCCAAACCAGCCCAGCGGGGATCTACACGATCCTGATTTTCCTCGCCCGAAATACCATCCGGCGACGGGACATCATTATCCTCGCACTCCTCGCCGAGAATATCCTCACACGTAGGGTTAAACGGCAACTCCAAGACCGCGGCATCAATGAAGGTCTGCAGAGTATCCAGGCGATCATTGACGATGGCGGGAACCTCGTCATCCTCAGGGTCAACAGCATCGCCCTGGATAAACGACTCCGATGCGGAAAACACCTCATTGAACTTGAAGGAACGCTCCGCACTCAAATCCCTCAAGCACCGCGAACATTGCCCCGTCAGCGGGGCGGTCACCGTCGCATCGACCATGACGCCCTCGCCCAACGGGGTTAACGTGGCATCCACCGTGACCTCGGCACCCTCATCCACGGCGATCATGGGCACGCCAACACGCACCGGCGACTGGCCCGTGTTGGACTCTTGAACAGGCAAACCAGGGCCGCGCAACAACCCGGCCACATCAAACAAAAGGTGAAGTCATGATTCTATGAATCGTACCCGTAATCCTCAGTCTCGTACTCATCGCGCTTGTAGTCGCTGGAGGAATACTCCTTAGACGAGTACTCGCCGGCGCCACTGTATTCACCAGAGCTGTACTCGCCCTCCTGCATGCCCCGGCCCGACACACCAGCGCCCCTGCGCAGTGCCGCGCGGTCCTTGGACACAGTGCGAAGTGCCGACGACAACAAATCCTCAAACTCGGGAAAGCTTCTGGTCCACGAACGTATCGCACTCCCCGCGCAGGCGATTCGAGTCCGCATGGGCGGACGACACAATACGGTGAGCCTCCTCGTTTGCGCGGCGCACCACCTCAGCCTCGCTGACCAGGCGATGCTGCTCCGCAAGGCCCTCATCCACGCTGCGCTGATACGACTCATTACCACTGGACACCAAGCGTTCGGCCTCCGCGCTCGCGCGGTTAACCATATCCTGGGCGTCACGCTGAGCATTGTGCATCACGCGATCAGCCTCTTCCTTCGCCTTGGCCACCATCGCATGCGCACGATTCTCCGCGTCCCCCAACATCACGTCCGCATCGTGGCGGGCACGCTCTAGCAGCTCCTGCGCATCCCCCTCGGCGCGTTCAACCAGGCCGTTTGCGTGATCATGCGCTTCTTCGATGATCTGGTCCTTGTTATCCAAGACGTCCTGCGCATCGTCGATTTCGACGGGGAGGGCGTCGCGGAGGTCGTCGAGAAGCGCGAGGAATTCATTACGCGGCACCATACAGTTAGCCGTCATAGGCACGCCATACGCCTGCTGGACAGTTTGCTGAAGTTCATCGAGATTCTCAAAAACACGATACATGCTCACCAGGCTACCCCCGAAAAGGCACTCAACTGCGGAAGACACCCTGGTAGGCGTTTCGCGCAGACAAGAACATGCAAAGTTTGCTTACGTTCAGGCCCAGGAATGCCTTGTTTTCGAGCTTGAGGATAAGCATACTTTCATGCTTGTTTCCGTACCCGGCGGTAGATCTTCTTCTATGCAACCGTGTTTGGGGTGCCGCGATCTATGAGCCGCGATCTATGAAATGTACGCTCGGTCCGCCCAACGCGTACATTTCATAGATCACACCATTGTTCAAAGCATAAAAGAAAACCTGCCGTCCAGTGCACTGGAAGGCAGGTAATGCGAATGTCTTCTAAAGGCTAGATGACACCCTGGGCAAGCATGGCGTCGGCAACCTTCTTGAAGCCAGCGATGTTGGCACCGATCACGTAGTCACCGTCATGGCCGTATTCCTTGGCGGTTGCGGCACAGGTTTTGAAGATGTTGCTCATAATGTCGTGGAGGCGCTTGTCGGTGTAGTCGAAGCTCCAGGAGTCACGGCAGGCGTTTTGCTGCATTTCCAACGCGGAGGTAGCCACTCCACCAGCGTTGGCTGCCTTGCCGGGGCCGAAGTGGATGCCACGTTCGCGGTACACCTCAATGGCATCGGCGGTGGAAGGCATGTTGGCGCCCTCAGCAACGAACTTGCAGCCATTGTCAGCAAGGGTGCGAGCTGCGGCGCCATCGAGCTCGTTTTGGGTGGCGCAAGGCAGTGCGATGTCGCAGGGAAGCTCCCAGATGGAGCCTTCGGGGTGGTAGGTTGCGCTTTCCACCTCGTCAGCATAGGTGGAGACGCGCTCACGGCGAACTTCTTTAACGTCCTTGAGTTTTGCAACGTCAACACCGTTGGGGGTGTGCACCCAGCCGGAGGAGTCAGAGAAGGCGATAACGGTTGCGCCGAGTTCCTGGGCTTTTTCGATGGCGTAGATGGCCACGTTGCCGGAGCCGGACACAATAACCTTTGAGCCTGTGAATTCAGCGCCGTGAGCCTTCAACATTTCGTTGGTGAAGTAGGCCAAGCCGTAACCGGTGGCTTCGGTGCGCACGAGGGAGCCACCCCAGGTCAGGCCCTTACCGGTGAGCACACCGGATTCGTGCTTGTTGGCGAGGCGTCGGTACTGGCCAAACAGGTAGCCGATTTCGCGGCCACCAACGCCGATGTCACCGGCAGGGCACGTCGCGGTATTCGCCGATGTGACGGTGCAGTTCGGTCATAAAGGACTGGCAGAAGCGCATGATTTCAGCATCGGACTTGCCCTTCGGGTCGAAGTCGGAGCCGCCCTTGCCGCCACCGATGGGCAGGCCGGTGAGGGAGTTTTTGAAGATCTGCTCGAAGCCCAGGAACTTGATGATGCCCAGGTTGACGCTGGGGTGGAAGCGCAGGCCGCCCTTGTAGGGGCCGAGCGCGGAGTTGAACTGGACGCGGAAGCCGCGGTTGACCTGGACGTCGCCGTTGTCGTCAACCCACGGAACGCGGAAGATCAGCTGGCGTTCCGGTTCGCACAGACGCTGGATGAGACCGTAGTCGGCGTAGTGCGGGTCTTTGTTCAAGACAATTTTGAGGGAGTCGAGTACTTCTGCGACGGCCTGGTGAAATTCGGGTTCGCCAGCGTTGCGCTTCAGCAGCATGTCGTAGTAGCTGGACACCTGTTCATCAACGGACATGTTATTCTTCCAATCTCCTCGCGCACCCACCGGGATGTTCCTGCGTGTGGCTAGGTTCAAAAAGCTTGGTTTAAAAAGCTCGGTTCAACAGTTTGGGGCCGATTTATATTTTTCGTTTCCTTCTTGCCTCATGCAAGTCAAGCGGGCCTGCGGGAACGCACGCATCGACACGGGTTTTCTGTCATTCACTAGTTTTTCGCTGGTGGAGCGCGCGTCATGTCACCCCAGTAGCAACACTGTTATATCTATCACATAGTAGAAATATCCACCGGAGTGGGTCTGTCCGTGCCACCCAGCAGCTTGCGCGGGGCATCGAAAAGCATGACGTCCGGCATGGAATACCCCAGCGGGACGGGGGCACAGCGCACGCGGTCGCGGGAAACCGCACCAAGTTCTGAAAGCACCAGGTCAATCACCGTCGGGTTGTAAGTCATGAACATGTGTCCACCGTGGTTGTCGGGGCACACATCCTGCACCACAATGTTATCTACTTCCGCGTTCTGACCAGCGTGAATAGCGGCGTTGTGACCCTCCGGCATCATCTCATCAAACCGCGTGGAAATGGTCACGTGCCGAACACCAGGAACCGTTTCTGCTGGGGTGTTCAAGCGCTGGTTGAATTCCGAATCCGTCATCAACTCGTTCAACGCGGGCGAGAGCAAACCAAAGCTCCCCACCACGTCGTGCAGCCACGGAAACGTCTGGGCAAGGTGCGCCAACCCATAGAAATTCCCTCCTCGCGTGGGCGACGCCAACCCAATCCACTTGTGAGTTGCCGCAGCATGGGCGGGGTCGCTGTGCATCCAGTAACGCGCCACCGTCGCACCCTGGGAAAACCCCACAAACACCACCGACTCCGCCCCGGAAGAACGCCGCGCCGCCGCAACGGTCTGGTCAAGCTGCTCGGCGGACTGCTCAATTGGTGCCCAGCCAAAACCCTTATCGGGTGCCGGACCAGCACCGTAATCAAACCCGTACGTACACCATCCCGCCTGAGCAATAGCGGCTCCCAACTGCGAATAATCCGCGTACATGGTGGTGTCCGTGCCGTGTACCAACACCACCGCTTGCTTATGCTCTGGTGTGACCCGGCAATCCGGTTCATTCACCCCTTGCGGTACCACCGGCTGATCCTTATGCTCCACGCGATACTTATACGCCTCCGCCAGCGTGTGAAACACCGGCCCCTCCACCTGGCCTTGAACGTGACGCGGCTGGGCACGCACCAAGGGCGGCGACATCGGCATCACTACGGCAGACATGATCAGTAGTGCCACCAGAATTTTTGCAGTTGTTGTACGCATAAGCATCGCGATACCCCACTTACCATTACAGGAAGTTAACTACACGCTGTCCAGCGTATCGTCACGTATCCTGAACACAACTCTCCCCCACCCCCATGCCCGAGGACCCCATCCATGACCACGATTGTTATCGCACCGGACGCTTTCACAGGCGCCGCGACCACGCACGATGCCGCCGCTTACCTGGCCGAAGGCATCGCCGAGGCACTGCCCGATGCCGAGCTGATACTGGTACCCATGGCCGACGGCAGCGAAGGGACAGCACGCTGTTTCGATGGCACCCCCATCACGCTTCCCACCACCGATGCTGCGGGTCGCCTCACCGAAGCCACCTACGTGTTCAATGACGGCGACCTCCCGGAAGCCTACATTGACGTCGCCGCAGCCAGCGGCCTGCACACCGTTGCCGATCACCCCGTACCCCTTACCGGTGACACCTACGGCACAGGCGTGCTTATTGCCGACGCCGTGACACGCGGCGCACAGCGCATCATCGTGGGACTTGGAGGTGCCGCCACTATCGACGGCGGCACCGGGATACTTGTTGCACTGGGCGCAACTCCGCAGGACAAGGCTGGTCACCCGCTGCGACCAGGCGGGGGCGCGCTCACAGAACTTGCGGGTTTTGACACCGCCCAACTCAACATTCCCGCCGCAGCGGTCGAATGGGTGCTGCTCACCGACGTCACCAACCCCGCCACCGGCTCCAATGGCGCAGCAGCCGCATTCGGTCCGCTCAAAGGTGTAACGCCAGACGATGTGGCGCTTCTCGACGCCGCGCTCACCCAGCTCTGCGACATCTGCGAAGTGGACCCCGCCACCCCGGGCTTCGGTTCCGGCGGTGGACTGCCCATCGGAATAACGTGGCTGTCCACGCTTATGCACGGCGACCGTTCCCATGTTCATGTGTTGCCCGGCGCGCGCATGGTCGCCGAATCGATGGGCCTGCCAGAGCTGATGCAATCCGCTGACCTGGTGGTCACGGGCGAGGAGCGGTTTGATGAACAATCCACACACAACACGGTGGTGGGAACGGTGTTAGACATGGCCGTGGCCGCCGATGTGCCGGTGGTCGTTGTGGCCGGGGCGTTCCAGGAACATGGTGGTGGCGATGGGGTGAGGACGGTGGAACTCTCCGATGGTCCGGATGCGAAAACGCAGCTTGTTGATGCCGGGCGCAGGATCGCTGCGGCGTTGCCTCAGCAATAGACGCGGTATGGTGCGTGGGATCGGGGGCTGTCGGGGCGTCGAGAAGCGATAAGGTAGTGGGTATGTCTGACCATCTCCACGCCCGTCCCACCCCACTTGTGACCATGGCGGACGGCACTATCAAACAAATCAACCCGTTCAGCGGAACCGAGGTGTGGACCGTGCCTGGTCGCGGCAACCGTCCGCTCTCGGTGCCTGCGGCAAACCCCCAGCCGCTGGGCCCCGACGCGCACACCGCAACCTGCGCATTCTGTTCGGCAAACAAGCTGTCCACCCCGCCGGAGAAATCCCGCATGGTGCAGGACGCGCGCGGGATGTGGAGCATTCAACGCAGGCTGCTACCGAGCGAGTTAGACAACAGCGTCGCGGAATTTCGGCGCGTACCCAACCTGTTTGAAATCGTCTCCTACGACTATTGGCAGGCCAACTACGGTTTTGAGATGCACCCCGATGTGGCGGCGTTCATGGAGAAATACCTGAGCGATCCGCAGGGTCGCGAACATGTGCTCACCATTGTGCGCACCAAACTCGCTGCTGCCGGTAAAGACAGTAGTGAACTCAGCGACAAGGAACTGTTGGACCAGGCGGGTGGTTTTTTCGCGGGTGGACACGATGTGATCATTGGTCGCAGGCACTACGTGGACGGTGCGGAATACGACAACCAACTCGCTTCCTCCGGGACGCTCACCCCCGACGAACACGAACAATTCATCCGCTTTACCCTCGACTCGTTGGAAGATCTCTACGCCAAAAACCGCTATGTTCCGTACGTGGCGGTGTTCCAAAACTGGCTGAAACCCGCCGGCGCGTCCTTCGACCACCTGCACAAACAACTCGTCTCTATTGACGAACGCAGTGTCCAAGCCGACTTTGAAATCGAACGCCTTCGCGCTAACCCCAACATGTTCAACGAATGGGCCGTAGATTACGCCGGGTATCACAACCTCATCATCGCCGAAAACGACCATGCTGTTTGCTTCGCCGGGTTCGGGCACCGCTACCCCACCCTGGAGGTCTACTCCAAGTCCGCCGCAGCCGAACCGTGGCTGCACACGCCCGAGGAAATTCGCGCCATGAGCGATCTCATCCACGCCTGCCACGCCGCCGCTGGACCCGACGTACCCTGCAATGAGGAATGGCACCACAAGCCCATCGACCTGGACATTCCCATGCCCTGGCGCGTCATGATTAAATGGCGCGTTTCGACGCTCGCGGGATTTGAGGGAGGTACGAAAATCTACCTGAACACCGTCTCCCCCTTTGACATTCGCGACCGCATGGTCAGCCAGTTCTACGCGCTGCGTGACGAAGGAGCCATCTCCCCCAACATTCGCATAGCCACCGAATGCCGCGTTGACCGCAACAGCCTGAAATACAATCCCGTGCTGAGGTGAGTGGCATGGTTAATGACGCAGCCGACAATGCGGTGGATGGTCGTCGGTCCCGGCGAGCTAAAACCGACGACAAACTCGCGGCGACCGTGCGGGAACAGCTCAACGACATCGGCTTTTCCGCCATGACCATCGAAGGCGTGTGTGCGGCCAGCGGCGTGGCCAAAACAACCGTGTACCGCCGGTGGAAATCCAAGGCAGAAATGGTTTTTGAGCTAGTTCTTCATGGAGCTGAGGATGAGTTTCCTGACACAGGATCTTTGGCTGGCGACGTTCGCGCACTGGCCGAGATGACCGTGAATTTCACCGCCAGCGACATGTCCCAGAAAGTCCTTCCTGGGTTTTTGGATGCCGTCGCGGCTGACCCCGAGATGCGTCAACGACTCCGCGATGCCTTTGTCACTCCCACCACCGAGCACATCGCGGCAATAATTGACCGCGCCAGCGCGCGAGGCGAACTCACACCGGACACCGTGGTGGATGTTGCTGTGCTCCACGCCGCGTTGTTGGGTATCCCCTACGCATCCGTGCACATGCTGGGAGAGACTGACACTGAGGTGCTAACTAACCAGTTGGCTGAGCACATGCTGCGCTCGCTGGGAGTCGGCTAAGAGGGCTGCTTACAGGGGTCAGGCAGGCACAGGGGCTTGCACGCCCGAGCAGATATAGCTACGCTACGTAGCGTAACTATTTATGGCCTATGGAAGGACACTCTCAAGCCATGCGCGCAGCACAATTCACCTCCTATAACGGACCGCAGGCACTCCACCTCGGCGACATCACCACACCGAACATCACCCCACGACAAGTCCTCGTCAGGGTTGCCGGCTCAAGCGTCAACCAGATGGACGTTATGGAACAAGAAGGAAATGAAGCTCTTCACCGGGCGCTCCTTCCCCATCGGCACCGGCGTGGACTTTGCTGGAACCATCAGCGCCGTCGGGGCGCACGTCAGCGGATATAAGGTTGGCGACCGCGTGTGGGGCTACGTCGGGTTCCGACGCCCCGGCACCAGCCTCGCCGCCGCCGACTACATCGCCGTCTCCCCACATTGCCTCTCCCCAGCGCCCACCACCATTCCCCTGGTCGAAGCAGCCGCCCTCCCTTTGGCTGGACTCGCCGCACTCAAAGGGTTCGCTGGGCTAAAAGCTGGTGAAAAAGTACTGGTAATCGGCGGCAACGGCGGCGTGGGATCAACCGCCATCCAGGTTGCCCTGGCATTGGGCGCCAAGGTTGATGCAGTGACAGGGGCTGAAGAGGGCGTCGCAAAGCACGTAGGTGCAGGGCAAACCTTCAACTACCACATCACCCCACCCAGCTCGATCCCTGGCAGGTACAGCTTCATCTTGGACACTGCGGGCATCAACCTTCTGCCCTACCGTGCGCTGCTGGCACCCGGCGGGCGCTTTACGACGGTCGCGCCTGCCGTGATGGATGTGCTCCGGTCGCTGGTGACGCGCGGGCCGCGCATTCGGATCGTCTCTGCTGGTGCCAACCCCACAGGGCTAGCGTGGCTGGCACAGAAAGTTGATTCAGGTGAGATTCGTCCCGTGATCGGCGACATCTATCCTGCAGAACAAGTACGGGACGCCTACCGTGCCTACAGTGCCGCAGAATCCGCGCACGGAAAACTGGTTATATCGTGGGAGGATTAAGCGGCTGCCGTGGCTGCTTTGCGGGTAATGAAATCGCCGATTTTGAATGTGCGGCCAAGTACCAAGGCACATAGGGCACTCACAATAGTCGCCGTGAGCATTGCGACATACGGGTACACCTGCGTCAAATCAGTGCCGGTGGCTTCTATAGAAATATTCACCACCGCGTGAATAGCCGTGGCAACCAGGACTCTGTGCGTCCACAAACCCGTCCACAGCGCGGCCATAATGACGTCCAACAACACTGCGGAGGCCACAAACAAAGTCACCGGAAGGACGCCTACGCCGAAATACTGAAGGTGACACAAACCAAAGAACACGCCGTTGATAACCACACTTGGCCACGGACCCAACTTCGCCGCCAACGCTCGATACATGATGCCACGGAAACCTACCTCCTCACACCACGAGCCAAATATAAAACCAATACACACGGCAGCAACTGCTATAGGTTTAGGCCAGTCATGGACAACAAACGGGGTGTAGCCTGGTGTGGCGAGGAGCGCCAGCGAGAGGACATACACAAGTGACGATAACGCGGTGGCGATCCAGGCCTTTTTGGTTAAAGCTGTGGTGGCTCGGGGCGCATCTGATGGAAACCACGACGGCACAATGAGTTTACATAGGGCTGCTGCAACAAACGGGCCAACCATGACCAGCGGCAAGACCTGAAATGGAATGTTAGTGAACGGCTGAACAGCCCCCAACAACAAGGTAATCGGAGCCATAATCACAGCCCACAAAAGTGCGAGGGCGTAGGGTCTGGGGTTACGAGGTTCCTTCTGATCGTACGTTTCTTGCCAATCGCGCCCTGATGCCATAATGATCTACCTTTGATTGTCCTTTTCGAGATTCTCCGGCAGCCAAGCTTAAGGAAGAACAGAGAATCTAAAACCAAAGGTAGAATGGGGTCTACCCCGTTGGGGTAGACCTAGCTTTCCCAGAAAGAATAGAAAACCTTTCTACAGGATCTGACCATCACCCTATCGTCCTAGCAACTCAACGCAATCTACGCTGCTAGTTTTAGCGACTGCAAAAGCATAGCTATTTTCAGAACCTTGCACCTTCCCCAAACATGATCCCGGCAAGGAGAATCATGTTCGATAGACGAATCAAGTTTAAGAAATAAACCTATATAGTCATCGCCTGGCATCAGCCACCAATTCCGTTTCCCCCCAAAGATCCAAGCCCCTTGAACTTCCACGTCTACGCGTCGCTCGGCATCACATGCACACTCACACTGCGGGGAACAGGAAAACCAGGGGCAGCCTCAACAAACCCATCAGGTGCTACGAACTTTAATACACCTTCCCCTCGCCACGGCAGTGAATAGCATGTTCCCATTATCCCCTCGGAACCAGGCTCGCTTGATGCCTCGACATAAGCGACTTCCAGCCCATTCATTCCTATAGCGATCATGAACTCATAGAAAACATCTGCGACCTCTTCATACTCGTCATAGATGTGAAGAGACACAGAACATGTCTCAACATCAGGCATCCCAAGAAACGTGGCCGCAGCGCTAGAAACAGCAACCCCCCTCATCTCCCCATTCGGGATACTCGTCTCCCTCCCCGAAAAACTGAACTTGCCCATACATAGGAACAACGTGAAGATTGATGTCTTTCACTTTAGCCATGTGCGATCGCCTCTATCCTCAATAACTGGAATAAAATTGATTAAATTTTCACCCTCTACTAGGAAAAATCAGATCCATTTCGTTCCTCTATATCTACTGGCCAAACTTTGCAGGCACACCTGTACCCTATCAACAAAAGCAATATTTCTACAATCAAAAGTAAGCAAACCTACCCAAGGGTGATCAGGCATAGCTAGGCCAAGATCCACTAGCCCAGCCACCCCCAAAAGGAGACTTAGTTGATGAAAAATTTTTCATGATAGTGGCATCTATTTTGCTAACCATATCAAACGTTCCTCCTAGATGATTATTATCAAATTATCGGAAGCGCTCACGTGCTTTGTCGCTTCTACCAGCCACAATTGGCGTATCAGCTAACAGCAACTGCGGAGGTCACAATGACACGCGTACGCATAATAGTCACCATCGCTCTTCTTTCGCGGGAATGGTGGTAGCACTAGCCACTCCCCAACTCACAACATCCGCTTACGCACAACAAGCACAGGATGTTCCAACAGATCAATGGAATGACCGGTTTTCAAACTCATCGTGGACGAAATGCGCCATCAACGCTGATAATTCCGTGTGGTGCTGGAGCAATCAGCCGGTACCAAACACGTCACGCGGCCAAACCCCCATCTACAATACAACTCCCCAAAAGATTGAAGGAGTTACCGCAAAAGCGATTTCAGCTGGTACAGACAAAATATGTGCGATCGCTATGGACAACGAGCTCTGGTGTTGGGCAGGCACAACGAGTGAAGAGAATGCCAACAATCCAACCGAAACCATTCCAAAAAAAGGTCGGCATGCAGGCCAAGAAGGTCGTACTTAAGCACGACAGAGTACACGTCATAGACAGCAATAATGGTCTGTGGGAGTGGGAATGGAGCTGGAACACCGAGGCCACCATAGACCAAGACATACAGAGCCGAAAGAAAACGACCGACATCAAGATGAAGGACGTCCACTCAGATTTCTACGCTACCTGCGCAATTGACCTAGAGAATAAGGTGTGGTGTTGGGATAAAGGCAAACTTGGGGTTGCCAGCAAGGTAACACCACAACGCTCTGAGACTCCCGTGCTCATCTCAGGAATAACTGCCAACGCCAAGAAGGTTATTGCCAATAACAGGTTCGCATGCGTACTTAACACTACGGGCGAGGTACAGTGCTGGGGAGATAATTCTGACGGACAACTTGGCTCTGAGACACCAGGTTCCACGTCCACGCCAACCAAGGTTGATAAGCTGCCCAAGGATATTGCTGATATTACGCTTAACCAGTCTTCTGTCTGCGCCCTTGATCGCTCTGGAAGTAGCTGGTGCTGGGGGAACTCTCGACCAGATTTTGGGAACGCACCAGATATCAACTACCCCGAAGTACCAACTAAGACAAATATGCCGACAGCACGAGTACTTCAAATAGATGAGAGGATATGCGTAGTCGATACTGCTGGTTACGTGTGGTGCACGAAGGATCCATACAGTTACGTCTCTGACAATCCACATCCCAACTACACCTTTGAAAAGAAGGAGAATATTCGCCTGACCGGCACGTTCAAAGCCTGATAGAGCATCCATCTTTCATGAAAGGAATTGTCATGCGCGTCATCGCCATCAACATCGCGCGGATTTTAGCCACACTGTGTGTCATAGTTGGATTCAGTGCCGCCACTCCCGCAGCTTATGCTGCACCGAAAGAACAAACCGAAGTAACAGAATCAGTGCCACCCACCGCACCTGTCCACGATGCACCCGTGAAGGTACTTGATGATATTCCATCTCACCGTATCCTCATGGATTACGATCATACCTGCGTTATTGATAACCACAACGAAGTATGGTGTTGGGGTGCAAATACTTTTGGCCAACTTGGGCGCGGATACGCTTCCGACGAGGTTCTTCCGCAGCCACAAGCCATTCAAGGTTTGAAAGCCACCTCAATTTCAGAAGCGGGCAACGGACAAACCTGTGCAGTGACGACAGAAGACAGTGTTGTATGTTGGGGTATAAACTCGAGGAACAAAGACAACGCAGATAAAAGCAACGTTCCTGTACACAAGCACCCCGGTTTACCCGCAGACAAGAAGTTCAAGCGCGCTGGGGACAGCTGTTTTATAGACTCCGGCGACATGCTGTGGTGCGAAAACGAGGAGGGGAGGGGACAACTTTTGGGGGATGTTAAAGTGCAGGCGGCCAGTGGATCCTTAACCGAAGGGTGCGCGGTATCACTGGATCACTCCCTTTATTGTTGGATGGATAAGCGAGCGGCTACAAATCCACTCAAAGAACCTAGTCAGTCCCCTAAGAAGATCGAGGGAATGACAGCAGCGCTGGTTACCACCAGCACAGGGGGAAATAGGTGCGTTGTAGAAACGGACGGAACGCCCCACTGCTGGGGACGAGATATGTTCGGCGAGCTTGGCCACGACGCTAAGACTCGCAAGAAGATTGATCTATCCAAGATAAAGGCAACCAGCATTAGCTCAAGCTCCCATAACACCTGTGTTGTGGATGACAGGCAGGTTCCCTGGTGCTGGGGCAGCGGATTTGGCGGCATTGTTGATGGAAACAAGCCCTTACGTGGTTTGGGCGTTCATGCCAACTACAAGAATCTTGAGGGAGTTAAGGCTGTCACTGTTGCAACTGAAGCAAGCAGAACCTGCTATGTGGACACCGAAGGCGCGTTCTGGTGCTGGGGCAGGAACAAGAACGGCGAACTGGGCAACGGAACCACCACAGACTCACCTGTCCCCGTCAAGGTGGAAGGTTTGACGGTAGCCTTAACTCCATGAGCACACACGACGCAGGCACCCACGCTGCACACGGCGATGCACACAGTACCCTAGCGGACTTTATTAACCACCACGGCGTCGATACGCAGTGGCAGCGAGGGTTCTACGAACACATGCATGCGTACCCGGAGTTGTCTGGGGAGGAACAGGAAACCGCAGGTTTTATTCAGGACAAGCTGCGGGAGTTTGACTGCGAGGTCATCACCAACATCGGCGGGCACGGGATTGTTGCTCTTTTCCGCAACGGCGAAGGCCCGACGGTGTTGTTCCGTGCGGATTTTGATGGCCTGCCGGTCCAGGAGGCCACGGGTGTGCCGTTTGCGTCGAAAAATGAGGGTCGGATGCACGCCTGCGGGCATGACATGCACACCACTGCCCTACTGGGCTTGTGCCAGATCCTCAATGAGTCCCGCGACCGCTGGCAGGGCACATTCATCGCCCTGTTCCAGCCTGCGGAGGAAACAGCAAGTGGCGCGGCCGCAATGGTTGCGGATGGCCTGACCTCCCGCATTCCCATGCCGGATGTGTGTTTCGGTCAGCATATTGTGGCAGGCCAAGCGGGGAAAATAATGAGCATGCCTGGACCTGCCCTGGCTGCCTGCGACACGATTACCATTGAGCTTTTTGGGCGGTCGGCACACGGCTCAATGCCGCACGACTCTATCGATCCAACATTTCTTGCAGCGATGATTGTGGTGCGGTTGCAGGGGCATTGTGGGCCGCGAAGTCTCACCCGAACATTTCGCGGTAGTGACTGTGGGCACACTAACCTCAGGCCACACGAACAACACCATTCCCGGCAGCGCCACCCTAGTGCTCAATTGCCGTTTCTACGATGACGATGTGAAGGCCCGCACCTACACCGCCATTGAGCGCGTGGTGCGCGGCGAATGCATCGCCTCCGGATGCGAGAAGGAGCCCACGTTCACGTACTCCAACCACGGCGAACTCACCGACAACTCCCCCGAGGTGTTCAGCAAGGTCCGCCCGCTTTTCGACGCCGTGTTTGACGATGCCTCCGTGGATGCCCAACGCTGGACCGCGTCGGAGGATTTTTCCGAGGTGCCACGCGCGTTCGGAGTGCCGTATTTTTTCTGGTTGATCGGCGCAAACTCCGACGATGCTGATGCACCGGGCAACCACATGCCCGATTTCATTCCTGACTATGAGCCGGTGGTGTCTGCTTCTAATCGCGCGGCGCTGGCTGCGGTGTTGGCATACCTAGCCGTGTAACCGACGTTACGTTTGAAAGCCCCCGCCACATAGACCGCTGATCTTTATGTAGAAAGGTAAAGTATGCAGACCGTAACCCTGAACAACGGCGTCGAGATGCCCATCCTTGGTCTTGGCGTATATCAACTCACCGAACCCGGCGAATGCGAACGCGTGGTGTCGGAAGCTCTGGAGCTTGGATACCGCTCCATTGACACTGCGGCCTCGTACCGGAATGAAGAAGCCGTTGGCCGTGCCATTGCAGCTAGCGGTATTCCCCGCGACGAACTGTTCATCACTAGCAAGCTGTGGATTCAAGATGCCGGCGAGAAACCCGCCCGCGCTGCTTTTGAGCGTTCCCTGGAACGCTTGGGCCTGGATTACCTGGACCTTTACTTGATCCACCAGCCCATGGGTGACGTCTATGGATCCTGGCGCGCTCTGGAGAACCTCAATAAGGAGGGCCTGTCCCGCGCGGTGGGCGTGTCTAATTTATACCCAGACCGCCTCGTGGATTTGATCCTGCACAATGAGATCACCCCAGCCGTGAACCAGGTGGAAACTCATCCCTTCCACCAGCAGGTGGAGGCCCAGAAGGTTATGCAGGAGTACAACGTTCAGATCGAATCCTGGGGGCCGTTTGCTGAGGGAAAGAACGATTTGTTCACCAATCCCACGCTCACAGCCATCGCCGAGGAGCACGGTAGAAGCGTGGCACAGGTGGTGCTTCGTTGGCTGATCCAGCGTGGGGTCGTAGTGATTCCGAAGTCCGCGCGCCGCGAACGCCTCGATGAAAATATTAGCGTGTTCGACTTCACGCTTTCCGACGCCCAGATGGCCGACATATCCACGCTGGATACCGGCAGCAGCCTGTTTATCGACCATACTGACGTGTCTGCTGTGACGCTTCTCAGCGGAGTGAAGTTCAACACTTAAGGTGAGGCCAATTCCTCTCGCACGCGCATGAGGATGCCGCCAAGCCGGTTCACACCGGAACCATCACCGCCGTCTCCCCAATAGGCATCTTTGCCGGTGTGCTCAACCAGCATGGCATCCCCAGTAGCCAGCAATAGTTCTGCTAAGTCCTTGTTGTGCTGGAACTTTGCCAGGACGGCGGTATACATGACGTCGTCCTTAACCTCCTCCCAGTCAGCCCGCAAGGGGTTGCTTCTATCGCGGCCGATACCAGCAGCTTTCAACGGCGATGGGGTGCGCCTGATTTTTCGCGGAGTTTTTCATCCTCAAATTTCTGCGCCTGGAAGTAATGTTCGGCGGTGCGCCAGTAAACGTCATCTTTGTAAAACCCGTAGCGGGCGAAGTTGGATAGCTCACCGTACGGGTCATTTGCTGTGTAGAAGTAAATTGTATCCATACCACCGACGGTAGCAGATAAGCTTCTATCATCTGGATCTATACCTGCATGCTTTTCCCCTAACCAGCTGCAAATCCGGACACAATGCTGACCGCTCAGCGAAACCAGACAGCACAACAACATGCTAGGGTGATTAGTATGCCAGGCATACAAATTGGAGATATTGCAACACTCAAAACCGGAGCACTGAAGGCTGAACTGTTCAAAACCGCACTGGAGCTTGGAATTTTCCATAACCTTCGCACTCCACAATCAGCGGGCGATCTGGCTACAGCACATGGGCTTGATGGCCAAAAAATCCTGCTCCTCCTGGAAGCCCTCGTTGGACAAGGATGGGTAACGCGAGAAGGCGAACTGTTCTACAGTAACGCTCTCTCAGAAGAACTCCATTCCTATGCACTGAACAGCATGAACACCCCAAGTCTCGTAGATATAATGCGTGGGAACACAGTGGTGCCTGGGCCAAACTTCACACAACAAGCTCACACAAACTGGCCGATCGTCTATGGATTACGTGGGCAACACGCGGTCGTACTAGCGCAACGGATCTTTTCCGTCGATACCCACTTCCGCGTGCTCGATTATGGCTGCGGATGTGGTGGTTTAGGCATCGCCATCGCAGAAGCGTTTCCCCATGCACAGGTCACGCTAGTGGAAACTCCGGAAGTTATAGCCGCGACGAAGAACTATGCCGAAAAATCAACGGCAGAAAAGCACATTCAGGTGGATACTCAACCACGAGGCCCCTATGAGTTGATTATTGTGTCGGGAGTCTTCTACTTTGCCGAGTCGCTGCCCGGGTTGGTAAACGAACTCGCTGGCATGTTATCCCCTGGAGGGCACCTTTTCCACACGCATCGCGCAGTCTCAGAAGACCACACTCAACCCGCAGATTTTGTACTGAACTGGTTACCCACCCGGCTAGGTCATTCAGGACACTTATTCACAGAAAAACAGTTGGATTCAGCGCTGGCACAAGCGGGACTCAAGGAGACAGGACTCCACGGAGATGGACCTTTCCCACTAACTGATCTGGTTATACGTCGAAGCCCGAGCTAGAAATTCCGAAATAACGGCCTGCTGCTGCTCATCTAATCCGTTAATGTAGTCCAGAAAATCACGGTCGCGCTCTTGGTGGTAGCGATGGTGAGCAGCTAGTGCTTTCTCCCCCATTGATGAAGGCCGCAGCGACGCACGGCGACCATCGTCAGGATCCGAATCAAACTCAACAAGACCACGGGCGACAAGATTTTTCACAATCTTGTACACCACGGCCCTGGTCACCCCGATATTCTGCGCAATGGCTGATTGCGAAATTCCAGGTTTATCACCAACCATGAGCAATACGTCCAGCTCACGACGGTGAAAAACAAATCCCTCACCCACATCAACCTGAACCGCACGGTTGGTTGAGGCATTGTTGAGTAGCCTAACCAACGTGCGAAAAATATCGGGAATTTCCTCTTTGGACATAAGCATCTAGCTTATTTCCCCACAAACCCTTTCTCCACCATCCAGTCGTAGGCGACTTGACCTGGGTCAGCGCCTTCCACATCAACTTTGAGGTTGAGGGAACGCATGGTGTCATCGTCAAGCAACGGAGTGACCTGGGCGAAGCGTTCCGCGAGTTCGGGGTGTTTGTTCAGGAACTCGGTATTAAACACAGGTGCCGCGTTGTAGGCGGGGAAGAAATGCTGGTCATCTTCCAGGATCACCAGGTTCAGGGATTGGATGCGTCCATCGGTGGTGAATACTTCACCAAAATTGCAATCCCCGTCTGCTGTTGCCTGGTAGACGGTGCCGGTGTCCATAAGGGAGATGTTTCCCTCCGGGACACCGTCGGGGGTTCCGCGTGGTATTCCGTAAAGTTTCAACATGGGATTCAGGCCATCAACGCGGGAGTTAAATTCCGATTCCACGCACATAGTGCGCTCCTCCACGGGAACAGAGGCAATATCAGAAAGCTTAGAGATGTTGTGCTGTTTTGCGAATTCCGGCCGGACGGCAAAGGCGTAGGTGTTATTGAGCGGCGCGGGCTGTCCCCAGGTCAGGCCGTTGGCCAGGTCCGCGTCGTGCACAGCCTGCCATTGCTTCTGCTTGTCGGGGATGCCGCCTTCGTGTCCCAGGTATGCGAGCCAGGCGGTGCCGGTGTATTCGAAAGCCAGGTCAGCCTGCCCTGACACCATGAGGTTGCGTGAGGTTGAGAGCCCGGCACGTTGGTCATGTCGGTGACATCAAAGCCGGATGCTTTGGCTATGAGCACAGCGATTTTTCCCAGAACAATCTGTTCGGTGAAGTTTTTTGAGGTGATGGTGATGGATTCGTCATGAGCATTGGCGACTGGCTTGATGGACCCTTCCGTCATGGCGGGCACTGTTGACGTGGAGGGCTGCAGGCCGCAGGCGGACAGCCCCAGGCCAAAGAGCATGACGCAGCAGAGGGAGATCTTTTTTAGCATTCTCATTGTCCTTTCGGCCGCAGGGTGTGCTCGCAGACGCGGGCCACCCAATCCACAAGCAGCGCCAAGAGCGCCACGAGCAGCGATCCAGTGATCAGTACACGGTCTAACGCCAGGTTCACTCCTGTGGTGATAAGGATGCCCAGCCCGCCGCCATCGACGAAGGTCGCCAGGGTGGCGGTGCCCACGAGCAGCACCAATGCGGTGCGGATGCCCGCCAGCATGATCGGCACGGCGAGGGGCAGTTCGATGCGAAACAGCACTGACAAAGCGCTCATGCCCATGCCTCGCCCGGCTTCAATCAGTGCTGGATCGACGGAATCCAGGCCCACCATCGTGTTTTTCAGCACCGGCAGGAACGCGTACAGGATCAGCGCGACCACGGCGGCGTCGAAACCAAAGCCGAGCCAGAAGGCAAACAGCACCACTAGGCCGATCGCGGGTGCCGCTTGGCCCAGGTTAGCCAGCATCATCACTGGGTTAGCCAACCACCGCAGCGGTTTGCGTGTAAGCACAATGCCCAGTGGAATAGCGATGACGAGGACGACAACCGCCGCCACCACCGTCAACTTTAGTGCTGCACGGTCAGATCCCACAGGTAAGGGATGGTGAGCGTCACCCGCTCAGTCTCGGTGAGATCGGCACGGGTAATCCAGACCAGCACGGCACCTATCGCCAACAGCACCAACGTGGGTTGGGCAAGCAGACCCAACCAGCGTCTGGAATCGGGCCGGTCAGAGGTTGTTGTCGTGGTCATCGCTCTCCCCTGCTTCCTCTACCGCGTCCGCGTTCACACCCACCGGAGCATCCTCTTTCGGCTGGGTTTCCCGCAGCTCAGTGATGGCCTGCATCACTGTTTCCACATTGATGACGCCCTGAAAGTACTGCCGTGGACCCACAACCAGCGCGGCACCGGTGCTGGCCACCAGCATGGTGTCCAGGGCGTCGTTAAGCGTGGAATGGGTGGATACCACCGGCAGATCGGGGTCGACGTGGCTGGGAATGGACCGTATGGTGTTCAGCTGTTCGCGGGGAATCCACGACAGCGGCCGATGCTTGTCATCCAGGATCACTACGTGTCCATGCCCCGCCTGGTCAGCGAGGTGCGCAAGTTCCTTCGGGTCCTGGCCCGGGTGCCCGGTGACGGCGGGAAGCAATTCGACGTCCCGAATGTGCGTCAGGTTCAACTGCTTCAGGCCAGCGCCGGAGCCGATGAACTCCTCCACGAACTCGTCGGCGGGTTCCGCGAGGATACGCTCAGGGGTGTCGTACTGCACAATGCGTGCACCATCATCGAAAATGGCGATCCAGTCCCCTAGCTTCACCGCCTCATCGAAATCGTGGGTGACGCACACGATGGTTTTGTGCAGCTCGGACTGGATGCTGATCAGCTCGTCCTGGAGTTTCTGGCGAGTGATCGGGTCAACCGCGCCGAAAGGCTCGTCCATGAGCAGCACCGGCGGATCCGCAGCTAAGGCGCGTGCCACCCCCACGCGCTGCTGCTGTCCGCCCGACAGTTCCTTCGGGTAGCGGTCTCGGTACAGATCTGGGTCCAGGGAAATGAGTTCCAGCAGCTCATCGACACGTTCGGCGATACGCTGCTTGTCCCAGCCCAGCATCTTGGGCACCATGGCGATATTCGCGCCGACGGTCAGGTGCGGCAGCAAACCACCCGCCTGGATCACATACCCGATGCCACGGCGAAGTTTATCCCCATTCATGTGGGTCACGTCCTCGCCGTTGATCACAATTTTGCCCTCGGTGGGTTCGATCAGGCGGTTGATCATTTTCAGCGTGGTGGTTTTGCCGCACCCAGAGCGGCCAACAAACATCACCACCGCGCCTGCTGGGATTTCCAGGGTCAGCTGGTTCACTGCGGCCTTCTTAGCAGCGCCTTTCTTACCGCCGTAACGCTTGGTTACGTTGTCAATCAAAATTGCGGCGCCGCCTTCCTCGGCACCTGTTATTTCGGTTACTGCGTTGTCTGTTGATTGGGAAACAGTTGGGTTAGACACGGATACCCCTTGAGGTAGTCAGGCGACCCATAACAATCAAGGCCGCGTCGAGAAGAAGAGCCAGGATGACAACGGCAATGACACCGGTGGCTACTGACTCGAAGGAATTGGCTCCGCCTAGGCGGGAGAGGCCAGAGAAAATGTAGCCGCCAAGGCCGGGCCCCAGAGCGTAGGCTGCAACAGCGGCGATGCCCATGGTCATCTGGGCGGAAATGCGCATACCGGCGATGACCACCGGCCAGGCCAGTGGAAGCTCCACCCGAAAAAACGTGGCTACGCGGCTCATGCCGACGCCGCGGGCAGCCTCCACCAGCGCCGGATCCACTTCCGTGAGGCCGACGACGGCGTTGCGCAAAATGGGTAGCACGGCGAAGAAGGTCACCACGGCCACCGCTGGGGCAACACCGAAGCCCAATGGGATGATGAGCAAACCGATCAGTGCAAAAAGACGGAATGGTTAATCCCACGGCGGAGACATTATTGGCAACAGATGTTAAAAAAAGTACTTCGATAACACACTGCGGCGACAACAAGTGCAATAACAGTGGCCAAAACAAGACATTGAACAACGAGACTCAGATGCTGCCAACTGTTCAGCATTATCTGACTCCACCGTTGCGAAACAAACTGAATCATGGCATAAGTTCCTGAATGATCAGGGAGTATTTCTCACTGATGAAAACGTTGAATGAAAACGTTGGGGGAACAGAAACCAAGGAGGATGAGTCCCCGTCACCCCATACCCGATGTTAAACCCCAATCCGCCACACCCCTGCTGCACAATTACTACTTTCGAGTGACAAACTTAACAATTCGCACAATGCCTACATTGTTGAGCAATGAAAAAAATACGGCGATTCCAATAAGATTAATTGCAGGTTATCGCAACATTGATAGGCAAGTCTTGTATGACAGCAACTACCTGTCAACCTACCATAAAATCCCAAAATAGAGAGATGCGTCACATTTGTAGCCTGCTGGTGATTTTTAGGTAACGCTGGTTCGTTTTTCTACGACATAGCATCCCGCGCTCCCCCGCAACACAACCACGCAAAACCCCGCCTGATTGTTCATAAATCAGACGGGGTGCAGCAGCACGCTCACAGAGCGTAAGAAACTATTCGCTGTAGTATTTCACCAGACCCAGCTCGGCCGGGGAAACCAACAATTCATGGTTCGGAACGACGCGAATGGTGTACCCAAACTCGCCGGGTACATCGCTGCCGATTTCCACTTCATAGCGGCCTTTGCCAGAGCTGTCTTTCATATCGAAAATCAGCGACGGCTGCACTAATTCCTCAGGATTCTCCGGATCTGAAATACCAATGATGGCCTGCACCAGCACATCCTTGCCCGTGAGGTCACCCAGGTTCACATCAACGGACAGTCGGATCGGGTCACCCGCAAGTGTCTCACCGGCGTTCGGCGCAGCTTCGCCGTTACACATCAGGTTGGACAGCTGAATGCTCTCCCACCCTTCTTGAACACGCTTGGTCCACTGGACGTATTCCTGAGCAACCTTAGGACTTGCGGTGACCCGGCGGGCACCCTCATCGGCGGGACGGTAGTAGCCTTCCACGTAATCGCGCAGCATGCGGGTGGAAGTGACCATTGGTGAAAGGTCCACCAGGGAACGACGCACCCACTGCAGCCATTCACGAGGCAGGCCATCGGCATCGCGGTCGTAGAACTTCGGCGCGATCTCGTGCTCAATCAGGTCGTACAGGGCCTGCGCTTCAAGGTGGTCTCGGTAGTCCGTGTCGTGGGATTCCACGGTGGGGATGGTCCAGCCGTGGTCTTCTTGCGGCATTTCGTCCCACCAGCCGTCGGAAATGGAGAGGGTGAGACAGCCGTTCATCACAGCCTTCATACCAGAGGTGCCGGAGGCTTCTTGCGGGCGGATGGGGTTGTTCAACCAAATATCCGCGCCGGAGATGAGGTAGCCAGCCAGTTCGATGTCGTAATCGGGCAGGAACAGAAGCGGTCGCGCAGACCCGCGTCGTCGGCAAAGCGCACGATCTCCTGCATGAGTTTCTTGCCGCCCATGTCGTGGGGGTGGGCTTTACCTGCAATAATGAACTGCACGGGGCGCTCTTCGTTGAGCAGGATGCTGCGCAGACGCTGCGGGTCACGCAGCATCAGGGTCAGGCGCTTGTAGGTGGACACGCGACGTGCGAAACCAATGGTCAGGGTGTTCGGATCGAGTACGCGCTTGGTCCAGTGCAGCTGCGCATCGGGCAGGCCACGGTGTGCCCAGGAATCATGCACGGACTCGCGGGCCACGTTCACCAGGTCGGCGCGTAGCTTGTTGCGAGCCTCCCACAAGGTTTCATCGTTCACGGCATCCGGGAAGTCCCAGCTGTCTGCCACGGCAAGGTCGGCATTGCCGGAGACCTTCTCAATAATGCTCATCATCTCTGGCTTCACCCAGGTGGGCAGGTGCACACCGTTGGTGACGGACCCGATCGGCACTTCCTCGTCGACGTAGCCGGGGTACAGGCTGGCGAACATCTCACGCGATACTTCACCGTGCAGCTTAGCGACGCCGTTCGCATGCTGTGACAGCCGCAGGCCCATGTGAGCCATGTTGAAGCGATTCGGGTCTGACTCCCACACCCAGTTTGATGGCTTCTTCGATGGGGACGTTCGGACACAGGTGGCGAGATTCCTCATTACCTGCACCCAGGTAGCGGCGGACCAGCTCAATATCAAAGCGGTCAATACCAGCGGGAACGGGGGTGTGGGTGGTGAAGATGTTGGTGGCGCGGACCTGAGCCAACGCGGCGTCGTAATCCAAGCCCTCGTTCATGCGTTCGCGGATACGCTCCAGGCCCAGGAAGCCAGCGTGTCCCTCATTCAAGTGGGCAACGCGCGGACGTGCCAGGCCACGGGCATCGCAGAAAGCGTTGACGGCGCGCACGCCGCCGACACCCAACACCAGCTCCTGCTTGATGCGGTGTTCCGAGTCGCCGCCGTACAGACGGTCGGTCACATCCCGCAGGTCAGCGGGGTTTCTTCAATGTTGGTATCCAGAAGCAACAGCGGCACGCGGCCAACCTCAGCCACCCACAACGCAATCACAATGTCACGGTGGTCCGGGAAGGCAACGGTGACGGTGATCTGCTTGCCATCTTTACCCAGGACTGGCGACACGGGAAGATCGCGAGGATCGTGGTACTCGTAGTTTTCTTCCTGCCAGCCATCGCCGGACAGAGACTGCGAGAAATAGCCGTAGGAGTACAAAAGACCTACACCGATCAGGGGAATACCGAGGTCAGAGGCGGATTTCATGTGATCACCCGCGAGCACGCCCAGACCGCCCGAGTAGATCGGCAGGGTGGGGTCAATGCCAAACTCCATTGAGAAGTACGCGGCGATGGGGTCGGTGGAGCTGCGGCCTGTGCCGCTGTTCTGTTTGCTGTAGGTCTTTTGGAACCACAAGGGTTCCTGCAGGTAGTGGTCGAGATTGTCGGCTTCCTTGCGGACATTACCGAGGAAGCCGTCATCGGCGGCGAGTTCACGGAGGCGGTCCACATGCACGCGCTGGAGCAGTTCCTTGGGGTTATCCCCCAACGCATCCCACAACTCAGGGTCGATGCTACGGAACAGTTCGCGAGTCTCGGGGCGCCATGACCACCGCAAGTTGAGCGCCAGACGCCACAACGGACGCAGCGCTGATGGAATATTATGTGCTACTTTTACAGTGCCGGAAGATTTCACTCCTCTAATTTATCCAATTCAGTCCCCCGATGCCACTTAATAAAAACCTCTCGACGTGAGAAATATCAAATCGGCCCATCTTCACTGTTGTGGTGGTTATTACCACAAAGATGGACCGATTCTACTTTTTGTGCAGTGATCAACGAAGATCACGCGAATACCAGCGGAATTTTTACTTTTTCTTTACCGCAGGCTTAGCCTTTTTGGACTCTTTCTTCGCCGTTTCTTTAGTGGCCTTATTTAAATCCTCTTTCACATTCCTGTGAAGATCTTCACCCAGTGGGTGAACGTGAATCATGTTGGTATTACCGGTCACTCCGGGAGGAGTACCGGCAACAACAACCATCATGTCGTCGCGGTTGTACTCATCCATGGCCAGCAATGCCTCATCAATTTCGCGCATCATCGAGTCGGTGCTATCCACTACCGGGCACAGGAACGTCTGCGCACCCCACGTCAGGGCGAGCTGCGAACGCACCTCCTGGTTTGGGGTGAATACCAACAGCGGAAGATGAGTGTGCAGGCGGGCCACACGTCGAGCGGTATCGCCAGAGGTAGTGAATGCAACAAGAGCTTTGGCGTTCAGGCGCTCCGCAATATCGCGGGCGGAGTAGGAGATCACGCCGCGCTTGGTGCGTGGCATGTGAGACAGCTGCGGGACTTCACCGTCAGCCTCTGCGGACTTGACGATGCGGGACATGGTGGACACCACGTTCTGCGGGTCGCGGCCCACGGAGGTTTCGCCGGAGAGCATCACGGCGTCGGCACCGTCGAGCACAGCGTTAGCCACGTCGGAGGCTTCGGCGCGAGTTGGGCGGGGAGTTTTCAATCATGGAGTCCAGCATCTGGGTGGCCACGATCACCGGCTAGCGTTTTCACGTGCGATCTGGATGGCGCGCTTTTTGAACCAGCGGAACTTCCTCCAGCGGAACTTCCACACCGAGGTCGCCACGGGCGACCCGCGATGCCGTCGAAGGCCAGGATGATGGATTCCAGCGCATCCACGGCTTCCGGCTTCTCCAGCTTAGCGATCACGGGAACGCGACGCTTTTTCTTCATCCATGACCTGGTGCACCAGTTCCACGTCCGCCGGGGAGCGAACGAAGGACAGCGCCACCATGTCCACGCCGAGTTTCAGCGCAGAGCGGAGGTCTTCAATGTCTTTTTCACTGAGGGCCGGGACGGAAACATCCATCCCCGGCAGGGACACGCCCTTGTTGTTGGAGACGGGACCGCCTTCCACAACCTTGCAGACCACATCGTTGCCGTCTACTTCAACGCAGACGAGGCCGACTTTGCCATCGTCCACGAGCAAGCGGTCGCCGGGCTTGGCATCTTTGGCCAGCCCCTTTGTAGGTGGTGGACACGCGGTCATGGGTGCCGGGGACGTCGTCAACGGTGATGCGAACAATCTCACCATCGTTCCAGTAGGCTTCCCCATCGACGAAGCGCCCCCAGGCGGATCTTTGGCCCTGCAAGTCTGCAAGGATGCCCACGGCGCGACCGGTCTCGTCGGTTGCTTCACGAACCCATTCGTAGTTTTGCTCAGTGATCTTTATGGTCGCCATGAGAGAAGTTCATCCGGGCGACGTCCATGCCGGCTTCCACAAGACCGAGGATTCCCTCTTTGCTTGCGACGGCTGGACCCAGCGTACACACAATTTTTTTGTTCGTCTATCACGCCTCCCACCTAACCACCTTTGGCCCCACAAGCCACACAGAAACGCCCGCTAAGGGGACAATAATCACGTTTGCCCACCAAACCCATGACCGAAAAACCACATCTTGGCGAAAATAAGCAGGGATAATCAAAAATAAACGGGCATAAAGATGGGATGCGCAGTGAGAATTCCGCCACACGCGATACTGGTCACACTGTGCCTGTATCGCCTGTAACGCCCGTATTCTTCTCCCTCGTCGCCGGGTAATCACCAGATACGCCACCCCCGCCAGCAGCACCACGGCCGACACGATGGTGTTCACACGCAACCCCAGGATGAGTGTTGCGGCGTCGGAACGCATCAGCTCAATCCAGAACCGACCGAGGGTGTACCCCACCACATACAGGGCAAACAGCCGCCCACGATCCATGCGGAAGCGGCGATCCACCCACAACAACACCGCGCAAATCAGCAGGGTTCCACAACATCTCATAGAGGAAGGTGGGGTGCACCACCGCCAGCACCTCGCCGGTGGAATGCCCGGTCATGGGCGCAACCTTGCCTGCATCATCCACGCGGTTGTAAATCTCCAGGCCCCACGGCACGCTCGTGGGCCGACCATACAGCTCCTGGTTAAACCAGTTGCCCAGCCTGCCGATGGCCTGCGCGAGAATGATTCCGGGAGCCGCGGCGTCGGCAAGCGGGGCGAACGGCAGCTTTTTCACCCGCATCATCACCGCCACGGCCAGGGTGCCCAGCGTCACTGCGCCCCAAATGCCCAAACCACCGCTGGCGATGTTGAACACCTGCATGGGGTTGCAGTCGGAGCAAAAATACTGGTCGCTGTCGGTGATCACGTGGTAGAGCCGCCCACCGATAATGCCAGCCGGAACCAGCACCAGCGTCGCATCCATCACCACTTCGGGGTCGCCGCCCCGCGCCACGTATCGACGCCGCGACAACCACACCGCCGCGATAATGCCCGTGATGATGCACAGCGCGTAGGCGCGGATCGGAATCGGGCCGAGGTACCACACACCTTGCGGGGGTGACGGAATTAGGCTCAGATTTTCCACAATCACAGCAGATATGCCTTTTTCTGGAACTAGTTCATAGAAGGACAAGCCGGATGCTGCCCAGCGGCCACAAGTTTACGGCACGCCTCCCTGGGGTTCGCAGCCGTAACAAGCTCCTCCCCCACAATCACCGCATCTGCCCCCGCCCCCGCGTACCTCATCAAATCTGCCACCGTACGCACCCCCCGACACAGCCACCCGCACAGTCCCCGACGGCAGCCCGGGGGCAATCTCTGAAAAACGTGTCACGATCCACCGTCATCGTGTGCGCATTGCGGGCGTTAATCCCCACCACGCGAGCCCCAGCGCTGATCGCGCGGGTGGCGTCCTCAGTGGAGTGCACCTCCACCAGCGCCGTCATGCCCAACGACTCCACACGGTCCAACAACGATTCCAACCGAGACTGGTCCAGCACCGAGGCCACCAACGCCACCATGTCCGCCCCGAAATATCGGGCCTCGTGCACCTGGTACGGGTCAATAATCAAGTCCTTACACATCACCGGCACCCCTACCGCCGATTTGACCACATCCAAATCCTGGAACGATCCGCCATAACCATGACGCCCCGTATGGCAACTGATGACCTGCGCGCCCCCCGCCTCGAACTGCACAGCCACATCCTTAGGTGAATCAAACCATGCAATAGTGCCCTTCGCGGGTGTAGCACGCTTAATCTCCGCGATCACCCCACAACCACGTTGCAGCAGCGCACCCAAAGCGTCACGCGGCGGCGGCACAGAGGCGGACAACGCCTTTATGTCCTGGAAGGACAGCCGCGCCTCACGGGCGTTGATGTCTGCCCGCACTCCGGCCAGGAACTGGTCAAAAACTGTGGTCATGGAACATCTCACCCCTTTACGCATTGGGCTTAGGCGACCTTGGCCGCATTTAACAACGTCGTGCTAATACGTTCCAGGCTATAGGCCACACCCGCCATTCATAAAATCAAGCCGCTGAAATCACAGATTATTATCTAATTTGCTATCAGCTTGTGGAGGTGTCCTCGGAGGCGCTACCCGCCCCACCCGTCATGTCCGTCGGATCAATCCCCTCATCCAACGCATCCCACATCACGCGCCCCGATTCGGGGGCATCCGCCAAGTCCTCCTCCAGTTTCTCCCGGCGCGCTGCCTTCGTCTCATACTGGTTGCGCTTGGGCGTATCTTCACCTGGGCGCATGGCCACCACAATGCCGCCCACCAGCGCCACAGCGCAGCCCAGCAACGCCAACGACGGTCCAAGGGCGTTCACGTGCAGGTCAGTCACCTGTGCCCAGTCCGACAGGGTGGTGGGCGCGGAGGAATTCTGGGTGGCCACGCCCGACGTGAGCAGGCTTTTCGCCCGCGCCGGGTCGGGTTCCCCGGCAAGCAACCCCAGTGGTGCCCAGCTGGCAGCTGCCGCGGCCACCGCGCACACGATTCCCACCACACGACGCCCCGTTTTCCGCAGCACCAGCGATGCCACAAACCCCGCCAGCAACAGGAGGCTGAGCGCCATGATCTCGGTGGACCATGTGGCTCCCACGAGGGGTTGGGTGCTTTCCCCGGATTTATCATCACTGGCTGTGACGTTGATCCAGGTCAGTCGGGACGACACCCACAGCACCCCCGCCCCTACGGCAACAAAAAGCTTTTGCCATGAATGAAATTCGTTTTTTTGGTCATAACATCACCCCAACAGGTCCGCGTCAGAGCACGTGCGCGTCCCAGTGTGGCAGGCCGCGCCGGTTTGGTGCACTTCCATCAGCAGGGTATCCCCATCGCAATCCGCGCGAATGCACCACCTCCTGCACATGACCGCTGGTCAGGGCCCTTAATCCAGTATTCGTTGCGGGAGCGGGAAAAATAGGTGCCGCGTCTCGTTGCCAGGGCTGTAGGCCAGGGCATGCTGGTCCATCCATGCCATCATGAGCACTTCTTTGGTGCCCGCAGCTTGGACAATGACTGGTATGAGACCAGCGTCATTGAAGCGCAGGCGCTGCGCGATCGTGGGGTCAAGCTCGTAGGTACTGGGATCGTCAGGCGTCTGTGAGGCTCATAGTCGGACCTCGTATCCTGCGTCGGCGATAGCGTGTTTGCAGTCGGTGATGGCTACTTCCCCGAAGTGGAAGATGGTGGCCGCGAGGGCGGCGTCGGCACCCGCAGCCACGGCGGGCGGGAAATGCTCTACTACGCCCGCGCCCCCGGAGGCAATGATGGGCAGGTGCACGGCCTCCCGGACTTTGCGAATCAGTTCCAGGTCGAAGCCTTCTTTCGTGCCGTCGCCGTCCATGGAGTTCAGCAGGATCTCCCCCACGCCCAGTTCCTCGCCGGTGCGGGCCCACTCGATGGCGTCGATGCCTGCGGGCGGGAACCACCGTGGGTGGTCACCTCAGAAGCCGCTGGGCATGGTATTGGCGTCGGGTCCGGTGGCGCGGCGGGCGTCAACACTCAGCACAATGCACTGCGCGCCGAAGCGTTCGCTGAGTTCCCGCAGCAGTTCTGGTCGGGCAATGGCGGAGGTGTTCACGCTCACTTTGTCCGCCCCGGCGCGCAGCAGCTGGTCCACGTCCTCCACACTGCGTACCCCGCCGCCGACGGTGAGGGGAATGAACACCTGCTCGGCGGTGCGGCGCACCACGTCCAACATGGTGCCACGCCCGGCCTTGGAGGCGGAGACGTCGAGGAAGGTGAGTTCGTCGGCCCCCTCGGCGTCGTAACGCGCGGCGAGTTCCACCGGGTCGCCTGCGTCGCGCAGGTTTTGGAAATTGACTCCCTTGACCACGCGGCCATTGTCCACGTCCAGGCAGGGGATGATGCGCACCGCAACGCTCACGAGACAGCGCTCCTTACATAGAAAGGCTTAACCAGACTGTTCAATCGTACTCATCAGGGCGTGGTGCACCAGCGGGGTGCCCGCGATCACGCCGTGTGAGCGCGGCCCCCAGGTGTTGCCGTCCAGGTCGGTGACCACGCCGCCCGCTGAACGCACCAGCAGCACCCCGGCGGCGTTGTCCCACACGTGTGGGCTGAAGCTAATCGATCCACCAAACGTGCCCAGGGCGGTAAAGGCCAAGTCCACGCCCACCGACCCCGTCACCCGCAGTCGCGGATAAAGGTCCGCCAGCATGCGCATGAGCGCCTGCCTACGCATCGTGGGGAACCGGGAATCCACCGCCGACACAATCGAGCCGAACCCCACCTGCGCCACCAGCGGCGACGACTCCTCCAGAGTTTTTTGCGCCACGCCGTTGACATACAGCGGCGAACCATGCACCGCTGTGAGTCGTTTACCCAACATGGGAAGGGAAATCACTCCCACCACCGGCGTACCGTAGTGCAGCAGGCTCACAATGGTGGAGCACATGGGGTTGCCCGCCGAAAAATTCGATGTCCCATCCACCGGGTCCACCACCCACACCGTGTCTTCGTCCAGGCTGCCGCCGCCTTCCTCCCCGAAGACCGGCAGGCCCGTCCTTTCTGCCAGGGTCTCACGGACGCGCTGCTCAATCTTCATGTCGGTTTCCGTGGCGAAATCCCCCCGCGCCCTTAGTAATCATCGGCTCCGCGCCAATGCTTGACCGGAACACCCGCTCCGCGTCACCCACCACCGCCTCGGCGACGGCCAGCAGCTCCCTGGTCCACATGTCGGTCACCGAGGCTTCATCACTTCTACAGAATCCACAGCCTTCAATGCCTCAGCCAGGGTGAACCTGCCCTCGTACAGAGCCTTACCGATAATCACCGAATCAATCCCCTCCTCCACAAACTGCGCAATATCCACCACATCCTGCAGCTTAGCGACGCCACCCGATGCCACAATCGGCGCATCCGTCGCCGCCGCCACCTCCCGCAGCAAGTCAATATTCGGGCCATCCAACGTGCCGTCCTTAGACACATCCGTGACCACGAAACGTGAACACCCCTGCGCATCCAAGCGTTCTAGTATTTCCCACAAATCCCCGCCGTCGGACACCCAACCGTTGCCTTTGGCGCGCCACTCCCCGTTTTCTTCGCGCACATCCAAACCAACCGCGATGCGGTCGCCGAAGCGATCAATTGCGCGCCTGCACCAGTCGGGATTCTCCAACGCCGCGGTGCCGATATTCACGCGCCGCGCGCCCGTGGCAAGTGCACGCTCCAGGGGAAGCATCATCACGAATGCCGCCGGTGAGCTCCACGTTAATATCCAGTGCGCCCACCACCTCGGCCATGAGCTGATAATTAGAACCCCGATTAAACGCTGCATCCAGATCCACGAAATGCAGCCACTGCGCCCCCTGCTCCTGCCAATTCAACGCGGCTTCAAGGGGAGTTCCGTACACTTTCTCACTCCCCGCCGCGCCTTGGTGCAACCGCACAGCCTTACCATCAACGACATCAACAGCGGGAAGAAGTGTGAGACTCATAGGGGCAAGTCTAGCTGGTCGGTGAACCGCAGCGCTGAGGGTCACCCAATGAGTGTGGTTCACATTGTGATCGATAAAAACGCTGTTCAAGTGGGGGTTGGGTGGGGTTGGGTTTTAAAAGAGCAGCTGTGGCTGACGCTGCTGAGGAGCTACAGCGACCCCACCCAGTTCTCCAGCAGCTTCAGCCCCCATCTCCCCGACTTTTCCGGGTGGAACTGCGTGGCCCACAACGGGCCGTTCTCCACGGCCGCCACGAACCGGTCCCCATCGTGCTGCGCCCACGTGACCAGCGGTGGCGTGGTCAGATCGTCCCCCTCAAACACCCAATCCCGCACGCCGTAGGAATGCACAAAATAGAAGCGATCAGTACTGCTGAATCCCGCGAACATCTGCGAATTTTTCCGGGGCCTCCACCGTATTCCACCCCATGTGGCAGCACCCGAAGCGTGCAGACGCTCCACCACGCCCGGCCATTCCCCACAGCCCTGCGCATCAATGCCGTGCTCCACGCCGTGCTCAAACAGCACCTGCATGCCCACGCAAATCCCCATGACGGGCCGACCACCAGCCAAACGCTCCCCGATCAGGCGCGGACCATTCACAGCACGCAGCCCATCCATACACGCCGCAAACGCCCCCACGCCGGGAACAAGCAGGCCATCGGCGGCGAGAACCGTCTGAGGATCACTGGTCACCGTGACCTCGGCCCCCACGCGCTCTACCGCGCGCTGCGCTGAACGAAGGTTGCCAGAGCCGTAATCAAGAAGCGCCACTGTTTTAGCCATAGTGCGAAGTCTAGCGCCTGCGTAACGACGCCCCGGCACTCGCCGTTGGCGGGTGGTTTCGGGCTCGATTCTGGGTGAAGTGAATGTGAGCATGCATGAGGACTGCCGTTATAGCAAACACTAAATGCGTTACAAAAATTCTTTTCCTGCAAGTCCTCTAAAGCAATCACAGTATAGAGGTGTCCATTTGTTGTGAGATTTATCGGATTCTTCCACCCCCAACACAAGGTAGAAGCATGGTACTACAACACTGCAAAATTATCCTAGCTCTTCTTGTAAAAACTCTCAAAGAAAGCGGCCCATTCTTCATCGCTCTTTTCAGGAACTTTCGCCACATACAGGTCCGGGTTCAATTTTTCCATCCCTCCAAAATATATAGGAATACCCTCTATCTCTATAAATTTTTCCAACCCCTCACGATTGAGCGATGACTCGGAAATTGGAAGGTGGGAGCTGTTTGAACTTTTACTCCATTCCCACTTATCTGTAGAAAGTCCTTTTTGTATAAATTCTAGCTTCCCATCAACTGGATTATAGACCCCGAAATAATAACCTATATAAGCAGCGCCGCCCCGAAACTTTATATCCTTTTCTTGCCTTACATAAAAAACATAAGCAACGCTATCAAGAAAATCCCCAGACACACTAAGCAAATCATAAAGTATGAAGCTGTCCGCCGAAAGCTCTTCAATCACACACCAACCATTCTGCTCTTGCACTATCCAGGAGCGTTGCCCATTATTGAACACAACATCCAATGAGTCAGTTTTGACCAGTTCCACAACAAGCCCTCCATACATTTTTTCCAACATCTGGACAGCAGTATGCTTCACTCCCCTAAAAACGACAGCCTGATTTCCTACTGTAACATTCATTTCCACTACCCCATCCACATAAGAACAATAACTAAACTTGAATTATTAGCCTGCGCACTAATATCATGATTCAACCCACGGCTGTATGACATTCTATCAAACTCCACAGCATAGCACTGACTATAAAAAGACATACTGAACATCTGGGCGATTTACATCAACAAGTTTCTCAACATATTCACTATGCACTTTAAGTGAATCGTGATGCATTGGTGTATCACCGATGAGGGCTATTCAACTGCTGGGGAAGGATCTCAGCACACTTCTCGTCGCCGGTAATAGCATCCCTCATGGGAGACCACCTGCACTCTCATCAACGCCCTCAACCATGCACTCGCGCCACCATCGGCCCCAGAAGACCTTGATCCTCAACTCTACGGCGTCATCAACGGGACGTTCGTACCGTGCTGTTTTGGGCTGACAGGCCAGAACTCTACATCGGAAAACACAAAACCACCAGGCACAGCCTACAGGCCATCGCCGATCAAAGCGGCAACATTGTAGTCATCTTTAAGCCGTATGTTGGTAGTGTGCAGGATCTGACGACACTACACGAAAAACGAAACGCGGATGTTGGATGTCCTGAATCCAAAGCATCTGACTGCCGATAAAGACTCATGGGGGCAGGTGTGACACGCCACGTAAAAATAGCCTGTTCAGAAGCCGTTGAAAGACCGGCAGATATGGTGCAACCGTAGGATTAACCAGATTCATTATGCGGTGGAACAAGCAATCGCGAATATGAAGACATAGCGTATCGTGCATACCAATTGCGGAGTGCCAAAAGAGAAAGTTGTTATTCTTCAATAAACCCCGAATAACTCTCCGCAATACTAAAATTCGACAATATGCCTACCTATAATTTCTCCCCAATCGATAAAAGACTCATCTAAATCGCCGCCAGAGTAGAAAAGTAAATATTCAGAGCGCTCTGGCGGAGCCATCTCACCTTCGTTATCATTATCAAACTCCACCAAAGCCCAACCATTAAATAATTCTCTGTGGAAGACTTTGTGTTTTTCTAGTTTTAGGTCAGACTTAAAAGTCTCTTCATAGAGTTCAATGGCTTTTTTCGGAAGATCAGAGTTTCGCGCAATCATCAGATTTCCAGATGGACGTCCATCTGCGAGAGTATACAGGGAATGCAGCTCTTCAGGGGATATAGACGACGATACCTCAAGTATTCCTCCGAAATTAGGTTTTACCGGATCAACAGACTGAACAAATATGGAAAGTGGGTCTGTTCCTGGCGTCGGTGTCATGTCCTTCCACCAATGCACCGTGACATGCTCATTATTAAACCATGTATCAACATCCTCTTTAGTGCAACGCTTTGCAAAAATAAAGAACTGGGTTTCTGGATGATCGTTCACATACTGAACAAGACGTTCAAACGGCACAACCTCAGGCTCCCCCATCGCATCCACCTCATAAAAATAGTATATGAACTTACCATCAGATTCTTGCAAGGCCATCAAAATACTCTTTCTTATCTCAATCCTCGAGTGATAAATCTAGCTGCTTTCTGAATAAGGTTTTTATCACCAGCGAGCATCTCCTTTATCTCGCCAGTCACTCATTCATGACACAATCACATAGCTTGTAGCCATACACCATTCCATTCTTCACAATCTCTTTTCGTGCATCAGACAGGTTTGAAAGGTAGACATCAATATTGTTCACTTTCGCATGATCCAACAAATGCTGTTCAGAATGAAGATACAAACGCTCATGTGGATCAAGGCTCTTTTCACCATGCTAGGGTCACACCTAAAGTGACAATATTCAGTCTGGGATAACACGACGAATCCAGATTATGCGCTGTATCTCGCAGGAAGTATAAATTACCCTCTTTACTCATCATATTAGCGACATTAAAGATGCTCCGTAAGCTTCCGTAAGAGTTACTGATGGAATGCACGTCGCCGATCATTTCTCATTTCTGAAATAAGAATAGGGTAGCTGGGATATATGTTGAGTGCGTATGAGTCTATCAAGGAGGCGTGTGCGGAAGGCGCTGTTACTGTTCGAAATAATCTGTCACCTAACGACATTGAAGACAGACAAATCCCCGACGAGCAAAATATGGAAATCAGATCGCTGCAACCTCTGCCAGGCTTGTGGAAGAGGCTCAGATATCAGGGTGGCGGCAGGCATCACAGTTAAAGTTCCGTATGACTTGAACTCAGTAAGACTCCCCAGTCAATAAAAGAACCATCTATATTACTATATGTTGGTATTAGAATGGTTTCCCATCTCTCATCGGCATTCAAGCCACTTTCGAGGCTTGCCGTATATGTAAATTTTGCCCATCCGCTAAATATATCCTCCAGATATTTGGAAATAGCCTCTGATCGCACATCAATGTCATGTGCATTACCATCAATCGCGGCTTTAAAATTTTCAACAAATCCTGGTTTGGGGTCTTGATCACATGTCACCAACAGCTCACCCGTGGGGTGACTGCTTGTTGGGTAGTATAGTGAGCATAACTTTTCGGCATCGACAGGAGGCAAAACTTCTAGCAGTGCAGCAAAGTTAAGCCTCTTTGGAGAAGCAGCGATAGACAACAATTCAATTACATCATAAGAATCTAGAGTCTCAGGGTCTATATCTTCAATACTGGGCAACTTAGCTAGATTTTCCCACCAGTATACATTTATCTTATCGTCATTTAACCACGTGTCAATATCTTCTTTCGTGCAGTGGTTTGCAGCGATAAAACATCTAGCGCCAGGATTGCCTTTCATATATTTTACGATTCGATCAAATGGAATCATGCTTTGCTCAAAAGGTACACGCACCTCATAGTTATAATATTCTATTTTTTTCACACTTATACCTCCATATGCGAAATTTTTATCGTATTTTTGATTTTATAATTTCAAATAATTTTTTCTTTAGATTTTTGTCTTCTTTCAAGATTCTGAGCGCTTCTTCCGATAGGTATAGTTTATTATCAAAAAAAGACTTTAGACCACTATTCCGCAAGGAAAGATCACAGGTCTCAAAACCTTTATAGATGCCATCTAGCACCTTCTTTGCCTTGTCCAACTGCCATCCGTTTGGGCAGGCATCGATATAGGTGTAGATCCCTGCTATATCAATGTTGTTTTTCTTAGCATAGTCCAGCAGCTTTTGCTCAGCATGGAACGGCAAACGCTCATGCCAATCAAGGCCCTTCCACTCCGCCGGACTACCTAAATTGACAATATTCAACCCGGGATAACGGGAAGGATCTAGGTTATGCATAGCGCCTGATGCCAGATAGATGTTGCCATCCATGTCCACCATACCAGCAACATTGAAAATATTTCTTAGTGTCTTGTCATTTACAGCAATATCGTCAACCTGACGCATCATTGTGAGCATTGCATCCGATAGCACACCTGAACATGCTTTGAGTGCGTTAGGGTCCACCCACAACACCGGATTACCCACATACCCCTGCGGTGTCGCTGGATTCGGCGCCACCCCCAACGGATCCTGGGAACCATACACCCCAGACCACGGATCATAAAACCGAAACCGGTTATACACCCACCCCGACTCTTGATCCTCATACTGACCAATAAACAACAACGGCGAATCCACACCACGCCAACAGCGCCTACCATACAACGACTGGGTCACCCACCCCGCCACCGAACCATCATCCAGGTCAATAAGTTCCTGCGGCGCACCAGCCAAATCCGCCACCAACGCATAAAACACCGCATCCACCTGGTGCTGCGACCACCCACACACACCACCACCAGCAGCGGCATAAGCGTCACCAGCAACAACACCGCCAGTTACGCCGCCAGAAGCCACACCAGTAACACCACCCATGGTTTGATGCAGATTAAGCTGACCCACCATCACCCCACTAACAGGATCAGTCACCCACACCCGACCCACCACAGGAACCTTATCACCACAAGCACCAACGCTGCGGTGGTTGTTTTCTGGGTGCCCACCAGCGGCCACAGCAGCATTTATGCCACAGCAACCAGCAACACAAGCATCAGCAGTCTGCACATCAACGCTGGTATCAGCAGCAGGCGTGACCACATACTCAGCAACCAACTGCGACCCCAAGTACACAAACACCCACCGCGAAACCACCCCACCAGTAGCAGCATCCACACACGTTTTCGCCACCCTGCGACCTAGGCCATCATAGGAATACCACCACACCACTTCTGGTGCATCCGACGACGAAAACCACGACACCTGACCAGTCGAACCAACATACCCAAACCGTTTGACCACCGACCCCACCGACGTCCGCCTCGTCACGGTCTCCACGACCCGGCCCAGCCGGTCATACCGGTACGAGGTTTTCCCCACCCGAGTCACCAACGTCCCCCGAGCATGCACCTTCTCTACCTGTGGATGTTCCAGTCCTGCTTGCGCCTGGTGTGCGGCACGCGCGGATTTAGCCAACCCGGCAGGAGACGGAGTGAAATCCGGGGCCGTAATCGCCTCGACCATCCCCGCAGCACTAAACCCATACACCTCCACACCAACACCACCAACGCTCTGCGCACCCTGAACAGCATCAACGCCACGTACGTCAGGCATTGCTGGTGTGCGGGACACCAGTGACCCGACCCATAGCATCCGTATCAAGGGCCACCGTCCCACGCAGCACATCCTCAATCACACTGACCTGATCAGTGGCCTCCCACGACCACCACCGACCAGCCACCACACCCCCAGCAGTGCCAGCAGCCATAAACTCAACCATCGGCACCCCAGGTGATTTCGCACACCTCCTGCGGCCGGTGTCATAGTGGTGACCACATCCCCAGTCACCCGACCCCGCTCATCCCACTGCCGCGTCCTGGTGATCGCCCCCAGCTGCCAGCACAACGTCCGCGACAACACATCATGGTGCAAGCCAACCTGCCCAACCAACTGCTCACCAAAGCGAATATCAATCCCGCCCTGACCAGCAGAGTCCAAACGCACCTCCTGCCGAACCACCTGCCCGGTCGGCAACGCAATCGCCAACACCCCAGCATCCTCATCCTGTAGCGTGCCCGCACCGAAACGCTCCCCCGAGGGCAGGGTAATCGTCTCACCGATGACCTCACCCACATCGGTGTAGGCATAGTCCACCACCGCATCTGGCGAGGTGACCTGGACTAACCTGCCAGCTGTGTCATACAACCACGAGGTAACCCCCGCAGGGCTATCCTGGCGAACAATATTGCCTACCACGTCCCGCCAGATGGTGGTGCGCTGCCCTACGGCGTCGATACTGCTGGACCATCCGGCACGACGATTCGTCTCATACCGGGTGATATGCCCGTTGTAGTCCCGCTGGCTTGTCATCCTGCCGCAGAGGTCATAGTCAAACCACCAGTGTCGCCCATCAGCATTAATAACCTCCACTGGCTGCAGCTGACTGTTATAGACCACCGAGGTGGTCTGCCCTGCCGAATTAGTCACCACCTGCGGGGTATCAAACACCGTATAGGTGGTGGTGGTCACCGCCCCGGACTGATCGGTGGTGGCAATAACATTGCCCTCCCCGTCATAGGTGGCATACGAACAAGACCCATCCGGGTAGGTCATCCGCCAGGGCCACCCTTCCGGCGAGTAGTCCACCCGAGTGACCGCCCCGGTGGCATCCATGGATTCAACCACCCGGCCCGCGGCATCGCGTACCACGCTGGTGCGGCGATCCTCCGCATCGGTGGTCGCGATTACTCGGCCTGCGTCATCGCATTCGGTAATCACCGCGCCGTATTGCTCTGAAGCAGAGGCAAGTGGCACCACACCACCCGGGCGCCACTGGTAGGCGAACTCTAATCGACGCCCACCCGGGCCCATCATTGCTGTCACCAAACCAGCAGCATCCACCTCATACTCCGTCACTGCACCATCACGACCAGTCACCTGAGCAGGCACACCCCACGGACCCAGCTGAACATGTTCTGTTCCACCGTCGGCAAACACACGTTTTGTAATACAGCCATTGTCGTCATAATCAATCCGACTGACCCCACCATCAGCAGCGATAACCTCAACAATGGCGTGATACTGATTGTGGCTGTAGTCTTCACATGCCCCATCTGGTGCAATCACACGCCAGACATCACCAGCAGCTGTTGAACGATACACAGTGGGACGAATATCCCCCAACACCTCATCGTGAAGCCACTCGTGCGGAACAGTCCACTGATCATCATCACGAACACCGGTGCGACCGGACCCGGTCAGCCCAGCCCCCACAAGCCCGCCCGAGGTAAGTGCCTGCACCAGCGGGAGTGCTTGAAGTTGTTTGATGCGCTGGTCAATAACCTCATCCCCCATAAGACGCGGATCTCCTGCAAGAGCAACTGCAGTCTCTATGGCAACGCAGACTTTGCCGCCTTCTGGCGCATCCGATCCAGTATCATCCAGCCACACAGCGGCATTGGCAAGCACACCACCTGTCCCTGCCTGCGCTACCACACGCCCGTGCTCGTCAAACTGATACTTATAGGTCACACCGTTTCGGTCTGTCCAACCGCAAATACGACCACCATCATCATAGTGATACCCCAATGCCCCATCCGCTGAATTAACAACGCGCCTAAGACGACCATGAGCGTCATACTCATAGGACACAAGCCTGACAGGTTCTTCTGTGTGATGATCAACATGGGTTAAGTAAACATCAGCCAGGCGTGCGGTGCGCCGATCCCACCCCAAGTGCACAATAGTGCCGTCGCTGCGGCGAATAGTGGACATGAGTCCACTGGAGGCATCGTAATCGTATTCAATCCAGTGGCCTGTACGGTGCAGTACCGAACTAAGACCAACCTCAATGCCACTGCCAATAACACCTGCCAGCGATGATTCAGCAACACTACGTCCGAATTCATCAGCAGCACCATCATAGTTAGCCACTTCATCAGGGATAGGAGTGGTGGGACGCACCAACGACTGCTCGGCTGTGATCGAAAAAAACATACGTCAGGCCAGCGGCAATATCACGGACACGATAAGCACCATCAACAAACGACAACAGCCAGGGTCGGCCATCCGCGCGTACTTCAGAGCCATCCAACGGAGCCGGTGGGAAGGTCAGCAGAGCACCATCCGGGGCGAGCATTAAAATTTCATTGGTGCATATTTCAATGCGGCAATCAATGCGTGAAACCCACTGCGGGCCCAATGCTCGACCAATGGCGTGACCGCTGTTGCTATTGCGATCAATGATCAACGGCAGTATTCCATCAATGGACACATCTGTCTCATAGTCGATCAGCACACCGGTGGACATATCCACCGGATCCAAGCCGAGTTTCCGTAAGGCACCACGTGCCAGTTCCGCTGTCTTGCTGGGAATGGCAATTGCTGTGGCCTTGACACTAGCTAGTGATGTCTCGATGCCTTTAGCCAGACGCGCGCCTGCTGCTCCTAATTTCCCTGCTTTGCCTAATTTTAGTATTTTAGCTCCTGGTATGGAGGTGACCACGTCAAAAGCTAGAGACTGCCAACTACTGTTTCCTGTTGCCACCAACCCAGTTTTAAGAAGCAACCCGACAACAGTAGCGATACCGCCAAATAGTTGACCACCAGGGAAGAAGAGCAGAACGGCACCTATAAGCAGGAGAGCTTCGGACACAAACTCCAAAGCTTTGACTTTGTCCGTGGCAATTTCTTTGGCTTTAGCAACGATCTTATTCCACTGCTCACGATGATAGTCAGCATTGTCTCTGAATCTTTTCCTGGCTTGCTCATCAACACGCGCGGCCGCAGTATGCGTTTCTGCGGTGAGATGATCTTTAATCCCTGCTGCTTTTTTTCAGGTCTGCCTCCCATATCTCCCGGGCAGCCCGGTAATTATTAAGCGCAATGACCAAGGCATCCTCAGCCATTGCTGCCGCAGTGTCGGCTTTAGCCATCGCAGCAATGGCTCCCGGGGCGGCAGGAGTCGCCAACAACGGCGTGCTCACTAAGGCCACATTAAAAGCAGTAGCTTGCGCAGCAAGAGCATTTTTTTGTGCGGTTTGCCATGCGTAGAATGCTTGCTGCACAGCTTGATGATGACCACTCGCAACCATGGTGAGGTTGCTCATTTTTGCCAAGCTGTCAACCAACGCATCATGGTAATACTGGATGGCGTTTGCTGTTCCAATATGGGCATGTCCAGTTATTTCTAGGTTGGTTGGGAAATTCGCCCCTAGAAGTTCTGAGTATCGTTCCCCTTCATCGCCTAAAAATCCAATGTCATGCATTGTCTTGATTTTAGCGGCAGCATCCAGAGAATATTCGCCAAATTCTTTGAATTGATCAGCCCTTTTTTGGATCATTTCGGGCTCGCCGCCAATGGCAAAATCTTTGTATTTATATACTAAAAAGGGCAGCAAGGGTGTGGGAATCATGACATAATCCTATTAGTGTCTTTTTTTATTCAGTATTGTTCAGGGCGTCACGAACGCCATTACGGAAGTTTGAGGTGTCCACACGCACTGATTCCAACGCTGCTTCCACACTGTTGAGAATGGTGGTGACTTCTGTTGCTGCGGTCTTGAACTTCGCCATCATCTCGTAGTATTGGTCGGCTTCGGTTGCGACCCAGAAAGGCTTGAGGGCTTCCACGGATTTTCCTATTGACTCAATAATTTTGTGAAGTCTATCCATGGTTGTAAGGATGCCAAATTCTGATTTGCTTGCGGTTTGTTCATTAAAAGCATAGATGCTTGCTTTAGATGCAGAGGCGAAACATCCTTGTTTCCCTTCCATCGCCCCGGCGAGCTCTAACATTCCAGACGCTTTGATTTCGTCGAGGTCGCGGGCTGTGTCGGCGATTTTTTTGGAGACTTCACCTAGTAAATTCGTGTTTTCCAGTAGTGTTTCTCGTGAGCCGTTCCAGGTGGTTTCAAATTCCCAGACGGCGTTTACCATTGTTGCGCCGGACACGTGGTCAGCGCCCAGCAAAGCAAACTGTGGTTCCAGTGAAATTATTAATTTTCCGGATTCTGAAATTTTTTCCAAAGCCTCTCCGACATCGTGGAGTGCGTCAAGGGGGATTTGGATGTGTGGAGTTCCCATGCGTATGTGCCTTTTTATTTTTTGTATTGATTTTTTATTTGGTGGGTTTTTATAGCATGTCCCCGGAGGCATGTCCATGCCGGAGAATCGATTTTTGTATCTGCTGGGTCTGGTCCGCGTCCCCTGTTTGGTAGATGTTGCCTGCGGTGTCCATACGGCCTGTGAATTGTTGCAGGGTGTCATCTATTACTGAGATTAAGTCGTGCCACCGTGCGGTCATGGTGTCCCAGGACTCGAAGGAGCTCCCTTTCCACTCTCCGCGTAATGGTTCGATGACGTTTAAAAAGTGGGTGGATTCTTGTTCTAGTTCGACGCTGTAGCCCGCGTAGTTGGTCTATGTGGGAAGCCACTGCGTTGTGATCAACTGTGAATTTTGCTGGGTCGGTCACGCGTTGGCTCCTTATGATGGATGTTTCTTTTTGGTTACTGGATCGTAACAAAAGGATTAACGCGTATGCATGTATTCCGATGAAAATTTTCTTATTTTTGCATAGAAGCTTCCTGGAAGCGTGGTGCCGCAGACTGCCCAACGGGGTGATATTTGAGGAATATTTCCAGGTCAGATACATTTATGTCGGCAAGTGGGCGTCGGGGTACGGTACGGTTAAACGGGTACCCCTGTGTGGGGTGGGTGCTGCTGGTTTGGTGACAGCGATGATGGGTTCGGGTGGGCGTCGATAAGAGTTCGTCCACCCGTAACGACCAGACAGCGTGACGCCAGTCGCCTCCGTTTATGCCTAGGCGTTTCGCTCATTATTTTCCCCAAAAACCATGTAATCTTATAAAATAATGAAAAGAAAGTATGTGGAAAATTGGGAAATAGTGAATGATCACCAACACAGAGCCAACCAGCACCATCGTAGAGATTGCACCCGAGATCACCGCAGTGTTCGGAGACATCCCAGAAGGTCTTGAACCCATTGACTTCAGACTACTGCCCGAGTTTGACCGGGCGCAGCTCACTACCGCATTAAGCGCGATTGGCAGCACCGCTGCCATCACGGGAGCCACAGCCAAAGCCATGACAGCCGCTCAAGGGCTATACCGCGTCACCGCAGAAACACAGAAACTCCTGAGCGCCGGAGCAACAATGGCCCTCAAAGATGGCGCACACATTGGTGCTGTAATGAGAAACGGCAAGATCATTGCCCAAGCACGTTTCATCCCCATCGGCACGGGTGCCGCTGCAGGAGCCTTAGCCGCCATCGGCCCAGCCCTCGCCATGGTCGCCCTACAGATGGCACTTTCTGATGTGACCACAGCAGTCAAAACGAACACCGCGCTGCTCAATCAAACCCTGACCACCATCCGCAATGAACAATGGGCGGAACTCACTGGCCACGTTGAAACAATGGAACGTGCCACGACTCATGCTAAAGAGATAGGCTCTGTTCCCGAGACGCTGTGGCAGCGCATCGCCCCGTACGAAGCAACACTGCGCAAGCACATGGAGCTGTACCGCAAGAATGTTCAAGACCATATCAAACAGCTTGACACTCTTGACGGCAAAGAGGAGCGCCAGTACCTGATCACCAACGCCGAAGCGATCCTGTTTGACACCCAGGCACTTCTTTTTTCCTTGAGGGCACACACCCAATTCCAGGTTCTGCACGCTTACAGGGCACGAGTCAACGAAACCAACGACCCTGATGAAGCCAAGCTTTTCGATATCATCGTCAACGACACACGCGCCGAGGTAAAAGTGTGTCGCAACACAGCAACAACCCTGATCTCGGCACTTACTCGCCAGTTACGTCTCATCGCCGAGCTTCCCGGCCGTAGGACACTCCCCCTCTTATCACAACGGCGCAGTAAACAAAGCCAACTTACCAGCGCACAACTGCTCGAAGCCATTGAACCGCTGGCTGATGCCCTCAATCCGATCAGAAACAAACTAGATAGCGCTAGCACAATCACCACCATCGCACCCGAAGGCTATGACACTGAGGTATACGTGCGTATTCTGCGCTGGCTCCTCAACGACGACGAGCATCTACTAGCTATCGCATTCCCACACCAGATGGACTCAAACAATCCTCTGACCATGGTTTCTACTGCTTTCGATCTAAAAATGGACGCATCATGGAACTTACTGAGACTGGAAAAGAAAATCAGTACCGTCTCTAAAGCAGTAAGTGCATCGTTCATCGCGGTTACCGACACCCGCATCATCACCGCCAATCCGCACGACTTCCGCAATCACGGCACAATCAAAGGCGAAGTCCCCCGTTCAGAAGTTCGTCACATTCGTTTTACCCCGGCCGACAACGATAATTCGCGCACAAATCGATGTAACAACCGAGAAATTCGACCTTCACTGGACTTTTCCTGCAGCCGCCAACAATGACGACATCAGTGCCCTAGCCAAAATTCTTGAAACAACCCCAGAAGTTGACGCACATCAACATCCTGAAATCGAAAAATGATAGCAAAACAACAGCAACGCACCATTTTGCCCACAACGAAAGGTGCGTTGCTCCCCCATTTGCACCGTTTAATCATGTTACGGTGATAGTATCCATGATGACACGTCCCCTATCTTCCCTGTTCAAACCCAGTTTTGAACGGGGTTAACGCGTGGGGGTGCAAAACCGGCTTGAGAAAACTCGATACCGGCGTTTGGTGTGTAGTGGGTTGACCTGGTGTTTTTATCGTGATTTAAGGAAGCAAATGTGGGAATGTGATCTATTCGACGGGGGGTGTGTAAACCGTTTCCTCCGCCGCTGGTCAGAAGGGGTGTTTTTCTGGTAGGGTCAGATACCAAGTACCGCGATATAGCGGATGGAAACCCCTGGGATGCAGCCATAGTGTATACAGGATAATATCCTGGTCAGATACCAAGTACCGCGATATAGCGGATGGAAACTTCATCGCCCCAGTATCCACCGGGCTTGCGACAGTTGTCAGATACCAAGTACCGCGATATAGCGGATGGAAACAAATAAGCTCTCATCGAGTTTATCGATGATATGCAGCGGTCAGATACCAAGTACCGCGATATAGCGGATGGAAACTGTTCTATATATGATTCGAACTCATACCGACTATATTCACGTCAGATACCAAGTACCGCGATATAGCGGATGGAAACCCCCTGTGAGCACATGAGGCTCCGTAGTTTGAGAAGTTGTCAGATACCAAGTACCGCGATATAGCGGATGGAAACTGTTTATGGCCGTCGCCCAAGAAGACTTCTTCTTTCTGGTCAGATACCAAGTACCGCGATATAGCGGATGGAAACCAAGATGGGAGAGATAAACTCCCCATCAAATCCCGAAGGTCAGATACCAAGTACCGCGATATAGCGGATGGAAACACTCCATCCGGGCCTGGTGTGGGCTGCGGCGGGGCGGGTCAGATACCAAGTACCGCGATATAGCGGATGGAAACGTTTCCCAATCAATGACATTTCGGATGTCTTCTGTGTCGAGTCAGATACCAAGTACCGCGATATAGCGGATGGAAACGGTACGGAATCATACGGTTGTTTTTGACCTGTTATGGCCGTCAGATACCAAGTACCGCGATATAGCGGATGGAAACCCAGTGCCGCAGCTAAAAGAAAAATCCCAGCACGTCACGTTGAAAACCAAGTACCGCGATATAGCGGCTACAAATCAATTGCCGAGAGAGAAATTCCTTCATGTAAGGCAATTTTCTCGCACGATGACTGATTAAATAAAAAGAGGGTCCGCGTAATCGCGGACCCCACTTTTTCTGGTTAAATTTCGTTAGATAAATTCACACGAAGCGTCATTACCCGCAATGCACGATGACACCGATGGGCCAAACAGCCTAAAAAGGAATAACGTAGCGATGGAATTCTTGATGCCATCCACAATGCCTTCGCTGGATCTTGTCACTTGATTGTTTGTTTGCGGCTTTTGGTCAGCCGCGTGAACTGCGGGAACAGCGAGACCACTCGCAAGCATGCTGGTCATCACAACCACTGCAAGACGGCGTTGAAGCTTCATAATTCCTCCTCTGGTCGGCTTCTAACCTTCTGATAGAAGTCAACCTACCACTAGATTGATGACGTGTCACTAATTAAATTCAGAGGCGTCTGAACAGTTAAAACAACGAATCACCAGAGAAATAACATACAAGATTGCATTCGGCCTCTATCCAGAAATGTTATCCCCTCAAACGACCACTGTCACACAAAAGCATTACAACATTCATCAGTTTGATGTAGAAAAGCCCTCACTGCGGACACCAAGCAACAGCTTGTTGAAGTCGGCGAAATCCACAAAGAAGGTTTTCAATCCCACACACCTCCCCACTTTCCAGCGCTGATACTGGTACGGACGATGCAACACCAATGACGGCACCCCACGTTAAGGCCGCAATCCGTATCGTTCCTGCAGCCTATAGGTGTTAAAATTAAAGTAACACCATACAGCAACCGGACTTGCAGCAGGAAGGCAGGAAAAAGGAGGGTTGCCACATGTCTGACATGGTTAAATGGCGGGACCGTTGGAAAACAATCACCGCCTGGGTTCTCATAGTCGTGGTGTGGGTGTGCACGCCATTCATAGGCGATAGGATCCCCACCTGGGTTGCGTGGGCATATTGCTTGCTTTCCCAGCGGTGGTGGCATTCGGGCTTTATGTCTCGTGGACGAAGCGCAGCGTCTTCCTAGGGATTGCCTCTATCCTCACCATTTTCTCCTGGTTGATTATCCTGGTGGTTGGCTTGGCGCTGTTTGGCATTTAGGCTGTACCCGCAGCCTGCGCATCGTAGTGGGCGCGGGCTGCGAGTATGTCATCAAAGTGTGTTTCGGTCCATCGAATGAGCACAGTGAGGGGTTCCAAAAGCGTACGTCCGAGCGGAGTGAGTTCGTAGTCCACACGTCGGGGCATAGTGCTCATCTCGTGGCGAGCAACAATGCCGTCGCGTTCCAAGTGTCGGAGTGTATCGCTGAGTGTTTTCCTGCTGATCCCGCCAACAGCAGCCTGAAGGTCGCTGAACCGCTGCCGCTTCTCCCCCCAGCGCAAGCAGAGTCAACGCGGTCCACGTACTGGTGATTTTAGTGATCGCCGTGCGTGATGGGCAGGTTTGTGTGAGTACGTCCCAGTTGCGTGCCACTGCTTCCTCCAAGCACAATTCGGTCAAGCACAATTCGGTGATTTCAGTTACCTTTTCCCAGTTGTTACGTTGACGTAACCGCAGGTGGGGTTGTGAAAATGATGCTTATGACTATTCATGATCCCATTGCGGTTGCGCAACACTATTTCGCTGCAGTCTCACACGGCGATATGGAGACGGTAGCAGCACTCCTCGACCCGAACGTGGTTTGGCACCAGCCTGGCAATAACCGTTTCTCCGGCGCACACGAAGGCATCGCCGCCATCGCCCAACTGGTTGGCGGCATGATGGAGGTGAGCGAGGGTACGTTCACTCTCACCGTGACCGGCCCGACGATGCGCAACGGCGACGATGTTGCAGTTCCTGTGCGTTTCCAGGGCCAACGTCAAAGCACCCCACAAGGCACACTAACAATGGACATGACGGGCATTGACCTCCTGACCGTCACGAACGGAAAGATCACCGCCATCAGGCTTTTCTCGGAGGACCAACCTGGCGAAGATCAATTCTGGGGAACACCCTAGCCCACACAATGCCAAGCCCTATTGCAACCAAAAAAGTGGCAACAACAAAAGTCTCTGGATAGGCCATTCTCACAGCTACCACGCCCAGAATAAGAGACCCCACCCCGGTGCCACCATCAAAGGCCATGTTCCAGATCGCGCTGCCGTCGGAGAGCCTGGTACGCGGGAGTGAGCCGAACAGGAGCAGCAGGGTTTCGTTCTGGATGGCCCCGAATCCGCTGCCAAATACCAGCGCGCCCACCAGTAGCACCCAGGCTGGCCGCCCGAGCAGCAGTGCCAACGACACAATCACAAGCCCGGCAACGCCGCAGCCCAGCGACGGGATGAGAAGCAGCCCGGGCCCACCCATGCGGTCAGCGGTCACGCCCGCCAGGTAGCGCGCGATCATTTGCGCACCACCCACCACAGCAAGAATCAGCCCGGCGACCATGCCAGAAGAAGAGGCCGCGGGCAGGAAGGACGAGACTGCACCGAATCCCATGGCCACGGTGGTGATTCCTACGCAGGGCACCACCACGGCACGCCACGGAATAGAGTCATCACTGCCGCTACCCCCGCCTTCGGCCACGATCCAGGGAATGAAAATGCACGCGACCGCGGCGAGCAGCCCCACCACGGCACCAAGGATGTACGCAGAAGCGAAAGAGTATTCCGTGGCCAGCCACACCCCCAGCGGCAGGCCAACAAGTTGCGCTAACCCAATGGCCAATCCCAACAGCCCGGACGCCCGGCCCAAAAAGCGTTTGGGCACCAGTTCGGCGATCAGCGCGGATTCGGCGACGGTCAAAGCACCGAATCCGATGCCTCGGAAGGCAGAGAGGGCGAGCACGAACGGGGCGTCGTCAAGCGTGATGTGCCCCAGTGCAGGAACGCCCAGCATGATGGCGGCGAAGACCATCACGGGTGTGTAGCCGAAGCGGCGCAGGGCGCGGGGCGTGTTCCATTGGGTGAGCACGGAGCAGCCCATGAAGATGGCGGTGGTGGAACCGGCGAGGGCGTCGGAACCCCCGCTGGTGAGCACGTCCAGCGGTACCACCGGCAGGAGCAAGGCCCAGCTCAGAAACGCCGCAGCCACCGCCACCAGGGTGGCTATAAAACCTGGGGTTTTCAGGACATTTCACCTATCATCCACAGCACCGCAGCGGTGAAGGCGATGGCCGCGCCGATGGCGGCAATGTAGGTCATGGCGCGGTTTTCCGCCTGATACGCCGACCACGCGCCACCCACCAGCAGCCCCGCGACGGCGAACAGCAGGTATACCAGCCACGTCATCTACAGGCTGCCTTTCGTGGAGGGCACACCCTGGACTCGGGGGTCGGATTCGGTGGCTTCCCGCAGTGCACGGGCCACGGCCTTATATTCCGCCTCGGTGATGTGGTGCGGGTCGCGCCCATAGTGGCAGCGCAGGTGCAGAGCGATGCGCGCGTTCAGCGCCAGGGTTTCAAAGAAGTGTTCGTTGATCACGGTGGCGTAGTGTCCGCCGATGACGGTGGTGAGCATCTGCTCGGGTTCGCCGGTGATCACAAAGTAGGGGCGGCCGGAGACATCTACAATGGCCTCGCACAATGTTTCGTCCATGGGCAGCTGGCAAGAACCAAAACGGCGAATGCCGGACTTATCCCCCAGCGCCTGGTCCAGCGCCTGCCCCAGCACAATGCCCGTGTCCTCCACGGTGTGGTGCGCATCAATGTTGATGTCACCGTTGGCGTGCACAGACAAGTCGAAGCTGCCGTGCGCGCCGAAGGCGGTGAGCATGTGGTCGAAGAACGGCAGCCCCGTGTTGATGTCCGTGCGCCCCGTGCCGTCCAGGTTGATGCCCACGGTGATGCTGGATTCCCGGGTGGTGCGCTCCACGCGTCCAACGCGGGCGTTGCGTTCTATCTCAGGCACGGGTGGCCTACCTTTCTACTTTTTCATGTGGATGGGCGCTACCTTAGCAGCTGCTGCTAACAACGCGTCATTTTCCTCCGGCAGCCCGACGGTGGCACGCAGGTACCCCGGCACGCCCACATCGCGGATGAGCACCCCCTCCCCCAAAAACGCCTGCCATGCTGCGGCGGAGTCGGAGAAATCACCGAAGAACACAAAGTTTGCCTCGGTGGGCACAATGCTGTAGCCCAGCTTCTCAAGGCCAGCCACTACACGGTCGCGTTCCGACGCCAGCTTGGCCACCGTTGCCAGCGTATCCTCACTGTGCCTCAGCGCTACAATGGCCGCCGCCTGGGAAAGCTTGGACAAATGATACGGCAGGCGCACCAGCATCACTGCCTGCACAAACGCGGGGGCAGCCACAAAGTACCCGAGGCGTCCGCCCGCAAAGTCGAAGGCTTTGCTCATGGTGCGGGACACCACCAGGGTGGCAGGGTACTCCTCCAGTAGCGTCACCGCCGAGGGGGAATCGGAAAACTCGGCGTAGGCTTCATCGACGATCACGATGCCCGGCGCGGCATCAAGAATGGCGCGAATGTCATCGAGGCTGGTCACGCCACCGGTGGGGTTGTTGGGGGTGGTGATGAAAATAACGTGGGGTTGTTCCTCAGCGATGGTGCGCAGCGCCGCATCTAGGTCGATGTCAAAGTTCTCCCCGACGCGGGGGCAGTTGAGAAAGTGCGTGTGGGTGCCCGTGGAGAGGATGGGGTGCATGGAATAACTGGGCTGGAATCCCAGGGCGGTGCGCCCCGGCCCGCCGAATGCTTGCAGGAGCTGTTGAAGTACTTCGTTGGAACCGTTGGCGGCCCACAGGTTCTCATGGGTGACCGACACGCCGGTCTGCGAGGTGATGTACTCGGCCAGTGCGGTGCGTAGTTCCACGTTGTCGCGCTCTGGGTAGCGGTTGAGGGTGCGGGCCTGCGTGCCGATTTCCTCCACCAGGTCCGCCACCAGCGCCTCGGAGGGCGCGTAGGGGTTTTCGTTGGTGTTTAGGCGCACGTCCACGTCGAGTTGGGGCGCGCCGTAGGCTTCTTCGCTGCGGAGCTCTTCGCGCAACGGCAGATCGGCCAGGGTGGTGGAGGCAGCTAAAGGCTGGGCAGTCGGTTCAGACGCAATAGGTTCAGAAGCAGTGGATTCAGTCATGGGCGGTTTTCCATTCAGAGGTTTTCAAAGCGGGCGCGGATCGCTTCGCCATGGGCGGGAAGCTGCTCGGCGTCGGCAAGTGTCACCACGGTGTTGGCGATGTCTTTCAGTGCGGCTTCGTCGTAGTCAATGAGGTGCACTGATTTCAGGAAGGTGTGGGTGGATAGCCCCGAGCTGTGGCGCGCCGTCCCGGAGGTGGGCAGCACGTGGTTGGACCCGGCGGAGTAGTCCCCCAGCGGCACGGGTGAATGCTCACCCACGAAAATGGCTCCGGCGTTGGTGATGCGTTCGGCCACCTCGCGGGCGTTTTCGGTGTGGATTTCCAAATGTTCGGCGGCGTAGGCATCGGCGACACGAATGGCGGCGTCAAGGTCGTCTACCAGCACGATCCCGGATTGTTCGCCCCGCAGCGCCTGGGCCACACGCTCGGCGTTGAGGGTGACGCCGTAGCGCGCTTCGACTTCGCGGTCCACGTCAGCGGCGAGCTGCGCGGAGGGGGTGATCAGCACGCTGGCGGCCATGACGTCGTGCTCGGCCTGGCTGATCAGGTCGTAGGCAACGCTGACGGGATTGGCCGTGTCATCAGCCACAATGGCGATTTCGGTGGGTCCTGCCTCGGAATCAATGCCCACGACGCTGCGGCACAGGCGTTTGGCGGCGGTGACGTAAATGTTGCCGGGTCCGGTGATCATGTCTACGGGTTCGAGCTGGTGGGCGTCGTCACCGTAGGCCAGCAGCGCCACGGCCTGCGCGCCGCCCACGGCCCACACCTCCTGCACCCCCAGCAGCTGGCAGGCCGCCAGGATGGTGGGGTGCGGCCAGACCCCGAACTGGGCCTGCGGCGGGGAAGCCACCACCAGCGAGGACACGCCCGCCTCCTGCGCGGGCACCACGTTCATAATCACGCTGGAGGGATACACGGCGTTGCCGCCCGGCACGTACAGGCCCACGCGTTCCACGGGGATGAACTTCTCCGTCACCGTCCCGCCGGCCGCGAGTTCCACCGTGTGGCCTGCGGGTTTCTGCGCAGCATGCACGGCACGCACACGGGCGATGGATTCCCGCAGCGCCTCGGTGACCTTGGGGTCCAGCTCGCGCGCAGCCTGTTCGATGACGTCAGCGGGCACGCGTATCGACGCCGGTTGTACCCCATCAAACTTCTCCCCGTACTCCAGCGCTGCCTCCGCGCCGCGCCCCCGCACCTCCCGCACCAGCGGCTCCACCACGGGAAGCACCGAATCAACGTCCGTGCCGCCGCGCGGCAGGGTTCGCCGTAGCTCGCTTATCGACGCCGTGCGCCCCCGCAGGTCAACAACATTCAGCATGAGAAAAACCACATCCCAACATTTGTGTTTCGATTCGTCCATTCTAATGCAGGAACGTACCAGTGCTGAGATGTGGTTCTGGGGGTTGTGGTGGTCTCCGGTTTAGTATCCGGCGTGTCCGCCGCCACCGCCGGGCAGTTCAGGGGCGGGAGCCGCCGGAGCGGGTGCTTCAGCTGGTGCTGGGGCAGCCGGGGCGGGCGCTTGTGCCGGAGCCTGCTGAGCTGGTGCTTGCTGTGCCGGAGCCTGCTGGGCTGGTGCCTGTCCTCCAGGAGCAGCCGGGGCTGCGGGTGCCTGCTCTGGAGCCATTGCCGGAGCGGAGGCATCAGACGGTGCTCCCATTGGTGCGGAGCTCTCCATGGCGGGTGCAGAGGTCGTGGGGGCAGCGCTGGAGGAGGTGGTGGCCTTGGTGCTCGCGGTGGAGCTTTCCCCGGATTTCCCGTCGTTGTTGCAGGCGGTCAGGGTGCCAGCGACAGCGACAGAGGCCAGGGCCATAGCAACAAACTTACGATCAAACATGATTATGTCTCTCTTTTCTCCGTATCAACATACGGTCAATGTGCGGTCACCGCGTGCGTGTGGCCGCATGGGCTGGTCGGCGTGCCGGTTTGCGGGCTGTTGCTCGCATCAGGGGATCATCAACAAAGGTGAACAGCACCCACGCCAGTGCGACGGAAAGTACGAAACTCCCCACAGCGGCTAGCAGCCACCCAAAGAATCCGTATTCTCCACCGGCGACGAAATAGCGCTGTACAAACACCATCACCGGGAATTGCACCATATAAAACGCGAACGAAATATTGCCTAGCAGTACCGATAGAGGACTTGCAATAAACCTCGACACTCCTTCGATGTCCCGCACAGCCAACGTAGCAATCACATACGTCATGGGCAATGACATCAATACCGACATTTTGAACGCTATCGGTACAAACCACGTTGTGCCGTAGGACATGCCCAACAGAATCAACGGCAGTATGAGGTCAGTGTTGCGGAACTGTTTTTCCCACACAAAGCTTCGCCGCAAACACGCCCAAATAGAACTCCACCAGGCGAGTCAGCGGGAAGTAATAGGACAGCCAATAGGATTGCAACACCGGAATGTGGTCTTGGGAAAACCACACTGGGTCTGCATGCACATCCGCTACGGGCGATACATCCTGGGGCCAGAGACGCGGAACGAAGAAGTTCTCGGTGGTTTTCGGGCCGTCGGCAAGCAAGTGCACAACGGTGATGATGCCCAGCGACACCGCAAACATCGCACCCAATGCCCACCAGTTTCCCCGCCCACGGACGCGGCGAACCAGCGGCACAAACAGGGGAAACGTGAGGTAGAACAGCATTTCCGCGCACAGCGACCACGACGGCACGTTCATCCCGCCCAGCACTGCCCAATCCGGGTTCCAGGTGTGAATCAGCAGGCGTTGGGGAGCCACACCTTCAAACGATCAAAGGACAACGCCCAGGTGATGCTGCTGGCCGTGACCGTGGCCGAGGCCAGGACGAACATCACCAGCGTGATCAGGTGCATGGGGAAAATTTTGGTCAGGCGGCGTCGGCAATAGTAGAGGGCGTCGCTGACGCCGCTGACCTCGCTGTTGGACCAGTAGATGAGAAAACCCGACAGGATGAAAAAGAACGTCACCCCGGCCGAACCCAACTGCATGGGAACCACAGTGTGGATCTGGCGAAATAGCTCCGACTTCTGAAACGGATACACCGGCAAAAACACCAGCGCATGCAGCACATACACCAGCATGGCCGCCCACCACCGAGCCCCCGTCAACGATGGGAGGTTCGGTCGGCGCGACGGCGACGGAGTGGACGACGGTGGAGATGACTTCAGCTGACCAACAGCCATGTCACGCCCCACCACTACTGGCGGACATACTGGGCGATGATGTCACCCGTGATCTCTTCAGCATGTACTGATGGGTGCCACACGCCACCCATCATGGTGGCGCGGGCATCGCCAACGCCGTTCACCCATGGATCCGCAGAGCAGGAGCTGTGTCCTGCACTGGCTGTTTTCAGGTCAATGAAGCCCAGTTTCAGTTGCTCGGCGGCCTCGCGCTGGGCGCGATCAATGTTATTGACTGCCTGCACCAATGCCGGGGCGTCGGCCTTGCGAGCCTGCTGCCCTGCAACATTGGTACACACCTCGCCACCTGACGGGGGCACCATCTCCTGATACCCACCAATGTGATCTTGGCCTTTGGTGCGTAGTACTTCAGGTAGTCCACAACCTGGCGAACGCGGTCCGCATAATGTGCACCCGTGATGGCAGCCGGATCCTGCATGGCACCAGCGCGAACAGCCTCATCGCCGCAGCCATGTGCAGCGTCAAAGAGGCAGTGCTTCACTGAGTCCTTCATGGTCACTTGAGTGCCCCATGCGTCATTGAAACCCAGTTGAATAAAAATGTGCTCGGTGCGCTGCCCCAAGGCCCCACGCTCGGAGGCACTTCGAACCTGATCGGAGAAGTGAAGATTCGGACCAGAGTTGATGGTGCTGCCCCAGCAGGAGGAATCAATCAGATCACCGGGTGCCAGCCCCAGCTTTCGTTGCAGTTGCATGGGCCAGGCAGTGTTGCTGCGGAAGCAGCCACGGTCATCGGCCCACAGGGGTGCGTTGGTACCTGCTGTGTGGGAATCACCAAACACCACCACCTTCGCACCGCCTTCGGGAGCGCGGGTATCCGTACCCTGGCTGGAGGTCAGAGCCTTAGCAACATCAGGACTACTCTGCGCTTCCGCCTGAGGTGCTTGGGGAGACATGCCTGCGCAGAGGGCCACGGCGAACACGGCACTTGCGGTCGCGGTCGCAATTTTCACGGCTTTCCTGGTGGCTCCCGTTGGGAGCGTGCGCGAGGGATTGGTCAGGGCAGCCTGTGGTGCCCTGCGCTGTGATCGAGCATGAAACATCATCAAATAACTTCCGGGGTGTGTGAACGTAGTAGTAGGTACGTAATAGGTATCGGCATGCATACACAATGCGTTTCATCAGGGTTCATCAACTAACCCCAACTAACACATCAGCTATTACCTATGTTGATACTTAAATGCTCATGCTAAAAAAATAAATTTTTCAGTCAAGCACAAGGGGCTGGTTTTCTGATCGAAATATTTTGCTGACCTGTACGCAAACTGCCTACAACATAGCATCTAAAGGGCGCTTTTACAGCAAAGTCCACGGTAAAGCGTCGGATTGTTACATATCCCACAAACAAATATAAATGCATATACACATTTATCTGAATTGATAAACCCGGCTTCGTACTGCCTACATATCACACATGCATTACCCAGACACAGGTGCCCTCATTCAGGGTGAATATTATACGTAACTCAAAAAAGTTCCGTACACTCAAAGTGGTATCAGCGTTGCGCTACCGGCACGTGCCATATCAGCAATGCCGGGTGGTCATGACAGCGCAGCGCTCTCTGCCCCAATTCCCCGCCAGAGGCAGAGGTAAGGAGGATCAGCAATGGCCGCCGTGGAGCCGCACCTCATCACCCACATCACCATCAACCAGGTCAAATATGCCATTGGTCGGCTTGGCTTCCTACCCATCAGCCCGCCGATCAACTCCCCCCCCACGACGCCCAAGACCGCATCATCATCCCCTGGCAGCATCACCGCACCATGGTGCATTTCACCGAGGAAGAAGGCAAACATCTTGTCGCTCTGTCCACGGTGCGCGGCCAGCTGGATTTCTCCCGATTCAACGACGCCGCGCATTTGCTGTCCGAGTGGAATCGGCGCCGCCTCGGCCCCACCTCACTGGTGTACATGTCCAACGAGGGCGACTTGGGCCTGGAAATGCGCTCCTCTCTCCTCGTTGAAGACGGTGCCTCCCCCGCTCAGATCGTGGCTTTCCTCCACGCCGCCCATGAAACTGATGTCCTCGCCGTCAACCACTTCCTGGCCGCCTTTCCCGAAATGCGCTCCTCACTCCCCTTGGACGAGGCAACCACACGAGACCAGCTGGCCTTTACTCTGCCGCTGCCTCACATTGCTGAACACCCCATCATCCCGCCGCCATCAGCGCAGCGCATCATCCCTGCCCACGACAACACGCTGTCCACCAACATCACCATTGACCGCATCGCCGCCACGCTGAAAGACTTAGGGATTCAGCAGTATGATGACGACGATCCCCACCACATCACCACCGGATTCAACGGCGTGCCGATCGCCTTTTTCATCGAATCCGGCCCCACACTCCTTATCCGCGCGTTCTGGTTCCCCGACCTAGACCCAGACAGCGACTTCATACGCACATTCCTCATCTGCAACGACTGGAACGAAACCTCCACCTGCACCAAAGCCTTCCCCACCACCGACGACTACGGACTCCAAGTCCACGTCGATTATGTCGCCCCCATGAGTCTCGGCCTCACCCACCACCAACTCAGCCACAGCATCATCAGTGCCGTCCAACTCCTCCTCGAAGGACTCCACAGCATCAGCGTAGACACCTGCGGAACTAGCGCCGTGCACTGGCCACCGCCACCCCCCCTGAGGCTTGTAGGGTTGATGCTTAGCTGACGACGCCCGCCTCTTCTTCCTGGCCTTCTTCCTCTTCTTGGCCTTCCTCGGCCAACGCTTCCTCCTCGACCGGGCTATACACCAGCCAAACAAGACGCAGCCAGCACAACACGGTGGTAACAAGACCCGCCACAATCAAACCATGCAGGCCAGAGACCTCCACCACCACATCAAACGAATCCCCCGGGTGCAAGCTCTCCGCATCAGGAATAGGCCACCGCCATCGCGACACCAGCTCCACACACTGACTAAACATCACCACCCCCAGCAGGCCATTAGCCAGCAGTAACACAGGCACTACCCCACGGAACCATCGCACCGCACGCGCCCACGACATGTCGGGGTAAAACCGCCCAAAGATCCATAGGCACAGCACCACCACCACTGCGGCAAAGACGGCCACCGTACCCAAATACGAACAAAACGCCCCAAACTCCCGTGACGACGCCGACTGCTCAGCCACCTCCACAGTGCCCCCCTCCAGCACGTTCAGCGTATATCGCGGACGCAACAACCCCCACACAGCGCCCACCACGCCAAACACGAGCACACTCACGCTCAGCCACACAGCCTCTAGGCGCATGAGTGTCACAGGTTTAGCCTGACGACGCTCGCCCCCGTCACTCGCATCAACAGAGGCATCAGGGGCATCAACAAAAGCACTCACAGTATGGCAACACTACACTAGCGCTGCCCCAGGTACGCCGAATCTACCCGACCATGACGCGAACACGACGCATCCCAGCCATCCGGGCGGACCTGCACCACCATTCTTCTCCCACACAACTGGCAAAACCGTGGGGCCTCCAACCCGGCGCGCGCCGACGGCGACAGCTTAATCACCGTGCCCTCCTCAATGCGCTGACCAGTATTCGGGTGAAACACTGGGGAATCACCGCACAGCAGCGCCGTCAGCAGCTCATCACTTGTGACTTCGCGCATGCTACACCGTGGCATTCAAGGCTTTGATCGGCAGACGCAGCTTGCCCATCATGTCCAAATCCTGCTCCTGCGGGCGGCCTAACGTGGTCAAGTAGTTGCCGACGATAATGGCGTTGATGCCACCCTGCAGCCCCTGCTCCGCACCAAGATCACCCAAGGTCAACTCGCGTCCACCAGCGAATCGCAGAATCGTTTTCGGCAGCGCCAAACGGAACGCGCCGATGGCACGCAGGGCGTCGGCAGCCTCCATCACCTCATAGTCCGCAAACGGGGTGCCCGGGCGCGGATCCAGGAAGTTCATGGGCACCTCTTCGGGTTGCAGTTCCTGCAGGTCAGCAGCAAACTCAGCACGCTGCTCCAGGCTCTCCCCATGCCGAGAATGCCACTGAGCACACCTCAATCCCGGCTTCCCTTGATCATACGGAGGGTTTCACGCCGGGACTCCCAGGTGTGGGTGGTTACCACGCTGGGGAAGAATGACTTGGCTGTTTCAGGTTGTGGTTGTAGCGGTGGATGCCAGCGGCCGCGAGACGGTCAACCTGTTCCTGGGTGAGAATGCCCACTGAGGCGGCGACGTGAATGTCCACTTCTGCTTGGATGGCGGCGATGGCTTTTTCCATCTGGGACATGAGGTTTTCGTCTGGCCCTTTGACGGCGGCGACGATGCAGAATTCCGTGGCCCCGGTTTTTGCGGTTTGTTTGGCTGCTTCCACCAGACCAGGGATGTCCAGCCAGGCGGCGCGCACGGGGGATTCAAACAGGCCGGATTGCGAACAGAAGTGACAATCTTCAGGGCAGCCGCCGGTTTTGAGGGAGACGATTCCTTCTACTTCCACTTCTTCACCGCACCAGGCCAGGCGCACTTCGTGTGCCAGGGCGAGGAGGTCTTGGAGGTTGTCGTCGGGTAACTGAAGGACCTGAAGAATTTCTTCTTTGGATAAACCGATGCCCTGTTTCAGAACTTTTTCGCGGGCAAGCTCAAGGATGGGAGGTAGTTGGGTGGTGGTCATGGCTGCGGTGTGCTCCTTTGTGGGTTGGGTCAGATCACAGGTTGGGCTGGAAACCTTGCATTAAAAACCCAAAATACCCCGCACCTAGAACAGTGTTCAAGTGCGGGGCTAGCCTGCGGGGTGTTCCCGCAGCAAACGCGCTATTCTATTTGCACATCTTCCAAGCGCCGTTTTCCCTCTGGAAACGCATCACGCCAGTTTCAGTCTTGCCGTTTGATGTGTGAGTCACAGACGCAGAAGCGGATTCACCATTCACGCGGACATCTTCCACGGAATCCACCGTCGGCTTAGCCTTCTGGTAATCCGGGATGGACTCCAACGGCAGGTCCGGAACTTCGTTCAAATCCGGTGCGCCGCCGCCCTCTTCAATCAAGCGGGCGCACGTGTTATTGACCGTGGTAGCCATGAACTGACGCAAGGTTCCGGTGGGCACCATGCTGCGCACCACGTTAGTGATCGCATCCTTATCACCTGCACTTGCAGGCTGCCCCTCAATCGGAGCAAGTTGCTGCGCCTGGATGGGGTTGTCCAGATTAACCTCAGGCGGCACTGCTGGCTCACTTGCCGGCGCCGGGGCCTCCGACGTGGGAGCCGCCGACGACGTAGCTGCGGAAGTGGACGCATCGGATGACGACGTAGCCTGCTTGGCCACAGCACTCACACTGCTGGCGCTACTCGTGGAACCCTCAGCCTTGTTTTCTTCTTTATTAGAACCACAGGCACCAAGGACCAAAGGGGTCACACAAACACCCACGATCATGGCCTTTCAACACTGACATGGTCTGCACTACGAAATGCTCCTACCTCAAACATTTGCGACTCTTTGACGCCAACGGCACTCAAACTTACACCACCCTACCAAGGACACCACGCTTTGTGAGAACCCTTCACGCAAAATAGGCGGTTTTTTCGGCGCACCTCACAATTGCCGCATTTTTCTTCGCAGCACACAACAACCCGCACTCGTGCTACCGGCAGGCTGCATGCGTCTACCAAGGTCACATCAAATCAGCAGTTCAGGTACATTCTTTTTAGCACGTATGCAACCTAGCCCCATTCCCCACCTCACACGCAGAGGTAGCACGTCAGACATGCCAGCATTGTGTGAATTAAAACCCACCGGCGCCACCCCCATAATGAACCAGTTTGTAACGATCTAGCGGGAAACCGTGAGGGTCACCGTCAAATAGCGCGTACACTAACAAAGTGTGCAGTTGACTCAACACAGTATCACCGTTGCAGGCGTCCACATCCTGGACGAGTATGGCCTTGCCGACATGACCATGCGCCGACTGGCCAAACGCCTTCACGTCGCACCCGGCGCGTTGTACTGGCATTTCCCCAACAAGCAGGCACTCATTTCGGCGATTAGTCAATTCATCCTCTCGGAAGTTGTCGGACCACCAACCCCACTGGACAAAGATGCGGAGCCTACCAAGGCGGATGCGGACGAGGCGGCGTCGACACGTGAGGATGCTGTGCCACCAGCGGAACTGTGCGCCACTATCCGTACGTTGATGCTCGCGCACCGCGACGGCGCTGAATTGGTTAACGCCGCACTGTCGGACAACGGACTGCGCGAAACCCTTGAGGGTCACATCACCCGGGCGTTGGTGCACTCCTTCAGTAAGGATACGGAGGCGACATCGCACCCATCACAACCTTTACTGGAAACCGGTGCGACGACATTGCTTCATTTTGTCATGGGCGCAACTATGAACGAACAGTCCGCATTACAGCTCATGCGGGACACCAATCCGGGTGGGGCGGATGTTGATGAAAAGCTCACTACCGCTAGCAATGCGTTTCAAATAACTTTCGAAAACGGAATTGAGATAATTCTCAACGGTTTGGCTACAACAATGGGGACAGCCAGCCTATAAAATACTCCAGTATGAGTAGCACCTACGAACATAGCTTTCAGGTTTGGCCCGGTGAGGCTTACCCCCTCGGCTCTACTTATGACGGCGCGGGAACAAACTTTGCGCTTTTCTCCAATGTGGCAGAACGCGTGGAACTGTGCCTTCTAGATCGTGAAGACAACGAAACCCGCATCAACATCGAAGAAGTCGATGCCCACATCTGGCACTGCTATATCCCCGGGATTCAACCAGGCCAACGCTATGGCTACCGTGTCTACGGCCCCTACGACCCCGCAAATGGCCACCGCTGTGACCCCAACAAACTGCTCGTAGACCCCTACGCAAAAGCCTTCGACGGTGAGTTCGACGGGCACCCTTCTCTTTTTAGCTACGACATCACTGACCCCGGCAACCCCGAGGGCCGCAACACCGAAGACAGCTTGGGGCACACCATGAAATCCGTGGTGATTAACCCCTTCTTCGACTGGGCCAATGACCGAGCGCCCCGGACCCCTACCACGAAACCGTGATCTATGAGGCGCACGTCAAGGGCATGACCATGACCCATCCGGACGTGCCTGACAACCTCCGCGGAACCTACGCAGGGCTTGCACACCCTGCGATTATTAGCTATTTGAAGGATTTAGGTATAACGGCGATTGAGCTAATGCCGGTGCACCAATTCCTTCAGGACGACCGGCTCCGCGAATTGGGGTTACGCAACTACTGGGGCTACAACTCCTTCGGATTCTTTGCCCCCCACCAGGAATACGCCGCCGCCCGCAAACCCGGCGGGGCCGTCGCCGAATTCAAAAACATGGTCCGTGCCTTCCACGAAGCAGGCATCGAAGTCATCCTGGACGTGGTGTACAATCACACCGCCGAAGGCAACCACATGGGCCCCACCATCGCTTTCCGCGGCATCGACAACGCCGCCTACTACCGGCTGGTGGACGGCGACAAATACCACTACATGGACTACACGGGCACCGGAAACTCCCTCAACGTCCGCGACCCGCACACCCTGCAGCTGATCATGGATTCCCTGCGATACTGGGTGCAGGAAATGCACGTCGACGGCTTCCGTTTCGACCTGGCCTCCACACTCGCCCGCGAACTCCACGACGTGGATCGTCTCGCCGCCTTCTTCGACCTGGTGCAGCAAGACCCGGTGGTTTCCCAAGTCAAACTCATCGCTGAGCCTTGGGACGTCGGCGAGGGTGGCTATCAGGTGGGCAACTTCCCACCCCCTCTGGACCGAATGGAACGGCAAATACCGCGACACCGTGCGCGACTTCTGGCGCGGCGAACCCGCCACGCTCGGAGAATTCGCCTCCCGCCTCACCGGCTCCTCCGACCTTTACGCCAATAACGGACGACGCCCCACCGCCTCCATCAACTTTGTCATCGCCCACGACGGCTTCACCCTCAACGACCTGGTCAGCTACAACGAAAAGCACAACATGGCCAATGGTGAAGGCAACCGCGACGGCGAAAGCCACAACCGATCCTGGAACTGTGGTGTGGAAGGCCCCACCACCGACCCGAGCATCCTGAAACTCCGCGCCCAGCAGCGACGAAACTTCCTCACCACACTGCTGCTCTCCCAGGGCACACCCATGATCGCCCACGGCGACGAAATGGCCCGCACCCAAAGCGGCAACAACAACGTCTACTGCCAAGACTCGCCGCTCAGCTGGATCAACTGGAACCAACTCGAAGAATTCGACCCCTTAGTCAAATTCACCCGGCGTTTGCTGCGCATCCGCGCCAACCACCCCGTTTTCCGACGCCGCCGCTTCCTTGCCGGCGGTCCCCTCGGCGAAGACATGAAGCAACGCGACATCGCGTGGCTGGTCCCCTCCGGCAAACTCATGACCCAAGCCGACTGGGACTTCTTCTTTGGCAAATCCCTCATGGTGTACCTCAACGGCGACGCCATCGCCGAGCCCGACAGCCGCGGCCAACGCATCGTCGACGACTCCTTCATCCTCTGCTTCAACGCCCACCACGAAAGCATCGAATTCACCCTGCCCGACAAACGCTTCGGCCAGCGGTGGAAACTCATCGTGGACACCACTGAAGACACCGGATACCCCCTCACCGCAGAAATTATCGACGCCGACGGCACCATCGAAGTCCCCGCACGCTCCACTATGCTGCTCAAACAAATCGAGCCGCCCGTCTACGACGATGCCGATTCAGGGGAAAGCTCCGCTGAGGTTGCCGAAAGCACCACGACTGATGCGTCAGCTGAGGAGACTGAGGCCAGTGCTCCCACGCCGCGCACACCCGCCGTGATGAATCCACCCAAGCACGTGGATGCCACCCCGCCACCCACGAAGGCGGACATGCAGCAAGCTGCGGAACCCTACGTTGACGAGTACTCTGACGACTACTCCAATGACGCCAGCGGCGCCGTTGACGATTACAGCTAAGCCCAAGCTCAGCCCGCGAAAGGACACCCTTGTGATCTCCGCCCACGGCGCGACCATTGACGTCACCTCCCGGACCGTCACAATCAACTACAGCCCACTCCTCGCGGCGCTGCAATCAACCCACGGGGCTGCGGAAGGTGGGGCGTCGACAAGCACCCGCCTCAGCATCAGCGACATTACTGACATTGACACGCGGCACCCCACCGCCGTTGACCTCGGGTGGGCGAGGCTCGGTGGGGTGAACCACACCATCCGATTCGCCCCCAACCAAGAAAACGAACTCGACACGTTGCTCGCCATGATCGACAGCGCCCGCAACGGCGAACTCCCCGACGAACCCGCCGCCTTCATTCCCGGGCTCAACTTCGTGGCCATTGACGTGGAAACCGCCAACGACGACTGGGGGTCCATCTGCCAAATCGGTGTCGTCCGCTACACCAATGGCCAGGCCGGTGCCAGCGACTCCTGGCTCTGCACGCCCCCTCCCGGGCTCGAACGTTTCGACGCCCTGAATATCGGCATTCACGGCATCACACCCGACGACGTGGCCGACGCACCCGCCTTCGGAGACGTTCTCGGGGACGTTGTCGCGGCCGTCGGGGAACTTCCCGTGGTCGCACACAACGCCCAATTCGACATGACTGCCTTCTCCCGCGCCTGCGCCGCCGCCGGGCAGCCCGTACCCCACTGGACATTCGGCTGCTCGCTGGCCCTCGCGCGGGCCGCCAAACTCGGCATCAGCAACCACCGGCTCCCCACCGTCGCCGCACATTTCGGCGTTGAACTGGCCAAACACCACGATGCGCTTTCCGACGCCCGCGCGTGCGGCGACATCATCGTCGGGTTGGCGTCGGCTGGAGTTTCTGGTGGTTCGGGCGCATCAAGTGACGAAGGTTTTGCCGGGTTCTTCTGGGCCTCCGGCTTCACCCTTGGCGAACTCACCCCTGACAAAGTGCTTCCCGTACTGCGCGCCGATGCGCGCGGACTCAACATCGCGGCGCAACGTAAACGTCTTTTCCCCGGGACTGTGGTTGACGCTGCTGCTGAGGTACCGGAAGAAAAGCCACGACGCAGGCAACGACTGCCTGGGAAAAAGCCGCCACGCCCAGCGTCATTCCCGAGACCAACACCAAGGCCGACCCGGAAGGTGCACTCTACGGCCACAATGTCACGCTCACTGGCGACTTCGAGCCATACGATAAATCCATGCTCTGGTCCGGCATTGCGGAGCGCGGCGGCGTGATCGGCAAAAACGTCACCAAAAAGACCACCCTGCTTGTGTGCGGGCCGTGGCACACCGTCACGTCCAAGCAGAAACGCGCCGAAGAACTCATCGAAAAAGGCCAGGAGATTACGCTCTGGACCGCCGACCAGCTTTACCGCGAGCTGGGGCTGGACGAGGACCCGCCGTTTTAGGGGACCTCGCGCACATTTTCGTAACATAGGGAACCACATCGGCACGTGTCGCAGTCTAAGTGGGTATGACAACGTCCATACAAACATCGCTTGACCTGGGCACAGTACTTCCCCGCCTGGAAAGAAATGACCATAACGCAGCAGGAATGCTGCTGCAGCAACCGCCGTCAATATCCCTGTCGCCGCAGTTGGTGGCCCGCTTCTACAGCAACGGGACACAAGTGACCCACGAACAGCTAGATGAGGTGGGCGTTGGGGTTCTTCACCTGTGGGATCATGCCGCAGAGAACCTGGTGGAACAGTGTGGGGACGGCACTACGATAAAGCTGAAGATGAGAAACGCCGGTGTGCTGGTCGGGCTAGATGTCGTGGGGTGCCAGGTGTCGCTGGGCGTCGATAAGCACGGCGAACAAGTGGAACCCACGACGCTGGTGACACACCCCCATACCTTTGATGCGCTGGACCGTCATATGCGTGCGCTGCTGAGGGCCGAGCCAACATACTACGCGCCGACCCCGCAGGTACTTCTGGCTGTGCACCCGCGTACCGACGTCGCGGCGCTGCAGGTGTGGCTCGCGGCAACCGAGGTGACGCTCACCACCACGCCGTTTACCTGCCTGTACGGTTATCCTCGGCCAGTCAGGTTGCAGTAGTTACACTGTTAGGCGTTATGACAGCAACACTTAAACGCATCTACACCGAGTGGACGACCGCGCACCCGCACGCAGCGGAGGATTTTCACTCCACCATCGAAGATCTGCTGGTGGACGCGGGTGTGGCCTTTGATCGCGTGACCGTGCGGGTGAAAGACCTGCGCTCCCTCAACGCCAAAGCCGCAAAACGTGACAGTGACGGCAACCTCATCTACCCCGACCCGTGGGCAGACATTCACGACGTGGTGGGCGTGCGTGTGACCACCTATCATTCCACCGAGATTCCCACGGTACTGTCCGTGCTACAGGATTCGTTTATCCTGGAGAAATCCGTGGACAAGGCGGAGGAGACAAAAATCTCCGGCGGCTTCGGCTACGGGTCTCACCACCTCACCCTCACAGTTCCTCAAGGCATGCAGGACCTCGAAGACTACGCGGATTTCACCTTTGAAGTGCAGGTTCGCACAGTCCTGCAACACGCGTGGGCGGAATTTGAACACGACATCCGCTACAAACGCCCCGCCGACGCCCTAGACCCCCGCATCGACCGTGCCTTCACGCTGGCGGCGGGGCTGATCGAACTCGCAGACCAGCAATTCGACCAGATCGCCGCGATCAAAGAAGTCGAAGCAGCCGAAACACGTGAGCGGGACCAGGACGAGCACACCCGCGACGTGGCCATCACCGCCGACATGTTACCCGGCATGCTGGCCACCATCCTGGGCAACCGCTTCTCTAGCTCTCGGACCAGCACCTACCCGTGGCTGGAGGAGATTCTGGAAGCAAACGGGATCACCACCCTTGGGGAACTGCGTGACCTCCTCAAACCCGCCGCCATCGACCATGTGGAACGCGCCATCCGTTACCGCTTCTCCCCCGGGCAGGCACGCATTGTTGATGATCTCCTGCTGCACCGCTTCGGCGCGCAACACATCGAACGCACCGCCAAGATCGGGAAAAATCCCAGGTCACGGCTGGCAAAATTAAAAAATAGGATAAAAATGTTGCAAAGTGAACAAAATTAGCTGTGAAGGAGTACGGTATGTAGATGATAAAACTTTGCATACCTACATAAGCAAGGAGATAGAACCATGGGTTCCACAGCAATGCTTCTCGACTTTTCTACACGTCTGGGCACTCACCAGCGCAGACTTCTTCCGCGGGTTCGGCGTTGATTTCCCGCCGCCCTCATGGGGAGTCAACGTCTAGAGCAACCGGACGTTAGCCTCGCCCACGTAATCGGTCAATCTCGCGGCGCTCCCGCTTAGTGGGGCGCCCGGCACCGCGATCACGCCTGGGCATGGACGCAATGAGTTCCTTCGGAGGGGGGCGGGGGCGAATGGTCGACGTAGCAATCACGTGCTACGGAGGCGCCGACGCGGCGTCGAATATCATCGACTACCTCCACATCAAACTGACGGTGATCCACCCACACGCGCACCCGGTCACCTGGAGCGACGGCGTGCGAGGGCTTCACCGACACACCATTGACCTTCACATGCCCGGCCTTGCACGCCTCGGCGGCCTGCGGGCGGGTTTTTACCAGGCGAACGGCCCAAATCCAGGCGTCTACACGCGTCATGGAAACTTCCCCCTCGGTCCGCTAATCCCGGTGGTTAATAATGCGGCGGACCCGGCGGTAATTCACAAAGCCGCCGACCACAGCGATAATCATCCCAAGAAACAGCCAGAACGACACCTGGGTGATAATAGACAGCAGGATACCACCGGCGACACCCCCGGCCACGCTGACAACACCATTGCGGAAATAGGTGCGTACCGCGCGTTTACGCTGCTCGATGGGGTTACGTGGGTACTGTTGCATGCTCATGATCATCCAGTGTAGTCGCTAACCTCAATCCAGCTAGCGCCAATGCGCTCAGGCTGCACAGAACCTTTTGTCAGAGATGCCACAGTATGCAACAAGGCGTCGTCGTCCGCCGCCGCAACCCGCAGCGTCGCCTCCGCACCATAATCCACACCCACAATCTCTATGCGGGTTCTCGCGGTCGTGGCCCGCAGCTCCGCCTCCAGTCTGCCCGCCTGCGCATGCGGAACCGCCAACGCCCACACTGTTAGCTGTTGCCGACGCACGCGGGGCACCTCTGGCAGCACCAGCGACACCGCATCCGAATACGCCCGCACCAGCCCACCCGTCCCCAACTTCACCCCGCCGAAATACCGCACCACCACCGCCACGATGTCGAGCATGCCGCTCCCCCGCAGCACATCCAGCATCGGCTGGCCCGCCGTGCCTGAGGGTTCGCCATCGTCGCTGGACCGCTCCACCGGGTTCGCACCCTCCACAGAGTAGATGAAGGCGCTGCAATGATGCCGCGCATCCGGGTACTCCGCACGGGTGGCCTGAATAAAGGTCCGGGCCTCATCCTCGCTGCTCACCCGCCGAATCAGCGTGATAAACCGCGAGCGCTTCACCTCCAGCTCGCCCGTGGTGGTGATGCCCGCCGTCGGTGCCACATACGAATCCATGCTGTTTCCTCGCTTTAAGTATGTTTGGGCACAAACCGCGCCACCAGAAGGGCTACTCCCAGCGCCGCCGCCGCTGCCACGATTGAGGATGCCACGACCCCCAGCCGGAATGCATCATCCGCCGCCGCAATCACCTGCGCATCCCCCGCCGCCAGCTCATGCGCCCTGGTCAGGGACTCCCGCGCCGCTTCTGGGATGTGAGTGGTGAGGCTGAGCCGGTGCCCGTAGACGGCTAGCAACACCGAACCCAGCACCGCCGTTCCGAACGCGCCGCCCAGCTCATAGCCTGTTTCGCTTAACGACGCCGCAGCTCCCGCACGGTCCGGCGGTGCTGCGGACAAAATAAAGTCATTACTCACGGGGTCGATCATTCCCACGCCGACTCCGAGCACTGCAAAACCAATGCCTAGCCACACACCAGAGCCACCGATATGCTCAAACACAGCGAGCGCGTCCACCCCAAGAATAAGGCTGGCCACTGCGGTAATCAGAAACGCGCGAATGAGAATTTTACGTGAGGACAGGCCCGTCATAATGCGGCCCGTAATCAGCGTGGCCACCAGCGAACTCAGCAGGCCCGGAATCATCATCAACGCTGCCTGCACGGGGCTATAACCCAGCACCAATTGCAAATACTGGCTCAAATAAAACAGCATGCCAATATACAAAAACATGGACACGCCATTAACCACCACAACGGTGGTATACACGGGGTCTTTGAGTAACGCGACGTCGATAAGCGGGTGGGGTGTGGAACGCAAATGGCGCGTGAGGAGAAAGCCTGTCACTGTTGTGGTGACGGCAGCAAGCGCAACCAGGAGCGATGGCCCCTCAACCGGCAGAACCTTGACCACATACACCAGCGAAAACAGCGCAATAATGCTGAGCACCGCGCCTTTGACATCGAAAAGACCGGTGTTTGTGGGGGCGCTTTTCGGAAGAACACACAAACCGCCGAGAATAATCACCGCGACCAGCGGGACATTAATCAGAAACACCGAACCCCAGTGAAAATTCTCCAACAAAAAGCCGCCCAGCAACGGGCCGACCGCGGCACCCACCGAATACACCGCCACCCACAACGACACCGCGCGGGCACGCTCTGCTGCATTGTTAAACATGGCCCTGATCAGCGACAACGTGGACGGCATCAACGTGGCACCCGCAGCGCCCTGCAACGCGCGAGCCGCGATCAGCATTTCTGGTGTGCGTGAAAAAGCCGCCGCGACCGAGGCAACGCCAAAGAAAAACGCGCCCCACAACAACAGACGGCGACGGCCAATACGATCCCCCACCGTGCCCATGGTGACCAGCAACGCCGCCACCACAAATGCATACACATCCACCACCCACAACATTTGGGTGGCCGACGGGTAGAGATCCGTGGTAATCGCGGGAATGGCGAAATTCAACACCGTTATGTCAATAGCCAAAATGGCAATAGCGCAACACAATACCGCAAGGCCCCACCAGCGGAGAGGGTAAGGTGCGGCGGGGTCTGGCGCAGTGTCGGGGGCGGGGTCGGTCATACCAGGAAACCGTACTCCGGCGTGTCCGGTTTCAACTGCTGACAATGCAGATGCGATTCCTCCATGCGCTGCAACAACGGCTCCATATCCGCAGCGTCACCCAATTGCAGGCCGACCAACGCCACGCCCGTTTCGCGGTTGTTCCGCTTCAAATATTCAAAACGCGTAATGTCATCATTCGGGCCCAAAATGTCCGTAAGAAACAGGCGAAGCTGGCCCGGTTCCTGCGGGAAATCCACCAAGAAATAATGCTTCAAACCGCGGTGAACAAGCGAGCGTTCCACAATCTCGTTATAGCGCAGCACGTCATTATTACCGCCCGAAATAATGCAGACAATCACCTCACCCTTACGCGCGCGATACTCCCCCAACCCCGTCACCGACAACGCGCCCGCGGGCTCCGCGACAATGCCCTCATTCTGGTACAAATCCAGCATCTCCGTACAGACCGCACCCTCGCTCACATCCATCAGATGCACCCGCGAGCGGTGCTCATCCATCACCTGGTAATTATTGTCACCGATACGCTTCACCGCCGCGCCGTCGACAAACGGATCGATGTCCTGGAGAGTGACCGGGCCGTCGTTTTCTAGGGCCGCCTTCATCGATGCCGCCGACGAGGGCTCCACACCGACGATCGCCGTGCGTGGGGCCATATCCGCCAGGTAGCTCGCCACGCCCGAAATCAAGCCACCGCCGCCAACAGGCACAATAATCGTGTCCGCCTGCTTGCCCAGCGCCGTCAACTGCGCAAGAATCTCCGCCGCAACCGTGCCCTGACCAACGATGGTCTCGCGGGCGTCGAAAGGCTCCACCAGCGTCGCACCCGTCTCCGCCGCATATTCCTTCGCAGCCTGCGATGCCTCATCAAAGGTGGTACCAGTCAGCACCAGCTCAACATTGCCGTTACCGTGCACGCGAATACGATCAAGCTTCTGCTTCGGCGTCTGCTTCGGCACATAAATACGGCCCTTGATCTGCAGTTTCTTACATGCATAGGCCACGCCCTGCGCATGATTGCCTGCCGACGCCGCGACAATCCCCGCCTCACGCTCCTCCGGCGTCAACTGCGCAATATTGTTATAGGCACCGCGGATCTTATAGGAACGCACATCCTGCAGATCCTCACGCTTTTAAATACACCTCCGCGCCCGTCTGCTCGGACAAACGCGGGCAATACTGCAGAGGCAGCCGGGGCGATCACGCTGGAAATGCGGGCCTGGGCCAGCTGGATATCGGCAGCGTGAATGGGAAGCATGGGGGTGTGGTGGGCTTGCTGGTTTTGCTGGGGGTGGGGGTCCCGGCGGCGGTTGTTGGCTTTGGCGGCGGCTCCGGCGTCGGCGCTATCGGTGCGAACGGTCATGGGGAGGATTCTAGTCCCGATGCTGGTGGGAATCGAACCAGGGTGCGGGAGGGCGGGAATCCCAACCAAAGGAAAAAGGTCAAAAATTCTTCAAACAGCTAAATCAAACTACTAATTTTTGTTACATCTACTAAGTAGAATATGTTCTAACCGCCACTGTTGTGCCAATTTTTCCCTGTTTTATTCAATCTGTAAACCAAGGCGGATTGAAGCGCATGTCCATTTTCCCTTATTCGTCATCAGGGTAGGGAATATTCTTATTGTTGTGATCCTTTTTCCAGAACACAATGAGGCAACCTGGCTTCTCTAAGTTTTTTCTTATCGAACAACACTACATTATGGAGTCTTGACTTTAATCAAAATCCTTTCATATTCTCCATTTAACTTCTATTCAAAAAATTCAATTTTTGTAGAGTCCTGTCAGAATAGCAGTGCTTTTCAAGCTAATTATTCAAACTTCCTTGCACCGTCGTTGCACGTAAAGCAGCAACAACCAGCTCCTACCCCAATATCCCCGGCCCCATGGCGGCTTTAAGGTCGCCCATGAGGCTTGCTGATCGGGTGACGCGAAGGTGGTCACCAAGGATCATAAGTGTGCTTTCGTCGCCGTCAACGAGTTTGAGATACACATCTGAGTCGCCGGAATTGGCCACGAGTACTTGTTTGAGTTTGGCGATAGTGGGCATGGTGCATTGGTCGGTGCGCATAGTCAGACGGAGTGGTAGTCCGGCTCCGTTTCCTGGCCCAAGGTCGGGGGTTTTCAAATCGTCGCAGAAGAGGCTCATGCGGTCGTCGCGGATGGATATGTGTGCTTGGCCAGGATGATATTGTCTTCGACAATTTGCGGGCTGACCAGGGCGTAGAGTTTGTTTGAATACCAGGAGTTCCACAGATGCCCCGTTGTGGTCTTCAACGGTGACAATGGCCCAGGGTGAGCTTTGTCTTTTTGCTGGAATCTTCGGTCAACGGAGGAGATGATTCCGCTGATGACTACTTCGGCACCGTGTTTGAGTTCGCCGCCGAGAATGGTGGTGAGTTCGGTGTCGGTTTGCGCAGCAATGGCTTCTTCGTAGTCTGTCGAGTGGGTGCCCGGACACGTAGAGTCCGAGCATTTCGCGTTCGAGTGCGAGTTCGTGTTTGCGTTCCCATTCTTCATCGGGGACCTGCACGGCAAAGAAGTTGTCTACTCCCCCGCTATCCCCACCACTGTCACCAAATCCGGCAAAGAGGTCAAATTGCCCTTTATCGGCGGCTTTTTGGTGGAGATTACGGCGTCCACGGCGTCTTCGTGGGATGAGCGCTAAGCCTTTGCGTGGGTGCCCAAGGGAGTCAAAGGCACCGGCTTTGATTAGGGATTCGGTGACACGTTTGCTGCAGGCCACGGTGTCAATGATTCCAAATAGTGCGAGAAGTCTTTGAATTTCCCGATTTTCCCACGGCTATTCACAATGGAGGGCCACAACATCTTCACCGACATTCCGGACTGCGCCCTAGTCCGAAGCGAATATCTTCACCCACGGATTGGTACGTGTAGGCGGGATTCATTTACGTCAGGTGACAATACTGGATGCCCAAGTGCCTACAGCTCAGCAAGGTATATGGCGGACTTATCTTTGCGGTCTGCCACGGAGGAGCAACGCGGCCATGTGTCGGAGGTGTAGTTGGCTTTTGAGATATCCTGTCCAGAAGGACACCAGCCTGCAGCCCGCGGCGTGAGATTTTGGTTGAATGCGTGCAGGCGGCGAACGGTCTCGATGGTGTCCCACAGGGCTTTGATGGCTTTCGGACGAGAAGCCGTTTTCTTTTCATCCCGGCTTCAGAGGTGACAAATTCCCTCGCCAGCACTTCGGGTTTTTCTTACCCATGGCTTTGCGGAATCCGTCTGCTTGTCCGGCGGTGTAGTTGGCTCACTTTTGGGAAATACGCATGATCCGCTCTTGGTACACGATCAGATCCATAAGTTTCGTCGAGAATTTCCCGCAGTGGTTCTTCAAGTTCGGGGTGGATGGGCGTGATTTCTTCGCGGCCGTTTTTGCGGGTCGGCGTCGCTCCAGTGTGCGCCCACACCCATGGGCCCGGGCGGTACAGCGCGAGCGGCGACGATGTCGTCGAAGCAGGTAGGTTCCATGCGTTTCAGCAGTTCACGCATGCCGCCGGAGTCCAGCTGGAACACGCCCAGGGGTGTCGCCGCGAAAGGAGCTCAGGTGGGTACGTCCTCGGTTTCCAGAGCTTCCAGGTCTCAGGTCGATGCCGCGGTTGGTTTTGATGTTCTCACGCAGTCGCCGATAACGGTGAGGTTGCGTAACCCCAGGAAGTCCATTTTCAGCAGGCCAATGGCCCTCGCAGGAAGGGTACGGCCAGCCGGTGATCAGCGCGCCGTCGGCAGGCCGCTTCCACATGGGGATGCAGTCGAGCAGCGGCACGCTCGCCATAATCACGGCACAGGCGTCACGCCGGCCCGCCTAACGACGCCCTCCAAAACCCCGCGCGTTTCGCGTAAATGTTGCGCACATCGGGGTCATTTCACGAGCCCGCGCACCTCACCGGCTTCGCCATAGCGTTCGTGCTCGAGTCCATGATGCCGGACAGCGAATATCTTTGGCTATAATCGCGGGCGGCAATGCGCTGGTAATGCGATCGGCGATTTGGTAGCCAGGTTGCCCAAAGAGTGCGCGCGCGAGTCTTTTCAACGCTTGTTTTGTTTTCACCGTGCCAAAGGTGATCACCTGCGCGACTTTATCCTCGTTTCCCAGTTGTCGGCAGCGTAGCGAATCATTTCGCCGCGCCGACGGTCGTCAAAGTCAATATCAATATCAGGTGCGGAGGGTCGTTCCGGGTTGAGGAACCTCTCAAACAGCAGGGCCGTGTTTAATCGGCCACGTTCGTGATGGTCAGCGCATACGCCACCGAAAGCACCGGCAGCAGAAACTCACGACCCGGCCCCACGCGAATACCAATCGAGCGTGCGTGCTTAATCAAACCGCCACGATGAGGAAGCATGAAGGATAGCCCTTCATATCAATAACCTCACCTTGTAGTTCGCGCGGTCAATATAGACTTGCGGAACTATCCCGCCGTCGAAACGCTCTTTCAGCCCTTCCATCACTTCGTGCGTCAACCATGATGTGGGCGTATGCCCGTCAGAACACTCGGTAAATGGGCATGCGATCGTGCGGATGCGCTTCCCAGAGTTTGCTGTAATCCCTGTACACGCTCCGCAATCAGCAATGTATTATCGCAGGCACCGGGCACAAGGTTATCCCAGGTCGCGCGCATTTCCGCGGCGGATTTAATAAAGTACCCGTCGCCGTCGAATTTGAAGCGATCCGGGTCTTGCATTGTTTTACCGGTTTGCACGCAGAGCATCACTTCGTGCGCATGGGCCTGGTCTTGCAGAACATAGTGACAGTCATTGGTCACCAGCGGCGGCAAATCGAGTTTCCTACCAATTTCCAGCAGTTCGGACCGCACATGATTTTCAATATCCAGGCCGTGGTCCATCAGCTCCAGGAAGTAATTTTCCTTGCCGTAAATGTCCTGCCACATCGCGGCGGCTTCCAGCGCCTCATCAAACTGCCCCAGACGCAAACGCGTTTGCACATCCCCCGACGGACACCCCGTGGTAGCGATAATCCCAGTGGCGTTCTCCGCAATAAGATCGGCATCCATGCGGGGCCATTTACCCAACTGCCCCTTCATATGACGCCATAGAGGAAAGGTAAAACAGGTTCTGCAACCCGGTTGCGGTCTCCGCAATCATGGTTTGGTGCAAATAAGCACCCGATGCCGAGACGTCATCCGATTTCTGATGTGGCTCGCCCCACCGAATACGATTCTCTATTGAACCGCGATTCCGGCGCCAAGTACGCCTCAATACCGATAATCGGTTTAATCCCTCCGCCACCATCTTCTGGTAAAACGCGTCCGACCCCGAACATGTTGCCGTGGTCGGTGATCCCTACCGCAGGCATGCCCTGCCGTTTCACCTCGGCGGCCAGCATGTCCACCTTCGCCATACCGTCCAGCATCGAGTACTCAGTGTGGTTAGTGTAGGTGCACGAAGGAAGAGTTGCTCATACCGCTGAATGATAACCGCCTTCGGACCGCATGGCGACCCTGCAGGCTACAGCCCTGTGATTCGGGTGGGGTGCTTCTTGACGCCCGCCCCTAGCACACCCGCCTGCACACAAAGGTGACTACGCTGGTCAACAACACAGGAACAAGACATAAACGCACTATAGATACCGATGTTTGTCTCCCTGCTTTTAGCTAACCTTCATTGGGCTTTGAGCTATTGAGCATGCGAGAGCACACCAAAATTATCAAAAATACCGCAATCGGAGCAGGCATAAAATACCGACACAGCACATTACCTATCAGAATAGCGTTTTTCCAACTAAGATCAGATATACATAAGCATATTATATATAGTAAAGCGCCTCTCGCAGTTAGCATCTAAAATATACTTAATTTTCCAAAATTTTTGAAAAATCCATACATTTTAGACCACAAGAAAATAGGAAGTCCAAAATGTGATTAATTCAACAAACTTAGGCAATTTTATAATCATATATGGTATACTGGAAAAATGACAAACATAGAAGTTACAACTAAAGTTATCGCTGGAGTTATCGTTGCGATCATCCTAATCTTATCGACTACATCAAGATTCGTAATAGAGACCAAGAAATCAGTCAAGCAGTTGAGATTTATAAAAAGTTTCCACCAGAATTAAATGACCTTAAGTCAGACTGGAAATATTATATCGATGACAAAATCCGTATTAAACTTGGGATAAAACATCAAAAACTCTACTATTTTTGCGAATATTTTTCGGAATCTTCGGCCTTGCGATAATAGCTTTATCCCCTACCCCATTGGTTAATTCAGACTCCCTAACAACCACGTCTGTATATCTACTAATTTTTATAATAGGCACCGTAATCACGCATTAAAACCCTAATTAAATATTTACACAGAAATGAAACCCGGGCTTTTATCTCCGCAACGTGCACTAGATGCGCTCAAAATCCTCAAACGCGAAGCTGATAATTCCCCTGAATTACCGATCAATGATTTGCTTCTACGCGCATGGTCAAATAAGGTTAACACCATTTTAATGCTTGCTTTTGAAAGTGAAAAACTGGATATCTTCTGAATTCGAAAAACATTATAATAAGTTAATCCCTTATTGTAAAAGCCGAAAGAAAAATCCTTCGCAAGAAGAATTAGAAAAACTTTTACAAGAAGAATTGGGAGGTCTCCACAAAAAGAATTAAAAGGAAAATCAGGAGAAGAATTAGAAAAACTTCGAAATATATTTAAAACAGAGCTAAAAATACTCCAGGCGGCTATCTATAATTTACAACTAGATATAGACTCAAAAACTTAAATTAGGAGGTATCACGAGTTTCACTTCTCCCCACCACGAGTATCCTATTCTCATGCTTTACACTGTGCTGGCCTACTTGATCTGGGGTTCGTTCCCCGCGTTTTTCCCATTGTTGAAGCCAGCAGCCCCGCTGGAGATTTTTGGCGCATCGTGTGGTGTGGACTGCCGTGTTCATGCTCATCTTGATCGTGGCAACAAAGGCGATCTGGGAGCTGCGGGCGGCGGATCGTCGTACGTGGTTGAGTATTGGCGCGGCGTCGATAATTATTGCGGTGAACTGGCTGCTGTATGTGATTGCGGTGAACTCGGGGGCACGTGTCGGATGCGGCGTTCGGCTGTTTTATTAATCCGCTGGTGAATGTGCTGCTGGGCATGGTGTTTCTTGGCGAGCGGCTGCGTAACCTCCAGAAAATCAGCGTGACCATTGCCGCCTGTGCGGTTATCATGCTTACCATTGCCAGCGGTCAGCCGCCGCTGTTGGGTTTTGGGGCTGGCGTTTAGTTTCGGCTTTTACGGCCTGATCAAAAGCGCGTGAACGTCTCCGGCGGCGGCGAGTCTCGCGGCGGAAACGATGGTGCTTTTTCCCTATCGCGCTGCTGTACTGGTGTTTTTGACGGCACAAGGCCACAGCACGTTCACGGGTTTCGGCGCGGGGCACACTGCACTGCTGATCAGTGCCGGCCTTGTGACCGCAGTTCCGCTGACTGTTCGGCTTGGGTGCCAAGCTGATTCCCCGTCCACGGTCGGAATGTTTGCAGTATATGACACCGACGATGCAGATGTTGTGGGCGGTGTTCGTAGTGGATGAGCAGCTGACGCCAATCCGCTGGGTGGGCTTCGTGATCATTTGGATCTCGGTCGCCATTTACCTCACCGACATTGTTGTGGCACGCCGTTCCACCCGCTTAACCACGCTTAACGACGCCGCGGCAACCTCACCGCCTCATTGCGTGACGTTGGGATTGTCAGAATGTGAGGTACTTTCCTTGTCAAATACCTCAATCCCCTGACAGGTAGCACCTTTGGCCTGGGCTTTTGTGAGGGTGATGTCAGAAAATGATGAGGTTTATGAAAAACCCCTACAACACCGGCTTAATCCCAAAACTTCCCCCACGCGGCATCCGCTGGCAAAGATTCAACACACATAACTCGCTGTTCAGACCGTATTTTTTTCCTTAGCCGAACCGTTGGTATACACGATCAACCCAGCGATGGGCGCGTCGCCAACCCAGCGTCGGAATACGTCTTCGCGCGTCGCGCCCGCAACGGGTTCCGGCAGGGCAACGGGCGCGTTTTTCATAGGGGCACCACGGCACTCACACGCCCAACTTCAGTCCCACCAGAGCCAGCCGACCCAACAATCTCGGCCGCCTCCCGAGCCCCCAATGGTTGCGTGAAGGTAACCAGGGCGAAGGAGTCCGCGGCGTCGATACGCGTGTTGCGGCAGCGGGCGATGTATGCCCTCTATGCTTTCGCCATTGTTGCGGCCCACGCTGTCGCCATTGAAGTGCGTGGGCGCGGAGGAAGTAGGGTCACCGGATTGCTGAGCCATAATCCCGACGAGCCCAATAAGCCCCGCCCCTGCGAGCACGGCAACCCCGGCGCGAAACCTGTCAACCTTTGTCTAAGGACATCCAGGGCGCCTTGCAGGTCGTCGGGATAGGGGGCGTGGAATTCAACGTAGCGGCCGTCGGCGGGTGCGTAAATCCGAGGCTGACGGCGTGCAGCCATTGCCGGTCGAGCCCAAGACGCGCGGACAGCGCCGGGTCGGAGCCGTACATAGGGTCGCCGCAGCAGGGGTGGTGCAGGGCGGAGAAGTGGACGCGGATTTGGTGGGTGCGCCCGGTTTCCAGGTGTATTTCCAGCAGCGTTGCCTCGCGGAAGGCTTCAAGCGTGTTGTAGTGGGTGACGGAGTGCTTGCCGTCGGTGGTCACAGCGAATCGCCAGCCTGCTGAGGGGTGCCGCCCGATGGGTGCTTCGATGGTTCCTTGCAGCGGATCGGGGTGCCCTTGCACGAGTGCATGGTAGGTTTTGGTGACGCTGCGGTCCCGGAAGGCGCGTTTGAGCACGGTGTACGCGCGTTCGGAAGCGGCGACCACCATCACCCCGGACGTACCCACGTCGAGCCGTTGGACTATGCCTTTGCGCTCGGGCGGCCCCGAGGTGGAGATGCGGTACCCAGCGGCGGCGAGTCCACCGATCACGGACGGCCCTTCCCAGCCGACGGTAGGGTGCGCGGCCACGCCAACGGGTTTGTTCACCACGATGATGTCGTCGTCGGAGTAGAGAATGTCCATGCCTTCGACGGGTTCGGCTTTTGGGCAGCAGCGGTTCGGGGCTGCGGGCAGAGTGACGTCGAGCCAGGGTGTCAGCGGCGAGCCGGTCAGACTTGCCGACGGCCGCGCCGTCGACAAGCACGTCACCAGCTTGCGCGAGTTCGGCGGCGACGGTGCGGGAAATGCCCAGGAGTTTCGCCAGCGCGGCATCGACCCGCATGCCGTCGAGCCTTCAGGAACCATGAGGTGCCGACTCTCACGGTTACTCATCACGCCACCTCACTTTCCGTAGCAGCCCCTCGTCGCCGCCGCATCCAGGAAGGCGGACACAACGAACAGCGCGACGCCGACGGTGATGGCGCTGTCGGCGATGTTGAAAATGGCGAAGGACCCAACGGAGATGAAGTCCACGACGTGTCCCACAAAAAACGCTGGTGCCCGGAAGAGCCGGTCAATGAGGTTCCCCAAAGCGCCACCGGCAACCAGCGCGAGGCTCACGGCGGTGGCCAGGGTGCGTATGCGCGGCGCGTAGAAGGCGATGGCAATGATGTAGCCAAGCTGTATCAGGGTAAAAATCCAGGTCATGCCCTGCCCGAAGGAGAAGGCGGCACCGGAGTTGAAGATGAGAAAAAGCGGAACCAGTCACCAATGATGGGGTACGCCACGCCCGGTTCTAGCCGCGCGAGGACGATTATTTTTGTTATCTGATCGATGATGCCCACGGTGATGGCGATGGCCAGCATCGCGAGCCTAAAGCTCCGTTTCGGTCGTGTCACGTAGTCTATCTTCCCCTAAAATGGCCGCTATTCCTATTTGAAACTGTACCTGGGAGGGTAGTCTGATCGTCGTGCGAAGAACCATGTCAGTTGTATGCTGCGTCGTTGCTGCGTCGTTGCTGGTGGCGTCGTGTGGATCGAATTCCTCATCGGAGGATCCGGCAGCGGCCCAGCAGACCATTTCGCTGCCTGTCGACGCCCCCCGCGTCACCCTCACCAACCCGGTCGGGTGAACAGCAGGTGTTGGCGTTTTTCCGGCGCGCCTGAGCAGTCCGTCCCCGTGACTGTGACCAGCGGGTTTAGGCAGCAGACGCTGGCGGGTGACGACGCCGCGACACTCTCCGAGTCACCGAGTCGCCGTCAGGCGCTGTGGATCTCGACGTTTTCCTCCACAGTGTCAGTAGCGGCCGGACAGGGCGAGGAGGAAGACGTGGTGCTCACCTTCAACGACCTCAACGCGGGCAAAGAGGACATGTCCTCGGCATCGGGATTCACCATGGCGTGGGATCGCGCCAAATCCGGCCAGGTGAGTATGGTGCGTTTCGGCGCGCCGACGGGAGCCACGGATGAGGCACGCGCTGTGGTGGAACGCCAGGCCATGCGCATGTTGTCCCTGCCGGTGGTGTTCCCGACGGATGCCGTGGTGTGGGCGCGCAGTGGACGGTGGATAGCCGGGTGGCTGGGGAATCCGCTATGCTGCAAACGCTGACGTACACGCGCTGACTTCTGTGAAGGATTCGACCGTTGAACTGGATGTTTCGGTGGAACAGCGCCCCACCGTGGGCGCTATTCCCATTGATGGCGGCGGCGAGCTGAAAGTGCTGAGTTCCCGCACCGCCTCGGCGGGTCACTTGCGTCTCGACCTCTCCCAGGCGTTGCCCCCGGCGGGCGAATGTGGAGTTCACCACGCGCGTGATACACGGTCAGGATGACTCCCCGACCCGAGTGACCCAGGACTCCTCCACTGCCCTCACGTTCGGCAATCCCTAACACTTCCTTGCGTTATCTAACTATCTACTACAGGTAGTCTGGCAATTTCGGTGGAGGTTTTGGTGAAGTATCCTCATCTTACAAAAAAGTATTGATACGCTGGCCATTTACAGAGTAGCCTATCCACTAACTGTTGGGTTGAGAGTTAAGGATGAGGTTGTGAACCAACACCGGATTCGAGTGAGTACCGTGTGCGCAATGGCTGCATTGACCCCTGGCGATGGGCCAAAACGCGGCAGCTGTAGAAAGGGTGGAGAGGACAGAAAGGACGTCGGAAAGAAGCACCGAACGGACAACAGAACGCATGGCAGAGCGGAGTCCAGAGCAGAAAAACGCAGCAGCAGAAGCAGCAGAGCACGGGCCTCACCCCTTGTCTGCCGATGCCATTGAGTCAGTGGATAAACCTCAGCCCGGTGGCGAGTTCACCGACCCCGCCTACGGAACCCACATTCACCGCGCCACGGCCGCGTCCGATGGCGAAGGCGGCCGCATGCGCCACGAATACTCCCGTAGGCAGGCGTTCAACGCTGACAACTCCCGTTATCTCGCGCAAGACGGTCGCGGAGCCTGGTACCTCTACGACGGGAAAACCTTCCGCAACCTGGGTGTTATTGAAACGCCTCGCAGGCGACTGCGAACCCATCTGGCACCCCCACCGATCCGAACCTCATCTACTTCACCGACCGCAACGGCGGCACCACCTGGTGGACCTACAACACCGCCACCAAGAAAAAGACGTGGTGTTCGACTTCACAGGTAAAAACCCGTGGCCGGATGCGACCTCCTACTGGACCAAGGGAGAAGGGACCACCAGTGCCGACGGCCGCTACCTCTCCCTCATGGCCACCAGCTACAACGAATCCACGAAGGAAAAGAAAATCTACGGCCTGCTGACCCTGGATATTCGTGAAAAAGAAAATCGTAGGCACGCTGGATGCCAAAGACTTCCCCGTCCCCGGCGCGTTCCTGACCACATCAGCACTTCCGCCAGCGGAAAATACGCCGTGCCCTCGTGGCTGAACGGCCAAGGCGGCACCCGCGCCTACACCTTGATTTCAAAAAGTCCGTGGAACTCGCCACCGGTTCCGAACACTCCGACCTGGCATTCGGCCCCAACAAGCAGGGACTACTTTGTCTACGCCGACTACGGCAGCGGACAGCCTCGTCGCTGTGGATATTGACTCAAAGAACGCATCAACCTGCACTCCCTCTATCCCGCCTCAGGCGAGGCATACGCCCTGCACGTCAGCGGACAGGCTTTCGATAAGCCCGGCTGGGTAGTGATCTCCACCTACGCCGACTCCGCGGACTACAACGCCACCTTCCCCGCCCCGACTCTGCGGCCCGAATACCGCAAAGTGTGGCTCCAGGAACTCGCACCGAATGGCCGCTCCCTGAACGTCGCTCACATCCGAGCCAACGATAGCAAAGCCACCGGTGACGCCGCCTACTTCCTCGAACCCCAGGCGACCGCCTCCCGCGATCTCAGCCGCATCATCTTTGCCAGCAACTTCGGTGGCACTGAAGTGGAAAGCTACGTCGCGGACGTGCCGGAGGTGAAGTAACTTATCGCTTATCGGCCGCAGAGTGACTGATGCTGGTTAAGTACAGGGTGGTCTATTCGCTAAGGATAGCGAATAGACCACCCAAAATTGTTTCGTCTTTCCTGCAAACCACTATGCCATTGAGACTCGGAGAGCAGATCAAACATCAATGACAATATCCACGCATGTTCAGGAAAGAGAGGCCCTCTCGTCGAACATAAACCAGCTATCGTAATATTTTTATTTACAACTCAGCAATTTTAGACAACTATTCCGATTTCATATTTTTTTCGAAACTCTTTTTGTCGAATCGTAAGTTCCTTACGTATTTCTCTCGCTCTAGCGGTTCGGCTATTAGAATTATATCTGGGCTCCGAAATGAGGTCAAACATAAGGGGCCAAAAATTCTTCTGTTCAGGAAAAATCATTGGGATAAGTTCGTAAAGTTGAATGTTTCGCGTTTCAGGTATTTGAATTCTCTTTTCCTTGAAGCGTTCCCTTTGATCCGAAGATAGATTTTCTAGAGTAGTCAACGTCAGAAACTATAAACTCAAGAGCATGATCATACTTTATGAACATCTACATCAAGGCTGGGATCAACAGACATAAGTTTCGAACTCCACCCCAGCCCGTGCACCTCACGTCTGATAAAAGTTCGATGCTGGTTTAACGTAATGATTTGCGACGCAGTCGATACAAAAAATACATATAAAAAACAAGGAAACATAATAAACAGAGAAAATAAATGCCAAAATGGTATGGACATGCCTTCTGGCAAAAAGACTCCCGGAAATAACCAAGGAGCCAGACCAAGAGATATGATCGAAAAAGAACCCCTGAACCCCGCAGGAAGCTAGCTGACCTTGGAACTATGATCATAATCTGGTCGTCAATAAACTCAGCTCTAGCATGCAAGCTCTTGCATGGAAAAACATCAAGATGAGTTCGCATATCAAAAAGTTACTAAACTTGCCCAGATAAAACTTCCGCCTATAAAAGCTGAATAATAAAATGAGGCACCGAACGGGTCGAGAAGAAAACTTATTAACATAAAGAAAAGTGCAATCACGATCAGACCAATTCCAATCATCAGAAATCTCGGATTTTCGCGTTTCATTATTTCCCTCTTCACCGCTGCGGACTAAAATTGTTAAACATCAAGTGAACGCGTTCATCGCCCCCGTTTTTATCTTAAACAAAACCTGGCTATAACCGCCAATGGCATCAGCAATCAATTGCGTGGCTTCCACGACAGACACCATGCGTGAGGAATAGACGAGCTCCCCCAATACCTCTACTTCACTTCCTATATAGTCACTAAGATCAATACCAGCAAGATGGGCTTGCTCCTCCACATCACAAAACTTATGTCAGCTCATTATTTTTTGATTATAGAATTCTTGATAGTAGTTGACCAAACCTATGTATGCAAATCCATCATGTAAACAACAATGGTGAGTAAAAATCACACTTACCCCTGCAACGAAAAAACCCGCGCCATCAAGGCGCGGGTAGAAACTCACACACTCACATCCGCATATGTTATCGCGCAGCAGGCGCGGGGCTGCCGGGGCCGGGGCGGCACCAGGCGCAGGTGCCAGAGCCGCCGGAGCGGGAGCAGCACCAGAGGCGGGTGCGGGAGCACCAGGCGCAGGCGGAGCGGGAGCAGCACCAGGCGCAGGTGCAGGTGCAGCGCCGAAGGCTGCGGCGCAGCCGTGTCGTTGGCACACATGGGCGGTACTTGCTCGGGAGCAACAGTGTTGGTGATCAGGGGTACAGGCCCAGGTTTGGGAGAGTTTCCATCGTTGTCTTCAAAGATGAATTCAACGTTGTCTGCTTTGCGGTTTTCGTTGCCTGGCACGCTGAGCTCACGGTGGCGAGGACGGAGTTGGGGGTGTATCCGGGGAGGATGGGGTCAACAACCTGGAAGTTTGCGCCGGATTCCTGCTTGAGCGGGTCATGGTTTCAAAGAGTTCCGGCGCGGACTGGCCACCTGGACGGTGCGGATTTTGGCTTCAACGGGGGCAGCTGGGTCTGTTGCGGTGGTCAGCACCGTGTTGAGGTCTGCTGCGGTGGGAAGCGGGCAGCTGCGGCGGTGGTCCGTGCCGCAGAGGTGGTTTCTTTGGAGCCGCTGCTGTCTTTTGTCATCGTTGGAGCAGGCGCTGAGGGTGAGCGCTGCTGCAGCTGCGGTGACGATGGCCATGGTTTTTGTGGTGAAAAGACTTCAACAGTTCTCCTTGGTTGTTGTGGTGCGTTCGCCTAGCGTCACGCCTAGCATCACGGTCTGCTTTTCATGGTACACGGGGTAGTTCTCTTATGAGATCTTTAAGTAAATCAGATGTATTTCACTGTAACCCTGCTGAACACTTGCCGCTGAGCCATCCCCCTGTTTGTTCGCTGGCCTGGGTGTTGTGGCACGCTTGGGTGCATGACTAAGAAGATTGTTGTGTTCACCACAGGCGGCACGATTGCGTGTACAGCGGGCCCGGATGGTGCTCTCATTCCGACGGTGAGCGGCGAGGATTTGGTGCGCCCGGTGGCGGAGCGTTTCGCGGATTCGTCGATTGTGTGTGAGGTTCGGGAGCTTACTCGCCCTGATTCGTCGAGCATGACGTTTGCTGACGTGGATGAGATTGTGGCGGCGGTGCAGGAAGCGTTGGATGATCCGGAGACCACGGGGGTCGTCGTCACGCACGGTACGGATTCGATGGAGGAGACGGCGATTGCTGTGGATACGTTCCATAGCGATTCTCGCCCGGTGGTGTTCACGGGCGCGCAGAAGCCGTCGAATCACCCGGAGGCGGATGGTCCGGAGAATTTATTTGATGCGATTGTGATTGCTGCGGATGATTCCGCGCGCGATATTGGCTGTCTTATTGTGTTTAATCATGCGGTGATTCCGGCCCGAGGCGCGGTGAAGTGGCATACATCGGATAATTTGGCGTTTGCGACCAATGGTCCGGAAGAGCCAACTCGCCCAGATCCGATTCTTCCGCACCGCTCGCGGGTATTCAGGTGGATATTATTCCCGCGTATGCTGGCGCACCGCGCACGCTTATCGACGCCGCAGTTGCTGCAGGTTCGCAAGGGCTGGTAATTGAGGCGATGGGCGCGGGTAATGTGGGCCGTGAGATGGCCCTGGGTGTGGCGGATGCACTGACCAGGGTATTCCTGTGATTATTACGACCCGCGTCCCCCGTGGTGAAGTGCATGGATCATATGGTGGCGCTGGTGGCGGCGCAACGCTGGCGGCGAAGGGCGCGCTGGGGTCAACGTATTTCCGTGCGGCTCAGGCACGGGTGCTGTTGGCTATTGCACTTGCGACAGGCCACCATCCCGCAACCCTTTTTAAAGAGAGAAGCGCTCAAACTCCATTGTTTGCCAGATCTCGGCGGTAAGTCCGGTGCGCTTTTCCACGTAGTCTTCGATGTACTGCACATGTCGTCACCTGCGTCAGCGAAGGCGTCGCCGGTTTCTTCGATGTAACCTTCCATGTCGATGCGTTCGTCGGTTTTTCGCCGTCTACAAAGCGTTCAATAATGTAAACTCCTGCGGTGCTGCTGATGGTAGAACCTAATGAATTCACCGGAGTTCAGGGTGGCCGTGCCGATGTCTTCCAAAAACACCAAGTCCAAGGGTGTAGGTGTCGGTGCGGATCACATCGACAACACCGGCGGTGACTCCTTCAAATTTTGTGATGCCTTCTGCTTCTACCCCATCAAACATCTGATCAATGTCGTCGTTGGTGAGGCGCTGGTCTGCAATAAATCCTCGAAATGTCATATCCCATAGGAATTACTATATTTGTTTTTTCAAACCAATCGGCCCATTCGAGGCTATTCAGGGGGTCGGCGGCAATGAGATCGGGGTCATCGTCGGGAAAAGTTCGGGTGATTCCGCGTTCGGTGGTGCGGGTTTCAAAACGCACAGAAACAATACCGTGCCCCTGCGCCTTGAACCCAGCCGTGCCCATACTCGGGGTGCCATACGTCTTGGGTGTTAAAACCACTGCGCCGCCACGGAAGGTTCTGTTATTTCACGACCTCATCGTGGTTGTGTGCCTGCACCCGGTTTCGTAGTCGGAATCCACCCTCAGGTGTGCTGACCTGTTGATCAAGTTCGGGGAACAGCACGTTTTGGCGGGCGGCTTCAAGGTTGCTGAATCCCACGCCTGCTAGCCGCACTGGTCCGGTTTCGTCAGGATAGCGCGCGAGTTTGTGAGCCCGCGGCACGCAGGGTTGCTTCGTCATCGGTGGCGTAGAGCAGGGATTGTGAGCGGGATTCGATGCGAAAGTCCGCCATCTTGAGTTTAAGGGTGACGGTACAGCGCCGCGGCCGTCGGTAATCAGGCGTTGGTAGGCACCGCTATGGCGCGGTCGATCGCGGCGTCGATATCCGCGACGGTAGTGAGGTCCTTCGAATATGTGTGTCGGCGGAGATTTGCTTGGCAATCGCGCGGGGTTCCACAGGCCGATCGTCGTGGCCTTCGCGAGCTGCCAGAGCGCCCGCCCCACGGTCGAGCCAAGCGTCATGTCCACTTCCACGCCGCTGAGCTTGGCAAAGTCCCCGATGGTAGCCACGCCGATGCGCTGCAGTTTTGTCTCCGCGACAGGGCCGATGCCCCAGAGTTTGCGCACAGGCAGAGGGTCGAGCAGTTCGTGTTCCCGCGCGCGAGGTACCACAAACACCCCTGTCGGGTTTTGCCTGCCCGGAGGCAATTTTGGCGTATTGTTTACCGGACCCGGCCCCGATGGAGGAGGTCAGTCCGGTTTCTTCCCGAATCAGCCGCCGCAGCCCTTCTCCCCACTCCCTGCACCTCATTCTCGGTGGCACCGATGAGCGCAGTGGGCTCCATGAACGCCTCGTCCACGGATAGCTGTTCAATCACGCCTGCATGCCCCGCCACCAGCTCAAACACGCGTTTCGACGCCGCCTTGTACACCACTCATCCGCGGCCGCACCACCACCGCCGACAGCCCAATCAGCGCCTTTTGCCTGGTGCATGGGTGTTGCTGAACGTACCCCAAACGCACGTGCCTCGTAGGACGCCCCTGGCGACCACTCCCCCGCCCGTCTACTCCCCCAACCACCACAGGTCGCCCTCGCAAGGTTGGTCGGGTCAGCTGCTCCACGGAGGCGAAAAACGCATCCATATCAATGTGCAGGACCCAGCGTTGCATAGGCACCAGAATACTGTGTGGGTTATGCGTCCGGATGGAGGCTGCCGTCTTCTGCCACCATGATCACAGGTATACCTGCGGCGCGCCAGACAGCGGCGACATGCTCACGGTCGTCGACAGCCAGGACGGGTTGGTAGCTGCGCTGAATTTCAGCTAGAAGGTCGGCTTTGACCTCGGCGTCGGGGCGCTGGTCACGCCGCCCCTGCATACATCTCGTCGCAGTGAAGGCCCTGTTCGCGCAGCCATAGGTTCGTGAGCATGGAGTAGTCCGAGGTGCGCGCGGTCACCACAAGCATCGCTAGCCCCTGCTGCTGGAGCTTGAGAAAAAGTTCTTTCACCTCTGGATATGCGGGGCAATTGATGGACTCGCCGTGAACTTATGAAAGTTGCGGTGATTCGGTTTGTATTGACATAGTGCCGGATAGAGCGCACGTCGCACAGTGTTCCGTCCATGTCAAAGATCGCAGCTTCTGCATACAGTCATGGTAGCACATGTGCATATAGTTGATTTGTTTTACAAAGATTTTTGTTAAGTTATGCGATAACGATATCTCCGCAGCTTATGCGTTTGATGAAAACCCTTTAATCCAAAGCGTTTTAATTACATGTAAAATGATGATGTATCTACATCTTCGATATTGCTATCGTGGGCAAAATTTTTATTCACCGCTATTGCCAGGTCGTCTCATGGTTTTATAATCAGATCCTGTGAAGAGGATTAAATTACGACTTTATATAACGATTAAGTTATCTGCGTGACTTGACCTTCGGTCAACACTAGTCTTACTGTTCTTAATTCTCGTTATCTACACGCAATCTGTCCGCAACTTTCTTGTTACACATCAACAAAACCGACTTCACATTTGGCGAAAAACTATGATCATCACTGAATCGATCCCCAACTCGGAAGATCATCACCCAGCCGCCGGTGCAGCCTCGAAGAAGTGGCGTGCCCGCTACGTTGTGTACCTTTTGGACTTCTCCATAACAGCAGCACTGACATTCGGTGCTGTCGCCAGCACGCGGTACAGCACCCTACCGAATTGACACGCAGTCCACCGCCCAAGAACTGGCAAACCCTCGCCGTTATTACGGCATTGTGGATGGGCATCATCTGGCTCAATCAGGCTACGCATTCCACTCACGTGTTCATAGCACAATTGGTATCAAGAGTGTTGGGAAATCCAGCCTGCAATACCTCGCTGGAATTCTGGCTCTTCGACACTATTTTCACCACCCCTTCATTCATCCCTACCTCCTGGTGAGTATTCCGGTAGGCATTGTTCTTATCAGTATCATGCGCGCTGTATCCGCTCTACCGTTCGCAGGATCAAGCGACACCGCCCTTCCTGACTACTGTTTGTTGGTAAATCCAGCGACATTTTGATGTGCTAGGAAACAATTTCAATCTCCGTTTCCCCTACCACCAAATTGCCGCATTTCGCTTTCACTGATCCAGAAAATAAGGATGCTCTTCCCCAGCTTGAGGATTGTCACTTCGTTTCTACCTACCGGATCACGACGTCGCGCAAACCGCTAAACAGCTCAATTGCGACGTTGTCTGCCGCCTCCGTCACTGACTTTGGCAACAAGAACCTGCGCCGCCTCGCATGAACCTGCGTAGCGTGAAGGCCCGCCTGTACCTCGAGCCCATGATTGAAGGTGTCGCGGAGACCCGCCTGCACCCCATGCCCATCGGCCCCCGCACGGTCTTGTCCGTGGATCGCCCCTCGTATTCGCGCGCGGCCAACGGCTGATCAGCGCGCCTTCGACATTGTGTTCTCTGCCGCCATTTTGGTGCTGGATCTCCTGATCATGCTGGCTACGGCCTTGGGCTCATCAAGCTGGAGGACGGCGGCCCGGTGTTCTACAAGAGCGAACGCATTGGCAAGAAGGGCAAACCCTGCCAGTATGGAAGTTCCAGCATGTGCATTGATGCGGAAGAGAAAAATCCAGGCGCTGGATCGAGCGAAACCGGCGGACAGTCCCTCGCTCGTTCAAGATGAAGGACGATCCGCGTCACCCGCGTGGGCAAGTTCATCAGGAAATACAGCATTGACGAACTCCCGCAGTTCTTCAACTCCCTGAACGGCACCATGAGTGTGGTCGGCCCCCGCCCGCAGGTGCAGCGCGAGGTGGACGAGTACGACGCCGAGCATGTACATGCGTTTGAGGTTCCACCAGGAATCACGGGCCTGTGGCTAGGTCAGTGGACGCTCAAACCTCAGCCCGCAGCTGGGCCCAAGCCCTGGACCTGTAATATGTGGACAACTGGACGTTTACCCTTGACATGCGCATCATCTTTGCCACACTGAAGGCAGTCCTGAAGTCCGAGGGTGCTTACTAATCTTTTTATTGCCGGGTAGCGCAGTAATAGTTCTACCCAGGGGGACAGTTCAACCTGGCTAAAACGTCCTTCCCAGCAAGCCTTCCAGTCGGCCGAGGAACACATGTAGGTTCACATCTCCGCTGCCCTACCGCACGCACCAGCGGCCCCACCAGGGCGCGCGAGTTGCTGCTAGTCGGCGGTGCGCGGCGTAACACGTAACCGGTTCCGCGCATAACGGCGATGCTTACCAATGGGAAACGCCTCCGCCCATCATCCAGCCCTTTCACGCGATAGCCGGGGTCGTACATGATGGGCCCTTCCTGCATGAACCTGTACAACAAATCGGTGCCTTCACCCGACTGCCAGGGCGTCGGACCACCGGTACCCAAGTTTTCGTCGAAAAGCACTCCCCTGCGCAGGATGGAGGCGCGCAGGAACGTGGCGGATCTCAATGGCGTGGGTCCAGATGGTGCGTCCGTCTAGGGCAAACGGTCTCGCTGGAGGTGCTGGCCACGCGCCCTTCGTATCTCCCACCATCGCCGACGCGCCAGAGACAATCTCGGGGAGCTGGAGGATATGGAGTCGTCGTCAGAGGATGCACACCCATTCCACGTCATCAACAATGGCGGCGATGGCTTCGTTGCGTGCGGACGCGGCACCGGCGGGTCGGTGCGGTGGTACGCACCAGCGTCGGAAAGCGCCTCGGTGATTCTCGCAGATGCCTGCAACGTCCGTTCCGCAGGATTGACTCGTTAATGGCAACGGCCTGCGCAGGCGTCGGTAACCCCGCCAGCGATTCCAGCACCTCACGCAAATACTCGCCGTTGCCGTTTGTGGGATAGCCACCCACAGGTGTATGTCATGATGCGCTGTCCTGTTTGTTTGCGGTGTGACATAACAAGGGCGCTCAGCCCCACAAATAACGTTAAACAGGGTGATCATATCGTGATCAGCGCGCCGGTGCCCCACCAAGGTACGCACCAAACGGCCCAACAATAATGCCGATGGCCACCACCACGAAGCGGAACCGGGTCGCCTGCCAGGTGATTCCCTGAGCCCTGAGGAAAATGGTAGGGAATGGTGGAGCAGCTGGCACACACGCGATGAATGATCGCCGGCAGCAACACGGGCACAATGGCCACGAAGTTCGCCCCAAAGATCGCTGCGGTCAGCCCGTTGGGTGCCAGCAGATGCACAGCCCAAACACCACGATCACCAGTGCCCACCGCGGACATGCCAAAGAACACACGAATCACATAGGTCTTATTGCGCAGTAGATCCGGTGAGAGTTCCCGCAGCACGGTACTGCGCATGAAGTTGTTGATCAGGCTGGTCACACCCAGCGATGGTCAAAGCGGTGCGGAAAATGAGAGACCTGCTCGCTATCTGTCACAATCGCCATCACCGCCAGGATCGCCACGCCCGCCGTCGCCCCCAGGGCCGCCTCCGCGAAGAACGCCGAGCTGCGCGGGAAATTGATTGCCAGCCAGTCCAGCGTCGCGCGGAACGACACCGGCCGAATGTCCAACCGCCACACCAGCAATATGCTGACCAGCAGGCAACTCACCCCCTACACGGCCAGGAAGGCACTTTGGCGACGCCGCGACCTGCCCCCACCACCAACAACCCCACCGTGGTGACCAACAAATACAAGAAAATCGGAAAAACAGCAGCAAATCGCTGCGCTTCTCAGCACTAGCGCAACAACGCAGCACATCCATCGCGCACACCGGAATCACAAACGCGGTAGCAATCAGCGCTGAACGGTATTCTGCCCAGAATATCGCGGTGAGCAGACACACCACTCCCCCAACCGCCGAAGCAACAATCGCCGAGCTGAAGGCGGCATCGTCGGTGGTATCGTCGCCACGCGTGGACAGCACCACCACCGTCTCCTCGCCAGCGCCCGCACGAGCTCAGCACAATCTGGCAACAGTGCCAGCCCCGAACACAAAAGTGCCCGTGCACACCCCAATTCCAGGAACTATGCGACTAATGATGATGGATAGCTGTCCAGACTACTGAACACCTGCGCCGAGCCCCGCCACTGCGTTAGCCAGCTGAGACGGTGGTTTTCTGTGCGTCATTGTTCTCGAAGAATCGACATACGGCATACTTCTGCCCAGCGCCTCACGCTGCTCCGACGAGTCTACGGCGGTACCCGCCCGCACGGGATCTCGTCAGTGCAGCAGCGCCCACCTGGCAGGCACCTCCGTGGGCGTGAACGTATTTACGTTATGCACCTGCTCGGCAAGCCCACGTCCTCAAAGGCAGAGAAGCCTTTCGCTCGTAGGCGGTGAATCACAATGCCCGGCCTTCAGGGGCCATGAGTGCAGCGTGCAGGCGCACAGCCACCACCACGCGCCGGGGATAATTGCCCTGGCGTAGATATTCCTCAGAGCTAATCGGATTGTCGCCGGTGAGTTCGCGCTGCACCTCCGTATCGTTGTTGCCGCCGATGGCGCTTTGCACGCACCCCACCACGGTAATATTCGCAGCGTGCAGCAGCCGTCCCAATTCCCGTTTGACCCCTGGGGGCAGCTCGCCGCCCAGCACGGGTAGTGAAAAATCACCGTGTCATCCACGCTGCTATCACAGAACTCAAAAGAGTCGGTAAACCCGGGAACTGACGCCCAGGTCCGGCAGGCGGACACAGTTAGCCAAGGCGATTTCCCGCATGGAGCGGTCGTCGCGAAGCATGTAGACACCAATGCGTTTCACCAAAGCCCGAAACAGGTGAACCGAGCCGAAACGGAATGGGCCGATGCTCTGCGGAAGGTAGACGCTCCGGGTCGAGCTGCGCCCAGCAGCGAAAATCTGCGGACCCATCACCAGCAGGCATTTCAGCATCTCCACGGGCTTCCCGGCGCGCGTAACCGCCGCCGACGCCGACGAGCAAGTCAGCAGTTGTCCAGATTGCGCCAGCACCCGCAGGTATTCCGCGACCAGCCGCGACGCCCGGTTTGGCAGCGTTGTGACGGGCACACCCAAATAATCAAAAACTATTCTGGGTCCGGAGCCACAACCTCCAGTTCAACGTCGTCGAAGACACTGCGGGATCAGTGCTACAGATCGTCGACAAGTAGCCCGTCGCCACGGCTGTGGCGCTGTAGGCGTGAGAAGGAGGATCCTCAGCTGCCACCAACTCCTCGTACAGGCGGTGGTGGGCGGCCACGCTGTTGGCCCAGGAGAATCTGTTGGCTCCAGGCGCGACCTTCGTCCCTGACCTGCTCCAAGCCAGGTGTTGTCGTTGAGGTAGGTGTTCAGGGCCTCCTCAGGCATCGGCAGTCACATCCTGGATGTGGCCTGCGGGCGCGACGTGTCGCGAAGGGAGCCACGCCGGGTTGCCAGCACGGGTGCGCCTGCGGCATGGCTTCGAGTACGGGAAGCTGAAGCCTTCGTACAGGCTGGGGAACAGGAAGGCCCGGCAGTGTTGGAGCAGGTACACGCGGTCAGCGTTGGAGACGAATCACGCGCACAGTGTTGGGGCTTTCCGCAATGCGGCGTTCGATGTCTTCGAGTTCCAGGCCTGCTCGCCCGGCCACAACCAGAGGAGGCAAGGCGATCAACGGCGCTGACCAGTTCGATGATGTTTTTGCGGGTGTCTGATGTTGCCTGATAAAGCAGATAATCCTCGGGCAGGCGATCAAGCACTTCGGTGAGGCGACGGCGGGTGGAAAACAGGTCAACGTCGTGCACGTGGGGATGACGCTGATTTTCGCGGCGTCGATACTCAAACACATCCTGGAGTGTTTCGCTGCTGGATCTCGGAGACGGTAATCAGGGCATCGGTAGCGCATGGCGGCCCGCACGCGGCTGCGCCAGGTGAATTCCTGGACAGGATTACGCACACTCGGCGACGGCGCTGGCCACACCGTGAACGGTCACCACGGAGGGGCGTCGCACGGGGATGAGCGGGCCTGTGTCGGCGCTGTAGTGCACCAGCTCTCCGGAGACGGGTTTCTGCAGCGCCGAGTATTGTTCCATGAGCGCGGTGACGGGTGCTTTGGAGTGGTACGGAAGCGTGTCCACTTCCCACCCATATTCCTTAATGCCTCCCGCAATAGCGCGGGTGTACGGTGGTTGCCACCAACGATTTCGTTCTAAAATCCGGCCCGGATAGTAGACTTTTTCATTGCTGCTGCTCTTTTCAGGGTGTATCGTCTGGTGGTTTTCCATAAGTCAAAGACGAACCACATGATCAGAAATGCCCAGGAATATGGGGACACTGCGGCCCAACGTTAGGTAGGAAATGCGCGGCAATTCCACGAATGCGTAGCACAAAATCGGAACAGCCATCATGGAAATGAGGTGACCGTTTTTTGCTTGGCGGAATAGCACAGTAGATATATATCCAACGGCGAAAAAGAGGATGAGCACGGTGGCTAGGGAGAGTTCGCCGATCAGTGGAAATATCGTGCCAGTATTGGTGAGGCTAGGTTGGCAAACAGTTCCAATTGCATGCCCCACCATTGGTCAAAGGTGCGCGATACGGCGTCGGTGCCGAAGAAACTCCCCGGCAGTTATAGAAGATACAAACGCTGTGTGGTCGAGGTTATTGGCGTCGGCAAGTCTGCCGTACAGCACGCCATTGTTGGTGGCAGTGGCGTAGTAGGACAAGAAGCGGCTGATAATAAATTCTGCGTAGGTTTGCGATGTTTGGGTGCGCATCGGCTTCAACCTGAGCGGGAGACGTTCACCGCAAACAGTATGGCGAACACGCACTGGCCCCAGCACAATCGGAAGTGATATCGTGATCCACTCTCCGCGCCGATCATGCGCACTGTGGTGGCCACAGTGACGCGCGAGGATCACCGCCGGTACGGCCACCTCCAGGGAAGTGCTATGCGCTCGGCGTAGAACACAAAAACGTCAGACAGACAGACCACGAACAAAACCATACGATGAGCTTTGGGTCTCCGCAAGCCGGTCTCATGCAGAACGCCCAGCACCACCACCAGCGTGACCCGTGCGTCGGGTGAGTCAACCCAGCAGCTGTGGGTTATGCACTTTTCAGCGGTAGACACGGCCTCGGGATCGCCCGCGGTGGGCCAGCACTGCACTCAGTTAGCCTGCACTGTGGAACGCCTTGATGATCCAGATGCTGGCATCCGATGTTGCAGTGAGCACGGTAGTGATAAAACTGTAAAACCAGCGTGTTCATAGCTGGCGGCTTTTGGAGGAACCTTCGCGGTGTCTGCCACGTAGTTTTCGTTGTTGCGTTGGCTTTATCGACGCCGCGACAGCAATGCCCAGCAGCACCGCGACGATCACGCTTTCACACCTCCAACCGCTTTCAACGTGGGTGACATAGCGCGGAAAATGCTTTTCCAACGTTGTAGCCGCTCATCGTCCGACGAAGACGATGGCGCAGGTGCCACTACCGGGAGGCTGATCACCAGAAGCGTGCTGGGACTCAGCCCACCACGAGGAAAACGTATGTTTTCATCTCGTCTGCTCTCTCTCCATGTCCACCGCGAGACTGGATGCACCCAGGGTGATGCCCAGCAGCATACACCCAGCACCAGGCCAGAGAGTCGCCAGTCAGCACCCGCACCTGACTTGAAGGCGGCGACAAGCTTTCGGAGTTGATGTACAACAAGCCGGTAGTATCGCACAGAGCACCTCGATGTATGGTCCTGCCGGGTATTGCTCGGTGTCAAACACGCAGCACTGGAGACGGTGAGCTGACCTCGGGCTGTTTCGAAGACACACGCATCGTGACCACACGTGTGGTCTGGGTCGCGGCACCGGTGATCTCAAACAGGGCTGCGTTCACGCCGGAGCGTCTCGGATAGCCGCTGCTGGTGAAATTCCTCCGAAGTTGGTGGCCTCACCCAGCAGCACCGTGCCATCACGGGCGCGACCAAGAGCAGTGAGCCGAGAGTTTTCGTTATCGTCTTTCGATGTTGCCGCAAAATGTACTGGAGTCCACCACTGTATCTGCTGTTGTCAGAGTTTGATCTGTACGCGTAAGGGCCCAACTGCCACCCAATGGCCCGCAAGGATCGACACCAGTGCGCTCACAGCTAGGCAGCGCCAACGCTGTGTCTTCTGGAGGAGTCTGTTCTCGGTGATCATGTGTTCTTCTTTATCGTTCCGCGGCACTGTCGCAGTTCTGCCCAAGGCGCGCGGGTCACTGCTTGCTGTTTCTGGCCGTCAAAGCTGCGAGCCGCAAGCGGCAGCGGGTCCCAGTGCTGCGAGAGGGCTGGTCTCTCGTTCAAGCTGCTTTTAAGACAAGGCTGCTGGCTTGTTCTGCGGTATCAAAGCGCCTCGATCGGGCATTCAACTTCAGTGGCGCAATATTGGACACAAAGGCTGGGCACATGGGGTTGATGGCCTGCAAGAATCACCATGGAATCCATCCCACCGTGCAGGTGTGGCACTGTCATTGATAGCTCCGTGAGCTTCTCCGGTGGTCCACTCAAGCCAGCCCGGTCACGTGCACTCCGGCAGCCTTCAGGCGTCCCGCTGAGCGTCGTCACCGTCGCCGATCCACACGCAGAACTCCACGTCACTGTTATGCCTCCTCACCGATTCAACAATGTCGATGAAACGTTGCGGGTCGCGGTACTCGTTAATCCTGCCGACCATACCCACCACCGGGCTTGACGGCGCCCCTTTACGGAGCTCCTGCGCAGGATGATGATCCGGGTGGCAGCGCGGTAGGGATAGTCTCACCGGTACTCGGTGACATTCAAATCCGATCAAACAATCCACTTTCGCGCACGGAACATCCGGCAAACGCTTTCGTCTTCCGACGACAGTGGCTTTCCCACCCTTTATATGCGGCGCGCTTCATCGGAAGAAAAATCGGGCCGACCATAGGGCACTCGCGTGCGTATACAAGCACCACCGGAAGATCACACACAAAGTAGCACTCGACTAGTGTCGCACCCGCGGAAACTCGAATGCGCATGAGTACACATCAGGTTTGACCTCTCAGGCAACCTTCGCGAGCCTTCTTTACCGCAGCTGGGTGGTTTGTTGGTAGAACATAAAACGCGCGGAGCTTCCTTCAACCTCACGCATAGTGACAGCTGCCTGGGCTGAGAATTATGAAGTACAATCATGATCCAGCTCGAGTCGCTCAACATAGCCCGCCAGCGCCGTTTGAACGCCTCCCCGCCAGGGCATTCCGTAACGTGCCAGACCTGCAATTGCTTCCTTCCATAAATACAAAGTCTGCGGAAGACATTACACTGGAAATTAACACTTTCGATAACGGATCTTAAATATTCCTTAAAAATCAACCCCCATTTTGTTGCACTATCACCCAATTCACCTTTCACTTGGAATTCACTCACCCGCTGCATTACCCAGCGATCACGCGCAACCACAGCTACTCACTATGACGATCCCAGCAGCGCAGTCAGTCAAAGGAAAGTAGCTGCCAGCAGAATGGCAAAGTATGACGGCCCTGCCGTACTCGCACGTCTGATCCAAGCTGGCACGGAATCGCCGCGCTGAGAATCTGCTATGTCCAACCACCGTGACGGCGCGAACACCTGCTCCATGCGGCCACAGCACCGCAACCAGCGGCAATCCAACGACAGTGGCATAGCAGCAAAACCAACGGTCGGCGCCCATTCAGAACTCCCGCCGTAGCAGCCACGTGCGCCCAGCACAATATGAGATCGCCCATAGCGTCGCAGCTAAAAGGCAAAAGCTGTGACTCCACGTGGACCTCGCTGGACCAACGCCCCTGACATCAGCAACACCCCACCCCGAGCCAACAGCGAAGGGCAAGCGATCCTGTATTGACCTCGCTTCCCGCATGCTGCAACCACGATCGGCCCCATAAACTCAGCGCGCCGCAGTGCTCTACCGGAAGTTCCGCGATGGCGGCCTCACGCAGACCATGTTCATACCCATGCGATCACGCAACCAAACTACGCCAGCAGGACAAGCCCAACTTACGTCTCGTAGAACTCCCAGCGTGCAGGCCGCACAACAAATAAGGAGCACCACGCCTGCAGCAGCGACGCGGAAAACCACCGCAACAATCGTTGGCGGGAAGCGTTCAAATAAGCCCACCACCGCAAGGGCTGCTCCGGCGTATGTCGACACGGTCACGAGCTATTCATCGCAGAAGCCACGCTGAAGGCGCCCTCAATGAGGGACCTCCAGGACGAGATTCATGCGATTTGCGCCCAGGTTCTACAGTTTCAGAGGCTGGCCCCGTTGGTGGCTATGACGTTTTATTGCCGAGTCAAAAAGGCTTCTATCTTGTAGCGCGCCAGGTCCCTCTCGCCGTTGTCGTCGCGGTCGACGTGGGTGAAAAGCGCAGCGTTTGCACAGAGGTTGCGCGGTGAGGCGGACACTGGGTCAGTACAGCGCCCGGTGGTGTAGCCGAGGGGTATCAACACACTCTGCAATGGCTTCCCCTAACTTGCTGGGGTGGTCATTGAGGTAGGCAAATGCGATGATCGTCATCAAACTAGAACCCGTCAAATGAGTTCGTCACGCGCGCGAGCCGTTTTCCACAATAAACAGGGTTTTGCGCGATCCCAGTGGTCGTTCATGATGATGCGCAGACCAACAGGAGTCGATTTGCCAACCCCATTCGGAAGCGTCGAGGGTGGGGTGGGCACTCGCCGATGAGTTACCCTCGCCCGCAACGCGCTGTGCTAGGGTCAGCGGTTTCGACAGGCGGACGTCGTCTGGCTGAAAGACACTGAAAGTCGACAACGCGGCCGCCATGGGTCGTTTGCGGTCTTGCTCCGTGATGTCTGGGTCCACACGTTCTTTCAGGTGCGCAGCAGGTACCCGGGACCGTGCCGCGGCGGTGGATGTCGCCGAAGGCTGGTCGGATGCGCTGGCGCGTTGGCGGGCTGCGCGGGCGTCTCGTCAGGCGTGGGAGAAGCTTAGTGGGTAGCGCGGGACAGCGAGATGCTGCACGCGATCTTGTCTCGGGATCAATCTCGTGCCCGCGAACAACCCGCGCTGAGCGGCTGAAGTTCGTGGTGTACCGCCTGGTGAGAGCTCTTGTGTGCTGGGGTTTCCACCGATACCGCCGGACATGAACGGGAAGTGCAGCGCTGAGTTGATTTCGTTGAAAGGTGAGCCAGCATGTCACGCGTCCCGCGAAGCGTTCAAACAGGACGCGGGCGTAGTTCAGAATCCAATGAGAGCGCGGTTGGTCCAGCCACCGTATTCAGCCAGTGGAGTGGGGTTTCGGAGGCTGATCGTCACCAGCGGTTCGATGCCGTGTTTTCCAGTTCATCGAGGATGCTCGTAGAAGCGCAGTCCTTCCCTTATTGGGTTGCTCGTCGCCA